>JAESFZ010000002.1_pt1 | contig 2613233 bp, 2283 predicted proteins | sample 9269561 | NCBI WGS metagenome assembly JAESFZ01 (sample SAMN14515552, study PRJNA621657) | algae metagenome | isolation source: Tildeniella nuda ZEHNDER 1965/U140 and co-occurring heterotrophs from wet... | place: Switzerland: Stansstaad, Zurih | collected 1965-01-01 | reverse complement strand
TGCGAACTCGGTTTGCATTGCGGTAACGGCTGTTTGGTCACCGCTTAGTTACCAGCCGACGCCCGTTTTTCCCACCCTGTTGCCAACTTGGCAAAAATCGAAGTTTGAATTTCAAAACATGTTCTCAGTTTTCTCAGTCCCCGCGAACAGGAAAAAAAGGAGCGTCAGATTGCCCGGCAAAAAGAACGCGGCGGCGATTTGAAACTCAACTACCAGTTGCTGGTCCACGACCTGATTCCCAACGGTGACCAGTACATCCTGGTGGCCGAAGCCTTCAACCCCACCTTTCGCTACCAGAACAACTACCCCTACGGCGGCTTCGGCAGTCCGTTCGGCTTTGGCAGTCCCTGGGGCGGCATGTATTCGCCCTACGGCTGGGGCTGGGGGCTGTGGAGCATGAACCCCTGGTACGGGGGCAGCCGGGGTTTTTTCGGCAACAACCAGCAGGTGTTTGACGGCTGGCAGTACACCCACGCCGTGGTGGCGGGTTTCGACAAGCGCGGCAACCTGCTCTGGGACAACAGCTTTGAGATCGACAACGTGAAGACGATGAAGCTGAAAGAGAAAGTCCGCACCAGCCTCCGCGACGGGCAGGTGACCTTGTTTTACAGCAACAATGGCGTCATCCGGTCGAAAGCCGTCAAGGGCAACCTCGTGCTCGACAACGGCCCCGCCCACGAAAAAGTCATCACTACCGCCCGCGAAGGCGATAAAGTCCGCCGAAACACCAACGAAGACCTGGAGTACTGGTACGACAACTACTTCCTGGCCTGGGGCTACCAACGCATCCAGAACGAAGCCGAAGGCGGGCGGCGAAATGTTTTTTATTTGAATAAGATTCAGTTTTAGGATTCAGTAGTCAGGATTCAGGATTCAGAATAAAAAATGCATTTCTGCTGAATCCTGACTACTGAATCCTCGCTCCCATGCTCCTCCTCTCCCCTACCCACTGGACCACTTACGAACTCCTCGATTCGGGCGGTTTTGAAAAACTCGAACGCTTCGGCGACTACGTGCTTGCCCGGCCCGAACCCCAGGCCCTGTGGGACAAGTCGTTGCCGGAGAGCGAGTGGGAAAAACGGGCAAATGCCGTTTTCAAAAAAGAAAAAGGCAATCCCGAGCGGGGCGAATGGATTCGCAAACCGGGTATGCCCGACCGCTGGACGAGCACTTACCGGCACGGCCGGCTGGACCTGAGTTTCAAGCTGGCGCTTTCCTCGTTCAAACACGTGGGGCTGTTCCCTGAGCAGGCCGCCAATTGGGATTACCTCGCCGAACACCTGCCCAAAATGCCCGGCACGCCCAAAGTGCTCAACCTCTTCGCCTACACAGGCGTGGCCTCGCTCGCCGCCCGGGCCAGCGGGGGCGAGGTGACGCACGTCGACGCCGTGAAGCAGGTCATCACCTGGTCGCGGGAAAACATGGAACTCACCGGTCTCGACAACATCCGCTGGGTAGTGGAAGACGCCCTGAAGTTCGTCAAACGCGAAGCCCGCCGGGGCAACCGCTACCAATGCCTCATCCTCGACCCGCCCGCCTACGGGCGCGGCCCCGATGGCGAAAAATGGGTGCTGGAAGAACACCTCGCCGACCTCCTCGCGACCTGCCGCGACCTGCTCGACCCGGAGCGGCACGTGTTTATCCTCAACCTCTATTCCCTCGGTTTTTCGGCCCTCATCGCCGAGAACCTCATCCGGGGCGTGTTCGGGGCGGTTTCTAACCCGGAGTTTGGCGAATTGTACTTGCCCGATTCGTTTGGGAAAAAGCTGCCGCTGGGGGTGTTTTACCGCTTCGCGAAAAACTGACCGGACCGGCGGTTTGCCGGACCGCCCACCCCAGGGCGCAACGTTGACGGAGCCATTGTCATTCTTGACGACGCCACCGTCAACGTCGACAATGCCTCCGTCAAACGTCACAATGGCATTGTCAACGTTTACATCGCCATTGTCAAGTTTCACAATGCCGTTGTCGACGATTACATCGCCATTGTAAATGTTTACAGTGGCGTTGTAAAGAATTACATCGGCTTTGTAACGGTTGATTTTGCCGATGTCATCGTTGACAGTGGCGTCGTCAACGATGACATCGGCTCCGTTGGGTTTTGCTCCAACATCCTGAGAGGGGCTGTTTAGCCCACGTTGCTCCGTTGCTGTAAGGTCAGGCAACGCGCTGAGGGTTGGCGGGCAATCGAGAAAATTGATAGCTTTGTCAAAATCGAACACCGCGATGTCCACGCTCGAACTCCGCGACGAATTTCACAAGCTGATTGACCGCATCGACGACGAAGACCAGTTGCGGACGTTTTTCGAACTGCTTTCCACGCAGGTCGAGCCACGGGACGAACGGCCTTCGCCCGAACTGGAAGCGCGGCTTGAGGAAGCATTGCACAGCTTTGAATCTGGGGACTACATCACCCACGAGGAAATGAAACGGAGGGCAGAGGCATGGCTCACCAGATAATCTGGACGGCCCAAGCCCAGGAAGACTACCGGCACATTCAGGATTACCTCCTCGACAATTGGCCGCACCCCGTCGCCAAACGATTTGCCAGTGAAGTGTTGTCGAAACTCGATATTCTGGAAACGATGCCTTATTTCGGCAAGCAAATCGAAGGGCGATTAAACTCCGTTCGTACCGTTTTGGTCAAGCCTTACCACGAAGTTTACTACGCTATCGCGGGGCAATTTGTTGTCATCCTCAATATCATGGACACCCGCCGGAGCAATCGTTGACGCCCAAACTCGTTGTTTTCTGCCCCGAAAGCGTTGCTCATTCCCTACCTTTGCCCCCATGTTTCCCCCGAGGGCGCTCCTCTTCTTTCTTGTTGGGACCATCTGGCTGGCCGGTTGCACCGCCGACGACCGGGCGGGGACGGCCATTCCGCCCCTGCCCAAAACCGACGCCATCCAGCGGCGGGAGGCGGCCCTCAAACTGTTGAGCAACCTCGCCGCCCGCAACCCCAGCGCCCCGGATATTTTCTACCAACGCGCCCGACTCTACCTCGAAACCGCTCAACCCGAAAAAGCCCTCTCCGACATCAACCGAGCCATCGAACTTAAGGCCAGCGTGGGTAATTATTTTCAGGTCAGAGCCTTGGCAATGCGGGCCTTGGGCCGCTTGCCTGAAGCCCTCGAAGCCGCCCGGCAGGTAGAAATCCTCGAAGCGGGCACCCCCGAACTCTACGTGCTCCTCGGCGACTTGTACCAGCAAACGGGCCAGTACGCCCCCGCCCGGCAGTACCTCAACCGGGCCGTGCAGGCCACGCCCTACAACGGTGAGGCTGTGTTTTTCCAGGCTCTGGTGACGGCCAAAACCGGCGATACCACCACTGCCCTGAGTCAGTTCCGGCGGGCACTGGGCCTCAATCCCGGTTACGTGGCCACGTACCAGCAACTGGCCAGCATCCACAACGCTCTCAACGACCCCGCCACCGCCCGGCAGTTCAGCGAACGGGGGCTGAAGCGTTTTCCCAATGACGCCACCCTGCATTTTCAGCGGGGGCTGAGTTTCCAGAAACTGGCCCAACCCGACAGCGCCCTGCTCAGCTACCAACGCGCCCTTGCGCTGCGGCCCCAGTTCTACGAAGCCAGCTTCAACGCCGGGGTGCTCGCCTTCCGGGCCAACAACCTGCCCGTTGCTCTCCGGCACTTCGAAACCGTGCTCCGGCTCAACGCGAAGGTGCCCATGCTGGCGTATTTCATCGGCCAGTGTTACGAATACCTCGGCAATCCGGCAAAAGCCCTTGATTTTTACGCTCAGGCCCAGCAGGAAGCGCCCAACGACTACCGCATGGCTCAGGCGTACGGTCGGGTGCTGCGCCGCCTCGACGTGCCCACGAGTTACAACGAACCCCGAACCGCCACGGCCTCCCCGCTGTTGCCCCAACGCCGGACGGTGGACACGACCCTGTTTCGGCCCATTCAAATCCGACCCAAAATCAGTACCCCCAAACCCGATTCCGGTGGCCGTCTCGTACCTCGGTTGCCAAAGTGAGTTTAGAGTTCAGAGTTCAGGGTTTAGCGTGGAAGACAACGTAAACCCTGAACTCTGAACTCTAAACTCTAAAACTCAAAACCATGACCCAACTCCAGATTACCCTGCCCGACGGGAGCATTCGTACGTTTCCGCAGGGCGTGACCGGGCTGCAAATTGCCCAGTCGATCAGCGAAGGACTGGCCCGCAACGTGCTGGCCGCGAAAGTAAACGGCCAGGTGTGGGACGCCACTCGGCCCATCGAAGCCGACGCCACGGTGCAACTGCTCACCTGGACCGACGGCGACGGCAAAAGCACGTTCTGGCACTCGTCGGCGCACCTGCTGGCCGAGGCCCTCGAAAGCCTCTACCCCGGTGTGAAATTCGGCATCGGCCCGGCCGTCGAGACGGGGTTTTACTACGACGTGGACCTCGGCGGCAAGCCCTTCTCGCAGGACGATTTTAAAAAAGTCGAAGAAAAAATGCTGGAACTGGCCCGGCAGAAGCAGGAGTACGTGCGCCAGCCCGTCAGCAAGGCCGAGGCCGTGGCGTATTTCACCGAGAAAGGCGACGAGTACAAACTCGACCTCATCGACGGGTTAGAAGACGGCACCATCACGTTTTACACGCAAGGGGCGTTTACTGACCTCTGCCGGGGGCCGCACATCCCCAACACGGGCTTCATCAAAGCCGCCAAGCTGATGAACGTGGCCGGGGCCTACTGGCGGGGCGACGAGAAAAACAAAATGCTCACCCGGATTTACGGGGTGACGTTTCCGAAGCAAAAAGACCTCGACGAGTACCTGACCCTGCTCGAAGAGGCCAAAAAACGCGACCACCGCAAGCTGGGGAAGGAAATGGAATTGTTTACCTTCTCGGAGCGCGTGGGTATGGGCCTGCCACTCTGGCTGCCGAAGGGGGCCATCCTGCGCGAACGGCTCGAAAACTTCCTGAAACGCGCCCAGATTCGGGCGGGATATCTGCCCGTCGTGACGCCACACATCGGCTCTAAGCAGTTGTACGTCACGTCGGGGCACTACGAAAAATACGGCAAGGATTCGTTTCAGCCCATTCACACTCCGGATGCCGACGAGGAGTTCCTGCTCAAACCCATGAACTGCCCGCACCACTGCGAAATCTTCAAATCGCGGCCCCGCAGTTACAAGGAATTGCCCCTGCGGCTGGCCGAATTCGGCACGGTGTACCGCTACGAGCAATCGGGCGAACTGCACGGGCTAACCCGCGTGCGGGGCTTCACCCAGGATGACGCGCACATTTTCTGCCGTCCCGACCAGGTGGAGGAAGAATTCATGAAGGTCATCGACATCGTGCAGTACGTGTTGAAGGCGCTGAATTTCAACGAGTATTCCGCCCAGATTTCGCTCCGCCACCAGACCGATCGGGCCAAGTACATCGGCTCCGACGAGGTCTGGGAAAAAGCCGAGCAGGCCATCATCAACTCGGCGAAGGCAAAGAATTTGTCCACAATCATCGAGTACGGCGAAGCCGCGTTCTATGGCCCCAAGCTCGACTTCATGGTCAAAGACGCTTTGGGCCGGAAGTGGCAGTTGGGCACGATTCAGGTGGATTACAACCTGCCCAACCGCTTTGAACTCGAGTACGTCGGCTCCGACAATCAGAAGCACCGGCCCGTGATGATTCACCGGGCACCGTTTGGTTCGCTGGAGCGCTTCGTGGCGATTTTGATCGAAAACACGGCGGGCAATTTCCCACTCTGGCTCTCACCCGACCAACTGGCCGTGCTGCCGATCTCGGAAAAGTACGAAGACTACGCCAACCACGTGTTCCTGTCGTTGCAGGAGGCTGACCTGCGTGGCTACGTGGACCACCGCGACGAGAAAATCGGGAAGAAAATCCGCGACGCCGAAATCGGAAAAGTGCCTTTCATGCTCGTCGTGGGCGAGAAAGAAGAGGCCGAGGGTACGGTTTCGGTGCGAAAAAAAGGCGAAGGCGACCTCGGCTCCATGCCACTGCCTGACTTTTTGGCGCTGGCCCAACGTGAAATCACCAAAAATTTGGCGGTTGCCTGAAAACTTTTCAACTTAGGCACGCCGTTTTAAGCCGTTGAATGCGGAGCCAACTCGCATTCAACGGCTTCCCGTTTGGTTTGCGGTTTTTGGTTTGTTGTTCAAACGCATTTTCTTTGTCGGCGATGAACCATCAACCACTAGAAACTGTAAACCAAAACTGAAATCGTAGATTCAGCGAAGCTAAAACCGAAAACTAACCCCCCTAGCATGGCATTACGCCCCGGCGGTTTCAACCGCAGACTCCCTCAGAAAAAAGAGGAACCCTACCGCATCAACCAACTCATCAAAGGCGTTCCGGAAGTCCGGCTCGTCGGCGAAAACGTCGAGCAGGGCGTGTACGAATTCAGCAAGGCCTTGGCCATTGCTCAGGCGCAAACCCTCGACTTGGTCGAAATTTCGCCCAACGCGGCCCCGCCCGTTTGCCGGATCGTGGATTATTCCAAGTTCAAGTACGAGCAGAAGAAAAAGCAGAAGGAACTCAAGGCCAAGCAGAGCAAGGTAGTCGTGAAGGAAATTCGGTTTGGCCCCAACACCGACGACCACGACTTCGCCTTCAAGCTCAAGCACGCCATCAACTTTCTGAAAGAAGGCTCGAAAGTAAAGGCCTACGTGCATTTCGTGGGCCGGAGCATCGTCTTCAAAGACCGGGGCGAACTGCTGCTGCTCAACTTCGCGAAAGGTTTGGAAGAGTATGGCAAGCTCGACGAAATGCCCCGCCTCGAAGGCAAGCGCATGAGCGTGATGTTTTCGCCGAAGGCTCCGAAAAAATAAATAGTCCGGAAAGCGGTTAAACGCTGCTTTCCCTTCTCAGTCCAAGCGCCGGTTCTCCAAAATTTAGTTTTGGTATGCGCTTGGCAACTTCACAAAAAACGACTGCTTTTGCCCGACTGGTTGCAGTAAGGCTGGCGGTCGTTTTTTTGTGGATTGCTGCCGTGTTTTCCGGGTTTGGTTCTCTCCCTGCCGCGGGCAAGCAGACCCAAATCAAGGCGCCGGTGCAGGCGACCCACGCGCACCTGAGTGCCGATTCAGGGATCGTCGGCTTGGCCGAAGACGACGAGGTCGCCTCCTCGCTTCCGCCGGTTTTTGCCCCGCTTTCGCTTTTTACGTCGCTATTGCTGCCCGCTGAGGCGCGGCACTTCACTGGCGTTCAGCGGCGTTTCTTCACTCTGCCGCTTCGGCTTCACCTCCTGGTTGGGGTTCTGCTGATTTAAGCCACACCCGTCGCGGTCCCGCTCCGGTGTTCGACCAGAGCGCGTGGGCCGTGCGTTTCGTCGCGTCCCGTTCGGAAACGCGGCACCGTGGTTTCCATCGTTCCCCAATCCATGAGAAAAATCCTTGTCATCGGGACCATCCTGATGCGCCTCGCCGCCGGGCCGCTACCCGCGCACGCCCAGGCGGTACGCGATACCCTCACGCTAACGCTGCCGCAGGTAGAGGCCCAGTTTCTCCAGACCAACTTCGCACTGCTGGCCCAGAAATACGCCATCGAAGGCGCAAGGGCCGGTGTCGTGCAGGCCGCCCTGTTTCCCAACCCGGTCATTCAGGTTGAGCAGCAAATCACCAACCGACAGATTCCCGAAACAGAAGGGCGGCTCTTCCCGCTCCGCAACGGCGAGCAGGACGTGCAGATTCAGCAATTGGTACTGCTAGCGGGCAAGCGCAGCAAGCAAATCAACTTGGCCCGCCTCAACGCCGAACAAACCGAGTACCAGTTCTACGATCTCATCCGCACGCTGAGCCTGGACCTGCGGTCGAGTTTTTTCGACATTTATTTTTCGCAGCAGGCGCTCCGGATGTTTGACGAAGAAATTCCGACCATCCGGCGGCTCGTCACGGCGTTTCAGGAGCAGGCCGACAAGGGCAACGTGGCCTTCAAGGAAGTCATCCGACTGCAATCGTTTCTGCTCGATTTGGAAAACGGCCGCACGGACCTGCTCCGCCAACTGGCCGACGAGCAGGCCACGCTGAAAGTACTCATCGGCGACACGTCGGACCGCTACCTCCGCACGCAGCCCGACCGGGCGCAACTGGAAACGCTCGATCCGAATGCGCTGACGTTGAATCAACTGGCCAGCATCGCCCAGGAAAATCGTTACGACCTGCGCGCCGCTGAGACCAACACCCGCCTCGGCATGGCCAACCTAGCCTTGCAAAAAGCCCTGGCCGTACCCGACGTGGCGCTGGGACTGAACTACGACAAACTCGCGGGGTACGGCACCAACTACCTCGGGCTGACGGCGCAGTTTGCCGTGCCGGTTTTTAACCGCAACCAGGGCAACATCCGGGCGGCCCAGGCCCAGTCGGAAGCGGCCAAACTCCTGCTGAGCCAGAGCCAAACGATCGTGCAAAACGACCTGCTCCGGGCGCTGGTGCGGGTGCGGGAAAGCGACCGACTCTACCGGGCTTTCGACCAGCGGTTCATCCAGAATTTCGACCGGCTCATCGACGGCGTGGTAACCAGCTACCAGCGGCGAAACATCTCGTTGCTCGAATTCACCGATTTCCTCGAATCGTACCGCACGTCCGTCATTCAACTCAACGGCCTCCAGGCCGACCGGATGCGGGCGTTTGAAGAGCTGAATTTCGCGGCGGGCAAAAAGTTGTTCGCGTATTGACGATTTCCCCAAAAACTCCCAAACAACTTTCTCATGAACCTGAGAATCTGGCTGCTGGCAGCGCTGAGCGTGGTCACGGCCCAAGCCTGCACCTCCTCCGACGGCAAGGACGAACCGCCGCAGAATCAGCCTTTCCAGCTTTCCGAGACCCTCGCCCGCGATCTGAAACTCGACACGGCCCGGTTGGAAATTGTCAAGAGCGAACTGCAACTCACGGGCAAGGTGGTGCCCTACGAAAACCGCCTCACCAAAGTAGCCCCGCTCGTGGACGGCGTCATTGAAAAACTGAACGCCGGGCTGGGCGATTACGTCCGGAGAGGCCAGGTCATCGCCGTGCTCCGCAGCGCTGACGTGGCCGACGTCGAGAACCAAATCATTCAGGCAAAATCCGATTTGCTTACGGCCCAGAAAAACCTCGCCGTCACGAAGGATTTGGCCAAATCAGGCCTGGCCGCCGATAAAAACGTGGTGATCGCCGAGAACGAGTTGAAGAAAGCGGAAAGCGCCCTAGCCAAATCGCAGGCCGTCTCGGGCATTTACGGCATCCGCAATTCGCTGTACACGGTGCGCGCCCCGATTTCGGGCTTCGTCGTCGACAAAAACCCGAACATCAGCGAGCAGATGCAGTACCACGAAGGCGAAACGGGACCATTTTTCACCATCGCCGACCTCTCGACGGTCCAGGTCGTGGCCAACGTGTACGAGTCGGACATCGCCAAAATCAAACCCGGTTACGAGGCCGAAATCCGGTTGCTGTCGTACCCCGACCAGGTATTTCGCGGCACCATCGATAAAATCAGCAACGTGCTCGACCCCACCACCCGAACGCTCCAGGTGCGCATCAGCCTGCCCAACCCCGGTAACCGGCTCAAACCGGAGATGTTCGCCCAAATCCGCATCCAGTTCGACGGCGTCAATCGCCTGGTGACCGTGCCGAGCGCGGGGCTGATTTTCGACAAAAACAAAAACTTCGTCCTCGTGTACGGCGGCCCGAACCGCATCCAAACCCGCGAAGTGCAGGTGGCCCAGTCCACCGGGGGGCGCGCTTACCTCGCGGCTGGCCTCGAGCCCGGCGACGTGATTCTGACGAAAAACCAACTGCTCGTGTACAACGCGCTGAATAATTAATTTTTAGGAGGAGAGGGAGAAAAGGGAAGAAGGGGACGAGAGGGAAAATTCTTCTCCCCTTCCTCCCGTTCCCCCCTTCCTCCATCTCCTCCCCCCGTTATGAAACGCCTCCTCGCGCTTTCGCTGCGCTACCGGTTTGCCGTGTTCTTTTTCACGGCGGTGGTCGTCATCGGCGGCATCGTCAGTTTCCTGAACACGCCCCTCGACGCCTTCCCCGACGTAACCAACACCCAGGTCACACTCATCACCCAATGGCCGGGCCGGAGCGCCGAAGAAATCGAAAAATTCGTCACGACCCCGCTGGAAATCGCCCTCAACCCCGTCCAGCGGAAAACCACCGTGCGTTCGACTACGCTCTTCGGGCTGTCGGTCGTGGTGGTGATGTTCGACGACGGCGTGGACAACGCCTTCGCCCGTACCCAAATCAACAACGCCCTCCAGGGCATCGACCTGCCCGACGGCGTCGAACCCGACATCCAGCCCCCCTACGGCCCGACGGGCGAAATCCTGCGTTACACGCTCGAATCGAAGAAACCGACGCGGGACTTGAAAACCCTCCAAGACTGGGTCATCGAACGGAACCTGAAAAGCGTGCCCGGCGTGGCCGACGTGGTGAGTTTCGGCGGCGAAGTGAAGACGTTTGAAATCAGCGTCAACCCCAACCTGCTGGCCGACTACGACATCACGCCGCTCGACGTGTACCAGGCCGTGCAGAAATCGAACATCAACGTCGGAGGCGATGTCATCACGAAAAACAACCAGGCGTACGTCGTGCGGGGCATCGGGCTGCTGACAAACATTCCGCAGATCGAAAACATCCTGGTGGACAACCGCAACGGCACGCCCATCTACGTCAAAAACGTGGCTCGCGTGTGTGAATCGGCCCTGCCCCGCCTGGGCCGCGCCGGGCGCGACGCCAACGACGACGTGGTGGAAGGCATCGTGGTGATGCGCAAGGGCGAAAATCCCAGCGAAGTCATCAAGGCCCTGACTGAGAAGGTGCAGGAACTGAACGAGAAAATCCTGCCTGCGGACGTGCAAATCAAGACGTTTTACAACCGCCAGAACCTCCTTGATTTCTGCATCGAAACCATCAGCCACAACATCGCCGAGGGCATCCTGCTCGTGACGCTCATCGTGCTCGTGTTCCTGGTGGATTGGCGGACCTGCCTCATTGTCAGTCTCATCATCCCGCTCGCTTTGCTCTTCGCGTTCTGCTGCCTACGGCTGATGAACATGAACGCCAACCTGCTGAGCCTAGGCGCGGTGGACTTCGGCATCATCATCGACGGCACGGTGGTGATGGTCGAGGGCTTGCTCGTGGTACTCGCCCCAAAAGCCCATCAGGTGGGCATGGAACGGTTCAACAAATTGGCCAAACTGGGCCTCATCAAGAAAACCGGGGCCGAGATGGGCAAGGCCATTTTCACGGCCAAAATCATCATTCTCACGGCCTTGCTGCCCATTTTCTCCTTCCAGAAAGTGGAGGGAAAAATGTTCACGCCCCTGGCCTGGACGCTCGGTTTCGCCCTGCTCGGCGCGCTGGTGTTCACCCTCACGCTCGTGCCCGTGCTGGTGAGCATTCTGCTCAACAAAAACGTGGTCGAAAAATCGAACGCCCTCGTGCGCGGCATCCAGAACGGCTGCATGCGGGCCTTCCGCTACACGTTTCACCACAAACGCTACACGTTCATCGTCACTGGCATCGTCACGGTGGTCGGGCTTTGGACGCTCACGCTGCACGGCACGGAGTTCCTGCCCCAGCTCAACGAAGGCTCGATTTACGTACGGGCCAACCTGCCCCGCAGCATCAGCCTCGACGAATCGGTGCGCTATTCCAACCAAATGCGGCACATTTTCGAGTCCTTCTCCGAAGTGCGGCAGGTGATTTCGCAGGCGGGTCGGCCCAACGACGGCACCGACCCGACGGGTTTCTACAACGTGGAATTTCTGGTGGACATTTACCCGGAAAAAACCTGGAAAAGCCACCTCACGAAAGCTCAACTGGTACAACACATGGAGGATAAACTTTCGGTGTACCAGGGCGTGAACTTTGGGTTTTCGCAGCCCATCACCGACAACGTGGAGGAGGCCGTGTCGGGGGTGAAAGGCTCCATCGCCGTCAAGATTTACGGCAGCGATTTTGATTTTCTCGAAAACGAAGCCCAGAAAGTGTACGACGTGCTGAAGACCATCCGCGGCATCGACGACCTCGGCATCATCCGCAACCTCGGCCAGCCCGAACTGCGCATCGAACTCGACCAGCAGAAAATGGACCTCTACGGCGTGAGCACCGCCGACGCCGAGGCCGTCATTCAGATGAGCATCGGCGGTGAGGCGGCCAGCCAGTTGTACGAAGGCGAGCGGCGGTTCGACATCCGCATCCGCTTCCAGCCCGAATACCGGCAGACCGAGGCCGAAATCGGCAACCTGCTCGTGCCAACGCTGAAGGGCACGAAAATTCCCATCAAGGAAATTGCCGCCATTCGCACGCTCACCGGCCCGAGTTTGATTTTCCGGGAAGACACGAAGCGGTTCATCGCCGTGAAATTCAGCGTTCGGGGCCGCGACATGGGCAGCACCATCGCCGAGGCCCAGCGGGGCGTGGCGCGGGTGATTCCACAGCTGCCCAAAGGCTACGACATGAAGTGGAAGGGTGATTTTGAGAACCAGCAGCGGGCTACCAAGCGCCTCGGTCAGGTGGTGCCCATCAGCCTGCTGATGATTTTCTTCATTCTCTATGTGCTGTTCCGCAACGTGAAAGACGCCGCGCTGGTGTTCACCAACGTGCCCTTCGCGGTCATCGGCGGGTCGCTGGCCTTGCTCGCCACGCGGACGAATTTCAGCATTTCGGCGGGGGTGGGTTTCATCGCGCTGTTCGGAATTTGCATCCAGAACGGCATCATCCTAATTGAGGTCTTCAAGAAAAACCTCCTCGCCCGGATGCCCCTGGCCGAGTCCATCGCGGCGGGCGTCGCCGGTCGCATCCGGCCCGTGGTGATGACGGCGCTCATGGGCATTTTCGGCCTGCTGCCTGCGGCCATCAGCACGGGCATCGGTTCGGAAGCGCAGAAGCCCCTGGCCATCGTCGTCATCGGCGGGTTGCTCTGCTCCACGCTGCTCACGCTGTTCATTTTCCCACTCATTTTCGAGCGCTTCTACCGCGACAAGCACCACCGGCAGTTTGATTCACCGGAGGAATGAGGGGGAATTGGAACACAGATGACACGGATTGAACGAATCAGCACGGATTTTTAAAATCAGTGGAAACCCGTTACATCCGTGTTATCCGTGTTTCCATTTTAGGCCGGATAGACTTCCTCCAAAAACTGCACCACCGCCCTCGTGAAGGCGTGGTTGGAATCGCCCGCAACCATGTGCCCGGCGTCGGCCACGCTCACGCTCCTGACGTGCGGCACGGCGTCGAGGAATTCGGCCATGATGCGCTCGCTCACCACGTCACTCATGCCGCCCCGCACGATGAGCGTGGGCACGGTGAGGTGGTGGGCAGCGTTGAAGAGCCGTTCTTCGTTCCGGATTTGCTGGTCAGGGGTGGTTTCGGTGGTCTGGCGTTTCCACACTTTCAGCATCGTGGGGTCCCAATGCCAGTACCAGCGGCCGTCTTCGCGCTTGCGTAAATTCTTTTCCAGGCGGCTCGTGTCCTCGGTTTTGGGGCGGTGGGGCAGGTAGGCAGCCACGGCCTCGGCGGCTTCGTCGAGGCTGGCGAAACCCTGGGCGGCGTGGGCGCTCATGAAGGCGAAAATCCGCTCGATGCCTTTCTGCTCGGCCTTCGGCGCGATGTCCACCAGCACAATAGCCGAGGCAATTGGGTCGTCGCTCTCGCCTTGGGCTAACAGGGCCGTCAGCCCGCCCATCGACGCACCGACCAGCGCCGGTTTTTTGCCCAGTTGCCGAATCACGGCTTTCAAATCTTCCACCAGAAATTCGATGCCGTACTCCGCGTTGGCCGACCAACTGCTGTCGCCGTGGCCGCGGGCGTCGAGGGCCAGGGCGTAGTACCCTGCCTCGGCGATGCGCTGGGCCGTGTCACCCCAACTGTGGCGGGTCTGGCCGCCGCCGTGGAGGAGCAGCACGGGCGGGTTTTCGGGGTTGCCGAAGGCGTCGGCGGCGATGAAAAAGTGGGGTGCGGTTTCAAATCGCAGGGGTTCAGCGGGCATCGGTTGCGGATGAAAATTTTAGGGCGCAAAGGTAGCAGGCAGGCCGGAACGGCGGCGTATCTTGCGCGTTTCACCTCAATTCAAACCCGCATGGCCACCTGGTTTCTCGCCAAAATCAAATACCCGAAGGAAGTCGAACCCGACAAGTTCAAGCTCGTGTCGGAAGCCTACCTCTTCGACGCCGTATCGTACACCGACGCCGAGGCCCGCCTCCACGAAACGATGGCCGACAACGCCCCGCCGTTCACGCTGATGAGCCTGACCCAGATGAAACTGGCCGAGATTTTTCACCACGAAGGCGGCGAGCAGTGGTACAAGGTGAAGGTACTTTTCGTGACGTACGACGAGGAAACTCAGAAGGAAAAAAAAGTGCCCCACCTCATGCTCGTCAACGCCTCCAACCCAAAGGAAGCCTACGAACGAACCGAGCAAAGCATCGGCAGCCTCGACGACTACGCCATCACCGACGTGAACCTGACGCCCATCCTCGACGTGTTTCCCTACGAAGACGAGCGACGGCGCTTGAAACCGGTGGAGGAAGTCGTGGAAGCGGTGGAGTCGTAAATTTTAACCGCAGAGGCGCGGAGGTTGCGCTGAGGACGCAGAGGCAATGCTCTGTTTTCTCCGCGCCACCTCCGCGCCTCTGCGGTTAAAAAACTTACATTCGGGACCGCGGCTCCTTATTCGCGTTGTACCGCATGAAGGCGTCCGCCGAGAAGCGCCCCGAGCCGACCACGGCGAAGAGAATCAGGAGCGCCAGCGTCAGCACCGACAGCCACAGTTCGGAATTCCAGAAGGAAAAGCCCCGCGAAATGTTCACGAAAAACACGGCCACGAACAGAATCGGAATCTGAAACCAGGCCGCCACGCGGGTTAAACAACCCAACGCGATGAGAAACCCGCCGACCAGGTGCGCGAAGGCCACGTAATGCACCGCCGTGAGGGTCCAGAGGCTGGTGTCGTTGAGGCCGCCGATGAGGGCCTTAAGCTGGTCAGTGTCGCCGATGAAACTCACGCCCCGGGTAAAGAGCAGCAATCCGAGCGCAATGCGCACGATGTCGAGCCAGGCGGGGTGGTGCAAATCGCCCCAGCGTTCCATGCGTTGAATGGCATTCATAGTCGGAAAGAGGTTTGGTTTCCAGAAAGTTAAACCCCTTTTTTCCGCAATGTCAAGGGCTCTGCCGAAATAAACTTCGGTCAGGCCCGCTGCTTCAGCACCCGCGCCGTGACGAGCATCTGACCCAAATGCCGCATCGTGTGTTCGGCGGCGTGAAAAAGCAGGCCCAGCACCGTGGAGGGCAGTTGCGCCCGCCCCACGCCCCGAAACTCGGTGAGCGTGGCCTCGTCGGTTTGTCGGAGTTGAGCAATGGCAAAATCAACCTGCACCTCAAATCGCCGCACCAGTGCCTCGACCGGCACCGCCGTTGGTTTTCCTTCCCGTTCCAGCCAGGCCCGTTGTTCGTTCGAGAGTGCCTCGTTTCGGGCGTACGTGAAGAGCCGGTCAATCACGCCGGTCAGGTGTTCGAGGTGAAAACCCACCGAGGCCGCCCCGGCGGGCCGCTCCCAAAGCAGCGATTCAGGAAAATCACCAAGGCATTCGTCCACTTCCTCGCGGGCTTGCAGCAACGCATGGGCTACGGGCTGGAGCAGGGGCGGCACGCCCGGCACGGGGCCGCGCTGCCAGACTTCGGGCTGATTGGGCATGGGTTGTTTCGTGGTTCGGCACGCCGTCGGTACCTTTGAACAAACTTAGGGGAGAATCCCCGCGCCGCGCATGTTTTTTCGTTCCATTTCCCGCATTCTCCCGCTTCTCGCCCTCGCCAGCCTCCTGCTCGCCTGCTCCAAAAACGACGAACCCGACGTTGACCTCACCCCCACCCTCGTCGGCACCTACCAGCTTACCCAGTGGGTGCAGTCCAACGGCTCGGCCCTGCCCACCATCCTCATCCCCAGCGGCACCTCCACCCTCACCGTGTCGCGGGTGAACAACAACACCGTCGAAATCCGCCAGAACACCGACATGCAGGTCGCGTTCACCCTCAACGGCACCACCACGACCGTCACCGGCAAAGACAACAGTTCGTCGCAAATCACCGTCAGCCGCGCCTCCGGCGGAGCCCTGGGCTTCGTGGGCAACAAATACAGCTACCGCGACGGCGAAATCTTCTACCTCGTCACGACCGTGCCCCTCAATACCTCCGGCACCACCAACACCGAGGTGTACGCCGTGGCCCGCAAACGCTGACCGGACCTTCCCCGACAACTCCCCCGCCTCCTCGCCCCGTGCACGTCGCGTTTTCGCAACTGCACGGGGCGTTCTCGCGATTGCACGTTGCTCTTTTGCAACTGCACCGCATGCTTCGACAACTTCATTCATCACGTAACCAACTTCATTGGGCATTTAACCAACTTCATTCATCGCTTAACCAACTTCATTGGGCACGTAACCAACTTCACTGAGCATGCAACCAACTTCACTGAGCACGCAACCAACTTCATTGCAGGCCTAACCAACTTCTTTCTGCCCTTCGACAACTTCATTGCCTGCATAACCAACTTCATTGAGCATTTCGCAGGGGAATGTCAACCGCAGTGTGTTAAGGGGCGTTTTAGTGCCTGGGGAGACGTTCCTCTGTTCGTCCGCATCTGTGTCACAGACGAACAGGGGAAAACTGAAAAAAATGTTTCCCATCCCGTCATAGCGAGCGGAGGTGTTTGAAGTTTCGCTCCGCCCACGTTCGTCCGCGTCTGTGACGCGGATGCAGTGGAAGCGCGTTTGTAACGCGCTATCTTTGGACACACCGCTCACCCACCCTCTATGCCCGGCGATCGTTATTTCATCACCGATCCTTACGCCACTTACTACCTGACGATGACCGTCGTCGATTGGGTCGATGCATTCACCCGTCCCGCCCACAAATCCATCATCGTTGATTCGCTGAATTATTGCACCCGTGAGAAAGGACTTGTTGTCTACGCGTGGGTGCTCATGAGCAACCACCTGCATCTGATTGCCCGAACGCACGAACCCCATACGATGTCATCGTTTCTGCGCGATTTCAAAAAATTTACATCGAAGAAACTTGTCGAAGCGATTGGCACCGAACCCGAAAGTCGTCGCGAATGGATGATGCACCGGTTTACGTTTGAAGCCAAACGTTCCGGTCGGGCCGAACAGGCAAAGTTTTGGCGCGACGATAACCACGCTGAATTGCTGTTTTCGCCGCAGTTCACTCAGCAAAAACTACGCTACCTGCACGAAAATCCAGTCCGTCAAGCCATTGTCGCTTATCCCGAACACTACCTCTACAGCAGTGCAACGGATTACGCCGGAACGAAAGGACTGGTCGACGTGGAGTTGATTTAAAGCGTTCGTTGGTTGGGTTACGCGCGTTACAAACGCGCTTCCACTGCATCCGCGTCACAGACGCGGACGAACGTGGGAAACTTCAAGCCTTTTTGAATCTTTCGAACATCGCCTTTAGCCAAATATTTGCTAATTCTTCAGAGGTTTGAAAATTTGACTTTGACTCACGATCGACCCAACCTAATTCGTCATTTTGATTGATGTTCAACGAATACCTTTTTTCAAGCCCCAATTTGCCAAGATTGGCAATCATAAAATCTGGTAGCAGTGTACCAGTAAATATGTTTGAGAAAAGATATCCGCTGTGCATACCTCCGCTCCAGTAGCAGGTTAAGTGCAATGATTTCTCAAGAATTGAGATGAACACTTGTTTACCGTCTTCTCGAATTGAACAGTTGGGAACTTCTGCAACCTTTTCTTTTAAGATTTGGATGAGTCGCAGCGTTTCATCGTGTCCAAGTCTGTCACCCTCCCGAAACAATCTCATCTGACGAATTCTCTGTTTTTCCTCTTCGTCTAAATGTTCTTGCATACTTTTTGCGAAATCGAAGTTTTCCATGGTTATTCAATTTTGGTTTGAACTAAATTTAATTAAAAAACCCCACCCATGAAAAAGGGTGGGGTTTTTTAATTACTTCACCTCCTCAAAATCCACATCCTTCACATCCGTGTCGGTGGTGGCGTTATTAGCGGAGCCGTTGGGCTGCTGGCCGTTGAAGTCGGCACCGGGTTGGGCACCACCACCGGCGGCACCGGCCTGGTACATTTCGGTCGAGGCCGTCTGCCAGGCGGCGTTGAGGGCTTCGAGGGCCGAATCAATCTGCGCGGCGTCGCGGCTGGCGTGCGCGGTGCGGAGTTGGCCGAGGGCGCTTTCGATGGCCGATTTGTTGCCGTCCGAGAGCTTATCGCCGAATTCCTTCAACTGCTTCTCGGTGTTGAAAATCATCGAGTCGGCCATGTTCACCTTCTCGACTTTTTCGCGCTCGGCTTTGTCGGCGGCTTCGTTGGCCTTTGCTTCCTGGCGCATCCGTTCGATTTCGGCGTCGCTCAGGCCGCTGCTGGCCTCAATCCGGATTTTCTGCTCCTTACCCGTGGCCTTGTCCTTCGCCGACACGTGCAGAATGCCGTTGGCGTCGATGTCGAAGGTCACTTCGATTTGCGGCACGCCGCGCGGGGCGGGCATGATGCCGTCGAGGTGGAAGCGGCCAATGGTGCGGTTCTGACCGGCCATCGGGCGCTCGCCCTGCAAGACGTGGATTTCGACCGAAGGCTGGTTGTCCGAAGCCGTCGAGAACGTTTCCGATTTCTTGGTCGGAATCGTCGTGTTCGACTCGATGAGCTTGGTCATCACGCCGCCCATCGTTTCGATGCCCAGCGAGAGCGGGGTCACGTCGAGGAGCAGCACGTCCTTCACTTCACCCGTCAGCACGCCCCCCTGGATGGCGGCACCTACGGCCACCACTTCGTCGGGGTTGACGCCCTTCGAGGGTTTTTTGCCGAAGAATTTCTCCACTTCCTCCTGAATCCGCGGGATGCGCGTTGAGCCACCCACCAGAATCACCTCGTCGATGTCGGCGTTGCTGAAGCCCGCGTTTTTCATGGCGCGCTTGCACGGCTCCAGGGTACGCTGAATCAGGCTGTCGGCCAGTTGCTCAAACTTGGCACGGCTCAGCGTGCGCACGAGGTGCTTCGGAATCCCGTCCACCGGCATGATGTACGGCAGGTTGATTTCCGTGCTCGACCCGCTCGACAGTTCGATTTTGGCCTTTTCGGCGGCTTCCTTCAGGCGCTGGAGGGCCATCGGGTCGCGGCGGAGGTCGATGTTTTCGTCTTTTTTGAATTCCTCGGCCAGCCAGTCGATGATGACCTGGTCGAAGTCGTCGCCGCCGAGGTGCGTGTCGCCGTCGGTGGATTTCACTTCAAACACGCCGTCGCCCAGTTCGAGCACCGAAATGTCGAAGGTCCCGCCGCCGAGGTCGAACACGGCGATTTTCATGTCCTTGTGCGCCTTGTCTAGGCCGTAGGCCAGGGCGGCGGCGGTGGGTTCGTTGATGATGCGCTTCACGTCGAGGCCCGCGATTTGGCCGGCTTCTTTGGTGGCCTGGCGCTGGGCGTCGTTGAAGTACGCGGGCACGGTGATGACCGCTTCGGTGACCGTCTGGCCGAGGTAGTCTTCGGCGGTTTGCTTCATCTTGGTCAGAATCTGCGCCGAAATTTCCTGCGGGGTGTACTGCCGGTCGCCAATCTGCACGCGGGGCGTGTTGTTGGGGCCTTGCGCGACGGTGTAGCTGACGGTCTTCAATTCGCTCTGCACTTCGTCGTACCGGCGGCCCATGAAGCGCTTGATGGACGAAATCGTGTTTTTCGGGTTGGTGATGGCCTGGCGCTTGGCCGGGTCGCCGACCTTGCGCTCGCCGTTGCCATTGTCCATGAACGCCACGATGGACGGGGTGGTGCGACGGCCTTCGGAGTTGGCGATCACCACCGGCTCGTTGCCTTCCATCACCGCGACGCAGGAGTTGGTCGTTCCCAAGTCAATGCCAATGATTTTTCCCATGATGGTATGTCTGAAATGAGTGTAAGGTTGAATTTCGGTCGGGGTAATTACCAAAATAGTGCCCCGGTGGGCGGGCTGACAGATTGGCAGAAGAAACACCACGCACTGTTTCCTACCACTTTCCTGTAAAAAAGCTGTCATCCTGAGCACAGCGAAGGACCTTCCTTTCGTACCAGTTAGCTGATTGATAGCTTGAGTCAAGTTACCTTTCAACCAACCTCGAAGGCAAAGAAGGTCCTTCGCTTCGCTCAGGATGACAGCTTTTTTGAAGAAACGCGGGAGCTACCGACCAAACAATCCCCCCAGTAATCCACCCAATCCACCACCGGATTGCTGTTGCTGGCCGCCCCCGCCGCCGAGCAGCCCGCCGCCCATGCGCATGAGGTCGTTCATGTCGAGTTTGCCGTCGGCGAGGGCACCACCAATTTGGTTGAAGTCGAAACTGCCGCGGTCGGTCTCGACGTGGCGCTGGCCGCCGAGCAAGCTGCCCATCGCGCTGTTCATGTCGATGGACGAATCGTTGCGGTCGTTGGTTTTGCGGATGAGCGAGGTGAGGACCATCGGCAACACCGAGGCCACGATGCCCGAGGCGGCGGAATTGTTCATGCCGAATTTCCGCATCAGGCTGCCAATGGCGTTCTGGGCGATGCCCGCCACCATCGGGTTGTTCATCAGGCCACTGCCCGTGCCTGCCTGACCGCTCAACATGCCGAGCAGCCCGGCCAGGTTGCCGCCCTGGGCCTGGCTTTGCAGGCCATCGAAAATCGAGTGCGTGACGGTGTTGATGGCCTCGTCGTTCTGGTCGTTGGGAATCGCCGGGTTCTGGACGATGGCTTCCTGGGAATTGTTGCGGACGAGGTCGAAAAGTTGCTCCAGCATGGGATTGGGGTTTAGTCAGTTGGAAGGATTCGGGAAAAGCACCCTGCTTTAACCGGCCTCCTGCTGGGAAGTTTGGCAAAAGCCATGCATTTTCGGCACCAGAACGAAAAACCGCGTCCCATGCCCGAAAACCAGACTCCCGACGCTTCCCTGAAGACCGCCGTTGAGGAATTATTGCCCGAGGTGTACTACCCCAGCGAATCCGACGAACCGATTGAATTCATCGAATTGAACCTGCCCCCCGAAGCCGAACCGCTCAACGAACGCAGCGCCGGAGAATTTCTGGCCACCAAGCGCAACCGCGAGGTGGAGGAACTGACCGTGGACGACTTTTTCGCGCCGCTCACCGAGGAAGAAGATTGGTTCACGGACGAAGAGCGCGAAACCGTGCAGCGCATGAAACGAGTCCGCGAACTGCTCGAAAAAGACCTCACCGATTTGAAAGTCTTCAAAATTGGCTACGTCGAAAAGGATTTATACCTACTTGGGCTGACGCTCGACGGGCAGCGGGTGGGGTTGAAAACGAAGGTGACGGAGACGTAGTCAGAATCAGGATGGCCAGGATAGGAGGATGAACAGGATGTTGAAAATGGCTTTTCATTTCATCCTGTTCATCCTCCTATCCTGGCCATCCTGATTCTGACAACCCATACAAACAAAAACCGCCCCGAACCTCACGGCCGGGGCGGTTTTGCTGATTGCTCGAAATGTGGCCTAACTTACTTCACGCTCTCCACCACGGCCCGGAAGGCCTCGGGGTGGTTGGCGGCCAGGTCGGCCAGCACCTTGCGGTTCAGGGTAATGTCAGATTGGTGAAGCTTGCCCATGAATTGCGAGTACGACAGGCCGTGCAGACGGGCACCGGCGTTGATGCGCTGAATCCAGAGGCTGCGGAATTCCCGCTTCTTCACTTTGCGGTCGCGGTAGGCGTACTGAAGCCCTTTCTCGATTTTATTCTTGGCGACCGTCCAGACGTTTTTGCCTCGACCGAAATAGCCTTTGGCGAGTTTGAGGACTTTTTTGCGTCGTGCCCTCGAAGCGACGTGGTTTACCGAACGTGGCATGTCTTGGTTGTTTTTGACGGCAGGCGGCTCAGGGGTGGTTTAGTGTTTCCGGTTTCGCGTTTGATGTGAACTTCACGCTAAACCCTGAACTCTTTTCGGCCCGGCGTCGGGTTGAACAATGGAACCGGCTGAACTCAGCCTGAACTTATTTCAGGTTCAGCATGACGGCAACGCGATTGTAGTCGGCGTCCGTCACCAGCGTAGACTTCACTAAGTTGGCCTTACGCTTGTTGGATTTTTTCGTCAGGATGTGGCTGTGGAAGGCGTGTTTGCGCACCACCTTGCCCGTCCCGGTCAACTTGAAGCGCTTCTTGGCGCCCGAGTTGGTTTTTACTCCTTTACCCATTTTTGAATAATCTGGATGAACCGAACGGTTGGAAAAAAGCAATCAGGGCGCAAAAATAGGCATTTCTGGTGAGAATCAAACCCATGTTTTGCATTTGCCCGAATCGTCCGCAACTTCACGCCCACATCTCTCCTACTCATGCCCAAAAACGACCCGAAGGTCCTCAACGCCTGGTGCTTCTACGACTGGGCCAACTCGGTGCATTCGCTCGTCATCGTGTCGGCCATTTTCCCGGTGTACTACGGCGCAACGGCCGTCAACGAGTCGGGCGGTGACGTGATTGACTTCCTTGGTTTTTCGGTCAAAAATTCGGTGCTGTTCAGCTACGCCGTGTCGGCGGCGTTTCTGATCATCGCGCTTACCTCGCCCATCTGCTCGGCCATCGCCGATTACAGCGGGCGGCGGAAGCGGTTCCTCCAGTTTTTCTGTTACTTCGGGGCGCTCAACTGTGCCCTGCTCTATTTTTTCGTCCGGGAAACCACCACCCAATCCACGATTTTCTTCCTGTTTTCGCTCGTCGGCTGGGCAGGGAGCATCGTGTTTTACAATTCGTTTCTGCCCGAAATCGCCACGCCCGACCGCTATGACCGCATCAGCGCGCGGGGCTACTCGCTGGGTTACCTCGGCAGCGTGCTGCTGATGGTGGTCAACGTGGCGATGCTGCAACGACCGGAGTGGTTCGGGGGCCTTACCACCGCTCAGGCCGCCCGGATCGCCTTCCTGACCGTGGGCCTCTGGTGGGCGGGCTTCGCGCAGGTGGCCTTCCGCCGCCTGCCCGCCGACCGGGCCACCTACGAAAAACGCCCCGGCTGGCTGCTCAACGGCTTCCGGGAACTCGGCCACGTGTTCGCCCAACTCCGCGACCTGCCCGCGATGCGGGGCTTTCTGCTCGCTTACTTTTTCTACAGCATGGGCGTGCAAACGGTGATGTACGTGGCGGCGCTCTTCGGCGACAAGGAATTGCACCTCGACGGTTCGGTGCTCATCGTCACGATTCTTCTCATTCAGTTGGTGGCCATTCCGGGGGCTACGTTTTTCGCCCGGCTGTCGGGTCGGGTCGGCAACGTGCGGGCTCTGATGACCAACGTGGCCATTTGGGTCGTCACGATCGGCATCGCGTACTTCATCACGACGATGTACGAATTTTTCGCCCTGGCCTGCCTCATCGGCGTGGTGATGGGCGGCATTCAGTCCCTGTCGCGCTCGACGTTTGCCAAGCTGATGCCCACCAACACGGAAGATACGGCCTCGTTTTTTTCCTTTTTCGACGTGACCGAAAAGGTCGCCATTGTGCTCGGTACGCTGATGTACGGGCTGGTAGAGCAGGTGACCGGCTCGATGCGCAACAGCATCCTGGTGTTGCTGGTGCTGTTCTTCATCGGGTTCGCGCTGCTCTGGCGGTTGACGGCGCAAAAAATTACCCCCGTGCCCTTGCCCGAACGCGCCTGACGGTTACTTTTGCACTCCCAACCGACCCGGAAGCATAGCTCAGTTGGTTTAGAGCGCCGCTTTGACAGAGCGGAGGTCATGGGTTCGAATCCCTTTGCTTCCACAAAAAAGCCACTCGCAGGAGTGGCTTTTTTATTTCAAACCGCACCGGGCAACCGCAAGGGTTGCCCCTACGATTGTTGCGTCAACTCCACCACTTCCCTCCTCCCCGCCTTCGCCATTTTGGCCGGAACCACGGCCTTGATCTGCTCGCTCAACGCCGCCACCACCCGCTGCCGGGCGTAGTGCTTGCGGGTGACAAGGCTTACTTCGCGGACGGGGGCGGGTGCCTGGAAATACCGCACCAGTTCCATTTGCTCGTCGGTGAAATCGCGGGTGGCCAATTCGGGCAGGATGGTCAGGCCCTGGTTGCTGTCCACGAGGCGGCGTAGGGTTTCGAGGCTGCCGGAATGGTAGGCAAACTGCCCTTCGCTCGTGGCCTTTCGCCGCAACTGGCACAGGTTTTCAATCTGCGATCGCAGGCAATGGCCTTCCTCCAGCAGCCAAAGCTGGGAGGGGTCGATGTCGTCAGGGGCAGCGTATTTTTTTCGGAAAAGCGCACACTGGGGCGAGGTGTACACGACGAGTTCCTCGTAAAACAGCGGGTACTCGGTCAGGTCGGGGTCGTTGAGCGGCCCGGCCACGACGCCTACGTCGAGCGCTTCGGTTTTCAATTGCTTCAGCAGTTCATCCGTGGTGCGTTCGGTGATGCTGAGCTTCACCTCGGTGTGTTTTTCGAGAAACCGAGGCAAAAAAAGCGGCAACAGGTACGGTGCGATGGTCGGGATGACGCCCACACGCACCTCGCCGCTGAGGCCGTCGCGCTGTTCGGCAATCATCGTTTTCAACTGCCGGCATTGTTGCAAAATCACCCGCGCTTGCTGCACCACCTCCGCGCCGATCGCCGTCGTCGTGACAGGCTGGCGGCTCCGGTCGAACAGCCGCACGCCCAATTCCTCCTCGAGTTTCTGCACTTGCATGCTCAGCGACGGTTGGGTCACGAAGCAGGCTTCGGCGGCGCGGGCAAAGTGCCGGTGCGTGTCCACCGCCACGAGGTATTCGAGTTGGGTAAGGGTCATGGCGTGGCCGTTTTACCCAGGCGTTCGTTGACGGCCCCCAGCCAGAGCGCCCGGCCCCGGCAATTCCAGTGCGAATCGCTCCGCTCGTACACGCCCGCCCCGCCGGGTTTGAGCAGCTCGTAGGCGTCGATAACGGGCAGCCTGAGTTTGGGGTGCCGCTGTACCCGCTCGATGAGCTGGTTGTACGATCCGCGATTTGGCTCCACGACGGTCGTTTTGTTGGGAATGATGCTCAACCACACTTCATCGAAGCCCTGGTTTCGGTAAAATTCCGCCGTTTCGTTCAGGCGCGCTACCATCGAATCCACTTCAGCCTCAGGCAGGGGGTTGAAGTTGGAATTGATGAGCGTGCTGTCGGTGTCGAGGACGTAAAACAGGTGCCGTTGGTCAGCAGAGAGGGCCACTTTCGGGTTCGCCCGGCCGAACCAGTTCAGCGTCAGCGCGGCCTTCCACTCCTTCAGTTTCTGCCAGAACGCATTGTTGAACAGCAGGTTTTCCAACTGCTCTTCGGGCAGGCGCTGGCGCTTTTCGTGGGTACCGGTGAAAAACGTGTTTAAATCGGACCAAACGCCAGTTTCTTTCACCACTGGTTTGAAATACTCCGGAACGACAAAGTTTTCGGCCAGTCGCGCAAAGTGCTCACGGGCGTGGCGCTCGACGGTTTCGATCAACAGGATGTTGCGACGAGTGTTGTCGAGTTTCAATTCGGCGGTATTTTCCCAGTGCACGTAGCGGTAGGTTGTCGCGACGAAATCCGCCGAATCCACCCGGCCGGGTTCCAGGAAACTGTCGCCGATGACGTGCAGCGCCACGGGGACTTCGGGACCATTTTTCGCGAACGGCGGGCAGGTCTCCCGCTCCTGCTTGAACTGCGGCAGGCTCGATAGCCGGTACAAATCGCCGTAGCGGAAATCGTCGGGCACCAAGCCCCACCCGGCCAGGGTGAGGTAGGTCGTGCGGGAGCAACCGCCGAGGAACGCGATGGTGGCGAGGAGGAGAAAAATGATTTTTAGAAATGCTCGCATGACCGAATTGACGTGGCCGGGTAGGCGTGGCACGGTTCAGCGCATTCCCCACAGCCGTGCCACGCCGGGAAATTCAGAATTGAAAATAAATGAACTGGTTGGAGGTGAACACCCCGAAAACGTAACACAGCACCACCAACACCCCGAACACGCTGGCGAACACGGCGTTGCGGTGGGTGGGAATTTCAAAAAACCGATTTTCCTTCCAAAGCATTGCCAAAATCAGACCGATTGAAAACCACATCTCCACCCGGTTGAACGGCGTTTTCAGCGCCTCCGTCCACGACAGCGAGCCGATGCGGCCGAGCACGGCGAAGGCATCCGCCGTGGTGTTCGCCCGGAAAAACACCCAGGTCAGCATGACGAGCACGAAGGTGAGCAGCACCTGCAACGCCCGGTAGCCCCTGTTCTCCTCCGGCAACTTGATGCCGCGCCGGTCGAGCCAGCGGTCGCGGAGGCGGGCCAGCACGAGGTACAGCCCGTGGAGCGCGCCCCAGATGACGAACGTCCACTTGGCCCCGTGCCACAGGCCGCTGACCATGAATACAACGAACTGGTTGAGGTACTGCCGCGCCAGGCCGACCCGGTTGCCGCCCAGGGGGATGTAGAGGTAATCGCGGAACCAGGTGGACAACGAAATGTGCCAGCGCCGCCAGAACTCCGAAATGGAGCGGGCCTCGTAGGGCGCGTGGAAGTTTTCCATCAGCGTGAAGCCCATCACCCTCGCCGCGCCGATCGCGATGTCGGAGTAGCCGGAGAAATCGCCGTAAATCTGGAAGGTGAAGAAAAACGTGGCCACGAGCAGGGTCAGGCCGTTTTGCTCGGGTACGTGGTTGTAGGCCGCATCCACCACCATCGCCAGCCGGTCGGCGATGACGACTTTTTTGAAAAAACCCCAGGCCATCTGCATCAATCCGGCCTTTACGTTTTCCCAATCGTACTTGAAATACGTGTGGTATTGCCAGAGCACGTTCTGAGGACGTTCGATGGGACCGGCCACCAACTGCGGGTAAAACATCACGTACAGCGCGTAGATGCCAAAGTGCCGCTCGGCTTTTTGGTTGCCCCGGTACACCTCAATCGTGTAGCTCATGGCCTGGAACGTGTGGAACGACAAGCCCACGGGCAAAATCGTGTTCACGACGCTGAACGAAGCCACCGGCTGCTGCCCGAACAGCACCAGCACTTTGTCGAGCACCCGCAGGGCGTACGCATTGACCGTTTCGGCAGCCTGCGTTGCCCCCAGCAGATCAAGCAATCCAACAAAATTTCCCGTAAAAAAACCGAGGTATTTGAAAAACGCGAGGATGCCTATGTTGGAAATCAGGCTAATGACGAGCAGCCACCTCCGGCGCTTACCGCTCGTTTTTTCCAACCAAATCCCCGCGACGTAATCGATGACGATGGTGACGAACAGGATCAGGATGTACGCCGGAACAAAAACGACGTAGAAGTAACAACTCGCCAGCAGCAGCAACACCCACCGCCCCCGCCAAGGCAAACTGAAATACGCCAGCGTAACAACAACGAAGAAAACGAGGAATTGGAGGGAGTTGAAGAGCATTCAGTTGTTGGTTGTTCGTTGTTGGTTGTCCGTTGTTCGCACAAAAACCAACAACGAGCAACTACCGGATTTTCACTGTCCACACCTCCACGGCGCGGTCGGTGGTGACGTAGAGAAACAGTTTGTTGTACGATTCGGCGAACTGGAGCACGACGGGGAACCGGCTGACGAGGGGTTTTTCAATCAGGGGCTGCCCGCGCAGGTTGTAGAGCCAGGTGCCTTTGCTGGTGGTCACGCTGAGCACCTTCGCATCGGCCCCGAAGTCGTAAAATTCGGTGGTGGTCGTGGCGGGGTCGGCGTTCTCGACCTGCATGAGCAGTCGGCCCTGCTGGTCGTGGATGCCGAGGGTGTTGCCCGTGCGGCTGGTGATGAGCCAGTCGCGGCCCGTTTTTTCGAGCAGCAAGCGGAATTCCGTGGCTTTATCGGCCCGAAACAATTGGCGGCGCTCAGTGACGCGGCCGTTGAGATCGAGTTTCAGCAATTCCCCCTGAGCAGTGACGGTCTGGAGCAGCAAATCCGAGTCGCGGGTGCCGGTTTCGAGAAAAACCGGGCCGTCGAAGCGGGTTTTCAAATCAATCGGAAACGGCTTGAGCGGCTGCCCGAAGCCGTTGACGATGTTCACCGTACCCGTTTCGCCCACCAGAATCAGGTGGGGCTTTTTGTTGAGTTGCACCGACTGCACGGGCGGAATGAAGTGCGCGTCCGACGGCAGGCGCGTGACCCGGCGCAGGCTGCGTTCGGGCCGGTTCAAGACGTACAAATTGCCCTCGGCATCGGCCAGGGAAAGCTGCTGCCGGTCGGCCGAAGCGTAGCCGAGCACGCTGAAGATCCCAGCGGGGATGTCGGGAAATTTGTTCGACGCGAACAGTTCGTACCGCAGCCCGTTGCGATCGAGGAGGTAGTACTGGTTGGGCGTCAGCAACAGGTGCTCGATGTCGCCGTTGCCGAAGTAGTCCACCGCCATCGGGGCCGTGAGGAGGGGACCGCTAAGTCGAACGCGCAGCGAATCCTTCGGTGCGCCGGCGAGTTGGACGAGTTGGTTATCCACCGTTTGCCCGAACACCGCCGTACCACCCGTACCTTTCAGCACGAACGGCGCTGCGCGCAGGGGCTGGTCGAGAGGAACGCTTTTCTGTAAAAACAACCGGCGCAGCAGATTGGGGTTGCTTTCGGTGCCGCTCTTCATGCCCGTAATGCGGGTTTTCACGTTATCGCCGTCGAAGGTGCTCTGCCACATGAGCAGGTTCAGCCGCCGCAGGGCTTCCTCCGAGCGCTCCACGGCGGGCTGCCACACGGGGCGGAACCGCTCCGTCCAGCCGTACCAACTCCGGTTAACCGACGCGATGGCCGTGAACTGGGCCGGTTGGGCCGATTTCAGCAGTTCCTGAAGCCGGGCGGTGCGGCTCCACACGTTGCCGGTGGCGTAGTCGTTGAGCACGGTGCGGAGGGTCTGCACGTCGCTGCCCACGAGCAGGTAGTCGCCGACAGTCGTGAAAAACGAACTTTTCGGGAAACCCATCGCCAGCTTGCCCAGCCAGAGCGCGGGCAGTTCGGGGGCGTTGATTTGCCGGATGAGGCTGCTCCCGACGAGTTCTTCGTAGCGGGGCAGTTTGTCTTCCAACTGAATTTTCGCCCCCTGGTAATCCAACCAGTCGGCGCAGGCGCGGGGGTTGGTGGTTTTCAACAGCATCAACCGCCCACCCCGACCGAGGCGGCTGCTTTCGAGGTGGCACACGGCGATTTCGCCCGTGAGGTAGCTATAGATCGAATCGACCTCGACGCGGGCCCGGTCGGCCAGATTCTGGCGGATGTCGTAGAGCTCCGAGGGTTCGGCCTGCCGGATTTCGTCGCCCAGCCGGGCGGCGTCCGACACGCTGAGGTGGTAGAACACCGCCGTCCGGGCGGGCACGAGCCGGGTGCAGCCGATGGGTCCGGCCTGCTGGTCGGCGAGCGCCGCGAGGGCGGGTGAGGCTTTGCCTGAGGAAATCGTCGCTTCGGCTCCGACCTGGGTGCGGATGTCGTTCACCCGAAACCGGAAGGCTTGCCGGGCGGGCAGCAGGTCAATGGTGCTGGTTTCGCCGGGAGGTGTGGCGTACACCCCCGACCAGAAGGCCTGCACCTGTTCGCGCTGGAAAAAAAGCTGGGTACCTTCGGAAATCGTGGCCGTTTCGTCGCCTTGCCAGGCATCTTTGTTCAAAATGCGCCGGATCTTCCGTACCACGGCTTCAATCAATTGGCTCGAACGGCTGAAGACGAGGTAATTGTCGTACACGAAATACGAAAACAGCGGCTTCGACTGCGCGTCCACGACGTCGGTTAGGACGGTATTCTCGAACGTGTGCCGATACGACCGCACGCCGTTGCCGACGAGGTTCTGGAGTTTTTCGAGAAACGTCCCGTCGCCGGTCGCTACCGGCACAAAAGTCAAAAACGAAATTTGGTCGCGGCCTTCAGAGTGGAGTGAGTACGTGATCAGTTTTTCCTTCAGAAACCCGTTCACCAGCGCAGTATCGCCCAACGCGCGGGTGAGCGGTGGGAGCTGGTCGGCCGCCGCGCCGAGCACGGGTACGTCGGCGAGTTGCACCTGGTGGGGCAGCGTGCGTTCGGGAGGGTTCTGGAGTTCGGTGCTTTCAACCACCAGCAAGGCGTCGGTCGGAATGTAGGCCCGGGCCGAGCGCTCGTTGCCCACCCAGTACCGCCACGCCGCGTATCCCGCTCCCAGTCCCAGGACCACAAGCAGGGGAAGCGCGAGTTTTTTCAAGGTGGATTTCGGCGGCGACGCCGGGCGACGGCCCGGCGTGCTTGGGGCAGGTGGCACCATGAAGGAGGTCGAGTTCATGCGGTTTCCGGTAAAACCCTGAAAATCGGCTTCGTTGCCTATTTTTAAGGATTTCATCGGAAACCGCCCTCAAATTTACTGCCAACTGCGTTCGGCCAACGGTCGTCAGTTCAATTTATCGCAGCGGACACCGCACGGGGTAACCCCGTGCGGTGTCCGCTGCGATAAATTGAATTATTTTTTCCCCCACATCGCGTTGGCCGTGTCGGGGAAGTGCAGCGTGAGTTCGGGCACACCGAGCACGACGCGGTTGGTCCACTCCACGCCCTGCATGAGCGAGTGGTCCTGGTTGCTGACTTCGTACTTCCAGGCCCCAAACCGCCCACGGGAGTAGATGTCCATCGGTTCGAGGGCAGGGAGCACGTCCTTCAGAATGCCGTCGCGTTCCACCGAGGGCGTCGGGTAGCCGTAGTCGGTCGAGTAGAGGAATTTGGATACCACCTGATCCTCCGATTCGATGAGGCCGTCTTCGAGCAGGGCTTTGATGGTGTCGTCGAGCAGGGTTTCGCGGTTCACGGGCTTGTGCGACGACTCGCTCGTTTCGGTCATCAGCGACCAGTACTGGTTGATGTCCGGCACGTTGTATGGCGAGTAATTCGAGAACACCGTGATGCGGTAGTACGGACTGTTGTCTTCGGGGAAATACATCCAGCACTTGGGGGCGAGGTCGGGCTTGGGTTTACCCTTCAGGCCAATGCCCACGACGTTGGTCGAAGAGTGCTTCAGGCCCTGCGCCCGGTCGGTGAGCTGCTGGGGGAAGCCATTGATTTTCTGGGTGAACTTGTCGAGGGGAATCGTGCTCAGCAGGGTCTGGTAGCTCACCGTGCGCCCGTCGGCGAGGGTGATTTGTTTCGCCTGCGGGTCCACATGCTGCACGTCGGCGTTGAGCACCACGTTTTCCAGCCCGACCAAATCGCCCACGGCTTTCCAGATAGCCCCGGTGCCACCATGTTTCGGGAACTGAAAGGTGTTGTTTGGTCCCCAGGAAAAATCGTCCTTGTCGAACAGAATGTTCTCGGTTACGCGCTGGAGGTCGGTCACGGCCACGCGCTCGCCCACCCACACGGCGTTCATTTCCTCGGCCGGGTGCGCCCAAACCTTGAAATTGTAGGGAATCATGAACACCTCGGCCAAGCCTTCGCCGAAAGTCGCCATGATCCACTCTTTGAAGTTCTTCGGTTTACCGCTAAACGGGTTTTTGTAGAGTTTGATCAAGCCTTCGAGGCACTTCCACATGTCCTCTTTGGGCAGGTACTTGATGTTGTTCTGGAACGGGTACGGCACGAAGCGATTCCGCATCCACACCCACGACTCGCGCTGGTGGTTCAACCAGCCGTCTTCGCCGAGGGCTTTCACCATCAAATCGTCGAAGTATTTGTAGTGCGAAAACTGCACGTGGCCCCCGATGTCCCAGAGGAAGCCCTGGTCGTCGACGAAGCTGGTGGCCAGGCCACCCACGTAGGCTTCGCGTTCGAGAATGATGAAGTCGTTGATTCCTAACTCTTTGAGGCGGTAAGCGGCACCGAGTCCGGTCGGACCGGAACCGATGATGACGTACTGATAATTCATGGGTTGTTGGTACGCGGCTGTTAGTTCAAGTTGATGAAGTATTCAGAAATAGGTTTCAGAAATAGAATCTTTCGAGCCATTCAGGCTAACCGGGCCGGCTGCGAAACGGCGGGTTGCGAACGCTTGATTGCCCGGATTTTGTCGTTGAGTTCCATCCGGAATTGAGCCAGTTCCTTGAAGCTCTGCCAGCACACTTTGAGCAGTTTCATCTTTTTGATGGACACTTCACCCGTTGCCCGCTCCTTGTGCGTGATGGGCAGATCAAGCAGGTTCTGACCCGATTTTTTGGCCATCACGGCCAAGAAAATGTTAGGTGCGAAGGGAACGGGGTGCGGCAGTTGGGCGAGCAGTTTCTTCAGAAAATCGCCCTTGATCAACCGGAACGGAATGTTGCTGTCGCTGATGAAGGTGCCGTAAATCGCGAACAGCGAAGCCTGGAGCACTTTCGTGACGAACAGCCGGAAGGGCGCATCGTGCCGTACCTGCCGGTAGCCGAGAATGAAGTCCGACTGGTGGCGTTTTTCCCAGAGTTTGAGCAAATCCTGAGGCTCGAACTGGTCGTCGCTGTCGGTCTGGAACACGTACTCCGAATCAATTTCAACGGCCTTGCGGTACGCGTGAACGACGGCATTGCCGTGCCCGCCGTTGGGCTGGTGTACGACCACCAGGCGCGGATACCGATCCTTGATTCCGTCGAGAATCAACCCGGTTCGGTCTTTCGACCCATCGTTGACGACGATGAGACGGGTTTCGCCCTGGGGTTGGAAGTGTTGGTCGAGAAGTGCCATCCAGTTGCCCACGACGACTTCAATGCACTCTTCTTCGTTGTAGGCGGGCATCACGATTGACAGCAGAACGGACATGCAACAGGGGTTGGGTAGAACGAAGTGAACTTAAATTAACACCGCTTTCGACGGCAAAAGTAGGGAATTATCCCCACAGCACCGGGTTTCTCGCCACTTCCCCGGGTTTAGTAGGCGAAAAAGCGCTTCAGGTTGTTGGCCGGTTTTTCCACCAAAAACCACGAAATCGAAGCCAGACCGACGGTGAGCGCAAAAAACAGCGTTACCTGAAAAACGGTGGAATCGGCCAGTTGGGGCGCAACCCGGCTTATTTTTTCGAGCAGCCTCGGCACCGGGTGCGTTGGCGGGGTGTGGTAAAAATTGTACACCAGGTTGTGGTACAAGTACAGCCCGTAGCTGATTTTTCCGAAATACGATACGACCGGATGTTCGAGAAACGCCCCGAACCAGCCCCGAAATCCAACTACGGTTTTGGCAACTAGCCAGAACGCAATCATCGAAAACAGAAGGCGTTGGAGCACGTCGGTCGTGAAATTGGGCCGGGAAACGTCCCAGTGCAGCCAGGTGCCCCCAACCAACACGACCCAAGCCAGAAAAAACAGGGGAAGCACGTTTTGCCAAAGCCGCTGGAATCGATGCGGTGCAAACGTAAAAACGTGTGCCAGCACGCTGCCGCCCACTAGCGCGTCAAGGCAGGTCGGGGTGCTCACGAATTCGATGATCCAGGGTTTCTGCGTTGCCCAGAGCCACAGCCGCAGGCCAATGGCCAGACCAATCAAGGCCCAAAACAGGGTCAAGAGCCAGCGCCGGGGCGTGAAAAACATCAGCCAGGGAAAGAACAAATAAAACTGCTCCTCCACGGCCAGCGACCAGAGGTGATCGGTGGTGCCGAGCCAGGTGTTTTTGAGGGCAATGTAAATATTCGTCGCGTAGGCGTAGTACCAGGGGGCCAGTTCACGCACGGGCGGCACGCCCAGCAGCACGAGTACCGTCACGGTGAGGTAGTAGGCCGGAAAAATGCGCAGGCTGCGGCGGATGACGAAGCTTTTGAGCGAGGTCAGGTGCGATACCCCCTTCGCCTCGTTGGCGAGTTTACTTTTGAGCAAAATACTGGTAATCAGGAAGCCGCTGAGCACGAAAAACGTATTGACGCCGAAGTACCCCAGGGGCAGCACGTTGCGCTCGCCAAGCCAGTGGTCGAGCATGACCACCAGTACGGCCAGGAAACGGATGCCGTCGAGTTGTTCGAAGTACACCGTTTTCCGCTCGGTGCGCGCTGCTACGTCCATGTCAGAGGGTAAGAAACTGGTTCGTTTGCCGCAAAACTCCGTTGCTTTCGTCAAAAACACCGATTCGGTACCGTCCCGGCGGGAGGTTGGCCCTGATCACCCGGCTAACCGTGCCGGTGGTGTACAGTCGCCCCCGCAGAGCCTGCCGCCAGGGGGCCAGCCGGGGCGAGGCGGGAAAGACGAAGTTCGCTGAATCTGCGCTGAGTACCACGAGCCGACCTTGTCGCAAATCCGTTGGCGGCGGCAGGGTTTCTTCGGTCAGCAACAGGTAGTCCGGGCGGGTTTCGACCGAGAAGCGGAGGGCCGATGGATTTTTCTTCCGAAAACTAAATTCTTCCGTCAATCGGTAAAAGTCCGCTCGCTGAATCGTGGTGGTGTGCCGGTTGGCCAGTTCGGTGACGATGCCCGCCGGGTAGAACCGCCAGGAGCCGTTCAGCCGAAAATTCGCCGCGTCTGCGCGCAGAGCTTGCCGGGTGTTCAGCACGTTGGGCAGGTACTGCGCGTAGCCCAGCCCGTGCCAGCACACGGCGAATACCAGTCCAATCCGAAAAAGCCACTCCCGTTGTCCCCCGTGCCCCATCAACAGCCCCAGCGCATAGCAGGCAATGACGGCCAGCACCGAGTAGATTTTGTACTTGCTGTTGACCACCGCGCTGAGGTCGCCCCCGGCCCGGCTAAGCGCCGCCGCCAGGGCCGTAATGAGCACGAAACCCAGCACACCCGATAGCACGAGCAGCGGAGTGGGGAGGGTTGCTTCTTTTTGTTTCCCGGAAAACTGGCGCACGAAGGGCCAGAGCACCCGCGTCAGCAGCGCGTAGGTACCGAACACCAGCAACCCCGCTCCGGCCACGACCGGCAGCAGGGAAGGCCGGTACTCGATGCCGAACAGTTCGTAGCCCACGAATGTAGCCTGCCGGGGCTGGAGCAGGTCGATGGTGGCGCCTAAAAAGCCGGTGAAATTCCGCAGCGCGCTGGAAAGGTTGAAAGCGTTTCGCAGCGGGTCGGGTGCCCAGTCGGGCCGCACGTAGCCTTGCACGTAGAGCGCCACCGTGAGGGCCGTCAGCAAGGCCCAGGCCGTGAGGGCGGCGTAGCGGCGCTGGAAAAACAAAAGCACCAGCCCCACGGCCCAGACCAGCAGCCCGCTGGCCAGGGTCAGCGTGGCGGCGAGGGCAAACCCCACCGCCAGCACGAAGGCCGTCCGGGTGGGTTTCACCAAAAAATAAATCGCCAGCAGCGCAAACCACACTACCGTGAAGTTGGACACCGACCCCATGCCCCAAAACTGGTTGTAGTACGAGGCGAGGCCAAACAGCAGAAACGGCACGGGCAGCCAGAATTTAGCGAGAAAGCCGAGTTGCCGGAACAGTTTCAAAAACAAAAGCCCCATCCCGACCAAGCTCAGGTTACCGACGACCATCGCCGTGCGGTAATTTATGGTGCCGTCCAGGGCTCGAATGACCCAGAAAACCAGCCGATTGTACACGATGCGGTGTTCGGTCTGGGTGTACCAGCCGAACCAGTACCGCAGTTTTTCGACCAACGAATCGCTGCGTTCGATGGGCAAGACGGAGTTTTCAACGACAAACAAATCGTCCCAGAACGGAATGTTGACGGCAAAGCGGCTCCATACCCAGCAAAAACCGAGCGCGGGGAGCACGCTCAGGGCGATGACCCACCCCGGCGTTTTCTCGTGCTGCATGCGCGCCGTCACCAATTTTTTGGAAGGTTCGATGGCTGCGTCGGTTTAAGGGTCAGAAACTGGCCCGTAACGTAGGTTCGGGCGCGGGTGCCGTCAGTGGTTTTCACCAATATCGCGTAGCGACCCGGCGGCGCGTCCGTCGGTTGCACGACTGCCGTAAAACCAGGAACGAAATAGCCCCCGCCCGTCAGCAAACTGCGTCGGCTGTGGTTGCGGTTCTGCCGAGTGGGCAGCAGGCGGGTGGTTTTGCCCGAGTGGAGCAGCAGGTACGCCCCAGCCTCGGGGCTGGTGGTCGTTTGGAGCGAATCGTTTGTGAGGAGCCAGGATTGGTCGGCCCGCTCCTCCACCCGCAGGGGCAATTGCGGTTGAGCGCCCGCCGAATTTTCCGAAAAAAACGGCACTTCTGGTGCGCGGTACGGAAAGCGTTGCCGGTCGTAGGCGGGCAAGGTTTCGCCTTCCCCCCGCCGCCAGTTGTACAGCCAGGTGATGCGCTCGTGCCGGGCGAAAACGATTTCCTCCCACTCGACGAAGGCCGTTCCGAGCCAGAAAACGAGGGAAGCACCCAGCGCGGTCCAGGCGGCGCGGGGCTGCCAGGGAGACGGTAGCTCACGCAGCGCCGCCACAAGGAGGGTGAGGAGAAAAACGGCGGAGTAGATTTTAATCCGGCTCGTCAGCAGCACGGCCTCGCCGAAGCCCATCCGCCCCACCACCACCACGAGGGCCGTGGCCAGCACGAACATCGTCACGCCCATCAGGAAGTAATCCGCCGGTTCGGCTTTCCCCCCAAACCAGGGCGTGCGCCGGAGCGCCCGGACGTTCAGCACCACCGCCAGCAGGAGGAGCATCCCTCCCGCCAGCGTCGGCCCGACGAACCGGCCGGGCGAAGCCGGTTGCCAGTCGGCGACGCCGCCGAGCAAGGCCAGAAAACCCCGGACGTACTGCCACCCCGAAACGGCGACGGTGGACGGATTGCCGGGTGGTTTTTCGTAGTTCAAAAAGTAAAATCCAACGGCCACAGCCGCGGCCAGCAACCAGAAAAACACGTTTGTCCAGCGTCGCTGCAAGGCGAACAACACGGCAACTACCGGCCACGCCCCCAACCCGTTACCACTTGTCAACAAGGCACTTAATGAAAAAAATAACGCCCAACCGAATAATCGCTCTGTAGTTTTTGAGGCGCAATAAATGCTGGAAAGCGTGAAAAAGACGACCGAAAAATTCTGCAACGCCGCCATGCCCCAGAGCGTGTTTTCGTGGTGCTGAAACGTGAGCAACAGAAACGGCAGGGGCAAAAAAACGAGGGGGGAAAGGCGGCTTTCGCGAATCACGTTCCCGAAAACGAACAGAATGCCGAGCAGGCTCAGAAAGCCAATCGCCATCAGCCAGACGAAGTTGATTTCGCCGGTAAGTTGGTACACCAGCAAGGCCACGAGCCGGTCGTAGGCAATGCGGTGTTCGTTGTGTTGAGCGAAGATGAGACCGATGCGCTCCCCCCAGCCGTCGGCTTCGTTGAAGTTGACCAGGAAATTGCGCAGGGCGTGGTCGTCCCACTTGGGCACGTTGAGGCCATACCGAAAAATCAACCCGGCGTTTGCCAGCACCGGCAAGGCCACGAGCAGCCCCCCGACCCAACGCGGAAGCGGTCCGCGTTGGGTCGGGGGGCTGCTCGTGGCCTTGCCGGTGGTCGTGGTACTGGGGTTCAAACGAGGTCGTGCAGGAGGTGTTGCAGGTGCCCGGCGTCGAGGCCGGAGAGTTTCTGGTGGTAGGCCTGGTCGCCGTAGCGACCGTTGGGGTAGCCCTGGGCGGTCAGCGAGCGGAATGCCGCCGGGCGGATGCCCCGTTGCAGCAGGGCCGAAGCCAGTTGCTGACCCAGCCCCCCGACGGCGACGTGCTCCTCCACGACGAACACCGGCCCGCCCCCTTCGATGAGGTTGGCGACGGGGTCGGTTAGGTTCAACGGCAAGGTCAGGGCCGTGAGTAGGTTGAAGCGATCGGTGAGGGCTTCCTGATTCAGAGCACTGAGGACGTTGCTCACAACCGGTCCGAGGCAAATGAGGGTACCGCTCGGATTTTCAGGCCGTTGCAGGATGCGAAATGAGCCATAAACTTCCGTGTTTTCGGGCAGGGTTCGCCCCACACCGAGGCGGAGGTACGCGGGTTTTCCCTCTTCGGCGATGGCCTGCACGCAGGTTTCAACTTCCTCGGCAAAACCCGGCACGTAGCAGGTTACGTTCTGCAAGCCGCTCAGGGCGGCCATGTCTTCGAGAGCGTGGTGGGTGCTGCCCATGATGCCGTAGCCGTAGCCCCCGCCGTTGCCGACGAGAAACACGGGCAGGTTGTGCAGGCACACGTCGTTGCGGAACTGCTCCAGGCAGCGGTACACGATGAAGGGCGCGATGGAGTAGCAAAACACCCGGTACCCCCGGTAGGCCAATCCCGCCGCCATGCCGACCATGCTCTGTTCGGCCACGCCCGCGTTGATGAAGCGCGGGCCGAGGGCAGCCTGCACGTTTTCGAGGGCGTTGAAGCCCAAATCGCCGGTGATGAAAATCACCCGGTCGTCTTCGGCGGCGAGGCGTTCGATGGCCTGACTGAATTCTTTTCTCATGCGTTGATGAACGAGTTGGGCGGCTACTTCCGCTGAGATTGCACCAGCGTCCGGATTTCCTCCGCCGTGTTGTACACCTTCGTGCCTTTGCGGATGCGGGTGCGGATGAACTTCGGGCGTTTTTTGGTTTCTTCGAAAATCTTGGCGATGTATTCCCCCAGGAACGAAATGCCGAGGAGTGTCAGCCCGCCGAAGAAAATCACGAGCACGATGACCGTCGAAATGCCGTAGGGCGTGCGCGGATCAAAGTTAAACAGCCGGGAAAGCACCTGCCACACAATGCCCAAAAACGACAGCCCGGTCAGGATGAACCCCACGTAGCTCATCAGTTCGAGGGGTGCGAAGCTGAACGAGAAAATGGCTTTTTTGGCCCACCAGATGTTTTTTCGCCAGTTATTGGTCGATCGGCCAAACATTCGTTCGGGACGCACGTAGTCCACACCGGTTTGTTTGAAACCCACCCACGCCCGCAGCCCGCGGAGGAACTGCTCGGTTTCGGGCAGGGCGACGAGTTCCTTCACCACTTTGCGGTCAATCATCGAAAAGTCGCCTGCGTCGCGGGGAATAGGCACGTAGCTGAGGTTTTGAAAAATCCGGTAAAACGTTTTGTAAAACCAGTGGATGTGCGGCTTCATCTCCCGCTGCACCCGTACACCGTACACCACGTCGAAGCCCTGCTGCCACTTTTCGTAAAACTTCGGGATGATTTCGGGCGGGTCCTGGAGGTCGCCGTCCATCAGCACCACAGCGTCGCCGGTCGAAATTTCCATCCCGCTCAGGAAGGCCGATTGGGAGCCGAAATTCCGGGAGTGGCTCACGGCGATGACCCCGGCGTCGCGGTCGCAGATGTCTTTCAGCACTTCCTCGGTGTTGTCGGGCGAGTTGTCGTTGACGAAAATGATTTCGTACCGCACCCGCAGGTCTTGGCAGGTTTTCACCAGACGCTCGTACATGAACGGAATCGCCTGGGCGTCTTTGTAGCAGGCGATGATGGCCGTGATGACCGGGTTAAGGTACGGGTTCTGGAAAGCGGGTAGCACGCGATTTTCGTAGTCCGCGGCCTGCTGCCACTGCTCTGTTTTGCGCAAACCGAGGGCCAGGGGCGTACTGGCCAGCCAGCCGAAATCTTCGCGGGCGGCGGCGGGGTCGCCGTACCAGTCGGCCAAATCCCACTGCCGGTTCTGCATCGAACCCCAGACGGGTTTTTCGGCAATCGAAAACTCCTCCCGGACGACTTCCACCAAATCACCAATCGTGGTTTTCTGTCCGCTGGCGATGTTGTACGAGTTTCCGGCGGTTTTCCCGAAATCCGAAAGCGCCGCGTCGAGAAAGGCCTCCACGCAGTCGGTGATGAACACGAAATCCCGGCTGATGTCGGGGGAAACGAAGCTGGGTAGCCGCCCCTGCCGGGCGCTCTCCACGACCCTCGGAATCAGGCGATCGGGTTCCTCCCAATCGCCGTAAATCGAGTACAGCCGCAGATTGAGGGCTTTTTTTCGATGCACCCGCGCGTAAAACTGAATCAGGTAAGCCGACGAAACCTTCGACACGGCGTAGTGGCTGTTCGGCTCGACGGGGTCGGTTTCCTTTGGGGCCGTGCAGTTGAAGCCGTACTCTGAACTGCTGCCCGCGTGAACGTACACCGTTTCCGGGCCGCAGGCTTCGAGCAGGTTGACCGTGCCGAGGACGTTCGTTTCGTAGGTCAACTGCACGTTGCTTTGCTTGGAGTAGGCTCCGTAGGCGGCAAGGTTGAAAATCGTCCCGGGTTTGTAAAACCCGAACACGCCCCGCACCGACGCCGCCGACGTGATGTCGCAGTGGACGACGTTCTCGGCGGGCACGTCGAGCAATTTCAGCCGCCAGGCTTTCTGGGCGTCGTGGGTGAGCGCGTACACGTCGCGCCGGACCTTGAAGATGTCGTTGAACAGGTTGGCGCCGATGAACCCGCTGGCCCCGAACACGAACACGGGGCCGGGAAGGCGCTTGATTTTTTCGTCGAGGGAAATTTCCTGCATGAAGTCGTTGAAAAGGGGCGAATCGGGCGTTAGACCGATTGCTCAAGCCCGTACCGGGCAGAAATTTCAGATTTGGCCTGCTCGTACTGCTCGGGATTCATGGGTAAGTAGTGCCATTCGAGGCGGTTTTCCATGTACGACACGCCCTGGCCCTTCACGGTGTGCGCCACGATGACTTTGGGCCGCCCGTTGCGGGAATTTTTGAGGGTCGAAACGGTCTCGATGAGCGCCGGCACGTCGTGGCCGTCCACCTCCACCACCTCAAAGCCTATGCTTTCCCAGGTACGCGGATTGGCCGTGTCGCCGAACACGTCGGCCGTTTCGCCGAAGCCCTGGAGGCCGTTTTTGTCAATCAGCACGAGGAGGTTGTCGAGGCCGTGGCGCACGGCGAAGTGGGCCGCTTCCCAGGTGGTGCCTTCGTTCGTCTCCCCGTCCGACATCAGCACGTAGGTCGTGGCGTCGCTGCCGCGCAATTTGTCGGCGTGGGCGATGCCCGTGCCGATGGGCAGGCCGTGCCCCAGCGAACCCGTGGCGAAGGGAATGCCCGCGATTTGGTTGGGTGCCGGGTGGGCGGGCAGCACGGTACCGTTCTGGTAAAACGTACTGAGGGTTTCATCGGAAATTTCGCCTAGGTGATTCAGGCACACGTACAGCGCCGCCGCCGCGTGGCCCTTCGAGAGCAGAAACACCTCGTCGCCGCGCCGGTGGTGAACGAGCGTGGCCAGCATCAGGTCGAGGCAGCTCAGCGAGCAACCGATGTGCCCGGCGTTGGCTTTTTGGTACAACCCGATGGTTTTCAACCGCAAACGCCCGGCAAGCTGTTGTACTTCCTCCGCCGAAGACTGGACGTTGGTGGAGGGTTCGGGCAGGGTTATTGTATCGAAAGGCATGATGAATGTCGCTTAGTACCGGTAAGTCAGTCCCTTGAAATCAAAGAGCAGGAGACGTTGCCCGGTCTTGTTCTGGTAAAGCCAAACCTGGTCGGCGTTGGTCGGCTCGATGCGTTGCACGAACCCGGCGTCTTTCGGGAGGTAGAGGTTCACCATCTGGGCGTCGAAGGGCGAGATGGCTTCGTACTGCTTTTGCTCTTCCTTCACCGCCGAAAACACGCTCCGGTTGTTGGCCGGGTAAATTACCGTATCGCCGGGTTGGTAGAGACGAGTAACGTCCTGGGCCACTTGCCAGTACGGGTTGGGCTGACGGGGTTTGCTTTGGTAGGTGTATTTCACCGACACGTCGCCGTACACTTCCCGCAGAACGCCGACCATCGTAAACAATTGCCATGCCAGCGCCCCAAAAATCAGTATTCTGGCCCATAAATCCAACCGGAGTGCCTCCCGGACGCCCAGCACGATGAGCAGGATGGCGTAGGGAAACGAAAACCCGGCGTACCGCTGGGTCAGCCCGACGGTGTGGCCGTCTTTGAGGGCCGAGAACACCAGAAAACCCGTGGGCAGGAAACTGAGAATCAGGAAAAAGAATATCAATCGTCGCTCCTCGTCCGTGGCCGTTTCCCGGTAAAAATGAATCAGCAGCAGGCCCAGCACCAGCGCCGCCTCCAGCGCCAGAAACTGCCCCGGTGCCACCGAAAACAAGGCCAGCGCCACCGCGTGCGCCCCGACGACCAGCACCGGGTAAAAAACCTGGTGCCCGACTCGCCAGCGCCGGTAGGCCCACCCGCTCAGGGCCAGCAGCAGGCCGAGCAGCAAAAAGTTTTTCGCCCCCTTCAGCGTACTGCCCATGCCGTTGGTGACGATGAACTGGTCGGCGAGAATAGGCAGAAGCTTGCGGGAAAGCGTGGTCGGCGTGGTCGGGTCAATCCAGCCCGCGTACTGGGGCTGCACGGCGGGGTTGTGGGCGATGTCGTGATAAAACTTCGCCTGGTACTTCAGGGTCCGGAAGGTGTAGGTACCCCCTCCGTAGGTCATCCACAGCGTCATCCCAACGAGGGCGATGCTCACCGCTCCGGCCAGCCCCACCCAAACTTTGCCCGGTTTCACGAAAAAAAGTGCGTACAGCCCGTGGGCCAGCATCACCGTGAACGTGAGGTAGTGGCAGAACAAACACACCAGCGCCGCGCCCCCGTAGGCCAGGTATTGCCCTGTCCGCCGCTCCCCGGCGGGCGTCCGCACGAGGTTCAGGAACAAATGCGTAGCCAGCAGCGTGAAGAAAAAACTCATCGAATAATTGCGGGCCTGGTGGCTGTAGGCGATGAAAAACGGCTCGATGGTCGCCAGGGCCGCCGCCGCCAGCCCCAGCTTCGGGCTGCCCAGGTGCCGAACGGTGAAGCGGTACAGCAGCCAGACCGTGGCCACGCTGAACAGCACCGACAGCAGCCGCACCGAAAAATCGCTCAGGCCGAACAGCCGTATCCAGACGTGGATGAGGAGGTAGTAGGCCGGGCTGTTGCCGATGTCGCCGCGGATGTGGGCGTCGAAGTAATCCTGGAGGGGTTTTGGCTTCCAGAATTCGCGGGGCGTGAAGTATTTTTTCCCGAAAACGTCCTGCTGGTTGGCCCCTTCGAGGCTGATGCCCTGGGAAATCAGCACGGTGGATTTCTCGTCGAAAAAAATCCCGTAGGCGTCGAGTTTGTACAACCGCAGAACCAGCGCCAGCCCGAGCAGAATTGTCAGAAACAACGCGTATTTGCGGGACTGCACCGGATCAAGCGCCATGCGGAGGAATTCAGATTCGGGCGCAAAGGTAGGGCCAGCGCGACGGCGAATGCAAACCGATGCGTTCGGTACAAACACAAACTGCCCGGTGCGTCGACTCAAAGTCACGCACCGGGCAGACTGTCGCCGGGTGGCGTTCAACGCTTTTTGGCCAGCAATTTCGGCGCGGTGTTCCGACGGTCGTAGCCCGAAGGCAGCAAGGTAAATTTGTCCATTACGCTTCGGGTGGCAGCGCTGACCGCATCCTGGGAGGGCCCATCGTACTGATTCAGGCCGTCGGCGCAGCCTGCCCAAAAAATTGCCTGCGTCCGGTGGTCTTTCATCTGAACCATCAACGTACCCTGCGAAAAGTTGTAGCGGGTCGTGCGGTAGAGTTCTCCCCCGCTGGTTCCTACTTTCGCCTTTCCCTTGAAGGTGAAGGGTTTTTCGATCAGCGAGTAGAAAACGACGATGTCGGGCTGGGCATCGTTGAAGTCGCCCGGTTCGAGCGACTGGTAGCCCCGCAGGCGCAGTTGACGGTCGAGTTCGTCCCGGACGCTACCGGCGTTTGCCTGGGCGTCCCGGCCTTCGAGGCTGCCTTCGATGAGGTGGTACGTGAGCCGGGCTTTCGGCGCGGACGTTTCGTGGCTGAGGTTAGCGTTGGGCTGAACGCGCTGCACGGTGCAGGAGGCTGCCAGCAGCCCTAGGGCGAAAAGAGAAAGGGTGGCTTTCATGGTACGAGGGATTTTGGTTGTGTTTGAACGACTCAAAGGTCGCCCCCTCGTGCCCAGCCGTTCAACGGGCAAATGCCCGGATTTAGCCCCGCATTTCCCGCCGCCCACCGGGTAATTTTCCCGAATCCAGAAAGGTATTTTTCCCTGCAAAACCACACAAAAACGGCCCGCCTATTCCGTAGAAAACGCAGAATTTGCGGGCTTTCCTTTACAGTCAAGGCTATGTGCCCCACGCTGCTCGCTGCCATTTACCTCACGGCCTTACCACCATAATCTCCACCCGTCGGTTCCGCTTTCGCGTTTCTTCAGTCAAATTGCTGGCCACTGGGCGGGTAGCCCCCCACCCTTTCGTCTGCACCCGCCGCCCTTCGATGCCCTTCGATTCGAGGTAACTTTTCACCGCCTTCACCCGCTCGCCCGAGAGTTGCAGGTTCAGGTTGAAATCGCCCTGGTTGTCGGTGTGGCCTTCGACCAGAATTTCGAGCGTCGGGTTTTGCCGCATCAGTTCCACCACCCGGTCGAGTTCGGGGAAGGACGCGGGCAGCAGTTCAAACTGGCTTTGGGCGAAAAACACGTTGTTGAGCGTGATGGTCCGCCCGGCTTCGAGCGGAATCAGGTAGAGGTTCTTTCGGATTTCGCGGTAGCGGCGCTCGGTGGTGAGGTCGAGTTGCTCGCTCACGGCCACAAACCCCCGCTTGGCCGGGGCCAGCCCGTAGCTACGACCCAGGGGCAGCACGAGTTTGTATTCGCCGGTTTCGGGGTTGAAATCGGCTTTCGGTGCCTCGCGGTGCAAGGTATCGCTACCCGCCAGCACCTCGGTCAGCACGTCGGCGGACACGGGCTTTTTGGTGGCGAAATTCAGCACCGTGCCCGACACGATGGCCACGGGGTCGGGTTTGATGGCGTCGAACAGTTTCAGGCGGAAAATGTCCTCTTTCCCCATCGAGTTGTCCTCGGAGCACAGGTAGGCCCACTCGCCGGAGGCCGGGATGCTGAGGTAGCCGTCCCAGGCCGGGGTGTTGATGCCGGGGCCGAGGTTCTCGGGTTCGGTCCACTGAGTCCAGGAATCGTCAAGGCGGCGGCTGACGAAAATGTCGTCGTCGCCGTAGCCGGGGCGACCTTTCGTTGAAAAATACAGCGTCCGGTTGTCGGCGGCCAGGAAGGGCGTGTTTTCGTGCTCCGCCGAGTTGACGCCCGGCCCCAGGTTGCGCGGCTCCGACCACGAACCGTCGGCCTGGGCGAACGACACGTGCAGGTCCTTGCCGCCCAGGCCCCGTGCGGGCCGGGTGGCGATGACGAGCACTTTTTTGTCCCCCGACAGCGCGTACTCGTAGGTGTCGCCCCGGCCGGTGGTCAGGCCGAAGTTTTTGATTTCGACGGGTGTCGGAAACGTCCAGCCACTGGCTTCGCGGTGGGAGGTCGAAATGCCCGCCGCCATGCGCCCGTCGGGGTAGTACCGGTTGAGGAGCAGGGCCGTCCGACCGTCGGTCGAGATGGCGCAGAGGGCGTTGTGGTCGTCGTTGTTGACGGGCGAACCGATGTTGACCGAGGGTTGCCACTGGCCGTTTTGCTGGGTGGCGTACCACACGTCCTGGCGTTTGAGTTTTTCAGAAATTCCTTCTTCCCGAATTGCCTCGCCGAGGTTGTCGGGGTGGCCCCAGCGGGTGAAGTACAGCGTTTTGCCGTCGGGCGAAATGACCGGGTTCAGTTCCCGCGCCCGCGAGTTCACTTCCTTGCCCAGGTTTTCTTTCACTACCTGCTCCGGCTTGGGGGCCTTAGGCGAAACCCGGATGCCCACGCTGACTTGCGCGGGCGAATCGCTGACGCCGATGGCGTCAATCTGGCTGAAACCGGGGCGACGCACGGTGTTCAGCACGATTTTCACCGAAGCCACCGGGTACGGCGTGGCACTCGGCAGCACACAGCGAAACAAGTTGCCCACGCCCGGCGCGGCGTAGGTCGTGTCGGCGATGCGGTATTCCGTCCCGTCCGGGTCGTAAAAAAACACCCGCTGGATGCTGCCCGCCCCGGCACTCTCGGCCACGAGAAGTTGCCGGACGGGAACCGGGGCGTCGAACGCCACCTGAATGAACTCCTCGCCCGCATCGGGCAGGGCGGGTTGCCAGGCACAGGTGGTCGGGCCTTGCGTGGCGGTATGGTTGGGCGCGCCCAGGACCTGCGCGGCGCGAAACTCCGGACTCTGGTCGGGCCGGACCGTCTCGCTCGACACCCGCAGCACCCGGCTCGCCCAGCGCACGCTGGTAGGCGACGAATCGGCCACGCCCGGCGGCGCGCTTGCCCGACCCTGCGCCCCGGCAGCCTGCGCGAAGCCCGTTAACACCCAACAACCCAACAGAACGGCGCGGAAACGCATGGAATCGAACGATTGAAAACCTGGAGTTCGACAAAAATAACACTACCCCCCAAACGTACAATCTTGCTCGTGAAGAGCGGCAATCAACGTGGGCCGCTCGTCACACCCGTTTGGCGAAGCGGCAAAAAAGCGTGTTATTTTGCGGAAATGCACTTTTTTCACCCGTTTCCATTCATGAAAAAAACGGTACTAACCGCAGTACTGCTCCCCATCGTACTTGCCGGATTAGAGGCACGGGCGCAGGGGTACACGCCGCCCAACCGCCTCGCCGAACGCCTCCGCACCCTCACCAACGCTCACCGCGCCGACGCTTCGCTGCAATCGCTGGCCAAATCCCCCGGCGGCCACGACCTCTGGGTGCTGACCCTCAGCCGGGGTGGCAACGCGGCCACCAAACCCGCCCTGGCCCTGGTGGCGGGCGTGGACGGCACCCACCTGACGGGCACCGAACTGGCCCTACAACTCGCTGAAAAACTGATAGCTGGCCCCGACAGCCTCCGCCGCCTGCTCGACACGCGAACGATTTACGTTCTGCCCTCCGTCAACCCCGACGCCTCGGCCCAGGCCTTCGCGAACCTGAAGTGGGAACGCACCGGCAATGGCCGCCCCACCGACGACGACCGCGACGGCCGCCTCGACGAAGACGGCCCCGAAGACCTCAACGGCGACGGCCTCATCACCACCCTCCGCGTGGAAGACCCCACCGGCCAGTACATGATTTCGAAAGCCGACCCGCGCCTGCTCGTAAAGGCCGACCCGACGAAGGGCGAACAGGGCCGTTATCGCCTCCTCACCGAGGGCATCGACAACGACAAGGACGGGCAGTTTAACGAAGACGGCCCCGGAGGCATCAACCTCAACCGCAACTTCACGTACGACTACGAACCCTTCAAACCCGGTACGGGGGAATTCCCGGCCTCCGAAACCGAAAACCGGTCGCTCATGGACTGGCTCTACGCCACGCCCAACGTGTACGCAGTACTGACCTTCGGCCCGTCGAACAATTTGACCGAGCCGAACAAATTCGACCGGCAGAAAACCAGCCAGCGCATCATCAAGGGCTGGCTGGAAAAAGATGCGGCCATCAACGACCAGGTCAGCAAACTCTACACGGCGGCGGGGCTGAAGGAGGCCCCGAGCCTTCCCGGCCAGCGGGGTGATTTTCCGCAGTGGGTGTATTTCCATTTCGGAAAATTAAGCTTCAGCACCCCCGGCTGGTGGTTGCCGAAAGCCGAAGCGCCGAAGGACACGGCCAAAACCGCCAAACCAGCGACGCCTCCGGCCGGTGGCCGACCCGGCGGTGACGCCAAGCCCGCCGAAGGGACCGACGAAGCGGTCTTCCTCAAGTGGGCCGGGTCGACCAACGTGACCGCCTTCGTGGACTGGAAGCCGGTGACTCACCCCGATTTCCCGAACCAGAAAGTCGAAGTCGGCGGGTTGGTGCCTTTTGCGAAGTTGAACCCACCCGTGGCTCAACTGACCGACGCGGTGAACCGCCACGCCGGTTTCCTGGTCGCCCTCGGCCAAGCCATGCCCCAACTTGAATTGGTCAATGTGAAAACCGAGGCCGTATCGCCCGGCCTGACCCGCATCACCGCCGACCTGCACAACCGGGGCCTGCTGCCCACCCAGGCCGAACTCGCCGAGCGGGTGCGCTACCAGCCGAAAATCAAGGTGACGCTCGGCGTGAGCGGCAACCAGAAAATCGTGTCGGGGCGCAACGTGCAACTGCTCCGCGAAACGATTCCCGGCGGCGGCGTGGTGCCGCTTTCCTGGCTCGTCAGCGGCACGGGCACCGTGACTATCGAAGCCGGTGCGGCGGCGAGCGGAACGGCGAAGACGACGGTTAAATTGTAAGAATGCTCAATGTTCAATTTTCAATGTTCAGTGAGATGAAAGACAAGCCATTCCTCATTGAAAATTGAATATTCTTCCACAAAAATGAAGAAACTGGTTTTCCTCTCCCTGCTGGCTCTCCCCGCCTTCGCCCAGCAAAAAGCGCCCGCCCCGAAAGACCCCATCGGCATCCGGGCCATCGGTACCCCGCCCAGCCCAAAAGTGGCAGTTTCCTGGAACCGGTACTACGACTACAAGGGCCTCAACGACATCATGCAGCGCATCGTGCGGGCGTACCCCGACCTGGCCCGACTGGAAAGCATGGGCAAATCCACCCAGGGCCGTGACATGAACGTGCTCATCGTCACGGATTTTAAATCGGGCCGCACCGACCGGCAGAAACCGGCCTTCTGGACCGACGCCAACATCCACTCCAACGAGTTGCAGGGGTCAGAAATGGCGCTCTACGCCGCCTGGTACCTCACCGAAAACCACGCGGGCAATGCCTTCATCCAGGAACTGCTCCGCGACAAGGCGTTTTACTTTGCCCCCACCATCAACCCCGATGGCCGCGAGGATTTCATCCACAACCTCAACACGACCAACAGCCCCCGTACGGGCCTCTTCCCGCTCGATGACGACGGCGATGGCTTGACCGACGAGGACGGTTTCGATGACCTCAACGGCGACGGCGAAATCACGATGATGCGCCGCAAATCAGGCAACGGCCGGATGCGCACCAGCCCCGACGACGCCCGGATGATGGTGCCCGCCAAGCCCGACGAAGCGGGCGAGTACGAAATGCTCGGCGTGGAGGGCCTCGACAACGACGGCGACGGGCTGGTGAACGAAGACCGCCCCGGCGTCTACGACCCCAACCGCGACTGGGGCTGGAACTGGCAGCCCGACTACATCCAGGGTGGGGCGTACAAGTACCCGTTCTCGTTCGTTGAAAACCGCAACGTGATGCAGTTCGTAATGGCGCACCCCAACATCGCCGGGGCGCAGAGCTACCACAACATCAGCGGGATGTTCCTACGCGGGCCGGGGGCCGCCGAAGACGACCCGCACTACGAACCCGCCGACGTGCGGGTGTACGATTTTCTGGGAAAAACGGGCGAGAAAATGGTGCCTAGCTACGTGTACGGGCCGATTCACAAAATTCTGTACACCGTGTACGGGGGTGAAATCGACTGGCTGGCGCTGAGCCGGGGCATTTTTACGTTTTCCAATGAGCTTTGGAATTCGTATCAGTATTTCAACAACCGGGAGTCGAGCAATAGCCTGGCCCGCGCCGGGTCGGACATTGAGCCTTACGACTTCGACCGGCTGCTCCTCCACGGCGACGCGTTCGTGACCTGGAAGCCCTTCAAGCACCCACAGTACGGCGACATCGAGATTGGCGGGTTCAAGAAAAATTACATCCGCAATCACCCCGGTTTCATCCTCGAAACCGACGGCCACCGCAACGCCAGCTTCACGATTTTCCACGCCTACCACATGCCCAAACTGGAAGTGCGCGACGTGATGAAGCGCGAGTTAGGCAACGGGTTTTCCGAAATCACGGCCACGGTGGGCAACGTCCGCGTCATCCCGACCCATTCGGCGTTTGACGTGAAAAACAAAATTACCCCGCCCGACATCGTGACGCTGAAAGACGCCACCGTGGCTGCCGGGCTGCTGATGAGCAACCCCGACGGGGCCGGTTTCGGCGGCGGGCAACCGGCTTTTGAAAGCTACAAAGACCAGCGGCTCAACCCGCAGTCCATCGAAGTGCCCAACGTTCCGGGCATGGGTTACGTGAAGGTGCGGTGGATCGTGCGCGGGAGTCCTGCCAACTGGAACATCGAAGTGAACAGCCAGAAGGGCGGGCTCACGGCGGCGAGCGGGAAGTTTTAACGGTGTGTCGTGCCACGATTTTTTTCGTGGCACGACTTAGTTCTATTCTGCCTCATTCTGTCCTGCCTTAAAAAAACAGTGATTTAGAGTTCCCTAAAATCCCCGTAAGTTTACGGCGCAATGCTGTCTCAACCGTCCAACCGTCGTCGCCTCGCCTGGCTGCTCTTCACGCTCTTCGCGCTGATGCAGGTGAACCTCGTCGTGTTCCGGCACGGTCACCGGCTGGCCGACGGGCGCATTGTCAGCCACGCGCACCCCTTCTGGCCCGACGGCAAAGGCCCCATCAAATCCAACCCCCACTCGGCCTCCGAACTGGCCCTGCTCGACGCCGTGACGAACGGTTCGTTCGCCCCCGAAGCCGAGCCGGTGTTCGAATTTGAGCCCCTCCGGCTTCTTTCAGCGGAGCCTGTTTTTGCGCATTTCGCCAGGCCGATCGTTCGGTTCGTTTCCACGCCTTCCCTCCGCGGCCCTCCCGCCGCTTTCGTTGCTGCCTGCTTTTTTTAAAACTGTCGTCACACCAGACGCATCCGTCCGGACTACGGGCGTACTGCCGAGCCGATACTGGCTCCGTGCGTTCGTGGCGTTCTGACCACTCCCCTTCTTAAGCAACGAAATGAAGCAGTTTCTACTGGGGTGCATTTTAGCCCTGCTATTTCTAAGGGCAAACGCCCAATCCGCGCGACTGGAAGGCCGCGTGACCGCCAACGGCAAAGCACTCGAATTTGCCACGGTTGGCTTGAAAAACACCAAATTCGGCATCCTCACCGACACCACCGGGGCCTTCCGCCTCGAAAACATTCCCGTTGGACGGTATCAGCTTCTGGTTTCGCTGGTCGGGTACGAGCCGTTTCAACGGACGGTTACGCTGGCATCCAGCCAGTCGATGAGGCTGGACGTGACGCTACGTGAATCGGCCAACATGCTTCAGGACGTGGTCGTAACCGGCACCATGCGCGAAGTGACCAAACTCGAAAGCGCCGTGCCGGTGGAGATTTACACGCCGAAGTTTTTCCAGAAAAACCCCACGCCCAACATCTACGACGCCCTCCAGAACATCAACGGCGTGCGCCCGCAGTTGAACTGCAACGTCTGCAACACGGGCGACATCCACATCAACGGCCTCGAAGGGCCGTACACGATGGTGCTCATCGACGGGATGCCGATTGTGAGTTCGCTTTCGACGGTGTACGGGCTGTCGGGCATTCCCAACAGCCTCGTCGAACGGGTGGAAATCGTGAAAGGCCCGGCTTCGACGCTCTACGGCTCGGAGGCCGTGGCGGGTCTCATCAACATCATCACGAAAAATCCGCAGAAAGCCCCGGTCGTGACGGCCGACTTGTTTGGCACCACCGGGCAGGAGTACAACGCCGACCTGGGCGTGAAATTCAACGCCGGGCCGAAGGCTACTTCGCTGGTGGGGATCAATTACTTCAACTACCAGCGGCCCCTCGACAAAAACCGGGACGGCTTCACCGACGTGACGCTCCAGCACCGGATTTCGCTCTTCAACAAGTGGCAGTTTCAGCGCCGCGAAAACCGGCAGGCCAGCCTCGCCGCCCGGTATTTTTACGAAGACCGCTGGGGCGGGCAAATGTCCTGGACGCCGAAGTACCGGGGCGGCGACGAGATTTACGGGGAGAGCATCTACACGTCGCGGGTCGAACTCATCGGCATGTACCAGTTGCCCGTGCCCGAAAAAATCACCTTCCAGGCGTCGTTCAACCACCACCACCAGAATTCGGTGTACGGCAACGTGCCCTACATCGCCACCCAGCGGATTCTGTTCGGGCAGTTTCTGTGGGACAAGCAACTGAGCGACAAGGTTTCGCTGCTGGTCGGCACGCCGCTGCGCTACACGTTTTACGACGACAACACGCCGGCTACGCAGACCAGCGACACGTTGCGGCCCGCCAACCGTCCCGACCGCATCCTGCTGCCGGGGGTGTTCGTGCAGCCCGAAATCACGCTTTCGGAAAAACACAAGCTGCTGATTGGCCTGCGGTACGACTACAACTCGCGGCACGGCAGCATTTTTACGCCCCGGTTTTCGTACAAATGGTCACCGGATAAAACCAGCGCCCTGCGGGCCAATTTCGGGACGGGCTACCGAGTGGTCAACCTGTTCACCGAAGACCACGCCGCCCTGACCGGCGCGCGGGAAGTGGTGGTACTCAGCAGCCTGAAACCCGAACGAAGCTGGAACGTCAACCTCAACTACACCAGGCAGATTCCGTTCGGCGGGGGCTTCCTGGCCCTCGACGGGTCCCTGTTTTACACCTACTTCACCAACCGCATCCTGCCCGACTACGACACTGACCCGAATAAGATTTTCTACGACAACCTCAACGGCCATTCGGTGTCAACGGGCGTGAGTCTCAACCTGGAAGCCAACTTTACGTTCCCCTTAAAAATCATGGCGGGTGCGACGGTGATGGACGTGTACCAGGTGGAACCCAACGCCGACGGCGTGATGGAACGCACCCGGCAGGTACTGACCGAGCGCGTAACGGGCACCTGGAGCGTGTCCTACGACTTTGGCCGCGGCCTGAGTGCCGATTACACCGGCAACCTCTACGGCCCCATGCGCCTGCCCCTGCTCAGCCCCGAAGACCCGCGCCCCGAGTATTCGCCGACGTGGAGCATCCAGAATCTTCAGGTGACGAAGAAATTCAACAACGGCTTCGAGGTGTACGGCGGGGTGAAAAACCTGCTCAACTTCCTGCCCCCGGCCAACAGCATCGCCCGGGCCTTCGACCCCTTCGACCGGGGCGTTGAATTCGACGCCAACGGCAAAGTAGTTGCCACGCTCACCAACCCCTACCGCCTGACGTTTGACCCCACCTACGTGTACGCGCCCAACCAAGGCATTCGGGGGTTTTTGGGCGTGCGGTACACGGTGCGGTGATTTTTCTAAACAAAAAAACCTGTCATCCTGAGCGCAGCGAAGGACCTTCTTGGTGCTCCGGGTCGCTTTCCGAAGACCGACGTTCGGTAATCGGCTAACTGACCGGTGGGCTAAGAAGGTCCTTCACTGCGCTCAGGATGACAAATAAGGTTTTCGGTTGAATTACAGCCCCTTTAATTCCCCAATCACCGTCTCCGGGTCGTCGGCCGAGAACACGAAATGGCCCGCCACGATCACGTCGGCTCCGGCTTCGAGCAGTTTCGGGGCGTTTTCGAGGTTGACGCCCCCGTCGATTTCGATGAGCACCGCATCGCTCATGGCCCGGAGTTTCCGAACTTTTTCGTAGGTGTGCTTGATGAATTTTTGCCCGCCAAAACCGGGGTTCACCGACATCAGCAGTACGATGTCAATGTCGCGGATGATGTCTTCGAGCAGCGAAACAGGCGTGTGCGGGTTGAGGGCCACGCCCGCCTGGCAGCCCAGTTCCTTGATTTGCTGAACCGTCCGGTGCAGGTGCGGACAGGCTTCGAGGTGCACCGTCAGGTGGTCAGCCCCGGCTTTGGCGAAAGCGGCAAGGTATTTTTCCGGCTCGACAATCATCAGGTGCACGTCGAGGGGCTTGGTCAGGTGGCGGCTGACGGCCTCGGCTACGGGGATGCCGAACGAAATGTTGGGCACGAACCTCCCGTCCATCACGTCGAAATGCAGCCAGTCGGCCTCCGAACGGTTGACGAGTTCGACATCGCGCTGAAGGTTGGCAAAGTCGGCAGCGAGGAGGGACGGGGCGATGAGAGGCATGTTTTTTAATTACGAATTATGAAATCGAAGATTCGGTGAAACCAATTGCGAATGGTCTTTCTTTGTGCATTCGCTGAAGCCGAAGAGACTTTTTAAAGGGAATGCAAAATTCCTACTTCGTAATTCGTAATTCCTAATTGATTCGTAATTCCTACTTGACGTGAAGGAACGCATTGACGAACTCACCGACCGGCTCAATTACTACAACCACCGTTACTACCAGGACGCGGTTTCGGAAATTTCCGACTTTGAATTCGACGCCCTGCTAGCCGAACTCACGGCCCTGGAGCGCGAGTACCCCGACCTCCGCCGCCCCGACTCCCCCACCCAGCGCGTCGGCGGCACGATTTCCAAAGAATTTCCGACGGTGTACCACCGCTACCCGATGCTCTCGCTGGGCAACACGTACAGCGAGCAGGAACTCCTCGACTTCGACGACCGGGTGCGGCGGGGCCTCGAAGGGGTCGAGTACGAGTACATCTGCGAGCAGAAATTCGACGGCATTTCGCTGAGCATGACCTACGAAGGGGGCCTGCTCGTGCGGGGCGTCACCCGCGGCGACGGCACCCGCGGCGACGACATCACGCCCAACGTGCGCACCATCCGCACGCTGCCGCTCCGTCTCCCTCCCACCGCTACCGATGCCCCGCCGCTGTTTGAGGTCCGGGGCGAAGGCTACATGCCCCTGGCGGCGTTCGAGAAACTCAACAAAGAACGCGAGGACATCGGTGAAGCCTTGCTGATGAACCCCCGCAACACGGCCGCCGGGACGTTCAAACTCCAGGACTCCGCCGAAGTGGCCCGCCGCGGGCTGGATTGCTATCTCTACACCTACCTTTCCGACACGGAGCAGTTTCAGACCCATGAGGAAAGCCTGGTGGCGCTGAAACGCTGGGGCTTCAACGTGTCGGACACCTGGCGGAAGTGCGCCACCATGCAGGAGGTACTGGCCTACATCGCCGAGTGGGAAATGAAGCGCTTCGACCTGCCGCTCAACACCGACGGCATCGTCATCAAAATCAACCGTTTCGACCAGCAACGCGAACTGGGCTTTACGGCCAAAGTGCCCCGCTGGGCAATTGCCTTCAAGTACAAAGCCGAGTCGGCGGCGACGCAACTGCTTGGCATTGAGTACAACGTGGGCCGCACCGGGGCCGTCACGCCCGTGGGGTTGCTCAAACCGGTGTTGCTGGCAGGTACCATTGTGAAGCGGGCCACGCTCCACAACTCCAACGAAATCAGCCGCCTCGGCCTCCGGCTGGGCGACACGGTGTTCGTGGAAAAAGGCGGGGAAATCATCCCGAAAATCACCGGCTTTGCCGAGGAAAAACGCCCCGCCACCAGCCAGCCCATCGTGTACCCGACCACCTGCCCGGCCTGCTCGACCGAACTCATCCGGCGGGAAGGCGAGGCGCATTTTTACTGCCCGAACGAAAAAGGGTGTCCGCCGCAGTTAAAGGCCAAACTGGAGCATTTCATCCAGCGAAAGGCGATGAACCTGGAAAGTCTGGGCGAGGGAAAAATTGAACTGCTGTTTGACAAGGGCCTCGTCCGGACGGCGGCGGATTTTTACGATTTGACCTACGAAGACCTCTTCGGCCTCGAAAAAGTCATCACCGACCCCGAAACGGGTAAGACGAAAAAAATTGGTTTCAAGGAAAAAACCGTCGAAAACATCCTGAAGGCCATTGAAACCTCCAAGCAGGTGCCCTTCCGGCAGGTGCTGTTCGCGTTGGGCATTCGCTACGTGGGCGCGACGGTGGCCGAAAAACTGGCGGCGTACTACGGCACCATCGAGGCCATTGAAACCGCCAACTACGAAAGCCTGACCAACGTGCCCGAAATCGGGGGCCGCATCGCCCAGAGCATCCTCGACTATTTCGCCGACGAAGCCAACTGGAATTTCGTGAACCGGCTGAAAGCCGCCGGGCTGCAACTGGCCGAAAACGCGCCGAAAGTGGAAGTGGAAAGCGACAAGTTGGCGGGCAAAACGTTCGTTATCTCCGGGGTTTTCCGGAACTTTGAGCGCGACGATCTGAAACTCAAAATCGAAGCCAATGGCGGCAAGGTGCTCAGCGGGGTTTCGGGCAAACTGAATTACCTGCTGGCGGGCGACGGCGTCGGGCCCACCAAACTTGAAAAAGCGACCAAACTCGGCGTGACCGTGCTTTCGGAAGACGAATTTCTTCTGATGTTAACCTAACCGAGGTAGGCCCGAACTTTAGTTCGGGTGACTGGCAATGCGCCAGCTAAACACTACCCGAACTAAAGTTCGGGCCTACCCTTCACCGATATGAACTTAACCCAATTCCACGGCACGGGCGTGGCCCTCGTCACCCCCATGCACCCCGACGGCTCGCTGGATTTCGCGGGCCTCGAACGCCTCCTCCAGCACGTCACCGAAGGCGGCGTCAATTACCTCGTCGTGCAGGGCACGACCGGCGAATCGGCCACGACCACGAAAGCGGAGAAAAAAGAGCTGCTAAATTTTGTCAAATCGCACAACCCGGCCAACCTGCCCGTGGTGTACGGCATCGGCGGCAACAACACGCCGGAAGTGCTTCAATACATTCAGGAAACCGACTTCGACGGCGTGACGGCCGTCCTGTCGGTTTGCCCGTACTACAACAAACCCGGCAAGCGGGGCGTGATTGCCCACTACTCGGCCCTGGCCGACGCCTGCCCCGTGCCCGTCATCATGTACAACATTCCGGGCCGGACGGGCATCAACATGACCTCCGAAACCACCGTCGAACTGGCCCAACACCCCAACATCATCGGCATCAAGGAAGCGAGCTGCATCATCGAGCAATGCATGGAAATTTACCGCGACAAACCGGCGGATTTTCTGCTCATCAGCGGCGACGACGTGCAGGCCGTGCCCATCATCGCCATCGGCGGCGTGGGCGTGATGTCGGTGATTGCCAACGCGGTACCAGGTCGCTTCTCGCGCATGATCGGGGCCGCGTTGCACGGCGACTTCGCCACGGCCCGCCGCGAACTGGGACATTTCCTGGCCATCGACCCGCACCTGTACGAAGAAGGCAACCCCGTGGGCATCAAGAAAATCCTCGAAATCATGGGTGTGTGCGGTTCGGACGTGCGAATGCCGCTGATGAAAGCCTCCGACGAACTGGGGGCGAAAATCCAGCGCGTGCTCGAAAAAGACGAACTGCTCGTCCCCGTCGCCGCGTAAGTGCTGCCTGACCCAAAACGTCTTGCTAAACCTGGCCCTCGTCGGTAATTCCCCTTCGGTCACAGCCGGAATATTTTCCCTTTTCCATTTTCCATTCTCCTTCGTTCATGTTCGTCCACGTCGTTCTGTTTTACCTCAAAAAAGGGCTTTCGCCCGAAGAAGTTGCCCAGTTTGAAGCCGGAGTCCAATCCCTCGGCACCATCGACGGCCTGCTGAGTTTCAACGTCGGCAAACCCGCCGCCACCGACCGGCCCGTCATCGACAAAAGCTACGATTACTGCCTGCTGACGACCTTCCCCGACCTCGCCGCCCACGACCACTACCAGGAGGTGGAAATTCACCTGAAATTCATCCGCGAATGCGCCCACCTCTGGGAGCGGGTGGTGATTTTCGATTCGGAAACGATTTGAGTGAGATGTCAGCGGTGAGAAGTGAGATGTTTAAAAAACGGGGAATCGTGCTTTTTGCCCTGATGCTGGGCGGCTTGGCGGGTTGTTTTCGACCCGTCATTCCCATCAGCACGCGACCACAGTACCCGATTGACGTGTTTTACGAACACGAAACCGTCAGCCGCCCGTACGACGAGGTGCGATTGCTTTCGCTTTCTGAAGAAAAACCGCTCGACGCCCGTCAGCGTCGTTCCCGCGACCGGATGCTTTACCGGGGCAACGACCTCGAACAAAAGGATTTGCTCCTGGCCCAAATGGTCGTGGATGCCCAGCGGCTTGGGGCTGATGCGCTCGTCAACGTGAAATACCAGGTATTTACCAGCGCCACCACCACGGGCTACACGCTCGAAGGGCTGGCAGTGAAGTACCGCGGCGAGTAGCCTTTTGGATTGAGAAAGCCCGGTCTCGTACGCACGAGACCGGGCTTTTTGTTCGAAGCTTGCCTCAGCGAACTGTTTGGTTCAGCCAGCCGGCAATGATTTTCAAAGCTTCAGGGTCGAAATCTTGTTTCAACGTAACGTACTCCATCACGCTGCCCGTTCTGGCCCGCTGAAACAGGTGATTCAGCCCGGGCAGTTTTTCCATGCGTGCGGTTCGGTTGCCACCCCGATTCAAGGCCGCCGCAATGGCCGTCAGGTTCTGGTCAGCGTCCACTTGCACGTCGCGGGAACCGTTGAGAGCCAGCACGGGGCAGCGGGTAGCTCGCCAATCAGAGGCCGGGTCATGGGTCATGAAGTCGCGCATCCAGGGAAGGTGACCGATGGCCGTCAGTTGAGCCACGACCTGTTTTTCCGCCGCTACCGAAATGAACCCGAATTTCTTTAGAGTCTCGGCGTCAAACGCCGTTCTCAATCGTTCCAACCCGGCCCGTACGGTACGCCGCAAGCTGGCTGTGTCGTTGGCCGTCTGTACCTGCCGCACCCAGGGCGCGTAAAATTCGCGGACGTAGGTTTCGACGTGCGTCGAGTCAAACCCCTGGTTCCGTAGCACGAGCCGGTTTTGCCGAATCATCACCTCACCCCCGTCGACGCCCGTTCCGGCCAGCGCGACCACAAAGGCCACGTCGTCCGACCGACTGGCCAGTCTCGGGGCCAACGTTCCCCCTTCTGAATGCCCGATGATGCCCACCCGCCGGGGGTCGATGACAGAATGAGTTTTCAAATAATCCAACGCAGCACGGGCATCGCGGGCGAAGTCCTCGCCCGTCACCTGGGCTGGTTTTTTGCCCAACGTTGAAGCGCCGGTACCGCGATCGTCGTAGCGAAGCACGGCAAAACCACGCGCACTGAGGTATTCGGCCAGGGCTTTGTACGTTTTCGGCCCGTTTTTGAGCGCGGGCGAAACGCCGTCCCGGTTTTCCGGTCCTGAACCAGAAATCACGATTGCCGCCGGAAATCGCTTCCGGCCGGGGTCGTTGGGAATCGTCAGCGTCCCGGCCAAGCGCACGGAATCGCTGAGGTTCCAAAAACCTACTTCTTCACTGCGGAAGGACGTCGTATCGGTTTGGGCAAACGCCGGGGTGATCAGCGCCAGAAGCGCGACGGAAAGGCGGGTTCTCACGCAGGTTTTGGGGTTAAGCAGGTTGGGAATGATTCGTTTGTTCCTCCCGAAAAATTCGGTACGAGTAGTACACCGTGTAGCCCAGGCAGACCATCAGTGCCCCCACCACGACCAGCATCCGGGCTACGCTGCCTTCGGGTACGAGCAGCAGCACGGGTAGCAGCGCCAGGCTCCCCCAGAACATCAACTTACCGCCCAGGCGGTGGGTTTTCCGCCACACGCTGTCGCTTTCGAGCGTCCACGGCGTGCGGATGCCCGCGAAGTAGTTGGGCCGGATGCTGGTGAGGTAGTTGCCCATCAGCGCGAAAAACAGCAGGACGGCGAAGGGCAGCAGGTTGAACACCACCTGAGGGTCGCCCGTCAGCGACGTGCGGATGATGCTCAGCGAAACCACCGTCAGCAGAAAACAGGTGCCCAAGGCAATCATCTGCAAGGCCCGGCGCGAAAACTTCAGGTTTTGCTTCGGGTCGAGGCGGGGCAAGAAGTGGAACAACAGCACCAGGCCCGCCCCAATTATGGCCAGCATGGCCACAATGCCCAGCAGTTCGGCGCGGCTTCCGTAGCGCTCCACGCCCCCGCTGAGGTCGTAGCGCATGGGCACCCGCTCGGGCAGGTCGTGCCAGACGAAAGCCAGGTACACCAATGGCAGGTCGGCCACCAGGCAGGCGGCGAGGGCAATCCAGGGGTTGTTGAGCTGACCGCGCTCCGCGGTCGGCTCAGATGAACTCGTTTTCATAGCTTTTCGGAATTAGTAGGGATTGGTGACTTTTTGGGGGAAATGTTGACGGGCCAGGAATCTCCCGCCATACCGCCAGAGTACCCAGGCCACCAGCGCCCACGTCAGCAGGACGTGAATCGTGAGCAGGCGGGTGTTCGGTTCGCCGGGCTGGTTGTTCAGGATCCCGAACAGGCCCAAGGTGGTGTTGATGGAAGCGTGAAACAGCACGGGCATGAGCAAACTTTGCGTGTTGAAAAACACCCACGCGAACAACACGCTCCAGGCGAGGGTCAGCGCGGCAAACCAGGGTAAAGGCACGTAGCCCACCACCGCCGCGCCCGCCTCGAACCAGAAAAAAGGCAGGTGCCAAACCACCCACGCTACCCCGACAAGCAGCGCGGCCAGGACGGCAGACAGACGTTGGTGCAGCTCAGGGAGAATGAACCCGCGCCAGCCCACGTCTTCGGCCAATGGCCCGCCCAGGAAGATTCCAACGAAAAAACTTCCGGCGACGACTACCGGCAGGGGCACCGAATGGGGAACCCCGGCCGGGTAACTCAAGGGCGCAAGCTCGCCACCGGATGAGGCGTGCACCAGCAGCGTAAAGCCAGCGAGCATCGGCACACTGAGTAACACGACCACGTACCAGAACCAGCCCACCCGCCAGTGCAACAAACCCGCCAGGAAGTGCCTCACGCCGAAACGGCCGTTCCGGACCCGAATCAGCACGAGGGCCACCAGCGTGGGAGCCCAGGCCCCGAGCAGCGTGGCCGGGAGAAAGTACGCCGGAAACCAGGTACCCGCAACGAACCAAACAGTCCAGGCCACCGTAAATACACCCAGAAAATACCAGACGATCGTTTGCTTATTGTTGATTTTCATGGCTTTGAAGTGGTTGCGCGGTTTCTGGCTCTTCGCTGTTCCCCGGCTTTTCCCGGAGTTTGAACACCCAGGCCAGTACCTCGTCGAGCACGGTGGTGTTGAGCGAGTAAATCACGTTTTGCCCCCGCTTCACGCTCACCACGAGGTCGGCCTGCCGGAGCAGGTCGAGGTGGTGCGAGATGCTGGGTTTGGTCATGTCGAATTGCTCGGCGATCTCCCCCGCCGACCGGTCGCCCTCCCGGAGCAGTTCCAGGATTTGCCTTCGAGACGGGTCGTTGAGGGCTTTGAAAAGGGCATTCATGCGAGCATCATTAAATAGTTAGACAAACGTCTAATTAATTTTTCATTTTCCAAAAAAATAGTTAGACAAATTTTTAATCATCGCCGATGAACGGCTGAAAACTAGTATGGGGCGGTTCACCAGAACTGCCCGTGTGAGTGACATCAAACACACGGGCAGTTCTGGTGAACCGCCCCACAGAAACAAGTCAGTTCAATTTCCGGTCATGAACACCGCGTTGGCAAACAGCAGTTTCCCGTTGTACCAGAAACCCCGGAACAGCGGGTTGTTGACCAGGTACACCACCTGGCCCCGGCCCATGTCCTGCACCCCAAAGGCCAGGGTGTTCTCCAGTTTCTTGCGGGCGGATTTACCGGCGAAACCGGCCACGAGGTCGTTCTTTTTCAGAACGCCCACGTTCCAGCCGTTGGCGAGGTAGCCGTAGTCGGTCGTCTGGAGCACGAGGCTGTGGTAGAAATTCGGAAACCCGTAAGCCAGCGGGTGCGTGCCGTCCATCGTAACCCGGTAGATGCTGCCCGGCGTTTCTTCCGACACGGCGTTGCGCTCGCGGTCGGCGTAGATTTTGAGCGAATCGGCGGTCTTTTTCTCGTCTTTCTTGTCCTTTTTATCCTCTTCTTTCTGCTTCAACTCGAAGCCTTCCTTGCCCGCCAGCGCACTCAGGGCGCCTTCCATCGCGATGAGCTTGCCGCCGCCCTGCACCCAGGTTTTTAGCGCGGTCAGGGTGGGGGCCGTCAGTACCCTACTCCAGTTGCCGTTGGGCAGTACCAGCACGTCGAAATCCGCCAGTCGGGCGTTGGCAAATTGGTCCGATTGAATCAATGTGACGGGGTAGCCGAGTTCGCGGTCAAAGTAAAACCACACTTCGCCCAGCGCGTAAGGCGAAGCCCCTTCGCCCGCCAGCACGGCCACGCGGGGGGCTTTCAACTGTGAAACCGAATTGGAGCCAAAATCCGCCCCTTTCGTCACGAAACCCGTTGCGACGGGTAGCACGGTAACGCCGTGGTCGCGGGCTTCACCCTGCACGAGGGCGTCGAGGCCGTCGCCGAGGCGGGTGTTTTCGCCCCGCGTGATGATGAGGGACCCGGCTCCGAACGATTGCCCGGCGATCTCGAACGGCTTTTCTGCCGCCCGCACCCGCACTTTTTTCTTGAGCAGGTGAGCCAGAAACTGCGCGTCTTCGTGCGATTGCCACCGGACAACGTAGGCGTAGGGCTTGGTTGCGTTATTCGTCGCTGGTTGCGGGTTGCTGGTTGTTTTTTTGTCCGCTGGATTCAGCCGTTCCTTCACCGCGTACGCTTTCAGGCCGTAGGCGTAAGGCAGCGACCAGGAGGTAATGTCGTAGGTTACAGAATCCTCCAGGGCCGATTTCGGCTCCATCAGGATTTTTAGCATCGTCGAGCGGGGCTGGTAAAGGTTGATGACCACGTCTTCCGGCTCCAAACGGAACGACTCGGTTTTATCCGACTGGTAGGCGTAACCCGACAAATTCACGCTGCTGCTGCCGTAACCGTACTGAAAACCCTGTTTGTCAAGGTATTTCGTAAAGGCCCGGACCTTGCCCTCGTCGCCCTTCGATTTCACGACGAACGATTTGTACGCCCCGGCAGGATTGGTTCTGGCTTGATCAAAAAACTTGATGAACTCGGTCACGGCCTGGTCGGCGCGGGCCGAGAGGGCTTCCATCGAGGCCACGCTGGCGGCCACGTGGTGGCTGATTCGCTCGCGTAGCGTGAGTGTGTCGCCGTCGTCCTTCGCCAGCGAAAGACCCGCGAAGCCCGAGCCCCCCTGCTCGTAGGTCATGCCGATGGCCCCGTTGTAGGTAGGGTAGGTGTCGCCGTAGCTGGGGTAGAACAGGTCGAAGTTTTCGCGGGTGAAATACAGCCAGCCCGCCTTGTCAAAATACTTGCGGTTGTACTCGCCAATGGTTTGCTGAAACTCCCGCTGCCAGGGCGTGATGGCCTCGTGGTAGGGCTTGGCTGCGGGCGAAAAATAATACGGTGAGTTGGGGCCCATCTCGTGAAAATCGGCATGCAAGTGCGGCATCCACTGCTGGTAGAGCGCCGTGCGTTGCTGCGACTCGCGCTGCACCTGCCAGGCCCAGTCGCGGTTGAGGTCGTAGAGGTAGTGGTTCATCCGCCCACCCGGCCAAGGTTCGCGGTGTTCCCAGGCGGCGGCGTTGGGGTTGGGCGCGGCCCCCACTTTCTGGTTGTACCAGTTCACGTACCGGTCGAAGCCGTCGGGGTTGGCACAGGGATCGAGCACCACGACGGTATTCGCCAAAATCTGGCGGCTGGTCGCGTTGTTCGCGTCCAGCAAGTCGTGCATCACCTGCATGACCGCCTCCGACGACACGGCCTCGTTGCCGTGAATGTTGTAGTTCATCCAGGAAACGGCCACGGGCTTCGCCGTGGGTTTACCGTCGAGCAGGCCAATGCTGCGGAGGTTGTTGGTTCGGATTTCTTCGAGTTTCGGAAAATTCGCCTCTGAGGCGATGACGGCCACCAGCAGGGGCCGGTTTTCGTAGCTCGTGCCGTAGGGAATCAGTTTCACCTGCCGGGGAAACTGCCCGGCCAGGTACTGCACGTAACTCACCACCCGGTGATGGGGCGTAAACTGCGTGCCAAGCCGATAACCAAGAAACTGGTCGGGATTTTGAACGGAAGACTGGGCGAAGGTGGAAAAAACGGCGAGAAGCAGGAGGAGCGGCGTGAGCGCTTTTTTCATGAAGTCAGGTGCGGTAGTTTGAAAAATGAACGGGTTTTCAAAGATACCGTCGCTGCCCGGAAATGAAGAATTTTGAAAAAATTTCCAGCCTCCATTTACAAATTCGGGCCAAAAGCCTACTTTTGCACCACCAAAACCGAAGGCGGTTTGCTGGTCCGTTCGTCTAGGGGTTAGGACGTATCCCTTTCACGGATAAAACACGGGTTCGATTCCCGTACGGACTACCCAGTAACCCCGGCCCGTTCGTCTATCGGTTAGGACGTATCCCTTTCACGGATAAAAGAGGGGTTCGATTCCCCTACGGGCTACGCACCCACCCTGCTTCTGGCGGCGGTGGGTTTTTCTTTTACCGCCGTTTGGCCACTGCTACGGTCATTTCCCGGTCATTGAACACCAGGTTTCCCACTTTCTTTCGCACGTTGTGCATCGTTACGAAATCCTCGATGACACCCGGAATTCGAATCTTCACCGTCTGGGCCAGCGGCGCGTCGTAGTATGGATTCTGGGCGTATACGGTCACGTACTCGGGCGTCACCAGGCAACGAACAACGGGTTCCTTCACCCGATCGCTGCCCCGCTCCTGCCGGTGCACCAGTGCCGAAAAGGTCAGGTTGCCTTCAATGTCGGCCTGTTGCAGCCACGTTTTCCCCCCGTCAAACGAAACCTGCGGTTTTACCCATTGGTACCGAGGTGACCGCCTGACCGGGTTGTGAAACGACAACCGCAGCATCCCGCACATGGCGTATTGTTCGGAAGTGAGCGGCTCCCGGGCGTGGGCGCTGTTCCAGGCGACAAAACCACCCGGTTGGCCGGGCGCGTTTCGAGCCGCCAGTAAGCCCCAAATCGGGCCGTTTTCGGCCAGCGACGGGTGCAGCTTGTAGTAGTCAAAATGCAGTTGATTTCCTCCGGCACCGTCTTCGTAGGCGGTCATGTAGCCGTTCAGTACCGTGACCGTGGGATGATTCCGCCGCATCCACTCCGTTTTATGGAGGGTTTGCAACACGCCCCAGAAGTCGTTGTGCCAGAGTCGCTTCCAGTTTTCGAGGTGCTGCGGATTGCCGTCGGAGCAATTCACATTGCCCGAATCGACCCAGTCGGTGAGGTGGTAGTAACTGACCTGCGACCAGGCATCGAAGGTTTTCAGGCGGTGGATTCCCATCTGCGCGTAGCCCATCCACGACATCAGGTAGCGGTCGCGGTAGGCTCGGTGGTAGTAGTCGGCCAGGTACGTCCAGGTCTGGTCGTTGTACTTAAATTCCCAGTCGAGAAGGTGCCACTGCGGGGGTTGCCCGTCGGTGAAGTAATTGCTCACGCCGTCGCCCATGATCCAAGGCACGAGTTGCTCCAGTTGTTGGGGAGACAGGGGCTTCCCTTCTTTGAAATCGGGAATCCAGTCGAAATTGTTGGGCTGAGTCATGTGCGCCCGGCGGGTCCAGGGAATGTCCCGGCCGGGGCGATTGGGGTTACTGACCCCGTCACTGCCGCCGTTGGCCCCGAACACGTCCCGGCTGTTGAGGTGCGACCAGCCCCGGGCCAGTAAGGCTTCGTATTCGTCGTTGGCAACGCCCTGCGAAAAGTACATGGCCAGGTCGCCGGGAATGAGTGCGAAAGGCGGAAACTTTTCGAGTTGCAAATCCTTGCCCGTTGTCATGGACTTAAGGACCACCCTTGGGGTGTAATTGAACCGGACCGAACCGGGCATCGCGCGGTATTCCAACCAGTATGACCCTTTGTCAATCCGTCCACCGCCGTTGTGGTGCTGGACTCCACCGAGAGCTATCGGCGTAGGGGCTGCACCGGTAGGCGGCTGAAACGCAACGTAACCCGTTGCCACGGGGCGCACGGAGCCTTCAGGATACCAGAATTTACCAGTTCGGTTTTGCTTGCCACTACTTAATTCGCCCCGCTGAAGCCAGGATAGAAGCACCAAGCCTCCGAACAAGCCAATCTGTTTCAAAACAATACGCGAAATGGGCATAAACGCTACGGGCATATTTTTTTCATCGGTTCGTCTGCAGAACGAAATTACGTCTGTAACCAACATGAAAAAGTTTCTGCGCGAGAACGGCCTGTCCATCACGCTCGTTGTCATCACCCTGCTCACCCTGGTGGGCAACGTCATGACCGGCTGGCACACATACAACGAAGAACGCCGCGAGTACAACCATCCTGAAATGCCCTTCGGAACCTACCTCACCAGCGGCCATTGCATCGAATCGGTGTTTGAAAACTGGGAAAGCGAGTTCCTGCAAATGGGCCTCTACGTGCTGTTCACGGTGTTTTTGTACCAGAAAGGTTCTTCTGAGTCGAAAGACCCCGACTCCCCCGGTGAAGAGGAAGTAGACCGTGACCCATCGCCCTCGCGCCCCGGCGCACCCTGGCCCGTCCGGCGCGGAGGCTGGGTTTTGAAAATTTACCAACACTCGCTGAGCCTTGCCTTTTTTATTCTGTTCGGCGGGTCATTTTTGCTGCACGCCGCCGGGGGCGTCCGCCAGCATAATGCCGAGCAGGTGTTGAAGGGCAAAACCGATTTCCTGACCATGACCGAATTCATGGGCACGGCGGAGTTTTGGTTTCAATCCCTCCAAAACTGGCAGAGCGAATTTTTGTCGGTGCTGTCCATCGTCGTGCTCTCGATTTTCTTGCGCCAGAAAGGCTCCCCTGAATCGAAACCAGTGGACGCACCCGACGGCGAGACGGGCAATTAAAAAACCGGGGCGACACCACATGGGCACCACCCCGGTTCCGGAAAATCCCGACGTTTACCGTTGCTGGTCGCGCTCCTGATCGCGACCCATGCGCTGGGTATCCGATTCGTTCACGTCCGCGTCGTCGCCATGAGGCATCCGCTGCTGGCGGCCACTGTCAGTCTGGTATTCACGCTGGCCGGCACCCGAACCCTGCTGGCCTTGATTCTGGCCCCGTTGTTCGGCCTGCTGGCCACCGCGATTTTGTTCCCAGTTTTGATCCGACTGCTGACCCGAACGGGACGCGTTTTGATCGCGTTGCATCGACTCCTGGCCTTGCCGGGAGTCTTGCTGATTGCGTTGATTTTCCATAAAACCTTTGGTTTTGTTGGTTTTAGCCCGAGCCATTTGACCCGGTAGTGCTTGTCTCGAAAAAAGATGTGCCCGAAATGAAACGCCATATTTTGGGCTATTCCAAGTTTTAATAGGGCAAAACCAGCCCCAAAAGCGATTGGCAAATGGGGTCAAAGTCCCACGAAAGTTCTTCCAGTCGAGTCATTGTCGGCGTTTTACTCGCCGTGCCAAGGGTACCAATACCCCAGGTGTGTATCGCGGCGGAGCCTCCCCCTGGTCGAAACCGCGTTGAGCCTGACTGAAATAAACCGTTGACTGACAAATAGTTTGCTGGCAGAACGCGGTGCGCGCGACCTGACCTTGGCGGGATTCGGCGGGTAGTTGTTGATTTTCCATGTGGAGTGTGCTTTTTTGGGAAATCGTTGGGTGTGCAACCAGGCGGCCCATTTCGCGTTCAGTAAAAAACTTCCGTGCCTTTTTCAAACGCTCATGTTTCAGTCCATCAACCCTTTCGACCTTACGGTCGTCGCGGAGTACCCCCCCTACACCGACTCCCAAGTCCGGCTGACTCTCCAGCGGGCCGAACGGGCTTACGCTTCCTGGCGAAGAACGACCCCTCTCCACCGGGCTGATCTGCTTCGAAGGGCCGCCGACGTTCTGATTCGTCGCCGCGACGACCTTGCCCGCCTCATCACCACCGAGATGGGCAAAACCCTGCACGAAAGCCGGGCAGAGGTTGAAAAATGCGCCTTCGGCCTGACGTTTTACGCCGAACACGGCGAAGCCATGCTTTATCCTGAACGACGCGAATCCGACGCGAAAAACGGTAGCTACGTGCGCTTCGACCCGATTGGCCCGGTGCTGGCCGTGATGCCCTGGAATTTCCCGTTCTGGCAGGTGGTGCGGTTTGCTGCTCCCGCACTGATGGCGGGCAACGTGGGCTTGCTCAAACACGCCTCCAACGTGTGCGGCTGCGCGCTCGCGCTGGAAAGCGTCTTCCGGGAAGCGGGTTTTCCCGAAGGTTGTTTTCAAACCCTGCTGATCGATTCAAAAACCGCCTCCACCCTCATCGCCGACCCGCTCATTCGCGCCGTGACGCTGACGGGCAGCGAAAAAGCGGGCAGCGCCGTGGCCGCCGAAGCGGGCCGGGCCATCAAGAAAACCGTACTCGAACTCGGCGGCAGCGACCCGTTTGTGGTTCTGGCCGACGCCGACGTGGCTGAGGCGGCAAAAGTGGCCCGGCAAGCCCGGTTCCAGAACGCCGGGCAATCGTGCATCGCGGCGAAGCGGTTCATCGCCGTGCGGGAAGTTCACGACCAATTCGTCCGGGAATTGACCAGCGGCTTGCCCGACTATCAACCCGCCGATCCACTGCTGGAAGGCACGAAAATGGGCCCGATGGCTCGCCCCGATTTGGTGGACGAATTGGAACAGCAACTTCACGCCACCCTCGACGCCGGGGCCGAACTCGTCGCGGGGGGTAACCGCCACGGCTGCCTGATGCCCCCGCTCGTGCTGACGGGTGTACGGCCGGGCATGGTGGCCTTCGACGAGGAGACCTTCGGCCCACTCGCCGCCGTGGTTGAAGCCTACGACGACGCCCACGCCATCGAACTGGCCAACCTAAGCCACTACGGCCTGGGGGCTTCGATTTGGTCGAAGGATTTGGAAAAAGCCCGACGCCTGGCTGCCGACGTGGAGTCGGGCAACGTGTTCATCAACGCGATGGTGAAGTCGGTGCCCGGCCTGCCCTTCGGCGGGGTGAAACAATCCGGCTACGGGCGTGAGCTTTCCGACTTCGGGTTGCGGGAATTTGTGAACGTGAAGACGGTGTACGTGAATTAGAGGGAAAAGGGAGAAAGGAAAATGCACCAGCTTCTCCCTTTCCACCTCAATCATACATCCCCGCCGCCAACCGGTACGTGTTGCAATGGGCTTCGACGATGTTGGCCAGGCGGGCGGAGTAGCCGCCGCCCATCGTCACCACGAGGGGCAGGCTGCGGGTGCGGGCTTCGGTGAGCACGAGGCGGTCGCGCTCGCGGCAACCCTCGCGGGTGAGCGCCAGTTTGCCGAGTTTATCGCCCGCCAGCACGTCCACCCCGGCGATGAAAAACAGAAAATCGGGGCGCTGCTCGTCCAACAGGCGGGGCAGGGTAGCGCGGAGTTGGGTGAGGTATTCCTCGTCGCGGCAGCCCGTGGGCAACTCCACATCGAGGTCGGAGATTTCCTTATGAAGCGGGTAGTTTTCCCGCCCGTGCATCGAAAACGTGAAGACGCGGGGTTCGTGCCGGAACAGCACCGCCGTGCCATTGCCCTGGTGAACATCCAGGTCCACGACAAGAATTTTCCGCGATAACCCCTCGTCGAGCAGGTAGTTGGCGGCCACGGCCACGTCGTTGAGCAGGCAAAAGCCCTCGCCCCGGTCGGCGTAGGCGTGGTGCGTGCCGCCGGCCACGTTGAAGGCCACGCCGTGCCGCCGGGCGAAATGGCAGCAATCCAGGGTACCCTGGGTGATGATTTTTTCCCGCCGCACGAGTTCTGCCGACCAGGGAAAGCCGATGCGTCGCACCATTTTCGCCGGAATTGCACCCGTTTCCAAAGCCCGCCAGTATGCTTCGGTGTGGGTGCGCAGAATCCAGCGCACGTCGATTTCTTCCGGCGAAAAAAAAGCGGCTTCGGTCACGGTGCCTTCGCGGAGCAATTGCTGGGGAATCAGTTCGTACTTGGCCATCGGGAACCGGTGCGGTTCGCCGTTTGGGCCGGGCGGCAGGGGGTGCTGGTAAAGGGAATCGTAGGCGATTCGGAGCATGGGGATCAGGTTCGGAATCGTGAAAACGTCCGATTGGTTGGCGGGGACAAGGAAAAATCCAGCCTGACACGTCTTTGGCAAAAGGGAATGCGCAAAAACTTCGTACCTTCCCGGAGGATGTTTGCCTCACTCCCGGCCTGACGATGAACCGGTTCGTTCCATTCGCTTTCTTGCTTCTGCTGCTCACGCGGTGCGGTCCTGACCAACCCGCCGAGGTGGTGGCCGCCGAGCGGAGCCTGCCTGAACGGGTGAGCTTCAACCGGCACGTCAAACCGCTGCTTTCCGACCGGTGCTTCGCCTGCCACGGCCCCGACGCGGGCAAACGGCAGGCGGGTCTGCGGCTCGACGTCGCCGAGAGCGCTTACGCCCACGAATCGGAGGAAACCGGCCGGCGAGCCATCGTACCGGGAAAACCCGGCCGCAGTGACCTCATCGCCCGAATTTTTTCTGCTGACCCGCAGGTAGTCATGCCCACGCCCGAATCGCACCTGACCCTCACGGTGGAGGAAAAAGCCCTGCTCTATCGCTGGATCGAGCAAGGTGCCGAATACGAAGTACACTGGGCGTTTATTCCACCAAAGAAAACGGCGCTGCCCCCGGTCAAAAACCCGTTTTGGGTTAAAAACGACATCGACCGTTTCGTACTGGCGGAGTTGGAACGGCGCAACCTTCGCCCCTCGCCCGAAGTCGATAAGGCTACGCTGCTCCGACGCGTCAGCCTCGACCTGACCGGCCTGCCGCCAACGGTGGCTGAAGTCGATGCCTTTTTGAACGACCCCGCGCCGAATGCCTACGAAAAGCGGGTGGAGAGTCTGCTCGCTTCGCCCCACTTCGGCGAGCATCAGGCCGTGAGTTGGCTCGACGCCGCCCGCTACGCCGACACGCACGGTTACCAACTTGACGTACCCCGCACGGCCTGGCCCTACCGCGACTGGGTCATTAAGGCGTTCAACCAGAACTTGCCCTTCGACCAGTTCATAACCTGGCAATTAGCCGGTGACCTGTTCCCGAATCCCACCCGCCATCAACTCATCGCCACGTGTTTCAACCGGTTGCACCCGCAAAACCAGGAGGGCGGCATCGTGGAAGACGAGTACCGGGCCGAGTACGCTGCCGACCGGGTGAACACGTTCGGCAAGGTATTTCTGGGCCTGACGGTGGAATGCGCCCGCTGCCACGACCACAAATACGATCCGATTTCGCAGAGGGAATACTACCGCCTGTTCGCGTTTTTTAACAACGTGAACGAAGCCGGGCAGGTACCGTACCTCGGCGAGTCCAGCCCGACGGTGATTCTGACCGACGACGAAGCGGAGCGAAAACTGACCTTTCTCCGCCAGCGTCTCGCTTCGCTCCAACCGTTGCTCGACCCGGCGCATCCCCGCTACGATGCCGGTTTCGAACGCTGGCTCGCCACTGCCCGAGTCGTCCTGCCGCCCAACCAACGCCGGGGCTGGTTGGGTAGCTACGCCTTCGAAGACGACAGCCTCCGGTACGTTGCCAACGCCGCCCGGCCCGGGTTTCCCGCCCGCATCTCAGGGGATACGGACAAGCCACCGGCCCTCGTTGCCGGGCACTTCGGGCGCGGGCGAGCCGTGAATGGCGAGGGTCACATTGATCTTGGAAAAGAAGTGGGTTTCTTCGAACGAAACCAACCGTTCGCGGTCGCGCTGTGGGTCAACCTCCGGAGGCGGGGCCTCCGGGGGCCGGTGTTTGCCCGCTCCAATGGCCTCGACAACGGCAACCGGGGCTACGAACTCAACTTGCTCCCGGATGGCACCCTCAGTTTCAGCCTCAATCAAAACTTCCCCGATCACGCCGTCGACGTGCACACCACCGCGCCCCTGCCCGTGGGGCGGTGGGTTCACCTCGCCCTGACGTACGACGGCTCCGGCACGGCAACGGGAACGCGCGTGTTTCTGAACGGGAAACCCGCTACGACCCAGGTTTTTGCCGACAACCTCCGCAAGAGCATGCTCTACGGCCCTGGCCGCAGCAACGGCTTCGGCTTGTTCGAGAACTTCCGGATTGGGGGCAAATTCCGGGACTCGATGGCCGATTTCTGGGTGGACGAATTGAACGTAGTGGGCCGCAGCCTGGCGGCCGTCGAAATCGAAGAACTGGCCACGGGGAAGCCGCTGGCTTCGGATTTCTTGCAGAAAAAAACGCTCTCCCCTGCCGAACGGGCGCGATTGCGCGAGTTTTTCGCAGTGAATGTTAGTCCGCTGTTTTCGGAAACCGAACAAGCGGTTGGGAACGTGCGGGGCGAAGAAACCTCCGTGTACGACGCCCTGCCCGAGGTGATGGTGATGAAGGAGCGACGTGTTCGGCGCGTGGCCCGCGTACTCAAACGCGGCGTGTACGATGCGCCGGGTGAGGTGGTGAGGCCGGGTACGCCCTCGCTGTTGGGGGCCATGCCGGCCAACTTTCCCCAAAATCGGCTCGGTCTGGCCCGATGGCTTACCAATGCGCAGAACCCCGTTTTTTCTCGCGTGATGGTCAATCGCTTCTGGCAGCAGTTTTTTGGCAACGGTCTGGTGAAATCGAGCGACGATTTCGGCAACCAGGGGGCCCTTCCCTCCCATCCTGAGTTGCTCGATTACCTGGCGCTCCATTTCCGGGAGCACCGCTGGAACGTGAAGGGGTTTCTCCGGCAAATCGTGCTGTCGGCCACCTACCGGCAGTCGTCAGTTGCTTCGCCAAAACTCCGCGAACTCGATCCCGAAAACCGCCTCCTCGCCTGCGGGCCGAGCTACCGGCTTTCGGCAGAACAGGTTCGCGACAACGCGTTGAAGGCAAGCGGCCTGCTCGTGGAAAAAGTCGGTGGCCCGAGCGTATTTCCGTACCAGCCAGCCGGGGTCTGGGAGGCTCTTTCCACCTCGAAATACCCGCAGGGCCACGGCGACAGCCTGTACCGGCGGAGCCTGTACACGTTCTGGAAGCGCACGGCCCCACACCCGGCCATGGTGACGTTCGATGTCCCCGAAAAGCACCTCTGCACCGTGCAGCGGCAGAAAACCTCCACGCCCTTGCAGGCACTGGTGACACTGAACGACCCGCAGTTCGTCGAAGCCGCCCGGGTTCTGGCCGAACGAATGGTGCGGGAGGGCGGCCCGTCCACCACGGCCCAAATCGAGTGGAGTTTTAAAGCCGTGGTGAACCGACCGGCAAGGCCGGAAGAAGTACGGTTGCTTCGCACCCTGGTTGAAACCGAGGAGCGCGAATTTGCGCAGTCGCCCCACCGCGCCCGGGAACTCCTGTCGGTAGGCGAACGCCCCCCGGATGCCCGCCTGCGACCGGGGCTGGTGGCTGCCCGAACGGTGGCCATGCTGACACTTTTTAACTACGATGAAGCCCTCATGAAGCGATGAACGGGGGTAATGAGTTAAAATAGTACATATTTTGGTCAATTGGATTCGGAACCATTCCCCCCATTCGATTGTACCTTTGGCTGTTGATTCTCAAAATAATACCAACCTTTCCGTCCATCGTGCTTCGTTTTCGCTTTCACCGGAACTGGATTTGGCTCACCGTCGGCACGACGGCCTTCGCAGTCGCTCTGTTAGGGTCCTGCAACCGCGTCAGCCTGCCCGACGACGTGCAGACTGCTTTAGAAGCCCTGCCCCGGAACCTCGATTACACCTACGACGTCAAACCCATTCTTTCCGATCGGTGCTTTGCCTGCCATGGCCCCGACAAAGCCAAACAACAGGCCGGGCTTCGGCTCGACGTGGCTGAAAGTGCCTACGACCACGAATCGGAAGAAAGCGGACGGAACGCCATCGTCAAAGGGAATCCGGGTGCCAGCGAACTCGTCCACCGCATCCTTGCCACCGACCCGAAGGTGGTGATGCCCACGCCCGAATCGCATCTTTCGCTGACGGCCCAGGAAAAAGCCGTGCTGATCAAGTGGATTGACGAGGGTGCTGAATACCAGCCGCACTGGGCCTACACCGTGCCCGAAAAACCGGCGGTTCCGCGCGTCAAAAACGAGGCATGGCCCCGAAGCGACCTGGACCGCTTTGTTCTGAAAAAGTTAGAAGACAAGGGCCTGACGCCCGCCAAAGAAGCCGACAAAACCACCCTGCTCCGCCGCGTGAGTTTCGACCTGACGGGCCTGCCGCCCACCGTGGCCGAGGTGGACGCCTATCTGAACGACACCTCCCCGAACGCCTACGAGAAAGCAGTGGACCGCCTGCTGGCCTCGCCCCACTTCGGCGAGCACCAGGCCGTGAGTTGGCTGGATGCCGCCCGCTACGCCGACACCCACGGCTACCAGGACGACGGCCTGCGCACGATGTGGCCCTACCGCGACTGGGTCATCAAAGCCTTCAACCAAAACCTGCCCTACGACCAGTTCGTCACCTGGCAACTGGCCGGGGACTTGCTACCGAAGCCAACCAAAGACATGCTGGTGGCCACGGCCTTCAACCGCAACCACCAGCAGAGCCAGGAGGGCGGTATTGTGCCGCAGGAATACCACACTGAATACGTCGTCGACCGGGTGAACACCTTCGGCAAAACCTTTCTGGGCCTGACGGTGGAGTGCGCCCGCTGCCACGACCACAAGTACGATGCCATCAGTCAGAAGGATTTCTACGCGCTTTACGCCTTTTTCAACACCCAGAACGAGTACGGGCAGATTCCCTACAACGGCGAACCCTCGCCCCACATCACCCTGCCCACGCCCGAAGCCGAGGCCAACCTGAACACCCTCCGTGCCTACCTCGCCACGCTCGACCGGCAGGGTCAACAGGACGCTCCGGCGGCGCGAGCCCGGTTTCAGATCTGGCTAACCAACGCCGCGAACGATCCGGCGAAGGCACGGGTGCCCGCCCAGCAGGGACAGGTGGTGCGCGTCACGTTCGAGGAAATGGCGGAAAAAACCTACCTGCCCAAGCCCAAACCCGTCGACCCAAAGAAGAAAGACGCCAAGCCCGAGAAGCCCAAGCCGCGCACCGATTATTTCTTCGCCAATGCCGCCAACGACACCCTGCCGCTGTACGTGCGTGGTGACATGGACAGCAAACCCCAATCGGTACCCGGCCGGGTGGGCAAGGCGCTGTTTTTTCCCGGTGAAAGTTTCGTGGAGTTAAAAGGACCCGGCGATTGGAGCAACCTGGTGCAAAACCCCGAGCGGGGTAACACCACCGCCTGGTTCGAGCGCCAGCAACCGTTTACGTTCGGCCTCTGGACGAAAATCAGCGATCCCAAACTCGTTGGGCCGATTCTCAACCGAAGCATGGGGCCGTTCAACGGATTCCGGGGCTACGAGCTCCTCCGTCTCGACGATGGTCGCCTGGCTTTCCGTCTGGCCTACGTCTGGCCTGACGACGCCATCGACGTGGAAACGACCCAGAAGCTTCCGCTCAACCGGTGGACACACCTGACGGTGACCTACGACGGGTCGAGTAAGGCCGGTGGCGTAAAAATTTACCTGAACGGCCAGCCTGCTCCCCTCCGCGTGGTGACCGACAACCTCACCCAGAGCGTCGTTTGGGGCAAGAAAGGCAGTAACTGGGGTTCGGGGGTCCCCAACCTCGCCATGGGCCAGCGCCATGATTACAACTTCAAAGGCTACGCCGTGGACGAACTGACGGTGTACGGCCGCAAGCTGACACCGCTCGAGATCGGTTCGCTCTACGATGGTCACGACGACGTGACGGCGGCGTTGAAAACGCCCGCCGCCCAGCGCACCCCGGCTCAAAACGCCGCCTTGTACGACTATTTTCTAACCAACGTGGACGCTCCGACCCAGCAGCGGCTCGCTGCCCGCGCCCAGAAAATCGCCGAGGTGAACAACGTGCTGAGCACCCAGATCGACGTCATGGTGATGCGGGAACAACGGTTTCCCCGCCAAACCCGCCTGCTCAAACGGGGAGCCTACGACGCGCCGGCTGAAGTGGTGACTGCCCGCACCCCGGAGGCTTTTGGCGAAATGCCCGAGAAATTTCCCCGCAACCGTCTGGGTCTGGCCCAGTGGCTGGTTGACAAACAAAATCCGATTTTCGCCCGAGTGGTGGTGAACCGGTTCTGGCAGCAAGCTTTCGGCAACGGACTCGTCAAGACCAGCGACGATTTCGGCAACCAGGGTGAACTTCCCTCCCATCCCGAACTCCTCGACTACCTGGCGGTGCAATTTCAGGACAGCGGCTGGAACGTCAAGGCATTTTTGAAGCAACTCGTGCTCTCGTCCACGTACCGGCAGTCGTCGCAGGGTTCGGAGAAGTTGCACGAGCTGGATCCCCAAAATCGCCTGCTGGCCCGCGGTCCCAGCTTCCGCCTGAGCGCCGAGCAGGTGCGCGACAATGCACTGGCTGCCAGTGGTTTGCTTGCAAAAAAAATCGGTGGGCCGAGCGTCCACCCCTACCAGCCCGCCGGCTTGTGGGAAGCCCTGGCCACCCGCAACGCCGTCAATTACGTTCAACACCACGGCGACAGCCTCTACCGCCGCTCGATGTACACCATCTGGAAGCGCTCTTCGCCCCCGCCGATGATGCTCAATTTCGACGCCGCCGAACGGCATTTCTGTTCTGTCAAACGCCAGAATACCAGCACACCCCTCCAGGCTTTGGTTACGCTCAATGATCCACAGTTTGTCGAGGCGGCCCGCCTGCTGGCCGAGCGGATGATTCGCGAAGGCGGCTCCACGCCCGAAGCCCGGATCGCCTTCGCCTACAAAGCCCTCACCAGCCGCCCGCCCCGGCCTGGGGAAGTGGCCTTGCTCAGGCGGCTGTACGCGGAGGAATTAGCCGATTTTCAGAAGCATCCGGACCAAACCGCCGAGTTGCTCCGTGTCGGCGAATTCAAGCCCAACCCTGCGCTCAATCCCGCCGAAGTGGCTGCCAACGCCATCGTAGCCTCGACGGTGATGAATTTTGACGAATTTGTAATCAAAAGGTAGCCGGTAGTCATCAGTTGGTAGTGGTCAGTACGATGCAGTCACTGGCACCCACCGGCTGAGGACGAACGACTGACGACCTACGACTTACGACTCCTTCCATGAACGCCTTCGCCGAACTCGAACAGCAGGTTCACGATCAGATGAGCCGCCGCAATTTTCTAACCCGCAGCAGTTTGGGATTGGGCGCTGCGGCGCTCGCCTCGCTTTTGCCCAACGAGATGCTGGCCTCACCCGGTCCTAGTGGGGCACTGGGCAAGCCGCACTTCGCCCCCAAAGCCAAGCGGGTGATTTACCTCTTCCAAAGCGGCGCGCCTTCGCACCTGGATTTGTTCGATTACAAGCCCAAGCTCGAATCGATGTGGGGCCAGAACCTGCCCGAGTCGGTGCGCAAAGGTCAGCGTCTGACGGGCATGACGGCCGGGCAAAGCAGCTTTCCCTTGGCGGCTTCGGCCTTCAAATTTGCCCGCTACGGCCAGAGCCAAATGACCGTTTCGGAACTATTGCCCCACATCAGCCGGGTGGTGGACGATGCGACGTTCATCCGTTCGATGCACACCGAGGCCATCAACCACGACCCGGCCGTCACGTTTTTCCAAACCGGGTCGCAGCAGGGCGGGCGCCCGAGCTTTGGCTCCTGGGTGAGCTATGGCCTCGGCTCCGACAACCAGAACCTACCCGCGTTTGTGGTCTTGCTTTCCAAAGGCAGGGGCGGCGACCAGCCGCTCTACGCCAAGCTGTGGAGCAACGGGTTTTTGCCCTCTATTCACCAGGGCGTGGTGTTTCGCTCCGGCCCGGACCCGGTGTTTTACCTCTCCAACCCACCCGGCATCGACAAAACTTCGCGTCGGCGCATGCTCGATTACCTGGCCAAACTCCATCAGGAGCAATACCGTCACGTGCTCGACCCCGAAATCAACAGCCGGGTGGCCCAGTACGAGATGGCGTACCGGATGCAAACGGCCGTGCCCGAAACCCTCGACATCTCGAAGGAGCCAGGGTATATTTTCGACATGTACGGCCCTGAATCCAAAGTGCCGGGCACGTTTGCCGCCAACTGCCTCCTCGCCCGGAAACTCATCGAAAAAGACGTAAAATTCGTGCAGTTGTACCACCAAGGCTGGGACCAGCACGGTAACCTGCCCAACGACATCCGCATCATGGGCAAGTCGGTGGATCAACCCTCGGCGGCGCTGATCATGGATTTGAAACAGCGCGGGCTGCTCGACGACACGCTCGTCATTTGGGGCGGGGAGTTCGGCCGGACGAATTATTCCCAGGGCAAACTCACCAAAGAAAACTACGGCCGTGACCATCACCCCCGCTGCTTCACCATCTGGATGGCCGGGGCCGGCATCAAAAAAGGATTCGTGTACGGAGAAACCGACGAATTTGGTTACAACATTGCCCGCGATGGCGTACACGTCCATGATTTTCAAGCCACCATCATGCACCTGCTGGGGGTTGACCACGAGAAGCTGACCTTCAAAAGCCAGGGTCGCCGCTACCGCCTCACCGACGTGCACGGGAAAGTCGTCAAGCCGCTTCTGGCGTGATGCGTCGGGATTAGTGGAACAAAAAAGCAGGCAAGATGCCTGCTTTTTTGTTTTTGGTTCAATTTATGCGGAACGCAACCCAGTTCACATTCCCACCGCTTCGGAGCCTCCGAGGGAAATTTTCGCACCATGAAAAAAGCCATTCTACTCCTCAGCCTTACAATTGGATGCTCGACCTGGGTAGTCGGGCAGGGCTTGCCCAAAGTTCCCGGATCGCCCTCGTACCCAACGACCGACATCATCGACCACACCCAGCAGTCGCCCTACCTGTCAACATTGGCCAGGGCACTCCAATCGTCGGGGCTTGCACCCATGCTCCGGGAGCCGGGTGCCTTCACCCTGTTTGCTCCTTCCAACGACGCCTTCGCCAAACTGCCCGTGGGTACGCTTGAAGGGTGGTTTCAAAGTACCAATCGTCCTGCTCTTGCCCGGATTCTGAATTACCACCTTGTACGTGGGAGTCTGATGGCCGTTGATCTTGCCCGTGCTGTGCGCGAATCCGGCGGCAGAGTAACCTTGAAAACCCTCAATGGCGCGGTACTCACCGTGAGTCTTGATGGGCCTACGCTCTTGCTTACCGACGAAATGGGTTCCGTTGCCCGCCTCATTCAGGTTGATGATTTCCAGAAGAACGGCATCGTTCACCTCACCGACGGCGTGCTCACGCCGAAATAAGGGAATTGTTCTTACGCCGGACGGGCGAGAAATGGCCCGATCAGGTTCATCCTCGCCCGTTCGGCGTTCAGGGAACAGATTATTTCCCAATCATTGCGGCACTTCCCACACGCCGTCGAAGGTGATCGGGTCCGCCCCGTCCAACACCGTACTCAATTCCATCCAGCCTGGCCGGATTGACCTGCGCCATAGCCTGGACGCTGAAAAGTACCTTGAGGTTACCGCCGCTGATCTGAACCACCCGGGCGGTCAGCCGGACATTCCGTCGTTTGATCCGGCCCCATGGCGGAACGTCTCTTCTCAACGGTCAACCCGTTCGCCCACCCGCAACAAATTCATATCCTCATCGATGGCCGCGAATTCGCGCATTCCGTAGGCCGTGTCGTTGATTTTCCCGTTCGGGTGCACGGCCCCGACGTGCAGCCAAGCCTCGTAGAGCGCATCGATGCCCTCCACGTACAGGTAGCAGGCGCAGGCATTTTGTTTGGGATCGAGGTCGGGCCAGCGCGTGAAGTGCAGGTCCACGTCGTCGCGGCGGAGAATGAGGTAGTCGTTAAACCGCGAAACGAGTTTGAAATCGATCTTGTCGTAGAACAGAATCGTTTTGTCCAGGTCGCGCGACAACAGGACGGGGGTTACTCGGCGCAGTGCGGGGTTCTCCATGGTTCATTAGGTTGTTGTAAGTGGGAGTTTTTTTACCGGAGCCTTGCGACGTTTTTTCGGTGCGGCAGGCAGTCCCTGCTGAAGGCGCAGGTTGTGCTCAAAAAACTCCAGTGCCCGCTCCACCTGTAGCCGATTCACCGCAACGAGGTAAGGTTGCCGGTTGGCCTGGCGCACGAGCCGGGCGTCGAGTTTGTAAATCGTCCCCTCGGGAAACTGCGCGATGGCTTTCGTTGAGCACCCCACCCGTAAGTCCGGCGGCACCTGCTGCCCCCGGATGGTGCGCAGGCGCATCCGGCCACGCCGCTGGTCGAAGTAGAGTTGAGCAAATACGCCCAGAAACACCCTCTTGTCGAATTCAGGCAGGAGCGAGACCAGCGACAATTGCATGGGGAGAAGGAGTTGAAGATCAGCGGTGAATTCCGGCGACGAATCTATCGGTTTTGGCGCAACCAGGATGAAAAAAATGGGGGATTTTTTAGAAAACCGGAAACCGCTCATCCTACACTTTTCGTTAGTTCGGTCAATCGGGGCTATTTTTGGCCAACGTGTGATTTTCAACCAAAACGAACATGAAAAAAACGAGTGCGCTCCTTTCGGCGCTGACCTTGCTCGGCGGCATCGCTGTGGCTGGCCCTGGTACTCCGCGCTGGGCCGATTCGCTGAAGAGCAAAGCCCCTACCAACTGGTTTAACCTTGACCCCAGCGAAGGCGTGCGCGGGGTGAGCACCGAGCGGGCCTACAAGGAATTGCTTAAAAATCGCTCCTCCAAAACGGTCATCGTCGGCATCATCGACTCGGGCATCGACATCAACCACGAGGATTTGAAGGGGAAAATCTGGGTCAACCCGAAGGAGGTTCCCGGCAACGGCATCGATGACGATAAAAATGGGTACGTGGATGACATCAACGGCTGGGATTTTCTCGGCAACAAAGATGGCCGTGACGTGAAGCAGGAACAACTCGAGCTCACCCGCGTGTACGCCGATCTCAGCAAACGCTTCGCGGGTGTTGATGCCACTCAGCTCGAAGGCAAAGACAAGGAGGCTTACGAGAAATACTTGATCGTCAAGAAAGATTTCGAGGCCAAGTCGCAGGAAGCCAAAGCCACCTACGGCATCGTTCAGCAGATGTACAAAAGTTACGTAGAGGCCGAGCGACTGGTGAAGGAAAATCTGAAAATCGACGACATTAAGCCCGAAGATCTCGACAAAATCGACCTCGCCACCGCCGACGGCAAGCTCAAGCGCGCCCGGCAGATTCTGGACCGGGGTTTTAAAATGGGCTACAACGCGAAGGAATTGAAAGAGGGCCTCGACCACTACCAGGAGCAGAGTGAGTACAACTACAATCTCGACTTCAACCCCCGCGAAATCGTCGGTGACAATCCGAACGATGTGAAGGACCGCAATTATGGCAATGCCGAAGTGACCGGTCCGGACGCCCGGCACGGTACGCACGTAGCGGGCATCATCGGGGCCATCCGCAACAACTCCCTGGGCATGAGCGGGGTCGCCGACAACGTAAAAATCATGGTGATTCGGGCCGTGCCTGACGGCGACGAACGCGACAAGGACGTGGCCAACGCCATTCGTTACGCCGTCGACAACGGCGCGCAGGTCGTGAACATGAGTTTCGGTAAAGCCTACTCGCCCCAGAAAGAATGGGTGGACGAGGCCGTGCGTTACGCCCAGTCGAAGGGCGTGCTGCTCGTTCACGCCGCCGGCAACGAAGCCGAAAACACTGACGAAACTCCGGCGTACCCCACCCAGACGTTTACCGACGGCAAGCGGGCTGAAAACTGGATTTCGGTGGGGGCACTTTCCTGGAAACAGGAACCCAACGCCGTGGCCAACTTTAGCAACTACGGCAAAAACACGGTGGACGTGTTCGCCCCCGGCGTGGACCTCTACTCGACCGTACCCGGCTCGAAGTACGAAGACCTCAGCGGCACGAGCATGGCGGCCCCGGTCGTGACCGGCGTGGCGGCGCTCCTGATGTCGTACTTCCCGAAACTCACCTACCAGCAGGTGAAAAAAATCATCTTCGAGTCGAGCATCAAGCTGCCCGAGTTGCGGGTGACGCTCCCCGGCGGCCAGGACCAGGTGCCCTTTGGCACGCTCTCGGCCACCGGCGGAGTGGTGAATGCTTACAACGCCGTGAAAATGGCAATGGAGATGAGTAAGCAATAAGATTTAGTCGGCGGTCATCCGTCGTCAGTCGATAGCGAAAGGCCCTCGGGTTACGCATGCGATGCGTATCTTGAGGGTTTTTCGTTACTGACGACTGACGACTGACGACTGACGACTGACGACTGACGACTGACGACTGACGACTGACGACTTTTCGACTGACCAATCTCATTTTTCCCCCTGACCCCGCCGGGTAGCTTCGCAGAAAAATACCCCGGCATGGACTCCCGCCTGATTCAGAAGTACAACGTTCCCGGCCCGCGTTACACCAGCTACCCCACCGTTCCGTTTTGGGACGAGAGCACCTTCAGCCCCGACGCCTGGGTGCGGCACCTGCGGCGGGCGTTTTCGGCCACCAACGCCACGGCGGGCGTGAGCCTGTACGTGCACCTCCCCTACTGCGAAAGCCTGTGCACGTTCTGCGGCTGCAACAAGCGCATCACCCGCAACCACGGCGTGGAATTGCCGTACATCGACGCGCTCCTCCGGGAATGGAATCTCTATTGCGATCTGCTGATCGAAAAACCCCGCCTCCGGGAAATTCACTTCGGCGGGGGAACGCCTTCGTTTTTTTCCCCGGAAAATCTGCGAAAACTGCTCAGCGGCCTGTTTGCCCGTGCCGAACGGCCCGCCCACGTGGACTACGGCTGGGAAGGCCACCCCAACAACACGTCCCGCGAGCACCTACAAACGCTCTACGACTTCGGCTTCCGCCGGGTGAGCTTCGGCGTGCAGGACTACGATCCGATCGTGCAGCGGGCCATTCACCGGCACCAACCGGTTGAAAACGTGCAGAACGTGACCGCCTGGAGCCGGGAAATCGGCTACACCTCCGTAGCCCACGACCTGGTGTTTGGCTTGCCCTTCCAGACCCCCGATTCGATTCGCCGGACGCTTGAAAAAACCGTTTCCCTGCGCCCCGACCGCATTGCGTTTTACTCCTACGCCCACGTACCCTGGCTGAAAGGCAACGGGCAGCGCGGGTTCCGCGACGAGGATTTGCCCAGCGGCGAGGAAAAACGGCAGTTGTACGAATTGGGCCGGGAATTACTGGAAGCTACGGGGTACGTCGAAATCGGCATGGATCACTTCGCCCTGCCCGGCGAGGCCCTGCACCGGGCAATGCACGACGGCACCCTACACCGCAATTTCATGGGCTACACCACCACCCAGACGCGGGTGCTCATCGGCCTCGGGGCCTCGTCCATCGGCGAGGTGGGCACGGCCTTCGCCCAGAACGAAAAAGACCTGGACGAGTACCTCAGCCAGGTGGCAGCGGGCGAATTACCCCTGCTGCGCGGTCACGTGCTCGACGCCGAAGACCGCTTCATTCGCCAGCACATCCTCAACGTCATGTGCCGGTTCCAAACCCGATGGAACCTGGACGACTGGCCCCCGGAGCAGTGGGACGATCTGGCCGAACGGCTGGAAGGGTTTCGGGATGACGGCTTGATTTCGTTCGACGAAACCGGCCTGCGGGTCCTCGAAGCCGGTCGGCCTTTCCTGCGCAATGTTTGCATGGCCTTCGACCTGCGCCTGCTCCGCTCGCAGCGTCGGGAGCGGCTGTTTTCGGCGACCGTCTGAACGCCCGCCACCCCCTGCCCCCTCAAGGGGGTTCTCCTACCTGGAAAACGTGTCAGCAACGAAAACCCCCTTGAGGGGGCAGGGGGTAACCGCAAAAAACCAAAAACCCAACCTTGGAGGCTGGGTTTTTGGCGGAGGACCTAAGGCAACCGTCAGGCGCGGCGAATGCCGTCCCAGGTGGTGGCAATGGCCGTCTGGAGGAGGGTGTTTTCCATTGGTAGCTCGCCCGAGAGGTGCAGTTTGACCACCTGCACGATGTTGCCGTACACCAACCGAGCCATAAGTTTGGAGGAAATGTCCTTCAACTGGCTGGTGTGGATGCCCTTGCGAAGAAATTCAATCAGGGGCTGGTAGAACGAGGACGACTCTTCGCGCGGGATGCGGTTGATGATGGGCGAATTGGCGTACTGCTCGATGAACAAAAACTGGTCGGTGTTCTTGACGTAGTAGTGAAACAAGTTGGAGAAAACCTGCCGGAAGCGGTCTTTGTAAGGTTTGGATGGGTCGTCGCCGTTCAGCATCACACTGGCCACCTTGTCGCGGTGCAAGGCGTAAAGTTCGTCGATCAGTTGCTCTTTGCTGTCGAAGTAATGGTAGATCGTCCCGGCGGCCACTTTGGCGTGTTGAGCCACCATGCTCATGGGCGTGGCGTGGAAGCCGTTCTTGGTGATCAGCTCAAGCGTCGCTTCCAGAATCGCGGTCTTCTTGTCCATTCAATTGGTGTTGAGTGTTGTTAGGGTGTGAGTTTTGGGGTTGACCGAGGCTCTCGGTCGGGCGACGATGATCCCGCTGTGACTGGGATTGCGGCGCAGGTAATCGCTCAGCGGCACTTTCGACAACATCACCCGGCCAAATTCCGACGAGGCGTGCAACAAATACGCCCGTCCGGCCCGGCGCACCACAAACCCTTCGTGTGCCACGTCGAGGCCGTACTTGGTGGAGGTAATCCCGACGAGGTCGCCGTCCTGAAGTTGCCCTTCTAACGACACTACCTTTCGTTTCGGTATAAAAAAAATGGGTCTCCGGTTAATTTCCCGTTCGAGGGCCGTTAGTTCTACAAACGTCGCGGAATTGTCCAACAACGCGTACCGATCGCGGTGGCAGGACATGTAACAGACGGGTTTGGCGAAGGGTACGCCGCCCAACTGGGCCGTCAGATCCACCAGCCGCCCATTGGCCAGGTTTTCGGCCAGCCAGTCCGAAAAATAGTGCATCCTCGAGAGGTAGCCCCGAATTTGCCCATTGCGGTAGCGGATTTCCTGCAAGCTCCCCGTGAACGCCGCGTAATCGGGCCGGGCCGCGTGGCGGGTTTCGGCTAGCGCGAGCGCGGTTTCGACGAAGGTCGAGCAGTCAAATTCGGTAAAATTCACCGTTAGCCGCTCCACGCCGTCGTTGCTCTCCAAAGTGCCGTTCACGTAGGGCATGCCCAAAAATCGCTGGCCGATGGCAACGGCCGTTTCACCCACCGTGCGGCCCTTGGGCAACCGCATGGTTTCGGCGAAAACTGCTTCGTTGGTTTGTCCAAACGCCGCGCCCCCGCCCAGGACCCACGCCGCGACCAACGCGTACACCTGCTTCATCGTTGTCAGAATTCTGGTTAACTGTGATGGCAATCCGTTCCTCAACTACCCAAAAACTCCGGCGCTGAAACTATTCGTTTTTTGCAAAAAAAGAAAGTCGCCGACGGCCCTAAACGATTTTTCAACCTTTTTTTTTCTTCCAGGAATGGGGTGATTTTCCCGTAGATTGCGCGAATGTTCGCAGAACTGCAAACGGGGAAAACTCTGCGAACATCCGCGCAATCTGCGGGAAACCCACTGCTCATTTCGCCCGAATCTCAAAAATCAATACGCTGTTGGCGGGCATGTTCACCGGCACGCCCTCCGTGGCATTGGCCGAAACGGTCGCTTTGGGCGTCTGATAAATTTCCCGAAACTCGTAACCGCTTTCGGGGTTTAGCCCCATTTTTGCCCAGGCTTCGCGAGGAATCCGCACCTTCGTCTGGTAGGCCCGGTCGAGGTCGAAATTGGTCACCACGAGCAGGCGCTGCTTGTCCGAATGCCGCAGGTAGCTGTACATTTTGCTGTCGCGGTAGCCGGGGCTTTGGCCCCCGGTGTTGACGTACTGCAAATCGAAGAAGCCCCCGTGCCGGATGGCGTCCGACTTCCGGCAGAGCCAGTTCAGGTCGAAATACGCTTTCCAGAGTCGTTTTTTGTCCGAATCGAGCTGACCGCCGTCGAACTTCCCCCCGTTCATCCACTTCTGCCACTCGGGCACGCCCCACCAGTCGAAAATCGTCGTGCGGCCGTCGGCCCCCGAAAAGCCCTCGCTGGCCTGGGCCGCTTCGCCGATTTCCTGCCCGAAGTAGTACATCACCGGCCCGGTGCCCATCGTGGAGGTGACCGCCATTGCCGGAATGGCATAGAACGGGTCCATCGCGAAAAAGTCGGAGGCGATGCGCTGCTCGTCGTGGTTTTCCAGGAACCGCAACATGTGGCTCTCGATGTCCCCCGATTCCTGCTGCCAGACCCGTGTGAGGTCGGCCACGTGACCCTTGCCCTCCATCAGTCGCCGCAGGGCGTCGTAGAGGCCGACTTTGTCGTACAGGTAATCGAATTTGCCGACCTGGATGTAGCGGTGGTATTCTTTCGGGTTGTAAATCTCGGCGATGAACGTCACGTCACGTTTGGCTGCTTTCCGCACTTCGGGAATCACCCAAGCCCAGAACTCCACCGGCACCATCTCGGCCATGTCGCAGCGGAAGCCGTCCACGCCTTTTTTGGCCCAGTACGTCAGGATGTCGCGCATTTTCAGCCAGGTATCGGGCAGGGGCGAAAAATGGGTTTTGCGGTTGTCGAGGTAATCGACGCCGTAGTTCAACTTGACGGTTTCATACCAGTCGTCCACCGAAGGCTGGGCACGGAACACGTCGTTACCGCTGGCTTTGGCGGGGTTTTCGGTGTACTCGCCGTCGGGCTTGAGGTTGGGCGGCAGTTTTACGCCCTCCGGCACCCGGAAGGGCTGGCCGACGAGGTAGTAATAATTGTTGGAGGGTTTAAAGGCCGCCGATTGGTCGTCCGTCTCGCCGAAATCCTTCACGCCCGCCGGTTTGGCGTCGGAGCGGTACTGCCGGGCCACGTGGTTGGGCACGAAATCGAGGATGAGCTTCAGGCCGTTGTTGTGAATCCGCGCCACCATTGCCTCAAACTCGGCCATGCGCCGGGAGGGGTCGGAGGCCAGGAAGGGGTTCACGTCGTAGTAATCCTTGATGGCGTACGGCGACCCGGCCCGGCCCTTGATCACCGCCGGGTGATCTTTCGGAATGCCGTAGGCCGAAAAATCCTCCATCGTGGCGTGTTCGATGCAGCCCATCGGCCACACGTGCGTGATGCCAAAGGTCTTGAGGCTTTGCAGGGCCGCGTCGGTCAGGTCGTTGAACTTGCCCGTGCCGTTTTCGGCCAACGTGCCCCAGGCGGCGTTTTCGAGTTTGGTGTTGCCAAACAGCCGGGTCGTGAGTTCGTAAATCAGGATTTTATCGGTGCGCGTCGCGGTAGGCACGGAGGTTCGGGTCTGGGCGGCGGATGCGCCGCGCGGTGAGGTTCGGGAACTGGCTGGGGATTTCGGCGCGGTCTGGGCGCTCGCGCCGAGCGCCAAAAATAAAAGCCACGGCGCAAACGCCGCGCGCGAAAAAGCGCCTTTCAACGGAGAGAACGGCATTTTCTGAACAAACTGGAGCGTTGATGTGACCAAAGGTAGTCCGAACGGGGGTATGAAAAAAGACCGCCGCTGGCTTACTTTGTCGAACCGCGAAAGGCGACCCTCGCAAAATCTTCGTTCCCCGCATGAAGCCCCACCGACTTTTTCCCACCCTCGTTTTTCTCCTGGCCGGGCTGTTCGCCCACGCCCAATCGCCCCAAATCACACGAATTGACCCGACGCATTGGTGGGTGGGCATGAAAAACCCAACCCTGCAACTGCTCGTTTACGGCCCGAACGCGGGCACGCTGACGTACTCCCTCGCCTACCCCGGTGTGCGGCTGGTGAAAACCCACAAAGTCGAAAACCCGAACTACGCCTTTCTCGACCTCGTCATCGCATCCACGGCCAAAGTGGGTACTTTGAAAATTACCGGAAAATCGGGCAGTCAAACCCTCACCCACGCCTACGAACTCAAAGCCCGCGACCGCGAGCCGAAGGGCCAGGGCGTCACCACCGCCGATTTCATCTACCTGCTCATGCCCGATCGCTTCGCCAACGGCGACCCGTCGAACGACAAGTTCGCCGACCTGGCTGATACGCAGAGCGACCGCTTCAACCCCTTCCTGCGCCACGGCGGCGATTTGCCGGGCGTGGGCCAGCACCTCGATTACTTCAAAGAACTGGGCGTAACGGCGCTCTGGATGACGCCCGTCATCGAAAACAACCAGCCCCTGACCAACGAAGGCGGCACCTTCCGCAGCGCCTACCACGGGTACGGCTTCACCGACCACTACCAGGTGGACAAGCGCCTCGGCGGCAACGCGGCCTATAAAAATCTGGTGAAGCAAGCCCACGCCCAGGGCCTGAAAATCGTGCAGGACGCCGTCTACAACCACGTGGGCATCAACCATTGGTTCGTCAAGGACGCCCCCTCGAAAGACTGGCTCCACCAGTGGCCCACCTACACCAACACCTCGTACAAGTACCAGCCCGTGACCGACCCGCACGCGGCGGCCATCGACCGCAAAGTGACGCTGGACGGCTGGTTCACCTCGTTCCTGCCCGATCTGAACCAGGGCAACCCGTTCGTGGCCAACTACCTGATCCAGCACGCGATCTGGTCGGTGGAGGAGTTCGGCGTGGACGCCTGGCGCGTGGACACCTACATGTACAACGACCAGCCTTTCATGAACCGCTGCAACGCCGCCCTGCTCGCCGAGTACCCGAAAATCCACATTTTCGGTGAATCGTGGGTCAACAATGTGGTGGATCAGAGCTACTACGTGCGCAACAAAATCGCCTTTCCGTTCAAGTCCAACCAGCCCGGCGGGCTGGATTTCGTGGTGCAGACGGCCATGCTCGACGCCTTGCGGCAGAATTACGGCTGGGACGACGGCGTGAACCGCCTCTACGCCGCCCTCGCCCAGGACGCCGTGTACGAAGACCCCACCCGGCTCGTGACCTTCCTCGAAAACCACGACACCGACCGCTTTTTTTCGGTCATCGGCGAGGATTTCGACAAGTACAAAATCGGCGCGGCCTGGCTGCTCACCACGCGGGGCATCCCGCACTGGTACTATGGCACCGAAATTCTGATGAAGAATTTCAAAAACCCCTCCGACGCCGAAGTGCGCCGCGATTTCCCCGGTGGCTTCCCCGGCGACCGGGAGAATAAGTTTAAGGCCGCCGAACGCCATGGCCGTGAAGCCGAAGCCTTCGACTACGTGAAAAAACTAGCCAACTACCGCAAGGCCACGCCCGCCCTCCACAACGGTAAATTGATGCAGTATCTGCCCCAGAACGGCACTTACGTGTACTTTCGCTACGACGCTGCCAACACGGTGATGGTGGTCACGAATACCAACGCGGGCGAAACCAGCCTCGACATGGCCCGGTTTACGGAACGCACGAATGGCTTCACCCGCGCCCGAAACGTAATGACCGGCGAAACGCTCGCCGATTTGAAAACAGTGAAATTGCCGGGGAAATCGGTGGTGGTGCTGGAGTTGATGAAGTGAGTTTTGCTCAAACTTTGAAAAGCCGGCACGTACCCCGTGCCGACTTTTCTATTTTTGCGCCTTCATTTTTTCTGAATTTCGCTTGAACGTAAAAGCCTGTCTTTTCGACCTCGACGGCGTGCTGGTCGACACCGCCGCGTTTCACTTCCAGGCCTGGCGGCGGCTCGCCCGCCAACTGGGCTTCGATTTCAACGAACACCAGAACGAACAGCTCAAGGGCATCAGCCGCATGGAATCCCTCGAACGCATCCTCGCCTGGGGCGGCGTGACGCTCACCGCCGACGAAAAAAACCAGTGGGCCTCGACCAAAAACGAGTGGTACCTCGAACTCGTCCGGCAAATGACCCCCGCCGACGTGCTGCCCGGTGCCCGCGAGTTTCTGGACGAATGCCGTCAGGCCGGGCTGAAAACCTCCCTTGGTTCGGCCAGCAAAAACGCCCGCCTGATTCTCGAAAACACCGACCTCCTCCGCGACTTCGACGCCGTGGTTGATGGCACGAAAACGACCCGCAGCAAGCCCGACCCCGAAGTATTTCTGCTCGGCGCGCAGGAATTGGGCGTGGCCCCCTCCGACTGCGTGGTGTTCGAGGACGCCGTGGCGGGAATCGAAGCGGCCCACCGAGGCGGCATGAAGGCCATTGGCGTGGGTTCGCCGGAAGTGCTGGGTGAGGCGGAAGTGGTCATCCCCGGCTTCGTTGGGTTTTCGGTTTCCCACCTGAACACCCTATGATTGGGGTCGGAAACGCCGGTTCGTTTCCGCGCTGGCTACAGCTTTACGCCCTGCTCTCGCTGCTCTGGGTCGGGAGCTGGTTTGGGCTGAAGTACATGCACTTTTACGCCCTGGAATACCTCGGCGACCTGTTTTCCAGCCTCACCGCGAGCCGGAGCTGGCTTCAGGGACACCCGTTTTTGTATGATTTTCGCTTCGGCCACTCGCTGCGTTACCACACCTTTTTACTGACGGCACTGCTTGGTCCCGTCACGCTTTGGCTGGGTGCGAAGGGCCTGTTTCTCGTCCACGCGGTGCTGCTTTGGGCCGTGCCCCTGTGGCTTTTTTCCAAAATCGGTCAAGCAGCCGACCGTCGCGGGCTGGCCGTTCTGCTCGCGCTGTACTGGGGCCCATTCGGGGCCTGGCTCTACGACGATATTCAACTCGGCTGGCACCCCGAATTGCTGTTTTTTCCGCTCAGCCTGTGGTTCGCCGGGGCCCTGCTGACGAAAAGCCGCCCGGCGGCCATCGCGGCGGGCACCTTGCTCGTGCTGACCCGCGAAGACGGCCCCGTGCTGGCCTGTTGCCTGCATCTGATGGCCCTGACCACCGAAAACCGGGCGTTTTTGGGCTGGAGTTCCGGGCTGGTTGCCCGACGAGTGCTGCCGGTGGTGGCGGGGTGGTTGGGCGTGTTTTGCCTCCTGATGGGGGTTCTGATTGAGCAGAGCCTCGGGCACGGGGTGCGCATCGCCTCGGCCTACCACGTTTTCAGCCGTGTTTCCAGGCTGCACCAAGTGCATGTGCTGGGAAAATTCGGGCTGGAAACGGTTCTGTTGCTGTCGCCGTTTGGCGCGCTCATCGGCTGGGGTTACGGGCGGCGGATGCTGCTGGCCTGGGTCGTTGCGGGTCTGCCCTTGCTGAGTGTGGCGCTGGTGGGTTCGCTGCTTTACCCCGTTCAGACCTGGTACGGCATCAGTTGGGCCCCGCGCATGGCGATGCTGATGGGCTACGGGTTGGGAGCACTGGTGCTGCTCCGGGCCGGATCGCCCTCGTTGATTTTTTCGGCAGGTCGAATCCTCCGAATCATCGGCTTGCTCGTGCTTGGCCAGTGGGCGGCGTTGGCCGTCGTCAGGCAGTACAACGGCCTCTGGCTCGATTTACAGACGGCCCGCAGCCTGCTGGCCGACCGCCCCGATTCGCTCCGGCCCCAGGTCTGGCAACTGGCAGACGAAATTCCCCGCCGTGCCTGGGTGGCCGCCGATTACGCGTTTTACGCGCCATTCGAACACCACCGCTACCTTTGGGTGGATCACGAACGCCTGCGGTACGCCCCTGTCCGGAGGCCCGATTTTTTCATCACGACCGCGGGCAGCCCAGTGCCCGAGGCCCTCAGGCCGATCCTGAAAAATGGCTATGCTCTCCACCGGCGTGGTGCCCTGCTCGTGTACCGGCGAAGCGATTTTCGGTGAAAATCTGCTTATTCCGATTTGGGTTTCGCCCTCCAAACTTCCTTCATTTGCGTTGACGAATTTTGATTTTTGAATGAAAAACTACCTGAAACACGACGAATGGTGCATCGTCGAAGAGGGGTTTCGCCCCGAATTCAACGAAATCACCGAATCCGTCATGTCGCTCGGCAACGGCCGGATGGGCCAGCGGGGCAACTTTGAAGAAACGTACTCGGGCAAAAGCCTGCCGGGCAACTACGTGGCCGGCGTGTACTACCCCGACAAAACCCGCGTGGGGTGGTGGAAAAACGGCTACCCGGAGTACTTTGCCAAAGTGCTCAACGCCGCCAACTGGATTGGCATCCAGATCGAGGTGGACTACGAAACCCTTGACCTCGCCACGGCCGACGTGTGGGACTTCACCCGCGTGCTCAACATGCGCGAGGGCTACCTCGAACGCCGCTTCAAGGCCCGGCTGCGGTCGGGCAAGGAGGTGGCCGTCAGCGCCAAACGCTTCTGCTCCATCGTGGACGACGAGGCCGGGGCCATCCGCTACCAAATCACGCCCCTGAATTTCGACGGCAAACTGACCTTGACGCCCTTCGTGGACGGCGACATCCGCAACCGCGACGCCAACTACGACGAAAAATTCTGGGACGAAGTGGCGAAGGAAACCGGCTACGGCGAGGCGTACATCGAACTCCGGACGAAAAAAACCGGCTTCCACGTGCTGACGGGCATGAAGTTCGAACTCTTCCGCGACGGGCAGCGGGTCGAGTTTCAATCCCTGCCGGTGAAGCTGGAAAAATTCGTCGCCAACAAAGTCTCGCTTGACGTGCGCACGGGGCTGGAAATCACGCTCGTCAAGTACGCCTGCAACCTTTCGACGCTCAACCACCCCGACGAAGAACTGCTGTTCCGGGCCAAAAAATACCTCGCCCGCCTCGCCGACAAGGGCTTCGACCGCATGGCTACCGAGCAGGCCCAGGCCTGGGCCGACAAGTGGAAATTCATGGACATCGCCATCGAGGGCGACGTGGCCGCCCAGCAGGGCATCCGGTTCAACCTGTTCCAACTGTTCCAGACCTACACCGGCGAGGACGAGCGCCTCAACATTGGTCCCAAGGGGTTCACCGGCGAAAAATACGGCGGCTCGACCTACTGGGACACCGAGGCGTACTGCATCCCGTTTTACCTCGCCACCGCCGACCCGAAAGTGGCCCGCAACCTCTTGATTTACCGTCACAAGCACTTGCCCAAGGCCATCGAAAACGCCGGCAAGTTGGGCTTCCGGGCCGGGGCCGCGCTCTACCCAATGGTGACCATGAACGGCGAGGAATGCCACAACGAGTGGGAAATCACGTTCGAGGAAATTCACCGCAACGGAGCCATCGCCTACGCCATCCATGACTACGTCCGCTACACCGGTGATGAGCAGTACCTCGTGGACTACGGCCTCGAAGTGCTCCTCGGCATTGCCCGGTTCTGGTCGCAGCGGGTGAATTGGTCGGGCGAACGGGGCAAGTACGTGATGCTGGGCGTGACCGGGCCGAACGAGTACGAAAACAACGTCAACAACAACTGGTACACCAACTTCATCGCCCGCTGGTGCCTGGAATACGCCGTCGAAGTGGCCAAACGAGTGAAGGAGTTAAACCCCGCTACGTACCGCGCCCTGGCCGACCGGCTTCACTTCCGGGAGGAAAAAGAAACCGCCAAAGCCCGCGACATCATCGCCAACCTGTACCTGCCCGAAAGCGAGGAATTGGGCATTTTCCTCCAGCAGGATGGGTTTCTGGACAAAGAACAACTCACGGTGAAAGACCTCGCCCCCGGCGACCGACCCCTGAACCAAAAGTGGTCGTGGGATCGGATTCTGCGTTCGGTGTTCATCAAACAAGCCGACGTGTTGCAGGGGCTGTATTTTTTTGAAGAGAAGTTCGACGAGGAAACCATCCGCCGCAACTACGAATTTTACGAACCGCGCACGGTTCATGAGTCGTCGCTCTCGCCCTGCGTCCACGCGATTCTGGCGGCCAAACTCGGCCTGAAGGAAAAAGCCTACGAATTCTACCTCCGCACGAGCCGCCTCGACCTCGACGACTACAACAACGACACCGAAGACGGCTGCCACATCACCTCGATGGCGGGCACCTGGATGGCCGTCGTGAAGGGTTTCGGTGGCCTGCGCGTCCGCGACGAGCGGGTACACCTGAAGCCGTTCTGCCCGGAGCAGTGGCAATCGTTTGCCTTCAACGTGCGGTTCCGGGGGCATCTACTCAACGTGAAAGCCACTCAGCGCGAAGTCACCATCGGCAACGCCTCGGCCCAACCCATCACGCTCGTGGTGTTCGACCACGAACTGACCGTCGGCGGCAACGAAACGGCGACGGTGGCGATACCGGTGGTAAGTGAAAAATAAAAAAACTCCTTACAACTCCGTGTAACTCTGTGTCTCCCCTCGATTTATCAAAAGGACACAGAATTACACGGAGTTGCACGGGGAACGCACCGGTTTTCCCCGGTCCGGGGAACCTCAGTCAATTGCTCGAAAACCGTATAATTGCCTTCGTCACCAGCTCCCAGCGGTCCGAATCAGGGGAAGGTTTGCGGACGCGGCCGGGCATCATCGTGAAAATCCGGCTGGCCCCGTAGTCCACTTGGGCGTATTCACAAACCGGATCGAGGCAGGCTTCGGGCTGGCGGAGCGCCGTGGTGACGGTGGCCGGAGTATCGGCAAACTCGAAGGTGGCGTCCTGTCCGTTTTTGTCGAGGCGGAAGCGGTAAAACGTGTACGTGGGATCGAGCTGGCCGCTCCGCTGGTCGGCAAACGAGCCGTCGGCCTGGGGCAGGCCCAGGTAAAATTCCACGATAGGCGCAGGCAGTACCTGCGGGGCCTCAACGACGGCCAGTTCAGGAGCCAGGCTCATCGCCCCACCCAGACGGGCCTCCGCAGCGGCTACCAGCGGTTCGACCTTTCGGCGTTGGACCTGCTCGGCTTCCAGTTCCTCGACATGGCCTCGTAGCAGGGCGTTCTGGTCTTTCAATTCGTCGAGATTGGCTTGCAGGGATTTTGCTTTTTCTTTCCAGGAAGTCATTTCCAGCCGGGCCGTATCACGCTCCGCCCGGAGCCGGGTGATGATGGCGCGGGCCCGGTACACGAGGTAGCCGAGCCCCCCCGCCAGCAGGGTCATCAGCACCGTGAGGGCCACCAGCCACCCCGACGAGGAGCCGCCCTCGCGGGGCGGAACCGCCGTTTCACCTGGCTTTTCCCCGGAGGCATCCGTTTTGCCGCTTTCCGAACGGACTTCGGGTACGTTGCCGGAGGCAGAGGCCGGGTCTTCGGCGGCGACGATGATCGGTCGTTCCAGTTCGGCCCGCAGTCCGGCCACGAGTGCCCCGAGCATTTTTCGGTTTTTCGTGATGGGTTCGCCCCGCTCGCGCAGGTCACTGATGGACTTTAGTTTGGCCTCCAGTTCCCGACGCCGGGTGGCGGTGAGCTTGCCCGACAGGTACGGTTCGAGGTCTCTCACCCGCTGGGCCACCGAGCCGACCGGATTTTTCCGAAAAAATTGCAGCACCTCGCCGTGCATGGCCCCGTAAGTCAGGGTGCGGTTTTCGTAGGTGACCGTGCGCTTACCGAGGTCGTCAGGCACCTGCGCGGAAAGCGCTCCCAAGCTCGCCAAATAGATCGTCAGCGCTAAAACCAGGCGGAGCCAGGGGAGGGGAAAGCGGTTTCTCATTCCAGCGGAGTAAGGGAAATCGGTCGGTGCCCAGACGGATTTTTCTGCAAAATAGAAAAACTATCCCGTTTCGGGGCACAGCCGGGGAGCAAACCGGGGGGAAGCGTTAAAAAACGGTCAACAAAAAAGCCCGACTGGGTGTCAGTCGGGCTTTTGCAGAGGGGAAGGGATTCGAACCCTCGATGCCCTTGAGAGGCATACACACTTTCCAGGCGTGCTCCTTCGACCACTCGGACACCCCTCTGTTTGGAGCGTTCGGGCCACAAAAAAAGCAGTTTTTACGCAAAAAACCAACGGTCAGGCCATTTCCCCGCGCAACGGCTCAGCCAAATTTTTCCGTACCCATGCGCGGTCGTCCGATTCACCGAGCAACAGCATCAGCTTGGTCACCGCTGCTTCGGTAGTCAGGTCGGAGCCGCTGACCACGCCCAAGTCGAGCAAGGCTTTGCTGGTCTGGTATTGCCCCTGGGTGACGCGTCCGCCGGGGCACTGCGACACGTTGAGCAGAATCAACCCACGTTCCGTGGCTTCCCGGAGGCAATTCAGAAACCACGCGTCGGTGGGCGCGTTGCCTGCCCCGAAGGTTTCGAGCACCACCCCGCGTAGGTCGGGTATGGCGAGGGTCGCCTTCAGAACTCGCTCTGAAATTCCGGGAAATAGTTTCAGAATCAACACGTTCGTATCGATCCGTTCGTGAAGCCGTAGCGGACGTTCGGGCTGAAACGGGCGGATGTACGGACGGTTCCACTCGATGAACACGCCCGCCTCGGCGAGGGCCGGGTAGTTGTCGGAGCGGAAGGCGTTGAACTGGCTGCTCTCCACTTTTTTGGCCCGGTTGCCCCGCAGCAGCAGCGAGTTGAAGTAGATGCATACCTCGGGCACCATCGGGTTGCCAACTTCGTCGCGGGCGGCGGCGATTTCGAGGGCCGTCATGAAATTTTCCTTGGCGTCGGTGCGGGCGGCTTCGATGGGCAGTTGGGCACCCGTCAGCAGGACAGGTTTCGACAAATTTTCGAGCAGAAAACTCAGCGCCGAAGCCGTGTAGGCCATGGTGTCGGTGCCGTGGAGAAGGACGAACGAATCGAATTCCTCGTACCGTTCGGCCACAATGCGGGCCAACTGGACCCACACCTCGGGTTTCATGTTCGACGAATCCAGGAGCGTCGGCAGCGACAGGACGGCGATTTCGTAGCGCAGCCGCCGAAGTTCGGGAAGTCGTTCGAGGATTTGCGAAAAATTGAAGGGCCGTAGGCTACTGCCGGGTTGGTCGGCCACCATGCCGAAGGTGCCGCCCGTGTAAATGACCAAGATGCTGGCTTCGGGTGCGGCGGGCGCGGCGGTGTTGAGGCGAACGAGGGAATCCAAATCAGACGGATGAAACGGTGGGTTGGGAAATCAGCCGCCGGGCGTTTTCTGTGGTCAGCCGGGCCACTTCCTCCAGCGAAACCTGCTTCAAATCGGCCACACGCTGAGCAATCAGCGGCAGGTACGCCGACTCATTGCGTTTGCCCCGAAACGGCACCGGAGCCAGGTACGGTGCGTCGGTTTCGAGCACGAGGTGTTCGAGGCCCACATGGGGTAGCACTCGGTCAAGACCGCCGTTTTTAAAGGTAACTACCCCGCCCATGCCGAGGAGAAAGTTTAGTTCGATAGCCCGCTCGGCGTCTTCCCGCGTGCCGACAAAACAGTGAAAAATGCCCCGCAGGCCGGGGTCACCGTGCTGTTGGATGAGGTCGGCCACGTCGGCGAATGCGTTCAGGCCATTGCCTGATCGGGAGTGGATCGAAATGGGCAGGCGGTAGCGGCTGGCGAGTTGAAGTTGGCGGCGAAAGGCGATTTTCTGTTCCTCAACGAAGGTCAGATCCCAATAGTAATCGAGGCCTATTTCGCCCACGGCGAAAAACGGGCGTTTGGCAAGCCATGCTTCGACCACCGCCAGTTCCCGCTCAACATCGGCATTCACGTAAGTCGGGTGCAAGCCCATCATCGGCAGCATCCGTTCCGGGTATCGCTCCTCCAGCGCCAGCATGCCGGGAATCGTCTCGGAATTGCAGTTGGGAAGCCAGATCTGCGTCACGCCTGCCGCGAACGCCCGCTCCAGCGCTATGCCGGAATCAGGGCCGAATTGCTCGTCATAGCTATGGGCGTGGGTGTCGATCAGTTTACAGTTCACAGTTTACAGCGGGGCGCGTAGCCTTTTCAGTTTCGCATCACTAACGAGGGGCGTTGACGATATGCTTGTGTTGAGGAAGCGCAAAGGTCGTAACCCCAGTTCGTCGCACCAACGACAAACTGAAAACCGTAAACTGTTCACGACCGCTTCCGGGCAATCGGCTGGTTGTGCCGTTCGATGTCGGGAAAAAGCAGGTACACGTCGAGCACGGCACGGGGTCGGGCCAGGTATTCGCGGATCAACGTACGAATCGAATACCCATCGGGCACGTCCTGGGCCGAAAAACCAACGGCTTCGACGCCAACGGCCCGTGCCACGAACAAGGCCCGGGCATTGTGAAAAGGCTGGGAAATGATGGTGATGCGATCTTGCTTGAAAATTTCCCGGCAGCGGACGATGGAATCGTACGTGCGGCGCCCGGCAAAATCGGGAATCATCACCTCGTCGGGTACGCCCAGTTTGAGCAGGGCATGCCGCATGTCGGCAGGTTCGTTGTAATACTCGGAGTCGTTGTTACCGCTCAAGATGAGTCGCTTGACTTTTCCTTCGCGGTAGAGCCGGGCGGCGGCTTCCATTCGGTAACGGAAAAACAGATTTTCGCGGCCCCCAACCACCGCTTTGCTCGTGCCCAATACCAATCCGATGTCGTTGGAGGGCAGGCTTTCGAGGATAAAGTAATTCTGTGCCCCCGTTGCCCGAACCACCCACCAGTTGCACACCAGCACGACGACCGTCAACCCGAACGCCACGGCAATGAGCGCCTTGACGAGGATTTTTAGCGTCAGTATCCAGTGCATGGGCTGGCTGCGTCGGTACGTTAACGTCCGGGTACGCATGGAGGGAGTGAGTGTGCGAGTTTGGAGTTTAGGGTTGGTGAATGACATTAACCCTGAATCCTAAACTCAGAAACAACTTGTTTTTACCCAAACAGCCCCAATTGCGCTGGTTCGGCCTCTTCGCCGACGGGTTCGAGCAGGGACTGCACGGGCTCGGATTGGGCAGACTTCGGGGCTTTTTCCCGCACAATTGGTGCCAAAATCTTCACGTCTTTCACTTTGGCGAAGGGCAGCTTATTGCCCAGGGCCTTCCAGCCCCGCACCTCAATGAAACCATCGGGCTGAAGAATCATCGTTTCCGAAGGACCACGCTCTTTTTCGTGGTACACGATTTCAATCCGCGGGTGCTCGTCGGTGCTGACGGCGGCGAGTTTGGATCCTTTGGCTTCGCTGATGAATACAAACTTCTTGTCCACCGTCGAGGTTTCGATCCGGAACCGCTTCACGTACCACAGTTTCTGCGCCGCCTCGAAATACACCGCCGACAGGACCGTCTGCGGGTCGAATTTCTGCAACACGGCGATGTCGTTGGGTTCGTACCGATTGGTTAAATCAAAGCTGGTCAGTTCGTACTCGCCGGTTTTGTACACCACCAGGATGTGGTCGTTGGCGTCGAAACTACCCAGGAATCGTCCACGTCCGTCGCGGTTGAGGCGACCGAGGTGATCGTCGTACCAAAGGTTGACGCCCCCCAGGGTGCTGACACCCGCCGCCTTCATGGTGATTTTCCGGATGGGGTATTTGGTCAGAATGTTCCCCTGCGCTTCGCGGCCTTTCACGTCGAGGTCAGCGAAGTTGAAATCGAACTGCTTGATTTTCGCCGAACTCTGCGCCGTTAAATTGACCGTCACGACTTCCGCTTCGCCGTTGTCGTTTGCCGTAAAATACAAGATTTTCGACTTCGGGTTGCCTTTGGTTAAGTCATATTCCCGGTCGCGGGTTACGGCAGTCACCTGAAACCGCTTGGCGTGGCTGACGCCCGACTTGCCGTCGAGGTACACCAGGTTGTACACTTTCCGGTCATCGCCTTTTTTGAACACGGCGACGTGGATGATGTCTTTACCGACAAACACCTTGTCCTGAATTTTGGTCACGAGGCACTTGCCATCCTTGCGGAAAACGATGATGTCGTCGATGTCGGAACAATCGCTGACGTACTCATCCTTTTTCAATCCATACCCGATAAAGCCATCTTCCCGGTTGACGTACAGCTTCTGGTTGGCAGCCGCCACAACGGCAGCGGTGACCTGGTTGAAGGCGCGGATTTCCGTTTTGCGTTCACGGCCTTTGCCGTATTTCTTCAAAAGTTCTTTGAAGTACGCAATGGCGTAGCGGGTGAGGTTGGCCAGGTTGTCTTCGGTTTCGGCCAGTTCGTCCTCCAGTTTCCGCATGGCCTCTTCGGCTTTGAACGCATCGTACCTCGAAATGCGCTTGATCCGGATTTCGAGCAAACGAAGCAGGTCGTCCTGAGTTATTTCCCGATAAAACTGCTTTTTGTGGGGCTTCAGACCCTTGTCCACCGTTTCGAGTACGGCCTCGAAGGTTTCGCACTCTTCGATTTTCCGGTAAATTTTGTTTTCGATGAAAATCTTCTCCAACGACGAGTAGAGCAGTTTTTCCATCAATTCGTGCCGCCGGATTTCGAGTTCACGCTTCAACAGCCCGAGGGTTTGGTCGGTGCAGGTGCGCAGGATTTCGCTGACGCTGGCAAAGTGCGGTTTTTCGTCAATGATGACGCAGGCGTTGGGTGAAACGCTCACCTCGCAGTCGGTGAAAGCGTACAGCGCGTCGATGGTGATGTCGGGAGACGTGCCAGGAGCGAGGTGAATCAGGATTTCGACTTTCTCGGCGGTGTTGTCCTCAACGGCTTGGGAGCCTTTGTCGGGTTTTTTAATCTTGATCTTGCCGGCTTCGCTGGCCTTGACGATGGATTCGATGACGCTCGTGGTGGTGGTACCGTACGGGATTTCGCGAATAACCAGCGTTTTTTTGTCGAGTTCCTCGATGCGTGCCCGAATCCGGATTTTGCCACCCCGGTGGCCATCGTTGTAATTGCTGACGTCGATCAACCCACCCGTCGGAAAGTCGGGGTAAAGCTGAAACGGCTTGTGCTTCAGCACGTCGATTGATGCCTCGATGAGTTCGCAGAAGTTGTGCGGCAGAATTTTCGTTGAAAGCCCGACGGCGATGCCCTCAACGCCCTGCGCGAGCAACAGCGGGAATTTGACCGGAAGCGTAACCGGCTCTTTTTTGCGCCCGTCGTAGCTGAGTTGCCACTCGGTGGTGTCAGGGTTGAACACTACGTCGTGAGCGAATTTGCTCAGGCGCACTTCGATGTAGCGCGGTGCGGCGGCTCCGTCGCCTGTCCGGACGTCGCCCCAGTTGCCCTGCGTGTCGAACACGAGGCCTTTCTGCCCCATCCCGACGAGGGCTTCGCCAATGGACGCGTCGCCGTGGGGGTGGTACTGCATAGCCTGCCCAATGACATTGGCGACCTTGTTGAAGCGCCCGTCGTCCATGTCCTTCAGGGCGTGGAGAATGCGGCGCTGCACGGGTTTGAGGCCGTCTTCCACGGCGGGCACGGCCCGCTCCAAAATCACGTAGGAAGCGTATTCGAGGAAGTAATTTTCGTACATGCCGTCCAGGGCTAGTTGATCCTGGAGCGCGCCGTCGTCTTCGTGGGAAGTGTTCATGGAGAGGTGGTACTCGTTTCGTCTATACTTTTGCTACAAAGTAACACAAAAATATCATAATCTATGTATCGGCTTCGGAAAAATACAGCCTGCTTGCAAAAAAACAAGGTTTTAACTCCATTTCGATTTACACACTTCGGAGAAAATTACCCGGCCGCCGATGCCCGCCGCAACCGGTCATTCACCGCCCTGCCCAGCCCGGTTTCGGGCAATAATTCGCCCACGATCACGTCCACGTCGAGCCCATCGAGCCATCGGAGAGCCGCAAAGAGGTTTTTTGCCGCCTCGGCTGGTTCGCCCATTGGGGCCAGCACGAACTGGTTTTCCAGGGAAATTTCCGGTAAGGGTTCCCGGTAACGTAACGCCCCTACATGTTGGGCAGGCACCGTTCGCAGTGCTTCGGCCACGGGCATCAGCCGGAAGGGCTTGCGCGGTGCGTAATGACTGCTCAACATTCCGGGCGCTTGGGGGTTGGAGGTCGAGTGGCTCCGCACGGCCAATGGCCCGACCACCGCTTCGAGGCGTTCGAGCGGCAATCCGCCGAGGCGGTACACCACGGGCCCGTCGGTCTCAAATCCAACAATCGTTGATTCCAACCCCACGTTGCACGGCCCACCATCGAGCACGTAGGGAATTTGCTCGCCCAATTGGTCGGCCACGTGCCGGGCTGTGGTCGGGCTGATGTACCCAAACGGATTGGCGCTCGGTGCGGCCAACGGGAAGGCCAGGCGGCGCAGCAACGCAAGTGTGAGCGGGTGGTCGGGCACGCGCACGCCCACCGTACCTAGACCCGACGTGACCAAATCGGGAATCACCGTCCGGCGGGGCAGCACCAGGGTCAGCGGGCCGGGCCAGAAGGCTTCGGCCAGTCGGTGGGCGGGTTCGGGAATGGTTTCGACGAAAGTTTCGGCTTTTTCGAGTGAGTCGGTATGGACGATGAGCGGATCGAACGATGGGCGGTTTTTAACCGAAAAAATCCGCAGCGCAGCGTCAGGGTTCAGGGCGTTGCCCGCCAGGCCATACACGGTTTCGGTGGGAATGCCGACGACGTCGCCTTTTTCGAGAAAAGAAATTGCTGCCTGAAGGTCGGTACCGATATGCGCCATGCCGGGTGGATTTTGTGGGCAAAAATACGTTCTCCATCGTGGTTTTCGGGCGAGGGCAAAATAGCTGAATTCTGGGTTGCGTTGAAAACGGGCGGTATCTTCGCCGCGATTCCATCCCACCGGTCTCTCATGCGACTTCTGTTCGCCCTGCTTTTTTTTCCATTCCTTGTTTTCGCCCAAACGTCTCCCCCGCCCTACGTGGTCGGTCATGCCCTCGACGATTCCACCGGCCAGGGCGTCGATAACGCCACCGTGACCAACCCACGCACCCGCCAGGTGGGCCGCACCAACCGACACGGAGCGTTTTACCTGATGGTCAAACCGGGGGACTCCATCGTGGTGAGCAGCGTGACGCACGGGCGACGGGGCATCAAATGGGAGGGCGTCACGCGTGACCCCATCCTGCGGCTTCACCGGGTGCTGCCCGATGAGGCCGCCATCGAACTGCCCGGCGTGACGGTGCGGGGCAAACGCGAGGAACAGGTTCGGAAAGAACTCCAGCAATTGCTCAGCGAACCCGAAGCCCGGCGCGGCCTGACCGGCGACCAGATTCTCGACCTCGCCCAGTCGCCCATTACGCTGCTCTACGAAGCCTTCAGCAAGCAGGCCAAATCCCGGCGCAAGGCGGCGGTGCTTTCCCAACAGTACCGCCGCCACCGCCTGGCCGACTACCGCCTCGACCTGACCATCGAGCAGGCCACACCGCTGCGGGGCGAAGAGGCCGAACGTTTCAAAAAATACCTCAATTTTTCGGACGAACACGTCCTGCTCGCCTCGGAGTACGAACTGACTTTCGACGTGCTGCGGCTGTACGAAATGTTCAAAAAATAAGCGCTGGTTCGGCCTTCACCCGGTGCTACGGTCGAGTTGCCGCACCTGGTCGAGGTAAGCCGGGGGTACCAGCACTCGCTGGGTCAACGAGCGCAGACGCGAACCGTGTACGGCCCGGTAGGCGGGCAGCACGCAGGCCAACCGTGGTTTCTGGGGCAACCGTAGCTTTCGGTGCACGGCTTCCGGCACGAGCAGAGCCTGGGCATCAAGCAGCAACCGGTACCGCCAGCGGCCAAGCGCCTCGCGGTACCGGCTAAACAGGGTTTTTGTGTGCTCGCTGCGCACCAAATCGCGATCCAGGTGGATTTGACGGTCCGCTTGCCAGTCGGCATAACTCGTTGGTAGGTCGGGTATGCCCATGCCCGCACCCACCCGTCGGAACACGTCGTAGAGTTCCTCCTGCTCGGCCGAACGGAGCGGACGGTGCAGCAGGCGGTAGGCCCGTTCGGAGTAATCGATGAGCATGTACAGCACATCGCGGTACGCCCAAGCGGGAATCTGCGCACCCCGCGCCGCTTCGACGCCCGCGTGGATGGCGCTCATCCGACCAATGGCCTGCTCGGCGGCCCCAGTTTCGGCGAAGACGATTTCCTGGGAGTAGCGCACCGTCGAAAACAACCGTCCCAGCGGGTCAGCGGGAAGTTTGCCCGTGAAAAACAGCCAATCCACGGCCCGGTTGAGGGCAAATTCGGCGGCGGAGGCGGCGAAAATGAACAAAATCACGTCGGCATCGCCCCAGATGCGCCGGACGACGGAGTCGGGTTTGACGAAAAAACGGGGCTTGGCTTCGGTCGTATCCAATGGTGTCGGCAGGTTGATTTGCGGCAAAAAAACAGCGGGAGGCAGCGAAAAAATTCGCCTCACCTCCCGCCGTTGCAATTTCAACCGGAATAGGCGTCACGCTCCCGCTTTAGCCACCCCACCCGGAGCCGATTTTGTGGCTTTGGCCAGTGGTTTTTTCGACGCGGTTTTGGCCTTCGCCGCCGGTTCGCCCGCCAGCTTCATCTTCTCGGGGTCCCACAGCACGGGCGCTTTGCGTTCGGCGCTGAGGTTGCAGGCCAGCGAAGGCGCAGCGGCGCGCAAGCCGAACACGGCGTCTTCGCGCACCAGGGCTGGGTTATTTTCGCGGATGGCGTTGAAAAACACGATCATGTGGTCGAGGCGGTCGTCGTAGCCTTTGGGCGCTTCAAATTTCACTTCCGGTTCCTCACTCTTCGACCGCGAGAACTGATCTTTCGGATAGCGGGCGTCGTACTCCTTCAGAAATTCCTCCTGCATGGCCTTCGGGTACGTGAACAGGGCGTCGTAGCCCGTGCTGTACATCGGGGCGGTGGGGCGCCTGAAGCGGCGCAGCGTGAAGTCGTTCCAGCCGATGTCGATCACGCCGTCGGTGCCCACGAGGCGGGTCTGATTGCGGCCTCCGGCCCCGTCGGCGAGGTTGACGCGGGTGAAAAACGTGAATGACGGGTGGACGTCCGTTTTCGGGTATTCGAGCAGGCCCGTCACGAGGTCATAGGCGTCGCGGCCATCTTTCCAGTAATTCAAATCGCCGATGGAGAAGATTTTCTGTGGCCCGATGGCCCCCGTCATGGTGTGTACGCCCGTGATGAGGTGGACGAACAAATCGCCCGCCACGCCCGTGCCGTATTCCTTGTAATTCCGCCAGCGGAAAAACCGCACGGGATCAAACGCCCGCTTGGGTGCGTCGCCCAGAAAGCGGTCCCAGTCGAGGTCTTTTGCCTCCACCTTGAAGGGCATCGTGTACTGCCAGGCCCCGAGGGCGTCGGAGCGGTCCACGCAGGCTTCCACGTAGTTCAATTCGCCGATGGCCCCCTGCTCCAGGTATTTTTTAGCTTCCAGAATCGCCGAGGCCGAAGCCCGCTGGCTACCCACCTGAAATACCTTGCCGCTCCGCTTGTGGGCGTCGATCACGGCCTGTCCTTCGTCGATGTGGTGAACCATGGGTTTTTCGCAGTACACGTGCTTGCCCGCGGCCAGGGCGTCGATGCTGATGCGGTCGTGCCAGTGATCGGGTACGCAAATGAGCACGGCGTCGACGTCCTTGCGGGCCAGGATTTCGCGGTAGTCGCGGGTGGTCTGAATCTGATTGCCCCACACTTCCTTGGCCCGCGCGAGGCGGGGGTCGTAGAGGTCGGCCACCGCCACGACTTCGGTGCCGGGCACGCGCAGAGCGCAGTTGAGGTCGAAATGGCCGATGATGCCCGCGCCGATGAGCCCCAGCCGGACGGTGTCGTTGGGCGAGATCGGTTTCTGGCTCGTCAGCCACCGGATGTCGCCGTGGGCTTCGGCCAGCCCGCTGCCGAGGCTGAGTGCGGCGGCCGATCCGCTTAATTTTTTCAGGAAACTCCGTCGCGAATTCGTCATCAGTTCAGAGGTTTAGGGAGAATACGGCCGGAAAATTAACCAACGACCGGACACCCCCGACACCGACTCCGGCAAAAATTCTCGTACTTGGCCGGTGCGTCGTCGGCATTCGGTCTGGAATCGTTTTTTTACCCGTTTTTTTTAATCCGAATTGCCGCTGGGCCGTTATTCCCTCGATTCAATTTCCCTCTCGTGACGTTACCGATTGTGCTCCAGGCGCTGGGCGGACTGCTCATCCTGTTTTCGCTGATTCCGCTCGTCCGCCACGACAACTGGATTTTTCGGGTTTTTGAATACCCCCGGGCGCAGAAATTCCTGCTGCTGCTCGTGGTTCTTGTGTTGTTTTTGGTCCTTCACGGCGCGCACCGTTGGTCGGACTGGGTGTTTGTGGGCGTTGCCACGGCCAACCTCGGCTACCTGTTTTTTCAACTGTTCCCGTACACGTCGCTGGCGAAAGTGCAATTGCTCCGCACCCGCCAAGCGCCGCCAGAGCGCACCATCCGCCTGATGATTTGCAACGTGTACCAGTACAACCGCCACGCCGACCGCCTGTTGGCGCTGGTGACCCGCTACGATCCCGATCTGGTGCTGCTGGCCGAAACCGACCGCTGGTGGGCGGCGCAAACCCGCTCGCTGGAGGTCGGGTACCCACATTGCGAACTCGTGCCCCTCGACAACACCTACGGCATGCTGCTCTACAGCCGCCTCGAATTGCGCGACACCGAAGTGAAGTATTTGGTGGAGGAGGGCATCCCCTCGATTCACACGAAGGTACTCCTGCCATCGGGCGAGCCGATTCAGCTTTTTTGCCTGCACCCCACGCCACCGGTGCCCCAGGAAAACCCCCGTTCCACCGAGCGCGACAAGGAAATCCTTATGGTGGGCAAAATGGCCAAAGCCAGCCCGATTCCGGTCATCGTGGCGGGGGACCTGAACGACGTGGCTTGGAGCTACACGACCGATTTGTTTCAGAAAACCAGCGGTCTGCTCGACCCGCGCCGGGGGCGGGGATTTTTCAACACCTTCCACGCTTGGTATCCGTGGCTGCGTTTTCCGCTCGACCACATTTTTTGCTCAACTGATTTCAAGCTGGTTCACATCGAACGGATGCCGCCCTGCGGTTCTGACCACTTTCCGATGTTCGTACACCTCGCCTACGACCCTCAGGCCCCTCAGCAGCAGGAAGAACCCACCGCCACGGCGGAAGAAAAAGAAACCGCGCAAGAAAAAATCGCCGCCGACACCGACGACGAACCCGCCCGCCCGGAGCGGAATCCGGCGGGGACGTGAAGTAGAACCGAAAAACCGAAAAATGAAAAACCGAAAAATGAAAAAGTGAGAAGCTAACTGCCTTTCCTTTTTCGGTTTTTCATTTTTCGGTTCTCATTTCAACCTCCTCCCCTTCCAAACATACCCGCTCCCCTGCGCTGCCAGGCCGAAAAACGTGACGTAGAACGGGTAGATTAGCTGCGTCAGCGGAATCCAGCGGAGGGCGTTTCGGTGGCCAAGAAAGCGGAGAACGTCGGCCAGAAACAGGGCTTCCGCCGAACACTTCAGCCCCAGCACGAGCAAGCAAGCCCCCCCCGAAATCCACCCCGATGCCCAGGCCAGCAGCGCAGCCATTGGCGTGAGGTTGAGCACGAAAACCAGCATGGCTAACGCCGAAACCCGCCAGTCGCGGTAGTGTCGCCACTTACTGGCCCAGCGGCGGCGTTGCCGGTAAAAAGCCCGCAGTGACTCGTGAGCCGCCGTGTACACGATGGCGGCTTCACTCTTCAAAAACCGCACGCCACCGGGGTAGTTCGCCGCAATTTTGTGCATCAGAAATTCGTCGTCGCCGGAGGCGAGGTGGTCGTTGCCCGCAAATCCGCCGACGTCGTGAAATGCCTTTTTTTCGTAGCATAAATTGGCCCCGTTGCACATGGTGGGCCGCCCCAGCGCCATCGTGACGGCCCCCGTGCCGATGAGGCTGGCGAATTCGACGACCTGGAGGTTTTCAAACGCTGAATTTTTCTCCGAAAAAAAAGTAACCGGCCCACTCAGGAGCCGGGCACCGGTTGCTTCGTACGCCCGGGCGAACGTGCCCAGCCACTCCGGCCCCACCCGGCAGTCACCGTCGGTGGTGACGATGAGGTGGCCCGTGGCCTGTCGGATGGCGGCGTTCAGGGCGCGTTTTTTGGGCGAATTGCCCGGCTCGTCGCGCAGACGCAGCACATTCAGGCGAAAATTCGCGGGAAAATGCCCGGCCACGTCGCCCGTGCCGTCGGTCGAGGCATCGTCGGCCACGATGACCTCAAAGTTGGAGTAAGTCTGGGCTTTCAAATCCCCCAGCAACAGGGGCAGGTTGCGGGCTTCGTTGCGGCAGGGAATTACGACCGTCAGCGGCACAGTGGCTCGGTTTTCCAGCGAGAAAAGGGGCATCCGCCGCCAGGTCAGCACCAGCGACAAACAGGCCAAAAAATACCAGGCAGCCAGCAGGAGCAGGAAAATACTCACACGGTTTCAACGGGCTAGACGAGGCGGGGAGCGAAGCGCAACCGGAGTAGGTAGCCCGTGCCCACCGCCGCCGGAATCAGAATGTTGACCAACCAGAGCGCCAGCGTGGCCGACACGACGGCGTCGGGGCCGATGTTCCAGAAGCCGAAAAAATACAGTGCCGAAAACTCCCTCACGCCGAGGTCGCTCAGGAAATGAAAGGCGGGAACAACCGTTTTGGCGAAAAACACGAGCGAAACCCCGCAGAGCGCATCCGCCAGCGGCAAGTGAATGCCAAACACGACGAGCACCAGCAAAAACTGCCCCGTGAACACCGCATGCCTCAACAACGCCCAGCCGAAGACCCGCGTCAGTTCAGCGGCCGAGTACTCGCCCACCACCCGCACGTAGCGGCTTAGCGGCCTGAGCCAAACCAACCGGCCGAACAACGCTGGCACACTTCGCCGCCGGGCCGCCACCCAAAGTCCAAACGCGAGCAGTACCGCCAACGCCACCAGCAGCACCGCGTGCGCGGAGGTCGGCGCGGGCAGTACCGCCGCCAGAAAGTACGCGAAGGCCGGCGTGCCCGCCAGGAGCGCGACGTAAAACTGCATGGCGTTGCCCACCACGAGACCGCCGAGGGTTTCAAACCGCCGGTCGGGGCCGGAAGGTGCGGTTTTCAGCGCGCCAATCCGCCCGGCGTAATCGCCCAGGTTGGCGGGCGTGGCAAACCCGAGCGAAAGCCCGGCCAGCACGCCCCGGAAGGCTTCGCCGAAACCGAGCGGCTGCACCTTGTGGGCCAGGTCCCGCCACTTCAAGGCTTCGAGCGCCCAGTTGACCGGCGTCAAACACGCCACGAGCAGCAGCAGCGCGGCGTTATCGTTGGTCAATGATTTTTGAAGGTGCGCCTGCACGGCAAGCAGGCCGAGTTCACGCTCCCGAAACGCCTGAACCACAAACCCCACCACGGCCAGCAACACGAGTAGTTTCACCACCGTCAGGAGGTTTTCCCGGCGACGGCCGCGGCGGGCAGGGTATTTATCGTTATTTTGCATGAAAGTCGATACGCGTCAGTCGACAGTCGTCAGTTTTTTTGCCATCGACTGACGACTAAAATCTAACCTTGGAAAAAATCATTCTCGGCATCGACCCCGGCACCAGGCATATGGGCTACGGACTGATTCGGGCCAGCGGGTCAACCATGCAGTTGCTGCAATTTGGGGTCATCAACCTGACCAAATTTAGTACCCACGAACTCAAACTAAAGAAAATCTTCGAGCGAATTTCGGCCCTGCTCGACGAGTTCGCTCCGGACGAGGTGGCCCTGGAAGCCCCATTTTACGGCAAAAACGTGCAATCCATGCTCAAACTGGGCCGGGCGCAGGGCGTAGCGATGGCGGCGGCGCTGGCCAAAGAAATTCCGATTGTGGAATACCCGCCGAAGTCGGTGAAGATGTCGGTGACGGGCAACGGCAACGCCTCGAAGGAGCAAGTGGCGTACATGCTCGAAAACCTCCTGAAAACTAAGCTAGAATCCGAATTCCTCGACGCCACCGACGCCCTCGGCGTGGCCGTGTGCCACCATTTTCACGGCAACAACCTGCACGCCTCCAAATCGGGCACGAAAAAAGGCTGGGGGGCTTTTGTGGCGGAGAACCCAAAGCGGGTGAAGTGAAAAGTGGGCAGTTGGCAACACATAAACGCCTCAGCCTCCGCGAAAGGCGTAATTTGAGGTTTTCTGTTTTGCCAACTGCCCACCGCCACCTACACGCTCACCCCCTGCGCCGACCTCACCACTTCCAGCAGTTCGGCCATCATCATCGCCGTGGCTCCCCAGACGTAATAATCCTGAATGACGAAACCGGGAGCATCAACGGGCACGCCGCGCACGTTGAGGGTGCGGTTGGTGCGAATCCGGTCGTCAGCCAGTTCGGCCAGGGTGACTTCAAACACGGCGTCGACCTCGTGCGGGTCGGGGTAAAACTCAGGTTTGCGGTTCATGCAGCCCACCACGGGCAGCACCATGAAGTTGCTGGGCGGAATAAAAAGCTCGGTGAGTTGGCCAAGTACGGTCACGTCGGACACGCGGATGCCGATTTCCTCCTGTGCCTCGCGCAGGGCGGTGCGGATGAGCGACTCGTCGGAGCGTTCCATGCGCCCACCCGGAAACGCCACCTGCCCGCCGTGGACGCCCTCGTAAGCCGGACGCAGGATGAACGGCACGTGGACTTCGCCCAGGTACGGGTAGAACAAAATCAGCACCGCGCTGCGGCGGGTGCGTTCGTTGGGTTGCTGCAACAGTTTTAACCGCGAGGCCGAGGCCATCTGTCGATGAGCGTCAAAACCTGGCAGCGGCTCGGCCAGTCGTCGCGACAGCGCCCGTGTGAACTCCGAAAACGGTACGTCAAGGTTCATACACTCTTCATCAGATCGGTTTGAGGCGGTATGAGTTTAGGGTTCAGGGCTCAGCGTTTAGAGTTGAAAAGACAACCCTGACCCCTAAACCCTAACCCCTTCCGTAAATCACTGCCAACTGCTCGGCGCAGCGCTCGCCGTCCATCGCGGCCGAGACGATGCCGCCCGCGTAACCGGCTCCCTCGCCGCAGGGAAACAACCGCCGAACGGCGACGTGTTCGAGCGTGTCGCGGTCGCGGGGAATGCGCACGGGCGACGAAGTTCGGCTTTCAACGCCAATCAGTTGACCTTCGTTGGTGGCGTAACCCCGAATCCGTTGCCCAAATTCCTTCAAGCCCAATTTTAAGGGCACCGTCAGCACGTCGGGCAAAATCTCGGCCAAGTCGGTGCTCATCAGACCGGGCTGGTAGGAAGTTTCGAGCAAGTCCGGCGATACTTTTCCCGAAATAAAATCCCCAACCCGTTGGGACGGAGCCGATTGCGAACTCCCCGCCGCGCGGCAGGCCCGCTGCTCCACCTCCCGCTGAAACGCCAGACCGGCCAGGGGGCCGTGTTCGGCGTAGGGTTTCCAGTCCACCTCGTTCACCGCAACAACCAGGCCCGAATTGGCGAACTTCGAGTCCCGCCGCGAGGGCGACATGCCGTTGACGACCAGTTCACCCGGAGCCGTGGCCGCCGGGACGATGAACCCGCCGGGGCACATGCAGAACGAAAACACGCCCCGCTCCACGCCCCGGTGGCGGGTCTGGGCCACGAGGCTGTACGAAGCGGCGGGCAGCAGCCCCCGGTCGACGCGGTGGTACTGCTGCCGGTCGATGAGCGCCTGGGGGTGCTCGATGCGGACGCCCATCGCGAAGGGCTTGGCCTCGATGAAAATGCCCGTTGACCGGCACAATTCAAAAATATCGCGGGCGGAATGGCCGGTGGCCAGAATCACACCGAGGCCGACGTGCTCCCGTCCGTCGGCGGTGACGACGCCCCGGATTTCGCCGTTTTGTAGCAGAAAATCGGTGACTTTGGTCTCGAAATGCACCTCGCCTCCGGCGGCCAGCACGCTGTTGCGGAGTTCGGTCACCACCTGGGGCAGTTTGTTGGTGCCGATGTGCGGGTGGGCGTCCACCAGGATCTCCTCGGTCGCGCCGTGGGCGACGAGGATTTCGAGCACCCGCCGCACGTCGCCGCGCTTTTTGGAGCGGGTGTAGAGCTTGCCGTCGGAGTAGGTGCCCGCGCCGCCCTCGCCGAAGCAGTAGTTCGAGTCGGGGTTGACGAGGTGGTCCTTGTTGATGGCGGCCAGGTCGCGGCGGCGGGCGCGGACGTCCTTGCCCCGTTCGATGAGGACGGGTTTGATGCCGAGTTCGACCAACCGCAGCGCGGCAAACAGCCCCGCCGGACCCGCGCCGACCACAATGGCCTGCGGGGCGCGGCCGACGTCAGCGTAGTTTTTCGAGAAAACACCGAGCGGCGGCGGCGTTTCGCCCGCGAACACCTCGGCGTCGAGGTTGACTTTGACCTGCCGCCCGCGGGCGTCGATGGACTGGCGGGTGCGGCGCAACACCACGTCGGGCGCGTCAGGCAGGTGCAATTGGCGGAGAACGTGCTGGCGAAGGGCGTCCGCGTCGAGCGCGATTTCGGGGTCCAGCACGAGGGAAAGCGTTTGTTTCATGAAAATTCGGTAAGGGAGTTAGCCTTAAACGATGCCCTAAAAATAGCCAATTTTCCCGAACTTGCCGCCCATGAACACCCTCGTTTCCCCCGATTTCTACGCCCTCGACGAGTTGCTTTCCGAGGAACAAAAGCTCGTTCGTCAGACCGTCCGCGACTTTGTGAACTCTGAAATCCGACCGCTGATCGACGACGCCGCCCAGCGGTCCGAATTTCCCCGGCACCTCGTCCGGCGCTTCGGCGAGGTGGGGCTGTTCGGCCCCACGGTTCCGCCCGAATTCGGCGGCGGGGGCCTCGATGCCATCGCCTACGGGCTGATGTGCCAGGAAATCGAGCGGGGCGATTCGGGACTGCGCTCGGTGGTGTCGGTGCAGAGTTCGCTGGTGATGTGGCCGATTTATGCCTACGGCAGTGAGACCCAGAAGCGCCGCTGGCTGCCCCGGCTGGCCTCGGGGCAGGCGGTGGGCTGCTTCGGCCTGACCGAACCCGACTTCGGCTCCAACCCCGGTGGGATGAAAACCCACTTCACCGACGGCGGTGACCATTTCCTGCTCAACGGCTCCAAACTCTGGATTACCAATTCGCCCCTCGCCGACCTGGCCGTGGTCTGGGCCAAAAACGAAGCGGGGCGCATCCACGGCCTGCTCGTGGAGCGTGGCATGGAAGGCTTTTCAACCCCCGAAATTCACCGAAAGTGGTCACTCCGCGCCTCCACGACCGGCGAACTGGTGTTTGAAAACGTGCGGGTGCCCAAGCACAACCTGCTGCCCGGCGTGAGCGGATTGCGCGGCCCGCTGGGCTGCCTTGACCAGGCCCGCTACGGCATTGCCTGGGGCGCGGTGGGCGCGGCCATTGATTGCTACGAAACGGCCCGGCAGTACGCCGCCGAGCGAATTCAATTCGGCAAACCCATCGCGAGTTTTCAATTGGTGCAGAAAAAACTGGCCGAAATGCTCACCGCCATCACCCAGGCGCAGTTGCTTTGCTGGCGGCTGGGCACGCTGAAATTAGCTGGGAAAGCCACCACCGCGCAGATTTCGATGGCCAAACGGGCGAACGTGGCGATGGCCCTGGAAGTTGCCCGCGAAGCCCGGCAGGTGCTCGGCGGCATGGGCATCACGGGCGATTTTCCCGTCATGCGCCACCTGATGAACCTCGAATCGGTCGTGACGTACGAGGGCACGCACGACATTCACCTCCTGATTTTGGGGAAAGAAATTACAGGGATTGCGGCGTTTGAGTGAGCGGGGAACGTAACTCGGAACAAGTCTGCAAATCTTTTATCATCGGGTTATACATCGGCTTCGACTACCGTCACTCGCTCAGTGGCTTTTTTTGTAACTCGGTCTCGAAGCTTTGTCATCGGATGCTCATAGATAGTGTAAAAAAAGTGGGCGACCAAAAAGCATAGTAACCAGCCGACAGAAAAAATACCCAAGTCGCTCAACGGCAGCTTCGCGCAGGTGGCTAGGATCATGCCGTGGGTAAGATAAAGTGAGTAAGAAATCAAACTCACAAACACAACGGGTCGAGCCATCCACTTCGGCAGAGTTCGCACTGACTGAGCCAATGGCAACCACAGCCCAAAGCTTATGCTGAACAGTGTGAAGAGGCCCGTTTTCGAAAAAAAGCTCGCGCCCGCCGTATTGTCTCTATCTAGTACGTCAGTCGACAACCACATCGTTGACATGCCACAAAGCACTAATCCGGTCAGAGCGAGGGCAATCCGGTGTCTTCGCCAAGCGATAGGAAAAAAGTAGCAAAACCAGGCAAACAAAATTCCAATTCCGATACTATCCAACCGCAGCGGCATCATTCGGCGCACACCTGTATTCCATTCCGGATTTTCCAACCATACTACTGAAAATCGCACAAGGGCAGTGAAGATAATAAAAGCACTGATAATCAACAATATACCCCCCCCATTTTGACGATGCCTCACGATCCGTCCATGCAAAAGCAAGACAAGCGGAAACAACAAGTAAAACCATTCTTCAACGGCTAAGCTCCATGCTTCGTTGAAAAATTCGGGATGAGGTGTAACCGCGTTTTGCACAAAGAAAAAATACCGCACAATGTGCAGCCCTAACACGCTGGCTTGGTCACTTTTAAAATCAAGCACAAGCCGCAGGCAAATCCAAACCATTAGCACAAGGTAGTATGCGGGCAAGGTGCGAAACCAACGGCGAATCCAAAAGGCACGCACGTCGGCAAGCCGGAGATACCCGTTGGCGTGATAAAGAATTTTCATAAGAATTGAACCAATCAAAAAGCCGCTCAGCACGAAGAATAATTCCACTCCAAGGAATCCCAGAAAATAGCCAACCCGGAACGGGTGTCTAACCCCCAAAAAGCCAATGCTATGCGATAGCAAAACAAAAAGAATGGCTACTGCGCGAAATACGTCAAGGCCAACGATACGTTCAGAGAGGGTGTATGCAGGGGTGAAAAATCGGGTAAGGCGTTTCACAAAAGCAGCTTTTGGGATAAGGTGGATTGCCAAAAATAAAGGCAGTCGGCTGATTTGCCAACTGCCCTATGCATTCCGATAGACCGGAGTAATTTGAAATTACCAGGTGCTCGACGGTATTCTGGCTACTTCGTCGGCGAAAACTCCATGTTGGCATCCCGGTACTGCCCGTCCACGGGGATGCTGTTGCCCAGCACGAGCTTGGTGCGGCTCAATTCAGCGATTTTAAATTTGCCCTTGAAACCCGTCACGTCCACGTCAAGAACGGTGTTGTTTTCCGCTAGTTTCCACGTCCCGCCGTTGAGCACCTGCTTGGAATCCTGGTCGATGGCGCGGGTGATGTCAGGGTCACGAAACTCGATGTTCACCCGAAACACCGCCTGCGTTTCCACGTTCAGGCGGCCGGGGCTGATGGTCTGGTTGTCGGGCGTGGCCACGCGGTCGAGTTTCCAGACGGTGCTTTTCAGGAGTTGGGCCTTCTCGTCGGTACCGGTTGGGGTCGGGTTATCGCGGTCGCAAGCCGTGGCCATCAGGCCAAGCGCCAGCACGAAGGGCAAAAATCGCTTCATCATAAATTCTTGGTTTTGAACGGGTTTTTCGCCGTGAACCGTTGGACAAAAATACGAATCGGAGGTCAGCGTTCAAGTTCTGGCCCGACCTTCGTTGTTTTACGACGAAAACCAGCGCCCAAAAGTTGTGCCGAACCCCGCCAAAAAATTCCTGCTCCCGCTCCTGCTAAACCTCTGGCTTGCGGGGCCAACCCTGGCCCAGGACTGCCCCGCGCCCCCAAAGGCCACGCCCAGCACCCAGCCCGGCACGATCAACTGGCGGCAGTTTCCCGAATTTTCCTTGCCCTTCACCACGATTTACGGCGGCCCGCGCCTCGGCGATTCGGAGCGGCTGCCCTTGCGGCGGGGTTTCAGCCACCTGGCCACGTTCGCGGGCAACGACAACGCCGCCCTGCCGCCCAACCAGCGGGCCTTGCTCTGGTACGGGCTGGCTTTCGGCACCATCCAACCCTGGTCGGAGATCGAAAGCCCGTTTGCCAACGATTTGGGCGTTTTTCGGGAAAAATGGCGGCGCGAACTCCGCGATTTGGCCAACCTCTTCGACGATTCGCGGGGCCGCGACGTACCCAACGTGGACATCCTCAACCCCGACATCGAGCGCGACATCGTGACCGACCGGAGCATCCTGGCCCTGAAGACCGACCCCCGCGTACCCGCCCCGCTCCGTCAGTTCGACGACGCGACGTTCATCACCCGCTACCAGCGCGAAATGCAGAAGTTGTACGCGGAACCCTTGAAATTCACGCGGGAAAGCGGGTTTTCGGGAAAACTCTGCACCTACGGCGACGCGCCCATCCGCAACACGTTCATCAACGTCGACGGCAATTCCTGGCAGGATTGGACCACCAACCCCGCCCGGCTCAACTACCTTTTCCGCGACTCGCTCACCAACGCGACCGGCGGGCCGTTCTACCAGGCCCTCAGCCTGCTCACGCCCTCGGCCTACTACTGCTACGACTACCCCAACTCGCTATCGGGCAATTACCTGAGCTACCTGCTGTTTCAGATTGAAGCCAACGTGGCCCGCAGCCCGAAGGACGTGGTGCCCTTCCTCTGGCTGCACTACACCGACGCCTGCGGCAACATCAACCGCCCCATCCGCGCCTGGATGGCGGAGGCAACGGCGATTTTTCCGTTTTTTTCCGGGGCAAAAGGCTTCTGGCTCTGGGAAAATCCGGTGCGGTTCGGCGAACTGGCCGGGGCGAATTTGAGCGTGTACGAGCACTTCGTCAACGGGCTGTACCGGCTTTCGCAGTTCAGGGATTTTTTTGAAGGAAATTACCAACTCTACCTCCCCAAACCCGCCCGCGACCACTTCGCCGACCGCGACGCCGTGTGGCGAGGCGTGGTGAAGGGCAACCGCATCCTCGTCGCCGCCCAGAATCCATACGCCGACGACGGCCGTACCACCACCCTGCCCATCCGCTTCGGCGACTGGCAGACGACGATTTCATTGACCGGCACCGACGTCTTCCTGTGCGCCTTCACCCTGCCCGAAGGCACCGGCAGCCGCAGCCTGAGCGTGTTCCCCAACCCCGTCCAAACCACCTTCACCGCCCGCTACACCTCGGCCTTCGCGGTCAGCGGCACGGTGCAGTTGTTCGACCGCACGGGGCGATTGCTCCGCGAACAACCAGTGCAGTCGGCCCAGCCCGCCACACTCGACTCGGCAATGTCGGTGCGTGGCCTCCCCGCCGGGCTGTACCTTGTCCGAGTCGTGGACGGCGGTACGGTTCTTTCCCAAAAACTGGTGGTGAATTGATTCACCGGCCTGGCTTCCGTCTGCTTTAGCTGACGGAAGCCAGGCGACCGGAAAAAACTGAAAACCGTAAACTGAAAACTGGAAACCGATGCCCAATCGCCTCGCCCACGAAACCAGCCCCTACCTGCTCCAGCACGCCCACAACCCCGTGGACTGGTACGCCTGGGGGCCGGAAGCCCTCCAGCGCGCCCGCGACGAGGACAAACCCATCCTGGTCAGCATTGGCTACTCAGCCTGCCACTGGTGCCACGTCATGGAGCGAGAATCGTTTGAGCACGAGTCCATTGCGAAGCTGATGAACGAGCGCTTCGTGTGCATCAAGGTGGACCGTGAGGAGCGCCCCGACGTCGACGCGATTTACATGGAAGCCGTGCAGGCCATGGGCATCCGGGGCGGCTGGCCGCTCAACGTGTTCCTGCTGCCCGACGCCCGTCCGTTTTACGGGGGCACGTATTTCCCGCCCCAGCGCTGGGTGCGGGTCATCGCCGACGTGGCCAACGCCTTCCGGGAGTACCGCGGCCAGTTGGAAGACTCGGCGGCGGGCTTCGCCGAACACCTCCAGGCGGGCGAGTCGGCGCGGTTCGGATTGGAAACGCCCGACGAGTTCAGCCTTTCGCCGGAGGAGTTGAAACCCGTTTTTCAAAAACTACATACCACGTTCGATGGGCAAAAAGGCGGCTTGGCGCGGGCACCCAAGTTTCCGATGCCCAGTGTCTGGCGGTTCTGCCTCGGTTACCTCGGCGCCACGGGCGACGAAGCGGCCCTCCCCCCTGTCCGTCTGACCCTCGACCGCATGGCAGCGGGCGGGATTTACGACCAGGCCGGGGGCGGTTTTGCCCGCTACTCCACCGACGCCGAATGGCTGCTGCCCCACTTCGAGAAAATGGCCTACGACAACGGCCAGCTCCTCAGCCTCTACGCCGAAGCCTTCACCCTGACCCGCGAACCCACCTACGCCCGCGTGCTGCGGCAGACCGTCGGGTGGCTCCAGCGGGAAATGACCAGCCCCGAAGGCGGTTTCTACTCCACCCTCGACGCCGACAGCGAGGGCGAGGAGGGGAAGTTCTACACCTGGACCGCCGCTGAACTCCGAGACGCCCTCGGCGACCGGGCAGATGCCTTCATGCGGGCCTTCGGCGCGACGGAGGAGGGCAATTTTCGGGAAGAAGCCACGGGGCATTCGACGGGACGGAACATTCTGAATTGGCAATTGGCAGTGAGCGACGGTCAGCGGTCCGACTGGCAAAATTTTGAGGCGGATTTGGCGGTGCTGATGAAACTACGGCAAAGCCGCGTGCGGCCGGGGCTGGACGACAAAATCCTGACCTCCTGGAACGGGCTGGTGCTGCGGGGGCTGGTGGACGCCTACCGGGCGCTGGGCGACGAAGACTTCCTGGCGTTGGCCCAAGAAAATGCGGCTTTTCTCGTCGAAAAAGCCACGCGGGGCGAGGCCGGGCTCTGGCATTCCTACAAAGCCGGAACGGCCAAAATCGAGGGCTTCCTCGACGATTACGCCGCCCTGACCGACGCGTTCACGCACCTCTACGAGGTGACGTTCGACGAAAGCTACCTCCACCAGGCCGAACGCTGGGCCGACTACGTGCTGACGCAGTTCTGGGACAAAACCGACGGCCTGTTTTTCTACACCGACCACGCCGCCGAGCCGCTCATCGCCCGGAAAAAAGAACTCTTCGACAACGTGATTCCGGCTTCCAACTCGATGATGGCCAGCGCCCTGCACGACCTGGGCCTGCTCCTCGACCGGGCTGATTTCCGGGAAAAAGCCGCTGAGTTGGTAGCCCGCGTCTGGCCGCTGGTGCAAAAAGAACCGGGGTTCCTGACGAATTGGGCTTCGCTGGCCACCCGCTTCGCCCAACCCACGGCGGAGGTGGTCATCGTCGGGCCGGGAGCGCTGGAACTGCGGCGCGAACTCGACCAGCGGTTTTTCCCGAACAAAGTCATCGCAGGCGCGTTGAAATCGGGGACGATTCCCCTGCTCGAAGGCCGCGAGGCGACCTCCGACGAAACGCTGATTTACGTCTGCTACGCCAAAACCTGCCAACTGCCCGTGCGGTCGGTGGACGAAGCGCTGGCGCTGATGAAGGGGAATGAGTAATGGGTTGATTGGGTAATTTGTGCCTTCAGGAAAACCGCTTGTACCCATCACCCAGTTACCCGATCAACCCATTACCAACCTGATGTTCCTCCACAAAGCCATCCTCCCCCTCCGCGCGCTGTACCCGGATTTTGTCTGGCGAAAACCCACGTCGGAGAACGTCGTCTACCTCACCTTCGACGACGGCCCCATCCCCGACGTGACCGACTGGGTGCTGGAGCAACTCGCCACGCACGGCGCGAAGGCCACTTTTTTTTGCATCGGCGACAACGTGGCGAAGCATCCCGACGTATTTCAACGGGTACGGGCGGCGGGGCATTGCGTGGGCAACCACACCTTCAATCACCTCAACGGCTGGAAAACCCCCGACGCGGCGTATTTCGACAACATCGCCCAATGCCAGCGGCTGCTGCCACCCACGCGGCTGTTTCGCCCGCCCTACGGGCGCATCACCCGCTCGCAGGCGAAGGTGGTGAGCCAGAGCCGCGACGTCGTGATGTGGGACGTGCTGTCGGGGGATTTTTCGCCGGACCTGACGCCCGAGGTGGTGTTGCAGAAAACCCTGAAATACACCGAACCCGGCTCGATTGTGTTGTTTCACGATAGCCTCAAAGCCCGTCGCAACATGGCCCACGCTCTGCCCCGCGTGCTCGACCACTTCGGCGAACGGGGCTTTCGCTTCGACGCCCTTCCCATGAGTTGAGACGACGCCGTGAACTTGTGGGCAGGAGTGTAAGTTTTGGGGGCAATCCCTCGTTTTGACCACTGCATACTTCCCACCCATTTGAAACAGGTTTTCCTTTCCTTTCTGCTTCTGCTGTTCGCCGCAGCGGCCTTCGCTCAGACCTACACCTACCAGGGCCGCGTCACCGACGCGCAGACCGGCGACCCCGTGCCCTTCGCCAGCGTGGCCCTGCGGGGCAAACCCATCGGCACGGCCACCAACTTCGAGGGCTACTACAAATTCACAACGAAAGAACGGAGCGATTCACTGCTGGTGAGTTACGTCGGCTACGCTACCCGCTCGAAGCCCATCGACTCTTCCCTCCAGTTGGTCACCATCGACGTGCAACTCGTCCCGGCGGCGGCGGTGCTGCGCGAAATCATTGTGCGCCGCACCGAAGACCCGGCCTACGGCGTGATCCGGCGGGTGGTGCGGGCCAAAGCCACCCACAACTGGAACCGCCTCAGCGCCTACGAATATGAGAGCTACAACAAAGTCGAACTCGACGTGGACCACCTCTCGGAGCGGTTCAAAAAACGGGGCGTGGGCAAAAAGGTGGGCAGTGTCATCGAAAAGCTGGACAAAATCGCCGGGGAAGACGGCCAGCCCGTGATCCCGATTTTCCTGTCCGAATCCATTTCCAATGTGTATTTCCGCCGAAATCCGGAGAAGCGGAAAGAGAAAATCGAAAAAACGAAAGTCGAGGGCGTGGGCGTGACCAACGGCAGCTTTTTTTCCCAACTCCTGGGCAGCACGTTTCAGCAATACAATTTTTATGAAAACTACCTGAGCATCCTGCGCAAGGATTTTGTGTCGCCCGTTGCCGACGGCTGGCGGGGCAGCTACACGTACTTCATGGCCGACACCGTCGTGGTGGGCGAGCAGGTGTGCTACGAAATCGACGTAGACCCCAGGCGGAAGCAGGACCTGGCCTTCGTCGGGAAAATCTGGGTGGATACAACCACTTTCGCCCTGCGCCAGGTGGACGTGGCCATCACCGGCGACGCCAACCTCAACTACGTCGAGCGCCTCAAAATTCAGCAGGAACTGCTGCCCGTGGGCGCTTCGCCGGACAGCGCCCACGCATGGCTACCGGTAAAAAACCGGGTGGTGCTCAACGTCAAGCAGATGACCGACCAGTCGCCGGGCATGTTGGCCAAGTTTTACACGTCCAACCAGAAAATCGTCGTCAATCAGCCCCGCGACCCGAAGTTTTACGACACCACCCTCGAACTGGCCGAAACGTACAAAGACTACACGCCCGAATATTGGCAGCAATCCCGCCACGACAGCCTCACCCGCGACGAACGCCTGGCCTATTCGCTGATTGACTCGGTGAAGGCCATCCCGGTGGTGCGCACGTACGTCAACATCGCCAGCGCGCTCGCCAACGGCTACCAAAAAATCTACACCGGCGTAGAATTCGGGCCATTTCTGGCCTCGTTTGCTTCCAACAACATCGAGGGACTGCGCTTCCGGGCGGGCATCCGCACCAACACCGAATTCAGCCGCAAGTGGGTGTTCAGCGGGTACCTGGCCTACGGTACCGGCGACGGGCGCTTCAAGTACGGGGCCGACGCGCAGTACATCCTCAGCCGCAAACCTTGGCTCATTCTGGGCGCGAGCCGCTCCTATGACCTCGAACGCATCGGCCTGACCTCCGAAGCCGTGGGCAACAACAGCTTGTTTGCCGCTTACAGCCGCTTCGGTACCTACCGGCGGGGCTTTTTCCAGGAAGACAACTTCGCGTACTTCCGGGGGGAAATCATCAAGGGCTTCACCCCCACGCTGGGCCTTCGCCACCGTACCTTCGACCCGCTCTACCCCTTCGCCTACAAAGTAAATCCCGAAGACCCCGGCTCGCCCCTGGCCCGCACCTACGACTACACCGAGATGGTGATGGAAGCGCGCATTGCCCGCAACGAAGTTTTCCTGCAAAACGACAACGAGCGCATCAGCCTCGGCACCGATAACCGGCCCATTCTGACCCTGCGCTACCAGTTGGGCCTGCGCAACACCCTGGGCGGCGATTTCAACTACCACCGGTTTTCGGGTCGGCTGGCGCAAACCTTCCGCGTGGGGGCATTGGGCCGCAGCCGCTACGTGCTGACGGGTGGCTTCACGCCCTCCACCCTGCCCTACCCGCTGCTGTTCCCGCACCTGGGCAACGAGTCGATTTTTTGGGTGGAAAACGCCTTCAACCAGATGAATTACTACGAATTCATCTCCGATCATTTCGGTGCTCTGCGCTACGAGCACAACTTCGAGGGGCTGCTCTTCAACCGGATTCCGGCCATCAAAAAACTGAAATGGCGGCTGCTGGTCAACGCCAACGTGCTGGCGGGAGGCGTGCGAACCGCCAACCGCAACATGGTGCCAGGGCTGGGCATCAACGGCGAACCCATCCCCGGTTTCGGCAAACTCGACGACCGACGGCCTTACGTCGAAGTCGGCTACGGCATCGAAAACATCCTGAAATTCTTCCGCGTGCAGGCTACCCACCGCCTGTCGTACCTCAACGGCGCGTCGGTGGATGGTACGCCCATCCGGCGGTTTGGGGTACAGGTGTCGGGGTATTTTACGTTGTAAAACTTCACCCCAACCGCAAAAATTTCGCCCCGCAGGCGTAGCAGTGGTAGGCCCGGCTTTTCAGGAAAAAAAGTAGCCGGTAGGCCACCGGTCGGCGGGTGCGTTGCAGGAAATCGGTGGAATGGCACGCCGGACAGCGGCGTTCGCGGGTAAACGTTACGTTCATACCTGGCGGGGTAGTTGAAGAGTGGGTATTTCTCAAAAAAAGGTCCCGCCTGTCAAAAAATCAAGCATTCGGTTCAATCTTCACGCAGAAGTAACACGACTGGCTGCGGGTGCCCGGCTTATTTCAATTTTCTCCCGAAATTTTACCTTTGCCCTGCCGCCGGTTCAGCCGGATTTTCTCCGAATGCTTTCCCAACCCATTCAACCCCTCACCGTCCGCACGCAGGAGCGCGTCTGCGAAGTGGCCTGGTTCGACGACCTCTGCGGGGGCGATACCGAGTTTCTAGGCCACCTCGACCCCGCCCGCCGGAGCAGTTACGCCCACTGCCGCGACATCCTCCTGACCGCCGACCGGCTCGGCTACCAGAACATCCTCCTGCCGACGAGCTACGTCGTGGGTCAGGAAGTGCTGCCTTTCGCCGCCGCCGTGGCCCCCGAAACCCGAACCATCAGCCTGCTGACGGCCATCCGCACCGGCGAAATTCACCCGCCCATGCTGGCCCGGCACCTGGCTACGCTCGACCACGTGCTGAAGGGTCGCCTGACGGTCAACATCATCAACTCTGAACTTCCGGGGGTGAAGGAAAGCCCCGAACTGCGGTACCAGCGGTGTTCGGAGGTCATCGAAATTCTCCAGCAAGCCTGGACCCGCGACCGGATTCAGTTTAAGGGCGAGCTCTACGACTTCGACCTCCCCGCCGACCCGGTGAAACCCTACCAGCAGCACGGCGGGCCGTTGCTCTACTTCGGTGGCATTGCCCCCGGCTCGCAGGAAGTGTGCGCGAAATACTGCGACGTGTTTCTGATGTGGCCCGAACCGGAAGAGGCGATTTACGAAACGATGCAAACCATGACCGCCCGCGCGGCGAAGTACGGCCGGGTGATTGATTTCGGCTTCCGCGCCCACGTCATCGTCCGCGAAACCGAAGCCGAAGCCCAGGCCTGGGCTGACCGGCTGCTTTCCCGATTGGACGAAAAGCGCGGTCAGGAACTGAAAGCCCGCACCCAGGACGCCCAGTCTGCCGGAGTGCTCCGGCAGGATGCCCTCCGCGCCCAATCCACCAACGATTACCTCGAACCGCACCTCTGGGGGGGCATTGGCCGCGCCCGTTCGGGGGCCGGGGCCGCCATCATCGGCAACCCGGACCAGGTGTTGGAAAAACTGAACCGGTACATGGACATGGGCATCCGCGCGTTCATCCTCTCGGGCTACCCGCTGAAGGAAGAGTGCGAACTGTTCGCCCGGTACGTTTTGCCGAAACTGCCCAACGTCAAACTCTCCACCCTGCAAGGCCGGATGCCCGCCGAAGAACCCGTCACGCCATTAACGACCGCCGAATTGAAGTGAAACTGAATGGAACACGGATGAAACGAATGCTGCGCAACACGGATTTTCGCGGATTTTTTCGCATTGATCGGTGGTGCGCAGCATCCGTTTCATCCGTGTTCCAATCTACACAGCCATGCAAATAAAAACCATCCTCATCACCGGAGCCTCCAAAGGCATTGGCCGGGCGCTGGCCCTGAAACTCGCCGCCGAAGGCCACAACCTCGCCCTCGTGGCCCGCAGCCGCGACGAACTCGAAACCCTCAGCAACGAAGTGCAACAGGAAGGCGGTCACGCCCTGATTTTTGCGGGCGACGTGGCCGACGAGGCCATCGCCACCAAAGCCGTGGCCGATACGGTGGCTGCCTACGGCAAGCTCGACGCGGTGGTCAACAACGCCGGTTTTGGCATTTTCAAACAGGCCGAACACCTCACCGTCGAGGAGTGGGATTCGATGTACGCGACCAACGTGAAGGGCACCTTCCTCTTCAGCCGCGAAGCCGTGCAGGCCATGAAACAAACCGGCGGCGGGCACATCGTTAACGTCGCCTCCGACGTGGCCAAGCGGGTTTTCGACGGCGGATCGCTGTACTGCTCGTCCAAATTCGCCCAGGACGCCTTTTCGATGGCACTGCGGAAGGAAGTTCGGCGCTACAAAATCAAGGTGTCGGTGATTTACTCCGGCCTCGTCGACACGCACTTCCACGCCCGGCCCCAGGGTGATCCCTACCACGCCGACTGGCTCACGCCCGAAAACATGGCCGATACGATTCATTACGTGCTGTCGGCCCCGCCGCACGTCGTCATCGACGAATTGATGATTCACCCGTTGAGCCAGGAATATTGACGTTTGCGGCCTAGCTGGTGGCATGAATTTGTTGGGGAGGAGCGGGAAAACGTGGTTTTTTCGCTCCTCCCCAATTTTTTATGATTCACCCCGACACCTGCGTCAAACCCACCCCGAAAGGCCTCGGTATTTTTACAAAACGACCTTTCCGACGGGGCGAAATTCTGTGGATAGCCGACGATTTCGACGTAAAAATTCCCCTCGCCGAGTACGAAACCCTCAACCGCTACGAGCGCAAAAAACTCGACGTGTACAGCTACCTCGACAGCCGGGGCCGGGTGGTCATCGCCTGGGACGAGGGCAAGTACGTCAACCACGCCTGCGCCCCCAACTCGACGGGCCTGCTCGAATTCGACAACATCAGCATCGCCCTGCGCGACATCGCCGCCGACGAGGAAATCGTGGAGGATTACTACTCGTACTTCGGGCATTTTGAAAGCTTCCGCTGCCAGTGCGGCGCGCCCAACTGCCGGGGAGAAATCCGCGAGGATAATTCGTACGAGTCCGCCCTCCGCCTCTCGGTCCACGACGTGGCCCCACTCCTGCGCAGCCTGCCCCAGGTGTTGCTTCAGGTCGAATCGGAGGAAAACCGCGAACTGATGGAGTTGCTCCAAGGCGAACTCGTGCCCACCTCGAATGGGCGGATGGTTGCGTGAGGGCGGGCGGGGTCGTACCTTGCCCCGGCAACCCACCCGACCATGCTTTCCCAACTGCCCTCGCTCGAAATCGCCGTTCTCGTCGTGTTGATGGTATTCCTGACCGGCTCCAGCCTCTGGGCCGGGCTGCGCCGGAAAACCACCGAAGCCGATTACTTCATGGCCGGGCGGTCGCTGCGGTGGTGGTCGGTGGCGGGGAGCATTTACGGCACCAACGTCTCGGCGGCTCAACTCATCGGGATGCTCGGCGTGGGCTACACGATTGGCTTCGCCCAGAGCCACTACGAGGTGCTGGCGATTTTGCCCATCCTGATTCTGGCCTACGTGTTCGTGCCCGTGTACCGGCGGCGGGAGGTGTTCACGCTCTCGCAGTACCTCGCCCATTGCTACGACGACCGCTCGCGGCTGGCCTACGCAGTGCTCAACATCCTGTTCATCCTCATCCAGCTCGTCGGGTTTTTCTACATTGGCAGTCGGCAGTTGATGCTGCTGTTTCAGAACAGTTTTCTGGAAATCAGTTATTTGCAGGGCATCCTGCTCATCGCCGTCGTGACCTGCGTCTTCACGGTGTTGGGCGGCATGGAATCGGTCGTCATCGCCGACAACATTCAAACGGTGCTCATGATTTTGGCGGCGATTCTGGTGGCCGTGCTCACCTACGCCCAACCCGAAATCGGGGGCTTCACGGGCCTGCTCCGCCTCGACGCCGCCGCGCCGACGGCCGCCCAGAAAATGCACCTCTACCTCCCCCCCGACCACCCCAGCCTGCCCTGGACGGGCGCCTTCACCGGCCTGATGATTCTCCACTGTTTTTACTGGACCACCAACCAGTACCAGGTGCAGCGGGTGCTGGCCGCCGCGTCGGACAAGGACGCGAAGGTGGGTGTGCTCGTGGCGGGTTTCCTGAAACTCACCATCCCTTTTTTCTCCATCGGTGCGGGCGTGGCGGCGGCCTACCTGTTCCGGGCGCGGTTCGGCGAATCGGCGGTGCAGTCGGACGACGCGTTTCTGCGGCTGATGCAACTCGTCGTCCCGGCGGGGTACGGCCTCATCGGGCTAATTCTGGCGGGACTGGTGTCGGCCATTTTCTCGGCGATTTATTCGATGATGAACTCCGTGACGACGCTCGTGTCGGTGGACGTGTACCAGCGTTACCTCCGCCCGAAAGCCACCGAGCGGGAGGTGGTGTTTTTCGGGAAAGCGGCCATCGTCGTGCTCTGCGCGTTAGCGGTAGTTTTGGCCTACGCCTCATTCAACCCCAACTCCCCCAGTAACTTCTACCTCGACCTTTCCGCCCGGACGTCGTACATCAAACCGGGCATCGTGGTGGCGTTTTTCGTGGGGATTTTGTGGGGAAAAGCCAACCCCAAAGCCGCCTTGCTGACCATGCTGGCCGCGCCGATTTTCGGCTTGGCTTCAGAGTGGGCCTACAACCAATTTCTGGGGCCGATTCCCGCAGTCCAGGCCATGTTCGGCCCAACGCTCAACTTCATGCACCGGGTGTTTTTGACCACGTTGCTCTGCGTCGCGCTGCAAATCGGGCTAAGTCTGCTTTGGAAAGAACCGGTGAACAAAGCGGCGGATTTCGCCCTGCCCGTGGGTCGCATGGCACGGTGGTTCGGGGTTTTCTTGCTCGTGCAGGCGGGCGTACTCGCGCTCGTTTGGGCGGAACTGTTGGGCTTGAGAACGGCGGGTCTGCTCGGGGCGCTGCTCACCCTGGCGTTGTTTCAGTGGGGTTACCGGCGCAGCGGAGCGACGGAACCGTACCTCACCTCCGACGTATTTCTGGCGGCGCTGCTGAGCGCGGCGACGGTGTACATCCTGTATTTTTTCGCGTGAAAACGCGTGGCCTTCGTGCCTTCGGAGAAACGACAAAGTCATGATTCTCAAACTACCCGTGCCATTTGAAGGCTCCAAAGACGAACGGTACATCTACACGCTGTTCGATTCGGGGGTTACGTTTTCGTGCATCAACGAGGACTTCGCCGAAGAATTGGCTAACCCCGAACCCCTGCGCACGCCGCTGCGGGTTGATACGGCAAGCGGCGGACATTTCATGGAAATCAAACACACGGTCCGCCTCGATTTTTACATCAACGACGTGCGGATGTCGGACGAATTCATGGTGATTCCGAACCTTTCCGAAGACGCCATTCTCGGCGTGACGACGCAGAAGTGGCGCATCAAACTGGATTTTGAGCACGACGAGGTCATCGTGGACCCGAAGGTGGCGAAAGCGATTTTGAAGGATTTGAAATAAACTTCATCGCAACCGGCAGAGCCTCCCCTCGAAAGGACGCAGAAAATCAGCTTCCCCTTCGTAGTTGCTCATCACAACTTGTCCGAAGGTTTCCACTGACTGGTTTTCGCACGTGAAATTGCAGGCAATCAACCACGTTTCCCCTTCCCACTCCCGCTCGTAAAGCCACACGGCGTTGTCGTCGGGCCGCATATCACGGTAGGTGCCGTACACCAGCGCCGGAATTTGCTTTCGCAAGGCAATCAGCTTTCGGTAAAACTTGAGGATGGATTTGGGGGCGGTTTCTTCCGCCGCCGCGTTCACCCCCAAACTAAAGTTCGGGGCCACCTTCAGCCACGGTTTCCCGGTCGTAAATCCGGCGTTCGGCGAGGCGTCCCACTGAAACGGCGTGCGGGCGTGGTCGCGGGCGATGCAGTTGGCAGCTTCCAGGAACCGCGCTTCGTCGCCCCCGCCCCGGCGCACGAGGGCGTCGTAGGCGTTGCGCACCTGCACGTCGTCAAATTCTTCGACCGACCCGAACGGGCAGTTTGTCATCCCGATTTCGTCGCCCTGGTAAAGCGAGGGCGTGCCGCGCAGGGTAAGCAGCACGGTAGCCAGCATTGTGGCCGATTCGTAGCGGTACAGCAGCGGGTCGCCGAAGCGGCTGAGCATCCGGGGGTTGTCGTGGTTGCCGAAGTACACGCTCTGCCAGCCTTCGTCGCCAAGGGCGTCGTCCCAGCGGCGGGTGATTTCCTTCAACTGCACCAGCGAAAATTCGGGGGCCGGGTCCAAAAACCGGGCCTCGTCGCGGGGCACGGCGTGGTCGAAGTGGTAGAGCATCTGCAACTCCCGGCGGTTTTGGCCCACGTACACATTCGCGTCTTCGGCCCGCACGCCTACACCTTCGCCGACGTTCAGCGCGTCGTATTTCGACCACACCTCGTCGTGCATTTCCCGCAAAAATTCGTGGATGCGCGGGCCGTTGGCGTAGGCGCTGAGGTCGGCGAAACGCTCGGGCGGGTAGTCGGGGTACGTTGGGTCTTTCGAGAAAAACGGCACCACGTCGAGGCGGAAGCCGTCCACGCCTTTGTCGAGCCAGAAGCGCATCAGGTCGTACACTTCCCGGCGCAGGCGCGGGTTTTCCCAGTTTAAATCTGGCTGCTTTTCGACGAAGAGGTGGAGGTAAAATTCTTGCGTCGCCTCGTCCCATTTCCAGGCTGGTCCGCCGAAGAGGGATTGCCAGTTGTTGGGCGGTCCGCCGTTTTTCGCCGGTTTCCACACGTAAAAATCCCGAAACGAATTGTCTTTCGATTTACGGCTTTCAACGAACCATGCGTGCTCGTCCGACGAGTGGTTGACGACCAAATCGAGAATGATTTTCAACCCGCGGGCGTGGGCTTCGGCCAGCAGTTCGTCAAAATCGGCCATCGTGCCGAATTCGGGCTGGATGGCCCGGTAGTCGGACACGTCGTAGCCGTTGTCGGCGTTCGGCGAAGCGAAAATGGGTGAGAGCCAGAGGACGGTTACGCCGAGCGCTTGCAGGTAGTCAAGCCGCTGGAGGATGCCCCGCAAATCACCCACACCGTCGCCGTCCGAATCCTGGAAACTGCGGGGGTAGATTTGGTAGATGATGGCTTCTTTTTGCCAGTTTGGTTGCATATACTGGGTTTTTAACCACAGAGGTCACAGAGTTGAATGCACAGAGTGCGCAGAGGTTTTTCTCCGTGTACACTGCGGTCCGCCGCTGCGGTGCTTTAAACTCTGCGAACTCTGTGGTTAAATGCATTTTACCGCATGAACTCATCAAACGTCAAACTCACGTAGTACAACCCGCCGATGCGCGCCAGGCCGTAGCCCTGGGCGTAGTACTGGTTGAGCAGGTTGCTGCCACCTACTTTCAGGATGGATTTGATGGCGGGTAGTTTGAGCGATACCTGCGCGTCGAGGCTCGTCCAGGCGGGGAGCCAGATGTCGCCCGCCGTGGTGCCCTGCTCGACCCACATCCGGTCCGTCCAGCGGTAGGTGACGTTGAAACCTAAGTTCTGGGTCAGGCGGGGATTGCCGAAGCTGACGTTGTAGCGATTTTCGGGCGAAATGAAGAAATTCCGACCCCGGAAGGCCACCGCCGGGTCGCTCATTTTCCGCTTGATGATTTCGGCCCCGAAGGCGTCGGTCTGGATGGTGCCGAAGTTGTCGCGGCGGGTGATGAGGCCCACCTGTCGGGCATAATTGGCGCTCAGTGTGAACCCTTTGCCCAGGCCGTACTCCAGGCCCAGGCCCCAGCCGTTGACGAAGATTTCGTTCGTGTTGTTGAAATTGACCTGGTACGAGGTGGTCGTGCTGGCGTTCCGCAAGTCCGCCACGTTGCCGTTGAGGGGCTGGAGGTAGTTCTGGGCCGCGATGAAATCGGTGTAGATGCTACGGTACAGGAACGCGTCCACGAACAGCCGGTTTTTCAGCAGCGTTTTGTAGCCCACCTCCCAGGTTTTGATTTTCTCCGTCGTGAACGCGTCGGGGTTGGGGACGTAAGGCACCAGGTCCGAAGCGTTGCCGGAGGCGCGGTAGGCCGTCACCGACGCGGGCGTATAGGCGGGGTTGTTAAACAAATTCGCCGCTTCGAGGGCTGTGCGCGAGCCGCCCACCTCGCCGGTTTTACCGTCAGAAAGCAGTTGGTTCGGCGAAGGATTCCGGAAGGCCGACTGCCACGAACCCCGGAAGTTGTGTTGTCCCACCGACAGCACCCCCGACACCCTCGGCGTGAAGCCACCCTTGAAAAACTGGTTTTTGTCGTACCGCACGGCGGCGGTGGGTTTGAACATCAGTTGGTCGTTGAGGTTCAGCGTGGCCGAGCCTTGCAAGTACCACCCGTACTCGTTGAATTTGAATTCATTGCCACTGCGGTCGGTGGGAAAAATGGTGCCGCCCGTGTTCATCTCGAACCGCCGGAAACTGGCTCCGGTAATGACGTCAAGGAACTTCGGCAAAAACCGCTTGAAGTTGTACATCCCCTCGGCGTGGTACATGCTCGAATTGTCGAACAATTGCACACCGTTCAGCCCGCGGGCGTTCACGACCGTGTTGGCGCTCGGGATGGGTAGGTTGTTGGGGGTGTTGATGAGTTCGTCGCGGAAGCGAATGAACTCCGCGCTGCCGGGCAGGTACTTTCCATTGTCGGCAAAAGCGCGGGCGTCGTCGATGTTCCCGGTGAAGCCCCTGGCAAAGTCGGAGGCCCAGAGGTTGATGGGTTCGGCGATTTGCAGCAGACGGCGGGCCAGGTTGCCCAGGTTGTAGCCCTCAGCCCGCTGGAGGGTATTGTACGCCCGCACGAAAAACTCGTCGCCCCGCACCTCGGCCCGAAACTGGTGGCGGCGGTAATCGGGGAAGTACTCCCGGAAGCCCGCCGTGCGGATGAAGTTGCCGTTGCCGTAGTACCAGCCCAACGAAGCCTCCACCTTGTCGGTGAGTTTGTAATGCAGCGACACGTTGGCCCGGTTGCTGAACACCCGCCCGCCGTTGTCGAGCAGGTCAAGTTCGGTGTAGCCCGTGCGGGTCACGCGTTTCCCGAACAGCGCGGCGTTGGTGGTGTTGGTGTTCGTGAAATCAAAGGCCCCGCCGTTGTTGAAGTCGTCGCCGTAAATGTTGACACCGTCGTACTGGAAGTTGCTGCCGGGGTCGTTGTTCGGGATGTAGCCGATGGTGACGGTGCGGTCGTTTTGGTTGACCTGGAAAAAACCCTGCCGGTCGCGGTGGGAGCGGTCGCTGTAATCGTCGGCGATGAAGTCGGTGCCCGCCAGGCGCTGGAAGTTGATTTTGAAAGCGAAGCGGTTGCCCAACTGCTTCGCGTAGCGGAGGGCGAGGTCGGTGTAGAGTTTCGGGCCGAAGTTTTCTTTCCCAAAATTATTCGCCCCCACTTTCACCTGCGCGCTGAGGCCCTGGTACGTGAACGGATTTTTCGAGGTCGTCAGCATCAGCCCCTGCAAGGCGTCCGGGCCGTACAGCGCCGACGACGCGCCGGGGATGACTTCGATGCTTTCGATGTCGAGGTCGCTGATGCCCGCCACGTTGCCAAATCCGAAGCCGAGGCCGGGGGAGCGGTTGTCCATGCCATCGGTGAGCTGCACGAAGCGGTTGTTGTTGTTGGCCCCGAAACCCCGCAGGTTCACCGACTTGAAGCCGAGGCTCTGGGTGAGCAAGTCCACGCCCTTCACGTTTTGCAGCGCGTCGAAGGGCGAGGCGGCGGGGGATTGCTGAAACTGCCTCGGGCCGAGTTTTTCGACCGTCACCGCCGCCCGCGTGATGCTTTCGGGCACGCGACTGGCCGAAATCACGATGTCGTCGCCGAGGGTGATGGCCTGCTCGCTGAGCGTCACGTCGAGGGTGTTGGTGCCCGCCGCGACGGTCCGTTCCTCGGTGCGGAAGCCCACGAAGCTGAACGTGAGCGTGAGTGGCCGGGGCAGGTCGGTTTGCAAGCGGTACTGCCCATCGCGGTCGGTCACGGTGCCGACGGCGCGGCCTTTCACGCCGACGCTGACGCCCGCCAGGGCTTGATTGGCCTCGTCGGTAACGCGGCCGGAAATCGTTTGCGCCCAGGCGTTCGCGGCGAACAGCAGGGCGGCGAGGAGCAAAACGTAGGTTTTTTTCATGGGTTTTGTGGTTCGGTTGGGGCTTAAACAAAGGTGCAGATTTGGCCGTAGATTTTGCAAAAATTCAGCGGATTGTCTGCGTTTGAGAGGGTTGCTCATCCGACCAAACCCACCCCCCAGCCGCACGAACCCACCGCCCAATTCCATTGCGGCCCCCTCCCAAGAGGGGACTAAATTCCGCTCTCCCTTTTCGTGTCCGGATGGGGCCGTTAATCCCCTCTTGGGAGGGGCCGCAATGGAATTGGGCGGTGGGTTCGTGCGGCTGGGGGGGTGGGTGCAGTGTGGACTCCGAGCGACTCGACTAAACCCAACTACTCACCCCATCAACCCCCGAATCTCCGAAACCACCGCCAACCCACTTTCCATCAGTGCCTTCACGTACTCGTCGGCGGGGTGACGTAGCAAGTCGGCGGGCGGGGCGAGTTGGAGCAACCGCCCATCGCGGAGCACGCCCACGCGGTCGGCGGCGGTGAGGGCGTCGAGCAAATCGTGGGTGACGAGCACGCAGCCCACGCCCTCGTAGCGCACGAGGCCGAGGACGGTGCGGCGGAGCGCCTGCCGGTGGAGGGCGTCAAGGTGGCTGAAAGGTTCGTCGAGGAGCAGGAGGGCCGGTTTTTCGGCGAGGGCGCGGGCCAGGGCCGTGCGCTGCTGCTCCCCGCCCGACACCTCGCGGGGCTTGCGGTCGGCCACGTCGAGCAGGCCGCAGGTTTCGAGCAACTGGTTCGTGCGGAAAGTTTTGTACTCCGAATTGTACGCCCGGAGCGCGTAGGCCACGTTCTCGCGCAGGCTGACGTTGGGAAACAGCCGGTAGTCCTGGGGCACGAGCTTCACCGCCGGGTGGCCGGGCACGAGGCGGCGGGCGTAGTCGGTGACGTCTTCGCCGTGGAGGGTGATTTCGCCCCCGTCCGGTTCAGCGAGGCCCGCCAGCAGATTGAGCAGCGTGGATTTGCCCGCTCCGCTTTCACCAACGAGGGCGAGTACTTCGCCCTCGTGGAGGTCGAAGGAAACTTCCTCCAAAACTGGTTGGGAATCAAAGGCTTTCGTTAGGTTCGTGGCAAGAAGCAATGGTACAGGCATGGTTGCAAAAGTAGGGACGGCTAGTGTAACTACCTTTGGCCCCGTTTACGTACGGTTGAAACATGCAGAAATACACGATTCCACGGCTGATTCAGTCAATCGAAAGTGGCGAACGCGTCAAATTCATCTTCTTTTGGAGTCACACTCCAAAATCAAGCGAACCCGTGGGGTCATTCTGTCTCAGCCAATGGTTTGAACTGCCTTTTGTGGTGGATGGAATCAGCTACAAAACCGCCGAGCACTGGATGATGGCGCAAAAGGCACTCCTGTTTGGTGACGAGGCCGCGTTTCAGGCGATTATTACAGCCAAAACACCTGCACAGGCGAAAGAATACGGCAGGATGGTCGAAGGTTTCGAAGAAGAGCGTTGGGTAGCGCACCGCTTTGAAATCGTCAAACAAGGCAACGTTCATAAATTTTCCCAGCATCCAACATTCGCACAGTACCTGCGTCGGACTGGTAACCGAGTGTTGGTGGAAGCAAGTCCGGTCGATGCGATTTGGGGCATCGGGTTGCCCAGTGATGCGGAGGAAATTGAAAATCCACGTACCTGGAAAGGCTTGAATCTACTTGGTTTTGCACTGATGGAAGTACGGGATAAACTTTGAATTGGCCGTTTCGATTTCAACCGTGCTCCCGCTCCTCCCCCCCACTCGCACCGATTTGCAATCGGTGCGCAAACGGAATAGCGTTTCAGTCGTAAACCCACGTTTTTACCGACAGTAGTTCGATTCGGGCATCAAGAACAATGAGGGTTAGCTCATGACGGTTGGCAAGAAGGGTATGCAAGTTGTCAGAGAGCGTATGCAACTTGTCGAATAGCATGTGCAAGTTGGCAAAAAGCGTATGCAACTTGGCGAGTGACGTGTGCAACTTGGCGAAATGCACCTGCAAGTTGTCAGAAGGCATGTGCAAGTTGTCGGGGAGCATGTGCAAGTGGGCGAGTGGCGTGTGCAAGTTGTCAGAACGTCGGTGCAGGTAGGGAAAAACGAGACTCAGTCCGGGCTTCGACGGTTGTCAACCGTGCTCCCGTCCCCTCCCCAAACTCCACCTCCAACGTCGCGTGCTGGATGCCCAGGTGTCGCAGGTCGTAACGGAGGCAGTCTTCCTACCTCCCCATCGGAGTTTTTTTCACGAATTACTAGGTCGTCAACCAACCTCTACGTGTAGACTTTCAGCGGTTGGACGAAATAGTGGAAACGCGTACATTGCCGGACAAAGGCTTTGCCAAACCATTCATCGTCAACCTCTTCTCCGCCATGCCGCACCGTTTCCGCCCTTTGTTCCTGCTGGCGGGCGGGCTGTTGAGCCTCGCGCTCCACGCCCAGCCTACCGCCCCCGTCAACCCCAACCTGCACGTTGACCAGTTCGGGTACCCGCTCAACGCCCGAAAAATCGCCGTGCTGGCCAGCCCCCAGCAGGGTTACAACACCGCCCAAACCTACACCCCCGGACCCACGCTCGAACTCCGCCGCTGGAGCGACAACGCAACCGTGTTCAGTGCCGCGCCGGTGGCCTGGAACGGCGGCCAGACCCACGCCCAATCGGGCGACAAGGTGTGGTGGTTTGATTTTTCGTCGGTGAATGCCGCCGGGTCGTACTACGTTTTCGACCCGACCCGCAACGTTCGCTCGGTTCAGTTTGAACTGAACGACGGCGTGTACCAGAACGTGTTGAAAGCCGCCGTGCGGGTGTTTTTTTACCAACGCAGCGGGTTTGCCAAAACCAGCACCCACGCTGGGGCCTGGACCGACGGGGCGGCGTTCGTCGGCCCCAACCAGGATACCCAATGCCGACTCGTGACCGACCCCAACAACGCCGCCACGGCGAAGGATTTGCGCGGGGGCTGGTTCGACGCCGGCGACTACAACAAGTACGTCAACTTCACCTACTCGGTGCTGACCGACCTGCTGCTGGCCTACGAGGAAAGCCCCACCGCCTGGGGCGACGATTCCAACCTGCCCGAATCGGGCAACGGCGTGCCGGATTTGCTCGACGAAGTGAAATGGGAACTCGACTGGCTGCTGCGGATGCAGCAGGTCGACGGCTCGGTGCTAAGCAAGGTATCGGTCACGCAGTTTCAGGCCGCCTCGCCGCCCAGCGCCGACGCCACTCCCCGGTACTACGGCCCGGCGAGCACCTCGGCGACGCTGACGGCCTCGGCAGTATTCGCCCTGGCGGCAATTCAGTACAAAGCCCAGGCCAACGCCGTCCTGCAAACGTTCGGGAATCAACTGCAAACCGCCGCCGTGAACGCCTACAACTGGGCAGTCGCCAACCCGAACGTAACTTACACGAACGCCGGGTTCCAGAGCGCCAATCCCGAAGTAGACGCCTACGAACGCGACGCCCGGAAGCTCGGTGCGGCGGTGTACTTGTTTGCCCTGACGGGGAATTCGACCTACAAATCGTACGTCGATGCGAATTACCAGAACCTGCACCTGTTCCAGTGGTCGTTCGCGTATCCGTTCGAGAACTCGCACCAATCGGCGGTGCTGTACTACGCCAAAACCGTCGGGGCCACGGCGGGCGTGGCGAGCACGATTCGCAACACGTACCAAACTTCGGTCAGCGGTTCGTCGGACAACTTGCCCGCGTACACCAACGGCACCGACGCGTACCGGGCGTTTCTGACCAACGACAACCACACCTGGGGCAGCAACAAGGTGCGCTCCGACGAGGGCAACCTGTTCGGGGCCATGCTCACGCACAACCTCGACGCCGCGAACGCCACGGCCTACCGCGACGCCGCGATGGGGTACCTGCACTACCTCCACGGCGTGAACCCCACGGGCTACGCCTTCCTGAGCAACATGGGCAGTTACGGAGCGGAAAATTCGATTGGAGAAATGTACCACGCCTGGTTTGCCGACGGCTCGCCGCTCGACACCAACCCGGCACCCGGCTACGTGGTGGGCGGGCCGAACAAAAACTTTGCCCCCGACCCCAGCTACGGCGGCACGATTGCCCCTCCGCAGAACCAGCCCGTGCAGAAGGCCTTCAAAGCCTGGAACACGAGTTGGCCGCAGAATTCCTGGGAAATCACCGAACCGGCCATTTACTACCAGGCCGCCTACGTGCGTCTGCTCTCGAAGGCCGTCGGGACCAGCACGCCGCCCCAGCCCGATACGCAGGCCCCGACGGCACCAACGAATTTGACCGCCTCCAACGTCTCGACCACCGCCTTCACCCTCACCTGGACGGCCTCGACCGACAACGTGGGCGTCACCAGCTACGAAGTTTTCCGGAACAACGTCTCCATCGGCTCCACCACAACCACCTCGTTCGCCGTCTCGGGCCTGACCGCCAGCACGACGTACAGCATGACCGTGAAAGCCCGCGACGCGGCTGGCAACGCCTCGGCGGCCAGCACCGCCCTGAGCGTGACCACCGCCGCCAACGGCAGCGACCTGATCGTGTACGGCGATGCGCTGAACGCCGCCTGGCAAAACTGGTCCTGGGGGCTGGCAGCGGGGTCGCCAAATTTCTCGAACACCTCACCCCGCAGGGTAGGCAGCCGCTCGATGGCCGTCACGGTGGCGCAGGACTGGGGGGCGCTCTCACTCCGGGCCAACACGCCCCTCAACACGGCCAGCTATCCCGGCGGGCTGCGGTTCTGGATTCACGGGGGCACACGCGGGGCCAAACTCCGGCTCTACGTGCAAACCACCGACAACGGCCCTTCGACCGGCAACAAGGACGTGGACGTGCCCGCCAACACCTGGCAGCAACTGACGCTGAACTGGAGTGAGGTGGGCAACCCGACCCAGGTGCAGCGCCTTAACTGGCAGGACCGGGGCCTGCGGGCGGGTCGAAACTACACGTTTTACCTTGACGACGTGAAACTAGTGGCCGGTACCGCCCGACTGGCCGGGGAGGACCTTGTTTGGCCTTCTGACCTACACGTTTCAGCCATTCCTAACCCCGGCACTGGCCAAGTCGAATTGAGGCTCGACGGGTTTGACGAAACTCCCGTTTCGGTGCAGTTGCTCAACTCCCTTGGCCAGCGAGTACTTCAGCGCTCCGTGCGAACCACCGGCGCATCGCTCGATCTGCAAAATTTACCTTCCGGCGTGTACCTGCTGCACGCCGAGCAGGGCCAGCGAAGGGCCGTCACCCGGCTGATTCTTCAGAAATGATGGGGTTTGGAATTGAAAAAAGGCGACTTCTGGTCGCCTTTTTTCATGAGGTTGATACCAAGATTTGCTTACCTGCCGTTTTTGCGTCGAACAACCGCCCGACTGAACTAACCCTGTTCTGGCTGATTGTCAACCGCCTTTAACCGCTTTGCACAGATTCTCGTTACGGGAATGCTTTTTTCTGAAATCCATTCACCGTCCTAAACCCCAAAACTCCATGAGAAAGATTCTGTTTACTCTGCTGAGTCTGGCTGTGTTTGCCGCTTGCAAAAAAGACGACGGCCCACCCGCCCCAGTTGCCGATTTCACCGCCACCGAAGACGGTTTCGGGGCCGTGCAATTTGTTGCAACGGCCACCAACGCGACCTCCTACCTCTGGGATTTCGGCGACGGCAACTCCGATACCACCTCGGCCACGCCACTGCATGCGTACCGGAAGAACGGTACTTTCAACGTGTACCTCAAAGCCTCGGGACCCGGCGGCAGCACGGTGATTTCCAAACAGGTACCGGTTACTGGTGTCCGAGGCTCCGTCATGTTCTGGAAGTCGAGCGGCTCGCGCACGCTTGAGATTACCGTGAATGGCCAGTCGGCCGGATTGGTAATCAGCAATTATGCCCGGGGCCTGACGGCCTGCGGCGCGGCTGGCACGGCCACCCTCGACAAGCTTAAACCCGGCGTGTACAAGTACCAGGCGAAAGAGCAAGGGGGCCTTCTGCCCCGCACCTATGAAGGAAGTTTCAGTGTTACGGCCGGAGAATGCACCCCGGTGCAGGTACAGGCCACCCGCTGAAATGAATTGCGTTTGTCAAAAGCCCGGCGGTTGCCGGGCTTTTTTATTGCCGGTGCGGTTGATTGTGGGGCGGTTCTGGTGAATCGCACCGGCACCGGTTACCTCCGGTTCCGCCAAATCGCGTAGGCACTCAGGCCCAGGAGCGCTCCCACCGTCAGGGCGCGAGCCACGTAAAACGACGTCGGTGTGGGCATGCTCACGACACCCGATTCGTCGGTGCGGGCGGGGTGATTGTAGTACCGGCTGTTGTGCGAGTAGGCGCGTTCGTCGAATTCGTCGGCGAGGCGCTGAAGTTCATGTTTTACTTCCTTTCCCCGCATCGATACCCCGTGGCCCGTGCCGATGGCGCTGGGTTTGAGTTTGGCCAGCGTTTTCACCGATTTTTTAGCCGCCCTCCAATCGCAGGTGAAGTACGCAGGGGGGCCGTTGAATTCTTCCTTTTGAGCCATGACAGCACCGACCGAATTCTGGTTCGTGGTCACGAAGGCATCGCCCGCCAGGAGCACCTTGTCGCGTTCGCGGAAGAAAGACACGTGTCCCGGCGCGTGACCGGGCGTTTCCACAACCCGCCAACCATCGAGTTCGGGGATAAATCCATCGGAAGGAATAGGCCGAATGCGGTCACCAAAATCGTAACGATGCCGGGGAAACAAAAACGACAACGCCGCCATCGCCCCTCCGCCCACCGTGGGGTCAGGTGGCGGATACGCCGACTTCCCCGTTAAAAATGGTAGTTCAAGCGGGTGTGCGTACACGAGGGCCTCCGGCCAGGTTTTCAGTAAATCGTGCAGGGAGCCGACGTGGTCGAAATGCCCGTGGGTAAGCACGATGGCCTTCGGGGGGTTGTTTTCACCGAACAAGTGTGCGGCCTTCTCCGCGATGCGCCCGGCCATGCCCGAAACGCCCGCATCGATGAGGACCCAGTCGGCACCCGGTTTTGGTTTGCCGACGAAAAAGACGTTCACAAACAGTAGCTTTAATCCGGCTACGTCATTGGTTACGTCGTAGGGAGAAGTGGCCGGTCCGTTCTCGATTCCCTCGGCCAAGAGTTCTTTTTCCATGCGTTCTGAATGACAGTTTTTCAGTTCACTGGCAGAAAAACCTGTTCCAGTTGAACTTTTGTTGGTTTCGTTTGGGTGCCGTTTGTTCATACTCCCGCGAGGCACAACATTTGTACTTATCATTCACATAGGTTTAGAGGTTAAGTGGATAGGGCCTGGGACTTCCCGGAGCCCTATTTTTTTGTGTACGGCAACCACGGGGAGACACAGCCGTGGAAATGGCTCCATTTCTTCCCATTCCATCACCACTTCATTCGGTTGCTCCCTTATTTTTAGCCCCTCAAAACTCCTAACCTGTCTTTTCATGTTGCTTTTAGGAATCGACGTGGGTACGTCGTCCATCAAGGTCTCTGTTGTCGACGCCCAGAGTCAGAACGTGGTGGCATCCGCTCAGTATCCCGATGCTGAAAATACAATTCAATCGCCTCAGGAAGGATGGGCTGAACAAGAACCGGCCATGTGGTGGAACTGCGTGCAGAAAGCCATCCAGCGAGCCAACGCCACGGGCACCTACGACCCGCTCGACGTGGCCGCCATCGGCATTGCCTACCAGATGCACGGCCTGGTGCTCACCGACGCAGCGGGCAAATCCCTTCGCCCGTCGATCATCTGGTGCGACAGCCGGGCCGTGCCTTACGGCGAACGGGCTTACGGTAGACTCGGTGCAAGCCGCATTCTGGGGCGTTTGCTCAACGCTCCGGGCAATTTTACCGCCTCCAAGCTGGCCTGGGTGATGGAAAACGAACCGGACGTGTACGCCAAAGCCGACAAACTCATGCTCCCCGGCGACTACATCGCCCTCCGCCTGACGGGCGAAGCCACCACCTCGGTGTCGGCGCTTTCGGAAGGTATCTTTTGGGATTTTTCAAAAAATGAACTTTCGGAAGACGTGATGCGGGTCTTCGATTTTCGCCGCGAACTCATCCCAACCCTCCAACCCGTCTTCTCTACCCACGGTCGCCTGCGCCTCGACGTGGCCTCCGCCCTGGGCCTGAAAGCCGGAATTCCGGTCACCTACAAGGCGGGCGATCAACCCAACAACGCCCTCAGTCTCAACGTACTCGAACCCGGCGAGGTGGCCGCCACGGCGGGCACCTCCGGCGTGATTTACGCCGTGACCGACCAGATTGCCTACGACCCCCGCTCGCGGGTCAACACCTTCGCGCACGTCAACCACCTCCGCCGCGAGGGCGAAAACCGCCTCGGGGTGCTACTTTGCATCAACGGCACAGGAATTCTCAACCGTTGGCTACGCGACGAGTGGGGAGCAGGTCTGGGCTACTCCGAAATGAACCGGCAGGCCGCGCAGGTTCCGGCGGGCAGCGAGGGCATCCGGGTGTTGCCTTTTGGCAACGGGGCCGAGCGCGTGCTCGAAAACCGCACGCTGGGGGCACTTTTCCACGGGCTGAACTTCAACCTCCACACCCGCGCACACAGCTTCCGGGCGGCGCAAGAAGGCATCGCGTTTTCGCTCAAATACGGTTTTGACATCATGGCCGCCACCGGCACCCAGCCCACGGTGATTCGGGCAGGACGCTCCAACATGTTCCTGAGTGAGGTGTTCACGGAAAGCCTCGTCAATGCCGCCCAGACGCCCGTCGAACTCTACGACACCGACGGCGCCAAGGGCGCGGCCCTCGGAGCGGGCATTGGGCTGGGCGTGTTTGCCGAACCTCAGGAAGCGTTTTCCAACCTGAAAAAACTCGCCACCGTCGAGCCGGACGCGGGCCGGGCCGACGAGTACCAGGCCTTGTACGGAAGCTGGAAGGAATTGCTGACGAAGATGCTGACGGATTATTGAAAAAAAATATCGGTCAAATTACCGATAGCGCCCATTTATCGTGTTTTTTACCGATACTTGTGCGCTATCGTATTTTAAACCGTACCTAATGAACTCAGGATGGGTAGCTGTTTTGACCGGCGATGTGGTCGGCTCATCGAAATTACCACCCGAGCTGCGAGAACGGCTGCACGAAGGGTTACAGGTTGGAATTGACAACGTAGGTTCAGGCTCGGAGGGTGAGATTTTTAGAGGGGATAGTTTTCAAATCGTGCTGGATGAACCGGCTAGAGCGTTGCGCGCTGCATTGCGAATGCGCTGCCATTTGAGGGCGTCAAGCCCAAATGCGTTGGGGAAGCCCTTAGACACCCGTGTAGCCGTGGGCATCGGGAAGGTGAGTTTTCGGGCCGAAAAAGTGATTGAATCGGATGGGGAAGCATTTCAACTTTCAGGGCGCGGCCTAGACGAATTGCTATCAACGCGGAAGCGTCGGCTCATGATCCGCACGCCGGATGCCGAGTTGAACACCTCTTTAGACGTCATCTGCGCGTTTCTGGACGCAATGGTAAACGGCTATTCGGCTCGACAAGCCGAAGCAGTAGGTTTGTTGCTGGATGGAATGAAGCAAACCGAAATCGCGCAACGCATCGGGATTGGCCAGTCGTCGGTCAACCAGCGAATTCAGTCCGCGCACTGGCCTGCTATTGAGTACGCACTTGGGTACTTTGAACGCGTAATCCCGGAGCAATTTCCCAACCCATGACCGGCTTCTCCCCCACCGACTACCTGCTGCTCGTGCGTTTGCTGCTGGTCTACGTGCTGGCGCGGTTCGTTGTTCCGGCGCGGACGTTGCCGGAGAAATCCCCCCTACGGGTCGCAGGAATCGCAGCCTTAGCGGTGCTTTTCCTGAACGATTGGACGCTAAAAAACTACGGAGCGGCGGGGTTGCTGGGCGTCACGTTCTGGCTCACCCGACTGTTGAAGGCGGAACGTAGCCTTTCCGCCCGGATTTTCATTCTTCGTGAAGGCCTGTTTCTGCTCGTGCTGATTGGCGTCTGGCTTTGGCTCGTCGGTGGTCGGCCCGATTTCGGTACCTGGCTTGACAACCCACGCCCGCTCGTTCTCCTCACCGGCTACCTGACGGCAATTTTTCCACTTGGTCAGCTCATCAGCTTGGCTACCCAGAGTTGGCGGGAAGAAGTGAAATCGAGCGACCAGCACAGCTTGGCCAACGCCGGAAAGTGGATCGGCATTTTCGAGCGCATCCTCATCCTGACCTTCGTGTTGCTCGACCAATACAGCGCCATCGGCCTGCTTATCGCCGCCAAATCCATCCTGCGCTTCAACGACAAAGGCCCCGACGACGCCGTGCAAAAACGCACGGAGTACATCCTCATCGGCACGTTGCTGAGTTTCGCGCTGGCGCTGCTGCTGGGTTTGGCGATGAAGGCGTTGTTCGAATCGGCTTAGACCGGCTCCATGCCCGTCCGGGGCGGCTTGGTCTGGTTGACGGGCCGGGCAAGTACCTCTGCTTTCTTGGCGTTGTCGGTTTCGGAGTCTTCCCGCCTGGGATTTTTCCGGGATTTGGCAGCTTTTTTCATGACGAATTTACCCTTCGTTGGCATCCACCGATCGGGTCTGGCCCGCCTTCGGGTCGCCCGAGGGCGTGGGCACGCGGGAGCCTTTCGAATTTTTGGAAGTCGGCGTTTCCCGCTTCGGGCCTTTGCGGGGTTTGGAGACGGCTGAATTTTCCATGGCAAAAAAAGGGGATGAAATCGCTTGGCTTGGTTTCAACCCCGTTCAAAAAAACCACTCCACGCCCGGGGGCTCAGAACATGTACCGAATCCGGCACCAGGGCAGGTGCCGTTCGACCAGCCCGCCGAACACGTCCATCATCACCGACTTCAGTTCGTGGCGATAGCGGAGGTTAACGCCGCCGAACTGGCTCCGTTTCGTTTCCTGCAACTCGGGCACCCAGAGCAGTTCCTCGGCCTTCGGGTTGATGGCCAGGTTGGCCTGGTGCTGAGCGGCGTTGTGGGTCAGGAAAATCACCTCGCAGGCCAGGTGCGGCTTTACGTCGTCGCGGACGGCGGCGTTGAGTTGTTCAAACAATTCGGCGTAATCCTGCCGCCATTGCTTCGGATTTCCATCCGGGCCACCGTACACAATGACGGGCGAAAAATTGAGGTGCACGTCGTACCCCGCATCGAAAAAGTCGTTGATGGCCGCCAGGCGCTGCGGAATCGGGTCGGTGCGCACATCCACCAATTTGCTGACGGTGGCGGGCATGAGGCTGAACCGGATGCGGGTTTTTCCCCGTGGGTCGAGGCGGAGCAGGTCGCGGTTGACGAACTTCGTGGCAAACGTGGCCTTCGCTCTCGGATGGTCGCGGAAAAACTCCACGGCCCGGACCACGGCGTCGGTCAGCGTGGCATCCACCGAAATGTCGGAGTTGCAACCGATGTCGTAGGTGTAAAAATCGGGGTCGGTCTGGTTGGGCGTGCGGGGCCAGGGCTGGGCCATCGCGTGCCGGTCCACGGTGTCGAGAATTTCCTCGATGTTCGTGAATACCGTGATCGGGTTGATGGCCTTGTGCCGGTCCACGTAGCAGTAGGCGCACCCACCCGTGCAGCCGTTGGCGAGGCTGGGGGCGATAAAATCGCTGCTGCGGCCACTGGGTTTGCAGTCGAGCGTTTTCAACATCCCCAGCACGAGCACTTCCTGCTTGACCTTGAAGTGCGACAGGCCGAGGTCGGGCAATCGGTTGTGCTGCCTGACTTCGAGGCGTTCGGCCTCGGGGTAGCGTTCGAGTACGGCCCGGCCCCGAAGGTTGAGCGCCTCGGGCGTGTAGAGGATCGTCTGGGGTTGAACGGGATTCATGCGTGGATATCGGCGTTGTGCAGCGCACATTCGGAACGCCTTCCCTCGGGGTGAGGTTCCAAAAAAATAACTATCATATAATTGATATTCAACTATTTATAATATTTTCTTTCAAACAAAAAGCGCCGAGAACCTATGGATTCTCGGCGCTGTGTTTCACCCTGGGCCAACCCCTTACCCCACGATGAAAATCTTGACGATGTCGAGCACCTGCTGCATCGAGAGCGGTTCGTCGAACGATTCGCTGGCGTCGTTCGGCTCAATGGCCATGCCGTTGATGTTGGTAATCTCGATGCCTGCCTGGTTGGTGTTGTCTTCCCCCGCGTAGCTGGCTTGCACCAGGGCGTTGGCTGCCCCCAGGCCGGGGTCGCTGCCCGTTATCCAGGGTTTCACGCCGGTGTTGCCCGCGGCCATGCGGCGCATCAGGCGGATGTGCGCGGCGTGCCGGGCCTCCACCGAGTGGATGTTGAGCGCGGCCGTCAGCACATCGCCTTTTCCCACCAGATTACGGGCCTGGCCTTTGTAGGCCCGAACGCCCGTGTCTTCAAATACCTGCGCCACGGCCAGCAACAGGCCATAGTCGGAGAAAGCGTTTTTGAACGGGCCATTGCCCACGCCTGCCGCCGAACCCACCCCTCCCGAGAAGTCAAACCGGGGTTTATTCACCGCCCGGCCGCCGGCGGCCTGGATGGCCGTCTGCAAAAACTTCACGTGCTTGGCCTCGTGGTCGGCAATGATGCCGAAGGTTTCGAGGTCGCGGGCATTGGGAAACTTCACCGTCCGGAGGGCCATCGCGTAAAAGTCCGCTTCGAGGTACTCCAGCGTGAGGGCGTAGTTGAGCACGTCGAAAACCGACGGCATGCCGCTGGTTTGGCCATACGCTTTCTTGAACAGCGACCCCATGCCCACGGCTACGGAAGTCAGGGCGATTTTTTTGCCCCAGTTGCCAAATTCGCGCAGAGCCGACCGGCGCGTATCGAGCCGACCGTACACTTCGGGGTCGTGCTTTTCGATTTCTTCTAAAATATGCTGGACGTTCATGAATTCAGTGCGTTTGAAGTGAAGTAAAAAACCCGGTTACAACAGCCCGCTGCCTTCGAGGTTGATTTGTTCTCTGATGAACATCCCGGCGGCAAACAGCACCTCGGCGGGACTCTTCGAACGGTCGAGGGCGTTGTTGTCGACGCTATTGGCGAAGTTGTTGTAGATGAACAAATCGCGCAGGTACGCCGCGTGGCGGGCTTCGACCGACACGATTTTCCCGGCCAGTTCGAGGTAATCGGGGTTTTTAATAAACTTGCCCGCGCCGTTGTAGGCCATTACGCCGAGGTCTTCAAACGCCTGAGCAGCATCGATGATGGCGAGGCGGTTGCGAAAGTCGATTTTCGAGAAGTCAGGCGTCAGGCCCTTGATGGCGGCACTGCCAAGGGCATTTTTGAAAAATTCCCGGTGCGCGATTTCGTGGTCGCGGATGTCGGTCATCAGCGCCAGTTCGTCGCCCCGAAGGGTGCCCGCTTTCACGACTTCGATGTAAAATGCGGCCTCGAGTTGTTCCAGGGCATAGGCGAAGTTGAGCACGGCCACGTCGCCGGTGCCCAGGTACACGACGTGGTCGGCCGTGCGGGCTGCCCGCCCGGCCAGTGCCTGCGGTTCAAGCTGGTCGCTGTCTTTGCAGGCGGTGACGAGGAGCGCCGTAGCTGCCGCCGAAGCGCTGGCCTGGCGAAGAAAAGCCCGCCGTTGCGCGTTTTGGGGCGTCCCGTCGGCTCGACGGGTCCCGTGAACGGTTTTCAGAAAACTGAACATGAAGAGGTAAACGTTTGGTGATGAATAAATCAGGGGTTGGTGGGCGACGTCGGCCAACGGAATCCTCCGAATGCATCCGGCCTGTCCAGCGGCACACGTCGTTTCAGGAATAACAGGTAGGTTCGCCCAGACCTACGGGCATGACTCGCGGCCGGATTGCCAACGCTTGTTTTTTTGGGAAAATTTTTAAGATCAACCAAGCAGGAACATCTCTCCCTGGGTAATTCGGGCGGATCGGGTGAACTTTGTGGGCATGAATGCTGCTCATGCCCGGTTGGAAGTGGTGGTGGCCCGGTACACCGAGTCGCTCAACTGGCTGCGCAACGCGCCAGACAGGATCCGGAAAACCGTGTACGATAAACACCCCACCGACCCGTATCCCGGTGCGACTCGCCTGCCTAACGTGGGCCGCGAGGCACACACCTACCTGACACACCTGCTGATGCGGTACGATTGCCTGAGCGATTACACCGTGTTTTGTCAGGGAAAACCCTTTGATCACGCCTACGATTTTCACCACCGCCTGCGTGAATTTGCCCAGCAACCCGACCTAATCGGTGATTTCTGCTGGCTGGGCCACCAGATTGACACGGACGACGACGCGGGCCTGCGCCTGTTCAAACCCTGGAGCAAAAACGACGATGGTCGGGGCCTAGACCTGCGCGGGTTCCACCAAACGCTGTTCGACACCCACGGACCGGCGGAGTATTCGTTTGTACTCGGGGCGCAGTTTGCCATCCGCCGCGACGTGGTGCTACGCCGGAGTCGGGCATTTTACGAAAAAGCCTTGGAAGTTGCCATCGCCTTTCCCGATGCTGCCCACTGCTTCGAACGGAGTTGGGACCGGGTGTTTGGCTTAACGGGCCTCGATCCGGAGTGGCTGGCAGGACGGAAAACAGTGGCGCTGAAGCCGGTGAGAGAAAAGGTGGGCAGGTAGCGAGTGGCAAACCGGCGTAAGCCTGCACAAACGACTTACCTTAAACGTTTTATTTCAACGCCAACTGCCCACTAACGCCTCCGAAGCCCAAACTCCTGCATCAGTTTTTTTAGGTCGTCAAGGCCGGCGCGGAGGGCGGCGGCGGCGGCATCTTTCTTGGCCTTCATCTGGGGAATCATCTCTTCGGAAGGCACGTAGCCTACGGGTAGCTCCACGACGAGGCCCCGGTAGAGCATGTCGTCGAGGGCGTCGGCCACCTCGTCGTCCGGGTAGTAGATCCGGCTGGCGAGTTCGGGCACGGTCAGGGGTTGCGGCAGCGCGCGGAACAGCACCCGCAGGACTTCGCGTTCAATGTCGGGCAATTCATCGAACTCAACCATACCTGGAAAATCGGCTTGCGTGGGGGAAAGGAAACGGGCTATCCGGTCCTGGTCAACCTCTCGCAACCTTCGTGCCGATTTCGCAAAAAAGCCCCAAACCGGGCGATTTGGGGCTTTTTTGCGCAACGAAACAGACAATCACATGACCAGGAAAGGCCGGATGATATCGAGCACCTGCTCTTTGGTGAGCGGTTCATCAAACGATTCGCTGGCGTCGTTCGGCTCGATGGGCATGTTGTTGATGTTGGTGATCTCGATGCCCGCCTGCCGGGTGTTTTCCTCACCCATGTAGTTTTTCGCCACGAGCGCGTTTTTATCACCCAGCCCCGGTTCGTTGAACGTGATCCAGGGCTTCACGGGCGCGTTGGCGTATTTTTTCCGCATCTCGCGGAGTTTGGCGGCGTGGCGGGCCTCCATCGAGTGAATCCGGAGGGCGCCCGTCAGAATGTCGCCCGTGCCGAGCAGCCTCGGGGCCTGGCCTTTGTAGGCTCGCACGCCGGTGTCTTCAAACACCTGCACAACGCCGAGGTAAAACAGGAAATCCCGGTAAGCGTCCTTAAACGGCCCGTTCATGCTACCCGCTCCGCCCGTCACGTCGAACTTCGGCTTGGCTATCGGCGCGGCCCCCAGGCTGCGGATGGTGTCCTGGAGAAATTTGGCGTGCTTGTTTTCGTGGTCAATGATGATTTCGATGGCCTGCTTGCTATCCGCATCAGGGAAAGTCACGGAGCGGTAACCTGTGGTGTAAATTTCGATTTCGAGTAGCTCCTGGGTAAGGGCAAACTGGAGCACGTCGAGCACGTGCGAAGGCACTTGCCCGTAGGCTTTCTGGAACATCGCTCCGAAGGCCACCGGCAGCGAAGCCGCCGTGAGTTTACGCCCCACGCGGGCAAACTGCTGCATCACCTGACGGCGGGTGTCGAAACGACCGTACACGTCCGGATCGACCGACGAGATTTCGTCGAAAATATGAAAAACGTTCATGGTAAAAGTCGGTTTTGTTGATGAAGGAATTAGCCGATCAGACCGCTGCCGTTGATGTCGATGTCTTCAACGATAAACGGGTCGGCCATCGACAGCACCTCGCCGGGGGCTTTGGCCAGGTCGAGGCCGTACATGTCGGCGGTGTTGGAGAAGTTGTTTTTAATGAAAAGGTCCCGGATGTAGGCCGCGTGACGGGCTTCGACCGACACGATTTTGCCCGCCAAGGTGAGGTAGTCGGGGTTCTTGATGAATTTCCCCGCACTGTTATAGGCAGCCACGCCCAGGTCTTCAAACGTCATGGCCGTCTGGATGATCGACGCCCGGTTTTTGAAATCGACCATCGAAAAATTCGGGGTCAATGCAGGAATTGCCGCACTACCGAGGGCACTTTTAAAAAACTCCCGGTGGGCAATTTCATGGTCACGGATGTCGGTGAAATACTTCATTTCATCGCCGGTGAGGGTACCCGCTTTCACCACTTCGATGTAGAACGCCGCCTCCAGTTGCTCCAGGGCGTAGGCGTAGTTGAGCACGGCCACGTCGCCGGTACCGAGGCGGATCACGTCGCCCAGTTTAGCCGCACGTCCCGACCGGGCGGGGTCAAGCACGGCATCGTCGGTTTTACACGACGATACCAGGAGGGCGGTGGTGGCCATGGAAGCGCCAGCGTAGCGGAGAAAAGCCCGTCGCTGCGCATTTTCCGGAGCGGCGTCTTCCCGACGCCCAGCGGAATCTGTTCTGAAAAACTTTAACATGAAGAGTAAAAGTTTGTGATGAATAAGTGAAGAAAAGCAGGGCTTGGTTGCAATAAACCCGGTCATGAAGGGGAAAAACGGGTGCCAACCAAGCGACCGTTTGGCGCCGAACAACGCCTGCCAACAGGTCTGACGCCCAGAATGAACCGATTAACCAGTAAAAACGCCTCGAAGCGAAGTAAAAGGAAAGGGTCGCAACAAACGCGGCCCACTCAGCTCCGGGCAAAATGGCCGCGATCAGGCCAATTCCTTGCACAGGCTGGGGAGTAACGCACTACACCGGGGGCCATAAAAAAGCCCGCCCCGTTGCAGCGGGGCGGGCCTGGTACCCAGAGCCGGACTCGAACCGGCATGTCCTTGCAGACAATGGTGTTTGAGACCATCGCGTCTACCGATTCCGCCATCTGGGCATCCTCAGCCGGAGCGTTGGGGTTGCAAAAGTAGGAAAAAAAGTGAGAGGTCAGCCGTGAGATGTGAGATGTTTTTGCCGGAATCCATTTTTCGCCCCACCCTTCCGACGCTATTGCTTGACAATCTTTACCGTCGTGGCCGTTCCCTCCGCGTTTATCGTCAGCAGCCAAACTCCGCCCGGCAGGTCGTCCAACGACAATTCCAGGCCCGGCGGCGAACCCGTCAGGCGGGCTTCGCCCCGCCGCACCACCCGCCCGTCCGGCGCGCATACCCGCCACCGGGCGGACAAACCCACCGCCTCAGGCAGTTCAACCCGGAGGCGGTCGCGGGTGGGATTGGGAAAAACGCGAAACCTTCCGGCTTGGGGTTCGGTCGAGGTAATCACCGTCAGGCGGTAGGTAGCCACCGGCCCTGGCGTACCGACGCCGCACCGTTCATTCCGCACGAAGGTCAAACGAAACGTCAGGGACGATTTGGCTTCAAACGACAAGGCCACCGGGGATGTGAACGCCCTGGCGTTCAGGGTTTCAGTGTCCGCCGTCAGCGTGAAGTCCCAGGGAGGAGCGCCCGTGAAGCTCACCAGGAGCGTAACGGGCTGGCCGAAAAAGACCGAATCCGGTCCGGCCAACGTCGCCGTCGGTGGGCTGGTGACTTCCATCATCAGGGGGCTGCTGGTGCCGACCACGGTGGGGTTTTCCGAAACGAACCGGAGCCGGTACCCTCGCCCCGGCACCACCGCCGAAGGCAACGTGGCCTTTACTTCCCGGTCAACGCCCCGGTCGGTCGGTTGGGTGGCAATGGGCCCGTAGTTCCGGCCTTCGGCGTCGGAAAGCTCCAGGCGGAACGTTGCTCCGGAAAAATCGCCCGTGGCTCGGTAGCGGGCGTAAAATGCTTTTCCGATGCAGACGTACTCCGGAGCATCGAGCACTTCCAACCGACGCTCCGCTGGGGGCAAGACGTTGACAACGGCCTGCCCCACCGCCTGCCCTTCGCCGCAGGCGTTGCTGACGGCCTTCAGGCGGTACGTGGTCGTCCGTTCGGGTCGGACTTCACTCGGATGTACCCCGCCGGTGTTGAAGGTGGAAACCAGGCCGTGTTCCCAGATCAGTTGAGCGCCGTCGCTCAGCGTCACAAACAGAAGTGCAGGCTGCCCGGCGTACACGCTCGATTCCGACGTAACCAGCCGGGCCACCACCGGAGTCTGAATGGAAAGTTCGCCCACGACCCGACTCGTCCGCGGGGCCGTGGCCGTCATCACCACTTGCCAGCAACCCGCCTGAGCCAGTTGCGGAACGAAGGAAACGACCCCGGCGGCCTGGCTGGTAGGCGTCACGTCCACTTCGAGGTCACCCCGACTCAAGGTCAGCCCGAAGCGATTGCCCGCCTCGAAAAGTCCGGTCGTTTCGTAGGCCACGTCCACGGTCTGGCCGACGCACGCCACTCCGGCCCGTACTTTGGCCCGCGAAATCTGGCCCGGCAGCAACGCGCTCACCGCTCCCCCGACCAACGCGTAGCCGCATTCGTTGGACACGGCCAGCAGGCGATAGGTCGTCGAGCGGTTCGGTCGCCGCAGCACCGTCAGTACCGTGTCGGTGAGTGTCTCCTGCGTCAGGTCGCTCAGCACCGCCCTGGTGTTTCGGCTTCCGGTAACGGCAATGCGCAGGCTGAGGGCTTTTCCGGTGTCGAGCTTCACCTCGGTTTGGTTGTCGGGCGTGGTGAGACGGGCCAGCAGCGGCTTGTTGTTGAAAACATAAGCGGGCGTGGGCGGACTGTAAAACGTTTCGGTGCCCACCGTGGCCGCCAGTCGAAACTGCACGCTCCGGTCGGAGCTGAGGCGGGGCACGTCGGCTTCAAAGGGGTTGTTCCCCCGCGTGGGCAGGTCGGTGAACCGGGGTGTCACGTTCTGGTCGCTGATTTGAATCTTCCACGACACGTCGGGGGGCAAGGTTCCCGTAATCTGGGCGCTGAACCGCATCGGCGTTTCGGTGCAAAACGTCGCGTTGTAGTCCAGCGGCCGGAGTTGGGCCGAGAATCCGTACGCATTGACCCGCACCGGGAATTCCCGGCCCGAGTCGTACCGGGTGGTTTGGTTGCAGGCGTCGGTCACCGACACCACCCGGTACGCGGTATTTTTCGTCGGGTTTACCACCACACGAGTGCCGTCGGTGGTGCCGACGAGGCCCACCAACACCCCCGACGTCCCGTCGGAAAGGCGGTATTCAAGGGGCGAGTTTCCGGACAGGAGCAGTTCGAGTTCAACCCGTTCGCCGGGCGAAATTTCCGCCGAAGGCTGGTTGAACAACGGCGTCCCGGCGGCGTAGTAGTTCAGCCCGCGGATCTCGGCGCTGGGTTTTTCGGCTTTCACCCACAGGGGTACTTCCGCGCTCTGCCGGGCCGGACTGGTCGAGACGACCCGCAGGGCGTACGTTCCGCTGGCGGAAGGAAAGGCCGTCAGTTTATCGAAGGAGGTTGTTTTTTCGGAAAACAGGTAATTCCCCGTCCAGCGCCCGTTGCCGTCTGACAATTCGACCCGGAACACGTTGCTGCTGTCGTACGAACCGGTGGCCTGGTACCGAATCCGGAGCGACCCCGCAGGGCACCCGGCTCGCCGCTCGCCCGAGTGCTGTAGCAAAATGGCCGGTTCCGAAGGATTCGCGACGACGTAGCGTTTGATGTTGCTCGTCAGCCCGGTTGTGCATTGGTTGCTCACCGAGCGGAGTTCCAGGGTGGTCGTTTGCCGGATCATCACTGGCACGGTCAGCCCGGTTCGGTCGAAAAATTTTCCCTCAAATTCAAATTCCGACCCGTCGGAAAGCGCGAGCCGGTACAACCCGGCCCCGCCGCTCCGAATGGTTAGCGGCAGATCGACCCGCTGGGGGGCGGCCAGCCGAACCTCGGTGCCGTCGTTGGTGAGTTCGGCATCCGGGCGACCGTTGATGGTCATGAAGCCCTTCTCCGGTCCGCGCGCCACTCCGGCGGGCTGCACTTTGTACATGCCGGCCTGCATGAAAATGGGCAGGGTGACCTCAAAGCGCGAGGGACTCACCACCCGCGCCTCCAACTCGTAGGTGAAGGGGAACCGCTCGGAATCGGTCCGGACAAACCGGAGCGTAAACGAGGATTGACCGCCGAGGGTGCCCCGGTGGGCAAATCCGACGGTCGTGCCCGCGCAGACGGGCTTCACCGGCAGGGAATCAATCAGCAGAGAGGGAAGCACCGTGACGCGGGCCTCGCCGCCGGTGAGCGGTTCGCCGCAGGCGGAGCGGGCCGACGTGATGCGGTACGTCTGGCTTTGCCGGGGCGTAACCTGGATTTTCCGGGTAAACGGGTTCGCCGGGTCCAGAAATTCCTGGTTGTCACCCAACGGGTGTTCGCTGCCGTCGCTGAGGGTCACCTGCATCCCCAGGCCCCGGGCGGCGATGCCCAGTTCGGCTTTTTCGCCAAGAAATACCTCGGCCTGGCCCGTGAGCCGTATTTCGGGCCGCGAACTGACGAAAAGCAGCCCCCGCTCAAAACTGGCCCGCAGAGATGGCTGTTCGCATTCGACATAAGCCCGGTAGCTTCCGGATGCCAGGTCGGTGGGCAGACGCGCCCGCACGACGGTTGCCTCCCGCCGGGCCGGCACGACGCGGGTTTCGCCGGTCGCCTGCCCCCCGGAAGTGACCCGAACCAGCGCCACCCGAACGACGGCCTCCGCCGGGATTTCGCCCTGGGCCGAATAGCCCAGGAGGATTTCCCCTCCGGCGCACGACTGCCGAGGTGTGAGTTGGGTAATTGAAACGGCCACCTCGTTGACCCGGATTCGCACGTTCCCCCGCGTTTGCCCATCCCCGCAGGCGTTTTGGACTCGGCTGACGCGCATCTCCTGCGACCCGTCCACCAGCAGATTCCGCGAGACGACCGTTTGCCCCACGCCCCAGGTCTGCCGGACGCTGTCGGAAAAGGTCAGCGTGTACGGTCCTCCGCCCGCCAGGCGGATGGGAAAACTCATTGACTCGAAGCGGTTGCGGTAGAGCAGCGTATCCCAGAGTTCGGCCGTGGCCGGGCCAACGACGGTGAATTTCCGGAACGAGGTCTGACGCACCGGGTCCGTACTCGTGACCCGGTAATACCCTTCGTTTCCGGGGCGGAACCCCTCGGGCAGGCGGACCACCAACGGTGAACTGCCCCCGTCGGTGGGGGCGTCGTTCCAGGCATTTCCGTCGCGGGAAAACTGAACCACGAAGCGGTTGCCGGTCCCAAACCGTTCGTTGACCTGACTGATTACCCGAAAGCCGATCGGAAGCGGGCGTTCGGGACACACGAATTCAGGTCCGTCGAGCAAGTGAAGCTGAAGTTGGGCAACCGCCCATGCCGGGAGAAGTCCGGTGAAAACCAGGAAAAACAGCCGTTTCATGGAGAGGAAAATTCACGCGGCAAATAATGGATTTTGCGGCGAATTCCCCTCGTTGGTGTGCATTTCCTGCTCACTCGTACCGCAACGCCTCAATCGGGTCAAGTTTCGAGGCCCGCCAGGCCGGGTAGAAACCCGACAGAATACCCACCGTGACGCACACCAGCATGCCCATGAGCATCCAAAGCCAGGGTACGATGAACCCACCGCCCTGGGTGATGAGCGTCGAAAGCAGGTTGCCGATGCCGATGCCCAGCACCAGCCCGCCTAGCCCACCGAGAATGCAGATGACGATGGCTTCAATCAGAAACTGCTGGCGGATGCGCAGCGGGGTAGCCCCGAGCGATTTGCGGATGCCGATTTCGCGGGTGCGTTCGGTCACCGACACGAGCATGATATTCATCAAAGCGATGCTGGCCCCGAGCAACGTGATGAAGCCAATGCCAAACCCGCCGAAGCGCAGGTATCCGGTGATCGAATCGAGTTCCTTCAAGACCGCATCGGCCCGTTCGATCTCAAACGAGTCGGGCATGCCGAGGCGGTCTTGCCGCACGAGGCGCATCACGCCGCGGGCTTCCTCCACCACTTCGTCCATGTTGCTGCCCCGGGGCACGGCCGAGGTGATGTCGAACGTGAGCGTGCGCGTGGGCCCGGCCAGGCGCTTGGCGGTTTCGAGGGGCAGCAGCAGCATCCGGTCGTCGCCGCCGCCGGTCATGTTGCCCTTGCTTTCGAGCACGCCGATGATTTTAATTTGTTGCCCCAGGACAGTGACGGTTTTGCCCACCGGCTCGGTATTCCCAAACAGCGTGCGCGCTACCTCGCTTCCCAAAATGGCCACGTTCGTGGCGTAGAACAAATCGTTGGAAGTGATGTCGCGGCCCCTCGCCAGCTTGAAACCTTTGATGCTGAGGTAGTTTTCATCGCCGCCCCGGACGTTGGTGTTGGGGTTGGTTTTCTGCGACCCGTATTTGATTTGGGCAATGCCCGTCACGTTGGTAGACAACGAGATGATGGCTTTCTCGCCGTAACGCTGCTTGTAGGCGATGGCTTCGCGGAATTCGATGGCGCGGACCCGCTTTTCGGACTGACCCGCTCTTCGCCGACGCCACATCCGGGGGCCTTCGATGTCGAAGGTCGTGGCACCCAGCCCGGCAAAACCCGTTTCGACCGAACTTTTGATGCCGTCGATGGCCGTCAGAATCCCCACCAGCGACGTAATGCCGATGGCAATAATGAGGGCCGTCAGCACGGCGCGCAGCGAATTGGCCTGGATGGACCGCAGCCCTTCGCGGAAGTTTTCGAGGAGGTTCATGGCGTGTCGGCGCGGAAATTGTTAGAACCTTGATTCGGGGAATTCAATGAACGAGAGGATTGAATTGATAATCCGAACCGAGATGTATTTTTAGCATCGGAAACGTCGTTCAACCCTTTACATCCTCTGAATCACGGCGACCGTCGCACGGTTCCAACAAAAGTACCGCATGGTCTTTTTTCCCTGCAAACCAATGAAACGCCCCCTGCTTCCGCTCGTCCTTTTTCTGGCTCTGGTGCTGCCCGCCCAGGCTTCGAAACTACTGCTGCCGATGGACGAAGCCCAGAAAAATCACCTTAAGGCTTACGGCATCGCGTACTGGGTGCTGAAAAATTACCAAATCGAGGTGGACTGGCTGCTCAACTACCGGGGCGGAAGTTTCATGTTCCAGCACACCCAGAAGTTTGAGAACGAACTCATCATTCGGGGCGTGAGCTACGAGGTGATTTCCGACGCGCAGGCGGCCAGCCTGGAAAAGCAACTCGCCAGCCCCGACGTGAACATGGATGTGGTGAAACTCCAGAAGCCCCCCAAAATCGCGGTCTATTCCCCCAAAACCAAGCAACCCTGGGACGATGCCGTGACGCTGGTGCTGACTTACGCCGAAATTCCCTACGAAACGATTTTCGACGACGAAGTACTCGACAACAAACTGCCCCAGTACGACTGGCTGCACCTGCACCATGAGGATTTCACCGGGCAGATGGGCAAGTTCTGGCAGCACCGCAATTACCCCTGGTACCAGGCCCAGAAACGCGAAGACGAGCAAAGCGCCGTCCGCCACGGCTTTAGCAAGGTGTCGCAGTTGAAGTTGGGCGTGGTGAAAAAAATCCGGGAATTCGTGGCCGGAGGCGGCTACATGTTCGCCATGTGCAACGCCACCGACACCTACGACGTGGCCCTGGCCGCCGAGGGCGTCGACGTTGTGGACAGCTTCTACGACGGCGACCCCAGCGACCCTGCCGCCAATCGCAAACTGCACTTTGAAAATACCTTCGCGTTCGAAAATTTCCAGGTGATTACTGACCCCTACACCATCGAGTTCTCGACGGTGGACCACCAGCCGGAGGAGCGTCGGCTGATGGAATCGAACGATTATTTCTCGCTGTTTCAGTTCTCGGCCAAATGGGACGCCATTCCGTCGATGCTCACCCAGAACCACGAAACCAGCATCAAAGGCTTCATGGGCCAAACCACGGCTTACAAAAAACAGTACATCAAACCCGACGTGGTGGTGCTGGGCGAAAACCGCTCCATCGGCGAAGCCCGCTACATCCACGGCACGGTGGGCAAGGGCTTCTGGACGTTCTACGGGGGCCACGACCCCGAGGACTACCGTCACGAAGTGGGCGAAGAGCCCACCGACCTCAACCTGCACCCCAACTCGCCGGGCTACCGACTGATTCTCAACAACATCCTGTTTCCGGCGGCGAAAAAGAAAAAGCAGAAAACCTGAGTGGTTATTGGTTACTCGTTATTGGTGTAATTTTTTACCTAATAACCAATAACCAGTAACCAATCTTATTTCGCCAACTGGGGCATGTTCCTTGCAACCCGCAGCCCGTCCTGACACCCCGGGGCGGGCTTTTTCGTCACATGGCTTCCACTTCGACTTCTCCTGTTGCTGCATCCACCTCCGCTCCCACTCTGTGGGCACCCTTCGCCTACCCGATGTTCCGGGCCATTTGGCTGGCCGCGCTGGTTTCCAACATCGGCACCTGGATGCAGAACGTGGCGGGCGTGTGGCTCATCACGACGTTGACGACCTCGACCGTCCTCGTGGCGGCCATGCAGACGGCCACGAGCCTGCCCGTGTTCCTGCTCAGCGTGCCTGCCGGTGCCCTGGCCGACCTGCTCGACCGGCGGCGGATTCTGCTCCTGACCCAGGGCTTCATGGCCATGGTGGCACTGGTGCTCGGCACCGTGACCTTGCTCGGTGGCGCGAGCAGCAGCATCGTGTTGTTTTTTACGTTCCTGCTCGGCCTCGGCGCGGCGCTCAACGGCCCCACCTGGCAGGCCATCGCCCCTGAACTCATCCCGCGTTCGGACTTGCCCTCCGCCCTGACCCTCAACGGCGTGAGCGTTAACCTCGCCCGGGCCATCGGCCCAGCCATCGGGGGACTGATCATCGCCCGGTACTCGCCGGGGTACGTTTTTCTGCTCAACGGCCTTTCGTTCGTGGGCACATTCCTGGTCGTGTCGCGCTGGCGGCGTCCTGCCGAAACGAGCAAAGTGCCCGCCGAACGCTTCGGTTCAGCCCTGCGCGCGGGCGTCCGCTACGTGCAGTATTCGCCCGCGATTCAGGCCATTCTGATTCGGGCTTCGGCCTTCACCTTCGGCTCCAGCGCCATGTGGGCGTTGCTGTCGCTGGTGATTGCCCGGCGATTACACCTCGAATCGGGCACCTACGGCGTGATGCTCTCGTGGCTGGGCGCGGGAGCGGTGACCGGCGCGTTCGGGGTCAGTCGGATCAACCGCCACCTCGGGCCAAACCGCCGGATTCTCCTGGCTACGACGCTGTTCGTCGGGGTAAACGCCTGCCTGGCCCTGATCGATTCGGTCCTCGCGCTCTACGGCGTGATGTACGTCGCGGGCCTGGCCTGGATCATGGTGATGACGAGTTTCAACGTGTCCATTCAGCTTCACCTCCCCCGCTGGGTGCAGGCTCGGGTACTGAGCGTGTACCTGCTGGTGTTTCAGGGCGGAATGGCCTTCGGTAGCTTGGTGTGGGGAAATCTTTCGGATCGGTTTGGCCTCGAAACCGCCTTGCTGGCGGCGTCGGGGTGGCTCGTGGTCAGCCTGATGCTGGCGATTCCGTTCAAAATTACCTCGGCGGAAAGCCTGGACCTGAATCCCGCCCTTTCCTGGCCCGAACCCCACGTCACCGACGACATCGATCCCGACGACGGCCCCGTGGTGGTGATGATTGAATACCGGGTGCAGGAAACGGACGTTCCCCGGTTTCTGACCGCCTTCGAGGAGTTGAAACGATTGCGCCTCCGCGACGGGGCCTCCCGCATCGGGGTCTTCGCCGATGCCACCGATCCCACCCGGCAGGTGGAATTTTTCACGGTGCATTCCTGGGGCGAGCACCTGCGGCAGCACCAGCGCTTCACCCACCACGACGAGACCATCGAAGCGGCGGTGCGGGCCTTTCACGTCGGCCCCGACCGGCCCTTCGTGACGCACTTCGTGGCTCAATCGGAGAAAAACCCGCCCCAGGCCGTACCGGTGTTCGAGGCGCTGCAAGGAGCTTGAGTCTCAAGGCACGAGCGCAGCCTTGGTGGTGCGCACGTCCGGAGTTTGGACGTGGATGTACACTTTGCCCGGCTGTTTGCCCAAAAACAACCGAAGGCGACCGTCGAAAGTCGGGTAGGTTTGCTGAAAAATTAGTTTCCCGTCGCCCGTGACGACGTCTACGTTCAGGTTGTTCCAAATCAACCGCGAATCGAGGGTAACGAAACCGTCCGTCGACGGCACCGGGTACACAATGAACTGCTCGTCGCCAAATTCGCTCAAATCGACCGTGAACGGCAGCGACCAGGCCGAACGGCACACGAGGTTTTCGCCGTTGAGCGTCAGTGGATTGTACGACCGCGTGCGGTACGAGGCGTTGGTGCTGGTTTTGAACAAGTCGATTCGTTTCGTCAGCGTGTCGCCGTTGTTGACCTGCCAGTCGTACTCCACGCTGGGGGTGCGGGGCGTGGCCCGGAGGGTAAACGGCCCGGTTTTGTCGAGCTGGGGCGCTTCGGGCACGGGGGCCTGCGTGGTGCGCAGCACGGTGGAAGGTTCCGAAAAACAGCCGATGCGGTTATACGCCCGCACCGTAAACTCGCCCGTGCGATTGACCCGGATGGCCCGCTGGTTCTGCCCTTCGTTCCAGCGGTAGGTGGTATCGAGCGGGTTGCCCGAGGCCACGAGCGTGACGCCGCCGCTTTCCTGGCAAAACGTGGTTTTGCTCTGGGCCGTCAGCGTGGGTCGGGGCGGGCCGGGGTTGGCGGGCACCAGCGCGGCGGGCGTGAACCAGAAATTACCCCGAGCATCGCGGACGGTGGCCGAGTAGGTGCCGGGGGCGGGGGTGATGCTGGGGGTGCTGCCCGCGTCGTTCCAGGAGTAGCTGGTGTAGGTGCTTGGCAATGTGAGTGTCAGGCGGGTGCCGTCGTTGCAGCGGGCCATTGCCGTGGGGGGGGCGACGGGAAGGATGGGTGGTGCAAGGCTAAAAAAGGCTTCGTTTAAGGCGTTGTTCCAACGTCGGGCCATTTCCGTTTGCCCCGCAGCGGTGTAGTGAAGGAGGTCCGGAAAAGGGTTCCGGAAGGAAGGATCGGGATTTTCGTCCAGGTTCGGTCCCTGAAAAACGTTCGGTGTGATCGCGATAACCTCGCGTTGGGCATTAGTAACATTGGCATCAACACGATTCCCCTTGAACGACGAAATAGCCACCACCCACGGCAGCGTCGGGTGCCCGGCATCCAATCGGGACTGCTCAATGGTAGTTTGATAGTATTTTACGATATCGTCCTTAGACGAACCCACGTCGTTTTCGCCGTGCAGCGCCAAAATTGCACGGAGGCCTGTCGTTGGGACGTAACGAATCAAGGCATTTTTAAGGTTGCTGTATGGATGGCCAATTCGGAACCCAGCGAATGGGTCGGGGCCAAAGAGCGTGAACGGTATGCGTTTGATGGCCTTGTAATTCTGTTCCATGTTCGTGCCACCATAGGCCGCGCTGTAAAGCAGGACCGGCACGTTCAGCTTTTTCACCAATGAATCCCCCAATTGACTCCAAAGCCAAGGAACCAGGTTGTAGGGGGCAATCCCACAGGTTTGGCACAATTGAATAAAATCCAGCCTGGACATGAAATTTGGATCCGCTGTTTGGTTGTAGGCTTCAAAATCATACTTGCTTAAGTCCACACTCGTGACTCTATCGTCTGTTGCCGGGCGACTAGGGCTGTAATTATCTCCCCCCTGCGCATTCGAGTGCCCCATGATCAAAAACACCTCCCCCACCCCCACCCGCTCCAGCGTATCACCGGCCACTTGATTCCCGTTCAGCAATCCTCGCACCTCCAGCGAATACCAGCCGCCCGACACCGTCACCGAGCCGGTGAAGGAGCCGCCCGCCGGGCGGGCTTCGAGCAACGTCCAGCCCGTGGCCACGCCACCCTGCACGGGCACGAAGCGGGCCTCGACCCGGTCGAGCACCTGCGTGTAGGTACCGGCAACGGTGAACGTGGCCTTGTTGCTGAAATCCCGTTGGTACACGATCCGGTTGGCGGGGTAGGTGATTCGAAGCTGGCTCACAGCCAGGTGAGGGAGCGCAGTCAGCAGGAAGAACAGGAATACACGAAGCGGCATATCGAATCGACTTCTGACGGTTTTGTGAAACAACGTGGCGAATCTGACCCCCAAAAATGGCAGAAGTCCGGCGGGAAGCCAAATCGCTTCCCGCCGGACTTCTCGTTTGAGACCGCTCAGCACCGCACTACGGCACCAGCGCGGCTTTGGTGCTGCGCACATTTTCGCCCCTGGCGTGGATGTAGTATTTGCCCGGTTGCGGGCCGAGGTACAACCGCAGGCGACCGTCAAAAGTCGGGTAGGTTTGGCTGAAAATCACCTTGCCGTCGCCCGTGATCACGCTCACGTTCAGGTTGCTCCACACATCGCGCGTGTCAAGGGTCACGTAGCCGTCCGCCGAGGGCACCGGGTACACCACGAACCCGTCGCTGTCTTCCAACTCCACGGAATACGTGTCGGACGAATACCGGGAAAAACAGCGAATCGGTGCCCCACCTGCCTGGGCGGAATCCAGAAATGCCCGCACCTGGTAACGCCCGTCGCGGGGCGTTTTAAACAGGTTGCCCTGGGTCGTCACCGGGCCGCCGTCGATTCGCCAGTCGTACTGGGTGACTTTGCGCTGGTTGCTGGCCTGGAGGGTAAACGGACCGACTTTTTCCAAAACCGGCACTTCCGGCGTGGGCACCACCGACACCCGCAGCGGGTCGGATTCGGGCGAAAAACAGCCGAAGCGGTTCAGCCCCCGCACCCGGTATTCGCCCGAGGCCCCCACGAGCAGGGTGCGGGTGTTGAGGCCGGTGTTCCAGCGATACGTCGAGTCCGCCCCTTGTGAGGTGGCGATGAAGGTCACGCTCGTGGTATCGCAGAAAAAGAGTGACCCCTGAACCTGCACCGTGGGCTTGGTGGGTTCGGGGAAAACGAGCACGTTCACGCTGTTTTCCGAAAAACAATTCACGTTGTCGTAGGCCCGGAAGCGGTAGGTGCCCGTCGCGGCCACGGTGATGCGCGTGTCGCCGGTGCCGGTGCTCCACTCGTAGCGGGTCGCCGACGGGGTGCTGCCCGTGAGCGTGACGCGTCCACCGGGGCAGAACGACGTGGGGCCGTCGGCCTGCACAATCGGGCGCGGCGGGCCAACCTGCTCGGGCACGCGCACGGCGGGGGCGAAGCGAAAATTGCCCTGCGCATCACGCACGATGCCCTGGTAGAGGCCGGGTGTGGTGGTAGTCAGGGTATTGCCCGGCGCGCCGTTCGACCAGCGGTACTGGCTGAAGGTTTCGGGCAAGCTGAGGGTGAGGGCGTTGTTGGTGATGCAGGCCAGTGAGGCAATCGGGGGTGGCTGGGGCAGCATGGGGTTGGCCGTCTGGAAAAACTCCGGTGTCAGGGCCTCGTTCCAGAGCGCGGCGATTTTCGTCTGCCCGACTTCGGAGTAGTGCAGCCGGTCGGGGCGATCTTCGAGGCTGTTGACCACGTCGAGATTCGGCCCCGCGAACACGTTGGGCACGGTGGCAATGACTTCGCGCTGGGCGGCGGTCACGTTGTCCCACACCGTGGTGTTGAACGACGAAACGGCCACCACCCAGGCCAGGTCGGGCTTGCCCGCATCCACCCGCGACTGCTCGATGGTGGTCTGATAAAATTTCACGATGTCGTCTTTCGACGAATACCGGTCGTTTTCGCCGTGTACCGCCAGTACGCCCCGCAACCCCGTGGTGGGCACGTACCGCATGAGGGCGTTCTTAAGGTTGATGTACGGCATGCCAATGTTGTAATTGACGAAGCCGCCGTCGAACGGAATGCGCTTGATCGCCTTGTAATTCTGCTCAATGGAGGTACCCCCGAAGGCCGCACTGTAAAACAAGACTGGTACGTTCAGTTTCTTGACCAACAAATCACCGAGTTGGCTCCACACCCAGGGCACGCCGTTGTACGGGGCGATGCCGCAATTCTGGCACAGGGCCGCAAAGTCGAGGGCGGGCAGAAAGTTGGGGTCGGCGGTGGTGTTGTAGGCAAACAGGTCAATCTTGCTGAAGTCGGCGGCTACCACCCGGTCGTCGGTGGCACCCTGGCTGGGGCTGTACCCGCCCTGCGCGTTGGAATGGCCCATGATGAGCAGCACTTCGCCCACACCCACCCGATCGAGCGTGGCCTGTCCGACGGGTCTTTCTCCAAACGAGCCGCGAACTTCGAGGGTGTACCAGCCCGCGCTGACCGTCATTTGTCCGCTGAAGGCCCCCCCCCGGGGGTTGGTCTGCAGAATAGCCCAGTCGGTCGCCGTGCCCCCGTTGACGGGCACGAACCGCGCTTCTACTTTATCGACGGGCTGTGAGTACGTCCCTGCGACGATGATGGGAGCCTGATTGGCCGCGTTGCGCTGGTACACGATCCGGTTGGCCGGCGAGGTGATTTGCAGTTGCCCCCAAAGCTGGGTCGGCAGCAGCCCCATCAGACCTACAATTCCGGAAGAGAACAGAAATTTCATGGAAAATCAGTTGGGCAACAGCAACCAACCAGCAAAAACACGAACGGAACCGTCGTTCAGAACCAGGCTGCCGCCTCGGTCTGCCGTTCAACGGCTTGCTCGGTAGAGTCAGGCAGGGCGGCGAAAAAATCAATCCCCGTGGCTTTTTCCACCGCGTCTATCGAAACGCTGAGGCTGCGCAGGTCCGTATCCAGGTAGTTGCGGTTTTCGATCAAAAACGCGATGGCCTGCTGGCGGGCGGGGTCGTACACAATTTTAAAATACCGCTCGGGCACGGCCACCTTCGTCGAGCGCCCAATGGTGGGCAGACCCGGTTTCAACACCGGTCCGGTGACCACCACCAGCGAACCGCGTTTTTTCGCCCACCGCCGTACCTGGTCTTCGAGATCGTTCCAGATGCCGATGTTCAGGGCGTGGTCCTGGGGCGACATGTTGCTCATGAAAAACGTCTGGTTGGTCGCCTCCTGGTCGTGCTTGAAGTCCCCCGCCGGGGCCATGTGACCCCGGTCGTAGCCGGTGCGGGTGTAGTCGGAGGGCAGGGCCGAGCCGGTCGAAACCAGCGGGTCGGGCTGGAAGCGGTCGGCCCGCTTGGCCTTACCGGTTTTGCCCAGCACCCGGTGCAGCACCCACCGGGCCTGCTCGTAGGGTTCGGCGTATTCAAGCGCAAAACCCCGGTGCCGCACCAGTTCGCCCCCACCGACGGCGGGCAGGTAGGCGTCGAGTTCGAGATCGGCGGCGTTCGACCTCGGGCGGCGGGTCGGCGCTGCTTCTCCCGGACGGGTGTCGCTGGCGACGTCATCGTTCGGAGATGGTTTCGGCGTGGGGGCCTGTTCCGTCGATTCCCGGTTTCGGGTTTCCGACGGTTGCCGGTTGCAGAAGTGCAGCACCAAGGCGATCACCACCAGCACCACCAAAACGACCAACCGGTTGTTGCGCATTCCGCCGCCCCGATTCCCTGCCAGGATGCCCATATTTTTGAGGAAAAAGTGCCCTGCCCAAAACCGGCAGGTGCCGTGAAAAAACGTCCGCACCGGAATGGGTACGAAAAAAACACCCCAAAGTTGCTTTGCGGAAACCACTCGTCCAACCGCGATGTTTGCCCGAGCGATGAATCACACGCCCCACGTGGCCGTCGTCGGGGGTGGCGCGGCTGGTTTTTTCGCCGCCCTCGCTGCCGCCGAAGCCTTTCCCCACGCTCAGATTACGATTTTCGAGAAAAACCGCACCGGGCTGGGCAAGGTCCGCATTTCGGGCGGGGGGCGCTGCAACGTCACCAACGCCGCCCTGACCGTGGCCCACCTCGTTAAGGGCTACCCTCGGGGTGACCAGTTTCTTCGCCCCCTCTTCCGGCAGTTCGACAACCACGCCACCATCCGCTGGTTTGAAAGCCGGGGCCTGCCCCTGAAAACCGAACCCGACGGGCGGGTTTTCCCCGTCAGCGACCAGTCCGCTGACGTCATCGCCTGCCTCGAAACCGAAGCCCGACGACTGGGCGTGAAGGTGCGAACTTCGGCGGGGGTAGCCCGATTGAGTTGGCGGGAGGCAGTAGGCAGCGGGCGGCGATCCGCTTGGCAATTGGAACTACAAACGGGTGAAGTGATCGAGGCTGACCGCGTCATCGTGACCACGGGTGGGAATCCGAACCTGGCCGGGTACGGCTGGCTGGCCGAACTGGGCCACGCCGTTGTGCCGCCGGTGCCGTCGCTGTTCACGTTCAACGTGCCCGATTCGCCCCTGCTCCAACTCGCGGGCGTGGCCGTGCCCGAGGCCAACGTGCGGCTGTCGGGCACCAAACAAAGCCAGACTGGCGCGGCCCTGCTCACCCACTGGGGCTTCAGCGGCCCTGCCGTGCTGCGGCTGTCGGCCTGGGCCGCGCGTGACCTGGCCGAACGGGCCTACCGGTTTGAAGCCGCCTTCAACTGGGTTTTTCCGAAAAAAAACGACGAGGTGCTGGGTATTTTGGCCGAAACCCGCGCTCACCACGCCCGCAAGCAGGTGGCCTCCCTCCCGCTCTTCGGCCTGCCCCAGCGGTTTTGGCGGGCGCTGGTGACCGAGGCGGGTTTGCCCGAAAGTACCCGCTGGGCCGAAGCTCCCGCCAAAGCTGTGAACCGGCTCAGTGAATTGCTCGTCAACGGCACGTTTCCGGTTCGGGGAAAAACGACCTTCAAGGACGAATTCGTCACCTGCGGGGGCGTGGCCCTGAGCGAGGTCAACCCCCAAACCCTCGAAAGCCGCCGCGTGCCCGGCCTGTTTTTCGCCGGCGAAGTGCTCGACATCGACGGCATCACGGGTGGTTACAACTTCCAGGCGGCCTGGACGACGGGGTACGTGGCAGGGCGGGCGTGCCTGGCCTGAACCGATTGATTCGGCCCAGCCGTTGAAGTTCCGGAAATGGTTATCAGGAACGTGGAACCGTGATTTTCCCGGAATCCTGGCCGAAAAATACCCTCTTTTTTCCGGCAATTTTCCCGGTGCTTTTGAGGGCTGGGGCAGGACACCTTTGTGGCGTCGGACCCTAGCTCAGGGGGCAGCCTCGGTGCTTCCGGGGGCGGGGTTTGGCAGCCATCCATCCCCAACTTTTCCCTCCCATGAAGTCCCGCATTCGTTTTTTCGCACCCGTGCTGGCCGTGTTGCTGCTGGCAGCCTGCAAGGATCAGAACGAGGCCAAGCCCGACCTGATCGACCCTTCCGACGCCCAGAAAGTAGGCGCGGCGCTCGTGATGCCTTCCGGTACCCAATCCAAAACCGGCACTCCGCCCGCCCCCAGCCAAAGCCCCCAGGCACCCAGGGTGAGCGCGACGGTCAGCGAGCTCCCCACCACCAACGGTGGGGCTGAGAACATTTCGGTGCCGTACAACAACCTCAACGGGGGCCTGGGTGGCGCTTACGCCCAGGTGGAGGGCGCTTCGTCGTACTTCGACATTCCCGTGCAGGGCAATGCCCCATCGTCGGGCGTAATCACCCTGCCGGTTGGATTGCCCGAAAACCTCAACAGCGGTTCGTTCGTGCTGGTGTACTGCATTTACGACCGCAGCGGGCGGGTGAGCAACGTCCTGCGGGTGCGGTTCACCATCAGCCGCGTCGAGCCGCCGCAGCCAGGCGAAGGCCGGGTAACCATCGGTGGCCGCACCTACGACGCAACGGCCATTTGCGAGATCGACCTGGGCGGCTACGGCAAAGCCTACGGCATCCTGATCGGGCAGACCCAGTTCGTGGCGCTTTACCACCTGAAACGGGGCAGCAACCAGCTCAACGACGTGGTAAACGGCACCTACGATCCCTTTGACGGCATCCCCTGGGCGGGCTATTTCGACGGCAGCAACTTTTATTTCTCCACGTCGGGCACGGCCAGCTACAACGGCCGGTCGGTGTCGATGTCGGCCCGGATGGAGGATGCCTTCAGCAATCGGCAAATCAGCCTCAGCGCCGCCGGAAACTGCGAGTAATTCCCGCTCGCCCACTTTTCCACCTGCGACCCCATGAAAGCGCTTTTGCCACTTCTGCTCCTGCTGAGCCCGTGGGCAGCCGCCCAGGATGTGATTCTCAAACAGGACAAAACTGAAATCGAGGCCACCGTGCTTGAGATCACCGACGACGAAGTCAAGTACCGCCCGTTGGCCCGCCCCAATGGCCCGATGTACACCCTACGAAAAAAAGACGTGCTGCTGATTCTGTACAAGGACGGTTCGCGCGACCGTTTCGATGCGCCACCGAAGCCCCCAACCCGCGCAACCAACCCGCCTCGGGGCGACGTTGACGAGGCGAAGGCTGCCACTGCCACGCACTCGCCCACGTCGGAAACCGATGCGCCCCCGGCCGTGCGCAAGTCTACCCCCAGCGGGTGGTACTACGGTCTGGGGTACCTCGGCCCAACGCAGGGACTCGGCCAGTTGCACGGGTACTGGGCCTCAAACGGGTACTACAAAGTGCTGCGAAGCCAGCGTCAGGGATTTTCCGTTGACCTCAGTTACCTGGAATTTTTCCCCGCTTACAGCCCAGGGTATATCGTTCTGACACTCAACGGATTCATGCGCTTTTCCGAATCGTCGCCCCTGCACGTAGGCGGGGGAATCGGACCGGCCTACACCTACGTGAAGGTGCGGGGCTACAACGGTCGGGATCGTGTTGCCGACGCCCTCGACCTGGGCGGGCAGGTGTTTGTCAATTTCAAAGCGTTCCGGATCGGGCTGGTGTTTCCCAATTTTTCCGGGGGCTCGCTGTTCACGGCAGGTTTCACCGTCAATCCGTTCCGATGATCCGATATTGACCGAAGAGCAGGTCGCCCGGCTTGCTCCCGATGCCGCTTCGCTGAAAGCCGGTCGCACCCTGACGGTTTCAAACTGGCTCACCCTTGCTACCAGCGCTCGCGCTGCCGGGGGTGAAATCCAGGGCAGCGGCTCCGCCCCCTGCCGCACCCGGACCGACCTGCTCGGTCCGGCGTTCAGTTGCACCTGCCCCAGCCGTAAATTTCCCTGTAAACTCGGCCTCGACCTGATTTTCCGCCTGGCCCTCAATCCCGACCACGCCTCCGCCAAAGAATCCGCCTGGGTACGCGACTGGATGGACAAACGCGCCAGCCAGAAAATCGCCCCGAAACCGCCGACAAGCAAACCCGCGACCGCGAAAAACGCCAACTCGACCGCCTCCGCAAGGCGCAGGCCGGCGTGGCCAACCTCGACCGCTGGCTCCGCGACCTCGTCCGCACCGGCCTGCTGACCCTGCCCCACCGCAAGGGCGGCATGCGGAAGTTCCAACCTTGAGTCGGTGCAATCTGCTTCCTATGACACGGGATGTTCACCACAACCGCTCTACACAACCAGGACGGTTTTTCATCGAAACGTAGGATTTGTCTCACCCTGTTTGCGGTTTTTGTGCACAACCTTTTCATATTTCCTTTCGTATGTGTAGGTTGGGAACGAATTGCGCCAATACCACGAATCGGGTGATGCAGTTCGTAGCCTCCTCTAAACCAAACCCATGCAACGCCGCGAATTTTTGCAGAAAACCAGCGCCGCCAGCCTCGCGTTTTCAGCCTTACCCCTTCTGCCTTCGTTAACTCGCACGACGCCCTATAAAACCGCCCTCATCGGGTCCGGCTGGTGGGGCACCAACATCCTGCGCTGCGCCGTGCAGGCGGGGCAGTCGAAGGTGGTAGCCCTCTGCGACGTGGACGCCAACCAGCTCAAAACCTGTCAGGCTGAGGTGGGGAAGCTGACCTCCGACCAACCCCGGCTTTACCGGGATTTCCGCGAGATGCTGGCGAAAGAAAAGCCCGAAATCGTCATCGTCGCCACGCCCGACCACTGGCACCCGCTGTGCTGCATCGCCGCCGTGGAAGCCGGAGCGCACGTGTACGTTGAGAAACCCATCGGCCACACCATTGCCGAAGGCCGGGCGATGGTGGCCGCCGCCCGCAAGCACCACCGCGTGGTGCAGGTGGGCACGCACCGGCGGGTGTCGCCGCACAACGTGTCGGGGATGGAATTTCTGAAAGCCGGCAAGGCCGGGAAAATCGGCATGGTGCGGGCCTTCGTCCACTACGGCGGCGGCGCGGGCACGGTGGTGCCTGATTCGGAACCACCCCAGGGCCTCGACTGGGACATGTGGTGCGGCCCGGCCCCCCTGCGGGCGTACAACAAATCCCTACACCCGAGAGGCTTCCGGCAGTTTCTCGATTACGCCAACGGGCAATTGGGCGACTGGGGTATTCATTGGATGGACCAGGTACTGTGGTGGACTGAGGAAAAATTTCCGAAGAAAATTTTCTCAACCGGGGGCCGGGCCATCCGCCGCGATCAAACCGACGCGCCTGACCATCAGGTGGCCGTCTGGAAATTCGAGGATTTCACGCTGGAATGGGAACACCGGCAGTTCGCAGCCAACGAAGCGGAAAAAACCAACGTCGGTTGCTATTTCTACGGCACCGAGGGAACCTTTCACATGGGCTGGCTCGATGGCTGGACATTTTACCCCGCCAGCAAAAACAAGCCCATTCTGCACCAAAACCCCCAATTGAATGAACCTGACCAGCAGAACATCACTCAGTTGTGGGCCGATTTTTTGGGAGCCATTGAAAAAAATACCCGGCCCATCAGCGACATCGAGATTGGGCATCGCTCCACCAACGTCGCGTTGCTTGGCATGCTCAGTTACAAATTAGGCCGAAGCATCGACTGGAACGGCGAAAAAGAAGTAATTTTAAACGATCCGGAGGCCAACGCCCTGCTGCAGCGCGCCTACCGGGGGCCATGGCAGTACCCATTGGCCTGATTCTCCCGCAAAACCTTTTCACAACCACCCTTTTTTTGATTGTCAACCTTTTACCACCCCCGTTTTCTCCCATGACACACGCTCGACGTTGGCTTTTGACGCTGGCCCCGGCGTTGCTTTTTTTGGCCTGCGGTCCGAAAGGCCTGATGGTACACTCCGGGTACGCCCCCAATTACACCCACCTCTACAACACGTACTGCATCGTATTCGACCCCATCGCCTCGGCCGATTCGAGCTACCAGCACGACGTAATCCGGGCCGAAATCAACCGACAGATGCAGCTAAGGGGGTTTCAGTACACGGTTGAGAACCCGGACATGCTGGTGTTTTATTCCCTGCACCCTGATAAAATCCGACTCAACACGTACGTCCGGAATTATCGCTACCCCGACGTAGACTACACCGTCGACAAAGCTTTTCTCAAAAAAGGGACCCTCCTGATTCAACTTCAGGACAGTTTCATGAACAAGACCGTCTGGCAGGGGTATGCTGCCCGGGTGGCACCCGAAGGCGGCAATTCCTTCGACCGGAAAACCCTGGGCGTGGCCGCCCGCAACGTGTTGTCGGGCTACCGGACGTTTTCGATCAATTACCAAGCTCGCGAACGCGACCGATCCTACTGAATGCTTTCCCCGAACGCTTTCCAAGCCCTGCGGATTTGCAGGGCTTTTTTCGTGGCTGAATCGCTCCCCCGCCCTATTTTTGTCGCTGCTTTTTTTCACCGCCCATGACCCAGGAAACCTGGTTTGTCTTCAATCCGATTTCCGGGGTGCTTTCTCCCGACCGCAAGCAATCCCTGATCCGCTTTATCCATGCCCAACCCGGTGCGCGCCTGATGCTAACCGAACGGGCCGGACACGGTACCGAACTGGCCCGTCAAGCCATCCGGGAGGAAATCCGGGCCGTCGTGGCCGTGGGCGGCGACGGCACCGTGAACGAGGTAGCGCGCGGATTGCTTGATTCGCCGGTGGCGCTTGGCATTGTGCCAGTGGGTTCGGGCAATGGCCTGGCCCGGCAGCTTAGGTTGCCGCTGGGTGTTGAAGACGCCGTTCGTTTCGCCCTTCACACCGAGCGATGGCAGGCGATGGATGTGGGATTTCTTAACGATATTCCGTTCTTCTGCACGGCGGGCGTGGGTTTTGACGCCTGGGTTGCCCATGCCTACGCCCGCCGTGCCGGGCGCGGCCTGGCGACCTACGTCCGTGCCACGGCGCACACCCTCTGGCGCTACCAGCCCGAACGCTGCCGCCTGTCGGCCCCCGGTCTGGACGGTGAGTTTTCGACTGCAGGCATCGAACTGTTCTCCCTCACGTTCGCCAACGCGGGTCAGTACGGCAACGACGCCTGGATTGCCCCCGAAGCCCGCCTCGACGACGGCCTGCTCGACGTGGCCCTGCTGCGACCCTTCCCCAAAACGCACTCCGCCGCCATGAGTCGACGGCTCTTCCGGGGCCAACTGGCTTCGTCGCCGTACTACTCCCTGCTGCGGGGCAACCAGTTTACGCTCGAAACCGACGCTCCCCTCCTGCTTCACTATGACGGCGAACCGCTGGTGCTGGAAGCTACCTCGCTGCACGTTCGACTGCAACCGGGTGGCCTGCGTGTGCTGGCACCGGCGTTTGGGTCAGGGGCGTAGCGTGACGCATCGCAGGCTTTTGCCCAAGCTTCTCATTCCCATTCATCCTGCCATTGCTGGTAAGCTGCCTGCAACTCACGGCCCGTTTTTTCCTGATTGGTATTCGCGGCAAGCCGAATTCCATTCTCAAAAATAACCCGGGCAGTGGCTTCGTCGTCTCGCTCGGCAAAAAACTGGGCGGCTGGATAATACGTGGGCAGGTAATCAGGAAATTCCCGGAGAAGTTTTTGAAAAAAAAACTCCGCTCTGCTGGCTTCAGCCTCCCGGTACTCCAGCGCGAGGGCGTAAAGGTTGAACGGGTCGGTCGGGTCTTCCTCGTAAAATGCCAACAACTGGCTTAATCGGTGGTTGTTCATCGAACATGGTTTTTGAAAAACGGTATGCTTGCATACGTTTTTTCATCCGGCAATTCGTACTTTCGCCGCAGAATTTTTCCGCGAAGGAAAAGGACTTCTCCGAACTCAAAAACGCAGTACCATGAAGATTTTAGTTTGTGTGACGAGCGTGCCCGACACGACGGCCAAAATTTCCTTCACCGACGGCGACACGAAATTCAACAAGGCCGGGGTGCAGTACATCACCGGACCGTACGACGACTACGCCCTCAGCCGGGCCGTTGAACTCAAGGAACAACACGGCGGCACGGTGACGGTGCTCAACGTGGGCGAGGCCGACTCCGAGCCGGTGATTCGCAAATGCCTCGCCATCGGGGCCGACGACGCCATCCGGGTCAATGCCGAGCCGACCGACGCGTATTTCGTGGCCGAGCAAATCGCCGCCATTGCCAAACAGGAAGCCTATGACCTGATTCTGATGGGCCGTGAGTCCATTGATTTCAACGGCGGGCAGGTGCATGGCATCGTGGGTGAAATGCTGGGCATCCCCTCGTTTTCGCCCGTCATGAAACTCGACGTTGAAGGATCCACCGCCGAATTTGCCCGCGAAATTGAAGGCGGCAAGGAAACCCTCGAAGCCAGCCTGCCGCTCGTGCTGGGCTGCCAGGAACCGATTGCTGAGTGGAAGATTCCGAACATGCGGGGCATCATGACCGCCCGCACGAAACCCCTGAGGGTGGTTGAACCCACCGGGAATGATAGCCTGACCAAGGTGCAGAAGTACGAATTGCCCCCAGCCAAAGGTGCCTGCAAACTGATTCCCGCCGACCAGGCCGAAACCCTCATTCAACTCCTGCGCACCGAAGCAAAAGTGCTTTAACCCGTTCACTGTTTACGGCTCATAGTTAAAATTCATTGTGAACGGTTTTGTGTGAACAGTAAACTGTAACCTGTAAACTGCCCATGCCCGTCCTTATTTTCACTGAACTCGATAACGGCTCCATCCGGAAATCCTCGCTGGAGGCCGTTTTTTACGGGGCGAAAGTCGCCCAGATGCTTGGCACCACAGCTACGGCCCTGGCTATCGGCCCCGCCGATGCCGCAGAATTGGAAATTGCCGGGAATTACGGAGCTACGAAAGTCCTTCAGGCTGCCGATGAGCGCCTGGCCCAGACCAACAACATGGCTTACGCCAGCGTACTGGCCGCCGCCGCCCAACGGGAAGGCGCCAAGGTGGTCATCATCGCCAAATCGGCCCTCGGCGACGCCGTGGCCGCCCGCGCCGCCGGGAAACTGAAAGCCGGGCTGGTGTCCAACGTCGTGGAGTTGCCCGAAGGCGACGCCGCCAGCCTGCGCGTCAAACGGAGCATTTACACCGGCAAGGCCTTCGCCGTCACCGAGATGACCTCCGACGTGAAAATCATCACCGTCAAGAAAAACGCCGTTTCACCCGAAACCACGGAGGCTAAAGCCACCGTCGAGCCGTTTAGCCCGTCGCTCCACGACGGCGATTTCGTCGCGAAAGTGACCGGCGTGGAAAAAGCCGACGGCGAAGTACCCCTCACCGAGGCCGACATCATCGTGTCGGGCGGGCGCGGCATGAAAGGCCCCGAAAACTGGGGAATTCTCGAAGACCTCGCCCACGCCCTCCACGCCGCCACGGGCTGCTCGAAGCCCGTCAGCGACCTCGATTGGCGGCCCCACCACGAGCACATCGGGCAGACAGGCATCAAGGTCAGCCCCAACCTGTACGTGGCCTGCGGCATCTCGGGGGCTATTCAGCACCTAGCAGGCGTCAATGGCTCGAAGGTCATCGTGGTGATCAACAAAGATCCAGAAGCGCCATTCTTCAAGGCCGCCGATTACGGCATCGTGGGCGACGTGTTCGAGGTGTTGCCCCGTCTGACGAAGGCCGTGCAGGTGGCGGGGTAACGCATGAAGGGAGAAAAGGGAGGAAAGAGGCGAGGGGAAGGAGAGGGAAATGGCACGTAATTTTTTTTGCTCCCTTTCCTCTCCCTCGTCCCCTTCCTCCCTTTTCTCCTTATTTTTGTCCCTTCAAATTCATGATTCGGTAGTGGAAAAAATAAAGTTGGAAATTCTGGGGCTGTCGCCCAGCCAATCACAGACCGGTTCGTTCGCACTGGTACTGGGCGAAGAGTACGGCAACCGACGATTGCCCATCATCATCGGAATGTTTGAGGCTCAGGCCATTGCCATCGAAATTGAGAAGATTGTGCCCAACCGCCCGATGACGCACGACCTGTTCAAATCCTTCGCGAAGAATTTCCATTTCAACGTCACCGAAATCGTCATTTCTGAACTACGCGAGGGCATTTTTTTCGCGAAAGTCGTTTGCACCGACGGACTGAAAGAGCGGGTGGTCGACGCCCGGCCCTCCGACGCCATCGCCATCGGCCTGCGGTTTAACGTCCCGATTTACACCTACGAAACCATCCTCTCCGAAGCCGGTATTGTTGCCAGCGAAGCAGCTACCCGCGATGAGGACGACGACGATGACGAAGAGGAATTGGTACCCCGGCGTAGCTCGACGGCTTCCAATAAGCCGTTTCCCGATCAGATTCGCGACATGAATTTTGAGGAACTTCAGCGAATGCTCGACGAAGCTCTTGCCCACGAAGAATACGAGCGCGCAGCGAAGATTCGGGACGAAATGAGTCGGCGGAATTGAAAGTTGACCGTCACAAGTCGTCAGTCGATAGTGATTCATCAATTTGCCTACGAACGACTGCTGACTAACTCCTGTCGGCGACTCCGACAAATGGCCTTATTTTTGCGCCGTCCGCTTTCACCATGGCCAAACGCAGATCGAGCAAACGCAGTCCGTATCCCAACCTGACGGTCACCATCAGCCTGACCATCGCGCTGTTTCTTATTGGCCTGTGCGGTCTGCTGACCATTTCGGGGCGCAAGCTGTCCGAACTCGTCAAGCAGAACCTCGAAATGCAGGTGTACGTGGAAGACGAAGCTCAGCCCGGCCAGCGGGATGCACTTTACCAGGAGTTGGCCCGTAAGCCTTACGTGCTGGTGGCCAATGGTGAACCCCAGATTCGATTCGTCTCGAAAGACGAAGCCGCCGCCAAATTCATCAAGGACACCAAGGAGGATTTCAAGGAATTTCTCGGTGCCAACCCCCTGCTCGATGCCTACCACCTCAAAGTGAGGGAGGACTATTTCTCGGAAGCCCAATTAGGGTCGATTCAAAAAGATTTGCAGGGCATCCGGGGCGTGCGCGACGTGGATTACGTGCGTGACCTGGCCGACGAGGTGAACCGGAATTTCACGAAAATTTACCTCGTTCTCTCGGTATTCGTTGTGTTGCTGCTGCTGATCATCGTGGTGCTGGTCAACAACACCATCAAACTGTCGCTTTATTCGCAACGCTTCCTGATTCGTTCCATGCAACTCGTCGGGGCCACGCATGGCTTCATTCGGCGGCCCTTCCTCACGAAGGGCGCGGTGCAGGGGCTGCTGAGCGGACTCATCGCCTGCGGGCTGCTGTTTGGGCTGATTCAACTCGCCAACGCCAACCTCCCCGAACTGCGGGCGTTGCAGGACCCGGAGAAATTTCTGCTGCTGGGTGCCGCACTTCTGGCCCTCGGTGTACTGATTGGCTTGCTGAGTACGTTCCAATCAGTGGAACGGTATTTGAAACTATCCCTTGACGAACTCTACTGATTTTCACCCGCATTGACCATGAAAACTGACTTCAAAACGCCCGCCAAGCCCACCCCTGCGGTTCCGAGTCCCACGCGCCGCGCCGCTATGCCCTTCGACCGGACCAACTACCTGATTATGATCGCGGGAGTCGTTACGATTTTCCTCGGCTTTTTCATCATGAGCCTCGATAAAGAAGAATTTGGGTTCGGTTTCCTCGGCCTCACCCTCGGCCCCATCGTGGTCATGGCGGGTTTCCTGGTTCAATTCTGGGCCATCCTGCGAAAACCGGTTGATCGTTAATTGTTACCCGTTAATCGTCGTCTCATGTATCCGATTAACGATTAACCGTTAACGGTTCACGTCTTCCAACCCATGACCCTTCTGCAAACCCTCATCCTTGCCATCGTCGAGGGGATTACCGAGTACCTTCCTATTTCGTCCACCGGCCACATGATCATCGCTTCGGCGCTGATGGGCATTGAAGAATCTTCCTTCGTCAAACTCTTCACGGTCAATGTGCAGTTAGGGGCCATTTTGGCCGTGCTGGTGCTGTACTTTAAGCGGTTTTTCCAGTCCATCGATTTTTACCTGAAACTCTTCGTGGCCTTCGTGCCCGCGATGATCTTCGGGCTATTGCTCAACGACCTGATCGATGAATTGCTCGAAAGCGTCGTCACGGTGGCCATTTCGCTGCTCGTCGGCGGGGTGGTGCTGTTGTTCGTGGACAAGTGGTTTCGCAACCCCGACGACCGCGTCATTACCTACCCCAAGGCCTTGATGATTGGCCTGTTTCAGTGCGTTTCGATGATTCCGGGCGTGAGCCGGTCGGCGGCGACCATCGTGGGCGGCATGGCCCAGGGCCTCACCCGCAAACAGGCCGCGGAGTTCTCGTTTTTCCTCGCCGTGCCAACCATGTTTGGGGCTTCGGCCAAGAAGATGTACGATTTCTACAAAGACGGTCTCACCCTCTCCTCCGCCGACATTCAGTCGCTCGCCATTGGCAACGTGGTGGCCTTCGTCGTGGCCATGCTTGCCATCCGGTTTTTCATCGGATTCCTGACCAAATACGGGTTCCGGGCCTTTGGTTGGTATCGCATCGCGGTGGGCGCGTTGCTGCTGGCCTTGCTGGCGAGCGGGGTCAATCTTTCGATAGTCTGAAACGAAATCGCTCCCATCCTTACGGCGTTCGTCCGGTGTGTACCGGTCTGCTCGCTCCCACTGTTTCTTGTTGGTTGCCCACACAACGGATTCACGCATTCGCTTCTTGCTGTTTGTAGGCAACGTTGCTTTGTTGCTCGTCAACACGGCGTATTCGCTCGTTACCACGGGGCATTTACTGAATCACATGACTCGTTCAATGAATCAGTAAGGCGTTTACTGGATCACAAGAGGCGTTCACGGAATCACATAAGCCATTCACTGCATAACATTGCATTAATACTGCATAACATCGCGTAAACAATGAATACCCTTGCGTATTCATTGCACAACAAGACAGGTTTCAAGGTTCACTTTGCCCGTTCACGCCGCAACGGGTCGAGTCCGTTCCAACAACCTTGACATAACACGAAATCAAAGCCCGTTTCAGCCCGGCGGCGACGGGATACATCCGAATCAGCAGCGCCCTGTGCCCGAACAACTCCCTGTTTCTGAAACCGCCCCCCCGCCACTCACCGACCCGGGGGAAGTGTTGCTCATCGACAAGCCCCTCGGCTGGACGTCGTTCGACGTGGTCCGGAAACTCAAGCGCGTGGGAAATTTTAAGAAAATCGGCCACGCCGGTACACTCGACCCCCTCGCTACGGGCCTCCTCATCTGCTGCACGGGCAAACTCACCAAACGGATCGACGAGTTTCAGGCTCAGGAAAAAGAATACACCGGCACGCTGGTTTTCGGAAAAACCACGCCCTCGGTGGATTTGGAGCGGGACTTCGACGCCGAATTTCCCACCGCTCACGTCACCACGGAAGCCCTTGTTGAAGCCGCCCGGAAGTTGACGGGGGTGACCGAACAAATCCCGCCCGTGTTTTCGGCGGTGAAGGTCGACGGCAAGCGGGCCTACAAGAAAGCCCACCAGGGCAAAGGCGACGAGGTCGTGCTGAAAGCCAGAACGGTCGAAGTTTCGGTGTTTGACCTCGACGCCCGCCGTTTCCCCGAAGTTGATTTCCGAATTGTCTGCTCGAAGGGCACCTACATCCGCAGTCTGGTGCGCGACTTGGGTCGCGCCGTGCAGTCGGGGGCCTACCTGAGCGCCCTGCGGCGTACCCGCATCGGAAACTTTGTGATTGACGACGCGTTAACCCTTGACGAATTCATCGCTCGGCGGCCATCAGTCCCGCCCGCTGAGGCCTCCTGACATGCACGTTTCCTACGGCGTAGACCAATTCCGGCGGCTGCCCAACGCGGTCGTCACTTCCGGCACCTTCGACGGAGTTCACCTCGGTCACCAGAAAATCCTGACGCGCCTGCGCGAAGTGGCCCAGGCCAGCGGGGGCGAATCGGTGGTGATCTCGTACTTCCCCCACCCGCGCATGGTGGTTTCGGCCGACAGCAAGGACCTGAAACTGCTTTCAACGCTCGACGAAAAAATCAGCCTTCTGGCCGCGCAAGGCATCGATCACCTGCTGGTGATTCCCTTCACCCGCGATTTTTCGCTCTTGACGTCCGAAGAATTCATCCAGAAAATCCTCCTCGAAGCCATTGGTACGAAAACACTGGTCATCGGGTACGACCACCGGTTCGGGCGCAACCGCGAGGGTGGTTTTGATTACCTCACTGCCCATGCCGACCGTTACGGGTTTCGGATTGAGGAAATTCCCCGGCAAGACCTGGAACACGTCGCCATCAGTTCGACCCAAATCCGGGCGGCATTGCTCGCCGGGCGGGTGCGGCAAGCGGCGCAGTTTCTGGGGCGGAACTACGCGCTGACGGGCATGGTGGTGAAAGGTCGCCAACTGGGGCGCACCATCGGCTACCCGACGGCCAACCTCGAACTGCACGAAGATTACAAACTGGTGCCTTCGTTGGGCATTTACGCGGTGCGGGTGCGGTGGCGGGGGCAGGTACTCGGTGGAATGCTGAGCATCGGTACCAATCCGACCGTGGGCGGCATCGGCCGCACCATCGAAGTGTACCTCTTCGATTTCAACCAGGACATCTACGGCGAAAAACTCACGCTGGAATTCGTGGATTGGATGCGTGCCGAAGAAAAATACGATGGCCTCCCCGCGCTCATCGAGCAGTTGAAGCGCGATGAGGTAAAGGCCAGGGAGTTGTTGGGTTGTTGAGTCTCGTCGGAGCGGTGGCAAGCACCGCCCCGACGAGGCATCGCAATTCCTCAATCCACCAATTTCACGTAACTCCCCAGCCACTTCACGTCGGCGGGGCCGCGTTTGATGGCCCGCTGTACGCGCTCGTCGTGGAAGTGCCCCTCGAACTCCATCAAAAACCAGAATCCAAACCCTGCTCCCGCCCGCGAGGGGTGGCTGACGAGTTTGGTCAGGTTGATGTCATAGAGTTCAAACTCCCGCAGAAATTTGGAGAGCGTCCCCGGCTTGTCGGAGTTGGGGAAGTTGACGATGACCGTCGATTTGTCGTTGCCGCTGGGCTGATTCTGGAAGTCTTTCGCCAGGAGCAGAAACCGCGTGCGGTTCACGCTGCTGTCCTGAATGTTGTCGAACAGCACCGGCACGCCGAAGATTTTCCCCGCGATGGTCGAGCAGATGGCCGCCGCGTGGGGGTCCTGCGAAGCGAGTTTGGCGGCCTTTGAGGTCGATTCGACCGGGATGATTTCCGGGGAAAGGCTGCCGAAATAGTCGTCCAGGAATTTCTTGCACTGCCGAAAACCAATGTCCTTCGAGTAAATCGCCCGGATGTCGGTCAACTTTTCGGCCTGGGTCACGAAGGCGAAGTGAATGGGCGTCACCACCTCGGCGGCAATGCGCACGTCTTTCTCGTTGAGGTTGTCGATGGTTTCAAACACCACCCCTTCCTGGTTGTTTTCGATGGGCACCACGCCAAATCGCGCTCGACCCGTTTCCACGGCTTCAAACACGGAGCGAATCGTCGGCAAGGCATCATACTCGCAGAGCGCCCCGAAACGGCTTTCGGCGGCCTGGTGGGTGAAACTGCCCTCCGGCCCGAGGTAGCCGACCCGTTCGGGCAATTCGAGGGTGCGGGCCACGGCGAAGATTTCCAGAAAAATCGCCTCGATGGCGGCGCGGTTGAGCAGCCCCTCGTTGCGGCTGTCGAGGCGGTCGAGAATGGACTTTTCGCGTTCGGGGCGGTAAATCAGCGCGTTGCTCGACCGCTTGAGTTCTCCCACCTGCCGGACGATTTCCATCCGAGAATTGAGCAAATCGAGAAGTTGGTTGTCGAGGGCATCGATGCGGCCGCGCAGGTCTTCAAGCGACATGGGAAGAAAGTAGATTTCGGCAAAAATAGTCAGAACCGCAGATTTGCGTGCCGAAAGGCCCAGTCGGAGGAGCACCTCTGGTAAAGTTTTGAACTTTGCCAGAGGTGCTCCTCCAGCTCACGCCACTTCCAATGCTTCCTGCACCTCGTCTTTTTCAATCACAAGGTTTTCGATGATGAACCGCTGGCGTTCGGGCGTGTTTTTGCCCATGTAGTAGCTCAGGATTTTGGGCACGGTGGTTTCCTTCTGCAAAATCACCGGCTCCAGCTTCATGTCGTCGCCAATGAACTTGCCGAATTCGTCGGGCGAAATTTCCCCCAAGCCCTTGAAACGGGTGATTTCCACCTTCCGGCCCCCGTTGCTCAGCTTGGCGATGGCCTTCTGCTTCTCCTCCTCCGAGTAGCAGTAGGTGGTTTCCTTGTGGTTTTTCGGATTCCGGACCCGGAACAGCGGCGTTTCCAGAATGTACACGTGCCCGTTGCGGACCAGGTCGGGGAAAAACTGGAGGAAGAACGTGAGCATCAGCAAGCGGATGTGCATCCCGTCGACGTCGGCATCGGTGGCGATCACGATGCGGTTGTAGCGCAGGCTGTCGAGGCCGTCTTCGATGTCGAGGGCGTGCTGGAGCAGGTTGAACTCCTCGTTTTCGTACACCACTTTCTTGGTCAGGCCGAAGCAATTGAGCGGTTTTCCCCGCAGGCTGAATACCGCCTGGGTTTGTACGTTCCGGCTTTTGGTGATCGAACCAGAGGCCGAATCCCCCTCGGTGATGAACAGCGTCGTGTCGAGGCGGTCGTCGGATTTCTCGTCGGGCAGGTGCACCCGGCAGTCCCGGAGTTTTTTGTTGTGGATGCTGGCTTTTTTGGCCCGTTCGTTGGCCAGTTTTTTGATGCCCGCAATCTCTTTCCGCTCCCGCTCCGACTGCTGAATGCGCTTCAGCAGCGCGTCGGCAGTGGCTTTGTGCTGGTGGAGGTAATCGTCGAGTTCTTTTTTGACGAAGTCGTTGACGTACCCGCGCACCGTGGGGCTGTCGGAGTCGGGAGCGAGGTTGGTCGAGCCCAGTTTGGTTTTCGTCTGGGACTCAAACACCGGCTCCTGCACCCGCAGGCTGATGGCCCCAATGACGCTGGCCCGCACGTCGGAAGCGTCGAAGTCTTTGCCGAAGTGTTCGCGCACGGTTTTCACCACGGCTTCCCGCAAGGCGGCGAGGTGGGTGCCGCCTTGGGTCGTATTCTGCCCGTTCACGAAGGAGTAATATTCCTCGCCATACTGGCTGCCATGCGTGAGCGCGATTTCAATGTCCTGCCCGCGCAGGTGGATGATGGGGTACCGCAGGGCGTCCTCGTCGGTGTGGCGACGGAGCAGGTCGAGGAGGCCGTTCTGCGAAAAATACTTTTGCCGGTTGAAATTGAGCGTCAGGCCGGCGTTTAGGAAAGCGTAATTCCAGATTTGATTTTCCAGAAACTGCGGAATAAAGTGGTAGTGTTTGAACACCGTGTCGTCGGGCTCAAACACCACGAGCGTGCCGTTGCGCTCGTCGGTGGGTTCGTAGCCGTCGGATTCGCGCACCAGCACGCCGCGGGCGAATTCGGCCCATTTGGTCTGCCCATCGCGGAAGGACTGGACTTTGAAGTAGGTCGAAAGGGCGTTGACGGCCTTCGTCCCGACGCCGTTCAGACCGACGGCTTTCTGGAAGGCCCCGGAGTCGTACTTGCCGCCGGTATTGATTTTGCTAACGACTTCCACGACCTTGCCCAGCGGGATGCCCCGGCCGTAGTCGCGGACCTCGACGCGGTGTTCGGTAATCTTGATTTCAATGGTTTTGCCGAAGCCCATTACGTGTTCATCGATGGCGTTGTCGATGACTTCCTTGACGAGCACGTAGATGCCGTCGTCGGCGGAGGAGCCGTCGCCAAGCTTGCCGATGTACATGCCGGGGCGGAGGCGGATGTGCTCTTTCCAGTCGAGCGAACGGATACTTTCTTCGGTGTATTGTACGTTGGGTTTGTCGGCCATAAGGCGAAAAAATGAGTCGTTTTTAAAGTTCTAAAAATAAGATAAATTCAATTTTTCCCCAAGTCTTTTGCGCTCTGGCACGAAATATTTAATCCAATTTCTGGACGCAATCTATTCGGAAAGTTCAGTTACTTTGTGCCCCAAATGGCGAGTATGTCTTTCCCCAACTGAAAAAAACACAATATTTCCCCGCCGATTTCTTTTTAGTAACAATCCTTGATGAATCGGTATTTCATCCAAAAGCCCCTCCCCATGCTCCAACGCCGCACGTTTTGGTCGCGTGCTCTTTTTTACGTGTCCGTTTCGCCCGTTTTTGCCCCGTTTTCGTTGGCTCACGTTCCGAACGTTCTCCGGCTCTCCGCCGTGTTTACGTTGCTGACTTTCGGAGTGCACGCTCAGGTTACTCCACCTGCCCCGGCCCCCTCGGGAACGGCATCGCCGTTCCCGAGTAGTTCGCAACAGCCCACGCAAGCACCCACCAACCGCCCGGTTCCAGCCAACGTGCCGCGCACCACCACCCAGCCTGGCGTAAACCCCAACACCAACCGGGGAAACGGCACGCTCAACCCCAACTCGGGTACGCAGCCCCAGCGTGGCACCAACCAACCGCGCACCGGCAACCCCACGACCCAGACCCAACGGGGCAACACCGGACAAGGGAACGCCGACGGGGCCATCACTACCGGGGAGAACGTAGAAAGCGGTGCCGATGCCGAAGCCAGCGACGAGACTCGCGTCCGCGACCGTGAAGCCCAGACTCCCGAGGAAATCGAACGAGACCGCATCCGTCGTCGGGTATTCGGGTACAGCATCTTCAACGGCACCGGTCCGGTCGATTTCGCCCCCAATCCCCGTCTTTCGGCCCCGGCCAGCTACGTCATCGGAGCCGACGACGTGGTGAACATCCTGATGTATGGCTACTCGGAGATGAATCAGAATTTCGTTGTTAGCCGCCAGGGAAACATCGTGGTTCCCCTGGTGGGGGCGATTCCCATCAGCGGCCTGACGCTCAGTCAGGCCGAACAGCGGGTACGATCGAAAATGGCTACCCGCTACGCCGGGTTGCGCAACAGCGAATTCGGCCCCCAGAATACGTACCTGCGCATGACCATCCAGCAGGTGCGGACCATTCGGGTCAACCTCGTCGGCGAAGTGGCCCGGCCAGGCACCTACGACGTGTCGTCGCTGACGACGGTCTACAACATGCTGTACCTGTCGGGCGGGCCGACCGAAATCGGATCGTTCCGAAACATTCAGCTTTTCCGCAACGACAAGCTCATTCGGACCATCGACCTGTATCCTTACCTGCTGACGGGCCTGCGCAAAGACGACCTCAACCTTCAGGACGACGACGTGGTGTTCGTGCCCGCCTACAAAACCCGCGTCGACATCAACGGCGAAGTGAAAAAACCCGGCTTGTACGAAATTCAATCGGGCGAAACCCTCGGCAAAGCCATTGAATACGCTGGGGGCTTCACGGAAGTGGCCTACCGGGCCAAGATTCAACTCATCCGCCTGACCGATCGCGACCGCCGGTTGATCGACGTGGACGGAAGCGAAGTCAACACGTTTCCGCTGCAAAACGCCGACGTTGTCGCCGTGGAACAGATCATGGACCGGTACAACAACGTCGTGTTCGTCCGCGGGGCCGTGTTCCGGCCGGGCCAATACCCCCTGGAAGAAAACCCCACCCTCCGGAAGCTCATCGAGCGCGCCGAAGGCATTACCCCCGACGCCTTCACGGGTCGGGTTCAGTTGACGCGCCGCAAGTCAGATCTCACCTTCGATTTGCTGAGTTTTGACTTGGGGAAAGTCCTCAGTGGCGAAGCGCCGGACATCCCCTTACAACGCGAAGACAACGTTGAAATTCTTTCGGTGGCCCAGCTTCGCCAGGCGCGCAACGTTCGGATTCAGGGGAACGTGCTGAACCTGAATGCGGCCGAAAATGAAGGCTATTTTCCCTGGTTTGAGGGCATGACCATCGAAGACCTCGTCATCGCGGCGGGCGGATTTACCGAAGCCGCCGCGACGTACAACGTCGAGGTGTTGCGGCCCGTGCGGCGAAATGATTCGCTCTCGCGGGATGTAGCGCCCGAAGTGGCCCAAACGTTCCGGATTTCGGTAAGCCGTGATTTGAAAAAAAGTCCGCAGGCTTCGACGTTCGTGCTGCAACCTTTCGACCAGGTGTACGTGCGGACGGTGCCGAATTTTCAGGAACCGCAATTCGTGCAGGTCGAAGGTGAAGTGCTTACTCCGGGGCCGTATGGCATTACCAACCGGGATGAGCGGGTGTCGGACGTGATCAAGCGAGCCGGTGGCCTGACTCGGTACGCCTACATTGAGGGGGCGACGCTCGTGCGCCGGGTGCAGCTCTCGGAGGCCGAAATCGAGCAGCGCCAGAAAACGCTCAATGAAATTGCCGACGACAGCCAGCGGGCCGCCGTGACGGCCGAGCCGATCAACCCGGAGTCGGAAGAACGAGTGAACATCGACCTGAAGCAAATTCTGGCCAAACCCCGTACCGATGAAGATTTAATTTTGCAGGAGGGCGACATCATCCGGATTCCGAAGCAATTGCAGACGGTACGAATCGGGGGCGAAGTGTCTTATCCAAACACGGCCCGGTACACACCTGGACTTGGATTCCTGGATTACATCTCCAAAGCGGGTGGTTTTTCGGCGCGATCCATCAAACGCCGTTCGTTCGTCATCTACGCCAACGGGAACGTCAGGCGGACGAAACGCTTTATGTTTTTTAACTCGTATCCCCGCGTGGAGCCCGGTTCGGAGATCATCGTTCCTTTGAAAACCAGAGCGGACGTGTCGGCCCAACAGGTGCTCACCAGCATGGCCCAGATCATCGCTGGCTTGAGTGGTGTTACCACCATTCTGCTGCTGGTCAATCAGTTGTCGCGTCGTTAATCATCCCGGTTACTCAGTTCTGCTAACGGATACGCCATGAAACCTCAAGACTACCCCGATTACCCCGTCGTTGAGCGGCCAGCGCTGGAATTGCCCAGTGCCACCCCCCAGGGCGGTGGTACGGCCAACACCATTCGGAAACTCATCCGGCAGGTGAAGAGCATCCGCGATACCCTGCTGCGCAACTGGATTTTGATTCTTTCCCTGACCGTTATCGGCTGGGCGGGAGGTTGGTGGTACGACGTGGCCAACAAAGAACCGGCCCGGTACCTGGCCCGCTACACATTCAACCTCGAAACGCAGTCGGCCAGTCCGATGGGGGGCTTCGGCGACATGGCCAGCATGTTTGGCCTGGGTGGCGGCTCGGTGGACAATGGCTTGTTTTCGGGGGAGAATTTTTACATTCTCTTCCAGTCACGCCCACTGATGGAGCGCACCCTGCTTCGGAAGGTGGACATCCGCAACCACAAAAACGTACTGCTGGCTAATTTTTACATTCTGAAAAGCGGCATCCGCGACAAAGAATGGAAAGACAGCAAGCCGTACGAAACCTTTCTGTTCGACCCCAACAAACCCCGTTCGAAGTACACCCGTAAGGAAGTATCGGCGCTGGCGCAGTTGATGGAAAAAATCAAGGCGAACATGGCCCTCGGGCAAGTCAACAAAAAGTCGTCGTTTATCGAATTTGGCGTTGGAACGGAAGACGAAACCCTTTCGATGCTGCTCGCCGACGGGATGATGGAAACCATCAAAGAGTTTTACCAGACCAACAAGACGCGCAAAACGCTGGAAGTACTCGAACTCGCCCGCAAACGCCGCGACTCGCTCAAAGCCGCGCTTTACTCCAACGAATCGCAACTGGCCCGGTACATGGACCAGAACGCCGGTCTGGTGGTGGCAGCGCCGCAGGTAACTCAACAACGCCTGAGCCGCAACAGCCAGCTCGCTGGAAGCATGTACACCGACGCCCTCCGAAACGTGGAAACCATCCAAGCTTCCCTTATTCGCGAAACGCCCCTGGTGACCATCATCGACTCCCCCGTGCTGCCGTTGGCCATGGAGGCTTACGAAGGTCGGGCTAAAAAATTCGCCCCCCTGCTGGGGTTTTTCCTGGCCGTTGCGTTCGTCATGCTTCGCAAGACGTACCGGGAGTTGATGAAGGAGTAGTCGCCAATCGTCAGTCGATAGTCGCCGGTGAACTGAATTACGGACGATTAGCTCTGACGACTGACTATCGGCTGTTGACTGACGACTATCGACAAGTATGCAAGAAACCGTTATTGAAGCCAACCGCCCCGAACGGCACTACTGGGCGGATGTTCTGAAATTCAAGGAACTCCTCTGGATTCTGGCCCAGCGCGACATCGCCGTACGGTATAAACAAACCGTACTCGGCTTCGCGTGGAGTTTCGTCCGGCCTACGCTAACCACCCTGGTGTTTGTTTTCACATTCAGCAAAGTGGCCAAAGTTCCGCCCGAACCGGGCGTACCGGCGGCGATTACCGTCCTGACCGGCGTGTTGATCTGGATGTTTTTTGCCAACTCGCTGGCCGCCGTGAGCAGCAGCATCGTCAGCAACACCAACCTCGTGTCGAAGGTATATTTTCCCCGGCTCATCATTCCGCTGAGTTCGTCGGTGGTGGGGTTGATTGATTTTGCGGTGGGCGCGTTGCTGCTGATTCCGCTCTACCTCTGGTACAGTTTTGTACCCAACTGGCAGGTGGTGTTCGCGCCGTTTTTCCTGCTGCTGGCCATGCTGGCAGCCTTTAGTTTTGGGCTTTTGCTGGCGGCATTGCACGTGAAATACCGCGACGTAGCCCAACTGACGCCGTTTCTGATCCAGTTTGGTTATTACGCCTGTCCGGTGGGTTACTCGCCGAGGGTCATCGAAAACGAATGGTGGTATCCGATTTACAACTTGAATCCCGTCGTCGGCATTATCGATGGGTTCCGGTGGTGCCTTCTGGGCGGGAATGCCCCCTTCCGCATGGCCAGTTTTGTGCCCTCGGTGGCCATCATCCTGACCATGACTCTGATTGCTGTCGTGTTCTTTCGCCGCCGGGAGAACACCTTCGTTGACTATATTTGAAGCGAGTTTGTAGTTTATGGTTTGTGGGTTGTAGTTGTTTTTCTGAACTATAAGCTATAAACCACAAACCACAAACTCCAGACGTTCTTGCCAATGACCATCATCCAGGTCGAACATATTTCCAAAAAATACATCATCGATCACCAGAAAAAGGCCCGCGGGCCGATGGGGTTTCGGGATGTTTTCTCGCATTACTCAAAATTAGCCTTCAACGGCGCTTACCGCCGGGAGGTGACCGAGGCCAGCAACGAAAAGGAAGAATTCTGGGCCTTGCGCGACGTGAGTTTCGACATTACGGCGGGCGATAGGGTGGGTATCGTTGGGCACAATGGAGCGGGCAAGTCGACCTTACTCAAGGTTCTCAGTCGGATTACGGAACCCACCACCGGGCGGGTGAACATCAAAGGTCGGGTGGCTTCGCTGCTTGAAGTCGGTACGGGTTTTCACCCGGAACTCTCGGGGAGGGAAAATATTTTCCTGAACGGGGCCATTCTCGGGATGAAAAAAGAAGAAATCCGTCGGCAATTTGACGCCATCGTGGATTTCAGCGGCACCGAAAAATTCCTCGACACGCCCGTCAAACGCTACTCATCGGGCATGTACGTCCGGCTGGGGTTCGCCATCGCCGCCCATCTGGAGCCCGAAATCATGATCATCGACGAAGTGCTGGCCGTGGGCGACGCCGAGTTTCAGCGCAAGTGCCTGGGCAAAATGAAGGACGTGTCGGACAGTGGCCGGACTATCCTGTTTGTCAGCCACAACCTCACCGCCGTGCAAAGCCTGTGCAACAAGGCCATCTTCATGCAGAAAGGCCGCCTCATCGAATACGGCGAAACGGGCCACGTGATGGGGTCGTACATGAACAAGGTGTCACAGACCGAACTCGCCCAGGAATGGGAAAACCCCGTAACCGCCCCCGGCAACGATCAGGTGCGGCTGAAGCGCGTGGAGGTTATTCCCGATTACCTCACCGAACAGCGACGCCTCGACACCCGCACGCCCCTGACCCTGCAATTCGAATTTTGGAACCTGCTCGAACAGGCTGATTTAAACCTCAGCCTTCATTTTAACTCCATTTCGGGCGAAACGATTTTCAACATCGCCACGCCGGTCATTCGCTGCAAGCAAGGTCTGGTGCGGGCGGAAACGGTGATTCCTGGTGGTTTTCTCAACGACGGCGTGTACACGCTTTCGGTGATGGTTGTGAAAGACATGGCCACGCCGATTTTCCAGGTTCCGGAAACGGTGGTCATCAAGGTCGAAGATTTTCGGGAAAACGTGGCCTGGTACGGCAAGTGGCCCGGCGCGGTGCGCCCGCGGTTTCCGTTCAGCATTCAACAAGTCGAGGAGGAGGTGCCTGCATGATCAACGTGACGAAATCTTTCCTGCCGCCCTACGAGGAATACGAAGCGCACCTCCGTGACATCTGGGCGAGCGTCCACCTCACCAACGCCGGGCCGAAGGTGCTCGAACTGGAGCGCCAACTGCGCGAGTTTCTCGGCGTGAAGCACGTGTTTTTCTGCGCCAACGGCACCGTCGCCCTGCAAATCGCGCTGAAAGCACTGGGCATCACACGGGGCGTCATCACGACGCCGTTTTCGTACTGCGCCACCTCGCACGTGGTGCTGTGGGAAAACGCCCAAATTCAGTTCGCCGACGTGCTCCCCGACACGCTCTGCCTCGACCCGGCGGCGGTCGAAGCCCGCCTCGATGCCGACACCGAGGCCATCCTGGGCACTCACGTGTACGGCCTGCCCTGCGACGTACGCGCCTTGCAGGCGATTGCCGACCGGCATGGCCTGAAGGTGATTTACGACGGGGCGCACGCGTTCGGGGCGGCCCTCCACGGCCGTTCGCTGCTTTCGTACGGCGACATCGCCACGTGCAGTTTCCACGCTACCAAGCTCTTCCACACCGTCGAGGGCGGCGCGATGCTGACCAACGACGATGATTTGGCCGAAAAAATCAATTACTATCGCAGTTTTGGCCACCAGGGGCAGGAATTTGGCGACTACCACACGGTGGGGATCAACGCCAAAAACTCCGAATTCCACGCGGCCATGGGCCTGTGCAACCTGCCCTACGTGCCGGGCCTGATTCGGCGGCGGCGGGAAATTTCCGAACGGTACGACGAGTTGCTGCTGCCTGCGGGTGTCGAGCGTCCGCGTTTACCCGAAGGGTTGCAGTACAACTACCCGTACTACCCCGTGCTGCTCGCCGACGAGGAGCAGATGGGGGCCATACGGAAGGCGCTGGCCGACGAGAAGATCTTCACCCGCCGGTATTTCTACCCCTCGCTCAACACCCTGCCGTTCATGCCGGACTACGAAGCCTGCCCCGTGTCGGAAGACGCGGCCTCGCGGGTGCTGTGCCTGCCCCTTTACCCCGACCTGGCCGATGCCGACGTGGAACGCATCGCGGCCCTGGCAGTCGAAGCCCTCCACCAAGTTGCCCCGGTTTCCGAAAAATCATGAGCTGGGACTGGCTGTACGTCATCGTGTTTCTGGTGTTCGTGGGCTTTTGCTTCCGCGTGGCCTCGCGCATCAGTACGCAGTCGCTTATCGACGTGGTCATCAACGCCTACCTGACCTTCGTCGGCAGCATTATTCTCACGGGATACTGGATTTCGTGGATCAACAAAATCGCCGACCGGCGCTTCTGGGCCATCGGTGTGTTCATCCCGGCATTTATTTTTTACCTGCAATTCACCCGCCTCTTCGCCCGCGACCGGCTCGTTAATTTTTCGTTCTTCGAGTTGGTGGGCAGCCGGTTGCAGTTCTGGTGGGAGTGGTTCCGCGATTTACCGGGGTATTTCAAATTTGTGTTCACGGCCCTGCTCGTCACGTTCATCGGCATTGCCGTCATCAATTTCCGGCTCGTGCTCTACACCGTGCCCAACGAGTGGGACAGCATGACCGGCCACCTCACGCGGGTGATGTACTACATCCAGCGGGGCACCATGCGGCACTTTGGGGGCACCAACTGGAACATCGACACCTACCCGAAGAGCATCTGCACCATCCAGATTTTCAGCTACCTGATGACCGGGCGGAGTGAAAACGCGCTCAAACTCATCCACTTCCTTTCGTACTGGATGGGCCTTTTTGCGGCGGGAGGCGTCACCTACCGCATCACGCAGAATTTCACGGCGGGGCTGTTCGCCGCGCTGGTGTACGGACTGCTGCCCAATGTGCTCATCCAGGCCGTGACCACCGAAACCGACAGCGTGCTGGCTTCCTACGTGGGCTGTTTGCTGTACTACCTGTTCACGTACCATTTCACGGCCCGGCGGCGGTACCTGTACCTGGCCGGGCTGATGTTCGGCATCGCGTTCGGGCACAAAATCACGCTGGCGCTGATGCTGCCATCCTTGTTCGTGGTGTTCCTGGGTACGGTGGCCTTCCGCACCCGCTCGCTGAAGCACGCGGGCTACCGGTTTCTGCACCTGGCGCTGGGCGGGCTGCTGGGCATTCTGCTGTTCACCATACCGACGGGCTACATCGACAACCTGCGCGTGTTTGGCCACCCCATCGGCCCGCCAACGGCCACCCGGCACCAGTCCATCGAGCGGGCGGGAGACATGAAAACGGGGGAAGGCCGGAAAAACCTTCTCCGCCAGGGTAGCCGCAACGTGGCACGCTACGCCACCGAATTTGTTACCCTCGACGGCCTCCGCGAGCATCCCCTCGGCGACCGCCTGAACGACGCGTTGCGGGCACCGATTCAGTCGTTGGAAAAAAAGCTGAACTTAGGTTTGGAAGAAACCACCGAGTTCACCATCAACCCCTTCCGCTACGAAAAGCAGTTTTTCGGCATTCCGTACTGGGGCGTGTTTGGCTTCGCCATGCTCTGGCCCCTGCTGTTTATCGGTCTGTTCCGCCGGGAACCGGATTGGCTGTACCCGTTGCTGACGGTGGCGGTGCTGCTCCACTTCGCGGCCCTCGCCTACTCGGCCCCCTTCGACCAGTGGAAAGGCCGGTATTTTCAGAGCACCACGCAGTTTGCCATGCCCGCCGTCGGCCTGTTGTTCGCCGTGCGGCGGTTTTCGTTGCTAAACCCCAAAGCCTGGTTGCTGCGGACTTGGGTCGGGATTGTCGTCGTGCTGGGCTGCCTCTCGGCCATCGGGACGGTGGTGTACAATCCCCGCTACCGGCCCTTCCCCATCAACGGCCAGAAATCGGCTTTCCAGACTACGCGCATCGAGCAGCAGACTCTGTTCCGCCCCGACATCACGGCGGCGTACGAGAAATTCAACCAGCTTGTCCCGGAAAACGCCACCGTCGCCCTGGCCGACATCAACGACGATTTCGAGTACCCGCTGTTCGGCCCCAAACTGAGCCGGAAACTGATTCCCATCAACCCCTTCGAGCGAGGCCTCCAGCCCATTCCGAAAGAAGCCGATTACCTGTTTTTCGCCGCCAGCGTCATCAAACCCCAGTCCGGCGACATCCGCCTCGGCACCGACACCACCCGCCGGGAAGGCGTCGTGGTACCGGCGGAGGATTATTATCTGAGAAAGTTGAAATAGTTCGCAGTAAGCAGTTTACAGTTCACAGCGAAGGCAATGTGCATTTCCGATGAATTGAAAAACTGTGAACTGTAAACTGTAAACTGTGAATTGAAAATGACCCTCGCCATCATGCAGCCCTATTTCCTGCCTTACATCGGCTACTTCAGCCTGATGAAGGCCGTGGACCGCTTCGTGGTGTACGACGACGTGGCGTTCATCAACCGGGGCTGGGTGAACCGCAATCAACTTCTGGTCGGGGGCAAGGCGCACCTGTTCACGATTCCGCTGCGGGAGGCGTCGCAGAACAAAAAAATCCGGGAAATCGCCCTAGACGAAACCACCCGCTGGCGGGAAAAACTGCTCCGTACCGTCGAGCAGAGTTACAAAAAAGCCCCGCATTTTGCCCCGGCCTACAGCCTGCTGGCCCAGGTTTTGCAGACGCCCGCCGGAACCATCGCCGACCTGGCGCTGAACGGCCTGCGGGCTGTGAACGAATACCTTGGCCTGCGGACGGAATTGGTACCTACTTCCACGGTGTACGAAAACAGTCCCTTCAAAGCCCAGGAGCGCATCCTCGACATCTGCCGCCGCGAAGGGGCCAGCCGGTACATCAATCCCGTCGGCGGGATGGAATTGTACGACAAAGCCGCCTTCGCCGACGCGGGCATCGAATTGTTTTTCATCCAGTCCGCAAAAGTGGAGTATCCTCAGTTTGGCGGTGAATTCGTGCCCTGGCTGTCGATCCTCGACGTGCTGATGTTCAATTCGCCCAACCAGGTTCACGCCCTGCTCGACTGCTACGCACTCCGATGACTGACAAACGTCTTTTTTTAGGGTCGAAAAACTCACTCCGGCGGTTCGCCCGGCGGGGCCTATCTTTGCACGCAAACTAACATCAATTCGCACATGGAAGCAGTCGCATTCGAGCCTCAGGTAATGAGCATCGAGGCCTTCAAACGGGAAATGGACGAAAAAGGCTGGGTCGTGTTCGACGACGTGCTCGAACCCACCTTCGTGGATGAACTCGCCGCCGACCTGCTCAAGGCCACCGACGCCTGCCGGGAGATTCAAATTAAAAACGGCATCGTCAACCGTACCGAGGGCACTTCGCACCACATCATCGCCTTCGAGGGCGCGTTCATGCGCTTCATCGAAGACCTGCCCCTGAAAAATCACCTCCGGGCATACTTCGACGACGGCCCGTTCATTCTCAACTCCTTCGGCGGCACCATCAACCTCGCCTCCGCACCCAGTTACGTGGCCAACGTGCACCGCGACATCCGCACCTTCAGCGGCCCGCTGCACCTCATGCTCAACATGCTGGTGATGCTCGACGACTTTACCGCCGACAACGGCGCGACCTGGTTCATGAGCGGCTCGCACAAGGCGGCCTACAAGCCCTCAGACGAGGAATTTTACGCCAACGCTCAGCAGTCCATCGGCAAGCGGGGCAGCATCGTGCTGTTCAACTCCAACACCTGGCACGCCGCCGGACAGAACCGCACCGGCGAAGACCGCCGCGGCCTGACGCCCATGTTCACCAAGCCGTTTTTCAAGCAGCAATTCGACTACGCCCGATTCTTCGGCTACGACCGCATGGATTCGTTCTCGGAAGAAGTGCAGCAACTGCTCGGCTACTTCTCCCGCGTTCCCGCTAATTTTGAGGAATGGTACCAGGTGCCTGAAAAGCGGTGGTACCGGCCGAATCAAGGGTAAAATTAGTTTGAGGTTTGAAGTTTGAGGTTTGAAGTTCAGAGTTACTCAACTTCAAACTTCAAACCTCAAACTTCAAACTTCAAACTCCAAGCCATGAACCAAGACGTTCTCGAAAAAGAATACCAGGACCTGAACAACATCGCGGCGGTGTACGACTACGACGACTTCGACCGCGACATCCGGCATTACATGATCCGGGCGATGGAGCCGTTTCTGGTGCCGGGCCGGGCGCTCGAAATGGGCTGCGCCTACGGGGAATTCACCGAAATCCTCAGCCAGCACTACGACGACCTGACCGTCATCGACGCTGCCGAGGAATTCCTCGATCACACCCGCAACCGCCTGGGCAATAAGGCCCAGTACATCCTGAGTTTGTTCGAGACGTACGAACCGAAGGAGGAGGAAAAGTACGACGCCATCTTCATCATGCACACGCTGGAGCACCTCATCGACCCCGTGGACACGATGCGGCGGGCCAAAAGCTGGCTGACCCCGAAGGGCCGTTTGTACCTCGTGGTGCCCAACGCCAACGCCGCCTCCCGGCAACTGGCCGTGAAAATGGGCCTGCTGAGCCACAACTGGGCGCTTACCGAGAAAGACCACAAGCACGGCCACCGGATTTACTACTCCTTCGACACGTTTGAGCGCGACGCCCGCGAAGCCGGACTGGACATCGTCCACCGGGGCGGGATTTTCTTCAAGCCCCTGGCCAATTTCCAGATTGACCTCGCGCTGAAGCACGGCGTCATCAACCGCGAGTACATGGAAGCCTGCTTCCAACTCGGTTACATTTACCCCGACCTCTGCAACAGCCTGCTCTTGATTGGAAAGTAACCCAGCCTCCGCACTGACTTCGCCCGCACCGCTCGTACTCGTGACCGGTGCGGGCGGTTTTTTGGGCCGGGCCGTGGTGCGCGGGCTGCTCGAAGCGGGCTACGCGGTGCTGGGCACGGGGCGGCGGTTTTCTGAAAACTTGAAACCAATTCAGAACGAATTTGCGGGACGGTTTCAATTTCGGGAAGTGCCGGAAAGCGGGTTTGAAGCGGGTACTTTTTCCGAAAAAACCTTCGCTTCGGTCGTTCACCTCGCTTCCTTCGTGCCGACAAGCGCCGGGGGCAACACCTGGGCGAATTTGCGGGAAATCCAGCGGGGCACGCACGACTACACGCTCTCGCTGCTCAACGCAGTAGCAGGCCGGACGGCCCACTTCGTGTTCTCTAGCAGCGTGACGGTGTACGGGAAAAATCGCTCCGGCACCTTTCGCGAAACCGATGCCACCGAGCCAACCGACCCCTACGGCCTGTTCAAACTTGCGGGCGAAGGGCTGTGCCGGTTGTTTGCCCTCAACGAAAAAATTCCCTGCACCCTGCTCCGGCCCACGCAGTTGTACGGCCCCAACGAGCCACACGGAATTTTTTTCCAGAAATTTTTCATCCCCGCCGCCCAACGCGGCGAAGCCATTCGGTTGGTAAAAGGCGGGCGGGAAGTAAAGGATTTGCTCTACCTCGACGACGCCGCGCGGGCCTTCGCCGCCGCCGTGCAACGGCGGGCCGAAGGGATTTTCAACGTTTCGTCCGGCGTGGGCGTGACGGTGCGCGAAATCGCTGAAGCGATCCAAATCCTGTCCGGCAGCCTCTCCACCGAACTCACCGACGACGGCGGGCCGGTGCTGAGTCAGGTGTTTGCGAACGAAAAAATGCGAGAAGTTCTTGGCGTGATGCCCGCCGTGCCCCTCGAAATGGGCCTCCAACGCCTCTGGCAGCCAGCCAATTCTTAATTTTTAATTGAAGTGAAGGGTCCGTTTTTTTCCGCCCGCCAACTCCTCGACGGCGTCCCCCGCGTGGATGCCCACGGCCTGCACTCCACGCTGACCGACGGGCAGGCCACGTTCGAGGACTACATCCGCCGGGGCAAGGCGCTGGGCCTGGAAGCCGTGGCCATTACCGAACACGCGTCGGACACGACGAGTTACGACTTTGAAGCCTACGCCCGGAGCAAGGACCGCCTCCAGGAACTGGCCTGGCCGATGAAACTCTACGTGGCGGCGGAAGTAAAACTGGCCTCCCCCGACGGCACCCTCGACCTCAGCGCCGAGCACCGGGCGCTGGTCGATTTCGTCGTCGGTGTGCTGCACAGTTACCCCGACGGGCAGGGCAAGTTTATTTTTCCGAAAAAACTCCAGCGCGACGAGGCGTTGGACATGGACTACCGCCTGGCGAAAGCCCTGATTCAAAACCCCGCCGCCGACGTGTGGGGCCACCCCGCCGGGGTGTTTGCCAATTTTTTCGGCTCGTACGACGAAGAAAAACTCCGAGAACTCCTCACCGAAGCGGCCAACGCCGGGCGGGTTATCGAACTCAATTCGGCCCCGCGCTACCGGGAGGTTTTTCCGGTTATCGTCGAAACCTGCCTCGACCTGAACTGCCTCGTCTCCATTGGCTCCGATGCCCACCACCCCGATCAGTTGGGGCACGTGGTGGGGCACCTGGAAACGTACCTAAAGCACCGAAATGCCTGATTTTCAGAAACCCGTCACTGTCCTCCTCACCGGCGCGGGCGGCAACCTGACCCAATTCATTTACCGGGCGCTGCTCCAATGCGCCTTCCCGAAGCGGGTCGTGATGTGCGATTACGGCCACAACGCCCTCGGGCTGTACCAGGCCGACGCCGCCTACGTGGTGCCGGGCGTGGTGCAGCCCGACTACTACGACCGCCTCGCCGACATCTGCCGCACCGAGGGCGTCAACCTGCTCATTCCCGGCGGGGAACTCGAACTGCGCTTTTGGGCGAAACACCGTGACCGCCTGCTCGCCGACACGGGCACGGAATTCATCGGCTGCGAAGCCGACGCCCTGGCCCAACTCGAAGACAAGTACGAACTCACCCGGTTGATGGCTGCCGCCGGATTCGACGCGCCGGACAGCGTGTTGCTGGACGACGAAACGGCAGTGCAGGATTTCATCGAAAAACACGGCTTTCCGCTCGTGCTCAAAGATCGCTTCGGTAGCGGCTCGCAGGGCGTGGCGGTGGTGCGCTCGGCGGCGGATTTCGCCTTTCAGCGCCCACGCATCAAAAATGCGGTGTTGCAGGAGTACCTCCAGCCCGACGACCAGGAGTACACCGCCGGAGTTTTCGCCGACCGGGCGGGCAAAGCCCGCGCCAGCATCGTGATGCGCCGCCAGATGGGCCTGGGCATGACGATGAAAGCCCAAACCCTGCCCTTCGGCGAACTCAACGAGTACTGCGAACGGCTGGTCGAAGCCCTCCCCTGCCGCGGTCCCATCAACGTGCAGTTCCGCCTGACCGAGCGCGGGCCGGTGACGTTTGAGATCAATCCCCGGTTTTCGAGCACCACGCTTTCGCGCACGCATTTCGGTTACAACGACGCCGATTTGGTGGTGCGGCATTTTTTTTACGGCGAAGAAATCACCCGTCCGACCCTGACCACGGGCTATCTTTACCGGTTCATCGACGACGTCGTCGTGCCGGAAGCCGAGGTGGAAGCCCTCAAAACGGCCGGGTTTCGTCGTTGAACGTATTTTTTACCGCAGAGACGCCGTGGTTGCGCAGAGACCACCGAGAATTCACCGCTGCCTCTGCGTAATCTCCGCGTCTGTGCGGTTAAGAGACTGATTGAATGCCGAACGAAACCCAGCCCGCTCCGAAGGTGAGCGTGTACTGCATTACCTACAACCACGGGCCCTACATTGCCCAGGCCTTAGACAGTTTCCTGGCCCAACGGACGAATTTTGAGTTTGAAATCGTCGTGGGCGATGACGCATCCCACGACGACACTCAGGCGATTCTGCTCGACTACCAGCGGCGTTTTCCCGAAAAAATCCGGTTGTTGCTTTCCGAAACCAACCGGGGGGCCATCCACAATTTCATCGACGTGTACCACGCCTGCCGGGGCGAGTACATGGCCACCTGCGAGGGCGACGATTACTGGACCGATCCGCTTAAATTGCAGAAACAAGCCGATTTTCTGGATGCCCACCCCGACTTTTCGATGGTTTTTCACAACGCCGAAGTGCGCTTCGATCACAACGAAGAACCGCCCTACTACCTCAACCAGAACCAGAAACCTGTCGTGACCATCGAGGATTTAATCGGGGAAAAAGAAACCTGGTTCATGGCCACGGCGAGCATCATGCTGCGGAAAACCTTCCTCCCCGTGCTGCCGGAGTGGATTCGCGAATCGAAAAGCGGGGACATCCCGCTCAACATCCTGCTGGCCCAGCGCGGACCGATTGGCTACCTCGATGAGGTGATGTCGGTGTACCGCAAACACGGCGGCGGGCAGAGCAACACCGACCACCGCTGGCTGGCCGATTTTCTCTACAACCGCATCAACATGTACGAGCGATTGGACCAGGCCACCGAAGGCCGCTACCGCAACCGGTTTCGGAAAACGATGGCCGAGTTTGTCTGGCACCTGCCCGACACGGTGGAGTACGAAAACCGCCTCTGGCCCCGGCTGAAATACACCCTGCGTGCGCTGCGTTACCACCCCGACGCATACCGCCAGCCCTGGCTGAATTTAATTCGCGACAAAATCCTCCCGCCTGCGTGGGTGGCCGCGACCCGGCGGCTTCGGGGACTGGAAAATTAGTCGATCGTCGTCAGTCGACCGATGTTCGCGAAAATTCAACGACTTTCGCCGACGACTGACGACGATTGACTGACGTCTATCGACAAACCCCATGCCCGACGTTTCGGTCATTCTCGTCAATTACAAAACGCCCGCCCTGACCGTGGCCGCGATTCGGTCATTGGGGAAAACGAACCCGCAGCTCGACCTGGAATTCATCGTGGTGGACAACGACTCGGGCGACGACAGCGAGGCCCTCATCCGCCGGGCGCACCCCAGCGTGGTGTGGCACCAGATGGGCTACAATTCGGGCTTCGGGCGGGCCAACAACGCGGGCATGAAGCTGGCCACCGGTCGGTATTTCCTGCTGCTCAACGCCGACACGCTCCAGACCGGCCCCGTGCTGACCGAGTGCCTCCGGCGCATGGAACGGGAGCCGGACATGGTGGCCTCGGCCCCCGTGCAATTGTACCCCAATGGCTCGCCCATGCCGTACTACACCTCCTTCGCCGACATCCGCCGCACGTTTTACATCCTGCCGCTCCGCCCGTTTTTTCAGAAACTTCTCGAAAAAGCCATCCCCGCCACCCGCTACGCCGACCCGCGCCAGCACGACTGGCTGGTGGGGGCATTCCTGCTCGTGCGGCGGGAGGCGGCCCTCCAAACGGGCGGTTTCGACGAGCATCTGTTCATGTACGGCGAAGACATCGAGTGGGGCTGGCGACTCGGGAAGCTGGGCAAACTGTGCTACTTCACTGATTTGGGATTTCTGCACCTTGAAAACCCCTCGGCCTTTCGGCGCAACCAACCCAGCTACGTCAACCGATTCAGCGTGCAGATGCAGGTTTCCAATTTGTACTGGTTGCGGAAACAGTACGGCGTGGGCGCTGTCGTGAGCGTATTGCTCAACTATGCGGTGCTGATTCCGATTTTTTACGGCTGGAAAATGACCCTCAATGCATTGAAGGCGAAACCATTACTAGCCGAAACCCGTAACCAGCGGCTGTTTGCCCGCAAAACCCGGATGCTGTTTCGCTATTTTTGGCCGATTGTTTCCCGTCAAAATCGGTTTTTTCAAATAAAACCGGAGGAAAACGTAGACGCCCGGTCCGCGCCCGACCCCTTACCCACCGCATGACCCGACCGCTCCGCTTGCTTTTTTTCACGCCATTCGCCTCCCGGACGGGGTCCGAGGTAATGCTCTGGTACCTGCTGAAGCATTTTGACCGGTCCCGCTTTCAGGCTGGGTTGGTGTGCTTCAACCGGGGGGAGTTGCTGGGCGAAGTCCCTCCCGACGTACCGGTGTGGGTGGCTCCCAAAAGTTTTTCCCTTTGGGGAAAAATCAGCCACCAGCTCGGGCGGAACCCCCTGCATGCCGCCGTGCGCAAGGCTCATGAAGCCTTTAAACCCGACCTCTGGTACCTCAACACCATCACGCTGCCGCAAGTGGTGGACGTGGCCAAAACCCTGAGCGTCCCGTTCATCACGCACGTCCACGAACTACCCCTGTCGTACGGCAACGTCAACCGGAACGAAATGCGCGACATGCTGGAAGGCTCCGCCCTGCTCGTCGGATGTTCGGAAACCACCAGCGCCGCCCTGCGGCAAGCCACCGATCACGACCGCATCGTGACCTTGCACTCGTTCATCGATACCAGCACCCTGCTCCCTCAACCGGAGCAGGCTCGCCGCCTCCGGGCCGGACTCGGCATCGGCGAAACGGACTTCGTGTGGCTCATGTCGGGCACCACCTCCGACCGCAAGGGCTTCGATTTTTTCCCCGATCTGGCCCTGCTCCTCAACGACCCGCGGGTGCATCTGGTCTGGCTGGGCAGTCGGCTCGACACGGGCCTGACTTACCACACCGAGCAACGCTGCCGCCGCACCGGCCCAACGCGGGTTCACGTGGTGGGCGAAAAAAAAGAAGATTACGCGGCTTACCTCCAACTCGCCGACGGGTTCGTGCTGACCTCCCGGCAGGACCCGTTTCCGCTGGTGATGATTGAGGCGGCGGCGTTGGGCAAGCCCATCGTGTCGTTTCCCTCGGGCGGAGTTGCCGAATTTGTGCTGCCGGGCATGGGTCAGGTGGTCAATTCCTGGAACCTGCCCGATTTGGTGAGCGCCATGCGGGCCGTCAGCGACGGGTCGTTGCCCTGCCAGCCCGACGCCAGCCGCCAACGCGCCGCCCAGTTTGATGTCCGGCAGCACTTGGTACTGTGGGAGAGCCTGCTTGCCCGGTTTGCCGCTGCCTGAGTACCTTCGCCCATGCCCGATTCGTTTCTCCGTAAAACCCGCATTCTTGTCATCACGCCCTACGCGGGCCGGACGGGGTCGGAACTGATGATTTCGCACCTTATTCGGCACGCTTCCCGCGAGCGGTTTGAATTCGCCCTGTGCAGCCTCCAGCCCGGCGAGTTGCTGGCCGAATTGCCCACCGACGTGCCTGGTTTTGTAGCCCCGCACCGATTTTCACTTCTTCAGAAACTACAGCACCGGTTGGGGGAGAATCCGATTTTCCGGTATCTGCGAACGGTGCAGCGGCGGTTTCGGGCGGATGTCTGGTACCTCAATACCCTCGTGCCAGGGTTTGTGATTCCGTTGGCGAAGGAATTGGGCGTGAAAGTGGTCAGTCACCTGCACGAATTGCCGATGGAATTTGTGGGCATTCGGGAGGGCGAATTCAACACGCTGCTCACCGAAAGTGACTTACTCATCGGGTGTGCCGACATCGTGTGCCAACGCCTGCGTGAGGCCGGTGCGAAGCGGGTCGTACGGTGCTACGAACTCATTGACCACCGGCAAATTCGGGTGGACGCGGTCCGGGTGGAGGAACTGCGCGCGAAGTTGGGCATTCGTTCCGGCGAGTTTGTCTGGGCAATGGCGGGGCAGTCCACGTACCGAAAAGGCTTCGACGTCATCCCCGACCTGTCCGAAGCATTACAGGGTGAAAATGCCCGCCTGCTTTGGTTGGGCCAACTGCTGCCCGACGGCCTGACGCATTACGTCCGGCAGCGCTTGACCGGTGGATCGGGCGCTCGGGTGGACCTCACCGGCCCCCAGCGCGACGATTACTTCAACTACCTGACTCTGGCCGACGGGTTCGTGCTCACCTCCCGCGAAGACCCGTTTCCGCTGGTGATGATTGAAGCGGCGGCGTTGGGCAAGCCCATCGTGTCGTTTCCCTCGGGCGGAGTTGCCGAATTTGTGCTGCCGGGCATGGGTCAGGTGGTCAATTCCTGGAACCTGCCCGATTTGGTGAGCGCCATGCGGGCCGTCAGCGACGGGTCGTTGCCCTGCCAGCCCGACGCCAGCCGCCAACGCGCCGCCCAGTTTGACGTCAGCACCATTTTGCCGACCTGGGAAGCACTCATGGCGGGGGTTTAGCGCCCGTGCCCTACTTTTGCGAAAAAAGCCAGTCGCGTCCCGGTGGGAGTGGGCGTGATTTTCGGGTTTCGGTATGAAAAAATTCCTGTTCGTCAGTCACGACGCCAACCGGGCCGGAGCGCAGATTTTGCTCCTCCGTTTTTTGAAAAAACTGGTCGAACGGACTGACGTACACGTTCACATCCTGCTCAAACACGGTGGTCCGCTGGCCGAAGAATTTGAGCGCCTTGCGCCGACATTCTACGCATACCCGCCCGTGGGCCGTCGCCAGCGGGCTTGGCGCCGTTTCCTGCGCCAAGTGGATTCCCGCGTCGGCATGTTGCCTCACCTGGCCGGTGACACCTACGATCTGATCGTTTCCAACACCATCACCAATGGCGATTTGCTGGCCGCACTCGCAGCGCTGGGTTGCCCCATCGTTACTTACGCCCACGAACTCGAAATCGGCATCAGCATGTACACCACGCCGGAAGCATTCGCCCTCACGCTCCGGCACACTGATTTTTTCATGGCCTGTTCGCGGGTGCAGCGGGAGCGATACATCGCCAACTACCGCCTCGATCCGGCCCGCATCGATTACCTTCCCTCGCTGCTGCCCGAAGAGACGTCCCAAACCGGGGCGCTGCTGGGCCAATCCGACCCGCTGCGGCGGCGGCTCGGCCTGCCCACCGAAGCCCTGCTGGTAGGTTGCATGGGCACGTTTGATTGGCGCAAAGGCATCGACGTATTTGTGCAACTGGCCCGACGGGTGCCCGACGCTATCGCCGGAAAATCCGTCGTGTTCGTTTGGGTGGGTGGCTCGCACGGGCAGGTGGAGTACAAAACCGTGGCCGAAGACGTCCGGCGGCTGGGCCTAGGTGAGCGGGTGTTGTTTGTGGAAAATCAACCAAATCCGCTCGACTACATGACCTGCTTCGACGTATTCGCACTCCCCTCCCGCGAAGAACCATACCCCCTCGTGGTGCTGGAAGCGGCCCTGCTGGAGAAACCCATCGTTTGTTTCGATCAATCGGGTGGGGCACGAGAAGTGGTGCACGACGACGCGGGCGTGGTGTGCGACTACCTCGACGTGGAATGCATGGCCCACGAAATCACCGCCCTCCTGGCCGACGAACCCCGCCGCCACCGAATGGGTCGGACGGGTCGTCAGCGGGTCCTAGCCCAGCATCATGATGACTTAGCCATGAACGAATTTCTCCGACTGCTCGGGAAATATTCATCGTCGGTGGTCGGCGAGTCGGTGATCAGTTGACGGCACTCGTAGTACCACCTCTTTTTTCCAATTCACCGTTTGCGGCTTGCTGTCCCCCCGAAGATGACTCTGGCTTTCACCATTTGTTCGGTCAACTACCTAGCCCAGGCGCGTACGCTGGGGGAGTCCCTGGCGGCGACCAACCCCAGCCTGCGGTTTGTGGTCGGGCTGGTGGATCGGCTCGCGGGGGTCGTCTTTGAACCAGACAAACAACCGCCGTTTGAAATGCTCGAAGTCGAGGCACTGAGTATCCCAAATTTGGGGTGGATGTCCACTCATTACGACATCACCGAGCTGAACACGGCCGTGAAGCCGTACTTCATCAATTTTTTCCTCAGAAATTTTCCTGGGATACAGAACGTCATCTACTTTGACCCGGATATCATTGTTTTTCAACCCCTCGATCACCTGCTCAATACTCTAGAGCGGCACCCCATCGTGGTGACGCCCCACCTGACCGTGCCCCACACCGACGACCTTTCGACCAACGAAAACGACCACCTCAACACGGGTACATACAACCTAGGTTTCATCGCCCTCCGCCGCTCCTCCGAAACGGACCGCTTCGTGGCTTGGTGGTGCGAGAAACTGGCCTACGAATGCTTCAACGACGTGTGCGAAGGGCTTTTCACCGACCAGAAGTGGGTTAACCTCGTGCCAATCTACTGGCCGGGCACGAAGATTGAAAAGCACCCCGGCTACAACGTGGCCTACTGGAACCTGCACGAGCGGCGGATGAGTCAACGCACCAATACGCATTTTGTCAATGAAATCCACCCGCTCCAGTTTTTCCATTTTAGCGGCTACGGCCTCAACCAGCCGGAAGTGATTTCAAAGTACCAGAATCGGCACACGTTTGCCAACCGCCCCGACCTGCTGCCGCTGTTTCGGCACTACGCCGCCCGGCTAGAAGCCAACTACAACGCGTATTACGCCGGTTTTCCGTGCGCCTTTGTGAAGCCCCAGCCAGTCGTGCGGCTGAAGCGCGTGCGCAAGGCCTTGAATGCACCCATGCGCCGGTTTATATCCTGGCTGGAAACCGCATGAATCCGCGCGCGTGGATAAGCTTTTCGATATGAACGAATTTTTTGCCCTCTGGTCCCACCGTTATCGCAAAGCCACCGACATCGGGCGGGCGTATTTGCGGTTTTGGGGTACTTGGCTGTGGGTGCACGGCTTAAAACTCGTTTCCCCGAAGCGAAAGGTCATTGGAATCCTGCTGGCCGAGCACTTCGGCGACATCGTAGCCTGCGAACCCATCGCCCAGTACCTGCGCCAGCAGCACCCCAACGACCGGCTTTACTGGATTGTCCGCGCGCCGTTCCGCGAACTGGTGGACGTTCACCCCGACCTCGATGGCGTGCTTGTCGAACCCAACGTTCTCTACTCCTGCCTGGTGCACGACAACCGCGTATTCGACCATCTGTATTTCCCGTACCTCTCCACGCGGGTGCACGGCTACACGGGGCGGCGGCTGATCAACCCCGTTGCCGAGCGGCTGGGCATCAACGTGTTCAACTACTTTCAGTTCGGCAACATCCTGGAAGTGTTCAGCCAATGCGCCGGACTACCGGCCCTGCGCGAGGCCCCGAAGGTGTACCTCCAACCCCGGCACGTGAGCCGGGTGGACGCACTGGAATTGCCAACTGCCTTCGTCGTGGTTCATTGCCACTCCAACTACACTCCCAAAGATTGGCAGGTCGCTCACTGGAACCGGCTAATCCGGGAAATCTTTTCGGAAACAGGCCTTGCCGTGGTGGAAGTGGGTTTGAAAAGTACACTCACGGCACCTGAGCAAGGCTACCGCAATCTTTGCGGACAACTGAGCCTGCTCGAAACGGCGGAAGTCATTCGCCGGGCCGCCTTTTTCATCGGCGTTGACAGCGGTCCGGCTCACCTGGCCAACGCCGTGGGCACCTTCGGGTTTGTGTTGCTGGGGCGGCTTAACAACCTGACCCACTACCTGCCCTACTCGGGCCGGTACGCGGTGGATGAGGGCGTTTGCCTGATTCAGGGGGGCGAAAAACCCGTCTCTGAGCTGCCATACGAGGCCGTCTGGCAGCCCATCCGTTCCACCATGCACACCCGGTTGAGGGCCGAAGCCACCCCGTCAGCCCCCATTTCTTAAGCTCAACGCGTCCGATTGCAACCTTTGTTTTTCACCGTCTGTTCGCTCCGGCAGTATCCGCAGGCACTCGCGCTGGGGCACTCGCTGCAACGGCATCATCCTGAGTCCCAGTTCGCCATCGGCCTGGCCGACCAACCGGCACGCCTGCCCATCGAGGCTCCGCGGCCGTTTCCGGTTGTTGGCGCGGAGGTTCTGAACGTGCCGGATTTGCAGCAATTTATTGAAAAATATACCTGGCTCGAAGTGCTGCACGCCCTGCGGCCTCAATTCGCCCGGTACTTCTTCAACCAATACCCTGCTGCTGACCGGCTCGTGTTTCTTGGCCCGGAAAGCTGGGTGCTTGCGCCGATGACCGAATGGCTTGCTCAACTCAGTACCCACGCCATCGCGTTGCTGCCCCAGCGCCTCCAACCGCCCCGCGACACCCACTGGCCTGCTGAACGCCATTTTTTGAATGTCGGGGTGTACCAGAGCGATGGCTGGGCGGTGCGCCGGTCGCCCGAAGCCGAACGTTTTTTGGATTGGTGGTGGGCTCGACTGCGCGATAAAGGCTGGTTGCGATTGTGCGAAGGCTACGGCCTCGATTCCCTCTGGCTGAACCTGGTTCCGGCTTTTTTTGACGACGTCGCTACGTTTCGGCATGTCGGCTATGGCGTTGGGTACGGCAATGCCGACGAACGCCCGCTCACCCAAACCAATGCGGGCTGGCGGGTAGGCGATGTTCCGCTGACGCTGATGTTTTGGTCGGGTCTGGACGCGGCCCGGCTACGCTGGGAACCACACCTGACCGACCGCCCCCTGCCCCCCTCCTGGCGGTCGTTGGCAGCCGACTACGCTCAGGCAGTCCCGGTGATGAGCACCCCTGACCCCGCCTTCGGGTTAGCCTTCACCCCACAGCGTACGCCCCGGAGCCGGTACCGGCTAATCCGGCCACTCCAACGGTGGGTGGCCTGGATTGAACAGGTGCCCATCCCGTTTCTGCGGTAGCCGTCATGGGGCCTTCTACTGGCCTGAGTATTTTTTTGCTACCTTTGCCCGCCCGTTTTGCCTTGTTGCCCGGTTGGCGACGCCCAATTTTCGGTAAAAACGCACGCTTCTTGCTGCATGTGTCAGCAACGAGCTTTCGTTGGAAGTCATGCATTTCGTTTCCGTTGCTCTCTGTACTTACAACGGTGCCCGGTACCTGCCCGAACAACTGGCCAGCATCGCGGCGCAGTCCCGTCTGGTCGACGAGGTGGTTGTCTGCGACGATGGCTCTACCGATGAGACAGCTCGCCTGGTGGCAGACTTCGCCGAACGGGTACCGTTTCCGGTCCGACTTGAGGTAAATCAGCCAACGCTGGGTTCAACGAAAAATTTCGAGAAGGCGTTGCTGGCCTGTCAGGGCGACGTGTTGTTGCTCTGCGACCAGGACGACCGCTGGATGCCCGATCGCGTGGCCCGCACGTTGGCTTACTTCGATGAACACCCCGACGTGGACGCCGTTTTTTCCAACGCCCGGGTGATGGACGGCGAATCGCAACCCACGGGACGGACCATCTGGGAAGAAGTGCAGTTTACGCCCGAACTTCAGCAGCGCTGGAACGGGGGCGAAGCCCACGAAATCCTGTTCAACGGTTACGTGGTAACCGGGGCCACCCTGGCTCTGCGCCAGCGGGCGCTGGCGGTGACGGTGCCGTTTCCGACCCGGTTCGAAAAACTCATCCACGATGGCTGGATTGCGCTCGTGCTGGCGGTGAAAGGCACCATCGGTTTTATCGATGATGAACTCATCTGGTACCGCCGCCACCCTCAGCAGCAGGTAGGGTTTGGGCCGCAAAACCGGTGGGTAACCCTCTGGGAGCGCCTGACGCGGTCGCGCACCGAAAAATTGGCTCCGTTGCGCCGACGCGCCGACGAACTGGCTCTGCTCTACGACCTGCTGCGGGCCAAACCCGAACTACCCACCGAAAAACTGGCCGAATTGCAGTTACTGCGCGACCACTACCGGATGCGGGCTACCTTGCCTCCGGTACGGTGGCAACGCATCGGGCCGGTCTGGCACGATGTTCGGAGTGGATTGTACGAGTTCAGCAGCCGACGGCACTGGTGGCGGCCGGCATTGGGCGATTTGTTTGAATGACTGTATGGCGCATGGCGGCGCGATTTTATCAGGGCATGGAGTCTTTCCCGGCAATCACGAATTCCAATTTGGTAGCGGTGGTCATTCCGGTGTACCGGGCAGGGATGAGCGCGTACGAACAGGTTTCGTTCGGGCAGTGCCTGCGGGTGCTGGGGCACTATCCCATCGTGCTGGTGAAGCCCCACCGGCTCGATCTCGACGCGCTGGTGGTCAATCACCCCACGATGAGTACGCTGTCGTTTGATGATGCCTACTTCGAAAACGTTGCCGGCTATAACCGCCTGCTGATGTCGGAAGCATTCTACGAGGCGTTTGATCGGTTTCAGTACATACTCATTCACCAATTGGATGCGTTTATTTTCCGGGATGAACTGCGGGAGTGGTGCGCCAAGGACTACGATTACATCGGCGCGCCGCACGTAACTCCGCGCCACCTCCGGTCGAAAGGCCGGGGCGGTCATCGCCTGGCCCTGCGGAAAGTGCTGATGAACGGTGGCTTTTCACTCCGGAAAGTATCGGCTTGCCGTCGGTTTCTGTGGATTTTCAACCGATTCTACGGTACCTGGAAGGGCAACGAAGACGGGCTTTTTTCCCTGCATTACCCTCGGCTGTACTTGGGATCTGCCTTTCTGAACCTACCGACGTGGGAGGCCGCCCTGCCCTTTGCTTTTGAGCAGCACCCCGCCCTTTGTTACGACATCAACGAACACCGGCTGCCTCTGGGTTGCCACGCCTGGGAGCGCTACGATCCAGAGTTCTGGAAACCGTTTTTTCGGGAAAACGGATACGAAATTTGAGCGGAGAAAACGGAGAAGGGCAAAAGGAAAAAGCAGCGCCACGACAAGAACTTCTTTTCCTTGCTCCGTTTTCCTTTCTCCTGTGCACCATCTACCATGTTCAAAAGCCTGAACCGCAGCCGGATTGCCCTCGGAATTGCGATTTTTGCCCTGGGCCAGCAACCCATTTTTTTCGTAAAGGAACGCCTCCACCAGGGGGCCGAGTTTACCGCCGCCTGCCTGCTGATTGGCATGGTGCTCATGATTCCGCCAGGATTCCTGACCCAGCGACAGCCCGTCAACCGACCGCTGATGACCTTGTTGCTGGGCTGGATTTTCGTCTGCCTGCTGTATTTGTATTTTCACATCCGGCCGGGCGAGCGTGCCTACCTCGATTATTTTCGTGAGAACAGCAATTACATTTTTTCGCTGGCCTTCATTCTCCTGCTGGTGTACGTACCCGATACCATTCAGCGGCATTTCGCCCTGATGGCCCTGCTGGTGACGTTGGTAGGTAACCTGGTGCTGTTTTACTCCCTGCTGACCAACCCCAACTACGTGATCGGGATGCGAGCCACCATTTTTTACGGCGAGGGCGAAGCTTCGGGCAATCCACACGTGGCCGCCCGGAATGGCTTTGCCGGATTGATTGCCTCCTTCATTTTGTTTGGCCGCAACAACCTGATTCTGAAACTCCTCGCTTTTGTTAATCTCGGGCTTTCCATGGCGGCCATTCTCATGGCCCAAACGCGCAGCATGTTGCTCTGTATCTTGCTGGTTGGAGCACTGTTTGCGTTTTTCAACTTCCGCAAGTTGAGCGCCAGCAGCATCAGCAGCAGCCTGACGCGCCCCAACAACCTCCTGTTTCTGCTCATCGCGGGGGGGGCCACGTACCTGGCCATCTTCAAAACGCCCGTGTACGACCTGCTGGCCAACTACGCCACTAACTTTTTCGACAGTTTTCTCAAAGCGATGGCCACGGCCACCGGCAGCGCCCGGGGCGACGACGCCGACGCCTCGGCTTCCTACCGCGTCACCACCATCGAGTATTTTCAGCAAATGCTGCTGGGTCGCCCTCAGACGCTGCTGTTCGGCGATGGCTACAAACGCATGTACATGGACGTACCCCTGCTCGAAGCCATCAACGACTGCGGTATTTTTGGCCTGGTCCTTTTCGGGGGCTTCCTTGCCGTGGGGCTGCGCGATAGCCTCCGGCTGATGCGCCTGCCCATGGGCGAGATGAGTACGTTCATGGCGTATTTTTTCATCCCCACCTTCGTGCAGGGTTTCACGGGTGGGCGCCCGTTTGACACAGCCATGCTGTTTGCGTTTGCCCTCCAGGCCCGGTTTGTTAATCCAGACCTGTTCAGCGCGCGTAAAAAGTTACCGCCGTCCGTTCCCGCCTCGATGCCCCGCTCCCAGCCCGTTTCGCCCGCATGAGCCGTGTTGCCCCTCAGCGCGTACTCATCGTGCACAACTTGCTTTGGTCGCACTACAAAGCGGCCGTATTCAATGAATTGCACCGCCTGATGCAGCGCGGCCCGACCGAGTTGCTGGTGGTGCAACTGGCCAAAACCGAGCGCAGCCGCCTCAACCTCGGCGACCCATCGGCTTCGGAGCACACCTACCCCTACGTCTTACTGCACGACGGGCCGGTGGAAGATTTCGGCCTCCCCGCCCGAATGAAAGCTCTTTTCCGGGTAGTGAAGGCGTTCCGCCCCACGATTGTCAACCTGACCGGTTACTACGACCCGGCCCAATTGGCCCTGCTTGGCTACTGCAAATTCCGGGGCATCCGGACGGTACTTTCCAACGAGTCGACCGCCGCAGATCATGCCCGCCGGGATACGCTGGAATCCATCAAACGTTGGATAATACGGCAATTCGACGGCTTTTTTTGCTTCGGCACGCCCTCGGCCCGGTACCTGCTCAACCTGGGTGCCCGCCCCGATCAGATTCTGACCCGACACGCCGCAGTCGTGAACGATCACGTGCTCCGGAAACACTACGAATCGGCCTTGCCTGACCGCAACGAGCGCCTGGAAGCGGCCGGGTTCCCTCCTCGCAACGTGGTGTACGTGGGTCGGTTAAGCCCGGAGAAAAACCTGCCGCAACTGCTCGATGCGTTCGCCGCCGCCCGCCAAACCGCCGCGCAAGGTCAGTCCTGGGGGTTGCTCATCCGGGGGGATGGCCCGCTTTTGCCATCCCTGAAGGAGCATACCCGCCACCTTGGGCTGGAATCGGTGCATTTTCTGCCCGGCGTACCCTGGTACGAAGTGCCCGCTACGCTCGCCCTGGGCGATGTGCTGGTGCTGCCAAGTCGGTCAGAACCCTGGGGGCTGGTGGTCAATGAAGCGATGGTGTGTGGGTTGCCAGTGCTGGTTTCGGATCGCTGCGGTTGCGCCGCTGACCTGGTGCGCGAAAACGAAAATGGCTTTGCCTTTTCGCCCGACGACGAAAATCGACTGACCGAGCTGCTGCGGAACCTGATGGATGCCCCCGAATCGACGCGCCGGGAAATGGGAGAACGCTCCCGTCGCCTCGTGCGGGCGTTTTCGTTGCCCGTCGTAGCCGAGGAAATGCGGGCTGGATTTGAAAAGCTGGCAACGTGATGCGCATTCTCAACATTTGCGGCTACTCCTGGGAAATCGGCGGGCCTGCCAAAGTGATTTTTGACCACACCACCGAACAACTGCGGCGGGGTGCCAGTGTCACCATCCTGACTCCACTCTCCCCGCACGAACGCGTGTATCCGGTCCCCGAAGGCGCCCGGTTGGTGACGGTGCCCCGGCACCCACTGGCCCGGGTGCTGCCCGAGTTTTCGCCCCAACTTGCCGGGTTCGTTCGTCACCATGCCGATGAGTTCGATCTCATTCACCTCCACGGTGTGTTTCATTTTGGCACGCTCCTGCCGCTTGCGCTGACCACCCGCGCCCGTCGGGTCGTGACCGTCCACGGCACGCTCGAACCCTGGGCCTTGCGGCAGGGGCGCTGGAAAAAGGAAATTTTCTCCCGGCTTTTTCAGAAAAAACTCCTCGACCGGGCCGACCTGATCCACGTTTTTCACCAGGAAGAAGCCGCCGACGTGACCCGCTACCTCGGCCATCCACCGCGCCGGATGGTCGTATGTGGCAACGGCATCGACCTGACGGCCTACGCCGACTTACCCCCGGGGGCGTCGTTTCGTACGGCGCACGGTCTGGGCCCGGATGAAAAAGTGATTTTGTTTCTGAGTCGGCTGAACACGAAAAAAGGCCTTGATCTGCTCCTGCCCGCTTTCGGGCAACTGGCCGCCAACCGGCCCGACGTGCGCCTCGTACTGGCCGGACCCGACGATGGCTACCGGGCTGAAGCGGAGCGCTTCGTGGCTGAACACCGCCTGACCGACCGGGTGCTGCTGCCCGGCATGCTGACGGGCACCGAAAAACTGGCCGCTTTCGCTGCTGCCGACGCCTTCGCCCTGCCGAGCTACTCCGAAGGCTACTCAATGGCCGCCCTCGAAGCCCTCCTGACCGGTACGCCCGCGCTGCTCTCCGACCGCGTCGGGTTTGCCACCGAACTCCGGCAGGCCGGTGCTGCGCTGCTTACCGGGTTGACGGTCGATGCCGTGCGGCATTCGCTGGAAAAATTACTCGACGATGGCCCGTATGCCGCCGAACTGCGCCAAAAAGGTCCCGCGTTCGTCCGGCAATTTGCCGACATCCGGGTGGTGGCTCCCCGGCTTTACGCGGCGTTTGAAGCCCTGCTCAACGACGCTACTGCGTGAGTACTGGCCGCTTCGGTGGGCGTTTTTTGGCCGCAATGTCGTAGTTTTGGGCCGGTTGGGGCGGTTTCCCACGCGCCACGATCCGGCTTCCTGTTTAGTCCAGTGCAGCAACCCCTGAGTGTAATCATCCTGACGTTCAACGAAGAAGCTCACATCGAGCGGTGCATCCGGAGCCTGCTTCCCGTGACGCATCAGGTCTTCATCGTCGATTCAGGTTCAACCGACCGCACCGTGGTGCTGGCCGAAGCCCTCGGGGCCGTGGTGGTGCGAAATCCCTGGGTCACGTATGCCCAACAATTTAATTTCGGAATTCAAAATACGCCCTTCCGAACGCCCTGGCTCATGCGGATGGACGCCGACGAGTACCTGCTGCCCGAACTGGCCGTTGAAATCAATCAACGCCTGTCCACCTTGCCCGACGACGTGACGGGCGTTTACGTGAAACGCCGGGTGATGTTTATGGACCGCTGGATTCGGCACGGGGGATACTACCCGACCTGGTTGCTGCGTCTGTGGCGGACGGGCGTTGGCACCTGCGAACAGACCTGGATGGACGAACACATCACCCTCTCGGCGGGTCGCACCATCCAGTTTGACCACGATCTGGTAGACCATAACCTGAATAACTTAACTTGGTGGACCCAGAAACACAACCAGTACGCCATCCGGGAAGTAATTGATTTGCTGAACATTCGCTACAACTTCGGCGACAGTGAAACCGTGCAACCCAACCTCTGGGGTACCCAGGAACAACGCAAACGCTACCTGAAGGTCCGCTACGCTTCGGCCCCGCTGTTTACCCGACCGCTGGCTTACTTTCTGTACCGGTACTTGCTCAAAGGCGGTTTTCTGGATGGCACCAAGGGTTTTATCTGGCATTTTTTGCAAGGCCTCTGGTACCGATTTCTGGTCGATGCCAAAGTGTACGAAGTGCATCATCGTGCCGGGCACGACAAACAAGCCATCATTCGGTTTCTCCGGACTGAATACGGCAAGGATGTGACGAAAATGAATTGAGCGCTGAAAATCGGCACCGGTCCTCTTTACGTTTTAACATGAAACTCGTCGACCTCAGCACCTTCGACAACGGCTGGTACCATCCCGGCCCCCGTTGGAAAATCGTGCTGTGGTTTCTGGTCAATGCCTGGACGCTCAACAGCTACCTGCCCCTGCCGATGGGAATTAAACGCAGCCTGCTTCGGGCATTTGGAGCCCGCATCGGCCGGGGGGTTGTCATCAAGCCGAAGGTGAACGTGAAGTACCCCTGGTTGCTGGAAATCGGCGACAATGCGTGGATTGGCGAGGAAGTCTGGATTGATAATTTAACCTGGGTGCGCATCGGCCCGAATGCCTGCGTGTCGCAGGGAGCGATGCTCCTGACCGGCAACCACGATTACACCCGCTCGACCTTCGACCTGCGAATTGGTGCCATCAGCCTCGAAGAAGGGGCCTGGGTGGGTGCCCGTGCCACGGTGGCTCCGGGCGTGACCTGCCACTCGCACGCCGTGCTGACGGCCGGGTCGGTGGCCACCCACTCGCTCGACCCGTTTGGCATTTACCAGGGCAACCCGGCCCGGCTGGTTCGCAAACGACAGATTTACGCTTGAAAGTCTCCATCATCACCGTCGTGCGCAACGGCGCCGATACCTTGCCCGATTGCATCGCCTCGGTTCTGGCGCAGCATCATCCCGACCTGGAATACATCGTCGTGGATGGGGCCTCGACCGATGGCACCCCAGACATCGTTCGAGCGTTTGGCCCAAAAATTGCTCACTTTGTTTCCGAGCCAGACTGCGGCCCGTACGATGCCATGAACAAAGGCATTGCCATCGCAACTGGCGAGGTCATCGGTATTCTGAACGCCGATGACCAGTACACTCACCCCGAGGTAATCACTCAAATCGTGGAAAAACTGCGCGCCACGGGTGCCGATGCCGTCTACGCAGACTTGGTGTACGTCGACCGGATTGATGTGGCGCGCGTTTGGCGAGTCTGGCACGCGGGCCACTACCGCCCGGGTGCGTTTTTGCAGGGCTGGATGCCGCCCCATCCCACTTTTTTTGTACGTCGGGAAATCTACCGCCGCTACGGTACGTTCAACCTTAGTCTGGGCAGTGCGGCCGATTACGAACTGATGCTGCGTTTTGTCCACAAACACGGCATTCGCCTGGGTTACGTACCCGACGTGCTGGTGCGAATGCGCCGGGGGGGCATCAGCAATGCTTCCTGGCGCAACTGGTTGCGGGCCAACCGGAAAGACCGGGAAGCCTGGCGCCTCAATGGCCTTCGTCCGCGTTTTTACACGCTTTGGTGGAAGCCCCTTCGCAAACTTGGGCAGTGGCGGGCGTTCCGGCTGCTGCGCAGTTCGTGACCGTTTACTAAGTTTTGAATGGTTTCTTTGAAAAGTAGGTCGTGAATCGCGTAGTTTCGGCAACCCGTTCACGTTCATCCGCCTACCTGCCGGGAAACGTAACTTTTTTATCCCTTTCCCTCCGATGGTTCTGGATTTGCAAGCTTTTCTGAGCAAGCCCATCGTTCAACTGCTGATCTCGTTCGTCGTGGCGTGCGTGGTGGCCCTGGAAGCGATCCCCGTGATCATCAACATCTCCCGGTTGAAAAACCTGATGGACGAACCCGGCGAACGAAGCGCCCACAGCAGTAAAACGCCCACGCTTGGGGGCGTTGCCGTTTTTGCTTCGACCCTGATTGGTTACTTCCTGTGGGAGAATCCCGGCGAGGGGCCCCTCATGCACCTCACGGTGGTGGGGCTGGTGCTTTTGTTTTTTCTGGGCGTGAAAGACGATATTCTGATTCTTTCCCCGCTGAAGAAAATGCTCGTGCAGATTGGCTGTGCGGGTCTGTTGATTGTGGGGGCTGACCTGCGGCTGGATAATTTCTTTGGCATTTTCGGCTGGCACGAAATCCCGTACCTCCTCAGCGTTCCCTTGACGGTATTCGTCTTCATCGCCCTCATCAACGCCATGAACCTCATCGACGGCATTGACGGGTTGGCGGGCGGCATTGGGCTGATTGCCAGCGGCACGTTTGGCCTGTGGTTTTACCTCAACAAACAGTACGCATTGGCGAGCATGTGCGCATCCATGTCCGGGGCGCTGCTTGGCTTTTTGCGATTTAATTTTTCAAAAACCAGTAAGATTTTCATGGGCGACACGGGCTCGCTCATCGTGGGTTTTCTGCTGACGGTGTTTGCCATCAAATTCATCCACCTGAACGTCACGTACCGGTTCGAAGCCAACGCTTATTTCAGCGCGCCCATCTTGGCCATCGTGGTGCTGGTGGTGCCTATTTTTGATACGCTCCGGGTGTTCATCATTCGGTTGCTCTCTAAAAAAGACCCTTTTTCTGCCGATCGCAACCACATGCACCACTTGCTCATTGCGCAAGGGTACAGCCACCTAACGGCTTCGCTCCTGCTGTGTGGCAGTACGGTTGCATTGACGGGGGTGTTTCTGCTGATTCACCACAGTCTGACCAACACGCAGTCGTTGGTGATGTTGTTAATCCTTTTTCTCGGCTACATGTACGTTGGGCACGTGCTGAAGCAACGGGCCCGACACTCTGAGTTTTTTAAACAGGAACACGCCGCCAACACCCGCCGGGCGTTGGCAAAAGCCCGGTTGAAAAAAATCCGAAAACTGAAACGGGCCGTTTTAAATTGAAAACTTCAAATGAAAAGAGAGGGTGATTTTCGCATGGAAAATCACCCTCTCTTTTTGCTCGCGACCCCAGCGGGACTCGAACCCACAACCTACTGCTTAGAAGGCAGTTGCTCTATCCGGTTGAGCTATGGAGCCAAAAAAGTTGGCAGTTGGCAAGTCATGACTTGCCAACTGCCAACTAAACCGTCGGGGTGACTGGATTCGAACCAGCGACCTCCTGCTCCCAAAGCAGGCGCGATACCGGGCTACGCTACACCCCGAAACGAAAGTTGGCAGTTTACAGCGGGCAGTTGGCGAACTGAAGAAGGACTTTTTGCCAACTGTAAACTGCCAACTGCCAACAACATCAAGCGGAGAGGGCGGGATTCGAACCCGCGGTACGCTTTAACACGTACGACAGTTTAGCAAACTGCTCCTTTCGGCCTCTCAGGCACCTCTCCGGGTGTTTGGGTGCGCAAATATAGGCTTCGGCGGGCCACTTCCACAAACGATTCTCTAAAAAAATGGCGTTCTTGCACTCGTTTCGACTTCCGCGTCATGTTTTTCAATCGCAGTCTGAGTACCGCCGAACTCGCCTTTATCGGCTGTTTTCTCCTGCTTTACACCATCTACGTCGGCCGGACGGCGTGGTTGGCCCGGCGCCTCCGCACCACGGCACGGGCCATCATTCTGAAATTCGTGCTCCGTACCTTCGCCTTTGGCCTCTTGATACTCGCGCTTCTCGAACCGTCGTTTGGTGAAGCCGAAGCAGACTTGCGCGCCGTGGGTCGGGATATTTTTCTGGTGGTCGACGTTTCACGTTCCATGGACGCTCGCGACGTGCAGCCTTCCCGATTGGAAAAAGTAAAATTTGAACTCGATAAAATGTTGGCAGCTTTTCCGGACGACCGCTTCGCACTCATCGTTTTTGCCGCAAACGCTTACTTGCAATGCCCTCTCACGGCTGACCACGGTGCTCTAAGGCTATTTTTGGAATCGCTTAACACGGCTCAGGTGAGTGCCGGAGGTACCGCATTTGGCCCCGCCATCCGCCTGGCTACTCAGAAGGCACTCGCTTCGGCGGCCAACCAGTCGAAAGCCATCGTGCTCGTTAGCGACGGGGAAAATTTCGGAGCCGATGATCGCGAAGCCATCCGACTGTTGCAGCGAAACAAAATTCCCATTCTGACTCTGGGCGTGGGCACCCGCTCGGGCGGCGGCATTCTGACCCCCACGGGTCCCCTCCACAGTGAAGACGGCGAGCGAGTAGTAACCCGATTGCAAACGGACGATCTTCAACAACTCGCGGCAACTACGGGCGGTGGGTATTACGAACTCACCAACCGGCGCAACGACGTTGGCCCGCTCACCGACCGGCTGAGTAAGCTCGAAGGGCGGGTGATCGACCAGCGCAGGATTTCGGTATCGGCCAACAAATACGCTTACTTTCTAGTCGCGGCGCTCGTCCTGCTCGCCCTCGACGTGCTGATCCGGGTACGAGCCATTCGGCTCTGAATTGGGCAAAAGCGCCTGTTCTGCCTACCTTTGTTACGGGCCACAGTGCTTTTCCGCATGATGATCTCCCTGCTGATTTCGATGCTACTCTGGATTCTAAAACAGGGTGCCCCCAACCAGATTGCCGAGCGGAATCGTCTCAAGACTGATGCCCAGCGGGCTTTTGCCGCCCGCGACTACGCTCTGGCAGCTCAGTTGTACCGACAACTCACCGAATCGGCGCTCATCCCCGAGCCGACCGTGTTGTTCAATCAGGCTCAGGCGTATTTTGCCCTCAACGATACGCTACACGCCCGGGCCCTCTACACCCGCCTGGCCCGAAGCGACGAACCAGGAATGGCCGCTACGGCACTCGCTCAACTTGGCGTGCTCACCTGCCGGAGCGGCGATTCCACCCAGGCATTAACGTACTTTGAGCAGGCAATTCGAATCGTACCTACCTACGAAATGGCCCGCTTCAATTATGAATTACTTCGCAAATTGAATCCGAATACGAACACGCCCCCGTCAGCAGTGAGCCCCCAGACGGCAAGTCAACGTTCCACCTTCTCCCGCTCCCAACCGAGCAGTTCAGCGCCAACTGTGCTCACCGAGAAACGGACAGACCTGTTGAAGCGGCTCGAACGTTACCAGTTGAACGAGCAAAAAGCCCGGATGCTTCTCGATGCCATGCGCGCGGAAGAAATTCAGTACATTCAACAACGCCGCTTCGGCGCGAGTGTGAGTCAGGAAAACCCGATGAAACAAACCTGGTAGCGAAGCGCGCTCCTTTTCAATCACTAAAAACTACATGAACGAAGTCGTCATCGTTTCCGCCGTGCGTACGCCCCTGGGCAGTTTCGGCGGAGTCTTAGCACCGCTCTCGGCCACGCAGCTTGGTAGCCGGGCCATCGAGGGTGCGCTCCAGAAAGCGGGCATCGATCCCGGCCTGGTCGAAGAAGTCATCCTGGGCAATGTGTGCTCGGCCAACCTCGGTCAGGCTCCGGCCCGGCAGGCTGCGCTTGGCGCAGGCCTCTCACCAGACGTCCGCTGCACGACCATCAACAAAGTATGCGCGTCGGGCATGAAATCGGTCATGATCGGTGCCCAGACCATCATGCTCGGTCAGGCGGAAGTCATCGTGGCGGGGGGCATGGAAAGCATGAGCAATGTGCCCTATTACGTGCCCCAGGCCCGATTTGGTTACAAATACGGGGGCGGCCAACTGGTGGACGGCCTCGAAAAAGACGGCCTGCTCGACGTGTACGACCAGTGCTCGATGGGCGTTTTTGCCGACCGTACCGCCCGCCGCTACGGCATCAGCCGCCAAGCCCAGGACGACTTCACCGTCCGTACCTACCAACGCGCCGCCGAAGCCACTCAAAGCGGGCGTTTTGCAGAGGAAATCGTGTCCGTTGAAATTCCTCAGAAAAAAGGCGGCAACCTGATTATCACCGAAGACGAAGAATACAAAAAGGTAATTTTCGAGAAAATTCCGACCCTGAAACCCGCTTTTGAAAAAGACGGCACCGTGACCGCCGCCAGCAGTTCGCCCATCAACGACGGGGCTTCGGCGCTAGTGCTCATGAGCCGTAAAAAAGCGGACGAATTAGGCCTGAAACCCCTGGCCCGTATCCTCGGTTTCGCCGACGCCGAGCAGGAACCGGCCTGGTTTACCACCGCCCCGACGCTGGCGGTGCCCCGTGCGCTGAAATTCGCGGGCGTCAGCCCGGCGGAAGTCGATTTGTACGAAGTCAACGAAGCCTTCGCCGTGGTGCCTCTGGCCTTCGGCCAGGTGCTCGACGTGCCCGTCGAAAAGCTGAACGTCAACGGCGGGGCCGTGGCCCTCGGCCACCCGCTGGGGGCTTCGGGCGCACGCATCACCACCACGCTGCTGCACGCCCTCAGCCACACCGGCACCCGCATCGGTGCGGCGGGCATCTGCAACGGCGGGGGCGGCGCTTCGGCGATTGTGCTGGAAAATCTCAACTCCTAGTTTTCAGTTTGCAGTTTTTAGTTGAACCACAAACTGAAAACTGCAAACTGAAAACTGCAAACTCAGTTCCGTGAACGCCCTTTCCCAAACCCACTTCCAGTTCCCCGGCCAGACCGGTTTTTACCGAGGTAAAGTCCGCGACGTGTACGCTTTCGACCAGCATTTGCTCATGGTCGCTTCCGACCGAATTTCAGCCTTCGACGTGGTACTGCCGCGCGCCATCCCATTCAAAGGTCAGGTGCTCAACCAGATTGCCGCCCACTTTCTCGAAAAAACTGCCGATGTCGTTCCCAATTGGCTTGAGGCCGTTCCGGACCCCAACGTGAGTTTCGGACGGCGTTGCGAGGCATTCCCGGTCGAGATGGTCGTGCGGGGTTACCTGGCCGGGCACGCCTGGCGCACCTACCGAGCCGGCGGTCGCATGCTCTGCGGCGTGCGCCTGCCCGAGGGCCTGCGCGAAAACGACCGCCTGCCGCAACCCATCGTCACCCCCACGACCAAGGCCCATCAGGGCCACGACGAAGACATCAGCCGTGAAGAAATCGTGGGCCGGGGCCTGGTCCGTCATGACGATTACGAACTCCTCGAGACCTACGCCCTGGCGCTGTTCCGGCGAGGCACGGAAATGGCCGCCGAGCGCGGTTTGATTCTGGTTGACACGAAGTATGAATTCGGAGCACTTAATGGGCGGATTTTCCTCATCGACGAAATCCACACGCCCGATTCATCCCGGTATTTCTACGCTGACGGGTACGCCGAACGGCAGGAGTCCGGTTTGCCTCAACGGCAGTTGTCGAAGGAGTTCGTCCGGGAGTGGCTGATTGCCAATGGATTTCAGGGAAAAGAAGGCCAAGCTGTGCCCGAAATGACCGACGAATGGGTCGGGCAGATTTCCGACCGGTACATTGAATTGTACGAACACGTCACTGGGAAACACTTTGAAAGACGTCCGGAAACCGACTTGACGTTGGCCATCGAAGAAAATGTGACCCGTTACTTATCTTCGCGGCAACTTGGGTAACCCGCTTGAGGCTTCGGAACTGGTGAACGAGGGCAACGGGACTCATGCCCCGGGCACTTGGGGTTCGATTTTTTCCAGCCAGAGCCCGGTGCTCCTAATCATACAACCAACATGGAATTCAAGACTGAAAAAACCGAACAATACGCCCTCATCCGCCTCAACGAGCCGACGATTGGAGCGGAAAACGTCGAGGATTTTGAAAAAGTGTTCCGCAACCTGTTCCGGGAGGGGTACAGCAACATCATTCTGGACCTGAAAACAGTGCAGGACGTGGACAACCAGGGCCTGGGCCTCATTCGGAAGGTCAACAAAATGTGTACGAACGAGCTGGGGCTGTTCATCCTCGTCACCAAAAGCGAGGAGTTGACCGAGACCCTCGATTCGGCTAAAATCGCCGACCTGACCATCATGCCCACCATCGAAGAAGCCGTGGACGCGGTCTTCATGAACGAACTCGAAAACGATTTCAAGGAAGAGGAAGACGACGAAGTGGATGAGTACGGCTTTGGCGAAATGACCGAGGGTGAGGGCGGCAGTAACCGGGGCGGTGGCGATGATGAGTATTGAGGTATGATTTCTGATTCAGGTGGAAGGAGTGGCTGCGCGGGAGAGCAACGTTTCACCACTCCTACCTCGTCAGTCGTGCTTGGTCTATCAGAAATCGCGTCACCTTTGAATTTCACTGTCACCATCCTCGGCTCCGGTTCGGCTACGCCCACCCTCACCCGCCACGCAACGGCGCAACTGCTCTGCCATGAAAACGAGCACTGCCTCATCGATTGCGGCGAATACACTCAGGTGCAGTTGCTGCGGTACAAACTGCGGCCAGGGCGGCTGAAATACATCTTCATCAGCCACCTCCACGGTGACCATTACTTCGGATTGATTGGGCTGCTGACCAGCCTTAGCCTCGGGCAGCGGAAGGATGACCTCTGGCTGTTCGGTCCCGCCGGGCTTGACGAAATCATCACGCTTCAACTGAAGTACTCGGACACCCGGCTCAGCTACCACCTGCACTTTCAGGCCGTTGACACCGAACTGGCCTACCCCCTGCTCGACACCGAATCCTTCACTGTCGAAAGCCTGCCTCTTCGGCACCGCGTCCCGTGCGCGGGTTTTTTGTTCCGGGAAAAACCACCAAAACGCAACCTGATCAAAGAGTTGCTCCCACCGGATTTGCCCTTCGAGGTACTGCACCGTCTCAAGGAAGGCAGCGATGTTTCGCTTCCCGATGGGCGGGTCCTGAGGAGCGAAACCTACACCCGACCCGGTTTGCCGCCCCGTAGTTACGCTTTCTGCTCCGACACGGTTTTTCACGAAGACCTGGCCGAACTCGTCCGGGGAGTCGATTTGCTCTACCACGAGGCTACGTTCGGTCAGGAGTTACACCTGCGGGCCGCACAAACTTTCCACTCTACGGCCAGTCAGGCCGCCCAACTCGCCCGGCTGGCCGGGGCGAAGCGCTTGCTCCTTGGGCATTTTTCGTCCCGCTACAAAGATCTCACTCCCTTGCTCGACGAAGCAAAAGCTGTTTTTCCGGCCACGGAGCTGGCGTTGGAGGGCGGTGTCTTTTCAATCTGATCCCAGCAGGGTTACTTCATTATAGCCCCGTTGACGCGCTGGACTGCCTTTAGTGTGAGCACACCTTGGCAGGCCCACGCTTCGAAATTCTTCGATTTATTCGCCCACACCCTATTTTTTTCGCCTGAACGTAAAAAAAAATTCCTTCTTCCGGGAGCGCTCTACCTGCCGGATGTTTAAAACCCTACCCGACTCAATTTGAAAAAAAGCGGGTGAATTTTTGTTGATTGAAAACTCTTCATTTCAAAATTTGAAAATTATAAGGGCACCAATCGGCCTTCGTCAAACCTGATTTTCGATTTTTTGCAAAAAAAAGCTCTTGGTACAATTCCAAGAGCTTTTTTTTTCATACCGGGAATTGACTTAAAACAAGATTTTATTTCGCTGTTTCTGGTTTTAACCAAATTTTTTATTTACTATCTTCGCAAGCCTGACACGAAACGGAAGTTCCATCAGGAAAAACTTGCGGTTTCTTTGGCCCGCTTTTTCGCCTTCCGTTGCACCAAAACTTTCCTCCCTACGCGAAACACGTTTACTGCCATGACGGACCAACCCGACCAGTCCCAAGCCTTCGGGAGCGGCCTCTACCGCCCCGAGTTTGAGCATGACGCCTGTGGCATCGGCTTCACGGCCAACCTCAAGGGCCGCAAGTCGCACCAGATCGTCAGCGATGCCATCATTATGCTCGAACGCATGGACCACCGCGGGGCCTGCGGCTGCGACCCCAACACGGGCGACGGTGCCGGTATCCTGCTCCAGATTCCCCACGAGTTTTTCCTCGAAGAATGCGCCAAACTGGGCTTCCACCTGCCTTCGGCGGGCTGGTACGGGGTCGGGATGGTGTTTTTTCCCAAAGACGAAGCCGTTCGCCGCGAGTGCAAGGAAATTCTGCACCGGCAGAGCATCAAGCAGGGGCTGGAGATCATTGGCTACCGCACCGTACCGGTGGACAACGCCGATTTGGGCGAAGATTCCGGGGCCGCCGAGCCGCAGATGGAGCAGTTGTTCATCCGCCGCCCGGCCCACCTGACCGATGACCTCGATTTCGAGCGCAAACTCTACGTGTTCCGGCAGTACACCAGCCGGATTGTGAACGAGACGGTCAAAGGCGTCGGCGGGAAGTTTTACTACGCCTCGCTGTCGGGCCGCACCATCATTTACAAGGGCATGCTCACCACGATGCAGGTGACACCCTACTTCCCCGACCTCTCCAACGACACGGTTACGTCGGCCTTCGCCATCGTCCACAGCCGGTTTTCGACCAACACTTTCCCCGAGTGGAAGCTGGCGCAGCCCTTTCGGTTCATTGCCCACAACGGCGAAATCAACACGGTGAAGGGCAACGTGAAGTGGATTCAGGCCCAGGCGGCGCTGTTCGAATCGAACGTGTTCACGAAGGAAGAGTTGAACATGATCCTGCCGATTTGCCCCCCTGGCCAGTCGGATTCGGCCATGCTCGACAACGCCATCGAACTGCTTTACCTGGCGGGCCGGTCGCTGCCGCACGTGATGATGATGCTGATTCCGGAAGCCTGGGACGGCAACGAAAGCATGGACCCCGTGCGGAAGGCGTTTTACGAATACCACGCCGCCCTGATGGAACCCTGGGACGGCCCGGCGTCGATTTCGTTCACCGACGGCAAACTCATCGGGGCCACCCTCGACCGCAACGGCCTGCGCCCCAGCCGGTTCTGGGTCCTGGACGACGACACGGTGATCATGGCTTCGGAAGCCGGCGTGCTCGACGTGGACCAGTCGAAAGTGGTGTCGAAAGGCCGCTTGCAGCCGGGCAAAATGTTCGTCGTGGACATGGAGCAGGGCCGCATCATCCCCGACGACGAACTCAAGGCGGACATTTGCAGCCGCCACCCCTACGCCGAGTGGCTGAAGGAGTACAAAATCCGCCTCGAAGAACTGCCCGAACCTCGCGTCGAATACAAGCACCCCTACGAGCGGGAGTTGCTGCTCCGCCAGCAGTCGTTCGGCTTCACGACCGAAGACATCCGCATCATCCTTGCCCAGATGGTCGAAACCGGCAAGGAAGCCCTCGGCTCGATGGGCACCGATACGCCCCTGGCCATCCTGAGCGACCAGAGCCAGCACCTGAGCTACTACTTCAAGCAGTTGTTCGCCCAGGTGACCAACCCGCCCATCGACCCGATTCGCGAGCGGACCATCATGTCGCTCATCAGCTACGTGGGCGGTTTCTCGAACCTCCTGAGCGAAACGCCCGAACACTGCAAGGTGCTCGAACTCCACCAGCCCGTGCTGACGAATTTGGAGTTGGAGAAAATCCGTTGCGTGGACACGAAGCATTTCACGACCAAAACCATCCACATCACCTTCCGGGCCGACGGCAAGCCGGGGGCGCTCAAAAAAGCCCTCGACCGCATCTGCCAGTACGCCGAAGACGCCGTCGAGGACGATTACAGCATCCTGCTTCTCAGCGACCGGGGCGTAGACATGAACCACGCGCCCATCCCCTCGCTGCTGGCCACGGGAGCCGTCCACCACCACCTGATGCGCAAAGGGTTGCGGGCGAAAGTAGGCCTCGTCGTGGAGGCGGGCGACGTGTGGGAAACTCACCACTTCGCCACGCTGATTGGCTTCGGAGCCTCGGGTGTGAACCCGTACATGGCCTTCGAGACGATTCGGGGGATGAAAGAGAAAAACCTCCTCAACGTGGATTACTCGGTCGAAAAACTCTTCAAAAACTACATCAAGGCTGTCAACGGCGAGTTGCTGAAGATTTTCTCGAAAATGGGCATCTCGACCCTGCAATCGTACCAGGGCGCGCAGATTTTTGAAATCCTCGGCCTCGACAAAGCCGTCGTCGACGAATACTTCACCGGGGCCATTTCCCGCATCGGCGGGCTGAGCCTCGAAGGCATCGCGAAGGAAACGCTGGTGCGGCACAAGGTGGCCTTCCCCGAAAGCCCCGTGGCTAACCCCCGCCTCGAAGTGGGTGGCGTGTACCAGTGGAAACAGCGGGGCGAAGCGCACCTGTTCAACCCCCAGACAATTCACCTGCTCCAGCAATCCACGAAAACCGCCGATTACGGGCTGTTTAAAAAGTACACGAAACTCGTGGACGACCAAGCCGAGAAGGCCATGACGCTGCGAGGGCTGTTCAAGTTCAAAAAGTCCACGCCCGTGCCCATCGAGGAAGTGGAGCCGATTGAGGAAATCTTCAAGCGCTTCGCCACGGGGGCCATGTCGTTCGGGAGCATCAGCTACGAAGCCCACACGACGCTGGCAATTGCGATGAACCGCATTGGCGGGAAGTCGAACACGGGCGAGGGCGGCGAAGACCCCATCCGCTTCCGGGACCTGCCCAACGGCGATTCGATGAATTCGGCCATCAAGCAGGTGGCCTCGGGCCGGTTCGGCGTGACGGCGCACTACCTGACCAACGCGAAGGAACTGCAAATCAAAATGGCCCAGGGTGCCAAGCCCGGCGAGGGCGGGCAGTTACCCGGCCACAAGGTGGACGACTGGATTGGCCGCACCCGCCACTCCACGCCGGGGGTTGGGCTGATTTCGCCCCCGCCCCACCACGACATCTACTCGATTGAAGACCTCGCCCAACTCATTTTCGACCTCAAAAACGCCAACCGCGAAGCGCGGATTTCGGTGAAACTGGTGTCGGAAGCGGGCGTCGGTACGGTGGCGGCGGGCGTGGCCAAAGCCCACGCCGACCACATCCTGATTGCGGGCCACGACGGGGGCACGGGGGCGTCGCCGCTCTCGTCCATCCGCCACGCGGGCCTGCCCTGGGAACTCGGCCTGGCCGAAACCCACCAGACCCTCGTGCGCAACAAACTCCGGGGCCGGGTGACCGTGCAGACCGACGGGCAGTTGAAAACCGGCCGCGACCTGGCCATCGCCGCCCTGCTCGGGGCCGAAGAATGGGGCGTGGCCACGGCGGCGCTCGTCACGGCGGGCTGCATCATGATGCGCAAGTGCCACCTGAACACCTGCCCCGTGGGCGTGGCCACGCAGAACCCCGAACTCCGGGCGCTCTACACCGGCAAGCCCGAGCACGTGGTCAACTTGTTCACCTTCCTGGCGATGGAACTCCGCGAATGGATGGCCGAACTGGGCTTCCGCACGGTCAACGAAATGGTCGGGCAGGTGGACAAGTTGGATATTCGCGAAAACCTCACGCACTGGAAGTACAAGGCCCTCGACCTCTCGGCGATTTTGTACAAAGAACCCATGTCGCTCGACGTGGCGCTCTACAAGCAGGAGGAGCAGGACCACGGCATCGCCGGGCAACTCGATTTCAAACTCATCCGGGCTGCCGAACCGGCGCTGGAAAGTGGCGAGAGCGTGTTCGCCGAATTCCCGGTCATCAACGTCAACCGGACCATTGGCACGATGCTCTCCAACGAAATCACGAAGGTGTACGGCGACAAGGGCCTGCCCGACGGCACGGTGCATTTCAAATTCACGGGCACGGCGGGGCAAAGTTTCGGCGCGTTTTCGACCCGCGGCCTGCGCCTCGAATTGGAAGGCGACGCAAACGACTACGTCGGCAAGGGCCTTTGCGGGGCTGAACTCATCGTGTACCCCGACCGCAAGGCCACGTTCGTGCCTTCGAAAAACAGCATCATCGGCAACGTGGGCTTTTACGGCGCGACCTCCGGCGAAGCGTACCTGCGCGGCATGGCGGGCGAGCGATTCTGCGTGCGGAACTCGGGCGCGAAAGTCGTCGTGGAAGGCATCGGCGACCACGGCTGCGAGTACATGACCGGTGGCGTGGCCATCATCCTCGGCGAAACGGGCCGCAACTTCGGGGCGGGCATGAGCGGCGGCGTGGCCTACGTGTGGGACAAAGCCGGGGATTTTGCCGGAAAAGTAAACCCCGAAATGGTGGCCCTCGAACCGCTAAGCAGCGAGGACGAAAACATCGTGCGGCTGTTCGTTGAAAAGCACCTGGCCTACACCCAGTCGGGCGTGGCGAAAAAACTGCTCGACGGCTGGGAAGACACCATCGGTCAGTTCGTGAAGGTGATGCCCCAGGATTTCAAACGCGCCCTCGAAAGCCGCGGCGTGACCCTGGGCGAGCAGTTGGAAAACAAGGACGTGGTGTACCGGGACATTCAGGTGGAGGTGGTACATTCGTAGAAAAGAATTGAATCATGGAATTCATCACCGACGCACGCGGACGCCAGAAAGCCGTGGTCGTTCCCATTAAAGAATGGGAACGCCTTCAACGCATGAAGCGCAAACTCGAAGTGCTCAACGGAGTAGCCGACGCGCTGGAAGAAGTCGCCGCCGTTCAGTCGGGACGGCAACCCAAAGGCCAGACCCTGGGCGAGTTTTTGAATGAAAACTGAGGTCGTTACCACCGCCAACTTCCGGCGCGAGGCGAAAACCTTGCTGAGAAAGTACCCTTCCCTCCGTGCCGAACTGGCCCTTTTGGAAACAGAACTTCTGGCAAACCCGATCCTCGGTTCTCCGCTCGGCAACCAGACCTACAAGGTCCGTGTGGCCATTCGGAGCAAAGGAAAAGGCAAGAGCGGCGGTGCCCGCATCATCACGTTCATAGAATTGGAGGCCGTGGTGGAACAGGCGACGGTCTACCTGCTGAACGATTTACGACAAATCGGAAACGGATTCCATCACCGCCAAAGAAATTGAACGCCTTGTGAAACAACGATTCGACTGAATCCCTTCCCACTTCTGAAAAACAATGGGCAAACCAACCGGCTTCCTCGAATTTTCCCGCGAAACCCCCAAAAAGCGCGACGCCCGCGAACGCGTCGGCGATTACCGCGAAATCGACATCGACCTTTCGGACGAAAAAACCCAGGCCCAGGCCGCCCGGTGCATGGACTGCGGCACGCCGTTCTGCCACAACGGCTGCCCGCTGGGCAACATCATCCCCGAGTTCAACGACGCGGTGTACGAAGGCAACTGGGGCTACGCCTACGAAATCCTGGCGTCGACCAACAACTTCCCTGAATTCACGGGCCGCATCTGCCCCGCCCCCTGCGAGGCCAGTTGCGTGCTGGGCATCAACAAGCCCCCCGTGACGATTGAGTACATCGAAAAATCGATCATCGAACACGCCTTCGCCAACGGGTTGGTGAAACCGAACATCCCGGCGAAGCGGACGGGCAAGAAAGTCGCCGTCGTCGGTTCCGGCCCGGCGGGTCTGGCGGCGGCGGCTCAACTCAACCACGCGGGCCACACAGTCACCGTGTTCGAGCGGGCTGACCAGGTCGGTGGGTTGCTCCGCTACGGCATTCCCGATTTCAAACTCGAAAAATGGGTGGTCGAACGCCGGGTGGCGGTGATGCAGGCCGAGGGCGTGAAGTTCAAAACCGGCGTCAACGTGGGCGTGGACCTGAAGGCCGACGAACTGCTCGACGGCTTCGACCTCGTCGTACTTTCGGGCGGCTCGACGGTGGCGCGGGGCGTGCCCGTACCGGGGTGGGTCAACTACCTGGGCCGGGGCATACACCCGGCGATGGAATTTCTGAGCCAGCAGAACAAGCGCGTGGCGGGCATCGACCGGCAGGTGGACCACCGGGGTATGCCCTACGAAAACGGCGAACTCTGGGCCACGGGCAAGCACGTGGTCGTCATCGGCGGGGGCGACACGGGCTCCGACTGCGTGGGCACCTCCAACCGCCACGGTGCGGCCAGCATCACTCAAATCGAACTGCTACCCGAACCCCCAAAGGAACGGGCCGCCTCGACGCCCTGGCCCAACTGGCCCCAGATGCTGCGCACCTCCACCTCGCACGAGGAAGGCTGCCAGCGGCACTGGTCCATCCAGACGAAAGAATTCATCGGCGATGAGGCCGGCAACCTGAAGGCGTTACGCATCGTGGATTTGGGCTGGAAATCGGAGGGCGGCAAAATGACCTTCACCGAACTGCCCGGCACGGAGCGCGAAATCCCCTGCGACCTGGCGCTCATCGCGGCGGGTTTCCTGCATCCTCAGCGCGAGGGGCTCCTCGCCGACCTGGGCGTGGCCCTCGACGAGCGGGGCAACGTGAAAGCCCCGAACTACCAAACCAGCCTCGACAAAGTCTTCGTGGCGGGCGACATGCGCCGGGGCCAATCGCTCGTGGTGTGGGCCATCAGCGAAGGTCGCGAAGCCGCCCGCGCCGCCGATTGCTGGCTGATGGGCGAAACGGCCCTCGAAGCCAAAGCGGTTTCGATGCTCGCCGTGGCGTAAGCCGCAATTCACCCGCGTGCCGGGTCGCCGCAGGGCGACCCGGCACGTTTCGTGTTTCGACTACCCGTTCAATTGATTTTTATCGGATTTGCTTAGTTTTCCGGGCGATTCCCGCCCGCACATGCCCACCGCCGTACCCTCTATCTCGGTCATCATTCCGGTCCTCAACGGCAGCCAGACCTTGGGGGCCTGCCTGAGCAGCCTCAGCGGCCAGACCTGTCAGGACTTTGAAATTCTCCTCGTTGATGGCGGCAGTTCCGACCACAGCGCCGAATTACTCCGGGCGTACCCCGGCCTGAAGGCCCGCGTGCTTTCCCAACCCGGCTCGGGCATTTTTGCCGCCATGAACGCAGGCATCGACCACGCCCGGGGCGAATGGCTGTACTTCATGGGCTGCGACGACCGTCTGTTTGCCACCGACACCCTCGACCGGGCGCGGGCGTTGCTGCGCCAGACAACCTGCCGCTGGCTGGCCGGGAAAGTGTACCTGCCCGCGAGCGACGTGGTCAGTTCTCCCCTCCTGGGTTCGCCTTACCTGCTTCGGCGGATGATTCACCACCAGGGGCTTTTTTACCACCGCAGCTTGTTCGCTAATCGCCGCTACCGCACCGACCTGCGCATCGTGGCCGACTACGACCTCAACCTCCGGCTGACCCTGGCGGGTGAACCGTGCGAGGTCAGCGAACTCATCGTCGCTGATTTTGGTGAAAATGGCATCAGCACCCGCGAACCAGCCACCAGCCTGCGCGAACGCCTGACCGTACACCGCGACGTGTTCGGGTGGCTGGCGGTGGTGTGGTTGAACCCCTACTGCCGGTTCAACTACGCCCAGTGGAGGCTGAGGCACCGGATGGGCCTGGGCAACCTGCGCGCCCGCGCAAGGCGACAGGCCCGGAAAGCCGCTGAATTGGCGAAATCCATCCCCCTGACCTGGTTTTGAACCCGATTCTGCTCCTGGCCCACGGTGGCCCACAGTGGATTGCGGGCGTGCAGTACCTGCACAGCCTGCTGGCGGCAAACGCCCTCCTGCCCGAAGCGGAGCGGGCCACGTTCGATCTGCTCCTCCACGGGCAGACCGGACACCCTGCCGACTACGCCGACGTACGGTCGCTGGTGCGCCGACTCGACGCGGTGCCGTTCCTGCCCACGTCGGCCTCGGTGGTGAGTGACCAGTTCCGGTACGTCCTCCGTCGGTTCCGGCAGGTGGGGTTCTGGTCAGAATGGCCGTCAAATTGTCTGCCCGAATTGCTGCGCGAACGGGAGGCCGGGGCGGTTTTCCCGGCCAACGAACGGGTCCAGCGCCGCCTCGGAGCGCGGCAGATTAGCTGGATTCCCGATTTTCAGCACGAACACCTGCCCCAGTTTTTTTCGGGAAACGAAATCCGTCGGCGCCGGGCGCTGTTTGCCCGGTTTGTGCGGCAGTCCGACCGGGTGGTGGTCAGCAACCGGTTCAGCCTGGATGACGCCCACCGAATTTTTCCCGAACAGCGTGATAAATTCGTCCTCCTGCCCTTCACGATGACGCTGGGTGAGGCCTGGCGGGAGCCAGATCCTTCGGAAATCGTCCGAAAATTCGGCTTGCCCGAAAAATTTCTGCTGCTGCCGAGCCAGTTCTGGAAACACAAAAACCACCCCGTGGCCTTCGAAGCGGTGCGAATTCTGCGCGAACGCGGCCTGACCAACGTGACTCTGGTCTGTACCGGCCACCCGCACGACCCCCGTTTCCCGACCTACGCCGACGACCTGACGGCCTACCGGCGGCAGCATCTCCCCGCCGACGCCGTGCGGGTGCTGGGCCTGCTGCCCCGCGCCGATCAGGTGCAACTGCTCCGGGCGGCGGCGGCCATCGTGCAGCCCTCGCTGTTCGAGGGGTGGAGCGCCCTGCTGGAAGATTGCCGTTCGGCGGGAAAAACCGTGTTCGCTTCCAACATCCCGATGCACCACGAGCAATTGACCGCCCGCACGGTGCTTTTCAATCCTCATTCGCCGACGGCACTTGCCGATGCCATTGCCGAGCGGTGGGACAGGCTGCCTCCCGGTCCGGCCCCCGACGAACCCGCCGCCGAACAGACCTACCGACACAACCTCGCCGATTTTGCCCGCCGGTTCATCTCCCTGATCCAAACTGCATGAAACTCGTCCAGACCCCCACCAACCGCACCTACCTGCTCGTGGCCCGCACCGAAACGCTGTTCAGCCCCGGCGAGCGCCGGGAGCGCACCCGTGAGTGGAACCACCTGCGCTTCACGTCGTTACCATTGCCCAACGAACCCCACCTGCGCAACGCTGACCTGACCCGCAACCGCCCCCTGCCCTACCCCGACGACTCGTTCGACGCGATTTACAGCTACCATATTCTCGAACACCTCACGCCCGACGACGGCCTGCGGATGATGCGCGAATGGCGGCGAGTGCTCAAGCCCGGCGGCATTTGCCGGGTTTCGACCCCCGATCTGGCGTTTTTTGCCGAAGATTACTTGCGTCAGTTGAGCCGGGCCGAGGCCACGCCGGACATCAGGCAGCGGCACCAGCACCAGTGGGCCACTTACAACCTCATCGACCAGGCCGTACGGGCCAAATCGGGGGGCAAAATGGCCGAGGCCCTCGTGAAAGGCGAGTACGATACCGACCACCTGCGCTACCTCAACGGCGACTCGCTCGATTTCATCGTCAACGGCCATGAGGCTGCTCCGAAAAAAAGCCGGTTCAGGGCCACATACCTCGACGGTTCGCCTGCCCCAACGGGTTTTTTATTGCGAAAACTTGCCTCCAGCCTGGCCATGCGCCTGATTCACCGGACGTTTTCGCCCGAAAAGATTTTGCAATTGATCCACGAGAAAAACCTCTGGCTCTACGACCGGGTGTCGCTGCGACGGTTGTTTGAAGAAGCAGGTTTTGCCTATGTTACCCTGGCCGACCACCAAACTTCACGCATTCCGGAATGGAAGCGGTACAACTTCGACCAGTCGCCCGTGGGCGAACACGCCCGCGAACCGTCGGTGTTTGCCGAAGGCACGAAATAATTCGCGTATTTTCGGCCTTCATCTAAACCTGTATTTCCTTGAAAAAAGAAGTTTTCTTCTGGTCAATCACCGTCGCGCTGGCGGGGCTGCTCTTCGGCCTCGACACGGCCGTCATTTCGGGGGCAGAGCAGGCCATCCAGCAGGTCTGGGGCCTGACCGACGTGGAGCACGGGCTGGCCATCGCCGCTGCGCTGTACGGCACGGTGGTCGGGGCGATGCTGGGGGGCCTGCCCGCCGACCGCTTCGGGCGCAAACCCACCCTGCTGGCCATAGGGCTGCTGTTTCTGGTGTCGGCCTTCGGGTCGGCGGTGGCCGGGAGCGTCGGAATGTTCACGTTGTTCCGATTCCTCGGCGGGCTGGCCATCGGTTCGGCCTCGGTGTCGGCCCCGCTGTACATCAGCGAAGTAGCCCCGGCGGCCCAGCGGGGGCGATTGGTGGCCTTGTTTCAGTTCAACATCGTGTTCGGCATTCTCCTGGCCTACGTGGCCAACTACTTCATTGCCCAGACTGCGCTCGAAAGCGCCTGGCGTTGGATGCTCGGCTGGGTGGGGTTGCCGTCGTTGTTGTACGCAGTGGCCGTGTTTTTCATCCCCGAGAGTCCCCGCTGGCTGGTCGTCAAGCGCAACAACCTGGCCGAAGCCGAGCGCACCCTCCGGCGCATTGACCCCGCCACGGCCCCCGCCGTGTTAGACTCCATTCTCGCGAGCCGTCACGACGAAGAGCGCGGTCGAGCGAAAGAATCCCTGTTTTCACCCCAGTACCGCCGCCCCGTGATGCTGGCGTTCCTGTTTGCATTTTTCAATCAGACGGCGGGCATCAACGCCGTGATTTACTTCGCACCCCGCATTTTTGAAATGACGGGACTGGGTAAAAACTCAGCCTTGCTGTCGTCGGCGGGCATTGGCCTGACCAATTTCCTGTTCACCTTCCTGGCTATCAGCCTCATCGACCGCTACGGCCGCCGCACGCTGATGTGGATCGGCACGGTGGTGCTGATTGGCACGCTCTCGCTGGTGTCGTACTCGTTTTTCACCGAACAGTTCGAATTCGTTCCGGCCTACCTGTTCACCTACGTCGGATTTTTTGGTCTGTCGCAGGGGGCGGTGATCTGGGTCTTCATCTCCGAAATTTTTCCCAACCAGGTGCGGGCTTCGGGGCAGGCCTTGGGCAGCTTCACGCACTGGATTTTTGCGGCGCTGATCACCAACGTGTTCCCGTATTTTGCCAACAATCCGAACGTCGGCGGTGGGCCTATCTTCGCGTTTTTCGCCGTGATGATGGTGCTGCAACTGCTGTACGTCTGGAAACTGATGCCCGAAACGAAGGGCCTCTCGCTCGAGTCGCTCGAAGGGCAGATGACGCGCCTGCACTGAGTATTGCCAGGCAGAAACCAAAAAGGGCCATTTCCAAGCGGAAATGGCCCTTTTTGGTTTCTGCCTGTAGGAATTCTTGAAAAATCAGCGCGGATAGGCTTCCGTCTCCTCCGCCCCCAAACCCGGTGATTCGATGCCCGACGGGTTGTCGAGCTGTTCACGTTGCTGGAGCGGCGCGTCCATTGGTGCCTCGTTGTAGCCGGTTTTGCCGTTCTGGTTCGTGCGTTCGGCGTGCCCGCTGCCGTCGCTGTCGCCGTCATTGGAACTGTACCCTTCGTCGCCCAGGGGCTCCTGAATTTCGGGCTTGTCCACCTGGGGCGTGATTTCGGGCCGCGGAATTTCGGGTTGGTTCACACCCGGCACGTTGGGCGGGTTGGGCTGCTGAATTTCGGGCGATGTCGGGTCGTCTTTCAACTCGTCGAACGAACCACCCAGGACGGTCGAATTGGCTCCCGTCTGTCCGACGCTCGCCTGTTGGTTGCCCACGACACTTTCGGGGGTGGTTTTGCCGGGGAAATTCCCCTGGCCGGTTCCGGCCTGCGTCTCTTGAAGGGCGTTTAGCGTTTCCATGGCTGGTTTACGGATGGTTGCGTGAAGTGATGGTGTACGCCGGGATGCATAAAAAGCCATTCCATGCCGGTACCAGCACGGCTATGGGTCTTTTCCCAGGCGCCCCCGCGCCGTTTGCCGTTTCGGGCAACGGATGGCATTGTTTTTTCGGCAAAACCTTCGCTCAACCGAAGCCGCATGGACACGCAGAAAACCATCGACGACCTGAATTTCCTCATCGCCGTCAACGCCGACCGCATCGAGCAGTTCCAAACCGCGAAAGACGAGGCCCACTCGACGAAACTCCGCCAGCTTTTCCAGCGCATCGCGCTCGAAAGCGCCGGACACATTGCCCAACTCACGGGTTGCGTCCGGACCCAGGGGGGTGAGGTTGAGCAGGGCACCACGCTGAGCGGCACGCTGCACAAAGTGTGGGTGGACGTGAAAGCCACGCTTTCGGGCCACGACGGCACGGCGATACTTGGAGCGATCCGATGCGCCGAAAAAGCAACGCTCGAAGCGTACGATCGCATCCTGGAAGAAAGTCACCATGACTTACCAGAACCCGTTTTTGAACTCGTTCAGCAACAGCGCCGCACCATTGTTGAATCCTGCCAAACCGTGGAACGGCTGAGCGCCGAACCGGCCGAACGTTAAAAAACGTTAAAGGCGACAACGAACTTCCTTCCAGCACGGCGAAACCGGCACTTTAAGGCTGGTTTTTTGCGTTTTCAAGCGGAACAACACCCCGGTGTCCGTGCAATTCCGCACCGTAAGGGGTGCCGATTTTTAACTCCAATTTTCCTGATTATACCCCATGAAACGCCTCTTTTTTGTGTTGACAGCCGCCACTTTCGCCCTCGCCGGGTGTTCACCCAGCGTGACCGTACGCAGTGATTATGCCCGTGGCGTTAACTTCCGCCAATTTGAGAGTTACACCCTTGAAGCCGAGCGCGGTCAGAACAACGACCCGGTGATGGGCAGCGAACTCAACCGCGAACGCATTGCCAAGGCGCTGGATGGCGCCCTCCGCGCCCGGGGCCTGAGCCGGGCCAACGGCGGCAATGCCGACTTGATTGTGCGCTTCGGCACCGACTCCCGCGATCGGCAAACCATCCAGTCGAACAATAATTTTTCGCCCTGGATGTGGCGCTTCGGCGGTGGCATGAACACCTACTCGCGCAACTACGAGGAAAACCGCATCGTGGTCAACGTGTACGACGCCCGCACCAACCGCCAAATCTGGCAGGGCTGGGCTTCAGGGCAGTTCTACGAGCGCAAAAACCAGGTGGAAAACGCCATCTACACCTCGGTGGACAAAATCATGGCCCGATTCCCGGTACAACCGAGCCAAGAGCTTGCGCGGGAACGCTGAGGTAGAGTCGAAGTGAAGCGAAGTTCCCGCGTGCCAGCGGCGTCAGACCACCTGACGCCGCTTTTTTGTTTTGAATCCGGTTGGGAAGGGGTATTTTTGAATTCAAAGTTTAGAGTTCAGGATTTGGAGTCGTTGACAATCAACTCCAAACCCTGAACTCTAAACTCTAAACTTACCCCTATGTCCTTCCTCAAATCCAGCCGACTCGATTCGCTGCGGTACGAAATCCGCGGGCCAGTGTACGAGAAAGCCCTCGAACTCGAAGCCCAAGGCTACAAAATCATCAAGCTCAATATCGGCAACCCCGCGCCCTTCGGCTTCGACGCACCCGACGAAATCATTCACGACATGATCGTCAACATCCGCGACGCCCAGGGCTACGCCGATTCGCGGGGGCTTTTCGCGGCGCGGAAGGCCGTCATGCACTACACCCAGAGCCGGGGCATCGCGGGCGTGGACATCGGGGACGTCTACATCGGCAACGGCGTGAGCGAACTGATTCTGCTTTCGATGCAGGCCCTGCTCGACGACGGCGACGAAATCCTCGTGCCCTCGCCCGACTATCCGCTCTGGACCACCGCCGTGGCGCTCTCGGGCGGTAAACCCGTGCATTACGCCTGCGACGAGGAAAGCGACTGGAACCCCGATCTCGACGATCTGGAGCGGAAAATCACCCGCCGCACGAAGGGCATCGTGGTCATTAACCCCAACAACCCCACCGGGGCCGTGTACGACCGGGCGGTGATCGAGCGCATCGCCCGGCTGGCCGAGCGGCACAAGCTCATTGTGTTCAGCGACGAGATTTACGATAAAATCCTCTACGACGGGGCCGTGCACCACCCGATGGCCGGTTTTGCCCACGACACGCTTTGCCTGACCTTTGGGGGGCTGTCGAAAAATTACCGGGCGGCCGGTTTCCGGGGTGGATGGCTGATTCTGAGCGGAGCGAAAAAGGAGGCCCGTTCGTACATCGAGGGCCTGACGCTCCTGGCTTCCCTGCGGCTTTGCGGCAACGTGCCCGCGCAATTTGCCATTCAAACCGCCCTGGGTGGTTACCAGAGTATCAACGATCTGGTGGTGCCGACGGGGCGGTTGCACAAGCAAATGCAACTGGCGTACGACAAGGTGACGTCGATTCCCGGCATCACCTGCGTGAAGCCCAAAGGCGCGCTGTACCTGTTTCCAAAGCTGGATTTGAAGCGATTTTCGTTTCAGAATGACGAGCAGTTCGTGCTCGATTTGCTCGTCAACGAGCGGGTGCTGCTGGTGCCGGGGACAGGCTTCAATTACTTCAACGACGACCACTTCCGGATCGTGTTTCTGCCGACGGTGGAAGAGCTGGACATCGCCCTTGGCCGTGTCGGGCGTTTTCTGGAGAATACCACGATCCCCATCGCGGTGAGCGAATTGATGGCCTGAGGGCTTTCCTGGTTTTCCCGCCGGTCGCGCGGATTTTCAACGAACCGCACTTGGTTTTCCGCGAAAATCTGCGCAATCTGCGGGAAAATCGTTTTCGCATGAACCCTCCCATTTTTGGCCATTTTTCCAAAAAGCAGAAGCTCTACCTCATCCTCAGCGGCATTTTTCTGACCAATGCCCTGATTGCCGAAATCATCGGCGCCAAGATTTTCGACGTGGCGGGCACCCTCGGCGCTACGCCCGCGGCGTTGCTGATGCCTTTCGGCGGGACGTTCGGCTACTCCCTCTCGGCGGGAGCGCTGCTCTGGCCGGTGGTTTTCATCACCTCCGACATCATCAACGAGTACTTCGGCCGCCCCGGCGTGCAACGCATTTCGTACCTGACGGCCGTGTTCATCGCTTACAGTTTTATCATCATCTACGCCGCCACCAAATTAGCCCCGGCGCAATTCTGGCTTGACGTGAACAGCGATCCGGCCGGATTTAACATTGACGTCGCTTTCGGTAAAATTTTCCGGCAGGGCATGGGCATCATCATTGGCTCCATTACGGCGTTTCTGGTGGCGCAACTCCTCGATGCCACCGTGTTTCAGTACCTGCGCCGCCTCACGGGTAGCCGCATGATCTGGCTTCGGGCCACGGGCAGTACGCTCATTTCTCAACTCATCGATAGCTACGTGGTGCTCTTCGTGGCGTTTTACGTTTTTGGCCCCTGGACGATGGACCAAATCCTGACGGTGGGTTTCAACAACTACACCTATAAATTCATCGTTGCCGTGGTGCTGACGCCCCTGCTGTACCTGGCCCACTACCTCATCGACCGCTACCTGGGTGCCGAACACGCCCACCAACTCGCCTCCGACGCGGCAGAGGGCATCCCGACGGCGCTCTAAGCAGGGAGCAGACCCCAGTGGGTAAATTCAAAAATGCATTTTGCCCTCCGCACCCCGCCGCCTGCCCCTCGACCAATTGTCCAGCACCACCGCCGTGGCAATGCCCGCATTGAGCGATTCAGCGCCACCAAAGCGGGGAATCGTGATTTTCTGCGAAACGAACGGCTCCATCGCCGCGCCAATGCCGTGCGACTCGTTGCCGATCACGAGAAAACCCGCTCCCGGAAAGGCGATGTCGTGCAGGCTCTGTCCGTCAAGAAATGTACCGAAGACAGGCACCCCCCGATGCCGCTGGAAGTACGCCTCAAGCGCCCCATACCAAACGGCCACCCGGGCAAACGATCCCATGCTGGCAGTGAGCACTTTAGGGTTGTAGAAATCCGCAGTGGTATCGGAGCAGACCACCTTCGTTAGCCCGTACCAGTCGGCCACGCGGAGGATGGTGCCCAGGTTACCGGGGTCGCGGATGTCGTCAAGCACCAGCACCCATTCCCCGGCATCCGGTTTTAATTCCGGGAAGTTCTTCGTACGGGCCACGGCCAGCGCAGCGTTGTTGGTCGTGAAGGTACCCACTTTCACCAGGTCGTCGGGTGTGGCTTCTTCCAGACGCAGGGTTTGCGCCGCCAGCAAGCGTTCGTTTTCTTTGTGGAACGCCGGGGTAGCAAAGACGATCTCCGTTTCAAAATCCGACCGCAGGAGTTCGAGCACGTTTTTAGCGCCCTCCACGAAAAAGAGTCCCTGCTCCTGTCGGTGTTTTTTCTGGTGAAGCGCCCGCAGGCGGGTTTGCCAGGCTTTGGAAATCATTCGTTGTTGGTTATTGGCAATCGGGTCGGTTCCAAAAATCCATTGAACGAGTAGCCACTAACTGATCAACCAATAACCGCACGAAGTACCGTTGAAACGACACCTACTCCCGTTCGGGATGCTGGTCCTGCTGCTCGCACTGGTGGGCTGCGTTCGCGAGGCGTCCACGAGGCAGGGCGAGTACCTGCTGGTGGGCCAAACGGTCAAAGGTAATCAACAAATTGACGACCAGACCCTGCTGGCTTTGGTGCCGCAACGCCCCAACCGCACCTTCGTGTTTCGGGGCTTTCTGCCCTATCTGGGCATATACCGGTTTGGTGAGCAGTTTTACAATCAGGAAAAAACCCGTGACGAACTGCGCATCCTGCTCGATTCCTGCCAGCGGCGGAGCCTGCAACTCGAAACCGACCCCGGCCCGATGCGCCGCCTGCAAAACCGATGCGAGAAACGGCGGTTGCGGCTCCAGCGTAAAATCGACCAGGGCAACTGGCTGATGCGGGTGCCCGGCGAGCCGCCCTCGTACGTCACTTCGGCGCTGGCCACCGACAATGCAAAAAAAATGCAGGCGTACCTCGTCACGCGCGGCTTTCGTGATGCCTGGGTGCGAGCCGCGCTTGATTCGGCCTTTGTCTTCAAAGGTCAGGTCCGGGTGGTGTATGCCGTAGAGGAAGGCCCGCCCACTACCCTGCAACAGGTAGCCTACCAGGCTGCCGAACGCCGCCTCGACAGTTTGATGGAAGCCAATCGCCCGGCGGCGAGAGTCAAACCCGGCGATCGCTTTGACCGCGATGCCCTCGACAACGAACGTACCCGCCTCGAAACGCTCTTTCGCGACAACGGGTACTACGGGTTCAACCGCTCTGACATCGGCATCATGGGCGTGGACACCTTCCGCACTGACTCACTCCGCATCGACCCGATTTTTACCATCGCTCCGCCCCGGCGCGGGCAGGCGCACCCGTATTACACGGTCGATTCGGTGTCGCTCGTTGTTGACGGTACGCTGCCCGGGATGGAAGCCGCCCATCGCACCGATGTCCTGCGTGACAGCGTGCGGTACACCTTCATCGGACGCACGTACTCCACCCGCCTGCTCGACTCCAAGATCACCGTCCGACCCGGCCAGTTGTACAGCCAGAGTCGCATTGCCGAAACCCAGCGCCGCCTCGGCACCCTCGACCAGTTTCGGTTTCCCGACATGCCGTTTGATACGACCCGGCGGCGGTTGCAGATTTACACGAATCCGCTCGACAAGTACCAGTTTTCTGGCGAGGTGGGCCTGAACGTATTCCAGGGGCTGCCGGGGCCGTTCACCAACGCGGCCCTGCGGATTCGCAACATTCTGGGCGGGCTGGAATCCCTCGAACTCGCCGGGCGCATCGGCTTCGAGGGCCAGACCGGTTTCATCAACAACCAGCCCTACCGGAGTTTCGAGGCCGGGCTGAACGCTTCGCTGATTTTTCCGCAAATTCTGTTTCCGGGCAATTACAATTTTCGGTTCAACAACTCCAACCCCCGTACCCAGTTGGGCGTGGGCTACAACGTGACCGATCGGCAGGATTACAGCCGCACCAACGCCAAGTTGGCCATGAATTATTCCTGGCAGAAATCAGCAACGGAAACGTTCTATTTTTCCATTTTCGACGCCAACCTCAACAACTCCCGCATCAAGGAGTCCGCGTTTGCTGCCTACCTTGACACCCTTGCCAAGCAGGGAAACCCCTTGAAAAACAGCTTTCAACGCTCGTTCGTGTCCAGCGTGAGCGGCTCTTACGTGTACTCCGACAACGTGGTGGGACAAAACCGCCGGGCGAAGTACTTCCGGTTGTTTCTCGAACTCGGTGGCACCACGCTCAACTTCACCCCCAACGATGAATTTCCCTGGTTGAAAACCTTTTTCCGCGACGATTCCCTCCAGTTCTTCAAATTCGTGCGCATCAACCCCGATTTCCGGTACTACCTGCCCGTGGGGCTGCGCTCTACCCTGGCCACCCGGGTCAACGTGGGCGTGGGTATTCCGTACGGGAGGAACGAAACCCTGCCCTACGAAAAATTTTATTTCCTCGGTGGTTCCAACGGCATGCGAGCCTGGCGTCCGCGCCGACTGGGGCCGGGTTCGTACCGTAGCCCCAGTGACACCGGACCGGACAAACTGCCCGAACAACCCGGCAACATCATGGTCGAACTAAGCGCCGAATTGCGTTTCCCGCTGATCAAACTCAACGGACAAATCAACGGGGCCGTGTTTCTCGACGCGGGCAACGTCTGGACCCTGAACTCCAAAGGCGAGGCCCTGCAACCGGCCAACTTCGACGTGCGGCGGTTTTACCGCGAAATCGCCCTTGGCACGGGTTTCGGGGTGCGCTGGGACTTTTCGTTCTTCATCATTCGGGCCGACTGGGGCATCAAGATGTTCGACCCCACCCTGCCCGTCGGCAACCGCTGGGTGCTCGATGATTTTTCGCTCCGACGGGGCAGCGACTTCAAGCTGCGCACCAACATCGGCATCGGGTACCCGTTCTGACGGCGCGGTCAAACACCGGCGGCGATTTGGCAGTTGTTGAGGCAACAAACCAACTATTCTGCGTATGAAACCGACTTCCTTCGCGGCCCTGTGCAAAACCCTCGTCGCGGTTGGTCTACTTTTCTCCCTCGTTGGGTTTCGCCCCGGCAACCAGCCCGACGCCGTGCTGGGCGTCTGGAAAAACGGTGAAGGCACCGGCATGGTGCAGATTTACAAAAAAGGCGACCGGTATTTCGGGAAAATCGTCTGGCTGAAAGTGCCTACCAACCCCGACGGCACACCCCGCACCGATGTCAACAACCCCGACGAAAGCCAACGCGGCCGCCCGCTGAAGGGCCTCGAAAACCTCCGCGATTTCGTGTTCAAAGGCGATAACAAGTGGGAGGAGGGCCGCATTTACGACCCGAAAAACGGCAACGATTACGCCTGCGAAATGAAACTCGTGGACGAAAATACCCTCGAGGTGCGCGGCTACATCGGCGTCTCGCTCTTCGGCCGGACGGACGTCTGGAAGCGGCAGGTGAAGAAGGGTTGATTCAAAATACGGATTTCCCGTCAGGGGCTGACCAAATTCAGGCTTACGTTCACGTACAGCGGGTTGCCCAGCCGGTATTCCACCACGGGCTGCTCGTCGCGCACCGGGTTCTGCGTGCGGAACACGTCGAACCGCCAGTTGTAGCGCCAGCCTACCTGAGCCGAGAGCCACACGAAGCCCGCCAGCTTGCGCTCGTAGGTGACGCGGGGTTTCAACTCGCCCCGCCGGAGGTAGGCGTTGGCGTCGCGGAGGTAGAACGCATTCCCTTCAATTTCGTATCCGAACATCAGCAGCGAGGTGGTGCCGAAGCTTCGCCGGAGGTTGGCGCGGGCCGGCAGGATGGCCTCCACGCCCCACTTCGGGCTGAACGTGCGGTTGTAGTACAGCACCGGGAGGTGCAACACCTGCCCGGCCCGGTAGGTGCGCGTCAGGCCCAGGCCCCACATGAAATTGTCGTCGCGTTTCCAGCCGTAAATCGCGGTGCCACTGTAGGTCAGCACGTTGGACGATAGGTCGTTGAAGCCCCGGTAGTCGCCGCTGGCGTCGGCATTGGCCTGCACGAGCAGGAAGCGCCGGATGTCGAAGGGCTTGAACACCGTGGCGCTCACGCCCGTGCTGCGGAGGCCGTCGGCAATCAGATTTGCCACATTCCCGCCATTTTTGGGTGTCATTCCAACGTCGGTGTTCCAATACGTCAGGCCCAGATTCAAAATAAAATTGCTGCGGGAAATGACCGGCGCGTTCACTCCCAATCGCAGCCCTCCGAACCGGTTAACCTGCGACTGATATGCACCCTCGGCAGCGCGTGGCTCCAATGGACCGGGCGTCCGGCTCAAATCGAACGGAGCCTGGGCCTCGTAGCCCACCGAAATCAGCTTCGTCGGGCTGAGGTAGAGCACTTTCTGAGTGGCGAAGGTCTTGACCTTTTTATCGTCGGCGTCGCCGAAGTCGTCAAAATTCAGTTCTTCGGCGGGGGCACCCGTGGAATCGGTCTGACCAAACGCCAGGGAGCTACCCGTACACACGAACAGGAACAAAGCGAGGGATTGCGTTTTCATGGTGTGGAATCAGCGCGGCAGAAAAGTGCCCTTGCGACGTATAAACTGGCAGGCACAAAAATAGTTAGTGTCGCAATTAATTTTCGTGCTTTGAAGACGTGACTCCCTGCCGACGGACTCGTTTATTTCGCCGTTAACACAATTTAACTACGTGTTTAGTTGTGTTTCAGAAAAAGCGGGTAGATTTGGGCGCAACCTATCCCGGTTCCGCTCAACCTCTCTCCTCATGCGCCACGCTGTACTACTTCTGTTCAGCCTTCTCCCTTTTTTTCTGGTTGCCCAAACCCCCAACCGGGTCACGTTCCGGGGTACCGCCGTCGATTCCGCGGGCACGCCGCTTGTGGGGGCTACCGTGATGCTGCTCGTGCCGAAGGATTCGACGTTGGTCAACTTCGGGCGTAGCAACGACAAGGGCGCGTTCGAATTCAAAAACGTCCGCCGGGCACCGTACCTGCTCAAAATCACGTACGTCGGCTACCTGCCGTACCAGCGGGATTTGCCCGCCGGAACCGACGAGGTCGTGGAATTGGGGACGCTCAAACTTAAGCCCATCGCGAAGGAATTGATGGAAGTGGTGATTCGAACCGCCAAAGCCCCCCTCACCATTCGCGGCGACACGGTGGAATACAACGCCACGTCGTTCAAGGTGCCGCCGGGTTCGACCGTCGAGGATTTGCTTCGCAAACTGCCCGGCATGCAGGTCGAGCAGGACGGTACCATCCGCGCCCAGGGCCAGGAAGTGCGCCGCGTGACGGTGGACGGTAAAAACTTCTTCGGCACCGACCCCAAGCTCGCCACCAAAAACCTCCCCGCCGACGCCATCCAGAAGGTGCAAGTGTTCACCGACAAATCGGAGCAGGCCAAAATCACCGGCGTGGACGACGGCAAAAAGGAAAAAGCCATGAACCTCGAACTAAAGGAAAGCGCCCGCAAGGGCGGCTTCGGCAAGGTGACCGCCGGGGCCGGGGGCAGCACCACGTCGGGGGCGCGGGGAGAATTGAAGGGCAACTACAACCGGTTTAACCAGAAACAGCAGTTTTCGCTCATCGGCCTGCTCAACAACACCAACCAGACAGGCGTGAATTTCAACGATTACCAGGATTTTCGCGGCAGCCAGTCGTTCAACTGGAACGACAACGGCGATTTCGGCTTCAGCAACGCGGGCGGAGTGATTTTCTTCGGCGGCAACGACGACGAGGAAAGTTTCTCGGTGCCCATCGCCAGCAACCGGGGGCAGGGCTTCTCGAACAACGGCGCGGGCGGGGCCAACTACAACTACGACACGAAAAAAACCAAGCTCAGTTCCAACTACTTTTACAACCAAACCCGCCTCAACCTCGACGCCGACATCAACCGCGAAAACTTCATCCCCGGCGGCTCGGTGCGCACCCAGGAAACCAACAGCCGCGTCACGTTCAACACCGCCCACCGGGGTGGCTTCCGACTGGAGCAAAACCTCGATTCGCTCAACACGCTGCTGTTCATCGGCAACGGCCGGGCCAATGGGGCCACCGAACGGTACACCAGCACGCAGGACTTGTTTCGCAACGGCACTACCCGCAACGGACGCACCACCCTCAACAACCTGACCGACAGCCGCTCCGTGGCGGGCGTAGGTACGCTCATTTTCCGGCATAAATTCGCCAAAAAAGGCCGCAACTTCGCCGCCAGCCTCAGCTACAGCCTGACCGGCCTCGATGGCAACGGCGACCAGCGGTCGGAAAACGAATTTTCGGAAGGCCCGGCCCGTACCGTTTCCATCAATCAGTTCTACACCACCCAGAGCCAGCGGGGCGAGTTGAAGTCAAGTTTGTTTTTCCTTGAACCGCTTTCCAAAAAATTCTTCTGGGAAAGTTTCTACAACTTCAGCCTGCGCAACGACGAAGTGGACCGCGACGTGTTCGACCGCACCAGCGAGAGCAGCAGCGTGCGCAACACTGGCCTGAGCCGGTACTACACCAACCGGATTTTGTACAACCGCCTCGGCAGCAGCCTGCGGTATTCGCACAATGGGCTGAACCTCTCGGCGGGGCTGGCCGGGCAGCAGTTCGACCTCGACGGGCAATTCACCAGCGACCAGCTCTCGTCGGCGGCCCCGACGAAGGTGGACCGGCGGTTTTTCACTTGGGTACCCAACGCGAGCCTCAACTACGACCTTAAGCGCAACCGTTACCTCTACTCCAACTACACCGTGCAGGTGCGCCAGCCTTCCACCCGCGATTTGCAGCCCGTGGTGGACAACAGCAACCCGAGGTTCATTCGCGAGGGCAATCCCGACCTGCTGCCGCAAGTGTCGCACAACCTGAGCGCCGGGTTCAGCTACTTCAATCCGGGTAGTTTCACCAACCTGTTCACGAGCCTCAACTACACCTACCACCTCAACCAGATCGTGAACAACCAGACCGTGGACACGCTGCTCGTTACCCGCGTCAAGCCGGGCAACCTCAGCGGCGGCACTAACATGGGCGGGTACATGGGCTTTGGGTTTCCGTTGAAAAAAACGAAGAGTGCCCTCAACCTGAACACGTCGATTAATTTCGGCAAAAACCTGCTGTTCGTCAACGACGTGCTCAACCGCACCAACACGCAGAACGTGAACGTCGGCCTACGCCTCGACCTGACGCCGAGCGAGAAATTCACGCTCTACACCAACGCCAACGCGGGCATCACCAACACCCGCTACTCGGTCAACACCAGCCAGAACCAGCGGATTTTGAACTACACCCTCGGCACCGATGCCAACGTGCAACTGCCCCGGAAGTTTTACGTGAACGCCAACTTCAACTACCGGCAGTTCATCAATCGCCGCTTCGGCTTCGACCAGCGTGTGCCCATCCTCAACCTGGCCGTGTACAAACTGCTGCTCAAGGAAAACAAAGGCGAACTCCGCCTGACGGTGTACGACGTGTTCAACCAGAACCGGGGCGTCACCCAGTCGGCTTCGCTCAACTTCGTTTCGCAGGAACAGGTCCGCACGCTGGCACGCTACGCGCTGCTGAGTTTCACCTACAACATGAGGGGCGTGAAGGCGCAGATGCGGCGGGGTGGAGGTTTCTAATTCTGCTCAAATTTCCAATCTCGTATGGAACGCCGCCCGGCACCGCCCCTACGAGATTTCATTCAGTTGCCAATCCGAACTTCAATCACCATGCGATACCTTGTTCTCTTTCTCCTGTTTTCGACCTTCACCACCCACGCCCAAAACACCCAGGGCGTGGTCAGCTACGAGCGTGTTCAGCATTGGAGCCGGATTGCGGCCCGCCTTCCGTACCTCAGCCGCGAAGAAAAAGACCGCATCAAACTTACCTGGGGTGACGACGAAGGCTGGAAACAAAAAATGAAACTTGCCTTCAGTTCCGGCCGCAGCACGTACACCTACGCCACCGATCGCGCCGAAAACGCCGAAGGCACCTACTCCTGGCGCAACCAGGAATTCGTCCTGCACCGCAATTTTGAAGCAGGCAAGCGGCTCGACGTGATGGAAATGCTGGGCCGGGTGTACATCGTCGACGATTCGCTGCGGACGCCGTCGTGGAAAATTTCCAACCAGTTGAAGGAAGTCGCGGGGTATCTCTGCGTAAAAGCCACGACCGAAGACACGCTCAAAAAGCAGAAAATCACCGCCTGGTTCGCGCAGGATATTCCTGCTCAGGCCGGGCCAGAGCAGTTTTTCGGCCTTCCCGGCCTGATTCTGGAACTCGACATCAACGAGGGCGATGTGGTCGTCACTGCCACCAACGTCGAATTCCGCGAAGCGGCCAAAGACCTCGCTCCGCCCAAAACCAAAGGCCGGAAAATCAACGAAGCCGAGTACGTTCGGCTCATTCGCAACCACATCAACGACAGCATTAAGTCCAACCGTAACCCGTATTGGGCCATGCGGTACTGAATCCGGCTCCGGGTTTTTATGCCATTCTGTCACGGCGGCGGGGTGCGAAACCGCTATCTTTGTGCACTAGTCACAGCCATCAGTCGTCAGTGAAACGCATTTTCTGACGACTGACGACTGACGACTGACGACTACCATGAAAACTCTGGATATCCTCACTCCCGCCGACAAAGAAGCCGTGGACCTGCCCCGGCTGCTGGCCGACGAGCCAGCCGCGGCGGGCCGGAAAAAGCTGTACATCGAGAGCTACGGCTGTCAGATGAATTTTTCGGATTCCGAAATCGTCGCATCGATTCTGAAGGAAGGCGGCTTCGCTACCACGTCGAGCGCCGACGAGGCCGACGTGATTTTTCTGAACACCTGCGCCATTCGCGACAACGCCGAGCAGAAAGTCCGCAACCGGCTCATGCACCTCACCGGCCTGAAGCGCCGCCGCCCCGAACTCGTCGTGGGCGTGCTGGGTTGCATGGCCGAACGCCTGAAAACCAAACTACTGGAGGAAGAAAAAGTGGTGGACCTCGTGGCCGGCCCCGACGCCTACCGCGACCTGCCCCGCCTGGTCGAAGAAGCCGAAACGGGCCAGAAAGCCGTCAACGTGTTTCTCAGCCGGGAAGAAACCTACGCCGACATCGCGCCGGTACGCCTCAACTCCAACGGCGTGACGGCCTTCGTGAGCATCATGCGGGGCTGCGACAACATGTGCTCGTTCTGCGTGGTGCCTTTCACCCGGGGCCGCGAGCGCAGCCGCGACCCGCACAGCATCGTCCGCGAAGCCACCGATTTGTTCAATCAGGGTTACCGCGAGGTGACGTTGCTGGGGCAGAACGTGGATAGTTACAAGTGGAGCCAAAGCCCCCAAACCCCCGAAGGCTTAGTCGATTCCCCCAATGAGGAAGCCCCCTTCGGGAGTTTGGGGGCTTCAGTCAACTTCGCCCAACTCCTCGAAATGGTCGCGCAAGTCAGCCCCGATCTGCGCGTGCGGTTCAGCACCTCGCACCCGAAAGACATCACCGACGACGTACTTTTTACCATGAAACAGTACGCCAACATCTGCAAGTACATCCACCTGCCCGCCCAGAGTGGCAACAGCCGGATTCTGGCCCTGATGAACCGCACCTACGACCGGGAATGGTACCTGGGCAAAATCGCCCGCATCCGGGCTATTTTGGGCGAAGACTGTGGCATTTCGCACGACCTCATCGCCGGGTTTTGCACCGAAACCGAGGCCGAGCACCGCGACACGCTCAGCCTGATGGAGGCCGTGCAGTTCGATTTCGGCTTTATGTTCTACTACTCCGAGCGCCCCGGCACGCTTGCCGCCAAAAAACTGGCGGATGACGTCCCGGAGGAAATCAAAAAACGCCGTCTGAACGAAATCATCGCCCTTCAGCAGCAACACAGCCTCCTGCGGAACCAGCGGACGGTTGGGCAGGTTCACCGGGTGCTCGTGGAGGGCTTTTCGAAACGCTCCGACGATTTTCTCCAGGGCCGCAACGACCAGAACAAAGTCATCGTGTTCCCGAAAGAACACTTTCAGAAAGGCCAGTACGTCAACGTACTTGTCACCGACTGCACGGCGGCGACGCTGATGGGTAAAGCTGTTTAGGGTTCAGGGTTCAGGGTTTAACGTTAGTCTGTAACGTTAAACCCTGAACCCTGAACCCTAAACTCTACACAGAATTATGACTCCCCAAGAACTCCAATCCATAAAATCCCGCTTCGGCATCATCGGGAATGCGCCCGCGCTGAATTACGCCATCCAGGTGGCGGCGCAGGTGGCCCCAACCGATCTGACCGTGCTCATCACCGGCGAAAGCGGGAGTGGCAAAGAATCATTTTCCAAAATCATCCACAGCCTCAGCGCCCGCAAGCACGGCAACTTCATTGCCATCAACTGCGGGGCCATTCCCGAAGGCACGATTGACTCCGAACTGTTCGGCCACGAAAAAGGCTCCTTCACCGGGGCCGACGCGGCACGGAAGGGCTACTTCGAGGAAACCAACCACGGGACCATTTTTCTGGATGAAATCGGCGAACTGCCCCTGGGCACCCAGGCCCGGTTGCTACGGGTGCTCGAAAACCGCGAGTTCATCCGCGTCGGCTCGTCGAAGCCCCAGAAAACCGACGTGCGCGTGGTGGCCGCCACCAACGTCAACCTGCTCCAAGCCGTGGAGCGGGGCAAATTCCGCGAGGATTTATACTACCGCCTCAACACGGTGCCCATTTTCGTGCCGCCGCTCCGCGACCGGGGCGAAGACGTGGTGCTGCTGTTCCGAAAATTCACCGCCGATTTTTCGGAGCGTCACCGCATCCCGCCCATCCGCCTCACCGACGACGCGCGGCAGTTGCTGATGAACTACCGCTTCCCCGGCAACATCCGGCAGTTGAAAAACATCGCCGAGCAGGTGTCCATCCTGGAGGTAGACGACCGGACCGTCAGCGCCGAGCGCCTGGCCCGGTACATTCCCGATTACCGGGCCAACACCACGCCCAGTGTGTTTCGGGATGGTTTCCAGCACGGTGATGGCAGCCTGTCTGAGCGGGAAATTCTTTACAAAGTCCTTTTCGACCTGCGCCGCGACGTGACGGATTTGAAAAAACTCTTTCTAGAAATGGCCCAGAACGGCGGCAGCACGGGTCGTGACATCGTGCGCGAGAATCCGGAACTGTTTCGCAACGTCAACGGCGAAGAACCCCATTTCGCCGACACCCGACTGCTGCCTTCACCCACCCCGAATCAAGCCAACGTTTTCCCGTTAGCCGATGACGACGACCAGCCCGACGTGGTTGACATCACCGCCGAGCCGGAGGAGGACTCCCTCTCGCTTGAACGGCAGGAAAAAGAAATGATCATCAAAGCCCTACGTAAAAATAACAACCGCCGCAAGTACGCCGCCCAGGCCCTCGGCATCTCCGAACGCACGTTGTACCGTAAAATCAAAGAGTATGGAATCGAGGAAGAGTGAAAAGTGGAAAGCGGTGCGCCGCCCGGTGAAAGGTGGAAAGTTAATGGTGACATCGCGCCGCGTGAAAAGGTGGGCTTTCTACTTTTCACTTTTCACTTTCCACTTTTCACTTACCGGCTGCGGGCCGTACTCCTTTACCGGCACCAAACTATCGCCGGATTTGAAGACGATCACGATCAACAACTTCGTGATGAATACCGCGGGTGGCCCGGCCAACCTCAGCCTGACGCTCACCGAAAAGCTGAAGGAGTACTACCAGCGCAACACCAACCTGAAGCTCAAACCCGGTGGCGACGCCGATCTGATTCTGGAGGGAGCCATCGTCGGTTACGAACTCACCCCCGTGGCTCCCACTGCCGCCGACCAGGCCGCGCTCAACCGCCTGACCATCACGGTGCAGGCCCGGTACGTCAACAACAAGGACGAGACCCAAAGCTTTGACCAGGCTTTTTCGTTTTTTAAGGATTTTCCCCAAAGCCAGACGCTCAATCAGGTCGAAACCAGCCTCGTCCCGCCGATTCTCGACCAGATTGTGCTCGACATGTTCAACCGCTCGGCGGGGGATTGGTGAAAAGAGTTGTGGTCAGTTGGTTGTTCGTTGTCACTTTCGCGGCAAAATTTGCGTCTTTCCGTACTCTGTCCCTACCTCTCATGGAACGCGAAACGTTTACTTACCTCGTCAGCAACCCCGCCGAGTTGACGGCCCGCGACGTGGCCTACCTCGAACAACTCGTCGAGCAGCACCCGTTTTGCAGCCTCGCCTACACCCTGCTGGCCAAAGGCCACGCCGACACGGGCAACGAACTCGCCACCATCACGCTTCGCAAAGCCGCCGCGTACGCACTCAGCCGCAACGCCCTTCGTAAGTTGCTGAGTGGTGAGTTTCCCGCTCCACGCGCGCCTTTTTCCTCCGTGCGTGATTTGCTTGAGGGCCGTCTGCCGGAGCGGAAAACCGTTCAGGAACCGACCGGGGAGGCTCCCAAACCATCCGAAGAACAGCCCCTGAAAGGCTTCGGTCTTGACTACTCCGACGTACTCATCAACGAGGAAGTCAACAAAAGCCCCGTGGTCGAAGAAGAAAAACGGGGCGAGTTGGTGGCCCGCCTCCAGCAGGAACAGCTCGACATCATTGACCGCTTCATCGCCGCCGAGCCACGCATCGGGCCCCTGCGGGCCACGCCGGGCAAACCCGACGAAGAGCCCGAAGATTTGCTGCAAAAGCGCCAACCCACCGTCGGAGGCAATGGTGGACTGGTGACGGAAAGTTTCGCCAAAATCCTAACGCGTCAGGGCAAATTGGAGCAGGCCATTGGGGTTTATGAAAAACTCCGCTTGAAAAACCCGGAAAAATCGGCGTATTTTGCGCAAAAAATTGAAGAACTGCGAAGCCAAGCTTCGTAGAAGAGCTTACGACTTACCACTTTCGACTGACGACTACCATGTACACGACGTTCATCGTACTGATCATGATTCTCTCGGTGCTGGTCATTCTGGCCGTGCTGATTCAAAACCCCAAAGGCGGCGGCCTGACGAGCCAGTTCACCGGGGCCGGTTCGACCCAGCTTTTCGGCGTCAAGCAAACCGGCGACCTGCTCGAACAAATCACCTGGGGCATCGGCGGGGCCATCGCCGTCCTGACGCTAGCGACCGTGTTTTTCCTCGAACAACCCGGCAGCGCCGACACCATCAACAGCATCAACGTGGAAAAGGCCCAGCAGAAAGCGGCTCCCGCGCCCACCACGCCCGCGCCGACGACTCCGGCACCGTCGACGCCCGCACCGACGCCACAGCGGTAAGTTGTCAGTTGGCAAACGAAAAAGCCCGCACCGAGCACTCGGTGCGGGCTTTTTCATTTGCCAACCGGTTAATCCAGCCATTCGGCCACCTTTCGCTGCGCCACCGGCAGCAGCGTTTCCTCCAACGGATAACTTCGTTTCGCCTCCACGGCAAAGGTAGCCGGGTTGGGCAAGTGCCGATTGCGCCGTACGAGGTCAAGTTTGAGGTGTTCGTACGTCGTCGTCAGACCCCGGCGGACGGTTTCCAGGGGCGTGGTGTGCATTCGGCGGCGGGGTGGGTGGGTGGTGTCGAAAATCGTCAGGCGGTACTGGTACACGCGGGTTTCGCGGGAGACCGGTTCAGCCACGAACAGGTAGCCTTCCGTGCGCACCAGCGGCAACAGGCCCACGGGGCTGACAGTCAGGTTGGCCGCCACCTCGGCATCGAGCGTGCGACCTTCGGCTTCGGTCCGCTCGAAACGCGGTAGGGCGAAATCCAGAATTTCTTCCAGCGTCTGCGTGCAGTCGTCGTCGGGCTGCTGTAGTTCGTAGCGCAATTGCAGGGTCTCGGGGTCAAGGCCGGTGAGGTAACGTTTGAATTGTTCCCGCAAGCCCCGGTGCTGGCCGTGGAGTGTGAGCGAACGGCGGTAGTGATTCTGCAAATCTGTCAGATCAGGGTACAACCTCCGGTCGCCAAATTGCCGATGCACGTGCTGGAGGTATGCCAGGATGACGTATTTTTTGTACTCGGCGTCGAAGAGTCCTTCGGTGAGCCAATCGTTCGGGAGCGTTTTCATGGCTTTGTTTGGGAAAAAGACGGTGGGCTGTTCCCACCAACTTCGGTAAAAAGTACATTTCTTCCAAACATTCTTCGGCAAAAAATTCCATTCCCGCGTTCAAACACCGGTTAATCCCCCTGCCACCAAACGGTCAGTGCCCAGACTGAAAACTTGTCAGGGTTAGGCCGCTGGCACAGAAACTGCTACCTTTGCGGGCGAAAATTTTTTCAGTGTAACTCTAACTAATCTCTTTTTCACAGGTATGTCCGTGAACGTAAAACCGTTGGCAGACCGTGTTCTGGTAGAACCGGCTCCGGCAGAAGAGAAAACCGCGTTTGGCATCATCATCCCCGACACGGCCAAGGAAAAACCCCAGCGGGGTACCATCGTGGCCGTTGGCCCCGGCAAAAAGGACGAACCGACGACTGTGCAGGTGGGTGACACCGTGCTCTACGGCAAGTACTCGGGTACTGAAATCAGCGTGGACGGCAAGGATTACCTCATCATGCGGGAGTCGGACCTGTTTGCCGTGCTCCAGGAAGAAGCCGTGCTGGCTTAAGCCTGACGTTTTTCCAAACCTGTTTAAAAACATCAATTTTTGACCAACCATGGCAAAAGAACTTTTCTTCGATACCGAAGCCCGCGAAAAACTCAAACGCGGCGTTGATACCCTGGCCGACGCCGTGAAGGTGACCCTCGGACCCAAAGGCCGCAACGTCATCCTCGACAAAAAATTCGGCTCGCCCGCCATCACCAAAGACGGCGTGACCGTGGCCAAAGAAATTGAACTGAAGGACCCCATCGAAAACATGGGTGCCCAGTTGGTGAAGGAAGTGGCCTCGAAAACCGCCGACCAGGCCGGCGACGGCACCACCACCGCCACCGTGCTCGCCCAGGCCATCTACACGATTGGCTCGAAAAACGTGGCCGCCGGTGCCAACCCGATGGACCTCAAGCGGGGCATCGACAAGGCCGTAGGTGCCGTGGTGAACAGCCTTAAATCGCAGTCGCGCCCCATCGAATCGTCGCAGGAAATCGCTCAGGTGGCCACCATCTCGGCCAACAGCGATTCGGAAATCGGTGAAATGATCGCCGACGCCATGGAAAAAGTGGGTCGCGAAGGCGTCATCACCGTGGAAGAAGCCCGCGGCACCGAAACCGAAGTAAAAACGGTGGAAGGGATGCAGTTCGACCGGGGTTACCTCTCGCCCTACTTTGTGACCAACACGGAGAAAATGGAAGCCGAACTCGACCGCCCCTTCATCCTGATTTCGGAGAAGAAGGTGTCGTCGATGAAGGAACTCCTCCCAGTGCTCGAAGGCGTGGCCCAGACGGGTCGCCCGCTGCTCATCATTGCCGAGGACGTGGACGGTGAAGCCCTCGCCACGCTCGTGGTGAACAAAATCCGTGGTGCCCTGAAAGTGGCCGCCGTGAAAGCCCCCGGCTTCGGCGACCGCCGCAAGGCCATGCTCGAAGACATCGCCATCCTGACCAGCGGCCAGGTGATCAGCGAAGAGCGCGGTTTCAAACTTGAAAACGCCACGCTCGAATACCTGGGCCAGGCCGAGAAAGTCATCATCGACAAAGACAACACGACGATCGTCAACGGCGTGGGTCACAAGGACGACATCACGGGCCGCGTGAACCAGATCAAGTCGCAAATCGAAAACACCACCTCGGATTACGACCGCGAGAAACTCCAGGAGCGCCTGGCGAAACTCTCGGGCGGTGTGGCCATCCTCTACATCGGGGCCGCCACCGAAGTGGAAATGAAAGAGAAAAAAGACCGCGTCGACGACGCCCTCCACGCTACACGCGCGGCCGTGGAGGAAGGCATCGTGGCTGGCGGCGGCGTGGCATTCATCCGCGCCATCGACGCCCTGGCCGACCTCAAAGGCGACAACGAAGACCAGACCACGGGCATCAACATCGTGCGTCAGGCCATCGAAAGCCCGCTGCGCACCATCGTGGCCAACGCCGGTGGTGAGGGCTCGGTCGTGGTGAACGCCGTGAAAGCTGGCAAGGACGACTACGGCTACAACGCCCGCGAAGACCGCTACGAAAACCTCATCTCGGTGGGTATCATCGACCCGACGAAGGTGACGCGCCTTGCGCTCGAAAACGCCGCGTCGATTGCCGGCCTGCTGCTCACGACCGAGTGCGTAGTGGCCGACAAGCCCGAAGAAAATGCCGGTGCCGGCATGGGCGGTCACGCCCACGGCGGTGGCATGGGCGGGATGATGTAATCTTCCGTTTGGTTTTTCAACAAAAACGGCTTCCTGAACCTAGGAAGCCGTTTTTGTTTTCACCCCCGCCGCTCCACCGTCCCCATCCCTTCCAGCAGCCAATCGCGTTTTTGCTTGGTCACGGGCACCTGCGCGCCGTCGGCCATGAGCAGGTAGCCCCCCTCCTGCCGGACGATTTTTTTCAAAAAAAGCGGATTAATCAGGTGCGACTGGTGAACCCGCACAAAACCGGCCGGTTCAAGCGCCTGCTCCACTTCCTTAAGCGTGCGGCAAATCAGCAGCGTTTTTCCGTCGGCAAAGAAAAAATGGGTGTAACTCGCATCGGCCATGCACCGCACCACGTCGGCGATTTCCACCACCTCGTGGCCCTCCTGGGTCGGCAACGCCAGCCGATTCTTCGGCGCGGTGGGCGCCGCCAGGTGTTCGTGCAGTACCGCCACCTGCGAGCGTTGGAAGTACTTTATTTTTTGCTGCTGCCACCGGCCGATGGCCTGCCGGAGTTCGTCTTCCTGAATGGGTTTGAGCAGGTAATTGGCCGCGCTGACCTGAAAGGCCCGCAGGGCGTAGCGGTCGTACGCCGTGGTGAAAATGACGTCGAAGGGGTAGTCGTCGAATTGGGCGAGCAGGTCGAAGCCATTCATGCGGGGCATTTCGATGTCGAGAAACAGCACGTCGAAGGCCGCCATCCGGATAAACTCCACGGCGGCTTCGGGCTGGTTGAATTTTGCCAATACCTGCACGCCGAGGTTGAGCTTGCGGAGCTTCAGTTCGAGCAGTTCGGTGGCGTGCTTTTCGTCGTCAACGAGGATGGCTTTCATGATTGAAGTTCGTGGTTTGAAGTTCGTAGTTTAAAGTTTTCGTCACCCCTGAACTTCAAACGCTTCCCGCCCCACCCGGTACGTCACCCGCACGAGCGTGCCGGTCTGACCGTTCTGCTGGATATCAAGGAGTTGGACGCGCAGGTGGGCGGGATTCTGGCGGTTGAACAGGTCCACGCGTTGTTGGGTGATTTCCAGGGCGTGCGATTTTCGTCGCACCGCCGAGTTGCGTTGCAGTTCCGCCGCCCGTTGTCGCCCAATGCCGTTGTCTTCCACCTCAAACGTCACCGTCTGCGGGCCATCGGCCAGGATGCGGATGCAGAGGCGTTTGGCGGGTTGGTCGCTTTGCCTGAGTCCATGCCAGATGGCGTTTTCGACGAAAGGCTGCAACAGCATCGGTGGAATCAGCAACGCCTGCTGGTCCACGGCGGCATCGGCTTCGATGTGATAGCTGAATTCGTCGCCGAAGCGCGCGGCCTCCAGGTCGAGGTACAGCCGCAGGGCGGTGAGTTCGTCGGCCAGCGGAATGGCTTCCTCACGGCTGTGGTTGAGAATCATCCGCAGCAGGCGCGAAAATTTCGCCAGGTACTCCGACGCTTTCTGCTCTTCACCACTGAGGATGAAATATTCGAGCGTGTTGAGGCTGTTGAACAGAAAATGCGGGTTCATCTGACTCCGCAGGGCCAACATCTCAATTTCGGCCAGGCGTTTTTCGTACTGGCGGTTTTCTTCCAACTGCGCAATGTACGCCCGCTGACTGGCGCTCCGCTCCCGGTCAAGCAGCCGGACGCGCTGGGCCAGGGCCAGGGCGAACACGAGCATTTCGAGCAGCAGCGCAAACGAGAGCGTCAGCAGATTATCCACCCCGCCGGGCAGGTACACGCCTTTCAGAATCACCTCCCCCGCCCGCAGCCAGGCCAGTACGCCCACCGCCGCCATGAGCGCGTTGCCCAAAATCACGTAGCGGGTCAGGGGCGAGGGCACGGCGCGGCCCATCCACACCAGCAGACCGAGGTACGACGGCACCAGCACGAGGCGCGTGCCCCAGAAGGTGACTTGCTGGAACCCGCCGTCGTTGGTCAGCAGCATCACCGCCAGGTACGCCGCCCCGAATCCGAAGCACCCCCAGGCCGCCCGCCGCAGCCGCCGACTGGCGCGGGGGTGCGAGCGGGGCAGTTCGAGGAGTTCGTTCACAAAAAACAGGTACGCACCCAGCGCCACCCACATCAGCGTTTCGGGCAGGTGGGCTTTCATCAGGGGGAAGTGCCCCAACCCCTGCCCCAGGGGCGTGTAGGCGCGGGTTTTCAGCAGGGCCAGCCCACAGCCTGCCAGTACGTACCCCAAATAATGCCGGTACACGGGCTGCCGGTGGCGGGCGTAAATCAGCCCCACGAACAGGAGCAGAAACAGCATGGCCCCCTGTACCCAGCTCCGGTACTGAAACTCGGGCAAGTTGCGCAGGTAACTCGCCAACTGCCGTTCGCGGTAGTACGCCTCCGCTTGAAACGCCAAGCTCAGCGACGGGCGGGGCCGGTTCAGGCCCGTCCAGACCGGCAGCAGGCTTGGGGCGTTGGCCACCCGAAGGAGCAGCGCCACCGTTTCGCGGGGTTTCAGCGGGAGCGGGATGACGTTGTCCGTTTCGGCGGAAGCCCAGGCTGATGTGGGCAGCATCGTGCCCGACCGGAGCGAATCGACGCTCGACGGCCGGAGCAGGTACGCGGTAACGAGTTGGTTGTCGGAGGTGTACAAAAACACCAACCGCGTGGTATCGGCGTCGTTGTGCAACACCACTTCCAGCCAGTAGGCACGGTCGGCGCGAGTTGGTGTGCCCCGGCGCAGTGCCTGAGTCGGTTGGCGATGGGCTTCGGCCCTTAAAACGCCCAGTCGGGTTTCCCGAACGGTCGCGAGTTCAAACAGCGAACGTCGCCCCGTCAGGCTCCCCAACCGCAACGTGTCGGACGCGAGCGCCTCAGCAGGCAACACCCAAACCCAGCATACGAACACCAAAGCCCGGACCATGCGGCGTTTTTTCCCAATCATACGAAAAAGCGGGCATTGGTGAAATTCCGGGTCAACCGAAGCGGCGTGTGGGTTTATCCGGGCGGTGTACCGGTGGATGCGGGGCTTTTTGTGAAAAATTCACCGAAACCCGGCCCTCATTCATTCAAACGCCGGGGTGGTTGAATCGACCGGACACGGTTGCAACCTCCTTCTCAATTTTCCCCAAAAAACCTCCCTGCATCATGAAGGTCTGTCCATTTCTTCTGCTTACTCTCGCTGGCCTCGGCTCCGCCGCTGTCACCCAGGCCCAGATTCGCGTCGAAAATCCCAGTCGCGTCGTTGAGCGCAACGCCGAGTGGCGGGCCAACCGCAAGGTGGATGAAGGCATCAACCGGGGTTTCGACAAAGTCGAGGAAGGCATTGGGAACATATTCAAGAAAAAAGAAAAAAAGCCCAAAGCCGACCAAAACGCCGACGCCAGGCCGGACGACGCCGAAACCCCTGAACCCCGCCCGGCGGATGGCAAACAACCTGCCACAGTCAGCAGCACCGCCCGCCGCGATGAGCCAAAATCGCTGAAGGCATACAGCAAATTCGATTTCGTTCCCGGCGAAAAAATCGTGGCGGCGGAGGATTTCAGCCAGGACGCCGTCGGCGACTTTCCCGCGAAGTGGAACACCAACGCCAGCGGCGAGGTGGTCACCCTCGACGGGCAAACGGGGAAGTGGCTTCAGTTGGGCAACCAAGGCATTTTCTACCCGGAATTCATCAAAACCCTGCCCGACAACGCCACGGTCGAATTCGACCTCATCGCTACCGACGGGTTCAGCGAAAACCAGTCGGGCCTGAAAATCTACTTCCCCGAGGCGAAGGCCCGAACGCTCCAATTCGACCAGCACTTTAGTTCCGACCCGCAGGTCGGCGTCGACCTGCACCCGACCTCCGGCGGTGAGGGTACCAGCAGCGTGTGGGTGTTTGACAAAACCGGCGAGAAAGCGATGGAGAACACCAATCCGCTGGTCTGGAAGGTCAACGCCGCCAACCGGGTGTCGCTTTGGAAGCAGAAAACCCGCCTTCGGATTTACCTGAACGAAACGAAAATCTGGGATTTGCCCCGCGCCTTCGCCCCCGACCTGACGTACTCGCTGCTGTTTGCCACGTCCATTTTTGGGGAAGGCACGGCCTATCTCGGCAACCTCCGCGTGGCCGTGGGTGCCCCCGACACCCGCAACAAACTCCTGACCGAGGGGCGGCTCGTCACGCGGGGCATTCAATTCGATGTCAACTCGGCCACCATCAAGCCCGAATCGTTTGGCACGCTGAAAGAAATCGCTGGGGTACTGGCCGAAGCAGGTACCGTGCGGGTGCGCATCGTGGGCCACACCGACTCCGACGGCGACGAGGCGGGCAACCTGGCCCTCTCCAAACGCCGGGCCGAAGCCGTGAAAACGGCCCTAACAACGGAATTCAACATCGCCGCCGACCGCCTCGACACCGACGGCAGGGGCGAAAGCCAGCCCGCCGAACCCAACACCACGCCCCAGGGTAAGGCCAACAACCGGCGGGTGGAATTCGTGAAATTGTAACGGTTTAACTACCTCCACCGCAATGAAAAAACTACTCGTTTGCCTACTCCTGGCAGGTGCTGCGAAATGTACGCTGGCCCAGGACTGTGGCAGTTATTTCGCTTTTCAAATAGGGCTGAAATTTGAACTGACCAGCTACGACAAAAAAGACAAGCCCGCCGCACTGCTCAAGTACCAAATCCTCGATTTCAAACCCGTGAATGGCGGCACGTCGCTGGTTTTTTCCAACGAAACCTACGACGCCAAAGGCAGTCTGCTGGCCAAAGGCGAATCGGCGGGCAAGTGCATCGGTGGCAATTACTACACCGACGTGCGCAACATCAGTTCGGACCTGATTCCAAAAGCGGCCAACCTCACGATGAGCATCACCGGCGACCCGTTGATGTACCCCGCCAAGCTCGCGGCAGGGGACAAACTCAAGGATGCCAGTTTCACGATCAAGTCGGCATTGGAAAGCGGTATGACGCTCATGACCATCAACGCCACGCTGACCGGGCGTGAAGTGGCGGGTACCGAAACCGTCGAGACCCCGGCGGGTACGTTTGAGTGCGTGAAAATCAGGTACACACTCAATGTCCGGATGATGGGCAACCGCACCCTGACGGGGTTCGAGTACCTGGCCAAAGGCATTGGGGTAGTCAAATCGGAGCAGTTTGACGCGAAAGGCCGGAAGCAGTCGTCGCTCCTGCTCACGAAACTGGAGCAGTGAACCACTCCGCCACCCGACGACCTAATCGGCGTTGGAAGCCCTCGTGAGCCGCGAAAAAACCGCCAACCTGGCCCTGGCCCGGAAGTTGGCGGGTGAGGTGCTGGCGAAGTGCCGGTAGTGGAGCATTTTTTGCGATGGTTCACTTCAGCAGCGCCTCCAACTGGGTGATTAAATCAGGGTCGCTGGGCCGGGCGCAGTTCGTGGTGAGGAGTTTGCCTTGTTTATCGAACAACCCGTATTTCGGAATGGCCCGATTGGTCAGCAACACCGCCAGCCAGGTGTCTCGGTCGAGGCGGTAATGCTGCAAATCCGTCCCAGCCAATCCTTCCTGAAGGATGGCCTTTTTCCACCGGGGTTCTTCTTGTTTGGTGTCAATGGAAACGTACACGAACGCAACGGGTTTGTTGAAAAAGGCGTTTCCGACCTTGAGCGAGTGGGGCATTTCAAAGCGGCACGGCGCACACCAACTGGCCCAAACGTCGAGGTAAACCACGTTGCCGAGATTTCGTTTCAGCACGTCCCGCCAGCGCACCCGAGTACCTTCAGGCGTCACAAGTTCGGTATCGAGCAACGCTTCGTCTTCCACCAATCTGCTCAGGTGCGACTGCGGTTGGGTCAGTTGGTCCACCTGCCGCTGGTACGCAGCATTGGTACACAGTTGTCGGAAATCGCGCAGGTACACGTCAAAGCCCTTGGGCTGTTGTTGAACGTTGCGTTTCACCAAATCAAACAGCAGATAGTCGCGTTGGTCGCCAGTGAAATTGGTTTTCGCGCTAGTGAAAAACGCCTTGAACTGCCCCGGTTGAAACAACGCTTTTCGGCAAAGGAACCGGTTGTAATTCGTCAGCGTCGGGTAGTAATAGCCGCCCGGCGTGCGTCGGGCATGTGCAAGCCATTTTCCTGTTGCTTCGAGCGAATCGACCAGCACGGCAGGCAAACTACCGAAGTCGAACGGCGCCTCCCACTGCATGTCAACCGGCGAAAAAACCGTACTCAGGTAGTGTCCCTGAATGGCGTCGGTGGCTTCTCGAACAAATTCGGCCCGGAAGTGTAGCGAATCAGCGGCCCGCCGTAGCGCCGCCAGACGCCCGTCGCGGCGGCGTTGGAAATCGGTAAGCAGCACGTTGGTATTGCTTCGCCCCCAGAAATAATTGATTCCATCGGCCGTCCAGATGCCCCCGTCGGGCAAGCGCTCCAGGTCATTGAAAAAATTCGCTTCCCCCGAATGCCGCGTGACGAACCGCATCCGACCGGCTTTTTTCGTGACCGTCACCGTATCGCCGGGTTCGACGAATACCACGGCGCGGTGGGAAGCATTCAGCATGAACCGGATGAAGGTCGGGCCAGCCAGGTCCAGTTCGACGGGCCGTGTTTTCCCGGTAGTCGAATCGGGCTTGAACAACTGCCCCTGGTAGTCCCCAAACTCGTCGATGAACATGAACGACAACTGGTCGGTCGGGCTGACTTCGGCCTGTATCACCACCCGCTGACCCGTAACCGAAAGCGCCCAACCGAAGCAGAGCAGAGCAAGTGCGTACCGCATGACAATCAAGGTTTTGGGAACGTTTTCGCCGCACGTTACGAAAAAGCGCCGGAACCGCAAAGCCCCGACGCTAAAAAAACTAAAATTGTAGTTGAATGTAGGTTTCACCGCCCCACCGGCACCACCGGCAAACTCTCGTTGCCCTCCTCCCCCACGGCCTGCACGGCAAAAAAGTAGTTGTCCTTCGAGTAGGGTAGTGTCATGCCGAGCTTGGTCGTGAAAAATTTCTTTTGCCAGAACGGCAGGTGCGTCTCGCGCATCAGCACGTAGTAGCCCTTCGGCTTCCCGCTTTTCGGAGCCTGCCAGAACAGCGTCGTGGCGTTGCTCAGGCTGCGGGCGTCCATGCTCACGTTCTGGGGTATGGCGGGGGCTTTGGCCAGGTTGGCCAGCACGGCCAGATTCATCGCCGTGTTTTTCCGCAGGTATTCAAAATCCATGAATTCGGCGTAATCGCCGTAGCGGATGCCTTTTTCCGTCCGCAAATCCTGGTGCTGGTGCTCGAAGTTCTCGTTCATCTCGGTGATGCGCACGGCCGGAAAACCCCGCTGCACGAAAGGCGTGTGGTCGCCGCCGCGCAGGTAGCGGTCGTTGCGGTAAATCAGCACAACTTCGAGGTTGTCCACGTAGCGCTCGCCGATTTCCTTCGTGTAGCGGGCCAGTTGGCGGGCCTTGCCATCGTTTTCGAGGCCCAACGACCGGATGCCCCCCGCTTTGTCGGCGGTCTGGTAGGCGGGCAGGCCCTCGCTGAACACCCGGACGCGGGTGTTGGTGACAATGTTCGTTTCGTTCGAGTGGTTCGACCCCATGATGTCGTTGTTCAGAATCGCCTCGATGTTCCACTTCTGCTGAAACGCCGTGCCCGCCAGCGAATCGGCCCCCAGGAGGCCCTGTTCCTCGCCACTCACCACGCAGAACAGCACCGTAGCCGGAAACCGGGCCTTGCTCAGCACCCGCGCCAGTTCGATGACCGCCACCGTGCCCGAGCCGTCGTCGTTGGCACCCGGTGCGTCGGCATCGCGGTTCATGACGTTGGTCACGCGGCTGTCGATGTGGCCGCTGACGAGAAAAATCCGGTCATCGGCCGGACCGGTGCCTTTCAGCGTGGCGATCACGTTGCCGATTTCCTGGGGTCTATCCACCCGGCGACCGTCGGGTTTGAGCGTCCAGAGGTCGAGACGGGCGGTCATCCGGCCACCGCTTTGTTTGGCGTATTCCTGAAACTTACCCAGTACCCAGCGCCGGGCCGCACCGATGCCCCGGCGGGGGTCGGTGGTGGTGCTCATCGTATGGCGAGTGCCAAATTTCACCAGGCCGTCCACGTGAGCCCGCAGGCTGTCGGCGGAGATTTGCTTGACCAGGTCTTCGATGACCGGATCGCGCTGGACGATCTGCTGAGCGTGGACAAATCCGCCAAAACAAATTGCACAGAAAAACAGGACAGTTTTTTTCATGAAAAACGCGATGTGGAAATCAATTCTGAAAAATAGCGGTAAAAACCCATCCCGACACGGGCCTACTCGTAAAACACGGCCACTTCGCCCATCGGCTTGCGCCGGATATCGGGCACGAGGCAATTTTCGGCTGGGTAGCCGACGGGGATGAGCAGAAACGGCCGCTCGTGGTCGGGGCGTTGGAGTACTTTCTTCAAAAACCCCATCGGACTCGGCGTGTGCGTGAGGGCCACCAGCCCCGCCTGATGAATGGCCGCCAGCAGGAACCCGCAGGCCAGCCCGACCGACTCCTGCACGTAGTAATGCTTCTGCCGCGCAGGCCCGGTCGCTTGCGCGAAGACGACGATCAGCCAGGGCGCGATTTCCAGAAACGGTTTCTGCCAGTCGGTGCCTAGGGGGCGCAGGTCGGCCAGCCATTCTTCACTCATCCGGCCGTGGTAGCTGGCATACTCCTCCCGTTCGGCTTCAAGGCGAATCTGCCGTTTCAGAGCCGGGTCGCTCACGACGCAAAACGTCCAGGGCTGCTTGTTGGCCCCTGAGGGTGCGGTGGAAGCGGTGCGGATCAGGTTTTCGATGACGTGGCGGGGAACGGGATCGGGCGAAAATTCCCGAACAGACCGGCGTTTTTCAAAAAACCGAAGGGTGTCTTCGGCCCGTTCGGCGACGGTGTCGGGTGGCAATGGCTCGGGCTGGTAGGGCACGAACGGGTAGCCGTCAACCAGCATGGGCGCGTTGGGCATGGGCAGAGGGTTTCCCAAAAATGCACCGCCGGAACGGGAATTGAAGGCGTTCCGCCGGTTTTCACCCAAACTTTCGCCCTCACTCGTGCCCTCTCCCCTACTTGAAGCCTTTGAAACCCTGCTCGGCGCGCCCGACCATACCCCCCAAGTCGTTTTGAACGAAGCCGTCCGGCTCACCGGCGAAGCGCTTCACGCCGACCGCTGTTTTCTCTGCATCCGCAATCCGGCGACCCGGCAGAGCCGCATCGCGTTTGTCTGGCGGCGCGACGAAACGGTGCCCGACGTGCGCCCCGAACACCGCGAATGGGTGGACGAAACGCCCCTGCCCGCCGAAGACCCGCTCTACGCCGCCGCGCTGGCGGGCCGCCCGTCGGTGTACGTGGACGACGTGGAAAACGCCCCACCCTCGGTGCTCAACCGCGATTTTGAAGCACGCACCTTCGGCCACCGAGCGCTGATTCACGCCCACATCGTGGAAGCCGGTGAGTTGTGGGGCATTTTGCAACCCTGCGTGTTCGACGCCCCGCGCGAATGGGTCGAATCGGACCGGATTTTCCTCGAAGCTTTCCTGCCCCGGCTGGTGCCGGTGGTTCGGGCTTTCGTTTGGGGCGAAAACCCTGATGACTTCTGAACGATTGTTTGGGAAAACCTGCCGAATTTTCGGCTGCTAAACCCTTCTTCTCCGATTTCTCCATGCTTGTCGCGCCCATTCCCGCCAACGAGTCCAAACGCCTTCAGGAACTGTTCCGCCTCGAAATTCTCGACAGCCCGTACGAGCAAGAATTTGACGAATTGGTGCAACTGGCCTCGCAGATTTGCCAGACCCCGGTTTCGCTGATTACGCTCATCGACCACGACCGGGTGTGGTTCAAGGCAAAAGTGGGCACCGATCTGCCCGAGGCCGGCCGGAGCATCATGTTTTGTCCCCACGCCATCGCCGGTGGGGAGGATGTGTTTATCGTGCCGGACACGATATCGGACGAGCGCTTTTCCGACAACCCCGTCGTGGCCCATGACCCGCACATCCGGTTTTACGCGGGGGCACCACTCACCAGCGCCAACGGCTACAAACTGGGTACGTTGTGCATCCTCGACGTGGTACCGCGTCAGTTGACTCCCGAGCAACGCTCGACCCTGCGTGTGCTCTCGCACCAGGCCGTGCGGCTCTTCGATTCGCGCATCAAAAACAAGCAACTTGCCCGCCAGCAGCAACGCCTCGAAGAACTCGCCCGAACCCAGACGCGCATCATCTCCATCGTTTCGCACGACGTGCGCAATCCCCTTGGCTCGCTGCGTTCGATGCTCGACATGATGGGAGCGGGTCTGCTCGAACCCGACGAAACCGCCGAAATGATCACCGTGGGCAAGCGCCAGGTGGACAGCACCACCGAGATGCTCAACAACCTGGTGGACTGGGGTTCGGTGCAACTCCAGAACCGCCCCCCCGAGAAACGCCGCCTCAACCTCCACGACCTGGTGACGAGCAAGTTCGCCAAATTCCAGGTGGCCGCGCGGTTGAAATCCAACGCGCTCGTCAACGACGTGCCCGGTGAGTTCACGCTCGAAAGCGACGAAAACGCCCTGCGCTTCGTGCTGCGCAACCTGGTGAGCAATGCCATGAAATTTACGGAGGGGGGGCGCATCACCGTCAGTGCCTGCCACGACGACGCCGGGCGCGTGTGCATCCAGGTCGAAGACACGGGCATGGGCATGACCGAGGAGGTGCGCGGGCGGTTGTTCGACGCCAAAAACCGGCAATCTGCACCCGGCACGCAACGGGAAAAAGGCAGCGGACTGGGCCTGCTGCTGGTGCGCGAATACCTGGAAAAACTGGGTGGAACGCTCGACGTTTGGAGCGAAGCGGGCAAGGGCACGCGCGTACGAGTGACTTTCTGAGCAAATTTGCCCTAATTTCAACGCTGTTGGTTATTTTGCCCCCCGAACGGCTACTCGAATCCACGACCTGTTTCATTTGCCGAACCACTACCCACTTTCATCATGCTGGCTGCCCCCCTCCCCGCCGACGAGCAGGAACGCCTCCGCGCGCTGTACGAACTTGAAATCCTCGATAGTCCTTACGAAGAGGAATTCAACGAACTGGTGCAGTTGGCCTCCCAAATCTGCAATGCCCCGATTTCGCTCATTTCGCTGATCGACAACGACCGGCAATGGTTCAAGGCCAAAGTCGGCCTCGAAGACAGCGGCACGGACCGGAGCGTGTCGTTCTGCGCCCACGCCATCCTCGGCAGCGAAGTGTTCGTCGTGAACAACGCCCAGAACGACGACCGTTTTGCGGACAACCCCTTGGTGACGGGCGATCCCAACATTCGGTTTTACGCGGGCATCCCCCTTACCACCAAAGCCGGGTACAAATTGGGTACGCTGTGCGTGATCGATACCGTGCCGCGCGACCTGACCGATGAACAACGCTTCGCCCTCCGGGTGCTTTCCCGGCAAACCCTGAAGTTGTTCGATGCCCGCGTCAACAACAAGTTGATCGCCCTCCAACGCCAGGAACTCCAAGCCCTGACCGATACGCAGACGCGCATCATCTCGATCATGGCCCACGACATCCGCAACCCGCTCGGCTCGCTGCAAACCATGCTCGGCATGATCGAGGAAGAGGCCCTTAGCGCACAGGAGACGAAAGAAATGCTGGCGCTGAGCCGCCGCGAATTGCGGGGCACTCAGGAAATGCTCAACAACCTGGTGGACTGGGGCAGCCTGCAACTCAACGGGCAACTCGTCCAGAAACGCCCCATCCACCTGCACGCACTGGTGCAGGCCGAACTCGACAACATTCAAGGCGCGGCCTCGGTGAAAGGCAACGCATTGCACAACGACGTGCCCTTCGACTTCACGCTCGTGAGCGACGAAAACGCTCTGCGCTTCGTGCTGCGCAACCTGGTGGGCAACGCCCAGAAGTTCACCGAAGGCGGGCACATTCGCGTCAGCGCCGCCCGTGAGGCTAAAGGCCGCACCCGCCTGTGCGTGAAAGACACGGGGTTGGGCATTCCCGAGTCCGTTCAGCGGTCGCTGTTCGACGCGCGGCGGCGGCGGTCCACGCCGGGCACGAAGCAGGAAAAAGGCAGCGGCCTCGGCCTGCTGCTGGTGCGGGAATACCTCGGAAAAATCGGCGCGAACATCGACCTGCGCAGCGAAGTGGGCCAGGGAACCGAGGTGGAACTGACGCTGTGAATCGCCATCCGCTGCGCTCGGCACGTTTCGGGAAAGCGAAACCGTAAACCGAAAACGCGGAACTGTAAATCGACGGGCCCTCGCCGTCAACCGGCCCTTGAAAGCGGGGGGAGCGGGAGTTTAGCTTTGGTTCATCAAGCCGCCCGGTGCGGCACAAAACCAACGCTAAATCTCCTCTCAGCCATGAACCCGTTTGCTTTTCTCCAAACCGCCGCCGACGTTGACGCCCTCGAATTCATCACCGACCTCCTCGAGCGCGGTGGCCCCGAACCCCACGAATACGCCGAACTCAACGGCCTCATCGACGACCTGGCCGCTACCGTGGCTAAGTCGAAAAACCCGGAAGCCGAAACCGTCGCCCTGCGCGGAGCCTTCGGCGACGATTTTCTGCTTTCGACCATCCACGGCCATTGCCTTCGTCGGCCCTACGGCTACGCCGGTGATTTTTCGATCATCGACAAAATCTACACCTACCACGTCACGTCCAACCCGCAGTACCGCCGCTGGGACGAGTTTTTCCACACGCTTTCGGCTCCCAAAGCCGTGCGGAACCGGAAACGGTATTTCAAGCAGACGCTGAATCGCTTGATCGGAGAAAGCCAGAAACCCGAAGTACGCCTGCTCAACGTGGCCAGCGGCCCCGCCCGCGACCTGGCCGAACTTTACGGCCAAATCGACCCCGCCCGCCTCGCCACCACCTGCGTCGAGATGGACCCCAACGCCATCCGCCACGCCCGCGTGCTGACGGCTCCCCACGCCTCGCGGATTTCGTTCATCGAAAAAAACATCTTCCGCTTCGAGACCGACGAAAAATTCGACGTCATCTGGTCGGCGGGGTTGTTCGATTACTTCGACGACAAAACCTTCGTCGCCGTGCTACGCCGGATGAAAACCTGGCTGGCGGAGGGCGGGGAAATCGTCATCGGCAACTTTTCACCGAACAACCCGAACCGGCAGTACATGGAGTTGTTCGGCAACTGGTTCCTGCACCACCGCACCGACGAACAACTGGCCTGGCTGGCCACGGAAGCCGGGTTTTCACCGGAGACCATTTTCGTCGGGCAGGAAGCGGAGGGGGTGAATTTGTTCGTGCATTTGCGGGCTTGAGGGATTGGAAAAACACCGTGGCGGACGCCGCTGGGATTAACCCGAGCGGCGTCCGCCACGGTGTTTTTCCAACAATCACCCCTCCACCGTCACTACCCAGTCGTCCTGCTCCACCACGGTACCTTCGGCCAGCACCACCTGGGTGACTTTCCCGGCGGCAGGGGCCGAGACGCTGCTCTCCATTTTCATGGCTTCGATGACGAACAGGGGCTGGTTTTTCTTCACCTCGTCGCCGACTTTCACCTGAATCTTGTTCAGCCGCCCTTGCAGCGGCGCGCCAATGTCGCCGGGTTTGCTTACTTTCTGGTTCTGGGGCTTGGTGCTTTTAAACGCACGGTCGCGGACGGTGATGCGCCGGGCCTGGCCGTTTAAGTCAAAGGTGACGGTGCGGAAACCGGCTTCGTCGGGTTCGCTCACGTACTGGAGGCGAATCATGACGGTTTTGCCTTCCTCGATGGTCACCAGAATTTCTTCGTCCTGCTTCAGCCCGTAGAAAAACGCGGGCGTGGGCAGTTTGCTCACCTCGCCGAAGCGGTCGGCGGCGGCGTAGAATTCCTCGTACACCTTCGGGTACATTTTAAAGCTGAGGTAGTCGAGGAAGGCACCGTCGGTGCCGAGGTACAGTTCGGCGTTGGGAAATTTCGCCTTGAAGGCTTCAAAATCGGCCTCTAGCTCCAGCGGGGGCATTGAATCATTGGGTCGTCCGTTCAGCGGCTCTTCGCCCTTCAGTACCAGCCGTTGGAGTTGTTCGGGAAATCCGCCCACGGGCTGCCCGAGCATCCCCTTGAAAAATTCCTTCACCGATTCGGGGAAACTCAGCGACTCGCCCCGAGCCAGCACGTCGTCGGCGGTGAGGTTGTTCGAGGTCATGAAAATCGCCATATCGCCGACAGTTTTCGACGAGGGCGTCACCTTCACGATGTCGCCGAAGAGTTGGTTGGCGACAATGTAGTTTTTCTTCAGCAACTCAAATTTGTCGCCTACACCCAGCGCGATGGCCTGCTGGCGGAGGTTCGAGAACTGCCCGCCGGGCACTTCGTTGTCGTACACCTCGGCGCTGCCCGCTTTCATGCCGCTTTCGAAGGGGTAGTAGTACTCCCGCACGTCCTCGAAGTAAGTGGAGTATTGGTTGAGCAGGTGCAAATCGAGGGGGTTTTCGCGCTCGTGCCCCTGCATCATCGCCACGACGGAGTTGAAGTTGGGCTGGGCCGTCAGGCCCGAGAGCGCCCCGAGCGAGACGTCCACCACGTCCACGCCCGCCTCGATGGCCTGGAGGTACCCTGCCGCCTGGACGGACGACGTGTCGTGGGTGTGCAGGTGAACGGGAATGCCCACCACTTTTTTCAGTTCGCTGACCAGAATGCCCGCCTGGCGGGGTTTCAGCAGCCCGGCCATGTCTTTGATGGCGAGCATGTGCGCGCCGAGGTCTTCGAGCTGGCGGGCGAGGTCGAGGTAGTACTGGAGGGTGTACTTGTAACCCGGCGTCTGTTCGTGAAGCAGAAAATCACCCGTGTAGCAGATGGCCGCTTCGGCGAGGCCGTTCGTCCGTTCGCTCACGGCCCGGAGGCTTATTTTCATGGCCTCCACCCAGTTGAGTGAGTCGAAAATGCGGAACACGTCCACGCCGGTTTCGGAGGCTTTTTCGACGAATTTCTCGATCAGATTGTCCGGGTAGGCCGAGTAGCCCACAGCGTTGGAGCCCCGGAAGAGCATCTGGAGCAGTTGGTTGGGCATGGCTTCGCGGAAGGCCGCCAGCCGCCGCCACGGACTTTCGTAGAGGAATCGCATCGCCACATCGAAGGTGGCCCCGCCCCAGACCTCCATCGAAAACAGTTGGGGGAACGACTTCGCGTAGCCTTCGGCCACGCGGAGCATGTCGTCGGTGCGCATCCGGGTGGCAAGCAGGCTCTGGTGGCCGTCGCGGAAGGTCGTGTCGGTGTAGAGGATGGGCTTTTGCTCCTTCACCCACTGGGCGAATTTCTCCGCCCCCATCCGCGTCAGGCGGTCCCGATTGCCCAAAGGGTAGTCGGCGAAGCTGTCGAAGGGCGGCACGTGGGGCGTGCGGAAACTCCGGTCGTGCTTTACCTTCACGTCCGGGTTGCCGTTGACGATCACCTCGCCGAGGTAATTCAGCAGGCGCGTGGAGCGGTCTTTGGGCTTGCGGAAGTCGAACAGTTCGGGGCTTTGCTCGATGAACTGCACCGTGCAGGCCCCGGTCTGGAAGGTCGGGTGGGCCAGCACGTTTTGCAGGAACGGGATGTTGGTTTTCACCCCCCGAATCCGGAACTCCACCAGCGCCCGCTGCAAGCGCTGGATGGCGCCCTTGAACGTCCGCCCCGACCCCGACACCTTGACGAGCATGGAGTCGAAGTAGGGCGAAATTTTCATCCCGGCGTAGCTGCTGCCTTCGTCGAGGCGGATGCCGAACCCGGCGGCGTTGCGGTAGGCAATGATGGTGCCGAAATCGGGCTTGAAGCCGTTGGCGGGGTCTTCGGTGGTGATGCGGCACTGGATGGCGTAGCCGCTCATTTCGACGTCGTCCTGGCTGTGGAGGTAGATGCCGTTGTCCGACAGCTTGTATCCCATCGCGATCAGAATCTGGCTCCGCACGATGTCGATGCCGGTGATTTCTTCGGTGATCGTGTGCTCGACCTGCACGCGGGGGTTGACTTCGATGAAGAAAATGTTCTCGGCCTTGTCCACCAGAAACTCCACCGTGCCCGCGCAGGAATAATTGACGGCCTTGCCGATGGCGACGGCGTATTCGTAGAGTTTCTCACGGGTTTCGGGTTTTAAATTCACCGAAGGCGCGATTTCGACCACCTTCTGAAACCGCCGCTGCACCGAGCAATCCCGCTCGAAGAGGTGGACGAGGTTGCCGTGGGTGTCGCCCAGCAACTGCACCTCGATGTGCTTGGGATTTTCGATGAATTTCTCGATGAAAATCGTGTCGTCGCCGAAGGCGTTTTTGGCCTCGTTGCGGGCTTCGTTGAACGATTTCTCCAGCGATTCAGCCTCCCGCACCACGCGCATCCCGCGCCCACCGCCGCCCGCCGCCGCTTTGAGCATGACCGGAAATCCAATCCGCTCGGCTTCGCTGAGCACTTGCTCCACGTTTTCAAACTTTTGCCGCGAATCCTGAATCACCGGCAGCCCGGCGGCGATGGCCGTTTCCTTCGCCAGCACCTTGTCGCCGAGGGCCTCCATGGCCTCGGGCGTCGGGCCGACGAAAATGATGCCCTCCTCCCGGCAGCGGCGGGCGAGCGTGGTGTTTTCGCTCAGGAACCCGTAGCCGGGGTGGATGGCGTCGATGCGGCGGCGCTTGGCCAGGGCAATCAGCCCCTCCACGTCGAGGTAGGGCTTGAGTGGGTCTTCGTCGCGGCCAATCTGATACGCCTCGTCGGCCTTGTAGCGGTGCAGGGAGTACCGGTCTTCGTAGGTGTAAACGGCGATGGTCTCGATGCCGAGTTCGGTGGCAGCCCGCATGATGCGGATGGCAATTTCGCCCCGGTTGGCGACCATCAGTCGCTGGATTTTACGGACGTAGGTGGGAGTCATGAGGGAAGTCGTTAGTCGATAGTCGTCAGTTGACAGTCGTTGATCGACAGTATCCAAAGTAGAATTTGACTGACGACTAACGACTGATGACTGTCGACTAAGCCGCAAAGATTGCGGTTTGCCGAAGAATTGTTGGATTATCCAGCGATTTTGTGAAGAATCGTTGGTTTTTCTTGGAAAAAGGAAAAACCGGTTGGGTTCGGTACAACTGCCCCGGTTTCCCCGGCACGACTGGCCCGGTATTTTCCTGAACACGACTCAGCCAGGTCTTTCTTCATCCGGTTGATGCTTCGAACCCTCCGCGTCTTTTTCCAATTGAGCCGCCAGGCCCTTGCGCGCCTGCAAGGCAACGACCCTGTACGGATGGCGGGGGCTACGGCGTTTTTCACGTTTTTCGCCCTGCCGCCCATCGTCATCATCCTGACGAGCGCCCTGAGTCCGGTGGTGAACGAGCAACGGCTCACCTGGCGACTCTTCGAGCTGCTGGCCGGGGTGTTTGGTCGCCAGAGTGCCGACCAACTGCAACAGATTTCCTCGAACCTGAAACAGCAAACGTCAACCTTCTGGCTGCTTGCCCTGAGCGTGGCGCTTCTGCTGCTGGCCTCGACGACCCTGTTTGCCGTCGTGCAACATTCGTTGAACCAACTCTGGAACGTGAAGGCCAGTCCGCGTGGCCGGGTGGTGCATCAGTTCAAAGACCGGGTGTTGGCCCTGGGCCTGATCGTGTATTCGGGGCTGCTGTTTGTGGGGTTCCGTATTCTGGTGTATGCCATGAAACGACTCCGGCGATTTGCCGCCGCCTCGGTGCCCGTGCCCCCGGACTGGCTGGCGGAAGTCGGAAATTTCGGGGTATCGGTGGCGATGAGCACCGTTTGGTTTGCCGTGATTTTCAAGTTCCTGCCCGACGTGCGAATCCGCTGGCGGGCCATCTGGGTGGGGTCGCTGGTGACGGGCGTCTTGTTCAACCTGGGCGAATTGGTGCTCAACCGAGTCCTGATTCAGGGGCCACTCAGTCGGCTGTACGGCGCGTCGGGGGCGGTGATTCTGTTGTTGCTGTTCGTTTTTTACTCAGCCCTGATTTTTTACTACGGCGCGGCCTTCACGCGGAGTTACGCCGAATTCACGCACCTCGACGCTACGCCCAAACCCGATGCCGTTGGCTACGCGATCAAGGAATTGAAAGCGAGGATTCCAGTGAGGAATCGGCCAAAAATCCCCTGAGGTGCTACTCAATCCAACCGCCGGATGCCCACGTTGCGGAAGCGGTGCGCCGCGCCGGGTTTCCACGAACCGGCCATGCTGAAGGCCTTGGCGGCAGGTGAGTAGGTCGACGACCAGTGGGCCTGAAGGCCAATCATGCCTTCGGTGGCACCGGCGATGAAGTCGTTTTTTGGCTGGGTGACGCGGTACATTTCCGCGTCGTTGATCCAGACGGTGATTGTCGGCACGGCCCCCTCCATGCGAATTCGGAAGGCGTTCCACCCGTCCTTCCAGACTTTGCCCACGTTCTTCGCCTGGGCACCCTGACTGATGCGGAGTTGTTCGCCGAGCAGGTTGCCCAACCCGCCGGGAACCGCCAATTCGACCTGGTACGCCTGCCCGCTCTCGGTGGAGCGCAGAAAAACGCCCCCGTTGCAGAACGAGTCGATTTTCACTTCGAGGTACAGTTCGAAATCCCGGAATTTCTGGTCGGTCAGCAGCACACCGCCCTGGCCGTAGGGGTGTTGCCGGAGGGTAATCGCGCCGTTTTCCACGGAGAAATTCGCCGTCGTGCCCTGGTGTGAGGTGCGGCTGGCGTGCCATCCGCGCAGGTTTTTGCCGTTGAACAGCGGCGTGAAACCGGCAGGAATCTGGCTTAGGGCCAACCCGGCGCGGCAAAAAAGCAGCGTTAAAGCGAGAATTCGGAACATCATGGACGCTTTTGAGACGATGGTCGAGGCTACCGGGCCGGTTCGTTTACCTCCAGCACCACCCGAAAGCCCACGTCCCAGCCGTTGCCCGGCCCGGCGGCGTGGGTGAGGTAGGTGGCGTTTTTCACGTCGCCGACGAACGACGCGCCCTTGAGCACGTGCTGTTTGCCCGAGCGCGGCGGCACCGGGTCGGCAAAGAGTTTTTCGTTGTACACGTCCTCCACCCATTCCCACACGTTGCCCAGGGTGTCGTACAGGCCCCAGGCGTTGGGCTTGCTCTGCCCGACCGGCTGCGTGGTGGTCGTGCCCAGTTTGGCCGCTTGCCGGATTTCCGCCCAGGCGATGTCGTCGGTAGCCCCGGCGCGGGCGGCGTACTCCCACTCAAACTCAGTGGGCAGGCGGTACACCCGGCCTTTTTCCAACTGGTTCAGTTTTCGGAGAAACGCCTGCGCCTCCGCCCAGGTGACGTTTTCGACGGGATGCCGGTCGGCGTCGCCCGCGACGGCGCTGCCCTGAAACACGGCGGGGTTGCTGCCCATCACGGCCTTCCACTGCGCCTGGGTCACCTCGAATTTCCCGATGTAAAACGGCCGTTTGATCGTCACCTCGAAGCCGGGCGTGGCGTCGCGTTTGGCCAGTTGTTCGGCAAGCTGAAAGTCGGCGGGGGTCCACGATGGCGGTTCGCTTCGGGGTCCGCCCGCGCCCGGCTTCGGGTACGTTGGCTCAAATTTCCCGACCACCATCTGCCCCGGTTGAATCAGCACCAACTCCATGCCGATGCGGTTGGTGTGAGTGGCTTCCTGGGCGAAAAGCGGGGTCGAACTCCCGGCGAGCATCCACATCGCGGCGATACCGGGCGGGTTCAGGCGGGGAAAAATTCTACTGAATTTCATCGAAAAACGCAATCGTGGCGAGCGGAAACAGCGCTTCGTTGGCCGCCGCCTGCTCGTTTTTGAACACAAAATACAGGTCATGCACCCCGCTGACCGGCTTCAGGGCCACGGTCGAAGGAATCGTCTTCGAGTTTTTGTCCCGGCCGTTCAGGCCCTTCCAGAAGTTGTTCATGCCACCAGGCATTTTCTTGATGTTGAACTGCTCCTCCTTCACCTCCGTAGTCGCGAGCAGTTCGCCCGTGGGGGAGCCGAGCCGGATTTCCACCACTCCGCCCCGGTAAATGTCGTACAAATGCCAGTTGGGACGAAACTGTACCCGCTTGATTCCCGTCAGGTCGATGGACTTGAACCCGATGTGCGAGCCGGGTTTGGTCGTCAGAAACGTGTACTCGTCCAACTGGTCGCGCACGCCTCCCCGAATCACGTCGGCCTCCGTCGGCAGCAGTTGAGGGGGGCGCAGCATCACCACCGCCTCGGAGGTTTGGGCGGGCACCTTCGTCGGGCGGTCGGTGTAGGCCGCCCGCAGGATGTAGGTGCCGTTGCCCGCATCGCCCTCGGGAAGGCGGGTCGTGTAGGTGCCCTGAACGGGCAGCGTGCTGATGGTTTTGGTTTCGATGGCTAGAATGTACTCGACCATGAGCCGGGCGTCGTTGGGCGTGAGGGTCGGGTGGGCGGGCATGGCCGTTTCGCCCCAAACCCCCGCCCCGCCGGTTCGGATTTTCTCCGCCAGGCGGTCCCGGGCGGTCGGTTCGGCCCGGTACCTTTGGGCAATCTGCGTGAACGACGGCCCCACGCCTTTGGCCGTGGCGTTGTGGCACACGTTGCAGTCGCTGCGGCGCATCAACGCCCTGGCTACCGCAAACTGGGTGGACGCATCGACGCGCTGCTGGTTCATCGCGATGTCGTTGAAATCGAAGCCGGGCGAAGCGTAGTCGATGCTGACCGCCACCCGCGCCGGGTCGATGTTCGTTGGGAGCCGACCGTCTTCCTTGTCGGCCACGTCGACCCGGTACGCAATGGGTTTGTTGGCAAAGAAGAACTGCGTGTTGCCTTCGAGGGCCAGCGTCACCACGGGGGGGGCGTTGCCCGCCACGATGCGGAGGGCCTGGCTGTTTTTCAGACCCTTCGCGTCCGTCACCGTCAGCGTGGCCGTGTACACGGCGGCTTTGTCGAAACTCACCACCGGATTGGGCGTGCGAAACACCCGCGCCGGGGTTCCCGGTGCGGTCACGTTCCACTCGTAGGTCAGGGCGTCGCCGTCGAAATCTTGGGTGCCCGCCGCCGAGAGCGTCACCCGGAGCGGCAGCGCCCCGCCGCGCGGGCTGGCCGAAGCCTGCACCAGCGGTCGGCGGTTGCCCGCGTTGTACTCGATTCGTACGAGCCGCGCTTCCTGCGGCGAGCGGCTGGTGCTGCCGCCGTATTCGAGCACGTACAAATCGCCGTCGGGGCCGAATTTGAGGTCGATGGGTTGCCGGGGGTGGTACTCGGGCGCGAAGGGTTCCATGCTCCGATAGTTGCCGTTGGCATCCAGCCTGATGGCCATGATCCAGAACCGCGACAAATCGGCGGCCAGCCAGGTGCCCTCGTAATACGCCGGAAACGGGCGTTTGGGGTTCGCGAAATCCGCCCGCCGGTACACCGGCCCGCCGATGGCCGCCCGCGAACTCGACCCGACCAGGGGGAATTTTTCGGAAACCGCGTAGGGGTAGTAAATCAGCGCGGGCTGCGCGGGGGGCAGTTCGGTGAGGCCGGTGTTGTTGGGCGACGTGTTGACGGGCCGCTCCGCCGCCAGCTTCGCCCCCGGCTGGTTGGTGGCGTAATCGTACTTCGGGTAGGCGTAATTGTCGCCGATGAAGTAGGGCCAACCAAAAAAGCCGGGTTGGCGGGCCTGGTTGAACTCGTCGTACCCCCGGGGTCCGTTCTCGGTGTCCTTGTCGGCATCCGGCCCGATTTCGCCCCAGTACAACCAGCCCGTTTTGCGGTCGATGCTTGGCCGCCAGGCGTTGCGGGTGCCCATCACGTAGATTTCGGGGCGGGTTTTGGGCGTGCCCTTCGGGAACAGATTCCCGGCGGGGATGGAATACGTGCCGTCCGGTTCTGGATGAATCCGCAGGATTTTCCCCCGCAAATCGTTGGTGTTGGCGGCTCCGCGCTGGTCGTCCCGTTTCTGGAAGCCGGGGCGTTCGTCGATCTGCGCGAAATACGAATTGCCGGTGTTGTTGCCCACGGTGAGGTACAGGTTCCCGGCGGCATCCCAGGTCATGCCGCCCCCAGTGTGGCTGGTGCCTTCGCGGTCGACGGGGATTTCGAGGAGTACTTTTCGGGATGTTTCGAGCAGTTCGTCGTTCACCAGTTCCCACCGCGTGAGCATCATCTTGCTCTCGGTCGGGTGGGCGTAGTACAGGTACACCCAGTGGTTTTTGGCAAAATTCGGGTCGAGGCTCAGGCCCACCAGCCCCTGTTCGTGCTCGGTGTAGACTGGAATGGTGGCCAGTAGGCTCACCGTTTGGGTAACCGGGTCGTACTTTTTGAACCCGCCCCGGTGTTCGATGAGGTAAGCGGTACCGTCGCGGAGTACCTCGAACGCCATCGGCTCGTCGAGGGCACCTTCGGGCGTCAGCACCACGGGCGTGAAGCGGTTGGCTTCCGGCTTGGGGGGGAGCTCGTCAGTGAAGGCCACGAGCGCGGCGGTCAGGAGCAGCGCGGCAATTGGTAGGCGGTATCGGGGGGTTGTCATGGGCGAGCGGCGAGGCGTTCGAGGTCGGTTCGGGCGGAGAAACAGGGCAATTTTACTCAAAAAAAGCAGTCCGCTCGCCTCTGCCTACAGTCGTTGGTAGCGATTTGTGGGCGTCGTTGCAAATTACGCCCAGCTTGAGGCTTTAGATGGCCGAGCAGTGGCTTTATGCGATCGAGAAGTCGCTTTATTCAACCGAGAAGTAAGCTTTTTGAAGCGAGAAGTGGCTTACTTGATTCGAGAAGTTGGCTTTTTGCACCGAGAAGTGGCTTTATTTGACCGGGAAGTAGGCTTCTTGCACCGAGCAGTGGCTCTCTATAATCGAGAAGTGGCTCCTTTGCGCTTACCTATCCGTAGATTCATCTACGGATGAAAAATGAATACGAAGGAACTTTGTCCCGGTAAAATCTAAATCAATTCACTCTTGGTAGCTTGGCAAGCGGTAACTTACTCCCTTATCCTCCGGGACAAAGTCCCTGCCGATCATAAAAAATCCGTAGATTAATCTACGGATAGCCGGGGTTAATTGTACCTTCCCCAATCTTTCAAACAATCTGTGAAGAAATTTTTACGGTACTGCAAACAACTTTCGATATTTATGAAGCTGTAATATATCCCTCGTTTCTCGGCCCAATTGACTAACTGTTTATCAACTTTAAATTCGGGACTTTTTATAACTTCAATCACAATACCATTTGGCGAACCAAACTCAGGTAAGTAAGCAAAAACACTTTTCTTTATCTCATCTGCATTGATGTAGTAAGGAGTAACAATTATAAACTCGAACTCCTTTGATGCCGAAACCCAGTTCTTTCTTGCAATCTCAACCAGCGTCTGATTCATCATATTTTTTGAAGGACTATACCTCTATTTTCATTCAGTTTTGGTTTCGACAAATTGTTAGTTCGGTTAGCTATTCCCCACCCGCCCCACCCACTCCTGCGGTGCCTTCCCAAATTCCTTCTTAAAACACCGGCTAAAATACGCCGGGTCGTTGAAGCCTACCCGGTAGGCCACCTCCGATACGTTGAACTGCCCGCTTTCGAGCAGTTGCGCGGCCCGTTGCAATCGCACCTGCCGGATGAATTCGGTGGCCGAGGCGTTGGTGATGCTTTTCAGCTTGCGGTACAACTGCATCCGGCTCAGGTTGAGGGCCGTTTCGAGGCCTTCGGCGTCGAAGTGCGGGTCGTCGAGGTGGGTTTCAATCGCGGCCACGGCTTTCTGGATGAATTGCTCCTCCATCGGTGGCAGCTCCAGTTCTGAAGGCTGGGCGAAGCGGTTGCGGCTCCACTTCTCGCGCAGGCGCTGGCGGTTCTGAATCAGGCTGCGGGCTTTGGTTTCCAGAATGGCCAGGTTGAAAGGCTTCGTCATGTAGTCGTCGATGCCCGACTCGAAGGCGCTCAACTGGCTCTGGTTGCTCGACCGCGAGGTGAGCAGCAACACGGGCACGTGGCTCGTTTTTTCGTCCCGTTTCAGCGCATGGCACAGCTCGGCCCCGTCCATTTCGGGCATGAGCCAGTCGGAAATCACCAGGTCGGGGATGTGCCGGGCGGCCAGCGCCAGCGCGGCCTTGCCGTCGGGGGCCGTCAGCACGTGGTAACTGCGGGCGAAGTATTCTTTCAGGTACAGGCGCAGTTCCTCGTTGTCTTCCACCAGCAGCAGCACGGGAGCGGCTTTGCCGGGGGCCGTGGCGATGCCCTCGGGCACGAGGGTCGGGAGCAGCGAGGGAACCGCTTCAACGGGTTCGGCCTCGTGGGCCAGCCAGGCCGGGGGAAACGCCGCTTCGCCCAGCGGCAACGTCACCGTGAACGTCGTGCCCACGTTGACGGTGCTTTCCACGGCAATCGTGCCCCGGTGCAGTTCGACCAGTTCACGGGTGAGGGCCAAGCCCACGCCGCTGCCCGATTTTTTGCGGGTCTGCTGACCGTTCCCCTGGTAAAATCGCTCGAAAATGTGCCCGATGGCCTCGCCGGGAATGCCCACGCCCGTGTCGGCCACGGTGAGCGTGCAGGCGGGTTCGCCCGGCGCGAGGGTCAGGCTCACGCGCACCTCGCCGCCTTCGGGCGTGAACCGGAAGGCATTGGAAAGCAGGTTGTAAACGATTTTTTCGAGAATATCCGGGTCAAAAAACCCGTCGAAGGCGTCGAAGTTGGCTTTAAACCGCAAGGCAATCCGCTTGCTGTCGGCCAGTTCTTCAAACGATTGCACGATGCGGTCCACGAACCGCACCACGTCGTTGCGCGCGATGTCGGGCACGAGGCTGCCGCTTTCGAGTTTCGAGAGGTCGAGCAACTGGTTCACCAACCGGAGCAGCCGTTGGGCGTTGCGCTGGATGGTCTGGAACTGGTGCTGGAGCCGCGCGTCGAAGGTGGCTTCCTGCGTCAGCTTCTCCAGCGGAGCCAGAATCAGCGTGAGCGGCGTGCGGAATTCGTGGGAGATGTTCGTGAAAAACGAGGTTTTCGCGTCGTCGAGGGCCTGAATCGTGTCGCGTTCGATTTGTTTCACGCGCACGTCGGCCTTAAGCCGTTCCCGAATCCGGATGATGCGCCGCAGGGCGTAGAGCAGGCCCAGCATCGTGAGGCCGTAGAGCAGGTAGGTGTACCAGCGCCGGTACCAGGGCGGGAGCACTTCGATTTGCACGGTACGCGGTTCGCTCCAGGGGCTGTTTCCAATGGCGGCACGCACCCGAAACGTGTACTCGCCTTCGGGCAGGTTGGTGTACGTGGCCGACGTCTGCGAACCCACGTCGTTCCAGTCGCCGTCGAAGCCGTCGAGGCGGTACTGGTAGCGGATGTTCCGGTTGGGGTGAAACGAAACGCCCGTGAATTCAAGCGTGAACACCGACTGGTCGGGCTGAAACACCAGGCTCGGTGCGTCGGTCAGGCTGAGGCGCGAGGGGGCGTGGTGGTCGGTGGGTGAAACAGGCCGGTTGAACAGCTTCAACCCCGTCAGGTACACGCGGGGCGGGGGCATCGTTTCCTTCAGCCGATCCGGATGAAAGACCACCAGTCCCTGCGTGCTGCCGAAGGCCAGCCGGCCGTCGGGCAGGGCGGCGCTGGCGTTTTGTAGAAATTCTTTCCCCACCAACCCATCGCGCTGGTCGTAGTTGTGAATCGCGCCCGTGGCCGGATTGTAGCTCGAAATGCCGCCGTTGGTCGATAGCCAGAGGGTGCCCTGAGCGTCTTCGAGAATGCCCGCGATGTAGTTGTTGGCGAGGCCGTGGCGGGTGGTGACGGGCTGGAAGCGCTTCGTCGCCGGGTCGAAGCGGTGAAGGCCCCCGCCATTGGTACCTACCCACACGCGCCCCTGCCGGTCTTCGTACACCGACACGATGCTGTTGCTACCCAGGCTACCCGGCTGACCGTCGGCGGCGAAAATCCGCACGGTGTTTGCCCGGCGATTCCAGGCCAGCAGGCCCGTGTTGTAGGTGCCGATCCAGAGCGTGCCGTGGGCGTCCTGCATGAGTGCGTTGAAGCTGAACACGTCCGACGTCTGCGCCACCGGCGAGAGGTCAATCGGTTGCAGGCGGCCCGTTTTTTCGTCGAACAGAAACAGCTCCCGCTCCTGGGTTGACACCCACACCCGGCCCGAATCGGCGGCGGCGAAGGATTTCACCGACTTGCTTCGCCCCGGCAAGGCCACGGGCATGAACCGCTCCGTCCGGGGGGTGCCGACGCAGAAACCCGCCGTCCAGGTACTGACGTACAGGTTGCCCGATGGACTGACAAACAGCGGATTGATGTCGTCGGCACGGAGGGGCGAGTTGCGGGTGTTGAAATGCCGGAACCGGGTGCCGTCGGCGGAGATGCGGGTCAATCCTTTGTTGGAACCCACCCAAAGCTGCCCCAGGTGGTCGGCGGTGATGGGCGCGGCTTTGGTGACGGGTAAACTTTGGGGATTGAACGGCTGGTGGCGAAACGCGGCGAACGGCTCCTGCCGCGACCGGAGCAGATTCACCCCCCCCTGCCAGGTGCCCAGCCACAGGTTGCCGTCCCGGTCGCGGAAGCCTTTTTTCAGCGCGTGGGTGCTCAGGCTCCGGTCGTTTTCGGGATCGGGCAACACGAGCGTGGGCCGCGACACGTCGCCGTTTGGGTAGCGCAGCGCCCCGTAATCGGTCATCACCCAGAGATCGCCCGTGGGCGCGTCGAGCACGTCGGTGATGAGGTTGACGGTTTCGTACACGCCCCGTTTGAAAAAATGGGAAACAAACGTTCCCGTGGCCTCGTCCAACCGGTACAGTCCCTGCCCACTGGTCCCGACCCAAAGCCGCCCGCGGGCGTCGCGGTGAATGACCGCGATGGTTCGGTGCCGGTCGGCCATGCCGGGTTCGCCCGGCACGCGGTACGCGTGGAGGCGACCCGTGCGGGGATTCAGCCGCAGCAATTCCCCTGGACCTGCCGCCACCCAAAGAAGTTCCCCTTCCGTCAGGAGGGCCGTCACCGTGTTGCCAATGCGGGCATCGGGCCAGCGGCGGAGTTGCTTCGTCGGAAAATGATAGGTCAGCAATCCCGCCCCCGCCGTACCCACCCAGAGGGTTTCGGCGCTTTCGGCCAGACTACCCACGTGGGCACCGGCAATGGTTTCGCCCTGAGCCGTTTTCGGAAAATGCTCGAACGTCTGGCCGTCGTCGAGCAAGCGGTGCAGGCCCCCGGCGCGGGGTGCCACCCAGAGGTTGCCGTGCCGGTCGGCGTGGAGGGTTGCAATGTCGTTGGTGGGGAGGGACTTTGCCTGGTCGGGCTGGTGACGGAACACGGTAAACGTGGAGCCATCGTAACGGTTCAGCCCATCGGCGGTAGCCATCCAGATGAAGCCCTTGCGGTCCTGCGTGATTTCCCAGACCGTACTCTGCGACAGTCCGTCGGCAGTGGTGAGGTGATCGAATGCCACCTGGGCGGGCACGCGGAAGGTCACCCCCGCTGCCAACAGGCCCGCGAGCAGATTCCGAACGGCAGCGTAGGACAAAGGCATCGTTGGAAGGTACTATTTTTCCTCAACTTTTGCCCCGAATGTACTCAATTCGGGGCAAAATGGGATTTTTTTCGGGTAGGTACAGGACGGCCTGCAACGGGCGTCCAAGTTTTTGCAATCCCAGTCCAAACGGCTCTTTTCGGCACCGGCTACCTTCGCCGGTGGCATTCACGCCATGTTTTTAACCCGACTCCTTCAACAGTATCGTAGGAACATGCGCGCCCGGCTGGTTGATCAACCCGAGCGGATCAACTTGTTCGAGGCGCTGTTGCTCCTGCTCCTGCTGGTGCTGCTCGCGGTGGGCATTGCGTGGATGTGAATCGGAGCCGACAGTCGATAGTCAACAGTGGGAAATGCCCTTGCCGACGACTAACGACTGTCGACTATCGACTAACTTCTAAACCGAAAAGCCATGCTACCCAATCCGGTTGCCAAGTTTGAAAACTTTCCGCGCATCGACGAGAAGGGCCGCACGCCCAAGTTTCTGCAACTCGTCAACGGCATCATCCAGCACATCGAAACGGGCCGCCTGAAACCCGGCGACCGGCTGCCCTCGATCATCGAAACGAGCACGGAATACTACCTGGCCCGCGCCACGGTCGAGAAAGCTTACACGAGCCTGCTCAAAAGTGGGCACCTGACCTCGCAGTACCGCAAGGGCTTTTTCATCGCCGACCGGCAGGGCCTGCGGCGGGTGCTGTTTTTGGTGGCGAAACTCAACGAGAGCAGCCAGACGCTGTTCAACGCCGTCAGCGAACGGCTGGGGCGGAAGTACAAGGTCGATTTGTTTACCTACGAATACCGGCAGGAGTACCTCTGCGAAATCCTGCGCAATCAGGCCGCCAACTACCAGTACGTGGTCCTGATGCCGCATTACCTCGGCGAAACGGAGGAAGTGCGCACGGCCCTCCAGAAAATTCCCCGCGACCGGCTCGTGTTCCTCGACGCCGCTTCGGCGGCCACCGATCAGGCGCCCGTGCCTTCGGTGTGCTACGGCTGCGGCAACCAGTTCCGGCAGTTGCTGGAGCAAAACGCGGCCCTGTACAAAAAATACCCGCGCCTGCACTTCGTCACCACCGACGGGGAATACATTCCCGCCGAATGGTACCGGGCTTTCCTGGATTTCACCGCCCGCCACGGCCTCGACGGGCGCATCCTCGACGGCCTCGACGAGGCACCCCTGCGGCCCGGCAATGCCTACCTGCTGTTTGAAGACGCCGATTTGGTCAGCGCCGTGAAAGACGTGTCTCGGAGGAGTTTGACCCTAGGCCGCGACGTCGGCCTGGTGTCGTTCAACGACAGCGGATTCAAGGAACTCATCGGCGGGGGCATTTCGGTCATCACGCTCGATCTGCCCGCCATCGGCAAACTCACCGCCGACCTCATCGCGGGCAGTCAGAAAAAGCACGCCTCCGTGCCGATGCAGTTCATCCGGCGGGGGTCGTTGTAAAGTCACCCACTCACCCCCTGCCCCCTCAAGGGGGTTCAAATGCAGGGGTAAAGAACCGCAGCGGCGAACCGCCCCCTTGAGGGGGCAGGGAGTGAACCAGACAGTCCGGGTGGGTAAGCCGCCCCGGTGGCGGTGCTTTACGGGAGCATGAAGCCGATTCGTGCCCTCCTCCCCTCGTTCCTGGCGTTTTCGCTGGCGGTTCACGCCCAGACTCCCCGCGCCAACGACGTCACCACGCCCCTCCACCTCCTCCAACCCGACTACCCCGTGCCTTACGGCCGCCCTCACCCCGACAGCGTGACGGCGGTGTTGCGGCGCGTGCATGCCTACCTCGACGCGGTCACGCCCCCGCAGGTGGTCCACCAGCAGACGGGACAGGTCATCACCGATTTTTCCAAATTTGACGAAAATGCGATTCTGAAACCCGGCGACTTCCGGCTCACCAGCTACGAATGGGGCGTCACCTACGCCGGTATGCTCCTGGCCACCGAGGCCACCGGCGACTCGCGCTACGCCGCCTACACTCACCAGCGCCTCGATTTTCTGGCCACCGTCGCGCCGTATTTTCAGAAAGGCCTCACCGCCAACCCGCAAGCTCCCTCGCCCCTCCGGCAGGTACTGACGCCCCACGCGCTCGACGACGCCGGGGCCATGGCCGCCGCCGCCATCAAAGCCGCCCGCGCCGGGGGGCCGAAAACGAACCTCCGGCCGCTCATCGACCGCTACCTCGAGTACGTTTCGACGAAAGAATTTCGATTGCCGGACGGCACCCTGGCCCGCAACCGTCCCCAGCCGAACACGCTCTGGCTCGACGACCTGTTCATGGCCGTGCCCGCCCTGGCCCAGATGGGCAAGCTCTCCGGCGAGCGGCGGTACTACGACGACGCCGTCCGGCAGGTGACGCAGTTTGCGGCGCGGATGTTCAATTCAGAGAAAAACCTGTTCATGCACGGTAGGGTGCAGGGCATGAGCGTTCACCCCGAATTCCGCTGGGCGCGGGCCAACGGCTGGGCCGTGATGACGCTGGTCGAACTCCTCGACGTGCTGCCCGCCGACCACCCCGGTCGCCCGAAGGTGCTCCAACTGCTCCAGGCCCATGCGAAGGGCCTGGCGGCCCACCAGTCGGGATCGGGGTTCTGGCACCAGTTGCTCGACCGGCCCGATTCGTACCTCGAAACCTCCGCCACGGCCATCTACGTGTACTCGCTGGCGCGGGCCATCAATCGGGGCTACATCGACCCGCTGGCTTATGCCCCGGCAGTGCTGCTGGCCTGGAACGCCGTGGCGACCAAAGTCACGGCGGGCGGGCAGGTGGAGGGCGTGTGCGTGGGCACGGGCATGGGCTTCGACCCGGCGTTTTACTACCACCGGCCCGTCAACGTGTACGCCGCCCACGGCTACGGTCCGGTGCTGCTGGCCGGGGCCGAAGTGCTGCTGTTGCTCAAAAAAGAGGCGTTTGCAATCAACGATAGTTCGTTGCAACTGGTGAAGAAGCCGTGAACCGTCCGGTTCGTGGAGGCCGCCCCAACCGGATTCCCAAAGGCCCTTCGCGGGTTTGCCCGCCCTGCTCCCGAAGCGGGGCGGGCTTTTTTGCGTTTATGCCCCCCCGGCCACGCCGGTACATTACAGCATAGGATAGCCCAATGCGGGGAAAAACGATGATTTGTGGAAAAACTCCGCATGCGTCCACCTCCCTAAAAGTCCGCGTCTCGTTGCGCGTCCGGCGGTTCGCCCATCCCAAACTTGTTTTCCTTCTTCACCCCTTACTTCAACGCAATGGTTCTTTTTACTCGATTCCGAAATCGGTTGACCGCAGTGCTGCTCTGCCTGCTGTGGCCCGGTTTGCTGCTGGCCCAGGACCGCGTGCTTTCGGGCCGCGTCACGTCGGGCGAAGACAGTGCCCCCGTTCCTGCCGCTTCCGTACAGGTCAAAGGCACCAACGTCGGCACCGTAACCGACGCCTCGGGCAACTACCGCCTCAGCCTCCCTGCCCGCGCCGTGACGGTGGTGGTGTCGTCGGTGGGGTACGAAACCCGCGAAATCACGATTGGCTCGGCCACCACGCTCAATGTTACCCTCACACCCACGGCCAGCAACCTCTCCGAAGTGGTGGTGATTGGCTACGGTCAGCGCGAGAAACGCGACCTGACCGGGGCCGTGTCGAGCATAGGGTCGAAAGACATTTCCAAGAGCATTTCGCAGGCCCCCGAATTAGCCATGCAGGGTCGCATGGCCGGGGTGTTCGTCTCCACGCCGGGGGGCGCACCCAACGCCCGCCCACAGGTGCGCATCCGGGGGATAGGCACGTTTGGCAACGCCGAACCGCTCTACGTCGTCGACGGTGTACCCCTGACCGAATACGGCTCGGGTTCGGATGGAGCCCAGGCATCGGTCGTCTCCGACATTCGGGGGTCGGTCAACGTGCTGTCGATGATCAACCCCAACGACATCGAGAGCATCTCGGTGCTCAAGGACGCCTCGGCGGCGGCCATTTACGGCGTTCGGGCCGCCAACGGCGTGGTGCTCATTACGACCAAAAAAGGCCAACGCGGAGCGCCCCGCGTGGAGGTGTCGGCCTCGGCGGGGGTGTCGAACGTGATCAAAAAGTACGACATGCTCAACACGCCCGACTTCGTGGCCCTCTACCGCGAAGCCTACGCCAACAACCCCAACGAAGCCAAGAACCTGCCCACCGTGTTCGACCCGGCCAACGCGGCCTACCTGGGTAACTCGCCCACCTACGACTGGCAGACGCCCCAGTTGCAGAAAAACGCCAAGCAGCAGGACTACGGTGTGCGGATTTCGGGCGGCAACGAAAGCACCACGTACTACGTGTCGGGGGGGTATTCGTACAACGAAAGTACCCTGCGCAACAACAACCAGAAGCGCTATTCCCTGGCCACCAACCTCGACAGCAAGGTGTCGAAGTACCTGCGCGTGGGGGCCACCTACCGCCTGACCTACACCGACGTGGTCGACAACTCCCAGGCTGACCTGCGCTACGCCGCCGAAACTTCGCCCTGGCAGCCGATTTACGACCCGAACGGCTACCTCGGCTTCGCCCCGTCGGGTTCGTTTGTATTCCAGCCCAACCCGGCCCTGATTGACCCCTACAACCCTGGCAGACGCCCTCAATGGCTACCTATGGAGCCTCCCCAAGTCATCAAAAGCTCAACACTGCTGTGGGGGCCGGAAACCAACGCCAACATTTTCGCCCGGCAGCGCACCAACGACACCCGCTTCAACTTGCTGCGCAACCTGGGTACGGCCTACGTGGAAGTGACGCCCCTGACGGGCCTACGCATCCGGGGTACGTTGAGCCTTGACTACACCTACAACCGCCGCAATCAGTGGTCAGACTTCAACGACTACCTCTTCAGCCAGACTCCCGGCAACCCGTACACCCTCGGCGACGGTACCTCGAAGGGCAGCTACGGCGAGCGCCACGCCCGCAACTTCAACATGGTGAAGGAATTCACCGTCAACTACGGGCGCAGCTTTGGCCAGCACAATGTGGACGTACTTCTCAACGCCATGGATCAGCGGTACACGTTTGAGTTCCTGCAAAGTTCATCTTCACAGATTCTCTTCGCCGACCCAGCCTTCCGCAACATCAACAATGTACCGCCTTCCTCAAACGGAGGATCATTCCGCGAAATCAACACCCTGCAAGGCTACCTGGCCCGCCTGAGTTACAACTACGACAACCGCTACTACCTCGACGCCACGGTGCGGCGCGACGGTGCTTCGCGCTTTGCACCGGGCTACAAGTGGGGTACGTTCCCGGCCGTGTCGGCCGCCTGGCGCATCAGCAAGGAGCCATTCATGCAGGGTCTGACGTTCATCAGCGACCTCAAACTGCGCGGAGGCTGGGGGCAGGCCGGTAACCAGGAAACCCGCTCGTTTGCCTTCCTTTCGCTCATTTCGATCACCCCCGACTACGCGGTGGGCAGCGGCAACGGCAACGCCATCGGTACCGTGCGCAACGGCGTGAGCCTGCCCGACTTCCCCGTGACGGACCTGACCTGGGAAACCGTGACGACCACCAACGTGGGCTTCGACGGGCAGTTCCTCGGCAACCGCCTCTCGGCCACTGTTGAATTCTACCAGCGCGATACGAAGGGCCTGCTGCAAGGCGCCAACCTGGCCGCCTCGGTGGGCAACCAGAACCAGCCCGTGCTCAACATCGCCTCCGTGCGCAACAGCGGCATTGAACTCCAACTGGGCTGGCAGGACAAAATCGGCGATTTCGGCTACTCGGTGTCGGGCAACCTGACGACGGTGAAAAACCGCGTCACGAAACTCTACAAAGACACCCCCTTCGGCGGCGAAGGCGGGCGCATCGAAGTAGGTAAACCCCTGTTTTACCTCTGGGGCTACAAAGTCGGCGGCATTTTCCAGAACCAGGCCGAAATCGACGCCTACAAAGCCGTCACCCGGGACATCAACAACAACGGCAACTTTGCCCCCGGTGACATGTACTTCCAGGACGTGAACACCTCGCCCAGCGAGGCCGGGGCCTTCCCTACGCCCGGTGCCGACGGCCGCGTGAACTCCGACGACCGGACCTTCCTCGGCTCCACGATTCCGGGCTTTTTCTACGGCATCAACCTGGGTGCCAACTACAAGAACTTCGACCTATCGGTGTTCTTCCAGGGCGTGGGCGACGTGTACCGGTACAACGGCCAGCGGGCCAACGGTGAAAACATGGGCAGCACCGGCTCCAACCAGTGGACAACGGTGAAGAACCGCTGGACGACCTCCAACCCCTCGACCACCATGCCCCGCGCCGTGCGCTCCGACCCGGCCCAAAACAACCGCTTCTCCGACCGCTTCGTCGAGTCGGCGGCCTTTATGCGCCTCAAAAACGTGCAGCTTGGCTACAACCTGCCCCGTACCCTGGCCGCTAATCTGGGCTTCCTGCAGGGACTGCGCGTCTACGTGGCCGGCACCAACCTGCTCACGTTTACAAAATGGACCGGTCTCGACCCTGAAGACGCCAACCGCGACGGCGGCATCGTGCCCCCCGGCCGGACGTACACCCTGGGCATCAATGCGACGTTCTAAAACCAGTTTTCGGTTTTCGGTTTTTCAGTCCATGATTCAAACAACCGCACGGCGGACCGCTGAAAACCGAAAACCGAAAATCGAAAACTACTTTCAACATGAACTTCCGAAAACTGACCACCCTCGCCTGCCTCGGGCTGACGCTACTGGTGGGCAATAGCTGCAACGAAAGCAACCTCGACCTCCAGCCGCTCACGCCGACGGAAGCCAGCTTTTTCACCGAAGAAGGCGACTTCGACAAATCGGTGCTGGCCATTTACGCCAAAATGAGCGACTGGTACTGGTTCAACGCCAACAGTCCCATCCACGGGTTCTGGCACCTGCCGGGCGACGACGTGACTTCGACGGGCACCTACGCCTTCGAGATTTTCGGCACGCTTCAGCCTTCCAACGGCAACATCAGCACGTACTACCGCACGGCCTACCAACTCATCAACCGGGCCAACACCACTCTCCAGAAGTTGGAACAGGAGAACGGCGTCATCAAAACTGCCAACCTGAAAAACTACTACCGGGGCGAGGCGCTCTTTCTGCGCGGCTACACGATGATGCAGCTCTGGAATTACTTCGGCACCTCGCCGCTGATCAACGAACGCATCACCTCGACCGACAAAATCACCCCGCCCAACTCGAAGGACACCGAACTCATCGACCAGGCCATCAAAGACCTCACCGAAGCAGCTACCCTGTTGCCCGCCCGGTGGGAAGATGCCAACCGGGGCCGCGTCACCCAGAACGCCGCCAACGGGATGCTCGGCAAGGCATTGATGTTCCGTGGGTCGATCAAGAAGACTCCGGCCGATTTCACGGCGGCCATTACGGCCTTCAACAAAATCAGCGGAGCCACGCTGACGGTGGATTTCACGGACAATTTCAGTTCCAAAACCGAGAACAACGCCGAGTCATTGTTCGAGTTTCAGGCCACACAGCCCTCGTTCGATAACGTGTGGCTCAACAACGACTTCGACACCAACGTGGGCTCCACCTCGGCCTACTGGGGCTGGTACGAAAACCACTTCAGCCTGTTCGGGCAGGCGTTTTTCCAACCCACGCGGAAACTCCTCGACGCCTTCGAACCCGGCGACCCCCGCCGCCGCGTCACCGCTGACTCGCTGGGCACGAAGTTTCGCAAGTACTGGGACACCAACGACCAGAAGTCGCAGTCGGGCGTGGCCTCGGTCAACAACCCCCGCATTCTGCGCCTGGCCGACGTGCTCTTGCTGAAAGCCGAGGCCATCCTCGAATCGGGCGGCTCCACGGCCGAAGCCATCGGCCTCGTTAACCAGGTGCGGACCCGCGCCCGGCTCATGCGGGCGGGTGGCACAGCCCCCGCCAACTACGCCACCACCGAAACCGACAAGGCGAGGATTTTCAACTGGATTGCCAACGAGCGGTTCATCGAACTGGCCGGTGAAGAAGGCCACCGCTGGCTCGATCTTCGCCGCTGGCACCTAGGCGGTAAAATCAACCTGGCCTCGGGCTTCAACTGGTCGTCGCTGCGCAACGACGTTTCCTTCGACCCGGCCCGCCACTTGTATTACCCGATTCCGCTCAACGAACTCGACAACAACCCGAACGTGAAGCAGAACCCGGGTTACTGATTTTATGCTGTTGATTTCATAGGTTTTACCGGATAGCCCAGGTACAATTTGTCCTGGGCTATTTTTTTCATAGGTGGTACTACCGTCTGCCAGGCGTGTGGCCCGTATCGACCGATGCCCCAAAACCGCCATTTACCCGCTGGTTTCGTCCACTGATTGAAAAAAAATGGGTAGCTTCGGGGGCTGATTTACCTTTGGCCCCAGAAAAAACCACAAACCAAGACGAATGAAAACCAACAAACTCATGGCCGCCGCAGTGGCCCTGCTGGTTTCGGCCAGCGCCTTCGCCCAAACGGCCGACGAAATCGTAACCAAACACATCGCCGCCCGCGGGGGTGCCGACAAGCTGAAGGGCATGCAAACCCTCGTGATGGAAAACTCCATGACCGTGCAGGGCATGGAAATTCCGATGACCCAGACCGTCGTGGCGGGCAAAGGCTTCCGCCAGGAAATGAGCATCATGGGCAACCAGATGATCACGGCCATCGAAGGCGACAAGGGCTGGATGATCCGTCCGGCCATGATGGGTGGTACCGGCGAACCCGAAGACCTGCCTGCCGAGGCCCTCAAAGGCCAGGGTGGTAGCCTCGACCCCGGCGGGCCGCTGTTCAACTACCAGACCAAAGGCACGACGGTGGAACTCGTCGGTACCGACAAAGTGAACGGCAAAGACGCCTACCACCTGAAACTGACCGGCAAGGACGGTGGCGTATCGGAGCACTGGATCGACACGGCTTCTTTCCTCGAAACCAAAGTCAAACGCACCGTCAACCAGGGTGGTCAGGAAGTCGTGAGCGAAGTCACGTTTTCGGATTTCAAAGATGTAGACGGCATTAAATTCCCCTACACGATGGAAACCGAAAACCCCATGGCTGGTGCCATGACCATCACCACCAACAAAGTGGTCGTGAACGGCAAGGTGGACGAAACCATTTTCAAAAAACCCGCCAAGTAAGCTACTTACTGGCCCAACTTTTTACGAAAAGCCGCCCCGAAGCTCAGGGCGGCTTTTTTTGGTATCCGCACACGCAAACCCGCTCCGGGCCGTTACTTTGGCGACTTGTTCCCCTTCTTCATGCGAAAACTCCTCTTGCTGCTGACGCTGGTCGGCTTCCGGGCTTCGGCGCAGAATTTCTTCGGCATCTCCACCAGCAACGCCGCAGGCACTCACGGGCTGTACCTCAACCCGGCTTCCATCGCCGATTCACGGCACAAATTTTACTTCAATCTCGGGGCGGCTACCCTGCACGTCGACAACAATTACGCCCGCTGGAACGCGCCGTTCTCGGTGCTGCGCGCTGCCACCGGCAACGTGCCCTCGACCTGGAAAAACGGCGACGGGAGCGTGAATTTTCAGCCGTACAATTTCCGTGAAATCCTTGACGGGAAGCCCAAAAGCGGCACCATCTGGACGGAGTTTCGCGGGCCGTCGGCGATGCTCAGCCTGGGGAATTCCACCGCCATTGCCGTCACGACCCGCTTGCGGGCTGCCGGACAGGTCAACGGAGCCAACCAGGAATTCATCTCGCTCCTGCGGCAGGGCTTCAACGAAACCACGCTCTGGAACGTGACCAACGTCGACAACCGCTTCAACGTCAACGCCAACATTTACGGCGAGATCGGCGGCTCGCTGGCCCAAGTGCTCACGCCATTGAACGCGGCGCACTTCGTGAAAGTCGGCGTGACGGCTAAGTACATTTCCGGATTTTACAGCGGTCACTTCATCAACCGGGGCCTCAACTACCGCGTCGCCCCCGATCCGCAGAACCCTAACCGGGGCATACTGCTCGTGGAAAAACTCGACGCGGAGTTCGGCTATTCCACCCAAACGCCCCTCGACGGGGGTTTCACCATCGGGAAATTTCTCGGCAGTAAAACGCCCGGCCACGGTTGGGGCTTCGACGCCGGGCTGGTGTACGAGTACCGCCCCTGGATTGATGAGTACACCCAGGGCGGTTATGACCGGGAAGAAGACAAATACCGCTTCCGCCTCGGCGTGGCCCTGCTCGACTTGGGCCGGGTGTACTACAGCGACCCCACCAACGTGCGGGGGTATACGGTGCTGCGCACGAACAAGCAATTTTCGGAAGCCGATTTCCGGGAAGTTAGTGGCAGCGACGAGTTGGTGAGCGTACTGGAGCAAAAACTGGATTTAACCCCGTCGGAGGCCAAAACCAAGTTTAGCGTCGGGCTGCCTACGGCCCTGAGCCTGAACCTCGACTGGCGGCTAGGCAACGAGTTTTACGTCAACGTGGCCTACCTGAAAGACCTTCACGCTGCCAACGCCATTGCCGTGCGCCAGCCCTCCGTGCTGGCCATCACGCCCCGGCTTCAGGCCGAGGGAATCCTCGAATTGTCGGTGCCGCTGGTGTTCATCAACGGAGCCTTTGCGCCGGGTCTGGCCTTGCGCGTCGGTCCCGTTTTCGCCGGGACAGATAATTTTCTGGGTGTGTTCGGCTCCCTGAAAACCCTCAAACCCCAAGGCACCGACATCTACGCAGGCGTGGCAATTCCGATTTTGAAAAACAATAGGAAGTAGAATTCAGTAGTCAGGAGAGAAGCATTTATTATTCTGAATCCTGACTACTGAATCCTGACTCCTATTTCGCCGGTGCCTCCAGGTTCTTCCCGTCGTACTTCACGCCCAGGTAATCGAGGCGCTTGAGGTGGGTTTTGAGGCGGAAAAGAAAATCCTCGAACGTGCAGCATTCCTTCGGCGACCAGGCCACTTCGGCCAGGGCGATGGCGCGGGGATAAGTCATGTACTCGGCCCGTTCGGGCGTGGCGATGTACTCCGTCCAGACGTTGGCCTGCACGCCCCGGATGCGTTTGGCCTGCTCAGGCGATAGTTCAGCGGGAAGAGGTTCGTAGCCGTACACCGTGCGCAGGGGCAGGTAACCGCCAATGGTCAGCGATTCGGTTTTGGGGTTGCCCTGGTAGTAGTCGAGGTACACGTAGGTGGTGGGCGTCATGATCACGTCGTGGGCCTGTTTGGCCGCTTCGATGCCGCCTTTTTCGCCCCGCCAGCTCATCACCGTGGCGTTGGGCGAAAGACCGCCCTCCAGGATTTCGTCCCAGCCGATCATCTTCCGGCCTTTCGCCGTCAGAAACTTGTCGATGCGGCGGATGAAGTAGCTCTGGAGTTCGTGTTCGTCGTTCAAGCCCTCTTTTTTCATCAATTCCTGGCAAAACCTACTTTCCTGCCAGGCTTTTTTCGGGCATTCGTCGCCGCCGATGTGGATGTATTCGCCTGGAAACAACGCCAGCACCTCGGTCAGCACGTCTTCCAGAAAGGTAAACGTTTGCTCGCGGGGCATGAATACGTCGTCGTGGACGCCCCAGGTCGTTGAAACCCGGTAGATCCGGTCGGGGTTGGCTCCCAGTTCGGGGTACGAAGCCAGGGCGGCCAGGGCGTGGCCGGGCATTTCGATTTCGGGTACCACCGTCACGTACTTCGACTGGGCGTAGCGCACCACCTCGCGCACCTCGTCCTGGGTGTAAAAACCGGCGTGCTCCTGGCCGTCGAATTTGCCCGTGTAGCTCGGATTATTCCGGCTGGCGTGCCCAACGATGGTTTCTTTCCGCTTCGACCCGATTTGGGTCAGTTTGGGGTACTTCTTGATTTCAATTCGCCAGCCCTGATCGTCGGTCAGGTGCCAGTGGAAGGTGTTCATCTTGTGCAACGCCAGCAGGTCGATGTACCGTTTGATGAACGAAACGGGGAAGAAATGCCGACCCACGTCGAGCATCAGCCCCCGGTAGCCGAAGCGGGGCTGGTCTTCCACCTGCACGCAGGGGGCCGTCCAGTCCACTTTCTTCGCCAAATCCGGGCTGAATGCTTCGGGCGGGAGCAGTTGCAGGAGCGTCTGGGTGGCGTAAAAGTAGCCCTTCGGCGAAGCCGCCACGATGCCCACGCGGTCGGGTTCGATGGTCAGGCGGTAATCTTCGACGCCCATTTTGCCCGGTGCGGCTTCGATGAAGTACACGTGCCCGCCCTTCGGGATGGCCGTCGAGTTGGCGCTGAAGTACTCCAGCGGTAGGCCCGAAGCCGTGCGGAGTTGTTTGGCGAAGCCTTCCACGACGGGCTTCAGCCCCGCGTCGGCGTAGGGCCACACGAGGCGGGTATTTTTCGAGAAAACAAACCGCCCTTCCTTCGGGGTCAATTTCGTGGGCAGGGGGACGATGGGGTACTGGGTTTGGGCCAGGGCCACCGCCGAAAGGAGCAACCATCCGAACAGCAGAAGTACATTTCGTTTCATCGGTGATGCGATTTTGTTGGTTGGTGTTTGGTGTTTCAAAAAATCGTAGGTTCGTGCTCATCCGTCAAATCCTTCCTCCTCATGAACCATCCGCTGCTTTTCGTCGGCCTCGGCCTGCCCGAACTGATTCTGGTGTTTCTTTTCGCCGCCTTGCCCATCCTCCTGACGGTCATCGCGCTGGTGGACATCCTCCGCCACGACTTCCGCCAACCCAACGACAAACTCATCTGGGTGTTGGTGGTGCTTTTCCTGCCGGTGTTGGGCTTCGTGTTGTACTTCACCATCGGCCGGAAACAGCGCCTGCTTTCACAGTGAGGCCAGGTGTCCCTTCCCCAGCCGTCCCATCTGCCGGGCGATGAACCGCGTTCGTCGCTCCACGTAACCCGACGGGTGAGCCACCGAAAACCGGTTGGGACTGGGCAATACCGCCGCGATACGGGCGGCTTCGGTGCGGGTGAGTTGGGAGGCCGGATGGCCGTAAAACCGTTGCGATGCGGCCTCGACGCCAAACGTCATCGGCCCGGTCTCGGCTACGTTGAGGTACACCTCAAGGATGCGTTTTTTGCCCCAGATGGTTTCGATGAGCAGGGTAAACCAGGCTTCGAGGGCTTTGCGGAAATAACTACGGCCCTGCCAGAGAAACACGTTTTTGGCCACCTGCTGGCTGATGGTGCTGGCACCTTTGATGCGTTTGCCTTTCATGTTGTACTGAAAGGCCTGTTCCATCGCCTCGAAATCAAACCCGTAGTGCACCGGGAAACGCTGATCTTCGGCAGCGACCATGGCAAGCGCAGCCTGGTAGGAAATGGTTTCGTAGGCCGTCCAGTCGTAGTGGATTTCGCTGTCGCGGTCTTCGGAAATTGCCGTGAATTTTCGCTCAAGCATGGTGGGGGTAGTCAGCACCGGTACCCATTTCAGCAGCACCACTCCGCCAATGGACAGCGCCAAGAACCAAAACACCGCCCACCGCACGCCCCAGGCCAGCCAGCCCTGCCAGGTACGACGCCCGAGTTTTTTCGGTCCCGTCGCCGTTTTCACGAACGATGGTTTCGCGGAGGCGTCATCGGGAACGAAACGGGAGCGCGGCGTATTTTTCGGCATACGTTGGGCAAGGGTCAATGGGCAAAAATAGGGATTCCCACCGCTACCCAAACGGGGCGTTTTCGGGGAAATTTCAGAATTCCGTACTTTTGGCTGACCCTCAGTCCATCGCTTCCTCATCAACCCCCGAATTTTCAGCAAAGACGTTCGTAATTCGTAATTCTGTATGCGTGTTTATTTCGACAACGCCGCCACCACGCCCCTCGACCGGGCCGTTCTCGACGCCATGCTGCCGCTGATGGAGCAGCAGTTTGGCAATCCCTCGTCCATCCACTGGCACGGGCGCGAGGTGCGGGCGGCCCTCGAACGCTCGCGCAAAACCGTGGCGGGGTTGCTCAACGCCTCGCCTTCGGAGATTTTCTTCACCTCCGGCGGCACCGAGGCCGACAACACGGCCCTCGTCAATTCCGTCGAAGCCTACGGCCTCACCCACGCGATCACGTCGCGTGTGGAGCATCATGCGGTGCTGCACACGCTTCAACATATGGAAAAGGTGGGCAAAATCCACCTCTCGTTCGTTGAACTGGATGAAAAAGGCCACATCCACCTCGACCACCTCGACCACCTGCTCCGCCACAACCCCCGCTCGCTAGTCAGCCTGATGCACGCCAACAACGAAATCGGCAACCTGCTCGACCTGCACCGCACCGGCGAACTCTGCGCCGAGTACGACGCCATTTTCCACTCCGACACGGTGCAGGCCATGGGCCACTACCGCCACGACGTGCAGACGCTGAAAACGCACTTCCTCGTCGGGGCGGCGCACAAATTCCACGGGCCGAAGGGCGTGGGCTTCCTCTACCTCAACGCCGACGCCAAGATTCACCCGTTCATCCACGGCGGGGCGCAGGAGCGCAACATGCGCGGAGGCACCGAAAACGTGTATGGCATCGTGGGCCTGGCCAAAGCCCTCGAACTGGCCTACGCGGGCATGGACGAACACCGGCACCACATCGAGGCCCTGAAAAGCCGCATGATCGCCCGCCTGCGCGAACTGGTGCCGGGGGTGCAGTTCAACGGCGACTCGGCCAACCTCGACCGCAGCCTGTACACGGTGCTCAACGTGAGTTTTCCGCCTTCGGAAGACGCCGACATGCTGCTCTTTAACCTCGACATCGCCAAAATCTCGGCTTCGGGCGGCTCGGCGTGCAGCAGCGGTTCGAGCATCGGCTCGCACGTGCTGACGGCCCTCGGCGTGGACCCCGCCCGCCCCGCCGTGCGGTTTTCGTTCTCTAAATTCAACACCGTGGAGGAGGTGGATTACGTGGTGGAGAAAGTGGCGGCGCTGTTTGCCAACCAGGAATATGCTTAAACCCTACGACCATGTCAGAGTACGATGATTGGCACGAACAATTGCGCGAGTGGGAAGAAGAGGACAAAGCGCGCGAAGACCGGAAAAAACAAGCTGACTCGTTTCCGGTCATGATCAAGGCGAAGGAAGTACTCGCCTTAGCCGAAACCGTCGCGGCCCTTTGGGACGACGATCCACCCACCTCCTCCAGCCTGCTGAAGTTCGGGGCGCAGGGCATCATCGACAAAATTTACGAAGCCGAGGAGGAAGATTACTACTCCTACCGAATCGAGAAAGCCATCGAGGCCAAAAACGCCGTCCGAGAGTTGCAGGACCACGTGATGTGGATCATGCATTCGCCGCACCCCGAATCCAAAGAATACCTCGACCTGTTTGAACCCGCTCTGGAAGAATTCCGGGTGGAGTTTATCGAATGGATTCGCGGGTTCAACCGCTTTCACGACGTGGAAGACGATTGGCAATTGCCCCTACGCAAATATTAAGTACCGGGGTGTGCATTCCGGCTCTGGCGATTCGTACATTAGCCCTCAGCGACGCGGCGTTTCGCGAACAACCCCTCCGACTAAACCCTCTACGGCCATGATGGAAAACGAAGAATTCGTGTACGATGACGACGAGGAAGAAGAAGACTGGGAACGCGAAGACCGGGAGCGCGAGGAGCGGTATGAACAGGCCGAATCGCTGCCGGTGATGATCAAGGCGAAGGAAATTCTCGCCCTGGCCGAAACGATCGCTTCGCTCTGGGATGATGAGAAAGATTACTCGGGGAAAATGCTGGTGTACGATGCCAAAGACCTCGTTTCCAACATTTACAACGCCGAGGGCGACGATTATTACTCGCTCCGCATCGAACACGCCGTGTTCGTGAAACTCACCATTTTTGAATTGGTGGATCACATCGCGGGGGCCCGCTATCGCCACCCGGAGGCCAAAGAATACCTGGAGTTGTTCGAACCCCTCATCGAAGAGTTTCGGGAGGAATTCCTGCGGTGGGTGTCGTTTTTCAACATCGGGTATGATTGCTACGATGACCCGTGGCGGATACCGTTTAATTGAGATAGTTATTCGTCCATACCACCGTAATCTGTATGCCACCAGACCACGATGGTAGCGAACGTTGGCAGATTAAAAAAATAGAAAAATAATATGCCTTTTTCCTGCAAATTTCAGCTTAATAACGGTGCCTTGAAAGAGGACGATAATCTGATGTTCATTGAATACGTTGATGCATCTTTTGGTAAGTTTCACCGTGAAAAGGTCGAACTTGCTAAAGTTATGGTGAACGGAGAAGTTAGGTTCATATCTTCTAACTGTCCCTGTTTTGTGTATAGTAAAGGGGCATTAAAATTCGGGGATGCGGTGAACGAAGAAACTGAGATTGGTTTCTTTTCAGCAAATGGAGAGGATATTCCCTATGGAAAGCCATATGCCATTCTTCAAAGTGAAAAAAAATCCTCTGCCATTTAAATGGAATCCCCCACCCACGGCCCCACCGCCCGCATCATCAGCCTGAGCGACGGCGTGTTTGGGTTTGCGCTGACGTTGCTCGTGTTTCCGTTCGTAACGCCGACGAAGTTTGCCCAAGTGCTCAATTTCGTGCGGTTAGGGGTGGCCTGACGCCTCAACTTTTCTCCTGTTTTTCTAGTTCGATTCCCGCCACGCCCAAAAACCGCCAACGTTGCCCGCGTTCTGACGCCCCCCGCAACCAGCCCAGTTGCTCTGGCTTGAACGCGGTGCCCGCCTGGCACCCCTCCTCCCCTTTCCGGCGAAAGTGACCCCTCAACCGGCGGTGCGTTCGTTGCAGTTGCGAGAGCGCTCCATGCAGTTGCGAGAATGCTCCGTGCAGTTACGAGAATGCTCCGTGCAGTTGCGAGAGTGCCCGGTGAAGTTGCGAGAGCGTTCGGTGAAGTTGTGAGAGAGTCCGGTGAAATTGCGAGAATGCTCGGTGGAGTTGTAAGAATGCTCGGTGAAGTTGTGAGAGAGGTCGGTGAAGTTGTCAAAACCCTCGGTTCACGTTTCAAGGCGTGCCGTGACGAGGGTTTGGCGTCGGGTGAACGTGCCGGAGGCGTGGGTTGGGTGGTTGGGGCCTTTGGAGCATTCGGTTTTTGGACTAACTTACCCTCGATTTCCGGCCCACTCCCGGTGCGGAAGCGCGGGCATCCCGTCGCAAAAGGGATAGGAAACTGCGCACCGCAACCGGCACCCGCACGGAATGCGAGTTCCTAAGGAAAAGGTTTCAACCCAACTGTTTACGGCCATGGCGGATTTTTGGGACGATGATGACGACGACGATTGGTACACAGACTGGCTGCGGGAGGAGCGCGAACGCGAGGAGCGGGGAAAACTCGCCGAGCTTCTGCCCGTGTACCAGCGGGCCAACGACCTGATGGAATTGGCCGAGTTGCTCAAGGAGGCGTGGGCTGACGAGCCGGAGGGAACATATGGCGGCAAACTGTTGCCGCACTACGTCGGAAAGATTCACACGCCCATCGTGGAGGCCGAGATGGACGACCACTACTCGCTGCGGGTGGAGTGGGCCGTGTGCGTGAAGCAGGCGGTGTTTGAGTTGGACGACCACCTTCGGTACTGCAAACGCGTCCACCCGGAGGGCGAGCATTACCTGAAGTTGTTTGAACCGCTGGTTGAGGCGTTTCGGGTGGAATTCATGGATTGGGTGCGCAACTTCAACCGCGACCACGACGATCCGGAGGAAGACGAATGGGTGCTGCCGCTGGGCAAACGCATCTGAGGGGTAATTGGGGTGAGCCTTGTCATTGTTCCGGCTCCGGAGCGGCCCCAGTTTTGCAGGCGGAAGCACCTCAACCCTTCCGACTTCCCATGCTCAACCAAACACTTGCCCCGTCGCTGACTTACGTTTCGGCCGACGAAGCCGTCGCTCAGGTTCGCTCCGGCGACCGGGTTTTTATCCAGGCCGCCGCCGCCACGCCCACGCCGCTCATCGAGGCCCTCGCCCGCCGCGCCGATGCCCTCGAAAACGTGCAGACGATTCACCTTCACCTCGAAGGGGAGGACTTTCCGCTCGTGCGGCCCGAGGCCCGCGCGGCGTTTCAGCCCACGGCCATTTTCATTGGGGCCAACCTGCGAAAGGCCGTCAACGAAGGATATGCGCAGTATTTGCCGATTTTTCTGAGCGAAGTCCCGGCGCTTTTCCGGAAAAAAGCCTGGCCCCTCGACGTGGCGATGGTGCAGGTGTCGCCCCCCGACCGGCACGGGTTCTGCTCGCTCGGTACGTCGGTCGACGTGGCGAAAGCGGCCATCGATTCGGCCCGGATCATCCTTGCTCTCGTCAATCCGGCCATGCCCCGCACCCACGGCGATGGGCTGGTGCATTGCAGCCGGTTTGCGGCGGCGGTGTACACCGAAACCCCGCTCTACGAACACGACCCCGTGGAGCCGATGCCGGTTGAAACGGCCATCGGGCAACACGTGGCCTCGCTGGTGGAAAACGGCGCCTGCCTGCAAATGGGCATCGGGGGCATTCCCAACGCGACGCTGCGGTTTCTGACCTACCACCAGGACCTGGGCGTACACACCGAGATGTTCTCGGACGGCTTGCTCGGATTGGTGGAAAAAGGCGTGGTGACGGGGCGGCAAAAGGCCAACCGTCCGGGGAAAATCGTGTCCAGCTTCGCCATCGGCAGCCGGAAACTCTACGACTTCATCGACGACAACCCGATGGTATCGATGCTCGACATCGGGTACGTGAACGACACGGCCGTCATCCGCCGGAACCCCAAAGTCACGGCCATCAACAGCGCACTGGAAGTGGATTTGACCGGGCAGGTCTGCGCCGATTCGCTCGGTACTTTCATGTATTCGGGCGTGGGCGGGCAGATGGACTTCATCCGGGGAGCCTCGCTGTCGGAAGGCGGCAAGGCCATCATCGCCCTGCCCTCGGTCACGAGCCGGGGGGAATCGAAGTTGGTGCCGTTCCTGAAGCAGGGCGCGGGGGTGGTCACGACCCGGGCGCACGTGCACCACGTGGTGACCGAGCACGGCGTAGCCGATTTGTACGGGAAAAACCTCGCGCAGCGGGCCAAGGCCCTGATTTCCATCGCCCACCCCGACCACCGCGAGGCCCTCGACCGGGCGGCGTTTGAACGGTTCAGGGCGGGATGGCGGTGAGAAACGGGTTCACGCAGAGACGCGGAGGCGCAGAGAATGATTGAAACTCTGCGCCTCCGCGTCTCTGCGTGAACTCCTCACAACCGCACAATCTCCGCCCCAATCGCATTCAGGCGGGTGTCGATGTGCTGATAGCCCCGATCGATTTGCTCGATGTTGTCGATGATGCTCACGCCATTGGCCGACAGCGCCGCGATGAGCAGCGACACGCCCGCCCGGATGTCGGGCGAGGTCATGCGGATGCCCCGCAGGGCCATTTGCCGGGCCAGGCCCACGACGGTGGCCCGGTGCGGGTCGCAGAGGATGATTTGCGCACCCATTTCGATCAATTTGTCGACGAAAAACAGGCGGCTTTCAAACATTTTCTGGTGAATCAGCACCGTGCCTTTGGCCTGCACGGCCGTCACAAGCACGATGCTGAGCAGGTCGGGCGTGAAGCCGGGCCAGGGGGCGTCGGCCACGGTGAGCATGGAGCCATCAATGAACGTGTCGATTTCGTACAGTTCCTGGGCCGGTACGTGGATGTCGTCGCCTTTGACGTGGAGGTGTATACCAAGCTTCCGGAACACCGAAGGAATCACGCCGAGGTCGGGCACCGAGCAGTTTTTGATGGTGATGTCGCTCTGGGTCATGGCCGCCAGCCCAATGAACGACCCGATTTCGATCATGTCGGGCAACATCGTATGCTCCGTGCCGTGCAGTTCGCTGACGCCCTCGATGGTGAGCAGGTTGGAGCCCACGCCGCTGATTTTCGCGCCCATCCGGTTGAGCATTTTGCAAAGCTGCTGGAGGTAGGGTTCGCAGGCGGCGTTGTAAATTGTCGTCGTGCCCTCGGCCATGACGGCGGCCATGAGGATGTTGGCCGTCCCGGTTACCGAAGCTTCGTCGAGGAGCATGTAGGTGCCGCGCAAGTTGGAGGCATCGACCTGGTAGAAGCCCCCGTCTTCAGCGTCGTACTCGAATTTTGCACCGAGTTTTTCAAACCCCAGAAAGTGCGTATCCAGCCGCCGACGGCCGATTTTGTCGCCGCCGGGCCGGGGCAGTCGGCCTTTTTTGAAGCGGGCCAAAGTCGGCCCCATGAGCATGGTCGAGCCGCGCAGGGCGGCGGCTTTCTGCTTGTACGAATCCGATTCGAGGTAATCGAGGTTCACGTCGTCGGCCTGGAAGCGGATGCTCCCCGGCCCCAGTTTCTGCTGCTTCACCCCCATGTCGGCGAGCAGGTTGATGAGTTGGTTGACGTCGCGGATGTCGGGGATGTTGTGAATCGTGACGGGTTCGGCGGTCAGCACCACGGCGCAAAGGATTTGCAGTGCTTCGTTTTTCGCGCCCTGGGGCTGTACTTCGCCCTTCAGCCGGTTGCCGCCGGTTACTTTGAATGATGCCATCTTTTCAGTGTACAGTCTAGCAGTTCACAGTTCACAGCCACACGCGTAAATTTGAATTTACTGTGAACTGTAAACTGCCCACTGCCAACTATTTTTTCCGTCGGTGTTTGTTGTGGTTGTTCTGGTGGAAGCGGCGATCCCGATCATTGCGGCGGCGTTCGTCGCTGCGGTGCTGACCCTGGCCCTGGTTGCTGTTGGCCGAGTGCATGCCGGGTTGCCGACCCGTCGGAGCCGGACCGCTGGAATACCGGTCGCGGGGGGCCACGTCGAGGTAGCCGTTTTGTTTGATGAACTCGATGTCGTCGTTCAATCGCCCGCCCGATAGTTCGCGGAGTTGGTCAAACACCACCGTATCGTCGGTGTTGTCTTTGTTCCAGCCCGCGTAAAAGCTTTTCATCATCTTGGCGATGTAGCTCACAAAAGCCCGGCGTTCGAGTTCGTTTTCCACGTTCATGGCTTTGGTCACCATGAGTTCGAGGTTGCGACCGTAGTGGCGGAAGCGGAGGTTGTGCGTGTTGTAGGGAACCGGGCGGGGTTTCCGGCCCACGGCCTCGGGCGAGGGCGGCGGGTAAGGGCCGTCGACGTCGAGGCGGAAGTTCGACATCACGTAAAGGTCGTCCCAGAGCTTGTTGTAGTAGTCCTGGTTGTCCTTCATGTTGGGGTGGACCTGCTTCATGAGCTCCACCAGCAGGTGGGCGTAGCGGGTGCGCGTGGGGCGGTCCTGCACCGTGAGAAGGTAGTCCACCAGTTTCTGGACGCTGCTGCCGTATTCTTTCAAAGTGAAGTCGTGATTGAGTTCAACAAAAGTAGCGAGAATGCCGCACATTCTAAAAAACGGCCTTTCATCCCGATTCCGGAGTGTTGACCGGCAAACTCCTTGCTTTTCTACTTGGAAGATCGATACATTTACGATATCAAATTAATATCAATTTCCATGAAAGAGATCGTTACCAAACCCATCTCCGGGTACGCCGTTCTCCTGGTGAGTTTACTCGTTTTGATCGGGAGTTTTTACGTCGCGGTTGGATTAAGAGTCCCACTGGTTGGAATTTTCGTTGCCCTCGCCCTGCTGGTGCAGATGGGCATGTTTGTCGTCAATCCCAACGAGGCCAAAGTACTCGTACTCTTCGGCGACTACGTCGGCACGGTGCGCGAGTCGGGTTTTTACTGGGCCAATCCGTTCTACTCGAAAACCCGCATTTCGCTCAAAGCCCGCAACCTCGAAACCGACAAGGTGAAGGTCAACGACAAGCAGGGCAACCCCATCATCATTGGGGCCGTGGTGGTGTGGCGGGTCGAAGATTCGGCCAAAGCCCGCTTCGAGGTCGACAACTACGAGCAGTTCGTAAAACTCCAGTGCGATACCGCCATCCGGCACCTGGCCGGCAGCTACTCCTATGATCACTTCGACGATGAAACCGAAATAACCCTCCGTTCGGGCGGTGAGCAAGTGAACCATGAACTGGAACGCGAACTCCGCGAGCGCCTGGCCCGCGCCGGGGTGGAGGTCATTGAAGCACGCATCACGCACCTGGTGTATGCCGAGGAAATCGCCCACGCCATGCTCCAGCGGCAGCAGGCCACGGCGGTAGTGGCCGCCCGCGCCAAAATCGTGGAGGGGGCCGTGGGCATGGTTGAAATGGCCCTGCACCGCCTGGCCGAAAACGACGTGGTTCAACTCGACGAAGAGCGCAAAGCCGCCATGGTGAGCAACTTGCTCGTCGTGCTCTGCTCCGACCGCGCCGCCAGCCCCGTTGTCAACGCCGGAACGCTGCATCACTGAGCATGGCGAAGGAAAAAGAACCGAAAAAGGCGTTTGTCCTCCGCATCAGCTCCGACCTGATGGCAGCCCTGGAAGTCTGGGCGGCAGACGAGTTTCGCAGCGTGAACGGACAAATCGAATTCATCCTGAGCGAAGCGCTGAAAAAAGCCAATCGCTCACCCCGAGGTCCCAAAAACAACGGAGCCGGTTCGTGAACCGGCTCCGTTGCTAGGCTTCGTCGTGCAGTTTCGATGCGTTCTCGGGAGTGCCCCAGTCGTCGGCTTCGGTGTGGTCAGCCCCCAGCATCGGCTCAGCCAGCCAGTTCGGGAAAATCTGGAAGTGCTTTTCCTTCACCAGCGCCAGCAGTTCGGAGCGCAGTTCGTCGAGGTTTTCTTTTTTCTCGGCGGAAACGAACACGGCCTTTGGTTTTTTGCTGTCGAGGTAGCTGCGTTTCAGGAAGTCAACCGTTGAAATCCCTTCGCTTTCGGCTTCAAATGCCGCCGCATCGCTGGGCCGGTAGGCGTCGATTTTGTTAAAGACCAGAATCGTCGGCTTGTCGGCGGCCCCGATTTCAGCCAGCGTGGCGTTCACCACATCGATTTGTTCTTCGAACGACGGGTGCGACACGTCCACGACGTGCAACAGGATGTCGGCCTCGCGCACTTCGTCGAGGGTGGACTTGAACGACTCGATGAGCATCGTCGGCAATTTGCGGATGAACCCCACCGTGTCGGTGAGCAGAAACGGAATCTGCTCGATGGTCACTTTCCGAACGGTCGAATCCACCGTCGCAAAGAGTTTGTTTTCGGCGAAAACCTCCGCCTTCGCCAGCCGTCGCATCAGCGTCGATTTGCCCACGTTGGTGTAGCCCACCAGGGCCACGCGCACCATGCGGTCGCGGTTTTTGCGCTGGGTAACGGCTTGGCGGTCGATTTTCTCCAGCTTTTCCTTCAACCAGGCAATGCGGTCGTTGGCAATCCGGCGGTCGGTTTCGAGTTCTTTTTCACCAGGCCCGCGCATCCCCACGCCCCCGCGCTGGCGGCTGAGGTGGGTCCACATTCGCGTCAGACGGGGCAGGATGTACTGCTGCTGGGCCAGTTCGACCTGCGTGCGAGCCTGGGCGGTCTGCGCCCGCTGGGCGAAGATATTCAGGATCAACAGGCTGCGGTCGATGATTTTGACTTCTTTCTTCTTTTCCTCGAAAGCCCCCTCCATGTTCCGGATTTGCCGGGGCGACAATTCGTCGTCGCAGAGGATTAAATCGATGTCTTGATCGATGACGAACGCCACGAGGTCTTCAAACCGGCCTTTGCCAAAGTAGGTGTTCAAATCGGGCCGTTCGAGCCGCTGGGTGAACCGCCGAACGGTGCGCACGCCGGAGGTTTCGGCGAGGAACTGGAGTTCGTCGAGGTATTCCGCCGTTTTGTCGTCGGGCTGGCCGGGCGTAATCAGGGCCACCAGCACGGCGGTTTCGATGTGTTTTTCGGTGCTATTCAAAATGCGCTGAGGGAAAAAGTTGCGTTTGGAACTGGGGCAACAAAAATCGGGCGCGGATGAGTTCGGGACGGCGGGCTTGGGTTGGAAGTTCGTAATCAAACCGTTTATTTTACCAAAAACACTCGAATTCATCATGGTACCTGCGACTCAACCCCACACCCAGCACCCGTCCAGCCGCAAGCCTGCGGTCGGCGGCATCAGTTGGGCGGCTTTCGAGCGAACCTACCTGAGCCGGGAAGATGGCTTTAAATACGAGTGGGTGAATGGGGTGGTGGAAAAAACTCCAAGAGACATGGATTATCACCAGTTTTTCATTCTCACCAACCTGCTCGCCTTTTTCCGGTCGCTCGTGGTGGCCGGGAAAGCCGATGGCGAACTCATCGCCGAGGGAGATATTTTTTTTCGAAACTTACACCGCCGCCCTGACATCGCGTGGCTATCCGCCGAGCAAATCGCCCGCACGGCTCATGGTCAGAACCAGGTACCGCAGTTTGTGATTGAGATCATCTCCAAGACCGATAGGGCCGAAAAAGTCACCGAGAAGCTGCAAAATTACCGCGACGCGGGCGTACCCGTCATTTGGCACATCTACCCCACATTGGAAGAAATCCACGAGCATCGGGGCCTGACCACCACGGTTCACCGGGGCGACGACCGCTGCTCAGCCGCCCCCGCCCTGCCCGCCTTTGAATTGCCCGTCAGCGAAGTGTTCAAAAAACCGCCCCTCCCCGAAACCGCAGCCTGAGCTAAGCCAAAACGCCCGCTTCCGAAAAACCGAAAGCGGGCGTTTTGCTTACCACTTACGACGCTCAGTACCGGTACAACTCCGACTTAAACGGCCCTTCGGTCGTCACGCCGATGTAGTCGGCCTGCTCGTGATCAAGTTTTTCGAGCTTCGCGCCGACGTGCTCCAGGTGCAGGGCGGCCACTTTTTCGTCGAGGTGCTTGGGCAGCACGTACACGCGCTTTTCGTACTTCTCGCTGTTGGTCCACAACTCGATTTGGGCGAGCGTCTGGTTGGAGAACGAGCAGGACATCACGAACGAGGGGTGGCCCATCGCCACGCCAAGGTTCACTAGGCGGCCTTCGGCCAGCACGATGATTTCCTTGCCGTCGACGGTGTAGAGGTCTACCTGGGGTTTGATTTGCTGCTTCGTCGAGCCATAATTCTGGTTGAGCCAGGCCATGTCGATTTCGTTGTCGAAGTGACCGATGTTGCACACCACGGCCTTGTCGCGCATAGCGCGGAAGTGGCGGTCGCGGATGATTTTCACGTTGCCCGTGGCCGTCACGAAAATGTTGGCGCGGGGGGCGGCTTCGTCCATCGTCACCACCTCGTAGCCGTCCATCGCGGCCTGGAGGGCGCAAATCGGGTCGATTTCGGTGACCAGCACCCGGCAGCCTGCCCCGCGCAACGATTCGGCGGAGCCTTTGCCCACGTCGCCGTACCCGGCCACGACGGCCACTTTGCCGGCCAGCATGAGGTCGGTGCCGCGCCGGATGGCGTCCACCAGCGATTCGCGGCAGCCGTACTTGTTGTCGAATTTCGACTTCGTCACCGAGTCGTTCACGTTGATGGCGGGCAGGTGCAGCGTGCCGGCCTTCATTCGCTCGTAGAGCCGGTGAACGCCGGTCGTGGTTTCTTCCGATAGGCCGCGAATGCCTGCGATGAGTTCGGGGTATTCGTCAAACACCATGTTGGTCAAATCGCCGCCGTCGTCGAGAATCATGTTGAGCGGCTGGCGGTCTTCGCCGAAAAAGAGCGTCTGCTCGATGCACCAGTTGAATTCCTCCTCGTTCATGCCCTTCCAGGCATACACCGGAACCCCGGCGGCGGCGATGGCCGCGGCGGCGTGGTCCTGGGTCGAGAAGATGTTGCACGACGACCAGGTCACGTCCGCGCCCAATTCCACGAGGGTTTCGATGAGCACAGCAGTCTGAATCGTCATGTGCAGACAGCCCGCGATGCGCGCCCCGGCGAGGGGTTTCTGAGGACCGTATTCGCGGCGGATGGCCATCAGGCCGGGCATTTCGGCCTCGGCGAGGCGGATTTCCTTGCGGCCCCATTCGGCCAGCGTGATGTCTTTGACTTTGTAGGGCAGGTACGTTTGCGTCGCTTCCATGCGGGGATTTTGGCTGAAAATTGGCGCAAAAGTAGGGCTTCCCGGTCAGAATCGCTAACGCCAGGCCGACGCCACACCCTGGGGAACTCGTTCCACAACTCCGGTGGAGGGGCGTTTCGCGGCGGAGTTTCCTCACTGGCACCGAATTTTTAGGAAAAAGACTACCCAGGCCGGGGGACTTGCTCCCCACTACTTCTGCCTGGAGGTCTTTCGTCCCTCGTGAACTCCAACTACATCTCCATCAATGCAAGCAACCGATACTGCAATCGCGCCTGAGCTTCAGGTCGCGGGCATGGGGGCCGTACCCCACGCCGACGGCGTGTATTTTCGCGTCTGGGCTCCCCACGCCACCGAGGTTTTCGTTACCGGCTCGTTCAACGATTGGTCGCCCGACGCCCACCCACTTCAGCACGAAGACGGAGGCTATTGGGGTGGCAACATGCCCGAAGCCAAACCCGGTGATGAGTACAAGTACCGCCTCGTGACACCGTTCGGCGAATTTCAACGAAACGACCCCTACGCCCGCGAACTGACCAACTCCATCGGCAATTCCATCGTCGTCGACCCGGCGGAGTTTAACTGGGAAACCGACGCGGAATACCAAATGCCCTCCTGGAACCGCCTCGTGATTTACGAACTGCACATCGGTACGTTCAACGCGAAAGAAGAAGGCCAACCGGGCGATTTTTACAGCGCCATCGAACGGCTGAATTACCTCAAAAGCCTGGGCATCAACGCCGTGGAGGTCATGCCCATCGCCGAATTTCCCGGCGATTTTTCCTGGGGCTACAATCCGGCGCACCCCTTCGCCGTGGAGTCCCGCTACGGCGGCGCGAAAGGCTTCAAGGAATTCGTGAAAGCCGCCCACCAGAAGGGCATCGCCGTGATTCTCGACGTGGTGTACAACCACTTCGGCCCCACCGACATGGACCTCTGGCAGTTCGACGGCTGGAGCGAAAACGGCAAGGGCGGGATTTACTTTTACAACGACTGGCGCAGCAGCACCCCCTGGGGCGACACCCGGCCCGATTACGGTCGCGCCGAGGTGCAGCAGTACCTCCGCGACAACGCACTGATGTGGCTCGACGAGTACCACCTCGACGGCCTGCGGATGGACATGGTGCCGTACATCCGCAACGTCCACGCCGACGAAAACCCGGACAACAACCTGGAGGAGGGCTTCAGCCTCATCCAGCGCATCAACCGCGAGATTCGGGAAAAATACCCTTGGAAATTCACCGTCGCCGAAGACCTCCACAGCCTCGATTTCATCACAGCGAGGGTAGAAGACGGAGGGCTGGGTTATTCGAGCCAGTGGGACGCCGATTTCGTCCATCCCATCCGGGAAACGCTCATCGCCCCCCACGACGCCGACCGGAACATGGACACGGTGGCTGCCGCGCTGCTCGCCAACTACAACGGCGATGCCTTCCAGCGGGTGATTTACACCGAATCGCACGACGAGGTGGCCAACGGCAAAGCCCGCGTGGCCGAGGAAATCGCCAGCGGCGACGTGAACAATTTTTTCTCGAAAAAACGGTCCACTCTGGGCATCGCCCTCGTGCTGACCGCGCCCGGCGTGCCGATGATTTTCCAGGGCCACGAACTGCTCGAAGACCGCTGGTTTTCCGACGACGACCCCATCGACTGGAGCCGGTTCAGCGAGTTCAAGGGCATCACCAAGCTCCACCGCGACCTCATCCACCTCCGCCTCGACCGCCACGGCTACACCCGCGGGTTAACGGGCCACCAGACGGGCCTGCTCGCCGTGGACAACGAGCGCAAGCTCATCGCTTTCCAACGCTACGAAACCGGCTCGCCTGGCGACAACACCGTCGTGGTGATGAATTTCTCGAACGAACCCATTGCCGATTACCACATCTCGGTGCCCGCGCCGGGTATGTGGCGGGTGCGTTTCAACAGCGACTGGGAAGGCTACGACGACGAATTCACGAACCACCCCGTGTTCGACACCGAAGCCGGTCCGGCCGAGCACACCTACGTGGCCCGCGTGAGCGTGGCACCGTATAGCACGATTATTTTATCGCAAGACCCGGAGTAATCCCTCTCTTTTTCCATCCACAAACCAAACCCTTCCAATTTCCATGAAGAAGACTTCATTCCTCGTTGCCGCTCTCCTGTCGAGTACGCTGTTTTTCACCTCGTGCAGCGAACGGACGAAAGAAAACGCCGAAAACACGGCCGAGTCAGCCGCCGCCGACACCCGCGAAAACGCCGACAACGTCGCCTCCGACGTGAAAGACGCCGCCAATGATGCCCGCGAAGGCGTCAATGACGCGGCTGCCGACGTGAAAGACGAGTTCCGCGAAGAACGCGCCGAACTCCGCACCAAGCTCAACGAGCAGAAAGACGCCATCGACAAGGAAATCGACCGGATTGACGACAAAATCGACCGGGCCGCTGCCAATGAAAAAGAACGCTGGCGCAAGCGCAAGGCCCTGCTCGAAGACGAGCGCCGCGAACTTGACAACGACCTGAAAGACCTCGGCAACGACACCAAGCGCGAGTGGCGCGAATTCAAAGCTGAAGTCAACGAACGCTATGAAAAAGTGAAGCGCGACTTGAACGACAACGAATAAGCACGTCCGTGCCGTTGACGAAAGCCCGCTGGGTGGAGCCAATCCACTCAGCGGGCTTTTTCGGTTAACCAATCTTGCGATTCGGTGCCCGTTTCGGGCAATTCATGCGTTGAGCTACGCAGTTCGGGCAGGATGAGAGCAGACGAGCGGCCCCCCGCCCCTACTTTTCGGCATGATTCTGCTCGCCATCCACCAGACATCTCTTATTTTTAAGGAATCGATTTGGCCCTCCGTCGTGCCGGAGTGGTTTGTGTACATGCGAGTACGCCTATCCGACAAGAAATTTCTTTTTTTCTCCGCCCCCGAACTCTGGTACCATTGCCTGATGATGCCGGTGCTGTTTCCGATCGGCAATTGGTTCTTCGTGGGCAGTCGGTTCTTCAACGACTGGCGGGTGTTTGCGGCGGGTACGGCCCTCGTGTTTGTGCTGTACTGGCTTTCCATTTTCGCGCTTACTTACGCCGTTCGCACGGTGATTCGCTGGTTTCCGGAAGCCCGTCAGGCGGTACGGCGCACGCTCGTCATGTTTGGCGTTGTTTGCGCGCTCACGGTCGTGTTGGCTACGTTCGACGTCTGGGCGTACAGCCTGTTTCCTATCTTCGGTACCCGGTTCGATCTCGACACGGTTGGCGACATCCTCGCACTCGGCTTAGTGTTTGATCTTTTCCTCTGCCTGGTACTCAACATCATCTACACCTACGCCCGCTGGCAACAGCACCAGACCGAAAAAGAGGCCCTCCGGCGCACGGCGATGCAGAATCAACTCGATGCCCTGAAGAGTCAGATCAATCCGCATTTTCTGTTCAATTCGCTCAATTCGCTTTCCTCGCTCATCAGCGAAGATGGCCCCCAGGCCGAGCGGTTCGTGGATGAAATGGCCAAAGTGTATCGCTACCTGCTCCAGGCCAACACCCAGGAACGCACGCCACTGGCTGCCGAACTGCGTTTCCTGCGCTCTTACGCATACCTGCTTGAAACCCGGTACGGCAACAGCCTGCGCATCGAGGTTGAACCGTCGCTGCGCGACCTCGACGCCGAAGTACCCCCGCAAACGTTGCAGATCCTGATCGACAACGCCATCCGTCACAACGCCACCCTGCCCGAAAGCCCGCTGGTGATTGAGGTGCGCCGGGCCACGCTGGGCGAGGCCCTGGTGGTGCGCAACAACCTCCAGCGCAAAACCCGGATGCTCCAGGGCGAAGGGGGTCTTTCCGAACTCCGCGCCAAGTACAACCTGCTCGGCGACTACGCCCTGACCGTGCGCGAAACGGCCGCGCATTTCATCGTGCAATTGCCCTTGTTGCCCAAACCCGCCGTTGCATGAGCACGATGAACCGCCTCGCCTTCCGCCTCCCGGCGTATTTCGGCTCCCAGAGCCGGAAAATGCTGCTGCTCGTGCTGCCCTGGTTCGTGCCCATCATCAACTACGGGCTGTACGGCAAGCGGTACGTGACGGACTTGCCGTTTTTCCTGAAAGCCACCCTGCCCCTGCTGGTGGTCGTAACGGGCACCTTCGCCGTGTACGACACGGCGGCGCGGGCCATCATCCGGCGCTACCCCGAACTCAGCCAGACGCCCCGGCGGGTGCTGCTCAACTTCGGCTTTCTGGCCGTGTTCACCACGCTCGTGGAACTGCTGGTTTTCTGGTTTTACCAAAAAATGAACCTGCTGGGCTACGCTTACACCACCGACGACCTGATCGGCGTGCTCGTGAAAGGCCGCGTCGGCAACGTGGTCATCGTGATTTTGTACGAAAGTTTTTACGCCCTGGCCAAGTGGCAGGAAAACCGCCGCGAGGCCGAGCAACTCAAACTCGCCAACCTCGAAAGCCAGTACGAGAGCCTGAAAGCCCAGGTGAACCCGCATTTTCTGTTCAATTCGCTCAACTCGCTCTCCTCGCTCATCGGCGAAGATCCCGAAAAAGCAGAGGAATTCGTGGACGAAATGGCCCGCGTGTACCGCTACCTGCTCCGGGCCAACGACGCCGAACTCACGCCGCTCGCCACTGAAATGAACTTCATCCGCTCGTACTTCCACCTGCTGAAAACCCGGCACGGCGCCGGCATCGCCCTGCGCGAAGACATTGACCCCAAGGCGCTCAGCCTGCTCCTGCCCCCGCTCACGCTCCAAATGCTGGTCGAAAACGCCGCCAAGCACAACGTGCTGCAAGCCAGCAAACCGCTTACACTCGAGATTTTCACCACCCCCGACGGCTGCGTGGTGGTGCGCAACAACATCCAGCGCAAAACTACCCGCGTGCTGTCCAACCAGGTGGGTCTCACCAACATCACCGCCAAGTACCAGCTTCTGAGCCAGCGCGACGTGCTCGTGCACGACGACGGCGTGCAATTTACCGTCACGATTCCCCTACTTCCCAACTCCCTACCCGCATGAACGCCCTGCTCGTGGAAGACGAAGACCTCGCCGTCCGTAAACTCCAGAAACTGCTCCAGGAGGTGGCCCCCGACCTCACCGTGGCCGGCGTCACCGACAGCATCGAAGCCTCGGTGGACTGGCTGGAATCAAACCCCGCCCCCGACCTGATTTTCATGGACATCGAACTCGCCGACGGCCAGAGTTTCGAGATTTTTGACCGGGTACCCGTACGGAGCAAGGTCATTTTCACGACGTCCTACGACGAATACGCGCTGCGGGCCTTCAAGGTCAACAGCATCGACTACCTCCTGAAACCCATTCAGAAGGAAGATTTGGAACGCAGCCTGCAAAAATTCCACGCCCTGACGCCCGAACGGGTCGAACCCAACGGGGCGGGCATGAACCTGGAGAACCTGCTTCGGGAACTACACCGGCAAAATCCCACGAAAGACTTCCGGAAGCGATTTCTCGTCCGGCAGGGCCAGCGGATGCTCTCGGTCGAAGTGCGCGACGTGGCCTACTTCTACACCGACGAACGCTTTTCGTTTTTCAAAACCCACGCAAACCAGAAATTTCTGGTCGATTACACCCTCGACGAACTGTTCGACATGCTCGACCCGGCGCAGTTTTTCCGCATCAACCGGGGCGTCATCGTCACGCACGGGGCAGTCGAAACCATCCAGCCGTACTTTGGCAACCGCCTGGCGCTGGGGCTGAAACCGGCCTTCGAGAAAGAAGCCCTCGTGAGCCGCGAGAAGGTGAGCGATTTTAAAGTGTGGATGGGGAAATGAACCCTACCCCGACGCTGTCATCCTGAGCGTCAGCGAAGGACCTTCTCAGCCCTCCAGGCCGATTCCCGGAGACCAGCGCTGGGTTATCAGCCAGCTAACCGAAACACCAACAAGGTCCTTCGCTGCCGCTCAGAATGACAAACTGGGTTGGGTTTCACCCTTCCAAAAACGACACGACGCTCTCCAGCTTCATTCCCCGTGAGCCTTTCACCAGCACGTGGGTGTTTTCCATTGGATGATCCTGCAACCACACGTGCAGGCCGAATTTGTCGGGAAAATAGTAGGCCCGAGGCAGGGCGGGCAGGGCGTGCTGCATCAGTTCGCCCGCCAGGAGCACGGCGTCGAAGCCGCCTTCGGCCACCAATCGGCCCAGGGCAGCGTGCTCGGCGGGGGCTTCCTCGCCGAGTTCGTACATGTCGCCGAGGATGACCACTTTGCGGTCGGCTTTCAACGCCGCAAAATTGCGGATGGCCGCCGCCATCGAACTCGGGTTGGCGTTGTAGGCATCGAGCCAGATCGTGTTGGTGCCCTGGCGGAGCACCTGCGAGCGGTTGTTGTCGGCCACGTACTCGCTCACGGCGCGCAGCGCGTTTTCTTCGTTCACCCCGAAATACCGGCCCACGGCCAAGGCCCCCGCCATGTTTTCAAAATTGTAGCGCCCCGCCAGGTGGGTTTCCCACGTCGTGCCGTGCGTATCGCGGAACACCACATTCGGCGATTCGGTGAGCAATTCGGGCGCGTGGCGGTCGTCGGAACCGAGGTAAAACACCACTTCGCGGAAGTTCCGTTCGGCCGCCATGCCGGGCAGGGTCGGTTCAAGGGCATTGACAAACACCGTCCCGCCGGTCTGAGCCAGAAAATCGTACAATTCACCCTTGCCCTTCCGCACGCCCGCGATACCCCCGAACCCTTCGAGGTGAGCCTTGCCAATGTTGGTAATCAGCCCGTGCGTGGGTCGGCAAATGCTGCTCAGCAGGCGTATTTCTCCCTGATGGTTGGCACCCATTTCCACGATGGCGAGTTCCGTCTGCTGGCCGATGGCCAGCACCGTGAGCGGCACGCCGATGTGGTTGTTGTAGTTACCCTGGGTGGCAAACGTCACAAATTGCTGGCTCAGCACCGCGTTGAGCAGTTCTTTCGTCGTGGTTTTGCCGTTGGAACCCGTCAGGCCGAAAACAGGAATATTCAACCGTTCGCGGTGAAACCGCGCCAGGTTCTGGAGGGCCGTCAGGGCGTCGTCCACGAGCAGGGTGCGTTCGCCGGTGTCGAAGGCCGGGTCGTCGATGACGGCGTAGGCTGCCCCGGCTTCCAACGCCTGCGCAGCCAGGCTGTTGGCGTTGAAATTCGGGCCTTTCAGGGCAAAAAACAGGTTGCCGGGTTCGAGCTTTCGGGTGTCGGTTGTGACACCGGTGCATTCGCGGTGGCGGGCGTGGAGATCGGGAATCAAAATTTGCATCGGACGCAGGTAACTTTGGCGAGGGGTCGTACGTTAACCGCAGATGAAACGGATGGTACGGATGCAACGGATTCGGTTTACTGCTGCATTGCTGTCCTAAACCTCCCGGCAAAAGCATCCGTTACATCTGCGGTTTGGGTGTTCAAATATCGAATGAAAAAACTGCTTTACCTGCTGCTGCTGGCCGTTCCGGCCTTCGCCCAGAATCTGAAATTCAGTTTTCGACCCGACACGCTGGCGCCTGTTTCAACGGGAGGCCGCACCCTGACCAACGCCTGGGCCGGGGGCCTCAACGCCGCCCAGTACAGCCGACTGCACCTCGATGCCGACACCCTGGCCGATCTCGTGGTGTTCGATCGCGCGGGGGGCAGCGTCAGCACGTTTCTGGCCGTGAAGCAGGGCAGCGGCTATGTTTGGCGGCACGCTCCGCGGTACGAAACCCAATTTCCCACCGACCTCACCGATTGGATGCTCCTCGTGGATTACGACGGCGACGGTCGGCGCGACCTCTTCACCCGCGCCGTGCTCGGCATCCGGGTATTCCGGAATGCCACCACCGGCACCGGGCCGTTGCGTTGGGAGAAAACCGCCGACCCGGTTCAATCGCTCGGCTTTTCGGGAAAGGCAAACCTGTTCGTTGCTCCGACCGACATTCCGGGGTTGTCGGACGTGGACGGCGACGGGGACCTCGACGTCCTGGCGTTCGATCAGTCGGGCAACTTCGTGGAATTTCACCGCAACGAAAGCATCGAAACCACGGGCAAACGGGGCCTTACCTTTCGGAAAATCGATTTCTGCTGGGGAAATTTCATCAAGGAACACTGCAAGGATTTCCGCTTCGACTTCGACTGTCAGACGGGCCAGGCCATTAAACGACTCGTCGGCGAGCCACCGCCGTCGGGGCCCTCCATTCCGCTCCGGGGCGAGGGCGTGGTGCACGCCGGCAATTCGCTGCTCGTGACCGACCTCAACGGCGACGGCCTGAAAGATGCCCTGTTTGGGCACATTACCTGCCAGAACATCGCATTTCTGCCCAATTCGGGTACGCTGCAACAGGCCATTTTCAAAGGTGTCGAGTACGAATTTCCGACGGCGCAGCCCATTCTGTTCCAGGTGTTTCCGGCGGTTTTTCAGGAAGATTTTGATTTCGACGGAAAACCGGACCTCGTGGCTGCCCCCAACACGACGGCCAACGAAGGCGATTTGATCGATTACCGGTCGTCGAACTGGTTTTATCGGAACACTTCAACCGGGCCACGGGCGGCGTTTGCACTCCAACAAAAAGATTTTCTCCAGAACACGATGGTCGATTTGGGGGAGAATGCCGCGCCCCTGCTCGTGGACCTCGACGGCGACGGCGACCTCGACCTGCTCGTGGGCTACGGCGGCGTGCGTGGTGAGCAAGGCTACCGGGGGAGCCTGGCCCACTACCGCAACGCGGGTACCCGCACCCAACCCCGGTTTGAATGGCAGACCGACGACTACCTCGGCCTAGCCCAGCGGTTTCTGATGACCGACGTGAAACCCTTTGTGGCCGACCTCAATGGCGACCGCCTGCCCGACCTGGGCTTCGTGGCCAACTCGTTTACGGGCGTGCAATTGCGCTTCCTGCCCAACCGGGGCGGGGCGGGCGGCGCCTGGGTGCTCGATGCCGCCCAGGCCGTTTCCATCCCCAAGCCCACCGGCCTGATGCCCGACGATGCGCCCGTTTTCACCGACGTGGATGGCGATGGGCGCACGGATTTGCTTGTGGCCAAACTGTTCCAGAACCTCGAATACCACCGCAACACCGGCACGGGCGAAGCCCCTGCTTTCACGCTCGTGACCGCCGAGTTTGGCGGTACCCGCGAGGATTTCTCCCGCCGGGGCCAACTCGCCACCCCCACCGACCTCGACGGCGACGGTAACCCCGACTTGCTGCTGGCCAACGGCGATGGGTCGCTTCGGGCGTTTCGTACCCTGGTGGGCGGCGCGGCGCAACCCCTGCGCGCCGACACGCTGTTTTTTGATACCGGCGGGGCATCCCTCACCCCCACCCCGTTGCGGGGCAGTTTCGCTCTGGCAACGGGCGACCTTAACGGCGACGGTAAACCCGACTTGCTCGTGGGCACGGTTGGAGGTGGCATGCGACTGTGGCGCAATACCTCGGCGCAGACGGTCACGAGCCTGGAGCCGACTGCGGACCCCCTGCGCGTTTTCCCCAACCCCACCGACCGCTTTCTGACCTTGCAGGTACCCACCGACGGCCGGATGGAGGTGCTCAGCTTGCTGGGGCAAACGCTCGTTTCCCGCCCCCTCACCGCCAACCAGGAACATGTAATCGACCTCGGTGGCCTGGCTCGCGGCGTGTACCTCCTGCGCGTGCAGACCTCGGCGGGTGGGCCGGTGGTTCGGAAAATCGTGCTCGGCCGGTGATTTCACCGACTGCCGGAACGCCGACGGCGTGGGGCGCTTGCCGAAAACCCGTATTTTCGCCTCATGCCCGCTTCGCTCCCACCCCGCATCGATTTGTTCGCCTTCTTGATTTTTCTCGGCATGGTGCAGGGGGTGGTGCTGGGGTATTTTTTCCTGAAACACAGCCGGGGACCGCAGCACCCCAACCGGTACCTCGGCGGGCTGATGCTCGGCCTGGCCCTGCTCATGACCGACGTGTGGCTGTGTTACACCAACTACATGTTCCGGATCGTGTGGCTCGACGACTCGACCGAGTGGGTCAACCTGCTCGTCGCGCCACTGCTGTACCTGTATTTCCGGGGACGCCTGCACCTTCCCCTCCGACGGCCCTGGCTACACACGCTGCCCTCGGCGCTGTACCTGCTTTACCTGATTGGTCAGTGGTTTCCGCAGCCGGTGGCGGTAAAGTACAACGCGTACGTCAGCGCGTTTCACGCCCAACTGCCCCAACTTCGGGTGGAAGCCTACGGCCCAAATTGGGCCTGGTGGCCGAAAGAGGCCATCATCGAACTTACGCTGGTGAGCATGGTCGTGTACCTGCTGCTCAGTGCGGGGGTCGTGTGGCAGTCGTTTCGCCGGAATGGGCGGGCGTTTTTTTCGAATCAAAACCCGGAGTTGACCTGGAACCGCAACCTCCTGCTTCAGATTTTCACGACCGTCGTGGTGTTCGCCATCTGCCGCCTCACCTTCCCCGACGACCTCGGCGACCACCTCATCGCCGCGCACATGGCTTTCGCGGTGTACGCCACCAGCTTTGCCTTGCTCCGCCAGTCGGCGCATTTCGCGCCCCAACCCGCCGAACCCGAACCGCCCCGGAAGTACGAAAAATCGGCCCTGACGCCCGAACTCGAAGAGGCGACGCTTCGCAAACTGCGCGCTGTGATGGGTTCGGAATCACCCCACCTCGACGCCGCCTGCTCCCTGCCGGGCCTGGCCGGGCGGCTGGGCGTGTCGCCGCACCACCTTTCGCAGGTGCTCAACGACCGGCTGGGGAAGAATTTCTTTGAGTTTCTGGCCGAACACCGGGTCGAAGAGGCCAAACGCCTGCTCGCCGACCCGGCCCTCGCGCACCTGAAGCTGGAGGAAATCGGCGAACGCGTGGGCTACGCCTCCAAATCGGCTTTCAACGGGGCCTTCAAAAAGCTGACGAGCCAGACGCCCTCTGAATTTCGGCGTTCGCGCGTATCGGCGTGAACGTTGGGCCGATAATGTCGGTCGTCTCCGGGCCAGCGCGGGCATTTTCTTTACCGAAAAATCTTCCTCCGCATGGAACCAACCACGGCCCCCGCGCCCCCCCGCATCGCCTTCCGCCGCCACGACCTCGACTGGCTCCGCGTGATGGCCTTCGCCCTCCTGATTTTGTTTCACACGGGCATGTTTTTCAACCACTGGGGATGGCACGTCAAAAACAACGTCCTCAGCCGGGGTATTGAGTACCCCATGCTGTTCCTGAGCCAGTGGCGGATGGCGTTGCTGTTCATGATTTCGGGGGCAGGCGTGTACTGGGCGCTGGGGCAGCGTTCGGCGGGCACCTTCGCCTGGGACCGCACCAAGCGGCTGCTTCTGCCGCTGCTGGTCGGGATGTTCGTCATCGTACCCCCGCAGATTTACTTCGAGCGACTGTACCGGGGGCAGTTCGCGGGCAGTTACTCCGACTGGTACCCCAGCGTGTTCCAGTTCGTGCCGTACCAGGACGGCGGCGGGGGCGGAAGCTTTAGCTGGCACCACCTCTGGTACCTGGCCTACATTTTCTGCTACTCGCTGCTGGGGCTCCCGCTGTGGTTGGTCCTGCGCTCAGCCGCTGGCAAACGGCTCACGGCCCGTTGGGCGGAGTTTTTCAAAAATCCGGTCTGGCTGATTGGCCTGCCGGTGGCCTGGCACGTGTTCCTGGCCGCCCTCGACCTGCCCGAACGCGACCACGGCCTCGTCGGCGACTGGAGCAACCACGCGCACGACTTCACGCTGTTTTTCTGCGGGTTCGTGCTCTGCACCCAACCAGTTTTCTGGGAAACCCTCACCCGCTGGCGGCGACTCACGCTGGGCATCGGGCTGGTAGGCTCGGCGGGCATTCTGCTGGTGTACGCCAACCACGCCTACGAACCGGAGGGCACCTGGGCCTTGCCGTTTGCGCTCCTGCAAATCACGAACGCCTGGTGCTGGCTGCTGACGATTTTCGGCCACGGCTACCGGCACCTTCAGTTCAGCAATTCCTTCCTGGCCTACGCCAACCCGGCGGTGTACCCGTTCTACATTCTCCACCAGACCATCACCGTGACGGTGGGGTATTTTCTGATTTCCTACGACTGGCCCTGGGGGCTGAAATTCCTGCTCCTGGCCGGGGCGACGTTTGGAGGGTGCTTCCTGATGTACCACTTCCTCATCCGGCCATTTGGGGTGATGCGGGTGCTGTTTGGGGGGAAGGCGTGAAGGGTGGACAGGAAGTAATAGGTCGAGAGGCGGGAAAATTCAGTACGTTTGAGAGTCGGCCTTCACCAATACGTATGACGCCTACCGATCTCCTCCGCCACCGCCTCCACAACCAGCACCTCACCAACACCCCGCTCACCCAGCCTGAAGCCCCCGTAACCCGCCTCGTGGCCATGCAGGCCCAGGTGTGGGACATGGCCAAGTGGGCCATCGGCCTGCGCGTGCCGGGCGCGACGGACGCGTCGGTGGAAGCTGCGTTTAACGAAGGCCGGATTCTGCGCACGCACGTGCTGCGGCCTACCTGGCATTTCATCAGTCCGGCGGACCTGCGCTGGCTGCTGGGGCTTTCAGGCCCGCGCGTGACGGCGTTCAACGCGCCGATGGCCCGAAAACTGGGCCTTGACCGGCCCTTGTTCAACCGGAGCAACGACGTGCTGGCGAAGGCCCTCGAGGGCGGTAATTTCCTCACCCGTGCTCAGTTGCAGGCAGCCCTGGCTGATGCGGGCATTCAGGTCGCAGGGCAGCATTTGGCTTACGTGGTCATGCAGGCCGAACTCGACGGTGTGCTGTGCAGCGGGCCGCGCCTCGGCAGGCAGTTTTCCTACGCCCTGCTCGCTGAACGGGTGCCGACAACGCCCACCCTCACCCGCGACGAGGCCTTCGCCGAGCTTACCCGCCGCTACTTTGCCACCCGTGGCCCGGCCACGCTGGCTGATTTCGCGTGGTGGTCGGGGCTGACGATGAGCGACGTCCGGCGGGGCGTTTCGATGCTGCCGGAGGAATTTGAACAGCGTGATGTTGCCGGGCAGACCTGCGTGTTTCTGCCGGGGGAACTACCCCACGTTTCGCTGGAGCAAACCACCTTCCTGATGCCCGATTACGACGAATACGGAATTGCCTACAAAAATCGCAACGTGCTGTTTGGCGACGCGCACCTGGCCCGCGCGGGCAACGGGACCATGCCACACGCCGTTGTAATGGGTGGCGTGGTGGCGGGAACCTGGCAGCGAGCGGACGAGGGAAAGCGGGTTGGGATTAAAACCAGGATGTTTCGGCCACTGGACGCGAATGCGCAAGCGGCTCTGGAAAACGCCGTGGAGCGGTACCAGGATTTCTTTAAAATAAAGCCCCCGTCACGCTGAGCCTGTCGAAGTGCTACGTGCTCTGCGCTTCGACAGGCTCAGCGTGACGGGGACAAAAAAACGGCCCCGAATCCGGAGCCGTTTTTCATTCCTTTCAACAAATGCTGGGTGTGTTCACCAGCCCGGATTCTGCTTGATTTTCGGGTTGGCGTCGGTTTCGTAGAGCGGAATCGGGTAAAGTTCGCTCTTGCCTTTCACGAAGGATTTGAAATCGGTGTCGAACTCGGCTTCGTTGGCGGGCTTCGACGGGTCGGGGCCGGCCAGTTCGGGGCCGAGGATGCCGTAGCGCTTCATGTCGAAGAAGCGGTGCGTTTCGCCGGCCAGTTCGAGCACGCGCTCCTGGCGGAGTTGTTCACGGAAGGCCGCCTGAGTCATAGTCAGGGCCAGGGGCGTCATGTTGACGCGGGCGCGCACCCGGTTGGCGAACGGAATGGCGTCGGCCGTGCGGCCTTGTTCGTTGAGGGCTTCGGCGTAGAGCAGGTACACGTCGGACAGGCGGATCACGCGGTTGTTGATGCCCGAGAAGTAGCTATCGGTGTTTTTCCAGTAGTTGGTGTACTTTTTCCAGAAGCGGTCGTTCGGTCCGAAACCCCACTGGGCGAAGGTTCGGCCATACATCAGTCCTTTGGACTGGTTGGAGAACATGGTGTACTCAAACCGTTGGTCCACTAGCCCGTCCCGATCCTTTTCTTTCAAAAACTGGTTTTGCAGCCACTTTGTCGGTTGGCCATCGCACCAGCCCACGATGCGCAGGCCGAGGAACTGCGCCCGCTCGGACGACTCGCTGCCCCCGGCCACATTGTAGTTGGGGAACCCAGCGCGGTTTTCCTCGGCGTACTGGATTTCCATCAGCGACTCCTTGTTGTTCTCAGCCGAGGTCGTAAAGTTGTCCGCCCAGTTGGGCATGAGGTCGAAGCGCGTGGGCGTCTGGTCGATGATCTGCTTGAAGGCGGCGGCGGCTTCGGCCCATTTTTTCTGCTGCATGAGCGTTTTGCCCATCAGCGCGAGGGCCGTGTACTTGTGGAAGCGACCCAGGTCAGCGCCCGAGTAGCTCTCGGGCAGATCGGCGGCGGCTTCCTGGCAGTCTTTCACCACCTGGTCAAACACCTGCTGTTGGGTGGCCTGCTCAGGACGGTCGTTCGGGGTCTGCGACTTGAGCACGAAAGGCACATTGCCCCAAATGTTGCCCAGGTTGTAGTACCAGTACGCCCGGATGACCTTCGCTTCGGCGATGATGCGCTTTTTGAGCGTTTCGTTCATCGTGATGTTCGGCACGTTTTCCATCACCTGGTGGCAGCGATACAGACCCCGGTAGGCAAACTGAAAAGAAGCTCGGTTCATCTCGATGTTGTAATCGGGCACGATGAACTTGCTGACGTTAGCCAGGTCGGTCCAGGGGCTTTGGCTGTAGCCTTCGTCCGAACTCATGTCGGTCAGAAACAGCATCCAGCGCGAGAAGAGCGGTTCCTGCATACCGCCATAGGCCGCGTTGAGGCCCTTGAGGGCGTCGGCCTCGGTTTTCCAGAACGTTTCGACGGTGGCCTGGTTCGGGTTGACCTGATCGAGGAGTTTGCGGTCGTTGCAGCCCACGATCAAACCGCCGCTGAGGAGGAGGGTGAGTGCTATCCGTTTGGTTTTCATATTTTTAAGTCGAAAAAGTTTAGGGTTCAGCGTTTGGGGTTCAGCGTTCAAAGTTGTTTTTTCCTCATTTAACTCTGAACGCTACACCCTAAACTCTAAACTCAGCTTAAAACGTCACATTCAATCCCAGGCTCAGCGTCCGGGGCACGGGGTAATTGCCCTGGTCGATGCCCCGGCCAAACCAGTTGGAGTTGCCGTTGTCGCCCACCACGTCGGGGTTGTAGCCCGAGTACTTGGTCAGGGTGAGCAGGTTCTGGGCGTTGAAATACACCCGGACCGACTGCATTTTCCAACGGTTCAATAGCGACGCCGGCAGGTTGTAACCCACCTGAAACGTACGAATCCGGCCATAATTGCCTTTTTCTACCCAACGGTCGCTGTTGAAAATCGGGTTGAGCGTCGGGTCGCCTTTGATGGGCTTGGGTGCCGTGTTGGAGGTGCCGGGGCCGGTCCAGTAGTTCACGTCGGTGCGGATGTTCTGCACGTCGTCGAAGCGGTCGGTCCACTGCCGGGCGCGGTTGAAAATCAGATTGCCCGACACGCCCTGGAAGAAAATCGACGCGTCGAATCCTTTGTACGAAGCCGAGAGGTTGAGGCCGTACTCCAATTTGGGGAAGGGCGTGCCGATGATTTCGCGGTCGTTGAAGTTGATGCGGCCGTCGCCGTTCACGTCCTTCCAGCGCACATCGCCGGGTGTGACGTTGGTGCCCCGCTGAGCGCTGTTGTTGATTTCTTCCTGGGATTGAAAAATCCCGTCGAAGCGCAACACGTAAAACCCGGCGATGGGGCCGCCCACCTCGGAGCGGGTGATCTGGCCATAGCCGAACAGGGGCAGGTTGCCGTTGGAGGGCACCAGTTGCAGCACCTTGTTCCGGATGCTGGTGACTTGCCCGTTGACGGAGTATTTGAAGTCCCCCACCCGGTCGGTGTACGTGGCGCTAAGTTCGAAGCCCCGGTTGAGGATGCCCCCCAGGTTGTCGTAGGGACTTGGGCCTTCGTTGCCGGACGAGAACGGCACGGGCACTTCGAGCAGGAGGTCTTTCGACTCGGAGCGGAAGTAGTCGGCGGTGAACTGGAGGCGGTTGTTGAGAAAGCCCACGTCCACGCCCACGTCGGCGGTCACCTTGCGTTCCCAGCGGAGGTCGGTGTTGAGCAGGGTCCGGTTGGCCGCGCCCGACACAACGGCCTGGCCGTTGAGCACGTAGTTAAGGTTCTGGTCGATGGTCGGGGCCAGTTGGTAGGGCCGGATGGCCTGGTTGCCCACCGAGCCATAGGAGGCGCGGACTTTCAGGTCGGTGATTGCCTTCACGTCGGTCATAAACGCCTCCCGGCTGATGTTCCAGGCCGCCGAGGCCGAGGGGAAGTAGGCCACCTGATTGTTGCGGGGGAACCGTGAGGAGGCGTCGCGCCGGAGGTTGGCCTGAAGCACGTAGCGGTCGTCGAAGGAGTAAATCAACCGGCCCAGGTACGACACCAGCCCGGCGATGGTCGAGAAGCCGCCCGTGCGGGGGCTGGCCGTCCCGGCGTTTTGCTGGTAAAAATCGCCGGTGATGCCTTCGGTGCGGGCGTAGATTTCGTTCTGGTCGTCGCGCTGGCGGGTGTAGCCCACGAGGGCGCTGATGCCGTGCTTGCCGAAGGTCCGGTTGAAATTCAACGTGTTTTCAACGATGGTGTTGAAAAAGCGGCCCTGGGTGTCGTCGAGCGTGGCGAAGGGGTTGTTGGGGCTGTTGTAGCTCAGCGCACCCGGCCGGGCGAAGAATTTATTTTGGTAGTTGTAATAATCGAGGCTCAGGCTCAGGCGGTAACTCAGCCAGTCGGTGAAGCGGTATTCGCCGAACACGTTGGCCAGCAGTTTGTAGCCTCGGCTGGTGTTGTCGTCCTTCAACTGCTGCCCGATGGGGTTGGTGCCGAAGGTGGCGTTGTTGTCCGAGCCGAAGCCGTAGCCGCTGAGGTTGTTGGGGTCGTACACCGGAATGGTGGGCGGCATCCGCACCACCTGGTCGAAGGGTTGTCCGGTCACGTTGCGGCTGTCGATGTAGGCCAGGTACACTGATTCGCCTACTTCGAGCCGACCGCGTTTGAAACCCGTGTTGACCCGGGCCGCGTAGCGCTTGTAGCGCGGCCCGACGATGGTACCATCCTGGTCAAAGTAGTTGGCCGAAACGAGGTAGTTCGACGTTTCGCTGCCCCCCGACACGGTCACGTTCTGGTCGGTAATGGCACCGGGCTTGATGAGTTCTTCCTGCCAGTCGGTGTCGTAGCCGCCCGCGCCGAAGTTGGGCACCGGCAGGCGGGCGTTCTGGTACGAGAGTGTCCAGAGCTTGATGTAGTCGTCGCGGCGGGCCAGGGGCAGGCGTTTGGTGATGTTCTGCACCCCGTAGTAGCCGTTGTATTCGATTTTGGGCGCGCCTGTTTTGCCCCGGCGGGTGGTGATTACGATAGCTCCGTTCATCCCCCGCGACCCGTAGAGGGCCGTGGCGGCGGCGTCTTTCAGCACGCTGATGGTTTCGACGTCATTGGGGTTGAAGTCGGCGGCGGCGCTGCCGATGATGACCCCGTCGATGACGTAAATCGGGTTGCCGTTGGAGCCGAAGGTGCTCGAACCGCGAATCTGGATGTTGGGCGTGGCCCCCGGCGCACCGCTAGCCGAAGCGACCGTCACGCCAGCCACGCGCCCCTGGAGTTGGTCAACCACCGACGGTGCCTGGATTTTCTTGGCCTCGGCCATGTTGACGATGCCCACCGATTCGGTCAGGTTGGCCCGCTTGACGGTGCCGTACGACACCACCACGACTTCGTCGAGGTTGCGCACGTCGACGGCCAAGCTGACGTTGACGACGTTCTGGTTGCCAATGACGACTTCCTGCGTGATGTAGCCCACGCTCGACACCACCAGCGTGGTGGCCCCATCCGATACGTTGAGCGTGTAATTTCCCGAGCCATCCGTTACGGTGCCGGTCTGGGTTCCCTTCTCCAACACCGACGCACCCGGAAGCCCCGCCCCGGCCTCGTCGGTGATGCGGCCCGTCAGGCGGCGTACCACCATCGCGGGCACGAGAGAGGACTCAAGGTTGCTGCTTGCCGACGGAATAGCGGGCGCGTCGGATGCTTTTTTTGGTGCTTCGATGATCACGTAAATGCCCTGCACCTTGCGGAATTGCAGGTCCTGCGGGGTGAGTACCCGGCGCAGGATGTTTTCCAGGTTGCGGCCCGACAGATCGGCGGCCGATTCGCGGCCCTGGATGAGGGTTTCGTCAAAGGCGAAGGTGACGTTAAACCGGCCTTCGAGTTCGGTCAGGATCCGCTTGACGGACCGGGTCTGTCCCACGGCGACGGGGCGCAGTTCGGCGACACGCGGGGCGGGTTGGGTGCTGGCGCTGGCAAAGACCTGCGCATCAGAGGGCAGCGGCACGGCGCTGATTCCCCCGGCCAGGGCCAGTACGACGAGCAACGGTACGCGTTGATTCATAGCGTTTGGGGATTAAAACAGGTTTGAAAAATCTTTGGAATGGTGCGTTTCAGTGAATTGGTTTCAGCGTTTTCTGCGGAACACGATCTGCTGGTTGGTGCGCTCCATGTCGAGGTCGAAGGTGGCGGCCACGACGTTGAGCAAGGTTTCGGGGTTGTCGTTGGGCATGTTGGCCGTGAAGCGCCGCTCGGCCAGTTCGCGGTCTTCAAACACGATGTCAAGGCCGTAGGTATCGCTCAAAATCGTCGTGATGTCGCGGAGCGGCGTGTTGTCGAACAAGAACAGGCGGCGGGTCCAGGCGGCGTACGTCTCGGGTTTGGTGGGAGCCACGTCCACTTTCTCGATGCCCTTCACCAACGTGGCGTGATCGCCCGGCTTCATTTCGAGCACACGCGCCTGCCGGTTGCGGGGGTTTTCGAGGCGCACTTTGCCTTCGAGCAACGTCACGGCGGTGTTTCCCCGCCGGGTGTTGACGTTAAACTGTGTGCCCAGCACCGAGATGTCGAGGTTGGGGGTGTGGGTGATGAATTTCACGCGGGCTCCGCCCGGAGCGGCCTGTTTGGTCACTTTAAAAAAACCTTCCCCCTCCAGCCACACTTCCCGTTGCGCGGTTTCCTGCCAGTCGGTGGCGAACGTCAGTGTTGAATTGCCGTTGAGCAGCACGGTGGAGCCATCCGGTAGCGTCACGATCCGGGTTTCGCCGAAGGCGGTGTGAATGCGCTCCGGCCCGGTCGAACGGGTAAACCGCCACCCGGCCATCCCCGCCAGGAGGAGCAGCGTTACCGCCGCCGCCACCCGGAACCACACGGGCTGCCAACGACCGCTCCGTCGGGCTACCCCAACCTCCAGTTCATCGAAACGTGTTTCGAGGGTTTGCCAGATGCGCTGTTCGCTTGCTTCGTTTAGTTCGTCCCGCTCCGCGCGCAGGTGCTGAACCACGTCGGTGGCGTGGCGAATCACATCGGTTTGGTCGGGATGCGTTTGTCGGTACCGGCTCCAGAACGCGTCGAGGTCGGGCGTCGGAGTCAATACCCAGGCCCGAAAGGCATCGTCGAGCACGAAGTCTTCCAGGGTTTGGCGTCGGAATTGGGAGGGAGTCATGGGAGGGTGGCCTTCCGGGCAAAGCGCTTTACCCGGCGGATGCACCCAAAAGCAAATGGCGAGGGGGTTTATCCCTCGCCGCTCAAAAAATCCCGGAAGTGGCCTGCTCGGTCAATCCACCCCCACGCTCCCCATCAGCAAGACCAGCATCAGAAAATCCACCATCAGGCGGTCCTGCAACCGGTCGAGGGCTTTGTAGATGATTTTGTAGGCCGAGGTCTGTTCGATGCCCATCACGCCCGCAATCTCCTCGTAACTGAGGTTGTCGTAAAATTTCAGGAAAACGGCCTCCTTCTGCCGGGCGGGCAGGCGGTTTAATTCCAGCAACAGCTCGGCCGACTGCTCCGACGAAATCTGGTGGTCGATCCAGGTGGGTTCGTAGGTGAAAACCGCCCGAAAATCGGCGGGTTCGTCGCTGCCTTCGCCGCCCTCGAAAAGCTGCCGTTTTTGCAGCTTCCGCACGATTTCGCGGCGCAGGGCGCGGAAAAGATAGAATTTGATCGAATCGGTAGCGGCCAAGCGTTCACGGCTTTCCAGAATAATCAGAAATAAATCCTGGATGCAGTCTTCGGTCAATTGCCGCTCCTGGGCAATTTTATAGCCGTAGTTGTAGAGCACACGGGCGTACCGCTCGTAAATGGCCGCGTACGCCGTCCGGCTTCCCTGGCGGAAGTCGTCCCAAAGTTCAGCATCCGAAACCGTGGCGTAATTTTTCATGGCGCGGAGGGGGCGTGGTGCGGTGAAGAGGGTAGAGTGCACCTTTCAAAGGTGCGCTTTTTCATGGGCAAAAACTTTCCCTCGCAAAACTATTTCTAACTATTTCACAAAAACAAACCCAAACCGGGGCAAATGCACCAAACTTTGCCTTTTGGGCCAAACGCTTCCACCCCACCATGACCCGCCTTGCCGGTTTTTTGCTCCTCGTTGGGCTGCTTGCCGCCTGCAAAAAAAATGCGTCGGATCCACCCCGACTGTTTACCCGAATCCCAGCGTCAAAAAGCGGCCTGCACTTCAACAACGAAATCGCCCGGTTTGAAACCGACACCTTCAACTCGCTCAGCTACGACCCGATGTACAACGGCGCGGGGGTGGGCATCGGCGATTTCGACCGCGACGGTCGGCCCGACGTGTTCCTGGCGGGCAATGCCGTCAGCAGCCGGATTTTCTTAAACAAAGGCGATTTTAAGTTTGACGACATCAGCGAAAAAGCGGGCATCCGCACCGACCGCTGGTGCACGGGCGTGAGCGTGGCGGATGTGAATCAGGACGGTTGGCCCGATGTGTACGTGTGCGTAGCCGGGCCGCTCGAACGGGGCCAGGATTCCACCCGTCGGGCCAATTACCTGTTCATCAACGAGGGCTCAACCAACGGCGGCGTGCCCCGTTTTTCCGAAAAAGCCGCCGAGTTCGGCCTGGCCGACACGGGCTTCAGCACCCAGGCCGCTTTTTTCGACTACGACCGCGACGGCGACCTCGACTGCTACGTGCTCACCAACGCCCTCGAACGCCAGGGCCGCAACGTCATCCGCCCCAAGCGCCTCGACGGCTCCGGGCCGAGCACGGATCGGTTGTATCGGAACGACAGTCGACAGGCAAATTCAGCAAATCAACCTGACGGCTATCGACGAGCGACTGTCGACTGTCATTTCGTCAACGTCTCGCGGCAGGCGGGCATCCTGGCCGAGGGCTACGGGCTGGGGCTGTGCATCACCGACCTTAACGCCGACGGCTGGCCCGACATGTACTGCGCCAACGATTTCATTTCCAACGATTTGGTTTGGATAAACAACGGCGGCGGCACGTTCACGGACCGCGCCGCCGACCTCTTCAAACACACGTCCTACAACTCGATGGGCGTGGACGTGGCCGACGTGAACAACGACGGCCAACAAGACGTGATGGTGGTGGACATGCTCCCCGAAAACAACGAGCGGCAGAAGATGATGCTCATCAAAACCAATTGGGAGCACTTCCACCTCGCCCGCCAGCAGGGCTACCAGGACGAGTACGTGCGGAATGTGTTGCAGTTGAATGTGGGGAGAAGGGAGGAAGGAAAAGGTGGAGGAAGGGAAACATCCCTTTCGTCCCCTTCCTCCCTCACCCGTTTTTCCGAAATCGGCCAGCTCGCGGGGGTGTTCCGCACCGACTGGAGCTGGGCACCGCTGCTGGCGGATTTCGACCTCGACGCCTACCGCGACCTGGTCGTGACCAACGGCTACCGCCGCGACATCACTAACCTCGACTACGCAATTTACCTCAACGAAGCCGCCAACCGTTTCCCGGGCGCGTACGCCAATGCCGATTTTCGCCGGGAAACCCTGGCCAAATTGGGCGAACTGCCCGAAAACAAACTTCACAACTACGCCTTCCGCAACCGGGGCGATTTGACGTTTGAAGACCAGTCGCTCACCTGGGGTTTTGAAGAAGAAACCTACTCGAACGGCGCCGCCTACGCCGATTTCGACGGGGACGGGGATTTGGACCTCGTGTTCAACAACATCGACGGCGACGCGGGCCTGTACCGCAACGACCGCCTGCAACCCGGCAAACCCGCCGAAGCGGCCTGGCTCCGGCTCAAGCTGGAAGCCCCCGCCCCCAACCGCGACGGGTTTGGGGCCACCATTCGCCTCGCGTTGCCCAACGGGCAGGTGTTGATGCAAGAAACCCACCCCGTGCGCGGCTACCTCTCGTCGGTGGAGCCGGTGTGGCACTTTGGGTTGGGAAAAACGGCCTCGATCAGCGGTGAAATCACCTGGCCGGACGGGAAGCGGCAACGACTTTCCAACCTCAAAACCGGCCAGTTGCACACGATTCGCTACCAACCCGACGCGGACCAGCCGCCACACCCGAAGCCTACGGAACCGCCCTTGTTTCAAACCCTCGACGGCAGCGCCCGTGGCCTGACCCACCGCCACGAAGAAACCGAGTACCAGGATTTGATGAACACCCCCCTGCTGCCCCACGTCTTCTCGAAAAACGGCCCCGGCCTCGCCGTGGGCGACGCCAACGGCGACGGGCTGGACGATGTGTTCATCGGGGCCGATCCGCACCGGGTGCGGAAACTGTTTTTGCAGAAAAAAGACGGCGGTTTTTTGGAGAAAATCCTCGGCAGCAACGAATTGGAAGACCTGGGCGCGCTCTTTTTCGACGCCGACGGCGATGGCGACCAGGATTTGTACGTCGTCAGCGGGGGCAGCACCCACGAAGGCGAACGGCCCGAGTACCAGGACCGGCTGTACCTCAACGACGGCCCCCGTGGATACGGTACGGGCAACCTCGTGCGTTCGCCCGGCAGTTTGCCGCCCATCGCTTCCAGCGGTGCCTGCGTGGTGGCCGCCGATTTTGACCGCGACGGCGACCTCGATCTGTTCCGGGGTGGGCGGGTGCAGCCGGGCAGTTACCCGACGGTGCCAAGAAGTTACTTGCTCAGAAACGACGGCGGGTGCTTCTCCGACGTCACCCCTGAAATGATGCGGAAACCTGGCCTCGTCTGCGCCGCGCTCTGGACGGATTACGACGCCGACGGCTGGCCCGACCTCCTCCTCGCGGGGGAGTGGATGGCCCCGACGTTTTTTAAGAATGAAAGAGGAATTCTCAATTCTCAATTCTCAATTCTTAATTCTGATTCAAATGGCTGGTGGAACTCCCTCGCCGCCGCCGATTTCGACCGCGACGGTGACATGGATTACCTGGCGGGAAATCTTGGATTGAACTCGAAGTACAAGGCCAGCCCCGACCAACCCGTGCGGCTCTACGCGGGGGATTTCGACGAAAATGGCCGCCTCGACCCCGTGCTGACGTATTTTCTGGAAGGCAAAGAAACCCTCGCCCCCATCCGCGACGTGGCCACCGACCAGATGACCACGCTCCTGCGCAAGCGCTTCACCTCGTACACCGCCTACGCCCGCGCCACCGTGGACGACGTGCTCGGCGAGAGCAAAGCCAACGCCCGAGTGCTCGAAGCCACCGAAATGCGCAGTTGCCTGATTGAGAACCTGGGCGGGGGAAAGTTTGCCCTGAAACCCTTGCCGTTGCCCGCCCAAATCTCCCCCGTGTTTGGCATTCAGACCGGCGATTTCAATGGCGACGGCCTCGCCGATGCCCTGCTGGTGGGCAACTCCTACGCCGCCGAACCCTACGCGGGCTGGTACGACGCCGGGCGGGGCACCCTGCTGCTGGGCAACGGGAAAGGCGGTTTTGCGCCGGTGCCGTTCCCAAAAGCCGGGTTAAACGCCGAGTTCGACGCCAAGGCCCTGAGCCGCGTGCAGGCCGCCGCCGGGCCGCTGTTCGTTGTGACGAACAACAACGGGCCGGTGCAACTGCTGGTGCCCACCGCGTCGGCTCCGAAAACCATCCGCCTGGCTCCGACCGACGCCTACGCGCTCGTCACCCACGCCGACGGTCGGCGGGAACGGGTTGAATTTTACCACGGTTCGGGCTACCTCAGCCAGTCCTCGCGGGTGCTCGACGTGCCCGTTGGGGCGCGGGACGCGCGGGTGGTGGATGGGCGGGGACGGAGTCGGGTAGTAAAATAGTTTAGCGTTAAAGGTTCAGAGTTTAGCGTTCAGGGTTTATGGGTTTCGAGAAATTGTAACTCTGAACCTTTAACTACTCCCCCACCACCGCCGTCACCTCAATTTCCACGAGGTATTCATCCCCAATCAAGCGCCGAATTTCGACCATCGAGGTGGCTGGGCAGATGCTGGAGAACACTTCGCCGTGGGCCTGCCCGATGGCTTGCCACTGGCGGATGTCGGTTACGTACATGCGGGTGCGCACCACGTCGGCGAGGCTGGCCCCGGCTTCGGCCAACGCTTTGTCGATTTTTTGCAGGATGAATTTTGTCTGGGCGTAGGCGTCGCCCGGCCCGACCACGCGGCCTTCGGCGTCGGCGGCCACCGTGCCCGACACTTCGATGAGGTTGCCCACCCGCACAGCCCGCGAGTAGCCGATTTTGGTTTCCCAGGGCGCGCCGGAGGAGATGTTTTTTCGATTCATGGAAAAAATGGAAACGGTTTTCAATGCACGACAAAGCCGAGCAGCAGCCCAGCCAGAATGATGAGGTAGTGCGGCATACGGGTAAATTGCAGCAGAGCAATGGTGACGACCACGGTGCCCACGGCCACGGGATCAAGGGCAATGGGCTCGAACAACAGCACGCCGGCGGCTAGGGTCAGGCCCGTGCTGGCGGCATTGATGCCTTCGAGCGAGGCCCGCACGGGGCGGTATTTTTTGAGCTGCTCCCAGAACCGATACACAAAGTAAATCAGAAACGTACCCGGCAGGAAAATCCCCGCCGCCGCCACGGCACTGCCGATGAGTTTTCCGCCCAGCCCGTACTGCCGCATGGCCAGCACGCCGATGTACGAGGAAATGGAAAACACCGGCCCCGGCACCACCTGCGACAACGCCAGGCCCGACAGAAATTCGGGCCGCGAGAGGTAGTGCTTGAACTCCACGAACTCGGTGTAGAGCATGGGGGTGAGCACCTGCCCGCCGCCGAACACAAGGCTGCCGTTGCGGTAAAAATTCTCAAAAAGGCGCACCGGCAAGTTGCGCGTCAGCGCCCCCAGCGCCGCCGAACCGAGCAGCACGCCCACGAAGAGGAGGAAATTGGCCCATTCGACCTGCATTTTTTGCTTCCTGGTCTGCTCCAATTGGCGATACTTCCGAGCGGTGATGCTCCCCGCCACCAGCAGCACGATGGGGCACACCCAGGGCGAACGAAACACGTACACGGCCACGGCAGTGGCCATGACCAGCGCCAGCCCCAGGCCATTGTGAATCACCTTGCGGGCGATGGCGTAGCCGGCCTGTGCCACGAAGCCTACGGCCATGGGCTGGATGAAGCGCGTGAACTGGAGCGAAAGCTGCCGATCCTGCAGGTAGTCCACGCCAAGGGCGGCGGCGGTCATCAGGGCCACGGCGGGGGTCATCCAGACGAGCAGCGTGAGGTAGGCCAGATTTGGCCCGCCGATTTTGAAACCCAGGGCCGTGATGGTTTGCGTGGACGTAGGGCCGGGCAGAATCTGGCAGAGGGCGGTGAGTTCGAGGAGTTCCGCTTCAGTCAGATATTTCCGCTTGTGGACGAGGCGCTTGAGAAACAGGGCCAGATGCACCTGCGGCCCCCCGAACGAGCTTATGGCCAAGATGGCCACATCTTTCAGGAAAATGAAATACCGGATGCGACGGACGGGCTGCGGGCCAATAACCCGTTTCGGGGGGCGAAATACGCGCGTCCAGTCCGTAGTGGGCATAGCGGATTGGCGGGAAAATCGGGTTAGGGAAATGAAAATGCCCATCCGGCGGTGAGGGATGGGCAAAGTACGCAAAAACCCCGCACGCGTTCGCGGCGCGTGCGGGGTTCGCGGCAAAAATCATTTTTTCAACAAGCCCAGTTCCACCAGCCGCTCCTCCAGAAACTCCCCGGCGGTCATGTCGGTGTAGAGTTTGGGGTGCTCGGCGTCCACGCAGGAGTCGAGGCACGTCAGGTCCATTTCGGAGCGGGGGTGCATGAAAAACGGCACCGAAAAGCGTGAAGTACCCAACTTTTCGCGGGGCGGGTTCACAACCTGGTGAATCGTGGATTTGAGCTTGTGGTTGGTGAGCCGGTCGAGCATATCGCCCACGTTGACGATGATCTGGTCCGGCAGGGCGGTGATGCCGATCCACTGGCCGTCGCGGCGGAGCACTTCGAGGCCCTCGGCGCTGGCCCCCATCAGCAGGGTGATGAGGTTGATGTCGCCGTGGGCGGCGGCCCGCACGGCCCCGTCGGGCGTGGTTTCGGGATTCAGCGGGAAGTAGTGCAGCGCCCGCAGGATGGAGTTCCCGTGGCGGACTTTGTCTTCAAAATAATCCTCGGGCAATTCCAGGTAGAGCGCGATGGCCCGGAGCAGGGTTTTGCCCGTGTTCTCGAAGGTTTTGAAGGTTTGCAGGGTGTACTGCTCAAACTCCGGGATTTCTTCGGGAAACACGTTGCGGGGGTATTCTTGCCAAATCGGATCGCCATCGTCCTCCGCCGGGTGGGGTTGGCCGATGTGGTAAAATTCTTTCAAATCGGCCACCTTGTTGCCTTTCGCCGTTTCGCGGCCCTTGCCGATGTAGCCCCGCTGCCCGGCCACGTTGGGCAGGTCGTACTTCCGCTTCAGGAAGTCGGGCGAGAAAAAGAACTGTTGGATGGCGGCGTAGAGGTTGCGCTGGATGTCGTCGGTGAGGCCGTGGTTTTTGATGGCTACGAAACCGATGTTGTTGAAGGCGGCACCCAGGTCCTGCACGAATTGTTGTTTGCGAACGGGGTCGCCGGAGGTGAAGTCGGCGAGGTCGAGGGAGGGGATTTCGTCGAGAAGCTGGGGTTCGGCCGTTTGAGTTTCGGGAGTCATGGTGGTTTTTGGTTTGTCGTTCGTCGTTTTTTCGGAAACCAAAAATACGGGTTTCAACGCAAAAAAGCCGGAGCGTTCACCCCGGCTTCTCGCTAACCCGTTCCCAATCAGAGCAATCCTCCGCCCAGAAACAACCGCACGACAGCGATGCCCAGCACGATGAGGTTGAAATTCCGCCCCGATTTGGAGTCAGCGAAATTCCCGACGATGAGGCCCACGACGGCGATGGGAATGGCGACCCAGTTGACGATGCCCACGAGCGGAATCAGCCCGACGAGGGCGATGACGAGCGCCACGAGGCCGATGAGGATGGAGATGAGGTTCATGACAAATGAATTTGGTCGGCCTAAGCACCTGCTTTTGCCGGTGTTTTGCAAGATGGGCAATGACGACCGGCCCGCCGAACGTACGACTGCTCAATTTTAAGGGTAAAATAAAGGCGAGCCACCTGGTGACTCGCCTTGCGAACGAATACAGCAGTTCATTTCCCAGCCGCCGCGTACAATTTCGACACGTTGTCCCAGTTCACCACGTTCCAGAAGGCGGTGATGTAGTCGGGGCGTTTGTTCTGGTACTTGAGGTAGTAGGCGTGTTCCCACACGTCGAGGCCGAGGATGGGCGTGCCCTGGGTTTCGGCCACGGGCATCAGCGGGTTGTCCTGGTTGGGGGTGGAAGTGATGGCGAGTTTGCCGTCTTTGCCCACGATGAGCCAGGCCCAGCCCGAGCCGAAGCGGCCCGTGGCGGCTTTGGCGAATTCCTCCTTCATCTTGTCCATCGAGCCGAAGGCGGTGTTGATGGCCGCCGTGAGCGGACCCGAGGGGGCACCGCTGCCTTTGCCGAGTACGTTCCAGAAAAACGAGTGGTTCCAGTGCCCTCCGCCGTTGTTGCGGACGGCCGCGGGCGTGCTGGCGTCCACCTTCCGGACGAGTTGGTCGATGGTCATCTTCGCTTCGGGCTTGTCGGCCACGGCCTTGTTGAGGTTGTCCACGTACGCCTTGTGGTGGCGCCCGTGGTGGATTTCCATCGTCTGCTTGTCAATCGACGGCTCCAGGGCACCGGCGTCGTAGGGCAAGGGTGGGAGCGTGAACTGGGCCGAGGCGGTGAGCGCCGAAAGCGAGAAAGCGGCGGCGAAAACGAGGTTTCGTTGCATGGAAAAATGGTGTTTGGAAGAAAACGAAGACTTGCGGCGCAAACGTAGCAAAATTCCGTACCAAAAAAGGCGACCCATCTGGGTCGCCTTTCTCTATTCGTAAGCGATGCGACTCACGATGCTCCGGCCCAGCGTTACCTCGTCGGCGTATTCAAGGTCGCCGCCGATGGGCACGCCCCGGGCGATGGTGCTGAGTTTGACGGGGAATTGTCGGAGGCGTTTGGTCAGGTAAAACGCCGTCGTGTCGCCCTCCATCGTGGGGCTGAGCGCCAGGATGACTTCGCGGATTTCGTGGCCTTCCTCCGACAGACGATTGATGAGCGACTCAATGTTCAAATCCCCCGGCCCGACGCCTTCGAGTGGGCTGATGATGCCGCCCAGCACGTGGTAGAGGCCCTTGAACTGGGCCGTGTTTTCAATCGCCAGCACGTCGCGGGTGTCTTCCACCACGCAGACGACCGCCGGGTCGCGGCGGGGGCTGGCGCAAATCTGGCAAAGCGTGTCGTCCGAAATGTTATGGCATTGGCGGCAGTACTGGGTGTTGAGGCGCATTTTCACGAGCGCCTCGGCCAGCGAAGCCGTTTGTTCGCCATCGCGCTTGAGCAGGTGCAGGGCCAGCCGCAGGGCGGTTTTCTTCCCGATGCCCGGCAGCTTGGCAATCTCCTCGACGGCTTCTTCGATTAGTTTGGAAGGGTAATTCAACGTGGTTTGAAGTTTGACGTTTGACGTTTGAAGTCCGTAGTCAGTTGAGCAACTTCAAACTACGAACTTCAAACTACAAACTGCATTTAAAGCACTTCCGCGCTGATGCCCCGCCCGCAGATGGCGTTGCGCATCGGGGCGAGGGTGGCGAAGTCTCCCTTTTTCACCGAACACTTGCCTTTGAAATGAATGAGCAGCGTGCATTGCTCGGCCTGTTCGGGGGAGTGTTCGCACACGTCGATGAGCGTGTTGATGACGTGATCGAAGGTGTTGACTTCGTCGTTGAACACCACCAGGTCGTGTTCGTCCACGTCCTGAATCTCGTCCATCACGTCAACGTCTTCTTCTTTCCAGGGTTTGGGGGTCGGCGCGGCGTTGGTCAGCATGAGGTAACGATCAGCTTGTTGGTGAACAGGGTGTTAACAAAACTACGGCGCAAAACGGGCTTTTCCAAGCGGTAGCGAAGGTTTTCGCAGGGTCCATCCGCCGCGCAAATCTGGCCTTTTTTCGCGTACTTTGGGCCTTGCCGTGCGCGATTTTGTAACCCCGTACGCCCCCTTCCGGTTCCGATGAACACCACCTTAGCCCTGAGTATCCTGCTGGTTTATTTCGCCATGCTCGTGGCGGTTTCGTTTCTGACTTCCCGCAACGCCGACACGCATACGTTTTTCACGGCCAACAAGCAGTCGCCTTGGTACCTGGTGGCCTTCGGCATGATTGGCACCTCACTGTCGGGGGTGACGTTCATTTCGGTGCCGGGCAACGTGGGCACGGGGCAGTTCTCTTATTTTCAGGTCGTGCTGGGCTATCTCGTGGGGTATTTCGTCATTGCCACGGTGCTGATGCCGATGTACTACCGGCTCAATCTGATTTCGATTTACACCTACCTCGAAAAGCGGTTCGGCTTCTGGTCGTACAAAACGGGCGCGGGGTTTTTCCTGCTGGCCCGCACCGTCGGGTCGGCGGGGCGGATGTTCATCGCCGTGCAGGTGCTGCAACTGGCGATTTTCGACGCGCTCGGCGTGCCCTTCGAGGCCACGGTGGTGATTGCCATCGCGCTCATCTGGATTTACACCTTCAAGGGCGGGGTGAAAACCATCATCGTGACCGACACGCTCCAGACGGTGTTTCTGGTGACGGCGGTGTTTCTGACGGTGTATCTGATTGGGGATAAACTCGGCTTCTCCGGCGGCGACCTCTGGCGCACCGTGACGGAGAGTTCGTACTCGCGGATTTTCGTGTGGGACTGGGCACCGAAAAACAACTTCTTCAAGGACTTCATTTCGGGCGCGTTTATCGCCATCGTCATGACGGGCCTCGACCAGGATTTGATGCAGAAAAACCTGACCTGCAAGAGCATCGGCGACGCCCAGAAAAACATGTTCTGGTTCAGCGTGGTGCTGGTTATTGTCAACCTCGCGTTTCTGTGCCTCGGGGCGCTGCTCTACATCTACGCCAACCAGACGGGCCTGCCCATCCCCGCCCGCACCGACGACCTCTACCCCATGCTGGCTCTCGGCAACCAGTTTGGCCTCGTGGCGGCGGTGACGTTTCTGCTCGGCATCACGGCGGCCACCTACGCCAGCAGCGACTCGGCCCTGACAGCGCTCACGACCTCGTTCTGCATCGATTTCCTGAACATCGAAAAGTACCCCGAGGCGAAGCGGCAGCGGATGAAAACCGCTGTGCACCTGATGTTTTCGGGGTTATTCCTGATTGTGATCATTCTGTTCCGGCAGTTGAACAACCAGGCCATGATTCGCACCATTTTCGATTTGGCCGGGTACACTTACGGGCCGCTGCTGGGGCTGTACGCCTTCGGGCTGTACACCAAACGGGCCGTGGTGGACCGCTACGTGCCCTACCTCTGCGTGATTTCGCCGCTCCTCACGTACTTCGTGGTGGCCAACGCGCCGGCGTGGTTTGGGTACACGTTTGGCTTTGAAAAGCTCCTGCTCAACGGCTTGCTGACGTTCGTGGGGCTGTGGGCGGTGTCGAAGAAGGTGGGGGTTGGGGAGGGGGTGGGGGTGTGATATAACGAGGTTTGATTACCCTCGGATTTTGCCTACCTTTCACCGCCTTAAGCCCACTCATGGTCGTTATCACAAAGCGAATTTTGAACGAGTTCGGTCGGCGGCATGCCGACGCGGCTGATGCACTCAACGATTGGTACGATTCGGTGGCAAGGGCTGACTGGAAAAACCTGAACGATGTCAGACGTCAGTTTAACAGCGTGGACTACGTGGGCAATGAGCGGTTTGTCTTCAACATCCGTGGCAACAACTACCGGTTGGTGGCCATGATTTTTTTCGACAAGCGCACTGTATACATCCGCTTCATTGGCACTCATTCAGCATACGACCGAATTGACGCCACAACCATTTAACTTCGTCGGCATGGAACGCATTGAAAACGAAGAGCAGTATGAGCAGGTGATGGCACGCATCGAAACGTACCTGCAAAAAGTAACGAAGCTGGGCAGCTTTGATTCACTCAACGCCGAGGAAGCCGATGATCTGGCGCGGCTTTCATTGTTGGCCGAAGCGTGGGAAGACAGTATTCCACTGATGCCGATTCCGGTGCCAGAACACGCGCGGACCCGAGTCGCAGGCTCGCGCCAGTGAGCGGTGCCCAGTCAAAGACCTTGCATTACTCAAACTCAAAGAACCCAACTCCTCATGCCTGAGAAAAAGATTATTACCGTATTTGGTGCTACCGGTGCCCAGGGCGGCGGCGTTGCCAGGGCCATCCTCCAGGATAAAGACAGTGAATTCGTCGTTCGGGCCGTAACGCGGGACGCCAGTTCGGACAAAGCTAAGGAACTGGCCGAATTGGGAGCCGACGTGGTCGTGGCGGATATTGATGACGCCCAAAGCGTAAACCGTGCCCTGGAAGGAGCCTACGGGGCCTTTTTCGTGACCTTTTTCTGGGCGCATTTTTCGCCCGAGAAGGAATACAACGAAGCCCGCAACATGGCCCAGGCGGCTAAACAGGCGGGTTTGAAGCACGTGATTTGGTCGACGCTGGAAGATACCCGCCAGTGGATCCCGCTGGAGGATGACCGGATGCCGACCCTGCAAGGCAAGTACAAGGTGCCGCATTTCGATGCGAAAGGCGAAGCCGACAACGTCTTCACCGAGTTGGGCGTACCCACGACCTTCCTGCGGGCTTCTTTTTATTGGGAGAACTTTATCTATTTCGGGGCTGGACCTAAAAAGGGGCCGGATGGCAAGTTGTACCTGACCTTGCCGATTGCCGATAAGAAAATGGCCGGCGTGGCTTCTGAAGACATTGGCAAATGCGCGTACGCTATCTTCAAAAAAGGGCCGGAATTGATTGGGAAGACGGTTGGCGTGGCCGGGGACCAGTTGACGGGTGAAGAAATGGCGGCGAAACTCTCAAACGCCCTGGGACAGGAGGTGCTTTACAACTACGTGACGCCGGAGGTGTACCGGGGCTTTGGTTTTCCGGGAGCCGATGACATGGGGAACATGTTCCAGTTTTACCGGGATTTTGATGACGTGGTTAACCAGGTTCGGGATGTAGATTTCTCCCGGACGTTGAACCCCGAGTTGCAGTCGTTTGATACGTGGCTACAACATAATGCGGAGCGGATTCCTTTGGAATAAAGTTGGCATCCCCACTCGTGCGAATTGCAATTCGCACGAGTGGGGATGCTGGTCGGAGGCCGGCAAACACTCGGATGTAGTTACAAACTACGCCCAGCTTGAGTAGCTCGCGCTCGACGCCGCGCCAGAGGCGCTTGCAATCATCATCACTCGCAAGATGCGAGACGATTGCGGGGACCACGGCAGTAGAAGCATAAAAACTACGACTTTTTTTCCTTTCAACTTTAATTTTACTCCAATGGGTAATAGTGTAATGGGGGTTGCAATTAAACAAGCTTTTCCTGACACGCCAGTATCGACTATCTTTAAATTACTCTTTTCAAACGAAATTGAGAGTGTTGATATTCCGGCCTCGTTCGATTCAAGGAAAGACGAAAATGTTCATATCGTAAAGTATAAGGACTTTATCGTCGTTTTTAATGGAAAGCTATGCAATACATTTTTTGAAATGAAATTTTCGGATTTCGAGAAAGACTTGTATTACAAGTTAGGGAAACCTGCAATAATGATAGGATTTCAAGATTTATCGTCAGCCGATGCCTATGGTTTTAGTGTAATTAAAAGCGGCGATCAAAAAAGGGTCGTATGGGAGTATGAGCCCGATGGTATTACAAAAGTCTTTGGGGAGAAGATTGAAGAAGAACAAGATTGGGAAGTTAATGAGAATTACGTTGAATATCCAGAAGATGTTCCTGATGTATATAAATTAAATCAGCTATTAACTTATGACAGATTTAACAATGGAGATTTTGAATCTGACCGATTGGGAACTATAGCCAGACAACTTACTTACGAAATGATGATGAAGCATTTCCATTATCATTGGGATATGCCTATTGAAGAAATGCCAGAGATTATCGAAGAAGGCAGATTTGTACTAAAGTTTTAGCGGGATTTAGATTACATCATTTAATTCTATTTGACTTTTTCACAATTTGATAGCGTGGAAATCATGCACAATGGAATACCAAACTGGGTTCAAGAACTTTTGAACAAAGAAGAAACGTTCTGGCAACAGAAGTATCCAAACTTTTCTTTCGATGAAAAGGTCAGCCATTGGTCAAGTGTCTTACATCGAAAAATGCGCTGGCAGGCTGAGAGTGGGTTAGACCCTTACGCAGTGTATGGTAAAGATTGGTATCAAAATACCAAACGCATTGAACCCATGATTGATGAAATTATGGATATTCTTTTCTCTGAAGTCTGGAAGAACATTTGGAATAAATCGGAGTATATGTGTAGGATTACACGTTAAGCTCTTTAACTTACTTGTTTCCTTATGGCTGACGAAGAATTAATCCGAAAGATGAAAGAGGCTCTCCGAAAGGAGATCGAGAAAGCTTTTGCATTTTGGGAAACGACGTACCCTGGTTTGAGTTTTGATGAAAAAGTAGGGTTTTGGACCGGAGAAACTCATCGTCAAATGAGATGGCAAGCAGAAAGCGGTTTAGACCCTTATGCGATCTTTACACCAAGTTCCTATGAGTGGATGAAAGAGAAAGAGCCTTCGATTGATGAAATTATGGATAAAGCTTTTGCTGACTTCTTGGCTTGGGAATGGAATAAAGAAGAATACCTGAAGAGAATTGGAAGAGTTTGACTATGAGGTTTTATTCACATAATCTAAAGAGAAATGAAATTTATTCACTTTGATCAGTTCGAGTTTGACTCATGGGCATCTGAGGAAATACTATCGTGCGCCACTGCTAACAAAACGCAATTTAATACAATTGATAAGTTTTTATCTGAATGTCCAAGCGATAAATATCGTGAGGAGATGCTTGCATATTGTGAAGAAAAATCATGGATTGATTACGAAAAGATGGATAAGACAAGAGCACCTCACATTAAATATTTACTCAATCGATTCAAATTTTATAAAGAGCCATTGCCGGATGACAGGCTGATCGTATTAATAGACAATTCATGGTATACTTATGAAATTGTTATTTTTAACGATACTGACTACTGTTGGCTTTCGTGGTATACTTCGGCGTGATTATATAGGTACTTTTTTCTCCCGCTCGTCCGCGTTTGTAACGCGGATGCTGGCGATACACGTCTGTGACGCTCGGGCGTTCTCAAAACAGACGAGTGCAAATCAACTTTGAGTAGCCGGATGCACTTGGTGTTGAGTTTCAACGCGGGCTTTTTCCTGCTGGATGGTTTCTTCGATGGCTTCCATCCGCTGAAGGATGAAATCGCGGCTGGCTGATGCCAACGTTCGTTTTTGTTCGGTCGTGGTGCTTTCGAGCCAGGCTTGCAGTTCGGCCCGTACGGCGTCCGATTCGCCGGGGGTGGTGGCGGTGTCGAGGCGTTCGTAGAAGCGTTGAAGGGTGCTGAGTTCGGGAGTCATGGCTGCGGTTGGTGAGGCGTCGTTGCTTTGGATGTGATTACGGTTCGGAAGCGCAAGCGGCGGGGATTCACACAACGAGGTAATGATTTTTCCAAAAAACTTTTTCACATTCCCCGAAAATTGATCTATCGGTTTTGTGAACGTTCGGAGGATGAGTAGGTTGGCGGCGGTTTTAGACCGCTGTTTTCTTTTTTCAACCCTCTAAACATTCACGACAATGGCTTCACAAACCGGCCATGACATGAATCTGGCGAATTTCCGGACGGGAATTACGGCCTGCACGTACTTTGGGACGGGGTACAACCCGGCAAACACAATCCTGACGCTGACGGCGATGAATGCGATGGCATCGGATTGCCAAACGAAGCTGAACGATCTGCGCAATGCGCTGCCGGTGCTCAAGGATAAAATGGGCGACCGGGCGGCGGTGTTTGAGGAAACGATGCTCATGCTGGCCCGGATTGTGGCGGCACACGGGGCGTCGAGCACGAACACGGCACTGAAAAAAGAGGTGAAGCGGCTCGTGCGGCAGATGCGGGGGCGGCGGGCGAAGGCCCTGCCTAAAACCCCGGACGGGGAACCGACCGAGGATCAGATTTCGGCGGTGAACACGGGGTACGAGGACCGGGCGTCGGATTTTGCCTCGATTCTGGCGACGCTGACGATCGATACCGAGTACAAGACCAACCAGGATGACCTTAAGCTGACGGCCCTGGCGGGGCGGGTGACGTTGCTCCAGGACGCGAACTCAGGGGTGCGCAACGCGCACGCGCCGGTGACCAACGCCCGGGCGGAGCGGGACGCGGCGTTTTACCTGAACATGGTCAATATGGTGGATACGGCCCTGATGATGAAGCAGGAGGTGAAGAGCACCTACGGCACGAAAAGTCCGCAGTTTAAGCAGGTGAGCGGGCTGAAGTTTTGGCGGCCCAAGCGGTAGCCATCGGGGTACCGGTAGGTGATGCCTGCCGTTTAGGCGCAGCCCGGAACGGGCCTTCTGTTCGGTGAACGGGGGGACGTTCCGGGTTTTTTGCGTCGGAGGGACGCGGTTGGGGTTCCGTGAAAAGTGAGAATGCGCTGGTTGACGCTGCAAATGCGTTGGTTGACGGCGGCAATTCGCAGGTTGACGTTGCAAATACGCGAGTTGATGGCGGCAAATTGTGAGTTGATGCTGCTAATACGTGGGTTGACGCTGCAAATGCGCAGGTTGACAGCGGCAAATTGCGAGTTGACGTTGCAAATGTGGGAGTTGAAGGCGGCAAGTTGCTAATTGATGCTGCGAACGTGCGGGTTGACGGCGGCAGCAAGCCGGTGTGCATGGCGTAGGGCTGGCCCACCCCAGCGGCGCCGACCCACCCCCCAGCCGCACCAGCCCGCCGCACCCCCTCCCAGGAGGGGACTAAATGCACGCAAGCGGTTTGTCTTTCGTCCCCTCCCAGGAGGGGGTGCGGCGGGCTGGTGCGGCTGGGGGGTGGGTCGGTTGGCCTACCACACACACTGGGGGGTATTCAACGAATGTACGGCACGGCTGAACGAATTCGTTGAAGGCCCGGGCGCTGATTGAGTCGTGCTACACGTAACCGAATACACTCAAATTTGGGTTTTCTTTACTAAAAAAAATGTCCATGCTACACCGAATTTTTATCGTACTGCTGGTTGGATTTGTCGCGGCGGGGTGGGTTGCGCCCGCTTTCGCGCAGGGCGGGGCCATCACTTGGCCGGAAGGCAAGCGCATGGCCTTGAGCCTGAGCTTCGACGACGCCCGGCTGAGCAACGTCGATTTGGGGACGGGGCTGCTGGACCAGTACGGCGTGAAAGCCACGTTTTTCGTGCTGCCTTCGGGGGTGAAGAAGCGGCTGGAAGGCTGGAAAAAAGCCGTTGCCGCTGGTCATGAGATGGGCAACCACACCGTCAACCATCCGTGCAGCGGCAATTTCGTGTGGTCGCGGGGCCACGCGCTCGAAACCTACACGACCGAGGCCATGCGGGCCGAACTGCTGGAAGCCAATCGGCAAATTGAAGAATTACTCGGGGTGCGGCCGGAGGTGTTTGCGTACCCCTGCGGGCAGACGTTCGTGGGGCGGGGGCGGGCAACGCAGAGTTACGTGCCGCTGGTGGCCGACTTGTTTGTGAGCGGGCGGACCTGGCTCGACGAAGCGCCCAACGACGCGGGCTACTGCGACCTGGCGCAACTGACCGGCATGGAGATGGACGGGAAGGAATTTGAGCAGGTGAAAACCGTGATCGAATCGGCCCGGACGTCGGGGCAGTGGCTGGTGCTGGCCGGGCACGAAACGGCGGAATCCGGCCCCCAAACCACCCGGCTGGCGATGCTGCGGCAACTCTGCGAATACGCCAGCGACCCGGCCAACGGCATCTGGATCGCGCCGATTGGGACGGTGGCGAAGTACGTGCAGGGCCAACGGAAGTAGGAGTTCACCCGTCCGGAGGAGCCGTCTGTACCTGTTGGGAACTTCCTGGCCCCTGATTCCGCTTCGCTTCCCAAACCGTTCCTGAGACGAACATGGAAGTAGGCATCAGCAATTTTGGCGAAATCCGGCCCGAAGGCGTGGCGGGCGGGGCCAGCGGTTCGCACCAGCGGGTGCGGGAACTCCTCGAAGAAATCAAACTCGCCGACGAGGTGGGCCTCGACGTGTACGCCCTGGGCGAACACCACCGGCCCGATTTCGTGGTATCGGCCCCCGAGGTGCTGCTGGCGGCTGCGGCGGCGCAGACAAAGCAAATTCGCTTGTCCAGTTCGGTTACGGTGCTGAGTTCCGCCGACCCGGTGCGGACGTTTCAGAATTTCGCCACGCTCGATTTGATTTCGGGCGGAAGGGCCGAAATCATGGCCGGGCGGGGGTCGTTCATCGAGTCGTTTCCGCTGTTTGGGTACGACTTGCAGGACTACGACGCGCTGTTTGAGGAACACCTGAAGTTACTTCTCGACATCAACGCGCACGAACGCGTGACCTGGAAAGGCAAGCACCGCGCCCCCATCGACGACCGGGGCGTGTACCCAAGACCGTTGCAGGAGCGATTGCCGATCTGGATTGCCGTGGGCGGCACGCCAGCTTCGGCGGTGCGGGCGGGTACCCTCAACGTCCCGATGACGGTGGCGATGCTGGGCGGGTCGCCGGAGCGGTTTGTGCCACTCATCAACCTGTTCCGGCAAGCGGCAGCGCGGGCCGGGCACGATGCGATGAAGCTGCCCCTGGGCGTGAACTCGCAGTTTTACGCCGCTGACGATTCGCAGCAAGCGGCGAAGGAGTTTTTCCCGCCTTACCAGTTGCTGATGAACCGCGTGGGCCGGGAGCGGGGCTGGTCGCCGATTGGCTACGAGCACTTCGAGGCCATGCGGCAGCACGGGCCGCTGCTGGTGGGCAGCCCGCAGCAAATCATTGACAAGCTGCTGCATTTTCACGAATTGTTTCAGAACACGCGCTACCTGGGGCAGTTGGTGGGTGGGCACCTGATTCCGCACGAGAAGAACCTGCGCTCGATTGAGCTTTTCGGGACGGTGATTGCCCCGGCGGTGCGGAAGGCGGTGGGGGCTTTAGAACCGACCAATGAAGTTGCCTAAGGGTGTCACGCTGAGCCTGTCGAAGCGCTGCGTCCATTGCGCTTCGACAGGCTCAGCGTGACAATACAATTAGTTTTCGCAATTAACGACTAGCTACCCCGTACACCTTCTCGTAATACTCCTCGGCCATGCGGTTGGCCCCGAAAAAGGCGTTCACGTCGTTCATGCTGCGGAGCACCAACGCCTGCCAGTCGGCGGGGCGGTCGTAGTACATGGGGAGGATTTCGTTTTCGAGCAAGTCGAAAAGTTGGTCACGGTCGTACTCGTCGCGGGCGTACCAAGGCAGCGTGGGGTCGGCGGCGGGGACGATGAAGCTGTTCTCGCCGGGTTTGGCGAATTCGCAAATCCAGCCGTCGTCGGTCGAAATGTTGACGGCTCCGTTCATGGCGGCGGTCATGCCACTGGTGCCCGAGGCTTCGCGGCTCACGACGGGCGTGTTGAGCCAGCCGTCGGACCCGTCTTTCAAAAGTTTGGAAAGGCCCAGTTCGTAACCCGTCAGCACGGCCATCGAGGGGTGCAGGTGGCTGCGGTAGTAGAGTTTGTTGAACGTGGCCTTCGCGCCCTCGTCGAAGGGGTACGGCTTGCCCGCCCAGATGACCTGAATCGGGTATTTCGTTTGCGAAAGCAGCCGGGCGAAACGCTCGGCGTCGGTGGTGAGCAGGTCGGGGCGTTTGTACCCGGCGAAGCGCCGCGCCCAGACGAGCGTAAACACGTCGGGGTCGAAGAGCTTGCCCACCTGGTCGGCCACGACGCGGAACAGGGGCGCTTTCAGTTCCTTTTTTCGCGCGGCCACGGCGGCGGCATCGCCCGCGAGCCGGGCTTCCTCGATGCGCGGGTCGGTCCAGTAGCGCTGATTCTGGGCATTGGTCACGTGGGTGATGGGCGCGATGCCGTCGAAATGGCCCCACATGTGCCGGGACACGTCGCCGTGGAGTTTGGACACGGCGTTGGCCTGCCGACTCAGCCGCAGGGCCACGAGCGAATGGTTGAAGACGTGGTCTTTCGTGCCGGTGATGGTGCGAACCTCGGCGAGGGAAAGGTCGCCGAAAAAGCCCAGGTCGTTGAGCAGGCCGATGTCGTGTTTTTCGTTGCCCGCCTCTTCGGGCGTGTGGGTGGTGAATACCAGTTTCTCGCGCAGTTTCTCGACCGAACCGAGTTTTTTGTACAGGTAAAACGCCCCCGAGAGCGCATGAGCCTCGTTGAAGTGGTACACGTCGGGGTTGAACTTCAGGGCCTCCACGATTTTGGCCCCGCCGATGCCGAGCAGCATGCACTGGGCGATTTTCAGGCGCACGTCGTTGTCGTAGAGGCGGTAGGAAATCTCGCGGAGTTCAGGCGGGTTGCCGTCCACGTCGGTGGTCAGGAAGAACAGGGGGACGGTCTGGAAATGAGTCGGGGGCAGGAAAAACGCCCGGACTTTCGCCGTCTGACCGAATACCTCGAAACTCACTTCGAGGCCCGTATCCACCAGAAACGAATACATTTTCTCGCGGAACTGCACGGCCATCGCGTTGTCGGTCTGGCGCACCTGGTCGTAGTAGCCGTATTTCCAGAGAACGCCGATGCCGATGAGGTTTTGACGGAGTTCACAGGCCGATTTCATGTGCGAACCGGCCAGGAAGCCCAGGCCCCCGGAGTAGGTTTTGAGGGCCTGATCGACGGCGATTTCCATCGAAAAATAAACGGCGGACTTGCTGAAACGGGGATCGACCTGGTAGGGGGGGCGGAAGGGAATGGGGAGTTGGGAGGGCATGGAAAACGGGTTTCGGGAAAAATCGGACGACGCGTAAAAAATCAGTCCCCGTCGGGCGAAGACCGTTTGCAGGGAGCAAGGTAACGGCAGAAAGCAACCCCGCGCAAGCCTCGCCCGCTGAACACGCCGCGAAACAGCTTCGGAAAAGGTTTGGCGGGTAAAATCACGGACGTTAGCCATTTATTGGCAAAAAGTTGTACTTTCGCCCAATCGCTCCACCCTGTTGAAACGCTTCACGGCCACCGGACTTGTTCTTTTGCTGCTCTACCACATGTTGGGGCAGGCCTTGACCGTGTGGATCGATGAATGGCAGTCGAACCGTCAACTCGCTGACCGCCTGAGTGTTTACCACTCGACGGACGACTTGGTGGAGTTTGAAATCCCCGTTCCCCTGCACCAGTACGGGGCCACGACGACCGAAGAAACCGGCGGTGGGGAATTTGAGTACGGCGGGCAGTTTTACCGCATCGTCCGGCAGCAACTCCGCAACGACACGCTGCATTTGTTTTGCTTCCAGGATTCGGAAAAACTCCAGCGCCGCACCGACCTTTCCGATTTCATCCAGAGAAACATCACGGGCGACGACCAGAATGCGCCGCAGAAAAACGGAACTGTCGCCAAAGCGGCGGCTTCCGATTACGCCCAGCGCCTCGGCGGATGGCTGGTTTTCGTGTACGAAGACTGCTTTTCGGCACCGCTTCCCTCTCCTTCATACGCCCTGACCGCCGCTCTGCTTTCGCGGCCCTCTCCCCCGCCCCAGCGGCTCGTTTGACGCTTTCCCGAAACCCGGCTGCACGGTTGCATCGTGGGCGCTCGTATGTGCCGCTCCACGTGCGATAACCGTCCGGCGCTTCGGTGTAGTCGCTTTGTTCTCAACGCGTTCAAACGAATCGTTTTTCATGAAACCATCTCGACGAATGGCGGCATTGCTGCTGTTCCTTTCTCCCTTGCTTTCCCACGCCCAAACGCCCAACGACGGACTAATGATGGGCAAACGCTACATCTGCAACGTGCTGACCTACTCCAACTCGTCGTGGACGAATTACTGGGAAGGCACCCTCAAGCGCGATAACCCCAACATGGGCACGTTCACGGCCCAGAACGTGATGTTCATGAGCGCTTACGGCATTACCAACAAACTGAACGTCATCGTCGGCCTGCCGTACGTCTGGACCAGCTCCAACGCCGGACACATGGCCGGTCAGCGGGGTGTGCAGGATTTGTCGCTCTTTCTGAAAGGCCGGGTGTTTCGACTGGAAAAGGACCAAAACCGCCTGAGTGCCTACGTGGTGGGCGGGGTTTCGACGCCTGTCAGCAACTACCTGCCCGATTTCCTGCCGTTTTCGATTGGCATCGGGGCCAAAACCGCCTCGGCGCGGGCGATTCTTAGCGCCAACGTCAAGGGTTTTTACCTCACCGGCGCGGCGGGGTACACGGGCCGTGGAGCAATCACCATCGACCGCGATGCCTACCAGGCCGACGGGAAAATTTACGAAACCAACCAAGTCCTGCCCCCGAACGTCATGGATTGGTCGGGGCGGCTCGGGTTCGTCAACAAGCACTTCCAGGTGGAAGGCTTCGTCGAAAACATGACCTCCCAGGGCGGCGACGACATCCGGCGGCAGGACATGCCCTTTCCGACCAACAAGATGGACATGACCGTGGCCGGAGCGATGGCCAAACTGCACCTCTACACCAAAGGCGGGGCGTTTTTCACCGTCCTCGGGCAATACAGCCAGGTGCTCGCGGGTCGCAACGTGGGCGAAGCCACTACCTACACGCTCGGCGTGCAGCACACCTTCCGCTTCGGCGGCACCGCCACGAAAAAGGATTTTCTCTGAAACGCGGCCTCGGCCGTTGACCTACGACCTTCCAAATCATGAAAACTTTCGTTTCCAAAAAATACCTGCCCCTGGCGAGCATTGCGGTGCTTTCGCTGCTCAGTCCCGCCTGCGACAAAACGATTTCCGAACCAACCTACGAGGCTTACGTGCCGACCAACCTCGATGCCACCGGCGGCACCTGGAAACCCTACGTGCTGGCCAGCGCCACCGAGGTGGAGGTCGCCGCGCCCAAAGCCGCGTCGTCCGCCGAATTCAAAGCCGAAGTGGACGAGTTGAAGAGCATCGCCGGCACCCTGACCGGCGCGCAACGCGAAGCCGTGCAGTTCTGGAGCGCCGGTGGGGTGTTTCGCTGGCATGAAATCGCCCGGACGCTCGCGGCCAACTACAACCTGCCGCCGGTGTACAGCGAGGCCCTGGGCCGCTACCCCGTGCCCGACGCGGCTAATCCCAAAGCCGAACCGAAGTTTCCGTTTGCCAACCCGCCCTACGCGGCGCGGGTATTTGCGTACCTCGCCGTGGCCCAATACGACGCGCTCGTGGCGACGTGGAACTACAAATACAAGTACAACCGCCTGGCCCCCGGCAAGGCCGAAGCCGCCCTGAAGCCCCTCGTGCCCGTGAGCGACCTGCCCTCGTACCCTTCGGAAGATGCCGTGGTGGCCGTCGCCTCGGCGGAAGTGCTGAAGCTGATGTTTCCCGGTGAGGTCGAAAAACTCCAAGCCCAGTGCGTGGAGCACGTCAACAGCCGCCTCTGGGCCGGGGCCAACGTGCGCTCCGACGTGGACGCGGGCACCGCGCTCGGCAAAGCCGTGGCCGCCAAAATCATCGCCCGCGCCAAAGCCGACGGCATGGGCGCATCAAACAACCAAGCCCTCGTACCGGGGATGATTACCGCCGCCAAAGAACGCGGTCTGACGTTGGAGTGGAAAAGCCTCGAAACGCCCGCCCGTCCACCCATGCTGCCTAACTACGGCAACGTGAAACTTTGGAATTTTGGCACGAAGGAGCGCGACGCCCTGCGTCCTGCCGCCCCGCCCGCCTTGGGCAGTGCCGAAATGGAAAAAGACTTGGCCGAACTGCGCGGCTACGCCAAAAACCTCACCCGCGAGCAGAAAGCCATTGCCTCGTACTGGTCCGACGGCGTGGGCAGCTACACGCCGCCTGGCCACTGGGACCGCGAAGCGGCCAAACTCACCCGGCAATACAAGCAAAGCGAACTCCGCGCCGCCCGCACGCTGGCCCTGACCATGACGGCCATCCAGGACGCGGGCGTGTGCTGCTGGGACACGAAATTTTTCTACTTCACGCCCCGGCCTTTCCAGGTGGACGCCGAAATCCGTTCGACCATCGGCACTCCCAATTTCCCGAGCTACACCTCCGGGCACTCCACGTTTTCGGGGGCGGCGGCCACGGTGCTGAGCCACCTCTTCCCCGCCGAAACGGCCGACCTTCAGACCAAGGCGAAGGAAGCCTCTGAATCACGGATTTACGGCTGCATCCACTACCGCGCCGACTGCGAGGTTGGGCTGAAATGCGGGACGGCCATCGCCGCCTACTCCGTGAACCGGGCGAAAGCCGACGGGGCGGGCAATTGAACCAGGTTTACCGTTTCAACGACGCCCAGCCGCAATGGCTGGGCGTCGTCTCTTCCCATGAAAGCGCTTTTTTACCTCGGCATCGTCGGGCTGATTTTGTTTGAAATCGCCAACGTGTACTTCATCATGCCCCTGCCCGGCAGCCAGCGGATGCGCAGCATCGACCTGGCTTACTGGCTGTACACCTGGCGCTGGGCGTTTCGGATTGGCTTCGGGCTACTCGCGCTGGCAGGCGTGGTCGCGGCTTGGCGGGCGAAGGGTTGGCGGAAGTGGCTGGTGCCGGGACTCATCGTGCTGGTGGGCGTCGCCGCGTACGCCACGAACTACGAAATGGCCGCCGACACCATGTTTTACCAACCCGAAACCCTAGCCTTCAAGCCCGCCCGCCAAAACAAGGTGGATTTGCGCCGCCTCGTGGTGGGCGTGGAACTCAACGGCCAGGCCAAAGCCTACCCGATTCAGTTCATCGGCTACCACCACCAGGTGCGCGACACGGTGGGCGGACGGCCCGTGCTGGTGAGCTACTGCACCGTGTGCCGCACGGGGCGGGTATTCAGCCCCTTCGTGGACGGCGAACCTGAAACCTTCCGGCTCGTGGGCATGGACCATTTCAACGCCATGTTCGAGGACGAAACCACCGGCAGTTGGTGGCGACAGGCCAACGGCGAAGCCATCGTCGGCCCGCGCAAAGGCGCGCTGTTGCCCGAACTGCCCAGCGAACAAATGACGCTTCGGCAGTGGCTGCGCCTGCACCCGGCCAGCCTCGTCATGCAGGCCGATCCGGCGTTTAAGGAAAGCTACCCGAAGGATTTCAAGTATGAAAACGGAACCAGCCGCAAGGAATTGACCGGCACGGACTCGCTGTCGTGGCGCGACAAGTCGTGGGTGGTCGGCCTGACGGTGGGGCGCACCAGCCGGGCCTACGACTGGAACGACCTGCTTCGGCAGCGCATCATCCACGACACGCTGGGCGGGAAACCCGTCGTGCTGGTGCTGGCCAGCGACCGGGCGAGTTTCGTCGCCTTCGAGCGACCCGACGCCAACACCCGATTCGGCCTTCGGCGCGATTCGCTGGTTGCTCCGGGTGGCAGTTACGCATTTTCTGGTGTGGGGCCGACGGGCCGGTTGAGAAAAGTGCCGGCTTCGCAGGAATTCTGGCATTCCTGGCGGACCTTTCATCCGGCCACGAGCCGGTATCAGCCATAAGCACTGCGTGAATGGAGCCTGCCAGCCTCCCATCACCGGATGCTGTCTGTTCGCACCTGGGAGCGTTGACTCGCCAGAATTTTCATTTAGGCAAGTGCACTTTCCCGTTCGCCCAGTATGCCTTCCGACCGGCGGCATCCACGCAGAACAGTGAACCGGTGCCTGCGTCTGCCACGCGTAGGTAGCGGGTCGGCAAAAGCACCTCGCCTGCTTCAGAAATAGCGCCCCACAGCTTACCCTGTCGGGTCAATGCGTAGGACCAGGTAATGAAAACGGCTTCCTTTTCCTCAAGGTCAAAATTGGCTTTGATCTGGTCGTAAACCACGGGAAGAATGACCCGGCCCGTTTCGTCGAGGATGCCCCACTTGCCGTTGGTGGCCTGCGCCCGGAGCCGGAACGCCCCTCCCGCACCCACCGCGTGATAACCGAACCGTTCCAGTTTTCGGTACGATTTGCTCTCCCACGTACCCCGGCGCACCTGGGCGTTGTCAGTGACCGTGGTGAATTTCACCCGGTAACTGCCCGGTGTAAGCATTTCGATGCGCAAGTCAGGTTGAACAGGCTGCTGGGTGGAATCCTCGCTGATCTGTAGATCACCAACCATGACTTCCCCAGCACCGCTGAACCGGGTGGCGTCTTCCAGTTGCTTGCCGGCGGCTTCGTCCGACAAACCCGTGACTTCCTGCAAGCGGCCCATCTCCGTGTACATGTACTTCCGGTTGTCTTTAACCAACAGGACGGCACTCGCAAAGCCGCTGCCTTCGGCGATCCTTGCCGAATCATATTCCAGGGGAACTTCCCAGACGCCCCCGCTGGACATCACGCCGAAAACGTTGTTTTTACGGACGATGTAGTGCTTGCCGTTTTCGCGGTACGGCACCATTTCGTCGTACTCCGGAGCCAGTACCTGTTCCGGTTTGCCGGGCTTCACGACGCGCACCAACCCGTATTTTTTCCCCTTTCGGGTGATTCCCGGATCGTAGAGATAGCCGTCGTGTTCGATGTCGTCGTATTCGGCGGCAGGAAGAATCAGTTTGCCGCTTCGATGGAGGATCCCGGCCTTGCCCCGGTGAAAAAACGTCGCGTAAGGTTCGCCGTAGTGCTGTTGAAACGTACCGATGGAATCGAATTGCGCGCGGAGCAGGGTTTTCCCCGCCTCATCGATTAAGCCCCATTTGCCCGCGATGGCAAACGGATAAACGCGCAGTTCATGCTGCTTGCCGGCATCAAGCACGTAAGTTGGTTCGGCGGACGGAGGGATGGCTTCCTGAGCGAAAAGGGAGTAGGTTGTCAACGACACGGCAGCCAGGGTGAGCCCTGACCGGTGGAAACGAAAAAACTGCATTGCACGCAAGATGAGAAAGTGGATGGTTATACGGGCAGAATGAACGGAACGAAACCTTCGGCAAAACTCCACCTCGCGTTGGAAATAACGGGGCTTTCTTTGGTGCACTGGTGCAACAATCCTAATTTTCCATCCCCACTTCTCTGCCATCTTCCATGCGCTCTTCCCTTCGCTTAACCTTCATCGCATTGCTAACGCTGCACGCCTGCATTGGTCCCGAGGGCGACGTCGGTCCGGCTGGCCCAGCGGGACCCGCCAGCACGATACCTGGCCCCGCCGGGCCACAGGGACCCGCTGGGCCAGCCGGACCACAAGGCCCCGCCGGGCCAGCAGGCTCAACGGGTGCAACCGGAGCGCAAGGCCCTGCCGGACCACAGGGACCTGCCGGACCGCAAGGTCCCGCCGGACCGCAGGGACCAACGGGCAACGCCAACGTGTTGCAGGTGGACTTTGCCGCGGGTACGACGATTCCGGCTGATACCACAGCTCCGACGTTTGTGGGTACCTCCCCCCAGCTTTTCCTGACGGCCATCGACCGTACGCTCGTGGACAAAAGCGCGTTTCTGACCTACGTGAAGTTTCAGGAAAGCGATCCCTGGTTCACCTTACCGTACACGGCGTTTTCGGGGGCAACGGTGCTGGCATACAGTTCAACGGTGGGCGTCGACGGGCAAAACCGCCTTTACACAACCCTGGCCCGCGCCACCAACCTGGCGTTTGCGCAGACGACCCGCCTGGCGAAAGTCCGCATCGTGGTCATTCCGGCCAACGTACTCACCAACGGCCGCACCACCCTCGACTGGGGCGATTACGAGGCCGTGCGGCGGGCGTTCAACCTGCCGGAGTAGCCAGTTGTTACTCCCAAAAAAGCCCGGCGGTCGTGTCGACCGCCGGGCTTTTTTGGGAAACCCCTGATTTGCTCAGCCAATCCGGATTTTCATTCCCGGTCGGACGCTATTGCCGCGAATTTTGTTCATGCGCCTCAATTCGTTGACCGTCAGCCCCTGGTACCGCTGCACGATGCTCCAGAGCGTGTCGCCACGACGTACGGTGTGGTACTTGGCTTTGGCTTTCAGGCGTTGGGTGACTTCGTTGCGGGTGGCTCGGTCGTCATCTTCTCGCGAATTTTTAGCCAGGCGCGCCGACGAGGCCACGGCGGTTTCCTTGTAAATTACCAGTTTCTGCCCGGCTTTCACCGCGCCCTTGCGCCCGAGTCGGTTCCAGGCTTTGAGGCTGGCGAGGCTCACGTTGTGGCGGTCGGCGATACGGCCCAGGGTTTCACCCCGGCGTACGTTGTGGTACACGGTGCGGGTTTTCCGCTGCACGGCCGTTATTTCCTCATCAGGTTCTTCTTCCACCGTCACGTCGGCAAATTGCCGTTCCTTCGTCGAATCGCCCACCACCCGGTTGGAAGCGTAGCGAATGCCCATATCGAGCGGATTGCGACCCGCCGAATCAAGAATTGCCCGGCGGTTGGAAGCGATGTAGGCGTAACTGTCGCTCGGCACGCGCAGGGGAAAATCGCGCGTGTGGGCGGGCATGGCGTTCGTCAGGATGTGCGGGTTGAGTTTCTGAAGTGTCTCGTAGGGGACCAGACTCAGGGCGGCAAAGGTTTCGAGGTTGGTGTAGCCGTTGAGGTGGACCGTGTCGAAGGGCATCGGATTTTCGATCAATTCGGGCCGGATGCCGTGGTCGGCGGCGTGGTGCATCATGTACAAAATGCCCACGTACTGCGGCACGTACTCACGGGTCTGCTGGGGCAGGTAATTGTAAATTCCCCAGAAATCCGTCCGGTTGCCGGAGCGGCGGATGGCCCGCTTCACGTTGCCGGGACCGGTGTTGTACGAGGCCAACACCATTTCCCAGTCGCCGAAAATCCGGTAAAGCTGGCGGAAGTACCTGCAGGCTGCCTCGGTCGATTTGATGGGATCAAAGCGTTCGTCCACGTATTTGTCCATCCGAAGGCCAAAGTCCAGCGTCGCCGTGCGGGGCATGAATTGCCACAGTCCGCCCGCGCTGGCGTACGAGAGGGCGCGCGGATTGAGGCCCGATTCAATGAGCGAGAGGTACTTCAGTTCATCCGGCAGGCCATACTGGGCGAGGTATTTTTCGTAAATGGGGAAGTAGTAATTGATCCGCTCCAGCATCGTCTTGGTGAAGGCCGCTTTTCGGAACGTAAAATACTCGACGAAGCCGTGGGAGTAGTTGTTATAGGTCAGCGGCACTTCTTTCTGGAGTTTGGCCAGCCGCTCGCGCACCAGGTTGGCATCGACGTGGGGTAGGGTGTCAATCAGAGCAGGCCGCTCGGTGGCCGCGGCCAGGGAGTCGGAACGAACGGGTTGAACCTGGGCCTTCGCGGGCGTCGGCCCTGACCCAACCAATGCCAGCGAAACCGCCGCGCAGGAATACAGGAATCGGATGTTCTTCATGGATTCTCGATAGGTATCAGGTGGTCAAAAAGTGGGTATTCTCGCGAAATCAACACGCTTGGCCTACCTCCTGAGGGCAGGAACGGAATCCGCCGGAGCGAACAATGCTTCAACTTGCCGACTAAATGCCAGTAAACCAGCTTCTTCAAAGGCATTACCAACAACTTGCATGCCAATTGGCAGGCCCTCGGAATCGGTGCCAACCGGCACCGAAACGGCGGGTAAGCCGGTGACATTGGCCGACACCGTGAACACGTCGGCCAGAAACATCTGCATGGGATCGGTGGCTTTTTCACCCAACCGAAACGCCGTCGTGGGCGTAGTCGGGTAAAGCAGAAAATCGAAGGATTCTAACAACGCCTCGGTCTCTTCCTTCACCAAACGACGAACCTTCTGGGCTTTGGTATAGTAGGCGTCGTAATAACTGGCACTGAGCACGAAAGTTCCCAACATCACCCGGCGTTTCGCTTCTGCGCCCAGGCCTTCGCTCCGCGATTTTTTGTACAAACTCTCCAAATCCGTCGCCGCCGGGCTGCGGTAGCCGTAACGTACGCCGTCGTACCGGCTGAGGTTGGAGCTGACCTCGGCGGTGGTCAGGATGTAGTACGTGGGCAGGGCGTAGCGGGTCAGGGGCAGTTCGACGGGTTCTACCACGTGTCCGGTTTCGCGGAGGCGGTCGATGATCTCGGCCAGTTTTTCCCGGATTTCGGGCTGTATCCCCTCGCCGTCGAGGGCCTCACGGAGGTAGCCGATGCGATGCGACGTTCCTGAAAATACGGCCTCGGAATACGCGGGAACAGCCTGTTCGGAGGCTGTCGCGTCCCAGCCGTCGGGACCAGCCATGACTTCAAGCAGCAGAGCGGCGTCTTCTACCGAGCGCGTAATTGGTCCGATGGTGTCGAATGAAGACGCGTAGGCCAGCAGGCCCCAGCGCGAAACGCGCCCGTAAGTGGGTTTCAGCCCCACCACCCCGCAGAACGCGGCGGGTTGGCGTACGGAGCCGCCAGTGTCGGTGCCGATGGAGGCCCAGCACAGCCCGGCCTGCACGGCCACCGCCGAACCGCCCGACGAGCCGCCAGGCACCCGGTCGGGGTCAGCGGCGTTGCGGACGGGACCAAACGCCGAATTTTCGTTGGACGAACCCATCCCGAACTCGTCGCAGTTCTGCCGACCGATGACGATGGCGTCTTCATCGAGCAGCCGTTGGATGGCCGTTGCGGTAAACTGGCAGGTAAATCCGTCGAGAATTCGGCTGCCCCCCTGCACGCCGTGGTTCGTGTAACACAGCAAGTCTTTCACGCCAATGACCATTCCGGCCAGGCGACCGGCCCGACCCTGAGCGAGTTTTTCGTCCACCTCGGCGGCGCGGGCCAGGGCCTCGGCGGCGTACACGGCCACGAAGGCGTTGAGCTGCGATTCGGCTTCGATGCGCTGGAGAAAATGCCCGACCACCTGACGGCACGTAAGCTGGCCGCTGCGCAGGTCGTCTTGCAATTGGGCGAACGTGCGGTAGTGAGTTAGCAACTGGGTGGGTTAGGGTTTGGGGTCAGTAGAGTTTGGAGTGACGGGTTTAGGGTTCAGATGTCTTCCAACTCTAAACCCGTCACTCCAAACGAAAACGGGGCACAGCCTTGCGACCATGCCCCGTATGTCGCAACGTCGGCGGCGTTATTTCGTTTCGTCGAGGCTGCGGTCAATTTCTTTTTTGACGTCGCTGGTGGCGTCCTTGAATTCGCGGATGCCCCGGCCGAGGCCCCGTGCGAGTTCGGGAATTTTCTTGGCCCCGAACAGGAGCAGCAGGGCAAACATGATGAGGGCGATTTCCGGCCCCCCCAAGCCCAGAAAGGCAAAAATCGAAAGCAGTTCCATGAGTGCGATTGGTTACGTGACGGTAAAACTAACGAAAAAACGGTGACCTGGGGCGGTAGAAAGGTGTTTTTGTTGAAAAAGTTTTGGCGGCTAAAACGTTCATCCCAACCCAACTTTGGCAGAACGCACTTTTCAAAACCCAGTCAATCACGCCCTTACACCGGCACCGTCCGCGACTTTTCCCACGCCTCGAAGGCCGCCAGGTCCTTGCCCACCGAATTGAACAGCCAAATCGTCAGGGCCACGTCGTCGGCTAGGCCGATGAGGGGCAAAAAGTCGGGAATCAGGTCAATCGGATTAACAAAGTACAGCAGCACCGCGACGATACTCACCAGACTCTTCCAGGGAATGGCCCGGTATTCGCCCGAGGCGTAGGCTTTCACGAGCCGCCCGAGCAGTGAAAGTTTGCCGGAAACCACGGCCCAGCGGTTGGTGCCCTGGTTGTGGGCTTCGTCGCCCGCTTTTTTCATGACGGCTTGATACAGCGCAAACAAACTTCCGACTTTGGTGACGGTGCGGCCCGCCTTGCCCATGGCTTTGCGGAAAAACAGGGACTTCAGGACGGTGCTGGCTAAACGGTTGGAGGCCATTTTGGAATGAAAAATGAAGAATTAACAATTAAAAATGCCTGGTTGAAAGCGTAAGAAAGCCGTGCCAATCCGTCCTCAACGGGGCTGAGGGCAAAAAATTGGCGGCATGGTGGGGGTCGCGGGGCCTGAACCGCTTTTTGGACTACCTTTGCCGCCGCGTTTCGCGACGTGCGACACGCCAAGTTGTCATCCCAATCTTTTCCCAGACCGAACTATGAAAATTACCGTTGTCGGCGCGGGCAACGTGGGCGCCACCTGCGCCGACGTGCTGGCGTACAAGGAAGTAGCCAACGAAGTCGTCCTCCTCGACATCCGCGAAGGGTTTGCCGAAGGCAAGGCCCTCGACATCTGGCAGAAAGCGCCCATCGACCTGTACGACACCCGCACCGTGGGCGTCACCAACGACTACAGCCGCACGGCCAACTCCGACGTCGTGGTGATCACCTCCGGCCTGCCCCGCAAACCGGGCATGAGTCGCGACGACCTCATTTCGACCAACGCGGGCATCGTGAAATCGGTGACCGAGCAGGTCATTCAGCACTCGCCCAACTGCATTATCGTGGTCGTGAGCAATCCCCTCGACGTGATGACTTACTGCGCCCACCTGGCATCGGGTTTCCCCCGGCAACGGGTCATCGGCATGGCGGGCATCCTCGACACGGCCCGCTATCGGGCCTTCCTGGCCGAAGAAATCAACTGTTCGCCGAAAGACATCCAGGCCGTGCTCATGGGCGGCCATGGCGACACGATGGTGCCCCTGCCCCGCTACACGACGGTGGGTGGCATTCCGGTGACCGAATTCGTGTCGAAAGAAAAACTCGACGCCATCGTGAACCGCACCATCAACGGCGGCGGCGAGTTGGTGAAACTGATGGGCACGTCGGCCTGGTACGCTCCGGGTTCGGCGGCGGCCCAGATGGTGGAAGCCATCGTGAAAGACCAGCGCCGGGTGTTCCCGGTTTGCATCAAGCTCGACGGCGAGTACGGCATCAAGGATTGCTACCTCGGCGTGCCGGTGATTTTGGGAAAGGCCGGCATCGAGAAAATCATCGAACTCGATTTGACCGAAGAAGAAAAAGGCCTGCTCGAAGTGAGCCGGGCCAAAGTGCGCGAGGTGATGGACGTGCTGGATCGGATGAACGCGCCGGCCTAAGTCGGCCGATTTTTCATGTGGGGCGGTTCTGGTGAATCGCCCCACCCTTGTTTTTACTGCGCGAAGTCCACTTCCGTCACGTAGTACTTCGAATCGCCCATCCAGAAAAACCGGAAGTATTTTTCTTCGTAGTGCAACCGCACTCGCTTGCCGTTGAGCAAGGCTTCTTCGATTTTTTTGATCACACTGTCGCGCCCGGGACTGACGGAAAACAGAAACTCTTTGGCATTCAACTGCCCCGTTCCTTCCGAGAAACCACCCTGGAGCAGTTCGCCTTCGTAGGTTTTAAAAATGTACCCTTTCCGGCTGAATTTGGTGATTGTGCCCGCCCGGTCGCCGTCCGAAAAACTCAATTGCGACAGCAACAACGTAACGAGCAGCACGAGCAGGCCCGCAATCAGCAGGCCAACAAGAAACTTGCGCATGGGATTTGAGGAATTGGTCTGAGTCACCGATTTACGGAGATTTTTAAATACCCACCCCCTTCCGGTAAAAATTCATTCCCCGCGTTCGCACCCCTACTTCGCCCGAATGGCCGCCACCGGGTCCATGCGGGCTGCCACCAGCGCGGGCAGAATGCCCGACAACACACCGATGACGGAGGCCACACCCAGGCCGAGAAGGGCGTTTTTTGCCGAAAAAAGCAATTCAAGCGTACCCAGTTTCAGGAAAGTCAGGCTCCACACCAGCAGCAACCCGACGCCCCCTCCAATCAGGCTCAACACCACGGCCTCGAACAGAAACTGGAAAAGCACGAAGTAATTTTTCGCCCCCAGCGATTTCTGAATGCCAATCAGGTTGGTGCGTTCCTTCACCGACACAAACATGATGTTGGCAATGCCAAACCCACCCACCAGAATCGAAAAACTGCCGATGACCCACCCCGCCAGCGTCAGCACACCAAACACACCCGAAATGGCCTTCAGCCCCGCCTCGGGCCGGTTGATCGAAAACGAATCGTCCTGCGACGGTTTCAGCCCTCGTCGGGTGCGGAGCAGCCCCGTGATTTCGCTTTCCAACTGCACCAGTCCGGCGTCGCGCTCGAAGCCCTTCGCCACAATGGTGGGCGTCGAGTAGCGGGTCTGGAACATCTTGGCGAAGGTTAAATACGGAATGTAGCATTTCGTGTCGGGGCTGCCGCCGAAGTCGAATGTACTTTTTCCTTTCTTCTCCTGCACCCCCACAATCAGAAAGCGAATTCCCTTGATTTTAAACTCCTTGCCCACCGGATCGATGCCACTCGGAAACAGCGTCTCGGCAATTTCGGCCCCGATGACGGCCACGCTACGCGCCGATTCGATTTCCTGCGGGGTGAAATACCGGCCCTGGGCTACGGGCACCTCGGTGATCTGATTAAAGTCGTAGGTAATCCCCTGCACTTCGGCTTCAAGGCTGTTGTTGCCATTTTTGAGCGTCACGCCGCCCTGACCATCGATGATGCTCATGTACGAAGCATTCTCGAGGTTGCTCTGGAGGTAGCGGTACTCTTCCAGTTTGGGAGCCGGACGCTGAAAATATTTCCACCAGGGGTATTGACCGCCGCCGAAAAACCACGGCCATTTCTGTACGTACACGACGTCTTTGCCGATGAATGCCAGACTATCTTTGATGTTCCGCTCCAGTGAATCGACCAGCGTGAACACGGCAATGATCGAGAAAATGCCGATGGTCACGCCCAGCAGCGAGAGCGTGGTGCGCAGCAGGTTGGAGCGCAGGGCCTGCCAGGCGAAGCGGAAACTTTCAAAGGTGAGGCGAAGGGCGAGCATGGTTGAATTGGCAATTGGCAGTGAGCAGTTGGCAAGTTCATCAACAAGATTCGGGCAAAATCAGGCTGCAGGCCAACGTACAAATGCTGAACGGCGGAACCGGCGGAAGGCCGGGCCTGAGGCGGAATTTTGGGGTGCTGAGAATCAAACGCGCAACTTGCACGTATTTTTGCCAAAATTCAGTACATTCCCGGCATTCAGCACCGCTTTTCCCGATGAAATTATCCGAATTCCGATTCGACCTTCCCCAGAACCTCATTGCCCTCTACCCGACCGAAAACCGTGGCGATTCGCGGATGATGGTGGTTCATCGAAAAACCCGGGAAATCGAACACAAGATGTTTTCGGACATCGTCAATTATTTCGGGGAAGGCGACGTGATGGTACTCAACGACACGAAGGTCTTCCCCGCCCGGCTCTACGGGCAGAAAGAAAAAACCGGCGCGAAGATCGAGGTTTTTCTCCTCCGCGAACTCAACCGCGAACACCGCCTCTGGGACGTGCTGGTGGACCCCGCCCGCAAAATCCGCGTTGGCAATAAATTGTATTTCGGCGAAAGCGACCTCGTGGCCGAGGTCATCGACAACACCACCTCCCGCGGCCGCACCATCCGCTTTCTCTACGACGGCAGTCACGACGATTTGATGAAGGCCATCGACGGCCTCGGGGAAACGCCCCTGCCCCGCGAAATTCGCCGCAAAACCGAAGATTCCGACCGGGAGCGGTACCAGACGATTTTCGCCAAACACACCGGAGCCGTAGCCGCGCCCACCGCCGGGCTGCATTTTACCAAAAACATCATGAAGCGGATGGAACTCAAGGGCACCCGCTTCGCCCCGCTGACGCTGCACGTCGGGCTGGGTACCTTCCGGCAGGTGGACGTGGAGGACCTGACCAAGCACAAAACCGATTCGGAACATTTCATCATTCCCGAAGAAACCGCCCGCCTTGTGAACGAAGCCATGGACGGCAACCACCGGGTGTGCGCCATTGGCACCACGGCCATGAAGGCCCTCGAATCGTCGGTGTCGGCCAATTCGCGCCTCAAGGCCACCACAGGCTGGACGGACCGCTTCATTTTCCCGCCCTACGAATTCCGCATACCCGATTCTCTGCTGACCAATTTCCACCTGCCCGAGTCGGTGCTGATCATGATGACCTCGGCTTTCGCCGGGTACGACCTCACCATGCAGGCGTACGATGTGGCCATGAAGGAAAAATACCGCTTCTTCAGCTACGGCGACGCGATGCTGATTTTGTGAGTCAACAGCCGATAGTCGTCAGTTGGTGGTGAAACACGGAACGATTGACGACCATCGACCATCGACCAATGACTGAATTCGCCATCCTCGTCGCCGGCGGGAACGGGAGCCGGATGGGCGGCACCGTACCGAAGCAGTTTCTTGAACTAGCCGGGAAACCGATTTTGCTCCACACGGTCGAGAAATTCCTTGCCCATTCCTCCGAAATCCGTTTGGTGCTCGTGTTGCCAGAGGCGGATTTCGGGCGGTGGGAAGCCTTGGCTGCTCAACTTCCCGAAACCCATCACCCCATTGCCGTCGTCGCCGGTGGAGCGACGCGGTTTCAGTCCGTCCGCAACGGGTTGCGCACCATTCAGGACGACGGGCTGGTGGCCGTGCACGACGCCGTGCGCCCGCTGGTTTCGGTCGGGGTGATTCGGCGCACGTTTGATGCCGCCGCAGAGTTCGGCAGCGGCGTCGCGGCGGTTCCGGCAAAGGATTCAGTGCGGCAAATCGGCCCGAACGGTGAAAACACGGCCCTTGACCGGGCCACGCTCCGGCTGATTCAAACCCCCCAAACCTTTCGAATCAGTTTACTGAAAAAAGCCTTCGAACACCCCGAAAGCCCGTTGTTCACCGACGACGCCAGCGTGGCGGAAGCGGCGGGTTTTGCCATTCACCTCGTGGAGGGGTCCTACGAAAACCTGAAAATCACGACGCCGGAGGATTTGGTCGTGGCAGAGGCGCTGCTCCAGAGGCCGAATTGACGGGCCTTCCGTTATCTTTGGAAAAATTCGCGTTCCGATGGAAAACTACCAGGAATTCATCAGCCTTGACCCGGCCATTCGCTTTGGCAAACCCTGCCTGAAAGGCACCCGAATTGCCGTGCAGGACGTACTGAGTTGGCTGGCCTCGGGCATGACGTTCGAGGAGATTCTGGAGGATTTTCCGCAGTTGACGATGGAACAACTGCGGGCGGCGCTGGCTTTCGCGGCGGATGCGGAACGGAGGACGAAACTACTTGTCGTTTAGGGATCTAACCGATTTCAATTAGTTCTTTGGCGTTGCAAATGTGGGCATCCATTTTTACAAGATGAACCTCCTCCTCGACGCCAATCTTTCGTTTCGGCTGCTCAAAAAACTGGAAACTGATTTCCCCGGCTGCCTCCACGTTGAGCGCACGGGTTTGCCGATTCCAGCCAGTGACGAAGCTATCTGGCATTGGGCCAAAACGAATGACTGCATCATCGTAACCAACGACGACGATTTTCACCGCCTCGCTTCCCGTCATGGTTTTCCGCCTAAAGTTGTTTTGTTGCGCACAGGCAATCAATCCACGACCTCCATTGCCGAAATTCTCATTCGCCACAAAACCGAGCTTGAGCAACTACACCATTCGAGCGATTACGGATTGCTCGAACTGCTCTGAGCCAGCGAATACCGCACCTCCACCACCCCGCCCGGATGCACCTTCGTTTCGCGTAGTATCCACGCCTGCGGCGCGCTCCTTCTCTGAAACAGCGGAATGCCGTCGCCCAGCAGGACGGGAATGAAAAACAACCGCAGTTCATCCACCAGCCCGGCTTCGAGCAGCGGACGGGCCAGCGCGCCGCCCCCTTCCAGCCAGATTCCTCTGCCCTCGCGCTGCTTGAGGTTTTTGACAAATTCCACCGGGTCGTCCGCCACGAACCGCACGTTGTCGTACCGCGAGGTGCTAGGGCGGCTCGTGAACACGTAATTTGTCGTCCCCGGATTCAGCGCCGGTTCGTTCATCGCCTCCACCACGTCGAACGTGCGGCGACCCATCAGGCAGGTGTCGATGGTTCGGAGAAATTCGGCGTAGCCAAAGTCGTTGTCGGCGTTGGGCACAGGCAGCCAGTCAAGTTCGTCGTTGGGTCCGGCGATGCAGCCGTCGAGGCTCAGGGCCACGTACAGCGTAACAAGGCGGGGGATTGGGTGATTCATGCGAAAGCTATTTTTTCAGCAAAAATCCGGTACGGAGTGACGACGTGGTGTCAGCAGCCAATTTCAAAACCAGCCCGTTTGCGTAGTTTCGTGCTTCCATGCGATCCCGTTTTCCCCCCGAACACTACGTTGAAGGCATCCTCCACGGCGACCGCGTCGTGCTGAGCCGGGCCATCACGCTCGTCGAAAGCCGCCTGCCCGCCGACCGCGACCTCGCCGAGCGCGTGTTGACCGAGTTACTGCCCCACACGGGCCGTTCGGTGCGGGTGGGCATCACGGGCGTGCCGGGCGTGGGCAAAAGCACGTTCATCGAAGCCTTCGGCAGTTACCTCACGGGCCTGGGCAAGCGCTTGGCGGTGCTCACCGTGGACCCGTCGAGTCCGCTCAGCCGGGGCAGCATCCTGGGCGACAAAACCCGCATGGAGCGCCTCAGCCGCGACCCGCTGGCCTACATTCGGCCCTCGGCGGCGGGCACCTCACCCGGCGGCGTGGCCGACGCCACCCGCGAGGCCCTGCTGCTCTGCGAAGCGGCGGGCTTCGAAGTAATTCTGGTCGAAACCGTCGGCGTGGGCCAGAGCGAAGTGCTCGTGAAGGGCATGGTCGATTTTTTCCTGCTTCTGATGCTTGCTGGGGCGGGCGACGAGTTGCAGGGCGTGAAGCGGGGCATCATGGAAATGGCCGACGCCCTGCTCATCACCAAAGCCGATGGCGGGAACCTCGCCCCCGCCCGCCGCGCCTGTGCCGAGTACGAAAGCGCCCTGCACCTGTTTCCGAAACCCGAATCAGGCTGGCAACCACCCGTGCGCACCTGTTCGGCGCTTTCCGGCGAAGGCATCGCCGAAACCTGGACGTTACTCCTGGAGTTTGTCGCCCGAACGAACGCAACCGGTTTCTTCGAAGAAAACCGACAGCGGCAGCGCGTGGCCTGGCTCCACCAGAGCCTCCGGCGAAAACTGGAGGAACTATTTTTTCAAAATGCATTGATTCAAAGCCGCTTGCCCGAATTGGAGGCGGCGGTGCGTCAGGGAGAGGCTCTACCCGTGCAGGTGGCAAGCGAACTTTTGGGTAGTTTTGGGCCGCAATGAAGCACTTCTGGCACCACCTCTCCCACTTCATCTTAAACCACCGCGTCGGGCTGCTTCTCACGCTAGCCCTTTCGACCGCCGCAATGGGTTTCATGGCCTCCCGGGTGCAGCTTTCCTACGAACTGGTCAAAATCCTCCCCGCCAGCGACCCGAATTTTCAACTCTACGAGTCATTCAAGCAACGCTACGGCGAAGATGGCAACGTGCTGGTGGCTGGGGTTTCGACGCCGAAGATGTACACGTTGCCGTTTTTCAACGATTGGTACGACCTCAGCGACCGGCTGAAAAAACTCCCCGGCGTGAAGGACGTGCTCTCCAACACCGACCTCTACGAAGTCCGGCGCAACGACAGCCTCCGCCGGTTCGATTTCGTCCAGCTTCTCGCGCGAAAACCCGTTACGCAGGCCGAACTCGACTCGCTCCGGGGCCGCATCGGCGCGCTGCCTTTCTACAAGGGCTTTATTTTCAGCGACTCCGGTGACGCCCATCTGATGGCCGTGACCTTCGATCAGAAAGCCCTCAACGACCGCAGCCGCATTGCCATCGTCAACGAAATCAAGCGGGAAACCGCTGCCTTCGGCACCCGGCACGGCGTGCGGGTGCACCTCTCGGGGATGCCCTACATCCGGACCGAGTTTTCGTCGGTGGTGTTCAACGAAATGATTTTGTTTCTGGCCCTGGCCGTGGTGGTGACAGGGGTGATTCTGGCCCTTTTTTTCCGGTCGGTGAAAGTCGTCGGGTTTGCCCTGCTCGTCGTGCTGGTGGGCGTGGTGTGGGGGGTGGGGCTGGTGAGTTTGTTCGGTTACAAAATCCAGATTCTGCTGGGACTGCTCCCGCCGCTCATCATCGTGATCGGCGTGCCGAATTCCATTTTTCTGCTCAACAAATACCACGAAGAATACGTCGCCCACGGCAATCAGCGGCGGGCACTCGAAGTGGCCATTGAGAAAATCGGGCAGACCACGTTTCTGGCCAACTTGACGACGGCCATCGGGTTCGGGGTGTTCGCGTTCACGGGCAGTCACCTCCTCGTTGAATTCGGGCAGGTGGCGTCGATCAGCGTGATGGTCACGTATGCCATCGCGCTGGTGTTCGTGCCGGTGGTGTTCAGTTACCTGGCCCCACCTTCGGCCAAACACGTCAGTCACCTGGAGGGCAAACGCACCACGGCCATCCTGCTGTTCATCGAACGGCTCGTGCGCACGAAGCGCCTGGCGATTTACGGTTTCATCGCTGCGCTGGCGCTGGTGTCGGCCTACGGGGCCTCGCGCATTACCGCCGTAGGCTACGTCGTAGACGATCTGCCCACCGAGAGCCCGATTTACGACGACCTGAAATTTTTCGAAAACCACTTCCGGGGCATCGTGCCCTTTGAAGTGAGCATCGATGCCCAGCGGCCCGGCCGGGTGTTGTCGGTGCCGGTGCTGACGAAAATCCGGCGGCTGGAAAAGGAATTTGCCAAGTACCCGGAGTTTACCGAACCCGTGTCCATTGTCCGGGCGCTGAAGTTTTTGTACCAGGCTTACCGGGGCGGCGACCCGAGGTACTACGTGCTCCCCGGCCTGTCGGAACTGAGCAACATGCAGCAGTTTCAAACCAGTCTCGGCGGGGGTGTCAACAAACGGTATGCGGGTTTTCTCGACAGCACCCAGCGCTACACCCGCGTCAGCTTTCAAATGGCCGACGTGGGTACGGTGCGCACCACCCAGCTTTACGACGAGTTGCAGCCCAGGCTCGACACGATTTTCAATTACGACACCGAAACGGGCCGGATGCTGACCGGAGCCGACCGATACGAGGCAAAAATCACGGGCAGCGGCGTGGTCTTCACCAAGGGCAACGAGTACTTGCAACAAAACCTCGTGGAAAGCACCATCCTGGCGATTGTACTGATTTCGGCGCTGATGTGGGCGCTGTTTCTCGATCCGCGCATGATTGCCATCGCCACCGTGCCAAGCCTGATTCCGCTGCTCATCACGGCGGGCATCATGGGCTTCGCGGGCATCGCGCTGAAGCCTTCGACGATCCTGATTTTCAGCATCGCCTTCGGCATCTCTTCCGACGGCTCGATTTACTTCCTGACCCGCTACAAGGACGAACTGAAAAACCGGGGCCGCAGCGTGGGCGAGGCCGTATCGCTTACCATCCTCAACACGGGCGTAAGTATGTTTTACACGGCCATCATCCTGTTCGCGGGCTTTTTCATCTTCACGGCCTCGGAGTTCCGAGGCACCAAAGCCCTCGGTGTGCTCGTGTCAGTCACGCTGCTGATCGCGATGATTTCCAACCTCGTGCTGTTGCCTGCCTTCCTCATTGGGCTGGACAAGCGGCGAACGCGGAAATTGGAGCGGGCATAACAGACTAAAATTTTGCAGCCTTCAAAGTTTCTAAACTTCCTCCAGCAGCGTCCGGAACACCACGTATTTGTTGCGGTAACGGCGGTCCATCTCAGCGCGGATGCGGGGAGCGAAGTCGTTCTGGTAGGATTCGTAATCCTCCATGTCGGCAAAGAAATACTGGAAAGAATACGTCACGCCGCCGTTGTCGATTTCGGTGAGCAGGCGGAACACCCGGTTGCCGATGGGCAGGCCCGTGGCCATCACCTGCGGCACGTGGGTGGCTTTCATCCAGCGCAGCCACTCGTCGTGGGCGTCGTTTTCGATGTTGTACGTGACGTTGTAAAGCAGCATGAAGTAGTGGTTAGTCGCGCACCGACCCGTTTTCTCGCGAAAAATCGGCAGTACGTGCCGCAGTCGGTGACGGGCGAATATCGGTTTTTTCGGAACAAATGAAGAACGGGGCCGATTTTTTTGCCCGCCGTGGATCGGCCCGTCGGATGAAGTACGAAAAACGGGTCACACTTCCCCCACCTCGCTCACCAGCAGTTTGTCGATGCGCCGGTCGTCCATGTCCACCACCTCGAAGCGCAGATCGCGCCAGGTCATCGTGTCGCCCACGACGGGGATGCGTTCCAATTGGTGCAGGATGAACCCGGCCAGCGTGCTGAAATCTTCCTCCAGAAACTCGCGGGGGTCGCGGTTCATGCGGTCGAGGAAGTCGATGAAGGGCATCTGGGCTTCCACGAGGTAGCTGCCGTCCTCGCGTTTGACGAACGCGTAGTCTTCATTTTCGGCATCGGGCACGAAACCCACGATGGCCTCGAAAATGTCATTGACCGTCACCATGCCGAGCAGCGAGCCGTACTCGTCCACGATGAAGCCGTGGTGAACTTTCGCCACGCGAAATTTCTCCAGAATCTGGTAGGCCGAGTTGTTTTCGGGCACGTAGAGCGGTTTCTGCATTAAATCACGGGGGGTTGCGGTGTCGTCGCTGACGTACAAATCCTTGATGCTCACCACGCCCACCATCCGGTCGATGCTGCCTTCGCAAACGGGGTAAATCGCGTGGCGTTCGGCCCGTACGATCTCCCGGTACTCCGCCGACGTGGCGTTGGCGTCGAGCCAGACCAGATCGCTGCGGGGCGTCATCAGCGACGTGATGTTGCGGTCGCTGACGTTGAAGACGTTTTCGACGATTTCCTGCTCCACTTCGTCGATGGTTCCCTGCTCCAGACCTTCGTTGATGATGGCTTTGATTTCTTCCTCCGTCACGGCGCTGTCGTCGCTTTTCCGAATGCCCAAAATCCGGACGATCAGGTGCGTAGATTTAGAAAGCAGCCAGATGAACGGGTAGGTGATGCGCGAGAGCACGCCCATCGGCAGGGCCACCGTTTTGGCGATGCTCTCGGCGCGGGTGAGGCCGATGCGCTTGGGCACGAGTTCGCCGATGACGAGCGAAAAATACGTGATCGCAATCAGGAGCAGCGTCACGGCGATGGTCTGGGCGTAGGGCCGGACGAGTTCGAACTGCTCCAGCCAGACCCGGATGCGGGCGGTGATTTTCTCGCCGGAATAAATACCGGTCAGGATGCCGATGAGCGTGATGCCAATCTGAACGGTGGAAAGAAACGTATCGGGATTTTCGGCCAATTTCAGCGCGGCGCGGGCGCGGCCATCGCCCCGCTCGGCATCGTTTTTCAGGCGGGATTTCCGGGCTGACACGAGCGCAATTTCCGACATGGAAAACACGCCGTTCAGCACCATCAGCAGCAACAAAATCAGAATTTCGGACATAACGGGCGCAAGTTGGGCGGCAGATACGCTTTTTCAAACGAGGTGGCACGATTTAACCGCAACGACGCAGCAGTTGCGCATGGGACGCAACGAAAATCTCCTCGCGTGCTTCCCGCGCAACCGCTGCGTCTTTGCGGTTAAAAAAGCCTACCGCAACGCATCGAACAAAATCTCCGCCGGGTGCAGGGCCGTCCGCCCCGTGCCGTCGTGAATCTGGTGGCGGCAGGAAGTTCCCGGCGCGGCAATGATGACCTCGGCGGGTTGCTGGCGGACGGTCGGGAACAGCACCAGTTCGCCAATCTGCATCGATACGTCGTAGTGCTCGGCCTCGTAGCCAAAACTCCCCGCCATGCCGCAGCACCCGCTCGGGATGAGGTGCACTTCGTAGTTTTTCGGAAAACTCAGGGCCTTTTTCGTCGGCGTCAGCGACGAAAGCGCCTTCTGGTGGCAGTGCCCGTGGAGCTTGATGAGCCGCTTTTCGTCGGTGAACTGCCCGACGTGGATGCGCCCTTCGTCCATCTCGGCGGCGATGAATTCGTCGAACAGCAGGGCGTGCCGGGCCACGGTCCGGGCCGCATCCCGCAACGGCTCCGGCACCAAATCGAGGTACTCGTCGCGCAGGGTGAGGATGGCCGAGGGTTCGATGCCCACGATGGGGGCCGGGTGGCGTTCGAGCAGGCGGCTGAGGGTTTTCACGTTGCGCACGGCGAGTTTCTGGGCGTCGCGCACGAGGCCCTTCGAGAGGTACGTCCGTCCCGATTCATCGTGGCGGGGTAGCACCACGTCGTAGCCCAGGCGGTCGAGGAGCTGCACCGTTTTTTTGCCGACTTCGACGTCGGTGTAGTTCGTGAATTCGTCGGCGAAGAGGTACACCAGCGGGCGGGGTTCGGGCGCAGCAGGCCGGGCGGCACGCTTGTCCTCAAACCGTTCAAACCACTTCCGCAGCGTTGTCCGGGCCAGTTTCGGGATGCTCCGCTGGGGGGCGAAACCCAATGTTTTCTTGGCCAAGCCGCCCGTCAGGCCGTTGCCCATCAGCAGGTTGTACAGCCTGGGGGCGGTGGAAGCCAGTTTGCTGGCGCGGGTGAAATTGCCAATCATCCGCGTGCGGAAGGGCACGCCGTGGGCGTCGTGGTAATGCTGGAGGAATTCGGCCTTCAGCTTGCTCACGTCCACGCTGCTGGGGCACTCGGTTTTGCAGCCCTTGCAACTCAGGCAGAGGTCCATCACCTCGTTGATTTCGGGGTGGTCGAAGGGCTTCTTGTCGGTCGGGTCGCTCAGAAATTGCCGCAGAATGTTCGCCCGCGCCCGCGTGGTGTCTTTCTCGTTGCGGGTGGCCATGTAGCTGGGGCACATGGTGCCGCCGGTCAGGTGGGTTTTGCGGCAATCGCCCGACCCGGAGCATTTTTCGGTCAGGCGGAGGATGTTTTCCTGGCGGGAAAAATCGAACACGGTTTTGATTTCGGCCTTCGACTGATCAGGCGTGAAGCGGAGAAACGCGTTCATCGGCGGCGTGTCCACGATTTTCCCGGCGTTGAACACCCCGTGCGGGTCGAAGGTTTTTTTCACTTCCCGGAACAAGTCGTACACCTCCTGCCCCATCATGAACGGGATGAACTCCCCCCGCAGCCGCCCGTCGCCGTGTTCGCCGCTGAGGGCACCGTTGTATTTTTTGACCAACGTCGCCGTGTCGGCCAGCACCTCGCGAAACTTGCGCTGTCCTTCGGCGGTCTTCAGGTTCAGCATCGGCTCGACGTGAATTTCCCCGGCCCCGGCGTGAGCGTAGTAGCTGGCCTTCAGGCCGTGGCGGTCGAGCAGGGCTTGCAGTTCGCCGATGTAGGCGGGCAAATCGGCCGGGTCGACGGCGCAATCTTCGATGAGGTTCACGGGCTGGGTGTCGCCGGGCAGGTTGCGGATCAGGCCCAGCCCCGCCTTGCGGACGTCCCAGACCGGGTACGTCGCTTCCCCCGTTACGACGGGCCAGGCGTAGCCGAGCCGAGCCGCCTGCAAGTCCCGGATGAACTCACCCGTCCGTTCGGCCAGCCGTTCGGGGGTTTCGGCGAAAAATTCGACCATCAGAATCGCCGCCGGATCACCTTCGATGAAAAATCGGTTTTTGCGCAGTTCGGGGTTTTCTTTCGTGAAATCCAGGATGTATTTGTCCACCAGTTCGCTCGCCCAGGGTTGGTGGCGCAGGGCCACGAGGTTGGCGCGCAGCGATTCTTCCACGCTCACGCAGTGCACGCACACCACCCCAACTTCGGTGGGCGGCAGGGGCAGCAGGTTGAGCGTCAGTTCGGTGGTGATGGCCAGCGTGCCTTCCGACCCGGCCAGCAACCGGCAGAGGTTGAAATCCGGTCCGTCGGGGTCGAAGGGCTGGGCGTCGAGCAGGGCGTCGAGGGCATAGCCGGAATTGCGGCGGCGGATGGTTTTTTTCGGGAAATTCTCCCGGATGCGCTGCTGAGTATCGGGTTCGTCCAGCAGTTCGCTCAGGCGACGGTAAATCTTGGTTTCCAGTTCGTTCTCCACGCCTTTGCCAAGCAATTTGGCTTCGTAGCGCCAGGGCGTCAGGGCCCTGAACTCCGCCTCCGACCCGTCGGAAAGCAGCACCTTCGCCGCCCGGAGGTGGTCGCGGGTGGTGCCCCACACGATGCTGTGCAGGCCGCAGGAGTTGTTGCCCACCATGCCGCCAATCATGGCCCGGCTAGCGGTGCTGGTTTCCGGCCCGAACATCAGGCCGTGGGGTTTGAGGGCCTTGTTCAAATCATCCCGAATCACCCCCGGCTGCACCCGCACCCAGCGCTCTTTTTCGTTGATTTCGAGAATCTGGTTGAAATGCCGGGCCACGTCCACCACGATGCCGCTGCCCACTACCTGACCGGCCAGCGAAGTGCCCGCCGCCCGTGGGATGAGCGTGGTGCGGTGGTCGCGGGCAAAGCGGACGAGGTACTTCAAATCGGCCACCGACCGGGGCAGGGCCACGGCCACGGGCAGTTCCTGGTACACCGAGGCGTCGGTGGCGTACACCCGCCGCTGGGCCTGGTGCTCGGGGGAATCGTTGAAAAACAATTCGCCCTCGAACACGCGCTGCAACACCTCGAAGGCGGAAAACTCGATGGGGGTGGGCATTCTTCGAAAAACTTAATGAACAAAGGTAGGGAGGCGGGGGTGGAAAAAGTGAAAAAATGCCTCCCCAACCCGTCACTGCGAGCCACAATGGAATTGCGGAGGTTTTTGAACGAGCGGAGCAAAGTTCAAACACCTCCCCAGCGCGTCATTGCTTCGCTCCCGGTAGCCGAGATAGCTTTCGGCGAAAACGGTAGGAATGGAAACGTGCTTGGTTGTAGCTCTCTTGGTCTACGATGGGGGATTGCTTCGCTCCTGCGAAAAAACCTCTGCTGCGCTTCGGTTTTTTCGCCTCCGCTCGCACTGACGCGCTGGGGGAGGTTTTTCTTTTCATTTTCCCAAAAACTCCCTCGCCAGCGCTTCCCACTCCGCCTTCAGCGGGCCTTCAAACACCGGCCGCCGGGCGCGGCGGTACCAGTAGCCCGCGTTGAAGGCATCGCCCTCCACCCGGTGGAGGTAGGCGTGGAGCGCGTCGAAGTCGGGCGTGCCCTCGCGGCTCTGGGCGATTTCGTGGGCGGCTGTCCAGTCGCCGCGGGCTTCGTGCCAGAGGGCAACGAGGACGGGCGAAACACCGCCCGGCGGCGTGGACTGACTCAGGCTTGACGTAAATTCCTCGTAAGTCATCGTAAAAAACTGTTTTTCGGGTTTAACCCATCACCGCCCGCAGGCTCAGGAGGGGTTCGGTCAGGCGTGAATCGCCGCTGAATCGCAGGAGCGGACGGGCTTCCTCCGGCGCGATGCTTTTCATGAACACCCGCCACGCCAGGCGGTCGGGCAGTTCGACGGTGGCCGTTGCGTCGTCGGTGGCGGTGCGGCTCAGGTGCCAGGCACCCGCCTCGCGGGCCAGGAACCAGTCACCTCCGCCCTCGCCGGTGATGGTTACCCGGAGCAGGTCGCCATCGTAGCCGGGTACGTCGCGGTAGTGGTGGGGCAGGGCGCGCAGCAGGGTGTCGATGAGCGGGGTGAAGAGGTTTTTCGAGAACAATTCGTCGGCCCCCCGTCCCGTCGCCAGCCGGATTTGCTGCTGGTGGTGCCATTTTTCGGTGTACTCCCGGGCGAGGTGAAACCAGTTTGCCGACTCTGTTTCGCCCGCCCAGGCCACGGAAAACGCCGCTGGGGCGTCCGGGTCGAGCGTGTCGAGGTAATCGCAGTATTCGTTGCCCGTGCGTTCGAGCAGGTCCGTCAACACCGCCGGACTGAGTCGGCGCGCGGCCTGCACCCACTCCGCATTCAGCCGGTTGAGGTACGCAAGCAGGTCGGCGTACGAACGGATTTCGCCCGGAGGGTCGCCCGCGTAGCCGTCGCGGAGGAGCGACAGCGCGCGCAGGTTGCCGTCGAGCAGGTGCGCGGCCACGTCCTTCACCGCCCAGGGCCGGGCCGTCGTCGGAAGGTGCCAGTCCGAAGGGTTCAGGCCCCGGAGCAGCGCGATTAAGTTGGAGTCCAGGTCACGGAGCACGGCAAGCACCGAAATTGGGGGGAGTTGCGGCACGGGTTTTTGAAACTTTTCCGGCCCAAAAATGGTAAAACCCCGCGTAGGACCGACGAGATTTTTCATGCCCGAAGCATTTCAACTCGAACTGTACACCGATTCTCCCGACGAGCGGCCCGTGTTCGTCGCGGGCGATTTCAACGAATGGCAACCCGCCGACGAACGATTTCAACTCTACCGCCTCGACGCCGGGCATTACGGCATCGTCCTGCCCGAGGGCGTGGAATGGCCCCGGCCGTTCGAGTACAAGTACACCCGGGGCACCTGGGCCGACGTGGAACTGACCGCCACCGGCGACTCCGCCCCCAACCGGCGGCTTGACGACCCCACCGGCCCGCACCGCGACTACGTGCCCCACTGGCGGCGCGAAGGGCAGCCGTTTCACCCGCAGTTTGCTCCCCAACTCGTGGACATCAATGGGTTTGAATTGCCCCACCTGGGCCGACCGCGCCGCCTGCGGGTGCTCCTCCCGGCGGGCTACGAAACCAACCCGGAGCGCCGCTACCCCGTGCTCTACCTGCTCGACGCCCAGAACCTCGTGCAGGGCGGCGCGGGCTTCGGCGACTGGGGGCTGGAACGCAGCCTGGCCATTCTGAAGGAGCGGGGACGGGGCGAGTTCATCGTCGTCGGCATCGACCACGGTGAGGAGTTTCGGAAATCGGAGTTCAACCCCTACGCCCACCGCTGGCTGGGGCGGGGCGAGGGCGAGATGTTCGTGAAGGCCGTCATCGAAGGCGTCAAACCGTTCATCGACGGCGAATTTCGCACCCGGCCCGAACGCGAGTACACGGGCATTGGCGGGAGTTCGCTGGGCGGGTTGCTGAGTTATTTCGCGGGGGTGAAAGCCTGGCCCGTGTTCGGCAAGGTGCTCGTGTTTTCGCCTTCGCTGTGGGTCTCGCCCAGAACGTTTTCCGACGCCGGACAGCTTTCCAGTGCCGCACCAAGTCAGTTTTACCTGTTCGGCGGCGGGCGCGAAACCAAATCCATGCAGTCTGCACTCGAGCGGTTGCATTCCGCCCTCCGCCGCCACCCTCAGGTACAAACCCACTTTTCGTTCGACCCCGAAGGCCGCCACGAAGAGGCCCGCTGGGCCAGAGAATTCCCGAAGGCGGCGGAGTGGCTGTTTTCGTCTGAACCCTGATTCGTCGGATTTGGGGATTACTCTGAAGTCACAACAGGAACTGGTAATCGCAAAAAATCATCATGTAACTCCTTGAATCCTGCGAATCAGGGTTCAGACAACTACAATGCAATTCACCTTCTCCTCCACCCCCACTGCCCCGGCGGTCGTTCGTCCCGTTGTTCAGGACGAGTTGCTCCAGAAACTGGCCGATCTGGCCAAAGAAACCGGCTTGCCCGCTGAAACGCTCGCGACCGATTTCAAGGCTGAGGCGAAAGAGGTATTCCCGATTTACCGCCGGGGCGGGCGTAAATTGTACCTCCTCGGCCTGGGCAAAACGACCGACGGCGGTGCTCCTTCTTCCGCCCAACTCATCCGGGCGTTTCGGACGCTGTTTTTCCAGCAAAAAACCAAACTCCCCGCCGACGTGGCCCTCGACCTGCGTGGCTATCCCGTCGATTGGGTGGAATGGGCCGTCAACGGCGCACTGCTGGGCGGGTACAACTTCGGTTTGTACAAAACCGAAGAAGCGCCGAAGTCTGAATTCTTCGGCGAAAACGGCTCCCTTGAAATCGTGGTGGACGAAGAACTTCTTCAAAATTCAAACCATACCCTTCAAACTGGTGTAGCCACCGCCGAAACCCAGCTCCGCATTTTCGACCTGATGAATGCCCCGGCCAACCACAAAACGCCCCAAACCCTGGCCACCTGGGCGCTGGAATCGGGCGAACGGCACGGCTACTCGGTGCGCGTGCTTGACGACGGCGAAATCGCCGAAGCCGGGCTGGCCGCCCTCCACGCCGTCAGCCGGGGCAGCCGGAGCGAACCCGCCTTCCTCATCGCCGAGTACGTCGGCGAAGGGGCTACGCAGAAAGTCGGCCTGGTGGGCAAAGGCGTGACCTTCGACACGGGCGGGGTGTCGATCAAACCCTCCACCAACATGCACCTGATGAAGTCGGACATGGGCGGGGCGGCGGCGGTGCTGGGCACGGTCGAATTGGCGGCAAAACTGAAGCTGCCCGTTCATCTCGTCGGCATCGTGCCCGCCACCGAAAACTCCGTGGACGGCGACGCCATGAAACCTGGCGACGTGATCAATTCGTATTCGGGAAAAACCATCGAAGTCACCGACACTGACGCCGAGGGCCGTCTCATCCTGGCCGACGGGCTGGCGTACTGCGTGAAACACTTCCAGCCCGACGTGCTCATCGACCTCGCCACGCTCACGGGCAACGTTATCGCCGCGCTGGGCTACCACGCCGCCGGGCTCTTCACCGAAAACGACGACTTAGGGAAACGGTTGAAACGTGCGGGCGAGGCCACCGGCGAACGGCTCTGGCGGCTGCCGCTCTGGGAAGAATACGCCGAACACCTGAAATCGGACGTGGCCGACGTGCGGAACTACTCCGGCCAGCCGCATTCGGGGGCCATCGCGGCGGGAAAATTTTTGCAGGTTTTTACGGAAAAACATCCTGCCTGGGCGCACCTCGACATCGCCGGGACGGCCTTCGGCGACACGGATTTCGCGCCCCAGCGGGCAGGAACGGCATTTGGGGTGCGGTTGCTGGTGGAGTTTTTGCGGAATTTGTGAATGTTTTTTAACCACAGAGTACACAGAGTTTTTGCACCGAGTTCGCGGAGTTTTCTCTGTGTCCTCTGTGGTTAAACTCTGCGTACTCTGTGGTTAGAATTTGCCGAATCGCTTTCCATGTTTAGTTTCGGCAAACCGATTCCGCGCGACCCATGCCCCAACCCCTCACCTTCCTCTGCATCTCCACGTTTTTCAAAGGCAACGAGTTCCTGCGGGCCTGCAAGGCGGCGGGCAATGTGGTTTTTCTACTCACCGATAAAAAACTCGAACACAAACCCTGGGCGCGGGAGGCGATTGACGAAATTTTCTACGTCCAGCCCGACGGCGAAGGGCGGCTGGACCTGGAGCAGGTCGCCACGGGCATGGCCCACCTGATGCGCTCCCGACCCGTGGACCGTCTGGTAGCCCTCGACGATTTCGACGTGGAAAAAGCGGCCTTCCTGCGCGAATGCTTCCGCATCCCCGGCATGGGCCAGACCACCGCCCGGTACTTCCGCGACAAGCTGGCCATGCGGATGCGCGCCGCCCACGCGGGCCTGCCCCAACCCCGGTTTTCGCCCCTCTTCAGCGACGCCCAAGTGGCCGAATTTGCCGACAGCATCGAGTTTCCCTGCGTGGTGAAACCCCGGGGCGAAGCCTCCACGACGGGCATCAAAAAAGTTTTCTCGCAGGAAGAACTCTGGCGGGTCGTTCACGACCTCGGCGACCGGCGGCACCACTTCCTCGTCGAACAGTTCCGCCCCGGCGACGTGTACCACGTGGACGCACTTTCGGTGGACGGCCGACAGGTGTTCTGCCAGTCGAGCCAATACCTCAGCACGCCGATGGAAGTGGCCCACGGCGGGGGAATTTTCCGTTCCCTCACCGTGCCCTACGGCTCCGACGACGAGCGGCAGTTGTGCGACTTCAACCAAAAACTCCTCACCGCGTTCAACATGAACTACTCGGCTTCACACTCCGAGTTCATCCGGGGGCAGGACGGGAAGTTTTATTTTCTGGAAACGGCCTCCCGCGTCGGCGGGGCGCATTTGGCCGAGATGGTCGAAGCCGCTACGGGCCTCAACCTCTGGCGGGAATGGGCGCGGGTGGAATCGGCAGTGGCTCGGGGCGAAACCTACGAACTGCCGCCGGTTAGTCGACAGTATTCAGGCATCGTCATTTCGCTGGCCCGGCACGCCTGGCCGGACACGTCGGGTTTTACCGATCCCGAAATCTGGTGGAAAATGACCGAGGAACACCACGTGGGCCTCATCGTCCGCGCCGACGACCGCGACCGCGTGCGCGACCTGCTCGACGACTACGCCCGCCGCATCCAGGCCGATTTCCACGCCTCGGCCCCGGTGGCGAGCCGCCCAACGCACTAACGATGCTGGCTGCGCAGAACTGCTCGTGTATGTCATCTCCGATTAATTTTGCCAGGCGCACCCACCCTCAACATGGACAAAGACGAGGAAAAAGCTGGTGATTACGAATTAAGAGCCATTTTAGTGGCTAAATTGGAACAACTAAACGATACCCTCCTCAACTACCCGACTACCGCGCCCGACGAAGAATTCAAGCGGCTGCAACGATTGGCCATTTATTTTCGCGACTTGATTCGGCGAATTGACGAAAAATGGCAGAAATGACTTTTTATCCAGGCAAAGCCATGAACCCCATCGAAGCCCAGGCCCGGTTGCTGTACGCCCGAATTGACGAGGCCACCGATTCCGCCACCAAGCAAGCAGCGCGGCGCGATTTTCACGCCTACTACGACCAATTGAGCACTGCGGAAAAGACGGCGGTTCAGCCTTTGCTCGACGAAATCCTCGCCCGTGCGTCTCGCTTGGTAGAAGAATTGATGCCCTTCGCTGAGGAAGCGGAACGTCGTTTGAAAACCGTGTCCGTCGAAGCCGAATCTTGACGTAGCGATCCCACTGTACTTTTTTTGCAAACCTCTAAACCAAACCGCCTGCATCACGCGGGCCTGTTTTTCCGAATGGAACCCTTCCACATCAACCGCCGCCGTTTCCTCCAGGGCGCCACGGCCTCGCTCGCCCTCAGCGCGTACGGCGCTTCCGGCCTTGACCTCATTTACCCCGACAAACCCTACCGCGTCGGCCTCATCGGCACGGGCTGGTACGGCAAAAGTGATTTGTTCCGGCTCATTCAGGTGGCCCCCGTCGAGGTCGTCGCCCTCTGCGACGTGGACAAAAACATGCTCAACGCCGCCGCCGATTTGGTCAGTAAACGGCAGAAATCGGGCAAACGGCCCCAGCTCTACGGCGATTACCGGAAAATGCTCGCCGAACACCAGATGGACCTCGTGCTCATCGGCACCCCCGACCACTGGCACGCCCTGCAATGCATCGACGCCGTGAAGGCCGGTGCCCACGTGTACGTGCAGAAACCCATCAGCGTGGACGTGATGGAGGGCGAAGCCATGGTGGCCGCCGCCCGGAAGTACGGCAAGGTGGTGCAGGTGGGCACCCAGCGTAAAAGCACCCCGCACCTCATCGACGCCAAGAAAAACATCGTGGACGCGGGCAAATTGGGCAAGATTTCGCACGTCGAGATGTGCTGCTACTTCCACATGCGGGCCAACGGCAACCCGCCCACCCAGCCCGTGCCCGATTTCCTGGATTACGACATGTGGACCGGCCCCGCGCCGCTGCGCCCCTACGACGGCCTGCCGCACATCCGCTGGTGGCGGACGTTCAAGGAATACGGCAACGGCATTACCGGCGACATGTGCGTACACATGTTCGACACCGTGCGCTGGATGCTCGGCCTCGGCTGGCCCAAAAGCATCACGTCCAGCGGCGGGATTTACGTTCAGAAAGACGGCAAGTCGAACATTTCCGACACGCAATCGGCCATTTTCGCCTACGACGGCCTCAACTGCGTGTGGCAGCACCGCACCTGGGGCACGCCCAACAACCCCGACTACCCCTGGTCGCTGACGCTCTACGGCGACAAGGGCACGCTCTGGGCGAGCACGATGAAGTACAGTTTCCTGCCCGAAGGGAAAAACAACGGCGAACCCATCCACAAGGACGTGGTGTACGAAAAAGAAAAGTACCCCGAAGACCTCACCGAAGAGCGCATTGAACTCAACGCTGCCCCGGCCACCCGCCTGCACATGCTCGACTTCCTGGCGGCCATCCAGAACAAAAGCCGCCCCGTGGCCGACATCGAGGAGGGCCACATCTCGACGGCCTCCTGCATCCTGGCCAACCACTCGATGGAACTCGGTGGCCGCCCGCTGGTGTATGACCCGGCCAAGCGCATCGTCGTCGGCGACGCGGAAGCCACGAAAATGCTGGAACGGGCCTACCGCAAGCCCTGGGTGCACCCGAACCCGAAGTCGGTGTAGTGTTTTCCCAAACGAAAAAAGGCCGTCCTCATCAGACGGCCTTTTTTCGTTTTCGGGCCAAAGCCAGTTCACCGCCTGGTTAATTCGCGTTTCCGCACCAACCGCCCCGGCTGCCCGTCTTCAACGAGGATGTAGCTCAGGTCTTCGGGCAGGGTAGCGAGTTCAAAATTGCCAAACGTGAATTCCACGTTTCGTTTCCAGCCCGTGGCGTCGAAGTACAGCCCGACGGGGTCACCGGCTTCGGTCAGTCGTTCCACCAAAACGGCCTTACCGCCGCGACCAGGGTGGCGGATGCGGTCGAACACCACGGCCTGTCGCTGGCGGGGAATGCTGCCCGTGGCGTAGGCAAAGGCCGGAATGCGCTGAAACACGGTACGGAGTTCGTCGCTCCGGAATTTTTTCCGGCCCCGTTCGGGGCCTTCCACGACCACCGTCGCCGGGGATTCGTTGACCATCGAAGCCACCCGGACTTTCCCCCGGAGGGTATCGCCGGACTCGGTGACGACGTAGCCCTCGACGGGCATCGTGATGGCCCCGAGGGGCAGGTACTGACTGAAGGAAGCGGTGGAAATCAGCAGAAACGCGGAAGCAAAAAGCGCTTTCATGAGGAAGTGTTTTAGAGTTGATTGAGGAATTGATTGCGGCGGTAAAACTAAAATCGGGCGTTTTCTCTCCGTCGTTAAAAAATCTTAAATTGGCCCATACGGCGGCGGGCACGGTTTTAACGGGCTTTTCCTAAAAAAACCGAAATGCGTATGCAGTTGCCCAATGCCCTTCTCAGTGGCCTGGCCGGGGCCGTCGCCCTCACGACGTTCAATGAATCGGCCCGGCGGATCGTGCCCCAGGCCCCCCGCATGGATTTGCTCGGCGAACAGGCCTTCGCCAAACTCCTCAGCAACCTGGGTGAAACCCCGCCCACCGGCGACCGGCTCTACGCCGCGTCCCTGGCGGGCGATTTGATCTCCAACGCCGTGTACTACAGCGCCGTCGGCGCGGGCGACCCCAAAAACGCCGTTCGCAACGGGCTGATGCTGGGTCTGGCCGCCGGGGCCGGGGCCGTGGGGCTGCCCGGCCCGCTGGGGCTGAGCGAATCGACTACGTCGCGCAGCACCACCACGTCGCTGCTGACCGTGGGCTGGTACGTGGTGGGAGGCTTGGTGGCCGGACTGACCTACCGGCTGCTGGCCAACCGAGCCGCGCGAAAAAGAACCACTCCGAACGGGGGAACGAAAATTTTACCCAAAACGCCCGACGCGCTGGCGAGTTGAGCCGCGCGTTTTCATCAACAAAACCCAGAAAGGAGGCACCCATGGCAGAGCAGGATGAAAGCCAGTTGGAAACCAAGGAAGCCCAGATTCGGGCCAAACAGGCCATCAGCCCCGCCGGGCTGGGCGACCAGTCGGTGGAGGGCCACAGCGGGCCGGGCAGCGAAATGCCCCTGCGGGACGCCCCGCCTAGCGAACTTGAGGAAAAGTACGTGGAGGAAGGCCCCAGCCAGGAACCCGCCGAAAACGTGCACATGACGCACCCCAACCGCAATGCCGGTGGCAAAACCGATTCGGGCAAGCCGTCGTACGCCTGAACCGAGTCGTCTCTCCCGCCGATGAGGCGGATTTTCGGCTGCGAAAATCCGCCTCATCGGCGGTTGCTTTTTCGCGTTACCCAACGCCGTGCCGGGTTATTTTTGCCGCAAAACCCACGCCCGATGAACCCGGCGGCTCCCCGCAAAATCATCCACGTCGACATGGACGCCTTCTACGCTTCCGTCGAGCAGCGCGACAACCCGACGCTGCGGGGCAAACCCGTGGCCGTGGGCGGCAGCCGGGAACGGGGCGTGGTGGCGGCGGCCAGCTACGAAGCGCGGGCCTTCGGCGTGCGGAGCGCGATGGCTTCGGTGGTGGCGCTGCGCAAATGCCCCTCGCTCGTTTTCGTGAAACCCCGGTTTGAAGTCTACAAAGCCGTTTCGGCCCAGATTCGGGAAATTTTTGCCGAATACACCCCGCTCATCGAGCCGCTTTCGCTCGACGAAGCCTACCTCGACGTGACCGAAAACCGGCCCGGCATCGAGTCGGCCACTGAAATCGCCCGACAACTCAAAGAAAAAATTCGGGAAGAAACCGGCCTGACGGCCTCAGCGGGGGTATCGTACAACAAATTTCTGGCAAAACTGGCCTCCGACTTCCGCAAACCCGACGGGCTGTACGTGATTAAACCCAGCCAGGGACTGGCGTTCGTCGAACCGCTGCCGGTCGGTCAATTTCACGGCATCGGCAAGGTGACGGCGGAGAAAATGAATCGATTGGGCATCTTCACCGGCCTTGACCTGCGTGGGCAGCCGGAGGAATTCCTGCGCCAGCATTTCGGCAAGGCGGGGAGTTTTTACCACCACATCGCCCGGGCCGAAGATTTCCGCCCCGTCAACCCTGACCGCATCCGCAAATCGGTCGGTTCGGAAAACACCTTCGATCGCGACCTCGAAACCCGCGCCGAACTCGAGGCGGGCCTGCTGCCCCTGCTCGCCGACGTGTGGGGCTACTGCGCACGTAGCCACCTTTTCGGCCGCACCGTCACGCTGAAGGTGAAGTACCAGGATTTCCAGCAAATCACCCGCAGCCGCAGCACCCCGACGCCCATCACCGACGAAGCGTTTCTCGAAAAAATCGCCTTCGAACTCCTCGACCAGCTTCTACCCGTGCCCAAAGGCGTGCGGTTGCTCGGTGCCTCGCTCTCCAACCTCGAATCGGCCGAAGACCTGGAGGGCCGCCAGTTGACGCTGCAATTTTAACCCCGGCCAACCCGGAAAGATTTTCGTACTTTTCAGGCGTTCGTCCAAACCTCTGTTTTCATGAAAAATTTCCTCTTCTGCCTTTTGCTGGCATTTGGTAGCGGCGTCCATGCCTACGCTGTTCCGGATGTACCGAACACCATCCCCCCGTTGCAAGCCGATTCCACCGATCTGCGTGCCTACGCGGGCACCTACGAATTCGCCAGCGGCTCGCCCATCGGCCAGTTTGTGATCAAACTCGAAAAAGGCGACCTCTACGGCGAAGCCGACAGCTACGGAGCCAACAAACTCCTGAAACAGCCCGAACCCGACACCTTCAAGTCCACCAGCCAGTACGGCTCGGTGCTCACCTTCACCCGCGACGCCAACACCAAGGCCATTACCGGCTTCAAAATGGCCATTCAGGGGCAGGAATTGGTGGCGAAAAAGAAATGAGGAGAAAGGAAAAAGAGCGAGGGGAATGCCCTTTTTCCTCTTGCTATCTCCCTTCTCCCCTCAAATTTCATTGTTCCGCTCCGCTGCCTCGTCGCTGAGGCGGGCGAAGGTGCCCCGTGAGCGGCGGCTTTCGCTTTGGTAACCCATCCGGCGCTGGTCGCTGCCGGGGTCGGGCAGGAAGCGGTTGATGAGGCCGAGTACATCGGTGGTGAGTTCGGGGAACAGTTCGTTGGCGATGGAAGCCAGTTTGCCCGACATCGTCACGACCAACTCGGCGTCGCCATTTTTCATCGCTTTGATGATTTGATCTGCCGTGTTTTCGGCCGTGTCGGAAAGCAGGGGAATCGAATCGGCGATCTTGAACCAGGCGTACTCTTTTTCGTGCTGGCCTTTGACGACCACGTTGCGCGGACTACCTGTACGGGTCAGGTTGGGGAAAACGGTCGTTACCACCACCCCATGCCGGGCAACTTCCGAGCGTAGGCCCTTCGAGAAGCCCCCCAGCGCGTACTTACTGGCGCTGTAGGGCAGCAAGTGCGGCAGGCTGACCTTACCCCCCACCGAGGCCACGTTGACGATGCGCCCGTCGCGGCGGCGTTTCATCTCGGGCAACACGGCCAGGATGGCGTACAGCGGGCCGTAAAAATTGGTGTTCATCGCTTCGTCGAAATCGCCCACGGTCAGGTTTTCGAGGGGGCTGACCTGGATGATGGCGGCGTTGTTGATGAGCACGTCCACGCGCCCGTACCGCGCCCGCACCCGCTCGAGGAGGGCCTCGACTTCCTCCTGCACGGTGATGTCGCACGGCACGGCCAGTACCTCGGCCCCGCGACCGCGGAGTTCCTGCTCGGCGCGGCGGAGTTGGTCGATGCTGCGGGCGCAGATGGCCAGTTTGGCCCCTTCGGCGGCGAGTTGGCGGGCCATCACCAAGCCTAGCCCCCGCGAGCCGCCCGTGATGAGCACGACTTTACCCCGGAGGTCGTATTTTCTGGATTGGCGAAAAATAGCCCGGCCGGCCAGCACGAGGCCGACGCCGAGGGCGAGAGGAAGCAGGCGGTTTGCGTTGCGGTTTGCCATGGAACAGGAAGTTTTTCCAACCGGGCAAAAGAGTTATGCCATTTGTCCAATGCCGTTTGGTTTCGGGTCCATGCCGGTACGGTTTTTTGACCAAATCCGACCCGGTTCAGCTCAACAACCCGGTTCAGAACATGAAAATCGAAGTTGAAAACGAAAGGCCCTTCCTGCCCGACGGGCGGCACGTCGTGGAAATCACGCACATCGACGAAGGCACCAGCGAATACAAGGAAGTGCCGTTTTTCGCGGTGCGGTTCGAAAACGAGGAGGGCATGATCGTCCAGCGGTTTTACACCTCGCCCAAAGCGCTGCCCATCACGCTGGGGCTATATCAGGCCGCGGGGGTGCCCGTCGAAGAAGGCAAAAATGTGGACACGAAGCAGTTGATGGGCAAAAAGGTGTCCATCGAAGTGGGCGAACGCAGCTACGAAGCCCCCGACACGGGCAACGAGCGGACGCTGAAGCAAGCCTACGGGTTCCAACCCGCGTAATTTCGTTTTTCCCAAACAAAAAACCGGCCCGGTGTGATCCCGAGCCGGTTTTTTGTTTGGTCATCCAACCGTCAGTTGCGGCGATCACGCCGGTTTTCGCGGCGGTCGCGCACGTTTTCCCGCCGATCACGCACATCTTCTCGCCGGTCGCGCACGTCTTCCTTCGAATCCCGTACGTCTTCACGGGCGTCGCGTCGGTCCTCCATCCGGTCGCGGCGGCCCCCGTTGTGTTTGGCGTCGCGGACGTCCTCGCGGCGATCCCGGACGTCTTCGCGCCGGTCGCGGACATCTTCACGGTGGTCACGGCGGTTTTCGCGCCGATCCCGCACGTTTTCGCGGCGATCGCGGACGTCCTCACGCTGGTCGCGGCGTTCAGCGGTGGTTTGAGCCGTGGCGGTAAAGGCAAGGGCGGCGAAAGTGAGCAGGCAAATCGTCTTTTTCATCGAAAATCGTGATTTGGTGGTTTGGAAACGCCGCTTTGAAGTACTCACCCGCCGATGGTTTAACGCCCGCCCGCCCAGCCGCTGGTTTTGGCCCAGTCGGCAAACCAGTCCAGCACCTCCGGATTCCGCACCGAGCCGGGGTTGGCCACTTTCTCGAGGGGCAGGCCGAGCAGGATTTTTTTCACGGGCAACTCCAGTTTTTTGCCGCTGAGCGTGTACGGCACGCCCGGCACGGCCACCACCGCGTCGGGCACGTGGCGAGGGCTGTACTGGTGTCGAATTTCGGTTTTTAGTTTGGAAAGCAGCGCGTCGTCGAGGGTTTGCCCCTCGGCCAGCACGACGAACAGGGGCATGTAATCGGAGCCATCGGGGCCTTCCAGGTGCACGATGAGGCTGTCCCGGATTTCGGGCACGCTTTCCACGGCCCGGTAAATTTCTGCCGTGCCGATGCGTACGCCCTGCCGGTTGAGCGTCGCATCAGACCGGCCTAAAATGATGACGCCCCCGCGCGGGGTGATTTTCAGGAAATCTCCGTGCCGCCAGATGCCCGGATAGTCTTCGAAATAGCTGGTCCGGTAGCGGCTGAAGTCGGGGTCGTTGTAAAAAAAGACGGGCATTGAGGGCATGGGCTGCCGCACGACCATCTCCCCCACTGCGTCGGTGACGGGCTGGGCGTGATCGTCGAAGGCCACCATGTCGCAGCCGAGGCAGCGGCACTGGATTTCGCCCTCGTGCACCGGCTCCCAGGGGCAGCCACCCACCCAGGCCGTGCAGACGTCGGTGCCGCCGCTCATCGAACTGAGCCACACGTCGGATTTTACGGCTTCGTACACGTAATCGAAACCCTCCGGCGGCAGCGGTGAGCCGGTGGAGCCGAGGGTGCGCAGGGCGCTGAGGTCGAAGGTTTCGCCCGGTTTGAGGTCTGCTTTCCGGCAACTCATCAGGTAGGGTGCCGACGTACCGAAGTGCTCCATGCGGGCATCCTGGGCCAGTTGCCAGAGGCGGTTGAGGTCGGGGAAGCCCGGCGAGCCGTCGTAGAGCACCGCCGTCGCCCCAGCGAGCAGGCTGGCGTTCAGGAAATTCCACATCATCCAGCCCGTGGTTGTGAACCAGAAAAAACGCTCGCCGGGGCGCACGTCGTTGTGCAGGCTGAGGTACTTGAGGTGCTCCAGCAGTGCGCCGCCATGGCCGTGGGTGATGGCCTTGGGCAAGCCCGTGGTGCCCGAGGAGTACACCACCCAGAGCGGATGATCGAAGGGCACCGGCTCGAAGCGGAGGGGTTCGGCCGGATGTTGCTGCATATCGGCCCAGGTGGTCGCGCCCACCATGTCGCCCACCGCGACGAGGCGTTCGACCGTGGGCAGACCAGCGGCCAGTTCGCGCAGGGTGTCGGTTTTGTCGAAAAACTTACCCCCGTACCGGTAGCCCGTTACGCCAATCAGCACCTTCGGCTCTACCTGCCGGAAGCGGTCGAGCACGGAGGCCGTACCGAAATCGGGCGAACAACTCGTCCAGACCGCCCCCACGGCCATCGTAGCCAGCAGGGCAACGGTCGCTTCGGGAATCGTGGGCAGGTAAGCCGCCACGCGGTCGCCGGGTTGCACGCCGACATTTCGGAGCCAGGTGGCGAGGACGGCGGTCTGGCGTTCCAACTCTTCCCAACTCATTTCGTTCAACGGACCGATCTCGGAGGCCACGAGCAGGGCGGGCCGATCGACGGTTTTTTGGCGAAACACGTGCTCGGCGTAGTTGAGCGTGGTCCCCTCGAACCAGCGGGCCTGGGGCATTTCGCCCGACAACACGCGTTGGTACGGCGAATGAAATTTTACCTTGAAATACTCGGCGATGCTTTGCCAGAACGCTTCCAGGTGTTCGACGGACCACCGGCGCAGGTTTTCGTAGTCGGTGAAGGTCAGGCCGTGGCGCTGGGCCAGCCAGTCGGCGTAGCGGGTGAGGTTGGCGGTTTGGCGGAGTTCGGGGGTGGGTTGCCAGAGCAGGCGGGGGGTGGCTTCGGACATTCGGATTCGACTTTGAGGGCCGAAGTTCTCAATACTGACGGAGAATGTCCAGAAATTCGGCGAAGGTCACGATGCGGGTTTTATCGAACGCCCTTAACGTGAGCAGATCCCGGTCGCCCGTAATCAGGTAATCCAGGTTGGCATCGAATGCGAATGAAATCAGAAAATTGTCTTTGGGGTCGCGAACTCCGGTTTTGTGTGACCTGATTTTCACCCAACGCGCAGCAGTCCGCATTAATTCGAGGGCTTCGGATACTCGTTCCGGCCGAACGAATTTCTGCAACTCCGGCCGCTGAACTACCTCCTCGAACTCCTCCTGAATCTCGTCACAGGCGAACAGCCGGATTTGTTCGGAAAGCAAAATTTCTTTCAGCCCGTACAGTTTTTGGCCGATGCAGAAACTGACCCAGTTGTTGGTATCAAAGCCGATGCGCAGCCTCGGCTTTTTCCGCACGGTAGGCATTTATTTCGCGTTGAATGTCGTCGTCGGTTAACGGAACCTCCTCTGTTGGTGCATTTTCGATGAACCGTTCCAATTGCTGCCCAATGGTTTCGATTTCAACAAAATCCATGGTCTTGAGCAATTCCATCAAATCGCGCTTTCGGGCTGGACTGACCAACACCGTGACCCGTTCTTTTCGCGTTGCCATGCGTCTATGATTTTCGGAAAAATACGCCCCGTTGAGCAAAGGGCCAAACTCAAACAAAAGAACCTCTCCCCGGTTTTTTCGGTGAATCACCCCACCCATGCCCGAACTTTCCCTCTGCTGGCTCCGCCGCGACCTGCGCCTGACCGACAACGCCGCCCTCTACCACGCCCTGCGCTCCGGGCGGCCCGTGCTGCCCCTGTTCATTTTCGACAAAACCATCCTCGACGCGCTCGACGACCGGCGCGACCGGCGGGTGCAGTTCATTCACCAGGAAATCAGCCGCTTGCAAGCCGAACTGACGGCGATGGGTTCGACGCTGCTCGTGCGGCACGGTACGCCGCGGGCGGTTTTTGAAACCTTGCTCAACGAGTTCGACGTCGCCGAGGTGTTCACCAACCGCGACTACGAACCCGCTGCCGTGGAGCGCGACGCGCTGATTTCGGGCCTGCTCCGCGAGCACGGCATCGGTTTCCACGCCTTCAAGGACCAGTGCATTTTTGAAACGAACGAAGTGTTCAGCGGCGGCGGCACGCCCTACACCGTGTTCACACCGTACAGCCGCCGCTGGAAAACCCTGCTGACGGATTTTTTCCTGAAGCCCTACCCCACCGAGCGGTATTTTTCCCATTTCCTGAAAATCGATGCCCAGCCGATTCCGCGCCTGGAAGAACTGGGTTTTCAACCAGCCGGGGGCGGCTTTCCGGAAAAAATACTCAATCAAAACATTCTCCGCGGCTACCACGAGCGCCGAAATTTTCCCGCCGTAGAAGGCACCTCGCGGCTGGGGCTGCACCTGCGCTTCGGCACGGTTTCGATTCGGGACGTGGCCCGGCAGGCGCGGGAAAACAACGAAACGTTTCTCAACGAATTGATTTGGCGGGATTTCTACTTTCAGGTTCTGCACCATTTCCCGCACGTCGGGTGGGGGCGGGCCTTCAAGCCCGAATACGACCGCATCGCCTGGCGCAACGACGAGGCCGAGTTCGCCGCTTGGTGCGAAGGCCGCACGGGCTACCCGCTGGTGGACGCCGGGATGCGCCAACTCAACCAGACCGGCTACATGCACAACCGCGTGCGGATGGTGACGGCCTCGTTTCTGACCAAGCACCTGCTCGTGGACTGGCGCTGGGGCGAGGCGTACTTCGCCAAAAAACTGCTCGATTTCGACCTCTCGGCCAACAACGGCGGCTGGCAGTGGGCGGCGGGGAGCGGCTGCGACGCCGCGCCGTATTTCCGGGTGTTCAACCCCACGCTCCAGACCCGGAAATTCGATGCCAACCTCGCCTACGTCCGGCGCTGGGTGCCGGAGTTTGACACGCTGGAGTACCCGCGGCCCATCGTTCAACATGAGGTGGCTCGCGACCGGGCGCTGCGGGCGTACAAAACGGCGCTGGGCAAGGAAGGCGGCGGTTGACAGACGGTTTGGGGAAATTGGTTCGTTGTTTGCGGGCCGGGAAACGTACCCGACCGACGAATGCCATGAAAACGCCCTTCCGATTTTTTCTTAGCCTCATCCTCTTGACCATCCTTTGGCTGGCGTTCAGCTCGCCCGCCGACGCCCAGTCGCGCAAGCGGAGCAAGAAAACCGAGCAACGGGTCAAGAAAAAAAGCCGCCAGCCCGAACGGACCCGGCGCCCGGAGCGAACCTCCCGCACCAGCCGCAAACGCCAGCGCACCGACCGCGTCGCCTCCGTTGAAAAAACCCAGACCACCCGTCGCGAACGCCGCCAGGAAACAGCGCCCGAACCAAAGCCCGCAACGCCCACCGTGGCACCGACGACGGCGCGCCGCGAAGCCCGCACCGAACGCAAAACCGCCAATTCTGACAAACGCGTGGGTTGGGACGCCAAAGGCCGCCCGCTCTACGAAGAAACTGGCGGCAAACGGTACTACGTCAACGCCAGCGGCAGCAAGGTGTACGCGGCGGGGAATTGAGCGGGTTTAGCGTTCAGGGTTTAGGGTTTTTCCGCAGCCTACTCCTGCACCATTTCACCCCAACTCCGGCAAGCGCAGCAGCAGATTCGGGTTCGGGCAATTCCGAAGAAACGCCTCCCGCTGCGAAGGCGCACACACGCCGGGGTAATCGCCCTCGTGACCCTGCATGTCGGTGATGAGTTGGAAATGCAGGTGCGGAGGCCAGTCGCCGTTTTCGGGGAACGAGCCGATTTCGCCGATGAGTTCGCCCGCTTTCACCGGCAAGCCTTCTTTTTTCCCGACCAACGACGCCCGCGACAGGTGGCCGTAGAGCGTGAAAAACCGCAGCATTTTCGGTCCGAAGCGGTCGATGAACGGCAGGTGGTGCCGCAAAATCACCGTTGGGCCGTAGTCGCCGAAGTTGCCGTTATCCTGAAAGCTGTAAATCACGCCGTCGAGGGGCGCGAAGACGGGCGTGCCCGCGTCGACCCACAAATCCACGCCGAGGTGAACGCTGCGGGGTTCTTCGCCCGTGGCGTTGAAATGCGCGCTGCGGCGGTACAGCACGCGGTCTTCGCCGTAGCCGCCCACGCCCACGGTGGCGTCGTAGGCCCAGAGTTTGCCGAAGACGTAGTCGTTGAAGCGTTGAGTGTTCGCCAAATCCAGGTCATTGAGTTCGCGGTTGGCGGCGGTGAAATCAAGCCGGAAGGGCCGGGCGAGCACTTCGGCGGGTAACACGGCGGCAAAGGCCGGGTGGCGGGCGAGCAGGTCGGGAAGGGTCAAGGGAGGCGAGTTTGTAGTTTGAAGTTTGTGGTTTGTAGTTCGGAACAATCAACTACAAACCACAAACTTCAAACTACAAACTCGTCTTATCTTTACCGCATTCCAAAAAAATCGCACTTAACCACAAATGCCCGAATCAACTACCCAGCCCGCGTACCGCGCGAAGAAAATCTTCGGCCACCCTCAGGGCCTGTTCCTGCTGTTCACCACCGAAATGTGGGAGCGCTTCAGCTACTACGGCATGCGGGCCGTGCTGACGCTGTACTTCACGCAGGCCCTGCTGATGGACAAGGCCTTTGCCTCCAATTTCTACGGCGCGTACACGGGCCTGGTGTACCTGACGCCCCTCATCGGCGGGTACATTTCGGACAAGTACTGGGGCAACCGTCGCTCCATCCTGACGGGAGGGACGCTGATGGCGCTGGGGCAATTCCTGCTGTTTTTTTCGGGAACGTTCTACAACCAGCCCATCGGCAGCCAGTTGCTCTACCTCGGCCTGGGCGTGATGATTGTGGGCAACGGGTTTTTCAAACCCAACATCTCCTCGATGGTCGGCACGCTCTACGAACCCGCCGACCGCCGGAAGGACGCCGCCTACACGATTTTTTACATGGGCATCAACCTCGGCTCCTTCATCGGCCAGACCATCTGCGCGCTGGTGGGCAACACGGGACGGGCCGAAGACTTCCGCTGGGCGTTTCTTGCCTGCGGCATCGCGATGGTGCTCGGCACAGTGATTTTTCAGTGGGGGAAACTCAAGTACCTGCTTTCTTGGAAAGGCGAACCGGTGGGCCTGACGCCACCCACCTCCACCGCCGTCAAGCGGGTGTACTGGGTACTGCCCGCACTGCTCGTCGTGAGCCTGGGGCTGCTCTGGTTCGACGTCAACGTGTACCCCATTCTGCTCATTCTACTCGTGGCAGGGGCCTTGTTCATCCTGGTCATGATCCTGGCCGACAAAAGCCTGACCGCCCGCGAAAAACAGCAGGTGGGCGTGATTTACACCGTTTCGTTCTTCGTGATTTTCTTCTGGGCGGCGTTTGAGCAGGCGGGTGCTTCGCTCACCTTTTTCGCCGACGAGCAGGTGGACCGTGAAATTTTCGGCTGGACGATTCCGCCCGCGCTGTTCCAAAACTTCAACCCCTTTTTCGTCGTCACCTGCGCGCCGTTCATGGCCGCGCTCTGGACCTACCTGGGCAACAAAAAGCTCGAACCCGCCTCACCCTACAAAATGGCCCTCGGCCTGGCGCTGCTTTCGATTGGCTACCTCATCATGCTCCCCGCCGTGAAAGACCCCGTGCCGGGCGTGAAAGTGAGCGCGCTGTACCTGGCGGCGCTGTACTTTTTCCATTCCGTCGGGGAGTTGTGCCTCTCGCCCATCGGGCTGTCGCTGGTCAACCAACTGGCCCCGGCCAAGTACTCCTCGCTGCTGATGGCGGTGTGGTTTCTGGCCAACGCGGCGGCCAATAAGTTCGCCGGCACGCTCAGTTCGTTCTACCCCGAACCCGGCAAGCCGACTAATTTTCTGAGTTACCAGATGAATAACCTCTACGACTTTTTCCTGCTCTTCGTCGTCATGTCGGGCGTGGCGGCAGTGCTCTTGTTTTTGCTGTCGAGAAGGTTGAAGCGGATGATGTGATTGTCTGAATCAGGATGGCCAGGATGTGAGGATGCCCAGGATATACATTCAGGAAATAAAATCTTGTTCATCCCCACATCCTGGCCATCCTGATTCAGATTTTCTTCGCCCGGTACCCCTCCTTCCCCAGCCAGGCCGTGATTTTTTCCCGGAAATCGCCCTGAATCAGGATTTCGCCGTCTTTGGCCGAGCCGCCCACACCACAGAAGGTTTTCAGGCGTTTGCCCAGGTCGGCCAGGTCGGCGTCGGTGCCGACGAAGCCCGTCACGAGCGTCACCTGCTTGCCCCCACGGGCTTTTTTGTCGAGTTGTACGCGGAGGTTTTGTTTCGCCGGAGGCAACGTTTCAGCGATGGGGCTGTCTTCGGATTGGTACTGAAAATCGGGATTCGTGGAATACACGATGCCCGTGCGGTTTTGCTTGGCCATTGGTTCTGAAAACTGATGCTCACTTTCTGTTTCAAAAGTATCGTGAAAAATTATCTGCTCGTGCTCTTCCTGCTCGCCGCCGTGCCCGCACTCGCCCAAACCGCCCGCGACCGCGACACCATCCTCGCCATCCTCGACCGGCAAACGCAGGCCTGGAACGCGGGCGACATTCCCAGCTTCATGCGGGGCTACTGGGAGTCCGACAGCTTGCTTTACATCGGCAAATCGGGCGTGCGGAAGGGCTACCGCACCACGCTCGAAAACTACCGCAAAAACTACCCCGACCGCGCCGCGATGGGCACGCTCGCGTTCAACATTTTGAAAGTCGATTTTCCGGCGAAGGATGTCGCCTTCGTCGTAGGCCGTTGGCACCTTACACGCCCCGAAAAAGGCGATGTGGGCGGGCATTATACACTCCTCTGGAAGAAAATTAAGGACGAGTGGGTGATTGTAGCGGACCACTCGTCGTGAGTAAAAAGTGGCAAGTGACCAGTGAAAAGTGGTTCTTTGGTGAAACTTTCCACTTGCCACTTATGAACTTGTCACTTGGCACTACCTTCCGGCACCGGTTCCGCTTCACGCAGGACGACGTGGTAAAATTCGCCAACGTCTCCGGCGACGACAACCCCCTGCACCTCGACCCGGAGTTTGCAGCCCAGACGATTTTCAAACGCCCCATCCTGCACGGCTTCCTGGGCGGCAGCGTATTTTCCAAAATCATTGGGACGCAGTTTCCCGGTTACGGCAGCATCTACCTGAAGCAGACGATGGAGTTCCTGCGCCCGATGTTCGTGGACACCGACTACGAAGCCGTTTTCACCATCACCGCCATCAATCCCGAGCGCCACACCGCCGACTTGACCACCGAAATCATCGACGTGGAAACCGGCAAAGTCACGACGCGGGGCGAGGCGACGGTGATGAATCGGGAGAAGTTCTGAGTTTGTAGTTCGTGGTTTGTAGTTCCTTCGGCGTCAGCCAACTACAAACCACGAACTACAAACCAAAAAAGGCCCCAGCGCACGCGCCAGGGCCTTTTTTAGTAGCGGAATGTCAGCGAGTTAAGCCGTTTTCTCGTTCTTCATGTTCTGCACTTCCGAGCGAATGCTTTGCGAAAGGGTCTTCAAATCCTGCATCCCTTTGCGTACGCGGGTACCGGCAGCCTGGTTGCCTTTGTCGTAGAACTTCTCGAAGTCGCCTTCCAGAGACATAACCAGGTTCTTGATTTCGCTGAAACGGTTCATGGTGTTGAGGGGTTTAATTGAGTGGAAAAAATGCCTTGAAACGCTCAAAACGGCGTTTTCTGCCGAAAGAAATGCATTTCCCACCTCTCCACCAAATGCCCGCCCGAAAAAAATAGTCAAAAATTATAAATAAATTATGCAAAGGTGGCGATACCCCGCCCGGCGTAAGCTCCGTTTTGCAATTTTTCCTGAATCGACTCGAAGGCGTTGAGGGTTCGCTCCACGTCGTCGAGCGTGTGGGCGGCGGTCGGGATGATGCGGAGCATGATGACGCCTTTCGGCACCACCGGGTACAAAACGATTGAGCAAAAAATGCCTTCGTTCTCCCGCAAATCGGCCACGAGGTGGCTCACCACGGCTTCGTCGTACTCGCCGTGCAGGAACACGGGCGTGACCGGCGAGGTGGTCGTGCCGATGTTGAATCCGCGAGCGCGGAAGCCGTTTTGCACGGCGTTGACGATGGTCCAGAGCTTCTCGCGGAGCTGGGGCTGGGTTTGCACCAGTTCGAGGCGCTTCAGCCCACCAATCACCAGCGGCAAAGGCAGCGACTTGGCGTAGGTCTGCGAGCGCATGTTGTAGCGCAGGAAATTGATGATTTTCTTGTCCCCGGCGATGAACGCGCCGATGGAAGCCATGCTTTTTGCAAACGTCGAGAAGTGCAGATCTACGCCGTCCTGGCAGCCGAGGTGTTCGGCCACGCCCGACCCCGTCGCGCCCATCGTGCCGAAGCCGTGGGCGTCGTCGACGAGCAGGCGGAACTGGTATTTTTTCTTCAAAGCCACGATTTCGTCCAGTTTGCCTACGTTGCCCGACATTCCGAAAACGCCTTCCGTGATGACCAGCACGCCGCCGCCCTGCTCGTCGGCGAGGCGGGTGGCCCGCTGGAGGTTTTTCTCCAGCGATTCCATGTCGTTGTGACGGAAGGTGAAGTACTTGCCCAGCTTGGCTTTGTGGAGCCGGATGCCGTCGATGAGGCAGGCGTGGCTTTCGGCGTCGTACACGATGACGTCCTTCATGTCCACCATCGCCTCGATGGCCGACATCACGCCCTGGTAGCCGAAGTTAAGCAGGAAGGCGTCTTCTTTTTGCACGAAGGCCGCCAGCCGCCGCTCTAGCTCTTCGTGGTAGGGAGTTTGCCCCGACATCATGCGGGCACCCATCGGCGCGGCCAGGCCGAATTTGGCCGCCGCGTCGGCGTCGGCTTTGCGCACTTCGGGGTGGTTGGCCAGGCCGAGGTAGTTGTTGAGGCTCCAGTTGAGGACTTCTTTCCCGCGAAACTTCATGTACGGCCCGATTTCGCCTTCGAGGTAGGGAAACGCGAAGTAGCCGTGGGCAAGGTCGGAATACTGGCCCAGGGGGCCGGGGTTGGCAAGACGCCGGTCGAACAAATCCGCCATAAGTTGGTGATGCTGAATTGGTTGGAATCGTGCCGCAAAGGTAGGCGTTTTGGGGCGGGTTTTCAAACGGCTCACCAACTGCTTGCAAATCGCTGAGCTATCGCTTTCTGGGTGAACTTTCGTTAATTTGCTTCACTCCAACGACACGCCCATGACTGCTACCCAAGTCCGCTCTCGCTTCCACGCGCTGATTGACCGCGTCGAGAACACCGAACGCCTCAAGCAGATGTACGACGCCCTCGCCGACGTGGAGGGTTTGCCCGACGAAATCACCGACGAATTGACGCCGGAGCAGCGGCAACGGCTGGAACGCTCGCTGGAGCAAGTGAAACGAGGAGAAACCTGGACTCACGAGGAGGTGATGGCCAAAGCAAAGCAATGGCTCACGAAATAATCTGGACGCAGCAGGCAACCGACGATTTCGAGGCCATCGTGGACTACTTGCGCGAAACATGGTCGGAAGAAATTGCCGACACGTTCATCGAAACCGTGCGGAAAAAGGCAAGGCTGCTGGAAGAAATGCCGGAATTGGGTACGGTGTCAGGAAAGTACGTAAACGTTCGCCGGTTGCTACTTTCCAAGTACAATGTGCTTTACTATCAGGTTGAAAGTGACCTACTTTTTTTGCTGAACATTTTCGATACCCGTTCGAATCCGGTTGAAAATCCGTATGAGTAAAATGGATTCTTTCGAGTTACTTTTTGTCTTACTGCTTTTCGTTGCGGGTGTCTTCTTTTCAATCGGATGGATTTTAGAAAAAATGGATAGGTCCAACCCACTTCTTGAACTGTCTCGAAAAGAAGTGAATAAACTTTCTCTCGTGTTTTTTTCGCTACTTTTCGGTGCGATGATTTCCCTCAAAGGGTGCTTTTGAGGGAATATGCCCGTTTATTTTTTTTATGATGCCCCAAATCCAAAAAATCCTCATCGCCAACCGCGGAGAAATCGCCCTGCGCGTGATGCGCACCGCCCGCGAAATGGGCATTGCCACCGTGGCCATTTTCAGCGAAGCCGACCGGCAGGCCCTCCACGTCCGCTACGCCGACGAGGCCGTGTGCGTGGGGCCGCCGCCCTCCAACCAGTCGTACCTGCTCGGCGACAAAATCATTCAGATTTGCCAGGAACGGGGCGTGGACGCCATTCACCCCGGCTACGGGTTTCTGAGCGAAAACGCGGGTTTCGCCCGCAAAGTCCGGGAGGCCGGGCTGATTTTCATCGGTCCTTCGCCCGAGAGCATGGAGATGATGGGCGGGAAAATCTCGGCCAAGCAGGCCGCCCGCCGCATGAACGTACCCCTCGTGCCCGGTGTGGACGAGGCCATCACCGACCGCGCCGCCGCCAAGCGCATCGCCGCCGAGGTGGGCTACCCGATTCTGATCAAAGCCTCGGCGGGCGGGGGCGGCAAGGGCATGCGCATCGTCAATGCCGATGCTGAATTTGATGAACAACTCGAACGCGCCCGGAGCGAAGCCCTCGCCTCCTTCGGCGACGACGCGGTGTTCATCGAAAAATACATCACCTCGCCCAAGCACATCGAGATCCAGGTGCTCGGCGACCAGCACGGCAACATCGTCCACCTCTTCGAGCGAGAATGCTCCGTGCAGCGACGGCACCAGAAACTGGTCGAGGAAGCCCCTTCGGCGGTGCTCACGCCCGAAATTCGTGCCCGCATGGGCCAGTGCGCCGTGGACGTGGCCCGGGCCTGCAACTACCACGGCGCGGGCACGGTGGAGTTCATCGTGGACGAAAACCTGGATTTTTATTTCCTCGAAATGAACACCCGCCTCCAAGTGGAGCACCCCGTCACCGAACTCATCACGGGCGTGGACCTGGTGAAGCAGATGATTTACGTGGCCGAGGGCAAACCGTTGCCGTTCACTCAGGAAGACCTGAAAATCAATGGCCACGCCATCGAAAGCCGTGTCTGCGCCGAAGACCCGCGCAACAACTTCCTGCCCGACGTGGGCACGCTGCACACGTACGTCCGGCCCCAGGGCAACGGCGTGCGGGTGGACGACGGCATCGAGCAGGGCCAGGCCATCCCGATTTTCTACGACGCCATGTTCGCCAAGCTCGTCACGTACGGCGAAGACCGGGCGGAGGCGATTGAAAAAATGATCCGGGCCATCGACGAGTACCAGATTGCGGGCGTGGCCACCACCCTGCCCTTCTGCAAGTTCGTCATGCAGCACGAGGCGTTTCTTTCCGGAAACTTCGACACGCGTTTCGTGGGCCTGCACTACAAACCCGAACTTCTCGACGCCCAACCCGACCCGACCGAAGCGATGCTTGCCGCCGCGCTGGCGACGACCTTGCTTTCGGGAGGCTCGAAGTCAGTCGGCGCTGCCGAAGCCGTCGCCGCGCCGGTGAGCAGGTGGAAGGCGAATCGGTTACGTGCGTGATGCAGGGAACACGGATTTAACGGATGCTGAGCAGCACGGGTTTTCACGGATAAATCAGTGCTGCGCAGCATCCGTTAAATCCGTGTTCCGTTTCACCCGACAACCACGGATAGATTCTCAACCCACGAATGGTAAGTTTCGGCGCACCAAAATCACCCCGTTTCATGCGCCGCCCCCTGCTGCTCTGCCTGCTTGCCACCCGCGCTTTCGCCCAAACTGACTGGTTTCCGTTTCAGCCGAAAGACTACTTCGCCCCCAACACGCTCTCGCTGGCCCATTTCCTCGATGCCCCCGCCGGGAAGCACGGATTTCTCCAGATGCGGGGCAAGGAGTACACCTTCGCCGACGGCACGCCGGTGAAATTCTGGGGCGTCAACCTCGCCGATCACAAGGTGTTTCCCAGCGCCGAGCAAGCTCAAACCTGGACGAAGTTTCTGACCAAATACGGCATCAACGCCGTGCGTTTCCACAAATTCACCTGGGAGGCCACCGACGGCGTGCACTCGACCCAACTCACCAACGGGCACTGGCAAAAACTGGATGGTTTCTCGAAAACCCTCCGCGACGCGGGCATTTACTACGGCTGGTCGCACATCTACGGGCACCGCGTCCGGCCCGCCGACCGCGACCGGCTACTGGCCTACGACGAGGTGGCGAACACGAAATTCCCCTGGGCGCACCTCAACGGCAGCACGGCGTCCCTCGTCAACTTCGCGGAAGACTTGCAGGCACTCAACATCGGGCTGACGGTCAACATGCTCAACCACCGCAACCCGCAGACCGGCCTCCGCTACGCCGACGACCCGGCCCTGGCCTTCGTCGAACTGCAAAACGAAGACGACATTTTCTGGTCGGCCATCGAAACCACGCTCAAGCAAACACCCACCTACCGTGCCCTGCTCTGCCGCCAGTTTTCCGACTGGCTCAGGGCGAAGTACGGTTCGCAGGAAGCCCTTGAACGGGCGTGGAACGGCCAGGGGCTTTCCCCCGGCGAATCGCTCGCGGCGGGAAACATCTACCCGAACCCCAACCACGGAGCCTTTCAGCACGCCGAGAAAACGGGCACCATGCCGCCCCACTGGCGCGACCGGGCCACGTTTCTCTACGAACGGCAGGCGAAATTTTACGAGAAATTCGTGAAGGCCATCCGCGACACGGGCTACCGGGGCGTCATCGTGGGCAGTTGCTGGCAGGCGGGCGCGGGGCTGGCGCACTGGTACAACCTCCACACCGACTACCTCGCCGGGGCTATCGACCGGCACAACTATTCCGGCGGCGGCAAGGGCCACCACCTCCAGCCCGGCCCCTTCGACCCGGCGGCGATGGTCCGCCGCCCCGGCTCCGGCCTGCTCGGCACGGGCTTGCAGCAGATCAGCGACCGGCCGTTTCAACTTTCGGAGTGGATGAGCCTCATCCCCACCGAGTGGACGGCGGAAGCCGCGCCCCTCATCGCCGCTTACGGCTTGGGCTTGCAGGGCTGGGACGCCTCGTTTGCCTTCGCGATGGACCAGCCCGCCTTCACCGGTACCGTGCATACGCCGGGCGTGTACAACGTCACGTCCCCGACGCACCTCACGCTGTACCCCGCCCTCGCGTCGATGATTTACCGGAACGATGTGCGCGAAGGAAAACCCGTGGCCGACCGCCGCATCAACCTCGCCGAACTCGCTTCGGGGCAGCGCCGCTACGTGGAGAACATCGTGCAGGACTACGACCGCAAATCGTTCGACGGCGAAGTGCCCGCCGCCGCGCTGGCCGTCGGGCCGGTGACCGTGACGTTCACGGACGAACCAGGCACCGTGCGGTTTGACCCGAAAACCGTGTCGGCATCGCCCAAACGACTCGTTTCCAACACGGGGCAACTGGTTTGGGACGTTTCGGGAAAAGGATTTTTCACCCTGAACACCCCCGGCACGGTTGGCCTCGTCGGCTTCGCGCCGGACACGATGGTTTCAACTTCAGACCTCGAACTCCACGTGTCAAACTCCTTCGCCGTCGTGCTGGTGAGCAGTTTGGAGAAAGCCCCGCTGGCCACGTCCAACCGCTGGCTCGTTACGACCGTGGCCCGCGCCCGCAACACGGGGATGGAATTCAGCGCCGATGGCAAAAACCTCGTCAACGTCGGCACCGCCCCGATTTTGCTCGAACCCGTCCGGGCCGACATCCGCCTGAAACGACGGGGCAAGCCCACCGTGTACGTGCTCGATCACGTCGGCAATCGGACGGGCGAGACGATCCCGGTCAATAACAACCGCTTCGTAGCCGACGGGGCGAAGTACCGGACGGTTTACTACGAAGTGGTTTTCGGAAAATGAACCTGCGCCGAACGAAAAAGCCCGACCGCTTTGGCCAGGCTTTTTCACTGCAATTTCCGTTCACCCCTGCGGCTGAATCGCGCTCGGGTCCATGAACATGAATTCCCAGAGGTGCCCGTCGAGGTCTTCAAAACCCCGGCCGTACATGCCCTCGTACTGGTCGAGGGTGATGGTGGCCGTGCCCCCGGCGGCGATGGCTTTGTCCACCAGAGCGTCCACCTGTTCCTTGCTGTCGGCGGAGAGGCTGACGATGACCTCCGCGCCCACTTTCGCATCGGCGATGGGTTTTTTGATGAAATTTTTGAAAAACGGCTTCGTGAGCAGCATCGCGTAGTTGTCTTCGCCGATGACCATGCAGGCCGCATTTTCGTCGGTGAACTGGGGGTTGAACGAGAAGCCAAGTTGGGCGAAAAATTCCTTCGTTTGGTCGAGGTTTTCGACGGGGAGGTTGACAAAGAGTTTGGTTGCCATGCGCTTGCGATTGGGTTTACGTACGGGTTTGTTTTGTGGTTCAGCTTTTTGCGAATGAAAGGTTTCGGGCAGCAAGGGCGCGCCGAAGCCCGTCGATGGCTTTCGGGCCCACGCCGTGGAGTTTCAGCAAGTCTGATTCCCGAACCTCGGCAAATTGGTCGAGCCGGTGAAACCCAGCCAGCGCCAGGGCGCGGGTGGCCGGTCTGCCTAATCCGGCAGGGAGGTCGTTTTCTAGGGGGTGTTGCGAGTTTGTTGCCATGACGTTCATGCTGGTTGTGCAATGGTCACCCGTGGTTCGGTTGTTGAAGGTGCGTTCACCGATTCCACATTTTCCAAAGCGCGTACGTGCCCATCAGCAAGGCGAACGCCACCAGCGGAAACCCCACGTACACCAGGCCTTGCCCCGCAAGGTACCACGAAACCGACGCGCCCAGGAAGTTGAAGGCAAACCCCGCGTAGGCCCATTCCTTCAACACGACGGAGCGCGTTTGCACCAGCGCCACGGCCCCCAGGATTTTGCACACGCCAAGAATGGTCATGATGTACGCCGGGTAGCCCATCAGTGCCATCGCCTGTTTGCCCTCCTCATTCAGCGAAAGCCCCGCGATGCCGTCTACGAGCATCAGGGCAGCGAAGAGCACGGTGGCGATCCAATAGGCGATGGACAGGCGGCTGGTTTTTGGACGGGCGAAGGCCGCGGACAAGGTGTTGATTTCGAGCGTTTTAGCTTCGCTGAATTGAAATTTCATCGTTCAGTTGAGTTTAGATTTGGTTAATTTTCTCTTCCTGACGATGCAAAGGTACCGGCTCGTTTCTTCCCCGACGGGTGGCAAAAACGGCAGAATCAGGGGTTGTTTGCGACAACTTTCGGACGTACTTTTCCGATCATGAAGCACGTCTCGATCCTTGTCCCGCAGGAGGCCGTTTTGGCCGCCGTCGATGACCCCCGCCACGTTTTCACCGAAGTCAACAACTTCCTCGCCAGCCAGGGTCAGCCGCCCGTGTTCGACATCCAGCTCGTCGGCCAGAGCCGCCAGGTGCCCCTGCACGGCGGGCGGTTCACCGTCCACACCGACGCGCTTCTCGATGAGGTCGAGCGGACGGACCTCATCTTCGTCCCGGCCCTGAAGGGCGACCAGGCGCGGTGCATCGAACTCAACCGCGACTTGGCCCCCTGGGTGGTGCGGCAGTACGAGGCCGGGGCCGAGGTGGCCAGCCTCTGCGTGGGGGCGTTTCTGCTGGCCTCGACGGGCCTGCTCCGGGGGCGGCAGTGCTCCACCAACTGGGTGCTGGCCAACGAGTTCCGGGCCATGTTCCCCGACGTGAAGTTGGTGACCGAAAAAATCATCACCGAAGACGAGGGCATCTACACCAGCGGCGGGGCGCATTCGTACTGGAACCTGCTGCTGTACCTGGTCGAGAAACACGCCAGCCGCGACCTGGCCATCCTCTGCGCGAAGGTGTTTCAGGTCGAGATGGACCGCGCCAGCCAGTCGCCGTTTATGGTGTTCCGGGGGCAGCGGTTGCACACCGACGAGCCTGTGAAGCGCGTGCAGGAATTCATCGAAATCCACTACGCCGACGGCCTCACCGTGGACGCCCTCGCCGACCGCTTCGCCCTGGGCCGCCGCAACCTGGAACGCCGCTTCAAGAAAGCCACCGACAACACGGTCATCGAGTACATCCAGCGGGTGAAGATCGAAGCGGCGAAAAAAGCCTTCGAGAGCACCTGGAAAACCATCTACGAAATCATGGACGAGGTGGGATACGCCGACGTGAAAGCCTTCCGGGAAGTATTCAAACGGCTGACGGGCCTTTCGCCGACCGAGTACCGCAACCGGTACAACCGGGCCGCTGTGAACGACGCCGATTTGGCACGGGTGGCGCGGGAAGAGCGGGGGCAGTTGCGGGCGTAAGCGGATTAGCAAAACTGCTATTGCTTCACCCTGACGTACTTCTCAATGTTGATCCGGTTGATGCCTTCCCGTTCAATTTTCTCCGTTCCCCGCTGAACCAGCGTGTCGTTGTTGATGGAAATCGAGAAGGCAAAATCATTCCCCTCCCAGGCCCGGTCCGTGCAGTATTCCAGGCGTTCGGTGTACGTGCTGTCGGTGAGCGAGTACGTACCGCCTCCCGCGCTGAACACCGCCGTCGAATCCTTGCCTCTGGCCAAATCGTGAAGTAGAAACGCGAAGTGGGTGGCGTTGATAATTTTGATGAACGACTTGCCCTTCGTGTAATCCGTCACCGCCGTATCGCCCTTTTCGATGAGGGTTCCGCTGAGAAGCCGCCACGTGCCGACGACCGGCGTCGAAGCGGACTCTGAAGAAGTTGGGGCGGTTTTGGGGTCGCAGGCGGCGAGAACGAATCCAGCAACGAGGAGCAGCAACAGGTACGGCTTCATGAACGGGTTGAGGGGCGTGATGTGGTGTGAACCGAAAGCTTCAGTGCGGATCACCGACCCGCGCCTGCGAAGGTAAAAAACTGGCAGCCAATTCCAGGAAAAACCGGCTTCACCCCACTCCGGGAGCAAGCCGCAACTCGCTTAGGGGGTCTTCAACCCGGCAAGATGGCTCGCTCTCCGGGCAAGAATTCAATTCATCCCGGCAAGGGAGGCGCATCACTCGCCATGATGACCATTTATCTCGTCAAGCTTCCAATGTGGGCTATTTTTTTGTGAGCAGGGCCTCCTTCCGAACGATCATTAGGTATTTTTTACGGAAAGGTGCTTTTTTGCGAACCGACCACACACCACCCATCTCCATGAAACTGTTCTCCTCCGCCAAATCCGTCCTCCTTTTCCTCTTCCTCTGGCTCTGCACCGGCTTTGCGCTGGGCACGGCTACCTTGCTCGGCCCCGTCCGGTGGGCCGTCACCTGGTCGCGCGACCGGGGCTTTTCCGACGGCGTGGAAAACGGCCTCGTCGTCGGGCTGATTTTGTTGCTCGTTGTCGTCTCGTTTTTAGGGGCACGGGCGGCCACGTTTCGGGTACTGCGGGCCGAAACGCCCGCCGTGCGCTGGGGACTGCCTGCCGGGATTGCCGCGCTGGCCGCCATCGCCCTGGCGCTGTTCATGAACCCCAACGTGCTCAACCGGGCCACCGGGGCCGCCACCGACACATCAAACGCCACGTTCACCTTCGGCTCCTACCCCACCGAGGCCGAACTCCGGAAGCTGAAACGCGAAGGATACGTGGGGGTAATTTCGCTGCTCCACCCCGCCGTGACGCCCTTCGAGCCGAAACTGCTCCGCGACGAACAGGAAGCCGGCAACGACGTGGGCATCGCCATCATCAGCGTCCCGATGCTGCCCTGGATCAGCCAGAACGGCGAATCCATCGAGAAAATCAAGGCCATTGCCGCCAACCCCAAGGGCCGGTACTACGTGCACTGCTACCTGGGCAAAGACCGGGTGAACGTGGTGAAACGGCTGGTGAGTCAAACCACCAAAACCGACGAAAGCGAACCCACCGAATCGCGGAGCCTCGCCGACATTTCGCAGTTCGAGCGCGGACCCATCGTCGAACTCAGCGCGGGCGTATACCTGACGCCCTTCCCCACCGACGAGGAGTACATGGGGTACGTCATCGCCGCCGGCGCGAAGCAAGTCATTTCCCTGATGGACACGACGGACGGGGAGGCTCACGAACGGATTCAGGCGGAGCGGCAATTGCTGAGCACGTACCGCATCCCGTTCCGGGAGTTTCCGGTCGTCGAGACCACCACCGATACGGAGTTGCAGGGGCTTTTTCGCGAAATCGCCACCATGCCCCGGCCCGTGGTCATTCACCGGTTTTTCTCGGATCGCGACATCGAAAAACGGTTCATCGCGGCGTATCGCAAATCCAATCAGCCCCCGGCGTAGGCGGGTCGTCCGTTTCTGCGTATCTTGCAGTCAATCCCTGACCCCCTCATGAACACGTTTACCGCAACGCAGGCGGCTCCGCCCCGCCCCCGGCTGGTCCGCCTTTTTGCCAACGCCACCTTCACCCAACTTTCCGCCGTCTGGCTGTTGTTGCTGCTGCTGCTCCGGGTGGGCGAATTCGTCCTCAACGGCCTTCCTGCCCAGTTTGGGCAAGTACTGCTCCAGGGCCTGCGCGGCGATCTGGTGTTTTTTCTGCGCAGCACATTTTTTCTGGGAATCCTGTATTTCGTGTTCGCGTTGGTTTCGGCCCGCGCCGCCAAAGCCGCCTACATCACCGCCGTGGTGCTGCTGACGGCCGCGCAGGTGGGCCTGATGTATTATTTTTCGCAAACGTCGGTGCCGCTGGGGGCCGACTTGTACGGGTACTCCTGGGACGAAATGCAGCAGACCGTCGGGGCGGCGGGCGGCCTCAGCTGGCCCGTGGGCCTGGCGGCAGTCTTGCTCGTGGCCCTCGTGGTGGGGGCGTTCCGGTTGCTGGCCGGACGCATTCCCGTCGGCGAGCGGGTCTCGCCGGTTCTGCTCGTGTTGAGCGGGCTGGCGGTGTGGCTCAAGCCATCGACGTTGTTGGGAACACCCCGGTTTGAAAGCGAATACGCCCGTAACCTGGCGGCCAACAAATCGCTACACCTGGTCACGGCCTCGACCGAGTACTTTTTCGCGGAAACCAACGACCCGACCGACATTTACGCCGATGCGCACTTCGGCGATACCGACGACATCGGTGGCAACTCGCTGGCCGTGCTCAATTACCTCAACGAGAATCAGTTTCCCTTCCTGCACCGGAACGAAACCCCCGACGTGCTGGGGCCGTTTTTCAAACCCTCGCCCGTGCGGCCCAACGTCGTGTTGATCATCGTCGAAAGTTTGGGGCGGGCGTTCACCGGCGAAGATGCGTACTTGGGAAATTTTACGCCCTTCATCGATTCGTTGAGTCGGCAGAGTTTGTACTGGCAAAACATCCTGAGTGTGGGCGGGCGGACGTTCGCGGTGCTGCCTTCCATGCTGGGTTCGCTGCCGCTGGCCCGCAAGGGGTTCGCCGATTTGGGCGAGGCTATGCCCGCGCCCGTGTCGGTGGCGAGCGTGCTGAAAAAGAGCGGGTACCGCACGAATTTCTACTACGGCGGCGACGCCACCTTCGACAACATGCGGACGTTCATGCGGAAGAACGGCGTGGATCGCATCGTGGAAGAAGCCTCCTTCGGGCCAGGCTTTCAGAAAATGCCCGCCGAAAACGGCTTTACCTGGGGCTACGGCGACAAGGCCTTGTTTGCCAACTTCCTGAAATTAAACCCTCCCGCCGACTCGACGCCCCAGTTCCACGTCGTGCTGACGGTTTCGACCCACTCGCCGTTCCTCATCAACGAACAGGACAAGTACCTGGCCCGCTTTGAGCAGCGCCTAAGCCAACTGCCGCTGAGCGAGGACAAGAAAGCGGCCCGCCGCAAGTACCGCCGCGAACTGGCTTCCGTGCTCTACCTCGACGACGCCCTCCGGGGGTTCATCACGGCGTATCGGCAACGCCCGGATTTCGAAAATACGATTTTCCTGATCACCGGCGACCACCGGATGCCCGAAATTCCGATGACCACGCTCATCGACCGCTTCCACGTGCCCCTGCTCGTGTACAGCCCCCGGTTAAGCCGCACCGCCGAGTTCCAGTCCGTCTCGTCGCACTTCGACGTGGGGCCGTCGCTGCTGGCATACTTCCAGAAAAATTACGGCGTTCAGATTCCCACCGTGGCAAGCTGGCTGGGTACCGGACTCGACACGACGCGCGTGTTCCGCAACGTCCACGCCTACCCGCTGATGATGACTAAAACCGAAACCGTGGATTACGTGATGGGGCCGTACCTGCTCAACCGGGGAAACCTCTACAAAATCAGCGAAAGCCTGGGCCTGGACCCCGTGCGCGAACCCGACCAGCAAAGCCGCCTCTCGGGTGCCTTCGACCGGTTCAAGCAGAAAAATCAGAAGTTCATCGACGGGGCCAAACTCGTTCCTGATTCGGTGCAGGCGCGGTTTGGGTTTTAGTAAACGGGTAATTGGTTGAATGGGTTATTGGTGAAAATTCATTCTCATCAGCACGCAAGCAGATGGATGAAGATTTCAAAGGCGGATTCGAGGAATTGCAAGTGTAACAGGAAGCGCGGCGATTTCGTCAGATGATCCGTCAGTTGGTCAGGACATTTCCACCAGAGGAAAAATACAGCCTGTGTGCCCAGCTAAGCCGGTCAGCGCGCAGCATCACGGCAAATCTGGCCGAAGGTTATGGCCGGTATTCCTTTCAGGAAAATATACAGTTTTGTCGACAAGCCCGCGGCTCTTTGCTCGAAAGCCTGGAGCATTTGATTGCCGCACAGGATGAGGATTACATCTCGCTGGAAACGCTGCAAAACTGTCGAAACCAGTACAAGACCGTCTTGCGATTGCTAAATGGGTACATCGCCTACCTCCGCAAGCGGAAAGGAGAATAATCGATTACCCTCCACGAATTACCCAATTACCCATTCAACCAATTGCCTACTTCCTGACTTTCCGCTCGTAGTAGTCTTCCAGAATCTTCGTCACCATCGGGCGGTACACGCGCCAGAAAAAGCTTTTGCGCTCGGAGTGCCCTTCGGCCCAGTAAAACACGGGTGATACGAACGGGATACCCTTGAAGCGGGCCGAAAACAGGTTGATGGGACTGTCGCAGAAATCGCCGGCGAAGTAGTAGAATTCGTAATCGGGTGCCTTGTGCATCAGGATGGCCGGGAAGCGGTTGGGCAGCCCGTGCCGGAGTAGCTCCGCTTTGCCCCCTTCGGTGGTGTAAATCTGGTACGAGGCCACCTCGCGATTCACCTTCGGGTCGTTGGTCAGCACGTCAAACCAGTACGTGTACCGGATGCGGTCGGGCAGGCCAAATTCCTGTTGCCCAAACTCACCCGTCTCCATGTACGGACTCACCCGCAGGAGGTGTTTTTCGTCTTCGAGCACCACCACTTCATCGGCCAGCGACACGAAGGCCACGCCGCCTTTTTTAAACGGCCACTCGCCCCGGTGCTGCCGCTTGTAGTTGCGCACCAACCAGCGGGGCAGTTCGGCGTTGTTGGTTGTGTCGAGGGTAAAAAAATAACGCCCGATCCACCCCGTCCAGCGCAGCCCGAAGGTTGCCTCGAAGCGCCCGCGCACGTCGGGAGCCGTGGGCGAGTTGATGTCGTTGAATTCGGCCAGGATGAGTTTTTTCCGTTCCTTCATTTTTTGCAGAAACGCCACGTCGCGGCGGCTCATGCCCCCGTAAATCATGCCTGAGCGTTCCGTCTGGGCCGCACCGGCGTACCATTCCTGTTTGTAAATGCCGTAGGTATCGGTGTAGTAGGCCAGGTCGGCTTCGTCGGCGAGTTGGTCAAGTTGGGACGTCGAAAGCCGTTCGAGGCCCTTCAGCCGGTACTTGCGGTCGGCGAGGGGAAAAAAACCGAAGTAATCGTGGTTGGAGGCGTAATCTTTGTCGACGGTTTTCGTGAACCGTTGGTGATTCAGGATCCAGGTCAGCGAAATGTGCTCCTGGCCGTGGTCGTCGAGCACGGTTTTGTCCACGATGGCCGCCACGAGCTTGCGCTCGGGTGTCAAAAACCAGGTGAGCCACATCCCAAGGGGCAGGAGTACAATCAGGGCGAGCAGCAGGCGGGGGAAAGAAAATCGTTTCATCGGTGGGTTTTCGCTCAGAAGTAATGCCGAAACGCCACGCCCGGACTCCACTGCGTACCCAGCGAACCGTTGGGCAAACGCTCGTCGAAATACGAAAGGTTAAGCGTAAGCACGTTGATGCGGTTGAAGCTCTTCCGCCACTCCAAATTGATCCGACGGGAGGCCAGGTTGCGGTTGCCTTCGAGGAGTACGTTGCGGGTTTCGTCGGGTGAAATGCCCGAACCACCCCCGAAGGAAATGTAATCGTCGGCCCCGCCGAAGTAGTAGCGGGCCGTGCCGATAAGCGACTTCGACCACTGGGGCGACGCCGGCACCGTAAACGTGCGCAGGTTGAACCACCAGCTTTTGTAGTATTTGCCCACTGAAGCCGTGTAAATCCAGGTGTTGGTGCTGAATTGCAGCAGCCGGAAGCCCACCTCGCCCTCGAAACTCCGGGGCAGGTTGGCGTACAGCGAAGCCCCGGCCCGGAAGTGCGGAAACACGGGCTGGTCGGTCGAAACGCCGGCGTTGAGGTAGGCGTAAAACGTCGGGCTGATGCGCGGGTAGGCGTCCACCTCGAACTGCAATCCGTTTTCGCCGAAGCGCTGGGCGTAGTTGACGCGCCCGAGCACGGACCCGAAGCCGGTTTGGTGGCTGTACTGCACCGCCACCACGTGCCAGGGTTGCAGGTGCAGGGCGTTGTTGTAGTTGCGGTCGAAATGCAGGTAGTCGTAACTGACGGCAATGGCGTTTTTGGTGGCGCTCCAACGCAACCGGGCCGCCAGGGCGCGGGCGTCGTCGTTTTTCGGGTTGAGGGTGAGCAGCGTCGTCACCACCGCGTTGGCGTCGGTCAACTGGTTGAGGTCGTTGAGAATGCGGGCTTTTTTCAGGAGCAGTTCTTCGTCGGTCGGGTGAAAGGCCAGGCCCGCGTTGACGATGGTCAGGGCCTCCGGCGAGCGGTCGTTCCAGAAATTCAGATCGGCCAGGCCGCTGTAGGCTTCCTTGTTTTTCAGGTCGTTCTTGAGCACCGTGTCAAACTCCCGGCGGGCGTCGTCGAGTTGGTCGGTCCAGGTGTAAATCCGGCCCAGGAAGTTGCGGATGTCGTTGTAACCCGGCGACTTGGCGAGGGCCTGCTGGCAGAGTTCGATGGCTTTGGGGTAGTCTTTCCGGTCGAAGGCAGCCGTGCGGGCGAGGGTGAACAAGCTGTCGGCGCTGAGTTCGGCCTGGGCATGAGCGGCCGTTTTTCCAAGAACGAAAAGCAGTGCGAAGGCCATGAACAGGCCGTGCCGTCTGGTTGGTCGGCGGGGCTGGAAAAATCGAAGGTCCGTCAACGTTGCTGGTAGGTGGAAGTATTTCATGGAAAAAAATGGGCGGGTTAGGTCGTGGTCGTCGGGGTGGGTGCGGCCGGGGCTGGCTGGGTTTTGCTCAGGCCCTGGCGGGTCATCGAACCCCAGCCTTTTTTGCCCCGGATGTAATCGATGTTGCCCCGGATGGCGCTGTACACGATGAAGGGGTGGAAAATGAACGGCTCCAGCAGGGCGACGACCAGCAGCCGCCCCAGGTCACGCTTGCTGCGGTATTGGAGGAAGGTTTTCTGGTCGACCCAGATGGCGATGCTCGATAGAAACACGGCAAACGTGTACACAAACAGCAGCAGCAGGAAAAACAGGCCGTAATCGAGGTTGCCCGTGATCATCAGAAACAGGCAGTAGAAAATGCCCAGGGTTTCGACAATCGGTGCCAGCCATTCGTAGAAAAACCAGTGCGGATAGCTCACCATGCCCGTGGTGCCGTAAGCCGGGTTGAAGAACATTTTCCGGTGAAAGCGCAGCGAATCCATCATGCCCCGGGTCCAGCGGTTGCGTTGCCGCCCGAGAATTTCCCACTTCGAGGGGCCTTCGGTCCAGCAGAGCGGGTCAGGAATGTACCGCACGGCGTAGGGCTGGCGGCGTTCTTCCATGATTCGGCGCATCCGCATGACGAGTTCCATGTCTTCGCCCACCGTTTTGTGCGAGTAGCCGCCTGCTTCGACCACGGTTTCCTTGTCGAAAAGCCCCAACGCCCCCGACACCAGCAGCAACCCGTTGACCTTGGCCCAGTACACCCGGCTCAGCAAAAAAGCCCGCATGTATTCGAGTACCTGCGCGGCGGCGACAAACGAGCGCGGCACGCGAATCTGAAGCAGGCGACCGTCTTCGATGGTACAGTCGTTGGCGAGGCGAATCACGCCACCCGTGGCAATAACCTTGCGGTCGGTTTCTTCCAGAAACGGCTTGATCATCCGCAGCAGGGCGTCGCGTTCGAGCACGCAATCAACGTCGATGCAGGCGATGAGCCGTCCGGCGCAGACGTTGATGCCTGCGTTGAGGGCGTCGGATTTGCCCCCGTTGCGCTTGTCGACCACCGTCAGGTGCGAAAAAGCCCGTTCGGTGGATTTGTACACGCCCAGAATTTCCTGGCATTCCACCCGCAGGGGTACGGCCAGGGGCTGCTTTTCGAGGCGATACGCTTCGATGAGTCGCTGGATGGTGTCGTCTTTGCTACCGTCGTTGACGATCACCACCTCAAAATCGGGGTATTCCAGCGAAAGCAGCGACTTCGCGTTGTCAACGATGTTGAGGGCTTCGTTGTAGGCTGGGGCGATGATGGAAATCTTCGGCGTCAGCGGCGAGGTGAGGATGCTGCGGAAATCGACGAACGACGACTCGGCGATGTGCTGCCGGATGACCCGGTACGAAATGGCCGCCGAAACCAGATAGCCCCCCATCAGAAACAGGGTGTAGCCCAGAAACAGGTAGGTGAACAGGTCGGACCAGAAACCGTCGTTGAACATGGTCAGTGGGCGGAAAGGAGAGCCATGTCGGCACGGCTTTCGGTGAGGTGGTGAAGTTCAGTTGCGGGGAGGCCCAATTCGCGCAGCCCTTCGAGGGCCGTCAGGCGCACCAGGGGGTCGGCGTGGTCGGCGTACTCGAGCAGGATGGGCCGGGCCTCGGTGCCGGGCAGCAGGTCGGTGAGCAGTTTCAACGTGCGCACGAGGCAATTGCCGGTGGCGTAGGGCAGGTAGTCGAGCAGGACGGGCACCTGGTCGGGATCGCCCAGAAATTCAAAAGCGCCGAGCACGGCCACCTGCACCCGGCTGTCGTCGGATTTGAGCAGCGGTCCCATGTCGGCGATTTTATCCAGGCGGTTGTAATGCCGACACAACCGGATGCCAAACAATACCCAGTCGGGGCGCGACGACTCCAGCCAGTCTTCGTAAGGCGGCAATTCATTGGCGTCAAGGGATTTGAATCGTTCCAGAAGAAGGAGTTGTTCCCAATCCGACAGGTAATCGGTCGCTTCCTCCACCTGCCGCAGGCCCGAGTGGTCGCCCATGGCCACCAGGGCGGTGATGGCTTCCACCCGCAACACCCCCCGCCGGTTGCGCATCCGCGGCCGGATCAGCGAGCGGAACTCGTTGATGCGCAACTGGCAGATGACCCGCACGGCGTACGCCTGCTCGTACCATTTGCGGCTCTGCAACCGGGTCTTGATGAACCGGTCGAGCAGCAGCCGACGGAATAAATCGCGGAGTTGGGGCTGAGATTCGTCGCGCAGGAGTTTGCTCGTGGCGTAAATCACATCGGCCAGCACGGGGCGGGCGCGTTTATCTTCTTTGAGTACGGCCTGAAAGCGGTTGCCGAGTTCCCAGGTGGTCAGGTCACTCGCCATCCAGGTGGCCACGTCGTCTTCGGCCCGGCTCCGGACCTGAGCCAGCCACTCGTGCCGCCGGTTGCGTCGGAGCATGACCAGCCAGATGTACCCCAGCAGGAACCCGGTTCCCAGCACGTAGAACACCGACATGACCAGCAGGAATGCGTGCAAGTGGTCCTGGCCGTCGGTCCAGTTCCACCAATCGAGAAAGGATTGCATGTTGAAAGGCTGTTGTGGGGTGGGTAGTTGATTGAGTGGGCACTGACTGACGGCAGCAAGTGGCAGGTGCGGCACAACTGCCCGTTGATCAGCCCCGGTTTTCCATTGCCTTCACCAGACCATTCACCCAACGCTACTTACCCAAGTGTTTCCGGACGCGACTCATGAGTTCGTTCGGGCTGAAGGGCTTCACCGCGAAGTCGTCAGCCCCGAGGTCGAAAGCCCGCACGACGCTGGACTCCTGCCCAGCCGACGACAGCACGATGACGGGTAGATCGGCCCGAAGGTTTTTCTTAACGAATTCAATGATTTCCAGCCCGTTGTGGTAGGGCATCATCAGGTCGGTGATGACCAGGTCGGGGGCCGAATTGCGAAGCAGATCGAGTGCCTGCTTGCCATCGGTCGCGGTAACGACCCGGTAGCCTTCTTTCTGAAGCCGGTGGGTGAGCATTTTCAGCATCAGGGCTTCATCTTCGGCAACCAGGACGGTGAAGGGTGTAGAAGGTATTTCGATGGTCATGGGTTAGGCTGGCGGCAATGTTATTCGCTGTTCAGGGATTGTTGCGTGGTGAGCGTTCCCGCAGGGTATTTTTTTCGAGTACCTCGTCGAGTTGGGTCAGGGCCTGGTCAATTTCACCAAAAAGTCCGGCAAGTTGGGTCTGGGCCTCTGAAAGTTCAAGCGAGGGGGCCTCCTCCATTCGCTTAAAACCGGCGGCGGTGTGGAGCAGGGCCAGGGCATTGAGCGACGAGCAAAACTTATGGGCTAATCGGTTAAATTCCGTTTTGTTTTCTTCCGCTGCCGCACGCAGCAGCATCGCCTCGTTAATTGGGAGTTCTTCGCGAAACCCTTCCAGCAATTCCCCCAGCAAGGCCGTGTCTCCGTCGGTAATTTCCCAGAGGTAGGCCGAATCGACCAGTTCCGTCGGCGAATCTGCCGCCTCGACCTCGCTCACCGTCCCCGATCGATTGTTCGCTGGAGCAAAAATATGCAGCAATTCGTTGAGTTGATGCATCCGGACGGGCTTGGCGATGTAGTCGTTCATGCCCGCGTCAAGGCAGCGCCGCCGCTCACCGGGCATGGCGTAGGCGGTCATGGCCACGATGGGCGTGGTCAGGCCCAACTGCTCCCGCATCCGGCGGGTGGCGGTGTAGCCGTCCATGTTGGGCATCTGAATGTCCATAAAAATCAAGTCAAACGCGCCGGCTTTTACGCGTTCGAGCGCCTCCAGGCCGTCGTTGGCGAAGGTAGGCGCGATGCGGTGGCGGCTCAGAAACGCCTGGACGACCTTCTGGTTCATGGGGTTGTCTTCCACCACCAGTACCCGCATGGAGGGATCAATGGGCTGATCCACGTCAAGGACAGCTCTGGCCGCCGTCTGATTCGGGGGCACCACAAACGGAATCCGGACGCGGAACGTCGTCCCCACGCCCACCTCACTGACCACCTCAATCTGCCCGCCCATCCGTTCGACGAGGCTGCGTACGATGTGCAGCCCCAGGCCCGTGCCGCCGGAGCGATTGAGGCGGTCGTTGGCCACTTGCGTGAAGCGGTTGAAAATGTACGAACGCTGGTCTTCCGCGATGCCCTTGCCGGTGTCGCTCACCTCGAAAAGCAGCGTCGCCTCGTCGGCAGTGGCCGGTTGTTCGACCCGAACCGCCACCCGCACGTACCCGTTGGTGGTGAATTTCACGGCGTTGTCGGTCAGGTTGAGCAGGATCTGACTGAGGCGCTGGGTATCGGTCAGGATGAATTCGGGCAGGTGCGGGTCCGTTTCGATTTCGTACCGCAGGCCTTTGGTGCGGGCTTTCTGCGAAACCGCCGCCCCGACGGTCTGGAGCACGTCAACCAGCAACGTAGGGGTGGGTTCGAGTTCAAGCTGATTGGCTTCGATTTTCGAGATGTCGAGCAAATCGCTGATGAGCGAGGTCAGGCTGTTGCCGGCCGCCTGCATGGCTTCGACGTATTGTTTCTTCTCGGGTGCCGGTGGATTTTTCTCCAGCAATTCCGAAAAACCCAGGATGGCGTTGAGCGGCGTGCGGATTTCGTGCGAAATGTTGGCGATGAACAAATCCCGCTCCCGCAGGGCCTGCTCGGCCTCCATGCGGGCCTGTTGCAGGGCCTGTTCGCGCCGGACGTTGTCGGTGATGTCGCGCAGGATGGTCACGGCACCCATGATGTGTTCTTCACTGTTGAAAATGGGCCGGGCGTGGCTGTTGAGGTACCGCTCCCCCGTTTCGGTGCCGATGAGCAGATCGCGGGTGGTTAATTCGCCCCGCAGGGCCTGACTCAGGGGCAGTTCGTTCAGCGACTGAGGCTGGTTGGTCTGAGGGTCGAGCACCCGGATGTGCCGCGCCCAATCGGCCACGGTCGCAACCATGTCCAACCCCGGCACCCGCAGCAACTCCTGCCCCACCTGATTGATGTACACCACCTGTTGGTTGGTATCGACCACGACCACGCCTTCGGGAATGGCTTCGAGGTACTGGTTCAATTGCTTGTGGCGGCGGAGCTCGTCGCGGGTCAGGCGGTCGCGGCGGGCCATGAAGGCGTAAAAAAACCAGGCAATCAGGGCGAATATCACCACGGCGGCGGCATCGAGCACGTCGGCCAGCAGCCGTGCGATGGGTAATTCCTGGCGGTACTGTTTCTGGTTTTGGAATAGACGGGTTTGCTGGGTAGTTTGGATAGACTGGAGGGTTTCGAGCAGGGGCAGCAGGCTGGGTTGTACGCCACTCGTCGCCCCGATTATGCGCTCCAGTTCACGCCGCAGGCGGGCGAGTTGAGCCTTCAGTTCAGGGTCGTCGGGCAGGTGTACGTCCAGCGAGTCCGCCCTTGCCCGCAGCCGGTTGGGCCATGCCGGGAAACGCCGGGAAGTGGGCTGGCGCAGGAACTGCTCGGTTTCCAGCGTCAGGCCTACGGCCTGCCGGTGCACGTCGCTCAGGCTAGCTACCGCTTCGTTGCTCGCTTCGTAGTGGTTCATCACCCGCGTGGCGTAGTAATGCCGGACGGCAATCAGGACCACCGTAATACTCAGGGCAAGCACCAGAAGAAAACGGAGCGAACGGATGCGAAGCAATCGATGCATCGGGCAAAAACAGGGACAGCAAGGGAAAATTCGCGACGGGTAACGCTCCCGACTCAATCCGAAACGTACACCCGCACCCAATCGGCCCGGAAGGTGCCGGTTTGAATGCGATCGGCGGGAGGATGGCCGAAAAACGTCCCCCCGATGGCCAGGTTGAGCACGAGCCGCTGCGGTTTGCCAAACAAGTCAGGAATCGAGCCGCCCCGCTTCACGTCCACGATTTTTCCGTCGAACAAAAACGTTAGCGCCTGCCGGGTCCAGATCAATTCGTACACGTGCCAGCCCTGGGTCAGGTCCAATTCCGAACGAATCCGGCTCGTGGCGTCGGGCGTTTGGTTTTCCCCCGGCACCGGGCCGTAGGCGTAGTTGGTCACGTAGTCGAACGGCTCGTGCCCGCGTAATTCTAAAATGTCGATTTCGCCGTTGGTGGGCCATTCGTCGCCACACAGCCAGAACGCCGGCCACATGCCATAGCCCGCTGCGGCCTTGAGCCGGGCGCTAATCCGCACGGCCCCGGTTTCGTCATTCGGCCCAAACCGGTTTTTTGATTCAATCCGTCCGGAGGTAAAATCAAATTTTTTCGGGGTTGGATTGCCGGGGCGCGTGGCCCCGGTTACCGATTCGCGCCGGGCCTCAATGGCCAGTTCGCCGTCGTTCAGCCGTAAGTTGGTGGCTTGATAGTGTTGCAGTTCTTCGTTGTACGCTCCGCTTTGCCAGACATTCCACCGGCTCAGGCCCCGGTCAAAGTGCTCTTCAAACTGAAGGGACCAGCCCTCCGGTACTGGAGGGTTCGGGGAGGGAGTCGGCGCATTCGCGCACGACTGCGCGAGCAACAGCGCGAGCAGGAGAGGTTTCAAGGTAGGTTTCTATCGGGCGGGTTAGGCAGCACGGGCGGAACTGCGGCCTGAAACTACGGCGGAATCTTGGCATTTCCACCAATGAGACTTATTTTCAAGCGTCCGATTTAGCTTCGGCTGTTCCTCCCATGCGCTCTTTTTTCGTCCCACTTCTGTCGGTGCTGGTTGTTTTTTCCTGCAAAACGGCTCGTCGTTCCACCTCCCCCACCGACCGCGTCTCGGCCGACCGCGTCTCGGCCAACCGAGGGGTTTATCAATACGTCACCGACGACCCCCAGGCGAAGCGGCAACCCACCAGCCCGTTTTATTCCGACCGCAAGGGCGTCATGGCCCGGCGGGGCATGGTGGCCTCGGCTCACCCGGCGGCTTCGCGGGTGGGCACCGACATCTTGAAAGCGGGCGGCAACGCCATCGACGCCGCCGTGGCCACGCACTTCGCCCTGGCCGTGGCGCACCCCTCGGCGGGCAACCTCGGCGGGGGCGGATTTCTGGTGTACCGCGACAAAACCGGCCAAGCGTTTGCGCTCGATTTTCGGGAAAAAGCCCCCCTCGCCGCCTCCCGCGACATGTACCTCGATTCGGCGGGCAACGTGATCAAGGATATGGCCTGGCTGGGCATCCACGCCAGTGGCGTGCCGGGTTCGGTGGACGGCATGGTGACGATGCACCAGCGATTCGGGCGGCTCCCCTGGGCGCAGGTGGTGCAGCCCGCCATCGATTTGGCCGAACGGGGCGTCGAACTAACCCCCGACGAGGCGAAAGGACTGAACCGCATTCGCCCGGACGTGATGCGGTTCAATCCCGGCAAACCGTATTTTCTGAAACCCGACAGCACCGAATGGCAACCCGGCGAGCGGCACGTGCAGGCCGATTTGGCCAAAACCCTGCGCCGAATCCAGGCTCAGGGCCGCGACGGATTTTACAAAGGCGAAACCGCAGCGCTGCTGATTGGGGAAATGGCCCCGGCCAAAGCCCCCATCACGCAGCAAGACCTCGACGCCTACCACGCCGCCTGGCGGGAACCAGTCGTGGGTACCTACCGGGGCTACCGGCTGATTTCGATGCCGCCCACCTCCAGCGGGGGCATTGCCCTGCTGCAACTGATGAAACTGGTCGAGCCGTTTCCGCTCAGCCGCTGGGGCTGGCACTCTGACTCCACCACCCAGGTGATGATCGAAGCCGAACGCCGCGTGTACGCCGACCGGGCCAAATGGCTCGGCGACCCGGATTTTTTTAAAGTACCCCGAAACCAACTCGTCGATAGTTTCTACCTGAAAAAACGCTGGCAGGATTTTACCTGGACCCGCGCCACCGACAGCAAGGCCGTCGCGGGCGGTGCCATTCCCGGCTACGAAAGCAACGAAACCACGCACTACTCGGTCGTGGATGCCGACGGAGCCGCTGCGGCCATCACCACGACCATCAACAACGGGTACGGCAGTCGGGTGGTCGTCGGGGGGGCCGGGTTTCTGATGAACGACGAAATGGAAGATTTTTCGGCCAAGCCCGGCACGCCCAACGTGTTTGGCCTGGTGGGCAACGAAGCCAACGCCATCCAGCCCGGCAAGCGGATGCTGTCGAGCATGACGCCCACGGTGGTCGAAAAAGCGGGAAAACTCTACATGGTCGTGGGTACCCCCGGTGGTTCGACCATCATCACGAGCGTGTTCCAGACGATCCTCAACGTGCTCGATCACGGCATGACCATGCAGGAGGCCGTCAACGCTCTCAAGTTCCACCACCAGTGGTTGCCCGATCGGACGATGTTCGAGGAAGGCGCTTTTTCCGAAAAAGTCTTGGACCGCTTGCGGGCGAAAGGCTACGTGATTGAATCCCAATCGGGTACGCTGGGCCGGATGGATTGCATCCTCGTCCGCCCCGACGGCACCCTCGAAGGCGCTTCCGATCCACGGGGCGACAACACCAGCATGGGCTTTTGATTTTTTCCGAAAAACTCGCCGTTTTTCCGCACGGCCCGCTGTTTTTGACCTTGAAACACGCCATCCCTCTGCTGCTGTTCGGCCTGATCGGTTTTGCCGCCGTCGCCCAGCCCATCCGCACGCCGCAGGCCAGCCTCGACGCCTACCGGACCAACCTCGACTCCCTCCGCCGCGAGTGGCCGACGGTGCGTGAACTGCCCGACATGAAGTTTTTTCTCTTCGGCATGGGCAACCGCCGGAAGATGGTGTACCAGAACGGCACGCTGTTCGACGCCCGCACGGGCGAGGTCATCCGGCAGTGGAAAATGATCCAGGATTTTATCCTCCCCGCCGATTACAGCGTGATCGTGCAGGACGCCAAAGGCCGGTGGACGATGATTCGCGAAACCGGCACCGGCGTGTTTCTCGACGACGGCAAAGGCAAGGCTTACCTCACCCGCGCCCCGGTGCGCCTGCCTACGTTTCGCGGAAAAAAATACGCCCCGATTCTGCGCGTGTTGCACCACGACGTGCTGCTCAACGTGGTGGACGGCAAGCCCCTGCCGAATTTTTTCGTGTACCAGAACCCCTGGCTCCGCGACGGGGCCATGATGGCGATGGTGCTGAAAGCCACCGGCAACCTCGACCTGATCCGCGACTGGATTCTGGCCCTCCGCGACCCCTTCGACCGCAACAACAAGGGTCACTCCGAAACCGACAACCTCGGGCAGGCGCTGTACCTCGCCTCGCTGGTTTCCGACAAAACCCACCCCCTCGTGGCGGCGGCAATTGATTCGGCCAAACGCTTCGAAAAAACCGCTCCGGACGGCAGCCGGTTTCTGGGCGGCAGCACCGACTACGCCCCCCACCCGGTGTACCAGACGAAGTGGATGAAATTCGGCCTGAAATCCCTCGGCCTGCCCGACCCCTACCGAATTCCGAAGCAGTACGATAGTTACTCGAGCCTGTTCTGGTGGGATTTCAAAACTGAGCACGTCCCAGGCCCCCGCTTCCCCGCTCAGGAAGGACAGAATTACCCGTACCTCGTTTGGGCGGAGGATCATTTTTTCAACCGGTCCGACGCCTCGGAAAACCGCGCTCCCCTCGGCAACCTCGACTACCCGCTGACCTGGGAATCGAAGGCTTCAGAGGCGAAGTACGCGGGCCTGTCGGTGCTCGACCCGGCGCTGGTCAACCTCAAAATCGCCGCCCCGCACACCTGGCACGCGGCGGAGCTGTTTCTGTTGTTGCTGGAACGGTGAACGCCAGAAACCATGACTTTTGGGCCGAAACTCCTACTTTTGCAAAAAAGCAGCGCCATGCCGACCCAGTTCATCACCGATCCGAAGGGCCGAAAAATCGGGGTTTTTCTTTCCGTGAAAGAATACGAGCAATTGGTCGAAGCCGCCGAAGAACTGGCCGACATCCAGGCTTACGACCGGGCCAAAGCGAAAAACGAACCCACCATCCCGCTTCGGGAAGCCATCCGACTTCGTCGCCAGCATGGCTAAGTACCACGTTGTCATCACCAAATCGGTGCAACGCACGCTGGGCAAATTGTCCGACCGCCTCGCCACCCAGCTTGAAGACGCGATGCTATCCCTCGAAGACAACCCGCGACCGCCGGGTTGCAAAAAACTCAAGGGCCGCGCAGGCTACCGCATCCGGGTCGGCGATTACCGCATCCTCTACGAAATTCAGGATAAAATTCTGGTTGTCACCGTGCTTGAGGTCGGCAACCGACGAGACGTTTACAACTGACGCATGGAGTACAATTTCCGCGAAATCGAATCAAAGTGGCAACGCCACTGGGACGAAGCCCAAACGTACCGGGTACACGTTGACCCCACCAAACCGAAATACTACGTCCTCGACATGTTTCCCTACCCTTCCGGGGCGGGGCTGCACGTGGGGCACCCGCTGGGCTACATCGCCAGCGACATCGTGAGCCGCTACCGGCGGATGCGGGGCTTCAACGTGCTCCACCCGATGGGCTTCGACTCCTTCGGTTTGCCCGCCGAACAGTACGCCATCCAGACCGGCACCCACCCGGCCATCACGACCGAACGGAACATCGAAACGTACATCCGGCAGTTGAAGCAACTCGGCTTCAGCTACGACTGGACCCGGGAAGTGCGCACCTCCGACCCGCGCTACTACAAGTGGACGCAGTGGATTTTCCAGCAACTTTTCAAGCACTACTACGATCGCGACGCCAACCAGGCGTTACCGGTTAATGACCTGACCCGCCGCTTCGCCGAAGGCGGCAGCGCCGCCGTCAACGCCGTGTGCGACGAGGACGCGCCGAGCTTCACCGCCGAAGAGTGGCGGGCGAAAACCGAGCGGGAGCAGTACGAAATCACGCTGAAGTACCGCCTCACCTACGTGGCCGACGCGGTAGTGAACTGGTGCCCGGCCCTGGGCACGGTGCTGGCCAACGACGAGGTGAAGGACGGGGTGAGCGAGCGCGGCGGCTACCCCGTCGAGCAGAAGCTGATGCGCCAGTGGATGATGCGCATCACCGCCTACGCCGACCGTCTGCTGGCGGGACTCGACACGATTGATTGGCCCGAATCGCTCAAAGAACAGCAGCGGAACTGGATTGGTCGCTCCCAGGGCGCTTCCGTCCGCTTCGCCGTGGACGGCCACGAGGCCCAGATTGAAGTGTTTACGACGCGGATTGACACGATTTTCGGCGTAACGTTCATGGTGTTGGCTCCCGAACATGAACTCGTGCCCATGCTGACCACGCCCGAGCAGCGCGAGGCCGTGGACGCCTACGTCGAAGCCGCCAAGCGCCGCTCCGAGCGCGACCGGATGGCCGAAGCGAAAACCGTGTCCGGGGTGTTCACGGGGAGTTCCTGCGTCAATCCGTTCAACGGCGAGCAGGTGCCGATCTTCCTGGCGGACTACGTGCTGGCGGGTTACGGCACGGGGGCCGTCATGGCCGTGCCCTCCGGCGACCAGCGCGACTACGGGTTTGCCAGGCATTTCGACCTGCCCATCGTTCAGATTCTCGATGCCCAGCAGCACCTCGACCAGCAGGCCGACAACACGAAGGAAGGCCGTTACGTCAACTCCGGTTTCATCAACGGCCTGACCTACGACGAAGCCATGCCCAAGCTGCTCCAGTTTTTGGAAGAGCGGGGCATCGGGCGGGGCAAAATTCAGTACCGGATGCGCAACGCCGTGTTCAGCCGCCAGCGCTATTGGGGCGAACCCGTGCCGGTGTATTTCCGCGACGGCCTGCCCTACCTGATTGACGAAGCCGCTCTGCCCCTCGAACTGCCCCCCGTGGACAAGTACCTGCCCACCGAAACCGGCGAGCCGCCCCTGGGCCGGGCCGAGGGATGGAAGTACCAAAATCAGTACGAGTACGAGCTCAGCACCATGCCCGGCTGGGCGGGCAGCAGTTGGTACTGGTACCGCTACATGGACCCGCAGAACGACCAACTATTCGCCTCGCCCGACGCCATCGCCTACTGGCGCGACGTGGATTTGTACCTCGGCGGCTCCGAACACGCCACGGGCCACCTGCTCTACAGCCGGTTCTGGAACAAATTCCTGAAAGACATCGGGCTGGTACCGGAGGAAGAATTTGCCAAGAAACTGGTGAATCAGGGGATGATTCAGGGGCGGAGCAGTTTTGTGTACCGGGTGAAAGATTCGGAGAAAACGACATTCGTCAGTTTTGGGCTGAAAGACCAGCACGACGTAACGCCATTGCACGTGGACGTGAACATCGTCGAAAACGACGTGCTCGACCTGGACGCCTTCAAAGCCTCCCGCTCCGATGTGCCCGAGGACGCCGAGTTTATTTTGGAAGACGGCAAATTCCTCTGCGGTTGGGAAATTGAGAAAATGTCGAAGTCAAAGTTCAACGTCGTTAACCCCGACACCATCGTCGAGAAGTACGGTGCGGACACGCTGCGGCTCTACGAAATGTTCCTCGGCCCCCTGACCGATTCCAAACCCTGGAACACCCACGGCATCAGCGGCACGTTCAACTTCCTGCGCAAGTTCTGGCGGCTGTTTTACCAGGACGAAACCGGCCGTTTCCTCGTCACTGACGAGCAGCCCACGCCGGAGGAACTGAAGGCCCTGCACAAGGCCATCAAGAAAGTCGGCGAGGATATCGAGGCACTGTCGTTCAACACCTCGGTGCCCGCATTCATGGTGCTGGCCAACGAACTGTCGTCGCTGAAATGCCACAAGCGGGCCATCCTGAGCGATTTCGTGCTGATTCTGGCCCCCTTCGCCCCGCACGTCACCGAGGAACTGTGGGCGGCGCTGGGCAACGAGCCGGGCAGCGTATCGCGGCAGCCGTTCCCGCAGTTCAACCCGGCGTACCTGGTCGAAAGCAGTTTTGAGTACCCCGTGCAAATCAACGGCAAGGTGCGCGCGACGATGAATTTCCCCCTCGACACCATCCCGGCCGACATCGAGCGGGAAGTGTTGGCCAACGAAACCGTCCAGAAATGGCTGGAAGGCAAAGCGCCGAAGAAGGTCGTCGTCGTGCCGAAACGGATTGTGAACGTGGTGGTTTGATTTTCACTTTTTCATTTTCCCGCCTGTCATCCTGAGCGTCAGCGAAGGACCTTCCCAGTGCTCCAGGTCGATTCGAAGGTAACTGGACTCAAGGTTCCGGCCAGCTAACCGGTACATTAGGAAGGTCCTTCGCTGACGCTCAGGATGACAAAATAGAGTTGACCTATGCTCCCCCCCCTCAAATTCCGCCCCTACTTCAAAGACAAAATCTGGGGTGGGCAAAAAATCAGAACGGTTCTCGGCAAAGACTTCGGCAACCTGCCCAACTGCGGCGAAACCTGGGAACTCTCCGGCGTGCCGGGCAACGTGTCGGTCGTGGAAAGTGCCCCGCTGGCTGGGCGCGACCTCGTTTCGCTCATTGACGAATTCAAAAGCCAACTCGTCGGCGGGAAGGTGTTTGCCGACTTCGGCACCGATTTTCCCCTGCTCATCAAGTACATCGACGCCAACGACGACCTCAGCATCCAGGTCCACCCCGACGACGACCTCGCCCGCGAGCGCCACGATAGCTTTGGCAAAACCGAAATGTGGTACATCCTCCAGGCCGACGAGGGCGCGACGCTCAACTCGGGGTTCAGGCGGGAAATCTCGCGGGAAGAGTACGTGAAGGCGGTGGAAGCAGGCACGCTGACCGAATTGCTCAACATCGAGCCGGTGGCGGCCGACGACGTGTTTTTCCTACCCGCCGGGCGCGTTCACTACATCGGCAAGGGCATTTTGCTGGCCGAAATCCAGCAAACCTCCGACATTACCTACCGCATCTACGATTTCGACCGCACGGACGACAAGGGCCAACGCCGCGAACTTCACACCGAACAGGCCCTGGACGCCATCGACTTCACCGTGCACCCCGAGTACAAAACCCGGTACGAGAAAGCCCAGAACGAAGCCACGACACTGGTCGATTGCCCCTACTTCACCACCAACCGCCTCAACCTGACCCAGCCCCTCGACCGGGATTACTTCGGGCTGGATTCCTTCAAAATCTTCATTGGCCTCGACGGCTCGGCCACCCTCCGCACCGAAGCGGGCGACGTGACCGTAGCCCGCGGCGACGTGTGGCTGCTTCCCGCCGAACACGTCTGTGCTTCCCTCCTGCCCGACGGCGAGGCAAAATTGCTGGAGGTGTACATCGCCTGAGCGCGATTGGAACACGGATTGGACGGATGCTGCGCAGCACGGCTCACGACGGATACGCGTTGTGAAAATCCGTGCTGCGCAGCATCCGTCCAATCCGTGTTCCATTTTTTTCATCAGAAATCTTGACATGAATTCTGTTGAAATTAGCTTTGCATCACAAAGTACTTCGCCATGAGCCAAACCGAAGAACACCTCCGCGACCTCACCGAAATCCGCTCGCTGATGGAGCGGTCGTCGCGGTTCATTTCGCTGAGCGGATTGTCGGGCATTTCGGCGGGCCTGATCGCGCTGGCGGGAGCCTGGGTCGCGGCCCAACGCATCGGCGTGAGCTGGGATTTCAGCCACCGCGACGTGGCCCGTTCGCCCGACCTCTACCGCTTCCTGGCCCTCGACGCGGCGGTCGTGCTCGGGCTGGCTCTGGCCTCGGGGGTGTACTTCACCGTTCGGGGGGCGCGGCGCAAAGGCCAGACCGTCTGGAATCAAACCAGCCGGCGGTTGCTCATCAACCTGGCCATTCCGCTCGGCGCGGGTGGGCTGTTTTGCCTGCTGCTCATCGGCCCCGCGCCGGGGCTGGTGGCACCGGGCACGCTGGTGTTTTACGGCCTCGCCCTCCTCAACGGCAGCAAATACACCCACGACGACGTGCGCTACCTCGGCCTCTGCGAAATCGCCCTCGGCCTGATTTCCGGCTTCCTAGCTGGTTCAGGCCTCACACTGCTCTTCTGGGCCGTCGGTTTCGGCGTGTTGCACATCGTGTACGGCGTGGTGATGTATCGGAAATACGAAGTGTAGTTTGTGGTTTGCAGGTTGTGGTTTGTAGCTGTGCCAGGACTGAACCGCGCGGCGGCCACTACAAACCACAACTTGCAACCACAAACTTCAAACTCCACTCATGAAAACCCTCATCGACAACCTCAACAAGGCGTTTGAAAACCGCATCCGGCTGGGCATCATGTCGGTGTTGATGGTCAACGACTGGGCGGATTTCAACGCGCTGAAAGACGCCCTCGGCCTGACCGACGGCAACCTGGCCAGCCACCTGACTGCCCTCGAAAAAGTCGGCTACGTGGCCGTGCGCAAGGGCTTCATCGGGCGCAAACCCAACACCTCCTTCCAGGCCACCGACACCGGACGACGGGCCTTTCAGGAACACCTCGACACGCTCGAAAGCCTCATCCGCCAGACGCCCGCAAAAGCTTAATTTTTTTATCCATAAACTTTGCAACGCAAAGTACTTTTTGAATTATTGCCCAAACTGATTCCGTCCCGAACATGGAAACCTCCCCCAAACCCCTCTCCTTCTGGGAACGCGCCAACGACTGGGTGTCGCGTTCCGTCACGCTCAAGCTGTTCATCGTCGGGTTTCTGACCCTGGCCCTGCTCATCCCGACGGCCTTCGTGCGGGAACTGATTCGCGAACGCGAACAAACCCGCGACGAGGCCGTGCGGGAAGTCAGCGCGTCGTGGGGCGCGGCCCAGACCGTGGGCGGCCCGGTACTCACCGTACCCTACCGCCGCAGCGAAATGGACGAAAAAGGCAAAGTGATTGAGACAACGGCTTACGCGCATTTCTTGCCTGCCTTGCTCACGGTCACGGGCACCGTCACCCCCGAACAGCGCGACCGGGGCATTTACGTGGTGATGCTCTACCGGGCCGGACTGAAGCTGAGCGGCACCTTCGAGCGGCCCGACTTCTCGAAATTCGACATTCCGGAAAGCGCTATCCTGTGGCAGGACGCCTTCGTCTCGATGGGCGTCACCGACCTGCGGGGCATCCAGGAAGCCGTCGGGTTGACCTGGAACGGCAAGCCCGTGGTTTCCAACCCCGGCACGATTTCCGACGACATTTTCGCTTCGGGCATCCACGCACCGGTGGCCCTCGACCCTGCCTCCAGCGCGCCGACCATCCCCTTCACGGCCACGCTCCAGCTCAACGGCAGCAGCGAACTGGCGTTTCTGCCCTTCGGGCGCGAAACCCGCGTGAATTTGACTTCGTCCTGGGGCACGCCGAGCTTCAACGGGGCCTTCCTGCCCGACAAGCGCACGGTGACGCCGGACGGTTTTTCGGCGGATTGGAAGGTGCTGCACTTTAACCGCAACTACCCGCAGGCGGGCCTCGGCGCGTTTATTCCCCGGCCCGGAAAACCACAAGACGTGGCGGTTGTCGGCGGAACGCCGACCGACCAGACCGGCGCCTTCGGCGTGAAACTGCTCCTGCCCGTGGACGAGTACCAGAAAACCACCCGGTCGGCCAAGTACGCCGGGCTGTTCATTGTACTGACGTTCACCGCATTTTTTTTCATTGAAATCCTCAACCGGCGGCGGCTCCACCCGATTCAGTACCTGCTCGTGGGCTTCGCGGTGTGCTTGTTTTACGTGCTGCTGCTGTCGATTTCCGAGCACCTGTCGTTTCAGTGGGCCTACCTCATTGGCTGCCTGACCATCCTGGGGCTGGTGTTTTTTTACACGAAAAGCATTTTTCAAAACGGGCGCATCACGCTGGTGTTCAACGGCATCCTGGCCCTGCTCTACGCCTTTTTCTACTCCCTGCTCCAACTCGCCGACTACTCCCTGCTGCTGGGCAGCCTCGGGCTGGTGCTGATTCTGGGCGTGGTGATGTACCTGACCCGCCGCGTGGACTGGTACAACGCCTACGGGCGGGCGGAGGCGACGCCCGCGAACCCGTGAGGGAGCGTTTTCACCCCCTGCCCCCCGAAGGGGTTTTTGCCCCGCAAGAAGCGTCAGCAGCAAAGAACCCCCTTCAGGGGGCAGGGGGTGAAAACGTCGGGCGAAAACACGTTTCCCGACCCCAACGCGGACTTTTTCAACCCCACACCGAAGCGGCATGGAATTACAAATCAGAAATATCTCCAAAACCTATCCGAACGGCGTCAAGGCGCTGAACGACGTCAGCCTCACGATTCCGCCGGGCATGTTCGGGCTGCTCGGCCCCAACGGGGCCGGAAAGTCCACGCTCATGCGCATCCTGGCCACCTTGCAGGAGGCCGATTCGGGCAGCGCCCGGCTTGGAGACCTCGACGTGCTCAACCAGAAAGACGAAGTCCGCCAAACCCTCGGCTACCTGCCGCAGGAGTTCGGCCTTTACCCGAAGGTGAGTGCCGAAGAACTCCTCGACCACTTCGCCCTGCTCAAGGGCATTGCCCAGCGGCGGTCACGCCGGGAAGTGGTGGAAGCCCTGCTTCGGCAAACGAACCTTTGGGACGTACGCAACCAAAAACTCGGCGGTTATTCCGGGGGCATGAAGCAGCGTTTCGGAGTCGCCGTGGCGTTGCTGGGCAATCCGAAGCTGCTGATTGTGGACGAGCCGACGGCGGGCCTCGACCCTGCCGAACGCGTGCGATTCCTGAACCTGCTCTCCGAATTGGGCGAAAACAGCGTCGTGCTCCTCTCGACGCACATCGTGGAAGACGTGAGCGAGCTGTGCACCAACATGGCGATCATCGACGGGGGCGAAATCCTGCTCGAAGCCGAGCCGCTTCGGGCGGTGGCCAACCTCCGGGGCCGCATCTGGCAACGCGTGGTTTCGAGGGCTGAACATCAAAAATTAGAGCAGGAGCACGCGGTGATTTCGACGAAACTCCTCGCCGGGCGCACCATCGTGCACGTCTACAGCAACGCGGCACCCGGCCCCGGCTTCGAGCCGACCGAACCGGATTTGAAGGACGTGTACTTCAGCACCATGGCCGGTCACATCGGAAATCGACGCGAAAAAGCGGAGGTGGCTTCATGAAATTCCAGGAAATTTTTCGCTTCGAACTGGCCTGCCAGCGTCGGCAGCGGATGCCCCAGCTTTTTTTCGTAGCCGTGGCGGCGGGGGCGTTTTTGTTTGTGCGGGGAAATTACCTCGCCGACGCGCTGTACGCCGATTTTTACATCAATTCGCCCTTCGTCATCGCGGGCGTTACGGTGTTTTGTAGCCTGTTCTGGTTTCTGCTGGCGGCAACGGTGGCGGGCAGGGCGGGTGCGCGGGACGGCGAAACGGGGATACATCCACTCACCTACACCGCTCCGGTCGGCAAGGCCGCCTACCTGGGGGGTCGGTTTCTGGCGGCCTTCGTGCTCAACGCGCTCATCCTGCTCGGCGTGACGGTAGGCGTCGTGCTCGCCGTGTACCTGCCCGGAGTGGATGCCACGGCGGTCGGCCCATTTCGCCCCGCCGCTTACCTGACGGCTTACGGCTACATTGCCTTGCCCAATGCCTTCGTTGCCACGGCGATTCAGTTTGCCTGGGCGGCCCTGAGCCGCCGGGCCATCGCGGCGTACCTCGGCAGCGTGCTCCTTTTTTTCGTTGCCTACGGGGGAATGATCCTGATGGGCATTTTTCTGGAAAACCGGGACCTGGGGGCGTTGCTCGACGTGTTCGGTCACGTGTACATCACGTCCGAGGCGGTGTTGGGCTGGACCCCGCTCGAAAAGAGCACGCGCCTGATCGGCCTGACGGGCTGGCTGCTCTGGAGCCGCCTTCTCTGGATTGGCATCGCGCTGGGGGCGCTCGCGCTCACGTACGCCCGCTTCCGGTTCGTCCACCCGACGGCAAGCACCTGGTGGAGCCGCCTGGTTGCCTCCGGCAAGCGCGGGGCTAGCTCGCGCGAGGTTGCCGCGCTACCGGGTGGCGGCCTCCTCGGAGCGGGAGTGACGTCGCTCCGGGGGGTGCGGCAGTCGTTCGGGTTTTCCCTCCAGGTGCGCCAGACGCTCGCCATCGCGGGGGCTTCGTTCCGGGCGTCGGCCCGGAGTTTGGGCGGGTTCGTGTTGCTCGCCGCCCTCGGTACGCTCGGTATTTTTGTGCTGATCCTGCCTGAGCACATGCACAACATGGGCACGCCCCTCCTGCCCCGGACCGAGTACGTGCTCACGTTTCTGACTTCGCCCCTGACCAACCCGTTCACGCCCTGGGTTGTGACGCCCCTGTTCATTGTTCTCCTGGCGGGCGAGTTGGTCTGGCGGGAACGGCAAGCCGGTTTGGGCGAAATCACCGACGCCGCCCCGGTGCCGGAATGGGTCAGCCTGCTGGGAAAATTTTTCGGGCTGGCGCTTCTGCTCCTGGCCTGGACGGTGCTTCTGCTCCTGGCGGGTGTGCTCGTGCAGGTGCGCCTGGGGTACGACCGGTTCGAACCTGGGTTGTACCTGCGGGTGCTTTTCGGCCTGCAACTTCCCGAGTACCTGCTTTTTGCCCTGCTTGCCCTGGTGGTGCAGGGAGCAATCAAGCAGAAATACGTCGGCCACCTCGTGGCCCTGCTCGCCTACGTGTTCATCCTCTTCGCCGCGTGGCTTGGCATCCGGCATCACCTGCTCGTGTACGGGTCGGGGCCGGGGTGGACTTACTCCGACATCAGCGGCTTCGGGGCCTCGCTCGGGCCGTGGGCGTGGTTCAAAGCGTACTGGGCCGCCTGGGCGTTGCTGCTCGCCGCGGGGGCTCGGCTCTTCTGGATGCGGGGAAACGAAAGCGGCCTCCGGACTCGCCTCCGACTGGCCCGGCAGCGCTTCACCCGACCAACGGCCTGGGTGGCCGTGGCGGCGGGTGGTCTCGTCCTGGCACTGGGCGGGACCGTTTTTTACAACACCAACGTGCTCAACGAGTACCGCAGCGACTTCGAACGGGCGGAACAGCGCGCCGAGTACGAGCGCAGGTACGCACGCTACGCAAAAACTCCGCAGCCCAAACTGACTGCCACGGCCCTGCACCTTGAAATTTACCCGGAACGGCGCACCGTTGACCTGCGCGGCACCTACCGCCTGGTGAATCAGAGCAACGTACCGATCGACTCCGTCCACGTGGCCATCGTTCCCGGCGGCGTGACGAGCGTTGAAACCGGCGCCTTCACCTTCGACCGACCGGCCGCGCAGGTGCTCACCGACGACGCCCTGGGTCACCGGATTTACGCGCTGAATGACCCCCTCCGACCCGGCGACTCCCTGCGGCTCGGTTTTGAAGTTCACGTCAAGCCCAGGGGATTTGGCAACGGCGGGGTGGAGCCTACCGTGACGCCGAAGAGCACGTACTTCACCAACGACGACTGGCTGCCCGCCATCGGCTACCAGCCCCGCCGCGAACTCTTCAAACCCGGCGACCGCCGGGCGCACGGGCTGGCCGCGCGCCCCCTGATACCCACGCTCGCCGCCGCCGAGGAGGAAAGCCGGGACCTCACCGGCGAAGCGCACCACGAACGGGCCAGCACCGGGGGCATTGCCTTCGAGGCGGTCGTGGGCACGAGCGCCGACCAGACCGCCGTCGCGCCGGGAGCGCTGCGCCGAACCTGGACGGCAGGGGGCCGCCGCTATTTCCGCTACGCCACCGATGCTCCCATTGGCCACGAACTCCGCTTTTTTTCCGCCGCCTACGCAGTGCACGAAGAGGTCTGGAGGCCGACGACCGACTCCGGGCGGGGCATCACCATCCAGATTTTCCACCACCCCAAACACGCCGCCAACCTCGACTGGATGCGCCGGAGCGTGCGCGCCTCGCTCGACTACTACACCCGGCAATTTGGCCCGTACCCGTACGGGTACATCCGGCTGGTTGAAAATCCGGGCCGGGGCGTGGGCATGCACGCCGAGGCGGGCACGATCGACTACACCGAGGGGTTCGCCCGCTTCGATCCCAACCCCGATCCGAAGGGCCTGAACCTGCCGTTCGCGGTGGTGGCCCACGAGATGGGGCATCAGTTTCAACCGCCCTACGCGCTGGCCGAGGGGGCCGGGCTGCTCACCGAGAGCTTCGCGTGGTACGCCGCGATGGGGGTCGTGGAGAAAACCTACGGAAGTGAGCACCTGCGACGGCTGCTGCGGTTTTTCCGGCAGCCACAGCCCATCCCGCCCATCCGGCAGTCGGTGCCTTTGCTGCGGGCCGCCGACCCCTACGCGGCCTACCGCAAGGGGCCGTTCGCGCTGCACGCCCTGAGCGAGTACATCGGCAAAGAGCGGGTAAACGGAGCCTACCGGCGCTTGATCGAAAAACGCGGTTCGGGCACGTCGGCCCTGCCGACCTCCCTCGATCTGTACAGTGAACTTCGGGCCGTGACGCCGGATTCGCTGCAAACCCTGCTGCACGATTTGTTTGAAGCCAACACGTTTTGGGAACTCAAAACGGAACGCGCCACGGCGAAACCCGCCCAGGCGGGCACCTGGCAGGTGACCCTCGACGTGCGGGCGCGCAAGGTGACGGTCAACCCGGCGGGCGTCGAGACCGAGGTGCCAATGGGCGACTGGGTGCCGATCGGGGTCTTCGCCCCCACCGGAGAGGGTGCGGAGTTTGGACGGACGCTCTACCTGCGGAGGCACCGCATTCGCGCCGGTAAGCAAACCCTCACGCTGACCGTGCCCGGCAAGCCCTCCGACGCGGGCATCGACCCCTACCACCTGCTCATCGACCTGGAGCCGTTCGACAACGTCGAGCAGGTGAAGGTTGCCAACTGACGTTTCATCAACCGACCGCCTCAACGAGTACGAACCCCAAAACCAACCCAACCATGCCGTTTCTGCTCCAACTTCCTCTTCGCCGCCTCCGCGTGCTGCTCGTACTGGCGGGGCTTGCCTTCGGCCTTAACGCCCTGCTGTTCGTCCGCTGCTTCCTGATCCACGACTGGCTGTATGCGAAAATGCTGCCCTGGAACCTGGTGTTGGCATTCGTGCCGATTCCGCTCGCGCTTTGGGCCGAGCGGCTCGTGCTTTTTTACCGAATGCCGAAATTCAAGCTGGCGGCAGTTGTGGCGGCTTGGGCGTTGTTTTTCCCCAATGCTCCCTACCTCGTCACCGACATCAAGCACCTGCACTGGGTGCCGCCCATGCCGCTGTGGTTCGACGCCACGCTGCTGTTCGGCTTCGCGATGACGGGCCTGTTCGCGGGGCTGGTGTCGCTGTACTGGATGCACCGGCTGGGGCGGCACTTCCTAGGACCAAAACTCGCCGATGCCCTCCTCGCCGCATACCTGCCCGTGGCTGCCTGGGGCATTTTCCTGGGCCGCGAACTGCGCTGGAACACCTGGGACGTGCTCATCCGTCCGCACCACCTCGTCTGGGATGCCCTCACGCGGGGAACGAGCCTGAAGGCGGTGCTGATGACGGTGGAATTTTCGATGCTGATGGGCGTTTCGTACCTTGCCATCCTTGCCTTGATTCACCTGAACCCACGCCAGGATTGAGGGATTTTCGATTTTGGATTGAAAACTACCTCGTCAATCGAAAATCCGCATTCCACAATCGAAATTTTCCATGATTGACGTTCCGAAATTCATCCGCAGCCTCGGCTTTGCCTTCCGGGGGCTGAAAACCCTCGTCGTTTCCGAAAACAACGCCCGAATCCACTTCGTCGCCACGCTGGGCGCGGTGGGCGCGGGTCTTTTTTTCGATGCTTCCCGAACCGAATGGCTCTGGCTGGCGCTGGCCATCACGCTGGTCTGGATGACCGAAGCCACCAACACGGCCCTCGAAAAACTCGTCGATTTGGTTTCGCCCGATTACCACCCCCTGGCCGGACAGGTGAAGGACATAGCCGCCGCCGCCGTGCTGGTGACGGCGTTGTTCGCGCTCGTGGTGGCCGGGATGGTGTTCTTGCCCAAACTCGGCGTATAAAGTTTGGGCAAAAAGAAACCCCGTCAGGCAACTGCCCTACGGGGTTGAAAACCAGCCGAAACCGGTAATTAATCCTCAAGCTTCCCGTCGTCGGCGATATTCGGCTCCTGGGTGTCGAGGAGGGCGGTTTCGTCGCCGCGGATTTTATCCTTGATTTTGACCTCCAGCTCGGCCATCAGTTCGGGGTTGTCGAGGAGCAGGTCCTTCACCGCGTCGCGGCCCTGCCCGAGGCGGTTACCATCGTAGCTAAACCACGAACCCGACTTCTTGATGACTTCGAGTTCCACGGCCAGGTCGAGCACTTCGCCGGCCTTGGAGATGCCCTGACCGTACATGATGTCAAACTCAACGACCTTGAACGGCGGCGCTAATTTGTTTTTGACGACCTTCACGCGGGTACGGTTCCCAACCACGTTGTCGGCTCCTTCCTTGATTTGACCGGCGCGGCGGATGTCGAGGCGAATGGAGGAGTAAAACTTGAGCGCGTTACCGCCAGTAGTGGTTTCGGGGTTGCCGAACATGACGCCGATTTTCTCGCGCAACTGGTTGATGAAAATGCAGCAGCAGCCGGTTTTGTTGATGGTACCGGTGAGTTTTCGCAGGGCCTGGCTCATCAGTCGGGCTTGCAAACCCACCTTGCTGTCGCCCATTTCGCCTTCGATTTCGGCCTTCGGCACCAGGGCTGCCACCGAGTCGATGACGATGATGTCGATGGCACCGGACGAGATGAGGTGCTCGGCGATTTCGAGGGCCTGCTCGCCGTTGTCGGGCTGGCTGATGAGCAGATTTTGGGTATCAATGCCAAGTTTTTCGGCGTAACTGCGGTCGAAGGCGTGCTCGGCGTCGATGAAGGCCGCCATGCCGCCCGCTTTTTGCGCTTCGGCAATGCAGTGCATCGTCAGCGTGGTTTTACCGGACGATTCGGGGCCGTAGATTTCCACGACCCGTCCGCGCGGAACCCCGCCAATGCCCAGAGCCAAGTCAAGGCCCAGCGAGCCGGTCGAGATGACGGGTACGTCGACGACCTTCGAGTCTGACAAGCGCATCACGGTGCCTTTGCCGTAGGTTTTGTCGAGTTTTTCGAGGGTGGTTTGCAGGGCCTTCAGCTTGTTGCTGGCTTCCGTTGCGGTGCTTTGTGCCATGTGAATGGAGTTAAGAAAAATAAGGGATTGCAGGGAAATCTCTGCTGAATTGTGATATAAAAATAGACGTTTTCGCTCAAAAATCCCAGATAAGGTCGGAAGTTTTTCCGGAAATTTTCGGACAGCGCGCTTCCGGTCCACATTCGGCCGGTAAGTTCGCCGATTTTGGCGGTTTGGCAACAAAATTGAGCGAACGGTTCCGAAACCCGGATACCGTTCACGAAGTTTCACGCGTTTTTTTCAGGCATGAAAAAAGTATTTGTGGTGCTGGGTCTGCTGTTCGTGGCCGTGGCCGTCTGGCAATGGCGCTGGGTGAGTTATGGCTACATGCAGGCCAGCGGGCAGTTCCGGATTCTATGGAACGCCCGGCCCGTGACCGACGTGCTGGCCGACCCGGCTGTGCCCGATTCGGTCAAAAACCGGCTCCGGTTCGTGCAGGACATCCGCCGCTTTGCCATCGACTCGCTGGGGCTGAACGACACCGAAAATTACCAAACCTTTTTCGACCAGCAGGGAAAACCCATCCTCTGGGTGCTCACCGCCGCCGAACGCTACCGGCTCAACGCCGTGGATTGGCACTTTCCGGTCATCGGCTCGTTCACGTACATCGGCTATTTCGACCACGAACGGGGTCGGCACGAGGAAGCCGAAATGCGGGCCAAGGGTTACGACACCGAACTCGGCGAGGTGGCCGCCTGGAGCACGCTGGGCTATTTCCACGACCCGATTCTGTCGGGGATGCTCACGCGCAACGACGGGCGGCTGGCGAGTTTGATCATCCACGAAATGACGCACAGCACCTTGTTCGTGAAAGACAACCACGAGTTCAACGAAAACCTGGCCAACTTCGTCGGCGATTACGGGTCGGTACGGTTTTTGGTCAGCCGATACGGGGCCAACTCGCCCAAGGTGAAGGAGTTCGAGCAGGGCAGGGCGTTCTCGGAGGGGTACATTCAACACCTGAATCGGGGGTGTCGCCAACTCGACAGCCTCTACGCCGGCTTTCGCCCTGAGCACCCCAAGCAGTTGAAGGACAGTCGGAAAATCGAACTCATCCGCCGCATCGTGCGTTCGACCGATACGTTGTACCGGCGGTTTGCATCCGTGAAGCGCTCGAAACGATTCAGTGAAGAAAAGCTGCCGAACAACGCCTATTTTGTCGGCTTCGCCACGTACAATGCGCGCCGGAATCAGTTTGAGGCTGAATTTCGCAGTCGATTCAAAGGCGATTTCCGTAGGTATCTGAGTTATTTGAAAACCAAGTATCCATCTCTCTAACAAGCCGTCGTTGATTCCCTGTATGAAACGCACCGTGTTGAAAGGGACCGCAGCCCTGGGTCTGGTAGGCGGAATGCTGGCCCTGGCCGGTTTCACCTCCGATCGCCCGCTTGCGGGAGTTTTTTCATCCACATCCAAAACCGCCGTGCGGGAGCACGCGGCTCCGGTGAGTCGTTTCACCGTGGGCGAACACCTGGAGTACCGCGTCCACTACGGCTTCATCAACGCCGCCGAAGCCACGGTGGACGTGAGCAACAAAATTCACCAGGTGAACAGCCGCCCCTGCTACCGGGTGGACGTGAGCGGGCGCACGACGGGGGCCTTTGACCTCGTCACCCGCGTGCGCGATTCGTGGCAGTCGTACATCGACACGTCCACGATTCTGCCCCAGGAGTTTTACATGAGCCAGCGTGAGGGCAAGTACCGTAAGGACCAGCGCGTGAAATTCGACCACTCGGCGGATAAAATTCTGGCCAAAGACGCCGAAACGACCAAGGAACACCGCGCCCCGAACAACATCCACGATCTCATCAGCGGCTACTACTACCTTCGCACGGTGGATTTTGGCCGGATGAACGAAGGCGACGTCGTGGGCGTGAAGGCGTTTTACGACAACGAGTTTTACGACATGCGGGTGAAGTACATGGGCCGCGAGGTGGTGAACACCAAATTCGGCAAAATCAACGCCTTCCGGGTCATTCCGATGCTGCCCAACAAAAATAACTTTTTTGAGGACAGCGATTCCATCCGCCTTTGGATTTCCGATGACGTCAACAAGGTGCCCATCAAGGTCGAAGTAGACCTGGCCATCGGGTCCATCGAGATGGATTTGAAGAAATACAAGGGTTTAAAGGCGGAGCCGCGGTGGTTCTGAACGGTAATTGGTAGTCAACTACCACGAAGCCGACTCACCAGAGTCGGCTTTTTTGTTAGTCGCTGTTTCAATCGCCAAAGTCCGTTCATCCAAAACGGCAACTGGTTGTACGACACCGTCACATACGCTTCCCGCTTCGCCCCGAACGATTCGTAGAACCCGGCGATGGACGGCACTTCGGGACTTTCAAAATCGAACACCAGATCACGGTCCGCGTTTTCCCGAAAAAACGAATCGAGTAAGAACGTCCGGGCATTGCCTTGCCGCCCGGCGGGCGTGGCGGCATTGAAGAGGAAAAACACCCGGTTTTTGTAGGTCACGAACCAGATCCCCGCTTCGGGCTGGCCGTTTTTCACGGCGTACCAAAGTGTCGAGAGGCCGCGTCTTTCGGTTTCGAGAAATAGGTTTTCCAACGTCCGGTAGGCGCTTGGAGCGACGCCGCCCACGATGTTACGGGCATGAAAGCACCGGAACCACTCAACGAGCGGGCGGATGTTTTGGCTGTGCTGGATTTCCCAACCCGCCGTTTCAGCTCGTTTCAGGTTTTGCCGCCGGTCGGGGTTGTAGCCGTCGCGGATTCCGGAGTAAGGTTGGCTCAAATCAAGGCAGTGGGTCTGGCGGGTCTCGGCCGGCAATTCATCCGCCAGGGAACTGGCATCGAGGCACAATCGGGTGACGAGCGGAAACCCGGCACGGAGGTTTTCCGCGAATGCCCGGCGTTCAACCGCCGACGGTTTTTTTTGTGAAAAAATTCCCAGACGCTGGCAAAACAGCGCTTGCTCCACGAACCGGATGCCGTAACGCCGTTTCACCAGCAACGGCAGCACGGCCCGGTAATCATCGAGCACCAGCGCCTCCCACCCCGGCGAAACCACGTCGAGCCACCACGACAGGCCGTACACCAGCCCATTCGGCGCGGCCTCGACGCAGGCGTCGTAGGCGACGCGGTCAATGGTTGGGTTGCGGAGGTGGCGAACGTACAGCATCACGATTTTGAAAAAGTATCGTAGCTTAGCCCCATGCTTCCCTGTCGTTCGTTTCGACTGACATCACACGCATTGCAAAAGATGCTTGAACGCAATATCGATGAACAGGATGCACTTTTGGTGTTGAGAACGGGGCAGCTCATCCGAACCTACCCGGAAGACAAACCCTATGTCAGTCACCTGCTGCTGGGATTTGTACGTGGAAAAGCCTTACACGTGGTCGGTTCGGTGGACGAGTTGGCTACCTGCATTTTGATTACCGCTTACTGGCCGGATCCGTTGGAATGGAACGAGACTTTCACCCAAAAAAGAACATGAAATGTGTTGTCTGTAAAGTCGGAGAAGTCGAAGAGGGACAGAAAACTCTCTTTTTCGAAAAAAACGGCCGGTATGCCATCGTCCAAAATGTCTCCTGCGACGTGTGCAACACCTGCGGCGAGGCGTACCTCAGCCCCGAAACCGCCCAGAAGGTGATGGCTCAGGTTCGTGAAATGACAGATTCGACCAAGCTAGTCGAAGTCGCTCCGGCAAAGGCAGCGTGACTTTTCTGCCAACTGCCAACTCACTTCCCCCCCAACTGCCGCTGCAACCCGCTCACGTCGGCGTGGATTTTCTTGTCGGTTTCCATCAGGTCGGAAATCGTCTGGATGGCGTGGATGACCGTGCTGTGGTCGCGGCCCCCAAAGTGGTACCCGATGCTCTTGAGCGACAAATCGGTGAACTCCTTTGCCAGAAACATGGCCACCTGCCGGGGGAACACGGTTTCTTTTTTCCGGCTCTTACCCTTCAGCTCGGAAAGTTCAACCTTGAAGTGGCCCGTCACCGTGTCGAGGATCGTGTCGATGGTCACGACCCGCTCGGTATCGTTGACCAGGTGCCGGAGCGTGGCGCGGGCCAGGTCCATGTCAATGTCGCGGCGGGTGAGTGAGGCGTGTGCCATCAGCGACACGATGACGCCCTCCAGCTCGCGCACGTTGGTGTCGATGGAGTGCGCCAGGTACTCCACCACCTCGTAGGGAATGTCGATGCCGTCGGCCTGCAACTTCTTGAGGATGATGGCGATGCGCGTTTCGAGGTCGGGTGTTTGCAGGTCGGCGGTGAGGCCCCATTTGAAGCGCGAGAGCAGGCGGTCTTCCAGCCCCACGAGTTCACGGGGGGGCCGGTCGGAGGTCATGATGATTTGCTTGCCCGACTGGTGGAGGTGGTTGAAGATGTGGAAAAACGTCTCCTGGGTTTTTTCCTTACCACTCAGAAACTGCACGTCGTCGAGAATCAGCACGTCGACCCGGAGGTAGAAATTACTGAAATTCTGCACGTTGTTGTTCCGAACGGCGATGATGTACTGGTTGGTAAACTTTTCGGTCGATACGTAAAGGACGAATTTGTTGGGGTTGTGGGTCTTGATGTAATTGCCCACGGCCTGCACGAGGTGGGTTTTGCCCAACCCCACGCCGCCGTACACCATCAGCGGGTTGAAGGCCGTCGTGCCGGTTTTCTGGGCCACGGCGATGCCCGCCGAACGGGCCAGCCGGTTGCAGTCGCCTTCCACGTAGTTGTCGAAGGTATATACCGGGTTGAGGTACGAGGTCAGTTCGTTGCCATCGAGGTCGGGCAGGATAAACGGACTCCGGATGTCGGGTTCGGGGGTGGTTTTCGCGGGTTTGGGAGGCGGTGGCCCAGCCGGTTTGGGCGCGGGAACGGTGATGCCGATGGGCGGTTTTTTCTCCCCGCCCTTGTCGACGATGATGGAGTATTCGAGCAGGCCCTGGCGCCCGATTTCGGCGTCGATGGCTTTGCGCAGCAAGTGCACGTAATTTTCTTCGAGCCACTCGTAAAAAAACTGGCTTGGCACCTGGATGGTCAGCGTGCTATTGTCTAGTTTGAGCGGCACGATGGGCTCAAACCAAGTCTTGTAACTTTGCTCTGAAACATCTTGGCGGATGATTTTCAAGCAGTTGTTCCACACGGTACTGACCTCGCGCTGCATGGGTGGGCTAGGTTTTGAGAGAGGCTTGAAGGCGGATTTTTGGGCAAAGGGAAGCAAAGATAGAAAAAAAGAGATGCCCGCAATGAGGGGCTTCGGCCATTTCCAACCGAAAAAAGTCGGGGAAAAAACAACGCCCGGAGAGCACCTCCGGGCGTTGTTTTTTCCCCGACGAAACGTCTGCCTTTCAGAGTGAATCACGTTCCCGAATCGCACGCAGACGACCTTAAGGCGGCAAAGTTTCCCCCTCCGTCGCTCGCTCCACGCGTTCAGGAACAGGGATTTTCCGTGCCTTAGCGCGGAGCCGAACCTTTGCCGATGGATTCGAGCAGGCCGCGCATGTACCCGATGGCAAACAGCGTCCCGATGGTCATGTAACCGGGGCGGGTGTTTTCTTCCCCCGCCATCGTCGGCACGTGGTCGGGGCGGATGGTGCCCTGAAAGCCGATGTCGTGGTAGGCTTTCATGGCCCGGTACATGTCGATTTGCCCTTCGTCGTGGAAGGTTTCGGTGAATTTGAATTTCCCGCCCTGAACGTTGCGAAAATGCACGAAGTTGATGTGTCCGGCTTTGCCCCACCGGTGAATCAGCGCGGGAATGTCGGCACCCATGAGCGCGAAATTGCCTTGGCACATCGTCAGCCCGCTCCATTTGCTGGGCATGATTTTCAGCATTTTGTCAAAATTCTCGACCGTATTCATGATGCGGGAAATGCCCTGGATGCTGTCCACCTGCGGGTCGTCGGGGTGGAGCGAGAGGTTCATGCCGATTTTCTCCGCTTCGGGTACGACGGCTTTCAGAAAATACGTCAGGTTGTTCCAGAGCGCCTCCTTCGAGACCTCGCCGTACTTGGTGAGGGGTTTGTTCTTGATGTCCTCGTAATCGAAGGCCGTCACCAGGGCACCGCCCCGCCCCGGCGCGTCCATTTTCGACCGAAACCAACTGATGACGGGCATCCAGTTGTAGCAAATCACGTCCACGTCGCTGTTTTTCTTCAGATTTTTCATGAACGTGATGAAGTTGGAGATTTCCTCGTCCCGCCCCGGTAGGGCCAGTTTGGTCTGCTCACCCAGGCTCGGCGGGCCTTCGACCACCGTCCACTTGATGCCCAGGCTGTCCCACCTCGCTTTGGTGGCTTTGATCGCTTCGGCGTCCCAGGGATTCTGGTTGGGCTGGCGCACCACGCCCGACACGGCGTGCAGCACTTCCATTTGCCGGGCCAGGGGCACCCTCGGCGAGTCGGGACTCATGGCCAGGGCGAATTTCATCCCAAAGTCTTTTGGATGGTCTTTGGCTTCCGGGCGGCTCCGGGGAGCCGCGGCCAGACTGCCCGTGGAGGCCAGTGCCGCCACGGCGGTGCTTTGCTTGATGAACGTTCGACGGTTCGTTTTCATAAAAAACAGGTTGAGGTTTAACGTTAACGCTTGTCCCACCACACCGGCGTGGTGTACAAATCCGGACCCTGCCGGGCGATGGCCGCTTCGTAATTTTCTTTGTTCAGCGAGGTTTCCGAAATCGGGTAGCGAAGCCGCACCAGGAGCTGACCGCCCGTGAAGTTGCCGGGGTACGTGATGGGGCTGAGCTTGGGGTAGCCCGTCCGGCGCAGGTTCGACCAGGCCTCGAAGTTGTCGAGCCACATGAAATGGGCCAGGTAAAACTGGTTGTGGATTTGCTCCATTTTTCCCTCAAACGTGGCCGCGTTGAGGGGCTGGGCTGCCAGGTACGCGTCGATGCTGGCCTGGGGAATGACCACGTTGCCCGGAAACAGCGTCGTGGACTGCATCGATGCCGTGATGGCTTTCCGGTAATGGTCTTCCGCGCCCGAAGCGTCCCAACCCCGCAACGACACCTCGGCCAGCAGGAATTCCACCTCGGCGTAGCTTTGGAAAACCGTGGGTGCGTTGAGGCTGGCGATGGTGCCCGTGTTCGGCTCGGAATAATTCACCAGCATGTCGTTGCTCCAGTTGGGGATGATTTGCTTGATGGTGGTGGCGTCGTAGCCGTTGGGCAGCCCTTTCTGCAAGGCGGGGTTGGTTGTGGTGGGCAGTTTCTCAGCTTGGCGGCTGAGGATGTTGCCTTCCCACAACGTGGCGTAAAACGGCAGGCGCGGGTCGTTGCGGGCCTGGAGCATGTCGATCAGCGTTTTGGCCAATTTGACGGGGCCTTTGCCCTGATTGGATTCGGGAAAACTTTCGCGCTTCAATTCCGAAGCATCCCAGTTCTGGGTGTTGGCGTTCCCAGCCACGTGGTTGAGCTTGGCGATGTCGGCGTTGCCTTTCATAACGCCCCCGGCAATCGCTTTTTTCGCCCAGGTCTCGGCGGCCTTCACGTCCACTTTGGTCAGGCGCATGGCCAGGCGCAGCATCAACGAGTTGGCGAAGGTTTTCCACTTCGCCACGTTGCCCCCAAACACCACGTCCGCCCCCCCGAAGGAGGGCTTGGCCGGGTCCAACTGCCCGATGGCCTTTTCGAGGCCACTGAGCATGGCCGGGTAAATGTCCGACTGTTTGTCGTATTTCGGCTTGGTGATTCGGTTGAGGTACCCCTGGCCCGCTTCCGAGTACGGCACGTCGCCGTAGGCGTCGGTGACCCGGTGCAGGGCGTAAATCCGCCAGATGTTGGCAATGGCGTTGAGGTTGACCTGCTCGGGCTTGCCCTCGGTGGCCGCGATGACTTCCTGCAATTCCTTCAGGTGGACGGCGTACACCGTTTCGAAAAAATCGCCGAACTGCCCGCTTTCCACGTACTTGTCACCGGCCCAGTTGAGACCCAGCGAGGCCATGTACTGCACCACGCCGGCGAAGTACTTGATGTTGGTCCGGTTGCGGTCGGGCGTGCCCGTTCCGCCCGTGCGGATGAGGGCATACGTGAACAGGTTGCCCACCACCGGCTCGGTGTAGGCGTTGGGGTTGACGTTCATCTCCTCGAACCCCTTGTCGCAGCCCGACGAGACGCCCATCAGGACGAGCAGGGCGAGCAGAACGCGTTTGGGAAACTGCTGAATCGTGTTCATTTCGTTACAGGTTGAGGCGTTTTTCGTTAAAATCTCACCAACAAGTTCACCCCAAAACTTCGCGTGCTGGGCAGGCCGAAGTTTTCCAGCCCCTGCCCGTTGCCGTTGGAATAGCTCGATTCGGGGTCGATGTTCCGGGCTGCGTTGTACAGCAAGGCCAGGTTCCGGCCCACGACCGACAGGCTGGCCGACTGGATGGGAATCCGGCCGAAAATCCGCTTGGGCACGTTGTAGCTGAACGTGAGCGAACGGAGTTTGACGAAATCGGCGCTGGTGATGAACTGGTCGGTCAGCGTAGCCCAGATGGCCGAGTAGTAGGTCTGGGCGGGCACGGTGGCGCTGTACTCCGCGCCCTGCTGGTTGACGCCCGACACGGCCAGGCCCGTCTCGCGGACGCCGTTTTCGACGGTGCGTTTGTCCAACCCGAACTGGGTGCCGTAGGCATTGGTGGCCGAATAGACCTGCGCGCCGAATTTGCCGTCCACCAGCACGTCGAGGGAGAAATTGCCGTACGTGAACGTGTTGCTGAGGCCCATCGTCCAGGGCGGAACGCCCGGCCCCAGCGCTTCCAGCGGGCCTTGCACGGGGATGCCGTTGGCGCTGTTGTAAATCGTCCGGCCGTTGGCGTCCGTCCTGGCCCGGTTGCCCGCAATCATTCCGAAGGGTCGGCCCTCGAAGTGGTAAATCCCCCCGTTCTGGGTGCGGGTGGTGGCCCCGTCGATGAAGAGCGTGGTGATGCCGTCGGCGATTTTTACGACCTTGTTGTCGTTGTAGGCCGCGTTGAAGCTGGCGTCCCACGACCACCGGGGTTTCCGGACGACCGTGCCCGTCAGCAGCAATTCGATGCCCCGGTTGCGCACCTGCCCCACGTTGAGGGCGGTTCGGGCGTAGCCCGACGAAAGCGGCACCGACGCGAACACGATGTCGTTGGTGGTGGAGCGTTCGTAAAACGTCAGGTCCACCCCCACCCGGCTGCGGAAGGCTTTGAGATCGAGGCCGACTTCCTTCGTCGTCGAAGTGTACGGCACCAGCTTGTTCGGGATGATGTTGCCGGTGATGTTCATCAGCGTGGCCCCCAGGTGCTGCTGGGCCTGGGGCGTGTACGTAAGGTCCAGTCCGTAGGGATTGGGCGCGCCGCCGCCCACCTCGGCCCACGAGGTGCGAACTTTGGCGAAATTCAACCAGGCCGGGTGCGACTGCCAGTGGTTGGTCAACACGTAACTCAGCCCCACCGAAGGGTAGAACAAGTTGTTGTTTTCCTTCGCCAGCGTCGAAAACCAGTCCTGCCGACCCGTGAGGGTCAGGAACACGGTGTTGTCAAAATCGACGTCGGCCGAGGCAAAGAGCGAGTTGATGGCGAATTCCTGGAAATTGACCGAAAAGTTTTGCCCGCTCCCGTTGCCGATGAAATACTGGAAAGGCACGTTGAACAGGCCGCTGTTCAACGTGCGGCCGTCCACGACGTTGTGCATCTGGTTGCCGCCCACCAGGGCGTTGACGTTCAGTTTCCCGAACGATTTGGTGACGCCAATCAGGGCCTCGGCGTTGGTTTCCCGGGCCACGCTCAGGTCGGTGGTCATGCTGCCCTGGCTGTTGAAGGCGATGCCCGACGGTTCGATGTTGAAGGCGTCGAAGTTGAGTTGATCCATCCCGAGCCGCACCCGCCCGTAGAGCCAGTCGGTGAAGTTGTACCGGGCGTTGAACGAACCGATGAAGCGTCGCCGGGTGTCACCGTTTCGCACCTTGTTGACGGCGAAGTACGGGTTGGTGGCGTAAATGTAGTCGCTCCAGATGACCTCGGTTCCGTTGGCCGTGTAGCCGGGATCGAGGGTGCGCACGTCGAGGTTGGTGGCGATGAGTTGGGCACCCGCGTTGGGGTTTTTCTGAAAATCGGCGGCGAAGACCCGGTTTTTGTTTTCTTCGAGCGAATACTGCACGTTGCCCTCGAAAAGCAGTTTTTTCGAGAGGTTGGCGTTGGCGCTCAGGCTGAAGGTTTTCCGGTTGAGGCCGTTGTTGGGCACGATGCCCTTGTTGTCGAGGTTTGCCGCCGAAAACCGGAACCGCACCGTTTCGTTACCCCCCGAAAAGGCCAGGGTGTTGGAAAAGGTGCTGCCGTTGTTGTAAAAATTCCGGATGTTGTCTTTCTGGGCAACGTAGGGCCGGGCCTGCCCATCGGGTTGAATCACGGACGAGCCATCCAGTTTGGCCCCCCACGACATCCGACCGAAGGCAATCGCTTCGGCCTGCGAAGTGGGGGCTTTACCCCGCGAACCGGAGCCGTACTCGTACTGCCAGTCGAGCAGATCGCGGGGCGTTTCCATCGTGAACGTCGAGTTGTATTCCACACCGATGCCCTGCTGGATTTGCCCCGATTTGGTCGTGATCAGAATGACCCCGTTGGCGGCCCGCGCGCCGTAAAGCGCCGCCGCCGTGCCGCCCTTGAGCACGGTGATGGTGGCGATGTCGTCGGGGTTGATGCTCGTCAGCCCGTCGCCCCGGTCGATGCCCCCGAAGGTGCCGGGTGCGCCCTGGTTGCTGTTGTTGATGGGCACGCCGTTGACCACGAACAAGGGCTGGTTGTTGCCGTTGAGCGAGCCGTTGCCCCGAATCACCACCCGGCTCGACCCGCTCGGCCCCGTGGCCAGGCCGGTGGCATTGACCCCCGCGATGCGCCCGGCCAGGGCGTTACCCAGGTTCGTTTCGCGGGCTTTGATCAGGTTTTCGCCCCCGATTTCGGTCACGGCGTACGACAGGGCGGCTTTTTCGCGGTTGAAGCCCAGGGCCGTCACCACCACGTCGTTGAGCGTCTGCGATTCGCCTTTCAGGGTCACGTCGATGACCGATCGGGTGCCCACTTCCACCTCCTGCGTGAGGTAGCCCACGAAGCTGAACAAGAGCACCGCCCGCCCGTCGGGCACGGCCAGGCGGTAGGTGCCATCGCCACCGGTGGTGGTGCCCCGGGTAGTGCCCTTAACGACGATGCTCACGCCCGCCAGGGCCTGTCCGTCGTCGCCGGTGACTTTGCCCGAAATCGTCTGGTCGGCGGGTTGGTCGGCGCGGGCGGCGTGGTCGTTGGCCGAACCGGCGGCGGGTGCCGCACCCCCGGCGGGCGGGGTCGGACCGATGATGATTTGCTGCCCCAGCACTTCGTAGTGGAGCCGCAGGGGCCGGGTCAGTTTTTCGAGCACCGCGCCGAGGGATTCGTTGGACGCGGTGAGGGAAATTTTCTGCTCGAACGGAATTTCGCGGGGGCGGAACGCGAACCGCACCTGCGCCCGGCGCTCGATTTCGCGGAGCACGTTCCGCAGGCCCTCGTTCTCGAACCGCACGCTCAGCGTCCGGCTGAGCACGTCCTGGGCCGTGGCGTCGTGGGCCAGGGAAACCCCCGTACACAACACCGCCAGCAGGGCCTGCACAAGCGATAGTTTCATGAGGCGAACCAGGGTTTGGGGCAGTAGCCTGTTTTTCATTAGATTTAAAGGTTTTTGTTGAATTTGGGACAAAAACACCCCCGCAGGTTCAGTTTGCTGACCTGTCACGGAAGCCAAAACCAGTCTGGGGGTTCGGGCACCGGCGGTGTTGCGACCACCTCCGGTGCTTTTTTTTGGAGAAGCGTAGGGTCAATCCATAGGCGAAGGGTTGGGGTTTGGTCAGGCCTTTAGTGGCAACCTTTTCCGTAAATTACTACCTGGGCGTCGATGATTTTGTAGTGGGCATCGAGCACCCGGCAAATGACGGTTAGTTTTTGGAACAGGTCTTCGTCGGTTAAATTGATGGTGAGCGTGCAGTCGGCCAGCATTTCTTCGTCAAACACCACGTCCACCCCGTAGGCCCGCTCGATGGCCTCGAACACCCGCGCCGCCGGGGCGTCTTCAAACAAAAACTGCTGCAATTCCTGCGGAGCTACCACCGGGCTGGGCCGCTCCACGAGGGTTTTGTTCATCGTGGCCGCGCTGCGGTGGTAAATCACTTTCTGGTTGGGTGAAAGCACAAGACCCCGCAACTCCGGGTCGCGGTGGCGGCTGGGCTGGTTGGGGTACACCGACACCCGGCCCGTTTTCACGGCCACCGTCACCGTCGGGTCTTCGGCGCGGGCCTGGATGCGGAAACTCGTGCCCAGCACCTTCGTCACCAGCCCGTTGGCGTACACCACGAAGGGTTGCTTCGGATTTTTCCGGACTTCGAAAAACGCCTCGCCCGTCAGGTACACTTCGCGCAGCGGCCCGCTGAAGGTTTTCCGGTACCGCAGGCGACTGCTCGGACTCAGCCGGACGACACTCCCGTCGGCCAGTTGAATCTGCATCAGTTGGTTGGGGGCGCTCAGGCTTTCCACCCACAAACCCGCGTCCTGCCGGGCCAACGGCGGATTCGGCACCGGCGCGCCGCGTTGGAGCAACCACCAGCCGGTCAGACCGAGCAGCAGGGCCACCGACGCCGCCGCGCTCCACCACAACCAGCGGGGCATGGGCAGTACCCGGCCCCGCCGCCGACGGGTGGTTTCGATGCGCTGCCAGAGGGCCTCCACGCGTTCGGATTCGTCGGGTGTGCCGGTTGCTGCCGCCCGGTGCAGGCCCGCCACGAGCAACCGGGCCTCTTCAACCTCGTAGTAGCGTTCGGGAAATTCCCGCAGAAAACTCCTCCAGAAGGCCTCCGCTTCGGGCGTGGGCGCGCACACCCACGCTTTGAAGTCGTCGTCGGCGGCCAGGTCTTCGGCGGTGAATTGGTAGTAGTTCATGGGATGAAGAGCGCGGCGAAGCCATCCAGTCCGCCCGCCACCAAGCCGACGGACAGAATCCGGACGGCTTCGCGCAGGGTTTTCAGGCCCGAGTAAATAAACCGGCACGCCGACTGGTAATTGACGCCCATGATGCGGGCGATTTCTTCGTTGCTGAAATGCTGGTAAAAACGCAGGTTGAGGGCCTCCCGCTGGCGCGGGGTGAGTTGCTCGTAGCGCTCGCGGAGTTGCCGGAAGAGCGCTTCCCGGCCTTCGTGCTCGATGAGCTGGCTTTCGTAGGTGGCGTCCTCGGCCGGGAGCGACACGGCTTCGAGGTCGGCGGCGTGGTGGAGCGGGTCGCGCCGGAGGGCGTGGTTGATTTTGTACCGCAGCGACCGAAACAAGTAAAACCTGACCGATTCGGCCTCGGCGAGCGTAGCCCGCCGCTGCCAGAGTTCAATGAACAAATCGTGAATGCTGTCTTCCACCAGGGGCCGGTCGTCGGTGACCCGGTGCCCGTAGCGGAGCAGGTCGTTGGCGTAGAGCCGGTAAAGCTGCTGAAAAGCCGCCTCGTCGCCCTGCCGAAAGGCGCGCCAGAGGGCATCGGAAGGCGTGGGTGCGAACACGGGTTTCAGGGGTTAACCGGGTGGCAATTGAGTGGCGGGCCGTGCCCAACCCATTCAAAGACGAGTGTGCTTTCGGGGGAAGTTTAATCCTTTTTTTTCTAAAAATATTTTTAAGCAGGGCAACGACCCCCGGATTTTGATGCCACGGCCGCACGGGGCCGATGTCCCTGCCTCGAAAACGCAATGCCCCGGCACGGTTTGGCCGAAACGCACGCAAACGCGTACCTTCACGCCGCCCAAAAACTTCATCATGCCCGATTCGCTTTTTTCCGATTTCCCCCCCACCCCCAAAGCGCGCTGGCGCGAACAGGCCGAAAAGGAACTGCGCGGCAAAGACTTTGACGAAACCCTCTGCTGGCACACCGCAGAAGGGTTTTCGCTCGACCCGTACCTCACCGCCAAAGACCTCGCCGACGTGCCCGTGGCGGCCATTCAGGCGGCGCAGAAAGCGTTGCCGGGGTGGGAAGCGCGGGCGTTGATTGATGGAAAAAATGAGGAAGAACTTAACCGTCGTGCCCGTGAGGCGCTGGCGAGCGGGGCGGACGGGGTGGCAGTCGGAGTTTCAGCCACAACGGACTTGTCCCGTCTGCTCCACGGCATCAAACTCACTGAAACGCCCGTCGCTTTTCTGACCGATCACACGTTCCAACCGGATGAGTTTTTCCTGAAACTTCGTGCGGCAACGGGGTACCCTCCCAAAGGCAGTTGGTGGAGCCACGAACTTTTGCTAACCAAGCCTCACCTCGATTCGCGGCTCCCGGCGCTGGCCTCGACGCTGCGATGTTCCGAAGACGCACCGGCTTTTCGCCCGCTGGGTGTTCTTGACGTGGGCGCGGATTCAGCGGAATCGATTGCGCTGATGCTGAATCAAAGCATTCGATACCTTCACGCGCTCACCGACGAGGGCTTCTCCCCCGCTACGGTTTTTGCCAAACTGGAATTCAACCTCCGTGCCGACGCCAATTTTTACCTCAGCCTCGCTAAAATCCGGGCGTTGCGCTACCTGCTTGCGCACCTTCAGCGCGCCTACGGGGTGGAAATATGGGTGCCCGTTCACCTGCACGTCACGGTGAGCACCGTGCCCAAAATCGGTGGGCCGGTGGAAGCCGAAAACCTGGTTCGCAGTTCGCTGCGGGCGATGTCGGTGCTGGCCGCCGGGTGCGATTCGCTGACGGTGATGCCCGATTCATCCCCCGATTGGCAAATCGCGACGCGCCACGCCCTCCACGTGTCCAACCTGCTTAAACACGAAGCCCACTTCGCCCGCGTGGCCGACCCGGCGGCGGGCTCGTATTTTCTGGAAAAATTGACGTGGGAATTGGCCCGGACGGCCTGGGAGCAGTTCAAAGCAGATCAACACGCAAAACCCGATTTCCCGACCCTCGACCTTGCCGCTCCTCCGCACGACGCACGACGCACTACACACTCGGTCCGTCCGTTCCGCACCGCCGAAGGCATCGCATTGAAACCCCGTTTTTCGGCGGAGGATTTGGCCGATGCGGAACACCTCGACTTCGGCGCGGGCCTTCCCCCCTACCTCCGAGGGCCGTACGCTACGATGTACGTGCAGCAGCCGTGGACCATTCGGCAGTACGCCGGGTTTTCGACTGCCGAGGAATCCAACGCGTTTTACCGTCGCAACCTCGCCGCCGGGCAGAAGGGCCTCTCAGTCGCCTTTGATTTGGCCACCCACCGGGGTTACGACTCCGACCACCCCCGCGTGGTGGGCGACGTGGGCAAGGCGGGCGTGGCCATCGACACGGTGGAGGACATGAAGATTTTGTTCGACCAGATTCCCCTCGACCAGATGTCGGTGTCGATGACCATGAACGGGGCCGTGCTGCCCATCATGGCGTTTTACATCGTCGCCGCCGAGGAGCAGGGCGTTTCGTCCTCAACATTGTCGGGCACGATTCAGAACGACATTCTGAAGGAGTTCATGGTGCGCAACACGTACATCTACCCGCCGGGGCCGAGCATGCGCATCATCGCCGACATTTTCGCCTACACGAGCCGGTACATGCCCAAATTCAACTCGATTTCGATTTCGGGCTACCACATGCACGAGGCCGGTGCCCCCGCCGACCTCGAACTGGCCTACACGCTCGCCGACGGCTGGGAGTACCTGAAAACCGGCGTGGCAGCGGGCCTCGACATCGACGACTTCGCCCCCCGCCTGTCGTTTTTCTGGGGCATCGGCATGAACCATTTCATGGAAATCGCCAAGATGCGGGCCGGGCGGCTGCTCTGGGCGAAAATCGTGAACACGTTCGGGCCGAAAAACCCCAAGTCGCTCGCCCTGCGTACCCATTGCCAGACCTCCGGCTACAGCCTCACCGCTCAGGACCCGTTCAACAACGTGGCGCGTACGGCCATCGAAGCGGCGGCGGCCGTGTTCGGCGGTACGCAGTCGCTGCACACCAATTCGCTCGACGAGGCGATTGCCCTGCCCACCGATTTTTCGGCCAAAATCGCCCGGAACACGCAGATCATCCTCCAGAAAGAAACCGGCATCCCCCGCGCCGTGGACCCCTGGGGCGGAAGCTACTACGTGGAATACCTGACGGCGGAACTGGCAAAAAAAGCCTGGAGCCTGATTGACGAGGTACACGAACTGGGCGGCATGGCGAAAGCCATCGACACCGGCTTGCCGAAACTCAAAATCGAAGAAGCCGCCGCCCGCAAACAAGCCCGGATTGATTCAAAAAAAGACGTGGTCGTGGGCGTGAACCGGTTTCAGGTTTCGGAGGAAACCGAAATTCCCCTCCTCACCGTCGACAACCAGGCCGTGCGCGAAAGCCAGATTGCCCGAATTCAGCGGGTAAAAGCCCGCCGCGACGAAGTCCGCGTTCAGGCCGCGCTGGACGCCATGACCCAGGCGGCGGCAGAAGGTACCGGCAACCTTCTCGACCTGGCCGTGACCGCCGCCCGCGAGCGGGCCACGCTGGGCGAGATTTCCGGCGCGTTGGAAAAAGCGTTTGGCCGCCACCGGGCCGTGATTCGCAGTGTCTCCGGAATTTATTCAGCCGAAGTGAGCGACGACGAAAACTTTCAGCTCGCCCGCCGGATGGCCGACGAGTTTGCGGCCCTCGACGGCCGCCGCCCCCGCATCCTCATCGCCAAAATGGGCCAGGACGGCCACGACCGCGGGGCCAAAGTGGTGGCCACGGGCTACGCCGACCTGGGTTTTGACGTGGACATTACGCCGCTTTTCCAAACCCCGGAGGAAGTGGCCCGCGCCGCCGCCGAGGCCGACGTGCACGTGGTGGGGGCCTCCTCGCTGGCGGCAGGGCACAAAACGCTGATTCCCCAACTCATCGAGGAATTGAAAAAACTCGGTCGCGACGACATCTTGGTCATCGCCGGGGGCGTGATTCCGCCGCAGGACTACCAGTTTCTGTACGACGCGGGCGTGAAGGCCATTTTCGGTCCGGGCACCATCATCTCGGTGGCGGCGCAGCAGATCCTGGGCGAATTGATGAAACAGTAACCGACCCGCCAGCGGTACTTTACGATGAGCCGCGCCGGGACGACAGGGCGAAATCGCGCCGGATTCGGTATTTTCGCCGCTTCCGAAGCTCTTTCCTCTCGTCCGCGTATGCCCCTGCTGTTTAAAATCGCTTTCCTCGACGTCAGTTTCATCGACCTGCTCGACATCGCGCTGGTCGCTTACCTGCTTTACCAGATTTATTTTCTCATCCGCGGCAGCATCGCCAGCCGGGTGTTTCTGGGCTACCTGCTCGTGTACGGGTTTTACCTCGTGGTGCGGGCGCTGGGCATGGAACTGCTCTCCACCATCCTGGGGCAGTTCATGGAAATCGGCGTGCTGGCGCTGCTGGTGATTTTTCAGCCCGAAATCCGGCGTTTCCTGCTCATCGTCGGACGCTCGACCAACCTGGCCCAGAGTCCGCTGTTCCGGAGGTTTTTCCAGCAAAAAGTCGAGACGCAGACCACCTGGGCGCTCCAGCCCCTCATCGAAGCCACCAAGACGATGGCCACCAGCCGCATGGGCGCGCTCGTGGTCGTGAAAAAGGAAGACAGCCTGAAACGCTACATCGAATCGGGCGACGAACTCGACGCCGTGCTGAGTAAACCGTTGTTGCTGAGCTTGTTTAACAAAACCAGTCCCTTCCACGACGGGGCCGTCGTCATCGCCGACGGGCGGGTGAAAGCCGCCCGCTGCGTGCTGCCCGTGTCGGAAAGCGACCTCGTGACGCCCGCGATGGGCTTCCGCCACCGGGCTGCCATCGGCCTGGCCGAGCACTCCGACGCCGCTGTGGTGGTCGTGTCGGAAGAAACCGGGGAAATCGCCTTTGCCGCGGCGGGAGCCATCTACCGGAACCTCTCCGTGGATGAGTTGGAAGACCGACTGATTGGGTACCTGGTGACGGCGGAGGTGAATTAAACCTTAACCGATTTGGGTCATGGATGAAAAAGAAAGGCAGGAAAACTTAGCTTTGCTCAGGGAACTGGAACGCCAACTGCGCGAGATTGACAAAAAACTTCTGAGGCATCCTCCTCACGGCGATGACGAAGAGTTTGAATTCCTGCGTAAGAAGGCGATTAACTACCGGGACATGATCCAAACGCTCCGAAGCAAACTGTATGAAAACTAACGTCATCTCAACCCTTGAAGTGGCCGAGAGCTACATTCAGCGAATTCAGGAGGCGAAATCGGACGAGGAGCGTCAGCGATTTGCCACGGAATGGCATCAGGCTTATGCCGCTTTTTCGCCCGAAGAAAAAGCGGAAGTGCAACCCCTGTTGGATAGAATTAAAGAAAGCATTCAGGCGCATTTCGATGAAATAGATGCGCTCATCGAGGATTTCAAAAAAAGACGCCCGAACCTCGCCCACATTTTCGAGGGAAATTGAAGTCTTCCAATTCAAAAAGCAGCGGCCAGCCCAAACCGAGGCTGGCCGCTGCCGTTTCCTGACGACTGTCAACTAAAGGATAAACCGCGTCGAAAGGAAATTGGACTCGTGCTCGTCCACGATGTGGTTGAGAATCTCCTTGTTCTGCACGGTCTGCTTCGTGGCCACGATGGTACGGATGCTGAACGAGCGGAGCGCGTCGTGAACGGACAACGTGCCCTCGGCGGAATCCTTGCGGCCCGTGAACGGGAACGTGTCCGGCCCGCGCTGGCACTGGGCGTTGATGTTCACCCGGCTCACCTGATTGACGAGCTGGTCCACCAAATGGGCGATTTGGGCGTGGTCGGTGCCGAACACCGAAACCTGCTGCCCGTGGTCGGCTTCGATGAGGTAACGGATGGGTTCCTCCACGTCGTCGTAAGGCACCACGGGTACGACCGGGCCGAACTGCTCCTCGCGGTACAGCTTCATGTCGGGTTTGACCGGGTACACCAGCGCCGGGAACACGAACGAATGCGCCGTTTCTCCCCCACGCTCGTTGACCACCCGTGCACCACCCGCTTTCGCTTCGGCGATCCACTCGGCGATGGTCGCCGGTTTCTGGGGTTCGGGCAGGGGGGTGATGTTCACGCCGGGCGTCCAGGGCATGCCGGGTTTGAGCTTTTCGATTTCAACCGCCATTTTTTCCAGGAAGCGGTCCGCGATGCTCCGGTGAACGAAGAAAATCTTGAGCGCCGTACACCGCTGCCCGTTGAACGACAGCGCCCCCAGGATGCACTCCTTCACCGTCACGTCGAGGTCGGCGTTGTCGAGGACGACGGCGGCATTTTTGGCGTCGAGGCTCAGAATCGCCCGGAGGCGGTTCGTTTTGGGGTGCATTTTCTTTAGTTTGTCGGCCACCCGGCTGGAGCCGATGAGCGCCAGCACGTTCACCTTGCCCGACTCCATCAATCCCGGAATCACCGAGTTACCCCGCCCGTACACCGTGTTGATGACCCCGGCCGGGAAGCTGCTCCGGAACGCCTCCAGCAGCGGGTAGTGCAGCAGCGTGCCGTGCTTGGGGGGTTTGAACAGCACCGTGTTGCCCATGATGAGCGCCGGGATGAGCGTCGTGAAGGTTTCGTTGAGGGGGTAGTTGAACGGCCCCATGCAAAGCACCACGCCCAGCGGCGAGCGGCGGATTTGCCCGATGATGCCCTCGGTGATGGTGAAGCCCGAATTCTGCCGGTCGATGGCTTTGAGTTCATCAATCGTGTCGTAGATGTACTGGACGGTGCGGTCGAATTCCTTCTCCGAATCGGCCAGCGATTTGCCGATTTCCCACATCAGCAACCGCACGACTTCAGCCCGTTTCTGAATCATCTTGCCGGTGAAAGCTTCCACGCGGGCAATGCGGTCGGCCACGCTCATCGTGGGCCATTCGCCCCGGCCGTTGTCGTAGGCTTTGACCGCTGCGTCGAGCACGTCCATCGCTTCGTCGGGGCCGGTGATGGGGTACGAGCCGATGCGGGCCTGCTGGAGTGAGCCGTCGGACTGGCAGAGGTACACCGGCGAAAACACGTCCTGCGTGGCACCGTTCCAGGGTTTTAGTTCACCACCGACGAGGTACTCGCGTTGTTCTATCGGCTGCTCAAGCCGGTGCTCCGCCGGAATCTGTTCCGTGGTCGGGAACAGGGCGTCAAGGTTTATTTGGGGCATGGGAAGGATTAATTGGTCAACCGAAAAAGTAAAATGTCCAATGCTCAACCCTCAACGCCAAATGAGTTTTTCATTCGCCATTGAAAATTGAGCATTGAATATTCCCTGCATTTCACCACTTCAGGCTCTTCAGGTACGCCATGCTCTGGGGCACCTGCTGGGCGTAGGTGGGGCTTTCGTCTTCGATGTAGTAATGCTTCACGCCTGCTTTGTGGGCAGCTTTGAGCACGGCGGGGATGTCCACCTGACCGGTGCCGAGGGCCACGTCGTTCTCGACGGGCGTGCCCCCCGACAAGTTGCCCTCGACGCCCTTGCGGAGGTCCTTCAGGTGCATGAGCTTGAAGCGGTTGCCGTACTTGGTGAGCAGCGCTGCCGGGTCGGCCCCGGGGAATTTTGCCCAGAGCAAATCCAGTTCGAAGCTCACGTAGCGAGGGTCCGTATTCTTGACGATGTAATCCATCAGCGTGCCGTCTTCGTGCTTGACAAACTCGTAGCCGTGGTTGTGGTAGCAGAACGTGAGGCCGTATTTATCCTTCAGTTCCTTACCGATGCGGTTGAAGTTGGTCACGGCTTCCTTCGCCTGGTCAAGGGTGAATTCGTTGCCCCGCCGAATCCAGGCCAGCATGATGTACTCGGCCCCCATGACTTTCGCGTTGCGGCCCACCTCATCGAGCTTGGTGAGCAACTGGTCGTAGCCCGCCCCGAACGACGAGCATTTCATGCCGCGCTCGTCGAGCATCTTCCGCGATTCTTCCACGGTTTTCCCGGCGAAGATTCCGCATTCGAGGTCGGTGATGCCCAACGCCTTGATGCGGTCCAGGCCAGTGGCCGGGTCGGTTTTCATCACGTCGCGGTAGGTGTAGGTCTGCATCCCCGGCGTTTGCGGGAAGAGGGGCGTGCCTTTTTTCTGGGCGAAGGTGGGCAGAGCACCCAGCAGGAAACCCGCGACGGCAAGGGCTGCGGTTCGTTTGATTAACAACATGGTTGGCAAGAGGTTATGGAGTGCATGAAATCGCACGCGAAGGGCCACTGATCACGCACGGCCAATGCCCAACGCTTACGTAAAGCGCAAAGAAGCGCATTTTCGACGGATTGCCCCGAAAAAAATCCGTTCACCCGACTCGTTGAGCAGGAAAGCCGGGCGGCATTTCAAGGCTTTTCCGCCGATGCAGGGGAAGCCGGATACCGCCGCCGCACGTCGTTGATCAGGAATTTTTTCTGCATCGTAAAACTCTCCGGATGCAGGCGCGGAAACAACGCCGCCCACTCGGCAAAGCGGGCGGGTTCGGCGGCCTCGAAGCGGGTGGCGTCGATTTGTTTCTGAACCAAAAATTCGGCGAAACTCATGCGGCAACCGGGCTGAGGTGGCGTTCGAGGCAGGCGGCGAGGTCGGCGGCGTTGCGCACGCGCTCCAGTTCGTCGTCGGGGAGGGTAGTCTGAAACGCCTGTTCGAGGTACACGACGAGTTCGGTGAAATCGAGCGAGGTGAAGCCGAAATCGGCACGGAGGTGTTTGTGCGGGGCGAAAAAATCGGGTTTGATGAAGAAGTGCGCCGCGAGAATCTGGCGGATGACGTCGAGGGTGTTCATGGTGGGAATGATTTATCGCAAAAGTAAACGCCCAAGTTGGCGCGAACGTATGACAAGTGTCACCAACGGGAAAAATGGGGGCTTCAACGGGAAATACAGGGCGACAAGCCGGACGTTGCCCGCTTCGCCGTTTTTTTCGTGTTCGCTACGCGGCTGGCGGGAAATTCTCCGTTCGTGGTCAGACCTTTTTCTCCCCAAAAAACTCCGCATGGAAGTTCACCAGAAACACCTCATCGGAGGCGCGGGTGACGGCGGTGTAGAGCCAGCGGATGAATTCTTCGTTCACCTGCTCGTCGGTGAGGTAGCCCTGGTCGACGAACACGGCGTTCCACTGCCCGCCCTGCGACTTGTGGCAGGTCAGGGCGTAGGCGAATTTCACCTGCAAGGCGTTGAGATACGGGTCTTTGCGGATTTCTTCCATCCGCTGCCGACGCGAGACGATGTGGGCGTAGTCCTGCGAAACGGCATCCCAGAGGCGCTTGCTTTCCTCCTGCGTGAGTGAGGCCGAGGGCGCGTGAAGGGTGTCGAGGATGATTTTCGCCTCGAAATCCTCCTGATCGGGGTAGTCCATCAGGCCGAGCCGGACGGTGGCGAAGCGAAAGCCGTACATTTCCTCCGTGCGCACCAGTTTGCGCACCTCCACGAAATCGCCGTTGGCCAGGAACCCGGCGGGCGAATCGTCGTCGAGCCAATGGTAGTTGTTGCGGACGATCATCAGCAAATCGCTCGCGTTGAGTTCTTCTTCCTGGAAAAAAATCCGGTGGCGGATGTAGCGGTTGTACTGCACGGCGGCCTTGTTGCTCCGCGTGAGGATGATGGTGTTCTCGCGCCCGAACTTCCGGTAGGCGTAGTTCAGCCCGTCTTCGAGGCGCTCGGCGGTCATCCGGTAAAAATCCTTGTAGCCCTTCGTGGTGAAGGAAATGGCCGGTTTTTCGTCCCGCAGAATCGTGCGCAGGTTGGTGGCGTTGTAGAGAATGCCCGACAGCGCGTCCTGGCGCATCACTTCGGTCAGTTCCAGTTCCCGCACGCCGATGTGAAACTGGCTTTTCAGGTACTCGGCGTCCAGCGCCGGGCTGAGGGTTTTGCCCACGGGCGGAAGTTGTGCCACGTCGCCGACGAACAGGATTTTGTTGCCGGCATCGCCGTCTTCGGTCATGAAAATGTATTCGAGCAGGTCGGTGAGCAGGCCCCGGGTGCCAAACTCGGCGTCGTCGGTGATCATCGACGACTCATCGACGATGAACAGCGTGTTGGTGTGGTAGTTGTTCTGCCGCTTGAACTCCAGTGCCCCCGAATGAGGGTTGGTCACCTGCCGGTAGATTTTCTTGTGAATCGTAAACGCTTTTTTGCCCGAATACGTGGCCATCACTTTTGCCGCCCGGCCCGTCGGGGCCAGCAGCACGGCCTTGTAGCCGAACTTCGCGAGCACCTTGATGAGCGTGCTGATGAGCGTGGTTTTGCCCGTGCCCGCGTACCCTTTCAGCAGAAACGCCTGGATGCCGAAGGGGTCGTCGTCGGGCAGAAATTCGTCCATCTGGGCGAAAAACCGCAACTGGCCGGGCGTGGGTGTGAAGGGAAACCGTTTTTCGAGGAGGTCGGAAGGCAGTACGTCGGGCTTGGTTTTCAAGAGTTCGGGCAGGTTTTGACCAATCAATTTTTTGGGGCGTACTCCAGGCACGCCAGCAGGTCTTCACGCTCCAGGTCTGGAAAGGTGTCCAGTAGTTCCTCGATGGAATCCCCCGCCGCAAGGTATTCAAGCAGAGACTCAGCCAGGTAGCGGGTGCCGCGCACCGTCGGCTTTCCGTGGCCAACGGCGGGAGCGAGTGTGATTCGGTTCAAGTGACTCATTCGCGCTTGGTTTTCATCAAAGCCAAAGGTACGAAGAAAGCACACCGTGAAAAGATTAGAAAATGCCCGATTTCAGCCCGTTTCGATTGGTGATACGGTTTCAATTCCGACCTTTGGTTCCTCAACCGAATCAATCCCTTCTTCAATGAAAACCAAACTCCCCCTGCTGGGCCTAGCCCTCGTGCTGCTGGCCTGTGCCAAATCCGACGATTCCACGCCCGGCCGCGTCAACGCCCCGTCGCAATCGCTCGGCAACGGCAAGGTCAACGCCTGGTCGGAAATCAGCGCCGATGGGGTGCCCCAGGCCATCGGCTTCACCCTCGGCAAAGGCGCCCTCGACAACCTGCCCGCCACCGGCACCACGCAACTCATGCTGTCGATTCCCGACGAAATCAGCCAGAAAACGCCCTTCCAGCACATCATGGTCGATTGGAACGCCCAGGGTCACGAACCGCCGGGCATCTACGACCTGCCCCACTTCGATTTTCACTTTTACATGCAGCCGATGGCCGAAACGATGGCCATTCCGCCCTACGCCCAGGCCAAAGCCAAGTTCGACAACAACCCACCCGCCGACTACATTCCGGCCGGTTTCGTTAAAAACCCCGGCGGCGTGCCCGCCATGGGCGCGCACTGGAGCGACCCCAACAGCCCCGAATTCAAAGGCCAGAAGTTCACCGACACGTACATCGTCGGTTCGTACGACGGCAAGGTGACATTCTGGGAAGAAATGACGACGCTGGCCTTCATCAAAACCAACCCCAACACCGACCTGCCCGCCCCGCAGCCGCTGAAGTACGAAAAAACCGGGATGTACTACCCCACCCGCTACGGCATCAAATCGCTGGCCGACGGGAGCTACGAAGTGAGTTTCCGGCAGTTCGTGAAGCGGTAAAATTATCGTTCTCCGAAAAACCGCCTGACTCTCCGAGTCAGGCGGTTTTTGGTTCTTGCCCGCCCGCGTCGGTCAGGTGCCCACGCAACCCGAACAGTTCCGTCAGGTTTTTCGCCCGGCGCAGAGCCGCCTGTTTTTCGTAGGCCGGAATGGCATTAATTTCCGGCCACGTCAGCCAGGCCAGTTCCTGCAAAGTCGAATCCTCCAGTTCGGGGTCGTGGCCGAGTTTGGCGTCGTGGGTTTCGGGAAATACTTCGAAAAACAATTCAACCGCGTGCAGCGGCGGGCGGAGCAGTTCGCTGACGAACAGCAACTCCCCCACCCGCACGACCAGGCCGGTTTCTTCCCGAAACTCCCTCGCCACGGCTTCGGCTAGCGATTCGCCAAATTCGACGCCCCCACCGGGCATTTCCCAAAACGAACCCTCGTGAAGCAGGGCGCGGTGCCGCACCAGCAGCAGCCGGTCGCCGTGGCGGCAGAGGCCAAACACCCGCACGCGCAGGCGCTGGCCGTAGAAGTCGAGAGCAGATTTCAAATGAGTTTGAAGTTTTGGGTTTGAAGTTTGAAGTTGCTGCTCAGTTGGCCCAAACTTCAAACTTCAAACCCAAAACTTCAAACTCAACCATGTGCGACACCTTCGTGGCCCTGCCTTCAGCGACGGCCTCCGGCAACCTGATTTTCGCCAAAAACTCCGACCGTGAACCCAACGAAGCCCAGGGAATCGTGCGATTTGCGCGACGGGAGCCGGATGAAAAGCGGGTGCGCTGCACGTACGTCGAGGTGCCGCAGGTACGCGAAACGGCGGCAGTGATCCTGTCGAAACCGTTCTGGATGTGGGGGGCCGAAATGGGCGTCAACGAACACGGCGTGGCGATTGGCAACGAGGCCGTGTTCACGAAAGTGGAATTTCGGAAGAAAAACGACGGCCTCACTGGCATGGACCTGCTCCGGCTGGCCCTCGAACGGACCAATACCGCCGAAACGGCCCTTGAAACCATCACGGAACTCCTCGCCGAATTCGGCCAGGATGCCTGCGGGGGCTACCGCGACCGGAGTTTTTTCTACCACAACAGTTTTCTGATTGCCGACCCGACCTCCGCCTGGGTGCTCGAAACCGCCGGACGGGAGTGGGTGGCCGAGCGGGTGCGCGGTGTGCGGAGCATCAGCAACGGCCTGACCATCGGCGAAACCCACGACCTGATTTCACCCAACGCGATTGAATTTGCCCGAAAAAGCGGCTGGTTCAGGCGGGGTGAAACCTTCAATTTCGCGAAAGTGTACGCCAACCCGTTCATGACCCGCATGAGCGCCTGTGCCGTCCGTCGCGTCAGCACCGAACACGGGGCGAAAGGCGGAGGCCTGATGGTTCAAGCCGCCATCGACATCCTCAGCAGCCACCACGACGGCGACGCTTTCGCCCCGCACCGGGCCAGCACGCGGGACGTCTGCATGCACGCCACGGGCCTGCTTTGCCCGAACCAAACCACGGGTTCGATGGTGGCGGAACTGCGGGTGAACCAACCCAGCACGGTGTGGCTCACGGGCACCTCGCTGCCGGCCCTGTCGGTGTTCAAGCCCGTGTTCACGACCGGGAATTTCCTGCACGAGTTCACCGAACCCGGCGCGGCCCCCGACGCCTCGTTCTGGTGGCAGGCCGAGCGGCTGTTTCGCCGGGCCGCCACGCAGTACGGAGCCCTTTTTGAATTGGTGAAAGCCGACCGCCAGCGGCTGCAAACCGATTTTCTCGAAAATGAAAAAGCCCTGCTCCGCCGCCCGTCGGTCGGCAGCGAGGCGCTGGACGAGCTTTCGAGCGACGCGTTTTTTGAGCACTACAACGAAATCCAGATTGCGCTCGAAAAAGCCGCCCTCCTCCCCCGCCGCGCCGAGGCCTTCGCGCCGCTGTACCAGCTGTACTGGTGGTGGCAGAACCGCCGGGTCGGATTGAGTTAAATTCCACAGGCAATCCCCCGGCGAAAATTGGCTACCTTTGCACCTGGATTTTCCACCGATTCAATCCACGAAAATCCTGAATCCGAACTCGAAAATCTTCCCAGATGCTCACGGTATCCAACCTCTCGCTGCGCTTCGGCAAGCGGGTGCTTTTTGAAGACGTCAACCTGAAATTCACCCCCGGCAACTGCTACGGCCTCATCGGGGCCAACGGAGCCGGCAAATCCACGTTCGTCAAAATCATTGCGGGCGACCTCGACCCCACCACCGGCTCCATCACCGTCGACCCCGGCGAGCGGCTTTCGGTGCTCAAGCAAAACCAAAACGCCTACGACGAGTACCCCGTCCTCCAGACCGTCATCATGGGCAACCAGCGGCTCTACGACGTGATGCTCGAAAAAGACGCGATTTACCTCAAGGAAGATTTCACCGAAGCCGACGGCAACCGCGCCGCGGACTTGGAGGCCGAATTTGCTGAAATGAACGGCTGGGAGGCCGAATCCGACGCCGGTTCGCTGCTCAGCGGCCTGGGCATCGGCGAAGACGCCCATCATACGCTCATGGCCGACATGAACCCCACCGACAAAGTGAAGGTGTTGCTGGCCCAGGCGCTGTTTGGCAACCCGGACATCCTGCTGCTTGACGAGCCGACGAACAACCTCGACATCGAATCAACGATGTGGCTCGAAAACTTCCTGGCCGAGTTCAAAAACACGGTCATCGTTGTCAGCCACGACCGGCACTTCCTCGACAACGTTTGCACGCACATCGCCGACCTTGATTTCGGCAAAATCAAGCTTTACGCGGGCAATTACACGTTCTGGTACGAATCGAGCCAATTGGCCGCCCGCCAGAAAGCCGACCAGAACAAGAAAACCGAAGAGAAACGCAAGGAACTCGAAGAATTCATCCGCCGCTTCTCGGCCAACGTCGCCAAGTCGAAGCAGGCCACGGCCCGGCAGAAAATGCTCGACAAACTCACCGTCGAAGACATTCAGCCCTCCAGCCGCAAATACCCGTACATCGCCTTCAAACCCGAGCGCGAAGTGGGCGACCAGATTCTGACCGTCGAAAACCTGAGCTACACCCTCGACGACGGCACGGTGCTGTTCCGCAACCTCAATTTCTCGATGGCGAAGGGCGACAAGATCGCCTTCCTGAGCAAAGACGGCCTCGCCGTGACGGCCCTGTTCGACATCCTCTCGGGCGAGCGAAAAGCCACCAGCGGCTCGTTCAAGTGGGGCGTGACGATCACGACCTCCTACCTGCCCAACGACGGCACGGCGTACTTCACCGACCCCAGCCTCAACCTCGTGGAGTGGCTGCGGCAGTATTCGGTCGAAAAGGACGAAACCTTCGTGCGCGGCTTTCTGGGCCGGATGCTGTTTTCGGGCGAGGAAGCCCTCAAGAAATGCACCGTGCTCAGTGGGGGCGAGCGGCAGCGGTGTCTGTTCAGCCGGATGATGCTGTCGGGGGCCAACGTGCTGCTGTTCGATGAACCCACCAACCACCTCGACCTCGAATCCATCCAGGCGCTCAACAAAGGCATGGAAGAATTCACGGGCAGCATCCTGTTCAGCAGCCACGACCACCAACTGCTGCAAACGGTGGCCAACCGGGTGGTCGAACTCACGCCCAACGGCTGCCTCGACAAGCTGATGACCTTCGACGACTACATCGCCGACGCCCGCGTGAAAGCCCAGAAGGCGGAGTTGTACGGGGTGGCGGTGTAGGGTTTAGGATTCGGAGTTGTAATGAACCATCGGGTAACTTACTTTTGAACCAACACTAAACTCTGAACCCTAAACGCTAAACTCATGGGCAAAGGCGATCGAAAAACCAAACGCGGGAAAATCAGCATGGGCAGTTACGGCAAACGCCGTCCCGCCGAAAAGAACAAGCCCGAACCGGTGGCCAAACCCGCCGAAAAAGAAGCGTAGAACGAAAAGCGGCGACCCGGATTGGGTCGCCGCTTTTCGTAGGGCTAATTCAGCAGGTGGTTACGAAATATCCCCGACTTCCTCCACTTCTTCCACTTCCTGCCGCGGCCCACTCCGCACCATCGCGATTTCTTCCCGCAGTTCCACCAGAAAACCCCGTAGCTTTTGCAGCCGGGCCAGCACTTCGGCATTTTCAGACTGCTTGTGCTGCTTGTTTTTGATGTGGTTGCGGGCGCCTTCGAGCGTGAAGCGCTTTTCCTCGACCAGTTCGTAAATCGTCCGCAAGTGTTCAAGGTCTTTGTACTGAAACACCCGCTCACCCGACTTGTTGCGCTGGATTTTGAGGGAGGGAAAATTCTCTTCCCAGAACCGCAGTTTGGCCACGCTGAGGCCAAAAATCCGGGAAACTTCCGAAATCGTGTAGTAGCGTTTGGTGGGGGGCAACTGTTCCAGATCCATGATCGAGGGGGGTGGGGCGTCTGCGGGGGCGTCCGAAAGTTGCTTGCCGCCGTAACCACCAACCTGATCCTCAACCGGTTGGTGTAGTTCTGACCGCCCCTTCCCGAACACGCCCCAATTTGCGTTACCTTTGCCGGACGTTTCCGGCCGTTTTGCACACGAAAAAACGGCCAAACCGGCGAAAAGACAAGCATTTTTTCAGAAGATTTGGCAGTCGGCCGAAGGGTAAACCGTTGTTCCGGAACCGGACCGCTGCGCACGCTTCCCAAACACGACCAAACCGACTATTTTCCCCAACGCGATGACTTCCCGCGAAATCCGACAGCAGTTCCTCGATTTTTTCCGCTCGAAAAACCACCTCATCGTGCCCTCGGCTCCGCTCGTGGCCAAGAACGACCCCACGCTGATGTTCAACAACTCGGGCATGGCGCAGTTCAAGGATTTTTTCCTCGGCAACGGCACGCCCCCCGCCCCGCGCATCGCCGACACGCAGAAGTGCCTGAGGGTGAGTGGCAAGCACAACGACCTTGAAGACGTGGGCTTCGACACCTACCACCACACGATGTTTGAGATGCTGGGCAACTGGTCGTTCGGCGATTACTTCAAGCGCGAGGCCCTGGCCTGGTCGTGGGAACTGCTGACGGAGGTGTACCGCCTGCCGAAGGACCGGATTTACGTGTCGGTGTTCGGCGGCGACGAGCGCGACGGCGTGCCCTTCGACCAGGAAGCCTACGACATCTGGGCGGGCATCCTCGGCGGCGAGGATCGCATCATCCTCGGCAACAAAAAGGACAATTTCTGGGAAATGGGCGACACCGGCCCCTGCGGGCCGTGCTCGGAAATCCACATCGACCTCCGCGACTCCAGCGAGGTTGAACGGGTTTCAGGCAAAAGCCTCGTCAACGCCGACCACCCGCAGGTGGTCGAAATCTGGAACAACGTCTTCATGCAGTTCGAGCGGAAGGCCGATGGCTCGCTGGTCGAACTCCCCGCCCGCCACGTCGATACGGGCATGGGCTTCGAGCGCCTCTGCATGGCCATTCAAGGCAAGCAGTCGAACTACGACACCGACGTGTTCACGGGCACCATCGCCGTGCTCGAACGGGCCTCGGGCAAAGCCTATGGTTCGGAGAAAATGGTGGACGTGGCCCTGCGCGTCATTGCCGACCACATCCGGGCCATCGCCTTCGCCATCGCCGACGGGCAACTGCCCTCCAACGTGCGGGCCGGGTACGTCATCCGCCGGATTTTGCGGCGGGCCGTGCGCTACGGCTACACGTACCTCGGCTTCCGGGAGCCGTTCATGCACGCGCTCGTGCCCGTGCTGGCCGAGCAGTTCGACGGCGTTTTTCCCGAACTCATCGCCCAGCAGGAGTTCGTGGCGAAGGTGATTCAGGAGGAAGAAGCCTCGTTTTTGCGGACGCTCGAAAACGGGCTGAAACTGCTGGACAAAATTACCGCCGAAGCCGCCCAACGCGGCCAGCAAGTCATCGACGGCCAGACGGTGTTTGAACTCAACGACACGTACGGATTCCCCGTCGATTTGACCGCCCTGATTGCCCGCGAGAAGGGTTTTTCGATTGACGAAGAAGGTTTTGAAAAAGCCCTCGCCGAGCAAAAACAACGTTCCCGCCTCGACGCCGCCACCGACAAATCGGACTGGGTGGAAGTCAGAGACGGCGGAAAAACGGAGTTCGTCGGTTACGACCAAACCGAGGCCGACGTGCACGTCGTGAAATTCCGCCGGGTGAGCACCAAAGCCGGTGAGCAGTACCAGATCGTGCTCGACCGCACGCCGTTCTACGCCGAAAGCGGTGGGCAGGTGGGCGACACGGGCACGCTCACGTTCAGCAGTCCCACGTCGGCTCACGTCGTGCGCATCGAAGACACGAAAAAAGAAAACGACCTGAGCGTACACCTCACCTCCGACACGGCGCTCTACGACCTGCTCACCGACCCCACCCTGCGCGTAACCGCCCATGTCGACAAGCGCCGCCGTCGGCTCATTTCGGCCAACCATAGCGCCACGCACCTGGCCCACGCCGCCCTTCGCCAAGTGCTCGGTACGCACGTGCAGCAAAAAGGTTCGCTCGTCAGCCCCGAGGTGCTGCGCTTCGACTTTTCGCATTTCGGCAAAGTCACCGACGAGGAACTGGCCAAAGTCGAGCGGATTGTGAACGAGAAAATTCGCGAGAACATCGCCCTCGGCGAAGACCGCGCCGTGCCCATCGAAGAAGCCAAAAGCCGGGGCGCAATGGCGCTGTTCGGTGAAAAATATGGGGACCGGGTGCGCGTCATCACCTTCGACGCGAAGTTCAGCGTTGAACTCTGCGGCGGTACGCACGTGCCCGCCACGGGGCAGATTGGGCTGTTCAAATTTACCTCCGAAGGCTCCGTCGCCACGGGCGTGCGCCGGGTCGAAGCCGTGACTTCGGAGCGAGCCATCGAACTGATGGAAAAACAGGCCGCCACGCTCGACGCCCTGCGCGGTCTGCTGAAAGGAAGCCCGGATCTGGTCAAATCGGTGCAAAACCTGCTCGACGAAAAAGCCGCCCTTCAAAAACGGGTGGAGGTCCTTGAACTGGAAAAAGTTGGGGCCGTGAAGCAGGCGCTGCTCGCGAAAGTCCACCCCAACAACGGCCTCAACGTGCTCGCCGAGCGAGTGGACGTGCCCAACGCCGACGCCCTCAAGTCGCTGGCCTACGAACTGAAAGCGAAGGTGGACAACCTGGCCCTGGTGCTCGGCGCGGTGGTGGGCGGCAAGCCCCAACTCGCCGTGATGCTGTCGGACAACCTCGTGCAGGACCGGGGCCTCAACGCCGGGCAACTCGTGCGCGAACTGGCGAAGGAAATTCGGGGCGGCGGGGGCGGGCAGCCGTTTTTCGCCACGGCGGGCGGCTCCGATCCCGACGGCCTGGAGCGGGCACTGGCCAAAGGCCGGGAGTTGCTTTCGCAGTAGAAACGTGAAACGGCCCATTTCAACTCCGGGTCACCGGCTTGAAAAATGGCCTTCCGTTTGATTCTTACCCCGGTAAAATCCGCTAATTTGCCGGGAATCAACCCGTAATCTGTACTACCGCGTGGCTACTTCTCCCGACCCTCTGCTTCCCGTGTCCCCCGGCGCTCGTCCCGACGCGTTCGGAGCACCCACGCTGCCCCCCGTGTTTAGCCACCGCGATTCGGCGTTTACTCCGGCGGGGGTAGGGTCCTGCACCCTTGCCCTCGAACTGCTGCCCAACGCGCTCCGGGTCGCGGTGGTGGATGCGCAGTCGGCCCGCCTTCGGCTACTCGAAGGGTTCGATTTGCCGCATCCTTCGTCCGACGAGCCCTCCCTGCACGACGTACGCGACGCGGTGGGCGGCAACGACGTGCTGACGCGCAACTTCTGGCATTCGGTGCGCCTGCTGGTCAACAACCAGTCGTTCACGTTCGTACCTGAGTCGCTGTTTCGCCGGGAATACGCGGTGCGCTACCTCGAACTGGCCCGAGGCACTTCGCTCACCACCGAGAAAGTTCACTACACCCGCCACCCTGGCTGGAACGCCGTGACGGTATTTTCGGTACCGGCCCGCCTCGACGACTGGCTGATGAGCGTGTATCCGTTCGAAAAATTACGGATGTTTCATCAACTTGACGCCCTGCTTGCCGTGGCGCTTGGCGGCAAATCGTCCGGCGAAAAGCAGTTGCTCCTTTTTCTGGAGACCCGAGCCGTCAGCCTGGCGTTTGTGGATGGGGGGCGACTGGTGTACGCCAACCGGTTTACGTACCGTTCCACCACCGACCTGGCGTACTACCTGCTTTTTGCCGTCCGGGAATTGAACCTCGACCCCGAGACGCTCCGCGTGCAGGCAGGCGGGCAGATTGATCCCGACGACGAGGTTCACCGCACGCTGCGCGAATACCTGCCCGGCGTACAACTCGGCGGCTGGCCCCCTACCGTGGCCTTCGACGGACCGTTTGCCGGGCTGGAGGCACACCGCTTCGCCGGTCTGACGCGCATCGCTACCTTGCCCTGAGTGTTTACCCACCCAAGAATTCGCCTTTCCACCTGATCATGAAGCGCATCGCCCTGTTCCCCGGCTCGTTCGACCCGTTCACGAAAGGCCACGAAGACATCGTTCGCCGGGGGCTGACGCTGTTCGACGAAGTCATCATCGGCATCGGCCACAACGCCCGCAAGCAGCGCTATTTTCCGCTCGACGTGATGATGCGGTGCATCGAGGAAACCTTCGCCGGAGCAGCCGTGCGTGTGGTGTCGTACGACGACCTGACGGCCCACATCGCCGATGAGTACGGTGCCCGCTACCTGCTCCGGGGCCTGCGCAACACCACCGATTTCGAGTACGAAAACAGCATTTCGCAGGTAAACCGGCACTTGGTGGCGGGGTTGGAAACGGTGTTCTTAATTTGCTCCCCCGAACTGGCCCCCATTTCCTCGACCATCATCCGTGATTTGCACCGCTACGGGGCAAACGTGGATGAGTTCTTACCATACCAGCTCCCGGAGGCAGTGCGCGAGGCGTTGGGGTGAGTTCCAGAATCTAGGGTTCAGCATGTAGAGTTAAAATACACTGAACCCTACACCGTACACGCTGAACTCCAATCCTACCCTTCCACGGGCTGCCCTTTCCACAACTGCTCAAATACGTACCGGATCGAACTGTACGAATCAACCAGTGCGTTCTGGGCTTCTTTTTTGTCCATCCAGGCCAGGCGTTCGATGTTTTCCTCCCACTGCGGGGCCATGTTCGAGTCATCGAGGCAACGCATACGGTACCACTTGGTGCGCTTCAGGATGCGACTGCCGTTGTGGGTGTAAGTGTGCCAGGTGGTGCAAATTTTCCCGTCAAGTTCCGCTTCAATACCGGTTTCTTCCTCCACCTCCCGCAGGGCAGCTTCTTTCGAGCGCTCGCCTTCATCGAGTTTGCCTTTCGGTAAATCCCAGCGTTTGAGCCGGTACATGAGCAGCATCCGGTCGCCGTTAAACACCACACCACCCGCCGCTTTCACCACCTTGAACTGGCTTTTCAGCCGGGCCTCGGCTTCTTTTTTGGCGGCAACGCTCAGCGTGATCGATTGAAGAGCCGCGCTTTGCCCCTCCAGCAGCACCACCAGCACCCGCTCCAGGGTAGCGGGCGAAACGTTGAGTATGAGCACGTGGCCGCACAGCGCCGAGGGTCGGATGGCCTCCAACCGGGCGTCGATCACCACATCGTAATCGTTTTTTTCTCGCAGCAGTTCGGCCCGTTGGGTATCGGTCAGGCGCAGGGGGTGGTCGTTGATGAAAACGGTCATGGGGAAGAATTAGCAGTTGGCAATTGGCAAAAAAGTCACACTCCACCTTACCAACGGCCAACGGTCAAGTGCCAACCGCAAAAATACGCCCCTCCGCCGTTGGAATGCAATTTCGTTTGTAGTTTTGCCGCATGACCCCAAACCCGACCGTCGCCCGGCAAGTTGCCCGGATGTTGCTGGAAATCAAGGCCATTCGCCTCAATCCCGAACACCCGTTTCAGTGGAGTTCGGGCTGGAATTCGCCCATTTATTGCGACAACCGCCTGGCCCTTTCTTACCCCGACGTCCGCACGTTTATCAAGCACGCGCTCTCTGGGCTCATCAGCGCCACTTACCCCGACGTGGAGGCCATCGCGGGCGTGGCCACGGCGGGCATTCCGCAGGGCGTGCTGGTGGCCGACGAAATCGGCCTGCCGTTCATCTACGTGCGCCCCGAACCCAAAAAACACGGCCTCAACAACCAGATTGAAGGCCAGGTGGAGCCTGCCCAGCGCGTGGTCATCATCGAAGACCTGGTTTCGACGGGTGGCAGTTCACTCCGGGCCGCCGATGCCCTGCGCGAGGCCGGAGCCAACATCCTAGGCATGGTGGCTATTTTCACGTACGGCTTTGAAACGGCTGAACGAAATTTTTCCGAAAAAAACATCGAACTCCACTGCCTCAGCGACTACTCCGCGCTGCTCGATGAGGCCGCCGCGCTCGACTACATCCGCGAGGACCAGCTTGCCACGCTGGCCGAATGGCGGCAGGACCCGGCGGGGTGGGGAGTTTGATTTCGTTCACAGTTTACAGTTTCCGGTTCACAGCAAAGAGCACGGCCGGTGACAGCAACTGTAAACCGTAAACCGAGCGGCGGTCGTCGTAAACGGTAAACTGAAGATGCGCATCGCCGTCATTGGCGCGACCGGCTTGCTGGGAAAGCCCGTCACGCAGGAACTCATCAACGCCGGTTTCACCGTCACGGTGCTCTCCCGCCACCCCGAACAGGCCCAGAAGCTGTTTCCGATGGCTCGCGTAGTGAAAGCCGATTTGCGTGATTCCGAAAGCCTGTTGGTTGGCCTGCGGGGTCAGGATGCTATTTATCTGAACCTTTCCATTCTCCAAACCGAGGCTCCCGACGACTTCCACACCGAAACCGACGGTCTGGAAAACCTGCTGCCCGTGGCCAAAAAACTACGCATTCGGCGGATTGGGTACTTGTCGTCGCTCGTGATGCGGTACCAGGGCGTCAACGGTTTTCGCTGGTGGGTGTTCGACGTCAAGCACGAAGCGGTTCGCAAACTCAAGACGTCGGGGATTCCCTACACGATTTTTTACCCGAGCACCTTCATGGAAACCCTGCCCAACCAGGTGCAGGCCGGGCGACTGATGCTGGGGGGCCTATCGCCCGTGAGGCTGTGGTTTGTAGCTGCCCACGATTACGGTCGGCTGGTGGCGAGGGCCTTGCAGCGTTCGGGTACTGAAAATTGCGAGTACGTGGTGCAGGGTCCGGAAGCGCTAACCTACGCCGAAGCAGCGGAGGTGTTCGCGAAAAATGTGGTCAGCAAACGTCTTTCCACGCTGGTACTGCCGATGAGCCTGCTGCGTTTTTTCGGCAGGTTCAGTCGTCGGGCCGATTATGGCGCACACATCCTCGAGGCCCTCAACCGGTATCCCGAACACTTTGAAGCCGACCGCACCTGGCACGATCTGGGCAAGCCCACCATCACCGTAGCGGAATTTGCGCGCCAGTTTTAGGTGTTGAGTCTCGCATTGAGGGCACTCAGCGACTGTCCCCTCGCCTTAACGGCAATACGTCTCGACCAACTCCCGCGCGGCGGTTTCCCCCAGCCGTTCGGCCGATTGCCAATCCTGACAAGCCCCACCGGTGTTGCGCTGCTGGAGCCGAGCCAGGCCCCGCGCCAAATACGCCCGTACGAACGCGGACTCGAGATGCAGGGCGCGCGTAAGGTGGGTTTCGGCTTCCGCCGCCCGGCCGATTTTTAAACAACAAAGCCCCAAGTTGAGGCGCAGTTCAGCGTCAAGGTCGTGTTCCGCTAATTTCAGGGCTGCATTCAAATCCTGATACGCCAGTTGTTCGCTGCCCACCTGATGTCGGAGCAGTTCGCCACGCAACCGGTAGGCCTCGGCGTACTCGGGTTGGTGAAAAATCGCCTCCGAAAGTTGATAGAGCGCCTCGGTGGTGTCGCCCTCCGCCAGCCGCCGCTCGGCCTGGCGAAACTCCCGCACCCCGTGCCAGCGGTCAATCGGTGCTTTGGCCAGTACGGCCAGCCCAATGCCGATTACGAACGTCAGCAACCACCGCATCCACAATCGGCTTTCCGGCAGCGGTGGGTCGTTCAGCGGGGAGGGTCTGTGCGTTGTTGCTCCTGGCCGGGGGCGATACGCCGGGTCGCGCCGGGGAGTTATCACGGGCGGAGCCTGCCCCAAGGCAGCATACCACCGGAGTACGTCGTACTGCCGACGGCGCTCGGGGTCGCCCAGTACCTGGTAGGCGTCGTTCAATCGCTTGAAGTGCTCCTCGGCAGCCGCATCGCCAGGGTTGCGGTCGGGGTGCCAACGCAGGGCCAGCCGACGGTAAGCCGTCCGGATTTCGGCGGCGGTAGCGGCGTTGTTCAAGCCAAGCAGTTCGTAAAAATCAGGCACTGACGTTAGGGTGGTGGTTTGGGAGTTTGGCGACTGGGTTGTTATACGAACCGTCTAAATCGCTGAACTTCCAAACAAACGAACAACGTCAACAAAGCGCGTACCGTTTGCCGGGCAATGATTTCACGAGCCCTTGAAATTCGAGGCTAAGCAGCATCGGGGCCAGGCGAGCATGGTGCAGGCCGGAAGAATAGGCGAGCTCATCGACGTGCACTTCGCCATGCTGGCGCAGCAGGGAAAGTACCTGGCTTTCTTCATCGGTAAACCCCGAGAAATCAAGCATGGGTGACGATGGGGTCACCGATTTCCCGTCCATGTCCCAGTTAAGAGCTTCCTCCAACGAACCGATGCCGGTGTAAATCGTAGCCTTGTTGCGGCGAATCAACTCGTTGCAGCCTTCCGACAACGGTCGGCGCAGGTCGCCGGGCACGGCCAGTACGTCGCGGTGGTAGTTGTTGGCATATTCGGCGGTGATCAGCCCCCCGCCTTTTTTCGCCGATTCAACAACCACAATCGCATCAGCCAAACCGGCGATGATGCGGTTTCGGGCGGCGAAGAACCGCGGGTCGGGCTGCGTACCGAAGGGATGTTCTGTGAGCAGGCCACCCGTTTCGGCCATCTGATTGGCGATTTTTGCGTGCGCGGCGGGGTAGATCACATCGGGACCGCTGGCCATTACGCCCACCGTAGGCAGACCCACTTTCAGGCAAGCCCGGTGAGCGGCGATGTCGATGCCGAACGCCAGACCACTCACGACGAGTGCCTGGTGCTTGAGCAGACTTTCCACAAGTTCGTCCGAAACACGCTTGCCGTATTCCGTGGCTTGTCGGGTGCCGACAATGGCCACCGTGCGGGGGGCATTCAGATCGGCCTGTCCCCGGTAGAACAGCAGCGTTGGCGCGTCGTACAACCGGCGCATTCGGTCGGGGTAGTCGGGATCGGTGTAGAAAAGCAACCGCACGCCTTCCCGTTGGGCGCGTTCCAACAGGCGTTCGGCCTCTGCGGCGGCGGTTTTTTTGACAATCAACTGGGAAAGCCCCGAACCGATGCCGCGTACCTTTTCCAGCTTACCGGCCCGCGCCGCCAACACCGCCGTTGCGGAGCCTAAGGCGCCAATCAGGTGACGGAGCAATACATCGCCTACCCCCGGTGTGAGGCGGAGCGTCAGTTGAGCCAGTTTTTCGGCGTTGGAGGAAGAAATCGCGTCGGGCATCGGTCAGTGAGGAGGAGTCCTCGCGAACCTACTCATTCTTGGTTAAATCCCGACGACTCGACGGAAAGCAACGAAAGAAGTTGCTCCAGCACGGCCCTACCCCGATGACGGACGGCTCCAGTGCTACTCTTTGTTGAAGAAATTAAGCGACACTGCCCGCGCTGCGGTGGTCATGTTGTGGGGCAGCGAGAGCCACGAGTGTTGAATCACCCCTGCCAATTCGACCATCTGTTGGAACGTGGCAGGTTTCTGAAAGTAGGAACTGGCACCAAGTTGGTACGCCAAGTTGACCATCTCCGGACTATTCGACGTGCTCAGCATGGCGCAGGGAATGGTTTTCATCCGCGAATGCGATTTAATGCGCTCCAGCGCCTGAAGGCCGTTCATGCGAGGCATGTTGATGTCGAGTAGAATCACCGAAGGCAAAGGGCCGTTCGTTTCACTCAACTTGACGAGGTGATCGATGAGTTCAACCCCATCGTTGACGAACAGCAGCGGAATTTCATCGCCGAATTTTTCAGCGAACGCCTCTTTAAGAAGCAGACGATCGTCCGGATCGTCTTCGGCTACCAAGATTTGTTTGCGCTGAAGTTTCATAGGCTGGCTACGTGTTGCTGATAGTTCGTACCGATTTGCACCTTCACCCGTCCGGACTTACCCTACTTCTCCGTAGCTTGGGTAAAGGTAGATTATTTTTGTTTAATAAAAGATTAAATTTTCTCAGGATTTAAAACTTCACGTTAAACAAAATACTAGTGCAAACCAACTTGATACGTGATGCTGTTGAAGCTAACCTGAACCTAACCAATGACAATCCAGCCTTGTTTACGGCTGTCGATTGAATTTCGAATCGATTTTGTGTTACTCCACCGGAGAACTTCTCCGCAAAACCGGGGTACCTTTACCCCATCGTCCGCCATCCCGTTCCCCCGGCATGAATCGTAACCTGACCGACGGTTTAAATTTTTTAGGAAAACTCACGCCTCGCCGCATTTGGAACGGCCTGAAGGTCACGAGCAGTTACGTTGAATCGAAACTAACGCGCCGGGCTGTGCAGCGGGGCTTGCCCGTGGCGCTTTCGTTTGAACCGACTACCTCGTGCAACCTGCGCTGCCCCGAATGCCCCAGCGGCCTGCGGTCGTTCACCCGCCCGACGGGAATGCTCGAAGATGACCTCTTCCGCCGAACCATGAATGAACTCGCCGATACCCTGACTTACCTGATCTTCTATTTCCAGGGTGAGCCGTACCTGCACCCAAAATTTCTTGAAATGGTGCAGTATGCGTCGAAAAAAGGCATTTACACCGCCACCAGCACCAACGCCCATTACCTGACCGACGCCAATGCCCGTAAAACCGTGGAAAGTGGCCTCGACCGCCTGATCATCTCCATTGACGGCACCACCCAGGACGTGTACCAGCAGTACCGCGTGGGTGGCAAACTGCACAAGGTCATTGAGGGCACGAAGGCCGTACTGAAGTGGAAACGGGAATTGAAGTCGAAAACCCCGCACGTCATTTTTCAATTCCTGGTCGTGCGGCCCAACGAGCACCAGATCGAAGACGTGAAAAAACTCGCCAAGAGCCTGGGCGTAGACGAGGTCGGCCTGAAAACGGCCCAGATTTACGACTACGAAGGCGGCGACCCACTCATCCCGACCCTCGACCGCTACAGCCGCTACGCCCGGCATCCCGATGGCACCTATTCGATCAAAAACCGCCTCCTGGATCATTGCTGGAAAATGTGGCACTCCTGCGTGATCACCTGGGACGGGCTGGTGGTGCCCTGCTGCTTCGACAAAGACGCCGACCACCGATTGGGCGATTTGAAAACCCAGTCGTTCAAACATCTTTGGTTTTCGGAGCCGTACAAAAATTTCCGGCAGTCGCTGATTCAATCCCGCTCCGAAATCGACATGTGCAAGAACTGCACGGAGGGCACGACGGTATGGGGATGAAGTGATTGCGGGGCGGGTTGATAACCCGCCATTCGTCGTTGGGCCCGCATCCGGGCGGAGTATCAAGCCGCCCCACCCTACTTGCTTATTTCGTCCGCCGGTACAGGTAACGGGTAATGAAAATGCCCGTGGCTCCTTGCGGATTGCTCACGCCCGAGGTAACGTCAATCAACTCCCAGCCCTCTTCGCTCATCCGGCTGATTTTCTGGGTGATGGCCCGGTCGTTGTCGCGGACGTTCTGGAAATTGATGCCGGTAAAGCTGAAAAAATTCTTCAGTTCGGTTTCCTGCATGGTCGTCTCGTCGCCGGTCGTGGTGGCGATCATGCGCGAGCGACCAAGCCCACCGGCCACGACCGACTCGATGGTCGTCACCTGGGTGTATTCGTACTGTGCCGCCGGGCGGCGGAAGGAAACCATACCCACGACCAGGACCGTGAGGGCAATGAAAGCGAGCAGGGTGGGAACAGCACGGGGCTGGAGATTGAAAGGGGGTTTCATGGCTCGGAATGGTTAGAACGGAAAGGATACAACGAACCGAAAGAACGACTGATCCACCAACTCATTTACCCGCACGGTTGTTTCGCCGGGTCGCCCCGTCCTGATTCCAACAGCGTGAAACGTCTTCTTTTTTTTTGTGAAACATAACTTTGAAATACGCCCACCAACCCCGCATATTTGACCTCCCGTAACCAAGCAACTCATGGGCAAAGTCATCGCCATCGCCAACCAGAAGGGAGGCGTCGGAAAAACGACCACCACCATCAACCTCGCCGCCAGCCTGGCCGCCCTCGAATTCAAGACCCTAATCGTGGACGCCGACCCCCAGGCCAACTCCACGTCGGGGCTGGGCTACAACCCAAAGGAAATCGAAAACAGCATTTACGAGTGCATGGTCGACGGTGTGCGGACCACCGACATTCTGATTCACACCGAAATGCCCAATCTTGACCTTATCCCCTCCCACATTGATCTGGTGGGAGCCGAGATCGAGATGATCAACCTCAAAAGCCGGGAAGAAAAAATGAAGGAAGCCCTGGCCGACGTGCGCGAAGAGTATGATTTCATCATCATTGACTGTTCGCCTTCGCTGGGTTTGATCACCATCAATAGCCTGACGGCCTCCGACTCGGTGATCATTCCAGTGCAGTGCGAGTACTTCGCACTCGAAGGGTTGGGAAAACTGCTGAATACCATCAAAATCATTCAGTCACGGCTCAACACGGGCCTCACCATCGAAGGCATCCTGCTAACCATGTACGACCTGCGCGTGCGCCTTTCTAATCAAGTGGTCGGCGAAGTGACGGCGCACTTCCAGAACATGGTGTTCAACACCATCATCCCGCGCAACATCCGACTTTCGGAAGCCCCCAGTTTCGGGGTGCCGGCCATTGCTCACGACGTGGACTCGAAGGGGGCCGTAAGCTACCTCAACCTGGCCCGAGAAATTCTGGCCAAAAACGGGTACGTCGCGCAGGACTGAACAAGTTTAAAGTTTGTGGTTCGTCGTTGTGTACGACGAACCACAAACTTTAGACTCACCAAAGACTTTTTCCACCCGAAAACCACATGACCGCTTTGGCAGAGCAACTCAACACCCATAAAAAACGCGTGGGCCTCGGCCGGGGTCTCGGCGCTTTGCTGCAAGACAGCGAATCGACCAACCGCCCCTCCAAACCCAACCCCCTCGAAGCGATTGGCAGTTCGATGAGCGACATCAACGTCAACCTCATCGAAACCAACCCGTTTCAGCCCCGCGCGCATTTCGACGAAGACGCCCTCCGCGAACTGGCCGACTCCATTCGGGTACAAGGGATCATTCAGCCCATTACCGTCCGCCAACTGGGCCGCGACCAGTACCAGTTGATTTCGGGCGAACGGCGGTTGCAGGCTTCCAAACTGGCGGGTTTGTCGCACATTCCGGCCTACGTCCGCACCGCCGATGACCAGCAGATGCTCGAAATGGCGCTGATCGAAAACATCCAGCGCGAAAACCTCAACGCCATTGAAATTGCCCTGAGCTATCAGCGGCTCATCAGCGAGTGCCAACTCAAACAGGAGGAACTCGGCGACCGGGTAGGCAAAAACCGCACGACGGTCAACAACTACATCCGGTTGCTGAAGCTTCCGCCCGTCATTCAGGCCGCCCTGCGCGACAACAAAATTTCGATGGGCCACGCCCGGGCCATCATCAACATCGACAACGTGGACTCGCAGTTGCGGCTATTCAAGAAAATTGTCGAGGAAGACTGGTCGGTACGCCGGGTGGAAGACGCCGTGCGCGAGTTGCAGGCCGCCGAAAACCAACAACCCGTTACCCGGAAAGTCCACACGCTGAAGCAGGAAATGCGGACGCTGCAATTCAAACTTTCGTCGCACTTCGGCTCCAAAGTGACCATCAAAGCCGACGACCGGAACAAGGGGGAAATCAAAATTCCGTTTACGTCTCAGGAAGACCTCGAACGGATTCTGGAAGCCATTAAATTCTGATGTACCGTGGGGCGTGAGACCCGCCCGTGTGGAATGAGGAGATTTGCCCCTGCTTGTTGCTTGCTGGTTCTGATGGCCGCTTCGGCGTTCGCCCAAAACCCGGCTTCGCCCGATTCGGCACGCGTGACAACGCGCACGGCCAGGTCCGTGGCCGATACCCTGCGACCCACGGTGAAGCGCGTCATCGATCCGAAAAAAGCCACCCTGAAATCACTCATGCTGCCGGGCTTGGGGCAGGTGTACATCGGGCAATGGTGGGCCGTGCCCGTGATTTACGGCGGCTTCGGTACCCTTGGTTTTTTCGTGTACTACAACCAGATACGCTACAAACGCTTCCTGAACGCCTACGCTGAAATTTTGCCGCTCAAGTACAAGGTTCTCGACGACGGCACCATCACCAGCACCGTGGTAAACGCCAGCGCCACTGTGGCGGTCGATTACGCCGGGGCCGTGCGAAACCTGCGGGAAGAACAGATCATCAGCACCAAAAACTTTCACCGCCGCAACCGCGACCTGTCCTACATCGGCATCGCTGCACTCTGGGGCATGAACGTATTGCAGACCAACGTGTCGGCCCACTTGAAAACTTTCGACGACTCCGACGATATTTCCCTGCGCCTTTCGCCCGGTGCACAGAGCCAGTATGCCGCCGTGCCGTTGGGCGCCACACTGACCTTGAATTTCTCGTCAAAACCCCCGAAATCAATGAAAGAATGAGCGAATGAGAGAGTGAATAAAAAGGCAGCCGTGCTACTCATTCTCTCATTTGCTCATTCTTTCAATCATTCATTGAAAAATGCGCATCATTCTTCTTGGCTACGGCAAAATGGGAAAGGTTATCGAAGGCATCGCCCTCGAACGGGGACACGCCATCGTCGCCCGTGTCGACGAGTCGAATCGCGGCGAATTGACGGCGTACAGCCCCGATACTGCCGATGCCGTAATCGAATTCAGCCATCCGGACGCAGCCGTGCAAAACCTGACCGACTGCCTGACGTTGGGGTTGCCGGTCGTGTGCGGCACCACCGGCTGGCTCGACCACCGCGCCGATATCGAGGCACTTTGCCGGGAAAAAGAGGGTGCTTTTTTTTACGCCTCAAACTTCAGCATCGGGGTCAACCTGTTTTTCCGGCTCAACCGCACCCTCGCCCGCTTGATGGCCCACCAACCCCAATACCGGGTTACGATGACCGAAACCCACCACGTCCATAAAAAAGACGCCCCCAGTGGCACGGCACTCACGCTCGCCGAAGGCGTACTGGCCGAAATTCCGCGCTACTCCACCTGGGTACTCGGTGCCGCTAGTGAGGATGCTGAACTCCCTATCGTGGCCCTGCGCGAAGGCGAAGTGCCTGGCACGCATGCGGTGAAGTACAGTTCGGGCGTCGATGACCTTGAAATCATTCACACCGCCCACAGCCGCGAGGGCTTCGCACTGGGGGCCGTCGTGGCCGCCGAGTGGCTGGTGGGCAAGCGGGGCGTGTTTGGCATGGACGACCTGCTCGGCGAACCAGCCTGACCCTCACCGCCCGTACTAATTTGGCCCGGAACTTTCCCGCCCAATGCCGTTCTTTGTGGTTTACCTCCCAACGACTTACGACTTACGACTTACGACTTACGACTTACGACTTACGACTTACGACGCATGGCCCAACTAACCAAACCGACCGAGGTAGAGAAACCGAAAAAGAAAAAATCCGCCGTCCGTGATTGGTTCGACTCCATCGTGTTCGCGGTGGTGGCGGCCACGCTCATCCGGTGGCTATTTTTTGAAGCTTACACCATCCCGACGCCTTCGATGGAAGGCTCGCTGCTCGTGGGTGATTTTTTGTTCGTGAGCAAACTGCACTACGGCACCCGCACGCCCCGCACGCCCCTGCAAGTGCCGCTCACCCACCAGACCATCTGGGGCACGAACATCCCGTCGTACACTGACCTTATTCAACTACCGTCGTACCGCCTGCCGGGGTTTTCGTCGGTGAAGAATGGTGACGTGGTGGTGTTCAACGTTCCCCTCGACCAGCCCGACATGATCGCCAAGTACGGTGACGTGGTGCCTGGCCTGAAGCCTCACCCCGTGGATCTGCGCACGAACTACATTAAACGGTGCATCGGTATTCCCGGCGATCAGATCGAACTACGCGAGGCGCAGGTGTTTGTGAACGGCAAGGCGATGGAAAATCCCGAAAAGATGCAGCGGGAGTGGTTCTTGAAAACGAGCAGCGTGATTTCGGAGAAAGTGTTCGCCCGCTACGGCGTGCCTTCGTACGCGTTCAGCGGCCCTTACGATCGCAACACCAACGATTCGATCGCCACCAACGACGAACGGGGCTACCGCGTTTCGGCCCCCGACGACGTGATTGCGCAATTCAAAAATGCCGATTTTGTGACGGGCGTCGAGGAGATCAAACAACCCAAAAACGGCGGCGAGCAAGGGATCATGTTCCCCCGCTCGCCCCTGTTTGCTTCCTGGAACCTGGACAATTTCGGACCGGTAAAGGTGCCGAAAAAAGGCGAAACCATCCCACTGACGGCCGCCAACATTGCGCTATACGGCGATGTGATTCGGTATTTCGATGGCAACGAGAACGTCGAAGTTACCGACAACGGCGTGAAAATTGGAGGGCAGGGCGTCACCAGTTACACGTTCAAGCAGAACTACTATTTCATGATGGGCGACAACCGCCACAACTCGGCTGATTCGCGTTACTGGGGTTTCGTACCCGAAGATCACGTCGTGGGTAAGGCCGTGTTCATCTGGATGAGCATCGACTCCGAAGGCAGTTTCCTCAACAAAATTCGCTGGAAGCGGCTGTTCAGCGTCGTGGATTAAAGCAAGAAAGGAAAAGGAGCAAGGAAAAAGTTGAACGCACGTATGCGTCCCTTTTTCTTTTCTCCTTTTTCCTCTTCCTCACCAGTCGATCTCCGCCTCACCCCGCTCGCGCAAGTAGGCATTGGCCTGGCTGAAGTGCTTGTTGCCGAACCACCCACCCCACTGAGCCGCCATTGGCGACGGATGCTTGGATTTGAGTATCAAATGTTTGGAGCCGTCGATAACGGCTCCTTTTTTTTGGGCGTACGCTCCCCAGAGCATGAATACCACGCCTTCCTTCTCATCCGAAACCTTCTGAATCACCGCATCTGTGAACGTTTCCCAACCTTTATTCTGGTGTGAACCCGCGATGCCGGCCCGTACTGTCAGCGTGGCATTGAGCAGCAGCACCCCCTGGTCGGCCCAGCGTTCGAGGTTTCCCGACTTGGGTAGAGGCTTGCCGAGATCGTCTTTGATTTCTTTGAAAATGTTAACCAATGACGGCGGAATGGGTACGCCGTCGTTCACCGAAAACGCCAGCCCGTTGGCCTGACCAGGACCATGGTACGGGTCCTGACCCAGGATGACGACCTTCGCATTTTCGAATGAACAGTGGTTAAAGGCGTTGAAAATCAGCCGTCCTGGTGGGTACACCGTCTGCGTGGCGTATTCCTCTTTCACAAACGCGACAAGTTGCTGAAAATAGGGCTTCTCAAACTCGGCTTGCAGGTAGGGCTTCCAGGATTCGGCGATGTTGACGTTCATGGAATTGGTTTTTGTGTAAAAAGCGACCTGTTGCGAATTCAACGACGGCCGAGTGCATTTTTGAGGCAAAAAAGAAGTGCCAGTAAATTTTATCAGGGCCGAAATTGATTGATAAACCAGCACCGCCTATTTTCGTTTTCAAGACGACCCAACTTCGCTAAACTTATGGTGACTGCCATTACGGACGGCGTCCGGGTGAGCGTGGTAACCGAATACCTGCCGGATTCCACCCACGTCAACCCGACGCATCACGCCTTTACCTACCGGATTCGCATCGAAAACCGCTCGGAAAACACCGTGCAGTTACTCCGCCGCCATTGGACGATTTACGACTCCAACGGCACCGTGCGCGAAGTGGAAGGCGAAGGGGTAGTCGGCCAACAGCCCGTGTTGGAACCAGGGGAAGTCCACGAATACGTGTCGGGGTGCAACCTAAAAACCACGATGGGCAAGATGGTGGGTACGTACCTGATGGAGCGCGTCATCGACGGGCGCCGTTTCCGCGTGAACGTGCCCGAGTTTCTACTCGTGGTGCCGTATCGGTTAAATTAATTTTTCTGAGCCTTGATTCGTCGGATTACTGGATTCCCTTGATGAGTGTAAGGTCAATGCTCAGGGTAATCTACCAATCCGACGAATCAAGGTTCAGACATGCTTTTCCGCTTCCTCCGTTACCTCCTCCGCGCCACCAACGCCCACGGCATTCATTCCCCCTTTGTTTTCGATCTCTACACGAAAACCATCGCCCTGCGCACGAGCGAACCGGAATTCATTGAAATTGAAGCTCTCCGCCAACGCCTGCTTAGTGACCGACGAAAAATCCGCATCCGGGATTTTGGGGCCGGTTCAAAAGTCAATCCGAACCCCGAGCGCGAACTGCGCGACATTGCCCGGAATTCCGAAAAACCACGCCGCATCGCCCGGCTGTTGTTTCGACTCGTGCGGCGGTTTCAGCCCCAGACTCTTTTCGATTTAGGCACCTCCCTCGGCCTGACGACCCTGTATTTCGCCAAAGCCGCCCCCCAAGCCCGCATCCTCACGTTTGAAGGTTGCCCCGAAACCGCCGCTGTGGCCCGGTCAAATTTTGACGAATTGGAGGCGGAAAACCTCAGTATCGTAATCGGCAACCTCGACGAAACCTTGCCCGCCGCCGTCGCCACCACCGACCGTATTGATTTCGCCTTTTTCGATGCCAACCACCGCTACGAACCCACCGTCCGGTATTTTGAAACCTGCCTTCAAAAAGCCCACGACGGGAGCGTGTTCATTTTCGACGACATCCACTGGTCGCCGGAAATGGAAAAGGCCTGGAGCTATCTCCAGGCCCATCCGAGGGTCGCATTGACCATCGATTTGTTCTTCATCGGCCTCGTTTTCTTCCGAAAATCAGCGCCGAAGCAACACTTTTGCCTTCGGTAATGGATAATTGAGAATGAACAATGGATAATGAAAGTCAGCAGTGGCTTGTCATTATCCATTGTTCATTCTCAATTATCCATTCACCTCATCGTGCTACCTCCACGTTCACCCGTCGCCCCTTGATGGTGTTGCCGTCGAGGGCACGGACGATGGTGGATTCGTGTTCCTTCGGTACGTCCACGTAGGTGTGCTTGTCGAAGAGGTCGATGTGACCGATAATGGAGCCGGGCAGGCCGGTTTCGCCCGCGATGGCCCCTACGATGTGGCTCGGCGTGATGTGCGACTGCTTGCCAACGTTGATGAACAACCGGCTCATGCCCGCGTCGCCGCCCCGTTTGAATTGTCGCCCCTCACGGTCGAAGCGGTCGCCGCGCGGTTCGAAGCCCCGGTTGCTGCCGTAGCTGCCCCGATTGCCAAACCGGTCGTTGCCGCGCCCGCCGAAACGATCCCCGCCGCGCCGGTCGCCACCGAAGCGGTCGTTGCCACCCCGACGGTCCCCGCCAAAACGGCGGTCGTCGTCTTCGAGCATCATGTCGGCGCTTTCGCTTTTCTGGACGCCCATGTTCATTTTGGCCAGGGCCGAAACGACCTGCTCGGTCGAGTAACCGGCGTGATGCAGGCTAGCGAGCACGTCGTCGAACATCCCAAGGTCGCCTTCTTCGATCACGCTCTGCACCTGCTCGATGAACCGGGCTTTTTTGATGCCCACGATGTCCTCGAACGTCGGGATGACGCCCTTGTTGATCGTCACTTTCGTATACGACTGGATATCGCGCAGGCGGTAGCGTTCGTTGCCCACCACGAGCGTGAAAGCCTTGCCCGATTTCCCGGCCCGGCCGGTCCGGCCGATGCGGTGGACGTAGTATTCTTCGTCGAGCGGAATGTCGTAGTTGATGACCGCGTCGAGGTCGTCCACGTCGATGCCGCGGGCGGCCACGTCGGTAGCCACGAGAATCGTCGTCACGCCCTGGCGGAATTTGCTCATCACGTTGGTCCGCTGGCTCTGGCGCAGGTCGCCGTGGATGCCTTCAGCCTGGTAGCCGCGCAGCAGCAGGGCTTCCACCACCTCGTCCACCTTTTTTTTCTGGTTGCAGAACACAAGGAGCTGCTTCAATTGGTAGAAGTCGATCAGGCGGCACATCACTTCCATTTTGGCTTGGGGCCGCACCTGGTAGTACAACTGCTCGACGTTGTCGGCGGTGAGTTCGTTGCGCACCACCTTCACGAGTTTCGGGTCTTTCAGGTACCGGGCCGTCAGTGCCATGATGGGCTTCGACATGGTGGCCGAGAAAAACACCGTCTGGCGCTCTTCGGGCGTTTCCTGGAGAATGCTCTCGATGTCTTCGCGGAAACCCATGTCGAGCATTTCGTCGGCTTCGTCGAGCACGATCACCTGGAGGGCGTCAAGCTTCAACGTACCCCGTTCGATGTGGTCGATGACCCTCCCCGGCGTGCCGATGACCACCTGCGCGCCGCGCTTAAGGTCGCGGATTTGCCGCTCGATGCTGTCGCCGCCGTACACGGCGGTGGTGACGAGGCCGCGCTTGTGCTTGGCCAGTTTCTTCATTTCTTCGGCCACTTGCAGGGCCAATTCCCGCGTGGGGCACAGAATGAGCGCCTGCACCAGCTTGGCAGAGATGTCAACGCGCTCGATGATGGGAATGCCGAAAGCGGCGGTTTTGCCCGTGCCCGTCTGGGCCTGGCCAATCACGTCGCGGCCTTCGAGGAGGTACGGAATCGCTTCGGACTGAATCGGCGAGGCCGTTTCAAAGCCCATGTCGGCGATGGCTTGCTGGACCTCCGGCGAAAGCGGAAGTTCGGAAAAATTAACTTGCGTCATGTGTGATTCGGCACCTACGGACGTACGTCCGCAGACCTTCCGCGCCAACCGTGCGGATACTGCCACGAAGCCCCGGCTCGTAGGCACCAGCGATTAAAAAGTTACGAAATGAGACCAACCGGTACCAAAACCCGGCGGGCTGCTGATGCTACAAACTCGGTGAAGAGGAAGAGGGACGTTCCGGCCTGCGGGAACGAATCAGAAGCGTGCGGGTTGGAAACCGACAAAATTCGGGTGCAAACCTACGGAATTTTTCCGCCGCACCCAAGCCAAGAATTGTATTTTTTGCGGATAAGTTCGCGTTGGTTGCGAAAAAATAAAGACGAAATTGACTTTGTGCCGAATGGCTCCGTTCCCGACCTTTGCGGTTCTCCTTTCCCGCATGAAAAAAGTTTTGTTCATCGATCGCGACGGCACGCTCATCATCGAGCCGCAAACCGACTTTCAGATTGATTCCCTCGAAAAGCTGGAGTTCCTGCCGAAGGTGATTTCGGCCCTGCGCCGCATCGCCGAAGAAACCGACTACGAACTCGTCATGGTCACCAACCAGGACGGCCTCGGCACGGTGGCTTTCCCCGAAGAAACCTTCTGGCCCGCCCACGAGAAAATGCTGAACACCTTCGCGGGCGAAAACGTCCGATTCGCCAACGTCTGCATCGACCGCAGCTATCCCGACGACAACCTGCCCACCCGCAAACCCGGCATCGGAATGCTGATGCCCTACCTGAAGGGCGAGTACGACCTGCCCAACAGCTACGTGATCGGCGACCGGACGACCGATGCCCAACTGGCCGTGAACCTCGGCGCGAAGGCGATTCTGATCAACCCACCCAACAAACCCTCGGAAGCACCGACCCTGACCGCCGAGCAGGCCGAAGCCACCTTGCTCGTGACGGGCGACTGGGACGCGGTGTACGAATTTCTGAAACTCCCGCCCCGCACGGCCAGCGTCGAACGGGTGACGAAGGAAACGCAGATTCAAATCGAGTTGAACCTCGACGGGCGGGGGAAATCGGATATCCAAACCGGCCTCGGCTTTTTCGACCACATGCTCGATCAGGTCGCCAAACACTCGGGTAGCGATTTGAAAATTCGCGTCGCGGGCGACCTCCACATCGACGAACACCACACCGTCGAAGACACGGCCCTGGCCTTGGGCGAAGCCTTCCGCCGCGCCCTCGGCGACAAGCGGGGCATCAGTCGGTACGGCTTCCTCCTGCCCATGGACGAGGCCCTGGCCCAGGTGGCGATTGATTTTTCGGGAAGGCCCTGGCTGGTCTGGGAAGCGGATTTCCGGCGGGAAAAAGTGGGCGACGTGCCGACGGAATTGTTCTACCACTTTTTCAAATCGTTCAGCGACGCGGCCCTCTGCAACCTCAACGTGAAGGTCGAGGGCGCGAACGAACACCACAAAATCGAAGCGATTTTCAAAGCCTTCGCCAAAGCCATCAAAATGGCTGTCAATCGCGACCTGAAGGCGGCCGATGTGTTACCGAGCACGAAGGGGGTTCTTTAAAGTTTCCAGTTTTCTGTTTCCAGTTTGCGGGCTACTTTTGCGGAGTTTTCTAAAAACTGAGAACTGGAAACTGAAAACTGCTGACTATGCTGCTGAACATTCCCCTCCCGACCTGGGTTCCGATTCTTTTTTTCATTCTCCTGCTCGTTGGTTCGTTCATCGTTGGCCGCTGGCTGGAGCGCAACGACAACAGCCCTCGATTCGAAGATTGGCCGCCGCAGGATGGTCATGGGCACCACTGATTGTCTGAACCGTGATTGGCCAGGATTCTATGATTCACAGGATTGAGAAACCGGCGTTTTGCCTTTCATCCTGTGAATCATAGAATCCTGGCCAATCGCGGTTCAGACTACAAAATCCCCTCATCCGCAAAACTCAAGTACGTCTTGTCGCTCAGGATGAGGTGATCGAGCACGGGCAGGTCGAGCATCTGACCCGCATTTTTCAGCTTTCGCGTCAAATCTTTGTCGGCCTGGCTGGGTTGGAGGTTGCCCGAGGGGTGGTTGTGCGCCAGGATGATCGAACTCGCCAGGTGCTCCAGGGCGACTTTAAAAATGATTTTCGGGTCGGCCACCGTGCCCGACACGCCCCCCGCCGACACCTGCACGGGCCGAATGACCTGATTAGCCCGGTTGAGCAGCACCACCCAGAATTCTTCGTGGGGCACGTCCATCAGGTGGGGCCGCAGCACTTCGTAGGCATCCCGCGACGAAGTGATTTTCGGTTTCTCCCGCGATTCGGTTTCTTTCCTTCGCCGCCCCAGTTCGAGCGCGGCCACGATGGTGATGGCCCGGGCCTCACCGATGCCCTTGAATCTCCCCAAATCCTTGACGCTCAGCTTCGCCAGTTGGTTGAGGTCGTTGTCGGACTTGCGGAGAATTTCCTTTGCAATGTCCACCGCCGTCAGTTGGGGCGTACCTGAGTTGATGAGGATGCCGAGCAGTTCGGCGTCGGAAAGGGCAGCTTTGCCCTTCAGGAGCAGTTTTTCGCGGGGCCGGTCTTCTTCCGCCCAGCTTTTGATGCCCAGGGGCGTGGGGTTGTAGGGTTCCATGCGGCAACGGGTGGGTTTGTTGCCGCGAACTTGCGGAAGTTTCGGAACGAACGCGTTACCGTTTGATCAATTTTCCCGAAATAATTCGGCTTTACTCCCTGATTTCCGTTCGTTTACAAACAAAAACGCCCCGCCGGGTGGGCGAGGCGCGAAGTTGCCAAGGTCGAGTTAGCTTCAAAACTTAGGCAGCGGCAGTTGCGGCCGGAGCCAGGGAGTTGACGTAGCGGGCCAGCTTCGATTTGTTGTTGGCCGCTTTGTTTTTGTGGATGATGTTCTTCTTCGCCAGTTTGTCGAGCATCGACGATACTTTCTTGAAAAGGTCAAACGCCTCGGCCCGGTCGTGCGTCGCGCGGAGTTTCTTGATGAACGTGCGCGTCGTTTTGTGCTGATACCGGTTGCGCAGTCGCTTGGCTTCGTTGGCCCGGATGCGCTTCAGGGCCGATTTGTGGTTTGCCATTTTTTATTACCCGAATAAAGTTGGTTCCTGGAAATGAGTCCGCAAAAGTAGACGATTTTCCTCAGAAGTCAAACGCCCACCCCCATTTTCTGCCCCGGAAGCCATGAAAATCACCAGTTCAGCCGTCGTTTTCTGCTTGCTGCTGAGCTTCCAAAACGGCTTTCTCCCGCCCGAAATCGTACCTCGTGCATCAAAACTCGTACATAATCAGTGGGGCTTCTATGCCCACCAACGCATCAACCGACTGGCCGTGTTCATCCTGCCGCCGGAGATGGTCGGGTTTTACAAGAAAAACATCGGCTACCTGATGCTGACCTCGACCCTGCCCGACCAGCGCCGGTTCGCCGTGCCGGACGAAGCTCCCCGCCACTACATCGATCTCGAGACCTACGGCGACAGCGTGTGGGCCAAACCGTTCTGGGACGAGGCGGTGCAGTTTTTCAGCGAAGATTCGTTGAAAAAACACGGCATCGTGCCCTGGCACGTGCAGCGGGTGCGGTTCCAACTCCGCGAAGCCTTCCGCCAGCGTGATGCCCGGCGCATCCTGAAACTCTCCGCCGAACTGGGGCACTACGTGGCCGACGCGCACGTGCCCCTCCACACGACGCGCAACTACAACGGACAGTTCACCAACCAACGGGGCATTCACGGCTTCTGGGAAAGCCGCCTGCCCGAACTCTACGCCAGTCAGTACGACTTTTTCGTGGGTTCGGCCCAATTCATCGAAAAACCGCACGAGCGCATTTGGAGCGGGGTCCGGCAGGCCCACGCCTGCCTCGACTCGGTGCTGACCTTCGAGCGCACCGTGACCGACGCATTGGGCGAAAGCGGAAAATTCAGTTTTGAGGAACGCAACGGACAGAACGTGAAGGTGTATTCGGAGGAATTTTCGGCCCGCTACCACGCCCTGCTCAACCGGCAGGTGGAACGGCAGATGCGGGCGGCCATCAAGTGCATCGGCGATTTGTGGTTCACCTGCTGGGTGGAAGCGGGCCAGCCCGATCTAAACCAGTTGCCCGAAAAACTAATGCCCAACCCCGATGACGAGGCCGAGCAGAAGGCGGACCCGAAACTGAAGGAGAAGGTGAGGCCGGAAGAATGACGTACTGAGGCCCGGTCGTTGCCGAAAACTTTCCGACCTTTGCTTGATGATGTCGAGCAAGGTCTTTCTCAAACCCGGAAAAGAAAGTTTCGTCCGTCGTTTTCACCCCTGGATTTTTTCGGGGGCCGTGGCCCGCACCGAAGGCCGACCCGCCGACGGCGACGTGGTGGAGGTATTCGATTCCCACAAAAATTTTCTCGCCACCGGCCACTTTCACGAAGGGTCGATTGCCGTCAAGCTGCTTTCCTGGCAGCCCGTTGACCTCGACGCCGATTTTTTCGCGAAAAAACTGACCGAAGCCCGGCGCGTTCGCGGCCTCCTCAACCTGACCGACACGACGGCCTACCGGCTCGTGCACGGCGAAGGCGACGGCCTGCCCGGCCTCATCATCGACTGGTACGGCGGCGTGGCCGTGCTCCAGGCCCACTCCGTGGGAATGCACCGCCAGCGGGCCGAATTGACCGAAGCGCTGCGGGCGGTGTACGGCGAGGAACTAAAGGCCGTGTACGACAAAAGCGCCGAAACCCTGCCCGAACGCTACGCGGCCACGGTGCAGAACGGCTACCTGTCCGGCGAAGCCCCCGCCCTACCCCACCCCGTCCGCGAAAACGGTCACACTTTCCTCATTGATTGGGAAACGGGCCAGAAAACCGGCTTTTTCCTCGACCAGCGCGACAACCGCGCCCTGCTCGCCCGCTACGCGCCGGGCAAGCGGGTGCTCAACGCGTTTTGCTACTCGGGAGGATTTTCAATTTACGCCCTCGCCGCCGGAGCGGAGCTCGTCCATTCGGTGGACGCCTCGGCAAAAGCCATCGGGCTGACGGAGCGGAATGTCGCGGCAAATTACCCTCTGCCCCCTGAAGGGGGTAAACACGCCGCCTTCACCGACGACGTGCAGAAGTTTCTCAAGGCCCACGACCACCAGTACGACCTCGTCGTGCTCGACCCACCCGCCTTCGCCAAGAGCCTCGAAGCACGGCACCGGGCCGTGCAGGGCTACAAGCGGCTCAACGCCGAGGGCATCCGGCGGCTTGCTCCGGGCGGGATTCTGTTCGCGTTTTCCTGCTCGCAGGTGGTGGATCGCGAATTGTTTTACAACACCGTCGTCGCGGCGGCGCTCGAAGCCGGGCGGCCCGTGCGGGTGTTGCACCAGCTCTCGCAGGCCCCCGACCACCCGGTCAACGCTTTCCACCCCGAAGGCAGCTACCTGAAGGGACTTGTGCTGGAAGTGGAATGAGGTCGTCGTGCCACGATTTTTTTCGTGGCACGACTTCACGGCAGAACGATTTTCGAATGGATTCCGAACCGAGACGAAGCTTGTACGATACCCAGTTCTGGCTGCTCTGCGCCAGCAACTTTCTCTTCACGGCCAGCTTCAACATGATCATGCCGGAGTTGCCCGCTTACCTGCGGAGCTTGGGCGGAGCGCAGTACATCGGACTGATTGTGAGCTTGTTCACGCTCACGGCGGGCCTCTCCCGACCGTTTTCCGGCAAACTCACCGACACCATCGGGCGGGTGCCCATCATGGCGTTTGGGTCGCTGGTGTGCTTCGTGTGTGGGCTGCTGTACCCCATCGTTTCGTCGGTGGCGGGGTTTCTGTTTCTGCGGCTCATCCACGGCTTTTCGACGGGCTTCAAACCCACGGCCACCTCGGCTTACGTGGCCGATTTGATTCCCGAAAACCGCCGAGGCGAGGCCCTGGGCACGTTGGGCATCGCGCAGAGCGTCGGTATGTCGGGGGGGCCACCGCTGGGGAGTTACCTGGCGCAGTGGTTCGGCCTGGACGCGATGTTTTACGTGTCCTCGATCTTCGCGCTGCTGTCGATCCTAATTCTCTGGCGGATGAAGGAAACCCTGACCGACCGCGAACGCTTCCGACCCCGGCACCTGGTGCTTGAAAAAAGCGATTTGTTCGAGCCGAAGGTGCTGGCTACGTTCATCGTGATGCTGCTGATTTCGTACTCTTACGGCGCGGTCGTTACCCTCGCCCCCGACCTGAGCGACCACCTCGGTTTATCGAACAAGGGGCTGTTTTTTGCCGTGTACACGGCGGCGGCGCTGGTAATTCGCCTCGTGGCCAGCCGCACCTCCGACCGTTACGGCCGGGTGCCGGTGCTACGGATTTCGGCCCTGGCGCTGGTGGGTTCGCTGGTGCTGATTGGGATGGCTAATTCCGTCGCGACGCTGATGCTCGGGGCCGTGCTGTTCGGTCTTTCGACGGGCATGAACGGTCCCACCATCACCGCCTGGACGGTGGACCTCAGCGACGACGCCACCCGAGGCAAGGCCATCGCTACGATGTACATCGCCCTCGAACTGGGCATCGGCATTGGGGCCTACACGTCGGGCACGCTCTACGCGGGCAACCCGGCCAATTTCGCCATCAACTTCTACCTCTCGGCCCTGATGGCTGCCGCGGCGCTGGGGTACATGACGTTTCGGAAGTCGGCGGCGTTTGTGTGAAGACAAAATTTACTCAAAACGATGAACATCAACCTGACCGACTCAGCAATTAAAGCACTTCAAATCGTATTGAAGTCTTTATCAGTCCGGCGAAGGACATCGGTCAACATGGCAACGGCGTTTTTCCAAAAGTAACCCTTCCCACCCAAAAACAAAAAACCGCCCCGATTGCTCGGGACGGCTCCGTATGTTCGATGAAGTTCTGGTAAAAATCAGGCCACCAGCGCGCTCTCGGTCATCACGCGGCTCACGTCGTCGAGGGGCAGGCCCCAGGCTTCGGCCACGCCCCGGTACACCACCTTGCCGTGCACGACGTTGAGACCCTTTTTGAGTTCCTCGTTTTCGGCGCAGGCCCGCTGCCAGCCCTTGTTAGCCAGTTGGATGGCGTAGGGCAGCGTGGCGTTGGTGAGGGCCAGGGTGCTCGTGTAGGGTACCGCGCCGGGCATGTTGGCCACGCAGTAATGCACGATGCCGTCTATGATGAACGTGGGGTTTTCGTGCGTGGTGGGCGTGCAGGTTTCGATGCAGCCGCCCTGGTCCACGGCCACGTCGACGAGTACGGTGCCGGGTTTCATCAGCTTGAGCATGTCGCGGGTGATGAGGTGCGGGGCTTTCGCGCCCGGAATCAGCACCGCGCCCACGATGAGGTCGGATTGTTTCACCAAATCGCGGATGTTGTACTCGTTGGACATCACCGTATCGACGTTGGCGGGCATGATGTCTTCGAGGTAGCGCAGGCGGGGCAGGCTGATGTCGACGATGGTCACGTTGGAACCGAGGCCCGCGGCCATTTTGGCGGCCTGCGTACCCACGATGCCCCCGCCCAAAATGAGCACGTTGGCGGGTTTCACCCCGGCTACACCGCCGAGCAGGATGCCCCGGCCTTTCAGGGGTTTTTCGAGGTACTTCGCGCCTTCCTGAATCGCCATCCGGCCGGCCACTTCGCTCATGGGCACGAGCAGGGGCAGGCTGCGGTCGCTTTTCTCGACGGTTTCGTAGGCCAGGCACACGGCCCCGCGCTGCATCATGGCGTGGGTGAGTTCTTCGGAGGAGGCGAAGTGAAAGTACGTGAACAGCAATTGCCCGTCGCGGATGAGCGGGTACTCGGGCGCGATGGGTTCCTTCACCTTCACGATCATCTCGGCGATGCCGTACACTTCTTCGATGGTCGGGAGGAGGGTAGCCCCGGCAGCTTCGTACTCCTCGTCGGAAAAGCCGCTGCCTTCGCCGGCCGTGGCCTGCACGTACACCTGGTGGCCGTGTTTGCGGAATTCAGCGACCCCGGCGGGCGTGAGGCCCACGCGGTTTTCGTTGTTTTTGATTTCTTTGGGAACGCCGATGAGCATGGTGTTGCAGAGGTTAATGGTTTGCGAACGATGGGGCAAAGGTCCGGTTTTCAGGATGTTTTTCGGTGCGTTTTGCTCAAATACCAAAATCGTTCTTTTTGAAAAAGCTTGTTGGCAAAAAAATTCGCTCGTGCTTACTTTTCCGCTCGCTTTCACCGAAAAAACTACGGCGGCATGAATTTGGACGATACCGACCGCAAAATCCTGAACCTGCTGCAAGGCAACGCGTTGCTGACGATTCGTGAAATCGCCGAGCAAATCAACCTCAGCATCACGCCCGTCCACGACCGCATCAAAAAGCTCCAGCGCGAGGGCATCATCGAGCGGTACGTGACCCTGCTCAACCGCAAGGCGCTGGGCCGGGGCCTGACGGTGTACTGCTTCGTAACCCTCGACAAGCAGCGGCAGGAAAGTTTTCTGGACTTCAACGACGCCATCCGGCAAATGCCCGAAGTGCTCGAATGCGCCGTGGTATCGGGCAATTTTGACTACCTGCTGAAGGTCGTCGTGAGCGACATGGAAGCGTACAATTCGTTTTACCAGAGCAAGTTGTCGGTCATGAAGGCGGTTTCGCACATGAGCAGTTCGTTCGTGATGGAGGAGGTGAAGAGCACGACGGCGATTGTGGTGTGAAATGCTGCTCTATCCGGCACTGCATCCCCAGCGAGGGATTTAAATCCCTCGCTGGGGATGCAGTGCCGGGACAAAACCCGCCTTTCCCTACTTTTGACTCTTGAAAAAATTTCCTCCAAACCGTTCCATGCGCAAACTTCTGCTTCCGGCGGTGGCCGTGCTGTTGCTCGCCGCCTGCCAGTCCAAAACTAATTCCGAAAATTCTTCCGACACGACCCAAACGGCCATGCCTGATTCCGCTACGCTAACGTACCAGCTTCCCGATCCCAAAAACTTTGAAGGCGACGTCAACGGTAAAAAAACCGCCCTCTATCTGCTCAAAAACGACAAGCTCCAGGTGGCCATTACCAACTTCGGGGCGCGCATCGTGAGCCTGATTGTGCCGGACAAGGCCGGGAAGCCCACCGACGTGTCGGCGGGTTTTGCCTCGCTGGCCGATTACCGGAAAGCCGGGGAGCCGTTCTACGGTCCCATCGTCGGGCGGGTGGGCAACCGGATCGCCAACGGCAAATTCACCCTCGACGGCAAAACCTACCAAACCGAACTCAACAACAACGGCCACACGCTCCACGGTGGGCCGACGGGCTTCCACAACCAGGTCTGGGACGCCAGGCAGGTGGACGACAAAACCCTCGAACTGACTTACACCGCCAAAGACGGCGAGGGCGGATTTCCGGGAAACCTAACCACGAAAGTCGTGTACTCGCTGACGGACAGCGGATTGAAAATCGACTACACCGCCACAACCGACAAGCCCACGCCCAACAACCCCACCAGCCACGGCTTTTTCAACCTCAACGGCGAAGGCAGCGGGACCATCAACGACCATATCCTGATGCTTGATGCCGACCGCTACTCGGCGGTGGACAAAGGCTTAATTCCGCAGGGCGAGCCAGTTTCGGTGGAAGGCACGCCCTTCGACTTCCGCCAACCCACGGCCATCGGCGCACGGGTTGGTCAAGAAAATGAGCAACTGAAATTCGGCGGGGGCTACGACCACAACTGGGTGCTTAACAAGAAGCCCGGCGAACTGACTAAAGCCGGTCAGGTGACGGGCGATAAATCGGGCATCACGATGGAGATTTACACGACCGAACCGGCCATGCAGTTCTACGGAGGCAACTTTTTCACCGGAAAGGACGCGGGCAAGTACGGTAAGGCGACCAACTTCCGCGAAGCCCTGGCCCTCGAAACCCAGCACTACCCCGACTCGCCCAACCACCCGACGTACCCGAACACGATTTTGAAACCGGGCGAAACCTTCCGCTCGACGACGGAGTATCGGTTTTCGGTGAAGTAGTCTGAACCGCGATTGGCCTGGATTTTAGGATGGGCAGGATGAAATGCAAAATGCTGCTTTCTCAATCTTGTCCATCCTAAAATCCTGGCCAATCGTGGCGGCCGCCGCGTGGTTCAGACAAACTCCCGCCCATGCGTCGCCCGAATCACCAGCTTCAGCAGCGGGCGGGCCACGCCAAACGCCCCCGCCGTGAAATCCGACAGCCGCTCGCTGCCGAAGAGTTTCTGCACCTGCCGCCCTACCCACAGCCGCCGGGCGAAATGCCCCCGCCAGGTTTCGGCGTAGCGGGTTTCGAGTTGTTGCCGAGAGATTTTTCCCGCTAAAAATTCCTCCGTCAGCTCGGCGGCGAGTTTGCCGCCGTGGATGGCCATGGCCATGCCGTTGCCGCATAGGGGGGTAATCAACCCCGCCGCGTCGCCGACCATCAGCACGCCGTTTTCAACGGCGGTTTTGGGCGCGAAACTGATTTCGTTGATAACCTCCGGTTTTTCGTACAAAAATTCGGATTCGGTGAAAATCCGGCGCAGGTGCGGGTTGCGCCAGAGGATTTCCCGCTCCATCTCCGGGATGCTGCCGTGGCGACGGAGGTTTTCGCGGGTGGTCAGGTAGCAGAGGCAAAACGTACCGTCTTCGATGGCCGAGATGCCGCAGTAACCGTCGCGGAAGTTGTGCAGAGCAATTAAGTCCGTCGGGAAATTCGTGCGGACGTGGTACTTCACCCCGACGTACGGCGAACGGGTGCGGAGAAAATCGCGGTCGAGGGTGGCGTCGAGGCGGGTGCGCTTGCCGTGGCAGGCGAGAACCACGGGGGCGGAACCAATGGAGAATTGAGAGTTGAAAATTGAGAATTGAAGATTTGAATCGTTTTCAATTCGCTCGACCGCCGTTCCCAACCGGAAGTCAACGCCCGCTTTTTCAGCCAGTTTGAACAGTTCAAAATCCAGCGTGTAGCGGCTCAGACCGAAGCCGCCCAGGTCGAGGGCAGCGTCGAGGGAACGGCCACCGGGGGCAGTGAAACGGAATCGGGTAATGCGAGCCGCGCCGTGGGCATCGGGGTCGAAGCCGAGCGAGCGGAGGTAGGGAAGCGTTTCGTTGGACACGTACTCCCCGCACACCCGGTGAAACGGGTAGGTTTTCCGCTCCACGACGAGCACCTTCCGGCCCCGCTGCGCGAGGCGGAGGCTGGCCGTCAGGCCCGCCAGGCCCCCGCCGATGAGGATGATGTCGTAATTTTTAACCACAGAGTCCACAGAGTTTGCCGCAGAGTTACGCAGAGATTTTTCTCCGTGAAACCCTGCGGCAAACTCTGCGGACTCTGTGGTTAAACGAACTACTCGTTCTTTTTCCGCTCCGCCTCCAGGGCCAGGATGTTTTTGTTGGCCACTTTGGCGGTGGTGGGCAGTTTTTCGAGCACGTCCACCTGCACGAAATCCTCGCCTTCGTTTTCGATTTGTACCTTGAATTTCCGCAGCGGAATCCGGTCGGCGGTGGGGTTGGTGGTGGCAAAAATGTAGCTCGCTTCGCCGTCAGTCAGAATCGCCGTGCGCGGCAACGTACTCGGACTGCTGCGCTCGGTCACGCCCACGATCTTGGCCCGGACGGCCATTTCCGAAAGCAGCATTCGTTGTTTGCCGGGCAGTTTGAAGTTGACGTGCAGCGTCAGGGTGCGGTTTTCGGCGTCGAGCGATTGGGAAATGTATTGCACGCGGCCCGTGACCGGGGGCAGCGCTTCACTGGCAAAGGTGAGTTCCACCGGTTGACCAACTCGAATGAGGTCGGCGTCATTTTCGTAGACGAACACCTTCGCTTCAAACTTGTCGGGGTTGATGATGTCCACCAGCAGATCGTTGGATGTAATGGCCGTACCCAGGTTTTTATGGACCCGGTACACTGAGCCGCTGATGGGGGCTTTCACGTTGACGACCGGCGTTACGCGGGCCGTGCGGGGGTTGTCGAGGGGCCGGGTCGGGATGCCGAGCAGGTCGAGTTTGGCTTTGAGGGCCTGAATCCGGGCCAGGGCGGCGTTGCGCTTGGCTTCGGTACTTTGGTACTCGGCCAGCACGCCGATGTTGCTTTTCTTCAATTCTTCCTGCCGGTGAAATTCCACATCCAGAAAATCGGCTTCACTCTTGGCGGCCAGGTACTGGTTCTGGAGTTCGAGAAATTCCATGCTCGTGAGTTTGATGAGCGTCTGGCCCTTCTGCACGAACTGCCCTTCGCGCACGTAGATTGCGTCAATGTGGCCTTCGATTTCGCTGTGCACGCCCGCCTTCGAGTCGGGCAGCAGGCTTACCCGACCGGTGGCGTTGATGACGGGCCGGAGGGGGCGGGTTTCAAAGCTGACCAGTTCGACGTTGACCGACTCCAGTTGTTTCGCCGAGAGCCGGAGGGTATCGGCATTCTGGGGCGGCGCGGGCTTGGTGGTTTCACCGGTCTTGGCTTCCTCCTCGCCGCCACAGCCCGTCAGGAGCAGAGCCAACAGCGAAGCGGTCAAAAGCAGGGTTGTTTTCATGATGGTTTGTCATTTCCAGGTGTCCCTGCGCCGCTGCGCGAAATGATTCGTACGCAGTGCGGAGAAGACGCCAAGGTGATGGAATTATTCGCCTCTCAGGTACTGCATGGCGATGACAGCGTTGTTGTAATTGCGGATGGCTTCGAGGTATTCGGCCCGGATTTTAAAGGCCGACTGAAGGCTGAGCAAGTAATCGTAGTACCCAATGACCCCCAGTCGGTAGCCATCGCGGGCCGCACGGACGATTTCTTCGGCTTCGCGCAGGCCAATGCTTTCAAAGTAATCCAGCGCCTCGGTGTACTGGAGGTAGTCGGCGTAAGACTTGTCAAAATCCCCCCGCAGTTGGTATTGCCGCAGGGCGATTTCGGTCTGGGCGATGTTGACGTCGATTTTGGCGGCGTCGATGCGCGAGCGGGCCACCCAGCCGTAGAACGGCAGCGACACCCCGAAGCGGAACCGGTACAGCAGGGGCGAATTGGCCCCGCCTTGATTGAGATACCCAAAAATCAGGTTGGGCAGCCGCCGTTTTTTCTCCAGCGTCAGCAATGACTCGCTCAGAGCCAGGTTCTGCCGGGCCACGCCGGTTTGGGGGTTTTGAGCAAACGACGTGTCCACCACCGTGTAGGGTCGAGTAAACTGGGTTTTCACGAACGGCCCCGTCACCCGCAAGCTCGTGTCGTTGGGCACACCCATGAGCAGGGCCAGTTGGATGCGGTTGCTGCGAGCGCGGGCGCGGGTCTGGTCGAGTTGGTACTCCAGTTCGCGCTGCTGCGACTGGGCATTGAGCACCGTAATCCGCGAAATCTGCCCCACGCGTTGTCGCACTTCGGTCACGCGGGCGAAATCGATGAGCAGGCTGTCCTGGCGGCGGTAGTTGGCGATGCTTTCGCGGAGGTAGAGCAGTTCGTTGTAAATCGTCCGGACGTTGTAGCGCAGGGCGTTGGCGGTCACTCCCCGTTCGGTTTCGGCCAGTTTCACCTGGTTCTGCTGGGCGATGCGCTGGTGTTTGTACACCGTCGGCAGGGCCACGGGTACCAGCACGCCGGGTTGAAACCCCCGCGTAGTGGGCGACTCGAAGATCAGTTCCGGCCCGGTCAGGCTCAGGGCGCTGGGCAGCAAAGCCCGCTGCTTGTCGGCCCGGAGCAGGGCGAGGTTGACCTGCGGGTTGTTCTTCAGCGACAACTCGATGGCTTCCTGAAGGGAGACGACGCGGAGCGGAGTAGGTTGAGCAAAAGTTTGATTTTCAACCCAAAAAATTCCTGTCAGCAGAGCGGCTATTTTCCAGAAACTAAAAGACAGCCCCGCAGCGGCGGACCGCCCCATCCCGTCATTGCGAGCGGAGGTGGAAAAATCGAATGAAATGAGATTTTTCCACCGGCGCGAAGCGGTCCGCCGCGCGGCAATCCCCCGTCGGAGACCGGGGGAGCTTTTGCCGAGAACGGTAGAAATGGAAACGCGCTTGTTGAAAACTCTCTTGGTCTCCGATGGGGGATTGCCGCGCGGCGGACCGCTTCGCTCCAGTTTTTGAAATTCCGCTTCGCGTCTTTCAAAAACCTCCGCTCGCAATGACGGGGGCGGAAAACCCTTTTTTCTCTGTCCTGCTCGCAATGACGAGTCGGGGGAGGCTGTTTTTTCCTTGAAAAATCGATGGTCTGAAAAGTTCATAATCACACGAATTCCTCCGTAATTTCTGGCTTCCGCACTTTCTCGTCTTTACGGGCAAAGAGCGCGTAAAGCACCGGTAAAACAATGAGCGTCAGTACGGTGGCCGTCAGCAGACCACCAATTACGACCGTGGCGAGGGGCTTCTGCACTTCGGCCCCGACGGACGTCGAGAGGGCCATGGGCAAAAAGCCCAGCGCCGCCACGAACGAGGTCATCAGCACGGGCCGGAAGCGCTCTTCGATGCCGCGCAGCACCCGGCCGTTGGGGTCGGCAAAGCCTTGGTCGCGGAGGGTGTTGAAGTGGCTCACGAGCAAAATGCCGTTGAGCACCGCCACGCCGAACAGCGCGATGAAGCCCACGCCCGCCGAGATGCTGAAGTTCATGTCGCGGATGAGCAGCGAAAAAATGCCCCCCACCGCCGAGAGCGGCACCACGGCGTAAATCAGCAGGCTGTCGCGGAAATTGCGGAAGGTCAGGTAGAGCAGGCCGAAAATCACCAGCAGCGCCAGCGGCACCACGATGCCGAGCCGCGATTTGGCCCGGTTGAAGTTTTCAAACTCCCCGCCGTAGCTGACCGTGTAGCCTTTGGGCAACCGCACCTGCGCGTCCACGGCCTTGATGACGTCGTTCACGACCGATTCTAAGTCCCGGCCCCGGACGTTGAAGCCCAGGTTGACGACCCGCTTCAGGTTCTCGTGGGCGATTTCGGCCGGGCCGATGGATTCGGTGATGGTCGCCACCTCGCGCAGGGGCACCGGGTTGCCGTTTTCGGCGTCGAGCATCAAGTTTTCGATGTTCTCGGGGCGGACGCGGTCCTCGCCCACGAGCCGGAGCGTTACGTCGAACCGCTTGTCGCCTTCGTACACCACACCGGCCGTGGCTCCGCCAAAGGCCATCTGGATGGCCCGGTTCACCTGCTCGACCTTGATGCCGTGCACGGCCAGGCGCTGCCGGTCGTACTGAATGTTGAGCTGAGGCAGGCCGAACACCTTGCCGCCCTTCACGTCCACCGCACCGGGAACCTTGCGCACCACCTGAATGATTTGTTTCGTGCGGTTGACGAGCGTGTCGAGGTCGGTGCCGTAGAGTTGCACGATCACGTCGGTGCGCGCCCCGCTGATCATGTCGTTGACGCGGCTTTCGATGGGCTGCGAAATGGCGTAAATCGGCCCCGGAAACTGCGCCATGAACTCGTTGATTTTCACGGCCAGTTCTTCCTGGTTCTTCGCCCGCTTCCAGGTTTCCTTGTCCGTCAGCGAGACGTAAATTTCCTGCGATTCGAGCGGCAGCGGGTCCACTTTCACTTCGGACGTGCCGATTTTGGAAACCGTCCCGGCGATTTCATCGGGGAATTCCTTCCGCAGCCCTTCCTGGAAAATGTCGCTCTGCCGGATGGACTCGGTGAGCGTGGTGCCCACGGGCAGATCCATGTCGATCACCACGTCGCCTTCCTGGATTTTGGGCATGAACTCGCCCCCGATCCGGCTGAAGCCGAAAATGCCCGCCGCTAGCACCACGAGCGCAAAGGCGATGACGGCGAATTTGTACCGCAGCCCCAGCCGCACCACCGGCCGCAACCCGCGCAGGAAAAACTGAACGATTTTTTCGGAAAACCCATGATCGTGGGCGCTCTTGGGCGGGCGTAGCAGCACGGCGCACATCATCGGTACGTAGGTCACCGCCAGCAGCAACGCGCCCACGATGGCGAAGCCCACCGTTTTGGCCATCGGCGAAAACATCTTGCCTTCCACCCCCTGGAGCGTCAGGATGGGCACGTACACGATCAGGATGATGAGACCGCCCATCACCACCGATTTTTTTACGTCGCTGGCGGCGTCGATGATGACGCGCTGGCGGTCGGCGTAGGTGAGTTTTTCGCCTGCCCGGCGCTGCATGGCCAGCATCAAAAACAGCACGGCTGACTCGACCACGATGATGGCCGGATCAACGAGCAGGCCGAAATCGATGGCCCCGAGGCTCATCACGTTGCCCACCACGTCGAACTGGTTCATCAAAATAAACGCAAACAGCATGGCCAGCGGAATCACCGACGCCGCCAGCAGGCTGGCCCGCCAGTTGCCCAGGAACACCAGGATGACCACCATCACGATGAGCGCCCCCTCAATGAGGTTTTTGGCCACGGTGCGGATGGCGGCGTTGACCAATTCGGAGCGGTCGAGGAACGGCTCAATGACCAGACCGGGAGGCAATTCCTTCTGAATTTCGGCCATCCGCTTCTTCAGCGTCGTGATGACTTCGTTGCCGTTGGCACCCTTCATCATCAGGATCGACCCGCCCACCACTTCGCCCTGCCCGTTGGAACTCAGCGCCCCGAAGCGGAGCGCGTGGCCAAAGTCCACGTCGGCCACGTCGCGCACGAGTACGGGCACGGAGCCGTTTTTCCGCACCACCGCGTTGGCGATGTCGTCCACGGTCTGGGCCAGGCCCACCCCCCGGATGGTGTAGGCCTTGCTGTCTTTTTCGATGTAAGCCCCGCCGGTGTTGGCGTTGCCTTTGTTGAGGGCCTCGTAGATTTCGTCCACGCTCACACCGAGGGCACGCATCCGGTCGGTGCGGAGCTTGGCCTGGTATTCTTTGGCGTAGCCGCCGTACCCGCTTACGTCGGCCACGCCGGGCAGGCCGAGCAGCCGACGGCGCACGGTCCAGTCCTGCACGGTGCGAATGTCGGTGAGCGTGTACGGACTGTTTTCGGGGTCGGCGGGGCGGATGACGTACTGGAAAATCTCGCCCAGGCCCGTCGAAACCGGCCCGAGGATGGGCGTCCCGGCCCCCTGCGGAATTTCGGCCTGCACCTGCGAGAGCCGCTCGAACACCTGCTGGCGCGCCCAATAGATGTCCACGTCGTCCTCAAAAATCAGCTTCACCACCGCCGAGCCGAACTTGGAGTAGGAACGAATTTCGGTCAGCCCGGGCAGGTTGGCCATGGCCATTTCAATCGGCGTGGTGATGTACCGCTCGATTTCGAGGGAGGAGAGGTTCGGGGAATTCGTGATGACGTCCACCTGCTGGTTGGTCACGTCGGGCACGGCGTCAATGGGCAGGGTTTTGAGCGAGTACCCGCCCCAGATGGCCATGAGCAGCACCAGCCCGCCGATGATCCAGGGTTTCCGGACGCTGTAAGCAATTAGTTGATCGATCATCTGATGAAGCAATTTCGACAAACACCCAAGTCACATTCAGCGCCTTGCCGACGTACGAAAGCCTTACCCGACAACGGCGAAAATGTTTTGGGAAATGAAAAGAAACGTTTCGGGAACGAAACGTTCGGAGGCGGCAGCCGGATTCAGGCTTGCGGCGGAGGCGGCGTGATGGCCGGACGAACGGGGGGCTGATACGCCGTCACGTACCGCCAGCCGGTCCCCTTTTTTTCGGAATCGGGGGCCGGAAACATCATCCTCTGGAGGCTCAGTGCTTTGCCCACCGCCGAGTCATCGTCGTCCGTGGGCAGGTCCGACCCGGCTCCGTCCGACTGCGTGTCGGGAGCCGGTGTGTACCAAATTTTGGTGGGCAGGGAGGGAATTTTATCCCAGGAACCAGCCTGAACGACGGCCTCTACCGCCTGATTCGATTTTGAAAAAGTACAAATTTTCTCCCCGGTCGCCGCCGTCTTGCAGCCCCAAAGCAGCAGGCCCATGAACAGCACGATGAGGGTTGAAAACTTCAAAATCGTTGAATTTGACGGGTTGGAACGTTTGCCCTAAAGACAAAAGCCGGTGCAAAATTGTTGCCTGACGCGGCGATTGGCAAGACAAAGTTGAGAGGAAATCCAATTTCCCGCCAATTTCAGGGGACAAGTCGCTGGATTGTGGCGACCAAAGTTCAGGACGAATGGCCGTTGAAAAACCGCAATGTATCGGCCAGGTGGGTGCGCCAGTAGGGCCATTCGTGCCCCCCTTCGTGCTCGCAATACCCGTGCGCAATGCCCGCTTCGGTGAGTTGGCGGTGCAGCGTCCGGTTGGCTTCCAGCAACGGGTCAGCCCTTCCGCAGTCGAAGCGGAAAGGCGGTAGCTGGTGGCGATGTTGGCGCAACACCTCAAACACATTCTCCTCGGTCACACCCTCAGCCCGGAGGCGGGACAGGTCGGCGTTCTCGAAAAAATCGCCCAGTTCCTCAAACCGCGTGATGGACGACAGCCCCGAAATGCCCCGGAACCGTTCGCCGAATTTCGCGCCCAGCCGCAGCGCGCCGTAGCCGCCCATCGACAGCCCGGCCAGGAACAGCGGCGAGGTTTCGGAAACGCCCGAAACCTGCTCCCGGAGCAGCGCGGGTACTTCGTGTACCACCCAGCGTTCGTAGTCGGCGGCGTGGTGGGCCAGGTAGCCGGAGCCATCGCCCCACAGCCCGTCGGAGGGCATGGCCAGCACCAGCGGCCGGATTTCGCCCGCCGCGATGAGCGTCCGGGCTACGAGGTGCGCCCCGCCCTTGAGCGCCCAGGCCCAGTGGCTGCCGTACACGCCGTGGAGCAGGATGACGACGGGCAGGTTTTCTACGCCCATCGCCTCGTCCGGCACCCACACCGTCACGTCGGCCCGGCAGCCCAGGGCGGGACTTTTCACGGTGAAAAACCGCAGTCCGGAAAAATCAATACCGGGGTCGGAGGATTCGGCGGTGAAGAAAGGAACCATGATTGAACCTTGATTAAGAGGATTTTGAAGGATTGAAAGATGAATTTATTGCCCATTCTTAACTCCTTTTGAATCCTGTGAATCACGGTTCATGAGTATCACTCCCTTCGCATTCCGCCCCTGGAGCAAGTCGTCGAAGGCCTGGGCGAGGTCGTCGAGGGCGTAGGTACGGGTGACGAGTTCATCGAGCAGCAGGTCGCCCTTCGCGTAGAGTTGTTGCAAAATCGGGAAGTCCACCTGCGGGCGGCACTGGCCGTAGAGCGGGTTGAGGTAGAGTTTGTCCCACTCGAAGAGGTTCATGTCGATCGAAATTTCCTGCTCGATGCCGCTCACCTGCACGGCGGTACCCGCGTTGCGCACCATCGCCAGCGGGGCCGCGCCGAGGGCGGGCACGGCGGTGCATTCAAAGGCGTAGTCGGCACCCCGGCCATTGGTCAGGGCTTTCACCCGTCGGGCGGCGTCGAGCAGGCCCGCGTCGGCGCGGTCGGCGTGCAGGGTGTGGGTGGCCCCGTATGTTTTGGCCATTTCCAGCCGATTTTCGGATAAATCCACGGCGATGATTTTGGCCGCCCCGGCGATGCGCGCGCCCTGAATCACGTTCAGCCCCACGCCGCCCACGCCGAGCACCACCACCGACGAGCCGGGTTTCACCTTCGCCGCGTTGACGACCGAGCCGTAGCCCGTCATCACCCCGCAGCCGACGATGGCCGCCGACGCGAAGGGCATCGGCACCGTCAGCGGTACGCAGGCGGCTTCGCGCACGAGGGCGAGTGTGCTCATCGTGCCGAGGCTGAAGGACCGCTCGATGGCTTTTCCGCCAAACAACGTGCCTTCGAGCCGGGCGTGGCCGCCGCTGGCCTTGTTGCCCGCCGTAACGGGGGAGTTGACTTCGCAGATGTGCTGATTGCCCTCCAGGCACTGGAAGCAGGTGTCGCAGGGAATGGCCCAGTTGAGGATGACCGCATCACCGGGCTGGAATTTCGTCACGCCCGGCCCCACGCTCTGCACCACGCCCGCGCCTTCGTGGCCCATCACCACGGGCTTGCCCCAGCTTTGCGAATCCCAGTCGGTGTGGCAAATGCCCGCGGCCTTGATTTCGACCAGGATTTCGTCGCCTTCGGGGTCGGCAACTTGAATTTCGGCGATTTGAAACTGGCCGTTTCCGTCGGCCACGGCGGCGCGGGCTGGGTGCATGGGGAGGGGATCGGGGTGAAAACGAAGGGCCAAAGTAAACCCGAAAACGCTCAACCGGGCCGCATTTCGCCCGGAACGTGGTATTTTGCCCCGCCCCGCGTTAATTTTCACCGATGATTTACCACCTTACCACCCCCGCCCACTGGTCCCGCTTCGGCTCCGGTGAAGCCTACGTTTCGGAAACCTTCGACCAGGAAACCTTCATCCACCTCAGCACCGAAAGCCAAGTGCCCGGCGTACTCCAGCGGTACTACCGGGGCGTGCCCCTCCTGCTGAAGTTGCACGTGGACGAATCGAAACTGACCTCCGGGTTGAAGTTCGAGCCTGCGACGGGCGGGGAATTGTTCCCGCACCTCTACGGCCCTCTCAACCGGGAAGCGGTGGTTCACATCGAAGAAATCACCCAGCCGTTCGCCGTCGGGCTGGTGCTGTTTCCCGGCCTGACCCAACTTGACTTGACGGGGCCTTACGAAGTGCTCTGCCGGTTGCCCCAAGTGCAGGTTCACCTGCCCGCCGAAACGATCGACCCCGTTCCCACGGGTGACGGGCCGCTACGGCTGGTGCCCACGACGACGTTTGCCAACTGCCCACCCCTCGACCTGCTGCTCGTGCCCGGCGGGCCGGGCGTGGACGCGATGCTGGCTCACCCGCCCCTGCTCCATTTCCTGCACGACCGGGGAACGGAGGTCCGTTACGTCACGTCGGTGTGTTCGGGTTCGCTGCTGCTGGCGGCAGCGGGGCTCCTCGACGGCTACCGGGCCACCACCCACTGGCTTTCGCTCGACCTGCTTCGCCAGTTTCCCAACGTGACTGTCCTGCCCGACCGTGTCGTGAAGTCGGGCAACCGGTTCACGGGCGGGGGTGTTACGGCGGGCATCGACTTCGCGCTTTCGCTCGTGGCCGAGTTGTACGGGCCAGAACTGGCGCAGTTGATTCAACTCAAAATCGAATACAACCCCCAGCCTCCGTTCGCCAGCGGCCACCCCGACATGGCCCCCGCCGACGTGCGCGAAGCCGCGAGGCGTTCGCCCTCCACGCCCCGGCGGGCCGAGGCCGTGCGGCTGGCTGTTGAACGATTAATTTCCGAAAAAACGAATGGCTGAGTTTCAAAAATCCACCCGCGTGCTGCTCCTCGGCGACTCGCGCCTGCACGAGGTTTCTGCGCCCGTCGAATCGGCGGAGGTGGCCGGACTATTGCCCGTCGTGCAAGACCTGCACGACATCCTGTTCGAGTTCAAAGTCCGCTTCGCGCACTACGGGGCGTTCCGGGGCATTGCCGCCCCGCAGATTGGCGTGATGAAGCGGCTGATTTACGTGCATTTGGGCGACCAGCCCCGCGTGATGTTCAATCCGGTGGTGGGGAACCTCAGCGGCGAAACGTTTGAACTATGGGACGATTGCATGTGCTTCCCCAACCTGCTCGTGCGCGTCCAACGGCACCGGTCGCTGACGCTGCGCTACCGCGACGAGCACTGGCGGGAGCAGGTTTGGGACGTGGAGGGCAGCATTTCCGAACTCATCCAGCACGAGTACGACCACCTCGACGGCATCCTGGCCACCCAACGGGCGCTCGACGGGTACAGTTTTCGCTGGCGAATCTGACCGCCCCAAAACTTCCGGGGACGTTTGACGTTGTTCTTCGAAAAAACCGTTTCATGGAATCCACAACCACATCCGCCGCGCAGGCGGGCACCCTCACCCTCGGCGATCTGACCGTCAACCGCCTCGGCTTCGGGGCCATGCGCCTCACCGGCGATGGCATCTGGGGGCCGCCCCGCGACCGGGCCGAGTGCATCCGGGTACTCCGGCGCTGCCTCGACCTGGGCATCAACTTCATCGACACCGCCGACAGCTACGGCCCGCACGTGTCGGAGGAACTCATCGCCGAGGCGCTTCACCCCTACCCCGACGGCCTCGTCATCGCCACGAAGGGCGGGCTGACCCGCACCGGCCCCAACCAATGGCCCGTCGATTCTAGCCCCGAACACCTCTCGGAAGCCTTGCGCGGTAGCCTCAAACGCCTGAAAGTGGACCGCATCGACCTGTACCAACTCCACCGCTTCGACCCCAAAGTGCCCGCCTACGAAACCCTTGGTTTTCTGAAACAGGCTCAGGAACAGGGCTACATCCGGCACGTCGGGCTGTCGGAGGTGAGCATTGAGCAAATCAAATTGGCCCAGCAGTTTTTCCCCGTTGTGTCGGTGCAGAACCTCTACAACTTCGGCCAGCAGCGCTGGAACGACGAACTGAAGTTTTGCCAGGAGAACGGCATCGCCTTCATCCCCTGGTACCCGCTCTCGGCGGGAAACCTGAAGGCTCAGGAAGCCCTGCACCGGGTGGCCGAACGCCACGGTGCGACCGAGTACCAGGTGGCCCTGGCCTGGCTCCTGGCCGCTTCGCCCGCCATGCTGCCGATTCCCGGAACGTCGTCGGTGCAACACTTAGAGGAAAACACCGCCGCGGCGGGGATTCGGTTGACGGAGGAAGATTTCGCGGACTTGCCGAAGCCGTTTTGAAGTTAATTTTAAAACCTCCCCCCATCGCGTCATTGCGAGCGGAGGCGGAAAATTGGAGTGAAACGACAATTTTCCGCCGGAGCGAAGCAATCCCCTCCCGAAGACCAAGAGAGCTTTCGCCAAGCCCTTTTGAAATCCAACCGTGCTAGCAACAGGCTATCTCGTCTACCGATGGGGGATTGCTTCGCTCCGGTTTTCATGTTTCGCTCTGCTCACCAGAAAACCTCCGCTCGCAATGACGCGTTTTTGGAGGTCTTTTTTTGGAGGTGTTTTTATTCTCACCGCCCCGCCCGCCGCTCCAACTCGGCCCGCTTGAGCGTAATCAGGTGCCCGATGGGCTGGCCGTTGCGGTACGTCACGACCCGTAGGGTGATGGGGCCGTCGGGCAGTTCGACCGGTCCGGTGTAACGGGTCGATTGGTCGTCGGGCATGGTGTCGTCGAGGGAATAGAAAATGTCGAGGCCGGGCACTTCGCCCTCCAGGTTCAGCAGGAGCTTACCGTCTTTCCGGCTCGTTGTCACGACGGCGTCGTACACGGCTTTTGAGTGGTTGATGTCGGCGGCTTCGGCGCGGGCGAAGTGGGCCTCCATGCGCGGCACGAAGGCGTCCCAGTTTTTAGCCTCCTTTGGCGACCAGTACACTTCGCTCAAGGCCCAGGCCCTCGGGTAGGTCATGTACTCGGCGTAACGCAGGTTCGGAATTTGTTCGGTCCAAAGGTTGGCCTGCCCGCCGAGGATGCGATTGGCGTCCACGCCGTCGGGCACCGGCTCGAAGCTGTAGCTTTTGCGGGCGCGGAGGCTGGCGTAAATCGGCGGCTCCACGGTGGGGTCGCCCTGCACGTAGTCGATGTAGGCGAAGGTCGTGGGCGTCATCACCACGTCGTGTCCGGCCTGGGCCGCTTCGATGCCGCCCTTGATGCCCCGCCAGCTCATCACGGTGGCCGTGGGCGAAATACCGCCTTCCAGAATCTCGTCCCAGCCGAGCATTTTCTTGCCCTTCGCCGTGACGATTTTTTCGACGCGGTTCATGAAATAGCCCTGCAAGTCCTCCACGTGGCGGATGCCGAGTTTTTTCATCAGGGCCTGACAGCCCTCGTCCTGCGCCCAGTAGCCTTTGTAGCACTCGTCGCCGCCGACGTGAATGTATTGGCCGGGAAACAGCGCCGCCACTTCGGTAAATACGTTGTCGAGAAACTCGTACACCTTCTCGTCCGAAGGGTTCAGCGTATTTTCAACCAGCATTTTAAACGTGCCATTGCCGTACCATTCCGAGAACGCCGTGCCGGGGTTGACGTACACCTGCTGCTTGGTGCAGCTCAGTTCGGGGTAGGCCGCGAGCGCCGCCATGCTGTGGCCGGGCACGTCGATTTCGGGCACGATGGTTACGTTGCGCTCGGCGGCGTAGCGCACCACCTCGCGGATGTCGTCGTGGGTATAAAACCCGCCGTAGGGCGTGGGTTCGCCGGGTTTGGGGTCGGCGCGATCGCCGAAGTGCCCGGCGCGGGCCACCCGCCAGGCGCCCACTTCGGTGAGTTTGGGGAGGGATTTGATTTCGATGCGCCAGCCGTTGTCGTCGGTCAGGTGCCAGTGGAAGACGTTGTACTTCAGCCGGGCCAGTTGGTCAATGTACCGCTTGACGTCTTCTTTCCCGAAAAAATGCCGACTCACGTCAAGCATCACGCCCCGCCAGCCGAAGCGGGGGTAGTCGGTGATTTGTACCGCCGGGACCGTCCAGGCTGCCGACGGAGCGGCGGTTTTTCCTTCGATTTCTTTGGGCAGAAGCTGGAGCAGCGTCTGCGCGCCGTAAAACAGCCCGGCGGGGTCGTTGGCTGCAATCACCACGCCCTTCGGCCCAGTGGTGAGCGTGTAGCCCTCGCGGCCAAGCTGGGCGTCGGGCGAGTCGTTCAGTTTCAATTGAATCGTTCCCGTTTTACCCGCCTGGGCTTTCACGGCAAATCCCGTCGGCGTGCTGAGTTTGCGGGCCAGTCCTTCGGCCACGTTAGCGGCAGTGGGCTTGTTGTACGCCACGACGGTGGATTTCGTCAGGTTGAAACTCCCGCTTCCCCGCTGCACCGAAACGGGCTGGGGAATCAGGGGCAGGGGCGCATTTTGAGCGTGGAGGAACGGGCTGGCGAGCAGCAGCGCAAAGAAGAAAAGGCGCTTCATGGAGGCTTCGGGAGGTTTTGGAGAAATCGTTTCGGCAAAACTACAAAAAGCGGGCGGGCTATCCGTTTGTTTCCCCACGCTGAGGCTTCCTTCCCCTTGCCACCGGCCCGGAGCGCACTGCGGCGGGGTGGTACGGTTTTCTTGCCCACCCGACCACCACATCACTACACTTCTCAACAAAACGGCTACGCCTATGCTTGCAATGGACTACCGGGGACCGGGCCGCGTGCGCGCCACGCAGAAACCAATGCCCCACATCGAGCACCCCGAAGACGCGATCGTGCGCGTGACCCGCGCCTGCATCTGCGGGTCGGACCTGCACCTCTACAACGGCAACGTGCCCGACACCCGCGTGGGCAGCACCTTCGGCCACGAATTCGTCGGGGTGGTGGAGGAAATCGGCCCCGAAGTGCACAAACTCAAGGTCGGCGACCAAGTACTGGTGCCCTTCAACATCGCCTGCGGCAAGTGCCACTTCTGCAAGCAGGGGTTGTACGGCAACTGCCACGAATCCAACCCCATGGCCACGGCCGTGGGCGGCATTTTCGGCTACTCGCACACGGCCGGGGGGTACGCCGGGGGCCAGGCCGAGTACGTGCGCGTGCCCTACGCCAACTTCGGCCCGACGGTGATCCCCGAAGGCATGGACCTCGACGACGCCGTGATGCTCACTGACGTGGTGCCCACCTCGTACCAGGCCGCCGAAATGGCGGGCATCCAGCCCGGCGACACGGTGGTGGTGTTCGGAGCCGGCCCCATCGGCATCATGGCGGCGCGGTGCTGCTGGCTGTTCGGAGCCGGGCGGGTCATCGTGCTCGACCAGTACGAGTACCGCCTCGAATTCGCCCGCCACTACGCCCCCGCCGAGGTGTACAATTTCAAGGAAATGGACGACCCCGTGGTATTCATCAAAAAAGCCACCGACTGGCTGGGTGCCGACTGCGTCATCGACGCCGTGGGGGCCGAAGCGGCGGGCAACGCCATGCAGACCATCACGGGCCGGAAGCTCCTGCTCCAGGCCGGTTCGGCCACGGCGCTCCATTGGGCCATCAATTCGGTCAAAAAAGGCGGTATCGTGTCCATTGTGGGCGTGTACGGACCCACAGACAACCTCGTGCCCATCGGCAACGTGGTCAACAAGGGCCTGACCATCCGGGCCAACCAGGCCTCGGTGAAAAAACACCTGCCCCGGCTCATCGAGCACGTGCAGAACGGCATTCTGAACCCCAAAGCCCTCATCACGCACCGGATGCGCCTGGCCGACGTGGCCGACGGCTACCACATTTTCTCCGAAAAACTCGACAACTGCATCAAGCCCGTGCTCATCCCCGACACGGCGCAGGCTGCCTAAGCGCACTTTTCTTATGGAAACCACACCGGAAACCCAACCCCAACGGGCGACTTCGGTCCCCCGCGAGTACGCCCACATCCCCGGCTGGGGTGTGGACATCGACCCAAAAAACGACCCGACCTACCCCATGCGCGACCGCGGCGCGGAGGAGGAAAAAGGTTACACCTGGGAGCGTCCACCCCAGCAACCCGTCAACGTCGAGGTGCTGCATTCCATCGAGCGGCCCAACGTGTCGGCGGTGTTCGGCTCTACCGTGCCACCTTCGGGCCTGAGTGGTGCCATCCGGCGGATGGCCTTCAAATACAGTGAAAATCATTACGGCCACTGGCTGCCCCTGCTCCTGGCCGACCGGGTGAACGTGGTGGAGGGCCTCCTCGACGACCTTCGCCACGGGCACGTGCCGAACATCTTCGCCGAAAAAGGCTGGAAAGCCGACTGGGAGCACAACCGCAGCGGCCTCATCACGAAAGTGGCCGTCATGGCCGCCGTGACGGTGGGCGTGGTGGCGCTGATGCGGCGGCGGAAGGGCAGTTCGATGCGCTGAGCCGGTTTCGCCAACCCAAAAACACCGCCGGCACTGTGTTTTCAACGCGCAGTGTCGGCGGTGTTTTTTCAACGGTTGATTCAATGCGTCACGCGGCGGGTGGAGCGGAACGGGCGCTTCAGCCGAAACCGAGCGGAGCGCGGGGTGGCCTCGCCGTAGCGCTCAGCCTGCAACCGAACTCCCGCCCAGATGAGCACCAGGCCCACCGTGCCGTAGGTGGCGTGCAGGCCGTTGGCCTCGCGCAGCATCAGCATCTGAATGCCAATCCAGCCCACGAGCAGCATGCCTTCGAGCAGCACGAGAGCCGGGTAATCGCGCCAGCGCCGGAGCAGCGCGTACGCCGCCACGAGGCTGAACACCCCGATGGCCGAAAACAGCACGAAGCCGGGGATCAGGAAGTCGGAAAAGGGCGCGTGTTCGAGGTAGTTCAGCGACATGCCGACGCCCGCGCCCGACGGGTCGGCCAGCAATCCGTACCCGCCCAGCAGGGCCGGAATGCCGTTGAACAGCAGCAGAACCAGGGCGAAAACCCGGAAGGCCTTCATGACGAACGGGTCGGCGGGAAAGCACCGACGGCGTAAACTTCCGAATCTCAATTCGCCGGGTGAATGATTTCCGACAGCCCGTCGGCTGATTTTTGCCCCGTCGCCCTACCCCAACCGCCCGAATTTTCCGCTGCCAAAATCGCGCATGGCCTGCCGGATTTCCTCCTGGGTGTTCATCAGGTACGGCCCGTGGGCCACGAGCGGCTCGGCAATGGGTTCGCCGCTGAGGACGAGGAACACCGAATCTTCCCGCGCTTCGACGGTGAAATCGGTACCATCGTGGTCAAACAGTACGAAGTGGTTGGCCGGGGCCAGTTTCGTGCCATTCAGGCGCAGGCTGCCTTCCACCACCAGCAGGCCGGTGTTGTCGGTTTCGGGCAGCGAAAAATCCACGACGGCGCCCGCTTTCACCCGCCCGTTGTACACCTCCATCGGCGAAAACGTCGAAGCCGGGCCGCGCACGCCCCGGTATTCTCCGGCGATGACCTCCACGATGCCTCGCCCACCGGGCAGGTCGACATGGCCCAGGCGGCTGTTTTCGAGGGCCTGGTACTTCGGCGGCGTCATCTTGAAGCGGGCAGGGAGGTTGACCCAGAGTTGTACCATCTGAAACGGCCCACCCCTACGGCTGAATTCCGCCTCGTGGTATTCCTTGTGCAGTACACCGCTGCCGGCGGTCATCCACTGCACGTCGCCCTCGCCGATGACGCCCGCGTTGCCCGCGCTGTCGTGGTGAGCCACCCGGCCGTGGTAGGCAATCGTGACCGTCTCGAACCCCCGGTGTGGGTGCACGCCCACGCCTCGCGGCGTTGGGGAGGGCGGAAACTCGATTTTCGGGTTGTAATCGAGCAGGAAAAACGGACTCATCCGGTAGTAATCGCGGAGCGCACCGCTCGGAAAAAAGTTGTGCACGCGAAACCCGTCGCCGACCATGTGGGGCGGGGGTGGCGGGAGGATGTGTGGGATGGATTTGATTGTTGCCATGATGCCGCAAAGGTAGGCTCAGAACGCCATCGTGGAGGGTCATTTTGCCGACCACCCCTGCACCTTCACTCCTCCCCCATTCACCGCCGTCACCACTCGGTCAGGGTTGTGCAGCAGGTACGAGCGTCGCGCGTCTTCCGCAACGCGGAAACCCGTTTGGTCGGGCCCGAGGGCGGTGAAGTTTCCCCGCCCATCGCCCCGCAGGAGCAGGCCGGGCGAAGCGTCCTGGCGGCCCATGTTCGCTTCGTTGCCATAGAAATTGCCCGTCGCCAGGGCGTCGAGGTGCCCGTCGCCGTCGAAATCCCGCACGACGAAGCTCCAGATCGGAGCCACCTGGGCCAGCATGGGCAGCGGACGCAGGGCGAAGTTGCCCCCGCCGAGGTTTTCGGCGTAGCAGCTCCGCAGTTCCTGGGCTTCGCCCCGCCAGGCGCCTTCGAGGTCGTTTTTTGAAAACAAATCGTCGAACCCGGCCTTCGCGTAGTCGGCGTAGTGCAAGAATTTCCGCCGGAACTGCACAAGTTGCTGGTTGAGCGCGTCGCGGGGCAGGGCCGGGTAGCGGGTGCCGTCGATGACGTAGCCGAGCAGGGGGTCGAACAGCCCGTCGTCGTTGAAATCCTTCCCGACGATTTGCACCGGCTCGGCGGGCGAGGCGCGGTACAGCGTGTTCAGCCCCTCGTTGCCCAGGAGCAGGTCGGGGTCGCCGTCGTGGTCGAAATCCCCGGCGGCGAGGCCGTTGTACCAACCGGAGGAATGCTGAATGCTGAGTGCGGTCCGCTGCGCGGCTGAATGCTGAATGAATTTGCCGTTTGCGTTCTTGAGCACCGTCACCGGCATCCACTCCCCGACCATCACGAGGTCGTCGTCGCGGTCGCCGTCCACGTCGAGGGGCAGGGCGTCGCACACCAGGCCGAGGTTCCCCAGGCCGGGGCCGATTTGGGCGGTGACGTCGGTGAAGTGGCCGGAGCGGCCTTCCGCAGCGTCGTTCCGAAGCAGGTAGCTCCGGGCGGGCAGTGGGTATTTTCCCGGAATCTGCCGACCGGCAATCAGCACGTCCAAATCCCCGTCGCGGTCGTAGTCAAGGGCGCGGACGCATTGGCTGCTGACGGCGAGGTTGGGCAGCACCGCTTGGGCGGTGAAATGCCCCCGTCCGTCATTGCGGTAGAGCTGGGGTGCGTAGGCTTCGGTGGCGGCGAGGGGCCGCTCGTTGCCTCCGCCCACCACGAGGAGGTCGTTGTCGCCGTCGCGGTCGGGGTCGAACACGAGGATGGCGCCAACTTCCATCGGGGTGTTGGGCATCCAGTCCTGCCGGGTGAAAGCGCCGCCCGGTTTTCCGAAAAACAAAACTCCGGCGCTGCCCCGGTACGAGGCCCCCACGGCCACGTCGTCGAGGCCGTCGCCGTTGAGGTCGCCCACGGCGATGGCCGGGCCGGTGCGGGAGAACATTTTGTGCAGGGCCGGGGTGGTTTTGAAATCCACGAAATCCGATTCCTGGTGCTGGTAGCCGGGCAAATCAGGCAGGCGGGTGAACAGGGTTGGGGTCAGGACGGACGGCGGAGCGGGTTCGGCCCGCGCCTCCGCTGCCCGGAACACCACCCGCTGGTTGGTACCCACGCGTCGGCGGGTCTCCGTTGCCCCGCCCGGCCAGACCACCCGCACCGAATCAGCCTGAGCCGCCCTGCCCAGCCCCACCACCAGCCCGGTGCTCACGCTCGACAAGTAGCCCCGGACGGGGAAATTTTCAAACGTCTGCGTTTTTCCGCCCGAAAAAACCGTCACCCGCGCCCCGATGCCCGCCCGGTTGGCGACCGGCCCCTCGAAGGTCAGAGTCAGGAAGTTGTTGAGGTTACGCTCCCGGCTCTGGTTGCGAAAAACCGAGGCTTCCTCGTCGATGTTGTTGACGACCAAATCGAGGTCGCCGTCGCCGTCGAGGTCGGCGTGGGCGGCCCCGTTGGCGTAGGAGAGTTCGTCGAGGCCCCAGGTTTTCGACACGTCTTCGAACGTCAAATCGCCCCGATTGCGGAAGGCCATGTTGCGGAGCTTGATTTCGGGCACCCGTTCCAAGAGTTTTTCGCGTTGCTCGGCCCGAGCCTGGTCGGTGCCGAAGGGGCTAAACTCTTCGGTGTAGCTGATGAAGTCGCGGTCGGTCACGTTTTTGCGGTAGCCCGTCGTGATGAAGGCGTCCTTCCACCCGTCGCCGTCGTAATCGGCCAGCAGGGCCGCCCAACTCCAGTCGGTCTGAGCGACGCCGGCGAGCAGGCCAATCTCGGAGAACCTGGGAAGCCCCCACGCCCCCGAAGGAATTTTACTCTGGTTGGATAAACGGTCTCCTTCAGGAGCGTGGGGGCTTTCCAAGTTCAACTGCAAGGCATTCCGCATGTACTGCAACTGGTAGCCGTAGCGGGGCTGGAGGCTGATTTCTTTTTTGTCGAAATCGGGCGCGCCGAGCATTTGTTTCAGGCGGGCGTTGTCGCGAGGGAGCATGTCGAGTTGGAGAAGGTCCACACGGCCGTCGTTGTTGACGTCGGCGGCGTCAACGCCCATGCCGAACAGGCTGGTGTGACCCATCGAGGCGGCGATGGTGTTCTCAAACGTTCCGTCCCCGCGATTCAGGTAGAGGATGTCGCTGCTGACAAAATCATTGGAGCCGTACAGGTCGGGAAAGCCGTCCCCGTTGAAATCGGCCACGACGAGGCCCAGCCCCAGGCCCTCGTAGCGCATGCCCGCTCCCTCCGACACGTCGCGGAAAGCGGGGTGTCCGGTGGGGCCTTCGTTGCGGAACAGCCGGTCGGTGGAGGGGTAACTGCCGTCGTTGATGGCGGGCCGCAGGGTGTTGGGGTTTTGCAGGTCGGGGGCGGTGTTGAGCAAAAAGCAGTCGAGGTCGCCGTCGAGGTCGTAGTCGAAAAACGCGGCCTGGGTGCTGAACCCAGCGAAGTCGAGGTCGTACTCGGCGGCCTGTTCGCGGAAGGTCGGCGAGGCGGTCTTCTGGTTAATGAACAGCAGGTTGCGGGTGTGCCGCATGGTCGGGTGGGCGGCCACGCACACGTAGAGGTCGTCCCAGCCGTCGGCGTTCACGTCGGCCACGCTGACGCCCGTGCACCAAAGGTCGGTTTTCACGCCCGCCGATTCGGTTTTATCGGAAAACTTGAAATCGCCTTCGTTGACGTACAACCGGCAGCTTTCCTGGTTGCCGGTGAAAAATAGATCGGGGCGGCCGTCGCGGTTGAAATCGCCCACGCCCACGCCACCGCCGTTGTAAAAATTGGTGAAGGTGAAGGCGTTGAGCGAATCGCTGGGTGTCAGGCGGTTGGCGAATCGAATGCCGGAGTGGGAAGCGGGAATTTTCTCGAAAAGCGTCGGTGGGTCGGGCTGGCAGCCGAAGAGCGCCGCCAGAGTAAGCAGACTCAGGGTCCGGTGAGCATTTTTCCTGGGAAAAAATCGGAAGCGAGGGTACGCGGGCAGCATTGTCGGCAGGTTCACGGATCGAAATGTAGCCACAAAAAAACTCCCTTCCCGGCTCGGGAAGGGAGTTTTTGAATTTCAAGCACGAACCATCAATACCCCGGATTCTGATCCTTCAAGTCAATGGCCGGGTTGTTGTCGATTTCGGCCTGCGGGATGGGCAGCAATTCGTGCTTGCCCGCCTGGAAGTACGACAGCGGCTCCGATTTCTGCTTTTTGTTTTTCCGCCACCGCACGATGTCGAAGTTGCGGATTTGCTCGGCGGAGAGTTCCACCATCCGCTCGTGAACGATGGCGTCGAACACCTGGTCTTTGTTGGCACAGGGGTAGTTTTTGGTCGGGTAGGGCGGCATGTCCACCGACTTGCGGGCGCGCACCTGGTTCATCAGTTTGATGGCCTCGGCCGTGTTGCCCGCTTCGTTTTCGCATTCGGCCAGCATCAGCAGCACGTCGGCGTAGCGCATGATGCGCATGTTGATGCCGCTTTGGGCGTAGCCGTTGTCGATTTTGTAGAGCACCGAGTACTTCCGCCAGCTTACTTTCTGGGTTTTCCCGGCCACTTCCGAGGCGTTGCCCTGCACGCGGTCGTCGGTCAGGGTGCTGGCTCCGTTGTTGAATTTATCGCCGGTTTTCCAGTACGACATCTCGAAGCGGGGGTCGTCTTTGGCATCGCCTTTGGCGACCGTTTCGTAGGAGTTCAGGATTTTGTTCGACGGAATGACGTTCCGCCAGCCAATGGCCGAGTACTCCTGCGTCCGGACGGTTTCTTCCTGGTTGGCCGCGCCGTCGCTGTCGCCGCCCCAGTTGTAGGCCCCTCCCGACGGCGCGTACACCACTTCAAAAATCGACTCGGCGTTGAATTCGCCTTCTTCGTTGGTCAAATCGAGGTAGTTGTCCACGATTTTGTACAGCCCCGAACTCACCACTTTCTGCAATTCGGTTTTGGCGCTGGCGTAATCGCCCAACTGGAGGTACGTGCGGGCCAGCAGGGTCTGGGCGGCTGCTTTGGTGGCCCGGCCCTGATTGGCGGCGTTGTAGGTAGTGGGCAAACCTGCCTCGGCGGCTTTCAGGTCGGCAATGACCAGGTCATACGCTTCCTTCTGCGAGGCACGGGGCAGCGAGCCATCCACCGAGGTCACAAAGGTTTTGTAAATCGGTACCCCGCCAAAAAACGTGGCGAGTTCGTAATAGGCCCAGGCCCGGAGAAAGCGGGCTTCGCCCAGGAGCCGGTCGCGCACGGCCGCGCTGACGCTCTGCACTTGGGGGCCTTTTTCGAGCACCACGTTGGCCCGGTGAATCGTGCGGTACCAACCCCGCCAGATGGACCCCACGAGGGAATTGCCCGTGTCGTGCACCCCGATCAGCAACTGGTTGCGGGGCGTTTCCAACTGCCCGCCGCCCGAGGCCATCTCGTCGCTGCGCAGGTCGTGGGTGAAAAACCACTCCCGCGACACGAGGCTGTTTGACTGCACGAGGGCGTACACGGCATTAACGCCCGCCGTGAGTTCGGCTTCGTTGTTGAAATACGTTTCAAACGTGACCCCGTTGGGGTTGATCTTATCGAGGTCGTCGGTGTTGCAACTGATGACTCCGCCGAGCACCAGGGCACCACACAAGAGGATGGTCTTTTTCATTGGTCGAAAAGATGGTTTATGCGGTGGTGGAGAAGAAATCGCGTCAGCCAATTTTGGTACTCAACCACTCGTTTGCCCGTTTGGTTAGAAACTCAAGTTTAGCCCCGCCATGATCGTCCGTGCCTGCGGATACTGGGCGTAGTCGATGCCGTTGTTGAGCAGGTTGTAGTTTTTCGACGAAACTTCGGGGTCATAGCCCGAGTATTTCGTAAACGTCAGCAGGTTCTGGCTCGACACGTACACCCGCACCCGACTCACCACGTTGTTGGTCAGGCGCTGGAGGGTTGCCGCCGGAATGGTGTAGCCAATGCTCAGGTTTTTCAGGCGCAGGTAGGAGCCGTCTTCGATGAAGCGGTCGGAGGTGCGCGAATTCTGGTTGGGGTCGCCGCTGACGGAGCGGGGCACGTCGGTGTTCGTGTTCTGGGGCGTCCAGGCGTTGAGCACGTCGGTGGTGGCGTTGAAAAGCCGCAGTTGGCCTTGCCCAATCACCTTGGTTCCGTTGAACACCTTGTTGCCGTACACGCCCTGGAAGAACAGCGTGAAGTCGAAATTTTTGTAGTTACCGCTCCAGTTGAGGCCGTAGGCGAATTTCGGAATAAAACTGCCGAGGTAGGTGCGGTCGTTGGCGTCCACCTTACCGTCGCCGTTGAGATCCTTGAAGCGGATGTCGCCGGGGGCCGTTTTGTCGTTCTGGTAGAACGTCTTGTCGTTGCCGTCGATGGCGTTGAGCGCGGTGATTTCGGCCTGGTTCTGGAAAATGCCGTCGACCATCCAGCCGTAGAACGACTGGATCGGCTGGCCCGCTTCGGTGCGGGTGATGTCGAAGCCCCCAAAGTCGGCGTTGGAGCCGGAGTTGATCGTGGCGTTGGGCGTAGCCAGGCTGAGTACGCGGTTGCGGGTCAGGTCAAACGTACCCATCAGGTTCCAGTTGAAATCCTTGCCCGTGTGGTTGTAGCCCACCGACAGTTCGAAGCCCCGGTTGCGCATGCTGCCCACGTTGGCCAGGGGATTGACCGAGAAACCCTGCGAATCGGGCAGGGGCACGCGGAGCAACAGGCCGTCGGTCTGGCGGGTGTACACTTCGGCACTCAGGTTAATTTTGTTGTTGAGCAGCGAGGCGTCGAGGCCGATGTTGGTCATCGTCGTGACCTCCCAGCTCAAATCACTGTTGCCCAACTGGTTGAAGTACGAACCGAGTTGGTTGTTGTTGCCAAAGGGGTAGTTGGTGTTGTTGGCCAGAATGAGCGGTTGCCAGTCGTAATCGCCGATGGCGTTGTACCCCGTTTGCCCGTAGCTGCCCCGGAGTTTGAGTTCGCTGATGGCCGTGGCGTCTTTCAGGAAGGCCTCCTCGCTCAACCGCCAGCCCGCCGAAATGGCCGGGAACGTGCCCCACTTGCGGCCCGGAGCGAACTTGCTCGACCCGTCGCGGCGGATGCTCGCCCCCAGCAGGTACTTGCCCGCGTATTCGTAGTTTAACCGCCCGACGTACGAAATCAAGAGGTTTTCCGACCGCGAACTCGCCGCCGTGGGGTTTGATACGCCCTGGATCACGTCGATGTTGTTGTCGGGCCGCTGGCCTCCGGCGCTCACGCTCCGGAACGTACCACGCTGCTGCTCGGCCACGGCGGTAAGGTTGACGAAGTGCTTGCCGAAGGTTTTCTCGAACGTGAGTTGGTTGGTCACCACGGTCGAGAAAAATTCGCTGCGGTTTTCGTTCACGTTGGCAATGACCCGGCTGCGGTTGCCGTCGTTGTAAATCGGCAGGAACCCGTTGAAGCGCGTGGTGGCGTAATCGGCCCCGAAGGTGAAGCGGTAACGCAGCCAATCCGTGAACTTCACTTCGGCAAAGGCCGAACCAAGGAATTTGAAGCCCCGGTCGATTTGAAACTGCTGCTCCTGCTCGGCCACGCGGAGGGGGTTTTCGGGGTCGGTGGCGTCGAGGCCCTGGGCTGTGGTGCTGAAGCCCCCGATTTTGGTCGGGTCGCGCTCGGGCCAGTACGGAATCATCCGCATGATGTTCATGACCAGGCTACGCCCGCCGCCGTCGCGCTCCAGCCGCCGCTTGTCGGTGGAAGCCAGCAGCGTTTGCCCGATGGTCAGGTACTTGTTGATTTTGTGGTCGGAGTTGATCCGGAAGCTGTGCCGTTTGTAATCGGTGAACGGCAGAATGCCCTGCTGGTCAAACAGCCCGAACGAGGTGTAGAACCGCGAGGTGGCGTTGCCGCCCGAGAGCGAAATCTGGTTGTCGGAAATCGGCGCGTTGCGGAACATCACGTCCTGCCAGTCGGTGTCGGTCTGGGCGAAGGTCTGCGTAGCTCCGTCGTAAACCGGCGTGTTCAGGTTCGTAAAACGCCCCGGTACGGGCTGTCCGGCGGCGGTGAGCAGGGCCGTGCCGTAGCGGATGTACTCGTCGCGGTTGAGCAGGTCGAGTTTCTTCCAGGCCGACTGGGTGCCGTAGTACGAGTCGAAGTTGATGGTCACTTTGCCGTTGTTGGAGCCGCGTTTGGTCGTGATCAGAATCACGCCGTTGGCGGCCCGCGAACCATAAATGGCCGCCGCCGAAGCGTCTTTGAGCACTTCCAGCGATTCGATGTCTTTGGGGTCGATGTTGTTCAACCCACCCGCCGGAACGCCGTCAATGACGTACAGCGGGTTGGGGTTCAGGCTGATGGACCCCACGCCGCGAATCCGCACGACCGGCTCGCTGCCGGGGCTGGAGTTGTTGGTGATCGAAACCCCCGGCACCCGGCCTTGCAGGGCCTGCGTGGCGCTGATGACCGGCAAGGCCCGCAGTTCTTTGGGCGAAACCGACGACACGGCCCCGGTCAGCGACGACTTTTTCTGCGTTCCGTACCCCACCACGACCACTTCGCTGAGCGAAGTCGGGTCGGCGGAGAGGCGTACGTCGATGACCGAGCGACTACCCACCGTAACTTCCTGACGGGAGTAGCCCACGTAGCTGAACACGAGCACGGCCCGCTCGTCGGGCACGGCGAGGGAGTAATTACCGCCGCCGTCGGTCGTGGTGCCGCGTTGGGTGCCTTTCACCAAAATGCTCACGCCCCCCAGGCCTTCCCCCGTGGCCGCGTCGGCGACCCGACCCCGCACAGTGACGTCGAACGGATTCGCCTGCCCTGGTACGCTGAGCGACTTCAGGGTTGAGAGGCTGGTGGGTGTTTCGGGCTGCTGGACGGGAGCCGACGGGAGGCGCTCCGGAAATCGCGACCCGGCGGGGTCTTCCCTCCTTTCGGTTTCGGGGCGGGAAATCACGTAGCCGCCGGCCTTCGATTGTTTGTACACCAGGCCGAACGGCTTCAGTACGGCGTCGAGGTTGCGTTCGAGGCGGGCGTTGAAATTCACCGCATCGGCGGGCACGGTGTAGCCGTCGACGGTGCGGTCGAAAAACAGAATGTCCACCCGGTAGTGATTCTTCAACTCCCGGAGCACCTCGCCCAGACTCTGACTACTGGCCCGGGTGGGCGGTTGGGCGGGTCGGGTGGTTTGGGCTTTGGCCAGCAATTGGGCAAAACCTGGTTGCGATAGCCCGAGCAGGGCCGCGAGCAACCACGCAGGTAGGCGTTTGTTCATGGGTGGTTTTGGGGTTTAGAACGAAAAAAGTAGAGAGGTTACGTGGATTCAGGGAAGCGTAAGCACGATGTCGTCGGCGCGGCGCGTGTATCGGAGCGAGGCGGCCTGGGTGAGGCTTTCAAGCAATTCGTTGGCGCTGCGGGCGGTGAACGAACCGGAGACCGTCCAGCGGGCCAGGCTGGAGTCAGGAATGACGAGGCGCAGGCCGTAGGTTTCCTCGAAAAGTTGGGCGATTTCAGCCAGGGTGGTTTCTTCAAAAACAAAGCGGTTTTCGCGCCAAGCCGCTACGTTCTCCGGTTGGCGCAACCGGCGGAGCCGAACCTGCCCCCGGCGGTCGAGCGTGACGGCATCGCCGGGTTTCATCGTCAACTGGCGCGTCGCGGCTCCGGCGTCGTAGCGTAGTTGCACTTTGCCCCGGTTGAGCACCACCCGCCCGCCCCGCGACCGGGTGTACACCGTAAACTCGGTGCCCAGCACCACGACCTCGAAACGGCGGTCGGTTTTAACCACGAAGCGCCGGTCGTCGGGGGTGTGAACGACCGAAAACGTGGCTTCGCCCGTCAGCGTTACTTCCCGGGTTCGTTTTCCGAATCCGAAGCGCGGGCACCGCAACCGGGAATTGGCGTTGAGCGTCACGCGGCTGCCGTCGGGCAGGGTGAGTGCGCGGGTTTCGCCGTAGGCCGTCGAGTAGGTTTCGTTGAGCAGGCGTTCCCGCAACCCCCAACCGACGCCCAACATCAGAGCCAGCGAAGCCGCGATGCCCCAACCCAGCCACCGCCGAAAGGAGAATCCAGCGTGGGATGGCTCGTGCGGAAACAGCAGGCGCGCTCCCGCTTCCGGGTTGTCGAGCCGGGCTTGATGGCGTTGCCGGGCTTCGGCTACGTCGGGCAGGTACTGGGGGTTCTGGGCCTCCCAGGCTTCGAGCCAGGCGTAAAATTGCTCCCGATTGGCGGACGTCTTTGCCCACTCGTCAATCAACCGCTTCTGAAAAGCCGTGGCAGCGCCTTCAAAGTAACGGAAGAGGAGTTCCTGGGTCACTTCATTTTTCATGGTTCGGAACGGTTCAGCCCCGGTCAGCCGGAAAACGAGTTAGGGTTGGAAAAATCACCAGAACCGGCAGCACAGCAGCACCAACACGAGCCACTTCCCGGCCATGAAATCGCGAATCTGATGAATGGCTTTGTACATGTGAACCTCCACGGTGCGGGCCGAAAGGCCGAGTTCTACCGCGATTTCGGCGTATTTTTTCCCCTCAAACCGATGCATGACGTACACCTGCCGCTGCTTGATCGTCAGCGAGTTCATGGCGCGTTCCACGTCGTGGTACAGTTCTTCGAATTGGGTAAGCGAATCGGGCTGCTGGTCGGCCCGGAGCGGGAGCGACTCGGTGCCATCGAGCGAGGTGCTGCGTTGCATTTCGGCCTTCACGTAGTCGAAAGCCCGGTTGCGCACCGCCGTGAACAGGAATGCCCGAAACGACGTGGTGATGGTGTGGTACAACCGACCCACCTGGAATTCGTAGTACAGGTCAGAGACGAGGTCCTCGGCAATGGCTTTCGAGGCAACAAACCGCACCGCGTGGCTGCACAACGGCCCGTAGTAATGCTGAAAGAGCAGGGCCATGCCAGAATCGGGATCGGTCTCGAAGGCGTGCCGAATCAGGTACTCCGCATCGAAAACCCGGCCCACGCCTCGCTGAATGGGGGGCGAGAATGGCGTTTCGTGCGTTTCGGTTTCGTCGGGCCTCAGGCGTCGGAGTTGCCCCATGTTCGCGTTGAAATGCTATTTTTTCTCAAAAATGCCCTCATTTCGTACCTCTACCTAACAAAGACGGTTTCGCCGGATAAAAACACGTAGTGGGAGTGGAAACTTTTTTTGCCGAACGGCAGCATTGGCTACCCGAATCAAAAAAGCCCCACGGTGTCGTTACCGTAGGGCCTGAATGGACGAACTGGGATCGCCTGAGTAAATCGAAGATGGTTACGGGTGCTGGCGGAACGACTTCGTGATCCACCCCCCGCCCACCACGTCGTCGCCTTCGTAGAACACGGCGGCCTGACCGGGGGCGATGCCGCTGACGGGTTCGTGAAAGCGTACTTCGATGCGGTCATCTCCAACCTGCGCCACGGTCGCGGGGGTGCCGTCGTGCTTGTAGCGTACCTTCGTGCTGGTTTCGAGCGGGGCCGTGAGGCGGGGGTACTTGCTCAGGTTGAGGCGGCTGACCACCATGCCGTCGCGCTCCAGGTCGCGGTCGCGGCCCAGCACCACCTCGTTGGTTTCCTTCCGGATTTCGGTCACGAAGGCCGGGTAGCCGAGGGCGATGCCCAGGCCCTTGCGCTGCCCGATGGTGTAAAACGGGTAGCCCTCGTGGGTGCCGAGCACGGTGCCGGTTTCGTCCACGAAACGCCCGCCCGCCACTTCGGCTTCGAGGGTCGGGATGCGGCGTTTGAGGAACCCCCGGTAGTCGTTGTCGGGCACGAAGCAGATTTCGTAACTCTCCGATTTATTGACCAAATCCAGGAACCCCCGGCGGGTGGCGTCGGCTCGGATTTCGGATTTCGTCAGGTGGCCCAGGGGCAATTTGGTGCGGGCCAGGCTTTCCTGCGACACGCCCCAGAGCACGTAGCTTTGGTCTTTCCAGGTGTCCACGCCTTTTGAAATTACAAACCTGCCGCCCTCCTCCCGGATGTTGGCGTAGTGGCCGGTGGCGATGAATTCGCAGTCGAGTTTGTCGGCGCGGCGGAGCAGAGCGTCCCACTTGATGTGCGTGTTGCACATCACGCAGGGGTTGGGCGTGCGGCCTTCGAGGTACTCGCCGGTGAAGTAGTCGATGACGGCGTCGCCGAATTCGTCGCGGATGTCGAGGATGAAGTGGGGGAAGCCGAGTTCGACGGCCACGTTGCGGGCGTCGTTGATGGAATCGAGGCTGCAACAGCCGGTTTCTTTTTTGCTGCCGCCGCTGCTGGCGTAGTCCCAGGTTTTCATGGTCATGCCCACGACTTCGTAGCCTTGTTCGTGGAGCAGAACCGCCGCCAGCGAGGAGTCAATGCCGCCGCTCATGGCGACGAGGATGCGTCCGTGTTTGCTCATGGAATCCGCGAAGGTTCAAAGCCTTCCGATTGGGTAATTTTTGCAAAAGTACCGATTGAAACCGGGAAAAATGGGTCCAGGTTCCGGGGGTCTCGGTTCGCGGCGTACTTTTGCGGCCCACCAACCGCTTCGCCGACCAGAGGTCGGCGCTACCCCCATGCTCCGCACCCCCGTCAAAATTTCCAACGTGACCAACCTCAGTGATGCCCGCTACTGCGCCGGCATGGGCGTGGAATGGCTCGGCTTTTCGATGGATTCGCTGCCGGTCGAGCGGTTTCAGGAAATCCGGGGGTGGGTAGCGGGCGTACACATCGTGGGCGAAACCGCCGAAACCGACGCGGGGCGCATTGCGGAACTGGTGCAGGTGTACCAGCCCGATGCCGTGCAGGTAGTCGCGCCCGAGGTCGTGAGCGGGCTGGTGGTGCTGGGGTTGCCGGTGTTACTGCGGGTGGATGTGGCGCAAACGGGTGTTTTCGGTCTGGAAAGTCACACACGAGCGGCTCTGGTGAGCCGCTCCACCACCGTGGTACTCGAAAACTCCGATGAATTTGCCCGGCTCGACGACGACACCCGCCGGGCCGTGGACGCGCTCAGCTTTCACCATGACGTGCTGTTGGGCTTCGGACTGACGGAAGGTAACGTGCTGGAAGTGTTGGAGGAACTTCCGCATTTGAAAGGCATTGCCCTCGACGCGGGCGGCGACGAACTCCGCCCCGGTTTCAAGGATTTCGGCGAACTGATGGATTTGCTTGAACGCCTCGAAACCGACGATTGACCAAAAAAACGCCCCCGCCAGCAGCCGGGGCGTTTTTGGTCTCCTCGGAACAAACAGAACATTCTTACGCGAAAATCGGTACCCGGATTTTGTACCGCTTCTCGAACAGTTCGCCCGCGGCCACTTCGTACTCGCGGTTGGCAACCACGCTGCCGAATTGACCGGAGAAATCGTAGCCAATCGTTGATTCGATTTCCTTCGCGCCGAGCGGATTGTTGGCCCGGCTCACGTTGAAGACCGTGCCCGTCACCTGCGAAAGCCGCTGGGTAAATTCCTGATTGAGCCGGAGTTCGCTCATCGGGGCGTAGTCGCCCTCGGTTTTGGGGCCGTTGACCAGCATTTTGGGTTTGGTCGACACGTTGACCACGGGCCGCGTCGAGTTGTGGACGTGCGTCACGGTGCCGTCGTTGTCGAGCGTGACCATCACCAAGCCGTGCCCGGCGTTGACGCTGGCGAGGCCTTCGGCGGTTTGGCGGAAAATCACCGTCGTGTCGCATTGACTGGGTTTTTCGAGCGTACCCGAACCCTGCGAACTGCCTCCCTGGGCCATGCCGACGCGGATGGAGTCAAATTTCAGTTCGACGCCCTCGCCCCGGAACCCGGCGTCGGCCACCAGTTTTTCGGCCAGTTCGACGGCCCGTTCCCGCTCCAGCGCCTTCGTGTTGCGGTGGTTGATCGGGGCCAGTACGGCCTGGAACCGGCCTTCGGTGTCCACGGTGAGCTGCTTGGTTTTGGCCAAAACGGCCATGCTGCCGTCACGGCCGAGGGCGATGGTGTCGGCTTGTTTTTTGGTGAACCCGAACGTCCCCGCCAACCGCGACAGCCGGGCTTCGTCGAAAGCCGTCGGGGCGAATTCGAGCACGTTGAATTTTTCCGGCATCGTCGCCGCCTCGGTGCCGAGGACGGGGTTTTCCCAGCCGCTCCACCGCCACCAGTACCAGGCCGTCGAAGCGGCCGCGCCTTCGAAGAGGCGTTCGTTGAACAGCCGGCTCTGCGCCTCGGCGGCGCTGGCTCCCATTGCGCACACCGTGCAGATGTGCCGGTGCGAAATGGCCCAGCTCGCGTTGATCCAGGCATCGGAGAACTTCTGCCCGGCGTTCCAGTTGTTGCCGAAATTGCGGCCGTAGTGGGGGCTGTCGAGGCTGTTGGAATGGAAGCCGAAAATCATCCGCAGGCCCCGGTTGATGGTGCCGGGCTTCCAGGTGTCGATGGGACCTTTGCGGGTGGGGTTCATGATGGCAATGTCGGGCACCTTCAGCGACTGGCAGGTGGACCAGAACAGATACCGCAATTCCTCGTTGCCAATGATCATGTTGCTCGACACGGCCACGTCGCGGCCGCTCCATTTGGCACCCAGCGGGGCGTAGAACACGCCGTTGTTGTCCATGCCGCCGTGCCCGGAGTGGTAAAACACCCGCACGGCATCCATGCCGTAGGTGTCCTGCCAGTTGTCGTAGGTTTCTTCGTAGCCCCACACCTGGGCACCGGCGTCTTTGAACCAGAAGTTGCCCCGGTTCCAGCGCCCGTACCAGTCGAGAAAACCCTGGGCGTCGGCGTGGGTAGCGCCGAGGGGCGTGGCCCCGTTGCTGAAAATCTGAATGCTGTTGGCCCCGTAGATGTCGTCGGAGCCGCCCAGGTTGAGCGCTACGCCCGCTTCACGGGCTTCGGGAGCGCTGGGATTGAACACGGTGTATTTCATGGGATTTGTTGAGAAAAAGAAGGGGTAAGCGGGGCGAACCTGGCGTTCGCCCCGTACCAGTTTTGGGGAAAAACAGCGGGAATTCCGGCACGATGCCGTTCTACGTCAGGCCGGGCCGACGGTGCGGCTTTTTTCAACGGAAACCACGCCTTCGAGGGATTCCAGGGCGGCTACCTGCCGCGCCTCGACCTCCACGGTGATGATGCCGATCTGGTCGAGTACCTGCGTGACGTCCACGGACCTGGCCCGCAGCCGTTTCGCCACCGACTCCAGTTGGTCGGGTTCGACGGAAAGCAAATAGGTTTCTTTCACGAAAAGCAGAATTTTCCCGAAAAATACGGCGTCAGTTCGACGGGACGGTTTCTGAATCCGCCGGTTCGGGCACCGCCGCCCCGGCAGACTGGAACGTCGGCTGGGCTTCGGAAGTGGGCAAGGGCATCATAATCGGCAACCGAACCAGCGGGGCCTGCACCAGGCCCGAACCCACGTCGGCCGATGGTTCGCTCAGGGCTTTCGCCATCGAAACCAGGCGGTTCCAGAGGGCCGTCCCCCGGTTGGCAGCACTGCGTTGGGCCCAAAGGGCCGCAATGCCCGCCACGTGCGGGGTGGCCATGCTGGTACCGTTCCAGGTGGCGTACTTGGTGGGCAGTTTGGTCGAGGAAAACACGCCTACCCCCGGCCCGGCGATGTTGACGCTGCCGTAGGGCGTGTGAATGCCCCGGTTGGAGAAGCGGGCCACCTTGCCGTTGATGTCCACGGCACCCACGGCCAGAATGGAGGGGCAATTGGCCGGGTGCGATACCGGAATCAGCACGCTGGGTCGGCTGCTGTCGTTGCCTGCGGCGGCCACGATGAGCGTGCCGTTATTGAGGCATTTCAGGGCTACGGTTTCAAATATCTGCGAAAAACCGGGGGCCGTTACCCGCGCACCCAGCGACATGCTGATGATTTCGCATTTGTTGGCCAGCGCCCAGTTGATGCCCGCCAGAATCCCACCGTCGGAGCCGGAACCGCTGTTGGCCAGCACTTTGCCCGCGAAAATGGTGGATTCGTAGGCGATCCCGTACCGGGGAATATTGCCCGCCGGACTTTTCGGACCACAGGCCGTGCCGATGCAGTGGGTGCCGTGGCCGTGGCCGTCCTGAACGGTCTGGCCGGTGATGAACGAAGCGGTCACTACGTTCCGGCCCGCGAAATCGGGGTGCTGGGTGTCGAAACCCGTGTCGAGCACGGCGACTTTGATGCCCTTGCCGGAATATTCGCGGAACAGCGGTGAATGCACGACCCCGGTTTGGGTGAGTCCCCAGGTGGCTCCGTTCACCTGGGCATCGAAACCGTTTTCGGCGGGTTCCTCTTGGTCATCGTGGCCGTTTTGATCGGTCAGAAATTTCCGGGCGAGGGCATCCACGGCGTCTTTGAACCCCTGAAGGTACTCTTCGGAGGCCCCGAAGGCATGAACGATGCGTTCCGGCTCAATCAGGTAGGGGCTGTCCTGAATGCCGGGCCCGGACAAACTACGGACTTGCTGAGGATTGGCATTGAGCACGGCCACGCCCAGTTCTTCGAGGTAGATGGCGTCGTTTTGTTCAAAATCCTGACTAGTGATGACGCTGTCTTTGAACTCCGACGAACGGGTCACCTGCATTCCGGTGGATTCTTGCAGGGCTTCGAGGTGCGCTTGGGTGCTGCCTTCTTCGGGCAACATCACGAGGTAACGGCCCGTGTACCCTTCGCTGGCGGGGGGCGACGACGGTTTTTTGGCTTTTGCCATGTCGGTAAGAGGTAAGTTGATGAGATTCCGAAAGTTCGTCTCGGAAAACGACGCCCGTTGCAACCAGGCCCCAGCGGGAAGGCCATTATCGCCTGAAGTCAGGAATAATCAACTCAATGGAAGACCGGCGGTGCGCCTGACGGCGGCGCGTGTTGAGCAGTGGTTGGCGGAACGGTACGCGGACTGGATGCGGTAAGCTACTGGCGGATGAGTCGGGCAAAGGTAGGGGGAGGGTAACACGAATTGTACCGAAATAATACGCAATTTTTTAGAAGCGCATTTTTACGGATAGCCAGAGGAAACGCGCACCGCCCAGCCGACTTTTGAACAGAAAAAAGCCCCCGCAACGCATCGGTCGCGGGGGCTGAAAAAAATGTGGTGTAGAAACGGCCCGAAAAGTAACCCCCTCGGGATTTTGCTACACCACGGGTTGCGTATTTCTACGCAAGATTGGGCGACTACATCCGGTAACGGCTTTCGCGCTCCGGACGAATCATAAACGGCAGGCTTACTCCCAAGCCCAGCAGAATCATGGCAAAAACGGGGGCAACGGATAGCATATCAAACGTCATGGTGATAGAGTGATTGGTTCGGCTACAAAATTGATGCCCCGGCCGGAAGCATTTTAGCGTAAAAACCCCTAATTTGAAAATCAGGTAGATTTACGTAATCAGACGTCATCCGGTTTTTCATCCGTTCGGAAGCCACGCGCGGCCCCTCGGCCCAAACGAATTGGGCCTTGAATGCCGGTTCCACCAATTTTCGCCTGGTTTTCAACCAAACCTCATCCCCATGAACCGCTTGTATCGCATTCCCGAAGGGGCCGTCATCGGCGGCGTAGCTGCCGGCGTAGCCAGCTATTTTCGCATCGACGTCACCATTGTCCGGCTGATTTTCGTGCTGGGCTTTTTCCTGACCCACGGGCCATTCGGTATCGTGTACCTCATTTTGTGGATTGCTCTCCCCACGGGCCCACAACCGGGGGTGGATTGGGTGACCGACGGGACCCCGGCGGGCACGGCGTCTTCTACTTACACCCCCAACCAAAAGGTGTGGGGAGGGGCGCTGATTGGCCTGGGCGTGCTGTTTCTGCTCGACGAATTCGTCTGGTGGTTTAGCTGGGGCAAGCTCTGGCCGCTGGCACTCGTGGCGCTGGGCCTGTACCTGATATTTCGTGACCGGATGCCCGACCCGTTTCGCAATCCGGGCAATTCCAATTCTTCCGAACCCAATTCTCCTCAAAACCCTCTATGAAAACGTCCAACCTCGTCGGCGGCATCATCCTCATCGTGCTAGGGGTGATTTTCCTCGGCAACGAACTCGATTGGTTCCACATCCGCTTCCGCGACGTGTTCCGGTTCTGGCCGGTCCTTCTGATTGGTTACGGCATTTATTACCTCGTCCGGGGTACGCAACGCCCGCCCTACGAACCGATGGACCCCTACCGGAAAACCGATTACCCGACGGACGATGTCACCCGTAATTCCGAAACTCAGCCATGAATTCCCGCAACCTCATCACCGGTGTCCTGCTGCTTGGCCTGGGCGTGTTGTTTCTGGGTCGCAACCTCGGTTGGTTTGACGTGGACTGGAGCGACCTGGTTCGGTTCTGGCCCGTGCTCCTCATTTTGTTCGGCGTCAACCTGCTTTTTGGCAACCGTAGCCGCGCCCTGACCGTCACGACGGTCATTCTGCTCGCCGTGGCCGTGCCCATCATCATCGTTCACCGCGCCCATGATCGCTGGGAACACCGCGACTTCTACGACGACGACCACGACGATTTTGATTCGGACGGCTATGGGCAAAACGACGATGACGACGAAGCCTCCACGGATACGGTGAGCGTGAGTGCCGACCAGCGGTTCATCGAACCCATGAGCGCGGGGCTGCAAACGGCGTCGTTTACTCTCAAGGGTGGAGCCGCACATTTTTTCCTCCGCGACACGACGACTCAACTCGCCGAAGCCCGCGCCGACCACGGTTTTGGCCACTACGGCCTGCGGCGCGTGGGTGACGGCAGCGGGGCCAACCTGGTCTTTGAAATGAAAGACAACCAGAAGGTGGAATGGAAAAACGGTGAGTGGAGAGACGGTTTCAAAAACAACGTGGACGTGCGCCTCAATCCCGCCCCACTCTGGGACCTGACCGCCCAAATCGGCGCGGGAGAGGCTGATTTTGACCTCACTCCTTACCGCGTTCGCAGCCTTAAACTCGAAACCGGCGTGACCGACGTGGACGTAAAACTCGGCTCCCGCAACGACCTGACCCAAGTGGACGTGGACGCGGGTGTGGCTCAGGTTACGCTCAAAGTGCCCCAGTCCGCCGGGTGCCGCATCGACCACGAGGGCCTGAGCCTGACTGATTTCGACGGCTTCGAGAAAGTCGGCAAATTCTACCAAACCCCCGGCTACGACCAGGCCACCCAGAAAATCAACATCAAGTTCGACAGCGGGCTGGCGAAATTGGAGGTGGAGAGGTATTGATTCAGAAGGAGGAAAGGGGAGAGGGGGAGGAGAGGGATTTTTAGTTCTCTCTCCTTTCCCTCTTCCCTTTCCTCCTTTCAAGCCTCCTCCTGCAATTTTTTGTACGTGACGTTGATGTTTTTCACAAGCGAATACGGAATCACGAACACGTCGCCCGGCATCCGATAGTACCGGTTGTCAAGTTGCTGAGTTGGGATACCCTCAATGTCTTGTTGCGGACGGTCGCTAATGAGCGTGCGACGGTACACTTCCTGAAGGCATAGCCGGTCGAGACCTTGGTCTTTCGACAAATAGAATTCGGCCAACAAACCCGTGTATAGGTGTGTTCTTTGCCCTCTACCACCAAATCAACTTGCACGGCTGCCACATCAGCAGCCTCGCCGGGCCAGTCTTCAAAATCCAGGATTTTTCCGGTCAACAAGTAGTACCAATCGTTGTGGACGCGCAAGAAGTGGTACTTGCAATCGAGGTTGTTGGTCAACACAAGGTGCTTCAAGCCTCGTCCCGCCGCGATCGCCACGCCAAAAATCACGACTTGGTACAGAAAAAACCGGCAAGCTGTTTTCAATGATGGCAAAATCAACCTGTGGTGAAGCCGTCAGCAGGTGGTAAATCACCCGCTCACTGATGTTTTGGCCCAGCACGCTTTCTACGAAAAAATACCCAAGAAACTGAAGGACGAACGCCGGTGCCAACGACCAGATGAGTTCGTCAATGAACGATGTCGCCGAGGCTTTGCGGGTGTAAGGCCCACCCAGGTAGGCGCTGCGAAAACTGGATCCCGGAAAGAGTAGAATGAAGATAAGAAGAGCACCGAAAGCCAGATTCATGCGGCAGGACGGCGTTATTTGGCACTGACCGCCGAGGCATTCTTGATGACGTACCGCTTGCCGTCGACCTCGATAACGGCATCCTGGTTACTGCGGTTGCCGTTGAGCAACAGTGCCATGAATTCCCGCGACTTGGTTTCGTCGGCCAGATTTTTTTTTACGACTTTACTCATGGGGCTCTCATAACCAGCTTGATTCTGAGTGTCTTTTCGCAAATGAAGCAAAAAACTACAACGGCGTAACAAATTGGCCGATAAAAAAATCTCGTTCCTCCCTCTCCTCCCCTCTTTTCTCCCTCTACTTTGTAAACGCAATCGCCTTCACTGGCTGGATCCGCGTGACGACGACGGTCGGAATGATCAGCACCGTCGACACGAGTGCCAGCGTGGCCGCGTTGAGCAGCAACGCCACGGGCCAGTTCCAGGCGATGGGCACGGTGCTCACGTAGTACGCCGCCGGATCGAGCGGAATGAGGTGGAAGCGGCTTTGCAACCAGCAGAGGCCGTAGCCCAGCACGTTGCCCAGCAGCAGCCCTTGCCCAATGAGCGCGATGCCTTGGTGGAGAAAAATCTGCCGGATTTGCCAGTCCGTGCTGCCGAGGGCTTTCAGGAGGCCAATCATTGGCGTGCGCTCCATCATCATCACGAGCAGGATGCTCACCATGTTGAAACTGCACACGGCCAGAATCAGGCCCAGAAACACGACGATGTTGCGGTCGAGGATGGTGAGCCAGTCGAACAGAGCCGGGAAACGCTCGGTGACGGTTTCGAGGTTCTGCTCAGAAGTGAGCAGGCGGGCGACGGCATTGGCGGCGGCGGGAATTTGCCCGACGTCGTTCACAAAGATTTCGTAGGCCCCCACCGTGTCCGGCCCCCAGCCGTTGAGGCGTTGCACCAGCCGGAGGTCGCCGAGGATGAGCTGGCTGTCGAATTCGGCGTCGAGGTTGGTTTCGTAGAGGCCCACCACCGTGAGTTTGCGCACGCGGGGCGGTTGCTGGAGAAAATACATCGGTACGCCCTCTCCCACCTTTACCTTCAGCAGCGACGCCAGCCGGCGGCTCATCAGGATTTCTTTGGAATCACTGGTGTCCGTCGAAAAATCCGGCAACCGGCCTTCGACGAGATTCGGTCGGAAGGTTTCCCAGTCGTAGTCCTTCCCGACGCCCTTCAGCAGCGCGCCCTGCAATTCGTCTTTGGTTTTCAAAATTCCGCCCTTGTGCGCCACGGCCTGGATATGCCGGACTTCGGGTACCCGCTCGGGGTGGTCGTAGAGCGGGGAATGCAGGGCGAGCGGCGTTTCCTCGAACGACCGGTTCAGCGTGAACTGCGTCACTCGCAAGTGGGCGTCGAGGCTGAATACTTTTTCCTGGATGGCCCCCTTGTAGCCGAACAGCACCGCAAAGGCAATCTGGCCCACGGCCAGCCCGAGGGCAATGCTGCCCACGCCGATGCGCGACACGGTGGCGGTGAACGACTTGGTTTTGGTGCGACGGAGGCGGTTGGCAACCAGCCGGGGGAAATTCATGGGCGCAAATTACGCCGAACCCTCCAGGCGAATGAAATTTTCCCCGACATTTGCGCATGGTTTGCGTACGTCGCGGCTTGCCGCTCCTCCTCCTTCTGACGCTCCTGACCGCCTGCGGGCGGCAAACCTCCCAGGCCCACGCGTCCGGCCCCGCTCCCACCGCCCATCCGACTTCCGCTCCCGGCCCCGTGCTGGGCATTGAGCGGACCGACCAGTACCTGCCGCTGCTGCGGGGAAGAACCGTGGCGCTCGTCGTCAACCACACGACGGTTTTCCCGAATCGGACCCACCTCGCCGATTCGCTGCTGAGCCTCGGAATCAAGGTAAAAACCATTTTCGCTCCCGAACACGGCTTTCGCGGCACTGCCACCGACGGCGAGGAAATCGCCGACGGCGTCGACAAGCGCACGGGCATCGCCATCACCTCGCTCTACGGCAGCAACCGCAAGCCTTCGCCCGAGCAACTGCGGGGCATCGACGTGGTGATTTTCGACATCCAGGACGTGGGAACGCGGTTTTATACCTACACCTCCACGATGCACTACGTGCTCGAAGCCTGCGCCGAGCAGGGCAAGCAGTGCCTCGTGCTCGACCGGCCCAACCCCAACGGTAAGTACGTGGACGGGCCGGTGATGGAGAAAGGCTTCGTGTCGTTCGTTGGCCTGAACCCCGTGCCCATCCTCCACGGCTGCACGGTGGGCGAACTGGCGAAGATGATGGTTGGGGAAGGCTGGCTGGCCCGTGGCGGCCCCGCCACGGGCAAACCTGCCTCGCCAAACGCGCCCACGAAGCGCACGATGAAAGCCGCCGCTTCGACGGGCGAATCCGTCGGCGGAGCCGCGCCCGACCCCCTGCCCGACCCCGGCGCGTTTTTGACCGTGATTCCCTGCCTGAATTACACCCACCAAACGCCGTACACGCTGCCGGTGGCTCCCTCGCCCAACCTGCCCAACCAGCAGAGCATCCTGCTCTACCCTTCGATTTGCTTGCTCGAACCCACCATCGTGAGCGTTGGTCGGGGCACCGACACGCAGTTTCAGGTCATCGGCGGGCCGGACCCGGCGCTGGGTACGTACACCTTCACACCAGTTGACAAACCCGGCGCGATGAACCCGCCCCAGGAAGGCAAACTTTGCTACGGCCTCGACCTGCGCGGCGTGGATGCGAGCAACCTGGGGCTGTCGCTGCGGTACGTGATCGAGATGTACGCGAAAGCCACCGACAAGGCCAAGTTTTTCACCAGCGCGGCCTACTTCGACAAACTCGCGGGCACCGACGCGCTGCGGCAGCAACTGGTGAGCGGCAAGTCGGAAGCGGAAATGCGGAAAACCTGGAAAGCTGGTTTGGAGAAATACAAAGCCACGCGAACGAAGTACTTGCTGTATCCCTGAGTAACTCTCTTCCCCAACTTTCTCCGACCGGAGGTCGGAGCTACCTGATGACTGAAAAAATCCTCATCCTCGACTTTGGTTCGCAGTACACCCAACTCATCGCCCGGCGGGTGCGCGAATTAGCCGTGTACTGCGAAATCCATCCCTTCAACCACTTCCCCGCGCTGGACGAAACGGTCCGGGGCGTCATCCTTTCCGGCAGCCCCTGCTCGGTGCGCGATGCCGACTCGCCCCGGGTCGATTTAGAACTTTTTCGGGGAAAACTTCCCCTGCTCGGCGTGTGCTACGGTGCCCAGATGTTGGCCCACGAAGCGGGCGGCGAAGTAAAGCCCTCAACCATCCGCGAGTACGGCCGGGCCATGCTCCAGACCACCGACGACGCCGACCTGCTGCGCGGCGTGCTACCCGAAAGCCAGGTCTGGATGTCGCACGGGGATACCATCGTGAGCGTGCCGGACGATTTTCAACTCATCGGTTCCACCGACACGGTGCGCGTGGCGGCGTTTCGCATCGCGGGCGAACCGACGTTCGGCATCCAGTTTCACCCCGAAGTCACGCATTCGGTGGAAGGGAAAACGGTATTGAAGAATTTCGTCGTGGACGTGTGCGGCTGCACGCAGGACTGGACGGCGGAGAATTTTGTCGATGAAACCGTCGCCGGATTGAAGCAGAAACTCGGCGACGACCGGGTGGTGCTCGGTCTGTCGGGTGGCGTGGATTCGTCGGTGGCGGCGGTGCTGATCCACCGGGCCATCGGGCCGAACCTGTTCTGCATTTTTGTCGATAACGGCCTGCTGCGGAAAGACGAATTCGAGGGCGTCCTGGAATCCTACAAAACCCTTGGCCTGAACGTGAAGGGCGTCGACGCGAAAGCCCAGTTTTACACCGCGCTGGCGGGCCTGACCGACCCCGAAGACAAGCGCAAGGCCATCGGCAAAACCTTCATCGACGTGTTCGACGCCGAAGCCCACCGCATCGAGGGCGTAAAGTGGCTTGGCCAGGGCACGATTTACCCCGACGTGATCGAATCGGTGTCGGTGAAAGGCCCCTCGGCCACCATCAAATCGCACCACAACGTGGGTGGGTTGCCCGAAAAAATGCATTTGAAGGTGGTCGAGCCGTTGAACACGCTGTTCAAAGACGAAGTCCGGGCCGTGGGCCGCACGCTGGGCATTCCCCAGAACATCCTCGGGCGGCACCCCTTCCCCGGCCCCGGCCTGGCCATCCGGATTCTGGGCGACGTCACGCCCGAAAAAGTGGCGGTGTTGCAGGAAGTGGACGCGCTGTTCATCGACGGCCTGAAGGCCCACGGCCTCTACGACCAGGTCTGGCAGGCGGGGGCCATGCTGCTGCCCATCCAGTCGGTGGGCGTGATGGGCGACGAGCGCACCTACGAGCGGGTGGTGGCTCTCCGGGCCGTGACCAGCGTGGACGGCATGACGGCCGACTGGGCGCACCTGCCCTATGGCTTCCTGGGCGACATTTCCAACGCCATCATCAACCGCGTGAAGGGCGTCAACCGGGTGGTGTACGACATTTCGTCGAAACCCCCGGCAACGATTGAGTGGGAGTGATTTTCTTCCCAGGAAAGGGTTTAACCACAGTGGTCACGGGGTTTTAACACAGAGATCATAGAGCCCTCTGTGTCCTCTGTGCCAAACTCGGTGACCTCTGTGGTTAAAACCATCCTTGCTGTTCTCGGCCACATTGCGATTTCATGCGATGAGAAAAAGACACCGGAAGTGGTGGTGCTGTTTCTGGAAAATTACCGTTTAAATCGCCGCCTGCATCGTTTTCAACGCCTCTTCGATGGTGGGCAATTCCCGCTCGACCGCCCGGAGTGCCGTCTGCACGACGGGCCGCAATTCGTCCAGCGGTGCTTCGGCGGCGGCCAGTTCCTGGGCCTGGCTGAACCACTCGGCGGCTTGGTCGAGGCCGAGCATCTTGGCCGGTGCTTTCAGGGTGTGAGCAGCCCGTTTGATGCCGGGCACGTCGCCGTGGTTCAATGCCTGCCGCAATTCGTCGAGTTGACCGGGGGTTTGCCCGAGGTAGGCGTCGAGGAGTTCGGCCATCGCCTCGGGGTCGTCGGCGGTGATGTCGCGGAGGTAATCCAGCCGGAAGGCGTTGGAAGTACTCGGTTCAGTCTGATTGCCGACAGTCTCTGCCTCGGAATTTCCCCCTGAGGTTGCCTGGAGGTGTTTGCGAATGACCCGGAGCAACTCCTCCATCTGAAAGGGTTTTGAAATAAAGTCGTTCATTCCCACCTGGAGGGTATTTTCCCGCTCCCCGGCCAGGGCATGGGCCGTCATGGCGATGATGGGCACGGAACTCCGCAACTCGTGGCGAATGAGTCGGGTGGTTTCGTAGCCGTCCATGATGGGCATCTGAATGTCCATCAACACCACGTCGTAGGGGCGTTCCCGCAGTTTTTCGAGCGCTTTCTGCCCGTTTTCGGCTACGTCTGAGAGGTAGCCCAGGCGATTGAGCACGGCCACGGCCAGCTTCTGATTCATGACGTTGTCTTCCACGACCAGCACCCGAACCGACGAACCGGGCAAACTTTGTCCCGGCAGCATGGGGGCCAACGCCTCGGGCTGTACGTCGTGCGCCAGGGCGTACTCGATCTCCACAACGAAACAGGACCCTTCACCCAGGGAACTCTCCACCATCACCTGCCCCCCCTGCATTTCGGCCAATGATTTGACGATGTTCAACCCCAGCCCGGAGCCCCCGTACCGCCGGGTGGTGAAGGTGCTTTCCTGGCGGAATCGCTCAAACACGTGGGGGAGCACGTCGGGCGGAATGCCGATGCCCGTGTCACGCACGCTGAAGCGCACCCGTACCCGGTGTTCATTCTGAACAATGTTCTCGATGCGCACGTGCACGGCTCCCCGCTCGGTAAATTTCACGGCATTGCCCGCCAGGTTGAGCAAAATCTGGGTCAGACGGGTGGGATCGCCGAGTACGACGGACGGGATCGTCGGGTCGGTGAACAGGCTCAGTTTCAGATTTTTCTCCGCCACCGCGGGTTGGAGCATGATGCCGATGGATTCCACCAATCCGGCAATGCTGAAGGGCACCGATTCGAGTTGCAGCATGCCCGCCTCGATTTTTGAAATGTCGAGGATGTCATTGACGATGCTCAGCAGGTTTTTACTCGCCGTCCGGACGGCGTGAATGTACTCCGCCTGGTCGGGGTTAAGCGGCGTATTTTCGAGCAGCGCCGAAAAGCCCGTGATCGCATTGAGGGGCGTACGGATTTCGTGGCTCATGTTGGCCAGGAAATTCTCCTTCATCCGGGCGGCGTTTTCGGCCAGTTCTTTGGCCTCGTGCAGCCGTTCCTGGGCGCGGGTTTGCTCGGTGATGTCCTTGAGCGACATCACGACGTAGTGCAGGTTCCCGTTGCCGTCGAAAACGGGCTGGGCCGTACAACCGACCAGCGTGACCCGTTCGCCGAACCGAATCTCCATGATCTCTTCCTGGTGCTGCTTGGTGCGTAACGCCCGGTACAGGGGGCGCTCTTCCACGGGGTAGAGTTCGCCGGTGGGGTACCGGTACGCATCGAGGGGTGGAAGCGGTACGGATGTCCGTTTTGCATCCAGGTAGCTCCCCATCTGCCGATAGGCAGTCTGGTTGGCGTACAGAAACTGCCCCTGCTCGTCGGTTACGATGATGGCCGTCGGCACGGCTTCCAGGAATTTGCGCAGCCGCTGCTCGTTTTCCTGCACCTGCTCCTGTGCCCGTACCCGCTGAGTGATGTCGAGACTGGATGAAATGATGTACTGCAACTGCCTTTTTTCGTCAAAAATGGGCTGGGCCGTGTTGAAGAATACCGCCGTACGGTCGGCAAACCGCACCTCCAGGTCGTCGGCCTGGTGGGCCTGCCCCTGAAATGCCCGGTACGCCGGCCGCTCTTCCACCGGGTAAGGTTCGCCGCTTGGGTAGCGGTACACCGGCGCGGGACCCAAGACGGCTTCAAGCCCCCGCCCGAGCACCTCGTCACCAAAAATCGCCACGGCGGCGTGGTTGGCGAAGTAAAACTCGCCCTGGGCATCGGCCACCCAGGTGGCCACCGGAATTGCCTCCAGAAACTGCTTGAGGCGTTGTTCGTTTTGCCGGAGGTGTTCCTGGGCGCGCAGCCGCTCGGTCGTATCGACGATGGTCAGCACCACGTACAACAAATTGCCCCCCTCGCCGAAAACGGGCTGACCCGAAATCGAAACCAGAACCGACCGATCGGGCAGCCGCACTTCCACGTCGTCGGCCTGGCTGGCTTCGCCCCGCAAAGCCCGCGTCAGGGGCCATTCTTCGGGAGGGTACGGTGCGCCACTTGGATACCGGTAGGCATCGAACGCCTTCACAACTTCGGAGTACGACCCTGACAGGATGCCCTCGCCGAGTAAGTTGACGGCGGCGTGGTTGACGTAGTAGAATTTTCCGGAAGCATCCACCACCGCCACGGCCGCAGTGACCGCTTCAAGCGACTGCTTGAGGCGTTGTTGGTTTTCACGAAGTTGAACGTTGAGTCGCGTGCGCTCTCCCAAGCTTTCGAACAGCAGGTAAACGGCCCCCAGGATTAGAAATACGGCCGCTACGATGCCGATGAGGCCATCGCGAATGGCGTGTTGAGCCGATAGTTCGCTGGCCTGCACCCGGATGCCGAGCAGGTCGTTTTCCTCGCGCTCGACCGTCAGCAGAATTTGCTGGATGCGCTCGGTCAGTTCGCGGGTGAGCCGGAAGGTGATTTGCTGCTGGGCAGAGTCAGGGGAAAGCTGCGAACTCAGGGAGAGTTTCTGGCGGAGCAGCGATTCGAGTTCACGCAGGCGCTGTTGCTGGGCGGTGTTGTAGCGGGTCAGGGTTTGAAGTTCGCGCAGGCGCTCGTAGGCATCGTCGGCATCGCGGCCAAACTCGGTCAGAAAATACGTTTTGCCACTCAGCAGGTACCCCCGAATGTCGCTGTCCAGCGCCACCAGTTTAGCATTGACTTCGCTATTTTGCCGCAAAATCCCGTAGGTATTCACCACCCACTGGTTGGTCAAAATCAGGTCCTGGAGGCTGCGGTACGAGTTGGCCCCCACCATGAGGGTAATGAACAACCCGACTCCCAGCATCAGGGAGATTTTTGTTTTGAGGGACATCGCAACCGTTGGGGTGATAGCGGCAACCCAAACCGTAAGTTTTGGTGGAAAAAGGTGCGCGAATATGCGGAGAATCTCCCACTAAACAATACCCCCGATACCAGGCAACCTTCAGGAAATCCGGGGCAAAATCTGCTGAATTCGCTCGAAGAGCGAATCCGGATCGAAGGGTTTGAGGATAAAGCCGTTCATGCCATTCGTGCGGATGGTTTCGTCGGGGAGCACGTCGGCCGACATGGCCAGAATGGCCACATCCGCGTCAAATTCACGAATCACCCGGCTGGCACCGAAGCCGTCGAGATTGGGCATTTGGATGTCGAGCAACACCAGGTGAAACGGTTCCTGCCGGTCGTGCTCCGCCCGGACCTTGTCCACGGCGGCAGTACCGTCCTCGGCCGTTTCGACGTAGGCTCCCCGGCGGGCAAGGAATTTCCGGGCGATGAGCAGATTCAGCGCGTTGTCGTCGGCTACCAACACCCGTATTCCCGAGAGAGCAGGCGGCAGGTCGGAGTGGGTCTGGGTCATTCGTGGAAACTAAAAACACCCCAAAAGTACGGGGGAATGCGGAAAGGAAAATGGAGGAAAGAAAAAGGAGAATGAATGGCGTTTAACATTCTCCTTTTCCCCCTATTCATTTCCCAGGAGTGCCAAAATTCCTGGAGGCGTCGTCGAGCACCAGCACCCAGTCCTGCCCCTGGCCCTGCGTCGGGGGCACGAAGGTTTGTACGCCCTTGTTGTCGAACATGCCGAACGCCGTGGCCTTGCCGTCGCGGGGGTTGTACCAGTGGGCGGTGAGTTTTTCTCCCGAAATTTTCCCGAGGCTGAGCGCAATCGGCAACCCCATCGCGCTGTACGCAAACAGATAATCGCGCCCGCGCGTGGCCTGGATGTGCTCAGCCACGGCGCTGCGGGCGTCCACGAGCATCTGCTGGTCGGGTACACGGTCGAGATAGGGTCGCGACTCGATCAAGCGGCGCAGGTGTTGCATCTGGGTAGCGCCGTTGAGCGTCAGCGATTCGTTCCAGGGTTTGAGGGGCAGGTTGACGGGTTCGCGGGTTTTGTCCCACATCTGCCACACGCTGTGACAGCCGTAGGTGTGCCCGCAGGCCCCGGCAAATACGTCGAAGTAGGCGTACTTGCGCACGTCGTAGGCGTTGGAGTGACCAAGTTCCTTGGGGTTGAAGCACACGGGGTGGTCTTCGTAGATCGGCTCGCCGTCGAGCACGGGCTTCACGGGAGTCAGGGCGTACACCTCGGCCATCTTGTCGTAGTTGCGCTGGTCGCGGCAGTGGCCGTTCTGCATCATGTTGAGGTCGAGCCACTCGTCGGTGTGAAACCAGTTTGACGACGAGCCGTGGTCCACGGGCTGGGGGTGAAAGGTCATCAGGGCCTTGCCCTGCCCACCGAAGCCCTCCACGATTCCCGCTGCCATGCCCCGCCAGGTTTCCACGTCCTGCGAGCCAGGTCGGGGGTTGCGGTCGCCGCCCAGAATCCAGATCAGGTTGGTGCGGGCTTTGTACCGGTTGCCGATCCACTTGCCGTAGGCGCGGGCGTTGGCGGGGTTGAAAAATTCCGGCCCTTTGCCCCAACTGCCTTTGTTCACCTTGTCGCCCCAGGTGGGCAGCAGGCCGATGTACAGGCCGTTGCGGGCAGCCAGGTCGATCACTTCGTCCACGTGCCTCCAGTAGGCTTCGTTCGGCCTGGCGGGATCGTTGTCCAGCAGGGGTTTGTCGCCGTTGGCGTTGGGCGTGTTGATGCCGTCGAGTTCGGCCAGGGCCACGGCCTGAATGACGGTGAAGCCCTGGCTGGCGCGGGTTTTCAGGTACGTCTCGGCTTGTTCGCGGTTGAGCCGGTGAAACAGTTCCCAGGCCGTGTCACCCAGCCAGAAAAACGGCTTGTTGTCCTGGGTGACGAGGAAGCGTTGGTTGTCGGAAACTTTCAGGGCGGGCAGTTGAGCGAGGGTGGGGAGGGTAGCCAAGGAGAGGGCCACCGCGAGGAGTTTTTTCATGAGTTCAGGAAATGACGGCGAAAGGTAACAGCCGAACCGGCTTTTGGCAACAACCAACCGCCTTGCCCTGGGCTGTCGCAAAACCTTCGCCCGCCACGGGCCGTTATTCCTTCGGCGCTGTGCAAGTGCCAAGATTCTGTTTATGGATTTACACTCGACCGAACCCTTCTGGCTGCTTAAAAACGGCCTGCTCACCCCCTACCCCTCCCTCAAAACCGACCTCTCCTGCCAGGTGCTCGTCGTGGGCGGCGGCATCACCGGTGCCCTGATGGCCCACGCCCTGACCGAAGCCGGGATGGACGTGGTCGTGGTGGACAAGCGCGACGTGGCCACCGGCAGCACCGCCGCCAGCACGGCCATGCTCCAGTACGAAATCGACGTGCCCCTCCACAAACTCATCCGGCTGGTGGGCGAAGAAATCGCCGTCGGCAGCTACCGGGCCTGCGTCGAAGCCATCGACGAACTGGAAGGCCTGGCCATTCTGACGGATACCGATTGTGGATTCAAGCGCAAAAAGAGCCTGTATTTCGCCCACCGGCCCGCCGACGCGAAAATGCTCCAGACCGAGTGCGCAACCCGCCAACGGCACGGCTTCGCGGTCGAGTGGCTCGACCCGGCGGCGGCACGGCGTCGCTTCGACCTCGCCACCGCCGGGGCCATCCTTTCGGCCGACGGGGCCGAAGTGGACGCCTTCCAACTCGCCCACGGGCTGTACCGCCACGCCGTCGGCAAGGGCCTGCGCGTGTTCGACCGCACCGAAATCACGCACACGCGCCACACCAACGCGGGCGTCGAGCTCCGCACCGAGCGAGGTCACCACATCGCCGCCCGGCACGTGGTGTACTGCACCGGCTACGAATCTCAGGGGCAGTTGCCCGAAAAAGTCGTGAATCTCATCAGCACTTTCGCCGTGGCCAGCGAGCCGTTCGACGTACTGCCCGAGTACTTCGCCGAGGCCGTGCTCTGGAACACCCAAAAGCCCTACCTCTACCTTCGCACCACCGCCGACAACCGCATTCTGATCGGCGGGGCCGACGTGCCCTACCGCGATGCTCGCCGCCGCGAGGCCGTGCTGCCCCTCAAGGAAAAAACGCTCGTGCGGGCTTTCCGCAAGCTTTACCCGAACCTCGATTTCATTCCGGACCGCTCCTGGGCGGGCACCTTCGGCGAAACCGGCGACGGCCTGCCTTACATCGGCGCGCACCCGGATTTTCCGCACAGCTACTTCGCGCTGGGCTTCGGCGGCAACGGCATCACCTTCAGTGTGACGGCGGCCCGGCTCGTGCGTGACGCCCTGCTCGGCAAAACCCCGCGAGAACTGGCCTGGTACCGCTTCGGGCGGTAAGGCGGCTTTTCGTTTCTCGCCGCGTTTTGGTTTCTTTGAACCCTCAGTCATCCAACCCGTATTTCCATGAAAAAAACCACGCTCCTGCTGACCGGCCTGCTGCTTTCCACGGCGCTCCTGGCCCAAAAACGCGTTTCGCTCTTCAACGGCAAAGACCTCACGGGCTGGACGGCCCACGGCACCGAAAAATGGTACGTCGAAAACGGGGAACTGGTCTGCGAAAGCGGCCCCGACAAGCAGTACGGTTACCTTTCGACGAACAAAAACTACAAAAACTTCATCCTCACGCTCCAGTTCAAACAGGAGGCCAACGGCAACAGCGGCGTGTTCATTCGCTCGGGCATCGAGGGCGTGAAAATCAGCGGCTGGCAGGTGGAAGTGGCCCCCCTTAACCACCACACCGGGGGCATTTACGAATCCTACGGCCGGGGGTGGATCATCCAGCCCAACCCCGCCCACGAAGCCGCCCTGAAACCCGGCGAGTGGAACGAACTCAAAATCAAGGCCGACGGAGATGAGGTGACCACCTGGCTCAACGGCAACATGATGGTGCAGTTGAAGGACGAAAAAATCGGCAAAGGCGAAGGCTTCATCGCCCTGCAAATCCACGACGGTGGGGGCATCAAGGTGCGCTGGCGAAACTTCCGCCTCCGGGAACTGTAAATTGCTTTCGACCGCCGCTGGTCGCTGCCCGTTGGGTTGCCGGAATGGTTTTTGCTGAATTTTCGCCTTTAGCCAAACCCGTTTCCGGCCCTCAAACCGGAAAGTGCGAACCCACCGATTGTATCCATCGCGTACGCTTTCCGGTTGCCGATGAACCAATTTTCTACCCCCCGAATCCTGACGCTTCCACCGGGTGGGGGCGAAATGGGCGAACTTACCCGCACCTACGATTGGTCGAAAACCGCCCTCGGCCCGCCCGAAACCTGGCCCCAGAGCCTGCGCACCACGCTTGCGTTGATGCTGCATTCGGCCTTTCCCATGTTCTTGTTCTGGGGCGACGATCTCCTTTGTTTTTACAACGACGCCTACCGGCCCAGCTTGGGGCAAAACGGCAAGCACCCGGCCGTGGGCAAACCCGGCCGGGAGGTCTGGCCCGAAATCTGGGACTTCATCGGTCCCCTCATCGCGAAAGTCATGACCACCGGCGAGCCGGAGTGGTTTGAAGACCAACTCGTGCCCATTTTCCGCAATGGGCAACTCGAAGACGTGTACTGGACCTTCAGCTACAGCCCCGCTCACGGCGACGAAGGGCGCATCGCGGGGGTGTTCGTGACCTGCGCCGAAACTACCAATAAGGTTCTTGGCATTAGGCAATTAGTAGAAAGCCGCGATGAACTGAATTTCGCCGTTGAAGCGACCGAGTTGGGCGTATGGGAGTACAATCCGGCGACCAGCACGTTCAAAGGCAATGCCCGGCTCAAGGAGTGGTTTGGCCTGCAACCCGACGACGACATCCCGCTGCCTCTGGCCCTGGCCGTCATCGCCGAAGCCGACCGGCCCCGCGTGACGGCGGCCATCGAGCGGGCCTTGCAACCCGAGTCGGGCGGGCAGTACGACATTGAGTACACGGTAATCCACCCCCCAACCGGCTACAAGCGGCGGGTACGGGCGAAGGGCCGGGCCTGGTTCAACAACGAAAAAACCGCCTACCGCTTCAACGGCACGCTCCAGGACGTTACCGACCGTGAACGCGCCGAAACCGCTCTGCGCGAGAGCGAAGCGCGTTTCCGCCGGTTGACCGACACCATGCCGGCCATCCTCTGGCTGACCGACCCTGATGGCCGCTGCACCTACCTCAACGCCCAGTGGTATGCCTACACCGGCCAGACCCCAGCCGAGGCAGAAGGCTCTGGCTGGCTCAATGCGACTCACCCCGACGACAAATCCGAAGCCGGGCGGCTGTTTCTGGACGCCAACGTACGCCGGGAATCGTTCAGGCTGGTTTACCGCCTACGCCGCCACGACGGCGCCTACCGGTGGGCCATCGACCAGGCCCGCCCGCGGTTCAGCATCGAGGGCGCTTACGAGGGCATGATTGGCACCGTCGTGGACGTTCACGACCAGAAAACGGCCGAAGACGCCCTTCGGGCTAGTGAGCAGCGCTTCCAGGCCGCCGTCGCCGCCGTGCAGGGCATCCTGTGGACCAACAACGCCCAAGGTAAGATGGAGGGCGAGCAGCCAGGCTGGGCCGCGCTGACGGGCCAGCGGTACGAGGAATACCAAGGTTACGGTTGGGCCAACGCCGTCCACCCCGACGACGCCCAGCCGACCATCGACGCCTGGAAGGAGGCTCTTCAACGGCGCGGCACGTTCGAGTTTGAGCACCGGGTGCGGGTGCAATCGGGCCAGTGGGAGTTGTTTTCAATCCGCGCCATTCCGCTGCTTAACCCCGACGGCACCCTCCGCGAGTGGGTCGGCGTCCACACCAACATTACCCGGCAGCGTAAGGCCGAAGCGGCCGTTCGCGCCAGCGAGGCCAAACTCCAGTCGCTGATTGCCGCCGCACCGGTGGCCATTGGGCTGTTTGTGGGCCAGGATTTGATCGTCGAACTACCCAACCAAACCTTCATCGACATCGTCGGCAAAGGCCCGGACATCGTGGGAAAGCCCCTGCGCGAGGTCATGCCCGAACTCGTCACCGAAAACCAGCCCTTCCTGCAAATTCTCGACGACGTTTTTACTTCCGGAAAGCAGTTCCACAGTTTCGGCTCCCAGGTGAAAATCGTCCAGCACGGGGTGATGAGTTACAACTACTACAACATCACCTACACGCCGCTTTTCGACGAAAACGGCAAGGTGTACGCCATCCTCGACATTGCCGTGGACGTGACCGGGCAGGTACTCGCCCAGCAAAAGTTGGAGGAAACCGAAGCCGCCCTCCGCGGAGCCATCGAACTGGCCGAATTAGCCACCTGGAGCATGGACGTCGGGCAGGGTATCTTTACGTATTCGCCCCGGTTTATGGAGTGGTTGGGCTTTTCGGAAAATACCAAAGACCTCGACGGTGCCTACAACCCGCTACCCGACGAATACCGCCAGCCCGTGATTGAAGCACTGGCAGCCGCCGTCGCGCCCAACGGACCGGGGATTTATGAAAACGAGCACCCCATCATTAACCGGCTCACGGGGCAAGTGCGCATCATCCACGCCCAGGCGCAGGTCGTGTACGACGCCTCGGGAAAACCCGCATTTCTGAATGGCACGGCCCGCGACGTCACCAAGCAACGCCAACTCCAGCAGGAACTCGAACGGCAAGTGCAGGAGCGTACCCAGCAGTTGCAGGCCACCATCGGCGAGTTGGAGCGTTCCAATCAGAACCTGCAACAGTTCGCCTACGTGGCTTCGCACGACTTGCAGGAGCCGTTGCGCAAAATTCAGCAGTTCGGCGACCGGCTGAAAACCCGGTACGCCGAGCGCCTCGGCGACGGCACGGACTTCATCGACCGGATGCAAAACGCCGCCAGCCGGATGTCGGTGCTCATCGCCGACCTGCTGAGTTTTTCGCGCATTTCCACCCAACGCGACACCAGCGCCGCAGTTTCCCTCGATGAAGTCGTGGAGGTAACCCTCCACGACCTAGACCTGGTCATTGCCGAAACGGGCGCTCACGTAACCGCCGGACCGTTGCCCCCGGTGCGGGGCGATGCTTCCCAACTGAGCCAACTTTTTCAGAACCTGCTCAGCAACGCGCTCAAGTTTCGCCGCCCCGGCGTACCACCGGTGGTCACCATCACGGCCCACCGGATGGCCGCCGCCGACCTGCCCGCGACGGTCCGGCCCACCCAGGTTGCCGCTATGTACCACCGCATCGACATCACCGACAACGGCATCGGCTTCGAGCCGCAATACGCCGAACGCATTTTTCAGGTATTTCAGCGGCTCCACGGCCGGAGCGAATACGCCGGCACGGGCATTGGCCTGGCGATCTGTGAAAAAGTAGCGGCCAACCACGGTGGAGCCATCGCGGCCCAGAGCCAGCCGGACGAGGGGGCGACGTTCAGCGTGTATCTCCCGGTTTCGGATATGGGTTGACGGATTCCGTAAACAAAACGCCCCGCATCGACTGCTCGATGCGGGGCGTTTGCTTTGGGAAAAAGGCGATGACTTATGCCACCTCTTCAATCTTCTTTTTTACTGAGATTGTCAGCGCTTCGGCTTCGCCATCATGGTCGGCCAGAATGACGTCGCCTTCGCTCAAATCGCCTTTCAGGATTTCCTCGGCCACGGGGTCTTCGAGGTACTTCTGAATGGCCCGGTTGAGCGGGCGGGCGCCGTACTGCGGGTCGTAGCCCTTGGCGGCGAGGAAGTCCTTCGCCTTCTCGGTCAGTTCGACGGTGTACCCCAAGCTCGTGATGCGGGCGAACAATTTACGGAGCATCAGGTCGATGATCTGATGCAGGTGTTCGCGCTCCAGCGAGTTGAAAATAATCACGTCGTCGAGGCGGTTGAGGAATTCGGGCGAAAACGCCTTCCGCAGCGCGCTCTGAATGGTGTTTTTCATCAATTCGTCCTGGTTCTCCGAACGGGCTTTGGTGGCGAAACCGATGCCCGTGCCGAAGTCCTTCAGGTCGCGCACCCCGATGTTGGAGGTCATGATGACGATGGTGTTCCGGAAATCCACCCGGCGGCCCAGGCCGTCGGTCAGAATGCCGTCGTCGAGCACCTGGAGCAGGATGTTGAACACGTCGGGGTGGGCTTTTTCGATTTCGTCGAGCAGCACCACCGAGTACGGCTTGCGGCGGATTTTCTCCGTCAACTGCCCGCCTTCTTCGTAGCCGACGTAGCCCGGAGGCGCACCGACAAGGCGGCTCACGCTGAATTTCTCCATGTACTCCGACATGTCGATGCGCACCAGGGCGTCGTCCTTATCGAAGAGGTACGTGGCCAGCACCTTCGCCAGTTCGGTTTTCCCGACGCCCGTGGGGCCGAGGAAGATGAACGAACCAATGGGTTTCTTGGGGTCTTTCAGGCCCACGCGGGTGCGCTGAATCGCCTTGACGAGTTTCTCGATGGCTTTTTCCTGCCCGATGACGCGGCCCTTGAGTTCCTCGCCCATGTTGAGGAGCTTGGTGCCTTCGTTGGCGGCCACGCGGTTCACGGGGATGCCCGTCATCATTGCCACCACTTCGGCCACGTTTTCTTCGTCGACGGTGTAGCGCTTCTGCTTGGTTTCTTCTTCCCAGGCGATTTTGGCCTTTTCCAACTGGTCGATGAGGCGCTTTTCTTTGTCGCGAAGCTGGGCGGCTTCTTCATACTTCTGGCTCTTGACGACCTGGTTCTTTTCTTTCTTGATGTTCTCGACCTGCTCTTCGAGCTTGAGGATGTCCTCGGGCACGGAGATGTTCGAAATGTGCACGCGGGCACCGACTTCGTCAAGCACGTCGATGGCCTTGTCGGGCAGGAAGCGGTCGGAGATGTAGCGCTCCGAAAGCTTCACCGCCGCCTCGACGGCTTCGGACGTGTAGTTAACGTGGTGGTGGTCTTCGTACTTGTCCTTGATGTTGTTCAGGATTTCGATGGTTTCGTCCACCGACGTCGCGTCGACCATCACCATCTGGAAGCGCCGGGCCAGGGCACCGTCTTTTTCGATGTACTGCCGGTACTCATCGAGCGTGGTGGCCCCGATGCACTGAATGTCGCCGCGGGCCAGCGCAGGCTTGAACATGTTGGAGGCATCAAGCGACCCCGACGCGCCGCCGGCCCCGACGATGGTGTGGATTTCGTCGATGAACAAAATCACCTCGGGCGATTTTTCGAGTTCATTCATGACGGCCTTCATGCGCTCCTCAAACTGCCCCCGGTACTTGGTGCCGGCCACGAGCGAGGCGAGGTCAAGCGTGACGACGCGCTTGCCGAACAGCACCCGGCTGACTTTTTTCTGCACGATGCGCAGGGCCAGGCCCTCAGCGATGGCCGTCTTGCCGACGCCCGGTTCACCAATCAGAATCGGATTGTTTTTCTTGCGGCGGCTGAGGATTTGGGCCACGCGCTCAATTTCTTTCTCCCGACCCACGATGGGATCGAGTTTGCCGACTTCGGCAAGTTTCGTCAGGTCGCGACCGAAATTGTCGAGCACGGGCGTGCGGCTTTTTTCGTTGCCCTGCTTGCCCGACTCGCGGCTCGACGAACTGCTGCCGAACATCCGGGCGTCGTCGCCGTCGTCGTCGGTATCCGGCCCGGCGGTGATGTTGGGGTTCGATTGATACTCAATCATTTCCTTAATGACTTCGTAGGTGACCTGAAACTTATGCAGAATCTGCGTGGCGATGTTGTCTTCGTCGCGCAGAATGGCCAGCAACACGTGTTCGGTGCCAATAAGCTGGGTTTTGAACACCTTGGCTTCGAGGTGCGTCATTTTGAGCACCTTTTCCGACTGGCGGGTGAGGGGAATGTTCTGGAGGTTTTTGACGGTGTACGTCGCGGTGCCTTTGGTGGCCTGCTCGACGGTCATGCGGAGTTCGTCGAGGTTGATGCCCAATTTCTTCAGCAGCGCCACGGCCACGCCTTCGCCCTCGCGGATCATGCCCAGCAGGAGGTGCTCGGTGCCGATGTAGTCATGGCCCAGCCGCAGGGCTTCCTCCCGGCTGAGTTGAATGACTTCCTTCACTCTATTCGAAAATTTGGCTTCCATTCGATGGATGTTGATTCGTGGATGGACGTGTCGGTGGGTTCACCCCTGCCCCCTCAAGGGGTATTCAATGCCTGCACCTTCGGGAAAATACCCCCTTAAGGGGGCAGGGGGTGCGTTGCGATTTCCTAACAGCAACCTTTCCTGCTTTGTTCACCCGGCTGCCGATTGGGTTAAAATTCGCCGGGCCTGGGGACCTTGGTTGAACAATAGATCGAGGATACTCAAATTTGGAAAAAACCGTTCCCGGTTTGCACCCTCTTCAGAAGGCAGCCCGAACACGTGCCGGTAGGCAACAGGGCGGTAAAAAGAACGTTCCCCAAACGGTCGCTTCGGATGAATCAGGTTGCGTGCATCGACAACATGCTGGTTTTCAACGGAAAAATAGTGGTCAGTTGGCGTAATCGTTTTTTTCAACCCCAGAAATTGAAGACAGATTGTCAGCAATTCGTAATTGAGATCGAACAAAAAGGCAGGACGCTTCTGGAAAACCCGCTCAAACGCCTCGCCGTAATGCACAAAATACGGCGCTTTGCCGTACGCGGTTTGGATGGCCCGCCGGTGGCGGTTCAGCCAGGGCTGTCGGTAATCAATCCGGGCTTCGCGGATGGGCACTTTCGAGCGCCCTTCCACCACCGGTACGATGAGCGTGTCCAGACCCTGGGCGGTCAGAATCCGGCAGCGGTTGCGCCAGGTCTGCTTTTGAAACAGTTCGTGCCCTTCCAACCAAACCGGCTCGTGAGTCAGTACCGCCGTCATGTATTCCAGGCTGGGCAGGTAATGCAGGTCGAGTACAATTCCGCGGGCTGGCGGCGGGGTGGTCAAAAACACTTTTGAAAGAAAAAGAAGAAAATTGAGGTCTGCAAAACTTTTCAAACTTTTGTACCAAAAAACGCCCGCCGCCGCCCATTGGTTGTTCTTCTCCGCGCCCGAATGGTATTTTTCCGCGTTATTTCCCGCCTGCCACTCCGCTTGTTGTACTGGTTCTCGGATTTTTTGTACGTGCTGTTGCGGTACGTCGTTCGCTATCGCTGGTCGGTGGTTCACCAAAATCTACAAAACGCCTTTCCCGAAAAAACGCCCGCCGAACGCCGCCGCATCGCCGACGCTTTTTACCGCAACCTGACCGACGTGTTCGTCGAAACGATCAAGGGCCTGACCATTTCGGCGGAGGAACTCCGGCAGCGGGTTCGGTTTACCAATCCGTCCGTTTTCCAAGCACATCTCGACATCGGCCACACCGTGCTCATCATGACCTCGCACCAATGCAATTGGGAATGGCAGTCGCCCGGTGCGCGGCTGCTCGGCCCCGCCGTCGATGTGGTGTATCAGCCCCTGACCAACGCATTTTTTGACCGGCTCATGCGGCAGATTCGGGGCCGGTTTGGCATCACGCCGATTCCGATGCAGGGTCTGCTCCGCGACATGGTCAAGCGCCGCAACCAGCTTCGGCTCATCGGCCTTGTGGCTGACCAGGCCGCCCCACCGGATACCGCGCACTGGACGAGTTTCCTGAACCAGGAAACCGACTTTTTCGTCGGCACGGACAAATTGGCGCGGCAGTTTGGTTGTCCAGTTCTGTTCGTCGAAATGCGCCGTTTGCGCCGGGGATATTACGAACTCGTGCTGCACTCACTGGCCGAGCCACCGTACGACGGCCTGCCGCCGCTGTCAATCATCGAAAAATACGTACGGAAGCTGGAGGAGAGCATCCGGGCGAATCCATCCGACTGGCTATGGTCGCACCGGCGGTGGAAGCACCGGCGGAAGTGATGTTTGGCCACGTCGTGTCATGGGCGCCGCGCGGCGTCCGCTACGGTGTTGACTGGTAAACAATTCGTTGCGTTCTTGGTCTTGTTACGGTGAAACCTTAGTCATGAAACACGCCCCCTTCCTGTTCCTCGCTACCGGTCTGCTCCTGGCCTGCCAGCCCAAATCGGGTACCCCTCCCCCACCCGCTTCGCCCGAACTGCGCAACGCCCTCGCTTCGTTCGAGGTCGCCGATGGGTTCACGGTCGAACTCGTCGCCGCCGAGCCGCTGATTGCCGACCCCGTGGCGATGGAAATCGACGAAGACGGGCGGATGTACGTGGTGGAAATGCACGGCTACCCGCTCGATTTGAGCGGTTCGGGCAAAATCAAGCTCTTGAAAGACACCAACGGCGACGGCTACCCCGACCGGAGCACGGTGTTCGCCGAGGGGCTGAAATTGCCCACGGGCCTCCTGCGCCACCAGCGGGGCGTGCTCGTCACCGACGCCCCGGACGTGTGGTACCTCGAAGACACCAACGGCGACGACCGAGCCGACGTGAAGCGGAAAATCCTGACCGGCTTTGCGCTTTCCAACCCCCAGCACAACCTCAACACGCCCGTCTTCGGCCCCGACAACTGGATTTACCTCGCCCACCAGTGGGCCATCACGCCGACCGTCTGCAAGGAACAGTTCAGCGACGAGGGAACCGAGGTATTTTTTCCGGAAAAACCCGACGGCCCCCGCCTCGGCACAAACGGCGACGACCGCAACGTGCGATTCAAACCCGACAGCCACGAACTGGAAGCCCTCTCGGGCGAAAGCCAGTTCGGTCACACCTTCGATGCCTGGGGCCATCATTTCCTGGTCGAAAACGCCCGCCACGCCTACCAGGAAGTGCTCGCCGCCCGCTACCTGAAACGCAACCCCCACCTGCTCGTGTCGGAAGCCGTGCAGGATCTGCCCGACCACGACGAAGCCCACGGCAATGCCTGCGAGGTGTTTCCCATCACCGAAAACCCGAACCATCAGTTGCTGACCGACGTGGGCGTGATGACCTCGGCCTGCGGCATCACCTGGTACGGGGGCGGGGCCTTCCCCAAACCCTACGACCGCGACCTGATTTTCGTGGCCGAACCCGTGCATAACCTCGTTCACGTGGACAAGTTGAAACCCCAGGGCGCGAGCTTCGTAGCGAGCCGGGTCGAGGAGAAAAAAGAGTTTCTGGCCTCGAAAGACGCTTGGTTCCGGCCCGTCAATTTCTACGTTGGGCCAGACGGGGCGCTGTACGTAGTGGATTATTACCGGAAAATCGTGGAGCACCCGGAGTGGATGTCCGACGAGGTGAACCGCTCCGGGGCGCTCTACCACGGCACCGACAAAGGCCGGATTTACCGCATCGTGCCCAAAAACGGCCTGCCGATGGACTGGCTGGGCAAGCTCAATTTGTCGAAAAAATCGGACGAGGAATTGGTGAAACTGCTCGAACACGAAAACACCTGGTGGCGCCGCACCGCCCAGCGGCTGCTGTTTGAACGAAAAACCACTGCCGTAGAGGCCCTCCGCCGGATCGCCCTCCGAAGCGAACTCGCCGAAGCACGGGTCCCGGCGCTCTGGCTACTCGATGGCCTCGGCCACACGAGCGAGGACGTGCTCGCAGCCAACCTCCAGCACGCTACCCCCGGAGTCCGGCAGGTGGCCCTGCGCATCGCCGAGGCGCGGTTGAAGGAGTTTCCGGGTTTGGAAAAAATCCTTGTTGCGATGGTCGACGACGCGGACACGGGCGTGCGGTTTCAACTGCTCTGCTCGCTGGGTTTTGTCCAGAGTCAGCAAGCCGCACAGGCCCGGCTCGCTCTGCTTTCCCACGATTTGAGTGACAAGTGGGTGCAGTTCGCGGCGATTTCGGCGGCAGCGGGCCGGGAAATGGAATTGTTTCAACTCGCCGCCCAACGCTTCGGCGGGCAGCCTTCCGAAGCGAAGGCCACGTTTTTTGCCTACCTCGCCGCCACGATTGCCAACGCCGATCAGCCCGCCCAACTGGCGAAACTCGTCAACCTGACTACCGCCACCGACACCACCGGGGCCTGGTGGAGGGCCGCCGCACTGTCGGGGCTGGAACGGCTCTGGCGGCACCGCCCGCCTACCGTGCCCCTGGCCGACGAACCCAAACTGGCCCTGCTCCGCCTGACCGAAACCGCCGCTGCCGACCTCCGCCGCGCCGCCCTCGACCTGCTCGGCACCACCGGCCTGCCCGCTTCGCCCGCCGTGGCCGAGGCCCTCGACCGGGCCACTCACACCGCCGCCGACCCGACCGCCAGAGCCGACCTTCGCGCCGACGCGGTGCGCCTGCTCGCGCTGCGCAACCCCGTTGCCCACCAGCCCACCTTCGAGCGGCTGCTGGCCACGCCACAGCCCCTGCCCGTGCGGCAGGCCGCCCTCACCTCGCTCGACGCCTGCGCGGGGTCGGGGTCGTTCGTGCTGAAAAACTGGAGTGCGTTGCCCAAAGAAATCCAGGACCGGGCGGTTGATGTGCTTCTCCGCTCGCCCCAGCGGGCGCACCAACTCCTCGACGCCGTGGCGGCGAAGGTCGTTTCGCCCGAAACCATCGGCTGGCGGCGCACGGTGCGGCTGATGAACAACGACGATGTGGCCGTGCGCGCCCACGCCCGGAAAGTCCTCGCCGTCGATGGCCTCACGCGGGAGAGCGTGCTCGGCAGCTACCGCCCGGCTCTCCGTCGCTCGGGCGACGGGGCGAAAGGCGAAAAGATTTTCGCCCGCGTCTGCGCCGGGTGCCACCGGCTCGACGGGCAGGGCGTGGCCTTCGGGCCGGATTTGGCTTCCATCCGCAACCGCGACGCGGGGGCGATTCTTCAGGAAATCATCGTGCCCAACCACTCCATCGCCGACAAGTACGAGTACTGGCACCTGACCTTGAAAAACGGCCAGACCGCCGAGGGCATCATCGCCGCCAAGACCGGCACGACGCTCACCCTCCGCCAGCTCGGCGGGCAGGAGCAGGTCATCGCGCGCGCCGACGTGAAAAACCTGGAAGCCTCGAAAACCTCGGCCATGCCCGACGGGCTGGAAAAAAGCATCAGCGTGGCCGAGATGGCGGATTTGTTGGCTTACCTGAAGAAAGGAAAGTAGTCATCACATCACCCGGAACCACGGGGCCAGCCGCCAGCAGGCGCGGGCGTCGGTCAGCCCGGCACCCAGGTCTTCGCCCGGCGGCACTTTCTCGAACAAAATGGCGATGGGGTGCGCGGGCAGGGCTTCGCTGGGCTCGAAGTAAAAGCGCCAGCTCGTGCGCGTTACGTCGCGCATCACGCGCACGGTCACTTCCGGAACGGGGTGTTCGTGCGCGTCGGGCAACTGGGCCAGGGCGTCGTCGTATTCCTGCCGGGTGATGATGAGGCGTGCGTTGTTCATGACGGTTGGTAAGCTAGCAGGTTTTCCGAAAAGCCACCTGCTTTCCTCTGGCTAAACTACGTTTTTCAGGCTAAAATTCGGCACAAAGCGGCAAGTTTTCGTTTCAGGACTCCCCAGAAAACCAAAAACCGCCCGGAGCGTGCTCCGGGCGGCATCTTTCGGGAAAGGGGTGGGTGAAGTTAGTTCGCAAAAAGTTGCGCAACGTTCAGCAGGATGATGCCCAGGTTGACCACCAGACTCGACACGAACACCGGCAGCACCACCCGCACCGACAGAGCCGACAGGATGGGAACCAGCACGGCGAACGAAGTCATCAGGGCCACGGCAAACTGCCAGTCGCCGCCCCCGGCCAGCGACATGGTCCAGAGCACAAGCGGGGCAATGACGGTGGTCTGGGCCAGCAGCGCGCTGAACGACCAGGCCATGCCGTTTTTCTCGGCAGTTTTGAAGAATGAACCGCTCGCCGACTTCGGCGTAGCCTGGGAAACGGTCGGAATCGAAAGCGTGGGCTGGGCGGTCGGGAAGGCTGCGGTTTTCATAATCGGTCGTTGTTTGAGTGTGTTTGACGACCCAAAATTGGCGGTTCCACCCCGCCTGCCGAATGACGAAAGTCACTCCAAAAACTGATTCGCAGCGCCACCCAGTTGCCTACAGAAATTCGTCCAGATCACCCAACCCCTGCCGGATGATTTCAAACTCGTCGGTGGTGGCGTCCACGATGGTCGAAGGTACGTTTTGCCCGTAGCCCCCGTCGATGACCACGTCCACGAGGTGCTGGAATTTCTCGAAAATCAGTTCCGGGTCGGTCGAGTACTCCACGATGTCGTCGTCGTCGTGGATGGACGTGGTGATGATGGGGTTGCCCAGTTCCTGCACGAGCAGGCGGGGAATGTCGTTGGCAGGCACCCGGATGCCGACGGTTTTCTTCGACGTGTTCAGGAGTTTCGGCACCCGTCCGCTGGCTTCGAGCACGAACGTGAACGGCCCCGGCAGGGCCTTTTTCATCAGCTTGAACGCCGGATTCGACACCCGCGCGTAGTCGGAAATGTGGCTCAAATCGTAGCAGATGAACGAAAAATCGGCCTTCTGGGGCTTGATGCCCTTGATGCGTGCCACGCGCTCGACAGCCCGGGCGTTGTGAATGTCGCAGCCCAGGCCGTACACCGTGTCGGTGGGGTAGATGACCAGCCCGCCGCCGCGCAGCACCTCGGCCACCTGCCGGATGCGCCGCAGGTCGGGGTTTTGGGGGTAGAGTTTGAGGAAATCGGCCATGCGTTCAACGTTTAGAGTTCAGAGTTTGGGGTTCAGGGTTTTTGTAGCGCTGTCCGATCTAAACCCTGAACTCTGAACCCTAAACCAATTTATCAGCCGCAAATAAAACCGATAAAACCTGTGCACCGGCACCCGCGCCCGGCAGGCCACGAGCACGAACCAGGAAAGCGGTCCGGGTTTCCCGAGCAATCCAAAAAAGCCTTCCGCCAGCGCGAAGTGGTGCATGTACCAGCATTGACGCAAAAAATACCGCACCCGAAAACGCAACGCGCTGCGTTCATCGTCGGTCCGACAGAGCGTTTCTGCCTTCCGGCACACCGCCAGCGCCGAGGGAAGCAGCGGGTTTCGTGCGTTGTAAAACTGGCTTCCCAGTGACGTACGCAGCATTCGTTTTTCGGTTAGAATTTCGTTTTGAAAACCATACTGCCAGTTTCGGGCCGAACGGACCCAAAAATCAAAATCCTCGTAGGCCAGAGTTTCGTCGTAACCACCCAACTCGTCAAAAATGGTTCGTCGCACGAGCATGGTCGGGGCGCAGACGGGGCGGTGGCGGATCAGGGTAGCGAACAGGTCGCCTTCGGGCACGGCAGTGGGCGTCTTCCCCGATTCATTCACCGGAAAATACGTGCCGGTCTGTCGTCCGGTTTCGTCGATGAAGGCGGCGTTGTGAAACAGCACGCCCACGCCGTCACCCGCGTGCCGGAAGCCAGCCACCTGCCGGGTGAGGCGGTCGGGCAGTAGCCGGTCGTCGGCGGCGAGGTCGAGGATGTAGTCACCGCGGGTTTGGCGCAGGGCGAGGTTGAAGGCCCGGCAGTTGCCGACGTTTTCCCGCAAAAAAATCGCGTTGGTTTCGGGATGCTCGGCTACGAAAGCCCGGATTTGGGCCGCACTGTCGTCGGTGCTGGCGTCGTCCACCACAAGCAGTTCGAGGGCCGGGTACGTCTGGGTCAGAACCGAATTGAGGGCCTGCCGGACGAACGGGCCGTGGTTGTGGCAGAGGCAGATGACTGAAACGAGTGGGAGTTGCACCAGAAAATTTTCGGAGAAGCGTTAAACCGCCCCGAACCTACGCATTTCTAAGCCCTGGAGTTTCACCCCAAAATCTCGTATTCTTTATGAAAAAAGTTCTCCTGCCCGCGCTCAAAGCGCTGGCCCTGGCCGTGGCCTTGCTGGCCTGTCAGAAAACGGGTACCGATCCCAGTGCGACCGACCTGGTCGCCGTGGAAGACGCGAACGAAGCGACCGCCGCCGAAGATGACATCGCCGCGCTGTTCGACGACGCGCCAGGGGATTTTTTCCTAGCCACCCCGCCCGACGAAACCCATGGCCTGACCAACCTCCGCCGGACACCCGATTTCTGCGGGGCTACCGCCACGCTGACCAACCTGCCCGGTGGTGGCCTGCGCACGACGGTGGATTTCGGAGCCGGACAAACCTGCGCCGACGGCACGACCCGGAAGGGCAAACTGACCATTGATTTCGTACCCGGCACGGGCCGGGAGTTTACCCGCACGATAACGTTTGAAAACTACGCCGTCAACAACCGCACCCTGAACGGCACGACCGAAGTGACGATGGAAGGCCTCGCCGACAACCGGGTGCGGACGGCCATCAAAAACCTGCAAATCACGAAAGACGGGCGTACCATTACGTTTACGAGCAACAAAACCCGCACCTACGACCGCAAGGGCACGCTGGCCCCCAACGACGACGACATCACCATCGAAGGCAGCAGCAGCGGGATGGGTTCCGATGGCAAGGGCTTCAGTGCCGTCATCGGCACGCCAATTCTCATCAAAAATTCGTGTGGACGGCAAAACCGCGTGCCGGTGGCGGGCATCGTCCATGTGACGCCCACGGGCAAGTCGCTACGCACGGTCAATTACGGCAACGGCACCTGCGACCGGGAATACACGGTAACCATTGACGGACAGATGGTTACGAAAGAGTTTGGAAAGCGGTGAAACGTGTGTAGTTCGTGGTTGGTGGTTTGGCGTTGCAGGGCCGACACGATAAACCACCAACCATGAACTACACACGTTTCACCGCACTGTTAACAAACGTTAAATTTAGTTTTCAAGCCAACCGGACTGGCACGTTTTTCGTTAATGTGTCAGAAAGTCAATGATTGAGAGTGGTTCAGCCACTCGGCTCAAACGACTTTTTGAGCAAGATTCTCCGACATTGATTTTTTTATGGGTTAGGGTTACTGAACTGCCGCGCTCCTTTGGGGCGCGGCAGTTTTTTTATGCCTTCTCCTCTCCCTTGCCCCGCGCCGCCGCATCAAGGCTGGCGTTGATTTCAAAACCCAGGATCAGGATCAGCGAGACGAGGTAGAGCCACACCATCAGGGCGATGAGCGTGCCGACGGCTCCGTAGAGGCGGTTGTAGGAGGCAAAATTGGCCAGGTAAAAGGAGAAGCCGTTGGTGACCAGAATCAGCAGCACCGAGGCCACAACCGAACCGACGTTGACGAACCGCCACCGCTGCGGCAGCGACGGCCCCCACTGGTAAATCAAGGACACGGCCACGAAAAACACCGCGAACACGATGAGGTAACCCAGCCACTGGATGGTGTAGGTGGTGAAGTCGGGCGAGAACGCCAGGAAGGTATCCACCAGCAGCCGCCCGACGATGAGCACGGCGATGGCGAAAAACAGGATGAACACGAGCACGGCCGTGAGCAAAAAGCCCACGAGTCGGGCTTTGAGAAAACTCCGCTGCTCCACCACGTGGTCGGTCATGTTGAAGGCCCGCATCAGGGCCATCATGCCGCTGGTGGCGGCGTACACGGCCAGTAAAAAACCGATGGAGAGCACGTTGCTGTTGCGGCGGCTGACGATGTCGGAAATGGTGGCTTCGGCTTCCTGAAAAATTCCCCGGGGGATGACCCCTTCGAGGAAGTGCATGATCTGCACGTCGAAATTCCGGATGGGAATGAACGGAATCAGCGTGAACAGAAAAATAATGGCCGGAAAAATGGCCAGCGTGAAGTTGTACGCCACCGACGCCGCCCGCTGGTCGATGTCAAACTTCATCAGCTTGCTCCACAGAATCTTCAGCACCTGCCACACGGTCACGCCGCGGTCGTCGAGGCACCAGCTTTCCAGCCAGCGAATCACGGTCCGAACGAGGGGCCACTGGCTGACGGGTTTCACGGCTGAAAAAACGGGGTAAGTTTCTGAATCAATTCCGGCGGCGCGGGCATGGGCCGCTGGTTGGCCGCTCGCACGAACACGAGCGTGGTCTGGCCCGTGTTGAGCAGCGTCCCGGCTTCGTTGCGCACTTCGTACTCAAATTCGATGCGGGCCGTGGGCCGCTTGACGATGCTGGTGCGGATGGTCAGCAAATCATCGTACCGCGCGGCCTGGATGTACCGGCAGTGCAGGTCGTACACGGGCATGTACACGCCCGAGGCTTCGAGTTCGCGGTAATGAAACCCCAGGCTACGGAGGGCCTCCACCCGCCCAATTTCGTACAGCCGTCCGTAATTGCCGTAGTACACGTAGCCCATCTGGTCGGTATCGGCGTAGCGGACGCGGTAGGTGGTTTCGTGGATGAACATGAGTTGAGTTTGAAGTTTGTTGGTTGAAGTTTGTAGTTCATTGCTGATTAAGAACTACAAACTTCAACCAACAAACTCGGAACTACTTTTTGATTCCCAACCGATCCAGCGCCGCCTGGTAGAGGCGGGCGTTGACGAGGTGATCGGTGAGGTTGGTGGCAAACAGGTGGGTGCCGTTGAGGTCGGGGCTAGCGCAGAAGTACAGGTACTGGTGCGATTCGGGGTTGAGCACGGCGTCGATGGAGCGGGGATCGGGCAGGTTGATGGGTCCCGGTGGCAGGCCGGTGTGCACGTAGGTGTTGTAGGGGGAATCAAACATCATCTGCTTGCGCAGCAGCCGCTTGATGCCGAAATCGCCGATGGCGTAAATCACCGTTGGGTCGGCCTGCAGGGGCATGTTGGCCCGCAACCGATTGAGGTACACGCCCGCCACTCGGGGTTTTTCGGCTTGACTTTTCGTTTCGGCTTCGACGATGGACGCCAGCACCGACACTTCGACGGGCGTCAGGTTCAGGGCGTTGGCTTTTTCCTTCCGCTCCGCCGTCCAGAATTTATCGTACTCCGATTTCATCCGGCCCATCAGCTTTTCGGCAGGGGTCGTCCAGAACACTTCGTAGGTGTTGGGCAGAAACATCGCCATGATGGTGGCGGGCGTAAAGCCGTAAAACCGCGTGACCGAGTCGCTGTCGAGCATCCGGGCGAATTCCAGCGAATCGAATTCGAATTTCGTCCCGACTTTGTGAATCAAATCGCTCTTCAGGCGGATGTTGTTGAAGGTGAGCCGCACGGGCGTCTGGTTGCCGGAACGGAGCAGTTTCACCGCGTCGTAATTGCCCATGTCGGGGCGGATGCGGTACCGCCCGGCCTTGACCAATTCGGGGTATTTCATGGCTTTGGCTAGAAACCGGAACGTGGTCTGGTCGTTGACGATCCGGTGTTTGTTGAGCGAATCGAGCACCTGCTGGTAGGTGGCCCCGGTGGGAATGAGCAGGTAAAAATCCTGCTCGGAATTGGTATTTAGGTTGGGCGTCCGGAACATCTGCCAGACGTAAAAGGAAAACGATGCGGCCAGCAGCGAGAAGGCGATGACGAGGGTTTTCCAGATGTTTTTTCGTTCGAACATGGGAGTTGAGTAATCGTTACCCGTCCAGGGTTGATGGAGTGTGGATGCGAGCAATTAACGAATAACCATCAACCTGTAACCAATTCAACACTAAACTTCGCCCCAACCTCGCGCAAATTCGCTACGACCGGGTCGAGGAGCGGGATGCCCTCCACCCGGAGGCGGGCTTCGGTTTCGCGCTCGGGGTCGCCGGGCACGAGCACCCGCTGGCCTTCGACGGCCTCGGCGGCGCGGAAGCGGCGAATCCAGGTGTCCATGTGGGCCTTGAATTCGGCGGCGGGCCGGAAGGCATCCACCCGCATCGCCCCGACGAAGTGGCCCGTGCCCCGCCCCACGCTTTCACCCGCCTGCATGAAGCCTGCGGTGGCAAACGGCGGCACCCACGGCCCGTAATTGGCCCCCGACAGCACCCCCGACAAAATATCCACCACGGCCCCCAGGCCGTAGCCCTTGTGGCTGCCGTGTTCGCGGTCACCGCCCAGGGGCAGCAGCGCGCCACCTTGGCGCACGGCGTTGGCGTCGGTGGTGGAGTTGCCGTCGCGGTCCTGAACCCAGCCGGTAGGGGCTGGTTGGTTTTTGCGTTGCAGGTTTTCGAGTTTGCCGTAAGCGGCGGTCGTGCTGGCAAAATCAGCCAGGAAGGGCGGCTCCTCGCCCGCCGGGACCGCCACGCAGATGGGGTTGGTGCCAAGCAGGCGTTCTTTGGAAAACGTCGGCGTCACCAACGGCCCGGCGTGGGTCATCACCCAACCGATGCAGCCGCGCTCAACGGCCCGCAGCGCGTGGTACCCGCAGATGCCGAAATGGTTGGAGTTCTGCACCGCTACCCAGCCCGTGCCTGCTGTTGAGGCTTTTTCGAGGGCAATTTCCATTGCCTTTGGGGCCACGACGAGGCCCAGCCCGGCGTCGCCGTCGAGGACGGCGGTGGAAGGCGTTTCGTGCAAAATCCGCACGTTTGGCGTCGGGTTCAGGCGGCCAAATTCCTGGAGCCGCACGTAACCGGGCAGGCGGGCCACGCCGTGCGAATCTACGCCGCGCAGGTCGGCACTGACGAGCACGTCGGCGGCCAGGGCCGCGTCGGCGGGCGGGCAGCCCATCGCTTCAAACACGCGTTGGACGAACTGGAGGAGGCTTTCTGGGGAAAAACGAGTCATGCGCTGCTCCGTCAGCTAAAGCAGACGGCAAGTGAACAAAGTCCCTCCGGGACTACAACAAAAATTGCATTTCAGTCCCGAAGGGACTTTTCACTGACTTGCCGTCTGCCTTAGCTGACGGAACAAGCGAAACAGGCGAGCTGTCCATCCGCAAAACTACAAAAACCCCACCGGAAAGCCGACCAACCGCCCGAAATGCGTTACTTCGCCGGAAGTGGTGACTTGTCGGGTGGGTGATTTTTGAACGGTTGATGCTCCTGCATTTTTCAATAATTCAAAAATCACCCACCCGACAAGTCAAATTTTCCCTCCTTCCCATGACCCTGAAATCCCTTTCCACCCGCGTCGTCAACTACTTTGTGCGTGGGCTGTTGCTCCTCACGCCGGTGTACTTCACGGGCTACATCCTGTACAGTCTCCTCGACTGGCTCGACAGCCAGTTTTACTTTTACTTCCCCGGTTCGGGGCTGGTGATCGCGCTGGCACTGGTGGTGGTCGTGGGATTTATCGGTTCTACGTTCATTGCCGTGCCGGTGTTCAGCATTTTTGAGCAATTCATCCATTCGCTGCCGTTGGTGCGGATTATTTACTCGTCGCTGAAAGACCTCGTGTCGGCCTTTGTGGGCGACAAGAAAAAATTCAACCAGCCCGTTTTGGTAAAACTCGGGGCCAATACCGACCTTCAGCGCTTGGGATTTATTACGCAGGCGGACCTGAGCAACCTCAACCTCGACGGCCACGTGGCGGTGTACCTGCCCCAGTCGTACGCCTTCGCGGGCGATTTGTTCATCGTACCCAACACCCTGGTCACGCCCCTCGACGCTCCCACGCCCGAGGTGATGAAATTCATCGTATCGGGTGGGGTATCCCGAACGTAGTCTGAACCATGAAACACCTGCCGCTTCTCGCCCTCTGCCTGTTCGCCTTCAGCATCCAGGCACAGGACACTCCCACCCGCACCGTCGAGGAAATCCTCCAGCAGCGCAATCCCACCCAAAGCCGGGCCTTGCTGGCGGGCGAATCGGTGCGGTATTTGGCCCTCGACGTGCCCGGCGGACGCATCCGCTTCTACCCCGGCGACCCGATTAAATTCCGCCTCCGCACCGGCCACACCCGCTACCGCGACGCCATCCAGGCCGTGCAGGACAGCAGTTTCACGTTTCTGGTCGAAAACCCCGTGACGCTCCGGGCCGAAACCCTCCCCTTCCGACTCCGCGATGTGGATCGCGTGTACGTCACGCGCCGGGTGCCGTTTCTGAGTGAGGGCATGATTCTGTTCCCGGCGGCGGGCCTGATTTACTTCATCAGCGACGTGTTTCATCCCGGCAACCAACTTCGCCGGGGAGAACCAACGAGGGTAACCACCGGCACGGCCCTCGTCACGGGTTCGCTGTTCGGGCTGGGTTTTCTGGGTTACAAACTCACCTTTCAGATTCATCGCGTCAAGCCCGACGGCCGCAAGCGGCTGCGGGTGCTGCGGACGTATTGAACCAAGAGGAACCGCACGGCGGTCGCCAGGATTCAGCGGATGCAACAGGATGTCAGGAAGAATTCAATTGATCTTGAAATCCTTTTGAATCCTCTGAATCCTGGTTCATTTTTGTCGCTACATTCATTTTTCTTTCCGTTGAAAAACCTGCTGCTGCGCCGCGTTACCGAGCCGTTTCACGTTGAAGTCCGGTTGCCCGCTTCCAAATCCGAGTCCAACCGGGCCTTGATTCTCAACGCCCTGGCGGGGGGCCAGGCCCAACTTGCCAACCTGTCTGAAGCCCGCGACACCCGCACGATGCTCCGGTTGCTGGCCTCGCCCGACCCGGTGGCCGACGTGCTCGATGCCGGTACCACGATGCGGTTCCTGACGGCCTACTTCGCCGTGACCGGCCAGCAAAAAACACTGACGGGCACGCCCCGAATGCAGGAACGGCCCATCGGCATTCTGGTGGACGCGCTGCGGACGCTCGGGGCCGACATTCGGTGCACCCGGCAGGAAGGTTACCCGCCCCTGCAATTGGCCGGGTTTTCGTATTCGGGCAACAATCAGTTGCCAATCCGAGGCGACGTGAGCAGCCAGTTTATTTCGGCCCTGCTCATGATCGGCCCCACCCTGCCCGATGGCTTGGTGCTCGACCTGACCGGCGAGGTCGGCTCGCGGCCGTACATCGAAATGACCCTCCAGCAAATGGCGGCCTTCGGCGTGACGGTCGAAGCCGATTGGTCGAAAAATACGCTGCGCGTTCCCGCCGGGCAGTACCAGCCCGTGGCCTACGCCGTCGAGAGCGACTGGTCAGGGGCAAGCTACTGGTTTGCGCTGGTGGCGCTGGGGCCGGAAGGCTCCGGGGCCGAACTGCTGGGTTTAAAAGAGGCTTCGCTCCAGGGCGACCACGTCATCGTCGACATCATGGCCCGCCTCGGCGTGAAGTCGGAATACACGGGACGGGGATTTCGGTTGCAAAAAATTTCTCCCGAAAAAACCTTCGCCTGGGATTTCACCGACTGCCCCGACCTGGCCCAAACCGTTGCCGTGGTGTGCGCGGCCCTGGGCATTCGGGCACAATTCACGGGGCTGGAAAGTTTGAAGGTGAAAGAAACCGACCGCGTGGTTGCCCTCCAGACCGAACTCCGTAAATTCGGTGGCGACCTCGTCGAAGTCGTGCCCAACGAACGCTACGAAGTCCAACCACTGACGACTCACGACTCACAACTGACGACTGTAAACACCTACGACGACCACCGCATGGCGATGGCCTTCGCCCCGCTGGCCATGCTCACCGACGTGCTCATCGACGAGCCGGGCGTGGTGGCGAAATCGTTTCCGAATTTTTGGGAAGAACTGAGAAAAGTAATTTCCATTGAAGAAACCCAATCTGCCATTTTCTGAAAAAGCCGAACAACGGTTAACGATTACCTGATCACCGAAGCAGTAATGACCGAGCAAAGCACCGAATTTCTGTACGCGTACCTCAACAACGCCTCGCCAACCGGCTTCGAAGCCCTCGGCCAGCGCCTCTGGCTCGACTACCTCAAGCCCTACACCGACGATTACCTCGTCGACGTGTACGGCACCGCCGTGGGCGTAATCAATCCGGGGAAAGACTACAAAGTCGTTATCGAGGCACACTCCGATGAGATTTCCTGGTTCGTCAACTACATCTCCGACGACGGGTACCTGACCGTCCGGCGCAACGGCGGCTCCGACGCGCTCATCGCGCCCTCAATGCGCGTCAACATTCACACCAAGCAGGGCATCGTGAAGGGCGTGTTCGGCTGGCCGGCCATCCACGTGCGCGATACGGCCAAGGATCAGGCTCCCAAAATCGCCGATCTGTTCATCGACTGCGGTTGCGACACGAAAAAGGAAGTGGAGGAAAAAGGCATCCACGTCGGCTGCGTGATCACGTTTGAGGACGGCCTCACCGAACTCAACGACCGCTACTACGTGGGCCGTGCCCTCGACAACCGCATGGGCGGTTTCATGATCGCCGAAGTGGCCCGGATGCTGAGGGAAAACGGGGTTGAACTGCCCTACACGCTCTACGTCGTCAACTCGGTGCAGGAAGAAATCGGCCTGCGCGGGGCCGAAATGATCGCCCGCCGCCTCCAGCCCGACCTGGCCATCTGCACCGACGTGACCCACGACACGCAGTCGCCGAAGTACAACAAAAAAGAGCAGGGCGACCTGAAATGCGGCGCGGGACCGGTGCTGTGCTACGGCCCGGCGGTGCAGAACAACGTGCTCAATTTTATCATCAACGTGGCCCAGGAAAAAGGCATCGCCTTTCAGCGTCAGGCCGTGAGCCGCTCCACGGGCACCGACACCGACGCCTTCGCTTACGCCGCCGAAGGCGTGGCTTCGGCGCTGATTTCGTTGCCCCTGAAATACATGCACACCACCGTCGAAACCGTTCACAAGGCCGACGTGCAGAGCGTGATCCAACTCATGTATGACGTGCTGCTGGCGCTGAAGGGCGACGAGGATTTTCGGTACCTCAAGTAGTCAGAAGCTTCGGAGTGTTCGTTGGCCCTTGGGTTCAGCAAGGGCCAACGAGCCTGCTTCCATCCGGCCTACTTTCCGACGGAAAGTTTCGATTCTTCCTGTGGCTTCGCTACCGCCAGACGCCGCGCCGAGTCCTTCCAGGTTTTGCGCAGGCGCAAGTTGAAGCCCAACGAATTATTGAACAAGCTGCCCTGATCGTAACCGACGGCCCCGCTCACTTCGATGCCGTCGAGCACGTTCAGGTCGGTGGCGCAACGCAGGTACGCGGAAAGCTGGGTTCGCACGTCAAAAAACGGCCCGTCGTAGGTGCCCCGGTTCCAGGAGTAGGATACTTTTCCCTCCAACCGGGTCGCCTGCCCCACCGTACCGCTCAGGCCCAGGTGGGCCACCTGCACGCGGTTGTTGCTCGTAAAACCGCCCGTCCGCCCCACCCGGTTGCCCAGTTCAGCGTTGGGCGTGATGAAGGGTGTTCCGAGCGTGCGCCCAAAGTACGACCAGCCGTCGAGGTACTGGGGGTGGTTGAAGTAGTTGTCGCGGCCCCGCTGCCGGGGATCATCCCCCCAGATGTTGCCGCCCTGGCTCGTGGTGTTGAGGTATTCGGCGGTGATGCGTTGCAGCCGGACGGCCACTCGCCCCGTGTTGAGGTTCTGCCACCGGAGGCCGCTCAAGCCATCGCTGATGTTGGTCAGGTAAAACAGCGACCCATCTTCGAAAAAGCTTTGCCGGTACAGAAAAATTGACGACCCGCCAACGGTAAACTCCGTGCCCACGTCCACGTTGCCCAGGTGGTTGCCCACGCGATTGCCCCCGTCGAACGTATTGCCAAACATGGTCGAGTCGCCCGCCACGGACCGCCCCGTCACGACCCGCTTGTACGCCTGCCAGTTGGAGGGAAGCTTGCCGTCGGTCGAATAAAACGGCGACTCTCCGCCCCACATCACCTGATGGGTAAAGCCCCCGTAGAAACGAACGTTGCCGGTGGGCCTGCCCAACCGAACGTACAGTGATTTCTGGTGCAGAAACGCATTTTTGACGTACGGACGCGAATTTTCAAAAAAGCCGTGGGCAAAATTTCCTTTGAACGACACCGCCGCTTGGGCGGGCCAGTACTCCGGAATGCTGATCTGGAATTTCGGCAGCGGCAGGGCATTGCCCGACCAGGCAAACGACCCCGACGAAAGCAACGTATCCACCAGCCCGTACACCTCGCGGCGACGCCCCGCCGACACTTCGAGCGGCCAGAGCCGCAGCTTCACATACGCTTCGGGCACGAGCACCTGCCAGTCGCGGCCGGGGGCATTGCCCACGACGTCGAGACCGTAGCCCACGTCGATGGGTTTGCGCTTGGTAGTCGGTTGCCGGTAATCCGAGCGAACTCCGGCTCGCACCACACCCAGGGGCGCATCGAGGGGTACGACGCCAAACTGATTGGTGCGCAGCCAGAAGGGCGTCTGGCCGGAAGTTGAGTAGTACGAGCCGATTTCGGCGTGGTATTCCGTAACGCGAAACGGGCGTGGCTGGGCCTGGAGGTGGTTGAGGAGCAAGCTGAAAAGCAGCAGGAGGCCGGAAAACCGCATGAAAGGAAACGGTTGAGGTGAACGCAGCGGAGGGCGGCTCCGGGTTGGTTTTCAACCGAAAAAGATTCGTGCCATGGCGGTTTTTGGGGAGAATCCCGCTGCCGTGTGGCCCACTGGCCCTGGCCTGCGCAGCCGCATCCGACTGATTTATTCCCTCAACGGCCCGTCGGACGGCTGGCAATCCGGTGATTTTTCGCAATTTTTGACTCCATTTCGTTCCGAAAAATGTCCGTTGCCCACACCCTTTCCGTTGGTTCGGTCAACTTGATTCTGTTCGCCGCCCAACAACGGGGTGCCGACCCCGTTGCGCTCTGCCGGGCGGTGGGCATCAACCCCACCCACCTCCGCGACCCTGACGGGCGCGTGTTCATCCGACAGGTGCAGGAACTCTGGCATGAAGCCATTGAGGCGACGAGCGACCCGGCCCTGCCGCTGCGATTGGGCGAACTCATCAACCCCATGTCGATGGGCGTGCTGGCTTACGTGATGATGCACTGCTCCACCCTCGGCCTGGCCCTTGACAAACTCTGTCAGTATCAGGACATCGCCTGCGAAGGCGTCCTCACGACCGGACGGATCGAGGGAAATCGCTACCGCCTTTCGCTCGAAATCATTTCCCCCGACGTCGTTTTCGTCAATTACGTCGTTAATTCGGAATTGTCGGTATACCAAAGCGCCATTCGCGCCTTGACGAGTCTGCCGTTTGCCGCCGACGAAGTTCTTTTCGCCTACCCCCGCCCCCTCGACGACCGCGAGCACCGCCGGGCCTTCGCCCCGGCCAGACTGACCTTCGGGGCGCCCGAAACGGCCCTGCTTTTTAACGCAACATGGCTCAAAACACCGATTCTCAACGCCAATCCGGGGTTGTTCGGCTTGTTTGAAGAGCACGCTGTTGGTCTGCTCCAACAACTGCGTCGGCCCAGCCTGACCGCCCGCGTAAAGGCCGAACTCGTTGCGCTACTCAAGGGAGAAGAGCCCACCCTGCCCGCCGTAGCCGACCGCCTCGCCCTGGGCGTGCGCACCATGCAAAGCCACCTGAAGGCCGAGGGCGTCAGCTACCAGCGGCTCCTCGATGAGGTGCGCCGCGACCTGGCCGTGCGGCACCTGCGCGAACCGCACCTGAGCACCACCGACATCGCCTACTTGCTCGGGTTTGCCGAACCGAGTGTGTTTGTGCGTTCCTTCAAACGCTGGACGGGCCAAACGCCGGGAGCCTACCGGCAGCAGGCGGCGTAACGGTCACAGCATCCCGAGGTGGGTGTGTTTGAAACTATCGGCGTATTTCAGCCCGTAGCCCATCAGCCGGTCGAACGCGCTGTGCGCGAACAAGACGATGCCCGTCAATTCGAGCGCAGGCATTTTCAGGAAGAAACCCACCAGTGCCACGGCGACGGCGAGGCCTTTGTGATGCCCCACGTTGTAGGTGATGGCCCCGAGCCGGGGGGAAACCAGGTATCCGATCATGCTGACATCGGGCACGAACAGCAGGGCCGGGAACACCCACCAGGCGTAATCGAGCGTGATGAATACCGCGATGGCGGCGACAAACTGAAGCAATTCTTCGGATTTAAGCAGGTTTTTCATGGCGAACGATTGGTTGATGTACGCCACAAAGGTCGTTGGCCCCGGCGGACCAGTCGTTGCCGTTTTGCGCAGGCGGATTGACGGATTGCGAAAAAGTGACGGGGGTATTTTAGAGCTTCCGGATGTTTGAGTCGCACGTGTTCGATATCCCACAACGCAAGACTCACAAACCTGAACCCCTCACTTCGGCAACCGCCCCAGCACCGCCCGCACCAGCGTGGCCGAGTTGCGGGCGGCGAGTTGGTAAAACCGCCGGATGTCGCCCACGGCGGCGTCATCGCCGCTGTCCGACAGGCTGCGGATCACCAGCACCGGCACGCCCTGCTGGTGGCAGAGTTGCGCCACGGCGGCCCCTTCCATCTCCACGGCCTCGCCATCGGTTTCGCGCCGAATCTGCCGGTTGTGCGCCGTACTGGCCATGAACACGTCGCCCGTCACGATCACGCCCGCCGTCACGCGGGGTTTGCGCTGGTGGTTGACCAGTTCGAGCCGGAGCGTATCGGCCACGGCCGAGGCCAGCCGAACCAGCGCCGAATCGGAAGGAAAGTACACCGGATTTTCGGCGAACGTGTACGGGTTCTGGGTCGGGCGGCGCAGGAAACCCTGGGCCGTTTGCCGCCCGAAATCGTGGTGAACGAGCCGGGTGCCGATCACCAGGTCGCCGGGTTGGAGGTCGGGATTCATCCCGCCCGCGATGCCCGTAAACACCACCTCGCGGGGCCGGAAGTGTTCGAGCAGCAGCGTGGTGGTCATGGCCGCGTTGACCTTGCCGATGCCCGCCCGCACCAGCACCACGGCCCGCCCGTTGAGCGTGCCGGTCGAAAACCGCAACCCTTCGATATCCCGGTCCTGCCGGGCCTGAATCTGACTGCGCAGGAGTTCGACCTCGTCGGCAAATGCCCCGACGAGGGCCGTGATGTTTTGGGCTTTTTTCGGAAAAACTGACGTGCCACCGGGCGTGGTGATGATGCCCTGCGCCCGGAGGCCGGTCAGCAGGCAAACGTTCAGGAAAATCAGGCCGTATTTCATAAAAAGAAACGAGACGATCTCACGGAGCCGCGACCAGTCCCGCCGCCCGCCGGTTGGTTCCCCGACGCTGGGTGAGGTTGTCGCCCAAATCGGAGCGGGCCTGCTCGGCCAGTTGCTGGAGTTGGGCAACCACGTCGGGGTGCTGGGCCTGCACGTCGAAGCGCTCGCCGGGGTCGCGGCGCAGGTCGTAGAGCGCCAGGCGTACCGAATCCCGTTCGGAGACGGCCCCCGGAAAGCCGTCCCGCCCCGGCAGACCCGCGTAGGTGCGCGACCCGTGCGGCACCACCAGCTTCCACGGCCCCCGCCGGACGGCCTTGAGGTTGTTTTCGTCGAAGTAGAAGTAAAACGCCTCACGGGGTTGGGCCGCCGCGTCGCCCCGCAGCAGGGGCACCAGGCTTACGCCATCGATGCGCCGGGCGGGTGGGTCGGTGTGGCACAGGTCGGCCAGGGTGGGGAGCACGTCGAGGGCGGAGGCCATCGCGTTGCTCACCACGCCCGCCGGAACCTGCCCCGGCCAGCGGGCAATGAACGGCACCCGCAGGCCCCCCTCCCAGCAAGAGCCTTTGCCTTCGCGCAGTCCGCCGTTTGAGCCAGCATGGTTGCCGTAATTCATCCACGGGCCGTTGTCGCTCGTAAACATCACCAGGGTATTTTCATCCAGTTTCAACTGCTTCAGCGTTGCCAGAATCTGCCCCACCGACCAGTCGAGTTCCTCGATCACGTCGCCGTACTTGCCCTGGGCACTTTTGGTCGAAAATTTCTCCGAAACCCCCAGGGGCACGTGGGGCATGGGGTGAGGCAGGTACAGGAAAAACGGCTCGCGGCGGTGGCGTTTGATGAAGTCCACGGCCCGCTCGGTAAATAGGGTAGTGAGGCGGTTCTGGTCGGCGAGGGTGCCGAGTTCGCCGATTTTCTCGTTGCCTTCGAGCAGAGGCAGGGGCGGATACTGGAGCTTCTGGCGGTATTTCGTCGCTTCGTTCACGGGCTTCCCGTCGTATTCCACCGGCCACATGTCGTTGGAGTACGGCAACCCGACGTACTCGTCGAAGCCCTGCTGGAGGGGCAAAAATTCGCGGTGGTGCCCCAGGTGCCATTTTCCGAAAATACCGGTGGCGTAGCCTTTGGTCTTCAGCAGTTCGGCGATGGTCTGCTCCTCGGGGTTGAGGCCATGTTTGGCCCAGGGCATGAGCGCCCCCGAAATGCCCACGCGGTTGGGGTAGCAGCCCGTCAGCAGCCCCGCCCGCGAGGCGCTGCACACGGCTTGGGCGGCGTAGTAGTGGGTCAGGCGCAGGCCCTCGGCAGCCATGCGGTCGAGGTGGGGCGTGGTGTAGCCGTAGGCCCCGTAACTGCCCAGGTCGCCGTAACCGAGATCATCGGCCAGAATGAGCACCACGTTGGGAGGGCGGCGGGCCGGGGGCACGTCGGAAGCGAAGGAAACCAGCACCAGGCTGGCACTAAGAACAACGGTCAGGTAGCGCATGAGCGGGACGAATGAGGCCGCAAAATCCGAGATTCCGGCCAATGTGCCAAGCGAGGCGACCAACAAGATGCGGCGCAGCCAAATTGCTTGCTTATTTTTGCCGAAACGATCCAGTCTCAACGAAAACTTCTTCATGGCATGAAACGACTTTCTGCTGCCGTACTCCTGGCCACTGGCCTGTTTTTTGCCACCGCAGGTTTAACCGCTTCGGCCCAAACCAGCTTCCACGGCACGAAAATCAGCCCCAGTGGGGCCATTTCCACCAGCCAACTCGTCACGAAACTCGCCCGAACCGATACGCTGCACGCGAAAGTGCAGGGCCAGGTCGAGTCGGTGTGCAAGGTGAAAGGCTGCTGGATGAAGGTCAAACTCGACGACGGGCAAACGATGCGCGTCACCTTCAAGGATTACGGCTTTTTCGTTCCGAAAGACATCGCCGGGAAAACCGTGGTGTTTGAGGGCAAAGCCTTCCAGAACGTTACTTCCGTGAAAGACCTCCAGCACTACGCCGAAGACGCGGGCAAGAGCAAAGCCGAAATCGCGAAAATCACCCAGCCCGAAACGGCCATCTCGTTCGTGGCCGATGGCGTGGTGGTGAGGTGAGTTCACGGCTCACAAAAAAAGAAAAGCCCTCACCTTACGCGGTCTGCGCAGTCTGAGGGCTTTTTTATTGCCACCTGTGAACTGCCCACTCACCGGCTCCCCACCCGCCAGCGCGTCAGCCATAGGACCAGGGCGATCCAGCTCAGCAGGTACACCACATTTCGGGAATCAATCAGACCCCGGCCCAGGGCGCTGTACTGCGTGTCGAGGCCCAGTTGGCCGAGCACGTAGCCAAACCCACCCAACCCGTCCAGCCCCGCCAGGGCACTGATGCCCACGTAGCCCAGAAAACAGGCGAACACCCCCAGGAGGAAGGCCACGATCTGGTTGTCGGTCAGGGCCGACGTGAACAGCCCGATGGCCGCGAACACCCCGCCCAACAGCCACAGCCCCAGGTACGACCCGGCCACTTCGGCCGAATCGACGTTGCCCACCGGATTGCCCAATTGGTAAATCGTGGCGTAGTACACGACCGTGGGCAGCAGCGTGAGCAAGATCAAAAACCAGCAGCCCAGAAACTTTCCCACGACTAACTGCCAGTCGGTCAGGGGTTTGGTAAGAAGCAATTCAAGCGTGCCGCCCCGCCGTTCTTCGGCAAAGGCCCGCATGGTGATGGCGGGCACCAGGAACAGAAACACGTAGGGCGCGAGGCTAAAAAATTGCCCGAGTTCGGCGTAGCCATAATTCAGCAGACTCGTGTCGGGAAATACCCACAGCAGCAGCCCGATGGCCGTCAGGAAGACGCCCATGACGACGTACCCGACGAGCGAGGTGAGAAACGCACGGACTTCGTTGCGGAAAATAGCGAGCATCATCAGGAATGGCGAAGGGAGGAACGGAAGAAAGGAGCCGGGACCGTAGCTTTCTCCTTTTTCCCGCTCCTCCCTTCTCCGTTTTATTCAAACACCTGTTTTTCCCGTCGCAGAATGGCGGCGATAATGAGTGAAAGTATAACGCCGAACAACAGGGAGAAAAACACACCGAGGACGAACATCATGCCCGGTTTCATCATAAATGCCGTCATCGGCTCCATTTGTTCCATCTGCGAATCGCTCATGCCGTTGCGCTCCCACTCGTCGCGGATGCGGTCCATGATTTGGTCCGGCACGGTTGGGTCGATGAATTGCATGTAGATTAAATTGAACAGCCCGGCGACAACGCCCGAAACGGCACTGGTGAGGGTTCCCACGCCCAGGCCCTGCCCAAACGACATGTAGCCGCCGTTGAGCGCACGGTACTCCCGCATGGCGTAAATCAGGACCGCGATGGCCACGCCAATGCCAAACACTGTGCTGATGGTGTTCATGGAAGGGTCCTGGTACTTTCCAATGGCAATCAGAACGACGCCGTACACGATGTTGATCACGCCGGCAATCAGGCCCCACTTGAGGGCAATGCGGGCTGCGGAGGGTTTTTCCATGCGATGAAAACGGGTTGGAGGGGTTGGTGAAATCAGGACTTAGCCGGAAAAAACTGGCTCATCCGCCGGAAAAATACGGCGATCAGCGCGGAATACAACAAGCCCAGCCCCAGCCGCACGACCGAAAAATTCGCCCAGAAAATAGAACGGAGGTTGATGCCTTCGATTTGCCGGAGAAATTCATTGAAATCCACCAGTTGTCCGTCGCGGTTGGTGCCAAATTGCTCCTTCACCCGAGCTTGATCCAGCAGGGCCAATTGCTTGATTTGCTGAATGAAACGCGGCACCAACTCTGGATCCACGTAGCGGATGAAGCCCACCACGAGCAGGCCCTCGACCACGTTGGCCACGAGCAGGGTCAGTACGCAAAGCAGAAATGCCTCCCCAAACCGAACGGGGCGGCGTACGACGCGCACCAACTGCCGCACGGCCAGCGCCATACCCGCCCAGATGAACACGATGCTCAAGTTGCGCCTCGACCCGAGTGGCAAGGCCTCGGCGGCGTAGAGCGCGTAAAAATAGCCGAAGGCCACCAGCCCGGCCAGGAGGCCGAACAGCAGCGGAAGGCGAAGGAAATTAGGACTGACCATGAACAGGAGAATGCTCAATGCCCCCTGTTCAATACTCGATGTTCAATGAAAAGGAACCTGTTCGACATGGAACATTGAGTATTGAACAGGGAGCATTCTTCAAAAATCAAACGTGTACCCGCCCCTTGTTGACCACCGCCAGCGCCCGGCCTTTCAGGTTCATACCCAGAAACGGCGAGTTTTTGGCCCGGGAACGGAGGATCGCTTCGGTGGGCGTCCAGGGCAATTCGGGATCGAACACGGTCAGGCAGGCGGGTTGGCCTTCGGCCAGCACGGGCTGCGGCAGGCCGAGCAACCAGCGCGGGGCGGTGGTGAATGTTTCAACCAATTTTTCCAGCGAAAGTTGGCCGTCGTTGAAGGTGTTCGCCACGGCGAAGGCCGTTTCCAGCCCCACGGCCCCAAATTCGGCCTGGTCAAATTCCAGGTGCTTGCTTTCCACGTCGTGGGGGTGGTGATCGCTCACGATGGCGTCGATGGTGCCGTCGGCCAGGCCCGCCCAGAGCGCCCGACGGTCGGCCTCGGTGCGGAAGGGCGGGGCCACTTTCAGGTTGGTGTCGAAGCCGGTCAGGGCCTCGTCGGTCAGGGCGAGGTGGTGGGCCGCCACGTCGGCGCTGACGGGCAGGCCCCGCCGCTTGGCCTGCCGCACCAGTTCCACCGCCCCCGCCGACGAAAGCAGGGCGAAGTGCAGCCGGGGCCTGGGGCCACCCACCGCGAGCAGGTAGTCCAGCAGGCGCAGGTCACGCTCGATCATCAGTTCTTCGGCCATCGGCGGGAGGCCCTTCAAACCCAGGCGGGTGCTGACCAGCCCTTCGTGCATCTGCCCGAACTTCGCCAGGGTTGGTTCTTCGGGCCGGTTGATGACCAATCCGCCAACGGGCGCGAGGTATTGCAAGGATTTCAGCAGCAGATCGGCGTGCCAGGAGGGGTGCTCGCCATCGGTGAAGGCCACGGCCCCGGCGTGGTGCAGGTCGAGCATTTCGGTGAATTCCTGCCCTTCGGTTTTCAGCGTCAGCGCGGCCATGGGGTGCAGGCTCACGAGTTGAGCCTCGCCATAACGGCGCAGGTACTGCACGCCTTCCTTCGTTTGCACCACGGGCTGGGTGTTGGGCAACAGCGCCACGTCGGTGAAGCCCCCGGCGGTGGCGGCCTGGCTCAGGGTGGCGAGGTCTTCCTTGGCCTCGTAGCCGGGGTCTTTGGCGTGGGTGCGGAGGTCGAACCACCCCGCCGAGAGGTGTAGGTTGGGGCCTTCGAGGTACTGGTCGGCCCCGTCGGGGAGAGATTCGCCGAGGCGGGCGACGAGCCCGTCGTCAATCAGCACGTCGCGGATCTGGCCGTGGTGGTCGGAGCCGGGAAAGATGACGCGGGCCGAACGGAGGAGCAGTTTCATCTGGCACAAAAAAAGCCCTCGGAGGGCCGTGAAACCGAAATGGATGAAAGGAATGGCGTCAAATAGAATATCGAATAAAAAACAAGGAATGTAGAAGTCATAAGTTAGTAATTCAACATTCCTTATTTTTTATTCGATATTCAATCTTCTATCACCCGATCAAAGCCCGGTACGCCTCGGCGTCCATCAGCCCGTCCACGTCGGCGGGGTTGCTCACCTGGAGTTTAATCATCCAGCCGTCGCCGTAGGGGTCGGAGTTGACCAATTCGGGCGAATCGACCACCTTCTGGTTGACTTCGAGCACGGTGCCGCTCACGGGCAGGAACAAATCGGAAACGGTCTTGACGGCCTCGACCGAACCGAACACGTCGCCGTCGGCCATGGCCTGCCCGACGGTTTCGATTTCGACGTACACCACGTCGCCGAGTTCACCCTGGGCGAAATCGGTGATGCCGACCGTGGCCACGTCGCCGTCGAGCGAAATCCATTCGTGTTCCTTCGTGTAGCGCAGCGTTGCGGGAATGTTCATGGGGTTCTTAACGGAATTGGGGCGCAAGATACGACCGATTTACGAAAAGGGAAGTCCGACCCTCAGCCAATCCGGCGGCGCAGCAGGTCGAGGTACCCCAGGCCCGTCAGCACCGCAAAGTAGCCCAGGCTGATCCACTCGTGCCGCACCAGCAGCGGGCCGTCCTTATCCACGGCCACGTTCCGCATCGAAAGCGTCGGGTGGGCGTACACAAACCAATCGACGTACTCCCACCTCAGCATCAGGCTCGTGATGATCAGCCCCCCCAGCGCCAGGCCGATGGGCATGACCAGGTTTTTGAAGCGGTTGGCCAGCCAGTAGTGCAGCCCGGCCATGCCCAGCGTGGCGAGGTACATTTTCAGCGTCAGCTTGCCGAGCAAACCCCATTCGGGCGCGTGGTCGTGCAGGGCGAATTTTTCGTTCACCAGCCCCATGGCGTAGCCGGTCAGCAGCAGCAGCCCGTCGAACAGCAGAAAACACAGCACGACCAGGCCCTGAACCACGAGCAGTTTTCCCAGCCAAACCGCCCAGCGGGGCATGGGCTGGGTGAACACGTACTTCCAGGTGTTGTTGCGGTGCTCGATGTTGACCACCAGCGCGTTGATGAGCACCACGTAAAACGGCAAAAACACCGCCGACGCCACGCCCCAGGCCCGGCCCAGCCAGACGTTCCACCCGTTGTAATCGGCGGGAGCCTTCGGCGGCGGGAAGCCCGCAGCGGGTTTGAACCAGTAAATCAGCACGAACACCGCCGGGAGGAACCCGGCCCCCAGAAGACTCAGCCAGAGCGCGGCGGAATTGCGGGTTTTGCGGCGTTCGACGCTCACCGAACGGAGCAAGTACGACAAAGCCATGAGAGAGATTAATTGGTGATTTCGAGGAAAAGCCCTTCCAGGTCGCTGCGCTGGGTGCGGAGTTGGTACACCGCCAGCCCCTGCCCCACGAGTCGCTCGTTGACGGCGGCGGCCTGTTCGCGGTTCTCGTACGGGAGTGAAATCAGCGAGTCATTCAGGTGCTGCACCGCGAAGGACTCACCCAGCAGGCTGGAGGCCCGCGCGTTGTCGCTGGTTTCGAGCAGCAGCGTGGCCTTGCCTTCGCGGAGGGTCTGCAACTCGGTCAGGCTGCCTTCAAACCGCATTTCGCCCCGGTGGATGATGCCCACGTGCGTGCAGGTTTTCTCGACCTCCGAAAGCAGGTGGCTCGACACGAACACCGTCACGCCCCACTCCCGGTTGAGCCGTTTGATGAGTTCGCGCATTTCGATGATGCCCGCCGGATCGAGGCCGTTGGTGGGTTCGTCCAGAAACAGCAGTTCGGGTTGGTGCAGCAACGCCATCGCTAGCCCGAGCCGCTGCTTCATGCCCAGCGAGTACGCACCCACTTTTTTCCGTGCGGCGGCGCTGAGGCCGACCAGTTCGAGCACCTCGGCCACGCGGCTCGCCGGGGCCTGGGTGTACCGCCGGGCAATGGCCAGGTTGTCGGCCCCCGACAGGTGCAGGTACAGCGAGGGCTGTTCGATGAGCGACCCGATTTTCGAGAACACCGCCACGCGGTTTTCGCGCACGGACTGGCCGAACAACCGGATTTCGCCCGATTGGGGTCGGATCAGGTCGAGCAACAGGCGGATGGTGGTGGTTTTGCCCGCGCCGTTAGGCCCCAGAAACCCGTACACGCTGCCCCGTTCGATGCAGAGGTTCAGGTTCTGGAGAACCGGTTGACCGGGGCGAAATGCAAACTGAAGCTGGCAGGTCTTGATGAGGGCGTCGGGCATGTGCTGTTTTTTCGGAGGGAAACCGGCAGTGAAACTAATCCGCCCCGCCCACCCGCTCCCTCCGGAACCGGACGAAGGGCCGCAGACTGGGACAACCGGCCCGGCGGCATCCGTCGGGCGGCGTAAATCAGGTCGGGTTCTGAGTATTTTCCCCTACTCCCCAACCCGTTTCCCCAATTTTCCTCAACCGAGAGAGGTTCCTTTCCGCTCAGCGTCCGGGCACTTGTTTTTCAACCTGACGTACCCAGTGCGACGAGGTTCCCGGCATGGGGCCGGGGTTCCAACCCTTTTCCATTCCAACACCCTTCAAACAACCGCAGAACATGAAAAAAGTAACCATCCTGGCCGCCATTCTGGTGGCCGCGCTGAGCCTGCCGACGGCCGCTCAGCAAACCCGCCCCAACTCGGGCAGCGGCTCGACCAGCGGCAGCACGTCCGGCTCGGGCACCACGACCAATTCGGGCGGCCAAACCGGCACCTCCGGCACCACGGGCAGCCCTACCTACCAGCAGGGCGGCACCTCCGGCAGCCAGTCGGGCACCGGCACGACGGGCGCGGGCTCCCGCCGGGGTTCGCGCAACCGCTCGGGCAGCGGCTCGGACGCCAACATGAACAGCGGTTCGACCAGCGGCTCGGGCACCAGCGGCAGCATGAACCGGAGCGGTTCGGGCAACCGTACCCGTTCGGGCAGTGGCAGCGGTACCAACCGCAGTGGTTCGGGCAGCGGCACCTCCGGCTCGGGAACTTCGGGTTCGGGCACGTCCGGCTCGGGCAGCGGCACGACCAACCCGCCGCGCTGAGTTTCGGCTTGACGAAACACAAAGCCGGGTTCGCGCCCGGCTTTGTGTTTTTCCGATGGCCCGTCGGCCCTTCGTTTTTTGACTAAAAGTGGAATGCTTTTTTGAAGATAAATCACTACTTCCCCCAATTCAATCCTGAAATATTTTAATTCAGACCGCGACGACACCCTCTCGACCTGAAACGTTACACCCGTAATCAAGCGACGCCCCGCCGCCGCTGTTAACCATGAAACTCTTTGAAATGCGCTGCCTGACCGGGCCGAACTACTGGTCGGTGCGCCGTCACCAGTTGGTGGTGATGAAACTGGATTTGGAAGACCTCGAAGAACGCCCCACCAACCAAATCGAGGGCTTTTACGACCGCCTTCGCGCTCTGCTCCCCAGCCTCCACGAACACCGCTGCTCCGAAGGCCGCCCCGGCGGTTTTTTTCACCGCGTCGAAATCGGCACCTGGATGGGGCACGTCATCGAACACATCGCCCTCGAACTCCAGACCCTGGCGGGCATGGACTGCGGCTTTGGCCGCACCCGCAGCACGGGCGAGCGGGGCGTGTACAACGTGGTGTTTTCGTACGAGGTCGAACCGGCCGGCCGACTGGCCGGGCAGCAGGCCGTGGCCCTCGCCCAGGCCCTGGTGGATGGCGTGGAGTTCAACGTCCCGACCGTGGTCGCCGAACTCCGCCGCCTGTATTTTGCCCACAAACTCGGCCCAAGCACGTCGAGCATCGTCAACGCCTGCCGACACAAGGGCGTGCCCTTCCTCCGCCTCGACGAAGATTCCACCGTCCAACTCGGCTACGGCGCCAGGCAAAAACGTATTCAAGCCACCGTCAGCAGCCAGACCAGTTCCCTAGGCGTGGAACTGGCCGCCGACAAGGCCGACACCAAGCGAGTGCTGCTCCGCCACGGCGTGCCGGTGCCCCAGGGCGTGGTCGTTGCGAGCGAAGACGAACTCCGCACGGTCCTGGAGGAATTCCCCGGCCCGCTGGTCGTCAAGCCCCTCGACGGCAACCACGGCCGGGGCGTGACGACCAACCTCCTCACGACCGAGGCCGCCCTGGCGGCGTTCCGCCTGGCCCGGCAGCATTCCGAACAGGTGGTGGTGGAAACCTTCGCCCCCGGCGACGACTACCGCCTGCTCGTGGTGGATTACCGGCTCGTGGCCGCCGCCCGGCGCGTGCCGGCCTGCGTGACCGGCGACGGGGTTTCGACCCTCCGCGTGCTCATCGACGACGCCAACCAGGACCCCCGCCGGGGCAGCGGCCACGAAAACATTCTGACCCGCATCGTAGCCGACGAAGCCTCGCTTCACCTGCTCGAAAAAAAGGGTCTGACCCTCGATTCGGTGCCGCCGAAGGGCGAGGTGGTGGTCCTGAAAACCACCGCCAACCTCAGCACGGGGGGCACGTCGGTGGACGTAACCGACGAGGTGCATCCCGAAATCGCCTTCATGGCCGAACGCGCCGCCCGGGCCATCGGCCTCGACATCTGCGGCATCGACCTGCTGGCCACCGACATCACCCTGCCCCTGAAGGAATCCAGCGCGACGGTCATCGAGGTCAATGCCGGGCCGGGCTTCCGGATGCACACCCACCCCACCGAGGGCAAACCCCGCGACGTGGGCCGGTGCATCGCCGACATGCTGTTTCCGGGCGAGGCCGACGGCCGCATCCCAATCGTCGCCGTGACGGGTACCAACGGCAAAACCACCACCACCCGCCTGACGGCACACTTGATGAAAACCGCCGGGCACCGGGTGGGTTTCACCACCACCGAAGGCATTTACATCGACGGCTTCCAAATCGAAGAAGGCGACTGCACCGGCCCCATCAGCAACCGCAAGGTGCTCATGGACGCCTCGGTGGAGGTGGCTGTGCTCGAATGCGCCCGGGGCGGGATGCTCCGCTCGGGCCTGGCCTTCGACCGCTGCGACGTGGGCATCGTCACCAACGTGGCCGCCGACCACCTGGGGCTGAAGGACATCCACACCGTCGAAGACATGGCGCGGGTGAAGGCCATCGTGGCCGAAAGCGTGAAGCCCACGGGATACGCCGTACTCAACGCCGACAACGACCACACCGCCGCCATGCGCGACCGGGTGGACTGTAACGTGGCGATGTTCACGACCTGCCCCCGCAACCGCCGCGTGACCGAACACTGCGCCGAGGGCGGCCTGGCCGCCGTGCTGGAGGAAGGTTTCATCACCCTCTGGCAGGGAAGCGAAAAAACGCGGGTCGAAGCCGTGAAAAACATCCCGCTGGCCTTTGGCGGGCGGGCCACGTTCATGGTCGAAAACATCCTGGCGGCCACGCTGGGGGCGTTTTGCCAGGGCGTACCCGTCGAAACCATCGCCGAGGGGCTGCGGAGTTTCGTGCCTTCGGGCGAGACCACGCCGGGACGGATGAATTTCTTTCAATTCGACGGCTTCCAGGTCATGGTCGATTACGCCCACAATCCCCACGGACTGGCCGCCCTGGGCGGGTTCATCCGCAGCGTGCCCGCCGACTGCCGCCAGGGCATCATCACCGGCGTGGGCGACCGCCGCGACGAGGACATCCGCCTGCTGGGCAAGGTGGCCGCCGAGATTTTCGACGACATCATCGTCCGGATGGACGACGACCCCCGGGGCCGGTCGAAGGACGAAATCATGCGGCTCGTCAGCGAGGGCATCCGGTCGGTGGACACAACCATCGCCATTCGCTGCATTCCCGACGAATTGGAAGCCATCAACTTCGCCATCCGTCGCGCCAAACCGGGGCAGTTCGTCGTCGTGCTCACCGACAAAATCGGCGAATCGCTCCGGCTGGTGCGGGGCCTCCAGCGCCAGCAGCAGAACCAGGCCGAGGCGGAAATGCAGGCGGTTTAAATCCTTGCGCGGGGCGGGTGGTCTCCCGCGGATTGCGCAGATTTTCGTAGAAAAACACGTTGAGAATGAGTGAAAATCCGCGCAATCCGCGGGAGACCGCCCGCTCCATGAGCAAATCAACTTATGAATTGAAATCAAGCTGGATTTGAGCAACCCCATGCAAGCACCCAAAGGCAAACTCATCCCCATCGGCGGCAAGGAAGCGCGGGGGCCGGAAGACGAAAAGTCGGACGTGCTCCAGCCGGTGGATTTTTCGGAAAACGGCATTTTGAAAGAACTTCTGGCCGAAATGCGGGGCTGCAACTCCCGGCTGGTGATCATCCCCACGGCCTCGCGCATCCCCGACGAAATGGGCGAGATGTACCTCAATGCCTTCGGGCACCTGAGTTGTCCCCACGTCGAAGTACTCAACGTGCGCGACCGGCGGCAGGCCGATTCCAAACGTGCCCTCGACCTCCTCGCCGGGGCCGACGGCGTGTTTTTCTCCGGTGGTGACCAAAGCCGCCTCACCCGCTGCTTCGCCGACACGGAATTTCTGAACCTCCTCCGCCAACGCTACCAGCACGAAAACTTCGTCGTGGCGGGCACCAGCGCCGGGGCGATGGCCATGGCGAAGCACATGATCACCGAGGGCGAGAGCGCCGAACCGGTGCTGAAGGGCCTCGTCGACACCGACGCGGGCCTGGGGCTGTTTCCCGAAGCCCTCATCGACACGCACTTCATGAACCGGGGCCGGCTGGCCCGGCTCACCGAAGCCCTGCTGCTCCACCCCCGCTGTGTGGCCCTGGGCCTGAGCGAAGACACGGGCGTGGTCGTCAGCCGGGGTGACCACCTGCGGGCCATCGGGTCGGGCGTGGTGCTGATCATCGAGGCCGACGACATCGGGCAGACGAACTACAATCGGGCGAAAAAAGGCGAACCGGTGTTCATCGAAAACCTGCGGATGCACATCTTGGCGCGGGGGGCCTGCTACTCGGTCAGCAAACGGCGCTTCGTGGCCGAACCCGCCGAAGCGCCCGCCGCAGGTTGAGTTCCTGCGGCGGGCTTCGTACCTTGCCGAGGCGAAAGCCGACCCGACGCCCAGCGGGTCGGCTTTTTTCGACCCATGAACGTAAAAGGTACTCTCATCGCCATCGGCGGCAACGAAGACAAAGGCACGGGCCGCCGGGCGCTGCACGAAAAAGACACCCCGCAAAAGTTCGTCACGTCGGGCATTTTGTTCCGCGTCGCGGCGGAAATGAAGCACCCTGAAGCGCCCATCGAAGTCATCACGACGGCCTCCAGCATTCCCGAAAAAGTGGGGCGGGACTACCAGCGGGCCTTCCGGCGGCTGGGCCGGGGCAACGTGGGCGTGCTGCACCTGGAAACGTACGCCGACGCGGCCCGGCCCGACGTGCTGGAGCGGGTGGCCGGGGCGGGCTGCCTGCTGTTCAGCGGCGGCGACCAGTTGAAGCTGGTCCTGGCGCTGCGCGATACGCCCCTGGCCGAACTCATCCACGCCCGCTACGTTCAGGAGCCAGTAGTCATCGCGGGCACCAGCGCCGGGGCCATGGCCCTGTCCGACCTGATGATGTACCCCGGCTCCCCCCGCGCCGACGGCCTGGCCCCCGAGCTGGATTTGCAGCCCGGCCTGGCGCTCGTGCACGACACCATCATCGACACGCACTTCCTGGTGCGGGGGCGGTTCCGGCGGCTGGCGCTCGCTGTGTCGGAGCACCCTCAGCACCTGGGCATCGGACTGGAGGAAGACACGGGCGTCATCATCCGGCAAGGCAACCAATTGGAAACCATCGGCTCCGGGCTGGTCACCCTCATCGACGGGCGCAGCCTGCACGACTCCAACGTGACGGTGGCCAAATCGGAACACGAGATTTTCATCGAAAATCTGCTGGTGCACGTGCTGGCGCACGGGAATAATTTCAGGCTGCGGGGGCGGAAGATTTCATAAACAACCGCGAACGCGCCGGGGAGGGCCGGATGGATGCCAGCCGTATCCGACACGCGGGCTGGTACGACTGGCATCCATCCGGCCCTCCCCGGCGCGTTCAAAAAATCGCCGTCTCCCCCGCCTCCCCTTCCCGCCGCCAGGCCCGGTACATGCCCTCGCCGTTGAAGGGCAGGGCCAGGTTGCCCTGCCGGTCTACGGCGATGAGGCCGCCTTCGCCACCCAAGTTCCGCAGTTTTTCCTGCACCACGATGCGGCTGGCTTCGACCAGCGACAGCCCCCGGTAACTCACCAGCGCGAACACGTCGTAGGCCGCCACGGCCCGGATGAAAAACTCCCCGTCGCCGGTGCACGACACGGCGCAGGCGGCGTTGTTGGCGTAGGTGCCCCCACCGATGACGGGCGTATCGCCCACCCGGCTGAATTTTTTGGCTTTGATGCCCCCCGTCGAAGTCGCCGCCGCCAGGTTGCCCGACGCGTCGAGGGCCACGGCCCCCACGGTGCCCTTGCCCACGTTGGCGTGTTCGGCTTCCAACTGGGCTTTTCGCCATTCCTGAAAGCGGTAGTCGGTGAAAAAGTACTCGTCCGGCTCGAAGGGAAGGCCGTGCAGGCGGGCGAAATCCTCGGCCCCCGGCCCGGCGAGCAGCACGTTTTCCGAGCGATCCATCACCGCCCGCGCCAGCGTGACGGGGTTGCGCACGCCCCGCACGGCGGCTACGGCACCGGCTTTGAGCGTGGTGCCGTCCATGATGGCCGCGTCGAATTCGTGGCTGCCCTCGGCGTTGAATACCGAACCCCGTCCGGCGTTGAAAAGCGGGTTATTTTCGAGAAAAATCACGGCCTGCTCTACCGCGTCGAGGGCCGAGCCGCCCTGTTCGAGCACGGCGTAGCCCGCGTCGAGGCAGTCGCGGAGGCCGGTGTGGAAATCTTTTTCCTGCTGGGGCGTGATTTCAGCGCGGGTGAGCGTCCCGGCACCGCCGTGAAGGGCGAGGGCGAACATGGGCAATGGGGTTTTCGGAACAATAAAGAACATCGGTTGCCAAAGCCGTGCCCGGCGGGTCACTCCACCGCCAGCGCTGCCACCGCAAACGCGTCAATCACCCAAAGCATGGGCGATATTTCCCGCCATTTCCCCGCAACGACTTTCAAAAACGTGTAACTCAGAAACCCCCAGACGATGCCCTGGGTGATGGAGTACGTGAACGGAATCAGCACCAGCGCCAGGAAGCCCGGGATGGCTTCGTCAAGCTGCGCCCAGTCGATTTTCGTCACGGGCCGCACCATGAACGCCCCCACCAGCACCAGGGCCGGGGCCGTGGCGATGGCCGGAATGGTGCCCAGCAGGGGCGACAGAAACAGGCAGGGCAGAAACAGCAGCCCCGCCACCACGGCCGTCAGGCCCGTGCGCCCGCCCGCTTCGATGCCCACGGCGCTCTCGATGTAGGCTGTGCCGGGGCTGCTGCCCACCAGCCCCGCGCCCAGGGTGGCGAAGGCATCGGTCAGGAGGGATTCGCGCACGTTTCGCGGCTCGCCTCCTGCGTCCACCAGCCCGGAGGCTTCGGCCAGGCCCACGAACGTGCTCAGGCTGTCGAACAAGTCGGTGAAAACGAAGGCGAAAATCACCGGCACCAGCGCCCAGCGCAACGACCCGGCGAAATCGAGGGCCAGCAGCAGGCTGAAATCGGGCGGAGCGAGGAGCGTTTCGGGCAGTTTCACCACCACTTCGCCTCCCCAGCTTCGCCCCAGCGTGGCGGCCAGCAGTGTGGTGCCCACGATGCCGAACAGCACCGCCCCCGGCACCCGCCGCACGGTGAGCGCCGCCGTGAGCGCCAGCCCGGCAACGAACACGAGCAGCGGCGGTGAAACTTTTGCAAACGTGATCAGCGTGGCCGGGCTAGCCACGACGAACCGGGCGTTTTCCAACCCAATCAAACTGATGAACAGCCCGATGCCCGCCGCAATGGCGTAGCGGAGCGTGCGCGGAATGGCCCGCACGATGAGCGTCCGGACGTTGAAAACAGACAACATCAGGAAAATCACCCCGGCCCAGAACACGGCCCCCAGCGCCACCGGGTAGGGCACACCCAGGCCGTTGACCACTGAAAACGTGAAAAACGCGTTCAGCCCCATGCCCGGCGCCACCACAATGGGGTTTCGGGCGTACAACCCCATCATCAGGCTCCCGAACGCGCAGACCAGCACGGTGGCCGTCAGCGCGGCCGAAAACGGAATTCCGGCCTGGCTCAGGATGGTGGGGTTGACGACGACGATGTAGGCCGTGGCCAGAAAGCTCGAAACCCCGGCGAGAATTTCAGTGCGGGCAGAAACTGGGGTGGGACGCATGGAAACGGTGGGTAAAATACGTTTCGCAAAAAGTGATTTTTGCCCGAAAAATCCCAACTTTCGGCGAAGCAGACGCCAAACAGGTGCCTCGGTCGGCCCGTTTGCCGCCGTCCTTCGTCCAACTGCATGAATGCGTTCCTCCAACTCCTTGTCGGCAGCCTCCTCCTGGCCGTGCTGGCCTGCCAGACCTCGCAGATGCCCGGCGGCGCGGAAGCCCTCGGCAACCACCGCTGGGTGCTGACCGAACTCGACGGCCAACCCATCCCCGACACGGCCCGCCGCAACGCCGCCAGCCTGCAATTTTTCACGAAAGAAAACCGCGTCGCCGGGTCGGGGGGCTGCAACCGAATCACCGGCGGTTACGAACGCACGGGCAGAGACGGGCTGAAATTCAGTCGGATGGTTTCCACGAAAATGGCTTGTCCCGGCCCGGACCTCGAAACGCCCTTCCTGCGCGCCCTCGACCAGGTCGACAATTTTTCCATCGCCCAGGGCGTGCTCACCCTCCGGCAGGGCCCGACCGTGCTGGCCCGCCTCCAGGCCACCGCGCCGCAGAACTAAAGTGGGGCGGGCGGCATTCCGCTGGGCGGCATTCCGCTGGGTAACCCGCCCATGCAGTCACCCGCGCAAGCGTGTATTTTTGGTCAAAAAAATCGCCCGTGCGTTTCGTCCAGAAAACCTTCCGCCTCCCCCCCTATCCCCGGGGCTTCCACCTCATCACCCGGCTCGTCGAGCGCGAACTCGCCTCCGACCTGCCCACGGTCAGGGTCGGCGTGCTTCACGCCTTCATCCAGCACACCTCGGCAAGCCTGAGCCTGAACGAAAACGCCGACCCCACCGTGCGGCAGGATTTTGAAAGTCATTTCAACCGCATGGTGCCCGAAACCGCCTCCTACCGACACGACGACGAAGGCCCCGACGACATGCCCGCCCACCTGAAAGCCGCCCTGCTCGGCCACGCCGTCACGGTGCCCATCACCGGAGGCCGCCTCAACCTCGGCACCTGGCAGGGCATCTACCTCGGCGAACACCGCAACCAAGGCGGCCCCCGGACGGTGGTGCTGACGGTGTGGGGGGAATAACCACTTGGGCGAATCAGGATTTAAAATGAAAAGCAAAGAATTAATTATTTGGTTTTCAATATTTTGAGTTTCCCATTATTCATCCCTTGTTTTTCATTAACTCCATCCGGTTGCTTCCCTTTTTACCTTGCCCCCATGAATCCATCCCTCTTCGCCCAGGTCGATGCCTACATCGCCGACCTCACGGGCCAGCACGACGACGCCCTCGATGCCGCCCTCGCCGCTGCCGACGCGGCGGGCCTGCCCTCCATCGCCGTTTCGGCCAATCAGGGTAAATTTCTTCGGGTGCTGGCCCGCGCCTGCGGGGCCCGGCGCATCCTCGAAATCGGCACGCTCGGCGGGTACAGCACGATTTGGCTGGCGCGGGCGCTCCCGCCCGACGGCAAACTGGTGACACTGGAATTCGAGCCGAAACACGCCGAAGTAGCCCGCGCCAACTTCATCCGGGCGGGCCTCGACGGGCAGATTGACCTCCGCCTCGGCAAGGCCCTGGAGGTGCTGCCCCAACTCGAAGCCGAAGGCGCGGGGCCGTTCGACTTCGTTTTCATCGACGCCGACAAGCCCCCCTACCCGGAATACTTCAAGTGGGCGCTGCGCCTTGCCCGCCCTGGCACGCTCATCGTGGCCGACAACGTCATCCGGGGCGGCCGGGTGCTCGACCCCGCCAGCCCCGACGAAAACGTGCCCGGCGTCCGGCGGCTCAACGCCATGCTGGCCAACAACCCCGCCGTGACGGCGACGATTCTCCAGACCGTCGGGGCAAAGGAACACGATGGGATGGTGCTGGCGGTGGTGAATTGAGCACGTCAGCCGAAGTTCATTCACCGCTATTGCCACACTGGGTTCGGGTAGATGCTTTTCGGAGGGATCACGAAATTTTTATCGCACGGCTCCCTTCTGGCAACTCGCTGCGGCCACTTCGTGTATTTCTGACAAATTCAAGAAATTCATGAAGAGAAAGACCCTGTTCCTCCTGCTGGCTCTGGCCACGACACTTGTGCTGACCGATGCCTGCACGAAATCCGACGACGTGGAACCGGACCCCATCGAACAAGTCAATGAAGACCCCGACGACTACACCGTCGACAGCACCGGCGCGACGCAAATCACGCTCAAAACCAGCACCATCGCCGTCGGCGGCCCCGGTGCTGCGGCCAGTGGCAGCAAGGTCACGATCAGCAAAGCGGGCACCTACCGCATCACCGGCACGCTCACCAACGGCCAGATTGTCGTCAACACCACCGACGTGGCCGACGTGAAGCTGGTGTTCGACGGCATCACCGTCACCAACACCACCGGCGCGCCGGTCAACGTGGAGCAGGCCGAAAAAGTAATCATCAACCTCGCCGACGGTACCAAAAATACCCTCACCGACGGGGCCACGTACACCCTCGCCAGCGGTACCGACGAACCCAACGCCGCCCTGTTCAGCAAAGCCGATTTGACGCTCTACGGCGGCGGCGCGCTCACCATCAAGGCCAACTACAACGACGGCATTGCCAGCAAAGACGGCCTGCTCATCAAAAGCGGCACCTACACCGTCAGCGCGAAGGACGACGGCATCCGGGGCAAGGATTACCTCGTCGTGGAAGACGGTACGTTCACCCTCGAAGCCACGGGCGACGGCCTGAAATCCGACAACGAAGAAGACGCCAGCCGGGGATACATTACGATCAAAAAAGGCACCTTCGGCATCACGACGGGCGGCGACGGCATTCAGGCACAAACCCAGTTGACCATCGCCGACGGCACCTTCACGATCACCACCGGGGGCGGCAGTGGCAAAACGGTGGCTTCCACCGCGTCGGCCAAAGCCCTCAAGTCGGCTAAAAACCTGACCGTGGACGGCGGCACGTTCGCCATCAGCGCGGCCGACGACGCCGTTCACGCCAACAACGCCATCACGATCAACGGGGGCACGTTCGCCCTCTCCACCGCCGACGATGCCGTGCACGCCGACAACGCCCTGACCATCAACGGCGGTAAAATCGATGTCACCAAATCCTACGAAGGCCTCGAAAGCCTCGTCATCACGATCACCGACGGCACCATCCACCTCGTGTCGAGCGACGACGGCCTCAACGCCGCCGGGAGTACCACGGGTCGGTTTTTGAACATGAAAGGCGGGTATCTGTTCATCAACTCCGGCGGCGACGGCGTGGACGTGAACGGCTCCGCCGACATGAGTGGGGGCACGATCATCGTCAACGGACCCACGGCCAACAACAACGCCGCCCTCGATTACGACGGCACCTTCAAAATCACCGGGGGTACGCTCATCGCCACGGGCAGTTCGGGCATGGCGCAGGTGCCGGGCACGACTTCCACGCAGAACTCGGTGCTTGTGGGCTTCACCTCGACCCAACCGGCAGGAACGCTCGTGCGCATCGAAAGCACCGACGGCAAGGAGGCGCTCACGTTCAAGCCCGGTAAAAGTTTTCAATCCATGGCCTTTTCGTCGCCGGGCCTCGTCAAGGGTACTACCTACAACGTGTTCCTCGGCGGCAGCGCCACGGGCACGGTTACGGACGGTTTGTACGAAAACCCCACGTACACGGCGGGCACCAAAAACAGCAGTTTCACGGTGGCGAGCGCGGTGACGAAGGTAAATTCGCGGTAAAACCCCGGCAGCGGACGTCAGTTCGAACGGGAAAGCGGCGTAAATTTGCCCAACAACGTTGAGCGCTATGCCTGCTTTCCCGTTTTTCAAATGCCTCGCGGTGGCGATGCTGGGTTGTGCGTTTTCGGTCTCCGGCTTTGCTCAGACGGTGGTCCGCGTCGCCCCCCAAACCGCCGACTCCCTGCTCCGCACGCTTCCCGCCGTGCAGCTTCTCGACGTGCGGACGTCCGGCGAATTTGCCCAGGGCCACCTGCGCAACGCCCGCAACATGGACATTCGTGAAGCGGATTTCTCCCAGAAAATCACCCAACTCGACCCCAAGCGCCCCCTCGTGGTGTACTGCCTGGCGGGCAGCCGCAGCGCCAAAGCCGCCGAGGTGCTCGCCAAAGCCGGGTTCACCCAAGTGTACGACGTGCAGGGCGGCTTCGCCAAATGGACCTCCAGCGGCCTGCCCATCGAGGAAGCCGCTACCCCGCCCAAAGGCGGCCTGACGATGGAAGAATACACTCGCCTGACCACGACTCCGGGCAAACCCGTGCTCGTCGATTTCAACGCCAAGTGGTGCGCGCCCTGCCAGAAAATGCTGCCCACGCTCAAAAAATTGGAAAACGAATGGGGCGAGCGCGTGAAAATCATTCCGCTCGACTTCGACCAGAACCGCCAACTAGCTCTCCAACTCGGCATCGACAGCATTCCGGCCTTCCTGCTTTACAAAGACGGGCAGGTGCGCTGGAAAGCCCTGGGATTGGTGGAGGAAAGCGAACTGCGCACCCAAATTCAGCAAAACCAGTAAAACGACCTGTGTGCGGCACAACGCCCGCCCGGCCCCGAGCCGGGCGGGCGTTTTCTTTTGCCCAGGAAGCACGAACGAACGAAGCCGTCAACGGAAACCGGCCAACCGTCAATTCGGCCCCGGTCGCCGTCAACCGGCCCTTGAACGCAGTGCACCGGCCAGGATAGCTTTGACCCACCAAGTCGCCCGAAGCGGCTTTTACCAACATAAATCCCTCTCATTTTTTCAAAAACCAACGAAAACCATGAACGTCCGCATCCTTCTCTCCGCTCTGATCGTCGCTGCCAGCCTGAGCGCGTGCAGCAAATCCGAAGCCGAAACCGAGACCGTCAAGCCGACGGAAAACAACATTGCCCGGTACGTCGAAGCCAACGCCGGCACCATCGAATCGAAAACCCGCTCCTCCGGCCCCTGGGAACTGGGCGTGGTGTTCAGCGCGGCGGCGGCCGGTAAACTCACCCAGGTCGGCACCCGAATGCCTGAACCCGGCTCGTACCGCGTCATCGTCTGGGATTTCGACGCCAAGACCGTGCTGCGCCAGAAAACGGTGGAGCAATCGACGCCCGACCAACTCACCCTCGCCGACGTGGACGTTCTGGCCCTGACGCCCAACAAAAAGTACGTCATCAGCGTCAACAGCCAGTCGGGCGGGGCCAACAAAAAGTATTTCTTCGCGGCCAAAACCGGCGGCGGCGAAATCATGCCCTTCACGAAAGGCAGCGTGCTGGTGCACAGCGCCTGCTACACCAAAACCGCCCCGGCGGTGTTTCCCAAAGACGTCAAAGACGTCAAGTCGGAACTGTACGGCTACCCGGAGTTTACGTTTCTTCCCGACTGAAAAATCCGGTTTCGCGTTCGGTGGCGCGAGCGGCGGTTCATCCGCCGCCCGCGCCGTTGTTTTGTCCGAAAAAAGACCGCTGCCCCTGCGCCGGGAATGCCGCAAACGTGCGTAACATCGCGGGGAATCCCTGGTTTGTTTTCACCCCGCTTTTCGTCCGATGGTTCGTCTCCGTTCGCGGCACCGCCGCCTGGCCCTCGGCGGGCTGTTGCTGCTGGCCTTCCGCCCGCTCGCGGCCCAAACGCCTGCGCCGACCGTGTTCACCACCGACCACCTCCGGCTGGGTTTCGACGCGGCGGGCCACCTCGTCAGCCTCCTGAACCCGGCTACGGCCACCGAGTACGTGCCGACGGGGCAACGCGCCCCGCTGCTTTCGCTGGTGTTCGACTCGGTGGCCGTCAAGCCGGTGGCCATGACCCACGACGCCCGCCGAAAACGCCTCCGGCTGCGGTACCCCAACGGCTACGTCGCCACGCTGGCCGCCGAAACGAAGGGCGGTTACACGCGGTTCGAACTCCTCGCCCTCACCCCGCGCAACGACGTCAAGCTGGTGATCTGGGGGCCGTACCCCACCCGGATTGGCGAGCAGGTGGGCGAAACCGTCGGCGTGGCCCACGACGGCGCGTTCGGCATCGGCATCCAGGCCCTCAACCTGAAAACCTTGGGCGGCTACCCGACCCACGAAAACGACATCGACCCGGCCTACGACATTTTCCAGACCGGCAACCTCGTGGACGTCGCCAGCGACCAAAAAGTGCTCTACCGGGGCCAGACGGCCAAACCCGCGCCCTTCGGCAGCGTGTTGCAGGCCTACTGCCGCAACCGGTTCGCCGACCGGGTGATTGCCAACTGGGACCACCCCCGCTACGTGGCCCCGGCGTTCCGGGACGGCGGCGTAATCGGCTCGAAAATCGCCCTCTGGGGCGCGCCCGAAGCGCGGTTGCTGACCACCATCGGCAACATCGAATTGGCCGAGGGGCTACCGCATCCCCTGCTCGACGGCGTCTGGGCCAAGCAAAGCCCGGCAGCCACGGCCTCGTACCTGATTCTGAATTTCGGTGAAAACAACGTCGGCGACGCCATCGAACTGACCCGCAAGGCCGGGCTGCGGTATTTTTACCACGGCGGGCCGTTCGAGAACTGGGGGCATTTTCGCCTGAACGCCCGCGAATTCCCGAACGACTGGGCCGGGCTGCGGACCTGCGTCGAGCGGGCCGAAGCCGCCGGACTGCGCGTGGGCCTGCACACGCTCTCGAACTTCATCACGACCAACGACCCCTACATTACGCCCCGACCCGACCAACGTCTGGCGATGGTGGGCAGCAGTTCGCTGGCGGCTCCGGTGGACGAAACCACCACCCAACTCGTGGTGCAATCGCCGCAGTTTTTCAACCAAATGAAAAACAACACGCTCAAAACCGTGCGCGTCGGCGATGAACTCATCCGCTACCGGGCCGTGTCGGACGCCCCGCCCTGGACCCTGCTCGACTGCGCGCGGGGAGCGTTCAAAACCACGCCCCAGCGCCACCAGCCTGGCGACACGGTCCGCAAACTCATGGACCACCCCTACCAGGTGTTCCTGGCCGATTTTCCGCTCCAGGACGAAATGGCCCGGACGCTGGCCCGGCTTTACAACGAAACCGGCCTCCGGCAAATCTCCTTCGACGGGCTGGAGGGCTGCTGGGCCACGGGCCTGGGGCAGTACGGCCTGCAACTCTTCGTCAACACCTGGTACGACCACCTCAAACCCGGCCTAAAGGGGGCCGTCGTCACCGACGCCAGCACGCCGGGGCACTTTTTCTGGCACCAATTCACGCGCATGAATTGGGGCGAACCCTGGTACGCCGGATTCCGCGAAAGCCAGACCCAGTACCGGCTCAAAAACCAGGACTACTTCCGCCGCAACCTGATGCCGGGCATGCTGGGCTGGTTCAGCGTTAAACCCGAAACCAGCCTCGAAGACCTGGAGTGGCTGCTGGCCCGGGCCGCCGGATTCGACGCGGGCTTCGCGCTGGCCACGTCCATCGACGCGTTGCGCAAACACGGCCAAGGCGACGCCGTGCTCGACGCGGTGAAAACCTGGGAAACGGCCCGGATGGCGGGGGCGTTTTCGGCGGAAGAAAAAGGGGCCCTGCGCGACATCAACCGGGAGTTTCACCTCGAAACCGCCGAAGGCGGCTGGCGGTTGACGCCCGTGCACCAGGCGTACTTCGTCCACGAACCCAAAACCCGGCAGCCCGGCGAGCCGACGGCGTCGGCGTTCGAGTTCGCCAACCCCCACCGCGACCAGCCCCTGCGGTTCACGCTCCGGGTGCTCAACGGCGAAAAAGGCACCACCGCCCGCCTCGACAACCCGGTGCTGGAATTCAACGGCACCCACCGCATTGAAGTGCCGTTCGCGCTGGAACAAGGCCAGGTGCTGCAAGCCGATGGGAAAACCCTACGCCTGCTCGACCCGCAGTGGCACCTGCTCCGCACCGTGCCGCTACCCAATGGCCTGCCCACGCTCAGAACCGGCCCCAACGCCATTCGGATGGACGGCGCGTTCGGCGGTTCGGAGAAAGCCAGCGCCAAGTTGGAATTCCGCTCGCTGGGCGAAGGGAAGGTGGTCGGGCAAACCAAGTAATGGGTCGGCGAAGGACGGTGCCTGGCAAAACTTTTTAAGCGCGGTTGGCGAATACCTTGCCATTGCCCCCTGTTTTGGGCAACTTTGTAGTTCCACCTGCATTACCCGACTTTACAACATGACGAAGTGGCTCGTCTGGGCGTGCCTGTCCACTTTCGCCCTTTCCTGGAATACCCTTTTCCTGCCCTCCCGCCCCTGGACGGCGGAGTTCGGGGCCGTTGCGGTTTCCGATTCGCTCAAGCCCCCGTCCGCCGAACTCACTGAGTTTGCCGTTCCGCTCAAAACGTCCTTCACTGACGAACCGGTTGGCGGCACCCGCGCCGTCCAGTCCACCGCCGCCGAAATGGAGGCCGAAACGCCGCCCGTCACCGCCGCCGCGCCCGTGGCCTCGGTGGCACCGACGCCCGCACCCGCCGACACCATCAAGTCGCTGCCCGCCGCACTCAAACCGACCCTCGCCGCGCCCGTCCGCGAGGCGGCCTGGGTGGACAGCGTGTTCAACTCGCTTTCGGAAGACCAGAAACTCGGTCAGTTTTTCATGGTCGCAACCTTCTCGAACAAAGAAGAAGGGTACTACCAGCGCGTAGACTACCTCGTGCGTGACCTGCACGTGGGGGGGCTGATTTTCTTCCAGGGCGACCCCCACTCGCAGGCTGAACTCACCAACCGCTACCAGGCCCTCGCCAAAACGCCGCTCATGGTGAGCCTCGATGCCGAAAACGGCCTCGGCATGCGCCTCGATTACGGCATGACGTTCCCACTGCAAATGACGCTGGGGGCCATCCAGGACGACCGGCTGATTTACGACATGGGCCGGGAAATCGCCCGGCAGTGCAAGCGCATCGGCGTCACGCTCAACTTCGCGCCCGTCGTCGACGTGAACAGCAACCCCCGCAACCCGGCCATCGGGATGCGGTCGTTTGGCGAGCAAAAAGAAAACGTGGCCGCCAAGGGCATTGCCTACATGAAGGGCATGCAACAGGCGGGCGTGCTGGCCTGCGCCAAGCACTTTCCCGGCCACGGCGACACCGAGAGCGACTCGCACCACACCCTGCCCGTGGTGGCCCACAGCGGCGAGCGGTTGCAGAACCTCGAATTGTTCCCCTTCCGGAAACTCATCGCCGACAGCGTGGGGAGCATCATCGTAGGGCACCTCAACGTGCCGTTTTACGAAAACCGCAACATCGCTGCCACGTTGTCCGACAAAATCGTGACAGGGTTGTTGAAGAACAATCTTGGCTTTCAGGGCCTGGTCATCACCGACGCCATGAACATGCGGGGCGTGACCCGCTCCAACAACGCCGCCGACGCCAACCTGCAAGCCCTGCTGGCCGGCAACGACATCCTGCTCTACGCCGAAAACGTGGCCCAGAGCCTCCAGAAAATCCGCGACGCCATCCACCGCGACAGCCTGATCACGGTGGAAGAAGTGGACGCCCGCGTGCGGAAAATCCTCACGGCCAAGTACCGCCTCGGCCTCTACGAGCGCAAACCGCTCCCGCTGAAGGATTTACAGAAAGAACTGCAAACACCTCAGGCCCTGAGCCTCAAGCAGCGGCTGTATGAAGAGGCCGTGACGGTGGTGCGCAACGAATCCAACCTGCTGCCCTTCGGGGAAATCGACCCTGACCGCTTTGCCTCCATCGCCATCGGCGAAGTGGGGGGCAACGTGTTCCAGCAAACCCTGAGCAAGTACGCGCCCTTCCGGCATTTCACGAACGATGCCAAGTCCGACGCGCAGTGGTTCGCCGAGGTGCTGGCCGAACTCGATTCGGTCAAGAGCCGGACCATCGTCGTCAGCCTGCACGAGATGAGCCAGCGGGCCTACCGGGGGTACGGCATTTCAGAAGCGACCAAAAGTTTCATCCGTCAACTGAAAAGCCGGGGCAACCAGGTGGTGCTGGCCGTGTTCGGCAACCCGTACAGCCTGAAGTTTTTCCCCGATTTGCCCGCACTCGTCTGCGGCTACGAAGACAACCCCCTTACCCAGGCCGCCGTGGCGCAGATTCTGTTCGGGGCGCTACCCGCGAAGGGCAAACTGCCCGTGTCGGTCGAAGGCCTCAGTCCGGCGGGTTTCGGGCTGGAAACAGGGGCCATTGGGCGTTTGAGCTACGGCCTGCCCGAAAGCGTGGGCGTGAGTTCGGCCAAACTCGCAGAAGTGGACAAAGTCGTCAAAGCCGCCATCGACGCGCGGGCATTTCCCGGTGCCCAGGTGCTCGTGGCGAGAAAGGGCAAGGTGATTTACCAGAAAAATTTTGGGAAACTCACGTATGGCTACGCCTACGAACCCGTCCGCGACCAAACGCTGTACGATTTGGCATCGGTCACGAAAGTGGCCGCCACGCTCCAGGTGGTGATGGCCCTGACCGAAAGTGGTCAACTCGACCTCAACCGCAAAGCCTCCGACTACCTGCCCGAATTGAAGGGCACCAACAAGGAATCCATCGTCATCCGCGACCTGCTGCTGCACCAGGCCGGGCTAGTGGCCTTCCTGCCCTTCTGGGAACGCACCCGCAGCAAGTCGGGCTACGGGGACAACGACGGTTTCGATAGCACCTACTACCGCCGCAAGGACACGCTGGACTACACCCTCCAGGTGGCCCCCAACCTCTACACCCGCGCCGCCACGAAAGATTCGGTCTGGAAATGGGTCATCCGGTCGCCGTTGAGCAGCAAGCGCGACAAGGCCGGACAGTACGCCTACGTCTACTCCGACCTCGGCCTCATCATGCTCTGGCACGTGGTGGAGGCGATCACGAAAGAGCCGATGGGAGAATTCTTGGCGAACCGTTTTTACAACCCGCTGGGCATGGGCCGCACGGGCTTCAACCCACTCCGCCGGGGTGTTTCGCCAATGGACATTGCTCCAACCGAAAACGACCTTGTGTACCGGCAGGCCCAACTGCGCGGCACCGTCCACGACCAGAACGCGGCCATGCAGGGGGGCGTGAGCGGCCACGCCGGGCTGTTCAGCGACGCCGCCGAACTGGCCATTCTGATGCAGATGAATCTCCAGCGGGGCACCTACGGCGGGCGGCAGTACCTCCAACCCGGCACGGTGCCGCAGTTTGCCAAGCCCAATTCCACCCGCAGCCACCGGGGCCTCGGCTGGGATCGCCGCCCCGACGACGGAGAGAGCGTGTACGTCTCGGCCCTGGCTTCGGAGCGTTCCTTCGGGCACTCGGGCTTCACCGGTACCCTCGTCTGGGCCGACCCAGACCAGGACTTGGTGTTTATTTTCCTTTCCAACCGGGTGTACCCCGACGCCGGCAACAACCTCATCAACTCCCACCGGATCCGGCGGCAGGCGATGGATGCCGTGTACCGGGCCATCGAACCCGAGAAGGTGGTGGCCACGACGCGGCGGTAAAACGCGATAAACGAGAAGCGGCCCGGTTGGTCAACCAGGCCGCTAAAGTTGCCTGTGCTTCCTGGCGCTTTTACCCCTGCCGTTGCTTACAGACCAGTTCGCACCGATTTGCAAACGGTGCGCAAATCGGAATCGCGTCTCAGACGCAACACTGCCCGCACCGAATTGCAAATCGGTGCGGGCAGACAACAGAAAAGCGGGGCAGCGTTTTGAAACGCTGCCCCGCTTTTCTGTTGTCTGCTTTACTGCAAATTCGCATCCTCCCGGCTGTTGAACGTATCGCCCTGGCTCAAATCCCCCGTTTGCAGGCCTTTTTTGAACCAGTACATCCGCTGGGCCGAGGTGCCGTGGGTGAAGGCATCGGGCACGACAGTGCCCTGGGTTTGCTGCTGAATGTGGTCGTCGCCGATGGCGTTGGCAGCGCGGAGAGCGGCTTCAATGTCGCCGTCTTCCAGAATATTCTTCATCTGCTGGGCGTGGTGCGCCCATACCCCGGCGTAAAAATCGGCTTGCAATTCCACCCGCACCGAAAGCTGGTTGTTCTCCCGCTTGCTGAGGCGTTCGCGGGCGGCGTTCACCTTGTCGAGCGTGCCCTCCAGGTTCTGGATGTGGTGGCCGATTTCGTGGGCAATCACGTAGGCCATCGCAAACTCGCCGGGGGCCTGAAACCGCCGGGCGAGTTCGTCGTAAAACGAAAGGTCAATGTACACCTTCTGGTCGAGCGGGCAGTAAAACGGCCCCGACGCCCTCGATGCCGTGCCGCAACCCGACTCGGTCACACCCCGGAACATCACCAACGTGGGCGGGCGGTAGCGGGCGTTGTGGTCGGCGAAGAGTTTCGCCCACACGTCTTCGGTGTCGGCCAGCACCACACGGGTAAATTTGGCGGCCTGGTCGTCGGCCTCCTGGTTGGCCGGGGCCTGCACGCCCATGTTCGGCCCGGCCCCGCCGCCCTGGAGAATCTCCGACGGGTCGCCGCCGAGCAGGGCGACGATCACGGCAATAATGACGGCCCCGATGCCGCCGCCCGCCACCATGCCGCCGGTGCTCATGCCCCGACGGTCTTCCACGTTGGTACTTTCGCGTCTTCCAATCCAGCGCATGGTCGATTTAGGGTTAAATTAGTTGAAAAATGACTTTATACGAATGAGAGCAAGATGACGATTTTTTGCACCTAAATGGCACACAACGTCGTAGCCTTGCCCAAAAGCCCGGTTGTTTGCTTAACTTGGCCTCGTCCACACAATTTCCCAAACCTCCAAACCAAATCCCATGAAACCCGTCGGATTCTACGCTAAAAAAATTGGTACCACGGTGATTGCCCTCGCCCTGATTTTTGGATTTACCGCCAAACCCAAGCCCGAAAAAGGCTGGGTGAAGATTTTCAACGGCAAAAACCTGGACGGCTGGAAGGCCGTCGAAAACCCCGGCACCTTCAGCGTGCAGGACGGGGCCATCGTGGTGTTTGGCCCCCGCGCGCACCTGTTTTACGACGGCCCGGTGGGCAACCACGACTTTAAAAACTTCGAATTTAAAGCCCAGGTCATGACCTACCCCGGCGCGAATTCGGGCATGTTCGTCCACACCGAATACCAGGACGGCGGCTGGCCCAACAAAGGCTACGAAATTCAGGTGAACCAAACCCACACCGACTGGCGCAAAACCGGCAGCGTGTACGCCTTCCAGGACGTGAAGGACGTGTTCGTGAAAGACAACGAGTGGTACACCGAGCACATCATCGTGCAGGGCAAAAAAGTGACCATCAAGGTCAACGACAAGGTCATCAACGAATACACCGAACCCGATGACCTCAGCGACCGCAAAGGCGGCAACGCGATGAAACGCCTCAGTCGCGGCACCGTTGCCCTGCAAGGCCACGACCCCAAAAGCCGGGTGATGTACAAGGACGTGATGGTGAAGATGTTGCCCGAATAAGCCTCTTTTGCTTTTGGCACTTTTCCGAAAAAGAACGGCGAACCTGCCGTTCTTTTTTAGTTTGCGCCCAAACCACCTCGCCATGCTTTCCGTGCTCATTCTGGCCCTGCTCACCCTGCTGACGACGCCGCCACCCCCCGCCCACACCTACCACCTCGCCCCCACCGGCAACGACGCCGCCGACGGCCGCACGCCCCTAACCGCCTGGCGCACCCTCGCCCGCGCCAGCGAACACAACTTCGAGCCGGGCGACACGCTGCTGCTCGCCACTGGGGCCACGTTCGAGGGCACGCTCGAACTCACCCAGGAAGACGCGGGCACGGCCCAGCGCCCGGTGGTCGTCACGTCGGCAGGGACGGAGCGGGCGACGATTCAGAACGGCGACACGACGGCGGTGCGGGTGCTGAACGCGGGCGGCGTGGTGATTCAAAATCTGATTCTGGTTGGGAAAGACCGGATGAAAAACCGGGGCCACGGCGTGCAGGTCGTCAACACGCTGCCCGATGCCGACAAACGGTTTTTCATCCGCTTTCAAAACTTGAAAGCCAGCGGATTCGGCCGCGACGGCATCTGGCTCGGCGGCGCACCGGCGGACAGCAGCCAGAGCGGCTTTGAGGACGTGGAAATCGCTCGCTGCGAAACCTTCGACAACCAATTTCACGGCATCTACGTGACCGGCGTGTGGGACACGCACGCGAAGGGCTACGCCAACCGCCGGGTGCACGTCCACCACTGCACGGCCTACGCCAACACGGGCGACCCCGATTTTCTGGAAAACCACAGCGGCAGCGGCATGGAAATCGACGACGTGGAAGACGCGACCATCGAGTACTGCCTGGCCTACGACAACGGCTTTCTCTGCAACGCCCGCGTCGGTGGGCCCTGCGGAATCTGGCTCCACGCGGCCACCCGCTCGGTGATTCAGCACTGCGTGGCCATCAACAACCGCACGGGCCGGGGCCTCGACGGGGCGGGTTTCGACCTCGACGGGGGCACCACGTTCTGCACGATTCAGTACTGCTACGCCCGCGACAACGACGGGGCCGGGATTCTGGTCTGGAATTACGACGGCGCACCCCACGAACTGGCCCACAACGTGATTCGATTCAACATTTTGGAAAACAATGGTCGCCGCAACAACTACGGCGAAATCTACCTCGGTACCGGCGGCACGCCCGTCCGCGACGTGGCCGTGTACCACAACACGCTCGTCACTAGCGCCCAGCCGGGCAGCCAGGCCCGCTGCGTGTGGGTGGGCGGCAAGCCCAACGAGGTCATTCGGTTTTACAACAACCTGCTGATTGCCAACGGCTGCCCGCTCGTCACCCTCGACGCGAATCAGACCGACGTGCGGCTGAACGGCAATTGGTACTGGCGCACCGACGGGGGCTTCGAGGCCACGGTGGGCACCCAACGCTTCGCCTCGCTGACCGCCTGGCAGAAATCCGCCGCCGGGCGCGAAACGGCGGGTGCCTTCAGCGACCCGAAACTCACTGGTTTCGGCACGGACGAATTTCGGCTGCCCGAAAAACTTGCCGCCCTGCGCGGCTACCGACCGCGGCCCGACTCGCCTTTGCGCGGGCGGGGCGTGGACCTGAAACCGCTGGGAATCGAACCCGGCGGGCTGGATTTTTTCGGAAAAACGGGAGCGGGGAAATTTGTGGGGGCAGGGCGCTGAGTGCAGATTTAATGAAATTCTAATGGGACTTCGCTGAAGACCTTCGCAATGCATAAAAGTAGCTGAAAATCAATGCGAATTTCTGTTCAATCCCTCAGGCACAGAGTTGAAAAATTCCCGATTTTTCGGCCCCGCTGTGCCCCGATTTCACCGCCTTGCTCTAACCATTGCGGCCCGGTGGCGGTTGATTTTCCCGAAAACCAATTGCACTTCATCACTGTGAAAACCCAAATTAAGGCGGCACTTTGCCTGTTCTCCGCGTTTCTCCTTGCGTCGGTTTCCTCCCAGGCCCAGCGCCGCACGCCCCGACCGGCGGCCCAACCGTCGGCACCGATTGATTCGGCCAAGTGGCGGGCCGAGCACTACGTCATCAACCGCGATTCGGCCTATGCCGACCCGAATGTCGCCCTGCGCAAGCTGATGGGCGGCAACCGGCGGTTTGTCGAAAACAAAAGCATCCGGCCGCGCCAGGACCGCGACGCCCTGACCAACACCTCGAAAGGCCAGCAACCTTTCGCCGTCATCGTCGGGTGTTCGGACAGCCGGGTGCCCAACGAAATCATCTTCGACCAGGGCGTGGGCGATTTGTTCATCGTCCGCACGGCGGGGCAGGTCATGGCCGAGGCTTCCTACGCGAGCATTGAATTCGCTACCGCCGTGCTGGGGTCGAAACTCGTCGTCGTGCTGGGTCACCAGAGTTGCGGCGCGGTGGACGCAGCCATCAAGCGCCCCGAAAATTTGCCGGGACACATCGTCACGCTCGTCAACGCCATCAAGCCCGCCGCGCAGAAGGTCCGGGCCATGGGCGGCAACCTGCTCGAAAACGCCATTCGCCAGAACGTGCTAGAGCAAGTGGCCCTCCTGCGCGACCTTGACCCGGTGCTCTCGCGCCGGTACCAAAACGGCGAAATCCTGATCGTCGGCGCGGTGTACCAGCTCAGCACGGGCAAGGTAGAGTTTCTGCCCGAAACCCTCAAAAACCTTCCCCAACGCACCACCACGTCCCGCACTTCGGCCAAATGAACCTGCGTCGTTTCTGCTTCGGGGCGATGCTGGTTAAAAACCTGCTCGCCCCCGGCTCGCTGTTGGCCCAGACGCGTCTCAACGACGTCAACACCATCGGCTGGCTCACCAACACGACCACGCTTAACTTCAACCGACGCTGGGGCGCGCACCTGGAGTATCAGTTTCGGCGCGATGAATTCCTGCGAAACTGGCAGCAAAGCCTGCTCCGCACGGGGGTGAATTACCGGGTCAACGAGCAACTTTCGCTGCGGCTGGGTTACGCCTGGATCGAAACGTTTCCCTACGGCGACTACCCCATCCAGGCCGCCGGACGGCAGTTTCCCGAACACCGCATTTTCCAGATGGCCACCCTGCGCAACCCGGTCCGGCGGGTGGACGTGAGCCACCGCTTCCTGCTCGAACAACGCTGGGTGGGGCGGTTCAACCGCGCCGAGAGCGCCCGCCCCGACGAGCGGGTGTACTCCAACCGCATCCGGTACATGCTCCGGGCGCAGTTGCCGCTGGGCAAACCCAAGCTCGAAGACCGCACGTTTTACCTCGCTGCCTACGACGAGGTGTTCATCAGCTTCGGGCGCAACGTGGGCGAGAACGTGTTCGACCAGAACCGGCTCGGGCTGCTGCTCGGCTACCGGTTCAGCCCGACGTTCCGGCTGGAAGGCGGTTTTTTGCAACAACTCGTCCAACTGCCCCGCGAAATTCAGGGCCACAACGTGTTCCAGTACAACAACGGGCTGATTGTGAACACGGTGGTGGATTTGAATTTGGGGAAGAATTAGTGGCGTTACCGGTCGGACGGCTTTGGGCCGTCCGACCGGTAGCAATCACAACGGAATATTCCCATGCTTCTTCCTCGGCAGCGTCGCCACCTTGTTTTCGAGCATGGCGAAGGCCCGGATGAGTTTGCGGCGGGTGTCTTCGGGGCGGATGACCTCGTCCACGTACCCCCGGAAGGCGGCGCGGTAAGGGTTGGCGAATTTCTGGGTGTACTCGTCCACCTTTTCTTGGAGCTTGGCCACCGGGTCGTCGGCTTCGGCGATTTCCCGCTTGAAAATGATTTCCGCTGCGCCCTTCGCGCCCATCACGGCGATTTCGGCGCTGGGCCAGGCGTAGTTCAGGTCGGCCCCGATGTGCTTGGAGTTCATCACGTCGTAGGCCCCGCCGTAGGCTTTGCGGGTGATGACCGTCACGCGCGGCACGGTAGCTTCGCAGAAGGCATAGAGCAGCTTGGCCCCGTTGGTGATGATGGCGTTCCACTCCTGGTCGGTGCCGGGCAGAAAGCCGGGCACGTCCTCGAACACGAGTAGCGGGACGTTGAATGAATCGCAGAAGCGCACGAAGCGGGCGGCTTTGGTGCTGGCGTGAATGTCGAGCACGCCCGCGAGCACGGCGGGCTGGTTGGCCACGATGCCGATGCTGCGGCCCGCCAGCCGGGCGAACCCGACGACGATGTTTTCCGCAAAATTCCGGTGGATTTCGAAAAAAGACCCTTCGTCGATGACGCCCTCAATGGCCTCGCGGATGTCGTAAGGCTGGTTGGGGTTCGCGGGGATGAGGTCATTGAGGGCCGGGCGGCGCTCGTCGGCAGGGGTGTACGGCAGGCGGGGCGGCTCGTCCTCGCAGTTCTGGGGGATATAGCTCAGCAGTTTTTTCAAATCCTGTAAGCAGGCCACCTCGTTGGCCGAGGCCACATGGGCCACGCCGCTTTTGGTGCTGTGGGTGCTGGCCCCGCCGAGTTCTTCGGCGGTCACTTCCTCGTGAGTCACGGTTTTGACCACGTTGGGGCCGGTCACGAACATGTAGCTCGTGTTTTCGACCATCAGAATAAAATCGGTAATGGCGGGCGAATACACCGCCCCGCCCGCGCACGGCCCCATAATGGCCGAAAGTTGCGGGATGACGCCCGAGGCGAGGGTATTCCGGTAAAAAATATCGGCGTAGCCCGCCAGCGACACGACGCCCTCCTGGATGCGCGCCCCGCCGGAGTCGTTCAGCCCGATGACGGGCGCGCCGTTTTTCATGGCCAAATCCATGATTTTGCAGATTTTCTCGGCGTGGGTTTCGCTCAGCGCGCCGCCGAACACCGTGAAATCCTGCGCAAACACGTACACCAACCGCCCGCCGATGGTGCCGTAGCCCGTCACGACGCCGTCGCCGAGGTAGTGCTCCTGGTCGAGGCCGAAGTCCCGGCTGCGGTGCATGACGAACTTGCCGATTTCCTCGAAACTGTCTTCGTCGAGGAGCAACTGGACGCGTTCGCGGGCGGTGAGTTTGCCTTTTTTGTGCTGGGCTTCGATGCGGCGGGGGCCGCCGCCCTGTTCGGCCTCGGCGTTTTTGCGCTCGAGTTCGGCGAATTGTTGGGGGAGGGTACTCACGGGAACAATTAAGAATTACGAATCAGAAATTTTGAATTCCTGATTCGTCGGATGGATGAACCAAAGGTAAGCGGCGTTTGGGAAATGGCGTACTTTTGCCCCGCGCCGCCGGGCGTGAACCTTTTGGCGAAACGGCGATTTTAAGGAAGCAACGACCGACCAACATTTGACTGACGACTCACGACTGCCGACTGACGACTACTTTTCATGCCCAATTCCCTGGATTCCCTGACGCCACGCCAGATCGTGGCCGAACTCGACAAGTACATCATTGGCCAGACCGAGGCCAAACGCAACGTGGCCATCGCCCTGCGCAACCGCTGGCGGCGCATGAACGCCGACGCCGACATGCAGCGCGACATCACGCCCAACAACATCCTGATGATTGGCCCGACGGGCTGCGGCAAGACCGAAATCGCCCGCCGCCTGGCCCAACTCGCCGACGCGCCCTTCACGAAGGTCGAGGCCTCGAAGTTCACCGAAGTGGGCTACGTGGGCCGCGACGTGGAAAGCATGGTGCGCGACCTCGTGGAGCAGTCGGTCCACATGGTGCAGGCGGCCAAAAAAGAGCAGGTGAAGGAACGCGCCGCCCAGGCCGTGGAAGACATCATCCTCGACGCGCTCATCCCGCCCATGCGCTCGCAGAGCGTGGGATTTTCGAATGAAAAACCCACCACCTACGACCCAGACGACAACACCATGCCCGACACTGACCAGGAACTCAACGAGCGCACCCGCGAGCGGTTCCGGGAAAAAATCCGGTCGGGCGAGATGGACCACCGCAAAATCGAGATCAACGTCCAGGGCAGCAGCGGCCCCAACATCGGCGTGATGGGCGGGCCGATCGACGACGTGTCGATGATGAACATCCAGGAAATGATCGGCAACATGCTGCCCAAGCAGCGCAAAAAGCGGAAGGTGACCATCGGCGAGGCCAAGAAAATCCTCCTCGACGAAGAAGCCGCCAAGCTCGTGGACATGGACGAGGTGAAGGAAGAAGCCGTGCGCAAGGCCGAAAACCTGGGCATCATTTTCATCGACGAGGTGGACAAAATCGCCGGAAACCGCGCCGCCGGGGGCGGTGGGCCGGACGTGAGCCGCGAGGGCGTGCAACGCGACCTGCTGCCCATCGTCGAAGGCTCGACGGTCAACACCAAGCACGGCGTCGTCAACACCGACCACATTTTGTTCATCGCCGCCGGGGCCTTTCACGTCGCCAAACCCAGCGATTTGATCCCTGAGTTGCAGGGTCGGTTCCCAATTCGGGTCGAACTAAATCCGCTCACGCAGGCCGATTTTTCGCGGATTCTGAAAGAACCGAAAAATGCCTTAACGCGGCAGTACGAGGCCATGCTCCGGTCGGAAAGCGTCAGCCTGACCTTCCAGGACGAAGCCCTCGATGCCCTGGCCGAAATCGCCTACCAAATCAACGCCGAAGTCGAAAACATCGGCGCCCGCCGCCTGCAAACGGTGATGAGCCACCTGCTCAACGAATTCCTCTTCGACATCCCCGATACGATTGGGCCAAACGCCCACGTGGTCGTGACGAAAGAACTGGTGCAGGAACGGCTGGCGGGGTTGGTGAAAAACCGGGATTTAAGTCAGTACATTCTTTGAGTTCAGGAGGCCGCCGCGCGGCACTGAATAAAAAGGGTCACACTGAGCGGAGTCGAAGCGCGGTGGCACACCAACGTTGCGCTTCGGCTCCGCTCAGCGTGACCCTTTTCCTATTTTGAGATTCTAAACGGCTTCAACGCTGAACCGCGCGGCGGCTACCCCAAACTCACTCGTACGCCCTCACCTCCATTACCGCCGCCGGGACGTCCGCGCTGGGGTGGGCCACTTCGAGCACCAGTTTTCGGGTTAGTACCGGCTCGGCGAAGCGCACCGTACGCCGGGTCTGGTGGTTGGCGGTTTCCTCAAAAAGTAGGTTTCCCACTTCGTCAAAAATCCGGTACTGCCGCACGCAGAAGGGCATGTTGGCCTCGGGATGCTGCATGAGCACGGTTTCCATCGGGTGGTCGAAGTCGGTGTCGAAGCCAAGGTCGAGTCGTGAAATCGTCCGGGGTTCGGGCCATTCGAGCGTCAGTCGCGGGGCGGGATCGCCGGGGTCGGCCACCCAGGCGTTGGGCTGGTGGGTGGGACGCTGAACGCCGTTGCGCACAGTTTCGGGGGAAAAACACCGTAAGCCGGGTTCGACGTATAAAGCCAGGTTCTGCCCCGCCGGGCGGCGCTGGGGGCACCAGAACTCGAACGCGTCCACACCGATGTCTTCGGTGGGTTCCTGCTTGCCAAAATTCGACACCGCCGGGTTGACGAGGTTGAACACCGACAGCACGCCCGTGACCCGCCGGTTGGCGTACCGGAACGACACCCGTTCATTTTTTCGGAAAATCAAAAACGCGTAGGCGGGCTTTTCGAGCACTGTGTTGAATTCGAGGTGAATGCAGTTGCGTCCCGCGTTCAGCGGAATCGTTTGAGCCTCGGCCAGCACGTCGGGCGTGTGGCTGTCGGGGCGGGAGCAGAGGCGCAGTTCCACGTCGAGCTTCGTCGCTTCAGAGGCGTAGGGGTGGACGATGAATTTCGGAACTTTCCCCGCGCCCAGCGGCAGCAATTGCCCCACCGAAAATTCCATCGGGCGGGGTTCGGTGTCTTCGCGCAACTCGCTCAACACGAACTCGCTGCTGGCCGTGATGCGGGCCGAATGCGCCAAATCCTGCGGATCGTGCAGGCGCAGGCCGGGGATGTGCTGGCCGGTTTTGAGCAATTCCTGCTGCAACACCTTCACCCGTTCCGGCGCGGCCAGGTCGCGGGGCAACCAGCCGTTTTCCAGACACAGTTTCGCGGCCATCCCCACTGCCTGCCCGCCGTGCGCGCCCGTGGCCATGACCCGCGTGGAGCCAAAGGCCACGTGGCTGGCCGAGATGATGCGCCCGGCGAAAAACAGGTTCGGGACGTTTTTCGAGTAAAAACAGCGGTAAGGCAGGCCGAAAATGCCCTTGCTGTGCCACTGGTTGCAGCCGGGTTTTTCCGAAAAAACGCCGTCCGCCGGGTGCAGGTCGATGCTCCAGCCCCCAAAGGCCACGTCGTCGTAGTGCGGGCGCTGCTCGACCACGTCGGGTTGGGTCAGGATGAAATCGCCCTCGAAGCGGCGGCTTTCGCGCTTGCCGGGGATGGTTCCCACCCATTCGAGCGTCAGGGTTTCTGCTTCGGGAAACTGGCCAGAATTCTTGATGTAATCCCAAACGCCGTACACGACTTTCCAAAGCTCCCACTTGATTTGCTCCGTATCGTGGACGGTGTCGAGCCGTCCGCCGTACTCAATCCACCAGAGTTTGCAGCCGAACTCCTGGGCGTTGAAACTCCGGAACCTGGGCACGGTTTGGGTCACGTCGAGGGCGAATGTCGGGGCCACGTACCGCACGGGGCGGCCCACGTCTTTCGTGTAGAAATACATCGAATGGCCGAGCAATTCGCCGTACTCCTGCGTTGGGGCGAATTTTTCGCCGAATTCGTCTGCCGCTTCCGCGCCCATGCGGAAGGCGGCCCCGGCCAGGAAGCCCACGATGCCGTCGCCGGAGGCGTCGCAGAACAGCGGGGCGACGAGGTTGTAGCGGGTGGAGTTCTGGGAGCAGAAGCCGGTGACGGAAGACAGGTAGCTCCGACCTCTGGTCGGAGGGGGTGCCGGAGGAGTCTCCGTTCCTACCCCCTCCGACCAGAGGTCGGAGCTACCTGTTTCAAAGACGGCCGTGTTGAGTAGCAGGGTGAGGTTGGGTTCCTCCACGACTTTTTCGAGCAAAATCGAGTCAAAAATCAGCGGGTTCGAGTCGGGGTTGCGGTGCATGTTTTCCACCAGCAATTCGTCAATCACCCCGCCCTCGCGGGCCCAGCGGTTGTTGTTGCCCAGGTGCGAGGTGGCCCCCAGCACCCACAGCCGCACCTCGCTGGAGGCGTTGCCCCCCAGCACGGGCCGGTCGGTGACGAGCACCACCCGGACGCCTGCCCGCGCGGCGGTGATGGCGCAGCAGGTGCCCGACAGCCCCCCGCCCACCACGACGAGGTCGGCGTTGAGTCGGATGGTCTTCGGGGCGCGGTTAGCGGCGGCTTCGGCTTTCAGCATGATTCTGTTCGGTTACTGGGAAGGAAAAAGCAGATTGCCCGGCGGCGTTGCGCGTGGCCAGTCGGTATTCGTAGCGGCGCTTCGGGTCGAGGGGATTCACGAAAAAGCGGCCCACCTGCGCCGATTCAAGGAGCGCTGTTTGCCAGGCGGTCGGCTTTGATCCAATGGCGCGGTATTCCAACACGTAGCCCGTGGCTTTGGGCACCGGCGTGAAGTCAACCAGCGCCGTAGCTCCCTCCCGCAGCACGCCGTGGAGCGTGGGCGGGGTGGGAGCTTGCCCCCCGTCGGGCGTGACGGTGCGCTCCTCTGACCACTGGCTGTCGGCGAAATTGTCTTTCACGCGCTGAAAGCGGAAAAAATACGGCCTGCCGTTGGTCAGGCCCGTGACCTGCAACGCGCCCGGATTCGTGGTTTCGACGACGCGGGCGTTGGCATAATCACCGGATTTCTCGGAGACTTGCACCCGATACAGGTAATCGTCGGCCTCACTGGCGTAGCCGAGGAAAAAAGCCCCGTCCGCCGGTTCAACGTGCTGGACGACGGGTGGGCTGATAGTCAAGACGTCAATGGGCACGGTGCGGATTTCGGAAACCGTTTCACCCGCCAAGCGTGGCCCGGCCGCGTTCAGTGCCACGACGGCGACCTGGTACGTTTTGCCAATCGTCACTTTTGGAATGTCCACGAACGTGCCCAGCGTCGGCGGTGTCGCCTGCGTCAGGCCGTTTTCGCCGTAGCGCACCACGTAGGCCGTGGCGTTCGACACCGGCTCAAACTGCACCCGCAACACGCCACCGGCCCCGCCCCCGTTGAAATTAGCCCGCCCACCCACCGCGTAGGTGATGCGCGGAGCGGTGGGTTTTTGGAGAAAAATCGTCGTGTCGGCCAGCGCGTCGCCGGTCGGGGCGAGGAGTTCGATGGTCATCGCCGCCGCGCTGTCGGGTTTCCAGGCCAGCAACCGGGTTTGGGCCGCGTCGCCGGGGCGAATGTCGGGTAGATTCAACACCCCGCCCTGCCCGATTTTTCCCTCAGCGTTCGTCCGTTTCCAGGCCAGCCGGTAGCCGTGTAGCGGGAAGGCGGGCAAGTCGAGCACGCCACGCGGCACGAGCGTGACGGTGGCCCCCGTGGGCGAATCGGTTTTCACTGTCAATTCCCGGAGCGGGTTGTGTTGCTTGCGAAACTGCCGGTACGCCCGTTTTTTCCGCCGGTACACGTCCACCACGCCCCAGGGGCGGTTTTCGGAAATTTCCTTCGTTCCGAAAAACCGGCTGCGGTAATCGTTGAAGGTCCAGAGCGAGCCGCCGATGAGGTACGGGCGGCCCCGGAGCGAATCGAAGAACGCGTGGGCGTCGAAGCCGGCATCCGGGTTTTCGGCCAGTTGTCCGTTGCCGTACTCGGTGTAAAACAGCACCTTGCCGGGGTAAAGCCGGTGTTGCAGGTCGGTGACGGGGCCGAGGTTTTTGCCGTACTTGTTGATGAGGCCGAGATCGGTAAACTGGATGAAATCGCCGGGCCGCTGGGCCGTGTGGCTCACCGCCGACACCAGCCGGGTGCTGTCGAGCGTGCGGGTGTAGGCGACGGCCTGCCGGACGTACTCGTTCGTAGTCGGGTAATCGCCAATTTCGTTGCCCACGCTCCAAGCTACGACGCTGGGATGGTTGTACTGGGCCGTGACGAGGCGCGTCATCCAGTCTCTGGACACCTCGCTGGCCGGGTCGGCGAAACGGTCAAAACCCCAGAGCGGGATTTCGGAAATGACCAGGATGCCTCGCTCGTCGAGGTAGTCGAGGACTTCCTCGGGCAGGCAGAGGTGCGAGAGGCGGGTGAGTTGGCAGCCGAGGTTTTTGAGCAAATCAATGTCTTCCCGGATGCGCCAGGTGGGCAGGGTGTTGCCCGTCGTGCGGTCATCGGGCACGAGGTTGAAACCCATCGGGCGGATGGATTCACCGTTGAGTTTGAAGGCGAAGGCCTGGTTGTCGACTTCGATTTTGCGCAGGCCGAATCGGTTTTTCACCGTTGAATTCGCCCCCGACAACGTGACCGCCGATTCGTACAAAAACGGGTCGTCGAAGTGCCAGAGGTGCGTTTCGGGTTTGGAAAAACTGGTTTTCACCAAAACGCTCTGGCTTGACTTGGCGGGCAGGTCGGCGGTGAAAGGCACCGTTTTGCGAACGCCATTTTTGGCCGAAATCAGCACCTCGCCCCGCGCCGTGGCCGGTTGAGCGCCGTGGTTTTGCAGGAACACCCGCACGGCCACCTCCGCCGTGCCCGCCGCGAGGTTGACCGTCGGCGTGACGTGCTGCCGGACGACGCGCAGAGACCCAGTTACTTCGAGCGACACGGGCCGCCGGATGCCGCCCCAGTTCCAGATGGCCCCCCGCGTGAGCGTGTTGTCGGCGCAGACGACGAGGGTGTTCGGGCTGGTGGGGTTCAATTTTTCGGAAACGTCGAATTCAAACGGCAGGAAGCCGCTGTGGTTCTCGCCCAGTTTCTGCCCGTTGAGCCACACGGTGCAGTCGTGGTACACGGCTTCGAAAAGCAGGCGCGTGACGTTGCCCGGCGCTCCGGCGGGCGTGGCGAACGTGCGCCGGTACCAGCCCCGCCCAACGTAGTGGGCGTACTCGTTGCGCAAATCCCAGTTGCCGGGCACGGGCAGGGAATCCCACTCGGCCACGGAAGTTTGCGGCTGGTGCCAGCCCCGGCCTTCGCCTACCCCGTTCGGGTCGGTGCGGAAGGCCCAGGTGCCGTTGAGCGAAACCTGAGCAACGCAAAGTCGTATTCCAACCAGGCTCGTCAGTAGAAGCGCGGTGGGTTTGGGCCGAAATCGAAAAAAAGTAGCGAACCGCACGTGGTTTGTTTTGGTAGTTTTGTAAAAAACCGATTTACGTCATGGCTGTGGCTTCCGCGTCTTCGTACAAACTGAGCAACCTCCAGCTTGAGTTGTTGAAACTCTACCCCTACGACGTTTCGGAGGAAGAACTTCGGGACATCCGTCGCCTGCTCGCCGACTACTTCGCGGGCAAGGTGGACGCCGAAATGGCCCGACTTTGGGACGAACGGGGCTGGAACCAGCAGACGATTGAAGGCTGGAAAGGCGAACACCTGCGCCGAACCGAGCCATGAGAATCGTGCTCGACACCAACGTGCTGCTTATCGCCTTGCCCGTCGCCTCGCCGTTTCGGCCCATTTTCGACGCGTTGCGCGAGGGTCGGTATGAACTGGCCGTCAGCAACGGTATTCTGCTTGAGTACCACGAAAAACTGGCCGAGAAAACCTCCGCCGTCGTGGCCGACAACGTGGTTAAACTCCTGCTTTCGCTCGACAACGTCGTCCGGCAACCCGTGTATTTCGACTGGAATCTGATGACCAACGACCCGGAAGACAACAAGTTTGTTGACTGCGCCGTCGGGGCGCAAGCCGACCACCTGGTCACGGACGACCACCATTTCAACCTCCTGAAAACCGTTTCGTTTCCCATGATTTCAATGCTTGGCAGCAACGATTTTTTGCGTGTGTTGACCAACCGCTGAGCCGGGAAGACTCCGCCGCGCCGCCCGCCACGGAATCAGCGCCCCGAGCAGCACCACCGCCGCCAGCCCCGCCGTCACGCCCCGCCCCGCTGTCGCCAGGGCACTCAGCCCGAACAGCATCAGCGCCACGAACACCAGCGAACTAGCGATGACCCGCAGCCCGAACTGGTTCTGGCGTTGGATTTCCGCCGCTTCCTCCGCGCTTTCGGCTCCTCTTGCCGCTTGCCGGGCTGATTTCTCCGCCAGGTAGGCCGGGTACTCGGTGGCCGTTTTTTCCCGCGAGCGGGCGTAGAGTTCGTACCCCGCCAGCAACAACAGTGGCAGGCCGACGCCCACGATGTTTTCCGCCGCCCGGCTCAGTTTAAAATCGAGCAACCAGGGCGACAGTACCTTGAAGTACAGGTTGACTGCCAGCCCGATGAGCGTGATGAAAAAGGTCGTCCGCCCGTCGAGGCGCTTCGAGAACAGCGCCCACAGCGGGGGCAGCAGCAACGGTCCGCCCGAAATGGCCGAAATGCTCAGCACCACGTTGACGATGCCCCCCGCCGCCGGCACCAGCAACGCGATGCCAATCATGCCCAGCCCGAAGGCCCAGGACGAAAGCCGGGCCACGCGAATCAGTTGCCGGTCCGAGGCGGTGGGGTTGACGAATCCTTTGTAAATGTCGTTGGTGAACACCGCCGAGACCACGTTGAGCGCCGTGTTGGCCGAGGCGGAGGTCGAGAAATACATGCCCGTGAGCATCAGGCCGAGCAGGCCGGGGGGCAACACGAGGCGGCAGATGTTGAGGTAGGCGTTTTCGGTGTCGAGGCCCGTCAGGCCGGGGTTGAGGCTGCGGTACAGCATGGGCGGCAACATCCAGAGGATGGGCGCGACGAGGTACAGGCCCGCGAACAAAAACGCCACCTTCCGGGCGGACCGGGGGGAATCCACCGAGGTGTAGCGCTGCACGAAGGTCCAGTTGCCGCCGATGTAGGCGACGTGGTACAGCGTGAAAGCCACGACGAAGCCCAGCGTGTACTCGCCGTGGAGGAGGTTGAAAAAATCAGCGGGCACGTGCCGGGTGAACGTTTCCCAGCCCCCCGCTCTGTCGAGCGAGAGTGGCAACAGGATGAAGACCGCCGCCGTGAGAATCACAAATTGCAGGATGTCCGTCACCATCACCGCCCACAGCCCCCCTACGGCGGTGTAGGCAATCATGAACAAGCCGAGCACGATGGTCGAGCCGACGAGCGGAAAGCCCAGCGACACGCTCACTAGCTTGGCAACGGGGTAAAGCACGGAGCCTTTGATGAAAATGCTGACAAGCGTGAAAATGAAGATGTACAACTTCTGCACCCGCTCGCCGAGGCGGTCGCGGATGAACTCGGCGGCGGTGAGGTTGTCCGTGGCCTTCCAGCGCGGGGCCAGCAGCAGGCCCGTCACGAGCGCGCCGATGCACATCGTCCACTGAATCGTGACGGCCACCCAGCCGTGCTGGTAGGCGATGCTGCCCCAGGCCACGAAGGTGCCCGCCGAGAAAAAACTCATGAACAACGACAGCCCGCCGATGAACCAGGGCACGGCCTCACCCCCGGCGAAAAACGACTTCAGGTTGCGCCCCGTGCGGGCAAACAACAACCCAATGCCCAGCACGAAGGCCGAGAAAATGAAAATGACGGTGGTGTCGATGACGGAGTTCACAGGTTACAGTTGGCAGTTTACAATTGTCGGTCTTCAGGCTTTCAGCGCGATTTGAACGTTGTAAGACAAATCCGAATCGTCCGCGTCGTCGTTGGCTTTTACGGCCAGGAACAGCACCGAGGGCTGGCCGTTTTCGAGCCAGACCTGGGGCTGGTCGAGGCGGTGGAGCGGCGTGCCGCCCCGGCGCTCGCTGACGCGCCCGTCGGCCCAGCGAAGGCGGAAATCGCTCACGAACGGGTGGGCCGCCAGCTTCCAGTCCAGCCCGTCTTCCGAGGTGAACAGCACGAGGGATTCCTTTTCGACCGAACCGGGCCGTGCCTGCTGCGAATACACGCCCCGGTAATCTTTCACGATGGCGTAGAGCCGCCCATTTTGCCCCCAGATGAAATTGTCGTCCGTTGGGAATTGCAGGGTTTCGTGGCCGAAGACCGTACCGGGCTGTTTGACGAACGGGCCGGTGGGCGTGTCGCCCAGGGCCACGTGCATCCGCACTTTCCCGCCGAAGGGCATTGGGCCGTCGGACACGCCTTTGTAAATCAGCACGTACTTGCCGTCCTTCCGGCGGGCCACGGTGGGCGAGTTGGTCAGGAGGTGGTCGGTGCCGCCGGGGGTGGGTTCAATGAGCGGACGGTCAAATCGTTTCCAGGGCCCCGCCGGGTGGTCGGCCACGGCCACGCCCGCCCGCTGGTGGTTGCGGTGCATCCACCAGCCGTCTCTGGTGCCGTCGCGGGGGCCGAAATTTCCCGAATAGTACAGGTAGTATTTCCCGTCAAATTCCTGAATCAACGGGTTGTGCAAATTGTCAGCGTCCCAGAAACCGGGGCGGCGCTCGAACACCGGGCCGTGGAGGGTGTACGGCCCGAGCGGGTCGCGGCTGGTGGCGTAGGCGATTTCGGAGTGCGTCACCCAGGCGTTGAAGCCTTCCCGCTTCGGCCAGCGGGCAAAAAAGCCGTGGCAAAGGCCGTCGGCGGTGCGCACGATGCCCCCGCCCCAGATGAACCAGTCGGGGTCGCGCAGCACGGAGCGGGTCTCGACGGGGCGCATCAGCCGGTGCAGGTCGAGGTCGTCGCTGCCGGTATCCGCCGTACTGGCCAGCGCCCGCCCCGCCAGGGCGGTACCGAGTCCGAGCGACAAGCTGGTTTGTAAAAAATAGCGTCGGTTCAGGTTCATCGCACGGTTATCGTTGCTTTTTTCTCAAACCCCAGGTACCCGTAGCTGGCCGTCAGGCGCGTGGCACCGGGTTGAATCGTGTACGGCCCCCGGAAAATGCCCGTGTTCGGGCCAGTTTCGGTGAGCGTCACCTTCCGGGTGGGCGGTTCGTCGTTTTCCGAAATCAGCACGTAGCTCGTTTCGGGTTTGGTCCAGTCCTGATTGAGGGCGGCTTTCAGTTCCAGCGTAACGGGGTTTCCGGCGCGGGCTTCGGTGAGCGGTTGGCCGCGGTCGTTCAGAATCCGCACGGCGTGGCTGCCGGTGGTCGAAAACGTGAGCGTGGCCATCCAGCCCCGGTTGCTGATGCCCCAGCCTTCGGTGCCGTACAGGCCGGGGCTGTCGCCGAGGGCGGCGGAGTCGGGGTTGAACGGAAAGGCGTGGTTGGTCGGCGAGCCGTCCATTGCGCCCCGGCAGTAGTGCAAATCGCCCGTGCCGTGGATGTAGGCGAAGGGCCAGCCCCGCTCCACGCCTTCCCAAAAGCCGTCCAACGCCACGCGAACGGCGCTTTTGTTGCCCAAGTGCGCCCCGGCGGGGTTCAGGCCAAACACGTTGTTGACCTGCGACCAGCCAATCGCCCGCAAGTCAGGGTCGTTGAGCACGGTCGCCACGGCGAACATGGCCCCACCCAATCCGGCCAGGGTACCCACTTCCTTGCTTTTGCGGTGCGCCCATTCGGTGTCGGAGTGGGTGCGGTACTGCCACAGGTTGGCCGTGCGGGTTTTGATGTACGCACTCCACGCCGCGAGTTTTTCCTTCGCGCCCGGCGGGCACTGCTCCGGGGCCAGCATCAGAAACAGCGCCAGCGCCTGCGGCGTCACGTGCTCGGCGTTGCGCATGGCCCAGGTGTGCCATTCGTTGCTAAAATTCCAGTTCTGGATGATGTCCTTCGCGCAGTCCTGGGCGTAGGTCAGGAATTTCGCCGATTGCCCGCCGTTCGGTTCGTGGCGTTCGGCTTCGTACATCAGCAGGTTGCGCAGCAGGCCCTGCCCGAAGGCGCTGCCTTGCTCGTTGAATTCGCGCCAGCCCTCGTCAATCCACTTCATTGAATACACCCAGTAGCGCACTTCGTGGTGGCGGTCGTACTTCTCCCAGTTTTCGAGGCAAACTTCGCGGTACTTTCGGTACGTTTCCTCGGGTAGGTGGGGTTTCAGAAACGCGTGGTAAAACGCGCAAGTCGCCGCGAGTTGGTCGAGCAGATTTTGGTAATCAAAATCCTGAAACGGCTGGCCCTGGTAGCCAAACAGGCGGATGTTGCGGTAATCCTCCCAGTTTTCGTAGGCTCCGCCCGCCTTGCCGGTGTAGGCGTGGTGGTTGTAGGCAAATTCGGCGTGCCAGAGCAACAGCTTGAGCAAATCGGGCCGCTGACGCAGGGCCGCAAACCGGCGTTCGTTGTACTCGCCAAGGTCCGAATCGGGCTGATCATCGGGCGGGGGAATGACCGGGTACATTTTGCCAGGGGAGCCGTAGTAGCGCAGTTCGCGCTGCCAGCGGTCGAACAGGGCCGGGTTGGAGGCGTAGAACAAGCCCTCGAAGGTGGCCTCCAGTCCCTGCCCACCCCCGTCGCGGCTCGGTCCGCCGCCGGTGATGTTGGAGGGCAGCACGCTGCTCGTGTACCCGCCGCGCACGTCGATGAAAAACTGGTAAGCCAGCCGCGACGAAATTTTTTCCATCAAATGATCCGCCACCCAGAACGGCACCGAGCGCCCGTGACCGGGCACCTCCACGACGTACTCCACCGGGCTGCCGACGGGGTTGAAGGCGGTAAAATCCCCCGCTTCGCGGCTCACTTTTCCCGAAAAAACGGCCTTGGTTTTTCCGTTCTCGAAAATGGAAAACGGCGTTCCGTCCGCCGCGCCGGGCACGGTGAAGCGCTTGGCCTCGCCCAGGTTGTAGCCCGCCTGGTTGACGAAGGGCCTGCCTTTGATTTTCGACACTTGGGCCTGGAGGCCGAATCCGGTGAACAGCAGGATCAGGAAAAGTTGGATTCGAGGAGAAATCATGGTTCAAGTTGGAGGGAAAGCACCGTCAGGCCAAATCCGGGCAGGGTCAGGGCGACGGGCGCGGTGCCGTCGAGGGTCCGGCGGTTGGTGAGGTCACTCAACGCGCGGAGCCGAGCGGCCGGTGCCAGCCGTTCCGGGTTGAAGGTCACACGGAAGGCCGTCTCCTGCGCCCGGTTGTTGAGCAGCACGACGAACAGCCGCTTGCCGTCCACCGACTGCGCCAGCACGTAGTCGATGTTCGGGTCGTTGGGCGTGACCACCCCTTCACGCACGAGCAGGTTCGACTTTTCGCCATAAATCAGCCCCGGCGCGAAGCCCGCGCTCTGGTGCGGCCCCACTTTGGGCGTGACGAAGCCGCGGGGAAAGGTGATGTTTCCGCCCGAACGCAGCTCGGCTTCGGCCAGCAGGTAATCGGTAATCCAGCCCACCTGCCACCAGGCGTGGTGCGGGTACGGCCCCGCCCCTCGGTTCATGGCGTTCCAGTAGTACGAGGCCACGCTCGTTTTCGGGTCCACGAAGGCGTCGCGGCCCAGCGCGGCGGCGCGGGCGAGGTCGGCGAAAAACGGCTCGCCCGTCAGCCCGGCCATCCGCACGAACAGCCCGGCGTGGGAGGCGAGTTGAATCGGCCCGTGGCGGGTGGCCGAGCCGAAAATGCCCCCGTGCTCGAAGCTGAGGCCCGCCTGGGCAATTTCCCAGTCCTCGCGCTCAGTGCCGTTGACGGTTTTCTTCGCCCGGCTCGGAATCGGGTGCGTGTACATCGAGGTGGTGTATACCTTCGCGGCGGCGATGGCGGCGGTTTTGTACGGCTCATGCCTGGTCAGGTCGTAGAGGTCGAGCAGGGCCTGGGCGGTCTGGCCGGTGGCAAAGTCGGGGGCGTAGCGGGCGTCGCCGCACACGCCGAGGTAGCTGCCGGTTTCGACGGCATTTCCGACCAGCCAATCCGCGCCCCGGCGGGCGGCGGCGAGGTATTTCTCATCCCCCAAAATCCGGTACGCCACGAGCAGGCCGTAGAAGGTGGGGCGGAGGTCGAGCACGTCCTTGAACAGTTCGGCCTCCGTCTTCCGGTCGTAGGCCACGGCCCAACTGCCGTCGGTTTTCTGCCAGGAAAGCAGGCGCTCGGCCCCGAGGCGGAGGCGGTTTTTGAGTTCCTCGTTGTTCGGCTCAAACAGCAGCACGTTCCCGTCGTCGAGCATCGTGTAGTAGGTCAGCGCGATGGGTTCGACCACCTCGCCCCACTCCTCGACGAACCGTTTCGACTTGGCCAAGTAGTACTGCCCCACGGCGGCCCCGGCGAAAAAGCCGGGCGTGGTTTCCTGCTGGGCCAGCTTGAAGTTGAGCGCGTAGGGCAGCACGTTTTGCCGCAACAACGGGTTGCCGGTGGCGGTGGCCAGGTACCACATGGCCCCGTAGTCGGCGTTTTTCATGGCGTCTTTGTTGGAGCCGACCACCCCGCCGAGGTACGACTGCCCGCCGATGTTCAAGCCCCGGAACTCTTCGACGTTCCAGAGCGAGGTCACCGGGTCGGTGAGGTAGTGGTGCATCCGCTCGACGCGGTGGGTCAGCGATTGCCGACTTTGCCGCAACGCCAGCCCTTTGCTGAATTGGTACACGTCGTAGGCGGCGTGTTTCACCGCCGCGAACCAATCGCCATCGGTGAAGTGGTAGCGGAAACTCCAGCGCACCGTCTCGCCCGTGGCGAGTTTCGATTTCGGCTCGCCGAGCACGGGGTAGTACAGTGTGGGGGCAAGCTCGTTGCGGCGGTTTTTGTGCGAAAGGCCTAAGTTCCAGTCGGTCTGGGTGATTTTGTCCGCCGCCCAGGGGTCGCGGGCGAGGCCGGGTTCGGGAATCACGGCCAGCGTCAGCCCCGACTTCGTGCTGACCAGCGGGCTGAGCGTGGAGGCGCATCGCTCGCGGTACACCACGGGCCGGTCGGGTACCCCGTGGCCGTAAGCGTAAGCCCCGGCAAAATTTTCAGCGAGTCGGTCGCCCTGGAAGTACCCCGGCACCGTAGCCCAGGCCAGTTGGGCGGGGGCAACGGGGGCCAGCGTGGGCGTGGCGAGGGAAAAGTACCCGGCGGTTTTCGGCGTCAGCGTTTGGCTGACGAGCACGTCGGTGGGGAAGTTTTCGTCCAACCGCAACTCCGTCGTTACCGTGGCCTGGGGCGTTTCGGACTGAAACCGCAGGTAATTTTTTCCGAGCACCTGCGCCGTTTTCGGGAAAAAATGCGCCGCTTTGCCCGCCCGGTTGAGGGCCACGGCGGTGACGCTTTCCCGCCATTGCTCGCGCTGGTACTTGTAATTTTCCTCCGGAAAGTCCACGCCCGTGCGGGTTTTGAAGGTTTCGACGGGTTCGTCCGAAGGTTTTTCCGAAGAAAAAAGCAGCGTCTGCTCGCCCGACGGGTTCGGGAGTTTCACCCACGCGCCGCCCTTCCGCCCGGCGACCTCGGCAAGGCGGTAGCCCGCCCCGGTTTTTTGCCAGACGAGCCGGACGCGGTCGTTGGCGAGCGTGACGCTCGACTGCCCGCGGAGCGCGGGAGCGGTAACGACGAACAGAAGAAAAAAGACGATACGTTGCTTCATGGCTTTACAAAAAAACGGCCTCCCAACGGCGGGGAGGCCGTTTCAATTAAACTAAACCTATGTTGGATGCTGGATGAAAGGCGAGATAATTCAAGATGCTGAATGAAATTCAAGATGTTGGATACTGGATAAAAATGTGAGATGTGGGCAAAAAACCATCCAGGCTCCAACATCCAGTATCTTGCCTTTCATCCAGCATCTCGAAGTTCATCCAGCCCCCGCCCCTTCACTGCTGCCACTCCGGGCTTTGCTTGAGGAGCGGGTTGGCGTTGATTTCGTCCTGCGGAATCGGGAAGTACCGGTGCTTGGGCTGGGGCGTGCGGGTCGGGAACACGTCGTTGACGGCCTTCGGGATCACCTGCATGAACGTGTTCGTGCGGGTGAGGTCGTACCAGCGGTCGCCTTCGGAGAACAGCTCCCAACTGCGCTCCTGGAGCACGGCGGCGATGAAAGCGTCCTTGCTCAGGCCGGGGGTCAGGTTGGGCAAGCCGGCCCGCGTGCGGATTTGGTTGATGTACCCGTATGCCACGGGCGTCGCGCCGTTCTGCCGGGCTTCGGCCTCGGCGGCGATGAGCAGCACGTCGGCGTAGCGCAGCAGGGGGATGTTGATGTTGTGCGACGCCCCGATGCCCGTGGGGTCCTGGTATTTCCGGACCAAAATGCCCCTCGGCGTAATTGGCGTGATGCTCTGCTGGGGCACGCGGGTGCCCGTGCGGGTCAGGTAGGAGGTTTCCATCAGCGCGCGGCGCTTGTCGGTCGGGTCGAAGGACTCGTAAAAAGTCGGGTACACGAAAATGGAACCGAACGTCGTCGGGCCATACTCGGCGCCGTTACTGCCGGGAGGGCCGTACAGGCCCATGATTTGCGAGGTGCGACCGGGCGTGGCGGCTTCGGCTTCAAAGGCAAACATCGTTTCGATGCGGGCGGCGTCTTCCTTCGCCGCCGTGAACACGTCGCGCACGTCGGGCAGGAGGCTGTGGCGGCCCGAGGCGATGACTTCCTGGGCTTTCTGGAGGGCGAGCAACCAGTTTTCGGCGTAGAGCGCGGCTTTGGCGTGCAGGCCGAGGGCGGCTTCTTTCGAGGCGCGGCCTTTCACCAGCGTGGCCGAGTAGGAGGGCAGGCGCTTGGCGGCCTCGTCGAGGTCGGCGAAAATCTGCTTGTACACGTCGGCCTGGGGGCTGAGGGGCTGATTGGCCTCGTCGAGCGACTTGCTGGTGTTGGTTTTGATGACCACATCGCGGAAGTTTTTCGTCAGCATCCAGTGGAAGTACGCCCGCAGAAAGTAGGCTTCGCCCACAATTTCGTCCCGACGCTTGGTGTCCATCGGAATCTGAGGTACTTTTTCGAGCACCCAGTTGGCTTTCACGATGCCGTCGTAGCTCGCGTTCCAGACCGTGATGGGCGACTCGTTGGCCCGGTTGAAGCTCACGATGGCCGAGTAGGCCGCGTCGTAGGTGAAGAGCGCGAACACATCGCGGGCCACCACGGGCCGGGGGTACACCTGGTCGGCGGAAAAATCGCCGAACATCAGCGGTCCCGGACCCGCGTACATCGTGGCCAGAGCACCGTACACCGCCGTGATGGCCCCTTCGGCGTCGCCGGCGGTTTTGTAGTAATTGGCCGTAAAAATGGAGGAATAGGGCGTTTCCTCGAGTTTGGAGCAACCCGCCAGCGTGAGCAGGGCGGCGAGGGAAAGGATGTATTTTTTCATTTTGAAATGCGGGGAGAATGCTCAATGTTCAATGCTCAATTCTCAATTCTCAATGAATTGAAATTCAGAACATTTGTCGTTGAACATTGAGCATTGAACATTGAATATTCTTTTCCTCAAAACGCCACCTGCACCCCGACCAAATACGACTTGGCCACGGGGTACACGAGGTTGTCGATGCCGATGAGCGTGTTGGAATTGCCGAAGGAATTGACCTCCGGGTCGAAGCCGTTGTACTTGGTGAACGTGAACAGGTTGTTGGCGCTCACGTACACCCGCGCCGACTGGATGAACTTGAAGGACGGCAACCGGTACCCCAACGTTACGTTCTTGCAGCGCAGGAACGAGCCGTCTTCCAGAAACTGGTCGGAGATGGGCAGGCGTCCGCCCTGCAACACCCCCGCGTAGTAATTGTTGGGGTTGGTGGGCGTCCAGCGGTCGGCCACACCCGCCAGCAGGTTGCGCCCGCCCAGGGGATTTTCGAGCGTGTAGCGGATGAGGTTGTAAATCCGGTTGCCCTGCACCCCGGCGAAAAACGCGCTGAAGTCGAAGTTTTTGTACGCTACGTTGGTCGAAAACCCGTAAATAAACTTCGGGTTCGGGTCGCCGGTGATGGTTTGGTCGGCCACCGAAATCTGCCCATCGCCATTAAGGTCGCGCACCTTTGGACGGCCCACCGAACTGCCCGAGCCGTTGAGCACCGTTTCGCCCGACTGGTAAATGCCGTCGAACACGTAGGTTTTGAACACGCCAATCGGCTGGCCCACCTGCAAGACGCCGTAGTTGTTGACGTTGAAACTCTGGAGCAAGTCGTTTAATCCCAGCAGCTTATTGCGGTTGATGGTCGCGTTGGCCGACACGTCGAGTTTCACCGCGCCGTCGAGCACCCGGCCGTTGACGGCCAGTTCGATGCCTCGGTTCTGAATCTGGGCGAAGTTGCCCGTGATGGTCGTGTAGCCCGACGAGGGCGGCAACTGCCGCACGAACAGCAGGTTGTCGGTGCGCTTGCTGTACACGTCGATGACGGCGTTGAAGCGGTTGTTGAACAGCCCAAAATCCAGCCCGATGTTGGCCTGCCTGGAGCGTTCCCACTGCAACTCGGAGTTGGGGATGCCCGTCGGGGCCAGGCCCACGGTGTACTGGTGGTTGAAGCTGTAGGCGTTGCCCCCGCCCGACCCGACCAGGGCCAGCGACTGGTACGGCCCGATGGCCCCGGCGTTGCCGGTCAGGCCGTAGCTGCCCCGCAGTTTCAGGTCCGACATCCAGGTGACTTCCTTCAAAAACGGCTCTTCGATGAGCCGCCAGGCCGCCGACACCGCCGGGAAAAACCCGTACTTGTTGTTGGCCCCGAACTGGCTGGCTCCGTCGTAGCGGGCCGTCAGGTCCAGAAAAAACTTGTCGCGGTAGCCGTAGTTGACGCGCCCCAGGTACGAATCGAGGCGGCTCTCTGACCGACCGCTGCCCACGTTGCGGTTGACGCCCAGCGCGATGGCTTCGTTGAGGGTGGCGTCGTTGGGGAACTGCGTAGCCGAAATGCTGTTGCTGCTGCCTTCGTTTTTGAGCGAAGCGAACACCCCCGTGAATTTCAGCGAGTGCGCCTCGCCGAAATTGGTGGCGTAGGTCAGGATGCTCTCGTGCAGGAGGCTGCGGTTGTAAAAATTGTTTTTCGCTGCCGACCCGGCCGCGGCCTGGTCGGAGGAATTGACGATGGATTTGGGCGAGTAAAAATCGCCCAACGTGTTGCCCTGGGTGACGTTGAACGAGGCCCGGTAGGTAAGGCCCTTCGCCAGCGTGAAGTCGAAGTACAGGTTGCCCAGCAGGTTGTTGGTGGTGCTGCGGTCGAGGATTTGCGCCAGCCCGACGGGGCTGGATAGTTCGCGGTACCGTCCGTTGAATTGGTCACCGAAGGGCCACACGGAGCCGTCTTCGCGGTAGGGCACGAGGTTGGGCGGGGCTGCCAGCGCCGCGCCCAGGATGCTAGCCGTTACGGCGGGGCCGTCGATGCTCGTGTTGGCGGTGGGGGTGCGGTTGTTGACCGAGTTGGTCAGGAGCAGGCTCGTGCCGACCTTGAGCCAGTCCGTGGCCCGGTGGTCCACGTTAGCCCGGAGTGAATACCGCTTGAAACTGGAGTTGAGCAGGATGCCCTGCTGGTCGAAGTAGTTGAGCGAGAGGGCCACCTGGGTTTTCTCCGAACCGCCCGTCACGGTGAGCTGGTGGTTTTGAATCGGGGCGTTGCGGAAAATTTCCTTCTGCCAGTTGGTGCCCGCCGGGAGGCTGTTCGGGTCGGTGAAAATCGCCGATTTGAAAATTTCGTTTTCCAGCGCGGCAAACTGCGGCGCGGTGAGTACGTCGAGCGTGCGGGCCACCTGCTGGGTGCCGTAGTAGCCGTCGTAGCTTACCCGCGAGGTACCCGCCTTGCCGCGCTTGGTGGTGATGAGCACCACGCCGTTGGCCGCCCGCGCCCCGTAAATCGCCGTGGCCGAGGCGTCTTTCAGGATTTCGACCGACTCGATGTCGTTGGGGTTGATTTGCGACAGGGGGTTGAGGTTGTTGGAGTTGCCGTCGATGCCCACGCTGATTTGAATGCCGTCGATGACGTACAACGGTTCGGAGGTGCCGTTGATGGAGTTGGTGCCCCGAATCCGCACGGAGGCACTGCCCCCCGGCGCCGCCGAGTTCTGGGTGATTTGCACCCCCGCCACCCGCGCCTGAATGCCCTGCGTGACGTTGGCCACGGGCAATTGGAGCAGTTCGTCGGCTTTCACCGAGGCAATCGAACCCGTCGTTTCAATCTTCCGCTGGGTACCGTAGCCCACCACCACCACTTCGTCGAGGCTGCGGTCGCTGGGCTGCATCGTTACGTCGAGGGTGGTGCGGTTGCCCACGGCCACGTCCTGGGTGGCGTAGCCCACCGACGAGAACGTAAGCGTGGCGCTGCCCGCGGGCACGGCGAGGCTGTACTGGCCCTGGGCGTCGGTGGTGGTGCCTCGGTTGGTGCCTTTGAGCGCCACGTTGACGCCCACCAGGGGTTCGGCGGTTTCGGTGGTGACGCGGCCACGCACGGTGCGGTCCTGGGCGTGGAGGGCCGTCAGGGCAAGGCCCCAGAGCAGCGCGCCGAGGAGGGAAATTCGTAGGCGTTTTTTCATGCAGGTTTGGAGGTTAACGTTCTTCGATAAATTCAAAAACGGCGTTGACAATGAGTGAAAACGGGCAGGCCGGTCCGGTGCGGGTTTTGGTTGAACCTACCGGGTATTCTCCCAAATTCAAGTGGTTAAGTGAAAAAAAGGGCGCAAAAACTACCGGGAATGTTCCCGGAAATGTTACCGATAGGTAGTTTCGGGAAAAATGGATAGCTTGCGTCGGTGGTTTTTGGAGAAGACGGCGTGGATGCGGTTCGAAGAATTTTGGGGAAGGTTTCTAGGAAAAATTAAAAATTGAGGAGTTTCCGAAAAACCGTTTTGCAAGTACGCAACGGCGAGTAAAAACTAAAATAACCATCCCAACCGCGTCATTGCGAGCGGAGTGTTCAAAACGAGGCAAAGCCGAGATTTTGAACAAGCAGCAAAGCAATCCCCCGCCGGTAGCCGAGGGAGCCAAAACCAAACGCCATTCAATTCTCACCGTTCTCGCCCAAAGCTATCTCGGTCTCCGAGAGGGGATTGCTTCGCTCCGGTAAACGAACCTCGCTCTGCTAATTTCGTTTACCTCCGCTCGCAATGACGCGGCAGGGAGGGCTTTCAAACGAATTTTACATTCTTCTCATGGTCAAATGCCCCACCTGCCAGGAAGTCGGCACCGTCACGAAGGCAGGCATCGTGCGCGGTCGGCAGCGGTATTTCTGCAAACTGTGCGCGGCGCACTTTGCGCCCGGCCCGGCGGAAGGCAAGCCCAAATCCGCCCCCCGCCACCAGACCACCATCGTGGATTTGGCCCGCGAACTGGGCATTTCCAAATCCACGGTTTCCCGCGCCCTCCGCGACCAGCCCGACATCCACCCCGGCACCCGCCGGGCTGTACTCGAACTGGCCCAGAACCTCGACTACCAGCCCAACCTAATGGCCTACGGCTTGGTAAAAAGCCGCAGCAACGTCATCGGCATGGTGGTGCCCGAGTTTTACCATTATTTTTTCCCCAACGTCATCGTCGGAGCGCAGGAAGTGCTCCAGCGGGCGGGATACAACCTAATGATTTGCCAGTCGGCGGAGAGCTACGAAACCGAAGTGGCCAACGTGAAAACGCTGATGGCCAGCCGGGTGGACGGCCTGCTGGTGTCGCTCACGGCCCAGACCAACAACGTTGAGCACCTGCGGGCGCTGGCGCGTCGGGGTGTGCCGCTGGTGTTTTTCAACCGCATTTGCCCCGACCTGGACACCCCCCGCGTGGTGGTCGATGACTACGAAGGAGCCTTCGGGGCCGTGGAGCACCTCATCGCCCAGGGCTATCGGCGCATCGCCCACCTGGCCGGGCCGCCCGCCCTGCTGGTGAGCCGATTGCGGCAGCAGGGGTACCTCGACGCGCTCGCCGCACACGGCCTCCAGCCCGACCCCGACCTGGTCATTTCCTACGATTTGACGGTGGAAAAAGCCCGGATTTATGCCCAGCACCTGCTGAACCTGCCCCAGCCGCCCGACGCGATTTTCGCCATCAACGACCCGACGGCGATTGAAATCATGCTCGTGGCCAAAAGCCGGGGCGTGCGCATCCCCGACGACCTGGCCGTGGTGGGTTTTTCCAACGACCCCATGTCGGCCATCATCGAGCCGGGCCTGACGACGGTGGCCCAGCCCCTGCCCGAGATGGGCCGCACGGCGGCGCGGCTGCTGCTGGAACAGTTGAGCGCGGGCGACGATTTTGTCCCAAGAACGGAGGTGCTGAAAACGGAGTTGATTGTACGCGGGTCGTCGGTGCGGGGGGCGTGAGGGCTCCCGGCAACTCACGGCTGAGAAGTTGTTTGAGTTCATTTCCAGCCCCGGCGTTTCACTCGCTCAAACAGGCTCTACCTGGTAGCCGACAGCCACACGACGAACGCCGCCCCCTGCCCCGGCTGGCTCTCGACGGTGAGCCTGCCTCCGTGCCGGTGGGTGACAATGTCGTAGGCCAGCGACAGGCCCAGGCCGGTACCCTGCCCGGTGGGTTTGGTGGTGAAAAACGGCTGGAAAAGCTTCGGCAGCACGCTTTCGGGAATGCCGACGCCGTTGTCGGCCACGTGGATTTCCACGCCGCCCTCCGCCAGCCGGGTGGTCAGGCGCACCGTGGGCTGGTAGCCGGTTGGGTTTTGGGCCTGGCGCTCGGCCACGGCGTCGAAGGCGTTGCCCAACAGGTTGAGCAGCACCCGGCCCAGTTCGCCCGGCTCGGCGGGCACCTTCGGCAGTGTGGGGTCGAAGGCCGTTTCCACGGCGCACTCGAAGGCGAGGTTTTTCGCCCGCGCCCCGTGGAGGGCCAGTTTGAGGTACTCCCCGGCCAGGAGGTTGAGGTCGGTGGGTCGCCTTTCGCCCGCCGAAGCCCGGCTGTGTTCGAGCATCCCGCGCACGATGGCGGCGGCCCGGTGGCCGTGGTGGGTAATTTTCTGGAGGCTCTGGCCCAAATCACTGAGCAGTTCATCGACCAGTCTTTCGTCCCTTTCGTTCGTCTTTTGCCTTTCCTCCTTGATTTCCCCAACCAATTCGACGCTGACTTCAGAGAAGTTATTGACGAAATTCAGCGGGTTCTGGATTTCGTGGGCGATGCCCGCCGTCAACTCGCCCAAACTCGCCATTTTTTCCTTCTGAATCAGTTGGGCCTGAGTGGCTTTCAGGTCGGCGAGCGATTGCTGAAGTTCGGCGGTGCGCTCGCCAACTTGTTTTTCGAGGGTTTCGTTTTGCGTCGCCAAAATCTGCTGTTTTTCCGTTGAAAGCTGTTCGACCTCCCGCAGTTTCTGGGCCAGGGCGCGGCTGTCGAACGCCGCCCCCAGGGCCAGGTAGATGGAAATCGCCACCGGCAGGCTGATGAAGGCCAGGTTGTAGGCCAGGTGCAGGAAAATCTGGGCCGGACCTTGGGGCAGGTAGCCCAGGATGACGGCCGCCCACACCGTGTAGCAAATCCCGAAAGCCAGACACCCCCCAGCGATGATGGACGCGCCGCGCAACTTCTTGCGGGTGCTCAGGATGGTGACGCGGACGACTTCCAGCAGCATCAAAAAGCCGTACGGCGTGATGCCGAGGTTGTAGCTGCCGTGGTAGCGGACGAACAAAAGCACCAGCCCCACCACCCCGTAGGCCAGCAGGCCCCAGTACACCACGCCCTTGCGGCGGTTGAAGATGGTGTAGATGGCCGTCAGCAGAAACGCCCCCAGGGCCACGTACAGCACCGAAACCGCCAGCAGCACGCCCAGCCAGGTGGCCGTGTCGCGGACGTGGAAAAACACCAGCCCCAGCAGCACCGAACTGAGGGCCGTGCTGAGGGCATAGCCGAAAAAATACCCGTTGGCGCGCCGTGCCGTGCCGAAACTCCACAGGGCCAGGTGGAGAACGGCCAGCAGGAAAAACAGCCCGAACTTGAAGTAGTCGAATTGCAGGCGGAGTTCGTTGCGGCGAAAGTCGTTGATGGCGTTGACCTCGGTCAGCACCATCGTCAGGGCCACGTTGCGCTGGAGGACGAACTGGAAGTAGGGCAAGCCGGGCTGCACGGCAAACCGCACGGCCAGCACCTGCTCCCCCGCGCGGCGGACGGGCGCGCCGACGAAGGTGCCGATGGGGGGCGTGGCCGCCCGGATGGGGCCGTTTCTCCCGCCGAAATCGCCGAATTTCCCGATCAACTGCCCGTTGAGGTAGATTTCCGACGCGCCGTTTTGCTGCACCAGGAGGGCCAGGGCCTTGCGGGCCGTGAGGCTGTCCACCCGAAACCGCAGACGCAGCCAGCCGACGCGGGTTTGCCAGAGTTGGGGCAGGTCCAGGATGTCTTGCGCGGGGTCGATGGGTGCCCAGTGCGTGTCATCGAGGCCGGGATTAGCCCAGGCGGGGTCGTCGCCAGTCTGCCATTTCCAGCCGGTTTCGAGTCGTTGGCCCGGCGGGGGCACAAACTGCCCGTAGACTTTCGCCTGCCCCCGGCCCAGGATGGGAACAAGCAGGCAGAGGATGAACAGGCCGGAGAGGTGTTTCATAAAAACATCGGTGGAAGCCCCGGCAAAATGGCAAAAAACGGCTTAGCTCCAACCGGCCAGGGGCCGGATTCGCCAAACCGTTTTTCAGTTACCTCGTCGTGCCACGTTTTGGAAACGTGGCACGACTTGGCACTTCTCAGGCCACGCCAACGGCGGGCTTCAACCGCACCAGGTAGTACACCAGCCCCAGCCCGAGAAGCAGCCGCCAGAGGCTGTCCACCAGGAAGAGCGTCGTGAACGGGATGTCCCGTGCGGCGGACTCGTAGGCGCTGAGGGCGACGAAGCCGATCAGATTGGTGGCGTTCCCGACCAGGTAGGCCCGCAGGCCCACCGAAGGTTCGGCATTGCGAATCAGCAGACCCACGACGCTTAGGCCCAGAATCGGCATGGACATGAGTTGGTGCAGGGCGAGGTGGTACTTATCGGGCGCGGGCACGCCGAACCCTTCGAGCGCGGCTGCCGGCACAAACCACATGTACAGCACAACCAGCAGGCTGTACACGCTGACAATCAGGATGAAGGTGGAACGGGACATGAGTTGAAGGGTTGAGGAGTTGTGAAAAACGGGCCGCCTGAACAGGCCGGTGCCGACCCCATTGGTTTATTTCGTGCCCGCTTCAAACTGGTAGGACAGCGACCCCACGTGAACAATCTTCCAGGCCCCGTTTATCTTTTCGAGGTAGCGGGTTTGGTGGGAGTAGTCCTGGGCACCGTCCTGGCGGGTGGCGTGCTGATCGTACTGCACAAAGGCCGCGTTGCCCGTGATCCGCACCTGCTCGTTGGTGGTTTTGATTTTCATTTCAACCGGTTTGCGGGTCGCGATTTGGTCCGGCCCGTACTTGGGCAGGTGCCCATGCCCAACCTTGTTCGACATTGCGCTGTGGTACAGCATCTTCGCCTCGGGCAGATTGGCCCAGCAGTCGCGAAAGGTTTTGGCGTCGGCCGCCCAGTACGCCTGGGTTTCGCGCCGGATGACCGCCTTGATGGCGTCGGCATCGGTCGTTTGCCCGAAAGCCGAACCAACGGCAAGAGCTAACGGAAAAAGCAGAATCGGTTTCAGCTTCATGGTTTTCTGCCCCGGTTGGTGTCCCCACCGGAACGGCTGGAAGTCGAGCGGCCCACGAGGACACCGGCCACGACGGGAAATTTCAGCGATTCTACGCCTCTTCCCGAATCAGATTTCTGAGCGCATCGGCCAGTTCGGGCGTGACCGTCACCCCGTGGGCAGTTTGGGCGTGTTGGGCGGCTTGGGCGAGGACCTCTTCCTCGGTTTCGGCCTTGATTTGGCCGTTGCAGTCGAAGCCGGCGTCGCGGCAGTGGAGGGTTTTCATGGGCGTACGAAGGATTTGATGTGGAAAAAGAAACGGAAACTCAGTAGTTAAACATCCGGTCGCTCTCGGCGGCGAGCCTGACCAGCACGTTGGGCGGGGCAAATTCGGCGGGTTTGCCCTTCACGTCGGCCTCGGTCATATTCCGGGCTTTCGACGACATGCCCGACAGGTAGAATTTGCCGCCCGCTTTCACGATGGCGTCGACGTGTTCGCGGAGTTTGCCCGTGCCGAGGCCTTCCACCCGGTCCAGTTCGGCGTCGCGGAGCAGGGTCACGGCGTCGCCCGCCAGGAACAGCGTGACGGCGTGCCCTTCGGCGAGGGCGGTTTTGGCCACCAGAAAACCCAGCGCGGCGCGGGTGGGGTCCTGCGGGCCGCAGGTGATGTGAACGAGAAAGGTCATTTTTTTAGCGTCAGAATTTTGTCCGTGGGCCTGGGGCAGTGTCCAGGCCAGGCAGAGCAGGAGCAAGATGGTTTTCATGGAGGAGCGAGAAAATGACGGGAAACACCGGAGACCGAATGTCAATCTTTCGATTGGGTTTCGTAGTAGCAGGCTTGCGGGCGGGCCTGGGCCGTTTCGTACAGTTGGTTGTACTCCCTGGCCTTTGCTTCGCCGTGCATCTTTTTCAACAAATTTGGAATGTCATAATCTCTGCCTTTGATGTAGGGGTCCATGACGAAAAAGTAGGCGTAGGTGCCGTCTTTCTCAGCCTTCGTTGGGTGCAGGATGCGCGTCTGACGGAACACCCGCTGGTCGGAAGGACTGAGTTTGGCCGCGCCGGGCCAGAAGATGTCGTGCAGAAACCGCTCGTACTGCGCTTTTTTGTCGGCCTTGATGGCATTGAGGCACACCAGCACGGTTTCGCCGGGTTTGGCCATCGCGCGGTGGGTGGGGTTGGATTGGGCAAGGGCCGAAGTGCTCAGGAGCACCAGGGCGACGAGTAAACTGGTTTTCATCGTCGGGATTGGGGGAAAGGGTGAAACGATTTAAAATTTTAATCAAATGGAGCTGAGATATTTACTTGTGGAATACCTCGAACTGGTCGCCCTTCATCGTGCCGCTGGGGTTGTTGAGGAAGGCGTTCATCAGCGTGTCGAGTTCGCCCAGGAAAGCCCCGTTGTTGGGTTGGGTGTTCATCAGCAGCACCCAGGTGTACTTGCTGCCCCCGTTGAGCCGCCACCACACCGCCGCCATGCCTGCCATGCCGCCCCGGTGCGTGCTGTACGTATTGAACGGGTTGACGTAGGTGCCCAGGCCGTACCCGATGTTTCCGCCCAGTTGGCTGAGGCTCACCGCCGAAGGTTTCAGCATTTCGCCCACGCTTTTGCTGCTCAGGATGTCGCGTTTGCCCGAAAGGCCGTCGGTATGCACCAGCAGCCGGGTGAGGTCCACGGCAGTGCTGACCCACCCGCCGTGGGCATCCATGCGGGAAACCGGGAAATCGTAGGGCTGGTCGTAGCCCGGATACGGGTGGTAGTATACGACTTCGTTCGGAAACCGGTCGGCCTGGGTCGTTCCGCCGACACGCATGGCCGTCGGACGGATGCCGAGGGGTTTCAGGATGGCCTCCTGCACGTAGGTTTCGTACTTCATGCCCGACGCCTTCTCGACGACGCGCCCGGCGATGTTGAGACCCACGTTGGAGTACACGAATTTGGAGCCGGGCGTTTGCGTCGGTGGCCGCGTGTCGAGCGTGGCCCCGATGACCTGCGCCTGCGTGTAACCGAGCCATTCTTTCTGGTAAAACGGGTCGATGCGGTTGTTGGCCAAATCCCAGCCGTTGGTCCAGGCGTCGCCCCCGGCGGTGTTGTCGAGGAGTTGGCGCACGGTGATTTTTTCCAGGTTGGCCCCGTAGGGCTGGTTGCCGTAGGTGGTGCTCAGAATGCCCCCGGCCCCGAACACCCGCTGGTCGAGGCTGAGCTTGCCTTCGTCCACCAGTTTCAGCGCCGCAATGGCCGTGATGGTTTTCGAAATGCTCGCCACCCGAAACTGCGTGGCAGGCGTAACGGGCGTGTTGGTTTCCTTCACAGCCAGCCCGTAGCCTTTGGCGTACACGAGGCGTTCGTCCTGGGCGAGGGCCACCGACATCCCCGGCACGTTCCATTTGGTCATGAAGGCCCGCACGGCGTCGTCCACCGTGGGCAGGACTCCCTGCACACTGGTTTCCACGGTGTATTCCCGGAACTCCCCGTTTTCGGCGGTCACGCGGTAGGTGACGGGCTTGCTGAAATCCACGACCGTCGCACCGCTCGTTTGGGCCGCGCCGTTCACCGTGACCGTCGCACCCGGCGAGGCCGTGAACGTGGCCTTCAGTGCCGAGGGTACCGCGTCGGTGGGCAGGGTGACGAGGTAGCTGGTTCGGGAGGCGTTCAGCGCCACGGCCACGTCGTCGGAGAGGCTGGCGTTGGCCGTTTTCAGGAACTGAAGCGAGAGCAGTTCGCGGGCGTTCGACCGCGTGACCGCCAGCGTGACGGTGTAGTCGGCGGTGGTGCCGTCTTCGGCCGTCACGCGGTAGGTCAGCGGGTTGGTGAAATCATTGGCCGTCACGCCGCTTTCTTGCCGGACGCCGTTCACGGTGACCGTCGCGGCGGGCGGGACCGTGAACGATGCCTTCAGGCCCGTGGGCTTTACCCCCGCCGGAAGCGAGGCCGACAGTTGGGTACCGCTCAGTGTCAGGGGCAAATCGGTGGGCAGGTCGGGGTTGGCGGTTTTCAGAAACGAAAACGCCGTCAGCGATTTTTCGCCCGACTTGGCCACCGTGACGCTCACGGTGTAATCGGCGGTGCTGCCGTCTTCGGCGGTGACGCGGTACGTGACGGGACGGGTGAAATCATTGGCCGTCACGCCGCTTTCCTGTCTGGCACCATTCACCGTCACGTTCGACAGGGGCGAGGCGCTGAAAGTGGCTTTCAGGCCACTGGCGTTGCTGCCCGCCGGGAGCATCAGCGTGACCTGCTGGCCGGAAATCAGCCCGCTTGCGTCGGCGCTCAGGCTGGGGTTGGCCGCTTTGGTAAAGCCAAACGTGAGCAGAGCCTTCTGGTCGGACTGCGGGTCGGATTTTTTGCAGGAAAAAACGACCAGCAGGAGGAGTGCGAAGGAAACGTGTTTCATGAATGAGAAGATGTGCCGTGAGTGGTGCGTCTGACGGCAAAAGTGGAGTCGCGTGAATGGCCTGGCAACGGGCTTTTCCCCCTCCCAGCGGGGGTATTTTTCCCGTTTTGGCAAAATTCCTCGCTCGCTCCCGCCGTCGCAATACTCATTTTTAAGTAACTTCACGCCTACCGCCTACCGCCGCCTGGTCATTACCCCCTATCACCATGAAAACGTCATCACCGCTGACGTATCAGAACTACTTGAACCTGCTGGCGACCCAACCCCAACCCAATGCCTGGGATAGCGCCGAATACCTGAAGGAAGTCAGGGCCACGCACCGGCACCTGGAGGTGGCGTCGGTCGCGGTGTTCCTGCTCGACTATCCCTCCCGGCAGTACCCCCTGCTTACCCCGACGACCCGCCGGGCGATGGGCCACCCGACCGAAGCGTTTGAGGAAGGGGGCCTTGATTTCATGCTCTACCACCGGCAGGACTTCGAGGTGTTCAGCACGAAGATGTTCCCCGACGAGGTGCGGTTCATCGCCCAGCAGCCCGCTGGATCGCTGGCGCTCCTCCGGTTTTCCAAGAGTTTTCGGTTCAGGAACCAGGACGGGCAGTTGCGCACCGTTTTGCAGCGGAACACCATCCTGAACACCACCGGGCAGGCAACGCCCACCGCCATTTTCGGCACGGCCCAGGACATCACGGAGTTTGCCGAACCGGGCAAAATCATCCACCAAATCGAGCGGCACGACCCGGTTAACCAGCGCTGGACGCTGCTTCATTCGAAGGAATACTTCCCCGACATCGCCCCGGAGCGCCTGCTCAGCGACCGCGAGGTGGAAATTCTGCGCTGGGCCATCGAAGGCTACAGCAGCAAGCAAATTGCCGACAAACTCCACCTGAGTTTCAACACGGTGAACACCCACCGCCGAAACATGCTCCGCAAAACCAATTGCCAGAATTCGCTCGACCTGCTGCGCTACGCCATCGAGCAGAAATTGCTTTGAATTCGATGCTTTCTTCCCACCGCGTCGTCATCGACGGCGCTCCCATTCGGTACGTTGAACGGCCCGGCACCTCGGGCACCACCCTCGTGTTCGTCCACGGCCGTTGCATGTCCTCCCGGTTGTGGGAGCGGCAGTTTGCCAGTCCGGCGTTGGCCCGGTACCGGTTGCTGGCTTTTGATCTGCCGGGACACGGGCAGTCGGGCAGTGCGGCCAGCTACGGGCTGAGTGATTACGCCCAAACGGTGCTCCGCTTTATCGAACACCTCCGATTGACGGATTACGTGCTGGTAGGCCTTTCGCTGGGCGGGCACGTTGCCTTGCAAATGGTGCCGGAATTGAAACGGTGCAGCGGGGTCGTTGCCCTGACGGTGCCGCTCGGCCGCCCGATGGAGCCGGACCGGATGTACCAACCCAGTCCCGCTCCCGGACGGGCGTACCAGCCGCAGCCGTCGCCCGCCGACGTGGACGCCTACGCCCGGTTGCTGCTCCGACCCGACGCGGATGGCGTACCGGAGTTCCTCATCGAGGATTTCCACCAAACCGACCCGGCCGTCCACGACGGCCTGTTGCAAAGCGTTCTGGCCGGAAAGTACGAGGACGAGCGGGCGTTGATTCAACGCGCCCCGGTGCCGGTCGCCCTCGTGGTCGGGGCCGACGACCAACTGCACAACCTGGCGTACCTGGACGACCCCAACCCGGCCCTCTGGCGGGGCAGGCCCCAACGCATCGGCGGGGCCGGGCATCTGGTGGCCTGGGAGCAGGCGGAGGCGGTGAATCGGCTGTTGGCGGAATTCATCCGGGATTGTTCCTCACCCCGTGCTTGATGGAAAAGCGAAACGCGCCCACGGAAATTTCCGCGAGCGCGTTTCGCTTTTTCAGGAATGTTACGTTCCGCCTCAGCGATTCGTCGAAACCGCCACCGCCACCGGCGTGGCCGTACTGCCCGCCACCCCGCGCACGACGATGGTGTAAAACCGCCCGGCCAGCGGCGAAAGCCCGCCCGTTGCGGCGAAGCTGCTCGCACCGTTGCGCACGGCTACGGTCAGGGCCGTGGCCCCAAACGCCACGGCATCGACGGGCTGAAACTCCGTCACCGTTTTGTACGCCCCGGCCGTCACGACCGACTTGGCGTTGACCAGCAGTTCGTACCCGCCCGCCGGGCTGTTGGGCACGAGGTTGGCCACGCGCACGTAGGCTTTGGTGGCGTCGGCGGCCTGGAGTTTGTCGGTCGTCAGCACGGCTTCGTAGTTCGGGGCCGTGCCCACCACGAAAACCGAGTAGTACGTGTTGTCCTGCACGGGCACGTCGCCGGTGAACACCGTGGCCTCGGGCACCGTGGCCGTCGCCGCCGTGGCCACGCGCACTTTGGCCGTGCCGGGCGCGACGACGGCGTAGTCGATGTTGGGGAACGAGTTGAGCGCCGTGTTGGAGTACGTCAGCGCCAGGGGTGCCGCCGGGGGCGTGGTGTTGACGCCCGAAAACGGCTTGTCGTTGAGGTACACCACCACGCCCGGCGCGCCGGGGGCCGCGTGGTAAAACTTCACCCGCCCGCCGGAAGCGACGGGGTCAAAACTGGCGGTGCGGAAATCGTATTTCTCGCCGCAGGCCACGGCCAGCGCGGCGGTGGCGAGGAGGAGGGGTTTCAGGGGGAATTTCATGGGAAAATATTTTTTTAGGAGCCAGTAGTCGGCAGTGAGGAGTGAGTAGAAAAAAACCTGCTTTCTTACTCACTCCTCACTGCCGACTACTGGCTCCTGCATTAATTCTTCTTCGCAAACCACGGCTCGTAGGTGTGGTAGTCGAAATTATTGCCGCCGACTTTGTCGAGGGAAGCGCGGTTCCAGACGTACTCCGAGTTGAAGCGCGGGCGGACGCGGTAGGCGGGTTTGTTGTTGTTGTCGGGGAACAGCCGCTCCGGAATGGGCAGGGCGAAGCCCGTGTACACCTGCGGGCTGTACTGGTAGCGGCGCAGGTCCACCCAGGTTTCGATGATGCCGTGGCCGAACAGCGCGAGGTACTTCTGGAGCATGATGTCGCTCAGTTTGAGAGCATCGGCGGTTTGGGCCACGGCCCGGCTGGCGAGGTACGTCGTCCGGGCGGCGACCGTCACGCCCGCGTAGTCGAGCGAGGCGGCGATGCCTTTCTGGTAGGCGTCGAGGGCTAGGGCTTTGTTGCCCTTGATGAACGCTGCTTCGGCTTTCATGAACTGCACTTCCGAGTACGTGATGACCGGAAAATCGGCTCCGTCGCGGAAAATGTACTTGCCGGGGGTCGTGCCCGGCACCACCTGGTTGGGCACCACGCCCCAGAACGTCGGGATGCGCCGCACGTTGTTGTTGACGTTGTTGGGGTCGCCGAAGGTGGGCGTTACGCCTCGGTACACGCTGTCGGGCGACATGGTGGCGAAAATCGGCAGGCGCGGATCGCGCACGCCGCCGAACACCCGGCCGTCGAGCAGGCTGAGCAGGAAGTCCGTCTGCCGGAAGTTGCCCACGTTGGAGCGGGTCGGGCCGAAGAAATTCATCAGCGTCGAGTTGCCGCCCGCCGTGTGGGGCACGTTGAAGTTGTCGGCGTTGGAGGCCAGCGACTTGTCGCAGTACTCGATGACCTTGTCGGCGTTGAAGGTGCCCTTGTTGCTCTGGTGCAGCAGGTTGCGGGCCAGCACGGCGTTAGTGAATTTCACCCACTTCGTCAGGTCGCCCCGGTACACGAGGTCGCCGCGGCTGAGCGAGGCGGTGGCTTTGGCCGGGTCGGCGGCGGCGAAATCGGCCAGGGCCTCGTTGGCCAGTTTCACGACGTGGGCGTACACGTCCTCCTGCGGGTCGTACTCGAACACGTAGCGGTTGGGCTCGAAGGCTTGTTTCAGGATGACGTCGCCGTGGTAGTCGGTCGTGGTTTGCCAGCTCCAGGCAAACAGGGCTTTCGCCGCGCCGCTGTACTCGGGCTGGTTTTTGACTTTGGCGTCTTCAATCATGAGGCGGATGTTTTCGCCCAGATTCCAGTAATGCACCCGCCAGATTTGCCCGCCGTTGTCGGAGCCGGAGTTGTACCCGTGGCGGTCCCAGGTGTCGTTGGCGGCGGCGTCGGCCCAGTTCTGGACGTACTTGCCGATGAAGCGGCTGTCGAACTGTTCGCCCTGCGCGATTTGCGCGAACAGGGGCGGCAGCAGCGCGAACCCTTCGGCCACCTGGGGGTTCGAGGGGTCCTGGTTGATGTCGAGGTAGTTGTCGCAACTGCTCAGGGCCAAGAGGCCGAGGAGGAGCGTGTATTTCAGGAGTTTCATGTGTTTTCAAAAAGTTTGAAGTTTGAAGTTCGTAGTTTGAAGTTGTTGTTACCTGAACTACAAACTTCAAACTACGAACTTCAAACTATTTCAAAGTCCAACCCGCACCCCAAACGCCATCCCCCTCGGCAGCGAGAGGGTGCCGAAGTCGAAGCCCCCCGCCCCGACGCCGCCCGAGGTGGCCGTGGTGCCGTTGACGTTGGGGTCGGCCCCGGTGTAGTTGGTCAGGAGGAACAGGTCGGTGCCGTTGACGAACACGCTGGCCTGCTTGAATACCTTCGTGCGGGTCAGCCAGGTGGCGGGCAGGTCGTAGCTCAGGCTCACGTCGCGCAGGCGCAGCCAGTTGACGTCGCGCTCAACGAATTCCGACTCGGGCAGGGCCGAGTAGAAATCGTTCGACCGCAGGCTCGGCACGAGCTGAATCGTGTTGGGCGTCGGCGTATCGGAGTCTTCGCGGCCGTCGCGGAGCACGCCCTTGAACGTCACCGGCGTGTCGCGGTCGAGCGATTTGGTGCTCAGCCCCGCCCGCCAGAGGTACATGGCCGTGCCGTTGAACACGTCGCCGCCCTTGCGGATGTCGAGCAGGAACGAGAGACGCACCGACTTGTACCGGAACGAGTTCTGAATGCCCAGCGTGAAATCGGGGTTGCGGTCGCCGATGGGCAGGAACAGGTTGTTGACGAGGGGCAGGCCGTTGAGGGGGTTGATGAGCACGTCGCCGTTCTTGTTGCGGGCGTAGCCGAACCCGCCGATGGCCGTAGCCGAACCCATGCCCCGCTGGTAATAATCCCAGTTGATGCCGGCGTAGGCCGCGTTGAACACCTCCACGCCCCCGACGGTGGTGCGGCGGGGGTAGTAATCGGGCAGGTTTTTCACGAAGCCGCTGGCGCGGGCGTTGGCGTACAGCCAGGTGTCGGAGTTGTAGTACTCGGGCTGGTCGGCGGGCAGGTTGCTGACGGAGGTGCTGAGTTTCGTGAAATTGAAAATCACGTCCCAGCCGAAATCCGCCGTTTTCACGGGCCGTCCCCGCAGTTGAATTTCCACGCCCCGGTTGTTGAACGACCCGCCGTTGACGAGGCCGAAAATAAAGCCCGTGCCGTAGCTCAGCCGCTGGCTGACGATTTGCTGCGACAGGGTTTTGTTGTAGTACGCGAAATCCAGCCCGATTCGGCCGTTGAAAAACTCCATGTCCGTTCCCAATTCGTAGCTCTCGCCCCGTTCGGGTTTCAGGTTCGGATTTCCCCCGAAAAAGCCGTAGGCGAAGCCCCCGCCCGTGGTGGTCTGGGGCACGAGGCTCGACAGCACCTGGTAGGGGGGCGCGTCGCGGCCCGTCTGCCCGTACGAAGCGCGGAGCTTGAGGTAGTCCACCGGTCCGAGGCGGCCCTTGAGCGAAGCGAGGTCGCTCACGTTGAAGGCCAGCGAGGCGGCGGGGTAGAAAAAGCTCCGGTTGGCTTTGGGCAGGGTGCTCGACCAGTCGTTGCGGCCCGTCAGGGTCAGGATGAGGATGTCGTCGTAGTTGAGCGACCAGTTGCCCAGCACGCTCACCAGCCGCTGCTGCCGCTGGGTGTACTTCGTGCGCTGGGTGACGGGGTCGGTGTTGTTGAGCGAATTGTACTCGGGCAGGTACACGTTTTCGCCGTAGGCGGTCTGGACTTTGTAATTGCGGTCGTCGAAGGTCGTGCCGACCAGGAGCGAGGAGCGAAGTTTGCCGAACTGCTTCGTTACGGTAGCCAGCAGGTTGCCGTTGAGCAACTGACTGTTTTCCACCGCGTTTTCAATCGAACCCCGCGAAGTGTAGCCCCCCGAAGGCGGGGCAACGCTCACGCCCTGGTACGATTCGCGGTGCAGAAACAGGTTGCTCTGGGTGGCGTAGAGGTCGGCCCCGAAACGCCCCACCACGCTCAGCCACGACGTGGGCGTGTAGTTCAACTGCACGTTGCCGATGGTGCGGTTGGTCACGTCGCCGCTCTGGTTTTTGTTGACGGTGAAAAACGGGTTGTCGATTTCCTGCTGGCTGAGGCTGCCGATGATCGTGCGCCGGGTGCCGTCGGGGTTGAGGTACTGGGTCACGTCGTCGTTGGCGGGCCAGCTCAGCAGGCCGAGCAGAAAGCCGTTGTTGCTCCGCAGGGCTTTTTTTACCTGGGTGTTCACGTAAGTCAGCGACGATTCGACGTTGAGCGTGGGCGTTAGTTTGGCCGTACCCGTCAGGCGCACCGAGAGGCGCTTGAAGCCCGTGTTGGGCACGGTGCCGGTCTGGTCGGTGTAGCTCGTCGAGAGGCGGTACGTGGCCACGTCGCCGCCGCCTTCCGCCGCCAGGTTGTGCGCCTGGGTGAACCCTTTCCGAAAAAACGCCCCGACGTTGTCGTAAATCCGGGTGCCTTCGGGAAAACGCGGCCCGAAGGCGAGCAAGGCGTTGGGGTTGGCAAAACCCTGCGAACCCCGGCCGTAGGTGGTCTGAATTTCGGGAAACCGAAACACTTCCGTGGTCTGGAAGCGGTTGTCGTAGGTGATGCGGCCCGCGCCCTTGCGGCCTTTTTTGGTGGTGATCACGATGGCCCCCGCCGAGGCGTCGATGCCGTAGAGTGCGGCGGCCTCGGGGCCTTTCAGCACGGTGATGCTCTCGATGTCGGCCGGGTTGATGTCGGCCGCGCGGTTGAGATAGTCGTTGTCGCGGTTGGGGCGGTCGCTCACGAGCGCGCCCTGGCCGAAGGTGCGGTTGTCGATGGGCAGGCCGTCGACCACGTACAGCGGCTGGTTGTTGCCGCCGATGGACGAAGCCCCGCGCAACTGGATGGACACCGACGCGCCGGGCGTGCCCGACGTGGGCGTCATCGACAGCCCGGCCACCCGGCCCTGAAGGGCCACGAGGAAGTTGTCGCGCTGCGATTCGGCCACGTCCTGCCCCTTCACTTCGGCGATGGAATAACCCAAAGCGCGCCGCTCCTGGGTGATGCCGAGGGCGGTGACGACCACTTCGTCCAACTGGCTGCCCGCTTCTTCGGCGAGCGTCACGTTGACCTCGGTTCGGTTGCCCACGGGCACTTCCACCGTTTTCATACCGACCATCCGCACGACGAGGGTTTGGCCGTCGCTGGCCTGGATGCGGTAGGCCCCGTTGGCATCGGCGGTGGTGCCCCGGGTGGTGCCTTTCACCTGGACGGTCGCACCGGGCAAGGCCGAGCCGGTGGCGTCGCTGATTCGGCCGCTGAGGGTCCGTTCCTGGGCCAGGGCATTCCCGCCGCCGAGCAGCGCGAGGCCAAGCAACCAGAGCCGGAGAAGCTGGCGTACAGGTTGTTTCATGAATTTTGGAGAAAATAAGTGTAAAACGTGCCCCGAAAGTACAGCTTTTCGGAACAACCTGTAATTGCCCACCCATTGCCGCAATGACCGGACGACGGGCAATCCCCTGGCACCCACCCGTCCGCTGTTTTCCAAAAATTTTGAGCTTTCTCCAACTCTCAGGGCCTAAATTTCGTCTTGTCGTTGGGAAAGATACTCCCGCTCTTCCCCCTGATTCCATGCGTCCGTTGTTCCGCTGGTTGATGTTCGCCTGCTGCCTGCTCCGGGTCGGAACGGAAGTTCGGGCCACGCACATCATCGGCGGGCAGCTCGAAATGACGACCGCCAGCGGCCGACCGGGGCACTTCCGGGTCACGGTGGTGTACTATTTTAACGACGCCGCCAACCGCGAAAACTACCCGGAGGCCGTCCTGACCATCTACCGCAAGCGCGACCACCAGCCCATGCTCCGGTTCGTGGCCCGCGACCTGGGGCCGCGTACGGCGCTGGTGTTCAGCAACGAAGTCTGCGCCCGCTTCCGCAACCTGCGCACGAGCCTGGGCCGGTACGAGGCCACCGTGCAACTCGACCCCGAGGTGTACGACGACCCCCAGGGCTACTACCTGGCTCACCCCTCCTGCTGTCGCAACGAAGGCGCGGTCAACATCCGGTATGCCTACCGGCTCGGCCCCATTACCTCGACCCAAATCGGGCATATTTTTTACCTGGAATTTCCGCCCCTCATCCGGAGTGGGCGGGCGTTCCGCAACGTATCGCCCCGGTTCAGCACGCCCAACGGCGAGTACGTCTGCCGGGGCGAGCCGTTCCGCTACCCGTTCCGCGCCACCGATGCCGACGGCGACGAGCTGCGGTACTCCCTGCTCACGCCGCTCGTGGCGGGCAACCCGCCCGTGCCCGATCCCGCGCCCTACCCGGAAGTCACCTGGGAAACGGGCTTTGCCGCCGACCGGGCCATCCCCGGCACGCCCAGCCTGAGAATCGACCCGCGCAGCGGTGAACTTTCGGTGACGGCCACGTCCCTGGGGCAGTACGCGTTCGCGGTGAAGGTGGAAGAATTTCGTGGCGGACAAAAAATCGGCGAAGTGCGGCGCGACTTCCAGTTGCTCGTGGTGGACTGCCCCACGGCCACTCCCCCCGACCCGGTGGTGCAGATCGAGGGCGAAGCCCCCGGCACCACCACGGCCCGGCTCTGCACGGGAGGCCGGGTCGAACTGCGTTCCACCACCAACCCCGCCTGGCAGTACCAGTGGCAGCGCGACGGCCTCAACCTGCCGGGAGCCACCTCCCCCACCCTGCTGGCCGCCCTGCCGGGGGCGTACACGGTGGTGGTGTCGCTGCAAACGGCGTGCAGCCGGGTGAGCACCTCGCGTTCGGTCACGATCACGCCGTTTTCGCCCACGGCCAAACTCGCGTATTCCGGCCCGTCGCAGTTGTGTTTCGACGGGGGTACCGTCACGCTCCGGGCACCCCAGCCCGACCCCACCGCCCGCACGGCTTTCGCGTACACCTGGTTCCGCGACGGCCAGCCTCTGAATGCCCAACTTGCCGATTCGCTGATCGTGAGCCAGCCGGGCCGGTACTGGGCCACCGTGCGCGACCTCACGCTGGGCTGCCTCGCCCCCACCGACACGGCGAACGTCGGCCAGGGCCGACCCGTGCGGGCGGGCTTGGTGGCGGTCGGCAACTCCGTCATTTGCCCCGACGATTCGGTGAAACTCACCGCCAGCGGCGGCGAAACCTACCGCTGGCAGCGCGACGGGCAACCGATGGCGGGCATCACCGGTACCGAATGGGTCGTCCGACGGTCGGGTGTGTACGCCGTGACCGCCCTCGATTCGGCGGGGTGCGGCGCGGCGGCGGCTCCGTTTCGGGTCGAGGCGGTGAGCGGCGTGGATTTGGATTTCGATTCGATTCCGAGAATCTGCGGGTTGGGCGGACCGCCCGTATCGCTGGTGGCCCGACCGGCGGGCGGCGCGTTTGCGGGGGTCGGCGTTTCGGGCACGCGGTTCAGCCCCCAACGGGCCGGTCTGGGCGCGCACGTTCTCACCTACACGGTGCAGGTTTCGCCCCAGTGCCCCGTCAGCGTGGTGCGCCGCGTGGCGGTGGTCACGGCAGTTCCGACCATCCGGCTGGCCGAAGAAATCCGCTTGCCCAGGGGCAGCACCACGACGTTTCGGCCCGTGCTGACGGGCAGGCCGGTGCGGCTGGCGTGGTCACCGCCACAGTTTCTTTCCTCCGACACCATCGCCGCGCCCCGGCTGGCCGGACTGGAAACCAACGCGACGTACACGCTCCTCGTTGAAAATGCCGAAGGCTGCCGGGCCGAAGCCCGCGTGCGGGTGGTGGTGTACCAGAAAATCTACCTCCCCGACGTGTTCACGCCCAACGGCGACGGACTGAACGATGTCTGGGAATTGAAAGGTCTGGACGAATTTCCTCAGGCCGAACTGCGTGTTTTCGACCGCTGGGGCCGGTTGGTGTACCGCTCCGATGCCCCCACCGCCCGGCCCTTCGATGGCACTCAAGATGGTCTCCCCCTGCCCACTGGCAGCTACGCCTACACGCTCCGCCCGGCTCCGGACGAGCCGGTGCTGCGCGGGGCGGTGGTGATTGCGCGGTAGGTTCCTCCGGATGGGTCCTCCGGACGGTCTCAATTTGGAAACAGCGACTTGTCCAGCCCTGGAATGAGCCGCAACGCGTTCTGGTAGTACACTTTTTTCAAAATCGAATCGGGCAAACCCAGGCCGTACATCCGCCAGAAGGCGTGGTATTTTTTGTGGTAGGGAAAATACTCGTCCTCGGTTTCGAGCACCCGGAAGTAGGTGGCGTATTCGCTCGGCACCCAGGAGTCCTTGCCGAACAGAATTCGATCCTGGTATTTCTCGAAAAACTTTCGGCCCGTGCGCGGCTGCCGCCCCAATTCGGCGATGACCGCCCCGATTTCGACGCTCACGTTGGGCAGGGTCGTCAGGATGGAGTCGAGTTTGGCCAGATCGTTGGGGTACCAACCCATGTGCGCGGCGATGAACTTCGTTTTCGGGTGTTTCCGAAATAGACTGTGCTGCTGTTCGATGAGTTGTTCCCACGAGAATTCGCCCTCGGCCCCCCGCTTGCGGCCCTTGTGAAGTTTGAGTTCGAGCCAGCGCTCGTTGTAGCGGTCGAGGGGGTCCCAGAACGGCCGCGGGTCGGCGGTGTGAATGAGCACCGGCACGCCGAGTTGCCCGGCTTTGGCCCAGATCGGGTCGAGGCGCGGGTCATCCACGGCCACGAGTTTGCCGTCGCTGTCGCGCACGCTGAAGCCCAGGTTTTTGTATATCTTCAATCCCTTCGCCCCCCGCTTCACGTCGTCTTCGAGCAGTTTGACGGCCTGTTCCGTCCAGCCCGGCTTGCCCACGCCTTCAAACAGCACGTTGGTGAACAGGGCCACCCGGTTGGGGGCGGTTTTGGCCACGTTGTCGAGGGCCCCGGCCAGGAAGCGGGTGCTTTCGCCCTCGTCGCGGGTCCAGCCCCGGCCACTGAGGTTGACCATGATGGCCATGTTGAGGGCGTTCATGTCCCTGAGCAGGTTGCCCAGATTCTGGGTAGGCATTTGCCCCTGGTGGTTGTGGACGTCGATGAAGGGAAACTTCGACCGCGTGAGGCGGTGCTCAGGCACTTTCAGGGTCGAGACCGGATCGTATTCTTCGAAACCCAGGGGCTGGTCGGGAGGGGCCGTCGGAGCGGCAGTTTGGGCGAGAGCGGCGGAAGTCAGGAGTAGAAAAAGCGGCAGGGAACGAAACCGGTGCAGCATGAACGGGCGAGTTGAGGTGGAAATCGCCCGAATTTCCGAAAAACGGGCGACTTTTTCACGCTTCGGTGGTACCGGCGGCCCGTGCTGGTTGGTGGGCGGCTTTGGTGCCGGTGAGTTGCACCCGCGTTTGGGGCAAACTTTGCGGGTATTCGTCCCGCAAAAATTGAATCAGCGCCTCGCGCACGTGGCAGCGCAGGTCGAAGGCCGTGCTGGCGTCGGAGGCCGACACCAGCACCCGCACCACGATGCAGTCGGGCAGCGTGTCGGTCACCTGCACCACGAAGGTTTCGCCCGTCCAAAGCGGGTCGGCAGCCACGATTTCCTCTGCTTTTTTCCGCAGGCGTTCCACCGGCACGTCGTAGTCGAGGTGCAGGATGACGGTGCCGATGATGGACGTTTCCGAGCGGGTCCAGTTCTGGTAAGGCGTTTCGACGAAGTACGTGATGGGCAAAATCAGCCGCCGCCGGTCCCAAAGGCGCACCACCACGTGCGTGAGGTTGATTTCTTCGATGCGCCCCCATTCTTTTTCGACCACCACGGCATCGCCGAGGCGGATTTGCTGGGTGAAGGCGATCTGCACGCCCGCCAGGAAGTTGGACAACGTTTTCTGGGCCGCGAAGCCCACCAGCACCGACACGATGCCCGCCGACGTGAGCAAACTCAGCCCCACTTTTCGGCTCCCCTGGAAGGCCATCAACACCAGCGACACGCCGATGACGACCGTGACGGTGGAAAACAGCCGCTGCACGAATTTCACCTGCGTGACGAATTTCCGCTGCGAAATGTTGACGTCGTCGTTGAGGTCGCGGTGGCGGATGAGGTACAATTCGCCCACCTTGAGCAACCGCAGCACCAGCCAGGTGGTGGCAACCAGAAAAAGGATTTCTGAAGCCTTGTCGACGTTGGGGTGCCGCCGCAGAAAGCGCGCCGACTGCACGTTGGTGGCCATCAGGAAAAACAGGGCGGGGACGAAAAAATAAAAGGCCCGCCGCGCATGCTGGCGCAGCAGGCCGAGAGCTTCGAGGGGGCGGCGGCGCAAAATCAGGTTAACGATGCCCGACGTGACGAGGCACACAAGCAGGCCCACCACAACAGCGGTGCCGAGCAGCAGCCAGCCGTTCCGCAGGAAAAATCGTTCGGTATCGTTCCAGTCGAGCCGGTCAAAAAAATCCAGAAGGCGATCCATGCGAGGGGTACGGAGGGAGTTTCGGGGCTAAAATTACCCGAATCATGCGGCATGCCGTACCCGGTGGCTGCCGTCGGAGGTTTCTTTTTTCGTCAACAGCCCTGCCCCGATGGAAAACGCTCCCAGCAACACGTGCGGCAGGTACACCCGGTCGGCGAAGCCGAAAATCCAGGGTGAGGCGGCCAGAAACACCCCGGCAAACCAGAAATCGGCCGTCAGGTGAACGGGCATGGGCAGGCGGCGAATCAGGCCCAATTCGTAATCGGTGAAAATCGAGTAAACCAGCACCCCGACGCCCACGAAGACGGGAATCCACTGGGCCATGACGTTTTCGGCGAGGTTGGAGCGTTCGTCGAGGTTGAAGCCGAACAGCCAGGGCGAGGCGATGAACAGCAGCCCGCTCGCGTAGTCGAGCAGGCCGTGGAGTTTGGTCGGAATGAAGCGCATGGTGCTGAATGGTTGATGAGGGTGAACTTTCAGAAAACGGCGTTCCAGTAAAATTTTTCCCTTGCGCGTTAGCCGAAGCGGGAATTCTTCGCTTAACCCGCCCTTTCTGCACATCCATCTGCCGTTTCTGCCAATTCACGCACGTTGCCCTCGGTCCGGCGGGAGCGGCGACCCCAATTTTGAGCCGTTCAACAACACAATCAACTCCAAACAACCATGCAATCGCTTACCTCCGTGGCGGTACTTCCCGCCCGCACCTCCTCCAACCGTGTTCCGGTCCTCATCAACCTCATGCTGCTGCTCTTCGCGGCGTTGCTTTTCCTGACCGGCTGCAAAAAAGACCCCGAACCCGAGCCGGTCAAAAACACCCTCACCGCCGTGGCCGGGGCCGACCAGCAAACCCAGGTCGGCCAAGCCGTGACCCTCGACGGCAGCGCCTCGACCGACAGCGAAGGCAAGTCGTTCGCCTGGTCGTGGGCACTCGTTCGCAAGCCCGCCAAAAGCACGGTGGTGCTGAAAGACGCCACGACCCCCAAGCCCTCGTTCGTGGCCGACGAAGTGGGTGAGTACGAATTGGAACTGACCGTCTCGAACGCCAACGGCAAAAGCACCGACCGCGTGCTGGTGACGGCGGGCGTGGCCCAACCGACGGCCATCACGGGCGACATCCGGGTCAAAACGGTCCTCAACGACAAGTTTGCCAACCCCGAACTCCCCGACTACATCGTCACGCGGAGCATCGCCATCAATTCCGAACTCACCATCGAACCCGGCGTGGTGATTGCCCTGGAGCGCGACGTGCGCCTCGACCTCAACGACAACGGCGGCCTGATCATCGCCAAAGGCACCGCCGACAAGAAAATCCGGTTCATCGGTGCCCAGAAATCAAAGGGCTACTGGGTGGGCATCGCCGTGTACTCGGGCAGCAACGCCACCACGTTCGAGCACGTCGAATTCCTCCACGCTGGCAGCCGCACGATTTACAGCACCACCAAAGCCGCCATGTCGGTGGGTAGTGCCAAAGCGCAGGTGGCCCTGAAGAACTGCCTGTTTTCGCAAAACGACGGCTACGGCCTCTACGCCCAGGACGGCAGCATCCTGCGCGAATTTTCGAGCAACGCCTTCACCCAGAACACCGAAGCGCCCATCCTGCTTGACGCCGACAACGTGGCTAAGCTCGACGCCGCCTCGACCTTCACCGGCGGCAACGGCCGCAACGCCGTCGAAATCATGCAATCAGCCCTCGGCGGCAACGACGAAATCACCTGGGCCGGTTTCGCCGACAAAACCCCGTACCGGGTGGTGGGTTACGACCTGACCCTCAACACGGGCCTGAAGCTCTCCCCCGGTGTGACGGTCGAATTCGCCCGCGACGCCGTGATGCGCATCAACGGCACCGGCTACCTCAGCGCCAAGGGCACGGCCACCGAGAAAATTACCTTCACCGGCGCGCAGAAGCAGGCGGCGTTCTGGAAAGGCATCATCACCTACTCGACCTCCGACCGCAACGTGCTCGAAAACACCGAACTCAGCAACGCGGGCAGCGGCGTGATTGTCTCGGGCAAAAAAGCCGCCCTGGCCATTTACGGCAACAAGGTGACGATGAACGTTAAAAACAGCCGCATCACCGGCAGCGGGGGCTACGGCATCTACGTGAGCTACGGTGCCTCGGTCAACGCCGACGCCGCCACGGCCAACACCTTCGAGGCCAACGCGATGAGCAACGTGCAGGTAGATAAGTAAAATAAATACTTGCTGATCAACCGCTTCCATCCATAGCGAGGGATTTAAATCCCTCGCTATGGATGGAAGCGGTTTTGTAACTCTATCTTTAGGCAACCGTTCGGGCACGTTCACCCCTTCCCCGTTGCCGTGAGAATTTCGACCCCGATTGCCTGCCTCGCCACCCTGGCCCTGCTGTTCAACTGCGCGCACAATCCGCCGGCGCCGTCCGACGACCCGCCGCTGCGCACGGTCGCACCGTTCCCGTTCGGGGCGGCCCTCTCCCCCACCCGACTGACCGCGGGCACGCCGCTTTACCGTCAGACCGTCGAGCGGGAGTTCAGTAGCGTGACGGCGGAGAATCACCTGAAAATGCACCACGTCCACCCCGCCCAGGACCGCTACGACTGGTCGGGCAGCGACGTGCTGGTGAATTTCGCCGAACAAACCAAAAAGCGGATGCACGGCCACACGCTCGTGTGGCACGAGGCCGTTCCGAATTGGGTGAAAACCTTCGAGGGCGATTCGGTGGCCTGGGAGGGGCTTTTCAAAACCCACATCCAGACCGTCGTCGGGAAGTACCGGGGCCGCATCGCCTCCTGGGACGTGGTCAACGAAGCCTTCGACGACAAGGGCGAACTGCGCAATTCCATCTGGCGGGAAAAACTCGGCCCCGACTTCATCGCCCGGGCCTTCCGCTACGCCCGCGAAGCCGACCCCACCGTCAAACTGTTCTACAACGACTACGGCCAGGAATACAGCCCCGCCAAACTCCGGGCGGTAGTTCGGATGCTCGAACAATTCCGCCTGCGGGGCGTGCCCATCGATGGCGTCGGGCTGCAGTTTCACATCCACGTGAACACTTCCGAAGCGGGCATGACCGACGCGCTTCGGCAATCGGCGGCCACGGGCCTGCTCGTGCACATCTCGGAACTTGACGTGAGCATGAACACGGCCAAAGCGACCAACTTCCAGCCCACGCCCGATCTGCTCAACCGGCAGAAGCAGAAGTTTCAGTTCGTCGTCAAAACCTACCGCGAGACGGTTCTCAAAGCCCAGCAGCACGGCATCACCACCTGGAACGTGGGCGACGCCGACTCCTGGATTCCTGGCTTCTGCAAATGCACCGACTACCCCCTGCCCTTCGACGTGAACTACCAGAAAAAACCGGCTTATGACGGAATTCTGGCGGGATTGCGGTGAAATTCTTTCATAAACTTGCACGATTTGGCACCCCCGGCGACCCACCCCCCAGCCGCACCGACCCACCGCACCCCCTCCCGGGAGGGGACTAAATTCAGCTACCGGTTTTTAAATCCTTTCCGGGGAAGGGTGCGGCGGGCCAGTACGGCTGGGGGTGGGTCAGCGTCGCCCGGCAATTCACTATTTTCCATGAAATCCCTCCTCTGCCTCACCTTCCTCACCACCTCCCTCCACGCCCAGACACCCGCCGATTCCGCCCAAGTCCGGCGCATTTTCAACGAAATCCTCGCCAACGGCAAGAGCTACGGCTGGCTCCGGCAACTGACGAAAGACGTCGGCCCGCGCCTTTCCGGCTCGGTGGGCAGCCAGAAGGCCGTGGAATGGGCGAAAAAAACGATGGAAGCCGAGGGCTTCAACCGGGTGTTTTTGCAGGAAGTGAAGGTGCCCCACTGGGTGCGCGGCGCGAAGGAACAGGCCCGGATTCTGGTCGGAAACGAGAAGCTCGACGTGCCCATCGCCGCGCTGGGCGGGTCGGTGGCTACGCCCCCGGCGGGCATTACGGCGGAGGTCATCGAGGTGAAAAGTTTCCCCGAACTGCGGGCGCTGGGGCGGGAAAAAGTAGCGGGCAAACTCGTATTTTTCAACCGCCCGATGGACCCGACCAAACTCAACACGTTTGAAGCCTACGCCGGGGCCGTGGAGCAGCGGGCCGCCGGGGCCACCGAGGCGGCCAAACTCGGGGCCGTGGGGGCGATAGTCCGGTCGATGAACCCGTCGCTCGACGATTTCCCCCACACGGGCGGGCTGCGCTACGGCACGGGCGTGCCGCTCATTCCGGCGGCGGCCATCAGCACCAACGGGGCCGAACTGCTCAGCGCCCGGCTGAAGCAGTCGCCCAACCTGAAGTTTTTCTTCCAGCAATCCTGCGAAACCCTCGACGACGCCACGGGCCACAACGTGGTGGGCGAAATCCGGGGCAGCGAAAAACCGGACGAAATCATCGTCGTGGGCGGGCACCTCGACTCCTGGGATTTGGCCGAAGGTGCCCACGACGACGGCGCGGGCTGCGTGCAAGCCATCGACGTGCTGCGCACGCTCAAGGCCCTCGGCATCCGCCCCCGGCGCACGATCCGGGCGGTGCTGTTTGCCAACGAAGAAAACGGCCTGCGCGGGGGCGTGAAGTACGCCGACCTGGCGAAGCAGAACGGCGAGAAGCACGTGTACGCCATCGAATCCGACAACGGCGGGTTCACGCCGAGGGGGTTCGGCATCGTGGGCACCGACGCGCAGGTGGCCGCGCTTCAGCGGTTCAAACCGCTGCTGGCCCCCTACGGCCTCCACGACATCGGCCGGGGCAGCGGCGGAGCCGACATCGGGCCGCTCGGCCCCCTGGGCACCGTGCTCGTGGGCTTCAAACCCGACACCCAGCGCTACTTCGACATCCACCACGCGGCGACGGACAATTTTGAAACCGTCAGCGAACGCGAGCTCAAGCTCGGCGCGGCCTCGATGGCGGCGCTGGTGGTGTTGCTGGATGGGTTGAATTGACTTTGTTGCCACTGCGCGACCCACCCCCCAGCCGCACCGCCCACCGCACCCCTCCCAGGAGGGGACTAAATTCAGCTAATCCTTTTTTTATGTGGCCGGATGGTGCCTTTCGTCCCCTACTGGGAGGGGGTGCGGTGGGCGGTGCGGCTGGGGGGTGGGTCGGCCGGCGTACCTCACGACTTGGGTTAGGTATTTTGCTGTAACCAGACGGCTCGCAAACCAGTAGGAAGATGCCGAAACATGTTCGGCATGACGATAACAACTGTTTACTTCCCCAGCATCGGAAACAACCTTCTGAGTTCTTCCTCGCTGGGGTTACGGCCGTACTCGCACAATTCAAACGCCTCGGCGTGGACGACGGTGGCGGCGCGGTCGGGGCCGTACCACTTCTGGAGAGCTTCCTTCACGGCGGGCGTGACGCGACTGCGGGTGGCGTACACGGTGCCGAGCCACTGGCGGCGCTGCTGCGGGTCGGTGGGCACGGTGGTGTCGCGACGGGTCCAGGGGAGCCATTCGTACACCTGCGAGGTGTGGGCGTCGAGGGCGTCCATTTTCTTCTGAAACACCGTTGAAATGTCTACCACCACGTCGGGGCGGAAGGGGTTGGGGCGCTGGAAGCCGTCGCGGGTGTACAGGAACACGGGGTTGTTAGGCAGGGGCGGCACCTCGGGCAGGATGTTGGGCACGATGACGAGGTAGGCCGCGTCCTGCACGAGGATGCCCGTGTAGCGGTGGTCGGGGTGGTAGTCGTTGGGGCGGTGGGCCAGCACGAGGTCGGCCTTCCACTCGCGGATGAGGCGGATGACCTTCAGGCGGTTTTCGAGGGTGGGCAGCAGTTCGCCGTCGGGGATGTCGAGCACGTCGTACTGCACGCCGAAGCGCCGCCCGGCTTCCTGGGCTTCGGCCTTGCGGCGGGCGGCGAGGGCCTTGCCGCTCAGCGTCTGGTGGCCCTTGTCGCCGTTGGTGAGCGAGACGAACTTGACGGCGTGCCCCCCGGCGGCGTAGAGCAACGCCAGCCCGCCCGCGTTAAGGTCGCAATCGTCGGGATGGGCACCGATGACGAGGACGCGGACGGGTTGTGCTTGGGAAATGAAGAATGAACAATGAAAAATGAACAATGCCCCGAGGAGGAGCCGGAGGAGGGGGTTCATAGGTTTGGAGGTTTTTTGCTGGGCAAGATACGGGGTTGGGGAAATTTGTGGATGGGTTTGCGAGGAATGAACGGGAAGGTGTATACTTGTGAGACGTTGGGAGGGAAGCAGCGTTACTACATCAGAAACTCCAAAACAACGAGCAACCCTGTGGAAACCAAGAAACCAATTGAGCCAATCCCACCCATGCGTCGGGGAGCCAATTCGTATAAACCCGAAGACATTCGACGTTGGGGAGTGCAACGATTCATGAGTGAGGTAGCGCCCAAAGAGCCGTTGGAGATACCCGATTTAGGCTTTTCAGAGGAGGAGAACCGCCGCATGGATGAGCTTCTGAAACTGGAACGCGAAGCGTCGGCCCATGATCGTTGATACCAACTTAATCATTGGCCACGTGCGCCGATTAGAGCAGCTACCGGCTCAAGCTGTTATTCCAATGGTGGTTGCCGGTGAATTGGAAGCCTTCGCCCTTAAATCAGATTGGGGTTACCAGAAAGTAACGTTTCTACAAACCATTTTGGATTATTATCCGCTCGTTGAGGTGTCGCGGGCGCTAACCGGCTTGTACGCACAGGTAGATGCGTTCAGCCAGGGCAAACTACGGTCTAATCCGCTGCCACCCGGCATATCAGCCCGGAACATGGGTAAGAATGACCTCTGGATTGCGGCCACGGCGTTGTACTTCGACATGGATTTGCACACCACCGACAACGATTTTGACCATCTGCCCGTGTTTGGTTTGCGTTTGGTCAAGACGTAAGGGGTTGCGCGGAAGGGTGTGGGTGCGTATACTTGTGGGGCGTTTGGCGGGAAGCGGAGTTGAAAACTCCGGGCATTTGCAGTCCGACGTTGCAAACGTCGGACAACGAGGGGCGGGATGCGGAGTGGAAAACTCGGGGCATTTCCCATCCGACATTTGCAATGTCGGACAACCGGGGAAAATCGTTTTGACACACTTTTAAAATAAAACATAACAAATGAACAAGCAAGTTATTAAACCTAAAACTTTCACTGAACATTTTGGGCTATTGAAGAATCAAGAAGACTTAGACTTTCTTAATATATATGCAGATCAAGATATGCCTCTTTTCTTAGATCCTTATGGCATATCTGCGATGGGGTCCAAATGGGGCAGGGAGTGTGAAACACAAATCGCTTCGTATTTTCAATATTTAATTGACAGTATTAAACGAGGAGATAGAAAGACAATAGAAAAGCTTTTAGGCGCATTACGAGAGGTTAATGAAATATCACTTGGTTATTCGTCAAATTATCCCGATGGTAGAGGCATTGGACCTAAACAGGCTAAGGAAATTCAGGAGGCGTTCGAAAATAGCGAAGCAGCGAAGTCGGGAGATATAAAAGACCTTGCCGACTGTGCTCTTCTTATTCCGGGAATTAACAGAGATAAGATTTCTGATATTACAGCAAATATCCTTAAAAAAGAACTTATCCTCTTTACTCAAAAGCAGTGTGATTTACATTCCATCCCAATGCGAAAAGTTGCTGTGAATAATGTATTTGATTATGATAACTTTATGTTTACAAGTTTTTTTACTCCGCTTCCAGTAATTAATGAACGAGCCAAAATCCTTTTACCTCTTAGCAGTGTACGGCACGATCCTGAGTTAAGTAAAGACAAGTATTATAGAAATTTTGTCCTGGAATACTTGAGGGCTGAGCACACTCATGCTGGAGATTCTTTGGCTACTGTACTCAAGAATGGCAGAATAACCGTTCGAATCGCAGACCTTAAAAAAAGATATCCGATGGGCACAGATTTACTCTATAAATTTAATAAAGAACATCCTGAGATATTAGATAAATACAAAGCAGAGCTTCGAAGATCAGCAATAAATAGAACAAGAGCAGAACTTAAACCTCAAAAAAAGATTTTAACTGCTGCAGAAAGGATTGGCATTTTATCAGGTATTATTCCCGGGAATAATACCGCAGATGATTTTCACAAAATTTCATATGATAATTTAATCCATATTTTCGGTGACAGACTTTCCTATCCAGATAGTGAAGTAAAAATTAATGATGGTCGTAAACGAATCGACATTGTTTTTAACAATTCAGATTCAAAGGGATTTTTTCATCGACTTAATTCAAGCAATCATGTATTTTGTCCTAAAATTTTTGTTGAATGTAAGAACTATGGTAAAGAAATTGGCAATCCAGAGATTGACCAATTGTTAGGAAGATTCAGCGGTAAGCGAGGCAAATTTGGGCTATTATTATGTAGATCAATTGGTGACAAGCGTACAATGATTCAACGATGTAAAGATGTCTTAAATGATCATAATGGGCACATTATTGTGCTCGATGATACTGACATTGCCTTACTTTTAAAGCTTCGAGAAGCTAATGCTGAGGCAGCAATTGATTCTTTTATGACGAAAAAATTAGATGAATTGATTATGTAAGTTGACTTCCCACAATCACTCGCATCTTGCGAGTGATTTCTATTTCAAGCCCCTCTGGGGCGGCGTTAAGTGGGTGTTGATTCGCTCTACCAAACGAGTTAAAGTTCAATCGTTCAGGCTCCCAATTCAAACGATTTCAGCAAAAAAAATGCACTTACAGGCCACCACGCGCCAGCGGCGTTTTTGATATTCACCACTCCAATTTCATTGCGGGCAAGATGTGAGCGATTGCGCAAGGGTTCTCGTTTGTGAGCAAGATACTTGGTTTGCTACAAAGCATCCGGCAGGCCAACGAGATTCTTCCTTCGTCGGAATGATAAACTTCGTCGGAATAACAAAAAATCAGTCTGTCGGGCACTTTACTTGGTGGGTGGCTTTTCATTTCCACCCCCGCCATTTCTCCGCCAACGATTGGGGCGGGTTTGCCAAAATCAGGCGTTGGTTCTTCACTTTTTCGGGGAGGTACGGCTCGAACGGACGGTAACGGTCGTACGCCGTGATGTGCCACACGAGCACGTAGGCTTTGAACCCGGTGCTGTCGGAGGCGGTGCGGGGTTGGCCAGGCAGCCGGGCGAACAAGGTATAGCCGTTGGTGTTCATTTCCACTGAACGTTTTGTGGGGGTGCTTGCCGAGGGAGTGATCTCGCCCTGTCCGTTTGTGATGGTGCTCCGTTGCTTTATGATCGTGCGATGTTCAGTTGTGATCAAGCCCTGTCCGGTTGTGATCATGCGCCGTTCAGGAGTGAAAATGCTCCGGTGGTTTGTGTTGGTGCTCTGGCCGTTTATGATCGAGCACCCGCACTTTGTGAAGAAGCACCGGCGGTTTATGATCGAGCACCGGCGTTTTATGATCGAGCGCCAGCGTTTTATGAAGACGCGTCGGCGTTTTATGATGATGCTCCGGCGGGTTGTGATCGAGCACCAGCGGGTTATAATGGTGCTCCGGCGGGTTATGAGTTTGCTCCGGGGAGGGCTTTTGGAAAATGGTTGGATTTAAACGGATTCGGCGAAAGCTCTCTTGGCCTGCGGCACTCCCTTGCCGCAGCGGGGGCATTGAGCAATTTGATTTCGTCGTTCTCAGCATCAATCGGTTTGTGCAGTCAGTCTTTCAAGGCCGTTTTTCCCATGCTGGTTATCGTTTTGGGTACATGGTTTTAAGCGCCCTCCCTCCGCGTCATTGCGAGCGGAGGCGGATGAATTGAGTGAAACGAGATTCATCCGCCCGAGCGAAGCAATCCCCTGCCGGTAGCCAAGGTAGCTTTTGGAAAGAACGGTTGGAATGGAAACGTGTTTGGCGAACACGCTCTTGGTCTTCGGGAGGGGATTGCTTCGCTCCGGCTGAAAAACCTCCGCTACGCGTCGCCTTTTCAGCCTCCGCAATTCCATTGTGGCTCGCAATGACGCGGTGGGGAGGGGTTAATTTGTGCATGATTCGTTTAAAAAGCTACGAAGAATGCCTTTCCGCGGGTGCCCACCGCCCGTCCCGCCCCTTCGCCGCTGCCGTTAAAACCTTTAACCCGCTTGGCAAACCGGGGTTAAATCGTTTTTTTAGGGGGATTTTTTCACCACCAATGTCAACAAATCAAAACCAAATGAGACGATTGCTGCTCGCCCTGGGCTTCGCGCTGGTGCTGACGGTCCCGACGCTGGCCCAGAAGACGTATGAATGGAAAACCGCCACGAGCGGGGGCTACCCGTACCGGTACGTGACCAACGACCCGATGAAGGCGCGGTTTTACACGCTGAAAAACGGACTGACGGTCATTCTGAGCGTGAACAAAAAGGAACCGAGGATTTTCTCGTTCATGCCCACGCGGGCCGGTTCGACGACGGACCCGCGCACGAACACGGGTCTGGCCCACTACCTGGAGCACATGCTCTTCAAGGGCACCGACAAGTTTGGCACGCTCAACTGGACGAAGGAAAAACCCCTGCTCGACCAGATTGACGCGCTGTACGAGAAATACAACAAAACGACCGACCCGGCGCAGCGGAAGGCGATTTACAAACAAATCGACCAGGTGTCGGGCGAGGCTTCGAAGTACGCCATTGCCAACGAGTACGACAAGATGATTGCCGCGATGGGCGGGCAGAATTCCAACGCCTTCACGAGCGACGAAGTGACCTGCTACCTCGAAGACATCCCCGCCAACGCGCTGGACCGCTACCTGACGTTGCAGGCCGAACGGTTCCGGAATCCGGTGCTGCGCATTTTCCACACCGAACTGGAGGCGGTGTACGAGGAGAAAAACCGCAGCCTTGACAGCGACCCGAACAAGGTGAACGAAGCCCTGATGGCGGCGCTTTTCCCGACCCACAATTACGGTCAGCAAACGACCATCGGCACGGTGGAGCATTTGAAAAACCCGTCGCTGGTGGAAATCCGCAAGTATTTCAACCAGTACTACGTGCCCAACAACATGGCCATCATCATGGCGGGCGACCTGAACCCCGACGAGGTGGTGCGGATGATTGACCAAAAATTTAGCTACTGGAAGCCGAAGGAGGTAAAGTTGTACAACCCGCCCGCCGAGGCCCCGCTGACGAAAATCCAGACGGTCGAGGTGTTCGGCCCCACGCCCGACAACGTGCGCCTCGGTTACCGCCTGCCCGGTGCGCTCGACGTGAAAGCCACCATCCTGGCCACCATCGCCGACGAGGTGATGTCGAACTCGGCGGCGGGGCTGATTGACCTCAACCTCAACAAGCAGCAGAAAATCCTCGGCGGCGGGTCGGGGCTGAACGGGCTGAAGGATTACTCGGTGTGGAGTTTGTTCGGACGGCCCAAAAAAGGGCAATCGCTGGAAGAGGTCAAGGAGTTGCTCGTCGGGCAAGTGGAAAAGCTGAAAAAGGGCGAGTGGGATGAAAAAATGCTCACGGCCATCGTCAACAACTACAAACTCAACGCCATCCGCGAACTGGAAAACAACTACAGCCGTGTGAACCCGCTGCTGGAGGCGTTCGTCAGCGACAAGGGCCAAAGCTGGCTCGACTACAACCGCCGCCTCGACCTGATGAGCAAGGTGACGAAGCAGGAAGTGGTGGCGTTTGCCAACCAGTGGCTGAAGGATAACTACGTGATCGTGTACAAGCGCAAGGGCGAGGACAAGAGCATCCAGAAGGTGGAAAAGCCCGCCATCACGCCCGTCGAAACCAACGCTGACAAGGAATCGCCGTTCCTGAAAACGGTCAACAACCTGCCGATGGCGGCGGTGAAACCGGTGTGGCTCGATTTCGCGAAGGACGTGAAGCGGGGGAAAGCGGGCATCGCGGATGTGTTGTACGCGGCTAATGTGGAGAACGACATCTTCCGCCTCGGCTACCGGCTCAAGCTGGGCACGTACCACAGCAAATTGCTGCCGCTGGCGGTGTCGTACCTGGCGTTTTTGAACACCGACAAGCTGACCGCCGAGCAGGTGAGTACGGAGTTTTACAAGTTGGCCTGCACCTACACCGTGCAACCCGGCCCCGAGTACACGACGATTCGGTTGACGGGTTTGCAGGAAAACTTCGTCCCGGCCACGCAGTTGCTCGAAAGCCTGCTGCGCACCTGCCAGCCCAACGAACAGGCGCTGACGGACCTGAAAGCCCGCACCCAGAAAGGCCGCGCCGACGCCAAGCTCAACAAGGGCACCATCATGCAGGGGCTGATGAGCTACGCGCAGTACGGTCCACAGAACCCGTTCAACAACACGCTGACGGATGCCGAACTGCAAGCCGTGACGGCTCAGGAACTGGTGGATTTCCTGCACAGCCTCGTCAATTTTCCCCACCAAATCATTTACTACGGTCCGCTGACGCAGGCTCAGTTTGAGCAGCAGATTGCGAAGCTGCACGCGCTGCCTGCCCAGTTTGCCGCCGTGCCGCAGAAGCGCGACTACAAGCAGCAGCCGCAGACGGGCAACCAGGTGCTGTTTGCCGATTACGACATGGTGCAGTCGGAAATATCGTGGGTGCGCAACACGTCGGCCTACGACCCGGCGCAGGCTCCGCTGGTGGAGTTTTTCAACTCGTACTTCGGCGGGGGCATGGGTTCGGTGGTGTTTCAGACGCTGCGGGAATCGAAGGCGCTGGCGTATTCGACCTACGCGTTTTACAACACGCCGCCCAAGAAAGGCGAGCAGTACACGCTCATCGGGTACATCGGCAGCCAGGCCGATAAGTTCGACGAGGCCGTGGCGGGCATGAACAGTTTGCTCAACGCCTTGCCCGAATCGCCCGTGGCCCTCGAAGCCGCCCGCAAGGGGATGAAGAAAAATTACGAAACCGAGCGCATCCTCCAGGACGGTCCGATTTACGCCTACCTCGCCGCCGAAGAGCGCGGCGTGACCGACGACGAACGGCAGCGGATTTACGAGGCGTTGGACAAAATGAGCTACGCCGATCTGCAGAAATTCAGCCAGCAGTACCTCGCCAACCAGCCCTACACCTACTGCGTGGTGGCCTCGGAAAAGCGGGTCAGCCCCGAGCAACTGGCTAAAGTCGGGACGGTGAAAAAGCTGACGCTGGAGGAAATTTTCGGCTATTGACACTGCCTTCGTGCCACGCTGTGACGTGGCACGATTCCCGCCAAACGGCTCCATTCCGCCGAACGAGAAAGCCCTTCCCGCACCTTGGGAAGGGCTTTTCTGTTAAAACTTCTTAACCCGGTTGCCAACCCCGAACACGGCTTGAAATCCTTCGTTCCTTTAGGGAGCGTTTGAGAGTCAACAGGCGCTTCACAACCATGAAAACCACGCTCCTCTCCGCTTTGCTGCTCGCGGTCGGCTTCGCCGCCTGCGTGGCCCCGGCCCAGCCGACCTACCGAGGGAACGACGGGTACGGTTACAACGACCGTTACGACGAGTATCCCAACGACAACCGGTACGACGACGGGAACAACGACGAATTCGATGAGTACGCTTACCGCGATTTCTACGACGACCTTCGTCCCTACGGCCGCTGGATGAATTACCCCGAATACGGCCAGGTGTGGGCACCCAATGCCGGGCCGGACTTCATGCCCTACTCAACCAACGGCTACTGGACCTACACCAACTACGGCTGGACGTGGGTGTCGGATTACGCCTGGGGCTGGGGGCCGTTTCACTACGGGCGGTGGTTTTTCGACGACCGCGCTGGCTGGCTCTGGCGGCCGGGTCGGCAGTGGGCACCGGCGTGGGTGGCCTGGGGGCAAACCAACGGGTACTACGGCTGGGCACCGTTGTTCCCCGGCGTCAACATCAACGTGAACATCGGCTTCAACCGGTTCCCCCGCCGCTACTGGACCTTCGTGCCCTGCCAACACCTGTACAACCGCAACTGGCGCGGCTACGCGGTGCGCAACAACGTGACGATCATCAACAACAACGTGACGATCATCAACAACTACGGTGACCGCTACGGGCGGCCTTCGCGCGATGGGCGCGGGAGCTACTGGCGCGGGCCGCAGGTGCAGGACGTGGAACGCTACGGCAACACGCGGATTCGTCCGCTGCGGATTGAAAACAGCAACCGCCCCGGCTCCTCCCGCGTGGAAGGCGACCGCGTGACGGTGTACCGCCCGAACACGAACAGCCACCCCGAGGGCGTGAACCGGCCGGGCCGCGACGAAACGTCGTCGAATACCGCGCCTTCGACCCGTCCCGGCAATGGCCGCTGGAATCGTTCGGGTTGGGGCGAACCCGGTGCCGAACGTCCCAACGCCCCGGCCCCGGATGGCACCCAACGCAGCGACCGTCCTACCCGGGAGCAGGATGCCGACGGTACGTACAACCGGGGCACCGAGCGCCGCTGGAACGACACCTGGAGCAACCGCCAACCCTCGACCACTCAGCCCGCTGAGCAACCCCAAACGTACGAACAACCCCGCGCCCGCCCCAACGTGGAGCGGCCCGACTGGGGCAGCAACAGCCGCAGTCCGGAACGCCAGCAAGGCACTGCTCGCCCCGACAACCGAGGTTGGGATCGCTCCTGGGACCGGCCCAATACCGACCGCCCCGCCGAGCGCCCGGCTCAATCGCAGCCCGTCGAGCGGCCCAATTGGGGTGAAAACCGCCGGAGCGCCGAACCGCCCGCCCGCACGGAAAGCCCCTCGCGTCCTCCGGAACGGCCTTCGGGCGACTGGCAGCGGCAGGCTCCCGCTCCTCAACCCCAGCGCGAGAGCGCTCCGGCAGGACGGCAGGACAGCGGCGGAAACTCCTCGTCGGGCGAACGTCCGGGCCGGAGCCGGGGGCCGCGTTGACGGTTATTTTTCCCGAAAAAAGAAAACCTCGCCTGCTGAACAGGCGAGGTTTTCTTTTTTCGGGAAAACTGACTTCAAAACGCCACCACCAGGCCCAGGGCCGCGTAATTGATCCAGGTGAAGTTGTAAATCTTGTCGTTGGCGGCCCCGCCTTCCACCACGCGGTAACCGCCCTTGAGGGCCACGAAGGGGTTAATCTGGTAGCCCACGCCAAGGAACACGTCTTCGGCCCGGCCTTGTTTGGAGGCCAGGGCATCGGCTTCGAGCATCGTCCAGAATTTGGGCGTCGGCTGCCAGGTGGCAACGACGTTGAGCAGGGGCACGAAGCCCACGTTGTCGTAGCGCGTGGTGCGGGGCGAAGCGGCCCCTTCGGCGGTGCCTACTTCGATGAACGCATCCCGGATTTTGGCCGTCAGGCCCGCGCCCACCCGCAGTTTTGGGTTGTGGACGAAGTCATAGCGGTACGTGAGCCGGTAGGAGTTGAACCGGTACCGGGCCTGCACGCTTTCGGGATTACCCACCCCGCGCGGGCCAAACACCACGCCGTTGAAGTTCACGTCGCGCGCGAAACTTCCCGTGTAATTCACCGTCAGCGGGGCGTAGAGGGCCGACACCGTGTGCCGTTCGCCAAAGGTGTAGCCCAGGCGCAGGCGGTAGTACACCTTTGGGTCGGCCTTGAGTTCTTTGCCCAGATCGAAGCGCGTACCGCTCGCGGCGGGAATGCGCACCTCGTTGTAGTTAGTGCCCAGCACGAGGCCGCCTTCGACATCGAAGCGGAGTTGAGCCTGGGCGAAAAGCGGGAAGAGCAGCAGGACGGCAATGCGCCAGAATGGTTTATTTTTCATGCAACACGTTTTCCCACCCCGTTTCAACAACCGTTCCGCCGTAACCCGGCGTCGGGTAGGTTTTTGGCGGGGAGGCCACACCAGCGTGAAACTCTTTCCCGAAAAAGCCTAATTTGCGCCATCAATTCCCCAAAATCCCGATGGCCAAATCGAAACCGACTTCACCGCAGACTGAAACGCCCGCCCCGGGCGAAACCACTCCCAAGAAAACCCCCGCCCGCAAAAAAGCCCAGACGCCCCCCGCCCTCGTCGCCGATGGGGTAGTGCCCGAAACACCCGTGGCCCCGGCCCCCGTGGAAACTCCGGCGGAACCTGTCGCATCCCCCGTGCTGAGGGCCGTCGAGCCGTACAGCCGCTTTTCGGAGTTCGACATCCACCTGTTCCGCACCGGGAAGCATTACAAATTGTACGAAAAAATGGGGTCGCACGTCGTCGAAAATCACGGCGTGGTGGGCACGTACTTCGCCGTGTGGGCACCGAATGCGAAGTACGTGTCGGTCATTGGCAACTTCAACGGCTGGAACCGCGGCAGCCACCCGCTCTACGTCCGCCTCGACTCGTCGGGCATCTGGGAAGGGTGGATTCCGGCCATCGGCAACGGCGAGGTGTACAAATACTTTATCCACTCGCACCAGGGCCAGGATTTGGAAAAAGGCGACCCCTACGCCCTGCGCTGGGAGACCCCCCCCTCGACGGCCTCGGTCGTGTGGGACACCTGGTACGAGTGGCAGGACGGCGACTGGATGACCGGTCGTGGCGAGAAAAACAAACTCAACGCCCCGATTTCGGTGTACGAAGTCCACCTCGGCAGTTGGGTGCGCGACCCCGAAAACCCGGAGCGCCGCCTGCCCGTCAGCGAATTTGCCGACCAACTCGTCAAGCACGTGCAGGACTGCGGCTTCACGCATGTGGAGTTCATGCCCATCATGCAGCACCCCTACGAACCCTCGTGGGGCTACCAGATCACGGGCTACTTCGCGGCCAACGAAAAGTACGGCTCGCCCCAGGCCATCATGGAGCTAATCGACAAACTCCACCGGGCGGGCATCGGCGTGCTGCTCGATTGGGTGCCTTCGCACTTCCCCGGCGATTTGACCGGCCTCTACGAGTTCGACGGCAGCCACCTCTACGAACACGCCGACCCCCGGCAGGGATACCACCCCGACTGGAAAAGCTACATTTTCAACTACGGGCGCAACGAAGTCCGCAGTTTTCTGATTTCCAACGCGCTGTTCTGGCTCGACCGCTACCACGCCGACGGCCTGCGGGTCGACGCCGTGGCCTCAATGCTCTACCTCGACTACTCGCGCAACGCGGGCGAGTGGGTGCCCAACGTGTTTGGCGGGCGCGAAAACCTGGAGGCCATTTCGCTCTTCCGCGAACTCAACGAAACGATTTACCGCGAATACCCCGACACCCAGACCATCGCCGAGGAATCCACGGCCTTCCCAGGGGTGAGCCGCCCGGTGTACACTGGCGGGCTGGGCTTCGGCATGAAGTGGATGATGGGCTGGATGAACGACACCCTGAAGTACTTCGCGAAAGACCCGGCCTTCCGGAAGTACCACCAGGACCAGCTCACGTTCAGCACCGTGTACGGCTTCAGCGAAAACTTCATGCTGCCCCTCTCGCACGACGAGGTGGTGTACGGCAAGCACTCGCTGGTGGGCAAAATGCCCGGCGACGAGTGGCAGCGCTTCGCCAACCTGCGGCTGTTGTTCACCTACATGTTCACCCACCCCGGCACGAAGCTCATCTTCATGGGCGGGGAGTTCGGGCAGACGGCGGAGTGGAATTTCAAGCAAAGCCTCGACTGGCACCTGCTCCAGTTTGCCCCGCACCAGGGCGTAAAGACTTGCATCAGCGGCCTCAACACGCTCTACAGGGGCCAGCCCGCGCTGTACGAGCGCAGTTTCGTGGCCGAAGGCTTCGAGTGGATCGACACGCAGGACCGCGAAAACACCGTGGTGGTGTACGCCCGCAAGGGCGAAACTCCGAAGGACACGCTCATCGTGGCCCTCAACCTCACCCCCGTGCCCCGGCCCAACTACCGCATCGGCGTGCCGATGATGGGCGTCTGGGAGGAAGTCTTCAACTCCGACGCGACCGAGTTCTGGGGCAGCGGCAACTTCCTGAACGGCGCCTGCATGGCCGATTCGGTGGCCTGGCAGGGACGGGCATATTCGCTGGGCGTGAACCTGCCGCCGCTGGCGGGGGTGGTGTTGAAGTTGGCGTGAATGTGCGGCTTGGAACAACCTGTGTCAAGTTTAGCCGTTTTTCCCACAAATCGAGGATGTAGAAAAACTCAATCTGTCCAATGAACGTCTATCTCAGTTACTCGCATCCTGACACGGAACTTGCCTGGAAAATGGCGGATTCGCTTCGCAACGAGGGGTTTGAGGTATGGGATGATCGTGAAATTCGACCCGGCGGTAATTGGGCCGAAACCGTAGGCAATGCACTACGTGAATCCGAAGCGATGGTGATTTTGCTTACGCCGGCATGGCTGGCGTCGCCTTACGCGCAGCACGATTTGGAGTACGCGCTCAGCGAACGCAAATTCAAGGGCCGGTTGATTCCGGTGATTGCGGGTGAAGTACCCATCCAGGACGTACCCTGGGTATTACGCCAAACCCAACACATTCATCTACTCGACCTGCCTGACTTGAAAACAAACTCAGAAGGGTTGATTCGGATTGGTGAGGTATTAAGTGCCGTTGCGTAATCCAAAGCAGCGACATGCACCCGACCGAAGTTTTTCTTTCCCATTCCAGTAAAGATCGGGCGACGGCGTCCCGGATGTCAGAGGCATTGGCGCGTCACGGTGTGCCGGTATGGTGTATAGCAAAACGAACATCAAAGGTGCCCAACAATGGCACGATGAAATCGGGCAAGCCCTTCGGCGATGCAATTGGTTCCTTACTTTGCTTTCGCCGAACTCCATCGATGAAAAGGCGATCTGGGTGAAACGGTAATTGATGTACGCGCTGAGGCAGTATCGCTTTGTCAGGCGAATTGTGCCCGTGGTGCTTGAATCGTGCGACGTGGAAGCGCTCTCTTGGGTATTGCCCGATTTGCAATTGATTGATTTTTCCGGTTCGTTCGATGATGAATGCCACGAACTCCTGGAACTTTGGAGGATTGCATACCAGCCGGATGGGTAAGTTTGTACCTCTGTGTGTTTTTACACTGAGTCGGGTTAGTTTCGGTCCGTGTGCCACGGACTATGGTAGTAGAATAACTTAATCGTGTGTTGGTTTACAAACTGCGGTAGTAGCTCCTCCCGATGTCGAGTTTTCACGCTTTCGTTAGTTATTCCCGTCTCGACAGCTCCGCCGTACTCCAAATCGTGCAAGACCTCCGTGTGCGGCACATCAACGTCTGGTTGGACCAGAGCGACATTCTTCCAGGTCAGGACTGGGACGACGCCCTGGTGGCGGCGATGAATGCATGCCCGCGTTTCATCCTTTTCCTGTCACCCAACGCGCTGGCGTCCGATCACGTAAAGCATGAACTTCGCTACGCGCAGTCGAAAAAGAAAGTCATCGTCCCTGTGATGCTGGCTCCCTGTGAGATGCCTTTTGGCCTGAATCGGAAGCACTACGCAAACTTTACGCGCGATTATCAAGTAGGTCTATCGCAATTGATGCGAACTCTATCGGAACCGGACCAAGTACCAGAAACGGACAACAAACGTGGCACATTTGCCCCCGCTCGTCCGCGTCTGTGACGCGGATGCGAGGGGTTCGCGTTTGTAACGCGCGTCGCAGACGCTAACCATATGCATCCGCGTCACAGACGCGGACGAGCGGGTGCAACCCCCGTCCCCCATGCCCCCCGAACCCCCGCAAGCCCTCACCATCCGGCAACTCGCCAGCGACGAAGCCGTTCCGTATGACCTCTTGCTGCTTGCCGACCCATCGAAAACAGTGGTTGACCAGTACCTGCCCGCCTCCACGGTTTACGTGGCCGCGCTGAACCAACAAACTGTCGGGGCCTTCGTGCTTTTTCCGCTAGAGGCCGAAGCGGTCGAGATCAAAAACGTCGCGGTGCAACCGGCCCACCAGGGCCAGGGCATCGGGACCGCGCTGCTGAAGCACGCCATTGGGGTGGCCGAACGGGAGGGCTGCAAAACCCTGTGCATCGGCACGGCCAATTCGAGCGTCGGGCAACTGCTGCTGTACCAGAAACTTGGTTTTGAAATCGACGGCGTCAAAAAGAACTTCTTCCTGGAGCACTACGACGAACCCCTGTTCGAAAACGGCATCCAGTGCAAACACCTGGTTTGGCTGGTCAGGCCGTTGTGAAATTCATGGCCGCGATGCCCGTCCTCGCCGCCCCCCGAGCGTTCGGGTCTGTGTTGCGGGTGCCAGAGCAGCGCGTTCGTAACCCCCTCGTGCCGGGGCACTGAAACCGGCAAGGGCGTTGATGGCGGGCGTTCCACGCCTCTCACATCCTGCGCGTGATTTTCAGGCACCCCCCTCCGGTTCGGAGGGGGGTGAGAGTCGCCTTTTCTCGCTGAAATCCTCCAAACTGCCGCAAGCCGCCACGTTTCTGCTAAACGCTTCTCCCACCCAGCGAGAAGCGTCTTCGCGGTTGCGGTGAGTATCTTCTTCCTTGCATCGAGCGACTTCATGCTTGCATAAAGTGACCGCACGGTTGCAGGGGGCCTCCGCGCGGTTGCGACAGGCAAACGCACGCTTGCAGAAGCCGTCCGCACGGTTGCAACGAGCGTCCGCATTGTTGCAATGTGCGTCCGCACGGTTGCAAAACCCAAGCGCACGCTTGCGATGAGCAAACGCACGATTGCAAAATGCAAATGCAGAGTTGCAAAGACCGAATGCACGCTTGCGAAATGCGAACGCACGGTTGCGACGGCCAGGCGCACGCCCCGCCCGGTGCCGTTTGCGGGTAACACCCCGAAAAGCGGTACGCCGGTTGAACCGCCGCTTGTCGGGGCATTGAAAAAAAATCGTTCGGGGCTGTTAACCCATCCGGCATTGGGGAGATGGAAAGGCAGAAATTCAATTCAACCCGTTCACATTTCTCCGACCAACGCCATGAAATCCCTGCTCTACCCCGCTCTGCTGGCCCTGTCGCTCACGGCCTGCCGCCAAGTTGATTCGCTCGTTCCCGAGGCACCGGGCAATTCCGGCAAAACGCCGAAACCTGCGACCAAAACCTGCCAGTTGACCAGTTTCACCCTAGCGGGTACCATCCAGGAGTTGGCCTTCAAGTACGATTCGACGGGCAAGCTGACCCGTTACGACGCACGGGCGGCGTATGCCCGGCTGAGCTACGGTAGTTCGTACGCCTACGACGCCAATGGATTTCTGGTGAAGGAGTCGTTCGTCGTCAGCCCCTTCATCGACTCGTACTCCGTGACGAACACCTTCGAGTACGACGCCCGCGGCAAGTTGATTCCCCGCGCCAGCCTCAACCAAACCCTCGAACGCGACGGGGCGGGGCGCGTGGTCAAGCTGACCAAACGAACCGCCGCGAACGCCGTCGCCTACGTCATCACCTTCGCCTACAACCCGCTCGGGCGAAAGGTTCGCCAGGAAGTAGCGTATCCCGACGGCCGTCGGTTGGCGTGGAAGTGGGATGTTCTGGGCGAAAACGTCGTCCGCTTCGAGCGCACCGACGGTCAGGGCGCGCTTTCGCAGGCCATTGAGTACACCTACGACCGCAGCACCAACCCCCTGAAGGCCCTGTTCAATTTCAAGGGCTGGGATCCTACCGACTATCTGAATCTGAAAGGCTGGCACCCGTTCGACACGTATGAAGATTTTGGGTACGTCCACGGCGGGTTTCACCAACCCGTACCCCTGGCTCTGTACACCAGCCGAAACAACGTGCTGAAGTCGGTGAGCACCTCGGCCAACGGGAATCTGACGACCACATACGCCTACGAGTACAACGCCACCGGTTTCCCCATCAGCGCCCAGGTTCGGAACGAAACCAACGGTGCGCCCACCAGTACCGAAGCCCGCCGGTTCGCGTACCAGAATTGCCCGTGAGAAATGGAGCGTGTGGTTGAGCCGTCGCTTGCCATAGGCAGGCGGCGGCTTTTTTACGACGTGCGCACCCGAATCGTGAACGCCTCCGCCGGATTCTTCACCAGCAATTGCTCCACGTCACGTTCCGAAAAACCTGCCGCCCGCAGCTTCGGCAGAAGTACCTTGAAAATCGCCGTGAAGGGCCGAAACTCCCCGCCGTTGGGTTCGCCGGGCCGGTACCAACCCGCGTCGTGGGAGAGCAGCACGCGGTTCAGCAGGGTTTTCTCTTTCAGGAAAAGGAGGATTTCGGCGTAGGTCCCGGCGTTGTCGTCGCCGACGCCGTCGAGGCTGACCCAGGCTCCGCGCTGGGCGAGTTCGGCGTAGGGTTCGAGAGTTTTGTTCGTAAACGCTTCGGCCTGGGCATGGGTCCAGATGAACGCTGAAGGGTGGACGCCGAGGCCCCGCAGCAGGTCGAGTTGTTCGCGGGCGGGTTGGGCCAGGCCCGTGTGCGAGGTGATGGTCAGGCCGGTTTGAAGGTGCGTCAGGCCCGCGGCGGTGACGATTTTCTGATCCAATGCTTCGAGCGTGCGCTTCGGGGCGTTGACGCTGATCTTCATGTGGCCGGGGCGGACGCCGGTGCCGTCGATGCCGTCGCTAAACTCGCCAATCCAGCGTTGGGCCAGTTGCTCGGCGGTTTCGGTGTAGGCTTGCGGGGGCAGGAACTTGTTGCCTGCCGCGGCGTAGTAGCCTGTGTTGGTGAGCAGGTGCAGGCCGGTTTGTTCGGAGAGCGTTTTCAGCAGCAGCGGGTCGCGGCCCAGGTACGCGGGCGTGCATTCCACCAGCGACTGCACGCCCAACGTTTTAATTTCTTGCAAATACGGCAGCACCCGTTGCACGACTTCCGCCCGGTTCCAACGGTCAGGCGAGGTTTTGTCGGCCCCGATGAAATCCACCAGCACGTGCTCGTGGATAAGCACGGTGCCGAAATCCTCCGGTTGGATGGGGCCGCGGACGGTGAGGATTTTGCTGGTCACGTCGCCGGGCGGTAAGGCCCGGAGCAGGCGGGGCGCGGCGAGCGCAACGGCGAGGAAGCGGAGGAAGGTGCGGCGTTGCATGGGCTGATTTTGGCTTAGATTCAGGCGATTAGGTATCATCCAACGGGCGTGTTGACCACCGTTGCACCCACCCCCCAACCGCACCACCCCCCGCACCCCCTCCCAGGAGGGGACTAAATCCCGTTGTTCCTTTTTTAGTGGCCGGATGGGGCCGTTAGTCCCCTCCTGGGAGGGGGTGTGGTGGGTAGTGCGGTTGGGGGGTGGGTCGCGCGCCGGGGATACCACACCACTCAGGTTAAAGCTACTTCTTTCTCCCCTTCGCCCTCGCCTCGTTCTGCTCCACCATGACGCCCACGATGCGGGCAATCAACGCCAGCGGCTGGGGCTGGTTGAGCGGGAATTGAATAGCTCCTTTCCCGGAGGTTTTGTAGCCCGCTACCTCCGCCGCCAGCGCCGGGTGGTCGGTGGGGATGGGGTACAGGCCGATGTGGTGCTGGTACCCGGCAAAATACACGAGGTACGTGCCGTGTTGCTTGAAACACGGGATGGCGTAGCTGATGGTTTCTTCCGCTTCCGGCGCGGCTTGCTTTATGACTTCCCGGATTTGCTGCAAGCGGGCTTGGGTTTCTTGGGGGAACGTTGCGATGTAGGCGTCGAGGGTAGTGGGTTTGGAGGTTGTCATGATGGAGGGTTTTTGACTCATTCAAGTCTGCGGCTTGGACGCTGTGTTTATCCAATTTTTAACTAGATTTTTACCGCTTTTCTGGCTGAAACAGCAGTCGCAAACTGCCAAAACTGCATCCAAGTCACAGACTTGAACGAGTTAAACTTGCGCCAGTTGGGGGTAAAACCCCTTACAAGTCTATCCATTTAATGACGTTACGTGGCGGGCGTCTGCTTTTCTTCCTATCAACATATCTTCTAATTTCTTCGGCATCATCAGCGTTGGGCTGCAATCTCAAATACTCTTCATAGCAATCAAACATTCTATCAGTCTCTTCATAAGTAAGACCTTCGGTTTTTAGTAAAATCGAATAACATTTACCAATCAGCCAATTAACTGAAAAATATTGCCTTCTCTGTTTATCAATAAATCGTAGAGCTTTCTCGAAACGAGAAATAGCTTCTCTAAAGTGTGAATTATAAAAATTACCTAAACCACTATAAACAAGTGCGGCTTCATTCGTTGAATCAACCTGGATGACAGCATTCAAAATATTTTCAGCTTCTGGGAAAGCTTTTTGTTGAATCAACACAAATCCAAGTTGACATTGATAAATCAGATTGTTCGGATTTGCCCTTATCGCCTGCCTAAATGTTTTTTCAGCCTTATCAAACTGACCATTATTCAAAAAAGCGTTTCCTCTTTCCAAATATTTATCCTGCGCGAAGGTATGCAAGTTGGTAGCTAAGGAAAGTACTACCGTTAACGTAAACTTGTTCATTTGTGCTCAATTAGTGGTATGCTACAAGTTTCGGTTTTGCCACCTCCGCCGTCATCGTTTCCAACTACAATTCCACCGCCTCCCGGATGTTTTCAGAGGCTTCCTCAAAGGTTCCGCCCTGCGAGTGGCAACCATTCAACTGCGGGCAGTAGGCGAAGTAGCCATGCTCGTCTTTTTCAAACAGTACGTTGATGCGGTAGGTCATGGGTCGTTCTGGTTACCAATAGTTACTTCATTTCGCGTTCATCAGTTCAACTACCCTGGCCCGTCCTCTGAGGAATGACCAGAATGCTTGCCTGCTTGACTTGCCTCCACCCGTTCCGGCTAGTCAGGGGGGATACGAGGAATCTCGTTAGCCTGCCTGACGGCTTGCCGGTAGCCGAGGGCCTGGTGCCCCAACGAGATTCCTCGTTCCTCGGAATGACAAAGCTACTTGGGAATGACAAAAGCTACTTGGATTGACAAAACTAACCGGAATTGGGGCATGACCTTGAAAATGGTTCTGTACTCAGGCACTCAACGGGCACATCGGCGAGGTGACTGGCGTTTTTACTACCACCATCGGTATTTCTTCCACCACCGTCGGTATTTCTTGCTCCACCAACGACAAACAACGACCCACCGTTGGTGAAGTAAGCCCCACCGTTGATAAAAAAGCCTCCACCGTCGGCAAAGAAACCTCCACCATTGATGAAATAAGCTCCACCATCGTTCAAAAAGCCTCCACCGTTGATAAAGAAAGTCCCACCGGTGTTCAAGAAGCCTCCACCATTGGCAAAGAAAGCTCCACCGTTGGCGTTTCCGGCGGGCGTTTCGGCTATTTCGCGTTCATCAACGCCTCAATCTCCTCCGCTTCCAGCGGGATGCTGTCCATCAGGTCCACGTTGCCGGTTTCGGTGATGAGGATGTTGTTTTCGAGGCGGATGCCCAGGCCCTCTTCCTTGATGTAAATGCCCGGCTCGCAGGTGAAGACCATGCCCGGCGCGAAGGGGCGGTACTTGTTGCCCACGTCGTGCACGTCGAGGCCCAGGAAGTGCGAGGTGCCGTGCATGAAGTACTTTTTGTAGGCGGGCCAGTCGGGGTTTTGGTCGTCAATCTCCTGCTGGGTGAGGAGGCCGAGGGCCTTCAGTTCGCTTTCCATCACCAGGCCGACTTCTTTGTGGTACTCGTCCCAGAGGGTGCCGGGGCGGAGCATCGCTTTGGCCTCGCGCAGCACCCGCAGCACGGCGTTGTACACGGCCCGCTGGCGGTCGGTGAAGCGCCCCGACACGGGCAGGCAGCGGGTGAGGTCGGCGTTGTAGTTGGCGTACTCGGCGGCCACGTCGAGCAGAATCACGTCGCCCGCCCGGCAGGGCTGGTCGTTGGCAACGTAGTGTAGCACGCAGGCGTTGGCCCCCGAGGCAACGATGGGTTCGTAGGCAAACCCCCGCGACCGCTGCCGGACGAACTCGTGGAGCAGTTCGGCCTCGATTTCAAATTCCATCACGCCCGGTTTCACGAAGGGCAGCAACCGCCGGAAGCCCGCTTCGGTGATGCGGATGGCTTCCTGCAACAACCCGATTTCCTCCGGCTGCTTGATGGCCCGCAACTGGTGCATGAGCGGGGCGAGGCGCTCGTAGCGGTGGAGGGGGAAACGCCGCTGGAAGTCGCGCACGAAGCGGGCGTCGCGGGTTTCGACCTCGACGGTTGCGCGGGTGTGCTCGTTGCTGTTGAGGTAGAGGTGTTCGGCTTCAAATACCAACGTTTTCAGGATGCTGTCGAACTGGTGCGTCCAGTAAATCTTCTCGATGCCCGACACGCGGCGGGCGTGGTCTTTGGTGTATTTGTAGCCCTCCCAGGTGGCGATGGTGTCGTTGGTTTCGCGCAGGAAAAGCACCTCGCGGTGCTTGGGGTCGGGGCAGTCGGGGAAAAGCAGCAGGATGGTTTCTTCTTGGTCGATGCCCGTCAGGTAAAAAAGGTCGTTGTTTTGCCGGAAGCGCATCGTGCCGTCGGCGTTGGTGGGCAGGATGTCGTTGGCGTTGAGGAAAACGGCCGATTTGGGCTTGAGTAGGGTCGCCAGGCGTTCGCGGTTGGTGATGAAAAGGCGGGGGTCGATGTCGGAATAGCGCATCAGGGGAGCAGGTACGAATGATGGGATGCGAGTTACGATTTTTTTGCGGACGCCGTGCCGTTCTGCCCGGTGGTTTTTTGTTCCAAATCGTTCGGAAACCTCCGGCGGGAAGGACGGGGAATTCGTTACCACACCTCCACCCCCAGTTTCCGGTACACGTCGAGCTTTTCGGAGTCGATGGACGATTCGACCACGAGCAGGTCGAGTTCGTCGGCGTCGCACACGCGGCAGGTTTCGGCGGTGTTGAACTTGTCGCGCCAGGCGGTCACGACCAGTTTCTGCGTCACCTCGACCATTTTTTGCTTGATCTGGGCTTCTTCCCAGTCGGGCGTGGTCAGGCCCACGTCGGGGTGAATGCTGCACACGCCGAGAATGCACAAATCGGGGCGGAGTTCGTCGAGGGCCGACACCACCGCCGCGCCCACGGCCACCTGCGCCCGCTTGAATACCCGCCCACCGAGCAGAATCACCTCCACCGTGGGGTGTTCGCTCAGAATCTGCGCGATGGGAATGCTGTTGGTGAACACGGTAGCCTGCAATGTCGGCGGCAGGTGTTGGGCGATGAGCATGTTGGTCGAGCCGTTGTCGAGAATGACCGACTGCCCGTCGTGGAAGAGCTTCACGGCTTTGCGGGCGATTTCTTCTTTCTCGGCCTGGGCGTAGAGCACCCGCTCGCGGAGGTTGAGCGGGGCCGGGGCTTTGGGCACCGTCGGGATGGCCCCGCCGTGGACTTTCCGCAGCAGGCCGCTTTCGGCCAACTCGTTGAGGTCGCGCCGGATGGTGTCGTCCGACACACCCAGTTCGTCGCGGAGGGCGATGGAGGCAACCCGGGTGTTGGCTTGCAGTTTTTTCAGGATGAACTGGAGGCGTTCTTCGCGGAGCATGTGCGGCTTTGTTCGGTTTTTGACCCAAATTAACGAAAAAATAACTTGTTCTTCTGCGGATTTATTCGGTTTTTTGCCGAAGTAAATTCACAATTGCTTGTGCGTATCGAACATCTTGCTTTGTGGACGGAACGGTTGGAGGAACTAAAAACCTTTTACACCCGCTATTTCGGGGCGGTTTCCAACGAGCGGTATCACAACGCGCGCACCGGATTTGCCTCGTATTTTCTGACCTTCCCCGGTGGCGGTCCCCGGCTCGAACTGATGCAAATGCCGAACATTCCCGCAAATGCCAACGACCCGCACCGGCAGGCTCTGGGGCTGATTCATTTCGCCATCGAAGTCGGCGACGAGGCGGAGGTAGCCACACTGACGGAGCGGCTCCGGGCGGACGGGCGGGAGATTGTGGGCGAACCGCGCCGGACGGGCGATGGCTACTACGAAAGCGTGGTGCTCGACCCCGACGGCAACCGGATTGAATTGACGGCCATCGTGCCGTCGTGAACGTGTCTTTCTTCCATGAAAAAACTCATTATTTTCGACATGGACGGGGTGCTCATCGACAGCGAAGTGGTGTACCATCGCTTTCACCCCGTTTTTTTCCGCGAACACCTCGGCATTCACCTCACGCAGGAGGAAATCGACGGGTTCACGGGCGTGGCCTCCCGCGACATCTACACCCGCTACAAGGCGCTGTACAACCTGCCCGAAGAGCCGGAGGCGTACGTGGAGCGCGAGTATGATTTGCTGATGGAGGTGTTCAGTAACCTGGAGCCCTTTCCCGTGATCGAAGGCATTCCGGCGTTGTTGGAAACCCTGCGCGATGCCGGTTTCCGGCTGGCCCTGTCGTCGTCCAACCAGCGGCGGATGGTGCGCCTCTGCCTCGAACGCTCCGGACTGGGGTCTTTTTTCGAGAATGTCCTGACGGGCGAAGACGTGCCCCGCGCCAAGCCCGACCCGGAAATCTTCCTGCGCCAACCCGACCATTTCGGCCTCACGCCCGACGACTGCGTGGTCATCGAAGACTCCACCAACGGCGTGAAAGCCGCCAAAGCCGCCGGCATGTTCTGCATCGGTTTTTTCAACCCCAACTCCGGTCGGCAGAACCTCGACCCCGCCGATTGGCGCGTGGAGTCCTGGACTGCCGAGGTGGTGGAACGGCTGCTGGCGCTGGGGCAAACGACAACGACATTGGTTTAGGGTTCAGCGTTTAGGATGTCGTGCTGTTTTCGACGTTAAATCCTGAACGCTGAACCCTGAACCCTAAACTCATTTCATCATGCAACGCATCGCCATCGACATGGACGACGTGCTGGCCGACGCCACGCAGCGATTCCTGGATTACGTGGAGGAACGCACGGGCGTCCACGTTGAAAAAAGCACCCTCTGGGGCAAAGACTGGGCCGACGTGGTGGACATCCACCGCGACGACATCCGGAAGTGGCTGTTTGAACCGGGCTTTTTTCGGCAGATGAAGGTCATCCCCGGCAGTCAGGAAGTTGTGCGGAAATTAGGGGAGCGCTACGAGGTGTTCATTGTGTCGGCGGCGATGGAATTTCCGCTTTCGCTGTTTGAAAAACTCGAATGGTTGGGCGAGCACTTTCCGTTCATCGACTGGCGCTACATCGTGTTCTGCGGCCACAAATACATGATCAAGGCCGACTACCTCATCGACGACCACGAGAAGAACCTGCGCACGTTTGAAGGCACGCCGCTTTTGTTTTCGGCCCCGCACAACTCGGAACTGACCGGGTACCACCGGGTGAATTCGTGGAAGGACGTGGAACAATTGCTGCTCCCCGAAGCATCGCTGATTGAGAACAACGGATGGAATTGACTTTGGAAAAACCGGTCGCCGCCAGGGTTGCCACAGCGGGTCTTTTTTTCGCGATGGGTGCGGCTTTCGCCACTTGGGCTTCGCGGATTCCCGACATCCAGGAAGCGATGAACCTCAGCGCGGCCCAACTCGGCGGCGTACTCATCGGGATGCCCGTCGGGTCGCTGTCGTCGTTGCTGGTGAGCGGGGCACTGGTGACGCGGCTGGGTAGCCGTACGCTCTCGTTGGTGGTTGCGCTGGTACACGTTGGGATCATTCCGCTCATTGCCCTGACCCAGACGCCCTGGCAACTCACCCTGGCGCTGGCGCTGTTCGGTTTTTGCGAAAACCTGTTCAACATTGCCCTCAACACCCAGGGCGTGGGCGTTGAAACCCGTTGGGGCAAGCCCATCCTGACCTCCTTCCACGCGCTCTGGAGCCTCGGGGCCATGACGGGCGCGGCCTTCGGCGGGGTGCTGGCCGGGCAGGGCGTCGAGCCGTTGCGGCATTTTGCGCTGATGGGGGTGGCCGTGGCGGCAGCGGGCCTGCTGGCGTACCGGTTCATGCTGCCCAGCGACGAGCAACCAGGCGGCAAGCCGGGGGAAAAACAACCGCTGTTTGCCCTCCCCGACCGACCGCTGCTGCTGCTCGGGTTGGTTTGCTTTGCCTGCATGCTGACCGAAGGGGCAATGGCCGACTGGTCGGCGATTTACTACAAAACCACCCTCACCGGCACGGGCATCGCCACGACGGGTTACACGGCCTTTACGCTCACGATGGCCCTGGGGCGCTTCGGCGGCGATTGGCTGACGAGCCGCTTTGGTATCCGCACCATGCTCACTCTGAGTGGGTTGTTGATTGCGCTCGGCATGGGGCTGGCGCTTCTGCTGCCTACGCCCCTGCTGGTGGTGGCGGGCTTCATGGGCGTGGGGCTGGGCGTGGCGACGGTGGTGCCCCTGGCCTACAGCGCGGCGGGCCGCTCGACCACGATGTCCGCCGGGATGGCGCTGTCGGCGGTCTCGACGGTGGGCTACACGGGCTTCCTGCTGGGGCCACCGCTGATTGGCTTTCTGGCCGAAGCCTCGTCGCTGCGCTGGGCTTTGGCGCTGGTCGTCGGGCTGGGGCTGATCATCGCCGGGCTGGCGCAGCGGGTGCGCCAGTAGCTCAGCACTGTGTCATGTCGAAGCGTGACTCACCAAACCGGTGAGTCACGCTTTTTTTACGGCCCCGTCAATCCGTCAGGTTGAACGTATGTCGCACGGCTTCGTAATCCGTCCAGTCCACGGCCTGCTGCCGCCCGTTGGCAGTGGGCGGGATGATTACCCAACGGAATTCCAAATCAAAGTCAATCGGCACGAGCCGGGGCCGGAAGTAGGTCAGGTCGAAAGTAACCGTGCCCCTGCCGTCGGCGAACCGCAGGAAGTAGCCGATGCCGAGTTTGTCCGTCACCGAGGGCAGCGAGAGCACCACGTCCTTCCGGTTCGGGTCGCGGTAGTAGGCCACGAGCATGCCCTTGTCGAGCACCGGTTGGGTGATGTTTTTCTCGTCAAAACTCCGGTAGAAATACTGCGGGTCATTGTCCGACCGCCAGTCGGCGGCCTTCGCCATTGTCCAGGGTGAAGCGAGTACGTTGGCCGTGCCGGGGATGCCCGGAGCGCCCGCTGGACCCGTCGCCCCGGCGGGGCCTTGCGGCCCGACATCGCCCTGCGGGCCTTGGCAGGAAACGCAGGCAAGGACGACAAAAAACAAAACTTGGCGGAGCCGGGGTGTTAACCTTTCGGGATTCATGGGATGGGTGTTTAGCCGGCGCCTTCCCACGAGACGGAGGTCGTTCGCTTCGGGTCCGTTGATGTGGTATCTCCGAAACGGCCCCCTGGTTAACACCCCACCTGGCTCGTGGCAGGAAGCGCGGCTTTTTTCACCCAAAAGCTTGTTTTCCGATGAAAACCATGTTGCTTCTTTTCCTGCTGAGTCTGGTCATTTGCGCCCAGCTCATTGCCCAGGCCCCCGTTCTTACCCGAGGCCCGTACCTGCAACGGGCCACCCCCACGGCCATGACGCTCCGCTGGCGTACCTCGACCGCCACCACGGGACGGGTGCGCTACGGCACCAACGCGCAACACCTGGCCAGCAGCGCCACCGAAGCCGGTCCGGGCACCGACCACGCCGTGCGCCTCAGTAACCTGACCCCGGATACGCGTTACTACTACGCCGTGGAAGCCGTGGGTTCGCCGACGCTCGAAGGCAGTCCCGAACACGCTTTCACCACGCCACCGCTCCCCGGCGCGGCGAAGAAAACGCGCGTCTGGGTGCTGGGCGATTTTGGCAACGACGGAGGAAATTTCGGGCGCCAGGACAGCGTGATTGCTTCCTTCAAAATGTACATGCAGCAAAACGCCCTGCCCCCGATGGACCTGTGGCTCTGGCTCGGCGACAACGCCTACGACGGTGGCCGCGACGCGGAGTACCAAACGGCCGTGTTCGACAAAACGGCGGCCCGGTACGACTGGATGTTCCGGAAAACGCCGTTTTACGGCACCCCCGGTAACCACGAATACTATTACCCCGGCGGTACAGCGGTGCGGACGCCCACCAACCGGTCGAACCACGACATCGATTTCTTTCACATCGTTGATCACTTCAAAAACGCCGAAGCAGGCGGCGAGCCCTCGGGTACGGAGCGGTACTACTCGTTCAACCACGCCAACATTCACTTCGTCAGCCTCGACACCTGGGGCACCGACGCGGTCCACGCCACCCAGGCCGAAGCCGAGGCCAGCATCCTGGCCCTGGCCACACCCCAACGGAACTGGCTGCGCCGGGATTTGCAGAAAGCCCAGGCCGACCCATCGCTGCACTGGATCATCGTCTTCACGCACATGCCGCCGTATTCGGGCCAAACCCACAACTCCGACGCCGAAACGGACCTGATCAAGGTGCGCGAAAACCTGGTGCCGATGCTCGATTCGTTCAAGGTGGATCTCCTCCTGACCGGCCACGACCACGCCTACCTGCGCACCCGGCTCATGCGGGGACACCGGGGCACATCGAACACGTTCTCGGCGGCTACCCACACCCCCGAACTGCGTAGCAACGCCCAATCGAGCGGGCGGCTGGACGGTTCGCCCAATTCGTGTTTTTACTACAAACACCGCCATTCGGCGCGGAACGAGGGGCTCGTGTACGTGGTCAACGGGGCCGGAGGGCGGCCGGAGTACGTGGCCCCGAAAAACAAACCCCTGCTTCAGGCCCTCACGCAGAGCACCACCACCACGGGTGGTTCGGTGTACCTCGAAATCGAGGGCAAACGGCTCGACTTCAAGTTCATCGGTGCCAACAACCAGGTGATTGACCGGTTCACGATGTTCAAAGACGCAGACGGCTTCCCGGTTCCGCCCACCGACGGCACCACCCGCACGGCCGCCTGCGAATGCACCGAGGCCCTTGACCGGACGCCCTTCACGCACTACACCGACGCCCAGGGCAACCTGCTGCTTTCCATCGCCAAAAACGGGCAGAACATTGGCGCGGCGGGCGTGGCACCGTTTGAATTGAAACTTCAGGGCAGCACCGGAGCCACCAACCTCAACGCCAACTCGCCGACGAATTACATCCGGCTGGGCAGTTTTCAGTACCGTGGCGTGGGGGCGTCCTGGCGGATTTTTAACCGGCATTTTACGCTGAAGCCCGGCGCTGAACTCACCGGCAACGCCCAGGTAACGGTACGGCAGTACTACCGCGACGACGACCTCACGGCCCTCAACGTGCCCTACGCCGACGACCCGATGGCCCATGGCAACCTGAAGTTTTTCAAAGTCAACGACGGTACGGGGGCGTACAACCTGGCTCCGTCGGGTGGCCACGCCACCATCCCGCAGGCGAAAGCCTTCAACCGGCCCGGTGCCTGGGTGTACGATGCCCGCGTGGATGGGCCCGATACTCCCTACGGCACGACGTACCTCTGGAAACGCGGAACGCTGGGCAACGGCACGCACTTCGGCGAGTACGCGGTGGGGCGACTCGGCGGGGGTGGGGGCATCGGTGCACCGACCAATTTTCTGACCAACCCCAGCGGCACGAAGGAGCAGCTCCTCTCGAACCTCGGAAATTACTTCGTGAGCCGCACGGCCCCTCCGGCGGAGTGGAAAAGCAATTCGTTCTTCGACGTTTCGTCCTGGGGGCGGGGCTATCTGCCGCTGGGCTATTCACCCCGGCGCGAAGACGGCGAACTGACTCTGGTGCCCAACGGGTGCCCGGCTCCCGGCGACACCAACACCAACTGCGCGACGAAATCCATCACGACCTACTTCCGGGGTTTCGCCAGCATTGACCGGTACGAGATGCAGTATTTCAAAGCGTTTTTCCTTAATTATAAACGCGACGATGGGGTCATCCTCTACCTCAATGGCCGGGAGGTGCTGCCCCGCGACCCCAACATGCCCCAGCCCCCACGGGTAATCTACGATACGACCAAAGCCCTGACCGCCTCGAACGACCTCGAAACCGAGTGGCAGACCGTTGTGATTCCCAACGACGGCAGCTACTTGCGCGAGGGCCTCAACCTGATTGCTGCCGAAGTACACCAGGTGAGCGAAGGCAGCGGCGACCTGCACCTCAACCTCGAACTCATCGGCACGCCGGACGAGACGGCCTTGCCCACCGCCACCCGCCAGGCTGCCGAAGTTATTCCTGGCAAACGGGAGACTCCACTCGTGACGGTGTACCCCAACCCTGCCTCCGGAAACCGGGTATTTTTCGAGCCGCCGCTTGCGTACCAAACCCTCCGGGTGATTGACGCCCGGGGCGTGGTGTGCCAAACCCTGACCCAGCCGGGGGTGTTGCGGGAATTCGACGTGTCGGCGCTGCCGCCGGGGGTGTACCACCTGTTGGGTCAGAACGACGCAGCCATTCACCGGTTCAGGTTGGTTCGGCCTTAGCGCACTCCGAGCGCCCCTCCGGAAACGCCCTCTGCGAGCGTTGAGCGCAGACCATTGATTCCAAACCGGGCTTTGAGTGTATTCCCAACCGGTAGCCCCCTACCTCTCGATCCGACACCCACTGCTAAATCTGGAGGGCAACCCGGGCGGTTTGAACCATAAAATCGGCTTCCGATGCGTGGAATTTGGAAATCAGATTCCTACCGATTATTCTTGACCCGGCGAACTGTTCGGTCGCCCGCCAGATAGCCTCCCTTCCATCGAAGTTTTCCGTGCCAACTCCATGACCCGCGACGGCCCCCTCTTGTCCGATGCCACTGGCTGGCTATTCGGAAAGGCTGTATTCTTGTTCCGTTCTTTTCGCATTACGCTCCATTTCTCACCCTCTTTTTCCAAATGAAAACATTTCTCTACCGCACTATTTTTTTGGTTGGAATTTTACTGCAACTCAGCCTCGTTGCCGCCGCCCAGTCGGTTTCCAACGTCACCATCACCCCGACGGGTCCGTTCTGCACGGCCGGGCCAACGATCACGGTCAAGTTTGACTTCACCGGTTTTTCGACCAGCGGGCGGTACTACCGCATCGAAGTCCTGAACAGTTCCAATTCGGTGGTTCAGACTCCCGTTGGAAATCCATCCAACGCGCTGTTTAACTTTGAATTTTTGCCAAGCGCTTACCAGAGCACGACATCGGGTTCGGTCACGAACGCCGAGAAACAGATCACCCTCAGCAGTGCGCTGAGCAGCGGAAACTACACCATCAAGGTGACCGTTGGCCGGGGCCTGACGACCCGGAATGCTTCAAGCAGTTCGTTCGCGCTCACCCCCATCACGGCGTTCAGCGTTACCGGGGGTGGGGGCTACTGCGTCGGGGGCAGCGGTGTAACCATTGGGCTGAGCGATTCGGAAACGGGCGTGAACTACCAGTTGAAGGACGGTTCGGCCAACAACGTGGGAGCACCCGTGGCGGGCACGGGCGAGGCCATTTCGTTTGGCACCCAAACCACGGCAGGCACCTATACGGTGGTGGCCTCCAACGCCAACTGCGGCCCCGTCACCATGAGCGGCAGCGCCACGGTGGTGATCGGGACCAGTTCGAACGTGCAGGTGAGCATTGTGGGCCTAGCGTCGAGCTATTGCCAGAAAGACCCGGCAGTGACGCTCGCCGGCAGTCCTGCGGGTGGTTCGTTCAGCGTCGACGGTTCGCCCACGACCACGTTCAACCCTGGCTCACTGGACTTGGGGCCGCACACCGTCGAATATTCGTACCTCGATCCGGAGTCGTTCTGCACCGTGAAGGCCAACCAGACGGTCAACATCGTCGGCGAACAGTTTACCCAACAGGCCACGCTGGGCACCTCAGCCCTTTGCGCCGCCCAGCAATTCTCGCTGTCGTTCAACATCAACTGCCCGGCAGGCATGACGTTCCGGGCCGAACTGTCGGACAAAGACGGCAATTTCGACGCGCCTACCGACCTGGGTGCCGTCACGCCGGGAATTACCAACTTCGTGACGCTCCCCACGGTGCTGGCTTCGAGTGCCGTGTACAAAGTGCGGGTGGTGACCACCAACCCCACCTTGATCTCGGTCGCACCGACCAACCTCAACATCACGGGCCTCTCGGTGGCGCTGTACCCGGCGGCCCAAGCCCCTGTCTGCCTCAACGGGCCGCTGACGATCACCTTCAACACCGTCAACAACTGCCCTTTTCCATCGGGCAACGTGTTCACGGTGCAATTGTCGAACGCCTCGGGCAATTTTGACAACCCGGTCGTGTTGGGAACGGCCAATCCGGGACAGACCACCTTCCCGGCTTCGGCCCTGGCCGGACTCAGCGCGGGCACGGGCTACCGCATCCGGGTGCTGAGCACCATCCCCGAGGCGACGTCCTTCCCGAGCGCGCCATTTGAGTTGAAGAATCCCGTGCTGACCGTCACACCTGGTGTGAGCGGGGCACCCGTTTGCCCGGCCGGTACCATCGGGGTAAACTTCAGCCTACCCACCAGTGGGTGTCCATTCCCCGGCGACAACGTCTTCACGGCCCAGCTTTCCAATGCGTCGGGCAGTTTTGCCTCTCCGGTTGACCTTGGCCCCGTCGCACCGGGAACCACCAGCCTGGCCATTCCGCTCGGTACTCCCGCCGGCTCGGGATATCGGGTGCGCATCGTGAGCAGCAATCCGGCCCTGACCTCGTCGAGCAGTTCCCCCTTCACGGTCAAAGCGCCCGCGTTCAGCGGCGCACCGACGGTCACGGGGGTGCCCGTCTGCCGGGGCAACACCGTGACCATGACGTTCGCGGTAGGCTGTTCGTTCCCTGGCAGCAACGTATTCACGGCCCAACTTTCCAGCAGCAGCGGTACGTTTACGAGTCCGGTCAGTCTGGGCACGGTGGTACCGGGTGCCAACACCCTCACCATCCCGGCCAACGCGGTGGCGGGCACGAGTTACCGCATCCGGGTAGTGAGCAGCAGCCCGGCCCTAACCTCATCGAACTCGGCAACCTTCCGGATCAATGCCTGCACCAGCCGCCTGAGTGCCGAACTGGCCGACGGGGCTTCGCTCGACGTGGTTCCCAACCCGCCCACCGGCAACCGCATCCGCTGCCGGGTGTCGGGCCTGGACAATCCGCAGTTCAGCCTTTACACCACCTCGGGCCGTAGCCTGACGCTTAAAGCCCAACCCGGTGAGGAAGCCAACGAATACCAACTCGAACCTGCCCAAACCCTGCGCCCCGGCATTTACGTACTCCAGGCCAGCGAAGGGAAAACCCGCGTCAGCAAACGCGTGCTGATCGTTGAGTAAGCCGGATGGTTTCGAAAAACGAAAAGGCACCCCTCGCTCGGGGTGCCTTTTCGTTTTTTTGAACGTACCGACTCAGACGTTGAACCGGAAGTGCATGATGTCGCCATCCTGCACAATGTACTCCTTGCCCTCGACGCCCATTTTTCCGGCTTCCTTGATCGCCGGTTCGGTGCGATACTGCACGTAATCGGGCAATTTGATCACTTCAGCCCGGATGAATCCGCGCTCGAAGTCGGAGTGAATTACCCCCGCCGCCTGGGGAGCCTTCCAGCCCCGCTGAATCGTCCAGGCCCGTACCTCCTGCACCCCGGCGGTGAAGTAGGTAATCAGGTTGAGCAGGGCATAGCTGGCCCGGATGAGCTGGCTCAGGCCCGATTCGGTCAGGCCGTATTCTTCAAGGAAAAGTTGCCTTTCGTCGGGATCGTCCATCTCGGCAATCTGGGCTTCGATGGCCGCGCAGATCACGATGACCTGGGCGTTTTCGTCGGCAACTGCCGTTTTCAGGTGCTCCACGTAGGCGTTGGTGCCCGCCTGGAGGCTGGCTTCGTCCACGTTGGCCACGTAAATGACGGGCTTGATGGTGAGCAGGTGCAGGTCGGCCACGGCGGAGAGGTCGTTTTCGGCCAAGTTCACGGTGCGGGCACTTTTGCCCTGTTCGAGGGCAGCTTTCACCCGGTGCAGCACGTCCACTTCCGCTTTGGCCTTCGCGTCACCGCTCATTTTGGCGGCTTTCTCGATGCGTGCCAGTTTTTTGTCCACCGACTCCAGGTCTTTCAGTTGGAGTTCGTAGTCGATGATTTCCTTGTCGGAAACCGGATCGACGCGGCCCTCCACGTGGACGATGTTGTCGTCGGCAAAGCAGCGCACGACGTGAATGATGGCGTCCACCTCGCGGATGTTGGCCAGAAATTTATTACCCAGACCCGCGCCTTGGCTGGCCCCCTTCACCAGCCCGGCGATGTCCACAAACTCGATGATGGTGGGCACCACGCGCTGGGGCTTGACGATTTCTTCCAACACCTGGAGCCGTTCGTCGGGTACGTTGACCACGCCTACGTTGGGTTCAATGGTGCAGAAAGGGTAATTGGCCGCTTCGGCTTTAGCACTCGAAATGGCACTGAACAGGGTGGATTTCCCGACGTTGGGCAAGCCCACGATGCCGCATTGCAGACCCATCTATTTCAATTAGGAATTACGAATGAAGAATTACGAATGAACCCGGAGGCCGTTCAGCCCGGTAATTCAGGGCGCAAAGGTAGGTGTTTCGGCACAAAAAAGCCCCTGGCTCTCCAGGGGCTTAAGGAAGTATACTCGCAGTCAGGAAGTTGCACTGATTATAAATGACCAAGATTTAATTCGCAATCCTGATTGTCCCTACTCCCACTTCAAATCGCTGCCGCCGAATTCCTCCTCAGCGGGCTTGGCCTGGTACTGCTCAAAGTCGAAGTCGGGCATAAGGTCGGTTTTGATGTGGTCGACGGCTTCACGGAGGGCGTCCACGAATTTGTCGAAGTCTTCTTTGTACAGAAATAATTTGTGTTTTTCGTAAGCGAACCCCTCGCCCTGGGGGTACCGCCGACTTTCGGTGATGGTAAGATAATAGTCGTTGGCGCGGGTCGATTTCACGTCGAAAAAATACGTCCGCTTGCCAGCTTTGACGCGCCTGGAGTACAGGTCGTCGCGATCGCGTTCTTCCACTAGTCAGGTAGGTTTTGGGGTTAGAAACAGTCGTAAAAATAGGGGGTTTCGCTTTTCCGTGCCAAACTTTTTTTTCAGGCTAATTTTCTGATTTATAGCAGAAATTAGGAACTATCCGAGGCAATTTTTGTACAATATGGGGAAAAATCTTGCCAGTTCAGCATAAATGGTTACTTTTGTCCGTTCCTTGCTTGTTCCACTGGGGGTTTGGTTCTCTTGCCCTGACAGCGAATTTACCCACGATTCCCTTCTCGCTGGCCCCCATAAACCCACGTGTTATGAGCGTGAAATCTTTCATGGTATTCGGTTGGCTGCTTCTTTCCCGTGCCCTGCCTTCGGAAGCCCAACTCGGAAAAACGTTCACCGGCAAAGCCTCGTTTTACGCCAAAAAGTTTACCGGCAAACTGACGGCCTGCGGTGAAAAGCTCAAGGAAAAAGCCTTAACGGCTGCCCACCGTACCCTTCCATTCGGCACCATGGTGGAAGTGACTAACTTGAAGACAAAGAAAAAGGTCGTCGTCCGCATCAACGACCGGGGTCCTTACCTTCGCGGACGCATCATCGACCTTACCGACGCCGCCGCCCGCCAAATTGGCATCTTGAAATCCGGCGTCGCCAATGTGGCCTGCCGCATCGTGGGTGTCGATGGCACCGTCATGCTGGGCCCCGATGAGTTTCTCATCACCGATTCGGCCGACATCGTGGCCAGCCTCTCCCCCGCCACCCAGCGGGCATTCTAACCGTCGTCAGGCAGCGGTTCCCGCCAATCAGATTGGCCCGGTTCCGTTCTCCGATACCTGAAGGCCTCCCCATTTCGTTGGAGTCAGCGGTCGAACGCTGTACATTTGAGCTACAAGGAACGCTTTCGTTCGACCGCTGACTTTCCCAACGCTGCATGGATCTCCGCAAAATTCGCGAATTCGGTAACATCGAGTTCCTGGCCCGTCAACTCGTCGAGGGTTTCATCACGGGCCTCCACAAATCCCCCTTTCACGGCTTCTCCGTCGAATTTGCCGAACACCGCCTCTACAACACGGGCGAAAGTACGCGGCACATCGATTGGAAGGTATTCGCCAAAACCGAACGCCTCTACACCAAGCGGTACGAAGAAGAAACCAACCTTCGCTGCCACCTGCTGCTCGACACGTCGTCGTCGATGTACTACCCGGAGCGCGATTTCGGTAAAATTACCTTCAGCATCATGGCCGCCGCGGCGTTGGCCTACCTGTTGCAGCGCCAGAAGGATGCCGTGGCACTGACCACCTTTGCCGATGCCGTCGAGGTGAATACGCCGATGAAATCGACTCCTTCGCACGTTCATACGATTTTTCTTCACCTTCAGCAACTGCTCGGTCAGTCTCAGCCCAACCGCCGCACGGCCGTGGCCGACGTCATCCATCAGGTAGCCGAACAAATTCACCGGCGTTCGCTGGTCGTGCTGTTCAGCGACATGTTCGATGACCCCGAAAACGCCGACCGGTTGTTTTCGGCCCTTCAGCACCTGCGTCACAACCAACACGAGGTGCTGCTTTTTCACGTGACCGACCGGAAAACGGAGGAGGATTTCCAGTTTGAAGAACGCCCCTACGAATTCATCGACCTCGAATCGGGTGAAAAGGTGAAAATCCAGCCGTCGCAGGTGAAGGAGCATTACCAGCAGGCCATTCGGCAGTTTTACCGTGACCTCAAGCTGCGTTGTGGGCAGTACAACATCGATTTCATCGAAGCGGACATTGCCCAGGGCTTCGACCAGATTCTGTCGGCATACCTGGTGAAACGGGGGAAGTTGCGGTAGCAAAAAAAATCCCCCGTGGTCGGAGGATTCGTTGCGCTGAAGATTTAACGTCCGGCCAACTTCTTCCCCGCCTGAACGGGTTTTGGCACCGCCGAGGATTTGAGAGGTTTCTGACTCTGCAAAAACTCCCAGTATTTCTCCAATTCAGCGGCGGGCAGGCGACGGGCAATAATTTTCTTATCGCGGTCGAGCACGAAAATCACGGGCGTCGACTGGGCGTCGAAGGTATTCCAGAAATCAACCTGACCGCGCAGGTCGATGCCATTGATGAATTCCCCCGTTTTAAACTCCCGAATGAATTTTTTCCATTGAGCCAGGTCGCGCTTCAGGTTGGCGGCGTACACGGCCACGCCCTGGGCTTTCGTCTTTCGGTAAAAATCGAGCACCTTGGGCGTAGCCTCCCGGCAATGACCGCACTCGGGGTCGTAGATGAACACCACCGTGTAGTCGGCTTTCACGCCGTAGAGCGGAACGGACCGGCCCAGCGTATCGGTCAGGGTCATGTTGGGCACTTTCTTGCCCACGAGGGTCGGCTTCAAGGTGGCGATGCGCTCCCGGAAGCGCCGCACGGTGCTGCTGTCGTACAAACCCGGCTCTCCAACGTAGTATTTTTCGCCCATGTGAACGAAAAACGCCTCTGTGCCCAGTACGTGCGCCTGTTCGTAGGGCGACGTGATTTTGTAAATCAAGTACTTGCGCAGGTCGCGGCGGTCTTTAGGTACTTTCGCCAGCAGGGCATCGGCTTCTTTGCTGAGCGAATCGGGCATCTGCATGACCAAGTCGGCAAAGTACCGCTCAACGCGCGGTGCCAGCAGAGGGGTACGCATCATCCGCTCGTCGGTCAGGTCGAGGTTATCGAAGTAATGCGCTTTGTAGTAATGGTACAAATAGGTCGAATCGGGCCGTCCGTCGGGGCGTTTGGGAGCAGCGGGCAATTCGGGTTCGGTGGCAGCCCGCAGTAGTTTGGCGGCAAAGGTACCGGCATTGGTCTTGATGAAATCGCGCCGGTGGTCGTTCATTTCCTGCTGTATCGCTTTCAGGCGTACCGGGCTTTCGCCCAGTTGCTGGAGTTTCCGCAAATCGTCGAACCGCTTTTGCATGTACTGGTTGTAGGCGTAAAACAGCTCGTTCTCCCGCGAACCTTCGACCTTCATGGCCGCGATGAAATTGGTCGTGTCGGTTTGAAGCCGAAACTGCTGATCATCGGTCAGAAGCACGTCGAAGTACCGCCAGCGCCCCACCGATATCACGTACAGCCCCGCTGGCAGCGGCGTTTTTCCCTCAAAAACGAGTCGCCCCGCGGCATCGGCCACGGCGGTATCGCGGATGCTGTGTTGCTTGTCGAGGTAATGCGCCAGGAAACACGTGCTATCGCGTACTCCGGTCAGGACGGCTTCGATGCGGTACCCGCCCGATTGGGCCGCGCCACGAAGCACGCACAGGGCGAAAGCGAAGAGGAGAAGGGGTCGTTTCACGGAGAAAAGGGAACGGGTGGGAGAAGGTTTTACCCACAAAGTTAATTTCCTCAACGAATTTCGCCCCCGAAATCGCACGTCTTTCCCATGTTCTTTGCCCTTTCCAAACTGTTGTACGGCCTGATTTCTCCCTTGAGCTGGGTGGTGTACCCCTTGTTGTGGGGAGTACTTGTTCCCCGGCACCGCCGCCGGGCAATGCTTGCTTCGGCATCGATTCTGTTCGTGATTTCCAACGATTTTCTCGTCAGTGAAGCACTACGGTGGTGGGAAGGCCCGCCCGTGACCCTGGCGGGCCAAACGCCCTTTGATGTAGCCATCGTGCTCACCGGCGGCATCGTGGGCGAGGGGTCTGCCCGCGCCGATCAGCCTTCGTTCGGCCCCACCACCGACCGGCTGCTTCAGCCTTTGCTGCTTTTGAAAGCGGGAGCCGTGCAAAATGTGCTGATCAGTGGGGGTTCGGGCAAGCTGTTTGGAACAGGACTTTACCCGGATGAAGGGCGGGTAGCAGCGGATTTTTTAAAAAACGTTGGCATCTCCCCCACGCACATTTACCGGGAAGATGCTTCGCGCAACACGTATGAAAACGCGCAGTTTTCGGCGCGGATGCTTCGGCAACGCTTTCCAAAAGGGAGGTTTCTGCTCGTCACGACGGCCTTCCACCTGCGCCGGGCCGCAGCTTGTTTTCGCAAAGCGGGCGTTGAATTCACGCCCTACCCGGTGGATTTTCGGAGCGGACCGCGCACGGTCAACCTGGCCGAAAGCATCTGGCCCAACGCCGAAGCCCTTGCGCGGTTCGATTTTCTCGTCCACGAATGGGTTGGATACCTAACCTACCGGGCGGTGGGGTATTGCTGAAATTGCGTTGGCTTACGTCCCGGCGTCGGCCTGAATCCGATTTATTTCAAGCGCAGGGAACGGCACTACAGGTTGTCTGCTTCCGGGATGTACCGCGAAGACTGCCCTTTGTAGGCGTATTGCTGGCGAGGGGCGAAGTTGCGGCGTTCAAACCCGCTGCGGATGAACGCACCAACTCCAACGAGCAGGAACAAGGCGATGAACAGGGTAACAATCATGGTCTTTAGCGATGAATGAATTGCCTTCTCACCGGCAAAATACATTCCGGGCGAAATCCATAAAAAACGGGAATAATTATCCACATAATTTCGCTTTTACCTCGTTATTGGCCCAAAATCAAGGTTATTCATACTCAACTGCGACAACGGTGAGCACCTCCTCAGTCCCGCCGAGCCGCAGAATCGCCTCCTCTCCTACCCGCTTGCCGAGCAAAGCCCGCGCAATCGGAGCGGTAAATGCCACGCGTCCCGCAGGGGCGTCGGCCTCGTCCACACCCACTAAGGTGAGACGACGTTTGGACCCCTGTTTTTTCCCGGACCGCGTCTGGAGCGTCACCGTGGCCCCGAAGCGCACGCCTTCGGCGGGATCTCCGGAAGCATCCACAACTTTCGCCGTGGCAATGCGTTGGCTGAGGTCGGCGAGGCGACCGTTGAGTGTCGCCAAGCGGCGGGTGCGCTCGGTTTCGTCAGGGGCCTCGGTCTGGGTACGGGCGCGTTCAACTTCAAGTCTGTGGCGCTCATCGCGGAGCAGTTGCAGGCCCCGGGGTGTCACGTAATTGACCATCCCCGGCGGCAGGGGTGCGCGGGGCGGGATAAATACCGGGTCGTCGGCGGTTTCGTTTTTCAGAAAAGCGCGGCTCATGAAGTGCTCTGACAGAAATTCCCCGACGGGGTCGTTGCAAAATTCTGTATTCGTTTTGACCACTCAATTCGACGCGAATTGACGGCCGGTTTTAGCCAGGGCGCTGGCGAGTTGAGTCAGCCGGTCGCGGAGGGTAACGTCGTCGGTCGCTTTCGATTGGGCCAGCACCACCTCGCTCAAATGCGTCAGCCCCAGGCCGATGGCATGGGAATCTCCACGTTCGAGGGTCGTGCTGAATTTTTGAAGTTCATCGGCAACATCGCCCAGGTCTTCGGCCCGGAGGTGGTCCAGCCATTGGCCAATGAGGATAGCGGGGCGGTCGCCCGCCGCAGAAAGATTTTCGAGCACTTCGAGGGTTCCGGTGAATTGCGGAACGTAGTTGACGGCCATAACGGGACTGTGTTGCGTGAAAATTGGTATTCGCAAAAAAAACAGTACCAGCTTTGGCAACGTCGTAGTCGAACGGGGCAAGCCACCCGGCTATCGTGGCGGTGGTGGTGTCCGGTTAGTTCTTTCGCCAGAACATCAGTTTTTCCAACCCCCGCTTTTTGGATCTCTCGTACCAGCAGGCATCGGGGCCGGGCGGGCGGCGGCGCAGGATGGGAACGGTTGCTCCCGCGTAAAAATTGAAGCCCTTCGGTTTACCGAAGTTGGCAAAACCGGGCAGGTGGTCACTGCCCAGAAAAACGGGTCCCAGGCGCAGGGCCAGTCCGACCGTCAAGGCCCGGTACTCGTCGAAAAGCACCACGGGTAGCGCGGCTTCGAGCCACTTGCGTTCGTAGCGGGGAGTCACCGAAAGCTGACTGGGCACGGCGGCGGCGATCACGTCCGTCCGGCGCAGGCGCTGCACCCAGGCGACGTTGACGTACACATTTTCCCGGTAATTCACGTCCACACTAGCCTGAAACGTGGTCGGCAGCGCCGAACGGAACGCCGTCTGACGGTCGCTGGGGTTGAGCGCCAGCACCTGGCTAACGGCATTGGCGTAGGCATCACCGCCCGAAAGTTTTCCGATGGCGATGCCGTCGATGAGGCGGTTGGTGCGGCTCACCTCGTAGGCATTCACGTAGTTGGGATTGCGGTAGCGGATGCCGCCCAGATCCATCAGCGAGAGGCTCACCCGGTATTGGTATTTATTCACGCCGGGGTCGTATTTCACGGTACCGCGTTCCCGGTAATCATACTTCCCGATGTCAGGCCGGTGTTCGTACACCAAGCCGAGGTCAAGGCCCCAGCCTCCACCGGCCGAACGATTGCCGAGCAAAAATTGTGGCGTCGGCCGGGCATCTAGAAGTGCCCCCTCAGTGGTGTAGCCGTAGCGCACGTCCGCCGATTCGATGAGGATGTTCTGCCGTCGGCTGCGGGGCACCGGCACGAAGCGATAATCGAGGTTGTCGGCCAGCAGATGGGCCGAGTAAAGTCCCACGACGCGCTTCAGGGTCAGGCCGGCCTTCACGAAATCGGTACCCCCGTCGTACACCACCGCTCCGAGTGTGCCGCCTACCTCGGCGTACCCGTTCACGTTTAGGTTCAGGGTGTTATCCTGGGCGTTTGGTTGCAGGCCATCGAGGTCGGTCGTGCCGTAGCGGATGAGCCGAGCCACCGGCTCGCTGATGTCGTTGAAGCCCATCAGAAATCGTCCCCTCGAGGTGACGGCCACGCCGAAGCGGTCGTTGATGGTGTAGAGCACCGACGGACCGCGCAGGTCGATACCCTGGTAGGCGCGTTTGGGTTTGCCATTCAGGGTTTCCGGAAAATTTTCCGTCCGGTACCGCACCAAACCCGCCTCACTGCGGTACTGCTCGGGCACGGTACCGAGCATAAACCCGGCGTAAGAGTAGGGCGTATCCCAGCCGATGTAGTTGTTGGTGACGAAATGGTCGAAGGTGGCGAGGTTGACAAACAGCTTGTGCCGCGAGTCGGTCACCTGGGCGGGGTTGTGGTACAGCGCGTTGGTTCCGGCGTAATTGCTGCCCGTCACCCCCAGCAACTGCTGGGCGCTGGCCGACCCGGCGGCAAACAACACCAGTAGAAAAACGTTTCTCATGCTGTACAAAAAGGCCCCATGGAGGCGCGAACGGGCAGATTCAAAAAAGCGAGCCGACGGCTACTCCCCGTACATTGCCGGACGAACCGACCCGACCCCGGCCTCGTTAAAGGATACGCGAAAACACTGAAAGGCGTTGCCTGCGGCGGCGCGGTGCCCAGGGTTCCGGCAAATAACGGTTCGATTTTCAGAAAATTCTTCGCCGCAACGGGCGAAACCGATAAATTTGCCGGGCACTTAACCGACCTACCACCCATTATTTTGTAAAACGACCGGTTCGGTCTTCTTTCTTTCCATGAAAAAAATTGCAGTTTTTACGTCAGGGGGCGATGCGCCGGGCATGAACGCCTGCATTCGGGCGGTGGTGCGGGGTGCGTTGTACCACGGCGTTGAAGTATACGGCATCCGGCGCGGGTATTCAGGCCTGATTGAAGGGGGTGAGAACATCTTCCGGATGGGTTCCCGCGACGTGAGCAACATCATCCAGCGCGGCGGGACCGTCCTGAAATCGGCCCGCAGCAAGGCCTTCATGACCCCCGAAGGCCGCAAGCAAGCCTACGAAAACCTCAAGCTGGCGGGCATTGAAGGGCTGGTGGCCATCGGCGGCAATGGCACGTTCACGGGGGCAGAAATTTTCTTCAACGAATTTAAAATCCCCACCGTCGGTGCCCCCGGCACCATCGACAACGACCTCTACGGCACCGACTACACCATCGGCTACGATACGGCGGTGAACACGGCCCTCGACGCCATAGACAAGATCCGCGACACGGCCGACTCCCACGACCGGGTGTTTTTCATCGAAGTCATGGGCCGTGATTCGGGCTACATTGCCATTCAGTGCGGCATCGCGGGCGGAGCCGAGGCCGTGATGGTGCCCGAAAGCCTCACGCCCGTCTCGGAGGTAATCAAGGTGCTGAAAACGGGATTCGCCAAGAAGAAAACCTCGTCGATTGTCGTCGTGGCCGAAGGCGAAAAAGAAGGCCGGGCCTCCGAAGTGGCCGAAAAAATCAAAAAGCAGATTGGGGAAAACATGGACCTGCGCGTGACCACCCTGGGCCATATCCAGCGGGGCGGCGATCCGACGGCGTATGACCGCATTCTGGCCAGCCGTCTGGGCCTTGGGGCCATCGAAGGGTTGTTGCGCGGGCAAAAAAACGTGATGGTGGGCGTGGTCAACAATCGCCTCGTTTACACTCCATTCCACGAAACCATCACGAAAGAAAAACCAATTGCCGACGACCTCTTGCGAATGGTACACATTTTGAGTTAATATTGCATTGTTTTAGAGTTGATTGTAAAATTTTAAAGGAGTCGGCGGTTCGCTGACTTCTTTTTTTGTGTCGATTCTACCCTGCCGACCCCGGTTACGCTGGCACGCGGTTTTCTTCTATCCTGGCTCAACCAACATTCCTCAACGAACCATGAGTCAGAAAAGCACCACCCAGCCCGGCGCGAATCCCAATCGGGGACAGCACCGCGACACCGACGGCCAGAAGCCCAACATGCAGCAGGCCATGCAGAACGAGCACAAATCGAAGCAAGGCCCGGAGGATGACCACAGCGGCAAAACCCTCAGCGAACTCCGCGAGGAGCGCGGCGGTCATGGCCACTCGGGTCACAGCAGCAAGCGAAGCGGCAGCGATTCGGGGAATTGAATTGAATGTGTCGGCTGTTCGTAGCCGTATTGCTCAGAATCCGTAAAAATCGTCAGAAAAAGACGCGGCACCGGTAACCCAGCCGACAGCCGATTTCTGGCCGCACAAAAAGGCCCGAGCTACCTACAGTGGCCTGGGCCTTTTTGTGTTTCAAATGCATTCACTCTGTTCCAGCATCAGCAAGGCAACTCTTTTTTTCGATTACTTTCTTTTTTCTTGTATTTATTTTCTTTTTGTTTTTCAGAGACCATACTTTTACCGCAAGCGTTCTGCCTACTTCCCTATCGATACGAGTGTACGGTCGGAATAAGCGGTGGAGTGGTCTAGATAGGCTTCCGCTTACTAAGGAATCGAAACCAAACGAAATGGAAAAGGTCCTCTTGCCGAATCAGCGCCGGGATAAAATTCTCGACTTGCTCAAGGAAGATGGCTCGGCGAAAGTGGCTGACTTGTCCAGACTTTTTAAAGTAACCGAGGTGACGATCCGCCAGGACCTGGACAAACTGGAGAAGAATGGACTAGTCACCAAGGAGCACGGCGGGGCTTATTTGAAAAACATCGAAACTCAAGTTCGCACGTTCTCCCTGGCCAACCAGGGAAACCTGACGCAAAAGGAGCGTATTGCCCAAAAGTGCCTCGAATTCATCGAGGTGGGCGACACCATCATCCTCGATTCCGGCTCGACGACCACCGAAATCGCCAAGAAACTAGTGGGCTATAAAAACCTGACGGTGATTACCAACGCGCTCAACATCGCCCTGATTCTAGGGGCCGGGCCGGGTGTCGAAGTCATCATGACGGGGGGGGAATTTAAACCGCCGACCCTATCGCTGACGGGGCAGAAAGCGGCTGATTTTTTTAAGGGGTTGAACGTGCAAAAATTGTTTCTGGCCACGGCGGGCATCTCGCTCAAGTCAGGGCTTACCTACCCCAGCATCAGTGACATCGTGGTCAAAAAAGCCATGATCGACGCCGCGGACATCACCTACCTCGTGGCCGACTCCAGCAAAATCGGCCGGAGCGCGCTCGCCAGCCTCGGAGCCTTGTCGCTCATTGATTACATCATCACTGACTCGGGCATTGAAGAAAAACACAAGCAGGTGTTTCACGACCACGAAATTGAACTCATCCTCGCGAACTGACCCGCATGACTTCTAAACCGAAAAGCCCCGTCACGTTGGGCGTCATCCCCCGACGACCTGAGCCGGATGGACATGGCCCGGCGACGGGATGCCTGGTGCGGCAAAATTTCGGTCTGCAACAACCTCTACCAATACGGCATCAAGTATTCGCTGACCACCAAGCACGTCGTCCGCCCTTCAGACCCCGGTTTTGCCGCCGACCTGACGGACTTCGTGGCCGTGTGCCGTTTGCCCGGCGGTTTCCGAAGCAACTCATCGAGATTGGGACCGCCGAACAGAACCTGGTGGGCGTGGCGGCGGGTCTGGCCTCGACGGACAAAAACGTGTTCGCCGTGTCGCCCGCCTGTTTTCTGACGGCCCGCTCGTTTGAGCAAATCAAAGCCGACGGGTGCTATTCAACCAATCCCGTCCGGCTCATCGGCATCAGCGCGGGGGTCAGTTACGGGGCCTTAGGCTCGACCCAACACAGCCTGCACGATTTTGCCGCCCTGCGGACCGTCCACAACCTGACCATCGTGGCCCCCGCCGACAAGGTTGAAACCGAGCAGGCCATCCGGCAGGCAGCCCGGATGGATTCGCCCGTGTCGTGTACATTCGCTTTCGCAAAAAGCTCCTGCCCCTGCTGTCGGAGCAGAACCAGGAATTTGCGGCAAAGGTCGCGTGCTCCGCGAAGGCAACGGCCTGACGCTCATCGCCACCGGCGAGGCGGGGTACACTGCCCTACAAGCGGCCCGGCACCTGGAAATAACGAGCGGCATCCGGGCCACGGTGGTGAGCATGCACCCGGTCAAACCGTTGGATGAGGACCTGCTGGCGGGTGTAGCGGCCAACGGCGGCCCCGTGCTGACGGTCGAAGAGCACAGCGTGTACGACGGGCCAGGCGAATCCTGCGCGTTGTTTCTGCTGAAAAACGGCTTTCGCAACCGCTTCCGCATCCTGGGCATTCCCGACGAGCTACACCGTCACGGGTTCGCAGACGGAGATTTTCAACCACTACGGCCTGTCCGAAACCGGCATTGCCGAACAGGCTTTGAAGTTGCTGGAGTCGTTTTGAAAAAATCTTTGCGCCGTTGCGCCGGGCCGCCGGTGCGGTTAAAATTTAAACCATGAAATTCATCCTACCGCTCCTCTTCTCGCTCACGCTGCTGGCCGGGAGTACGGCCGCCCAGACCCCGGCAGGCAAACCGAGGATTCTGGTTCTGACCGACATTGAAAATGAACCCGACGATTCGCAATCGCTGGTTCGCCTGCTGACCTACGCCAACCAGGTAGACCTCGAGGGACTCATCGCCACGACCTCCATCCACCTGCAAAAGCGCGTGGCCCCTGAAACCATCCACCGGATTGTGGATGCTTACGGGAAGGTACAGCCCAACCTGCTCAAACACGAGCCGGGCTACCCCACCGCGCAGGCGCTGAAGGCGATGATCAAGAAAGGATTGCCGAAATACGGCATGACCGGCGTGGGCGAGGGTCTGGATTCGGAAGGCTCGGCCTGGATCATCCGGCAGTTGGAAAAACCCGACGACCGCCCGCTGTGGGTGCCGACGTGGGGTGGGGTGAACACGCTGGCGCAGGCCCTCTGGACGATTCGGAAAACCCGCACGCCCGAGCAGGCCGAACGGCTGTATCGCAAACTCCGGGTGTACACCATCTCCGATCAGGACGACAGCGGTCCGTGGATTCGGAAGGAATTTCCGGGCGTTTTTTACGTTGTCAGCCCCGGCTACGGCTACGAACACGCCACCTGGACGGGCATCAATACGAGGGAGCCTGGCACCCAACCCGAGTGCATCGCCGACGCCTGGCTGACCGAGCACATTCAGCAGGGGCACGGCCCGCTGGGGGCGCTGTACCCCGACGTGGCCTTTGGCATGGAGGGCGACACGCCGTCGTTTCTGGGACTGATCCCCAACGGCCTCAACAGCCCCGAACACCCCGACTGGGGTGGCTGGGGCGGTCGCTACGTGCTCCAGCAGCCGAAACTGGTCGCCAGCACGCGCAAGCCCGCCGGCACGCCGGCCGAAGAACCCGAAACCCGGCCCATCTACACCAACGCGGCGGATTCGGTGCTGACGCCGGTGCGGTTTATGGCCGCGTTGACAAGCAACGAACCCAAACCCCGGAAGAGCATTCAGGCGACCATCTGGCGGTGGCGCACGGAGTTTCAGAACGATTTCGCCGCCCGCATGGACTGGTGTACGAAGCCCTACGCGCAGGCTAACCACCCGCCGGTGCCGAAGCTGTCGCACCCCGACCGCCTGACCGTCAAATCGGGCGAGACGTTCTACCTGCGGGCTGCCGACTCCACCGACCCCGACGGCGACGGGCTGAGTTTCCGCTGGATGCAGTACCCCGAAGCGGGGACATACCCCGGCGTGGTGCGCTACGAAAATTTCGTCTCGAACATCTACGAAGCCCGTCCCATCGCCCCGACCGTGACCAGCCCGCAAACGATTCATTTCATCCTGAAAGTCACCGACAAAGGCACCCCAGCCCTGACCCGTTACCAACGAGTCATCGTGACGGTGGTGCCCTGAGGCGCCGACGACCCCGCACGACCATGAGCAAGTGGCTAAAATACGCCCTCGGCAGAGCCTTGGTGGGGCTGGTGTTATACCACTCCGTGTATTTCCGGAAACTCAGCGAGGTGAACGCCGCCACGATGGGCGCAGCGGCACCCGATTCGCTCCTGGCCGAGTCAACGACATTGCCAGGTCGATGAAACGGGACATCGGCCTGCCACTGACCGAACTGGCGGTAAACGGGGGCTGACGGCCAATCGCTTTGTCCTGCAAATTTTTGGCCGACCTGCTCGGCATCCTCATCGTCAACCGGGGAATGCCCGACGCATCGGCCCAGGGTGCCGCTTTCCTGGCCGGGTTGAGGGCGGGCGTTTACTCTCGTTCTGATCGCCTTCCGGCGCGACAACGAGTGATTGGCGGAGTCGCCATCGGCGCGGTAGGGCCCAAAGGCACGACTTTTTGTCTCGCGTTTTGCATGTTAAAACGCTGGCATAAAATCACCCTGTTTGTGCTGGTGCTGCTGATTGCGCTGCGCCTGGCCCTCCCCTACATCGTGCTCCATTACCTCAACAAGTACCTCGCCGACCTGGGCGGGTACACGGGGCACGTCGAGGACGTCAACATCGCCCTCATCCGAGGGGCCTACCAAATCGAAGATTTAACCATCCAGAAAGTTTCGGGCAAACGGAAACAGCCGTTTTTGGACGTCCCGCTGATGGACCTCTCCGTCGAGTGGAAGTCGCTTTTCAAAGGAGCGATTGTCGGCGAGGTCGAAGTGTACCGCCCCGAGGTCAACTTCTCATTTTCCGAAGACGAATCCCAGCGCCAAACCGGCGAGGAGGTAGACTGGACGAAGATCGTCAAAGACCTGATGCCCATCAGCATCAACCGCTTCGTGGTGCGCGAAGGCGACGTGTCGCTGGTGAGTTTGTTCGACACGTATAAGGACGCCATCGAACTCAAAAACCTCAACGTCGACATCCTCAACATCCGCAACGTCGAAGACCGGGCCGATCCTCTGCCTTCCCCCATTTTCGCCCGGGGCGACGTGCCCGGCTACGGCGGTACGCTCAAGTTCGATTCCCGCTTCAACCTGCTCCGTCAGATTCCTGATTTTGATTACAGCTTGGCGTTCGAGAACCTCCAACTCGTCAAACTCAACGCTCTCGTGAAGCCCCTGACGGGCGTAGACTTTGAGAAGGGCACCGTGAGCGTGTACTCGGAGTTGGCCATGCGCAACGAGAAGTTCAACGGGTACGTCAAGCCACTGACCAACGGCATGCAGGTTTTCAAGTGGAAAGAAGGCGACAAGCGAACCATCGGGGAGTTTTTCCTCGAACTCTTCGGGGAAGGAGCCTCCGAGCTGCTCGAAAACCAAAAGAAGGACCAGTTTGCTACCCGTGTGCCACTGGCCGGTACCGCCAAAACGGTGGATACCGACGTATGGACCATCCTCATCAACGTCATCTGGAATGCCTACGTCGAGGCGTTTGACAAAAAAGTGGACAACACGGTGACCTTCCAGGATGCCGTGAAGGGCATTAAAGATACCATCAAGGAAAACCGGGAGGAGCGCAAAAAAGAACGCCAGGAGCGGCGGGAGCAGCGCAAGGAAGAAAAGGAAAAGAAGCGCGAAGAACGGCGCGAAAAACGCGAGCAGAAAAAAGCCCAACGGGAAGCCTCGTAAAGCTATCCGTTGAAAAAAGTACGACCCCCGCCAGCCTGAAGCCTGACGGGGGTCGCTTGTTTCACTCCCCTTTCAACCTTCCCAGCAGCCACGCGTTCATTTTTTCCACCTGTTCCGGGTACGTCCAGTGGCCGGTTTCGAGGTACAAGTCCAGGGTTTTCGGGGCCGAAATCACGTTGTAGGCCGCGTACATTGAGGTAGGCGGGCAGGTTTCGTCGTTGAAACCCCAGGTGTACCGGCCCGGCACCCGCACCCGCCGGGCAAAGTTGACCACGTCGTAGTACCCCGCCGTCCGGATTTTGTCGGGCTTGTCGTTGAACGTCCGGTTTTTCCCCGCAAACAGGTGCGGCCAGCCACCCGCGCGGTTTTTGAGGTATCCCGTCACGTCGGCGAGGGCCGGGTAGTACGCCCCGAGGGCCTTCACGCGGGGGTCGAGGGCAGCGGTGACGATGCTCAGTGCCCCGCCCTGGCTGCCACCGGTCACGAGGAGGTTCTGACCGTCGAACTGGGGCAGGCCCGTGAGCACGTCGTTGGCCCGCAAGCAGCCGAGGTACACGCGTTTGTAGTAGTAGCGGTCGCGGTCGTCGAGGTTGAACTGGGGATACCCCGACAGCGGCCCCGCCGACAGGTTGGCGTACACCTGCGGGTCGAGGTTGACGGGTACGCCGTGGATGCCGATTTCGAGCGTGATCACGCCCCGTTCGGCCATGGCCACGTCGCCCGCGTAGGGGCGGATGCCCGCACCGGGCACCTTAAGCAGGGCCGGGTAGCGGCCTTCGCGCTTGGGCATGCACAAAATGCCGTAGAGCCGCGAATTGCCCCAGTTCTGCGCGTTGAGGTGGTACACGTTGACCGTCTCGGTGCAACGCTCGGGCAAGAGCGTCAGCCGAACGTCGGGCGGCACGCGGGAAAGCTCGGCCCTGGCGCTGTCCCAGAAGGCCCGGAAGTCCGCCGGATTCTCCACGGTCGGTGAAATCTGCTGGGGTGCGAACCCCGCCGTGGCGAGGTTTCGGTAGGTTTTCCCGTCCACGTCCACTGTGGCCGTGCAGCGCAGAAAACCGGGCGTTTTCAGGGTGCCCCCGTCCACGGTCAGGCTGCCGTTGGGTAGCGTGACGGTTTCCACCTTCGTCGGGTCCATTTTTTCGGGACCGATTTCGTACTTCAGTGTTGCGCCCTTGATCGGATTGCCGTTTTGCAGCACTGTCATCGTGAATTTCACCGCTTCGCCGGGGCGGTACGTCCAGTCGGTGTGGTCGGGGGCAACTACGACCTTGATCAGGCGCTCGGTGGGTTGGGCCAGTGCAGCCTTGGCGGCAATCAGCCAAAGCAAGAGCAGGGGCATGTTTTTTTTCATGGTGAAAACCAGGGTAGAAAGTCTAGCAAAAAGAATGTGGGTGAGCATTCCGGGGGCGCCCCCCCTGCTTCGTGTTCAGGCAAAGACGAATCGATTGGGAAACTCACGCGCATTCCAATCCTTTTTTTGCTTTTCTCCGCCACCGGCCCGCTTGTTTCGCCCAACTGTCAATCCCCGGCCAGAACGACGCATTCCTTCCAACATTCCCGGTCAATTTACGGTTAATGCGGAACGACCAGCTTGGTTAACCGGTGGAAATGCCTTTACTTGCGTCCAAAGCGTCCGGCAGGGTAGCCCGTTTTTGTTCTGCCGGCGTTCGTTTAATTCCTCGTGCCGGTCTTTATTTACGCTGCTCGCCGCCTTTCGTTCAGTTAATCCACCTGAATCAGAATACAGCGTTCACCTAACCGGAATCATCTGACCACTATGGCAAAACTAATCACCTTGCCAACCTTTCAAAACGAAGCAGGCCATCTTACCGTATTCGAAAAACTGCTTCCTGGCGACATCAAGCGGGTTTTTTACATCCACGGCGCACCCGAATCGGCCGAACGCGCCGGACACGCGCACGTCCGGTCCTGGAACGCCCTCGTGTGCGTGTCCGGCCAGTGCCGGGTGTACGTGACCAATGGCACTCGGGAAACTTGGTTTGACCTTCGTCAGCCCGACGAATGCCTGGTGCTCGAACCCCACGACTGGCACACGATGGACCAATTTGCACCCAACACGGTGCTGCTGGTGGCTTCCAACGAGTACTACGACCCCACGGATTACGTGACGGAACGACCCGTGATGACCGACGCGGCGATTCTCGAATCGGCCTGGGTCGCGTCATGATCGAACACCTCAACCTGGGGCGTGTCAATCAACCTCATGCCGAGGCCATCCGACGGGCCATGCAGCGCGTGGCCGAGTCGGGCTGGTACGTGCTTGGGCGGGAAGGGGAAGCCTTCGAACGGGAGTTTGCCCGGTACTGCGGAACGACCCACTGCGTGGGAGTAGCCAACGGGCTGGATGCGCTCACGCTCATTTTCAGGGCTTATGATTTTCCGGCGGGCAGCGAGGTCATCGTGCCGGCCAATACGTACATCGCGTCCATTCTGGCCGTAACGGGGTCGGGCCTGACGCCGGTGTTTGTTGAACCCGACCAGCGCACCTACACCCTCGACCCGGCCCGGGTCGAGGCCCACCTCACGCCGCGTACCCGGGCCGTGCTGGCCGTGCACCTCTACGGGCGTTGCGCCGACATGACGGCCCTGCGCGCTCTGACCCGGCGTTACGACCTCCGGCTCGTCGAAGACGCCGCCCAGGCTCACGGAGCCACCCACGGCGGTCGGCGGGCGGGCAACCTGGGCGATGCGGCCGGGTTTAGTTTTTACCCCACCAAAAACCTGGGTGCCCTCGGCGACGCCGGGGCCGTGGTGACCCACGACGCGGACCTGGCCCGGAAAATCGCCAGCCTGCGCAACTACGGGTCGCGGGAAAAATACGTGAACGAGTACGCCGGAGTGAACAGCCGCCTCGACGAGGTACAGGCCGCGATTCTGCGGGAAAAACTACCGCATCTGGACGCCGAAAACCAGCGCCGCCGCCAACTGGCCCGGTTTTACCTCGCACGTCTCCGCCACCCTCGCCTCGTGCTGCCTCCCGCCGATGAGGTGAGCGGCGACGCCTGGCACCTGTTCGTCGTCCGGCATCCGGAGCGCGAGCGGTTCATGGCGTACCTGGCCGGGGAAGGCATCGAGGCAAAAATTCACTACCCCCTCCCCCCGCACCACCAGGCCGCCTACGCCGAATTCCGTCACCTCCGCCTCCCGATCACCGAACGAATCCACCGTGAAGTCCTCAGCCTCCCCCTCCACCCCCAACTCACCGACGCCGAGGCGGAACGGGTGGCAGAAGTCGTCAATCAAACGCCTTTTTAGTGTTTGGTTTCCAGTTGCACCCCAATGCTGTAAACTGCAAACTGTACCCTGAACGTGCCCCACCTCACCGTCGTCATCCCCGTGTACAACAGCGAGCGGACCATCGGGCCGCTGGTCGAAACGCTGTTCGAGGCTCTCGGCGGGGTGGACCTGGAGGTGGTGCTCGTCAACGACGGCAGCCGCGACGGGTCGGAGGGCGTGTGCACCGGGCTGGCCCGGCGCTTCGGGCGGGTGCGATTCGTGTCGCTGCGGCGAAATTTCGGTGAGTTCAACGCCGTGCTCTGCGGGTTGAACTACGCCCAGGGGCGTTTCAGCGTCATCATTGACGACGATTTCCAAAACCCACCCGGTGAAATTCTCAAACTGCTCCACGCCGCCGAAACGGGCCTTTTCGACGTGGTGTATTCTCAGTATGCCGAGAAACGGCACAATTCGTTCCGTAATTTCGGCAGTTGGCTCGTCAATCGCCTGACCACCTGGCTGCTCGACAAACCCCGCGACCTGTACCTGTCGAGTTTCAAACTCATCCGCCGCGAAGTCGTGGACGAAATCATCCGCTACCGGGGGCCGTACCCCTACATCGACGGGCTGATTTTTCGGGTCACGCGCCACGTGGGGAGGGTCGAGGTGGTGCATCACCAGCGCCGCGCCGGCCGCTCGAACTACACCCCCAGGAAGTTGATCTCGCTGTTTCTGAACGTACTTTTTGGCTACTCGCTGCGCCCGTTGCGCGTGCTGAGTGCCACGGGACTGGTGCTCATGCTGATCGGGCTGGGGATATTTTTGGTTGAAACCCTGGCGATTTCGACCGGCGATTTCACCGTCACACGGGCGCTGGTGATGGGCATTGTTTTGCTCGTCGGGGGGCTGAACCTCACCGGGCTGGGCCTGCTGGGCGAATACGTGGGCAAACTCTTCATGCTCGAAAGCGGCCTGCCCGCTTACGTGGTCAAAACCGAAATCCTGAACGATGATCGGCAAACGGATTGAGTACGAACGCATGCACGCCGTCGAGCGGAAACTGTGGTGGTACCGCCTCCTCCACGGCAAGGTTGTGCGGGCGATTCGCTCGTTTTCGGGGGCGAAAAACCCCGCCGTTCTCGACGCGGGCTGCGGCACGGGGGGCTTGCTCGAAGCCCTGCGCGAAGCCGGATTTACCTCGCTTGCTGGCTTCGATTTTTCCGCCGACGCCGTGGAATTCACGCGCGAACGCGGGTTCGTGGCCGAACAACGCCGGGTGCAGGACGTAGCCGACTTTCAGCCCGGGCAATCCTTCGACGTCATCGTATGCAACGACGTGTTTTGCTACCTGTCGGACGAAGAAATCGTCGCCACCCTGCGGGCCTTCGCCGCACGACTCCACCCCGGCGGCCTCGTCATCACCAACAACAACGCCTTCCGCGCCCTGCGCGGAACCCACGACGTGGCCGTGGGCGTACCCCGGCGGTTCGTCCGGGCCGACTGGCTCCGGTTTGGGCGGGCCGCCGGGCTGCGCGTGCGCGTGGCCACGTACTGGAGCCTGCTGCTGGTGCCCCTGATTTTTGCCGTCCGTTCCTGGCAGCGCCTGACCCTGCGCCTCGGCTGGGTGGACCCGGCCCAGGTCGCCTCCGACGTAAAACTGCCGCCCCGGCCCCTCAACGCCGTGCTCTACGGGCTGGTGCGGGCCGAAGACCGTCTGCTTCATTCGTCGCCGCTGGGCAGTTCGGTGTTCACGGTGTATCAAACCAACGCTGACGGGTGAAACCGGAACCGCTCAACCTGCTGATGCTCGCCGGGTTGCTGGCCTGGACCGGTTTGCTCGCCAACCGGCTCCGGTCGGCCCCGCCGTCGCGGGCGGGCCTTTGGTTGCTGGCTACCCTCGCGGTGGTAGTGGTGCTGCGGCTGCCCTACCTCAGCGAGGTAGAGCCGAACCCCGACGCTAGCACCTGGCTGGCTACGGCGCTGACCGTGCGGCACCGCCCCGATCCGCTGCTCACCCTGCTCACCTACGCCGACGCCCGTCCGCTCACGGTACTCCCGCTGGTGCTGGCACAGGCGCTGGGGATGCCCTTTGGCTACGCCGGGGCCGAGGTGGTGGGCCTGCTGTGCTGGCTGGGCACGCTGGTGGGCGTGTACGCGCTGCTGCGACTTCAGCATGGCCCGGCGGTTAGCCTGGTGGGTTGTTGGGTGCTGGCCTTGTTCGTGGGTACGACCGGTTTTCCCGACCACGTCGGGTACAACTCCGAACACCTCGCCGTGCTGATGCTCACGCTGGGCACCTACGGGGTGCTGGCGGTGGTGAAAACCAACCGCGTCCGCCCCCGCGACGCGGCACTGCTGGGCCTGCTGCTGGGTTTTCTGCCCTTCGTAAAATTCCAGACCGTGCCCATGGGCCTCGTGCTGGCGGGGTTTCTGCTGGGGGAACTGGCCCGCCGCCGGGCCTGGGGTGCCGCTGGAGCGCTGGTGATGGGTGGCCTGCTGCCCACGGTTCTGGCGGTTGGCCGCCTGACCATGCACGGGCGTTTCGACGTATTTCTGAATACGTACTTGGGGCATTATTTCCGGTATTCATTCACCGACGATTATTCGGGTTTAGACGCGGCAGCGCGATTCAGCCCGGTTCGGGCGGTACGGTTCGTGTTCGGCAACTGGCAGGCGGTGTGTTACCTCGCCGGGCAGGCCGTGGTCCTGGCGGCGGGTCTGCTGGCAACGCGCTGGACGTTGCCGAACCATTCGTTTCTTCTGAAAAACCGAATTCTGAGCCTGCTCCTCCTCGCCACCAGCGGCTACGCCGTGCTCCAGGCCGGCAACGATTTCACCCACTACACGCTGCTGCTGTTCGTGCCGCTGCTGCACGCCACCAGCTCCGTACTAGCGGGACTGAGGCCCCGCTGGCAACGAGCCGGGGCGGCACTGGTGATGCTCACCGCGCTCGGTCAGGGTCTTTTCAACGCGTACACGCGCCAACCAACGCGCCCCTCGCCCACCGCCGCGCCCGACCGCGCCCTCGTCGCGCTGATCACAGCCCACAGCCGCCCCGGCGAGTCGGTGGTGGTGTGGGGCTACGCCGACCGCCTGCACGTGCTGGCCCGGCGACCGATGGGGTACCGGTTTGCCAACACGTTTTACGTCCATGCGGCTTACCGGGGCTTTTTCGACGTCAACCTCGCGTATTTTTTGGCGGACGTCCGGGAAAACCGCCCCGCCGTGTTCGTGGATGCCATGACGGCGGGCCTTTCGCTCCAGGGTGACGAGCGGAAGCAGCACGACCATTTCCCGGCCGTGGCCGCCTGGGTGCAGCGGCACTACCAGCTGGTGGGCACCGCACACGGCGCGCGGGTGTACCAACGAATGGGCAATTGATGCTATTTTTCGCTCGAAATTTTTCTGTTCTTCATGCGTTCCGTTCTGATCCTCTGCGCCTGCCTGCTCACCGCCCTTGCCTGCCGGAAAACCGACCCCGCCCCAACGCCCCCGCGCTACGAAGTCGACGCGGCCGTGGAGCCGTACGTGCGCCGGTTCGTGGAGGAAGCCCAAAAACGGGGGAAATCCGTCGATGCGACGAACCTGGTGGTGAAGTTCGACACGCTCATGGTCGGTGAAGCCTGCGGAGTATGCCGCCTGACGGCCGGTGAACCACCCACCATCCTCCTGAACGTCACCGGACTTTGCTGGAAAACGGCCAGCGCCGAAGCCCGCGAAGGGCTGGTTTTTCACGAACTGGGGCACTGTCTCCTGAAACGGGTCCACAAAAACACGTTGCTGCCCAACGGCCTGTTTGCCAGCCTGATGAACAGCGAGGACACGGGCGTGTACGCCCCTTGCGTGTACCCCATCGGGGCCGACGAGTGCGACAAACGGCCCCGCCGCCCGTACTACCTCGACGAGCTTTTCGATGAAAGAACGCCGGTGCCGGTTTGGGGAAGGTGAACATCGGCGGCCTTTCCCCTCACGCCAATTCCTTCAACGCACCCACCAATCGGTCCAATTCCCCCGTGGTGGTGAACAGATGTGGCGTGACCCGCACCCCGTGGACGTTGGCCGTGTCGATGGCGACGGTCCAGATGCCGTACTGGTCGAACAGCGTTTTGGCCAGTTCAGCAGGCCTGAGGCGGGCTACCCCCACGTTGGCAATGGCCCCCGTGCGGTGCGGCTCGAGGGGGGTGTTGACGACGATGCCGGGGTGGTTGCGCACCCGGCCCGTCCAGTAGGTTTGCAGGTATCGCAGGCGGGCTTCCTTGCGCTGGATACCGATTTTTTCGTGGAATCGAATCGCGTCGCCCACGGCCAGGTCCGTATACACCGGGTGCGTACCGGTGTGGTTGAGCTTGCGGATGTCGTCGTCGGCGAAGCCCGAATCGCCGAACAGGGGCCAGAGCGCGGGAATCTTTTCTTTTTTCACGTACAAAATCCCCGCGCCGAGCGGGCTGCCCAGCCACTTGTGAAGGCTGCTGCCGTAGTAATCGCCGCCGAGGTCGGGGATGCGAAAATCGAGGTGGCCCACGGCGTGGGCACCGTCCACGAGCACGTCCACGCCGTGCCGGTGGGCCATGTCGGCGATTTTCCGCACGGGCAACACCTGTCCGGTGATGTTGATGACGTGGCACACCATCAGCAGCCGGGTTTTGGGCGTAATTGCGTTTTCGTACATCGCTACGATTTCCTCGTCCGACGCGGGATGCAGCGGCACCGACACCAGCCGGTTGGCCGTGCCGTACCGCCGGGCCTGCTGCCGGAACATGTCAAGCATGGCCCCGTAATCCTGTTCAGCCATGACGGCCTCATCGCCCGGTTTCCAGTCCAGCCCCGAAATCACCGTGTCGAGCGATTCGGTCGTGTTGCGGGTGATGATCAGTTCGTCGGGCGCGCAGCCCACCAGCCGGGCGAGGTCGTTGCGCACGGCGGCTTTGTCGTCAAACTGCCGGGTGCGCATGTACCGGGAGGAGACCGGGTTGAGCGCGCGCACGTGGTCGACGAAGGCGTCGAGTACCGGCTCGGCGGCCAGAACGTAGTAGCCATTTTCGAGGTGGATGAATTCCGACGTGACGCGAAACTGGCGGCGGAGGGTTTCCCAAAACCCTTCGTCGTCGGCCAGTTCAGCGGGAGAACGGGCGTCGGCGAGCAGCCGGTCCAGTGCCTGGGCATCGGGCAGGGTGAGCAGGCCCGTCATGGATTTTAAAAAGTCGCGTTTGGTCACGTCAGGGCTAGTTTTTGGCATGAACCTACGACGCGGCGCGTAATTTAACCACAGAGGCCGCAGAGTTTTACGCCGGGATCGCGGAGAGAACTTCGTTGCACTCGGTGCAAAACTCTGCGGCTTCTGTGGTTGAATCTGTCCTGTCCGCCGTATTTTTCGGGCTCATTATTCTCTGAACCATGCCCGAAACCTTCACCCGCCGTCAGACCCTGATGGCCCTGAGCGCCACCGTAGGTGCGACCATCCTGCCAAAATCAACCCAAGCCGCGCCGAAAGCCCCGTTTACCTACTGCCTGAATCTGAGCACCATCCGGGGCCAGAAGCTGGGTTTCGTGAAAGAAATCGAAGTGGCCGCGCAGGCCGGGTTTCGGTCCGTGGAAATCTGGGTCGAAACCCTCGAAACGTATCTGAAAAACGGCGGCACCGTGGCCGAGGCCCGCAAACGCCTTGGCGATCTGGGCATGACCGTCGAGGGAGCCATCGGCTTCGCGCAGTGGATTGTCGACGACGCCGTCGTGCGCGCCAAGGGCCTCGAACAACTTCACCGCGAAATGGACATGCTGGCGGGTGTGGGTTGTCGTCGCATCGCCTGCCCGCCCGCCGGAGCCACCAACCAGACCGACCTCGACCTGCGCCGGGCGGGCGAACGCTACCGGGCCATTCTGGAATTGGGAGACAAAACCGGCGTAGTGCCCCAACTCGAACTCTGGGGCTTCTCGAAAAGCCTGAGCCGCCTGAGCGAGGTACTGTTCGTCGCCGCCGAAAGCGGTCACCCCTCGGCCCGGCTGTTGCTCGACGTGTACCACCTCTACAAAGGCGGCTCCAGCCCGGACAGCCTCAAACTGGTGGGCAAACCGGCCATTGAGATTTTCCACGTCAACGATTATCCGGCCAACCCGCCCCGCGAAACCATCACTGACGCCGACCGCATTTACCCCGGCGACGGCGTCGCACCCATTCGCGACACGCTGAAGCAGATCAAAAATCCCGACCGGCCCATCGTGCTGTCGCTGGAATTGTTCAACAAAACCTATTTCGCCCAGGACCCGCTCCAGGTGGCCAAAACCGGGCTGGCGAAGGTGAAAGCGGTGGCGCAAGGGATTTAGGGTTTAGGGTTTAGAGTTATAGCTGTTTTTAACTCTGAACCCTGAACCCTACGCCCCGGTCTGGAACGGCTTTGGTGGCTGGAATTCCGAAAAAACCACCGCGCATGGCCATTCACATCGGCACTTCCGGCTGGAGCTACGACCACTGGCAGGGCATTTTGTACCCCGACCCCACGCCCGTTCACGACCGGCTGGCGTACTACGTGCCGCATTTCCAGACCGTTGAACTCAACGCGAGCTACTACCGCTGGCCCAAACCCGCCACATTTGCCTCGTGGCGACGACGCCTGCCCGACGGCTTTCGGCTTACGGTCAAAGCCCCCCGCGGCCTCACCCACGCCAAGCGGTTGTATGCCCCCGAACTCTGGCTGGAGCGAATCCGCGAAGGTTGGCACCAGTTGGGCGAGAAGCGGGCCGTGCTGCTGGTGCAGCTTGCGCCGAATTTCGCCCGCGACGACGAGCGGCTGGCGTATTTTCTGCGGCTCGTTCCCGATTGGATGCCCGTAGCAGTGGAATTTCGGCACCCGAGCTGGCACGACGAAGCCATTTTCCAACTGCTCGAACACCACCGCGCTGCGTACTGCATCATGAGCGGGGCGCACCTGCCGTGCCTCTTCCGGGCCACGGCTCCGTTCGTGTACGTGCGGATGCACGGCCCTGACCCACACCACCTCTACGGCGGCTCCTACACCGACGAGGACCTGCGCTGGTGGGCCGACCGGATTCGGGAATGGGAGCGAATCGGCAAAGACGTGTTCGTGTATTTCAACAACGACGGCGGCGGCCACGCCGTGCGGAATGCGCTGACGTTGAAGGGGATGTTAGAAGTTTGAAGTTTGAAGTTTGAAGTTTGGAGTTTGAAGTTCGTAGTTCCAGAACCAGCAACTTCAAACTACGAACTTCAAACTCCAAACTCAGCACTCACGTCTTCCGCTTCTTCTTCCGCGCCGAGGGAAACAAGATGTTGTTGAGAATCAACCGGTAACCCGGTGAGTGGGGGTGCAGGTTGAGGTCGGTGGGCATGCGGTGGAAACCCCGGATGCCTTCGGGATCGTGGCCGCCGTAGAACGTGAATTGCCCCCGCAGCAACTCGCCGTAGATGTAGCGGTGCGAAGAACGGCTTTCGCCCATGACGAGCGAACTGGGCTTGACGGTACTTTTCTTGAACGCGCTCGTTTGCCCCATGAACTCGCGGATGGTGTGCTCGTGGTTCTGGGTGAGCATGGTCGGGATGACGTCTGATTTCGCCGAAAAATCGAAGAGCGAGAAGTACGTCGTTTCGTCGCCGTAGCCCCAGCCGCCCCCGGCGTTGATGTCCGAAAACGAGTTCATGCCGTAGCCGCTGTCGCCGTCGGTGTCGAGGGTGAAGTTGTGGAAGGCGAGGGTTTTGCCAAAATCCAGTTTTTTCTGGGCCTGTGGTTCCACGCCGTCGCCGTCGTATTGGCTGGGCACGATGTCTACGCCCTCGGCGGCCAGGGCCACGTCGAAGCTCTCGGCCCCCGAACACATCGCAAACAGGTAGCCGCCCCCGGCGCAGAAGCCCTTGATGGCCTTGGCCACGGCCAGTTTGGCCTGCGACACCTTCGCGTAGCCGAATTTGCGGGCGATGGCCTCCTGCACTTCGCGGTCTCTGAACGACATCCGCCGCAGGTTTTTGCCGAATTGCCCCGTGAAATCCTCATGGTGCAGGTGCAGCCAGTCGTACTTGGCGAGGTCGCCCTTGAGAATCTCCTCGTCGTACACCACCTCGAACGGAATTTCGGCGTAGCGCAGCACGAGCAACACGGCGTCGGTGTCTTCAAACTCGGCGGGACTGACTTTGATGGGCGAGTACACGGCGATCTTGGCGGCTTTCACCAGCTTGACCGCGTTCATGTTTACGTCGGGGTTTTCGATTTCCCGCAGAATTCCCTGGGCGTCGGCGTCGGAAATGGTTTGAAAAAAAACGCCCCGCGCCCGGCACTCGGTTTCGATGGCCTTCGTGTACGGCAGTAGGAAACTCCCACCCCGGTAGTTGAGCAGCCAGTCAATTTCGAGGTCGTCTTTCAGCACTTTGTACGCCAAGCCGTAGGCCTTGAGGTGGTTGGTCTGGCGGTCGTCCATCGGCACGAGGATGGACGCGGCCCGGCTCACGGTAGCCCAGCCAAGGAAGAACAGCGGAAGCAGTCGTCGAAAAGTTGCCATAACCTTCGGGGGTTTGCGGAAAAGACCATGATTTCAGCGTGTTTTGGGGCGAAGGTCAGGATTGACTGACGAAAGATAGCCAAAAGCCGGAAACGTTCGCCGCATCCGGGCGAAGGCAGGTGGTAATTTTTACCAAAAAAGCGCGCCACCCGCCTGCTCAGCGTTCGAGCAACGCTGCGTACAGGTTGCCGTTGCGGTAGCGTGAAGGCCGCTCTCCCAGTTGGCGTACGTTGGAAAACCCCACCTCCGCAAAAAGCGAAGTCAGGGCATTGAAGGGAACGGGGTAAGGCACCCAGGGATTCCCGGCGGTGGCATCGTACTCCACGACCAGCACGCGACCCGTCGGGGCAAGGTACGAAACCGCGTTTTCCAGGAACGTTCGCTTGTCATCCACGTAGTGCAGGGAGTTGGCCATCAGTAGGCCGTCCAGGTCGGACGCGAAGGGCCAGGGAAATTCGGTAAAATCGCCGCAAACGCGCGAAAGTTGCCGGTCGGGAACGTCGGGGATTTTGAACAGCGCCGCGGCATCCGTGTCCACCGCGTGGATGAAGCTCCGCGGCGGCAGCAACCGGGCCAGGGCTTCGGTGAACAGCCCGGTGCCACAACCCAGGTCGGCCCAGCGGGCGGGGGTGTTGCGGTCCCACCCGGCGGGCAGGAGCAGGCCGAAGGCTTCCGGGAGGTTCATGGGGCATTGGGGTTGATGGCGGAAAGTAACGAACTTTTCTCCGACTGCTCTCCGAACGGATTCGTGGATTACCTCAATTGGCACGCCTGAACACCGGTTCTTGCCTACCTTTATCCCGTTTTTCTGATTACCGTGAAACTCTTCCCCCTGGCGCTCGGCCTTTCTTTTCTTGGTTCAACCGCCTTCGCCCAGACTTCCCTTACCCCTGCTACACCCTGGGGCACCTGGTTTATCGGCACCGTGCAATTGCCCGGTGGGGAACGCCGTTGGGGTGGTTTTGCCGAAGTGCAGGCCCGCAGCAACGCGCTGTTTCGTCAGTTTTTTTACAACGAATTAAAAGGGGGCGTCAGTTACGACCTCGACAAAAATTTCACGCTCACGCTGGCGGGCGGGCGGTACGCCACCTACGATGTTCAGGCTCTTTCCGCTGGGCCGCTAAACACCGAAGGCCGACTCTGGCAGCAATTGGTCATCAATCAATTCCTCGCGCGGCTGCGTTTCGAGCATCGGTACCGCGTCGAGCAGCGATGGTTCACCTTCCGCGATGGCACGCGCCCATTTCGCAACCGCATTCGCTACCGATTGAACGCCTTCCTGCCGCTCAATCGCAAGACCATCGCGCCGGGCACGGTGTTTCTGTCGGCGTTCGATGAAATTTTCCTGAATCCGAAAGGCCCGGTTTTCGAGCGCAACCGCCTGTACGCGGGGCTAGGCTACCAGGCAAACGCCCATTGGGTCGTGCAGGTCGGCTGGGTCAACCAGACCAACTACAACCAGGCCAAGTTTGAACAGGGCGTGTTTACCCCTCAACTTTCTTCCGGAAAAAACAACGCGGTCCTTACGCTCACCTACCGGCTTAGCCCGCGCAAGGCTCTCCACCGCGAAAATCTGCCCTCGCAACCCGACTGAGAGAAATTCCCGTTGGAAAAAACTACGTACTTTTTGGTATGTATTTCTTAACAAACCCGACCTTTGCTGGGTTAGCGAAGAAACATCCGCTTTTTTCCATGAACATCGCCCTTTTCGGTGCCTCCGGCAAAACCGGTCGACAGTTTCTCCAGCAAGCCCTCGACGAGGGCCATTCGATCAAGGCGTTGGTCCGCGATCCCGGCAAACTCGACGTAAAACACCCAAACCTGACCGTCGTACCGGGCGACGTGCTCAGTCCCGACGACGTGCGGCGTACCGTCGAAGGGACCGACGTCGTGGTGAGTTTGTTCGGCCACGTGAAAGGTTCGCCCGCTACGCTGCAAACCGACGGCACCCGGAACATCGTGAGTGCCATGAAAAAAGCGGGGGTGCGGAAAATCATCAGCCTGTCGGGCGGTGGACTGCCGTTTGAAAAAGACGAACCGAAGTTTGCCGACCGGCTCATCCGGGGCATCATGAAGCTCTTCGTGCCCAAAATTCTGGCCGACGCCGAAGCCCACGCCGAGGTGCTGCGGCAAAGCGGCCTCGACTGGGTGATCGTGCGCGGCCCCCGCCTCAACGACGGCCCGCGCACGGGTGCCTACCGGGTGGGTTGGGTGGGCGTCAATGCCAGCACGAAGGTGAGCCGGGGTGATTTGGCGCATTTCATCCTCAAGCAGGTGCAAAGCAACTCGTACCTACAGCAGATGCCCTTCGTGAGTTATTGACCGCCCCGCCGTAGCTTTGCCCGATGCGGTATTTTCTGGAATGCAGCTACCACGGTTACCCATTCAGCGGCTGGCAACGACAGCCCAACGCCGTGACCGTGCAAGGGGTGCTCGAAGAAGCCCTCAGCAAGATTCTCCGGCAGGGCATGTTCATCACCGGCAGCGGGCGCACCGACGCGGGCGTTCATGCCCGGCAGCAATTCGCGCATTTTGACTTGGCCGTGCCCCTCGACGACCCGACTCTGCTGCTCTTCAAACTCAACAATTTTCTGCCCCCCGAAATCGCCATCCGCCGAATTTTCCCCGTGGCCGACAACATGCACGCCCGCTACTCGGCCCGGTGGCGGCGGTACGAATACCACCTCAGCGGGGTTAAAGACCCGTTTTCCCGCAACTTGCTGTATTTCTACAACCGTCCGCTCGACGTGACGGCGATGAACAACGCGGCTTTACTGCTGCTGAATTACGTCGATTTTGAAAGCTTCAGCCTGGTGAAAACCGACGTCAACCACTTCCGCTGCACCATCACCGAAGCGCGCTGGGAACGGTTGGGTAACCGGCTGGTTTTCCACGTGCAGGCCGACCGGTTTCTGCGGGGCATGGTGCGGGCGCTGGTGGGCACGTTGCTGGAGGTCGGCCTCGGGCGGATGGCGATCGGGCGTTTCGAGGAAATTATCGAAGCCCGCGACCGGCGGGAAGCCGGCCGTGCCGTGCCTCCCGATGGACTGTTTCTGGTGGAGGTGGGATACCCGGAAATAAGTTGGGAATCTGAGGTTTAGCGTTTGCAGCGAACCCACCGCGGTGTACGGCATATACTTTGAAGCAGTTTGGCCTTAACTTCAAACCCTGAACGCTAAACTCTGAACACGTCCGTGATTTACGAATTCCGCAACCTGCTTTCCGCCTACGAGCGAACCGATTTTTCAGTGCGAAAAGCTGCCCTGGCCACGGTGGTGCGCGTGCAGGGGTCGGCCTACCGGCGGCCCGGTGCGCGGATGTTCATCACCGACGACGGGCAGTGGACCGGAGCCGTCAGCGGGGGCTGCCTCGAAGGCGATGCCCTGCGGCAGGCCCGCGAAGTGATGCGCGCCGCCCAACCCCGCGTGGTGACCTACGACACGACCAACGACGAGGAAAACGCCTTCGGCATCGGCCTGGGCTGCAACGGCATCATCGACATTTTGATCGAACCCATCCGCCCCGACGATTCCCGCAATCCCCTGGCCCTGCTGGGGCGACTGCTCACCGACCGCCGCCCCACCGCCATGGCGACCGTGGTGACCGCCCCGGACCCGAAGCGCGTGGGCCAGCGGCTCATTCTCGACGCCCACGGCGAGGCCCACAGCACCGTGCCCGACCGGAATTTCGCCGAAAAACTGCACGGCCTGGCCGAGGCGGCCCTCGCCACGGAGCGTTCGTCACTCGACGAGATCGACGGCGTGAGCGTGTTCGTCGAAGCCTTGATTCCCGACCTCCAGCTCGTCATTTTTGGCGCGGGCTACGACGTGCTGCCCCTGGTGACCCAGGCCAAGCTGCTCGGCTGGACCGTGACCGTCACCGACGACTGCATCGCGCACCTCAGCCCCAAAAAATTCGCCGCCTGCGACGCCATGATTTACTCGCCCCGCGAGGAAGTGATGGCCAAACTCACCCCCGACCGCCGCACCGCCGCCGTGCTGATGACCCACAATTTCCGCTACGACGAGGCCGTGCTGCCGGGACTTTTGGAAACCGAAATTCCGTACATCGGCATCCTGGGGCCGAAAAAACGGGGCGACAAACTGGTGGAAGCCCTGGGCGGCGTGCGCCCCACCGACCGAGCGCGGCTCCACTCGCCCATCGGCCTCGACCTGGGGGCTGAAACCCCCGAGGAAATCGCCCTGAGCGTGGTGGCCGAAATTCAGGCCCACTTCAACCGCCGCGACGGGCGGATGTTGAAACTGCGCAACGCACCAATTCACGGGGAAGTTGGCCGTTGGCCGTTGGCAGCGGGCGGCGTTCCGCTTGGCAAAACTCACGAAACATAGTTGCCAATTGCAGACTGCCAACTCATGCGAGTTCCTCTCGTCATCCTCGCCGCTGGCAGTTCCTCCCGGTTGGGGCAGCCCAAGCAACTCGTGGTTTTCGAGGAAAAAACGCTGTTGCGCCGGGTGGTAGAAACGGCGTTGGCGGTAAAACAAGCGGGTTTTGAAACGCCCATCGGCGTGGTGCTGGGGGCAACCTTTGACGCTTGCCAACGCGAGCTGGCGGGGCTGAATGCCACGATTCTCGAAAATTCCGATTGGCCCGAAGGCATGGCCTCCTCGGTGCGCAGGGCCGTCGCCTGGGCGACCGAACAGCGCGCCGATGCCCTGCTCCTGCTGCTCTGCGACCAGCCCTTCGTGACGACGAAATTGCTGGAAACTGTTCTGGAAACGTTCAAAAAAACTGGTCAACCCTTCGTCGCCAGCGACTACGGCAACGGGGTGCGGGGCGTGCCCGTGCTGGTGGAAAATGGGTTTTTCGACGAATTGAAAACCCTCCGCGGCGACCGGGGCGCGCAGGCCATGCTGCGGCTCTACCCCGACGCCGTCGCTACGGTGCCCTTTTCCGAAGGGCACTTCGACCTCGACTCGCCGGAGGATTTGCAGCGGTTGCTCCGCTGACAACGCCGCGCGGTTGTAGCCCTTCCACAAAAATTTTCGTCCGGGCCAATCCAATGCCAACGCTTCCGGCGTAAGTGTGCTCGAAACCGCCTTGCTGCGAGGCCGTTTCCGCAATGCACCGTTCACCCTTTTTCCTTCTCCTTCCGATGAAGAAAAAACTCCTCGCCGTGGCCGCGATTGTGGCCACGGTCGTCGGGGGCCTCTACGCCGCCGACCACATCGACTCGCCCGCCGTAACCGGGCCCAACAGCACTAGCAGGGTCGCCGACATCACCGACGTGTACGGCTTCCAAAGCCCCGAAAACCCCAACAACCTCGTGCTGGTGTGCAACACGCAGGGCCTGCTGGCTCCCACGGCTACGGGGGCAGCCGCCTTCGCCACCGGGACGATGTATGAATTCAACATCGACAACACGGGCGACAACGTGGAAGACCTCGTGATTCAGTGCCTGTTCCAGGGCAACACGATGCGGGTGTACGGCCCGGCGGCTCCCTCGATGAAGGGCCTGCAAAGCACGGTGCTGACCGACGCGCCCCGCACCGAGACCACCGTGACGGCCTATGGCACCGGCCAGCCTTCGGTGGGCACCAACGCCAACGGCGTCAGGATTTTCGCCGGTCCCCGCGACGACCCGTTCTTTTTCGACCTGGCCCGCTTCCGCCAAATCATCGGGGGCACGGCCACCTCGTTCCGCAACCCCGGCGTCGACACGTTCGCGGGCACCAACGTGATGGCCGTCGTGGTCGAAGTGCCCAAGTCGCTCCTCGGCGGCAACGGGACGCTCAACGTCTGGGCCGAATCGAAAACGAAATAATTCTTCTCACCCCATACCCGTTTTTTTACCGATGAAAATCTCCTTCAACTGGCTCGCCCTGAGCCTCTCGGCTGCCGTGCTGCTGACGGCCTGCAAGAAAGACGACGACCCCGCCGATTCGTTCGACACGTCGGGCACCTACAACACCGTGGACCAGATGGCCCGCCCGGCCATCAACACGGTGTTCGTGGGCAGCGCCAAAAAAGACCAGTTCAACACAACCGTGCCCTCGCAGATGGCTGCCGCGTTTCGCTCCGACTTCGAGGCCGTGCTGACGGGCTTCGGCTACACCCGCAACGCCCTGGGCATGGACAAGGCCACCTTTGCCGGTGCCCTCGTGACCGACGTGCTCAACGTGGCAACGAACAAGAAAACGACGTTTTTCGACGGCACCAACGTGCTCACGGGCCGCGCCCTCGATGACGACGTGATCGACACCGAACTGCTGCTCATTTTCGGGGGAGCCGACGGCAAAGCCAACCCCGGCCTGACCTCCGACAACGTGCGCGCCAACGACAAGGCGTTTCTGACAACGTTCCCGTACATGGCGGCACCGCACTAAAATCGTTCACTGGGTAATTGGTTGAATGGGTAATTGGGGCCTGGTACCTTACGGCCACCGGTTTTCCGTTCAACCAACTGCTCGCTGGATGCCCATCCCACTCACACCGACGGCCATGAAATTTGCCACTTTTTTCATCATCGGGCTGGTGGTCGCCGCTTGCCGCTCCGGCGACGGGCGCATCGCCAACCCCGCCGATTACGAAACGTACCTGCGCCGGGCGGCGGGCCAAAACGCCTCGCTGGCGGCCCTCGACGAAGAACTCCGGTTCTGGGAAACCAAACTCCAGGGCGACCCCGGCAACTACGTGTACGACCTGAAAATCGCCCGGCTCCTGCCCCGGCGCTTCCGGCTCACGGGCCGGGTCGAAGACCTCCATCGGGCCGATTCGCTGCTGGTGGCGGCCAACGCGACGCTCCGCGACCGCGAACCGTCGGTGTACTTTTCCCTGGCCCAGAACGCCGTCACCCAACACCGGTTCCGCGAGGCGAGGCAGCACGTGCGCAAGGCCGAGGGCCTTTTGGGGAAACCCACGCCCGTCGTCCGTGCCCTGACCTTCGACGTGGCCCTCGAACTGGGCCAGCCCGACCTGGCCGGGCAGATGCTCCACGGCGTGCGCGACCGCCGGTCGTTCGATTACCTCATCCGCCGGGCCAAATACGAAGACCACCACCTCGGCAACCTCGACGGGGCGATTGAACTGATGGAAAAAGCCCTTGATGAAGTGCGGGACAACCCGGTCCTCGCCGCCTGGACCCTCTCCAACCTCGGCGACCTCTACGGCCACGCCAACCGCCCCCGCGATGCCTACCGGGCCTACCTGCGCGTGCTTGAACTCGACCCCGACGACGAATACGCCCTAAAGGGCATTGCCAACATCGCGTTCGCCCACGACCGCAATCCCGGCGCGGCCCGGCGGATTTATGAAGTGCTTCTGAAGAAAACCGCACTGCCCGACCTTTACCTGAAACTGGCCGAACTCGACGAATTTGAAGGAAAAACCGCCGAGCGGCAGGCGCACCTGCGCCAGTTTACCCGCGCCACGACCCACCCGCGCTACGGGGACATGTACAACAAGTACCTGATTCTGCTCAACACGGAGACCCTCGGTAAGCCCCAGCAGGCACTGGCCCTTGCCCGCCGCGAAGTGGCCAACCGCCCCACGCCGGAAACCTACGATTTGCTGGCCTGGGCGTTGTTTCACGCCGGTGAAAAAACGAAAGCCCTGGCCGTGGCCCGGCGGTACGTGGAAGGAAAAACGGGCGAACCCGAAGCGATCTACCACCTCGGCTGCCTCTACGCCGGTACGGACGCCAGGAAATCAAGGGAATTTTTGCAGCAAGCCGCCGAAAGTTCGTTTGAACTGGGGCCGCACACGAGCGCAAAAATTCAAAACCTGATGGCAACGCGCTGACGCACCCGGTCGGCAAAAACGAAAAATTCCGACTGGAATCGCCCATCGCTTCCCGTCGGAATTTTTCGTTTTACAAGGCGTCAAACAAACTTCCGAATCAAATCCTCCACCGAAATGCCTTCGGCTTCGGCCTTGAAGTTGCGCACGATGCGGTGACGAAGAATCGGTGTGGCCACGGCCTTCACGTCTTCGATGTCGGGCGAGAATTTTCCCGAAAACAAGGCGTTGCATTTCGCCCCCAAAATCAGGTTCTGCGAGGCCCTCGGCCCGGCCCCCCATTCGAGGTAGTCACTGGCCTCGCGGGCGGCCATCGGCGTGTTGGGCCGGGTTTTGTGGACGAGCCGCACGGCGTAATCCACGACGTTGTCGGCCACGGGCACCTTCCGGACGAGTTGCTGGAACGCCTGGATTTCGGCCCCCGACACCACCTGCTGCACCGATTGCGAAAGGTTGGACGTGGTGGCTTTCACGATGTCCAACTCCGATTCAAACGAAGGGTAATCCAACCGCACCATGAACATGAAGCGGTCCAACTGGGCCTCGGGCAGCGGGTAGGTGCCTTCCTGCTCGATGGGGTTTTGCGTGGCCAGCACGAAAAACGGCCGGTCGAGGCCGTGCTTCTGACCCGCCACCGTCACGGCGTATTCCTGCATCGCTTCGAGCAGGGCCGACTGGGTTTTGGGCGGCGTGCGGTTGATTTCGTCGGCCAGGATGATGTTGGCGAAAATCGGCCCCCGGATGAAGCGGAAGTTGCGCTCGTTGTCGAGGGTTTCGGCCCCGAGGATGTCGGAGGGCATGAGGTCGGGCGTGAACTGGATGCGGTTGAAACTCAAATCCAACGCCCCGGCGATGGTCTGGATAAGCAGGGTTTTGGCCAGCCCCGGCACGCCGACCAGCAGGCAGTGCCCCTGGCAGAAAATGGCCGTCAGCAAGAGCCGGACGGTTTCGTCCTGCCCGATGACGACTTTGGTGATTTCACCGTGGAGTTTTTTGTAGGAGGAGTTGAGTGCTTCGACCGCCTCGACGTCGGACGCGTACGTTTTTGCCATGCTGGTTGAGGTAAAAAAAGGTCATCCTGGGCGACGTTTCACATGGGTGCCGCTCAGGATGACCTTCGGGTTAAACGGGTTATTGACCGGTGTTGATCAAGTTCTGAATCGTTGAGCATTCCCGGTACTCCGGGTCCACGTTGATGTACACCTCGCCTTTCGACTTCGAAAACCACTTGTCCACCGCCGTGTTTCGCTTGCGGCCCATCGCGTAGTTCGACAGTTTCTGGTAGTCGTCCTGGAGGTTGGCGTAGTGGGGTGGGATTTTCGTTTTGTAGTACAAAATCCGCACCGCGCTCTTACCATCGTCGGTCCGGAACTCCAGCGGCTTGCTGATGCTGCCCACTTTCATCGTGTCGAGGGTGAAAAACAGCGTCGGTTCCATGCTGGCGTCGAGGGCGAGGCGATTGCCGCCACCCTCGCGGTCGCGGAGCAGGCCCCCGGCTTCGGCGGTGTTTTTGTCTTCCGAAAAATCCCGTGCGGCTTTGTCGAATTTGATGCTGTCGGCCAGAATCAGCGTGCGGATGCTGTCGAGAAACCGCGTCGGTTCGGTCAAATCGAGGCGGGCATATTCGGGGCGCAGCAGGATGTGCCGGGCGTTGTACTCCTGCCCCCGGATGTCTTCGAGTTTGATGAGGTGAAAGCCAAACTCCGATTCCACGATGTCCGACATCTGGCCGGGTTTGAGTCTCATGGCGGCGGCCTCGAATTCGGGCACCATCATGCCCCGCTTGGCGTAGCCAAGGTTGCCGCCGTTCTGGGCACTGGCCACGTCCTCGGAGAATTCTTTGGCCAGTTTGGCGAAATCTTCGCCCGCTTCGGCCCGCTTTTTAAATTCCTGAAGGCGTTCGCGCAGGCGCGATTTTTCTTCCCGCGTCACCTTGGCCACCCGCACGATTTGTCCCACTTCCACCTCGGTAGGCAGGTACGGGATGCTGTCTTTGGGAATGGCATTGAAAAACTGACGCACTTCCTTGGGCGTAATTTTCACGTCTTCGGTGATTTTGCGCTGCATCTCGCGGGCCAGCAACTGCTCGCGCACCTGGGCGCGGTACTCGCCCTTCAGTTGGTCGATGCTCTTGCCAAACTGCTCGACGATGGCTTTTTCCGAGCCATACTGCATGGCCATCTGGTCCATGCGGCCGGTGAGTTCGTTTTCCACCTGCTTGTCGGGCACGGTTACGGAGTCGATTTCGGCTTTGGCCACCAGAAATTTGTTCAGAATCAAACTTTCCAGAATCTGGCACTGGGTTGGTGCCTGCTGGTTGGCGGCTTTGGCCTGGGCTTCGTACTGGGCGTGCGTTTGGTCGAGTTCCGACTTGAGCACGTAGTAATTGTCGATTTTGGCGATGATTTTGTCGATCACCACGCCCGGCGTCGGAGCAGCCGGTGCGGCCTGCTGACCCTGACCGAACGAAGCGACGGCCAGGAAACTGAGCGTTAACGTATTGAATAGTTTTTTCATGGTCTGGTTGAAACCCTGCCTTTTCTAAAAACTTCTTCGCCCGCAATGACGCGCCGGTGATGGTTTCGTTGCACCCTGGGGCCTGCGGGTGTTACTTTAATTTCTTCACTTCCTCCTCGTTGATCACCACCGGAAACTGCCGCCGCAACCCATCAAGCCACTGGCGTTCGAGGTCGGCCTGGTAATCGTTGATGACGGCCCCGCGGGCTTCGGCGAAGGTTTTGAGCCGGGCGGGTTCCACTTGTTCGATGTCGATCTGGATAACGCGGCCTCCCCGCTCCAGCGTCTGCCGACCGGGCTTCCAGGGCACGCTGTCCACCAGTTTATCGTCACCTTTCCGAAATACGCCTTCCGAAACGAGCAGGTTGTCCGGCTTCGACTGGTTGAAGCGGTTGGCCACGTCCTGCTTCGAGGTCGTGAAGAAAACGAAACCCACGCGCTGGTTCTTGTCGCGTTCGGTCTTGGAGGCGGGTTTGAACTTGCCTTCGTCGATTTCCACGATACGGGTCATCCGGATGCCCCCGCCGCTGGTCAGGTAGCGCACCACGTTGCGCACCCGCGCCGCCGACACGCTGTCGTCTTCGGCGGTGTCGGCGTTGCCCGTTACTTCAACGGTGTAGCCGGGATTTTTCGCCATGATCACGATCAGGTCGAAAAGTTGCTCCCGGTGTTTCTCGGTCAAATCGGTCCGGCCCCGCTCAAAATACAGGTCCGGCAGCTTGCGGTTGAGCGGGTAGGGCTGCTTGGCAATCAGCTTGCGGGCCTGGTCGAGCACGTCGCGGCTGGCGGCATTGAGCACCGTGGCCGCCACGCTTTCGGGCATTTTGTACTTCGTCTGGTTGCGCTGAAAGTAGGCCACCTGCCCCGTCGAATCGCTCAGCGACTTGTTGAGCACGTCGGTTTCCATGACCTGAAACAGCAGAATGCCGTCGTGAAATTCCTGAACCAGCGCCTTGAAGTCGGGATTTTTTTCTTCCAGGTGGGCTTCTTCGTAACGGAAATTTTCGTCTTCCACGAACTGCCCGTACAGGTCGCGCAGCAAGGCCACCGGCGCGGCCCCGGCCTGGGATTCAGCAGAACGCTGCCCGGTCACTTTTTTCTGGATGAATTCGAAAAACCGACGCACCGGCACGGCTTGTCCCCCCAGCGTGAACAGCGTTTTGCCGACCAGTGGGCCGTTCAGGTTCGGGGTAAATTTTCCGTCCGTCAGGCCCGGCGCGGGGGCGGCGAGCACTTCGTTGAGCACGGCGGGGTTTTCCGAAAACCCGTTTTCCTTCTTCAACCGCGCCAGCGTGACCTGCTTGCCCAGCGAGGAGCGCCCGTCGGCCTGCACTTTCTGCCGGATGACGCCCGAAAGCTGTTCGTAGGGTTCGAGGGGCAGTTTTTCGAGCAGTTTGACGATGTGCCAGCCGTAGGTAGTCTGGAACGGGGCCGAGTAGGCACCCACTTTTTTCAACCCAAACGAGGTGCTTTCAAACGGCCCGATCATCTGCCCCGTGCCGAAGGGTTGCAGCACGCCACCCGTGCTGCGCGACGTGGCGTCGTCGGTGTATTGCTTCACGACGCGCTCGAAGGGTTCGCCCCGCTGGAGGGCGGCGTGGGCTTCGTCGATTTTCGTTTTGGCCGCGGCTTGTTCGGGCTGCGCGGCATTGGGAGCCAGCCGCACGAGAATGTGCGCGACCTTGACCTTACCCTGGGCGGTGCGGCGGTCGTTGACCCGGATGAGGTGGTAGCCAAATTCCGTCCGGACGGGCATCGAAATTTTGCCCTTGTCGAGGCGGTAGGCGGCGCTTTCAAACGGATACACCATTTGTAGAGAGGTGAACCAGCCGAGGTTGCCGCCGTTCTGGCCGGCCGAAGCATCGCCCGAAGCCGCTTTGGCGAGGGTGGCGAAATCCTCGCCCTTCAGCAGGCGTTCGCGCAGGGCCATCGCCTTTTGGTAGGCGGCGAGGGTGTCGGCGGGGGCGGCACCAGCGGGAACGGAAACCAGGAGGTGCGAGGCGTTGATTTCTTCCTTCATCCGTTCGTAGGCTTCGCGGAGGAGGCCCTCGGTGGCGGCTTTATCGGTCAGGAACGACTGCGCGGCCTGCTGCCGGTAGGTGGCGAGTTCGTCGCGGAAGGCCTGGGTGGTGTCGAGGCCCCGGGCTTCGGCGGCGCGGACCTTGAGTTTGTAATTGACGAACAGATCGAGGTACTGCCGGGGCGTGGCCGTGCCGCCGGTGGTGTCGGCTACGAGCAGATTTTTCCGGTAAATCTGATTGAATTCGCCGACGGTGGTGGGTTTACCGCCGATGGTCAGCAGCACCGGATCGGGTGCGGACGAGGAAGGAGCCTGGGAAAAAACCGGCCTGAACGCCTGCGCGGCAAGGAGCAGGGTCAGGCAGCAAGATTGCAAACGCATTTGGGCCAAAAGGGGGTCGTCGGTTCCGTGAATAACCGGTTGGGCGACGGAAATATTGCCAAAAATAACGAAAAATGGTGGCTTGATGTGGGGCAGTTCACCAGAACCGCCCCACCGTCATCGCGTGACGCTCATCTCGTAGCGGATTTCATATTCATATCGTTCACCCCCGTGCCGACCTTCAAACTGAAGCTGCCGATGGTAACGCCGTGGGCCGGTGCGAAGTTGCTGGGGTGTGAGCGTAAACGTGTCGGTGCCGAGCACATCGTCGGCATCGAACTGCTGGACGAGGTTCAGGCCAATACCCGCCGCCTGGAGCGAGAGCAGCAGGTAGCCAATCGGGTTGGTGATTTCGGTCAGTTGCAGAAAGGTAGCCGCGCCCCCCGCCACCCCGGTCGCCTGCCTGATTTTGCCGACGAGGTCCTGGGCCCGCTGGTAGTCTTCCACCTCCACCAGGGCTACTGTAGCCACCAGTCGTCCGCCTTTGGGAACGGGCAGGTCGAGGGGCACGAAGCGCTCCGAACCGAACGTCTGCCCTCGCTTCACCCGCTCCACGCCCCAAGCCCCGTTGCGGGTGTCGAGCAACCGGTTCTGGGCGTCGTAGGCGCTCAGGGCGTACGCCAACAACGCCTCGTCGCGGCGGGTGAAGGTTTCTTCCAAATCGTTGGCTTTCAGGTGGGTGGGGCGAAGCGTGGCGGTGAACCTGGTGGGTTGGCAAGACGCGACCACGAGCGCAAGAACGAGAACCACCAATTTTACAGTGACGTGCATGGCGTTCAAACGAGCGGCTCCTGCTGGCTCAGGCAGTGGAAACTGCCCTGCCCCCAGATGATTTCGTCGGCCAGAAGGGGGATGATTTTTCTGTCGGAAAACGCTTTTTCCAAAATGTCAATCGCTGCCTGGTCGTGGGGATTGTTGAACACCGGCACGATGACCCCCGCGTTGCAAATCAGGAAATTGGCGTAGCTGCCCGGCGTGCGGAAGCCCTCCACAATCACCGCTTTCGGCATGGGCAATTCAATGACGTTGAGCGGCTTGCCGTTCAGCAAGCGCATGGATTTGAGCAGCCGCAGGTTCGTTTGCAGGGAATCAAAATTCTCGTCGTCCGGGTCGGTTTCCACGCAGGCCACCACAGTGTCGTCGTTTACAAACCGGGTGGTGTCGTCGATGTGCCCATCGGTATCGTCGCCCACGATGCCCCCTTCGACCCACAGCACCTGCTCCACGCCGTAAAAGTCGCAGAGGTAGCGTTCGATCTGGTCCTGGGTGAGGTGCGGGTTGCGGTTGGGATTGAGCAAGCAGGATTTTGACGTCAGCACCGTACCTGCCCCGTTGAATTCCACCGAGCCGCCCTCCATCACCACTCCGGGCGTCACGTGGGGCAAGCCGAGGTGTTCGGCAATCCGCAGAGGCAGGGCATCGTCGTCGCCGTAGGGCGGGTACTTGCCGCCCCAGGCGTTGTAATCCCAGTTGACGATCAGGCGCTCGCCCGTTTTCGGGTTGAGCAGAAACGCCGGGCCGTGGTCGCGGCACCAGGTGTCGTTGGTGGGGTGCACGAGGATGTCGATTTGAGAAAGCTCCACCCCCGCCTCGCCGAGCCAGCCGAGGATTTGGCGTTTCAGGTCGGCGTCGTTGGCATTGATGCGGACGCGTTCGCCCTGGCTGATGGCCTTGATGAACTCAATGTACTGGGGCCGCATCCGGGCCAGTTTGTCGCCCTGCCAGGAGTGGTCGTTGTGGGGGAACGTCAGCCAGGTGGCGATGTGCGGGTGCCACTCGGGCGGAAAAATAAAGCCTTGTTCGCGGGGAGTCACGGAGCGCGTAATCTGGTTTGGGGCCGCAAAGATAAAAGCGAAGGGCATGGGGCAGCGGAAAATCCTCGCGCCCCATGCCCTTCGCCCTACGCCGAAACGGACGCGGGTTCTTCAACCTCCGACCGCAGGTATTCCACGAAATACATGTCGACCTCACCTTTGTTTTTGGCGAAAATCTTGCCCCGGTGCGTGCAGGCAAACTGCTCCCGGATGAGTTCGAAGGTGGCCCCGGACACGTTGATTTTGCCCGCTTCGCCGCTGCTTTCCATGCGTGAGGCCACGTTGACGGTGTCGCCCCAGATGTCATAGGCAAATTTCTTTTCGCCCACCACCCCGGCCACAATCGGCCCGGTGTGGATGCCGATGCGGATTTCAAGGAGGGGTTTGCCCTCGCGGTCGCGCTCGCTCTGCCAGCTTTCCATGAATGCCTGCATAGCCTGGGCCGCCCGTACCACCCGGACGGGGTGCGAGGGGTCGGGGTCGGGTAAGCCTCCGGCGCACATGTACGAATCGCCGATGGTTTTGATTTTTTCCAGCCCGTACAAGCCCACGATGCTGTCGAAGGCCTTGAAGCAGTAGTCGAGGTCGGCCACGAGTTCCTGGGGCGTCATCACCTCGGCGATTTTGCTGAAGCCTTTGAAATCGGTGAACAGCACCGACACCTGGTCGTAGCTCTGGGTTTGGGCGAAGCCCTTCACCTTGAGTTCGCCGGCCACGGTAGCGGGCAGGATGTTGAGAAGCAGTTTTTCGGCCCGCTGCCGCTCCTGCTCGATGATGGCGTTTTTCTCGGCCAACTGGCGGTTGTACCGTTTCATGACCTGGAACCGGTTAAACAACCCCGCCGCCACACCCAGAATCAACAACACCCCGACGATGAGCAGGTTGCGCTCAGCCCGCTGCTGGCCGATTTCGGCTTCCTGTTGCTTCAACTGTGCCCGCTGTTGACCGATTTCGAGCGAGTCCTGGAGTTTGAGGTAAGCCAGTGAATCGAGGGCGATCTGCTGCCGGGCCAGGGTCAGGGCGGCTTTGGCTTGCTGCTCGGTCATGGTCGAGATCACCTGCTGCTGCGATTTTACGGCGGCACCGAGTTGGGCTTTGTCGGTAGTCAGGCGCTCTTTTTCGCTGGTAAGCTGCTGCTTGTCGGCGTCGAGGCGCTGGCGGGCGGCTTCCAGTTGCTCCCGCTCTTTATTGACCTCGGCGAGGCGCATGGCCATCAGGCGGTTTTCCTCCTGGGTGCGATCCCGGTCGCGTTTGGAAGCCTCGGCGGTAGCGGGAGCGTCGCCCTTCAGCACGCTGAGTTTGCGGTCGAAGTCGGCCACATCTTTGTTTTTGCCCCGGGCCTGGGCCAGGTCGCGCATCAGGAGCAGTTGCTGGCGAAGCTCGGTGGTGGTGCCGTTGGGCATGAGCAGGGCGTACCCCTGGTCGAGTTTTTCGGCGGCCTCCTTGCCGTCTTTTTGCTGCCAAAGTACCGAGGCCTGCTGGCGCAACGCGGCCACCCGACGGGGCACGTCGCCCCGGCTCTGGGCCAATTGGTAGGCCCGGTTGGCTTTGGCCAGGGCTTCGGGTAGTTTGGCCTCCTGCGCGTAGAGCGCCGACAATTCGATGAGCTTGTCAATCTGCGCCGAGGGCTGGGTGAGGTTGCGCAGGCGTTGCTCTTCTTGCAAAATCCGGTCGGACTGGGCCGTAGCCGCCACGCCTGTAAGCAGCAGCGCCAGCAGGACGTACAGGTGTTTCATGGGGTAGGTTGTAAGAAATTCGGTCGAACGGGGGTGGAACAAATGTAACGCACCGAACGGACATTTCAACCGTTCCCTACCCTACTCGCCTTTTTTGCCGTGCTTGCGGAAGGCCTGGATGAGTTGGTAGATGAAGTAGGCGATGAAGATGCGGCTGAGGCCTTCGACGAAGCGGGAAACGGTCGTTTCTTTCACCCCGCTCAGTTCCTCGGCCACGAAACCGGCGTCGTGGATGGGGTTGATGAATTCGAGCCAGTACGACCAGACCGTGAAGAAATACGTGAAGGAGGTTCCGGGCCAGATGCCCAGCGAGAGCAGATACACACCAAAAAAGGCCGCGCTGACGAGGAGCGTCATGCCCAGCCCCCGCTGCCAGCTTTGGCCGTGGTTGGTTGAAAATCGGTTAAGGCGCAGATTAAGTAATTCCCAGAAGTGCAGCCAGGAATTACGACGAGCTACGCGGTCCTGTTCCAGCGTTTTGATATACTCGTTCATCTGCTCGGCGAAGTACTCGTTGGCCGTGGTGGTGTCGCCCCGGTTTTCGTACACCTTGCGGAGTTGGCCGTAGCCGAGCCGCCGTTGTTCGGGGCTTTCGTGGGTGAGTTGGCGGGGAAACTGCGTGCCCGTCACGAACATGTCGGTGAGCTTGGCGCTTTCGAGGCGCAACTCGGCGGCTGAAAAATCGCAGCCAATCCAGGTGGTTTTGCCCAGGTCAGAGTTTTTGATGTGCAGATAAGGCGTAAATGCATGAGGTGATTCTCTAGTCTCACCTTTCTCGTTAACTTGGCAAAACGTTGTTGTTTTGACGGCGTTAAGCGTGATGTTGCCGTAGTTGAGAACGTTGGCGAATTCGATTTGATTAAAATTTATTCCATTTATTTGAATTACGTCATTTTCTTGCAAGATAACATCCTCCAATCGCAAGGTATTAATAGTACATTTTTTTGATCCTGAAATTAACTGCAAGAGTCGAACAGCATCCGGTTGAATAGAAAGCCAAAAATTATTTATAAATAAAGGTGAGATAACATGAATTAATATCCTTTTAAAGATTCCACCTAAAATTCTTAAATTTCCTGAAACCACGCCACCAAAAATTCCAAAACCTTTTGAAAATTCTCCAGCTTGAATTATAAAATCATTAAAATTACACTCGTCATATAAAGAAAAATTATGCAAAAAAGTACCTCCTTTTATAACAAATGGTTTATGAAAACTCGCTCCAGAAATATGAAAAAAGTTTGAAAATTTTCCTCCCGATATCTCAAATGCACCAAGAAAGTTGCCTTTAGATATTGTAAAAGTAGCACGATATTCACCACCATCTATTAAAAAAATATTTGCAAATCTTCCTCCCGTAATTACTACTTTGTCTAAAAAAACGCCTCCTGAAATATTCAAGCCCATAAAAATACATTCATCCAAAATGAAAAAGTTAAAGATAAAAGGTTCACCTGTTATTTTTAACGACTGTGTTATACATTGCCCACAAAAAACAAGATTTTCATTAAAATGTCCGCCTGAGATTAAAAAATCGTTATCGAATTTCGAATCAACGATTTTAAAATCGCCTCCAAAAGTTCCATCCTCAATAAATGGCCCATACATGAAAGAGCTATTAGATATACTAACTGAGTTAAATTTACTTGAATTTCTAACAATAAGTGAATTAAATATTTTCACATTGTCTATATCTAAAGATTTCAAAAAATTGCAATTTTCAATAACAAATAATCCAAAAATATTTCCACCAATTACAACATTATCATAAAACATAACATTTTTGAGTAAAACATCACCAAATTTTGTCTCGCTTGAAATCGAAAGCACACACTTAAAGACACCACTTGTTACATGAAAATTATTAAATTCATTTTTTCCAAAAAATTTTATAGGCAATTTTGGCAGAAAGAACGAGTCGTCAAGTAAAATATCTTCGACGAGTTTTACCCCAGTGAAAACAATTCCTTGAGCTTCTCCCTCAAGAATTGGATAAAACATTTCGTATCCTGAGGTATTACGTTTTTTCTCTTCTAAAATCTCAATAAACTCCTGAGCAGTCAATTCGCGTAGAGATTGTTCGATGGGGATATTAACTTCATCCATGAAAGCAAATGAGTATGAGTGAGTCCGCCAAGATAAGCATTCGCACTTATTCAAAAAACAGCCTACTCTTGCTCCAATGCTAACCCATGCCGTAGGTTTGCTGCTCTAACCTTTGACTTATGACCATTTTTACCGTAAATCTGCGCGCAACCCGGGTCACAATTTTGCTTGCGCTGGCCATCCTGGCGGGCTGTTCGCCCAAAAATGAAGATACCACCAATCAACTCGCCAGCACGAAATGGCAATTTGTGCGGGCCACGGGCTTCACCACCGTGACGCTCGACCCCTCGGCGAGCATTTACACGACCACCCAGAACCTCGACCTCGCCAACCAGGAGCCGTTTAAAACCCAAAAGCTGATTTTCTTCGACGACAGCCGCTATGGGGGCATCGTGCCCCTGTCGCTCACCGGGCCGGTGGCCTCGACGGGCACGTACACCGTGGAAGGGAAAAAGGTGCGGTTCACGTTCGATTACAAAGGATACCGCGACCTACCCAACGACACCCAGGGCCTCACGCCCGACCCGAAGCACACGACGGCCATTCTCCAGGCCACCCTCCGCTCCGACGACGAACTGGAGTTGCTCCAGGATGCCCCCGCCTTGCAGGAAATGGAAACCCTCAACCAACCCGACGAGGCCAAGCGGGCGATTTACGTGAAATCGACCGCGACGTACATTTTCCGGCGGGTGCGGTGAGGCTACTCGTCGATGAACCGCCGCGTGATGGGCGCGTAGGAGTCGATGCGCCGGTCGCGGAAGTAGGGCCAGGTGGTGCGGATGCGGTCGGAAACGCCCAAATCCAGCGTTTCGACGTGGACGACCTCCTCGTCGTGCGGGGCCAGGTAGAGCAAACTGCCGTGGGGTTTGGCGATAAAACTGCCCCCCCAAAACTGCTGCTCCACCTCGCGGCCCACGCGGTTGACGGCCACCACGTACACGCCGTTGGCCACGGCGTGGCTGCGCTGGATGGTCTGCCAGGCGTCGTACTGCTCGCGGTTTACCTGCTCGTCGGTTTCATTCACGTCCCAGCCGATGGCGGTGGGGTAGAACAGAATTTCGGCCCCCATCAGCGCCGTGATGCGGGCGGCTTCGGGATACCACTGGTCCCAGCACACGAGCACGCCGATTTTCGCAAACTTCGTATCGAAGACTTTGTAGCCCAGGTCGCCGGGGGTGAAGTAGTATTTTTCGTAATACCCGGGGTCGTCAGGGATGTGCATTTTGCGATACTTGCCCAGGTACGTGCCGTCGGCGTCGAGCACGGCGGCGGTGTTGTGGTACAGCCCGGCGGCGCGTTTCTCGAACAGCGAGGCCACGATGACCACGCCCAGTTCCTTCGCCAGCGCCCCCAGCCGCTCCGTGGACGGGCCGGGAATGGCCTCGGCGAGGCTGAAGTTGTGGGGGTCTTCCACATCGCAGAAGTAGAGCGAGCGGAACAACTCCTGCAAACACACGATCTGCGCGCCCTTCGCGGCGGCTTCGCGGGTTTTTTCGATGGCTTTTTCGAGGTTGGCCTCCACGTCGGGCGAACAACTCATCTGGACGAGGCCGACGTTGACGGATTTTTGGGTCATTGGTTTTTCGTTTGTTGCTTGTGGGTTTAACCACAGAGTCAGCAGAGTTAAAACACAGAGTTCGCAGAGTTTTTTCCTCCGTGTCCTCTGTGCTTCAAACTCTGTGGCCTCTGTGGTTAAAAAATTTCACCAGCCGGTCTCCCGCTCCATCACCGCCACGTCGAGTTTCTGGTCGTTCATGCAGCGGTGGTGGCGGAGGGGGCAGCGGTCGTAGCCGATTTTTGAACAGGGACGGCACCACAGGCCGTTCACTTCCCAGACTACTTTTTCGGTCGCGTAGGGGTACATGCCGAAGGGAATCACGGTGTTTCCCAAAATAAAAACAACGCGTTTTTTCAGCGCCGCTGCCACGTGGGCCAGGCCCGTGTCGTGGGCGTACACGAGTTGGGCCTGTCGGATGATCGAGGCCGATTGGTTGAAGTTGAAGCCTCCGACGGCGTTAAAAATCAGTGGATTTTTCAAGGCTTTAGTGATGCCCTGCGCGTTCGCCTCGTCCACCTTCCCACCCAGCAGCACAAGCGGGCGGCGAATTTTCCCGCACAGTTCAATCATTTTCGGCAGGGGCAATTGCCGCGTGGCCTGCTGCGCCCCGATGGCGTAGGCCACGTAGCCCCGGCGGTGCGTTTCGGGTAAAACTTCCAACGAGACTTCGTCGGCGGGAGGAATGAAAAAATCCTGCCCCTGCCCATCGTTTTTTACTCCGAACCGCGCGACGGTGGCCAGAAAGCGGTCGCTGGCGTGGACACCCTTCGGCAGCACGTTGATTTTAAATGCCGTGAGCAGGTATTTTTTCAGATTGAGCTTGTCGAACCGGTACGTCGGTACGGGCTGCATGGCCCGGCCCAGCCGCCAGGTGCGGAGGTTGTTGTGGAGGTCGATGACCACGTCGTATTTTTCTTCGTCGAGTTGCCGGGCCAGGTCGGGGATGCTCTCGCCGAGGCCGAAAACCTTGTCCACGTAGGGATTCGACTCGACCAGAAACCGGTACTGATTCTTCGTGGTGAAATGCACCACCGAGCCGGGTACCTGCTGCTTGAGGCACCGCACGACGGGCGTGGTCATGACGATGTCGCCGATGGAGGAGAAGCGGAGGAGGAGGAATTTCAACGTTGGAAAATTGAGCGACAAAGATACGCGCCCGTTCACGCCTTGCGGGCCTTCCGTTCAGCGAGAAACCTGGTCATCTCCTCCCGTCCCAACGCGTTGAAGGTCATTTCCCGCGTCAGGCCGCCCTTGCGGGCCACGTCCACGCCGTAGTGCATGTTGAGCAGGCCGCCGGGGCTGTGGGCGTCGGGGTTGATGGCGATCATGACGCCTTTTTCGAGGGCGTAGGGAATCCAACGCCAGTCCACGTCGAGGCGGTAGGGGTCGGCGTTGAGTTCGAGCACCACGCCGTTGGCGGCGCAGGCGTCGATGATGCGGCGGTGGTCCACCGGGTAGCCGGGGCGCGAAAGCAGCAACCGACCGGTCATGTGGCCCAGGATGGTCGTGTACGGGTTTTCGATGGCCCGCAGGAGGCGCTGTTCGGCTTTTTCCTGGCTCATCGTGAGGTTGGAATGCACCGAGGCAACCACGTAGTCGAAGGTTTTCAGCACCTCATCCGGGTAGTCGAGGGAGCCGTCTCCGAGGATGTCGGCTTCGATGCCTTTGAACACGGTAAAATTCAGCCCTTCGGCGGCGAATTTCCGGTTGAGGTCGTCCACTTCTTTTTGCTGGCTGAACACCTGGTCTTCGCTCAGGCCCTTGGCGTAGGTGGCTGACTTTGAATGGTCGGCGATGCCGAAGTAGTCGAGGCCCATTTCCAGCGCCGCGCGGGCCATTTGCTCAACGGTCGCCTTGCCATCCGACCAGGTGGAGTGGTTGTGGACGGTGCCGCGAATTCCGTCAAGTGAAATTAATTGAGAATTGAGAATTGAGAATTGAGAATTGAATTCGCGGTCACCTTCGCGCAGTTCCGGCGAGATGTACGGCAGGCCGAGGGCGGCGTAGAGACTTTCTTCCGATTCGACGGGGGCGGTGGTGGCGCGCTGGTAGAGCGTCTGGCCGCCGACGGCGTGGGCGAGGTGCCCTTCGCTGGCCGAACGCACGAACACCTGCCCCACGAAGCGGTCGGGCGCGGCGGCGATGATTTCGACGGGAATTTTCCGGTCCACGAAGCCGCCGCGCCAAACGAAGGGCGTGGAGGTTTTTTCTTCCTGCTGCAAAAATTCCTGCTTGTTGAGGAACCGCTGCATCGCCAGCGGGTCCGTCGTGCCGACCACGAGCTGGATGCTGCCGACCACTTCGTTGCGCCGCCGCACGTCGCCCACGATTTCCACCTGATCGAACTCCGTTTCGAGGGCGTCGTAGAGCACCTGGGCCAGGGCTTCGCCCTGATTCATGCGGAGTTTGGCAGCGCTTTCCCCCAGAAACCGCAGGTTGGTCAGGATCGTCTGCTGGACTTTTTCGCCGAAACCCTTCAGCGAAGCCACCTCACCCGCCTCGGCGGCTTTGAGCAGTTTATCGAGGTCGTCGATGCCCAGTTCGAGCCAGAGTTGGCGGATTTTTTTCGGACCGATGCCTTTGATCCGGAACATCTCGACCACGCCAGGCGGGGTGCGGGCGAGCAACTCGTTCAGTTCCTTCAACTCCCCCGTCCGGCGGATTTCGTCGATTTTTGCCGCCAGACTTTGCCCCACGCCCGACATCCGGGCCAGTTCCGCAACGGGCAACGTGGCGAGGTTGGCCGTGGATTTGTCGAGGGCGTAGGCGGCGTTCTGGTAGCTGCGCACCTTGAACTCGTTTTCGCCATGGAGTTCGAGGAGTTTGCCGGTCAGTTCGAGGAGTTCGAGGATGTCGTCGTTGGACACGGGGATACTGAGTGACTGAGTGATGGAGTGACTGCGTGATTTTCCTCCCCACCCGGGGCGGTTTCACTTGCTTCAAAACTACGGTGAAATGTTCACGGGGGAAAATCGGGGGTTTGCGCCCGGTTTGGCGGGGTTTGTCGGGAAAACCGTGCCGGGGCCGGCGGACGGCCGTTGCTTTGGGCCATCGAATCAAACACACCAACTTCCATGAACCCCACCACCCCCGACCGCGACGACATGCTTTGGCAGCAGGCGCGGCAACGCGTTTCCCTCCGTCGGCATGCCCTCACCTCCCTGGTGCTGATTGCCTTCCTCACCGCCGTGTGGTACCTCACCGGCCCCCGCTTCGTATTCTGGCCTGCCTGGGCGGCGCTGGGCATGGGCATTGGCCTGCTGGTGCGTGCACTGCGGACGTACTTCCCGGAGGTTGGTTCGGTCGAGCACGAATACCAAAAACTCGCCGAAAAGTCATCAAAGTGAACCTGAATTTTCCCAACTTTCCCTCGTCTTAAACCCCTCAAACTCATGTCCCGTTACGAGTATTACCCCGTCCCCGAAGGCAAGGACCCGTACCTCTGGCGCAAGGCCCAGATGCGGGCTGCGTTCAAAGCCCACGCGTTGGCCTTCGTGCTCGTCAATGTGTTTTTGGTTGGCGTCTGGTACTTCACCGGCCCCTACGCAGGCCGCGACGTGTACTTCTGGCCCGTCTGGCCCCTGCTAGGCTGGGGCATCGGCCTGGCCTCGCACGGCTTCGCGGCCTACAGTTCCGGCGCGGAAAACGCCGTGGAGCGGGAGTACCGGAAGCTTTCGGAAAAGTAGCTCCGACCGCAGACGCGTAGTCCTCCGGTCGGAGTTCGACGGAACGTCGAAATGGGCCAGTAACGCCGCTCAGACCGGTTCGACCTATCGGTCGAACTCCGACCAGAGGCCTACGCGTCTGCGGTCGGAGCTACACGGCGACTGGCGCTTTGATGGCGGGCCAGGGGTCGTAGTTTTCGAGGGTAAAATCCTCGTACCGGAAGGCAAACAGGTCGCGCACGGCCGGGTTGAGCCGCATCGTGGGCGAGGGCCTCGGGGTGCGGCTCAACTGCGTTTCGACCTGCTCCAGGTGGTTGAGGTACAGATGCGTATCGCCGCCGGTCCAGATAAATTCTCCCGGCAGCAGGTCGGTCACCTGCGCGACCATCATCGTCAGCAGGGCGTAGCTGGCGATGTTGAACGGCACGCCGAGAAATACGTCGGCGCTGCGCTGGTAAAGCTGGCAGGAAAGCCTACCCCTATGTTCCCCCTTGAGGGGGTCGGGGGGTGCGACGTAGAATTGAAACAGTGCGTGGCAGGGCGGAAGCGCCATGCTGGGTACGTCGGCGGGGTTCCAGGCGCTGACGATCAGGCGGCGGGAGTCGGGATTTTTCCGGATCATGCTCACCACGTCCGCAATCTGGTCGATGACCCGCCCGTCGGGGGCGGCCCAACTGCGCCACTGCTTGCCGTACACGGGGCCGAGGTTGCCGTCGGCGTCGGCCCATTCGTCCCAGATGCTCACGCCCGCCTCCTTCAGGTACCGGATGTTCGTGTCGCCCTGCAAAAACCAGAGTAATTCGTGGATGATCGAGCGGGTGTGGACTTTCTTCGTCGTCAGAAGGGGGAAGCCTTCGGCCAACTCGAACCGCATCTGGTAGCCGAACACGCTGAGTGTGCCGGTGCCGGTGCGGTCGGTTTTGCGGGTGCCGTGGGCCAGAATGTGGCGGAGGAGGTCGTGGTATTGCTTCATTTTTTGGGGATCGGGGCGTGAGTGGCGGCTTTTGTGGCCTCGGCTTCTTTTTGCTTTCTCAGTTCGGGTGCCACCACCAGGAAACCGTACAGCCCCCCGATCATCACCGCCACCAAGCCGATAGAAATTATCGACAGCACCGTCGCCGTGGCGGCCCGCCACGAGGCTCCCCATGCTCCCACTTTGCTTCTGAACAGTTGGGAAAACGCCCACATCGTGTAGACAAAACCAGCGATCATCGAAACGGATTGAATCACGGAATTGGTCCCCGCCGTGCCCCCAATCCACTTGTAGCAGAAAATCGTCACCAGGTTGATGAGGATCCCAACATTTGCCAAAAAGGTATTGGTAACCAAATGTTCCGGGTAATTCAATCCTTTTTTTCTGAACATCAGCCAGGTGAACAGCGACGTTACGGGCAGCATCAAAATCTGAATGAGGTTCATGTACTTTTCAGCGAAGGCGTTTGTGCGTGCCTGAAACTCATTCACCCTGGCGGAACCTCCGCTCACGTCGCCGGTGACTTCCCGCATGGACCTCTGGGTCTCCTCCATCAGGCTCATGTCCAGGCTATGCAATACAAACGTCACCACTGCGCCGAGCAGCAACACCAACGCCAGCGGCCGGTAATGCTTCACCCGTTTTCCCTCTAAAAACTCCCGAATGGTGTAACCGGGGCGGGTGAACAGTTCCTTGATCGTGAACACGATCCCGTGATCGACGTGCCAGACGCTGTGCGGGATTTCGTGCCCAATGTAGTGCCAGTTGATGCGGTGGGTATCGGCCCGCTGCCCGCAGGCGGGGCAGTATCGGCCTTCGTAGCGGTGGCCGCAGTTTTTGCAGGCGACGGTGGTTTCGGGGACGTGCAACGTGGAAGATTCCTTCACGCCAACGAGTTGGGTCATGGGGCAGGTGATTTTCCCCGAAAATTAGGCAACGAACGCAAAAAAGCCTTCCGGCGGGGAAGGCTTTTTCGGCGAAAGTCGGGTCGGCGTCAGGCTTTTTTCCGAACCGGTTTGGCGTCGGCTTTGGCCACTTTTGCCGTGGCCGTTTTGGCTTTCGGCTGGCAGCACGACGAGGCCGTGGTCATTTTGGCGCAGCAGGAGGCTTTTTTTGCGGTGCCCTTGCCGCCGTCGGCGAACGCCGCTCCGCTCACAAGCGCGGTGAGGGAGAGGGCGAAAAGAATTTTTTTCATGCGGGTGCAGTCGTTGAGAATTGAAATTAAAAAGTACATAAACCGAGTTTGCTCCAGCTACGGTCATGAAATTTCAAATGAACTCGTGATTTCCGCCGTCGGGGCGAGTTGAGCGGTCGCCGAGCAGTATTTTTCCATCGAAAGCTGAATGGCCCTCGCCACTTTTTCGGCCTGCACCTCGCCGCCGAGGGTGTAGTGGAGGTGGATTTTGCGGAAGGGCGTCATTTCGGTGCCTTCGATTTTTTCGCGTTCGCCTTTCACTTCAATTCGAAAAGTGGTGACGGCCTGCCGCTGTTTTTTCAAAATCAGCAGCACGTCGATGCCCGTGCAGCCGCCGAGGCCCATCAGAAGCATTTCCATCGGGCGGGCACCGAGGTTGTGGCCGCCGGTTTCGGGCGAGGAGTCCATGTCGACGGTGACGCCCGCCGTGCCGGTGGCTTGAAAATGAAACGCGTCGTCCACGCGGACGATGTTGACGTGCATGGTGCTCATGGGGAAAGTCGATAGTCGTTAGTCGTCAGTCGACAGCGGGTTGAAAGTTGGCGGGGCAAAGATTGGGGTTTTTGGGGGAAGGATTTACATTTGATGCCCACCGATTAACCGGTTTCCCACCGAAGACGTGCCGCGCCACCGCGTGGCACGACGCGCACGCCACCCACCATGCAGCAACACCGCTACCTTTCCCTCGACGTGTTCCGGGGCCTGACCATCGCCGGGATGATTCTGGTCAACACCCCCGGCAACGGCAGTTTTACCTACGCACCTCTCCAGCACGCGACCTGGCACGGCTTTACCCCCACCGATTTGGTGTTTCCGTCTTTCCTGTTCATCGTGGGTGTAGCCATGCGGTTTTCGTTCAAAGCCTACGACTACCGGCTCACGCCCGCGCTGCGGAACAAAATCCTGAAGCGGGCCGGGTTGATTTTTTTGATTGGCTACCTCGTTCACACCTTTCCGTACTACAACCTCAACCTCAGCCACCTGCGCTTCCTGGGCGTGTTGCAGCGGATTGCGCTCTGCTACCTGGGGGCTTCGTTCTTGGTTTTGCTCCTGCCCACTCAACGGTTGCTGTTCGCGTCGCTGGGCATTCTGCTCGGCTACTGGTTCGTGCTCAGCCTCTTCGGCGATTACGAACTGACCACCAACGCCGTGCGCCGCCTCGATCTCTGGCTTTTCGGCCCCAACCACCTCTACCACGGCGAGGGCATTGCTTTCGACCCCGAAGGGCTGCTGAGCACGTTCCCGGCAATCGTGACCGTCGTGCTGGGTTACCTCACCGGCGAGGCCATCCAGCGAGCCGACGACAAGGACAAGCTTACCGTGGCGCTCGTGCTGTGGGGACTGGCGCTGGTGGTGACGGCGCTGGGGTGGAACCTGGTTTTTCCCATCAACAAGAAACTCTGGACGAGTTCGTACGTGCTGCTTTCGGCGGGCCTCGACCTGCTCATCCTGCCCGTGCTGATCTGGGCCATCGATGTGAAAGGCTGGAAAGGAGCGTGGACGCTTTTTTTCGTCGTTTTCGGAGCCAACAGCATCGTGGCCTACGCGTTCTCTGAAGTGCTGGCCATCCTGCTCTGGAGCATCCCGGTGACGGAGGCCAACGGCTTCGGCACCAGCCTCTACGAGTGGTTGTACTGGCACGCGTTTCAGCCCGTTTTCGGCAATTACCCCGGTTCGCTCGCTTTTGCCCTGGCGTTCGTGGGACTCTGCTGGCTGGTGTGCTACGGGCTATACCGACGGGGGGTGTTTTTGAAGGTGTGATGGTCAGAATCAGGATAGCCAGGAAAATAGGATAAGGAGGATGAAGTTTAAAAACTTGCATTTCCATCCTGTTCCTCCTGTTTTCCTGGCTATCCTGATTCTGACGACCATTACTTCACCAGCAACGCCGCCCCGAACACGCCCGCGCTGTCGCCGAGGGCGTTTTGCACGACGAGCACGTCGGGCCTGGGGTTGAACACGTACTTCTTCAGCCGTTCGACGCCCTCGGTGTAGAGCAAATCGACGTTGGACACGCCCCCGCCCAGCACGATGACGTCGGGGTCGAGGATGTTGATGACCGTCGAAAGCCCCCGCCCGAACTGCGTCAGCAGAAACTCGATGGTTTCGGCGGCGGCGGGGTCGGTGCCCGCTTGGTGCCGCTGGAGAATTTCGGCCAGCGTCCGTTTCTCCCCGCTTCGTTTTTCGTAAAATCGCTGAAGCGCCGGGCCGGCGATGTGCTGCTCCACGCAGCCCCGCTTGCCGCAGTAGCACCGCTCGTCGGTGGGATGCAGGAAAATGTGCCCCCACTCGCCCCCAATGCCTTGCCGCCCGCCGATGACCCGCCCGTTGACCACCACGCCCCCGCCCACGCCCGTACCCAGGATCACGCCGAACACCACCCCGGCCTCGGGCTTCACCTTCGGCACGGCCCCGGCCAGGGTCTCGGCCAGGGCGAAGCAGTTGGCGTCGTTGGCCAGGCGACAGGGCACGCCGAGGCGGGCCTCCAGGTCGCGGTGCATGGGGCGGCCATTCATGACCACCGTGTTGCAGTTTTTCATCGTCTGCGCAACCGGGTCGAGCACGCCGGGCGTGGCGAAACCGACGGCCGCCGGGCGTTCACCCAACTCGTCGGCCACCTGGTCAACGAGGGTTCCGATCTGCGAAATGATGTGTTCGTAGCCCCGGTCGGCCTCGGTGGGCAGGCGGCGGCGCAACTTGACGGACTGAAGGTTGTCGGCATCCAGCACGGCGCACTCGATTTTGGTGCCGCCGAGGTCGATGCCCCAGAGAAAAGGCATTTTAAGTGGAAAGTGTAGAGTGGAAAGTGTAAAGTCCGACAAAGAAAAACACTTTACACTTTCTTCCACTCTACACTTTCTACTCATCTCCGGTTATCGCTCCCCTCCAGCATGCTCAGGTAGCTGAGGTAGCGGCTGGGGGCGATGTCGCCGATTTCGACGGCGTCGAGCACGGCGCAGCCGGGTTCGGCCACGTGGAGGCAGTTGTGGAAGCGGCACTCGTTGAGCCGGTCACGCATTTCGGGGAAATAGTGGCTGATTTCCGCTTTTTCCATGTCGATCAGGCCCAGTTCCTTGATGCCCGGCGTGTCGATGAGGAAGGTACCGGGGGCGATTTCAAACATCTCGGCGAAGGTCGTCGTGTGGACACCCTTGTTGGCGTAGGTCGAAACCTCCGAGGTGCGCAACTCAAGGTCGGGCGCGATGGCGTTGACCAGCGAGGACTTTCCCACCCCCGAGTGCCCCGCCAACAGCGACACTTTCCCGGCCAGCAGTTCCCGAAATTGCTCCACCCCTTGCCCTGTTTCGACCGAGGTCAGCAGCGTACCATAGCCGAGTTTGCGGTACATCGCGGCGATGTCGGCCTGTTGTTCGCCGAAGGCTTCGCCGAGCAAATCCTGCTTGTTGAACACCACCGTGGTCGGAATGCGGAACGACTCCGCCGTGACCAGAAACCGGTCGATGAACCCCAGCGAGGTGCGCGGGAAATCGAGCGTGGCGATGAGCACGGCCTGGTCGAGGTTGGCCGCCAGGATGTGTGCCTGGGCCGTTTTGTGGACCGACTGCCGGATGATGTAGTTTTCGCGGGGCGCGATGGCGGTGATGAGGGCCGTGTTTTCGGCTTCGTCTTCCAATTCCATTTCCACCCGGTCGCCGACGGCGATGGGGTTGGAGGTTTGCAGCCCCCTGATTTTGAATTTGCCCTTCAGCCGACCCCGGTACACGTGTCCGTCCGCGTCGTCGCGAACGTCGTACCAGGAACCGGTGGAGCGGAGAACCAAGCCGTTCATTGGGAAAAATAGGGTGATTTACAATCGTTTCAGCACCAGCATTCTGAATTCCATCGCCTGCCTGCCGGGTATATCCGTGGCTTTCATCGTAAGCGTGCCCCGGCCTTTTTGGAGGTGAATCCGGCCCAGGGCCAAGGGTCGAAAATCCTTGACGTACGATTCGATGCGCGGCACGCGGTCGTGCTCGGCTCCGCGCAGGGGCGGGTCGTGGGCCTCGGTGATCCGGGCCGTCACCTGGTCGTTGCCGAGCGAAAGCCGCACCGTGCTGCCCACATCGGCCGCGGGGCAGGCGTAGTAAATTTCCGCCTCGAAATCGCCGGTTTCCTGCACGTCCACGTCCCAGGTGAGGGCGTCGTCGGTGCTTTTCCATTTCGTGAAAAACGTGCTGTTGGGGTGGCGGTTCGAGCGTTGAATTCCGCCGTGACCGTGCGCATCGCGGGCGGGCAGTTGGGTGAACCGGTGGGCCGGGTGCCCCACGGGGAAGGGCAGCCCTTCCGACGAAAGCCCCGTCAACACGTCCCGTTTCCAGTCGGCCACGGCCTGTCGCAGGCGCGCGGCTTCGTCGGGATGGCGGTCGGTTACGTCGGTGGTCTGGGCGGGATCGGCATCGAGGTCGTAAAGCTTGTTGGTGTGATCCAGGCGGTAGCGCTGGGTACGCACGCTCACCCGGCCGCCCCAGTGCGCAAAGCGCATTCGGTTGGGGTCAGCGGGGGCCTGGCCCAGCAGGTCGGGCTTGAGGCTCACCCCGTCGAGGGGTTTCGGAAACGCGGCCTGAATGCCCGCCAGGTCCACCAGCGTCGGCAGCAGGTCGATGGCTCCCGCGACGGTTTGTACCCGCGCACCGGGTCGGATGGTTTTTGGAAACTGCATCAGCAGCGGTGAGCGCACGCCCCCCTCGTCGGTCGAGCCTTTGATGCCTTTCATGCCCCCATTCCAGCGCAGGGCGTTGGGGCCGTTGTCGCAGAAATACAGCACGATGGTGTTTTCCTCCAGGCCCAGTTCCCGCAGCCTCCGCATCACCCGGCCCACGTTGGCGTCGATGTTTTCGCACATGGCCAGGGCCGCGCGGGTGAAAGTCACGTCTTCTTTTTCGGGTTGGGAAGCCCGCATTTCCAGCGGCTTGTCTTTGAATCGTTGCCAGTCCGCGTCGGGCACCTGCATGGGCGAGTGGGGCGTGTTGAAAGGCAGGTAGAGCAGAAAGGGGGTGCGTTGATTTTTTTCCAGAAACTGAAGGGCGTGCTCGGTGAAATCGTCGGCGGTGAAGCCCCCGCCCTGCACCACCCGGCCGTTGTGTTCGAGCGGCGGACTGAAGTAATCGCCCCAGTGCCCGGAGCAAAAGCCGTAAAATTCGTCGAAGCCCCGCCCATTCGGGTGGTAGGGGTACTGCATGCCGCTGTGCCATTTACCGAAGGCCCCGGTGGCGTAGCCCGCCCGCTTGAACACGTCGGCGAGGGTGGTTTCGGCGAGGCTGAACCGCTCGCCGCCTTCCGACGTGCTGACCACCCCGCTGCGGGGGTGGTAGCGCCCGGTGAGCAGCTCGGCGCGGGTGGGTGAGCAAACGGGCTGCACGTAGAACCGCTCAACCTGCGCCCCGTTGCGCCCGATTTGGTCGATGTGGGGGGTGCTCAGGTTGCGGTTGCCGCTGATGCTGAGGTCGCCCCAGCCCTGATCGTCGCTGAGGAAGATGACCACGTTGGGCCGGGTTTGGGCAAAACCGCTCAGGCTGAACAGAAGGAAAACGAGGTAACGCATGGGAGAAAAAAATTTCCTTGAAAATCACAACCGCCGCAGAATCACCTGGTACGGCCCCAGTTCGGTGCCGTTGGCCGAAAGCCCCACCCGCAGGTCGGATTCGCCGGCGGGCAGGCTGACCCCGTCAAACCGCCCCCGGCGGCCATCGTCCAACAGTACGCCTGTCCAGGTCTGGCCGAAGCCAGTCAGCGTAAGGGCGTGACCGGGGAGCGGTTTTTCCAGAATCACGTCCACGGTGTAGCGGGCCGGTTGGCGGCTGCTAATTTTCCATACCCCCTGCGTGCCCCAGCCCGTGCCCTGGGTCAGGTGCCATTCCTGGCGGCTGAGGCGGGTGGTGGTTTCGGCCCGGCTGCCGAGCACGATGCGGGGCTTGGCGTAGTTGTCGGGGCGGGTGCTGGACACGTCGTCGTACCAGCGGCGGTAGTCCGTTTTCATGCGTTCCAGCACGGCGGGTTGAGTGGCGGCAAGGTTGGTGGTTTCGGTGGGGTCGGCCCGCACGTCGTACAACTCGAAGGCGGTGCCGTCGGCGCTGAGGAGTTTGTAGCGCTCGCCCCGAGCGGCAAAATTGACGAAGGGTTGCGGCACGTCGCCCCGGTGCCATTGCAGGTAGAGCGTGCGGTCGGGCCAGGCGACGGCCTCGCTCCGGAGCAGGGGCAGAAAACTGTGCCCGTCGATGGTCCGGTCGGTGGGCGGGCGGGTCCCGGCAGCGGCCAGGAGCGTGGGCGTCAGGTCGATGTGCGCCACGGGCACATCGCTGGCAAGCCCCGCTTTGATTTGGCCCGGCCAGCGGATGAAAAACGACGTGCGGATGCCCCCGTCGTGCACCTGCCCTTTCATGCCCCGCATGGTGCCCACGTAGCGGCGGGTGTTGGGGCCGTTGTCGGTCATGAAAATCACGATCGTGTTGTCGTCAATTCCCCATTCAGTCAGTTTCTGCATCAGTCGGCCCACGTTCTGGTCGATGTTTTCGATCATAGCAAACACCCGCGCTACGGCGTCGGTGCGTTCGGCCATTTTGCCTTCGGGCGGAGGCAGCACGGCGTTCAGGTCTTTGCCCTGGTATTTTCGGAGCAGGTCGGCGGGCACGTCGTCGAACGGGTCGTGGGGAGCGTTGGGAGCGATGTAGGCGAAAAACGGTTTTTTCCGCCGGACGGCTTTTTCCATGAAACCGAGGGCTTCGCCGAAGTACACGTCGGTGCAGTAGCCTTTGGTCGGCGTGGGCTGGCCGTTGCGGAAGAGCGTCACGTCGGTGTAGCGGCGCCCGTTTTCGAGCAGGTCGGAAGGCTGGGCCAGCCCCCCGCCGAAATGCACCAGGGCCTCGTCGAAGCCCTGATCGATGGCCCGCAGGGGGTAGCAGTCGCCCAGGTGCCACTTGCCGAACACGCCGCTTTGGTAGCCCCGGGGTTTGAGCAATTCGGCGAGGGTCAGTTCGTCGGGGCGCATCATCGAGCGGCCGATGTAGGTATCCACCACGCCGGTGCGGTAGTTGTAGCGACCCGTGAGCAGGCTGGCGCGGGTGGGACTGCACACGGGGCTGACGTAAAACTGCCGCATCTGGGCGCTTTGCCGGGCCAGGGCGTCGAGGTGAGGCGTTTCGATGACGGGGTTGCCCGTTGCACCCAAATCGCCGTAGCCCTGGTCGTCGGTCAGGATGAGGACGATGTTGGGCGGATCGGTCGGGGCGGACTGCTCGTGCCGGGGTTGAATGGGCGCAACGGCCGTGACCCCGGCAACTCCCGCCAGGAGGAAAAAAGACAGCAGGTTCCGGTTCATTGGTTTCGTCGTGTGAGACTTTCCACTCGTTACGGGTGTTGCACCCGTCTCGCCCAAGCCATCACCCGCTCCGTCGCGCCAAGGTTGGCCCGCACGTAAGCGGCGGCGCGGGTGGCGAGTTCCCGGCGGCGGGGTTCGTCGGCCCGAAGGTCGGCAAAAATTCGGGTCAGTTCCGCGCCGTCGGCCACGGCAAAGGCGCAACCGAGGGCGAGCAGGTCGTGGGCTTCCTGAAACTTGCGGTAATTTTTGTTCCCGAAAAAAATCGGCATGCCGTACACGGCGGCTTCGAGGGTGTTGTGCAGGCCGTCGCCGTAGGCTCCGCCGATGAAGGCGTAGTCGGCGTACTGGTAGAGCGAGGCGAGCATCCCGACGTTGTCGATCCAGAGGATTTCAGCCGTTTCAACGGCTTCGGGCGTGGCCTGCGAGTACCGTACCGACGGCGCGTCCACCTCCGCCCGCCAGCGGTCGATCTGGTCGGAGTTGATTTCGTGGGGAGCGATGAGGAGTTTGAAGCGGTCTGCCGCGCGGTTTGAAGGTTGAAGGTTGAAAATGGTTCGTTGCTCCCACCAACTTTTAATCACCTCCCAATCGTCCGGCCAAAGCGAGCCGACCACGAAAAGTTGCGCCTCGCCTTTGAACCGCTCGACGAGCGGAAACCGCTTGGGCGACGCGGCGATTTCGGCCACACGGTCGCAACGGGTATCGCCGCCGCGTTTGGCCTGGAGACCAATGCCTTCGAGCAGGCGCATGGATTCGTCGTTTTGCACGAAAATCTGGTCGAAACACCCGAGCATCTCCCGGTGCAAACTGCCCCAGGGTTTGAAAAAAAGCTGGTTGGGCCGGAAAATGGCCGAGAACAGCACCACGGGCACGTTCCGTTCGCCCAGTTCGCGGAGGTGGTGAAACCAGAATTCGTACTTCACCCAAAAAACCAACTTGGGTTGCACGGTTTCGACGAAACGCCGGGCGTTGGCGGGGGTGTCGGCGGGGAGGTAACTGACGAAGTCGGCCCCGGCGTAGTCGCGGCGGAGTTCGTACCCGGAGGGCGAAAAAAAGGTCAGCAGGATTTTGTAGCCGGGAAATTCCCGCCGGAATGCCTCCAGCACGGGCCGCCCCTGCTCGAATTCGCCGAGCGAGGCGCAGTGAAACCAGACGAGGGGTTTTTCGTTGCTTCGAAACTGATTTTCAAGCGTGTGGAAAAGATGTTTTCGCCCGAAAACCCATTTTTCCGCCTTTGGGTGGAAGGCCGCTGCCACGCGGTACACCAGCAGCAGCAAGTGGATGAACAGGTCGTACAGCAGCCGGACCAAGAGGGAAACGAAGTTGGATGGGGAATCAAAAATAAGGCAAGGCGGTTACACGGGCACTTTATTCGGAACTTGTTCATCATCCAATCGCACTTCACCTCATCACATGACCTGGCATTCACTCACGGATATTTCCCAACTCGAAACGCTTCGCGCCGAATCCTTCCAGCAACCCGTCCTGATTTACAAACACAGCACCTCGTGCAGCATCAGTTCAACGGCCCTCAACCGGCTGGAGCGGAACTGGAACGCCCAGGAAATAGGCCACCTGAAAGCCTACCAACTCGATTTGCTCCGCTACCGGGCCGTCTCCAACGCCGTGGCCGCCGAGTTTGGCATCCGTCACGAATCCCCCCAGGTTCTCATCCTCCGCGACGGTGTCTGCGTGTACGACGCCTCCCACCTTGGCATCAGTTACCCGGCGGTGAAGGCGCAGGTGGCGTAGGTGGGTAATTAGTCGAATGGGTAACTGGGTGATTCGTGCTGAAAACAATTACCCAATTCCCTAATCCCACTGAAACCGCACCACCTGCTCCACGTCCGGGTGCAGGCTGAGGGCCACGGGGCAGGTGTGGGCGATTTCCGCGCATTTCCGGCGCTGCTCCTCGGTCAGTTCCACGTTGGTACGCATCTGCAACTCCACCTCGATGCGGGCGATCCGACGCGGGGGCTGGGCGGTCATGACTTTGGTGACGCTCAGTTGGGTGCCCGTAAAATCGAGCCCTTCGGCCCGCAGGCGGATGCCCATCGTGGTGATGATGCAGGTGCCGAGCGAGGTGGCCGTCAGGTCGGTGGGCGAAAATTTCTCGCCCTTGCCCTGGTTGTCGGTGGGGGCGTCGGTCAGGATGGTCGTGCCGGATTGAAGGTGGGTGGCTTCGGTGCGGAGGTCGCCGGTGTAAATGATGCGGGCAGTAGGCATCTTTTGCGTCTTTTTTCGGTATTTCGGGAAAAGAATCGCTAAACCTACGGCTTTTCCCGCAAACCCCGTCGCGGCGGGTCGCCTCGGATTCCCTCCCACCCCATGAAAAACCGCACCCTTGGTTTGGTACAACTTGGTTGGCTGGTGGCCACCTGGCCTCTCGGGGCGCAGGCGCAGGTGTCGGGCGCAACTCGTCCGCCAGAAGCCGAATACCAGCGTCTCAACGCCTTCGGCCTGACTTCCAACACCAACTCGGGGCTGATTGGCGGCGTGGTGTTCCGACAAACCAAAGCCCTTTCGACCGACGACCTGCCCCGGTTTCGTTACCTGGCCGCCGAGTTGGTCAACGTCCGCCACCCCTCAGAACGGGCGTATTCGCTCAACAACGGCAACCGGCTCATTCTGGGCAAGCAATCGTATCTGTTCGCGCTGCGCGGGCAGTGGGGGCGCGAGTTCACGCTCTTCCGCCGGGCCGACGTGCAGGGCGTGCAACTCAACGGTGTTCTGGCGGGCGGGCCCACGCTGGGTGTGCTCAAACCTTACTACGTGCAGGTGGTCATTGGGCAGCGCTCCCGTCAAATCCTGGAGGTGCCCTACGAACCTACCCTCCTGCAAAACCGCGACGTGTTCATCGTCGGGGCTGGCAGTCTGTTTCGCGGCTTCGACCGCATCCGCGTCGAACCGGGCCTGAACGCCAAAGCCGCCGTCTCCATCGAACTCGATGCTTTCCGGCAAGCCAGCTTCGGCCTGGAAGCGGGTTTCCTGCTCGAAGGCTACCGGCGAGAAGTGGTGCTCATTCCCGGAACCGAAAACCGGCAATTCTTCACCTCCGGCTTCCTGACGCTCTACTACGGCAACAAGCGCTGATTGAACCAGACAGCGGCGTTTTGGCGTTGGGGAGCTACCTTTGGAGAAGTTTACGGCGGGGCGCGTAGCCTTTCAGTTTTCGGTTTCCAGTGGTTGCTGCTCCGAACTGAAAACTGAAAAGGCTACGCGCCCCACCGAAAACTGAAAACTGAAAACCGATGATCGAGCTTCCCACCATCCCTTCCACCAGGCCCAACCGCAAGCCCGACTGGCTGCGGGTGAAACTGCCCACCGGGCCGGAATTTGCCCGCGTGCGCAAGCTGGTGGATGATCATAAACTGCACACCATCTGCCAGAGCGGTAATTGCCCCAACATGGGCGAATGCTGGGGCGCGGGCACGGCCACGTTCATGATTCTGGGCAACGTCTGCACCCGCTCCTGCACGTTTTGCGCCGTGGCCACGGGCCGCCCCACCGAGTACGACGCCGACGAACCCCGCCGCGTGGCCGAAGCCATCCACCTGATGGGCGTCAAACACGCCGTCATCACCTCGGTCAATCGCGACGAACTCAAAGATCGCGGGGCGGAAATCTGGTACCAGACCGTCCGGCTGACGAAGGAGCTGTCGCCCGCCACGACCATCGAAACGCTGATTCCCGACACGAAAGGCAACTGGACGGCCCTCGACCGCATGATTTCGGCGGGGCAGGAAGTCGTGTCGCACAACATGGAAACCGTCGAGCGGCTCTACCGCCCCGTGCGGCCCCAGGCGAAGTACGAGCGGAGCCTGGAGCAGATTCGCCGGACGAAAGACGCAGGCAAACGCACCAAATCGGGCATCATGCTCGGCCTGGGCGAGACGGAGGCGGAAGTGTTCAAGGCGATGGACGATCTGGTCGAAAACGGCCTCGACATCCTCACCCTGGGCCAGTACCTCCAGCCCACCAAACTCCACCACGAGGTGATCGAGTGGATTCACCCCGACACCTTCGCGATGTACCGCGAGGAAGGACTGCGACGCGGCCTGAAGTACGTCGAAGCCGGGGCCCTGGTGCGGTCGAGCTACCACGCCGAGCGGCACGTGAACGTGTAGCCGGACCAATTCCATTTTTTCGGGAAGCCGCAATGCCCTCCCAACCTTTCATCCCGACTTTTTTCCCGAAACATCCATCCAACGCTGTCCCGCGACCGGGTGCCGAGGCTTCGGCACCCGGTCGCCTCGACGTGATGGGCGGCATCGCCGACTACTCCGGCTCGCTGGTGCTGCAAATGCCCCTGCGCGAAGCCACCACGGTGCGGGCCGTATTTTCGGTAAATCCCGAACTCCGCGTGACCAGCGCCGACGTGGGCGAAACCTTCACGCTCTACCTCACCGATTTTCAGGTCGATTCCTACGAAAATTTACGGAAAACCATTCTCGCCCACCCCGGCGGCGACTGGGCCGGGTACGTGGTCGGGTGCCTGGCGGTGTTGGTTCGGGAGAAAGCCCTGCCCCTGCGGGGAATTGAGTTTTGGGTGAAATCGGAGGTACCACTCGGCAAGGGCGTGTCCTCGTCGGCGGCGCTCGAAGTGGCGACGCTGCGGGCGCTTTGTCAACTCTATGGAATCGAACTGCCCGGCACCGAATTGCCCCGACTGGCCCAACGGGCCGAAAACCTCGTGGTGGGGTCGCCCTGCGGGCTGATGGACCAACTGGCCTCGTGTTTCGGAAAACGGGGCCACCTGCTGCCCATCGTCTGCCAGCCGGACGCCCTGCGCCCTCCCCTGCCCCTGCCCGACGGCCTGCGCTTCGTGGGCCTCGACAGCGGCATCCGCCACGCCGTGAGCGGGGCGAGCTACGGGCAGGTGCGCGCGGCGGCGTTCATGGGCTTCACGCTCATGGCTCGATTGGAAGGCGTTTTGCCCGACGCCCTCGCCACCGCCCGCCGTACCGGCGACTGGTCTGGCCTGCCCTACGGCGGTTTTTTGTGCAACATCTCCCCCTCGCTGTTCGAGGAACGCTACGCCCCCTACCTGCCCGAACGGCTCACGGGCGCGGCCTTCCGCTACCAGTTTGGCGACACGATTGATCCCGTCGCGCCCGTCAGCGACGACGCCACCTACGCCGTGCGGGCCTGCACCCGCCACCCGGTGTACGAAAATTTTCGGGTCAACGCCTTCGCCGCCGCCCTCGAAAGCCTCGATTTAACCCGACTGCCCGCCGACGCCGCCTACCGACGCCGCACCCTCGGTTTGCTGGGCGAACTCATGCACCAGGCCCACGCCAGCTACTCGGCCTGCGGCCTGGGCAACGCCCACCCCGACGACCTTGTGCGCCTCGTGCGCCGGGCCGGACCCGCCGCCGAGGTGTACGGGGCCAAAATCACGGGCGGGGGCAGCGGCGGCACGGTGTGCGTGCTGGCCTACGGCGACACGGGCCTGGCCACGGCCCGGCGAATTCTGGCCGAGTATGCCGCCGCGCACGGGATGGTGGGGTTGAAATTTTTTGAATGAATCGAATCGTAGGGGCAACCCTTGCGGTTGCCCAGAGCGGTTTCCATCTGAGACGCCACGGGCAACCGCAAGGGTTGCCCCTACGATTTACACCTGCCACTCCAGAACGTTCACCGATGCGGCGGGCAAGCTCAGCGGCCCGCTTCCCAGCGTTACCTCCCGGCTCCGGCTGCGCACGGCGTCGGGTTTTTCGAGCGTGTTCACGGCCAGCAAATCGGGGGCTTGCAGGGTGTGGAGCGTGGCTTTCGGCGGAAGTCGGAGGCCCTCCATGTCGAGCCGCACCTCGGCGGACTGGTCGGCGTAGCGGTTGAGCAGGAACAGCGTGTAGCGCTTGCCGTCGGGGCTGCGGGTGGCCGAGGCGTCCACGCGGGGGGCGGTGGCGCTCACGTCGTTGGTGACCCAGTTGGGCATTTTCTGCAAACTTGCCGTGAAGCGGTCGCCCTGCACGTCGGTCTGGAGCGAAATTTCCTGGCCCTTCGTGGCGTAGAGCCGGAACACGTCGAACGTGGCCGAGCGCAGCACCCGGTCGTTGACCACCGAAATCGGCGCGTGGGTGTTGAGCAAAAACACGTAGTTGCTCATCGTCACGCGGCGGGCCAGCCGGTGGCAGGCGTTGAAGCTGGAGGCCACGAACAGCGCGTCCATGATCGTGCGGGGGCTGTTGCGCCAGAGCGCCCCGCCCTCGCGGATATGCCGCGAATTCCACTCTTCGAGGGCGATTTCGAGGGGTTTCTGGCGGGGGGCGCGGCGTTCCCACTCGTCCACCTGCCCGACCATCACGCGCATTGCGTTTTCAAAATACTGGCCCGTCACCATCAGGCTGTCGAAGTTTTTCGCCCCCAGCGGCAGGTAGTGGTGGCCGTACACGTGGATGGTGAGCCAGTCGAAGTGCTTCCCGGCGATGGCGAGCACTTTTTCGTTCCAGCGCTCGTCGAACGTCACGCCGTGGTCGTTGAGGGCGGGCGCATAGCCCACGCCCACGAACCGTAAATCCGGCTCGACCACCCGCATGAACCGGGCGAACTGGTCGGCCTTGCGGGCGTATTCTTCGGCGGTGAAATACCCCACCTGCCAGGGGCCGTAGTGCTCGTTGCCCAGGCCCCAGATGCGCACCGGCGGCTGGCGCTTTTCCCGCCGGCAATACTCCACCCACTGGCAGGCTTCCTGAATCGTGCCCGAGCCGAGGTTGGCCGTGATGAACGGCTCGCAGCCGAGCAGGCGGCAGAGTTCGAGGTATTCTTCGGTGCCGAAGTGGTTGGAATCGTACTGGTTGAAGGCCACGTCCAGGCGGCGGGGGCGGTTGGGGCGCGGGCCGAGGCCGTCCTGCCAGTGGTAGTAACTCGCGAAGTTGCCCCCCGGCCAGCGCAGCACGTGGGCACCGCCCATTTCCTTGATCGCTTCGACCACGTCGAGGCGGATGCCGGTCGGGTTGGCTTTTTTCGAAGTCGGGTCGAAAACCCCGCCGTAAATCACGTTTTCGAGGTGTTCGAGAAAATGCCCGTACACCTTTTTGTCAATACGCCCCAGTTCCTGGTTCGGTCGGACCGTGATGGTTGCCTGCGCGGCGGCGTTTCGTTCGGCCAGCACGCGGGGCAACTGCGGCGCAGCGAGGGTGGTCAGGAGGGTGTTTTTGAGGAAGGTTCGGCGTTGCACGAAAGGTTATTTTAAGATGAGTTGGATGCTTGGACCGGTTCGCCCCGCCGCGCTCCGTCCGCTAAAGCAGACGGGCAACGGCAGGCAACACTCAGGCATTTTCACCCAGCCGCCCCCCCAGCCGCTGGACCAGCGCGAGGGCGACGAGGTAGGTGGTGCCGGCAAAGACGAAAACCGGCGCGTACGAAACGTGCTGCACGGTGTACCCGATGGCCGCCTGCGTGGCGATGCCCGCCAGCCCGCCCAGCGTGCCGCCCAGGCCGGTGAGCAGCCCCTGCACCCGCGCCGGGAATAATTCGGTCGAGACGGTCAGGTTGCCCCAGGCCCCGTGCCCGAACATCACCCCGGCCACCAGCGCCAGCGCCAGCCCCGGCGCGTGGGCCAGGTACAGCCCGGCGTAGCAAGCCGGAATCAAGAACGAACTGGCAAGCATGACGCTTTTCCGGGAAAAATCGAGCGAGCGCCCCGCTTGCACCAGCTGGTTGGGCAGCCACCCGCCCACCAACTGCCCCACCGACAGCGCCACGTACGGAATCCAGGCCGCCGCGCCGAGGGTTTTTAAATCGAAGCCCTGCTCCTGCTGAAGGTATTTCGGAATCCAGAAAATCAAAAAGTACGTCACCGGGTCGATGAGCACGCGGGCGGCGAGCACGGCGTAGGTTTTGGGCAACCGCAACAGTTCGCCGAGGTCACGCCCTACGGACCGGGGTTTTTCCAACGAAAAAACACCCACCTCGGAAGGTTCGCTCGCAGCGGCGGATTCGTGGTCCGACCAATTTCCCGGCTTCCCCGGCGTCAGCCACCACCCCACCAGCCAGAGCAAGCCCAGCCCGCCGGTGATGGAAAACGCCCACCGCCAGCCAAACTGCAACGCCACCGCCGACACCAGCGGCACGGCCAGCGCCGCGCCGAGGCTGGCCCCGGCGTTGAACACCCCGACGGCCAGCGCCCGCTCCCGCACCGGAAACCACAACGCCACCGCCTTGATGCCCGCCGGAAAGTGCGCCGACTCGAACACGCCCAGCCCGAACCGCGCCCCGGCCAAAGCCCCCGCCGTGCGGGCAAACGCGTGCAGGGCGTTGGCCACCGACCAGCCCAGCACCGAAATCGAGAGCGTGAGCTTTGGTCCCAGCCGGTCGGTGAGCGCCCCGCTGACGAGGTACATGGCCGTGTAGCTGGTCAGAAAGGCGGCGGTGATCATCGAGTAGTCTACGTCGCTGAGGCGCAGTTCGGCCTGGATCGTCGTGGCGAGAACCGAGAGCGTCTGCCGGTCAAGGTAATTGAGCGCCGAGGCCACGCACAGCAGCCCTGCCACCCGCCAGCGGAGGGGACTGGGAGCAGTTTGAGTTGCTGAGTTTTGAATGGTTGAAAAAGTCATTGAAGCATTTTTCCTACTGAACCCCCTTCTCCACAAACGGATTGTAGTGACTCGCCCGCTCCGGCGTACCGGTCGCGCCGGAGCCGTCGAGGCGGGTGAGGGCGAGGCCTTCGTCGAGCACGGTTTCGGCTTCGTCGGTGAGCAGGTACTGCCCCTGGTCGAGCAGGCGCTGGCGGATTTCGTCGGGCTTCACTTCGCGGGTGGTCAGGTTTTCCGAGACGGCAATCGCCGCCGCCGTGCCCGCGCCCTGCCCGATGCCCATCGCCGTGGCCATGACCCGCGCCGAGCCGAAGGCCGTGTGCGTGGCCGAAATGCAGCGCCCGGCCACGAGCAGGTTGTCGAAGCCCTGGGGCAGCAAACTTCGGTAGGGAATTTCGTACACGGCCTTGCCCGACCCGGTAAAAATCTGCTGCTCGCCGTCGGGCGGGTGGATGTCGATGGCGAAGGTGCCGCAGGCGATGCCGTCGGGGAAAGCCCGGTTGCTGAGCACGTCGGTTTCGGTGAGCGTGTAATCGCCCACGATGCGGCGGGTTTCGCGCACGCCCACCTGCACGCCCGTGTCGAGCACGTACGAGCGCTCGAAGCCGCCGACGTACTTTTTCAGAAACTGGTGAATGTCCCAGGCCTGCTGCCGGGTCAGGATTTCGGCGCGGGTGAGGTCGGCGGCGTTGGTGCCGTCGATGCCCTGCAAGCGCGTGGCGTTCACGGCCACCTGGTCGGGCTGGGGCAGTTGGTAAAACAAAATGCGCGGGGCGGCCTCGGCGGGAAATTCGCCCGCCGCCTGCGCCCGCTTCACCAGTTCCTTCAGGCCCAGAAACGCGATGGCTTCCTGGCCGTCGATTTCTTCGTCGGTGGGGCTGTCTTTCAGCAGGTCGCGGTTTTCTTTCATCCAGCGGCGCATGCCCCGGTTGTCGATGCCCGCGATGCGGAAAAACAGCGTGACCGGCTGCAACGCCCCGTCGGTTTCGCGGCCCTTGCGGAAGGGCGCGCCCGCTCCGGCGGCGATGTCGGCGTCGGCGGAGCAGTCGATGACGAATTTCGGGCAGATGGCTTGCCGACCGGATTTGTTTTCCACGATGACTGCCGTGACGCGCCCGGCTCCGTCGGTCTGCACGCCGGACGCGGTAGTGTGCAGGAGGAGTTCGACGCCTGCTTCGAGCACCATCTGAAACAGCAGGATTTTCATGCCTTCGGGGTCGAAAGGCGTCATGGAGGCGTTGTCGAACGTCAGGTCGGTGACGTGCCCCTGTGAGGCTTTCATGGCCACGAGCCGCTCGACCAGTTCGCCCGCCACGCCCCGGATCACCTGCCGCCCGTGGATGTCGTGGAAGGTGAACATGGGGTTGACCATGGCGATGGTCAGGTTACCGCCTAGAAAGCCGTAGCGTTCCATCAGCAGCACCTTTGCGCCGTTGCGGGCGGCGGCAATGGCCGCGCCGATGCCGGCCGGGCCAGCACCCACCACGAGCACGTCGGGGCTGGCGATGACGGGAAGCTCACGGGCGGGTTCTTGAATTTGCTTGAGCATGGTTCGGGGATTTTTAACCGCAGAGACACGGAGGTTCCGCAGAGGAAACAGAGTCATTGCGACCTCCGCGAAACCTCCGCGTCTCTGCGGTTAACCTTTATTTCCAATCAGGATTTTGTTCGAGTTGCGGGTTGGCCAGCACTTCGTCGAGTGGAATGGGAAAGTAGCGGTGCCGGGGCTGGGGTTTCCGGACCGGGAACACGTCGTTAACGGCCTTCGGAATCACGTCGAGGAAGGTGTTCGTACGGGTGAGATCGTACCAGCGGTCGCCTTCGGCGAAAAATTCCCAGCTTCGTTCCTGGAGCACGGCGGCGACGAACGCGTCCCGGCTCAGGCCGGGCGTCAGGGCGGGCAGCCCGGCCCGCTGGCGCACCTGGTTCACGTAGCCGTAGGCTTTGGCCGTTGGGCCGGTGGCGCGGGCTTCGGCTTCGGCGGCGATGAGAAGCACGTCGGCGTAGCGCAGGATGTGGATGTTGATGTTGCCCCGGTCGGCGATGGAGGCCGGGTCCTGGTATTTTTTGATGAGCACGGCTTTGGGCGTGATGGGCGTGATGTCTTTCTGGGCCACGCGCTGGCCCCGGCGGTTGATGTACGTCGTGTCGAGTTGCAGACGGCGCTTGTCCACGGGGTTGAACGAATCGAAAAAGGACTGAAAGGCGAAAATGGACCCGAACGACGTGTTGCCAAATTCCAGCCCGTCGGAGTTGCGCGGGCCGGTGAGCGGGAGCATGTACGTCCACTTCGACGGGTCCGACCGCTCGCCCTCGAAGGCGAACAGGCTTTCACGGCGGGCTTCGTCTTCCTTCGCCACCTCGTACAAATCGCGGGGCACGGGCATGAGGCCCACTTTTCCGCCCGCAATCACTTCCTCGGCCCGTTGCAGCGCCTTTGCCCATTCCTCGTTGTAGAGCGCGGCCTTCGCGTAGAGCGCCAGGGCGGCTTCTTTCGAGGCCCGGCCCCGGTCGTTGGCGGGGTACGAGGGCAGGCCCACCACGGCCACGTCGAGGTCGGCGAAAATCTGCCTGTACACCTCGGCCTTCGGGCTTTTGGCCGTGAAGGCGTTCGCCTCACTGGCCGTGGGCACCGTTTTCACCGGGATTTCATTAAAATTTTTCGTCAACGTCCAGTGGTAAAACGCCCGCAGGAAGTGCGCCTCGGCCACGATTTGCGTGCGGCGGGTAGCGTCCATCGGCGTACCGGGCACTTTGGCAATCACCCAGTTGGCCCGCTCGATGCCCGCGTAGGCGTACTGCCAGATGGCAAACGGCGACTCGTAAGCCCGCCCGAGGCTTTTCACGGTCGTGTAGTTGACGTCGTACTCGTAGGTGGTCAGCAGGTTGCGGCCCACCACGATGCGCGGGTAGGTCTGGTCCGCACTGAAGTCGGAAGCGACCACGGCGGCGGGGCCCTGGTACAAATCCACGAGGGGGGCGTAGGCGGCGATGAGCGCGGCCTCGGCGTCCTGGCGGGTCTGGTAAAAGTTTTCGGTGTAAATGCCCGAAAACGGCGTTTCGTCGAGTTCGCACCCGCTCAGGGCGAGGGCGGTGAGGGTGAGGAGGAGGTATTTTTTCATGGCGATTTCAATGAATGAATGAGGGAATGATTGAATGAGAGAATGGGGCTGAATGGACTTTGATGTCTTTTTATCCATTCATTCTTTCATTCAGTCACTCAATCACTATAATGTGATCTGCGCCCCCAGCAGCACGGTTTTGGCCACGGGGTACACGCCGTTGTCCACGCCGAGCACGGTGTTTGAGCCGCCGAAGGTGTTCACCTCCGGGTCGAAGCCGGAGTACTTCGTGATGGTCAGCAGGTTGTTACCGCTGACGTACACGCGGGCGTGCTGGATGCCTTTCAACCGGGGCAGCGTGTAGCCCAGGGCGAGGGTGCGGAACCGGACGTACGAGCCGTCTTCGATGAAGCGGTTGGTGAAGGGCAGCCGCCCGTTGACGAACCCGCTGGCGTACTCCTGGCTGGGGTTGGTCGGCGACCAGCGGTTCACCAGCCCCTGGTAGAGGTTGCGCTGGCCGAGGGGGTTTTCGAGGTTGTAGCGGAGGGCGTTGTAAATCTGGTTGCCCTGCACGCCCGTGACGAGTGCCGTGAAGTCGAAGCCCTTGAATTTCAACGTGCTGTTGAAGCCGAAAATGAATTTCGGGTTCGGGTTGCCGGTCAGCGTCACGTCGTCGCCGGTGATGCGGCCATCGCCGTTGATGTCCTTGACTTTGTAACCGCCCACGCGCCCGTCGGAGCCGGGCAGGATGGCCTCGCCGGTCTGGTAGATGCCGTCGAAGGTGTAGGTGTTGAACATGCCCAGCGGCTGGCCCACCTGCAACACAGCATAGTTGACCGCCGAGGGAATTTTTTGCGAGGTGCCGTCAAGGCTCAGGATTTTGTTCCGGTTCACGGTCAAATTCGCCGACACGTCCCAGACGACGGCTTTCTGCAACACCCGCCCGTTCACGGCCAACTCAACGCCCCGGTTTTGCAGCGAAGCGAAGTTGCCGCCGATGGTGGAGTAGCCCGAGGAAATGGGCAGTTGCTTGACGAACAGCAGGTCGTCGGTGCGCTTGTCGTACACGTCGGCGGTGAGGTTCAGGCGTCCGTTCAGCACCGACAGGTCCACGCCGAGGTTGGCCTGGGTAGAGCGTTCCCAGCGCAAATCGGGGTTCGGAATGCCCGAGGGCCGGATGCCGATTTGGTAGGCGTGGTTGATCCAGTAGTTGCTCGAATTGAGCAGACCGTCCACGTTGGCCACCGTCGCCAGCGAGCCGTAGGGGCCAATCGCCCCGGCGTTGCCCGTGATGCCGTAGCTGGCCCGGAGTTTCAAATCGCTGAGGAAATTCTGGTCTTTCAGAAACGGCTCTTCGATGATGCGCCAGGCGGCGGCGATGGCCGGGAAAAACCCGTACTTGTTGTTGGCCCCGAACTTCGAGGAGCCATCGGCGCGGGCGGTGAGGTCGAGAAAGTACTTGTCGCGGAAACCGTAGTTCACCCTTGCCAGGTACGAATCGAGGCGCTCGCGGCTGCGGTTGCTGAACACCGACCGGTTGGAGGCCAGTTGCACGGCGTCGTAGGTGGTGGCGTCGTTGGGGAAATTGCTCGCCGCAAGCCAGTAATTGTTGTTGGTGTAACTCTGGCTACCGAACACGCCCGTGAACGTGAGCGAATGCACGTCGGCAAATTTACGCCGGTAGGTCAGGATGCTTTCGTGGAGGAGCGTCGTCTCGAAACCCGTAGCCCGGAAGGCGTTGCCCCCGCCCGAAAGCAGTTCGGTCTGGCTCAAATTGGAGCGCGGACCGTAGGAATCGTAGGTGCCGACGAGGAAATCGCCGTTGAACTGCGCCCGGTAGGTCAGCCCATCGAGAATCGTCACTTCGCCGTACAGACTCGCCAGCGTGCGGCGGAGGTTGTAGTCGCGTTTTTCCTGGAGAAATCCCGCCGGGTTGACCACCTCGCTGTAAAATCCGTTGAACTGGTCGCGGAACGAAAACACGGAGCCGTCCTCGCGGTAGGGCACCAGCGTGGGCGGGGCCGCCAGCGCTGCGCCCAGGATGCCCCCCGTGGTGCCGTAAATGTCGGAGTTGGTCGGGGCGGTGTTGATGCCCTTGTTCTGCGAAAAACTCCCGAACAGGCTCGTGCCCACGCGCAGCCGCTTGCTGATCTGGTGGTCGAGGTTAAGGCGGAGCGAGTAGCGCTTGAAGCCCGAGTTCACGACGGTGCCCACCTGATCGAAGTAGTTGCCGCTCAGGGCCAGGCTGGTTTTCTCCGAACCGCTCGTGAGCGTGAGCTGGTGGTTCTGGATCGGGGCGTTCCGGAACACGAAACTCTGCCAGTCGGTGCCTTCGCCCAGCGCGTTGGGGTCGGTGTAGATCGCCCGTTTGTAAATGTCATTTTCGAGGGCGGCAAATTCACGGGCGTTCATCATGTCCTGCCGCTTGGTCATGGCCTGGGTGCCGTAGTAGCCGTCGTAGGTCACGCGGGTAGCCTGCCCGGCTTTGCCGCGTTTCGTGGTGATGAGCACCACGCCGTTGGCGGCCCGCGCGCCGTAAATCGCCGTGGATGAGGCATCTTTCAGCACCTCCACGCTTTCGATGTCGTTGGGGTTGATGAGCGACAGCGGACTGGTGTCGTTGGCTCCCCCCTGGCCCGTGTTGTAAAACTGCACGCCGTCAATCACGTACAGCGGCTCGGAGGTGCCGTTGATGGAGTTCGTGCCCCGGATCCGGATGCTCACCGAGCCGCCCGGCGCGCCCGAGTTCTGGGTGATTTGCACCCCGGCCACGCGGCCCTGCAAGCCCTGGGCGACGTTGGCGTTGGGGGTAATCTGCAATTCGTCGGCCTTCACCGAGGCGATGGCCCCGGTCGTTTCGACCCGACGGCGGGTGCCGTAGCCCACCACCACTACTTCCTCCAGCCCGCGCACGTCGGCGGCGAGGGAGATGGTCAGGTCGGTCTGGTTGCCCACGGGCACGTCCTGCGTCACGTAGCCCACGGATGACACGGTGAGGGTGGCGTTGGCGGGCACGTCGGCGAGGGCGAAACGACCCGACGCGTCGGTTACGGTGCCCCGGGTCGAGGCCTTGAGCGTGACGCCCGCGCCGACGATGGGTTCGCCCGTAGGTGCTTTCACGAGGCCCCGCACCGTACCGCGCTGGGCCAGCGACGGCAGGGTGAAGAGCAACCCGAACAGCAGAAGGAAGGCCGGTACACGTTTTTGGTCCATGCGTGGAAGAAGGTTAGAGGTGAGATTTTTACTTTTTCCGGGAAATCGTCTTTGAAACCTGCGTTCGCCCCAACGATTTTTTCCGGCTTTTTTTGAGAAGTTACCCCGCTCCTACCCCGTCCGCAAGCGCTTCAGACCTCGTATCGCATCTTTTTTCGTGGGAACTTTCCCACAACCGTTCCCAAGTGGTAATTTTTTGGTAAATAGTTGCGCTAAGGCCGGTGTTGGATTCAATTTTCTAAAAAATCGGCCTGCTCTTCGAATTCCGCCCCGAAAAGTCACTTAATTTCATTTTTCCGGGAAACACATGGCGCGCCACCAAACCACCATCATCGACCTCGCCCGCGAACTGGGCCTGTCCAAATCCACCGTGTCGCGGGCCTTGACCAACCACGTCAACGTCCACCCCGACACGCGCCGCAAAGTCCTCGAAGCCGCCCAGCGGACGGAGTATCAGCCCAATCTGCTCGCCCAGAGCCTCGTCCGGCACCAGACCCTCACGGTGGGCGTGGTGATTCCCGACATCGAGAAACCGTTTTACGCCTCCATCGTCAGCGGCATCCAGCACCTGGCTTCGCGCACGGGCTACCGGGTGATCGTGGCCCAGTCGAACGAGTCGCCCGACACGGAGGTAGCCAACGTGCAGGCCCTGGTGAGCAGCCAGGTGGACGGCCTGCTCATTTGCCACACCCGTGAAACCCGGCATTTCGACCACGTGCGGCTGCTCCACCGGCGGGGCATGCCGCTGGTGTCGTTCGCCCGCATCGGCCCCGACTTGCCCATGCCGAAGGTGGTCGAAGACGACCGCGCCGGGGGCCGGGCCATGACCGAGCACCTGCTGGCCACGGGCCGCACCCGCGTGGCCGTGCTGGCCGGGCCGGAAGACCTGCTGGCTAGTCAACTCCGGGTCGACGGATTTTTGGAAGCCATGCAAACCCACGGCCTGCCCGTGCCCGAAGGCTACGTGCGCCACACCCGCTTCGTGAAAACCGACGTGGCCGAGGCCCTCGACGCCTGGCTGGCCCTGCCCCAGCCCCCCGAGGCCGTGTTTTCGGTGTACGACGCCGGGGCCATTCAGCTCATCAAATTTTTGAAAGCCAGAGGCCTGCGCGTGCCCGACGACCTGGCCGTAGCTGGGTTCGGCGACGACCCCGCTGCCGACCTCATCGAACCGGGCCTGACCACCTGGCACCAGTCGCCCTACGAAATCGGGCGGCAGGCCTTCCAGTTTTTCCTCGACCAATTGGTGGAGGAACCCACCCCCGACCGGCTGCACATCGTACCGGGGCAACTGGTAGTGCGGGAATCGACCGGCGGCAGGAAGCGGTGATTTCGGGGGAAAAGGGCCAATTTTGTGGCCTGATTTCTTTTTGATTTCCCCGTTTCCATGAAGTACCTCATCGCCGGGCTGGGCAACATCGGCCCGGAATACGCCCTCACCCGCCACAACGTCGGGTTCATGACCCTCGATCGCCTGGCCGCCCAGCACAGCCTGAAATTCGACATCGGCCGCCTGGCCTACGGCGCCGAACTCCGGCACAAGGGCCGTACACTGTACCTCATCAAGCCCACTACGTACATGAATCTCAGCGGGAAGGCCGTCAGCTACTGGCTCAAAACGCTCCAGATTCCAGCGGAAAACCTGCTCGTGGTGACCGACGACCTCGCTCTACCCTTCGGCAAACTGCGGATGAAGGGCAAAGGCTCGCACGGGGGGCACAACGGGTTGCGCAACATTCAGGAAACCTTCGGCACCGACGCCTACGCCCGGCTCCGCTTTGGGGTGGGCGACGATTTTGCGAAAGGGCGTCAGGTGGACTACGTGCTGGGCGAATTTGAAGGGCCCGATTTAGCCGCTTTGCCCGAGCGACTCGACCGGGCGGGCGACATGGTGCTCAGTTTTTGCACGATGGGACTGCAAATGACGATGAATAATTTCAACGAATGATGGTACTTAAAAAAGAATTTTGCATTATTCTCCTTTTGGAACATTCAGGAACTTCCAATCTTAGTACCAAAATATTCTTCGGAAGATATCCGAAGAATCTCCCATAAATTTGAAGAAATGGCATCATTCTGAAATAATTAAGCGAATAATATTCTGAATTGGCTTGAATCAAGGTTTGATAATCACTCCAATGCATGGTACTTTTGCAGCGTCCTTTTCCAAAAGGCAAATTGTAAAATACCATGAAAAGTAAAAAAACTGTTGTAGCTTTGCTGTCGGTTCTGATGGCCGCTACGGTTGCACATAACCAAGTTTGGGCAAACGACGAAATCAAGGACACGGTTGCCCAAACGAGTACCACCCGCCTGCTGACCCGCGCCAATGGGGCCGAGTTTGCCCGGTTTGTGGAGAAGAAAGTCGGGAAGTCGTCGATGGGTAATTTCCTGACGGTCGTCAACCTGTACGACGCGGCTCCGGCCCAATTGCTGAACGCCGACGCCAACACCCGGCACGAGTTTCGGGCCAGTGTGCAGAAGTTGAACGAAGGGCTGGCGAAGGTCAACGGACCGGAAGCCGCCGCCTGGTTGGAGCGGGTGAACCGCACGGCCAACACGATTGTCTTCCTGTGGAACTACCAGCCGAGTCAGTTCGTGCCGGTGGTCGTTGAAAACGAAGTGGTGACGGAAGGCATCCTCCTGTAATCGAAAGAGGTTAGCGTTTTTTTCATAGTAAAATAGGTTTAGAGGTTAAGTGGATAGGGCATGGGGTCTCCCCAGGCCCTATTTTGTTTTTGACCACTTAACTCACAACCGGCCACTTAAAGGTCGATTTCAGCAGCACCCGCCTCCCCGTCTGCCCCGATTCCCGGGCGGCTTCGATGAGTTCGAGCACGTGCAGAGCGTGTTCGGTGGCAATGGTCGGCTCCTGGCTGTTGACGAGGCTTTCGGCAATCACCGACGCGCCCTGCTCCCAGACGTACCCGTTCGGGTCTTCGGCGTAGCGACGCCCCTTCTCATTGTCGGTGGTGGCTAGGTCCACGCCGAAGGGTGCCCAGTCGTACCCCACGAGGCTCAGGTTGCCCTGCGTCCCCCAGATGGTGATGGTGGGGCGGTCCTGCCCCTTGCCTTCGTGGCCGTAGGGATCGAAGTAGTTGAAGCCGCACTGCACGTGCGAGATGACGCCGTTGCCGTGGTCCATGAGCACCATCGCGTTGTCCTCGGCCTCGACCCGGATCTCGCCCTTGTCGTCCACCTTCCGCGTGGGTGTGACGATGCTCGTCATGGCCACAACCGATTTGGCCGGGCCGAGCAGGCCGGTGAGGGTGGCGAGGTTGTACACACCCAGGTCGGGCAGGCTACCGCCACCTTTTTCGTAAAAAAACGCCGACCAGCCCGGCCCGGTGTGCCCGTAGTGGGCGTGGGCGGCGGCGACTTTCCCCAGCTTTCCCTCCTGAATCGCTCGTGCCATGAACGCAAACTGCGGGCTGTTGACCACGGCGGGCGCACCCCAGATGCGCCGCTCGCGCTGCTTGGCCAAATCGAGCAGGGCGCGGCCCTCGCGGTAGGAATTGGCCATCGGTTTTTCGCTCCAGACGTGTTTCCCGGCCAAAAGCGCCTGCCGGTTGAGCCGCCCGTGCTCCTGCATGTTGGTCAGGTTGACCAGCAGTTCGAAGGGCGCGCCCGCCAGCAGGGAGTCGATGTGCGGGTAGTGGTGGGGCACGTTGTACTTGCGGGCCTGTTTTTCGGCCCGCTCGGGGCGGATGTCGCAGGTGCTGACGAGTTCGACGAAGGGCGACTTCGACAGGTGCGGCAGGTACATGTTCGATACGCTGCCGCAGCCGATGACGGCCACTTTGATTTTGCGGTCGGCGGAGCGGCTCCAGCCCGCCAGCGGACTGAGCAGGGCAGCAGCGCTCAACGCGGTAAGGCGTTGGAGAAAATCGTGGCGGGAAAGCGGAGATTCGGGGTGCATGGCAACAGGGTTTTATGAGGCCTGAATTTCAACCGTCTGAGTGAAATAACCAATTTTGCTGCCGCCGGTTGATCCGACCGGTATGGTTTTGGAGTGTTTCCCCAAAAACCGCCGATTCATCGTTCATGGCCAACATCTACACGCCCCGGCAGCAGCGCGTTTTACTCATCGTTAGCATTCTTGTCCTGGCTGGGTTCATCGTCGCCGGGCTGCGGCAGTACGCCACGGCGTTCCTGGGCGCGGGCATTTTGTACGTCGTGTTCCGACCCTGGTTCACCAGTCTCGTTCACAAAAAAAAGTACAACCGCCTGCTGGTGACGATTTTGCTGATGTTGTTTTCGCTCCTCGTCATCGTCATGCCCTTCGTGGTGCTCACCCTGCTGCTGGCCGGTCGGGTGCGCGACGTGGTTAAAAACTACGATCAACTCCTCAAACCCCTCCGCAAGCTGGAACAAACGCTGGGGTTTTCCGTCAGCGAGGAAATCGACATTCAGTCGGTAGTGGGCCAGGGGGCTTCGCTGGTGAGCAGTCAACTCAATTCCGTACTCAACGGCACGCTCGACTTCGTGGTCATCATCGGCCTGCTCTATTTCGCGCTGTATTTCATGTTCATGGAGGAAGAAAAATTCCTCGCGGGTCTGCGGCGCTACCTACCGTTTCGAGAAAAAACGCTGGACGATTTGGGCGAAGAACTCCGCAACATCGTCAACGCCAACGTGGTGGGCCAGGCGGCAATTTCAATCGTGCAGGGCGTACTCACCGGCCTGACGCTCTGGATTTTCGGCGTGTCCGACGCGGCCTTCTGGGCGGTGGTGGCGTTTTTCCTTTCGTTCATCCCCGTGCTGGGCACGCCGCTCGTGTGGGGGCCGGCGGGCATCATCGCCATTTCGCAGGGCGACACGGGCAAGGGCGTCGGCATCCTGCTCGTGGGGGTTATCGTGCTCATCAACGTGGACAACCTGCTGCGCATCTGGCTCGGCAAGCGCATGGGCGACGTACACCCGCTCATCGTGCTGACGGGCATCGTGCTGGGCGTGCCCATTTTCGGCATCACGGGCCTGGTGTTCGGGCCGTTGGTGCTGGCGTACTTCGTGCTGCTGCTCCGGGTGTTTGCGCGGCAGAACCAGCGCATTCAGTCGGAAAAAACGCCCGCCGAAAAAGCCGACAACCCACCCGCGCCGTGAAGGATTGTTGGTTTTCGAGAAACAAACCAACAACCAGCAACGCTCAGCTTTTGAACTCCCCCCGCCGCAGCGCATTCACCAACAGGTGCGCCCTTCGGGTGGGTTCGGGAATGCGGTAGCCGCCGTCGCATTGCAACGTGAGCGCGATGGCCGTTTCCAGGTCCAGCAGGTGGCCGGGCGAAACGAACACGGGGTTTACCCGATTTTTCGTCCGCAGCGCCGCGCCGATGGTTTCGCCCCGGTCCGTCATCGGCGACCACGCGCCACGTTCGGGGGCGGGATTGCTGAATTTTCCCGTGAGCACCGATTTTCCGCAGCCGAACGTCGGGCGGTTCAGGAACAGCCCGGCGTGCGAGGCGATGCCGATGCGCCGGGGATGGGCCGTGCCGTGGCCGTCGAACATCACCACGTCGGGTTCGGTGGTGAGTTTTTGCCAGGCTTCGAGCAGCGCGGGAATTTCCCGAAACGAAAGCAATCCGGGAATGTACGGAAAGGGGGCCGTGCTCACCACGCCCGCCTCCTCGACGGTTTCGAGCGTGTCGAGCCGCAGCACGACGATCCCCGCGTACACGGTTTCCTCGAATTTGTTGAACGAAATGTCCGCCCCGGCGATGGTCAGGAACGGCTGTGCGGGAGCCTCAATGCGAATCTGACTCCGCAACCGCTGCTGGAGGGCGACAGCCTCGGCGGGGGTGACGTTCCAAGGGTGGAGGGATTGGTAGGTGGCCATGTTTGTTACTAATTTTCAGAACGTTCAGTTTCCACTCCCCCACCCCGTCACCTTCCGCACCCCCTGCACCAGCACCACCGGCAGCACCCCCGCCGCCGCGATGAGTTCCAGCGGCAGCGCGCCCAGTTCGACGATGGACAGCACCTCGCGCAGAAACGGCACCGTGTACGTCAGCACCAGAATCAGGAGGCAGAGCGCCGTGGCCCCCCACACGTAGGGGTTGCGGGTGATTTCGTTTTTGAAAAACGACCCGCGTCCCGAGTACAGGTTGAACACGTGCAGCACCTGCGCCAGCGACAGCGCGTAAAACGTGAGCGTGCTGCCCATCGCCGGAGTGAAATCGAGCCGGTCGAGCGCAAACCAGTACGCGCCCAGCACGCTCGCCGTCAGGGCGAGGGCGTAGAACACGACCAGCCGCCAGTCTTGCCCCGACAAAATCGGCGCGTCGGGGCGGCGCGGGGGCTGCTTCATCAGTTCGCGGTTTTCGCGGCCCACGCCGAGGGCCAGGGCCGGAAACACGTCAGTCACGATGTTGATGAACAGAATCTGGAGGGGCAAGAGCGGGTTGCCCAGGCCCGCGAACCCGGCGAAGGTGACGACGAAAATCTCGCTCAGGTTGCAGGAGAGCAAGAAGAGGATGAATTTCCGGATGTTCTCGAAAATCACCCGCCCCTGCCCGATGGCCGCCGCGATGGAGGCGAAGGAGTCGTCCTTGAGCACCATGTCGGCGGTTTCGGCGGCCACCTGCGTGCCGCGCAGGCCCATCGCAATGCCGATGTCCGATTTCTTCAAGGCCGGGGCGTCGTTCACGCCGTCGCCGGTCATGCCCACCACGTCGCCGCGACGCTGGTAAAATTCGATCATGTCGAGCTTCTGCCCCGGACTCACGCGGGCGAACACCCGGCAGGCGGCCACTTTTTCGGCCTCGGCTCCCGTGAGTTGGTTGAGGGGTTTTAGTTCCTTGCCGGTCAGGGCGATGTCCTCGCCGGGTTGGATGAGTTGCACCTGCCGGGCGATGGTCAGGGCCGTGGCCGGGTGGTCGCCGGTGACCATGATGACCTTGATGCCCGCCTCCCGGCAGGTGCGGAGCGCGGGCGTGACCTCGGTGCGGGGCGGGTCGAGGAAGCCCACGAGGCCGAGGTACGTCAGGTCGCCGTCGGCGAAATCGTCGCTGGGCTGTTCGCCCGTTTCCCGAACCGCGAAGGCCAGTGTGCGGAGGCCATCGGCGGCGAGGCGTTCGGAACGTTCGTGCTGGGTTTGTTTCGTGGCTTCGTCCAGCCCCGCGCAGCGATCAAGCACTTCCTCGGTCGCGCCCTTCACGGCCACCAGAAACCCGCTTTCGGCCCGGTGGAGGGTGCCCATGATGCGGGTGTCGGAGGAAAACGCTTTTTCGGAAATTCTCGGAAAGCGTTCGCGCAGGTTGTCCGGATTCTGCCCGGTGGCGAGGGCGAATTTCAGGAGCGCCACCTCCACCGGGTCGCCGACTTCCTTCGGGTCGGGACCGGGTTCGTAATCCGCGTTGTTGCAGAGCGCCCCGGCCAGTACGAGGCGGCGGAAGGTTTCGGTTTGCGAAAAATGGACCTCGCCCCGCGTGACGTTGAGCTTCCCGGCGGCGGGGTCGGCCTGCACGTCCACGCCGCCTTCGGGGGTTTCGACGGTGTGCACCTCGATGCGATTTTGCGTGAGCGTGCCGGTTTTATCGGTGAAAATCACGTTGGTCCCCCCAAGGGTTTCCACCGCCGACAGCCGCTTCACGATCACGTTTTTCCGCGCCAGCCGCAGCATCCCGTAAGCCAGGGCGATGGTCGCCACGACCGACATGCCTTCGGGAATGGCCGCGATGGCCAGGGCCAGGGAAGTTTCGATGAGTAGCTTCGGCTCGTCGCCCCGCAGGAAACCAACGGCCAGAAACAGCACCGCCAGCCCCAGCGTGACGTAAATCAGCACCTTCGCCAGCCCGTCGAGTTTGGCCTCGAGGGGTGTGGCCGAGCGCTCGGCTTCTTCCACGAGCGTGGCGATTTTGCCCAGTTCGGTGGCCGTGCCGATGCCCGTCACCAGCGCCCGCCCGTTGCCGCTCGTGACGGCCGTGCCCTTGAACAGCCGGTGGTGCTGGTCGCCGAGGGGGGCGTCGGGCGGGGCGGGGTCCCGGTTTTTTTCCACCGGCAGCGATTCGCCCGTCAGGGCCGACTCGTCCACCTGCAACTGGTTAAATTCCAGGACCGAGGCATCGGCGGCCACCACGTCGCCGGCTTCGACCACGAGCACGTCGCCTAGGGTAACGTCCTCGGCCGAAATCTCCCGCACCCGCCCGTCGCGGAGCACGCGGGCGGGGGTAGTGCCCATTTTCCGCAGGGCCTCCATGCTCTGGCTGGCGTTGAATTCGAGGAAAAACCCGGTCAGGGCGTTGATGGCCAGCACGGCCAGGATGGCGAAGCCTTCGACGGTGTCGCCGAGCGCGAACGCGATCACCGCCGCTGCGGCCAGGATGCCGACGATGATGCTTTTGAATTGCCGGACGAAAATCGTCAGGGCGCTTTCCCGCTTCGTTTCGGCCAGGGCGTTGGGGCCATAGCGTTCGAGGCGCTGCCGGGCCTCGGCTTCGGCGAGGCCGGTCTGGGGGTCAACTTCAAGGCGGTGGGCGAGTTCATCCGCCGCAAGCTGATGCAGGTTGGTTTCGGTTGGCATGGGCGAAAGACAGGAGTGTGATTTCCCGTAAAAAATCGAACCGCCCGCCTACGAAGACTTGGGTCTGAACGCTTTAACGACCGCTTCGTCGGTTTGTAGAAACGGCCCGCCGATGAGGTCGATGCAGTACGGCACGGCGGGAAACACGGCGTCGAGGCACTGGCGGATGGCCGAGGGTTTGCCGGGGAGGTTGATGATGAGTGTGTTGCCCCGGATGCCCGCCGTTTGCCGGGACAAAATCGCTGTGGGCACGTACTGCAAGCTCACCTGCCGCATCAGTTCGCCAAAACCGGGCATCAGCTTCTGGCAGACGGCTTCGGTGGCTTCGGGTGTCACGTCGCGGGGGGCCGGGCCGGTGCCCCCGCTGGTCACGACGAGGCAGCAGCCTTCCCGGTCGGCAAGTTCGATGAGGGTTTGTGAAATCAGGGCCTGCTCGTCGGGGATGACGCGGTACACCGGTTCCCAGGGCGTGGTGAGGTACTCGGTGAGCGTGGCGAGGATGGCCTTGCCGGGGATGTCTTCGTAGATGCCCGCGCTGGCGCGGTCGCTGACGTTGATGATGCCGATTTTTGCGGGAGTCACGGGATGCGGTTTTTCGGCAAAACTACGCGCCGCCCCCGGCATTGACCGCCTGCGGCAGCGGAAACGTCATCCGAAACCGTTCGATGAACACCGCCGCCAGCGGCTTTAGCCCGTTCAGATCAGGGAACAGCACGGGGTTGATGGTCATTTCCGAAATTTTTGCCAGCCGCCCCCAGCCCATGGCCGAAGGGCTGTCAATACAAAAGATAAAATATACTCTTAACTTTCTTGCTGGACGAGTTTGGTTTTGTTCTGCCTGAGTTGAGTGCAAAATTGGTCGATGGTTTCAATGGGCTTGCGGTCCTTGTTTCGGTAGCCTAAATGCGGGCGCTGGGTGTTGTAAAACACCAGCCAGCCGTCCAGGTCAGCCTGCAATCCGTCCAACGTCAGGTACACCCACTGGCGAAAGGCGGTCTGAATGAACTCCTCCTGGACGGTGCACTTGATAAATATCCTGGCTGAGAAGCTGGCCCGGTGCTGACGACTCAACGGATTCATCGTTTTGCTTTTGTCAAACCGGGCCGCCGGGCGGTTAGAAAATACTACCTTTGTCCAGCAAGAAAGTTAAGAGTACAGATAAAACTGCCCCATCTGGAGAAAAAACAAACGCCCCGCAATCGAATCGATTGCGGGGCGTTTAAGCGCAGTGCTGCACGGATTACTCAGTGCGCAGCCGCTTTTCGGCTTGCTCAATGTCTTCCTTAAACTTCAAGCCATTCATTGCAACCAAACTTTCATCTTGTGAAAGTTTGTCGATTTTAGTTAACACGCGCGTTTTGAGTTGATTGTACTCAGCCGGTGGCAGGTTAGCCTTAAGTTTCAATAAACATTTCTCGGCCAACACGGGATTGTCACAACCCGAATTCAACAATTCGCGTGTGTAAAACGTCAGCATTTCAGGAGCACCCCGTTCAAGTACGTTGTGCCGGGAGAGCATGACCTGGGAATAATGGCTCTTGGTAAACCGTTGAAGAGCGGAAGAAAATCCCATGTCACTAATAGCGAGGTATTTCTGATGCAATTCACTCAAAGAACCATTCCCACCCCGCTCCGGTATCCCAACCAATTGCATCGCTTTTTTCGTTTCGTTGAGAATTCGATTCGTAACGGCCCGCCGTTCTTGAATTCCTAAAGCTTGGTAATCTTTTAAATCGTACCCCCATTCGGTCACGTTGTTTGTGACGATGATTTTGTCCTCCATTTTGTCAAACAATTCCAAAGCATTCGCTGCTTTTTCGCTGGCTTTGGGATTGAACGATGGATTCTTTTCGGCACAACCCGAGAGTAAAGCAACGGCAAGTGCACTGAACAGCACGGTTTGAGTTTTCATGACAGCGTGTTGGTTAGAGGTTGTAGAGCTCAACAAGCCGCGGATTGAACCATGCTAATGTCCACGTAACCCGTGTGAACACTGTAGCTGCCAGTTGCAACATTTGTCACGACACCTGTACCGGCAGCAAGGCCACTTGCCGGAGAACAACAACCACCACCCGTTTCCCACTCGACGTAGAGAACGTAGTCGTACAGGCCATCAAAGTAAGCGAAAGTGGCAGAACAAGCATCTGCACAAACAGGGTACAGCAATACTCCGATTGCGAAACCCACACTCAGGGCGGTCTTTTTTAAGCGGTTCATAAGAGGGATAAATTTTGGTTACGGACTAATATTAGAGAAAAAATAAATTCGTGTCAGTCTCTTGACACGAATTTATTTTTCTCTAAATCCTTCACTGCCAGCGGAAACACCATCCGGAATCGCTCGATGAACACCGCCGCCAGGGGGTTCAATCCGTTCAAATCGGAGAACAGCACCGGGTTTACACCCAGTTCCGACACCTTCGCCAACCGACCCCAGCCCGTGGCCGAGGGCCGGGTTTCGAGCGCCTGCCCGTCAAGTTGCTGGTACAACCGCAGCGGCAAGAGCGCCGTCGTGAGCGGAAATTTCGGGCCGAAGGGTTTAAATTCAGTTTGCAGCACCGGGTGACCGCCCATTTTCACCGTCACCAACGACGTACCCTCTGGCGCAACCTGCCAGGTAAATTCCCCCAATTCCTTCGGAATGGCCCAGTTGCGCCGCCCATTGTCTACACTCGCCTGGGTGCTGACGTAGATTTTTGAAATCGAAAAGCGCTTTTTCCCGCCCAAATCCAGCATTCCCGGCAGGCAGAGCAGCTCGCGGTACGGCCCCACGCCGGAGGTTTCGTAGTCCACCAGCAGCACGGCCCCCCAGCGGCCCCAGAGCGTGTCGCGCTGGTAGGCAGCGAGGTGGGCGCGGTCGACGGCCCAGCCCTTGGGAAAGTGGTAGAGCAGCACGAGGCCGCGGCCGGTGAGGTGCCAGGGAGGTGGGGCAAACATTTGGGTGGGATTTCGGGTCATAGAGCTGGGAAATTGAAAAATTGTTTTGGCAAATGTTCAATTTTCAATTCCCAACGCTCAATTTTCAAGTCAGAAAAAACGCTTTGACCCCATGGCCTCCACCGACCTCCCAACCGTCCTCGAACATTTTTACCACTGGGAAAAAACCAAGCCCGACGCCGTGTACCTGCGCCAGCCCTTCGGCGATTCGTTCCGCGACTACACCTGGGCCGAAGTGGGGCAACAGGCCCGTAGAATGGCCGCCTACCTGCGCAGCCTCGGTCTGCCGCCGGGCAGCAACGTGGGACTGGTGTCGAAAAACTGCGCCCACTGGGTCATCGCCGACCTGGCCATTGGGATGGCCGGGCACGTGTCGGTGCCGTTCTACCCCACCCTCGTGGCCGAGCAGTTCGACCAGGTGATGACCCACAGTGGCTGCCCGGTGCTGCTGGTGGGCAAACTCGACAACTGGCCCGGCATGCGCGACGGCGTGCCCGCGGGCGTACGCTGCATCGCCTTCCCGAAGGAGTACGAAGGCAGCCCGGTGGATGAAATGCCGGAATGGTACGACCTCCTCGCCAACGTAACGCCCCAGGCCGAAAGCCCCGTGCCCGACCTTGACTCGCTCCAGACCATCGTGTACACCTCGGGCACGACCGGCCAGCCGAAGGGCGTGATGATTACCCACCGGGCCTCCGCCGAAGCCTTCCGGCACTCGTCGGAGTGGCTGGGGCTGAAGCAGCCGAGCGAGGCGGTGCGGTTTTTCTCGTACCTGCCCCTGTGCCACATCGCCGAGCGGAGCTTGGTCGAAAGCGGTAGCCTCGTGGCCGGGGCCACGGTGTATTTTGCCGAAAGCCTCGACACGTTTCAGAAAAACCTCGTCGCCGCCAAGCCCACGCACTTCCTGGCCGTGCCCCGCATCTGGACGAAGTTCCAGATGGGCATTCTGGCCAAAATGCCCCCCGAAAAGCTCGACCGGCTCTTGAAAATTCCGGTCGTGAGCTGGCTCGTGAAGCGCAAAATCAAGCAGGGCTTGGGCCTCGACCAAGCCCGGATGCTCATCACCGGCGCAGCCCCCATGCCCACCGAACTCATCCGCTGGTACGAGCGCGTGGGGCTGAACATCCAGGAAGCCTACGGCATGACCGAAAACCTGGGCGCGCACACGTTCTCGCGCCCCACCCACCGCCTGCTCGGCACCGTGGGCCAGCCCTACCCCGGCGTGGAAACGCGCATCGCCCCCGACACGGGCGAGGTGCAGATGCGCTCGCCCTGGATCACCCTGGGCTACTACCGCGAACCCGAACTCACCGCCGGGCTGCTCCGCGACGGCTGGCTCTGCACCGGCGACATGGGCGAACTGACCCCGGACGGTTACCTGAAAATCACGGGTCGGGTGAAAGATATGTTCAAGACCAGCAAGGGCGAGTACGTCGTGCCCGCGCCCATCGAGTTTGGCTTCGCCGCCAACACCTACGTCGAGCAGGTGTGCGTGGCCGGGGCCAGCCTGCCCCAGCCCATCGCCCTGGTGGTGCTCTCGGACATGGGCCGCCAGGCCGACCGCGCCGCCGTGGCCCAAAGCCTCGCCCAGACTGTCCAAACCGTCAACCCCGGCCTGAAGCACTACGAGCACCTAAAAAAAGTGGTGGTCGTGAGCGAAGCCTGGACGGTGGACAACAACCTGCTCACGCCCACGATGAAAATCAAGCGCAACGTGGTGGAAAGCCGCTACCAGCCCCGCATGGAGCGGTGGTACGGGCGGGAGGAGGTGGTGGTGTGGGAGGAAACGAGTTTGTAGTTTGTGGTTTGTGGTTCTGATGCTGCTCAACTACAAACCACAAACTTACCCCCTTCCCATGCCCACCAAAATCCTCGTCGTCGACGACGAACCCGACGTTGCTTCGCTGATCCGGCAGGCGTTCCGGCAGAAAATCCGGGACGGTGCCTACGAATTTCACTTCGTCGGCGGGGGCCTGGCCGCCCTCGACGCGCTGCGGACGGAGTCGGATTTCGACGTGGTGCTGCTCGACATCAACATGCCCGACCTCGACGGGCTCAGCGTGCTCGAACAAATCCCCGACCTGCTGCCCACCGCCCAGACCGTGATGGTGTCGGCTTACGGCGACATGGCCAACATCCGGGCAGCCATGAACCGGGGGGCCTTCGATTTCGTCACGAAACCCATCGATTTTCCCGACCTCGAAAAAACGCTGGAGAAAACCATCCGGCAGGTCGAAAACCTGCGCGAAGCCCTCCGCCTGAAGGCCCTCGACGCGTTGAAATCGCGATTTTTCGACAACATCACCCACGAATTCCGCACCCCGCTGACGCTCATCCAGGCCCCGACCGAAAAACTCCTGGCCGAGCGCGGAGGCGACGAACCGCTGCGCCACTCCCTCGAAACGGTGCAGCGCAACGCCTTCCGGCTGCGCCGCCTGATTGACCAACTTCTGGCCTTGGCCCGCCTCGAAGCAGGGTACGAAATGCTCCGCCTGACGCCCGGCGATTTGGGCGCGTTCATGGGGCAACTGGTGGCGGGCTTCGCGCCCGTGGCCGAGCAGCGGCGGATTGGTTTTTCCTTCGAAAACGACCTTTCCCACCCCTACGCCTTCGACGCCGACAAGCTGGAGCACGTTGTGCACAACCTCGTCGGCAACGCGCTCAAGTTCACCGACGCGGGCGGAGCGGTTGCGGTCAGCCTCCAGCCCACCGAACGCGGCGTGCGCCTGACCGTGGCCGACACGGGCATCGGCATCCGGCCGCAGAAACTGCCCCATGTGTTCGACCGGTTTTTCCAGGCCGACGAGGCCCCCGTGCGGCCCTACACCGGCACCGGCGTGGGGCTGGCGCTGGTGCGCGAGTACGTCGAACTGATGGGCGGCGGCGTGTCAGTCGAAAGCGAGGTTGGGAAAGGGTCGGTGTTCACGGTGGACTTGCCAGTGGCAGTGGTCGAAAACCCGGAGACCGTCGATTCGCCGCTACGACCTTCCCTGCCGGTGTTTTTTGAAGGCCCCGAAATCGCCAGCGGCGTGCGCGAGCGGCCCGGTGCGGCCCCCGAAACCCCCGACGACGACCGCCCGACCGTGCTCGTCGTGGAAGACAGCCCCGAACTGCTGCAATTTTTGGTCGAAAACCTGCCGCCCGACTACCGCGTGCTGGCCGCCAACCACGGCCGCGAAGCCTGGGAAATTCTGCCCCTCGAACTGCCCGACGTGGTGATTTCGGACGTGCTGATGCCGTTCATGGACGGGCAGGAACTCCTCAGCCGCGTCAAAACCACCCCCGCCACCCGGCACGTGGCCGTGCTGCTGCTCACGGCCCGGGCCGAGCATGCCCAGGTGGTGGAGGGCCTGGGTCTGGGGGCCGACGATTACCTCGCCAAACCCTTCCACCTCGACGAACTGCTCCTGCGCGTGCGCAATCTGCTCGACCGGCAGCGGCACCTGCGGGCGCATTTTCAACGGCAATTCACCGAAGCGGAAGCGCCGTTTCGGCCCGAGCATACCGACGATACTTTCCTGAAAACCCTGTACGAAACCATCGAAGCCCGCCTCGACGACAGCACCCTCGGCGTGGACGACCTGGCCCGCGCCGCCGCCGTGAGCCGCCGCACCCTCTACCGCAAACTCACCGCCGTGGCGGGTTTTTCGGCCCAGGACCTGCTCCGGCAGTACCGGCTCAAGCGCGCCGCCCAACTCCTCCGGGCGGGCCACTCCTCCGCCGAAACGGGCTACCTCGTCGGCTACGAAAGCCCGGCACACTTCTCGACCGTCTTCAAGGAATTTTACGGCAAAACCCCGACGGAGTTTGTGCACGGATTGAGGAGGTAAGGTGGTGATGGCGTGAGGGGTGATGCATTCGCTCACTCCGTCACTCCATTTCCCTGTCCCAAATCCGCAAGCCTTTGGCCGAAACCGGAAAGCCCCTCCGGCTCGGAAGCCGGAGCTTTGGTTCGTCCATTCTTCAGAACCAAAAACCCGTTTCCGATGAAAACCACGCCTTTTTTCTTCGCCCTCGGTCTGCTGACGTCCCCGGCCGTGGCCCAGCTTTCGCCGAACCCGAACGCCCAGCGCGACATCCGCGCGGTGCAGGATTACCTGACGACGTTGCGGGAAGACCAACCGGCGTACGCGTACACGGCACACGGGCAAGTCGCCACGGATGTTGGCGAAAGTTGCGACGCCCACGAGTACTTCCTCCCCGTCCGGGAACGAAACCCGCGCGGATTCACGAACAAACGGTACCAGTTTGAAGCCACGCAGTCGGTGGTGGCGGCAGGTCAATACGCAGGCGTGTGGGTCGGGCTGCGGGGCACCTGGTCAGCTACCGCCGACGACGGTCAGACCGTACGCCTGCCTTTTCGCCACCTGGCGAGGCTCGAAGGTGGCCGAATCGTCGAATTGCACACGGCCCGGGGCACCGACGGCGAGGCGGGCGGATGGTGGAACGAACCGCTCTTCGGTGATGGCCCGGTGAGGCTGTTGCCCCGCTGAAACCCGTGCCGGGTCATGTCGCAGCCCCGTCGGTCGGTGAAGTGGCCGAAACCCACAAGAAGTTGGCCAAAACCGGAAAGCACGCCCGGATTTAAACCCAGAGCTTTGGTTCATCAACGCGGCGCAAAAAACCGCTTTCAACTGCACCTCTTTTTCACAAATCCCTAAACATCGTTTCAACCATGAAAACCAGCTTCATTTTCCTCGCCCTCAGTCTGTCAACCGCCACCTTCACCCTGGGCCAATCGTCGCCCCATTTGTACGCCGCACGCGGCATTCAAGCGGTCAGGGAATCCGCGCCCAATCTGGCCGAAGACCAACCGAAGTTCACGCCCATGACCCGTCCTCAACCGAATTTCGTCCTGATCAATCCCGAAAACGGTCCCACCCAGCCAACGAACGTGGTGTACACCAAAACGGTCAACGCGGCCATTTACCCCGTCATCAACTCGGTGAAGGTCCGGCTGGCGGTGGAAAATCCGGCGCGGATTTCGTTGCGGTACCGGTTGCTCAACGAACGCGGCGAAGTGCTTTATGCCCAACGGCTTCCCCGGAATTGCAAAGTCAGCATGCAGTATTTTGACATGGAACGCACGCGGGACGGGGCCTACACGGTGGAAATCAGCGACGGCGTAAACCGGTGGCCGCTCGAATTCCACCTCCACAGCGCCAACGTGGTGGCGCCCGATCGGGTGATTGCGCTCAATTGATGCGGGAGTCGGGCTGCGGAGGCACGCTTGTCGTGTTGACCCGCAGCCGTCAAAACGCGACCAACGGGGCATTGCTTCATCCAACCCATCCAACTTCCTCACGCAGCCATGAACCTGGGCCTGAAATCCAAAAACGTCGTCATCACGGGCGGGAGCCGGGGCATCGGCAAGGCGATTGCGTTCGCCTTTGCCGCCGAAGGGGCCAACGTGGCCATCGGCGGTCCCGCCGACCACGCCCTCCGCCAGACCGAAGCCGAACTCGCCACGATGGGCGTGACCGTGTACACCCACGGCTACGACGCCACCGATCCGGCCGCGCTGAGCGCCTTCCTCGAAGCGGCCAAAGTTCGGCTGGGCCGCGTGGACGTGCTCGTGAACAACGTGTCGGGCCTGCCCGACTGGGAATCGAGCCTGAACGTAGACCTGCTCTCGTTCATCCGCGCCACCGAGAAAGTGGTGCCCTGGATGACCAAAGCGGGCGGGGGCAACGTGCTCTACATCGCCTCGAACCCCGGCAAGGAAGCCTGCACGCCCGGTCACGGTGCGGCCAAAGCCGCCCTGATGAGTTACGCGAAAACCATGGCCGCCAGCCTGGCCCTTCAAGGGGTGCGGTTCAACTGCCTCATTCCGGGCTGCATCGAATTTGTCGGGGGCAGTTGGGAGCCAGCCGGCAACCGACCGTTTTTCGACAAATTGTTGAGCAGCATTCCTTCGGGAAAAATGGGCCGAACCGACGAAGTCGCCAACGTGGCCCTGTTCCTGGCTTCCGACGCCGCCCGCTGGGTAACCGGAGCCTGCGTACCGGTCGACGGGGGTCGGCAAAAAGCAATGGCCTGAGGCCAGCAGCCCCGATGATACGGCCGGGTATTTTTCTGATCCCTCTCTCTCAATCCGCCTGGCCACCCTCGCCCCGACACCCGTCGGGGCGATTTTCTTTTTCCGGGAAAACCCAAACCCGCCCGCCGCCTCGTATCTTTCCCGACGTTGAATCCTGCTTTTCATGCACCCCACCCTCACCGAATTTCAGCACTTGGTCATCGTCGGCAACGGCATCGCGGGCATCACGGCGGCCCGGCACGTGCGGGCGCGGTCGGGGTGTCGCATCACGGTCGTTTCCTCCGAAAATCCGCATTTTTTCTCCCGCACGGCGCTCATGTACGCGTACATGGGCCACCTCGAATACCACCACCTGAAACCGTACGAGGACGATTTCTGGGGGAAAAACGAAATCAACCTGCTGCACGCCCACGTGACGCGGCTGGATACCGCCAGCCGCCGGGTGCATTACCACCCCGAATTTTCGACGAAAACCCAGCAGATCGATACCACCGGCCCGGAACTTCCCCTCGATTACGACGTGCTGCTGCTGGCCACCGGTTCGCGCTACAACCGCTTCGGCTGGCCCGGCCAGGACCTCGACGGCGCGCAGGGGCTGTACGGCCTGCCCGATTTGCGCGAGATGGAGCGGGCCACGATGCGCGACGGGCGGCCCATCGAACGGGCCGTGGTCGTGGGCGGCGGGTTGATTGGCGTCGAAATGGCCGAAATGCTCCGTTCGCGGGGCATTGGCGTTACGTTTCTGGTACGGGAAGCCGGGTTCTGGGGCAACGTGCTCCCGCCGGAAGAGGCTCAACTCGTGGGCCGCCACGTCGGCGAACACCACGTGGACCTGCGCCTTTCGACCGAACTCGACCGCATTCTCGACGACGGCACGGGGCGCGTGGGCGGCGTGGTGACCCACTCGGGCGATGAAATCCGGTGCCAGTTCGTGGGCCTGACCGTGGGCGTCAGCCCGAACGCCGATTTGGCGAAAACCGCCGGCATCGAAACCGACCGGGGCATTCTGGTGGACGAATTTCTGCAAACCAGCCATCCCGACGTGTACGCCGTGGGGGACTGCACCCAACTCCGCCGCCCCGGCCCCGGCCAGAAGGCCGTCAACCCGATTTGGTACACGGGCCGCATCATGGGCGAAACCGTAGCCCGCACGCTCACGGGCAAACCGACCGCCTACCAGCCCGGCCCGTTTTTCAATTCGGCGAAATTTTTCGACATCGAATACCAAACCTACGGCCTCGTGCCCGCCCGCCTGCCCGACGACCAGGAAAGTTTTTACTGGGAAAGCCCCGACGGACGCAAGGCCCTACGGCTGAATTTCGACCGACGCACGCGGGCGCTGGTGGGCGTCAACGCCTTCGGCATTCGCCTGCGCCACGCCGTGTTCGATCGCTGGCTGCGCGATCCGACCTCCGTCGAGCACGTGATCGAGCACCTGCCCGAAGCGAATTTCGACCCTGAATTTTTCCGGAAAAACGAAACCGCCATCGCCGCCGCCTTCAACGCCCGCTTCGGCACGACCCTGCGGGTGAAGGCGCGGAAGGGGCTTTTTTCCACTATTTTTTCGTGAAGCCATGAAGTTTCTCCAACCAACCGGCCTCGCGCTGTTCGTCCTGGGGGTAATGACCTTCGTGGGCATTCTCGGCCTGGGCGGCGTCCGGCTCACGGAGCCGGTGCTGCGCCAAACGCTCAAACCGGAACATTACGCCGTCATCGCCCCGCAGGCGGAGGGACTACTCGACAAGTCCTACGCCTCGAAATGGGCCTTCATCAGCGCATTCAATGGCATCGTCAACCGGCTCAACAACGAGTACCGCGCCAGGCAGCAATGGGACCGGGTGATTTACGATCCCTACGCCTTTGCCCTCGTCAAAGCCGCCGCCACGGGCGAGTGGCTGCGTTACCGCTGGCTTTGGTTCGGCGGGAGCCTGGGTTTGGCCATACTGGGCGCGCTGCTGTACATTCTGCCCAACCGGCGGAGGTTGCCCGGCATCAAAAACGACGGGATTTTTTACAAAAACGGCCGCCGCAATTCCGCGACCAACCGGGGCCTCATCGGCTGGGTGGTGGGCACGGGGTTGATTTTGTTTTACGTCGGGCTGTATTTTTTTCCCGAATACTTCGCCAACTGGACGCTGCTGTTCGACCCCCTCAGCCTAGGCCTCAACGGCGGCCCGGCCAGCCAGTGGTTCGTGTACGGCACGCTCTACACGCTGGCGATTGGAGTCATGGGCCTGCGGATGCTCATCAAGTACCGCCACAGCCCCTACCAGCGGCTGCGGACGATTTCAGTGATGGCCTTTCAAACCTGCTTCGCGTTTCTGCTGCCCGAAATCATGGCCCGGCTCAACCAGCCTTACCAGGATTTGAAAAACATCTGGCCGCTGGATTACACTTTCTTTTTCGATTACCGGATCAACGAAAAAATTCAGGCGGGTACGTTCGGCGTCTTCCTGCTCGTGTGGGGCATCGCGCTGGCTTTCGTCGCCGTGCCGGTGCTGACGTACTTTTTCGGCAAACGCTGGTACTGCTCCTGGGTATGCGGCTGCGGGGGCCTGGCTGAAACCCTCGGCGACCCGTACCGGCAGTTGTCCGACAAATCGCTCCGGGCCTGGAAAGTCGAGCGGGTCGTTATCCACGGCGTGCTGGTTTTCGCCGTCGTGATGACCGCCGCCGTGCTGTACGCGTATTTCACCGGGAAAAGCAACTTCCTGGGTTTTCTCGATGCCTACTGGCTGCGGAGCAGTTACGGGTTTTACATCGGGGCGATTTTCGCGGGCGTGGTGGGCACGGGTTTCTACCCGCTCATGGGCAACCGGGTGTGGTGCCGGTTTGGGTGCCCGCTGGCGGCCTACCTCGGGCTGGTGCAGCGGTTCCGGTCGCGCTTCCGCATCACCACCAACGGCGGCCAGTGCATCAGTTGCGGCAATTGCTCGACTTACTGCGAGCAGGGCATCGACGTGCGCTGGTACGCCCAACGCGGGCAAGACATCGTGCGGTCGAGCTGCGTGGGCTGCGGCATCTGCTCGGCGGTGTGCCCGCGCGGCGTGCTCAACCTCGAAAACGCCGACCCGAAAACCCGCCGGATGGACGTGGGAGCCGCGCCGATCCTGCTCGGCAACGACGGCGTAAAACTTCGCCCTTAACTTTGGGGCAATTTTCTCCGAACCCATGAACATCGCCGTCTTCAGCGCCCGCCGGTTTGAGCGGGAATACCTGCTGGCTGCCCACGCGGGTCGCCACGAATTGGTTTTGCTCGACACCCCGCTCAGCCTGCAATCGGCCCCGCTCGCGGCCGGGTGCGACGCCGTGGCCCTGTTCGTCAACGACGACGGTTCGGAGGCCGTCGTCAGCCGCCTCCACGAACTCGGCGTGCGGTTTCTGTTGCTGCGCTCGGCGGGGTTCAACCACGTCGCGGTCGGGAAGGCCAGGGCACTGGGGATGCGCCTGGCCCGCGTGCCGGAGTACTCGCCCTACGCCGTGGCCGAGCACACCGTGGCACTCATGCTCGCCCTCAACCGCAAGCTCGTGCGGGCGCACAACCGGGTGCGGGAGATGAATTTTACGCTTGATGGGCTGGTGGGCTTCGACATGCACGGGCGCACGGCGGGGGTGCTGGGGCTGGGAAAAATCGGGCGGCTCGTGGCGCAAATTCTGCGGGGCTTCGGCTGCCGGGTGCTGGCCTACGATCTGTACCCGGACCAAGCCTGGGCCGCGGCGGTTGGCGTGGAATTCACCGACCTGAACGGCATTTTCAGGGAATCCGACCTCCTGACCCTGCACACGCCCCTGACCGAAGCCACCCGCCACCTCATCAACCGCGATACCCTGGCGACGATGAAACGCGGCGTGATGCTCGTCAACACGAGCCGGGGCGGGCTGGTGAACACCGCCGACGTGATCGAGGCCCTGAAAACGGGGCAAATCGGCTACCTGGGCCTCGACGTGTACGAAGAAGAAAACGGGCTGTTTTTCGAAGATCACTCCGAAGACATCCTGCAAGACGATCTCATCGCCCGGCTGATGACCTTTCCGAACGTGCTCATCACCAGCCATCAGGCTTTTCTGACCGAGACTGCCCTGCGCAACATCGCCGAAACAACGGCCCACAACGCCGATTGCTTCGAGCGGGGCGAACCGTGCGAGAACGAGCTGAGGTGAGTCAGAGCAACGTGTTGTTGAGCAGCCCCATCGCCACGGCCTGCCGGTAGTGGGGCAGTTCGGCGGCGGCTTCGAGGGCGTCGAGTTGTTCGAGGCGGTGGCCGTCGGAGCCGAAGAAGTACACGAGGTTTTCCTCCACCAGCCGCTCGGCCAGGCGCTGGGCATTGCGGGAATAGTAACCCGTCAGCGAGTTGATGTTCACCTGAAACAGCACGTTGAGCCCGTGGAGCCGGTGGACGAGGTCGAAGTCTTTTTGCAGGTACAAACACCGCTCAGGGTGGGCGATTACGGGCGTGTAGCCCTGCCGCACCATCAGCCCGACGGCCTCCCAGAGTTCGGCGGGTTTCACCACCAGCGAGGTTTCAAAGAGCACGTACCGGCTGGTGCCCTGCCGGGGCGTCAGGCACAGCAACGGTTCACGCTCCCGGAGCCGGGTCAGGAAGCCTTCGTCAAAATAATACTGCGCCGCCGCGTCGAGACGAATGTACAACCCGCGCTGAAAGGCCAGAAACCGCATCCGTTCCAGTTGCACCTGTACCCGCTCCGGCGTGACCGGGTAGTAAGCCTGCATCACGTGCGGGGTGCTGATCACCTTCCGATAGCCGAGTTGCTGAAACCGAGCCAGCAACCGCAGACCCTCGGCTTCGGTTTCGGCCCCGTGGTCAAGGCCGGGCAGGACGTGGGCATTGACGTCCACGGCCAACGGAGCGCTGGAAGCGTGCGGCGGGTCGAGCGTGGAAGCGTGGGCGGGTACGGATGGGGTCATTCTGATTCGGGGTTGCACGGTGGGTTTACGTTGCCAAACCTTGTGCCAGAATCGTACCAAAAATTCTACACTTTCGGCCAAAACCCGCTTGGCGAAGGCCGAAACGGCTTTTCGCACCCGGTCCGTCCGGGAAGAAACGTTTCAGTTTCAGCGGCTCTTCCCATAAAAAAACGGCCCGCAGGCCGTTTCAAAAAAAGGGTCAGGTAACCGGAAACCCGCTCCTCAGGCCGTCAGCGAAGTCAATTGCCGGGAAAACTCGGCGAACGAGGGCAGCCGAACGTCTTTTTCGGAAACAATCGGATGGGTCACACCCCAATCGATGGCCAGTTCGGGGTCGTCCCAGCGGATGCCGCCCTCGGAGGCTTTGTGGTAGAGATTCGTGCATTTGTAAGCGAAGGTGGCGTCTTCCAGCGCCACAAAGCCGTGGGCGAAGCCTTCGGGCAGGTAGAGCATGTTGCCGCGCTTGGCGTCGAGTTCCACGGCTTCCCACTGTCCGAACGTAGCCGACTCGGGGCGAATGTCCACCGCTACGTCGAGCACCCGGCCCGTAATGCAACGCACGAGTTTGCCCTGGGCGTAGGGCGCATGCTGGAGGTGAAGCCCCCGCAGGACACCCTTCCGCGACCACGACTGGTTGTCCTGCACAAACTCGAACGGAATTCCGTTGGCCTCAAACACGCGCTGGTTGTAGGTTTCCAGGAACAGGCCGCGTTCGTCTTCAAAAACAGCGGGAATGATTTCCGTCAGGCCGTCAAGCCGGGTGGCGATAAATTTCATACGAGTCGGTCTGGGTTACAACTGACGACGAGGAGGTTAGACTCTCCTTCGAACGCCGCAGTCTTGGACAGGTTTTTACAAAAAAGTCAATTGGCGGTAGAGAAACGATCCCGCAAAAATAGCCCAAAGCCCCGTGTCGCAAAAACTTTCGGGGTGGGGTTGGTAGATTTGCGGCCCGAGTTTGCAGTTTTCAGTTTCCACTCTCTGGTTCGCAGACGTCAAAAAACTGTAAACTGTTAACCTGTAACCTGTAAACTGCCTTTTGACCCGCTCCGACCTTTTCGCCCAGATTCAGGCCAAACGCTCTTACCTCTGCGTGGGCCTCGACACCGATCCCCGCAAACTGCCCGCCGCCGTGCGACGCGAACCTGACCCGGTGTTTGCCTTCAACCGCGCCATCATCGACGCCACCGCGCCCCACGCCGTGGCCTACAAACCCAACCTGGCGTTTTACGAAGCCCAGGGACCGAGGGGTTGGGAAAGCCTCCAACGCACGCTGGAGTACATTCCGAAAACCTGCTTCACCATCGCCGACGCCAAACGGGGCGACATTGGCAATACCTCCAGCCTCTACGCGCGCACGTTTTTCGACCCCGAAGCGGCCGGACTCAATTTCGATTCCGTGACCGTCGCGCCGTACATGGGCCATGATTCGGTAACGCCGTTCCTGGAATTTCCGGAAAAGTGGGTGATTCTGCTGGCGCTGACGTCGAATCCCGGCAGCGACGATTTTCAGAAACTCGGCCTGAACCCGGATTTGAAAAAAGAAAACGGCGGTGATTGGTCGCTGCTGTTGAACGAAGAAAACGAGTACCTGTTTGAACGCGTCCTGAAAACCGCCCAAACCTGGGCCACACCCGACCAGTTGATGTTTGTCGTCGGGGCGACGCGGGCCGAAAGCCTGACGCGCATCCGCGAGTTGGCCCCCGACAACTTCCTGCTCGTGCCGGGCGTGGGCGCGCAGGGCGGGAGCCTCGAAGAAGTGTCCCGATTCGGCATGAATGCGCACTGCGGTTTGCTCGTCAACGCGTCCCGTTCCATTCTCTACGCCTCAACGGGCGCTGATTTCGCCGAAGCTGCCGGGGCCGAAGCCCGGCGGATGCAGGAGGAAATGGCGCAGTTTCTGGAAATTTATTTAACGGTTTGATGATCAGGCGAAGAATGTTCAATTTTCAATGCTCAACACTGAACTTCAATTCATTGAACAGTGAGCATTGAAAATTGCACCGCAGCGGCGAACCGCATTCTCCCCCGGCCATGCTCCCCTCTCCCCCACCCGAAGCTTTCCTGCACTACCTCTGGCAGTTTCAGCAGTTCAATGGCGTTGGCCTCCGCGCCGAGTCCGGCGAGGCCGTGCAGGTGCTCTACCCCGGCTGGCTGAATCCCCACGCCGGGGCTGATTTTCAGGATGCCCGCCTGCTGCTCGACGACGTGGAATGGGTCGGGACGGTGGAAATTCACCGCCGCTCCTCGGACTGGTTCGGCCACAACCACCAGACCGACGAGGCTTACGAAAACGTCGTGCTGCACGTCGTCTGGCAGCACGACGCGCCCGTGACCCGCCGCGACGGCACTCAAATACCCACGCTCGCCCTCGCGCCCCGCGCCGACCTCGCCCTGCTGGCCCGTTACCAGGCCCTGCTCGATGCCCGCGAGGCCATTCCCTGCGCTCCACAGTTTGACCGGGCGAACGAACTGGCCAAGTTGTCCATGCTCGACCGGGCGCTGATGCAACGCCTGCAAACCAAAGCCGACGGGGTGTCCGAACTTTTCCAAAAAACGGGAAACGATTGGGAGGAAACGGCCTGGCAGGTGCTGGCGCGGGCCTTCGGCTTTAAGCTCAACGCCGAACCGATGGGGCGACTGGCCGGGGCGTTGCCCCTGAAAATTCTTCAGAAACACCGGGGGAACCTGCTCCAGGTGGAGGCCCTGCTTTTTGGCACGGCGGGCCTGCTGCCCGCTCCCGACGAGGCCGACGCCTACGCGGTGCAACTGGGGAAGGAGTACGATTTTCTCGAAAAAAAATACGCATTGGCCCCCCGGCGGTTATCCGGGCACGAGTGGAAATTCCTCCGCCTGCGCCCGGCGGGCTTTGCCACCGTGCGGTTGGCCCAACTTGCGGCGTTGCTCAACCGCCATCCGCATTTTTTCGCCCTGATGATTCAAGCCACTTCGGCGGAAACCCTCCGGCAGGCCTTCAACGTGGAGCAGTCAGCGTACTGGCAACGGCACTACGTGTGGGGAAAACCGTCGGCAAAACCGGTGCCCAGCCTGGGCGATGATGCCCTCAACAGCCTCCTCATCAACACGGCTGTGCCCCTGCTGGCTGCCTACGCCCGCGAGCGTGGACAGCCTCAGTTTTTAGAAAAAGCCATCCAGTTTTTGGAGGAATTGCCCGCCGAAAAAAACAGCGTCATCGCCGATTGGCGGGCGCTGGGGCTGCGGGTCAAAACGGCCTTCGATTCGCAGGGTGCGCTCGAATGGCACGCCCGCTTTTGCTCACCCCGGCAGTGCTTCCGCTGCAACGTGGGCGCTGCGCTGCTGAAAGGGTAATTTTCAGTTTATTCACCCACCAACTGAAAACCGTAAACTCAAGTCCGGTTGATCATTCCCGCGCCGAAGCCCAGGAACACCAGCCCGACCAAGAAGGGCACGACCGATTCCCAGTGCGTGACCGACATGCCCAACACGGGCTTGCCGTCGCGGAGGTAGGCCACGCAGGCGAACAGAATCACGACCACGCCCAGAATGAGCAGCAGCGAGCCAAAGAATTTGCGTAAGTTGTTGTCTTGCATAATCAGTTCATCGTTTACAGTTTACAGTTCGCAGGGATGAGTTCAATGGTTTTCAGCAGGAGGCGACCGGCTTTCCGAAGAACTGTGAACCCATCCCTGTGAACTGTGAACTGGGTTTAACCCCAAGTTCCGCCCCTGCTCCAGCATGAACGGCAAGGCGGCTTCGAGGGTGTTGGGCACGGTGCCTTCGAGGATGGCTTCGCGGACGGCTTCCTTGATGATGCCCACTTCGCGTGAGGGCGGCAGGCCGAAGGTTTCCATGATCAGTTCGCCGGTCACCACGGGTTGAAACTGCCGCAGTTTGTCGCGCGCTTCGACCTCCTGCAACAACTCTTCCACGCGGTCGAAGTTGGCCAGGTACCGTTTCACTTTGGCCCCGTCTTTCGAGGTGATGTCGGCGCGGCAGAGTTTCATCAGCGCGTCGATGTCCTCGCCCGCTTCGACCATCAACCGCCGGAGGGCCGAATCGCTGATGCCTTCCTTGGCCAAGGCGATGGGCCGCAGGTGCAGGCGAACGAGCTTTTTTACAAACCGCATTTTTTCGTTCAGCGGCAGTTTGAGTTTGCGAAACAACTGCGGCACCATGCGGGCACCGAGTTCTTCGTGGCCGTGAAAGGTCCAGCCCCGGCCTTTTTCAAAGCGCTTCGTGGCCGGTTTGGCGATGTCGTGCAGCACGGCGGCCCAGCGCAGCCACAGGTCGTCGGTCGTGCGCGACACGTTGTCGAGCACCTGGAGCGTGTGGTAAAAATTATCCTTGTGGCCCTTGCCGTCGATTTGCTCCGCGCCTTTGAGCAGCAGGAATTCGGGGAAAATCCGTTCCAGCAAGCCCGCCGAATCGAGGAGTTTGAACCCGTAGGAAGGCTGGGGCGAGAGGATGATTTTGTTCAGTTCGTCGATGATGCGTTCCTGCGAAACGATGTCGAGGCGGGGGGCCATCCTCGCAATGCCGTCGAAGGTGTCGGGGTCGATGTCAAACGTGAGTTGACTGGCAAACCGCACGGCCCGCATCATGCGGAGCGGGTCGTCGGAAAACGTTACGTCGGGATTGAGGGGCGTGCGGATGAGCTTGCGGCGCAGATCGGCCACGCCATCGAAGGGGTCGAGGAGTTGCCCGAAATCGTCGCGATTCAGACTGATGGCCAGGGCGTTGATCGTAAAATCGCGGCGATTCTGGTCGTCTTCGAGGGTGCCGTCTTCGACCTGGGGTTTGCGCGAATCGCTCCGGTAGGATTCTTTCCGTGCGCCCACAAATTCCAGTTCCCATTCGCCAAACCTTACCTGGGCCGTGCCGAAATTGCCGTACACGGCGAGCGAGGCTTCGCCTCCATCGGCGTTCACCAGGGCGGCAACCCGTTCGGCCAGGGCCACCCCGCTGCCCACGCATACGAAATCGACGTCTTTTGAAGGCCGCTTCAGCAGCCTGTCGCGCACGTAGCCCCCGATCACGTACGCCCGTACCCCAACGGCTTCGGCAGCACGGGCGACGAGGTCGAAAACGGGAGTTTCGCGGAGGTGTTCGGTGAAATTCATTCTTGGGTTACGTTCTCTCAAAAATCACCCCGCCGTCGAGGCCCAGTTGCACCACCGGGCCGGGCGGCAGAAAGCGAGGCAGGTTGGCGGGTTGCAAAACCAACTCCACGGCGGTTTTCATCGTCACGACGTCCTCCGGAGCGACGGGTGTCGTGAGCACACCCCGACCAAACCGGTACACCAGGTTTCGGGCAAAATCGTCCCGCAGCAGTCGAATGGCGATCGCCCCCCGCTCGGTTAACGCGGCCGAAGCAACATTTTTTCCATTCGGATACACGATCGTCAGGGGTTTTTCCGAAAAATCCACCCAATCCCAGGCCACGTCGGGTACCTGCGCGACGTATTGAGTCAACTGACCAATCTCGGCAATGAGCACCGTGTGACCGTCGGGTGAAGTGGGCGGCAGCAGGGCGTCAAGCTTGGCAATCGCTTCCGCCGAGCGGGCGTCGGTCCCAAGGCACCAGCCGGTTTCGGTCGGAAAAAGCACCACGCCACTTTTTCGCAGGCAATTGAGGGCCTCGTGGTAATCCATAGGCATCGGACGGTTCGGAAACGGGGGGCAAAGATAGGCCGCATCCGCCGTTCGTCGCTAATCAGTAGCCGATGGGCAGAATGTACACCCTACGGGCAAGCGCCGCTTAAAACGTAAACTCCCGAATGTCTGACTGTTTCAGCCAGAGCGAAACCAGTTTTTTGTGTTCCGCGGGAGTGCCCCGCACCCGCCAGTACCCCCGGATTACGCCGTTGTGTACCGTTTGCCGACCACGGGTCGCTTTCACGCCGCACTGCCGGAATTCTTTTTTAAACTGGTCGAACACCTCGGCAGAATAAATCCGTGTGACCGAATACTGCCGGACCTGATTGAGCCTATCGATCCACTTTTCGATAATCTCGAAACCCACCAGGACGAGAAGCACGAGTGCCGCAGCCGAAAACCCTAGCCCCAGGTAACCGTCGCCAATGGCCATGCCCAGGGAGGCCGTCACCCAGATGATGGCCGCAGTGGTGAGTCCCTGCACCCGTTCCTCGCTTTTGTAAATCACCCCCGCGCCCAGAAAGCCAATGCCCGTAACGATGTTGGCGGCAATGCGGCCGGAGCGGTCTTCCTCAAAAGCCGCCGATAGCATCGTGAAAACCGCCGACCCGAGGCAAATCAGGGTCATGGTTCGCAGTCCCGCCGATTTATTGCGGTACTCCCGTTCCACGCCGATGAGCATCCCCACAAACAGGGCTGAAAAAAGGCGCAGGATGGTTTCGATGTCGAGGTGTGTGTTCATCACGGTCAAGCCGGGGTAGGTTCGTAAAAACAGCCCAGTGTGCGTTCACGAACCCGGCGTCACCTTCGTAATCAGGGTTGAGCCGACGATTTTACCATTCCGGTAGGTCTCGGTTTTCACGACGCCAAAGCCCGGCGCAAACCATTCAGCAACCTGGTAATTTACTCCTATGCCCATTTTCAGGTTGGCATCGTAGGTAATTTTGTAGCAATCAAACGTTCGCACGGGGGTAGTCACTGACTCTTTGCCCTCCACCTCCCGGTTTTTCAGCATAACGGTCATTCTCAGCAGAGCCATGCCTCCCGTGCTTGGTTCGGCAAGCATGTCGGCGTCCTTGAGCACCATGCCGGGTTCGAGGCGGGCAGGGTATTCCGCGAAATTACCGCTCACGCGTACGTCCATGTCCTTCATCGAAGCCATCGATTCGGCGGGTACCAGGTTGCGCAAATCCATGGTGTAGGTACCTTTCGAGCAAGTCACGGTCACGTCGGAGTTGCTGAGTTGTTCTTTGCCTTTGGCGGAGTACACCGTCGTGCCGAAGTGCGCTTCAAGCCTTTCGCCATCCTGTTTCACCCGACTGACTTTCGAGAGGCTCCGACCGCTGACTTCGCCCTTTTTATCGTAAAAAGTCGTCTCTACTTCGTTGCCCGAATTCATCAGGAAAAACGTGCGGCAATCCTGCGCCTGCAATACGGCAGTCGCAGACAGGCCGGAGATCAAGGCCAGAACGGTGAAAAAAGAGCGCATCATTGGAGGAAACAGCGTCAAACAACGTGGCTAAGATAAGATCGACCGGGATTGAGGCAATTTTTCGGGAAACTCAAAAAATTATTGGATTTTTTTAGCCCGTTAACCTACTGATAATCAATAATTAGTTTGGTGACAGATTCGGCTCTTTGAAAAAAAATGCAGTTGGACAGGTTACATTCCTACCCCCAGCTTTGATATACCCACGAAACCCCGGAACGCAAACACACCGAAGAACTCACACACTACCATGAACACCCGCATTCGCTTCTCCGCCCTCGCCCTGATTGCTTCGACCATCCTGTTCGCTTCCTGCCAGAAGACGGAGATCGAACCTCAGTCACCCGCCCAGCAAAAAGTGGTGAAAACGGATGCCGTGTACAATGCCGACGAGACCAACCGCCCGCCCATTATCATCAAATAATTGAACGGAGTACCCTTCGAATCCGATTAGAAAGCAGAGGCCATTACGATACTGCACTAACCGCCGCCACCAGGTTTAGTGCCTTTCTACGCCACTTAAAAACCTCCGGGGCTACCGCCAATTGGTCTCGGGGGTTTGGCGTTTTTAGGCGGCTTGTGTTACTTTAGGGGGCCGTGCGGAAAACCGCCGTTTTTGCATGAACCCATTCCTAATCCGCTTTCTTCTGTTGTGTCTGTTCATCGGGTGTGTGAACGGATTCGCGCAGCAACGGGCGACTTCGCGGACGGCCGCCCCATCAAAAACGTCCATCCAGCTTCGTATTGATGCCCTTTGGTTGCAGGCCGGGAAATTGGCCGATCAGCAACAACATCAGCAGGCCATCGACCTCTTCCGCGATGCCCTCCACCTGTCCAGAGTCCACAACGAACCCCTCCGCGCCGCCAACCTTTATGGCCACCTCGGCACGGCCTACCACAATCTGGGCCAGTACGAAATCGGACTGAATGAATGCCGGACTGGACTATCGGTTCTGCCTTCACGCGCCTCCGGGGCCGATTCCATCCGGTTCAAGTTGGAGTATGCGATGGGCAGCATCCACCAAAGCGCCAACCGGTTCGACTCAGCACAAGCCCACTTTGATGTCGCAGAGTTGTTGCTAAAGAAAAAGCCACACCTCGAGCGGGTAATTCCGTATCCGATCAGTACGTTTTACATTACGCTAAGCGTCTTTGCTGACCAGACCGAAAACAACCCAAAGGTGTTGCTGTACGCCGAAAAGGCCTTGCACGTTGCAAAGCGGTACAGCCTGAGCGACATGCTGCCCACGGCCTACAACAGCATCGGCTCGTATCACCAGGAGGCGGGCGATTTTAAAAAGGCCATTGATCAGTACATCCTGGCGCTGCACAACACCAAGTCTGCCTACGAGCGAAGCGTGCTTAGCAATAACATCGGAACCCTCTTACTTGAATACAATCACAACGAAGAAGCCCTCCACTACCTGCGTCAGGCACTTTTGCATTACCAAAAACTGATCGCCAACGACCCCGGCCAGCAGAGCGTGGAGTTAAGTGGGAAAATTCTCACCAACTTAGGTATCTGCAATACCCGACTTCGTCGATTTGGTGAGGCAGGTCGTTACTTCGATAAGGCCGTTTCGGTGTTGACGCACAATTTTGGAACTCATCACCAGCGACTGGCCGAAGTATATGTGGAACGGGGCGAATGGCTCGAAGCCCAGCAAGAATGGGCGGCAGCGCTGGTGGAATACCAAAAAGCCCTACATGCTTCGTACTGGAACGGACTCCGGCCGGGTCTTCACGAGGTTCCTCCAATTGATGACGGCGTAATTTCGGCCGTCTCCCTGTTCGACGTGCTTCGGCACCGTGCACACGCCATTGCCATGTTGCACCATCAACAGGGTAATCTGCGAAACTTACGTACCGCGTTTGAAACCTATCAGACGGCTCTACGCCTCTCCGAACGAATCCGGCGGAGCTACGAGGGGGCGGAGGCCAAGGTTTTTTTTGCCCAGAAGGTGCGTCCCGTGTACGAACAAGCCCTCGATATAACCTTCCGGCTGTTTGAGCAAACCAATCAGCCGGTGTACCGGGAAGCGGCTTTTGGCATTCTGGAGGGGAGCAAAGCAGCGGCCTTGGCCGACGCCCTGCGTGAATCGCGCCTTAAACCGACAACATTGCCCGCGCAATTACTAAACGAAGAAAAACGCCTCAACCGCGATCTGGCCGAATTGCGGGTTAAATTGGCCAGTGCCCGTGATTCGTTGCAGATGCAGGTGCTCAAGGTCCAACTCATCGAATTACAGATTCAACTCAATCAGGTGCTCCGGCAATTTGACCGGGTTTCACCTCGGTACTACCACTTCCGGTACGCTCAGAATAAAGTGCCGCTGCAACAAGCCCGGCAAGCGCTACCCGATGCTCAAACAGCGCTGATTTCGTATTTTCTGGGTACAGACTACTTCTACGTATTTGCCATTCGGAAAGAAGGCGAAGTGCTCCAGCGCCATCCCATCACACCGAATTTCAAGCAAACGCTCGATACGCTCCGCAAGACTCTCTACGCAAATCCTGGCCTTGACGAGTACCGGGGAAGTACCCCTGCTCAACGGGCGCATCAAGTGCTGATTCAGCCCCTGCTGGGGCAACTAGCCGGCATTCGGCGGCTCATTGTTTTGCGCGATGCCGAGTTGCATTTCATTCCCTTTGAAGTGCTGGAGGCCCGACCAGGGCAGTACCTGGTGCAACATTTTGCCATCCGTTATGCCTACTCGGTAGCCCTGCTCCTCGAATCGCCCAAGAAAAAGGCTCCCTTTAACGAGCACACGCTGGTGGTGGCACCCTATGCCGACTCTACGGGCATCGGCACGGCGGTACGCAATGAGGGCTTAGGTGCATTGCCTGCCTCCCGGCACGAAGCACGGGCCGTAGGCGGAGCAATATTACTCAATCAGGAGGCCACCAAAAGCGCTTTTCTTCAACACTACCCGGAGTATGACGTACTCCATTTAGCTACCCATGCCCGAGCCGACAGCCAGGATCCCTCGAAATCATTCATTGCTTTTTTCCCAGGCCCAACGCCATACAAATTGTACACGAATGAGTTGTATAACCTCTCGCTCGACCATACCCGTTTGGTGGTGCTCAGTGCGTGTGAAACTGGCTCCGGCCTGTTACAAGGTGGGGAGGGCATCATGAGTCTGGCCCGGGCCTTCATGTATGCGGGTTGCCCGAGTGTCATCACAACCTTGTGGAACGCTCACGACGAAAGTTCTGCTTACCTTTCCGAACGGTTGCATGAATACGTTCGGAAGGGAGTCGCATTAGACGAGGCCCTACAACGGGCAAAACTCGACTATGTGCAGTCGGAACAAGGTCGGCCCTACAACCATCCCTATTACTGGGCCAACCTGGTTCTTATTGGCGAAGGACAGGCGTTGTACCAAGCCGAAAAGAGAAGCCCCACTTCCAGCCCCTGGTTGATGGTGGGTGGAGTGGGGCTTCTGGTCCTCGTCATGCTGATCCTTGTGGCGCTCAGGTCGAGGCATTTACCGGGATAAGCCGGTCTACGTCGACGGCCACATCCGGGCTACCCGGAGTTGCCAGTCCATCTTCCAACGGTCGAGCGTACCAATCGGGTACTCAAGGTACTCAAAGTCAGGCGACTGCTTGATTTCGCCGTAAAGCCGTTCAGCCCGTTCAGTTTGGCCCGATTGCAGGCAGGCTACAGCCAAAAACCACTTCGACGCGTCTTTGAAGTACGGACGAATTTCACAATTGACCACCTGTTCGAGGCACGGAATCGCTTTGTCGGGTTGGCGGCTGTTGAGGTACGCTTTGCCGGCGTAGTAATTCGTGTAACAAAACGAACTTGGTTGCTGCCCGCCCCGGGTAATGTGCGTAGCGGTTTCGTGCGGACTGATGGGTGAAAACGAAAGGTATCCCATCCAGAGCCCACCCGCCGCCGCCGCAATCGCGGCTGCACGGCGCCACCATACGGGCTTAGACTGGGGTCGGTGCACGGGAAGGGGAATGACCCGTGGTTCATTCGGCTCGGTTTCTTCCGTCGTCCAATCGGCTTCGGCCCATTCGGTTTCGGCCATTTTTTCGGCGTGAATCGCCGCAATTTCTGCCCTCAGGTTGAATTCGTCGATCACATCATGCAGAAGTCGACGGGTTTCAACTTCCTCCCGCAATGAAGCATCCCGGGCCATCTCAGCTTCAAACTCGGCCCTTTCCTTAGGAATAAGTTGATTATTGAGGTATGCCTCAATCCACTCGGACTCCTCTGGCGGCGTGATGGGTTTCATGGTTTTAGCAGGTTTTTCAGTTTTTGTAAGCACTTGTATTTTTCGTTGATAGCCACGCGTTCGTTCTCAAAACCCATCAAATCAGCGATTTCTTTCATCGAAAGGCCATCGCGCCGCTGAGCCGTGAGAAGTTGTTTGCACCGTTCGCCAAGCTTGTCAAACTGCCGCTGGTAATGCTGCATTTCCTCCTGTTCTTCGAGGTGTAGCTGAGCATCCAGGCTTGCTCCGGCGTGGGGTGCCGTTTCGTAATACTCGGTCTCACGAAGCAAAATGCGTTCGCGCTGACTGAGCGTGTTTAACCAGTGATTCTTACAAAGCGTGTATAAAAAAGCACCTACTCCCACCCCCTGCTGGGGGCGGTACTGGCCCGCACGAACCGCCTTGATGAAATTTAATACCACCGTCTGGATGAGATCGTCGGCATCTTGTGGCGTACCACTGTTGCGGCGGACATAATCCTTCAGTACTGCAGTGTGCCGGTCGTACAGGCACCGGATGGCGGTATTTAAAGCTCTTCGGTCGTCGGATAAAATGCCTTGAACAATCGCGTCGTCAGAACACTGGCCCAGTTGATTCATTCAATTTCAAAGGTTTATCAAAGCTGATCGGGAAAATGTAACCATTCCGATCAATCTTTTTTTTACGTCAGAAAATAAGATGTTGTTAATCAGCTATTTTGCCGCTATGTACTTACCTACTCCAAAGTATCTTCCACGATGGAGGGTGAAAAAAAGCCAGGCGCGGCGTATGCCAGTTTTCTGAGCAATACCCCGAGCCTGGCCCAATCCGATTCAGCCTTAGACGCTCCGCTGCCGGAGGGCCTCGTACAACACCACGCCATTGGCTACCGAGACGTTGAGCGAACCCACGCGCCCCTGCATGGGAATACAACCCAGTGCGTCGGCTAAGCGGAGGAGGTCTTCGGAAATGCCGTCTTCCTCCGAACCCAAAATGACCGCTGTCGGACCGGTGAAGTCGATTTCGTAAATGGTTTCGGTTACTTTCTCAGTACACGCCACCACCTGAATACCCGACTCCCGCAAGCGGCGGACGGTCTGGGTCAGTTCCTCCTCCCGGCAAACAGGCAGGAAGTTGAGCGCGCCGGAGGAGGTCTTCATCGCATCGGCATTGATTTGCGCGGCCCCTTTCGTAGGAATCACGAGGGCGTGGACGCCCGCCGCCTCGGCCGTTCGGGCAATGGCCCCGAAATTGCGCACGTCGGTCACACGGTCAAGCAGCAGCAGGAGGGGCGTCAGGCCGCGTTCAAACACGTCGGCCACGATGTTGTCGAGTTGGGCGTAATGCACCGCCGCCACGAAGGCAATCACACCCTGGTGGTTTTTGCGGGTAATGCGGTCGAGTTTTTCGGCGGGTACTTTTTGCACGGGCACGCCGCGCAGGCGGGCAAATTCGAGCACTTCGATGTTGCCCAGTTCGCGCTGCACGAGCAGGCGGTCAATCTCCTTGCCCGCCCGGAGGGTTTCGAGCACCGATTGAATTCCGAAAACGATGTCTGGCTTTGAGGCCTGCGGGTTACGAAAGGTGGGCTGGGGGCGGTAGGGACGCCGGGGTTTATTTCTGTCTTCCATGGATCAACCGGGTTTACTCACAGCGACTGGTATGCCTGCTGTGGACGGAAATCTGTCGTTTCCTCTCAAGGTTTTAAAAACAAATTTCCCGCTGATTTCGCGGATTCTCGCTGACCCGTGAAGCAGAATCAGCAAGAATCCGTAAAACCGGCGGGAAATCCCTCTGCTACGCAACTTATTGGTCTACTTCACCATTCCGCCATGCCTCAACGGCCGGAATCCAGATGGGTTGGAATTCAACGAAGCGCGAAAGTTCGTAATGCTCATCGACGAACTGGTTCGCTCGTTTGTTGAAGGTGAAATTGATTTCCGAAAATTGCGAACTGCGCCGCGTGTACACCCACACTTCCTTGTCCTTGCTGCGCTGTACCCGGTTGGGCGACCCCATGATGATGTACACCATGCCCTTGTCGGTCTTCCAGCCTTCCTTGTAGGTGGTAAACAGGCGGTTGGCCTGCTCCACGCGCCGGTAGAAGGCCCGGATGGTACGGCGGGCCGATTGCTGGTTGCCGGAGTTGAGTGCGAGCCAGTAGCGATCAAGCGCTTTTTTAAATTCCCGGTCGCGCACGTTGGTCACGTCGGCGTATTCGGCATTGGTGCTGATGTACACCACGGGACGGGTGAGTTTCTCGGGGCGGGTCATCCGGGGGTAACGGTCATCGACGCCCAGTAAGCCGATGCCAAAGTTTTCCGTTGTGTCGCGGACGAAGTAGTAGAGGCCCTCACGGGTAAGTTGCAGGGGCGAATTGGTGCGAACCGTGAAAGCACTGTCGGTAAACAGTTGCCGGGTGGGTCGGCGCGGTTCGGTGGTCAGGGGCGAAAGGGCTTGTTCAAACTCGTAGCTGTAGTGAAAGCCCCGAAACGTGGTGTCTTTGCCCGACAACGCACGCAGTTGCACAGTATCGCCCACAGTCACGTAATTCAGTAGCTGGGGCACCTGCCCGTTTTTGTCAAAAAACGCGAAATAATCACCCACCTTGCCCGATTGGAACCGCAGGGGTACATCCTGTTGCACGCGGCGGCCTCCGGTTTGGTCGTTGATGTCGGCCATCAGAACGGCAGTGAACACATCGCGGTTAGAGGCTTTGGGCACGTCGAACTGAGCCGTGTACCAACTGCCGGAACGGAACAGGGTTTCGCCCGGCCGGAGCGCCACCGTACCCGACTGGAGCACGGCCCGGCTCCCGTACTCCGGCGCGACGGTGTATTTGATTTCAAACTGCGCCGGGAACTGGCCCAGGGCCACTTCCCGACCCGGATCGACGCTCAGGTACACCCGAACGGAGGAACCATTGTCGAGAAATTTGCTTTTCACCACCATCGCCGCGCCTTCCGAACGCTGCACCGGCGCGCTGGCCGATGCGGGTCCGCTGCTGGTGGCCGACCGACGGCGAGCGCTGGAGCAGCCAGCCAGCAAGGCCAGGGTGAGGCAATAGATAAAATACCGTTTCATAATCAAACAATTCGAATTTCAACTACAACGAAATTAAGGGCTTCTTTGCCAAAATAACGGCATTTTTTTCGTATTCTCTCGGGGGTGGTTCTGATGCACTGCCTCACAGTCGAAAATGCATTTATACCTCCACATCCCCTTCTGCGCCCAGGCTTGCCATTACTGCGATTTCCACTTTAGCACCCGGCTGAGCGGTCGCGAAGCGATGGTGATGGCGCTGAAGCGGGAACTGGAACTCCAGAAAAATTACCTCCCCCCTACCCCCCTCGACACCGTGTACTTCGGCGGCGGCACGCCTTCGCTGCTCTCCGAATCCGAACTCCAGATTCTCTTCGAGGCCATTCATCGAAATTTTTCGGTCGCGAAAAACGCCGAAATCACGCTCGAAGCCAACCCGGATGATTTAACGACCGAAAAACTGCACGTAGTTCGCCGCCTCGGCATTAATCGCCTCAGCATCGGCATTCAGTCGTTCAACGAAAACCACCTCCGGCACCTGCACCGGCTGCATTCCGCCGCCGAAGGCGAAGCCAGCATCCGCCGCGCTCAGGACATGGGGATTGAAAACCTTTCGATTGATTTGATTTACGCCATACCGGCCGAAAGTCACGGCGTCTGGGAAGCAGATTTTGCAAAAACCATCGCCCTCGGCGTACCGCACCTCTCGGCCTATTGCCTGACCATCGAGCCGCAAACGGTGTTCGGCAACTGGCTGAAGCGGAAGAAGCTTCGGCCCATCGACGAGGCCTTCGCCGCGCAACAGTTCGAGATGCTGACCAGCCAGCTCATGAGCCACGGTTACGAACACTACGAAATCTCGAATTTTGCCAAACCCGGTCAGTACAGCCGCCACAACACGAGCTACTGGCGTCAGGAGCCGTACCTCGGCGTCGGTCCCAGCGCCCATTCGTTTGATGGAGCCACCTCCCGGCAATTCAACATCGCCAACAACGCCCGATACGTGGAATCGGTGGGGAGAAACGAGATTCCGGCAGAGGTTGAAACGCTGTCCGAAAAAGATCGCATTAACGAGTACCTGCTCACCGGCCTGCGGACGCAGTGGGGGTGTGACTGGGGAAAACTGAAGGCGATTTCAGCAACCGGTCTGGCCGAAGTGCTGGCGCTGGTGCCGCCGTTGGTAGAGCGCGGCTGGCTCAGGCGGGAGGAAAACCTGCTGCGGCTGACATCCGCCGGGAAACTCTTCGCCGACCGGGTGGCCGCGGAGTTGTTTTGGGTGTAAAATGCCTGAACCAGAATTGCAGGGATTCCGGGATTTCTGGATGGATCAAAGCCAAAATCCCGAATCCGTGCCATCCCGGTTCAGACAAAAAGACAGCACTTACTGCGCCGCCAGCGCCTCGGCCCCGCCTACGATTTCGAGGATTTCCTTTGTAATCGCGGCCTGGCGGGAGCGGTTGTAAATCAGGCGGAGTTCCTTGAGGAGTTCGCCGGCGTTGTCGGTGGCTTTGTCCATGGCCGTCATTCGGGCCCCGTGTTCGGAGGCATTGGACTCAAGTACGGCTTTGTACAACTGGATTTTAAGCGTTTTCGGCAGGAGTTCATTGATGATTTCCTCTTCCGAAGGCTCAAAAATGTAGTCGTTCGCGGCGGCGGTCCCTTTGATGGGTGTCTGTTCAACCACGGGCAGGTAAGGCTCGGTGCGGATGATTTGCGTGGCGACGTTCTTAAACTCGTTGTACACCAGTTCAACCGCATCGTAACGCCCCTCGGCGTACGCCGCCATGATGTCTTCGGCGGCTTCGCGCACGGTCACGAAACTCAGCCGCCCGAACGTATCCACGTACTTGTCATTGACGTTGAACCCCCGCCGGGCGAAAAATTCCGCGCCTTTTTTGCCGATGGCCAGGATGTCAACCCGGCCCGCAGCCCGCTGGCGGGCGTATTTTTCGGTGATGAGCGTGATGGCCGCCTTCGTCACGTTGGCGTTGAAGGCCCCGGCCAGCCCCCGGTCGGAGGTAACGACGACGATCAGCACCCGCTCCACGGCGCGCACCTGCTTGAACGGACTCGACTGGGCCACGTCGGCCCCGGCCGAAACCGTGCTGAGCATCTGGCTCAATTTCTGGGCATAAGGCCGCATCTGCGTGATGGCGTCCTGGGCGCGGCGCAGTTTGGCCGCTGCCACCATTTTCATGGCTTTGGTGATTTGCTGCGTCGAGTTGACCGAGACGATCCGGCTGCGGACTTCTTTGAGTGAGGGCATTTTATGAATCGTTGTTCGATGCTCGTTGTTCGATGCTCGAATTGTTGCGAACAACGAGCATCGAACAACGAACAACGTCGTTACGCGTACTTCGCCGACACGTCGGCAGCGGCTTTTTTGAGGGCAGCGACGGTGGGGTCGTCGAGTTTACCGGCGCGCAGGGCGTCGAGGGCCGGACGGTTGGTGGCGTCAAGCAGGCTCACGTACTCTTTTTCAAACTCGCGCACTTTGTTGACCGGCACCCGGTCGATCAGCCCGTTGGTGGCGGCGTAGATCATGGCGATCTGGTCTTCCACCTTTTGGGGCGAGCCCTGGGGCTGCTTGAGCATTTCGAGGTTGCGGCGACCACGCTCGATGGTCAGCTTCGTGGCCGCATCGAGGTCGGAGCCGAACTTAGCGAAGGCTTCCAACTCGCGGAACTGGGCCTGGTCGAGTTTGAGTGTACCGGCCACTTTCTTCATCGACTTGATCTGGGCGTTGCCGCCCACCCGGCTCACCGAAATACCCACGTTGATGGCGGGGCGAATCCCGGCGTTGAACAGGTTGGTTTCGAGGAAAATCTGCCCGTCGGTGATCGAGATCACGTTGGTCGGGATGTACGCCGACACGTCACCAGCCTGGGTTTCGATGATGGGCAAAGCCGTCAGCGAACCGCCGCCCTTCACCTTGCCCGCTAACGAGGGGGGCAGGTCGTTCATGGCCTGGGCGATGTCGTCGGAGGCGTTGATTTTGGCGGCACGCTCCAGCAACCGGCTGTGGAGGTAGAACACGTCGCCGGGGTAGGCTTCGCGGCCCGGCGGGCGGCGGAGCAAGAGCGACACCTCGCGGTAGGCCACGGCCTGCTTCGAGAGATCGTCGTACACCACGAGGGCGGGGCGGCCCGTGTCGCGGAAGTACTCGCCGATGGCAGCCCCCGTAAACGGCGCGAAGAATTGCATCGGCGACGAGTCGGAAGCAGCGGCGGCCACGATGACCGTGTAATCCATGGCTCCGGCTTTACGCAGCATCTGCTCCACCTGCTTGATGGTTGAGGCTTTCTGCCCGCAGGCCACGTAGATGCAGTACACCGGCTCGCCTTTGTCGTAAAATTCGCGCTGGTTGATGATCGTATCGATGGCCACGGTGGATTTTCCCGTCTGGCGGTCGCCGATGATCAGTTCGCGCTGGCCGCGGCCGATGGGAATCATGGCGTCGATGGCCTTGATGCCGGTCTGGAGGGGTTCGTTCACCGGCTGACGGTAAATCACGCCCGGTGCTTTACGTTCCAGAGGCATTTCGTAGAGCTCACCCAGAATGGGTCCCATGCCGTCGATGGGTTCGCCGAGGGTGTTGACCACGCGACCGAGAATGCCGTCACCGACTTTGATCCCGGCGATTTCGTTGGTGCGCTTGACGGTCGCGCCTTCTTTGATTTCGCTGAAATCGCCGAGCAGCACGGCCCCGACGTTGTCTTCTTCAAGGTTGAGGGCGAGGGCTTTCAGGCCGTTTTCAAACGCGAGCAATTCGCCGGCCTGCACCTTCGAGAGGCCATAGATGCGGGCCACGCCGTCGCCCACTTGCAGCACGGTGCCTACCTCTTCGAGTTCGGCCTCGGTTTTTGCATTGGACAACTGTTCCCGCAGAATGGCAGAAACTTCATCCGGTCTGACTGATGCCATAGGAATGGGTTGAACTATTGAGATTTGGGTGAAGCGTATCCAGAAATTCGGGCGCAAAATTAGGCATTGGCGGCGAAGATTCCGCGAGGCCGTTTCAACTTTTTCGGGAAAGGTTTCTGGACTTTTCCAAGAAACCAGCTTGCCTCAATCCCTTGTCTGCTCCCGACGGGACTTCACCATTTCTTAACACGACTTCCCCAACCCTTTTCGGAAATCGCGGTTTTCTTTGCAGACTGGAACTAATCTGCAATCACCTAACCAAACACCATGCTTCATTTTCTACAACTCCGTCGCAGGGCGGTGTGGCTTGCGCTTTGTTGTTTTCTCGCTTCAGCACTTCACCTGGCCACGGGTCAGGTAATCGCCTGGGAGCTTTCCGGCCTTACCGGAACGACTGCCGGACCGGTCAACTCCAGCACCTCGGCTTCGGGTGTCGGTACGGGCAGCCTCAGCCGTGGAACGGGCCTGACGGCCACCTCGGCGGGAGGTGCCTTCAGTTCGTCGGGCTGGTACAGTAGCTCGACGGCCACAACGCTGGCCGACGCCATTGCCAACAACGATTTCTACCAGTTTACCATACCCATCACCGGCGGCACGGCCACGCTCACGGGGGTGAGTTTCTTCCTGCAAGCCTCAAACACCGGACCGGGCACCGTGGCCCTCCGCAGCAGCGCAGACAATTACGCTTCCGACCTCGGTACGGCTTCGGTGCCTACCAGCAGCACCCTGCGAACGATTACGTTTTCGTCGGCCCTGACCAACCTGAGCGGCACAGTGACTTTCCGCCTGTACGGCTACGGAACTACGGCCAATCCGAGCAGCACCCCCGGCGGGGGAGGAACGCTGCGCATCGGCAGTTCGCCAACCGCCAGCGCCAACGACATCGAGGTGAGTGGCACCATCACGCCCGCCGCCGTACCCTCGCTCAATACCGCTCCGGGCAGTTTGTCCTTCAGCTACTTCGGAGGCAACGGGCCTTCGGAAGAAAAATCGTTCGCCGTCTCGGGCAGCAACCTGACGGGCGACGTAACCGCCACCGCTTCGACGAATTACGAACTTTCGCTCACCAGCGGGGGGAGCTTTGGCACCTCCGTGACGCTCTCGCCGAGCAGCGGTACGCTGGGCAGCACGACGGTTTTCGTTCGGCTGAAGGCCGGGCTAAGCGGGGGGGCGTACCCTGGCACGGTCAGTTTCACCGGAGGCGGCCTTTCGACACCCCCCACGGTCAATCTAAGCGGTTCGGTCACAACCATCTCAAGAATCCACGACGTCCAGGGCAACGGAGATACGTCTCCCATCCTCGGTGCCCAGACAACGATTGAAGGCATCGTGACCCGCACCTTCACGGGTTCGTCGCGCCTCAACGGATTTTTCGTGCAGGAAGAAGACGCCGACGTCGATGCCGACCCGGCCACGTCGGAGGGCATTTTCGTGTTCGATCCCTCGGGGCTTTTTTCGGGAATTGCTGGCGATAAAGTGCGCGTGACGGGCACGGTGGCCGAATTCGCCAGTGGGAACAGCAGCCTGACCCAACTGACCAGCCTGACGTCGGTTCAGAACCTCGGTGCCGGTACGCTACCTACGGTCAGCAACCTAACCTTGCCCGTTCCCGATCTGCTCCTCTGGGAGCGGTTCGAGGGAATGCTCGTCAACGTCAGTGCCGAAAGCGGTAACCTCGCTGTCACGGAAACCTTCCAGTTGGGCCGATTCGGGCAGGTTTTGCTTTCGTCCACGGGCGGCAGCAACCAACCCGATACCGACGCCCGTCTCGACCAGTTCACGCAGTTCAACGCCCCGAGCATCGCGGGCTACAGCGCTTACCTGGCCGACATCGCCAAACGCCGCATCTACCTCGACGACGGCAGCGGTTCGCAAAACCTCGACCCGATTCTGTTTGGCCGGGGAGGCAATCCGCTCAGCGCCAGCAACACCCTGCGGGGCGGCGACGAAGTGGCCAGCCTGACGGGCATTGTCGATCATCGTTTTGAAGGCTACCGGGTCCAGACCAGCACGGGCGTCAATTTCCAGCCGACCAACGCCCGGCCCACCACGCCGCCCGCCGTGGGAGGTTCGCTCAAAGTGGCCAGCGCCAACGTGCTCAATTACTTCAACGGCGACGGGTCGGGCGGGGGCTTCCCCACCTCGCGCGGGGCCGACAACGTAACGGAGTTCAACCGCCAGCGGGATAAAATCATCGCGGCCCTGATGGGTTCGGGGGCCGACGTAATCGGGCTGATGGAAATAGAAAACGACGGCTACGGCCCCACCAGTGCCCTTCAGGATTTGGTGAACGGCCTCAACGCCGTGGCCGGTGCGGGCACATACACATTCGTCAATCCGGGCGTGAGTTTTTCGAGCGACGAAATCACCGTTGCCATCGTGTACAAACCCGGCAAAGTCACGCCGGTGGGCGCAGCGGCCGCCCTGCCCAGCGGATTTGGCAACTTGTCGTTTGACCTCGTGGATCGGAGGCCCCTGGCGCAGACGTTCCGGGAAACCAGCACGGGCGGCGTCTTCACGCTCGTGGTGAGCCATTTCAAATCGAAAGGCTCCAGCTCGGGTGGCCCCGGCGACGCCGACGCAGGCGACGGGCAGGGGCTATCCAACGGCACCCGCACCCGGCAATCGCAGGACCTGGCTGACTGGCTGGCTACCAAACCCACGGGCACCGAAGACCCCGACTACCTGCTCGTGGGCGATTTCAACGCCTACGCGAAGGAAGACCCCATCACCGCCCTCGCCAACGCGGGCTACCAGAACCTGCTGCCCGTTACTTCGTACTCCTACGTGTTCGACGGGCAGGTCGGTTCGCTCGACCACGCCCTGGCCACCTCCGGCTTGGCCGCCCAAGTGAGCGGCTCGGGCAAATGGCACATCAACGCCGACGAACCCCCCGTGCTCGATTACAACACCGAGTTTAAAACGCCGGGCCTGGTCAGCAGCCTCTACAGCCCCGATGCCTTCCGCTCCTCCGACCACGACCCAGTGCTGGTGGGCCTGAACCTGACGATTCCGATCACCTTCAGCGCCGCTCCCCTCGCGCTCATGCAGGGCGAAACCCGCACCGGCGCAACCATCGCCACCGTTGCGGGCGTGGAGTACCTCCCCAGCGGGGCCACCGTAATGGCCATGAGTCCGATCAACGGCGTCGCGCTGACCAACGTTAGCCTCAACACCACCACCGGTGCCGTCACCGCTGACGTGGCCGCCACCTGCGAAGCCACCGACGCCCAGTTGACCCTGACGCTGACCTACGGTCCGACCACCCGGACGGACACCCTCAAGGCAGACGTGACGACCGAAAAACCCACCGCGTTGGTCACTGCCTCGCCCAACCCCGTCTGCGAAGGCGCGGTGCTTACCCTTCAGGCGTCGGCCACCGGCACGGGTTCGTACACCTACGCCTGGACCGGCCCAAACTCGTTTTCGGCTTCGGGCAACCCGGCCACCCGCACGGTCGGCAAAACCGACGGGGGCGTGTACGAGGTTACGGTGACTTACGGCAGCAACTGCACGGTCATGGCCTCCTCCGGTACGGTCGTGGTCACGCCGGGTGGGTTCAACGGCACGCCCACCGTGGCTAGCGCGCCCGTTTGCGCGGGCCAGTCCGTTACGCTGAGTTTTGATTTCACCTGCCCGGCCAACTACACGTTTACGGCCCGGCTTTCCGACGCCAACGGTAACTTCGCCCCCGGCAGTTCGCTCGGTGCCGTCGCGCCGGGGACCAACGTGCTGATGATTCCTTCGGGCACACCCACGGGTACGGGCTACCGCATCCAGGTGGTCGCTTCCGACCTCGGCCTGACGCCGGTGGTAAGCGCACCGTTCCGCGTCAACGCGCTCGGCACGGTGGCCGTGGCGCTGTACCCGGCCACGCCGGGCAAAATCTGCCAAGGCGACCCGCTGCCGGTGACGTTTGCCACGACGGGCACCTGTCCGTTCCCGCTCGACAACGTGTTCACGGTGCAGTTGTCCAACGCGTCGGGCAGTTTCGCCAGCCCAACCGTTCTGGGTCCGGCCCTGCCCGGCACGACCCCCTTCCCGGCGTCGGCGCTGAGGGGCCTGCCCGCGGGCCGGGGCTACCGGGTGCGCATCGTGAGCAGCAACCCCGCCCATACTTCCCAGGCCAGCGCCCCGTTTGAACTACGCGCACCCAGCCTGGCGGCCACCCCCGGCGTGGCGGGCGTACCGACCTGCGCGGGCGGTGAAATCACCGTGACCCTCAACCTGCCCGCCGACAATTGCGCCTTCCCCGAAGGCAACGTTTTCACCGCCCAGTTGTCCAACGCCAGCGGGTCGTTTGCCAGCCCGCTCGACCTCGGCAGCATCACGCCGGGCACCAGCACGAAGTTGCTGCTCCCCGCCAACGTGCCCGCCGGCACGGGCTACCGCCTGCGGGTAGTGAGCAGCAACCCGGCCCTGACGTCCAACGCCTCGATTCCCTTCCGGGTCAATGCCTGCAACGGGCGGCTTTCAGCGGAAGAACCCGCGCTGGCGGTCGCCCCCAACCCTGTGGTGTCCGGTGCCATTCGCTGCCGCGTGACGGGGATGGAGGCACCGCGCTTCAGTCTGACCAACACCGTGGGCCGTTCGCTCGCTCTCCAGGTCAGCCCCGGCGACCAGCCGGGAGCCTACGTGTTGCATGGCCAGACTTTGCCCGCGGGTGTGTACGTGCTCCAAGCCAGCGAGGGCACCCGCCAACTTCACCAGCGGGTGGTCGTGGTGGAGTGATTCGTGGTTGCTCGCAAAGCGGCCCACCGTCCGGAGATGGTGGGCCGCTTTGCGTTTTTTCAAGAAAGCCCGGCTTCAGGCAGGCTCGGCCATGACACCCAGAGTAGGCTGCATCGCCAGCGGACCAACTGCTTTCCGGCTTTCGACTTCGATGTGAATTTTCTCCCGTTTCGCCGCCCGGCGGATTTCGACCATGAACGCCTCGAAGGTCTTGTTCGAAACGCCCACCATGTTGTCAAGCTTGGTTTTCCCCAGCAAAATGCAGCCCTCGGTCTGATGGGGGTAATTGCCGCTGTGGATGCGAACGCCTTCCCAACCCGGCACCCGCAGCAGAAGCGGCATTTGCTTCTTGAAACGGTCTGACCAATTCAGGATTACCTCGTAATTCCCCGTGGGAATGGCGGTCTGGGCGAAAATTTTCCTGGCCCGAATGGCGTTCAGCGGCAGGTCAGCGCGGAGTTCACGGTCCACGTCTTCGAGGGTGTAGCAGTAAAATTTGCCATTGAGGTACAGTTCGCCTACCGAACTCCGGTCAGTAAAGGTGGTGCGGATCACGTGCAGTTGCATGTTTTTTGGAGAGGAATGGTGGAAATGGGTGCAAAATTGCGCTTCATTCTTCGGTGAATCCCGCGTAAAAACACCTGATTCTTAGCCCTGCCCGGCGGCACCTCCGCACGCCGACGAACGTCCGAACGATAATTTTGCCGTTCTTCCCGCGTTGTAGAACCATATTTTGCAAAATCACGTAGTTTAGTCGGCACAACCCGTTTTTTAGTTAGGTAGCTCGTATTTTTCATGAAGAAACCCCTGCTGACCGTATGCTGCGCCCTGTCGCTGCTTTCTCCCCTGCTGGCCCAAACCAAGAAACCCATTCCGAAACCCACCGCCAAGCCCGCTCCGAAAACCACTGCCGCCGCTCCGACGGCCCTTAAATCAGAAACCGATTCGCTTAGCTACGCCTACGGCCTCCTGACGGGGCAACAATTCCGCAACATGAATTTGCAGGACGTAAGCGGGGCACTTTTTGGACAAGCCATCGAGGATGCGCTCAAAAGCCGCCCCGGATTGATGGACGAAAATCAGGCCCAGGTGTTCATGCAGGGTTTTTCGCGCAAGATGCACGAACGACAGGCCCGCGAAAACGCCTCGCGATTCGAACCGAATAAAAAAGCCGGTGAAGCGTACCTTGCGGCGAACAAAACGAAAGACAGCGTCGTTAGCCTGCCGAGTGGTTTGCAGTACAAAATTCTGCGAAAAGGCGACGGCCCCAAACCATCGGCCTCCGATAAGGTGAAAACCCATTACCACGGCACGTTAATTGACGGCACGGTGTTCGACAGTTCGGTGCAGCGTGGCGAGCCAATTTCGTTCCCGGTCGGCGGTGTGATTCCGGGGTGGGTCGAAGCCCTGCAACTGATGCCGGTAGGCTCGAAGTGGCGGTTGTTTATTCCCTATCAGCTCGCCTACGGCGAGCAAGGTTCGGGCCCGTCCATCCCACCGTATTCAGCTTTGATTTTTGATGTCGAACTGCTCGGGATTGAAAAGTGAAACCGAGTCGATAGTCGTTAGTTAAATAGTCGACAGCAAAATGCAGCTACGGGACTATTGTCGATGACTACCGACTGTTGACTGACGATTGACTTAATTGACCATGATGAAATACCTGCTAAGCCTCATTCCCCTCGTGCTGCTGAGCGGGCAGCCCGACACCTCCCGGGCCTACTTGGCCCAGCCTACCGATGAAGTACCGGGCGAGCTTTCCCCGACGATGTCCCAGCGCCGGACTCAGGAGCTTGTCACGCAAATTCTCACCCAGTTTCACTACCAGAAGGTAGCCCTCGACGACCAACTCTCGGCCAAAATCTGGGATGCCTACCTCAAGGAGGTGGACGGCAACAAGTGGTATTTCACGGCTACCGACGTGAAGAGTTTCGAAAAATACCGCTATCAGTTGGACGAAGCCCTGCCCCAGGGCAACCTTCGCCCGGCCTACGAGGTGTACAATTTGTTTTTGAAGCGCGTCCACGACCGCAATCAAGCGGTCGCCAAAATGCTCGACAAACCGTTTGATTTCAACGTTGATGAAACGTACGACGTCGACCGCGACAAAGCGCCGTGGGCTACCTCGCAGGAGGAACTCGACGACATGTGGCGGAAAATCGTGAAAAGTCAAGCCCTCGACCTTAAACTGAGCGGCAAGGCCGACACGGCCATCGTCAGTGTGTTGCGCGAGCGCTACACCAACCTCGACAAACAGTTCGCGAAAGTTAAGAGCGAATACGTGTTCCAGGAATTCATGAACGCGTTCGCCGAGACCATCGATCCGCACACCAACTACTTCTCGCCCCCCGACGCTTCGCGCTTCAAGGACGAGATGGCTCAGTCATTCGAGGGCATCGGGGCCTCGCTTCGCAGCGAAAACGATTACACCAAAATCATGGAAATCATGCCCGGCGGTCCGGCCATGAAGAGCGGCCTGTTGCACAAAGACGACCGCATCGTGGGCGTGGCTCAGGGCGACGGCCCAATGGTGGACGTCATCGGCTGGGCCATCGACGACGTGGTGAAGCGCATCCGTGGCCCGAAAGGCACGACGGTGCGGCTGAACATTCTGCCCTTCGACGCCCCCGCCGGGGCCACGCCGAAGGAAGTAAAGCTGGTGCGCGACAAAATCACGCTCGAAGAAGGCATTGCCAAAAGTGAAGTCATTAAATTGGATTACAACGGCAAACCGTACAACCTCGGCGTCATCACCATCCCCGGTTTCTACCAGGCCACCGACGACCGCGCCAAAGGCGACCGCAACTACAACAGCACCACCCGCGACGTGCGCCGGTTCCTGACCGACCTGAAAAGCCAGAAGGTAGACGGTGTGGTGATCGACCTCCGCAACAACGGCGGCGGTTCGCTCGATGAGGCCATCAACCTCTCGGGGTTGTTCATCAAAGAAGGCCCCGTGGTGCAGGTGCGGGCTGCTTCGGGCGAAGTGGACGTGGACGAAGACCCCGACCCTTCGGTGGTGTACGACGGCCCGCTGGCGGTGCTCGTCAACCGGTTCAGTGCCTCGGCTTCCGAAATTTTCGCCGCCGCCATTCAGGATTACAAACGCGGCATCGTGATTGGCGAACAGACCTACGGCAAAGGCACCGTGCAGCAATTGATTGACCTCAACCAGTTTATGCCCAAAGAGCCCGAAAAAGTGGGAATGCTCAAAGTGACCCGCTCGAAGTTCTACCGCATCAATGGGGCCAGCACCCAGCGTAAGGGCGTAACGCCGGACGTGGAGCTTCCTTCGGCCTTCAGCGCTGAGGAGTACGGGGAAAGCTCGCAGCCCACGGCCCTACCCTGGGATCAGATTACCTCGACCCGCTACCAAACCTACCGCGACGTGTCGGAGGCGTTGCTCAACAAGTTGCGTCAGGACTACGAAAGCCGCCTGAAAACCGACCCGGAACTGCAAAAATTGGCGACGGATTTTGAGGAATTCCGCAAGGCGAAGGAAAACACCGTGATTTCGCTCCAGTACGACAAGCGGAAAAAAGAACGGGACGAAGCCGAGAAAAAACGCCAGGCTGTGGCCAAAACCCGGAGCACCCCGGCGCTGGGCCTCACTCCCGCCGACAGCATTGAAGCCAAAATCGCCAGTGGCACCGGTCCTGAAGCCAATCTGGCAAAACTTGACAAGGATTTGTACCTGAAAGAAACGGGTCGCATCCTCGCCGATTTTATCACCTCGAGAAAGTAACTGAAGTTTTATCCAGCCCCTTCCGTGCAGCCCGCGGAAGGGGTTTTTATTTCCGTTTGCCTCATGCCTCCTACTCAAAGTCCCCAGTCTCTCCGCGAAGCGCCCAAGTTTAAACGGTGGGAAAAGCTTCTCCACGAAAACGGACTGACTCTCCACGGCTTCGAGGAATTGTACGTGAAGCGCTACGGCAACGGCCAGGTGCTCTTCGCCCTACTCAACGTGGACGCTACCACGCCCGAGGGCCACAAGCTGCTGCCGCTGTGTTTCCTCAAGGGCGAAGTCGTGTCGGTGCTGGTGTGTTTGATGGACGAGGAAACCGGCGAAAAGTTTCTGCTGCTGGTGAAGCAGCGCCGCATCAGCACGGGCGGGTACCTCTACGAACACCCGGCGGGCATGGTCGACGCCGACGACAATCCCCTCGACGTGGCCGTGCGCGAGGTACACGAGGAAACGGGCATTGAAGTAAATCCCGAGAACGTGCACCGCCTCAACGACGAGCCGTACTTCCCCAGCACCGGTGCCAGCGACGAGGCCATGTACTTTTTCTACACCGAACTCCGCCTGAGCCGGGCCGACATCGACGCGCTCAACGACCAGCACACCGGCGAAGCGGGCGAGCACGAGTTCATCCAAACCTGCGTCGTGCCCTTCGCCGACGGCAAACGCCTCATCACCAACGCGTGCTGCCTGCTCAACGTCTATCTCTACGAAGACGCCGTGCGGCGGTCGTGAAACCGGGAAGATTTTTTTCGGAGAAGTATTGGCAAAAAAGGGTCTACCGCCTTATTTTTGCGCTCCCAAACAGAGAGCTGCCGGAGTGGTCGAACGGGTCTGATTCGAAATCAGAAGTACTCGCAAGGGTACCGGGGGTTCGAATCCCTCGCTCTCTGCAAAGCCCCAAATCAACCGGTTTGGGGCTTTTTTCGTGCCATGCAAAACCCAGCCGACCTTCTCGCCCGCATTACCATCAACCCGCAAGTCATGGTGGGAAAACCGACCATCCGGGGTACCCGCCTGACGGTCGAGCACGTGTTGAAGGCCCTGTCAAACCGGCTTTCGTTCGAAGAGTTGCGCGAGGATTATCCGTTTCTCGAACCCGAAGACATTACGTCTTGCCTGCTTTTCGTAGCCCAGCGATAGAACTCACACCAATGACGCCCGCATCAGATTCTGGGCAATCTGGTGAACGGCGGTTTGAATTTTCTGGACTTGTTTATCCGACGGGTGTTTAGCCCCCGATGCGTACTTCCTCATAAGGCTGGAATTAATGCCTGCCGTTTTGGCGACTGCCGAAATGTTTAATTCGTTGAACACCTCGAAAAACGCTGTCAGGTCATAGCTGTACTCGAAGGTAATGGCGTCCGGATTGACGGCTTTCCATTCGTCAAGGTCCTTGCCTTCGTGTTCCAGAAAATCGGCAATCAAATCGCGCAAATTCGCCGTGACCCCCTCCACCGAATTGCCAACGGTGGTGAGGTAGAGGTAGGGAGGGGAGTCGATTCGACCCCACAAGTCACTACCATTTTTTTCGAGAATGATTTCGAGTTGCATGGTGATTGGCATCAGTTCTCCCCCACCCGAAACACTGCCGTCTCCTCCCACCGCGACGCCACCACCACCTCCGTCCCCTTGCGGTGCGGGGCGAACAAGTCTAGAATCCGTTGCGGGTGGTTGTTGTCCTTCGAAACGTGCGAGAGCACGAGGTGGCTCATGAAGTCGGGCTTGTGGGTGCGGAACAGGGCCAGCGCCTGGGCATTGGAGAGGTGCCCGTGTTCGCTTTGAATCCGGCGTTTTAAATAAATCGGGTAGCGGCCGTTTTCCAGCATTTCGTCGTCGTAATTCGTTTCCAGAAACGCCGCGTGGCACTGCCGGAAGTGGTGAATCACGTGTTCGCAGGGCGCGCCGATGTCGGTGAATACGCCCACGTTGGCGTCCGGCCCGGCCACCAGAAAACTGTGCGGGTCGGTGGCGTCGTGGAGCTTGGGGAAGGCCGTCACGCGCAGGTCGCCAAGTTGCACCGGCTCGTAAGCCCGTAGGGGGCGGAGCGCCAGTTCGTTGGCGGGCAGCCCGGCGTGCAGCAGTGTGCGGGGCGTGATGTACACCGGCAGCCGGTATTTGCCCGCCAAGCGCACCAGCCCGCTGATGTGGTCGGAATGTTCGTGGGAAATGAAAATGGCCCGCACCAAATCGAGCGAGAGGTCGAGGCGCTTCATGCGCTGCTCGGTTTGACGGCAGGAAATTCCGGCGTCGATGAGCACGGCATCCCGCTCGGTACCGACGTAGTAGCAATTGCCGTTGCTGCCCGAATTGAGGGAGGTGGTGAAAAGTGGCATCTTACCACAAAGAAACGCGATTTTTGGTCGCTTGACGTTGGGCTGACGCCCCATTTTTCCCGAAAAATCAACCCGCACCGGACGTTTTCCGGCTCCGTTGGCGGCTGGCCCGATTTTGTTACGGGATGAAGCAAACCATGTCTCACTCCTCCAAATCCTCAACACCATGGCTGACGACAAATCAAAAACCAGCAAAGCGGACGACAGCCGCATCAACGTACATCAGGACCACGAAGTGGCCTACTGGACTAAAGCCCTGGGCGTGACCAAAGCCGAACTGGAGGCCGCCGTGAAGGAGGTCGGGACCTCCGCGGCCAAGGTGCGGGAACACCTCCGGAAGTAGCAACGAACCGGCCCGACATCGCCAGCGGCCAGTTCGGTTTGGGTCGGGGAAAAATAAAGTTGCCGAACGCGTGCAACGGTGTCGGCAGGGTTGCCATCTTGTGGGTGAATTTTTCACCCCAAACGCCAATCACAATGTTTCTCCAACGCCTCACCCTGCTGGCCGTTCTGCTGTTCGTCGGCTCCCTTTCATCCCAGGCCCAAACCACCGCCAGCTCGTCCACCGACTACATCGGCAAATGGGTTGGTACCTTCGAGGGCGCTTCTTCCGGTCAATGCGAACTCCAACTCGCCCGCGACGCCAGCGGCAAACTCACCGGCACCGTGACCGTCATCCCCGCCGACGGCAACCGCTACCCAATCGATCTGAAAACCGTCGCGACGGAAGGCAACACCTTCAAAGCCGCCTACAACGACCCCGGCGACGGCGACGAGGTGACGATGGAAGCCACCCGCACCGCCGACGAACTGAAAGGCACCTGGTCAGCCGATGGCGGAGCCGCCACCGGTACCTGGCAGATGAAACGCGAAACGAAGTAGCGCAATGAAAACGGCCTCCAGAACTCTGGAGGCCGTTTTCATTACAGAATCAACTTGTACCCAATCCCCCGCACGTTGACGATTTGCACCCGAGGGTCGGCGCTGAGGTGCTTGCGGAGGCGGGTGATGAACACGTCGAGGCTGCGGCCGTTGAAAAACGAGTCGTCGCCCCAAAGGTCGCGCAGCACGGTGGCACGGTCGAGTACCTGGTTGCGCTGTTCGTAGAGGCGCTTAAGCAGTTCGGTCTCCCGGTGCGATAGCGGCGATTCCCGCCCGTCTTTCACTAATTTTTGGCGCGGGTAATCAAACTGGTAACCGCCTATCCGTAAGGTTTCGGGCACCGGGGCGGCGTTCACGCGGGGCCGTTTGAGCAGGGCGTTCACGCGGACGATGAGTTCGTCCATGCTGAAGGGTTTTCTGAGATAATCGTTGCCGCCGAGTTCAAAGCCCCGGACCACGTCGGTCGTTTGCGAGCGGGCGGTCAGAAAAATAATGGGCACGGCGGGGTCTTCGGCCCGGATGGTTTCGGCCAGCGTGAAGCCGTCGAGTTTGGGCATCATCACGTCGGCCACCACGGCGTCGGGGCGTTTTTCCCGGTACAGCCGCAAGCCCTCCTCGCCATCGGCGGCGTACCAGACGGTGAAACCCCGTGTTTCAAGGCTGTCCTTCACGATGAGGCCGAGGGCCTGTTCGTCTTCGATGAGCAGTAACGTTGGCATTCAATTGTTGGAACACGGGTTTGACGGATGCTGACGCAGCACGGATTTGCGCCGCAAATCCGTGCTGCGTCAGCATCCGTCAAACCCGTGTTCCATTTTTTTAAGTTTCGGGAATCCAAATCGTAAACGCGCTCCCCCGCCCCGGCTCACTCCGCACGGCGATGGTGCCGCCGTGGCGTTGCACCACCTGCCGGACGTAGTACAGCCCCAGTCCGAAGCCCTTCACCGGGTGCAGGTTGCCCGTCGGGACGCGGAAAAAGCGGTCGAACACGTCGGCCTGGTAGGCTTTGGGAATGCCAATGCCGTCGTCGCGGACGGTCAGTTCCCAGCCCTCGCCGTTGCGCCGGGCCGCGATTTCAACGTTCACCGTTTCGCCGGAGTACTTGATGGCGTTGTCAATCAGGTTGTTGACGACGTTGCCCATGTGCACCCGGTCAAGGCGTACGGGGCCCTGGTCGGGCACCTGCACGTCGAACGCGACCGGCTTGGGGGCACTCAGGCGGTGGCGCTGCACCACGTCGATCACAAGTTCGGCGGGGTTGACGGGTTCCAGGTTGAGCGCCAGTTCGCGCCGCTCTTCGGCGGCCGTGTTGAGCACTTTTTCGACCAGTTCGTTCAGCCGCTGCAATTCCTGCCGGGAAATATTCAGGTACGCCTCCGTTTTCCGGGCATCGGCCAGCGCCCCAAAATTTTGCATCGCCTCTACCGCCGCCGAAACCGTCGCCAGGGGCGTTTTCAGTTCGTGGGTCATGTTGTTGATGAAGTCGTTCTTCACCTCCGACAGCTTTTTTTGCCGCAAAATCGTCGAAAGCATGTAGAGGAAACAGCCCGTCGTCAACGCCAGCAGCACCAGTGAACTGCCGAGTGGCCAGCCCATTTGCTGGAGCAGGTACGTGGTGGGGGTTTTGAAAAACGCCTGCACGAACCGCCCTTGCACGGGGTTGAGGGCCACGGGCGGGGTTTGCAGCGCGTACCCCGTCCGCACCGGGTCGTTGGAATTGAACCGCATGACGCGCAATCCATTCGCGGCGGCGGGCAAAGCCACGGTATCGAGGTTGAATTCGGCCTTGACGCCGCGTACCTGCAATTCCTGCCGGTAAGCCGAATCGAGCCGAACCAGGCTGACGCCCGCGCTGTCGGCCCAGTTGAACACCAGCATCCGGGAAAGTTTCCGGGCCAACGTGTCGGCGGCTTCCCGGTTGGGGGTGCGGAGGCGCACGTCCTCGTGCAGGTTCAGCGACACGACCCGCTGCCGCTCGGGAGACCCCGTCGTGAAGGTATCGAGGTGGGAGCGGAGGTTTCGGGAAATGACGATTTGGTCGGGAAGTTCGCCCTCGCTCGTGTCAAATCGCCGGAACATCACGCGGCGTGGGGCTTCGGAGCCGTGGCTACGAAACAGCCGTTGGGCCTCGGCCAGTTGCTGCTTCTCGACGGTCGTGAACAGCGCCTCCCGCACCGTCCGGGCAAACTGCTCCCGCGACTGTCGATACACCGTGTACAGCCAGTACGCCTGGAAGCCGTTGATGGCCAGGATGCAGGCGCTCATGAGCAGAAAAATGGCGCGGATGCGGCGTTTCATCACGGAATTAGACACCAGTGATTCGGACGAGTTCCGCCGCTTCCGACAGCCAGCGAATTAATTCGCTGGCTGTCGGAAGCGGCGGAACTCGTCCAGCGTTCAGGCAAAACTACATGCGCCACCCGCCCCTTCAAACGTCCGTTAACACTACGTAACATTATTTACCAGTCGTTTACAAAAACCCGCCCGAGCTTTGGAGCGTCAAAACCAAGTCCCCGTTTTTTCCATGAAAAAGCTCCTCCTGCTCGCCGCCGCGTCGTTGCTCCTGCACGTTCGCCCGGCGTTGGCCCAATCGGCTTCGGGCCGCATCACCTACGAAGGCATGGCGAAAATCGACCCCTCGTCCATGCGCATCGTCATCAACGGCCAGGAAATCAAACCCGGCAGCCCCGAATTTCCCGCCGATATTCCCGACACGCGCTCGTTTGAGTTGAAATTTTCCTACGCCGGCAATTTCGGCAAGGAAGAACGCGACGGCGGCGGGGCGGTGATGATGCGCCGCGAAATCGGCCCCGGTGGACCGGGCGCGGGCGGTGGCGGGCCGGTGCAAACTACCCGCGTGACACCTCCGTTTGAAGAACACGTTTTTGTCGACCTGACCGGTCAGAAAACCGTGACGCTGTTGACGGTCAAAAACGGTGAAACGGCAAAAACGTACCGTGCCGAGGCTCCTTTCAAGCGCGCGGAGGGATGGACCGAAACGGGTCAGACGCGAAAAATTTCGGGCTTCACCTGCCGGAAAGCCACCGTGCCGTTCAAGGGCCAGACCTACACCGTGTACTACACCACCGACCTGCCCCTCACGTACTCGCCCCTGCGCGAACTCACCCCCGAACGCGGTGTGGTGTTGCAAATCGAAAGCGAACGCGAGGCGTTCAAAGCCACGAAAGTGAGTGCTTCCGCCGTGGCTGAGAACGACGTGCAGCCCGCCGCAAACGCCGAAACCGTCAGCGCCGAAAAACTGGCTGATTTGCGTCAGAAAGCTCTCGCCGATTTCCGCCAACGGATGTTCGATGGGCTGGAGCGGAATTGACCTGGACATTTACAATCAACTCTTCAATTCTTCCCCCCTGTCATCTTGAGTGCAGTAAAGGACCTTGTTAGTGTTCCAGGCCGCTTCCCGGAGACCAGCGCTGGGTTACCAATTAGCTAACCGGTACCTTTGGAAGGTCCTTCGCTACGCTCAGGATGACAGGGGGTTGGGAAAAATGAAACTCAATGCGCCCACTTTTTACCCTTGTTTTCCTCCTCGCCTGCACCAGCGCCTTCGCCCAAAAGCTCACCGGCAGGGGCACCGTACGCGGGGCGGTGGTCGATTCGGCCAGCGGAAAACCGTTGCGCGAGGCCAGCGTGTCGCTGCTCGCCGCCCGCGATTCAGCCTACGTCACCTTCGGCATCACCGACGGCGACGGGCGGTTTCTGCTTCGTAACCTGCCCAACGGGCGGTATCGGCTGCTCGTCACGTTCGTTGGGTTTCAAAACGCCTCCCGGTCTGTCGTCATCACCCCCGACGAGCCGACCGCCGACCTCGGCACGCTCGCCCTGCACCCCCAGGCTACGCTGCTCAACGAGGTGGTGGTGAAGCAGGAATCCGCGCCGATTGCCGTGAAGGGCGACACGATTGTGTTCAACGCGAACTCGTTCAAAACCCAGCCCAACGCCGTTGTCGAAGACTTGTTGAAAAAACTGCCCGGCGTGGAAGTGGCCCGCGACGGCACGGTGAAGGCCCAGGGCCAGAACGTCAGCCGGGTGCTCGTGGACGGCAAGCCGTTTTTCGGCGACGACCCAAAAATGGCCACCCGCAACCTCCCCGCCGACCTCATCGACAAAGTGCAGGTGTACGACCAGCAGTCCGACCAGGCCGCTTTTTCGGGCATCGACGACGGCAACCGGGAGAAAACCATCAACCTGACCATCAAGCGCGACCGAAAAAAGGGCTACTTCGGCCAGAACAGCCTGGGCGCAGGCACCGACGGGCGCTACCAGGGCCGTCTCGGCCTCAACCGCTTCAACAACGGGCGGCAGATTTCGCTGCTCGGCATGGGCAACAACCTCAACCAGCAGGGTTTCACGATGCAGGACGGCGCGAACTTCGGGGGCGGTGGTCCCGGTCCGGGCGGGGGTGGATTCGGCGGCGGGGGCGGCCAAATGGTCATGGCCGGGCCGGGCGGCGGGCGCGGAGGCCAGGGCGGCAACCCGAACCAGCAGCCGTCGAACATCACCGAGTCGCTGGCGGGGGGCTTGAACTACCGCGACGCCCTCGGCAAGCGGGCCGAAATCGCGGGCAGTTACTTCGCCAACCGCAACGTGGTCACGACCGAACAGCAGAGTCGGCGGGAGAACATCCTGCCGGGGCAATCGTTCGTCAACGACCAGGACCTGTTTTCGCGAAACCTCACGACCAATCACCGGGTCAACGTCCGCCTCGACGTGAAGCTCGATTCGCTCACCAGCCTGCGCTTCGTGCCTACGCTCTCGTGGTTGGGCAACGGCCTGAGCAGCCTCACCGACCAGCAGATTTCCTCCCAAAACCGCCCCCTCAGCCGCAACCAGACCGACTACGGCACCGACGGCACGGGCTTCAACGGCTTCGGCAACTTGTTGCTCATGCGCAAGTTCCGCCGCGAGGGGCGCACGCTGTCGCTGAATTACAACGGCCTGCGGTTCGGGCAGAACACGACGGGCCTCAACCGGGCCACGAACGAATTTTTCGCCCCCCAAACCGGCAGCCCCGCCCGCACCGACCGCCTGAATCAGCGGTTTTTGCAAGACGCCCACGCGGCCAACAACACGCTGACGCTGTCCTTCGTGGAGCCGCTGTCGCTGAGCCGGAAGGTGGAATTTCGGTACGGCTACCTCGCCAACGGGAACCGCTCGGAACGCGAAACGGCCGATTTCAACGAAGCCACCGGCCGCTACGACCGTTTCAACGCCCCGCTGAGCAACCGCTTCCGGAGCGATTTCGACGCCCACCGCGCCGGGCTGACCGTGCAGACCCGCCGCCTGCGCTACACCTACGGTCTGGGCTTCGACCTCCAGCAGGCCACGCTCCGGGCCGACAACCGCTCCGTGGACACGACGCTCCGTCGCTCGTTCACGAACCTGCTGCCCGTGGCATCGTTCAGCTACAACTGGGTGCGCAACCGCACGCTACGGCTGAATTACCGTACCCGCATCAACCCGCCCTCGGGCACCCAACTCCAGCCCGTGCCCGACAACTCGAATCCGCTCAACGTGCGTCTCGGCAACCCGGCGCTGAAACCCGAATTTTACCACACGCTGCTGGCCACGTTCAACCAGTTCAGCGTCGGGGGGCGGAGCGTGTTCGCCTTTCTGAACCTCAACGCCGTGGAGCGGCGCATCGTGAACGCCACGGCGTTCAGCCCCACGGGCGCGCAAACCACTCAGCCCGTCAACACCGACGGCTACTGGGCGGGCAACGGCTTTTTTTCGTACGGAAACCGCCTGAAAGCGCTGAAACTGAACGCTAACCTGACGACGAACGCCGACTTCAGCCGGGGCGTGAGTTTCGTAAACGGACGGGAAAACGTTTCCAAAAACTGGGGGCTTGGGCAGGGCGCGAGCGTGAATTCGGTGTTCAACGGCAAATTCGAGTTTAGCCTGGCGGCCAACGTCACGTTCCAGTTGGCCCGCTTCTCCCTGCAACCGGAGCAGAACACGGAATTTTTTACGAAAACCCTCACCGGCGATTTGTTCTGGCAGCTACCCGGCCGCTTCGTGCTCACCAGCGAGGTGTACGCCGTGAGCAATTCGGGCCGGTCGGCGGGCTTCAACCAGCGGTTTGCGCTCTGGAACCTGGCCCTCGCCCGGCAGTTTTGGGACAAACGCGGCGAACTCCGCCTCCAAGCCTACGACGTGCTGAACCAAAACCGCAGCCTCGTCCGCAACGTGACCGAAACCTACGTCGAGGACGTCCGCAGCCGGGTTTTGCAGCGGTACTTCCTGCTGAGCTTTCACTACAACCTGCGGAAGTTTGGGGTTTGAAAATGTCCCTGCCCGTCCTGCTGAACCGCAGCGGTGGACCGCTTGACAAAAAAAGCCAGCACCGCGAACGGCGCTGGCTGCAAGACGGCGGGCGGCATCGGAAGTTTCAGAGCGCCCGCGAACGGTACACGCTGCGAACCGGCTGGCTGAGGCCGTAACCGCCGGTCGAAACGAGGCGGGGGCGGGCCGGGCGAAGGGTGCGAACAAACGTTTTCATGGTTGTGTATTTTGAGAGTTGATTGATTCTTGTTTCAGAGTTGACCGGCTGTTGCCGTTTTGATGATTCAAAGTTGGCGGATGAAACTCCGCCGCCGAACTGCTTTTCAACCGAACCGGCAAAATCAGCGGTTGGAGGGTTGAAACCGGGGGACGGACTGTCAAACTTCCGTCCCTCGGTTCGGCTCAGAACATCCGCGAGCGGTACACGCTGCGCACGGAGGTGGTGAGGGCCGGGCCGCCCACCGAGATGACGCGGGGACGAGCGGGGCGAATCGAGCGATACGAGAACGTTTTCATGGCAATTGTTTTTCGAGTTGATTGTCTTGCTTCAAGGATGTTTCAGAGTGGCCAACCGTTGCACCGGGTTAAAAATTTTCCGCGTGTGGTTGGTAGTGCCTCTTTTAATTCAATCCTTGTGCCATCTTGTGCTACATTCTTAAACTATTGATTTTCAGTAATTAAATTTTTATACCCCGTAAAAATACCTGTTCGATTCCGGACAAAAACTGTTCGGAATCGAACGCAGGAGTGCGGAAAAATTTCTTTCCACTTTTTCCCCTCGTCTTGTCATCCTGAGCGCAGCGAAGGACCTTGTTGGTGCTCCAGAACGCTTCCCGGAGACCTGCGCTGAGTTACGAATAAATTAATTGGTGGGCCAACAAGGTCCTTCACTGCGCTCAGGATGACAAAACGTGGGGGTGTGCTTAGAAAAAACGTCAGTTGAACTGAATCACAAACGCCGTCCACCCATCCGGGCCAGTACGGAGCGAAAAGGCGAAGCCGTGATTGAGCAGAATTTCGCGGGTGAGCGTGAGGCCGATGCCCTGGCCGTCGGGCTTGGTGCTGAAGAAGGGGTTGAAGAGGCGGGCGGCCACGTCGTCGGCAATGGGGCGGCCGTTGTCGCGGACGGTGAGGGCGTCGGGCGAAACAACCGTTTCAACGGTTTCACCCGGCTGGCAGGCTTCGAGGGCATTTTTCAGCACGTTGACCAGCACCTGCTCGAACTGCTCCACGTCCAACCGGCGAACCGTTTCGCCCGAACTCTCAAACCTCAGGCTGACGCCCCTCCCCTCGGCCAGAGGCTGCATGAACCGGGTTACGTTGCGGGCCAGGTCGGTCACGTCGGCGGGCTGGAGGTTGGGTGCGGGCAGGCGCACCACGTCGGCGAAGCGGCGCATGAACGTGCCGAGCCGCTGGTTGCGTTCGTGGGCCACCCGCAGGGCGTGCTGCACGTCGGGCGCTTCAACGTAGGCCTGCGACACGTCGAGGATCGAGTTAACGGCCCCGATGGAATTGTTCACCTCGTGGGCCATCATGCGGATGACCTTGCCGTAGGCCGCTTTTTCGGATTCGAGGATGTCGCGGGTCAGTTCTTCGATGAGCAGGAAATCGCGGGCGAAACCCCGGTCCATGAAGTGCGAGCGCCGGAGTTTGTAGGTTTCCACCCCGCTGATTTTGACCGTCCGGGCCTCACCGCTTTGCAGCGTTGAAAATTCCTGGAGCAGCGGGTGGCCGGTTTCGTCGGGAAATTTACCGAGCAAATCGGCCAGTTTCCGGTCGAGCAGGGCGCGGGCCGCTGGGTTAATGGCGGAGATTCGCCCGTCGAAGTCGAAAATCAGGATGGCGATGGGGGCGGCTTCGACGAGGTTTTCGAGGAAAAACTGCTGCTCGCGCTGCCGGGTGCGCTCCAGGCGGAGTTGGTCAATCATGAGGTTGTACACGCGGATGAGTTCGTCCACCGCCTCGTTGCCGGTCGGAACGAATTTGACCGTAAAATCCTGGTCGCGGATGGCCTCGATGCCCGAGGCGATGAACTCCGACGGCTCGCGGAACTGCCGGAAAAACCAAATCGCCGCCACCAGCGAAATCGCCACGCCCACCTCCGCCGCGATGAACCAGACTGCTTTTTCCCGCAACAGCACGAAAATCAGCGCCACGATGACGGCGTGAACGGCCAGGATGTAGAGTAGGTAGCGAGTTTGGAAGGGGAGTTTCATTCCGTGCTGGTGGGTTTAACCACAGAGTTCGCAGAGTTTTTCACAAAGTACACAGAGTTTTCTCTGCGAACTCTGTGATTCAACTCCGTGTCCTCTGTGGTTAAAAATCAATCTTCGGACGAATAAGGAATCCCAAACTTCTCCAACCGCCGGTACAGCGCGAAGCGGGTGATGCCCAGGGCGCGGGCCACGCGGGAAACGCGGTTTTGGTGAAACTCCATCGCCCGGCGAATCATCTGCAATTCCATTTCTTCCAACGACATCGTGCCGACGGCAGGCAAGGAGCTGGGGGCGGGGGGCAGCGAGCCAACCGACACGTGTCGCTCGAAATCGGCCACTTCCAGTTCGTCGTGCGGGGCCAGGAGCACGGCCCGCTCGCTGAGGTTTTTCAACTGGCGGATGTTGCCGGGCAGGGGCAGTTGCTTGAGCCATTTCAAGGCCGTGGCGCTGACCCGTAAGTCAGGCCGACCGTAGAGGTTTTTCAGGTTCTCGATGAAAAACTGCACCAGCCTCGGGATGTCGCCGGGGCGTTCGCGGAGGGCGGGCAGCCGGAGGGTGATGAGGTTGATGCGGTAGTACAAATCTTCGCGGAAGGTGCCTTTGGCCACCATCTCCTCCAGGTTGCGGTTGGTAGCGCAAATCACCCGCACGTCGGCGGTTTTGGAGCGGCTGCTGCCGAGGGGTTCGAAGGTGCGGTCCTGGAGCACGCGGAGCAGTTTCACCTGGCTGGCCGGGTCGAGGTCGCCAATTTCGTCGAGGAAAATGCTGCCCTTGTTCGCCAGTTCGAACCGGCCGATGCGGTCGGTTTTGGCGTCAGTGAAAGCCCCGCGCACGTGGCCGAACAATTCGCTCTCGAACAAACTCGCCGAAATGCCGCCGAGGTTGACCTTCACGAACGGGTTTCGCCGCCGACGGCTGTTCTGGTGGATGGCCTCGGCGATGAGTTCCTTGCCCGTGCCGCTCTCGCCCGTGATGAGCACCGGGGCGTCGGTGGGGGCCACGCGGCCCACGGTTTCCAACACGTCCAGCAGTTTCGGGTCTTCGCCGACGATGTTGTCGAGCAAAAACTGCCGGTTGAGCTTCTGGCGGCTGGGCGATTCGACCTTCTGGCGGGTCAGGTCGAGTACCGTGTTGACCGACTGGACGAGGTAATCGTTCTGCCAGGGTTTGGTGATGAAATCCTTCGCGCCCGCCTTCATGCCCTCCACGGCGAGGTCGATGCTCCCCCAGCCCGTAATCAAAATCACCGGCACCGACGGGAACCGGCTGCGGATGCGCCGGAGCGTGCGCAGGCCCTCGCTCCCGGAGGTTTCGATGCTGAAATTCATGTCGAGCAGGGCCAGTTCGGGGATTTGCTCGTCCATCAATTCCAGCGCGTCCTCGGGGTTGGAGGCGGTTTTCACGTCGAAACCTTCCTTGCGCAGCAGGAGCGAAAGGGAGGTTTGAACCGCGATGTCGTCGTCGATAATGAGGAGCATAGGGTTGGAACGTATTCAGTTTCCTCGTGTTCGCACTCGTTTCACTTTGCAATCGGTATCGAACACGAACCGATCGAAACGACTCGGTTCGTGTTTGATACTGATCGGCTCGCGTTTGATACCGATCAATTACCAATCGATAGCGATTAGGAACTATTTATAAAAATTCAGTTCGTGCTCTATAGCGATTGGTAACTGTTTTTAATAAATCAGTTCGTGATCGATATCAATCACGAATTGATTTATTATAAATGAGAATCGTTTGATATCAAACGGTTAGTGATCGATACCGCTCAGCAATGCATTTCCATCAGCCGCTATTTGAGGCAGCATGCACCTGAGCGAGCGAATGAGTTACTCCTCATGCAACGCGACGGAGGGCTGCACCCGCGCTGCCTGCCGACTCGGGTACATGGCGCAAAGTGTCACGATGGCGAAAATGACCAGCGCCGAAACGCCGATGGCCGTCAGGTACACGCCGGGGGCGAGGTCGAACACGCGGAGGATGGGGAACTGCACGGCAAAGATCAGCCCGACGAGCACGCCGAAGGCAGCCAACACCCAGATTTCGCCCACGAACTGCGCCGTGATGGAACGCGCCGTGGCCCCCATCGCCCGCCGCACGCCGATTTCGCTCCGGCGTTTGGCGATGCTCAGGTTGAGTACGCCGAACAGGCCCAGGGCTACGTTGATGAGCAAAAACCCGCTGACAATGAGGAAAATCAGCACCGGAACGAACGTGAGGTTCTGCGAGGTGCGGCGTTGTTTTTCGAGGTACGACACGTCGATGTTCCAGTCTTTGGTCATGGCGGCGAAATCTTTCATCAGCCGGGCCTCGAAGGCGGCGTCGGTTCCGGGTTTTACCTTCAGGAGCATCGAACGCAGCCAGTGGGGTTTGTTTTCTCTGGCCAGTTCAAACACGGCGGGATCGTTGCTCTGGTATTCGCCCCGCGATTTGAAGTTCCCCACCACGCCCACGACGCGGAATTTTTCCGGGTTCGCGTTCTTTGGGCCGGGCTGGTCGAAGGTGACAAGCTGGCCCAGGGCCTGACCAGTGCCGAACAGGATTTCGCGCAGGGGTTGGTTGACGACCACGGGCCTGATGCCCTCACCCTCGTCGGATTTGTCGAACCAGCGGCCTTCCAGAACGGGCATCCCGAGCGTGCGGGCGTAGTCGCGGTCGGTGTTGAAGAAGTCAGTCAGCTTGCTGATTTTGCCGAAATGGATGTCGCGATTCGAGTGGTTTTGCGCAAGCGGCGTGTTACCGCCCGACAACGCCACGGAGACGACTTCGGGGTAGGTCAGGGCGCGGGCCTTGAGCTGGCGCATGGTTTCGGTGGCCACGGTGTCCGACTGCCCCCGGCTGTCGAATCCGATGCTCCACACGTTCTGGTAGTCGTAGCCCAGGGGCTGGCGGTAGTTGCCGAGGTTGTAGGTGATGAGGCTCGTCACCCCGAACAGCACCAGAAAGGCCGCCAGGATTTCAACGATGAGCAGCAAGTGGCTGCGTTTTTTGTTCCACATCAACCGGAATAAGTGCTTGAGCATGGGAGTTGAGGTTTTGATGTTGGATGAAAGGCAAGATGCTGGATGTTGGATATTGGATATTGGATGTTTGATGTGGTTTTGCCAGCATCTTGAATTTCATCTTGCCTTTCATTCAACATCCAGCATCCTGAAGTTTATCCATTCGCTTTCAACGCCTCCGCAATCGGCAGCTTGGCCATGCGGAAGGCGGGGGCCACGCCCGAAAGCAGGCCGAACACGACGCAGACGAGGATGCTGACGGCAAAGACCGTAAAGTTGATGGTCAAATCGGCCCGGAAAATCCAGCCGCTCCGGTTGATGTACCCGATGATGAGGCCCGACAGCCCCAGCGCGATGGCTCCACCGATGAAGGTGATGAAGAGGTTTTCGACCACGAACTGCCACACCAGCGTGCGGGCCGGAGCGCCGAAGGCCTTGCGGATGCCGATTTCGGAGGCCCGCTCCATGATGCGGCTCACGTTGACGTTGACGAGGTTGATGGCAGGCAGGGCCATAAACAGCAGCATGAACAGGCCGACCACGGCGAAAAACACGGTTTTGGCGGGCAGTTTGCCGAACATGTTCAGGAAACTTTCCAGGTACGTGTCCGCTCCCGTTTCGAGCACATAAAACTTCCAGCCCTCGTCCACCTGCGGCAGCGGAATGCGGCCCACCACGCCGTCGAATTCGGCTTTGATGGCCGGGATGTCTGCCGGGTTTTTCGCCAGCACCAGCCCCACGAACCCACCCGTAAAGCCCTTCGACTGGTAATTACTTTTGGGCACGGTGTAGGGGAAGTAAATATCGCCCGCCGTCATGAGCCGGGTCACGGGGGCGGCCCGCACCACGCCGATGACCCGGTAGCGGGCGTTGTCCACTTCGATGGTTTTGCCCACGGCGGGCGCGGTTTCGTCCTCGAAGTACTGCTTCTTCAAGTCATCGGTGATGACGGCCACCTGTTGGCCCTGAGCGATGGTCTGGGCGTTGAAGGGTTTGCCTTCGAGAAACTCGAAGTCGGTGACCTCCCAAAATTCCGCGTCGGTGAACTTGGTTTGCAGGCTCAGGCGCTTGCCGTTGACGTAAGCGTTGGCAAACCCGAACATGGTCGCGATGCCCACCTTTTCCGGGGTTTTGAGCGTCTTGACGTAGGTTTTCAGGAAATGAAAACTTGCCGGGCTTTGCCGCGACGACTGGCGCAGCGAATCCCGTTCGGCCACCCGCGACACGTAAAGCAGCCGGTCGCGTTTGTTTTCCGGGTAATGCGGCGCAAGCAGGTGGTCGAGAAACGAGGTCAGCACCATGAGCACCGTGAGCGTCAGGCTGATGCCGAACAGCGTGATGAAGGTGTAAAACGGGTGCCGCAGCAGCACCTTCCAGGCGATTTTTAAGGCGTTGAGGAGCATGGAATTAATGGATAATGGATAATGGATAATGGATAATTGGCGTCGAGCATTGCTGTTCATTCTCCATTATCCATTGTCCATTCAGGAGACTTGGGTTCCGTCGAAAAGCCGCACGAGGCGGTGGGTGCGTTTGGCCATAGATTCGTCGTGGGTGACCATCACGATGGTGGCCCCGTCGCGGTTGAGGCCCTCAAGGATGTTCATGATTTCGTGGCCCATCGCGCTGTCGAGGTTGCCGGTGGGTTCGTCGGCCAGGATGAGTTCGGGTTGGCCCACGATGGCGCGGGCAATGGCCACGCGCTGCTTCTGTCCGCCCGAGAGCTGCCGGGGGAAGTGCTTCATGCGGTTGCTCAGGCCCACTTTTTCGAGGGCTTCTTTCGCGTACGCGCTTCGGGGTTTGCCGTTCTGGCTGCGGTACAGCAGCGGGATTTCGACGTTGTCCACCACCGAGAGGTCGTTGATGAGGTGGAAACTCTGGAAAATGAACCCGATTTTCTGGTTGCGCAGCCGGGCCAGTTCCCCATCGCGGTAGGAGGCCACGGGCTGGCCGTCGAGTTCGACGGTGCCGCTGGTGGGCGCGTCGAGCAGGCCCATGATGTTGAGCAGCGTGGACTTGCCGCAGCCGCTCGGCCCCATCACCGACACGAACTCGCCCTTGCGGATGCTCAGGTTGATGTTGTTGAGCGCCAGCGTTTCAATCGTGCTGGTGCGGTAGACTTTTTCGATGTTTTGGAGGTGTAGCATTTTTCTTGATGGAATTTTTAACCGCAGCGACGCGGAGGGTTCACAGAGGAAACAGAGACTCGGCGTTCTCCGCGTAAACTCATGCGTCTCTGCGGTTAAACGGGTTTAAAGTTGAATTTTCTGGTTCGTTTCAAAATCGTAGAGCGTCAGCAGGCGCAGCGAATAGTACGCCTGCCAGTAGTCACGGAGGGCGAGGATGGTGTCGCGGCGGGCGCGGTCTTTTTCCTGGGTGGCGATGCCGAGGTCGGTCACGCTCAAATCACTCAGGATGAATCGATTTTGGGCGATTTGATACCGTTCCTGGGCGATGCGATCGGCCTCGGCGGTGAGCGTCACCTGCTGACGGAGCATGTTGAGCAGGGTCACCTGGGTGTAGATTTCCTGCTCAAACGTCAGTTTGTCCTGCTCCACGGTCTGGGCCGTGAGGCGGCGGTTGGCGCGGGCGGTTTCGGCGCGGGCCTGGTTGCGGCCCCAGGTCATGAGCGGCAGCGTGAATTGCAGTTCGACAAACTCCCGGTCCTGGGGCCGCACGTACACGTCGGTGAGTTGAGCACCCCGGTTGGAGAGGCCGAAACTGGCGTTGAGGCTGGCGTTGAAGCCGTTTTCCTTCACGGCCCGGTCCACGTCGCGATCGGCTTCGAGCGTCCGGCGGCGGAAGGCGATGGCGTCGGAGCGGTTGGCGAATGCTTCGGCGATGGCTTTTTTCAAATCCACGTCCACCACGGCGCCCTCGCCGGGCACGACGAGTTCGAGGCGCTGCTCGTCGCGGGAGCCGACGAACATCCTGAGCTTGAGCGAAGCGACTTCGGCGGCCTGCTGGGCGGAGGCGAGGTCTTTTTTCGCGGTCAGAAAACCGAGTTGCAGTTGCAGGAAGTCGTTCTGGCTGAGGCGACCCATGGCTTGTTTTTCGCGGGCCACCCGGAGCAGCGTGTCGTTGTTGGCCCGGTTCACTTCGGCGATTTGCAGGTTCACCTGGGCCACGAGCAGGTCGAAGTAAAGCCCGGTCGCGTTCAATGCTACCCGTTCCATCGCTTCGACGGCCTGCTGGTTGCCTTCCTCGTAGCGGAGCGGTTCGGTTTTCCGGTCCCACTTCATTTGGTTGTACCGGAACAGGGGTTGGCTGAGGCCGATGCCGAAGGGGATGCCGTTGTAGAGCGTGTTTTTCCGCTCGAAATCGTCGAAGCGCTGGAGTTGTTTCTGGACGAAAATCGTCCCGCCGGTGAGGGCGATGTTCTGGCTCAGCGCGAGGTTGAGCAGGGAATTGTTGTTGGAAATGGGCTGGAACGCGATGGTGCCGTCGGGCTGCTGCACCTCCACGAACGAGCGGGTGAACCCCGGCAACGTGCCGTTGAGGCTGAGTTGGGGTTTGAAATCCGAGAGGAACGTGCGGTACTGCCAGTAGTTCGTCTGCTTTTGCGTCGCGGCGCGCTTGGCGGCGATGGATTGGGCCTTGGCCAATTCCACCACCTCATCGAGCGTGACGCGCTGGGTTTGGGCGACGAGGGTTATTGGGAGCAGGAAGAGTAAAATCAGTTTCATGGCTGTGGCGAATGGAACACGGATTTTACGGATGCTGTGCAGCACGGATTCAGACAGATTTTGCCGTGAGCATCCGTATTTTCAGTTTTATCCGTGTTCCCAATTTATTTCTGAGAGTTGATGGTGATTTCCTCCACATTTTCGTATTCGCTCAAGTCAGTCACGATGACCTTTTCCCCCGGCTGCACGCCGCTTTTAATTTCCACGAAATCAAAATTCGACAGCCCGATTTCGACCTCCCGCCGCCGGGCCGTGCGGCCGTCGGCGCTGAGGATGAACACGCTCTGCCGCCGCTTGCCCTTGAAGGCCGGGCCGTTGGCCACCCGCACGGCTTTCGGCGAGCGTTCGGTGACTATGAACACCTCCGTTTTCAAATTGGGCCGGAGTAGCGAACTGCGGGGGTCGTCGAGTTGGACGGTGAACCGCACGACGCCGTTTTGCACCGAGGGTTTCACCTGCACGATGACGCCCCGCAGGCTGGCATCGGCGAGTTTGACGACCACGGGCAAGCCCGCCTTCACCTGGTCCACGTACACATCGGAGCAGGAACCTTCGAGGCGGAACGAACCCAAATCGGCCAGTTTGGCGAGCGCGTCGCCTTCGTTGATGGCCGAACCGATGTTTTCGTTTACCCACGTCAGCACCCCGGCGCGGTCGGCGATCACGTCGGCTTGTTTAAGTTTTTGGGCGAGTTCCTGGAGGTTGCGGGCTTCGATTTGGGCTTCGAGTTTCGACTGCTCCAAACTCGCGCCCATGCTCTCGCGGTTGTAGCTGAGGCCGTTTTCGAGGCTCTTTTTTTCGAGTTCGGCGATGCGCAGCTTGTTTTCGGCCTCCACCACGTCCTCGGCGGTTTTGCCGCCCACCCGTTGCAGGCGGCGGGTGTCGTCGAGGTCGGCCTTCAGGCGGTTGATATTGAGCAGTTTGATTTGGTCGTTGATTTCGGCGTCGCGGAGTTCCTTGTTCAGCTTCATGCGCAGTTGCTCAATGCCGTTGCGCTTCAGGGCCAGTTTGTCCTTGCCCCGTTCGTATTCGATTTCCGAAAGCGATTTGTCGAGTTCGAGAATGGGCTGGCCCGCTTTCACCGTCGCGCCGGGGGTGAGCAACACCCGCTTCACGCTAGCCCGAATGGGGCTGGTCAGCACCTGCTCAAAGGCCGGAATCACCTCGCCCGTGGCGGTGAGCGTGTTTTCGACGGGGCCGGTTTCGGCCACCGCCGCGCGGATTTTGGTGGCTTCGACGGAGGTTTTCAGCGCGCCCCGCAGCCAGAGCAGTGTTGCCACGACGGCGGCACCGGCCAGGAGGCCCAGCCAGAGGCGGCGGTTGCGGGTGCGTTGGGTGATTTCGGGGGAAAGCGTGCGGTCCATGCGGGGTACGAGCGTTTGGCCATTTAGTGGTGCCAAAGGCGTACCTTGTTCTTACAAATTCATTTTCAACGATTTATCACAAAACAGGTTTCGGAAAATAGTGCGATTTCGCACAACGCGTGCGATTCGGTGCCGCCTGCCCCGTCAGCTAAAGCAGACGGCAACATTGAAAAAAGTCCCTCCGGGACTACCTTGCTAGTTTGAATTTTAGCCCCGGCGGGGCTTTCCCCGACTTGCCGTCTGCTTTAGCTGACGGGGCAGGCGGCTTGCGGGGCAGTGCTGGTAACCAATTGGGCTGAACGCAATTCAACCTCCTCCACCGGGTATTCCCCGCCCTTTCTCACCTTTGCTTCTCAAAAACCAACGTTTCTCCCCCGTATCGTTTTCCGCATGAAACTCCGAACCGTTGCCCTGGCCCTGTTGGCCGCGCAAGCCGCGTCCCTCGCTGCCTCGGCCCAAAAGAATTTGCCCGTCCAACTCAAGCGCGACGACAAAGCCAAGCGCGTGGACGTGATTATCGACGGCAAGCCGTTCACGAGCTACATCTACCCCGGCGAGGCCGTGCTGAAAAAGGCCGTCCTCTACCCCATCCGCACCTCGAAGGGCACGCTCGTCACCCGAGGGTGGCCGATGGACCCCCGCCCCGGTGAGCGCGTGGACCACCCCCACCACGTGGGCATGTGGCTCAACTACGAGGACGTGAACGGCTACGACTACTGGAACAATTCGACGGCCATCGTCGAAAGCCTGCGCCAGCACAAATTCGGCACCATCCGCCACACGGGCATCAAGTCGGTGGGCGCGAAAAACAACCGGGGCGAACTCGTGGTCACCGCCGACTGGGTGGCCGACGACGGCAAAGGCCCGCTGACGCTGAAAGAAGAAACGAAGTACGTGTTCTGGGGCCAGGGCAATCAGCGGTTCATCGACCGGGTGACGACGCTCACGGCGGTGATTGACGCTAAATTCAAGGATGTGAAAGACGGGATGTTTGCCATCCGCGTGGCCCGCGAACTTGAACACCCCTCCAACAAAGCCGACGTGTTCACCGACGCCAACGGCATCGAGACCAAAGTGCCCAAGCTCGACAACACGGGCATCACCGGCAATTACCGCAGCAGCGAAGGCGTGCAGGGCGAAGACGTGTGGGGCAAACGCGCCACCTGGATGAACCTACGCGGGAAAATTGGTTCGGAAGACATCAGTATCGCCATCCTCGACCACCCGGCTAACGTGGGTTACAAAACCTACTGGCACGCCCGGGGCTACGGCCTGTTTGCGCTGAACCCGCTGGGGCAAAAAGCCCTGTCGAACGGCAAGGAGGAACTGAACTACGAACTCCCGGCGGGCAAGTCGGTGACCTTCCGCTACCGGACCATCATCACCTCGGGCACGGCGTCGGACGAATCGCTGAACGCGCAGGCGGAGGCATTTTCGAAGGAAATTCAGTAATCTTGCGGCCTAAATTTTATTCCCAAACGGTTTCAAACCTTTCGCGAACCGTCTGTCTAAACCCGAATGAAAAACCTTCTGCTGACCCTCGCAGCCGTTGCGCTGCTCACCGCCTTCCGCGCCGACCGCCCTGCCCCCGACACCCGTTTTTACGAAATGCGCGTGTACTACACCCACCCGGGCAAGTTTCCCGACATCCTGGCGCGGTTCCGCAACCACACGATGAAGATTTTCGAAAAGCACGGCATGACCAACGTAGGCTACTTCGTGCCCGAAAACAAGCCGGACAGTTGCCTGATTTACTTCCTGAGCTACCCCAGCCGCGAAGCCCGCGACGCGAGTTGGAAAGCCTTCAGCGCCGACCCGGAATGGAAAGCCGTAGCGGCCAAGAGCGAGGAAAACGGAAAAATCGTCTCGAAAGTGGTGAGCACGTTCCTGACGGCTACCGACTTTTCGCCCGAACTGAAAATTCGCAAAAAAGGGAATCGCGTGTTTGAACTGCGCACCTACAAGGCCACGCCCGACCACCTGCCCAACCTGCTCGAACGCTTCCGCGACCACACCGTCAAACTCTTCGACAAACACGGCATGACCAACGTGGTGTACTGGACGGAAGCGGGAAAAGACGACATGCTCGTGTACCTGCTCGCCCACAAAAGCCACGAGGCGGGCGATGCCTCGTTCAAAACCTTCCGCGACGACCCCGAATGGGTAAAAGTCCGGAAAGCTTCGGAAGAAAAAGCGGGCGGCTCACTGACGGTTTTCGTGAAATCGCAGTACCTCGTGCCGACGGATTTTTCGCCGCTGAAATAAGCGAAGAAAGGGAAGAGGGGGAGGAGAGGAAAAAAGGGGAGTAGAAAATCCCTTTCGTCCTTCTCCTCCCCCTCTTCCCTTTCCTCCTCATTCCTTTAAAATTTCCGCCCTCCCGCCCAGTTTCAGCACCACGTGCGGGGTTTCGTACTCCCCGGCCCAGTACACGAATTCCGCCGGGTCTTCGGTGTTGAATTCAAACAAATCGTAGTGGTGCGGGATGACGAGTTTCGCGCCGATTTCTTTCCCCAATCGCGCCGCTTCTTCGGCGCTGAGGTTGCCCGCCACCCGGCGCTCGGGCTTGTGGCCGTTGATGGGCAGAAAGGCCACGTCCAGGCGGAAGGGTTTCAACAATTCCACCATGCCGTCGTACCAGAGCGTGTCGCCGGAGTGGTAGAGCCGGAACGGGTGACCGGTGCCATCGCGGCATTCGACCACGAAGCCCATGAATTTCGGGCGGCCTTGTTCGTCGCGTTCCAGGTCGTTGTGCGCGGCGGGGACGCCGTGGATGTTGAAGCCGGAGAGTTCAAGGGCTTGGTTGTCGGTGAGGCCGTGCCAACCCGACCGTTCTCCGACCGCAGACGCGAAGTCCAGGAGGTCGGAGCTACCCAGCCGCTCCGTGATAAATTTCCGGTTGGCTTCGGGAAACACGAATTGGATGCCCGGATTGGCGGCAAACAGCGGCAGCAGCGTCTCGGCGTCGAGGTGGTCGGTGTGGTTGTGGCTACTCGTGACCACGTCAATCAGATCCAACCGGGCCGGGTCGATGACCCGCTCGCTCATCCGCGTGTGGGGCTTGTCGGTAGCGGCGTATTTTTTCGTCAGCGAATCCGAAAGGTACGGGTCGAAAAGCAAGTGTTTGCCGTTGCACTGGAGCAGAAACCCGCTCTGCCCCAGCCACCAGACGTGGCAGCCGTCGTGGTCGGCGGTGCGGCGGATGTCGGCGAGGAGGGCGTCGTCTTTTTGGTAGGGAACAATCAGGCTCATCAGTCTGGGTTTGGGACCCCCAAGATGGCTTATTTTTCCATCCCCTCGACCAAAACATGGTACGGAAACGGCATGTGGTGGACGAACACCCGCTGCGGGTCGTCGGGGAAGCGGCGGCGATAGGCGTCATTGAGTTGGAGCACGATGGGCGTTCCGGCGCGCTGAAAATTTTCCGTCGGGGCGTAGGGCGAGGGCCGGTAGCCCGGCAGCGCCTTCTGAGCCTGTTTCCCGGCCAATCCTCCCAGAAACTTCGTGAACCGCCGCTGGGCCTTCCGCGTGGAGCGGTTCATTTGGTTGTACAGGTACTTGCCCGCCAGTTTTGCCCCGAGTTTTTGCTTCCGCAGAATCGGCTTAATGCCCACGAAGGGGTTCACGGGGTTGAAATCCGTTAGGGTTTGGATCGAAAACGGCACCTCCGGCACCCAGTCGGCGGGGTTGACCACCGTCAGGCCCCAGCCCCCGGCGGTGAGGGTTTCATAGTCGTAGGCGTAGTACAAGTTACCGGGTTTGGGCGCGGCGGAGCAGTAGGTTTTGAACACGAAATCAGGCGGCAGGCTGCCCGACTGCTGGAGATAGTGCAGGTACGAGCGCGTCAGAAACGCCAGCCCCGCGCCCTGGCTGTGGCCCGCGATGAGCACCTGCCGCACACCCCGCCCGTGCAACTCGCGCAGGTGCCCGACGATGTCGGGGGCCATCGAGGCCATGGCCACCAGCCAGCCCACGTGGACGGTCGCCTTCGGGTCGGCAGCGAGTTTGTAGCGGAACTCGGGCAGGCTGTCGCTCAGGTGCAGGCTCCCTTCGGCGGGCACCATGCCCGCGTAAAAATTGGCCAGCCAGCTCACGGGGTGGTTCACGGTGCCGCGCAGGCTCACGCAGGCCAGGCGGTTGTCGGGCGACATCCATAAATCCCAGCGGTTTTTCAGGCCCACTTCGGGGGAGCGGTAGGCCAGTTTGAGGTAGCGGGGCGCGGGGGTCGAATCCACAGCGCCTTTTTCGGGCTGGCCCACGGCCACGCGGAGGAGTTCGAGGCATTCCTCCCGGTCGAAACCGGGTTTCAGCGGCAGGGAAAGGTGTTGGGCCGTGGCCGTCGTGGCGGCAAGCAGAAAAACGACGAAGCGGAAACGGAACAGCATGAGGGGAAGAATTGGATTCTCAACAACTACCGCATTTCGCCCCAACTTGTTCGGCGAAGCGATTCAGCGCGGCAGCCGCCAGCGCCACACCAGCCCCTCGTCGGGATCCTGCCCCTCGCCGTCGCGGAGGAAACCAAGTTTGGTCAGCACGCGGGAGGAGGGGTTCTCGTGGGTGAGCGTGTGCGCCAGCACGGCCGCGACTTCGGGGTAGCTGAAGGCGTAGTCCACCAGGCCCTGGGCGGCCTCGGTGGCCAGGCCCCGCTGCCGGTGGCTGGGGCGGATTTCGTAGCCGATTTCGACGGTGCCTTCCGCCGTCGGCCCGCCCTTGAAGCCCCCCGTGCCGATGAGCAGGTTGTCGGGCCGAAACACGAACAGGTGCGCGCCCCAACGCTCCAGGCTGGGGTCGGCGCGGAGCTGCTTCACGAAATGCGGGAAGGCGTCGCGGTTTTCCGACCACCGCTTGGGCACGTTGGCCCCGATAACCCGGCTCAGCGTAGCATCCCCGGCCAGGATGGCTTCCCAGAGCTGGAGGTCGCAGGGGATGAGGTTGAGGCGGGCGGTTTGGATCATTTCGGGAAAACCTTGTCCCGCAAAGCAAGCAGAATTTTCGCAATCTGCCCATTTTCAAAACACTGAACCAGAAAACCATCGTTGAACCGATCGGCCCGCACGATGGTCGTGATGAACCGGCAGAGCGTTTCGGGTTCAGCGCCAGAAAAGTCGGTTTCAACATCAAGCAGGGCTGGGCTGTTCTGCCTTCCTCCCAGTCCGGCCAGTTGAAGCTGACGACCAGGCCGAGGTCGTACACCATTCTCTGGAAATCGTCGACGATATCGACCCCAACCCAAAACGGCAAAATCAGTTGCCCATCGGGCAGGTGCGCGATGACTCTGCCAAAAGGCCCCTCGTGCTGGTGCATCCTCAGCAACAAGTCAAACAACCGGTGCCAATCACTCGCCGACAAGTTCTTCAGATGCAGAGCAAACTCTTTTTCCTGAATGATGGGCATGATCAGCGAATGACAGGTTTGGAAACGCCGGACATCTTCACCGGCGGCAAGGTCGGTTTTGCCGCCGGGCCGGTGACGTTTTCCAACCGCACGCCCGTCGCGTTTTCGATTTCTACCGCGTGGGTGAAGTAGTCGGGTAGGGATTGGCCCCAGCGCACGGTCACGTCGCGGAGGGCGAGGCCGTCCACGTTTTGGGCGAAAAGAGCGGGGATGTCGTGTTTGAAAAGTTGCTGGTCGGCGGGCCAGGAGGGGCGCAGGTCGAAGTTGCCGCCCCAGTCGCGGCTCAGGGGGCCGCCGCGCAGGGTGAGGATGACGTTTTCAAAGCGCAGGTCCTGCAAACGGCTTTCGGACGTGCCCCAGAGCACCACGCCGCTTTCGCCCTCGGCCACGATGTTGGTGAACTGCACGTTGCGGAGCGGCCCCACGGGCACGTTGGCCCGCTGCCGGATGCTCGATACCTGAATCGGCTCGCCCTTGCCCCACCAATGGCCACTGTGCAGGCGGGTCTGGATGCTGACGTGGTCGAAGCGGATGTTCTCCATCGCGGCCCGGTCGCGGTTGAAGACGCCGATGCCCCGGTGAGAATCGTAAATGACGATGTTCTGAAACAGGCAATTCCGGATCGAATTGTCGCCGTAGCCGATGCGGATGCCCGCCGAGCGGCTTTGCAGCACGCAATTGCTGACGACGACGTGTTCGCAGGCACCGGTGCGGTTGCCCACCGTGCGTTTGGCATAGTCGGGCTGCTTCGAGTACGGGTGCGTGCGCTCGAAACCGGGGTATTCGTCGCCGAAACCGGTGATGGCGATGGCGTCGTCGCCGGCGCGGATGTGGCAGTCGGAAATCCGCACGTTGCGGGAGGTGGTGCAGTGGATGCCGTCGGAATTGGGCACGAGCAGGTCAGTCTGGATGGTGATGCCGCTCACCCGCACGTCGTCACAGTCGCCGAGGCGGAAGGTCCACTCGGGCGAATTGAGGAACGCCACGCCCTCGATGCTCACCCGTTCGCAACGGAGCATCACGCAGAGCATGCCCGGCCGGTCATCGTAGGTGATGGGGCCGTCGGGGAAAACCTGGTTCGGCGGCATGTACGCCTCACCCTGGCGGGTGTACCGGCGCTCGAAGCCGAGGCCCATTTTGCCGTAGTGCGAGACTTTCGGGTTGAAGAAAACTTGCGAATTGCCGTCCACCGTGCCCCGCCCGGTGATGCTCACGTGGCGGGCCTCGAAGGCGAAGAGCAGGCCCTGCTTCGCGCCGTCGAACTGGTAATCGGCCAGGTTGGGGCTGCCCTTGAGCACGGCACCCGCGTCGAGGTGCAGGTTGACGTTGCTCAGCAGCCGCACGGTGCCGCTCACGAACGTGCCCGGCGGCACGAGCACCGAGCCGCCGCCCGCGGCGTGGCAGGCGCGCACGGCGGCATTAATGGCGGCGGTGTTGACGGTTTGCCCGTCGGGCTTCGCGCCGAATTGGGTGATGTCGAAAGGGCGGGTTTGGGCAAAGGACGGGGCTGCGAGGAGCAGGAGGAAGGATAGGATTTTCATGGCAAAATTTTCCAAAAATTTCCTCCGAAGCCTACCCCGTTTTGTCATCCTGAGCGTCAGCCACAGTGGAACTGCGAAGGACCTTCCCGGCGTTCCAGGCCACTTCCCGGAGACCAGCGCTTGGTTATCAACCAGCTAACCGGTCCACCGAAAAAGTCCTTCGCAGTTCCACTGTGGCTGACGCTCAGGATGACAGCGTGAAAAGAAGCGCTATCTTGGCCGGGAAAGCTACTTAAAGGCTTTCCCGCACCAGGTTCGCCCCCTTCACCAGGTTCGCCAGCTTCTGCTTCGTGGCCCAGCGGGCGGTCTGGCTCATGCCGCAGTCGGGGGCGACGGCCAGTTTCTCGGCGGGCACGAAAGGCAGGCAGCGGCGGATGCGCTCGGCCACGTCGTCGGGGGTTTCGATGTAGTAGCTTTTCACGTCGATGACGCCCACGGCCACGTCGAACCGTTCGGCGAAACGCTCCAGCAAATTCACCTCAGCAAAGTTGAGGACGGTCATTTCGGTGTGGAGTTCGTCCACCGTCATGTCGAGGAAGTCGGGCAGCATGGGGGCGATGGTTTTCTTGCCCACCGAGCGGCCTTTGTAGTTGCCGAAGCAGAGGTGCATCGAAAGCCGGGTTTTGCCCACGCCCGGCGCGACGGTGCGGTTGAAGATGTCCACGAAGCGCTTCGTGTCCTCGCGGTAGGCGTAGCAACTCATCGACGGTTCGTCTACGCAGATTTCGGGCACGCCGAGGGCCACGAGTTTTTCGATTTCGGCTCGCACGAGGGGCAAAATCGCCTCGGTCACTTCCCAGCGGTCGCGGTACAAACTGCCCGGATTGAGCCGTCCGCTGAGCGTGTACGGGCCGGGGATGCTCACCTTCAAGCCCTGCCCTTCGGGCGCGAGGCGCTTCAGGCGCTGAAATTCCTCGACCACGCCCAGCCCGCGCGGGGCGGCGAGGGGCGCGACGATGGAATTTTTGCCCCGCTGGTCGTGGGCGGGCGGACCGAAGCGCCGGGTTTCGGAGCCGTCGTTGCGGATGCCCTCGATGTAGCCGTAGAACGAGAGGTTGAAATCGAAGCGGGTTTGTTCGCCGTCGGAGATGACGTCGAGGCCCGCGGCGACCTGGTCCTGGATGGCCACGGTGGTGGCGTCGTCAATTAGTTCCTGGATGTCGGCGGGGCCGAACTGGTCGAGGTGCTGGCTGGCGAATTCGAGCCAACCCGGAAACGGCATCGAGCCGACGACGGTGGTTTTGATGGGGAGGGGTTGCAAAATTTACTTTACGGGTTTCGGGTTGTGGTATTCAGTAACTTTTTTACAACTTAAAATTCTGCCGTTTGGCAATTTCTCAATGTGTACGACATCGCCTAAAGCAATCTGTTCATAAATTACTCTGGGGACGATGATGTGTGTATTTCTTGTTTCAAATACGTATTTTCTGAAATAGCGTTTTTGGATATTTTTGCAAGTGCCGACAAATTTGTGCCTTGATTTAAATTCTTGAATCAGTTCTATTCTCGTCATCAAGAAGCAAAAAATGAACATGAAACCTGCGGTTACCGAAATAAAAAATATTGAATTTTTGAGACCCATTACAAATAAAATCGTAACAACAAGAATGAAGGCAATATCTGCTTTATCGAATCTGATTTTTACGAAAGGTCGAGCCAAATCATTGGCGATTAATTTTTTATCAGAAAATGGTGCCGGTGTTTTTATAAATTTCTCAGTCTCCATCAGGCTCCATTTTTTCAATAGTTTTTGTCATTCCGAGGTACGAGGAATCTCGTTTCTGAATTAGACATTTGGCAGTTGGGAAGCAGTTTGGAAAGCCAACAAGATTCCTCGTACCTCGGAATGACAAAACGGGGTGGGAAATTAGTCAAGCCACCTTTTCGACAAAATGCAATTCCCCGTCCACGTACCCACTTTCCCGAATCAACTTCGACAGAATTTCCAGGTTTCGCGCCCGCAATTCTTCGTATTGCCGAACGTACGAACCAGTTTCACCCGCCTGCCGGTGCCGTTTAATGATTTCGCTATCCATTTCAATCAGTTTCAGCAACCGGGCGATGGCAGCGCCGCGTTCGTCGGTGTCGCGAATGATGTCCTGAAGTTCTTCCATTGCTTTATAAATTCAGTTGGACAATGCCCTTGGGCCATTTTGCCAAGCTGGTGCCGAAATCGTGTCGCCAACGAAGTCGGTCCGATTCGTACCAACTCCTACGTGGATGCCCTCCGGGATAAACGTTCACAAAATAGCCATCCGTCAGGCTATTTGGCAAATATCGCCTCTGGCGCAATTCCTCAATTCGCTGCTCGTGGCGTTCGTAAACATCGACGTTCAAAAACGTGACGAAGTCAATATCACCCGGATTCACCTTCCGCGTCACAAAACTCCCATCCACCCACTGCACGAACCCACCCCCGACGATGCCCCGCAATTCCTCCACGTACCCCAGGTACCGCCCAAAGATACGCCGCCGCGTGTGCGATTCGGGAAAACCGTCTACGAAAACGGCCTCGAATGCGTCGAGGGTTGTTTCCAACACGATGTAGGGCGTCAGGTGGCCGGAGGCGTCGAAGTCCATCGGCGGCAACTTACAAACTTTTCACCACCAGCACCCAATCATCCCCGTTGGGTGGGCATTGCAGGCGGATCACTTCTTTTTTCGCCACCTTCGTTTCCGGCGAAAACGTCCCCAGCCTCGGGTCGAACCAGCGCACACTGAAGGCGGCCCCCGCCAGGTAGTTGAAATCGACCATCACCGGGCGGATGTCGGGCAGGTAGCTCACCATCAACTTTTTGTCCTCGCTCACGGCGGTGGTGGCGAAGTTGGGTTTCGACCAGTCGCCGTAACCCGCCACGAGGGCCTGGTGGCGCAGGTCGGGGCGGAGCGTGTGCCAGGGAAGCGAGTTGAACAGCGTGGCGACGTGCTGCATCTGGGCCGCGCCGGGGTTGCGCAGAATCTCCCGCCAGTTCTTCGGGAAATTCCAGAGTTCGGAGCCGTAAGCGTGACCCGCGCCGCCGCAGAGCATGGTCCAGTACGCCTGCCGCCGGACGTGGATGGGCAGGCCGATGTCGTTGCCCGTGCTGCCTTCGTACTGCGACTCGCCGAGCACGAAGGGCATCCGGTCGGTTTTGGTGTACTCCCGGATGGCCGCCTCGTACACGTGCGGCATCAGGTCGGGGACGTTGTACTCGTTCGGTTTTTCGCGCCAGTACGTGTAAATCATCGAAAAACCCAGCCAGGGCGCGTATTGAAACAGGTCGGTGCTTGAATGCGGCGGCGAGGCGTGGTAGGTGAGCAGTTGGTGGGCCGGGGCGGTTTCGCGCAGGCCCTCGGCCATCGCGACGAGTTCGGCCCGCTCGCCCTTGGGGTCGTTGTCGCCGCCCATGAGGTAGTACAGGTTTTTGAAGCGGGCGAACTTGCGGCCCAGGTACTGCCCGTACCGGCGGTTTTTGGCGGGACCGTTTTTCAGAATCGGCTTGTCCAGCCCGCCGCCGAAGGCTTCGCGGCAGCAGCCCGCCCAGGGCTGGGACATGACGACGAACAGCCCCAGCGAGTCGGCGATGGTCAGGATGCGGGCCACCTGGTCGTGGTAGGCTTCGTCGGGGCGGGAGAAATCGTTGTCGTTCAGAAACGCCTTGTGCCCGTAGGGGTTCACGCCCTCCGGGTTCATGATGACTTGGGTCTGGATCGTGGTGAAGCCCTGGTTTTTGCGGAAAACCAAATACTCGCGAGCTTCTTCGGTGGTCAGGCGCTGAAAAATCTGCCAGCCCGTGTCGGCGTGGTAGAAAAACGGCTTGTCGGTTTGGTCCACGAAGTACCGGCGGTTTTCGCTGATTTTGAGGGGAAAAACGGGCTTGACGATTTGGCCGAGGGCCACCGACAACGAGCCGACGGCCAGCAGCACCGTGAGAACGTGGCGAAGCATGGGTTACGAGGTTTAGAGGACGAGGTTTCGCAAAGCTACCCCACGCCGATCGCTGAACAGTTGACCGCTTTGCACGAGTTCATGCACTATTTTTTCCAAAAGCTGTCGTACGGTTCAAGAAATCGCTGAAATCGGCTACTCGCTCGCCGACACATACGACCCCTCCCCTACCCGCGCGTACAGCTTCGCCAGCCGGTGCGCGTGCTCGTCGTAGGCCGCCTCGAAGAGGTCGACGGCCCGCCGGGCACCCACCACGGCCCCGGCGCTGAGCACTTTCGGCGGGCGGCCCGCTTCGGTGAGCAGCCGGGCGGTTTCGGCCTTCAGGCAGTTGACGATTGTGGCCCCACCCACGGTGCTGCCGGGGGCCACGGGCGTGTCGAGGCCCGGCACGGGCACCATTGCGTCGCCGAGGGGCGCGCCGGTGTCGAGCACGAGGTCGGCAAAGTCGCTGAGTTTTTTGCCGTCGGCCCGCTTGGAGGTGGAGCCGTCGAGGTGGGCCTGGGTGACGAGCGCGACGGTTTTGATGCCCCGTTTCTGGAAAATCTCCGCCATTTCAATCGGCACCACGTTGCAGCCGGAGGAGGAAATCACGAGGGCCGAATCGGTTTCGGAGAGGTCGAAATTCCGCAGAATCCGGTCGGCCAGGCCGGGGACGTTTTCGAGAAACATGGCCTGCCGCTGCCCGTTGGCCCCCACGACGAGGTTGTGGAAGGTGAGCGACAGCTCGACGATGGGGTTGAAACCGGGAAACGAGCCGTACCGCGGCCACATTTCCTCGACCATGATGCGGCTGTGCCCGCTGCCGAACACGTGGACCATCCGGCCCGCGAGGATACTGTCGGCAAACCAGCGGGCGGCTTCATTGAGTTTTTCTTCCTGACTGCCAACGATTTCCAAAATCTGCTGGCATTTCTGCAAATAATCCTGAACGACGGTCATGCGGTTGGGTTACTGTTTTTTGAGAAAAAAGGCCACGTCCACGCCCATCGGCAGGGTGGTGAGCGTGGCCACGCCGCCGGGATGACGCAGGGTCTGGCGTTGCTGGACGCCCGTTTCGGGGTTGGTCCAGGTGAGCGCGTAGCGCCCGGCGGGGAGGTTCAGCGGAATTTGCACCGGCTCCGGCTGAGGACCGTGAAACGCGTGGTACACGTACCCGGCCACTTCCCGCCCCGGCTGGTGCAGGGCGTGCAGGCGGGCTTTCGGGGGCAGCGGCCCGGCGAGCAGCGTGGAGTCGGGCCGGGCGTGGACGAAATCGACCCGTTCCATGAACTCCCGCAGCGTGCGCAGTTGCCGCCGCAGGGCCGGGCTGCCACCCCCCGGCTCCTTCGGGCCGAGTGGGGCCGTGCCGTCGGGGTGTTGCACGGTGAAGGAGTAGTCGAGGTTGTTGTAGAGCGCCCCGCCCGCGAGCAAGTATTCCCAGCCTTCCTTGCGGTAGGTCGAGTCGGCGCGGCCGCGGAAGCCCGTTTCGTTGTCGCCGAGGGCGCGGTTGAGGTGGTAGTTCATCGCCACCGTGCGGGGCGGCGTGGCGTAGTGGAAGTTGAACACGGACACGGCCGGGTGCGGGTTTTCGATTTTCGCCTGCCCGTTGGCGATGTTCTGGGTGATGAGGTGCTTGTTTGGCAACCGCTGCTCGGTGGCCACGATGAGGTCGGCAATGTGGTGCTGCCAGGGAATGGTGACGCCACCGAAGTACGGTTCGTTGCAGATTTCAAACAGCAGGTTGCCGAAGCCGTTGAGTTCGGTCACGATTTTCCGGACGTAGGCTTCCTGAATGGGCAGCAGCCCGCCGTGGCGGTCGAGGGTGTGCACGTCGTGGCCCTTCACCTTGCCGAGGCCGTTGACGTTGTTGCCGTCTTTGAACGGGCTGATGTTCCACTGGATGTCTTCGTAAAACGGGCAAAATAAAGCCAGTTCGACCACGATGCCGCGCTTTTCGGCTTCGGTCAGGAAGGTTTTCAGGCGTTGAAAATACGCCTCGTCCCAGCGGGTCAGGTCGAAGCGGTTGCCGCCGTGGGCATTGCCCGGCGTGGCGACGCCCGGCTCGCCGCTCCGCGCCCAGGGGCACACGTACCGCTCGGCGCGGGGAGCCATGTTGTTCGACGTGATGTTGAACGCCCCCGGCGGCTCCAGGTACGGCCCGGAGAACAGCCGGGTGAGGTTGAGCCGGTCGCGCTGGAGGGTGTTGAGGTAGGTGATAAAATCGAAATCGAGGTTCATCACCGCGCCGTAGTGTTCGCCCGACGTGACGAGCACGGTGGGCTTGCCCCGCCACTGGAAGTAGTGCGGGTTTTTGGGGTGCAGGGCGATGGTTTTTTGGGAAAAAGATTTCCCCCACAAAAGCAGAAAAACAAAGAGGAACCTTGATTTAGAGGATTTGAAAGGATGGATGGATGGGTGGATGGCTTTCATCGTAAAATCAGTTGAAATCCTCTGAATCAGGGTGCCGCTTTAGCGCAAACCCCGCCGCGCCCAGCGCCCCGGCCATGTCGCCGAAATGGGCCTGCACGATGGGCGTTTGCTTGCCGCCGGGCCGCCATTCGTAGAGGTCGATGAAGGTTTTCAACGGCTCGAACAGCGCGTCGTCGGCGAGGGTAATGCCCCCGGCGAGGACGATGCGTTCGGGGGAAAAAATGTTGATGAGCGAACTCAGCGCTACGGCCAGTTTCTGCACCGAATTGAGCCAGACCCAGGTGGCAAACGGATGCCCCTTGCGGTAGTCTTCGACCAGCGCCCAGGTGGAATCGTACCGTCCGCAGGTGCGCTGGCCGATGGAGTAATTGCCGATGGCGTACTCCAGGCTGCCCGGCATCCCGACGATGCTCTGCACGTCGTTGGCGGCTTCGATGGTCAGGTGGCCCAGGTGCCCGGCCATCTGGCTGAGGCCCTGGTAAAGCTGGCCGTTGATGAGCAGTCCGCCGCCCACGCCCGTGCCGAGCGTGAGCAGCAGCGCGTTGCGGCAGCCCACGGCGGCCCCGAAGTGGGCCTCGGCCATGAGCGCCGCGTGAGCGTCGTTGAGCACGCTGGTGGGTTCGCCGAAGTAATCGCCCCAGTGGAAATTTTCGAGGCCGCTCAGGCGGTTAGGCAGAAACGCGATGCAGGTGTTGGCGGCGTCGGGCAGGCCGGGGGCCGAAATGCCCACCCCCGCGATGGGCTTCTGCCAAAAGTTTCGCAGGAAATTGACCATTTCGAGCACGTTCAGCCGCCAGGAGCCGTCGCCCGTGTCGCGGGTGGGGATGTAGTGCTGCTTGTGGACCTGCCCGTCTTCGTCCACAAGCACGCCCTTGATGTTGGTGCCGCCGAGGTCAATGCCGATGGCTGTTTTCATAGAAGTAGGTTCGTGCCACGATTTTATTTCGTGGCACGAATTTCAGCGGACGCAGTCGTGCCACGAAAAAAATCGTGGCACGATATCCGGAATTAATACTGCCCTTCGCTCACCTCCCACCCTCCATCAACGTACAAAGTCTGGCCGGTGGTGAAGCGGGAATAATCCGACATGAAATACACCGCCGCGCCGTCGAGGTCGGTGGGCTGGCCGTTGCGGCCCCCGGCGAGGGGTTGCTTGGTTTTCACGAACGCCATGATTTGCTCGTCGCCGGAGGCGCGCTGGCTCATGGGCGTTTCCACGAGGGCCGGGGCGAGGAGGTTTAGCCGGATGTCGTGCGGGGCGTAGTACGCCGCCAGCGCTTTCGTGAAGCCAATCGCCGCCGACTTGGCCGCCGCGTAGGCGTGGGTGACGAAGTACTTCGGCGAGGGCGAATGCCCCAGTACCGAACCCATGTTGAGCACGCTACCACCAGTTTTTTGCCTTAAAAATTGGCGCACCGCCGCCTGGTTGCTCAGCATGAGGCCGGTCAGGTTGAGGTTCAGCGTGTAGTTCCACCCGTCGAGGGTCAGTTCGTGCAGGGGGCCATCGCCCGCCCGGCGACCGCTGCCGCCCGCGACGTGGTAGAGGCCGTCAAAACCGCCAAACGTTTGGAGGCAGGCGGCAATGGCCCGTTCGGCGGTTTCGGGGTGGGTGGCGTCGCCGGTCAGGGCGAGGGCGTCGGGGCCGAGAATTTCCCGCGCCGCTGTGGCACTGTCGGAATTACGACCCACGACGACCACCCGCGCTCCTTCGCGCACGAAGGCCTGCGCCGCCGAAAGACCCAGGCCCGTGGTGCCGCCGATGACGACGATTTTTTTGTTGGAAAGCCAGTCTGACAACGTTTCCGTACGTTTTATGTAAAGGCAAGAAACCAGACGTTTTCCGGGAACCGGATCGTACCGTCAGGAAAAACGGTCAAAAATCCGGAAAACGACGGGCGCAAATTGGTACCATTTCGGATAAAATGTTACGTTTTCTGCCGAAGAGTGCCCGAAATGAAGCCAATTGGTCTTTCGCCCGTCCGGATTCCTCAATTTTTAAGTAGTTTTGACTTTTCCGACCGCCTGTTTTACCATGAAATTCCGCTTGCTCAGCCTGTTGTTGGGTTTGCTGCCCGTCGGCTTTGCCTACTCCCAGCAATTCACGAGACAGGACTCTCTCCGAGGAAGCCTTTCGCCGCTCCGGTCGTGTTACGACGTGACGCACTACGACCTGCGCGTGCAGGTCAACCCGTCCAGCCAGTCCATCGAAGGCAGCAACACGATACGCTACCGCGCCACGACCGACTTCCGCCGGATGCAGGTGGATTTGTTCGCCAACCTCGCCGTGACGAGCATTACCCAGGGGGGGAAGCCGGTAAAATTCACCCGCGAGGGCAACGCGCTGTTTCTGGATTTGCCCCGTGAGGAACAAAAAGGGCGGGAAGGCTCCATCCGCATCGAGTACCGGGGCAAACCCACCGTGGGGAAAAACCCGCCCTGGGACGGGGGCTTCACCTGGCAAAAAGACAAAAGCGGCAAAGACTGGGTGACGGTGTCGTGCGAGGGCATCGGGGCCAGCCTGTGGTGGCCCTGCAAAGACCACCTCACCGACGAACCCGATTCGATGCGCATCCGCCTAGTGGCACCCAACGGCATCATGGCCGTGGCCAATGGCAACCTGCGCGCCCGGCGCGCGTTGCGCAACGGACTCACCGAATTCGACTGGCGCGTGAGCTACCCCATCAACACCTACAACGTGACGCTCAACGTAGGCGATTACGTCAACCTCCACGACACCTACACCGCCGCCGACGGCGATACGCTTTCGCTCGATTACTACGTCTTCCGCTACAACCGCGACATCGCCGGGCCGCACTTCGCCCAGGTGAAGCCCATGCTGCGGTGTTACGAACGGTTTTTCGGGAAATATCCGTTCTGGCGCGACGGCTACGCGCTCGTCGAAACCCCGTACTGGGGCATGGAACACCAGGGGGCCATCGCCTACGGGAATTTTTTCAAAAACAACCCCTTCGGCTTCGATTTCATCATCATCCACGAAAGCGGGCACGAGTACTTCGGCAACAGCCTCAGCGCCGCCGACCACGCCGAAATGTGGATTCATGAAGCCTTCACGACGTACATGGAAACCCTGTACCTCGAATGCACGAAAGACTACCCCACCTCGGTGCGTTACCTGCTCACCCAGAAGCCAAAAATCAAAAACGAGCACCCCATGCTCGGGCCGCTGGGTGTGAATTTCAACCAGAAAGACACCGACGTGTATTACAAGGGGGCCTGGATGCTGCACACCCTCCGCCACGTGCTGGCTGACGACGCGCTGTGGTTCCGCACGCTGAAGGGCCTGGCGACGGAATTCAAACTAAAAATCGTCACGACCGACGACATTGTGCGGTACTTCAACCGCGCCACGGGCCGCGACCTGACTCTGTTTTTCAACCACTACCTCCGCCAGACCGCCCCGCCCGAACTGGAGTACCACACCACCGTCCGACCCGACGGCCTCGAACTGCGCTACCGCTGGAACGTACCCGAACCGGCTTTCACCATGCCCGTGGACGTGACCACCGACGGGGGCAAAACCTTTCACCGCCTGCACGGCACCACGCAGTGGCAAAGCAGTCCCTTGCCCGTGGGCAGCGAAAAAAACCTCCGCATCGCTACGGAGCGGTTTTACGTGATAGGCAAGACCCAGTCGTAGGTGGCACAGGTTTTTCCAACGTCTGGGGTTTGACAACGAATCCCCAACCGCATGGAAACTGTACAAAATCAGCAGGAACTGCTCAAAGGCATCAAGGAGCGCATTAAAGACGTGCGCGTGGCGATGATGACCACTGTCTCGACCGACGGCCGCCTGCACAGCCGCCCCATGTCAACCAACACAATGGAAGACGACGGCACGCTGTGGTTTTTCACGAAGGAATTTTCCGAAAAAGTCACCGAAATCAGCCGGGACAACACGGTGAGCCTCAGCTACGCCGACCCCTCGAACAACACCTACGTGGCCGTGCTGGGCGAGGCCCAAATCGTCCACGACCGCCGGAAAATGGAACAGTTGTGGAGCGTGTTCCTGAAAGCCTGGTTCCCGCAGGGCCTCGACGACCCGCAACTAACGCTCCTGAAAGTCCGCCCGCTGGAGGCCGAGTACTGGGACAGTTCATCGAGCAAGATGGTCGTGGGCTTCAACATCCTTAAGGCCGTCGTGACCGGCACCGAGTACAACGAAGGCGACCACGGGAAGGTGAGTTTGGAGGGGCAGATGCGGCAGTTTTGAGTTCAGAGTTTGTAGTTTGAAGTTTGTAGTTTGTAGTTCCCTCGGCGTTAGCCAACTACAAACTTCAAACTACGAACCACAAACTCTGGACTCTTTTGCCGAATTTTGCCCCCGAACCTTACCGTCTTCCCCATGAAATTCGGCGTCGTTGTTTTCCCCGGCTCCAACTGCGATGATGACACCTGCCACGCCTTCGGCACCCTGCTCGGGCAGGAAGTCACCAAACTCTGGCACAAAGAACACAGCCTGCACGGGTGCGACTTCATCGTCGTGCCGGGGGGCTTCAGCTACGGTGACTACCTCCGCAGCGGGGCCATCGCCCGCTTTTCGCCCATCATGACCGAGGTCATCGCCCACGCCGAACGGGGCGGCTACGTGCTGGGCATCTGCAATGGCTTCCAGATTCTGGTCGAAGCGGGCCTGCTACCCGGCGTGCTGCTCAGGAACGAGAAACAGACGTTCATCAGCAAAAATGTGTTTCTGAAACCCGAAACGACCGATTCGCTCCTCACCGGCGGCCTCGACCCCAACCGGGCGTACCAGGTGCCCATCGCCCACGCCGAGGGCCGGTACTTCGCCGACGAGGCTACGTTGAAATCGCTCAACGACCACGACCAGGTGCTGTTTCGCTACTGCGACGCCCAGGCCAACGTTACCCCCGAGGCCAACCCCAACGGCAGCCTCCAGAACATCGCGGGCATCTGCAACCGGGGCCGCAACGTGTTTGGCCTCATGCCCCACCCCGAACGCGCCGCCGACCCGCTCCTGGGCGCAACCGACGGGCGGTTGATTCTGGAAAGTTTGCTGGCGGTGGCGGTTTAACCAAACTACCGAAAACAAAAAGCCCGCCAGCGTCCACGGACGCTGGCGGGCTTTTTGTTTCGGGAAAAACGTCACCGCAAATCAATCACCTCCACGCCGGGGTACTTCGACTTGTCGAAGACGAACGTCGCGTCGGTGGCGGCCACGTTGGGCGTGAATTTGTCCACCCGGAAGGTCTGCTTCTGGCCGTTGCGGTTGGTGATGCGCCAGCTTCGCACGGTGCGGTCGGCTTTGTTGACCGAAATCTGCACGGTGGCGACCTGGGTTTTCTTGTTCTGGGGCGTCAGTTCGATGACTTCGTAAGTCTGGCCGCCCTCTTTTTCCTCCCGCAGAAACTTGTAGTTGTAGCCCTTTTTGTAAATGTTGTAAATCTTGGCCGGGCTGAGTTCGCTCTCGCTGGGGTCGTAGTCGGAGACGTTCACCTCGTTGGTTTCCTTCACGTAGGTCGCCACCTGCTTGCCGTCGTTGAACACCTCCTGCCCGGCGAGTTTGAGCCGGAACTTGGGGCCTTTCACGGTCACTTCACCCTTGTAGCTGTCGCTGGCCGCTCCTTCGGAGCTGTAGGTGAACGAGGCGGCAAAGGCATTCATCGCCTGGTATTTTTTGCTCATCGCGTCGAGAATGGCCCCGGCGCGGGAGTCCTGCGCGAACGTGGGTATCGAACTGAAAAGAAGGAGGCCCAGGGCCAAAAATCGCTTCATTGGAATTGGGAAAGAAAACGTGCCGTAAAAATAGGGGAAACCCACCGGAAAGCGGCGGTCAAAAAAACGCCCCGCCCGGTTTCGTCCTTCAGAGTTATGAAGTAAACCCGAAGTTTAACGACCCGGTGCGGGGTTTAAGGAAAGTTAACAAAGAAGGCAGGAGAAAGAAGAGAGGAAACAATGCATTTTCCTTTTCCCCTCTTCTCCTTTCTCCCTCTCAAACCTCCTTCAACATCTCCTCCAGCGCCGCTTCGTCGTGGACGAGCACGTCGCGGGCTTTGGAGCCGGTGAAGGGGCCGACCACGCCGAAGTGTTCCAACTGGTCGATGATGCGCCCGGCGCGGTTGTAGCCGAGTTTCAATTTGCGCTGGATGAGCGACGTGCTGCCCTGCTGGTGAACGACCACGAGCCGGGCGGCTTCCTTGAACATGGAGTCGATGTCTTCGGCATCGAAATCACTCCGCTCTTCGCCCGATTCGTCGCCTTCGTATTCGGGCAACAGGTAGGCGGAATCGTAGCCCCGCTGGTCGCCGATGTACTCGCAGACGGCCTCTACCTCGTTGGTGTCCACGAAGGCACATTGCAGGCGCAGGATGTCGGAGCCGGTCGAAAGCAGCATGTCGCCCATGCCCACAAGCTGGTCGGCCCCGCCCGTGTCGAGGATGGTACGGGAGTCGATTTTTGAGGTGACTTTGAAGGAAAGCCTGGCTGGAAAATTAGCCTTAATCGTCCCCGTAATCACGTTGACCGAAGGCCGCTGCGTGGCCACCACGAGGTGAATGCCGATGGCCCGGGCCAACTGGGCCAGCCGGGCGATGGGCGTTTCGACTTCCTTGCCGGCGGTCATCATCAAATCGGCCAGTTCGTCGATGACGAGCACGATGTACGGCAAAAACCGGTGCTTGTCGGGGTTGAGGCGGCGCTGCACGAACTTGGCGTTGTATTCCTTGATGTTGCGGCACCCGGCTTCCTTAAGCAGGTTGTAGCGGGTGTCCATCTCGATGCAGAGCGAGTTGAGCGTGTTGACCACCTTTTTCGTGTCGGTGATGATGGCCTCCTCGCCGTCGGGGAGTTTCGCCAGGAAATGCCGCTCGATTTTATTGAACAGCGTCAATTCGACCTTTTTCGGGTCCACCAAAACGAACTTCAACTGCGCCGGGTGCTTTTTGTAAATCAGCGAGGCCAGCATCACGTTGAGGCCCACCGATTTGCCCTGCCCCGTGGCCCCGGCCATGAGCAGGTGGGGCATTTTGGCCAAATCGGTCAGGAAAATCTCGTTGGAAATCGTCTTACCCAGCACCACGGGCAGGTCGGCGGTGGTTTTCTGGAATTTCTCCGACGCCAGCAGCGAGCGGATGCTCACCATCTCCCGATTTTTGTTCGGCACCTCGATGCCAATCGTGCCCTTGCCCGGAATCGGCGCGATGATGCGGATGCCCAAGGCCGCCAGGCTCAGGGCGATGTCGTCTTCGAGGTTTTTGATCTTGGAAATCTTCACCCCCGCGTTCGGGATGATTTCGTAGAGCGTGACCGTGGGGCCAATGGTGGCCGAAATTTTGGAAATGCCGATGCCGAAGTTGTTGAGCGTCCCGACGATCTGGTCCTTGTTGGCTTCCAGTTCCTCGTGCGTCACCTGGGCGTGGACGGGCGGGTAATCTTTCAGCAGGTCAATCGGCGGGTACTGGTAGTTGGCCAAATCGAGCGTGGGGTCGTACTGCCCAAATTCGCGCAGCACCTGCTCGCTGAGGGTTTCCTCGTCTTCGTCCTCCGGTTCGGGTTCGGGGGCCTTCGCAGGTTCGATGACCAGTTCGGGCACGGCGGGCGCGGTGGGTTTGGGCGGGGCGGGGGGCAAATTGACTTCCAACGTGGGCGCGTGGGCAGCACCGTTGCCGTTGGCGCGTCCGTTGCCGTTCACGGTCAGGGTCGTGCCGTTGGCGTGGTGGTGCCCGTTGCCGTGGAGCGCCTCGGCGGCTTCGGCGGCGAGGCCACCCACGCGGGCTTTCATCAGCAATTCTTCCTGCTCCTCGTCCATTTCCCGGTAGGCTTCCACCGGCGCGGCTTTGGGCCGGTTGACGACAGCTTCGGCAATTTCACCCTCCGCTTCGTCGGTTTCTTCTTCATTCCCAAACTTTCTATCGAAGCGTTCCAGCAGCCCGTCAAGCGAGGTCACGCCGTGGAAATACACCACGAACAGGAACCCCGCGAACACAATCACGCCGATGGACGCCCAACGAAGGACGCTGTACAGAAACAGGTTGATTTCGTAACCAATACCCCCGCAGAGCGCGCTGAGGCGGTTTTCGGTGCCGGTGAGTAGCACGAAGTAACCCAGAAACGCCGGTACCCAGAACAGGTAAAACAGCATTTGCCGGGAAAGCCGGTCGAGGTTGGTCAGCGACCGTTTGAACGTCATTTGAAAACCCGTCGCGAAGAGCACGGGCACGAAGAAAAACGCCGCCACGCCGAACCAGCGGAACACGAGCAGGTGGGCGATGAGCGCCCCCGTCAGGCCCAGCCAGTTGCGCACTTCCCGGCCCGATTCGTGCAGGCGGGTGTTGAACGCCGACCCGACCACGCTCTGGTCGGCTTCGCCGCTGAACAGGTAGGAGGTGAAGGCCAACGCCAGCCCCACGGCCAGCAGCATGGTTAGCATCCCGGCGACAATGCGGGCCTGGGGCGAACGCAGGGCCTCGCCCCACTGCCGGAACGGCAGCGACAGTTGCCGGGGTTCGCGCGGCTCGCGCTCACGCGGAGGCGCGCTCGGGCGGGGCGACTTTTTTTCGGCGGCTTGTCGGGATACGTTTTTCACGGCTGGGCTGGGGTTGTCGGGGGCCGAAAATAGGGAAAGCGGAATGCCGAACGCCGAATGCTGAACCAAAAAAGGAGCAGAAAACCGCTAAGGGCTTGGCCCTCAAAAACGGGGCCAAACTTTTTTTTTCGCCGAATCAATCGAGCAGCCCCTCGCAAATCCGCCGGGCCGCGCCGGGGCCTTCGTAGATGAAACCGGTGTAGAGTTGCACCAGACTCGCCCCGGCGGCCAGTTTTTCGCGGGCGTCGGCGGCGGTTTCGATGCCGCCCACGCCGATGACCGGGAACGCGTGCCCGGATTTTTCGACCAGATAACGAATCACGTGGGTGGATTGGTCTTTCATGGGCGGGCCGGAAAGCCCTCCCGCGCCCGCGGCTTCCACGACCGAGGCGTCGGTGCGGAGCGTCGAACCGTCCGATTGGGCGCGGCGAATCGTCGTGTTGGTGGCAATCACACCCGCCGTGCCGGTGGTGCGGACGATTTCGATGATGTCGTCGAGTTGGGAATCGGTTAAATCCGGCGCGATTTTCAGCAGAATCGGTCGTTGAACTTTTAACTTCCCATTTTCAACTTTCAACTCATTCAGCAGGTTGGTCAGCGGTTCTTTTTCCTGCAAATCGCGCAGGCCGGGGGTGTTGGGCGAGCTGACGTTGACGACGAAGTAATCCACCACGGGGTGCAGGTCGCGGAAGGCGGCGAGGTAGTCGGCGGTGGCGGCTTCGTTGGGGGTCGTTTTGTTTTTGCCGATGTTGCCGCCCACGATGACCCGGCTCCGTCGGCGGCGCAGGCGCTCGGCGGCGGCGGCGGCTCCGTGGTTGTTGAAGCCCATCCGGTTGATGAGCGCGTGGTCGGCGGGGAGGCGAAACAGGCGCGGGCGGTCGTTGCCGGGCTGGGGCCGGGGCGTGAGCGTGCCGATTTCGACGAAGCCGAAGCCCAGGCAGGCCAGTTCGTCCACGAGTTCGGCGTTTTTGTCAAACCCCGCCGCCAGCCCAACGGGGTTGGGAAAGTTGATGCCGAACACCTCCCGCTCCAATGTCGGAGCCTTTTTCACGAAAACCGCCCGCGCCAGCGCCTTCGCGCCGGGCAGCGAGAGAGCGATTTTCAGGAATCGGAACGAAAAATGGTGGATGGTTTCGGGGTCGAACTGAAACAGAAGGGGGCGAATCAGGGCTTTGTACATGAGGGCAAAAGTAGGGATTGGGTAATTCAGGTAATTGGGTAATTTGTGCTGCTGACCCGAATTGACCAATTACCGAATCAACCAATCAACCCATTTCATGCTCATGAACCGCTACCTCGACTACCTCCACGACGTGCTCATCACCGTCCACGCCAACCTGCACGATTTGCACGAAAAACGGGGCTTCGCCGACCCCGAAGAACTCGATTACCTCGAAGGCCGCATCATGAGCTACCAGGAGGTACTGGGCATCCTGAAGCAGAGCGCACGGGAGTTTGGGATTGCGGAGGAGGAATTGGGGATTTGAGGTTTGACGATGCGAAATGGAACACGGATTGGACGGATGCTGACGCAGCACGGATAAAAAAAATCGTTTCGCTCCGTGCTGCGTCAGCATCCGTCCAATCCGTGTTCCATCTTTACGGCCTCTAAACCTTCGTCCACCCCATGAAAAGAGTCGCACTTCTCCTGTGTTTTTGCATTCGTTTGTTCAACACCCAAGCCCAGACCTACGCCGAACGCCTCGGCTTTCCCGCCGGGAAAAAAGTCATCATCTTCCACGTCGACGACGCCGGGATGAGCTACGACTCCAACGTGGGCACGATTCAGGCCATTGAAAAAGGCGTGGCGACGTCAACGAGCGTGATGATGCCCTGCGGCTGGGTTCCCGCGTTTTTCGAGTACCTCAAGCAGCATCCCGAAACCGACGCGGGCGTCCACCTGACCCTCACCTCGGAGTGGTCGGGCTACCGCTGGCAGCCGCTTGTGGGACGCGAGCAGGCCCCCGGTCTGTACGACGAGCAGGGCAGTTTCTGGCGCAGCGTTGCCCTCGTGGCCCAGCACGCCACGCCCGACGAGGTGGAAGCCGAAATCCGGGCGCAGATTGCCCGCTACCGGGCGTTTGGCCTGGAGCCGACGCACATCGACTCGCACATGGGTACGCTGTTTCAGCCGAAGTTTTTGCAGAAGTACGTGCAGGTGGGGATTTCGGAAAAAATCCCCGTCATGTTTCCCGCCGGGCACAACACGCTCATCAGCCAGAGCCTGAAGGCCGCCGACGCGCAGATGCAACTGATGCGGGGCATCGGGCAGAACCTCTGGAACGCGGGCCTGCCCGTGCTCGACGACCTCCACGCCGATTCGTACAGTTGGAGCCTCCCGGCGGGCGAAAAACCGACGGACGAGAACCTTCGGAAAATGAAGACCGGCCGCTACATCGACCTGCTCAAAGCCGCCCAGCCCGGCCTGACGATGATCATCTGCCACGCCACGGCCCCGACGGAAGTATTCGACAAAATCAGCAACTCGACGGCTACCCGCAAGGGTGATCTGCTGGCCATGACCGACTCCGAACTACGGCGGTTCATCGAAAAAGAGGGCATCATCCTAACCACCTGGCGGGAGGTGGCGCGGCGGCGGAAGGAAATGAAGTAAAGTAAAAAAATTCTCCTTTGAAGGGGTTGGGGAGATGCGTGCGGCAGTACGAATGGTTCTTCCATCTTCGCCAACATCCTTCTACCCCTCTTCAAAGGGGGATTTTTCTCGAAATCATCTTTTGAAAATCCCGCACTTTTCCATTTATTCGTCAGGACGAACCGCCAAATCGCCAAATTCTGTTCTGATTTCCGTAAAAAATTTACCTTCTGCCGGATCATGCTGAGTCGTGTTGCCAATTCCATCTACTGGCTGAATCGGTACATCGAGCGGGCCGAAAACTACGCCCGGTTTGTGGACGTCAACTTTACCCTGACGCTCGATTTGCCCCCCAACGTGCCCGAACAGTGGAAACCCCTGCTGACAGCCACCGCCGATACGGCGAAATTCGAGGAGTTTTACGATGATTTTTCCCGCGACAACGTCATTCACTTCATGACGTTCGATCCGCGCAACCCCAATTCCATCCTGAGCAACCTGCAATTCGCCCGCGAAAACGCCCGGACCATCCGCGAGACGATCTCCAAGGAAATGTGGGAACACGTCAACCGGCTTTACTGGAAGGTGAAAGACGCCGCCGCCGCCTGCCGGGGCTGGGAACTCCACCATTTTCAGAATTTTTACGACGACATCAAGCACGACTGCCAGGCGTTTTACGGCATCATCGATTCGACCATCACCCGCAACGAGGGCTGGCACTTCGGGCGGCTGGGCCGGATGCTTGAACGGGCCGACAAAACCACGCGTTTCCTCGACGTGAAGTACTTCACGCTCCTGCCCAACCTCGACGCCGTGGGGTCGCCGCTCGATTTGCTGCTGTGGAGTTCGGTGCTCAAATCGGTGAGTGCTTACAACATGTACCGGCAGCAATTCAAGCTCATCAACTCGGCCCACATCGTCGAATTTCTGATTCTCGACCGCAATTTTCCCCGCGCCGTGATGTACTGCATCCGGCAGGCGGAGTTGTCGCTCTACGAAATTTCGGGGTCCAGCCTGACGGCGGCCCACAAGAACCCGGCGGAACGAAAGTTGAGCAAACTCCGCTCGGAGGTGGAATTTCTGGAAATCGAAGACCTCTTCGCCGTGGGGCTGCACCAATTTCTGGACGAATTTCAAACCAAAAACAACGCCGTCGGCAAGGCCATTTTCGAGACGTATTTTGACCTCAAGCCCATCGAAGCGCTTGCCGAGCGGGAAGTAAACCAATAGGCGGTTGGCGGCATGCAATCGGCATTGCACCGATCCGTTTACTTTTGCCACCGAGTCGAAGCGCCCCGTTGGTCTGCTTAGCCCGTATTGCCAATTGCCAACTGTTTAGTGATTACTGATTATGACCTATTGCCTCGGCATCAAAGTCGCTTCCGGGCTGGTGGCCCTGGCCGACACCCGGCTCACCTCGGGTACGGAAGTCACCACCAACAAGAAAATCTCCATCCACGAAGTGGAACACCACTCGCTGTTCATCATGACGTCGGGGCTGCGGTCGGTGCGCGATAAGGCCATCACCTATTTCCGGGAGGTACTCGCCGAGCGCGACCAGCATTTCAACAAGCTTTACAAGGCGGTGAACGCCTTCGGTGAGCAGGTCAGGCGGGTGGGGCGCGAAGACCGGGCCTCGCTGCACGAATCGGGCCTGGAGTTTAATCTGTTCGCCATCGTGGGCGGGCAGTTGGAAGACGACGAGGAACACAAGTTGTTTTTACTCTACCCGGAAGGCAATTGGATCGAGGTTGGGCAGAGTTCGCCGTTTTTCGTCATCGGCAATTCGGGCTACGGCAAGCCCCTGCTCTACCGCAGCCTGCACTACCAGACCAACCTGACGGACGCGCTGAAAATCGGCTACCTGTCGTTTGATGCCACCAAAGTGAGCGTCAACGACGTGGATTTTCCGCTCGACGTGGCCATTTACGAACGCAACAGCTACCACATGGTCGAACAACGGCTCGAGAAGGAAGACGTGGAAAGCGTGAGCCACCAATGGAGCGCCTTGCTCAACGCCGCCGTGCAGCGCCTGCCCAACGACTGGATGGACGCGATTTTTGAAAAGGTGGAACGAATGGAAGCCCGGAACGCGGTGGGCCGGTAAGCTCCGATACTCGGTTGAGGGAGACACGGGTATGGGGTTTTGATACCTGCCCCGCTCAACCAATTAGCCAATCAACCACTGACCCAGCATGAAATTGTTTGTCCGTCATGAGTTGCATTACCTCTACACGGGGGCGGTTTCCCTGACCCCGCACACGGTGCACCTGCACCCACCCACCAACGCCCACCTGGGCGTGAAGCGGCACGAATTGCGCATCGAGCCGGAACCCGATAAACTCGTGGGGGGTATCGACGTAGAGGGAAATCATCAGCACGTGTTTTTTCACCAGCAATCGACTGATTTTCTCAAAGTTACCGCTGAAATGGACGTGGAGACCTTGCTGGAAAATCCGTTCGACTTTCTGTTTCACCCCACCGACGCCCAGCGCATTCCGTTTCACTACCCGGAAAGTTTGAAACGCGTGCTGCAACCTTACCTCGTGGCCGAGGGGGTCACGACGCTCGTCGAACAATTCGCCCGTCAGGTAGCCGCCGAAGCGGGCTGGCAGACCTTGCCTTTTTTGATCAAGCTCAACGAGACCATCCGCCACGGCTTTGCCTACGAAATCCGGGAAAGCGGCCATCCCATGCCCCCCGAGCATGTCCTGATCCAGCGCAAAGGTTCCTGCCGCGATTACGTGAGCTTGTACATGGCCGCGTGCAGGTTGCTGGGCCTGGCGGCGCGATTCGTGAGCGGCTACTATTTCGGCGTCCTGAAAGAGCACCAACAACTTCACGCCTGGGCCGAGGTGTACCTGCCCGGTGTGGGCTGGCGAGGCTTCGATCCTACCCAGAACTGCGCCGTGGCCGACCGGCACGTGCCCCTGGCCTCGTCGGCAGTGCCCCGGCTGGTGACGCCCACGTCGGGTGGTTTCGCCCACAAAGGTGGCATCAGCAGTCGCCTTGAAGCCCGGGTTGAGGTCCGCCCTATCCACGCTGACGTACTGGCCTGAGGGCGCTGGTGGGCGGCGTTTTCCAAAATCTTTCCGACATACCAAACGGTTGGCACGAACCGAAACCCGATTGTTTCCCTATCTTTACTTTCCCATTAAACCCTAAAACTCATTCAACACGTTGACACTGATTAAGTCAATTTCGGGCATCCGGGGGACGATTGGCGGCAAAAGCGGCACTGCCCTGACTCCCATCGACGTGGTCAAATTCGCGGCGGCATTTGGTTACTGGCTTAAAACGACCCAGCCCGACGGGGCACCGGCTTCGACCCGGATCGTCATCGGGCGCGATGCCCGCCTCTCGGGCGAACTGATCTCCCGGCTGGTTTCGGCCACGCTCCAGGCCCTCGGCCTCGACGTGGTGGACCTCGGCCTGAGCACCACGCCCACCGTCGAACTGGCCGTGCCCGCCGAGGGTGCCCTGGGGGGCATCATCCTCACCGCCAGCCACAACCCCATTCAGTGGAACGCCCTGAAGCTGCTCAACGCCAGGGGCGAATTCATCTCCGCCGCCGAAGGCGAACAAGTGCTCCAACTTGCCGAAAGCGAGGCCATCACGTTTGCCGAAGTCAAGAAACTGGGCCGTTACGCTACCGACGATTCTTACCTTCAGAAGCACATCGATGCCATTCTTGCCCTGCCGCTGGTGGACCGCGACGCCATTGAAAAGCGGGGCTTCCGCGTGGTCGTCGATGCGGTCAATTCCACGGGCGGCATTGCCATTCCGATGCTGCTCGAAGCGCTCGGCGTGCAGACCGTGAAGGGTCTCAACTGCGAACCGACGGGGGTCTTTGCCCACAACCCAGAGCCCCTGCCCGAACACCTGGCCCAGATTACGAAAGAACTCCGCAACGGCAAGTACGACCTGGGCATCGTAACCGACCCCGACGTGGACCGGCTGGCGTTCATCTGCGAAGACGGCGAACCATTTGGCGAGGAATACACCCTGGTGGCGGTGGCCGATTACGTGCTCAAAAATCGCCCCGGCAACACGGTATCCAACCTGTCTTCCACCGCCGCCCTCCGCGACGTGACCCGCAAGGCCGGGGGTGAATACCACGCCGCCGCCGTGGGCGAGGTCAACGTGGTGACGAAAATGAAGGCCGTGGAAGCCGTGATCGGTGGCGAGGGCAACGGGGGCGTCATTTTTCCCGAACTGCACTACGGCCGCGACGCACTGGTGGGCATCGCCTTGTTCCTGACTCACCTGGCCAAGTTTGGCAAATCGGCGTCGATTTTGCGGAAAACCTACCCGAACTACTTCATCTCGAAAAATAAAATCGAACTCACCGCCGACATCGACGTCGATGCGGTGCTCGAGGGCATCCAGCACAAATACGCCAAGAATCCGGTCAACACCGAAGATGGCGTGCGGATCGAATTCGGGCAGGAGTGGGTCCACCTGCGCAAGTCGAACACCGAGCCGATCATCCGCATTTACGCCGAGTCTGATTTCGTCTCCAAAGCCGACAACCTGGCCAACAAACTCATTTCCGACATCCGGGACGTGGTGACGCAGAAGATTTAGAGTTTTTATTCGGCAAATAAAACCCCGTGGCAATCGGCCACGGGGTTTTATTTTTCAGAGACGATCTTCTCCCCACGGCAAGCAAGTGGTCAATCAGCGGTTGCCTGCGCGAACCTGGCGCAGCGACACACTGGCCGTCGGATTGGGATTACCGCTCAGATCTTATCTTTGTCCACCCACGGGGCGGGATGGGGGCCGCTGCCGTCCGGCCCACCCTTCTACCAGTTCTGCCCGTGAAGGCCGCCCTGCTTGTTCTGCTCAGTTTGTTTTGGGTTCCGGCGTTGGCCCAACCACCGGTTGCCCGCTACCGGGTGCGCCACCTGACCGTGCCGGACGGCCTGCCCAGCGGCGCGGTGTTTTTTCTGCACCAGGACGCACGGGGTTTCATGTGGATGGGCACCTCCGATGGGGTAGCGCGGTTCGATGGGCGCAATTGGCAGCGGTTTTACAGCTCGTCCACGGGCCATTCCATCAACACACTCGGCCTGATCGAGGTACCCAACGGCGATATTCTGGTTGGCTCGAACCGAGGGATAAAACGCTATGTGCTCCAGAAAAATGCGTTTGAAGAAGCCGACGACCTACCCGTCCGCGACATTGCATTTCCGTTTCACCTGCGAGGCAACCGGCTCTGGCTTCTGACGGAAGAAGAGGGCCTGATGATCATTGACCTGCTCACGCGCCGCAAAACCCGCCTCCTCGACCCCGCCACCACGCCCGCCAACAATCCCCTGCGGCGGTTGACGCATTTCCAGAATCGGTACCTGGGCGTCGATCCATCCGAGAATGTTTGGGTGGATTTGCCCGAGAAGGGCCTTTTGCGCTACAACCCCGTCCGTCGGCGGTACGAATACTGGTTTTCAGAGAGAGCGGATAACGCCTTCGGCCCTCCGCTTTCGGTCACTGCCCTGCGCTGCAACCGAGATGGCACGCTTTGGCTCGGTACCCGCGAGGGTCTGGTGCATTTCAGTCTTCAGACCCGCGCGATGCGGATTTTTACTGGCCCGTACGATTTCAATCAAACTCCCATTTCCAGCCTCGCCGAAGGACCGGACGGGCTGCTCTGGCTCGCAACCGAGGGCAGCGGCATCGTGCAATTCGACCCCCGGACGGACCATTTCACCAATCCTTTCCGACGCGTGGAGGGGGAACCCAACAGCCTGCAATTCGACCACGTGGCGTCCCTGTACGTGGATCGGCAGGGGCAGGTCTGGGCCAACACGGAGCCACTCGGCGTGGACATTCTGTTCCCGTACCCACCCGGCCACCGATTCTACTCGCGCACGTCGCCCGTCGGCACTCGGCTGAGCGATTTTTCAGTGCGGGGTCTGGCCGAAGATGCCCTGGGGAACGTCTGGATTGGTACCCAACTCGGCGGCCTGAACGTCCTTAACCCGCGCCAGGACCGGATCGTTGCTCAGTACCGTCACCAACCGGGTAATTCCCGCAGCCTTGTCTCCGACGGAATCCGGCACCTGCTGACTGACGAGCGGGGTCGCCTTTGGGTTGCCACCCGCAACGGGCTTTGCGTGACCACCCCACTGGCCAATGGGCAGACGACCGGATTCGAAACCATTCCCCTTCCACCCGACCTGGTGGACCGCGACATCGTGGGGTTGTGCCCCCTGCCGGGCGAACGGATGCTACTTTCCACACCCAGCGGACTTTGGTTGCTCGACGAACGGCGTCGGCACGTGCGCCGCCTGAAGGCGCAGATTTCCGTGGGCAGTGGAGCGCCGCATTTCGACCCGGCCCGCAACCTGGTGCTCGTGCAGGAACGCCACCAGGGCTTCGATGCCTACCGCCTTGAAGGCGATAGCCTCCGCCACCTCAAATGGCTCATGCCCCCCGGCGACGTGCATAGTTTTTACCAACCACTCGGCTCGGCGCGGGTGTATGCCTGCACGAGTGAAGGGCTGCTGCTGTTTAACCTTGAAACGCTGCGCATCGAACGTTCCTGGGGCCGGGCCGAGGGCCTTGTGCCCGAGGCCAACTACGACCTTCTGCCCGACGGACAGGGCAACCTCTATCTCAACGGCAATCAGGGCCTGCTTTTTTTCGATCCCAAGCGCAATTTGTTCAATCCGGTTGGTGAAGTGCCAGTGCGCGAGTACAACCACCAGGCTAGCCTCCGCGCCCGCGACGGCCTGTTGTATTTCGGCAGTACGACCGGGCTCGACCGCTTGCTTCCCGACCGGATCCAATCGCTCACGGCCCCGCGTTCGGTTGAACTCACTGAATTGAACGTCAACGGCATCGTCGACTCACTCAACGTCAACGTCCTCCACGAACGCGTACTCCCGGCGGGTTCAAATCACCTGGTCTTCCGATTTGCGACCATCGATTTCCTCGGTGAAGGTCGGAGCCAATTTCGCTACCGGCTCGATGGGTTCGACGCCGACACCATGTACGCGGGTACCGTGGGCGAGGCCCACTACACCAACCTGTTCCCCGGCCTGTACACGTTCTGGGTGCAGGCGTCCGACGCCCGTGGTCTCAGCTACACGCCGCCCCGCCGCCTGCGGGTACGAATCTTGGCCCCTTTCTGGCAAACCAGGTGGTTTCAGTGGACGATGGCGCTGTTGCTGCTGGCGCTGGTGGGGCTGGGGGTCCGCCTGTTTTTGCGCCAACGCCTGCGCCGCCAGCAGACCGAATACGAGCAAGTGCTTCGCCTCGAACTGGAACGCAACCGCATTGCCCGCGACATGCACGACGACCTGGGGAGTAGTCTGTTCAGCATTAAAAACAGCGCCCAGATCGCCCTGCGCCAACCTACTCTCGAAGCCACGCGCCAGGAAGTAACCCGGCTCCTCGAACAGACCCGGTACGTGGTGCAACAAGTGCGCGAAATCATATGGGCCGTGACGGCCCACAACGACACGCCCGAAAACTTCGTCGGCTACCTACGCCGGTATGTCCACCAGTTTGGCGACGAAACCGGCCTGACCGTCCAGTTTGCTGCTCCCGAACCGCTGCCTACCGAGTCGCTGTCCGCCGAACCCCTGAGCGGCGAACTCCGCCGACAGCTATTTCTGGTGTTGAAAGAAGCCCTGCACAACGTGCGCAAACACGCTGAGGCCCGCGAAGTGCGCGTGCAAATCAGCTTTGAGCCACTTACCGTGCAGGTTACCGACGACGGCAAGGGCATCCGTCCCGACCCCGGCGGCGCTGGCTACGGCCTGCGCAACATGACCCGCCGAACCGAAGAACTGGGCGGACGATTCCGGGTGGAATCAGCCCCCGGTGCGGGCACGACAGTCACCATCACGGTGCCGCCGACGCTGTTAAACGACCGCCAGAAGGCATGATTTTTTTTGACGAGCGGGGCATTATTCATCAACGGAAGCAATCCCATGAATCTTACCTCCCAACTCCTCGACGCCTTCACGGCCCACCGGCCCGGCAAGGTCAACTGGTGGCAATCGGCACTTTTTCTAGCGGGCGTGACGGTGCTCGAACGCCTCTCGACGGGCAAACGGGCTTCCCAACATGCGAAAAAAATTTACGAGGGCGAAAACCAGCCAGTCTGGGCCCCCCCCGCGGGGGTGTTTGGTCCGGCTTGGGGTGTCAACAGCCTGGCGGTAACCTGGGCGGGTCAGCGCCTGCTCAATTCGCCCCAAAACCTGCCCAACCGCAACACCCTGCTTGGCTTACAGGCGGCGCATTGGTTGATTTACACGACCTTCGGCAATGTGTATTTCCGGCAAAAAAGCCCCCTCCTGGCGGCGGCCTGGACCGTAGCCGACGCCGCCGTAGCGGGCACCAGCTACGCCCTGGCCCGCAAAGCTGACCCCAAACTGGCCAATGCCTACCTGCCGCTGCTGGCCTGGACGGGCTTCGCCAGCACCCTGGCCGTGTACCAGGCCCTGTACAACCGCGATGAACTGCTCGATACGCCCCAGCCCCTGCCGCTCGAAGGCGTCGGTGAGGCCCTGCGGAAGATTGAACCGGAACTTACACTACAAAAAACGGGGGAGTGGGCCGGTGCCCGCTCCCCCGTTTTTTGACGAATGCCCAGCGTCATTCGATGATTTCGGCCGTTTCTTCGGTTTGCTTTCCGGCACTGCCCGCTTTTTTGAGCAATTCCGAACTGACCCGGCCCCCCATCTGCCGTACCCGTTGCAAGTCGGCGAGAGCGCGGGGCTTGTCGTCCATCGCGAGGTAAATCTTAGCGCGTTCGGCGTAGAAGCCCCGATTCCGGCCGTTGAGCGCGATGGCCTGGTTGATGGCGGTGAGGGCCTCTTCGTTGCGGTCGAGTTTTTCGAGAGCCATGGCCCGCGCCAGGTGCATGGCGGGGTTGCGGGGACGTAGCTTCAGGTACGTGTCGGCGTCGGCGAGGGCGTTTTCGGGCTGTTGCAGGCGGTAATAACTCAGAAAACGGTACCGGTAAGCACTCGGCAGGCGGGGTTGCAGCGACACGGCCCGGTTGAGGTAAGCGAGCGCGGCACTATCGGAAATCGCGTTGGCCTTCACCCCGTATTCTACCATTTTCACGAGGGCCGGGGCATTGGCGGGCAAGCGCTTCACGACGAAGGCCATGTCGCGGTAGGCCGCATCGGGCTTTTTGTACAGGTCGTAAATCGTGGCCCGTTTTACGTACAAATTGATGTCGTTGGACTGGTACTGAATCGCCCGGTTGATGTCGGCGAAAGCCCGTTTGTACTGTTTCTTTTCAAAGAGGTAATTGGCCCGGCTGCGGTACTGCTTGGCCCCTTTGTAGTAGCGTAGTTCCTGGGTCCAGAGCGTATAGCTGTTCTGCCAGACGGGCACCTGCCGGTAGGCCACGTACGTCATGGCTACCAGCCACAGGGCCGCCAGCGGATAAATTTTGGAACCGTGTCCGGCCGCCGCGAGCCGCTCGATGCCCCAGGCCATCACCCAAAACAGTCCCAGGTACGGAATGTACGTGTAGTGGTCGGCCTTGAAGCCCTGCCCGCCATCGATGATTTGCAGGACGAAAAACACGTTGACCACGAAGTACAACAGCCCCGCCACCACGGCCCGGTTGTCGGCCCGAAACGCCCGCCACACCGCGTAGGCATACGCGGCCCAAACCGCGAAACCAACGTAAAACCGGCCCGGAAGCTGCCCCGAAAATGGGAACGGGTACAACGTCACCATTTCGTAGGGCACCAGCAGCTTCATGAGGTACACCGTAAACGACCACGCCCCGATGGTGAGGCGTTCGTGGAAAAAGAACAGCGGTTTGACGTTGTGCCCCGGCTCGGTTTGCAGAAAGTAGATGCCCATCGCCCCGATGGCCACCGAGAGCAGAAACAGGGGCAGTTTTTCCCAAATCAAATTCCACTTCAGCGGGCGCAGCAGGAAATAATCGAACAGCAGCAGCGAAGCAGGGAGCGTAACCGACTGAATCTTAGCAAACAGCGACAGCCCGAACAGCACGTACACCAGCACCAGGTCGCGGGTGGAGGTACGCTCCGACTCCAGCCAGGCCAGGTAACGCTCGCTGGCCCCCAGAAACAACGCCCCGAAGAGCACGTCCTTGCGCTCCGACACCCAGGCCACCGACTCGACGTGCATGGGGTGCAGGGCAAACAGGAACGTGATGAATGCCACGCTCAACGCTTGCAGGCCCAGTTTGGAAAAAATTCGCCACACCAGCCAGGTGTTGATCAGGTGCAGGAGCAGGTTGTTGAAGTGGTGAACGGCCGGATTGCGCCCGAAAAACTCAAACTCGGCGGCAAAACTCAGCACCGTCAGCGGCGCGTAGCCCCGCAGCACGGGCGTGGTGAAAATGCCCTTGACGCTTTCCCAGGAAAGCCCCCGCACCACCCAGGGGTTTTCGTAGGTGAAATACGAATCGTCCCAGTTGACGTAGTCGTAACCGATCGTCCGCCAGAACACGGCCACCGTGGCCAGCAAAATGCCGCCCAGCAGCCAGAACGGGTCAAAAGTAAGCTGGAGGGTTGCCTTGCGGGCGGGCGAAGTCAGCACCGGTGCGGCCGCTTCGTGAAAACCCGGTTGAGAAGTAGGTTGAGGTTGTTCCATAGAAAAGTGAGCAGGGTCAGTTTGGGGCTAAAAGTACGGGAATTTTACCGATTGTTCGGAAGGAAATCCACCCCACTTTCTTGCTCATGGCGGATTTCCGCTCGACCAGATTGGTTTGGCCCCGAACCGACAGGCGGCAACAGCGTCCCGAAATTCGCCCGTTGTGTACCCGAATGCCCCGGTTGCCAGACGGACCTTTAAGGTCAGCCCGCTACCCGCCACCTTTGCGCACCAATCAACTCAAACATTGTTCGATGAAAACCGTTCTATTTACCCTGGCGGGCGGACTGCTGCTGACCAGTCTGGTGGGCTGTCACCGCCACGAACCCCTGACCAGCCCTGACGGCGGAGCGTCCGTCAGGGCGACCCGTTTCACCCCAACGAAGCGCACCCCCTCGGCCACGCTGGTCCGGGTTCTGGCCGACCGGCACCTCTCGCCCGATGCCCCCGTGATGCCCTACCTGCCGCCGTACTGGCACAAGGCCATGTTCATGAACCTGACCTTCCGCGACTTTCTGCGCGCGGCCTCCGGCCAGCCCGCCCCGGCCCGCCGTGCGCACTGGGCGGCCCTGCTCCGCCTGGCCAGGGGCTACGGCTTCCGCGCCGACCACCCGGCCTACCACTACGCCGACGCCCACGACCCGTTTTTCCGGGTGCTCGTGGCGGGCCTCAACGGCTACCGCTGGAGCGGCAACGCCGACACCGACCAGCGGATGGCTACTTTGTATTTCGACGCCCAGGCGAAGTTCGATGCCCGGCTGGCGGTGAAGTAGGCCGGTCGGCGCGGGCTTGGCTTTTTTCGGAAATTTCCGGAACGTACTTTCGGCGCTCACCCCGTTGCGTTCCGTTGAAAACCATTCGCTTTTTCTTCGTCGGGTTGTGCTGGTGTATCGCCTGGGCAGTACCCGGCGCGTTGGCGCAAAACGCCCCGACCGGCCGCCTCGAAATCCGGGTGCTCGACGCCGCCACGGGTCGGCCCACGCCCGTACGGGTGCGGCTCACGCGGGGCGGTTTTTCGGTGAAAACCCTCCCGCCCCAGGCCGTCGGCGTGATGTACGGCCTCTGGGACCACGAAGACGGCTTCGGGTTCCAGCCCGACAGTTCGTTTTACGTGGCCGGAACCCTCACCCTCACTCTGCCCCCCGGTACCTACCGCCTGCACCTGAGCAAGGGCACCGAATTTCTTACCCAGACTCATGAGTTGACGGTGAAAGCCAGGCAGGTGTGGCGGAAAACGTGCCGCCTCGCCCGCTGGATCGACGCCGCCGCGCGGGGCTGGTACGCCACCGACGGGCACGTCCACGTGCGCCGCTCCCCCCGCGACAACGAACCGCTGGCCGTCTGGACCCGCGCCGAAGACCTACGGGTGGGCGTATTTCTGCGCATGGGCGATTTCTGGGAAACCTACTACCCTCAGTACGCCTACGGCGCGGGCGGGGTTTTCGAAAAAAGCGGCCACCTGCTCGTGCCCGGTCAGGAAGACCCCCGCACGCCCGAACTGGGCCACGCCCTGGGCTACGGCATGGCCAACCGCGTGCGCTTCCGCGATCAGTACTACCTCTACGATTCAGTTTTTCACAAAATCCACCAACTCGGCGGGCTGACCGGCTACGCCCACCACGCCGAGGCCTTCCACGCCTACCGGGGCCTCACGCTCGATGCCCTCCGCGGCCTGGTGGACGTGCTCGAAATCCTCCAGTACTGCGTCTCGCCCCGCCCGCTGCGCACGGCGCACTACTACCACCTGCTCGATTTGGGCTTCCGGGTCACGGCCACGGCGGGGTCCGATTTTCCCTGGTGCGGCCAGGACCACGGCCACGGCCCCGTGGAGCACTCGGCCCACCTCGGCAACGCTCGGTTTTACGTGAAAACCGACGGCCCGCTGACGTACGAATCCTGGAAGCGGGGCCTGGCGGCGGGCCACACGTTCGTCTCCAGCGGCCCGATTCTGGATTTCAAAGTGAATGGCAAACTCCCCGGCGACTCCCTCGACGTGCCGCCGGGCACTACGCTCACCCTCTCGGCCCAAGCCTTCGGCCACGCCACCCAGGTGCCCCTCGACACGCTCGAAGTCATCGGCCACGGCAAGGTGCTGGCGCGGGCGATACGTGGCGAAACCGGCCAAACCACCAGCCGCCTTTCACTGAGCCTCACCCTCCCCCCGCTCCAACGCGGCCTCTGGCTCGCCGCCCGTTGCATAGCCGGGCCGCAACAAGCCGCCCACACCACGCCCGTGTACGTGACCGTGGACGGCGGCGGTTTCCACAACCCTGAAACCACCCAGCGTTACCTGGATTTGAGCGAAACCTACCTGCAAGAAATCGAAGCCGAATTGGAAGCCGGACCAAGCACTGACCCCGAGCGGCGGCTGTGGTACTACCGCCTGCCGCTGAAGCGGCGGATTGAGGAAACGCGGCAAGTAATTGAAGGGTTACGGAGGCGGTTAAGGTGAATTTTTTGTCGCTCCACATCGAGGGGTGCCACCACCCTGGCCTGTCAGGGGGTAGTCACGGCGGGTCTTCTTTTTTGTCACCCCGGAACGGAGTCTTCCGTCTTCCAGCGCTAAGACCCGGTTCCGGGGTGACAAAAAAAGGGCGGCAAAAAAGAGGGGAAAAGGAAAGGATGGCAAAATAAAGCTCTCCCGAGACATTCACCACACCACGCCTAATTTGACCACCGCTTTTCGGAACTAGCCGCTACCTGTTCGGAGCTGGCAGTCGCTCATTTCAAAGTGGCAGTCGGAAATTTCAACCTGACCGTTGCCTTTTTCAAACTGGCAGACGGAAAATCGGAAGTGGTAGACGGAAATTCCAACGTGGCTGTAGCAAATTCCGATGTGGCGGTTGGATTTTCACACGAGCGCTCGCTTTTTCGGGAATGACACAACCAAAATACAGCCGGACGGAACCCTCTGCGGGAGCCGGTTACTCAATGCGGTTTGGGGTACATCCCAAGAGTGGTGAAAGTTCGTGACACCAATAAAAATAGCGGCGAGGAATCCCGACGCTATTTTGGTTTTAACCTAACCACTAAAGATTAAAATGCTGTCTTCAAAGTGGGAGATAATGGCGTAATTTTGAAAATTATGCCACGATTTAATGCATTGACTTTAAGCTAATTCATATGGGATTGATACCAGATAACTTAGAGACGAATTGCAAACTCGTGCCATTCAAAGTCATCACATACTTGCGACAGATTGATATTTAGTTGTAAGTACTATTTGCCGAATTCAAAAGGTGTGCTCACACACAGAGTAAAAAATCCTAAATTATCAGGAAGTGACGAAAATAAAACATTTCTTTCGTCAACATAACGCAAGACTATAGAAACACCTAAGTTGCCACGTATAGTAAAGTTAAAGTAATTTACTGGAAAATCAGTTTTAGCTCTATAATAAAATTTTTCATTACTTTCGAGCTTGACCATATCACTCTCTGAAAGCGAATAAGATATCATTTTAAGAGTTGAATTACCTTCATAAATCCTTAATCTTATACTAATTACAAAATGAGATTTATTAAATGTAGATGAATTATTGCTAGTAGTGGCTCTTAGCGCATTAATGGCTGATGAATTAGAATTTAAATTATTAATTAAAGTATTCATTTGTTGTTCGACAAGATTTGCTGAAACATAAATATATTTTGGATTAATATTGTAATATCCACGATAATCATATACCTCATTTTCAATATAAACTAATTCACCACAAATTTCCTGCTTAATTTTTATCTTATTGTACTTAACCCAATTCTCAATGTTACCATATATCTCTTGATCGGTCCTTGGATTGGATTTAGGCATAGAGTCTGTATAAAATCCCCCTGGAGTTAATACTTTTCTTTCGGAACAAGAAAAGGTGAAGACTAAACCAACAAAGAGAGTAAAACTAAGTTTCATTTTCTTAGTATGTAAGTTTAAGGGCTAAACAATGAAGTTGGTTTTTAATCTGACGATTAAAAAAAAGTGGCTCCATACCAAATTCATAGCGATACTCAAGGGATACGCCACTCATTTTTATTCCAGCATTCAAATTAATTCCGTAATCCCGCCGAGACAATACTGTAGAAAAATCAGCATCTTCGAAAACATCAGTGAATTTTGTTTCAAAAAAAGTGCGCTCCACCGTAAAATCTATTTTAGTATCGAGCAGGTAAGAAAAGTACCCACCAGCAGAAATGTACGGATTAAATCGATTATACCCAAATGGTTTCAATTGAAACGGTATGATATCAGCTTGAACATAATGCAATCTCGCTGATGAATAAATAGTCTCACTCCCATTGATGAACGTTTCTCGGGCACCTTTCATGGTGTAAGCCAATTCAATTTGGGAGGCAAAGCGCTTAAAATTCACAATATCAATTATGAGACCAGTAGTTATTCCCAGATACGGTTCATTAGGTATCTGTTGAAATCGTTCGGCATTTTCTCGGAAAAATTCAGAAGCTACTACTCCCAATTTAAACCCTGCGAGGCGTGGATGGTTTGTAAGGTATCTGTCTTTCGACTTTTGGGCGAAGGATATTGTAGACGCAAAAATAAATAGTGTGATTGAAAGTTTAAGCACTATTTCTAAGGTTGAATGTTGAACGACCACATGCTTGAACCGATTTACCTAGTAACAATAATTTTGTACGTAAATACTTTACCTGAATAGGAGGTAACTTTAAGAAAATATGTGTTCGCTGGTAAAGTAGTAAAGTCTATTTCTTGTTGGAAAGTTGCATCATAATGCAAACTACGCTGAATGGCCCGACCTTGTGTATCAATTAGCTCAAGTGCCTCGATGGCGTAGGGGGCTTCTGTTTTTATCCGAAGCCTACCCGATGTTGGATTTGGAAACACAAGTACCTTGTTGCTAGTGGACGGATCGATAGCGAGCACGATTACTTTAATGGGCAGGCTGTTTTTTACAGTACCAGTTGAGCAGACCGCATCACGTAGTGCGGTAATGGTGAGATTATAGTCGGTCGGTTTTAAGTCTGATCGAAAGGTAGAAACATACGGTGAAGCAATGGCCAGAGATGCCACACCGTCCCAGCGCGTAAACCGCCAGGGCGAGGTTCCTGTTAAAGCCACCGAAACCTGCGTACTGTCACCGGGTAACATGCTGTTTTTGCTAACGCTCAACTCAGCCGTTGGTAAACTCACCACTGAGAATTGCAGCGAATCACGGGAGCGGACGACCGGCAAACTGCTCTCAGCGTAAACCACGTATTGACTTGGCGGCATGGTAGTGGGTAGTGTGACTGACAATTCTAAACCGGCTCCTGTTGCCACATAGCGGGTGAGTTGTGACCCTGATTTGACCACGAGTGTGTACTGGTTGGCAGTTTCTACCTTACCCTGCAAGGCAATGGTTGCCGTTAATACGTCGCCCGGACAGTAGGTGGATTTGTTAATTTTTTGAAGATTAATTTTAGGCAGTACAGATACCGTCAATTGTGATTCCGTTCCTGAACATCCATCATCGTAGCAACGGGCTCGATAAATTGTAGTAGCCGTAGGAGTTATGGCTAACTGGTTTGTTCCTTTAAGAAGTTTGTCGTTGATACTTTCATCAGTATTACTCCACGACCAGACAGTACTAGTACATCCTTCGGCACTTAAAACAGCACTTTCTCCAATTTCAAGATTTTGCTTATTCATGGTAAGCTTTGGGGCGGCAACTGAATTACAGGGATTGTATCGAATTAGTTGAAGGGTATAACTATTAAACCAAAAATTGCCTCGATCGTCTATTTGCATTTCCCCAAGATTTGTGTATGGAAGATCAACAATTTTCTTCCATGCTTGACCGTCATACCGCTGAATAATACGAGTATTTTCTACCACATAAATATTACCAAATAAATCGCTGACAACATTTACAGGGAAAAATGAAGGATTTCCAAATCGTGAATGATTACTCCAAGATTGACCATCGAATTTAGACAAAATAAAAAGTGAATTATTATCTTTGCTATGAATTACCCAAGTATTTCCATTTGAATCAATACACATATCATGTATTTTTCGACCTAAGTATGGAGTATTTTCAAAGGAAAAAAAACGCCATCTCTTAGATGAAATATCAAATTCAACTATACGATTGCTATTATCCGAATTATTGTTCTGAAGCATCCAAATTGAGTTTGATGTTGCTATTGAACGACTCACACTATATGAGAAAGGTAAATCATAAATTTTATCTAAATCATTATTTGCTTTTAGCGTAAATATTTTATTATATCCAAAGAATATCAGTGGTTCTACTCCAAGTTTTGAAAAAAAATTACTGTCATGATTGTATTCTATTCGATTTGTCAAATCGTCTTCAGTGTTTGACAACTTTCCAAATTGATATTTTGGCGATTCAATATAGTTAGTATTAAAGCTACCGACTGAAATGGCATTAGTTAACCAAATGTTATCATATTTATCTTTACAAATTACCATTCCTCTTCCTCCAATTTTTCCTTTTGTAGTTAACCGATCAATTGTTTTTAGCGATAAACTATCTTGCTTTATACGTAGTAAACCACTAATTTTGTGTGTAAACCAAGCTTCGTTATTTTTCAAAACTAAGTTTTCTAAATTTCCATAAGGAAAGTTTGAAATAGTTGAAGCATTAAAAAATGACCATCTCGATGATACGACAGTTGTACCGGTGTTGAATTTTAATACTTTTTTAACTAAAGTGCCATTAAGTTGAGATTTATTTGTATTATCATTCAACTCTTCAAATTTTATAAAATATTGAGACGATGGTTGTAAATTATATATTACTCCAGTTATATAATCTTTTTGATTTTCTATAAATTCTTTGTGTTCTTTTTGATATACAATCTGTGTAAATGATTCGTCTTTTGCTACAGTTATTTGAACAGTAAGGCCTCCATCAATTGGGCGGTATGCATATGGAAAAGTTAATGGGGCAAGTCCATTTTGAAAAAAAGGTAAAGTAAGATAAGCAAGAGATTTATCAGGAACAAATGATCCAACAGTAGACCAAACGCCTTTTCGATTACCGTTAAGTGCTCTCACTCGCCAAATTGTAGAACCAAGTGCGGAAAAGCTTATATTGAACTGTGGTATCATTGAGGTACTACTGTTTAACTTATACCTAAATGTTGGATCATTTTTATTGGCAATTTGAATCTCATAGGAAGTTGCGCCTTTCACTGGTTTCGCTGAGAAGAAATAATTTCCATTGATTGCTGTAACAAAACGTTGTTCTTCTGCCGGTGATGTAAGAATAGGTATCCCAATATTTTCAGAATTTTCAAGTATTTTTATCCGATAAATTGTTGACCAAGGTGATTTTCCCAACGTGTTTACAGACCTAAGTCTGACAAAATATGGTTGATTAGTAGACAAACTATTTATTTCGTATCCATTGATGAATGTAGAATCTTTTAGTATAATTCGCTCAAAATTATTCGTATCACTAATTTCAATATTGTAATATTCAGACGTTGGTTCTCCGTTCCAGTACAAAAATCTACTACCGATTATTTCAACTTGCTGGGAAAGTTTCGGCGAATTACTAGGTGATGATACTATCTTTTCAAAGTTATTCTCAGCATGCTCAATCATAACTGAACGGCACAGTGGATGAAAAGATGATTGTCTAATTCCACAATAACTCATAACTGTGCCTTTAGTGTCTTCGATAGAGCCGACGTAACACGTAGAGTCAAATGTTGAACAATAATCAATTGGACCACCTGGCCATGCACAGCTATGGGTATGTGGAGATCCGAAATTATGCCCAAGCTCATGCATAATTGTTTCCTGAGAATTCAACGGGGATACTGAGGCAGGGCCTGGTAGGTTACCTAGCCCACCCGATATACTTACTTTTGTGAAGAGATAAATAATTTTATCGTATCCTATTCCCTTAAGGAACTTATCCCTTTCTTTTAATTTATCCATCGCTATAAAAATATTTGGCACTCCTTTATATGGATCAGGTTCATTATCTTTCCAAATATGAATATTAACCACAACAAGTTGTGTATTTATTTCTTTTTCAAAAGTTTGTGATACTGATTCTATTTGCTGAAGTACTAAATCTCGAATTCGATTAGTATCTTTATCAAATTCTAAATACGTATCTGAATCTATTTCTACGGCTAAGCGACAAGTATTTCGAGGGCTGGCGCTTCCACGCGCCCGTTGTTTTACCAGTAAAAGTTTGGCTCTGCCCATATACTGAATGATATCATCAGGCAGATTTTTATCGTTCACACCACAGTAAAATTCGTTTTTGGTCTGAGCAACCCCCACAATTGCTCCTAAAATGAGTGAAAGCAGTGAAATGAAAAATCGCTTCATCGTTGACAAAATAGACTTTTGAATAAGCCTGAGTGGCTCCAAAGCTGCCCTCCAAACATATACATCTACTCATTACTACCCAACCCTTATACAACATCCTCCCCCCATTTCCCCAACAACCCACCCCATTCCCCCAACAATCGGAATCTTCACCTCCCCCTCACCCACGCCCGCAGCCGCCCCAGCACCCCACCCGCCGAGGGCGTGCGCTCTTCCTTCCGCTTGAAATACTCCCGCAGCAGCACCGTGCCCGTTTTGGAGGCGGCGAGGCGTTCGCCGGTGGTGAGCTTTACCTCGCCCTGGCGGGGGTCGAAGTGGTGGATGCAGTCGGCGTTGACGAGGTAGCTCTGGTGGATGAGCAGGAAATCGTAGTCGTCCTGCAAGGTGCGCTTGAAGTGGCCGAGGTTGACGTTGGCCACGATGCGCTCGCCCCGGAGCACGAGCTTGGTCACCACGCCGTCGGCCTCGAAGTAGAGGATGTCGCCCACGGGCACGAGGCGGCGCACGCCCCCGGCGAGTTGCACCGAAATGCGGTCGAAGCGGTCACCCCGGCGCTGCTGGTCGAGCAGGAGGCGGATTTCGTCGAGCATCGTGTCGTGGGCGTCGAGGCGGGCGATGGCCCGGTCGAGGGCCGCCGAGAGCAGGTGCTCGTCCACGGTTTTGGTGATGAAATCGAGGGCGGCGTAGCGCAGGGCCTTCGTGGCGTTTTCGACCACGCCGTAGGCCGTGATGAAAATAAGCTGGGGCAGGGGCTGGCCCTCGGCATCGAGGCGGGCGAGCACGTCGAACGAGGTGCCGCCGATGATGTCGATGTCGAGCAAGGCAATGTCGGGGCGTTGGCGGGCGAGCAGGTCGTAGGCTTCGTCCACGGTGCGGGCTTCGCCCACGATGCGGAGGGCGGGGCCTTTTTTTTCGACGTAATGCCGGATGACGTTCAGGCTGTCGAGGGTGTCTTCGACGAGGGCGAGGGTTTTAGGCATGGCTGCGGGCGATGGTGAGGGTCACGACGGTGCCGCCCGCGAGCCGGTCGTCGGTGCGGATGCGGATGGCGTAGCCGAGTTGGTTGAGGGCGTCCACGCGCTTCTGCACCAGGTCGGAACCGAGGGATTTGTAGGCGCGGAGCGAGGTTTGGTGAATCTGCTTCATGCCCTCGCGCCCGATGCCGTCGTCTTCGATGGTGCAGACGAGCGTTTCGTCCACCTCCACGAAGCGAATCCAGAGGTTGCCGGGGCCGGGCTTGTGGACGAGGCCGTGCTTGATGGCGTTTTCGACGTAGGGCTGAATCAGCATGGGCGGCAGCGTGACGGTTTCGGGGTTGATGTTGCCGCCGAGGCTTTCGTCGCCGAAATGCACGGTAAGTTTATCGCGGTACAGCAACTGCTCGAAACTCACGTAGCGGCGCAGCAGGCTGATTTCGTCGGATAGCGTGATTTCGCGCTCGATGAGGCTGTACGTGGTGCCGTTGCTGAGGGCCGAGGAGTTCAGGAATTCCCGCACAAGGTTCGAGAATTCAACCAGCAGCCGGGCGGCTTCCTCGCCCCGGTTCTGGAGAATCAGGTTTTGCAGGGGCACGAGCACGTTGAACAAAAAGTGCGTGTTCAACTGCGATTGCAGGGTCTGCACGTTCAGAAACAGCGCTTCCCTGGACCGCTGCTCCAACTGCCGCCGGGCCTTGCGGGCCTGCCGACGCCCGTCGGCGGCCAGCCACACCACCACACCCACCAGCGCCAGCAAGGCCCACAGCACGTAGGGCAGGTTGCGGCGGAGTGCGGGGGCGTCGTACCAGGGAATGCCGGCCCGGAAATGCAGCGAGGCCACGCGGTCGGCGGCTTCGTTCAGCCCCCCGCTGCGGGCGCGGAGGTCGAAGCGGTGAATGCCGCCGCCGTAGTCGCGGAGCACCGCGAAGGATTCTTCCTGCCAGTCGGACCAGGGGCCGCCGTCGAGCCGCCAGGCCCACTGGGTGCGGGCGGGGCGGTTGTCGCCGAGGGCCTCGAAACCCACCCGCGCTTTTTCCTGCGGGCCGGTGAGGGTGAACACCGAGTCGGCGAAGGCAAAGGGTAGGCGCTGGCCGTTGAGGGTGCGGACGACGGGGCGGAGGGGTTGGGGCTGAAAACGAAACCGGCGGGTGTCGAGCACGGCCAGCGAGGTGCTCGTGGTCATCCAGGCCCTTCCCTGGCGGTCTTTGAAAAACCCGGCCTGCCCAGATTCGATGCCCACGAACCCGGTGCGGTGGTTGAGCAGGCGCATCACCACCCGGCCCGTGCGGTAGTACGCGGGCAGGTCGAGCAGGTACACACCCTGGGCGTCGCCGATGGCCAGGGTTTGGTCGTCGAGCAGGCCAACAAAGCCGAACACGCTTTTGAATTGCTCGGCCGCGATGCGTTCGATGCGCCCGGTACGCCGGTCGTAGCGGCCCACGCCGTCGGGGCCGACCATCCAGACGCTTCCCCACTTGTCGAGGCAAAGGTCGATGACGCCCCGCATGGGCAGCTTGCCGTTGGCCTCGGTGAAGTGTTCGAAGCGCCCATCGCGGTAGCGGTAGCGCGAAAGCCCGCCTCCGCTGCCAAGCCAGTACACGTCCGGCTCGGCGTCGGCCAGGGCGCAGAGACCGTAGGGCGATTCGTGCAGGCCCCCGGCTTTGGTGAGTTTGCGGCGGAGTTGGCCCTCTTCAAACACGAAAAAGCCCCCGTTGATGCCTACCAGCACGCGGTCGGTGGTGCGGGTGTCGTGGCAGACGTAGAACGGCACGCCATCTTCGGGCCGGGTCAGGAAGCGCCAGGTGCGGCCGTCGTAGGCAATCAGACCCAACCCGTGCGGGAGGTAGAGCGTACCCCGGCGGTCGTGGGCGGGATGGTAGTAGTAGTTGTTCCATTGCTCAGCCTGTTGGGGCCGCTCCCGCGCCAGGAGTTGGCGCAGGCCCGGCTCGTCGAGCAGCGAGGCGGTGCCTGGCCCGTCGCCGTGGGTTGAAAACCGCCGGGGCGGGCTACCCCAGTTAAGCCACCACACCTCGCCGTTGGGCCGTTCGGCCACGCTCCACACGTAGTGAGCCTGGGTTTCGTCGAAATACCGTAGGCCGTTGTCGAGCACTTCCAGCAGGCCTTTTTCGGTGGGAAAAAACACCTTGTCGCCCAGCCGCGTGGGGCCGTTGGTGCTGAGGTTGCCCCGGCTGTCGAGGATGCGTTCCACCCGCGTGCTGCCCGCCGCCACTTTCACCACGAAACCGTTGACCATTTCGTAAAAATCGAAGGGCGCGGCGCTCACCACCCGCACCCCGTCGCCCCGGATTTCGAGAAACGGCACCAGCGAGCCGCCGGGACCGAAGCGGAGGAAATTGTATCCTCCGGCCTCGTTGTCTTCGCGCACCAGCAACGTGCCGACGGATTCCACCAGCGACGGTCGGAACGTTCCCCGTGGCCGGGAGGCGGTGACCTGGCGGCATTGCCCGCCCGAAATCCGGTACAGCGCCGTGTTCAGCGGCCGGGCGCGAGTGCCCGCCGTGAGCCAGAGGCAGGCGCGCTGCCGGTCCCAGCGAACCTGGTGCACGAACAGGCTGTCGAGGCCGCGGATGAACTCCCGGACGCGGCGGTACTTTCCGTCCCGCAAGCAGAACAGTTCGTGCGGAACCGAGTGGCTCTCGTTCGAAGAAAACCAGATGCCACCGCCATCGTCGGCCTGGATGGGGGAAACGACGGGCAAAAGCGTCGAATCGAAGGGGAAGGCTTCAAACCGCCCGCCGTCGAAGCGGGCCAGGCCCCGGCTGGTCGAAATCCAGACGCGGTGGTGGCGGTCTTCGGCCAGGCCGTTGATGCTGTACGTGGGCAGGCCGTAGTCGGAGCGGGTGAAGGATTCAAACCGTTCCCCGTCGAATTTGGCGAGGCCGAACTTGGTGCCCACCCACAGGTAGCCCCGGCTGTCGGTCAGGAGGCAGGTGACCTGCATCTGGGGCAGGCCGTCGCGGAGGGTGTAGGTGCGGGTGGGGTAGTGCTGGGCTTGGGCGGCCACCGCCAGCAGCAACGCGCTCCCCCAAACTATCGGGCGGAGGCAGTTGCGCGGGAACAAACGAAACCGCCGGTTGACCGGCACGGTGGGAATCGGAAACGGCATGACGACGCGGGGGCCAAACCGGACTGGTTGCGCGCCGAATCCCTCCCTCAACCCCCTGAACCTCAACCACCGGTTTGTCGGCAAGCAAGGTAAAAATTTCCCGGCAAGATTGACGCCGAAAGCCAACAAGCCCGTCGGTTTGGGCAACAGCCCTTCGGTTTTCGCCAACGGGAGGCGATTTTGCCCCCAGTGTTCCCCCTATCCCACCCACTGTTGATTCCCCCTGGCCCCGCCCCCACCCCACCGGCTATGTTTGGGCCATCAATCAACTCGCGCATGAAATTCTTTTGGTTTTGCCTCCTGTTCAACCTCGCCCTGCTCCTGATGCTGGGGGTTGAACTCCTCGCCTCGCTGGGCGAGCCCACGTTTACCGGCGACCGGTTCGTCGTGTTGATCGGCCTGATGACCGTCGCAGGCCTGCTCAGCCTGGGCAGCCTGCTGCTCGACGGCCTGCGGCTGCACCGTCGCAACGGGTTGCTGGTCAGCGTGCCCCTGGCGCTGCTGGAGGTGTACACCCTCGTCTCGGCGCTCGTGCTGATGGGATCGGGGCTGGTTGGGCGCTGATGTTCGTTTCGATAGCAGTCAGTTTGGGTTGGGTAAGCAAATGATAGGTTGTTTGTGCGGAAACGGCGGGTGCGATGCGCCCGCCGTTTTTTTGTTTTGGAAAGCCCACGACGCTCGGCGGGCACTACTTGATTTTCATGCCGGGCACCAGCGGCTCCACGGCGACCAGTTTCAGGGACTTGACCATCTTCTCCGTGCCGGTTTTGTACTTCCGAAAATGCGGCGTTTGCAGGTGCGCCCGGTAGGCGGCGCTGTCGGCGTAGATTTCCAGGATAGTGAAGCGGGTGGGGTGGTCTTTTTCCGAAACGGCGTACAGCGTCCGCACGCCGGGTTCGAGGCGCACCGAGGCTTCGACCTCTTCTATCAAGGCCGCCCGGTAGGCGTGTAGTTGGGCGGCGTGGACTTCGATTTTGGCGAGCCGCACCATCGGCGCTGGATTCTGGGCCGCCGCCCGGCTGCCGAACAAGCAGGCCAGCACGAATGCCAAACAGGGGCCTTTTTTCGGGTGTGTCATTGGCATCGGTGTTACCCCGTAAAATTCGGCGGAAAACTGGAATCTACGGCGCTTTCCACCCAGGCGACGGCCTCCGTCCATTAAATCGTCCGGATCACTCGCGCCGGGATGCCCGCTACCACCGTGTTGGCGGGCACGTCAGCGGTAACGACTGCCCCGGCAGCGACAACCGCGTTTTCTCCCACCGTGACGCCCGGCAGGACGGTGGCCCCGGCCCCGATCCAGGCGTTGCGTCTCACGACAATCGGTTTAATCAGGAGCGTGGTCCGTTCGGCTGGATTTAACGGGTGGTTTTCGGTGGTCAGATTGACGCGCGGGCCGATCAGCACGTCGTCTTCGATGATAATGCCGCCGATGTCGAGAAACGAGCAGGCGTGGTTGATGAAACTATTTTTTCCGAGGCGGATGAACCGACCGAAGTTGGTGTGAAATGGCGGGAAGATGGCCGTTGTCGGGTCAATCGCCGTGCCGATGATGTCACTCAGACGCTGGCGTACCTGCTCCACGTCGGTGGCCGTGGCGTTCATCTCGACGCAGAGCCGGATGGTGCGGGCCACGACCTCAGCAAACTTCGGGTATTCGGGGTCATCCCGCCGGAGGGGTTCGCCGACTTGTAGCCGCTCGAAAATAGAGCGCTGGGGTTCGGTAGGCATGAATTTTCGGGTGAATGCCTCAGCGGGTGGCGTTGTACTCGTCGTCGGTGACGGCCCGAAGCCAGTTGACGGCCCCGCCTTTGCTGATGTTCGGGTTGATGGCGAGGTGGGTGAATCGGCCCTCTGGCCCGGCCCCGTGCCAGTGCTCGACGTTCGGCGGAATCGTCACCGATTCCCCTTCGCGGATGACCCGGGCAGGTTTGCCCTTTTCCTGGTAAACGCCCGTTCCCTGGGTCACGACCAGCAGTTGGCCGTTGGGGTGCGTGTGCCAGAAGGTACGCGCCTTCGGCTCGAAGGCAACGCTGCTCACGAGGCAGTCCGTTTCCGGATTGGGGCCGACGAGCGTCGTGACCCACACCGTGCCGCTGAAGTAGGTGGCGACCCCCTGGGTGGCTCCCGGTGGGCCGACTGCGTTGGTTAGTTGTGCCATGGCTGATGGAATGGTTAGCAACACCAGGCTGGCCAAAAGGCCGTGCCTGAGCAGGTGTACCCGGCGAGAGTCACGACCGCGTAGTTTCATCGAAAATGGCGTTTGAACGGGTTCGTTATTCGGCCAACTCAAACGTGGCCGTCACATCTCCTGACCCCAGGGCGGCGACCAGACCGGCCGGATTGTCGATGCGTCCGAGCCGCGTGTAGCGGTAGGAGGTTGAAAACGTTTCGTAAAAAAGCACCAGCGTGTTCGCGCTGTACAGCATCAGGTCGCCCGCTTGAATCGTGCCGGGGTTGGTGGCATCGGTCGGCAGGTTGGTCGGGAAACGGTAAAACTTCTCGTTGCCGTTCAGTTCGGTCATCGTGACGGTTAGCGGCAGTCGGGCCTTGAACGCCGCTGCGGTGGCGTTGTTGAGCAGCGTGGCCGTGAACGTGCTGGAGCCGACTTTGATTTTCAACCGGTTGCGGGCCGAGTCGGGGTTGGTAGCCCCGTTGGTATCGCTCCGGGTCGCTTCCGGAGCGAGGCTGTCGTCCGGCTTGCAGGCCAGGCTGCCCGCCAGGAACAGCAGGAGGGGAAACACGAGGGCGGTTGCTGGTTTCATGGGTTGTCAGATTCGCGGAGGGGTTAAATCGTAGCCGCGTCGATTACGTACCGGTACCGTGCCTGCTTGGCTACCACCTTGTCCCAAGCCTCGTTGATGGCTTCCGCCTTGATGACTTCGATTTTCGGGAAGATTTTACGGGTCGCGCAGTACTCCAGCACTTCCTGGGTTTCGGGAATTCCCCCGATCAGCGAGGCCCTGAAATTGACGCGCGCATTGGCCAGGCCAATGTTGCTCAACGCAAGTTGGAAACCAACCGGCATGCCGACCTGGGTAAACGTCCCATCGATTTTTAAACAGGCGGCATAGGCGGCCACGTCGAACTGGGCAGGAATTGTGGAAATCAGGTAGTCGAGTTTCCGGCGGTAGGGCTTGAGTTTCGCCACCTCATCCACGACGATCACCTCTTTGGCCCCAAAGGACCGGATATCGGCTGCCTTTTCCGGCGAGGTCGTGAAGGCGTAAACTTCAGCGCCTTTTGACACGGCCAGTTTGATCGCCAAGTGACCCAGGCCACCAATGCCCGCTACACCAATTTTATCGCCTTTTTTAATGCTGGCTTTCATCAAAGGCGAATAGGTCGTGATGCCCGCGCAAAGCAGAGGGGCCGCGTCTTGCAGCCGCATCGTGTTCGGAATCTTGATGGCAAAATGCTCCCGCACGACGATGTTGGTGGCGTAGCCGCCCTGGGTGATGCCCGTCGGGGAGGTTTTATCCGGGTTGCCGTAGGTGAACAGGGTCGCGCCGTTGTCGCAATGCTGCTCCTGCCCGTGGGTGCAGCTTTCGCAGTTCATGCAGCTATCCACCATGCAGCCGACGCCCGCCTGATCGCCGACTTTAAACTTGGTGACGTTTTTGCCGACGGCGGCGACGATGCCCGCAATTTCGTGCCCCGGCACCTGCGGGTAGGGCTGCGGCCCCCAGTCGCCCCGCAATTGGTGGATGTCGGAATGGCAAATCCCGCTGTATTTGACCTCAATCAGTACGTCGTTGTCGCCCACTGCCCTGCGCTCGAAGGTCCAAGGACTGAGTTTGCCCGACTTGTCACGGGCGGCGTAGCCTTTGGCGGGCACGTTGGCCAGCGGGCGAACCGGGTCGCTGCCGCCGACCATTGCCGCCGGGGTCAACAAGGCTCCGGCCCCCAACAGGGCGGATTGTTGGATGAAGGCACGGCGGGAGGGCTTACCCGCCGCAGGAAGCGCTGTTTTCATGGTGATTTCGTTTGTTGAGTTGGAGTCTGTCTGAGATGGTTACTGGATTGGTTTAAACGTTTTGCTGAAATGGTACGCCACCATCACATTCCACATGAACCGCTGATTGCCGGGAATGTCGGACTTGAAGGTTTGGTTGATGGTCGATTGCAGCGTGAACGGCGAACTCTTCTTCGACAAAATCGCCGTTCCCGTGAAATAGCTGCCCCGGTGCCCGTCCAGAAACAGGAAAAATACCGTGGGGAGGAGTTGGAGCCGGACGTCGCCGCCCACGTTGATGTTGGCAATGCTGTTGTTCAGAAACAGCACGTTGGTCCGTTGCGGCCCGTGGTTTTGCAGCCCGCTACCGTGCAGGTACACGGCACTGACGCCCCAGTTGGGCGTAATCTGGTAAGTGGGTACGACTTCCCCCGCCGCAAACCGCAGCATTTCGGTAATTTCCCGGTTGGTGCCGCTGTCGCTGATGGTTCTCCTGACAAGCGAAAAGGCCGGGTGAACCCCCACCCGCAGGCTGAATTTCTTCTGCTCAACAACCCGGTACCGAAACCAGAACAGAAACCCGCCCTTGCTCGCATCGGGCACCAAGCGGATGTCGGGGTCGAAACTGAAGCGGCCTTTTTGCCAATAGAAATTCAGGATCGCCGCCGGGCTGTTCAAGGAGAAGGTCGGGATGATGGAGAACCCGTTGTTCGTAATGCCCACTGACCCCGAAAACGTCGTGATCGCCGTGGTGCTGTCGGCCAACCGTCCGGGACTTTTTCCCGGCTCAACGGTCAGACCCGACGGAGTGGGAACAACCTGGGTGCTGTCCGCCGTCTGGCCAGGACTTTTCAACGGCAACAGGGCAATGCTCAGCAACAACAAGCAGGCGCTTAGTTTATTCATTTACAGTCAGTTATTCAACGAATTAATACGACACTGCAAAACTACTTGCTGCCTGAAAGTCCGCCCGTACCCGTTTTACGGTTTTACCTACCACTTTTACGGATGTCCGTCGAATGCCCGTATTTTATGGACAGCTTTGATTAAAAAAAAGGCCATGATCATCTACGACACCATCAAAAAATACAGCGAGACCTTCAACAACCGGACGCTCCACCCGCTCATCAATTTGGTGGACCTAAATAAGTCGGCTCCCTTGCAACGAGTCAAATTCCGGCTGGATTTTTATGCCATCATCGTCAAGGAAAGCGACTGTGGCGAATTGCGGTACGGCAATCAGTATTATGACTACTCGGAAGGAACCGTCGTGTTCATTGGCCCCGGCCAGGTGATGACCAGCATGCCCGAAGGCGAAGTACACCAGCCAACGGGTAAGGCCCTGATTTTTCACCCTGATTTGCTGAAGGGAACAAACCTCGGCAAGCAAATGCACGAGTACTCGTTTTTCAGCTACCAATTCAACGAGGCCTTGCACCTTTCCGACAGCGAGCGGAACACCGTGGAAGCCTGCTTCGCGAATATCTCCGCTGAAATCGGTCAGAACATCGACCGCCACAGCAAAAAGCTCCTGGTCGCGAACCTCGAACTGCTCCTGAACTACTGCACCCGGTTTTACGACCGGCAGTTCATCACCCGTGAACACGTCAACCACGGCCTGCTGGGGCAATTTGAGGAAAAGCTGAGGGCGTACCTGCAAGGCGAAAAGTTGCAAACGGAGGGCCTGCCCAGCGTGGCCCATTTTGCCGAAGAACTGCACCTGTCGCCCAATTACTTCGGCGATTTGATCAAAAAAGAAACGGGCAAAACGGCACTGGAACACATCCAGCTTTACCTGCTTGAGTTGGCCAAAGAGCGGATGTTCGACCCCAGCAAATCGGTCAGTGAAATTTCGTACGAACTGGGCTTCAAATACCCCCAGCACTTCACCCGGTTTTTCAAGCAGAAAGTGGGCGTGTCACCCAATGAATACCGGGGCGAGCACCTGAAACAGCTTCGGGTGCATCGGGGATAAATCCGTTCGGGGCAGAAACTAATCGGTGGTTTGCGGATGGATGCGGTTTTCAAATTGTATCTTTGACAAGTTCAGCCGAGGCCGGGCATTCGCCCGGCCTTCAACATCGAGCGTTAACCTCAAAAAACCGTTTGCCATGAAACCAACCCGACGCAATTTCCTGCACACGCTGGGCGCGAGCGCCGCCGGCCTGGCCCTCGCCCACCCCGCCGCCGCGGCCCCGGACCGCCCGCCCAAAACCGGCAAACCCTCCGACGACGATCAGGTGCTGTTCGTCGGCGATACCATCGCCATCGCCAACACCGAGTACGGCAAGGTGCGGGGATTCATCCTGCGCGGCATTCACACGTACCTGGGCATTCCGTACGGAGCCGACACCTCGGGCAAAAACCGCTTCATGCCCCCGCAGAAACCCGCGCCCTGGAGCGACGTACGCCCCGCGCTCTGGTGGGGCAACTCGGCCCCGCAAATCATGGAAAAGCGCTACGCCAACCCCTACGCCTCGTTCGTGGATCACTGGAACTACGACGACGTTTCGGAGGACTGCCTCAAACTGAACGTGTGGACGCCCGCGCTGGATGCGCAGAAACGCCCCGTCGTCGTGTGGCTGCACGGGGGCGGCTTCACCAACGGCAACGGCATCGAACAGGACGGCTACCACGGCGAAAACCTGGCCCGGCTGGGCAACGTCGTGTTCGTGTCGCTCAACCACCGCCTCGGGCCGCTGGGCTACACGCACCTGAAAGCCGCGGGCGGGCACCCGGCTTCGGGCAACGTGGGCAACCTCGACATGGTGGCCGCCCTCGAATGGGTGCGCGACAACATCTCCAATTTCGGCGGCGACCCCGGCAACGTGACCATCATCGGGCAGTCGGGCGGCGGGGCCAAAGTCACCACGCTGATGAACATGCCCTCGGCGAAGGGGCTGTTTCACAAGGCCGTGGCGCTCAGCGGGAGTTCGCTGGCGGGCACCAACCCCGAGTACGCCGAAAAGCTGGGCCTGAAGGTGCTGGAGGAAGCGGGCCTGAAACCCGGTGAGGTGGAGAAACTTCAGCAAATCCCCTGGCGGCAGTACATCGACATCGCCAACCGGGCCGTTGAGAAAATGGCCGACGAAGCCAAGCGCCTCAACCTCCCGCGCGGGGGCTTCGCGCCCGTGGCCGACGGGGCTTCGCTGAACGGCGGGGCGTTTTTCCGCGACCCCGGCCACTTCTCCGCCAACATCCCACTGCTCATCTGCTCCACCTTCCACGAGCAAAGCCCAAGCCGCACCGACGCGGCTCTTGAAAACGTGACGCTGGCCGAGGTGAAGGAAAAAATAAAGCCGCGTTTCGGCGAAAAGTCGGGCGAAATCGTGGAGGCTTACGCGAAGAATTTTCCGAAAGCCCGGCCCATCGAACTCTGGGCGTTGATTGTTTCCAACCGCAAAAACGCCGTGGCCGCCGCCGACGCGAAGGCCGCCCAGGGCAAAGCCCCCGTGTACGTGGCCTGGTTTGGCTGGCAGCCGCCCTTGTTCGACGGCCGGATGCGGGCCTTCCACTGCGACGACATCTGCTTCTGGTTTTACAACACCGACCTCATGCTCACCCACACGGGCGGGGGCAAACGGCCGAGGGCGCTGTCGGAGAAAATGGCGAAGTCGTTCCTCGCCTTCGCCCGCACCGGCAACCCCAACGGCGGCGGCCTGCCGACCTGGAAGCCCTACACGACCCAGAACGGCGAAACGATGATTCTGGACGACGTGCCCGCGCTCGTCAACGACCCCGACCGCGAGGCGCGGAAGGCGCTGGCGTGAGGGGCCGTCTTGCTTTCACCTTTGGCAGAGTTCAAAACTCTGCCAAAGGTTTTCTGTCATTTGGCTCAAAAATCAGGAGACCCATGAAGCTGCTCCCGTTCAAGTTCCTCGTTCCGGCCTTCGCACTTTTGGGCCTCGGCGCGCCCGCCCGGGCGCAAACGAGCCAGGCCGACACCTCGGCGATTCGGGCCGCCCTGACGGCGGACGAGTACCAGCAGTTTCGGGCCTGGACCGCCCTCGGCGTGGGCGGACTTCCCCACACGCTGGAGGGCTTCCGCACCTTGCAACGGCTGAACCAGCAACTGCGAAACCCGCTCGACCTGACCCAACTCGCCGCCCGCATGGGTCAGACCGGCGACCTGAGCACGTTGAAAAACCTGCCGAAGCGGGTCGGCACCCGACCGGCCATTGCCCCGTTTGCCATCCCCCACCGCCAGCTTGACCAGCACAACGCGACGGCCATTCGGGAAAAACAGCAGGCGGTGTTCGGCGAGGTCGTCGCCCGCAACCGGGCGCTGGTGCATTTCCGGAAAAGCTACTTCGAGCGGCACAACGAGGCCGTTTTTCTGAACGACAGCGCCCGAGGCAACCCGACCGTCGTGCCCACCACCCACGCCGAGGTGGGGCACCTGCACCCGACCGACGGGTCGATGCACTTTTCGCTGAGTCCGAGCGACACGCGGGAAGTAATCGAAAAAGGCTGGGGCGAACTGCACGGCCTGGCCGGGCAGGTGTACAAACCGGCCAGCCAGCTACCGGCCACGTACCTGATGGTGTACGCCCCCCGGAGCGAGGCGGAACTCGCGGTCACGAAGCGGATTCTGGAAGCGGCGATTTTGTATTCTTCCCTGCGAACCGACGACCCGGCGGCGCGCCGGAAGGTCCGTTGAGCCGCCCGACGGCGCTCAACCCTCAACTCTCATGCGAACACTTCCGACCAACCACCCCTCCGCCGTGCGGGCCGCGGTTTTGCTGGCGGCCTTGTTTGCCTTCCCCGATTGTTCGGCGCAACCGGCGAAATCCGGCGGGGAACTGTACCGAACCCATTGCGCGGGCTGTCACGGGCACCAGTTGCAGGGCGGCACCGCCCCGGCACTCACCGGGGGACCGTTGCGCCACGGGGCCGACCGCGCCTCCATCGCGAAGGTCATCCGGCACGGCATTCCGGCAACCCAGATGGTTGGGTGGGAGAAAACGCTTTCCGCCGCCGAAATCGCCGCCGTGACGGATTTCATCCTGGCTGTGCGGGCCGACCCGAAAACGGCCCAGACCGACGCAAAACCGCTGCGGGTCGCGACCAAACACCACGCGCTGGCCATCGAACGGGTAGTGACCGAGGGCATGAACGGCCCCTGGGGCTTTGAATTCGTGGACGCCAACCGGGCGCTCATCACCGGCAAAACCGGCGAATTGTACTGGTTGACCGGAGGAAAGCTGGATACCGCTAAAATCACCGGTCTGCCGAACGTGTACGGTTACGACCTGGTCGGCGGGCTGATGGACCTGGCCCTCGACCCGGACTACAAAACCAACGGCTGGGTGTACCTCACCTTCAGCCACAACCCGCAGAACACCACCGACCGCGCCGCCCGGGGCATGACCAAAGTGGTACGGGGCCGGGTGAACGGCCACCGCTGGACGGACGAGCAGACGCTCTTCGAGGTGCCTGACTCGGTGCGGGTCAGCGGGGGAACGCGCTGGGGCAGCCGGCTGCTGTTCGACCGCGACGGCTACCTCTACTTCACCGTCGGCGACATGCAGGGAGCCAAACAAACCGGCGACAACCCCCAGCGCTTCACGCGGGCCGAAGGGAAAATTTTTCGCATCCGCCCGGACGGCTCGATTCCGAAGGACAACCCGCTAGTGGGCCGCAGCGACGCATTGCAAGCCATCTACGCCTGGGGCACCCGCAACGTGCAGGGCCTGGCGCAACACCCGGTGACGGGCAAAATCTACTTCACCGACCACGGCCCCCAGGGCGGCGACGAGTTCAACGTCCTGAAAAAAGGCGGCAACTACGGGTGGCCGCTGGTCACGTTCGGCGTCAACTACGACGGCAGTCCGGTCTCGAAAGACACCGCCCGGGCGGGCCTGGAACCACCCCTGACGTACTGGAGGCCGTCCATCGCCGCGTGCGCGGTGGAATTTGTCACCAGCCCCCTGTTCCCGAAGTGGCGGAACCACGCGCTGGTGACGGCCCTGAAGTTTGAAGAACTCCGCCGCCTGGTGCTCGACGGCGACCGGGTGACCGAACAGGAAGTGCTCCTGAAAGGATACGGCCGCGTGCGGGACGTGAAATTCGGCCCCGACGGGGCGCTGTACGTGTTGACGAATGCGCCCGACGCGCTGCTGCGGATTACTCCGGTTCAGCAACCGGGCGGAAAGTAGAACTCAGGGCGAGGAACGAAACCAGCGGATGGCCTCGCTGCTGTTTATTCACCAAAACACCGTGTAGTTCACCCGCCCGAAAAACGGCGTCCCCGGCGTGAAGTGAATTTCCTCGACCGGCGCGGCTTCGCCCCGCAGGCGGCTTTCGGTGGCAAACTGGGTTTCTTTCCAGCGGGAGTTCAGCAGGTTTTGCACCGACAATCCGAAGGCGTGCTTGCGGCGGGTGTAGTTCACCTGCAAATCGGTCACGAAGTAGCCCTTCGCCACGAGGGAACCGTCCTCGTTGGCGGGGCGGTCGGCCAGGTAGCGGTACCGCAGCGAGCCGCTCCACGGCCCCGCATTCTGCACCGACAACCCGCCCACCGACGTGAACACCGGGGCCAGGGGCAAGAAATTCCGGCCTTCCGCCACGCCCAGGGCGCGGGGCCTGGCGGTGTTGAAGTCGAGGTCGGCGTAGAGCGTGCGGGTGAGTTGGTAGCGGGCCGAGAGGTCGAGGCCCACGCGGCGGGTTTTACCGCTCGGTTCGACCACGCCCTCGTCGCCGACGTACACGAATTCCTGCGCCAGCCAGAGGTACCAGGCCGCCGCGTTCAGGAGCAGCCTCGGAAACGGCTTGACGACCAGCCCCAAATCCGAGCCGTAGGCCGGGGGCAGGATTTCGCGCCCGTTTTGCGGCACCACCACCCGCGCGTCGTTGGAGTGAAACCCCCGACCCGTGTTGAGGTACAGGTGCAGGCGGGGGTTGGCCGTGAAATACAGGTTCAGTTTCGGCGAAAAAAGGCCCTGTGTGGCCACACCGGTGGTGGCGGGGTTTTGCAGTAACTCCTCGTACCGGCTGCGGAACACGTCGTACCGCAGCCCGGCGTTGACGGTGAACCGGCCAACCTGCACCCGTTCGTCGGCGTACAGGGCGGCATTGAGTTCGTTCACGTTCCCGTACTGCACCCGTTCGAGGGTTTCAACCCGGTTTTTCGTGTACGACAACTCGCTCCCTCGGGTCAGATCCTGTCGATACTGCGCGCCCAGCGTGGTCGTCCACTGGCTGCGGCCCACCCGCGAGCGAATCGCGTAGCTGCCGTTGTAGCCGAACAACTTCCGGCGCTCGCGCTGCCGAATCTGGTCGCCGTTGACCGAATCGCGGAGGAAAAACGTGAAGTTGGAGTAGAGTTCAAACCCGTAGTTGCTGTAAAAAAACTGGTTTTTGACGGTGTGATTCCGCAGCGTGCTCGTCACCAGTTGCAGGTTGACGTTCGTGCGGCTCGTTTCGCCCCCCTCGGTGGGGTCGATGGAGCCGAACCAGCCGATGAGGCCCGCCTCCACGGCCCGGTCGGGAATCTGGCCCGAGTGGTTCCAGCGGCTCCAGAAACTCGAGGCCGTGAGTGTCAGGTGGGTGTTGGGCGTGAGGTGGCGGTGGTACTTGCCCTGCACGTTCAGGCGCTTGAAGTGCTGGGGGTTGTCGAAGTACGAATCGCTGTACGAATACTCCGAGGCCAAGTAGGCCGATTCCGTGGGGTCGGCGGAGGCTTTTTTTCGAGAAAACAGCGCGTTTGTTCCCAGCAAATTCAGCCCTGCCACGCCGCGGAACGTGTTGAATTGCCCCGCTTCGAGTTTGGCAAACGAGCGGTCGAGGGCCGTGCGGGTCCGGAAGTTGGCCCAGCCCGCCGTGGTGAAATTGCCCTGCTCGGTGCGGTAGGGGCCTTTGCCGAAATCCACGCCCTCGACGAGTTCGGGAATGACGAAGTGCAAATCGGCGTAACCCTGCCCGTGGGCGTGCGAGACCAGGTTGACGGGCAGGTCGTCCACCGTCAGGCGGATGTCGGTGCCGTGGTCGATGTCGAAACCCCGCAGAAAAAGTTGTTCGGCCTTGCCGCCCCCGGCGTGCTGCCCGATGAACAGGCCCGGCACCAGCCGCAGGATTTCCTGGGAATTGGTGATGGGCCGCAGCCGAATGTCGAGGCTGCTGATGAGTTGCTGGTCGTGGGCCTTCAGGGCCGACACGGTGACCGACTGGAGCGTGACCGGCGCGGTGTTGAGCACGGTGAGCACCTGCGTGGTTTGGTCGTCCGAAACCGTGGCTTCCTGAATCGTCGTCGCGTAGCCCACGTGCGAAAGTTCAATTTTGTAGCTGGCGGCGAGCAGGCCCTCAAAGCGGAACCGGCCCAGTTCGTCGGTCAGGGCTATTTTTTCTGTCCCGACGAGTTGCACCGTCACGCCGCGCAGGGGCAAGCGGGTGTCGCCGTCGAGCACCGTGCCGGTGAGGGTGCCCAGGTGGGCGTGGGCGGCCTGAGAAAGCAGGAGGAGAAAAAGAAAAAGTGGTTTCATCGACGAGGGATTTGAGGGATTGGGGAGTTTGCCGACCGGTTTACCCCAACCTACGTTTCCAGCGCCACGACGGATTTTTGCCCCGAAACGAATCCTTCGTGCAACTCCACGGTCCGCCGCTGCGGTGGCGTACCATCCATTACGAAAATGGTTGCTTCCCAATCCAGCGCCGTCATCGCCGGATTTTAGGTAGTTGCCGCCCATTTGCCACTTTGTACTCCGTACAGGTAGGCGAAGCCGACGTTGAGCCGTACCTTTAAATTCCATCAGCATCGCCCAAAGAAGCCAGTTTTCATGCGTCTGCTCGTCATCGTCCTCAGTCTCATCGGCCTGCTCGTGCTGGGCAAGGTGTTTTTGTTTCCGGCTTCAAAAGGTGAAGCCAAAACCAAGCTCGTCCGCGGCGGTTTGGGGGAGAAAAAAAGTGGCGCAAAAAGCGAGGCCAAAGGCCCCGTCGAGGTGCAGGTGTACCGGGCCGTGACCGAATCCGTCGAAAATTCCCTGACCGTGGCCGGTACAGTGCTCCCCAACGAAAGCGTCGAACTAAAAGCCGAGGTAGCGGGCCGCCTCGTTCGCCTGCTGAGCAAGGAAGGCACGGCGGTGGCGAAGGGCGAACTCATCGCCAAAATCCACGACAAGGAACTCAAAGCCCAACTCGACCGGCTCAACTACGTTGAGCAACGGGCCAAGGAATTGGAAAGCCGCCAGAAGCGCCTGCTGGCCCTCGACGGCACCAGCAAGGAAGAATACGCCATCGCCGCCACCAATGCGCTGACGGCAGGGGCCGACAAGGAGTTGCTCCTGGCCCAGTTGGAAAAAACCGAAATCCGCGCCCCGTTCGCCGGGAAAATCGGCCTGCGGGTGGTCAGCGAGGGGGCGTTTCTGATGCCGGGCACGCTCGTGGCCACCCTCGTGCAGACCAACCCGGTGCGGATTGACTTTTCCGTTCCCGAAAAATACGTGCAGAACCTGCGCGTGGGCGGCGGGGTGCAGTTGAGCAGCGATGGCTTGCCCGAATCCGTTTTCGCCCGCGTGTCGGCCATCAGCCCGCTCATCGACCCCACGCTCCGCACGCTCCAGGTGCGGGCCGTGGCCCCCAACGGGTCGGGAAGGCTGGTGCCGGGGATGTTCGTGCGGGCACAGGTGAGCCTCAGCGGCGACGTGCGCTCCATCCTGGTGCCCTCGCAGGCCATCGTGCCCGAGTTGAAAGGCAAAAAGGTGTTTTTGGTGAAAAACGGCAAGGCCCGCGAGACCTTCGTCAAAACCGGCCTCCGCTCCGACCAACGCGTGCAAATCACCGAGGGTTTGGCCGTGGGCGATTCGGTCATCGTCAGCAGCATCATGGCCCTCCGCGAAGGCTCGCCCGTGGTCGTGGCGGGGAAGGCGGGGATTGTGAAGAAATGATTGGTTAAACAGGTAATTGGGTAATTTGTTGAAAACCAACCATCCACCAATTGCCCAATTAACTCAAGTTGTGTGGTAGAAAAGATGGGTGTGCTCGCCACCGCGACCCCCCCCCAGCCGCACATGCCAGCCGCACCCCCTCCCAGGAGGGGACTAAAAACCGGCCGCCTGTGTGCATTTAGTCCCCTCCTGGGAGGGGGTGCGGCTGGCATGTGCGGCTGGGGGGGGGTCGTCGGGATAGCACACAACTTGGGTCAATTCCCAATTTTACAAATTACCCTTCAACGAAATGAGCCTCTCCACGCTCTCCATCCGTCGGCCCGTCCTGGCCATCGTGATGAATCTGCTCATCCTGCTGTTCGGCTACCTGGGGTTCCGGTTTCTGGGCGTGCGCGAGTTTCCGTCCATCGACCCGCCGGTGATTTCCATCCGCGCCAACTACGCCGGGGCCAACGCCGACATCGTGGAGTCGCAAATCACCGAACCTCTCGAAAAACAGCTCAACGGCATCGAGGGCATCAAGTCCATCAGTTCGACGAGCAGCCTGGGCCGCAGCGAAATCACGGTGGAATTCGGCCTCGACGTGAACATGGAACGCGCCGCCAACGACGTGCGCGACAAGGTCTCCTCCGCCGGACGCACCCTTCCCCCCGACCTCGACGGCCCGCCCATCGTCAGCAAGGCCGACGCCAACTCCGACCAAATCATGATTCTGACCCTCCAGAGTACCCAGCACCCGCACCTGGAGGTGAACGAGTACGCCGAAAACGTGGTGGCCCAGCGCCTGCAAACCATCGAGGGCGTCAGCGAGGTGAACATCATGGGCCAGAAAAAATACGCCATGCGGCTGTGGATGGACCCCGGCCGGATGTCGGCCTACGGCATCACGGCCCAGGACGTGAAGGCGGCCCTCGACCGCGAAAACGTGGAACTGCCCAGCGGCAAACTCACCGGCAGCGCCACCGAACTGACGGTGAAAACCAAGGGCCGCTTCCTGACCGAGGCCGATTTCAACGACATGATCGTCAAAACCCTCGGCGACAACCTCGTGCGCCTGCGCGACGTCGGCCGCGCTGAACTCGGCCCCGAAAACGAGGAAACCACCCTGCGCCTCAACGGCATCCCGCTCATCGGCCTGGGCATCGTGCCCCAGCCGGGGTCCAACCACCTCGACATCGCCCGCGAGGTGGCCCGCCGCCTGGTGGACATCCGCCGCGACCTGCCTGCGGGCTACACCATCGACGTGATTTTCGACGCGACCGTGTTCGTCAAGCGCTCGGTGGAGGAAGTGGCCGAAACCCTGCTCATCGCCATCGGGCTGGTGGTCATCATCATTTTCCTCTTTTTCCGCGACTGGATCGTGGCCGTCCGGCCCCTCATCGACATCCCCGTGTCGCTCGTCGGGACGTTTTTCGTCATGTACCTCCTGGGCTACTCCGTCAACGTGCTCACGCTCCTGGCCATCGTGCTCGCCACGGGGCTGGTGGTGGACGACGGCATCGTGGTGACGGAGAACATTTTTAAGAAAATCGAGGCCGGGATGAAACCCGTCGAGGCGGCCATCGCGGGGTCCAACGAAATCCTGTTCGCGGTGCTCTCCACGTCCATCACGCTGGCGTCGGTGTTTTTGCCGGTGATTTTCATGGAAGGCTTCGTCGGGAAATTGTTCCGCGAATTCGGCGTCGTCATCTCGGTGGCCGTGTTGATTTCGGCCTTCGTGTCGCTCACGCTGACGCCCATGCTCAACGCGTACCTCAACCGCAAGAGCCACAAAAAAGGCTGGTTTTACGAAAAAACGGAGCCGTACTTCGAGCGGCTCACGACCGCGTACCACGGCAGCCTGGCCTCGTTCCTGCGCTTTCGCTGGGCGGCCTTCCCGCTCGTAGCCCTCACGCTGGGGATGGTTTGGTTTTTCGGGAAAGGATTACCTTCGGAGTTGGCCCCACTCGACGACCGCAACTGGTTCCGCCTCAACATGACGGCCCCCGAAGGCACCTCGTTCGAGGCCATGGAGGCCTACATGCTCCGGGTGGGCAAACTGCTCGGCGATTCCCTGCCCGACACGAAGGGCATCATGCTCGTGACGGCCCCCAACCGCACCGGCGCGGGCAGCCCCAACACCGGCTCCGGCCGCGTGATGCTCCTCGACAAAACCGAGCGCCCCAACGGCCAGCAGGCCCTCGCCGACTACACCACCCGGATGCTCCGCACCCTGCCCGATGCCAAGTCGGTGGCCGTGCAGCAGCAGACGATTTCGGTGGACACCCGCGGCGGGCTGCCCGTGCAGTACGTCATCCAGGCCCCCGATTTCGCCAAACTGCGCGAGTACCTGCCCCGGTTTCTGGACGAAGCCCAGAAAGATCCCACTTTTGCGACGGTGGACGCCAACCTGAAGTTCAACAAACCCGAACTCAGCCTGCGCATTGACCGGGAAAAAGCCCGGGCGATGGGCATCTCGGTGGCCGACGTGGCCCAGACCGTGCAGCTCGCCCTGGCCGGGCAGCGGTTCGGGTACTTCACCATGAGCGGGCGGCAGTACCAGGTCATCGGGCAATTTGACCGGGCCAACCGCGACGAACCGCTGGATTTGACAACGATGTACGTCAAAACCGCCCAGGGCCAGACCGTGCAACTCGACAACATCGTGGCCGTGGAGGAGGAAAGCAGCCCGCCGCAACTGTTCCACTACAACCGGTACATGAGCGCCACCGTGCAGGCGGCCCTCGCCCCCGGCAAGACCATCGGCGACGGCATCGCGGCGATGGACGCCATCCGCCAGCGCCTGGCCGACGACACCATCCAGACCGCCCTCAGCGGGGCCTCGCGGGATTTCGCCGAAAGCCAGTCGAACACGCTTTTTTCGTTCCTGCTGGCCCTGGTGTTGATTTATTTCATCCTGGCCGCCCAGTTCGAGAGTTTCATCGACCCGTTCATCATCATGGTCACGGTGCCGCTGGCCATCGGCGGGGCCGTGCTGGCACTCTGGCTGTTCAACCAGACGCTCAACATTTTCTCCCAAATCGGCATCATCATGCTCATCGGTCTGGTGACCAAAAACGGGATTCTCATCGTGGAATTCGCCAACCACCTCCGCCGCGAAGGGGCCACCGCGCGGGAGGCCGCCCTCGAAGCCGCCAGTCTCCGCCTGCGCCCGATTTTGATGACCAGCCTGGCCACGGTGCTCGGGGCGCTGCCCATCGCGATGGCCCTGGGCGCGGCGGGCCGCAGCCGGATGTCGATGGGCATCGTCATCATGGGCGGGCTGTTGTTTTCGCTGGTGCTGACGCTGTACGTGATTCCGGCGGTGTACACGTATTTTTCGCGGGCGAAGCGGAAGGAAGTCCGGGTCGAGGCCCAGCCAGTGGCGGCCGGGTTGGAGTTGGAACAGAAGGAATACTGAGCCACGGAAATCTCGTTGCGCAAAAAACCTCTCCCAACCCGTCATTGCGAGCGGAGGTGATTTGATGAGTGAAACGATATCAAATCACCGAAGCGAAGCAATCTCCTGCCGGTAGCCAAGAGAGTTTTCGCCGAATACCTTTCCATTTCAAACGTTTTTGCCTGAAGCTATTTTGGCTACCGGGAGGGGATTGCTTCGCTCCGGCGAAAAAACCTCCGCTATGCGTCGCTTTTTCGCCTCTGCTCGCAATGACGGGGTGGGGAGGCGCAAAATGAACTTTAAACAAAAAAACGAGCGTGAGCCCCCACCGGGAGCCGCGCTCGTTTTTTCGTTTTTCACCTCCGGCCCTTTCTCACCAATTCTGCGTCAACGAGGCCAACTCGACAGCGCCGGAACCGGCTTCGGGGTCTGACTCACGGCTTTCTCGGGCACCAACCGCACGGTCAGCGCAGCAGTGGCGCGGGCGGGTACGCGCACGTTGAACGTCAGCAGCGTGGTGCCGGGATTGGGGGCGTCGTATTCGTTTGGCCCTTGCGTCGAGCCGGTTTTCAGCGTCACCGAGGCCGGTTCGGCGACTTGGAGCAGCAGTTTCTTGCCGTCCTTCGTCAGTTCGGCGGTGTTGCCGTTGACGAGGCGCACCGAAGCGGGCGTGAGCAGCGTCCAGGTCACGGTGGCATCCTGACTGCCGCCCTGCAATTCATCCCGGACGACCACGTGGGTTTGGTCCACGATGGCCACGCCCCGGTTCGCCTTCGCCAGCGCGCCGCCGTACATCGCTGTCAGGTCGGTGGTGGCGCTGAGGAATTCCGGTTTTTGGGAAAAACCCGTGATGGCCGCGTAGCCGTCCACCCGTTGCAAGCTGTCGTTGACGGTCAGTGTGTTGTGGACCTGGTTGCGGTAGCGGAACACCCGCCAGCGTTCGGCGTCCTGCTCCCGGCCCCAGAGTTTCACGCCCTTCGATTCGAGCGAGTTGTAGTCCTGCATCCCGAAATCCATCGCCCAGCGCACGCCGTCGGCTTCCATGACGAACGAACCCACGTCGAGGTGGGCGTGGTTGACCGAGGGCGAACCGGCTTTCAGGCCCACGAAAATCGCATTGGGGTCGGTCCACGACGTGCGCATCATCGCGACGGGGTTCTTGCCTCCGCCCGTCCAGGTCAGAGCGGGTGGTTTGGCTTCGGCCACGCGCAGGTCGCCGACCCAAAGCAGGGCGGCGGGCAGAATGCGGTTGCCGACGTGTTTCTCCGGGTCGGTGGTGAGGAGGCGTTGACGTTCCGTCCAGAGCAGCGAAGGCTGCTTGAGGCGTTGGGCGAACCAGAACATGGCCGGTTGCAGGTGCCCGCCAGCGCCCGAATCGGAGTAGTTGAAGGCCTCGCCCGACGGCCCGGCCAGGTGGGCCATGAACCCGGCAGTTTTGAGGAAACCGGGTTGCTGCGAAAGCCCAAAGTCGCTGCCCAGGGCTTTTTCGAGCGCGCTGATGAGCAGCACGTTGAAACTGGTGCCGTAGCCCCAGTAGCCGTAGCCTTCGGGGTAGGCCCCGTCGGGGGCGTAGTCGCCCATCGCCTTCACGACCGTCGTGACGGCCCGGTTGACGAGGTTGCTGGCCAGTTGGGGCTGGTCTTCGTGAATTGACAGTGCCCCGAAGGCCATGCCCGCGTTGCAGACCTGGTTCCAGTTGTGGGTGGCGTTGAGCCAACTGTTGTAGCGGTCGTCGAGCGAAGGTTGCAGGCCTTTTTTCAAAATCGCGTCGCGGATTTCGGCCCGCACGGCGGGCGAGAGGTCGGAGTAGAGCCAGTCATAACCGAGGGCCACGGCCATCGTCATTTCGGCCACGTCGAGAAAGTGGCTGGGGTTCCAGTCGGAAAACGCGGCCACCGCGCGCAGTTCGAGTTCGGCCCGGGAGCGGTAGGCCGCCTGCCCCGTCATCCGGTAAGCGTAGCCAAGGAACATCTCCCGCCGCAGGGCTTCCCGCGACACGCTGAGCAACCGGCGGCCAATCTGCTTGCGCTCCAGCGGGGCCACCGTGAGCAGGCGGTCGCTTTCGGCGAGGATGGCCCCGTGCAGTTTGGCGAGCGCCGGGTCAGCAGCGAGCGTTTTTTTGAGCGTCGCTTCCTCGCCCTTCAGCCAGAGCAGGCGGGGGTGAGCGGGAAGCTTCGTCGCGGGCGAAAGCGGGGTTTGTTGGGCGTGGGCGGCGAGCGCGAACAGCGTCAGCAGCGGGAGGAGGATGCGGAGTTTTTTCATGACAGGTTTGAAATACATCGTTTCACTTGCACTCAAAAAATCATCGTAGGGGCAACCCTTGCGGTTGCCCGTGGTGTCGTTAGCAGACGAGCCGAGGGCAACCGCAAGGGTTGCCCCTACGATGCGATGTTTCTTTTTCCCAAAAAAATCACCCGCCTATTGCCACCCCGGATTCTGCTTGATGGCCGGGTTCTGGGCCAGGGTGTTGAGCGGAATGGGCCAGAGGTAGTGCTTGCTTTCGTCGAAAACCGGGTTGGCCCAGTCGGTGCCGGCGTACACGTCGATGTAGGTTTTCTTCGACACCGGATCGACGATGGTTTTCACGGTCGCGCCGGGGTAGCGGGCCACGGCGGCGGCATCCCAGCGCATGCCCATCGTGGGTACGGCGAGTTTTTTGCCCTGCTTCCAGCGGCGCACGTCGGCGTAGCGGAACCCTTCCATGAACAGTTCGACGCGCCGCTCCCGGCGGATTTCGGCGATGATCGGCGAAACGCCGTCGGCGGTGTAGCGGGGGTCCACCGGCACCGAAGCCAGGTTGAGGCGGGGCATTTTCACCCGGTCGCGGAGCCGGTTGATGCTCAGGTCGAGGTCAGCCTGGGTGAGTTTGCCCAGTTCGGCCTGGGCCTCGGCGTAGTTGAGCAGGGCCTCGGCAAAGCGCAGGATGATGGCGGGCGACTCGGCGGTGTCGAAGGCTTTGCCAATCATGTCGTCGGCGTTGTAGTGCTTGATGATGTGGTAGCCCGTCGTCGAAACGTAGCCACCCGGCATCCCCGTCACGCGGGGGTAGGCGCGACCGTCGCCGAGGTGGTACTTGTACCGGGCGGCGTCGGCGGGGTGGAGCACGGTCTGGCGCAGGCGGGGGTCGCGGTTCTCAAACACGTCCTCGATTTTGTCGTCGCCTTTGTACAGTGGCGAAAGCGTGATGGGCAGGCCGTCGGTGCAGAGGTAGTCTTCGACCATGCTCTTGGTGGCCCCGCCGGCGTACTCGAAGTACGACTGCACGTGGTTGGTGAACACGCCCAACTGGTAGCGACGCCAGTACATTACTTCGGGGTTGCCACTGAGGTTGAGCACCCGGTGGAACGAGTTATAATCGCTCTCCGGATTTCCGGTGGTGAAAATCCGGTAGGGGCCCCGGTCCATGAGTTCCTTGGCCGAGGCGGCGGCTTCTTCGAGCCACTTTTCGGACCCGGCGATGCCGTGGTACTTCCGCCAGGTGCCTTCAAAGAGGCACACCCGCGATTTCACCAGCAGGGCGCACCAGCGGTTGAGCCGACCCGGCGCGTTGCCGTCGCCCCAACTGTCGGGCAGTTTGGTGGAGGCAAAATTCAGGTCTTCCAGCACGTTGTCCATCGCCTGGGCGCGGGGGGTGCGGGCGGCCATGAGTTCGGGAGAGTCGATGTTGAGTTCCTTGTCCACCCAGGGCACGTCGCCGAACTTCTGGACTTTCTCGGCGTAAAACCAGCCCCGGAACAGCCGGGCTTCGCCGATGTACCGGTCTTTGAGGGCCTGGGCCACGTTGGCCCGGTTGTAGTTGGCCAGGCCGATGTTGATGGTCCGCACGAAATCCCAGCCTTTGTAACCGAACCACTGCGGGCCGGGGTCGGTGGGCACGACGTGCTTGCCCGAGCGGATTTGCTGGTAGTAGGTGTGCCGGGGGTGGATGGGGGCCATGTTGTCGGCAAACTCGTCCTGAAACCACACGCTGCCCCAGTGGCTCTCGAAGCCGTTGTAGTGGCCGTGCAGGATGGGCACGTTGTCGTCGTTGCGGGCCAGGTCGTAGATGCGGTTGTTGTACACCCGCAGGTCGTTTTCGGTGTTCCAGAACGTCTGGTTGGTGATGCGGTCGAGGGGGTAACGCTCGAGAAATTTGTCGTTGCACCCGCCGAACAGCAAGGCCGAGGCGAGGACGCAACCACTGAGAAAATGCTTTTTCATGGGAAATGTCGTTTTGGAGCGGTTCAGAACGTCAGGTTGAGGCCCAGGGTGGTCAGGCGCTGCATGGGGTACTCGATGGCCCCGGCCTGGATGGCTTCGGGATCGAGGGGCTTGCGGATGGGCGAGTATTCCCAGAGGTTCATCCCCGTGGCGAACACCTGCGCCGAACCAATGCCCACACGCTGGAGCAGCCGACCGGGCAGGTCGTAGCTGAGCGTGATGTTTTTCAGGCGCACGTAGGCGGCGTTCTGGAGGTAGCGCGACTGCACCTGCACGTTCTTCTTGTCGTTGGTCGAAACGTGGGCGGCGGGGAAGTACGCGTCGCGGTTGGTTTCGGTCCAGGTGTCGGTGATGTAGTAGCGCTCGATGTGCCCGGCGTTGAAGGGGAAAAACCACGTCCAGTTGTCGGAAGTAGGCCAGTGGTCGCGGCGGCCAATGCCCTGGAAGAACACCGTCAGCCGCAGGTTTTTGTACCCGACGCTGCTGTTGACCCCAAAGGAGTACCGGGGTGTGGAGTTGCCGATCACCTTGCGGTCGCCGGGGTCGGCGAGGGTGTTTTTGCCGAAATTGATCACCCCGTCGCCGTTGAGGTCGGCGTACTGGATGTCGCCCGCCCGCCAGTTGGCCCCGATGGCGGTTTGCCGGGGGGCGGCGGCTACGGCGTCGGCGGTCTGGAAAATGCCCACGGTTTCAAAACCCCAGATTTCGCCTAGTTTTTGCCCCACGTAATAAATGTTGTTGTTGTTGGGCAGCGCGCCGGTGGGGTTGTTGAACTTGGTGATGGTGGCCGTCCAGTCCGACAGGGCCAGGGTCACGTCGTAGGTCCAGTGCCGGGCGATGCGGTCGCGCCAGGTCAGGGCCAGTTCCCAGCCTTTGGTGCGCAGGTCGGCGGCGTTTTGCCTCGGGGCCGCCGTGCCCAGGATGGCCGGGTACGACACGTCCATAAGCATGTCCTTCGTGTCGCGGGTGTACACGTCGAGCGAGGCGTCGAAGCGACCCCGGAGCATGGTCAGGTCGAGGCCGATGTTCCGCGAAACCACCGTTTCCCACGTCAGCGAGGGGCTGACCAGCCCGGCGGGCGATACGAACGGAATGGCCGCATTGCTGAACATGTACGGCGACAGCCCCGCCCCCATCGTGGCGACGTAGGGGTAGAAGTTGTTGCCCAGCAATTGATTGCCTAGCGTGCCGTACGAAGCCCGGAGTTTCAGGTTGTCGATCCAGGGCGTGTTGGTGCCCATGAACTTCTCGTTGCTGATGCGCCAACCCGCCGACACGGAGGGGAAAAAGTCGAAGCGGGTGTCTTTCGGAAAACGCGAGGTGCCGTCGTAGCGCCCGTTGAATTCGAGGAGGTATTTTTCCCGGAAATTGTAATTCAGCCGGTAAAACGCCCCCCGCAAAGCCACGTGCGAGTTGCCGCCGAAGGTCTGCTGTACGCCCGTGGTGGCGCTGATGTCGGTGATGAGCGGCGTGATCAGCCCCCGGGCCTGGGCCCCCGAGAAGCGGTTGATGCCCCGCTCCTGGTTGAAGCCGATCATGGCCGTGACGCTGTGATCGCCGAACTTCGGCAGGGCATACTCGGCGTAGGCGTTGAGCACGTAGTACTGGTTGTAATTGTCTTCGTTGCGGACCCAGTCGTCGCCGCTGAAGCCATTGCTGATCAGGTTGGCGGCCAGGAGGTTGGCATCGACGATGTCCACCTTGCTCTGCACGTCCTTGTAAATCCGGTTGAAAATATTGTACGAAAAATCAGCCCGGATTTTCAGGCCCTTCACCGGCGTGAGGGTCGCGCCCTGGGTGAGCCAAACGTCGTTGTTGGTGAACGTGGTGCGGCCCCCGTCGAGCAGGTAGGGGAAGAAATTCGTCCCGCCGAAGTACTTGCCGATGAAGGGGGCAAACTTGTCGCGGTCGCCGGGGGTGATGTAGTACTCCAGGTCGGGAAACTGGATGGGCATGATGGGCGGCACCCGCGCCAGGGAGTTGATGTTGACGTCCCAGTTGTAGAAGTGCGGCTTGTCGCTGTTCTGGGAGTTGAAAATCACCTTCGTATCGAGCCCCAGCCAGGAGTTGACGGTGAAATCGGCCTTCGCCAGCAGGTTGTAGCGCTTGAATTTCTCGTTGTTGTAGCGCAGGTAGCCGTCTTTGTTGAAATACCCCAGCGAGACCAGGTAGCGCGATTTCTCCGACCCGCCCGACACGCTCAGGTCGTGCTGGTGGGTGGGGGCGTAGTCGGTCAGGATTTGCTCCTGGTAATTGTTGTAGCCGTAGTACCGGAGCGTGCCGTTGACGACCTTCCACTGCGGGGCCGTGGCCGGATTTTCGGAGTAGGCTTTGGTGCCCGCCACCATGTCGGGGTCGTAGGTGGGCACGCCGCTGGTGCGGATGTTGGCGGCGTTGCGGGCCTGCACGAATTCGTAAGGATCGGTCACGAGGTCCATGTTGAAAATGGGCCGGGCCAGCGAAAACTGATTGTTGAGCGTGACGTTGATTTTGCCGCTCTTGCCGCTTTTGGTCGTCACGAGCACTACGCCGAAGGCCGCCCGCGCCCCGTACACCGCCGAAGCCGAGGCGTCCTTGAGCACCGAGATGCTCTCGATGTCGTTGGGGTTGATGCGGTTGAGGTCCATTGGCACGTTGTCGACCAGCACCAGCGGCGAGCCGCCGTTGATCGACTCGAAGCCCCGGACGTTGAACGTGATGGGCTGGGCCGGGTCGCCGTTGCGCACGTTGACGTTCAGGTTGGGCACTACCCCCTGCAGGCCCTCGCCCACCGAGGCGATGGGGCGATTCTGGAGCCGTTCGGGACCGGCCACGCCCACCGCGCCGGTGAGGTTCACTTTCTCCTGGGTGCCGTAGCCCACCACGACCACCTCGTCGAGGGCCTTGATTTCCGATTCGAGGGCCACGTCGATGCTCGTACGCCCGCCGACGGCGATCTCCTGTTTCTTAAACCCGATGAAACTCACCACCACAGTGGCGTTGGCGGGATTGGCCAGGCGCAGGGTGTACCTGCCCTCGCCGTCGGTGACGGTGCCCTGGGTGGTGCCCTTCACGAGCAGGCTCACGCCGGCGAGGGTTTCGCCGTTGGCGGCGTCGGTGACGCGGCCGGTGAGGTTCTGGCTCCGGGCGGTGTGGGCCAGGCAAACCAGCAGCAAGGCACTGACCATTAGCAGCCTGCTCAGGGTTCGCCAACCGGAGGGTAACGGATTTTTCATAGGGAGTTGGGGTTTGAGTAAAAGGAAATGAACCGAAAAAAGAAGCGCAAGAAAGGGTGGTGGAAAGCGGGGCGGCCGGTGCAGTTGAAGCGGGGCTTCAACCCCGCAAAGCAAACCAGATTAAGAACTTAACCAGAATAGCTTGGATTTTTTGAAAAGAAAAATGCAATCACGGGCAGGCCTGTACACACAACACCCTCAATCGGGCATGCTTCTGCGCGCCTGCCCGGCAATACTCCCCGCGTCTTCCCCCGAATTTTGGTTCACCGCCGTACTTTTGGCGCATGATTTTCCGCGCTCTCCTCCGGCTGCTTTTCCTCAGCCTGCTCGCCGGCGATGTTTTCGGCCAACCGTTTCCCCTCAGCGTCAGCGCCAACGGACGCTACTTCGTCGATGCCGCCGGCAAGCCGTTTTTCTACCACGCCGACACGCCCTGGTTCATTTGCCACCAACTCACCCTCGGCGAAGCCCGTGAGTACCTCCGCCACGCTAGGGGATTGGGCTTCACGGCCGTGCAGGTGCATTTTTCCAATTCGCCCGCCGACGTCAACCGCGCCGGGCAACGGCCCTTCCGCGACCCCAACGATTTCATGACGGTCAATGAAGCCTACTTCGACCACGTGGCCCGCGTGCTCACCCTGGCCGATTCGCTCGGCCTGCTCGTGTGCGCCGCTCCGCTCTGGAAAGACTGCTGTGGCACGGGCTACGGCGGCACGCCCGACAAACCCTACCAGCGCAACGGCCCACAGAAGGCCCGGTGGTTTGGGCAGTACCTGGGGAAAAAATTCGGGAAGTTTCAGAACCTGTGCTACATCATGGGCGGCGACAGCGACCCCGTCGGCGACCGCGAAGTCATCGAGCAGATGGCCCTCGGCCTGCGTGAATTCGCCCCGCACCAGTTGGTCACCTACCACGCCGGCACGACCAAATCGAGCACCGATCTGTTTCAATACGCGCCCTGGCTGGGGTTCAGCATGGTGTACACCTACTACCGGCCCATCGCCCGCGACATTGGCGTGCCCAGCGAGCAGGTGCCTCAGGTATACGAAGTGTGTTTGCGCGAATACCGCAAGTCGGACCGGATGCCCTTTGTGCTCGGCGAAGCGCAGTATGAAGACGACGAAGACCCCGACTACGGCAGCCCGCAGGTGCTCCGGCGGCAGGCCTACTGGGCGCTCACGAGCGGGGCCGCCGGGCACGCCGTGGGCACGTCGATGTGGAATTTCGGGGAAAACTGGCGGAAAAAACTGGCGCTCCCTGGCCTCACCAGCATGAAGCACCTGGCCCGGCTGTTGGCCGAAATCCCCTGGCACACGCTCCAGCCCGACCAGACCCACCGCGTGGCCGGCCTCGTGGTGGGCAACTACGGCGAAGACACCTACGTGACCACGGCCGTGTCGGAAGACCGTACCCTGAGCATCAGTTATTTTCCAGTCAAAAAAACGGTGGTCTTCGATCCGTCGAGCCTGAAGGGGCGCCTGTTTTACCGCTGGATGAACGCCGCCACGGGGGAGTTTACCCCACCGACGGCCGTCAACCCCCAGCGCCCGCGCAACTTCGCGCCCCCCGCCGTGGGCGACTGGGTGCTGCTGATCAGTTCGCGAGGGAATTTGGCCAACCTGAAGTCGAGCATCGAGGAAGAGGAGGAGAAGGAAAAACCGGAGTAGCAAAAAAACCAGCGAATGTTGCCAGCGTTCGCCGTTTTTCGTTCGTCCCGGAGGGCAACGACCAGCGTCTTGCCTCCATGAACTCCCGACTTTTTCTCCGCCCACTGCCTTTGCTGCTCCTGCTGGCTTCGGCCTGCACCGACCGCAACAACCGCGAAACCGCCCCGCAGGGCGAATGCCGACTCGAGCGCATCACCACCACGGCCACGTCGTCGCTCTACAGGGTGGACGAACAGACCGCCTACGACTACGACGGCGCAGGGCACCTGCTCAAAAAAATCACCACCTCCCGCATCCGGTACGCCGACCCCCAACTGGCCCGCACGGCCAATTCCGACCGGACCACGACCACGCAGTTCCGCTACGACCCCGACGGTTTCCTGCAGACCTCGGAATACACCGCCACCGATCAGTTTACCGACACGAAAGGCCAGGCCGTTACCGAAACCCATTCGTCGAAACTTACCTACGCGTATGCCAACGGTCGGTTGGCGGGCTACACCCAGCAGGACGTGAGCAGCCGGGGCACGACCACCACCAGCAGCAACGCCTACGAGTACGACGCTGCGGGCAACCTGACCCGGCTGAAACGCACGTTGGGCACCAACACCACGTACGCGTACGCCTTCGACCGCGGCGTGCTCACCGGTTACATGGAAATCAGCAACGGCGCGGAAACGCGGCCGTTCGCCATTCAAAACGGCCTCGTGACGAGCTACACCCTACCCGGTGGCTGGCGGGGCGCGTACCAATACGACGGACAGGGGCGTTTGGTGAAGCAGGAGGAATTCATCAACGGCCAACTCCAGTCTTACTTCACCCAGGCCTACGCCGACGGGAAGCCGGCAGCCGAAGCCGAACCAAAGTTTAAAGGCTTTCCGGTGGTGGGCGCGCCGGGCAGCAGTCCGTGGTTTGGGCGGGCCGGTTTGCCAGCGAGCAAAAAGCAGTATTTTGCCAACAGCCTGACCGGAACGGAACAGTTTTACAGCGAAACCACGTGGGCAAACCGGCTGAACGGCCGGGGTTTCGTCGAGAACGCCGTCAAAACCGAAGCGTTCAAAAACCCGCAGACCCTGCCCCAGCGCGTCGAAGCCACGACGACGTACACGTACACGGGTTGCGAATAACCCATTTGTTCCTTCATCAACCCCGAAACGGCTTGACCGAAAGCGCCCTTTCCGCCCTCCTCGAAGGCTGCCGCCGGAACCGCGAACCGGCGCTGAAAGCGTTTTACGAGCACTTTCACGGCTACGCCCTGGCCGTGTGCCTGGCCTACGCCGCCGACCGCGACGAGGCCCTGGAGATGATGCACGACGGGTTCCTGAAAGCCTTCCGTAACCTGCCCGACTTGCGGGAGGAAGGCGCGTTGAAAACCTGGCTGCGGCGGATTCTGGTCAACACGGCCATCGACTACCACCGCCGCCGGAAGCGCCAGGGTGTCATCCTGAGCTTGTCGAAGGACGAAACCGCTTCGGAGCGCGTCCCCGACACGGAAGCCGACGCCCTTGACCAGCTTTCCGCCGAAGACATTCTGGCCGCCCTGCACCGCCTGCCCGAACTGCCCCGCGTGGTGTTTGGCCTGTACGTGCTCGAAGGCTATAGCCACCGCGAAATTGCCCAGCGCCTCGGCCTGGCCGAAAGCACGAGCCGGGCCTACCTGAGCGAAGCCAACGCCCGGTTGCGGCGGCTGTTTTCCACCCGAATGAGCCATGACAGCACCAAGCGATAACGACCTGCACGAAGCCATCCGGCGCGCGATGGCGGGTTATCAAGCGGAACCCCACCCGCCCGCCCCGCAGCCTAGCGACTGGCTTCGCTTTCAAGCCCGGCTACGCCGTCGGCGGTGGGGACGGGTGGCGGGGGTGGTGGGTGTGGCATTGGTGCTGATTGGGTGGGGAGTCTGGTGGTTCAGACCTGCCGCTGGTTCCGAAAAAAACGTTTCGGTGCCTCAGAAAGGCTTTTCTTCGCAGAAAAGAACCGAATTGCCCTCGGCAGGGTGTACGCCGGGGCGGGAGGAAACACCGGTTTTTTCGCGAAAAAATGCGCCAACCCGACCCACTAGCACGAGCCTTGCATCCGTTCGGAAAATGCCCCAACCGCCGTTGGCCGTACCAGCGGCGGAGCAACCGGTCGTGGCAGCGGTAGGCAAACCAGTTTCCGCGTTGCCGGTACACCTGCCGCTAAGTCAAACGATGGCTTTGCCCAGCCCCGTCGAACGGGAAATCATCCAGCAAGTGCTTTCGGGAAATTTTGGCGACGATTCCACGTCGTTCCGGGCGTTGGAGCGCAATAAAAATCGCTGGAAAAATGCCGTACTCGTGTGCGATGCCACCACGTCGATGTACCCGTACCTCACCCAATTGCTGACCTGGTTTGAAAAAAACGAGCGGAACACGGGCATTACGGGCCTGGTGCTCTACACCGACTGCGACAGCCTGGGTCGCCAAACCAACGGCACCATGCCGGGCAAATTCTTCGTCAGCCATCGGCGCGATGTTTCCTCCGTTCTCCCCCTGCTGCTCGCTGCCGCCCGTAACACCACCGCCAATCAGGACCGCGACGAAAACGTGGCCGAAGCCCTGTTGTTCGCCCAACGCCAGTTTCCCCAAGCCCAAACCCTCGTGCTCGTCGCCGACGGTCGCAGCGGCATCAAAGACACGAACCGACTGGCGGGCCTCACCAAACCCATCGCCGTAGTGCAGTGCGGCCCGCCCGACGAACCCGCGCTGGCCTTTCAACCCGCGTACTGGCAGTTGGCCCGGCAGACAAACGGTAGCCTGCACACGCTGGAAGATGATTTGCGCAACCCGAAGGCCGTACCCGAAAACACCTGGGTGCGCGTGGGCGGGCAGTACTACCGCTTCCGCCGGGGCCGCTTCGTGCCCACCGACTTCGTGCAACGCCCGCAAAAAGTGCTGTTTTTTTGGCTGGGAAAGAGGAGATAGATCCTGACGACCACCCCTTCAATTCTCCATCCTCACCCACCCATTCACCTTGTCCGCCGTCTCGACGAAGGCAAAGGGCCCGAACTGGCCCAGCACGCTCACGGGCTGGCGGGCGGCGAGGAGCTTGAGCGTATCCGCCGGGGCGTTCGGGGCCGTCAGGAGCGGCCGGGCGGCGGTGAGGTTCTGTTTTTTCAACCGGGCCAGGGGCTGGAGTTGGGCCGGTTGCAGGTAGCCCACCGCACCGTTGGGCAGGGCCACCCGGTACCAGTTTTTGGTCGCCGCAATGGGCCGGACCACCGTGTTTTTGGGCAAACTCACCGCCGCTTTGTCGTTCGTTTCCGGCGATTTGCGCAGGGCCACCCAGGTGGGCGTGGTGCGGAGGTACGCGCCCAGTTTCTTCGTGTTGGCCACCACGGGGGCGGGTTCAGTACCGCGCGGGTCCACGTAGGGCAGCGGGTCGGCGGCACCCCGGTAGAACGGGTACACCCCGAAATGCAGGTGCGGGCCAGTGGTGATGGCGTTGCCCGTGTTGCCCACCAGGCCGATGGTTTCGCCGCGCTTCACCTTCTGGCCGGGTTTCACAAGTTGCTTCGAAAGGTGGGCGTAGTACAGCGTGAAGCCGTGCTCGGTGTCGTTCTGGTACACCACGAGGCCGCCGAGGCGGTTGGTGGTCACCTGCGTGATGAGGCCGTCGGCGGCGGCGAGTACGGCGGTGCCCTTCGGCGCGGCGATGTCCACGCCTTCGTGGAGTCGGCGACCGCCGTCGCGGGGCATTCCGAAAAAGCTAATCAGCGACGAATAGCCCCGACCAGCCACCGGGAAACTCAGCAGGGGCTGGCTTTCGAGCGTCACGGTGAACGGTCCCTCCTGCCCCAGCCGGGGTTGCAGGCGCATGAGCAACGTCGTGGCTTCGGGAGCTTCGTGGCTGAGCACGGTGCCTTTTTCCGCAAACTTGATGCGCTTCGGCTTGCCGTTGTCTTTCACTTCAAACAAATCCACGAACACCTGGAGCGTGGAATCCTTCGCCGGGGCGCTCACGCGGGCCACCAGCCGCCGCCCGGCGGGCACCCGCACGCGGTAGGCGTAGGCCATCGGCGTTTCGAGCGGGAAAATGCCCGTTTCGCGGAAGGGCAGCCTTACGCCCACCGAATCAGTCAGGGCGCGCTCCCCGGCATCGAGCCAGGCGCGGCCCGCCTCGGTGCGGGCGAAATTGGCTTTGCGCAGTTCTTTTTCGTAGGCATCCCGCGGCGAAGCGGGCGAGAACAATTCCTCGACGGATTCGGAGGCGGATTGAAAGATTTTGGGAAACGAAACCTGCGTGCAGCGCGTCATCCCGACCATCACCAGCACGCCCAACCCCAAGCAGTTCAGCAGTTTTCGCATGAACGGGTAACTGATTTTCGGGTCGGTTTGGTGCGCCGAACTGGTATTTTTTCCGGAAAAACCCAAGAGAAAAGCACAGCACTACTTCCGCCCGGACCCGTCCGCCCGGATCAGCAACAGCGTCGTCTGCCGCCCGTCGAGGTAGCGGAAGCGCTCGCCGTCGAACACGCCGTCTTCTTCGAGCATGATGCGGATGGTTTTCTTCCACTCCGGAATTTCCACGGCGGCGTTGAGTTCAATCGAGTAAGCGGTATTCGGAAAAAGCGGGTAATCGCCCGCGCCGGGCACGCCCCGCTGCTGGTCCCAGAGGCCGATGGTCGGCCCGGCGGCGTGGCCGTGCGAGCCGATGGGGTGCGAGTAAATCGAGGCCGCGATGCCCTCGCTTTTCGCCTGGGCCAGCGCCTCGCTCAGCAACTGATTCCCCGATTTTCCGGCCCGAAACCGCTCCGTGAGGATGTCCTGCAAGCGATTGCCTCGTTGCAGGGCCGCCCGAAGTGCCGCCGGGGCTGTCGTTTCGCCGGGGCGGAGCACGTAGGCGTGCTGCTGCTGGTCGGTGTTGAGGCGCAGGTACGTGATGCCAAAATCGACGTGCAGCAAATCGCCGGGCTGAATCACCTCCCCCGCCGGGCGCTTGGAAAACGTGCGGAGGTGGTTGAACGAGTTGCCGTCGGCCCGCTGCACGTCCACCGTCGGGTGAAACCAGGTTTCCAGCCCCAGGTCGGTCACGCGCTGCCGGAGCCACCACACCACGTCCTCGGTGGTCGTCACGCCCGGTTTCACCACGTTTTCCGAAAACGCCTCGGCGATAATGTCGTGCGAGAGGCGGCAAATGTCCGGGTACAGCGCCAGTTCCTTCGGCGTGCGCGTTTCGAGCCAGCCCACCGCCAGCCGCTCCGCCGACACCACGCGGGACCGCAGTGCGTCAGGGAGTTTCTCGAGAAACTCCCCCCATTCGGTGTGCGTCAGCCCGTCGGCGTGGGCGTAGGTGGGCGAGAAATTCAGCCCGATTTTCTTCGGCTTTCTGACCTCAAGCAGGTTCACGAGCGCATCCCATTGGTTGGGGCGCACGTCGATGTCCCAGGCTCCCTTCAGCATATTCCCCACGTCGTAGCGGGCAATGGCGAGTTTTTCCAGTTCGGTTCCGGTGTCGAAAAACACCAGAATCGTCCGCCGCCGGGCCGAAAGCCACGTAGCCGGGAGCATGGTGCGCAGCACGGGGTCCTCGTTGTACTCGCGGGAAATCAGCACCCAGCAGTCGATGCCCTCGCGGCGCATCAGACGGGGCAGCAGGTTCGTGAAGCGGTCTTCCAAAATTTCATCCACCACCCGCGCCCGGTCGCGCTCGGGCAGGATGGGGCGGGTAGAAACCGGTTGCTGGGCCAGGGCCAGGGAAAACCAGAAACCGAAGAGGCAGGCAAAAGCGAAGCGCATGGCGTAACAAGTTCGGTCGGCAAGATAACAAACGCCCGCTTGCGCTGTCTCCTGACTCCTGCCCAGCCCAAGCCTGCAACGACCCCCACAAACCTTGCAACGGCCTTAACGCAACTGAACAACGCCCCCACAAAGAATGACAAGGCTCCCACAAACAATGACAAGACCTCCACAAACAATGCAACGGTCCTAACGCAACTTGCAACGGCTCCCACAAAGGTTGCAACGACCTCCACAAAAGTTGCAACGGCTCCAACGCAACTTGCAACGACCCTAACGCAACTTGCACTCGTTCCAACGCAACTTGCAACGGCTTCCACAAAGAATGCAACGACCCCAACGCAAGCGTCAACGGCGAAGAATGGGGAGAAAGCACACGAGTTGAAGCGTTGGGTCGGCGACGCTGGCAAACGCCCCGGCCCAACCAGCAGAAACCTCCAGGCAAGCTCACACGCGGTACGTACGCGCAACAATCCCTCGCGGGAAAGCCTTCACGTCAACCAGTTTCAGGTCCAGCGGTTGACCAATGCCATTGAAAATCGCCTGCCCCTGGCCCAGCACCACGGGATGCGTCGCCAGGTGGTATTCGTCGATCAGCCCCGTCGCGATCAGGTTCCGCACGAACCCGGCACCCCCAATCGCCACGATAGGTTTACCCGCTTCGGCTTTGAGTTGCCTGATTCCTGCGGCAAGATCGCCGTCGAACACCCTGGCCTCCGCCCACGACGCCTCGGCGGGCGACGGCTCCGCGGCGGGCAAGCCGGGTTTGAATCCGGTTTGGGTAAAGACGGCCTTCGGAATCTCGTTCATCGGCGCGGCAAAAGGCCCGGTCGCCGTCGGCCAGTAGGGGGCCATGACCTCAAACGACTTGCGGCCCAGGATGATCAGGCCCGCCTCCCAGCTTCGGTCGACGGCCCAGGCCCTCGATTCTTCATCCGAGCTTTTGAAAATCCAGTCGGACTCCCCCTGGGGGCCACCGACAAACCCGTCGATCGAGACCGACATCTTCAGGATAAGCTTGCGCATCGTTCAGCAATTGGTTTCCCAAAACTAAGCGGCTCACTTCGGAGCGAAAGGGGCTGAACGCGACGTTTTCAGGGGGTGATTGCGGCTTGCGTTAACCAGGAAAAGAAAAAAAAGACCGAGGCCGGAGCCGAGAAAAATCAGGACTCATGTGAACGCAACATCTTCAAAATCTGCCGCGCCAGGTGCTCGTTGATTTCGCGGTGTCGGGGTACCGCCTGCGAGATTCCGGTCTTTGGGTTGCGGTACCAGTCGTGCTTTGCTCCGTGCCGGACGAGTTCGCAGCCCTCCGCTTCAAGGGTACGAATCAAATCGAGCCGTTTCATGACACCACAAGGTCTTCCACCCGACGAATACCGGGAATTTCGCCGCTTGTCAGGTCGGCGTACAGGTCGCGCAGGTGGGCTTTCAGGTCGTCAAGGCTTTCGCCCTGGGTCCAGTAATCGGGGTAGTTTTGCAGGTAGCCCAACCAAAAGTCCCCTTCCTGCCAGTACACGATTTTTGTGGTTTCCATGCGCTGAGTGCCTTTGCGAACCAAGTTACGAAACTTTCCGCCGCCGCCGCAGAGGTGCTTTGAATACGCATCACTCGTAGGATGCGAGTGATTGCAGGGGCATCAGAGGCAGTAATTCATATGAGTCATCATACTAGGATTTAAAATTTTTGTAGTTTAACCACGTCTTTCTCAAAATATCTGGAAGATGTGAAATAACTATTTTACTTGCATTGTAAGCAGTGGCAATATTTATTTTTTCAACATTTTCATGATTGAATATTACCTGTTTGATCGTCTTCGTAGGGGTTTGAAGTAGATTAATATTTTGCCCAGAAATTAATAAGGCTTTATATGGTGTTAATGGAAAATAAAAAAATAAGAATTCGTCGAATTTAGTGTTATGTAAATTTTCATTTATATCGACACAGAATCCAGGATTGTCAGATGTAACAAAAGGATAATTTACTGGTGCATGGCAAAGTGTCCATTCACCCCAAAGTAGTATATTTTTTACGATAAATCGAATTTCACGTTTCCCTTGTAAGTTTTCAAGAAGCGTGAGGTTATGAATGTTTCTTGAATAATGCTCCTGATTGATTGTGTAATCATCTTTTATTTTTTGCCGCAAAACATTCACTCTCTGATTATGATTAAGCCCTAACCGTTCAAAGGTATCATCAATTATTGCAGAAATATTCAACATGCCGTATGTGGAATTTCTAAAGAAAGGATTTCTAATTTTTATATTAAAGATGGCATCAACTATCATTTCTGCGTCATTTATCTGTACAATTCCTAATGGACCCGTAATTTTTTTAACTAATTTTCCCCAGTTATTCTCATACCATCTAAAGCCATATTTTTCCAAAAAAAACTCATCTTCGATTTTCAAGTAAGATTTAATTAATTCATCATTTATTTTATAGTAATTATTAATAAAACACAGAGCAGAAGGATAGAACTCTTTTAAGTTTTTTGAAATACTTTTTTCATGAATATTTACTTTATGAACAGTGCCGTTATGTTTTGTAAATAATGACAAGTAAGCTTTAGGAAGAAAATGGTGTTTCTGTGAGTTATTCATACACTTTAGAGACGATTATTTGTAAATCCTCGCTCGTTTCGAGCCTGTCACGCGGATGCCGGAGGTAATCCAATGAGATAGCCACTTTTCACCCTTTCTCCACCATCTCCGCCAACAAATCCACCCACAACGGATTGTCGTTCAGGCTTTCGACCAACTGCCAGTGCTTCCCGCCGTTTTCCTCGAACAATTCCTTGTACTCCTCCCCCACCTCGATGGTCGTTTCGAGGCAGTCGGACACGAAGGCCGGGCTGAAGGCCAGCACCGAGTGCTTGCCCTCTTTCGCCAACTGCTTCACCATGTCCTCGGTGTAGGGCTGCACCCAGGGGTCGCGGCCCAGGCGGCTCTGGAACGCCGTGGCGTAGGTGCCTTCCTTCAGGCCCAGTTCGGCCACCAACGCCCGCGTCGTGGCGAAGCACTGGGCGCGGTAGCACAGTTGGTTGTCGGGGCGGAGCGTGTCGCAGCAACTGCCGAGTTGGCAGGTGTGCCCCGTCGGGTCGCCCTTCCGGATTTGCCGTTCGGGCACGCCGTGGTAGCTGAACAGGAAAAAGTCGTAGTCGTGTTCGGCCATGTGCCTGCGGGCGGCGTCGGCGAAGGCCTGGATGAACTTGGGGTGGTCGAAAAACGTGTTCGTGAACCGGATGGGCGGAATCGCCTGCCAGTCGCTCACCAGTTCCATCACCCGCTCGTACACCGACCCCGTGGTGGCCGAGGCGTACTGGGGGAAAAACGGGATGACCACGATTTCGCCCAAGCCCGCCGTCTTGAATTCGTTCAGCACCGATTCCAGGCTGGGGTTCTGGTAGCGCATGGCCAGCCGCACCACGTAGCCGTCGCCGAGTTTTTGTTGCAACAGCCGCTGCACATCTTCGCCGTAAAACTTCAGCGGCGAGCCTCGGTCGGTCCAGAGTTCGCGGTAGGTTTTAGCCGATTTGGGCGCGCGGAAGGGCGCAATGATGAGGTTGACCAGCGCCCACCGTTGCGGAAACGGAATGTCGATCACCCGCCCGTCCATCAGAAACTCCCGCAGGTAGCGCCGCACGTCGGGCACGGCGGGGCTGTCGGGCGTACCGAGGTTGACGAGCAGGACGCCGGTTTTGGCGTGGTTCGTTGTTGGTGGTTCGTTGTTGGTGGTTCGCGCTGCGCTCGTGGAAATCATGACTCAAATTTACGGAGTAACCCGCAGCCCTGCCCGGTGGTTTGCGATGAAAAGTGGATTTGTCGTCCCAACCTCCTGCCCCACGTTGTCATCCTACGCTGCGCTCAGGATGACAACGTGGTGCAGGATTAAAGCTGCGCAAACGTCGCTTCCGGCAGTTTCTCGAACACCTCGATTTCCGTGATCTTTCGCTGCCCCCGGTCGCCGGAGAGGAGAATTTTGCCCTTCCGTTCGTAGGCTTTCCAGGGGTTGACGAAGGCCGGTTTCTCGTCGGTGGCGTTGCGGAAGTGCGCCCACTGGCTGACGAGGCGGGTTTGCTGGTCCACCCACACGTAGTACTTGTTCTGCGGCGTGTCGCCCACGTTCTGAAAGGTCAGTTGCAGTTTGTCGGCGGGCTGGCCGGCCTCGGTGTTTTCTTCGCCGAGGTACTTCAGCGTCACGCCCGAATCCTTCAGTTTGTAGGGCATCACGAGCCAGTAGCTGTCGTTGATCCACTGGCTTTTCGCCCTCGGCAGGTACTTGGCGAGCGAATCAGGCTGCGTGTATTCGGTGCCGTTTTTAAAAAACCGCCCCTTGCCCGTGTTGATGTTCACCAGCGCCACCGAGTTGTCGCGCAGGCCCTCCACCCGCACGTCGCCGGTCCATTTGTCCCACGTCAGGCGGCGGTTGCCAAAGAAATTCCAGCGAACGATGCGCGTGTTGTCCCAGGCTTTGCGCCCACCGAGCGCCGCCATCACCTCGTCGGCGATGGCCACGGCCTTTGCGTCCGACCCGGCGAGGTTGAAGCCGTCGGCGGGGGGATTTTTCGATTTTTTTTGCGCGAAAACGTCGGGAGTGAAGAGTGAAAAGTGGCAAGTGAAAAGTGCCAGAGCGGGCAGGAGGTAGCGACGCTTCATATGGAAGGAGGATTTGGAAGTTGGTGGGCTAAAGCTACGGAAAAGCGCTTCGCTTTCAATCTGTTCCAGACAGACGCCGCCGGGCGGTGTGTTGACGAACGAATTTTGAATGACTCATCCCACCATCCACAACCGCCAAATGCCCGTCAGCAGCACCAGCAGCAGCGCGGCGGGGGTCAGCACTTTCCAGCACAGGTGCATGAGTTGATCCACGCGGAGGCGGGGGTAAGTCCAGCGCACCCACATCTGCACGAGAATGAGGAAGTAGGCTTTGGCAAGCAGCCAGAACAGGCCCGTGACGTTGCCCCAGAGCGTGCCCGGCGCACCGGAAGTCCACTCAGCGAGGCGGATGGGGCCGAGGTTGGGGAAGGGCGTGTTCCAACCGCCCAGGAACAGCACCGCGCCGAGCAGGCTCACGAGCAGCATCATGGCGTACTCGCTCAGGAACAGCAGCGCCCAGCGGTAGCCCGCGTACTCGGTGTGAAAGCCCCCGACGAGTTCGCTTTCGGCTTCGGGGATGTCAAACGGCGCGCGGTTGCACTCGGCCAGCGAGGCGATGAAAAAGATGAGGAAGGCCAGGAAAAACAAGGGCATCCGCACGACGTTCCAGGTCAGAAACCCACCCACGCCCGACACGTCGATGCCCAGCGCCCGCAACCCGAACAGGTAGTTTTCGCCCCCGTAAATGCCCTGCTGGAAGCTGATTTCCCCTAAATCCAAACTCTGCGAGAGCATCACCGCGCACAGAATCGAGAGGCCCAGCGGGATTTCGTAGGAAACGATCTGCGCCACCGACCGCATGGCCCCGATGAGCGAATACTTATTGTTGGAGGCCCAGCCCGCCATCAGAATGCCCAGCACGTCGAGCGAAACGATGGCCAGCAGGAAAAATACGCCCACCTGCGCGCCGCTGCCCCGCCAGTCGGGCGAGAGGGGCAGCACGGCGTAGCCGGTGAAAATGGCCGTAAAAATGAGCCAGGGCGCGAGCCGGAACAGGGGCTTGTCGGCTAGACCGGGCACGATGTCTTCTTTCTGAAGCAGTTTGACCAAGTCGGCGATGAGCTGAAAGGCCCCGTACGGCCCGACTTCCATCGGGCCCATCCGGTCCTGAATAAACGCCGAAACTTTTCGTTCGGCGTACACCCCCAGCACGACGATGCTGACGGCGAGGGTGAGGCAGATGAGGAGCGCGGGGAGCAAATCAGTTTACAGTTTACAGTTTCCAGTTGCCTGAACCGTGATTCGTAGGATTATCGGATTGCGATGATGAGTTGAGAAGATGTATTAACCGTCAGGGTAATCCGATAATCTTACGAATCACGGTTCAGACAATCCCTAAAACTCCGCGCTCTTCGGAAAGCGAGGGAACGGAATCACGTCGCGGATGTTGCCCATGCCCGTCACGAACATGGCCATGCGCTCCATGCCGAGGCCGAAACCAGCGTGCGGAGCCGTGCCGAACTTGCGGGTTTCGAGGTACCACCAGATGCTTTCTTCGGGAATGCCGACTTCCCTGACGCGCTGGGCGAGTTTTTCGTAGTCGTCCTCCCGCTGGGAGCCGCCGATGATTTCGCCGATGCCGGGGAAGAGCACATCCATCGCCCGCACCGTCTTTCCGTCGGCGTCCTGCTTCATGTAAAATGCCTTGATTTCTTTCGGATAGTTGGTCAGAATCACCGGTTTTTTAAAGTGCTTCTCGACCAGGTACCGCTCGTGCTCGCTCTGCAAATCGATGCCCCAGGCCACAGGGTACTGGAATTTCTTCTCCTTGTGCGGCTTCGACTGCATCAGGATGTCCACGGCCTCGGTGTAGGTCAGGCGCACGAAATCGTTGTCGAGCACGAAGCGTAGTTTTTCGAGCAACGGCATGGGGCTGCGCTCGTTCTGGGGCTTGGCCTTTTCCTCCTCAATCAGCCGGTTCTCCAGGAATTTCAGGTCGTCGGGACAGGTTTCGAGCACGTACCGGACGAGGAACTTCAGGAAATCCTCGGCCAGATTCATGTTGTCTTCCAATTCGTAGAAGGCCATCTCCGGCTCAATCATCCAGAACTCGGCCAGGTGGCGGGTGGTGTTCGAGTTTTCGGCCCGGAACGTCGGCCCGAAGGTGTAAATCTTGCCCAGGGCCAGGGCGCCGAGTTCGCCTTCCAACTGGCCGGAGACGGTCAGGTTGGTTTCTTTCCCGAAAAAATCTTCCCGGAAATTCACCGAGCCGTCCTCGTTGAGGGGCGGGTTTTTGGCGTCCAGCGTCGTCACGCGGAACATTTCGCCCGCGCCCTCGGCGTCGGAGCCGGTGATGATGGGCGTGTGGAGGTAGTAAAACCCGTGGTCGTTGAAATACTGGTGAATGGCGAACGCCAGCGCGTGCCGGATGCGGAGCACGGCCCCGAAAGTGTTGGTGCGGGGCCGCAGGTGGGCGATTTCACGCAGGAATTCGAGGCTGTGGCGCTTGGGCTGGAGCGGAAACTGCTCCGGGTCGGCGGGGCCGTACACCCGCACGGACTGCACCTTCAGTTCCACCGCCTGCCCGCTGCCCTGCGATTCGGTGAGCGTACCCGTCACGGCGAGGCAGGCCCCGGTGGTGATTTTCTTGAGGGTTTCGTCGTCCAGCACGCCCGCTTCGGCCACGGCTTGCAGGTTGTGGATGGTCGAACCGTCGTTGAGGGCGATGAAAACGACGTTTTTGCTTTCGCGTTTGGTGCGCACCCAGCCTTTGGCCGTGACCGTCTGGCCGACGTGGGCGGGGTTGGTGAGGAATTCCTGAATCGAGGGGGTTAGCATTCGTAAAAGTCCGCTTCGGGGTCGTGTTTCGGAAACGTGAAGCGGCAAAGGTACGGCGGGGGTTGGATTGCAGGCAACCGAATCCGTCTGAACCCCCTGCCTGAGCAGCGAATCCGGGGCCGAACCCGCGCGGACCGTTCGACTCACTAAATAATTTCAAGAAAAGATGGTAAAAAAGTACGCTTAACCGATTAAGCGCTATCTTTGACTGCATCCCACCGACTCATGAAGCCCAAAAAAATCTCCCAGCGTGACATTGCCAGGGAAGTTGGCGTCTCAACGGCGCTCGTGTCGTACGTGCTGAGCGGCAAGGAGAAGGAGGGGCGCGTGGGCCTGGACGTCGCCCGGAAGATAAAAGACACGGCCAAAGCGCTCGATTACCAGCCCAACCTGCTCGCCAGAAGCCTGCGGGATGGACGAACGAACACCATTGGCCTGATCATCGCCGACATCTCCAACCCGTTTTTTGCCAACATCGCCCGGGAAGTGGAAGACGAGTCGCGGCGAAATGGCTACACCGTCATCATCGGTAGTTCGGACGAAAACGCCGACAAAGCCTACAACCTGATGAACGTGCTCATCAACCGGCAAGTGGACGGGTTCATCATCGTCTCGTCCGAAAATTCGGAGAAGCTCGTGCAGCACTTGCAACGCATCCGAATGCCCTTCGTGCTGCTCGACCGCCATTTTCCGGAACTGGCCACGGATTTTGTCGTCACCAACAACGCGAAGGCTTCCTACGAAGCGGGCCTGCACCTGATCGACAACGGGTACCGGCGGATTGGCTTCGTGGCGTACCGGTCGGCGATGTTTCACGTCCGGGAGCGGATTCGTGGCTACCGCGAAGCCCTCCGCGACCGGGGCATTGCGGCCGAAGCGGGCTGGCTGAAACAAGTGCGGTTTGAGGCGATGGAAACCGAAATCCGAACCGCCATCGACGAACTGGTGGCGGGCGAAACGCCCATCAACGCGATCATTTTTTCGACCTACGGCCTGGCCGTCAACGGGCTGAAGTACATCAACGAACTGCGGTTGCGCGTACCCGACGACCTGGGCATCGTCAGTTTCGGGCAGGCCGAGGTGTTCGATTTGTACTACTGCCCGATTTCGTTCATGCAGCAACCCATCGACGTGCTGGGCCGGAAAGCGGTCGACGTGTTGATGAACCGCCTGGGCGGTGGTTCTGGCGTGCCCCAGCAAATCACCATCGATGCCCGGCTGGTGGCGCGGGAATCGTCGAGGCGACGAGCGTAGCCGAGAAGACTGTCTTTTTTTTAGTCGAGTGCTTAACCGATTAACCTGGTGTTTCTACCTCTAAACCCTGCCGACCGTATGCACCCAACCCCTTTCGGACCATTCCGCACCCCTGCCACCATTCGCCCACGTTCCGGGCGTCCGACGGCGCCTCTTCTTCCCGATTGATTTCTAAACCTCAAACCTGCTTGACTCATGAAACTACTTTTCCGCGTACTCCTCCTGCAATTCGGGCTGTGGCAGGGGACTGCTTTTGCCCAAACCGACCGGATTACCGGTACAATCACCGGGGCCAACAACGAGCCGATTCCGGGTGCCAACGTGCTGGTGCGGGGCACCTCGCAGGGGGCGACCACCGACGCGAATGGCAACTTCTCCCTCAACGCCGGTCCCCGGGCGGAGTTGGTGATTTCGTACGTCGGGTACGCCACCCAAACCGTGGCGGTCAACAACCGGACCGTCGTCAACGTGCAGTTGCAGGGCGACGCCCAGGGCCTCAACGAAGTGATCGTAACCGCCCTGGGGATTAAGCGGGAAGCCAAAACGCTCGGCTACGCCACGGCCACGGTGAACGCCGAGCAGATCTCGGTGAACCGCACCGCCAACTTCATGAACGGCCTGCAGGGCAAGATGGCGGGCGTGAACATCATCCCGATGAGCAGCGGCCCCGCCGGAACCAGCAAGATTCGCATCCGGGGGCAATCGTCGTTTGCCGGCCAGAACAACCCGCTCATCGTGGTCAACGGCGTACCCATCGACAACTCGAACTTTTCGCTGGGGGGTGATTTCGGCAACCGCGCCTCGAACAGCTCGGACGGGGGCGACGGCCTGAGCAGCATCAACCCCGACGACATCGAGGAAATGACCGTGCTCAAAGGGGCCACGGCGGCCGCCCTCTACGGCTCGCGGGCCAAAGACGGCGTGGTGATGATCACGACCAAAAGCCGGGGGGCGGGCAAGGGGTTCGGCGTGACGTACAATGCCAACTTCACGACCGATACGCCCCTAGACTTCACCGATTTCCAGTACGAGTACGGGCAGGGCGAGGGCGGCAGGCGCCCCACCACGCCCAATCCGACCTCGGGCGTCTGGAGTTTCGGCGAGAAATTTCAGCCGGGCATGACGCAGGTGCTGTTCGACAACGAGACCTGGCCCTACGAGCCGGTGTTCAACCGGGTGCGGAAGTTCTACCGCGTCGGCAGCAACTTCACCAACACGGTGACGGTGGCCAACAACGGGCAGAACGGCGGATTCAGCCTGTCGCTCGGCAACACCGGCAGCAAGGGCATCATGCCCAACAACACCTACGACCGGAAGGTGATCAACCTGGGCTTTTCGCAGAACATCACCCCGAAACTGACCGCGCTGGGCAACGTCAATTACTCGAAGGAGACCAACGTGAACCCGCCCCAACTCAACACGCAGGACCTGACGGTGAACACGGTGATTTTTACGCTGGCCAATTCGATGCCGTTCGAGGCCCTGCAACAAAACCAGACCCTGCCCAACGGCGACGAGTTTGTGTTCTCCCGGTTTCTGGTTCGCAACAACCCGTACTACTCCATGAACAACAAATTCGAGAACGTGCGGCGCGACCGGCTTTTTGGCAACATTGCCCTTCGGTACCAGCCGACCCCCTGGCTTTACATCCAGGGACGCCTGGCGCAGGACTCGTGGGTGCGGAATCAGGATTACAACATTCCCAACGGCTACGCGCCCATTCCCCGCGCCCCGACGGGCTTCGTGAACGGCTCCTACACCCAGGACGTCCGGCAGAACATCGAGCGCAACCTGGACCTGATCATCGGGGCCAACAAAACCTTCGGCACGATTGGCGTGGACCTGACGCTCGGCGGCAACGCCCGCTACGCCCGCAACGACTACAACAGCGTGACGGTGCAGGATTTTGTGCAGCCGCGCCTGTACACGGTCATGAACGGGCGGATCAAAGACCCACTCTACGCGCTGGCCGAAAAGAAAATCAACTCGCTGTTTGGCGCCGCCACGCTGTCGTACAAAGAGTTTCTGTTCCTGAACGTCACGGCCCGCAACGACTGGTTCTCGACGCTGGCCCCCGACAACCGCAGCATTCTGTACCCGTCCGTTGGGACCAGTTTCGTGTTTTCGCAGGCGTTCGACAACCTGCCAGCCTGGCTGAGTTTCGGAAAACTGCGGGCCACCTACGCGCAGGTGGGGTCCGACAACGTCGAGCCTTACTCCAACGCGCTGTATTTCGCGGTCGACAACAACCAGTTTCCGAACCCGCTGGGACAGGCGGTACCGGTGGGCGGCATCAACACCGGCGTCGTGCCGAACCGCAACCTGCGCCCGCTGCGGGTTCAGGAGTCGGAGGTCGGGCTGGAGTTGAAATTGTTTCAGAACAAGGTGGGCCTCGACTTCACCTATTACCACAAACTGACCGACGACCAGATCCTCTCGGCGCAGATTTCCGATGCCTCGTCGTACACCAACAAGCTCATCAACGTGGGGCGCAGCATGAACCGGGGCATCGAGATGCTGCTGACGTTCTCGCCCGTTACGACCCGCTCGTTTCAGTGGAACGTAAGCGCCAACGTGGCCTACAACACCTCGAAGGTGCTGCGGCTCGGTTTGTCGCCGAACGACACCATCATCACCGTAAGCGGGGGCGGGGGCCGGGTGCTGAATCAGGTGGTCGGCAAACCGCTGGGGCAGTTGTACACCTTTACGTACCTCCGCGACGCCCAGGGCCGGCAGGTGTTCGACCAGCGCAGTGGGCTGCCGCTGCGGAACAACGTGTTGCAGAACGTAGGCAGCGCCCTGCCGCTGTATTTCGGCGGCATCACCAACACGTTCACCTTCAAGGGAATCAGCCTGTCAACGCTCATCGACTTTAAACTGGGCCACAAAATGATTGCCGGGCGCAACATCAACTACGTCCGGCACGGGTTGTCGAAACGAACGCTGCCGGGCCGCGACGTGGGCTTCGTGGTCGGCAACGGCGTGAATCCGAACGGTGAAATCAACAAGACGCAGGTGGCCGTGCAGCCGTTCTACGAATCGATCAACCCGCTGGGCATCAACGAAGACTTCGTGTTCAACGCGGGTTTCTGGAAGTTGCGGCAGGTGACGCTGGGCTACGACTTCACCAAACTGCTGCCCGCGCGCTTCTTCGTGAAAGGGCTTCGGCTGAACGCCGTGGCGAACAACGTGCTGATCATCAAGAAATGGACCGAGAACATGGACCCCGAAGAAATTCTGGTGTCGTCGGACAACGCCGTCGGGCTGGACTTCTGGCCTGGCCTGCCGCCCACGCGGAGCATTGGCTTTAACCTGAACGCGCAGTTTTAGCCCCGCCCCAAGGGCCGGTGGCTGACAAAACCAAACCGAACGATAACCCTACACGAGTTCTCCTCATGAAAACCGCACACAAACGCATTCTCGTGCTCCTGCTCCTTGTTTGGGGGCTGGGCGGCTTGGCCGGCTGCGACAAAGGCTTTACGGAGTTGAACGTCAACCAGGTGAACCCCACCTCGCTGGCCTCGCCGTTGGTGCTGAACCGGGCCATCATCGCCACGACCTACCCCGACGGTTTCGCGACGCTGGGGATGCTGACCTACAATTTCGGCATCGTCCAGCAGATCATCACGCCCTACGGCAGTTCGCTTTCCGGGGCCAACTACGACCAGGTCAACAACGCCAACACGGCGGTGGTCTGGACCAACTTTTACCGCAACGTGCTGAAGCAGTTGGTGGCCGTGCTGGATCAAAGCAAGAACGATCCCCTCCAGGTCAACACCTACAACGCGGCCCGCATCTGGAAGGCGTACATCTTCATGATTCTGACCGACACGTACGGCGATGTCCCGTACTTCGAGGCCGGGCAGGGCTACACCAACGAGATTATTTCGCCGAAGTACGACGCGCAGCAGGCCATCTACAAGGACATCCTGAAAGAACTGGACGAGGCCTCCGCCGCCCTCACCACCGCGCAGGGACCGGTCACGACCGACATTCTGTACGCCGGCGACGTGACGAAGTGGAAGCGGCTCGGGTATTCGTTTCTGCTGCGGGCGGCCATGCGCCATTCAAAGGTGGAACCGGCCACGGCGCAGGCCTACGTGGCCAAGGCCGTGGCGGGCGGCGTGTTCCAGTCCAACGCCGACAACTCGATCATCCGGCACACGGCAATCTGGAACAACCAGATTGGCAACCACCTGGCCGCCCGAGAACGCACCAACTTCTACCTGGCCGAGCCTTTCGTCAATTACCTGAAAGTCAACAACGACCCTCGTCTGCCCATTTTTGCCGTGCGCCACGTCGGGGCACGGGGTGGGCAGGAACAAACCGCCGCGCGGGCGACGTCGGACCCGAAGGTGCAGGTTGGGATGCCGATGGGGTTCAACGACGTGACCATCACGCAGGTGCTGGGGCAGTACGGCGTGGCCAGCCTGTGGGACTTCTCGCAGCCCAACCTGACGACGGTGCTGCGGCTCGACTCGCCCGGCTTTCACATCACCTACGCCCAAACGCAACTGCTGCTGGCCGAAGCGGCCGTGCGCGGCTGGGTGTCGGGGTCGGCGGCCGATTACTACACGCGGGGCGTTCGGGCGCACCTGGAGCAGATGGCCCAGTACGGCCCGAACTCGGTGATTCCCGAAGCCAGCATCCAGGCCTACCTGGCCAGTCAGGCTTTTAACGCCGGCCGGGCTTTGGAGCAAATCAACACGCAGTACTGGGTGGCCTCCTTCCTCGATGGGACCGAGGCCTGGGCCAACTTCCGGCGCAGCGGCTTTCCTGCCCTGAAGAAAAATCCCTACCCCGGTTCCGAAGTGCAGGGCGACTTCATCCGGCGCATGATCTACCCCGACGGCGAAATCGTGGTCAACTCCGCCAACCTCAACGAAGCCATCAAGCGACAGGGACCGAACACGCTCGACACGCGGGTGTGGTGGGACAAGCCGTAGCTTACGGGAAAAAATGTTCAATGCGGTCCACCGCACGGCTCAATGTTCAATGAAAAGTCTGTCTTTCAATCCGTTGAATATTGAGCCGCGCGGCGGACCGCATTGAACATTCTCCTGCTCGCGTCGAGAACTTGGCGGCCTTGCGCCGAACAAGCGAATCAACCTCATTCACCCAAAAAACCTTTTTTCCATGAACCAACTCGACCAAAGCCGCCGCGACACCTTGAAAATGCTCGGTTTCGGCACGTCGGCCGGGGTGCTGGGCCTGCTGAACGGCCCGGCGGCCGTGGCCCGCGACCGGCGCGAAACACCCGCTTACGCCCGGGGCGTGGCCCCGGTGACCATCAAGAGCGTCAAAGCCATCGCCACCGCCCCGCAGGGTTCCAACCTGATTGTGGTGAAAGTGGAAACCACCGAGCCGGGCCTCTACGGCCTGGGCTGCGCCACCTTCACGCAACGAGCCGTGGCCGTCGTGAGCGCCATCAACAGCTACCTCAACGACTTCTGCGTGGGCAAGGACGTCGACAACATCGAAGACATGTGGCAGGCGGCCTACGTCAGTTCGTACTGGCGCAACGGCCCCGTGCTCAACAACGCCCTCAGCGGCCTCGACCAGGCCCTCTGGGACATCAAGGGCAAGCGGGCCGGCATGCCGGTGTACAAACTTCTGGGGGGCAAGGCGCGGTTTGCGATTCCCTGCTACACCCACGCCAGCGGCAACACCCCCGAAGCCGCCGCCGAGAACGTAACGAAGTTCATGGAACAGGGCTTCAAACACATCCGCATTCAGCAGGGCGGGTACGGGGCCGTGGGGGCTACCACCGACCAACCCGACTTCAAAGCGGCCGGTTTTGGCGGGGCCAACGACAATTACATGAACGAGCGCCTATACCTGAAATCGGTGCCGAAGCTGTTCGAGGTGGTGCGCAAGCGCTGCGGCGACGAGGTCGAACTGCTCCACGACATCCACGAGCGCGTCCAGCCCATCGACGCCATCAACATGATCAAGCAGGTGGAAGAATACCGCCCGTTTTTCATCGAAGACCCGTTTTCGCCCGAAAACATGAAGTGGTTTGCCCAACTCCGTCAGTCCACGTCGGTGCCGATTGCGATGGGCGAGTTGTTCAACAACATCAACGAATTCAAGGAGCCGATGGTCAACCAGTGGTTTGATTTCATCCGCATCCACGTCTCGCAGATTGGCGGCATCACCCCGGCCATGAAAGTGGCCCGGCTCGGCGAGTGGTTCAACATCCGCACCGCCTGGCACGGGCCAGGCGACGTCTCGCCGGTGGGGCATTCGGCCCACGCGCACATCGACCTGGCCGTCTGGAATTTCGGCATTCAGGAAGCCGTCTCATTTTCCGACAAAATGAAGGAAGTCTTCAGCGGTTGCCCCACGATGAATAAGGGTTACATGTCGGTCAACGAAGTGCCGGGTCTGGGTGTGGACATCAACGAAAAAGAAGCCGCCAAGTACCCCATCGGCACGAAGTCGAACTGGCAGGTGCGAAAAGCGGACGGCACCATCATCCGGCCTTAGGCACGGAATGAAAATGAAAAACAAGAAATGAAGAATAAGAAATGAAAAAGTGCTGAACTCCCTCTCCTTCATCCTTTCTCATTCTTCATTTCTTGTTTTTCATTAAACCATCTACTTTTTCATTACCCCCCCCACACGCTCACCCATTTTCCTACCCATGAAATCCTCGACCCTTTCCCGCCGTTCCGCCATCCAATCCGTGCTGGGGCTGGCCGGCATCGGCCTCACGCTGCCCGAAGCCTCGTACGCCGCCAAACCCGAACCTTTCCGCGAGTACGGGAAGGTGAAAATCACGAAACTGGAAACCTTCCTGGTGAAACCCCGCTGGATTTTCCTGAAAATTCACACTGACGCGGGCATCGTCGGCCTGGGCGAGCCTTTGCTCGAAGGCCGGGCACTCACCATTCAAACCGCCATCAAGGAAGTGGAGCCGTACCTGATTGGCAAAGACCCCCGGCAGGTGGTGCACCACTGGCAGGCCATCTACCGGCACGCGTTTTACCGGGGCGGTCCCATCCTGACCAGCGCCCTGAGCGGCATCGACCAGGCCCTCTGGGACATCAAAGGCAAACTCCTCAATGTACCGATTTATGAACTGCTCGGCGGCCCCACCCGCGACCGGGTGCGGGTATACGGCCGCGCCAGCACCGCCGACGACATGAAGAAACGAATCGCGGAAGGCTACACCGTCATTAAAACCGGCGTGGCGAAGAAAAACCCGGCCAACATCGTCGAAAACCCCCGGTTCGTCAAGCACGCCATCGACGCCTTCGCCGCCCTGCGCGACGCCGGTGGACCGGACATGGACATTGCCATCGACTTCCACGGGGCCATCTCGCCGCAGTTGGCCAAGGTACTCATCAAGGAATTGGAGCCGTACCAGCCCATGTTCGTGGAGGAACCCTGTCAGGCCCAGAACGTGGACGTCATGGCCGACATCGCCCGCGGCACCCACCTGCCCATCGCCACCGGGGAGCGCATTTTCACGAAATGGGGATTCCGCGAAATTCTCGAAAAAGGCGCGGCCAGCATCCTCCAACCCGATTTGTGCCACGCCGGAGGCATCACCGAAGGGCGGCTCATCGCGGGCATGGCCGAGGCGTACTACGCGCCCATTGCCCCCCACAACCCGATGGGGCCGATTTCGCTGGCCACCGGTCTGCAACTGGCCGCCAGCGTGCCCAATTTTCTGGTGCAGGAACAGGTCTCGCTGGGCGAAGGCTACCTCAAAAATCCGTTTCAACTGCAGAAAGACGGCACGGTGCTGATTCCAAAAGGACCGGGGCTGGGCATCGAACTCGACGAGGCCCAGATGAAGGACAAAATCGGCCACGACTGGAAAAATCCGGAAACCTACAACGCGCTGGATGGCTCGGTGGTGGATTGGTGATTGCAATTCTGGAGTTGAGCCCCCCTGCTGTCCAGGCATCGCAACCTGCACGCGTCAGTCCGAAACCGAGGCGGGCCTACACGGCCCGCCCTCTTTTTTTTCAACCCTTAAAAATCTGTATTACAGTCAATTTAAAACCGTTTGAAAAAAAATAGCATTGGTTTTGACAAAAATAAAAGGCGCTTTTTAGAAAATTGGCACGGTCGTTGAGCAGGGCGTTACCAGAACCCGGAAACGGGCGTTCACAAAAATCCGCCCAAACCCTTTCATCCGCTCGAACCCATGCAAAACCTCGCCCTCAACCAGCATCTCCAGCAGCGGCTTTCGCCCCAGCAGATTCAGTTCATCAAACTGCTGCAAATCCCGACCGGCGAACTGAGCGCCCGCATCGAAGAAGAACTCGAAATCAACCCCGCTCTCGAAGAGGGCATGGATGAGATCGACACCGACGAAGGGGATGAATGGGACGAGGAAGAAAGCTACGACGAGTACGACGACCACAGCCTCGACATCGACGGCTACCTCCAGCACGACGACATCGCGGGCTACAAAATGCAGGGCGACGGGCCGGGCGAAACCGAAGACCGTGAGGTGCCCATCGCCCACGTGTGCAGCCTGACCGACCTACTGATTACCCAACTCGGCTACCTGCGCTTGGAACCCCGCGAGGAACTGATGGGGCGGCAAATAATAGGAAGCATCGAGGCCGACGGCTACCTGCGCCGCCCCCTGGCCGCCATCGCCAACGACATGGCCTTCACGATGGGCATCTACACCAACGCCGTCGAACTGGAAGGCGTGCTGAAAAAAATCCAGTCGTTCGACCCGGCGGGCATCGGTGCCCGCGACCTGCCCGAGTGCCTGCTGATTCAGCTTCGCCGCAAGGACCAGCGCGACGGGGCCGTGAAGACCGCCATCCAAATCATCACCGAACACTTCGAGGAATTTTCGAAAAAACACTACGACAAAATCCAGCGCCGCCTCGGCTTGACCGACGCCCAGACCAAAGACACCATCCGGCTCATCACCCGGCTCAACCCCAAACCCGGCGGCTCCGAGGGCGACGACGCGGTGCCCTTCCTCCTGCCCGACTTTATCCTGACCAACAACGGCGGCAAGCTCGAACTGGCCCTCAACGCCTGCAACGCCCCCGAACTGCGCATCAGCCGGAGTTTTTCGGACATGCTCGACGCCTACGACAAAAGCGACAAGTCGAACCGCAGCCTGCGCGAAACGGTGGGGTTCGTGAAGCAGAAACTCGACGCCGCCAAGTGGTTCATCGACGCCATCAAGCAGCGGCAAAACACGCTCCTTCGCACGATGAACGCCATCGTGAAATACCAGCACGAGTTTTTCTGCGAAGGCGACGAAACCCTGCTCAAACCGATGATTCTGAAGGACATCGCCACCCGCATCGACATGGACATCTCGACCGTGAGCCGCGTGGCCAACAGCAAATCGGTACAGACCGAATTCGGCATTTACCCCCTGAAATACTTTTTCTCGGAAGGCATCGCCACCGATTCGGGCGAGGACGCCTCCAGCCGCGAGGTGAAAAACATTTTGAAAGAACTCATCGAGCGCGAACCCAAGCGCAAGCCGCTGTCGGACGACAAGCTCGAAAAAATCCTCCACCAGCGCGGCTACAACATCGCCCGCCGCACCGTGGCCAAGTACCGCGAGCAGTTGAACATCCCCGTGGCGCGGCTGCGGAAGCAGTTGTAAGTTGTTGGTTGGTGGTTGTCAGTTGTTGGTTCTTCCTCCTTACTTTCGGGTTGCGAAATTCACCGGCAACCGACAACCACCAACTGACAACCTTTTTGAACCTTCGTCTTGCCCGCTTCCTTTCCGCTGCCCTGCACCCGCTGCTGATGCCCACGCTGCTGTTCGGCGTGTTGTTTTTTCGGGCGCCGAGCGTCGTTCACAACCTCCAGTTCGTCAACGCCGAGGCTGCCGTGCGGTTGGGGCCGTTTCAGATCAGCTTCGCGGCGGGGCTGCTGTTTTTGCTCTTCATGTGGACGTTCCTGGTGCCCGCGCTGCTGATTTACTGGCTGCACCGGCTGGGTTTCGTGCAGACGCTCACCCTCCAGACCCGCCGCGACCGGCACCTGCCTTACCTCATCACGGCGGTGATTTACACGGCCTTGACCGTGTTTTTCGCCAAGCGGATGCCCCAGTTGCCCGAAATCGCCCTCGTGCTGGGGGCCATTGCGGCCACCATCGCCCTCGTGGCGGGCATCAACCTCACCTGGCAGATATCCGCCCACGCGGCGGGCATCGGCGGCGTAACGGGTGCCCTGGCCGGGCTGATGCTCACCCGCAACGAACTGGCCCTGTTTGCCCCCCTCGTGGGCTGCGTCGTGCTGACCGGTACGCTCATCTCCGCCCGCCTCTCGCTCAACGCCCACACGCCCGATCAGACCACTTGCGGCCTGCTGCTCGGTCTGGCGGTGAGCCTTGGGGCCGTCATTTTTCTCAATTAGGAATTGTTTCAATTACGAATTAAAATTCAGCCTTTCTTCGCGTGGACTTCGTGAATTGTCTTTCATTCGTAATTCCTAATTCGTAATTGATGCTCTACGAAACCCTCCTCACCGACACCACCGACGGCATTTGTCGCCTGACGATGAACCGCCCCCAGTTGTACAACGCCCTCAGCCGCCAGCTTTTGCTCGACCTGACCGGGGCCATCCAGACGGCCGCCGCCGACCCCGCCGTGCGCGTCATCGTGCTGACGGGCGCGGGCGAAAAAGCCTTCTCGTCGGGCGCGGATTTGAAGGAAGGGCTGGGCGGGTCCAGCAGCCTCGGTCAAGCCCTCCGCGATACGTACAACCCGCTGATTCTGGCCATCCGCGAAGCGCCGAAGCCCGTCATCGCCCGGCTCAACGGTGTGGCGGCTGGGGCGGGCTGCTCGCTAGCCCTCGCCTGCGACGCGCGCATCGCCGCCGAAACCGCCGCGCTCTCGCAGATTTTCATCAACATCGGCCTCGTCCCCGACGCGGGTTCCACCTTTTTCCTGCCCCGCCTCGTGGGCACGGCCAAAGCGTTTGAACTCGCCAGCACCGGCCGGATGGTGCCCGCCACCGAAGCCCTCGCCCTCGGCCTCGTGGACCAGGTCGTGCCCGCCGACGGGTTGGACGCCGCCACGCAACAACTCGCCCTCCGCTACGCCCAAGCCCCCACGGCAGCCATCGGGATGCTCAAAAACCTGCTGAACGCCGCAACCACCAACGACCTCACAACCCAACTGAACCTCGAAGCCGAAACCCAGGACCGCGCCGCCCAGACCCGCGACGCCGCCGAGGGCATCACGGCCTTTTTGCAGAAGCGGGCGGCGAAGTTTGAGGGGCGTTGAGGAAAAATTTTTCGCCCGGTGCTTTTGATTCGGGCCATTTTCGGCTACTTTTGCAATCCCTTTTGATGGGAAACGGTTGCGTAGCTCAATTGGATAGAGCATCTGACTACGGATCAGAAGGTTTGGGGTTCGAATCCCTACGCGACCGCAACTTCTTGATGAAAAAAGTCACTCAACGAGTGACTTTTTTCATTTCAAATGCCCTGAAATGGAAGCTCTTGCCAGCCAACCCGGTCGCCTTAACGCGCTTCAAGTCAGCCTGCTCCGGCTCTTTGACCGGGGCATGACCGACGAGCAGGTGCTTGAACTGAAGCGGGTACTGGTGCGGCATTACGGAGCGCAGCTTCGGGAGGAAGTGGAGCGGATTACGGACGAACGCGGGTACACGCAGGCGGATTTTGACCGGATGCTTTCCGAACCTTCCTGATGCTGCGCGTCGTCATCGACACCAACTGCCTGTTGGCTTCTATTCCGCCGCGCAGCGCGCACTACGACTTGTACCGCCAGTTTGAAGCCGAAGCCTTCGAGTGGGTCGTCAGCAACGAAATCCTGACTGAGTACACCGAAAAGCTTACCGAGCGCTACTCCGCGCACACGGCCGAACTTGTGCTTACCATCCTGACCGTTGCACCCAACACGGTTTTTCAGGAGGCTTACTACCGCTGGCAACTCATCACTCCTGACCCGGACGACGATAAATTCGCCGACGTTGCCATCGCTGCCGGAGTCGATTACCTGGTTACGAACGATTCGGATTTTGACGTGCTTAACGCTTTGCCCTTTCCGCGGGTAAACGTCGTTTCGTTGGCGGAGTTTCTCACCCTGATTCTTTCACCGGGGTAACAAAATTTAGCTCCGGGCACGGCCTTCTCCCCCCTTTTTCGCTTCTTGCGGGCTGGCACCAACCTCTCTGAACCGCCCTCCGTGACGTACCCCGACTTTGAAGCCCGCTGGAAACCCGCCGGCGGGGCCGAACGCGCCAACTACGGCCTCTTCCTCCTCGATCTTTGCGCCCTCATCGGCGTCGCGCCCCCCGACCCCACCACCGACAACCCCGCCCACGACGCCTACGTGCTCGAACGCGCCGTGGAGTTCAACGACGGCACCCGCAAGTCCACCGGGCGCATTGATCTTTACAAGCGGGGCTGTTTCATCCTCGAAACCAAGCAGGGCACCGATTCGCCCGACGCCCAAAAGGCCGCCGAACGCGCTGAGTTGGGCCTTTCGCCCGAACGCCGCCGCAAGGGCCACGCCCTACGCGGCACCACCCGCTGGGAACAAATGATGCAGGCCGCCCGCCAGCAGGCCCTCGGCTACCTCCGCGCCCTGCCCGACGCCGAACCCCGCCCCCTCTTCCTGCTCGTGGCCGACGTGGGCTACTGCCTCGACCTCTACGCCAACTTCACCGGCGTCGGCGAGGCCTTCGTGCCCTTTCCCGACCAGGCCCGCTACCGCCTGCCCCTCTCGGCGCTGGCCGACGAAGCCACCCGGAACCTGCTCCGACAGGTTTTCGAGGCCCCCCGCGACCTCGACCCCAGCCGCCGCGCCGCCCGCGTCACCCGTGAGCTGGCCGGGTACCTCGCGGGCGTGTCGGCGCAGCTCGAAAAAGGGGGCCACGCCCCCGACCGCGTGGCGCAATTCCTGATGCGCTGCCTCTTCACGATGTTTTCCGAAGACGTGGGCCTCATCCCCGCCGATTCGTTCACCGGGATGCTCCGGCAGTACGCCCGCCCCGACCTCCGCGAGTTTCTCCCCGATGCCCTCGAAAGCCTCTGGCGCACGATGGACGTCGGCGGCTTTTCCCCCGACCTCAAAGCCCGCCTCCGCCGCTTCAACGGGCGGCTTTTCCACGACGCCACCGCCCTCCCCCTCAGCGAAGGGCAGATGGAACTCCTCCTCAAAGCCGCCGAAGCCGACTGGACCGCCGTCGAACCGGCCATTTTCGGCACCTTGCTCGAGCGCGCCCTCGACCCCCGCGAGCGCCACCGCCTCGGGGCGCACTACACCCCCCGCCGCTACGTGGAGCGCCTCGTGCTGCCCGCCGTGCTCGACCCCCTGCGCCGCGAATGGGCCGCCGCCCAGGCCGCCAGCGCCCGCCGCCTCGACGAAGGCAACCCCCGCGAAGCCCGCGCCGAACTGCTCCGGTTTCTGACCCGCCTCACCAGCCTGCGCATCCTCGACCCGGCCTGCGGTTCGGGCAATTTCCTCTACGTCACCCTCGAACACCTCAAGCGCCTCGAAGGCGAGGTGCTCGCGGCCATCAACGCCTTCGGGCAAACGGCCCTCATGGACCTCGGCGGGGGCACCACCGTCGGCCCGCGCCAACTGCTCGGGCTGGAACTCAACCCCCGCGCGGCCGCCATCGCCGACGTGGTGCTCAAAATCGGCTACCTCCAGTGGCACCTCCGCACCCACGGCCCCAGCCAGCTCCGCGAACCCCTCCTCGACGAGTACGAGAACATCCGCCAGCAGGACGCGGTGCTGCGCCACGGCCCGCCCGTGCCCCGCCTCGACGCCAGCGGCCAGCCCGTCACCCGCTGGGACGGCACCACGCGCCCGCACCCCGTCACGGGCCTGCCCGTGCCCGACGAAACCGCCCGCGTGCCCGTGCTCGACTACCCCGACCCCCAGCCCGCCGAATGGCCGGAGGCGGATTTTATCGTGGGGAATCCGCCGTTTGTCGGCACGGCGCGGATGCGCGATGCCCTGGGCGACGGCTACACCGAAGCCCTCCGCAAAACCTACCGGGGCCACGTGCCCGACTCCGCCGATTTGGTGATGTACTGGTGGTACCGCGCCGCCGAGGCCGTGAAAGGGGGCAAAACCGAACGCTTCGGGTTCATCACGACCAACAGCCTCCGGCAAACCTTCAACCGCAAGGTGATGCAGCCCTTCCTCGAAGGCGACGCCCCCGCGCTGGCCCTCACCTTCGCCGTGCCCGACCACCCCTGGGTGGACAGCGCCGACGGTGCCGCCGTGCGGATTGCGATGACCGTGGGCGAACGAAACAGCTTCGACTACAATAATTCCGAACCGTCAGGAGTTGGCCTTGCTTGACGATAGCAAGGCCAACTCCTGACGGTTCGGAATGAAACCGTGCCGGTGGGCGAAGACGCCGCCGAGGTTTCGTTTACCGAACAACAAGGCCGGATTCTGGCCGACTTGACGATTGGGGCGGAATTGGATAGCGCGAAGGCGTTGAAGGCGAATGAGAACCTCGCTAACCGGGGCGTCAGCTTGTTCGGCGCAGGATTTATTGTCTCTCACGAGAAAGCCTTTCAATTAGGCTTGGGAACGGTTCACGGTTTGGAGCAACACATTCGTCCCTACCGCAACGGGCGGGACTTAACCGACAAATCGCGGGATGCATTCGTAATTGATTTTTATGGTTTGAAAGAAAATGAAGTGTTGACAGAATATCCGGCTGCTTATCAGCACCTTTTGGAGAATGTAAAACCAGAGCGAGACCATAATAACCGGGCTTCTAGACGCGAGAAGTGGTGGCTTTTTGGAGAAACCAATCCTAAGTTAAGAGACATGTTGGGTGGTCTTTCCCGATACATCGCAACTGTTGAAACGGCCAAGCATCGCATCTTCCTTTTCCTGGATAAGGAAATATTACCGGACAATATGTTGGTCGCCATTGCCCTGGATGACGCGTATTTTTGGGGAATTCTTTCCAGTAAGATTCATGTCGTTTGGGCACTTGCAGCGGGTGGAACGTTGGAAGACCGCCCCCGTTACAACAAAACCCGCTGCTTCGACCCCTTCCCCTTCCCCGACCCCACTCCCGCCCAACGCGACCACATCCGCGAGCTGGCCGAACAGTTGGACGCCCACCGCAAGCGCCAGCAAGCCCTACACCCCACGCTCACGCTGACGGACCTGTACAACGTCGTGGAAAAACTCCGCGCGGGCGAACCCCTCAACCCCAAAGAGCAGCAAACCCACCAGCAGGGCCTTGCCTCGGTGGTGCTGAGCCTCCACCAGAGCCTCGACGCCGCCGTGGCCGAAGCCTACGGCTGGCCCGCCGACCTGCCCGAGGCCGAACTCCTCGCCCGCCTCGTGCGCCTCAACCACGACCGCGCCCGCGAGGAAGAAGCCGGGCACGTGCGCTACCTCCGCCCCGCCTACCAGGCTCCCGGTCAGCAGCAGCTTGGGCTGGGCTTGGGCGAAGTGGAAGCAAAAGGAACCGAAACCGCGCCCGCCGCCGCCGGTCCGCAGCCCTGGCCGAAGGAGTTGGCCCAGCAAATGCAGGCCGTGCGCGAGGTCGTCCGCGCCGCCGGGGAGCCGCTCACCGCCGCGCAGGTGGCCGGGCGTTTCCAGAAACTCCGCCCCGCTACCGTGCAGCCCCTCCTCGCTACCCTCGCCGCGCTCGCCCTGCTCCGCCCCACCGAAACCGGTGCCTACGCCGCCTGAGGGGCCGTTGCGGGCGTCGGCATCGGTCAAGCCGACCCCAACGCCGGGCTAAATGTGATGGAATTTTAACGCCACGAACACGAACAGGGCCTCGGCGATATCAACATCGGACGTTGAGACATCGAAAACGCACTCAACGACTACGATATCGGTCTCTGCGAGATGAATAACACTCTCAACGAGATGAATAACGGACTTAATGAAATGGATAACGGACTCTGTGACATGGATAACGGACTAAATGAAATGAATAACGGTCTCAACGAGATGGATAACGGACTTAATGAAATGAATAACGGTCTCGACGAGCACGATAACGCACTTAACGAGCAGGATAACGCTCTCAACGACTACGATAATGGACTCAACGACATGGACGAGACCGAAATCGTGCTCGAAAAGGCTATAAATGACATCGACAAGGGTGTTTTCAACGTTGACAAGGGCGTTGCGAACGTTGGAGACCCCAATCCCGACGCCGGGAATACCATTTCCGACGCCCGGAACCCCGATTTCCACGCCAGAAAGGCCAATCCGGACGTTCCGCAGGGCATTCCCGACGCCCAAAACCCCATTCCGAACGTCAGAAAGGGCAATTCCCCCGTTCGGCACCCCATTCCGAACGCCGGGAATGGCATTCTCGCCGTTCGGATGGCCAATTCTGACATCCGGATTACCAATTCTGACATCCGGCTCCCTGTCCCTGTCGTTTCAACCGGCAATCCCACGACACATCCCACCGCACGACCCACCCCCCAGCCGCACCAACCTCCCCACCCCCTCCCAGGAGGGGACTTACGGCCCCATCCGGCCACCAAAAGAAAAAGGGAGTAGCTGAATTTAGTCCCCTCCTGGGAGGGGGTGCGGGGGGTGGTGCGGCTGGGGGGTGGGTTGCGCCTGGCCGGGAGATGAGTCGCGCGGCTGGGGCACGGGTCGCGCGTGGTTGGGGGAATAAGTCGCACGCCGACAAGAACAGATGACCGGCAAGAGCAGGTATCCGGATGGGGCCGTTAGTCCCCTCCTGGGAGGGGGTGGGGAGGTTGGTGTGGCTGGGGGGTGGGTACAGCCCCGGGAGCAGGTACCGCTCCAGAAGGAGAACACCCAGCACACCGACAGACCCATTTTTTCACAGCAACACCACCAGCTTTCCACGGAATCCTTACCTTTCCATCCCCTTCCCCCGCACCTCCCCATGAAGCGCGACATCCTGCCGTACAACCCCAAACTCAAGGCCCTGGCCCGGCAGTTGCGGCAGCAGATGACCCTGAGCGAGGTGCTCCTCTGGAACCACCTGAAGCAGGGCCAGATGCTCGGCTGCGATTTCGACCGCCAGCGCCCCATCGGCGAGTTTATCGTGGACTTCTACTGCAAAGACCTGAAATTGGCCATCGAGGTGGATGGGATGACCCATAGTTACGAAACCGCCCCGGCCTACGATGCCCGTCGGCAGGCGCGGCTGGAGGCGCTGGGCGTGCGCTTTCTCCGCTTCACCGACGAGGATGTGAAGAACAGGTTGTATTGGGTGCTCGAAGAAATCGGGGCGTGGATTCGGGAGCACGAAGGGATGGGCGAGCAGGGCTGAAACCCGCTGCTTGCCTTCCCACTTGGCGAGGTACCCTCCCTCCCCGGCGCGACCCACCCCCCAGCCGCACGGTCCCACCGCACCCCCTCCCAGGAGGGGATTAAATGCACGCAAGCGCTCTGTCTTTAGTCCCCTCCTGGGAGGGGGTGCGGTGGGACCGTGCGGCTGGGGGGTGGGTTGCGCCGGGGAGGTGGGTCGTGCCGGGGAGGAATAGCAAACCCTCCCTCCAAAACAGGTAGAATTCGCCCCCCGTCTGCTTTCTACCCCCGGAACTCCACCCGAACGCCATGCCCTTCCGCGCCCTGCTCTTCGTGTTTCTTCTCACCCCGCCCGCGCTGGCCCAGCAACTCCCCTGGTCGCAGCGCATGGCCGACGCCATGCTCGTGACCCACCGCGATTCGGTGGCGTACGTGAAAGAAGGAAAAGCGGACCGCTGGGATTACGAAACCGGCGTGCTGCTGCGGGGCATCGAAGGGGTGTGGAACCGCACCGCCGACCCCCGCTACTTCGACTTCATCCAGCGCACGATGGACCGCTACGTGCAGCCCGACGGCAGCATCCGCACGTACAAGTTGGACGAGTTCAACATCGACCACGTCACACCGGGCCGGGCCTTGCTGCTGCTCGCCCAGCAGACCCTCCCCAACCGCGAGAAGTACCGCAAGGCCGCCGACCTGCTCCGGCAGCAGCTTGCCCAGCAGCCCCGCACGAAAGAGGGCGGCTTTTGGCACAAAAAGCGCTACCCCAACCAGATGTGGCTCGACGGATTGTACATGGCCGAGCCGTTTTACGCCGAGTACAGCCGCCTGTTCAAGCAGCCTGAAGCCTTCGACGACATCGCCAACCAGTTCGTGTGGATGGAGCAGCACGCCCGCGACCCCAAAACCGGCCTGCTCTACCACGGCTGGGACGAAAGCCGGGAGCAACGCTGGGCCGACCCGCAAACGGGTCACTCGCCGAACTTCTGGAGCCGGGCGATGGGCTGGTACGCAATGGCGCTGGTGGACGTGCTGGATTATTTCCCGCAAAATCACCCCCGCCGGGGCGAATTGATCGCCATTTTTCAGCGGCTCATGCCCGCCGTGGTGAAGTACCAGGACCCGAAGGAGGGCGGCTGGTACCAGGTGACCAACCGGGGCGGCCAGAAGGGCAATTACCAGGAAGCCTCGGCCACGGGGATGTTCGTGTACGCCCTGGCGAAGGGCGTCCGGCTGGGCTACCTCAACCCCGCCCTGCTCGACGCGGCGAAAAAGGGCTACGCCGGGATGCTCAAAAACTTCATCTCAACCGACGCGACCGGGCAGATTCACCTCGAAAAAACGGTCAGCGTCAGCGGCCTCGGCGGCACGCCCTACCGCGATGGAAGCTACGAATACTACCTCAGCGAACCCCTCCGGCAGGACGATTTGAAGGGCGTCGGGCCGTTCATCATGGCCAGCGTGGAGATGGAAATCGCCGCCGAGAACGCCGTCGGCAAGGGCAAGACCGTGGCCGTGGACAACCACTTCAACCGCGAATTCCGCAAGGGCTTCGACGGGCAGCCGGAACCCTTCCACTACACCTGGGAGGACCGGATGCACTCGGGTTTCTGGCTCTGGGGCAACACCTTCCGCGAACTGGGGGCCACCCTCGCCACCGTCGGCACCGCGCCCACCGCCGCCTCGCTCCGGGGCGTGGACGTGTTCATCGTCGTGGACCCCGACACGCCGAAGGAAACCGCAAAGCCCAATTTCATCGCCGACGCCGACGTGAAAGCCCTCACCGACTGGGTGAAGGCGGGCGGCGTGCTCGTGCTGATGGCCAACGACACGGCCAACTGCGAAATCCCGCGTTTCAACCGGCTGGCCGGGGCGTTCGGGATGCAGTTCACGGCCAAAAACCGGAACATGGTGCAGGGCACGAACTGGGAGCAGGGCATCGTGCGCATCCCGCCGGGCACGGGCGTGTTCAAAAAAACGGAGAACGTGTACATCAAGGAGCTTTCACCGCTCACCGTGAAGGCCCCCGCTCAGGCCCTCGTCACCGACGGCGGCGACGTGATCATGGCCACCGCCCGCTTGGGCAAGGGGACGGTCTTCGCCGTGGGCGACCCCTGGCTCTACAACGAATACACCGACGGGCGGCGGATTCCGGCGCGGTACCAGAACTTCCTCGCGGGCAAGGAACTGGCGGCGTGGCTGCTGGGGCAGGCCAGAACTGGGGCAGCGGGGTTGAGCGCGACGGGGAAATAGTGCATCTTGCCGACTGAAACTTCTTTTTTCCGAAAACCTCTGTTCCAACTCATGAAAACCTTTCTCCTCGCCTGCCTCGCCTTCGCTCTCGTTTCCTTCGCCCCCACCACCGACGCCCCCAACGCTGCCGACGAGCAGGCCGTGGCCCAGGCCGTCGAGGCCCTGCGCAAGGCGATGATCGACCCCGATAAGGCTACCCTCAGCGCCCTCGTGACCGACGAACTCAGCTACGGCCACTCCAACGGGAAACTCGAAAACAAAGCCGCCTTCATGCAGGCCCTGCTCAGCGGCGAGTCGGATTTCAAAACCATCGACCTCTCCGACCAGACCATCACCGTCGTGGACAAAACCGCGATGGTGCGCCACCGGCTGAAGGCCGAAACCCTCAACGGCGGCACCCCCGGCACGGCCAACATCGCTGTGCTGCTGGTGTACGTGAAGCAAAAAGGCGGCTGGAAACTCCTGGCCCGGCAGGCGGTGAAAGTGTGATTTTTTCTGCAAATCGTAGGGGCAACCCTTGCGGTTGCCCGTGTGTGGTCTGCCAACGACGCACCGGGCAACCGCAAGGGTTGCCCCTACGATTTCCCCCAAACGGCATTTCGTGTTTTGAAACCCCTCCCCGCCCTGCACTTCCAGAACGCCCACCACCGCCCCGCCGCCGCCGACTGGCTCCGCGCTGTGTACCCGCTCTACCTCCACGACCTCACCCGCTACGAACCCACCCTCTACACCCTCGACGCCTCCGGCCAATGGCAACCCGACCGCCTGTACTGGTGGCTCGACGAAACCAACGGCCTGCCGCTGGTCGTCACGCTGGGCCACAAACCGGCGGGTTTTGTGCTGCTCAACACCACGCCGTACTTCCGCAATCCGCGCGCTGACCTAAAAATCAGCGAATTTTTCATCGCCAACGAATTCCGTCGGCAAAATCACGGGCGGCGGGTGGTGGAGCGGCTGGCCGAAATTTACGGGGGCGTTTGGGAAGTGGAGGCCATCCGGGCTAACTTGCCCGCCGTGCGGTTCTGGCAGGGTTTCATCGAAAACCGGGGCACCGTTCTCGAACAAAGCGAGTCGGAGGCGCACTACAATTGGGTTTTTGAAATCAGAAGATAGTTTGAAGTTCGTAGTTTGAAGTTTGTAGTTCAAGAAAACCACAACTACAAACTTCAAACTACGAACTTCAAACCATTTCGTCCTTCCATGCAACTCGGACTCATCGGCCTCGGCAAAATGGGCTACAACCTGGCCCTCAACCTCCGCGACCACGGCCACGAGGTCGTCGTCAACGACGTCAACTCCACCCAGGTGGACGAACTGGCCCAGGAGGGCTGCATCCCCGCCTACGACCTGGCCCAACTCTGCGTAACGCTCCAACCCCGCCGGGTCATCTGGCTGATGGTGCCCGCCGGGCACATCACCGAGAGCGTTATCGGCCTGCTCAAGGGTATGCTCGCCCCCGGCGACATCGTCATCGACGGCGGCAATTCACACTTCAAGGCGTCGCAGGCCAATTACGCCGAGTTGAAGGAAGTCGGCGTGCATTTCATGGACTGCGGCACCAGCGGCGGCACCTCCGGGGCGCGTAACGGGGCCTGCACCATGATCGGCGGCGACCCGGAAGCCTACGAGGTGGTGGCCGACGTGCTCCGCGACATCTGCGTGCCCAACGGTAGCCTCTACACGGGGGCGTCGGGCAGCGGGCATTTTACGAAAATGGTTCACAACGGCATCGAGTACGGCATGATGCAGGCCATCGCCGAGGGCTTCGAGGTGCTCGAGAAATCGGAGTTCGATTACGATTTCAAAGCCGTGGCCAAGCTCTGGAACCACGGCTCGGTGGTGCGAAGCTGGCTGATGGAATTGGTTGAAAGCGCTTTCTCGAAAGACCCTCGCCTCGCCACCATCCGCGGCGTGATGCACTCCTCCGGCGAAGGCAAGTGGACCCTCGAAACCGCCCTTGACCTCGGCGTGCCCACGCCCGTCATCGCGCTTTCGCTCCTGATGCGCTACCGGAGTTTGCAGGAGGACACATTTTCGGGAAAAGTCGTCGCCGCCCTGCGGAATGAATTCGGCGGGCACGCGGTGGAAAGGAATGGATAATTGAGAATGGAGAATGGAGAATGAAAAGCCCGATGCTGCCTTTCATTCTCCATTATCCATTTTCCATTTTCAATTATGAATAAAATCGCCCTCATCACCGGCGCGTCGTCCGGCATTGGCCGGGCCACCGCCGAAGCCTTCGCCCAACTGGGCATGAAACTCATCCTCTGCGGTCGCCGGGTGGAGCGCCTGCACGAGTTGCAGCAGCACCTCGGCGATGGAGTGCCAACCCACCTGCTGCCGTTCGACGTGCGCGACCGGGCCGCCGTGGAGGAAGCCTTCGCCAACCTGCCCGACGAATGGCGTGACATCGACATTTTAGTCAACAACGCCGGCAACGCCCACGGCCTCAGCCCCATCCAGGACGGCGACCCGGACGATTGGGACGCTATGATGGACGGCAACGTGAAGGGTTTGCTCTACGTGTCGAAGGCCGTCATGCCCGGCATGAAGGAGCGCCGACGGGGCCACATCGTCAACCTCAGTTCGGTGGCGGGCAAGCAGACCTACCCCAACGGCAACGTGTATTGCGCTTCGAAAGCCGCCGTCGAGGCAATCAGTGAAGGCATGCGGCTGGATTTGAACCCCTTCGGCATCCGCGTGACCAATATTGCGCCGGGGGCGGTCGAAACCGAGTTTTCCGCCGTGCGCTTCAAAGGCGACCAGCGCCGCGCCGACGCCGTGTACCAGGGCTTCACGCCCCTCACCGCCGCCGACATTGCCGACGTGATCGCCTTCGCCGTGACCCGCCCGCCGCACGTGATGATCGCCGATTTATTGATTTTTCCCACGGCCCAGGCTTCGGCGATGGTGTTGAAGCGGGAGTAGATTTTTGCCGTTAAATGCGTGGTTTAAAGATCATAACTTTTCAACTCGGTTCACGACCTCACCTGCCCGTCATTGCGAGCGGAGGCGTCCAGAACGAGCGGAGCAAGGGCTGGACGCCGGAGCGAAGCAATCCCCTCCCGAAGACCAAGAGAGCTTTCACCAAGAACCGTTTCATCTCAACCGTTTTTGCAACAAGCTACCTCGGCTACCGGCTGGGGATTGCTTCGCTCCGGGTTCAAAAAATCGTTTCTCTCATTTTTTGAACCCTCCGCTCGCAATGACGGGGGTGGGGAGGGTTCAATTTGCATGACCTTTCTAAAATGAAAGCATGGCACGGGCCGGAGCACCTCGCTCCCACCCGTGCCATGCTTTCGTTGTGAAAAACCCTACCGCTTTTTGTCCGTCGCCAGCACCATCCGCAGGTTCAGCTTGGCAATGACGTCGGCCACGCCGACGAGGTCCTGCACGGAATTTGATTTGTCGATGCGGAGCACCACCGAGGTTTCCTGGCCTTTCTGCGCGGACAAACTCGCCAATGCACTCTCCAACTCCTCGGGGCCGACCCGGCGGCCATCCACAAAGTATTCCTTGTTAGCGTTGACGGCCAGGCGGATTACGTTTTTCGGCACGTTCTTGGCCGTCGATGATTGCGGCAGCAAGAGCCGGATCGCGTCCGGGCTGGCCAGCGTGGCGATCATCAGAAAGAAAATCAGGAGGAAAAACAGGATGTCGGACAAAGCGTTGGCCTCCACGGCCGAGTGCGCCCGACGACGACGGGAGAAATTCATAGTTGGAGTAGCAAGTGAAGGGTGGCAAGTGGTAAGTGAAAGCAGCCTTACTTGCCACTCTTCACTTGCCACTTGTCACTGAATTAACTAACCCGTGCCGGTTTGTAGAGCAAATCGAGGAATTCGATGGCGGTGACTTCCATGCGGTTGACGGAGCGGTCGATCATGGCGTTGAGCAGCGTAAAAAATACGTGCGCGATGATGCCCACGATGAGGCCCGTGGCCGAAGTGATCATTTTCTCGTAAATCCCGCTCGAAATGACGCCGATGCTGATGTTGTCGGCCAGCGAAATGTCGTGGAAAGCCCGGATCATCCCGGTGACGGTACCGAGAAACCCGAACATCGGCGCGATGGCGGCGATGGCCGACAGGATGCCGAGGTTTTTCTCCATGTTGTACACCTCGATTTTGGCCGAGTTCTCGATGGCCGATTCAATGTCGCGGATGGGTGCCCCGATGCGGTTGAGGCCCTTTTCAAGCAACCGGGCGATGGGCAGTTGCGAGTTTTTACAGAATTCCGTGGCCCCCTTCACGTTGCCGCTGAAGAGCATCTCCCGGATGGTGTAAAGAAAATTGGGGTCCATCCGACTCGTGTTGCGGATGTACAGCCAGCGCTCGATGAAGAGAAACACGGCGATAAACAGCAGCACGAAAATCGGGAGCATCACCCAGCCCCCGCGCATCAGGAGGTCGAGCACGGAAAGCGAAGTGTCGGCCCCCTGCGCCGAGGTGGGCACCTGCGTGGCCGACGAATCAGGACTGAGGTTGAGGGACTGGAGCAGAATCACGGCAAGCGACATACAAAGAGGTTTACGGATTGATCATTCAAAGATACCACCGCTGCTTAAACGACGAATCGGAAAATTCATTTTCTGAGTGCCTGTCCTGCCGCTAACATTTCCGCCAGCACGCCTTCCTTCAGCGCATACGTCGAAACCTGAATCGCGCCGATGCCGTACCGCCGGAGCACGAAATCAATCAGGCACACACCCGCCACGATGAGGTCCACGCGGAGTTCGACCATTCCGGGCAGAGCCAGCCGTTCGGCACGGGGGCGGGTCAGGATTTGTTCGCGGAAGTGGTAGAAATCGGCCACGGGCAGCGTGCCCGTCACCCAGTCGGGCGGGGTGGGTTGGCCGATTTCGCGCAGCACGTGCATTTCGTAGAGCGTCTCGAACGACCCCGCCGAGCCAATCAGCGCCGTGGGCGCGTACTGGTGAACGGCGTTGGTCAGGGGCAGCAGTTGTTCGTCGAGAAAATCGGCCAGGCGGCCCACCTGCACGGGCGGCATCGGGTCGGCGGTGACGAAGCGGTCGGTGAGGCGCTGCCCGCCGATCTCAAAACTTTGTTTGTAAAAAATCCGACTCTTGTTGCAGAGGATGAACTCCACGCTGCCCCCGCCGATGTCCATGATGAGCGAAACGCTGTCGTTCAGCGGGGTGCCCAGGCTGACGCCCCGGTGGATGAGACCCGCCTCCCGGTCGCCGTCGATGACTTCGATTTGAAAGCCCGTCGCCTCCCGCACCCGGCTGACGAACTCCTCCCGGTTGCGGGCGTTGCGCACGGCGCTGGTGGCAATGGGCCGCGCGGCTTCGGGCGGCACGCCGTGGGCGTCGATCAGCGTCCGGTAGTGGGTCAACACGCCCAGGGCCCGCCCGATGGCCTCCTCGGCAATGAACCCGTCGGAAATGCCCCCCTTGCCGATTTTGGCGGCGCGGCTTTCTTCGTGGAGGGTGCGGAACCCGCCGCCTTCGGTGGCTTTGGCGATGAGCAGTTGAAACGTGTTGGTGCCGAGATCGATGATGGCGTGGGGCATTCGGGAAAATTTTCACGGGCAGCGTGGCGATTTTCGACTGAACGTGGCTCGCTGCGCGCCAAATGTAAGGCGCGAGAACTTGATTTTCTGAGTCGTCAGCGTATCTTTGCGCTCCGTTTTGTCTAATTCAAAACCAACCTCACGATATGATCGTCATTAACGTCAAAGAAAACGAGCCCATCGACAAGGCGCTCAAGCGGTTCAAGAAGAAGTTTGAGAAGACCGGCGTCCTGAAGGAACTCCGTTCGCGCATGGCTTTCAAGAAGCCTTCGGTGCAACGTCGCCAGGAAGTGATTCGCGCTACGTACAAGCAGAAGACGTACGGCAACCTGGAGAACTAATTGTCCGGCGCTGCGGTACTCATTTCTGGGGCGCATTTTCAATCATTTGCCCAGTAGAAATTAGCACATTCGCGCATTTAAGAACCATCTTCGCGTCAGCTAACCCGACCCGAAGATGGTTTCTTTTTTTCTCCAGCACATCCGCTACGAAAAGCGCTGCTCCCACCACACCCTGACCGCCTACGGTACCGACCTGGAGCAATTCACCCGCTACCTTGTCGAGCACTACGAACTCGAAACGGCCGAGGCGGCAGAATTTCAGCAAATCCGTTCCTGGATTGCTCACCTCGCGGAATCGGGCCTCGAAACCCGCTCCATCAACCGCAAAATCGCCACGCTCCGGGCCTTCTTCGGCTTTTTGCTCCGGAAAAAACACCGGGCTGACGACCCGATGCTCAAAATCCGGGCGCTGAAAACCGACCGCTCACTACCCACCTTCGTGAAGGAAACGGAAATGGCCACACTGCTCGATGACGTGGAATTTCCCGACGATTTCGCCGGCGTCCGCGACAAACTCGTGCTTGAATTGCTCTACGGCACGGGCATCCGCCTCTCCGAACTCATCGGCCTGAAAGACGGCGACCTCAACGCTTACGACCGCACCATCACCGTGCTCGGCAAGCGCAACAAGCATCGGGTGGTGCCGCTCAATGCCGTGCTCTTCACCCTCATCCGCTCGTACCAGGCCCTGAAGGAAAAAACCTTCGGGGGCACCGCCGAAAACCGCCTCATCGTGGCCGATACCGGTGTGGCTGCCTACCCGGTGCTGATCCAGCGCATCGTGAAGCGCTACCTCTCGCTGGTCACGTCGCTGGAGAAAAAAAGCCCGCACGTGCTGCGCCATACCTTCGCCACGCACCTCTTGAACCGGGGTGCCGACCTCAACGCCATCAAAGACCTGCTCGGCCACTCGTCGCTGGCCGCCACGCAGGTGTACACGCACAACTCCATCGAAAAATTAAAGGAAGCTTATCAGCAGGCGCACCCGAAGGCTTAGGTGGCAGTTTACGGTTGGCAAAAAACCGCAGGTCTGGCATCTTGCGTATCTTGAACGCTTTCTTCTTTTTGCCAACTGCCAACTCAACTCCCCCACCCCCGCGCCATGCCCGTCGCGGCGGCGACCATCAGGAGGAGCAACAGGCCCTGGATGAAACTTGTGCGCGCGAAGGCGGGCGCGGGCGACGTGTCGGGCGTCTGGCCCTTGCCGAGTTGAATCCGCCAGCGGATCAGCGTGATCATCGGGCGAATTTCGAGGGCGAAGATCAGGACGAACAAGCCCATTTTTGCCAGAAAAAGCCAGTTTCCAAGGTAGTAGCCGGTGCCTTTTTCTACCCCGCCGAAGGCCCGCCAGAGGCCCGTGGCCAGCCAGAGCAGGGCGGCAATTCCCCAGAGGTTGTCGGCATAGAACACCCAGCGGAGCTGATCGGGGCGGGGTTGTTGGCGCAGAGCGAGCGCACGCGCCCACACACCGCCCCAACCAAGGGCAAGGGCCAGCAGGTGCAGGGCGGCTAAGGTCCAGGAAAGCGACGTCATGACGAAGGGATTGGTTGCCCGAAAAGTACGAACGCTTCCCCAGAACCCCCAAATGCACGGTGGGGCGACCTCCTTGCCGGAGGCCGCCCCACCTGTCTGGAATTCTGATGGGTGTCGGGCACCGGGTTAGCCCTATCACTTGCGACGTGACTAACCGCCTCTCTTACGATCCTTCGCCTTGGCCTCTGCGCTGCGGTGGGGTTGATAAAAGTTTTGGCACCAACCGCTGCCCGTGGCGTTTTTCGGGGTAACAAATAAAATTCTTGTTCCGGCCCGGATTGGCAATGTTCGGAGAACCCATTCGGGCGTTTTTTGCCCCAGCCTATGGCCGACGTTTCCCAGTACCAAACGCACTGGATTTCCTGCGAACGGCCGGTATGGCCCGCCGTTTGCAGGATTTGGGCATTGGGCGTACCTTCAACTCAGCAAACCGATCCGATCCGATGGCGTCAACGCACTACGAAACCATCAGCACCAAGCAAAAGGCCCTGAAGATTAACCTCGACAAGCAGGTGTACGGCTCCTTCGCCGAAATCGGGGCGGGGCAGGACGTAGCCGCCAATTTCTTCAAAGCGGGAGGGGCCTCCAACACCATCGCCAAGACCATCTCGGCCTACGACATGACGTTCTCCGATTCGATCTACGGCCCGGAAGAGTCCGGGCGCTACGTGGTGGAATCGCGCCTGCTGAAGATGCTCACGCGGGAATACAACCTGCTCAACATGCGCCTGTCGGAAAAGCGCGGGGCAACGACGTGTTTTTTCGCCTTCGCCGACACGGTGACGACCATCAACTACCAGAAAACCAACGAGTCGCACGGGTGGATGGGCCTGCGGTTTCAGTCCATACCCGGTGGACCGACCAACGACGTCGTCATCCACCTCCGGATGCTCGACAACGACGCCCTGCTTCAGCAACAAGCCCTCGGCGTGGTGGGCGTCAACCTGCTCTACGGCTGCACGTACTACGCCAATTCGCCCGAAATCCTGCTGCGTTCGCTGATGGACGACCTCACCAACGAACGCATCGAAATTGACATGGTGCGCTTCGACGGACCGGATTTCGGCAAGGTGGACAACCGCCTGATGAGCTTGTACCTCGTCAAACACGGCTTTACCAACGCGGCCCTGTTTGGCCCCGACGGCAAAAACCTGCAACCCTCGGAGGTGATTTACAAAAAAAACGTGGCCGTGGTGCGCGGGCGGTTTCGTCCCTACGCGCTCGTTCACCAGGATATGCTCGACAGCGGCGTCCAGCAGTTTCTGGAGGACCCCGACGTAGACCCGCAGCGGCTGGTGGTGCTCTCGGAACTGACCCTCCAAAATCTCCAGGACGGCGATGACATCAACGAAAAGGATTTTCTGGACCGCGTGGACGTGCTCTGCTCCCTGGGTCAGACCGTGATGGTGTCCAATTACCAGGAATATTATAAACTGGTGGCTTACCTCTCAAAACTCACCCGACTCAAAATTGGTCTGATTCTAGGCATTCCCAATCTGGAATACATCTTCGAAGAAAGTCATTACACCAACCTCGCGGGGGGCATTTTGGAGGCTTTCGCCACGCTCTTCAGCCGTAAGGTGAAGTTGTACGTGTACCCGGCCCTGAAAGACGGCCACCTCATCAACTGCTTCAAACTCTCGATGCCCACCCACCAGCGCGATTTGTTCAATTACTTGATTACCAACAATAAAATGGAGGATATTCATAACTTCAATAAGAAGAACCTCCAGATTATTTCCGATCAAGTGCTGGCCAAAATCAAGCAGGCCGAACCCGGCTGGGAGGCCTACGTGCCCGACGAAGTAGCCCGAATGATCAAAGAAAAATGCCTCTTTGGTTATCCCTGCGACCTCGACCCCCACGAACCCATCGACAGCGCCGAAGAGTTTTTTGGGCACACGGACGCAACGGTGTGATGGAATTGTTGAGTTTTGAATGGTTGATGGTCGTCTGACTCGAGAATTCAAAACCCAACCTTTTCGCCTGTGCTTCGCCTCGTTCTCCACCAGCCCGGTCAACTCTACCTCGAAACCATCTCCGACCCCGGCCCGCCCGCGCCGGGCGAAGTGCTGCTGCGCATCCACCGCGTGGGGGTGTGCGGCACCGATTACCACGCCTACCGTGGTCGGCAGCCGTTTTTCAATTACCCCCGCGTGCTGGGGCACGAATTGGGAGCCGAAATTGCGGCGGTCGGCGAAGGCGTGGTGGAGATGGCCGTCGGTGACCGCGTGGCGGTGGAGCCGTATCTGAATTGCGGCACCTGCCAGCCCTGCCGGGCGGGATTAACGAATTGCTGCGAAACCCTCCGCGTGCTGGGCGTCCACACCGACGGGGGCATGGCCGGGTACCTGCGCGTTCCGGCAGACAAGGCACACGTTTCAAACCAACTGACGTTTGAGCAACTGGCCCTTGTCGAAACCCTCGGCATCGGTGCCCACGCCGTGACCCGCGCCCGCGTGAGCGCGAACGATTTGGTGCTGGTCGTCGGAGCGGGACCGATTGGGTTGTCGGTGGTGCAGTTTGCCAAAGCGGCCGGGGCCACCGTGGCGGTGCTCGATTTCGCCCAAAATCGGCTTCAATTCTGCCGCGAACGCCTCAGGCCCGACGCTGCCCTCCAGCCCAGTGGCGATGAAACCCTCGCTCGCCTCCGCAATGCCTTTGGCGGCGACCGGCCCACCGTCGTGTTCGACGCCACGGGCAGTTCCGCTTCGATGCATGAATCCTTCCGCTACCCGGCCCCCGGCGGGCGACTGACCTTCGTCGGGTTGTTTCAGGGTGACGTCACCTTTCACGATCCCGATTTTCACCGTCGAGAATTCACGCTGCTCGCCAGCCGCAACAGCCTTTCCGACGACTTCCGGCGCATCATCCATTCGATGGAAACGGGCCAACTCGACACCACGTCCTGGATCACCGCCCGGGCTTCCCTTACCGATGCCCCTAACGCCATCGAAGGTTGGCTGCAACCCGGCCGACAACCGATCAAAGCCATACTGGAAGTAAGCTAAATTTTACTTTTTCGGGAAAACTTCATTCCCACTCAATCGAGGAATGAAACTTCAGTTTTTCCAATTATTGAATTTAGCCAATATTTAATTTAAACAGAATCATAATTTAATTTTAATAAAATGCATTTCTGCAAAATTTCATGCTCTTTTCCCCGAAAAAGCACATAGTAAATTTTGCTTTTTTAAAATTAACCCTATAATATTGTCTCATCAAAGAAGTTGAATCTTTCGGAGGTTAGCTTCTTTTCCGATGAACCAGTTGTCCGGGCCGCACTTGGGGCAATTGCGAAATCAGACCGACGGGTCCACTCTTCGGACCAAGCAAAAGCGTATAGTCGTTGCGTTCGCAACTTTGCGACGTTGCGCAATCACGCACCCACCGAGCGCACGCATCGGGGTTTGCCGCGTTGGGATGATTTCATCACGAGTACCCATTTTACTGACATTCAGCGTTGAACGCGGAGTTTTCGCGTTGGCAGATTCCGTTTTTGCCAATTGAATTACCCCGCCGACACCGCGAACCAAGCTGGAAAAAGGCACCGACGGGTGCCCTTGATTCAGGCGCTTCCCGGCTGCATCCGTTCCGGGTTGAATGCGGCCCAATCCGGGTGGCATGCAGCCGGAGGCGTTTTTAGGTTCTCAGTTTTCAGTTTCCAGTTCGATGCAACACGTCACTGAAAACCGAAAAATTGAAAACTCCTACTGGTCTTTCACCCACAAAAAACTCCCTGATCCATGACGAAACTTCTTCTCCGAACCACATTCCTGCTTTTCCTGACGGCGGGCGTGGCGAACGCCCAGGACCGGCTCGTGTCGGGCCGGGTGCTCTCGGGCGACGACGGGGCCGGATTGCCCGGCGCGTCGGTGCTGCTCAAAAGCACCACCCTCGGCACCAGTACCGACGCCGAAGGATACTTCAAGCTCGCCGTGCCAATCACGGGCGGCACGCTCCAGGTCACGTTTGTGGGTTTCCTGAGTCAGGAAATCCCCCTCGGTGACCGCACCACGGTGGACATCACGCTGAAAGCCGACGCCAACCAACTGAGCGAGGTCGTCGTGACGGCCTTCGGGATTGAAAAAGAGAAAAAGGCCCTTGGTTTCTCGCAACAGAGTATTTCGGGCAAAAGCGTGTCGGACGTGCGCCCCGCCAACGTAGCCAATGCCTTGTCGGGCAAGGTGGCGGGTCTGCGCATCAACTCCAACTCCGGGCCGGGCGGCGGTTCCACGATCCAGATCCGCGGGGCTTCGTCCATTTCGAGCAACAACCAGCCCCTGATCGTCATCGACGGCGTGCCCATCGAGCAAACCTTCAACAAGCGCTTCGGTTCGGGCATTTCGGAGGTCAACCCCGAGAACATCAAGGACATTTCGGTGCTGAAAGGGCCCAATGCCGCCGCGCTCTACGGGTCGCGGGCGGCCAACGGGGTCATCCTGATCACGACGAAAAACGGCGCGGGCACGCAGGGCATCGGCGTGGAGGTCAGCACGAACTTCACCGCCGAACGGCCCTGGATTTCGCCCAACTTTCAGAATTCCTACGGCGGCGGCAACGGCTACCGCACCTGGTACACCGACGGCTGGAGTGGGGCCATTACCAATCCAACCGAAATCGCCCAGTACCGCGCCGCCTACGGCCCACTCGCCCCGCTGACCGGCACCGATGGCACCGACGAGAGCTGGGGCGCGCCCCTGGACGGTCGCCTGGTACGGCACTGGTGGTCGGGTACGGAGGTGGCTCCGCTGACTCCCCAACCCAACAACTACCAGGAATTCTGGCAGACGGGTAGTACCTGGACCAACAACGTGGCTGTATCGGGCGGCAACGACAAAGGCTTTTTCCGCCTCGGCCTCGGTCGGCTCGACCAGCGGGGCATTATGTACTACAACGACTTCCACCGCAACAACTACAAACTCAATTCGGGCTACAACTTCACCCCGAAGCTGAGCGTCACGCTGTCGGGCGAGTACATCAAAAGTGGCGCGGGCAACCGGAGTTACACCAGCGGTCAGGAATTCATCTGGTCGCACCGGCACGTGAGCTGGGCGCAGTTGCGCGACTGGAAAAGCTACGTCGGTACGCACATCCAGCGGCAGGTGCCGGGTCGGCTGCCCGACTCCGACCCGCCCAACTGGCAGCACACGTTTTTCACGAATCCGTACTTCATTCAGGAAAGACTGCCGTATTCCGACGAAAAAGACCGGTTGGTGGGCAACATCGCCCTCAACTACAAAATCCTGCCGGAATTGAGCGTGATGCTGCGGTCGGGGACGGACTTTTTCACCCAAACCTTCATCAACATCGTCAACTTCGAGCGCACCCGCAACGGCAACACCACGCCCGGCCGCTACGAAGAGCAGGTAACGCGGCGGCAGGAAACCAACACCGACGTGATTTTCACCTTCAACAAAAACCTCACGCGGGATTTCGCCCTCAGCGCCCAGGCCGGGGCCGTGCAGCGGGTGAATTACTACAAAAACAACTACATGTACGTCGGGCAACTGGTGGTCGACGGCCTCTACAACCTCAGCAACGCCGTCCCGAGCCAGAACCAGATGACCAGCGCCATCGAGCGGAAAGAAACGCAGTCGGTATTTGGCTCGCTCAACCTGAGCTGGCGCAACGCGGTGTTCCTCGATCTGACCGGGCGCAACGACTGGTCGTCCACCCTCCCCGCCGACGCCCGGAGTTACTTCTACCCCTCGGCTTCGCTCAGCACGGTGGTGACCGACCTGCTGCCTGAAATCAAAAACGACGTGCTGACCTTCGGGAAAGTGCGGGCCTCATGGGCGCAGGTGGGCAACGACACCGACCCCTACCAACTGGCGCAGGTGTTCCCGGCCAGCACTACCTCCTGGAACGGCTCGGTGCCCATGTTCTACGAAGCCACGACCATCGCCAACAGCCGCCTGAAGCCCGAAACCACCACCGGGCTGGAATTCGGCGTCGACGTGCGGCTGTTCAAGGGCAAACTCGGCATCGACGCCACGTACTACAACCAGAGCACCCGGAATCAGATTTTGGGGGTGGACATTTCAAAGTCCAGCGGCTACAACCGCCGCATTCTGAACGCGGGGGAAATCACCAACCAAGGCTTTGAGGTGACCCTCTCAGGCACTCCGCTCAAACTCGACAACGGCCTGGTTTGGGACGTGTCGTTCAACTTCGCCCGCAACCGCAACAAAGTCGTCGAACTGGCCGAGGGCCTGACTACTTACACACTCAACGAGCGCCGGGGCCTGACGCTCGAAGCCCGTGCCGGGCAGGCTTACGGTACGCTTTACGGGTACGGTTTCGAGCGGGTGCAAAATACCGACCCCAGCGCGGCCTACTACGATCCGACGGGTAGAAATGTCGGCCAGCTCGTTATCGGGGCCAACGGCCTGCCCATTCGGGCCACGACCCAGAAAGTGCTGGGCAACATCCAGCCCGACTGGATTGGCGGTTTCTCGAATACCTTCACCTGGAAGGGCCTGAGCGTGTCGGCGCTGATCGACGTGAAAATGGGCGGCGACATCTACGACGAAGGTACGGCCAACGCCCGCTGGACCGGACAATACGCCGAAACGGCCCTGGGCCGCGAGGAGGGGGTGATTGGTCAGGGCGTCAACGCGGTAAAAGCCGCCGACGGGTCGTGGAGTTTTTCGCCCAACAGCATCATTACATCCTCCAACCAATACCACGGTTTCAATAATCCCCGCAATTACCACGAGGCGGCCATTTTCGATGCGAGCTATGTGAAGCTCCGCGAGGTGGCCCTGGGCTACCAGATTCCGACCTACCTGGTGAAAAAACTCGGCCTCCAGAATGCTCGCGTGGCGCTCGTGGGCCGCAACGTGGCGATGCTGTTCCGCAACCACCCCCACCAGGACCCCGAAATCGACGCCAACGGCGGCAACCGGCAGGGCTTCGGCTACGGCGAGCTACCAAGCGCCCGCAGCCTGGGCTTCAACCTGAATCTGGGTTTTTGAAAACACACAATCTGTCATTCTGAGGTACGAAGGACCTTCCTAGTGCTTCTACCGATTTCCGAAGTCCAACACTGGGTAACCGGAAGTCCGTCAGGTACATCAGGAAGGTCCCGCGCGGCGTCCGCTTCGTACCTCAGGATGACAGGGAAAACTAGAAAAGACATGAACCGACTTTCCCTAAAAATACTCCCCTTGACCCTCGTTATGCTGGTGTTCGTCGGCTGCACGAAGAGCTTCGACACCATCAACACCAGCCCCAACAGCCCGACGGCGATTGGGCCGCAGTACCTGCTCACTTACGCCCTGGAGCAGTCCATCGACCGGTACTGGGGCGGGCGGACCCGCTTCGAGCGGCTCAACATTGACGCGGGTGAACTTTGGATTCAGCACCTTTCACGGAACATCTACTCCAACGAAGGCGACAACTACGAGGCCTCGCAGGCCCTGATGCTCAACAACTGGCGGGCGTTTTTCAACGACGGCCTGCTCAATTACCAGCGCATCATGACCATCACCGACGAGAAAGGCACCGCCCCCAACGCCAATTACTACGGCGCGGCACTGGTGATGCGTACCTGGGTATTTTCGCTGCTGACCGACATCTTCGGGGCCATCCCCTACTCCGAAGCCATCAAAGGCACGAGCGCCGAACCGATTTACACGCCGAAATACGACACGCAAGAGGCGATCTACGCCGGGCTGCTGAACGACCTGAAGCTGGCCAACGAAAAATTAAGCACCACCGGCCCCGCCATCAACGGCGACATCCTCTACGGAGGAAGCATTCTGAAGTGGAAGAAATTCGCCAACTCGCTCCGGGTGCGGCTGGCCAACCGGCAGGCGGCCGTGAAGCCCGCCGAGTCGCGGGCCATTTTGAAGGAAATCCTGGCCGACCCGGTGAAGTTTCCGCTGTTTACCACCAACGACGACAATGCGGCGTTGAAATGCACCACCGTGCTGCCTTCCAACAACGAGTGGAACCAGGTGATGATTCAGGACGGCCGGACCGACTGGAACCTCAGCAAAACGCTGGTGGACAAGCTCCTGGCCCTCGACGACGCCCGCCTGGCCGTGTTCGGTAATCCCGTCAAAGGCAAGTTCGAAGGCATCCCCAACGGCTTGCCCGACGCCATCGCCACGACCTTCCTGGCCACGGCGGCCACCATTGGCCCGGCCTTCACGCGGGCCGATGCACCCGAAGTGATCATGACGTTTGCCGAACTGAACCTGACTCTGGCCGAAGCGGCTCTAGACGGCGACATTGACGGGGGCGCGGCGAAAGCGAAGGAATACTTCGAGAAAGGCATCGCCGAATCGTTCAAGCAGTACGGCCTGACGGTTCCGGCCACGTACTTCGACAAAGTGGGGGCCGTGACCCGCGAAAAAGTGCTCGACCAGAAGTGGATTGCGCTCTTCGGCCAGGGCCTCGAAGCCTGGACGGAGTGGCGACGCACCGGTCTGCCCGTCTTCCCCGCCCGCGACTCCCGCGCCATTTTCGCCAACGACGGCGTGCTGCCCACCCGACTGCCCTACCCCGGCTCGGAGGAATCGCTCAACAACGCCAACATGAAAGAAGGCATCAAGCTCAACGGCGGCACCGCCAACGACATGAAAACCAAACTCTGGTGGGCGGAGAAGTGAACAGGTGGCCGTTAGCAGTGGGCGGCGTTCCGCTTGGCAATTTTTAAACAGACTTTTTCCCTATGAAAAAAATACTCACCCCCGCCGCTCTGGTCGCCCTGTTCGGGTTACTGGGTTTGGCCTCCTGCAAAAAAGTCGATGACCCGCTCGTGCCCCGCGTGCAATCGCCCGTGCTAGTGTTGATCGAAGGCGCACCGTACCAAAGCGATTTTTCGAGCGAACCCACCGTGAGCCAACTAGCCAGCGGGCTGGTGACGCTGTCGGCTAGAATTCTCGAACTCGACAAAACGAACCTGCTCAACGCCAAAGGCATCGACTCATTGCCGGTGACGAACTTGAAAATTACAGTCGCTTTGCGGAGTGGTACCGTGATTGGCGACGCCACGACCGACGCCAAAGGTCGAATTACTCTGACCAAAACCTGGGCCGAACTCGGCGTAGCCAGCCCCCGCGCAGGAAGCAGTGCCTCACTCAACTGGACCGGCACGTACAAAAACGTCACCTTCACCCGGTTGTCGCGGGTTCAGGCCAGGTAGCTCTTCTTTCTTTTGTTAGCTGATGGGAAGCGGTTTTCCGCTTTGTGGATGCATCCGACAGGTGCGGGCCAATGGCCTGCACCTGTTTTGTTTTCCACCCTACGCAAAAGCCCTGCTCCGGCAACACCGGAAGCAGGGCTTTCTTTCATCCTCCTCATCCTATCTTTCTACTTTCAATTTTCTACTGCGAGGGTAAGAGCACCCGATTAATCGAGTAAACCAGCCCGTTGTTGGCCAATACACCCTGGCCAAGTGTGGCGGCGGTGCCACCATTGCCCGCTCCAGTCAGGCCAATCGTGTTTCCGTTCACCCCCACGTTGAACGTACCACCACCGACCGTCGTGAGCGTTCCGGTGGTGAAATCGTTGCTGAAGTACCGGCCTTGCACCACGTGGTACCCCAAAATCCGACCTAGCGTAGCCCGGTCAGCCGCATTGATGGCGGCGATCGAGTTAAAACCCGCCGAACGGAAGGCGGCGTTCGTCGGCGCGAACACCGTGTAGGGAGAAGTCCCCCTCAACGCGGTACTCAGCGCGCCCGTACCCGACGAATCCGCCCGGGTCAGGGCGGCCCGCAGGAACGTGTAATTGCTGTCGAGAGCGGCCACCTGCGAAAGATTTCCACGGGGCGGGGCCAGCACGCCGTTGATGCCGTGCACCACGCCGTTGTCGGCATTGCCGTCGGCTTGTACCACGCGGTATCCGTTTACAAACACGGCACCGGCAGCGGTTTTGGTCACGTACAGGCGGCTGCCGCCGAGCGAAGTCAGTTCGGTGTTGTTGGCCGTCTGGATGTCCGCAGCAGCCAGGCGCTGCGGTACGATGTGGTAGCGGAGAATCCGACGGATGGAGTCCGTACTGTAATTGCCGAAGCCACTCGCGCTGGTGATGCCCGCCCGCTGGAAGGCCGAGTCGGTCGGAGCGAACAGCGTAAAATTGCCGTTGCGCAGCGAATCCTGCCAGCCCGCCCGCTCGACGGCTCCCCGCAGGAGCGAGTAATTGGTCGTGTTGTTCAGGTGGTCGTTGATGGTATTGCCCGCGGGGGTCGTATTGTCATCATCGTCTTTGTTGCAGCCTGCCAGGCTTACCGCCGCTCCCAACATCACGAGCATTCCCCAACGGAAACGATTGATTTTGTTCATGGTTTTTGGATTTTTTGTGAAACATTCTTGAAACAGCCCTTCCGGTTAAAACCCTGTTCCAGTTCGGGAGATGGGCAACCGAGTCGCTTCCCTGAACAAGATTCCTGGGAACGTTTGGGGCAGGTTGGGGAAAGCATCGGACGAACGAATCGTCGGAACAACCGGCGCTTCGACTCTTACACCTCGCCGGAAAAACGGGCCATCCGGAATTTCACGGACAAAAAAAATCCCCGGCAACTGACAGTTGCCGGGGAATGGTGCCGCATCAGGATGGACTTATTTCGTCGCCACCAGATTGACCTTAAGGTCGAACTCGTCGTAAATCATCTTATCGCCGATGTTCTCGAAAAATGACTTCGAGCCGTACTTCACGTCGTACTTCGAGCGGTCCACCACGACGGTCGCCGTGGCCGTGGCGTTGTTGCCATCGAGCGTGACCGTAGCGGGGAACGTCACCGGGGCCGTTTTACCACGGATGGTCAAGTCGCCCGTCAGGTCGTACTGATTGCCTCCCTTGGGTGTGGCCTTCGTGATTTTCAGCGTAGCGGTGGGGTATTTTTCCACGTTGAAGAAATCATCCGACTTCAGGTGGCCCACCAGCTTGTTGCGGTAACCTTCATCGGTCACGTCGAGGTTTTTGATGCTCGTCAGGTCCACCTCGATCAGGCCGCCGGTCAGTTTTTTCCCGTCGAAAATCAGGTTGCCTTTATTGAGTTCCACGGTGCCGTTGTGTTCGCCGGTTACCTTCTTGCCGTGCCAAGCGACGGTGCTTTTCTTGATGTCCACGTTCAAGGTCGTGGCTTTTTTCGCAGCGGGTTTTTCGGTAGCGGCCAAGGCAGGCGCGGCTACGGCGGTGGCCAGAACGGAGGCGGTCAGCAAACTGGCGAGAATCGTGTGCTTTTTCATGTGTTTTGTTAAAAAGGAAAGGTGAAGAAAGAAAACAGAGATTGGTTACGGTGACTGGCGGAGTTTATCGAGTAGGTCGCTCAACTGACTGGCCTCCTGATCACTGAGGGTTGCGAGGCTTTGCTCCCATTGGGCCTGGTGCTCGTCGAGTTCACTCAACAGGTCCAGCCCCGAGTCGGTGATTTTCACGTCCACGGCCCGGCGGTCGTTGGGGCAGGTGGTGCGGGTGGCGAAGCCCTTGTCCACGAGTTTGTCCACCAGCCGCGAGGCATTCGACATCCGGTCCAGCATCCGCTCAATGATCGCGTTGACGGTCACGGCCTGGGGGTGCTGCCCGCGCAGGATGCGCAGCACGTTGTACTGCTGGAGCGTCAGACCAAAGGGCTTCAGCATTTCCGCCTGCTGGGCGCACAGCCAGCCGTGGGTGTACATCAGGTTGACGGCCAGCTTCTGGTGGGGCGAGTGAAAGGCCTTGCCTTGACGGATGTCAGTTTCAATGGACACGGTGAGGTGCGGTTTGTTGCCGCAAATTTAATGTAAGTACATTTAATGTCAAAACATAGTTTCACATCGGGCAAAAAAAGTTGAAATCGGCGCGCGGACGGGTCGGCCGCCTACTGCCGCTCGTTGAGGAAGCCGTCGGAGCGGTATTCGGGCCGGTCGAAGTTGAAGTCGCGGAAGCGCAGGGGCGTTTCGCCGCTAAATTCCATGCGCAGGCGGTTGGTCAGGTTGGGGATGTTGGGGTAGTACCCCAGCCGCACCTGGATGGTGTTGAAGGTCAGGTTCTCGTTGCGCAGCCGGAACCCCAGCCCGTAACCTTGATACAGCGGGCCGTCGAAGAGCCTTTTGTTTGAAAAACTCACCAGGCCCAGGTTAACAAATCCGAACATGGCCACCCGAAATCCGATGATGTTGAACGGTGAAAAGAAGACGGATTCAGCCCCGAAGGTCAGGCGTTTGGTTCCCCGCAAAAAGTTGCTGTTGACCCCGATGATGCCGTTCTGGTTGCCAATGGTGATGTACTCGTAGTCGTACCGGTTGAAGCCTGCCGTGTACCGGAAATTGAGAAAATGACGGAAATCCGACCGGCCCCACGACAGGAGCGGACTGAAGTAGTTGGCCTCGAAATTGAACACCCCCTGCTCGACCTTGCCCGGCCGAATGAACCCACCCAGGTTGGTGAGCGTGTAAAGGTACCCGCCGTTGCCGGGCAGGTAAGCCCCCCGTGCCACCCGGACCGCCGTGTAGGCACGCTGGCCCAGTTCGGCGCTTTCGGGCCCGACCACAACCTGCGCCAGGTAGCCCACGGGCACGTCTTCGGTCCGACCAAAGCCGTAGACCAGCAGGTCGCGCTTGTAGTCGCGGTTGGTAAAGCCGAGGCTGAACAGCAGCGACGTGGAGTTTTGATACAACTGGTTGGTATCGAGCGAAATCACCGGGCGGCGGTTGTAGTGATAGGCCGTCGCCCTCGCGGCCAGGATCAGACGACTCCGCCGTTTGAAATCCTCACTGACGCCCTGAAGGAAGTCGAGTTTGAAGGCCCGGCCAACCCAGAAGTCAGCCAGAAAATTGTTGAGCGGAAAAATGGCCGTGCTGTCGCCGTTCTCGCCGAGAAAGACCCGGTTGCGCCGGGCCGTGTAACTGACCGTCGCGGCCCCGGCCCACTTGGTCTCCGGGGTTAGGAACGGGCGAAACGCCGTCAGTTCGGCCGACTTCTGGTACTGGAGCCACAGCAGCGAAGCCTGCCCGGTGATGAACGTTTTGCCCATGTACGGAATCCGGTAGATGCTCAACGCCTCCCACCGCTGGAACGGCGCGTTGGCGTCGTACCGGACGCCGTTGGTGAACGAATGCGCCAAGCCCCGGAAGTTGTTTTGGGTAAGGTTCAACTGAAAGTTGTTCAGCCCGCCGAGGCCCCCGTCGGGCAGCAGCGACCACACGTCCTGCGTGAGCACCAGGATGTCCACCACGCGGGGGTCTTTGGGTTCGGGCACGACGATGATACGGGCGTCGTGGAAAATGTTGGAGTTGCGCAGCAGGCGCTCGTTGTTGCGCAGCAGTTCCGAGTCCACGCGGTCATTTTCCTTGAAGAGCAGGAACGATTTCTGGATGACGCCCTGCCGGGTATCGGTGTGGAGGCGGTTGGCGGTGCGTTCGATCCAGTTGCCGGGTTTGCGGAGGGTGTCGTACACGCTCGGCCCGAACACCTCCAGCCGCCGCACCACGATGGTGCGGATGATGCGCCCTTCGTAGAGTTTGAAGGGGTTTTCTTCGATGGCCTTCACGTCCTGCTGGGCGGTGGAGTTGTACACGTCGCGGAACAGGAAGTTGTACAAATCGCGGGTGATGCCGCGCTTGGCCATGCGGCGTTTCAGGTTGGAGTAAAAAACGCTGTCGCGGATGTAACTGCTGTCGCGCACCACCGGGCGGGCTTTGGTCACCGGCTCGTCGGTGCGGGGTTTGAGGGTGTCGGTGGGGGCGATGCCCGGAATCTGGGCCGCCGTTTCCCCCCCGAAAAACAACTTCAACAGCACCGTGAGCACCCCCCACCACACGCGCCGCCGGGGGCGGCCGTGCAAGGAGTGAAAAACAAGGCGCTGACGTAAAAGCTGTTTCATGCACCACTACAACGGTCGGCTCATCCAAAAATCGCGCTGGCGTTCGCTGCCGAATTGAAAAAAGTGCCAGCCGATGCGCGAAAAACCCAAGTTACGATAAAATGCCTGTGCCGCTGGATTCTTCTCCCAAACGCCCAGGTACACGGCCTCGAACCCTTCGCTGCGCCCGGTGTCGAGGCAAGCTTCGAGCAGTACCCGCCCGATGCCGAGGCCCTGGGCGTCGCGGCGAACGTAAATCCGTTGCACTTCCACCGCTCGCATGCCACGCAACCGCCGGGGCTTCGGTCCGTTGCGACGCATTTTGGCGTAACCAACCAGGTCGGGACCGTGTTTGGCGAGGAAAAAAGTGGCCCCCGGATCGGTCAGTTCGCGGCGGAGTTGCTCCGGCGTGAAAGCCGTGGCCAGGTAGGCTTCCAGGTTTTCGGGCGTGTTTTGGGCACCGAAGGCGTCGCGCATGGCCTGGGCACCGAAGTTCGTCAGCAATTCTGCGTCGTCCGGGGTGGCGGTCAGGAGCGCAATCGGTAGTTTTGCGGCAGGTTTCATTCCTAAAAAAATCGTTCTTCGTCCGCTTCCGTGCTTTTTCTTTCCCACCCCCTCGTTCTCGGTTCCAACTCACCCCGGCGGCAGCAGATCCTGCGCGACGCGGGGTTCGACTTCACGGTGTCGGTCAAACCCACCGACGAAACCTTCCCCGCCGACCTGCCCGCCGCCGAAGTGCCCGGCTACCTGGCCCGGCGCAAGGCCGAAGCGTTCGGGGCCGAGTCGCACACCTCGCTCGTGCTCACCGCCGACACGGTGGTGCGCGTGGACGACGACATCCTGAACAAACCCGCCGACTACACCGAGGGCCGCGACATGCTCCGGCGGCTGTCGGGGCGGTCGCACCGGGTTACCACGGGCGTGTGCCTGTTGCACCGGGGCGAGTTTTGGGTCTTCGCCGACACCGCCGAGGTGGTGTTCCGCACCCTGACCGACGCCGAAATCGCCTACTACCTCCACGCCTGCCGCCCCTTCGACAAAGCCGGGGCCTACGGCGTGCAGGACTTCATCGGCATGGTCGGCATCGAGCGCATCGAAGGGTCGTACTTTACGGTGATGGGCCTGCCAATTCACCGGGTGTACGAAGCGTTGCGGGATTTTGTTCGGTTTCCCGAAACCTTTTGACGTTGCAAGCTGCATTTTTTTCGGGAAAAACGGCCCGTCCGTTGCCCAAGCGCCCCGCATGATTCGTCCCTCGTTCGACACCGCCGCCCTTCCCGACGGCATCCACCACGACCCTTCCGGCACGGCGGTCACGCTGGTGCTGTTCGCGCCGGGCAAGCGGAGTGTGCACGTCCTCGGCGCGTTCAACGGCTGGGAACCAAGCCCGGAATTTTCGATGCAAAAATCGCCCGACGGTCGGCGGTTCCAACTCCGCCTCGACGGCCTGACCCCCGGCGAACAAGTGCCCTTCCAATACCTCGTGGATGGGGAAATCGCCGTCGGCGACCCGCATTGTGAGAAAATCCTTGACCGGCACTTCGATTCCGCCATTCCCGCCACCACGTACCCAAACCGGTTGGTGTTTCCCGAAAACGCTCGTGGTACCATCGTGTCGGTCTTGCAACCGGGCAACATCCCCTACGCCTGGCCAACCACCGATTTCCAGCGCCCGGCTCCCGAAGAACTGTTGATTTACGAACTGCTCGTCCGCGATTTCACGGCGGCGGGCAATTACCAATCCCTGACCCAGGCCCTCCCCCACCTGCGGCAGTTGGGCGTCAACGCCGTGGAATTGCTGCCCGTGCAGGAGTTTTCGGGCAACGACAGTTGGGGCTACAACCCGACCTACTACTTCGCCCCCGACAAAGCCTACGGCCCCGCCCGCGAACTCAAGCGCTTCGTGGACGAGTGCCACCGGGTGGGCCTGGCGGTGATTCTCGACGTGGTGTTCAACCACGCCGACTACGAGTTTCCGTACGTCAAACTGTACTGGGACGGGAAACGGCCCGCCGCCGACAGCCCGATGCTCAACCCCCGGGCCATGCACCCGTACCACGTGTTTTACGACGTCAACCACGACAGTGAACTCGCCCAAACGTACTTCAGCCGGGTGCTCCGGCATTGGCTGACCGAGTACCGCGTGGACGGCTTCCGGCTGGATTTGTCGAAGGGATTCACGCAAAAAAAATCGCACACCGACGAAGAATTCCGCCGCCACGACCCGGAGCGGGTGGCCCACCTGAAGCGCTTCCACGCCGCCGTCCGCGCCGTAGACCCAACGGCTTACGTCATCCTCGAACACTTCGCCGAAGACCGGGAAGAGCAGGAACTGACCGAAGATGGTATGCTCGTCTGGGGGAACCTGAACGGGGAATTTCGGAAGCTGATGCGGGGAAAACCGGCTGACCTGTCGCGGCTATCACACCACGCCCACGGGTTTTCACGCCCGGCGCTGATTGGTTACGCCGAAAGCCATGACGAGGAGCGGCTGGTGGTCGAAGCGGTACAAAAAGGGCATTTCGACCGCGCAACCGCCCTCGAACGGGCCAAAGCCGTAGCCGCCCTGCTGCTGCTAACGCCCGGCCCGAAGTTGCTCTGGCAATTTGGGGAATTGGGGTACGACGCAAGCATCAACGAAAACGGCCGCACGGGCCGCAAACCCCAGCGGTGGGAGTACCTCCGCGACCCCGAGCGGCTGAAGCTGCTTGGGGTGTACGCCGCACTCACCCGCCTGCGGCAGGCCGCGCCCATCTTCAAAACCGCCGATTTTGAACTGACTCACCGCGACGGCCTCCAGCGCCTCACGCTGGCCGATGCGCACGGCGTCGTGGCGGTGGTCGCCAACTTTGGCACACGCCCGGTCACCGATGCCCAGCCGTTGGCGCTGCGCACGCCTTCCGGGGTTAAATCGCCGCCGGTGCTTTACGATGTTTTTACGGGCCATGCGCTCGAAACCGATTCGCTCGCGTACCAGCCGGGGGAATTTCACGTGTTTTCGAGCGAGAAATGGCCCGCGCCCGCAGCGAATCTCGTTCCGTGGACGCTCACCGCTCCGACCACGATCCCGGCTCCCCCCGCCGATGACGGCTGGCTGACGGTCTTCCCGAACTCCTCCCGGGAAACCTTGATTTTTGAACTCGAAAGCGAGTACCGGGGCGAAGTACTCCTCGAAATCAGCGACGTGAACGGGCAGCACCTCACGCATTTTCAGCCCCGCAAGGTGGACGAAAAATTGGTGCAGCACCTGCCCATCCGCGAGTTGCCGCGTGGGACGTACCTGCTGCACGTGGCCGAAGGGGAGCGGCGGAAGGTGGAGCGATTTGTGAAGGAGTGAGTCATCCCCTGCCCCCACAAGGGGGTTCCAAACCAGGAAGCCCCCCTCGTGGGGGCAAGGGGTGAAACGCCACAAAAAAGGCCAGCCCCGAGAGGCTGGCCTGGCAGTTGGTGGGAAGGCAATGTCGTCGTCAGACGGCGAAACTTTCGCCGCACCCGCACACGCGCGAGGCGTTGGGGTTTTTAAACTGGAAGCCTTTGCCGTTGAGGCCGTCGCTGAAATCGAGTTCGGTGCCGGCCAGATAGAGGATGGACTTTTTATCCACCATGATTTTCACGCCCTTGTCCTCGAAGACCATATCGTTGGCCTGGGGGGCGCTCGAAAAGTCGAGGTTGTACATCAGGCCCGAGCACCCGCCGCCTTCCACGGCCACGCGGATGTTGTACTCGTGGGTCAGGCCCTCTTTTTGCCGCAGTTCGATGATTTTCTCGGCGGCGCGTTCACTCACAGTGACCATCTTCGGTTGAGATTGATTGCCGGTTTAACTTTTCACCGGAGTGAAAAGTTTCCCAAAAGTACAACGGCTTGCGCTTCTCTGCGACCTTTGCGCAAACGCCGCGTCTCTGCGGTTAAGAATCCTTCATGAAAAACGTCGAACACCTCGGCATCGCTGTTCAGAATCTCGAAGCCGCCAACCTGCTGTTTTCCAGACTCCTGAACACCGAACCGTACAAGCAGGAAACCGTCGAATCGGAAGGCGTGACGACGTCGTTTTTCCGGCAAGGCGAAACGAAAATCGAACTCCTCGAAGCCACCCGCCCCGACAGCCCGATTGCGAAATTTCTGGAGAAACGCGGCGAAGGCATCCACCACCTCGCCTTCGAGGTGGCCGACATCCGCGCCGAAATTGCCCGCCTAAAAGCCGAAGGCTTCACCCCCCTCAACGAAGAACCCAAACGCGGGGCCGACAACAAACTCGTGGCCTTTCTGCACCCGAAGGGCACGGGCGGGGTGCTCATCGAACTCTGCCAGAGCATCGGGTAGCGGTTATTGGAACCAGGAAACCCCGCCGTTCAGGAGATTCGGCGGGAATTTTGTAGCCTTGCACCATCAAAACCCCGGTCGGCCATGCTCCAGCGCGTTTCCATCCAGAACTTCAAAAGCCTCAAGGACGTCACCCTCGACCTCCAGAAGGTCAACCTCCTCATCGGCCCCAACAACTCGGGGAAGACGAATTTTTTGAAGGCGTTGGAGTTAATGTTATCCAAACTCAATTTAAAAGGAAAAACTATTGATTTACCTGAAAACGTAGGTTTCATGGAACCTTCTCCACTTGGTCCTATAGCTTCAGACATCACTTTGTACGCAATTTTTGATAATCCATTTAACAAGGGAGGCTTTGAGCATTATATAATACTCAAGAACGAGCAAGAATATGTTTTATGGCACAACAGCTTGAGCAGTCTTGAGTTTTGGATGCCTGACTACAAAAACAATGATTCAGCATTTAATATATTTGCGAGTTCATATAATAATGTTCGGATATATAACATTGATGTAAATACACTATCTAAACCTTTTCCATTATTGCCATCCAATGAAATGTTAAATAAAGAAGGATCTAATTTAGTAGCGTTTCTCGATACGCTCAGAGACAAGTATCCGGATAATTTTTTTAGAATCCAAGACGATCTAAAATCTTGTGTCTCTGAGTTTTCTCAGATAAGATTCGACAATGTTAGTCCGTCTGAAGAATTAAGAAAATTATATGGTGACAAAACATATAAATTGCTTGGACTATACGATAAAAATATAGGTTCAACTTTTTGGTCAAATGAATTATCAGAAGGCACCCTCTACTTTTTGGCAATATTAAGTATTGTAAACCAGCCAATACCTCCCAAGTTAATTCTGCTTGAGGAACCTGAAAAAGGAATTCATCCCCGAAGAATTCACGAGGTGATGAACTTTGTTTTTCGACTTGCTGAAGAAAAAAATATTCAAATAATCCTCACTACGCATAATGAGAATATACTGAATTACTTTTCGACCAGCCCAGAGTCAGTTTTCGTTTTCGACAAAAATGAAGACGGCGCTACTAAGGTGCGAAACCTAAAACGAGATATTATTGACCCTTCCCACCAGCGGAGTCGAGAAAACGGTTTTGAACCAATTAACTACATAGAAAATCTCGGCGAAAACTGGATGTACGGAATTCTTGGCGGCGTACCGGAAGAAACGTTATGAGCAAGCCGAGAACCATCCTGTACACGCTGATTGCCGAAGGGTTCACCGAGTACAAATTCATTTCTGTCTACCTATTTCGTTTAGCCGATAGCATGGGGCTTCGGGTAAAACGCAGCAGCGTCGATTTGTTGAAGAGCCAACCAAGTAAATCGAGGGTGTTGACGGGTGTGTACCGATTGGGAATTACCGCTTTGCAGGAAGAAAATCATAACTTATTTGTTGTCGGCGTTGACCTCGACCAACCTGACCACACGCCGGAGCAGAGACATCACGCTGCTCAGCTTGATGAACTTAGCGCCGCCCTAAAATCGCTGCGAAAAGCATATTCTGACCGGATTGTGCTGTACGTGCCGGTGCGGGCGATTGAATCATGGCTGGCCTACCAGGCGTACAAAACAAACGGTTCGGCTTGCCCTTCCGCCCACAGCATGGAAAGCAAGCAGCAGAACGAATTGAAAGCCATGCTCTACGGCAACAAAAACGCTAAAATCCTAAAAATGGAATCCGTCGCCAAAGCCATTGCTGAAAAAGCCGACTTCGACGAACTCGCCCGCCAGTCCCGCAGTTTCAAGCACTTTCACGATCAGGTCATCGACTTTCTCAAAACCGCAGCAGCATGAACTACCACCACCACATCACCGACACCATCGGCAACACGCCGCTCGTGAAACTGAACAAGGTCACGCAGGGCATTCGGGGCACGATTCTGGCGAAAGTCGAGTACTTCAACCCTGGCAACTCGGTGAAAGACCGCATCGCCGTGCGGATGATTGAGGACGCTGAAAAAGCGGGCCTGCTCAAACCCGGCGGCACCATCATCGAGGGCACGTCGGGCAACACGGGCATGGGGTTGGCGCTGGCGGCCATCGCGCGGGGCTACCGCTGCATTTTCACGATGGCCGACAAGCAGTCGCAGGAAAAAATCAACATCCTGCGGGCCGTGGGGGCCGAAGTGGTGGTGTGCCCGACAAACGTCGAACCCGAAGACCCGCGCAGCTACTACTCGGTGGCGAAGCGGCTCACCCAGGAAATCCCCGGCGCCTATTACCCCAACCAGTACGACAACCTCTCGAACACCGCCGCCCACTACGCTACCACCGGCCCCGAAATCTGGCGGGACACCGACGGGAAAATCACCCACTTCGCCGCCGGCGTGGGCACGGGCGGGACGATTTGCGGGGTCTCGAAATTCCTGAAGGAGCAAAACGACGGCGTCTTCGCCCTGGGCATCGACACCTACGGCTCGGTGTTCAAGAAGTACAAGGAAACGGGCGTTTTCGACGAAAACGAGGTTTTCCCCTACCTCACCGAAGGCATTGGCGAAGACATCCTGCCGCAAAACGTGGACTTCACGCTCATCGACCAGTTCATCAAAGTCACCGACAAAGACGCCGCCCTGATGACCCGCCGCCTGGCCCGCGAGGAGGGGCTGTTCGTGGGTTGGTCGTGCGGCTCGGCCGTCCACGGTGCGCTCGAATACGCCCGGCAACACCTGCAAGACGACGACGTGATGGTGATTCTCCTCCCCGATCACGGCACGCGGTACCTCGGCAAAATCTACAACGACGCCTGGATGAAAGACCACGGCTACCTCGAAAGCCGCGCCTTCGCCACGGCGCGCGACATCATTCAGCGCCGCAATGGACAAAGCCGCCTCGTGACGCTCACGCCCCAGTCAAAGGTGAGCGAGGCCATTCGGCTGCTGAACCAGAGCGGTATTTCACAGATTCCGGTCGTGGACGAAACGGGGCATTTCGTGGGCAGCCTCAACGACTCGACCGTGCTTTCGCTGCTGATTGAAAGCCCCGATTTGCGCGAGCGGCCCGTGGCGGAGGTGATGGAAAAACCCTTCAAAATCGTGGCCCTCGACAGCACCCTCGACGTGCTGGCCTCGTTCATCGACCGCGAAAACAAGGCATTGCTCGTGCGCGACGAAGCCCAGCAGGTCCACATCATCACCCAGGCCGATTTGCTGACGGCGCTGACGGCGTGAGTGATGGAAACACGGATGACGCGGATTTTACGGGTTTTCACGGAGGGAAAACGCCAGTTCGGGCGGGAAGCACGTGGCGGCGAAGCCCCAACGGTTTAGTTTTGCCACAAAACCACAAACCCGCATGAAACCCACACTTCTCCTCGTCGCGCTGCTCGCCGCCCCGACCGCCTTCGCCCAGCAGGCCACCGAACTCGAACCGGGCCGTCCGCTGGCGCTGAACGGCGTGGAGTACGGCTACGAAATCCGCAACCAGCAGGCGAAAGCCGTGAAGGACGAGAATTACAGCCGCTACGAAATCACGGCCTACGTGACCAACAAGAGCGGCTGCACGAAAATCATGTTTCCGAAGCCGACGCTCTTTGGCGAGGAGCGGCAGAACCAACTGGCCCAGTTCGACTGCCTCAACGCCACCGGCAAGCGCCTGACCAGCAAGGGCACCACCCTCGACGCCCGGCCCTTCGTGGTACCCTACCGGCAGTCGGTGAAAAACGCCGAGGGCAAGATGGTCACGACGACCACCAACGTGGAAGCTGGGCATATGCTCCGCAACGGCGAAACGGTGACGGGCAACTTCATCGTCATTGTGCCCGAAGGCGAACGCCCGCGCATTCAGGTGCGGGTGCGGGAGGCATCGGAGGCGTTTTGAGTGAAGGGATTTAAAAAATTCTCACGCCTCACGCCTCACTCCTCGCTCCTGATTTCCTATTTTTGCCCTCCCAAACAGAGGGATGGCGGAGTGGTCTATCGCGGCGGTCTTGAAAACCGTTGACTGTCAAAGGTCCGGGGGTTCGAATCCCTCTCCCTCTGCGAAAAAAGCCAAAGCGCCTGACAGCGAGCTCGTTGTCAGGCGCTTTGGCTTTTCGGGTCAAATGACTCAGCTACTTCGTCAGGCCAAATTCCAGTTCCTTCCCGCGCAACCAGGCGGCCAGCACGTAATCCCGCGCACGGGCTGCTTCGCCCTTCTGCTGGCGAAAATGCGCCCTGAACGCGTCGTAGCACTCCAGTCGGGGCAGTTCGGGCAGGTGGAAAATTGGGTTTTCCCGAACGTCGAGGCCGTGCAGGTTGGGCAGGTTGGCCAGCGTCGAAGGCAGGTGCGTCAGGCGGTTGTCTTCGAGTTTCAGCAACCGGAGGGAGCGCAGGTTGCCGATGGTTTCGGGCAATTCCGTCAGCAGGTTGTGGGAAAGGTCAAGCACTTCGAGCGCGGTCAGTTGGCCGGTGCGGGCGTCGAGGTGGAGCAATTGACGGGGAAGCGTAAGTTCGGCCTGCCGGTCACGCTCCTCTTCCTCCATCTGGTTGAGCAGGTCAGGGTAGTTATTCGGGCCGTTGCGAAGGAATTTGATAAAATTCCGGTTGCTCCGGTATTCCCAGTTAGCCACCTTCAGCACCCGCAGTTTGGTGAGCGAAAAGACTTCTTCTGGTAGTTCGGTCAAGTCGAAATGGGCCAGGTTGAGCACGTCGGTTTTTCCCGACCGGACGGCGTCGATGCGGCGTTGAACCTCGAAATTGGGCATGGTGCTGGACTTGGTTTGAGGCAAGAAGGTACGCATTTTCGCCTCGCTTTCCACCGGTTTCCAACCCGTTTTTGCCACTTTTTTTCGTCCCCACGCAACCCACCGACACCCTTTTTCATCTTTCCCGCAAAACGCCAAAAACCAGCATTCTTCCGATGAAAAAGTTTTTGACTTCCAGCCTCTTCGTTCTGTTCGTCGTCAACCTCGGCCTGGCCCAGCGGGTGATCAGCGCGAAGGAAATTTTCGACAAGGTTGACCGCAAGCAGGCGGTATCCTACGAAAACGTGACCATCGAGGGCGACCTCGATTTCACTGGCCTCTCGAACCGTGAACTGGTGAAGGAAGGCAACTGGGGCGGCGGCGAAACCTACCTGGCCTCCGTGCAGGTGCCGCTCACGTTTCGCAACTGTACGTTTCGGGGCAAGGTGCTGGGCTACCGCACGGAGCAAAAACTCAGCGGGCTGAACAGTAAACTCTTCAACGCCGATTTCAATGAGGCCCTGACGTTTGAAAACTGCACCTTCGACGACGACGCGGCCTTCAAATACTCCCGCCTCCGGCAGCGGGCCACGTTCACGGGCTGCCGGTTCCGCGAAGCGGCTAATTTTAAGTACACGCAGTTCAAGGATGCCTCCGATTTCAGCAACTGCGCCTTCCGCACCCACGCCGATTTCAAATACACGAATTTTGGCGAAAGCACGGCTTTTCAGAACAGCCGCTTCGACGGTACTGCCGATTTTAAGTACACCAAATTTGGCGAGCGGGTGAGCTTCCGCAGCGCCCGCTTCGACAACATGGCCGACTTCAAATACACCCACCTGCCCAACGGCTCTGACTTTGAGAACACCGTTTTCGACGGCCCCACGGACTTCAAATACGCCACGCTCAACGGGCGGCGCTTTTCGCCGGAACGGTGAAACGAATTGAGAATGGACAATGGAGAATGGAGAATGAAAAGCAGCATCGGACTTTTCATTCTCCATTCTCCATTGTCCATTCTCCACTAAAACGGGTGGCCCACCGCGATGCTAAGCACTAGGTTTTGCCGCCGCCAGGCGGCGTCGCCGAGGTTGATTTGGTTAAACACCCAGCGTTGCCCGTCGGGGAGGTAGGGCTTGCGCAGGGGCGTGGCCAGGTCGAAGCGGAGGAGGAAGTACTGCACGTCGATGCGCAGGCCCACGCCCGCGCCCACGGCCAGTTCGCGGAGGAAGTTGCGGGTGAAGACCGTGCCCGCGTTGGGGGCGTCTTCGCGCAGCCACACGTTGCCGGCATCCACGAACAGCGCCCCTTGCAGGTACTTGTTGAACACACTGCGCAGTTCGGTGTTGGCTTCCAGCTTGATGTCGCCACCCCCGTCGGAAAACAAGGGCAGGCCCTCGGACACGCGCTGGGAGGTGCCCGGCCCGATGGTGCGGGGCCGGAACGCCCGCACGCTGTTGCTGCCGCCCACGAAATACTGCTTCACGAAGGGCATTCTGGTGAAATTGCCGTACGCAAAACCCGCCCCGGCGAAGAGCCGCGTGGCCCAGGTGAGCCGGGGAGCGACGCGCCAGTACTGCCGGGCGTCGAAATCGAGGCGGACGTACTGCGAAAACGGCTGGCCGAGGATGGTTTTCTGGCCATCGGCGTTGCGGCTCTGCACGAACAGCCCCGCCAGGTTGCCGGCCGGCTCGAAACTCCCCAGCAGCCGGTACGAGTAGGGCGGGTTGGTGGTGGGCGAGGAATTGTGCGTGAACGTGTAGAGCGAGTTGAGGATGAACTGGTCGGAGTTGAGCAGGGAGGTCAATTGGTTGAAAAGGCCGATTTGCTGGTACTTGGCCGCCGTGTCGATCTGGTTGAAAAACTCCTGGCTAAAGTTGTTGATCCGCACGTAGGTGGCGGCCAGGGGCGTCACGCCGTGCTCGGTGCGCTGGCTGGTGCGGAAGGCGTAGCCGAAGGCCGCCGTGGTCGAGTTGAGGTCGTAGAGGTTCTGGCGGCGGAGCAGTTCGGCCCCGAGGGTGATGTTGGTTTTGGGCAAATCCTGCCGCCGGTCGTAGTTGATGCGGAAGGGCACCAGCAGGCGGGGCAGCGAGAGGGTGGCGTCGACGCCGTAGCGGTAGTTGGCCACGCCGCCAAGCGCCCGCCCGCCAAGTTGCCACTCCACCCCCACATTGCCGTTGATGGTGAGCAGTTCGGCCCGGCGGAAGGTGTTGCGGTTGCGCCAGCTCAGGGTGAGTTGGGTGCCGGTGAGGTTGTTGGACTTCGTGGTGCCCGCCAGTTCGAGCCGGGCGGATTTTTTGGCGTACGGCGTGAGGTAATAGTGCACGTCGAGCTGGGCCGTGTCGAGTTGGCGGGCGGTGGTGTCGCCGATGGGTTCGAAGCGGTTGCGGACGTACCGGAACACGTTGAGGTTGATGAACCGCGCCAGCGTGAGGTCCTGCGACCGGGCGTTGTACCGCCGACCGGGCCGGAGGCTGACCACGTCGCGGAACAACTGGTCTTTGTACAACCGGGCCGAATCGACGATGAAAAACTGCCGCATGGCCGTGTCGGTGGGCACCACGTGGGCGTTGGCCCGGCTGGTGTCGAAGCCTGTTCCACCCAACGAGTAGTTGGGGTAAATGAACACGTTCCGCATTTTGTACGGCAGGCGGGCGGCAGCGGGCATGTCGGGTTTGAAGGCCACGTAGGGTTTGACGCGGTGCCCGCCCAGGGCGCTGTCGGCGAGGATGGCGAGGTAGTCGGGCTGGAAGTAGTAAAACCCAAACCGCTTCATCTGCTGGCTGATGCGTTCGCGCTCGAGCTGGATGTTTTCGAAGCGGTATGGGTCGCCGGGCTTGAGCAGGGTTTCCCTCGCGGCCCGTTGCAGGGCCTTGCCGGCTGCTGTGGAATCAATCAGGAACCGGATGGTGTCGAAGCGGTAGCGGGGTGCCAATTGCACGGTGTATTCGGCCACGGCCTGGTAGCCGCGCCGTTCGACGAACCCGCTGCTGACGCCGGAGCGGAAATGCCCTTCGTTTTCCATGAACGCCCGGAACACGGCTTCGTTGGCCGTCAGGGCGCGGGCGGAGGCGAACACGGGCGGCTCGCCGAATTTGCGCTTGGTGGTGTTCTGCTTGCGCTCTTCCTTCAGCACGTAGTACAGCCAGACTTTGTACGGAAACCCGAACAGGGTCTTGACGGGCCGGGGCCGGACCAGATCTTCCAGGCCCGCTTTGACATTTTTCAACTGATCGCCGGTCACGCCGGGGTCGCCGTTCATCTTGAATTCGGCCCCGACGTAGAGTTTTTCACCGGGTGGCAAGCGGCGGGAGACGTTGCAGGCGGTGAGGACGCTCAGGAGTAGGGCGAGTTGGAAGGCGGTTCGCATTGCCCGACGCCGAACCCACCCTCCGGCCGCGCGAGCCTGCCCACCCCCTCCCAGGAGGGGACTAAACGCACCATCCGGCCAGCAAAAAGGGGTAGCTGAATTTAGTCCCCTCCTGGGAGGGGGCGCGCTGGGCTTGTGCGGCTGGGGGGTGGGTTCGCTTTGCCAGTCAGACCGTTCTTTTTTTCCGAAAAAGAAAAACGCTTTCGTTTCCATCGCTAAAACACCCCCCTTTCTGCCTCCCGGCGTTTCCGGAAAATCTCCTGCAGCAGGTTGTAATCCATCGTAATCACGAAGGCCACGCCGGTTTCAATCACGTAGCCGTCCACGACGGCGGTGATTTGGTTGTCGAAGCGGTTTTGCCGGTAGCCGCGCAGGGCGTAACGACCATCGCGGGAAAGGTTGTACTGCAACGACACGTTGTCGAACACCTCCTGCGGGTTGCGGCCCAGCCCGGTGTTGTTTTCCAGGACGAAATTCCGCCCCACCGTCACCGACAGCCGCCCGTCGAGGAAGCTTTTCGACAGCCCCACGTTGAGGTCGGTGCGCCCGCCCCGTGCGGCGGTATTGCCGCTGGACACGTAGTCGTTCTGCGACTGCAAATCGAAATTCACGTCAAAACCCTTCAGCACGTTGGAGGCGAATTTTTCCAATTGCTGCGAAAGCACTTTGCTCACGCTGCTCCGGGCGATGTTTTCGGCGGCGATGGCTGTACCTCCTCCCCCACCGCCCGAGAAAAACGACGAGGGGTCGTCGGCGATGAAGCTGTTGAGCAGCAGTAACCCGAATACCTGCTTGTTCATCTGCGAGGGGTCCTGGCGAATTTGATTCAGTTTGCCCTTCACCTCACTGACGACCTGCGGCGAGTTAAGGCGGCCCCGATTTTCATCGATCTGAATATCGAAACCGAGTTGGGGTGTGGCCAGGTTGCCACTCATCGTGAGCAGCACGTCGAACGGCAGTTTGACCCGGTACAGGTTGTTGGTGGCCCTGGTGGTGTTTCCCGAAATCTCGTTCTGCACCAGTTCCGCCGGGGCAGCGTTGGTTTCGTACACGGCGGTGAGGTTGAGATTGGCCCGGAGCGGGTCGCCGGTGAACTGGATGTAGCCCCCCTGCTGAATCTTGAACGTCCGCCGCAGCACCTGGTACGTCAGCGAATACTCGCCCTCGGTCACGTCGTAGCGGCCCAGCACCGATACCTCACCGCTGGCGTTGAGGCTCACGTTAAGGTTGGCGTTGCCCCGCACGCGGAGGTTGTCGCCGTTGAGTTCGTCCACCACCAGGGTGAGTTCCGATTTATCGTCCACGGCCAGCGTGAGCGAAATCTGCGAGTTGGTCAAACCCTCAAACGTGAGGCGTTGGAGGGTCGTGTCGCGGCGAACGGGCACGAGGTATTTCCTGAGCGCGAGCGTGTCGTTGTGGTCGATGAACGTCACCACCTTGCGGGCTTCGTTGGCCCCCGGCCCGCCGTCGGGCAGCACGACCGATACGTTGCTGCCTTCGTCGAGCCGGACGGTACCGTTGACCGACGGATTGCCGCCCACGCCCCGCACCCGCAGGTTGGCCGTTACGGCGGCGTCACCGTAGGCGTAATCGTTGTCGCGGCGGGCGGCGTTGAGCACCATGAAATTCTCGGCGTTCACGCGCAAATCGTACCGCACGTCGGGCAGGTTGCTGGCGTTGACGGTGCCGTTGACGGTGAGGGCCCGGCCCAGCGTGTCGCGGACGTTGAAATCGGCGAAGGTGATGGTCGAACCGGCAAACCGCAACTGCTCCTGGTCGATGCGGTACCGGGCGTTGTTCTGCGCGACGGTGAAGGCCACCGAATCGAAGGCCAGCGTGCCGTTGAAATCGGGCCGGGAGGTGGCGCCGCTGGCCTTGATGCGCCCGGTGAGTTTGCCCCGCGCCTCGCGGAGTTGGCCGAAACTGAAGGCTTCCACCGTGCGGGCGTCGAGGCGTTTCAGGTCGATGTCCACGTCAAGCGGCGCGTTGGGCGAGGCCGAGTTGTAGCTGCCCGTGATGCGGGCGTCGTTGAAGTCGCCCACCAGCGCGGCGTCCACGCTGACGCGCCCGTTGCCTTCGTCGTAAAACGTGCCTTCGAGCGTACCGAGGGGCTGCTTCATCACGCGCAGTTCCGTCGCCGCCACCTGCCCGATGAACGAGAGGTTACTCGTCACGTTGCGCAGCAGCACCGTGCCGTTGAGCGTGCCGCTGGCGAGGGTCGTGTCCTGCCCGGCGAGGTCGGCCACGTCGGCGAGGTGGAGGTTTTGCAAAATCACTTCGAGCGGTCCGCCGGGCCGGGCCTCCGTGCTGTTGAGCGTGACGATTTGCGGGCCACCGGCGCGGTTTTCGGCTTCAGGGTCGTTCTGCAACCGCAGCGTGAACCGCTCGGCCTGAATGCCCCCCGGGCCGTACTGCACGAAGCCCGCCGTGTCAGCCAGCCAGCCCCGGTAGTTGGTCAGCAGCCCCTCGCGGTCGAGCTGGAGGCGGTAGTTTTCGCCGAGCAAACTCAGCGTGCCCGCCATCGCGTAGCGGTTTTCGTTCAGCGAATCTTTGTTGGCGACGTTGAAGCGGAAGCGGTTGTCGGCGGCCAGTCCCGTCAGTTCGGTGGGGCCGATGCGGAGGGATTTCGTCCGGACGGGGGCGATGCGCCCGTTCACGCGGAGTTGGTTGTTGACGGCCCGGAGGCTGAAACTCGAAGCCGTCACCGTCGTGGTGTCGTATTCGATGACGCCCGTGGTCAAGGTAGCCGAGAGCGTGGTGTCGCGGGTGTTGTCGAGCGAAGCCGCCAGCCGGACGGTGTCGAGGCGGGTCAGGTTGGGCACGAAGGCTTGCAGCAGCGGGTCGTGGTACGCTTTCGCCCGGATGTCGAAATCGTAGGGGGGCGGCACCTGCTTGAAGGCGAGTTGGGGCACGTCGAAATACCGGCGCACCTCGCTGGCGACGATGTCGTAGAGGCGGGTGTACTCAAACTGCCCGTTGAGCGAAAGCTGGGCGAAAGGCACCTCGGCTACCACCTGCTTGCGGCCGTCGCGGGCGTCGGCCTTGAGGTACAGCGAATCGACGGGGTAGGATTTGCCATTGAGCGTCACGACCGCGTTTTGGGCCACCACCGTGCCCACGGGCCGCGCCGGGTCGGTGGACTGCATGGCGAGTCGGATGTCGCCCCGGAGTTGGAGGGAATCTTGGTAAAGCCCGAGTTTTCGCAAATCCAGTTCTCCAATCGCCACGTCGCCCGTCACGCTGGGGAACTCGCCGAGCAGCCCGACGCGGGTATCGAGCCGGACACGGGCGTTGGGGTCGTCGATGCCGCCCCGCACGTCGAGCGTGCCGTTGGCGAGGGTGCCCGTGGCGGCGAAATTCTGGTAGCGGTAGCCGTTCAGCGTGGCCTCGTCCACGGCCAGGCGGAAGTCCGTCTGCATCGTTTTCAGGTCCAGCCCTCGCCCGTCCACGGTGGCCGTGGCGGTGATTTTGCCCAACTGCTTTGGCTGTTTGAGCCACTTGCCCGCGTCAAAGGCCGTCAGCCGCGCGGTTCCGGCGTACGCTTGCGCCTTTCCGGAAACGAAATTTTTCAGCGCCCCGTCAAACGCCGCCGCGCCCCAGGGACTGCGCAGGTTCACGTCCAAATCGAGGTTGTTGACCTGGCCGCGTACCCGGCCGGTCAGGCGCAGGTTGGTGGGCAGATCGACGGTGGCGGGCAGGCTGCCTTTCGGCATCAGTTTGACCAAATCGGCTTTGCGGGCAACGGCCTCGCGGATGGTCAAATCCATGCCCAGCCGGTCCACGTCGGTCACGTTGGTGAGTTTGCCGCTGGCCTTGATGCGTGTTCCCGACAGCATGGCCAGTTCCAGCGTCGGGATGCTGAGCGCTGCCAGCGTGCCGGTGATGCGGGTGTTGGCGCGGATGAGGGCGGTTTCGTTGCCCGCGAACGGCGGCGTTTTTGCCAACGCGGGCACGAGTTGCAACACGTCCGCCACGGCCAACTGACTTTGCCGGAGGTTCAGGCCCACGGTAACGCGGCGGGCTTCGGCGGGCCGCGTGAGTTGCCCCAGCGAATCGTAGCGGAGCACGAGGGCATCGCGGAGCAGGGTTTGGGGCGTTTGCACGAGCAACTTCGTCACGGCGGCCTGCCGGTCGGTGTACACCAGGTCGGCATCCAGCCGCTTCAGCGTCAGCCCACTCGACGCCCGGAAAGTTCCCTGCCGCACCTGGGCGGCAATGCGGTCGGATTGGTAGGAAATGGCTTCGCCCCGGATGCCCAGATCGCGCAAGTCGAGGTGGGCGTAGTCAAGGCCCTTCGGCTGTCGGGGCTGGGTGGCGTCGTCGAAGCGGATGCGGTTGTTTTCGAGAAAAATCCGGGAAAGCGTGGCCTGCCAGCCTTCCGGGCGGGGAGCGGGGAGCGGGGGGCTGGGAGTCGCTGACTGGTTGACTTGTCGAGTGGTTGATGTTGGCTTAGCCGGAACTGCGGTTTTTGCTTCCCGCTCCCCGCTCCCCGCCGACCCGTCGGGCCGCCCCTGCCCCTTGTTCCCCGCGCCCATCACAAACGCCAGGTCGGCATTGCGGAGGTTGAGCGTGTCGAGGGCAACCTGCTGGGCGTTGAGGTAAAGCTGCCGCCCGACGAGGTCGAGGTGGGGCACCCGGCCCTGGGTTTTGAAACCCGCCGTTTCAACGTTCACGTCCCACTGGGTACGCCGCACGTGCCAGGTGCCGATGCGCAAGTCGAGGGTATCGCTGCTCGCCACCGAGGGCGGCGTGGGCAGGCCCTCGTACATCCGGGCGCGGGCAGTGAGGCCCGACAGAAACACCGAATCGACGTGGTAGCGCGAGCGGTTGACGTTGGCCTCGGCGAAGCGTAGGCCCAGCGTGTCCACGGCGGCGCTCAGGTCCACCCCCACCACGTCGTCGCGGTAGGTGATGCGCACGTCGTTGAGGCCCAGGCCGGTGAGGTTGATGTCGAGGGGGGCGGCGGTGGTGTCCACGGCCGCGGTCTTGGGCTTCGCGCCGGGTTCACCGGCGGCGAAGGCGTCGAGGAGAAACTGGAAATTGAAGGTCGTGTCGGGCAGAGTGCGGCGGAGGTTGACGCGCATCTGGGCGAGTTCGACCTGGTTGATGGTCACCCGGTTTCGCAGGAAATCGAGCATGTCCACGTCCACGCGCATCAGGCCACCGCTGAGGAGCGTGTCGCCCTGGGGCGTCTGCACGTACACGTCTTCAAGGAGCACCCAGTCGGGCAGGCGGTACTTGATGCGCCCGACGCGGAAGGGCGTCTTGATTTTCTTTTTCAGAAACGAATTGACTTGCGCCGTGACAAACCGCTCCCCCACCGACGTAAACCCAATCACGCCGACCGCCACCGCCACGAGCAGCAGCAGACCCAGAATGCCCAGAAAAACGTACTTCAGGAAGCGCTTCACGAAGAAAAAACCCGGTGGGACCGGGACGGTTGCCATCTTGTAAAAACCATGCCAGATGCTGCGTTACCGGCGTTGACCGCTCCTCCACACTCTTTCGGAAAGGCACCATTTCCGGCGGTCCGAATCGTACCGCCTTTTCCGAATTTGCCGGGCACGGGCCGGGAAAAACGCGTACTTTTGCGGCCAACCTCATAGGGGCAACCCTTGCGGTTGCCCGTAGCGGTTTACATCCGATACCCACGGGCAACCGCAAGGGTTGCCCCTACGAATAAAACCAAACCCATGTGGCAGGAAACCAACAACCAACTCGTCCGCGAATTCCGGTTCGCTGACTTCCAGGAAGCTTTCGCCTTCCTGACCCGCGTGGCGTTTCTGGCCGAAAAAGCCGATCACCACCCCGCCATCGAAAACACCTACAACCGCGTCACGCTCCGCCTCAACACCCACGACGCGGGCAACGTGGTGACGGAAAAAGACCGGCGGCTGGCGGCGGAAATTGACCGATTAATGGAAAATGGATAATGGAGAATGGAGAATGGAGAATGAAATACCGACAGCATGGTGCCTTTTCATTCTCCATTCTCCATTATCCATTCAAAAATGAAACTCTACCTCATCCCCACCCCCATCGGCAATCTCGATGACATCACGCTCCGGGCGGTGAAAACCCTCCAGGCCGTGGACGCCGTGCTGGCCGAAGACACCCGCACGACGGGCATCCTGCTTGCCCACCTCGGTTTGAAGAAAAACCTCCTGGCTCACCACGCCCACAACGAACACGCCTCGGCGGCGGGGGTGGTGAAGCTCTTGAAGGAAGGCAAAACCCTGGCCCTCTGCTCCGACGCGGGCACGCCGGGCATCAGCGACCCCGGTTTCCTTCTCGTGCGCGAATGCCTGCGGGCGGGAGTGCCGGTGGAGTGCCTGCCCGGCCCGACGGCCTTCGTGCCCGCGCTGGTCAACTCGGGCCTGCCGACCGACCGCTTCGTGTTTGAAGGCTTTTTGCCCCAGAAAAAAGGCCGCCAAACCCGGCTGGCCCAGTTGAAAGAAGAACGCCGCACGATGGTATTTTACGAATCGCCGCACCGGCTTTTGAAAACATTGGAACAATTTGCAGAGGCCTTCGGCCCCGACCGCCCGGCGTCGGTGTCGCGGGAGTTGACAAAGGTGTTTGAAGAAACCATCCGGGGAAATTTAGCTCAGGTTTATGCGCATTATGTCCACCATCCGGCCAGTGTTCGCGGTGAAATCGTCCTTGTCGTCGGAGGGGCTTAGAAGCTGGCCGTGGGCCGTTGGCAAGTGGCAAGTTTCCCGGTTGAAGGGCTTGGCCATTGGCTTTCTGTGTTTATGCCACCTGCCAACGGCCCACGGCCAACTGAAACTAAGCCCCCAGGCCAAAGTCAGCGTACTCACCATGGGGCCGGGGCAGGAACTGTACACTTCCTTCGGCCACACGGCCCTCTGGATCGAAGACCCGGCCACGGGCCTCGACAACGTGTACAACTACGGCACGTTCGACTTCCGGACGGAGGGGTTCTACTGGAAATTCATCCGGGGTTCGCTGCCCTACCAGTTGAGCGTGTACCCCTTCCGCTACACCATCGCCGAAGCCCAGACCGACAACCGCTGGCTCACCGAGCAGGTGCTCAACCTCACGCCCGCGCAGAAGCAGCGGCTGTTTGACTTGCTGGAAATCAACTACCGCCCCGAAAACCGGCAGTACTTCTACAAATTCTTTTTCGACAACTGCTCGACGCGGCCCCGCGACGCGATTCGCGCGGTGGTGGGCGACCCGTTTCCCTGGCCCGACCTGCCCGAACTGGGAGGAAAAAGTTTCCGGCAGTGGATGAACGACCACCTCGACCACCAGCCCTGGGCGCGGCTGGGCATGAACATCGGCATTGGCCGACCTTCCGACGCCGAAGCCACCCGCGAACAGGCCATGTACCTGCCCGAAAACCTGATGCGGGGGCTGGAGAAAGCCAGGGTCGGAGGCCAGCCGCTGGTGAGCGAAACAAAGGAACTGTTTGTAGCCCAACCGCAAACGCGGGGATTGACGGCCGGATACCTGCAACTTTTTCTGTGCCTGCTCACCCTGCCGGTGTTGGTTTGGCTGTACCGGCGGCACTGGGATCGCCCGTTTTGGTTCGACAAACTGCTGCTTTTCCTGACCGGTGGCATTGGGCTGCTTCTGCTTTTCCTGTGGTTCGGTACGGACCACGGCGTGACGGAGCGCAACGTTGCCCTCCTGCTTTACTCACCTACCCACTTGGCTGCGGCATTTTTGCTGAACCAACCAGTGCATTTCCGCTGGCTGAGGTGGTACTGCCTCCTTTTTTCCGCGTTGGCGCTCGGCTTTTTCGTGCTTTCTCCGAAGGAAAGTCAGACGTACGTCATCGAATTTCTCCTGATGGTTCGGCTCATGCGCCTTCATCAAATTTTCCGAAACCAAACTTCCCAACCCCAACCCATTCATGAATCTTAGTTCCCTTTGCCCCCAGGTCGTAGCCCTGACGAAGGAAGTCGGCGCGTTTCAGCGCCTGGAAGTGGCCCGCTTCGACCGCACCGTGACCGAATTCAAGGGCGCGCCCAACAACCTGGTCAGTTTCGTGGACAAAGAATCCGAGAAAATGCTGGTCGCGGGGCTGAACGAGTTGCTGCCCGAAGCGGGCTTCATCACCGAGGAAGGCACCGTCGAACAAGCCAAAAACCAGGAGTTCGTGTGGGTGATCGACCCGCTCGACGGCACGACCAATTTCATGCACGGCTACGCCTACTTCACCATCAGCGTGGGGCTGTTGCGCCACGGGGTGCCCGTGCTCGGCGTCATCTACGACCCCAGCCACGAGGAGGCGTTTTACGGCTGGCAGGGCGGCGGGGCGTTTTGCAACGGTGCCCCGATGCACGTGTCGGCGGTGACGGCGCTGGGCGAAAGCTTGCTGTCCTGCGGGTTTCCATACAAACCCGGCACCCAGCGACAGGCGTACCTCGATTTGCTCGTCGAAATCATGGAAACCACCCACGGGTTCCGACGGCTCGGCTCAGCGGCCATCGACCTGGCCTACGTGGCGCGGGGCTGGTTCGAGGGCTTTTTCGAGTACCAACTCAACTCCTGGGACATGGCCGCCGGCGTGCTGCTCATCCGCGAGGCGGGTGGCGTGGTGACGGACTTTGAGGGGGGCGAAAATTTTCTGTTCGGCGGCAACGTGATCGGGGCCACCGCGGGCGTTCACGACGAATTGCGGGCGCTGGTGGTGCGGCACATGGGGAGTTGAGTGAACTTTTCGGAAAAGCCGTTTCGTTAGGCGGTCAAAGCGTTTCAGGTCATGGTTGAAAATCTGCTCATCCTGCTGATCTTCCTCGGCGCGCTGGCCTACCTCGGCAATCTGGCCCGCAAGGCGTTCAGTCCCAAAACGGCGGCGGGCTGCCCCAAAGGCTGCGGCACCTGCGCGGCCGCCGAGGCGGCGAAAAAACTCGACGTGCCTGCCTGAATCGGTCTTCTTACTCGTGTCCCCGGCTCCGGCTGATGCGCAGTCGGCCCTCGGGAATCACTTCAATCACCGTCAGCAAGGCGTCCTGGGCCGCTTCGGGAATCCGGAAGTACACCACCGGCGGCGCGCCCAGCGAGATCTCCCGGCGCGGCACTTCCCGGAAGGAGAGCTTCTGGCCGCTGCCCAGCACCCGGATTTCCTTCACCGGCGAGTCGATGCCCTTCAGCAACTGCTCGGCGGTGGTTTTGGCGGGCACGAAGAGGTACAGCGCCGAGGAGTCGCGGGCAATGGTGCTGGGGCCGTAAAAGTACCCGCCCGGCAGTCCGGCCACCGTGGCGTAGATGCCCTTCGCGTGCTTGGTGGTCCAGCGACCCAGTTCTTCGAGCAGTTTCACCTGTTCGTCGGGCAGGGTGCCGTCGGCTTTCGGGCCGACGTTGAGCAGCAGGTTGCCGCCGTTGCCAATGACCTCGGCGAAGGTCATCAGCAGTTGGTAAGGCGATTTGTAATCCGGGTCGCGGGTGTAGCCCCAGGTGCTGTTCATCGTCATGCACAATTCCCAAAAATCCTTCTGCGGACGCGCCAGGGGCAGGCCCTGCTCGGGGGTGCTGTAGTCGCCGTGGTCGCGGAGGCGGCTGTTGATGATGGCGTTGGGGTTGAAATTGAGCAGTTGCTTGCGGGTTTCGGCGGCGCGCCAGGCGGCGGCGTCTTGCTCCCACTGCCCGTCGAACCACCACAGGTCGGGGTTCACCAGCCGCTGCAACTCGCCGAGTTGAGCCTGGTAAAACCGCACGAAGGTGGTCCAGCGTGCGGGTTCTTGCGTCGGGTCGTAGCGCTTTTCGTCTTTCGTGAAAATCGGGTAGTCGGGGTGGCTCCAGTCGAGGAGGGAGAAGTACAGCCCTTTTTTCATCCCCTCGCGCTCCACGGCCCGCATCAACGGCGTGAGCACGTCGCGGCGGGCGGGGGTTTGGTTGGGAATGCTCAGGTCGTTCTGCTTCGTGTCCCAGAGCGCCACGCCGTCGTGGTGTTTGGAGGTGAGCACCACGTAGCGGGCACCGGCGCGCTTGAACAATTTCGCCCATTCCTCGGGCTGGTATCGGCTGGCGGTGAAGCCGTTTCGCCCGGCCAGGTAGGCGTCGTAAGGCATTTTTTTCTGGAAAAACGGCCAGGAGGCTTCGACCTCCGACGGCGAAAAAATGCCCCAGTGAATGAAAATTCCCAGCTTCGCGTCGGCGAACCACTGCATTTTTGGGTCGGGGGTCTGGGCCTGAGCAAAGGAGGCGAGGAGGGTGAGGAAGAGAATCGGTTTTTTCATGGTCAAAAGGATGTTGCAAGTTCAATGGCTCGCCTGTCCAGCACGATGCCCCCGCACCGCGTACCAACTCACGTACGCGTAGCACACCAGCGGCACGGCGTACGCCACCCGCAGCCCGTAGGCATCCGACACCAGGCCCATCAGCGGGGGCACCACCGCCCCGCCGACGATGCTCATGATGAGCAGCGACGAGCCGGTTTTCGTGTACGGGCCCAGGCCCTTGATGCTCAAGGTAAACAAGATCGGGTACATCACCGAGGTACACAGCCCCACGGCCACCAGCGCTCCGATGGCCACGTAGCCCGACGTCAGCACCGCCGTCAGCACGCAGGCGAGGGCCGCGAGTGTTGTCACGAGCAGCGTCCGGGCCGGGTCGTAGCGGCGGAGCAACGCCGCCCCGGCCAGCCTCCCCACCAGCACCCCGGCCATGAAGTAGCTGATGAACACCGCCGCCCCCTGCTCGCTCACGCCCGGCAGGCGCAACGCTTTGGCGTAGCGAATCATAAAGCTGACGACGCCCACCTCAGCCCCCAGGTAGCAAAACACGCCCAGCGCGCCGAGTACCGTGTGCCGGAACCGGAGCACGTCGGTCAGGCGTCCGGTCCGTTCGCCGTCGTCGGCGATGGCGGGCAGCTTCGCGAAAAACACCACCGCGCCAAGCAGCAGAAATACCCCCGCCAGCGCCAGGTACGGACCTTTCACCAGGCTGGCCTCGGCGTCGAGGTAGGCCGTGAGTTCGGCGGGCGACAGCGCCGCGATCGCCGCGGGCGAGACGTCGGTTTCCGGCAAAATCCACTTCGCCCCGAGGATCGGCCCCAGCGCGCTGCCCAGCGCTCCCAGCGCCGCCGCCAGGCTCAACCGGCTCGACGCCCCCTCCGGCGGCCCGAGCACCGACACGTAGGGCGTGGCCGTCACCTCGAGAAACGTGAACCCCGCCGCCATCACGAACAGCGCCAGCAGGAACACCGGGTAGAGCCGGGTTTCGGCGGCGGGGTAAAACAGTAGCCCGCCTGCCGTGGCCGTCAGCAACCCAACGAGCATCCCGGCTTTGTACCCGTACCGCCGCAGGAACGCGCCCACCGGCAGGGCCATCAGGAAATACGCCCCGAAAAACGCCGATTGTACGAGCGAGGACTGGAAATCGGTCAACTGGCAGGCCCGGCGCAGGTGCGGCACGAGCACGTCGTTGACGTTGCGGCTGATGTTCCAGACGAACATCAAACTCATCACGACCGCCAGCGGCACAAGCGTGGAAACGACGGATTTCGGCGAAACGGCTACGAGTTGCGGCGTGGGCATGGGGTTGCGGTGGTTAAAAAGCCGGTTCCATTCGACTGCCTTCACCCCCTTGAAGGGGCGGGGGGTGAAGGCTTCAACGCGGGGGAGTGGAGGCCCGCAGCAAAGGTTTGGTTTCGACGTTCAGCACGACTTCCGGCGGGGGCATTTTGCGCTCGATGGCGTCGAGGAGCAGGTTCATAGCCAGCACACCGATGCGGTGGGGTTGCTGGTCGACGGTGGTCAGGGAAGGCTCGACCACTTCGCTCAGGAACTGGTTGCCAAAACCCGTCACGGCCACGTCGCGGCCCGGCTCCAGATTTTTTTCCCGCAAAAACCGCATGAACTCCAGGGCCACGAGGTCCGTGGGACAGCAGACGACCTCAGGCGGGGGCGTTTCGTTGAGCAGTGCCTCGAACACCAGCCGGTTGCAAACGGGGCTGAGGTCGGTTTCGAGCACCGGCCCCTCCCCCATCCCGTGTTCGAACAGGGCCTGCCGGAAACCCCGCCCCCGCCGGACGAAGTTGGTCAGGTGCCCCGGCCCCACCACGCCGGCCAGCCGCCGGTATCCGAGTTGGATCAGGCGTTCGGTGAGGTCGTAGGCGCCCTGCCGGTCGTCGGAAGCCACGCCCGCGAAGCCTTCGGGCACCCGGCTCACGAGCAGCAGGGGCTGCGCCCGGGCGCGGAGCCGCTCAAAGGCCGCAAAATTGCTCGTCGTCCGGGCGGGAGTGGCCAGCAGGCCGTCCACGTTGAATCGTTCGAGGTTTTGCAACTGCTCGGCCTCGCGCCCACTCTCCTCCCCCGACGGGCAGAACACCACCCGGTAGTCGCGGGCGCGGGCGGCTTCTTCCATGCCCGTCACGAGCACGGAGTAAAAATGCACCGTCACGTCGGGCAAGAGCACGCCCACAGTGCGGGTTTGCTGGCGGCGCAAGTTCTGACCCAGGGGATTGGGCTGGTAGTCGAGTTGGCGGGCCAGTTCCTGCACCCGCTCCCGCGTGCGCAGGCCGATGCTGGGGTGATTTTGCAACGCCTTCGACACCGTCGAAACCGACACGCGAAGCTGGCGGGCCAGGAGGCGGAGAGACGGGCGGGGAGGCATGGCTTGGGAATGAAAAATATCGAATAAGAAAAGCAGAATGCGGAAGGCTGATTTTCAACATCATCACCCGCTCAGGTCAAAAATCCGGCGCATTTCGGCCCAGTGTTCGTGGGGCTGGGCTTCGGGGAGGCGTTGCTGAAATTGGGCCACCAATGCCGCCCACTCGGCCTGGCGGGGCAACGCGCCCACGCGCTCAAAATCGCGGCGCAGGTCAAAGTCGGGCACGGTGTCCATGACCATGAACAGCCGGGTACCGAGGCGGTAAATTTCCATCTCCAGCACGCCCACCGCCCGCAGCCCCTCGCCGATCTCGGGCCAGAAGCCTTCGGCGTGCAGCCACTCGTACCGGGCGATGAGGGCCGGATCGTCGCGCAGATCGAGGGCGAGGGCGTAGCGTTTGGTTTTCATGGGGTCACATTTTTCGGTACCCTAGATCCGCCCCACCACTCACCGGCAGCAGGCAGCCGGTGATGAACCGGGCCGCGTCGGAGAGCAGGAACACGCAGGCGTCGGCCACTACGTCGGCTTCGGGGCAGTAACCCAGGGCGTGGATGTGGTCCAGGTAGCGTTCGATGCCAGCCGGGTCGGGTTGATCGGCGGCCCACTCCCGCAGCAGGGGCGTCCAGACCCCGGCGGGCAGCACGGCGTTGACCCGGACGCCGAAGGGCGCGTAGTCGAGGGCCATGGCTTTCGTCAGGGCATTCATGCCCCCCTTCGTGGCGGCGTAAGCGGCGTGGAGCGACTGCCCGATTTCACCCACCAGACTGCTCGTGTTGAGGATGCAGCCCCGACTATCCTTCAGGGCGTCGAGGCCGTGTTTCGTCGTGAAAAATACGCTTTTCAGGTTGACCGAAAAAAGCGCGTCCCACTCCGTTTCGTCGGTTTCGTCGAGGGGCTTCGAGGGGTGGGCAATGCCCGCGTTGTTGTGAATCGCGTCCAGCCCGCCGAAGGTCTCCACCGCCCGTTCGATGGCCCGCCGCACGTCCTCGCCCCGCGCCACGTCGCCCGTCAGGCCCGCGTGGGGCGGGCCGAGCCGGGCGAGCAGATCAGTGAGGGCGGTTTCAGCTTTATCGAACACAAACACCTTCGCCCCGGCCCGGGCGTAGGCATCGGCGCAAGCCGCCCCGATGCCCGAGGCCCCGCCGGTGAGGAAAATGCTTTTGCCGTCGAGCTGGCCCATCGTTTTGCCGGGTTAATCCACCAAATCGCAACTGCTCCCCGGTTCCTGGGGCGTCTGGTACACGCCGCTTTCAAGCCGGGCTGGCGTGCGGAAGTACGGGCGCAGGTGCGGGATGTGTTCCAAAAACAGCGCCTCGTGCCCCAGCGCGACGCGGTTGAACAGCACCAGGTGCTGGTGCAACTGCCCCATGTCGCCCACGTGGGGCACCACGGGCACGCCGAATTTTTTCGCCAGCAAGCTCACCGCCAGAAATTCCGCCACACCCCCCACCCGCACGGCGTCCACCTGGCAGAAGTGCATCGCTCTGGCCTGGAGGAAATTTTTGAAAATCACCTTGTTCGGGATGTGCTCGCCCGCCGCAATCCGTACGGGGGCGAGGGCCTCCACTAGGCGACGGTGGGCCAGCACGTCGTCGGGGTGGGTGGGTTCCTCGAGCCAGTAGGGCTGGATGTCGGCCAACGCCCGGCCCATGCGCAGGGCCTGGGGCAGGCTCCACTTCTGGTTGGCGTCGAGCATGATCGTCACGGCGTCGCCGGCGGTCTGGCGCACGAGGGCAGCCCGGCGCAGGTCGCGGGTGGGGTCGTCGGAGCCGACCTTCAGTTTCAGGGCCGTAAACCCCGCATCCACGGCCCGGCGGGTGTTTTCCCGGATTTTTTCGTCGGAATAATTGAACCAGCCCACCGAGGTGTCGTAGCCCCGGTAGCCCGTTTGCAGCACGTCGGCGCGTTGGGTGCGGGTGGGGTGGGCCTCCCGGAGCATCGCCAGCGCCTCGTCGCTGGTGAGTTCGTCGTCGAGGTAACTCAGGTCGAGCAGGGCCACGAGCGCGTCAGGCGACAGGTCGAGCAGCAGGCGCCAAAGCGGCACGCCACGGCTTTTGGCCCAGAGGTCGAAGCAGGCGTTGACGATGGCCGCCAGGGCCAGGTGCGTGACGCCCTTGTGCGGCCCCAGCCAGCGGTAGGTGGGCGAATCGGCCAAGGCGCGGTAGGTGGTGGCAAAATCGGCCATCAGATCCTCCACCTCGCGGCCCACGAGCGACTCGGCCAGGTACTCGATGGCCCGGCACACGAGGTCGTTGCCCGCCCCGAGGGTGAAGGCCAGACCGATGCCTTCGGGACCGCCGTCGGTGCGGAGGTGGCAGACGGCGTAGGCGTACTCGGTGGTGGCGTGGACGGCGTCGGTCCCGGCCCCTTCGTGGAGGGTGAACCGGCGGTCGGTGGCACGGACGGACTGGATGACGTGGGCAGGCATGGTGCCCGAAAGTGAGCGGTTGTTTTTCAGAAAAGCAAACCAGCGGAACGGCAGGCGGAGCGCAGCGGCAAAAAATCGCCGTTTGGCCGGGCAGTGTAACGTTTTCGTGATTTTTCGCAAAAAAACCGTAACCTCGCCTCCACCCACCTGACCGCTCCGAACTCATGCCTTTTTTTCAGGATTCCCTCGCCGTGTTGGCCGTACTGGGCCTCAACGTCGCTCTCTCCGAATGGCTCTCCCGTCTGCCGCTGGGTCGCTCCCTCGGCACGGCCTTCCTGGCCATCCTGGTCACCGCGCTGACGGCCAACCTCGGGCTGATTCCCGCCGCCGCACCGCCCACGCCGGTGTACGAAGGCATTTTCACCTACGTGGCCCCGCTGGCGATATTTTACCTGATGCTCGGCGTCAACCTCGGCAGCCTGCGCCGGGCTGGACTGCCCATGCTGGCGCTGTTTCTGTTGGGCACGGTCGGCACGCTCGTGGGCGTGGCGGCGGCGATGGCGCTGGTTTCGGGAAAACAAAGCATCGGGCCGCTGTTTTACGCCCTGGGCGGGATGTTCACGGGCACGTACATCGGCGGGAGCATCAACTTCAACGCCGTGGCCCTGCACTACGGCGTGTCGCAGCAGGGCACGCTCTTCGCCGCCGCCACCGCCGCCGACAACATCATTTCGGCCCTCTGGATTGCCGCCACCATCGCAATTCCGCAGGCGCTGAACCGGTTTTTTCCCCGAAAAAAGCGCGTTGCGCCCACCCGAACCCGGACCGGGACCGTCGAAACCAACGACACCGCCACCCTCGACCCGCTCGGCACGGGGCTGCTGATGGCGCTGGGGTTTGGCGCGATTTACGGTTCGGGAAAACTCGCCGCTCTGCTGCCCGGCGTGCCGCCCGTGCTTGTGCTCACCACGCTGGCGCTGGTGCTCGCCCAGGTGCCCGCCGTTCACCGGCTGCGGGGGGCCAACCTGCTCGGGCTGCTGTGCGTGTACCTGTTCCTGGCCGTGGTGGGGGCGCACTGCGACGTGCGGGCGTTGCTCGCCGACGGCCAACTGGCCATCACCCTGCTCCTGCTCGTGACGGCGCTCGTGGGCATTCACGCGCTCATTACCTTCGGCGTCGGGGCGCTGCTCCGGCAGGACTGGGACCTGGTGGGCATCGCCTCGCAGGCCAACATCGGTGGGGCGGCGTCGGCCATGGCCTGCGCCCGAAGCCTCCGCCGCCCCGACCTCGAACTGCCCGCCATCCTCGTCGGCACGCTGGGCAACGCCACCGGCACCTACTGGGGGCTGCTCGTGGCGGAATGGATGAAGGCGTCGGGGTGGTTTGGGTGAAAATCACCACTCCCCTTTCCGCCCGAATTTCTCTTTCGCCGCCTGGCCGAAGGCCGCGCCCGCCGCGTTCATGGCGGCCAGCACCTCGTCCATCGGCTTTCCGGCCACGTCGCGGGCGGCGGCGATGACCGTGTTGCACTCGTTGGCGTCCATGAAGCAGGTGGCTTCGTAAATCCGCTCCTGGTCTTCTTCGGGAATCACCAGAAACCCGTGCTTGTCGGCGTGGAGGAGCGCACCGGGCTGAATGGTGCAGCCGAACACCTTGACCTCCACGCCCCAGCGCACGGGCCAACTGTAGGCGTGGCCCACGCACAACCGCTTCGCAATCGCCTTGAAACCGGCGTTGGTCATCTCGTCCACGTCGCGGATGCAGCCGTGGGTGATGGTGCCCACGCAGCCCAAGCTCCGGTGGACGTTGGCGTTGACCTCGCCCCAGAACGACCCGATGTGCGGCGAATCCAAGTCCTGCACGACCACGATTTTCGGGCCGGGCACGCTGGCCAGGTAGGCCCGGTATTCGGCCAGGGCGTTGGGGTTGGCTTTCTGGTGCGCCGGGTTGCTCGGCTCGCACACGACGGTGACGGCGTAGCCCACCATCGGGCCCATCTGGGGCATGAAGTCGCGGGTTTCGTCGAGGTTGAAAAAGCCCCGCGTGCGGTCGCGTTGGGTGATTTGCTCCCAGCCGTTGTACACCGTCGGAGTGTTCCAGCGCTTGAGCTTGAGGAGGTCGGAGTGGGTGATGATTCGGGACATGGATTTTGGTTTATGAGTTTTTAACCACAGAGGATACGGAGTCTCTGTGAACTCTGTGCTTGAACTCTGCGCACTCTGTGGTTAAAAAATTTAGACAGCAACCGGTTTCAATTTAGGAATCAACAGATGAAACAGCCCCAGCGCTACGAGGTAAATCAGGGCGGCGAGGGCGAAGATGGGCACGTAACTGCCGGTGGCTTCGAGCAGAAAACCCGTCGCCGTGGCGATGAGCATGCCGCCGATGGCCCCCGCCGTGCCGCCGATGCCCACCACCGAGGCCACGGCGGGTTTGGGGAATTGGTCGGAGACGGTCGTGAACAGCACCGCCGACCAGGTTTGGTGCGCCGCCGTGGCCAAGCCAATCAGCCCGATGGCCAGCCAGAGGTTTTTGGTCACGGCGGCGAGCAGAATCGGCAGAATCAACAGCGCCGCCCCCAGCATAACGCCCTTGCGGCTCCGGTCGAGGCTGAACCCGCGTTGCAGCAGGGCCGACGACACGTAGCCCCCGAACGTGCTGCCCACGGCCATGATGCCGTAAATCGTCATCAGCGGCAGGATGGAGCCGGTCACGTCGAGGCCGTGCTGGCGGTTCAGGAATTTGGGCAACCAGTAGAGATAAAACCAGAAAATTGGGTCGGTCAGGAATTTCACCAGCACGAAGGCCCAAGTGGCGCGGTAGCGAAGCAGTTGCCCCCAAGGCATGCGGACGGCGGGCGTTTCGTCCCGGTCGCTTTCGATGTAGCGCCGTTCGGACTCCGACAGCCGGGGTTGTTTTTCGGGGCTTTCGTAAAACAGGAGCCACGCCGCCAGCCACACGAACCCCAGTGCGCCCGTACCGATAAACGCCGCCTGCCAGCCCCAGCGCAGGGCGATGAGCGGCACCACCATCGGCGCAAGCACCGCGCCCAGGCTCGCGCCGCCGTTGAAAATGCCCGTCACCAGCGCCCGTTCGTTTTTCGGAAAATACTCGGCGAAGGTTTTGATCGCCGCCGGGGTGTTGCCCCCCTCCCCCAGCCCGAGGAAGGCTCGCGCCAAGCCAAACTGGAACACGTTGCGCGCCCAGCCGTGCCCGATGGCCGCCAGGCTCCACACGCTGATGGCCACGGCGTAGCCCAGCCGGGTGCCGTACCGGTCGACGAACCAGCCGAAGCCGAGGTAGCCCAGCGCGAACAAAGCCTGAAACGCCGTGACGATGGAACCGTATTGTATCTCCGACCAGCCGAACGTTTTTTCCAGCGTCGGGGCGAGCAGGCCGAGCACCTGCCGGTCCACGTAGTTGATGGTGTTGGCAAAAAACACCAGCGCGCAGACCCGCCAGCGAAAGCGGCCGACGGCGGCGAGGGGTTCGGCGGTGAGGGTGGGCATTTTCGTTTTGATTTAGAGGAATGTCTTTAACCACAGAGTTAACCGAGTTTAAGCACAGAGGACACAGAGGAAAAACTTCTGCGAACTCTGTGCTTAAACTCGGTGAACTCTGTGGTTAAAAACTGCATCGTACTCGTTCAGCAACGCATCCACCCGCGCCCGCAAATCCGGCGTCAGCGGCCCCACGTCGCGGCGGGTTTTTTCCGAAATCGGAAAACCGCGTTTCGCCAGCGCGTACTTCGCAATTGTGGGGTAGGCCGAATGCATGAGGTCCATGTTTTTCGTAAAAAACGCCTGCACCGCGTCCACGGCTTCGGCTTGATTCGGGTCGTCGAAATGCCGGCACAGCCAGACGATGAGTTCCGGAAAAAAATTGCCCTGGATGCACGACAGCCCCGCCGACCCGGCCCGCAGCGACTCCACGGCGTGGACCATGTACGCGTCGTACAACCCGAACGTCTGGCCCTGCGTGGCGGCGAGTTTGGCTTTCACCTGGGTTAGGTCGAGGCTCGTGTCTTTGTGGTAGGTCACGCGCCCTGTCGCCACCAGTTCGCCCAGGATTTCGGGCGAAAGCAGGCGTTTGTACGGTACCGGGCATTCGTAAAAACCCAGGGGTACGGCGTCGGTCTGCCGCAGCAGGTCGTGCGCCCGTTCCCGCCAAACCTCGTCCGATTCCTCCGCTTGGGCCAGCAAACTGCTGATGACGATGACGGCCTGCACGCCCGCGTCGGCGGTTTTTTTGACGAAATCCGCTTGCTGGGCCAACTTCCCGCCGAAGGTGCCCGTGGCCACCACCGGCACCCGGCCCGCGGCGGTTTGCACCACGTGCTTCGTCACGGCCAGCCGCTCGTCGGGCGTCAGTTCGTACATCTCGCTCGACAGGCAGGTGGCGAACAGCCCCGCCGCGCCCGCGTCAAGGTAAAATTCCGTCAGACGGGTGAGCGTGTCGAAATCCACGCTTCCGTCCTCGCGGAAGGGCGTGAGCATGACGGGGATGAAGCCTTTCGGCATGGGGATTGGGTAATTGGTTGAATGGGTAATTGGAAAAAGGGTACTGGCGTGACAAATTACCCATTTTACCGAGTTACCGAACTTTCAAAAGCCACACCTCGCTCACCTGATTCCCCCGTCCCGATTCGCCCTCGCCCAGTTTTTTCGTCCACGACAGCGTCAGCGTGCCGGAACGCGTAGCTTCGGCGGGCACGTCGAATTCCACCGGTTCGTACTCTTTTTTCAGCAGCGGGTGAATTTCCAACCCTTCGTTGGCCACCAGCCGCACCGGGCCGCTGGCGTACACCACCCGCACCCGGTACCGCGCCTCCGGGTCGAGGCCCGCGTAGCGCAGGCGGATGGGCTGGTCGTAGAGGCCCATCACGTGGGTTTGCCAGGCAATCGGAATCGCCCGGTCTTTCATCCGCAGTTCGCTGATTTGCAGCGGCGAATGCAGAAAATCCGGGTCGGCTTCGTACGCCATGGAGCGCAGCAGGTGCGGCTGGCGTTCGGGGTTGCCCAAGTCGTCGTAAAAACTGCCCGGCCCCGGTTCCGGCCCGGCGGCGAGGCGGGAGAGTTCGGCCACGCGCTGGGTTTCGTCCGAAAGTTTTTCAATCCGGGCAAACTCCGCCAGTAGCCAAGGCCGGTTGTTGAGCGGGGTGTCGAGGCGTTCGAGCATGGCCCCGTCGGAGCGGTCGGCTTTGTGGTGACGACCGAGGTAGAGTTGCATCCGAATGCTCTGAAACAGCGCCTCGCCGAGTTCGAGCAGGCGGGTTTTCAGGGCCGGAGCCGTGGGGGCGGTTTCGGTTTTCGCCAGAATGTCCTTCGCCCGCTGCACGGCAGGGGCCGCGCCGGTTTGTTTTGCCTCCGCCAGCACGCGCAGCGCCTCCGTTTCCAGGCCTTGCTCGTACCGCAGCCGTTGGCGCAGCCAGGCGTCGTAGTACGCCCGGAACAGCGCCTGCTGGAAGCGCCAGGCCAGGTGCGTGGGCGGCGGGGCGGCTTTTTCGAGGCGTTGAAAAAGCGCCAGCGTGGAGTCGATGCCCGCGTTCCGCGCCACCGGCCCGCGCCAGTTTTTCTCCAACGAAAAAAGCCCTTCGGCAAACGATTCCTCGAAGGCCGGGCCGACGAAGTACCGGGCGTACTCGCGCACCACCTCGCGCAGGGGCCGGTCGGGGTTCCAACCCAGGGCGCTCCAGACGATTTTGTTCACGTCGTCGTTGCAGCCTTCGGAGTAGGCGATGAAGCCGATGGTGTGCGGCTGGGCGTAGCGAAACACGGCCGCCATGTCGGTCGGTCGGGGGTTGATGGGTTCACGGTGCTGGGTGACGACGAACGGGAAATCCCAATCGGGCACGGGAAACTGGCAGCGGTGCGAGTGGGTGATGTCGGGGTACAGCCGGATGGGGTAGCGGGCGGGAATCCACTTGCGGAAGTCGGGCAAGTCCATCAGCATCCACGGCCCGTAGGCCACGCCCGTGAGCCAGGCCGGGTTCTGGGCGATGAGCGACTGGAACGTCGCCTGCTTTTTGGCGTCGAACCCCTGCGGCGCGACCCACCAGGTGGTTTTTGGATGACGCTTTTTCAACTGCGCCGCTTGTTTTTCCACCATCGGAAACAGCACCTCGGGCGGGGTGTGGCCAGGGTCGCCGCAGGGCACCAGCACGCCGTCGAGGCGGGGCAGTTTGCTGAGCACCCCACCCCATTCGGCCAGCGCGTTCGCCACGGTTTCGGGCCTGGTGTAATCGTCCTCGATGGCCGGGTACCACACCCACACGGCCAAGCCGTAGTCGGCGGCGATTTGGGCCATGCCGACCATCATTTCCGCCGCCGGGAGCGGAAAATGCGGGCTTTCGAGGGCATCGTCGGTGCGGGGCGGGAGGAGTTCGATGGCGTTGGTGCCCCACACCGCCAGGTCGCGGATGTACTGCTCCCACTGCCGCAGGTCCCAGCCGTCGTAGGAATTGGGCTTGGGCCGGTAGCCGAGTTGATGACCGCGGAGGGCGGTTTTAGGAGCCTCAGTCGCGTTTAAACTTTCCGAAACCGTCAGTTTGTCCCGCTCCATCCGCAGGTTTCGCAGCAGAAACCCCGCCCCGAACACGGTGCCACGCGGGTCGTTGCCCGCCACCCAGACGACGGGTCGAGGCGTTTCCTCGACCCAAACGGTGTAGCCGTCGGCAACGGCAGCGTTTTTCACCGGCTGCGTTTTGCCGGTTTTTGCCAGCGCCGTCCCCTGCCCCACCGCAATCACCGGCCCGCCGCCCGTGGGCCAGACGTCGATGGTTTTCAGCCGGAGGCGGGTGCGCTTTTCAATTTCTTCCACCAGCATCTGCGCGGCCTTGCGCTCGGGCGTGGTGGCGGCTTTTGGTGAAAACACCACGGCCCTCGACAGGTCGAGGCCGTTTTGCGCCGCCGCCGGAACGACGCCGAAGGGAAGCACCAACAGCCAGGCGACGAGTGTTCTGAAGACGACGAATCGGGACGGTTTCATGGGACGCTGGAAAATGGGTGGGAAATCCTCCGGCAGCAAGGCCACCGGAGGATAAAAGTTAACCTATGAAAAATTTTCGATTCAAAACTTGCCCTCCCCATCGCGTCATTGCGAGCGGAGGCGAAGCTTTTTTACTGGTTCAGTACCCCTGATTCTGCGTAATCTTCGGGTTGATGTCAATCTCGCTCTGGGGAATCGGGAACAGCACGTGGAACGGTTTCATCTGAAAGCCCTTGCCCGTCATCACCGGCAAGGCCCGGCCTGTGCGGACGAGGTCGAACCAGCGGTGGCCCTCGAAGGCCAGTTCCCAGCGGCGCTCGTTTTCCACGGCCAGGGCGAAATCGGCTTTGGTCAACCCGGCGGGCAAATCCACGCTGGCGTTCGTCACGCCGTAGGCCCGGCGGCGCACGCGGTTGACGGCGTCGTAGGCGGCGGCGTTGGGGCCGCTCGTTTCGTTGAGGGCTTCGGCGTACATCAGCAGCACGTCGGCGTAGCGCAGCACGGGGAAGTTCATGTCGCTGTCGTTGGCGTTGAACGGAATCGAGCCGTACACGGGCTGGAGGTATTTTTTCACGAACACGTTCATCTGCCCGTTGATGCGCAGCGAGTCGAAATTGGCCACGCGCCGGGGGTCGGTGCGGGCGTAGGAAAGCACGGCGTCGTTGGTGGGCAGCATGAAGCCGCCGTTGCCGATGCCCACACCCGTGAGCGACACGGGGCCGTTGGGCGGGGCCGAGCCGGTGGTGTAGCCGCTGCCCTCGCCGAGGCCCCCGGTTTTGTATTGCACCTCAAAAATGGATTCCCGGTGCCCCGCGTTGTTCGACTTGGCCGGGTCGAAGTTGTCGCGGTACTGCGGGGCGAGGTCGTAGGTTCGGCTGTCAACGACTTCCTTCAGTTTGGCCACCGCCTGCGGAAAATCTTTCTGCGTCAGGTACACCTTGCCGAGCAGGGTTTTGGCCGCGCCCTGGGTGGCCCGCCCGATGTCGGAGCCGGTGTAGGCGACGGGCAGCTTGCTTTCGGCGTCCTTCAAATCGTCCAGAATCTGCTTGTACACGTCGGCGGCGGGCGAGCGGGTAAACTGGTAGCCTTCCTGGGCGTCCTTGATTTCGGTCAGCACGAGGGGCACGTCGCCGAAGAGCCGCACGAGGTTGAAGTAGTTCAGGGCGCGGAGGAATTTGGCTTCGCCGATGAACTGGTTTTTGAGCGCGTCGGGCATCGTGACTGGCCCGATGCGGTCGAGCACGAGGTTGGCGCGCTGGATGGCCAGGTAGCTGCCCGAGAAAAACGACTGGATGCTGGCGTTGGTCGGGGCGTGGATGAACAGGTCGATTTCGCTCATCTGCACCCGGCCCGCGCCGCCGGGATTCTGCACGCTCACGTTGTCGGCGGGCACTTCAGCGAGGTGGTGGAAGGTGTTGCCGTACAAATCGTTGCTTTGCAGGGCCGCGTAGGCGGCGTTCGTCGCCGTGCGGAAATCCGCCGCCGACTGGTAAAACGTTTCCAGCGAAACCTGACTCTGCGGGGCCAGGTCAAGGAAATCCTCGCTGCACCCGAGCAGGGCGAGGAGCGGGAGGAAAAAGAGTTTTTTCATGGAAAAGTCAGGGGAAATGAAAAACAAGGAATGAAAAATAAGAAATGAAAAAGCGTTGATTTACAGACTTTTAAATTTTTCATTTCTCATTCCTTGTTTTTCATTTTGTTTTCAAGATTAAAAATCCACCGCCACCCCAAACGTCACTGTCCGAGGGAGCGGGTAGGTGCCGTAATCCACGCCGGGGTTGACGGCGGCGCGGCCCGCGAAACTCACCTCGGGGTTGTAGCCCCGGTACTTCGTGCGCGTCAGGGCGTTCTGCGCGTTGGCGTACACGCGGGCGTTGCGCAGGCCGAGGCGGCTCGACACCCCAGCGGGCAGGTCGTAGCTCAGCATCACGTTGCGCAGGCGCACGTACGAGCCGTCTTCGAGCCAGCGCTCGTTCATGTTAATCGTGTTGTTGTTGCCGTAGGAAATCTCGCGGGAGTAGCCCGTGCCGGGGTTTTCGGGCGATTTCCAGGCCCCTTCCACCACCTCGCGCATCTGGTTGTTGCCGATGCCGTTGGTGCCGATGAACCGCCGCGAACCGTTGAGCACGTTGTTGCCCTGCACGCCCTGGAGGAGCACCATCAGCTCGAAGCCCCGGTAGCTCAGCGTGTTCGTCAGGCCGAAGATGGCCTTCGGGAAGGCGTTGCCGATGACCGTCCGGTCGAGGGCGTCGAGCTTGCCGTCGCCGTTGGTGTCGGTGTAGCGGTAGTCGCCGGGGCGGGTGGCCGCGCCGGAGGTCCACTTGGGCCAGGCGTCGATTTCGGCCTGGGTGTTGAACACGCCCTCGATTTTGTAGCCGTAAAAATTGCCCAGCGGCTTGCCCACCTCGATGATGTGCGAGTCGGCAATCTGCGAGGTGCCCATCAGAATCCGGTCGCCGTTGGGGCCGAGGGCCAGCACCTTGTTGCGGTTGAAGGAAATGTTGAAATCCGTCGTCCAGCCCAGCGCGCCGGTTTGCCGGTTGCCCACCAGGTTGCGGGAGTTGACGGTGAATTCCCAGCCCCAGTTGCGCACCTTGCCGATGTTGGTCAACACCTGGCTGTAGCCCGTCACGCGGGGCACGTTGACGTTGAGCAGCAGGTCGTTGGTGAGCTTGTTGTAAAAATCCACCGTCAGGCGCAGGCGGTCGTTGAGGAACGCCGCGTCGGTGCCGATGTCGAGTTGCCTGGAGGTTTCCCAGCGCAAATCGGGGTTCACCAGGCCGGTGGGGGCCAGGCCCGTGGCCAGTTCGCCCAGGCCCGCGCCGAACACGTAGTTCTGGTCGCGGAGCAGGCCGCGGTAGGCGTAGTCGCCGATGTTGTTGTTGCCGCCCACGCCGTAGCTGGCGCGGAGTTTCAGGTCGCTGACCACGTTGCGCAGGTTTTGCAGAAACGGCTCTTCCATCACCTGCCAGCCCACCGAGGCCGAGGGGAACACGCCCCACTTGCGGTTGGTGCCGAAGCGCGACGACCCGTCGCGGCGGATGTTGAATCCGGCCAGGTATTTTCCCTTGAAATTGTAGTTGATGCGCCCGAAGTACGACAGCAGCGACCACTCCGACAGCGACCCCGACCCGGCCGTGACCTGCCCGGCGGCGCTCACGTAGGGCGCGGCATCGGAGGGAAACCGCTCGCCCCGCACCGACGATTCCTCCACGCGCTGCCGCTGGGTTTCGTTGCCGACGAGGAAGGTGAAATTGTGTTTTTCGGCAAAACTCCGCGTGTACGTCACCGTGTTGGAATTCACCCAGTTGATGAGCATCGACGAGCGGCTTTCGCCGAAGGGCAGCGACGGCGGCGGTGCACCGGCCCGGCCCAGAAACGAGGGCCAATAGCCGCTGTAGGCCGAAAACGCCACGTTGGTGCCCACCGAGGCTTCGGCCACCAGGCCGGGCGCCACTTCCCAGTTGACGAACATGCGGCCCGTGTTGGTGAACTCCCGCGCGTTCTGCTGGTACTGCGTGGCCAGGGCCACGGGGTTAATCATGGCGTTGAAACCCGTCGTGCCGAATTGGTACTGGCCGGGGTACGAGCCGTCGGGGTTCTGCACGGGCAGGTGCGGCGTGATGGCCAGGGCCGTCAGGATGACGCCCTCCCGCGACCAGGTGTCGTCGGAGTTGACGATTTGCCGCCGGGTGAACGAGGGGGCCAGGTTCAGGCCGAACTTCAGGCGCTTGGACAGGTCGGCGTTGAGGTTGGCCCGGAGCGAGTAGCGTTTGAAGCCCGAGTTGAGCACCACGCCCTGCTGGGTGAAGTACCCGCCGATGACGGCGTAGCGCACCCGCTCGGAGCCACCGCTGACGGTGAGTTGGGCGTTGCTGATGGGGGCCTGCCGGAAAATCGCGTCCTGCCAGTCGGTGCCCACGCCGAGGGCCGGGTTAACGACGTTGGACGAATCGTTGGTCAGAAACAAGGGCAGAATCTGAAAACCCTGGGGCCGCTGCGAATTTTTAAACTTCGTAAAATCAATGTTCCCGCCTGCCTCGGCGTAGGCCGCGTTGCGGGCGCGGATGAAGTGCTCGGCGTACTCGGTGGCGTTGAGCAGGTCGATGGTTTTCGTCACGTTCTGAACGCCCGTGTAGGCGTCGAAGCGGAACGTGGTTTTGCCCGAACGCCCCTGCCTCGTGGTGATGATGACCACGCCGTTGGCCCCCCGCGAGCCGTAAATCGCCGCCGCGCTGGCGTCCTTCAGGACTTCGATGCTCTGGATGTCGTTGGGGTTGATGGCGTTGAGGTTGGTCACGCCGGGAAAACCGTCCACGACGTACAGCGGCTCGCTGCCCGCGCCGATGGAGCCGGTGCCCCGCACCCGCACGTTGATGGTGCCGCCCGGTGCGCCCGTGGTTTGCTGCACCTGCACCCCGGCCAGTTGGCCCGCCAGGGCCTGGTCCACGCCGGCCACGGGCAGGTTTTCGATTTGCTTGGACGACACCGACACCACCGAGCCGGTCACCTCGCGCTTGCGCTGCTCGCCGTAGCCAATCACCACGACTTCGCCCAGCGACTGGGCGTCGGCGGTGAGCGTCACGTTGAGCGTGGTCTGGTTGCCGACGGGCACTTCCTTCGTGCCGTAACCGACGAACGAGAAAATCAGCGTCGCGCCGGTTTCGGGCACCAGCAGGTTGTAACGCCCTTCGGCGTTGGTGTTGGTGCCGCGCGTGGTGCCTTTCACCGACACGTTCACGCCCGCCAGGGCCGCGCCGGTTTCGTCGGTCACGCGCCCGCTGACGGGTTGGTCGGCCAGCGGAGTGGCGAGAACCGCGGTCAGGCACCACAGCCATGCGCTCAGAAGCAAGCCGCCCCCGCGCAGCAGGCGACCCAACCATTGGGATTTGAGTGGAGGTGTTTTCATAGGTGTTAGATGGTTTTTGTGAAAAAGAAATCGTTGCGGTGGGGTTTTCAGGGCTTGCCGGTTGCGGCGGTGAGGTCCGGCTCGAAAATGTTCAGCCGCCGTACCACGAACACCCAGTCCTGGGCGTCGGGGGGCGTAAGGGCAATCGTGGGCGCTTCGCCCGTCAGCGTGTCGAGCAGGACGTACTCGCCCGTGCGGGGATCGAACCGATGCACGGTGTGCGTGCGCTGGGCCGTTTTCCGCGCCGGGTCGAGGGGGTCGTGCAGGGGCTTGAGGCGGTACGTTCCGGCGTGACCACGCACGTACACCACGGCGGTGAAGCCCTTGCCCTCCTTCGCCAGCACGGCGTGCTGGTGGGTGGGCGGCGTTCCGTCCGGGCCGTCGGCGCTCCGGGCCACGGGGGCCACAAGCAGCGTGTCGCCGCGGAAGGTGCCGGGGCGGAAAGGCCGAATCCAGTTCCAGCCCCCGCGCCCATTACCCTTCGGCACTTCGTCGAGAAACAAGGTTTTGGCGAGTTGCAGCGCCCGCAGGCCCTCGGTTCCGGCGGCGGGGTCGAACGGACCGGGCCGGTCGAAACCGCCGAACTGGCTTCCGGCGAAGGCCGCGACGAGGTAGTTGCCCGCCATGAGCGCGTCGTAGACCGCGTGGCGGAGGGCCTCGGGCGAGGCATTGCCGCCCACCACCGGCAATCCGGCCTGCACCGTGATTTTTTCGGGAAAACTGCCCTTGAACTGGCTCGCGTACCGGTCGCGGGGCGACGTGCGCCAATCGTGGAAGCTCGCCCAGGGTTCGGCGGCGAAGCGGGCCACCGAGCCGTCTTTCGCGGGGTCGGCGGTCAGGGTAATCCAGCGGTCGTGCGGGTCGGCTTCGGCGACGGTTTCGCCCAGTTTTTTCACCAACGCTACCCGCGCGGGCGAGGCATCGGCGCGGTTCCACTCGCCCGCCAGGGCGAAGGCCACGTTGAAGGCGGCGTACCGGGCCACGGCGTAGCGGGCAAACCGCAGCCGGGCGGCGTCGCCCGGAAAGTCGTCCCACGACTGCGTGAACAGCGGGGCTTTTTTCGCGCCCCAGGCCAGCGCCAGCAGGGGCGTAATGCCGTGTTCGTTGAACATCCGCACCCGCGCGTCCACTTCCCGCCAGTAGGCTTCGTTGGGTATTTCGCCCGCCAGATCCAGAAACGGCGCGCCGCCTTCGTTGGGCCGACCCGTCAGCAGGGCCGTTTGCAGGAAGTTGAACCCTTGGCCGGCGCGAATCCCGGCGTAATCGGCGATGGTTTTTCCCGAAAGATTCTCGGAGTTGTCGGCGGCGAACGCGGCCCAGTTCGTGTCGCCGAAGAGCCAGTACTCTGCCCCGTTTTCGTAGGTTAGCGAGCGTGTGCTGGCGTTGCCTTTCACGACCAACCCGCCGCGCAGGTCGGAGGGCGCGCAGGCGAAGGCCCCGGTTTGGCCGTTCAGCGCCGGGTCGTTGGAGTCAATTTTCCAGTCCCAGCGGCCAGGGGAATCGGGCGAGAAGCGGAACGCGTAGGTATTTTTTCCGGTAAAAAACAGGGGCAGCGTTTTCGTCGCGCCCATGTGGCGGCGAAACGTCACCGTCGCGGTGACGTCGCGGTAGGGGTTGGCGTGCCGGCCCGAGGCGGCGAAGGTTTTCTCGAAAATGGCGTACCGCGCCACGGTTTCGCTGGCGGCGGGGCTGATCGGCATGACCGCGCCCCGGTTCACGAGTTTCAGGTCGCTCAGGATCGGCGCGGGGTCGGTGAGGGCGTTGGCTGAAAACGAGTTGTCCAGCCCCAGCACGAAGTACCGCACCGCCATGCGCGAGAACGTGTGTTCGTACAGCGGCGCGCCGTCCAGAAAGTACTTCACCACGCCGTTGGCCCACTCGATGCGGTAGCGGTGGGCTTCGCCGCGCACGGGTTGGGGCGGGTGCAGGTCGGCTTCGTAGCGGGTGTCGGAGCCGTCGGAAGCGGCCAGGGCCTTGAGGTGGCAGGTGGTGCCGATGCGCAGCATCCAGAACGCCCCCGGCTCCTTGCCCGACTTGAAGGGTTCGCCGCTTTCCCAGGCCGTCAGCACGTTGCTTTTGGCCGCCCCCGTGGCGGGCAGGGCCACGCCGCGCATCGTGATTTCAACCGCCCCGTTTTCAATCACCTCGCCCGCGTCGTACACGAGGCGACCGCCCCGGCTGCGCCAGCCGCCGTCGGGCAGGAATTCACCCGCGCCCTGGGACGTGCCCCGGCTTTGGCCGCGGAGGGCATCGTCAGTCAGGGTTTTTTCGGCAACGGCTTGGGCGCGGGCCGTCGGTGCGCCGAGGCAAACGCCGAGCAAACCCAGGAGCAAGGGCCGGAGGAGACGCATGGTTTCAGGAGGCTTTCGAGGATTGAAAGCACGAAGTTTGTATTTTTTAATACATTCATCAAACAAATTGTATACAATTTTTTTAATGAATGTGTAGGTTAGTATGAAGTTTCGTCTACCTTTCGGCAGGAAAGCGTTCCGCAACTCCCCCTAAACCCCGACATGAACTTCCATTTTCACCCCAAAACCATCCTGCTACTGGTCCTCCCGATGCTGATGGCAGCGCACGGTTCGCTCGCTCAATGCCGCGTCATTGACCTCGACCTGACCAACGGCCTGCCCCGCGACAACCGGGTGCGGGTGGAAGGCGGCACCTGGGATGGCGGCTGGCGCGTCGGCGGCGACCTCGACCGCATCGTGCTCGACGCGGGCTACCAAATCAAAAACGGCTATTTCGAGGTGGTCGTGACCCGGCGCGGCGGCGTGACCTTCACCGAGCGCAAGCGCAACTGGCTGGGCCTGGCCGCCTGCGAGGACTTCAACCAGTGCCCCGGCGGCTACGCCCGGGCCGGGGGCGAAGGCTACAAATTCTCGAAAGCCGAAATCTTCGCCGTCCACCAGCCGAACACGATTTGCGAGAAAACCTTCGGCGAGTACGCCGACTGGGTGCAGGACGACCGCACCGAGCACGTCGTGCGGGCCGAAATCGGCAACGGCATGATGACCTGGTCGAACCGGGTGGGCGACAAAATCGGCACCACGTCCTGCGGGGGCGAGGCCCAACCCGTCACGCAGTTTCGCTACGCGACGGTAGGGGGAATTTTGGGCGAGAAAAAAGGCTGGCACCACGGCTCGCTCGTGGGCCTGCGCGTGCTGCGGGCGGTGGTGGTCGATTCGGACAAACCGGCGGGTTGCCCGCCCGTGGCAGTGAAGCCGGGCAAGGTGGTGTTCGACACCGATCTGACCAAAGGCCCGTCGGCGTTTGCTGGCACCGTGCGCGGCGGCACCTGGGACGGGGGCTGGCGCGTGACCGGCGACGACCAGCGGCTGGTGTGGGACGCGGGCCGGCCGGTGAAAAACGGCACCTTCGAATTCTGGCTCACCGCCGACGCGCCGCCCGCTTCGCCCCTGAAGGAGTTTCGCGGCAAAACCCACCACCCCGACGTGCACTGGGCCGGGGTGTCGGGCATTCCTGATTTGGCCCCGATGAAACGCCACACGTTTGCCCTGCGCCTGGGGCAGCAACGCGAGGGCCTCGGCGTGGGCCACGGCTGGTCGAAAATCGTGGTGCTCGGCCCCGGCAACAACGTGGACACCGAAAAAACCGAGCAGGTCATGGGCGATTACGCCTGGTGGAAACCCCTCGCCGACGGCAAGCGGGTGGTGCACGTGAAGATGGAGTGGAACGACGGCATCGCCAGCCTCTACCTGCCCGACGGCACCCGCGCTTCCTGCCGCACGGCGGGCAAAACGGGCCGGGACGTGCTCATTTCGGGCCTGCGCTACGCCTGGGTGGGGGGCATCGACGAAGAATTTAAATCGGCCTTTCCGGGGATGAAGTTCCTGCGGGCGCGGCTGGTGGATCTGGAAGACTGAGTTGCTCCACCGGAAAAACCCGTCAGGGCAAGCTCCCGTCTCGGGCAGTTTCACGGCGATTCAACAGATTTTTAAAAACTCAACACAGTTAACCAAAAAATTGTATACAATTTTTTGGTTAACTGTGTTGAGTTTTTACATTTACACCATAAAATCTTATCAATCTCCAATTTCTAAACCCCATTTCCCATGAAAAAGGCTTTACGACAGCTGTCGGGGCACCTCGGCCCCTGGATGGCGCTGGTTTGCCTGCTGGGGCTGACGCTGGGCAGCTACGCCCGGCCCGGCAGCACACCCCACGTGCCGCTTGCAGTTTCGGTCAGCGGGCAGGTCACGAACGCCAAAGGCGAGGGCGTTCCCGGCGTGAACATCGCCGAAAAAGGCACCCGCAACGGCACCACCACCGACGGGCAGGGCCGGTACCGGCTCAGCGTCAGCGGGAGCACCGCCGTGCTGGTGTTCAGTTCGGTGGGCTACGTGACGCAGGAAGTGCCCGTCGGCTCCCGCACCGAACTCAACCTGACGATGCAGGAAGAAAGCCAGGGCCTCGAGGAAGTGGTGGTGGTGGGTTACGGCGTGCAGAAAAAACGCGACCTGACCGGGGCCGTGGCCTCGGTGAGCAGCAAGCAGATTCAGGCCGTGCCCGTCACCAACGTCGTGCAGGCCCTGCAAGGCCGGGCGGCGGGGGTCGACGTGGCCACCGCCGACTACGGGCCGGGCGAGAGCGCCTCCATCCGGATCCGCGGCAACCGCTCGTTCACGGCCTCCAACGAACCGCTGTACGTCGTGGACGGCGTGCCCCTGGCGGGCGGCAGCCTCAACGACTTCAACCCCGGCGACATCGAAAGCATGGAAATTTTGAAGGACGCCTCGGCCACCGCGATTTACGGCTCGCGGGGAGCTAACGGGGTGATTCTCATCACCACCAAACGGGGCAAGGCGGGCAAAACCACCGTCAGCTACGACGCGTTTTACGGGGTGCAGTTTCCGTCGCAGAAACTGAATCTGTACGACGGCGCCGGGCACGCCGAACTCACCCGCGAAGCCTTCCGCAACCGCCTGACGGGCTTCATCTACCGGTCGGCCACGCCCAATTTCCTCGAAGATTCGGCCTTGTTTGCCCCCCGCGATTTTTACATGTGGCAGGGCCTGCGCCAGGCCTACGACCCCGACGGCACCTACCACCCCGAGCGCGTGCGCTCCACCAACTGGCCCGACCAGGTGCTGCGCTCCTCGGCCCTGCAAAGTCACCAGGTGAGCGTGGCGGGCGGGGGCGAAAAAACCCGCTTCCTGCTCTCGGCGGCGCTGTTCAGCGACAAGGGCATCATGAAGGGCAAGGACTTCAACCGCTACACCACCCGCTTCAACATCGACCACGACATTTCCCGACGGGTGCGGGTGGGTTTCTCGAACACCTTCGCCTACTCGATTCAGAACCGGGGGCAGAACTTGTACTACCAGGCGCACCGGGCCTCGCCGCTCACCGTGCCGCGTGATTCGCTGGGCCGGGACATCCTCAACCCCGGCAACGACGCCAACATTTACAACGCCCTGCTCGACATCGACGGCGTGAAGCGCGAGGAGCGCAACACCCGCTTTTTCGGCTCATTCTACGGGGAAGTGGACTTGCTGAAGGGCCTGAAATTCCGCGTCAACTTCGGGCCGGACTTCAGCCTGACGCGCAACGGGGTGTTTTTCGCCGCCATGTCGTCGGAGGGCAAGGGCGGCTCGTCCACGGCCTCCTACGCCCAGAGCAACCGCTTCAGCTACACGCTCGAAAACCTCTTGTTTTACAACCGGCGTTTTCAGGAAAAACACGACTTCGGCGTGACCTTGCTGCAAAGCGTGCAGGAAGAACGGCTCGAAAGCTCGACCGGCACCGTGACCCAACTGCCCTACGAAGCCCAGCAGTTTTACAACCTCGGCACGGGCCAGAACATCACGGGCATCGGCAGTGGCTTTTCGCGCTGGCGGCTGCTGAGTTACATGGGCCGGGTGAATTACAACTTCAAAAACAAGTACTACCTGACCCTGACGGGGCGCGTGGACGGCTCCTCGCGCCTGGCCGAGGGCAACAAGTTTTCGTTTTTCCCCTCGGTGGCCCTGGCCTACAACCTGGCCGAGGAGCCGTTCATGCGGGGCGTGAGTTTCATCGACGAACTCAAGCTGCGCGGGGGCTACGGTGAAACCGGCAACACCTCCATCAGCCCCTACCAGACCCAGGGTTCGCTGGCCCGCACGGTGTACTCCTGGGACGAAATTCCGGCCTTCGGCTACCGGCCGGGTAGCATCGTCAACTCGGCCCTGCGCTGGGAACGCACGGCGGCGCTCAACGTGGGCCTGGATTTCAGCCTGCTGCGGGGACGCGTGGGCGGCTCGGTCAACGTGTACCGCTCGTTCACCTATGACCTGCTCCTGCGCGACCAACTGCCCACCGCCGGGGGCTTCGACAACTACCTCCGCAACGTGGGCACCACCCGCAACACGGGCGTGGAACTGAACCTGACCACCCACAACGTCCGCACCGCCGGGGGCTTCCAGTGGAGCACCGACTGGATGTTTTCGCGCAACCGCGAGGCCATCACCGAACTTTACAAAGGCAAGGTGGACGACGTGGGCAACGGCTGGTTCATCGGCCAGCCCCTCAGCGTGGTGTTCGATTACAAAATCGACCGCCTCTGGCAGAACACCCCCGAAGACCTCGCCCTGCTGGCGGAATTCAACAAAAAAGGCAACAACGGCTTCCGCCCCGGCGACATCAAACCCGTGGACGTGAACGGCGACGGCCTCATCAACCCCGCCGACCGGACCATCCTCGGCACCGACCGGCCCGCGTGGATCGGCGGCATGACCAACACGTTGAGCTACAAAGGATTTGAGTTCAGCGTGTTTGCCTACACCCGGCAGAAATTCCTCGTCAGCGCCGACATCTACGGCCTGAGCAATTTCCTCACCGGCAACGTCAACCAGGTGGTCGTGGATTACTGGACGCCCACCAACCCCACCGGCACCTACCCCCGGCCCAGCGAGCGGACCTTCCCGCTGTATTCCAACTCGATGAAGGCCGTGGACGGCTCGTTCGTCCGCGTCCGGACGGCCACGCTGGCGTACACCTTCCCGACGGCCATCACCGAGCGGCTGAAGATGAGCCGCCTGCGACTGTACGTCACGGCGGACAACCCGTTCATTTTCAACCGCGACAAAAACATCCTCGACCCCGAAGGTGCCGGTGCCGCCGAAACCCCCAACCGCACAGCGATTCTGTTCGGGCTGAATGTAGGACTCTAATCAGTTTGAAGTTTGTAGTTTGAAGTTTGTAGTTATTGATCGTCAACCAACTACAAACTTCAAACTACAAACTTCAAACTACAAATCTCGACCCTTCCATGAACCCCAAATACCTCCTCCTCGCGGTGCTGGCGTTGCTGGCCAGTTCCTGCAAAAATTACCTCGACGAGCCGATGGTGTCGGGCGTGTCGTACGAGTTTTACGAAACCGAAGACGGCATGAACAACGCCCTCAACTCGGCCTACGCCGCCCTGCGCGATTTTCACGCCACCGAAAACGTTGGTTCCGACCTCAACCTGATGGGCACGCACGTGTGGAACGACGGCTCGGCGGGCAAGGCCTTCAACGAGTACAGCGCCGCGCTCAACTCGACCAACGGCAGCCTCAGCACGATGTGGTCGGCGTACTACCGGGGCATCAACTCGGCCAACGTGGTGATCAAGCGCGTGCCCTCCGTGCCGGGCGGGGCCTTCCTGACCAACCAGGCCAACCGCAACGTGTGGATTGGCGAGGCGCGCTTCCTGCGGGCATTTTACTACTTCCACCTCGTGCAACTGTTCGGGAAAGTGCCGCTGGAGCTGACCGAAAACCTGGAGGCAAAAAAAGACTTCACCCGCGCCCCGGTGGCCGAGGTGTACCAGGCCATCATCGCCGATTTGCGCTTTGCGTCCGCCGCCTTGCCCGCCGTGGCCCGCAACTACGGCCGGGCCACGCGGGGAGCCGCCAACCACCTGCTGGCCAAGGTGTACCTCACCCGGGGCAGCGCCGTGACCGACCAGCGCGGGCAGCAACCCACCGACCTCGACAGCGCGGCCCATTTCGCCGAGGCCGTCATCAATTCGGGCACCTACTCGCTCGTGCCCGACGTGGCCCGGCTCGTGGATTTCGGCAACCAGCGCAACAGCGAGGTGATTTTCTCGATTGTGTTCAACCCCGACGTTCGGTTTGGCGGGTTCGACCGCACCGGCAACTGGACGCACGTCGTCTGGCTCTGGGGCTACGACCTCATCGCGGGCATGAAGCGCGACATCCCCAACGGCCGGCCCGGCCTGCGCATCGTGCCCACCGACTACGCCCTCGACCTTTTCGACCGCAAGAACGACAGCCGGTTTTACAAAAACTTCAAGTGGACGTTCTACGCCAACAACGCGGCCACGATTCCGAAGTGGACCGCCGCCAACGCCCCCAACCCCTCGCTCGTGGGCAAACCCAAATTCGCCGAAGGCGACTCGGCCATTTACCTGTCGATGGACAAGGGCGTGTCCGACGCGGCCATCGCCCGCAAGTCGTACACCTGGATTCCCCGCAACAAATTCGTGCAGGGCACCCAGAAGCGCTACCCGGTGCTGCTCAAATCGCTCGACCCCAGCCGCGCCGACCTCACCATCGTGTCGTCCCGCGACTGGGTGTACGCCCGCCTGGGCGAAACCTACCTCATCGCCGCCGAAGCCCACGGGCGTCTGGGCCGCTACGACAAGGCCATCGCCCACCTCAACAAACTGCGCGAGCGGGCGGCCTACAAAGAAGGCGAGGTAAAACCGGCGCAGTTTCTGACCACCGAGCGCGGCGCGCTGGCCGACTTGACCAAAAGCACGCTGCCCCAACTCCGCATTCCCATCGATTCCATCAATTCGGTGCAGAAAACCATCACGTTCGTGATGAACGAGCGCGTCCGCGAACTCCTCGGCGAAGGCCACGAGCGCTACGACCTGCTGCGCAACGAACTGCTCTTCGATTGGGTGAAAAAGTACAACCCCCAGGCCGTGGGCTTGCAGCCCTTCCACAAACTGATGCCCATCCCGCAGACCGTCCACATCGACCGCCTGCCGAATCCCAGCGACCCGGACAATCAGAACCCGGGGTATTGAATGCAGGTAATTGGGTAATTGAGGTAATTTGTCGTTGGTTAGAAAAACACAAACCGGGTGTTTACCCAATTACCTCAATTACCTATTTTCCTAATCCCCTTTCCAAATGACTTCCCGACGCGATTTCCTCAAAACCTCCGCCCTCGCGGGCACGGGCCTGACCCTGGCCCCCTCGTTCGCCTTCCGGGGCGCCCCTAACGAAAAAGTCGTCCTCGGCGTGATGGGCGTCAACAGCCGGGGCCTGTACCTGGCCGAGCAGTTTGCGAAGCTCAAAAACGCCGAAGTCGGCTTCATCTGCGACGTGGACGAAGCCGCCATGAACAAGGCCATCGCCGCCGTGGAGAAAATCACCGGCAAGCGCCCGAAGGGCATCAAGGACGTCCGTCAACTGCTCGAAGTGAAAGACCTCGACGCCCTGGCCATCGCCGCCCCCGACCACTGGCACGCCCCGGCGGCCATCATGGCCTGCCAGGCGGGCAAGCACGTGTACGTCGAGAAGCCCTGCGCCCACAACCCCGCCGAGGGCGAGATGCTCGTCGAAGCCGCCCGCAAGCACAACCGCCTCGTGCAGATGGGCAGCCAGCGGCGGTCGTTCCCCTCGCTGATGGAGGCCATGCAGTCCCTGCGCGAGGGCGTCATTGGCCGGGTGTATTTTGCCAAAGGCTGGTACGCCAACAACCGCAAGCCCATCGGCGTAGGCAAGGCGGCCCCCGTGCCCGCCGGGCTGGATTTCGACCTCTGGCAGGGCCCGGCTCCGCGCCGGGAGTTCAAAGACAACCTCGTGCATTACAACTGGCACTGGTTCTGGCACTGGGGCACGGGCGAGGCGCTGAACAACGGCACCCACGAAATCGACGTCATGCGCTGGGGCCTGGGCGTGGACTTTCCGACCAAGGTCAGTTCGGGCGGCGGGCGCTTTGCCTACAAAGATGACTGGGAAACTCCGGACACCCAGACGATTACCTTCGAGTTCCCGAACAACACCGCCATGACCTGGGAAGGCCGCAGTTGCAACAACTTCCCCGTCGAAGGGGCCGGGCGAGGGACCATTTTCTACGGCGAGCGGGGCTCGATGGTGATTCCCGGCGGGGCGGCGTATAAGATCTACGACGAGAAAAACAAGGTGGTGAAGGAAGTTACCAGTTCGGCCAAAGCCGACGCCGCCAACACCGTCAGCGCCACCGGCGACCAGGACGCGCAGCACCTGCTCAACTTCGTGGAGGCCGTGCGCGATCAGGCCAAACTGACCGCGCCGATTGCCGAAGGCCACAAATCCACGCTGCTGCCCCAACTCGGCAACATCGCTTACCGGGTGGGCCGCGTGCTGAACTGCGACCCCACGAACGGGCACATCCTCAACGACAAGGAAGCCAGCAAACTCTGGAGCCGGGAGTACGAGAAGGGGTGGAAGGTGGTCGTGTAAATTTTTCAACCACGGAGTGACACAGAGTTTTGCACGGAGTTACGCTGAGGTTTTTCTCTGGGAAACTCCGTACAAAACTCCGTGTCACTCCGTAGTTAATTCCAACTTACCATGAACAAATTCATTTTTTTGCTTCTCGTAACCACGTCGGCGCTTGCCCAGAAGCCCTTCGGCAAGCTGCTGAAAGAGCCGCCCGGCCTCGTGTCGTTCAGCCTCCGCGAGGATTTTGCCAAGGACGTCAGCGCAACGCTCGACAAAATCAAGGCGATGGGCATCACCAACATGGAAATGTCGAACCTGTTCGGCAAAACCGCCGCCGAACTCCGCGCTCTGCTCGACGCCCGGGGCATGCGCTGCACCAGCTACGGCGTGGGCTACGATGCGCTGATGAAACGGCCCGAGCAGGTCATCGCCGACGCCAAAACCCTGGGCGTGGAATTCGTGCGCCTCGGCTCGTTTCCGCGCAAAGCCCCTTTCGACCAAGCTCAGGCCGACAAGGTCGTCGCGGAGTTCAACCAGATCGGCAAGACCCTGCGCGAAGCCGGGTTCACGTTCGTGTACCACAACCACGGCTTCGAGTTTCAGCCCTGGAAAGACGGCCTGACCTACTACGATTACATGGTGCAAAACACCAACCCGGCCGACGTAAGCTACGAAATGGACATCCTCTGGGTGTTTCACCCCGGCCAGGACCCCGTGACGCTGCTCAAGCGCTACCCGACCCGCTTCAAACTCATGCACGTGAAGGATTTGAAAAAAGGCGTGCAGGGCGACCTGACCGGCGGCACCCCGCCCGAGAACGACGTGGCCCTGGGCACTGGGCAAATCAACCTCCCCGCCGTGCTGAACGCCGCCCGAAAAACGAGCATCCGGTATTTTTACATCGAAGACGAAAACCCCGCCGCCGAGCGGCAGATTCCGGTGAGTTTGGCGTATTTGAAAAGTCTGTAAACCCGGGCTTTGCGGGATTCTGCATACACGATTTTAGCGAATTGGTTGTCCGGCTGCGCCGAAGCTGAATGGAAGTTTTTACATTTGAAGAGACTACGCCATTCCAACGCCCCCATGAAAGAAGCCCCCGAAGCCGGTACCTCGTCGAAAAAAGCCTGGGAGGAAGCCTACGACGTGATTCAGGACCAAATCCTGACGATGCAAATCAAACCCGGCGAGGCCGTGACCGAAATCGCCCTGTCGGACAAACTCGGCATCGGCCGCACGCCCGTGCGCGAGGCCCTCAAACGCCTCGAACAGGAGGGCCTCATCGTCACGCACAACCAGCGCAAGCGGGTGTACATCCTCTCGATTCGGGAAGTGGAGGAAATTTTCGACCTGAAAACGGCCATCGAAGGCAGCGTGGCCCGCTGGGCTACCGAGCGGGGCAAGGAGGAGGATTTTACCGAATTGCGCATCCTTCAGGAAGAAATCAAGCTTTTCCTTTCGGCCCGCGCCGCCGACCCGCAGGACGAAGAAGCCTGGTTGGAAAAATGGTTGAACCTCGACCGCACGCTCCACGCGCACCTGTTCAAAATGGCCGAAAATCACCGTTCGGAGGGCGTGATCAAAAACCTGAACGTACAGTGGCACCGGTTGAAAGTCGGCATCCTGGCGATGGAAGGCCGCATTGACCGCACCGTGGCCGAACACCAGCGCTTCATCGAGGCCATCCTGGCCCGCGATCCCGACGCCGCCGAAACGGCCATGAAAGATCACCTCCAAAACCTGAAGCGCGAACTGGTCAAGCTTCTGAAGGTGTATCATTATCCGGTTTAGCGTTTAGAGTGGCCAACGCACGGTGAAGAGTAATTCTGAACGCTAAACCCTTCACCCATTTTTGCATGAAACTCCTCATCTCCGGCGGTGGCATTGGGGGCCTGGTAGCCGCCCTAAGCCTCCATCGGGCCGGGCACGACGTGCGCGTGTTCGAGTCCGTGCCCACCCTGCGCCCCCTGGGCGTGGGCATTAACCTGCTGCCCCACGCCGTGAAGGTGCTCACCGGGCTCGGCCTGGCCGACCAGCTCGCCGAAGCGGGTGTGGCCACCGCCGAACTGGTGTATTTCAACAAATTCGGGCAACACATCTGGGGCGAACCCCGGGGCCTCGCGGCGGGCTACCGCTGGCCGCAGTTTTCGATTCACCGGGGAAACCTGCAAATGCTGTTGCTCGAAGAAACCATCGCCCGGTTGGGGGCCGGGAACGTGTTGACGGGGCACCACCTGCATTCATTTGACGAAACGCCCGACGGCATCACCGCCCGCTTCATCGACCGCGAAACCGGCACGCTGGTGTGCGAAGAAACCGGCGACGCGCTCATCGGGGCCGACGGCATTCACTCGGTGGTGCGGAAGCGTTTTTACCCGAACGAAGGCGAGCCGAAGTTTTCGGGCCGGGTGCTGTGGCGGGCCGTCAGCGAAGCCCCGCCCTTCCTGACGGGCCGCTCGATGGTGATGGTGGGCCACGCCGACCAGAAGTTCGTGGCCTACCCCATCGGCACGACGCCGGAGGGGAAATCGGTGGTGAACTGGATTGCCGAACTCACGGTGGGCGGCGACGAACCGCCCATGAAGCGGGACTGGAACCGCCGGGCCGACAAGGCCGATTTCGCCCCGCCGTTTCAATCCTGGCGCTTCGACTGGCTCGACGTGCCCGCCCTCATCGCCGCCGCCGACGCCGTGTTTGAGTACCCGCTGGTGGACCGCGACCCCCTGCCCCGCTGGAGTTTCGGGCGCGTCACGCTCCTCGGCGACGCCGCCCACCCGATGTACCCGATCGGTTCCAACGGGGCCTCGCAAGCCATCCTCGACGCCGCCGCGCTGGCGGAAGCCGTAACGTCCAGCCCCGACGCGCCCGCCGCCCTCGCGGCCTACGAAACTGCCCGACGCGATCCCACGGCCCGCATCGTGCTCGCCAACCGGCAAAACGGCCCCGAACAGGTCATGCAACTGGCCGAGGCGCGCGCCCCGCAGGGCTTCGACCACGTTGAATCGGTGATTTCGCGGGAAGAACTGGAAGCCATCGCCCGGCGGTACAAGCAGGTAGCAGGGTTTGAGAAGGAAGCGTTGAATCAAACGACATGACCCTCGAATTTGCCTTTGAAATCGCCGTCACCCTCGGCCCGGTGCAGGAAGTGGGCGATACGCCCCACGGCAAGCGCCGGATCATTCCCATCACCGGAGGCCGCTTCGAGGGCCCAACCCTTTCGGGCATCGTGCTCCCCGGCGGGGCCGACTGGCAGGTGGTCCGCCCCGACGGCCTGGCCGAAGTCGAGGCCCGCTACACCCTCCAGACCCACGACGGCACCCTGATTTACATTTCCAACCGGGGCATGCGCCACGGACCACCAGAGGTGATGCGCCGCCTGGCGGCGGGCGAAGTCGTCAAGCCCGAAGAGTACTACTTCCGCACCGTGCCTCAGTTTGAGGTGAAAGCGGGCACGCCCTACGACTGGCTCACCCGCTCGGTGTTCGTGGCCACCGGCAGCCGGTTTCCGGAGCGGGTGGTGATTGGGGTTTGGCGGGTGGGGTAAATGTTGGTAAAGAGCAAACCGGCCGCATCACCTGCCTACCTCCCCACACCTTACGGCAATATTTCCCCTCACTACGGCAATCTACGCGTTGTCCGTACCGCACCGGACCCGGTAGTTTTGCCCCGTGGTTTTCACTGAAAAACCAACTCAATCTTCAATCATCTCTCAAACATGCAACTGTCAACCTCCCACGGGGTCAACCGCCGCGACATGCTCGGTGCCCTGATGATTGCCTCCGGCTCGGCCCTCGCGGGCATGGGCCTCACCGGCTCCGGCCAATCGCTCAAAGACCGGGGCCGCACCCGCCTCGACGGCCTCGACCACGTGCCCCGCGGCCTGGCCGAAGCCGTGAAGTTTCCGCTCCTCGAAGCCCTCTACGGGCGGCGGGCGCGGCGCTTCTCGAAAGGAGCCGAAATTCCCGACGGGCCGCTCAAGTTCAAGTCCCGCCACACGCCCGAACCCCTCACCGACTTGCAGCAGATGATGGTGCTCGCCGCCGCCACCGGCAACACGGGCTACCACCACCTAATTTACCGCAGCGCCAAGTACGCCCCCCACCTGGCCAACTACGCCGGGGCGGCGGGCGGGCGCACGTTCCCCTCGTCGGCGGGTTTTCACACGGTCGAGTTTTTCTACACCGACGACAACGGCGTGTACTTCCTGCCCACCCGCGACGCGGGTTCGCTCGTAAAAAACGACGCCAACGACTTCGACCTCGACCACTGGCTTTCGGCCCACAAACAGCGGATTCGCAAACTGCAAAACGGCCGTTTGCACCTGCCCGCGCAGGAGCCGTACCTCGAAGGCCACAACACCTGGTGCGTCAACGTGCCGGGCAGCACCCTGCTCATCCCCGTGGCCGACGTGGCCCAGCACCTGCTCGCCAGCCTGTGCTACCTCACGCAAAACGGCTACTGCGTGTTCGACGACCGGAACAACCGGCCCATCCCCGGCATGGAGCGGTTCAAGCACCTCGTCAACCTCGAAAGTCCGTACCCGCTCAGCTACATCGAGCAACTCTCGCTCACCGAGGCGACCGTCGAACTGAGCACGGCCTGCTACGCCGGGATGCTCATGCTCCAGGCCCTGGGTCTCGGCGGCTGGATGTTCGACGGCATCGACCCGTTCAGCCTGCTCGGCGGCTCCGGCGACCCGGCCGTGCCCGGCCTGGGTTTCCGGTTCGACAAACCCGAAGGCGCGATTTTTCCCAACTTCACCGGACTGCCGGGGGTGTTCGAGGCGTACTGCCCACCGACCTACCCCGACATGGCCGCCGCGACGAAGGCGCTGGTCAAACGCAAGTTCGGCGAGGGCGGCCCGTTCAACGCCACCACCCCCGGCCCGTGGAAGGAAAGCAGCCGGATTCGGGGCGCGGCGAAAGTCCACGACGCCGACTTTCAGGCCTGCGTGGCGCTCCAGGCCCAGTACATTTACGACACCTTCGGCAAATTCCCCGGCTCGGTGCCGTCCATCCACTGCCTGATGTACCTGCAAGCCCACCACCTCGACCTGGATTTTTACAACCAAAACTACCAGGCCGGCGCGGGCTACCTCTACACCCACGCGAACCACGAGAAGTGGTGGAGGAAGGGGTGAAAAAGCCTCCCCACCCCGTCATTGCGAGCGGAGTGTTCAAAAGCGAAACGCAGTGGAGATTTTGAACACGCAGCGAAGCAATCCCCTGCCAGTCACCGAGGTAGCTTTAAGCAAGAACGGTTGAAATCCAACGGCAATTGGTTTTAGCTCTCTCGGCCTCCGATTGGGGATTGCTTCGCTCCGGTTTTCAATTCTCGTTTCCCTCGAATTGAAAACCTCCGCTCGCAATGACGCGGCAGGGAGGGCTTTTCTGCCGACTTTTTTCAAAAACAATTTCTCACAATCAACTCCTCATGAAAACGAAAACCTTTTTTCTCGCCAGCGGCCTCCTCGCCGCCGCGCTCACGGCTCAGGCTCAATCCGTTCCGACGATCTGGGCTGAAAAACAAGTCAACCTCTCCGACGGCCTGACCCTGCGCTACGTCGAGCAGGGCGACCCGGCGGGTACGCCGGTCGTGTTTCTGCACGGTTACTCGGATTCCTGGCATTCGTACGAACTGGTCTTGCCGCACCTGCCGCCCTCGGTTCACGCCTACGCGCTGTCCCAGCGGGGCCACGGCAATTCGTCCAAACCCGCCGCGGGCTACCACCCCGACGACTTCGCCGCCGACGTCGCGGCGTTCATGGACCGCCTGCGCATCCGCCAGGCGGTGGTGGTGGGGCATTCGATGGGCGGTACGGTGGCGCAGCGTTTCGCCACGCGCTACCCCGAGCGACTCAAAGCCCTGGTCCTGGTGGGCAGTGTTGCCGACATGGACAAAGAACCCATCCGCGAACTGAGCAAGGTCATCACCACCTTCACCGACCCCGTGGACGCGGGATTCATCCGGGAATTCCAACGAAGTACGCTGCACCGAGCCGTGCCGGAAGCGTTTTTCGAGACGGCGGTGCGGGAATCCCAAAAACTTCCCGCTCACACCTGGAAAGGCGTGATGACTGGCCTGTTGGACGTGAATTTCATCGAAAAACTGAAAGCCCTCCGCGTCCCGACGCTCCTGGTTTGGGGCGACCAGGATTTGTTCGCGCTCCGGGACGACCAGGAACGCCTGCATGCCGCGGTGGCCGGGTCCAAGTTGCTCGTGTACGAAGGCACGGGCCACGCCGTGCACTGGGAAGAACCGGAGCGGTTCGCGAAGGATTTGGTGGAATTTCTGAACCTGGTTTCGCCCGAGGGCGCGGCGATGAACGGGCGGTGACGTTCCTTCCCCGAACGGGTTGCGTTACGCCTACGGGTTACGTCCCGTCAGGGACGCCTCAACAACCCGTGATTCACGCTAAATTTGACCATTGAAAATCAACCCTTTCCCATGATTGGCCGCGAAACCCACCTCCACCACCTCGCCGACCGGCTGGCCCAATGCCTAGCTGGTTCGGTGCAGGTGCTGTTCGTGGCCGGTCCGGCGGGGGTGGGCAAGTCGGCGCTGGTGCGGGAGGCGCTGCGGCGGGCGCGGGAATTTCAGGTCGTCGAGTACGCCTGCTTCGAGGCTCCCGGCCTGCCGTTCGCGCCCCTGGCCCACCTGCTGCGGGCGCTGCGGACGGCGTTCGACCTCGACGCCCGCCGCCTGCCCGGCTACGCCAACCTCGGGTTGCTGCTGCCCGAACTTGGTTTTTCAACCAACGCCGACCTCGCCACCCTGACCGACGCGTTGCGCGAGGTGCTGGCGGCGGTTTCGGGGGAAAAACCGCTCCTGTTTTTGCTCGAAGACGCCCACTGGGCCGACGCCGCCACGCTCGAACGCCTGCCTCCGCTGGTGGCGGGGCTGACGGCCTCGCCCGTGGCCTTCGTCCTGACGTGCCGCGACGAGGGCCTGGGGCGCGAACACCCGCTGGTGAAACTGCGCACGCAGTTGCGGCGGCAACCGCAATTTTTTGAACTGAAACTGCCCCTGCTTTCGCCGGTGGAAACCGCCCAACTCGTCGAAGAACTGCTGCCCGAACCGCCCGCCGAAAGCCTGACCGACTTGATTTTTGCCCAAACCGGGGGCCTGCCGTTTTTCGTCCGCGAACTGACCCTTTCGCTGCTGGCCCAGCACCAACTCGCGCCCACGCCCGCCGGGCTGGCCCTGCGCGAACCCGCCCCCGATGGCCGCCGCGACGTGCCGATTCCCGAAACCGTCCGCGACATGGTGGCCCTGCAACTCGACGGCCTGAGCGCGCCGGGCCGCGATGCCCTCGACCTGGCCGCGCTGCTCGGCGAGGAGTTCGATCTGGACGTGCTCGGCGAACTCTGCGGCGACGAAACCGCCGTGGACGACCTGCTCGCCGCGCCCGTTTTTTTCCGGAAAACCGACCGCACGGCGGCGTTCAGCCACGCCCTCGTGCGCGAGGTGGCGCGGCAGGACATCGCCTGGTCGAAGCGACGTTTGCTCAACGGCCGCATCGCCGCCGCGCTCGAAGCCCGCCAGGCCCCGCCCGAAACGGTGGGTCGGCACTGGCTCGACGCGGGCGCGAAAGTGCGGGCGCGGGCGGCGTTTGCCGAAGCCGCCGGGGCCTACTGCCGCCTCCACGCCTACGCCGACGCCACCCGCACGGCCCACGAAGCCCTCGAACTCTGGCCGAAGGGCGAAGACGAACCCGCCCGGCTCGACCTGCTCCACCAATTGGCCCAGTGCGCCCGCGTCAGCGGCCGGTTTCACCTCGCCGTGCAGGCCCTGCGCGAAACCCTCGAAAGCCCGCTCGTGCGCGACGACGTTCGGAAAACCGCCGAAACCCACCGGGCGCTGGCGGTGTCGCATGCCCTCACCGGGGCCTGGCACCAGCACAAGCAGGCCCGGCAGGCGGCGGCCCTTGCCCACGAAGCCGCCGAACTGTGGGCCGATGCCGCCGCCGACTGGCACGAACTGGCCAACCGCCACACCGACGAACTGGCGCTCGGGGCCGCCCTCGCCGCCGCCGACCGGGCCGTGGCCTGCGCGACGAAAGCAGACCAGCCGGAACTGGTGGCGAAAACCCTGAGCAACAAAGGCTACGTGCTGGCCATTCAGGGCCAGACGGCGGCGGGCGAAGACCTGGCGCGGGAAGCCGTGGCGCTGGCCCTGGCTGAAAACCACGCCGAAGCCGCGGCCTACGCCTACCGCAAGCTGGCCGGCACCCTCGAATACGCCTCCGATTTCGACGGTTCGCTCCAGGCCTACGACACGGCCCTGGCCGTGTGCCGGAGCGCCAACCTCGACCGGCAGGCCCTGTTTTGCATGAGTTGCATGTCGTGGATTTTGTTTCGGATGGGCGACTGGAAACGCAGCCTGGAGGTGTGCCGGGAGTACGACACGCCCGCCTCGAACGAGGCTTCGCGGGCCTTGGGCCACCTCATCACGGGCCTGGTGCGCGGGTACCGGGGCGAGGTCAAAACGGCCCGGCGCTGCGCGCAGGAAGGCCGGACAATGGCGGCGCGGGCCGGTTTCCAACTCGTGGACCCAATCATGTTCTGGGCGCTGGGTCTAGCCGACGAGGTGGAAGGCAAGCCCGAAGCGGCCCGCGAACACTACGCCGCGCTGCTGCGGTTCGGGGAAAAAACCGGCGACGTGCACGACATCCTGCCCGGCCTGGGCAGCGCGGTGGCGTTTTTTGCCAAAAACGGCCTCCGCGACGAAAGCCACCGCGCCGTGCAGGTGCTGTCGCGCATCGCCAACGCCACCGGCAACGCCGAAGCCGTGGCGATGCTAGCCTACGCCCTGGGCGAACGGGCGGTTTCCGAAAAAGCCTACCGCGAAGCCGACGCACACTTCGCCCACGCCGCGCAGGGGTTCGCCGAGTTGAACCTGCCCCTCGAACGGCTGCGGGTGCTGGCGAGCCAGGGCCGGGCGCGGCAAGCCGCGGGAAATTTCGCGGAAGCCAAACCGCCGCTCGAAGAAGCCCTCCGGCTGGCCCGCACGCTGGCGGCCCGGCCCCTTGCCTCGTCCCTCGAAGCCTTGCTGGCCGGGGCGGCCCGGCCCGTTGCCCAACCGGTTGCCGCCGACTCGCCCCACGGCCTCACGCAGCGGCAGGTTGAAATCCTTCGCGCACTCGCCGGGGGCCAGACCAACAAGGAAATCGCCGCGCAGTTCGACCTCAGCACCCGCACCGTGGACATGCACGTGCGCCGCCTTTTCGACCGGCTCAACTGCCGCACCCGCACCGAAGCCGTGCGGATGGCGCTGGAGGGGAGTTTGATTTAAGGTGCTGGATGGTTGGATGCTGGAAAAATGGCCCCGTCCCGGTGTGCGCGCGACAAACCTGCCTGGGGCCATTGATTTAACCTGCCGTTTATTTTTTCTCCAAAAACAAAACGGCTTCCTCCCCGATTCCCGCCGGTTTTGCAAACGCGGCATCGCCCCGTTTTTCCGTCAATACCGCGGTTTTCTTCGTCCCCGTCGCCGGGTCGAACCAGCGCAGGGTGTAGGTGCCCGCGGCGAGGCCCTTCACGCCCAGGCTGGCCGGGTTGTCGGGCGAGTAGAGCAGGTAGCGGCCCTGGTCGGGGTTGGCCAGCACCCAGCGCGTGCCGCCGTGGCGGAGGTCGTCGGCGGGGGCGAGGGTGTTGAAGGGGATGGATTCGAAGAATGTTTGCATTCGGCGGAAATCGCCGAGCATTTCGTCGCTGGGGTCGGGGGTTTTGCCGTCGAACATGGCCAAAACCAGCACGCCGCCCCCGGCCATCGCGCTGGCGAAGTAGGTTTTTCGCAGCATCGTGCGGTCTTTGGCGATGAGCAGTTTGCGGTGCCAGTCGAAGCCCTCGGCCATCAGGTAGGCGTAGCGGTGACGGGGGTCGAAGCCCGTCGTGCCTGCGCGGTGGAGCGTGTCGAGGTGCATCCCCGTTTTCCGGATTTCGGCCTGCTGCACGTACACGTCCACGGCCTCGTCGTCGCCGGGCCGACGTTCGGCAAACTGCATGGGCAGGCCGATGTTGTGGTGAATGCCCACGGGGTGGCCGTGCCCGTCGGTTTGCTTGATAAGCGCGGCGAGGTTGCGGACGCGGGTGGCGCGGGCTTCGTTGCAGGGCGTGGCGTTGGGGTCTTTGCGGTGGTTTTTAACGAACCGAAATTCTTCCTGCACCACCCAGACGAGGTTGGGGTAGTTTTTGAATTCGTTGACCATCCGCACGAAAAACTGCCGCTCGGGTTCGGAAACGGCCCCGTTGGTGGCGCAGCCCCCGTCGTCGAAGGGGTGCGTACCGTCGTCGTACACGAACAGGAACAGCACCACGCCCGCGTCGCGCAACTGGTCGAACCAGGTTTTCCACTGGGCCAATGCCTTTTCGTTGACGCCGCTGGCGGGGTCGGCGGGGTTGTTCCAGGGGTTGTGGTCGGCCTCGCCGTCGCCGCCGTGGGAGCGCACGAGTTGGAAGTACAGGCCGTTGCCGCCGTGCCGCTTGAGCCGGTCGATGATTTCGGCTTGCCGCTTGCCGTCGCGGGTGCCGTCGGAGCGGCGTTCGCCGAGGTACAGAAAGCCTTCGGGTTCGCCGGGGCCAATGGCGAAAAACGGGTCGAGTTTGCCGTCGCCGTTGCGGTCGCGGTTGTACACGAGGTACGAACCGTTGTCGGGATCCACCCGGATCTGGTTGGGCAGGAAGGACTGGGCGAGGGCGGGGGCCGTCGCCAACCAGCACAACCAGCAGACCGCGAGGGCGATTTTTCGCAGAAATGAAGACGTCAACGGCGACATCATGGGGAAAAAATCGTTATTTGGACGGTGCGTTTGTCTTTTTTCAACAGAATGCCATGAGCGTAACCGAAGCGTTCGGCGAAGTGGCCGGTAACCTGGCCCAACTGGCTCCCGACAAAATCGTGGCGCTCCGAGCGCCCGAATCCATGTCGCTGCGGGTAGCGGAATTGATCGATGCCCGTAAAAACGGCGAACTAACCGCCGCCGAAACGACCGAACTCGACCAATTCCTGGCGCTCGACCTGTTCATCACGCTGGCCAAAGCCCGCGCTCGGGTTTTGCTGACGCAATGAGACTGCCGATTTCCAAATCAGTCCGGCTGTTGGTGGCGCAACGGGCTGATTTTCGGTGTGAGTACTGCCTGCTTCGCGAAGAAGATTCTTTTCTTTCCTTTGAAATCGACCACATCGTGAGCGTCAAACACGGGGGCGGAAACGAACCCGAGAACCTGGCGTATGCCTGCCCGCACTGCAACACCAACAAAGGTTCTGACCTGGTTACCGTGGTGGACTCTTATGACGACCTGGTCAGGTTGTACAATCCCCGAACCCAGGTTTGGAATCACCATTTCCGCGCGTTGGACGGGGAAATCATCGCAGAAACGCGCATCGGTCAGGCAACCATCAACTTACTCCGCATGAACCAGCCGGACCGGCTCATCATTCGGCGGTTGCTTGCTCAGGCGGAACGTTACCCTTGATGTTACCCCGCTACTTTCCCGCGCTCCTCACCCCCACCAACGCCCCCGGCACGGGGTAGCCCTTCGCCGCGTCGTCGAGCACCAGAATCCAGTCGTTGCCCTCGCCGGGTTCGCCAGGGGGGTCGAGGGTCAGTTTGTCGTTGGCGTGGGTAAGCTGGCGGAAGGGCTTGCCGGTGGGCTGGCCCCGTTCGTCGCAGGCTTTGCCCGTGCGCGGGTCAAACCACCAGGCATTGAAGGTCTTGCCGCGCAGGTTGGTCAGGTTGGGGCGGAAGGCATCCCCGCCGGTCGTGTACACCATCGCCCAGGAGCGGTCGGCCCCGAACGTGGCCTCGACGCGCTGGCCTTTTTCACCCTTCGGCGAGCGTAAAATCGACCCGTCGTCGGGCAGGCGGCTCAGGAAGGGCCGCGATTCCATCAACGCCCGCACGTGGCGCATCTGCTCCGCGCCGGGCAGGGTGAGGGCCTCGTCCCAACTGAGGTTGGCGTGGGTTTTCAGGAACGGCTCCTCGCCCCGTTTGTCCATCTGCCACACGCCGTTGCCGCCGTAGGTGAAGCCGAACGCCCCCGAAAACAAGGACCAGTACGCCCGCATCCGGAGGTGGTGATCCTTGAAAACGCCGTTTTCAAACTTGTGCTCGATGGGGTGGTTTTCGTAGCACGGCTCGCCGTCGGCGGTGGGTTTGGTGGGCGTGAGGGCGTAGTTGGCGGCGATGGTTTCGTAGTTGAGCCGCCAGACACCGTGGCCCGACTGGAGCAAGTTGAAATCGAGCCAGGGCCGGTCGTGGTAGAACCCCACGGACGAGGGCTTGCGCGAGGGTGGGTGGAAAGTGATGAGCGCCATGTCGGGGTCGCCGCCGGAGCCGTCGGTGAGGCCCCTCGCTAGGGCGTCGTACACCTCGTGGCGGGTGGGAGTGCGGTCGCCGCCGAGCATCCAGACCAGGTGTGTGTGGTTGTGGTAGCGGTCGGCGAGCCACTTGCCGTAGGCGTAGGCCGAGCGGGCGTCGACCACCTTCACGCTGTCCTTGCGTTCGATGTAGTTGAGGCCCCACATGGGCAGGAGATTGAGGTAAAGCCCCTTCGCTGCCGCCTGCTCGACGACGTAATCGACGTGCTGCCAGTATTTTTTGTTGGGTTTTGAAAAATCGCCCCCCTCGAAGGCCGCTTCACCGTACCGGTTTTTCTCGCCGGGTTCCCAGGGCAGGAGGTGGGCCATGACGACCGAGAACTGCTGGGCGGCGCGGTTTTCAAAGTACTTGTCCACGTCTTCCCGGTCGAGTTTCTGAAACAAAAACCAGCCTGTGTCGGCCAGCCAGAAAAATGGTTTTCCCGATTCCGTCACGAGAAACCGCCGGTTGTCGCTCACCTTCAGCCGGGGCAGTTTGCCCGAAGGGCGGAAGGGCAGCGGTTCGTCGCCGAACGAGGCGTTCGAGGCCAGGGGGTACGGGCGTTTTTTCCAGGCTGGGGGCGTGTTCATCGCCCCGCCTTTCGCGCTGGCGGCGAAGGCTTCTTCGATGAAAGTCAGGCTTTCAACCCCCACCTGCTCGTAGAGGCACTGCGTGCAGTGGGCCAGACCGGGCACGACGACCCAATCGACGGGGATTTGGAGGCTGTCGAGGTGGGCCTTGAACTTGACGTTGCTCGTGAACAGCCAGTCCGAATCGCCGCAGACCATTCGGATGCGCAGGTTTTTCAGGAGCGCCGCCTTATTTTTTACCGTCAGGGCTTTGGGGTCGTACTCCGAAAAATGGGCGGCGTCGCGGTAATTTTTGTCGTCGGCTCCGATGACCAGCGCCGCGCCGTACGACACCACCGACGAAAACAATTCGGGGTTGCGAAACGCCAGCATCAGCGCCCCGTAGCCGCCCATCGAAAAGCCATCGACGGCCCGGCCCGCGCGGTTGGCAATCGTGCGGTACGTTTGGTCGACGAACGGGATCAGCTCGGTCACCAGGCTCCGTTCGATTTGCTTGCCCTCGCGGTTGTTGACGAAATTGGTGTTGCCCAGGCCGTTGACGAACACGTAAATCACCGGGCGCACCCGGTTGTTGTCCATCGCGTCCGTCAGCGTTTTGCGGGTGCGGTCCCACTGCCGTTCGGGGCTGCCGCCCCCGCCGTGGAGGTTGTAGACGACGGGGTAGCGCGCGGTGCCGGTTTCGTAACCGGGCGGGAGGTACACTTTGATGGGTATGTCCTGCCCGTTGAGCGGGCTGGGGTAGGTCAAATCCAGGAGTTGGCCGCGGCCGACTGAGGCGCGGCCCGCAGGAACGGAGTTCACGTTCTGGGCGTGAGCGCCAGTGAGGAGCCACGCGGTCAGGCCGAGGAGCAGCAGTGATTTCATGTCGGTTCGGAGGAAATTGGAAGTTAACGGCTCGCCACGCTTCCCGGCGGCGGGAAATTCCGCGCGGCGCTGTCGAGCACCAGCACCCAGTCGTTGCCCTCGCCCCTTTCGCCGGGCGGGTCGAAGGTTGTTTTTTTAGCGCCGATGTCCACCTGAGCGAAGGGTTTTTCGGTGGGAGTGCCGTCGGGGGCGTAGGTTTTCCCGTCGCGGGGATTGAACCACCAGGCATTGAGCAGGGGGCCCTTGAGGTTGGCCAAACTCGCCTGCACGGGTTGGCCGGTGGTGAGGTAGTACGCCGCCCAGGAGCGGTCGGCCCCGCGCGTGACCTGAATCCGGTCGGCGGTCGTCCCGGCGGGGGACCCGAGCACGGTGCCGTCGTCGGGGATGCGGCTCAGGAAGGGCCGCGATTCCACCAGCCGCCGGAGGTGCTTCATCTGACCCGCGCCGGGCAGGTCGAGGGCTTTTTCCCACGTCTCGGTGAAGTGCGAAGCGCGGTGCGGAGGGTGTCCGGCCCGGTCCATTTGCCAGATGCCGTTGCCGCCGTACACGAACCCGGCCCCGCCCGCAAACACCGACCAGTAAGCCTTCGTCCGCACGTGCCAGGCGTTGAAGTACCCGCTGTCGGGGCGGTGGGCAATGGGGTGGTTTTCGTAGGCGGGTTCGCCTTCGAGAATCGGCTTGGCGGGGCTGCGGGCGTACTCGCGGGCGATGTCCTGGTAATTCAGTTTCCAGACCTTGTGCGTGGACTGAATCAGGTTGAAATCCAGCCAGTCGCGGTCGTGGAACCAGGTGGCCGAGGAGTTGGGCGTGCCGTTGGGGTGGTAGGTCATGAGCGCCTTGCCCGGCCCACCCACGCCCTCGGTGATGCCCTTCGCCAGCGCGTCGTGGATGTCCTCGAACCTGGGTTCGGCGTCGCCGCCCAGCACCCAGAACACGTGCGCCTGGCGGGCGTAGCGTTGGCCCAGAAACTTGCCGTAGGCGTAGGCGGCCGGGGCGTCAAGCAGCGGCGGCGCGTCCGGTTTGTCCTTGCGGTTGATGTAGTTGCGGGTCCACATCGGCAGGATGCCGAGGTACAGCCCCTTCGCGGCGGCCTGGGCCACCACGTGGTCGCAGTGCGCCCAGTAGGCTTCGTTGGGGCGGCTCCAGTCGTTGTCAAGGAAGGCCGTTTCGCCAAAGGCGTTTTTCTCGCCCTGCTTCCAGGGCAGAATGTGCGCGAGCGAAGCCGAAAACTGCTTGCTGGCCCGGTCTTCAAAATACTTGTCGACGCCATCGCGGTCGAGGTTCTGGAACAGCAGCCAGGCCGTGTCGGCGAGCAGGAAAAACGGGTTGCCCTGCTCGGTCACGAAGGCGTGCCCGCTCTCGCTGACCCGGAGCCGGGGCAGGGCCCCCGCCGGGCGGAAGGGCGGGGCTTCCCCGTCGAGCGACACCCCGGCCACGCGGGTGGCCGTGCGGGCGGGGCGTTTCACGGGCACGTTCATCGGCCCGCCTTTCGCCGCCAGCGCGAAACTTTCTTCGAAAAACCGCAGGCTTTCCAGCCCCGAATCTTCGTACAGGCCCTGCGTGTTGTGGGCCACGCCCGGCACCGAGACCCAATCGACGGGAATTTTCAACGAGTCGAGCAGGGCCTTGAACTTCACGTTGCTGCCGTACAGCCCGTCGGCGTCGCCGCAGACCATCCGCACGCGAACGCCCTTCCGGATGGCGGCGGCATTTTTCCGCACCAACGCCCAAGGGTCGTGCTCGGCGTGGTGGGCAGCGTCGCGGTAGTTTTCGCCCTTCGGCCCGATGACCAGCGCCGCGCCGTAGGACGTGACCGTCGAAAACAGTTCCGGGTTTTTGAAGGCTACGCTCAGGCACCCGAAGCCACCCATCGAAAAGCCGTCGATGGCCCGCCCCGTGCGGTTGGGAATCGTGCGGTAGGTTTTGTCGATGAACGGAATCAGCTCGGCCACGATGCTCCGTTCGATTTGCTTGCCGGTGGCCGTGTTGACGAAGTGCGTGTTGCCCAGACCGTTGACGTACACGTAAATCATCGGGCGCACGCGCCGGGCGTTCATCGCCTCGGTGAGCGTGGCGCGGGTGCGGTCCCACTGTCGCTCGGGGCTGCCGCCCGCGCCGTGGAGGTTGTACACGACGGGGTAGCGTACGGTGCTCGTGGTGTAGCCGGGCGGCAGGTACACCTTGATGGGAATGGCTTGGTTGTTCAGGGCGCTGGGGTAGGTCAGGTCCTGGATTTGGGCGAAAGCGCCGTGGAAAATCCCGAGGAGGAAAAGCAGTTTTTTCATCGTCCGCGCGTGGGAAAAATCAGTCCTTGTCCGCCCGAGTTACCTGCCGGGTTGCGCCCGCGCCGGTGCGTTTGAAGTACACCACCCAGTCCTGCGCGTCGGGCAGGGTCAGGGCGAAGGGCTGCCCGCCTGTCCAGTCGGGCAGGGGCGTTTCGCTGCCGGTGCGGGGGTCGAAGAGCCGGGCGGCGTAGGTGCCGTAGGGCAGCAAAAGCTGGGGCGCGCCCCCCGCCGCCGCGTACACGATGCCCGCTTTGCCGTCGCCGGTGGCCAGGGCGTAGGTGCGCTCGCCGCTGACGATGCGCTCGTTGGCCGGTTCCATCTTCCAGTACTCCAGCCCTTTTTTCGTGAAAAAATGGTTCAGGTGCCGCAGGTCCTCGTACTCGGGGCGGGAATGCCAGGTGGCCGAGTGGTAGGGCCTGCCGTCGGGGTACTGCACCTTGTCGCCCGCCGTGGCGTAGCCCCCCGCGAGGTAGGTGCCCCAGAGTGCGTTGCGGTGCACGGCCCGGGTGTAGCCGCCCTTGCCCCACTCGCGGATGTCGTCTTCGAAGTACCCGAACTCGTCGTTGACGATGGGCATGCGGTGGCCCCGGTTGCGGAGCGTGACGAGGTTGAGGGTGTCGGCGGGCACGAAGCGGCCCGATTGGAGGATGACGTGCACGGGCCAGCTTTCGTCGTGAAACTGAAACTGCGCCCCGTTGCTCTGCCCGCCGAAGGAGTGGATGGACAGTGGCCGGAGGTTTTCGCCCTGGGCGGCGTAGGGGTCGGTTTGGCGGATGAGCGTGCCCGCCGTTTCCCAGAACGCGCGCGTTTTGTTGGGGGCCCGCTGGAATTCGTTGGTCAAACACCAGATCACGTTCGGGTAGGCCGCGTACCGGGCCAGCACGTGGCGGAGGTAGCGTAAATCCTGCTCGTCGGTGCCGTAGAATTTCTCCTGGGAATCGAAAATCAGGAAATCGGCGACGACGCCTTTTTCATTTAGGTAACTCACCACCTCGTCCACGGCCCGCAGGTGGGCGGGGTTGAGATGGTCGTGGTCGCTGCCGTACACCGAGGAGCAGGGGCCGGGGTTGGTGCTGTTTTCGCAGACCTTAACGTTGACCCGAAACCGGATTTTCGTGATGCCGTGCCGGGCGCAACTGTCCACCGCCGCTTTCCAGGCCGGACCGGCCAGGGCCGCGCTGGTGAGGCCGTAGTACGTGGTGCCGAGCATGAAGTAGCGGGTGCCGTCGTCGTGCACGAAGTGGTAGGGATGCGCGGCGTCGCGGCGGACGAAGCCGTGGCGGCCGGGCTTGGCGGCGGTGCAGGTGAACTCGCCCCGTTGGCCGTTCAGGCCCGCGTCTTTCGAAGCCGTGACGTAGCTCCAGCGGCCTTCGGCGGTGGGCGCGAAGCGGAGTTTGAACACATTGTCGCCGTCCCAGAAACCGCTGACCGTTTTTTTCACCCTGCCGGGGCCGGTGAACGTGGCCGTGACGCCGGTTTGCAGGTACGGGTTATCGTAGCGCCCGCTGGCCCGGAGCGGAAGTTCGTACACCGACCAGCGCGGGACGGCGGGCGGGGCGGCGTTGGCGGCCCAACCGAGGCCGATTGCCAGAGCAAAAAGTTGAAGCAGGCGTTGGAAAGAAACCATGGGGATTTTTTTTGAAACCAATCAGGCCTTGACCACGTGACCGGCGGGCTCCGCAAGTTGCCCCGCCCGGCGCAGCACCTCCCCCGCCCGCCGGAAGCCGGTTTCGCCGCTGTTGAGCACCGGCACGCCGAATGCCGCCATGGGGTCGGGGTAGGAAAACGAAAACACGCTCATCGACAACTGCGCCAGCACCACCCCGTCGATGCGCTCGCGGGCCTGGGCTTCGCGGATGGCGGCGGCGATGACCTCGTTGTGCGCGGCGATGCGGCCTTCGCCGAGGAGGTGGAAGGCTTCTTCGACCGTTGCGCCCGCAAAGTCCACGGTTTTGCCGAGGCGCTCGGCGGTTTCGCGGAGCAGGGCCTGGGTGCTGTTGACGGTCGGGCCGTGGGTCGCCACGACCAGGATTTTCCCTTCCCAGCCCACGGCTTCTTCCATCATCGCCTCGTCGATCTGCACGACGGGCACGCCGAGGCCTTCTAGTTCGGCGCGCACCTGGAACACGGCCCGGTTCATGGTCGAGCAGGAGAGCAGCACGGCGTCCACGCCCACCAGTTCGACCAAATCCTTCGCGTACTGCGTCGTCAGGTCGATGTTCAACTGGGGCGGGCACGGTTCGCCCGCGCGGTGGGCTTCCATGAACCGCAGTTGAATGGCTTCGTTGCCGACGTTGACGATTTTGACGCCGGGCAGCGTTTTTTTTCCGAAATACATCGACCACAAACTCGTCCACGAGGAGCCGTTGACCACGCCCAGTTTTTTGCCCGAAAGCGTTGGGTCCGGCCCTTCGGCAGGGGCGAGCGTGGGTACGCCGGTCACCTGCATGTAGGCGCTGAAGAGGGCGATGGGGTCAGGGGTCATGAAGTTTGAAGTTTGTGGTTTGAAGTTTGTGGTTGAAGTGTAACTACAAACTTCAAACTACAAACTTTGAACTCATTTGATTTTCAACCACCTCGGTCTCAAAAAATAAAACGCCGCCGCCAGCGAGAACGTGAAGCAGGCCGCCAGCAGCCCAAACACCGCGTTGAAGCCGCCGAGCCGCTGGGTCACCTCGCCCACTTTCTGCACGACGAACGCGCTCGACGCGGTCTCGAAAAAGCCGACCAGCGCCGCCACCGTCGCCACGCGGGCGGGCGAGACGTCCTGCTTGAACGCCTGCTGGTTGGCCTGCCAGGCCGCCAGCCCGAACACGTACACGCAGAGCACCCCCAGCGCGGCGGTGAGCGAACCCACCAGCGGGAGCAGCAGAATGCTCATCATCAGCACGTACCCGCCCGCGATGACGACCTTGCGGGCGCTGAGTACCGACAGCCCGCGCCGGGAAAGCGCCGCCACCAGTCCACCCCCGACCCACAGGCCCAGGTCCTGCACGAAGTACACGAGCGTGAGGCGGTTGCCGAGGGCCTGGTTGAAATCGAGGCGGTAGATTTGGGTCAGAAACGTGGGTAGCCACTGCGACATGAAGTACCAGCCCGGCAGTAGCCCCACGCCCACCAGCGCCACACCCCAGAACGCGGGGAGGCGGATCAGTTGGGCCAACGAATGCTCCTCAACCGGGGCGCGCGTCCCGGTTCCGACCGGTTCCGGGTCGCGGCTTGGGGCTGCGGGCAGAGCGAGGAACCCGTTTTTCCGGACAATCAAAAACCACGGCACGAGCCACAGCAGGCCCAGCGCGCCCGTGGCCCAGAACGAGTACCGCCAGTTGTAATTCGTCGAAAAATAAATCACCAGTTTCGGCGCGGCCAGCGTGGCGAACACGGCCCCCGAGTTGAAAATGCCCGCCGCGAGGCTGCGCTGGTGGGCGGGGAAAATCCGGGCGATGAGCAGCAGGCAGAGCGGGAAGTTGGCCGCCTCGAACACCCCCAGCGCGTAGCGCAGCCAGCGGATTTCGTCAAAACTCCGCGCCCAGCCCACGGCCACGGTGCAGAGCGTCCAGCCCAGCACCACCGCCGGGAAAAACAGGCGGATGTTGCGCACGCGGTCGATAATGAACCCAATGAACAGGTGCGCAAACGCGTACGCGTAGATGAACGCCGCCAGCAACTGCCCCCGTTCGGCATTGCCCAGGCCAAACTCCCGGCTGATGGGTTCGATGGCCACGCTGAGCGTTTGGCGGTCGAAGTAATTCAGGAACGTTGCCAGAAACAGCGTGCCCAGCACCCCCCACCGCCAGGTGCGCACAAACCAGCTCCCGGATGGAGCCGTTTGGTTGACGGGCACGGGCGCAGGGAGTTGCTGGTTCATGCAGGGTTCAGGAGCGTTTGAACGGAGAAAAACGAGGGTTTCAAAAATATACTCGCTTCGTTCGAACAATTTCAGCAACAATTGTACACAATTTTTTTAAATAGATAAATACATTTCTAAAAAATTCCCGTTACTTAGCGGCACATTTAAGCCGTCAGCCGGTACTCAGCAGTCCGCAGCAAAGGCAAAGCGAACGATTGACGACCATTGACTGCCGACTATCGACTGTTGACCATTGATTCCTATGAAACCCCTGACCCCCGACGAACTCCGGCACCTGGAACACATGGCCTACCAGATTCGCCGCCTGTCCATCGAAATGATCACGTACAGCCAGTGGGGACACATCGGCGGGGCGTTTTCGATGGCCGAACTGCTGAGTTACCTGTATTTCCGGGAAATGAAACTCGACCCGGCCAACCCGAAACTCGACACCCGCGACCGGCTCATCCTCTCGAAAGCCCACGGGTCGCCCGCGCTGTACGCCGTGCTAGCCCTGCGCGGGTTTTACCCCGAAGAAAAAATTTACGAGTACTGCGAAATCGACGGGCTGGAGGGCCACACCCACGTGGCCACGCCGGGGGTCGAGGCCTCGGGCGGGCCGCTGGGCATGGGGCTGTCGGTGGCGGTGGGCATGGCCCTGGGCCTGCGCAAAAAAGAAAACCCGCGCTCGCGCGTGTACTGCCTCCTCGGCGACGGCGAATGCCAGGAAGGCAACGTGTGGGAGGCGGCCATGTCGGCGGCCCACTACCACCTCGACAACCTCATCGCCGTCGTGGACTACAACAAGGCGATGGCGAAGGGCTTCGTCTGGGAACTGATGCGCATCGAACCCATCGCCGACAAGTGGCGGGCCTTCGGCTGGAACGTGCTGGAAATCGACGGGCACGACTTGCCCGAAATCGCCCAGGCCCTGCACACGGCCCGCTGGGTGAAAGCCAACGGCGCGCCGACGGTCATTATCGCCCACACCGTGAAGGGCAAGGGCATCGAGCGGGCCGAGTTCAACTACAAGTGGCACACCCACGCCCCCGACCCGGCCACGGCCGATTCCATGCTGCGCGAGGTTTCGCGCACCTACGGTTACGCCGAGCAGGGGTACAGTTTTAGAAACACGCCGGTTCAAAAAGACATATTTTATGGCGGAGAATAACCACGACGCAGCCGAAGAATTGCGCGACGCCTTCGGCAAAGCCCTGCTCGAACTGGGCAGCGAACACCCGAACCTCGTTTTCCTGGACGCCGACCTGCACACGTCCACCAAAGCGACCTGGTTCAAACAAACCTACCCCGACCGGTTCATCCAGGTGGGCATCGCCGAGCAAAACCTGTTCGGCATCGCCGCCGGGCTGGCCTCGGAGGGGTTCATCCCCGTGCCTTCGACCTTCGCGGCCTTCGCCGCCCGGCGGGGGCTCGACCAGATCGCCATCTCGGTTTGCTTCGCCAACCTCAACGTCAAGATTCCCGGCTCGTACTGCGGCGTGCCGACGAGCCGGGCGGGGGCCTCGCACAACTGCATCGAAGATTTGGCCGTCATGCGCGCCCTGCCCAACATGAAAGTGGCCGACCCCGGCTCCAACGCCGACCTGCGGGCCATTTTCCGGGCGGCGGTCGCCACGCCCGGCCCGGTGTACTTCCGGGTGACGCGCTACGCCGTGCCCGAACTGTTCGATGAACACACCCACGGGTTCGAGTGGGGCAAGGGCGTGCTGCTCCGCGAGGGCGGCGACGTGACGCTCTTCGGCACGGGCATCATGACCCAGTTCTGCCTTGAAGCGGCTGATTTGCTCGCTGCCGAAGGCATCGTGGCCGAGGTGGTGCACCTGGCCTCCATCAAACCCATCGACCGGGACCTCATCGTTGAATCGGTCGGCAAAACCGGCTGCGCCGTGACGGCCGAAAACGCCAGCATCCACGGGGGCTTCGGCGACGCGGTGGGCGAGGTCGTGGCCGAGGAATGCCCCGCGCCCCTGCGCCGCATCGGCGTGCGCGACCGGTTCGTGGAAAGCGGGGGCATCGACGAACTCTTTGCCCTCCACGGCATGACCCCGACCGACATCGCCGAAGCCGCCCGGACGGTGGTGGCAGCGAAAGCGCGACGGGAAGTCGTTAACGTTTAATCCACCCACGCTGGCAACTTTCCCAACCTCTTGACCTATGATTTTTCGGAAAATCCTTTCCCTCGCCTTCACCATCTTCGCCCTCGCCGCCCGCGCCCAGTCCCCCGACCTGACCATCCAGGGCACGGCGTTTTACCGCGACGGCAAGCCGTTTCCGTTCACGGGCGTGTCGTTTTTCAACGCCATTTACAACCCCACGTTCAACCGATCGTCGGCGGACCGGCGGGCCTGGATGCAGAAATTCCAGCGCTACGGCATCAACGTGCTGCGCATCTGGGCGCAGTGGGACAACGGACGGAAATTCGTGGACAGCACCCCCGAAACCACGCTTTACTTCCCCGACGGGCGGCTCAGGCCCCAGCACCTGGCCCAGCTCAAGGCCATTGCCACCGACGCCGAAGCCCTGGGCATGGTGCTTGAACTGGCGCTTTTTTCGCAGGAAAGCTACTACAGCGACATCCGCCTGGGCAAGGACGAAGCCGACCGGGCCGTGGCGACCGTAACCCGCGAACTGCTGCCTCACCGCAACGTAGTGTTTCAGGTGTGGAACGAGCTGTCGGAGCGGGTGCTCGACCACGTCAAGACCATCCGGGCCAACGACCCCCGGCGGCTGGTGACCAACTCGCCGGGCGTGTCGAGCATCCTCGGCGACCGGGCGCAGAACGAAGCCCTCGATTTCCTGACCCCGCACACGAGCCGGCAGTACTCGGGCAAACACTGGGAAGTAGCCGCCGCCGAAATCGAGTACCTCATGAAACGCTACCAAAAACCCGTCGTGGACGACGAACCCGCCCGCAACGGCACAGCCCAGTTTGGCGGACCGAAAAACCCAACATCCCCCTTCGACCACATCGTGCAGATGGTGCTCGTCTGGCAAAAAGGCGGGTACGTGGTGTACCACCACGACATGTTCCAGACCGGCTACGGCACCCCGGCCATTCCCCCCTCGGGCATCCCCGACCCGGAGTTCAACCCCTACCACCGGGCCGTCTTCGAGTTCATGGCCCAGCGGGAGCGGTACATGACCGGAGCTTTGGGTAAATAAAAAACAAGAAGTGAAAAATGAACAAGGCCGTGGCGGTTCACTTTTTCACTTCTTGTTTTTTATTTCAATTCATCCCTTACCTGACCTCTGCACCCACCTGCCAGGCCAGCGTCGGCTCGGACACCCCGAGGAATCGGGCGATTTCCGTCCGCCACTTCGCCGGTTCGTTCTGGCAAAACGACTGGTGACCGCTCCGCTCAAACACCACCAATGTTTTATTGGGCGTGGCGAGGTTAGCAAAAATCGCGTTGGTTTCGGGGCGGAGCACCCGGTTGTCGTTGGCCCCCCAGTTGAGCAACGCCGGGCAACGCACGGCGTTGGCGTACTGGTCGGGGCGAAAGCCGAAGCCCCACATGGCCCGCTCGGCGCTGCCCCAGAACACCAGCAGTTGGGTAAACGGCGTCGTGGGCAGGTTCATCGAGCGCATCCGGCCATCGACGGCGTCCTGCAGGGAGCCGAAGGGGCACTCCAGGATGACCCGGCTGGGCTGGATTTCCGGAACATCGTGCAGGGCTTTCAACACCGTCGCGGCACCCATCGACACGCCCCAGAGCACCACGTGGGTTTCGCCCCGGCCCTTTACCCATTCGTAGGCCGCCTTCACGTCGCCCACCTCCCAGTAGCCAATCGTGCAGACGTGGCCCTCGCTGTTGCCGTGGGCGCGAAAATCCACCGCCAGGGTGTTGAAGCCCAGCAACCGGAAGTACGCCTGTTCTTCCCGAATCTTGGATTTGTTGGACGCGTGGCCGTGAAAGAGCAGGACCGTACCCTTGGGCTGGGGGACCCGCGTGTACCAGGCTTCGAGGCGCTGGCCGACCTCGTTTTTCAACCCAACCGTTTCAAACGGCTTTTCGGGAAATTCCGTGACGGGTCGCTTGCCAAACCGAAAGCCCGTCAGGGCTTGGGTGAGCCTTTCCGAGGTCGGGATGTCCTCGGGTTTGCGCCAGGGGATTTCGGTGGTTTCGTAAAAATAAGTGAACCGGTAGGCGTGGAAGGCCAGCATGACATTGAGTAACCCGAACAGCAGAAGCAAAACGCGCAGGGTACGGCGGACGGTACGCATGGAAGGAAGGAGGTTTACAGCCAAAAGTACGGGGATTCCGACCCAGTCCCGACGACTTTTCGCCCCACCGTCCGTTGATTCCGACGAAGGGATTTCCGGAACAAAATCGGATTACCGTTTAATAAATTTACGGCCCGGTGGCGTGGGCAAGTCGGAAGTTCTGCTTACTTTTCGCCGATAATCCTCTAACCCGACGGCCCACCGTGTTGTTGAATCCGTTCTTTTACCCGCCGAACGAGGGCTTCTTCCCGCCACTCCGCCCGTTTGTTCATCCGCCCATTTAATACCTTAAAACGCACCGACTTGACCGCCTTTGCTGCGGGCGAGCCGGTTTTTTGCTTTTTACGCTTCAAACAAACCTTCATCCGATGAAAGCACGCTTTACCCGCCTGCTCTGGTTTTCCTTCGTGTCGTTGCTGGTTGGCATCCGCGCCGACGCCCTAACCCCGCTCGCCCTCGCCCCGCCCGACGCCCCCACCGGCCTGACGGGCACGGTGGTTTCAGCCTCCCAAATTGACGTCAGTTGGAATTCCTCCGCCGGGGCCACCGCCTACGATCTTGATTATTCAACGGTAGCCGATTTTTCGGCGTCGGTGACCACCGTCGCGGACATTGCCGGCACGAGCAGCAACGTCACGGGCCTGAATCCCAACACCACGTACCACTTCCGGGTCAGGGCGAAAAACGGCGACGGGTCATCGGGCAATTCGGGGGTCATCGCCCGGCTTACCCGGCCCGGCCCGCCCACCCTGGATGGGTTTACGAACGTGACGGCCACGTCGCTGCGGGTAAATTGGACGGCCCACGCCAACGGGCAGTCGGGTTTTGTGCTCGAACGGGCCGACAACAGCGGCTTTGCCGGTTCCACCACCACGACCATCAGCGACGGCGGAGCCACTGGGGCCGACGTGACCGGCCTGACGCAGGCCACCTCGTACTGGTTCCGGGTGCGGGCCACGAACGCTTCGGGCGAGTCGGACAATTCCAACGAAAGCTCCACCACCACCCTGGTTCTGCCCCCCGCCGCGCCCAACGTATCGGCCTCGGCGGTATCGGGCAGTCAGATTGACCTGTCGTGGGCGGGGTATTCGTCCAACGCCGACAACTTCGACGTGCAGCAGGCCACGGCATCGGGCGGGCCATACACGGTCATCGCCAGCAACCTTTCGGCGGGCACCACGAGCCACTCGGCCACGGGCCTGACCGACGGAACGCCGTATTTCTTCCAGGTCATCGCCAAAAACACGGCGGGCAACACCCCCTCCAACACGGCCAGCGCCACCACGCCGATGACCGCCCCTTCGGGGCTGGGGGCCACGGCCTTTTCGAGCAGTCAGATCAACCTCTCCTGGACCGACAACTCGGGCAGTGAAACCGGTTACGACCTCGACCGGGCCACCGATGCCGGGTTTAGTCAGAACCTGAACACGAGCAGCCTGGGCACGGGCACCTCAACGAGCGTAACGGGCCTGGCCGAAAACCAGCAGTATTTTTTCCGAATCCGGGCCAAAAACGGCACGACCACCTCGGGCTACTCCAACACCGCCGACGCAACGACGATTCTGAATCCGCCCAACGCGCCATCCTTGAATCCGCCCGTGGTTCTTTCCAACACGGACATCAACTTGACGTGGACGGACAACGCCACCAACGAAGCGGAATATTTGGTGGACCGTTCGACGGACAATTTTGGCAGCTTTACCACGATTGCCACGCTGGGTGCCAATGCCAACTCGCACCCCGTCACGGGCCTGAGCGGCAACACGCAGTACTGGTTTCGGGTGCGGGCCAAAAACGCCAGCGGCGAGGCACCCTCCGAGGTCCGCAACGCCACCACCCTGCCCGACCCGCCAGGCGAACCCCAGAACTTCGCCGCTTCCGCCGTCGAAGCCACCACGCTGACCGTGTCGTGGAGCGCGCCGGTCACGGGCGGGGCCGTTGGCAACTACGAGCTGGTGCTGCCCGTGCCACCCGGCACCGTGACCCAGACCGGCACGACCTACAACGTGACGGGCCTTTCGCCGGGCACCAACTACAACTTCCAGGTGCGGGCGCAGAACGCCGGGGGCATTTCCAACTACGCCAACACCTCGGCGCTGACCAAACCCGGCACACCCACGGGCCTCGCGGCCAGTTCCATCGTCCAGACCACGCTGATGCTGAACTGGTCCGGCCCCGGCGGAGTCGTGTCGGGGTACGACGTGGACCAGGCCCCGGCCATCGGCGGACCGTGGGCGACCATCGCCACCGGCGTGGGAAGCACCAGCTACGGCGTCACGGGGTTGACGGCCAACACGACGTACTACTTCCGGGTGCGGGCCGTCAACGCCAGCGGCCAGTCGGGCAACTCGATCGAGGCCACGGCCACGACCCTGCCCAACCCGCCTGCCACGCCCTCGGGGCTGTTCATTGCCCCAATCACCTCGACCAGTGAAATTGAGGTGGGTTGGACCGACAATGCCGACAACGAAACCAGCTACCAGGTGGAGCGTTCGACGAACGGCGGCCCCTGGGAGGTGGTTGCCTCGAACCTGGCGGCCAACATGCGGTCCTACACGTCGACGGGACTGGCTGCCAACAATTCGTACGGCTTCCGGGTGCGGGCCTTCAACTCGGGCGGTCCCTCCGGATACTCCAACGAAGTCACCGGCCTGACCCGGCCGGATGCCCCCGGTACTCCGTCGGCCTCGGTGCCCGGCCCGCCCACGGGCATTACCCAAATCGACCTGTCGTGGTCGGCCCCCGGCGGCACCGGCACCCTCACGGGGTACGAGTTGCAGTACTCGACCAGCAGCGCGTTTTCGCCCGCCACCACCGTCAGCGTAGGCGGCACGTCGCTCAACCAGGGTAGTCTGTCGCCCAACACCACGTACTTTTTCCGGGTACGGGCGCTGAACGCCTCGGGGCCGTCGGCGTATTCGGGGCAAACTTCGGCCACCACCCTGCCCACGCCGCCCACCGCCCCCACGGGACTTTCGGCCACGGCTTCCCCGACCTCACCCAACGACATCAACCTCACCTGGACGGACGCTGCCACCAACGAAACCGGCTACGAAGTCGAGCGTTCGACGAACAACAACGGCAGTTTTTCGAAAATCGCCGATCTGGGGGCCAATGCTACCTCCTACGCTTCGGGCGGCCTTTCGTCGAACACCACGTACTTCTACCGCGTGCGGGCCAAAAACACGGGCGGTGAGTCGGGGTATTCCAACGAAGCCTCGGCCCTGACCATCCCCGACGCGCCCGGCAGTCTGGCCGTCAGCGTACCCGCCCCCCCCAACGGCATCACCAAACTCTCGCTCACCTGGAACGCCCCCTCGGGTACCTTAACCGGTTACGACCTCGAATACGCCACCAACGCGGGTTTCACGGGGTCGCAGGTGGCCGCCATCGGCGGCGGCACCTCGTACACCCTCGAAGGGCTGACCCAAAACACGACCTACCACCTGCGGCTGCGGGCGAAAAACGCCACCGGTTCGTCGCCCAATTCCAACGCGGTTTCGACCACGACCCTGCCCAACCCACCGGGCGCGCCCACGGGCTTGATTGCCAGCAACGTGTCGGCCAGCGGCTTCACGATGAACTGGACCGCACCGGGTGGCCCGCTGACGGGTTACGTGCTCGACGTGGCGACGGACAACGGCTTCGGCAGCATCGTGCAGTCGTTCAACCCCGGCAGCGGCGCCACCAGCCAGGGCATAAGCGGGCTGATGGCCAACACGACGTATTTCTTCCGGATCAAAGCCCAGAACACGGGCGGTGAATCGGACTTTTCGGCCCCGGTCAGCCAATTGACGCTGCCCGCCGCACCGGATGGTTTCACGATTCAGGGCACGCCGACGGTCAGTTCCATCACCCTGGCCTGGACGGCCCTGGGCAGCGCCCTGACCGATTACGAACTCCGCTACTCGACCAACTCCGACCCCAGCGGCGGCACAATCGTCACCCTGGCCAATACCGGCAGCCCCCACACCGTCAACGGACTGGCCGCCAACACCCGCTACTATTTCCAGCTTCGGGCCAGAAACGCCACCGGCCTGTCGGACCCCACGGCCACCATCAACGCCCTCACCCTGCCCGCCCAACCCCAAGGCTTCGCCATTCAGGGAGGCAGCGTGACGTCCACTCAGGTGACGGTGCAGTGGAACGGCACGTCGCCAAACCCCGACAACTACACCCTGGCGTACTCGACCGACCCCGGACTGGCCGGAGCCGCGACGCTCACGCCGGGTGGCGGGGCCACCAGCCAAACGGTCAGTGGCCTGACGCCCAACGCGACGTACTACTTCCAGTTGGTGGCCAACAACGCCACCGGCTCATCGGCTCCCACGGCGACCATCAGCCAACTGACCCTGCCCGCCGCCCCGGCCAGCCTGACGGTGTCGAACGTAACGACCACCGGACTGACGCTGACCTGGCCCTCGGTCGGCGGTTTGTCGGGCTACCAGTTGAAGTACTCGACCAACCCCGACGGGGAAGGCGGCGTGACGCAGGAAATCAACGACGGGGCAGCCACGACCGTTAACGTGACGGGTCTTTCGCAGAACACGACGTACTACTTCAAGCTGCGGGCCAAGAACGCCACGGGTCTGTCCACCCCCGCCTCGGCCCAGCAACTGACCCTGCCCAACCCGCCCACGGCCCTGTCGGCCACCAACGTCACCGACGTCTCGCTGACCCTGAACTGGACCTCCCCCGGCGGCAGTTTGACGGGCTACGAGTTGAAGTATTCCACCAATGCCGACGCCGAAGGCGGCACCACCACCAACCTGGGCGACGTCGCCAGCACCGGCATCAGCGGGCTGACGGCCAACACGACCTACTATTTCAAACTCAAGGCCCTCAACCCCACCGGCGGCTCGGACTACTCCACCGTGCTGGCCCAACTGACCCTGCCGGGTCAGCCCCAGGGTCTGGCCGTGCAGAGTGGCAGCGTGACGACCTCCGCCCTGACGCTGACCTGGACGGCCCCGCCCTCCAACCCCGGCAGTTACGAGCTGAGCATCTCGCCCAACCCCGGCGTGAGTCTGCCTATCGTCCTCGCCGGTAGTGCCACCAGCTACGCCGTCTCGGGTCTTTCGCAGAACACCACTTACACCTTCGAGCTGCGGGCCAAGAACGCCACAGGTCTGTCCACCCCCGCCTCGGCCCAGCAACTGACCCTACCCAACCCGCCCACGGCCCTGTCGGCCACCAACATCACCGACGTCTCGCTGACCCTGAACTGGACTTCCCCCGGAGGCAGCCTGACGGGCTACGACCTAGAGTACTCCACCGACAACACCTTCGCCTCGGGCGTCACCCCCCTCACCCCTGGCGACGTCACCAGCGCGGGCATCAGCGGGCTGACGGCCAACACGACCTATCACTTCCGCCTGCGGGCCAAAAACGCCACCGGCAATTCCGCCTACTCGGCTCCGCTTGCGGTGCTGACCCTGCCGGGTCAGCCCCAGGGTCTGGCCGTGCAGAGTGGCAGCGTGACGACCTCCGCCCTGACGCTGACCTGGACGGCCCCGCCCTCCAACCCCGGCAGTTACGAACTGAGCATCTCGCCCAACCCCGGCGTGAGTCTGCCTATCGTCCTCGCCGGTAGTGTCACCAGCTACGCCGTCTCGGGTCTTTCGCAGAACACCACTTACACCTTCGAGTTGCGGGCCAAGAACGCCACGGGTCTGTCCACCCCCGCCTCCGCCCAGCAACTGACCTTCCCGGCTCCGCCCTCGGCCCTGGCCGTGCAGGGCGGCAGCGTGACCTCGACCGGCCTGACGCTGACGTGGACCCCGCCGGGTGGGTCGCTGGAAAAGTACGAACTGCTCTACTCGACGGCCGCCGACGCCACGGGCGGCTCGGTGCTGGACCTCGACGGCGGGGCCAGCAGTTTTGCCGTCAGCAGTCTGTTGCCCAACACGACGTACTACTTCAAACTCCGCTCGAAAAACGCCACGGGCTTCTCCGACTTCACCACCATCATCCAGCAACTGACCCTGCCCGCCGCACCCGCCGATTTCGTCGTAGTGGGCGGCAGCGTGACGGCCAGTGGCCTGAGCGTGCAGTGGACGGCCCTGGGCGGCATCGACTACGAACTGAAATATTCGACCAATCCCGATGGCGAAGGCGGTTCGACGATTAACATCACCGCCCCGGCAGCAGGAACGGCCACGCAGGCTGTGACGGGTCTTTCGCAGAACACGACGTACTACTTCAAGCTGCGGGCCAAGAACGCCACGGGTCTGTCCACCCCCGCCTCGGCCCAGCAACTGACCCTGCCCAACCCGCCCACGGCCCTGTCGGCCACCAACGTCACCGACGTCTCGCTGACCCTGAACTGGACCTCCCCCGGCGGCAGTTTGACGGGCTACGAGTTGAAGTATTCCACCAATGCCGACGCCGAAGGCGGCACCACCACCAACCTGGGCGACGTCGCCAGCACCGGCATCAGCGGGCTGACGGCCAACACGACCTACTATTTCAAACTCAAGGCCCTCAACCCCACCGGCGGCTCGGACTACTCCACCGTGCTGGCCCAACTGACCCTGCCGGGTCAGCCCCAGGGTCTGGCCGTGCAGAGTGGCAGCGTGACGACCTCCGCCCTGACGCTGACCTGGACGGCCCCGCCCTCCAACCCCGGCAGTTACGAGCTGAGCATCTCGCCCAACCCCGGCGTGAGTCTGCCTATCGTCCTCGCCGGTAGTGCCACCAGCTACGCCGTCTCGGGTCTTTCGCAGAACACCACTTACACCTTCGAGCTGCGGGCCAAGAACGCCACAGGTCTGTCCACCCCCGCCTCGGCCCAGCAACTGACCCTACCCAACCCGCCCACGGCCCTGTCGGCCACCAACATCACCGACGTCTCGCTGACCCTGAACTGGACTTCCCCCGGAGGCAGTTTGACCGGCTACGACCTCGAGTACTCGACTGACAACACCTTCGCAGGGGCCACCACGGTCAATCCCGGCGGCGGGGCCACCAGCCAGGCGGTGAGTGGTTTGACGGCCAACACGACCTACTACTTCCGCCTGCGGGCCAAAAACGCCACCGGCAATTCCGCCTACTCGACGCCCCTCACCGTGCTGACGCGCCCGGCGGCACCCACCAATCTGGCGGCGGCTTACGTGCGGCAGCGGGCCGTGCTGATGCAGTGGGTAGCCCCGGTGCCCAGCGCCGGTCTGACCGGCTACCAGTTGGAAGTAGCGACCGACGCCGGTTTCTCGCAAAATCTGCAAACCCTCACCCCGGCGGGCGGTGCCCTGAGTTTCGACGTCATCACCGGCATTTCGCCCCAGACCACGTACTACTTCCGCCTGCGGGCGAAAAACACGGTGGACGAAAGCGGCTACGGCGATTACTCGAACGTGGTCACCGTCACCACGCCCCCCGATCCGCCGGTGGCCCCGGTGTTCCTGGCCGCGACCGGTCTGACGCAAACGTCGATGTTCATCAACTGGACGCCCGTCACGGGCGGGCCGGTGAGCGGGTACACGCTGGAGTTTTCGCGCAACGCCAACTTCTCGGCTCCGCTCGATTCCATCGTCATCACCAACGGCGGCGCCGGTCAGCAGCAGATCACGGGACTGACCTCCAAAACGATTTACTACTTCCGCATTCGGGCCTTCAACGCGGGCGGGTATTCGCCGTACAGCACCGTGCAGCAGGTGCAGACCCTGCCCGACCCACCTTCCGCGCCGACGGCGTTCACCGTCGGAACCGTCACGCAAACCACGGTCGCCCTGAGTTGGGTGGCCCCGGCCACGGCCGACCAGACGGGGTACGAATTGCAGTACTCGACCGACCCGACCTTCTCGGGCACCACGCCCAGCGTGAGCATCGCCGGGAACGCACTGACGTACACCCTGACGGGGTTGACGCCCTTCACCACGTACTACCTCCGCCTGCGGGCGACCAACGCCGGGGGTGGTTCGGTACCTGCCGAAGCGAACTTCACGACGCTGCCCAACCCGCCCGCCGCGCCGACCGTCCTGGCCGTGGTGAACGGTACACTCACCCAGACCGGCTTCACGCTGAGTTGGACGGCTCCCACCGGCCCGATTACCGGGTATGATCTGGATGTTTCGACGAGTCCGACGTTTGCGAGTGGCGTGACCACGCTCAACCCAGCCGCCGGTGTAACGAGCTTCCCGATTTCCGGCCTGACGCAGAACACGACCTACTACGTCCGGCTCCGGGCCAACAACACCGGCGGCACCGGCGCGTATTCCACGCCAGCCTTCGAGGTAACGACCCTGCCGACCCCGCCCACCGCCCCGACGGCCCTGGTGGCCTCGGCGATCACGGCCACGGGCCTGACGCTGAGCTGGACGGCCCCGAGTGGTCCCATCAGCAGCTACGCGCTGGAGTACTCGACCGACAACGCCTTCGCCTCGGGCGTCACCACGCTCACCCCGGCGGGCGGAGCCACCAGCCAGGCCATCACGGGACTTTCGGCCAACACGACGTATTTCTTCCGGTTGAAAGCCATCAACCTGGGGGGTGAATCGCCGTTCTCCACGCCCGCGCTGTCGGCAACGACCTTGCCCGGTCCGCCTTCCAACCTGGCCGCGAGCAACGTGCTGCAAACGACGCTGACGCTCACCTGGAACGCCCCCGGCGGCACCCTGACCGGCTACGCGCTCCGTTACTCGACCAGCCCCGACCCCAGCGGGGCGACGCCGGTGAGCGTGGACGCCAGCGCGACGAGTTTCAACGTGACGGGTCTGACGCCGAACACCACGTACTACTTCCAGATTTCGGCCCTCAACGGCTCGGGTTCGTCGCTCGCTTCGAACGTGCTTCAGGTGAGTACCCTACCCAACCCGCCCGCCGCGCCCACCAACCTGACGGCCACCGCCATCACCACCACGGGCCTGACGCTGTCCTGGACGCCCCCCGCCGGGCCAATCAGCAGCTACGTGCTTCAGTACTCGACGGACGATACCTTCACGACCATTTTCACCCAGCTTCCGCCCGCGGGCAACGCCACGAGCGCGGTCATCACGGGGCTGACGGCCAACACGACGTATTTCTTCCGGTTGAAAGCCATCAACGCCGGGGGCGAGTCGCCGTTTGCCGCCACGACGGGCATTTCCACCCTGCCCGGTGCGCCCACTGCCCTGACGGCCAGCGCCATCACCCAGACGACGCTGACGTTGAGTTGGACGGCCCCAACGGGCACCATCACGGGGTACGAACTGCAACGCGCCATCGACGCCGGATTCACGGTTGGTCTGACCAGCATCCCGGTGACGGGCACCCCCACCACCGTGGACGTGACCGGCCTGACGGCCAACACGGCGTACTTCTTCCGCTTGCGGGCGCTCAACGCCAGCGGGGCTTCGTCGTACACGGCGGCCCAGGCCACCACCCTGCCCAACCCGCCCGCCGCCCCGACCAACCTGAGTGCTTCGGCCATCACCCAGACCTCGCTGACGCTGAGTTGGACGGCCCCCGCCGGGCCGATTACGGGTTACACGCTGGAGTACTCGACCGACAACACCTTCGCCTCGGGCGTCACCACGCTCAATCCGGGGGGCGGGGCCACCAGCCAGGCCATCACGGGACTTTCGGCCAATACGACGTATTTCTTCCGGCTGAAAGCCACCAACACGGGGGGCACTTCAGCCGAAGCCACGGCCCAGGCTACGACCCTGCCCACGGTACCCGGTGTGCCGACGGGCTTCACCGCCACGGCGGCTTCGTCGTCGCAGATCAACCTGAGTTGGACCAGCGGCGGCGGACAGACGGCCCAGGAGTTGCAGTACTCGACGAGTTCGACGTTCGCCTCCAACGTGCAAAACGTCGCCGTGTCGGGCAGCGCCACCAGCGCCTCGGTCACCGGGCTGACCCAGGGCACCACGTACTACTTCCGCCTGCGGGGGCAGAACGCGGGGGGCTTCTCGGGGTACGCCAACGCCCAGGCCACCACCTTGACCAACCCGCCCGCCGCCCCGACCAACCTGAGTGCTTCGGCCATCACCCAGACCTCGCTGACGCTGAGTTGGACGGCCCCCGGCGGCCCCATCACGGGCTACACGCTGGAGTACTCGACCGACAACACCTTTGCTTCGGGCGTCACCACGCTCAATCCGGGGGGCGGAGCCACCAGCCAGGCCATCTCCGGCCTGACGGCCAATACGACGTACCATTTCCGCCTCCGGGCCAACAACGCCGGAGGCCCTTCGCCCAACGCCACGACCCAGGCCACGACCCCACCCAACCTGCCGGGTGTGCCAACGGGTTTTGCCGCCACGGCGGCTTCGTCGTCGCAGATCAACCTGAGTTGGACCAGCGGCGGCGGACAAACGGCCCAGGAGTTGCAGTACTCGACGAGTTCGACGTTCGCCTCCAACGTGCAAAACGTCGCCGTAGCGGGCAACGCCACCAGTGCGTCGGTCACCGGTCTAGCCGAAGGCACCACGTACTACTTCCGCCTGCGGGGGCAGAACACGGCGGGCTTCTCGGGGTACGCCAACGCCCAGGCCACCACCCTGACCAACCCGCCCAACGGACCGTCGAACCTGTCGGCCAATGCCGTTTCGCCCACCCAGATCAACCTGACCTGGACCGACAATTCGGGCAACGAATCAGGTTTTTACATCGAGCGGGCTACGGGCGCGGGCAGTTTCACGCAGATCGCTCAGGTAAACGCCAACGCGACGAGCTACTCGTCCAACGGCCTGGGCGAGAACACCACGTACCGCTTCCGGGTGCGGGCGTTCAACTCGGCGGGTGCTTCGGGCTACTCCAACGAAGCCTCGGCCACCACGCCGTTCACCCTGCCCGCCGCGCCCGCAAACCTGTCGGCGTCGGCCACCGGACAAACGACCATCAACCTGACCTGGTCGGACAACGCGGGCAACGAAACGAACTACGACGTGGAGCAATCGACCAACGGCACCACCTTCACGCGCATCGCCCAATTGGGTGCCGGAGCGACTTCGTTCGGAGTCACGGGCCTGACGGCCAATACGACGTACTCGTTCCGGGTGCGGGCCACCAACCCGGCCGGTGCCTCGGGCTACTCCAACGTGGCCCAAGCCCGCACGCTGCCCAACCCGCCCGCCGCGCCGAACACCCTGGCCGCGAGCGACATCGCGCAGACCACCGTCCGCCTCACCTGGCGGGACAATTCGGACAACGAAACCCGGTTTGAAATCGAGCGCTCCGGCGACGGGAACAACTTCAACAACATCGGCAACGCGGCGGTCAACACCACGCAGTTCGCCGTTACGGGCCTGACCCTCGAAACGAAGTACTTCTTCCGGGTGCGGGCCGTCAACGACGGCGGCGGCTCGGCGTACTCCAACGTGGTCGAGGTACTCACCCTGCCCATCGCCCCCCGCGCCCCGACCAACCTGCGCGCGTCGGACACCACCCAGACGACCATCCGCCTGACCTGGGTGGACAACGCCACCGACGACACCGGCTACGAGGTGCTCCGGGCCGACACGACGACGGGCACCCTGCGGAAAGTCGCCGACCTGCCCGCCAACAGCACCAGCTACGTGGCCGCCACGCTGCTGGTCGACAAGCTCTACCGGTTCGCGGTGCGGGCCGTTGGGCCGGGCGGCCCCTCGGCCAATTCCAACGAAATCCAGGCCCAGACTCTGCCCTTCGCCCCCGCCGCGCCCACGCAGGTGCAGGCTCAGGCCGTCAACCAAACGGCCATCCTGGTGCGCTGGCGAAATCCGGGTGGGCCGGTCAGCCAGATTCGCGTGGAGCAGTCGCTCGATGGCCGAACCTTCACCCCGGCCCGAACGCTGCCGCCCAGTCCTCAATCGGCCAACGTGGAGAACCTGCAACCCAACACGATTTATTTCTACCGCCTTCAGGCCGTCAACCGGGGCGGCGTATCACCCTACTCGACCGTCGTGACCGATACCACGTTCGGAACTCCGCCCGCCGCACCGACGGTCCTGCGCACCGACGAGTTGCAGGCGCGGCAACTGCGCCTCCGCTGGCAGGACAACGCCACCAGCGAATCGCACTACGAAATCGAACAGTTCCGCAACAACCGCTTCGAGCGCATCGGCACCATCCTGGCCAACATCGATTCGTTCCGGGTGACGGGCCTGACCGACCAGACCGAGTACCGGTTCCGGGTGCGGGCGCGCAACCGCTCGGGCTTCTCGGACTACACCAACGAACTCCGCGTGACAACCCCGCTCGGCGCACCCGAAGCACCGCTCAACCTCGTCGTGGCCAACGACCGGGGCGGCCCGCAGATCACACTCAAGTGGTCGGTACCCCTCAAGAGCATCACCGATTCCCTCGAAGTGGAGCGGTCGCTCGATGGCCAGCCCTACCAGGTGATTCAGCGCCTGCCGGGTGCCCTCGATTCCACCATCGTCAGTGGGTTGGTCCTCGGCGAACGCTACCTGTTCCGGGTCCGCGCCCGCAACCGAAGCGGCTACTCAGCGTACTCCAACGTGGTCGAGCGCCGGAGCCTGCCGACGGGTCTGGAGCCGCAGGCCAACAGCCGGGTGCGCATCCAGCCCAACCCCGTGGACCGCGACGTGCTCGTGGAGACCGAAGACCCCAACAACCGCCTGCGGACCGTCGAGGTCTTCAACACCGTGGGGCAACGGGTCTTCCGCTGGGAAGCCGACGGGCCGGAACGGGGACGGACGCTCTCGCTGGACGGCCTGCCGCCGGGCGTGTACATCCTCAGCGCCGAAACCACCCACGGCGTCACGCGGCAGAAAGTGCTGAAACGCTAAGACACCGACGGTTTTTAATCAAAACGCCCACCCCGAGCAATTGGGGTGGGCGTTTCTCTTTTCGGAAAATTCACGCTGCCGTATTGCCTTTCAAGGTACCGGGTGAATTCCAACACGCTCAGAACCTGTTTGACCTAGCAAAAACAGTTCTCAACGGCGGGTCACGCTGAGCGGACATACACCAAGAAGGGTCATTCAACCCACTTTGAAAAAACTAAAAAACGACCGTCACTTTTCTGTAAAACCGTCCTGTGCGACGGGCCAACAAAAAAGCGCCGGACTCGTCGCCCGGCGCTTTTTTGTTGCTTCTCTAAACCACCTACTGCGTCACCTCGATGGTGTTGTTTTTCGGATTGATGTCGGGAATCATCGCGTCGCTGATGCTCACTTTTGCGATGGGTTTCGCAAACTCCCGTTCAAGTCCGTAGGTGTTGCTGTTCTGCCAGATGCGGGCGGTTTCGCGGATTTCCTCCGTCGTGCCGTCGGCATAAGTCACTTTGATGACCATCGACGTGGGCAAGCTGCCCAATTTGTTCACCCGGATGCGCGTCTTGTTTTTCTTCCCCTTCGCCACTTCGGCGAGTGCCAGGTCGGGGTAGCTTTTCTCGAAAAACCAGGGTTTCCAGTACCACGACAAATCCTCGCCGAGTACGTTGTTAAACGTGAAAAAGTAGTCGTAGGGCATGGGGTGCTTGCCGTTCCAGCGGCGCATGTACTCGTGCATCGTGGCGAGGTACTTCTGGTCGCCGAGCATCTCTTTCAGGAACGTGTACGCCTGCGCGGGGCGGATGTAGGCCGCCAGCCCGTGCGACCCCTGGCTTTTGATCTGGTTGGTGGGCACCATGAGCGGGATGTCTTCCTCGCTGCCCGCCGCCTGCGAAAACTGCTGGGCGTTGCCCTGCTGGGGTTTGTATTTTTTTCCGCCGAAATTCCGCACGTCAAATTCCAGCCAGTTGGGCAGGAACTGGGCGTGCCCTTCGTCCATCCACGAGTACTTGCGCTCGTTGATGCCCATGTAAAACGGGAAGTACGTGTGGGCGATTTCGTGGGCCGTTACCTCGGCGTCGAAGGCCGAGCCGCCGAAGTCGCCGTCGTTGACGAACATCGGAAATTCCATCCCGCCCGAGCCGTTGAACACGGTTTCGTTGGGGTACGGGAAAGGCACGGCGGGCATCGTTTTCGAGAAATACTCCACCGACTGCCGGGCGTAGCGGCACACGTCGGGGAAGCCCTTCGATTTGGGGTGGTACACGGCGGCCACGGCGGTACGCCGACCCGGCTCCACCTCCACGCTGCTGGCGTCCCAGAGGTAGGTATCGGAGGCGGCAAACACAAAATCGGGTACTTTCTCGGCCACGAACCGGAAGGTGTGCGTACCCGACGTTGCCTTCGAGATGCCGCCCTTCTCGCGGTCAGCGGCGGTGACCACGTTCACGACCTGGTCCGAGGTGCGCGAACCCCGGTAGCGGTCGAGGATTTCAGTGCTCAGAATCTGGTCGGGGTTCTGCCACACACCCGTGGCCCAGACCAGGTGGCTGGCGGGCACGGTCACTTCGACGTCGAAGTTCGAAAAGTCGTTGTAAAACTCTTCCTTGCCCGTGTACTGAGCCACGTCCCAGCCGTCGATGTCGTCGTACACGGCGATTTGGGGGTACCAGTACGCCACCATGTAACTGGTGTCGAAGTACCGTCCTTCGCGGATGTGCGATTTTGCGGGGATTTTGTAGGTCCAGTCCACCTCCAGTTTCAGGTTCTGCTTCGAAGCCAGCCCGCCGGGGATGCGCAGGATGGCGTTGGTGCCCTGAATGTTGGGCTTCACGTCCTGGCCATTGATGCGTACCACGGGCAGGCTTACGGCGTCGCCGTCGAGGAGGTCGGCAGCGTCCACGTTGCGGGGGTCGCGGGGGTTGGCTTTGTTGAAGATGTTCGGGTAGAGCCGGATGACGAGGTTTTGCAGCGAGTTCGGGCTTTCGTTGAAATACTGCACCGTTTCGCTGCCCGTCAGTGCGCCTGACTGCGGGTCGAGGCTGACGCGGATTTTGTACTCGGAGCGATTCTGCCAGTAGTTCGCGCCCGGCTTGCCGTCGGTGCTGCGGGTGCCTTTGTCGTAGGCGGCCTGAATTTCGCGGGCCACGAACAGGTTTTGAAAATTAGCCGACTGCTGGGCCAGCGCACCGACGCTCACGGCGGTCAGCGCCACGGCCAGACCGTTTTTGAGAAACTGCATGAAAAATACCGGTTGGTGATGAGGTAAAAAAAGGTGGGGCAATGATACGGCGGAGGCTGGGAAATGCGGGTGTTTTTTGAGGAATGGTCGGGGTTGTTCTTTCTTCCACCGGATTCTCAGACCCTCGCTCCCGCCGTTGTTTCGCCCGTCACCACCGCTTCGCCCGCCGAATCGCTTACCACCGCGCCCCCCCGGATGCGGATGATGCGCTGGGTGCGGGCGGCCAGTTCGAGGTCGTGGGTGACGAGCACGAGCGTGGTACCGGCTTCGCGGTTGAGGCTAAAAATCAAATCGACCACGTTGGCGCTGGTGTCGGTGTCGAGGTTGCCGGTGGGTTCGTCGGCGAAGAGGATTTTGGGACGGTTGGCAAAGGCCCGCGCCAGCGACACCCGCTGCTGCTCGCCCCCCGACAATTGCGTCGGGTAGTGGTGGCCGCGTTTGCCGAGGCCCACGCGGTCGAGCAGTTCCCTGGCCGTGCGGGCCACCCCCCGTTCGCCCCGGAGTTCGAGGGGCACCATCACGTTTTCGAGGGCCGTCAGGGTGGGCAGCAGTTGAAAGTTCTGGAAAATGAAGCCCACGTACTGGTTGCGCACCGCCGCCCGCTGGTCTTCGCTGAGGTCGTCGAGGCGGATGCCGTTGAGGTACACACTGCCCGACGAAGCCCGGTCGAGGCCCGCGCAAAGGCCGAGCAAGGTGGTTTTGCCGCTTCCCGACGGCCCGACAATCGAAAACGTATCGCCGGGTTGAATGTGAAAACTAACGTCGTCGAGCACGGTCAGCGTGTTGCCGCCGCTTTGGTAGGTTTTGGTCAGGTTCTGAACGCGTAACATATCGGTTTGCAAACGGAAAAAAGACGGGATGAATTGAGACGGGATCGAACCTAAAAACGATTCAGTGGGACGCTTCGGTTTGGCCGGTAACCAACTTTACGCCCATTCGGCTCCCCGTCCGACCAGATTCTTGGCGATTGGCCGGAAAAAGAGGCCAGGCGGGAAACTTCCGGTACGATTGTTTCGTACTATGCACAAAAATCGTCCTTCCCCGATGGCTTTCGTTTCCGTTAAAAAACACATTCCATTGATTCTGGGCGGGTTGGTAGTTGCGCTCACGGGTTGTGACCCAAAACCCGAAACCACCCGGACCGCCACCGAGTCCAAACCAACGCCCACCGCCAGCCGCCCCGCCCCCAAACCCGCCGACGGGCAAAACACGATTCTGTTTTTTGGCAACAGCCTCACGGCGGGCTACGGCGTCGAACCCCAGCAGGCGTTTCCGGCGCTGGTGGGCCGTCACCTCGATTCGGTCGGGCTGAAGTATAAAATCATCAACGCGGGCCTGAGCGGCGAAACCACCGCCGGGGGCAAAAGCCGCATCGGTTGGGTGTTGCGCCAGCCCGTCGACGTGTTTGTGCTCGAACTGGGCGGCAACGACGGCCTGCGGGGCATTCCGCTCAAATCCACCAAAGCCAACCTCCAGGCCATCATCGACACGGTGCGGCGCAAAAGCCCCGACGCCAAACTGGTGCTGGCCGGGATGCAGATTCCGCCCAACCTCGGCCCCGACTACACCCGGCAGTTTCGGGAACTGTACCCGGAACTGGCCGAGAAAAACGGGGCCGTGCTGATTCCGTTCCTGCTCGAAGGCGTCGGGGGCATTCCCCGCCTCAACCAACCCGACGGCATCCACCCCACCCCGGCCGGTCACCGCATTGTGGCCCGAACGGTGTTCAACATCCTGGAGCCGGTGCTGCGGGCGGAGGTGGCGCAGCAGTAAATCGTAGGGGCAACCCTTTCGGTTGCCCCTATGAAAATTAGTTCACCGATTTCACGCACCGAAAGCCCACGTGCATGAGCGAGGTTTCGGGCGTGGAAAACGAGCGCCCCGACACGCGGTAGCCGTGGCACCAGCCCGGCTCGCACAAAAACGACCCGCCCCGCTGCGCCTTTTCGGTGGGGTTTTGCGGAGCGTGGCCCGCCACCAGGTCGGCGTACTCCTGCTTCCAGTCGGCGCACCATTCCCACACGTTGCCGGTCATGTCGGTCAGGCCGAGGGGCGTTTTACCAAACTGCCCCACGGGCGAGGTGTAGTGAAACCCATCCGTGACGGCGTCATGGTCGGGGAAGGTGCCGTTCCAGGTGTTGGCCAACGCTTTGCCATCGGGGGCGTTGAGGTCGTTGCCAAACGGGTAGCGGAATCGCGTGTTGACGCCGTTGCGGGCGGCGTGTTCCCACTCGATTTCGGTGGGCAGGCGCTTGCCCGCCCATTTCGCATAGGCCACCGCGTCGTTCCACGACACTTGCGTGACGGGGTGGGTATCGGGGGCTTTGGGCTGGTTGGGGCCTTGCGGAAACTGCCAGTTCGCGCCTTTCACGAGCGTCCAGGCTTTCGTCGATTCATCCAGCACGCCCGCGTCACCAAACCCTTCGGCCTGAGTTTGGTAGCCCGTGGCCTGAACGAACTTCCGGAATTCGGCGACGGTCACGGGGTGTTCGTCCATGAAAAACGGCTCGACCGTGGCCCAGAACTGGGGTTTTTCCCAGGCGATGCCGTCTTCGGCTCCGATTTGCGTTTGCCCCCCCGGCACGGCCACCATGCCCGGTGGCGGCGTGGCGTTGGTTTGTTTGGGCGAAACGGCTTCGGGTTTTTCGGCAAACACCGTCACGCCTTCGGTCAGCGTGCGGCCTTCGGGTTCGGCGTGGCAGGCGGCGAGAAGGAGCAGCAGGAAGGCTCCGAGCGAATAATTCCAGACGACATTCTTTAAAACCTTCCCCAACCCGTCATTGCGAGCGGAGGCGGAAAATTCGAATGAAATGAGAATTTTCCGCCGCAGCGAAGCGGTCCGCCGCGCGGCAATCCCCTGCCGGAGACCGAAAGAGTTTTCACCGGGCACCATTCCAGTCCAACCCTTCTCGCCCAAAGCTACTTCGGCTACCGGCAGGGGATTGCTTCGCTCCGGTGAAAAAATGTCGTTTCTCTCCATTTTTTCACCTCCGCCCGCAATGACGTGCCGGGGGAGTTTTTTTTTGCTGCTTCGCATCGTTTTCTCACAAATCAAACTGAATCCCCTGCGCCAGGGGCAGGCTCGTGGAGTAGTTGATGGTGTTGGTCTGACGGCGCATGTAGGCTTTCCAGGCGTCGGAACCCGACTCGCGGCCCCCGCCGGTTTCTTTTTCACCCCCAAACGCCCCGCCAATTTCCGCCCCCGACGTCCCGATGTTGACGTTGGCAATGCCGCAGTCCGACCCGGCGGCGGAGAGAAATTGCTCGGCTTCGCGCAGGTTGAGCGTGAAAATCGCCGACGACAAGCCCTGGGGCACGCCGTTCTGCATCGCGATGGCTTCATCGAGGGTGGCGTACTTCATCAGGTACAAAATCGGCGCGAACGTTTCGTGCTGCACGATGGACCAGTCGTTTCGCACCTCGGCGATGCAGGGCCGCACGTAGCACCCCGACTCGTAGCCTTCGCCGCTGAGCACCTCCGGCTCCACCACGAACGTCCCGCCCTGCTCCCGGATGTTCTGAACGGCCAACTGGTAACTGCTCACGGCCAGCTCATCAATCAGCGGCCCGACGTGGTTGCGCTGATCCAGTGGATCGCCGATGCGGAGTTGGGCGTAGGCGCGGGCGAGGCGCTGTTTCACCTCCTCGTACCGGCTTTCGTGGACAATCACCCGCCGCGTGGTGGTGCAGCGTTGCCCGGCCGTGCCCACCGCCCCGAACACCACCCCCGGCACGACGAGGTTGAGGTCGGCGTGTTCCGACACGAGGATGGCGTTGTTGCCGCCCAACTCCAGAATGCTCCGACCGAGCCGGGCCGCGACCGTTTGCGCCACGGCCTTGCCCATGCGGGTCGAGCCGGTGGCCGAAACGAGCGGCACGCGGGCGTCGGCGGCCAGGCGCTGGCCCAGCGAGGCGTCGCCGTTGACGAGGCAGGACACGCCTTCGGGGACTTCGTTTTTCTGAAACACCTCCGCCACGATGCGCTGGCAGGCCACGGCGCTGAGGGGCGTTTTCTCCGAGGGTTTCCACACCGTCACGTTGCCGCACACCCAGGCGAGGGCGGCGTTCCAGGCCCACACGGCCACGGGAAAGTTAAAGGCCGAAATCACCCCCACAATGCCCAGCGGGTGCCACTGCTCGTACATCCGGTGGGCGGGGCGCTCGGAGTGCATCGTCAGGCCGTAGAGCTGGCGCGACAGCCCCACGGCGAAATCGCAGATGTCGATCATTTCCTGCACCTCGCCGAGGCCCTCCTGCAAACTCTTTCCCATTTCGTACGACACGAGGCGGCCCAGTTCGGCTTTGCGTGCCCGCAACGCCTCGCCCACCTGCCGCACCACCTCGCCCCGACGCGGCGCGGGCCATTGCCGCCAGCTTCGGAAGGCTTCCTGAGCCTGAGCAATCACGGCACCGTAGGTAGCGGCGTCGGTGACGGACACGCTGCCGATGGTCTGCCCGTCCACGGGCGACCGTACGTCGAAGCGGGCGGCGGCGGGGTTATCCCACCAGCGCGAGCCGGTGGACGTGCCGGTGTTTTCGGCGCTTAGTTGCAGACGACCCAGAAAGTCAATGGGGTGTACCAGCGGAAGAATGGGATGCATACGAGACGAAACCGATGAAGTGACCCCGCAAAGTTGGCAGGATTTACCCTGACTTCCCAATGGGGTCTATCCGGTGGCGAATGGTACAAAACGGATTCGACGGTCGAAGCGCCCGCGCGGTTTCAGGAGAAAAATTCTTTTTTCCATTTTGAGGCAAAACGGGCTTTTTTAGTCCGACTAAGGACTTTTTCGGCGATAAAACGGAGGCGCTCCCCAAAAAAATAACAGAAAATTTTTGGGAACGGAGTATCGGATTATTGAATTCTGCCCTTACTTTTGAATTGCTTCTTCGCCCGAAGCTTGTTTTTGTTGCTGACCGCCATCACGACAAACCATGACCCCAACCACCGCCCCAACGGGGAGCCGATACGCTTCGTTCGCGCCCACCCGCACCCATCCCAACCGCCTCAACGAGTCCCGCACCAACCAAGTCACCAAACGCGCAGCCGATCTCCTGGTTTCACTCCTGGTGATTGCCCTCGTGCTGAGTTGGCTCGTCCCGCTGCTCGCCCTGCTGATCAAACTCGACTCGCCCGGACCCGTTTTTTTCCGCCAGCTTCGCTCCGGACGGGGCCGCAAACTGTTCCTCTGCTACAAATTCCGGACGATGAAACACGCACCGGGCCAACGCTTCGTGCAGGCCACCGGCGATGACCCCCGCGTCACCCGACTCGGCAAGTTTCTCCGCCAGACCAGCCTCGACGAACTCCCGCAGTTTTTCAACGTCGTCGAAGGCACCATGAGCGTGGTCGGCCCCCGCCCCCACGTGCCTGAACTCGACGAACGTTTCGGGTACGTCGTTGCCGATTATTTCGAGCGCAACGACGTTAAACCCGGCGTGACCGGCCTGGCCCAAATCAAAGGCTTCCGGGGTGAAACCCGCACCGCCGACGACATGGCCGATCGCATTCACCTCGACCGGGTGTACGCCCGGCAGTGGTCACACTGGCTGGATTTCAAAATCGTCGTCTGGACGGCCAGCGACGTGGTCGTGCATTTGAAAAACAACCTCCGTCGGCCGCATCCCGACTCCCTGGCCACTCGTTCCAAAACCCTGCGGTACTTCCCCTGGTACAGCCGGGTGTACGACAACGCCCCCCGGAAACCGAACGACGAAAACCGGTGGGCCTCCTGACCGGGACGAAGGCGTGATGCCGCACGATGTTCAACCCCTTAAAACCCGTTTTATTCACCCATTCTCCCGTACGTTTGACGGGATTCGTTTCCAAACGCCGAACCCACCTCCCCCGAATGCGTCGTTCCGTTCCGTTGAGTATCGTCTCGTTGTTTCTTGGCCTGCTCGTCATGCCGTTGTTGTTCAGTTCCTGTGTTTCGCAAAAACGCCTGGCGTATTTTCAGGGCGACACGCTGCAATTCAGCACCCAGCCCATCGAAAACACGTACACGCCCCGCATTCAGACCGACGACATCCTGGCCGTGCGGGTGAGCAGCCTTAGCCCCGAAGCCAGCGAGATTTTCAACGCGCCGAGCGTACCGGTAGGAGGAAGCAACATCGCCACGGGCTACACGCCGGGGGCCACGCTCCAGCAACCCATCGGCTACCTGGTCGATGCGCGGGGCAACATTGAGATGCCGCTCATCGGACGGGTGAAACTGGCCGGCCTGACCACGCGCGAAGCCACCGACACGCTCAAAAACCGGTTGCAGGTGTATCTGAAAGAACCAACGGTCAACATCCGGTTCCTGAATTACAAAATCTCGGTGCTCGGCGAAGTCGTCCGGCCATCGGTGTACACGATTCCGAACGAAAAAATCACGATTCTCGAAGCCCTCAGCCTGGCCGGCGACATGACGATTTACGGCCGCCGCGACAACGTGCTCATCATCCGCGAAAGCAACGGCGTCCGCGAATTCAGCCGCGTCAACCTCAACGACCGCAACGTGTTTCGCTCGCCCAATTACTACCTGCGCAACAACGACGTGGTGTACATCGAACCCGTAAAAACCCGCTCCGTGCAAACCGAGCGCCTCTACGTGACGCTCCCGCTCGTGTCGGGCATCGTCTCGGCCCTGGCGCTGCTCGTGTTGAATTTCAGAAGGTGAGAATCGTTGTTCATTGCTCGTTGTTCGTTGTTCGCAAAAACAGCAATCCGTAGCAACGAAGCACGAACAACGAGCAACGAACAACCACTATCCCTAACCCACCCCAACAACTTCGAGGCTACTTTTTTTAAGTCATTCACTTTTCTACCGCCATGGAAAAACAAGCCGCTTATTCGTACGTCCCGTACCAGGTGGTCGAGGCGTCCGACAGCCCCAACCTGCGGGCGACGCTCTTCCGGTACCTGCGCAACTGGCCGTGGTTTCTGCTTTCGGTGAGCCTGCTCCTGGCCGCCGCGTACGGCTACCTGCTGTTTCAGCAACCCATCTATAAAATCCAGGCCAGCCTGCTGGTGAAGGACGAGAAAAAGGGCCTCGGGGCCGACAACCTCCTTAAGGAACTCGAAATCTTCGCGCCCAAAGCGGTGGTTGAAAACGAGATCGAAATCCTGAAGTCGTACACGCTCATGGACAAGGTGGTCAGCCACCTCAACCTCGACGTGGCCTACTACACCCCCACCACCTTCGGCAAGCGCGAGATTTACGCCGAAGCCCCCGTGCGGCTCCTCGTCGAAAAACCCACCGCCGAGGTGTACGAAGAACCCCTCACCCTGAGCTTTCCCACGCCCCGCACGGTGCGCATCAACGAGGTGACCTACCCGCTCAACCAGAGCGTGCAAACGCCGTACGGTCGCCTGCGGGTATTTGCCCGCAAACCCGTCGGACCCAACACCGAACCCGTCGTGGCCCAGGCCCTGCCCCGCACGGTGGCCGTCAACAACTACGTCGAGAAACTCAAGGCCGAACCCACCGGCAAAGCCGCCACGGTGATCGCCCTGACCCTCGAAGACGCCGTGCCCCAGAAGGGCGAGGCCATCCTCAACCAACTCATCGACGAGTACAACCAGGCCGCCATCGCCGACAAAAACCGCACGGCCTCCAACACGCTCAATTTCCTCGAAGACCGCCTCAAGCTGATTTCGGGCGAACTCGCCACGGTCGAAAAAGACGTCGAACTCTACAAATCGACCCAGGGCATCACCGACCTGAGCATGCAGGCGCAGACCTTCCTCGAAACCGTCAAAACCAACGACGCCCAGCTCAACCAGGTGAACCTCCAACTCGGCGCCCTCAGCGACGTGGAGCGGTACGTCAACAGCCCCGAAGGCGCGCAGGGCAGCACGCCTTCCACCCTCGGCCTCGGCGACCCCGTGCTGCTTGGCCTCATCACCCAGGTCACTGACCTCGAACTCAAGCGCGACCACCTCGCCCGCACCACCTCGGCGCAAAACCCGGCCCTGCTCTCGCTCGAAAGCCAGATCAAAGCCACCAAATCGAACATCGCCGAGAACATCGCCACGATGAAGCAGATGCTGAGCACGTCGAAACAGCAGCTCGTCGCCACCAACGCCAAAATGGAGGGCGTCATCCGCACGATTCCCCGCAAGGAGCGCGCCCTGCTCGACATCACCCGCCAGCAGGCCATCAAAAACAACCTCTACACCTACCTGCTGCAAAAGCGCGAGGAAACGGCCGTGTCGTACGCCGCCACCATTTCCGACAGCCGCACCATCGACGCCGCCCGGGGGGGGTTAAAACCCGTGAAGCCGGTAAAGTCCACGATCTTCCTGTTGTTTGGCTTAGTGGGATTGTTGCTTCCGGCTGGAGCAATGGCCACCCGTGACGCCCTTAACAACCGCGTCACCCGCCGCGCCGACGTCGAAGAAACCACCCGCGTGCCCATCCTCGGCGAAGTCACCAAAAACCGCAACACCGAAGCCCTCGTGCTCGCTCCCCGCAGCCGGTCGGTCATTGCCGAGCAAATCCGCTCGCTCCGCACCAACCTGCAATTCCTGCGCACCAACGTCGCCGACAGCCAGGTGCTGCTGTTTACCTCGTCCATCTCGGGCGAAGGCAAATCGTTCGTGTCGCTCAACCTCGGGGCTTCCCTCGCCCTGGTGGACCGCCCGACGGTGATTCTGGAAATGGACCTCCGCAAACCCGGTCTGCGCAAGAACGTCGAGGTGCCCAACGCCATGGGCATCACCAACTACCTCATCGGCGAAGCCACCCTCGACCAGGTCCTGCAACCCGTGCCGGGCTATCACAACTACTTCATCATCCCCAGCGGCCCCCTGCCCCCCAACCCATCAGAACTCCTGAGCGGTCCTCGTCTGGAACAGCTCATCACCGAACTCCGCAAGCGCTTCAGCTACGTCATCATCGACTCGCCGCCCATCGGCCTCGTCACCGACGCCCAGCTCATCGCGCCCTTCGCCGACGCGACGATGTATCTAGTTCGTCACGACGTGACGCCGAAGAACAACCTGAAGATGATCAACACGCTCTTCACCGAGCAGCGCTTCAACCGCCTCAATATCATTCTCAACGCCGTGGGCGAAGGCGAGTCGTACTACTACAACTACGGGTACGGGTACAATAAGTATTACAGCGAAAAAGAAGACTAAGGCGAATAGGCTCTCTCAGCCATCATGTGCCTCCAATGCGCACCAAGCTGACGCCCATGTCTTTGATTCTTTCACCTGAGAATTCCTAACTCCACTTTTCATTCCGCCATGAATTTAGACCTGAATCACAAATCCATTTTGATCACGGGGGGCACCGGCTCCTTCGGCAAGAAGTTCGTCGAAACTGTTTTGAAGCAGTTTCCCGAAGTGAAGCGCCTTGTTGTGTACTCGCGCGATGAATTGAAGCAATTCGAGATGGCGCAGACCTTCTCACCCTCGCGATACCCGGCCATGCGGTATTTTATTGGCGATGTTCGTGACGGAGAACGCTTCAAAAGAGCCTGTGAAGGTGTCGATATCATTGTGCACGCTGCCGCTCTAAAGCAGGTGCCTGCTGCCGAATACAACCCCATGGAATGCATTAAAACCAATGTGTTCGGCGCGGAAAACGTCATTAACGCGGCATTGGATTCCGGCGTGAAGCAAGTCGTTGCGCTTTCGACCGATAAAGCCGCCGCCCCCATCAACCTCTATGGTGCTACGAAACTGTGTTCAGACAAACTTTTCGTATCGGCAAATAACATTAAAGGCAAGCGCGATGTGACGTTTTCGGTGGTGCGCTACGGGAATGTGGTTGGTTCGCGGGGTTCCGTCATTCCGTTTTTTCTTGACCACCGTAAGAAAGGGTATCTGCCCATTACGCATTCCGAAATGACCCGTTTTAACATCTCGCTGGAAGATGGGGTCAATTTGGTTTTTTATGCATTAGCCAATTCCTGGGGTGGCGAGATTTTCGTGCCTAAAATTCCTTCCTACAACATCATGGACGTGGCTGAAGCCGTCGCCCCTGGTATTGATTACCGGATAACCGGCATTCGTCCCGGCGAGAAACTTCACGAAGAAATGATTACGGAGACCGATTCAATCAACACAATTGAATTGGACAAGTACTACGTCATTTGCCCCAGTACCCCCTTGTGGACCAAAGAAGATTACTGCGACGCTTTTGACGGTCAACTGGTACCCCAAGGATTCAAATACAACTCGGGCACCAATACCGAATGGTTGTCGGTCGAGCAACTGCGCGACCAGATCAAGCAACACGTGGACCCAACCTTCTCGGTCGAAGAATATGAACTCGATACCGTACGGTAAGCAATCCATCACCGACGAGGACGTTGCAGCCGTAGTCGAAACGCTTCGCTCCGAATTTCTTACCCAAGGACCTGCGGTTCAGAAGTTCGAGGAAGCCTTTGCCTCTTACGTCGGGAGTCGGTACGCAGTGGCGGTGGCAAACGGCACAGCCGCGCTGCATTTGTGTGCGCTTGCTCTCAAGCTACAACCCGGCCAGAAGGTCATCACGACACCCATCACCTTCGCGGCCAGCGCCAACTGCATTCGCTACTGCGGCGGTGAAGTTGAATTCATCGACATCGATCCGGCTACCGCATTGATCGACCTCGACGCCGTGCGCGCCTTGCTTGAGAAAGCACCCCGTGGCACGTACGCCGGTATCATACCGGTCGATTTTGCGGGCTGTCCGGTCAACCTGGAGTTCGTGCGAGAATTGGCCGATGAGTTCGGCCTTTGGATCATCGAAGATGCTTGCCACGCACCCGGGGGGGCATTTCGCGATCGCTCCGGCAACTGGCAGTCTTGTGGCAATGGTGCTTTTGCGGACCTGGCAATTTTTTCGTTTCATCCGGTCAAACACATTGCTTGTGGCGAAGGTGGCATGATCACGACCAACAATCCGGATCTGTACGAGGCGCTGCTTTTACTTCGTACGCACGGCATCACGAGGTCAGCGTCCCGGTTACAGGAAAACCACGGCGGCTGGTACTACGAAATGCAGGAGCTTGGCTTTAACTATCGTCTTTCTGACGTGCAGGCCGCCCTGGGAGCTTCCCAATTAATGCGGGCTGATGCCGGACTCAAACGCCGCCGTCAATTGGCGACCCGGTACGACGAAGCTTTTGCGGGTTCTCCGGTGCAACCCCTGCGCATTCCCGACAACGTGGCTCACGCCTATCACCTCTACGTGGTACGCGTGGAAGATCGGAAAGAACTTTACGACTTTTTGCGAGGCAAAGGAATTTTTGCTCAGGTGCACTACATCCCGGTTCACTTGATGCCTTACTACCGCCAATTGGGTTGGAAGGTAGGCGACATGCCCAGCGCGGAGCAGTATTACGCCGAGTGCCTGAGTCTCCCCATGTATCCAACGTTGACCGACGACGAACAAGCATTTGTCATTGAATCGGTATTGGAGTTTGCCAGTGTAACCAGTCCGGAATGAACATCGCCATCATCACCGCCCGTGGTGGGAGTAAACGCATCCCCCGCAAAAACATTCGTCCCTTTTTGGGTCGGCCTATCCTGGCCTATTCCATTGAAGTGGCGCTCGGGTGCGGTTTGTTCGAAGAAGTGATGGTTTCAACGGACGACGAGGAAATTGCCGACGTTGCTCAGAGTCTCGGGGCCAGTGTCCCTTTTCTACGTAGCGTAGCAACGTCCAACGATTGGGCCACGACCGCCGACGTATTGTCGGAAGTGCTGACCGCTTACGAGCAATCAGGACGGCTCTTCGAGTACGCCTGTTGCCTGTATCCTACTGCCCCTTTTGTATCGGAATCTCTCCTGCATCGGGCGTTTGAAACGGTTCAGCACGGAGCCTACGACTGTGTGTTTCCGATTCAGCGATTTGAGTTTCCCGTTCAGCGGGCGTTGGTCTTTGAGGGAGAAAAACTGACCTGGATGTATCCCGAACACGCCCTGACGCGGTCTCAGGATTTACCCCCCGCTTTCCACGACACGGGGCAGTTTTATTTTCTGAACGTCAGTGCATTCCGGCGCACCGGGCGTCTGCTCACCGAAAACACGACCGGGCTTGAAATCGGCGAATTGCAGGCCCACGACATCGACAACGAGGAAGATTGGAAAGTAGCCGAATTCAAATTCAAATTAGCGCAGCTTTGAAACCCCGTGTTCTGCTTCGGGCCGACGGCCACAGTCGGATGGGTCTGGGCCACGTCATGCGTTGCCTGGCATTGGCTGAAATGCTTCGAAGCGACTTCGACCTCCGGTTTGCCATTCATCAACCCAGCGAAGCACTTCGACAGCGCATCCTGGCAAGTGGACTCCCCGTGTTGGAGGTCTCCGACCCCGTCGATGCGCTCGAACTGGCCCAAATCGCCATCGATGACGACGTAGTTGTGTTGGATGGGTATGCCTTCGATCACGACTTTCAGCGGCTGCTCAAATTACACTGCCGCCGACTGGTGTACATTGATGATTGGTGTGTCAAGCATCCCATTGCCGACGTAGTCATTAACCACGCCGGTGGCTTGCACCCCGAGGAGTTCGAGGCCGACCCTCAGACTCAGTTGTGTCTTGGTCCGGCGTATGCACTTGTTCATCCGGCGTTTGTAAGCGCGCGACGCCCCGCAGGCAAAGGCATTTTGATCAACCTGGGCGGGGCTGATCCCCACAACCTGACTCTTCGCGTGGTGCAAACGTTGCTCAGTGCCGGATCGTCCGAACCTTTGACCGTTGTATTAGGCGCGGCTAACCCACACGGGGCAAGTTTCAACCAGTTAGCTGGCGTCACGCTCAAAAGCAACTTGAGTGTCGAAGAAATGGTCGAAGAAATCGCCGCCTGTGGCCTCGCCATCGGCTCGCTTAGCACGGTTTCGTACGAAATCGCCACCGTGGGCCGACCATTCATCGGGGTGCAGATTGCCGAAAATCAGACGCTAATGCGGCATTTTTTTGATGCGCAAGGCTTATCGCTTGCTACTCTGCATCCGGATTTTAATGACGAAGAACTACAAAATGCCCTCTGCGTAGCTCAAGATAACCCGGCAATCGTGCACCGCACTCTTCAATGGCAACGCAATGTGTTTGATGGTAAATCGGCTTTTCGGTTCCAAACGCTTTTTCAAAGCCTATGCTTCGCCACCGTTTAGCCACCGCTGCCGACGTAGATCTGTACTACGAATGGGCCAACGACCCCGACACCCGTCAACAGTCGTTTCATCAGGCATCAATTCCGTACGAACAGCACGTGTACTGGTTCAATCGAAAACTATCTGACCCTACTGTGCTACTGCTCGTCTTTAACAATGAAGCCGATGCCCCCGTTGGTCAGGTTCGCTTTGAAACCGGCAATGAGGGAGCTGTTATCGGAATTTCTATAGACCGTCAATTTAGAGGGCAGGGACTCGCTGCGCCAATGATTGAAGCCGCTTGCACGTACTTTTTTATTAATCACCCGGAAACCGCCGTCACTGCTTATATCAAGTCCGACAATATGGCCTCGCTGAATTCATTCCAAAAAGCCCACTTTCAGCCCAGCCGCGAAACCACAGAGCACGGAGTTCCCAGTCAAATTTTAGTTAGGAAATCAGTATGAACCCTACCGCCATCCGGATTGCCGACCGTTTGATCGGTCATAGCCATTCGCCGTTCATTATCGCCGAAATGTCCGGCAATCATAACCAATCACTTGACCGGGCATTGGCTATCGTTGATGAAGCTGCCAAAGCCGGTGCTCACGCCGTGAAATTGCAAACCTATACCGCCGATACCATGACGGTCCGGGGAGCGCTCACCATCGATGATCCTGCTTCACTTTGGTTTGGCAAGGAACTACATGATCTGTATCAGGAAGCCTACACGCCTTGGGAATGGCATAAACCCATCATGGACCGCGCCCGCGAGCACGGTATGATTTGCTTTAGCTCGCCGTTTGATGAGAGCGCCGTGGATTTTCTGGAAGAACTGGAAGTGCCTTTGTATAAAATCGCTTCCTTTGAAAACGCGGATTGGGAACTGCTCAAGAAAGTAGCGCGCACCGGCAAGCCAGTCATCATGTCGACCGGGGCTAGCGACCTGGCTACCGTGTTTCAATCGGTGCAGGTGTTAAAACAACACGGTTGTCGCGAACTCGTCTTGCTCAAATGCACGAGTACCTACCCGGCTACGCCCGAAAATACCAACCTCGCCACGATTCCTGTACTCCAGCAAATCTTTCCTGATTGCGTCATCGGCCTTTCCGATCACACAATGGGTGTCGGAGCCGCCGTGGCCGCTGTGGCCTTGGGGGCACGAGTGGTTGAGAAGCATTTTACCCTGCGGAGGGCCGACGGGGGCGTTGACAGTGCTTTTTCCCTCGAACCCGAAGAACTGCGTTCGCTCGTGATTGAAACCGAACGGGCGTTCCTGGCATTAGGCCAACCCCAATTCAACGTTCAACCTTCCGAGAAAAAAAGTCTTCGGTTCAAACGCTCCATCTACGCCGTCAAGGACATCCGGCCCGGTGAGCCTTTTACCAAAGACAACCTGCGCGTCATTCGGCCCGGCGATGGGCTTGAGCCTCAGTATTACGACCGACTCTTGGGTAAAACCGCGCGGGGAGAAATTAAATCGGGGACACCCCTTAACTGGCAACTTGTCTGAAGATGAACATTCTGTTCGTTGAGAACCGGTATCGGACGGGCTTTTGGGAAGCCGTCGCCCGTGAACTGCAAACCGCCGGTCACCGGATTTCCTGGCTTGTGCAGAACCACCGGTTTAGGCCCGAAACTGGCGAAACATTCCTGCTTCCTTATCCGACCGGGCCGTACCGAGGTAAAAAGATCTACGAGGCGAGCATAAAAAAGGTAATATCGGCTGACCGGGGGGTAAATTATTTCGGTGTACCGTCAGACGACCATTTTTTTCAGTACCGCGACGCCATCAATGAACTCGTCGAGCGCATTCAGCCCGACGTGGCCTTCGGAGAATCTACGCTGTTTCACGAACTGCTCACCGCCAACGCCTGTCGACAGCAGGGCATTTATTACCTCCACCCGATTAGCTGCCGCTACCCCACTTCGCGGTTTTGCTTCTATCAGTACGATACTCAGCAGCCTCTTGGTGGATCGGGCGACGAACTACCCCTCGAAAAAGCCCTGAGCCTCGTCGAGGCCATCGCCTCGCACTCGGTCAAACCAGATTATATGATACCACAAGTCCCGCCTACGACACGCGAACGGCTTGCCGATCGCCTGCGTCTCCTGCGTGGCTATGCTGAAGGTGAACGATACAACACTCCTTTGCCCTGGCGAAAAATGCAACTCAGTCGCGACCAGGCTCAACTTGAGCGGGAGTGGGATTCGTTGGCAGTAGAACGAATTTATGAAACCGACCAGCGGGTAAAAGTACTTTACCCCATGCACTACCAGCCAGAATCGAATATCGACGTCTGGGCAAATCCGTACCGCAATCAACTGGCGGTGATTCAGTCCATCGTCAACCAACTACGAAACGGCGAGGTACTGTACGTCAAGCCCAATCCTAAATCGTCGTACGTGTTTACGGCGGAACTCCTCAATTACATCCGACAACATTCTGACCGGGTAGTAGCCCTTAGCCGGACGTCGCGGATGCCGGCGATTTTGCCCCACATCGATCTGGTGTTCACCGTATCGGGGACCATCGCGATGGAATGTATTTTCTCGAATAAACCCGTTGTCAAACTCGTGGACGCTGTGCATTCAAACGCTGCCAACTGCCCCACACTTAAGAACGGACAGGAACTGCGATTTTGGTTGGAACAAGTCAAAAAAGGCACATTTCCCCGGATGACGCCCATTGAACAGGCCCAACACCTTTCCATGATGAACTCAATCAGCTATCCCGGATTAATAGGAGATACTTTAATTCAAAAAAGTTACGCGTACGACGCAAAAAACTTTGCGAATGTTACTTCTGCATTTAAGAGCGTCCTCTCATTAATTGAACAAAATGACTCAAAATTTTCGCCATCAAATCAGGTCACAAATTAAAATAGTAACATGCGAACGAGGTCCAGTTGGGTTGATTTTGGAAAAGGAGTTGGCATATGCCTAGTTGTCTATGGCCACGTAGTACGAGGCTTACATAACAACGGCAAAATTATATCTGAAAAATTTTATGATTTTTCAGATACATTTGTCTATAGTTTTCATATGCCACTGTTCTTTTTTTTATCTGGAATATTTTTTATAAAAAGTATATCAGGGAAAAATTTTGGCAATTTTCTGCAAAATAAATTTAATACATTAATGTATTTTTACATTATATGGTCAATATTGCAAACAAGTATTGAAGTAATTTTATCAGAATACACGAATGGGAGAATAAGTAGCTATACTTTAATCACATGTTTAATTCAACCAAGAGCGCAATTTTGGTTTTTATTTGCATTACTAATAACGAATTTCATAAATTCAGTTCTATACAAAATAAACAGAAATAATTGGCTGACGATCTCCTTTCTGGTGTGGTTTATATTTTATCAATTCAATATTGAAACATATATGTTAAAAAAAGCTTTGCATTATTTATTCTATTTTAATTTAGGAATTCTATTTTCAAAGTATGGCGAATTGATAGTAAATCAATATATGACGAAAAAAAATCTACTAATTTCTGTATTGTTGTTTATTTTTTCAGAGATAAGTTTATTCTATCAACCCCAGTTTTACAAAATAAATTCTTTATTATCAGGAATAACAGGAACATTCTTAGTGTGCCATATGTCAATGATGTTGGTAAATAAAAAGTACACGAGTTACATAATCCATCTTGGAGAAAAATCAATGATTATATTTTTAATGCACATAGTAATTGGTAGTGGTATCAGGATTATTTTATATAAAATGTTGAACATTACAGATCCATTTATTCACATTACATTGGGAACAATGGCAGGGATAGGAATGCCGATCATTATTTACAACTCGATAAAGAATAAGAAGTACCTGTCATGGTTAGTACTAAATAAGCTACCGATAAATAATCAAGGAATCTTAAAACCAGAGAAAGGATAAAACAATGCTCGAAAACAAAGAACCGCAGCAAGTCCAGGAAGTAAGAGCACTCGTTCGTCCCAACTATGTCTTTATATTTGGTTGGGTAGTGTGGCTATGTTTTTTTCTAATCTCGCCATATAATTATACAAATATTAATCCAATTGAAGGAGCTGTATTACTACTATTGCTGTATAATTTCTCGTTTTTGCTTGGGATGTACTCAGTCAGAAAAAGAAAATACATTTTACAAAATGTAACAGAAGCATCTCCAAAAGCAATAAATAAATTATTGACACTTACAAATCTTATCGGGATAATTGGTGCAACTTTAAATCTCTATGTCAAGTTGAGGGTAGCTGTTGAGTTCAGTTTGAATGATTTATCAAGCAACAGAGACCAAATACTTGAGGCTGGTGAATTATCTGGTGGTATCTTGTCGATCATTTCTGCCCTAATGTACCCTTTTTGTTATTGTTCATTAATCATTTGCATGTTTTACAAAAAATATTTTAGCAAAAGTAAGTACATAATTTCGCTACTAATTAGTTTCATGCCTGTTATTACAATTGTCATTCTTGGAGGAAGAAGTACTTTATTTTTCTATATAATTACAATTATGTTTTGTCAAATAATTAATTTATACAACACAAATAAAGTCACTAAAATATATTTTGGAAGCCAGATTTTATTTACAATTCCTAAAAATATAATGAGTAAAAAAGTTTTGATAAATATATGCATATTCATCATTCTTTCTTTGACAGTATTTCTGTATATTCAACAAGATAGAGTTGATAAGTGGGAAGTTAGCAATTTAGAGAATTTCCATTTTTGGTCTAAAGGCCAAGAATGGAAATATGATCATGAACATCCAATAAATGCATTGTTTGGAAGCGCCTCACCAAGTGAATATGTAGGATTATTAAACTTTATTCATTACAATGTACATGGTGTAATGGAATATATTAGGCTTTACAATCACTCCGAATCAATATTTGGCTATTATTATGGAAAATATGAATTTTATGTTTTTATTAAAGTACTGAAACCATTCGGTTTTAATACAGGAAAAGATTTTATCTCAATGTCAAATCAAGTAATGCATAAACCAGCAGTTTATACAACTTTTTGGGGACCATTTTTTATTGATTTTGGAATATTTGGAGTGTTCATAATATTTTTTGCTGGCAGAATAATCAAGAGAATGTTTTATAAATTTTATTCTGGAAATTCATCAATCATTTTATTTTATCCGTATTTTTTGACAATTATTTTTACTATACCATTTTTTCATTCATTTTCTGGTTCAAACTTATATTATTTTATCGCGATTATAATTACAATCTTCATGTATAGAACTTTAACCAAGAAGAAGAGAGCCAAAACATTAGTTTTGTCAAACGCAAAAATAAATCAAGATGCTTTTCACCCATTTGATTAAGTCGAATTACAAGAATATTTTCCTAAAGAATACTAATGGAGCAGCTAAAATCGCCTCATTTTCTATTGTTTTTCTAATCTCTAAAGGCTTAGTTTTTTGCACTCCATTAATTCTTTCAAACTTAATATCTGATAAATCTCAATATGGGAATTTAGAGTATGAAATCTCTTTCGGGACTTGGTTAATGATACCAATATCATTTGGTCTACATATTGCATATCCATATTTTTATCTTAAAAAGAAACAGGAACATGTAAAAAATATTCTATGGATACATTTTTTATTTTTTTTTCCATTGATAATTATTGTTTCTATAATTTTACTTTTAAATAATATCATTGACCAAAATGTTTTTTTTTCACTATTGTTTGCGTCAGTTATTCTTGCTCAAGCATTTGTATCCAGTGTGAGCAAATCAAATAAATATATTAAGCAGGCCGTTTTGATTGACAGTGGGATATATTACCTTTTTTTTATTTGTATTGTATTTTCGTACATTTTTCACCTCAATACCGATACAAATCTTATACATCGATTTTTAGGGGTATATTCACTATTGTTTTTCATCTATTTTTTGCTGAGCTACAAGAAATTGAGTGGGGAGTTTAATATCAAATTGTATCATGATACAATTAGATTTGGAATTCCGTCGCTTTTTTTATTTTTTGTCACAGTCGGTATTACTAATAGCACAAGATTTTGGATTAATTTTTTTATTGGAGCACATGAAGTAGCTTATTATTCGTTATTTTTCAGGCTTTCAGGTATAATCGTTGTTATCCAACAATTAGTTATAATTGTAATGTTTCGAAAAATATATGAAAGTGAAATATCCTATATTGATCAAAAATTTTCCATTTTTCTCTTACTAATGTTTGCTATTAGTATAGTTGCATTTTTAACCATACCTACACTGGCAAGGCCTTATTTCGAATTATTGAAAAATATTCAGACAAAATATAAATTTTTGCATTATATCTTATCTTATCATGTTTTGTTCTGGATGATAAATGCAGTTAATGAGGGAATAATTTCCCGAGAAAATTTAGTAAAAAAAGTTCTGGTTAGTTATATATTTATTTTCGTTTCTATGATTGCAAGCTTCTGCATAGTTAATTACTGTGGATTCTTAGGTATAAATATTATTTGTTCAATAAACTTATTTTTTGTTTTTATCGCAAATGAAGTTCAGTTTTCATCAATTAGAATAAAATCTGGCAACGGCTATTGGAGAATTCGATTAGTTAATAGATTAATTTTTGTGCTATTTATAGCAACTTCATGGTTGACAACTTAGAATATACTTTTTTATGAAAATTGCCATTGTACACGATTCGCTGGTCATTCGGGGTGGAGCTGAGAAGGTGGCATTGGCGTTTGCCGAAGCATTTCCTGGTGCTGATTTTTACACACTCTGCTATAACCCCGACGACACGTATCCCGAATTTAGCCGTTACGTCATCCGGACGTCAGTCTTTCAAATGCTGTCGAATTCAGAGAAGGGCATGAAACGCTTGTTTTTCCCATTTGGGGTCGCGGCGATGTCCCTATTACACTTGAAAGGGTATGATGTGGTTCTGATGTCATCTACGAATTGCGCCAAGTATGTGCGCGTGGGACGAGACACGGTTGTGATCAATTATTGCCATTCGCCATTCCGACTGGCGTGGGAACCTGAGTCGTATCCTACTTATGTGACGGCTTCCCCTTTTCACCGATTGGCGATGAATGCAGTTATCCAAGTATTGCGTCGTATTGATCGCCATTTTGCCCGAAAAGACCACCACTACATTACAAATTCAACAAATAGGGCCGAATTGATTCGTCGCGTTTATGCACCCAACCGGGATATACGGTTGTTATTTCCACCGGTTGACTTGGAGCAGTTTCCACCCCAAGATCTTCCACGTTCCTACTTTTTGGTAGTATCCAGGCTGGAAGGATACAAACGGGTAGACCTTGTCATTGATGCCTTCAACCGTCTTGGCCTCCCGTTGGTCGTTGTGGGGAATGGCACTCAAGAGAAGAAATTGCAGGCTATCGCCAGCAAGCACATCACGTTCCGAAAAAACTTGTCAAACCTTGAATTGAGTGAAGTGTACAGTCAGGCGCGGGCGCTTATTTTTCCACAGGTAGAGGACTTTGGCATCACGCCGATTGAAGCCAACGCTGCGGGTACCCCTGTGATCGCCTTTGGTAAAGGGGGTGTTTTGCATACCCAGATCCCTTTCGACGGTACCAATGCAGGCGAATGTACGTCACTATTTTTTTTCGAGCAGACGGTCGAGTCATTGATGGCTGTAGTGCAACTATTTGACGCGCAGGCATTTGACTCAAATTTTTTGAGAGAACATGCTAAAACATTTTCAAAGGAAACTTTCAAGAAAAATATCATTCGATTGGTCAACACTACGTGGCTTGAATCAACTTGTGTAAAGACACCTTTAGAAATTTCCGACGAGGCTTGATTGACGCCATGCTTTGTGGGTATATTTTCATTCTAATTTACAGACAGCGAGCGCGTTAGTATTTTACTTTTGAGTATTTCTTGATGTTCACCTTTAAAACAGGAAACTCCTCGTCGAAACGTTTCGACGAGGAGTTTCCTTCTCTTGACACCCCGTTTTTTAGTCTTCCGAGGATTCGCCATTCGGTGACGAGGGTTTCGACTTCTTCCGCTTGTGGCGCTCTGACGTGCGCGTACCGCCCGCCTTTGCATATTCTTCGGAATCTTTGCCGTAACGTGCTGCCACCGCAGACTTGAACCGGGTCTTGTACCCTTTTAGTTTCGAGTCGTCTGCTTTGGCAAGCGTCCGTTTTTCCTCCGCTATGGAGAATTGCTGGTTGTAAGACGTGATTTTCGCGCGGGCTTCTTCAATTGCCGCTGAGTAGGCAACGAGTGTCAGTCCGCCACCGAAATCGAGCGCAGGGTCAATGGTTTGCATTGACGCGAGTTGGCTTGCCGCTTCGTCGACAAACCAGTTGGTAATCCGTAGTCTGGCCATTTGGAAAATGGGTTTAAATGATGGAAACGTATAAACCGTCGGGCGTGGTCAGGAAGTCAATTTCATGAATGACAACCGTCGATGATTGGAAAAACAGCACCTGCGGATCGTCTTGGATGCCCATTGGGCCGATAATTCGCCTCTCGCATGAAATCGGACGAGATTGCTTTGTGGAGGTAATCAGTTTAGAGGCGATCGGTATCGATATCTTCGTGATTGGTACCGTTTCCTTTCAGTTAGATAGGAATTTCATGGGGTGCGGTGCCATTTTAACTGGAAATGGTATTGATTCCTTCTGAATACGTACCCACCGCAAAGGAGTCAATATCTTTTTGTTTGTACGCGATACCGATTTCTTTGTGATTGATACCTGTTTCTTTGTATTCAATATGATTTGGCTTAAGATCGAAACCAGGTTGGTTGTAAATGAAACCGATTGCTTTACGATGTGTACCCATCGCAACAGAAACGGTATCGCTCCCAATGAGCCGAGATAGGTACATCGAATGAGCGGGTCTGAGAACTACTGTGTCGGGCAGAATCCTCCTGACAACAGGTCATGCAGAAGCAATAACCATAAATGGTAATCCGAAAAAAAGCCGGAAACGAGGATACGCAAGCCGGAGGCTCTTCCGGCGATCGAGGGCGTGTGTTAGGTAAGCGGGTTGAAGTAACGAAGAAAAGTTGATTAATCCAAATTTTTCTCTAAAAAACATCAACCGGTAAGAAATCCCCTGGAAACGGTACACAGAGCATTCCAGCGGCTTTTTTCACAGGCGGAAAGATTTTTTCTCCTCCTTGTGTCTTGATTTTCCAAACATTCTTCTACTTTTGACTTGCCGATTCGCCCCTCGGCTGAGTTGTTGACCGCCATCACGACTTGACATGATTCCTTTCTACTCCGCCCCGCCAGGGACATCTTGTCCGATTTCGTGCGTTCGGCCCCCTGGTGGGCAACGCCCGACCACCAGCGCGTTCCGCGCATCATCTCCGATTGTTTCGCCTTTTTTTGGGTCGGTTTCTGCCGCCTGGTTTGGCCGTTTTCGGGCCGCGCCCGCTTTGTCTGCTTTTGCTGGGGCCACCCCAACAAGTGAAGCCCATTCGCGTTCCGACGTCTGCCTTTCCGGAGGGGGCCCCGACCGATTCCGGACCCGTTCCGTACGCCCCGCCGGGTCTACTGGCGGGAGAGCGCACGGCGTTTATCGCCGCCCTTCGAGAGTTCTTCCCGTTTCACCCGTTAACCCCGCGTCGTTCCGTCCATCGTTCCAGTCCCAACCCTTACCGTAATCGTTCTCCGCCATGAAAGTTACAAACCGTCCTCTGAAGCAACTCGCGTACGGGCTGGTTCTTGCCGCCACCCTGTACAATTGCAAGCCCAAAGACGTGGAATCGCTCACGCCGTTCACGTACACGTTCAAAGAATTTGAGAACATCCAGCTCAAGGAAGTCACCGCCGTGACCCCCGAGCCGGTCGTTACCAAAGAAGCGGTCATCACCGCTTCGGCGGAAGCCGCCGCCGTCAACGACGCCCTCAATTCGCTTTCGTCGGGCACGCCCAACGCGGTGCTGACGAAGGTCATCAACCAGGTGAATCAGGTGATGCCCGCCGAAAAAGCGAAAGCCCTGGCCGCCAGCCTGACGCCGGAAGCGCTCAACGAACTGGCCACGACGGGCACGCTTCCCACCACGCTCCAGTCCGATTTTTCGTCGCTCGCTGGCAATAAAGCCCTGCAAGCGTACCTGCCCAAGTACACGATGCCCGAAGTGAGCGGCAAATCCGTCACGGCGCGGGGAAGCGTTCCGGCGGTCGAGGCCGTTGAAGTAGCCCGCCTGACGGCCAGCGTGGACGCCTGCGTCAACGCCGCACGGGCGTCGTACAACAAATCGGTGCAGGTGCTCAACGACGCGAAAACCAAACAGACCGCCGACGTGAACGCCGTGTACAACCAGGTGATTTCGACCATCAATAGCTCCGAACCGGATTGCGGAAGGAGTGTGCGGGCCAAGTACTCGGCCTTGCGGGGTCAAATCCGGGAGTCGTTCAACGAAGCCATGGCCGATCTGCGGGCCAACCGGCAAGGACTGGGCGACAATTACGCCCCGCTGCTGGTCTTTCTGGTTTCCAACTACGTGGAAACGCTCTCGATCTACCTCCGCCTCGAACTGGCCGAGCTGAACTCCTGCCGCCTCTCGAAAGACGCGAAGCTCGCCGCCGCCGAATCGGCCCGCACCCGCACCCTCAACGAGATCACGAGCAATTTCAACAGCGCCGTCAGCCAGCTCAACACCATCCTGAGCCGGGCGATTGCCTCTTGCCACAACCAGGGGGGCGGTAACTAAGAAAGTACCCTCCATCCTTACCCCCCACCCCCAAAGGGGGCTTTTCGAAGTCCCCATTTTCAAGCAGGAAAGCCCCCTTGAGGGGGTGGGGGTAAAGATGGAGGGTCATTCCGGACAAGCCACACCCATCGGAATCCTGTCACGTTCTGACTAACCCAACCATCGGATGAAAACATACACCCTCGGCCTTTTGCTGGCCGGCATCATGGGGGGCATCAGTGCCCTGTCGTTCCGGGCGGAAGCCCAGGTCAACCTGAAAAGCATCGGCGTCGGCGTGAGTTACTGGAAACCCTCGCTCGACTACTGGAACAAGCGATCGATGCTCACGACGTACAACAACGAAGCCGGGGCGACCTTCTCGGGCAAGGCCATGCCCACCGCCAGCCTCGAAGTGGGCCTGACGAAACGCCTGTCGGTTGGTGCGCGGGCGGGTTACTGGAAAAATTCGGTATCGGGTGCCCTAAGCATCGGGGGCATCAACCGGACCGAAACCCTGACTCTCTCGGTGATTCCGGTTTCGCTCGACCTGAAGTACAGTTTCCCGATCGGGGCGAAAGACGGGGGCGGCGAACTGCTGATTCCCTACGCGGGTGTGGGCCTTTCGCGGTATTTCGTCAAAAACGAATTCGTGCGGGAAGTTGCGTCGAACCCCGGTTCGGTCAACGAAACGCAGGCCGGCAACAGCTACGGCGCCCAGGTGTTCGTCGGGGCCGAACGCAAGCTGTTCGGGAAGCTGTACGCGGGCCTCGACGTGCGCTACCACCTCGGCAGCTACAACCAGGGGGTGCGCACGGAAACGGCCACGACCAGCACCGAGAACGTAAGCCTCAACGGCCTCGAAGCTGGGCTTTCGCTGAAGGTGAAGTTTCATTAATAACGGACGAAACACGAAACAGCGGATTGCGGCTACCTACCTAATTGGTAGGCACGCGAGCCGCTGTTTCGTGTTTTGTTTCTCGCTTCATTGCTATTCAGGCGTATGAGATTTTACCCCAAATGCAACGTTGGTCGCTTGTTCGCTTGCCTGTTCCTAGCTGCTCAACTCATTGGATGGCAGCATTCCGTCTGCGCACAAGTTAACCTATTTGGTAAGCCAGGCTTGATCAATACGCCTTCAGCCGTTGCAGTGAAGGACGGTGAGTTTGTTGTAGGGTATTCCTATAACCCACAACGCTACAGTTTTCGGACCAACGGGCGGTTTGCAGAACAAGTGCTATTTGCCAATCTTGGCCTATTACCCCGATTGGAACTCAACTTCTTTTTGATGAAAGCGCTTGGGAAAAACATCCCTTTCAGCGAGAAAGGCATAGGCGACAGACAGCTTGATGTTAAATACATGGTGCATCGGGAAAAACAACACCTTCCCGCCTTAGCTGTGATCATGACGGCTCCTTTTGGGATCGACTACGCCAATCCTACATATACCTTGGTGACTACAAAGCAATTCAGGGTAGGAAGACATCTCCAACTCCAGGCTTCAGCGGGGTACGAGGCCCCCTTCTTCGTGAAACGGAACGTTGCAAATTTGCAGAACCGCGACTTTCTGGAGGGATTTACTCTTCAGAAAAAAAGAGATGTGAAGACGTACCGAACCCTATCAGGTGCTTATGGAGGGCTACAAGTGAATTACCGGAAACGGCTTGGGATCATGGTCGAATGGGATACCCAAAAAATAAACGCAGGGGTATATCTCATCCCCCTTTCTGGTTGGACCCTCCAGGCCGGGCTGCTCAACGGCGACCAGTGGACGCTGGGCACCTCGTACGCGGTTTCGCTTTTCGGGAAATCAAAAAACGCCCCCGATGCATCGACCAATCCTTAACCGGCGCACCCTCCCCCGACGTTGGGTGCTGCTGGGCTGTCTGCTGACCGGAGCCGCGTGGGGCCAACGCCCCAACGGCCTGGGGAATCTGGAAAACCTCCACACCGATTCGGCCCTTCATCGGGCGTACTACGAACAGCGGGTATTCCGTAACCCCCTGCGCGGCCTGCTCGACGTGCGCCAGACCCTCGGCGCTGCCCAAACGACCGAGCTTGTGCCCCTGCACCAGGGCGTGCCCATCGCGGCCTACCGCCTTGGCACCGATTTGGAAGCTCGCCCGTTGAGCCGGGACGAACGCCGCGCCTACGCCCGTCGGCACGCGTTTGAAAGCCGCCGGTATAAATTCGACCTCCGGATTCACCCCGAATTCATCGCGCAGTTTGGCTACCGCGAAAACCCCGTCGAAAGCAAGTTCAACCTCTTGCTGCAAACCCAGTTGTACCTCGCCAGGGGTCTGGTGCTCAACGGGGGCGTGCTGCTGCCCGTGCAGAACGATTTTGACAACCAACCCCGCAACGTCCGCCCCGCGCCGGTGTACCTGAACCAGTTTCTGGCCCTCGACGGGAGCAATTTTATCAGCCTCGCGGCGGGGCTGTTTTACAACGACCGGTACGGCCTACACGCGCAGTACCGCAACGCCGACCCGACGAGTCGCTGGTCGGCGGGACTGGAAGCGGGCCTGACGGGTTTTCAGTATTTTCCTCCTTCGGGCTTTTACTACGAACCCCTGCGCGACCTGCTGCTGCTCGCCGACGTGGCGTGGCGCATTCCCACCCGCGACGTGACGCTTAAGCTGATGGGGGGGCAGTTTTTGTACCAGGATCGGGGCCTGCGGGCCGAATTCATCCGGCAATTCCCGGACGTGGAGGTAGGACTGTACGTGATGAAAACGGGCAATGGCTCGACGGGAGGCTTCAACTTCGCGATTCCGATTCCGCCGGGTCGCCTTCTGCAAAGCCGCAAGGCACGCCTGCGCACCAGCGAAGAATTCCGCTGGGAATACTCCTACAGCCGGGGCTACCGGATCGGGACGCGCTACCGCGTCGGTACACCCCTCGACGCGCTGCTGCGCCAGTACCACCGCGATTACCTCCGGAATCAGTACCGAATGCGGTGAAATCGCCCCCCACCCCCTGAAGGGGGCTTTTCGTAGATCCAACCTTGCAGGCAGGAAAGCCCCCTTCAGGGAGTGGGAGGTAAAGATGGGGGGGTGATTCCGGACAACTGCTTAATTCCCTTCCAGTAAGCTCTGATTGCGCAGGGGCTGATCGCGGAGCAGCCGGTATTCGTCGGCGGCGAAGAGGGCTTCGAGCGTGGGCAGGTCGGTGGGGCGGTGCAGGTCGCTGCCGATGAAATCGACCCAACCCCGCTGAAGCAGCAGCCCGGCCTGCTTGCGCACGCGCCGTCCGTACCGCCCCGTGAGCGACATCCAGTTGAGTTGAAACAAACACCCCATTTCGCGCAGGCGGGCCAGTCCGGCTTCGTCGTCGTGGTAATAGCTGTACCGTTCCGGGTGGGCCAGCAGGGGCGTGTACCCGTGGGTCTGAATGCGGAACAGGGTGCTTTCAAGCGCGAACGGAGCGGCCGCCCAGCCGGTTTCGACCAGCAGGTAATGTGGCCCGCCAAAGGTCAGCACTTCGCCCGATTGGAGCAGTTCGGGGAAAAAATCATCGAGCATGTACTCGGCGGCTACCTCGATGGTGAGGGGCAGGTGGTGTTCTTCCGCAAGGGCCTGGAGCGTTCGCTGTCCCCTTTTTAAGTCGGCGACCTTGTTGGGATACCAATCCCGGCTCACGTGCGGCGTGGTGACGACTTTCTGAATGCCCCATTCGGCGAATTGCCGCAAGCAGGCGAGCGTTTGTTCCCAGTCCGCAACGCCGTCGTCCACGCCCGGCAGCAGGTGCGAGTGGATGTCCACCTGCCAGAAACAGCCCTGCCTTTCCTCCGCCGGGTGCGGTGTACCGGACGAAAAAAGACGTTGCCGCCACCGTTGCCAAAACGTGTCGCTCCCCATGATGGGGGCAAAGGTACGAATTGGCGGCGCAAACCCTTGCGGAGCCGTTGGGCCAGCGGCCGTCGTTCGGCAACCCGTCGGAACGGCCGGATTTTTTTACGCCATCCGAAGCGATTTTTCCGGTTTCCGTGCCAGAAGTTCGAACCCGGAAAGGGCATCCATCCACCGTCGTTCTGGAGCCGGTTTCCGGTTTCATTCCGGCGAAAAATTACCCGTCGTGATGCGAGGCCGAACGTTCTTTTGCGGATCAAGAAACGGACGTAGGGCGTCATTCACCCCGTAACGGCCCTGCGTTTCAGCGCCATCTTTTTAGCGCAGGCCGCGCCGAACCGGAACGTTTGGGAAGAGCGGCGCAACCAGGAAGCGAGCAAAAAAAGTCCGAACTTGCTCCGGACCATGCGGGCAATTTCGGACTTTGGTTTGGGAGCAAAAACTCGTTCCGGCTTCCCGGTTTTATTCTTCTTCCTTGCCGTCGCGTTTGGAGCGGGGTTTTTGTTCTTCGGACACCAATTCTAAACCCGTCACGCCGTCGTGTTCAAAAGGTTTCATTGTGAACGGATATTGCTGCCCAACAAAATCATAGCCGAGTTTCTGAAAAACACCCTTCAGGTTTACCCCGTACGCCGGGCCCATCTTGGTCACTTTAAAGGCTTGCGGATTGCCTTTCTCGGTGGGCACGAGGAAGAAACCACCATCTTTTTTACGACCCTGTCCAAACAAAAAGCCGGTTTCATCGGCATTGACACCCAACACCTGCATCGCCTTGGCCGGCAGTTTCAGGTGCCCCGTAGCACTGATGGAGCCTTTCAGCAACACGACGGGTTCTTCGACTTTCTTTGCCTTCGATGCCCGTTCGGTTTTGAGTTCTTCGGGGGAGAAGAAATTAATTTTTTTAGGACGCATCTTTAAAGATTTTTAAGTGTCATCGGCAAAACTAGTGGTTTCTTTTTGATTTCAAAAAAACCGGTTTCAAAATCATTCCGAATTCATTTCATTCCTAGAAAATAAATCCTGGCGGTAGCGTTCACGGTTGAAAGAAATAATACTACGGTCCGTTTTTTGATGCGTAGTTCGTTCCCAAAAAAAACAATCGATGCATGGCGTACGTCGTCACGTACGCAGCAAAAACAGCCAATTGATTTGTTTTAAAACATCCAGAAAGAATGACTCCATCCGGTTAGGGAAGCACCAGCACGACAAAAAAACAAGCCCTGATTTTTCGCGCAGGACATTGGGCCGAGCGAATCGGATTTCGAACAACGCTCACCGGACGACACAAAAAAAGGCGGCCCCAAAGGCCGCCTTTTTTTGTGTCGTCCGATGTCAAACTTTATACACCCAGCCTCGGGTATCGGTTTTCCGACCAAGTTTGATGTCATCGAGTTCGCGGTACACGCGTTTGGCAAACGACTGCTCGGTGATTGCGGGCAGTTGGTAATCGGTGCCTTCGTAGCCAATGGCGTACATCGGCGAAACGACCGCCGCCGTGCCCGCACCAAACGCTTCCTGCACCCGGCCCGACTGGATGCCCCCGATGAGTTCGTCGATGGCCACGGGACGCTCCTCCACGGTCATGCCCCAGTCGCGGGCCACGGTCAGAATGCTGTCGCGCGTGACGCCGTCGAGGATCGTGTCGCCGGTGGGGGCCGTCACGAGGTTGCCGTCGATGATGAACATCAGGTTCATCGTGCCGGCTTCTTCCACGTAGCGGTGTTCCTTGTGGTCGGTCCAGATGATCTGGTCGTAGCCTTGTTCCTGGGCGAGTTTGGCGGGGTAGAGCGAGCCGCCGTAGTTGCCCGCGTTTTTGGCGAAGCCCACGCCGCCTTTGGCCGCGCGCACGTATTCGGTTTCAATCTTCAGCTTGACGGGCTTTGAATAATACGCGCCCACGGGGCTGTTGATGATCAAAAATTTGTACGTTTTTGACGGGGCCACGCCCACGAATTCGTCGGTGGCAAACATGAACGGGCGGATGTACAGCGAACAACCCGGCTGGCTGGGTACCCAGGCCGCATCGAGGCGGAGCAGTTCGGTCAGCCCGCCCATAAAGATTTCTTCGGGCACTTCGGCCATGCACATCCGGTGAGCCGACTTGTTGAACCGTTCCCAGTTTTTCTGGGGCCGGAACACCAGCACGTCGCCGCTCTCGCTTTTGTACGCTTTCATGCCTTCAAAAATGGCCTGGCCGTAGTGGAGGGCCATCAGGGCGGGCGTAAATTCCATCGGGCCGTAGGGCACGATTTGGGGCGTTTGCCACTGGCCGTCGGCGTAATCGACCACGAGCATGTGATCGGCGAAGGTGCGGCCAAACTGGAGGTTATTGAAATCGACGGTGCCAATCCGCGATTGAATTACCGGGTGAGTTTCGATGGAAAGCGTTTCGGTCAGCATACTTCAGTTTACAGTTTACGGTTCACAGTTTACAGTTAAAAAGCCGCGTTGCAGTACAGTCAACAAGTTCACGCAAACAAAAACGGTGAACTGTAAACTGTGAACTGCCTACTGAATGCGCGGTTCCCACTTGACTTCTTCCGCGCCGAGGTCCTGGGCCATTTGGCGGGAGAGGACGAAGAGGTAATCTGAGAGGCGGTTGAGGTAGCGCACCACGAGGGGTTCGACCTCGGCCTCGGCGGCCAGTTCGACCACCCGGCGCTCGGCGCGTCGGCACACCGTGCGGGCCAGGTGCGCAAACGATACGGCTTCGTGTCCGCCCGGCAGCACGAAATGACGGAGTTCGGGCAATCGGGCCGTCATGGCATCCATTTCGCGTTCAAGCCGTTCCACGTCCGAGTCGAAGAGGTCGGGAATCGGCTTGCGCACCTGCTTCACCGGGTCGGTGGCGAGGAGCGCGCCCATGGTAAACAGCCGGTCCTGGATTTCCTTCAACAGCGCCCGGCGGGGTTCGTTCACCGGCTGGTCGCGCACCAGGCCGATGCAGGCATTCAACTCGTCCACGGTGCCGTAGGCGTCGATGCGGAGGTCGCTCTTGGCCACGCGCCGACCGCTGATGAGGGCCGTCGTGCCCGTGTCGCCGGTTTTGGTGTAAATCTTCATGCGTTGGTGGCAAAACTACGGTTTTTCAACGGGTTGGTGAATGCTTGTTTTACTAACTGTTGAAATTTTCAATCAACCGGCATGAAATCATCGCCGTCGGCGACGAAAACCGGTCCAAGCGAGGCCAACTCGCCGCCGGGCCGTACCTTTGCGGGCCAATTGAGTTTAGAGTTCTGGGTTTAGGGGTCAGTGAACGTCAACCCTAAACTCTAAACCCCGCTCCCATTCCCATGACCATTGAATCGTTCGTAGCGCGGGTGTTGCGCGTGTTGTCCATCGCGCTGTTCATCGTTGCGCTGTTTATGTGTTACACCAACCTGCCCGACACGGTGGCGGTGCATTTCGCCCCCGATGGTTCGCCGGATGGGTACCTGGGGCGGGAAAGCGTTTTTTACGCCACGGGTGGCCTGATGGTGGTGCTCAACGTGCTGTTGGTTGTCCTGGCCCGCAGTTTGGCCAACCTGCCCGACCAGACGGTGGCCCTGCTTGGCCCGGCACCCTGGCACCCGCACCCCGAGGCGCTGAAAGGTGCCCTGCGCAACTGGCTGTTTCTGGGCGTGGCCGCGCTCAACGTGTTCCTGGCTTTGTGCCTCAATGCCCTGGCGGAACTCAACGATTCCACCGGCACCGAAACGGTGTTCAACTACCGTTACCTGCTCACCGTGGGCGCAGCGTCGCTGCTGGCCTGGTTGCTCTACCTGCCCGCACGCCTGTGGCTGACCCGGCCCAGCGCGCGGGAGCGGGTTCTGGAGTCATAGCGGGAGGTCGTGGTGGAGCGATTGACGTGTCGTTTCAGTTCGTGAGGGCTCCATCACCCCTGCTTTCCCCACTGCATCCCCTCACCCTTCCTGCCATGATTCGACTCTCCGACTACCAGTACCCCCTGCCCGACGAGCGCATCGCCCGCTTCCCGTTGGCCGGGCGCGACCAGTCGAAATTGCTCGTGTACCGGGGCGGGGCGATTGCGCACAGTCGGTTTGACCAGGTCGGCGATTTCCTGCCCGAAAGCAGCCTGCTCGTGTTCAACAACACGAAGGTCATTCCGGCGCGCCTGCCGTTTCGGCGGGCGGGTACGCCCGACGGCCCCGGTGCGCTCATCGAGGTGTTTTTGCTCGAACCCCTCGCGCCGTCCTCCCTGCTCGTGGAGGCCATGGAGGCCACCGAAACGACGACCTGGGCCTGCCTGATCGGCAACCGCAAGCGGTGGAAGGAACGGGTGGGCAGTTGGCAGTTGGCGGTTGGCCACGGGCAAAGCGTGGCGTTGAGGGCCGAACTGGTGGATGACGAGCAATCGCACGTGCGGTTTTCGTGGGAACCGGGCGGCGTTTCGTTCGCCGAAATCCTGCACGCCGTCGGCCAGATTCCCCTGCCGCCGTACCTGAAGCGCGAAGCCACCGACGCCGACCGCCACACCTACCAGACCGTGTACGCCCAGCCCGAAGGGGCCGTGGCCGCCCCCACGGCCGGGCTGCATTTCACCGAACGGGTTCTGACCGACCTCCGCCAGCGGGGGTTTGGCGAAGAATTCCTGACGCTGCACGTCGGGGCCGGTACGTTTCAGCCCGTGAAAGTCGAGAACGCCCTCGACCACCGGATGCACGGTGAGCAGGTGATCCTCACCCGGCAAAACGTGGAGAACCTATTGGCCAACCTGGGGCGCATTATCCCGGTAGGCACCACGTCGATGCGCTCGCTCGAAACGCTGTACTGGCTGGGAGTGAAATGGGCAGGGAGTGGAATGCATCTGCCCCTTGCCACCTCCCCCTTGTTTCACGTCGGGCAGTTTGAGCCGTACCAGACCGAAGACCCGCCTTCGCCCGCCGAAGCCCTCGGGGCGGTGCTGGAAAGGATGCGTTCGGCGAACCTCCATTCCCTCGTCGGAACGACCGAAATCATGATCGTGCCCGGTTATCAGTTCCGGCTTTGCAACGGCCTCATCACCAATTTTCACCAACCCGGTTCGACGCTCATCCTGCTCGTGGCCGCGTTGCTGGGTTCCGACTGGCGGCGGGTGTACGACGAGGCCCTGACTCACAACTACCGCTTTCTCAGTTACGGCGACTCCTCGCTGCTCCTGCCTTCCGCTACTCCATGAACCTGCAAAATCCCGCCACCCGCCGCGCGCTGATTGGGGCCACGTTCGCCCTGATGCTGCTGCCCTTCTTGCTGTTATCGGTGTTTGCCTACCCGACCACCGACGACTACTGCTTTGCCTGGTCGTTTAAAAACCGCGGATTTTGGCTTCACCAATCGTTTCACTACCTGTACTGGTCGGGGCGGTACGTGGGCAACATGATCATGGTTGCCAACCCACTGGCCTTCGATTGGTGGGGCGGGCACCGGCTAACGCCTCCCTTGCTGTTTCTGGGCTACGCGGCGGCGGCGAAGTTCTTTTTCCGGGAATTGTCGCTCCGGCAGCTTTCGCACACGACCTGTTGGGCGTTGTCGGCACTTTTTATCTTCACCCTGCTCGTGCAGCATCCGTACATTCCGGGGTATTTTTACTGGTACACCGACACGCCCTACACCCTGGCCGACATCAGCTCGCTGCTGCTCCTGGTGGCTTTTGTGCGGTACGAAACCCGCACGGGAGAGGCGCATCCCGGAGCGGCTCGGTGGGTGAATTTCGCGGCCATCTGCCTGCTGATGCTCTTCATCATGGGCTGCAACGAACTGCCGCTGGTGTTTGTGTTGCTGCACGTGCTGGCGCTCAATTTCTTCTCCCTGCTGCACACCCGCCGCGTGCGCTGGGATTACGCCGCGATGCTGGCCGTTGGCCTGGTCGGGGCGGGCGTGGCCCTTCTGGCCCCCGGCAACGCCGTCCGCTCCAATTCGGGTTTGTACGATGCCTATCGTCGCAACGACCTCGTGTACACGTTGACTCAGGCTCCTCCTGCCGCCGTGAGTTTCATCCTCAACTACCTGCCGCTGGTGCTGATGGCCTCGCTGGTCCTGCTGCCGGTGGCCGTGCGCCTGAGCCGTCGGGCGGTTGAGGTGCCGATGCTGAACCGGTTTTTCGGCATTCCGCCCGTATACGCCGTCCTGACCTACTTCGGCTCGCTGCTGGCGGCCTTTTTTCCAACTTACTACGCCATCGGCCAGACGCCCCCGCCCATGCCCCAATGCGTGATTTACTTCTGGCTGGTGCTGGGGTGGTTCTGGCTGGTGTTCGTGGGGGTGTTCGCCTGGGAACGGCGCGCCCAACGCCAGCCCGGGCGATTTTCGCCCCTGCCGGTGGCGTTGCCCAACTTTGTGGTGGCGTTTCTGGTGGCGTACCTGCTCCTGAGTTTTGGCAGTTCGTTCAACTTCCGCAGCGCTTACTCCGACCTGTTCACGGGCCGGGCGTACCGCTTCGACCAGCAGATGAAGGCCCGCATCGCGCTCGTGCGCAGCCTGCCCGGCGACACGATCACGATTCCACCGTTGCAAAACGTACCTGTTACCATTGTGCCGCCCATTCCCGCCCGCGACTGGGTGTTTAGCCACCCCGACGATCACAACACCTGCGCGGGGGATTATTTTGGGAAAAAAGTGATCAACATCGGTACACCCGCCCGCTAAGGGCCTATCCGGAAATACCGCGCGGCGGGGTTTTCAATTTCCGGATAGGCTCTAAGTTTTAAGGGGAAGACCGTCGTCGTTTTTCCGAAAAACCATAGCTTCGGAAATGATTCAGCCTGCTGTTGCTTCTGAAGCCCGTGTCGACGTAGCCATTGCGTTTTACGGAAAACCCAATCAGACGCTGGTTGCGCTGCGGTCGCTGCTTCACCACAGCCGGTCGCACCTCGGAACCATCTACCTGACCCACGAACGCCGCCAGCCTCACGGCCAGACTGCGGCGCTCGAACCGGTGCTGAGGCAATTGGCTTCCGAACGGCTCGTGGTGCACCGCCCAACGTATTTTTACGAATTGGGCCCCCTCGACGAGGAGCGGGTGCGCACCGACAGCGCCCTCCGCTGGAGCCTGCCGTACCAGTACGCCCTCGAAAAAACCGACAAAGCGTTTTTGTTTGTCCTCCACAACGACATGCTTTTCCACGCTGACTTGGTCGGAGCCCTGCTGGAGGCCTTCGATGCTGCGCCGGGCAACCTGGCCGGAGCAGGCTCCATTGGGCAATGCTGGGTGTGCCCGGCGGCGAAAAATGGAAAGTGCTACGGGGCCGTGTACGATCAATACGTTCCTGGCGCGGAGGAGGCCATCGCCCTGCACCAGCGTTATCCCCCTCCCCGCCTTGATTTAGACCTTGACATCATCCGTTCGGGGCGGGTGCATCCGCTCCCCGAGTGCCGCCTCAATGAATACGCGGCCCTGCTGCACGTGCCAACGTACCGGGCGCACACGCTGCCTCAGGGTTCGGCCCATTGCTTCGGCGGGGTTTGGGACGGAGCCGACCTGGGCACCCGCTGGTTTTACGACATGGTCAATCAGGGCCGGAAATTTCACCATGTTTTCCTGGAGGAATTCGCCCGGCATTCGCCCTTCAATGCCACCGGGCAGGGCATCGGGGCCAACACCCAAGCCGAACAGTACCACCGCAGTGAGGCCGAGGCGGCGGAGTACCTGGCCCGGCATTTTCCGCCGACGCCGGTGCCCCTGGCGGCCCGCCTGCGCACAGCGCTGCGCCTGGCGGGGCTGCGAGCGCGCCGGTGGGGAGCGCGGGTTTACGCCGGTATGCACCGACGGTTTCGGGATTTACGGGTACTTTTGCCCCCGACTTTCTGACCAACCATGATTTCCTTCCTCGACGAACTCCGCTGGCGCGGGATGCTCCACGACGCCATGCCCGGCACCGAAGAACAACTCCAAAAAGAACGTACGGCGGCCTACATCGGCTTCGACCCCACGGCGGCTTCGCTCCACATCGGCAACCTGGCCACAATCATGCTGCTGGTGCATTTTCAGCGGGCGGGCCATAAACCCATCGCGCTCGTGGGCGGAGCCACGGGCATGATTGGCGACCCGTCGTTCAAGGCCGCCGAACGGCAGTTTCTTTCGGAAGAAACCCTCCGTCACAACCAGGAAGGCATCCGGCGGCAGTTGGAAAAATTTCTGGATTTCTCGGACGGCGAAAACGCGGCGGAGATCGTCAACAACTACGACTGGTTCAAGGAAATCAGTTTTCTCGGGTTCCTCCGCGAAGCGGGTAAGTATTTGTCCGTCAACTACATGATGGCGAAAGATTCCGTGAAAAACCGGCTCGAAACGGGCATTTCGTTTACCGAATTTTCGTACCAATTGCTCCAGGGCTACGATTTTTACTGGCTCTACAAAAACAAGGGCGTCAGGCTCCAGATGGGCGGCTCCGACCAGTGGGGCAACATCACGACCGGCACCGAACTGATTCGCCGCAAGGAGGGCACCGGCGAAGAAGAAACCTCCCACCGGGCCTTCGCCCTCACCACGCCGCTGGTGACGAAGGCCGACGGCACTAAATTCGGCAAAAGCGAAAGCGGCAACGTGTGGCTCGACCCCGCGATGACCAGTCCTTACCAGTTCTACCAGTTCTGGCTCAACGCCGCCGATGCCGACTGCCCGCGCTTGCTACGGGTGTTTACGCTGTACCCGAAAGAAGAAATCGAGGCCCTCGAAAGGGACCACGCCGCCGCTCCGCACCTGCGGACGATGCAGAAAGCCCTGGCCAAAGACGTGACCACCCGCGTGCATTCGGCCGCCGACTACGAAACCGCGGTGCAAGCCAGCGAGGTGCTCTACGGCAAGGGCACCCTCGAAACTTTGCAACGCCTCGACGCCGGAACCTTCGCCAGCCTGTTTGAGGGCGTGCCGCAAACGGAGATTTCCCGCGCCGAGTACGACGCCTGCGCCAACGTGACCGATTTTCTGGCCGCGTCGGGAGCCTATGCCTCGAAAGGCGAAGCCCGCCGGGCCATTCAGGGCGGGGGGGTGTCGGTCAACAAAACCAAAATCACCGACCCGGCGCAGGGAGTTGATTTTCAATTGCTACAAAATCAATTCGTGCTGGTGGGGAAGGGGAAGAAGAATCATTTGGTGAACGTTTTTGAAAGCGTGGTGTCCGGTTCTTAAACCGGACACGGGCAGCGACAAAGCTCCGTTCTCCCGACGCATTCCGCAGTTCTGGGTTCTGAGGAACCCCGCGGCGGATTTGAGAATCCGCCGCCACATCCGTCACACCACCTAACAAAACGGCCCGCCGTCGCTGCGCGACGGCGGGCCGTTGACTACCGACTGACGACTGTTGACTGACGACTCCTACGCCACCTTTTTCATCTGGTGGAAGGCCGAGCGCTCGAACTTCTCGCGGGCGTAGGTGATGGTGATGCTGAAGTGGGTGGTGTCTTCTTCGGAGGGAATCTCGAACATCGCGTCGGTCATGATCGCTTCGCAGATCGAACGCAGGCCACGGGCACCGAGCTTGTAGGCCAGAGCCTGCTCGACGATGTAGTCGAGGGCATCTTCGTCGAAATCGAGGTTGACGCCTTCCATGCGGAAAAGCTTGCCGTACTGCTTGGTGAGGGCGTTTTTCGGCTCGGTCAGGATGTTGCGGAGCGTCGAGCGGTCGAGCGGTTCGAGGTAGGTGATGGCGGGCAGGCGGCCGAGCAGTTCGGGGATGAGGCCGTAGGATTTCAGGTCCTGGGCCGTCACGTAGCGGAGCAGTTGTTCTTTCTCGAAGGCCCAGTGGTAGCTGTCGTCGTTGGTGAAGCCGATGGGCCGGGTGTTGATGCGCTTGCTGATGTGCCGCTGGATGCCGTCGAAGGCCCCGCCGCAGATGAACAGGATGTTCTCGGTGTTGACGGCGATGAGCTTCTGGTCGGGGTGCTTGCGCCCGCCGTTGGGCGGCACGTTGACGACCGAGCCTTCCAGCAGTTTCAAAAGCGCCTGCTGCACGCCCTCGCCGCTCACGTCGCGGGTGATGCTGGGGTTGTCGGACTTGCGGGCGATTTTGTCGATTTCGTCGATGTACACGATGCCGCGTTCAGCGGCGGCCACGTCGAAATCGGCGGCCTGGAGCAGGCGGGTCAGAATGCTCTCCACGTCTTCGCCCACGTAGCCCGCTTCGGTGATCACCGTCGCGTCGGCGATGCAGAACGGCACCTGGAGGATTTTGGCGATGGTGCGGGCGAGGTAGGTTTTGCCCGTGCCCGTTTCGCCAACCATGATGATGTTCGATTTCTCAATCGTTACGTCATCGTCCGACTTGGGCTGGGTCAGCCGCTTGTAGTGGTTGTACACGGCCACGGCCATCACTTTTTTAGCCTCGTCCTGCCCGACGACGTACTGGTCCAGAAACCGCTTCATCTCGACGGGCTTGACCAGTTTGAAGGGTTTCTGAACGGTTTTTTTCTTCTTCGTCGGGTTCAGTTCTTCCTGCACCACCTGGTACCCCTGCTCGATGCAAAAGTTGCAGATGTGGGCATTCATGCCCGAAAGCAGGATGTCAACTTCGTTTTTCTTTCGTCCGCAAAACGAGCAGGATAACTGGGCCATGACGGAGGGGTGGAGACGGGGCGGAAGTTTACGAAAAAAAGGGAGCCGGAAAACAAGTTGGCAAAAGTAATTAAAAATCCCCCGCTTCTCGGTGAAGCGGGGGACAGAGGTTTTCGAAAAAGTACGCGAATTTCGGCGGGTAGGTGGCCAACGGTTCAGTGAGTACGCGTCAGCACTTCGTCGATGATGCCGTATTCTCTGGCTTCCTCGGCCTTCATCCAGTAGTCGCGGTCGGAGTCGCGCTCGATTTCGTCAAAGGTTTTGCCCGTGTGCCGGGCCAGGATTTCGTACAATTCCTGCCGCAGTTTCACGATTTCGCGGGCCGTGATTTCGATGTCCTTCGACTGCCCCTGCGCGCCGCCCGAAGGCTGGTGAATCATCACCCGCGCGTGCGGCAGAGCGGAGCGCTTGCCCGACGCGCCCCCCGCCAGCAGCACGGCCCCCATCGAAGCCGCCAGGCTCGTGCAGACCGTGGCCACGTCGGGCCGGATGTACTGCATGGTGTCGTACACGCCGAGGCCCGCGTACACCGAGCCGCCGGGGCTGTTGAGGTACATCAGGATGTCGCGCTTGGAGTCGGTCGATTCGAGAAAGAGCAACTGCGCCACGACGATGTTGGCGATGTTGTCGTCGACGGGCAAGCCAAAGAAAATGATGCGGTCGGCCATCAAGCGCGAGAATACGTCCACTTCCCGGAAGGGCATGGGGCGTTCTTCAATCACCGAACGGGTCATGTTTTCAACGAAATGACCCCGCCCGACGGCTTCGACGTGCTGGACGTACCGGTCCACGTTGAGGCCGTTAAGGCCCTGGTGGCCAACGGCGTATTTGCGAAATTCAGCCGAATTCAAATCTGGGTACATAAAAAAGTTCAAGGTTAAACGTGCGACGAAAATAGGGAAAAGACCGTTCCGGTGGCCGACTGTCAGGAAATCCACACGGAAACCTGTCAGAACGTCCGGTGCCGTTTGTCCAAAACCGGGCGCGGAACGTTTGGCAAAGTTTTGAACTTTGCCAAACGTTTCCGTGTCGTTCCCGCCGAGAAATCCTCGGTTTTTCTTGAAATGAAATGAAAACAGGCGAAAAAATCCGGCAACTGCGCCAGCAGCGCGGCTTCTCGCAGGAAGCGATGGCCGACGAACTGGGCCTTTCGACCACGGCCTACGGCGACATCGAGCGGGGCAAAACCGACCTGACGCTCAGCCGCCTGGCGCAAATCGCCGACGTGCTCGACACCAGCCCGACGGCCATTTTGGGTGCCGCCGAAGCCAGTGCCGAGGCCGAAACCCTGCGGTTGCGAGTGGAAAAACTGGAGGTGGAACTGGAAAAAACCCGCCTGGAAGCCGCCTACTGGAAAGAACGGCACGACGAGCGGCTGCGGATGGAATTGCTCGGAGCCACGCTCAGCCACCAGACACGGGAACGAATTGGGTTCAAATGAGTGGTAAGTGAAAAGTGGCAAGTGACAAGTTCTTACACTGACTTGTCACTTGCCACTTTTCACTTACCACTGTTCAAGCCTGTTCCGCCTTGGCCTTGAAGCTTTCGGCGTCAATCGGCTGGGTCACGACGGGGGCTTTCTCCCGGATTACGTTCATCACCTTGTCGGTGTACACGCGGTTGAACATCTCGGTGAAGTTGTCGCGGCGTTGTTTGTCGTTGAGGTAGTTGACAGCCACGCGGTCGATGACATCACTCATGCTGTCGTCGGTTGCCCCGGCGGACATCCCGAACTGAGCCCGCACCATGTCTTTCGTGCGTTCGAGCACCTCGGCGTATTCCACCTTCACGTTGGCGTCTTCAGCCACACGGTTGCGGATGAGCGTCCAGCGGAGGTCTTCGGCGAATTTATCGTAATCCTGCTCGATTTCCTCTTCGGTGAGTTTGCCTTCGTTGGTTTCGAGCAGCCAGCGGCGTAGAAAGTCGTCGGGCAGGTTGATTTCGATGCTGTTGAGCAGGGCGCGGCGCAGATCGTCGCGCAGGAGCAGCTCGGCTTCGCGGCGGTAGTTGTCCTGAATGATTTCCTGAACTTTCTGCCGGAACGCTTCTTCGGTGTCCACCGCACCGGGGCCGAGCACCTTGTCAAAAAACTCCTGCCCCATTTCGGCCTCCTGGTTGCGGGTGATGTCTTCAATCGTGAACGTCACCTCACCCTGCAAATCGGCCACTTCGTCTTCTTTTTTGCCCGTGGCCAAGGCCAGCGATTTGGCGTCGGCGAAGAGGCGTTGCACGTCGAGGGTCACGGCGTCGCCTTTGGTTTTGCCCACGAACTGGGCCTGGGCCTCGGGCGTCAGCTTGGCCGTCGGGATGGCCGATTTTTCGTTGTAGCCTTCGCCTGCAAACTGGCCGTACACCAGGTCGCCCACTTCCACCGCATCGACGTGGGCGTGGGTGTGAAACCGCTTCCGGAGGTCGGCAATGGCCGTTTCAAGGTCCTGGTCGGTGGCCTGGATTTCGTAGACCGTCACCGGCGGGAGGGCCGAAAAATCCACCTCGAAATCGGAAGCCAGCCCGAGGTGGTAGCTGAATTCAAACTCCCGCTGGTTGTCCCAGTCCACGGCGTTGGCCTGTTCCCGGTCGGGCATGGGGTCGCCCACGACGGGCAGGCGGTTTTCGCGGATGTAGTCGTTGACGGCCTTCGAGAGCAGCCCGTTGATTTCGTCCACGAGCAGGCTCTTGCCGTACATTTTCTGAATCAGCGACATGGGCACCTTGCCGGGCCGGAAGCCGCGGATGTTGGCCTTTTTGGCGAAATCCTTCAGTTTTTTATCCAGTTCGGGCTTGTAGTCGCCCTCGGCCACGGCTACCCGCAGCGAGGCGTTGACGGGGCTGCTTTTTTCCAGCGTAACGTTCATTTCAATGAAGAATTAGGAATTACGAATTACGAATTACGAATTACCTGAAAGACAAGTGCTTCGCTTCAACTTAAAAACCCTCCGCCCCGGTTGGGTTCGGAGGGTTGCGGAAGGTGGTGACCCAATCAGAAACCCGAGTCAGGCCGGAAAAAAATTCCTAATTCCTAATTCGTAATTCCTAATTGAACTCGTGCGGGCGGGGAGACTCGAACTCCCATGCCTTGCGGCGCCAGATCCTAAGTCTGGTACGTCTACCAATTTCGCCACGCCCGCTTTTTTGAGTTGACAGTTTTCAGTTGCAGCAGATACGAACTGAAAACTGCCAACTCAAAATTGGCCTGCAAAGTTAGGCAAAACTCCCCGAGGGGCAAGCCCGCCGTTTTGAGATTTAACTTTTTCACGGGCATGGATTGAAAATCCGCCGATTCCGTCGTAGTTTGGTTGAATGAGTACACTGGCTGCTTCTTCCCCCCGCGTGGAAACCATCGACGCCGAAGCCGAACGCAAGGAGATTCTCAAACGCTACCGTCGCCTGTTGCGGGCAGCGAAGCCGTTTCTGAAAGACAACGACGCCAAGCTGATCAAAAAAGCCTTCAACACCTCGCTGGAGGCCCACCAGGAAATGCGCCGGAAATCCGGCGAGCCGTACATCTACCACCCCCTGGCCGTGGCGCAGATCTGTGTCGAGGAAATCGGCCTCGGCACCACGTCCATCATCTGCGCCCTGCTGCACGACGTGGTCGAGGACACGGACATGGAAATCGCCGACATCGAACGGATGTTTGGCCCGAAGGTGGCCCGCATCATCGACGGCCTGACCAAAATCGCGGGCAGCTTCGAGTTCGGCACCTCGCAGCAGGCGGAGAATTTCCGGAAAATGTTGCTGACGCTGTCGGACGACGTGCGGGTGATTCTCATCAAACTCGCCGACCGCCTTCACAACATGCGCACGCTGGGCAGCATGGCCCGCGACAAACAACTCAAAATCGCCTCCGAAACGGCCTACCTCTACGCCCCCCTCGCCCACCGCCTGGGGTTGTACGCGATCAAGACCGAACTGGAGGATTTGTACCTTAAATTCACCGAACCGGCCATTTACCGCGAAATTGCCGCCAAACTCCGGGCCACCAAGGCCGCCCGCGACCGGTTCATCGCCAGTTTCGTAAAACCCATCGAGGAAGACCTGGAGACCGCCGGGCTGGGCTACGCCATCAAGGGCCGCCCCAAATCGATCCACTCGATTTGGAACAAAATCAAAAAACAGAACACGCCCTTTGAGGAAATCTACGACCTCTTCGCCATCCGGATCATCCTCCGGGCCGACCCCGAGCACGAAAAAGCCGTGTGCTGGCAGGCCTACTCCATCGTGACCGACCACTACACGCCCAACCCCAACCGCCTCCGCGACTGGATCAGCACGCCCCGCGCCAACGGCTACGAGTCGCTGCACACCACGGTGATGAGCAAGTCGGGGCAGTGGGTGGAAGTGCAAATCCGCACCGAACGCATGGACGAAGTGGCCGAAAAAGGCTACGCTGCGCACTGGAAGTACAAGGGCAACGACACCAAAACCGGCGAAAACATCGAAACCTGGCTCAGCCAGGTGCGCGACGTGCTCGAACACTCCGACCGCTCGGCCATCGAGTTTCTGAACGACTTCCGGAGCAGCCTCTACCAGGAGGAGGTGTTCGTGTTCACGCCGAAAGGCGATCTGAAAGTCCTTCAGCACGGAGCCACAGCGCTCGATTTTGCCTTCGACGTCCACTCGCAGATCGGCTGCCGGTGCATCGGGGCGAAAATCAACGGCAAACTGGTGGGCATCAGCCACGTGTTGAAAAACGGCGACCAGGTGGAAATCCTGACTTCGGCCAAGCAGAAGCCCTCGGAAGACTGGCTGAAATTCGTCGTTACCTCGAAGGCGAAGGCCCGCATCAAGGAGGCCATCAAGGAAGAAAACCGCCACCATGTGGCCGACGGGCGGGATTTGGTCACGAAAAAACTGAAAATCCTCGGCCTCGACCTGACCCTCGAAATCACGAACCAGCTCCGGGCTTACTTCGACGCCAAGGACGCCAATGACCTGTTCTACCGCTTCGGCAAGGGCTACCTCCAGCCCGACGAAGTGAAAAAATGGAAGCACGACCGCGACGCCCGCCAACGCGCTCAGGAGGAAAAAGTCCGTACGGGACTGACGGTGGAAGACGGCAAGTCGTTTCAGAAGGTGATGCGCAAACTCCACGGCGAGCGCAGCGAGTCGGACATGCTCCTCATCGGCGAGGACATGGACAAAATCGATTACACCCTGGCCCGTTGCTGCAACCCCATCCCCGGCGACGAGGTGTTCGGCTTCGTGACCATCAACGAGGGCATCAAAATCCACAAAACCACCTGCCCCAACGCCCTCGAACTGATGTCGAACCACGGCAACCGGGTCATCAAGGCCAAGTGGACTTCCCAACTCGAACTCGCCTTTCTGGCGGGCTTGCGCATCACCGGCACCGACCGGGTGGGCCTGGTCAACGACGTAACGCGGGTGATTTCCAACGAATTGAAAGTCAACATGCGCTCCATCACGGTGGATTCGAAAGACGGCATTTTCGAGGGCACCATCAAACTGTACGTCCACGACACGGCCCACCTCGACACGCTCATCCGCAAACTCGAAAAGGTGAAGGGCGTGGTGAAGGTGGCCCGGTTTGAGTACGTCGATGCGTGAGGGTGGATATTCCTGGTCTTCCATCTGAGCCCGGGGCAATGGCTTTTTCCGGCGGGGTGCCCAACGAACCGGCGTTTCCCCGTAACTTACGCCCCATTCCCAACCCACAATCTTTTCATGAGCACGGCTACTGCCCCCCGTCTGCACCAACTGGTCGGCGTTCGCGCGCAGGAAATCCGCACCGTCTGGCTGTTTTTCTTCCATAATTTTTTCCTCGGCGTCGGCACCATCCTTGTGTACGTGGCGGCCAACGTCATTCTGCTCGAAAACAACCCCGAAACCAGCCTCCCCCTGGCCTACATGGCCTCGGCGGTGGCCATGGTAGCCGTCGGGTACGTGTACTCGTATTTTGAACACCACCTCATGCTGCGCACCCTGGCCCTGCGGGTACTTTGGGCCGTGGTGGTGCTCACGGCGGTCATTGCCCTGGTGGTGGCCGTTGGGCACTCCGTGGCGGCGGCAGTGGCGATCATGGCCGGGTACCGGCTGATTTACATGCTGACCAACCTGGAGTTCTGGGGCGTCACGGCGGTGGTGTTCGACATTCGGCAAGGCAAGCGGCTCTTCGGCGTCATCAGCGCGGGCGACATGCCTGCCAAAGCCCTGGGGGCCATCCTGGCGGCCATCATCCACGACCATACCTCGCTGCTGTTTCTGCTCATCATCAGTTTCGGGGCGTTCATGGCAGCGCTGGCCATGCTGCGGTTAACGTTCGATTCGCACGAGGTCCACGCGGCGCACCGGCCCGAACGGGTGGGGCGGCAATCGCGCTCGCGGTGGGTAAGCAGCGTGTTCGGCGGCAACGAACTCGTCGTGTACATGTGCCTGAGCCTGGGTGCACTGGCCACGGTGGGCACGCAGATCGAGTACAATTTTTTCGTCAACATCAAGTACCGGTTTCAGGACCAAAGCACGGTGATTCAGTACGTGGGTTACGTGCTCACCCTGACGTACCTGGTGGCGGCGGGGGCCAAACTAGTGCTTTCGCGACACACCCTCGACCGCTTCGGCATCGGGCGCTCCCTGCTCGTACTGCCGGTGGTGGCGCTCGTCGGACTGCTGGGACTGGAAGCCATGCTGGCTTACGAAGTGGGGCTTTCACCCCTGTTGGTGTACCTGGGCGGATTGTACCTGGTGTTTGAGGTGCTGCGGCGGGCCTTGTTCGATCCAGTGTTCTTGGTGTTGTTCCAGCCGCTCTCGCCTTCGCAACGGCTGAAGGGCCACACCCAGGCGAAGGCTTTTTACGAACCCCTCGGCCTGGGGCTGGCGGGGCTGATGCTCTACGGCAACCAGTCGCTGGCGGGCTGGATGCTGGCGCTCTGGATTTTGCTGCTCATCGGGGCCATCGTGTTGCTCAACCGCACCTACCGGCACTACGTGGGGGAGTTGAAGGAAGCCCTGGGGCAGCGTTTCGCCGAAGGGAGCCAACTGGCCATGCCCAAAGAAGCCGTGCGGTTGGTGGTGGCGCAGCTTTCGTCGGGAAAACCCGAGGAAGTGGGCGTAGCCATCGACTGGCTGGCCCAACATCAACCCGACGAACTAGCCACGCACGGCGCGACCCTGCTCCGGCACCCCTCACCGTTGGTGCGCCGCCGCCTGCTCGACGCGGCGAGCAACCGGCCCGTGGCCCTCGACAGCGCCCCGCTCAACCAGCAGGCCCTCCACGACCCCGAGCCTTCGCTCCGCGAACAGGCCGCCCGCCTGCTGGGCCGCCGCGTGGACACCGAACCCCAGCGCCTGCTGCCCCTGCTCCAGCACTCCGACCTGGCCATCCGGCAGGGGGCCTTGCGGGGGTGCCTGGAAATTCAGCCCGCGCACGAGGCCGCGCGCCGGAGCCTCGAAGCCCTTGGGCAAAGCAGCGATCCGGTTCGCCAACGCGCGGCCCTGAACGTGGTTGGTGCGCTGCGGCTGATGGAATTCGTGCCGCTGGTGAAAACCGGCCTGCGCAGCCCTGATCCCGATACGTCGGCGGCGGCCCTTCAAGCGGCGGGTTCGCTTCCCGACCCCGACCTGATGCGCCAACTCGTGGCGCTGATGCCCGACAAGGAACAGGGCCGCGCGGCTGAACTCAGCCTCAAACGCCTCGGCGCGGCGGCCCTGCCCGTGCTGACCGAAACCAGCCCCGCCGAATGGGACCGGCGGCTGGCCACGCGGGTGGCCTCCATCCTGGGGGCCATCGGGGTACCCGAAAGCCAGGCAGCGCTGACCAAACTCGCCGGGGCGCCCGACCGTCTGGTGCGCACGGCGGCCCTGCGCGCCTTAAGCGGCACGCCGCTCAACCCCGCCGATGCTCCCGTGTTCCGGCAGTGGATGAGCGAAGAGCTCACCCTGGCCCAGCGCTTGCTCCACGGTGCTCAGCACGAGCCATTTGCCGATTTCGCTGCGGCCCTCGACTACGAAATTGGGGTGTTGCTCCAACGGCTGTTCGACCTGCTCGGGCGGCTGTACGACCCCGAAACCATCGCCAGTGTGCGCTCGGGCGTGGAACACGCCTCGCGGGAGCGCCGGGCCAACGCGCTCGAAATGCTCGAAAACCTGATTCCGAGGCAGGTGTACTTTTCAATGCAGGCCCTGCTCGACGATCATCCACGGGCCGAAAGAGTCAAAATGCTCGACGCCGCCCTGGGGCCGTTCCGGGCTACTGAGCCAATCCGCTTCTTTGTCATCGAAGAAGGCCAAACCTTGTTTTCCGACTGGACCATCAGCGTGGCCCTGCGCCACTGGGTGCCCGGCGGCGGCGCGGCGCGGGTGCTGCTGCCCTACCTCAGCCACCGCTCGCTGATTCTGCGCGACAGCGCCGCGCAGGCCCTGCATGCCCTGGCTCACAGCCAGCCGAGTGCTTACGAACACCTCAACGTCGAGTTTCCCACTCTCCACGAAACCCTCATGAGCCACACCGTCGCGGCCCGTAACCGCATTCCCGAATACGAATTGGTGCTCGTGCTGCAAAACACCAGCCTTTTCGCCCAGACCCCTGAGGCCGTGTTGAGCAGCGTCACGCCCATCATGAAGGAGGTCACTTACACCGAAGGGCAGATCATTTTCAACAAGGGCGAACTCGGCAACTGCATGTACGTGATTTATTCCGGCGAGGTCCACATCCTCGACGGGGGCCGACTCCTGGCCCGGTTTGGCAAGGGCGATTTCTTCGGCGAGTTGGCCCTGCTCGACGCCGAAGCCCGCTCGGCGGCGGCCCAGGCGGGCACCGACGTGCGGCTGTTCCGCCTCGACCAGGACGATTTTTACGACCTGATGGAAGAACGCGGCGAAGTACTGCGGGGCATCGTGCGGGCGCTGTGCCAGCGCATTCGTCGGCAAAACCAGGCCATGGCCGCCGCCCGCGAGGCCGTGGCTTCCGAAAACTGAGTGCCCTTGCCCTGGGCTTACCCCGAACTCCCTTTTTTCGATGAAAAACCGGGTTTGGTTGCTGGTGTTGCTGCTCGTGCGCCTCGGTTCCGTTGCAGCCCAGGATTCCGTTGACCCCAACCGACTTCCCCCCGAGGGCACCCGGCTCAATGCGGGCTGGCGCTGGCACCCGGGCGACGACCCCGCCTGGGCCAATCCCGACTTCGACGACCGCCACTGGGCCGCCGTTGACCCCAGCCAGCCCCTTGCCGCGTTGCCCGCCCTCCAGTCAGCCCGGCGCGGGTGGTTTCGGCTGCACGTGCCTTCGGGCAGTATGCCGCTCGTGCTCGAAGCCCAGCAAGCGGGCTACTCCACGGTTTTTTTCAACGGAAAGCCCTGCGCGTTTCTCGGCGAAATTCCCGTTCAGAACGGGACGGTTGAGAGTTTTTTACTCGAACCCGACGCCGCCCGACCGGGTGATCACGTGCTTTGCCTCCGCTACACGCCCCCTCCGCGCTTTGCGCTCATCAATCCGGATTCCCGGCCCGTCGCCCTGGTCACGCTGCGCCCCGCTGCGGCGGGGCGGTGGGATTTCGAGCGTCTGTTCCGGTTGGAGTTTTTCTCGTCGACGCTGCGCTTCGGGGTATTTTTCATTCTCTGCCTGCTTCACCTGGTGTTTTTCGCGCTGATGCGCGGTCAGGCCGCAAACCTGTTTTTTGGGCTGTTTGCCCTGTGCCACCTTCTGCGCGGCGGGCTGACGCTGCTCTGGCTCAATGGCGTATTCGGGTTGCAGGACGAACTCATCGAATTCGCCGACGTTTCGTTGGGCCAGTTCGGACAAACGCTGTTTTTATCGGCCACCTACGCCTTGTTTCGCCGTCCGTTCGACGGCTGGTTCTGGGCGTTGGTGGCCTTCACGGTTCTGACCGTAGCCCTGCTGCCGGTGGCCGTATTCAGCCTGACCACGCTGGTGCCGCTGACCAACCTGCTGACCACCCTGCTCGCCATCCGGGTCAGCTTCGGGGCAATGCGGGAGCGCCTCCCCGACGCGGGCATCCTCCTGGTGGGGTCGCTGACCTATTTCGCCTTCCGGCTTTATTTCACCTTTGAACTTTGGTTTGACCAGGACAACCACGAAGCCACGGGTGGCGCTTTTCTGCTGGCTTCCATGAGTTTGTCGCTGTGCGTGTCGGTGTTGCTGGCTCGCCTGCATCCCCGCACCAACCGGCAGTTGGAAGAACGACTGGCCGAGGTGGAACGCCTCTCGCAGCAGGCAGTTGCCCACGAGCAGGAAAAACAGCACCTCCTGGCTACGCAGAACGAGCGCCTCGACGAGTTGGTCACCACCCGCACCGCCGAGCTGCGCCAATCGCTCGACGACCTCCGTTCCACGCAGGCGCAGTTAATCCAGTCGGAGAAAATGGCCTCGCTGGGCGAGCTGACGGCGGGCATCGCCCACGAAATCCAGAACCCCCTCAACTTCGTCAACAACTTCTCGGAGGTCTCCGTCGAGTTGATCGATGAACTCCACCACGAACGCCAGAAAACCAACCTGCGGGACGAAGAACTCATCGACGAGTTGCTGGATGACTTGCGCCAGAACCTCCAGAAAATCACCCACCACGGTCGGCGGGCCGACTCCATCGTCAAGGGCATGCTCCAGCACAGCCGCGCCTCCACCGGCCAGAAAGAACCCACCGACCTCAACGCCCTGGCCGAGGAGTACCTGCGCCTTTCCTACCACGGCCTTAGGGCCAAGGACAAAACCTTCAATGCCACCCTGAAGACTGATTTCGACCCCCGCCTGGGCAGGGTCGAGGTGGTGGCCCAGGACCTGGGACGGGTGCTCTTGAACTTGTTCAACAACGCCTTCCACGCCGTCCAGGAAAAAAAGAAGCGGCTGGGCGACGACATTCAACCCCAGGTGCGCGTGAGCACGGCCCTGCGAAACGGTGGCGTGGAAATCCGCATCAGCGACAACGGAACGGGAATACCCGAAGCGGTAAAAGCCAAGATTTTTCAGCCGTTTTTCACCACCAAGCCCACCGGCCAAGGCACGGGTTTGGGCTTGTCGTTGGCCTACGACATCGTCACCAAGAGCCACGGGGGCAGCCTCGACGTTGAAACGACCGAGGGCCAAGGCACGACGTTCGTTGTGCGTCTGCCCGCCTGACGGTAATTTGTCCTACTGCAACACCCACCCTCCCCGATGAATTACGACTTCGATTACGGCCTTTTTTTCGTCAATCTCCCCGTGGCCTTGTTCGTGGTGCGGTGGGTCACGCGGTTTCTCGACACGCCCACCCGGCTCCCACGGTGGCATCCGGCCCTGAAGCGCCTGTGGATGATTGGCTTCGCCTTCGTCGCCGCCGACGCCGTGTTCCGCATCAACAGCGAGCAACTCGACGAATGGTACCTGTTCACGGTGTTCAGCGTGCTGGCCCTGGCCGCGTACCGGCTGCGGGATTTCCGCCCGGCCCGGACGCTGCTCGTGGCCGTGGCCCCGTTCATGGTTTGTTTCTGGGCGAGTCTGGTACTTGTGGCGGCGGCCCCCGACTTCGCCAAACGCCTCGACGCCGTGATTGCCGCGTCGTGGGGCTTCGCGGTGCTCTGGCTGGTGGCGTTTGCCATCGTGGCCAGAAACCAGAAAAACGCCGCCGAGCGCGAACGCCTCCGGCGGCAGGAGGAAGAAGAAGCCAAACGCCGCATCGAAGCCCAGAACAGCGAGTTGGAACGGCTCGTGTCGGCCCGCACCGCCGAGCTGACCCGCCAGAAAGTCGCCCTCGAAGAAACCCTCGCCGAGTTGCAGGCCACGCAGGCGCAGTTGATCCAGTCGGAGAAAATGGCCTCGCTGGGCGAGCTGACGGCGGGCATCGCCCACGAAATCCAGAACCCCCTCAACTTCGTCAACAACTTCTCGGAGGTCTCCGTCGAGCTGATCGATGAACTCCACCACGAACGCCAGAAAACCAACCTGCGGGACGAAGAACTCATCGACGAGTTGCTGGGTGACTTGCGCCAGAACCTCCAGAAAATCACCCACCACGGTCGGCGGGCCGACTCCATCGTCAAGGGCATGCTCCAGCACAGCCGCGCCTCCACCGGCCAGAAAGAACCCACCGACCTCAACGCCCTGGCCGAGGAGTACCTGCGCCTTTCCTACCACGGCCTTAGGGCCAAGGACAAAACCTTCAATGCTACCCTGAAGACTGATTTCGACCCCCGCCTGGGCAGGGTCGAGGTGGTGGCCCAGGACCTGGGGCGGGTGCTCTTGAACTTGTTCAACAACGCCTTCCACGCCGTCCAGGAAAAAAAGAAAAAATACCCGGAAGGCTATTCGCCCACGGTGACGGTCGCGACCAAACGCCAGGGCGACGAGGTCGAAATCCAGGTGGTAGACAACGGCGTGGGCATTCCCGAAGGGGTGGTGCAGAAAATCTTCCAGCCGTTTTTCACCACCAAGCCCACCGGCCAGGGCACCGGCCTGGGGCTGAGCCTGAGCTACGACATCGTTACCAAAGGCCACGGCGGCTCGCTGGAGGTGAAAACCACGGAAGGGCAAACAACGGAATTTATCGTTCGGTTGCCCGCCTGATTGCTTACTTTTGACTTTTCACGCTAACCCATGAAAATTCTGGTTGTTGACGACGAGACCGACGTGCAGGCGCTGTTTGAACAGCGGTTTCGCCGGGAAATCCGCAGCGGCGAGTACGCCTTCGCGTTCGCCAATTCGGGCGAGGAGGCCCTCGCCTACCTCGGCGACCACGCCTCGGAAATCGTGCTGATTCTGTCGGACATCAACATGCCCGGCATGAGTGGGCTGGAACTGCTCCGGCGCATCCGCACCGACCACCCCTCGGCCCCGCCCGTCATCATGATGATCACGGCCTACGGCGACGCCGAAAACCACGACCAGGCCATGCACCTTGGGGCCGACGATTTTTTGACCAAGCCCCTCGATTTCAACGTACTCCGCCAAAAACTCCACGAGACCCTATGAAGGCCAAAATTCTGGTGGTGGACGACGAAACCGACCTTGAACTGCTCATCAAGCAGAAATTCCGGCGGCAGATTCGGGAAAAGCAGTACGAGTTTGTCTTCGCCCACAACGGCAACGAAGCCCTCGTCAGCCTCGGCGAACACCCCGACACCGACATGGTACTCTCGGACATCAACATGCCCGAGATGGACGGCCTGACCCTGCTCGTTCGGCTCAACGAAACCAATCCACTGCTCAAGGCCGTCATCGTGTCGGCCTACGGCGATTTAGGCAACATCCGCACGGCCATGAACCGGGGTGCCTACGATTTCCTGACCAAACCCATCGATTTCGAGGACCTGGAGCTGACCATGCAGAAAACCCTCCGGCACGTAGCCCAGCTTCGCGATACCCTCCACGCCATCAAGGAAAACAACATCCTCCGGATGTACGTGGACGAGAGCGTGCTCCAATTCATGACCCGCAACGATTTTGAAAGCACCCTCCTGGCCAGCGAGACCATCGAGGCCACGGTGGTGTTCATCGACATTTGCGGCTTTACGGCCATGTCGGAGCGCGAACCCGCCGATGCCGTGGTCGGCCTCATCAACGCCTACTTCGACGCGATGGTGAAGGAAATCATCGCTCAGGGCGGGCACGTCGACAAGTTCATCGGCGACGCCATCATGGCCGTGTTCCGGGGTGAATTTCACCTGGACCGGGCCATCGAGGCCGCTCTGGCCGTGCGCAACCGAGTCAACGACCTGCACGTGCCCCCCCTGCCGGGGCAACCCGATTACCGGCCCCAGGTGTCGATTGGCATCAATTCGGGCGAAATGGTGTCGGGCAACATCGGCTCGGCCACGCTCCGGCGGTTGGACTACACCGTCATCGGCGACGCCGTCAACCTGGCCCAGCGGCTGCAATCGGTCGCCAAACCCAACCAGATTATCCTCAGTGAGGCAACGTACGAGCGCGTGAAGGAATCCTTCCATTGCGAACCCGTCGGCGAGGTGGTGCTGAAAAACAAAGCCAATCCGGTAGTGGTGTACGAGGTGGTGGGGTGATCGGAGCCAAGCCCGTTTTGTGGTTCGGAACGGCCGTTTCGTGAACCGCAATCGGCCAAACTCGCTTACCTTTGTACGCCTGATTCCGACGTTATGCCGCTGAACGAATCCAATTTTGAGACCGTCCGTCAGATTTTCACGGCCTTTCTCGAAAACAAAGGGCTGCGGAAAACCCCCGAACGCTTCGCGATTCTGGAGGAAATCTACAGCCGCAACGACCACTTCGACGTCGAGGAACTGTACATCTCGATGAAAAACAAGAAGTACCAGGTCAGCCGCGCCACCGTGTACAACACCCTCGACGTGCTCGTGGAGTGCGACCTCGTGACCCGCCACCAGTTTGGCCGCAACCTGGCCCAGTACGAAAAAAGCTACGGCCGCCGCCAGCACGATCACCTGATCTGCACCGACTGCCACAAGGTGACCGAATTCTGCGACCCCCGCGTGCAAAACATCCAGAGCATGGTTGGCGAAACGCTCCAGTTCAACGTGCTCCACCACAGTCTGATTTTCTACGGCTCCTGCACCAAGCAAAACTGCGAGAACAAACTCGCCGCTCCGCAGGATTAGCGTAGGCAAACAACCCGGATTAACTTAATTTTCTTTCCATTCCGGCGAAAGCACACTCCTCTCGCCGTTTCGTGATTCGCCGGTCCTTTGCGACTTACGACCGCAGCGGCGGACCGCTTACGACTTACAACTTACGACTCATGACCGTTGACGTACTCTTGGGCCTCCAGTGGGGCGACGAAGGCAAAGGCAAAATCGTGGACGTGCTCGCCCCCGATTACCAGGTGGTGGCGCGCTTCCAGGGCGGCCCCAACGCGGGCCACACGCTCGAATTCGACGGGCAGAAAGTGGTGCTCCACCAGATTCCCTCGGGCATTTTCCGGCCCGACGTGCTCAACATCATCGGCAACGGCGTCGTGCTCGACCCGATTATTTTCCGGAAAGAAATCGAAGGCCTGGCCCGCTTCGGCGGCGATTTGCGGCAGAACCTCGTCATTTCGAAGAAAGCCTCGCTCATCGTCCCGACGCACCGCCTCCTCGACGCCGCCTACGAACAGGCCAAGGGGGCCGAAAAAATCGGCTCGACGCTCAAGGGCATCGGCCCCACCTACACCGACAAGGTGTCGCGGCAGGGCCTCCGCGTGGGCGACGTGCTCGCCCCCGATTTCGAGGCGAAATACCGCAAGCTGGTGGCCGCGCACACCCAGATTCTGGGTTTTTACCAATTCGAGTACGACCTCGCCGAGGCTGAAGCCGCCTTTTTCGAGGCCGTGGAATTCTTGAAAACCTTCCCCCTCGTCGATTCGGAATACCTCGTCAACGACGCCATTTCGGCGGGGAAAACCGTGCTCGCCGAAGGCGCGCAAGGGTCGCTGCTCGACGTGGATTTCGGCTCCTACCCCTTCGTGACGTCGAGCACGACCATGACCGCCGGGGCCTGCACGGGCCTGGGCATCGCCCCCCGCAGCATCGGCGAGGTGTACGGCATTTTCAAAGCCTACTGCACCCGCGTGGGCAGCGGCCCCTTCCCGACCGAACTCCACGACGAGGTGGGCGAGCGCATCCGGCAGGCCGGGCGCGAGTTTGGCTCCACCACGGGCCGTCCGCGCCGCTGCGGCTGGCTCGATTTACCCGCCTTGAAATACGCCCTCCTGCTCAACGGCGTCACCCAGCTCGTGATGATGAAGGTGGACGTGCTCAACGCGTTCGACGAAATAAAGGTCTGCACGGCCTACCGCCTGCCCGACGGCTCCGAAACCGAGCAACTCCCCTACGACCTCTGCGACGCCCCCGTCGAGCCGATTTACAAACGGTTCAAGGGTTGGAAAACCGACCTGTCGGGCCTCCACAGCTACGACGAACTGCCCGCGCCGCTGGCGGCCTACATCGATTTTCTGGAGGAACGCCTCGGCCTGCCCATCCGCTTCATCTCGACCGGCCCCGACCGGGAGGCGATCATTCACCGGGAGGCGCAGGCGGTGTGACGAATTGGGTGAATTTTTAATTCGTGTTTTGTTAAACAACCCTTTCGACGCGCATGGAAACGACCTTCATTCTTCGACGTGAGGAACTCGATGCCGAATTCCTTGAATCCGTAAAAAAGCTTTTCCGGAACCACCGTGAACTGCAAATCACCATCACGACCTCAACTGATTTTGGATTGAATGCGCCCGAAACCCGTGAGGCGTATTTTCAGCGGCTGGAGGCTGCTGCCCGCAACCTGGAAAAGGGCGAGAACCAGGTTGTGATGACAGAGGAAGAATTGGATGCGTTTTCACTCAACCAACTGCTCAAATGAAGCGGTTCGTTTTCGAGCAAGCTGCTTTTGATGACTACGCCGACTGGGCGCTGTACAACCGGGCCATTTTCAAACGCACCTACGAGTTATTGAGGGACGTTCGGCGCAATCCGTTCGAGGGGATCGGCAAACCAGAACCCTTAAAAGGAAACCTAAGTGGCTATTGGTCAAGGCGAATCACCGATGAGCACCGCCTAGTGTACAGGGTGGAAGCGAACGGCGACGTTCGGGTCATTTCGGTCAAAGGTCATTACGACGACAAATAGAACCGCCAACGGCAAACCTTCTTTTCCCCAGGAAAGAACGCAATTGCTCAACATGAAGCCTTCAGACGATGTGGCTGAAAAATTGGTGGGCATCGAATGCCTCAATTGCTTGTTCTGGAATTACCATGCCCATGCACTGGATCTAGCTCAGCATGAGTACGTGAATGCGCTTTATGAGGATGTTGTGAAGAAGAGCGGAAATCCTTTTCTAAAATGGTGGGAAATCTTTTTCACTCAAATGGATTACCCAACGAAAATCATCTTGGTCGAGTACGCCTTATCAAAATACAGGCGGTTAACCGAGTACACCATGAGCAAGAGTCGGCCTTTTCAATAGGCCCGTTCTTCCTGTCATCAACATGCCCTTCACCTCCACAAAAGTCGGCGTCGTGCAGGCCACGCCCGCATTCTTCAACGCCGAGCGGTGCGTTGAACTGGTGCTTGAATGGATTGAAAAAGCCGCCGCGCAGGGCTGTCAACTGCTGCTGTTTCCCGAATCCTTCGTACCCGGCTACCCGCGTGGCCTGAACTTCGACGCCGTCGTGGGCCGCCGCACGGAGCGGGGCCGCGACCTCTGGCTACAGTACTGGCGCAATAGCCTCGAACCCTCGTCGCCCCACGTCGCCCGCATCGGGGAAGCGGCCCGCCGGGCGGGGATGTTCGTCGCCCTCGGCGTGACCGAGCGCGAGGGCGGCACGTTGTACTGCTCGCTTTTTTACTTCGGGGCCGACGGGCGGTTTCTGGGCAGCCACCGCAAGCTGAAACCCACGGGCTTGGAGCGATTCATCTGGGGCGAGGGCGACGGCAGCAGCCTGCTCAGTTTCGACACCGACCTGGGGAAAATCGGCGGGCTGATTTGCTGGGAAAACTACATGCCCCTGGCGCGAACTGCTCTCTACCAACGCGGGGTCGAACTCTACCTCGCCCCCACCGCCGACGCCCGCGCCTCCTGGCAGGCCACGATGCAACACGTCGCCCTCGAAGGCCGCTGCTTCGTGCTGGCCAGCAACCAGTTCATGCGAAAGTCGGATTACCCCGAACGCTTTCAGGAATTCCTGACCGACGAACCCGAGGTGATGAGCCGGGGCGGCAGCGTTATTTTTTCGCCCCTGGGCGAAACCCTGGCCGGGCCGCTGTACGACGACGAGGGCCTGCTGACGGCGGAGTTGAACTTTGAAACCCTCGTCAAAAGCCGGCTCGACTTCGACCCCGTGGGCCACTACGCCCGGCCCGACGTATTCCGGCTGGAGGTGACCAACCAGCCGCCGTCGGAACGCCCCTGACCAGCATTTTTGCGGCTGACCAACTGCTCTCCGTTCATTCAACCCTTCGTTTCGTCAAGCCAGCCCGGTCGTCCGTCAACCGGGCCTGGCGGGGCTAGCCGGAGCGGACTACGTTTGACCCAACCATCCAACGAAACAGTCCCTCCGCAGCATGAAACCCCAACCAACGGTCGGCATCATCGGAGCCGGCGTCAGCGGCCTGGTCACGGCCAAAACCCTCCGCGAACGCGGCTTCGACGTAGTGATTTTTGAAAAAGAAGCCGAACTCGGCGGCGTGTGGACCTCGACCCGCCGTTACCCGAACGTCACGACCCAGAACACCCGCGACACGTACACGTTCTCGGATTTTCCGATGCCCAAACACTACCCTGAATGGCCCACGGGCGAGCAAGTGCAGGCGTACCTGACCGATTACGCCGGGCACTTCGGCGTGTTGCCCCGCATCCGGTTCAACACTAGCGTTGAACACGCCGAGCCGGTGCCGGGCGGCTGGGTGCTGCACACCGTGCGGAAAGACGCGCGGATTCGGGTTCCGGTCGAATTCCTGGTCGTGTGCAACGGCGTGTTTTCCGAACCCAACCTGCCCCAGTTGCCGGGCCGGGAAACGTTCGCCGGGGAGGTCGTGCACAGCACCGGGTTCCGGACCGAGCACCTCGAACGGGCCAAAACGGCGAAGGTGGCCGTGGTGGGTTTCGCCAAATCGGCCCACGACATCCTCGCGCAGGTGGGCAACGTGGCGACCCAGCCGCCCGTGTGCATTTACCGCCGGGCCAAGTGGAAAATGCCCCGGATTTTTTTGGGGCTGAATTTCAAATACCTGCTGCTGCACCGGTTCGGGGAGTCGCTGTTTCCGTACCGCAACCTGCTGGGTATCCACAAATTCCTGCACGGCCCGCTGGGCAAACCGGTGACGAATTTCCTGGTGAAAACCATCGGGAACCTGGTGGCCCGGCAGTTGAAACTCCGCCAGAGCGGCCTGCTGCCCGACCAGCCCTTCGACAGCATCGCCAACTGCTCCATCGGCCTGACCTCCGACGGTTTTTACGAACGCGCCGCCGACGGGCGGCTTCGCCTCGAACGGGGCGAGGTGGTCCGTTTCGAGCCGGACGGGGTTGTGCTCAACGGCGGCCAAAAAGTACCCGCCGACCTGGTGGTGTTCGCCACGGGCTTCCGGCAGTCGGTGCCATTTTTCGCCCCCGACCTCGTCGGTCGGCTGCGCAATGAGAAGGGCTGGTTCCAGTTGTACCGCAACGTGCTGCCCCCCGACGTACCCAACCTGGCCTTCGTGGGTTACAACCCGTCGCTGTTCACGCCATTCACCTCCGAACTGGCCGCGCACTACGCGGCGGAGCATTTTCTGGGCCGCCTGCGCTTGCCGGAAGCCGAGGCAATGAAGGCCGAAATCGCCCGCCACCAGGAATGGTTGCGCGAGCGGGCACCGCGGGGGCATTCGTCGGGGACGTGCATCATCCCGTTTTCCTTCCACCACGCCGACGAACTGATGCGCGACCTGGGGCTGAAAACCCGCCGCACCCGCAACCCCATCGCCGAATTCATGGCCCCGTTCAATCCGGGCATCTACCGGGGGCTGAGCCAGGAACTGGAGGCCCTGCACGCCCACCGGACGCGGGAAGCGGCCCGGCCCAACCCGAAAAACCGGCCCGTCCGCCGTGCCCTCGAATCCGTGGACTAACCCGGTTTGGCGAATTTGGGCAAGCGGTCAACGGCGCACCCGCGCGGGTGCGCCGTTGACCGCTTGCAATTCAACCCCGTTTGCCCGCAACTTGCGGCCATGCAACACGTGCTGAAATGCGCCCTCGCCGCGCTGCTGGTGGGTTGCCAGGCGGCCCAACCCCTGACCGTCGACCCGGACCTGTACCGCGTGCGCCACCCGCACCGCCACGACCTGCCCGCCGGGCGGCTCTACGCCACCGACGAAGACGACACGCTGCGGTTGGTGCAGCCCGGCACGGGGCGCACCTGGACGTTCGGAGGCGAAAACCTGGAATCGCTCCGGCTCTTCAAGAGCGAACTGGACGTGGACGTGTTCACGCTGCCCTTCAAAATCCGTCCGGCCCGCGAGGGCGTGCCGCCCCAACTCAATTCCAACTTCAACGCCGCCGTGTACCTGGGCCGTCGGCTCGACGTGTACCGCTTTCGCACCCGGCGAATTGCCCCCGGAATCACCCAGCGCCAACTCCGCGAGCAGGGCTTCGGTTACGGACTCTTCGCGGGCTTGGGTTCAACCAGCATCAACCCGTTTGTCACCCGCGACCAGGTCACGCTGGAATACGACGGCCTCATCGTGGACGCGGGCCTGGCGGCGATTTACGACGCGCGGGTGTTCAACGTGGGCCTGGCCGTGGGCGTGGACCACCTGATGGACCCCAACCGGCGGCATTGGATTTATCAGCGGAAGCCGTGGTTTGGGGTATTGTTCGGGTTGAATTTGAACTGACCTTACAACTTTCGCCTCTTCAACTCCCGCGCCGCAAAATTCGCCGCCCGCGCCGCGAACGTCAGCGAAGGGTTTTGGTTGCCTACTCACGTCAAGCAGGCTCAAGCGGGAAAATCATCCATCCACTGGCGGGAATTGTCTATGTCGGGCGCGGACGGCACCGGCCACTTTTGTGGTGTCGATTCTGACACCCAAAATTATCTCCACGCCATGCGCCATTTCACCGTGCCAACCCGCGACGACGTTGCCCCCGCCAACCAGGTTCTTTTCGACAACCTCAACGCCGGTTTGGGCTTCGTGCCCAACCTCTACGCCGTCATTGCCTATTCTTCCAACGGACTGGGCACCTACCTGACGCTGCAAAACGCGAAAACGTCCCTCAGCAAAAAGGAAAAAGAAATCGTCAACCTCGTGGTCAGCCAGGAAAACGATTGCCGCTACTGCCAGAGCGCCCACACGGTACTGGGGAAAATGAATGGCCTCAGCGACGAGCAAATTCTCGACATCCGCCAGGGCGAAGCGCCGTTCAACCCGAAACTCGACGCCCTTGCCCGGCTCACGAAAGAAATCACGGCCCACCGTGGTCGGCCCTCCGCGACCGCACTCGACGCGTTTTTCGCGGCAGGGTACACCAACGAAAGCCTGGTGGACGTCGTGATGGCCATCGCCGACAAAGTGGTGATGAACTACCTGCACAACATCACCGAGGTACCCATCGACTTTCCGCTGGCACCAGTCCTGGAATCGCCACAGGTCGCCTGAAGCGCCCGGAACCAGCGCGCGGGGCGGCCCGTTAACCTGGCCTGCCCCGCGCGCTGGCCATTTTTCACCATCGTTCGGATTTCACTTCCCCTTTTGTCGGCATGAGTAGTCTCCTCAAACCGCCGTTTACGCTCGAAACGGCCCTCCAGAAAGTGCAGTTGGCCCAGGACGCCTGGAACAGCAAAGACCCCGAACGCGTCGCACTCGCGTACACGCCCGACACCGAATGGCGCAACCGGACGGAATTCATCAACGGACGCGAAGAAGTAAAAGCTTTTTTGCACCGGAAATGGGCGAACGAATTGGGCTATCGGCTGAAGAAGGAACTTTGGGGCTTCCGTGAAAACCGCATGGCCGTGCGCTTCGAGTACGAATGGCACGACGAGGCGGGCCAGTGGTTTCGTTCTTACGGCAATGAGCTTTGGGAATTCGATGCCGAAGGACTCATGCAAAAGCGTTTTGCCAGCATCAACGACGCCCCCATCGCCGAGGCCGACCGACGGATTTTCTGACTGCCCGCCAAAAAATTCAATGCCCATGGCAGTACCCCACTCAACCGCCTACACGCTCACGAATCCCACCGATGGCAATCTGGCCTTCAAGGTATTCTGGTTTGACACCAATGCCCCCTTCGACCACGTGCAGCGGCTCAATTACTACTGCCTGATTGTGGTGCAGCAGGGACAAGGCCGGGTGAAAGCCGATTTTGCCGTGCATTCCTTCGGACCGGACACCTTGCTGAGTTTTGCCCCTTACCAGCCCTTCATGGTTCAGGCCGAAGACGAGCTGCGCGGCTACGCCATTCAATTTCACCCCGATTTTTTCTGCATCCACAAGCACCACCGGGAGGTGGCCTGCAACGGGGTGCTGTTCAACAACATTTACGAACCGCCCCTGCTGAAGCTGGATGCCGGTGAACGGGAAACCTTCGACCGGCTGGCCGAACACTTGCGCGACGAAGTTCAGCACAAGGCCCTGGCCCAGTACGAATTGCTGATTTCGTACCTCAAAATCGTGCTCGTGACGGCTTCGCGGATTAAAGCCCGCCAGTCGTCGGAGTCCAGCGCCGACCCGGCGGCGGAGGTGCCGTCCCGGTTGCAGGAACTGCGGGCGGCCATCGAGCGGCACTACCGCCAGAAGCACTCCGCCAGCGACTACGCTGACCTGCTCAACGTCACGCCCAAGGCCCTGGCCAAAATAACCCGGCAGCATTACCACAAAACGCTGACCGACCTCATCGCCGAACGGATTGTGATTGAAGCCAAACGCGAACTGTACCTGACGGCCAAACCCGTGAAGGCCATTGCCTACGAACTGGGTTTTGACGATGAGTACTACTTCAGCCGCTTTTTCAAAAAAAACACCGACGTGTCGCCCCAGTTGTTTCGGCAAACCGTTGGCTTCGCCCGGGCCGACTCCTGACGCATTGGAAAAGTCCGTTCACAAATTCCGCTTCTTCAACTCCCCCACCGCGAAATTCGCCGCCCGCGCCGTCAGCGCCATGAACGTCAGCGAAGGGTTTTGGTTGCCCACGGAGGTCATGCAGGCCCCGTCGGTGACGAACACGTTTTTGCAGGCGTGTAGTTGGTTGAAGCCGTTGAGCAGCGAGGTTTTCGGGTCGCGGCCCATGCGCACGCCGCCCATCTCGTGGATGTCGAGGCCGGGGGCCTGCTTCGAGTCGCCCATGCGGACGGATTTGCATCCCGCTTTTTCGAGCATTTCGGCGGCCTGGGTCGTGAAATCCTGGAACACCTTCTCGTCGTTGGCGTCGTAACCCACCGACGTGACCAACTGCGGCACGCCCCAGGCGTCTTTCAAATCGGGGCTGAGGCGCACGTGGTTTTCCTCGCGGGGCACCGTTTCGCCCTGCATCATGATGAACACGTGCCAGGGGCCGAGGTTACCGGCGTTGGCCTTCCACTCCGCCCCGAAGCCCGGCTCGCCGAGGTTGCTCGACCGCGAGGCGGCGAAGGCGACCATGTAGCCCCGCAGAAAGTCCGTCTCCTGCTTTTTCACGTTGCGAAACGAGGGCATGAAGGCCGTCGTGGGCCGTCGCCCGAAGTAGTACTTGTCCTCGTCGCCTTCGTAGGTAGCCCCGCCCGAACCCCGGTAGTTGTGGAAGGCCACGTACTTGCCCAGCAGCCCGCTGTCGTTGCCTAAACCGTTGGGGAACCGCCGGGACGTGGAATTGAGCAGAATCAGGTTGGAATTGAGGCAGGCGGCGTTGACGAAGATGATTTTCGCGAAATACTCCGTCGTCTGCTTCGTGTGCGCATCCACCACTCGGACGCCGGCGGCCTTGCTCTTTTTTTCATCGAAAATGATGGAATGCACGACCGAATCAGGCCGAAGGGTGAGGTTGCCGGTTTTAGCCGCCCAGGGCAGCGTGGCGGAGTTGGACGAAAAATACCCGCCGTAGGGGCACCCCCGGTAGCAGAGGTGCCGGGCCTGGCACTGCCCCCGACCTTGCTTCAAATGCACCGGCTGGGGCTGGGTCAGGTGCGCGCAGCGGCCGATGATGACGCGGCGGTCGGGATAGTTTCGGTGAATGCTGGCCTGGAAGTGTTTTTCGGCGCAGTTCAGCTCGAACGGCGGCAGAAATTCGCCGTCGGGCAGGGAATCGATGCCGTCGCGGTTGCCCGAAATCCCGACAAATTTCTCGACGTGACTGTACCAGGGCGCGAGGTCGTCGTAGCCAATGGGCCAGGGCACGGCGAAGCCGTCGCGCTCGGGGGCCTCGAATTCGTAGCGGCTCCAGCGCTGGGTCTGCCGCGCCCAGATGAGCGACTTGCCGCCGACCTGGTAGCCGCGAATCCAGTCGAAGGGCTTTTCCTGCACGTAGGGGTGCTCCTTGTCTTTGACGAAAAACTGCTGCGTGGCCTCGTCGAGGGCGTAGCAGCGGGTGGCGATGGGGTTTTCCTTGTCGAACGCCAGGGGCATCCGGAGGCGGTGTTCGAATTCCCAGGGGTGCTTCATGGCCGTGGGGTAGTCCTGCACATGCTTCACGTCGCGGCCCCGTTCGAGGACGAGCGTTTTCAGCCCTTTTTCGCACAATTCTTTGGCGGCAAAACCGCCGCTGATGCCGGAGCCGACGACGATGGCGTCGAACGTGTTTTGGGCGGCGGCTTTGAGGTTGAGGTTCATGGTCGGAGGCGTCGAGGTTACGGCGTTGAAATTAGGCGTTCGTGCGGGGTTTTAAAAACGGGTGGGTAGTTTTGCGAAACCATGAACGAGGTCATCACGCGGGAAGCCCTGCAAATCTTGTTTGCCGACGAAACGCTTTTTTTCGTGCCCGAACCGGCGCGGGTGGAGCAAGGGGCAGAGAGCCTGGGGCGAAAGGTTGAGGAAATTCCGCAGCTACCGACTCCTGAGCCGGTCGCGCCACCCACGCCCGTCGTGGCCGCGCCGGAGCCGGATGCACCCCTTGCTCCCCGCCCCCAGCCCCCCGCCCCCAGCCCCCTGCCCTTCCGCCGGGAAACCATCCTGCTGGTGGACCGCCCCACGCCCGACGATTTGGCGTTGCTCGAAAACATCCTGAAAGCCGTCAGCCTCACCCTCGCCGACGTGGATTTGCTCGATTTGCAGAAACTGAAAGGCCAGGATTTCAAGCCCCTGTTGGAAAGCAAAACCGCCCACCAGGTCATCTCCTTCGGCGTGGGTCTGAAAAAGCTGAACCTCGACCTTGTGCTGGTGCCCTACCGGATTCAGCCCGTCGAGGGCATCCAGTTCCTGCTCGCCGACCCGCTGGCCCAGCTTCACACCGACAAGGCCAAGAAAAGAGCGCTGTGGATTAATTTGCAGGTGCTGTTTGGGGTGGCGTGAGGCGCGGTTTCGAGGTAATCTTTTATTTTTACGAAAAAGAAAACGCCATGAACGAACTTGAATTCATCGTTGAGGAGGACCCCGAGGGTGGCTACACGGCACGGGCCATTGGTGAGAACATTTTCACACAGGGCGAAGACGTCGACGATTTGAAAGCGATGATTCGCGATGCCATCGAATGCCACTTTGACGAGCCGACGCGACGACCGGCGCAAGTGAAACTACATTTCGTGAAAAATGAGGTATTTTCGCTTTGAGTAAATGGCTATAATGATTTCATGTTTTCACACAAAACTTTCATTTTCAGCAGGTTGACTCTCAAATTTGGGTAAAGTTCTTTTATTTGAATGAAGACGCCCCGCAACCTCTCCGGCCTCGAACTCATCAAACTTCTGAAACCCTTCGGATACGAAATTGTCCGGCAAACGGGCAGTCACATTCGCATCCGCACGTCAAAAGGCGGCGAGCACTTCGAGACCGTTCCTCGCCACAACCCCATCAAAGTCGGCACCTTGAACGACATCCTGAGCAGCATCGCGGAGCATTTCGGAATGGAAAAGGAGAAATTGGTGCGCGAGTTGTTCGGCTAAACCCCGTCCCAACCGCAATTTCATTTGCCAAATCCCCCCCACCGCGTATTTTCGCCCTCCGGTTTTCCTCCCAATCCGAAAAAGGCGAATTGAAAGACCAACCTCCTCCGTCCTCCCTCAAACGCGTCATCACCGCCCCGCAGCTCTGGGCCATTGCCGTTGGGCTGGTCATTTCGGGCGAATATTTCGGCTGGAACTACGGCTGGAACACCTCGGGCACGGTGGGTTTCCTGGCCTCCACCCTCGTCGTGACGGTGCTCTACGTGGCCTTCATCTTCAGCTACACCGAACTTACGGCGGCCCTGCCCTCGGCGGGGGGCGCGGCCACCTACGCCCGCCGGGCTTTCGGGCCGACGGGGGGCTTCGTGGCCGGGTTTGCCACACTGGTCGATTTTCTGCTCGCCCCGCCCGCCATCGCCTACGCCCTGGGCAGTTACGCGCATTTCCTCTACCCGGCCCTGCCGGTGCTGCCCGTGGCGGTGGGCACTTACGGCGTGTTCATCGCGCTTAACTGGTTCGGGGTGAAAAGCTCGGCCCAATTTTCCTTCTGGATCACGCTGATTTCGGTCGTTGAACTCATCGTGTTCATGGTGCTGGTGTGGCCGCATTTTCGCTGGGAAAACTTCCTGGCCCACAACCCGGCGCGGGTGGGCTGGCGCGAAATCTTCGGGGGCATTCCCTTCGCCATCTGGTTTTTCGTGGCCATCGAAGGCGTGGCGATGGTGGCCGAGGAGGTGAAAAACCCGCACCGCACCATCCCCCGGGGCTACGTGTCGAGCATCCTGACGCTGGTGGTGCTGGCCCTCGGCGTGATGATCCTCAGCGCAGGCGTCGGCGACTGGCGCACGCTCGCCCAACACGACCACCCGCTGCCCGGCGCACTGGCCGCAGCCCTCGGCGAGCAAAGCGGCTGGGCCAAACTCTTCGCCGGGCTGGGTCTGTTCGGGCTGGTGGCCTCGTTTCACTGCAACACGCTGAGTTACTCCCGCCAGCTTTTCGCTCTGGCGCGCGAGGGTTACCTGCCCGAGGTGCTGGCCTCGTTGCATCCGCGCTACCGGACGCCCCACTGGGCCTTGCTGGCGGGCGGGGCTGCGGGCTTGCTGGCGCTTTTCACCGGCACCACCGACGAAATCATCGTGCTTTCTGTACTGGGTGCCGTGGTGATGTACGGCATCAGCATGGCGGCGCTGCTGGTGCTGCGGCGGAAGGAGCCGCACCTGTCCCGGCCGTTCCGGGCCCCGTTGTACCCCTGGCTGCCGCTGGTGGCGCTGGGGCTGTCGGTCCTCTGCATGGTGGCCATTGTTTACGCCAATCCGGGCCTGAGCGCCCTGTTTTTCGCCGGGCTGGCGGTGGGGCTTTTGCTGTTCCTGGCCGTGGGGTACAGGTACGTGAAGGCGGCAACGGCTCCGGCTGGCTGAACGAGTTGCTACCCCGTCACCCCCTGCCCCCTCAAGGGGACGGGTAAGCTGAGGCCGTTCCCGGAAAAAATTCCCTCTCCACGAACGACGGCGCTTTTTCTGCCGTTAACTCCCCGTGCTGGCACCGCTTTTTCTGCACGAAAAACGCCAGAGTCTGCCCTAAAATCCGTACGTTGCTTTTTCAAGATCAAACGAACTCCAACGCCCCTGATTCGCCGAGAGCCAACTGCATGAGGAACCCTTACGTCACGACGTTTTTTAGTCAACTCTCCCCATCCGCATGAATCAGGAACAGCCGTTTGACCCCAAAGCGCCGCAGGGCACGCCCCCGCACACCGACTCACCCGATTTCCAGCACGGCTACGCCAGCGGCCTGGAGCAAGTGAGCCGAGACAGCTACGAGGGCTACCTCAGCAGCCGGGTTAACCTCGAACGCCTCAACGAGCAGATCGCCGAAAAGCGGCAGCGCCTCACCCAACTTGCGACCGAGACCGAGCAGGCCCGCGCCAGCCGCAAGCAGGCCTTCGACGCGCTCCAGGGGCACGTGTACGAAATCAGCCTGGCAGGCAAAGAAGCCGCCCGTCTTGAAAAAGCGATTGCCGTCAACGAAGAAGAAACCGAGCGCCTGCGCCAGAAACGCCGCCGTACCGAAACCACCTACGCTTTTTTGGCCGGGCTGCTGTACCTCGTGGCCGGGGTGCTGTTCGTGGGCGGCGACCTGATCATTTCCCACGAAATCGTCGCCTACGCGCTCAACATCCGCAACAACGTCGAGGCGTGGAGTTTTGCCATTGGCCTGGCCATGCTGTCGGTGTTGCTGAAACCCGCCTACGAACGGCTCATCGAGCAGCCCTACCTCGACAACGAGTCGCCGAAAGCCCGGCGCAACTACGCCTGGTTCATTGGCGGGCTGGTGGTGTTCACCATCGGGACGATGTTCGTGCTGGGCTGGTTCCGGTACGAGGCCTACAAAACCGACAAGCTGAAGCAGGAAATCAACAAGACGGTCAAGAGCATTCAGTTGCAGCAAACCGACCCCAACTCGGCGGGGGCCGTGGCCCAGGTAGAGCGGGAGTTGCAAAAAATGGACACGCTCAACCAGACCCTCGTCACGAGCGGCTGGGCGTTGCTGTCGTTCGTGCTGACGGGCATTCTGTTCGCCATCGCCGGGGCCGTGTGCCTTGGGCTGGCGTTTCCGGTGCTGCAGGCCTACTGGCAGCGGTGGGTGCAGATTCCGATCCGGATGCGGGGCCTGCGGCGCGAGCGCACCCGCTTGGTGGCCGACCTCAAAAAAGCCGACGAAACCCTGGCCGCCAACGTGGTGAAGAAAGCCATATTTGAAAACGAGCTGACCCTCCTGCCCGACCCGGCGAAGCTCGACGTCGAGCGCCAAACGGTGCAGACCCAACTCGACGGCCTGCTCGAAGACAGCCGTTTTGCCGAAACCGACAGCCGCATCGCGGCCTTCAACGACGGCTACCAGCGCGGCGACCAGACCCGCCAGTGGATGAGCGAGGAGGAATGGCAGCAGTTCAAGAACAGCCATTTTTCCAGCCCGTCGCTCGCCATTCGCGCCCGCTCCGAGTCGGGTGGGCATACTAACGGCGTCAAGCGCAACGGCACGCTCCGGCCCGACCAAGCCCTGCAGCGGGCGGTGCGGGAGCAGTTGGGGGATGGGCCGGAAGAATAGGCGGCAAAAAAAGCACCGTTGCATGCGGGAAGATTCAAACACACTGGATTTTCCCCGCTTTGTTTTTCTTCGAACACCGCGTAGTTTCGACGCAGCAATCAAACCGTTGTTGCCATGACCCTCGCGTTCAACGACGATACGCTCCAAGCCTGGGGATTTGAAAACGAAGCGGCCTTTCGCCTTGAAATGGCCATCTGGCTCTTCCAACAGGAACGCGTTTCGCTGGGAAAAGCGGCGGAACTGGCGGGTTTGAATCGTTTTGACTTTGAGGCGGAATTGAAACGACGAAACCTTCCGGCCTACGTGTACACGGAAGAGATGTTTCAACAGGATTTGGAAACGATCAAGATTCTTCCCGCGCTGCCGTGATTGTCGTCAGCGATACGTCGCCAATCACCAACTTAGCGCAGATCAACCGGCTCGACCTGCTGCCCAAGCTGTACGGGGCGGTAACTATCCCGCAGACCGTGGCCAATGAATTGGCTCGGTTTCCCCATTCAACCGGATTCAATTTGCTCGCGTTGGTCCCCTGGTTGACCGTGAGGGCCGTTCACGACACCCGACGGGTGGCTTCGTTTCGGCTTCAACTCGATCAGGGCGAGTCGGAGGCGTTGGTGCTTTGCCAGGAACTTCAAGCCGATTTGTTGCTCATCGACGAACGCAAAGAGCGGCGGGTGGCCGCCGAAGCGGGCATTCCGACCACCGGTTTGTTGGGCGTGCTGCTCACGGCAAAGCAACGAGGGTTGCTTCCTTCCGTCAAGGCTGAACTCGATGCCCTGGCCCGTTTCACAACGTTCCGCTGCGGGGAAGCGTTGGCAGAGCGGGTGTTGCGGGAAGCGGGTGAATGAAAAGCGTGGATTGATTCCAACGCCCGACCAGGCCCTGCAGCAGGCGGTGCGGGAGCAGTTGGGGGGAGACGAATCCTGACATTCCGGCAGGCACAAAAAAACGCCCCCGTCAACCGACCGGGGCGTTTCTGATTTTCACCTAAACCTATGAGTAATGACCACCCAAAGGTCGGTGGAGTAGCCCCCGCCGGACAAGGGGGAAAATACCCTTTCGGATCAGGGATTTTCCCCTGATTTTGCCCCGATGCGGAGGGATTGCCAACGGGGGATGGTTATTTTTGCTCCATGACGACCGTTGCTCGCTTCGTCCTGTGCGTTTTTTTCGGCATCGCGGTGCTGGGTGGCTGCACGTGGGCGATGCGGGCGTTCGGCGAAGGACCGTCGGCCTACCCTACCGGTCAGCCTACCGTCGTCTCGGCGCGTTACGCGCCGGTTTCGCCGCGCTCGCTGCCCGCGTTTCGGTTGGCCCGGCCGGTGGGTCGGGCAGTGGCCCGCCCCAGGCCGCTGGCGGGTTTCTCGCCGCTTGCGGCGGTGCTGGCACCGGCCCGACCGGCTGCGGGCCAGTGGGCGGCCCCCCCGGCGGTGCGCCTTCCCGGCCCGGTTCGTTTCGTCGGTTTCTTCCTCCGGCTCGTTCTGGGCCACCGGATCGCGGCGCAAGCGCCCTGACGCACCCCCGGCCCCCGCTTCCCCACCACACTTCGGTTTTCATCCTGCAACCGCGACCCTTGCCGGTGTCCCGCCCGGCCAGGCGTTGCCTTTCCGTTTCGTTTCATGCGTCGCATCAATCCCTGGATCCTGCTGAAAGACGTTGCCTTACTCGGCGCGGGCGTACTCTGCGCCGGACTGGGCCTGAAAGGTTTCCTGCTGCCCAACGACTTCCTCGACGGGGGCGCGATGGGCATCGCCCTGCTGGGCAACATTTTGCTCGACGTGAACTTGTCTGTGCTCGTCATCCTCGTCAACCTGCCCTTCATCTGGATGGGCTTCCGGCAGGTGTCGGCCACGTTTGCGCTGAAAACCGCCGGAGCCATCGCCGCCCTGGCCCTGGTGCTGGCCGTGGTGCCCTACCCGATCATGACCTCCGACAAACTCTTGATTTCGGTGTTCGGGGGCTTTTTTCTCGGCGCGGGCATCGGGCTGGCCATCCGGGGCGGCGGGGTTATCGATGGCACCGAGGTGCTGGCCGTGTACGTTAGCCGCCGCACGCCCCTCACCGTGGGCGACGTGATTATGGTCATTAACATCCTGATTTTCGGCTCGGCGGCCCTGCTGCTCAACATCGAAACGGCTCTCTACGCCATGCTCACGTACCTGGCCGCTTCCAAAACCGTCGATTTCCTCATCCACGGCATCGAAGAGTACACGGCCATCATCATCGTGTCGGACAAGCACGAACTCATCCGCCGGGTGGTGACCGAAAAGCTGAAACGGGGCGTAACCGTGTTCAAGGGAGAAAAAGGCTACGGCAAACGGGGCTACCGCGACCAGGAAACCAACATCATCTACACCGTCGTGACCCGCCTGGAAGTAACGCGCATCCGCGACGCCGTCGAGCAGATTGACGACAAGGCCTTCATCATCCAGCACGGCATCGACGACGCCCGCGGGGGCATGGTGAAGGGCCGTCCGCTGCACTGACGGACGGTTTTCCGGCAAAAAAGCCCGTATCTTGGGGCGCTCCCTCCCACGCTCCGCATGACCACCGAACCCGCGACTACCCCCGTCTCCTCGTTTCTCCGCACCGAGTGGGCGCTGCTGGCCAGCATCGCTACGGCGGGTCTGTTTCTGATTTTCGGAAAGACTTGGCTCGCCGACCTGGGCAACCCGCTGTGGTTCGCCACCGTATTCGTCTGGCTGTTCGTCGTGATCCTGGCGGCGGCGTTCGCGGTGCTGCGCCACGCCGAAGGGCTGGCCGTGCTGCTAGGCGAACCCCTCGGCACGCTGCTGCTCACGCTGGCCGTGACGGTCATCGAAGCGGCCATGATCGCGGCGGTGATGTTCGGCGACCACGGCACCCCCACCCTGGCCCGCGACGCCATGTTTGCCGTGCTGATGATCATGCTCAATGGCATGACGGGCCTCTCGCTGCTGCTGGGCGGGCTGCGCTACGGCGAGCAAACGTACAACTTGCAGGGTGCCAACGCCTTCCTGGCCGTCATCGTGCCCCTGGCCACGCTGGTGCTGATTCTGCCCAACTACACCATCTCCTCGCCCGGCCCGACGCTTTCGGGATTGCAATCGGTGTTTCTGGTGGTGATGTCAGTGGGGTTGTACGGCGTATTTCTGGCCATTCAGAACCGCCGCCACCGCGATTATTTCCTCGACCCCAACCCCATCACGGCCTCCGACGCTCCGCACGCCCACGGCCACGACGTGCGCACGGTGCGCTACCACGCCCCCCTGCTGGTGACCTACCTGCTGCCGCTGGTGTACCTGGCTGAACAACTGGCCGTGCCCCTCGACCACGCCATCGAAACGTTTGAGGCCCCGGCGGCCCTGGGCGGGTTCCTGGTGGCCGTGCTGATCCTCTCGCCCGAGTCGCTGGCGGCGCTGCGGGCGGCGCGGGCCAACCAGTTGCAGCGGGCGGTCAACGTGCTGCTCGGCTCGGTGCTGGCCTCCATCAGCCTGACCGTACCCGCCGTGCTGCTGCTCGGGTTTTACACCCAGAAAACAGTCGTGCTGGGCCTCGACAACGTGGACATGGTGCTGCTCCTGCTCACGCTCGTGGTCAGCACGCTCACCTTCGCCTCGGCCCGCACCAACATGCTGCTTGGGGCGGTGCACCTGCTGCTGTTTCTGGCGTACCTGATGCTGATGTTCGAGAAATGAAGCGCTGCTTCAACGTGCGGCAGCGAAGGTTTTCAACAACGTAGCATCGAACGTCACGTCCACCTTTGGGCCGGCCGCGGGGGTGCCGTCGAAGCGAAGCGTTCCGGCGAGGCGATCGGGCTGGCGGGTGGTGAGCGTGAGGGCGTCGGGCGTGACCGTGCCGGAGTACTGCACCCGTTGGCCGTTGAGGACGAGCCAGTAATTGAGACGCGGCCCGGCGTCGAGGTCCACGGTTAGGCCCTCATCGAGGCTGCCGTCGGTGCAGTTCATCGCCTTGCAGGCCGTCAGCGTGGCTCTCAGGTCTTTTGCCGAAAAAATCAGCCGCCGGATGGTCAACTTCGGATCGATGGCGTCGGGGCCTTTCACCAGCGCGGCGTGGTTTACCGTAAGCGTGGTGGTTTTGTAGCGAATCGTGCCCGTGGCCCCGTTGCCGCCGGGCGGGCACCCGGCCCGGAAGGCCAGCAGGCCCAGCACGACCGTCACGACCGCGATTTTTGGGGTGGAGAAAAATGGGTTCATGGGGTTGAAATTTCAGGAAAAGAGGGAGGAAGGGGACGAGGGGAATTTTAGAGTTACCTTTTCTCCCTTTCTGTCCCCTTCCTCCCTCTTTTCCCCTCCTTCCTCCCTACGCTTTCACGCTTTCGCGCCGCACCACCTTCGGGTGGTTGAACACCTCCGGCTTCACCTCCATGCCCAGGCCGGGCAGGTCGGGGGGGCTGATGAAGCCATTCGTCGGTTTGAGCGGGTTGACGAGCATTTCGGGCCAGTCTTTTTCGTAAAACCGCTGGCAGCTTTCCTGGATGTAGTTGTTGGGCATGGCCGCCGAGAGGTGCGTCGAGGCGTAGAACAAGAGCGGACCGCCCGCCGTGTGGGGCGCGAAGGGCAGTTGGTAGGCGTCGGCCATGCTGGTGATTTTGCGGGCTTCGGTCAGGCCCCCGCACCAGCACACGTCGAACATCACGAATTTGGCCGCCCGGCTTTCCAGCAACTGCTCGAATTGCAGTTTTCCGGCCATGCGTTCGCCCACGGTCAGCGGCAGCGACGTGGCCTCGGCCAGTTGGCGGTACTGGTCAAAGTTGCCCGGCATGAGCATGTCTTCGAGCCACATCGGCTGGTAGGGTTCCAGCGCCCGCGCGATGCGGGCGGCAGCGGTGACGTTCCAGAACGAGTGGCATTCAATCAGAATGTCGATGGAATTGCCGAAGGCATCCCGGAGTTTCTTCACCGGCACCAGCGCCTCGTCCAAATCGGCCTGGGTGACGTACTGCCCGCGGTTGCGGCGGGCGGCTCCGTCGAAGGGCCAGATTTTGATGGCCTTCACGCCGTGCTTGTCGAGCACGTCGCGCATGATTTTCTCGGGTTCTTTCAGAAAATCGTACTGGTACGGAAAGCAGGTGTTGTACAGCCGGACGTTGGGGTTCGACAGCCCGCCGAGCAGCCGGTACACGGGCGCGTTCAACGATTTTCCGAGCAAATCCCAGAGCGCCAGGTCGAGGGCGCTCAAGGCCCGCATCTCGGCCCCGCCCGCGATCTGAAAGTCGAACTGGTGGTAGAGCGTGTGCCAGATGCGCTCGATGTCGCGGGGGTCTTTCCCCAGCAGGGCGGGGGCGATGGCCGTGTGGATGGCCTCGGCTTCGACGGGGCTGCGGGGGTAGGTTTCGCCCATCGCCACTAGGCCCGTGTCGGTGTGGAGGCGCACCCAGGTCCAGTGCGGCCAGAAGGGCGCGTCGGTCCGGTCTTTCCAGTAAAACGTTTCGACTTTGGTCACCTTCATGGCCGGGGCCTTCAACATGGCCGAGGCCAGGAACGGCAGGGTGGGCAGAGCGGCGAGGAAATTTCTGCGGTGCATCCGAGGGTAGCTTCAGGAATGAATGGGTGAATGAAAAATCGTCTTCCTGCTCTTTATTCGATCCGAATGTATTTCAGGGGCGATTGGGCCAACAACGCCCGTAGTTTGTTCAATTGCTCTTCGGTCGATTGCCGTTCCCACGATTGGGGGTCGGGGTTGAGCAAAAACGCCTCGTCGAGGGCCTTCTGGCCTTCCACGTCGTTGCCAACACCGATGTAGGCTTCGGCGAGGGTCGCCCGGAGCCAGTAATCCGGCTGCCCGTCGGGGTCGTCGGCCTGGCGGGCTTTTTCGGCGGCGAGGGCTTTCTGGCAAATTCCGGTCACTTCCCGCCGCACCCGCTGGGCCAGGATAAAATCGGCGCAGGCTTCGGCCAGGTCGTTGCTGGCCATCGACTCGGCCGCCCGCACGTTGAGCAGGTAAGCGTAGTTGATGCCGTTGTAGAAATCGTTGCGGATTTTAAAGCCGATTTCGTAGCCGTGGACGGCCTCGTCGAGGTACTCTGGTTGGGGGGTCAGTTCCCAGAGCCGCTTGTGCACGGCACCCCACAGGCCGAGGGTCTCGGTGTCGTTGGAGGTCTGCGGATTGAGCGTCAGCAGCAGGGTGCGGGCTTCTTCGAGGGCTTCCCGCTTGGTGGGCTTTTCACTTTTGTACGTCACCAGGGCCAAGCGCTGAATCAGGCCGGGGTCGTCGCGCACGGGGGCGGGCGTGGGTTCGCCGGGGCGTTGTGCTTTGGCCAGTTCGTCGGCACGGGCGGTCCGTGCCACGTCGCGGAGGGTTTCGAGCAGGGTTTTTGCCTTCACGAAATCCTTCTTCTTCTGCGCCTCGTTGGCCTGTTTGAGCAGAAAGCCGTACGACGGTGCGTCAAAATCAAAACCACCCCGCGTGGCCGTGTCGGGAGCCGGGGCGGGTGGAGGCTGAACGGCCTGCCGGACGGCGAGTTCCGGGCGTTTCAACTCCTTCAGAAACGTGTACACCGGGCTGTCGGCTTCGAGGGGGTCTTTGGCGAGCACGTCGCGGATGGCCGCGCTGAGTTCGGTCTTGAACCGGTTGGCCTCTTTTACGCCGATGTCTTCGCCGAGGTGCTTGTACTTCCGCACCACCACGTGGCTCAGATCGAAAGCCAGCGTTTCCATGCCGTCTTCGGCCACGATCACCGTGGTGTGGGGCCGCAGGGCGTGCCGCACGCCAAGTTCGTAAAACGCGTTGACGTTGGAGGTGGACAAATCGGCCACCACGACGTCGGCGTTGAGGAGTTGGTCGTACATCGGCACGTCGATGACGCCCGTGTGGTTGATTTCGTCGGCACGGACGCACGTCAGCCCGGCGGCTTCGACGGCGGGTTTGATCATGCTTTCGTACGAAGCGTTGAGATCGAGCACGCGACCGGTTTTGAAATCGGTCTTTTTGCCAAAACCCATCACGACGAAGCATGTTTTCTGAGCGGAGGCAGGAGGCATGACGGTTGAGAGGTTAAATCGGCCCGCATTATACGCCCCATCCGGCTCATTGCCAAGCCGTTGGTTCAGTATTTATCGAACCAGGTTCAACCCAGGCAATCCGCCAGCGTGCGGATGTACGTTTCGGCGAAAACACCGGCCTCCTTCGAGCGGTACTGCAAAATGTAGCGGGGGTGATCGAGGGTGACGATGTGATGAAAAAACCCCTGCTCGTCGTTCAGCCGCCGGAGGTACGTTTCGTTTTTCCGGCCCAGACAGACCGCCACCCGCCGGTCGGCCCCGAATTGAAGTTGCTGCCGGACGGTTTCGGTGATGACGGGCCAGAGCGCGGCCGTGGTGGCCCGATCGTCGTAGTAGTTGTAGTTTTTGCCGTCCTTCACCAACGCCAGCGGGTAGAGCGAGGTCAGGAAGAACTGACCGTAAAACGCCGTCGCTCCGCCGAAGGCGTCCACGATGTTGTAGATGAATTTGCTCGACAATTCGGGCGTGGGCGGCAGGGTGTTCGGGATGCCGCAGTACGCCGCCAACGCTTGAGGAGTGGTGAACGATACGCCCGTGACGCCCGCGCCGTAGCGGCCGGGGTTGATGCCCAGCACGAACACGCGGGGCGCGGTATCGTCGTAAAATTTCCGGAAAAACCGGGTCACCACCTCCCGGACTTCGGGGCGGCGGTAGGGGTTCATCGCCGAGATGCCCGGCGGCAGGTTTTCCGGCTCGGCGAGGGCGAGGTAATGGGCGAGGGCGCGGTCGGCGAAGGTTGGATTCATAAAAAACCAGTGAGCAAAACCGTGCTCAGTACAATGTCGTTCGCAACCGCTCGGGCAGGTCGCGGTCGTAGGTTTCGCCCAATGCCGCGTCGTTGCTGAGCGCCGCCAGGATTTGCCCCGCCGTCGGCACCGGTCGCGGTGCATGGACGGGCACGGGCTGCCAGAGGTTTGACCGGTGAAGGGCCCTGGCGCATTGAAAATACACTGTTTCGACGTGAATCACGATCACGCACTTGGGCCGTTTTCCGTCCATCTCGAACCGCGCCAGCAACGCCGGTTCGGTGGTTAGTTCCGCCCTGCCGTTCACGCGCAAAGTTTCGCCCACGCCGGGAATCAGGAACAGCAGCGCCACGCGGGGATCGGCCAGCACATTGCGCAGGCTGTCGAGGCGGTTGTTGCCCCGGCGGTCGGGCAGTAGCAGCGTGCGTTCGTCCTCAACCACCACGAATCCGGGTGGGTCGCCCCGCGGCGACACGTCCAGCCCACCGGGGCCGCTTGTGGCCAGCAACGCGAAGGGCGAGGCTTCGATGAACCGCCGATAGAGCGGGTGAACGTAGGAAATTTCTTTTTTGAGGGAAACGGGGGCCGCATCGCCGTAGAGGGCGGTGAGTTGTTCGGGGGAAGTCAACCGGTGTTCGTCGTTGGGTAGGTTCATGGCGCGGCGTTGAAATCGCTTTCAAGGTACGCCCGTCCGTGCGTTGGCCGGTTTTTCACTCCCGAAAACTTCGCGGTTCACTCCGCCGCTCCCGCGTTTCGTCGGAAAATCCTCCCCTCTCACCCCACGGCCGCCGCACTTTTGACGCAGGTTTTCAGCCCAGCCCGCGTCATGAAATTTTACAATCAACTCTTTCTCCTTCTGCTGCTGCCCGCCCCGGTGCTGGCCCAGACCGTCATCCGAGGTCGGGTCAGCGACGCCAGGGGCCGCGCCCTGCCGGGGGCCAACGTGTTCCTGAAAGGCACCTACGACGGGGCCACCGCCGACTCGACGGGCCGCTACCAGTTTCCCACCACCGAGCGGGATACCGCCACGCTCGCCGTCAGTTTCGTGGGCTACGAACCCTTCGAGCGAAAAATCCGGCTGAACGGCGGCGACCAAACCGCGGACGTGAAACTCCGCGAAGTGGCCAGCGAACTGAACACCGTCGTCATCACCGCCGGGGCCTTCGAGGCTTCCGACGAAAAAAAGATGACGATGCTGAAACCCCTCGACATCGTCACCACCGCCGGCGGCGGGGCCGACATCACGGCGGTGATGCAACTCCTGCCCGGTGCCCAGCGCGTGGGCGAAGGCACGGGCCTGTTCGTGCGGGGCGGCGACGCCCAGGAAACGAAAGTCGTCATGGACGGCCTCATCGTGCAGAACCCGTTCAACTCTCAGGCCCCGGACCTGTCGTCGCGGGGGCGGTTCAGCCCGTTCATGTTCAAGGGCACGTCGTTCAGCACCGGCGGCTACTCGGCCCAGTACGGGCAGGCGCTGAGCAGCGTGTTGTTGCTCAACACCACCGACAAAGGCACCAACAACGGCCTCGGCGTGGGCGTCAACCTCGTCAGCGCCTCGCTCAACTACGACGTAGCCACCGAAAATTCCTCCCTCTCGCTGGTGGGGTACTACGGCAACCTCGCCCCCCTGTTCGCCCTCGTGCCCCAGAACGTGGACTGGGTGAAGGTGCCCGAATTCACCGGCGCGGCGCTCACGCACCGGGTCCGAACCTCCAAAACGGGCCTGCTCAAAACCTACGCCATGTACCAGAGCGCCAACCTGGGCATCCGGTACCCGAACCAGAGCAACGAGTTTGGCACGGCGGGGTTCCGGCTCCGGAACGGCAACTTTTTTGGGAACAGCACCTACGCCGATTCCTGGGCGGGGGGCACGTGGCTGCTCAACCTGGGCCTGTCGTACGGCAAAAACCGGGACGACATCCGGCTCGACACCGTGCGCTTCACCCGCAACGAGGAGCGCCTGCACGGGCGGGCGGTGCTGACCCGGTTGTTCGGGCAAAACTCGGTGCTCTTCGGGGCCGAAGCCTACACGGTGGGCTACCGCTCCGGATTTGACGAGGGGTATTTCCTCCGCGAAACCTACGGGGCGCTGTTCGTGGAAACGGAATTTTACGTGACCCGCGCCCTGGCCGCCCGCGTGGGCCTGCGGGGCGAAGTTTCCTCGTTCGTGCGGGGCAGCAACCTGGCCCCCCGGCTGTCGTTCGCCTACAAAACGGGGCCGTACAGCCAGGTATCGCTGGGGGCGGGCCAGTTTTACCAGACGCCCAATTTCCAGTACTTCTACCTCGACCGCCGACCTGGCTTCGAGCGGGCCGACCACCTGATTCTGAACTACCAGCGCATTCGGGCCAAGCGCACGTTTCGCACGGAAGTTTTTTACAAAAACTACGCGCGCCTGGTTCGGGAATTCAACGGCACCGCACCGTTCGAGGCCAATCCGAACCGCTTCCCCTGGGGCCACCTCGACAATTCGGGCCACGGCTACGCCACGGGTTTCGACGTGTTTTTCCGGGACCAGAAAACCATCAAAAACGGAGATTACTGGCTGACGTACAGTTTTCTGGATACGAAGCGGCTGTTCCAGAACTACCTCGCATCCGCCGTGCCCACGTTTGCCTCGGCCCACAATTTCAGCGCGGTGTACAAGCAGTTTTTCCCGAAACTGAGCACCAACCTCGGGGCCACCTACGCCTACACCAGCGGGCGGCCGTACTTCAACCCCAACAACCCCCGGTTCCTGGCTGACCGCACGCCCGTCGTCCACAACGTAGCCCTCACGGCGGCGTACCTGACCCGGCTCAAAGGCAATTTCCTGGTCGTCTACGCCTCGGTGGACAACCTCCTCAACACCCGCAACGTGTTCACCTACCGCTACTCCGCCGACGGCCAGACCCGCTACGCCATCGGCCCGCCCAACTACCGGAGTTTTTTCCTCGGCATGAACCTCAGCCTGTCGAAAAAAGCGGAGAAACCGGATGATTTTAAGGAGTGAGTAGTCTCAGTAGTCAGGAGTCAGCAGTGAGGAGACAAAGTCAGCCAACAGTTTCTACTCATTCCTCACTACTGACTCCTCGCTCCTCACCCCCCCCGCACTTCTCACCAACCTAAATTTCAAAACGCCATGAAAACGCCCCTGCTCGCCCTCGTCCTGTTCGTTTCGATGCTCCCGGCCCTGGCCACTGACGGCACTACCGGTTTCGTTTCGGCCATGACCACCGCCCTCGACAACCTTCGGAAGGCCCGCAACGCCGCTGACCTCGAAGCCGCCGCCCGCCGGTTTGACAGCCTCGCCGCCGCCCGCCCCACGGAGTGGCTGGCCCCGTACTGGGGAGGCTACACGTACACCCAACTGGCCTGGCTGCACGCCGACAAAGGCCAGTCGGCGATGGACGGCTACCTCGAAAAAGCCGAGGCCCGGCACGCCGCCGCCGAGAAGCTCGTGGTCAACGACGAAACCGTCGTGCTGGGAGCCTACATCGCCTCGGCCCGCCTGGCCGCCGCGCCCTGGATTCGCTGGGCCACGTACGGCAAAAAAGTGGACGCCGCCGTCGAACGCGCCAAACGCCTCAACCCGGCCAACCCTCGGCCTTACCTGCTCGAAGGCGAGTCGCTGTACCACAAACCAGCGATGTTCGGGGGCGGGAAAAAACGCGCCCTGCCTGTGCTGAAGGTGGCCGAAGAAAAATTCGCCGCCTTCAAACCCGCCAGTGACCTGCACCCCACCTGGGACCTCCGCCGCCTGAAGGCTCTGCTGGCTAAGTGTTCGGAATGAGTTCTCGGTCCTACTCACTTTTCACTCCTCACTTTTCATTTTCCATGAAATCGCTCCTCCTCGCTCTCGCCCTGTTCGTTTCGTTCGCCGCTACGGCCCAGACTGCCGCCGACACGAACCCAAAATTCACCACCGCCATGACGGCCACGCTCGACAAAATGAAATCAGCCAAAAGCCCCGCCGATTTCCTGACCGCGGCCAACCAGTTTGAGCGCATCGCCGCCGCCGAACCACAGGAATGGCTGGCCCCGTACTGGGGGGCATTCGCCTACATGACCCTCGCCTGGATCAACACCGGGCAGGGCGACAAAATGGACGAGTACCTCGAAAAAGCCGAAAGCCTGCTCGCCAGCGCAGAGAAACTCAACGCCAACGACGAAACCGCCACGCTCGCCGCCTACATCGCCCAGGCCCGCATGATGGTGGACCCGCAGAGCCGCTGGCAGACCTACGGCCCGAAGGCCAGCGGAGGCATTGCCAAAGCCAAAAGCCTGAACCCGGCCAACCCTCGCCCGTATTTTCTGGAAGGGCAGTCGCTGTTTTATACGCCGGAGCAATTCGGGGGCGGGAAAGCCGCCGCCTGCCCGGTGCTGAAGGTGGCCGAAGAAAAATTCGCTACCTTCAAGCCCGCCAGCCCCCTGCACCCCGCCTGGGACGAGGCCCGGCTGAACGAGTTGCTGGCCGAATGCACGAAATGAGTTTAACGGTTGGTGGTTTGTAGTTGCTGACGCCGGGTGAACCGCGCGGCGGCCGCTACAAACCACAAACTACAAACCACAAACTACAAACCACAAACTCCCTGTGACCTTCCACCCTCGCAACCGCCCCCTGTTCTGGCCGCTGGTCGCACTGCTCACGTTTTTTTACGTGTTGGGCATGAGCGGCGTGGTGTACTTCGGCTCGGAATTTATTCACCCCAGGCAACTTGAAAGCTTTATCGCCGTCGGGGTGGTGCTGAGCAACCTGTGCAGCGCGGCGGCGGTGCTGACGGTGGTTGTGCCGCTTTACTTCTGGCGGCACGGACGTCCGGCCCGAAAGGGAGCAACCCCGGCACGCTCTGGACGAATCACCTGGAAAACCTACGCGCTCATCGCCGTGCTGACGGCGGTGGCGTACATGGCCCTCTCCGTGGCGCTGGCGGTTTTGTACTGGATTCCGCTCTACCAGGACAACCCGACGGCGGTGGGCAATTCGAGACCGAGCGAATTGATGACCCTGCTGTATTTGCTTCCCCCCGTGTCGGCGGCCTGCCTGCTGTACTACTGGCTCACCCGCGAGCGCGACCAGACGGTGCGGTTCAGCGAGCAGGAGGCCCAGATGCTGAAGCTCAACGAGTTGAAAACAAAGGCCGAATTAGAGGCGCTTCAGGCCAAAATCAACCCGCATTTTCTCTACAACGCCCTCAACTCCATCGCCAGCCTCGTGCACCTCGACCCCGACAAGGCCGAGGAAATGACCCTGCTGCTGTCGAAGTTTTTCCGGTACAGCACCTCGGTCAAGAGCCAGTACCACGACACGGTCCAGCACGAACTTGACATGGTGAGTACCTACCTCGACGTGGAAAAAGTGCGCTTCGACGAGCGGCTAAACTATTCGATTCACCTTCAAAACGAGTCCCTGCGCGACAAACTGATTCCCCGCTTCCTGCTGCAACCGCTGGTCGAAAACGCCATCAAGCACGGCATCTCCAAACGGGCGGGGGAGGGGTTGATTCGGTTGACGATTTCGGAAAATGCCGACAAGCTCGTGCTTTGCCTGCACGACAACGGTCCGGCCTTTCCCGAAACCCTCACGGCGGGCTACGGCCTGCAAAGCATCCGCGACAAGCTCCGCCTCCTGGGCGGCCCCGACGCCACCCTCGAACTTGTCAACGGCCCCGACAAACACGTGCGCGTGACGTTGACGGCAGCGCAGGGGGCAGGGAGCGAAGAGCAGGGGGTGAATGTACCCCGTAATGAAGTTTTAGTTCCTAATTCTTAATTCGTACTTCCTAATTGCCCCCGTGTTCCGCACCCTCCTCATTGACGACGAAAAACTGGCCCTAAGCCGCCTGGAGCGCCTGCTCCTCCGCCACCCCGACACGTTTGAGGTGATCGGCACGGCGGCCAACGGGGCCGACGGACTGGAGAAAATCGAAACGCTCCGTCCCGATTTGATTTTCCTGGACATCGAAATGCCCGTGCTCAACGGCTTCGAACTGCTCGCCCGCGTGAGCCAGCCCCCGCTTGTGGTATTCGCCACGGCCTACGACGCCTACGCCATCCGGGCGTTTGAGGAAAACTCGGTGGATTATTTGCTGAAACCCATTGAGGAAGAGCGGCTGCTGAAAACGATTCAGAAACTGCAAACGGCGCAAAAGGCGAACACGGGGGTTTTTCCCGAAAACCTCGTCCGCCTGCTCGAACAGATGCAGCCCAAGCAGGAGCTGACGGCGATTTCAGTGAAAACCGGGCACAAAATCCTGCTCATTTCCCTCGACGAAATCAGTCACTTCGAGGCCGACGACAAGTACGTATTTCTCTGCACCACCGACGGGCAGAAGTACCTGACCAGCTATACCTTGTCCACGCTCGAAAGCCGCCTGCCCGCCCGCTTCCTGCGGGTGAGCCGGTCGGTGATTGTCAACAAAACCCTCATCCGGGAATTAGAAAAGCACTTTTCGGGCCGCTACCTCATCACCCTCCGCGACAAACCCCGCACGCAAGTCCAGTCGGGGCAGTCGTTTGCCGAGAGCATCCGGGGATTGTTGGAGATTTAATTTTTGGGGACGGTGTTTCTCGCAGGTTTTCGCAGATGTTCAGTGCAGATGTACGCGGAAAAACCCGTGAACATCTGCGAAAACCTGCGAGAAACCGTTCACGACAATCAGAGCAGGACGGGAATCAGGCGGTTTTGGCGTATTTTCCGGCCCAAACCTCTAACCTGACCACCCCTTCATGCCCTCCCCCGCAAAAACCGCCGCTGACCCGGCGGTTTCGGCCTCCACCATCCGCAGTGTCATCACGGCCTCGTCGGTCGGGACGCTCATCGAGTGGTACGATTTCTACATTTTCGGTTCCCTGGCTACGATCATTTCCACCCAGTTTTTCCCGAAAGAAAACCCCACCGCCGCCCTGCTCAGTACGCTGGCGACGTTCGCGGCGGGGTTCGTCGTGCGGCCTTTCGGGGCGCTAGTGTTCGGGCGGCTGGGCGATTTGGTCGGGCGGAAATACACGTTTCTCGTCACGCTCGTGCTCATGGGCGGCAGCACGTTTCTGATTGGGTGCATTCCCCGCTACGAAACCATCGGCGTGGCCGCGCCCGCGCTGGTGCTGCTGCTCAGGCTGCTGCAGGGGCTGGCCCTGGGCGGGGAGTACGGCGGGGCAGCCACCTACGTGGCCGAACACGCGCCGGAGGGCCGCCGGGGCTACTTCACGAGCTGGATTCAGACGACGGCCACGCTGGGCCTGTTCGTGTCGCTGCTCGTGATCCTGGCCACCCGCCAAACGGTGGGTGTGGCCCAGTTCGAGGTTTGGGGCTGGCGGGTGCCGTTCCTGCTGTCGGCGCTGCTGGTGGCGATTTCGATTTACATCCGGTTGCGGATGCACGAATCGCCGCTCTTTCAGAAAATCAAAGCCGAAGGAAAGATTTCCAAGAACCCGCTGGCGGAATCGTTCGGAAAAAAAGACAACCTGAAACTGGTGCTGCTGGCCCTGCTGGGGGCCACGGCGGGGCAGGGCGTGGTGTGGTACACGGGGCAGTTTTACGCGCTGTCGTTCATTCAAAAAGCCTGCAACGTCGATTTCGTGCAATCCAACTACCTCGTCGTGCTGGCGTTGCTGGTCGCCACGCCGGGGTTCATCCTGTTCGGCTGGCTCTCCGACCGTGTGGGTCGCAAGCCCATCCTGCTCGCCGGAATGCTCCTAGCCGTGCTGACGTACCGGCCCATCTACAAAAAAATGTACGAAATCGCCGATGTGACGAAAAAAACGGAGATTGCCAACAACTACGAGGTGCAGCCCGGCGCGGCGGGAACGGCCTTCGTCACCACCCGCACCTTCAGCGACGGCACCGTGTACCGCCGCACGAACAGCGGCACCGGCGAGGCGAAAGTGGCCGTCACACTCGGCACGGGGCCGTTTTGGACGATGACGTTGCTCGTGCTGCTCCAGGTGCTGTACGTGACGATGGTGTACGGCCCGATTGCGGCGTTTCTGGTGGAACTCTTCCCCACGCGCATCCGCTACACGTCGATGTCGCTGCCCTACCACGTCGGCAACGGCGTGTTCGGGGGGCTCACGCCGTTTTTGGCGACGGCGCTCGTCGAAAAAGCCAAAACCGCCGGCACGCCCGACGCCTACCTGCAAGGGCTCTGGTACCCCATCCTCGTCGCCGGGGTTTGTCTGGTGATCGGGTGGGTGTATTTGTCGGATAAACCTCGTCTGGACCCTGAATAGTCTGAACCGCGATTGGCCGGGATTTTAGGATTGACAGGATGAAAGGCAAAAATTCGTTTCAACCATCCTGAAAATCTTAAAATCCGGGCCAATCGCGGTTCAGACAAAAACAACATGAACCTCATCAAACGCCTCCTCGGCCCTGTCTGGATTTTCCTCGCCCTCTACGTCGGCTACGACCGCATCGTGGACAGCCTCGAAAAAATCGTTTCGCCCAACCTCGACGACCGCATTTTCGGCTGGGTCGTGTTGCTGGTTTTGACCCCGCTGATTGTCAGCAGCCTGGGGCTGTTCGGGTACTACGCCCTGCGCGGCGAGTACGACCGGGCGGGAAAATCTGCGTAGTTTGGCGGAAAAATGAACCGCAGAGACGCGGAGGTTACGCGGAGGTTACGCGAAGTAACTCCTGCGTTCTCCGCGTAACCTCCGCGTCTCTGCGGTTAAAAAATCACCTCCGAACCCATGCCGTTTCAAGTCCGCACTTTCACCGAATACGAGCAGGCCTACCAGCGTTCCGTCGAAGACCCCGAGAGCTTCTGGGCCGAAATCGCCCAGGAATTTCAGTGGCGCAAGCCCTGGACGAAAACCCTCGACTGGAACTTCACCGAACCCCGCGTGAAGTGGTTCGCCGGGGGCAAGCTCAACATTACCGAAAACGCCCTCGACCGGCACCTGGCCACCCGGGGCGACCAGCCCGCGCTGATCTGGGAACCCAACGACCCCGCCGACGAGGCCCTGACGATCACCTACCGCCAGCTCCACGAGCGGGTGTGCCGCTTCGCCAACGTGCTGAAAAAATTGGGCGTCCGCAAGGGCGACCGCGTGTGCATCTACCTGCCGATGGTGCCCGAACTGGCCGTGGCCGTGCTGGCCTGCGCCCGCATCGGGGCCGTGCATTCGGTGGTGTTCGGCGGGTTTTCGGCCCAATCCATCGCCGACCGCATCAACGACGCCCAGTGCAAACTCGTCGTGACGTCGGACGGGGCCTTCCGGGGCAGCAAGGAAATCCCGATGAAAGCCACCGTGGACGACGCGCTGGTGCAATGCAAGTCGGTCGAAAGCGTGGTCGTCATGACCCGCACCCGCACGCCGGTTTCGATGATCAAAGGCCGGGACCACTGGTGGGAACACGAGGAAAAATACGTCACCGCTGAGTGCCCCGCCGAGGAAATGGACGCCGAAGACCTGCTCTTCATCCTCTACACCTCGGGCTCCACGGGCAAGCCCAAGGGCGTCGTGCACACCTGCGGGGGCTACATGGTGTACGTCACCTACACCTTCGCCAACGTGTTCCAGTACGAGCCGGGGGAAATTCACTTCTGCACCGCCGACATCGGCTGGATCACCGGCCACAGCTACATCGTGTACGGGCCGCTCTGCTACGGGGCCACGTCGCTGATGTTCGAGGGCATTCCGACCTGGCCCGACGCCGGGCGGTTCTGGGACATCGTGGACCGCCACCGGGTCAACATCCTCTACACCGCGCCGACGGCCATTCGCTCGCTAATGGGCTTTGGGCTGGATTTCGTGAAAAGCAAGGACTTGTCGAGCTTGAAAAAACTCGGCTCCGTGGGCGAACCCATCAACGAAGAAGCCTGGCACTGGTACCACGAGCACGTCGGCAAGGGCCGCTGCCCCCTCGTTGACACCTGGTGGCAGACCGAGACGTCGGGCGTGCTGATTTCGCCCCTGGCTGGTCTGACGAAAGAAAAACCCACCTTCGCCACGCTGCCGCTCCCCGGCGTGCAGCCCGTGCTGGTGGACGAGAACGGGCGGGAAATCGAGGGCAATGGCGTCAGCGGCAACCTCTGCCTGAAGTTTCCGTGGCCGGGCATCCTCCGCACCACCTACGGCGACCACGAGCGCTGCCGGCAGGCGTATTTTTCGACCTACCCCAACCTGTACTTCACTGGCGACGGCTGTTTGCGGGACGAAAACGGCTACTACCGCATCACCGGCCGGGTGGACGACGTGCTCAACGTGTCGGGCCACCGCATTGGCACTGCGGAGGTCGAAAACGCCATCAACATGCACCTCGGCGTGGTCGAAAGCGCCGTGGTGGGCTACCCGCACGACATCAAGGGCCAGGGCATCTACGCCTTCGTCATCGCCGACGAAACCCACGACGACCCTGACCTCACCCGCCGCGACATCCACGCCACCGTGAGCCGGGTAATTGGCCCCATCGCCAAGCCCGACAAGATTCAGTTCGTGAAGGGTTTGCCCAAAACCCGTTCGGGCAAAATCATGCGCCGCATCCTCCGCAAAATCGCCGAAGGCGACACCGCTAACCTCGGCGACACGACGACGCTGCTCGACCCGGCGGTGGTGGACGAAATCAAGGCCGGGGCGGTGTAAGTTTAGCGTTCAGGGTTTAGAGTTTAGGGTTGATCGATCCGTTTGGCCAACCCTAAACTCTAAACCCTGAACGCTAAACTATTTCCTGCTCTCTCCTCGTTACCTTTGCGGTTCGCATTTACCCTGATTTTGATGAAAAAAGGTACGATTTGGTGGTTAGCCGCGCTGGTGCTGGGCCTGAGCGGTTGTTTGAAAAACGACATTGAAGAAGAGAAACTCGCCGAAAACGAGCGGGAAATTCAAGCCTACATCGCCCGCAAAAACCTGACGGTGCAGAAAACCGCTTCCGGGCTTTACTACGCCATCACGCAGCCCTCGGGCAGTAGCCGGGTGGCGGCCAAGGGCGAAAAAATCACGTTTCATTACGTGCTGACCCGCCTCATGGACGAGGTCATCATCGACAGCAGCCGGGTGGCCAAAAACAAACCCATCACGCTGATTCACCAGGTGCAGGGCCGACCGGAAGGGCTGGCCGAAGGCCTGGGCCTGCTGCACGAAGGCGACCGGGGCGTGTTGCTGCTGCCTTCCAACCTGGCGTTTGGGTCGGCGGGCGGGGCGGCCCTGCTGCCCTACTCGACGGTGCGGTACGACGTTCAGGTGTTGAAAATCCGCAACGAAAACGAGCAGATTGAAGATTACATCCGCGACAACAACCTCCGCGTGGACGAGCGCACCGAGTCGGGCCTGCGCCTGACCTACCTGCAACGGGCCGCTGCGGGAGCGGATACGGTGAAAAGCACGAAAAGTGTGCAATCGCGCTTCACGGGTACCCTGCTAAACGGCACCGTTTTTCAACAGGAGGCTACGCAGACGTATGACCTCAGCCAAGAAAACTCCACCATTAAGGGATTTCGTGAGGCGCTGTTAAAACTCCGCGTCGGCGACCGGGTGAGGGCTATTTTTCCCTCTTCTTTAGGCTACGGAACCGAGGGACGCGGTACAAGCATTCAGCCCTACTCCCCGCTGGTGTTCGACATTGAAGTAGTCAGCGTACCGAAGTAATTTTTTGAGTTCCCGACCGATATGCCCAAAAAAACCGCAAGTCCAATCGACTTGCGGTTTTTTTGGGCATATCGGTCGGTTCGTCTGGTTTTTGTGCAAAATCACCTCCCGCATTTTACCTAACGTGCACCGAATACGTTGACAGAAAGGTGTTTACCGTTGAAGAAATTTTCCCGACCAACCGTCCATTCTTCCGGTATTTTGTGGTAAACTGCACCCAGTTTGGGGGATGATCCCCGGCAGTCAAATCGTTTTAACCTTACTTCAAATGAAAAACTTTACGCTCCGGGGAGCCGCCGCCGCTGCAACCGCAGGCCTCCTCGTGCTGGCAGCCTGCCAGAAAAACAACTCCGACGAAGTGGCACCCGCCTCGGTACAAAACGGCGACCTGATCGAAGGTAGCTACATCGTCAAGTACCGTGGCGAAAGCCTGCCCTCGGCCCGTCGCAGCCACAGCGGCGACTACCTCCAGGAAGTGAAAGCCATGGAGACCTACACCCAGAGCTACCTGCGCCGGGTGGGCGTTGAGGTGGCCGCCGACGAAATCACCCAGACCTACGTGGGCGACTTCGCCGGGTTTGCCGCCCGCCTGAGCGGCACCGAGGCCAACCGCCTCCGCAGCCGCCCCGAAGTGGAGTACGTCGAGCAGGACCGCGTCTGGACGCTTGATTTTCCCGATGACGTCAGCATCGAATCGGAAGTGCAGAGCGTCGGGGTGCAAAACACCCAAGCTGCCCCCTGGGGCATCACCCGCGTGGGCGGGCCGGTCGACATGAGCACTTCCTCGAAGCGGGCCTGGGTGATCGACACGGGCATCGACACCGACCACCCCGACCTCAACGTCGACGTACCCAAGAGCAAGGAGTTCGTTACCTTTGGCCGTGGCTCGCGCACGGTTGAAGACGGCAACGGCCACGGTACCCACGTGGCAGGTACCATCGGTGCCAAAAACAACACCGTTGGCGTGGTGGGCGTCGCGGCGGGTGTCAAGGTGGTGGGCGTCAAAGTCCTCAGCGACGGAGGTAGCGGCAGCACCTCCGACATCGTGGCAGGCTGCAACTACGTAGCCAACAACGGGGTCGCCGGCGACGTAGCCAACCTCAGCCTCGGCGGGGGCGTCTCGACGGCCATGGACGATGCCGTCAGGAACATCGCGTCCAAGGGCATCTTCACCTGCCTGGCCGCCGGCAACAGCGCCGCCAACGCCAACAACTCCTCTCCCGCCCGCGCCAACGCCACCAACCTGTTCACGGTGTCGGCCTTCGCCGAGGGCAACGGGTTCGCCAGCTTCAGCAACTTCGGCAACCCGCCGATTGATATTTCCGAGCCGGGCGTGAACATCCGTTCGACCTACAGCAGCGGCCGTTATGCTACCCTCAGCGGCACCTCGATGGCCTCGCCCCACGCGGCGGGCATCCTGCTCGTGCGCGGCGACGGCACCTTCGGCAACGGAGGTACCGTAACCGGCGACAAGGACAGCACTCCCGACATCATCGGGACGTTGTAAGCCAATCGCCTGATTTTTTCAAAAAAGAAACCCCTCGCCCGGACCGGGCGAGGGGTTTCTTTTTTGTAGAATTTTGCTCACGCTTCGTGTTCAGCGACGATTTCCCGCAGGAACTTCAGGAACGGCCCGGAAAATTCTTTCCGCTTGAGGGCAAATTCCACCGTCGTTTTCAGAAAATCGAGTTTGTTGCCGATGTCGTGGCGCTTGCCTTCGATGCGGTGGGCATAGAGGTTTTCGCGCTTGAGCAGGAGACGCATGGCGTCGGTCAACTGGATCTCGCCGCCCTTGCCGGGGGCCGTCTGGTCGATGCAGTTGAAAATTTCAGGCGTCAGGATGTACCGCCCGGCGATGGCCAGGTTGCTCGGAGCCTGCCCGACGGGCGGTTTTTCAACGAGGGTTTCCAGCTCCAGAATCGTGTCACTCAGCGCCTTACCACCCACGATGCCGTAGCGATTCACCTTGTCGGCGGGCACAGTTTCCACGGCAATAACTGAGCAGCGGTAGGTTTCGTAGGTGTCCATCAGTTGCTGAGTGACGGGAATGACCGAGTCCATGATGGTGTCGCCGAGCAACACGGCGAACGGCTCGTTGCCGACGTGGTGGCGGGCGTAGCGAATGGCATCGCCGAGGCCGTTGAGTTCCCGTTGCCGTACGAAGTGGATGGTGGCCATTTCCGACACCCGGCGAAGTTCGCTGAGCAACGCCTCGTCTTCTTTTTCGGCCAGGCGGGCTTCAAGTTCAAAATTGCGGTCGAAGTGATCTTCGATGCTGCGTTTGCCTTTTCCAGAAATAATCAGGATGTCTTCAATGCCCGAATCGACGGCTTCCTGCACCACGTACTGAATGGTGGGCGTGTCGATGATGGGCAGCATTTCCTTGGGCTGCGCTTTGGTGGCGGGCAAAAACCGCGTGCCGAGGCCGGCGGCGGGGATGATGGCTTTTTTGATCATGAGGTAGCTCCGACCTCTGGTCGGAGTGGGTTGGTATCCAAACTATTTCCCATTCGCTCAAACTCCGACCAGAGGTCGGAGCTACACGACGAAGGGTTTGATGACCCGCGCGTCCAGCTTTTTCAACTCCACGAACAGCCGGTTCAGCATTTCGTCGTCCGTGTACGTGCCGATGATGCTGCCGCCGGAGCCGGTGAACGAGGCCGATGCGCCCAGCTTCCGGGCCGTTTCGACCAGTTGCAGGTTGGAGTCGCTGATGCGCATGATTTGGCGGCGGAGGTCGAAGTTCTGGTTGATCAGGCCGGGCAGCGCGGCGTGGTCGCCCTCGGCGAGGGCCTGTCGCCCGGCTTCGGCCACACCCGCGATTTGGGCCAGCGTACCCACCACGTGCGGGTCGCCTTTTTCCCAGCGGGCGCGCACGTCGTTGAGCACCCGGCCCGACACCTTGCCTAGGGCCGTTTTGTAGGCGATGTAGAGTTTGGGCAACCGGGCGGGGTCGAGGCGTTCGTAGCAGCCGTAGCCCCTGCTTTCGATCAGGTCGCGGCGGAAATCCATGTACACGCAGCCCTCGTAGCACTGAATCACGCGGTCTTGCAGGCCCGCCGTGATGCCGAGTTCCTCGGTTTCGGCCTGCATGACGAGCGTGGGTAAGCGTTGGAGCGGAATTTCCACCTCGTAAAACTGCATCAAGGCCCGCATCGTGGCCACCACGATGGCGCTCGACCCGGCCAGCCCCACCTGCCGCGGAATCGACGTGCGGTAGCGAACCGTGAAATTGCGGTTGGGCAGTTTGTTGCCCTCGGTTTCACAGAATTCGACAAACTTTTTGATGGCCGCCTTGATGAGCGGAATGCCCCCGTGGTAGCCCGTCAGGCCCACCGTGTCGCGGAGGTGAAACACGCTGCGGTAGGTGCTGTCGTCGGCGGGCTGCGGTTCGATGCGCAGTTCGGGGGAAGGCCAGAGCGTGACCGACGCCCCGAAGTTGCGCACGGACACGGAAATGGTTTTGCCAAAATACCCGTCGGACGGGTTGCCCAGCAGCCCGGCACGGGCGTAGGCGCGGGTTTCGATGATCAAGGGAGAGACGTCGTATACAGGATTCGGTTGACGGCAGATTTCAGGTACAAAGGTGGCGTACGCGATGCGTTACTCACGCCAAAAATGGAACGAACTTTCGACTTGACCCTTGAAAAGAGACCCATTCGCTAAAAAATTTGCGTCGAACAAGTAGAAATTCTACTTTACAGCAGTGAACGTCAATCCCTTGAAATACCTTCTCAGCCCAGCTTTGCTCCAGTATGCCTGCCACTTCGCTTATTAGCCGCACGGAAGCCGACTGGCGGTATTTGCTCGAATCGGTACAGGAAGAAAATTGCGTTCTCGTCGTCGGACCCGACGTGGTGCGTACCGCTGAAGGCACGTTGTTCGAAGCGTTGAGTGCGTTGCTGCGCGAACGCTTTTCCGAGCGTGATTTATACATTTATCCAAGCGAGGAACTGTTTCACTACAGCAAGCCCTACCTGAAAAACAGCGTCGGGCGGATAATCCGGGAATTTTACGCCAATCATTCGCACCTACAGGATTTTTACGCACAACTCGCCGACCTGCCTCTGCCGCTCATCGTTTCGCTGCTTCCCGATAAAGGCCTGCATGCCAGGCTCGTCAGCCACGTCGTGGATGCGCAGTTTGGCTATCAGCCCCGGACGGCCGCCCCGCAACCCGTGGGCGACCCGTCGATTCAAGCTCCGCTGGTTTACAACCTGCTGGGCATCGCCGATGACAGCGAGCAACTTATCCTGACCTTCAACGACCTCTTCGAGTACCTGTCGGGCATCATGGGTAGCCGCGAGTTGCCCACCAACCTGAAAAATGCCCTTGCCCGCGCCCGAACCTTTGTTTTTTTAGGTGTGCAGTTCGACAAGTGGTACATGCAACTGCTGCTCAAGCAATTATGCCGCACCGAAGAGGCGTACCTGGCCGCGTCCGATGGCCTGTTTCAGGATACCACACTAACGTTCGTGATGAATAATTTTTCGCTCGATTTCGTCAACCTGTACCCAACCGATTTTTTGAAGGAATGGACCGACCGCTGCCGGACGGCCAACCTGCTCCGCAGCCAGCGGACTAGCACCCCCAGCACTGCCGCCACCCGAACCGGCTACGGGAGCAGCGTCGCCGAACCGGTTGCCGGTGCGCTGCGTGTGTTCATCTCCTACCAACGCGCCGACGTCGAGTACATGAACACCCTTAAACGCTGGCTGAAGCCCCTCGAAAGCCAGGGGAGGATCCGGTTCTGGACCGACGATCAACTCCGCGCCGGGGAGCAGTGGTCGCAGGAAATTGGTGTGCAGTTGGCCGCGTCGCGCATCATCCTTGTCCTGATCAGCATCGACTTCCTCAATTCCAACTATTGCTGGAACATCGAGTTGAAACACGCCCTCGAAAAATACCGCGACGAACGCGACGTGTTCGTGATCCCGATCGTGGTGCGCGAGTGCAACTGGCAGGACATGCGCTTGCCTATTCAACTCGGGCAGGCCGGGACGTTCCAGGCCTGGGAGGCCGATGCCGGGCTGAGCAACATCCAGGCCATGCCTAAAACCCCGGAAGGCCGGCTGGTGCCCGTCCGGCGATGGGCCGACCCCGACGAAGCCTGGAAGGCCGTTGCTGATGAATTGAAAAAAGTGGTCGCTAAACTCGGCTAATCGCCCCATGTACCTCGAACGCCGTACCCGTTATCCCGGCATCAAGCCCTTCAAAACCGACGAACGCGCCCTGTTTTTCGGCCGTGAGCGCGACACGGAGGAATTTTTCAAACTTCTCTACGTCCAGCCCATGGTCGTGCTGTACGGGCGGAGTGGCTACGGAAAAAGCTCGCTGCTGAATGCGGGCATCGTACCCAAACTGATGGAGGCTGGGCTGCCGCATTTCACCATTCGGTTCGGCAACTACAACAAGGAGGATGCCACCCGGCTCCTGCCCCCGGTGGGCACCGCGTCCGAGCCATTCCGGTTCGACGCCGCCAACGGGCAGGCGGTTTCGACGACTTTCCTTGATCAATTTCTTCCGGGCGAAAACTCGCTATGGTACTGGATCAAAAGCTATCAGGTGCACACCGGTACCCACCGGCTGGTTTTGATTTTTGACCAGTTTGAAGAATTGTTTTCGTATCCACCCGACCAGATTGTCGATTTCAAGCGCCAGCTTGCCGATGTGCTGTACCGCACCGTGCCAGAGAAGTTTCTCGAACAGGACGAGTCGTTGCAAACTCTGACGGAGGAGCAAGCAGCCAAACTTTACCAAAAGGCCGATGTGAAAGTGGCTTTTTCGATCCGCGCTGACCGGCTTTCGCTGCTTAACGACCTGAAGGATTTCCACCCAACCATCCTGCGCCATTGCTTCGAACTCGACGCCCTCGACAAAGCCGAAGCCCGCGCCGCCATTGTGCAACCGGCCCTGCTCCCGCAGGGCGAGGGAGGGTACGAGTCGCCTTCGTTTGCGTACGACCCGCCGCTGCTCGACGAAATTCTGACCCAAATCTGCAACCAGCAGGACGGCAAAATTGAAACCGCCAACCTGCAAATCGTGTGCAGTTACTTCGAGAAGTTCGTCGTGCCTTCGGTTGAAAAAGAACGGGGCGCACACGAAAAACCCCTGTTGCTCAACGCCAGTGATTTGCACCAGTCGGCGGCCATCTGGTATCACTACATGGAAAGTAACCACTTCACCTACGAAGAGGCGAAGCAGCACATCGACGAGGCGTACCGGTACGACGGCATCGAGGGCATTTTCAGGAATTTCTATGACCGCACCCTCCAGGAACTCAGTCCGGAGCAACGCGACATTGCCGAGCGGGTCATTGAAGAAGAACTCGTCAAAGACGGACAGCGCATCCCGTTCGCGCTGGAATACCTGCTGAGCCGTTTTGATGGCGAAGGCCTCACTGAAGACCTCCTCAACCAACTCGCCGCAGCCTCCCTTCTCCGGGTGGAGCGCGACAGCCAGGGCCGGATGATTTACGAACTGGCCCACGACACGCTCGTCAAGCCCGTCAGTGAAGCCGCCGAACGCCGGGCGGAAGCCAAACGCCGCGCCGCCGAAACCGAACGCCAACGCCAGGAAACTGAGCGAGCCGAAGCCCTGGAAAAACAAGTAGTCAACGAACGCCAACGGGCCGAGGAAATGACCCGCCTCCGCAACGCAGCCGTAAAAGCCCGCCTGTACGCCGAAAAGCGTCGGACGCTCGCCCTGCGGCTGATTGGCGTGATCATCGGCGTAGCCATCGTCACGGGAATTTTGCTCTGGTACGCCATCAATTCGTACCAAAAGGCCAACGCGCTCAACGAAGCCATGGGCTTCAAAAACAAAGTGAAGTACGTGTGGCTGTACGACAACAAACTGAAAGCCTTTTTTGTCATCGACCGCAACGGCAAACGCCGTACGAACCGGGGCTACGTTGACCCGCAACCTATCGATGATTCGCTGGAACTCGTCATTGCAAAATTGCCGACCGGAACATACCGTTTAATCGATCTTCATCGGTTTCCACAACGGGAATTAATGCGGTTTGATGCGTACTACACCACCAACCTGCGCAACGGTGGCGTGTACCTGATCGTCCGTGACGAAAAAATTCAATTGATTCACCGCAACGGCTCGCCCTATTCTAGCCCGTATACCCGCATGCAGCTTACCCACCTGGCTGGTGGGAGGATCCCGGTTGGAAATGAAAAAATGGGCTTGATTCAGGTTTCCAACTCGGCCACCCAAGCCACCGAATTGGTAAAACCACTTTTCGAGCGAATCGGGCACCCGCAAGCGTCTTTTTTCCCGGCGAACGACGAGAAAGGCAACACAGCACTGTACAATCTGTCGGGCAAAAAGCTGCTCGGTAATTTTAAATACTTCGAGGAGTTCGGGCCGTCCTGGCTAATCGTTCAGGAGCAAAACGATCGATTCAGATTGGTTATAGCACCCACGGAAAAGGGCCTGAGTGAACCCTTTTTCTCCGTGTTGCGAGGTGAGGGGCGCAAACCCATGATCGGCAACGATCGGCTTATGGTGTTGAAAGAGCCAAATCGCCCGGCGTACCTGCATCGCTCAGGTAAACTGACCCTTCTGGACCAACACCCCTATTCGTTTATTTCGGAATTTTCCGAAGGAACCGCCCTGGTGCGGTACAAAAACGGCTCGTCTGCGTGGGTTGATACTATGGGCTACACCAAGCCCGCTGCGTTTTACCGTACGATCACATTGTTCAGGTACGGACTGGCGTCGGTTATAGCACCTGACGGCTCGGCCCGGTTGGTTGGTAAAACCAATCAGGTACGCTTTGCTCTACGCCCCGACGAAGGCCAGATCACCTCGTTCAGCGATCACTTGGTGGCCATCCAGCGCACATCCGGTGCAGCCGAACTGGTGGATTTGAAGACCCGGAACGTCCTGTCTCCCGCCACTTGTGAGCGAGCGGTCGTGATTGGCCGGAATGCAGCGCTGATTCTGGCCAGAGACTCCGTTTTTTCGTTTGATTATTCGCGGAAAACCTTAGTCCGGTTGCCGGGTGTAATGCTCCCCCAGTGGAATCCTGTTACAAGCGACTATGGGGATTTTTTGCGCTCGTTGCAAATCTCGGAAGGACTGATTGCCCTCCCCCGCCGGACGGGTCTCGAAAAAAAGTTCGGATACCTTAGTCCAACCGGCCAGTTGATCATTCCTTTTGACTACGACGAAGCCCAACCCTTTTCGCAGGGCGTCGCCCTTGTCAGAAAGAATGGCCTGGACTATTACATCAACCACAAAAACCAGATGGTCATCGTCCCAGAAAAGCCCTACCATCCTCCCTCGCCATAGACGAACCAGCTTACCCTACCGACGCACTTTGACGACAAACAGCTTGCGCACCGGCGTAGCAAGCTGTTCGGTCAGCGCCCACGGCGAACCCGCCTGACGCGACCGTTCCCTAAAAAACTTGATTTTCGGTGGCTTAACTCCTACTTTCGATCCTGTCAATCTCCGCTCCGCCGTGTCGTTCTACAAAGTGTACATCTCGTCCACGTACCGCGACCTAGGGCCTTACCGCCGGGTGGTGATGGAGTCGTTGCACAAGGTGCCCAACTTCAAGGTGGTCGGCATGGAGTACTACACCGCCGAAGCCACCCAGCCCCTCGACCGCTGTTTGCAGGACGTTAGCGAGTGCCAGATTTATATCCTCATCCTGGCCAACCGCTACGGGTGGGTCATCGACGGGTACGAGCAATCGGTCACGCACCTCGAATACGAGCGCGCGAAAAAGGAAAACAAAATCATCCTGGTGTTCAAGGCCGACAACCGCGATGAGCGCTTCCCCGCCGACGAAGACATGGATGGTCAGCCCAGCGCGGCGGAAAAAGCCGCGAAACTCACTGCGCTAAAAACCGAGGTGGGCAACGCCAAACTCTCCCACCCCGAAGGCTTCACCTCCGAATACCACCTGGCCTTGCAGGTGATGGAATCGCTGGTGCGCAACCCCCGCGTGGATTTCGACGGCGAACTGCCCGAAGACCGCAAGATTTTCTGCGACCGGGCCAACCAGGTGTACGATTTCTACGATTTGGTCAAAAAGCGGCAGCCCCTCAACGTTTTTCTGATTCAGGGCCACCGGATGAATCTGGGCAAAAGCCTCGTCGAACGGCTCACGAAATACTACCTCGGCGTGGCCGAACCCGTGCTGGTGAGTTACCACGAGTTCATCACCGACGCCTCGTACCCCAATTTCCGGCGGCGGTTGCTCAACGAACTCTGCGACAAGCTCCGCCCCGCCGACCCCATCCCGGCCACTGACCCGGCGGGCCTGCTTACGGCCCTGAAAAGCGGCGGACAGACCACGCTCGCCCTGCTTTCTTCGGTGAGTAACGCCGTGCAGTGGCAAACCGGCTACCAGTTTCTCAACGACCTGCTCGCCGAATTCGCCGGGGCCAGCGCCGCCGTCGGGGACGTCCGGGTGTTCTGGTTCATCGTCGTCGACGTGCCCGAGGCCCTCCAGCAGGGCCTCACGTCGGTGGAGGTGTGGCCCGCGCCAACCCTGACGATGCTCTGCGAAACCGACATCGAACACTGGCTTCGCACGTACATCGACAGCGACGACGAAACCGTGATCAGTCTCCAGGAAAAGTGTTTTCCGGACACCCTCAAGTTTCCCTGCGAACTGACTATGCGCCAGGCCCAGGAGCAAATCCGCGCCTTCATCAACCGCTTCAACCTCCGCCGCAAGGTAGGCGATGCCGAGATGCTGGAGTTATTCCCGTAACGAGCGGGTGGCTCGCAGTGGGTGCCAGTTATGTTGGCAATCCGGCGGCTCAACTGCGATACGCAAACTGCAAACTCTACACTGAAATGCCCCTCGCCCTCCACGCCATTCCTACCGATCAGAAACCGGCCAATTACCTGATGGACAGCCGCCTTCAGCGGGCCGTCGAATTGGCCATTGCCCTCGACAAGCCCCTGCTCGTGAGCGGTGAGCCGGGCACGGGCAAAACCCAACTGGCCCGCCACGTGGCCCACGTGCTGGCCGAACAGACCGCCGCCTCCGAAGCGCCGTTTCTGCCCCGACCCATTGAATTTCACACCAAATCCGCAGCGTCGGCGCAGGATTTGTTTTACCACTACGACGCCGTCGGGCATTTCCGCAGCAAACCCGACGAAGGCAAAGTCGCCGCCGATTTCCTCGATTTCACCGCCCTGGGCCGTGCCCGCGTGCTGGCTCACGGCCGCAACAGTCCGGCACTCCAGGTGCCGCGCCTGCAACCCCTGCTCGACCGCTGCGAAGGCCTTGCCCCCACCCCGCGCAGCAGCGTGGTGCTCATCGACGAGGTGGACAAAGCCCCCCGCGAGTTTCCGAACGATCTGCTCAACGAGATGGAATCGGGCGAATTCCGGGTGCGGGAGCTTGACGTTTCGGTGAAGAAAGCCCCTACCGGCGCGCGGGTCGTGGTGATTCTGACGAGCAATTTCGAGAAAAGTCTGCCCAACGCCTTCCTGCGCCGTTGCGTGTTTTACCACATCCCGTTCCCGAGCGACAGCCAGTTGCTCGAAATCGTCAACCTCCGGCTGGGCCTGAGCGATACCCCCGCCGTGAGCGAGGCCCTGCGGCGGTTTAAGACCTTCCGCGAGCAGGCCAAGCAAACCGCCAGCCGGGTGCCCTCCACCGCCGAATTCCTCGATTGGCTCCGGGTGTTGCAGGCCGACGGGCTGCTGAACGGCGGTACGTTTCCGCCGCCACTGGGCCAATCCGGTCGTGAGCGCTACGAAACCTCGCTCGTCGTGTTGCAGAAAGACGGCCCCACCGACACCAAAAACAATCCCCTGCTGGCGTGAAAACCGCCGAGGCTCCCCCGTCCGTCGCCGCGTCGCTGCCGTTGGCCGACCTGTTCGAGGCCCTCCGCCGCGACGGGTTCCGCCTGCGCCCCGACGATTACGTGGAGGTGCACCAGGTGCTCGACCGCTTTCAGCCCCAAACCCCCGCCGACCTGCGCGCCCTCGTGGCTCCGCTGGTGGTGAGCAGCGCGGAGGAACAGGAGAAATTCGACCGGATTTTCGGGCTTTTTTTCGACGAAAAAACACCGCCGCCCCCGCCGGAACCCCCGAAAACGCCCAAACCGGTGCATTGGGGCTGGTGGGTGGCGGCGGGAGTGGCGTTGCTGGGGTTGGGCTACGCGGCGGCCCTCTGGCCCATGCCCGACCTGGGCACCACGTCGTTTCTCGAAAACCGCTACGATGGCCCGTACCAGGTGGGAGACACGCTGCGCTTTCGGGTGGATTCGGCGGTGCGCCGGGCCGCCGGGCCGCAGGTGCACTGGTTCTGGGAAACCCCCGACGGCCGACCGCACACCAACGAACCGGAAGTCGCCGTGGTGGCCCGACAGCCGGGCGAGGTAGCGGTCAAACTGACGGTGACGCGCCACGAAGGGCTGCTCGTGCCGGGGGCGTACGTGACGGTCGCTTCCACGGCCCGCCGCACCGTTTGCCCCACCCTGCCCGTGCTGGTGCTCGACACCTCGACGGTACGTTCCAACCCGCTCACACACCGCTACGTGGCCCGCATGACGAACCCGTCGCAACGGGTGCAGGCGGTGGTTTGGGACATCGACGGCACCGTCGTGGCCCGCGACCGGTGGCAGTTCGACTACACCCCGCCCGCCGGGAAGTACGCCTACGGCGGCAGCTACGTGCTGAACCTCCGTGCGTACCCCGACTCCACACAGTCGGACTGTTACGGCGAAATCACCCTGAGCCGGTACGTGTCTGGCACCGACCGCGAGCCGTTCACGCTCAACGTCCGCTCCGGGGGCCGGGCGGTTGAACCGGCCACTCGGGTGAAAGCCCCCTTCCGTTGGCTAGCCTGGGGGCTGGGCGCGCTGGTGCTCGTGCTGACCGTGGTGACCACCCGCGCCCTGCGCCGAAAGCCCCCCGAACCGCCCAAACCCACCGAAGGCGAAAACCCGCTCGCCCGCTTCGTCAGCGACGAACCACCCCTGGAAATCCCGCTGGAAAACCGCGATGCCGAACTCGTCGTCCGCGACGACGCCTTCCATCAAGTGGTCCGCACACTCCGGCAGCGCACCGAGGAGCAAACCCTGCGGCTCCACATTCCGCGCACCCTGCGGGCCACGCTGCGCGAAGGCGGCTTCCCGACGCTCATTTTCCAGCCCCGACTGGCCGAGGTCGAGTTTCTGTTTCTTATCGACCGCAGCCAGGTGCGCAGCCAGCAGGTGGCCCTGTTCGAGTACCTGTTTCGGGCCTTCGTGCGCGAAAACGTAGGCATCGAGCGGTTCTTTTTTCACCAAAACTTCGACCGGTTCACCAACGAAAACCACCCGCGTGGCCTCACGCTCCGCCAGATCACCGACACCTACCGCAGCCGCACGCTGGTGGTGTGGGGCAGCGGGTACCCCCTGCTCTACCCGCCCTACCCCGTGGTCGAACCCGCCTACCGCGACCTGCTGGCCGAGTTTGAGCACCGCGCCGTGCTGACGTCCGTGCCTTTCCCCGACTGGGGGTCGAAAGAGCGGGCCTTGCAGGACGTTTTCCTGCTGCTGCCCGCCGATCTGACGGGCCAGATTCGGCTGATGCAGGCGTTTTCGGAGGCTAAAAATCGCCAGGATGCGTACCTGCGGCAGTTTTCGGACGAGTGGTACTCGCTTGAATACGTGGATTTTGGGGAAGTTGACGAGCTTCGCGAGTACCTCGGCGATGAGGATCTGCTGCAATGGCTGGCCGCCGTGGCGCTGTACCCGCGCCTGCGCTGGGAAGTGGTGGTCGAAATGGGCCGGACGCTGCTGGCGCCGGAGCGGGTCAATTTCACCAACCTGCTTCGGCTCGTCCGCATCGGCTGGATGCACGAGGGCAGCCTGCCCGACTACACGCGGTTTGAATTGCTGAAAATCCTGACACCGGCCAACGAGGTGAAGGCCCGCGAAACCCTGCTCCAGATGCTCGACCACGCCGAAACGTATTTTCCGGGCGAGCATTTTTTCGACGGGGAAAAATACCTGCTCCAGACCACCAATCGGTTCACGCTCTTCGCCCACGACGGCGAACGGTTTGCCAGCTACGCACCGGCCCAGCGCGACTTCAGGCTGCTCCGCGAACGGGGCCTGCTGCCCGACGCGACCACGGTGCGGTACCTCGAAAACGACGGGCGGCAGTGGAACACGCCCATTGGCCGGGAATCTGCTCCCGACTTGTCAACCTCTTCCGGTGTAAGCTTGAGCCAACTGGCCCGTGAAATTGATGAGATGGAAGCCGAAAAAAGCCGGATTCGGGACGAAGAACAAGCGGCTTTTCAGCAGGGGCGGCAGGAGTTGGCTTCGCGGTTGGCCGTGAGTTGGCAGGCCATCGAAGAACAACTCACCGCCGCCCGCCGGGAATGGGCCGAGGAAAATGACCGGCGCGGACGGCAACGCCCCATATCCTTAAACGACTACTTCACCGCCCTACCGCCCGACGAACCCACCCCGCCGCAGCCACCCCAACCCGTGGTGCTCACCACCCGGCAGCGGCGGCTGATGCGAGTGCTGGGCTTCGCCGGGCTGGCGTTGCTGGCGACGCTGATTTTCATGTTCGCGTCGTCGCGTGCGCAGGAGGTGGACCTGGCCCAAGTAATTCCGCTCACCGTGGCCCTGCAACCCAACGACTGCGTGACGGCGGCCAACACCAGCACGACCGACTCCCCCCGCTGGACGGTCACGCTCGACGATTCGCTCGTCAGCCTGAACAACCTGCGGGGTACGCGGGCGTTCACGGTCGCCGAGCTCCAAAATTCGGGCACGACGGGCAGCGGCTTTGGCGACGAAACGGCCCTTTCACGAACGCAGGCCTGGTTTGCCAACACCTTCCGCCCCGCCCCCGACTCGCTCAATCTGTACGTCACCCTCGCCGTGCGGGATACGGGCAGCGCGCCCGCGCAAAGCCGGTTTGTAGCCCTGGCGGGCGACACGCTGGCGTTGAGCATCGTCAGCCCGGATTGTTTCGGCGAACCCATCGCCACCACACCCACGAAAAAACCGGATTCGGTCGCCACGCAGCCCGTGGTTTCCCGCCTGCGCGTGGACGTTTTTTATTCCGAAGAAAACCAAACCTACACCCAGCGAATTGCCCGCAAACTGGCCCAGGGGCTGCGGTCGTCAGGGCAGTACGACGTGCAGGTGAAACTCCTGCGAACGGCGATGAACCAACGCCCCGGCTACCGGGTAAGCGGCAACGAAATCCGGGCCGAGGCCGACGAACGGGCGCGGGCGCAGCAACTGAAGGCCACGGCAGAAGCGATGTTGCGGACGGAAAAAATCACCTTTCCGTTGCGCGGGGTCACGTCCAACAACCGGACGCCGAATTACGTCAGCGTGTTCATCGTCAGTCCGGGCGCGGCGGGGACTGCGTTCGTTTGTCAGTCGGTTTCACCCTCCTGGCTGGCCCGGTTCAACGGGGCAGAGTCTCCCACGCGCCGGTACTTGTACGGTTTGGTGGCACAGGGAACTGCCGTACAAATTACCTCTGAGGATCAGGTCAGCAACCGAGGCGTCACAACGACAACGTTCGCGGGCACGGTGCGCCGGATTTGTCAACAGAAAGGCGTCTATCTGGTGTTGCTCAATGGCTCGAACCGGGCGCTCCTCGCCCGGCCCAGCGGGGCAAACCAAGTCGATTTAGCCATCATCGATTTGAACTCCACGGCTCTCGATGCCGCCGATGGGCAAGCGTATTTCAACAAACTGCTCGCCAGTGCGAACTTCAGCACCTACTTGCTTCCCGAACGCGCCCTAACGGCCAACGACGCCGCGCAAACCGCGGCCCCTAATGACTACCCACAGACCAACGCCCCCACCCAAAGCGCCGAACCAGCGTGGCGGCAGTTGGGCCGGGTGCAGTTCGCCAACCCGTCGCAGGACGACTGGGCTTCGTTGAACGAACTGGCCCGAAACAACCCCAACGGTCGGCTGCGGGTGGTGATTTACTGCGACGAAAAAATGTACGCGGGGTACCGCGACCGCGTCACCAAAGCCTTGCCCGCCGCCGCCAACCGCATCCAATTTGAAAATCAACCCCTCGATGGCAAGTCCCAGGCGTACCCGAGGCCGTACGCGGAAGTTTTCGGGAGCGGGATCGTGCTCCCGGCTTCGGCAAAGTGAATCATTTTTCCAACCTCAAACCCCCTAATTCCATGCCCCTCTCCCTCACCGACCACCTCACCTCCACCGGCCCCAAGCGCATCCTCGCCCTCGACGGCGGCGGCATCCGGGGCGCATTGACCGTCGGGTTTCTCGAAAAAATCGAGGCCATTCTCCGCCAACGCCACGGCAACGACCCCAACTTCCGCCTCTGCCACTACTTCGACCTCATCGGCGGCACTTCCACGGGATCGATCATCGCCACGCTGCTGGCGATGGGCAAATCGGCGGCAGAAATCCGCACACTGTACCTCAACCTCGGCGGGCTGATTTTCAACGAACGCCGGGGCCTGCTCGGGCGGCTGAGCGCCAAGTTCAAGCCCGATGCCCTCCGGGCCAACCTCAAGGCCGAACTCGGCGACCGCACCATGAGCAGCGATGACCTCTGCACGGGCCTGTGCATCGTGACCAAACGCGCCGACACGGGCAGCACCTGGCCGATCATCAACCACCCCGGCGGCAAATACTTTGACAAAAACAAGGGCATCCTGCTCCGCCACGCCGTGCGGGCCAGCACCGCCGCCCCGACCTACTTCGAACCCGAAACCTTCGACGTGGGCGGGGGCGAAATCGGGGCCTTTGTCGACGGGGGCGTGAGCATGCACAACAACCCCGGCCTGCTCCTGTTTTTGGTCGCCACCCTCAAAGGGTTTCCGTTTCGCTGGGCAACCGGGGCCGACAACCTGATGCTGGTGTCGGTCGGTACGGGCACCTCGCGCACCCGGTTGCTGCCCCACGAGGTGACCGACAACAAGCTTTGGAACTGGGCCTCGGAGGTGCCCGACCTGCTCATGCGCGACGCCTCCCACCTCAATCATCTGATGCTTCAGTACCTCTCGGAATCGCCCACGCGCACGCACGTCGACGGCGAAATCGGCGACATGACGGACGATTTGCTGGGTGGGAAAGCCGCTCTTCACTACCTCCGCTACAACGTGCGGATGGAAACCAACGAACTCAACGACCTCGGATTCAGCGAAATGGACTTGAAAAACTTGATGGAAATGTCGAACGCCGACAACCGGGAAATCCTGGCGCAAATCGGCGAGAAAGCTGCGATTCGTCAAGTAAAATCGGAGCATTTTCCCAAACAATTTGATTTGACCGCCTGACCAGATTCACCCCGCTGCTGCTACGTTTCGAAAAAAAATAAAAAGCCCATGAGCGATTCCAATCCACCCCTCCGCCGGTTCCCGATGAACCAGAACCCCGGCGTCGATTTTCAGAAAGCCGTCAAAAAACCGATTCCCGTCGACTGCGCGCAGATCAACGAACCCTTCGAGGTCGAGTCGCTCGAAGGTACCCACCGGGGCAAACCCGGCGACTGGCTCATGCGCGGCGTTCGGGGCGAACTGTACGTGTGCGACCAGGAAATTTTTGAGCAGACGTACGAGTTGGTCAGGCCCTGATTGGCCGGGAAGTGCCATTAAAATCGGTTTTCAAACCCACGAACGCAGCGCCCCGGCTCAGGCTGAGCCGGGGCTTTTTTTGAACAAAAAATTCCTTGCGGCAACCGCACCGGACCTCCCTCGGGACCGTCCCGATGACCGTTCGCTAGATTTGTTCACTCCGGCTCGCCGGTGTCCGAAAGTTTGCGTTACTTGCTCATCTTCTGCGCGTTTCCCACGTTCGCGCGCCGCTTGCCTTCGCCACCGCTTCACTCCCCTCCAAACCGATGAAACGGCTCAAAATCCGCATTCCCGGTCAGAAACTGGAAAACAACCCCGCCGACAACACCGGCGAACTGACCATCGAAAAAACGTACGTCATCGGCGCGGCCACCCGGGGTGAGGCCGTCGCCCCCCAGACGGAGGTGCTCGACGCTACCAAGCTCGTCGAATTCACCTACGACGACGGTACCGTCTGGCTGGCCGATGCTTCGACCGTCGATGAGGTGTTTCCCGGTGCCTCGGCCCAACTCCGCGGTTTGGACGACGACGCCCTCAACATCCCCGCCGAGGTGCACCTGGGCGAGCCGGACCGGAGCGGTTTCGCCGGGAAAGTCGCGCTGAAAATCGTGAAGATTTTCGCAAAAAAAGCCGTCGTTTCGCTGGTCGGCGATCTGGCCGCGAAGCTAGAAGCGAAGCAGTTGGAGGAAAAGCGGGGTTTGTTCCGCCTCACCGGCGATTTCAAACTGCTGCCCCCCGAACTCGAGCCGGATGGAAAATACCTGCTGTTTCTGCACGGCACGGCCTCCTCCACGGCGGGGTCGTTCGCCGAACTGAACGGTTCGCCGACCTGGCAGTTCATCACCCAAACCCACGGGCGCAACGTGCTGGCGTTCCAGCACGAAACCCTCACCAAAAGTCCCCTCGACAACGTCCTCGACCTGGTGCGGCAACTGCCCCCCCGCGCCACGCTGACTCTGGTGAGTCATTCGCGCGGGGGGCTGGTGGGCGACGTGCTCAACCGCTTCTGCCCCGACGGCGACGGGCCGCGCGGGTTTTCAGCCCAGGAAAAAAACTACCTCCGCCGCCACGACCGCGACAACGACCTGGCGCGGATCGACGACATCGAAAAAGCGCTGCGGGAGAAATCCATCCGCATCGAAAAGTTCATCCGCGTGGCCTGCACGGCCAGCGGCACCACGCTGGCTTCGCGGCGGCTCGACGTGTACTTCAACGTGCTCTTCAACGTCGTCGGCGTGGCCCTGGCCCAGGCGACCAACCCCGTGTACGTGGCCTTCAAGGACCTGGTGGCGGCCCTCATCGACAGCAAAGACGACGCCTCGGTGCTGCCCGGACTGGAGGTGCAGAACCCCCGGTCGCCGTTCAACCAGGTGCTTAACAACCCTGCTCCCGAGGCCCTCATCGCCACCCCGCTGGTGGTCATTGCGGGCGACGCCCGGTTCAGCCTGCGCTGGCAGGGCATCAAAGTGGCCCTGTCGAACTTGTTTTTCTGGGACGACAACGACTTCGTGGTCGACACCCGCTCGATGTACAACGGGGCGCGGCGGGCCGAGGGCAAAGCGCAGTTTTTTTTCGACGAAGGCGCGGAGGTGAGCCATTTCAATTACTTCCGCAACCCACGAACGCAAAACGCCCTGCGGCTGGCCCTCCAGAGCAGCGGCGATGCGCTCATTCCGGGGTTCACGAAACTCGAAAACCGGGCCTTCACCGAAGTGGCCGTCCGCAACATCGACCTTTCGCTGCCCGGTGGCCGGGTGTTCCGCAACCAGGTTTCGGGCAAAAAACCAATCGTGGTGCTCCTGCCGGGCATCATGGGCAGTACGCTGACGGTGCGCGAGCGGCTGGTGTGGATCAACTTCTTCCGCTTCGCCACGGGCGGGCTGACGAGCCTGCTGCACAGCCCCGACAGCAACGCCACCATCCGCGCCGACGCGCTGGTGGGCAGTTCGTACCGAAAACTGACGGAGTTTCTCGAACGGGAATACGACGTGGTCACGTTTCCGTTCGACTGGCGGCTCAGCATGGCCGACAACGCCGCCGCGCTCAACCGGAAGGTAGAGGAACTTCTGCCTTTGGGCCAGCCCATCAAGCTCATCGGCCACTCGATGGGCGGCGTGCTGATCCGCGATTTCATCGTCAACCACGACGGTACCTGGCAAATTCTGAAAGCAAGCCGGGACTTTCGGGTGTTGTTCCTGGGCGCACCGCTGGGGGGTGCATTCCGGATTCCGTACGTGCTGTTTGGGCTGGATTCGCTCATCAACACCCTCGATTTCGTCGACATCGTTCACTCCAAAGAAGAACTGCTGGAGGTGTTCTCGCAGTTTCCGGGCATTCTGAGCCTGCTGCCCCTGACCACCGACACGGCCAACGATTTTGCCAAACCCGCCACCTGGCAAACCCTGCGCGATGCCTTTGGCGAAGCCAACTGGCCGCTCCCCGCTGATGCCCTGCTGGAGGAGTTCGGCACCTACCGTGACCGAGTGCTTAAGGCCCTGCCCACCTTGGCCTATGAGCAGGCGGTGTACATCGCCGGGCAAGGGCGACGCAACCAGCAGACCATCAGCGGATACCGCATCGAAGAAGACGGCACGCTGACGTTTCTAGCCACGAAAGAGGGCGACGAAAGCGTGACCTGGGACAGCGGCATTCCCCAATCCCTGCTCGCGCGGGATGCGGTGTATTTTTCGGACGTCACCCACGGCGAATTGGCCAACGAGCCGCGCCTGTTCGGGGCCATTGCCGAGGTGCTCAAAACCGGCACCACCACCCAGCTCCGGCGCACCCGGCCCACGGTGCGCAGCCTCGACCGGGAGTTTCCGGCCAGGGCCGTGTTCAACTTCGACCTCTCGCCCGAAGGCGTGGAAAAAACCCTGCTGGGGCTGGGTTCCGACGGGCGGCACAAGGCCAGCGAGGCTCCGCTGCAAGTATCGGTCAGCAACGGCGACCTGAAGTACGCCATGCACCCCGTGCTGGTGGGGCATTTTGACCGGGACGGCATTGTTTCTGCCGAAAAAGCCATGGATTTTCACCTCCGGGGCGAACTCCTCCGCCGCCTCCGCCTGGGGCTGTATCCCGGCCCGATTGGCACCAGTGAAATTGTGGCTTCCGGGGCGACGCGGGGTTTTCTGGGGGCCATCGTGGTGGGGCTGGGTCGGCAGGGCGAACTCACCGAGCACCTCCTGACCCGTACCGTCAAGCAGGGAGCCGCCAGCTACCTGGCCGCCCTCAACAGTCGTCCGAAGGAAGCACCACCCCGGAACCAAAACACGCCCAACGTGGGCATTTCGGCCTTGCTCGTGGGTTCGGGGTACGGGGGGCTGCGGCTTGAGGCCGCCATCCGGGCGGTGATTCAGGGCGTGCAAAACGCCAACGCCGAAATCCGCCAACTCTACGACTCGCCGACGTTGATCGAAGCCATCGAGTTTGTCGAACTCTTCAAAGACCGCGCCCTGGCCTGCATGAAGGCCCTCATTGCCATCGAGCGCGACGAACGCCGGTCGCTGATCATTTTCCGCAGCAGCAACACCATCAAAAAACTCCCCGGCTGGCGGGAACGGTTGCCCGTGGACGACACCACCGAATGGTGGACGCGCATCAACGTCCGGCGGTACACCGACGACGAACTGGGCAGCCAAGCCCAGCGCCGGGCCTTGCGGTTCGCCATTTCGACCGACGCCGCCCAGGTGCAGGAGCGCAGCCTGCAAACCACCATTCCCACGCTGATGGACTTGCTGGAGGAGGCGTCGAAAAAAGACGACTGGTCGCCCGAGTTGGCCAAAGTGCTTTTTGAATTGCTGATTCCCAACGACTTCAAGGATCAGATCAAACGGCAGAGCAACATCAACTGGATTCTCGACAAACACACCGCCGAGTTGCCGTGGGAATTGCTGCAGGACGACACCACCGCTACCGCCCTGCCCCTGTGCATCAGCGCCGGGATGATTCGCCAACTGGCTACCGGCGATTTTCGCACCAACAGCACCCTCGTGGCCGAGGCCACCGCCATCGTCATCGCCGACCCCGACCTGGCCAACCCGGCCCTGCAACTTCCGGCCGCCCGCCGGGAAGGTGAAAAAGTGGCCGAAATGTTCAGAGTTGGTGATTTTACTGTCAATCACCTGTCGCACACCTCCGCGGCGGAGATTCTGAAGAATCTGTTTTCCAAACACTACAAGATCGTCCACCTGGCCGGTCACGGGGAATTCAGCACCGACCCCGATCAGCCCACCGGCATGTTGATTGGCCCCCACGCGCACCTCACCCCCGCGTTCATCGAGCAAATGAGCCACGTGCCCGAACTGGTGTTCGTCAACTGCTGCTACCTGGGCGAGACCAACGAGGAGGCCGAGCGCCTCAACCGGAGTCGCTTCCGCCTGGCGGCCAACCTCGGCACCCAGTTGATTGAAATCGGCGTCAAGGCCGTCGTGGTGGCCGGGTGGGCCGTCAACGACAACGCGGCCTTCGACTTTGCCCAGCGGTTTTACGAGTGTCTGTTTGAAGGAAGCACCTTCGGCGAAGCCGTCCGGAAGGCGCGAAAGACCGTTTTTGAAACCCACGGCACCCGCAACAACACCTGGGGGGCTTACCAGTGCTACGGCGATCCGTTTTACCGGCTCATCGACAAGGCGCGGAAGCCAACCCTGGTGTACGATTTCATCATTCCCGAAGAAGCCGAAACCGAGCTGACCAACCTGCTTAACCGGGTCGAACAGGGAGAGGCAGACGCCGAAATCGCCCAGCATCAGGAGGCCATCGGCAGCGCGTTGCGTAAAGCGGGTCTTCGCAGCCCGCGCATTACCGAACTTCAGGCCCTGATTTACGCCGCGTTGAATGAATACGAGAAGGCCGTAGGGAAATTCGACGAACTCTGGGCGGAGGAAAAAGCCCAGTTTTCGTTTTCAGCCACCGAAAAATACTGCAACACCAAAGTAAAATGGCTGGTGAAAACCGCCGACGCAACCGACCCGCTGCCCGCTCAGGAGGCCATCCGGGCCGTGATCGACGATCTGAAAAACCTCCTGCGCTTCGGGGCTACCGACGAGCGGACCGCCATTCTGGCCAGTTCGTACAAACGGCTCGGCTTCATCAGCCAGGGCGATGCCCAGAAAGAGGCCTACAAAACGGCGGCGGCCTACTACGCCAGGGCCTGGGCCAACCCCCGGAACACGAAAAAATTCTACCCGCTCACCAACTGGCTGGCCCTCGAAACCGCCCTCGTGCTGGCCGGAGCCAGGGCCTGGGGCACCGACGCCGACAGCGACGTGTTCGGCTATTGCCTCCCCGCCGACGCCGGAGCGGCCACCGCCCTGCTCGACGCGGAACTAACCGAACTGGCGAAAAAATCGGACGAGGAAAAAGATTTCTGGGACTGGGTCGCCGAAGCTACCCTCCACCTCGGCAAACTGCTGCTCGGCGACAAGCACGCCAGTGAGCAAACCGCGCTCGACCTGTTTACGGCGGCCTTCCGGCTGGTTGGATCGCCGGGCCAGCGCCAGGCCGAAATCGAGCAGTTGGCATTTCTTGAAAATGCGCTGGCGATGGGAACTTCCAAAAAGGCAAAAACCCTGGCCGCGCTACTCAGCCGCCTGCGTACGGCCCTGGTGCTGCTGGCGTGACGGTGGCAAGACCATCCGCCTGCGTACCTTCGCAGTTCCGATGCGAAAACTCACGATACACGAACTCGACCGGCTTTCGGTCGAACAGTTTCAGCAAGCCGAAAAATTGCCTTACGTGCTCGTGCTCGACAACGTGCGGAGCCTGCTCAACGTCGGGTCGATTTTCCGCACCGCCGACGCGTTTCGTTGCCAACGGCTTTACCTCTGCGGCATCACGGGCACGCCGCCCCACCGCGAACTGACCAAAACCGCCCTCGGGGCCGACGAAACCGTGCCCTGGCAGTACGCCCCCGATGCCACCGCGCTACTCGGTCAGCTTCGGCGCGAGGGGTACGTGCTCTGCGTGGTCGAACAAACCGACGGCAGTCAGTCGCTGGCCGATTTCCGACCCGAAGCCGGGCGGCGGTACGCCTTCGTGCTGGGCAACGAGGTGAGCGGCGTGGGCGACGAGGTCGTGACGCGGGCAGACGTGGGTCTTGAAATCCCGCAGTTCGGCACCAAACATTCGCTCAACGTGGCCGTAGCGGCGGGCATCGTGTGCTGGGATTTTGTCAGCAAACTAGCCTCAGGCGCGACGAAATGACGGTTTTCAGAAACAAGTACCCTGCCCTCCGGTTTACGTCATCATCAAGTGTTCATTAAGTTTTCGTTAAATCGGAAGCCAGTCGGACGCGGCCCGTTGCTTTGCCGAAGAATCTGCGTAGCTTGACCGCCCAACTGAGGTTTCACGTCAAAAATCGTTGCATTCATGAAAGGCGAGAAAAAACAACTCATCGCACAACTCACCGAGGCCATCGCGGGCAAACTGAGCGGCCTGAACGACAAACACGCCAAAAAGCTCGGCAAGTCGGTGGAAAATGCGGCGGAAAAACTGGCCAAGAAATTCTCCAAACTCGTGGAGAAGGAGAAAGCCGATGCCGAGAAGAAAGTCGAAAAAGACCGGAAGAAGCTTTCCAAAAAAGCGAAGAAAACAGCGAAAAAAGCCAAAGACATTGCCGCCAAAAGCACCAAAGCAACCCCGGCACCCGTTCCGGAGGTGACGCCCACGTCGGTGAGCACGCCGGTTGTGAAGGCACCGGCTCCCCGCCCGGCCCCATCGCGCCCGGCCAAACCGGCGGCTACCGCCCCCTCCCCGACCGACACTACCTCGTCGTCGGGCAACGGCTGATTCCGTTTCCACGACGATTTTCCTTTGAAGCTCTGCCCCGGCGGAGCTTTTTTGCATTTAAGCCCCGGCGAGCTGCTTCGGCGCGTCGGTCGGTTGGTTTTCCCCGAATTCCGCCAGCAGGGCCTCCAGGTCAAGGCGGTCAGAAGGTTCGGTGCGGGCTTCGAGCACGCGGGTCATAAATTGAAGGGCGTTTCGGGTGTGCGTGGTCGACCCGGAGGCCACGCAATCTTTTGGCACGACCAGCTTCAGGTCGCGCATGTAGGCGTCGTTGGCCGTAAAAAACACGCAGACGTCGGCGGCAATGCCCGTCAGAATCAGGCAGCGGGCACCGAGGTACCGCAGCAGCGTGTCGAGGGTGGTGGCGAAAAACGCCGAGTGCTTGGGTTTCAGGACGAAGTAATCGTCGGGGTCGGGCTTGAGCAGGCTGGCCACGCGCCGCCCCCGCACGCCTTTTTCTAAGCTATGTTCGGTCACGTCGCGGAAGTCGGAGCGCCAGCGGCCAAAGTTGTCGTTGACGTACACGACCGGGACGCCCAGCGCCTTCGCCCGTTTTTTCAGCTTCGCGGTCTGGCGGGCGGCGGCGAGCGTCGGTTTCAGAAATTTCGGGCCTTCGGGAAATTCCAGATCGTTGATGAAATCAATCAGCAGCAGCACCACCGGCGACTGGTCGGGGGCGTTGCCGTGCAAATCAGCAGAAGAAGGCATGGCGCAACTTTTTTTGGCATTGGTTCACGTCGCATTTCCGAAAAAATCCCTGCCAATCTCGCATTCATGCTCCCCAACTTTGACCTTGCCACGGTGCTTTCCCGTATCGAAGACGTCATCCGGCCCTTTCCGAAGGCCGCCATGTTCGAACTGCGCGAACGGGGTTACGACTCGCTCTTCGAGCAACTGATTTCCTGCATCATCTCGATCCGTACCCTCGACGAAACCACCATTCCCGTGTCGCTGCGGCTGTTCGCCGTGGCCCGTACGCCCCGGCAACTGCTCGAACTTTCGTCCCATCAACTCGAAGCATTGCTCGACGGCAGCCAGTACCCTGGCCAGAAGGCGTACACGATGCTGGGCATCGCCAAAGCGGCGGTGGAAGAGTACGGAGGCCAGTTGCCCGCCGATTTCGAGAAACTGACCGCCCTGAAAGGCGTTGGGCCGAAGTGCGCCAACCTGGCCCTCGGCGTGGCCACCGGGCAGGCCGCCATCAGCGTGGACATCCACGTGCACCGGGTGGTGAATCGCTGGGGCTTCGTCCGGACCTCGACCCCCGAAAAAACGATGGTGGCGCTGGAGAACGCCGTTCCGGTTTCGCAGTGGATCGACCTCAACCGCCTGCTGATGCCGTTCGGAAAACACATTTGCACCGGCACCCTGCCCAAGTGTTCGACGTGCCCGGTGTACGAATTCTGCGAGCGGGTGGGCGTAACGAAACACCGGTAGTCAGAACGGCAGCGCCAACTGGGCGGGCTTGGTGTCCTTCGTCCGGTGGACGGGTTCGATGGTTTTCAATTCGTAACTGCGCTTTTCGAGGCCCGTCGTGGTGTTGCGGGTGACGGTTTCGAGCACGACCCCCTGGCACTCCTCCCCCACCGACACGGCCACGAGCATGGGCATGACTTCGAGGGGTACCGACCCGCTGTAAATCGTACCGGCGTGGGTTTTTACCTCGAACTTTCCCCGGATGCTCTCGGTGTACACGATGCCCTCAAAGGCGATTTCCTCTGGTTCGCCGGTCACGAGGCTTTCGAACAGCGTTTTTAGGCGGGTAATGGCGGAGAGGTCGCCCTCCCAGGTGCGTTCTTCGTCGGTGGGGCTGAGCCAGTGCAGGCGAGCCTCCAACTGGGCCTCCTGGAGCGTGCGCAGCAACCGCATCAGCGCAAACACGCCCGCCTTGCCGTAGCTGGTCACTTCGGTGGTGGCTTCCTCGGCCGTTTGCACGGTGAGCAGGCCGAACGTGCGCCGCAGGGCTTCTTCCGACAAACTCCCGCCGAACAAATCGGGGGCCGTCTGCACGCTGACCAGCAGGCCCGCCGAGCCGCTCGGCACGTGCTTCAGCCGCACGTCGAACTGGCTGCGCACCTCGGTCAGGGTACCCGCCTTGCGCGAACCGTCGCGGATGAACCGCCCCGCCTGCACGAGCGCTTCTTCGAGCGCCGAAGCCAGCGGCCCCAGCACGTGCAGGGGCAACAGCCCGGTAGCCACGCTGGGGCCGGTCAGGCGCAGTTCGACCACCTCCACTTCGCGCTGCTGCTTGGCCTCGACCAGTTGGCGGGTGAGTTCGTCCACCTGCCGCCGGGCGGCCCCCACCAGCAGGTGCTGGTAAAAGTGGCCCGGCCGGGCTTCCAGGCGTTGTTCGTGTTCGGCGAGCATCCGCTGGGCAAACACCCGGAGTTGTTCGAGGCGGGCGATGTTACGCATGGTTGAGCAGCAATTTGAAAATCCCCTGCTGGTGCAGGTTGGCAGGGTCGGCACTGAATTTCTTGGTCCAGTAGTCCCGGTCGGCGGGACTGTCGGGGTCAGCCAGGCTGGCGGCCACCTCGTAATTGGCTTTCACCCACTCGGCCTGGCTGGCGTGAAGCAGCCGCTCAAACAGCCGCAGGCGCTTGGGCGGCAGCCGCTCGGTTTCGGCCTCGCTTGCCCACACCACCAGGTCCACGGCGTCGGGTTCGGGGTTGAGCGTGGCAAACGAGCCGCCGATCCAGAGTTCGAGGGGCACATCGAGCTTGGCCAGGTCGTCCAAAAATCGGCGGAAACGCAGCAGCAATCGCTTGCGGCGCTTGCTTTCCGCCGCCGAGAACGGCTCCAGAAACTGCTGGTCCAACTGCCAGGGGCCGATGTGCTGAAAGCCGCCAGGGAGCAGCGGGGGGTGGGGGGTGGGCATGAAAGTTTTGACGAAGTTTTAAAAAGTGGGGCAACCGGCCCCTCTTCCCAAAACGATTCGGCGGAGCCGGGGTGGTAGCTGGTGCAAATCTTGTATTTTTCGCCCAAAAATCGCCGTCGGGCACGTTGTAAATTACTCCGCAGCCGTCGAACGGCGCTGCCGCGCGCGCCTCAGTTTCGCGTCCATTTTCATGAAAAAACTCTTCCTCCTCGATGCGATGGCGCTCATTTACCGGGCGCACTTCGCTTTCGCCAAAACGCCCCGCATTTCGTCCACGGGCATGAACACCTCCGCCGTGTTCGGCTTCGCCAATACCCTGCTGGAAGTGCTCACAAAGGAAAATCCCACCCACATTGGCGTCTCGTTCGACACGCCCAAAGCAACGTTCCGGAAGGAGAAATTCGACGCCTACAAAGCCCAGCGCCAGGCCATGCCCGACGACATCGTCGTCGCCATTCCCTACGTCAAGCGGCTCTGCGAGGCGTTGTGCATCCCGCTCCTGATGCTCGACGGCTACGAGGCCGACGACGTGATCGGTACGCTGGCGAAAAAAGCCGAGGCCACGGGCGAATTCGAGGTGTTCATGATGACCCCCGACAAGGACTACGGCCAACTCGTCAGCGAGCGCGTCAAAATTTTCCGCCCAGCGTACATGGGCAAGCCCAACGAGGTGCTCGGCGTGCCCGAAATCCTCGACCGCTGGGGCATCCAGCGGGTGGAGCAGGTCATCGACATCCTCGGGCTGATGGGCGACGCCTCCGACAACATTCCCGGCATGCCGGGCATCGGCGAAAAAACGGCCCAGAAGCTGATTCAGGAGTGGGGTTCGGTCGAAAACCTCATCGCCAACGTGGACAAGTTGAAGGGTAAGGTGCAGGAAACGGTGCGGACCCACGCCGAGCAGGGGCTGCTGTCGAAGGAACTGGCCACGATTCACCTCGAAGTGCCGGTGGAGTTCGACGAAAAAGACCTCGAACGCTGCGAACCGAACCGCGAAAAGCTCTCGGCGCTGATGGACGAACTGGAATTCCGCCAGCTCCGCCGCCGCCTGCTCGGCGACGAGGCCGGGGAAGCCGAGGCCCGCGCCGCCGTGCTCGGCACGCCCGACGGCAAGCCTGCCGCCCCCGCCCGCCGGGGTCGCGCCGCCGCGCCGAAAGCGAGTCAGATGGATTTGTTCGGTGCCTCGAACGCCGACGCCATCGCCGCGTTCGAGGCGGGGCAGCCGCTCCAACGACCAGTGGACGACGCGCCCCCCAGCTACCGCCGCACGATTGCCAACACGGTTCACGACTACCGACTGGTGGATACGCCCGAATTGCGACGGAGTTTGATTCACTTTCTGAGCCTTCAGGAGCAGTTTTGCTTCGACACCGAAACCACCTCCATCGATCCCATTGAGGCCGAGTTGGTCGGGCTGGCCTTTGCCTACCGGGCGGGCGAAGGCTTTTTCGTGCCCGTGCCCGCCAACCAAACCGAGGCGCAGGCCCTCGTGGACGAATTTAAGCCCCTGCTCGAAAACGAGGCCGTCGGCAAAATCGCCCAGAACCTGAAGTACGACCTCATCGTGTTGAAAAAATACGGCGTCGAGGTGCGCGGGCCGCTCTACGACACCATGCTGGCCCACTACCTCATCGAGCCGGAAAAGCGCCATAACATGGATTACATGGCCGTGGCCTACCTCAACTACGAACCAGTGTCCATCGAGGCACTCATCGGCAAAAAAGGCTCGAAGCAGGGCAACATGCGCGACGTGGACCCCGAACCCCTGAAGGAATACGCCGCCGAAGACGCCGACATCACCCTTCAACTCCGCGACGTGCTGGCACCGATGGTGGTCGAGGTGGGTGCCCAGAAACTCTTCGATGAGGTGGAAATGCCCCTCGTGGACGTGCTCGCCACGATGGAACTGGAGGGCGTGCGGGTGGACGAAACCGCGCTTTCCGATTTGTCGAAAACCTTGACCGTGGATTTGGAAAGCCTGCAATTGCAGATTTTCGAGATGGCGGGCGAATCGTTCAACATCGGCTCCCCGCAGCAGTTGGGGAAAATTTTGTTCGAAAAACTCAAGCTCGACACCAACGCCCCCCGCACCAAAACCGGCCAGTGGGCCACGGGCGAGGAGGTGCTCTCGAAACTCGAAGGCCAGCACGAAATCGCCCGCAAGATTCTGGATTTCCGGGAATTGCAGAAGCTCAAATCCACCTACGTGGACGCCCTGCCCCAATTGATTTCGCCCCGCGACGGGCGGATTCACACCTCGTTCAACCAGGCCGTGGCGGCCACGGGGCGGCTCAGCAGCAACAACCCGAACTTGCAGAACATCCCGATTCGCACGCCCCGTGGGCAGGAAATCCGCAAGGCCTTCGTGCCCCGCGACGACGACCACCTGATTCTCTCCGCCGACTATTCGCAGATTGAACTCCGCATCATGGCCGCGTTTTCGGAAGACCCCGCCATGATGGAGGCCTTCAACACGGGCCGCGACATCCACGCCACCACGGCCAGCAAGGTGTTCAATGTGAGCCTCGACCAAGTGACGAGCGACATGCGGCGGAAGGCCAAAACCGTTAATTTCGGCATCATTTACGGCATTTCGTCGTTCGGCCTGGCGGCCCGGCTGGGCATCAAGCGGGGCGAGGCCAAGGACATCATCGACGCGTATTTTCAGGAATTTCCCGCCGTGAAAAAATTCATGGACGACAGCATCCTGAAAGCCCGCGAACGGGAGTACGCCGAGACGCTGCTGGGCCGCCGCCGCTACCTGCGCGACATCAACTCCCGCAACATGACCGAGCGGAGTTTCGCCGAACGCAACGCCATCAACGCGCCCATCCAGGGCACCGCCGCCGACATCATGAAGCTGGCCATGATTCGGGTTCACGAATTTTTGAAGCGGGAAAACCTGCGGTCAAAAATGATCCTGACCGTCCACGACGAACTCGTCTTCGACGCCTACAAACCCGAAATCGACTACCTCCAGGAGCGGGTCAACGGGTTGATGGTGAACGCCTTGCCCCTGTCGGTGAAGATGGAAACGGGCATGGGCACGGGGGTGAACTGGCTGGAGGCGCATTAGCAGTGGCAAGTGGCAAGTAGTAAAAGTGGCAAGTAACTGCTGTAGTCACTTGCCACTTTTACTACTTGCCACTTGCCACTGCTTACTGATTGAACTGCCGCAAAAACCGCACGTCGTTTTCGGAGTAAAGCCGCAGGTCGCGGATGCGGTACTTCAGCATGGCGATGCGCTCGATGCCCATGCCGAAAGCGAAACCCGTGTATCTCTTCGAGTCAATCCCGCAGTTTTCGAGCACTTGCGGGTCCACCATGCCCGAACCGAGGATTTCCACCCAGCCCGTGCCCTTGCAGACGTTCTGCGAACCGCCGCACATCCGGCAGCCGCCGGGGCGGTGCATTTCGCAGGAAATGTCCATTTCGGCGCTGGGTTCGGTGAAGGGGAAAAACGAAGGCCGGAACCGCACCTGCGTGTCGGAACCGAAGAGTTCCTTGGCGAAGTGGTAGAGGGTATCCTTCAAATCGCGGAAACTCACGTTTTCGGCCACGTACAGCCCTTCCACCTGGTGGAAAAAGCAGTGCGCCCGCGCCGAAATGGCCTCGTTGCGGTACACCCGACCCGGCATGATGCTGCGCAGGGGCGGCTGCTGGCGTTCCATCAGCCGAATCTGCACCGTCGAGGTGTGGGTGCGGAGCAGGATGTCGTCTTCGTCGGTGCCAGGGGCGGCTTTTTTGATGAAAAACGTGTCCTGCATCTCCCGGGCGGGGTGGTCCTTCGGGAAGTTCAGGGCAGTGAAATTGTACCAGTCGGTTTCGATTTCCCGGTCTTCTTCGACGTTGAAGCCCATCCGCTCGAAAATCTCGATGATGCGCTGCCGCACGAGCGTAAGCGGATGAATGGTGCCCGTTTCATGGGGTGTCACAGGCAAGGTCAGGTCCACATCCGGAATTTCAGCCTGACCATTTCCCGCTCCAAACTGCTGCTGGAAGGCGTTGAATTTATCCTGGGCGGAGTTTTTCAACGCATTTAATTCCTGCCCCATCGCCCGACGGTCTTCGGCGGGCAGGGTTTTCAACCCATCGAATAATTCGGCAATTACCCCCTTGCGGCTCACGTAGGTAAGACGGAACTGCTCCAATTGCTCCGGGGTATCGATGGCAAAACCGGCCATCTGCCGGTGAATCTCGTCGACTTTCGATCTCATGCCGCAAAAGTAGCGCTTCAAGGCCAATGTGGCGAGGCTGGGACAGGAAAGTCCTCACCAGAATCTCCTCACTGGTTACGGCTGCTTGGACTAACTACCTGAGTTGGCAGTTGGACACACTGGCAGTTTTCACGATGCGACTACGTAGAAATACCTGATTTTAAAATAGGGGGAAAATACGCTAAAAAGTGCTCCCGGAGACATCTTCCTTTGTACTGCCAATCGCGGAATACACACTGCTCCCCGACAATCAACTCAGTGAATACAACCTAACAACCCTCTATCCTACCGTACTCATGAACATGCGCATTAATACTCCGGGAGTCAGCAGATCAGTGAGTTGGAAAAAACAAGTTCTCAATTTGGCTGTGTATGACCGGGCTTATCAGGGTATAGCAGTCAGCGATGTGATGATGATTCACGGCGAAGGAAACTACGCTACGTTTTACATCAACAGCGGTAAAAGATTGACAGTGGCAAAAACGCTTAAACAGTACGAGGCGTTGCTGGATGAGCGAATCTTCTTCCGCGTTCACAAGTCATATCTCATCAATCTGCATTATTTAAAGGAATACAAAACGGCCAAAGAAGAGACCGCAGTACTCAAAAACGGTCTTCGGATTGGAGTGGCTCGTCGGCGTCGGAAAGAATTTGAAGTCATAGCAGCCTCTTTTCTAAGGCGGACGCGGCGTTGAAACTACCCCACCCCGAACGTCTTTTCAGATCTTTAGTGGTTAGGTGAATTGTAGGAATAGCGGTGGGTTCTACCCACCGCTATTTTTGTTTTCACGCTTGACTGGTCGCAGTGGTTCAGAAGAGTTCGAAGCCCAGCGTTGCCTGCCAAAGGTTGCTTTTGCGAGTAAACTGACCCTGCGTACCTGGGTTGCTTAACTGGACCTTGACCACATCGGTCACGTTACCTTCATAACGAACGTCAAAATTCACGGGGCCAAAATCAAGTCCAATGCCCGCCTGATAGCCCAGGGCTGCCTGCTTGAAAACATCACCGACGGTCTGGCCGGAGTACTGATTGAAGGTATCGCGCAAACTGCCATTGTCGGAAAGCCGCAGAGAAGCAACTGGCCCTAGATTGAGCCGGAGTACATCTCCAACCCGAATACCAACGAGCACGGGCACGTCGAGATTGGTGAAGCGAACGTCAACATCGCGCAGGCTGGCTCCCTGATTGTCGCGAAGAACCTGGAAACGCCCTCCCTTTTGGGATAGTACCGCTTCAGGCTGGACGAAGAATTTATTGCCAAAGCGGAAAAACACCCCGCCAATAGCGCCTACCTTGTCTTTGTCCATGCTCTGTAAGAACTCCTGACCAGAACCAAAATTGTACCGGTCACCTTTGAACCGAGCCAGGTTGATGCCGCCCTTGATCCCGAAATCGAAGTAGTCCCGCTGAGCAAAACTAACGAGCGGATTTACGCACAGAGCCGTCAGGCCAACGGCAATGACCAGGGTTTGCAGTTTTGTTTTCATGTTGATGCGTTGATTAGATTAGACTGGATACCGACAAACTCGGGCGTGAAAAAAGCGTACCGCCGGGGGCGGTACGCTTTATCCGTTCCAATGGTGTGGTTTACAAGAATTTGAAACCAACCGTGGCTTGGAACAGGTTTGATTTGCTCAGGAATTGACCTTGGTTGTTGGGATTTACAAAGTCGATGCGGATGACGTCGCGGACATTGCCTTCGTAACGCAGGTCGAGCACCAGCTTGCCCAAGTCAAAGCCAATACCAGCCTGGTAGCCAATCAGCCCTTTCCGGAAGTAATTGTTGTCGCTGGCGTATTGGTCGAAGGTGTCTCCCAGGTTGCCATTGTCGGAAGTACGGAAGGTCAGCACCGGTCCGGCATTGATCCGGAAAACTTTAGCCAGTTTAACGCCCACCAACAGGGGAAGGTCAACATTGGTGAACTTGATGTCCACCTGCCGCGAATTGACCGTGCCGCCCGTGCTACCGATCATGTACCGCCCACCTTTCTGCGAAAGCATGATTTCAGGTTGCAAGAAAATCGTCCGACCCACGCGGAAGAACCCGCCCGCTGCCAGGCCCCAGGCCCGGCCATCGCTACTGGTCAGGTCGAAGGCATTTCCATTGGCTACCGAAAGACTGTTGTAGGTCAGTTCAGAATAATTGACCCCGGCTTTCAGGCCAAACGTGAAGAACGGGTCTTCGTCGTTATTATACCGATTTTCGCGGTACGTACTGGTTGTGCCGTTATCCCGGTAAGCAACGGTACTCTGAGGCGACGCGCTGGTGATTGTGGTCGTAGACGAATACGACATCTGGTTGTTGTGCGTACCCGTTGTGGTCGTTGTGCTGTCAGGTGCCGTACTCGTAACGGTGCTGGTCGTCGTGGTGGTGCTGGTGTTATCCTGCGCCATGGCCGAGAATGCATACGCCGTCGCGCAAACCAGTGCTGCCGACGCCACGAGGGTGATGACAATGCGTTTCATGGGATTGAACATGTTGTTTGTTGAAGTGAAGTGTAACGTCGGCAGTAGCAAAAAAAAGCGTGCCTTTCTTTTCGAAAAACACGCTTTACAGGTAGTCTACGGGGATTTACCTAAAATAACTTCCATCCCAGCGTTACCTGCCACAGGTTATTGCGCTGATTAAACTGGGTATTTTGCGCCACACTTTGCAGAGAAACGGACGAAACATCCGACCAAGCCCCTTCGTAACGTACGTCCAAACTAACGGAACCGAGGTCAAGTCCACCGCCGAGTTGGTAGCCATAGTAGGCTTTTTCGAAAGCCTCGCCGATGCTTCCGGTGGTGTATTGCTGAAGCGCTTGCCCAAGGGTTTGATTGTTACCGACTAAAAAAGAGGCCATCGGACCGGCATTGACCCGAATTGGGCCAAGCTTTAACCCTACCAACACCGGCACGTCGATGGTCGTCAATTTGACCTTCACCAGATTACTGACGTTTTGCCCATTGTAGTACACTTCAAACGCCCCACCCTTGCTCGACAGTACAGCTTCGGGCTGGATGAACAGCGTTCGACCGAACCGCATCCACACGCCCCCAGCCAAACCCGTCCGGCTGGCGTAGCTATCCCGCAAGTTATCGCGCAACATCTGTCCGTTGTACGCAAACTGGGGCATGCCGTTTTCGCCGAGGCGAGCCGTGAAGAAGTCGCCCGTTTTCAACTGCGAAAGGTTGACGCCCCCCTTGAGCCCCATCGCAAAAGCACTCCGGCGCTTCTGGGCCAGCAATGGCGTAGTCAGCAACAACGTAAACACCACCAGGAGCAGGGATTTTTTCATAAAACATGCGTTGTGGGTGGAAGTGGAAACACAACTGTCGCCTTAACGCCGCAAGGACCATACCGCTTGTTTCAAGAGCCGGAAAATCGGGCGATTCAGCGTATATTTAACAAAAATTAAGCACTGGCGCACAGGCGGATTTACAGCGGGATTGCCTTTTCTTCCTCGTTTTAAGCCCCTTCAATGAGAATTCAAGGGCGTGAACCAGCAACTCTTTCATGGCTAAAACAAAAACCACCTATTTCTGCCAGAACTGCGGACAGCAGTCGCCCAAGTGGCTTGGGCGCTGTCCTTCCTGCGGGGAATGGAATACGTTTGTCGAAGAAGTCATTCAAAAAGACGAACCCGAGAAAGGTTCCTGGAAAGTCAGCACCTCGACCAAAGTCGCCCCGCGCCCCCGCGCCCTGAGCGAAATCGCCTACGCCGAGCATCCCCGCATCCTGACTCCCGACGGCGAATTGAACCGCGTACTCGGAGGTGGCATCGTACCAGGCTCACTAGTACTCATCGGCGGCGAGCCGGGCATTGGCAAATCTACCTTGATGCTGCAAATTGCGCTGAATTTACCCCAGCATCGGGTGCTGTACGTATCGGGCGAGGAATCGGAGCAGCAGATTAAAATGCGCGCCGAACGCCTGAGCAGCCGCCGGGCCGACAACTGTTTCATTCTGACCGAAACCTCCACGCAGAACATTTTCAAGCAGGTCGAAAACTTCGAGCCGGACATTCTCGTCATTGATTCCATCCAAACGCTTCAATCTTCGTTTGTTGAGTCGGGTGCGGGCAGTGTGTCGCAGGTGCGTGAATGCACGGCCGAACTCATGCGTTTCGCCAAAGAATCGGGTACGCCCGTGCTGATGATCGGCCACATCACCAAAGATGGCTCCCTGGCCGGGCCGAAAGTGCTCGAACACATGGTGGACACGGTGCTGCAGTTTGAAGGCGACCGTCACCTGGCCTACCGGATTTTGCGTACAACTAAAAATCGCTTCGGCAGCACCTCCGAGCTGGGACTCTACGAAATGCTCGGCGATGGGCTCCGCGAGGTGACCAATCCTTCCGAAATTCTGATTTCACAGCGCGAAGAAGCCACCAGCGGCATCACCATCGGGGCCATGCTTGAAGGCAACCGCCCGTTGCTCATTGAATGCCAGTCACTGGTGAGCATTGCGACCTACGGCACGCCCCAGCGCAGCAGCACGGGCTACGATGCCAAACGACTGAACATGCTGCTAGCCGTACTTGAAAAACGAGGAGGCTTCCGGCTCGGCGCACAGGACGTATTCCTGAACATCGCCGGTGGACTTAAGGTCGAGGATCCGGCCATCGACCTGGCTGTGTGTGCCAGCATTGTGTCAAGCTATGAAGATACACCCCTGCCGCCCACGGTGTGTTTTGCCGCCGAAGTAGGGCTGGGGGGCGAAGTGAGGGCCGTCAACCGGGTTGAGAACCGCATCGCCGAGGCTGAAAAGTTGGGATTTCGGGAAATCTGGATTTCGAAGTACAGCCTGAAAGGCATTGACGTGGGGGCGTTTAAAATCAAGGTACACACCGCTACCAAACTCGACGAAGTATTCGTCGGATCGATGGTCGCTCGGTGACCGGTAAAAAAAAGAGGCTACCCGCCGCCACGGGTAGCCTTGATCACAGAAAAAGTTGGCAGAGGCCTCGTTTTTCGTGAAGAGCAAATTAAATCAGTTCTATTGGGAAAAACCAATTGACATATATCAAAAAAACAGGACCATTACGAAATTTGGTTTTGAATGATATTTTTTCGGATTCGACTGAGGGTTTCGGGGTGGATGCCCAAGTAAGAGGCGATGTCTTTGACCGGAATCATCTGGATGAATTCGGGTTGCTTTTGAAGCATATGGCGGTACTTCTCTTCGGCACTCAGGCTGAGGAGCATCATCTCGCGTTGAAGCTTCACGCGGTAGAGTTGCTCGGCCACAAGTCGCCCAAAACGCTCGCTGTTTTTGGAAATGTTGTGAAGTTGTTGCACTGCGTCGTAATGAATGCGAAGGGCCCTAACTGACGTCAAGGCCTGAATGCACAACGCCGAAGGTTCGCGGGTCAGGAACGAGACGTAGGCCGATATCAGATTATGCCGGAAGCCAAAATCAAGGCAGATTTCGCGTTCGCTGCTGATGAAATACTGGCGCGTCAGCCCCTCCTCAATAAAATAGATGTAATTCTCTACTTCGTCACATTTGGTTAAAAACTCCTTTTTTCTAAACTCCACCCATTCAATGTGGTGCTCGTAGTGGCTCCACTCGTCAGGTAGAAAATCCACGAATTTTGCAAACAGGGCTTTTAGGGCCACCAATGATTTTTCCATGTACACTGAGGGGCTTCGCTGGGTTAAATGTAGACATAGTTAGCTAACTTACAAGACGATAGGTTGCGTTACCATCCTTCTCTGACCTCTAAAATAGCGGGAATTTTCTGAATAATAGGCAGTCCTCCGAAAGAGCCTCATCCGTTAGCAGCACGTCCTGTGATAGAAACACCACGCCCACGTGGCGCAGTACCTATCACTAATATGCTGACTATTTGACACATAGCAAATTCTTGATCTGGCTCAACCGCTGGTTGGCTAGGAGGTCGTGGTTAAAAATACTGACTTATCTCAGCCGGTTGTGCTCTGGACGACTCAAGGTCTGGCCCGAAGATTTTGCGTCCTTGCTCCTGAAATACTCAGCGAAAAAATCCCGTTATTAGCGGTAGTTTTTACTGACCTCTAACACCGTACTCCCATGAAAACAATTCCACTGTTTTTGTTGCTCTTTGTGCTGATGGGTATGACGCGGATTGCTCAGGCACAGACCGACGAGGTTTTGGTCAAAGAAACCCTGCTCAATTATTTAGAAGGGGGTACCAACCAGGATACCGCCCGGCTCAACAAAGCTTTTTTCGGGGGTGTACTGCAAATGAATATCAACCGGGAAGGTCGTCCGACGGCTTCCACCAAGCGCGAATTCATGAGTAAGGTACGCTTGGGTCAGAAACTTGACCGCACCACGCGCATCGTTTCGTACAGCATCCTCAACAATGCCGCCACGGCCACGGTCGAATCGGAATACGCTGACTTTAAATACGTTGATTACCTGAATCTTTTAAAAATTGGCAACGACTGGAAGATCGTCAGCCGCGTGTTTACGCGGGCCGACAAAGACCAGTTGCCTATCAGTTTCGGCATGGGTAAAACTCCCGTCGCCCAGAAAAAGCCCGCTGCCCGACCCAAACCCAAGTACGATGACGGCTGGGATTGAGGCGATGGGCCTGCCGAAACCCACCGGCCCTAACCAAAACCCTATATGAATCTGTTCGGAAATCTGAAAGACACCCTTCCTCCGGCCCTGAGGGCCAAATTAGCGCAATTTGTTGGCGAAAGTCCTGAGAAGACCGGTAAGGCCCTTGATGGGCTTTTCCCGACCGTAGCCGGTGGATTGCTGAAGCGCGCCTCCACCGAAACTGGCCTCGACCAGTTGTTTCGCACCTTGCAACGAACCGATTTTGACAAGCCCCTCCTCGATACCCTCCCTACTTTGCTTGAATCGCCGGAGCGCACCACTCAACTCATCAGTTCGGGTAATGGTTTGGTGAGTCAGTTGTTGCCTGACAAGAAAAGCTCCATTGCCACGATGATTTCGAGTTACGCTAAAGTGCGCAACTCCTCGGCCACTAGCCTATTGGGCCTGACCATGCCTTTGGTGCTGGCTACTCTCAGGCGTGAAACCGTGGAGCGCAACCTCGACGTGCAAGGCTTGGGCAGCCTGCTGGCTGACCAGCGCGAAGCATGGCTAGGTACTATTCCCGAAGGTCTGGCGGATAAATTGTTTGAAGTGCTCGGCATCGACAACTGGCACGGCATGGACGCCGCTTTGCGAAACTCAGGGGTAGCGGTGCAACGCCGCGCCAGTGCAGCCATTGCCTCGAAAGCTACGCCGGTTAAAATGGCTACGCCGCCCCTTGTTGTGGAAGAACCCGAAGAAGAAGCTTCCGGGGTAAAGTTAAGCCGCTGGCTCATCCCCACCCTTGCGCTGGTCGCCCTGGGCGGTGGCGCGTACTGGTACCTGAACCGGCCCCAGACGACCGAGTCCGACGCCGAAACCGAACCGGTTGCCGAGCAGGTTACGCCCGTTAGCGATACCCTTGCCCGTGCCGATTCGGCCAGCCGGGTACCCATGCTGACCGACACGTCGAAAAAAGCGTCACCCCCCGCCACGCCCCCCCCCGCGCCAACCAACCAGGACAACTTCATCGGCCTGTTCAACGACTACCTCAAAGACCCCGCCGCCAAGCCCGGACGCACGTTTACCCTCCACGGCGTAAAGTTTTCGCCTGCGGCCAGCATGTATACGGCGGAGTCGGGTGCGGCCATTGCCCAACTGGCGCAGGTGATGAAAGCCAACCCGAAAGTGCAGATCAAGCTCATCGGCTACGCCGCCGAAGGCGATACCCTCGACAACAAGCGCCTTTCGACCAAGCGGGCCAACAACATCAAATCCACGCTCATCGAATCGGGCATCAATTTCATCCGCATCGACGCCGCCGGGTTGGGCAACACCGCCGGTACCAGCCGCATCGACGTGCAGGTAATTCACCGCTGAGGTTGTTTTTTCCCAACCGGTCATTGGCCCACCGCACCGTGCGGTGGGCTTTTTTGTGTTCGGGAAAAGGGGCGCCGGATGGCACGGTTTTCTACCCCTTGTGGCCCGTCTAACCAATCCTGTTTTATGAAAGCTTACGACCAAACGGCCCTCATCACCGGGGCTTCGAGCGGCATTGGCTACGAACTGGCCAAGTGTTTCGCCAAAGACGGCTATGACCTGGTGCTGGTTTCGCGCAATACCGACCGCCTTAACCAAATTGCCGACGAGTTCCGCCAGCAGTACGGTCTGGGCAAGGTCACCGTCATCGGTGCCGACTTGTCGAAACCTGAAGCACCCCAGCACGTGTACGACGACGTGATGAGTCAAGGCATCCGGGTCAACGTGCTGGTCAACGACGCCGGCGTGGGCGAACACGGGATGTTTGCCAACGAAACTGATTTGCAAAAAGAACTGGCCATGATTCAGGTGAACGTCACCTCACTAGTTCACCTGACCAAGCTGTTCGTCAAAGACATGGTGGCGAACAACGAAGGCAAAATCCTCATGCTGGCCAGCATCGCCTCGGTGATGCCCCACCCGCTGATGGCCGTGTATGCCGCCACGAAGTCGTTCATTTACTCCTTCTCGGAAGCCCTTCGCAACGAACTCAAAGACACCAACATCACCGTCACAGCCCTGATGCCGGGAGCCACCAACACCGACTTCTTCAACAAAGCCGGAGCCGAGGGCACCCGTGCTCATAAGCAGGCCCAATCCACCGACGCCGCCACCGTGGCCCGCGACGGGTACGACGCTCTGATGAGCGGGAAGGATAAAATCGTTTCGGGCGTGATGAACAAAGCCCAGGTAGCCATGGCCCACGTGATGCCCGACCAGATGGTGGCCGCCAACGTACGTAAACTGATGGAGCGGCCCAACGGCAACGGTCAGTACGAAACGAGCCAGAAAAAACAAACCGCTTCCGCCGGCTCGCTCATCGGGGCGCTGCTCGTGTTGGGCATCGCGGCCTTCGCGTACTACAACCGCGACCGGCTGACGGAATACAAGCTTTCAGATTTGAAGTGGTGAAATCACCACGCTGATTCATTCCCGCCAATTTCTAAAACATTGGCGGGACTTTTTTTACCATTTTATCACACAAGTAAAATATATTGTGCCGGAATTTTAACCTAATCCCGGCATGAATCCCTCTCCCGAGAATTACCGCAAAGGCCGCGGTGCTCAGCAAAACACGGCCAACAAATACCTCAAGCACCGCTACGAAGCCGACGAGCCGAACGCCGACCCGGAAGAACTGCTGCCCAGTCCGAGAACGCAGTTTTTCACCGAAACTTCGAAAAAAATTCTCAGCAAGTTCGACAGCCCGGATTTACCCGCCGGGCAGTCCATCAATCCTTACCAGGGCTGCGAGCACGGGTGCATTTACTGCTACGCCCGCAACTCCCACGAGTACTGGGGCTTTTCGGCCGGGCTGGATTTTGAAAGCAAAATCATGGTGAAACCCACCGCGCCGAAGATGCTGGACGAACTCTTCAACTCGCCGAAGTGGAAGCCCTCCCCCATCGAAATCTCCGGCAACACAGATTGCTACCAGCCCGCCGAGCGTAAGTTTCGCATCACGCGGGGCTTGCTGGAAATTTTCGTAAAATACCGCAATCCGCTCGGCATGATTACCAAAAACGCGCTCATCCTCCGCGACCTCGACCTGCTCACCCAACTGGCCGAACGGAACCTCGTACACGTGTACATTTCCCTGACCACGCTCAACGAAGACCTCCGCCAGGCAATGGAACCGCGCACGGTCACCGCCAATGGACGGCTGAACGTCATTCGCAAACTCAGCGAAGCAGGTGTTCCTGTCGGTGTGATGACGGCCCCCATCATTCCCGGCCTCAACGACCATGAAATTCCGAAGCTCATCGAAGCCGCCGCCCAAGCCGGGGCGCGCGGCGCGGGCTACACGGTGGTGCGGCTCAACGGGACCATCGCCGAACTGTTCGAAGACTGGATTCGGCAAACCTTCCCCGACCGCGCCGACAAGGTACTCGCTCAAATCCGCGATTGCCACGGTGGGCAACTCAACGACAGCCGCTGGCACCTACGCATGATGGGCGAAGGGCCGCTGGCCGAGCACATCGCGCAGTTGCACGCCGTTTCCCGGAAAAAATTCATGGCCGGGCGGGAGATGCCGAAATACGATTTGACGCAGTTCCGGCGGGTGGGAATGCAGTTTAAGCTGTTTTGAAATTAAAAACGGTCCCCATCGCCAGGGCCGTTTTCCGAGTCCGGTTGTTTCACCGGAAAATCACATCAAGGTCGATTTCCACGCCTAATTTCTCGTCGCGAAGCATTCCTTCCGTGAAGGTTTTGTACTCATGCTTGGCCGCGAACACGTGGATGGTTCGGAAGGTAGGCAACACAATCCAGCATGATTGCACACCTGCCTCGAAATAGACGTCGAGCTTGTCGATGAGTTCTTGAATGCCCTGCGTCACAGACAGGATTTCGATGACTCCCAACGGGGCTTCACTCACGCGCACTTCGTCGTCGAGCCAGTCAGTGGGTTCAAGACGGCATAACGCGATGTCAGGGGTAACGCGACCCGTCGTCAACTCAAGGGCCAATTCGGGGATGATGTCAAAGCGGTCTTCGTACCGGTCTCCTACTGCCTTGGCGATGCGGTACTGCAATTTTCCGTGATTCTTGCTCGGCATGGGCTTTCCGCGTTCGAGTTCGTAATCAGTCTGCTCAACGCCAGCTTCCATAGCGGTTCAATTTTCTACAACGTTACCGGAAATTCGTCATTTTCACAACGTAAGGCCGCACACTCATTAAGTCAAAATGACCTAAAACATGCCCCAACCGTCTCTTTTCCCGCCAAAACGTCCGAAATCCACCCCTGGAATCCCTTTTTTCTAATCTTGGTCAACCATCGACTGTTGACTACCATGAACTTCAACCAGTACACCATCAAGGCGCAGGAAGTCATCCAGCACGCTGCGCAGGTGGCCCAGGCGGCCCAGCAACAGACCGTCGAGACCGGCCACGTGCTGAAGGCGTTGCTGGACGAAGACCCCGATACCTCCGGCTTTTTACTGAAAAAAGCCAATGTCCAGCCCCAGATGCTTAGCCGCACGCTCGAAGCCATCCTCAATGGCTACTCGAAAGTGAGCGGCAGCGGAGCCCAGGGTCAGGTTTACCTGAGCAACGACCTCAACGCCGCACTGGCGAAGGCCCAGAATTTGACGAAGGAGTTTAAGGACGAATTCGTCAGCGTCGAACTGCTCTGGCTCGGCCTCGCCGCCGGGAAAGACGCCGTCGGGCAGTTGCTGAAAGGCAACGGTCTGACCGAAAACTTATTGAAAACCGCCATCCAGGAACTCAGAGGAAAAAACAATCCCGTGAACGATCAGAACGCCGAAGCCAAGTACCGCTCGCTCGAACGGTACAGCAAAAACCTCAACCAGCTCGCCCAGCAGGGGAAAATCGACCCGGTGATTGGGCGGGACGAAGAAATCCGCCGCGTGCTGCAAATCCTCTCGCGGCGCACGAAAAACAACCCGATTCTGCTCGGCGAGCCGGGCGTCGGGAAAACGGCCATCGTCGAGGGCCTCGCCCAGCGCATCGTGCAGGGCGACGTGCCGGAGAATTTAAAGGACAAAACCATCGTCTCGCTCGACATGGGTTTGCTCGTGGCCGGGGCCAAGTACAAGGGCGAATTTGAAGAACGCCTCAAGGCCGTCATCAAGGAAGTGACCGACTCCGAGGGCGAAATCGTGCTCTTCATCGACGAAATCCACACGCTCATCGGGGCCGGTGGGGGCGGCGAAGGCGCGATGGACGCCGCCAACCTGCTCAAACCCGCCCTGGCTCGGGGCGAACTCCACGCCATCGGGGCCACGACGCTGAAGGAATACCAGAAGTACATCGAGAAAGACAAGGCCCTCGAACGCCGCTTCCAGGCCGTGATGGTGGACGAACCCGACGTGGCCGACGCCATCAGCATCCTGCGCGGCATCAAGGACAAGTACGAAGTGCACCACGGCGTCCGGATTCAGGACGACGCGGTCATTGCTGCTGTCGAACTCTCGAACCGGTACATCTCCGACCGCTTCCTGCCCGACAAGGCCATCGACCTCATGGACGAAGCCGCCGCCAAGATGCGCCTCGAAATCGATTCCGTTCCGGAAGAACTGGACGAATTGAACCGCCGCATCATGCAGCTCGAAATCGAGCGCGAGGCCATCCGCCGCGAGGAAAACCGCGACAAGGAAAGCCAGTTGAACAAGGAACTCGCCGACCTGAACGAAAAGCGCGACGCCCTGAAAGCCCGCTGGGAAGCCGAAAAAGGCAGTTTGCAGGAAGTCCGCACGTTGAAGGAGCAGATTGACCAACTCAAGCTCGAAGCCGAACAGGCCGAACGCGCCGGGGACTACGGCAAGGTGGCCGAAATCCGCTATGGCCGTGTGCCCGAAGCCGAAAAACGGCTGAAAGAATTATCGGGCGACAACAACGAGCAACAGCCAACGAACAACGGACAACGCCTCCTCCAGGAGGAAGTAACGGCCGAAGACATCGCCGAAGTGGTGGCCAAGTGGACAGGCATCCCGGTGCAGAAAATGCTGCAATCCGACCGCGAGAAGCTGTTGAACCTCGAAACCGAGCTGCACCGCCGCGTGGCCGGGCAGGACGAGGCCATCGAAGCCGTGGCCGATGCCGTGCGCCGCAGCCGCGCCGGGATGCAGGACCCCAAGCGGCCCATCGGCAGCTTCCTGTTCCTCGGCCCGACGGGCGTGGGCAAAACCGAACTGGCGAAAACCCTGGCCGACTACCTCTTCAACGACGACAGCGCCATGGTGCGCATCGACATGAGCGAGTACCAGGAACGCCACGCCGTGAGCCGCCTCGTGGGCGCGCCTCCGGGCTACGTGGGCTACGACGAAGGCGGGCAACTCACCGAAGCCGTGCGCCGCAAGCCGTACAGCGTGATTCTGCTCGACGAAATCGAGAAGGCCCACCCCGACGTGTGGAACATCCTGCTCCAGGTGCTCGACGAGGGCCGTTTGACCGACAACAAGGGCCGCGTGGCCAACTTCAAGAATACCATCGTCATCATGACCTCCAACATCGGCAGCCACCTCATCCAGGAGAAATTCGCCGAAGACGAAGGCTGGAACCACGCCCTCGTGATGGAAGAGGCCAAAGCCGCCGTGATGGACTTGCTGAAAGCCAGTGTGCGCCCCGAGTTTCTGAACCGGATTGACGAAATCGTGCTCTTCGAGCCGCTCAACCCGAAGAACCTGCGCAAAATCGTGGGCATCCAGTTCCGGGGCATCCAGCGCCGCCTCGCCGAGCAGGGCATCACCCTCGAAGCAACCGACGAGGTGCTCGAAAAACTGGCCGAGGAAGGCTACGAACCGAACTTCGGTGCCCGTCCGCTGAAACGCGTGCTGCAGAAGCGCATCCTCAACGCCCTCTCGAAGGAAATCCTGAGCGGGGCCGTGGGCAAAGACGCCGTCATCATGATGGAACTTGGCCCGGACGGGGAGATTCAGTTTGAGAACGTGGGCGGGGCGCTGGAGGTGTAAAGGACTGACAGTTTGCTGATTGCGCAAAAGGCCAACCCCGAGTTTGGGTTGGCCTTTTCCATTTTGGGGCCGCGAAGGTAGAGAAAAAGATTTTTGGAAAAAAGGGTATTTTTCCCGTTGTGTGGGGGAAAGTTTTGATTGAGATTTGGCTCAACGTAAAGCAAAAGATTAGTCCGAAGCTTAGACTTTATACCCTGTTCTAAGTCCCTGCCGCACAAGGCTTGGCTTCAGACTTGGAACAACTGGCATTTTAACCCAAAAGACCATTTCCCAAAAAGATATGGGAAAGGATAAGGGCGTTGACTACAAACGTTAACTGCCTTCAAAAAACTAACTTTCATCATGAAAAATCTGTTTATTACTCCGTTTCTAATTTTCAATCTATTCTTTGAAGTATATAGTCAATTACCAAATCAAATTCTTCGTATGAATAGAAGAAAAGATGACATTGTAGCAGCAGCAGGTCCAAAAAATGTTTGGGCAACAGGCGCACAAGCTTCTTATAATATGATTAGTGGTGAATTTGCTGATAATTTTCAATCCTCGGGCAGAGTTCTATTAGAAATACTAGGACCTCAAAAACCCAATAAAGGCGTTTTTTTAATGGGGAATCTTTCAAAAGTTGAAGGCAGTAACTCTGAAGATATAACGGCAAAAATAAGAGATATTCAGCAATCAACTCAAGGGTTAAATGTAGCCTTATACCCCCATTATATTTGGGGAGATCCCCTCAAAAAGAGCATAACATTATACTTGAGCGCTGGATGGAAGTTAAATTCGTTCCAAGACAAGAATAGCGAAGAAAAAGTATACCTTCACCAATTTAGGCTATCCCCTGCTTCGATTGAATTAACAGGTTTTGTGGGTAACGAAGCTCAACTTCCTACAACTCTAACTGTTGAACCAGCTTTCAGTTTTTTAAGTAAAACTAAATCATTTGAAGTGTTTGGCGATACTTATTCAAACTTTTTCGGCATAACTACAACATTAATTTTACCTGCTGGAAGAGGAAGGGGTATAATCATTGAACATTTGTACTCAAAGGACAACCCACCAACCTACAAAGTCGGCTTAATGCTGACTACAGTGAGCTTGTTAAACAAATAAATAGTTAAGTAAAAATCTCGAAAAATGGAAAACACAAACGCCAACACTTGTAATTTACGTTGGATATTTTTGCTTGTATTTATATGTGTTTCTCTTTTTTGTGGGAGAATTTACGGCCAAAACACGTTTAGTGCTTATGAAATATCATATCAATTTCAAATAATTGATATTAACGGAAATATAACGCCAGGAAATACTTTAGAAGGATTGTTATTATTTTATGGAAGTAATAGTCCAGATAATGTTATTAGAGTTAGGTTTAAGTTCAGAAATGATTGGGCAATAATTCAATGGAATATTGTTGATTCTCTTCTCAGATTTGATGGGCAATTAAAAAAAGTTTGGTTTGGAAAAGACGTGTCAATAATTAATTTTAAAGATAGCTTTGGTTATACCGCTGATAACTTTGTACTTTCAAATGTAGATGCAACAAATGAAGTCAAGCCGATATCCGTTTTCGATAAAAATAAAAAGATCGGAAAAGTTTTAAATTTTAAAAGTTTGAAGCAAGATGATTTAACTTTTGAATATTTGGAAAAATATAAATGGGGTATCCGAGCAATTCGGCCAAGCATTGGTGCCAATACTGACACATTACACTTAGTACAGGTTACCTGTAATGTTATTGGTGACATTTCTTCACAAGCCGAAAATAATAGCAATAGTTTTTCCAATTTATTTACTGAAATAACTTCTGCCTGTGGAATCCCTATGAAAAAACACTTGATCAGTGGAAATAGTAATTTTAAAAAATCGTATGTTGAAAATGTAATAAACTCATTAAATTTTTCAAGTAATTCGGTAGTAATTTTCTATTATTCTGGTCATGGATTTAGGTTCCAAAATCAAAAAAGCCAATGGCCAAATATTGACTTAAGAATTAACATTGCTAACAGGCAATCTTTTGATAATTCTTTAATGCTTGATTCTAATATATACATTCCTTTGTATAAAAAGAAGCCCAGACTTCTTATTGTAGTCGGAGAATGCTGTAATACAGAATTAACTTTTCAAAAATCAGTTCCCATCCCTCATTATGTTCCTGCTGGTGGAAACGAACTAAAGTTTGATGCAAATTTGTCAAAAAGATTATTATCCTATTCTGGTACAATTATTATCGCAACAAGCAAACCAGGACAAACTTCTTATTATGGAGAGAAAGGGGGCCTTTTTGGCATACAGCTTCGAAATGCTATCTCAAGTGAAGTAAGTTTTGGCCATGAAGGTGACGTTAGCTGGAGCCGCATTATAGATAAAGCAATATACGCTATGAAAATCTTTGTAAAGGATGCAAAAGATTATATGTCTATTGTTAACCCCAGAATGGCAACTGACCAAGAACCAATTGTTGAAGTTAATATTCATTGACTACCTATGAAAATATTCTTCATCATACTTATTTTTTTTATAGTACAGTATACAAGTTACGCTCAAGAAAATTATTATTTTAATAATCTTAAACAATTACAATGCCTTCTAAATAAGAAAAAATCGGAAGTAAATTTGTATATTTTAGATTCACTAAATACACATGATAGCATATATATAAATAATATAGAAATAAAGTATAATTATGTAAAATATAAAATAACTAAAAAAACCTATCTCAGAAAAATCAAAAAAAATGTATTCAATAGTAATTCATATTATACAAGTAAGTACTCTTCTACATGTTCTTTCTATGCAGATCACATACTACAAATAAAATATTATAAACAGTCATTTAATCTGCTTTTTTCAAATCAATGTGGTAAACTTATTTTAAATAGTAGTGAGAATAAAGATATATATTATAATTTAAAATATTCCTCATTAGAAAATATTTACAGTATTTTTAACATGATTAAGGAATAATTTTACTGTTGTTCGCAATGTTCTATTTCTCGGTCTGCGCCTACTCCTCGGTCTGTCACGTTGTTCGCGATGTTCCGAAGGGTCATCGCGAACTTTCAATAAATGCGGTTCTGTGAACCGCTACGCTTCCAAATGCAAACCAGGCGCTTGGTAACCAAGCCCTTCACCAAGTCCACGCTTCACGTTGCTGACACGTTGGCCGCTCACGCGTCCCGCCAGGAAACGGCGATTATTCCAAGTTCCGGATAAACATCCGGAACAACGTTTTTAACACCGGAACAACGTTTTTAACATCCTGCACAACGCTCTTCACAATTCGCATATAAATTCACGACACTTTCGTACCACTCCTTTTTAACAATTTTAGAAAGAAACTCAAATAAACTTACCGCCAGTACGTCAACTCCAACAACCCCTTCCGCCCGTAAAAATCACCCGCGCTGCTGTACCGATACTCTTCTATCCGTTCAACGACGCCAGCGCGCACCGGATTCAGGTGGATGTAGTCCATCTTTTGCCGAAAAAACTTTTCCGTCCGAATTTCTTCGGGGTGGATGCCTTCCTGCCAAAACCGCACGAACGGCTGGCCCTGCGCATTGCGCGGGCGCAGCAACCACAACAGCCATTCCCGGCGGCTTTCGCGCGGGTTTTCAGCAATGGCTTCGACGACCGCCGTAGCGGTAAACTTCTTCATGTCCCGCAACGCATTCGACAATTCAAACCCTTCGCGACAGGCCAGAATGGCGTGCAGGTGATTGCTCATGACAACCCAAGCGTAGACGTCAAGCCCTTTCTTTTCCTGACAATGCCGGAAACTAGCGAGCACCATGTCCACGTAAACCGGTCGGGTGAACACGTCCACCCACTGCTTCACGGTTAAGGTGACGTAGTGCAGTGCCTGCTGGTTGCCGATGCGGTACGCAAAGCCCATACCTGGTTGATTTTCCTCACAACTCCCTTGCTCTCCTCTTTACCGTCCACAGCGCCAGCCCTAAGAAGCGGTTTGAGTTATTATTCGGAACGTTCAGCGATGGGTTTCTCACCGATTTTCGCCGATTTTAACCGCATATTCTCGCAGAAAAAAGGGGAAATCTGTGGCAATCTGCGGGATTTCATCGGCGAAAATCGGTGAGAAATCTTAACTCAAACAGCTTCTAAGTGGTTTTCCACCCCTACTCTCTTGCGCCGAAAAAACCTCGCGGAAACATCCGCGAGGTTTTACGTCTGTCCATGCAATGACCGTCAGGTGCCTCCTTCGGGTTGGGAACCGGGCGTCGGCTTGCTGGGCTTGCGCCATTCCGAGGTGCGCGTACCGCCCGCTTTGGCGTATTCTTCCGAATCTTTGCCGTAGCGGGCCGCTACCGCCGACAGAAACCGGCTGCTGAGTTTTACCAGCGCTTTGTCGGATTGTTTGGCCAAGGCCCGTTTCTCATCAGCAATGGCAACTTGCTGATTGTAGGTGGTGATTTTGGCCCGGTGGTCGTCGATGGCCGCCGAGTAGGCCACCAGCGAGAGCCCGCCCCCGAAATCAAGGACCGGGTCGATGGTTTGCATCGCGGCGAGGCGACTGGCCGCCTCGTCGTCAAACCAGTGGGTAATCCGTTTTCTTCCCATGCTGAATGGAGTTTAAGGGGTTAAACACGTTTCAACGGTCACGCGTGGTTAGGCCAGTATCTTGTCCGCTTGCCCTCCGCCGTGCCCCGGTGGGCCAACCCAACCGGGGCACGGCGGAGGGCAGAATCGGTGATTCAAGTTTGTTTTCGGGTTCATTTCGTCGTGTTGCTCACGTCCGGGCTACTTCGCCGTGGGGTTGCGATTGGTTTCAATCGGTTCCTGATCGATTCCAAACAGTTCGTGATCGAAACCGTTTGGTTGCCGATCGCAATCAATCACGAACCAATCGGAATCATTTGATTCCTGATCCGAATCGATCGGTAACCAAACGATTCGAATCAGTTCGTGATCGACATCGATTGGTTCCTGATCGGAATCGTTTGGTTACCCTTTCAAGTCGTTTGGTTCGTGATCGCTATCGATCACGAACTGAATTGTACCGTTCGGTTCCCATCGGGTCGATGTACCTGACCCATTCCATGAAATCTTCCGATACGGGCATTTTGGGGGCTGCCTCTCCAATACCGGGCGTGGAAAACAACCCGTAGCCCGACCTGGGGTCGGGCATGCACTCCTGGATGGCGTGTGGTAGGTAAGTGACGAAAATTAGAGAAATTCGGTTGAATTCTCCAAAAATTCCCCGTTCTCTTTTTCTGACGCCACGCGCTTTGGCCTTCGTTGGCACTGCTTCTACTCCTCGGTCTGTGCCCGCAACCACACCGCCTAGTTAAGGTGTGAACGCCTGATGATGTACTCAAACGCAAAAAGCCAACTCACATCTGAGCTGGCTTTTTGCGTTTCAGGCCGTAAGGGCAAGAAAATCTTTTCAGGGAAAGGCTGCCGAGTGGGTGAGCACCGAATATTACAAGGTTCGGGCCACCCGATGGACTTGCGCTTACTCCTCATCCCGGCCATGCACCTGCGCAGGGGGGTAGGTGGCCTCGACGGCCGTGAAGGCTTCCGTGATTTTGTAGGCGTGCGAAGCGCCCTTGGGCACCACCCAGGAATCACCCGGTTCGAGCAACACCATCTGTCCTTCCAGGTGAAGCTCGGCCCGACCGCTGATGACGTACCCGACGGTTTCGTAGTCACGGCGGGTCGGCTCCTTCGCCTCGGCGGGTTGCTCGGCCTCCCACAGCCGCATGGCGACGTTCTTGCCAGAGGCGAGGTACTTCTGCCCCATCGCGCCGGTTGGCGAGTGGGCGGACTGCACTTTGATGACGGTTGTGTCGGTCATGGCGTTCGGTTGATGATTGGTGACGAAAGCCCTGACACAAGAGCCGTGCCAGCCAAAGCACGCCCTGATCGGCTGCGTCAGCGACGCGGACGAGCAAGGTACTGTTTTCCGGATCGTTGAATTGGCACGTTTGGCTCATGGGCGCTCACAACTCCACCACCCCCGCCTTCACCGCCCACAGAGCCAGCGTGACGCGGCTGCGCACGCCCACTTTTTCGAACAATTCTTCCCGGTAGCCGTCCACCGTGCGCGGGCTGACGTGCAGGACGTGGGCAATTTGCTGGTAGGTCAATTCGGAGCAAACGAGGCGCACAAAGGCGAGTTCGCGGGCGGTTAAAGCCGGTTGGCCCGGCGTACGGGCGCGGTTGGCGGTGGGTGGCATGGCAATGAGTTCTGATTCAAGGGATTGAGGCGGGTTGAATGTACGCATGCCTTTGGGTATGATCAAAGCCCCCGACGCCGAACACATTAAAAATTTTCAAACTCACTTTGTCCTCGTCCCATGGCCGTGCGCACCGGTGCGGCGTGCGCAGCCTACCCTCGATTCGCTCCTTCCGCCCGTACTCACGCGGTTCGTGCCCCTCGGCGGCGTTCGGTTTACCGGGGAGGGGGCGAGGCCTGGGCCTGGCCGATCCGGGAGCGGGGGTTCGTCCTGAAAGAAGGCCCCACCTACCCCCTCTGGTACACCGGCTACCGGCAGACGGAGGCAGGCATCCGTGCGCATGCTTACTTGCATCGCGCGCACGCTTTCTGCGAGCGAGCAGTCGCTTTCTGCGAGCGATACGACGGCTTCTTTAGGCGAGAAGTTGCTTTCTTTGACCGGGAAGTAACGTTCTTTCAGCGAGAGGTGGCCTTTTCCAATCGAGAAGTAGGTTTATTGCAGCGAGAAGTAGATTTCTGCAACCGATAAGATGGTTGCTGTCACGCGGTGTTAGTTCGGGGTCAATACCGTCTTTCTACTGCTGAACGAACGCACGAAAACCTCCAAATTTCCATGCACCACAACATTCTCATCGTCACCGGCGACGGCGGCGAAAGCTACGAAGCCCTCTACGCCATTCACCGCCTCGCCGAGGCGGGCGTCTCCGCCGTGGTGGCGGCCCCGCGCACGGGCCGCCTGCACCTGGTTATCCACGACTTCGAACCCGGCTGGGACACGTACATCGAGCGGCCCGGCTACGGGTCGGAAGCGCAGATCACGCTGTCGGACATCGTGGTGGACGACTACACGGCCATTCTGCTGCTGGGCGGGCGCGCCCCCGAGTACCTGCGCCACCACCGGGGCTTGCTGGAGGTGGTGCGGCAGTTTGACGAGCAGGGCAAGTACATTTTCGCCCTCTGCCACGGCGTGCAGATTCTGGTGACGGCGGGCTTGGCCAAAAACCGCTGCCTGACGGCCTACGAACACGTGCGGAGCGAAATCGAACTCGGCGGCGGCACGTACGTAGCTGGTGAGCAGGCCATACGCGAAGGCCGCATCGTAACGGGGCAGACGTGGCAATCGCACCCCGAATTTTACCGGGCGGTGTTTGCCTGCCTCAACGAGAGCGCGCAGCCGGAGCAGGAAACCCGCGCCCGACCGCTGGCGCAGGTTTTGCCCCGCTGAACGCGCCCGGCGCGGTGGTTGCCATGCCGCACACGACGCGGACGCCGGTTTTTTACGATTTCATGAAATTTTCCCTCCGCCCCCAGTCTCTCGTCGAGTGGGTGGCTAAGGCGTTTAATCTGGCTCCGCTGCCGGTTGTGCACACGCAGATGTACGCCCTGCTGGCCCGGATGCTCTACGACGCGGTGGCGCTGGGGGTATTTGAGGCCATTGGGCGGGGCAGCATGACCCCGGCGGAAATCGCCGCCCGGACGAATCTGCACGAGGGGGCGCTGGCCACGCTGCTGCGGGTGCTCGAAGCAAGCGGCTACCTGCGCACCCGGCACGGCGGCTTTTCGCTCACCCGGATGGCCCGCAAGTGGCTCCTGGCCGACAGCCCCGATTCGGTGCGCGACCACCTGGTGTTCATGCGCCACCAGTGGCACTGGCACGAGCATGTGACCCGCTACCTGCGCACGGGCGAGGGGGTGCGCATCCACGAGGTATTCCAGCCGCTGGATTGGGAACTGTACCGCCGGGGCATGGCCAGCACCGCCCGGCTGGCCGCCGACGAGGTGGTTCGGAAAACGCCCCTGCCGCCCCACGCCACGCGGTTGCTCGACGTTGGTGGCGCGCACGGACTGTACGCCAGCCGGTTCTGCCACCAACACCCTACCCTGGAAGCCGACGTGCTCGATTTGCCCGACATGGTCACCACCGCCCCGCCCCACGAACGCGTCCGCTACCTGGCGGGCGACGCGCTGACGTTTCCCCTGGGCGAAAACCAGTACGACGTGGTGTTTCTCAGCCAGGTGAGCCACCACCTCACCGCCGAGCAAAACCAGCGGCTGGCCCAACGCGTGGCAAATGCCCTGCGGCCCGGTGGGTGTTTCGTCGTCGTGGAACTGCTCCGCGAACGGGCGGGGGACGAGGCCGAGCTCAGCCGTAGCCTTGTCGGCTTTTTTTTCGGCCTGACGAGCACGGCCGGCCTGTGGAGCGAAGCCGACATCCGGGGGTGGCAGCAGCACGCCGGGCTAACGACCCTTCCGGCCCGCTCGTTGCTCACCGTACCCGGCAGCGCCGTGTTGGCCGCCCGCAAGGCCGCCGCCCCTCGCCAGGACACCCCCTGAAACACCTCAATCCCAACCATGAACCTCCCCGCTCACCTCGCCAAGCACTTCCGCGACGTGCATTTCGGCGGTAACTGGACGGCCGTCAACCTCAAAGATCAGTTGGCCGACGTCACCTGGCAGCAGGCCACCACGCCGGTGGCGGGGCTGAACACCATCGCGGCGCTGGTTTTTCACCTGAACTACTACGTGGGCGGGATGCTGGAGGTGTTGCGGGGCGGGCCGCTGGAGATTCACGACACGTTCAGCTTTGACCTGCCGCCGGTTGAATCCGAACGGGATTGGGCGGCTCTGGTGGCCAAAACCTTCGCCGATGCCGAAGCTTTCGCCCAACTGGTGGAGCAGTTGCCGGAATCCCGGCTGTGGGAACCCTTCGCCGACGAAAAATACGGCTCGTACTACCGCAACCTGCACGGGGTCGTCGAGCACGTGCATTACCACCTGGGGCAGGTGGTTATTCTCCAAAAAATGCTGGTCCGGACCCGCGAAACACCCTCCTGAATGATCCTCCCTCTCGACGAAACCCTGCGGCTCGAACGGCTCGCCGAAGCCCACGCCGAAGCCCTGTTTGCGGTCATCGAGCAAGACCGAACGCACCTGGCCGAGTTTCTGCCCTGGGTACCGCGCATGCAATCGGCGGAGGATTTCCGGCGGTACGTCCAAACCAGCGAAACCCTCTTCCGGGAAAAAACCGACGTTAGTTTTGCCATCGTGCGGGCGGGCGTTCCGGTGGGCCGGGTTGGGCTGCACTACATCCACCCCCAGAACAAAAGCGCGGCCATCGGCTACTGGCTGGGCTGCGACGCGGAAGGGCTGGGCATCATGACCCGCTCCTGCAAAACCCTGCTGACTTACGGATTCGGGGCACTGGGCCTCCAGCGGATCGAACTGAAGGCGGCGGTGGAAAATTCGAAAAGCCGGGCCGTCGCCGAACGCCTGCGGTTCAGGCAGGAAGGCGTTCTGCGGCAGGCAGAATGGGTGAACGGCCGCTTTCTGGACCTGGCGCTGTACGCCCTGCTGCGGGACGAGTGGGTGGGCTGACCGCCGGACGACCGGCCCGGCTGGCCCGTTTTCAAGACCCTTCGTCCGGCAAAATCGGGGTCTTCTCCTTTTTTCGTCGGTGTGCCCGACGGGCGCGTGTAGGTTTAGGCGCTGTTTTCCAACGCCCTAAACCCTCAAAACCATGAAAGCCGCAGTTCACACCCGGTACGGACCGCCCGAGGTGGTGCAGGTCCGGGAAGTGCCGAAACCCGTTCCCAACGCCCACGAACTTCTGGTTCGCGTTCACGCCAGCACCGTCAACCGCACCGACTGCGGGTTTCGGAGCGCCGAGTATTTCGTATCCCGGTTTTTCAGCGGGCTGTTCAAGCCGAAGCAGCAAACGCTGGGGTGCGAATTTGCGGGCGAGGTCGAGGCCGTCGGTTCGGCTGTGACGACGCTCAAGGTCGGCGACCGGGTGTTTGGTTTCAATGACGCACGGTTCGGCGGTCACGCCGAGTACCTGACGAGGCCCGAATCCGAGGTCGTGCCGATGCCCGCCGGGATGACCTTCGCCGAAGCCGCCACCCTCACCGAAGGCGCGCACTATGCGCTATGCAACATTCGGGCGGCGCACGTAAGCCCCGGCCACCGGGTGCTCGTTTATGGCGCGACCGGGGCCATCGGCTCGGCGGCAGTGCAACTTCTGAAGCATTTCGGGGCCACCGTGACGGCCGTGTGCGCCACGCCGCACGTCGAGTTGGTGAAGTCGCTCGGGGCCGACCGAGTGGTGGATTACCTGCGGGAAGATTTTACGAAAACCGGCGAAACGTACCACTTCGTGTTCGACGCCGTGGGCAAGAGTTCGTTCGGAGTGTGCAAATCCCTGCTTCAGCAAGGCGGCGTTTACATTTCGACCGAACTCGGCAAACGGGGCGACAACGTGTTCCGGGCGCTGCTCGGGCCGCTTCAGGGCGATCGCCGGGTGCTGTTCCCGCTTCCGAAAACCCAGCGGGCAGACTTCGTTTTTCTGAAAGAACTCGCCGAAGCGGGCCATTTCAAACCCGTCATCGACCGGAGCTACCCGCTGGAACGCATCGTCGAGGCGTACCGGTACGTGGAAACCGGCCAGAAAATCGGCAACGTGGTGATCACCGTAACCGGGTAGCGCTACTCGTTCACCACCTCGACGCGGTAGGTTCGGCGCACCCGGCCCTGCCCTTCCTCGCCGGGTTGTTTTTCCGAAAAGACCACCCGTACCGTACCCGCCGTGACGCCTTTGACGAGGTAGATTTGGCTACCGGCTGGATTCGGGCCGGGCGTGATGCCTTCGGCAACCGCTTGCTTGCGGGAAACGTCCACCACTTCGGGATTTTCAGAGGTAGCCAGCAGGCGGCGGCTCGTGTCGGCGGGGGCGCGGAGGGTTACTTCTTTGATTTCGCCCGCGTGCAGCCGCAATTTCTGGGGCCGGGTCGTGGTGCAGGCGGCCAGGCCCAGACCAAGGGCGATGGCGAGGCACCGGAGGGTGATGGTCAAAACACGCATGGATTTTCAGGGATTGAGCGGGGTGTCGCTTGCCGGGCGGGCGAAAAGCGCGTTACTTGCGCGGCGTAACACCTCACTCCTGATTGCCATGAAAATCGTGCCTCTGCGTCTGCTTGCGATTCTTTTCGCCGCTTTCTCCTTCAACGGTGCCTTCGCCCAATCGCCCCCACCGGCCGCCAACGTGGCCGACCTCGGCTTTCTGGCCGGGCACTGGACGGGCACGGCCTCGTTTGGCGGCACCGTCGAATGCCATTGGATGGCCCCTGCGGGCGACAACACGATGGGGGCCATTCGGATGATGAAGGACGGCAAGGCGACGATGTACGAAATTCTCGTGGCCGAGCAAACGGGCAAAAGCGTGATTCTGCGCGTGAAGCATTTTAACCCCGGCCTGACCGGGCGCGAAGAAAAAGACGCCTCCGACCAGTACGCGGTCGTGGAAGTAAAAGGCGAACGGGTGGTGCTCGAAAAATTCACCGGCGACCCCCTGCGCGTGATTTGGGAAAAACGCCCTGGCGGGCTGCTCGTGGCGGCGCGGGGGATTCGGAAAGACGGGGAATGGGTGTTCAGCGATTTGTTTACGTTCAAGGCCATGCCATGAGTGCCCTCACCGCGCCAGCGTCACGGCCCCCTGCCGCCACTCGGTGCGTTGGCGGCCTTCCGTTCGCAGTTCAAAACTAATTTTCCAGGCGTACACGCCGTTGGGCAAGTCTTTGTCCTGAAACCGCCCGTCCCAGCGGAAGGGCGGCGCGTCGGTGCGAAACAACACCTCGCCCCAGCGGTTGAAGATGGTCAGGGAGGTAAGGCGAATTTCCCCGCAGTTTTCCACGGGCGCGAAGTCGTCGTTCAGTCCGTCGGCGTTGGGCGTGAACACGTCGGGCGTGTAGAACGTACAGGGGCAGGAAGCCCGCCGCACCACCACCGAATCGCGCAGGGTGGCGCACTCGCTGCGCACGGTGGCCCGGTACACACCAGAACTGGCGACTTCGCGCACGGGGTCGGACGGGCCGTCGTCCCAGGTGAAGCGGCCGTCGGCGAACGTTGGGCGGAGCACCACCGGATTTTCCCGGCACAAGTCGCGGTCGAGGCCCAGGTCGAGCCGGGGTGAGGCCACGTACCGCACCCGCAGGCTGTCGCGGGCCACGCAAGCCTGCTGGGTGACGACCACCCCGTAACTGCCCGCCTGCCGGACGGTGTAATCAGCCCGCGTCGAGCCATCCTGCCAGCGGTACGCGGCCCCGACGGTGTTGGGCACGCGGAGAACGAGGGTCTGGCCGGTGCAGAGCGTGGTGTCGCGGCCCAGGTCGAAGTCGAGGCTGTACCGCACCGTGACTGTGTCGCGCAGCACCTTGCAGGGTGTCGTGATTGTGACCGCATATGTGCCCGGTTGGGTGACCAGCCGGGTGGGTTCGGTGCTGCCGTCTTGCCAACGGTACTCGGTCGCACCGGGCGTGGTGGCATTAAGGCGCAGGGTGTTCTGGCGGCTGCACAGCGTGGTGTCACGGCCCAAATCGACCTTCACCTTCACCAGCGAAACGTCGTCGATGAACACGTCATGGTAGCCCAACCTCGGTGGCAACTGGCCGTAGTAGCCGATGGTGAGGTATTTCTCGCCGCCATTGGCTTTCACGAATCCGGCCACCCGCTCCCAGCGCAACGGCTGGGTGATGGTATTCAGCCCGTCGAGCACCTGCGGGTCGGCATTGAGCAGTCCGTTGGTCGGGGCCGTCAGGGAAGTTTGGGAAAAAAACGCCCCCAGCGTCCGGCTGAGGTATTTGCCGGGCGACTCGACGCTGACGTACATTTCAAAAAAGTAACATTCCCCGGCCACGAGGGCCTCCGTCAACGGGACGCCGAGGTATTCGGCCGCCCCATCAGAGTAGAACAGCCCGGCGAAGCCCTGCCCGCTCCGGGCCGATTGGTTGGCCTGGAAAAGTCCCGAACAGGTATGGAAAAAGTCGGGCGTGGTGGTGTTGGGGTTGTACCAGGGCGTGGCTTCATCGAGCGAATTCTGAAGCCTCGGGCAATTGCGGAAGGTCTCAAAACTGCCATTGGGCACCAGGTTTTGGGCCGTGGCAATGCCCGACAACCCGGCCACTAGCCAGACCAGCCTCCTGACCACACGGCAAAGCAACGCGTTCACGGAAAAATGATGACCCTCAGCAACCTACGAATTTTCGCCGAGAATCGTTGCTTCCACCGCCGAATCTTCTTCGCTCAGGGTCGCTTTCAGCTTCAGGTACACCCCGTTAGTCCACCCGAAGCCGTCCTGATTGGGGTACTCGCCGCCGGTGGCTTCCACGTCCTGGTCCATCACGTTGTACTTCTCGGTCATTTTGCCGGTGTTCCGAAACACCCGGTCGTTGAGATGGAGCCAGCGGCGGCGGATTTCAGCGGCGGTTTCGGCGAACCCGTAGGCCCGCAGGCTTTCGTAACCCACCCACTGGAGCGGTGCCCAGCCGATGGGCGCGTCCCACTGCTGCCCGCTCCGCACGGGCGTGGTGACGAGACCGCCCACCTGGAGGAATTCATCCCGGATGCGCTCGTGGACGCGCGCGGCCTGCTCGGGCGTGGCCATGCCGACGTAAAGCGGAAACAGCCCGGCCAGAGTGAGGGCTGGGGAGCGCTCGTTTTTTTCGGCGTCGAAATCGAAGAAAAAACCGGCGTTTTCGTCCCAGAAGCAGCACTGGATGAAATTTCGGCGGCGCTCGGCGGCTTCGGCGAAGCGTTCGGCCACGTCGGCGTGACCAGCGGCGTGGTGGGCCTCGGCGAGGGTTTTTTCGAGAAAATAGAGCAGGCAGTTCAGATCGACCGGCAGGATGTCGGTCGTGCGGATGGTCGTCATGTCAGTCGGGTTGGCAAACCAGCGGCTGCTGAAATCCCAGCCCGATTCGCAGGCCGCCCGCACGTCACGGTAAAACCGACTCGGCGGCGTACCGTGCCATTGACGGGCGTCGTGGGCCATTTCGACGTCCTGCCGGTAGGCTTCGGGACGGGGCGAAGGCAGGTCGTCCCAGTAGCGGTTGAGCACCGTGCCATCGGGCAGGCGCACCACGCGGCGGTGGCGGGGGTCGGCTTCGTCGAGGCGAAAGGCCCCCTCCATCCAGAAGCCGTATTCTTTTTGCAACTGGGGCAGGTAGCGGCTCAGTGCGGCGGGGCCGTCGGTTTCGGCCAGCAGGCGCACCATGTGGGCGAAAAAGGGAGGCTGCGAGCGGCTCAGAAAGTACGTCCGGTTGGCGTTGGGAATGTGCCCATGCGCGTCGAGGAGGTGGGCAAAATTGTCCACCATGCACCGCACGAGGTCAGATTGTCCCGATTGAGCCAGGCCGAGCATCGTAAAGTAGCTGTCCCAGTAAAACAACCCCCGAAAGCGCCCCCCCGGCACCACGTAGGCGTGCGGCACGGGCAGCAGGGTGGAGTTGGGTTCGGCGCGGCGCGTGAGCAGGGGCCACATGCTGCGGATGTGTTCGGCGGTAGGCCGCGTGGGGTCGCTGGTGAACCCCGTACCGGGCATGGGCGGCAGGAAAAAATGGTCGCGCACGAAAGCCGACAGGTTGAACCCGTCCCGGTGTTTCTCCACCTCGTACCGGCCCACGATTTCCTCGGGCGTTTCGCGGGGGTAGCAGTCGGCGAAGGTCTTGCAATCGGGAAAGACGTGCGCCATCTGCACGTCGTGAAACAGCGCCCCGTACAACTGGTCGGGGGGAATGGAAATCAGCGATTGGAAGGGCATACCGTACTTTCGTTTGTGGTTTTTCCAGAAAAAGAATGCCAGCGTGTTCGGGAAGTGGTTCCCCCACATTCGTCAGAGAATTGGGACTGAACGGCTTTTTTTGATCCGATAGCGCGGCGAAGGACTGGTTTTTTTGCCCTCCGTAGCGGACCATCCTGCGTACGCATGGAAAACCACCGACTCGTCATTGTTTCGTATCGCCTTCCTTTTTCGTTCAAAACCGAAGGCGGCACCGTGACCGCGAAACCCTCCGCCGGGGGCCTGGTATCGGCCATGAAATCGCTTGACCTGAGCGCCTCCGGTCCGCGCCCCGTGTGGGTAGGCTGCGCCGATTTTCCCCGGAAAACCTACGAGAAATACCGCCACCTACTGCCCGACGACTTCGACTACGTGCCGGTTTTTCTCGACAAAAAGACCAGCGACGGTTTTTACAACGGTTTCGCCAACTCGGTGCTGTGGCCGCTTTTCCACTACTTTCCCACGTATGTCGATTTCCGGGAAACGTACTTCGCCGCCTACCAGCGGGCCAACGAAGCCCTGGCCGACACCCTGGCCGGGCTGCTCCAACCCAACGACCTCGTGTGGCTGCACGACTACCATTTCATGGGCTTACCCCGGTTGCTCCGCGAACGGGCACCTGAGGCCACCATCGGATTTTTCCTGCACATCCCGTTTCCGTCGTACGAACTCATCCGCATTTTGCCCCGGCGGGTGCGCGCTTACCTGCTCGAAGGGCTGCTGGGGGCCGATTTGGTGGGTTTTCACACCAACGAGTACAACCTTCATTTTCTGCAATCGGTCCAGATGTACCTGGGCGTTCCCCACAAAGCCTGGCAGTTTCAGTATCAGGATCGCCTCGTGCTGGCAGGGGCGTTTCCAGTGGGCGTCAACGTCGGGCAGTTTTTCGACGCCTACGACCAGCCCGACGTGGTGCGCGAACGCGACAAACTCCGCGCCGCTTACCCCACCGCCAAAATTATTTTTTCGGTCGACCGCCTCGACTACACCAAGGGCGTCATGCAGCGGCTCGAAGCCTTCGAATGGTTTCTGGCCCAGCATCCGGAGTACCGCGAGAGCCTGGTGTTCATTCTGGTGATGGTGCCCTCGCGCGACGAAATCCAGAAGTACGGCGAGCGCAAGCAACTCATCGAGCAGGCCGTGGGGCGCATCAACGGCCAGTACGGCTCGCTCACCTGGCGGCCCATCGTGTACCAGTACGGCTCGGTGAGTTTCGCCGAACTGATGGCCCTCTACACCACCTGCGACGTGGCGCTCATCACACCCATCCGCGACGGCATGAACCTGGTGGCGAAGGAATTCGTCGCCGCCCGCGCCGACGGCCGGGGCGTGCTCGTGCTGAGCGAAATGACCGGGGCCGCCACCGAACTCAGCCACGCCCTGCACATCAACCCGCTGGACGAGATCGAAATGGGCCAGAAAATCAAGGAAGCCCTCGACATGCCCCCCGACGAGCAGGAACGACGCCTGCGCATCATGCAGCAACGCCTGCGCGAGTACGACGTGAAACGCTGGGCCACCGAATTCACGAACACGCTGATGAGCATTCAGGACAAGCAACGCAAAGCCCCCGTGAGGCTGCTGAAAGACGTCCTTCGGAACGAATTCATCGCGCGGTTCGCCCAGGCCCGGCAGCGCCTGCTCCTGCTCGACTACGACGGCACACTGGTGGGCTACGCCCCCAAACCCGAACTGGCCACCCCCACGCCCGAAGTGGTGGCGGTGCTGGAAAAACTCACCAGCCAGCCCGAAAACACGGTGGTCATCATCAGCGGCCGAGACCGCGACACCCTCGACGGCTGGTTTGGGCACCTGCCCCTCGACATGGTGGCCGAACACGGCATCGACCTGAAGCAGGAGGGCATCTGGCGGCGCGACGTGCTCGACGACGGCTCGTGGAAAACCGTCGTGCAGCCGATTCTGGCCGAGTTCGTGAGCCGCTGCCCCGGTTCGTTCGTGGAGGAAAAATCGCACTCGCTGGCCTGGCACTACCGGAATGCCCCCGACGAAACGGGCTTTGTGCGCTCGCGGGAATTGATTTCGACGCTGGAAAACATCCTCTCCGACCAGCTCCGCGTGCTCGACGGCAACAAGGTGGTCGAAATCAAAAGCGCCGAAACCGACAAAGGCAAGGTAGCCCGGCAGCTTTCGCTGGCCCACCCCTACGACTTCGTGCTCGTGATGGGCGACGACCGCACCGACGAGGACATGTTTGCCGCCCTCACCCTGCCCGAACACCACACCGTGAAAGTAGGCCGGGGCAGCACCAGCGCGCGGTACCGCGTGGCGGGCGTGAGCGAGGTGCTGGGGTTGCTGGGGGAACTGGCGACCCTCCCCCCACCCGCCTGACCTGCCTATTTTTCCCTACCTAAAAGGCCAGTCTCCTGCGGAGACTGGCCTTTTTTTCGTGAACAGGAAAAAGGGTAAATTTCCCGGCCCGGAAAGGGTGAATTTCCGGTTGCGGTGCGGTGCGGCCGTGCTGAATTTTGGGGCGTTCAACCCTCTCCTTCCTGCCCGCCATGTCTTTCAACTTTCCCTCCCTGCTCACCGTTGCCCTGGCGCTGACGTACGTATTTTTCGTCGTCAGCATTTTCGTGTCCGGCCTGGGTGAATTCATCAACACGGTCGTACTTGACCGCCGGGCCGTGCTCTTGCGCCGGGCCTTCGAAACCATGTTCGGCGACCCCGCCTTCGCCGAGGCGCTGTACGCGCATCCGCTCGTGAAGGGGCAAATCACACGCCGCCGGAAAGTGCTGCTGGAACACCTGCCGTTCGTGCGCCGCTCGGGGCGGGTCACCGCTACCGAGGTCGAACAGTTGCCGTCGTACATCGCGCCCCAGAATTTCTCGGCCTTCGTGATGAGCCTGCTCCACGAATCGCTCCCGCCAGGGACTGCCTCGCCCCTGCCCTTCGCCCAGGTAGGCAGCGCCGCCGTTACCCTCGGGGGCCGTTTTCCCGACTTACAACACGTAATCGAAGCCCTCCTGCCGGGAGCCGCCGACGAAAACGACCTCAAGGCCCGCCTCGAAGCCTGGTACAACGAACACATGGAGCGGATTTCGGGCTTTTTCAAACGCGATACCCAGGAAACGCTCCGCTACGTGGCGCTGGTGCTGGCCGTGCTGCTCAACATCGACACCATCCAGCTCACGCACCGGCTGTTCACCGACCCCGTGCTGGCGGGCGCCCTCGCCGCCCAGGCCGAAACGGTGGTCGAAGAAACCGATTCCGACGATGCCGAGGTGTCGGCCACGGCGTTTCTGCGTCAACGTCGGCTCCAGCGCGACCGGAACCGCGATTCGCTGGTCATCGTGGCCAGCCCCGATTCCAGCCTGACCGACGCCGAACGGACCGCCCGCCAGGATCGGCTCGATTCGCACCGGGTGGCGTACGACCGGCGGCGGGCGGCCCTGCAAGACACCGCCCGACGCGAGGTGTACCGCCGTCGCGTCGAAAAACTGCGGGACCTGGCCAGCGAGACCGTCGAACTGCCCGTTGGCTGGAGCCTGCGGGAGGCGGAAACCCTCAGCGGCTGGGATTACGTGCTCAAACCCACGGGCTGGCTGCTCACGATGGTCGCCGCTTCGTTTGGCGCGCCGTTCTGGTTTGATGTACTCATCCTGCTCGTCAACATCCGCAACGTAGGCCGGAAACCCGAAGAGCCAAAAAAGAAGTAACGAATTCCCAAACGTTCCAACCCCTCCGTCATGGCCCTCAAAAAAACCACCGTCCTGCCCGACGATCCGAGCGCGGCGGCGAAGTTCGAAACCATTCTCAAAACCGTCCCTGCCGTGCTGATGGTCATCCGGGGCGTACCCACCGACGCCCAGATCGAACTGGCCGACAAGCTCGCGGGCGGACCCAACGTGTTCCGGCGCGTGGTTTGGGCGAAAAACCCCGCCCACATCGATCCGGTACTCGGCGCGCTGCTTTCGGCTCCGGGGGTCAAGCATGACCCCGACACGGCGGCCCTGTTCATCTCGTTCATCGACGTCATCAACGGCACCATCCAGACCTTCGACGAATTCACGAAAGCCAGCATTTCGATTGGGTTTATGGAAGCCCAGGTCGCCGTGGGCGGCCTTCAACAACCCTAACGCCATGAAACCGTTCGCCATTTTTTTCCTGCTGCTCGCCACCCTGCCGGGCTGGGGGCAGCGCCTGATGGGCATCGAAGAACTCGACGACGACGGCCGCACCCGCATACTGACCGACGGCCGCATCGTGGACGTGAACAGCACGCTGAATCTGGCCATTGACACGGCGGCGCTCAAACGCGAAATCGGCAAACTGCCCCAGCCGGGCCTGCCGCCCGATTTCGTGAGCCGCCTGAACACCGTCCGCGAACTGCTCCAGGCCCGCGAGCGGACGGCCCAGCTTTTTGCCGAAGCCACGGCGCTGTACGCCCGCAGCCCCGACAAAATCGGGTTGGGCTACGACCGGTTCGTGCAGGCCGTCGGTGAGGCCACCGCACCGGCCCTGCGGCTGGTGACGCGCTTTCCCGAAATCCGGGCAAACTACAACGTGCTGGCCGAAAGCCTCGACGAGGGTGACCCGGCCCGCGAGGCCGAACTCGTGTTTGAGGCCGCCGGGGCCGTAATCCGGGAATGGGAAACGCAACTCGACGAATTCCTGCGGCGAAACGGCGTGTACGTGCAGATGGGGGCCTGGCTGGTGCGGCCCAACGGCGAAACGCCCCTCCACCTGGAGGGTTTCGACACCTACGCCGTGGGCCAGCGGTACGTGATCGAGCGGTTTGCCATCGCCCTGACCGACGAGCAGAAGCAGCAGTTGGCCGACCTCGACCGGCTGGCCCGGCAAATCAACCAACGCCTCGAAGGGCAGCGCGACAGCAACCGGGTCAACGCCGGAGTGGTGTTGCAAAACGTGCTGAAGGAATTTGAAAAAACGGCCACCTTTCGCGAACTGAACCGGTTGAAATCGCTGGTCGATTCGCTGAGCAAGGCCCACGCCACGACCGGCGACGCGCTGTCGGCGTTGCTCACCCCCCTCCGCACCGACCTGACGGCGTACGCCGACCGCGTGCAAAAAACCGTGGAGCGCTACCGCACCCCTGCCACCGGCCTGACCGGCGACGCCCTGCTGGCGCAGGTCAACCAGGATGTTGGCGACCTGCTCGCCGCCACCCGCGCCACGTTGCAGGCCGTGGACGGCAAACACCTGCCCGCGCTCCGCCTGAGCCTGACCGCCCTCGCGGCCAGGGTCAAAACCGACGCCCAACTCGTGGTCCGGACCGCCGAGGCCGTCCGCGACGCCGCCGAGGCCGACGTGGCCTCCCTGCGCGGCGCGCTGGAGCCGTTGCTGCGGTTTTTCCGCCCGACGTCGTTCGACGAGACGGCCCTGCGGTTTTCGGAAAAAGTGAAAAAACTGAGTCTGGACGACCTGCCCACCACCACCAGCCTGTCGATTCCCAACGCCGGGCCGCGCGAGGAGGGCGATTTCCTCGTGCTCCGCATCGGGTCGGGGTTCGGCGAGGGCGAAGTGCGGTTTCTGGAAACTCGGCGGTTGTACCTCTACAAAACCATCGCGCACGTCGAGACCACCGTGGGCATTGTCTTTGCCGATCCGTGGTCGGCCCAGTCGCCCCTGCTGCGCAAGTTTCAGGCGGCGGCCTCGTACAGCGTGCTGCTGAAGGGCGTGTTCGACCGGGGCATCCGCCGTCGCAACGTGGCCTACCACCGGGTGATGGACGCGGGCATCGGCCTCAACGTGGCCGCCACCGATTTCGACAAGGACGACATTCCCGAACTGGGCGTCGGGCTGGTGGTGTCGCTGTTCCGCGATTACGTGCAGGGCGGCGTGGGCTACAACGTGTTTCTCGACAAAGCGTACGGTTTCTTCGGGCTGCGGCTTCCGATGCCGACGTTCAACCTGGTGGGTTCCGGCTCCAAATGAACTGGCCGGATTTTCCGACGAACCCGGTGACCGGGCCGCCGCAACCTTAACAATTCGGTAACATCCGCCCCGGTGGTGTCTGGGTAACTTTGTCGAAACCACCGGATTATGACGCATCTGCAAATTGGCCTGACGGTACTGGCGGGGCTGGTGCTGTTTCTTTTCGCGCTCAACTACCTTTCCGACGGGCTGAAAGCGCTTTCCGGCGAACGCCTGCAAGCGTACCTAGGGCGCTTCACCCGCAACGTCCTCACGGGGATTCTGGCGGGAGTCGTCGTCACGACGCTGCTCGATTCCTCGTCGGCGGTCATCATCATGACCATCGCGCTGGTCAACGCCCAGGCCCTCACCTTCCGGCAAGCCATGGGGGTGGTGCTGGGGGCCAACATCGGCACCACGTTTTCGAGCCAACTGATTGCGTTCAACATCGGCCAGTGGGCGGGGCTGCCCATGCTGGTCGGGTTTCTGCTGCTCGTGGCGACCCAACGCGACCACCTCCGGCAATGGGGGCAGGTGCTCCTGGGTTTCGGCATGCTGTTTCTGGGTCTTTTTCTGATGGAGGAAGCCGTGGAGCCGCTCAAAAAGCTGCCCGAGGTCGCCGCCTGGATGCACGGGCTGGAAAGCCCCCTGCGCGGGGCGCTGGTCGGCGCGGGGGCCACGGTGCTCCTGCAATCGTCGTCGGCCACGGTGGGCATGGCCGTCGTGCTGGCGGGGCAAAACCTGCTGACGCTCCCGGCAGGCGTGGCCCTGATGATGGGGGCCGAACTGGGCACCTGCGCCGATACCCTCGTGGCATCCATTGGCCGGAGCCGGGCGGCCGTAAAAACGGGGCTGTTTCACTTCGGGTTCAACCTGCTCTCCATCGCAGTCGGATTGACCCTGATTCACCCGTTCACGGGGCTGGTCGAGTGGCTGTCGGCGGGAGCGGTTCCGGCGCGGCAGTTGGCCAATGCCCACGTGTTGTTCAACGTGCTGGGCGTGCTGCTGATGGCCCCGCTCGTTCCCCAGGCAGCCGCTCTTCTGGAACGGTGGTTGCCCGAGAAAGCCGCCCTTCCGACCGGAACGGTTGCAATGCCGGATGCCCACCCGGTTCCTTAACGGGCAAACAAATTTCCCAATACGGCGTTTAACTCGTACCGTTCAACTCATCCTTCCTGCCCGTCATGCTCACCTACACCACCGTCAGCGAAGCCGTCAACGACCTCCATCAGCGGGGATTCACGGCGGATTTCAGTTTTGAAGACGATCACCTCAACTGCGCCGCCCTGATGCTCAAGCTGCACCCGCACGAGTTTGAGGTGGTCGAAACCCACCGCTTCGAAGGCCCTTCCGACCCGGCCGATTCGTCGGTGGTGTACGCCATCGAGTCGCACGGGGGCGTGCGGGGCGTGATGGTCAACGCCTACGGCATTTACGCCGAAAGTACCTCGGCGGAACTGGTCAAAAAGTTGGGGTAAACCAGGACGTTTACTGCCGGAAACTGGTCGCGCAGCAGCCCGGCCAGCGCCCGCAGGCCCCATTCTTCGCTGCGCCGGTGACCGAGGGCGACTACGGTCAGGCCCGTTTCTTCCACGGCCCGCCGGGCGGGCTGGCGCACCTGACCGGTCAGGTAGAGCGTGGCGCCCCGGTCGGCGGCTTCGCGCACGAGGGCATCGGTCATGGCACCCATCACGGCCACGCGGTGGATGGGGCCGTTTTTTCCTTCCAGAACTTCTTCGTAGCCGCCGAATTCGACGGTCAATTTTTCCAACCATTCGGCCCCTGTTTCGGTCGGGACTTCGCCCACCATCCCGATGGCACGGGGTGGCAGGCCGGGGGCCTGTTTGTGGCCGAGTTCCTCCAGGTTTTCCAACCCCAGTTTTTCTGCCAGCGGCCGGTTGAAGCCCAGCGTCAGGGTTTCGTCGAAGGGCAGGTGGTGAGCCAGCACGGCCACGCCCGGCGGCAGGGCGCTGAGGTCGAGTTGCCAGGGGCGGTGGAGCCAGAGGGCGTCGGGGTTTTCCCGAAAAACCCATTCGTTCAGCCCCGGAGCGGGTTCGAGGGCGAGGCCAAGTTTGCGGACGGGACGCTCGCCGGGCTGAAAAATGCCCCCCTGCTCGCCGGGTGGGTAGCGATGGGGTTGGAGATACGTTTCCAGAACGTCAGTGAGTTGGTGCAGGGTTTTTGCCATGAATTGTACGGTGGGGCGAGGAGAACCGACCGTATGTCAAACGGAGACAGGCGGTTCTCCTCGCCCCACCGTACTGTCGCCGCAATGTGGGTGCTGGTCGAGGCATTCCGCCGGGGTGTCTGAATTGCCCGTTCAGCAACTAAACAAACTGCGTTCCGCGCATCAAAACCGGCAAACTTGCCTCCCGATGAACCGATTTTTCTTCCTGCTGTTCGCCGCGCTGGGCGTATCCACGCTGGGCGTTTTCTCCCAAACCCGCGCCCAGACCGTCGCCGTCACCGGCACCGTCCGCGACGGCACCGGAAGCAACGGCCCGCTCATCGGCGTCACCGTGCTGGTCCTGGACACCCCGGATTCCACCCGGCGCACCGGGGCCGTGACCGACACGGCGGGGCGATTCAGCCTCGACATGGCTCCCGGCGATTACCGCCTACGGGTGTCGCTCATCGGCTACCAGCCCCTCGAAACGCCGCTCCGGGTGGACCGCACCGCCCAAGACCTCGGCGTGCTGCGCCTCGTCGAAAACGCGAAACAATTGAAGGAAGTGACGGTGGTGGGTCAGCAACTGCGCGTCGAGACGAAGGGCGACACGCTGCAATTCAACGCCGGGGCCTTCAAAACCAACCCCGACGCCACCGCCGAGGATTTGGTGCGGAAACTGCCGGGCATCACCGTTGAAAACGGCACCGTCAAGACCCAGGGGGAAGACGTGAAACGCGTGCTGATCGACGGCAAACCGTTTTTCGGCGACGACCCTTCGCTCGCCCTGCGCAACCTCCCGGCCGAAGTCATCGACAAAATCCAGGTCTTCGACCGCCTCAGCGACCAGTCGCAATTCAGCGGTTTCGACGACGGGAACACCGACAAAACCATCAACATCGTCACCCGGCCCGGCCGCAATAACGGGCAGTTTGGTAAAGCCTACGGCGGCGTCGGCACCGACGGACGCTACCAGGCGGGGGCCAACGTCAACTTTTTCAACGGCGACCGGCGCATTTCGCTCCTAGGCCTTTCCAACAACATCAACCAGCAAAATTTCGCCACGCAGGATTTGCTCGGTGCCCTCGGCAGCGGCACCAGCGGGCGGCAGGGGGGTGGCGGTCGCCAGCGCGGCGGCGGTGGACCCGGCGGCGGGGGCGGCTTCCGAGGGGGCGGCGGTGGACCCGGCGGGGGCGGGCAAGGCGGGGGCGGCAACGCCGGGAATTTTCTGGTCGGCCAGCAGGGCGGCATCACCTCGACCAACGCCTTCGGCCTCAACTACAGCGACACCTGGGGGACGAAAGCCACCGTGACGGGCAGTTATTTTTTCAACGATTCCAGAAATCTGGCCAACACCCTCCTCAACCGCACCTACTTTGCCAGCCGGGGCCAGACCCAGGTGTACGACGAAACCGAGCAGAATTCCACCGGCAACCTCAACCACCGGGTTAATTTCCGGCTCGAATACAAGTTTAACCCGCGCACCTCGCTGATCGTAACGCCCTCGATGAGCTGGCAGAACACGCGGGGCTTCAACGCCTTCGACGGCGAAAACCGGGTGAGCGACGTGCTGTTGAGCCGCACGTCGAGCGAAAACAACACCACCAGCCGGGGGTACAACTTTTCGAACAACGTGTTGCTTCAGCGCCGCTTCGCCAAACAAGGCCGCACGATTTCGCTGAGCGTCAGCACCAGCGCCAGCGACCGCACCCGCGACAACCGGCTGCAATCGCTGAATGAATTTTTCGGCACCACCGATTCGACGTTCCGCATCAACCAGGAATCAGCCAGCCTGACCACCGGCTACACCCTCGGGGCCAACCTGAGCTACACCGAACCGCTGGGCAAGCGCGGCCAACTACAACTGACGTACAACCCCTCGTTCACCGACGGATTTACGGAGAAAAACACCTACAACATCAACGGCAAAACCAGCCTCGACACCCTGCTCTCCAACACCTTTGCCAGCCAGTACGTCAGCCAGCGGCTGGGGAGCAGCTACCGGCTTCAGGGCAAACTCTGGCAGGTATCGGCGGGGGTGTTTTTTCAGAACGCCACGCTGAGCGGCGACCAGTCGTTTCCGAGGACGTTTGAGGTGCGGAAAACCTTCACCAACCTGCTGCCCAACGTGCAGGTCAACTTCCGGCCCACGCGCCAGCAAAACCTGCGCATCAACTACCGGGCTTCAACCAATTTCCCGAGCGTCAACCAGTTGCAGAACGTCATCGACAACTCCAACCCCCTGCAACTCACCACCGGCAATCCCGACCTGAAGCAGGAATATACCCACCAGTTCACGGCCCGGTACAACCGCACCAACCCCGAAAACGCCCGCAGCCTGTTTTTCCTCGTGGCGGGTACGCTTACCCAGGCCAACATCACCAACACCACCTACCTCGCCCAGCGCGACACCGTGCTGTCAAATGGCGTCGTGCTCTACACCGGTTCGCAGCTCACCCGGCCCACCAACCTCGACGGCTACCACTCGTTCCGGTCGTTCCTGACCTACGGCCTGCCCGTGTCGAAGCTCAAGAGCAACCTCAACTTCAACCTCGGTTACGCCTACACCCGCCTGCCGGGGCTGGTCAACAACGTACTCAACCTCTCGAACACGAGCGCCTTCAACGGCGGCCTCGTGCTGAGCAGCAACGTGAGCGAAACCCTCGATTTTACGCTGTCGTACGCCGGTACGTACAACCTCGTGCGCAACTCGATTCGTCCCCAACTCAATTCCAATTACTTTTTCCACGCCGCCAGCGCGCGGGTCAACTGGCTTTTCGGAAAAGGATTCCTCTTCAACTCCGACCTCACCAACACGCTCTACCGGGGCCTCGGCGAAGGCTTCGACCAGAATTTTCTGCTCTGGAACGTCAGTTTCGGGAAGAAATTCCTGAAAGACCGGCGGGGCGAATTGAAGCTGACCGTGTTTGACGTGCTGCGCCAGAACAACAGCATCAGCCGGGCCGTGACCGAAACCTACGTGGACGACACCCAGACCCAGGTGCTCCGGCAGTACGCGATGGTGACGTTCACGTACACGTTCCGGAATTTTATCAAGTGACCGGCACGGCAATCCGCACCTGTGTGCCCTGACCGGGCTGGCTGGTGAGCGCGAAGGTGCCGCCGAGGAGTTCGGCCCGGCGGCGCAGGTTACGCAGGCCCGACCCACCGGCGTCGAGGCTCCGGGCGGCGGCTTCGTCGGGAGAAAAGCCCTGGCCGTCGTCGGCGAGGTCGAGCAGCAGGCGACCCTCGAGGAGGGTCATGGTGACGGTGAGCGTCTGGGCGTCGGCGTGCTTGAGGGCGTTGTTGAGCACTTCCTGGGCCATCCGGAACACCACCAGTTGGGCCTGCGGCGGCAATTCGTCGGGCAGGCGGGTACTTTCAAACCGCACCGCGACCGTGCCGAGGCGACTGATCCGGTCGCATTCGAGGCGGAGGCTCTCCGCCAGGCCGTGCTGGGCCACCGTATCGGCGTCGAGGGTTTTGGAAAGCGCCCGCACGGCCTGAATTGTAGTTTTCAGCACCTCGTTGGCCTGCCGCACTTTTCCGGCCGCCTCCGGCGATTCGCTCAGGTTTTCGGCGCTGCCGAGGTGCAGCCGGGCCAGGGTGAGCAGTTGCCCAACGTTGTCGTGGAGTTCCTGCCCGATTTGCTGGAGGGTCTGGTTCTGGATTTCAACCTGGGTTTGGAGCAGTTCGCGGTCGTAGGCTTCGCGGAGGGCCTGCTTTTCCCGCTGGTACTGAAACCGCCGCTTCTGGTACAGAAACGCGAACGAAATCATGAACCCCACCAGCAGCGACAGCAGGAGCGAAACGACGACGACGCTGACGATGAGGTCTTGGGCATTACTCATGCTTACGGCTATTTCCAGTGGATACCGGGCTTCTCCTACCAAAAAAGGAGATTAAAAATGTCAGGTACAGCAGGTGGTTGGCCGTAGCACGGATAGTCTGAAGAACCACAAATGCCCCTTCAAATTCAGGACGACGCACCAAGTTTATGGTGCCAAAAACAAAGAGAGACGTAGATGCAAACAGCAAATATCCAAAACTTATCAAACTCAGCGAGAAATCGAGCAGGTTATTTTCGGAGGGAAAATTCAGAATGTGTTTCAGGTAAGCCAACCCAAGATAGGAAAAAATCAACAGGGACAGAATTATTGAATACGAGTCATAAACAAGCGCTAATTTTTGCAGGTAGGCCAAATTCAAAGCGTGAACAATCCAAAAACCGAGAATAAGCAACAATAAATTTTTGTTTTGAATTTCAATAAAGTACGCCCAAACTATCAATGGAAAAGAAACGAATCGAAAAATAGAATAAATGGCAACATTACTCTCACAGTATAAAAGTATCCACCTTCCAGCTACTTCGATCAGGAAAGTACCGACAAGAAGCCCCCAAAAAATGCGAAGACTTGGCGTCAGCACTTTCCAACGAAGCATGCCGGTTAGGATGCCAACGGCGAGAAGCAAGAAATACGAATAGTAGTAAGCGGGCATGACTATTCAAATCCAGTGCAGTTGTTGGGAGGCGGGCAAGCCCCAAGATCATCGTAAATTACTGATTTGCCTCTGCCTCCCGAACGCCCGGTGTTGTTTCCCATGATTCGCTTCATGTTGCCGTCGGCAGGAGCCAACACAAACGTGAGTTTTCCGTTTTTCTTAGCCGGGAAAATCAGCAAGTACTTTGCCCCCGGCTGCTTAAAGATTTCATCTATTGCAGATTTTTCCACATTAAATTGAAACGCTGCGCGGGATGTATCGGCACAATTAGGGCACCAGCCTGGATACATTTTGTCTGCAATCGTTTTTCCTACCCATCCTTGGGGGATTTTCTTGTTCAGAAAATGTTTGAATGCTCTGGAGTAGTTTAGTGCTTCAACGCTGTCGATGGGAATGGCTTTCAGCGCAAGGCCAGACTGCATTCTTTTTTCAAAAGGAAGCAGAGGTACGTCCTTGTCTGTGGCGAACGAAGCGTCTTCTTGGGCAGCGTCTTCTTTACAACTCCAGAAAAGTACGCTAAAGAACAAAACAGTTAGGATTCGTTTCATGATTTTGTGTTTTGAATGGACAAGAACAGATTGAGGTCGGACGAACGTAGGAATCATTGTTCAGTTTTGCAATTTGTTACAGCTAAATCTCACAATTTAGTTATGAATAAAATATTGACTTTCAGTATTCTATAATAATTTCTTCTAAAAAATACGGGAAAAATACCCCCCACTTCCCCGAAAAACACCCCCTGAAAATCAGCACCTCCCGCCCACCGGCACACCTTTTTACCCAAGGCTTTCCACTCATCAACAACCTGAATTCCATGGAAAGCCACGCCAAACTCCTCGGGCACCCTGCCCACACGCTGCTCATTGTGTTTCCGCTGGGTCTGCTCGGCACGGCCACCCTCTTCGACATCATCCACATTTTCAACGAAAGCCCCCGGCTGGGCATCGCCTCGTTTTACATGCAGGTGGCCGGATTGATTGGGGGCCTCGTTGCCGCCGTTCCCGGATGGATTGACTGGTCGCACATCCCGTCGGGTACCCGTGCCAAGCGCGTCGGGCTGATTCACGGGGTGGGCAACGTCGTTGTGCTGCTGCTGTTCGCCGTCAGCGTGTTGTTCCGGTGGGATGAGATCGAAGCGCCCCCCACTCTTTCGCTCGTCGCTTCCATCTCCGGTTTTGCCCTGGCGAGTTTTACGGGCTGGCTGGGTGGCGAACTCGTCGACCGCCTCGGCGTGGGCGTCGACCACGGCGCGCACCTCAACGCCCCGAGTTCCCTGTCGAGCCGGCCCATCTCGGAGGGCCGGGCGCTCTGAGCGTACTTGTCCGTTGTTCGTTTCAAAAAAATGAAGTTCAACCAGCAACGAACAACCGGTAGCCTACCCGTTTCATCAACCTCCTCAACGCGCCATGATTCGTAGCTTCGCTGCGCTCGCAGCCTTGATCCTGGCGGTCGCCTGCCAGCAAAAAACCAAACGAGAAGGCCATGCGGCCACGGTTTCGACCCTCACGCAAACGGTGGATTTGCCCGCACCCACCGAGTCGAAAAACAAGTTCAGCGAGGTCGTCGGCTGGCCTCCGGGCCAAACGCCCGTCGCCCCGGCGGGTTTCACCGTGACCGAATTCGCCGCCGACCTGCAAAATCCGCGCTGGGCCTGCGTGCTGCCCAACGGCGACGTGCTCGTGGCCGAAGCGCAAACGGAGCGGAAGGGCCTCAAGAAAATTGAAGCCAAGCTGTCGGGTCGGGCGAAGTCGGGAGCCGAAGGCAAAAGCGCCAACCGCATCACCCTGCTCCGCGACGCCAACGGCGACGGCCAGCCCGAAGTCCGTGAGGTGTTTCTGACCGGCCTCAACCAGCCCTTCGGGATGCTGCTGCTCGGCAACACGTTTTACGTGGCCAACACCGACGGCATCCTGACCTTCCCGTATCAGCCCGGCCAGACCCGGCTAACGGGCGCGGGCCGGAAAATTCTCGACCTGCCCGCCGGGGGCTACAACAACCACTGGACGCGCAACCTGCTGGCCAGCGCCGACGGTTCGAAAATCTACGTGTCGGTGGGGTCGGGCAGCAACGTGGGCGAAAATGGCGTGGAGCACGAAGTGCGCCGGGCCTGCATCCTCGAAATCAACCCCGACGGTTCGGGCGAACGAATCTACGCCAGCGGCCTGCGCAACCCCGTCGGAATGGCCTGGGCACCGGGCACCGGCACCCTCTGGACGACCGTGAATGAACGCGACGGCCTCGGCGACGACCTCGTGCCCGATTACATCACGAGCGTGAAGGAAGGTGCGTTTTACGGCTGGCCCTACGCCTACTTCGGCCCCCACGAGGACCCGCGCCGGAAGGGCGAAAAGCCCGATTTGGTGCAGAAAACCATCCCGCCCGACGTGCCTCTCGGGTCGCATACGGCCTCGCTCGGGCTGGCGTTTTACACCGGCGACGCGTTTCCGGAAACCCACCGTCAGGGGGCGTTCGTGGGGCAGCATGGCTCGTGGAATCGTTCGCAGTTTTCGGGCTACAAAGTCGTGTTCGTGCCGTTCGCGGGGGGCAAACCGGCGGGCAAACCCCAGGATTTCCTCACCGGCTTCGTCGCCAACGCGGAAGCCGGTCAGGTGTACGGGCGACCCGTGGGCGTGTTGAACCTGCCCGATGGCTCGCTGCTCGTCACCGACGACGCAGGCGGGAAGCTCTGGCGGGTGCGGGCCACGGGCAGCAACGCAACAGCCAGGCGGTAGGCAGCGCTGGACACCAAAAACGCGGCGACCCGGCTCCGGGTCGCCGCGTTTTTGGTGTCCAGCGCTTTTTACCTAATAAAATAGTTTTTAAACTAAAAATCGCGTTATTGGCGGCGTTGTTGTCAAAATCCCTTCCTCGTCATGTTGCGCTTCATCCTGACTGTCCTGCTGCACGGCCTGATTGGCTCGCCGTGGGTATTCGCCCAAACCCGGCCCGCCGCCGACCCACTCGCCGAAGCCCAGGAAGCCACTCGCCGGGGCCAGTACGCCCAGGCCATTCCGCTCCTGCAAAAAGCCGCCACCGACACGGCCAACCTGACCGCCGCGCTCCAACTCGCCTACGCTTACCAGCGCACCGGAGCCTGGGCCGCTGCCAAACGCGGCTACGAAAGCCTGCTCCAACGCCGCCCCAACTTGCCCGAGGCCCTCAACCAACTCGCCGTGATTTCGGAACGTGAGGCCAATTACAACAAAGCCCTCGGCCTCTACCGCCGCCTGCTCGCCCAGGACACCACCGACGCGTATTTCCTGAAAATGGTGGGTTCGCTCCACAGCCGCCTCGGTCAGTCGGCAATGGCGATGAAGTTTTACCAGAGAGCGTTGCGTTCGGCCCCCGACGACCTGGAAGCGATGGGCGAACTGGCCGCGCTCTACCTCAACGATGGCAAAAAAGATAAACTCGCCCAGCCCCTCATCGAACGCGGCCTGAAGCTGGACCCGAATTCGGTGAAATTCCTCCAGCTCGACAGCCGACTGAGCTACCGCCTGGGGGCCTTTCTGGACGTCATCGACGACATCGAGAAAACAATGGCCCTCGGCGATTCGGCCTCGTACTACCAGCGCCTGCTCGGCACGGCGTACTACCAGGTCGACAGCCTCCGGAAATCCATCCGCACGTTCGGGCGCCTGCTGAAACTCGGGGAAGACACCGAACCCGTCCACGCCGGACTGGCCACGGCGTACCTGCTCGCCATGAAGCCGATTCCGACGGATTCCGTGGGGAAAGTTTTCCGGATTTCCGAGGCGCAATCCCACTTCCGGCTGGCCATCGAGCGGGGCACGTCCGCTCGAATTCCCGATTATTTGATGGGGCAGGCCGACGCGATGGAAAAAGACCGCTTTCCGCTTGAGATGGTGATCAAACAGTTCCGGCAGGTGTACGATAAATACCAGCGCCCGAAAGCCCTCTACCGGCTCGGCCAACTGCACGAGACGCAAAACCCCGACCTCGCAGCGATTTATTACCGCGAATTCCGGGACGTGTGCGGCGACCCGAAGAAGGCCGCCAAAGCCGGTACGGACTGCCTGTTCATCGCCCCGGTGCAGGCTCGCCTGAACGAATTGCGGAAGCGCACCAGCCCTAAAGCCAAAGTCCTTGCGCCCGCCCCCAACCCGGAAAAAGACACCGCCACGGCCGCACCCACCGATACGACGGGTAAGGAGTGAGGCCGTCACCTCCATCCGGGCTGGGAATTTCTCTGAAAAACGTGCCTGGCAAGTACGGCCCATTTTTTGGCCGCGTCAGGGCAATATTGAAAGGTGCATTTGCCCGAATCGCGGGTTGCGGTTGCATGGAGGAATCATTTTTAAACTCATTCTTTGTCCAGACGAAAAATCGCCCCTGCTTTTGTGCGTCGTGTGGCCCTTTTTCAGAGGAAATGCCCCATTTTTTCTACAAAAAAGTTTCAAAAAAATTTGCGCCCATTTTTGAGACCCCTTTTTCTACATTTCACAAGAACTAGTTTAAAAGGACAATAAAATGAAAGTATTCCGGGGGCAGATTATCCTATTTTTCACCGAATTTTCTTCTTTTTTAAACTTGCTCAGTTTTACCGGAAGGAGTTAACCTTTTGATAATCTGAAAGTTTAGGCTCAATTTTGGCGTTGAAAAAAGGCAGTAGCTTGCTTGCATCAACGAAACTGAAATCATCCCACGAGCCATGAACTTGTTTGCTATGTTGTACGGAATGTCGATGCCCGGTGGCGGCACCCTTGAGGTCAGCCCGTCGGCCGCGTTCCTTTGCCTCGGCGTCGCCGCCATTTGTCTGGGCGCAGGCGTGTACTGGGCCAACCGCCGCCGCGAGTGGCTGCAACACTCGGCCGTCGCCCAGGGCACCGTCGTCGGTGTTTTGAAGAAACACGCCCGCGACGACCAGCGCGGTCTCAACCCGTTTTATTTCCCGAAAGTAATGTTCAACGTCAACGGCAAGCGCTTCGAGAAGCAGGCCGAAGAAGGCACCGAACAGGCTTTCAACGTGGGCGAAGTGGTGCCTGTGCGCTACAACCCCGAGAACCCCGGCGAGGCCGTGTTTGGCCCCGAAAGCGTACCGGTGCCCAGTCCCAATTTGTTTTTCATCGCCAGTTGCCTGAGCCTGCTGCTCGGCGCGGCCATTTTACTTTGAGTTACCGTTAAAGAAACCCGTTTTACATTCGCGTAAACCGAAAAAGTCAGGCTCGTTTGAGCCTGACTTTTTTTATGCGCCCAATTTTGCCGAACTTGGCCCCGTCATTTTCCGGTACTCTTGTTATTTGAATCTCATGACTCCATCCCATTCACACGACTCGGACAAGAAGCTTTCGGGCAACGCCCTTATTGCGGTGTACCTGTTTTTCGTGCTCATCCTTGCCATTTTCAGCGACGTACTGACGTTCGTTCTCGGTGTGTTGCTCATCGGTGCGGCCTTCATGGCCTACTACAACGCTGAGCACGTCGATTCGCACTAACGATCGCTTCCTGCCTCAAAGCCCGCTTTTCCCAGTAAAAAGCGGCATGTTTTTTTAATGAAAAGGGCCATTTCCCGCGCGAGATGGCCCTTTTCAATTTGCACGACGCCCCTGATTCAAAAGTCTGGCAAGCGCACCTGCGGTTGCAGGAAGCCTACGGCGAGCAGGCGATTTACGCGCGGCTCGACCCGATGCACGAGTTGATTGCCACCGTGCTTTCGCACCGCACCACCCATGCCAACGAAGTGGCCGCCTACCGCCGGATGCGCGAACGCTTCCCGACCTGGGAGGCCGTGCGCGACGCCCCCCTGCCCGACCTCATCGAGACCATCCGTCCAAGCAACTACCCGGAAGTGAAAGCGCCGTACATCCAGAAAATCCTGACCAGGATTCTGGACGAACGGGGCGAGGCCAACCTCGATTTCCTCCACGAGTATTCCACCGAACAGGCGATGGCCTGGCTGACGAGCCTGCCCGGCGTGGGGTTGAAAACGGCCACGTTGCTGCTGCTGTTCAATTTTCAGAAACCCGTATTGCCCGTCGATACGCACGTTCACCGAGTGACCTTACGGTTGGGCGTACTCGCCCCGAAAACCTCCGCTGACAAAGCCCACGCCCTGCTCCTGACCATGCTGCCTGCGGAGCCGCGCGTGCTGTTCAACTTTCACAAGCATTTTTACTGGCACGGGCAACGGGTTTGCGTGTGGGGCCAGCCGGTGTGCAGTCAGTGCGTACTGCGCGACCTGTGTGATTACTACCACAGCACCGGGTCGAAAGCGTAGGCTAAAATTTGAACGAAAAAGTGGGCGTACAAAACTTTTTTTTTCGAAAAATTTCTGCTCTTTCTAACCCCTTATGACCCTGATTTCCCAGATTTTTTTGAAAATCAGTTTCTTCTTCAAGCCTCGGAACGGTTTTGGCACCTTTGTTTTTCAAACCCTCCCCTTTTTAAAGCTTAGCACTAGTTTTACCAGTCAAGCGAGCCGTTCAACTTTTTGAAAATGAACGCGTTTATTCGCAAAGATCATACTCATCAACGAAACGGGCAGGTGTCATGGAAGCGTTTTTCATTGTCTTTTTGTTAACCGCCATCGCACTGCTGGCCGCAGGGTGGTATCGCAGCCGCTGGCGGGAGCGTTGGCTGAACGAATCGGCCTTGACGGAGGGCATCGTGGTGGAAGTGCGTAAGCAGTACGACCGCGCCGATGCCTCGGGCGAACAGCCCTGGTATTTTCCGACGGTGTTGTTTCTGGTCAACGGACGGTCGTTCCGCAAGCAGGCCCAATCGGGCACCGAGGAGCGGCTCGAAGCTGGCGAGTGGGTGTACGTGCGCTACAATCCCGCCCACCCTGAAGAGGCGGCCTTCGGGCCGACGGCAGCACCGGGTGTAAGCCCGTCAGTGCTCTACTTTCTGGGAGCATTGTGCGTATTCTTGAGCGCGACGTTCCTGGCGTAAGATCCGAACCGTCTGCGGCTCATTTTTGTGGTATGAATCAAAAACCGGCGCTTTTTGCCCAGTTTCTTCCCCTCACTGCTGCCCAAAGCACCCGTCATGGCGGCGTCAGTGAGGCCCCGTTTGCTTCCCTCAACCTGGGGCTTTCCGTCGGCGATGAGCGCGAGCGCGTGATCGAAAACCGCCGCCGGTTTTTCAACGGCCTGGGCGTCGAACTCGCCCAGGTCGCTACTTCTCACCAGGTTCACGGTTCCGAAATTTTATACGCCGACACCCCCGGCCACCGCGAAGGCTACGACGCACTCCTCACCGACGTGCCCGGCGTGTTCGTGACCGTCAGCGTCGCCGACTGCACGCCGATTCTGGTTTTCGATTCAAAAACCAACGCCGTCGCCGCCATTCACGCGGGCTGGCGGGGCACGGCGGCGGGCATCGTGGCCAAAACGCTGGACCAGATGCAGGCGCGCTTCGGCACGCGGGGCGACGACTGCTTCGCCTACGTGGGCACGTGCATCGACGAATGCAGTTTCGAGGTCGGGGCCGACGTAGCTGACCACTTCACCGATCCGTTCAAGCGTTTCGACGCCGAAAAGCAGAAGTTTTTCGTGGATTTGAAAAGGGCCAACGCCGCCCAACTGCGGGCTTTCGGTGTGCCGGACGCGCAGGTTGAAATCTCGCCGTTTTGCACGGTTCAGCACAACGCTGATTATTTCTCGCACCGGCTCGAGCGGGGCAAAACGGGGCGGATGATGGCGACGATTGGGATGCTGTGAGAAATGGGAACACGGATGGGACGGATTTTCACTGATTTTTATCCGAGACGCGTAGTCCGTGAAAATCCGTCCCATCCGTGTCATGCGTGTTCCCATTTTCCCGCCGTTTTTGGCTAAATTTGTTTTCACCACGAACGAAAAAACGCCTTTCTTTTGGCCAGACCTTCCAGTAACCCCGCGAGCAAAGCGACGCCGAAAGACACGCCGCTCAATCGCCAATACAACCAAATCAAAGCGAAGTACCCCGGCGCCCTGCTTTTGTTCCGCGTCGGTGATTTTTACGAGACGTTCAACGACGACGCCGTCCGGGCCAGCCGGATTCTGGGCATTACGCTCACCAAACGGCACAACGGCGGGGCCGACGAAACGCCCCTGGCCGGTTTTCCCCACCACGCCCTCGACACGTACCTGCCCAAGCTCGTCCGGGCGGGCGAGCGCGTGGCCATCTGCGACCAGCTCGAAGACCCGGCCTTCGCCAAGGGCATCGTGAAGCGGGGCGTGACGGAGTTGGTCACGCCCGGCGTGTCGTTTCACGACACGGTGCTCGACGTGCGGCGCAACAACTACCTCGCCGCCGTGCATTTTCAGAAAGACCTCGTCGGCATTGCGCTGCTCGACGTGTCTACGGGCGAATTTCTGACCACCCAGGGCGGCGCGGCCTACGTCGAAAAACTGCTGCAAAGCTTCAGCCCGGCGGAAGTGCTCCTGTGCAAAAAAGAACGGAACCAGTTCACCGGTTTCTTCGGCGACAAATTCAACACCTACGCCCTCGACGACTGGGCCTTCACGCACGACTTCGCGCATCCGCTGCTCACGGCGCACTTCAAGACCAGTTCGTTGAAGGGGTTCGGGGTCGAGAACCTGGCGGCGGGCGTCGTCGCGGCGGGGGTCATCGTGCACTACCTCCACAGCACCGAACACCGGCAAATTGGCCATATCGTGCGGCTCGGGCGGCTCGAAGAGGACAAGTACGTGTGGCTCGACAAGTTCACGATTCGCAACCTCGAATTGGTGTCGTCGTCGGACGGCGGTGTGCCGCTCATCGACATCCTCGACCAGACCGTCACACCCATGGGCGCGCGCCTGCTGCGCAAGTGGCTCGTGCTGCCGCTGAAGGACCGCCGACCCATCGAGGAGCGGCTCGATACGGTGCAGTTTTTCTTCGAAAACGGGGAATTGGCCGAAAGCCTGGAGCAGCACCTGAAGCAAATCGGCGACCTGGAGCGGCTCATCTCCAAAGTGGCCGTGCGGCGCATCAATCCGCGAGAGTTGGTGCAGTTGAAAAAAACACTGGGCCACATCGAGCCCATCCGGCAGGTATTGCGGGGCATTCTGCCGAAAACTCCCGACGGCGATTTGCCGATGTTTTCCCCCCTCGAAGGCGCCGGAGGCGTGCTGCGCCGCTACGCGGAGCAACTGAACTCCTGCGAAACCTTGCTCGAACGCATCGCCGCCACCCTCCGCGACGACCCGCCCCTGCTCACCAACGTCGGCGGCATGATTCGCTCGGGCGTGGACGCCGAACTCGACCGCCTGCATCAACTGGCGTTTTCGGGCAAGGATTTTCTGGCCGATTTGCAGAACCGCGAAATCCAGCGCACGGGCATCGGGTCGCTGAAAGTGGCCTACAACAAGGTGTTCGGCTACTACCTTGAAGTGACCAACGCGCACAAGAACCGGGTGCCCAACGACTGGATTCGGAAGCAAACCCTTGTCAATGCCGAGCGATACATCACGCCCGAATTGAAGGAGTACGAAGATCAGATTCTCTCGGCGGAAGAGAAAATTTTCGGCATCGAACAAACGATGTTCAACGACCTCGTGCTCGCCGCCGCCGAATACGTGGCCCCTATCCAGCAAAACGCCCGCGTGCTGGCCGTGATCGACGCCCTGGCCGGGTTTGCCCGCGTGGCCCGGCGGAACAACTACGTGAGGCCCCGCCTCAACGACAGCCGCGCCCTCGACATCCGCGAAGGCCGTCACCCGGTCATCGAAAAACAACTGCCTCCCGGCGAAGCCTACGTGCCCAACGACGTGCGCCTCGACGACACCGAGCAGCAAATCATCATCATCACCGGACCCAACATGGCGGGCAAATCGGCCCTGCTGCGCCAGACGGCCCTCATCGTGCTCATGGCCCAGATGGGCAGCTTCGTGCCCGCTGCAAGCGCGGAGATTGGGCTGGTGGACAAGATTTTTACCCGCGTCGGGGCGTCGGACAACCTGAGCCGGGGCGAGAGTACGTTCATGGTCGAGATGATCGAAACCGCCTCGATCCTCAACAACCTCAGCGACCGCAGCCTCGTGCTCATGGACGAAATCGGGCGCGGCACCAGCACCTACGACGGCGTGAGCATCGCATACAGCATCGCCGAGTACCTTCACAACCTGCCCGAGGCCCGGCCCCGCACGCTCTTCGCCACGCACTACCACGAACTCAACGAACTCGCCGAGGAATTTCCCCGCGTCAAAAACTTCAACGTGTCGGTGAAGGAAGCGGGCAACAAGGTGATTTTTCTCCGAAAACTCCAGCCCGGCGGCTCCGAGCACAGCTTCGGCATCCACGTCGCCCAGATGGCCGGAATGCCGCCTTCGGTGGTGCAGCGGGCGGGCGAAATTCTGACGCACCTCGAACGGGACCACCTCGGCACTTCCTCCGGCGAGCGCCTGCGCGACGCACCGAAGCCCGTGCAGGTCAGCCTCGTGGAAGGTGACCCGCGCTTGAACCGGGTTTCCGATATCCTGGAAAAAACCGACGTGAATACGCTGACGCCCATTGAAGCCCTGCTCAAATTGGCCGAACTGAAGCGGCTAGTGGGCGAGCCGGTAGAAGCGTAAACCGGTCGCGGGGGGGGGGGGGGGGTGGGGGCCCCCCCCCCCCCGCGACCGTTCTGGTTCTCGAGAGTTGATTGATGAGTTTAATGATTTAGCCTGGAACAACCGGGCTACTTTTTATCGGGCCGCCACCGCCGCAGACTGGGCCGGTTTGACGTTGAACGCCGTCACCACTTTTTTCTGGCGGTTGCTCACCTCCATCGTGTAGTGCCCGGCGGGCAGAGCGGCGAGGTCAAACTTGAAGGCCTTGCCGGTGGCGTGTTTGGCGATGCCTTTCTCGAAGAGTTCTTCCCCAGCGGCGTTTTTGAGCCTCACCCACACCATCGATTCCGTGTTTTTCTCTACGAACACCCGCATGGTGTTGGAGTTGGCGGCGCGGTAGCTGGCCACGGCAAACGAAGTAGCGGCGGTTTCTTTCGGTTCGACGGTGCCGGGGGTGGTGGCGTGGGCGAACGGGGCGGCCAGCAAAGCGGCGGCGAGGGCGAGGATTTTGACGTTGGTTTTCATGGTACTGAATGTGTTGAGAGTTGATTGCGTTTGTTTTTCGGGATTGATGATGCAAAACAAGCGGATGCGGTTGCGTCGGGGTAGCGTGGATTTCCGGGTTTTGAAAAGCGGGTATTTCCACGCGCCGGGTGCGGGCTTTCCGCCGATGGACGGGATGAGCGGCCTCAGTTGAGGGCAATAGTGCGCTGGGGCGTTTTGAGCGTGAACGATTTGGTCACTTTCTCGGCCCCGCTGCTCACTTCCAGCGTGTACTCCCCGTCGGGTTGTTCGCGCATGATGAGCGAGAGGGCTTTGGTGTTTTCCTTCTTTCCGAGTTTGTCTTCGTAGAGGGCGATGCCCTTGGCGTTGCGCAGCGTGATGCTCACGGGGGTGGCGTTGGTTTTCTGCACGTATACCCGCAGAGCCGACGAGTTGACCAGGTGGTACGTGGTGAGGCTGAACGAGGTCGGAGCGGCCGGAGCAACGACGGGGTCGGTCAGGGCAGGAGCGGCCTGGAGGGCAGCGGGGACAGCCAGCAAAGCGACGGCGAGGGTGAGGATTTTGGCGTTGGTTTTCATGGTACCGGATATTTTGAGAGTTGATTACGAACGAGTTGACGAGTTTCGGGAGAGTTGATTGGGTGTTTGTCCCTGAGGAACGTGACAAAAGTGGCAGATTCATAAGGTACTTTGCAATGCATAGTTCCTTGAATGGCAGAATAGCGGGTTGAAACGGCGTTTTGGTGGGACGAAGTGAAATGGAGAACTTTGGGTGGTCGCGCGGGCGGGATGCGTTTCCGCCGAAAGGCGCACTTTTTGCTGGGTTTCCGAAGCGAGTATTGCCCTTCCTCTTCTCCTTCCGAATGAAATTTCGCTTTTCGCTCCTGCTTCCCGGTGTACTGCTGAGCCTGTTGGTTGGGGCACAACCGCCGTCGGTTCGTTTTTCCCAATTACCCGCTCCGTTGCAACTCTACCCACGCGGGGCCGACAATCAGGCTGAGGTAACCGTGGCCGGGGCAGTACTCCAATCGGGTTACCAGCGGGTGTCGGTGCAGGTGTTTCGAAACAACGGCCCGTTCGCCTACCGCAGTCAGAACCTCGCCTACGCGGGCAGCGAGGCGTCGTTTACGCTCAGAAGCCCAATTCGGGCCGAACTGGCGGAGTACCGTTTCGACGTATTTGTTCACGGCAGGGGCGGTGATTCGGTGCGGATAGCCCGTCGTGACAGCATCCTATGCGGCGACGTGTACCTCGTGGCCGGGCAGTCCAACGCCGCCACGCTGCCCGAAGCGGTGAAGGAATACGGGCAGGTGGGCGAATTTTACCGCACCTTCGGCCGCTTCACCGACCAGAGCGAAGCGCCCTACAACCCCGCCGACACGCTCTGGGCCCTGGCCAACCAAACCGACGCCCAGCGCGTGGGGGTATGGGCACACGAACTGCAACGCCTGATTGCGACGACGTACAAAATCCCGGTGGCGGTGCTCAATGGGGCGTTTCCCGGTGCGGGCATTCAGTACCTTGTGCCCAACCCCACCAACCCCGCCGATCTCACCACGCCCTACGGCCGGATGCTGTACCGGGTGCAAAAAGCGGGGATCGTGGGAAAAACCAAGGCCCTCTTCTGGTGGCAGGGCGAACTGGATTCGTACCGAAGCATTCCCAACTACCCGGAGCGGTTTGATACACTGTATCGGGCCTGGCAGCGGGATTTTTCGAACCTGCAGAAAATCTACGTCGCCCAGATCGCGATCATCAACGAGCCATCGGGCAACGCCGGAGCCATCCGCGATTTCCAGCGGCGGTTGCCCGACTTGTACCCCAACGTGGTGGCCTGGTCGTCGCTGGGGTCGGCGGGCTTCGACGGGCTGCACTACTCGACCGAAGGCTACCGGCGGCACGGGGAGCAATGGTTCCGGCTGGTGGCCCGCGACTTCTACGGCTCCACCGACACGCGCAACGTCGCCTCGCCCGCCGTGCGGAAGGTGTTTTTCACAACGCCCGAAAAGCGGGACATCACGCTTGTTTTCGACGAAAACCAGGACCTGGTGGTGCAGCCGGATTCGGTGCTGCTCGATAAAAATGGCAACCTCTACACCCGCCGCCTGATAAACTACTTGTACCTCGACGGCGTGGGCGAATCCGTGGAGCGGCTGAGCGCCAGCGGCAACCGGGTGCAACTCCGCCTGAAGGCCCCCACGTCGGCGAGCCGGCTGACGTACCTGCCGCTCTGGTTTCGCGACGAGGCCGCGCGGTTCAACACCTACGACGGCCCGCACCTGCGCAACGCCCGAGGTCTGGCCGCTTTTTCGTTTGAAAACGTGCCCATCGCGACCTCACTCGTGGCCCCTTCCCTCACGGCGCAGGCGCTTTCATCCACCGAAATCCAGCTTAGCTGGCGCTCGATAACGCCCGGAGCCACGGAGTTGATTCTCGAACGGAGTCTGGCTGCCACCGGGCCGTACACCGAAATCCGGCGTCTGCCGGTCGCACCCGGTGCGTTGACAGACCCCAACCTGCAACCGGCGACGACGTATTTTTACCAGATTCGGGCGGTCAGCGCCACGGCCGAATCGCTGCCTTCGGCCACGCTGACCACCACCACGCTCCTGCCAGCCCCCACCCTTTCGGCCGAGGCCGTCGGAACGGGTCAGATTCGCCTCACCTGGAAAACGTTGGCTACTGGTACGCCGAAAAGCTACGTGCTGGAGCGTTCGCTGCGGGCAGGAGCCGACTACACACCGCTAAGCACCCTCGCTGCTGCGTCAACGGAATTTACGGATACGAACCTGCCCGCTCAAACCACCTACCACTACCGGCTGAAGGCCCTCACCGAGGCCAACGAATCGGATTGGGCCACAACCAGCGCCACCACGGCGGTCATCACCGGCACTGAACCCGGTCCGGCGGCGCTTCGGGTGTACCCCAACCCCGCGCGCGGCGCGCTCACCGTCGAGAACCCCGGCCGGGAACCCGCGATGATCCAACTCCTCGATGCAACCGGCGTGGTGCGTCTGGACGCGACCCGACCGGGCCTGACCACGACCGAAATCCGCATCCCTGCGCTGCCACCCGGTGCGTACGTGATTCGCCTCACCCGTGGCCACCAGACCACCACCCAGCGGCTGGTGGTTGCCCCCTAAGCCGACCGAATGGATATTTTCCGGGAAAGCCCGTATTTTTAGCCCCTCTTTTGGCGCTTCATTGACGCATGAAACACGTTTATCTGTTGGTGCTGGCCGGATGGTGGTGGGGACAGGCAGTGCAGGCCCAGGCTCCGCAGGTGCGATTCAGCCAGTTGCCCGCCCCCTTGCAACTTTTTCCCCGCGATACGGCCAGCCGCGCCGAGGTACCCGTGAGTGGTCGCCTCGTGACACCGGGGTACCCGCAGGTTTCGCTTCAGGTGTTTCGCAACAACGCCTTGTTTTCGCACCAGCGGCAGGCCCTGACGTACGACTCAACCGGAGGGCGTTTCTCTTTTAAAACCACCATCCGGGCCGAACTGGCCGAGTACCGCTTCGACGTGTACGCCCACCGCACCGCCACCGACTCCGTGCGCCTGGCCCGCCGCGACAGCGTGGTGTGCGGCGACGTGTTTCTGATCAACGGACAGTCGAACGCCACGACCGAAACGGGGATGCAGGAATACACCTACCGGAATGAATTTCACCGCACGTTCGGGCGGACAGGCTTCGAGCAAAAATTCACCGATACCCTCTGGACCTTCGCCAACCGCAACGGCGCGCTCGTGGGCGTGTGGGGACAGGAAGTGCAGCGGCTGATTACCGAAACGTACCGAATCCCGGTGTGCATTCTCAACGGCGGGGTGGCCGGCACCGACATCCTGTTTCAGTACCCCAACCTCACGCTGCCCGAAGACCTGAGCACTTCCTACGGGCGGCTGCTGTACCGGGCGCAGCGGGCGGGCCTGCAACAGGCCGCCAAGGCGATGTTCTGGCGGCAGGGCGAAGCCGAGGCATTCTTTGAATACCCTGGCTACGCCCAGCGGTTTGAGCCGCTCTACCGGGCCTGGAAGCGCGATTACCCGGCTCTGGAGCGGGTTTACGTGTTCCAGAACAACATCATCGGGCAACGCACCTCAAAAACGGCGGGCGAAGTACTCGAATTCCAGCGGCGCAGCCCCGAACTTCATCCCGACGTGGTGGCCCTGGCCACGGTGGGCCTACCGGGCTACGACGGGACGCACTTCAACGCGGCGGGCTACGTGCAGTCGGGGCGGCAATTGTTCCGGCTGGTGGCCCGCGACTTTTACCGCTCGACCGACCTCAATCAAATCAATTCGCCCACCCTGCGCAAGGCGTTTTACACTTCGCCCCGGCGCGACGCCATCCGGCTCGTGTTCGACGAGGGGCAGGCCCTGCGCTGGCCCGCCGATTCTTCGTTGCGCACCGCCACGGGCCGCGCCTACACCCGCCGGATGGTGGATTATATCTACCTCGACGGCAAAAGCGGCAACGTGCAGCGGGGCGAGGCCCAGGCCAACCAGGTAACGCTCACGCTCACCCGTCCCGACTCGGCCCGGCGCATCAGCTACCTGCCCGCGGCGTTTCGGGATTCCCTCTCCAACTTCTACGACGGTCCGCACCTGCGCAACGGCCGCGGGCTGGCGGCGTTTGCGTTCCAGGACGTGGCCCTCGCCGAGGCCCTGCCCACGCCCGACCTGCGGGCTTCGTCGGCGGAGTACGACACCGTGCGGGTGAGTTGGACGGTTTTTTCGCCGAAAAACTCCACCCAACTCGTGTTGGAGCGTTCGGACGACGGGGGTCGTTCGTTCCGGTCCCTCGCCAACCTGCCCGACAGCCTGACCAGTTTCGTCGACACTCAGAACCTGCTGCGGGGCTTTCGCTACGTGTACCGGCTGCGGAGCGTGGGCGACCTCAGCGAATCACTACCTGACACGGCTTCGGCCGTTACGCCGGGTTTTCAACTGCTAAACATCAACGCCAAGGCCCTGTCGCACAGCCAGGTTCAACTCGACTGGACGGCCACGGTAGGACCGTCGGGATTTCGGTTCAGCGTGTTGGAGCGCTCCACCCGGCCTGATTCGGGCTTCGCCGAAATCGCCCGCCTTCCTTACCCCACCGTCAGTTACACGGATTCACTGCTGCGGGCCAACATGGTGTATTTTTACCGGGTACGGGTGATCAACGGCCCGGTCGAGTCGGCACCGTTGGGCACCAACGTGCGCACCATGGCCATCACGGGCACCGAACCGGTAGCCCCGGCGTTTCGGCTTTTTCCCAATCCCACCCGCCAGACGGTCACCGTCGAGTGGACCGCGGCCCAAACCGGACACCTGCTCCTCACCGACGCACTCGGCGTTGTTCGGCTGCGGTATCTTTTCCAGAACCTCCGCCGCCTTGAGCTGCCCTTGCCCCACCTTGCCCCCGGCCTCTACCTTTTCCGGGCCGAAACCGCCACCGGCACCCACCAGAAAAAACTGCTGGTCGAATAGCCGGGCGTGGCTACTTTTGCGGCGCTCAAACGAGTTCAGAGTTCGAAGTTTGTAGTTGAAATGCAACTTCTTCCCACTACGAACTTCAAACTACGAACTACAAACCACCCTGTTTTTCATGGAATTCCGCATCGAAAAAGACACGATGGGCGAAGTGGAAGTGCCCGCCCACGTGTACTGGGGCGCCCAAACCCAGCGCTCGATTGAAAACTTCAAAATCGCGCAGGACATCAACCGGATGCCCCGCGAAATCATCCGGGCGTTTGCCTACCTCAAAAAAGCCGCCGCCCTGACCAACCTCGACGCGGGTACGCTGGCCCCCGAAAAAGCCACCCTCATCGGGCAGGTCTGCGATGAAATCCTATCGGGCCGCCTCGACGACCAGTTTCCGCTCGTGGTCTGGCAGACGGGTTCGGGCACGCAGTCGAACATGAACGTCAACGAGGTCATCGCCTACCGGGGGCACGTGCTCCAGGGCGGGGCGCTCACCGACAAACAGAAGGCCCTGCATCCCAACGACGACGTCAACAAGTCGCAGTCGTCGAACGACACCTTCCCGACGGCCATGCACATCGCCGCCTACCAGATTCTGGTCGAGAAAACGATCCCGGGCATCGAGAAACTGCGCCACACGCTCCACGAAAAGGCCGAGGCCTTCAAGCACGTCGTTAAAATCGGCCGCACGCACTTCATGGACGCCACGCCGCTGACGTTGGGGCAGGAGTTTTCGGGTTACGTCTCGCAACTCGACCACGGGCTGAAAGCGATTCGCAACTCGCTCGACCACCTCAGCGAACTGGCCCTGGGCGGCACGGCCGTCGGCACGGGCATCAACACCCCGCCGGGTTACGCCGAAAACGTGGCCCAAAAAATCGCCGAACTCACCGAACTGCCCTTCGTGACAGCGGAGAACAAATTCGAGGCCCTCGCCGCCCACGACGCCATCGTGGAGGCCCACGGCGCACTCAAAACCGTGGCCGTGAGTTTGATGAAAATCGGCAACGACATCCGGATGCTCTCCAGCGGCCCCCGCGCGGGCATCGGCGAGCTGTTCATCCCCGACAACGAACCCGGCTCCAGCATCATGCCCGGCAAGGTGAATCCCACCCAGTGCGAGGCCATGACGATGGTGGCCGCCCAGGTGCTCGGCAACGACGTGGCCATCGGCGTGGGTGGCTCGATGGGGCACTTCGAGCTGAACGTGTTCAAGCCGGTGATGATTTACAACTTCCTCCACTCGGCCCGGCTCATCGGCGACGTGTGCGTGTCGTTCAACGACAAGTGCGCCGTGGGCATCGAGCCGATCCAGGCCAACATCGACAAGCACGTGCAGAACTCTCTCATGCTCGTCACGGCCCTGAACACCAAAATCGGGTATTACAAAGCCGCCGAAATCGCCCAGACCGCCCACCGGAACGGCTCGACGCTGAAAGAAACCGCCGTTTCGCTCGGCTACCTCACGCCGGAGCAGTTCGACGAGTGGGTGGTGCCGGGGGAGATGGTGGGCAACGTGTAGCGCCGACCTCCGGTCGGCGAAGGTTTAGGCGGCGGACCGGAGGTGGTTCGCCGCTTTTTTTTGTTTTGGACTTTTTGAAAAAAAGAGCCTGGCGAAGAGTCAACAGTTCTTCTTCAAAATGGACTCGCCTGGGCGATAAGTTGGTTCCATTCCTCCTGCACGGCCAGTCTGCTCACCCATTCGTTCAGGTAGGAACGGTCCAGCGCGTCGTGTTGCACTTCAAAAATGCGCACGGCGTCCACCAATTGCTTGTGACTGCCGCCGGAGAACTTTGCCCACCGCAGTTTCGACAAAATGGCGTCTTCGGGCGAAGCAACGGACACGGTTTCCCCGAAAAGCCGGACCCGCTTTCGTCGGGCAAAACGAGCCGTGTCGAACGCATCGAAGGTCAGCAACCAGAAATCCACCTTGTCGCCAGTGGTCGTGTCGATGAGGTTGAACATCGAACGACGAGCCACGGCATCCTGAACGCTGTCGGGGTTCAGGTAAAATTGCGGTGGAGGGAAAACCTGCGCGAAGGGGACGGCCAGACGGGCATCAAGTTCCAGCACAATGTCGATGTCGTGCGTGACGCGGGTTCGCCGTAGTAACTCGAGACAACCGACCCCGTCACCCTGTACGGAATTTCGTTGGCATCGAGAATGTGCGCAACGTAGGTCAGTAATTCCGGTTGTGACATTTTTGGAGCCGCTGGAGGTAAACCTCGTGCAGTTCGGCGTCACTGGCTTCGGGGAAGCGCCGCCGTAACCCCTCCCGAAACAGCGACCGGGCGAACTCGGTCAACTCGAATGCCTTCGCTACCCGCTCTTCGGGGGTCATCCGGCGCAGTGTTTCGAGATAAATGCGGTGGTTAGGTTGCGGTTTCATGGATGGTGGCAGCAGAAACGGCCGAAAGTTACAAAAAAGGCCACGCCCCGAGGAGCATGGCCTTTTTCAAGGGAGGAAACGGTCAACCACCGACTTACTTCGCGTACGCCACCGAGCGCATTTCCCGAATCACGGTCACCTTGATCTGGCCGGGGTACTGCATTTCCTTTTCGATTTTCTGCGAAATGTCGTAGCTCAGTTGTCCGGCGCGCTCGTCGGTCACCCGGTCGGAATCGACGATGATGCGCAGTTCGCGGCCCGCCTGGATGGCGTAGCACTTGTCGACGCCCTGGAAGCCGAGGGCCAGGTTTTCCAGATCGCGCAGGCGCTGCATGTAGCTTTCCATCATCTCGCGGCGGGCACCGGGGCGGGAGCCGCTGATGGCGTCGCAGACCTGGATGATGGGCGAAATGAGGCTCGTCATTTCGATTTCGTCGTGGTGGGCTCCGATGGCGTTGCACACTTCGGGGTGTTCCTTGTATTTCTGGGCTAGTTCCATGCCCAGGATGGCGTGGGGCAATTCGGGTTCTTCGTGCCACACCTTGCCGATGTCGTGAAGCAGCCCGGCGCGCTTGGCAAGTTTGGCGTTGAGGCCCAGTTCGGAGGCCATCGTGGCGCAGAGCTTGGCCACTTCGCGGGAGTGCTGGAGGAGGTTCTGGCCGTAGGAAGAGCGGAAGCGCATCCGGCCCACCATCCGAATCAGTTCGGGGTGCAGGCCGTGAATGCCGAGGTCGATGGCCGTGCGCTCGCCGATTTCCACGATTTCGTCCTCGATGTTTTTCTTCGTTTTGGCCACCACTTCCTCGATCCGGGCGGGGTGGATGCGGCCGTCCTGCACGAGGCGGTGAAGCGAAAGCCGGGCGATTTCGCGCCGAACGGGGTCGAAACCGGAGATGATGATGGCATCGGGGGTGTCATCCACGATGACTTCCACGCCCACGGCCGATTCGAGGGTGCGGATGTTGCGGCCTTCGCGCCCGATGATTTTGCCCTTCACGTCGTCGGATTCGATGTTGAACACCGACACCGTGTTTTCGATGGCCTGCTCGGCGGCGGTGCGCTGGATGGTTTCGATGACCACCTTCTTTGCTTCTTTCGTGGCCGTGAGCTTGGCTTCCTCCACGATGTTTTTCACGTAGGCTGAGGCCCGGCTTTCGGCGTCGGCCTTGAGGGCATCCATGAGTTGCTGGCGGGCTTCATCGGCACTGAGGTTGGCAATTTTCTCCAGTTGCATCACCTGCGAGTCGCGCAGTTTCTCGGCTTCTTCCTGCTTGCGCTTCACGCTCTCCTCGCGCTGGGCGAGGCTCGTTTTTAGTTTCTCGACTTCATCGTCGCGCCGCTTGATGCGTTCTTGTTCCTGGTTGAGCTGGCGTTCGCGGTCCTTTAGTTTTTGTTCGTTTTCCTGAAGAATTCGCTTTTTCTTGCCCGACTCTTCTTCAAACTCCGTTTTCAGGCGCAGGTACTTTTCTTTGGCTTCGAGGATGCGGTCTTTCTTGATCGTTTCGGCGGTGGCTTCGGCGGTTTTAACGATTTCGGCGGCGCGGGCTTCGGCTTCCAGTTCCTTTTTTTTCAGGGCTTTCTGGAATAAAAAACGCCCCACGAATGCCCCGGCAATGAGGCCAAGCAGGGCATCGAGTATGAGAAAGATGGGGGACACGGACATGATCTTGCTGGGGTTTACTGGTAAAGCAAACCCGACAAAGCCAGTACGCGAACGGAAATTAGTGAACAAAAACACCGGGCGGGACCAGCGGCCCCGGCGGTTAGAGGGCGTCGGTCAGTAGTTCGTCGAGGGTGGAAATCTTCTGAAAAACGGCCTGCTGGAGGCTTTCATAGTTATCCTTCGACTTCAAAGCGGCCACGATGCCGTCAAGGGCAGCCATGGCCAGCGCTTCCTGGGGCGAACAGCCCTCTTCGCGTTGGTACTTTTGCATGCGCTCGTTGAGCATCCTGGCCCCTTCGCGCAGGTACACTTCGTCCTGAAACGACACCGAGTTGAGCCGGTAGGTGCAGTCGGCGACGCTGACGGTCACCCTTTTCAATCGTTCGGCCATGTTCAGAGGGTGTTGGAACTACTCAAATAGGCAATGCACTGATCGATTTCCCGAATATATTCGTCTAACTTTTCCTTCAGTTCGGCTGGATTGTCGGCTTTGTGAACGTAGTTTTCCACAAGTTTACGGTTTTTGTCCGATTTGTGAAAATAGCTCGGTGCCGGTACCGGTTTTTTCTGGGTATCCTTCACCTGTTGCTGCAACAGCCGTATGTGCTCCTGCTGAGCGTTTACTTCCTTCCGCAACGCATCCCGTTCGCGTTCTGCCTCCTCCAATCGTCGGTTGACGATAGTCAGTCGGTCGAGGAACATACGAAGACCCGATTCGAGTTTGTGGAACCGTTCAAGCAGGGGCGTAGACAAAGACATGGTGGTTTCGGGGAAACCGAAGACGCTCCGGCAACTCGTCGCCAGGAGGGAGTAGCCCGGCGCATCAGCGCCAACTAACCCAGAACCCGTCGGTGGGGCCCGGCCAACTTGCGCAGCGTCTCGATTTTTTAACGGGTGGCGGCCCGTGAGGTTGTCTTACTCGTTTAGGGTATGGGTAGAGTTTAGTTTTAGGGGGGTTGAATTTCTACGTTTTTCCGGTGAGGCACCTTCAAAAACCCAAAAACTCCAAAACTAAACGCCTCCTACTTCCGAATCACCGCGCCCAGTTCCTTCTCGAAACTACCCATCAGGCGCTGCATGGTGCGATCAATTTGCTGGTCGGTCAGGGTTTGGGTCGGGTCCTGGAGTACGAAACTCACGGCGTAGGCCTTTTTGTCCGCTCCGAGGCTTTCGCCCTCGAACACGTCGAACACGTTGATCTGCCGGAGCAAATTCCGCTCGGTGCGTTCGGCCACGTGCCGGATTTCGCGGAAACTCACCGACCGGTCGAGCACCAGCGAAAGGTCGCGGCGCACGTCGGGGAATTTCGGAATTTCCCCGAAAACCACCTCCGTGCTGGCCAGCCGGAAGAGGTACTCCCAGTCGAAATCGGCGTACCAGACCGGCTGCTTCAAATCTACCAGTTTCCCTAAATTATTTTTCACCAAACCCAGCGAAACTACGTCTTTTTTATTCACCGAGTAGGTCAGGCCATAGGCCAGGGGGCCGTCGGTGGGGGCGTCGGCGGTGTCGTAGCGGGTCAGGCCCAGTTTGGTCAGCACCCGCTGCACGGCCGAGGCCAGGTCGTGGAAGGCCACGGGGCGGGCTTTGTCGAGCCAGGTTTCGGCGTGGTTATGGCCGGTCAGGTACAGGGCCAGGCGCGGGCGCTCGGCGTACTTGTCACCCTTGCGGTGGTAGGTTTTGCCGAACTCGAAAAACTTCAGATCCCGCTGCCGCCGATTGACGTTGAACGCGAGGGCTTCCAGGCCGGAAAACAACAGGCTCTGCCGCAGCACACCGAGGTCTTCGCTGAGCTTGTTCAGCATTTCGACGTTGCCTTCGCTCAGCCCCAGCGCGGAAGCATAGGCGGGGCGGGTGAGCGAGTTGGTGAAGATTTCCTGAAAACCCGCTCCCGCCAAAAGTTGGGTGATGCGGAACTGAACCTGGTTGGGGTCTTTCTCGGCAAAAGGCGCCAGGTAATCGGTACGGAGCGTGGGCGAAAGCTCAACGTTGTTCAGCCCGTACATGCGCAGAATTTCCTCCACCACGTCGGCCTCGCGGAGTACGTCCACACGGTAAGGCGGCACCGAGGCCGTGAAGCCCTCGGCGCTTTCGCTCCAGACCTTGATGTCGAGGCTTTGCAGGATGGTGCTGATGCGCGCCCGGTCGAGTTTTTTGCCGATGAGCCGATCGATGTTGCGGTAACTGCATTCAATCTGCGCATTGCGGGCCGGATTCGGGTAGAAATCCGTCACCTCCGACGCGACGCGTCCACCAGCTACCTCCTGAATCAGCAGGGCGGCGCGTTTCAGGGCGTAGAGCTTGGCGTTGGGATCGGTACCGCGTTCAAAACGGAAGGAGGCGTCGGTTTTCAGCCCGTGGCGCTGGGCCGTGCGGCGAATGGATTCCGGGGAAAAATACGCGCACTCCAGGTACACCCGGGCGGTGCCGGGCTGGATGCCGGAGGTTTTCCCCCCGAAAATCCCGCCGATGCCCAGCGGCCCTTCGGCGTCGCAGATCATTAAATCCTGGGCGGTGAGGGTGCGCTCGGTGCCGTCGAGGGTGACGAATTTGGTGCCATCGGGCACGTACCGCACCACGATTTGCTGGCCGCGCAACGCGCCCCAGTCGTAGGCGTGGAGGGGCTGGCCGGTTTCGTGGTTGACGAAGTTGGTCACGTCCACCACGTTGTTGATCGGGTTGAGGCCGATGGCGCGCAGGCGCTTTTGCAGCCATTCGGGCGAAGGCCCGACCTGCACGCCGTCGAGGGTCACGCCGCAGAAGCGGGGGCAGGCGGTGGGGTCTTCAATGGTGACGCGGATCGGGAATTCAGTGCTCTGCACGGCGAAACCATCCACCGACGGCCAGCGGACTTCGCGGCCCAGCAACGCCTTCAGGTCGCGGGCCACGCCGAGGTGCGAAGCGGCGTCGGCGCGGTTGGGCGTCAGGCCAATTTCGAATTGAGCGTCGGCTTCAAGGCCGAACACCTTGGCGGCGGGGGTGCCGTTGGGCGTGTCGGTGTTCAAGACCAGGATGCCCGCGTGGCTGGTGCCGAGGCCGATTTCGTCTTCGGCGCAAATCATGCCCTCGGAGGCCGCGCCCCGGATTTTGGCTTTTTTGATGACGAAAGGTTCTCCGCCCGTCGGGTACAACTTCGCGCCGACAAGCGCGACGACGACTTTCTGCCCGGCGGCTACGTTGGGCGCGCCGCAGACGATAGGCAGGGGCGCAGGGCCGCCCACGTCGACGGTGGTGAGGCTGAGTTTGTCGGCGTCGGGGTGTTTTTCGCAGGTCAGTACCTGGCCGATGACCACGCCCTCCAGCCCGCCGGGCACCGCTTCGAGCGGCTCGACGGCCTCCACTTCCAACCCGCTGCCGGTGAGCAGCGTGGCGATTTCGTCGGGGGTTTCGGTCAGGGAAATGTACTGTTTGAGCCAGTCCAGGGAAATTTTCATGCGGAAAATTCAGACGATCTTGAACGGGCAAAGGTAGGAGATTTCGGGGAACGGGCGGCGGGCGCCGGGGAGAAGTAAACAAGCCTGATGAGGCAGGGGCTTGTTCGTCTCGCGCTCAACGCAGGCAAGCCACGGGTGCGGTCTGCCCGGACACGTCTGGCCAAAAGCAGGTTTCGTCGCAGGGTTTTGGCAAAGTCTCCGCCTTTGGCGTTTTTTACCCGGTTCAATCTGGCTTCATTCCTCCGCATACCCGAGGAGAGCGGCGGACGATGGGCTACACCGGTGGCGCGGAAACGCCGACTACCGGAACGCCCTGTTTTCTGTTCCAGCCGGGCGAGCCTTTCCCACCCAAAACCTCTAAACCAAATGCTCAGTAAAACCCTCGCCGCCTTGTCGGTGGCCCTGTTGACCCGAGTGGCCTGCCTCGCGCAGGCCACGGCCATCGCCGAAGATTTTAAGCCATCCACCCTGAATCAGCCGGGGCAGGAATACCCGCAGGTCAACTCGCAGGGCTACGCCCGGTTCCGAATCAAGGCACCCCTGGCCGACAGCGTCCGGGTGAGCTTGGGGCTGGGCGGGCGGGGAGGAACCATCCTGACCAAAGGGGAAGACGGCTTCTGGACCGGCACCACCGCAGGCCCACTCGACGAAGGCTTTCACTACTACAACGTGACGATCGACGGCGGAAAATTCAACGACCCCGGTGCGCAAAACTTCTACGGCTCCGTCCGGTGGGAAAGCGGCATTGAAATCCCCGCCCACGATCAGGATTTCTACGCCCTCAAGGACGTTCCCCACGGCATGGTGCAGCAGATTCTGTTTCCATCGAAAAGCACCAACACCTCCCGCCGGGCTTTTGTGTACACTCCGCCGGGCTACGAGAAAGACCGGTCGAAAAAGTACCCGGTGTTGTACCTGCAACACGGTTGGGGCGAGGACGAAACGGCCTGGAGCAACCAGGGACGCGCCAACCTGATCATGGACAACCTCATCGCCGAAGGCAAAATCAAGCCCTTCCTCATCGTGATGACCTACGGCATGACCAACGAAGTGAGGTTTGGCCGAATCCGGGAATTTAAAATCGAGCCGTTCCAGGCCGTGTTGACCGACGAACTGATTCCGTACGTGGATGCCAACTTCCGCACCCTGGCCAACCGGGACAACCGGGCCATGGCGGGCCTTTCGATGGGTGGGATGGAAACCAAACTGATCACCCTCAACAAACCCGACCTGTTCGGATATTATGGTCTGCTGAGCGGTGGTCTTTATGCCCCCGAGGACCTCAACGGCAAGACCAAGCCGAAACTTGTTTTCCTGAGCTGCGGCAGCAAGGAACGGCCCGACGGGGTAAACAAAGCAGCCGCCGACCTGAAAACCGCTGGGTACCCAGTCGTCGCCTACGTTTCGGATAAAACCGCCCACGAATTCCAGACCTGGCGCCGGAGTTTGCACGAGCTGGCTCCGCTGCTGTTTAAGTAGGTGCTCAAAACGAAGCCGGTATTCGCCCGCGAACCCCCAACCCCCTAAAGGGGGTTGGGGGTTCGCGGGCGAACTTATGGCCAAGTACTTAAAAATTAACGCCTAACCTTACCCTCCTCTAAACCTGAACCATGAAGATTCCTTTTTTCCCGAAAAGGATGTTTGTCGCCGCTGCGTTGCTGGTGGGACCAGCGGCCTTTTCCCAATCCATCGAAAAAGAAGCCCCTAAGGGCTTTGACCAGCCCCGGCCGGGCGTTCCCACCGGCAGGCTTGACACCGTCCGGTACGAATCCAGAACGGTTGGCACCACCCGCAAGGCATTGGTGTACACGCCGCCGGGGTATTCCAAAAAGAAAAAATACCCTGTGCTGTACCTGCTGCACGGCATCGGGGGCGACGAGAAGGAATGGCTGAACGGCGGCAATCCGCCGGTGATTCTGAACAACCTCTACGCCGAGAACAAGTTGGAGCCAATGATTGTGGTGATGCCCAACGGCCGGGCCATGAAAGACGACCGGGCCGTGGGCAACGTGTTCGACCGCGAAAAGGTGGAAGCCTTCGCCCGGTTCGAGCAGGATTTGCTCACCGACCTGATTCCGTTCATCGAAAAAAAATACCCCGTCCTGACCGACCGCGAACACCGGGCGATTGCCGGGCTATCGATGGGCGGAGGGCAATCGCTGAATTTTGGCCTCGGCCACCCCGAGCGGTTTGCCTGGGTGGGCGGGTTTTCGTCGGCCCCCAACACGAAACGCCCGGAGGAACTCGTGCCCGACCCCGAAGCCGCCCGCAAGAACCTGAAACTCCTCTGGCTTTCCTGCGGCGACGCCGATGGGTTGATTTCGTTCAGCAAACGCACGCACGACTACCTCTTCGCCCACAACGTGCCCCACGTGTACTACGTCGAACCGGGCGGTCACGATTTCAAGGTCTGGAAAAACGGGCTGTACCTATTCGCCCAGTTCCTGTTCAAGCCGGTTGACACCGCCTCGCTGACCCGGTACACCCTGCTCGGCTCCCCCGCCGCAACCAACGTGCGGTCGGCAAAGTACCCGCAGATTTTACCCGACAACCGGGTGATGTTCCGGCTCAAAGCCCCCGGTGCCCAAACCGTGCAGGTGGATTTAGGAAAAAAATACGCGATGGCGAAAGACACCGCCGGGTTCTGGACCGTCACGACCGATTCCATCGGCCGCGGGTTTCATTACTATTCGCTGCTGATCGACGGCCTGCCCGTCGCCGACCCGGCCAGCGAGGCGTTCTACGGCATGGGTCGAATGGCCAGCGGCATCGAAATCCCCGACCGCGACGGTAGTTACTACGCCCTCCGCGACGTGCCCCACGGCGACGTCCGCATTAAACGCTACCTCTCCAAAGCCTCGAACACCTGGCGGGAAATGTACGTGTACACGCCACCGGGGTACGATGCCTCAACCGAAAAATACCCGGTACTGTACCTGTTGCACGGGGGCGGCGAAGACCAGCGCGGCTGGGCCACGCAGGGCCGTACCGACCTGATTCTGGACAACCTGATTGCCGACCAAAAAGCCAAACCAATGGTGGTGGTCATGCTCGATGGCAACATGAACATGCCGGGTGGATTGGCCGGTTTCAACGAAGGCGTGCTGCGGGCCTTCGAGAACGAGTTGAAACAAGGGGCCATCCCCTTCGTAGAGAGTACGTTTCGGGTTGAAACCGACGCCAAAAACCGCGCCCTGGCGGGGCTTTCGATGGGTGGATTGCAGACGCTCCACGCGGGCATCCGCAACTCATCGCTGTTCTCCTCCCTCGGCGTGTTCAGTTCGGGCTGGTTTGCCAACAACCCCAAACTCTCCGACCCGCAGTACGACTTCATGAAAGCCAACGCGGCTGCCATCAACGGCAACCTGAAGCACCTCTGGATTTCGATGGGCGGCCAGGAGGACATCGCGTACCAGAATTGCCAGGTGATGATGAAAAAGTTCGACGAACTCGGCATCAAGTACCAGTACAGTGAATACCCCGGCGGCCACACCTGGCCGGTCTGGCGGCATGACCTGTTCACCTTCAGTCAGGTACTTTTCAAATAACCCGTCCTCCAACTCCCCCTACCCCTTCACTCCGATGAATCTGTTTCTGAAAAAAAACGCCGCCCGGCTGGCCGTGCTGCTGGTGGCCGGTGCGATGCTGCGGCCGGGTGCCGCCGTTGGTCAGGAAATTCCTTCGCTGAAAGAACTTTTCCAATCCGACTTCGCCATCGGCACGGCGCTGAACACCGCCCAGGTCGACGAAAAAGACCCCCGGACGACGGCGTTCATCGTCCGGCAGTTTGGCGTGGCTACGCCCGAAAACAGCATGAAATCCGGGCCAATTCACCCGACCTGGGGCACGTACAACTTCGGACCGGCCGATAAACTCGTGGAGTTTGGCAAAAAACACGGCATCGGCATCAACGGCCACACGCTGATCTGGCACAGCCAGTTGCCCGCCTTCGTGCGCGGCCTGCGGAGCCGGGATTCCGTCCGCGCGTTTTTCACGGAACACATCAACACCGTCGCCAGACGCTACGCGGGCAAGGTCGTGTCGTGGGACGTCGTCAACGAAGCGCTCAACGAAGACGGCACCCTGCGAAAAACCGTCTTTTTGGAGTACCTCGGCGAGGAGTACGTGACGGAAGCCTTTCGCCTGACCCAGCAAGCCTCACCCAATGCGGAACTGTACTACAACGACTACAACAACGAACAGCCCGCCAAGCGCGCGGGCTGCCTGGCGCTCCTCAAAAAAGTGCAGGCGGCGGGCGTCCGCATCGACGGCGTGGGTATTCAGGGGCACTGGCACGCGGGCAAGGTGCCGTTCAACGACATCGAGGAAAGCATTCGTCAGTACGCGGCGCTGGGGCTAAAGGTGATGATCACCGAACTGGACCTCGAGGTGTTGCCCCGAAACGTGCAGGGCGCCGACGTAAACCAGCGGACGGCTCCCGACGCGACGGGCAACCCATACGCGAACGGCTTGCCCGAAGCGGTTCAGCAGCAACTCGCGGCGGATTACGAGGCCCTGTTCCGGCTGTTTCTCAAGCACCGCGACAAAATCAGCCGCGTAACCTTTTGGGGCGTGAACGACGGGCAGAGCTGGCTCAACAACTGGCCCGTGCGGGGCCGAACCAACCACCCGTTGTTGTTCAACCGCGACAACCAGCCCAAGCCCGCTTTTTACAAGGTGGTGGCGTTGAAAAAGAAGTAGGCCGTCTGCGCCGGAGCGCCGCTTCACTTGCAGTACCGCTTCACGTACCGCGCCGCCGTTTTGTCGCCCTGGCTGGCGAGGTAGTTCCAGTCGGCGCAGGCTTGTTCGGTTTGCTGAAGCTGGTAATGGGTGGCTGCCCGGTTGAGGCGGATGCTCACGTTGCCGGGGTCGAAGGTGAGGGCCTGGTTGAAGGTCGTCAGGGCCTCGGCGTAACGCTTGCGCTGGAACAGCCGGAGGCCGTCCTGGGCCAAATCTTTTGCTTTCAACTGGTTGATTTCTCCCAGTGAAAGCTGCCGGTCTTCGGGCAGGCCGTAGGGAAACTCGTAGTTGACCTGCGTGCGGGCCGGGCGGCCGTTGGCGGTGGCGGGGGTCCAGAGGCCGTTGGTGGTGCGGATGGCGCGGATGAGGGCGTCGTTGTAACGCGGGTCGGTGGATTCGACGATGCGCACGTCTTCGACCCGGCCGGTGCGCGAAACCATGAAACTCACCCGAAACCGGTCACGCTTGGGTCGGCCCTGCTGCCGGAAAGCATCTTCGATGAACTCGTAGGAATTCTGGTAGCTCTCGAAAAAGTCGGTGCTGCCCGCCCGCCCGTTGAATTTCGGGAACACGTACTCGTTCATGACGTAAAACGTGTCGCCGTCGAAACGCAGGTTGGGTTCCACGTACTTGTCGTACATGTAGTCCTGGTAGCTACCGTCGAAGCGGGCCAGGTAGATTTTCATCTGGTTGGTGCCGCCGTTGAAGTTGCTGCTGCGCTCGTTGAGGATCATCTCCACCGGAGTCAGCTTTTCGATGCCGTACACCGTGCCTCCCGCCGTGCGGATGCGTTGTTCTTCGCGGGTGTAGTTGACGGTCGTCGGGCGACCCTGGGTGTAGAGGGTGAGTTTCGTGCGCTCGATGATGAAGACGATGTTGCTGCTTTCAACCTCCGAATCGCTGATGACGGGCTGACCGCCGGGCCGTTCAATGCGCTTGGCTACCCAGGTGCCCGTCAGCGGCGCGTTGGTGCTCGCCGTGGCCGTAGAACCAGTCTGGGCAATGACTTCCTGGCCCAGCACCAGAAGCGGCAACCAACTGAGCAACAAAGACGCGGCAATCAATTTCATGGAAACGGGCACTCGGAGCAGCGGGATTAACGCCGACAAATTACGGATTCCCGACTATAACGAAAATCCGGGCGTTTGATTTAACAGAAATTAACGGTGGAATGAAGAATTGAGAATGGACAATGGATAATGACGTCATGCCTTTTCATTATCCATTCTCAATTCTCCATTACTTTTCCTGCACTACCCTAAACCCAACGTGCGCCCGGTCGGTTTTGGGAGTTTCGTTCGTCGGGTCGGCGAAATCGTAGGCGCTGTGGCCGTAGGTGCCGGGGGTGCCGTCGTCTTTCGTGTACCACTCGGCCACGTTGCCGCCCAGGTCGTAGAGGTCGGCCTCGCCGACTTTGGAGGCGGCAAAGGAGCCGACGGGTTTGAGCAAGGTAGTTTTCAACCCGCTGAGTTTTTGCTTCAACGTAGGCACTTCGTCGAGCGTGAGGGCGTAGCCCGCCCAGTGGTTAAGCGTGTTTTCTTTGGCGGCCACTTCGCGGGCTTTTTTGGCCAGTTCTCTGGCTTCGCGGGCGTTGGGCAGGCGGTGCTTTTTGCCTGTTTTTTCCGTGAGCCACTGGCAGTAGGCGAAAGCCTGCTCGTAACTTGGAGTCACAGGCAGGTTGGCGGCTTCACCGACCAACAAAGGGCGAGTAGCGTCTGAGTTGGCACTTTGCTGGTTGTTGATGAAATCATTCATTTGCGCACGAGTCACTTCGAAACGTCCAACGGCAATGGTGTCCTTACCGAGTGAAACCACTTCAGGCCCCAGAACGGCGTAGCCCATTTTGTCCTGCCCAACCGTGACGCCAAAGCTACCGTTACTCAGTCGAGCCGCTTTGTCTTTTTCCAGCAGCATCGCCAGCGGCGAATCTTTTTTAAACGCCTCGTTGAGCGTGTCCTTTTTCCCGAACAGGTACTTGTCGAACCAGGCGATTTCCTCGTTCATTTTCCGCAATTGGTGCGTCACCTTCTGCAAGCCGTGGGGCTGACCGGGAAACCACAGGAAGCGCACGGGGGCCTGCCCGATTTGCTGCAAGGCCCGGTAGTACTCCCAACCCTGGTCGCGGGGCACGGCCCGGTCTTCGCTGCCGTGGAAAATAATGGTGGGCGTTTTCACCCGCTCCAGCTCGAACAGCGGCGATTTGGTGATGTAGGCTTCGTTGTAGGTTTTGCCGCCCACGTTGTCCCAGGGCGCGCCGCCGAAGTAATGCTGGTCGAAGGTGACGCCGAACTGGCAGGTGCCGAAGTCCGAGGTCCAGTTGACGTCGCCCGCGCCGGGGGCGGCCACTTTGAACAGGTCGGGGTAGCGCACGGTGAGCATGGTCGTCAGGATGGCCCCGTTGCTCCAGCCCTGCACGCCCAGCGAGTCGCGGGTCACGAGGCCCTTTGCCACCAGCGCGTCGATGCCCTTGGTGATGTCCTCGAGTTCGGGTTCGTAGTAATTTTTGGCGATGGATTCGACGAACGCCTGCCCGTGGTTGCTCGACCCGTGGTAGTTGGGCATGAGCACGAACGCCCCTTTTTGCGCCAGAATGTTCGGAAAGTACGCCCAGGATTCGCCCCAGGCGTCGCCGTCGGCGGCGGAAGGGCCGCCGTGGATGCTCACCACGAGCGGGTAGGCCCGACCGGGTTGGTAATTCGTCGGGTAGTACAAAATGCCCGTTACCTCGTCGTCGCGCCAGCCTTTCCAGCGCATCACTTCGCTTTTGGCGATTTTTTTCTTCGGAAAACCCGCGTTCAGCGTGATAAACTCCCCGTCGGTGCCGAGGCTGACGGTGCCTTTTTTGGTGTCGGTGGTCAGCTTGCCGACGTGGTACTGCGTGGGCACCGAAGCCGTGGAATACTCGTAGAGCATCGTGCCGTGGTCTTTCGAGAGCACGAGGGGCGCGACGTGTTCGCCCATCGACGCGGGCACGGCTAGGGGCTTCACCGTCCAGGCGAGTGGTCCGGGCTTGCGCTCCACCACGGCCAGCTTGTTGGTCGGGCCGTTGGCGAGTTCGACGATCACGCCGTTGGCCGTGCGCATCAGCCCGCCGCCGAGGCCCCACTCGTGGCCCACGGGCACGGGCGACACGCGCCCGCTGGCGAGGTCGTAGTAGCGGAGCATCCGCACGCCCGCGCCGCTCCAGAGCGTATCGGAGGTTTGGTTGATGGTGAAGTAAAACCCGGCGTTGTCGTGGGCGAACAAAAACTGCCCGGCCCCGTACTGCTCGCTGATGATTCCCCGGCTGGTGCCCGCCCGCACGTCCCAGAGGCGGATTTCGGGGCGGGGTTTGCCGTCGGCCCCGAAGTGCGGCGAGCGGGTGTGGGCGCTGACGATCCAATTGCCGTCCCGCGAGACGGCGTACACGGCCACGGGGAAGCGGTTGTCGCTGAGCCGCCGCAGATCTTTGCTTTTGACGTTGAGCGTGAACAGGCGGCTGGGCTTGAAGTGGGCCGTGTCTTCGATCACCTGCACGTCGTCCTTGCGGTCTTCGGCTTCTTTTTCGTAGAGCGTCTTGCCTTCTTCGGCCACAAACACGAGCGTCGAGTCGTTGAGCCAATGGGGATTGGAGGGGTTCACCTCCAGCGTTTTCACCTCGTAGGCTTCGCCCCCGGCGGGGTTGATGGCCCAGATTTTCTTGCCCTTGTCGCGGGCGGAGAGGAAATAAATCAGCTTGCCGTCGCGGCTGAAGAGCGGGTTGCGGTCGGCGTCGTCGCCGCGGGTGAGCTGAATCGTGACGGGCTTGCCGGCTTCGCGTTGGTCGAGGCGGGTGAGGAACAGCTTGCTGACGAAGGCGTCTTTTTCCTTGTGGGCCGTTCGCTTGGCCCAGACCGCCGTTTTGCCGTCGGGCGAAAGGTCAAAACTGGTGGCCGATTCGGCGTTGACGACGTCGTCGGGGGTCCACTGGGCGCGGGCCGTCAGGCTGGCCAGCGTCAGCAGCAGGAGGAGCCGGTGGGTCATGGGGAGAATGCGGGAAAACGGAAGTTGATGGGGCAAGTTACGAAGGGGAGGCAGAAGGGAGAAAAGAGCGGTCCGTCGTTGCGGAGGGAGAACGGAAAATTTTTACTTGATTTCGCAAAAAATTCCCTCTCATGCCTCCCACCTACCACATCCGAACGATGACCCGCCCCGACCTCGATCTGGCCGTGGAGTGGGCCGCCGCCGAAGGCTGGAACCCCGGCCTGCACGACGCCGACGCGTTTTTCGCCACCGACCCCACCGGCTTTTTCATCGGCGAACTCGACGACCAACCCATCGGCTGCATTTCGGCGGTGCGCTACGGCGGGGCATTTGGTTTCGTCGGGTTTTACATCGTGCGGGAGCCGTTTCGCGGGCAGGGCTACGGCATTCAACTCTGGCAACGAGCCATGGGGTACCTCGGCGACCAGCCCACGGGATTGGACGGCGTGTTTGCCCAGCAGGAAAACTACGCCCGCTCCGGCTTCCGGTTCGCGTACCGCAACCTGCGGTTCGCCTTCAACGGCCCCCGACCCGTGGCCGAACCCCACCCCGCGCTCGTGCCGCTTCAGGCAGTGCCTTTGGAAGCGCTCGCCGCCTACGACCGGGGCTGTTTTCCCGCCGCGCGGGAAACGTTCCTCAAAAAATGGATTACCCTGCCCGACGCGCACGGGCTGGCGTTCGCCGAAGGGGGCACCCTGCGCGGCTACGGTGTAATTCGCCGCTGCCGGAGCGGGTGCAAAATCGGCCCGCTTTTCGCCGACGACGCCCCAACGGCCCGCCTGCTCTGGGCGAACCTCGCCGCCTGGGCCGCGCCCAATGAGCCGGTGTACCTCGACGTGCCCGAAGTCAACCAACCGGCCATGCACCTTGCCGCCGACTTTGGCATGACCGAAGTCTTCGGCACGGCCCGGATGTACCGGGGCACGGCCCCCGCCTTCGACGTGCGCCGGGTGTTTGGGGTGACGAGTTTTGAGTTGGGGTGAAATGGTAGGGCAAGTCGGGCGGGTACGCAGCCCGGTGCAACTTGGCGGATGCTCAGTGCAACTTACGGGAAGCCCGGTGCAACTTACAGGAAGCCCGGCGCAACTTGCAGGAAGCCCGGTGCAACTCGTAGGAAGCCTGGTGCAACTTAGCGGATGCTCGGTACAACTAACAGGATGCTCGGTGCAACTTGTAGGACGCTCGGTGCAACTTAGCGGAAGCTTGTTGCAACTTGCAGGATGCTCGGTGCAAAAAAAAACCTCCGCCCACAAACCAGCAAGCGGAGGGTACGCGCCAGGGTGCCCCCCGGCCCGGATCAGGCCCTGGCTTTGGGCCGCGTAAACCGCAGGCCCTTCACCTGGGCGTACTGCGAACTCTTGAACCCGAAGGCCGACAGCACGTAATCTTTCACCATCAGCGCGATCGTCACCAGGCCCGTTTCGGGGTGGTACAGTACCTCGTCGCGCTCGGCGCGGGCGATGTCGAGGGGCGACTTGGCGTTGCGCACGTCGGCGTTTTTCGAGTTCAGCTCGGCGTAGTACGCCTGGAGTGCCGTCAGCTTCAGGTCATCTTCGTTGGGCTGGTAAGTGGCGTCGGCCAGCAGCAATTGAATCAGCTTGCCGAAGTTGCTCACCCGGTTGTCGAAGCTCCGCTGCGAGGCCGAGATCGTGTTCGACTCCGGGGTCGTGCCCCCTTCGTCGGGCGTGAGTTCGTCGGGTTCCGAGGCCCGCCGCCCCTGAATCTTGCGGATGAGCGCCTTCACCTTCTTCCGGTTGACCGGGTTGGGGCTCATCGAATCATACGCCCGCCCGATGCGCGTGGCCAGGGCGTCAAGGGGCGCAAACGTCACCGCCCGCGCACCGACCTTCGCGTCGTACACGGCCGAAGCGGCGTCGAGGGCCGCCATTTTCGAGTCGGCCTGTGCCGCTTTGGTGTTGAGGCCCGTCAGTTTGAGGGCCGCATTCACCGGGTTGTAGGGAGCACCGAAGTAGGTGCAGTTGGTGGTGAGTTGTTTGAAATTGGCGACGTTGATGGCGTGGCCGGTTTCGGAGGTAGTACTCATGACGTTGAGGGGGTTATGTTAAAAACCGCCGCTAACGTCCGAAGAATGCGCCAGTCGTTTTAGCGTAAAAACCCCTGATTTTAAAAATGCGTATTTTTACCCAGCATGCGGGAAAATACCTAATCTTAGGGCAGAACTTCAGGCACCCCGCCCGTCCGCGTTTGTAACCGCACGGCTACGCGCCCCAGGCGGACGGTGTGGATGCTAGAGCTGCGCGTCTGCGACGCAAGGCGTTAGTCCTCCGTTGTTCGGAATGTCAAACCCCAAACTTGAACACCCCTAAACATACTCCGCCTGACCCGGTGCCATGTGCAAACTCGCGCCATTTCGGATGACGCGCGTTACAAACGCGCGCCACCAGCATCCGCGTCACAGACGCGGAAGAGCTGGGGATTGTGAATTTCACCGGAAGGCAGACTTCACGATGGGCAACCCGCCGTATATTCGACCCGGCCACCGGCTCTATCTTGCCTTTTCTGCTTAATTTTTGCCCAAATGACCCTCTCAACCGCAATTCAAACTTATTGGCAGAACCTTGTCATTGCCTCTAATGAGACAGGCGAACTTACACACCGCGCCAAACTGGAAATATTACTTAACAATGCAGTGGCCGAGTTTCGTCTGCCCCATACCGTGGTTCACGAACCGAAGCGCGGGCGGTTTGGAGCGCCCGATTTCCGCATCGATACCACGGCGGAGGGAATTATCGGGTACCTTGAAAACAAGAAGCTCAGCGAAACCGACCTCGACAAAATTCTGGCGACCGACCAGTTGAAAAAGTACCGGAGTTTATCGGAGAACCTCGTGCTGACCAACTACCACGAGTTTGTCTGGCTGCGTGAGGGCACCGTCGAACGGCGCGTCCGGTTGGGGGCGTTTACCGACCTGACCAACCCCGCCTACCGGCCCAGCGACGCAAGCGTGGCCGACCTGACCGAACTGCTCCGGCTTTTTCTCCAGCAGGAACCGCCTGCCCTCAACAACGCCAAACAACTCGCCGGTGCCCTAGCCAAACGAGCCAAATCTCTGCACGACATCCTGCTGGCCGAATTGGATCGGCAACAAACCGAGCGCCGGCCCGACACGCTGCTGGGATTGTACGACACCTTCAGAACCAACGTCTCAACCGAACTAACGTTGAGCGAATTCAGCGACGCTTTTGCTCAGATGCTGGCCTACGGGCTTTTTCTGGCTAAACTCAACGCCGACGCCCAGCCCATTACGTTGCTTAACGCCCGCACGTTCATTCCGCATTCGTTCGAATTGGTTCGTGAACTCGTGGGCTTTCTAGACCACCTCGAAAAACCCCAATACCAGGAGGCTCGTTGGCTCATCCGCGAACTGCTCGCCATTTTCAACCGCCTCGACCTCGATACCCTCCGCAGCACGCTCTCGTTCCGGACACAAGCGCTCAAAAAGTCGCTGGGTTTCGACGAACCCGACCCCTACCTGTATTTCTACGAAGACTTCCTGGCTGCCTACGACCGCGACCTTCGCAAGCAAAAAGGCGTGTACTACACCCCGCCCGCTGTGGTGGGGTTCATCGTCCGGGCCATTGATTCGCTGCTCCGCGAGAAGTTCGGCATCGCAAAGGGCCTAGCCGACCGCCACCGGGTTACGGCCCTCGATTTTGCCACAGGTACGGGCACGTTTCTATTTGAAATCCTCAAGTTGGTGTTGGGGCGGGTCAATTCCGCCACCCGTCCCGATTATGTGCGCGAACACATTCTTAAAAACCTCTACGGGTTTGAATATCTCATTGCGCCTTACACGATTGCCCACCTCAAACTCTCGCAATACCTAAAGGAAGAAGGTTACACCCTGGCCGACGACGAACGGTTTCAAATTTTCCTGACCAACACGCTTGAACCGCTTGTGCCTCAAACCAACGCCTTCGTGCCGCACCTCAGCGCCGAGGGAAAAGAAGCGCAGCGAATCAAGGAAAAACCGGTGTTGGTCGTAACCGGAAATCCGCCGTACTCGGGCATTTCAAAAAATAATGGAAAGTGGATTACTAACCTGATTGAAACATACAAATACGTTGATGGAAAACATTTTGGCGAACGTAAACACTGGTTACAAGATGATTACGTCAAATTTATTCGATTTGCTCAACATAAAATGAGCCAGGTAGCTGAGGGCGTGGTAGGCATTATCACAAATCATAGTTTTCTCGATAATCCTACCTTCCGGGGGATGCGCCAAAGCCTGATGGAAAGTTTTGACGAATTGTATTTTCTCAACCTCCACGGCAACGTCAAAAAGAAAGAAAAAGCCCCCGGCGGTGGTAAGGATGAAAATGTATTCGATATCGAGCAGGGCGTGGCGATATCCCTGCTGGTGAAGTACAAAAAGGCACTGGTTCCCTTCATGGCTAATCAAGCCATGAAGGGAACCAGTGCCTTTGGGCAGGTGTACTATGCAGACTTGTTCGGAACCAGAACGCATAAATACAATTTTTCTATAATATCAGAATTGGGCGATGTGAATTGGAAACAATTGAGTCCTACTTCTCCACATTATTTATTTAAAGATTCTACTGCATCATCAAGAAACGATTATACAGATTTTTATTCAATTGCAGACATTTTTCAATTACAAGTAACAGGTGTTGTAACAGCAAGAGATTCATTTGCGATTGCTATTGAGTACAGTGTTTTAGAAAATCGCATTAATTTTTTTAAAGATTCAAAATATTCAGATGCTAATATTGCTAAGGAGTTAAATTTAAAAGACACACGTGGTTGGAAAATTCCAGAAGCCAGAAAAGAAATGTCTTCTTTGCCTGACGTTAAGGAGTATATTCATAGAGTTGCCTATAGACCTTTCGACGATAGATACATTTTTTATCATAAGTCCGCAGTAGACTGGGGACGCTGGGGCTTATTGAATCATATGTTTCAACCAAATATTGCTTTAGTAACCTCAAGGCAAGCAAGTGTGATCGGAGAGGATATTTTTGATGCTGTGAGTGTAACTGATTCGATTGGCGACTTCAACTACTTTAGAAGAGGTGGAATCAACGTTTTCCCCCTCTACCGCTACGAAGCCGAAACCGGCTTGTTTGCCGGGGGCATGTCGAAGGTGGAAAACCTGACGAAAGCCTTTCGGGAGTTTGTGGATGCTCACTACGGGCGGCGGTACACGCCGGAGCAAATTCTGGGCTACTGCTACGCCGTGCTGCACAGCCCTACCTACCGAAGTAAGTACGCTGAGTTTCTAAAAATCGATTTTCCGCGCATCCCCTTCGCCGAAGCCGCCGAAACCTTCGAGGCCGTGAGCACTTTGGGCTGGAAACTCGCTCAAGCGCATCTACTGAAACAAAATCCTCCTGCCGTGGGAACGCCCTGCCGCTACCACGGTACCGGTACACACACCGTCGTGAAAGTGACCTGGGCCGCGCCCCGCCCCGAACTCGGCGAAACCGGCGGGCGGCTCTGCATCAACGCCGACCAGTACTTTGCCCCCGTGCCCGAGGACGTCTGGACGTTTCACATTGGCGGCTACCAGGTGCTAGCCAAGTACCTCAAAGACCGCAAAGGCCGCACCCTCAGACTCGACGAAATCGAACACCTTGAAGCCGTCGTGGCAGCACTGGCGTTTACCGTCCAGCAAATGGCCCGAATTGACGAGGCGACGCGGGAATGGGTTTAGGTTCCCTCCGCTCGTCCCCCATTATTCGGAGTTTGCAACTTCCCGCCGAGGTCGGTGTAAGGGCAGACTACGTTCGTCCGTATTCCCAGTATCTTTACGAAACGAAAAAGGAATCGCCCATGCCTTATTCTTCTGATGATCGTCAACGTACCCGCCTCGCGGAGCTGACCGCACAAGGTTTAAGCGCCAGGCAGATCGCCAAGCAAATGCGGCTTAGTATAACGCGGGTGTATTACCTGGTCAAAGTGTACGGCTTGACCCTGAGCAAAGGCCCCCGTGGCGGTCACCGCCGGGGCAACTCCGTAAGCCAGAAATTGGCCCCCTACACCGACGCCGAGGTGCGCGAACTGCTCACCCAACACGGCAACAGCCTCGCCGGTTTGGCCCGTCACCTGGGCGTCAGCAAAGGGGGGGTATTCTGCGCCCTCGCCCGGCGAGGCATACGCTCCACCAATCCCAAGGGCGTTCCTTATCATCTTCGCCAGCGACTGGGCCGATGAGTTCCTCCATTGTTCGGAGTTTGCAACTCCGAACCCCACGCTAAGAGTAAACAACTCGTTTTCTGACAGCCCGTCCACCTCCACCCTTCCCCGTTGTCCATGTCCCCTCGTTCGTCCGCGTTTGTAACGCGGATGCTGGAGCAGGGCGTTTGCAACGCCCGTCGTTCGGAGCTTGCCACTCGTTTTCCGCCACCGCACCGACCAATCCCACCAATTTTTGCGTACTTGCCGGGCAAACCTCCGCGCCGGACAAGCGGCGTGCCTAAACTTCCTCTCCAGCCATGCCCCGACGGAAGAAACTCAGCGAGGCGTTTGAAGAGGAACTCTTTCACGTCGTCGGCGCCCACGATTACTGCTACGGCTGGAGCAAGCGGTTTTTCAAGCAAGCCGAACTCGTGTTGCTGGCCTACCTCGGCCTGCTGCCGCACCCGGGCGAGGAGGTAGAAACCCACTACCTCTGGCTCAACCGCGCCAACAAGCAGGACACGCCCGAAGACCTGCTGCTGCTTCAGGAATTCGAGCCGGTGTTGAGGTTGAAAATGGAGATGGAATCGCTGATGGCCTGGTTTGAGAAGACCACCGGGTGGCGCACCACCGGGGGCCGCACCCCCGACGAAGTAGAGGCCGAACTACGCCGCCGGGGCGAGGAACACCTGCTCCTCGAACTCAACGAGGCCATCGAAAAATGGCAGCGCGCAACGGAACTCTCCAAAGAAGCCGACCGGCAAAAACCCGACGACTACCTGATCGAGTACGACCGGGAGATGTACGAGCGTGTACCGCCGGAGCACAACACCCAGGGGCTGATTTTCAACGAAAAACCCCTCAACGACATCTTCGACACCTGGGGCAAGCCCGACGCCGCGCCTAGCGAGGGCCAGTTCAACGACCTGCTCGAACGGCTCGACCGCTTCGAGCCGCTGCCCCTGAGTGCCTACTGCGAATCGGTAAGCCGGGGCCTGGACGTGAGGTGCGTGCGGGGGAGGCCCGTGCCCGTGGTGCGGTTCGGGTGGTTGCATCGGTTTACCGTCCACCTCGATTACTACGACGGCGTGGCCGAAAAGCTCTATCAGTCGCCCCAGGCCAGTCACGCCCGCATTCAGCGCAACGACGTGCTGCTGATGGGGAAAACCGTCAATCCCAAAACGGACTTGGCCATCTACACCACCGACGACCCCGCCCTGGCCAGCGACTACATCACCATCCTGCGGCCCAACGCCGAATGCAACCCGTATTTTCTGATGCTGTACCTGGCTTCGCCCGTGGGGCAGGCGTTCTGCCAGCGCGCCAGGGTAAAGGTGGACTACGCGATGGAAATCGCCGACGACGCCATCCGCCGGTTTCTGGTGCCAACCCTGCCCACCGACCTCCAGAAACGGCTCGGCAACACGATGGCCCGGAGCGTGAGCCTGGTTCAAGAAGCCGAAGCCCTCTTCGCGCGTTCCGAATGGGCGCGGGCCATTGCCCACTCGAAGGGCGAAGCCCAGGGGTGGAAGTACCTGGAGAAATTCCCCAAAGCCCCCTCCCCCTGGCGCGGCGTTTAATGCCCCTCCGGCACCCGCTCCCCCGCCCCCGTGTTCTGTCGGGGGACAGAACACGCCAATTTCAACGTTGATGCTACCTTAGCCGCATGGAGTTCGACGCATTCGGCCATTTAACCCCCTACGAAGTCATTGAAACTGACTTTGCCACCTTCGAGGCAGTTTTCGTGAATGCATTTCCGGTCTCCCTAACCCGGCGCGGCATTTTTGAAGCGTACATTGACTACTTGAACCGATTGACCGGTGCGTTCGGAACGGGCTTCCACCAGTGGCTGGGTGGTAGCTACATCACGCGCAAGCCCAATCCGGAGGATTTAGACGTAGTGACCTTTCTGGATTACCAGCGCTATGAAAGCCAACCACGCCTGCTCTGGGAGTTCAGACAGACGCGACTTCAGCAAAAACAACGGATTGATGGCTATCTTGTGCCTGTTTATCCGGAAGGTCACCCAAAACGCAGCTTGTTTGAGTCCGACCAAATCCAGTGGCGTTTCGATTTCGGGCGTAACCTCCACCGGTACCGCAATGGCATTCTTCAACTGAACTTCTGAGCGCATGGAAGCCCTGACGGAAAACGAGCGAGACTTGCGGGTGCTACGGCTGCTCGAACTCATCGCCCACATCAACGAAACCATCCACCGGCACCAGCAGCAGCCCGAACCGGATGCGTTCATGCTGGCCCAGTACAAGGACCGCCGGGCGCAGTACCTCGACAAACTGACCGAACTCATGGGCGAGGGTTACGAGTTGCGCGCTGAGTTTCGGCCCCTGGACCAGAAGGCCGCCTGAGCGGCGTTGGTTTCTCTTCCTTCTCGCCAACGCCCCGTTGCCCGGAGTTCGCCACCCGCCTCCCCGCCGTTTCAATGCGCTTCCGGGGCCATTTCCCCCGCCCGCACCGCCACCTTCAGGTGGTTCTCGGCGGGCGGAATCGGGCAGGTGTAGGTGGGGTTGTAGGCGCAGTAGGGGTTGTAGGCCCGGTTGAAATCGAGGGGAATTTCGTCGCCCGTCACGTCGTCTTCGGGCACGTCGAGGTAGCGTCCCCCGCCGTAGGTGTCGCTGCCGTTGGTCAAATCCTTGAACGGAACGAACAACTGCCCGTCGTCCTGGCTGCGGAACACGAGCAGGCGGCACTCCTGCCCCACCAGGGTGAACGTGGCCCGGCCGTAGGGCTGGTAGGTTTCGGTTTCCCCGCCGGTCATCGTGACCTTGTACGGCTTGCCACTGTCGAGGCGTTCGAGGGTGGCCGCCACGCGGAAGGCCACGTCCGGCTCGAAATAACGCAGGCCGGTAAACGCCGCCCGGTCTTTGATGGGCGATTCGCCGCTTTCCTTGAAAAACTCGTCGCGGTCGCGGCGGCGCTCCAATTCGGCCTGCCGGAACTGCGCCGGGTCGGCGGCGGGTTTTACCGAGTCGAACAACGTGTAGGCCACAATGCCGACAATGACGAGGAGGATAAAGAGTCGAAAGTTTCGATTCATGGATGTTTTAACCACAGAGTTCACAAAGTACGGCACAAAGTACGCAGAGAGAAACTTTGTGTCCTTCGTGCCGTACTTTGTGAACTCTGTGGTTAAAAACGCACGCACCATGTTCACCGGAATCATCGAAGCCCTCGGCGAAGTCGTCGAGCTCATCCCCGACGAAGGCACCAACCTCACCTTCCGCCTCCGCGCCCCCCTCGCCCCCGAACTGAAAATCGACCAGAGCCTGAGCCACAACGGCGTCTGCCTGACCGTCACGGGCGTGACCGGCGACACGTACACCGTCACGGCGGTGGACGAAACGCTCAAAAAAACGAACCTCCGGGATTTGAAGGTCGGCAGTCTCGTCAACCTCGAGCGCTGCATGCCCGCCAACGGGCGCTTCGACGGGCACATCGTGCAGGGCCACGTGGACCAGACGGGCGTCTGCACGGGCCTTCAGGACCAGCACGGAAGCTGGCTGTTCGACTTCGAATACGATCCAGCGCCGGAAAACGTCACCGTCGAAAAAGGCTCCATCTGCCTGAACGGCGTTAGCCTGACGGTATTCAACTCGGCCAAAAATTCGTTTCGCGTCGCCATCATTCCGTACACCTACGAGCACACGACGTTTCACCGGATGCGGGTGGGCGATGCCGTCAACCTGGAGTTCGACGTGGTTGGCAAGTACATCCGGCGGATGCTGGAGGGGCGTTTGCGGGCGTGATTCGACCCGTCGGGGCGAGGCAACGGTTGTCGCATAAAAAGGCGCACACCTATCCGCTCGGGCCTTTTTCGTCGGCAGAAAACTCCCGGCGAATTTTCATCTTTGCCCGAAAAAATTGGGTATCCTCCACAGGTCACTCACTTTATGCAAGCATCGGAGCATCGGGTTCCGATGCTTTTTTCATCTTAACCAGTACTCCTTTAACCTATGAAAAAACTGCTACTCAGTCTGCTGCTCTTGCTCGGCGGGCTGGTCACGGCGTGGGCACAAGACCGCACCGTGACGGGGCGCGTCACCAGCGGAGCCGACAACAACGGCATACCCGGCGTCAACGTGACGCTCAAAGGCACCTCGCGGGGCACGACCACCAACGGCGAGGGGCGCTACACGCTCAGCGTGCCCGCGTCGGGCGGCACGCTCGTGTTCAGTTCGGTGGGCTTCACGGCTCAGGAACTCGAAATTGGCTCCCGCACCAGCGTGGACGTAACGATGGTCGAAGACGCCCGCGGCCTCGACGAGGTCGTCGTCGTTGGCTACGGTACCCAGAAGAAAAGCCAGTTGACGGGGGCCATTTCGTCGGTTTCGTCCAAAGAAATTCAGGAACTGCCCATCACCAATGCCCGTCAGGCCCTGCAAGGCCGCGCCGCCGGGGTTGACGTGGTGCAGAACGGCAGCCGCCCCGGCGCGGGCGTGACGGTACGCATCCGCGCCCGGCGCTCCATCAACGCCTCCAATGACCCCCTCTTCGTGGTCGACGGCATCCCGCTGGCGGGGAGCATCGACGACATCAACCCCAACGACATCGTGGGCATGGAAGTGCTCAAAGACGCCTCCGCCACGGCCATCTACGGCTCGCGGGGTGCCAACGGCGTCGTGATCGTGACCACCAAGCGCGGCAAGCCGGGCAAGACCGTCGTGAGCCTCGACAGCTACTACGGCATCAGCGAACCCCAGGGGTTGATCGACGTCATGGACGGCCCGCAGTTTGCCGAGTACAAGCGCGAATCGCGGCGGGCCATCGGCACCTACCGCGACGCCAACAACCAGCCGGTCAACACGGGCACCAACGAGTTCGCCGATTCCAAACTCTTCGAGCCGATTGAACTCGACGGCATCAAAACCGGCCGGAGCACCGATTACCAGTCGTACCTACTCCGCACGGGCACCATCCAGAGCCACCAGGTGGGTGTGTCGGGGGGCAGCGAGAAAACCACGTTCGCCATTTCGGGCAACATGTTCAAGGACGTGGGCATCATCAAAAACCAGGATTTCACCCGCTACACCTTCCGCGTCAACCTCGACCACCAGCTCAACAAGCGCATCAAGGTGGGCGTTTCGTCACTGGGCGTGTACAGCACCCAGAACGGGGAAGTTTTTAACCCCTACGGTGGGGCTTTGCAGGAAAACCCCCTGGGCAAACCCTACGACGACAACGGCAACCTGATTTTCCTGCCCACGTCGGATGGCCTTCGCACCAACCCCATTGCCGAGGTGATTCCCGGTGCACAGATTGACCTCACCAAGCGCATCCGCCTCTTCAACAGCATCTACGGCGAGTGGAACATCCTCGATGGCCTGCGCTACCGGGTCAATTTCGGGCCGGACTTCACCAACCGTCGCACCGGTCGTTTCACAGGCAGCCAGACCAACGCCCGCCGCGGCGGCGACCCAACGGCGTTTACGTTTACCGAGCAGCAGTTTAATTACACCCTCGAAAACATCCTGACCTACGACCGGACGTTCCGCGAAGTGCACAGCCTCAACCTGACGGCCCTGCATTCCATTCAGCAGGATGACTACGAAACGGCTCAAATGAGTGTGACGGGCGTACCCGCCGAAACCCAGCAGTACTTTAACCTCGGCCAGGCCACGCTCATCAACGGCATCGGCACCGGCGTGAGCCGCTGGACGCTCAACTCGTACATGGCCCGCCTCAACTACGCCTACAACGACAAGTACCTGCTCACCCTGACGGGCCGCTACGACGGCTCCTCCCGGTTTGGGGCCAATACCAAGTACGGCTTTTTCCCCTCCTTTGCCCTCGGCTGGAACGTGAGCAACGAGGCCTTCCTGAAAAACGTAACCTGGATGGACCAGTTGAAACTCCGATTCAGCTACGGCTCCATCGGCAACACGGCCATCAACCCCTACCAGACCCAGACCCTGCTGTCGCGCACGGTTTATGCCTTCGGCACCACGCCTGCCTACGGCTACCGGCCCGGCACCATCGGCAACTCTGATCTGAAGTGGGAAACCACCACCACGGGGAATATCGGGGTCGACTTCAGTGTGTTCCGGGGCCGCGTGTCAGGTAGCATCGAAGTATACCGCGCCAACACCAGCGATCTGCTGCTGCAAGACCAACTGCCCCTGACGAGTGGGTTTAACCAGGTGCTGCGCAACGTAGGCAAAACCCGCACCGACGGCGTTGAAATCAGCGTTTCGACCATCAACGTGGATACGAAAGGCGGCTTCCGCTGGAGTACCGACATCCAGTGGGCCAAAAACCGCGAGGCCATCGTTGAACTCTTCAATGGCAAGGTGGACGACATCGGCAACGCCCGCTTCATCGGCCAGCCCATCACGGCGTATTTCGATTACAAGAAAATTGGCATCTGGCAAGCCAACGAAGTGGACGAAGCCACCAAGTACCAGCGCAAGGTGGGCGAAATCAAGGTGCAGGACACCAACGGCGACGGCAAAATCGACGCCGCCGACCGGGTTATCATCGGTTCGCAGGTGCCCGATTTCACGGCGGGCATGACCAACCGGTTCAGCTACAAGGGCTTTGATTTCAACTTCTTCGTCTACGCCCGGGTGGGTAGCACCTTCCGGAGCGGGTTCCACACGGCCTTCAACTCCCTGGCCGGTCGGTACAACAACCTCGACATCGACTACTGGACGCCCACCAACCCAACCAACGAGTTCCCCCGGCCCAACCAGAACCAGGAAGCCCCCGTGTTTGCCTCCACGCTCCAGTACTTCAGTGGTTCGTTCCTGAAAGTGCGGAACATCAACCTGGGCTACACCTTCCCGGATGCGCTCGTCAACCGGCTCAAGCTGAGCGGCCTGCGCCTGTACGTGACGGCCCAGAACCCCATCAACCTTTCGGAGTACCGCCGGAAGTACAAGGGCATCGACAACGAATCGTTCGACATCGTCGATCAGAACCAGTCGCCCGCCACCCGGCAGTACCTCATTGGCCTCAACGCGAAATTTTAAACTCGTCTGGGCTGTCTGAATCAGACACCATACACCATGAAAAAGACCTTATCCATTCTCGCCACCACCACAGTGCTGTTCCTGACGGGGCAGTCCTGCACGAAAGTTCTGGAAGAAATCCCGGTTTCGCAGGTGGGCAGCCAGTACCTCGATACGCCAGCGGGTTTTGAAGCCGCTGCCCGGGGCGCGTACCAGACCCTGCGCGATTTTTACGGCCGCGAAATCGGCATGAACCTCACCGTGTTTGGCACCGATACCTACACGATGGGGGCCGACGGCAGCTACAAATTCATGAACCAGTACCTCTCGCAGTTCGACCCCCGGGTGGACCTGATTCGTGACCTCTGGAACCAGTTTTACGTGGGCATCAATACGGCCAACCTCGTGATCGACGCCTCCGAGAAGATTCAGGGCATCGACCCGGCCATCAAAACCCGGCGGGTGGCCGAGATGAAGTTTCTCCGCGCGCACCACTACTTCGTGATGGTGCAGACCTGGGGACCCGTAGCGCTGCAACTGAAAGGTAACACCGAGCCGACGAAGGCCTTCACCCGCGCCCCGGTGAAAGACGTGTACGCCGCCATCACCGCCGACCTCGAAGCCGCCCTGCCTGCGCTGCCCAAAGCCACCTCGGGCGTCGACTACGGCCGGGCCAACCAGGGGGCCTGCGAGCACCTGCTCGCACGGGTGTACCTAACCAAGGCCACCTCGGAAGCTGCCGCCGCCGACGACTACGCCAAAGCCGCGACCTACGCCTCGAACGTGACCAAGAACTACGGCTATGCGCTGCTGTCTGATTTTGCGAAAGTGTTTGAGCAGGGCGGCGGCGAAATCAACAGCGAGGTAATCTTCGCCACGCAGTACACCTCCGACCCGCTCACCAATGGCCCCGGCAACCAGACCCACCTTTACTACGGCATGGAGTACGACACCCAGGCCGGCATGCAGCGCGACACGCAGAACGGGCGACCCTTTAAGCGGTACAAGCCCACGACCTACATGCTCGAAACGGTGTTCGCCCAGAAAGACCGCGTGAACGATTCGCGGTACAAGAAAACCTTCAAGGACACCTGGCTCTGCAACCGCCCCGGCACGTTCACCAACGTGTTCGACGACTCCAAAACCTCCGTCACCTTCGCCGCCGGCGACACGACGATTTTCATTCCGGGTTTTGAAATGTCGAAAGCCGAGCGCGCCAAGCGCAAGTACCAGGTGCTGGTGCCGAGCAACTACCGGCTCAACCTGTTCCCCACGCTCCAGAAATTCCTCGACCCGCTCCGCCCCGACCGAACCTACGAGCAGGGGAGCCGCGATTTCCTGATGTTCCGCCTCGCCGAAACCTACCTGATCCTGGCCGAAGCCAACCTGAAGCTGGGCAAGACCGCCGAGGCCGTGGACGCCATCAACGTGGTGCGCCGCCGCGCCGCCTGGCCGGGTCGGCAGAAGGAAATGGAAATCACCGCCGACCAACTGACGATGGATTTCATCCTCGACGAACGCGACCGCGAACTGGCCGGGGAAATGTTCCGCTGGTTTGACCTCAAGCGCATGGGCAAGCTCATCGAGCGGGTGAAACTCCACAACCCCGATGGTGCCCCCAACATCAAGGATTTCCACGTGTTGCGCCCCATCCCGCAGGACCAGATTGACCGGACCACCGACGGCAAGACGAAGTTCCCGCAGAATCCGGGGTATTGATTTGCCGAAACACGCTTTGTCATCCTGAGGCACGAAGGACCTTCCCGACGTTCCAGACCGATTCCCGAAAGCCTGACACTGGCCACCGGAAATTTGCCTGGAGCACCAGCAAGGCCCTTCGTACCTCAGGATGACATTTTTAGTTTGACCATTTCATGAAACGCCGAACCTTCCTCCACCAAACCGCCGCCCTCACCGCTGCGGCCTTCCTGCCCCTCGACCTGCTGGCCAAACCGAAGGGCCTAAAGCTCGGCTACTCGGCCATTACCTGGGGCGGCAACGACGCCCAGGCCATCGCCGACATCGCCGCGCTGGGCTTCAAGGGCATTCAGCTCCGGGCCAACACCTTCGGGCCGTACAAGGCCAAACCCTCGGAACTAAAGGCCATGCTCGATGAAAAAGGGCTGACGCTGGCCATGTTTTCGAGCGGCAACGTGGAGGTGGATCCCGCCAAAGAGCAAAGCACCATCGACACGCACGTGGCCCACGCCAGTTTTGTGAAGGCCCTCGGCGGGTCGGCGTTGCAACTGACCAACAGCCTCCGCAAACCAGGCGTGGTGCCCACCACCGACGAACTCAAACGCCTGGCCGAGGTGATGAACAAAATCGGCCAGCAAACCGCTGACCTGGGCGTGCAGGCCACCTACCACAACCACATGAACCAATGGGGCGAAACCCCCGAAGAAGTGGATGTGCTGGTTCAGGCCATGAACCCGAAGTACGTGCGCCTGCTGCTCGACGTGGCCCACTACCACCAGGGCGGCGGCATTCCGGCCAAGGCCATCGGGCAATACCGCGACGTGCTCCACGCCCTGCACCTGAAGGACACCCTCAGCCCGATTCCCGGCAATCCCAACCCGAAGTCGTACAAATTCGTCGAACTCGGCCAGGGCAACGTCGATTTCCCCGCCGTGTTTGCCGCGTTGGAAAAAGTCAACTTCAAGGGCTGGGGCGTCATCGAACTCGACGCCGTGCCCGACAAATCGCGGACGCCGTTGCAGTGCGGGGAGATTACGAAGGCGTATTTGAAGGATAAAATGAAGATGGCAATTTGACGTTTGGTTTAACCACAGAGTGCGCAGAGTTACGCACAGAGCTCACGGAGTTTTTCTCTGCGTCCTCTGTGCCTAACTCTGCGCACTCTGTGGTTAAACGGCATTTCGCATTTTTCACCTAAGAATGGGTAACTTTCCCCCTGCCGCCTACTTTGTCAACCTAAAAAACCACAGCGCATGAACAAATCCCTTTGGCTGACCGGCTGCGCCACCTTACTGACGACCGTCGCCCTGGCCGGGCCGCCGAAAGCATCCTGGACCACCCTCTTCAACGGCAAAGATCTCAAGGGCTGGAAACAACTCGGCGGGCAGGCCAAATACGAAGTCCGCAACGGCGAAATCATCGGTACCACCGTGGCCAACACGCCCAACTCATTCATGGTGACGGAGAAGGAATACGGCGATTTCATCCTCGAAGTCGAACTGCTGGCCGACAACTCGATGAACTCCGGCATTCAGTTCCGCAGCCTCTCCAAACCCGACTACCAGAACGGCCGCGTCCACGGCTACCAGGTCGAAGTCGATCCCTCCGACCGGGCCTGGAGCGGGGGCATTTACGACGAAGCCCGCCGCGACTGGCTGTACATCCCCAATCAGAACGAAGCTGGCAAGCGGGCCTTCAAGCGCGGCGAGTGGAACAAGTACCGCGTCGAGGCCATCGGCAGCACGATTCGCACCTGGGTCAACGGCGTACCTGTGGCTTACCTCGTCGATGACCTGACGCCGAGGGGCTTCATCGCCCTGCAAGTGCATTCCATCGGCAAGAACGATCAGCCCGGCAAGCAAATCCGCTGGCGGAACGTGCGCATCCAAACCGACAACCTCACGCCCAGCCCCACCGACAACACGCCCGTGGTGAACCTCGTGCCCAACACGCTCTCGCCCCAGGAAAAAGCCCAGGGTTTCAAGCTGCTGTTCGACGGCAAAACCACCGCAGGCTGGCAGCCCATCTTCGACCCCAACGCGCCGCTGCGCCGTTGGGAAGTCCGCGACGGTACGCTCTCCGTGCTGAAATCCGACGGTTCCGAAACGGGCAACGACATCGTGTACGAACGCCAGGTCGGCCCGGCCTTCGAGTACAGTTTTGAGTTCAAGTTCAGCGAAGGCGGCAACTCCGGCGTGAAGTACTTCGTCGACAAAAAATACAGCCCCGGCGGCAAGTCGGGCATTGGCCTGGAATTTCAGGTGCTCGACGACGAAAAGCACCCCGACGCCAAAATGGGCCGCGACGGCAACCGCACGCTCGGTTCGCTCTACGATTTGATCACGTCGAAAAAAGTGGACAAGCGATTCCAGAAAAAAATCGGCGACTGGAACCAGGGCAAAATCATCGTGTACCCCGACAACCGCGTGGAGCACTGGCTCAACGGCTTCAAGGTGGTCGAGTACGTGCGCGGTTCACCCGAATTCCTGGCTCTCGTCGCCCAGAGCAAGTACAAAAACTGGGAGGGCTTCGGGCAGGCCCGGCAGGGGTACCTGCTGCTGCAAGACCACGGCGACGCGGCCAGCTACCGGAGCCTGAAGCTGCGGGAGTTGAAATAACCCGTAGCGCCGACCCGCGCCGCGTACGCTCTGGTCGGCGACGCCTTCACCGCCAGCTAATTTGCTGTCACCAAACTGTTCTCCAACCAAAACCCGCCGACCGGAGGTCGGCGCTACCCCATGGAAAATCGCCGGGAATTCCTCAAAAAATCGGTGCTCGCGACGGCGGGCCTCAGCGTGGGCGTCAACGCCATGAGTGCCACGAGCTACCGCAAAATCATCGGGGCCAACGACCGCGTCCGCGTCGGCGTGGTGGGCTTTTCCGACCGCCACCGGGCTTCGCACGTCGGGCCGTTCAAGGATTTGTCGAAGAAAATGAACTTCGAGATCACCTCGCTGTCCGACATCTGGAACCGCCGCCGCGACGAAGGCAAGGCCTTTCTCGAAAAACAGTTGGGCAACACCGTGACGGTGTACCGCAACAACGAGGAAATGTACGACGCGAAGGTAGTGGACGCCGTGTTTCTGAGCACCGCCGACTTCCAGCACGCCCTGCACACCATCGAGGCCGTGAAAGCGGGCTGCGACGTGTACGCCGAGAAGCCCCTGGCCGAAACGATGGAAGACAACCGCGCCGTACTCAAGGCCGTCAAGCAATCCGGCAAAATCGTCCAGATCGGCTCCCAGCGCCGCAGCGGCGACGCCTACTGGGCCGCCGATGAATTCATTAAATCGGGCAAATTCGGGCCGATCGTGATGGTCGAACTGGTCTGGAACGTCAACCAGCCCGGCCGCTGGCGGCGCCCCGAACTCACCAAGTCCCTCAAAGAAAGCGACGTGGACTGGAAGCGGTACCTGATGAACCGCCCCTACGAAGCCTTCGACCCCCGCAAGTACCTCGAATACCGCCTGTTCTGGCCCTACTCCTCGGGCATTCCCGGCCAGTGGATGTCGCACCAGATCGACACCGTGCACTGGTTCAGCGGCCTGCCCCATCCCCGCAGCGCCGTGGCCAACGGGGGCATCTACCAGTGGAAAGACGGCCGCCGCAACCCCGACACCCTCACGGTGGTGTTCGATTACGGCCCGCTCAACGACCCCACCACGGGCTTCCAGGTGCAGTTCACGAGCCGGTTCAGCAACGGCTCCGGCGGCACGAAGGAAATTTACTACTCCAACGGCGGCGAGCTCAACCTCGACACCAACCTGATTTCGCCCAATGGCGGACTAGGTGCGCGCGAAGCCCAGGCCATGGGCATGCAGGCCAACCTGTTGCCCGAAATCAAGCTGAAAGGCGAGCGTGTGGAGGCCGGAGCCAACACCGGCGGCGACACGCTCACCTACAACCACGTCAAAAACTGGATGGAGTGCGTGCGCAGCCGCAAGCAGCCCAACGCGCCCATCGAGGCCGGGTACCAGCACAGCATCGCCACCATCATGGCCAACGCCGCGCACCGCACCGGCCAGCGCGTGACCTTCGACGACAAAACCCAGGAAGTGATGGCGGGCGGGAAGCCGTTTAAGTACGGGGAGAACGTCTGACGCTTCGTTTTTTCGGAAAAGCAAAAACCTCCGGGGCAATTCGGTCCCGGAGGTTTTTTGTTGACAAAATAAGTCTCACGCTGAGACGCGGCGGCGCAGAGATAACCGAAACCTCTGCGCCTCCGCGTCTCAGCGTGAGATTGGCATTCACAACAGCATGCTCAGATTGAACTCCGCGAAGCACTGGCAGATGACCGTGTAGTAGCATTCGCCGTAAAGCCAAAAACACCACCGTTTCAAATCACGGCGTTCGGCGGTCGAAAGCGCGGGCAAGACCCGGCGGAGTTGGGTTTCAAAGGCAGGGCGGTGGCGACAAACGACCGCCAGCGACGATTTGATCGATTCAAGCATGACAAAATCGGTTTAGGGTGAAACACATTTTCCCCGAGTGGGAAATTTGTCAGCGAATAGGTTCAAACCGGTGGGAAGCGGTGGCCCCGTTGCTTGCCGGAGCGCGCATGGGGAGAACGACCAGAAAGAAAATTTAGCCGGATTTTACGAAAAAATCAGCCTTTTCGCCGGGTACCGGGCTATGCAATCGCCGCAGCGAACGGCGGATTGACTTTTGCAGGCAAGCCTCCGTCCCGTTTTTTCTTCCCATGCCCAAACCCAAACCGACCACTCCGACCGGCCCCGACGTCATCCTCATCGGCGCGGGCATCATGAGCGCCACCCTCGGCGTGCTACTGAAGCAACTCCAGCCCGAAACCACGATTGAAATTTACGAGCGCCTCGACCGGGCCGCCGCTGAAAGCTCCGATGCCTGGAACAACGCCGGCACGGGCCACGCGGCTTTCTGCGAACTCAACTACACCCCCGAGCGCGAGGACGGCGGCATCGACACGACGAAGGCGGTGAAAATCTGCGAATCGTTCGAGGTGTCGAAGCAGTTCTGGGCCTCGCTGGTGCAGAACGGTCTGCTCGGCAACGCTCCCGCTTTTATCCGGCAGATTCCTCACCTGAGCTTCGTGTGGGGCAACGAAAACGTGGCCTACCTGCGCCGCCGCTACGACGCCCTTCAATCCTGCCACCTCTTTGAGGGCATGCAGTACACCGAAGACCCGGCCCAGATCGAATCCTGGATTCCATTGGTCATGGAAGGCCGCGACCCCGCCCAGCCCGTGGCCGCCACGCGCATGGACCTGGGCACCGACGTGAATTTCGGCGCGCTCACGCGCTGCCTGTTCGAGCACCTGCAAGGCCAGCCCGGCGTGACGATGCACTTCAACCACGACGTGCGCGACCTCTGGCGCTCCAAGTCGCAGGGCGGCTGGAAAGTGCGCGTCGAAGACCTCGCCTCCGGCGCGACCCGCGACGTGCGGGCGGGGTTCGTGTTCATCGGGGCGGGGGGCGGTTCGCTGCGGTTGCTCGAAAAATCGGACATTCCCGAAAGCCGGGGGTATGGCGGGTTTCCCGTCGGCGGGCAGTGGCTCAAATGCCTCAACCGTGACCTCATCGAGCGCCACGGGGCCAAAGTGTACGGCAAAGCCTCGGTGGGCGCGCCGCCGATGTCGGTGCCGCACCTCGACACGCGCTTCATCGAAGGGCGCAAGGAACTGCTCTTCGGGCCGTACGCCGGGTTTTCCACGAAATTCCTGAAACACGGCTCCTACCTCGATTTGCCCAAATCCATTCAACTCTCCAACGTGGCCCCCATGCTGATGGCCGGGCTGCACAACATTCCGCTGACGAAGTACCTGATTCAGCAGGTGATGCAATCGCCCGAGGACCGGCTGGAAGCCTTGCGCGACTACTTCCCGAACGCCCGGCTGGAAGATTGGGAACTCGAAATCGCCGGGCAGCGGGTGCAGGTGATTAAAAAAGACGAGGAAGAAGGCGGCGTGCTCGAATTCGGCACGGAGGTCGTCAGCGCCGCCGACGGCAGCATTGCTGCCCTGCTGGGGGCCTCACCGGGCGCATCCACCGCCGTGTCGATCATGCTCGATTTGCTGAATCGGTGTTTTCCCGAAAAAATGGCCACCGACCACTGGCAGCAAAAGCTGAAAACGATGATTCCCTCGTTTGGGCAGTCGCTGGCCCACAACCGCGAACTCGCCCAGGCCATCCGGGCCGCCACGGGCGAGGTGCTCGGCCTGCCCGTGTTCGAGCCGGAGCCGATGGTGACGCGGTAATAATTCACCCCCTTCCCCCTCAAGGGGACGGTCCGCCGCTGCGGTTTTTCGTTGCTGAAAAAGACCCCCTTGAGGGGGCAGGGGGTCGTCTCACGCGCCGCTTCCCGAAACCACTGCCTCCTTCACCGCCACCGTCAGGGTCACTTCCGGGGGCAGCAAGCGTTCGCCGATGCGGAATGCTTCGGTGAACTGGACCAGCCCATGGCTACCGCCGTTGACGAGCCGCCGGGCCTGCCGGAGGTCGTCTTCGAGCAGGGCTTCTTTGATTTGCCGTTCCTTGTTTTTCAGGAAAAGCGCCAGAATCCGGGCGGCCACGTCGGGTTTGTTGGCCTGGGCGGGGTTGCCGGCCAGGTCGAGTTTGAGGGTTTTGCCGATGGTTTCGTAATTGCTCCGGCCCGTGAGTTGGATGAACCCCCGGCCTTTGAAGTCGGCTCCGTCGTTGGGCCCTCGGTTGCCAAGGTCTTTCCGATGATCGTACAGGTCGAAGGGCTTGCCACCAGGCGAGGTGTTGAAGCGCGACTTGCCTTCGTCGATGGGCACGAAGCCCGCCGTTTCGGCCCGGATCGTGGCCAGGGCCATAAGCACCATGCCCCGGTCGGTCAGGTCGCGCTCTTCGAGGGCCTTCAGCACGAAGGGCAGGTGTTTTTTGATGTTGTCGAGGGGCGTTTGCGGAAACATCTGCGACACGATGGCGACGGTGACTTTGGGCATGACCGACTCGGCGGCGACGGCCGAGGCGTCGGGTTCAAAACTCAGCGCCCGGAGGGTGTTGGTGCCCACCACGCCGTCGGCGAGCAGGCCCTCACTGCGCTGAAAGGCAATGACGGCCGCTTCGGTGCCGGTGCCGAATTCGCCGTCGATGTTGCCGGGGTTGAAGCCCAGTTCTTTCAATCGTTCCTGGAGGCGGGAAACCTCCGCGCCGGAGGAGTTGAGTCGGAGGGGTTGCATGAGCGGAAGGGGTTTGGACGCGTGAAGAGATGCGCCCAAGTTCGCTCCGTTTTTTGGGAAAGGAAAACCGTTCGATCAAAAGTGGCTTGTCCCCTTGACGGACCATGCCAATTGTGTGCTTCCTTATTTTCAATCGTTTACGAACGAACCCGTTCAAATTACCGGGCGGCGGCCCCAGGCCTGCACGATCCGGGGGGCACCAGCCACCGTGCGCGGGTTGGCGGCGAACTCGTAGAGCTTTCCAACCAATTCGTCAACCTCCTCTCGCGACGCCAGCCCATCCTGCCACACGGCATCGGCGATGTTTTCCAGCGTGAGGGGGTCGAGCAATTTTACCTCACCCTGGGTCGCGGCGGGTTGCACCACGTTTATTTCCACCGACTCAAAGCCCGCTTCGGCGAGTAGGATGGGCAGTTGTGGACCGAGGTTCGGGTTGCCGCCACGATTTCGTACCACTGCGCAGTAGAGTTCGTGATAGCGCCGGTGCGCGGCGGATTCGGGCCAGGTGAACGACCCGCTGAAGTCAATGTCTTCGACGACAACCCACCCTCCGGGCCGCAGGTGATGGCCAAACGCCCCGACGGCACGGGCCGGATCGGCGAGGTGTGAGAGCAAAAACCGGGCGTAGACGACGTGGAAGGCCGTCCATGCGGGGTCTGTCGGGGCGTTCTGGGCGCGGATGTCGAGCTCCCGGTACGCGACGTTCGGAACGCCCGCGTCGTCGGCTTCCCGTTGGGCAAGTTGGAGTTTGGTGTCGTCCAGGTCCACCCCCACCACCCGCCCCGACGGGCCTACGCGCCGGGCGAGTTCGAGGGTTACGTCGCCGCCGCCGCAACCAACGTCGAGGCAGGTCTGTCCGGGGCCGACGCTCAGCCGGTCGAACAGCGCCGAGGTGGTCGGGTGCATCACGCGCGAAAGCAGCCGCAGGCGCTCCCGGCCTTCAATGCCGCCGCGAATGGCGTACCGATCGCTGGTTGACATGGTGGTGAAACGGTTAAAAAATCGTTGCCGCCGCACCCCGAAAATCGGTTGGCGCGGGTTGGCCTTTTTTTGCCGCTTTTTCGCGGGCCAGCCGGTGGTTCATGTCGGCGGCGATGAATTCAACCCGTTTTCCAGCCGCTTTCGCCGCCGTCAACTCATCCCGCGCCACTTCGCCGCCGCCGATGGCCACCAGCACGTCGCTGTTGTCGATGATGGCCTGCGACGTGGGCGAAAGGCGCTGCGTTCCGGGCAGGAAGCCACCCCAGGTAGCATCGTTTACGAAAAACACCGCGTTGACGTACGGCGAAAGTGGCACATCGGCTTTGTTGGCCTGTGCTGAAACAATCCCCGTGGTGTAAAAACCTGTTTGTCGGGCCAGTTTGTACACGGCCCCAATGCCGTCGGGGGTAGCTCCGATGTTGACGATGGTCGTTTTGGGATTGAACCGAGCCAGCACCTGCTTAGCCTGCCGGAGCATGTGCGCTTCGGCTTCGTACCCAGCCCCGGAGTAACCGATAAAGGTGAGCACCTGCTTGTGCTTGGACTTGAAAAAAGCGCGGATCGTTTCGGGCGTGGCCTCCCGCCGGATGGGCGGCGTTGGGCCATTGCGGGTAGCCATGAGCATGAAAACAAGCGAAAGGCCGCTGAAAAAAAGCGACCTCGGCGAACGGGTAGCGGTCGGCGCGATCATGTCATTGGGGTTTCGCCAGGATTAACCCACAAACCCAGGAAAAGTTAATCCGTGCGCTGACGAAGCCCCCAGGGTAACTTCACGACCCGCTTTCCGCGTTTTTCTTCCGGGTAGCCGCTGCTCTTTTCGCAGAAGCAGAGCGTTCTTCCGCCGTGCGCGCCGCCGATGCCGCGCCGCCTTTTTGTCCACCCTTCCGGGCTGGTTCCTTGTTTTCATCCAGCCGGGGAACATACGCCGCAAAGCCCGGTGCAGGCCCACCGAGGCCCGCATGCCGACGGGCCTCGGTGGGGAAAGGTTCCATGACCCATACGCCTCACCCGTACACGGTCTCAAACGCCTGTTCTAGGCTCAACGGGCCGCCGCCTTCGCACTCGCAGGCCATTTGGGGCACGGGGCATTCGCTGGGCGGGCAGTTTTTGCTGAACCGCGTGGCCGATACGCACTGGCCGTTGGCCGACCCGGAGCAGTAGCAGTAGTTGTACTGGCACGTTTCGATGACGGGCGCGCTGGGCGTGTCGTTGGGACCGCTGGCCAGGATGCTGACGAACCGCGAGTTGTTGAGGGCCTGCTGCACCGCCTTCGGCACCCGGACGACGACGAGGTCGGTGACCTGTTTGGAGTTGCGCAGGCTGGCTTTTTTGACGAGCAGGGCTTCAAATTTTCCCGTTTTCAGCACGGGTTGCAGGCTTCTCCGAATCAGCGTTTGCTGGGCAGCCGTCAGCGAAGTTTGCTTCAGCCAGGCGTCAAACCCGGCGACGCTCAGCGTCGAGATTTGGGCCGCCTTCACCGGGGCCACGTCAGCGCGGAAGTGGTTCGATACCCCGTCGGCAACTTTCTGGGTAACGGGGGCCGAGGAACGGAACGAGGGCGCGAACGCCAGCAGCAGGCAGACCGGCAGGGCGGTCAGCAGGGGGTAGGTTTTCATGGGGTTGGATTGGGGATTGGGTTGAAAAAACGGGTGCGGGTACGTCCTGCCCACCGTTGCCGCCGGGCGTCCGGGCGGTTTCGGAGCCGAGCGCGGAGGACAGGTATCGGCCGACGCGGGGAGCGTCGTTGGCGAAGGGTGGCCCGACGGAGGAATCATCCGGGGCGGGGCCGTTGGGAAGGTCAAAGGTAGCCGCCCGCCGTGGGCGTGCGCAAGCGGGTTTCTACGTGATTTTATGCGGGAAAGTACGCATTTTTTCCCCGGCGTCGGCCCCATCGGACAGCATAGGACAAGGCCCCGCCACAGCCCCACCGCCCGCCCCGGTGCTTAGCTTTGCGGTGCTGCCGGTTCATGCGCCCGGCGCGCCGTTTTTTCCATGAAATTCTTCACCGCCGCCCTGCTGCTTGGTTTGCTCTTGCCAACCGCCCTCCTCCACGCCCAGAGCGCTACCTGGAACGTGGACTACCCCGAAGACAAATTCTCGCCCGAAGCCCTGCTCGACCTGCGGTACCTGAACGAAAAAACGGCGGGCGAAACCGGTTTCATCAAGCTCTCGGCGGACGGACGGAGCTTCCTGACCGGCAACGGGCAGCCCATCCGGTTCTGGGCCAGCAACGGCGGCGACATCACCAAAAGCTGGTCGGACGCCAAGCTGGCGCAGTTCGCCCGGTTTCTGGCGAAAGTGGGCGTCAACCTGATTCGCTACCACGGCGGCATTTTCCCCAAAGCCGCCGACAGCAAACTCGAGGACGTGGACCAGGCCGAGGTCAACAACATCTGGCGCGTGGTGGCGGCCATGAAAAAAGAAGGCATTTACACCGTCATCAGCCCGTTCTGGGCCGGATTCGTGCAGGACATGCCCGCCGGGTGGGGCCTCGGGCAGTACAGCGGCCGGGTGCAGCCCTGGGCCTTGATGTACTTCAACGACCGCTTCAAAAACGCCTACAAAACCTGGCTCCGGGTGCTCTACACCCAGCCCAACCCCTACACGGGCATTCCCCTCAAGGACGAGCCCGCCGTAGCCCTGCTCCAGGTGAAAAATGAGGACAGCGTGCTGTTCTGGACGATTCAGGACGTGAAGGGGGATTTGAAGGAAGTCATCGAGAAAAAATTCTTCTCGTGGGCCGTGGCCAAGTACGGCACTGCGCAAAACGCCCTGACGGCCTGGAACAACGCCGGCACCTCCACCGACAACGTAACCGCCGGGCGCTTTGGCATTTACCTGATTTATGACGCCACCATCACCCAAACCGGCGGCAAGGCCAAGCGGGTGAGTGACATGGTGCAGTTTCTGACCGAACACCAGCGGGATTTTTACGCCGACATCGTGGCCCACCACCGCGACCTCGGTTGCCAGCAACTTACCAACGCCAGCAACTGGAAAACCGCCAGCGCCAATTTTCTGAACGACCCCGAACGGTACAGCAACGACGTGGCCGACGTGATGGCCATCAACCGCTACTACGACCCTCAGCACGTGGGCGAAAACAGCGGCTGGCGCATCGACCCCGGCCACCAGTACGTGGGCAGTTCGGTGCTGTACCGGCCCGACCAACTGCCCGTCAACGTCAAGCAGCCGCACAACAAGCCGTTTTTCGTGACCGAAAGCGGCTGGAACCTCCCCAACCGCTTCCAGTCCGAGGGGCCATTTCTGGTGTCGGCCTACATGTCGCTCACGGGCGTGGACGGGTTTTTCTGGTTCCAGCCCTCGGCGGTGGGCCTCGACCCGTTTCCGTACTTCGACTTCACCAACCTCGAAGGGGGCCAGAAAGCCATGTTCCGCTGGACGGCCTCGGTTCCCGGCCAAATCCTGATGCTGCCCGCCAACGCCCTGCAATACCGCCGGGGCTACATCGCCGAGGGTGCGTCCGTGGCCACCGAGGAGCGCACGCTCACCTCGATGTGGGAACGCAAAATGCCCCTCATCAGCGAGGAAAACAGCTTCGACCCCAACCGCGACACGTACACCCCCAGCCCCGGCAGCGGCGAAACCGAGCTTTCGCCCATCACCTACCTGGCCGGGCCGGTGCGGGTGCGGTACAACGCCCCCGCCGACGCCAAAATCATCGCCCCCAACCTGGGCCAACTGGTGAATTTCGGGACCAAAACCGTAACCAGCACCACCGGGCAACTGAAGTGGGATTACAAAAACGGCGTCTGCACCGTGGACGCCCCCTCGGCCCAGGGCGTGGCGGGATTCCTGAAGGCGGCCGCGCCCAGCACGCAGTTGACCGACGTGAAAATCGAATCGGACAACGAGTACGCGGCCATCAACGTGGTGGCGATGGACGACAAGCCCCTGAAAACCTCGGAGAAAATCCTCGTGCAGGTGGGCACCACCTACCGGCCCTTCCAGTGGAGCGACACGCCCGCCACGTTCAAAATCGGCAACCAGGACGTGCGGGGATTCCGCGTGCTCAATACGGGCAAAATGCCCTGGCTGGCCGTCAATACCCAGGTCACGCTGACGCTCAACAACGCCGCCGTCCGCTCGGCCTACCTGCTCGACCTCAACGGCATGAAAGCGGGCGAGGTGTACGTGCAGCGCACCAACAACCAGGCCATCGTGCGCCTGCCCGCCAACGCGATGTACGTGGTGCTGATGCCCAACGCCCCCACCATCACGGGCCTGGAGCCGGTGAAAGCCGATTTCCGGGTGTACCCGAACCCCGCCCACGCGGAGGTGGTCGTCAACGTCCCAACGGGCACGGCGGCAAAAAACCAGCTTCGCCTGCTCGACGGCCTGGGCCGGACGCTGGCCACCCAAACCAATCTCACGCCCGGCGAACACCGGATTCCGGTGCAAAAGCTGGCGGCGGGGAGTTACGCGGTCGAACTGCGGGAGGAAGGCGGCGGGGCGGTGACGCGACGGGTGGTGGTGCGGTGAAGGTTGAGGCCGAGGGCGTCGCATCACAAACGCGGACGAGCGGGACTTGGATTTGGAAACGGTTCTGGCCCGTCAGGGAACCTGGGCCGGTGGGAAAAGCCTAATTTCGAGCCGAACCGGCCTATTCCCATTTTGACGGAAAATGCGACTTGATTGACGAAAAATGTCACTCCGGGTGGGGGAATTTTGCGGTGTCGTTGTCGGAAACCCATCCCACCGCGACGGTCGTTTTTTTGTTCCATTTCCCCACTTTCTTGTTCACATGCCCCTTTTTTACCGACTTACCCACACCCGGCCTACCCCGAGGGGGTGGGCTGCCCGCCTGAGCGGGTTCCTGCTGGCCCTGGCCCTGCTGCTGGCAGGCCCCCTCCGTGCTCAGTATGCGTATGTTACCAGTTTCTACGAGAACAACGTGTCGGTCATCCAAACCTCCGACAATACGGTGGTGGATACCATCGCCGTAGGCACTTACCCCTATGGCCTGGCCGTCAGTCCCGGCGGCAGCCGCGTGTACGTGGCCAACCTCGGCAGCAACACCGTGTCAGTCATCCAGACCTTGGACAACACCGTCGTAGCCACCGTGCCCGTGGGAGACGGCCCCATCAGCGTGGCTGTCAGCCCCGACGGTAGCCGCCTGTACGTGACCAACCAGAACAGTGGCACCGTGTCGGTCCTCCAAACCTCGGACAACACCGTCGTGGCCAACATCACGGTAGGCGCCTATCCCAACGGCGTGGCCGTCAGTTCCGACGGCAGCCGCCTGTACGTGACCAATGGGGGCAGCTTCAACGTGTCGGTGATTCAAACCTCCGACAACACGGTCATCGCCACCGTCGACTTGGGCAGTAACATCAACGACGTGGCCGTCAGCCCCGACGGTAGCCGTCTGTACGTACCCACCCCATCGTTTGGCACTCTGTCGGTCATCCAGACCTCCGACAATACGGTCGTGGCCAGCGTTCCCATGAACAGCTCCTACGGGGTGGCTGTCAGCCCCGACGGCAGTCGCGTGTACGTAGCCAATCCCCTCGACAATACCGTGTCGGTGGTTCGTACCTCCGACAACACCATCGTGGCCACCGTGCCCGTGGGGTTAGGCCCTATCCGCGTGGCTGTCAGCCCCGACGGCAGCCGCCTGTACGTGGTCAATAGCTACAACAATCAAGACCGCAGCGTGTCGGTGGTTCAAACTTCCGACAACACCGTCATCGCCACCGTGATCGTGGGCTTCGGCCCCGTCGGCGTGGCCCTGGCCCCCGCCGCCCCCACTGCCTGCACGGCCCTGCCGACACCCACCGTGGCGGGCGCGCCCCTGTGCGCCGGGCAGGCCCTGACCCTGACCGTGCCCACCGCCTGCGCTACGGGCCTGACGGCCCAGCTTTCCGACAAGAACGGCTCCTTCGCCAGCCCGATGAGTCTGGGAACCGTCACGGTCGGCAGCAACCAGGTCGTCCTTCACCAGAACACCCCCTTCGGCACGGGCTACCGCATCCGCCTCGTCAGCAGCAGCCCGGCCCTGACGAGCGAGGCCAGCGCGCCGTTCACCGTCAACGCCCTGGGGGCTGTGTCCGTGGCTCTCTACCCGGCCACGCCCTCCCGCCTTTGCCAGGGCGAGGCCCTGCCCGTCACGTTCTCGACGACGGGCGCGTGTCCCTTTCCGGTAAGCAACACGTTCACCGTCCAGCTTTCCAACGCCACCGGCTCGTTTGCCAACCCCACTACGCTGGGCACGGCCTCGCCCGGCACGACACCCTTCGCCCTGCCGCCAAACCTGCCCGCCGGGACGGGCTACCGCGTGCGCATCCTGACGAGCAACCCGGCCACCACCTCCCAGCCCAGTGCGCCCTTCGAGTTGCGCCTACCCAGCCTCGCGAGCCTCACGCCCGGCGTGAGCGGAGTGCCCACGGGCGGGGTGTGCCGGGGCACCAACGTCACGCTCAGCTTTACCCTGCCCGCCGGGAGTTGCGTCTTTCCGGGAAGCAACCCGTTCACGGCCCAACTCAGCGGCCCGACGGGCAGCTTCGCCAGCCCGGTTAGCCTGGGCGTGGTGCAGGCGGGAGTGGCCAACCCGGTGACCATCCCGGCGGGCAGCGCGGCCGGCACGGGCTACCGGATTCGGGTGCTGAGCAGCGACCCGGTCGCCACGTCGCTGGCGAGTTTGCCCTTCCGGGTCAACGCCTGCCCCACGCGGATGAGCGCCGAAGAACCGCAGTTGGTCGTGATGCCCAACCCCGTTGTGGGCGGGGAAATCCGGGTGCGGGTCGGCGGGCTGGATAACCCACAGTTTGGCCTGACCACTCCGGGCGGTCGCAGCGTGGGCATTTCGGTGAAAACTGACGGTAGCGGCGAGTGGGTGCTCATCCCCCGGCAGGCCCTCCCGGCGGGAGTATATACCCTGGCCGCGAGCGAAGGGGCGCAGCGGTTGGTGGGGCGCGTGGTGGTGGTCGAGTGAGGGGGAAGTCCGGTGCCTACCCGTCGGACGGCTTTTCAGCCGTCCGACGGGGGCTTTCCGCTCCCTTTTTTGTTTCCTTTTTTGTCACCCCGGAACGGGGTCTTTCCGTCTTCAACCGTGAAGACCCCGTTCCGGGGTGACAAAAAAGGAAACAAAAAAGGGGGGACCAACAAGTAGGGTGGAAACACCGCGGCTCGTCTGCGTTGGTAACGCGGATGCGAGTGGTTCGCGTTGGTAACGCGCGTCGCAGACGCTGACCCGTGCATCCGCGTCACAGACGCGGACGAGCGGGGCACACTTTAGAAAAAATACAACTGCTCAGCCGATAGCAACCTTTTCAATTCCTCCACGCGTTTACCACGGCTAAGGCCCTCAATGCTGACGTGAACGATTTTTACCAAGTCAGACCCAATTCGTTGCCTGATGGCATGGCGAATTTTTTCGGCAAACTGTCGCTGGTGTTCCCAAAGCAACGTGGGCGTGTCAATCAAAATCGTGGTGAAATGAATTTTGCTGAAGTTCTGCTGAAATGGAAAGTTCTTGTCTGCTGTAATAAAGTGCTTGAAACCCTCATCGTTCAATTTTTGCCGCAACTCGCCGTTCTTCAGGCCCGTCCACCCTTTTTCATTCAGGGTGAATACTGACAACGGGCGCAGCAGTTCCCGCATCCGTACATCAATCTGTTCGTCAAGCAGCGCGGTCATAGGGTGGGCGGCTGTTTAACACGGTCTTGGCAGCCAGACCGATGACTTCGTTGACCATTTCCCGCGTGATGTGCGGGTAGCCCTTCAAAAATTCTTCCACCGTGCTGCCCTCCAAGTAGTCGAACAGGGCTTGAATAGGCACCCGCGTGCCGCGAAAAACCGGCGTGCCGCCGAGTACTTCCGGGTCGGATTGGATGATGGTTGTTTCCATGATGGCTGCAAGTTAACTAAAAACAACCTTGCTGGTCTATTGGCCGCTTTCGCGGCCTGCCGTTTGCAAAACGGCATTCATTTGGGTTCCGGATAAACATCCGGAACAACGGAGTGTTTGCAATTCTCCGAATTGCGCCGTTCAGAGAACAGCAATCGCCGCGACGTAGTCACAGACTACGCCGAGCCGGGCTGCGCCAATGGCGGAAAAAGTTTGTCATTGAACCCTACAATATCTCTCAAAGTTTTGATAAACTCTCGTGTGTCCAGGAAATAACTAGGGTAAGCTTTCCTTAATGCGTCAAGTGAAGAGGACGAAACAAGTACAACTTGTCTTTTATTTGTATCAGTAATTGAGGACTCTTCTCTAATGTATTCCAATGATGCTTGCTCAATAGCGGTCTTTGAAAATGTTCTAATTCTAACCTCTTTATTAGCAACATCCAAAACCACTAAATGCAAGCTTCCTTGTTTTCTGTCAGTTTCAACGTTTGCAATTACTTGACTAAAACTATCTAATTGAGCAATTACTTGCAAACGATTTGCCTCTTCTCTAACCAGGTCAAATACTTCGATTTCGGAAAGATGTGCATATTTTTCCAATACATTTGTACCTTCAAGAATGGCGAAAGCATTACCAATTAAGGTAAAAAAATCTAACCACTCCTTTGGTCCTTGACTTGATTTGAGAGAATGATTGATAAATGTCCCCATTGTTTCAACCGCTGTAGCCCATGCGTGTTGAAGTCTCGTTCTAATTTGAAGTTCAATCATTAATCCATCGTAAGAAGGATTCAATAAATTTTTGTACTTATAAACGGTATGATAACATCGATAGCCAGAATCTTTTGGCTGTGAAATATAATCTTTAATATTTTTAACTTCATGTTGAAATGTTGTTTTTTCATATAATCCAACCAAGTTATACACATCTTTTATTGTGGGAAGGATTGCACGAAGACCTCCGATGTCTTGCATTTGAGAAAGTCTCATATTTGGAAAACGTTCGAGTTTTGAGAGCATCGATGGAGCTCGCTTCAACCTTTGCGAAACTAAATATTCGACGTTTAACTTATCAATTTTAGTCCTCAATGTGGCTTGGAAAGTATTTATTGGATAAGCATGACATGATCTAAAATTTCCCAAAATTTCTAAGGCTTGTTCGCGTGTAGCTTGATTAATGTTAGGAGTAATCAAGATTCTCCCAGCATCGTCGATTTGCTTTTTTGAAAATTTCAGTACTGTATCTTTAAGTGCCATTATCAAAAAATTGAAGGTAAAGTTTTATTTTCCTTCCTCTCCCCTGAGCCCCCGCTCACCTCGATTTGCAATCGGGGTGCTGTGGGTGTCGCGTCTGAGACGCAAGTATAACTTCAAACCACCAAATTCTTCCAAAAACAAACACTATTCGCCACCCCCACGTACGGCCCGTAATTCGGCATCGTCGTGTAGCCGCGCCGGGTGTAGAGGGCCACGGCGTCGGTGAAGTCGCGGGCGGTTTCGAGGAGGCAGGCGGTGAAGCCCAGTTCGCGGCTCCAGGTTTCGAGTTCGGCCAGCACCCACCCGGCGATGCCCCGCCCCCGGTGGCTGGGGAGCACGTACATCCGCTTCACCTCGGCGGCTTGGGCGTCGAAGGGCTTGATGGCCCCGCAGCCCACCGGCACGCCGTCGGCGTAGGCCACCACCGCCTGCCGAATCACGTCGATTTTGTTGAACTGGGCGTAAAACGCATCCGCCTCGCCGTTTCGGGTGGTCAGGTAGGCGTCGAGCTGCGCCACGAGGTGCCGGAAATCGGGGTGGGTGGAGTCGGTGCGGAGGAGGGTGAGCATGGCGGGCAAATTACAAAAATCCCCGTTCGTTCGCGTCGGCAAGGCGGGCGAACGGGGCGGCCCCGGTATCCACTGAGTAGCCGGTTTACACACCCGAACCGGCGGGTCGGGTAGTCAGGACGGCTTGCCGAACGTTAAAACGACCGTGTCAACAATTAAAATGGCGGTGTGAAAAATTGAACTAGTGATGTGAAGAATTAAAATAGGCGGGTGAGAAATTCAAATAGGCGTGTGAAAAATTAAAATACGCGGGTCAGAAGTTCGAATAAGAATGTGAAAAGTTGAAACAGACGGGTGAACTTTTCAAATGACCGTGTGCAATTTTAAAACAGGCGTGTGAATTGTTCGAAAAGCCGTGTCAGAAGTTCGAGAAGGCGTGTTGGAAGTTCGAGAAGGGAGGTCAGACGTTGAAATAGCCGGTGCCGTTGTCCGGAAAGGCACCCGGCAAAGGCCGGGGAGCGGGTCGGCGTCCGCCCCAGGCCCGAACGGCGTCTGATGAAAGCACCGGGGGGGGTGGTGGCCGACCGGTGGCGCCCCCCACACCCCCGGTGCTTTTTGCCCGACTGGGATTTAAAGCCCCAGCACCTTCCGGTTAAACTCCTCATCCGCGCCGGTGCCCACAAAATCGTCAAACGCCCGTTCCGTCACGCGGATGATGTGGCTTTCGATGAAGGGCGCGCCTTCGGCGGCTCCCTGCTCGGGGTGCTTGAGGGCGCATTCCCATTCGAGCACGGCCCAGCCGTCGTAGTCGTACTGGGCCATTTTGCTGAAAATGCCGGAGAAATCCACCTGCCCGTCGCCGAGGGAGCGGAAGCGGCCCGCCCGCTCGACCCAGCCCTGGAAGCCCCCGTACACGCCCTGCCGCCCGCTAGGGTTGAACTCGGCGTCTTTGACGTGGAAGGCCCGGATGCGCTCGTGGTACATGTCGATGAACTGGAGGTAGTCCAACTGCTGGAGCACGAAGTGGCTGGGGTCGTAGTTGATGGCCGCGCGGGGGTGGTTATTGGTCGCTTCGAGGAACATCTCGAACGTGACGCCGTCGTGGAGGTCTTCGCCGGGGTGGAGTTCGTAGCACACGTCCACGCCCGCCTCGTCGAAGGCGTTGAGGATGGGCGTCCAGCGGGCAGCCAGTTCCTTGAAACCCTGCTCGACCAGCCCGGCGGGGCGCTGGGGCCAGGGGTACATGAACGGCCACAGCAAGGCCCCCGAAAACGTCGGGTGCGACTTCAGGCCCAGGTTCTGGCTGGCTTTGGCGGCCCAGAGGAGTTGCTGGGTGGCCCATTCCTGCTGGCCTTTCGGATTCCCGGCCAGTTCGGCCGGGCCGAAGCCGTCGAACATCGGGGCGTAGGCGGGGTGGATGGCCACCAGTTGGCCTTGCAGGTGCGTGGCCAGTTCGGTGATTTCGACGCCCCACTCCTTCATCTTGCCCTTGAGGTCGTCGCAATAGGTTTTGCTCTCGGCCGCCTGCTTAAGGTCGATGCAGCGGCCGTCCCAGGCGGGGAGTTGCACGCCAAGGTAGCCCAGCGAGGCCATGTACTTGGAGATGCTTTCGAGCGAGTTGAACGGCTCGGCGTCGCCCATGAATTGGGCGAGGAAAATGGCGGGGCCTTTGAGGGTTTTCATGAAAAGTGTGAAAACAGGTTTGGAGTTATTTGCTGTTTTTGAATAGTCTTAAACCGTAAAAGATAGAAAAACAGGCAATGAACAAACCGCTGATGTACAACCAAATGACTTGTTTAATCATCTCCGCGTTTCCAATGCCGTCCCCACTTTCGATTGTGTTCTTAAGCGCGATTTGAAACGTTCCTACGCAGTACGTTAGGATTAGCGCACCGAAGATGCAGCAGATGATGGCTATCGCCTTTCTCATTACCCATGAGGTCAATGATGAACGTTTTGCTCCTTCGCAGCGGCATAGGCTAGAGATGCGTAGACGTCGTCGCGGGTCAGGTCTGGAAAATCCTCCAGAATTTCTTCGACCGACATTCCTGAGGAAAGCCACCCCAGGATGTCGCCCACCGTAATCCTCATTCCCCGGATACAGGGTTTACCGCTCCGCTTGCCAGGTTCGATGGTGATGATGGTGCGGTAGTCGATCATGGTTTTCGTGGCGAGAACCACCAAAACTACAAAATCTTGTCATCCTGAGCGTCAGCGAAGGACCTTCCTGATGCACAAGTTAGCTAATCGCTAACCAAGCGTTGGTCTCCGGGAAGCAGCCTGGTACACCAAGAAGGTCCTTCGCTGCGCTCAGGATGACAAGGTGGGAAAATTAAATCTCCACCCAGCTTTGCTTGCGATTGGATTCGAGAATTTTCTCGCAAATCAAAAGCTCCCGGTACCCGTCGGCAAACGTCGGAAAAGTCGGGTTCTCCGGCTGCTTTCCGGCTTCGATGGCGGCGTACACTTCCTTGAACAATTGCTTCGACGTGTCGGGGAAACCTTCGTTGTGACCGCCGGGGAAACTGATCACCGACCGGGCTTCGGCGTGGACCAGCGAGGGGTCGTCGGTCATCGACTGGTTGTAGCCGTCGCGGTTGCCGATCCACAACTCGTTGGGGCTTTCGGAGTTGAAGGCGAAGGTTTTTTTCGAGCCGGAAATTTCCAGCTTCAACTGGTTTTTTCGCCCCGCCGACACCTGCGACACGGTGATGACGCCCCGGTTGCCGTTGTCGAAGCGCAGCAGCACGTTGGCGTGGTCTTCGGTGTTGATGGGTACGTCGGCGTAATCTTCCGGTTGCAGCATTTTGCCCGAATACGTTTCGACGGGCTTCAGCGGCTTTTTGCGGGTTTTGTGAATCGTGTTGAAATCGGCCAGCACGGCGGTGGTTTTCAGGCCCGTGATGTACTCCAGAATGTCCATCAGGTGCGAGCCGATGTCGGCAATGGCCCGGCTGTCGCCCGATTTGTCGGGTTCGAGGCGCCAGTTGTAGTCGGTTTCGTAAAACAGCCAGTCTTGCAGGTAGCTGCCGATGATGCTGTACACCTCGCCGAGTTCGCCTTTTTCCCGCATGACCTTCATCTGCCGGGCCAGCGGGTAGTAGCGAAGGTTGAAATGCACGGCGTTGACGAGGCCGGTTTTCGCCGCCAGTTCCACCAGTTCTTCGGCTTCGTGGAGGTCTTTGGCGAGGGGTTTTTCGCAGACGCAGTGCTTGCCCGCTTCAAGCACGGCCTTCGACTGCGCGTAGTGCAGGAAGTTGGGCGTGCAGATGTGGACGGCCTGGATGTCGTCCATTTTCAGCAGTTCGTCGAACGTGCAGGCCCGCTCGATGCCGAGTTGGGCGGCTTTGGCGGCGGCCAGTTCGGGGGTGACTTCGCAGAGCGCGACGACTTCGACGTTGGGCAACCGGCGGAGGGCTTCGATGTGGGCCGGCCCGATGAAGCCCGTTCCGACAACGCCGACTTTGATTTTTTGCATGGGTTTTGGGAGTGGATGGTTGGGAAAATTCAGTTAACCACAGAGTTCGCAGAGTTTCAACACAGAGTGCGCGGAGTTTTCCTCTGTGTCCTCTGTGGTTAAACTCCGCGAACTCTGTGGTTAAAAACTCACTGCTTAAATTTCGTCCAAACCGCGCCGTTCGCGTTTGATTCGAGCACGGTATCGATGAACAGCATCCCTCGGAGGCCGTCGTCGATGGTCGGGAAATCGTACACCTCGGGGTCGTAGGCGGTGCCCTCGGCGTTCTCCTGGCCCAGTCCGCCCGTGGCGGCCCCGAGCGAGGCCGCGTCGTTCATCCGGGCGCGGAGGGCCATCGCGAAGTTGCGGTAAATGCTGGCAAACGTCTCGACGTAGCCTTCGGGGTGGCCCGCTGGCTGGCGGGTATGCGCGGCGGCTCCGGGCGAAATGGCGTTGACGCCCGTACGGATGATGGTCTGGCCCTTCACCTGGTCGGTTCGTACGAGCGTGTTGGGGTCCATCTGCTTCCACTTCAAGCCGCCCTTCGAGCCGTAAACCCGGATGTTGAGGTCGTTTTCCTCGCCGTGGGCAATCTGGCTGTCGTGCAGAATGCCCTTCGCGCCGCCCTCGAAGCGAAGGAGCATGTTGGCGTCGTCGTCGAGCTTGCGGCCGGGGACGAAAATGGTCAGGTCGGCCAGGAGTTCCTTGATTTTGAGGCCCGTCACGTACTCGGCCAGGTTTTCGGCGTGGGTGCCGATGTCGCCCACCCCGCCCACGGGGCCGTTGCGCACGGGGTCGGTGCGCCACTCGGCCTGCTTCTGGCCGGTGGATTCGAGCAGATCGAACAGCCAACCCTGGGGGTACTCCACGATGACCTTCCGAATCTCGCCGATGTCGCCGGTTTTGATGCGGTACTTCATCTCCTTCACCATCGGGTAGGCCGTGTAGTTGTGGGTCAGGGCGAAGACCAGGCCGGTTTGCTCAATGAGTTTTTTCAGCTCGCGGGCCTCGTCGGAGGTGAACGTCACGGGTTTGTCGCACACGACGTGAAAACCGGCTTCGAGGGCTAGTTTGGCCGGGGGGAAATGCTGGAAATTGGGCGTGACGATGCTCACGAAATCCATCCGCTCGCCTTCGGGCAGGGCTTTTTCCCGCTCAAACATCTCTTCGTAGCTGCCGTACACGCGGTCGTCGGGCAAGTAGAGGGCCTTGCCAGTGGCTTTGGATTTTTCGGGATTGGACGAAAACGCCCCGCAGACGAGTTCGATTTCGCCGTCGAGCATAGCGCCACGCCGGTGAACGGCCCCGATAAACGCGTCGAGGCTGCCGCCCACCATTCCCATTCTGATTTTTCTGGACATGGGTTTAGAAAAAATGTTGCTTGTTGAAGGTACCCCCTGCCCACCCCCTGCCCCCTCACGGGGACGGTCCGCCGCTGCAGGTTCTTTTGGCGAGTAAAATTTTCAGCAGCGCAGAACCCCCTTGAGGGGGCAGGGGGTGAGGGCGGCAAAGTTTTCCAATCTTCCGGGCATTTCAAATTGGGGTGGGCGAATTTGTTTTCGTTTTTTTGGCGAAAGGTTGCTTAAAATTGCCTTTGTTTGCGGGTAAACCGCGTTTTCATTCAAACCCATAAATACCAAACCATCTAAACCTTTTTACGAATGACCTCAACCGTCAACGCCAACCGGCTCTTCAATGCCAGTTGCTTCGCGCTCATCACCACGGCCTTTTCGTTCAGCATTCGGGCCGGCATTCTGCCCCAGTTGGGCAAAGATTTCGGCCTTTCGGCCGAACAACTCGGCTTCATCAACTCCATGTGGTTCGTTGGATTTCCCATTTCGATGATCATCGGCGGGCTGGTGTACAACTCGGTCGGGCCAAAACTCATCATGCAGGTGGCCTTGTTGGCGCACACGCTGGGCATTTTCCTGACGATCTACGCCGGGGGTTACGCCACGCTGCTCGTTTCGACGCTCCTCATCGGCGTGGGCAACGGTTGCACCGAAGCCGCGTGCAACCCGATGATCGCCGACATGTACTCGGGCAACACCATGAACAAAATGCTCAATCGTTTCCACATGTGGTTTCCGGGGGGTATCGTACTTGGTAGTCTGATTTCGCTGTTCATGGGTCCCGAAAACGCCAAGTTACCCTGGCAAGCACAAATTTGGGTGATCATGATTCCGACGATCATCTACGCGTTTCTGTTTTTCGGGCAAACCTTCCCCAAAGCCAAAGTGGTCGATGCCACCTCGCTGCCGAAAAACTTCGCGGCCATGCTCACCCCGCTCTACCTGTTCATGTTCTGCTGCATGGCCCTGACGGCCATTTCCGAATTCGGTCCGCAGCAGTGGGTGGGCCTCATCATGAGCAAAAGCGGCGCGACGCCCCTGCTGATTCTGGCACTCGTTACGGGATTGATGGCCGTGGGCCGCTACTTCGGTGGACCCATCATCCACCGGCTCGACCAGACGGGCGTGTTGCTGGGTGGGGCCGTGTTCACCACCATCGGCATTTACCTCTTCAGCACCCAGACAGGCGCGATGGCCTACGTGGCGGCGGTGTTCTTCGCCATCGGCGTGTGCTACTTCTGGCCGACGATGGTGGGCTTCGTGGCCGAGCGGATTCCGGCTTCGGGTGCCCTGGGCATGTCGATCATCGGCGGCATCGGGATGTTCTCGACGGCCATTTTCCAGCCCATCATCGGGGGGTGGATTGACGACGCGAAGGCCGAGAAATCCACCGCTGGCCTGACCGGCGATGCCCTCGAACTGGCCGCCGGGCAGGACACGCTGGCCAAGATGACCACGTTCCCGCTCATTCTCATCGTGGCCTTTACCGTGCTCTGGTTCTGGATGCGCAACCGCCGCCCCAGCTACGGCCACGAGAAAGAGGCCCTTCAGCAGCCGCAGTTGTAGGTTTGTCTGAACCACGCGACACCACCAACTTCCCGAAAGTTTCAGAACTTTCGGGAAGTTTTGTTTCCTCCATGCCCACCTTCGCCAAGCGCCTCCTCCTCGCCTGCCTGCTCATGTTCGGCCTTTCTCAACTCACGGCGGGGTGTTTTTCCTTTCGCATGAGCAAGGAGGAGGTTGACAAATCCTTCGCCGAACGGGCGCTGAAACCCGTTTTCCACGACGTGCAGGCGGGCGACCGCATGATTCATTACGCCGCGATCGGCGCGGATTCGCATGCGGATTCGCTGCCGGTGGCGTTTTTCGTTCACGGCTCGCCGGGTTCGTGGAGCGCCTGGGTGGATTTTTTCAAAGACGACACCCTGCTGCGGGCCGTGCGAATGATCGCCGTGGACCGGCCCGGTTTTGGCCACACGTCGGGCTTCGGACGAGGAGAGCCTTCACTGGAAAAACAGGCGGCGTACCTGAAACCGGTGGTTGAAGCGGCGAAAAAAGGGGGGCAAAAACTCATCCTCATCGGCCACTCGCTGGGCGGGCCGCTCATCGCCCGCATGGCGATGGACTACCCCGCGCTCGTGGACGGCCTGATTTTCGTCGCCGCCTCCAACGACCCCGCCCTCGAACCCCACGAGTGGTACCGCAAGCCCGGCAATTTTTTTCTCGTCCGTTGGCTGATTCCCCGGAGCCTGCGGGCTTCCAACCAGGAAATCATCGGCCTGAAACCCGAACTACAGCGGATGCTGCCGCTCTGGAAAACCATCCGCCAGCCCGCCATCGTCATTCAGGGCACGGAAGACGTGCTCGTGGCCCCTGGCAACGGTCCCTTCACCCGCACCCGCCTGACCCACTCCACCCGTGCCGAACTGCGCATGGTCGCGGGCATGAACCACTTCGTGCCCTGGAGCCACCCCTGGCTCATCCGGGCCGCGATTTTGCAACAGGTTGGGGCAAAATAGTACTGGAACTTCCCCCCGTCGGCGTGTAACTTTGCCGGGATTGAAAATCAGTTTTTTACGAACCATTTCGGCGGAACGGGGCGTTTAGCAGGCGCTTGCCCACCGCTGCGTTTCGTGCCGTAAAAAATGCGTCGCCCGGTTTTGGTGAAAACAGAGCCCCCGGTGACTTTTTCAGAAAAACGCGTTCATCCGCGCACCGCACCGTTTTACGACGATGAAATTCAACGTTCTGGTCATCACGGGTCTGGCCGCCGTCGGCATTGGCTACTTCGCCCTCCGCGGCGGCGACAAGGTTGATTTCAACACGCAGGTCAAGCCGATTCTGAACAAAAACTGCATGGCCTGCCACGGGGGCGTCAAGCGGGCGGCGGGCCTGAGCCTGCTGTTCCGGCAGGAAGCCCTCGCGCCGACCGAATCGGGCAAACCCGCCATCCTGCCCGGCGACGCCGAGCACAGCGAGTTTATCAAACGCCTCACCCACCACGACCCCGAAGAGCGGATGCCGCTCAAGGCCCCGGCCCTGAAACCCGAGGAAATCGACATCCTGAAAAAGTGGGTGAACCAGGGAGCCGAATGGGGCGACCACTGGGCCTACGTGGCCCCGAAAGCGCCCAAAGTGCCCAACCCGACGATGCTGGCGGGTTTCTGGAGTTCGCTGTTTTCGCCCGCCGTCAATGCCTGGCCCCGCACCGACGCCGATTACTTCGTGCTGCGGCGGCTGAAGAACGAAGGCCTCAAACCCAGCCGCCCCGCCGACGCGGCCACGCTGCTGCGCCGGGTCAGCCTCGATTTGACCGGTCTGCCGCCCACGCCCGAACAGGTGAAGCGGTTCATGGCCGACTCCTCGGACGCCAACTACGCCAAGATTGTGGACGAACTGCTCCAATCGCCCCGATTCGGCGAGCGCTGGGCCGGGATGTGGCTCGACCTGGCCCGCTACTCCGACACGAAAGGCTACGAACGCGACGACAAGCGGGACATCTGGCGCTACCGCGACTGGGTTATCCAGGCGTTTAACGACAACAAGCCCTACGACCAGTTTTTGGTCGAACAACTCGCGGGCGACCTGCTGCCCAAACCCACCGACGAGCAGTTGCTGGCCACGGCCTTCCACCGCAACACGATGACCAACGACGAGGGCGGCACCAACAACGAGGAGTTCCGCACCGCCGCCGTCCTCGACCGCGTGGGCACCACCTGGGAAGTGCTCCAGAGCACCACCTTCGCCTGCGTGCAGTGCCACAGCCACCCCTACGACCCCTTCCGCCACGAGGAGTTTTACAAGTACCTCGCGTTTTTCAACAACTCCCGCGACGAAGACACCTTCGGCGACTACCCCAAACTCCGCCACCTGACCGACACGTTGCGGTTCAAGCAAAAACTCGACGGCCTGCACGGCTTCGTGAAAACCCACGGCTCCGCCGCTCAGGCTGACGAGACGGTGCATTTCCTGAAAACCCTCGAACCGCACGTCAACAGCCTCGTGGCCGAGAACATCCACAACGGCGCGCTCATCGACGAAAAATGGCTGGGTCTGCGACAGGGCGGCTGGGCGCGGTTTTCGCGCGTCAACCTGACGGGTAAGCGGGAGTTGGTCGTCAAGCTCACCGGATTCAAGCCCAACACCACCTGGGAAATCCGCCTCGACAGCCTCCGGGCCGCGCCCTGGCTCACCTACCGCACCGACACGGCCAGCCTGAAGCGTTCCGGCGGCTACGTCATCCTGCCGCTACCGCCCGCGAGCGGCACGCGCACGCTGTTTTTCGTGGCCAAATCGACCGACCAATCGCTGAAGGAAAAACCCGATCAAACCCTGCTGACCTGGGACTGGTTTGCCTTCCGGCCCCCGTTCCCCGGCGCAAACGCGCCCGACCAGAGCTACGCGAAGGTGCTGTTCTGGCAGTTGCTCACGGCCCGCGTCAACTCCACGCCCATCATGCAGGACAACCCGGCGGACATGTTTCGGAAAACCAACGTGTTCGTGCGGGGAAATTTCCTCGTGAAAGGCAAGGAAGTGCAGCCCGACGTGCCCCGTTCGCTGCCGCCCCTGCCCAAAGGCGCGCCCCGCAACCGCCTCACGCTGGCCCGCTGGATGACCAGCCCCGGGCACCCGCTGACGGCCCGCGTGGCGGTCAACCGCTTCTGGGAACAACTTTTCGGCATCGGGCTGGTGGAAACGCTGGAAGACTTCGGTACCCAAGGCTTCACCCCCGCCGACGCCGAATTGCTCGACCACCTGGCTGTGAAATTCACGCGGGAGTTTGGCTGGAAACCGAAAGAACTGCTCCGCTACCTCGTGCTGTCGGCCACCTACCGGCAAGATTCGCGGGCTTCGGAAAAATTGCTGGAACGCGACCCCTACAACCGCCTGCTGGCCCGAGGGCCGCGCATCCGCCTCAGCGCCGAGCAGGTACGCGACCAGGCCTTGGCCGTGTCGGGGCTGCTTTCACCAAAAATGTACGGTCCGGGCGTGATGCCTTACCAACCCGACGGCGTTTGGAACTCGCCCTACAACGGCCAGAAGTGGGTGCAGGCCACCGGCGAAGACCAGTACCGCCGCGCCGTGTACGTGTACCACAAGCGCACCAGTCCGTACCCCTCGATGATGACCTTCGACGGTTCCAGCCGGGAGGTGTGCCTGGCCCGGCGCATCCGCACCAACACGCCGCTCCAGGCTTTGGTGACGATGAACGACCCCGTGTTCACGGAAATCGCCCGCCAACTGGCTTACCAGATGCAGAAGGACGGCGGCAACTCGCCCACGGAAGAAATCCGCGCGGGCTACCGCCGCGTGATGGCCCGCGACATTGCCCCCGATAAACTGGCCGTGCTGATGGGCCTCTACAACCAGGCCCTGGCCGACTACCGCCGCCAGCCGAAAGAGGTGGCGAAATTGTTGAAAGACACGCCCGGCAAACCGAAACCGGAGACCGCCGCCCTGACGCTGGTGGCGAGCGCGATGGTGAATCTAGATGAGTTTATTACGAAAGAATGAAGCCTCCGAAATAAAGCCATGAAGTTCGATTTGTTTTCAACCGTCGTCCTGATGCACGACTTGCCCGAGGCCGGTTTCCGACGCGGCGATGTCGCTACGGTCGTTGAGCAAATTCCGGCGACACCAAACCGTCAAGGCGGTTACCTGCTCGAAGTGTTTGACGCATCGGGCAACACCCTCGACGTGATTTCGGTGCTGGAATCGGAAATCGCACTGCCGAAACCAAACGCCGTCGTGAATTACCGGGAATTTGAAAAAGCAGCCTGACCGGAAACGCCATGAACCACCTCCTCAACGAATTCCGCCGCGACTACTTCGAACTCGAAACCCGGCGGCATTTTCTCAAGCAGTGCTCCACCGGCTTGGGCCTGATGGCGATGGCCTCGCTGACGGGCGGCTGTTTTTCGGGGAAAAAGGAAACCGACCTGCTGGCCAACGTGGCCAACCCGATGGCCCCGAAAATGCCCCTCCAGCCCGGCCGGGCGAAGTCGGTAATTTACATCCACTGCGCCGGGTCGCCGTCGCAATTGGAGTTGTTCGATTACAAACCCGAACTGCGGAAAGTGGACGGCAAGGCCTGCCCACCGTCGTTTCTGGAGGGCAAAACTTTCGCCTTCATCCGGGGCGTGCCCAACATGCTCGGGCCGCAGGGCGAGTGGCGGCAAAACGGCCAGTCGGGGGCCTGGGTGAGCGACTACCTGCCGCACTTCCGGGGCGTGGTCGACGAGGTGACGTTCCTCAAAGCCATGCACACCGAGCAGTTCAACCACGCCCCGGCGCAGTTGCTCATGCACACGGGCAGCGCCCGGCTGGGGCGGCCTTCGATGGGCAGTTGGGTGACCTACGGCCTGGGCACCGAAAACCAGAACCTGCCCGGCTTCGTGGTGCTGGCCTCGGGGGGCAAAAGCCCCGACGCGGGCAAGTCGGTGTGGGGCAGCGGTTTCCTTCCCTCGGTGTACCAGGGCGTGCAGTGCCGCACCGAGGGCGACCCGGTCCTCTACCTCAGCGACCCCGACGGCGTAACCCGCGACCTGAAGCGTAAAACCCTCGACGCCATCGGTACGCTCAACAAACGGGCCTACGAGGAATTCCACGACCCCGAAACCCTCGCCCGCATCAGCCAGTACGAAATGGCGTACAAAATGCAGATGTCGGTGCCCGAAATCATGGACATCAAGCGGGAGCCGAAGCACATCCTGGAAATGTACGGTGTCAACCCCGACGAAGGTTCCCTGGCCCGCAACATCCTGCTGGCCCGGCGGCTGGTGGAGCAGGGCGTGCGCTTCGTGCAGTTGTTCGACTGGGGCTGGGACACCCACGGCACTTCCGACGACGGTGCGCTGGAAATCGGTCTGCGCAACAAGTGCCGTAGCGTGGACAAAGCCATGACCGCCCTGATTCTCGATTTGAAGCAACGCGGGATGCTCGACGAAACGCTCGTGGTGTGGGGGGGGGAATTTGGCCGCACGCCGATGGCCGAAAACCGCGAGGGCAAGGCCAACCCCTTCATGGGCCGCGACCACCACCCCGAAGCCTTCACCGTCTGGATGGCGGGTGGGGGCATCAAGCGGGGCTACAGCCACGGCCAGACCGACGAGATGGGTTACGCCGGGGTGAGCGGGCGCACGCACGTCCACGACTTGCAGGCCACGATTTTACACTGCCTGGGTTTCGACCACGAAAAATTAACCTACGACTTCCAGGGCCGCCCGTTCCGGTTGACCGACGTGCATGGGAAGGTGATTCGGGAGGCGTTGGCGTAAACGTAAAAAGGAATGTTACGATGACCTTCAATTCCATCAGCATCGACCCGGAAACGATGGGCGGAGCACCCGTCTTCGTCGGCACACGGGTGCCGGTCCAAACGCTGTTCGACTACCTCGAAGGGGGCGACAGCTTGGAAGAATTTCTGGACGATTATCCTTCGGTAAAAAAAGAGGCCGCCGTGAACGTGCTAAAACAGACTGGTGGGAACAGGTCGGCCGGGTGCGGTGTTGGTGGGTAACTTCGCGGTTTTCCGGCCTTTACTCGTAACATGAACGTCAAGCTTCTCGCCGTCTCCGCCCTGCTGTTTGCCGCCGTCGTCGGCTACCTGACGCTGGTGCGTGGTTCGGACAAGGTCAATTACAGCACGCAGGTCAAGCCGATTCTCAACAAACACTGCATTGCCTGCCACGGCGGCGTGAAAAAAGCGAGCGGCTTCAGCCTGCTCTTCCGCGACGAGGCCCTGGCCAAAACCAAGTCGGGAAAACCCGCCATCCTACCTGGCGACCCCGACCACAGCGAGTTCATCGCCCGCCTGACGAGCAAAGACCCCGAGGAGCGCATGCCCCTCAAGGCCGACCCGCTCAAAAAAGAAGAAATTGAAATCCTGAAGAAATGGGTCGCCCAGGGAGCCGAGTGGGGTGACCACTGGGCCTACGTGAAACCCCAGGCCCCTGAAGTGCCCGGCCGAGGGCTTTTCGCGGGGCTGAACCTGTTTTCGGGCGGTTGGGAAAAAACCGACGTGGATTTCTTCGTCAAAAAACGGCTGGACGACGAGGGCCTCGAACCCGCCGACGAAGCCGACCGCGCCACGCTCATCCGCCGGGTGTCGCTCGATTTGACCGGCCTGCCGCCCACCCCCGAACTGCTCCGCAACTACACCGCCGCCCGCGACTGGGACGAAGCCTACGCCAACCTCGTGGACAGCCTGCTGGCCTCCCCGGCCTACGGCGAGCGCTGGGCTTCGATGTGGCTCGACCTGGCCCGCTACGCCGACTCGCGGGGCTACCAGAAAGACAACGCCCGGCGCATCTGGCGCTACCGCGACTGGGTCATCCGCGCCTTTAACCAGGATTTGCCCTACGATCGGTTCACCATCGAACAACTGGCAGGCGACCTGCTGCCGAATCCGTCGAAAGACCAACTCCTCGCCACGGCCTTCCACCGCAACACGATGAACAACGACGAGACGGGCACCGTGGACGAAGAATTCCGCACTGCCGCCGTACTCGACCGGGTCAACACGACGATGGAGGTCTGGCAGGGCACCACCTTCGGCTGCGTGCAGTGCCACAGCCACCCCTACGACCCCTTCCGCCACGAGGAGTTTTACAAATTCCTGGCCTTTTTCAACAACACCCGCGACGAAGACACCCAGGACGAAGCCCCCAACCTCCGCGAGTTTGCACCGGAAGCCGAGGCGAAGTTGAAAAGTTTGGAAACCTTCCTGAGTGCGCAGGCCGTCAATCCAAAATCCTTCGACTGGCTCCACTTCGTCCGCTTTCTCGAACCCCGCCACCACCCTCACGTGGCCGACAGGTACGTGAAGGGCGCGCTCGTGGGCGACCGGCAGATTGGCCTGCGCCACGGCGGCTCCTGCCGACTGCCCGCCATGCGCCTCGACGGGGTGACGCAACTTCTGGCCAACATCGCCGTTTCGGCTCCGGGCGGAACGATGGAACTCCGCCTCGACGCCCCCGATGGGCCGCTGCTGGCCGCCATCCACCCCGACACGACGGCGAAGGGCCGGGGTGAGAACCGGTTTTTCCCACTTAAATCCGTCGCCGGTCGGCACGACGTGTACCTGACGGCCAAAAACGCCCGCCTGCTGCCCGACGAGGACGTATTCCGCATCAACTGGTTTGTGTTCTTGCCCGAATTTCCTGGGAAAAATTCGCCCGTCTTCGCCGACAATTTTCGGCTGTTCAACGAATTGCTTTCGGCCAAAACCGAGAACACGCCGATCCTGCTGCCCTCCCACCCCGACTACGCCCGCAAAACCCACGTGTGGGTACGAGGCAACTGGCTCGTCCACGGGGCCGAAGTGCAGCCCGACGTGCCGCATTCAATGCCCGCCTTCAGGGGCTACTCCTCCGACCGCCTCGGCCTGGCCCGCTGGCTGGTCAGCCCCGACAACCCGCTGACGGCCCGTGTGGCGGTGAATCGCTTCTGGGAACAACTCTTCGGCGTGGGGCTGGTCGAAACCCAGGAGGATTTCGGCACCCAAGGCACTAAACCCTCGCACCCCGAACTGCTCGATTACCTGGCCGTGAAGTTCCAGACCGATTGGAAATGGAGCCAGAAGCGACTGCTCCGCGAACTGGTGCTCTCGGCCACCTACCGGCAGGATTCGAAAATAGACCAAGACCTCCACGAGCGCGACCCGCAGAACCGCCTCTTCGCCCGCGGCCCGCGCCTGCGCCTCACCGCCGAGATGATCCGCGACCAGGTCCTGGCGGTTTCGGGACTTTTGTCCAAGAAAATGTACGGCAGACCCGCCCTGCCCTACCAGCCCGAAGGCGTGTGGCAAGCCGTTAACAGCAGCTTGACTTACAAGCAGAGCGAGGGCGAGGAAAACTACCGCCGGGCCGTGTACACCTTCGCCCGCCGCACGGGGCCGTACCCTTCCGCCGTCACGTTCGACGCGGGCAGCCGGGAAGTGTGCCTGTCGCGGCGCATCCGCACCAACACGCCGCTGCAAGCCCTGACCCTGCTCAACGATCCCGTTTTCCTGGAAGCTTCGCTGGCGCTGGCCCGGCAGGTGGCTCCGACCGCAGACGCGCAGTCCTCTGGTCGGAGTGCGCCGGTCACGGCGCAAATCGCGGCGGCCTACGAGCGCGTCACGGGCCGGGCAATTCCCGAACGCAAAGCGGAAAAACTGGCGCAACTGCACGAAACGGCGTTGGCCCGTTTCCGCCAAAAACCGGCGTTGGTCAAGGAATTTGTTCCTGAAAACGGCACCCCTCATCTGGCCGCGTTGACAGTCGTGACCAATGCGATTCTGAACCTGGACGAGGTGGTGGTGAAAGAGTAAGCCAACATCCGGCGATTTGGAATCGCCAACTTTTCGCTACTTTTCCCGCCAACTTTCGCTGAACCTCGTCATGAAACTCCTCACCCTCGCCCTGCTGCTGACGGCGGGTGCCTGTTTTGCCCAAACCAACCCCGCCCCCACCATGCGCCAGGCCGCGCTGGCTTTTCTGAGTGGCCTCAACGACGACCAGCGCAAAACCGCTACCTACGCTTTCACCGACGAGGAACGTTTCAACTGGCATTTCGTGCCCCGCAAGCGCAACGGCCTGCCCTTCCGCGACATGACCGACGCCCAGCACCAGGCCGCCCTCACCCTGCTCCAGACCGGCCTCAGCGCCCAGGGCTACGGCAAGGTCACGTCGATTTTCGATCTGGAAAACGTGCTCATCGTGGCCGAAAACCAAAAGCCCGACAGCCGCTACCGCGACCCCAACCAGTACGCCTTCACCGTGTTCGGCGACCCGGCGGGCACCGGCCCCTGGGCCTGGCGGATGGAGGGCCACCACTGCTACCTGCATTTTTACGTGCTGGGCGACAAAGTCATCGCCACGACGCCCTCGTTTTTCGGCTCCAACCCCGGCGTGGTGCGCATCGATGTTCCCCAGAAAGGCAAGGAAATCATGAAGCGGGAAACGGGCCTGGCCCTATCGCTCGTGAACGCCCTCGATGCCACCCAACTCCGGAAGGCCGTGATCAGCGATACCGTTTTCCGCGAAATCCTGACGTTCAACAAGCGGAAAGCCCTGCTCGAAAAACAGGAGGGCATTTCCTTCGCCGAGATGAACGCTGCCCAGCGGGCCACGTTCCTCGACCTGCTCCAAACCTACCTCAACACCTACCACCTCACGCTGGCCAACCAGCAGATGGACAAACTCAAGCAGGTGGGTTTGGATAAAATCTTCTTCGCCTGGGCGGGCGACCGCCAGCCGGGCTACGGGCCGGGCCGGGGGCAGTACTACCGCATCCACGGCCCCACGCTGCTCATTGAGTACGACAACACGCAGAATCAGGCCAACCACGTTCACACCGTCGTGCGGGATTTGACCAACGATTGGGGCGAAGACGTGCTGGCCGAGCACTACCGGCAGCAACACAAGTAGCGCTCGTTTTCCGCGAAAAAAAAACGCCGCCGTGAAGCACGGGGCGTTTCAACACTCCTTTACCAATTAATCCTTAGGGGATGGTTACGGCCAGCTCGGGCGACTCGGTTGGTCCGGTGCTGATGGCGACCTCCTGCCGCAACACCGTGCGGTGCGCGTGGTCGGTCACCACCAGGTGGTAAGCACCGGCTTCGAGTTGATGCAGGTGCAGGCGCAGGTGGGCGTTGTTGAGGCGGCGGGCTACCCGTTCGACGTGCACCGCGTCGCCGTGGCGGTCGAGCAGGCGCACAAACGCCGCCTGCCCGACGGGCTTCTGCACGCGCACGTCCACCGTGGTGGAGTGGCCCCGGAAGGCCATTTTGGCCTGGGTGGAAAGCACCGTTTCGGGCTGGTGGTTATGGATTTCGGTCGGAGGACTGGCCAGGGCCAGGAGTCCGGTGAGCAGCATCGTAGTCATGGTTCGTTGCATGAAAGGGTGAAACCGCCAGGTCCGGATGCTCCTGCGCGGTCTGAGTTCGATGAGCGAACGATTTCCTCGCTCCGGGCGGCGGGCTGGGGTGTCTTGTTCCGGCATTGGGATCCAGAAAATGCTTCAACACCCACAGTTCGTCCAACGGCGTTTTCACGGTGTGGTTCAGAAGAAGGTGAGCGGAGCGGCCGGGCTGGTTCCGGGCCACCCCGCTTTAAATTCAGAAATTCACGACGGTCGCCTGCCGACCTTTCGGGCCCGACCAGCCGTCGTGGGTGGTCAGTTCGACCGTTTGTCGTTTCAACACCCGATTTCGGGCGTTGTCGAGTTCGACGGTGTACAGGCCGTCGGGCAGGGGGTCGAGGTTGACGACGTGCCAGTTCTCGGCCCGGCTCCTGGTCACCTGGCTCAGGTGGAGCACGCTGCCTTTTTGGTCAAGCACCCGGATGCGGTACTCCCGTCCAGCGGGTTTGACGACGTGGACGACAACCCGGCTCGACTGGGGCGTGGTGTACACGCTGGCGGTTACGGGCGCGGTGCGGTTGGCGACGTGAACGGCGGAAGTCAGGCCGAACAGACCGGCCAAAAGGAACGATTTCATGGCTTTGTGAAAGGAAAACCCCTCACAGCGCCCGCAGGTCGTGCCGAAACTGGTCAATCAGGACCCGTTCCCGGTTCGCTACGTCGGCATCGGCCGCCGCGACCTGCTCCAGGATCCGCACGAAGCGGGCTTTCTGCGACTCGTCGAGTTCGTGGCGGTTGTTGCTGAACCGCCGCAGGGCGTAGCCGTAGGCCTCCCGGTAGGATTTGTCGTAGCGCTGGTGAAGCTGGAAGGCGTACCAGGCGAGGTCGCCGTGGGGTTCGTGGGTGAGCAGTTCACGGAGGCGGTTGGCTTCGTCGGGTTCGATGCACCCGTCGGCTTTGGCCAGGGCGTACACGACGCTGCCGAGACCGAGCGATATTTCCTGTGCGGGCATGGCGTGAAGGAGAGGCTTGGTGAAACCATCGAAAAAGTCCGGCGAGCGCCGGAACGACGTCGACAGGAAAGCGGGAGTACCCATTCCGGTAAAACCCCTGGTTCTCAATCCCTGCCAAGCATCGTGCTGCAAAACTGCGGTTCGGGCATTAAAGCCGGATTAAGCCGGAATTAAAGGTTGATTAAAAAATCACCCTACCACCCCGCCGCCACGTTCAGCCCGAACACGCCCCGGCGATCGCCGCTGCGTTGCCAGGGCAGGGCGAAAAACGGCTCCAGCACGGCGATGCCCGCCAGGTTGATGCGTACCGACGCGCCCGTGCTCAACACCGGCACCGGCGCGGGAACGGGCAAATCGGGACTGCCCGCGGGCGTGGGAAAGGCCCGCCCCCAAGCCGCGCCCGCGTCGGCAAACAGGGCCAGTTCGGTAGGGAACAGTCCGCTGCGGAACAGGGCCAGGCGTGGGTGTCCGGTCAGGGGCAGGCGGATTTCGGCGTTGGCTACGGCCATCTGGCTGCCCTGCAACTGGTTGAGCGACACGTCGCCCTCGCCCCGGTAGGGGTTGCGCAGGTAGCTCGGCGCGGCGTACCCGCGCACGAGGGTCGGGAAGCCCACGAACAAGGGCGGCAGCAGGCCGCTCGACGCGTCGCGCCCGTACCGGGCCGTGTGCATGCCCCGGAAAGCCAGCGTGAAGGGCTTCAGCCGAACGTACCGCCGGTAGTCGAGCAGGAAGGTGTGCATCCGCACCGGCCCGAACGACGACTCCCCGCCCACCCGGTAGCGGTGGCCCTTGAGCGGAGCCACGGGGCCGGGCGTGGTGTTGTCGCCCACGTAGGCCGCTCCCACCAGGCCGCTGTACAGCGCCGGGGACGTGAACCGCGATTGTTCCGACCCCAGGAATTGCCCCCGGAAAAAGTACTCGCTCGTGCGGTGGGTCAGGAAACTGAGCCGCGACGCCGCCACGTTGACCTCCACCCGCCGGGTGCGCGACAGGGGCAGGTAGCTGAACAGGTTGAGCTGCTGCTCAAACGTCCGCTGCACGTCCACGTCGCGGCGCACGGCGGGCACCACGCGGCCGTCGTCGAGTTCGATGCCCTCCACGGCACTGCCCACGCGCCCCGATCGGAACGGCAGGTGCGTGAGCGATACGCCCCAGTTGAGCCAGCGGCGTTTGTTCAGGTACGACACCTGTCCGGCGATGTCGGTCAGTTCGCCCGCCAGCGAAAGGCTCGTGCCGAGTTGCCGGTCGTTGAGCAAATCGCCAAACACGGCGTTGACGCCCCCGTTCAGCCCCGTGCCGAAGCGGTTGGAACTCACGTTCAGCCCCCCCGAATTGCCCAGGTGAATGAGCGACAGGCGGCTGTGCATCGGTTTATCTTCGTCGGGAATGGTCGGCAGCAGGTCGGCGGGGCGGGTGGCGTTGAGGCGGGCCGCCGTGAAATCGCGGGTGAAACGGGGCACCGGCGGCAGGGTGGCCGCCACGGCGGGCAGCCGGGCCGGGCGGCGGAGCAAGGTCACCGATTCCCAGAGCAAATCACCCGGCTCGGCCCGGAAAATCCGGTAGCCCTGCCGCTCGTACAACGTGAAGGCCACCTGACCGGTCTGCTGGGCGATGCTCAGCGCCGGGGCGTGGGGCGACAGCCCCGAAATGCCCGTGGCGAGCCGGGTGAGGCGGTAAGTCTCGTTCCGGAACGGGTTGTGGGCGTAGAGGTCGCGGAACCCGTCCTGGTCGGAGAGGAAGTAAATCGTCTGGTTGTCGGGGCCGAACGCGGGGTTGAAATTGTCGGCCCCGGCAAACACGTCGAGCACCCGCAGCACTTCGGTGGCCACGTCGTACAGGGCCAGGCGGTGGTCGAAAGCGAAAGGCCGGTTGTCAGCTTTGGCCGTGCGGTCGGTCACGAAGGCCAGGTTGCGCCCGTCGGGCGACCACGCGGGCTGGAGTTCGGCGAAGCGGTCGTTGGTCACCTGCCGCACGGTGCCGTCCTGCCAGTTGTACAAAAACAAATCGGGCTGCCCGTTCACCAGGCCGTTGACGGCCAGCCACCGCCCATCGGGCGACCAGGCCGGGTTGCTAAAGGCGGGCACGCCGGGAATTTCGAGTTCGCGCTCGATGCGCCCCGTGACGGGTTCGACCACCACGAGCCGGTTGCGGCCCCGGGCGAAGGCCACGAACCCGAACAGTTTCCCGTCGGGCGACCAGGTGCCCGCCGATTCGAGGTAGCTGATGGCGTCGAGGTGGGCGTGGCGGGTGGTGCTCAGCAGTTTGCGCAGCACCCGGCCCGTGCGGGCGTCGGCCAGGAACAGGTCCACCGAAAATAAATTTTTTTCGGACAAATACGCCAGGTACTTGCCGTCGGGACTCAGCGTGGGGGCCAGTTGCATCCGCCCGCCCGCGTCGCCCAGCACGGGTCTGCCCGGCGTCAGCGCGTCGGGCCGGGGCGCGAAATGCTCCCGCAGGGACTGGTGCCAGCGGCGGGTGAATTCCTCGGGCGTTACGCGGAGCACTTGCCGAATGGCCACCTCGTAGCCGTTTTTGGCCGCCGAAACAAACAAGGGTTTCACCACCGAATCACCCCAGGTGCCCGTCACGTAGGCCCAGAAGGCGTGTCCCCAGCGGTAGGGGAAAAACCGGGGTTGGTTGGTGAGGTCGGTCAGGGTGGGCAGGTCGTTGCTGCGCACGGCGTCGCGCATCCAGAGCGTCGTGTGGGGGTCCACCGGGCCGATGCTGAGGTACTCGGCCATGCCCTCGACGACCCAGAGCGGCAGCCGGAACAGCCCCGTGATGGCCAGCGAATCGTGGCGCATCATCTGAAACTGAATCGCGTGCACGATTTCGTGCCCCAGCACGTGGTCGGTCTGGGCGTTCGACTTGGCGATGGGCATCACGATGCGATTTTTCACCGCTTCGGCGAAGCCCCCCGTGCCGGGGTCGATGGGGCCGGGCGTGACGTTGGTTTGCTGAAAATCGGCGTGGTTGGCGTAGAGCACCACCGGGTTGCGGAAGGGCACCGAATCGCGCAGCACCGCCTGGAGTTTCTGGTACCAATGCTCGCTCTGCCCCGCCCAGTGGCGGCGCACGGAGTCGTTGGTCAGGTAGTGATACAGTTCAAAATTGCGGGTTTCGAGTTTCTTGAACCCGAACATCCGGTAGCCGATTTTATTCTGCCCGAAATACTGGGCACTGACGGAAAAAGAACAAAGCAGGAGCAGCAGAACGAGCCATCCGGGCCGCCCGAGTGCTCCCAGGCCCGGCCGGAGGCCGCGCGCGGAGAGGGTAGTCATGGTTCGTTGAAACGTTGGGTGGAATGGGCGGACCGGCTTTCGGGTGACCGGTTCCTGCCGAAACCCAGTCCCCCGAAAAGCCCGGTCCTGAATCGGGGAGTCAGCGGATGCCGTGGTTGCCGGTCGGTGAACCGGTACCCGTTTTTTCCAACCGTTGACGCATCGCCGCGTGCTCAAGCCGGAGGCGGAGCAGGTCGGCACGGGTCGCCAGGAGCTGGCGCTCCACGGTCAACTTAGCCGCCAGTAACGAATCGTACTGCAACAGGCGCGCGTCGTGTTCGGTGCGCAGACGGTGAGTTTCAGTCCGGTGCCCGATGGCCCAGAACACCGCCAGCAGCCCGCTCAGGAACCCCAACCGGAGCAGACCCCGGCGGAGGGCCACCGTCACCCTGCGCCTCGACCAGCGCCGGGCGGGCCGGGTTGGTGGGAAGCCGGGCTTCCCGGAATAGTCGAGGGTGAACTGGGACATGACACTGATTCCGACGATTTTCGGGGACAAAACTGCCGGGACGGAATTAAAGCGGCGTTAATGAAAAATTAGAATGTGGTTAAAAGTCGATAGTCGTCAGTCGATAGTCGTCAGTCAATAGTCGTCAGCGGATGGTCGTCAGAATGGCGATTTTCTTGGCGGCGAGCCCGTTTTTGCCGTACTTGCCGCACCTATTTTTCTTTTTTCTCCGTGAAAAAACGCCTGCTCGTTCTGTTCGTTTTTGCCAACTGCCAACTGCTCCTTGCCCACTTGAGCTTCGCCCAGGAAGCCCTCGTCCGCTCCTACCCCTTCAACCCGCTGGCCGTCAACCCGGCCTACGCGGGCAGCCGGGAGGTGAGCAGCCTGTCGCTCCTGCTGCGGCGGCGGTCGCTGGTGCTCCAGAACACGTACACCTCCCAGCTTTTTTCGCTGGATTTCCCCGTGGCCCAGGGGCGCGGGGGCGGGGGCATTCAGGTGTTCAACGACCAATTCAACCCCTCGGGCACCCTGGGCGTGTACGCCAGTGGAGCCTACCGGATTCCAGTCGAGGCCCTCAACGGAGCGCTGGCCCTCGGCGCGCAGGTCGGCTTCACGCAGGTGGTGGCCCCCAACAACATCCTTGGCAACAACCAGTACCCTTTCACGCTCGGCCTGGGGGCGTACTTCAACACGGAGCGCTTCTACGCCGGGCTTTCGCAGCAAAACACCCTGGGCCGCAGCGATTCGTACGGCATCACGCCCCGGTCCATTTTCCTGACGGCGGGCTACGTGTTCGATCTCTCGGAGGACGTGCACTTCCGGGCTGGAACGCTCCTCCGCGCCCAGCGAAACCCCTTCGGCAGCGGCACGGAAGTGGACGTGGACCTCAACGGCACGCTCTGGTACCGCAAAGTCGGCCTGGGGCTGTGGTGGCAAAACACGGGTTCGGAAGCCCAGGAGCGGGCGTTGCTCGGCACGCTCGAAATCCAACTCGGCGACCGCTTCCGCTTCGGGGGCAGCTACGACTTCATCGCGGGCCGCAACCAGTTCCAGACCGTGCCCATCGGCAACGCCCCGGCGGCATCGAGCATTTTTCAACTGCTGCTGCGGTACTCGTTCGACAACGGGAGCGGGGCGGTGGGACGGATGCGTTATTTCTGAACCATCCACCACGCCGCTCAGTAGCGGTAATCAAGGTCAATCCAGTACGTGAGCGTACAATCTTTGCAGGATTCGTTTGTCAGCACCGCCGGGAATCCTGCGGCCTTCAAAACTTGGCCCGGCGTCAAATCAATGGGGAAATCGGGCAGGGGCTTGTTCATGCCGTCGTTGAGTCGCAACACCACCGAGTATGCCTTTGCTGGTTCGAGCAGTTCAAACGGAAAAAACGCCGGGTAACGGGGGTCGTTCTCGGAGCGGTGAATTGTACCCGGTGGAAGGGGGTCATTCAGGGGGCGATCCATCAGCCAATACTTGGAAGGTGGTCCCGTCTTACCGTCGCCGTACTTGACGAGTCCGCCCGTTAAGTAAAAATTCACCCCCATCAGCGCGTTGGTGCTTCGAAACGAAATACGCCGGACGACCACGCTTTTGGGCGTTACGGTGCGTACACTGACGCTGTCGCTTTTCTGGCCCGACGCATTGAGGGCGTTGAAGACCGTTAGTTCCACGCGGAAGCGGTCGTTTTTGGCGAAAACGTGGCGTGGATTGATTTCTTCGGACGTGCTCCCATCGCCGAAATTCCAGCGGCATTTTTTGAAACTGGCCGAGGTATTCTGGAACACGACACTGCCTTCGGCCTGCACGTCGGCGGTGAACCCGGCCACGGGCGCGGGGTCCTTCACGACGACCGGCTTAGTTTTGGCGTACTGCTGGCCGTTGTGCCAAATCGTCAACGTCACCGAAAATGAACCTTCTGAGGCATAGGTGTAGGTGGGATTGTTCTGTTCCGAAGTTGGGCTGCCATCGCCAAACGACCACTGAACCCGGTCAAATTCCGCTGTTTTGTTCAGAAAACTGACCTTGCCTTCGCCCAGGTATTGGTACTCAAAATCGGGTACCGGCGGGGTGGGTTCGTTGTTTTTGTTGGGACACGACTCAGCGGTGCAAACGAGCAGCACAAGGGCCACCCCGTAGGAAAGCAAACGGTTCATTTTGATGAGTGGGAAAATTTAGCACGCCAAAATGAACAGCGGGCACTGCATTTCCAACCTGACCCTGCATTTTGCGGCTTGCAACGTTCTTTCGTCTTTCTCGCCCCCCACACCATGCGCGTCGTACTCGCCCTGTTCCTACTTTTCCTCGTTTCAACGCCGGGGTTCTCTCAAACGCTCACCCCCCAAAAAACCTCCGGCAACCCCCTCTTCCCCGGCTGGTACGCCGACCCGGAGGGCACGATTTTCGGCAAAACCTGGTGGGTGTACCCCACCTACTCGGCCCCCTTTGACGAACAGGTACACCTCGACGCCTTCTCCTCCCCCGACCTGGTCACCTGGACCAAACACCCGCGCATCGTCGATTCCTCGGCGGTGAAATGGGTGAAGCGGGCACTCTGGGCACCGGCCATCGTCGAGAAGGGCGGGAAATATTTCCTGTTTTTTGGGGCCAACGACATCCATCACCCCGACCGCGAGGTGGGCGGCATCGGCGTGGCCGTGGCCGACCGCCCCGCAGGCCCCTTCCGCGATTACCTCGGCAAGCCGCTCGTCGGCGACATCCACAACGGCGCCCAGCCCATTGACCAGTTCGTGTTCAAAGACCGCGACGGGCAGTACTACCTGATTTACGGGGGCTGGGGGCACTGCAACATTGTCCGGCTGAAACCCGATTTCACGGGGGTGCTGCCTTTCGCCGACGGCACGACGTTCCGGGAAATCACGCCCAAAGGCTACGTGGAAGGCCCGCTGATGTTCGTGCGCAAGGGCAAGTATTACTTCATGTGGTCGGAAGGCGGCTGGACGGGGCCGAACTACTCCGTGGCCTACGCCGTGGCCGATTCGCCCTTCGGGCCGTTCGAGCGGGTGGGCAAAATCCTCCAGCAGGATCCCGCCGTGGCCCGGGGCGCCGGGCACCACTCCGTCGTGCAGGTGCCTGGCACCGACGAGTGGTACATTTTCTACCACCGTCGCCCCCTCACCGAAACCGACGGCAACCACCGCGAAACCTGCGTCGAGCGGATGTTTTTCGACGAAAAAGGTGGCATCCTGCCGGTGAAACTGACCGTCGAAGGCGTGCCGGGCAGGCGAATCAAGTGATGGAGGTTCTTCGGAACCGGCCCGTCAGCTTCTCAACAGCCGCCCCGCCACCCACGGAAACAACCCGCCCACCAACCCAATCGCTGCGCCGAACACCGGCCCCAGCAGCAGAATCATCACCGGCGGGCTGGCGAAGTGCAGGTTGACCATCTGCTCGTGCTGCTGGATCATGCCGGGGTTGTGTTTCAGGTAGGTCTGGTAAAACGCCGCGTGGATCAACCCGAACCAGACCCCGTTGAGCACGTTGACCCAGAACCCGTGCAGGTAGCGCCGCCGCGCCACGGCTTTGGCGATGACGACGGCGTACACGCCGAAGATGCCGAGCCACACCCACGGCTCCGCTGCCGGGGAAAGCCACCCGAAAACGCCCGCGAAGGCCATCGCCACCCCGAAGAGCGACAAGGCGAAAATCAGCTTCCAGTTCATGATTTGATGGGTTAAGGTTCGTTTCAACCCGTTTCAAAACACCATCCCGCTGACTGTCACGCCCCCGTCGGTGGCGATGATCTGCCCGGTGATGTAGCTGGCGGCGGGCGACGCCAGGAACGCCACGGCCCCGGCCACTTCCATTGGCTGGCCAGTGCGGTTCATGGGCGTGCGTTTCAGAATTTTGGCCAGGCGTTCGGGGTCATTCAGGATGGGGCTGGCCAGGGGCGTGTAAATGTACCAGGGGGCCACGGCGTTGACCCGGATGCCGTCGGGTGCCCACTCCACGGCCAGGTTGCGGGTCAACTGGTTCATGGCCGCCTTGCTCATGCCGTAGGGCGAACCGCTGGCGACGTGCGTCAGCCCCGCCACCGACGAGACGTGGACGATACAACCGTTGCCCGAGGCTTTCAGCAGCGGGTAGGCCAACTGGCTCAGTTCAAAGGCCGAGCGCAGGTTGGTGTCGAGCACGCGGTCGTACTCGTCGCGGCTGTACTCCGTAGTGGGTTTGCGGATGTTGGTGCCCGCGTTGTTGACCAGAATGTCCAGCCCGCCCCAGCGCTCCCGCACGGTGTCGATGAGGTGAGTAGCCGCGTCGGGCTGGCTCAGGTCGGCGGCGAGGCCCTCGACGGGGTAGCCCTGGCTCCGGTACCCGGCGAGCTGGTTTTGCAGCAGGTCGCCGTCGCGGGCAACGAGGAAGACGGACGCGCCGAGTTCGAGAAAAAGCTGCACGATGGCTTCGCCGATGCCCTTGGTGCCGCCGGTGACGAGGGCCTTGCGCCCGGTGAGTTGAAACAGAGGATGATGCATGAATTGGAAAAAGTACGGGGTTTGGGTGAATCAGCGGTAAACCGAATTTTGGTTGGAAAACCGCCCAGTTTACGCAACCGTCGGGGAAATATCCAACTTTTTTCACCCCGCTTCGGTTGGTTCGGTTAACTTTGCCCCGATTTCTTCTTGATAGGCACATGGACGCTTACACCTACATCGCCAACGCCGACGCCGCCTACATCGACGAACTGTACCAGCAGTACCGCGAGAACCCCGGCAGCGTGGATTTAAGCTGGCAGAAATTCTTCGAAGGCTTCGATTTTTCGCAGAGATATCAAGGCAACGGCCTGCCCAACGGCACCGGCACGACGGCTACGAAAACCAACGGAGCCGCCCCGAACGGTGCCGCCGTGGCCGCGAAACCCGCCCCCGCGCCGGTTCCCGCCGACGCGGCGATGATTGAAAAAGAAGGCTCCGTGCTGAGCCTCATCAAAGCCTACCGCTCCCGTGGGCACCTGCTGGCCCACACCAATCCCATCCGCGAGCGCAAGGACCGGCAGGCCCGCCTGACGCTGGCCGACTACGGCCTTAGCGACGCCGACCTCGACACGACCTTCCAGTCCGGCGCGTTTTTGCTCGGCAAACCGGCCACCCTTCGCGACATTCTCGCCGCGCTCGAAAAAGTGTACGCGGGCACGATTGGCTTCGAGTACATGTACATCCGCGAGATGGACGTGAAAAACTGGCTGCGGAAAAAAATCGAAAAAGAGGCCCTCGAATTTGACCCCACCGACGCCGAAAAAGAGCGCATCCTGAGCAAGCTCAACGAGGCCGTCGTTTTTGAAAACTTCCTGCACACCAAGTACCTGGGCCAGAAGCGCTTCTCCCTCGAAGGGGGCGAAACGATGATTCCGGCCCTCGACGCCATCATCAACCAAGCCGCCGACATGGGCGTGCAGGAGGTGATGATTGGCATGGCCCACCGGGGCCGCCTCAACGTGCTGTCGAACATCATGCACAAGTCCTACGAAACCATCTTCGATGGCTTTGAAGGCAACGTGCCCCAGGGTGTGCACGGCGACGGCGACGTGAAGTACCACCTGGGCTATTCGTCGAAACACGAAACGCCCTCCGGCAAGGAAATCAGCCTGAAACTGGCCCCCAACCCCTCGCACCTCGAAGCCGTGAACCCCATCGTGGAAGGCTTCGTGCGGGCGCGGTCGGATGCCCACTACGAGCAGGATTACGACAAGGTGATGCCCATCCTCATCCACGGCGACGCCGCCGTGGCGGGCCAGGGCATCGTGTACGAAGTGACCCAAATGGCCAAACTGCCCGGCTACTACACCGGCGGCACGGTGCACTTCGTCATCAACAACCAGGTGGGCTTCACGACCGATTTTGAGGACGCCCGCTCGTCGATTTACTGCTCCGACATTGCCAAAATCATCGACGCGCCCATTTTCCACGTCAACGGCGACGACCCGGAGGCCGTGGTGTTCTGCGCGAAAATGGCCGTGGAGTTCCGCGAAGAATTCAACCGCGATGTGTTCATCGACATGGTCTGCTACCGGCGCTGGGGCCACAACGAGGCCGACGAGCCGAAATTCACCCAGCCGACCCTGTACAGCGTCATCGAGAAACACCCCAACCCCCGCGAGGTGTACAACCGGATGCTCGTCAGCCAGAACGAAGTCAGCGCCCAACTCGCCAGCCAGATGGACGCCGCCTTCAAGGCCGACCTGCAAGCCCGCCTCGACAAGGTGAAGCAGAAGGAAGTGCCGCCCTACGTGCCGCTCAAGCTCGACCGGCAGTGGTCGGAACTCCGCTACGCCACCCCCGAAGACTTCGAGAAATCGCCCGAAACTGGCGTTTCGGAACAAAAACTCGAAAAAATCGGTCAGGCGCTGGTCAAACTGCCCGAAGGGTTCAAGCCGCTCAAGCAAATTGACAAACTGCTGAAAGACCGGCAGCAGATGATTTTCGAGGCGAAGCAGGTCAACTGGGCCACCGCCGAACTGCTGGCCTACGGCTCGCTGCTGACGGAGGATAAAATCGTGCGCCTCAGCGGGCAGGACGTGCAGCGGGGCACCTTCTCGCACCGCCACGCCGTGCTGCACGATTCGGAAACGAACGCCACGTACAACTCGCTCAATTTCATCGAAGACGGCCAGGAGCAGTTGCAGATTTACAACTCGTTGCTGTCGGAATACGGCGTGTTGGGCTTCGAGTACGGCTACGCGATGGCCAACCCCAACGCGCTGGTGATTTGGGAAGCCCAGTTCGGCGATTTTGCCAACGGCGCGCAAATCATCATCGACCAGTTCATCTCCTCCGCCGAGTCGAAGTGGGGGCTGCAAAACGGCCTCGTCATGCTGCTGCCCCACGGCTACGAAGGGCAAGGGCCGGAGCACTCCAACGCCCGCCCCGAGCGGTACCTCCAGCTTTCGGCGGAATACAACATGGTCGTGGCCAACGTAACCACGCCCGCCAACTTCTTCCACCTGCTGCGGCGGCAACTGGCCTGGGAATTCCGCAAGCCTTTGATCGTGATGTCGCCCAAATCCATGCTGCGGCACCCGCTGTGCGTGTCGCCGCTCGACGACCTGACGAAGGGCAGTTTCCGGGAAGTCATCGCCGACGACTTTGCCGACCCGAAGAAGGTAAAAAAAGTACTGCTCTGCACCGGCAAGGTGTACTACGATTTGCTCGACGAGCAGCGAAAGAACAACCGCACCGACGTAGCCATCCTTCGCATCGAGCAGTTGCACCCCTTCCCGGCCAAACAGGTGACGGAATTGCTCGGGCAGTTTGGCAAAACCGCCAAAGTGTACTGGGTGCAGGAAGAACCCGAAAACATGGGCTACTGGACGTACATGATGCGGGTGTTTGGGCGCGGGTCGCTGGAAGTGATTTCCCGCAAACTGAGCGCCTCGCCCGCCACGGGCTACCTCAAAGTCCACAATGCCGAGCAGGCCGATTTGATTCAGCGGGCGTTTGCATGAGAGGCTTGAGAGGCACTTTTCATTTGGGACATGAAAAAGCTGATTGCAGAGCAAACTTGGTATTCAATTCAAATTCCAAGTGTTCGAGAAAAAGAGCTCTCCCGTTCAATTTGGTTACTCAATAGCCTCACCATCATCGGCTTCGTTGTCATATTGATTCTGGCATTCTTCGGTTGAATTTGGAGTGGCAGGCAATCAAACATCTTACCTCTCACTTCTCACATCTCACCCCAAACGAGTATGAGTTTAGTCGAAATGAAAGTCCCCACTGTGGGGGAATCGGTCACGGAAGTGACCATCGCGTCGTGGACCAAAAAAGAAGGCGACGTGGTGAAAATGGACGAGGTCCTCTGCGAACTCGAATCCGACAAGGCCACGTTTGAACTGCCCGCCGAGGCGGCCGGGGTGCTGCACCTCCGCGCCCAGGAAGGCGACACGCTGCCCATCGGGGCCGTGATTTGCGCCATTGAAACCACGACGGATGCGTCCAATGGCCAGGTGCAGCAGGTAACGCCCCCCGCGACGGCCACCCAGCCCGTTGAAGCCGCCGCGGCGGTGGCAAAGGCTGCCACACCCGACGCTGCTCCCGTGGCCCAACCGGTTCCCACGCCTTCGCCGCAACCCGCTGCCCCCGCGTCCGCCCCGGCCGCTGGCGGCCAAACAGTTGAGGTGAAAATTCCCGCCGTGGGCGAGTCCATCACGGAGGTGACGATTGCGTCCTGGAATAAAAAGGAGGGCGACGTCGTGAAGATGGACGAGGTGCTCTGCGAGTTGGAATCCGACAAAGCCACCTTTGAACTCCCCGCCGAAGCCGCCGGAACCCTCCACATCGTAGCCCAGGCCGGGCAGACCGTGCCCGTGGGCGGCGTGGTCGCCACCATCGCCGTCGGCGCGGGTCAGGCAGCACCTGCTTCTGCCCCGTCGGCCCCGGCTCCCGCCGCGCAGCCCGCCCCGGCCAGCAATGGCCAATCCGCCGACCGCAACGGCGTCACGCCCGTGGCCGCCGCGATTCTGGCCGACAAAGGCATCGACCCAAAATCCATCCAGGGCACCGGCGAAGGTGGCAAAATCACCAAAGCCGACGCGCTGAAAGCCGAAGTCGCCAGTCGTCAGTCGTCAGTCGCCAGTGAGAAGCCATCGGCCCCGGCCCAGCCCGCTCCGGCTGCAACCAACAACCAACAACCAACGACCAACAACCAACGCGGCGAGCGCCGTCAGCGCATGACCTCGCTCCGCCGCACGATTGCCCGCCGCCTGGTGGCCGTCAAGAACGAAACGGCCATGCTGACCACCTTCAACGAGGTGGACATGAAGCCCATCATGGACCTGCGGGCCAAATTCAAGGACAAGTTCAAGGAAAAACACGGCGTGGGCCTCGGCTTCATGTCGTTCTTCGCAAAGGCCGTCTGCGTGGCCCTGAAGGAATTCCCGGCGGTGAACGCGCAAATCGACGGCGAGGAAATCGTGTACCACGACTTCTGCGACATTTCCGTCGCTGTTTCGACCGAGCGGGGCCTCGTGGTGCCCGTCGTGCGCAACGCCGAGAAGATGAGTTTCGCCGAAATCGAAAAGGAAATCATCGCCCTTGCCACCAAAGCCCGCGACAACAAGCTGACCATCGAGGAGATGACCGGCGGCACGTTCACCATCACCAATGGCGGCGTGTTCGGCTCCATGCTTTCGACGCCCATCATCAACGCCCCGCAGGTGGCCATTCTGGGCATGCACAACATCGTGGAGCGGCCCGTGGTGGTCAACGGCGAAATCGTGGTGCGGCCCATCATGTACGTGGCCCTTAGCTACGACCACCGCATCATCGACGGCAAGGAGTCAGTCAGTTTCCTTGTCCGGGTGAAGCAGTTGCTCGAGGATCCCGCGCGCCTGTTGCTCGACGTGTAAACGCCCGTTAACCGGCAAACGAAAGCGGTCGCTTTTTCCCTCGGGAAAAAGCGACCGCTTTCGTTTTGAAGCACCGCTGAACAGTCAATCAGAGTAAGAACCTGATTATGAACAAAATTTAATACAGGTAGGGCTTTTTTTCCTCCGCCCATTTCCATAGTTTTATCCCAGCCAAGATGACCAACGCCGCCGCGTGGCAAGGGCTAAATCAACCGCTCCGCCGTTTTCACCGCCAAACTTCCGTCGTTCGAGCCCATCTTCAACAAACTCCCGATTGCATCATGAATTCTTACGTACCCGTCGTCATGGCTGACGACGACGCCGATGATTTCTTCCTCATGCAATCCACGCTGGAGGAAGAGCGCGTGACCAACCCGCTGCACCACGTGGCCAACGCCCGTCAGTTGTTCGAGTTTCTCGTGCACCGCAACGACACGACGCTCGAGCGTCCCCACCTGCCCGGTCTGATTTTCCTTGACATCAACATGCCCGGCATGAACGGGCTTGAAGTGCTCGAAAAACTCAAGTCCGATTCCACCTTTCGGGCCATTCCGGTCGTGGTCTTCAGCACCGTGTCCAACCCCGAAACCGTCCGCCGGGCGTACCAACTGGGAGCCAACTCCTTCATCACCAAGCCCAACTCCATCAAGGGCATGACCGAGGTGGTGCGCAGCGTTCAGAAATGCTTCCTCGAATTGCCCGCCGTAGCGGCGTAAGTTGAACCCTGATTCAGAGGATTCAGAAGGATGAGAGGATGGTTTTATTCATCCTTTGAATCAGGGTTCAATTTTATATTCTCCCGGTGCCGGGTCGCGTCCCGGATGTTCTTCTTTTCCAGGTTTCGCACAAAGGCTTCGGTCAAATCCACGCCGGTCTGGTTGGCGAGGCAGAGGAGCACCCAGAGCACGTCGGCGAATTCGTCGCCGAGGTCCTTGCCCTTATCCGATTCCTTCTCGGACTGTTCGCCGTAGCGGCGGGCCATGATGCGGGCCACTTCACCCACTTCTTCCATCAGGATGGCCGTGTTGGTCAGTTCGTTGAAATACCGCACGCCGACGGTGGTGATCCACTCGTCCACGGTGCGCTGGGCTTGTTCGAGAGTCATGCTGGTAGTTTCAACCCCCGACCCGTCGTCATCGGGTCGGGGGTGTAGTCGTTTGGTGCTAACGTCATTTCCATTCGATCCAACGTCATTTCCATTCGATCCAACGTCATTTTCATCTGATCCAACGCTTACATCAACAGATCCAAAGGCTACATCAACCGATCCAACGTTTACATCATCTGATCCAAGGGCTACATCAAGTGATCCAACGCCATTTTCATCCGATCCAACGGCTACATCAACCGATCCGGCGTCATTTTCAGGATATCCGGAGCTATTTTCAGGAGAGCCGGCGTCATTTTCAGTCGATCCGACGGCATTTTCACGTGATCCCGAGGCATTTCCAGCCGATCCGGGAGCGAAGGCAAGGGGGAAGCCCTGTGGATTGAGTTGCTGACCGGGCGCTGGCCGGGCTACTGCCGGTTTTTGGAATCCACCACAATCGTCACCGGCCCGTCGTTGAGCAGGCGCACCTTCATGTCGGCCCCGAACTCGCCCGTGGCAATGGGTTTTCCCAGCAATTCGCTCAATTCCCGAATCATCCGTTCGTAGAGCGGAATGGCGACTTCGGGCCGGGCGGCTTCGGTGAAGGAGGGCCGGTTGCCTTTTTTCGTGCTCGCGTGGAGGGTAAACTGGCTGATGAGCAGGATGCCACCGCCCACCGCCGCCAAATCGAGGTTCATCTTCCCTTCCGAATCGTTGAATACGCGCATCCCGATGATTTTCCGGGCAAGCCACTGCACGTCCTCGTCGGTGTCGGCGTGGGTGATGCCGAGCAGCACCAGAAAGCCGGGACCGATTTGGCCGCGAACCTGATTTTCAATCGTGACGGAAGCTTCCGTCACCCGTTGGATAACCGCAATCATGAAAGCTGTTTTTCAAACTCGAACCGCTCATGAATTTTCTGACCAAACTGCCGGGCGGGTAGTTCTCCAGTGGGTTGAAATCCCTGTTTTTGCCAGAACCGCAGCGCATTTTCGTTTTCTTTCACTACTGAAAGGCGGATTTTCTGAAAACCCGCTGACCGTCCCCAAGCCTCAAACTGCCCGGTGGCTTCTCGTCCGAAGCCATGCTTCCGCTGCGTCTCGGCAATGAGAAACAGCGGGATGAACAGCGTTCCGGCCTCCGGGTAATCCCGCACGGCCCACAGCATGCCAACCATCGAATTCTGCCCGTCGAAAACGCCATTAGGAATCAGGGCTTGCACTGAAAAACCGGGCGGTACGTCTTCAAACAAGGCTTCGATGTCCTCGTCGGAAGGAAGGTGGCCCTCCACCATCATCGAATAATCGGCGCATTGCCGCACCACGTTTTTCAAGGCGTTGAGGTGGTCGGCGCGATTGATGAGTTGGAGTAAAATCATAAATGGTATAGCCCGTACGCAATCCCAAAATACACGCTGTACCCCAGAAAGTCGTTGGCGGTAGTGATGAACGGCCCCGAAGCCACGGCGGGATTCACCCCGAAGCGGCTCAGCAAAATGGGCGTCACCGTGCCCGTGAACGACGAAATCAACACCACGCCCAGCAGCGACAGCGCCACGACGAAGGCCAGTTTCAACGGGTGGGCGAGCAGAAAATATGTGACCAGAAACACGAACAGGCTGATGAGCAACCCCTTCAGCACCGCCACGGTAAAAATTTTCAGCATCCTCGGCCAGAAATCGGTTTCCAGCCCCGACTTGTCGGATAGAATCTGCACCATGAACGAGGAGGACTGAATGCCCACGTTGCCCCCCGTGGAGCCGACGATGGGAATGAACAGCGCCAGTGCGGGCACCAACTGGAGCAAGTCGTGCTCGAAAATCCCCAGAAACCGCGCCGCCATCAGACTCCCCACCATACCGATGCCCAGCCAGGGCAGGCGCGACTTGGCGATTTTCCAGACCGTGTCGTCTTCCTCCACGGGTGCGCTTACGCCGGTAGCCGCCTGAAAATCTTCCTGAGCCTGTTCGGTGATGACGTCCACCACGTCGTCGATGGTGATGATGCCAAGCAGGCGTTTTTGCACGTTCACGACGGGCAGCGCGTCGAGGTCGTACTTCTGCATCAGGTCGGCCACCTCGGCGCTGGAGTCGTAGGTGTGGGCGAAAATGACGTCGGGCGTGTAAATCTGCTCGATTTTGGAGCCACGCCGGGCCAGGATGATGCGCTTCAGCGACACGATGCCGAGCAGCGCGCCCTCGTCGTCGACCACGTACACGGCGTACACTTTTTCCACGTCCTCGGCCTGGCGGCGGATTTCCTCGACGCACTCCGTCACCGTCTGGCGGACGTTGATTTTCACCAGCTCCTTCTGCATCAGGCCCCCGGCGGTGTCGGGTTCGTAGGGCAGCAGGTCAAGGATGAACCGGGCCTGTTCGCGGTCTTCGAGCAACGCGATGACTTCCTCGCGCACGCGGACGGGTTGTTCCTTCAGCAAATCCACCGCGTCGTCGGAGTCGAGCACGTTGACGTACCGGGCCAGTTCGTCCGACGAAAATTCCCGCAAAATCGCCATCCGGCTTTCGCCTTCGAGTTCCGAAAGCACCTCGGCGCTCACGTCCTCTTCCAACAACGAGAGCACATACCGCCCCTGGGCCGGGTCGAGTTCGGCCAGCAGGCCCGACACGTCGGCGGGGTACAATTCCTCCAACTCGCCGCGAATCGTCGCCGCGTCGTGCTGGAGGATGGCCGTTTCGAGGCGGTCGAGGGAATCTTTGGTGAGTTCGAAGGGCATTTTTCTTCAATGATTGAATTCTGAATGATTGAATGACTGAATAAAAGCAGTTCCTATTCAGTCATTCAATCATTCAGAATTCAACATTCGCGTCAACTCCACAAACTCCCCCACCCCCAGCCGCTCCGCCCTTAAATCAAGCAGGGGGTGGTCGGGCAAATTCGCGTTCAGCGGTTTGAGCGCATTGCGCAGGGTTTTGCGGCGTTGGTTGAAGGCGGCTTTCACGACCTGTTTGAACTTCACCGGGTCGCAGCCCAAGTTGGTGACGGCGTTCCGTTTCAACCGAATCACGCCCGACTGCACCTTCGGCGGCGGGTCGAAGGCCCCCGGCGGCACCGTGAAAGCGTACCCGATGTCGTACCAGGCCTGGAGCAGCACGCTCAGGATGCCGTAGTCTTTGTTGCCCGGCGGGGCGGCCAGGCGCTGGGCCACTTCTTTCTGCAACATGCAAACGACTTCGGGCACGCGGTTCACGTCTTCCAGGATTTTGAAAAAAATCTGCGAGGAGATGTTGTAGGGAAAATTACCGACGACGGCGAACGGCTCCGCCGAAAACTCGGCCAGGTTCATCCGCAGAAAATCCGCGCTGCGCAGCCTCGGCGTCAATTCGGGAAAATGAATGTTGAGGTATTGTACCGACTCCCGGTCCACTTCCACGGCGTGCAGTTCAATGGATTTGTTTTCCAACAAAAACTGCGTCAGCACCCCCGTGCCGGGGCCGATTTCGAGGACTTTCCGGTAGCCGCCGTGGCCCGAAAGCAAGTCGGCAATGCGCCGGGCGGCGTGGAGGTCGCGGAGGAAATGCTGACCGAGGTGTTTTTTGGCGCGAACGTGCAAAGTGGTAAGAAATAAAAGGTGAGAAGCGGACGCCGCGCGGTGAGATGTTTGTTGCGAAATGTGACATGCCTTTCAACATCTCACCGCGTGGCGTCCGCTTCTCACCCCGTACCTCTCACCAACGCCCAAATTTACCCCGAAAACCCGTAATTTTCGGTAAAATCCGGCTCAAGCCCCAGCCATGCCCACGACGACCTCCCCCGAAACACCCGCGCGCACCGGCGGTTTGCCGCTCAGTTCGGCCTCCGCCGACTTGCAGGACCTCATCCGCAACACCTCCGACCTCATCCAGCTCATCGACCTCGACGGGCAGTTTTTGTACGTCAACCGCGCCTGGAAAGACACCATCGGCTACCGTTCGGCGCAGTTGAACACCATGACCCTCCGCGACGTGATCCACCCGGAGTTCATGGACGAAACGTTGTCGCGCTTCGAGCGGGTCAAAAACGGCGAGTCGATACCCGATTTTGAAACCGTCTACCGCCGCAAGGACGGCCGCCGCGTGTACCTGACCGGTTCGGTCAACTGCCGCTTCGACGACGAGGGCCGCCCGGTGGCTTTTCGCTGCATTTTCCACGACACCACCGCCCGCAACCGCGCCGAGAAAGCCCAGAACCTGTTCTATCAAATTGCGGCGGCCTCGCTCACCGACCAGAGCCTCGACGAACTCTACCACGTCATCCACGACGAACTGGGCAAGGTCATCGACACGAAAAATTTCTTCATCGCGCTCTACGATTTCGGCAAAAGCTTTCTGTACTTTCCGTACTACGTCGATGAGTACTTCAAGGGCAACCTGCGGTTCACCAAACGCAAACTCGGCAACGGCCTCACTGAGTACACCATCGCCGCCAACCGCGCCCTGATGCTGGTCGAGGACGACATCCGGCGCCTGGCCGCCAACCGCGAAATTTACCTCTACGGCCAGATTCCGAAGGTACTGCTCTGCGCCCCGCTCCGCATCGGCGACCGCATCACGGGCATCATCGGCGTGAAAAGCTACGAGCGGACGAACAAGTACGACGTCCGCGACCTCGAACTGCTCGAATTCATTTCCGGGCAGGTGGCCCAGGCCATCGCCCGCAAGCAGGCCGAAGCCGACCTCGCCAAACAGACCGCCCGGCTGCGGGCCGTGTTTGAAAGCTCCAGCCACCTGATGTGGACCGTCAACCGCCGGATGCAGATGACCTCGTTCAACCAGAATTACGCCCGGCTCATCCAGACCAACCTCAACCGCTCGACCAAAGTCAACGTCTCGGTCGAGCAGTTCGGCTGGCAGTTGATGGGGCTGGAAAATCGCCGCGTCGTGGAAGATCATTACCGGCAGGCGTTCCGGGGTGCACCGCAGTATTTCGAGGTGCAACTCAACACGAAATCGGGCGAAATGTGGTACGAAATGCACCTCAATCCCATCCTGCTCGGCGATGGCACCATCGAAGAGGTATCCGGCATCGCCCGCGACATCACGCCGCTGAAACGCAGCGCCCAGGAATTGCTCAAGGCCAAGGAAGAAGCCGAGCGCTCGCTAAAGGTGAAGGAGCGGTTTCTGGCCAACATGAGCCACGAAATCCGCACGCCCATGAACGGCGTCATCGGCATGGTCGATTTGCTGGCCGACACGCCGCTCAACGGCGAACAGCGCGACTACGTGCAAACCATCCGGCGCTCGTCGGAAACGTTGCTGACGATTCTGAACGACATCCTGGATTTGTCGAAAATCGAAGCGGGCAAAATGCAGTTGCACGAAGCTCCGCTGGCGCTGAAGGATTTGTTCGACAAACTCATCAGCCTGTTCCGCCAAACCGCGCAGGCCAAGCGCAACGACCTCGCTTACCGCCTCGCGCCCGACTTACCACGCTACATCATCGCCGACGAAACGCGGTTGCTGCAAATCCTTTCGAACCTGACCTCCAACGCGCTCAAATTCACCGAAAACGGCAGCGTGACCATCCGGGCCAACACGCTCTGGACGAAGGGCAAGTGGCACAAAATCCGCGTGGAAGTGCAGGACACGGGCATCGGCATTCCGCCCGAGGGGCTGAAGCAGTTGTTCAACGCCTTCAACCAACTCGACAATTCGCAGAAAAAATCCTTCGGCGGCACGGGCCTCGGGTTGGTCATTTCCAAGGAACTGACCCAGTTGATGAAAGGTGAAATGGGCGTGGATTCTGTCATCGGCCAGGGCAGCACGTTCTGGTTTACCGTCGAGTTGAAGGAAACGACCATCAGCCCGATTAGCGAACAGAAGGCTGCAGAGGTGTTCGTTGTCAATGATTTTTTCAAAACCACCCATCCGCGCATCCTGCTCGTGGACGACAACGCCGTGAACCGGAAAGTCGCCTCCGAAATCCTGACGAAAGCCGGTTGCGTGGTCGAAACCGCCGACTCGGGCCGCAAGGCACTTCAACTCGTGGCCGACCACGAACCAGGCGAGGAGGGCCACTTGCTCGTGCCGTCGACGGCCCCCCGCTACGACCTGATCCTGATGGACATCCAGATGCCCGACCTCGACGGCGTCGAAACCACCCAGGAACTCCGCCGCCGGGTGGGCACTGCCCTGCCGCCCGTGGTGGCCATGACGGCCTACTCAATGAAGGAAGACCGCGACCGCTTCCTGAGTCAGGGCCTCAACGACTATGTGGCCAAGCCCATCCGGGCCGAGGCTCTGGTGCGGAAAGTGAAGGAATGGATGGACCGGAAAGGCCAGCCCCTAGCACCGCCTGCGGCGGCCAAAAGCGCCACCGTCGTCCCGGTCACCGAACCCGCCGTGCCCATGTTCGACCGCGAGGTGGTCAACCAACTGCGCGAGTTGGGGGGCGTTGAAATGGTCGTATCGGTGTTTGAGGAGTTTGAAGGCGAAGCCGCCCAGCAACTCGCCGACGCCCAGGCTGCCTACCAGCGCGGCGATCACGCCGCCGTCGAAAGCAACCTGCACACGCTCAAGGGCAACGCGGGCACGCTGGGCGTCGAGCGCCTGCACCGGGCCGTGAAATCGCTCGAAGCCCGCACGAAAGTGGGCGATTTCAGCACCTTTGAGGCCGAGATCCCGCTGGTGGTGCAGGAGTTCGCGACCTTTCGGGAACAGTACAAGTCGTTTCTGGAGGGACTTTGAGTTGAAAATGGAACACGGATTGGACGGAAAATACGGAGTTACACTGCTTTTCTAATCCGTATTTTCCGTCCAATCCGTGTTCCATTTCTCACCCCGTTAAATTCTGTTAAAAACCGCCTTCCCGTCAATTTTCAGCGGGTTTTTACGGTTCTAAAGACAAATCAGAACCAGAGAAAACCCAGCTATGAAACGCTTCAGCCATAAACTCACCCTCGCGGTTGCCGTGGCGGTCACGGTGCTGCTCAGCGGGTGTTCGGCGGTGAAAGTGGACTACAATCCCGCCGCCAATTTTTCCGAGTACAAAAGTTTTGCCTGGCTGCCCGCCGAGGTGAAAACGACGGGCAACCCGCTCTACAAAAGTTCGCTGACCGACAAGCGCGTTCAACAGGCCATCGAGGCGGCCTTCGCCGAGAGGGGCATTTTCCGCAAAGCCGGTAGCCCCGATTTCCTCGTTGGCTACCACTACTTCGTCGAGAAGAAAACCCGCCAGGTGCCCGCCACCTACGGCTCGCCGTTCCTGGGCGGCTGGGGGTGGGGCTTCCGGCCCTGGGGTTGGGGCTGGGGGATGCCGTTCTACGGCGCTCCCTACCGGGCCTACACGACCGAACGCTACGACGCCGGTACGCTCGTGGTGGACATCGTCGACGCCCAGACCCGCGACCTCGTCTGGCGCGGTTCGTTCGAGCAGGCCATCGCCAACCCCGCCCAACTCACCCGCCAGTTGAGCCGCCAGGTGGCCAAAATCATGGACAAGTACCCGGTTCGGGAAATGGCCGAATCGCGCAGCTAACCGTTTAGCTATCAACACCCACCTCATAGCCCCGGCGTAATCGCCGGGGCTTTTTCGTGGAAATTCAGAAGTAAAAGCAAGGCGGACGCCGCGCGGAATGGAAAACAGGAAATGAAAAAGTCAGATGCGGGTCACCACCTTTTCCACGTTTCGTTTTTCGTTCCGCGCGGCGTCCGCCTTGCTTTTACTTCTGAATTTCCAACTCCGTTTGAGTTTCTATCCACCAACCCCGTAATTTCACCCCGCCAAACCCAACCCCGCACTTCCCAATGACAACCAACAAGCGCGTCCTCATCGCCGAAGACAGTTCCGTGATTCAGAACCTGGCCAAGAAAATCCTCGAATTCCAGAACTTCGAGATTACCTCGGTCAAAAACGGCGAGCAGGTGTTGCAGATTCTGGACAAGGAGGATTTCGACGTCATTCTGCTCGACATCAACATGCCCGTCATGGACGGCATGGAATGCGCCCGCCGCGTGCGTGCCCTGGCCGACCCGCAGAAGTCCACCATCCCGATGGTGGCGATCACCGGTAACGCGCGCAACTACACGATGGACGAGTTCAAGGCCGCTGGGTTCAACGACATGCTCATCAAACCCCTCAACTTCGACGCCCTCGTAGCCCAGGTGAAGAGCCTGACGGAATAAGAGTTGATGGTTGTTGGTTGCCGGTTGTCCGTTCAACGAGCCAACAACGAACAACCAGCAACCAACAACCATGACCGTAACTTTTTTAGGTACCGGCACTTCGCAGGGCGTTCCGGTGATTGGCTGCGATTGCGAGGTGTGCCGCTCGCTCGATTTCCGCGACAAGCGGCTGCGGGTGTCGGTCCACGTGCAGGTCGGGGAAAAAAGCCTGCTCATCGACACCGGCCCGGACTTCCGCCAGCAGGCCCTGCGCGAGCGCATCGCCCGCCTCGACGCCGTGCTGATGACCCACCAGCACAAGGACCACACCGCCGGCCTCGACGACGTGCGGGCGTACAATTTTCGCCAGCAGCGCGACATGCCCGTGTATGGCCGCCCCACGGTGCTGGAGCAAATCACGCGGGAATTTTCGTACGCTTTCGCCGAGAAAAAATACCCCGGCGTGCCGCGCATCCAGCTTCGGCCCATTGAAAACCGGACATTTGAGGCCGAAGGCGTACCCGTGACGCCCGTCGAGGTGCTCCACCACCGTCTGCCCGTGTTTGGCTTCCGCATCGGCGATTTTTCGTACGTCACCGACGCCAATTTTATTTCGGACGCAGAGGTCGAGAAAATCCGGGGGTCGCGGGTGCTGGTCATCAACGCCCTGCAAAAAGAAGCGCACGTTTCGCACTTTACGCTCGCCCAGGCGTTGGAGCAAATCGAACGGATTGGCCCCGAACGGGCCTATTTGACCCACCTCAGCCACCGCATGGGCCGCCACGCCGCCGTCGAAGCCGAACTGCCGCCCCACGTGCGGATTGCGTACGACGGACTTCGGTTAACGGTTTAAAGAATGCTCAATTTTCAATGTTCAACTTTACCTTCATTGAGAATTGAGTATCGAACCTTGAGCAGTGAACATCATGCCCTCCTCCCGCCGCGTTTTCCTCAAATCCAGCCTCCTGACCACGCTCACAGCGGCGCTGGGCACCGAAGTCGTGTTTGGCGAGCACCTGCCCGAAGGCTACCGCCCGCTGGTGTTGGACGACCCCACGCTGGCCGCCTGGGGCAAGCACCGGGAGCTGATCGTGCTCAGCGACAAGCCCTACAATGTCGAAACGCCCCCGCACCTGCTCGACGACGAGGTGACGCCCGCCGACAAGCTGTTCATCCGCAACAACGGCCGCGTACCCGACGCCGTGGACCCCAAAACCTGGACGCTGACCATCGACGGCGAATCGGTGAAGTCACCCAAAACCTTCACCCTGGCCGACCTGAAGCGGAATTTCAAACCCCACACCTACCACCTCGTCATGGAATGCGGGGGCAACGGGCGTTATGGCTTCAACCCGCCCGCCTCGGGCAACCAATGGAAGGAAGGGGCCGTGAGCTGCTGCCGCTGGACGGGCGTGCGGCTGCGCGACGTGCTGCAAGCGGTTGGTCTGAAGGAAGACGCCGTGTACATCGGCTACTACGGCAAGGACCTGCACCTGAGCGGCGACCCGACCAAGCCCGTCATTTCCCGTGGCGTGCCGATGAAAAAAGCGCTGGAAGACGAAACCCTACTCGCCTGGGCGATGAATGACCGCGACATCCCGCTCGTCCATGGCTTCCCGCTGCGGCTGGTGGTGGGCGGCTGGCCCGGCTCGGTGTCGGGCAAGTGGTTGCAGCGAATTTCGGTACGCAACAAAATCCACGACGGCGAAAAAATGGACGGCACCCACTACCGCGTGCCCATCCGGCCCGTGGAGCCGGGCGGCAACGTTTCGGACGACAACTTCCGCATCATCGAATCCATGCCCGTGCGGTCGGTCATCACGTACCCGGCTACCGGGGCGATGCTCGACGAGGGAAAACCGCTTGAACTGCGCGGCCACGCCTGGGCGGGGGATTGGGAGGTTTCCCGCATGGAAATTTCCGCCGACTTCGGCGCGACCTGGCAACCGGCGACGCTGAAAAAGCCCGTCAACCGCCTCGCTTGGCAGCGCTGGACGGCCCAGGTGCGCCTGCCCCGCAAGGGCTACTACGAAATCTGGGCGCGGGCCACCGACGCCAACGGTGTGGCCCAGCCGATGGTCATTCCGGCCTGGAACCCCGGCGGCTACCTCAACAACGCCTGCCACCGGATCGCGGTGAAGGTGGTTTAATTCACCCCCATTTTGTCATCCCGACTCCCGAAGTCCAGCGCTGGGTTACCAACCACTCCTCTGGTACACCAAGAAGGTCCTTCGCTGCGCTCAGGATGACAGGCTAATTTTTAGGTTAGTTTTTGAGAAAAATGAAAGCACTGCTTCTCGGTTTTGGCACCTTCCTCGCGGCCCTGGCTCTCCGACCCGCCCCGCCGCCCGTGCTTGCCAAATCGCCCATCGCCGATTCCCTCGACGCCGCCACGGGCCTGAAAATTGCCCCCGGCCTCGACGTGGTCAAAATTCACTGCACAGGCTGCCATTCGACCAAACTCATCACCCAGTTTCGGGCCACGCGGCAGGGGTGGCTCGACCGCATCCGCTGGATGCAGGCCAAGCAAAACCTCTGGGATTTGCGCGAAAGCGAAGGGCCCATCCTCGATTACCTCGCCAAAAACTACGCCCCCGCCGAGCGGGCCGAACGCCGCCCGCCGCTGAAGGACGTGAGGTGGTATCGGTTGGAATGAGTTCCGGGTTTAGCGTTCAGGGTTTAGAGTTGGCAGTTGAAAACTCTAAACCCTGAACGCTAAACTTCCCCCTACCTTTGCCCCATGATTTACCCCCCGATGGCCGCCATTTTCGACATGGACGGCACGCTGGTGGACAACATGGCCTACCACATTGCCTCGTGGGAGGCGTTTTGCCAGCACCACCACCTGCCTTTTTCCCTCGAAACGTACTACCAGCAGTTCAACGGCCGCACCTCCCGCGACGTGCTCCAACTGCTGTTCAACCGAACGCTCACCGACGGGGAGGTATACGATTTCACCGAAGAAAAAGAAGAATGGTACCGTCAACTTTACCGACCACACCTGAAGCCCGTAGCCGGGTGCCTGGATTTTCTTGAAAACCTGAGAGCGAACGGCGTGAAACTGGCCGTGGCCACCTCGGCCCCACTGAGCAATCTTCAATTCACCCTCGAAGGGGCGGGCCTGGCCCCGTTTTTCGAGGTCGTCGTGTACGGCGCGCTGGTCAGGCGGGGAAAACCCGACCCGGAAATTTACCTCACCACCGCCGAAAAACTGGGCGTTGAGCCGTCGCGTTGCGTGGTGTTTGAAGACGCCCTGCTCGGCATCGAATCGGCCCGGCGCGCGGGAATGCCCGTCGTGACCCTCACCACGAGCCACCCGGCGGCGGAATTGACGGGCCGCACGGTGCTTCAGGCTCCGGATTTCGTCGGAATGACTTTTGAAACAGTAAGACCATTTTTTGGGGAAATTGTCGGAGTACACAACCCCCTCACGACTGACGACTGACCACTTACGACTTTCTGAATGGACAAATACTACTTAGGCATCGAAATCGGCGGGACGAAACTGCAACTCGTCGTGGGCGACGAAACCGGTCAAATCGTGGACCGGGCGCGCCTCGACGTGCGCCGGGAAGACGCCGCCGAAGGCATCCGCGAACAAATCGCAGAAACCATCCGGAGTTTTTTGCAGGAATACCGCTTTCTGGCGGCGGGCGTGGGATTCGGCGGGCCGCTGAACCGCAAAACCGCCACCATCAGTGCCTCGCACCAAATTGAAGGCTGGGCCGGTTTTGAGCTCGCCGATTGGCTCGAAAACCTGCTCCGTTGCCCCATTTTCGCTGACAACGACGCCAACATCGCCGCCCTCGGCGAGGCCCGGCAGGGCGCGGGGCAGGGCTTTGAAACCGCGTTTTACGTTACCCTCGGCAGCGGCGTGGGCGGGGGCATGATTGTCAACGGCCGCATTTTTCACGGGGCCGTGCCCGGCGAATCGGAAATCGGCCACCTGCGCCTCGACCGCCAGGGCACCACCCTCGAATCGCAGGTGTCGGGCTGGGCCGTCGACGGCAAGGTGCGTGCCCTCGCCGCCCAACACCCCGACGGCGTGCTGGCCAGGCTCGTTGCCGAAGTCGGCGCAACCGGCGGCGAAGCCCGGTTTCTGGGCCAGGCGCTGGAAGAAAACGACCCGCTGGCCCAGCACCTGCTGGCCGAAACCGCCGACACGCTGGCCTTCGGCCTCTCGCACGCCGTCCACCTGTTTCATCCCGAAATCCTCATCCTCGGCGGCGGGTTGTCGCTCCTCGGCGACCCACTCTGCGAAGCCGTCGTGGCGGCTTTGCCGCCGTACCTGATGGACTCGTTCCGACCCGGCCCGAAGGTGGTGCTCGCCCAACTCGGTGAGGACGCCGTGCCCATCGGAGCCATGACCCTCGCCCGGCGGCGGATCAACAACCACGAGTTTGAATGAAAGCAGAAATCTCAATTCTCAATGTTTAATACCCTGAAGGATAAGCCAATGTGTCATTGAGAATTGAACCTCCCTACCCTTTCCCCATGCACGCTTACCTCACCACCTACCTCCAGGCCCAGAAAGCGGCCTACGACGCCATTCCGCTCGACCAAGTGGCCCGGCTCATCGAAAAATACCACGAAACCTGGGAAGCCGACCGGCAGATTTTCGTCTTCGGCAACGGCGGCAGCGCGGCCAGCGCCTCGCACTTCATCACCGATTTGAGCAAAGGTGCCTCCGACAAGTTGCCCAAACGCTTCCGTGCCATGTCGCTCAACGACAACGTAGCCTGGATGACCGCCCTCGGCAACGATTACAGCTACGACGACGTGTACCTGCGCCAACTCATGAACTTCGCCCAACCCGGCGATTTAGCCATGACGATGAGCGTCAGCGGCAGTTCGCCCAACCTGGTCAAAGCCTTCGAGTGGGCGAAAGCGCAGGGCGTGTACACCGTCGCGCTGGTGGGCGGCAAACGGGGCAAACTGGCCGATTTGGCCGATTTCACCCTCGTCATCGACGACACGCACTACGGTCGCGTCGAAGACGCCCATATGACGATTTGCCACTTGATTTGCTACGCGTTTATGGAAAATGAGTTTCGTGTTTAGGGCGGCCGCCGCGCGGTTCAGAGTTTAGGGTTGTTTTGATTTTAAACACTACACGCTGAACACTAAACTCTAAGCCTACCCCATGCACACCAATTTCTACTTCCTCCGCCAACTCACGCCCCGGCTTTCTGAGAAGCTCGCCGGGCTGGTGCTGGCCGAGTGCTTCAGCCAGGAGCGCGACGAGTTGGTGCTGGGGTTTTGCCCCGACGGCAAGCAGTGGCGGTACCGGCGCGATTTCTACATCCGGGCCACGTTGCGCGGCGATTTCGCGGCGCTGGCCTTTCCCGATGAATTCCGGCGGGCTGGGAAAAACTCGGTCGATTTGTTCGCCGACCTGCTCAATCGGCCCGTGCTGGGCGTGCAGCAGTTTCTCAATGAGCGGGCCTTCGCGCTGCTGTTTGACGACGACTGGGCGCTGCTCTTCAAACTTTACGGCAACCGCTCCAACCTCGTGCTCTTCCACGGCGACGAGGCGGTGGAGTTGTTCAACAACAAACTCGTCGCCGACGAAAACCTGCGCCTGAGTACCCTTGACCGCCCGATCGACCAAAGCCGGGCCGCGTTCGAGTGGGCAGGTGGCGACTGGAAAAAACTGTTTCCGACCTTCGGCAAGGAAGTAAACACGGCTCTGGAAATGCACCTGGCGAACGGGGCTGATCTCGCAACCCGCTGGCAGGTCGTGGATGCCATGCGTGAACGGCTCGAAAACCCGGCGGGGTTTTTCGTGAAAAACTTAAACCACCAGCTTGTTTTGTCGCTGTTGCCCGAGGGCGGCGAGGTGGTGCGGACGGAAACCGAGCCGCTCGCGGCGGCCAACGCGTTTTACTACGCGTCGACGAAAATCAACACCATCGACCGCGAGAAGGGCGCGGCCCTACGGCTGATTGACAAGCGGTTGAAGCAAACCGGGGCATACCTCGAACATACGTGGCAGAAACTGGCCGACGTGGATTCGGGCGTGAAGGCCGAGGAACTCGGGCACCTGCTCATGGCCAACCTCCACGCCGTGCCCGAACGGGCCGAGGCCGTCGAGGTCCACGATTTTTACCGGGACCAGCCCCTGCGCATCAAGCTCAAGCCCGACTTGTCGCCCCAGAAAAACGCCGAGGTGTACTACCGCAAGGCGAAAAACGAGAAAATTGAAATCGCCCGCTTGCAGGAAGCCATTGAAGCCCGCGAGGCCGAGCGAGCCGAACTAGAAGCGCACCGGGCGGCAATTGAATCAATTGAAACCGTCAAGGAACTCCGAAAATATTTGAAAAACAGCGGTTTGCAGGAATCGGCCAAAGCCCCCGAAACGATGGACACGCTGTTTCGGAAAGTCATGCTCGACGGCTTCGAGGTGTTCATCGGTCGCAACGCCCGCAACAACGACCTGCTCACCACCCGCTACGCCCGCAAGGAAGACCTCTGGCTCCACGCCCGCGACGTGGCCGGCTCGCACGTGGTCATCCGCCGGAAAGCGGGACATCCGTTTCCCAACCGGGTCATCGAACGGGCCGCCCAACTGGCCGCCTGGTACTCCAAGCGCCGCACCGATTCGCTCTGCCCGGTGATCGTCACGCCCCGTAAATTTGTCCGCAAAACCCGCGATTTGGCCGAAGGGCAGGTCATCGTCGACAAGGAAGACGTGGTGCTGGTGGTGCCGGAAGGAGCAGCAAAAGAATCCGAATTTTAAAGAAGCATGGCCCATTTCCCCTCCGAAAACCCCTTCCATTCCTTCTGGATGGCCGGTTACGAATGCACCGACCAACTCAATGCCTTTGGCCACCGGGTGGATTTCCTGCCCCTGACTGGCCACCTGCAACGCCTCGACGCCGATTACCGCGACCTGACCCCGTTCGGCATCCGCACTGTGCGCGAGGGCATTCGCTGGAGCCAGGTCGAAAAACGGCCCTACCAGTACGACTGGGAAACCGTCGGCGTGCTGCTCGACGCGGGCCGCGCCAATGGCATTCAGCAGGTGTGGGATATCTGCCATTTTGGGTTTCCCGACGATCTCACGCCCCTGCACCCCCTGTTTGCCCGGCGGTTCGCGGCGCTATGCCGGGCCTTCGTGGAATTTTACCGGTCGAAACATCCCGACGAAACGCTCATCGTCACGCCCATCAACGAGGTCAGTTTTTTGTCCTGGCTCGGCGGCGACGCCCGGGGCACTTCGCCCTACTGCTGGCACCAGGGCTGGGAAGTGAAGTACCACCTCATGCGGGCCTACGTCGAGGGCGTGGCCGCCATGCGGGAGCTGGACCCCACAGTGCGAATCCTGACGACGGAGCCGCTGGTCAACATGGTACCGCCCTTCGACGCCACGCCCGAGCAGACGCAGGCCGCCGCCGAAGCGCACAACAACCAGTTTCAAGCCACCGACATCCTCAGCGGGCGGATGTGCCCCGAACTCGGCGGACGGCCCGAATTTCTGGACCTCGTCGGGCTGAACTACTACTACAACAACCAGTGGATCATTGGCTCGGGGGCGTTTTTGCCCTGGCTCAACGAGGTGCCCGACCCGCGCTGGCGGCCCCTGCGCGACCTGCTGACGGAGGCGTACCAACGGTACCAGCGGCCCGTGGTGCTCAGCGAAACGAGCCACCCCGGCGAAGACCGCCCGCTCTGGATGCGATTCGTCGCCCAGGAATGCGCCGCCGCCCTTCGCCAGCACGTGCCGCTGCTGGGCGTGTGCCTGTACCCCATCATCGACCGCCCCGACTGGGACCACTTCACCCCCTGGCACCGGGCGGGCCTCTGGGACGCCACGCCCGAAGGCACCGTGCTGCTACCCGACGAACCGCCCGGCCGGGTGCTGTGCCTACCCTATGCCGAGGCCTTGCTCGACGCCCAGGCGACCATCGCTCAGGCCCTCCACGAGAGTCCATCGTCGGGCCTGGAACCGTTTTTTGGCAAATTGGCCCATGATGAGTTTTGAAGAAATGCTGCGCCTGGTGTTCGGCCAGGTGAACGGTTGGGCGCGGGCCATCGTGCGCCACCTGCCCAACCTGGCCGTGGCCATCCTGGTGATTTTCCTGTTCGGCCTGCTGGCCCGGCTCGTGCGTAACCTAGTGGTGCGGGCGCTGGGCCGGGTCAGCGACAACCCCGGCCTGGTCACGCTCACGGGCACCATCGCCGTGCTGGTGGTCAACGCCGCCGGGCTGTTTGTGGCCCTGGGCGTGCTGGGGCTCGACAAAACCGTCACCTCGCTGCTGGCCGGGGCGGGGGTCATCGCCCTGGCCGTGGGCTTTGCCTTTCAGGACCTGACGACCAACTTCATTTCGGGCACGTTCATCGCGCTCCAGCGGCCCATCCAGGTCGGCGACGTGGTTGAGACCAACGGGTTCACCGGCAAAGTCGTCGAAATCAAGCTCCGCTCGGTGCTGCTCAACAACGGGCAGGGGCAGGAAATCGAGATTCCGAGCAAGGACGTTTTTCAGAAACCCCTCACCAATTTTTCCCGCACGGGCCAGCGCCGCATCGAAGTCAGCGCGGGCCTTTCGTACCTCGACGACCTGGAAAAAGCCCAGCGTGTCGCCCTGAAGGCCATCCGGGCGTTGCCGTTTGCGCTCAAAAACCCACCGGTCGAACTACACTACCGGGGCTTCACGATGGATCACGTGCAGTTCGTCGTCTGGTTCTGGATTGACCCCGTCCGCACGAATTCCAACCACGCCCAGAGCGAGGCGATCAAGGCGTTGAAAAAAGCATTCGACGAGGCCGACCTGCTGATGATGTTTCCGCCGCACACGTTTGATTTGAAAAAACGAAAGCGGGAGGAACTGGGGCCGAAACCGCCCTCACCGCCGGGGGAGGGCGATTGAATGCGTTCAGGAAAAGTGTTTTCTTTACGAAAAAAGATTCCAGTCATGCCCATGCCCGAACCTAAGCAGGCTTTCCACGAACTCATCGCTCGAATCGATGACGAGGATTACCTGCGGGAATTGTACGAAGGCGTTGCCGCCCTTCACCAACGCCCGGTGCTTGACGACGAGGCCGTGGTGGCCAAACTCAGAACGTCCCTCGAAACGGCGCAACCCGGCCAGGGGGTTCCCCACGATGAATTCATGAGCGAAATGAAAACATGGCTCTCGAACTAATCTGGGGCGACGAAGCCGCCCGGCGTTTCGTTGAGCAGGTTGAGAAGAAAGTGGCAACGCTGGCCTCGATGCCATTCATCGGCAAACGCCATGAGGTCATTCGAGCCGTTCGTTCCATTCCGGTAGAGCCTTACCACTTGCTCTACTACACGGTCAGGGGCCAGACCCTGCACGTTCTCAACCTGATTGACAACCGGCGGCGATAAAATTCTTTCCGCTAAGCCAAAGGTCACCCTTTTTGCCGAAATGCGAACCCCGCCAGAGGTTCAGGCCCTCCAGGCAAGGTCTGAACCTCTGGCGGGTCCGAGGCGAGTCCCAACTGGCTCAGTACCCCTTGCCTTTGCCCTTGCCTTCGGGCGTGCGGAAGAGCAGGATGTCGCGGTCGAAGAGGTAAATGCCGCTCTTGTCGTCGCCGACGAGTTCGAGCTTGTCGTTGAGCGTGCGGGCGAGGTGTTCTTCCTCGATTTGCTCCGACACGTACCATTGCAGGAAGTTGTGCGTGGCGTAGTCGCGCTCCTGAAGGGCCAGCCCAACGAGGTCGTTGATGCTCTCGGACACGCGGATTTCGTGGCGGAGAAACTCCTCAAACACCCGCTTCAGCGACACGAACGTGATGATGGGCTGCTCCAGCGGCGGCACCACGGCGAAGCCCCCGCGCTCGTTGACGTACCGGATGAGCTTGAGCATGTGCCCGCGCTCTTCGCTCGATTGCTGGTAGAAAAAGTCAGTCACGCCGTCGAGGCCGGGCTGCACTTCGGCCCAGGAGGCCATGGCCAGGTAGGCCTGCGACGATTCGGCTTCCATCGTGACCTGGCGGTTGAGGGCTTCCTGGAGGGTTTTGGAAAGCATGGGCGTGGAGAAAGGTTGGTAGTTGTTGGTTGCTGGTTGTCGGTACGGCTTGTTTTGCCGCGATTTCCCAGCGTTTTCGGAAAATCACTCGTCTCAGTGAGCGTCCCGGCGGTGAAAATAACAAACTTTTCGTTCGCCGGTCGGATGCCCGAAGTTCTTACCTTTAAACCGCTTTTCATCAACCTCTGAATCAGTCCCATGAAAACGGCATTCCGCCTTCTTCTGCTGCTGATTGGCTTCGGGTGTGTTCAGCCCGCGTTGGGTCAGAACAAGCTCGCCAAGCGGTTCAACGTGTGGTATTTCGGCAACAAAGGAGGTATTGATTTCAATGGTTCGCCACGCCCCCTTACCAACAGCCGTATCAACTACAACGCCAAACAGGAACCTTCGGCAATGTGGTGTGATGAAAACGGAGCGTTGGCATTTTACACCGACGGGATGAATGTTTGGAACCGGAATCACTTCACCATGCCCGGTTCGGGACCACCTGCTTCGGGAGCATTGGGCGGAAACCCATCGTCCACGCAGGGAGCGCTCATCGTTCCACACCCCGGTGACCCCAATCGGTTCTACGTGTTTTCAACGGCCAAAGAAGGCCTTGGGGGCTTGCAGGTGGCTGAAGTAAACATGGCGCAGAACAACGGCCTGGGGGCGGTGACCTCCAAAAATCAGGTACTTCTGCCCAAAGTAACCGAAAAACTCCAAGCCGTTCAGCACTGCAACGGCAGCGACTATTGGGTTATCGCCCACGAAGCAGACAGCGATCGTTTCGCCACGTTTCTAGTCAGTTCGATCGGCCTGCAACCTGCCCCGACCTTTCAGAAGATCGGGGCAGTGCATGCCGTGGGAAGCGGTGCTACCCAGGGGTTTGATTGCACGGGTCAACTCAAAGCATCGCCTTCGGGCAATCGGCTGGCGGCGGCGATTCTGGGGCAGGACGCCGTAGAGCTGTTCGAGTTTGACAACACCACCGGCACCCTGCGCAACCTTGTTCGCCTGACCGGCTCGTTTGCCAAGTACGCGTACGGTGTGGAGTTTTCGCCGAATGGAAAATGGCTGTACGTGTCTGGCAGCAAGGGCGAAAGAAACCTTTACCAGCTCGATCTAAGCCAAACCACCTCCGCTGCCCTCCAGGCATCTGCCATCCGGGTGGGTCAGACTCCCGCCGAAACGCTCGGAGCCTTACAACTTGGTCCGGATGCCAAAATCTACGTGGCCAACTTCGTCGACAACGCGAATACCAATCTTCAGGGTTACCCCCGCCTTGGGGTGATCAACCGACCCGATGAGCGGGGTGCCGCCTGCCAGTACGCCCCGGAAGGGTTTGATCTGGGCGGGGGAAAAAGCGGATTTGGCCTGCCCAACCTCATCGCCGGGTTTTCCCGGAAAACTCCCGAAGTTGTGTGCCAGCAGGTGATCGGCGGGGCCTGCGGGGGCGGGCTGCTCCGGGCGCTCGTGATCAATGCCGACACGGTGACGTACGAGTGGTTTCGGAATGGACTGAAAATTAACGGGGAAACGAAGTCCACCTTCAAACCCAACGTGGCCGGAAAATTCAAGGTAAAAATCAAGGAGGCCCTTACGCCCTGCCCACTGGAAGCCGAATCGGCTGAGGTCGAGGTATCGCTGCTCAACACCACCACTGATCTGAAACCCCAGATTTTGCCCCAATTCTGCGGCACGTTCGTGCTCAAAATCAATGTCTCGACCGATTTCGACGTGCTCTGGACCGGCCCCGGCTTGAGCGGCTCCACCGCCCGGCTCGATACGGTGCGCGTGAGCGGGCAAACGGGCGAAGTCACCTACCGCGTGAGCGCCACCAGCCGGCTTGACCCCACCTGCAAGGCCGACACGAGCCTGAAGGTCAATTTTACCCAACCTCCCCCCTACCGCCTCGGCAACCCCGCGCTCAACGGGGCCTGCGGGCAAAGCCTGGCCCTCAACGCCCCCGCCGCACCGGGCTGGACGGAGTTGCGCTGGCAATTGCCCGACGGGCAAATCGTGACCCAAAATCCGTACGTAACCCGCGTCGGCGGCACGTACACCGTGCTGGCCCGCAACGCCAGCGGCTGCGAAAGCCGCGACCAGGTCACGGTGACGTTTCAGGGGGGGTCGGCACCGCCCCAGCTTTCGGCCCCGGTCACGGCCTGCTCTGGTCAGCCCGCGCCCGCCCTCACGGCCACGGGGCAGAACATCACCTGGTTCGCCGATTCGACCCTCACCACCCGGCTGGGTACGGGCAATTCGTTCGTTCCAACCCTCGGCAGTCGGCGCGGCGCGGTCTATTTTTTCGCGACGCAGACCAGTTCCGAAGGCTGCGCCAGCCGGGCCGCCCGCACGAGCGTCGTGGTGGCCGAGGGCCCCAGACTGGCCCTGGCCAGCCGCTCGGTGGTGACCTGTTTTGACGACAACCAACCCCTGCTCCTCGACGCGGGCACCGAACCGGGCGTCAGCTACGTCTGGAGTCGGGCGGGTGCGAGCGTCGGGGCCAGCGGCCCGACCCTCGGCGTGCGCGCGCCGGGCCTGTACCGGGTGCGGGCCACCAGCGCGGGCGGCTGCGCCAGCACCGACAGCGTGGAGGTGGTCGAGCAGTGCAAGCCCTTCGTGTACCTGCCCGACGTGTTTACGCCCAACGGCGATGGGGTGAACGACGAATTTGCCCCCAAAGGCCAGGCCATCGACGAGTTCGAACTCGTGGTGTACAACCGCTGGGGTGAGGCCATTCACCGCACGCAGGGCAGCGATTTTGCCGCCGCCGCCGGACAGTTCTGGAACGGCACCCTGCGCGGGCAGGCGGCCCCGACCGGCGTGTACGCCTGGCGCATCCGGGTGCGCAGTGCGCAGTGGCCGGAGCCGTTTGTAAAGGCCGGGCAGGTGCTTTTGCAGCGCTGAGGGCGGTTTTTTCGGCGAAAAACGGGTATGAGTTTGGCCGACAGGTTCTTTTTCAAAAGGAATCTGTTTGTTGACTTTATGGTTTGCAGTCCAGGCCAAAGGTTTTTTTCAGCCTCTCCAAACCGAGTTCACGCCTTTTGACCATGAACTACTTCCAGCAAGCCCAGCACGACGCCCTTCGCCTCGAAACCCGCCGCCACTTTCTGAAGCAATGCGGCAGTGGACTGGGCGCGCTGGCGCTTTCGTCGCTGCTGGGCAGTTGTTTTTCGGAAAAAGCCGAAACCGCCGTCGCCAATCCAATGGCCCCACGCCAGCCGCATTTCAACCCCCGCGTGAAATCGGTCATTTACCTGCACATGGCCGGGTCGCCGTCGCAGTTGGAGTTGTTCGACTACAAACCCCAGCTCGCCAAGTGGCACGGGCAGGATTGCCCGCAGTCGTTTTTGGAAGGCAAAACCTTCGCCTTCATCCGGGGCGTGCCCAAGATGCTCGGCCCCCAGGGTACCTGGGACCGCTACGGCCAAACTGGTACCTGGGTGAGCGATTACCTGCCGCATTTTCAGAGCATGGTCGATGAGGTGACGTTCCTCAAAGCCATGCACACCGACCAGTTCAACCACGCCCCGGCGCAGTTGCTCATGCACACGGGCAGCGCCCGGCTGGGGCGGCCCGGCATGGGAACGTGGGTGACGTATGGCCTGGGGGCTGATAATCAGGATTTACCCGCCTACATGGTGCTCACCTCCGGCGGCAAGTACCCCGAAGCGGGCAAGAGCATCTGGGGCAGCGGGTTTCTACCCTCGGTGTACCAGGGCGTGCAGTGCCGCTCGGCGGGTGAACCGGTGTTGTTCATCGAAAACCCCAAGGGCCTTGACCGCGACCTGCGGAAAGCCGCCATCGAAACCATCAACGACCTCAACCGGCAGGAGTACGAAACCTTCGGTGACCCCGAAACCCTCACCCGCATCAGCCAGTACGAACTGGCCTTCCGGATGCAGACCGAAGTGCCCGAGGTGATGGACATTTCCAAAGAAACTGCCGCCACCCACGCGCTCTACGGCACCACGCCGGGGCAGGTGTCGTTTGCCAACAACTGCCTGCTGGCCCGTAAACTGGTCGAAAACGGCGTGCGGTTCGTGCAACTCTTCGACTGGGGTTGGGATACGCACGGGTCGAGTTCAAGCGAAGCCCTCGAAATCGGCCTGCGCAACAAATGCCGCGAAACCGACCGGGGCATGACCGCCCTGCTCATGGACTTGAAACAGCGCGGCCTGCTCGACCAGACGCTCGTCATCTGGAGCGGCGAGTTTGGCCGTACGCCCATGCAGGAAAACCGCGACAACAAGCAGGCCCCCTTCCTGGGCCGCGACCACCACCCCGAGGCCTACACGATCTGGATGGCGGGCGGGGGGCTGAAAAAAGGCTTTTCCTTCGGCGAAACCGACGAACTCGGCTACCAGGGCGTCAGCGGCCGCACGCACGTGCATGATTTTCAGGCCACGGTGCTACATTTGCTCGGCCTCGACCACGAGCGCCTCACCTACGACTTTCAGGGCCGACCGTTCCGGCTGACCGACGTGGGCGGAAAGGTGATTAAGGAGGTTTTAGCGTAGCAAGTATGTTTCCGAAACCGATTTTCGTACAAGCCCTCAACCCTTACCGGCTTTTCTTGCGGTACGACGATGGTATGGAGGGAGAAGTAAATTTGGCGCACCTCGCCGGGCAGGGCATTTTCGCACAGTGGGACGAGAATGGCCTGTTTTCAACCGTGTACATCGACCCCGAAACGGACGCCATTGCCTGGTCGGAGGAACTCGAAATTGGGCCAGACTCGCTGTACCTGAACTTGTTGGGCACTGATTTCCAGACCTGGAAAAACCGCACTCCCGCTCATGCCGCGCATTAGCCAGTTTTTCGGCATCATCATTTCGATGTACTACGATGACCACAATCCGCCGCATTTTCACGCGAAATACGGCGAGTACGAGGCCCAGATTGGCATTGAAGATTTTGCGCTGCTGACTGGAAAACTGCCTTCAAAAACGCTGGGCCTTGTGGTCGAATGGGCTTCGCAACATCAGGATGAATTGCGCAGGAATTGGCAACTTGCCGCACAAAACCAGTCTTTGCCTAAAATTGAACCGCTCTAAACCCTTTTTTATGAAAATCAATAGAATGAAAGGAGTCAAAACCCTCCTCGCCCTCTGCCTCCTCGCGCCCGCCGCTTACGCCCAAACCCTCACTAAAACCTGGGAATCCGACACGCTGCTCCAGACCCCCGAATCGGTGCTCTGGGACGCAGGCACCCGCAGCCTCTACGCCGCCTGCATGAACGGCGACGCCTGGACCGCCGACGGCAACGGCTACATCGCCAAGCTCTCGCCCGACGGCAAAATCACGACGCTGAAGTGGGCCACGGGCCTCGACGCGCCCAAGGGCATGGCCGTCAGCGGGGGTAAACTCTACGCCGCCGACGTGACCAAAATCCGGGTCATTGATTTGAAAACGGGCAAGTTGGAGAAAACCCTCGAACCCGCAGGGGCCAAGCAACTCAACGACGCCACCGTGGCTCCCGACGGCACCGTGTACGTGACCGACATGGGCCGGAGCATCATTCTCCAGGTCAAGGCCGGGCAGGTTTCGACGTTTCTGGAAGATAAATCCCTCGAACGCCCCAACGGCGTCCGGGCGGTGGGCGGCAACATGTACGTCGTGGACGCGGGCAAGGGCATTTTCTACGAAATCCTGTCCGATAAATCGCTCCGCAAAATCGCCGAAGGCATGCCGCGCGGCGACGGCATCGAGCCCGTCGGCAAGGGCGATTTCCTGGTTTCGCAGTGGATGGGAAAAGTCAACCACGTGGCGGCTGACGGCAAAGTGACTCAACTGCTCGACACCGAGACCCAGAAAATCAACGCCGCCGACATTGGCTTCGACCCGAAAACAAACACCGTGTTCGTGCCGACGTTTTTCAAAAATTCGGTCGCGGCGTACCGGTTGAGCAAGTAGGCCGCACCCTGTGTTGCCCGTGGTGTCCAACCCGACAGGTCCGATTCTCTAATCGGACCTGTCGGGCTGTTTTCACCCCACTTCCCGATGCGCCCTACGCTCTGTCACCCCACCGACTACGCCGCCACTGTCCGGCGGTTTAAAGCCCTTACCCCCGAAAGCCGGGGGCGTTGGGGCCGGATGAGCGTCGAGCAAATGCTCTGTCACGTCAGTGATTACCTCCGACTACCCTTCGGCGAAGTGCCTTCGCCCGACCGCAGCACCGTGCTCACGAGAGGAGTCGGCTGGCTGCTGATGCGCCTGCCGCTTTCCTTCCCCAAAAACCTCCGCACCCTGCGCGAACTCGACCAGGATCGGGAATTTTCGACCAAACCCGCCGCTTTCGAAGCCGACCGTGACCGCCTGCTGGCCCAACTCGACCGTTTTGCCCAAACGCCCGAAACTGCCGATTGGGCACCCAACACGCTCTTCGGTACCATCGGAAAACAGGGCTGGGGCCGCGTTGGCTGGATTCACCTCGACCACCACCTGCGGCAGTTTGGGGTGTGAAAGCACGGACGGTCAGGTTTCCGATACAATTCCCGCAATTTTCTTTCGCTACCCCACCACAGGACAGGTAATTTTCGCCGTTTCGTTACTTTTGGAAAGAAACCTCTGCACCTGCCCCCATGAACGAACACCTCAGCCGCCGGAGCTTCCTGCGCCACGGCAGCCTGGCGCTGGCCGCCACGGCGTTTTCCCCCAAAATCACGCTGCCGAAAGGCGACATTACCGTCGGGCACGGGGCGCACCGCTACCGGGTCGTGCCGGGCTGGGGCGTGTTGGACGCGGGCAAAAACCCCGTCAACGACTGCCACGAGATGGTTGAAGACGCCCGTGGTCGGCTCATTCTGCTGACGAACGAGACGAAAAACAACGTCTTGATTTACGACAAATCGGGCAAGTTGCTCGACGCCTGGGGCACTTCCTACCCCGGTGCCCACGGCCTGACGCTGGCCAACGAAGGCGGCGAGCAATTTCTCTACATCGCCGACAACACCCGCAAGCAGGTCATCAAAACCGATTTGAAGGGCCGGGAATTGATGAAGCTGGAGTACCCAAAGGAAACCGGCAGGTACGACCACCCCGGCCAGTTCACGCCCACCGAAACGGCCATCAACCCCGTCAACGGCGACATCTACGTGGCCGATGGCTACGGGGCCAACTACATCACCCGTTACGACGCGAAGGGCCGCTACATCGGCCACTTCGGCGGGCGGGGCGAGAGCCTGACCGACCACTTCGACTGCTGCCACGGCGTCATCGTGGACACGCGCAACGCCAGCAATCCGACGCTCATCGTCACCGACCGCCGCCGCCAGGCCTGGAAGCGCTTCACCCTCGACGGCAAGTACCTCAGCACCATCGCCCTGCCCGGCACGTACATCTGTCGCCCGGTCATCAAGGGCGATTACCTCTACGGCGCGGCCTACCGGAGCATGTCCGACCAGTACCCCGATTCGGGCTACATCCAGATTCTCGACAAAGCCGACAAGGTCGTTTCGACCCCCGGCGGCTCGGCCCCGACCTACACCAACGGCAAGCTCGAAGAGCAGCGCAAGCAGGACCCCGACAAGGTGTTCATGCACCCCCACGACGTGTGCGTGGACAGCGACGGCAACATCTACGTGCCGCAGTGGAACTCGAAGAAGACCTACCCCGTGAAACTTGAACGTGTTTGAAACAGCCCCAACACCGCGTCATTGCGAGCGAAGGTGAATTCATCGAGAGAAACGAGATGAATTCACCGGAGCGAAGCAATCCCCTCCCGCAGACCAAGAGAGCTTTCGGGAAAAGAGTCAAGGCTCCGACTAGGGGATTGCTTCGTCGCAGAGCCTCCTCGCAATGACGGTACTTTAAGCCCATGAACTTAGCCAGCCTTTTCCTCCAGGCCTCCACCACCACCGACCACTTCCTCGAATTCATCGGGCGGTTTCACCCCCTGTTCGTCCACCTGCCCATCGGCATCATCATCCTGGCGCTGGGGCTGGCCGTGCTCTCGCGCCGCCCGCGTTACGCCAACCTCGAACCCGCCGTGAAAGTGGCCCTGTTCTGGGGATTTGTCAGCGCCGTGGCGGCCTGCGTGGCCGGGTATTGCCTCAAACTCAGCGGCGGCTACGAAGAAGACACGCTGAACCTCCACCAGAACCTCGGCATCGGCGTGGCCATTACCGCCGGGCTGGCCTGGGCGGCCACCAACTTCGCCAACCGCCGCGAGGCCTTCCGCAAGGCGCAATTCCCGGCGGTGGTGTTCTGCGCGGTGCTGCTGTTCGGAGCCGGGCACTTCGGCGGCAACCTCACCCACGGCGAAGACTACCTCACCCAGCCCCTGCTGGCCATGACCGGCAACGCCCCCGAAAAAAAAGAGCGCCCCAAAATCACCGACATCAACCAGGCCGTGGTGTACACCGACTTGGTGGAGCCGGTGCTGGAGCAAAAGTGCTGGCAGTGCCATAACGCCCGCAAAAGCAAGGGCGATTTTCGCATGGACCAGCCCGACCTGCTGGCCAAAGGCGGTGAGGACGGCCCGGCCTTCGTGGCGGGCAACGCCGAAAAGAGCGAGTTGTACAAGCGCCTCATCCTGCCCGACGACGACGAGCACCACATGCCACCCAAGGGCAAAACCCAGTTATCGGAGCAGGAAATCGCCCTGATCCAGTGGTGGATTGCCAAAGCCAACGCCAGTTTCAACACCAAAGTGGCGCAGGTGCAGCAGGACGCCAAAATCAAACCCATCCTGGCGGCCTACGGCGCAGGCGCGGCCCCGGAGAGTGAGGAAGACAAGATTCTGAAGCTGAAAGTGGCCGAAGCCTCGAAGGGCGACGTGGAAAAACTCACCAAGCAAAACGTGCTGGTGATGCCCGTGGCCAACGAAAGCACCCTGCTGATGGTCAACACCGTAAACGCACCCGCCTTCAACGACCAGACCGCCGAAGCCCTCGCCCCCCTCAACGAGCAAGTGGTGTGGCTCAAACTGGGCAATACCAAAATCGGCGACGCGGGGCTGAAATCGGTGGGTAAGCTCAAAAACCTCACCCGCCTGGGCCTCGAGCAAACCGCCATCACCGACGCGGGTTTGACTAACCTCAGCGGCCTGAAGCACCTCGAACACCTCAACCTCTACGGCACCAAAGTGACCGACGCGGGCCTGAAAGCCCTGGCGGGGATGAAGCAGTTGAAAACCCTCTACCTCTGGCAAACCGCCGTCACCCCGGCGGGCGTGGAGGCGCTGAAAAAGCAGTTGCCCAAAACGCAGATTGACACCGGCGGCTACGCCTTGCAGAAATTGCCGACGGACACGCTGGTGTTTAAGAAGAAGGAGAAAGCGACGTAATCACCGAGCTCGTTTCGTCGCCGGGTAAGCCACGCTTTTTTGTATCTTGGCTACCCAAATGCCATGAACCATGTCCGCTACCGAAGTAAAAGCCGAAGTACACCGCCTCATTGACCAGATTGACGACGAAACCTACCTGCGCGGAGTGATGGATGCCATGCGCTCGGAACTTGGGCAAACCACCGACATCGCCTACGAGCTGAGCGAGGACGAGTTGGTCCAGCTACCCGCTTCGCTGGAAGCCGTCGAAAAAGGCCGGTACACGACCAACGAGCAACTGAAAACCGAGGTGAAGCAGTGGCTTACGAGGTAATCTGGTCGGAGCCAGCGAAGGAAAACTACCGCGACCGCATCGCCGACCTGATGAACGCCGGACGCGACGAAGCGGCGGACGGTTTTGCCAATTTGGTTTTCCAGAAAACGGCACTGCTCGAACGAAATCCTTACCTCGGCATACGGTCCGAACTCATCACCTCGCTTCGCCGCCTGCTCGTGGATGACCGCTACGCGTTGTTTTACACGGTATTGAGAACGGAAGTTATCGTGCTCAACTTGGTGGACACGCGGCGGTTTAAGGGAGGGTGGTGAAGTTGCGAGTTCGACGCGATAGGGTTGCCTGTGGAATTGAAACAACTCGCAATCCGACGCCGCCTCGGAGGGGCTTGAGATAAAAGTTACTCGCAGGATACGAGCAACGGCGGGGGGGTGAAATAAAAAAATAGCATTATTTCTACCACACTCAAACTGACGTATGCATGAAGTCTATAAGTTACCTGTGTTTTGTTTTGCTTTACTTAGTTACTCAGGGGTGCAAACTGGATGAACTACCGGGAACAAAAACTTTCCTAGATAAGCCTTCGGCCGAGTTCATGGTCTCAAATGATGGCTGCATTGCATCTTGCCCGATCACCTTCATCAGCCAATCCAATAACGCAACTTCTTTTTTGTGGGAAGTAAGTGATGGCAGTTCTTCTACACAGGCCACGTTCGTCAAAACTTTCATGACACCTGGGTCGTATACAGTTAAACTAACGGTTGCGAACAAGGCTGGAAGCAATCAGAAACAAGTGGTAGTCATGGTCAAATCGGGAATTCCTCCTCCGGTCGCCGACTTTAGTTTCACTGGCGGCGATTGTACCGCTCCCTGCGAGGTGATTTTCTCCAATAAGTCGTTGAATGCCACAAGTTACATTTGGACATTTGGTGATAACTCGACCACAACTGAAACCAATCCTCGTCACACCTATCAGGAGGGCAAAACTTATGCTGTTTCACTGACGGCAAATGGGTTAGGTGGGACAGCCACTAAGACGCAACAATTAACTATTAAAGCACCTCCGACATCCAAGATTTGGGATAGAGCCTTTGGTGGCGATGCGGACGATGTACTCATGGATCTGATTTTTACCCCCGATGGAAGCGTGATCGCCGGAGGCTATACTTATTCCGGCACTTCCACCGATAAAAACGAACCGTCGCGGGGCAGTGCCGATTACTGGATTACGAAAGTGGATGGCAACGGTGTTAAGTTATGGGACAAGTCCTACGGTGGGAGTTCGCTGGATTTTTTCAATGAAATAATCGCATCGGACAATGGAGGCTTTTTGCTGGGTGGTATTTCCCATTCAGGCATCGGGTCGGAAAAATCTGATCCCAATCGAGGATTTGCTGACTTTTGGGTAGTGAAAGTAAATGAAAGCGGGCTCAAGGAATGGGACAAAACGTTTGGAGGTACAGCCGAAGAGTCTTTAAGTTCCATGCTTCAGAACAAAACTGACGGTGGTTATCTATTGGCTGGTAAATCAGAGTCAGGCATCAGCGGAGAAAAAAGTCAAGTCGCCAAAGGAAATGGAGACTACTGGGTTGTCAAAATAAATTCGACAGGAACAAAACAATGGGATAGAACTTTCGGAGGCACTGAACTCGATGAATTAACGGCAATTGTTGCTGTTCCTGATGGAGGTTATCTCTTGGCTGGTTTCTCAGCTTCTCCGCTTAATTCTGATAAAACCTTGCCATCAAGAGGAACAATCGATTACTGGATCGTAAAAATTGACGCTTTGGGGAATCGGGTTTGGGATAAAACGTTTGGCGGAGTCGGAGCTGATAAATTGTATACCGCAATTCCTACTTCCGATGGAAAAATGCTTCTCGTGGGTTCTTCAACTTCTGGACAGGGAAATGAAAAGTCGGAAGCATCCCGAGGCGGATTGGATTACTGGATCGTTAAAATTAACGCCTCCGGTGTCAAAGAGTGGGATAAAACGTTCGGAGGAAGCGGTGACGACGAAGCAAATTCAGTTATTCAAAATCAAGATGGCAGTTTTATCATCGGAGGATATTCAAAATCAGGAATTTCAGGCGATCGCTCCGAAGTATCTAGGGGGAATCAGGAAGCCGATTACTGGATCCTGAAACTGGATGCAAACGGAAATAAAGTCTGGGACAAGGCGTTTGGTGGCTCTGGTAAAGATGAGTTACTGACAATCGTAGGATCATCAGATAACACCAGCCTATTTCTTGGCGGCTATTCAAAATCGGATGTTTCAGGCGAAAAAACACAAGCCTCAAAAGGAAATGCCGATTATTGGCTCCTAAAGCTCAAGCATTAACTGAACTCCCCAACTGGCGCAAGCTTGCGCTGACGACTGGTTCAGGTTTGCAACCTGGACCTTGCTTTTTGGTAGTTTGTAACTGCCGTTTTAGCAGCGAAAACCGTATTTAATTTCAGTTAAAAATTGACAGAAAACAAGGTCCAAGTTGCAAACTTGAACGAGAAATCACCTCACTTTCTCCTCAACCACTCCCCCCTCGTCCACGCTTGTAACGCGAATGCGGAACCGAGGCGTGTGGAACGCCCGTCCATCCTCTTCGGCGACCGCCTCAAAGCCCACTTGAAAAACTGAATGACACACTTCGTTGAACACTCCCGTTGACGGCCTGAATCACTTCCATCCCCACCGCCCGTCAGGGGGCAATTGGGAGCGGTAACGCCTTCCTCCTTGCGGCAGGCAACTACTTTCCTGCGAAACACATCGTCTTTCCTGCAAAACGCTCCGTACGAGTTGCGACGGGCGAAGTATCACCTGCGGAATGCTCCGCATCAGTTGCGGGAAGCACCGTATCACCTGCGAAAGCCAACGTTGTTGTTGCAGCGGGCACAGTCGTTGTTGCGGAACGCCCCGTATCACCTGCGAAACGCAAAGTATCTGTTGCGGAACGCGAAGTATCTATTGCAAAACGCAACGTATCTCCCGCAACGAGCGAAGTCAACGGTGGGAAATGCATCATGGGGCGGAACGGCAAACCGAGGTTCGTGAACGGTGCTTTCGTTAAACTTACGCCAAAAATCTCCCACCAAACCCATTGGCCCCGAAATGCCCGCGCTTTCTCTCACCCTGGCCGCCTCACTTCTGCTGCTCACCGCCCTGCTCGTCTTTCCCCGGCGGCGACCGGCGTACTCCCACGTCCGTCACACCATCAGCGAACTCGGCGAGGTGGGCAGTCGGGATGGGCGGGCGGTGTCGCTGGGGGTGTTTATGCCCGTTGGGTTGTTGCTGGGCACGGTGGCGCTCCTCACCCGCGAGGCGCACCCCAACGCCGCGCTGCTCGCCGCCTGCGTGGGGGTGGGGTACGCCGTCGCCGCGTTTTTCCCCTGCGACCCCGGTTCGCCGCTAGAAGGCTCGGCCCGGCAGGGCGTTCACAACCTCGGCGGGGCTGTGGAGTACGTGGGCGGCACGCTGGCGCTATGGCGGCTCGGCGAAGGGGCCGGAGTCGGCTACCAGGTCGCGACCGTCGTGGTGGGACTGGCGACGGTGGGCCTTTCGCTGCCCGCTTTCTTCCCGGTTCGTGGCCTCATTCAGCGCGTGGCCGAGGCGGTTTTGTTTAGTGGGCTGACGGTCGCGCTGGTTTGGTGAGCTATTTTTTTGAAAACGCCCATGCTCCTCCGCTTCACCCTCACCCAACCCGCCGACGTGGTGTTCGAGTACCTGACCGACGTGCGCAAATTTGTGTCGATCCACCCGGTTATTTCCCGGATGGAGGCGCTCGGGGCCGGTCGCTACCGGGTGTACGAAACGCTGAAGGTCGGCGGACTGCCGGTTTCGTTCACCTACCGCGCCACGATTGCCGCCGACCCCGCCGCGAAAACGGTACGCATCGCCGCGACGGTGTTCGGCCTGACGCGGATTCAGATGCACTTCGGGCTATTTCGGAAGGGCGAAAAAACCGTGGTGGAGGAGAACGTGACGTTCCGCTCCGTTCTGCCCCTGAAACCGCTGATGGAGAAGGTGTTCCGGGAACAGCACCAACTGCTTTTTCAAAACCTCGAAAACGTGGGTCGGAAAACGGCCTGACGACCGGCGGAAGGCTTGCCGAATCGCGCCAAAACCGGCAACTTTCAGCCCTAATCTCTGAACCCATGAAACCGTTCTTCCTTCTCTGCGCTCTGCTCTTTTCACTCTGCTCTCTCGCCCAGGCTCCCACCGAAACCTACCCCGACGACCCCGCCTCCGTCGAACAGGCGGGCGTGCCAAAGGGCGAAATCCTGAAATTTGAATTTTCTTCTTCGAAAATCTTCCCCAACACCTGGCGCGAGGTGTCGGTGTACGTGCCCGCCCAGTACCGGCCCGAAACACCGGCCTGCGTGTACGTCAACCAGGACGGCATCCAGTGGAAGGCCCCGACGGTGTTCGACAATTTGATTCACCGGAAGGAAATGCCCGTCACCGTGGGCGTGTTCGTCACACCGGGGAAGGTAAGGGCGGCCAACGGCGAGGCAGCCCTCGACCGCTTCAACCGTAGTTTCGAGTACGACGGCCTTGGCGACGGCTACGCGCGGTTTATCCTCGACGAGATTCTGCCCGAAGTCGAAAAGCTGAAAACGGGCGACGGGCGGGCCATTCGCCTCTCGCCGAACGGCAACGACCGGGCCATCGGCGGGAGCAGCAGCGGCGCGGTGTGCGCCTTCACGGCGGCGTGGGAACGCCCCGACGCCTTCAGCCGGGTGTTTTCGGCCATCGGCACGTACGTCGGGCTGCGCGGGGCCGACCGCTACCCGACGCTCGTCCGGAAGTACGAACCCAAGCCCATCCGCGTGTTTTTGCAGGACGGGGCCAATGACCTCAACATTTACGCCGGCGACTGGTGGATGGCCAACCAGATGATGGACCGGGCGCTCCTTTTCGCAGGCTACGAAACGAAACACGTGTGGGGCGAAGGCGGGCACAACGGCAAACAGGGCACGGCGGTGTTCCCCGAAGCGATGCGGTTTTTGTGGAAAGACTGGCCGAAAATCGTGGCACAAGGCGCTTCGAAAAACCAGTTTCTGACCGACCTGCTGATTCCCGGCGAAGACTGGCACCTCGTCGGCCAAGGCTACAAATTCACCGAAGGCACGGCGGTGAACGCGAAGGGCGAGGTGTTTTTTCAGGACATCCCCAACGGCAAAACCTACACCCTCGATGCAAGCGGCAAACCCGTGGCCCTGCCGCTGGATTCCAAAAAAGTAAGCGGTACCGCCTTCGGCCCCGACGGACGGCGCTACGCCACCGGAGCCGGGCCGCACCAGGTGCTCGTGTACGACGCGGCGGGTAAGGAAACCGTGCTGGCCGAAGACGTACCCGGCAACGACATCACCGTGGACCACCGGGGTAACGTGTACGTCACCGCGCCCGATGGCCGCGAGAAGCCGAGCAAGCTGCTGCTAATTCGTCCGAACGGCGAAAAAGTCGTGGTGGACGAGGGCTTAAAATTCGCCAACGGCCTCTGCCTCTCGCCCGACCAGACGCAGTTGTACGTCACCGAATCGGCCTCGCACTGGGTGTGGGCGTACCAGATTCAGCCCGACGGCACGCTCGGCGCGAAGCAGCGCTTCGGTCACCTGCACGTGCCCGACTGGGAGGAAAACGCCTGGTCCGACGGCCTCAAGTGCGACCGCGACGGGCGGGTGTACGTCACCACGCGCATCGGCATTCAGGTCATGGACCAGTTGGGTCGCGTCAACGCGATTCTGCCCGCGCCGAAGGCCAACAGCCAGACCTCCAACGTGGTGTTCGGCGGGCCAGCCTTCGACGTGCTGTACGTGAGCAGCGGCGACAAGGTGTTTCGCCGGAAGCTGAAAACGCGGGGCGTGAACGGCTGGGACGCGCCGAGCAAGCCGCCGGTGCCGAGGCTGTAACAGTCACGAAATCGTAACAAGGAGCAACGCCCGCAACTCGGCGTTGCCCTTACTTTTGCCTAAACTTCTCGCTTCCCGACCATGCAACGCCGCACCTTCCTCCACACCACCCTCAGCCTGGGGCTGAGTAGTCTGATTTTCCCGAAAACCCGCGCCGCCGCGCCGCCCGAACTCGTACTCCGCTTCGCCGTGGCTTCCGACGGGCATTACGGGCAGCCGGGCGTGGATTCGGAGGGAAATTTCCGGAAGCTGAACGAATGGATGGGGGCGGAGAAAAGTGGCAAGGGCCTCGATTTCGTGGTCATCAACGGCGACCTCTTTCACGACGACCCGAAGTTTGTCGCGCCCGTCAAAGCGTCGTTCGACCGTCTGCCGGTGCCGTACTACGTCACGCGGGGCAACCACGACCACCTCACCGCCGAGCAGTGGAATCAAACCTGGGGCTACGGGCTGAGCCACAGCGTCAGCCGGGGTGACTACGCCCTGATGCTGGTGGACACGTCGAACGGACAGGGCGGCTACGTGTGCCCGGACGTGCGGTGGATGGAAACCGAACTGGCCAAACACTCGGCCAAACGGGGCATTTTCGCCTTCCTGCACATTCCCCCCGTCAAATGGACTTCCGGGGCCATCGACTGCCCCGAGGTGGTGGCCCTGCTCGACAAAACCCCGAACCTACTGGCCACTTTCCACGGCCACGACCACGACCAGGACGGCAGCCGCACCTCCCCCGGCCGCAAGCCGCACTTCTGGGACGGGCATTTCGGCGGCAACTGGGGCACCACCTACCGGGGCTACCGGATGGTCGAGGTATTCGATGACGGAAGCTGGCGTACGTACCAGTTTAATCCCGAGCGGGAGCCGGTGATCAACGCGTTTGAGGGGAAGAAGGTGGGGTGAAATAAAAAACCCGGCTCATTCGCCGGGTTCCTCGGAGCCAAAAACTTTGTAAACGTCTTCCATCCGAATCGTCACCTGCAAGTCGGGGAGTTCGATGTTGGCGTCGGGCTGGTCGAAAAATTCGTATTCCCAGCGCCGGACGCCCCGCGTGTAGGTTTCGATGAGGCGCTTTTCCTGCGAAACGAGCCAGTACGCCCGAAGCGTGGGCAGCGTGAGGTATTCGTTCAATTTATCGCCACGGTCCACGGCTTCGGTGCCCGGCGAGAGCACTTCCACGACGAGCAGGGGCTGAGTCACAAAATAATCATCCTCGTCGTCGACCGTCGGCGCAACGACGATGTCGGGGTAGCGGTAAATTTTTTCCAGGTTGACCGCCAATTTTACTTCGTGGGTGAAGATGTCGAACACCCCGCCGTCGAGTTGGTCTTCGAGAAGCCGAGTGATGCGCCGGTTGAGCTTGTTTGCTTTTTTGGATTCCCCGGCCATTTCGTACAGAATTCCATTGACGTACTCGTGCTTCACCTCGGAGTTTTTCTCCAATTCGAAGTATTCTTCGACTGAATAAAGTTTCTCTACCTCCGTCCGCATAGTCCGCCCGTTTTTTTTACGAAATATCCGTCAACGTTCGGGAATAATCAAACTCACCGCATCCTCACCACCGTCACCCCCGCCCCGCCCCGGTCGGGGTGCTCGTCGGCGAGGCCCTCGACGTGCCGACGGTAGCGCTGCCGGAGGTGGTCGCGGATGAGCGTGCGCAGGATGCCGTCGCCCTTGCCGTGGACGATGCGGAGTTCGGGGAAGCCCACGAGGATGGCGTCGTCGACGAACGAATCGACTTTTTGCAAGGCCTCCTCGCCCCGCTGGCCGCGCACGTCGAGGTTGAAAGAAAAATTGGCGGCTTTTTCGTTCAAATCGATGCCCGTCAGGGCGGCACGGCGGGGCTTCTCGCCCACGGCTTCGCGGTACTCGCGGCGGGTCACTTTTTCCAACCGGTTGAGCTTAATCGTCGTTTTCAACTCGCCCACGGCCACGGTGGCGTCCTTGCCCTTGAGGTCCAGCACCTCGCCGACGGTGTTCTGGCCCTTCACCCGCACGAGCGAGCCGACGGTGATTTCGCCGCCTTCGGTTTCGAATTCCGGCTCCTGTTTTTTGGCCGTTTCCTGAACCGGAAGTTTTTCTTCTTTAAGTTCCTTCGCCTCAAACTCCTGCAAGCCCTGCCGGATGTCTTTCGTAGCGAGTTTTTCGGCGCCCTGCTCCCGGATTTCGCGGATGGTTTGTTCGATGCGGGCGTTGGCCTCCTTGACCAACTGTTTCGCCTGCACCTTGGCCTCGTTGAGCAAGCGCTTTTTCTCCGTGTCGAGGTAGGTTTTGAGCGTGGTGTACTGCTCGGTGAGTTCGTCGAGTTTGCGCTGGCGGAGGGCGTTTTCAACGTTTTTTTCGGAGAAAATCTTCTTCTCGATTTCCAGTTCCTTCGCCAGTTTCTCGAAGTTCACCTGGTTGCGGTCGAGCTTCTGGCGGGCGCGTTCGATGACGGCTTTCGGCAAGCCGATTTTCTGGGCGATCTCAAAGGCGAACGAACTGCCCGGCTTGCCGATTTCCAATTCGTAGAGCGGCTCCAGGTGTTCGGCGTCGAAACGCATCGCCCCGTTGACCAGCCCCGGCGTGCGGTCGGCGAAGGTTTTCAGGTTGGAGTAGTGCGTGTTGACGACGCCGAACGCGCCCGATTTCGTGAGGTCTTCGAGAATCGCCTCCGCTACGGCCCCTCCCAGGCTCGGCTCGGTACCGGTGCCGAATTCGTCGATGAGAAACAGCGTGCGGTGGTCGGCGCGGGCCAGGAATTGCCGCATGTTGGTCAGGTGCGAGGAGTACGTGCTGAGGTCGTTTTCAAGGCTCTGTTCGTCGCCGATGTCGATGAACAGGTTGCGGAACACGCCCAGTTCGGTGCCGTCGGCCACGGGCACGAGCAGCCCGCACTGGAGCATGTACTGCACCAGCCCGATGGTTTTGAGCATGACCGACTTGCCGCCCGCGTTCGGCCCCGACACGACGAGGATGCGCCGGTCGGCGTCGAGCCTGGCGCTGAGTGGCACGACGGTTTTGCCTTGTTTTTGAAACGAAAGCAGCAGCAGCGGGTGCCGCGCCCGCACGAGGCGGAGGGCCGGGCCGTCGTGGACGAGCGGGGCGATGGCGTCGAGCTGGAGGGCGAGCTTGGCCTTGGCCCGCGTGAAGTCGATGATGCCCAGGAAGGTGTACGCCCGGCGCAGGATGTCGACGTGCGGACGCAGTTTGGCCGTCAGTTCGAGCAGAATCCGGACGATTTCGCGGCGCTCGCGGGCTTCGAGTTCCTTGATTTCGTTGTTGGCGTCGAGCACGTCGGCGGGTTCGAGAAACACCGTCCGGCCCGTGTCGCTCTCGTCCTGCACGAAGCCCTTGATTTTGCGCTTGTGCTCGGCGGCGATGGGGATGACCAAGCGCCCGTTGCGGATGGTCAGCGAAACTTCCTCGTTCACCCAGCCGTTCGACTTGGCCGTTTTCAGGATCGAATCCAGCTTTTTGCGCAGGGCGGCCTGCTCCGAATACAATTGCCGCCGGATGGCCTGCAATTCGGGCGAGGCGTCGTCGCGCAGTTGGCCCCGGTCGTCGATGACCCGGTCAAGGGCTTTGATGAGGTCACGCAGGAGGGCCTGGTTGTTGGCGGGCGGCGTTCCGCTTGTTGGTTTTTGGCTTTCCGTTTCACCTCTCGCCAACCGTTCGACGGACCGCTGCAAACTGTTAACTGCCAACTCGCGTAGCTGTGGGTACGTTTCGGGGTCTTTGTCGTCGAAAAAGCGGAGGATTTCGCCGATGGTGCGGAGGCTGATTTTCAGTTCAAAGGCTTCTTCCTCGGTCAGGAACGCCCCCTCGATGGCGGCTTTGGCCAGGTGGCGGGTCACGTCGAGGTAGTTTTGCGACGGAAAACCCGGCTCGGCCTGGAGGATTTCCTTCAGTTCGGTAGCCTGGCGGAGCCATTTCTCCACCAAATCGTGGCGGTCGGTGAGGCGCATCTTTTCAACGTACGCCCGGCCTAGCGGGCTGACGCAGGCGTCGGCGAGAAGTTCGCGGATGCGGTCGAAACCGATTTTCTGTTCGAGGTTTTGGGGGTACAGCATAACGGGTTGCAAACCTACAAAACGTTCGCGGGGCGAATCGTTCCACGACGGAATCCCTGGGGCAATTCCGGAGGACTGTAGGGTGGGACGTGCGTATTTTCAATCAAAAAGCAGGGTATGGAGTTTGTAGGGTATGAACCAAATCATGCAGGCCGAACTTTAATTGAATTCTAATTGAATGGCTGTCCGGCTTCGTTGCCAGGGCAACTAATTTTGCGACGTGTTTTTTCCCAACGAATGGCTACCACGACCCTTCCACACCTGACGCCCCTGAAACGCCTGTTCCGGATGCTCGGCAACGAGCGCCGCGACATCATCTACTTGTACGTGTACGCGGTCGTGTCGGGGTTGATTGCGCTTTCGCTGCCCCTGGGCGTGCAGGTGATCATCGGGCTGATTTCGGGCGGGCTGGTTTTTTCGTCGGTCTACCTGCTCATCGGGCTGGTGGTGCTGGGTACGCTGCTGGTGGGCCTGCTGCAAATCGCGCAGATTTCGCTGGTTGAGGTGCTCCAGCGGCGGGTATTCGCCAAAGCGGCCATCGAGTTGTCCTACCGCACCCCCCGCCTGCGCTCCGAGGCCCTTGAAGGCAGCTACCCACCCGAACTGATGAACCGGTTTTTTGACGTGCTGACCATCCAGAAGGCCCTGCCGAAAGTGCTCATCGACATCACGGCCGCCGTGGTGCAGATTCTCTTCGGTGTAATTTTGCTCAGCGCCTACCACCCCACGTTCGTGGCCTTCGGGCTGGTGCTGATTGGCCTGCTGCTGCTGGTGATTCGCCTGTCGGGGCCGCGGGGACTGGAAACCAGCCTGGCCGAATCGAAATACAAATACAAGGTGGCCCACTGGCTTGAAGACTTGGCCCGGGCGCTTTTCGCGTTCAAAAGCGCGGGCAACACGCCCCTGCCCGTGGGCCGGGCCGACGAACTGGTGAGCGGCTACCTGACTTACCGCGAAAAGCACTACAAGGTGCTGCTGGGGTTGTTTGGGTACGCCGTGGCGTTCAAGACCCTCGTCACCCTGACCATGCTGGGCCTGGGTACGGTGCTGGTGGTGGACCGGCAGATCAGCCTGGGACAGTTTGTGGCCGCCGAACTCGTGATCGTGCTTGTGATCGGTTCGGTGGACAAACTGATGAACAACGCCGACATTGTGTTTGACCTGCTGACGGCCGTGGAAAAACTTGGTCACGTGACCGACCTGCCCCTCGAACTCCAGCAGGGCCTTGACGTCGATTTGCTTTCCAACCCCAAACCCCTGCGGGTAGAACTCGGCGGCGTGGGCTACCGCTACCCCGACGCACCCCAATCGGCCCTGTCGGACCTGCACCTGACGCTGGCCCCCGGCGAACGCCTGGCCCTGAAGGGTGAGGGCGACTCGGGCCGCAACACGCTGCTGCGGCTACTGGCCGGATTGCTCAGCGACTACGAAGGCAGCGCCCGCCTCGACGGATTTTCGCTCCGCGACCTCGACCCCAGCCGCCTCCGCGCCGCCGTGGGATACGCCGACGGTACTGACCAGTTTTTCGCGGGAACACTTCTTGAAAACCTAACGATGGGCCGACCCAACGTAACGCCCTACGAAGTGCAGCAAACCCTCGACACGCTCGGTCTTTCGGAGGCCATCAGCCACCTGCCCCAGGGATTGAACACCCCCGTGCTGGCGGATGGCACGCCCCTGGCGTCGGGGCTGCGCAACATGCTGCTGCTCGTGCGGGCCGCCCTGGGCTACCCCCGCCTGCTGCTGGTGGGCAGTTGGGTGGACGGCCTTTCGCCCACTCAGCGCGAGCGAGTGCTCGATTTTGTGACCGACCGTCAGCATCCCTGGACGCTCCTTGTGGTGGCCAACCACCCCCGCGTCCACGAACGTTGCGACCGGGTGTTGGAACTCGAAAACGGTCGCTTGGTGCCCGAAGCCACGGCAGTGTAACCGACAACGTTTTTCGTTTACGGTTTTCAGTTGACGGTTGAAATGCAGCAACTGGAAACGACAAACCGAAAACTGGAAACTGAAAACCGAAAAAAATGCTCAACCTTTCGCACCAAACGGTCAACCCCACCGTGCGGGCCAATTATAAGCTCAATTCGCTCGAAGAACTGGAGACCCCGCCCGGAGCCAAGCGCCTGACCACCTGGCTGCTCCTTCTCCTCATGCTGGGCATTCTGGGGCTGTTTCTGCCCTGGCAGCAGAACGTGTCGGGGTACGGCACGCTGACAGCCCTCACGCCCGAGGATCGCCCCCAGGACGTGCAGAACATCATCGCCGGGCGGATTGAACGCTGGTACGTGAAGGAAGGCGATTTCGTGAAAAAAGGCGACACGCTGATGGCGCTCTCCGAAATCAAGGACGAGTACTTCGACCCGGCCCTGCCCGTGCGCCTCGGCGAACAGATTCAGGGCAAGGCTGACGCCATCAGCAGCTACAACCAAAAAGTAACCGCCCTCGACAACACCATCACGGCCCTCGAACAGGGCCTCGTGCTGAGTTTGCAGAAAGCCCGCAACAAGGTAACGCAGTCCATCGCAAAAGTGCGGGCCGACAGCGCCGATTTCGTCAACGAACGCCAGCAGTTCACCATCGCCCAGACCCAGTACAGCCGGTACGAGGAAGGCCAGCGCGATGGGCTGTTTTCGCTCACCGACCTCGAAAACCGCCGCCAGCGCCTCCAGGCCGCCCAGGCGAAGGTGGTTTCGGCGGAAAACAAACTGGCCGTGTCGCGGCAGGAACTCGTCAATGCCCGCATCGAACTCGGCAGCATCCGGGCCGAGTACGAAAAAGAAATCGCCAAGGCCCGCTCCGACCGCAGCTCGGCGCTTTCGTCGGTGGCCGACGGGGCCGTTGAACTGTCCAAACTCCGCAACAAGGCCGCCAGCGTGGACATCCGCCGGGCGCAGTATATCCTGCGCGCGCCCCAAGACGGCTACGTGGTGCGTGCCCTGAAGGCGGGCATCGGCGAAACTATCAAGGAGGGCGAATCGGTGGCTACGCTCCAACCCGAAGCGCCCGGTGAAGCCGTGGAACTGTACGTCAACGCGATGGATTTGCCGCTGATTCAAACCGGCAAACCCGTGCGGGTACGCTTCGACGGCTGGCCGGTGCTGCAATTTTCGGGCTGGCCGCAGGTGTCGGTGGGTACCTTCGGGGGCGTCGTGCGGGTCGTGGACCGCGTGGCCAACGCCGACGGCAAGTACCGCATCCTGGTCACACCCGACAACAACCCCAATGAAAAATGGCCCGAACAACTGCGATTGGGCCAGGGAGCTTACGGCTGGGTAATGCTCAGCAACGTGCGCGTGTGGTACGAGATCTGGCGACGCATCAACGGCTTCCCGCCTGACCTTCAACAATCGTCGGGGACGGTGGGCACCGGAAAGGAGGGGAAGAAATGAGGGTTCGGTTTTCAGCGGTCCGTCGCACGGTTTTCGGTTTTCAGCGGTCCGTCGCACGGTTCTCGGTTGCGCGACCGTCCCTGTCGGCGGTAATCGGTTTTTCATTGGTGATTGTTCATTGTTCATTGTTCATTCCCGCCAACGGGCAGGATTCCCTCCAGTTTTTTTCCTACGACGACTTCCAAGACCTGGTGCTCAGCCATCACCCGGTGGCGAAGCAGGCCGAACTACTGCCCGAATTGGCCCGGGCCGAACTGCTTGAGGCGCGGGGTTTTTTCGACCCCAAACTCGTGTCGTACTTCGACCGGAAGTCCTTCAAGGGCCTCGACTACTACAACCGGTTCGACACGTACCTGCAGGTGCCGACCTGGTTTGGCGTTGATTTCAAAGCCGGGCACGAGCGCAACACCGGTGCGCGGCTCACCAACCCCGAATCGCCCCAACTGACCTACGCGGGCTTCAGCGTGCCCCTGGGCCAGAACTTACTCATCGACGCCCGGCGGGCCACGCTCCGGCAGGCCGAACTCGGCCGCAACCTGGCCGACGCCGACCGGGTGAAGCTCATCAACAAGGTGCTGTTCGATGCGGCCAAAACCTACTGGGACTGGTACTTCACCCACCAGCAGTTCCGGCTCGCGACGGAAGGGTTTGAACTGGCCGACGTGCGCTTCAAGGCTGTGGCCCGCCGGGCGCAAATCGGCGATTTGGCTCCCATCGACTCCATCGAAGCCCGCATCACCCGGCAGGACCGGCTGGTGCAGTTGCAGCAGGCAACGGTGGATTTTCAGAACGCCCGCCTGCTCGTTTCAAATTTTCTCTGGAGCGCCGGGGGTACGCCCCTCGAACTGCCCGAAACGGCGGTGCCCGGCCCGGCGTCGTTCCGCGCCGTCGACCAGCAAGCCCTGGAACGCCTGCTCAACCAAGCCCGTGCCGCTCACCCGGAGTTACTGGCTTTCGGGTATAAACTCCGGCAACTATCGGTGGAGGAACGATTCAGCCGTAACCAGCTTTTGCCCGCGCTGAACCTGAATTTCAATTTCCTCACCGAGCCGAAGTTGTACCAGGACGCACCGATTCCGAGCACGTTTTTGATGAATAACCACAAATTCAGCGTCAACTTCGTCATGCCGCTGTTTCTGCGCAAGGAGCGCGGGAAGTTGCAGCAGGTGCGGGTAAAAATCGGCCAGATTCGCTACGACCAGCAGCAGGCCACGCGTGAAATCCTAAACGACGTGCAGGCCTCGTTCAACGACGTGAAAGCCCTCGAAAACCAGCTCAACACCCAGGAAGTGGCCGTGCGCGATCAAGGCCAACTGCTGAACGCCGAACGCCGGAAGTTCGACATGGGCGAAAGCTCGCTGTTTCTGGTCAACTCGCGGGAAAGCAAATTCCTCGAACTCCGCCTCAAACTCGAAGACCTCCGCGCCAAGTACGAAAAAGCCCTGGCCCAACTGGCCTACGCGGCGGGGGGGACGGGGGTTTGAGTTGTTGGTTGATGGTTACTGGTTGTCCGTTTCATCATAACGTTCGACCAACAATCCTCAACCGACAACCATCAACTAACAACCAACATGCTCCGCCTCTGCCTCATCGGCTTGCTGCTGGCTCCGGCCCTGGCGCGGGGACAGGTCGCGACGGACTCCGTCCCGTCGGCGCGACGGAGCATTTTTTCGGTCGGCTTGGCGGCGCACTACGGCTTCGTGTTCGCCCATGCCGCCGACGTGGAGAACACGCGGGGTTCACGGCCCCGTGGCCTGCGGGCCGAACTCGTCTGGCAGCGCATCGACGAGCGCACCTGGCAAACCTGCACCTGCTATCCCCGCAACGGCCTGCAAGTCACGGCGATGGACTACGACAACCCGGTGCTGGGTCACGGCCTCAACGTCGGGTATTTTCTTGAGCCCAACTTCCGCCTCACGCCGGGCGTGAGCCTCAGCCTGCGCGGGTCGTTCGGGCTGGCGTTTTTGTCGAACCCCTACCACCCCGTCCGCAACCCGACCAATTCGTCGTACAGCCTGCCGGTGAGCGCGTACCTCGCGCTGGGCGTGGGCACGAGCGTCCGCCTGAACCCACGCTGGAGCCTGACGCTGTCGGGGCAGTACGAACACGCCTCCAACGGGGGCCTTCAGGAACCCAACCTCGGCATCAACTACCCCACAGCCAGCGTCGGGCTGCTCTACGCCGTCAACCCGGTGCCGATTCCGGCGCGGGAACGACCGTTGCGGAATTTCCGCCACCGTCGCCCCCGCTTCGACGCGTACGGCTTCGGCACGGCCCGCACCGCCCGGCGCGGCGAACCGACGCGGTATTTTCTGGGCGGCTTTGGCTTCACCGCCAGCAAGCAGGTGGGCAAACTCAGCGCCCTGACCCTCGGCACCGAAGCTTTCGCCGATTTTCCCTCCCTTGAACTCGCCCGCCGCGAGGGCAACGACCCCGCGCCCCTGCGCGTGGGGCTGTTGTTCGGCCACGAGTTTTTGCTCGGAAAATACGTCTTCAGCCAGCAACTCGGGGCTTACGCCCACAACCCCTACCCGTTTTTCGACCGGGTGTACCACCGCTGGGGCCTCACCCGCCGGGTGGGTAGTGGCTGGGCCGTGGGCTTCAACCTGCTGGCCCACCGGCACGTGGCCAACTTTCTGGATTTGAGGCTCGTGCGGAGTTGGTAGCTTGACCGGCCCTATTTTTTCGTTAGTTTTACGCCATGCCGTACACGCTGCCCATCGAGATTTACAAACTGCTGGAAGAGGACCTTCCGAAGGAAAAGGCGTTTCAGGTCGCGAAAGCCATTGAAACCAGCGTCCAGACCGTGGAGCAACGGGCCGAAACCCTGGCCCGCGAGAAGAAGCTGGAGGTCCGCGACGAGCTTTCCAAAGAACTTGCGTCCAAAGCTGACATCGCGGCGGTCCGGGCAGAAATTTCAGCGTTAGAATCCCGCATCGAAACCCGCTTCGCCCAACTCGACCGCAAGGTCACCATTTACTTCGTTGTGTTGGCGGCACTCATCGTACTGCTCAACCGCGACGCCCTCGAACTGATTTTCCGGGTCGTCGGCCTGGCGAAATAACCCACCGCCGCCCGCCGTTTTCCCTCCGCCGGGCTATCTTTGCCCGACTTTAGTCAACAGTCGTCAGTCATCAGTCGATAGAAAAAATGCAGTCACTGACGACCACCGACTGACGACTATCGGCTAACGACTGTCTACTTCCAAAATGCCGTCTTTCGACTACAAGCGCCTGCTTCCCCACCTCTACGCCGTTCTCGGGTTCGTTCTTATCGCCTGCATCTACGCCTCGCCCGCGCTCCAGGGCAAGCGCCTCGCCCAGCACGACGCCGTGCAGGCCGAAGCCGCCGCCCACGAGGTGAAGGAGTACCACAAACAAACCGGCGAGTGGTCGGCTTGGACCAACTCGATGTTCGGCGGAATGCCCGCCTACCTCATCGCCACCGATTACCCCCAGAGCCTCACCACCCGGCTGGGGCGCATCCTGGGCGGGTTTTTGCCCGAACCCATCGGCCACCTCTTCACGATGATGCTCGGCATGTACGTGTTGTTGCTGGCCTTGCGGGCGCGGGGCTGGCTGGCCGTGTTCGGGTCGGTCGCGTTCGCGTTTGCTTCGTACCACCTGATGTACATCCAGGCCGGGCACATGTCGAAAATCATCGCCCTGGCCTGGATGCCGGGCATTCTGGGCGGGGTGATTTGGGCCTGGCGGGGGCGGCCCCTGCTCGGCGGGGCGGTGCTGGCCCTGTTTCTGGGGCTGAATTTGTACGGCAACCACGTGCAAATCACCTACTACGCCTTCATCGCCATCGCGGTGCTGGGCGTCATCGAAGGCGTGGCGGCGGTGCGCGAGGGGCGGCTGAAGTCGTTTGCGTTGGGCAGCGTGGCGCTAGCGGTGGGCGCGGCACTGGCGGTGGGCACCCACGCCACGCGGCTCTGGACCACCCAGCAATATTCGGAATACTCGATGCGGGGCAAGTCGGAGCTGACCACCAAAACCACGGGCACCAACCCTAGCCAGAGCGCCGCCAACGGCCTCGACAAAGACTACGCTTTCAACTGGAGCTACGGCAAGGTCGAAAGCTTCACGCTACTGATTCCGGGTTTTTACGGCGGAAAATCGAGCGGGGGCCTCGACACGAAGTCGGAAACCTACAAAGCCATGACGGCGAAAGGCGTGGATGCCGCCGCCGCCCGGCAGTTTGTGGAGCAGGGCGCGCCGATGTACTTCGGCACCCAGCCGGGCACGTCGGGGTCGGCCTACGCGGGGGCCATCGTGATGTTTCTGTTCGTGCTGGCCATGTTCATCGTCCGCGACCGCCTGAAGTGGTGGCTGCTGGGCATGGCCGGGCTGTTTCTGATGCTTTCCTGGGGGAAAAACTTCGGGCTGCTCAACGACCCGTTTTTCGATTATTTCCCGGCTTACAACAAATTCCGGGCGGTCACGATGCTGCTGTCGGTCATTCAGGTGTTCCTGGCGGCGGGCGCGGTGCTGGCGCTGAAAACGATTTTTGACGAAAAACCAACGTTTGAAACCATCAAGCGCCCCTTCTTCATCAGCCTCGGCCTGACGGCGGGGCTGTGCCTCCTGCTGGCACTCGTGCCGGGGGTGTTCATGGATTTTCGGGGGGAAAACGACGCGGCCATCCTGGCCCAGGTGTTCGGCAGCCCCGAAGCGGGCAACGAGTTCGTCCGTACCTTGATCGCCGACCGCGAAAGCCTGTTCCGCGCCGATGCGCTGCGCTCGGCGCTGTTCATCCTCGTCGCGGCGGGGCTGCTCTGGGCGTTTCTGACCAACAAGTTGAAAGCCGCCGTCGTGCTGCCCGTGCTGACGGTGCTGACGGTGGTGGACTTGTTTCCGGTGGGCAAGCGCTACTTCAACAACGGCGATTTCGTCAGCAAAGCCGCCCAGCAGCAGACCTTCACGCCCTCGCCCGCCGACGAGCAGATTTTGCAGGACAAGGCCCTCAGCTACCGGGTCTTCGACGGCACGACGGATGCCTTTAGCGACGCCCGCGCCAGCTACTACCACAAGTCGGTGGGCGGTTACCACGGGGCGAAAATGAAGCGTTTTCAGGAAGTGATCGAGTACCAGTTGCGCAAGGAGCCGATGAACCTGGCCGTGCTCAGCATGCTCAACACGAAGTACTTCATCCTGCCCAACCCCCAGACCAACCAGCCCGCCGCCCAGCAAAACCCCGAAGCCCTGGGCAACGCCTGGTTCGTGCCGAATTACAAAATCGTGGCCAACGCCGACGAGGAAATGGCCGGGCTGACGGGCCTCAATCCCCGCCAGACGGCCTTGGTGGACAAGCGTTTCGAGTCGTACCTGAACGGCCTCCGCATCCAACCCGACAGCGTGGCCAACCGCATCGAACTGACCGCCTACAAACCCAACGCCCTGACCTACCGCAGCACGACGACCAGCCCCCAACTGGCCGTGTTTTCGGAAATTTTCTACCGGGGTAACGACGACTGGAAGGCTTACGTGGACGGCAAGGAAACCCCGCACTTCCGGGCCAACTACCTGCTCCGGGCGATGGTCGTGCCCGCCGGGACACACACGATTGAGTTCAAATTCGAGCCAGCCGCCGTGAGCACGGGGCACACGATTGACCTGGTGTCGAGCCTGCTGCTGGTGGGTTTTCTGGTGCTGGCCGTGGTGGTGGAGGTGCGGAAGAAAAAAACGATTTGATGCCAATCGTGCCACGACACAGCGTGGCACGACGTGTTCCCTCGTATGATCCGCCTCAAAATCTGCTGCATTTCCTCCCCCGACGAGGCCCGGCTGGCCATCGCCGCCGGAGCCGATGCCCTCGGGTTGGTCGGCCCCATGCCCAGCGGGCCGGGGGTGATCGACGACGCCCTGTCGGCCCGCATCGCCCGGCTGACGCCCCCGCCCGTCGCCACGTTCCTGCTCACGAGCGAAACCACCGCCGAAGCCCTCATCGCCCACGCCCGACTCGTACGCCCGACGGCCCTCCAACTCGTGGACGAAGTCGAACCGGGTGCCCACGCCCGCCTCCGCGAAGCCCTCCCCGGCGTCAAACTGGTGCAGGTGCTGCACGTCCAGGACGAACGTACCGTGGCCGAAGCCCTCGCCGTGGCCCCGCACGTGGACGCGATTTTGCTCGACAGCGGCAACCCCACCCTGGCCGTGAAAGAACTCGGCGGCACGGGCCGTCAGCACGATTGGACCATCAGCCGCCGCATCGTGGAAAGCGTGCCCGTGCCGGTGTTTCTGGCCGGTGGGCTGAATGCTGGCAACGTCCGCGAAGCCATCGAAATCGTCCGGCCTTTCGGCATCGACGTGTGCAGCAGCGTGCGGACGGGCGGGAAACTGGATGCGGAGAAGCTAGCGGCGTTTGCCGCGATTGTAAACTCGTAGGGGCAACCCTTGCGGTTGCCCCTACGAGTTTACCAATACTTCCCCCCCCGTTTCCGCGCAAACCAGAAGCCCCGCCAGAAAATCCCCGCGTGATGGGCCAGGGTGGGCAGCAGCCCGAAGTGTTCGCGCAGGACGGCGAAGCGGTCGAGGAGCGAGGCGCGGAGGTTTTTGACTGAAAAACCGCCCACGAGGTACCGCGACACCGGCACGCCCAGGTTGATCACCGTGCGGGCGGCTTTCAGGCAGCGGATTTCCCAATCCACGTCGGCACTGTAGGGATGATCGAGGCGGAAGGGCGGGGCCAGGCTCCGCCGGGCCACAAACGACTGGTGGCAGATGACCATGCCGTGGCTGAAATCCCGCCAGGTGGCCCGTGCGGGCAGGCGGTGGGGCGTCACTTCGCTCCGCAGGCCGAGGACCGAGCCGTCGTCGCGGACGAACAGCGCGTCGCCGTAGCACACGTCGGCGGTTTCACCGCCTTTCCCGAAAAAATGGTCGAGCGTGGTTTCGTCGTGGAGTTCGTCGCCCGCGTTCAGAAACCACACGTAGTCGCCGGTGGCGAGGGCGAGGCCCTTGTTCATGGCGTCGTAAATGCCCCGGTCGGGTTCGGAAATCCAGCGCGTCACGATGTCGGGGTACCGCCGGACGAGGGCCAGCGTCCCGTCGGTCGAGGCTCCGTCCACCACGAGCAATTCCACCCCCTCGCGCACGGTCTGGCGCTGCACGCTTTGCAGGGTTCGCTCGAGCACAGCTTCGGCGTTGTAGGTGACGGTGATGAGGGTGAGGTGGGGCATTGCAGCGTAGCTACGGGATGGTGGGGCGGGCGGGCGGCATTCCGCTCAATCCCCCGCCCGTGGCCCGCCGGGGGAGACGGTTTGGAGTCTGACAAAAACAGTTGCCCGGCCTCACTCGGCATCGACCGCTGCTTTCCGCTTCTTTTTCAGCATGATCGTCACCGGGCTGCCGAACAGGTAGAACAGCTTGTGTCGCAGGCCCTTCGCCCGGCGCACGTCCTGAATCATGTCGGTCACTTCGTGGAAATTGATGTGCAGGGGGTTGGCCTTGTTCCCGATGTTGGTCGTGATGCCGTAAATCACCGGCTCTTCCTCGGGCTGATACGTGCCGAAGATACGGTCCCAGATGATGAACGTGGCCCCGAAGTTTTTGTCGATGTACTTTTCCTGCGAACCGTGGTGGACGCGGTGATTCGACGGCGTGGCGAAAATGTACTCCAGCCAGGGGTGCAACCGCCGCACGTACTCGGTGTGCTGGGTGAACTGAAACAGCGTGGCCAGTTGGTTGGTGACGAAGAAAATGACGGGGTGAAACCCCACCAACATCACCGGGATGAAGAAGATAGTTTTGATGTACTGAATCCAGCTCAGCCGGTACGACACGGTGAGGTTGTACTTCTCGCCCGTGTGGTGAACGACGTGCGTGGCCCAGAAAAACCGGCACTCGTGCGACACCCGGTGCGCCCAGTAGCTGAACAAGTCGTAGATGACGTAGCAGGGCAGCAGGGTCCACCACTGCAATTCCATCCGCCAGGGCAGGGCATTGTAAATGACCACCAGCAGGTACATCATGCCGAACTTGAGACCTGCCGTAACGACCAGATTTCCTAGCCCGACCAAGATCGAGCCGATGGTTTCCTTTTTCTCGTAATGGTCGCGCTCCTGCCAGTACGAAACGGCCATTTCGAGGGCAGTCAGGGCCAGCATGACGGGCACGGCCCAAATAATGAGGTTGGGGGCTTCCCGACCCAACTGGGCGATGGAGTCGGTTGGGATTTTCTCGGCCCCGAAAAGTTTGTAGAGAAGCAAGACGGAAGCGTGAATGGTAAGCGACGGGACAAAATAGGCCAAAATCGTGTGCCAGCAAAGGTCGGGCCGATGTCCGGGGCGTTCTTGGCGACCAAACGTCAGCCCCTGGCGGCCAAATTGCGCCCGCGCCGGAGCAGCGCGGCCACGGTGCTGTTGACGTCGGGCGAAACGCGGGTGAGCAGCACCAGCCCCCCGAAAATCACCGAAATCAGCGCCGATCGCAGGGAAATGGCCGCGACCGTCGGCCAGAAGTTCGGCCCGAATCCCGGCACCAGGCTCACCACGGCGAACGTCACCGCCCCGATGCCCAGACCCAGCAGCGTGCGGCGGGTGAAGGGCAACAGCCGGAGTTTCCACCACACGAACGCCCCGCGAAACACGCTGTAAATCAAAATCGTGAGTGCCGTGGCCGCCGCCGCGCCCGTGATGCCGTAGGCCGGAATGAGCAGCAGGTTGGTGGTGTAGGTGAGCAGAGCCAGCACCAGCACGAAGAAGGTCGAAACTTTGTAGTACTGCGAATACCCCATGATTTCGTTGCTCAGCCCCGCCGACATGTCGATCAGTTTCGACAGCGAAATGAACAACACCACGTACTTGCCCAGCCGGTATACCTCGCCCTTGCTCATCAGGTTGAAGAGGTCGTCGATGTTGAGCCAAAGGCCCAGAAACAGAAACGTACCGATGAGCATCTGGTTGAGGGCGGCCTTCTGGTGCAGGGTGCGGGTCTCGGTCCAGGCAGCTTCCTGGATCGTCCGTGCGATGAGGGGACCCGAAATCTGGGCAATGGCCCGGCGGGGAATTTCGATGAGCGTGGCGATGATGGTCGCGATGGCGAACACGCCCGTATCGGCCTGCCCCAGGTAGCGGCCAATCATGAACGTGTCGAGTTGGGTGCAGAGGTTCCCCCCGATCAGCCCGATGACCGCGAACGACCCAAAGGCCGAAATCTGCCGCACCACGCCGGGCGTCAGCACCGCGCGGTTGACGGGCACCAGGTACAGTTTGCCCAGCACCCGCAGGTACACCAGCAGCCCCAGCGCCACCGTGCCGTACACGGCCACGTAGAGCGTGATGAACGCGTGAAAGGAAATCCACCCCGCCGCGTACGCCAGAATCAGCGCAATGTTGGCCAGTTTCACGTACACCTCGCGCAGGGCCGTCGGGATGGCGATGCGCTGGTTGTTGCGGCAGTAGGCTTCGAGCACGGTTTGCAGGATGGTGAAGCCCGTGAACGGAATCAGGTGGTAGTAGTACGCGACGAGTTCGGGGGATTCTTCGGCGAAATAATCGCCGTAGGCCCCGCGCAGGAGGAGGAAAAAAACCGTGAATATGCCAAACCCCGCCGCCGCGTAGCCGAGCAGGAAGGTCAGAAACCCGTTGTGCTGCCGCTCATCGTCGCGGAAGTAGGCGAAAAACCGGTCGGCGATGGCGGGCGCGCCAAACGTGCAGATGGATGCAAACGCCAGGCTGAACGTGAGCAGTGACCGCGACAGGCCAATCTGCGCCTCCGACAGAAACCGCGTCGCCACCAGCAACTGGTTGACCACGCCCAGCACCACCCCAACGTAGTTGACGAGGCTGGCCTTGAAACTCTGACGGATGACGATGCCCAAGGGCTGAGTTTAAAGTTTAGAGTTTGGAGTTTAGAGTTTTGCACCCCAACTCAATCCTCAATTTGAAATACTTCCGCGCAAATAGCCCGCCACGTAGTACATTTCCTGCGTGGTCCGCAGCCAGCGGGTTTTGAAGCGCCCGGCTCCAAACAGCAGGCAGAACGGGTACAAAACCAGTTGTTTCAAGCCGTAAGCCAGCATGTTGTAAAAAAAAGCGTTCGTCGGCTTCGCGCCTTCCACGAACGCGATGGAAATGCCCGCCTTCTTCGCCCGTTGCAGCCGGTAGCCCGTTTCCCAGTTTCTCGGCGTGGTGTAGTGGTGAACTACCAGCTTCGGGTCGTAAAAAAACAGCCGGTCGCGGCGCTCGGGGTGGGCGTTGAAAATCCGGTAGTTCAGGTGGGTTTCCTCGCCCAGGTTCCGGCGCATCAACGCCGGGTCGGTCGGGAAGCCCCCGAAGGCTTCGAGCACGGCCTTCGGGTAGGCCATGTTGCTCCCCGATAGCCCGAAGCGCTGCCGCTGCCCGGTCAAAAATCCTTCGATTTCGCCCCAGGTGCGGGCTTCAAACTCGTCGGTGAACCAGGCCGGGGGCGGGGTTTCGTACCAGGGCAGGTACTTGCCGCCCACGCAGAACGGTTGCGGTTCGAGGGTCGAAAAATGCCGTAGGATGCGCTCGGCCCAGTCGGATTCGGCGCGGGCGTCGTCGTCGATGAAGGCCACGAAGGGCGCACGCGCTTCCGCGAAGCCCCGATTGCGGGCGTGGCTCAGCCCCTGCTTCGTTTCGAGGGCGTAGCGGACGGTGCGTTCCGGGTGGTTTTTGTGAAATACTTCTACGACCCGCCGGGTGTGGTCGGGCGAGTTGTTGTCCACGACGATGATCTCGAAGGCGTCAGGCGGCAGCGTTTGACCCGCCAGCGCCCGGAGGCTGTGCAGCAGCAAATCAGCCCGGTTGAAGGTGCAGACGACGACGGAAAGGCGCGGGTCAGAACTCATGTTCAGGCGCAAAATTACGCAGAAATTACCGCCCGAACAGCCGCCGCTTCAGCGAAACGTACCCGCCGAGTACCCCGGCGAGCGGAGCCAGCCGCAGCAGCACCCGCAGCTCGCCGCCCACTGGCCCGTCGTACCCGGCCCGCCGGAAATCGGCCACCGACCGGATGCCGTGGCGGTGGAAAAATTCCGCCCAGAACCAGGCGACCCGCCAATTTTTCGCCGCGTTCAAGCCCAGCTTTTGGTAAGTGTAGGCGTACTCGCGCAGCAGCAAATCCCGGTCGGCGAGTGCCGATTTCGTCACCTGCCCTTCGTTGATGCCGATGCCCACCAGCGGCTCGGACACGTAGGCGAGGCGGTGGTTTTTTCGCAAAACCCGGATGTAAAAGTCCGTGTCCACGGTGTACCTGACGGCGCGGTCAAATTCCAGGCCCACCCTCCGGCGGTAGAGCGTGGCGCTGGGCGCACCGATGCGGTTGCCGGCGAACAGTTCTTCCGGAAACCGTTCGAGCCGTTCCACCTGCGCCGCCGTGGGCTGGTTCACGTCGCGCACCGCACCCGTGTCGGCATTCGTGGCGACGGAGGCGCAAAACGCCAGATCGGCGTCGGGGCGGGCGTCGAGGGCGGCGACGAGTTTCGCCAGGCTGTCCGGCCCCGTCAGCCAGTCGTCGTGGTGGAGGATTTTGATGAGTTCGCCCGTTGAGCGGCGCACGGCCTCGTTCCAGTTTTCGGGCGTGCCGAGGGGCGTCGGGTTGCGGAAATACCGCAGCCGGGGGCCGAAGGCGTAGTTTTTCAGGAAAACTTTCACTTCGTCGTCCGGCGAATCGTCGGTCACGACAACTTCAAAATCCAGGTACGTCTGCTCCCGCAGCGAATCGAGCGCCCGCCGCAGGTAGCGGGTCTGGCGGTAGGCGGGGATGCAGACGGAGACGCGGGGCACTTTGTAGTTCAGGGTTTAGAGTTTAGAGTCGATTGACTCCGCTGAAGCGCGGGTTCAGCAACAAAGAACGAAACCCCAAACTCCAAACCCTAAACCCTGAACTACTTTTGCAGCCAAATGGTCATCAGCCGCATCACGTCCGGGTTGGGCAATCAGTTGTTTCAGTACGCCTGCGGGCGGGCCGTGAGCCTGCGCCAGGGGGTGCCGCTGAAGCTGGATTTGGGCAATTTCCGGGACTTCCAGAACCGCCGCTACGGCCTCGACGCGTTCCGAATTGAAGCGACCGAGGCCACGCCCGACGAAATTCGGGAATTGCTGAACACCGACACGTTCTGGCACCGCCTCACCACGCCCCCCGCCCGACGCCGGGTGCGGCACGAGCGGGGGTTTGCCTTCGACGAAACCATTTTGCAGGCTGGCCCCGACGTGTACCTGAGCGGCTACTGGCAAAGCCCGAGGTACTTCGCCGACGGCGAAGCCGCGCTCCGCCGCGAACTGACCTGGTGGATGCCGCCTCCGGCGGAAACGCTTCGGTTTCTGGAAAAAATGGACGACAGGACCGCCGTGGCCGTCCACGTCCGGCGGGGCGATTACGTGAGCAATCCCGGCTACGCGAAGCGCTTCGGGGCCTTGCCGCCGACGTACTACGAGCGGGCGCTGGGCTACCTCGCCGACCGGGTGGAAGGCTTGCACGCCTTCGTGTTTTCGGACGAACCGGCCTGGGTGAAAATCCATTTTCCGCAAACCGTGCCCCTGACCATCGTGGAAGGCAACCCCGCCACCGAAGACCTCCGCCTGATGGCCGCCTGCCGGTACCACGTCATCGCCAACAGCACGTTTAGCTGGTGGGGGGCCTGGCTGGCCCCGTTCCCGGACAAAACGGTGCTGGCCCCCGCCCGTTTTTTCAACGACCCCAACCTGCCCGACCGCGACCTCGTGCCCGACGATTGGGCGCGGATTCCGGCCCTGTAAATTTCACGCAGAGACGCGGAGTTGGCACGATTCGCTCTGCGCCTGTGCGTGCAACCATCCTGACCATGTTTCGCCGATTGCTCTCCAACATCCCCATTTCCTGGATTTACTACGTCAAATTCCTGCTTTGGCCCGACCGTTTTTTTTTGTTGCCGAAAAAAAAGGTCCGCTACGGCACCGACCACCTCTACACCTACGTCCGGGCCGATTTTACCGAAGAACCCCGCTTCGCCGCCGCCTACCGCGTGGCTGAGCAGTTGGGCAAGTCGCTCATGCCGCCGGGCGGCATGCAGTGGCGGGTATTCACGCTTTGCTGGGCCGCCGAGTTGGTTAAACACCTGCCCGGCGACTTCGTGGCCTGCGGGGTGTACACCGGTTTCTGCGACCGGGCCGTGATGGAGTACGTTGATTTTCAGAATCTCGGGAAAACCTACGTGCTCATGGATACCTTCGAGGGCCTAGACCCCCGCTACAGCACCCCCGACGAGTTGGCCAAGCAAACCCGCTACAAAACCGCCCCCAGCACCTACGACACCGTGCGCGAGACGTTCCGGGAGTTCCCGGTCCGCATCGTGAAAGGCCCCATCCCCGAAACCCTGCCCGAGGCCGGGGCGGAGGCGGTGTGTTTTTTGTCCATCGACATGAACACCGCCGCCCCCGAACGGGCCGCGCTCGACTATTTCTGGCTCCGCCTCGTGCCCGGCGGCGTGGTGGTGTTCGACGACTACGGGTTTGGGGGCCACGAAGCCCAGAAAGCGACCCACGACGAGTTTGCCCGGTCTCAGGGCCTGACCATTTTCGCCCTGCCTACGGGCCAGGGGCTGTTGTTCAAACCGGCGAAGGGGTGATAAATTGACCAACTTTGGCAGAGCCTACGCGGCCCGGTTTCGAACTCTGCCAAAGTTTCTGCCCAAGTCCTGCCGTATTTTTGCCCATTGCCAACCGCGCCCCACCCCTGAAACCTGCCCCGTTAATCCTCTTCGCCTACAACCGTCCCGACCACCTGCGCCGGACGCTCGACTCGATCCGTAGCAACCCACTGGCCGCGCAGAGTACATTTTACGCTTTTTCGGACGGCCCGAAAACTGCGGAGGACGCTCCGGCAGTGGCGGAAGTGCGGGAAATTTTGCAAAAAATCGAAGGCTTCGCCGCCGTTGACCTCGAAGAAAGCCCCGAAAACCGCGGCCTGGCCGCCTCGGTCATCCGGGGCGTGACGCGGGTGCTCGAAACCCACGACCGGGCCATTGTCCTCGAAGACGACCTCGAATTTTCGAGTGATTTCCTGACGTTCATGAACGCCGCCCTCGACGCCTACGCCGACCGGACGGACGTGTTTTCGGTGTCCGGTTACCTCTACCCGATTCCGCTGCCCCCCGACTACACCGCCGACGTTTTGCTCCTGCCGAGGGCTAGTTCCTGGGGCTGGGCCACCTGGCGCGACCGCTGGGAGCAGGCCGACTGGGCCGTGTCCGATTTTTCGGAACTGGAGAAAAACCCCGCCGCCCGCCAGCCTCTGCTCCGGGGCGGGGACGACCTCTGGCCCATGCTCCAGAAGCAGCAGCGGGGGCTGATTTCGTCCTGGGCCGTGCGCTGGAGCCTCGCCCACGCCCGGCACGGGGCCTACGGCGTGTTTCCCCGCGAATCGAAAGTGCGCAACACGGGAGCCGACGGCTCGGGCACGCACACGGGCAGCACCCGCCGCTACGAGGTGGCCCTGAGCGAAAGTCCGCTCCGTCCCGACCCCGCCATTCAGCACGACCCGCGCCTGGAAACCGCGTTGCAGGCGTATTTTCGCCCCAGTTTTGTCCGCCGACTGATTAACCGCCTCTCGCTCTAACCTGTCGTCCTGTTGAAAGTCGAACGGACGACTGACGACTGACGACCGACGACTGAATGGTTTACGCCTTCAAATACCTCCTCAAAGACTCCTACCGCCTGCTGCGCTCGGCGGCGGGGCGACGGCTGCTGGGCCTGATGGCCCGCTACGCCGACGCGCCCCGCTACCAGCCCCGGCGCATCGAAGCCGACGGCCTCGCGCTCGACGTGCCCGACGCGCTCTCGTTCGTGTGGCAGTACAAGGAAATTTTCGTGGATGAATTTTACCGGTTTCAAACGTCCGAAGCCGCGCCCGTCATCTTCGACTGCGGGGCCAACGTGGGCACGAGCGTGCTGTTTTTCAAGAAAACCTACCCCAACGCCCGCGTCGTGGCTTTCGAGGCCGACGAGGCAATTGCCGGTTTTTTCGAGAAAAACCTCGCCCAGAACGGCGTAACGGGCGTCGAGCTGCTGCGCAAGGCCGTCTGGACGGACGACGGCGGCGTGGCCTTCGGCAGCGAAGGGGCCGACGGGGCGTCGATTTTCGCCCCAACGCCCAAGACCCGCGTGCCCTCCGTCCGCCTCCGCGACCGGCTGCTGGCCGAAGAGCGGATTGATTTGCTGAAAATGGACATCGAAGGGGCCGAGGCCTTCGTGTTGCCCGACTGCCGGGGGGCGCTGGGCCGCGTGCGGAACATTTTCGTGGAATACCACGCCTACCCCGACCAGCCTCAGAACCTGGGCGAAATCCTGGATATTTTGCGGGAAAGCGGCTTCCGCTACTACCTCAATTCCGCCGTGGACCGCCCCAGCCCGCTCGTCAATCGCCGCTACCGGGGCAACGACGCGATGGATTTGCAGTTGAATATATTCGGATACCGTACCTGAGTTCACAGAAAAAATGAGTAGTGAACTGTGAACTGTAAACTGTGAACCGGTGATCGACCACCTCCTCTCCCGCCCCGAATTTCAAGAAAAGCCCCCCGTGCTGGTCGACGTGGGCGCGTCGGGGCGGATTCACGGGCCCTGGCGGCGGCTGGCGAAGTACGCCGTCTGCCTGGCCTTCGACGCCGACGACCGCGATTTCGGCTACGTCACCGACGAGTCGGGGAAGTACCGCAAGCTGGTGGTGTACAACTGCATCGTGTCCGACCGGGCCGCCGAGCGCAGCGATTTTTACCTCACCCGCTCGCCGCACTGCTCCAGCCTGCTCCAGCCCGACCTGAGTGAGGTGAAGCACACGGCCTGGGGCGAGCGATTCGAAGTCGAGCGGGTCGTTCAGCTTCGCACGGTGGATTTGGCCTCGGTGCTCGAAGAGCTGAAACTGGATTACGTCGACTGGTTCAAAACCGACTCCCAGGGCCTCGATTTGCGGCTGTTCCGCAACCTCGGCGAAGCCCGCCTCCGCCGGGTGCTCTGCGCCGAATTCGAGCCGGGGCTGATGAGCGTGTACCACGGCGAGGACAAACTCCACGCCGTGCTGCGGTTCATGGACGAAGCGAAAACCCACTGGTTGAGCGACTTCCGGGTGCGGGGTTCGCAGCGCATCGGTCCCGCCACGCTCCGCCAACTTTCGGGCAGCGGGTTTCTGCGGAAATTACTCCATTTTTCGCAGAAAATCAGTCCGGGCTGGGGCGAACTGGTGTACCTGAACAAGTTCGAACAGCCCGACCTGACCCGCCGCGACTGCCTGCTGGGCTTCGTCGTCGCCACGCTCAACGGGCAGCACGGCTTCGCCCTCGAACTGGCCGAAGCGGGTAAAACCCGTTTCCCAGCCGACCCCGATTTCCCGAAAATGATCGCCTACGCCCGCCGCCGCCTCTGGGGCCGGGTGCTCACCCTGGGCTTCTGGCCCGCGATTGGGCAGAAACTGCGGCAGGTGCTGGGTTGATTTACGAAGTACGATTTGAGGGCAGGTTTAGCACTCGGATGTAATTCGTAATTCGTAATTCGTAATTCCTTGAACGTTCTCCTCCTCAACACCCTCGACACCGGCGGGGCCGGGGTAGCCACCCGGCGGCTGCTGGCGGCCCTGCGGCGTCAGGGAACCGAAGCGCATCTGCTCGTGCAGGAGCGCAACGGCCCGGCCCAGGAGGGGCTGGTGCCGCTGGCGTTCGCGCCGGGAGAGCGGCGGCTGGCCCTGGCGCGGTTCGCCGCGGAACGGGGCGTCTGGTGGCTGCACGAGCGCGACGCTTCGGTGCGGTGGGCGTTTTCGCCCGCGCCGCTGGGGGCCAATCTGGCGAAGCATCCCCTGGTGCGGCAGGCGGACGTGCTCCACCTGCACTGGACCAACTTCGGGTTTTTGTCGCTGAACGGGCTGGAGAAACTCTTGCACCTGGGCAAACCCATCGTCTGGACCCTGCACGACCAGTGGGCCTTCACCGGCGGGTGCCACTACAGCCGGGGCTGCGAGCGGTTCAAAACCCACTGCCGCCAGTGCCCCTTCCTGCACCGCCCCGGCGACCGCGACCTGGCATTCCGGATTTTCGAGAAAAAAAGAAAGATTTTTGAAAACGCCCCGCTCACCGTCGTGGCGTGCAGCGGCTGGCTGGCAGGCGAGGCCCGGCGGAGCGCGCTGCTGGGCGGTTTTCCGATTCAACCCATCCCCAACCCCATCGACACAAGCGTCTGGCGGCCGATCGACCGGGCCACAGCGCGGCAAACGCTGGGTTTGCCGTTGGACAAAAAACTCGTGATCTTCGGCGCGGGCAACCTCCGCGACGAGCGCAAGGGCTTCCGTTTTTTGACGGAAGCAATGCGCGGCGTGAGTGGCGCGGAACTGGTGGTTTTCGGGAAAGCCGACCCCGCAGCGCTGGCCGAAGTGCCGGTTCCCGTCCACCACCTCGGCGTGATTTCGGGAGAAAATTCCTTGATTGCCGCCTACAACGCCGCCGACGTGCTGGCCGTGCCCTCGCTCGAAGACAACCTGCCCAATACCATCGTCGAGGCCCTGGCCTGCGGCACGCCCGTCGTGGCCTTCGCCACGGGGGGCATTCCCGAAATGATTTTGCCCGAAAAAACCGGTTACCTGGTTCCGGCCCGCGACGCGACCGCGCTAGCCGAGGGCCTGCGGCGGGCGCTTTTTGCCGAAAATTCCGCACTCCAGCGCGAGGCTGCCCGGGCCTTTGCGCTGGAAAACTACGCCGAAGCCGTGGTCGCGGCGCGGTATCGGCGCGTGTACGCGGGTTTGTCGGAGTGAGGTTGGAGAACCGGCACCTGCGCGGCCCGTCAGCTAAAGCAGACGGCAAGTCGGTAAAAAGTCCCTTCGGGACTAAATTTATCCGTTGTTAAGCCCCGGCGGGGCTTTCCCACTTTGCCGTTTGCTTTAGCTGACGGGCCACGCTTTCCGGTAGGTCACCTTCTCCGAAATCTCCGCCCCGAGGTGGCGCTTGAAGCGCAGCAGGCCCTCGTTGGGCACGCCCTGGCGGGTTGAAATCCCCAAATCGAGCAGGCCGAAGCCGTTGGTCCGCGCCCAGTCGTGCAGCCCGGCGTTCAGGAAAACCGTCGGGCTGTAGGGCAGAAATGCCTCCGCGTCGGCGGGCAGGAAGTGGTACAGCACGCGGGCGTTGAGGCGGATGGTGACGCCCAGAGCGGCCCGTTCGCCCCCGGCCCGGACGGTGAACGCAACCACCTCGTCGGGGAAGGTTTCGCCCAGGCGGCGCAGCTCGGGGGCGGTCATGCTCAGGGGCAAGCCTTTGCGCGCCCGCGCCGCCTGGATGAACGCGTGGGCTTCGGCCCAGTTGGGGGTTTCCCACCGCTCGAATCGAAACCCCGCCTGCCGGGCCTTCCGCCACCGCCGCCGGGCCGATTCGTGCAGGCGGGTTTCCAGCGGTTCGGCAGTAACGGCGAGGTGCTGGTTCTGGTCGGTGAACAGCCGTCGGAAGCCCCGGCTTTGCAGCGCCGCGCCGAGCCGTGCCGCCAGACCGGGGGCATAAGCGGCGGGCCACTGCGTCAGGCGGATGCCGTCGAGTCCTTGCGAACGCACCCCCGTTTCCACGGCTTCCAGAAAAAAATGCAGGGCCTCGGCGGGCACGTCGGGCGCGGCCTCGATGCCCCCGAACGTGGCCCGCAGCGGACTGACGGCCTCGTCGTCGCGCACGGCCAAACTGAGCCGGGCGTCGAGGGTGCGGGTGCGGGTGTTTTCCAGGAAAAACGTCGTCCAGTCCCCCTCCGACTGGCTTTGCAGGTGGCGGGGTTCGTTGTACAAAAACCGCTCGAAGCGGGCGGGCAAGGGCGGCTCGGCGGTGGTGGCCTGGAAAACCTGGTAAGCGAACACGCGCAAACGTTGGGATTTTTCGCCGTTTTGCCAAAGTTTGGGGCATGATCCATCTGTTGCTCAGCATTTTGTTTTCGGTGGCCCTGCTGCTGCTGTTCCGGCTGTTTCCCCGCTACGGCGTCCGGACGTTCCAGGCCATCGCGTTCAACTACCTCACCTGTTTGGCCTTCGGGGCGTTTTTTCTCGAAAAAAATCCACTCAGGCCCCTTCCTCCTCTCCTCCCGCTCCTCCTCACCCTGTTTCTGGGCTTCTCCTTTCTGCTCAGCTTCAACCTCACCTCGCTGTCGGTGCGGCGGGCGGGGGTGGCGGTTACGTCGCTGGCCGTCAACCTCTCGCTGGTGGTGCCGGTGCTGGTGAGTTTGCTGTTGCTGGGGCAATCGAGCCGACCCCTGGGTGGGGCCAATTACGCGGGCCTGGTGCTGGCGCTGGTGGCCGTCGGGCTGGTGGCGATGAAGCCCCGCGTGCGGCACGGCGGGACGCTGGCGGCCCCGCACCTGCCCCGCAGCACGGGCGGCGCGGCCCTGCTGCCCCTGGCGGTGTTTCTGCTCAACGGCCTCATCAACTCGCTGACCAATTTCCTGACGAAACAGGGCGTTTTTTCCGAAACCGCCTTCGCCTGGCTGGCCTTCGCGGGCGCGGCGGGGTCGGCGGGGCTGGCCTTCGGCGCGCAGCTCGCGCGGGGCCGGGAGCGGCTGCACGGGCGGAGCCTGCTCGGCGGCGCGGTGCTGGGCGTGAGCAACTACCTGTCGTACCTGTTTCTGGTCAACGCCCTGCGCGACTTTGGGGGCAACGGCGCGCTGCTGTTCCCACTCTACAACCTCGGTACCATCCTGGCGGCCACGGCCCTGGGCGTGCTGGGCTTCGGCGAGCGGCTGTCGGTGCTCAACAAAATCGGACTGGGGCTCGCCGTGGGGGCGCTGGGGTTGCTGGTGGCGTAGCTACGGACGAACGCTTAAAGCCCGGCAGGTTTTGCGCGCCGCCCAAATTTTCCCCACCTTTCCGGTGAAAAACCTCACCCCGATGAAACTGACTCCCTACCTGACCTTGCTGGTCGCTTTGCCCGCGTTCGCCCAAAATCCCGTCCCTTCGACCGAATCCCAACTAAAAAGCGCCGTCCTGGCCGCCCCCGCCGACCAGCGCGACGGGGCCACCGTGCTCGGCTACACCGCCTCGGGCGAGTTGGTCCAACTCCGCAAGGGCACCAACGACCTCATCTGCCTCGCCGATGACCCCGCCCAGAAGGGCTTCAGCGCCTCCTGTTACCACCGCAGCCTGGAGCCGTTCATGGCCAGGGGCCGCGAACTGCGCAAGCAGGGCAAGAAGCCGGAGGAAATCGTCGCCATGCGGGAGGAAGAAGCCAAACGCAAAAAATTGAAAATGCCCACCTCACCCGCTACGCTGTTCGCGCATTCGGCCCCCCAGGAGGCCTACGACCCCGTCACCGGCGAGGTGCGCGAGGGCTACACCCGCTACGTGGTGTACACACCCCTGGCCACCGCCGCCAGCACCGGCCTGCCGTTGAAAGCCGAAGCCCCCGGCCAGCCCTGGCTCATGGACCCCGGCACCTACCGGGCGCACATCATGATCAACCCGCCGCGGAAGTAAATTTTTAGGTGGGGTGGGTTGATGCCCCCCCGTGCGCAAGCTCCTCCCAACCGTTTTACCCCACCGGAAGGGCTTTTTTCGTACAGCGACAACTCCTTCTTCGCGCGTTTTGATGCGTTTTCTCCGAAAATTCATGGTGTCTTTTTTGGTTGCGCTCGTTGTTCTGGCAGCGGGCATCTGGGCGTTTCTCCAACTGCCCGTGTTCGGAGCCAACCCAAGCGGGGGGCGGCTTGCTCGCATCCTGAAATCGCCCAACTACCGCGACGGCACCTTTGCCTACCCCATCGAAACGCCGGTGCAGGCCCCCAACACCTCGTACTGGAAAATGACCCGGGATTTTCTATTCAAAAAAATTCCGAACGCCGAACCCCCGGCCCCGCTGCCCTCGGTGAAGACCGATTTGAAGGCCCTGCCCGGTGACGCACCCGTGGTGGTGTGGTTCGGGCATTCGTCGTACTTCGTCCGGATTGGGGGCAAAAACCTGCTCATCGACCCCGTGTTCAGCAACCGCGCCTCGCCCGTGCAATTCGCCGGGACGGGCAGTTACCCCGGCACGCGGGTGTACTCGGTCGCTGACCTGCCGCCCCTCGACGCGGTCATCCTCACCCACGATCACTACGACCACCTTGATTACGAGACGATTCTCGCGCTGATTCCGAAAACAGCCAGCTTTCACGTGGCCTTGGGCGTGGGCGCGCACCTGGAGCGCTGGGGCGTTTCACCCGAAAAAATCACGGAGTACGATTGGTGGGAATCCGGGAAAATCGCCGACTCGCTACACCTCGTCGCGACGCCCGCCCGGCACTTTTCGGGCCGGGGCCTCACGCGGGGCAAAACGCTGTGGGTGGGCTACGTGCTCCGTTCGCCCACGCACGTGCTTTACCTCGGCGGCGATTCGGGCTACGGACCGCATTTCCGGAAAATCGGCGAAAGGTTTGGCCCCTTCGACCTGGCGATTCTCGAAAACGGTCAGTACGACCTTCAGTGGCCCCTCATCCACCTGATGCCCGAGGAAGTGCCTCAGGCCGCCGTCGAGTTGCGGGCGAAGGCGCTGCTGCCCGTCCACTGGGGCCGGTTCACGCTGGCGCTTCATTCCTGGACTGACCCCATTGAGCGGGTGACGAAAAAAGCGGCGGAACTCGGTATGCCCGTGGCCACGCCGAAAATCGGCGAGCCGGTGGTGCTGGGGCAGCCGATGCCCCGCTCCCGGTGGTGGGAAACCTCCCCAAAACCCGATCATGCAGTCAATTAACGCCCTGTTTTTTGTAGCTTGACCCCTTACCACCCACCCCTCAGCCCAACATGGCCTCCCAGAAAGACCTCGATTTCACCTACACCACCATCGACAAAATATTCCGCCTGAGCGTCGGCGAAACCGGCGATTACAGCGGCGCGATGTACAACGGCGATTTTTCGCTGACCCTCGAAGAAGCCCAGCGGCAAAAACATCGGTTCATCGCCGACAGCCTGCGCATCGGCAAGGGCACGAAAGTCCTCGACATGGGCTGCGGCTGGGGGCCGTTTCTGACCTACCTTAAAAACGAACGCGGAGCTGATGCCCGCGGCGTGACGCTGTCGAGCGGACAAGCCGCTGCTTGCCGGGCCAACGGCCTCAACGTGGAGGTGAAGGACTGCCGCCTCGTCACCCCCGCCGACTACGGCACCTTCGACGCCGTGACCTGCATCGGGGGCATGGAGCATTTCTGTTCCATCGAAGAATACAAAGCCGGTCAGCAGGACGAGGTGTACGCCCGGTTTTTCCGCAGCCTGAGCGAGTTGCTGCCCACCGGCGGGCGGTACTACATGCAGACGATGGTGTTCGGGAAAAACATGATTCCCCTCGACCAAATCAGCCTCGACGCCCCGAAGGATTCGGATTCGTACTCGCTGGCGCTGATGATTGCGCAATTTCCCGGCTCCTGGCTGCCGTACGGGGCCGAGCAGGTGATCCGCAACGCCGCACCCCATTTTAAACTCATCTCCCAGAGCAGCGGGCGGCTCGATTACATCGAAACCATCGGGCAGTGGCGCAAGCGGTTCCGGGCGTTCAACCTCGAAAAATACGCGCTCTACGCCTCGCTCCTGCCCCGCATCGCCACCAACAAAGCCTTCCGCGACCTGGTGGCCGTGTTCCGGGTCAGCCCCAACCGGGTGTGCTTCCAGCGCGAGACGATGGAGCATTACCGATTGGTGTTTGAGAAACTGTAACCCACTTACCCTCAAACTCATAAAGTCTTTTTTTTGACCTTATCAGCCTGTTTGAGTTGGGTGTTTCCGCGCGGCGTCCGCTCGCAGATTTTCGCAGATGTTAACCGCAGATTTTCACAGATTTTATCTTTTTTCTGCGGGAATCTGTGGTCAACATCTGCGAAAATCTGTGAGAAACCCATCGCCGAACGCTACGAAAAATAACTCAAACAGGACTACAGGTTTTCTGTGTCAAACCATCCATCCGCCCCATTTTCACCCAAATGATTTCCTGGCAAGACTTTGAAGCCGTCGAACTCCGCGCGGGTACTATCGTCCGGGTGGAAGATTTCCCCAAAGCCCGCAAACCGGCCTTTAAACTGTGGGTCGATTTCGGGCCGGAACTCGGTATCAAACGCTCCTCCGCCCAAATCACGAGTTTTTACGAAAAAGAAACCCTCGTTGGGCGGCAGGTGCTGGCCGTGACGAATTTCCCGCCGAAGCAAATCGCCGATTTCGTGTCGGAAGTACTCGTGACGGGTTTCGTGCTCGAAGGCGGCGAGGTGGTGCTCATTCACCCCGAGCGACCCGTGCCTGACGGCACCCGATTGGCCTGAACGTGAGAAATTTTTCGCCCATCGCACAACCCTTCGACCGGAATTTTAGTTAAGATTGCACCGAATTTGACCTGCTTCATGCAACGCCCGCTCCTGTTTCGTCTGTTCACGCTTCTGATGGCCTTCGTGGTGCTCACCACGAGCACGGGCTTCGGCGTGATTGAGCGGTCCTGCCTGATGCTGGGTCAGAAAACGTACTCGCTCCGGCAAAAGGCCCAACCCGAGGCCTGCGCCAAGCCCCACCAGCAAGCGCCGAAACCGGCTGAAAAACCGGCTTTGCAAAAACAGCCCTGCTGCGACGACCAGACTCGCTACGAGCACGTGAGTTTCGCGCAGGTGCTGGCCCAGAAAGCCGCCGACGCGACGAAAACCGTAGCCGATGCCGCCGTGAACACCTGCATCTGGCTGGTCAACGGGCTGGTGAAGGCGGTGCTGGCCCTGCTCGACGCGCCGGAGGATTCTTCCCAGGCCACCGTGCCCCTCGCCGGGCGCGACTTGCTCCATTTCGTCCGCACGCTTCTCATTTAAGCCTTGATGATTTTCGATTAAATCCGGTTCCGCGCTGCGGAACCGAGACGGTTCGTTTCTTCATCAAAATCAAGGCTTTATGTTTTCCATTTCCTGGCGCAAAGCGGCCGGGGTTCTCTTCGGACTTTTCCCGACCCTGCTGTTCGCCCAATCCCCAACTCTTTCCGGCACCGTTTCCGAACCCGCCGCCAACGGCAGCACCACCCCGCTTGTTGGGGCCACCGTGTACTGGCCCGGCACCCAAACCGCCGCCACCACCGACGCCGACGGGCGCTTCACCCTCCCCCGCCCCGACGGGGCCACCTGCCTCGTGGCCTCGCTGGTGGGCTACCGCGCCGACACGATCGACGTGACTGGGCGCGATTCGGTGGCGTTCGTCCTCCAGAACGTCAACCAGTTGAGCGGCGTGACCATCACCGGGCAATCGACGGTTATCGACCGGCTGAACCCGATTCAGACCGAAATCCTGACGACGAAAACCCTCGCCAAAGCCGCCTGCTGCAACCTGTCGGAGAGTTTTGAAACCAACGCCTCGGTCAGCGTCAGCTACGGCGACGCGGTGACGGGCGCGAAGCAAATCCAACTCCTCGGCCTGAGCGGCACCTACGTGCAGTTGAACACCGAGAACATCCCCAACGTCCGGGGCCTGAACACGACCTTCGGGCTGAATTACACCCCCGGCACCTGGATTTCGAGCATCGACGTGGCCAAGGGCGTCGGGTCGGTCGTCAACGGCTACGAAAGCATGACGGGGGCCATCAACGTCGAACTGGCCAAGCCCGAAACCGCCGAACCGCTCTACTTCAACGCCTACGCCAACTCCTTCGGGCGGGGCGAACTGAACCTGAATTTGGCGAAAAAACTCTCCGAGCGCTGGTCGGTCGGGCTGCTCACCCACGGCTCGGCGCTCCGCTCCCGGCTCGACCTCAACGGCGACAAGTTCCTCGATTTGCCACTGTACACGCAGGTCAACGGCGTCAACCGCTACAAGTACCAGAGCGAGCGGTTCATGGCCCAGTTCGGGGTGAAGGCGCTCTACGAAGACCGCACCGGCGGGCAGTTGGACGCGGGCCGTAACCGCCCGTTGACCTACGAATTCGGCAACGTGACCCGCCGCGTGGAGGTGTTCAGCAAAACGGCGAAGCTGTTCCCGGAAAAACCCTACCAGGGCCTGGGCCTCATCGTCAACGCGCTCGTCCACGACGCCACGGCGCGGTTCGGGTTCAAGCAGTACGCCGGGCAGCAGCGGAATTTTTACACGAATTTGATTTACCAGAACATCCTCGGCAACACCAACCACACCTACAAAATCGGGGCAAGTTACCTCCTCGACGCCTACGACGAGCGCTTCGCCGACACGACCTTTCGCCGGACGGAATCGGTGCCGGGGGTGTTCGTGGAGTACACCGAAACGATTCCCGACAAATTGACCCTCGTGCTGGGCCTGCGGGCCGATTTCCACAACCTCTACGGCACCCGCTGGACGCCCCGGATGCACCTGAAGTACGACCTCACGCCGCAAAGCCACCTCCGGCTGGCGGCGGGCAAGGGCTGGCGGGTGCCGAATCCGTTCGCCGAAAACTTCGGGATGCTCGTCAACTCCCGCACGGTGCAGGTGCTCGACCGGCAGTTCCGCCCTGAAGAATCCTGGAACTACGGGGCCAGCCTGACCAACGACCTGACGGTGTTCGGCAACCCCGGCACGTTCGTGCTTGATTTCTACCGCACGGATTTCCAGAATCAACTCATCGTGGACATGGAGAACGCCGAGTACGTGCGGTTTTACAACCTGCGGGGCAAAAGCTACTCGAACAGTTTCCAGGCTGAATTGAACCTGGAACCCGTCAAACGGTTGGAGGTGAAAGCCGCCTACCGCTGGTTCGACGTGCAGCAGAGCGTGCTGGCGCGGGGTGGCGAGGCCACGCTGCTGTCCAAAATGTTCGTCAACCGCGACCGGGTGCTGTTGAACGTGGGTTACGCGACGAAGTTCGAGAAGTGGAAGTTTGACTTCACCTGGCAGTGGAACGGCCGCCGACGCATCCCCGACGCCACGACGGGGCACGAGCACAGCGCGGCGGCCCCGCCCGTGTTCGCCCCGGCGTTCTCCAATTTCAACGCGCAGGTGACGAAGAATTTCCTGAAGTGGTCGGTGTACGTGGGCGGGGAAAACTTGGGAAATTTCGTCCAGAAGAACCCCATCATCGCCCCCAACGACCCCTTCGGCCCGCGCTTCGACGCCTCGATGGTGTGGGGGCCGGTCATCGGGCGGATGATTTACGTGGGCATGCGGTACAAAATCCGGGAATGAACGTAAGGCGTGCCACGGTTCGGAACCGTGGCACGCCTAAACCGCTGACGCCATGACGATTTTTGTAAAAAACATGGTCTGCGACCGCTGCATCCGGGCGGTCAGGCAGGCCGCTGAAACCGCCGGACTGGCCCCGCTCGACGTGGAGTTGGGCGAGGTCTTGCTGGCCGAACCGCCCCCGCCGGAGCAACTGACGCACTTTCGCGAAAACCTGCGGATAGCCGGTTTTGAACTCCTCGACGACAAGCGCCAGCAACTCGTCGGGCGCATCAAGGCCGCCGTCGTGGCCCTCGTTCACCGCCGCAACGACGACCGGAAGGTGAACCTCTCCGATTTTTTGACGGAAAAATTGGCCCGCGACTACGGCAGCCTCAGCGCCCTGTTTTCGGAAGTCGAAGGCACGACCATCGAGCAGTTTCTGATTCGGCAAAAGGTGGAGCGGGTAAAGGAACTGCTCGTGTACGACGAAATGTCGCTCGGCGAAATTGCCGATTTGCTCCACTACAGCAGCGTGGCACACCTTTCGAGCCAGTTCAAAAAAGTGACCGGCCTGACGCCGAGCCACTTCAAGCGGATTCGGGCGCAGAAGCGGGTGCCGCTGGACCGGGTTTGACTTACTTTTTGCTTGTCATCCTGAGCGTAGCGAAGGACCTTGTTGGGAGATGAGGCCACTTGGAGGGCAGCTTGACTCAAGGTTCCAGCCGGCTAACCGGTACACCAACAAGGTCCTTCGCTGGCGCTCAGGATGACAAGATTTTAAGAAGTTTTTTGGAACGAGAAAGTTGTAAATCCCACCCAAAATTCTGTAACACCCCCGCCCCACGGCCCCGGTACCTTTGCATTGATCAAACGACGTTCAACCGATGGAAACGCTTCAGAAAACCACCTACCGCGTCGCGGGCATGACCTGCGAAGCCTGCCAATACAAAGTCCAGTCGCTGCTCTCGAACGTTTCCGGCGTGCAGCACGTCGAGGTCGAGTTGAAAACCGGCGAAACCACCGTCGAGTCCGAGCAAAAAGTGCCGCTCTCGGCCCTGCAAGCCGCCCTGAAAGGCACCAGCTACCGCATCGACCGGGATTTTCCGCTGACGGCTGCGCCGGTGCCCGCCGCCCCGGCCCACGCCCACCACGCGCCCGTCGCCGAGACGATCTGGGCCGAAGAACCGCCTAAATCCTGGCTTGAAACCTACAAGCCGCTGCTGCTCATCACCGCCTTCATCACCGGCGTGGCCCTGCTGACGGCCTTTCCGGGGCGGGTGTACTCGGCCGACAACTTCCGGCTGGTGGATTTTCTCCACAACTTCATGACGGGCTTTTTCCTCGTCTTCTCGTTTTTCAAGCTCCTGAATTTGAAAGACTTCGCCAGCAGTTTTTCGATGTACGACCTCGCGGCGAAACGATTCCCGGCCTACGGCTTCGTCTATCCGTTCCTCGAATTGGCCCTCGGTATCGCCTGCCTCGTGCATTTTGGGGACCGGGCCGTGTACGTGGCCGACATCGCGCTGATGGGTTTCGGGGCGCTGGGCGTCGCTCAGAGTGTGCTCGACAAGCGCAAAATCCGGTGCGCCTGCCTGGGCGCGGTATTCAATTTGCCCATGAGCACGGTCACGATTATTGAAAATACGCTGATGGTGGCCGTGGGCGCGGCGTTGCTCGCGCTGACGGCCTGACGATTCAACGCTTCTGTTTCACCAAAAACCAATAACGCCATGAACCAAGCCCTGCAATCCTGCCTCGACGCCTGCCAGGCCTGCGCCGTTGCCTGCGACCAATGCGCCGAAGCCTGCCTCGGCGAAGAGCACCTGCACCACATGACCGAGTGCATCCGCCTCGACCGCGATTGCGCCCTGATCTGCACCACCGCCGCCCGCCTGCTGGCCAGCGGGAGCCGGTTCACGGCCCAAATCTGCCAGCTCTGCGCCGACGTCTGCGACGCCTGCGCCGCCGAGTGCGGCCAGCATCCCCACGACCACTGCCAGCGTTGCGCCGAAGCCTGCCGCCGTTGCGCGGAGGAGTGCCGGAAAATGCTCATCGGCGGCTGATCCCCCGGCGCGTGAACCAACCACGCGCCGGGATTTCCCCCTCACTTCATCAACCGATCATGAAAAAAGCAGTTTTTACGCTCGGAATCGGCTTGGTCGTGGCGTTTGCCGCCCGCGCCCAGCACGAGCACCACCACCCCGAACCGCCTGAACCCGCCCCTGCCCGGACGGATTCGGTCCCGAAAAAAGCCGACGCGATGTCCCACGAAGGCATGGACCACGGCCAGATGAACCACGACGCCGCGCAACACGGCAGCACGGACCACGGTTCGATGGGCGCCATGAGCCACGCGTTTTCGCTCAGCCTGCCCATGAACCGCAACGGCTCCGGCACGAGCTGGCTCCCCGACGCCACGCCGATGTATGCCTACATGAAGCACTCGCGCGACTGGATGCTGATGCTCCACGGCAGTGTGTTCCTGCGCTACACGGGCACCAACCTCAACAACCCCGGCAAGCGGGGCGACAGCCGGTTTTCGGCACCCAACTGGGTGATGGGCATGGCCCAGCGGCAGGTCGGGCGCAACGGCCTGCTGCTGCTCCGTGCGATGGTCTCGCTCGACCCCGTGACCGAAGGCGGGCGCGGCTACCCGCTCCTGTTCCAGACCGGCGAAAGCTACCGCGGCCAGCCCATCGTGGACGGGCAGCACCCACACGACCTGGTGTCCGAACTCGCCGTGGGCTACACCCAGCGGCTCAGCCCGAAGGCCGACGTGTCGCTGTACGTGGGCTACCCCGGCGAACCAGCCCTCGGCCCGACGGCCTTCATGCACCGCATTTCGGCCTACTCCAACCCCGACGCGGCCCTCGGCCACCACTGGCAGGACGCCACGCACATCACCTTCGGCGTGGCGACGCTCGGCTTTCGGTACGGAAAATTCAAACTCGAAGGCTCCCGGTTCACGGGCCGCGAACCCGACGAAAACCGCTCCGGTTTCGACAAACCCCGCTTCGATTCGTACAGCGCCCGGCTGCAATTCGCGCCCTCGGCCAACTGGACGGCGCAGGTGTCCAGGGGTTTCCTGAAAAACCCCGAAGTGGTCCACCCCGGCGACGTCGTTCGCACGACGGCCTCCGTGCTGCACAGCAAGCCCCTCGGCGGCTTCAACCGGTATTGGACCTCGGCGCTGGTGTGGGGCATGAACCAGGAAGGCGGCCACCACGCTGAGCACTCCGTTTTGGCCGAAACCAACGTGCAGCTTAATCGTTGGGCCGTGTACGGGCGGTACGAATTCGTCCAGAAATCGAGCGAAGAACTCAGCAACGGCGACGGCCAGTTTGAGGACGTGGGCGAACAACTTTACAACGTCAATGCGCTGAGCTTGGGCATAAACCGGCAGATTGCCTATTTTGCGAACACGATGCTCCACGCCGGGGTGCAGGCCACGGTTCACGCCACCGACCGACGCTTGGAATTCGCCTACGGCAAAAACCCCGTCTCGGCGCAGGTGTACCTCCGCATTCTGCCCGGCCTGCTGCGGATGGGCGGCGGGTCGATGAACCGATAAATTTTAGTGCAGGGGTAAATGGGTAATTTGGTAATTGGTTGATGGACGACCACTTAAACTAAAAAACCAATTACCAAATTACCCATTCAACCAATTACCAACCTCGTTTCTCCACCAAACGAAAACCAGCCATGCAACGACGCTTTTTCCTCGGAACCCTCCTCGCCCTGCTCACCGGCCCGCTCGCCTTCGCCAGCGACCAGCCCCAGACGGTGAAAATTAAAACTTCGGCCGTCTGCAAAATGTGCAAGGCCCGCATTGAGCGGAACCTGGCCTACGAAAAAGGCGTGACCGACGTGACCCTCGACGTGGACACGAAGGTGGCGACGGTGACATACAACCCGAAAAAAACCGACGTGGCCAAAATCAAGGCCAACATCGTAAAAACCGGCTACGACGCCGATGAAGTCTCCGCCGACCCGAAAGGCTACGAAAAACTGCCTTCCTGCTGCAAAAAAGGCGGGATGGACCACCACTGAACGCCGCATGAATTCCGTCCTGTTTTGGGCCGTCAGCCTGCTGGCGGCCCTTTTTTCGCCTGACCCTGCCGCGACGGTACTCGCCCCCCGCGGGGCCATGCCCGCCCTGACGACCGACGCAACGGGCACAATTTACCTCGTGTACGCTGCGGGCGACAGCCTGCTGTACGCCACCTCCCGCGACGGCGGTCGGCATTTTTCCCCCGCTGAACTGGTGGGGCGGCTCCCGAATTTGATGGCGATGGCCAAACGCGGTCCGCACGTGGCCGTGGCGTCGGGGCAGGTGGTGATTTCGGCGAACGACAAACGGGGCAGCGTCTTCGCGTTTTCCCGGAAAGGGGGCGAAAAAACCTGGACCGACCCCGCGCCCATCACCGACCAGCCGGAAGTGAACCTCGAAGGCTTTCAAACCATCGCCGCCGCCGGAAACGGTGTTTTCCACGCCTTCTGGCTCGACCTGCGCGGCGAGCGCCACAACAAAATTTACGGTTCCAAATCGACCGACGGCGGACGGACGTGGGCGAAAAACCGCCTCGTGTACGCCTCGCCCGAAGGGCCGGTTTGCAGCTGCTGCCAGGTGTCGGCGTTGGCGCGGGGCAACGACGTGTGGGTCATGTTCCGCAACAGCCTCGCCGGTGCCCGTGACCTCTACGTGGCCCGCTCCACCGACGGCGGCGCGAGTTTCGCCCCGGCTACCAAACTCGGTACTGGTACCTGGAAGCTCGAAGCCTGCCCGATGGATGGCGGCGGCCTCGTGTTTTCGGGCAAAACGAACCGACCTGAAACCGTCTGGCGGCGGGAGGGCACGGTGTTCACCTCGTCGCTGACCGGTCCGGAAGCGCCTGTCGCCCCCGGCACCGACTGCGTGATTGCCCCCGACCCGAATGGCGTGGCGCTGGCCTGGCAAAAATCCGGTACGCTCTACGTGCAGCGCCCCGGCCAAGCGCCGCTGGCGGTGGGGGCGGGAAAACTGCCCGTGCTGGCGTCCAACGGCCGGTCGCTGCTCTGCGCGTGGGAGAAGGACGGCGCGGTGCTGGGTCGGGTGCTTTCAAACTGAGCGTTGATGGCGTTTCCCGAACACCTCCCCCCCGCCCTCCTCACCAGCCTCCGGCCCCTGCCGGGTTTTGACGAAACCGCCTTCCGGGCCGTTCACGCCGCCGCACAGCCGCCGGTTTCGGTGCGGCTTAATTCGGCCAAGCCGTCGGCGGTTTTTCCGGACGCCGAACCCGTCCCCTGGTGCGCAACGGGCCGGTACCTGCCCCAGCGGCCCGTGTTCACGCTCGACCCGCTTTTTCACGCCGGGTGCTACTACGTGCAGGAGGCCAGTTCGATGTTTCTCGAACACGCCTTGAAATCCTCCACCAACCTCGCCGACGACCTGCGCGTGCTCGACCTCTGCGCCGCGCCGGGGGGCAAAAGCACGCTGCTCGCCGGGCTGCTTTCGCCCGACAGCCTGCTGGTGGCCAACGAAGTCATCAAGCCCCGCGCGGGCATCCTGGCCGATAACCTCACCCGCTGGGGGGCGCTCAACGCCTTCGTCACCAACAACGACCCCCGCGATTTCGGGCGGTTGTCCGGGTTTTTCGACCTGCTCGTCGTGGACGCGCCCTGCTCCGGCTCGGGACTGTTCCGGAAAGACCCCGGTGCCGTAGCCGAGTGGTCGCCGGAGGCCGTGACGCTCTGCGCCCAGCGGCAACGGCGCATCCTAAGCGACGCCTGGGCCTGCCTGCGCGAAGGCGGCCTACTCGTGTACTCCACCTGCTCGTACTCGCAGGCCGAAAACGAAGACCAACTCGACTGGCTGGCGGAAACCTTCGCCGTGGAATCGCTGCGGATGCCGCTGAAGCCACAATTCGGCGGCATCGTGGAAACGACCTCCGACCGGGCCGGGGCGTTCGGCTACCGGTTTTACCCCGACCGGGTGCGGGGCGAGGGATTTTTTCTCGCGGTGTTTCGCAAAATTTCTTCGGAAAAAGAAGCCCGGTTTCGGCTGGAAAAGCCCCGCCCCTCGAAAACCGCCCGCACCGAGCGCGACGCCTTCCGCCCCTGGCTCAACGACGTGGACGCCCACGCCTGGACCCAGCGAGGCGAGGATTTTTTCCTGCTCAACCCCGAACACCGGGCCGATTTAGAGGCGCTTGCCCAAACACTCTACCTCCGCAAAGCGGGCGTCCGGCTCGGTCGGCTGGCGGGCCGCGAGTTGCTGCCCGACCACGAACTGGCCCTCAGCACCGCGCTGAACGCCGATTCGCCCAGCCTCGACCTTGACCGGGAGAACGCGCTGCGATTTTTGAAAAAAGAACCGTTTGAGTACCAGGCCGAAACCACCGGCTGGGCCGCCGTGCGGTACGAGGGCCACGCGCTGGGCTGGGCGAAGGTGCTCCCCAATCGCCTAAACAACTACCTGCCGAAGGATTGGCGGATTTTGATGGACATTCCGGAAAACTGAGCAAATAATTTTGGCAACGTTTTGAACTTTGCCAAAGTTGGCCCATTTTCGCAATCCAAACCTGCGGGAGTAGCTCAGTTGGTAGAGCGACAGCTTCCCAAGCTGTAGGTCGCGAGTTCGAGCCTCGTTTCCCGCTCAGTTGATAATCAGCCACTTGACCGAAAAGTTGAGTGGCTTTTTTGTTTGCGGTTTGCGCGGCGGTTTAATTTTCTTCGCTCCGGCTCACCGCCGAACTTACTTCCCCAGCCACTCCTTGAAATCGCTCATCCTATCGCCGCTGACGAAGACTTCGTGGCGGGGCTTGGGCTGCAAATCGAGCTTGAGCTTGCCCGCCGAGTAACTGTAAATCTGCTTGATGGCGGGCAGCGAAACGATGTACTGGCGGCTGATGCGGAAGAACCGGCGCGGGTCGAGCACCTGGGCGAGTTTGTCGAGGCTGTAGTCCACGGGCAGGTTCTGGCCGTCGGCGGTGACGAGGAAAGCGATTTTCTCCTCCAAAAAAAAATAGGCAATGTCGCTGGTTTCGATGCTGCGGATTTTCGGTCCGACCGTCACCATGAACCGCTGCTTGTATTCCGGTTCCTTTGACTGGTTGACGAACCGCAGCAACGCGCTCAAGTCGGGTTGAGCCGGGGCCGGTTGTTGGGCGAACTGCTGGCGCAAAGCCTTAAATTTTTCAATGGCCGCCACCAGTTCCTCGTAGTTGACGGGCTTGAGCAGGTAATCGATGCTGTTGACCTTGAAGGCCTTGATCATGTACTCGTCGTAGGCGGTGGTGAAAATCACCGGAGCCTGGAGTTGCACCTGGTCGAAGATGGCAAAGCCGAGGTTGTCTTCGAGGTGGATGTCCATGAACACCAAATCGGGCGCGGGGTGACTCTGAAACCACTCCACAGCCCGTTTTACTGACGGCAGCCGGTCGAGTACGTCAATGCCGGGGTCGTATTTTTTGAGCTGCCCTTCTAGCCGCCGGGCCGTCAGGTTCTCGTCTTCGATGATGACGACGTTCATGGGAATTCAGGGTAGCGACCTTGCAGGTTTTTTGAACCTGTAAGGTCTTGGCTGAGGCTTCTCCGGAAACGACCTTACAGGTTCAAAAAAACCTGCAAGGTCGTTAGGTAAGCAAGGGGATTTTCACGACAAACATGCCCTCGTCCGGGCCGACGGTCACCGGGCGGGGGGTAAGCAGGGCGTAGCGGTTGACGATGTTTTGCAGGCCCACGCCCGTCGAGCTGGCTTCGGTTTGCTCGCGGGGCTGGAGGACGTTTTCGACGACGAGGTTGTCCTTCTCGACCCGGATTTGCACGCGCAGGGGCCGGTCGGACGACATCTGGTTGTGTTTCACCACGTTTTCCACGAGCAATTGCAGGGTCAGCGGGGCGATTTTGTACTGCGTCCAGAGCGTTTCGGGCACGTTGATGGACACGTCGAACTTGGACTCAAACCGGATTTTCAGCAAAAACACATACGCCTGGATGAATTCCAGTTCGGTTTTGAGTGTCACCAGTTCGTTGTCTTTCTGTTCCAGTATGTAGCGGTAGGCCCGCGAGAGTTGGTCGATGAACTTCTCGGATAAATCGGCGTCCACCTGCACCAGCGAGGAGAGAATGCTCAGGCTGTTGAACAGAAAGTGCGGACTGACCTGGTTTTTCAGGGCTGCAAACTGGGCCTGGGCGCTGGCTTTTTCGAGGCGTTCGGCCTTCACTTCCACCTCGCCGAGGCGTTTGTACGCCCGGCGATTGGCGGCCAGGTAAAACCCGGCCAGCATGGCCAGCACGGTGAGGCCGTTGTTGACGCGGGTGCGGAGGGCGGGATCGAAGCGGGGGCCACCGCCGCCCCGTGGGGTGGGCGGTTGGGGCCACTCCCGGTAGAAGGCGAACTGCGCGGCCAGGGCTTCGTTGAGACTGTGCCGCAGGATGTGAAACGCGATGTTGAAAATGACCGCCAGCACCCCGGCTATCAGCAGGGTAAGCAGTTGGGCCGGGATTTTGAATTCAATCAGAAAGCCGTCGCCGAACCAATCCGAGAGCCGGGCCTGAATCCACTCCGTAACGCTGAGCCAGAGAAAAAAAAAGGCCACACTCAGCAGAATTTCCATTAAAAATACCGGAATCGAACGGACCCAGACGAACGACGGTGCTCCGGCCAGGTTGACGTACAGCCGCACCGGCCAGTACACGACGAACACGCTCAGGGCAAGCTGCCATTTCTGGCGGCTGGTCATACGGTAGGTGGCTGCGGCGAGGCTAGTCATGGTGGGTTCAGCGCGTTTCAGCCAATCCGGAGTTGGGAATGGAGGCCTTCCCGCCCACTTCGACCAACGCCCGGTCGAGGAGGCGGCTGACATCGGCTTGCAGGCGAAACACGTCGCGTTGGCCGGGGACGATGCGGGCTTCGTAGCGCTCGGTTTGGTCGCCGGCGCGCACGGCCACGATCACCCGGTAGCGGCCCGAGGCGGTCGTGGTGGTGTTGAGCAGAAAAGGTCCGTTGGGCGTGGCTTTGTCAAAATTGGGCTGCTTCGTGGTGGCTTTTGCCTGCCAGCCGGGCAGGGCCGTGGCCGAAAACGGGGCGAACCGGGGCGGGCCTTCGGGAGCGGGCGTGGCCACCTGCGCAGGCACGAAGAGGTTTTCGACGAACCGCCCGGCGGAATCTTCCACCCAGGCCACCACCAGGGGCGATTGGGTGTCCTTTCCCGGCTGGAGCATCAGGGTAAGCGGGGTGCCGCCAGTGCTGTCGTTGGTAGCGACGGTTTCAAACGTCAGCCGTTCGGGGCCGGGCTTGCGCGGGCCATTGACGAGGTTTTTCCCGGCGTTGCCGAGAGCATCGAGGCCGAGCAGGTTGAAGCCGATGCCGAAGGCGAAAATGCCTACCACCAGCGCCGGGAGCCAGATTTCTTTCTGGATCTTGCCGCTGCGCCGGGCCACGGTGTAGCCCACCAGCGACGACCAGTTGTTGACGATGTGAAACACCGCCGCCGTGACGAACAGCACGCCAAACCAGGCGTGCATGTGGTCAACGCCACGGGAACCTTGCCCGAAATAAATCAGTAGGCCGGTCACGGAAAGCACCGAAAACACCAGCGCGACGGCCAGACTAACGAGGTTTTTGAGTTTCATTGGGGCGTGGGTAAGGCAGATGGCACCGGGTCAGCTCAAACTCGGACGACGAAATTGAAACGGCCCGCGAGCGGGGTCGCTTTCCGAAGGTCGAGGAGCAGGTTTTCGTCGAAAATAAAATCCCGCCGGTTGCCGGGTTCGTCGGGGAAGTACAGCTGGGTGGTCAGCACGGGCGCGTTGGGGGCCTGCACCTTGACGTGAAAATGCCGGGTGCGGCCGGGGTAGAGGCCGGGTACGATGGTTTCGAGGCGGAAACGGCCTTCGCCGTCGGTGAAGTGGTGCCCGCGGCAGCGGTAGCCCCGGTTGTCGTATTCGCCCGCGTCGTCGGCGTGCCACCAGTCGAGCAGGGCGCGGGGCACGGGCCGCCCATCAACGTCGAGCACCCGGCCCGTCAGCGTGATGGGCCGACCAGCCATCCCCACTTCGTACAGGCGGCTCCGTTCGGGCGACTGGCGTTTGAAGTACGGGCCTTCGGTCTGGGCGGGGGTGGGTTCCTCGTCGGCGTCGGTGCAGGCGGGCGTCAGGGCGAGGTGGGTGGGCTTCATCCAGCCCAGCAGGGGCAAGGCGGCCAGCAGCGAAACGAACCGGCGACGGGTGGGTTCCATGGCGATTGGGGTTGGGCCGTAGCCCGTCCGCTAAAGCAGACGGCAAGTGGGGAGAAGCCCCTTCGGGGCTGAAATTCAAGTTATCAACTGAGTCCCGGAGCGGACGCCGCACGGGGACTTTTCACCCACTTGCCGTCTGTTTTAGCGGACGGAAGCCGCGTTTACATCGACGCCTTGTTGGCCACCATTTTCAGGTTGAGCGTGAAAGCGTCGTCGATGATTTTGTCGGCGGCGGTGCCGATGATGGCCGCGCGGTACTTGATGTCGTAGTCAATCCGGTTGATCGGGAAACTGGCCGTGGCTTCCACCGTGTTGCCCGCCAGTTTTACCGTGGCCGGGAAGGTCTGCGGTTTGGTGATGCCTTTGATGGTCAAATCACCGCTCACCGTGTAGTTCGGCTCACCCGCTTTCGCTCCGGCGATGGGCTTCACGCTGGTGATTTTGAAGGTGGAGGTCGGGTTTTTCTCCACTCCGAAGAAATCGTCCGAACGGAGGTGGTTCACCAGGCGCTCGTTGTAGGCATTGTCTTCGCCCTTGTCCACGTCGCGCAGGCTGGTCATGTCGGCGGTGAAGGTGCCGCCGGTCAATTTGCTACCGTCCACGGTGAATTCGCCCTTCGACAGTTTGACGATGCCGTCGTGCTGCCCGCCCACTTTTTTGGCGTTCCAGCGGATGAAACTCTGGCCAGGGTCCACCGTGTACGTCGTGGCTTTGGCCACAAGGCGGGCCGGGCGGTCGGTGGTTTCGCCGAAAGGAGCGGTCGAAGCGAGGCTACCGGTCAGGAGCATAGCGGCCAGCGTGCCGCCGAAGAAGAGGTTGGTTTGCATGTGATTGGTTGGTTTTTGAAAAAGATGGTTGTTGTGTTTTCCCGATTCAATGCGCGAAACGTGTGTAAACGTGAGCCGCCGGGAAGCCTGAAATTTGGAGAAAAAGAACGAACTCCCCGCTACCGCCACTCCGGTTTTTCTGAAAAAGAAAAGAAAGACCACCAATAAAATCAGTGGCCTTTTCCACCAATTAATCCTAAACTAAATTTTTGTTTGGACCGCGACTTGCCATCGCACGGTTCAGGCCATTTTACCGGGGCCGTCCGCCACCCTGACCACCGGCAGGGGCAGCAGGGGCGCTTTGCTGCTGCCCACCGCCGTTGTCGCCGCCGCCGTCGCCCTTCACGTCGTCGTTGCTCACCGAGCGGGTGCGGCGGCGGGTGGGCGTGAAGCTCATCTTGCCGATTTTGTAGTTGAACGTCAGTTTGACGCTCTGGTTGTAGATGTTGTTGACCATGACCTGGCTCAGCAGGGGCGAGGTGAGTTCGGTGCGCATCCGCATCCCGCCGAAGAAGTTTTCGGCGGCCAGACCGACGCTGCCTTTTTTGTTGGGCAACTCCTTCCGCACGCCCAGGCTGTACATGTAAAAGCTGCCCTGGGTACCCTGCAACTGAACCTGTCGGCCCCGTGCTCCGCCGAAGCCCTGCACGCCCCAGCCGTTTTTGATGGTAAGCTGGGTCATGAAGCGACCGCCCACGACCAGCCCGCCATTGGTGTACGAGCGGGTGACGCCGCCGAGGTCGGCCACCTGGCCCTGCAACCGGGCGTAGTAGGCGTCGAAGCCGCCGCCGATGGTCCACTTGGGCGTAATGGTGATGTTGGTGAACACGTTGGCCCCGTAGGCGTGCTCGCTGCCGATGTTCTCGAACGTGGTCTGTATGGCCCCACTGACGAGGTCGGAAGGCCGCCGGATTTGGGTGATCGAGTTATCGGTCAGGCGGGTGAACAGGCTGGCGTTGATGTAGGCTTTCTTGAGGTTCGTACTCAGGCTCAGCTCGAAATTGTCGGTCAGTTCGGGCCGCAGGTTCGGGTTGCCCACGCTGATGTTCTGGGGGTTGGCCAGGTTGACGTTGGGGTTGAGTTGCTGAATGCCCGGCCGCTGAATCCGGCGGTTGTAAGCTAGTTTAAGGGTCTTGCCGCTGAACGATTTAGAGATGTTGACGCTGGGCACCAGGTTGCTGTAATCGGGGATGGCCAGGGCGCCGCCTTCGCGGGTGGAGGCATCGATGAACGTGCGCTCGTAGCGCGAGCCGACCTTGAAGGTGTATTTATTTTTGGTTTGAAACGTGTACGAAAGGTACCCGGCGGCGATGTTCTGGCTGTAATCGAGCGAACCGGTGAGGTTTTTGGCGTCGGTGGCGAAATCGCCCGTCGGGCCGGCAGTCAGGTAGGTGTAGTCGCTGAGTACGGTGCGGAGGATGCCCTTGCCGCCGAATTCAATCAACTGATTTTTGCCGATGGGCGTCTGGTAGTCGGTCTGGATGGTGACTTCCTGGTTGTTGGAGTGGTTGATGTTCTGCTGACGGCCGGTCAGGTTGCCGATGCCGTTGAACAGGTCGGCGTCGAAATTGTTGGTCAGGTCATTGCGGCTGAACTGCGACGAGATGCTCCACTCCTGTTGGGGTTTGAAGGTGCGCAGGTAATCCACGTTGACGTCCACGTTGCCCGAGGTGTTTTTAGACAACACGTCGCGGCTCGAATTCTGAGTCAGGATGTCGTTTTGGAATACGTCCGTGAACAGGTTCTGGTCGCGGTTCATGTTGCGCAGGCCGTAGCGGACGCTGGCCGTCAGGCTCTGGTCTTTGGCCAGGTCGTAATCGAAGCCGAGGTTGTAGTGACCGAAAATGCCCCGGTCGTTGCCGCTCGACTGCTGGCTGGTGCGGAACGAGTTGCCGCCCTGGAGGCTGGTCTGGTCGGAGGTCGAACTGGAGGGATTGTAAATGGCCCGCCCGAAGCCGCCGAGCGACAGGCCCATTTTGCCCTTGCGGTAGTTGCCGTTGAGGCCCAGGTTGGAACTCCGGTTGCCCACGCCGCTGTCGACGTTGAGGGTCAGGCCCTGGAGGGTGTTTTTCTTGGTGATGATGTTGATGATGCCGCTCGACCCTTCGGCGTCGTAGCGGGCCGAGGGGCTGGTGATGACCTCCACCGACTTGATCATGTCGGCGGGGAGCATCTTGAGGGCGTCGGCCACGCTGCTGGCCACGATGGTGGAGGGCTTGTTGTTGATCAGCACCCGGATGTTGGAGTTGCCCCGGAGCTGCACGTTGCCGTCCAGATCCACCTGGAGCATGGGTACCTTGCGGAGTACGTCGGCGGCGTCGCCGCCCCGGCTGGTCACGTCTTTTTCGGCGTTGTACACCAGGCGGTCCACTTTTTCTTCAATCATCGAAGCCTGGCCCGTCACGGTTACTTCGTCGAGGGTCTTCACGCTGGGCGTGAGTTTGACGACACCCAGGTCGATGTCCTTGCTGCGTTCGACCTTCAGGTTGTCGATAGTTTTGGTGTTAAACCCGATGAACGTCAGCATCAGCTTGTAATCGCCGGGGGCCACGCGGGTAAGGCTGAACTTGCCTTTTTCGTCGGCCACGGCCCCATCCACGGGTTTGCCGGTGGTTTTGCTGTAGAGCGCGACGTTGGCGAATTCGACGGCCTTCGTCACCGACGAATCGACGACGTAGCCCGTGATTTTGGAATTGCCCCGGGGCGTGGGGTCGTTGGCCGTGCCGGGAATGCCCGTGGCGTCGGTTTCGCGGCGACCGCGCACGCCGTCGGTTTGGTTTTGGTTGCCGAAGCCACCGCCTCGGTTAAAGCCCCCACCGCCCCCACCGGGGAATTGAGCGAATGCCGATGTGCCGACGGCGAAGACGAATGCGAGCGAGAGGAGTTGCTTCTTCATGACGTTGCGATTGAACGTCACAAAGGTGCCTACGGCGTTTTTCGCGGGAAAAAGAAGGTTGCCGAATGCCGGTTTGGGGGGGCGGAATCCCGGATTTTCGGCGCTGAATCCGGGGGGATTTTTAACCGCAGAGACGCGGAGGTTGCGCAGAGGCGCAGAGAATCTCCTGCATCTCTGCGAGACCTCCGCGTCTCTGCGGTTAAACGCCTCACGCCAAAATCTCCCGCACCACCTTCCCGTGCACGTCCGTCAACCGGAAGTTTCGGCCCTGGAATGGGAACGTCAGCCGCTCGTGGTCAAAGCCGAGCAGGTGCAGAATCGTGGCCTGGAGGTCGTGGACGTGGGTTTTGCCCGAAACGCCGTAGTACCCAATTTCGTCGGTTTCGCCCCAACTCACGCCCGGTTTGATGCCGCCCCCGGCCAGCCACATCGTGAAGGCGTCGGTGTGGTGGTCGCGGCCTTTGAAGGGCGATGCCGTGTCGCCGTTGCGGTTTTCCTGCATGGGCGTGCGACCAAATTCCCCGCCCCACACCACGAGCGTTTCGCCCAAAAGTCCCCGCTGGTCGAGGTCTTGCAGCAGGGCGGTCACGGCTTTGTCGGTGCGCTGCACGTTGTTGCGCAGGCCCTTGTCGACGCCCCCGCCCGCGTCGGTGCCGTGGTGGTCCCAACTCCGGTCGAAAAGCTGCACGAAGCGGACGCCTTTTTCCAAAAGTTTCCGGGCCAACAAACAGTTATTGGCAAAACTGGCCTCACCGGGCTTGGTGCCGTACCACTCGTGCACCCACTTCGGCTCGTCGGCAATGTCCATCGTGTCGGGCACTTCCGCCTGCATCCGGTAGGCGAGTTCGTACTGCGAAATCCGGCTCAGAATCTCCGGGTCGCCCACGTGCTCGTGCTCCAGGCGATTGATTTGGTTGATGGTGGCGATGGATTCGCGCCGCAGCGTGTCGCTCACACCCGCCGGGTTGTTGACGTACAGCACGGGGTCGCCCTTGGCGCGGCACTGCACGCCCTGGTACACCGTGGGCAGAAACCCCGCGCCCCACACCGACTTGCCCGCCGAGGGGTCCGGCCCCGACACGAGCACGACGAAACCGGGCAGGTTCTGGTTTTCCGACCCCAGCCCGTAGGTGACCCAACTGCCCATCGAGGGCCGCCCCAACCGGGGGCTGCCCGAGTGCATGAACAACTGCGCCGGGGCGTGGTTGAACTCGTCGGTGTGGAGGGCTTTCAGGAACGCAACCTGGTCCACGACCTTCGGAAAATGGTCGAAGTACTCCGACAGCCACGCCCCCGACTGACCGTGTTGGGCAAACTTCGCCTGCGGTCCGAGCATGTTGGGCACGCCCTTGATGAACGCGAAGCGCTTGCCTTCGAGCAGCGAAGGCGGGCACAGTTTCCCGTCCAATTTCGCCAGTTCCGGTTTGTAATCGAACAATTCAAGTTGGGACGGCGCCCCTTCCATGTGCAGGAACAGCACCCGCTTGGCCTTCGGCGCGAAGTGCGACGGGCGCACGGCCAGCGGGTTGAGCGGGCCTTCGTCGGGCACCGGCGCGGCAGCGGTCGGAGCGGCCTGCTTGGTACCGCAGCCGTCGAGCAGCGAACCGAGCGCCAGCGCGCCTAAGCCGAGGGTGCTTTGCCGGAGAAAATGCCGCCGGGTGTTGAATTTCGCTTCGGCGAAGCGGGCTTCGGTGAAGGGGTCGAGGCGTTTCATGGCATCAATCGTTTAAATCCAACCGTTCCCGACCGGGCTATTTGGTCAAAACCTCATCTAGATTCAGCACCGCGTTCGCCGTCAACACCAACGCCGCGCGGTGGGGCGCATCGTTCGCAGGCTTTTTCTCGCCCAGCACCAGCGCGGCCTGCTTCGGCTGGGCGCGGTAACGGCGCAAAGCGTCGGCGTACAGGTTTTCGAGCAACCTCAATTTGGCTGGGGCCGGTTTTTTCAACATCACCCGCTCGTAGCCAACCGCCAGTTGTTCGCGCACACTCGCGCCCGTCATTCGCACGGCCAGGTGACGGGCGGCTTCCACGTACACCGTGTCATTGAGCGTGGTCAGGGCTTGCAGGGGCGTGTTCGTCCGCACCCGCCGCGAGAGGCAGACGTTCCGCTGGGGCGAGTCGAAGGTGACCATCGAGGGGTACGGGTTGGTGCGCTGCCAGAACGTGTACACGGCCCGGCGGTGGTGCGCGCCGGGAGGTTGTTTCCGCCAGGCGTCGGTGGTTGGCGTGGGCGGTAGCACGCTGGGGCCGCCCAGGGCCGGGTTGAGCAGGCCCGCCACGGCCAGGGCCTGGTCACGGAGTTGCTCGGCGGTCAGGCGCACGCGGGGGCCGCGGGCCAGCAGCAGGTTGCGCGGGTCTTTGGCCAATTTTTCCTTCGTCGCCACGGCCGATTGCCGGTACGTGGCCGAAGTCACCACCAAGCGCAGCAACTTTTTCACCGACCAGCGGTATTCATCCTGAAACCGTACCGCCAGCCAGTCGAGCAGTTCGGGGTGCGTGGAGCGGAAACCCTGGGTGCCGAAATCTTCCAGTGTTTCGACCAGGCCGTAGCCGAACAACTGTTCCCAAAACCGGTTGACCATCACCCGCGCCGTGAGCGGGTTTTCGCGGCTCACCAGCCAGCGGGCCATCTGGAGCCGATCCTGCGGCGGACGGGCGGTTTGTTGGGCAAAAATGGCGGGCAGTCCGGGCTGCACTTCGGCCCCCGGCACGAGCCAGTTGCCCCGGGTGAAGACGTGCGTGCGGCGGCGCTGCGACGCGGGTCGTTCGAGCAAAATCGGCGTCGAAACCGCCGAAACGTCGCGCAGTCGGAGCAGCGAATCGCGGAAGGCCGGACCGTAACGGGCAAAAATGGGTTTCTCAACGGTAAAATCGAGTCGGTCCAGGTGCAGCAGGTCGGTGCGATACTCGCGGTCTTTTTTGAACGCCACGAACAGCCGGTGCCGACCGCCAACGGGCGTCATCGGCGCAAAGGTTTCGGTGAAATTCACCTTCCAGTTGAACCACGCGTCGGTGGGCTTGGCCTCGGTCGAGTGGGTTCTGGCCCGGCTCAGCAGCGGGCCGTTGAGCGAATCGAGGCGAAGTTCGATGAAACTCGACGGCGTGCCGGAGTAGTAGCGGTAGGTTACGCCGGTGAGGCCGGTCAGGTCCACGTCGTCGTAAGCGATGTACGAGCCGTCGGTGGTTTGCATGAGGGTCGTCTGGTTGTCCCAGAGTTCGATGTGACGGCTCGATGAGTCGAAATCCTCGGCTTCGAGCCGCCGCAGGCCCAGGTGCCAGACCAGATTCCGACGCTGCGCGTCGGCAAAGCGGCCCGCGGGCGCGGCGCGGTCGGCGGTCTTCAACTTCGCGTTCAGCCAGGCCGTCAGGCGGTCAACGCGCTGCGCGTCGGCGGGTTCAAACGTGTAGAGTTTCGGTTTTTCGTTGTAAATGTCCCGGTCCTGGGTGTTGTTGAAGTAGGCGGCGAAGCGGTAGAAGTCCTGGTGGCGAATCGGGTCGTAGGGGTGGCTGTGGCACTGCACGCAGGCCATGGTGGTGCCTTGCCACACTTCCCAGGTCGTGCCGACGCGGTCCACGAGGGCGGCGTTGCGGAACTCCTCGTCGTTGGTGCCGCCCTCGTCGTTGGCCATCGTATTGCGGTGGAAGGCCGTGGCGATGAGTTGGTTCTCCGTCGGGGTTGGAAGCAAATCCCCCGCCAACTGCTCGACCGTGAACTGGTCGAAGGGCATGTCGCGGTTGAAGGCGGCGATGACCCAGTCGCGGTATTTCCAGACGCTGCGGGGCAGGTCTTTTTCGTAACCCTTCGAGTCGGCGTAGCGGGCCAAATCGAGCCACATGGCCGCCCAGCGTTCGCCGAAGGCGGGCGAGGCGAGCAACCGGTCCACGGCGCGTTCGTAGGCATTCGGGGATTTGTCGGCGAAAAACCGGGCGGCTTCTTCGGGCGTGGGCGGCAGGCCGGTGAGGTCGAGACTCACGCGCCGCAGCAGCGTGGCGCGGTCGGCTTCAGGGGCGGGGCCGAGCGTGTCGGCGGCCCACCTAGCGGCGATGAAGCGGTCCACGCCGGTTTTGGCCCAACCGGTTCCCACGTCCGGGGGTATCAGGCGGCGGTCGGGGGGGCGGTACGACCAGGGGTCTTCCCACTCCGCGCCCTGATCAATCCATTTTCTGATGAGGGAAATTTCGCCTTCGCTCAGGGGCGGGGCGTCGAGGGGCATCCGAAATTCCGGGTCGTGGTGCGTAAGGCGCTTCACCAGTTCGGAGGCGTCGGCGTCGCCGGGCACGAGGGCAGGTTTGCCGGATTTGGTGCTGCCCAAGGCTTCTTCCTGAAACAGCAGACTGAACCCGCCCGACTTCTTCACGCCCCCGTGGCAGGCCAGGCAGTTTTTGTTGAAAATGGGCCGAATCTGGTCGTTGTAGCCTATTTTTTCCCCGCCCCAAAACTTGCCTACCGTGCAGGCAAGCACGCCAACGGCGAGGAGCGAGGAGATGAGCAACGGGCGCGGCATGGAACGAGCGGGTTTCGTCCTGCCAACTTACGGAGATTTACGGGGTTGTGCTGTGCTGGTGTGTCCCGTTTTTTTAACCACAGAGGTCACGGAGTTTTTGCACAGAGCACACGGAGAAAAACTCTGTGAACCCTGTGCAAAAACTCCGTGACCTCCGTGGTTAAACTAGGATTCTATCGAAACAACATCGGCACGAACTCATTCAGGTACTGCCGCCAGTTGACCCACGTGTGGCCGCCTTCGGTTTCCTTGTACTGGTATTTGATGCCGCTCTTGTCGAGCAGGGCCAGCGTTTTCTTATTGGCGTCCATCACGAAATCGTCCTTGCCGATGGCGACCCAGAACAGGTTCTTGTTCTTGTTGAAACCGGCGTCGTTCAGCGCGGTGGCGTAGCGGGTCGGGGCTTCGTCGATGCTCTGCCCGAAAAAGCCGGAACTGAACACGCCCACGTAGTCGAACAACTCCGGGCGCGAAAGCGTCAAATCCAACGTCTGGAAGCCGCCCATCGACAGCCCGGCGATGGCCCGGTTCTCGCGGTTGGTGAGCACGCGGTAATTTTTTTCGACCAAGGGCATTACGTCTTTCGTCAGCTCGTTGGCGAAGAGTTCGCGCATGCGGTTCATGCCCTGAGCCATGGGCACGCCGGGCGCGGGGGGCATGCTGCCGTTGGTCATGACGACCACCATTGGTTTGGCCTTGCCCGCGGCGAGGAGGTTGTCGAGGATGAACCCGGCGCGGCCGATGGTCGGCCAGCCCGAATCGTCGTCGCCCCCGCCGTGGAGCAGGTAAAATACGGGGTACTTCGCGCTGCTTTTGTCGTAGCCCGGCGGGGTGTACACGTGCATCCGGCGCGGTTGGCCGAGGGTTTTTGAGTCGTACCACACCTGGCGGAGTTCGCCGTGGGGCACGGCGCGGGTGTCTTCAAAGGCCGTTTCGGGGCCGGGCACGAGCATCACGTTTTCGAGGCTCGAAATGCCCTGCTTGATGACGGGGTTCTTCGGGTCGGCGGTGCGGACACCGTCCACCATCAGCGTGTAGGTGTAGTAATCCGGGCGGAGCGGGCCGAACGTGGCGGTCCAGACGCCGTTGTCGGCCTTCGTCAGTTTCTCCGCCGGGCGGCCCGACATGAAATCGCCCGAAACGGTCACTTCACTGGCTTTCGGGGCGTAAATCTGAATGGCCACCCGATTGTCGGGCAGCACCTGGGGCGAACGGAGCGTGTCGTTGGGCGTCGGCGTGCGCTGGGGCATCTGGGCGACCATCGCACCGGTGGTCAGGAGCAGGAGCGCGGCGGTGCGGAGCAGGAAGGAATTTTTCATGGAAAACAGAATTCGGAAGTTTTGACGCAAATCGAAGGTACCAAACGGGCAGACCTGGGCAGCGGTGAAACGGTTAAAACCGTTGAAAAATACCGCCCTTTTCCCGTTCCCACGGATAAATCCGTGGGCTGAAAAAGTGATTGACCCGTTTGGGTAGAATCAATTCGGTTTTTTCAAAAATCCCTGCGCGTCCAGCCAGTCGGCGAACAGCGCAATCCAGCGGTCGGAGGGCAGGTTTTGGGTGCGCATCCCGAAGCCGTGGCCGCCTTTGGAATACAGGTGCAGTTCGGCCGGTTTTTTCGCCGCCACCCAGTCGGTGTACAGCTTCACGCTGTGCGGGGCGAGGCCGAGTTGGTCGTCGGTGGCGGCGAGGATGAAGGCCGGGGGTGCGTCGGCGGGCACGTTGCCCTTGCCCGGCACCCACTCGTATTGCAGGTAAATCGGCGCGACGAAATCGGGCCGGGTGTCGGGCGTGTAGTTGAAGGCCACCGAGCCGGTCACGGTGCCCCCCGCCGAAAAGCCCATAATGCCGATGCGCTTGGGGTCGAGGCCATACTCGGCGGCGTGCCGACGCACGTAGGCCATGGCCTTCAGCCCGTCGGCCTGGGCGAGGGTGATGACGGCTTTCACCTTCGCCTCGCGCTGGGCGGGGGCTTCGCGGCTGTCCATCATTTCGCGAGTCGGGTCGGTGGTTTTGCTTTCCACGAGGCGGTACTTCAGCACGAAGCAGGTCACCCCCCGGCCCGCGAGGTACCGGGCCACGTCGAAGCCCTCGCTGTCGATGGACAGCGCCTGAAAGCCACCGCCGGGGCAGATGACGACCGCCGCGCCGTTGGCCGTGCCCGCCGCCGGTTGGAACACGGTCAGCGTCGGGTCGGTCACGTTGTACACCACGCGGGTGTTCCAGAGGTTGGCGTTGTTTTCGGCTTCCTTGTGGGTCCAGCTTTCCGACCCCGGCGCGGGGCCGTCGTAGAGGCGGATGATGTTGTGCTGGGCAATCGCCGGGAGGCCGCTCATCAGGCTCAGGGCAAAAAGAAGGGGTTTGGTGTTCATGGTTTGGTGACGGGTGAAGAAGGTTGCAAAAGGCAATTGGTTGAATGGGTAATTAGGGAATTGGTTTTCAGATGTTTGACCAATAAACCAATCACCGAATTACCCATTACCTTACTCCAGAAGCCGCGCCAGTTCCTCCGGCTTCGAGCGCTGGGGGTTGTGGTCGGTCTGGTCCATCTGGACGAACTTGAAACCCCGTTCTTTTGCCCGTTGCGCGAAGCGGGCGAAGCCGTCCTGCTCGGGGGTTTTGCCGGGGTCCACGGTGAGGATGTACGTAGCGGGCAGGTTGCGGGCGACCGAATTTTTCAGCGAAAGCGGCTCGGTGAGCGTCTTAATCGGGTGGGGCACGTCGGTGGGTGGGGCCTGGCCCGGCTTGACCCACGGTGGCACGAGGAAGCCGTTTTTTTCCATTTTCTGAATTCCCTCCGAAGCGGCGGGCGAACCCTGGGCCGTGAAGGCGCTCTCGCCGTCGTTGGGCAGGAAGGCATCGAGGTACACCAGACGTTGAATGCGGTCGGGCACGCGGTCGGCCACGCCGGTGATGACCATGCCCCCGTAGCTGTGGCCCACGAGCACGACGTCGCGGAGGTCTTCAAACAGAATCGTGTTGACCACGTCGTTGACGTGCGTGGTGAGGTTGATGTCGGGCGTGGCGAGGTGGACGCGCTCGCCCTGACCCGTCAGCGAGGGCCGGTACACCAGCGCGCCCCGCGCCGTGAGCAGCGAATCCACTTTTTTGAAGGCCCAGCTACCGCCCCAAGCGCCGTGGACGATGACGAACGTAGTCTGGCCCGCCGGTTTGGCGGATTGCGCCCAGCCCGAAAACAGACTGGTGATCAGGGTAAAAAAGGTGAGGAAGCTTCTTTTCATGGCGTAGTTTTGGCACAATGTTAGGCAGTTCTTTTTTATTTGTAAAAATTACAATTTGAAATTTTCCCGCATGACGCCCCAAGAATTGCAGGAAGCCCACTACCGCGAAGCCGCCGCCACGTGCATGCCCGGCCTGTCGCTCGACTGCGTGGTGTTTGGTTTTCACGAAAATCAATTGAAAGTGCTGCTGCTGCGCTGGAAAGGCACCGACGAGTGGAGCCTGCCGGGCGGTTTTATTTTGAAAACCGAATCCATCGACGACGCGGCCCACCGGGTGCTGCGCGAACGCACCGGGCTGGACGAGATTTTCCTCCAGCAATTCCACGTTTTTGGTGAGGCCGTGCGCTACGACGCCGAACGCAACTGGCAGCGGATGGGACTGAAAATCGCCCGCGACCCGTCGTGGCCCGACCGCACCATCACCGTGGGGTACTACGCCCTGGTGGAATACTCGCTGGTCATGCCCACGCCCGACGTGCTCACCGACGAATGCGCCTGGTGGGACGTGCGCGAGGTGCCCGACCTGCTCTTCGACCACCGCCGCATCGTCGATTTCGCCCTGAACACGCTCCGCACCCAGCTCAGCTATCAGCCCGTGGGCTACACCTTGCTGCCCGAAAAATTCACGATGCCCGAACTCCAGCGGCTCTACGAAACCCTGCTCGGCCAGCGTCTCGACCCCCGGAATTTTTACAAGAAAATCGCCGCGCTGGGCATCCTCGAACGCCTCGACGAGCGCCGCACCGGCGGGGCCTACAAATCGCCCTACCTCTACCGCTTCCAGGAAGAACCCTACCGGCAGGCGCTGGAGGTGGGGGCGCTGGGGTTTGGGTGAGGATTCAGGATTCAGGATTCAGAATGAAAATGCATTTCTCCTGAATCCTGACTACTGAATCCTGACTCCTTCACAAAAGCACTTTCGACAAATTCCGGAAGCTCGTCTGGATGCTTTCGATGCCGGGGGCCATGTCCTGCTCGACGAAAATGTACTTCAGGCCCGCCACCCTGGCGGCGGCGAAGGCTTTTTTGAAATCCACCACGCCGTTGCCGACTTCGGTGATGGTTTTCAAATCGGCCTTGATGTCTTTGATGTGCCAGAGCGGGAAGCGGCCCGGCTGGCCTTTGAATAGTTCGACGGGGTCTTTGCCCGCTTTCGTGGCCCAGGCCAGGTCGAGTTCCATCTTCACCAGGTCCTTGTCGGTCTGCGAGAGGATGAGTTCGTAGGGGGTTTTCCCACCCTCGACCGCATCGAATTCGGTGGCGTGGTTGTGGTAGGCGAAGCCGATGCCCGCTTTTTTCGCCGCTTCCCCGGTTTTCTGAAACACCTCGATGGATTGGTTGATTTCGTCCACCGTCGCGACCGGCGTGCTGGAGCAAACGAGGTACTTCAGGCCCGCTTCGGCGGCTTCGTCCACCAGTTGCTGGGAATTGTCGCGGAGGTTGAGCATGGGCGGCATTTTCGAGAAATCCATCGGCAGGCGTTCCTGGCGGGGGCGTTCCCCACCCGCCGGTGCCGCGCCACCCGGAGGCGGACCGCCTGCCGGAGGACCGCCCGCGGGCGGGGCGGCCTGGGGCCGGGGCCGGAAGGGCGCGCCGCCCGCGTGGTGGGCGCGCCAGGTCATGCCGAGGTCTTCAACGACTTGCTTAAATTCCTTCGCCTTGTAGCCATAGTACCCGCCGCGGGTGTTGAAGGCCGATTCCACTTCCTTGTAGCCCGCTTTGGCCACCTGTTCGAGCGTGACTTTGGGGTCTTCGTTCATTTGCCGGAACAAGGTGAACAACTGGATGCCGACGGGCATGGCCTGGGCCTCGAAAAGCCCTTCGGCCCGCAGCAACTGGGGCAGGGCCAGTCCACCCAGGGTCAGCGCGGTGGTTTGTTTGAGAAAATGACGACGATTCAGCATGGGAAATGGGGTTGGGTGTGGATGGGAAAACCAGAAATCGTAGGGGCGGTGCTTGCCTCCGCCCGAAGCGGTATGGATTGGAGGCAGTGGGCGGAGGCAAGCACCGCCCCTACGATAATTCGGTCAATTCGCCGCCTTCTGCCCCGTCGGCACGAACTGGATGCTCATCAGTTGCATCAGAAACTGGTCGGGCGTGGCCTTGGGGTTTTTGAAAACGAAATACACGTCGTGCAGGCCGGAGGTCGGCGTCAGGTCGGCCTTCACGGTCTGGGCCATGCGGCGCATGGCGGCCGCCATGCCGCCACCGGCAGGAGCAGCGGCTCCCGGAGCGGCGGCTCCCGGAGCATTCCCGCCCGCCTGGGCGTTGGCCGGGCGTTGGGCACCCGCCGCCGGAGCCGCGCCGGGCATGGGCGGGTTGCGCACTTCTACGGCCCCCGTTTGCCCCACCAGCGGACCGGTGGGCGAATCGAGGCGCACTTCCACCGTGCCGCCCACGGCCCCCACGCGTTGGGTCGCCATGGCAGCTACTTCCACCTGGCTGATGCCGGTCAAATCGAGGCCCTTGAAACCGAGGTACGATCCGTCGCCCTTGACGTAGAACGAGCGGCCCGGCGTGATGAACAGTTCGGTGCCCTTCGCCACGTCGGCTTTTTCGGGGTTCACGCTGGCGCTGCGCAGGTAGCGCACGCCCTCGCCAGTCAGGGCGGGGATGGTCTTGCCGCCGCGGTCGGTGTAGGCGGCGCGGAGCACGAAGGCCCCGGTCGGAGCCTGCCCGGCGGGCACGGCGAGGGTGTAGCTGCCGGTTACGGGCAACGACTTCACGGCGGCAGGTTTGTCGTCAATCGCCAGAATGTAGTCGACCATCGCCGTGGCATCGGCCTGCGAAAGCTGCGGGTGGGCGCTCATGGCGTGGTCGCCCCACACCCCGCCGCCCCCGGCGATGACTTTTTTCGCTAACCGCTCTGTCGCCCCGGCGTCGCCTTTGTATTTTTTCGCCACGTCCTGGTAGCTCGGCCCGACCGATTTTTTGTCCACCATGTGGCAGGCTTTGCAGTCGCTGGCGTCGATGAGCCGCTTGCCGGTCGTGCTGCGGGCCGTGGCTTCGCTGCCCCGGTGGCTCTGAGCCAGTTCGATGGGGTCGTAGGTGGCGAGGTAGTCGATGGTCACGGCCACCTGTGCCGGGGTGATTTTGCCGTTGGCAAGGCTACCGTCTTCGCGGTCACTCACCCGTACGGCGTACTCGATGGGTTGATTCGGGAAAAAGAACGTCTGGTTGCCCTTCGTGACGTCGAAAGCCACAGCGGGGGTTTCGTTTCCGGCCAGGATGTTCAACGTGCGGGTGGCTTTTGCGCCTTTCGGGTCGGTGACGGTCAGCGTGGCGGTGTACGTGCCGGGTTTGTCGAAACTCACCACGGGCCTGGCCTGGGCAAACTTGCGGGCGGGCTGGCCTTTCCCCGAAACCGTCCAGGCGTAGGTGAGCGCGTCGCCGTCGAAGTCCTTCGAGCCGTCGGCGGAGAGCGTCACCTTCAGGGGCACGGCCCCGCTCGTTTTGCTGGCGCTGGCCACGGCCACGGGCGGGCGGTTGCCCGCGTTGTACTCGATTTTCACCAACCGCGCGTTGTCGTTGCCCCGGAACCAGGCGCTGCCGTATTCGAGCACGTAGAGATCGCCGTCGGGGGCGAACTTCATGTCGATGGCACTCTGGAAGCTTTCGTTGGGCAGGAAGCGTTCCATGCTTTTGAAGTTCCCGTTCTCGTCCAACGTGACGGCCATGATCCAGCCGCGCATGAATTCCACGATGAGCCACTTGTTTTCGTAGTACGCCGGAAACGGCCGTTTCGCGGTGGGGAAATCTGCGCGGTGGTACACCGGCCCGCCCGTGGCGCTGCGGCCTGAGGCCCCCACCAGCGGAAACTCCGGCGAGGCGGCGTAGGGGTACCAAATCATCGCCGGTTGGGCCGGGGGCAGTTCGCGCAGGCCGGTGTTGTTGGGCGAATCGTTGACGGGGTGCGCCGGGTCGAATTTCGGCCCGACCTGCTTCGTCTCGAAGTTGTAGTCGCTGTAGGCGATGTTGTTGCCGATGAAGTACGGCCAGCCGAAAAAGCCGGGGCCTTTGGCCTGGTTGAACTCATCGTAGCCCCGCGGGCCGCGCTCGGAGTCGTTGGAGGCGTCGGGACCGACTTCACCCCAGTAGATGTAGCCCGTTTTCGAGTCCACCGAAATGCGCCAGGGGTTGCGGTGGCCCATCGTGTAGATTTCGGGCTTGGTGTTGGGCGTGCCTTTCGGGAACAGATTTCCGGCGGGAATCGTGTAGCTGCCGTCGGCTTCGGGATGGATGCGCAGGATTTTGCCCCGGTAGTCGTTGGTGCTGGCCGCCCCGCGCTGGTCGTCCCAGTTGGCCTGGTCGGGGCGCTCGTCAATGGGTGCGTAGCCGTCGGAGTTGCTGTTGGAGGTGTTGTTGCCGACGGTCAGGAACAAGTTCCCGACCTTGTCGAAGGTCATGCCCCCGCCCGTGTGGCAACATTCTTCGCGCTGGGTGGGCACGTTGAGCAGTACTTTTTTCGAGGCCTGCACCAGTTCGTCGCCGCGCAGTTCGTAGCGGGCCAGGGTGTGCTGTTTCTCGTTGGGGTCGGCGTAGTAGAGGTAGATCCAGTGGTTCTGGTCAAAATTCGGGTCCTGCACGAGGCCCATCAGCCCTTCCTCGGCCTCGCGCACCTGGCCCTGGCGGTTGGTGTATTTCGTGTTGACCGGAATCGTGGCCAGGGTACGGACGGCCTTCGTGGTCGGGTCGTACACGCGGAGGGCACCCTTGCGCTCGATGAACAGCACGCGGCCGTCGTTGAGCGGGGCCATTTCCATCGGCTCGTCGAGTTTTTCACTCAAAACGACCTTGGTGAAGCGGTTTTCTTCGGGCTTGACGGGGTCGTCGGCCCGGAACGAGTACGACAGAAGCCCCCCGGCGGCGAGGAGCAGCGCGGCGGGCCGGAGCAGGCGAGAAACGTAGGGTTTCTTCATTCGGCAAAAACGGGGTTTAGGAAAAACAAGCAGGCCCGGCTCCTCGCTTGAGGATGAGCCGGGCCAGTAGGCACTACGATTTGATTTCGAGGCTGCGCTGGGCGGGTTTGGTTTCCACCACCAGCGTCCGGGTGATGGTCGATTCACCCGTTGAGATGGTGAATTGATACGTGCCGTCGGTCAGGTTCGAGATGTCGAAATTCTGCCGGAAGGGGGCACTCTTCAGGTTCACCCGCTCGAAGTACAACTGGTTGCCGGCGGCGTCCCAGAGGGCGATGGAGGCTTTGGCCGCTTCCTGGGCCACAAAAAGGCGAATCTTGCTGGCCGACGTGGCCGTGACGTTCACGACGGGTTCGGTGGAAGCGGGCTGGGTGGCGAACGATGCGGCGCTCACGGTGAGGGCCAGCATCAGGGAGAGAAACGTTTTCATGGAAGTTGAAAAAAACCTGTTTGCGTTGATTGAACGACACAAAGGTTGCCTCCCGGTTTCTCTCCCGAAAATCAATGTGTCCGAATGACAATTTTAACCCACCGAAGCCCGGAAAGTGGGGGCGGAATGGCGGTGGATGAGGGGGAATTGTCGAAAAGGCTCCGGTGCGCTCGGAAAATGCATCCGCGACTACGGAATGCGCATGCGCGATGTTGAAAAATGCGTGCGCGTTGTTGAGATGCGCGTGCGCGATTTCAAAACGTGCGTGCGCGATGACGAAATGAGCGTGCGCGATGATGAAAAGTGTGTGCGCGTTGTTGAAAAATGCGTGCGCGACGTTGAAATGAGTGGGCGCGTTGTTGAAATGCGTGTGCGCGATTTCAAAAAAGCGTCCGCGACTTCAAAAAAGGCACTGTCAGCACCCCCGACGAAGGCCGGTCGAGCGGATCAGGACCGGGTTTATTTCGAATCCGCTGCCACAAACCGCACGTTGCGCTGCAAGCCCTCGAATTTGGCCCGCTTCAACGGCGAGTTTTTGAAGGTTTTCCGAAACACCTCCTCGGTCATTTCCAGCCAGTCGCGTTTGGTGAACCCCTGAAGTTCGGGCGGCGGGTTGAAGGCTGGTTCCTGGTGCGGACGGCTGAAGCGGTTCCAGGGGCACACGTCCTGGCAGATGTCGCAGCCGAAAACCCAGTCCTCGAATCTCCCCCGCATCTCGCTGGGAATCTGCTCCTTGAGTTCAATCGTGAAGTAACTGATGCACTTGCTGCCGTCCACCACGTACGGTTCGGTGATGGCCCCCGTCGGGCAGGCGTCGAGGCAGCGGGTGCAGGAGCCGCAGTAGTCGGGCATGGGGCCGTCGGGCTCCAGGTCGAGGTCGAGAATGAGTTCGGCGATGAAGAAGAAACTGCCCATCTGTCGGTTGAGCAGGTTGCTGTTTTTCCCCACCCAGCCCAGGCCCGCGCGGGCGGCCCAGGCTTTGTCCATCACCGGGGCGGAGTCGACGAACACCCGCCCGCCCACGTCGCCGATGTCCCGGCGCAGCCAGTCCAGCAGGGTTTTCAGTTTGTCCTTGATGACGAAGTGGTAGTCGGTGCCGTAGGCGTACTTCGCGATTTTGAAGTCCCCGTCGCGGGCTAAATCGTTCTCCGGAAAATAGTTGTACAGCAGCGACACGACCGATTTGGCCCCTTCCACCAGTAGCCTCGGGTCGAGGCGCTTGTCGAAGTGGTTGGCCATGTAGTCCATCTGCCCGTGCATGCCGTTTTTGAGCCAGGTTTCCAGGCGCGGGGCTTCGTCCTCCAGAAAATCGGCCTTGGCCACGCCGCAGAAGTCGAAGCCCAGTTCGGCGGCGTGGGCTTTCACGAGGGCGGTGTGGCGTTGGCGGATGGTGTCGGGCATTCGTTGTAGCTTTGCGGGGAGGAAGGGGAGGATGGAGAAAAGGGACGAGGGGAAACGAAAAATTCCTTTCCTCCCCGTCTTCCATCCTCCCCTTCCTCCCCGATTTTTCTGCCAACTTGTCAGCGAAACCCTGCTGGCAAGGGCTTTTCTCGATTCATCAACGCATAAAGTTACGCAAGCTATGGCGACCAACCCGGAAGAAATGACGAACCAGGAAACCGAATTCACCCCCGAAACTGCCATCGAGACCGAAAACGAAGCCTTCGAGGCCGTCGAAGAGCAGTCGGAAACCGATAAACTCAAGGCCGAAGTGGCCGAACTCAAAGACAAATACCTGCGGTTGTACAGTGACTTCGACAACTTCCGTCGGCGCACCGCGAAGGAGAAAGTAGAGCTGATCAAAAGTGCTTCGGAAGACGTCGTGACGGCCCTGCTGCCCGTGCTCGACGACGTGGAGCGCGCCCAGGCCACCTTCGCCAGCGCCGAGGACGGCAGGGTCGCGAAGGAGGGCATCGAGTTGATCTTCAATAAATTTCACCAAACCCTCACGGCCAAAGGCCTGAAGCCGATGGAGGCCCAGGGCGCTTCGTTCGACGCCGATTTGCACGAAAGCATCGCCCAGTTTCCAGCCCCGACCCCCGAGCAGAAAGGCAAAATCATCGACGTGGTCGAGAAGGGCTACACCCTCAACGACAAGGTGATCCGGTTTGCGAAGGTGGTGGTGGGGAGTTAGTTCAATGCTGAATGATGAATGCGGAAGGATGAATGGAAAGGTCCACTTCTGCACGCCACGTTCCGGTTATCATTCAGCATTCATCATTCAGAATTCAGCATTTACCCAGCAATGGCACAGAAACGCGATTATTACGAGGTGCTCGGCGTGGACAAGGGCGCGTCGGCGGAGGACATCAAAAAGGCCTACCGCAAGATGGCCATCAAGTACCACCCCGACAAAAACCCCGACAACCCCGAAGCCGAAGATAAATTTAAGGAAGCCGCCGAGGCCTACGAGGTGCTCAGCGACGAGGCCAAGCGCAAGCGCTACGATCAGTTTGGCCACCAGGGCATGAACGGGGGCGGATTTGGCGGCAACGGCGGCGGGCCCAACATGGAGGACATTTTCTCCCAGTTCGGCGATATTTTCGGCGAATCCAGCCCGTTCGGCTCGTTTTTCGGCGGGGGCATGGGCGGCCAGGGTCGGCGCGTGCGCAAAGGCTCCGACCTGCGCATCAAGTTGAAGCTCGACTTGCAGGAAGTAGCCAACGGCGTCGAGAAAAAAATCAAAGTCAAGCACCACGTCACCTGCACGGCCTGCCAGGGCAATGGCTCCCAAAACGGGGCTTCGCTGAAAACCTGTCAGGCCTGCAATGGCTCCGGCCAGGTGCGCAAGGTCACGCAGACCATGCTCGGCCAGATGGTATCGACCTCTACCTGCCCCACCTGCAACGGCGAAGGCAAAATCGTAGAAACCCGCTGCGAGGTGTGCTTCGGCGAAGGCCGCACCCTGGCCGACGAGGTGCTGAGCATTAAAATCCCGGCGGGCGTGGCCGAGGGCATGCAGCTTTCGATGGCTGGCAAGGGCAATGTGCCGCCCCGGCCCGCATCGGGGGGCGTGGCGGGCGATTTGCTCATCGTGGTGGAGGAAGAAGAGCACGAAAGCCTCAAGCGCGACGGCCAGAACGTGGTCTACGACCTGTACATCAACTTCGCCGACGCTGCCCTGGGCACCGCCGTGGAAGTACCCACCATTGACGGCAAAGCCCGCATCACCCTCGAACCTGGTACGCAAAGCGGCAAAATGCTGCGGCTCAAAGGGAAGGGCATCAAGGAATTGAACGGCTACGGCAAAGGCGACCAGTTGATCCACGTCAACGTCTGGACGCCGAAGCAGCTTACGTCGGAAGAGCGCGCCACGCTCGAACGGCTCCGCGGTTCGGCCAATTTCCAGCCCAAACCCAGCAAAAACGAGCGGGGCTTTTTCGAGAAAATGAAGGATTTTTTTGAATAGCAAAAACGCCTAATTTGCGCAAAAAAACAGAGCCGCCCCAACGGAACGGCTCTGTCTGCAATTTTCACTTTTAACCAAATTTATCTGGACACCGCCCCGGGCAACCCGGGGCGGTGTTTTTCATTTTACCGCAGGCTGACAAACCGCTCGGACTGCACGGGCTCAGGCTTGGTAGTGCCGAGGCTGACCTCGCGGACGACCGTATCTTGCCCGTCGGTGATTTGCAGTTGGTACACGCCGTCGGGCAGGGTGCTCAGGTCGAGTTTGCGCTGGTATTTTGCCTGGTGCTTGCCCACCGTCTCCTGGTAAAGCACCTCGTTTTTCGGGTTGACGAGGCGCAGATTCAGGCGCTTCTGGTGGTGTTTGGCCACGGCCACGTGGAGTTTCGACGACCGCTGCACGGGGTACACGCCCACTTCAAACGAGGCGGAAGGGGTGTCGTTGGTGTGAACCTGGAGCATGGCGGCAATGATGGGGCCAGCGAGGGAGGCGAGGAGTACGTTCATGGGAAAAGAACTGTTTTAGAGTTGACTGCTTGTTTTAGAGTGATGCTTGAATTTCTGTGCCAGCAAAAAATAAAACTGATTTTCAGGTTTTTAACGAAAAAGCTCTTGAAACCTTTGTCCGCATTCGGCCAACGGGTGAACGCTTGCGGACATCGGATTTGCCGGTGCAATTTCGAGCTAAAGATTCAGGCGTACCCCCTGACCGCAGCCGTTTGGGACGAGTGGAAAATCTACTTGACGAATGGACTTTTGGCCAACAAAAAACCCGTCACAGAAGCTGTGGACGGGCTTTTTGTAAAAAATACAGGCAGAAACGTCAGTTCGCGAGCTTCGAGTAATGCTTCTGGAAGGTTGCCTCGTACTTCGCCGCCAGGTCGTTGATTTTGGCCTCCTTGAATTGATTTACGATGAGGTTCATTTCGTACAGGTTGTTGTTGATTTCCTTGCTGTACGTGTCGGGGTGTTCAGCGAAAAACGCCATGTTTTCGTCGTTGCGTTTCATCACCTTGTCGGCGATGTCGAGGGCTTTCTGGCGTTCGCCCAGTTCGAGCAACGGCCCGATGAAACTCACCGACACCTGGTCGTAGGGAATCGACTTGTCGGGCAGTACCGCCAGGCACTTGTTGATGACGGCCCGGGCCGAATCTTTTTTGCCCTCGCGCAGCAACTGGTCGGCCAGGCGCAGGAAGGCCACGCGGGACGAGAAAATCGGCGTGTCGTAGGTGGCGTCGTAGTAGCTGTTGGGGTTGTCCATCTCGCGCCAGGCCGTTTTCTCCATCATGTTTTTGTACATGACGTCGGAGTTGACGTAGCCGTCGCGGGCACCCGGAATTTTGTAGGGCATCAGGCGGTAAGCGAAGCCCTCAAGTTGCATGTACTCGCGCAGGTTGAGGTAGCTTTCCTGTCCGATGGTCGATGAGAAGTAGATGGGCCGCTGCCAGTTGTTGGTCGCGATGATGTCCAACTGGATCAGTTCGGGTTTGTAAATGTCCTTTTTCCCGTAGGTCCACGACATCGTGTCGCCCACGAGGGGCTTCATCAGGTCGGGAATGAAGGGCATTTTGGCGACCGCCGCTTTGTCAATCGGCAGGAAGAAGTTGGCCGACGGCAGCGTGTTGACCATCTGCCCGTCCGACGAGGTCGGCACTTTGATGGCCGGGTTGTCTTCCTGAATGAGCCGCATGTACTCTTTCAGGTTGATGCCGCCCTTCACGTTGGGGTTTTCGAGGAAGGGAATGTTGTCGTTGACGCCCTCCAGGAATTTGTCCTTCGTCAGTGAAATCGGCAGCGGATCCGACTGGTAGGTTTTACGCTTCATCTGGTCGATGTACCAGCCCGTGCCCAGCAGCGAGAGGTTGCACACGCGCACGTCGGTGCGGAAGCCCTCGACCTCCTGCACGTACCAGAGCGGGAAGGTGTCGTTGTCGCCGCCGGTGAACAGAATTGCGTTGGGCGCGCAACTGCTGAGCACGTTTTTGGCAAAATCCACCGAGTGGTAGCGGTGGTTGCGGTCGTGGTTGTCCCAGCTTTTGGTGACCATCAGGCCGGGCACGACGGCGCAGAGGGCGGCGGCAGTCACGGCGCGGGTGGTGCCGTTTTTGACCACTCTTTCCAACCATTCGGCCAGTTGCATCACGCCGAGGCCAATCCACATGGCAAACGCATAGAATGACCCGACGTAGATGTAATCCCGTTCGCGGGGTTCGACGGGCGGCGAGTTGATGAACACCACCAGCGCCAGGCCCGTCATCAGGAAAATGAGCGTGACGACGAGGAAATCCCGTTCTTCCCGCCGGTACTGGAGGAAAAAGCCCAGCAGGCCCAGGATCAGGGGCAAAAAGTAGAAGTTGTCGTGGCCCTTGTTTTCGGTGATGGAAGCCGGAAAATCCGCGCCTTTGAGCTTGGGAATCGAACCGGCTCCTTCAAAATCGCTCTCCCGCCCGGCAAAATTCCAGAGGAAATACCGCATGTACATGTGGCCCATCTGGTGGCTGAACATGAAACGCAGGTTTTCGCCAAACGTCGGCTTGCGGTATCGCTCGCGACGCGGGTCATCGGGGTCGGGCACTTTCGGAATGCCCAGCATTTGCGCGTACAAATCCGGATGACCAGGGTCGTGGCTGTGAATGCGTGGCAGGAGCATTTGCTCGTTGTTCCAGACGTAATCGGGGCGGTTGCGGTACACCACGTAGCGGCCGTTCTCTTTTTTGTACATCGGCGCGCCTTTTTCCACGTCAATGGCCTGGGCCGTAAACACCGGGCCGTAGAGCAGCGGGCGGCTGCCGTACTGTTCGCGCTTGAGGTAGTAGGTGAAGCCGACGGCGTCTTTGGGGTCGTTTTCGTTGATGGGCGGGTTGAAGTTGGCCCGCACCAGCACCAGCGTGTACGAGATGTAGCCGATCAGGATGAACGACAACGCCAGCAAGCCCGTGTTGAGCAGCGGGTTTTGCTTCCGGATCGAATACCGGATGAGCCACACCAACGCGCCGATGAGCAGGAGCGTAAACGCAAGGGCACCGGTGTTGAACGGCAGCCCCAGGGTATTTACGAACAAAAGTTCAAACTGAAACGCCACCGAGGGCAACCCGGGAATGATGGCGGCGTTGATGAAACCCAGAATCAAAAATCCCGCCCCCACAGCCAGCAAACCACCCAAGAGCGTGGGTTTGCGGTATTTTTTGAAGTAGTAAATCAGCGCCAGGGCCGGAATCGTGACGAGGTTCAGCAAGTGAACGCCGATGGAAAGCCCCACGAGGTAGGCGATGAAAATCAGCCAGCGGTTGGCCGCCGCTTCATCCTCAATCCGCTCCCACTTGTACATGGCCCAGATGACGATGGCCGTGAAAAACGACGACAGCCCGTACACCTCGGCCTCGACGGCCGAGAACCAGAATGAATCGCTCCAAGTGTAGGCCAGCGCCCCAACGGCTCCCGCGCCCATGAGCAGGATGGTTTCGCCCGTGGTCAGGTCGGCGTCGGGTTTGTTGTAGAGTTTCCGGCCCAGCATGGTGATGGTCCAGAACAGAAACAGAATCGTGAACGCGCTCGACAGCACCGACACCATGTTGACCCAGTAGGCCACCTGCGTCACGTCGCCCCCGGCCAGCATCGAAAACAAGCGCCCCAGCAGGAGGAAAAACGGCGCCCCCGGCGGGTGGGGCACCATGAGTTTGTAGGCCACGGCGATAAACTCGCCGCAATCCCAGAACGAAGCCGTGCGCTCGACGGTGGCGACGTAGGTAATCAGAGCCACGGCAAACACCAACCAGCCGGTGAGGTTGTTGATGCGTCGGAAATTAAGCATGAGAACAGGAAAAACGGTAGGATTCAGCTTCGGCTCAGGGCCGAAAAACCGTCAAAAATAGGAAAAACCCCGGCAGAGACGGGGTTAGGGGCGTTAAAAGGTGTTAAAAAAAGCGCCGGTCGGGGGGGCCAAGGGCGAGGGGCAAAATGCGTTTTTGCTCCCTGTCCCCTCGCCCTTGGCCTCCGCCCGGCGCTTTTCACCGGAATTTGCTCAAATCAGGTTTGCGCTTTTTGGGCCGTTGGGCTTCGTGGTCGTAGAGAAGTTGGCCGAGGTGCTTCATGAAGGGGAACCCGACGGTGTCGTAGTCGTACTTGTCGTCGTTGTAAACCCCATCGCGGTTGCAGTGGATGACGACGCTCACCATGAATTCGATGCCTTTCTCGAAATCCACCACGTACGCGTTGTCGAGCAGGAAGCCGTAGGCGTCGCCCACTTTATTGAAGATGCGGAGGCTGTTCGGCACGACGGTGTCTTTTTCGCTGCCAAACAGCAGAAACTTGCAGTACGTCGGCCAGTAGTCGGGCTTCGGGTACGCCGGAAACTTACTTTCCGTGGGCAGTTCGCTCATGTACCGGTGAAGGAATCGGTAATCGTCGTCGGTCAACTTGAACCGCATTTTCGGGCCCACTGCTTCGGGAAAAAGAATTGTTTTCAGCAGGGTGTGCTGCTCGTCGAGGGGGAAAAAGTTGTTGTGCGTGAAGTCGAACGGCTCGCTGACCAGCGCGCCGTTTCGCAAGAATCCCCTCCCTTTTTTGATCGGCGCGGCGGGAACGAATTCCTTTTCCGAAACGGCCATCGGCTGCTCGTACACCACCTCGCCGTTGGGGCCGAGAAACTGCACAGGGTTGGTGCGGCGGTTCTGCTCGCGGGTCATGCCCACTTGCAGGCGGTGGACGATGCGGGTTTCAGGAAATCCCTTCGCGTGCAGCATTTCGTTGAGGGCTTGCTGGCCCAGAAATTCGTAGAGCCGGTTGTGGGCGTCGTTGTCGCTCACAAGCAGGATTTTCTTCACGTAATGCCCCACGCTGGGCAGGCCGTTTTCGGATGTCGAATCCCGCGTGACGGGCGTTTGCCGCTCGTAGGCCGCGCCGGTAAGCATGGGCGAATCGCGCGTCAGACCCTTGACGTTCAGCTTGTTCAATTTTTCCAGCGCCAGCACCGCCGTGGGCAGCTTCACCGTGCTGGCGGGGTAGAAGTAGCGTTTCTTGTCAAAGCCGTAGGAAAACGTGCGGAAACTCGGCCGGTTGCGGCGGTCGCGGTCAATCTGGGTGTAGAGCACCTGCACCTCGTGGATTTCGGGGTGGGCCAGGATTTCGCCAAACTGCGCCGGGCGGGTGCGCATCAGGGTTTCGAGGAAGGTGGAGTCAGGTTGTTGGAGCAGGGTCAGGGCAATGAGGAGGTTCATGGTCTGGAATGAAAAAAATCCTGACACGCTTGCGCGACGAATTCGAGGTCGCCAAAGGTGTGCAGCGCACTCACCACCAACCGGGTAATCGGCGGGTCGGCGGGAGTTGGGTAGGGAAACGAGGCGGTCAGGATGCCGTTGTTCGCCAAAAATTCGTGAAAGCCTGCGACGGTGGTCGTGAAGGCCGGGTAATCGGGCATCCAGCGAAAGTGCCGGACGGTTTCGCCCAGGCTTTCGACGAAAAAGTGGACGTTTGCGATCAACCTCGCGTGCTGCTCGCGGTACAGCTCAAAGGCCCGCGTCAGGGCCCACATCGCTCCCGGCACGGCGGGCGAACTGCCCCCGAAAAACGGCGAGTGGCGCAGTTTCGCGATGGTTTCTTCGTCCGAAAAAATGGCCCCGGCGGGCACGCCGAGGGCTTTGTTGAGCGAACTGATCAGGATGATATTGTGGCGCGGGTCACTGACCCGCGCGAGCGTCCGGTACACACCCTCTCCCCCATCGCCAAAAATCCCCAGCCCGTGCGAGTCATCCACGACCACCGTCACCGCTTTGTCAGCCGGTAAGTCGCCCAGCCGCTCCAGCGGCACCCGGCTCGTGTGCGGCGACCCGACCGAATCGGTGGCGACAACGATTTCGGTGGCTTCGCAGGCCGCCACGCGTTCGGGAAGTTTTTCCCACCAAACGTCCAGCGATTCATCCACCGGACGAAAGTCAGCCCCCCAGAGTGCCGGATGCACGCCCGGCGCGTAGAACACCCGCGCCGACAAAGCCGCCGTGCGCATCACCACCTGCCCCGCCAGCATCCCCGACGACACCATCAGGGCCACCGGTGCCCCGACGAATTCGGCCAGCGCCGCCTCGGCTTCCTCGTACACGGCCAGCCGCACCGTGTTGTGCCTCGAACTGCCCCAGGTGCTGCCCGCCGCACGCAGCCCTTCGCGGAGCAGGTCCTGAAATTCGGGCACGTGCCCCATGCCGAGGTAGGCCGTGCCCGAAAACCAGAGCCTTTCGCCGGTTTCGGTCGCAACCGTGCGGCCGGGGAGGGAAGTTGTCTCAACCACGATTGGCCTGGATTTTAGGATTGACGTAGAAGGTTTTTTGATTTCATCCTCTAATCCCGGCCAATCTCGGTTCAGACAACAGCCTCGCCCCCGTCCCGTTCTCGTTCGCGTAGATCACATTCCCGTAGTCGATGCTGACGCCCGTCGAGATGTCGTCGTGGACGAGCAGGATGCCGTCCATGTCCACGTAGTCGAGCAGCGGAAGGAGGTGGGCGATGGCCGAGCAGCCCACGTTCGATTCGGTCATGCAGCCCACCATCACCTGGAGGCCCAGCGTGCGGGCGTGGGCGATCATGCGTCGGGCGGGCGTGAGGCCCCCGCACTTCATGAGTTTGATGTTGATGCCGTGGAAAAACCCGTAGCACCGGGCCACGTCGGCCTCCACGATGCAGCTTTCGTCGGCGATGAGGGGCAAGGCGCTTTCGGCGAACACCCGCTTCATGCCCTCCCAATCGGCGGCGGGCATGGGTTGTTCGATGAATTCCACGCCGAGGGTTTTCAGTTCGGCGGCGTTGCGAATCGTCTCGTCCACGCCCCAGGCCGTGTTGGCATCCACCCGAAAAGTGGCGTCGGTGTAACGTCGCAGTTCGCGCACGATGGCGAGGTCGTCGGGGGTGCCGAGTTTGATTTTGTAGAGCGGAAATGGCACTTCCCGCATCTTCGCCACCATCTTTTCCACCGTGTCGATGCCGATGGTGTAGTCGGTGATGGGGTTGCGCGAGGGGTCGAGGCCCCAGGCGGCGTAGAGCGGCTGGCCGAGCTTTTTTCCCCACAAATCGTTGGCGGCCACGTCGAGGGCACAGAGCGCGAAGGGGTGCTCGTCGGCGAGGAGCGGCTCCATCCGGCTGAAGAAATCTTCGGGCGAGGCGTCGGGCTGGTCGAAATCGTAGGATTCAACGGCGTCGCGGACGGCTTCGAGCTGGGCGATCATCCCTGGAATCGTCACGCCGTAGTACGGCGTTTCGGTGGCTTCGCCGTAGCCCGAATGGGCCCCGTCGCGGAGTTCGACGATGAGCGTGGGCTGCACGTCCCGCGATTCGTGGGTGATGGTGAACGTGTGGCGCAGGCGGAGGTGGTGGGTGTGGAGCAGAAGTTGCATGGCCAAAAATGCGAAACGAGCGCCAAACCGTACCTTTACGCCGCTTTCTTTCTTTCCGTGCAACCCCATTTCGACGCAAAAACCGCCCCGCCGCCGGTTCGTTCGCGGCTGTTTCGGCTCTACTTCTGGCTTCGGCTGGCCACCTATGGCCTGCTGCTCGCCACCGCCGCCGGTCAACTCCTGGGTCATTGGTGGCCGTTTGAGTTGTTCAGCCATTTTCCGGTGGTTTACGCCGTTGCGGCGCTACTCCTGACGGGCTTCTGGGTTTGGCAACGCCAACGGATTTTTTACCTCGCCCTCGGCCTGCTGATTTGGAGCGGCGCACTCGTGGCCCCCTGGGTGCTGGCTCCCCAACCACCCGCCACGCCCGCCGACGTGCGCGTGCTGCACGCCAACGTGTTGTTCAAAAACGAAAACCACGGCCCCATCCTGACGATGATCGCCCGCGAACGGCCCGACCTCTGCGTCCTGGCCGAGGCCACGCCCGCGCTGTACGAGCGGGTGCGCCGGGAGTTGCCTCAGTACCCGTACCGCTCGTTTTCGCACGCCAAAAGTTACTGCTACAACCTGGTGTTGAGCCGCACGCCCTTCGTCCGCGACTCGGCGGCCCTGCGCGATTTCCGGACGGTGGCGATTCGGACCACCATCCGGGGGCGGGAAGTCAGCCTGGTGACGGTTCACCCACGCACGCCCGTCCGGCCGAGTTGGTTTTCGTGGCGCAATGATCAGCTTTGGTTTGCCTTCGAGTATGCCCGCCGCCAAGCCATCCCGACGTTGCTCGTGGGCGATTTCAACGTCACGCCTTGGTCGCCGGTGTACCAGGAAATGACTGGGAAACCGGGCCTGACGGCCTGTCGGAAAGGATTTGGACTTAAACCCACCTGGATTTCTCCGCTGCCGTTGCTGCAACTGCCCATCGATCACGTGTTCGTCAACGACGGCCTTCGTCCCGTTTCGTTTCAAACCCGGCCTGCGGGTGACTCCGACCACCGGCCGGTGGTGGCGGAGGTCGGATTGAACTGAACAAGAAAACCCCAGCCAGTAGCCGGGGTTTTTCTTCGTTAACAGTCAAATCGAAGCGTCAAGTCAGGTTGGGCGATTCGCCCGAATTCCAGTCACGGGGCCGACTGGACGGCGGGAGCCAGGCTCACCTGCACCCGCTGGTAGTACAGCGTGGTAAGGCCCTCGAAGCCCGAGTCGGTGCCGACAAAGAGCCAGAGTTCGCCCTTGTCGTTGGTTTTGGCCTTCAGCGGGGCGCTGCCCCCGTTGTTGCGGTTGATGGTTTTGTACTTCATCTGGCCGGTGTTGCCGATGGACACGTCGCCGAGCAGCACGGCGTCTTTGCCGCCGGTGGACTGGTCGCCTTTGTCGACGTTGAGCAGGTACATGTCGCCGTTGCGCACCTTCACCGGCTCGGTGCCCGTGGCTCCGGCTTTGAGGTACACTGATTTGGAGGGCGACCCCCCGATGCCCACGAGGCTGTCGCCGTACATCGACGCGAAATCGACACTGAACAGCACGTCGTAGGTGGTGTTGGGCGTGAGGCCGGTCAGTTTGGTTTTGATGAACATGAACAGGTCGTCGCTGCGGTTCATGCCTTCGATGCGCAAGCCTTTTTTGGTCGTGTCGAGCGGGGCGGGGAGTTTGGTCTGCGCCAGGCTGAACTCAAACATTGCGCTGTCCTGCACGACGGAATAATCGGTGAATCCGCCCGTCCAACTCTGTGCACCGCTGGTGCCGTTGAAGTCGAACACCAGATCATACACGGGACGGGAGTTTTCGGAGTCGAGTTTGCAGCCGGCGGTAGCGGCAGCCACAAGGCCCAGGGCCAGGATTTTTGAAATCTTCATGGAAAACAGGATTTGTTGAAAAAAAACGCCGAATTCAGCGCCCGACCCCAGCGGTCGGAGAAAGCTTTCGAGGTCATGACCCCCGTTTCCCGGAAATCGTTGGAACGGTTCTGTTAAGAAACGTTAATGACTCCGCGTCCGACCCAGGCGGCGGGCGCCGCACGCGGTTGGAAACGAAAGAATTACCCAGCCCGAAATTTTTTCTGACTTTTCCGGAAAAATTGAAGCGATGCACGAAAAAGAACCCTCCCGCAACGTGTTCGGCGAGCCGCTCGAACCTTGCTCGTTGACCCCGCTCACCGGTTTTTACCGCGACGGCTGCTGCGAAACCGGCCCCGATGATCGGGGCTCGCACACGGTTTGCGCCATCATGACCGACGACTTTCTGCGCTTCAGCCTTTCGCGGGGCAACGACCTGGTTACCCCCCGCCCCGAGTACCGATTCCCCGGCCTGAAGCCCGGCGACCGCTGGTGCCTGTGCGTCGCGCGCTGGGAAGAAGCCCGCCGGGCCGGCGTCGCCCCGCCCGTGGTGCTCGAAGCCACCCACGAAGCCGCCCTGCGGGTGGTGGAGTTGGAAGAGTTGGTGGAGAAGGCATTTCGGGAGAAAAAATCCCCGCAGGAAAATTCCCCCTTTGAAGGAGGTTAGGGGGATGTCACGGTCGGGATGAAAGTAGTCGCACCGGAGGCCAACCTCCTCCTAACCTCCTTCAAAGGGGGAATTTTCAGTGCTCCAGCCGCCGCATCACCTCCTCGCAGGCGCGGCCGTTGTGGTAGGGGCACTTCCAGGCAGTGATTTTGTCGGCGCGGCGATTGGGTTCGCCCTGAGCGTTGGCCCCAACGTACCACTCGCCGTGTTGCAGATCGAGGAGGTGCTTTTTGACGAATGCCCAACTGTTCAGCGATTTTTCGAGCCAGTGCTGCTTGCCGCTGAGTTGGTAGGCGTTGAGGTAGCCCACCATCTGCTCGCTGAGTACCCACCAGCTTCGTTCCTCGTTTTTGTGCCCGGTTTCGGGGTTGAATTCGTAGGTCAGGGCGCCGTCGGGATTGAGGCCGTCGAGGGTGGCGGTGACCATCTTCAGGCTGACGTCCTTAATTTTTCCCAAAAGTAGTTTGTCGTGCGTATCCACGCCGGCCAGCACCTCCGCTGTTTCGTACAGCAGCCAGGAGGCCTCCACGTCGTGGCCGTAGGAAATTTCGGGAGAAAGCACCTTCCAGTCTTCGGTGAAAAACAACCGCATCCGGCGGTGTTCGGGGTCGAGGATGTGGCCAAGAAACGTTTCTTCGAGCATCCGCCGCACCTGCTTTTTCAATCCGGCATCGGGCCAAACCCGCAGCAGGTTGGTGAACGGCTCGATGAGGTGCAAGTGCGTGTTCATGCTCTTGCGGGCCTCGCCTTTGCTCAGGATGTAGTCGTCGGTCGGCCCCCAGTCGGGGGCGAAGGCTTCGATGTACCCCCCACGCCGGACATCGTATGCCCGGTCCACCATCGTTTGCCAGAGTTTTTTCGCCAGGGCGAGGGCTTCCTGGTTTTTGGTGGCCCGCACGTACTCGCTCAGGCCGTAGAGCGCGAAGCCCTGGCCGTAGAGTTGTTTTTTGGCCTCGCGGGGTGTGCCGTCGGGGTTAAGCGACCAGTACACGCCGCCGTGTTTTTGATCGAAAAAATGGTCGCGGATGTACGCAAACGCCCGGTCGGCGGTCTGACGGTAGGCCGGGTTGCGGAGGGTGCGGTAGGCCATCGAAAACGTCCAGAGAATCCGGGCATTGAGCACGATGGCCTTCGCCGCGCTGGGATCGGGCTGGTTTTGCGCATCCACGCGGCCGTAAAAACCGCCGCGCGGGTCGGGGGCGTGGGTTTGCCAATAATCGAGAATGCGGAGGAGTTCCTGACGCACTTCCTGGGCGTAGGCGGGGAGAGAAAGGGGCATGGTTCAGAGGAATGAGAATGTTCAATGGTCAATTTTCAATGAAATCTCTAAACATTGAGCATTGAGCGTTGAAAATTGAATATTCTCCGCCCTCTCACCGGAACCCCACATACCCAAACTCCTCCCCCGCCCCGTACTCGTCGCGGCCCGCGGGGAGTTCGAGAAACCCGTCGCAGTCGAGCAAATTGGCAAAATCGCCGGAACCGGAGCCCTTCAGTGGGCGGGCCAATCGGCGACCGGTTTCGGGATCGGGTCGGGTCGAAACAGGGACGAAGTACGTGAGGTCAGGTTTGAACGTGATGGGTTCGGTCAGCACCGCGCGCTCCGTCCAGAAGGGCTGCGCGTTGGCGGTCGCAGCGACCGCTAAAAACGGCACCACGTACTTCAAAAAGCATAAAAACGTGGAAACCGGATTGCCCGGCAGGGCGAACACCACCGGGCCGTCGGGGTGGGTGCCAAACCAAAACGGCTTACCGGGCCGCTGGGCCACCTGGTGGAAGTGCTTCACCACGCGCAGTTCCTCCAGCACGCCGGGCACGTAATCTTTTTTTCCCGCCGAAACCCCACCGCTTAGCAACAGCACGTCGGAGTTGGCCAGGATCTCGCGGAGGCGTTCGACCAGCGTTTGCCGGTTGTCGGTCAGGTGAAATTCTTCGGCTTCGATTCCCCGCTGGGCCAGGGCCGCGACGAGCATCAGGCCATTGGAGCGGCGAATTTGGTGAGGCAGCGGGGTTTTCGAAACGTCCACCAGTTCGTCGCCTGTCGAAATCACGGCCACGCGGGGGCGGCCCCCCACGGGCAGGTGCGTCATGCCTACCGAAGCGCCCACGGCGATTTCGGCGGGGCTGAGGCGGGTACCGGCGGGCACGAGCAAATCACCCGCCCGCCGGTCTTCGCCCCGGCGGTGAATGTTCTGGCCGGGCAGGGGCGATGTTTTCAGCACACCATACCGCCGCCCGTCGCGTTCGAGGAGGTCCACATCTTCGTAGCGCACCACCGTCAGCGTGCCGTTGGGCAATACGGCCCCGGTCATCACTTCGATGGCGTGGGCGCGGTGGCCAAGCGTAACCGGCGGCTCCCCGGCAAATTGCGTGGCTTCGATGAGTAGTTCGTTGCCCACCACCGGCGCAGGCCACCCCAGGGTAAACGTCAGCGCGAGGCCGTCCATCGTCACGCGGTCGAAGGGGGGAAAATCCCGATCAGCCAGGATGGGTGCGGCCAGCACCCGACCCACGGCTTGGCGCAATGGCACTTGTTCGTTCGGCAGTTGCAGGCGGTGGGTCAGAACGGTGCGGAGGGCTTCTTCGACGGAACGCATAAACGGGTTTGTGGTTTGCGGTTGGTAATGGGCTGACGCCGGATGAACCGCGCGGCGGCCGCCACAAACTACAAACCACAAACTACAAATCACAAACTACCTTTGCCGCATGGAACCTCAACCCACGTTTTCCCACCTCGACGCGGGCAACAACCCCAGCATGGTGGACGTGTCGGAAAAAGCCCTCACCCGCCGCGTGGCCCGCGCCCGGAGCGTCGTCAGCCTGCCCGCCGACGTAATGCAAGGCTTGAGCGCGGGTTTGCGTGAAACCGGCGACATTTTGACCAAAAAAGGCCCTGTTTTCCAAACGGCCATTCTGGCCGGCACCATGGGCGCAAAAAAAACCGCCGACCTGATTCCGCTCTGCCACCCGCTGGGCCTGGACAGTTGCCGGTTCACCATCGAAGCCGTGGGCAACGACGTCATCATCGAATGCACCTGCGCGTTGACCGCCCGCACGGGCGTCGAGATGGAAGCCCTGACCGGCGCGACCGTCGCCGCCCTGACGATTTACGACATGTGCAAGGCCCTCTCGCCCGACATCGTCATCCGCGAGACGCGGTTGGTGGAAAAAACGGGGGGGAAACGGGATTTCCAGTTAGCAGCGAGCGGCGTACCGCTTGGCAGTTAGCAATTGGCAATAATTGCCGAACTTGTCCCCATTTCAATTCGCCAACTGCCAACTGCCAACTGCCAACTGCCAACTGCCAACTGCCAACTGCCAACTGCCAACTGCCAACTGCCAACTGCCAACTGCCAACTGCCAACTGCCAACTGCCAACTGCCAAGGCTACGCGCCCCGCTACCAACTGCCAACGCTATACGGCCTCGTCCTGGCCGGGGGCCGGAGCACCCGGATGGGGCGCGACAAGGGCTTGATTGCCTACCACGAGGCCCCGCAGCGGGAGGTAGCGTTTAGCCTGCTGCGTCCGTTCTGCGAGCGGGTTTTTCTTTCGTTAAACGCGGAGCAAGCCGCGACGGCTGACCCCCGATTCCCGTTCCTGGTGGACCAAACCCCCGACACTGGCCCGTTGGGTGGCCTGGTGACTGCTTTTCACCACACTCCCGACGTTGCTTGGCTGACGGTGCCCTGCGACCTGCCCTTTTTGACCGGCCGAACGATCTCGTTTCTGCTCGAACACCGCGACCCGGCCCGCCTTGCAACCGCCTTGCGGGGTTCGGATGGGCTGCCCGATCCCCTCGTAGCGGTGTGGGAGCCGGCGGCGTTTCGGGTGTTGGAACAAGGCGCTAAACGCGGCGACGGTCCCCGGCGGGTACTGCTCCAACTCAACGTGGCCCTCTTTGATGCTCCCCATCCTGAGGAATTGCGCAATGTGAACGAACCGATACAACCTGCCGACCGTTAACGCCAGAGTGGGGAAACCAATCAACAACGTGTGGATCGGCTCCAGAATCAAGGGGTGAATCGGCTTCTGACCCGGGAGCCCGGGTCGCTTTGGGTGAATCGGCTGCCAGTCAGAATTTTGCAGAATGGCTGGCGCTGTTTTTTTAACCGAAAAACTTTTCAGCCCAGTGGCTTGACATTTTTGGGGAGTGGGGCTATTTTTGTGGCACCATTCGATACTTTTGCGGCACGTTACTTGTACTATTTCCCTTCGGAAACGCAGTTCGCCGCAAATCCCAATCCTGCAAATTCAGTTTCCCCGCCGGTTTTGATCCGCATTTTTTGGTTTCATTCCATCGTTTTCCCAACGGATTTTAGTTCGCGCGGCCGTTCCCACCCCTGGGCCGCACCCCACTATGCATCGTGCTGAAGACTTGCAGCTTCGCTCGCTTCCTGAATTACGGAAACTGGCCGAAGATCTGCGCATCACCCACGTTTACCAATACGGTAAATCCAGCCTTATCCAACAGATTCTGGCGCGCCAGGGCCAATCTTCGCCCACGTCGGTGCCTGACATTGAATTTTTTTCACCTGCCCCGCGCAGTACTTTTATGAGTGAAGAGAAACGTGAGACCCGCCGGGTCCGGAAAGAACAACCTCAAGACCAAGCCCCGGGCGAACGCCCGAAACGGCAGCGCATCAAGAAGGAACCCGAAGAGCCGCAAACTCCGGCCGTAAACGGCGCGGAACGGAAAGCGGAGGGCACCTCACGGACCCGTCCGACCCGCCGGAACGATGCCCGACCCGCCGCCCAAGCCGAGCCCCCCTCGGCTGCGTATAGAGCGCGGCGCGACGCCGGAGCCGCCGAGCCCTACCCCCGGCCCGAAGTGGGCGAAGCACTGCCCGAAACCCCGGCTCCGAGCCCGGTTGCCGAGGAGTTGCCCTTCGATGATGCCGACCTGGATTTCAGCCTCGGTACCAACAACGATTTTTCGCTCGACGACGCCTACAACGCCACCGCCGAGGTGGTGGGTGAGGTGCCCGAAACGTCGCAAAGCCCGGAAATGCTTGCGCCCCAGGATGCCGAGCGCCCCACCGACCGCCCCCCCTACGAAAACCGCAACGGCCAGCAAAACCGGGGCGACGAAAACGGACAGGGGCGGCCCCAGCAGCCCCAGCCCGTCACGCAGTACACCCAGCAGATCAAACGGCAGTACAACCAGATGATCCGGGAGTTTGACGGGATGATCGAAAACGAGGGCGTGCTCGAAATCATGTCCGACGGGGGCTACGGCTTTTTGCGGTCGGCCGATTTCAACTACCTCGCTTCGCCCGACGACATCTACGTATCGCCCTCGCAGATCAAGCTGTTCGGGCTGAAGACCGGCGACTCGGTGAAAGGCTCCATCCGCCCGCCCAAGGAAGGCGAAAAGTATTTCGCCCTGCTCCGGGTGGAAACTGTGAACGGCAAAACGACCGAGGAAATCCGCGACCGGATTCCGTTTGAATACCTGACGCCGCTTTTTCCCGAAGAAAAACTCAACCTCAGCAACCGCGGCGACCAGTACAGCACGCGCATTCTTGACCTGTTTGCGCCCATCGGCAAGGGCCAGCGCGGAATGATTGTGGCCCAGCCCAAAACGGGAAAAACGGTGCTGCTGAAGGAAATCGCCAACGCCATTGCCCGCAACCACCCCGAGGTGTACCTCATCGTGCTGCTCATCGACGAGCGCCCCGAAGAAGTAACCGACATGCAGCGCAGCGTGCGGGCCGAGGTCATCTCCTCGACTTTCGACGAGCAGGCCGACCGGCACGTGAAGGTGAGCAGCCTGGTTTTGGAAAAAGCCAAGCGGATGGTCGAGTGCGGCCACGACGTGGTCATTCTGCTCGACTCGATCACCCGCCTCGCCCGCGCTTACAACACGGTGGTGCCGAGTTCGGGCAAAATCCTCTCGGGGGGGGTCGACGCCAACGCCCTCCACAAGCCCAAGCGGTTTTTCGGCGCGGCCCGCAACATCGAAAACGGCGGCTCGCTCACCATCATCGCCACGGCGCTCATCGAAACCGGCAGCCGCATGGACGAGGTGATTTTCGAGGAATTCAAGGGCACGGGCAACATGGAACTTCAGTTGGACCGCAAGCTCTCCAACCGCCGGGTGTTCCCGGCCATCGACGTGCCCGCGTCGGGCACCCGCCGCGAAGATCTGCTTCTCGACAAGGAGACCCTCCAGCGCGTGTGGATTCTGCGCAAGTACATGTCGGACATGAACTCCGTCGAGGCGATGGAATTCCTGCTCGACAAGATGAAGGGTACGCGCAGCAACGAGGAGTTTCTGATTACGATGAACCGGTAAAGCCCGGCCTGCTCCCGCTAAAACGCCACTTCTTCCAGGAGGTGGCGTTTTTCGTGTGGACAGCATTCGTCAAAAAAAAGTCATCTTTTGCAAACCCACGCGTACCGATTATGAAGATTCTCGGTTAAACTTGTACGTTCAAAAGATCGCCACATCCCTACGCCGGGGATACTTTTGAACACCGCCCCGCCCATGTCGACCGCCACTGTTCTGCTCCAGGGCCTGCCAGCCCCCGCCGTTCCCGCTGGCTTCCGGATGCTCCGCCTCCGCTCCGTTCCTTTTGCTAGCCGCGAACCTTACCCGTAGCCCTTACCGCTTGCCCGGCGTTCGCCGGGTGTTCGTTTGCCGCGCCCATCGCGGCGCGGTTTTCCACTATCTAACCCGTAACCATCTAAACCATGCAAACGTCTAATTTTTCCGTTTTCTGCGGGAAAAGGTGGACAGGACTGCGAAGCCTTCGCTTCGGCGTCCTGTCCGTTTTTTTTCTCTGCCTGATTATGGCGGCCGTTACCACGGCGGCCTTCGCCCAGAACCGCGTCTCGGGCCGCGTCACCGACGACCAGGGTTCGCCCCTGGCGGGCGTCAGTGTGGTGGTTAAAAACACCACCGCCGGAGCCACCTCCAACGCCGAAGGCAACTACACCGTCAACGTCCCCGACAACACGGCCAACCCCACGCTGATTTTCTCCTACATCGGCTTTTTGACCCAGGAACTGCCCCTCAACGGTCGCACCCGCCTCGACCTGAGCCTGGTGGCCGACACCAAATCGCTCAACGAGGTGGTTGTGGTGGGCTACGGCGTGCAACGAAAGGAAACCGTCACGGGGTCGGTCGTCTCAGTCAAGGGCAAAGACCTGGTCAAATCTCCGGCCGTTAACCTCTCCAACTCCATCGCCGGGCGACTACCGGGGGTGGTGGCCGTTAACCGCAGCGGCGAACCGGGTTACGACGGCTCGGCCATCCGCATCCGGGGATCCAACACGCTCAACAACAACGACGCCCTCATCGTCATCGACGGCATTCCGGCCCGGGCCGGGGGGTTCGACCGCCTCAACCCCGCCGACATCGAAAGCATTTCGGTGCTGAAAGACGCCTCGGCCGCCATTTACGGGTCGCGGGCGGCCAACGGGGTCATCCTCATCACCACCAAGCGGGGCAAGTCGGGCAAGCCCGAACTGTCGTACTCGTTCAACCAGGGCTGGGCGCAACCTACCGTGATTCCGAAACTGGCCAACGCCGCCCAGTACGTGGAGATGCTCAACGAACTCGACGTGTACCAATTGCCCGTCAGCGAATGGAAGGCTGCCACCAACGCCTACGCCGCCACGGGCACCTACACCCGGCCCGACGGCCAGGTGCGCAAGGCTCCCTACTCGCCCGAAGACATCCGGCTCTTCAACGACGGCTCCGACCCCTGGGGCCACCCCAACACCGATTGGTACGCGGCCACGCTCAAAGAGTGGTCGCCGCAGTCGCGCCACAACCTTCAGTTGACGGGTGGTTCGGAAAACCTCAAATACCTCGCTTCGCTGGGCTACCAGAATCAGGACGGGTATTATAAAAACTCCGCAACCGGCTACAAGCAGTACGACATGCGTGTGAACCTCGACGCCAACATCAACAAAAACATCCACGTGGCCGTGGGCCTGCTCGGGCGCGAAGAATTTCGATTTTTCCCGACCCGGCCCGCATCGGCCATTTTCCGGATGCAGATGCGCGGCAAGCCCCAGCAGCCTGCCTTCTGGCCCGACGGTCGGCCCGGCCCGGACATTGAGAACGGCGAAAATCCCGTCGTGATCACCACCGACCTGAGCGGCTACGACCAGGACAAACGCGATTATTTCCAGACCAACGGCCAGATCGACATCAAGATTCCGGGCGTCGAAGGGCTGAAGTTCACCGGCACGGCGGCCATCGACAAGCTCCTCCAGACCAACAAACGCTGGGAGATTCCCTGGACGCTCTACGAACGAGGCACCGGTTTTGAGGCCGACGGCGTGACGCCCAAACTTGTGCCCAGTCGACGCGGCCCCGCCGAACCCCGCCTCACCCAGGGGTACAACGACCAGCTCAACATCCTGCTCGGCGGTATTTTCACGTACGAGCGCAAATTTGGCGACCACGGCCTGACCACCCTCGCCGGCGTAAACCGGGAAACCATCAAAGGCAACAACTTCAACGCCTTCCGACGGTACTTCATCTCGACGGCCATCGATCAGTTGTTTGCCGGGGGTGACCTCGAAAAAAACAACAACGGCGGCGCTTTCGAGCGGGCGCGCATCAACTACTTCGGGCGGGTGGCGTACAATTTCAAGGAAAAATACCTGGCCGAATTTCTCTGGCGTTACGACGGTTCCGACATTTTCCCCGAAAAAACGCGCTACGGCTTTTTCCCCGGTTTCCTCGGCGGATGGGTGATTTCGGAAGAAAACTTCTGGAAAAATTCGGTTCCGGCGGTCAATTACCTCAAACTCCGCGGTTCGTGGGGGCAATTGGGCAACGACCAGATTGCCACCTACCAGTACCTGTCGACGTACGGTTTCCGGAGCTACATCATCGGCAACGCCGAAACGAAAACCCTCTACGAAACCCGGATTCCGAACGAGAACATCACCTGGGAAGTAGCCACCAACGCCAACATCGGGCTGGAAGGACAGTTGTTCAACGGCAAAATCAACTTCGAGTTCGATTACTTCAGCAACCTGCGCACCGACATCCTCTGGACCCGCAACGCCTCCGTGCCCCAATCGACGGGCCTCTCGCTGCCCGCCCAGAACATCGGCAAAGTGCGCAACCGGGGCTTCGACTTCACCGTCGGTCACAACGGCCAGGTGGGCGATTTCCGGTACACCGTCAGCGTCAACGGCGGTTACGCCCAAAACCGGGTGCTGTTCTGGGACGAGGCTCCCGGCGCCCCCGAGTGGCAACGCACGACGGGTCGCCCGATGTACACCTACATGACGTACCTCTACGACGGGGTGTTTAAAGACCAGGCCGAAATCGACGCCAACCCGATCAATTACAAGGCCATCGTCAACCAGCTTCGTCCCGGCGACATGAAGTACAAGGATTACAACGGCGACGGCAAAATCACGCCCGACGATCAGGTGCGCAACAACAACACCAACATTCCGCTCTTCCAGGGTGGGCTGAACCTGACGGCCTCGTACAAAAATTTTGACCTGACGATCCTCTTCCAGGGTGCCGCCGGGGCCAAGCAGTACGTGTCGCTGGGCGAATCAGGTAACATCGGCAACTTCCTGCTCGACGTGTACCAGAACCGCTGGACAGTCAACAACCCCAGCAGCGTGCATCCGCGCATCGCCAACCGCAGCGACCAGTACTACTCGGGCGGCAACGACTACTGGTTGCGTAGCTCCGACTACATCCGCCTGAAAAACTTCGAGGTAGGCTATTCGCTGCCGGTAACCCTAACGCAGAAAGTGGGCGTCAGCAACCTGCGTGTGTACATCAACGGGCTAAACCTGTTCACCATCGACAAACTGAAGGTGTACGATCCCGAGTCGAGCAATGCCCTGGGGCAGTACTATCCGCAGGCGCGCATCATCAACACCGGCCTGACGCTCACGTTTTAACCACCAACCCATTCACGCAATGAAACGATATACTCTTTTTGCCGTGGCGCTTGTGGTGTCGGCGCTGACCGTGACGAGTTGCAACGACGATTTCGTCAATACCCGGCCTCTGGGTGAGGTGTCGGAGTCGGCGGTCTGGTCCGACGCAGCGCTGTCCGAAGCCTTCGTCACCGAACTGTACGGGGGCCTGGGCAACGGGGGCTTCGACGAGCAGATGCTCGCCTCGCTCACCGACGAAACGTTTTTCACCCACCCCGGTCGGGGCATCACGACCATCACTGAGGCCCGTTCCAATCCCGCCGACATCGGCTGGGTCAACGGCACCCTGAGCTGGCAGCAAATGTACCTGCGCATCCGAGCCGCCAACCTGGCGTTGAAAAACCTCGCCACGCCGCTCTTCAACAACCCCACTATGGCCGACCGGCTCAATGGTGAGGCCCGGTTTATGCGGGCGTATTTTTACCATCAGCTAATGCGCTACTACGGCGGTGTGCCCCTGATTGACCGGCCCTACGCCCTGGGTGAAGCCGACTACATGGCCCCGCGCAACACGATGGAGGAAACCGTCAATTTCATTGTGAAAGACTGCGACGAAGCCGCCAAACTCCTCAATGGCAAGTCGCTCGCGGCGGGCCGGGCCTCGAAGGCCGCCGCCCTGGCGCTCAAAGCCCGCGTGCTCCTCTACGCCGCCAGCGACCTCTACGACGCCACGACGGCCAAGGCGAAATCGACCGCCCACGCCGCCTTTTCCAAGCCCGAATTGCTGGGATTCGTGAGTGGCAGCCGCACCGAGCGCTGGCAAAAAGCCCGCGACGCCGCCAAGGCCGTGCTCGATCTGCCGGGGTACGGCTTTCAGCTCAACCTGTCGGCACCGGTGTCGAAAGAAACCGGTTCGGAAAACTACATGAACATCGCGCTCTCGCGGAATGGCGGGGAAAAAGAACTGCTTTTCGCGCGGTATTTCATCAACGCCAAGCAGGAAAACGGCGGGCGGCAGGGCCTCTTCAATGGCCCCAACGGCTACCACAACTGGGCTGGCAACACGCCCACGGCCCTGCTGGTGGATGACTACGAGATGATGGACGGCACCAAGTTTAGCTGGAATAACCCGGCCCAGGCTGCTTCGCCCTACGTCAACCGTGACCCACGCTTCTACAGTTCGATCCTCTACGACGGCGCGCCCTGGAAACCCCGCACCGCCGACGTGGCCTCGAAAGACCCCGCCAACCAGATTCAGACCGGCCAATACGAGATCGTGGACGGGACGGGCAAGAAAGCAACCTACTTCGGCCTCGACACCCGCAAGAGCACCGTCGAAGACTGGAACGGCAGCTATTCCGGTTACTATGCCCGCAAATTCATCGACCCCAATCCGGCAATTGTCGACCAGAACACCTGGCAGCAGATTCCCTGGCCATTTTTCCGCTACACCGAGGCCGTGTTCAACTACGCCGAGGCGCTCATCGAACTCGGCCAGGACGCCGAGGCCCGCGATTGGCTGAACAAAATCCGCTTCCGGGCCGGGATGCCCGCCCTGACCGAATCGGGCGCGGCGCTGAAGGAGCGCTACCGCAACGAACGCCGCATCGAAATGGCCTTCGAAGAGCAACGCTACCACGACGCCCGCCGCTGGATGATTGCCCCGACCACGCTCGGACGCAAGGCCACCATCGTCAGCATCACGGGCACACTCAAACCGGGCAAATCGGTCACGCTCTACAAGTACGACCCGACAAGCTACGACTACAGCTACAAGGTCGTCGAACTCGACCCGGGTAAGGAAAACCGCACCTGGCTCGACAAAATGTACTTCCTGCCCATCCACCGCGACGAGATGAACCGCAACAACAAACTGATTCAAAATCCGGGGTACTGATCTCCGTCCGTTGACGGTTACCAGTCGTCGTTTTCGTTAAAATCCCCGTCAATCGGCCTGCGGTCGGCGGGGATTTTTTCTAACTTTCAGGTCCTAAACCTGCCATTTTCTTGAAAACGCTCCGCGTTACCGCTCTTTTGCTCCTCGTCGCCACCAGCGCCTGCCACCGTTCGACCGACGCCGGAACCGGCGAATCCGCCCCGAGCGGCCCGCCCCTGTTCACCTTGCTGACCCCCGAACAAACCGGCGTTGATTTCGCCAACAACCTCAGCGAGGGCCTCAACACCAACGTGCTGATGTACGAGTATTTCTACAACGGCGGCGGCGTGGCCGTGGGCGACCTCAACGGCGACGGCCTCGACGATCTCTACTTCAGCGGCAACATGGTGCCCAATCGGCTGTACCTGAATCGGGGGAAAATGAAGTTTGACGACGTTACCGCCCCGGCGGGCGTGGCTGGCCGCGAAGGCCCCTGGAAGACCGGCGTCAGCATGGCCGACGTCAACGGCGACGGGCGGCTCGATGTGTTCCTCTGCTACTCCGGCAGCTTGCCGCCGACGAAGCGCACGCCCCAATTGTTCATCAACGACGGCCCCGACGCGCAAGGCATCCCGCGTTTTTCTGATAAAACCACCGCGTACGGCCTCGCCAACCCGGCCCAGAGCACCCAGGCCCATTTTTTCGACTACGACCGCGACGGCGACCTCGATTTGCTCTTGCTCAACCACAACCCCAAATCCCTGCCCGTACTCGATGAAGCCAGCACAGCGGATTTGCTGAAGGAGTCGAACCCGGAGATTGGGATTCGGCTGTTTCAGCAAACCGAGAACCGCTTCACCGACGTCACCGAACGCGCCGGGCTGAGCAGTTCGGTGCTTACCTACGGTCTCGGTGCCGGGGTAACCGACTACAATGGTGATGGCTTGCCGGACGTCTACATTTCCAACGATTACACCATCCCCGACTACCTCTACCTCAACAACGGCAACGGCACGTTCACCGACCAACTCGGCCAGAGCATGGGCCACACCTCGCACTTCTCAATGGGCAACGACGTGGCCGACGTCAACAACGACGCCCGCCCCGACGTGCTCACCCTCGACATGCTCCCCGAAGACAACCGTCGTCAAAAATTGCTCATGGCTCCCGACAACTACGAAAAGTTCGATTTCAACGTCCGGATGGGCTTTCACCCACAGTACATGCGCAACATGTTGCACTTGAACAACGGCGATGGCACCTTTCGGGAAGTCGGCCAACTCGCGGGCATCGCCAACACCGACTGGAGTTGGGCACCACTCCTGGCCGACTTCGACAACGACGGCCACAAGGACCTCTTCGTCACCAACGGCTACGTGCGCGACTACACCAACCTCGATTTCCTGAAGTACATGACCGACGCCACCCAGGCGGCGGGCGGGTTACGGCGCGAGGCCGTGCTTGATTTGGTGTACAAAATGCCCGCCTCCAACGTGGCCAACTACGCCTTCCGCAACCAGGGCACTCCTCCTTCAGGGGGCGGGGGGGTGACGTTTGCCAACGTCGGCGTGGCCTGGGGGCTGGCGCAGGCCGCCAACAGCACCGGCGCGGCCTACGCCGATTTGGATGAGGACGGTGACCTCGATCTGGTCGTTAACAACACGAACCAGCCGGCCTTTATTTTCCGGAACGAAACCAGCGGGAAATACCACCTGGCTGTGAAACTCGACGGCGCGGGGCGGAACACGGCGGGCATCGGGGCGAAGGTGACGGTGTACCAAAACGGTAGCGTGCAGTTTCTGGAACAAATGCCCGCGCGGGGCTACCAGTCGAGCGTGTCGCCGAAGCTACACTTCGGGCTGGGCGCGAACCCGGTCGTTGATTCGCTCCGGGTGGTGTGGCTTTCAGGCAAGCAGCAGGTGGTGAAAACCCCGAAAAGTGACCAGACGCTGACGCTCCGTGAAACCGACGCGACCGGGCCGTACCGCGCACCGAAACCGGATGCGCCGTTTTTTGCGGAAACGCCATCGCCCATCGCCCACACGTACCCGACCAACGCCGTCAACGATTTCAAGCGCCAGCCTCTCCTCGTCAGCCCGCTTTCGTTCGACGGCCCGTGCCTGGCTAAAGCCGACGTGAACGGCGACGGGCGCGACGACGTGTACGCCGGTGGCAGCAGCGGGCAGGCCGCTGCCTTGTTCCTTCAGCAGGCCAATGGCAGTTTTCTCCGAAAAATAATTTCTGCGTTTGAAGCCGATAAATCCTGTGAGGACACCGACGCCGTCTTTTTCGACGCCGATGGCGATGGCCACCCCGATCTTTACGTCGGCAGCGGCGGCTACGGCGACCTGCTGCCCGACGATGCCCGGTTGCAGGACCGGCTGTACCTCAACGACGGCAAGGGAAATTTTTCCCGGAAAAATCTGCCCGACTTCCGCATCAGCACCGGCTGCGTGGTGGCGGGCGATTTCAACGGCGACCAGTACGCCGACCTGTTCGTGGGCGGGCGGGTGGTGCCGGGCCGCTACCCCGAAACACCCCGGAGTTACCTGCTCGTCAACGACGGGAACGGCGGTTTTTCGGACCAAACCGCCCGCCTCGCCCCCGCGCTCGAACGCGTCGGGTTGGTGAGCGACGGCACCTGGGCCGACTTGAACGGCGACCGCCGTCCCGAACTGGTGCTGGTGGGTGAGTGGATGCCGGTCACGGTGTTTGGGCAAAACGGGGGGAAATGGGCCGATCAAACGACTCATTTTTTCGAAAAACCCTGCCGGGGCTGGTGGAATCGCCTGCTCGTCGACGACCTGAACGGCGACGGTCGCCCCGACCTCGTGGCGGGCAATCACGGCCTCAACTCTCAGTGCCGGGCCAGCGATGCCCAGCCCGCCGAACTGGTCTTCAAGGATTTTGACGACAACGGCAGCATCGACCCCATCCTGTGCCTGTACGTTCAGGGCAAAAGCTACCCCTACGTGACCCGCGACGAACTGCTCGACCAACTCAGTGTGATGCGACCGCGGTTTCCCGACTACAAAAGCTACGCGGACGCCACGCTGACGGATGTTTTTTCGACCGACGAACTGAACGGTTCGCAGAAATTGACCGCCAATTGCCTAGCCACGACGGCGTTTTTGAGCCAGCCGGGCGGCAAGCTTCGCGAAACCACCCTACCGCTGGCGGCGCAGGTGGCCCCGGTATTCGCGCTGGCAAGCCTCGATTTCGACCACGACGGCAAAAAAGACCTGCTCCTGGCGGGCAACCAGACCCGCGCCCGGCTTCGGTTTGGCCGCGCCGACGCCAATTTCGGCGTGCTGCTGCGGGGCGACGGGCGGGGTGGCTTCACGCCCGTGCCCCCCGACCGGGCGGGCTTCCGGCTCACCGGCGACGTGCGCAGCGTACTGCCGTTCGGCAACAAGCTCTTGTTCGGCATCAACCAGCGGCCCCTGCGGGCGTACCAATCCACCCGGCCATGAAGCGCCTGTTGCTCTTTTTCCCGTTCTTTTTTTTCGGAAACGGTTGTCAAACCCGTCCCGCCCAACTCCCCGACTTCGGCCCCGCCGACCTCGCCGCCGTCACGGCCCACATGACCGACGTGATGGTGCACGACGTAACCAATCCGCCGCTGGCCGCCCGCTTTTTCGCCTACGCCTGCCTGGCCGGGTACGAGGTGGTGAGCCAGTACGACAGCACGCAGCGGTCGCTCGGCGGGGTGCTCAACGGCTACTCCGCCTTCGCCTCCCCCGCCGACGCGCGCGGCGATGCCAACGCCCTGAGCGCGCTGCTCGCCATGCTCGAAACGGCCCGCAAACTCCAGCCCTCGGGCCCGCGCCTCGAAGCCCACCAAACCCGCCTGCTCGATTCGTGCCGTGCCCTCGGCGTGCCCGAGCCGACGCTGCAACGCGCCGAGGCTTACGCCCGGCTCGTCAGCCAGCACGTGCTCGCCTACGCCAAAGCCGACCGCTACAACCGCATCAGCAACTACCCCCGCTACACGCCCCGCGCCGAGGCGGGCAGTTGGTACCCCACGCCGCCGGGCTACTTCGCGGCAGTGGAACCGCACTTCAACACCATCCGGCCCCTGACGCTCGACACGTGCAACCAGTTCACGCCGCCGCCACCCGTGCCGTTTTCCGAGCAGAAATCGTCGCCGTTTTTCAACCTGATGCAGGAAAATTTTACGCTGAGCCTTACCGACGAACACCGGCAAATCGCCGCCTTCTGGGACTGCAACCCCTTCGCCCTGAGTGACAACGGGCATTTGCTCATCGGCATGAAGAAAATCTCGCCGGGGGCGCACTGGATAGGCATCACCGGGCTGGCCTGCGGGCAGGCCAAGCTGCCGTTTGCTCAAGCGATGAAACTCCACACCGCCGTAGCCGTTGGGCTGCTGGACGGGTTCATCGGGTGCTGGGACGAGAAATTCCGCAGCCACCGCATCCGCCCCGAAACGGCCATCCGCAAACTCCTCGACCCGACCTGGAAACCGTTTTTGCAAACCCCGCCCTTCCCAGAGTACGTCAGCGGTCACTCGACCATTTCGGCAGCGGCGGCCACAATCCTGACGCACTACCTCGGCGACGATTTCGCCTACACCGACACGGTCGAAGTCCGGTTTGGCCTAAAACCCCGGCGCTTCGCCTCGTTCCGCCAGGCCGCCGACGAAGCGGGCATTTCGCGATTCTACGGCGGCATTCACTTCCGCGACGCGATCACCAACGGACGCTGGCAGGGGGAACGGGTGGGGCGGTGGGTGGTGAAAGTTCTTGAAAAGCCGTCAGGTATCGCTCTTGCCGAAGTGTCAAGGGCAGGGATCAGAGTACCCCCTAACGCAGAATAAATTCATCAAGGCACGTAAAAAAAACGGCGACTTTCGTTGAAAGTCGCCGTTTCTCTGGCCTGTCGGCCTTAATCCAACTTCGGAATCCGCAACACCTGGCCGGGATAGATTTTATCCGGGTCGGAGAGCATGGGTTTGTTGGCCTCGAAAATCGACGGGTATTTCATCATGTCACCGTAGTACTGCTGGGCGATTTTCGAGAGGCTGTCGCCGCTTTGCACGGTGTGGTACTGCGACTCGTCCTTCGGGGCGGCAGCCACCATCTGGTTGTCCACCACGGCCACGCCTTCGATGTTGCCCACGGTGAGGGCGATTTTTTCGGCATCTTCCTGTTTTTCGACCTCACCCTGCAACGTCACCGTGTCGCCGTTGGTGCGGATGGTCAGCGACTTGTAGGGCAGGCCCAGCGATTTAACTTTTTGCAGCAGAGCGCCGGCGCGGAGGGGTTCGGCCTCGGCAGGAGCGGCGGTTTTGGCTTTGTCTTCGTCTGCCTTGTTGCCGAAGAGCTTCTCGCCGACGCCCTTCATGAACGAAATGAGTCCCATGGGATTTGGAGGGGTTTAAAAGGTTTGCGGTTTTCGGTTTACAGTTAACGGCTGTTCGAAGTCTGAACCATAAACCGAAAACCAAGAATGCTGTTTAGCAAAACCCATTCCTCACCGCCATTTTCCCATCCGGTACGTCAGGCGGGTAGCGCCTCGGGTGGCGGTCAGGGTCTGGCTGGGCAGGTGCCCGAGCAGCAGTACGTCGCGGGCGGGCAGATACCCCACGGCTTGCAGGCCCGTCTGCACGGTTTGCAGCACCGAGGGCGTTGCGGCCAGTTCCGACTCGCAGGGGCAGGGCTGCATCCGGCGCTGTTGGTTCATCACGGCGAGCAGTTCCTCAGTGTCCTGCACTTCATCTTCTTCGCCTTCGGCGATTTTCTGGGCCACGCGGCGCAGGTAGTGGCGGCGGTACGGTTCAAATTCAAAGCGCAGTTCCGGGAATTTGCGCACCAGCGCCGCCGAGTTTTTCACCAGTTGAAAATGATTCGGATCCACGAAGCCCACGAAGGTGCCGCCCCAGGTGAGGCCGTAGTGCGGCGTGAGCCGCCCGATGGCCGCGTAGGTGTTGAACCCCTTCAGGAGTTTTCCTTTGCTGATAATGCCCACGTCGACGGCCAGCCCGAACTGGTGCTGCGAAAGCGGGGCGTTGGACGAGCCGCGCTTGAGAAATCGCGCCTGCATGCCCGCCGTGCGGAGGTCGTTGAGAATCCGGAACGTGTACGACGGGTACACGCTTTTGAGCGAATCGAGCAGGGAATCGCGCTTGGCCAGCCACTCGCTCCGCGCTCCGTTGAGCAAAAATTCCCAGCGCCGAAACAGGTACTTCGGTTGGTCCACCAGCGCCCGCAGGTAGGTTTGTTCGGGCAGGGTCAGGCGGAGCGGTTCCCAACCCGTCGGCGAAGCCCCGGCCAGCAGTCGGGGCCGCAACAGCGAATCGGCTCCCAGCGCGGCCCAGCGCGTTTTCCCCAGGCTATCGACTACCACAGCAAACACCCGGATCGGCGTGGGCACGTCTTCCTCGGCCAGGCCCGCAGCGAGGGTATCGTCGGGGTAAAACGGCAGCACCAGATCGAGCGCCGACACCGCACTAACGCGCAGGGTGGAATCGCAGCCCTGGTCGGGCCAGGCGAACGGGGCCGACGGGGTTTCGGGGGCGGGTTGCTGGCTGCACGCCTGCTGGGCCATCGTCAGCAGCGCCGCCACCATCGGGAGAAGAATCTTGGGAAGAAAAACGGATTTCAAACGAAAACGGAGGTATGATTCAATTCACAAATTACGGGTGGACCGCCACGCTCGCCAGCAAGTCGCGCTCGTAGTCGAGAAACAACTCCGTGAGCCGCTGCGTAACGGGACCGGGCTTGCCGTTGCCCACGGGTTGGCCATCGATGCGCGTCACCGGCACGATGCGCTTGGTGCTGCCCGTCGTGAACACCTCGTCGGCGCTCAACGTCTCGGCCAGCGTTACGTCCCGGACTTCGGCGGGAAACTCCGCTCCGGCCAGCGCCAGCACGTGTTTGCGCGTCACGCCCAGCAGCATCCCATCGGCGGGGGTACTGACCGTCCCGTTTTTCACGATAAAAAGATTGCTCCGCGACAATTCCGTGATCAACCCGTTGTGGTGGTAGAGCACGTCGTCGGCCCCGATTTCGCGCTGGCGGCGGAGGGCAAAAATGGGCATGAGGTAGTCGAGGCTTTTCACCTCGAAAAGCTGCCGCTGGTGGGCCACCGTCATGACGTGCATCCCGCCGGGCGCGTCGAGAAAACGGAACGGTTTGGGAATCACCACGAGGTTGGGCACCGCAGCGGGCGCGAAGCCGTCGGGCGAGTAGCCGCCGGTCAGCACAAACTTGAAGCCCAGCAGCGGGTGCGGATTGAGCCGGGCCAGTTCAAAAACCAGGTTGCGCAGTTCGTCGCGGGTGAGCGGCACGGGCAGCCCCAGCAGCGCCGCCGACCGCTCGAAGCGGTCGAGGTGGTCTTCGAGAAACACCGGCTGCCCGTCGATGGCCCGGAAGTAATCGAAAATGCCGTAGGCCCGCAGCAGCCCGAGGTCGCTCACGTGGAGCCGGGCCTCGTCGGCGGGGAGGATTTGGCCATTGAGGTAGTAGAAGTCCATGCGGAGTAATTGAAAATTGAACATTACGCTGTCTTCCCCACAAGTAGCCCCACCAGCTTCACCGCCTCCACCGCCGCCTTCACGTCGTGCACGCGCAGGATGCTGGCACCGCCGAGCAGGGCGGCGGTGTTCATCACGGTGGTGCCGTTGAGGGCCTCGTCGGGGGTAATGCCCAGCCGCCGCCAGATGCTGCCTTTGCGCGACAGGCCCACGAGCAAAGGTAGCTCAAAAAGCCGGAAGGCCGGGAGGTTGCGCAGGAGCTGGTCGTTGTGTTCGGGGGTTTTGGCGAACCCGAAACCGGGGTCGAGAATTACATCGTTCACGCCCAGGGCGCGTAGGCGGGCCACTTTTTCTTTTAATTCTGAAATCACCTCCAGCGTCACGTGTTTGTAGTGCGCCAGCGAAGCCATCGTTTGCGGGCTGCCGCGCAGGTGCATAAGCACGTAAGGCACGCCCAACCGGGCGACGGTTTCGAACATCGCCGGGTCGAGCGTGCCCCCGGCCACGTCGTTGACCAGTCCGGCCCCGGCCCGCACGGCTTTCTCCGCCACCGAAGCCCGGAATGTATCGACCGAAATCAGGGCGTTCGGAAACGTTTTCAAAAGTGCCTCCACCGCCCCCAGCACCCGGTCGGTCTCCTCGGCTTCGCTGACGTCGGCTGCACCGGGGCGGGTGGAGTACCCGCCCACGTCGAGAAAGGTCGCGCCTTCGGCCAGCATCTGCCCGGCTATGGCCAGGAGCGCGTCCTCGGCCTGAGCACGGCTGCCCGCAAAAAAGGAATCGGGCGTGGCGTTGAGGATGCCCATCACGGCAGGCGCGCGCAAATCGACGAGCCTGCCGCGCACGTTGAGCGTGGTTTTTGGGCGAAAGGCGGTAATTTCGGGCATTCGTTGTTCGTGCTTCGTTGTTCGTGCGCCGTTGTGCGGACAGTGCCAGCCGCGATTCGATACACGAACAACGAACAACGAAGCACGAACAACGAAAATGTCTCAAACCGAAGCCGAATATCGCCGGGTCGTCGAGGTCTGCAAAGACCTGTTTCTGAAAAAAAATCGGGATTACGGCACGGCCTGGCGAATTCTACGGCTGCCCAGCCTCACCGACCAACTGTTCATCAAAGCCCAACGCATCCGGCAGATTCAGCAAACCGGCACCCAGCGCGTGGAGGAAGGCGTGGTGCCCGAGTTCATCGGGCTGGTCAATTACAGCCTGATGGCGCTCATCCAACTCGACCTCGCCGACGACCCCCGCCTCGAACTGCCCGACGACGAACTTTCGGCCCGCTACGACGCCCAGGTGGCCGAAACCCTTGCTTTGCTGCTGGCCAAAAACCACGACTACGGCGAAGCCTGGCGGGAGATGCGGGTCAGTTCGATGACGGATCTGATTCTGATGAAACTCCTTCGCACGAAGCAAATCGAGGACAACGCGGGCCGGACGCTCGTGTCGGAAGGCGTGGACGCCAACTACCGCGACATCGTCAACTACGCGGTGTTTTGCCTGATCAAACTGGGGCTGACCCAACCCGCGCAGTAATGGTTTCCTACCCAACCGACCTCATCATTCCCTGTTTCAACGAAGCCACCCGCCTGCCCCTCGCTGATTTTCGGGTGTTTCTGGCCGACCCGGCCTTTGCCCACGCACGGCTGTGGTTTGTCAACGACGGCAGTACCGACGCAACCGCGTCTGTTCTCGAAACCCTCCGGGGTGCGCACCCGGAGCGGGTCAGGGTGCTAACCCTGACCCGGAACTCGGGCAAGGCCGAGGCCGTCCGGCAGGGCGTGCAGGCCGCGCTGGCCGAAGGCACCGCCGATTTCGTGGGGTTTCTCGACGCCGACCTGGCTACTCCGCTCACCGAACTGTTGTTTCTGAGCACCGTTCTGGCCGACCACCCCGACTGCCAGATGGTGTTCGGCTCGCGGGTCAAGCGGCTGGGGGCGCGCATCGAGCGCAAAGCCACCCGGCACTACTTCGGGCGGGTGTTTGCCACGGCGGCCAGCTTCACCGTGCCCCTGCCCATTTACGATACCCAGTGCGGGGCCAAGGTGTTCCGGGCCGAACTGGCCGCCGCTCTGTTTGCCGAGCCTTTCCTCAGCCGCTGGCTGTTCGATCTGGAAATTTTCGCCCGGCTGATTCGTCGGTTCGGGCGGGGCGGGGCCGAAACGAAGGCCCTGGAAATGCCCCTCAACGTGTGGGTGGAAAAGGGTGATTCGCGGCTGAAGCCCTCGCACCTCCTGAAAGTACCCCTCGAAATGCGGCGCATTTACCGCCTCTACCGCGCCGACTACGCCAAACCCTGACGGCCTGGCCCCGGTTGGAAGCGCGGGTTTGTACCCCTACTTTTGTGGTTGGTATTCCCGCCTTTTTTTCGATGCCTATGAAGTTGCTTGCCCATGTGTGCCGCGTGGTGATCGGGGTGGTGTTCATCTTTTCCGGCCTGATCAAACTTAATGATCCGGTCGGAACGCAGATCAAACTCGAAGAATATTTCGAAGTATTCGCCCAGGATTGGGCATTCAGCGCGCCGTTCTGGGAAGCTATCGGGCCGTACGCGCTGTATTTTTCGGTGTTTTTGTGCGCGCTCGAAGTCGTGCTGGGGGTGGCCCTGCTGGTGCGGTACCGGCCCCGGCTCACGGGCTGGGTGCTGCTGGCGACCATTCTCTTTTTCAGCTTTCTGACGTTTTACTCGGCGTATTTCAACAAAGTCACCGACTGCGGCTGTTTCGGCGACGCCATCAAACTGAAACCCTGGACGTCGTTTGGCAAAGACGTGGTGCTGCTGGTGCTGATTGGGGTGCTACTGAGTCAAATCAAGGCCATCCGGCCGGCCCGCACGGGGTGGTTGGTGGCGCTGGCTACGGGGGTGAGCGTGGGCATCGGGGTCTACGCCGTCCGGTACCTGCCGCCGGTTGATTTGCTGGCGTACCGCGTGGGCGACAGCATTCCGCAGAACATGAAGCCCTCGGAACCGCTGCGGTTTCGGTACATTCTCGAAAAAAACGGCCAACTCCAGGAGTTTGACCAATACCCCACCGACACGACGTACCAGTTCAAGGAAATGGTGTTGCTGAACGAAAACGCCAAGCCTAAAATCACCGACTACCGGCTCTGGAACGACACGACCGATTTCACGCAGGAAAGTTTTCGCGGGGCCAAGCTGTTCATCCTCATTCAGGACCTAAACAAGGCCAACCTGAGCACCCTCGACCAAATCCGGTCGCTGGCCCAATCGCTGCGGGGTTCGGCGGTGACGCCCATCCTGCTGACCTCGGCCACCCAGGCTGATTTTGCCGCCTTCCGGCAGCGGTACCAGTTGGACCTTCCCTACTACTTCGCCGATTTCAAGGTCCTGAAAACCATCCTCCGGACGAACCCCGGTCTGTGGTTGCTGTCAGATGGCGTGGTGAAAGGCAAGTGGAGTTACCTCGACGTGCCCGACCGCCAGGAGGTGCTCCAACAACTCAACTGATTCTTTCGTATGGCTGATTTCCCCAGGCTCGTCTGGCGCCTTGCGGCGTTGGCCCTGATTGTTCTCCTCGTCGTTGCGCATTACGGGCTGGCGTTTCGCTTCGCACTCGGCACGTTTTTCTGGGACGATTACAGCCTGCTGCATTACCTGGTCAGCCTGCACCACGAGGACCTGAGCGGGGCGTTTCGCGAAACCTTCGCCCAGCAAAACGAACACCGCATCGGGCTGCCCCGCCTGCTGACCCTGCTCGTGCAGCGGTCGTTTGGGCACCTCGACTGGTACGTGCTCAACGCCCTGGCCAACCTCAGTGCGCTGGGCATTGGCTGGCTGGGCCTGCGGGTGTTGCACCGACTGGGCCTGTCGGTGGTGTACGCGGTACCGGTCGCGTTTTTTCTGTTTCAGCCCCAGTATTACGAAAATGTGTTCTGGACCATCAGCGTGCTCCAGCAGTTGGTCATCCTGTTTCTGGCCCTGCTGGTGATGTCGCTGTTGCCTCGGCCTTCGACGGGGTCGTTCGCCTGGGCACTGGGCCTGACGTTCATGGCCACGTTTAGCAATGGCAACGGCATGTTCATTTTTCTGGCCGGACTGCCGGTCCTGCTGGCCCAGCGCCGGTGGCGGCACCTGGGTGTTTGGGCGGGGGTGATGGTGGCCAGCATTGCCCTGTATTTTTACGGCCTTCAACAGGGGCAAAACGCCAATTTCGCGGGCAGTCTGTCCGACCCACTGCGGCTGTTGGGCGGCTTGTTCGTGTTTCTTGGCGCATTTACCGATGCTTTCGCGGCGGCCAACACGACGGCGGCCTTGCTGGGTGGCCTCGTGCTGGTGGGCGGCCTGACGGTGTTCAGCGGGTGGGTGTTCTGGCTGAGCTTTTCCCGTCGTCGCCCCACGCCCACGTCCGACGATTTTTTCATTGTTGGTAGCTTCGTGTTCCTCGCTCTGACGGCGGCGGCGGCCACGCTCTCGCGCTCCTGGGCGGGCTGGGAGGTGCTCATGGCCAGCCGGTACCAGCACTACACGGCCATTACCCTGATGCTGGCCTATCTGGCCCTGGTACGCACGACAGCTCCAACGCCCCGCCGCTGGGTGGTGGCGGGCAGTACCGTGTTGGGAAGCCTGTTCTGCTTTTTTTCGTACACGACGTACACGGAACGCGTCGTTGAATTTTACCAGCGGACCAGCGCCGAAACCTTCAACTGGCGGCACAATGGTCATTTTGTGTCCTACCCACCGTTCATGAACCTGAGCATGAAGGCCACCGTCGACGAGGCCGTCGGGCGGGGTATTCAGCGGTTTCCGCGACCTGCTTTCACGGCCTTTGAAACCAGGCTGTTGCTGCCCCCCGACACGGCGCGGCTAGTATCCGTTGCGTTGCGCCTCAACCGCGTTTCGGGCATGATTGGCAACGAATCCAGGCCATTCCTGCGAGTAGAGGCCGATTCCCTGCCGCCCGCGCCAGGCAAGCCGGATGGCGGAACGTACCTCGTTTTGAAATCCGACCGGCACACCTACCTGATGGCAACGCACCAGCGAACAGCGGGTCGGCGCACCCTGCTCCGGACCGGGCGGTTCTGGGCAGATGGGTTCCACGCCGATGTGCTGCTCCAGTCGCTTCCGTCGGGTACCTACCGCGTCGGTCTTTACCGTTACGACGGGTCGGGCCACTCGCTGGTGTACACGCGTTACGTCATTACCGTATGAAACCGATTTACCTCCTGGGCATGCCCTCGTCGGGCAAAAGCACGTTGGGCCGGAGCCTGGCTCGGGCGCTCGCCTGTCCCTTCGTCGACATGGACAAGCGCATCGAAGCCCGCGAGGGCCAGAGCATTCCCGAGATTTTCAGTTTGAAAGGCGAAGAATACTTCCGAAAAGTAGAAAGCGAGGTGTTGAAGGCCATTCCAACCACCGAGCGGCAAGTGATTTCAACGGGAGGCGGCGCGCCCTGTTTTTTCGATAACCTGGAGTATATCAAAATCCACGGCCTGAGCATTTTCCTCGACGTGCCTCCTGCCGTGCTCGCACAGCGGATGCTCTATACCCGCAAAGACGACCGCCCACTCTACCGGAAAACCAGTCCCGCCGAACTTCTCGCCACCCTGGAAGCCACCTACGAAAAACGCCTGCCGGTGTACCGGCAGGCGGACGTGACCGTTTCGGGCGAAACGACAGTGGAGCAGTTGCTAGAGGCAGTGAGGTACCTAGAAAGTCAGCAGTCATCAGCCGATAGCAAAGGCAAATAGCATTTCAATTTTACTATCGACTGACGACTGTTGACGATCGACTCAAAAATACGTCCCCACCGACAGCGTGGTGCTGAGGGTGTTGGTGGTGGCGCGAGCAAAGTAGTACCGATCCGGCTGGCCCGGCAGCACGTAAGGGGCGTTGGTGCCAATTTGCCGCTGGGTGCTCACGGCTAGGTCCACGTAGAATTTTTCGACCCGATAGCCTACGCCCCCCGAAACAGTCAGGCGCGAACGGTCGATGTCGTCGCTGAATTTTCCGACTTTCTTGAACGGGTCCGACTGGTAGTTGGCCCCGGCGCGCAGGTAGAGGTGCGAAAGGCGGTACTCGGCCCCGGCTTTCACGTTCCAGGCGTTCTGGTAGTACCGACGAATGTCTTCCTGCACAAACCCGTCGAGTAAATCGGGGTCGGCGTTCTCGTCGGTCGAGGCAATTTTCGTGCTCCGGTTCATGACGTACTCGCCTTCCAGGGTAACGAAGGCATTTTTCCCGAAAAAAAACGATGTGCCCAGCGAAGCCCGCCACGGCGTGGTGAGCCGGTAGGTGGACTCAAACGGCAGCACCGACAACCTCGGCACACTGGTGATGTAGTTGGTGCCACCCCGGGTCGTGAGTGCGTACCCCGCCCGCCGCAGGTCGGCGGGAAGTGCTGAGGTGAATTCCGGGTTGGTGTTGGCGCTGACTTCGTAGCCGTTGGGGTAGGCACGTGAGTTGAGTTCGGTCCGTAACCCGTACGAAAGCGTCTCGTTCATCGTGTACCAGGTTGGGGTAGCGATGCTCGCCCCAATCCGCAGGACGTCGTTGGGGCGGATGATGGCCCCCAGCGTCAGGTTGACACCCCGGCCCGTGGTGCTGAGGTCGTTGGTGAACGTGTAGCTGCTCACCGGCGGTTCGGCCACCCCAGAGCGGGAAATGAAACTTTCGGTGCTGGTTTTCTTGCTCGTGTAGGTCAGGTTGGCAAAGCCGATGGAAGCCCCGAGGTAGAAAAAGTCGTTGAAATTGGCCCCGTAAGCCACGTTCCACTGGTTGACCCGACCGCTCACGTCCGACTGAAAGTCTTGCCGAACCGTACCGACGGGTGCCCCCGAATACACGCCGAAGTACGGCAACTGCCCATTGGTGGGGGTGTAATTGAAATTCGGTTCGACGATCAGCCCGTAATAATACATCGCGTTGGGCGAGTCGAAGTTGGGGCCATTGGCAGCCAGGTCGTCGGCGTAGTCTTCGGGGCGGCGGTCATTCCCCGCGAAGTCGTCGTTCAGGCGGGAGGCGAAGTAGTCGCTCAGCGTACTGCGGTCGTTGACGCCCCCAAAGCGGTAGGAATTGGAAAAGTTGGCCAGTTGGTTGTACGTGATGGCCCACGTGCCGCGCCAGCGGCTGGTGCCCACGGGATTGCGGTTGCCGCTCGACAATGCCACGCCCAGGTTGCCGAGGGCGAAAGCGTTGGTGCGGCTGGTTTGCCCGTCGGTGATGTACCGAACGGAGTTGTTGGGCATCACCAGCGTGGGGCTGAGGTTGATTTCCGAACGGGTGTAAAAACCCAGCCCGGCGGGGTTGGTGTAGGCCGACGAAAGGTCGGCACCCAGGGCCGTAGCCGCCCCACCAAGCGCGCGAAAGCGGGCTGTGCCGGGTACGTCGTTGGCCGAAAAACGGGATGCGAGAAAATTGTAGTCGTTGTCCTGGCCGGAGGCCGAAATTGCCACCGTAAGCAGGAACAGTACTAATTTTCCGATGCGGAACTGAGTCATCATATCAAAAAATCGGAACAAAACCTATGCCCGAATAACGGAAAACCCCGCGATTGTTCACGGGGTTTTACCAATTAAAAAGTGTTAAGACTAGCGCGGCCCGCGGCTACGACCACCGCCTCCGCCTCCACCACCGCTGCTGCCACCGCCACCGAAGTTGCTATTGCCACTGCTGCGGTTTTCAAAACCACTGCTGCTGTTGCTGCGATTTGACCAGGAATTGTCCCAACCCTGGGAGCGATTCTGGTACGTGTTTCCGTTGGAGTTCGAAGGCTGTGAATACCCGCCCCGGCTGTAACTGCCGCTACCATTTCCGTAGGACGCGTTGCGGTCGTTCCAGGAGTTGTTGTCCTGCCGGGGGCGAGAGTAGTACGAGTTGCCATCGGCGGCACTGCGCTGCCCGCTGCGGGTGGCGTTGCTGCGGTAGGCGTCCTCGTTGTACGCAGCCTGGTAGCGGTCGTAGTCGGCGCGGGTACGCGGGCGGGAATAATTGGTACCGGGATTCGTGACTACCCCACTGCCCGCACCGCCGTTGCCGTAGTAGTAATTGTTGTTGATCCAGACCCGGTTGCGGCCCCAGCCCCAACCGCCGCCACCCCAACCCCAGTCGTTGAAGCCCCAGGGCGAGTAGGCCCAACTGTTGTAACCCCAGCCGCCACCCCAGAACGGGTCGTAGAACCCTCCACCCCAGCCCCAGGGACGACCCCAACCCAGGCCGATGCTGATGCCGGGCGACATCCAGTTGTTCCAGCCCCAGCCGCCAAAGCCACCACCCCAGCCCCAGTTGTTCCAGGAATTCCAACGGTTCCAGGAGTTGTAAGCGTAGGGGCTGTTCCATCCGGCCGTGCGTTGGGCGTTGTAGTACCCATCGGCGTAACCCGCGTCGTAGTCCTGGTTGCTGTAACCGGGCTGGCCCCGCTTGTAGTTTCCGGCGCTGAGTTCGGGGCTGTAGTATTCATCGACACTCTCCCTGGCTTGCGCCCGCGTCGCGACCGATTCCTCACCAGGCTGCACCCGGTCGAGGGAACCGCTGCGCTTGCTGCTGTAAGCCACGGCGCGAACGTCGCTCGAATTGGCGTACAAATCGTCGTACACGTACTGCTGAGCCACTTGTTTCTGGCTCGAACAGCCCCAGAGACCCGCCAGGACGGCTACCGACAGGATTCCGGAAAAACGATTCAATTTCATGGTTGTAAGGGTTTATCTTACCTGAATCTTCGGGCGCTCTCCATTAACTGCGCGATGCGCCCGAATGCTCACAAACTTACCTCAAAAACCTATCTTTGCAACGCGCCGTTCGGGATTTAACAGATTTTAACAGGCCACTTTCCAAACCGAATCACCCGTCAAAAACTGACGACTGACTCCTTACGACTGACGACTCAATGAGCAAAGGCATCACCTCCAAAAACGAAGACTACTCCGAATGGTACAACGAACTCGTCAAACGCGCTAACCTGGCCGAAAATTCCGCCGTGCGGGGCTGCATGGTCATCAAGCCCTACGGCTATTCCATCTGGGAAAAAATGCAGCGCGCCCTCGATGACATGTTCAAGGAAACGGGTCACACCAACGCCTACTTTCCGCTCTTCATCCCCAAATCCTACCTTTCCAAAGAAGCCAGCCACGTCGAAGGGTTTGCCAAAGAATGCGCCGTGGTGACGCACTACCGGCTCAAAAACGACCCCAACGGCGGGGGGGTCGTCGTGGATCCGGAGGCGAAACTGGAGGAAGAACTCATCGTCCGGCCCACGTCGGAAACGGTCATCTGGAGCACCTACAAAAACTGGATTCAGTCGTACCGCGACCTGCCGCTGCTGCTCAACCAGTGGGCCAACGTGGTGCGCTGGGAAATGCGCACGCGGCTCTTCCTGCGCACGGCCGAATTCCTCTGGCAGGAAGGCCACACCGCCCACGCCACTGCCGTCGAGGCCGTGGCCGAAACTGAGCAGATGCTCGACGTGTACGCCCGCTTCGCCGAGGAGTGGATGGCCGTGCCCGTGATTCGGGGCCGCAAAACGCCCAATGAACGCTTCGCTGGGGCCGAAGACACCTACTGCATCGAGGCCCTCATGCAGGACGGAAAGGCCCTGCAAGCGGGCACGTCGCACTTTTTGGGGCAGAACTTCGCGAAGGCGTTCGACGTGAAGTTTCTGAATCGGGAAAATCAGTTGGAACACGTCTGGGGCACGTCATGGGGGGTTTCGACCCGGCTCATGGGCGCGCTCATCATGGCCCACTCCGACGACCAGGGCCTCGTGCTGCCACCCAAACTCGCCCCCCTGCACGTGGTCATCGTGCCGATTTACCGGAGCGAAGAGCAGTTGGAGGCCGTGCGCGAAAAAGTCCAGCCGCTGCTGAAAGACCTGAAGGCGAAAGGCATTTCGGTGAAATTCGACGACTCCGACGCCAACAAACCGGGTTGGAAATTCGCCGAGTACGAACTCCGCGGCGTGCCCGTGCGCCTGGCCCTCGGTGCCCGCGACCTCGAAAACGGTACCGTCGAAATCGCCCGCCGCGACACCCGCGAGAAGCAAACCGTGCCCATGGATGGCCTCGCCGACCGCATCGCGGCCTTGCTGGATGAAATTCAGTCCAACATTTTCCAAAAAGCCCTTCGCTTCCGGGAAGAAAACACGCACCGGGTGGACACCTGGGAACAATTTCAGGAGCAAATCGAACGGGGCGGCTTCCTGCTCGCCCACTGGGACGGCACCGCCGAAACCGAGGAAGCCATCAAGGACGCCACCAAAGCCACTATCCGCTGTATTCCGTTGGATGCGCCGGAGGAGGTAGGTGCTTGCGTGTTTTCGGGAAAACCCTCGTCACGGCGGGTAATTTTTGCGAGAGCCTACTGAATTAGAACACGAATTGGACGGATGCCGCGCAGCACGGATTTAAAATCGGTGGCTATCCGTGCTGCGCGGCATCCGTCCAATTCGTGTTCCATTTTTTTTCTGCAATTCAAGGATAAAAACCTATTTTTCGCCTCTTTACCCACGAACCTCCGAACCTACCTTCCGGTGAACCGCGCCGATTTCCTAAAAACTTCCTCGCTGGGGATGGCCGCGCTGGCGGCCTCGCCCCTCGCTTCCGCCCAACCGCAACCGCCCGCCGCTGTCCCGGTTTTGTTTTTCTGCCCACGCTGGGGCAGCGAGAGCCTCCCGCCCGCTGATTTCTGCAAAAAAGTGAAGGACGCGGGCTATGACGGCGTGGAAATGGTTTTCCCCGAAAACGCCCAGGAACAAGCCACGTGGCGCGGCCTCCTGGCCGACCACGGCCTGAGGGTCATTACGCTCCAGGTGCAGGCCAACGCCGACAGCGTGGGTGAAAACCTGAAGGAGTTCGAGAAATTCCTCCGCAACGCCGCCACGGCCAAACCGCTGTTCATCAACTCGCACACAGGCCGGGATTTTTTCTCCTTCGAGGAAAACAGCCGCGTCATCCGCCGGGCGTTTGAGTTGGAAAAAGAGTTGGGCATCCCGGTGTACCACGAAATCCACCGGGGCAAATTTTCTTTCCATTCCGGCCCGACGGTGCAGATGCTCGACGCGTTCCCTGACCTGAAACTCGTCGCCGACCTCTCGCACTGGTGCTGCGTGTCGGAATCGCTCCTGGCCGAAAAGCCCCAGCAGGCCCGCCTCGACCGGGTGCTGCCCCGCTGCTTTCACCTCCACGCCCGCGTGGGTTTCCCCGAAGGCCCGCAGGTCAACGACCCCCGTGCGCCCGAATGGGAATCGGCCCTCAACGCCCACCTCGGCTGGTGGGACCGCATCGTGGGCCAGCGCCGGGCGGCGGGCGTGCCCTTCGTCACCATCTCGCCCGAATTCGGCCCGCCCGCGTACCTGCCCACCCTCCCCTTCACCCGCCAGCCCGTGGCCGACCAGTGGGCGATTAACAAACACATGATGGAGTTGCTGCGAAAGCGGTACAATACCTGAGTTTGTGGTTTGTAGGTTGTGGTTTGTAGTTCAGCATCAGCAACTACAAACCACAACCTACAAACCACAAACCCAAACCCTAAACCCCGAACCCAACCACCCCATGCAACAACTGCAACCGCTCGATTACGGCGTTTTTCTGTTTTACTTCCTCGTCGTGGCCGTGTACGGCTACTGGATTTACCAGCGCAAAAAAGCAAAAACCGCCACGGCTTCGACCGACTTTTTTCTCGCCGAAGGTTCCCTTACCTGGTGGGCCATCGGCACCTCGCTGATTGCCTCCAACATCTCGGCTGAGCAGATGATCGGCGCGTCGGGCAACGGCTTTTCGATGGGCCTCGCCATTGCCACCTACGAGTGGATGGCCGCCGCCACGCTGCTCATCGTGGCGATTTTTTTCATGCCCATCTACCTCAAAAACCGCATCTTCACGATGCCCCAGTTTCTCACCCAGCGGTACAACGAAACCGTGGCCATGATCATGGCCATTTTCTGGCTGCTGTTGTACGTGCTGGTCAACCTCACCTCGATTTTGTTTCTGGGGGCGCTGGCGGTTTCGACCATCTCGGGCATCGAGTTCTGGACCTGCATGATCGGGCTGGCCGTGTTTGCCTTCCTCATCACCATCGGGGGCATGAAGGTGATCGGGTACACCGACGTAATTCAGGTCTTTTTCCTCATTCTCGGCGGGCTGGCCGCCACGTACCTGGCCGTGTCGCTGGTTTCGACGGAGTACGGTCGGCAGGGCCTGGTGGCGGGTTTCGACCAGATGCTCGACTCCTCGGCCGACCACTTCCACATGATTTTCGGCAAAGGCGACCCGTACTACTCCGCCCTGCCCGGCCTGACGGTGCTCATCGGCGGGATGTGGATTGTGAACCTGAACTACTGGGGTTGCAACCAGTACATTACCCAGCGCGCCCTCGGAGCCGACCTCAAAACGGCCCGCAGCGGCCTGCTCTTCGCGGCCTTCCTGAAGCTGCTCATGCCCGTCATCGTGGTACTGCCCGGCATTGCGGCCTACACGCTCTACCAGAAGGGCCTCTTCCAGCAGGAGATGCTGACCGGCGGCGAACTCAACCCCGACCGGGCCTACCCAGTGCTGCTCAACCTGCTGCCCGCCGGGCTGAAGGGCCTGTCGTTTGCCGCCCTCACGGCTGCCATCGTGGCGTCGCTGGCGGGCAAGGCCAACTCCATCGCGACGATTTTCACGCTCGACATTTACAAAAAATACATCAACCGCAACGCCACCGAACAGGGCCTCGTGCGGGTGGGCCGTTGGACCATCCTGGTGGCCATCATTCTGGGATGCGCCATTTCGCCCTTCATGGGCATCGACAAAAAGGGCGGCTTCCAGTTCATTCAGGAAATGACCGGGCTGGTGTCGCCGGGCGTGTTCGCGGCCTTCATCATGGGCTTTTTCTGGAAACGCACCAACGCCGCCGGGGCACTTTTCTCCATCGTGGGCGGCACGGTGCTGGCGGTCATCCTGCACAACGTGATGCCCGAGGTGCCCTTCCTCGACCGCATGGGCTGGGTGTTTCTGTTCTGCGTGGCGGGCATCGTGGTGCTGGCTCTGCTGGATTCCAAGTCGAAGGACAATCCCAAAGGCCTCGAAATCGACGCCTCTATGTTCATCCCCTCACGGGGTTTCACCCTCGGGGCGGCCGTGGTGGTCGCGGCCCTCGTGGTGCTGTACACGGTGTTCTGGTAAGCCGGTCGGCTTCCGAAAAAAGGTGCCGGAACCCCTCCGGCACCTTTTTATTTTTGCCTCATGGCTGAAAAAACCCTCCTCGTCATCGCCGGGCCTACCGCCGTGGGCAAGACGGCGTACTGCGTTGAATTGGCGAAAAAGCTGCAAACCGACGTGGTTTCGGCGGACTCGCGGCAGTTTTACCGGGAACTCACCATCGGCACGGCCAAGCCAACGCCCGAGGAAATGCGGGGCGTGACGCACCACTTCATCGACAGCCACAGCATCGCCGAAACCTACACCGCCGGGCAGTACGAACGGGATTGTCTGAAGTTACTGGACGAATTGTTCCGAAAAAAAGACGTGATGATCCTGACCGGCGGCTCGGGGCTGTTCCTGAAAGTCGTTACCGATGGCATGGACGAAATGCCCGACCCGGCACCGGAACTGCGGCAGAAATTACGAAGTAGATTGGAAACCGAGGGCCTGCCCGCGCTGCTCGACGAATTGCAACGCCTCGACCCCGTTTTTTACGAAAAAATCGACCGGCAAAACCCCGTGCGGGTACTCCGGGCGCTGGAAGTTTGCCTGACAACGGGGAGACCATACTCCAGCCTGCGGACGGGCAAAAAGGCCGAGCGGCCGTTTGTCTCAAAAAAAATCTGCCTGACCCGCCCCCGCGAAGAACTCTACACCCGCATCGACGCCCGGATGGACGCCATGCTCGCCGCCGGGTTGGTCGAAGAAGCCCGCTCCCTCCTCCCCTACCGCCACCACAACGCCCTCCAGACGGTGGGCTACCAGGAAGTTTTCGGCTTTCTCGACGGCGAATACGACCACGACGAAATGGTCCGCCTGCTCAAGCGCAATTCCCGCCGCTACGCCAAACGGCAGATGACCTGGTTCCGGAATCAGGGGGATTTTGAATTGGTGAATTGTTGAGTTTTGAATTGTTGACGATGCGGTTCAATCAACAATTCAAAATTCAACAATTCGATTACTTCACCCCCACCAATTCCACCTCAAACACCAAATCCTTCCCGGCCAGCACGTGGTTGGCATCGAGGGTGACGGTGTCAGCGGTAAGTTCGGTGACGGTCACGGGGATGACCTGGGGCGAGCCGTCCTGGTGCATGTTGAGTTGCATGCCCACTTCCAGCGGCAAATCGGCGGGGATTTCCTTGCGGGGAATGTGGTAGATGCGCTCTTCTTCCACCGGGCCGTAGGCGTCGCCGACAGGAATGTGAATGGTCTTTTTCTCACCCACGTTCATGCCCGCCACGCCGTTGTCGAAGCCGGGAATCACCATGCCGCTGCCGAGTTCAAATTCGAGGGGTTCGCGGCCCTGCGAGCTGTCGAACAGCGTGCCGTCGGTGAGGCGGCCCGTGTAGTGTACTTGCACGGTATCGCCGGATTTTGCCTGAGTTGCCATTTTTGAGTTGTCGGTTGTTAGTTGTTGGTTGTCCAAAAAGCCATGCCCTTTGCGGCAAACGAAGGCGCAAAGGTAGGCGAACCGAACGGATTGGCGGGCAACCGGGTAAAGATTCGGGGTGGAATGCGTGGTTCGGGGCACCGGATTTGTAGCTTGCCGACGTCCGCTTCACCCCCTGCCCCCTCAAGGAGGTTTACCTTCGGTGGCAAGGAACCCCCTTGAGGGGGCAGGGGGTGAAGCGGACGTTAACCCAAAACTTTTCCCGAATGGAAACTCTGGCCGTTTTGATGGCTTTGTTGCTCGGTGCCTTGGGCGGCTACGGCGTGTTCGCGTTTTTCAACCGCCAACGGCGCGGCGAATCGCAACTCATCCGCAACGAGTCGGTCGTGCTGCTGGAACGCATCGAGAAGGTGTTCAAAGTGGTGCTGGCCGAGGGGCATTTCTCGGAAATTTACGACCACCGGAGCAGCAAGGAATTTTTGTGGGTGCTGAAAGTGCCCAAAAAAGCCCTCATCATCGCGAAGGCCAAGGTGCTCGTGGGCTTCGATTTCGCCAAAGCCCGCTTCCGCTGGGAGGAAGGCAGCCGGAAGTTAATCGTGGAAGACCTGCCCCCGCCCGAGGTGCTGTCGGTCGATTCGGACTACAAATTCTACGACATCGACCAGGACAGCCTGCTGAACCCCTTCACCTCGAAAGATTACACCAACCTGCTCACCGACGCCAAGCAGGCCATGCACACCACGGCCATCGCCAGCGAACTGCCCAAAATCGCCACCAAGCAACTGCACCTGCTCATCCAGCAACTGGCCCTCGGCATGGGCTGGCAAGTGGAATTCCGGCTGGATTCGGCGGAGCAGAAGCAGTTGAGCGAACCGGTGGAGTTTAGAAAAGACCAAACCGCATCCGACGAAGGCTGACGCCCGCGCCGGATGCGGTTTTTGCCTCACCCAAGACTCACTTCAGCGACAGCACCCGAAACTCTGTCCGCCGGTTCTGCTGGTGGATTTCCTCCGGGCACTTGTCGTTGGGGCAGGGCACTTTGGGCTGGCGTTCGCCGAGGCCCAGGGCCACCATGCGGTCGGGAGCGACGTTTTTTTCCTGTAAGTAATCCATCACGGCGCGGGCACGCTGGGCCGACAATTTGTCGTTGAAAGCCGCCGAGGCTCGCGTGTCGGTGTGCGAGCGCAGTTCGATGCGCATGGCGGGATTGCGCTCCATCAGGTCCACGAGGCGGTCGAGTTCGCGGGCGGCGTCGGGACGAATGGTGGCTTTGCCAAAATCGTAGTAAATGTTTTCCACCTGCACCACGTCGCCTTTTTTGAACAGCGAAAGGTCCACGCGGAGATCATCAGGAGCCGAAGCGGGGTCGAGCTTGCGGATGCCCCGACCCAGCGCGGCGTAGCCGTCTTTCGAGCCGTCGAGGCGGTAGTCGCAGCCCGTCAGCAACTCGAAGGCGTAGCCCCCATCGGGGCCGGTCAGTACTTGCCGGGAGGTGCCGTCGGTTTCGTTGCGCAGCACCACGAGCGTGCCCTTCAGCGGACGGCCGTCGGCCTGCGACAGTGCCCGGCCCTGGAGTTTCGTCACGCGCCGACCCAGCGGGCGCAGGAGCGGAATTTCGAGGCGGGAGGGCGCGTCGTCGGCCCGACCCCGCGTCGTGAACCCGACGGTGTTGGTGGCGTACCCGGAGCGGCTCACGCGGAAGAGGTACTCCTGATTTTCGTCCAAACACAGGTTCAGCTTACCCGCGTCGGCTTCTTGAGCTTCGGCGGTGCGTCCCTGCCGCTCAACCGACACGGTCGTCTGGCCGAGGGGCTGGCGGGTTTCGGCATCCACGACGAGCACGGTCAGTTCGCGGCAGGCGTAGAGGCTGCTGGTGCGGGTGAAACGGTAGAGGTCGTCGTCGGCCCCGCCCCGGCGGCGGTTGGAGCTAAAAAAGCCCCGGCTCCGCTCGCCGTCGGTGATAAGGCCGAAGTCGTCTTCTTCGGAGTTGATCGGCGCGCCGAGGTTCTGCACCCGACCCGCCGGGCGGGTGGCCTTCATTTCCACGAAAAATACGTCGAGGCCGCCCTGCGTCGGGTGGCCGTCGGAGGCGAAGTAGAGATTACCGCGCTCATCGGCGAACGGAAACATCTCGTTGCCCTTCGTGTTGACCTCCGGCCCGAGGTTGCGCGGTTGGCCCCAGGTGCCGTCGGCGTACTCGACCACGTAGAGGTCGGTACCGCCCTGCCCGCCGGGGCGGTCGCTGACGAAATACAGGTGCCGGTTGTCGGGGCTGAAGGCCGGGTGGCCGGTCGAAAATTCGTCGCCGCTGAAAGGCAATTCCTCGACGTTCGCCCACTCGCCCCGCTGGAGGTCGGCGGCGTAGAGTTTCAATTTGTTGACCTTGTCGCTGCTTTCGCGGTACTCGCCGCCGTTGTAGTTGTTGCGGGTGAACACCACGCGCTGCCCGTCGCGGCTGAAGGTGGCCGGGCCTTCGTGGTACTTCGTGTTGAGCGTGCGGGAAAAACGGCCCAGTTCGCGGTCGGTGGGCGTTCCGGCAAAGCCGCCGACGGTGCGCGAATCGTTGGCCGTGGCGGCGGTGTAGGCATCGGTTCCGAGGCGGCGTTCGGATTTGGGTTTCCGGCTGCGCTCGGTTTTGCCGACTTCGCCCACGGGGCTGCCTTCGAGGGCATCGGGGTCGGGCAGGAAGTACAAGTCCAGGAAGGCCGTTTTTCCGCCGAACACTTTTTTCAGTCCCTTCTCCTCGCCCCGGCCCGTGACGAACACGAGGCCGTTCTGGTAGAAGGCAGGAGCAAAATCGGCCTGGGGCGAATTGGTTTCGAGAAACTCCACCCGGTAGCTGACGGCGGGTGGCGAGGGCGGTTCGGTGCGGTTGGGTTCATCGACAGCGCCCGTACCGCCGTCAGTGAGCGTGGGCTGGCGTTCGGCGCGGGCCGCGTAGCGCGTCGCCTGCTGCGCCAGCACGCCCTGGCTGGCGAGGGCGAGCGCACCGACCAGCCCCAGCGTTTTGAAAGCGAAGATGGATCTCATGGCGCGAAAATCAGAAGTACCTCGGCGTCAGAATCTTGTTCCGAATAAACCCGAATTCGTAGCGAATCATGAATTCGTGCCCGCTGAAACCCAGGTTGTTGAGTGGGTGGTCGTAGGCGTAGCCGAAGCGGAACTGGTCGGTGAGTTGGAGTTCGACCATGCCCACCACGGTGTCGCCGAGGCGGTTGTTCATGGCCAGGGTGCGGAAAGCCGGGTTGGAGGTGCGGTACGAGGCCCCGAGGGCGATGCGGTTGTTGATCCAGAGGTTGGTGTTAAAATCATACGTCAGCGGGGCACCGGCCACGCCCTTCACCATCGCCGAAGGCTTCAGCATGAGCGACGAACCGATGGGAAACACCACGCCCGCCATGGCGAAGTAGTGCCGCTCCTGCCGGGCGTAGCGGTCCGAATTGCGGGGCGCGTACTCGTTGATGCGCCCCCGCACCAGTTGCGGCACCGAAGCACCGACGTAAAACCGGTCGGTGCTGTAGTAAATGCCCGTCCCGAAGTTGGGCAGGAACTTGCTGATGTTGGCCGAAAAGGCCATATCCGACTGCCCCGTGTTGACGCTGGCCAAGTCGCCCCGGAAGTTGGTCACGCCCGCCGACAAGCCCAACGCCAGCGTACCCCGGTCGGAGAGTTTAACCCGGAAGGCGTAATTGCCGTAGAATCCGGTACTGCCCAGCACCCCGGCGCGGTCGTTGTAAAGTTGAAAACCCAGGCCGACGCGTTCGCGCTGCACGGGCGCATCGGCGGTGAAGGTCTGGGTCATGGGCGCGCCCTCAATGCCCGAGAAACTTTGCCGGTGCAGGGCCGTCAGGCTGAGTACGTCGCGGCTGCCCGCGTAGGCCGGGTTGACGGCCATCATGTTGAACATGTACTGCGAATAAACGGCCTCCTGCTGGGCGGCAGCGGGCAGGGCCAACGCGATGGCGAGCAACCCCGCGAGCGCGGTCAGCGGCAGCCTTTTGGTAAACGTGTTCATAGCCGGGTGTTGAAAGGGTGAACTGCTAACGGAAGTGCCGGTGTGGGCCGGGGGCGGATTTTTCCTGAATGGAGCAAACGGCTTGCCAATTTTTCGGGGCCGTTGGTCGGTCGTGAAAAAGGGCAAACCCCACGGCTTGCCCTTTTTCACTGACGGCTATCGACTCCTACCGCATCAGCGTCAGGTACCGGGCAAACTGCCGCCCGTCGCTGAGTTTGACCACGTAGTAGTACGTACCGTCGGGCAGGCCGTTCAGGCCGAAGGCCGAACCCCGGTTCGATTTGCCGTCCCAGTCGTTGCGGTAGTCTTCGTTGCCGTACACCAGTTGGCCCCAGCGGTTGAAGACTTGCAGGTGAACCGTGGCTCCCGCCGTGTTCCGAATCCGGAAGACGTCGTTCACGCCATCGCCGTTGGGCGAGAAACCTTCGGGAATGAACACCTTACCGTCGTCGTTGCTGGGCAGCGTGACGGGCGTCGGCGCGAAGGCCAGGGCGGGCACCCCGTCGGGAGCCGGGTTGAAGCCGTTGGTCGAGTAGTCGAACACCTCGTCGAGGTCACCGTACCGGGCCGTGGCCAGGGCCGTGTTGAGGAACGGCTCGGTGCGGCCGTCGGGCACCACGAGCACCGTGAACCGGAACGTTTCGCTCTGGCGGGCGGGCAGGCTGCTCCGGTCAGCAATGAGCAGGTTGGCATCGGTGCGCCCGTCAAAATTCGGATTGGGCGTCAGCGTCGAGCCTTCGGCGAGGCCACCGGGTTTGTCGACCACCGTGTAGCTGGCCGCGCCGGTGAAGACCCGGCTGAGCGAGTCGGTCACCTGGATGCGGGTGGCGGGCTGGTCGCCGTAATTTTTCAGCGTCAGCGTGTAGATGATCCGGTACGAACCGTCGGCCTGCCGGGCCGTGTCGGCGTGCATGGCCAGCCCGATGGTGGCCTGAAGCGGGATGGCTTCGAGGCGCAGGGTGACGGGCGTCGGCACGCTGTTGTTGTTCGGGTCGTCGTCGTTGTCGGGGTCGGGGTCCACACCCACCGTCGAAGCGTCTTCGAGCGAACTCCCGTCGGCGGCCCAGCCCGTTCCGATGGCCGTGTTGTGGAACACGGAGTCGGTAGCGCTGGTCAGGTTGACGCGCATCGTGAGGCGTACCCAGCGGGTAGTTCCGGCGGGCAAGGTGCTGAGCGAATCCACGAGCAGGTCGGTGTGCACGCCTTCGCCGGTGTAGGACGGGTTGATGGTCAGACCCGCGTCGGCGGTCAGGTGGAGCGAATCGACCACCGCACCTTTCAGGGCGAAAGCCGCTTTCAGGTCGTCGCGGAGGCGGAGTTTTTCAAAACCCACCGTACCCAGGTTTTTCGCCCTGAATTCGTAGGTGATGGCGAACACTTTCGCCGCCAGTTCCGTCGGGGTGCCCACCACCTGCTTGGCGATGCCCAGGCTGAGGACTTTCTTCGCCGTGTCGCACGACACGACGCTGGCCACCAGTTGGAGCGGTTCGCCGTAGCAGCCGCTTGCCGATTTCACGAAGGCGTAGTACGTGCCGGCGATGACCGAATCGGGCTTGGCCACCTTCGGCGAGCCAATCGTGGTGCCGGTGTAGAATTCGACCGTGCCGCTGGCGGGTGCTTCCACCGCCGCCGTCAGGTTGACGGTTTTCGCGGGGCAGGCGTTGGTCAGGGAGGCGGCGCTGCGCACCGGCGCGGGTATGGTTTCGACCACCACCACGAGGCTATCGGAAGCCGGACTGGTGCAGCCGTCCAGGGTACAAGTGGCGCGGTAGGTGGTCGTCTGGGTCGGGCTGACCGTCAGCGGACTGGCGGTTTGCGACCCGTTCCAGGTTACGGTGCCCGTGCAGCCCGTGGCCGTCAGGACCACGCTGCCACCGGCGCAGACGGTGGTTTTGTCCGCCGAAATTTGGGGCGCCGGACAGACGGGTTCGTTACCCACCTTGATGGTGACGGGTTTGGACGCCACCCCCGTGCATTGTCCCACCACGCAGCGGGCGGTGAAGGTCGAGTCGGCGGTCAGTTGAACTGTGAGCGAAGCCCCGATGCCACCGTTGCTCCAGATGACCGTCCCGTTGCAGCCTCTGGCCAGCAGCGTCACGCTGCTGCCGGGCTGAATGCGGAGCGAGTCGGCGATGACGGTGGGCACGAGCGGCGTGACGACCGAGACGGTTTCGTCGTTGGAAATCGGGCTGGTGCAGTTGCTCACCCGGCACTGGGCCGAGAAGGTGGAAGTCAGTAGGGGCGAAACCGTCAGCGTGCGGGTCGTGTCGCCCGTGTTCCAGAGAACGCGGCCGTTTTCGCAGCCCGCCACCGAGAGGGTCACCGGCGTACCGGCGCAGATGAGCTTGCTGCTGGCCACCACGATGGGCGCTTTCAGGTCGGCGCAGTCTTCGACGTGGATGGTGAGCGAGTCCGACGCCGGGCTGGAGCACCCTTCGACGGTGCAAACCGCCAGGAAGGTGGTCGCCACCGAGGGCGTTACGGTCAGGATGTGCTGGCTGGCCCCCGACAGTTTGCCGCCCACACCCTGAGCCGGGTCGAAGGGCCGGGTGTCGGCGGTTCTCCAGGAAATGATTCCGTTGTCGCAGCCTTTGGCCGTCAGCACGGTGCTCGTGCCGCGCAGCACGGTGGTTTTGGTGGCCGTGAGCACCGGCGCGGCGGGCGGTTCGGCGCATTTCACCGTGATCTTAATTTCGTTCGACTGCGGGCTTTCGCAGCTACCCACGCGGCAGGTGGCGAAGAACGTGGTGTCCACGCGGGGTTTCACCGTGATTTGGAGGCCCGTCATGCCGTTGCTCCAGTGCAGGGTGCCGTTGCAGCCGGTTGCCGAAAGCACGACGCTGTCGCCGGCCATGATCGAGGTCTTGCTGGCGGCGATGCCCGGCGTGGTGGGGTTGTTGACCCGCACGGTGTCGGCCACCGAGGGGGCGCTGGTGCAACTGTTGAGGGTGCAGGTGGCGGTGAAGACCGAGGTTTCGGTCAGACTCACCGTCAGGCTCGGGCCGGTTTTGCCGGTGTTCCAGGCGATGAGGCCCTTCTCGCAGCCCGTGGCGGTCAGCGTGACGCTCTCGCCCACGCAGATAACCGACTGGCTGGCCAGTAGTTTCGGCGCGGCGGGAGCCTCGCCTTCCTTGATCACGACGGGTTTCGAAAACTCGCCGGCACAACCCGTGCCCACGCACTTGGCGGCGTAGCTGCCGGGCGTGTTGACCTCGATTTTAAAGCCGGTCATGCCGTTGCTCCACTGCACGCCCCCGCTGCAACCCACCGCCGTGAGCGTAACGGTCGCGCCGTAGCACAGGCTCGTGGCGCTGGCCGACACGACGGGCGTGACGCCTTGCAGAACGTTGATGGTCAGCTCATTGGATTTTCCGCTCACGCAGTCGCCGATTTTGCACTGGGCGAAGTAGGTTTTCGCTACCGTGGGCGACACGGTCACGGTCAGGCCCTCCTGGCCGTCGCTCCACACCACCTTGCCGCTTTCGCAGCCGTAGGCAGCCAGCACCGTGCTGCCACCGGGGCAGATTTCGGTGCTGATGGCCCCGATGACGGGAATCATCGGTCGGGCCACTTCCACGGTCACGGCGTTGGAGGTCGGGCTGGTGTAGTCGCCGGTTTTGCAAACGGCGGTGAACGTCGTGGTTTTCGTCAGCGAAACCACCAGGCTGTCGCCCGTGGCGGCCGGGTCGTGGCTCCAGATGAGTTTGCCGAGGTCACAGCCCGCCGCCGTCAGCGTCACCGGGCTACCGCACACGGCCGTGGTGCTGGCTTTCACGACGGGCGCATCGGCCGAAAACACCGTGATGGTGAGGGGTTTCGAGGGCTGGCTCGTGCAACCATCCACGGTGCAGGTGGCCGTGTACGTCACCGTTTCTGCGGGGCAGAGTTGGAGGGTCAGGCCGGTGTGGCTGGGTTGGCCGGGGGCGGTCCAGGTCACAGTGCCGTTGGCGCAACCGGTGGCCGTCAGCGTCAGGCATTCCTTCGCGGCCACGGTGGTTTTGGTGGCCGAAAGTTCAGGTACTTTGGCCAGGCAGGGCTTGGTGGCTCGCAGCGTGGCGGCGGCCTGGTCGTCTTCGTTGTTGGCCGTGCCGTTGTTGGGGGTCGAATCCTCGTCGGGTTCGGTGGCCGCCGTGATTTGGGCGCGGTTGGTGATGGTGCCCTCGCCGGTCACTTTGGCCCGGTAGGTGAACCGCTGCACGCCCTCCACGGCCAGCGAAGCAAACGAGGCCGTCAGGGTGTCGCCGGCTTTGGTCATGCCCGCCCACGAGAGGGCTTGCAGGCCCGCCGGGATGACGTCGCGCACCTGAATGCTGGTGGCGGGGTTCGGCCCGGCGTTGCGCACTTCGAGGGTGTAGGTCACCGTATCGCCCACGAACGGACTGGCGTTCGACACCGTCTTGATCAGGCTCAGGTCGATTTTCGGCACGCATTCGTTGACCGTGATTTTTACGGCCTTGCGTTCGGGGTTCGTGCAATCCGCGCTCGTGGCTTCGGCGTAGTAGGTAGTGGTTTTCGAGGGCTTTGCCGACAGATTGCCGCCCGTGCCGAGCAGGGTTCCGCCCGAGGCGGCGCTGTACCACTTCACCGTAGCTCCCGCCGTGACCGAGGCCGTCAGCAGCAGCGAATCGCCCCCGCAGAGGGCCGTGTCGGCCCGCACAGCGAGGAAGCTGGGAATCACGTTGAGTTTTACCACCGAGGACTGCGAAACGGCCTGGCAAACGCCGCTGCCGTCGGGGTCAAGGGTGGTGAACGTCAGGGTCACCTTGCCGCTGGCACTGTCGGCTTTGGAGGGGGTGTAAGTCGTCGTCAGCCCGTTGACCGTGCTGAACATCCCCGAACCGGTGCTGCTCCACAGCCCCGAGAGAGCCTGGCCTCCGGCCTCCACGAGGGCCGAAGCGGCGATCGGTCCCGTGCCGCAGACCGAACCCGGTGCCGTCAGCGTGACGGCGACGGGAATCGGGCAGCCGCACTTCGTGATGGTCACGGTGACGGCCTGCGGGTCGGAGTAGCAGCCTTCGGGCGATTTCTCGAACAAATACATCGTCAGGGTTTTCGTACCCAGCGAATCGACCACGAGGGCCGAGGTGTTGAGCGGCCCGAGGTGCCACTCAAACGTACCCCCCGCCACCGAGGGCGTCAGCGTGCGCAACGCGGCGGCCAGGTTGACCGTCGAATCGGGGCAGGCGTTGGCCAGGGCCGTCAGGCCGGTGGGTTTGGCGGGTTTGGGGTTGACGCCCACGAACACCGCCACGCGGGGACCGGCACAGCCCGCCGCGTTGACGGCCTGGGCGTAGTACGTCCGCGACGAATCGGCGGTCACGTCGTAAGGGTTACCGCTCTCGGTCGTCGCCAGGGGCGTAGCGGCGGTTGACGAAGCAAACCAACGAATCGAGTTCCCCACCGAGGTGGCCACCAGTGAAACGGGACTTCCGGCACAGGCCAGCGGCACCGGAGCGACGGCAGGCGCGGCCGGGACGGCGTTGATCGTCAAACTCACGAGCAGCGTGTCCGAGCAGTTGGCTGCGCCGCGCCGGGCAATGACCGTGTAAAAATGCGGCTGGCCGTCGGCGGCGGGAAGTTGGCCACCCGTGGGCCGGAATGTTGCCGAAGTGGCCCCGGCAATCGGACTGCCGAGTACGCCCCGGGTTGCCGTGGCGGCGTGCCATTGGTACGTCACCAGACTGTCCGGGATACCGAGGCGCACCGAGAACGTGGCCAGGTTGGTCGTATCGCCCGCGCAGAGGGTCTGGGCCGACAAGTCGGCCAGGAGGCTGGGTTTTTCGCAAACCACCACTGGTGCAAACCCGGCGTCGACGGTCGGGTTGTGGCGGCCGGGGTCGGCCTCGGCCAAATCGGGATCAATGAAAACCACCCCCGTGCGGCCCGTGGTCGAGTCGGCGTCGCTGTCCTGGGTGGGGTCGCTGCCCAGTTTGGCAGCTACGGCGCTGAAGCCAGCGGGTTTCACGAACTCCACGGCGTAGTGGCCTTTGGCCAGCGAATCGAATCGGTAGTGCCCGGTCGAATCGGTCAGCAGGGTGCGTAGGGTTTGGGTACCCGTGCTGTCGAGGAGGCGAACCGTCACCCCGGCAATTCCCTGGTTGCCGTCGTTCTGAATGCCATCCTTGTTTACGTCGCGAAACACCAGGTCGCCGATGCTGCCGTACGGACCCGGAACGACCATCAGCGCGCAGCACCCGCCCGTGGGGCAATCGCCGACGAGGGTCGTAAACCGGTACGTACCCGGTGCGCGGATGGTGAGCGAACTGTCGGCGTTGATCACGGCTACCGCATCGGAGGTGTTGGCCGAAATCGGCACGTCGTTTCGGAACCAGACCACGCCTTTGTAACCCAGCGGAATTTTTACGGTCAGTTCCTCGTCGGGGTACAACGCGACCGGTACCGAAAAACAGGCCGTCGAGTGGTCGTCTTCGATGAGCGATTCGTTGCCGGGCGTCGAGTCCGCGTCCGGTTGTTGCTGTTTGGAAACAAAGGCCGTGCTGAACCACACGCCCGGCTGGGTCACTCTGGCCCGCACCTGCACCACGGCGGAATCACCCGCGGTGAGGGTGCCGAGTTTCCAAAGCCCGGTGCCATCGCTGTGCTGCCAACTTTGCGAACCCCGAAGAATCTCGGCGTCCACGTATTCGACGCCCTCGGGCAACCAGCCGGTCACCTCGACGCTGTCGGCGGCAACGGCCCCCGTGTTGCGCAGGGTGAGCGTGTACGTGAGTACGTCTCCCAGGGCGGGCGTTTTGTTGCTGAGGGTCTGGCCGAGACTCAGGTCCACCTTGTCCTGGGCCGTGGCATTCACCAGGGCGCACCACCCGACAAAGCACCACACGAGCAGGTGCCGGAACGAGGCTCCGCGGCGGACGGAAGCGACGAGTTGCTGCCCAAAGGCGACAGAACACGCAAAACGACCCTGCACCGTGGAGGTGGGGCCGCTGGGAGAAAGCCGGTCGGCTGGTGGGCGAACCGGGGCGTCGGGTGGAGGTAGGGGTGGCAGCATACCGGGCGGAAAAAATGGAAAGGTTTTACGGTGACGAAAGCGGGAAACGAAGCGGTTGCGGTGTCCGTCGGGTGTGTCGGCGGGACGGATGGAAGCGGCGTTGAAACAGGTTGGGTACCTGCTGCTCAGGGTCGCGGCGGAGTCGGGACTGGCCGTAAAAGTTCGTTTCATCTGCGAGGAGATTTGTGCCGTCGGGAGACAGGCCGGGCGTAGCTCACCCGGTCCTGTGCCCAGGATTTCGCAGAAATGATGCCAATTTTTTTCCCCGAGTGAACATCCCGGCGTAAGCCCGAACGTTCGTTTCGTAAGCGATTGGCCTTTAAGTTTTTGAAGAAAAAAGTGCGTGGCGCGAGCGGCCTGAGGGCGAGCACGGCACCGCCAAATCGGGCGGATGGGTTGGCCCTACCCGGCTGAGGGGCTGGGAGTTCCGCCAAAATGGTGCCAATTCGTTCGGAGATTTCTCAAGGGGCCGGAAACAAAACAGCCCGGCCGAAGAGCCGGGCTGTTTTTTCAAAAAGAAGCAATGGGTTTCAGAAATCCGCTCCCAACGTCAGGTAAAACGCGGGGGGGCGAACGGTGCGGTCTTCCATGCCCCAGGCCACGTCAAACTTGGTGAAGTAGCCCAAAAACAGCGTCCGTACGCCCGCGCCGTATCCGATCAGGTACGGGTTCTTGAAGTTCGTCACCGTGGCGCTGAACGGACTGCCGTTGCCACCCAGAAACTCGGTGTTCAGGCTGTTTTGGCGGCTGAACGGCCCCTGGTCGCCGCGCCAGGCCGTACCCACGTCGGTGAAGGCCACGAGTTGGAAATTGCGCAGGAAGTTCGACGTGATCGGCCCCCGGTACAGGTAGCGCACCAGTGGCAGGCGGAGTTCGGCGTTGAGCAGCAGGTGGCTGTTGCCCGACAGTTTGTTGTAGTTGAAGCCGCGCATGGGCGTCACGAAATTCGTGAAAAACAGGTCGCGGTTGTCGTCGATGAAGTTGGTATTGAGCGGGTTGCCTTCCACGCCGCTACGCCGCTCCTGGGTGTTGAAGAGCCAGTTGTCCATCCCACCCAGCAGGTCAAACTTCGGCGAACGTCCGCCGGAGCGGCCGTACGACAGGCGGGTGGCCAGGATCAGGTCGCGGTGAATTTTCAGGTAATTCCGAATGTCCACGTTGAGGCGGTTGAAGCTCTCCGCCGCCGAGCGCAGGCCCTGGTAGTGCTGGTATTTCACCTTCAGGCGGGTGCCTTCGAGCATGTTCATGCCCGTCGAAACGGTGTTGTCGAACACAAATTCCGCCTTGGCCCCTCCGAAGTCGGAAGTGCGCTGCCCAACGGTGGGACTGAGGCCGCTCGGCACCAGGCGGGTCAGGGCGTAGAAGGGCGAGAGAGACACCCGCATGGCTTCGTTGAACGGATAGGCCACGGTAGCCATCACCTGATTGAACCGGTACTTTTGAATGTCGAACCCGTCGCGGTCGAGGAAAATGGAGCGGCGGTCGAGGCGCACGCTGTAATCGAGCCGCTGGGGCAGGTAGTGGTACTCGGCAAAGATGTCGCTGTTGCGGAAGTTGGGCGTGATGAAGATGCCGGCTTTGATGAGGTTGTTTTCGAGCAGATCGTTCATCGTCAGCACGTGCTTGTACCCAAAATTCCGGATGGGGTCCACCAGGAAAAAGCCCTCATTGCTGTTGACGACAAACGCATCGCGATAAGCCACCGGTCCCTTGAGCCGGATGTTGTCGCGGCGAAGGGTTTTCGTGGTCAGGCCCGTGTTCTTGCTGGTGCGTTCGGGGCGGCGCTCGGTCAGCTTGAACGACTCCACGTCGAACTTGTAATCGTCGGTGTTCACTTCGCCGGGACGCAACACGAGGCCCCCGATTTTGGGTACCGTTGGCTCAGCGGGCGCGGCGGTTTTGGGTTCCGATGCCACGGCGTCGGGGGTGGCGGTTTTATTCGGCACAAAATTTCGGCCTTCGCCCTGGGCGACGCGGGGCGTGAAGGTGCCGGAGGCGTCGCGGCTCAGGTCCATGCGGCCGATGTAGCCCACGTGCTGTTGGCCTCCTTCGTTGGCCACGAAGCCCAACGCGCCGTTCGTCGGATTCAGGTCGTAGGTCAGCAAATCGCTGCGGAAGGTAGTCACCGGACGCACCAGCCGACTGGTCGTGTCGTAGCGGTACACGTTGCGGACGCCCTGGGCGTCGCTCAGAAAATACACCGTGCCCGCGTCACTGGCAATGGGATGGCTCAGACGGCCTAGACTCGGTAGGCCCGAATTGGCAACGGCCGTCGAATCAATAAGGCGATTGACCGCCTGAGCACGAGGGCTGCCCTCGTGAAGAAACAGATTGAACCGGTCGCGGATGGTTCTGTAATTGCCCCGCTCGCGGTTGAGGGTGTCCTGAAGCCGATTCGAGACGAACACGACCTGGCTGTTGGAACGGCCCACGAACGAGGGCGTCAGGTCGTCGTACAAATCGTTGGTCAACTGCTGTACCGAACTACGGTTGACGTTGAACAGGAACAGGTCGTTCTGCCCCTTGCGGTCGGCGCTGAGGGCCAGCGTAGAGCCGTCTTCCGAAATGTCGAAATCGTTAATCTGATTAAAGTTCTTGAATTCGCGGCGCACGCGTACCCGGCCCGAACCTTTCTCGCCCATGTTGTTGAACACGTACAGCCACAGGCGCCCTTTGTCTTCAAACACCACGGCGGGGGCATTGCCGCGCACCCAGGCAACGAGCGGGTTCTGGAAGTGGCGCTCGCTCAGCAGACGGTTGCCCCGGCTGAGCAGTTCGGTGCGTTTGCCCGTGGCCGTTTCGACCACCACCACGCTAAACTTGCCTTTCTCACTCAGGGCGTAAGTCACGTACTTTTGGTCGGGGCTGACCCGCACGCGGTTGACGTTGATGTCTTTGAAGAGCGGGAAATTCCGCAGGTACGAGGTCGTTGGCAGGGCCTGGTACTGGTTGCTCACCGTGGCGGCCATGCCGCTGTAAAATTCCCGCCAGTCGTTCAGAAACCGCGTGTACGGCAGGCCCAGCGTCGAAGCGATGCTGGTCTGTTCGTTGCGGATGATGCGCGTCAGGTTGAGGATGTTCGAGATGTTGTCGCGACCGTAGCGTTCGGCGATGTAGTTCCAGATCGACTGCCCGATGAGTTGGGCTTCCGGCCCACTCAGCGACGAAGGCTTGCGCAGGCGCTTGGTGTAGACGGCGTCGCGGATGGCGTTGTCGAGGTCGGTGCTCCAGCCCTCGGCAATGTAGGCCGTGATGCCCGACATGAACCAGTCGGGCAGGGTCAGCAACAGCGAACTTTGCAGGGCATCTTTCAAACTACCACCGTAGAGCATGTCGTACACGAACACGGCGGCGATTTCGCGCACCAACTGGCGGCGAAACTCCACCTGACTGCCCGAAAAGGCAACCTGAATGCGCGATTTGGAAAGGCTCTCCTCGCGGGAGTCGCGTTCGCTGCCCAGCGTGATGCCGATGTTGCTCTGGTTGAGTTCGGACTGGGAGTTGTAGAGGAAAATTTTCGTCCGGCTGTAGGGTGTGTAGCCCAGGATGTCGGTCACCCGGTCGAATTCCGATTCGGCGTACTGCGCGGCCAGGGTGGCGGCGGTCTGGGCATCGCCGTAAAAATAGACCTCGAAGTTGGTGGAGGTCATCACTTTCCAGTCGAAGCGCTGGTACTGAATCCGATTTTTGCCGAATTCTTCAAGCGTGGGCATGTACTGCTGGGCAGACGCCGGTAATCCGAAACCCAGCAACAGGGCCGAAACCAGAAGACGGGTAGAGGTTTTCATGCGTAATCGTTTAGCGTTTCGAGTTTAGTGTTTAGAGTTTAACTTTTATCAATCAGCGGCTTAAAAAACTCTAAACCCTGGACCCGGAACCCTAAACCCTTTTTTGACCTGAATATAACGAAAAGAACCGGTTGATATTCACCACCTCGTGGAGTTCTTTCCCATCAACCAAAAATTCTGCGAACTGTTGGGCAAAAAACGGTGCCAGCGATACGCCCTTGCTGCCCAATCCATTAAAGATTCCGAGTTGAGAAAATTCCGGGTGCATTCCGACCAGCGGTCGCCGCCCCTGCACGGCTGGCCGGATGCCCGCCACCTGTCCCGTGACTTCGTAGGGGGTTTTCAGCCAAATGTCTAATTTCTGAAGCAAAAAACTCCGACCTTCCAACGTGGGTACCCGATCCAATGGCTTCCAGACGTACGTAGCGCCCACACGGGCGGTTGCGTCCGGTTTCGGAATCAGCCATACACCCCGATTCACGATGCCGGGCGGCACGGGGCCGTCGAGCCGGAGTGTGAGGCTTTCACCCTTGACGGGATTAAACGGAAGCCAACTAAAAAACGGGTTTTCGGCTCCGTACACGCCTTCGCAGAAAATCACCGTGGCGTAAGCTCGCCCGTTCCATTCCACACCTTGCGGATTGATTTTCAAGGAATCATGAGTAAAGGTTTCTTCCCGAAAAATTCCCCTACGGCCAAACTCCCGCCGGAACGCCGCCAGCAGCGCGGGCACGTCCACCCAACCGGCTCCCAGCGTACGCAGGCCACCGAACTCGTTGCGGACCGTCGCGGCGTAGGCGGTATCATCGGGAGTCGGTTGCAAAAAATCCCGTAGTTGGGTCTGCGTGGCCAGCAGCAAGCCAAAGTCCCGCTCCTCGGGCGAGCCGAAGGGCCGATACAGGGGCATGGGATGAAAAAACCGGGCACCGAGGCGCGCCTCCAGGTCGGGGTAGAACCGGTGGAGGTAGGGAAACAGCGCGTCGGCCAGCCAGGTCAATTGGGGTTTTCGTCCCGTGACCGGATTGAACAGCCCTGCCGCTGCCTCCGACGAAGTGGAACGGGCGTCGGCCACCACGTGAACTTCCTGTCCGTGCCGCAGTAGCGCGTCGGCCAGCAACGACCCGGCTAGGCCCTGACCGATGAGAAGGAACATGTCGGAAGAAAAGGAATTTTCAATGCTCCATGTTCAAGTTTCAAGGGGCTGGCTTTTAAGCCATTGAACGTTACGTATTGAAAATTAAGCATTGCACATTCTACTGCCTTTCACCTCACCACCTTCTCCCCCATCCGCTCCTTTGCCAGATTGACCACGAAATCGAGTTGCTGTTCCTCGGTCAGGTGGGAGTTGTCAAGCAGAATGGCGTCCGGGGCCTGCCGCAGCGGGCCTTCGGTGCGGGTGGTGTCGATCTGGTCGCGGTGGTGAAGGTTTTCGAGCACGGTTTCCAGGTCCACCAGTTCGCCTTTCTCGAACAGTTCCTGCTGGCGGCGCTGGGCGCGCACGAGGGGGTCGGCGGTCATGAAAATCTTCAGTTCGGCGTCGGGAAACACCACCGTACCGATGTCGCGGCCATCCATCACCAGGCCCCGGTGTTTGCCCATCCGCTGCTGCTGGGCCACCATCGCCCGGCGTACGGCCACGATGGCGCTTACCTCGCTGACCATGTCCGAAATGTACATTTTCCGGATTTCCTCCTCCACGCAGAGGCCGTTGAGGTAGGTTTCGCTCTGGCCTAGTTTGGGGTTGTATTCGAACGTGATGTGAATCTCGTCGAGGGCCTTGCGCACGTCGCGGTCGTTGGTGAAGGTGACGAAATGATGGTGAAAATATAGGCTCACGGCCCGGTACATGGCCCCGGTGTCCACGTAGGCGTAGCCGAGACGGGCGGCTACGCCCCTGGCGGTGGTGCTTTTGCCGCAACTGGAAAAGCCGTCGATGGCAACGATGATTTTGGGCATGAAGTGGAGTCGTACGTCGCAAATCGTACGTCGTAAGTCAAGGCTGAATTTCCTTACGACTTACTCCTTCCAACTTACGACTGTTCGCAAAAAACCCCCGGTGGCTGTGGCAACCGCCGGAGGTTCCGTTTACTTTGCGAAAGTACGGCACCCGCCCCGAAATTCCACGCCATGCAACTCACCGGCACCCTCGTCGATCTCCACCAGCGCCGCCTCTACCCCGCCGAAATTCGAATTGCCCAAAGCCGAATTGCCGAAATTCGTGAATTGCCTGCCAACGGTGAACTGCCCACTGCTCCCTGTTTTCTCCCCGGCTTCGTCGATGCCCACGTGCACGTGGAAAGCGCCATGCTCCCCCCGACGGAGTTTGCCCGGCTGGCCGTGACGCACGGCACGGTCGCCACGGTGAGCGACCCGCACGAAATCGCCAACGTGCTCGGCGTGGCGGGCGTGGAGTGGATGGTGCAGAACGCCCGCCAAACGCCCTTCAAATTCTGCTTCGGCGCGCCGCCCTGCGTGCCGGCGACGGGATTTGAGACCGCCGGAGCCACCCTCGGCCCCGCCGACGTAGAGTTTCTCTTGAAAACCTACCCCGAAATCGGCTACCTCGCCGAGGTGATGAACTTCCCCGGCGTGCTCCACGGCGACGCGAACATGCTCGCCAAAATCGCCGTGGCCCAGCGCTTGGGCAAACCCGTGGACGGCCACGCCCCCGGCCTGCGCGGGGCCGACGCCCGTCGCTATGCCGAAGCGGGCATCCAGACCGACCACGAGTGCTTCACCGCCGACGAAGCCCTCGACAAGCTGGCGGCGGGCATGAAGATTCTGATTCGGGAAGGTTCGGCGGCCAAAAACTTCGAAGCGCTCATCGGGCTGCTGCCGGAACACTGGCAACGTCTGATGTTCTGCTCCGACGACAAACACCCCGACAGCCTTGTAGCCGGGCACATCAACGAATTGGTGAAACGGGCACTCACCCGCTTTCCCGACCGCCTGTTTGAAATCCTGACCGTCGCCTGCCTCAACCCGGCCGAACACTACCGCCTTCCCGTGGGCCTGCTCCGCGTCGGCGACCCGGCGGATTTCATCGTCGTGGACAACATGCGCGAGTTCAACGTGCTGCAAACCTACCTCAACGGCAACCTCGTGGCCGACCGGGGCCGCTCCCTCCTCCCCCACCAGCCGGTGGCGGCGGTGAATCGGTTTGACTGTTCGTCGAAAAAAGCGGAGGATTTTCGAATCGCAATACCCCCATCGAACCTCGAACCTCGAACAACGAGCAACGAACCGCGCGGCGGACCGCAACGAACAACGACGGTCATCGAGGCCCTCGACGGCCAGCTCATCACCAACGCCCTCACGCTCCCGCCCGACGCCGATGACGTGCTGAAAGTCACCGTCGTCAACCGCTACGCCGATGCGCCCCCGGCGGTGGCCTTCATCCGGGGCTTCGGGCTGAAGCGCGGGGCCATCGCCTCGTCGGTGGCCCACGATTCGCACAACGTCATCGCCGTGGGGGTGGACGATGAAAGCCTATCCGAAGCCGTCAACCTGGTGATCCGGGCACGAGGCGGCGTGGCCGTCGTGGACGGCGACCGGCGGGAAATCTTGCCCCTACCCATTGCGGGCCTGATGAGCGACGGCGACGGCTACGACGTGGCCCGCCGTTACGCTGAATTGGACGCGCTGGCGAAAGCCCTCGGCAGCCCGCTGGCCGCGCCGTTCATGACGCTGTCGTTCATGGCCTTGCTCGTGATTCCGCACCTGAAACTGAGCGACCGAGGGCTATTCGACGGCGACGCTTTTCAATTCACTGACGTATTCATCGCATGAAAAAGCTGCATTTTCTCGCCCTGCTCGCGCTCACGGCCTGCTCTGGCCGATTCGACATCCCGAACGATCAGGTCACGCAGACCCTGACCGAATTTGGACGGAAAAACACGGAGCGTCAGCTCAAAATCCACACCGGCAAGGGCGATTTGTTCGTCAAACTCTACGACGAAACGCCCCTGCACACGGCCAACTTCCTGCGGCTCGTGAAGGAAGGCTACTACGACGACCGGGGATTTTACCGCATCGTGAAGGGCGTGGCCGTGCAGGGCGGGGGCAAAACCAGCGACCAGTTGGGTTACACCGTCCCGGCGGAGTTCCGGCCCAACCTGATTCACAAACGGGGCGCGCTGGCGATGGCCCGGTACTCGGGCGAGAAAAACCCCAACAAGGAATCGTCGCCGACGGAATTTTTCCTCATCACGAAAGGCCGTTTCTATGACGCCGACGAACTGACGAAATATCCGGAAGCCCTGCGGAAAATCTACCTAGAGCAGGGCGGCGAAATGCTCTACGACAACGAGTACACGGTGTTTGGCGAGGTCACGAAGGGCTTCGACGTACTCGACGCCCTGGCCCAACAGCCCCTGGAGGAAGGCGAAATTCCGCTCAACACGGTGAAATTTTCGATTGAGGTGGTGGAGTGAAGGCTTGTTTTAACCCTAAAAATTGAAAATCTGATTTTCAGTTTTCAGGGTATAATCCCGCCTTTTTGAAAATTTCCCGCCCCCGCATTCCTACCGTTTTCGCCCCAACCGGGTCTTGGCAAAAAATCAACTTGCCATGAATCGCCGTGTACTGTTCCTGTCGTTGCTTCTTTTTTTTTCCTGTTCCAAAAATTCCGACGAAACCACCCCGCCCGTCGTGGGCCGCTGGACGCTCGTGGCCCAGCAGGACGGGACGGGGGCTTGGGTGAATTTCATTCCCTTCGTGCCCGTGCAGTTCGAATTTCGCGCCGACGGGTCGTTTGATTACGTCGAACCCAACGGCAAACCACAACGCGGCTGCTGTCAACCGACGCGATATTCGTTGAAAGCTGGTTCCCTGCTAACCCCTTCGCCGTCTTCGCAGTGGGTCCCTACCACCGTCACGTTCACGGACTGGGTTTCCTGCCCAAACGTCAACTGCGCGCTCATCCAAACCTGGACTGTCCTTCAAGTCAGCGACCAGTTTCTGGACCTCGACCTGAGCGAAGGAAAGACTCCCGCTCAGCACTTCCGCTACCAACGCACCCGCTGAAGGGGTTTCGCCACCATCCGCACCATCGAATCTTCCGAATTGTACCGCTCGACTTCCTCCAGCGGCACCCACGCCAGCGCTTGCGCTTCCGAATTGACCGCCAGGGGCACCGTCGGGTCGGCGGTGAACCAGAAGCGCACGTCGTAGTGGTCGTGGGCGGCTTCGCGGACGTTGGCGGGGATGCGGTGGATGTCCACGTCGAAAATCATTTCTTGGGCCAGCGTCACGGCGAGGCCGGTTTCTTCGGTGGCCTCGCGGAGGGCCACGGCCCGCACGTCCGGGTCGCCGTCGGCGTGGCCGCCGGGCTGAAACCAACGGTCGAGTTTGCGGTGGTGCAGCAACAGCACGCGGGTGCGGGCGGGGTCGGTGATCCAGGCCGAGCCGGTCACGTGGCCAACGGCCAGCGTGCGCTCGAAGCAGTCGGGGTGGGTCTGAACGAACTCCAGAAATCGCGCGTGGTGAGCGGTTTCGGTGGCGTCGAAGGGGTGGTGGTCACGGAGAAGCCGGAGGAGCGCGTTGCGGTGCATGGGATGGGAAACGAGGTTCCGAAAGTAGGGCGTTCTCCGTACTTTTGGCCCGTTTCTCACAAAACTAAAACATTGCCCATGACCAGTTTTTCAGAAATTTCGGGAAAAACCGCCCTCACTGCCCTCCTCCTCGGCGCGGTCGCCTTCGCCGCCGAAGCCCAGCGGACGCCCTCGCCCAGCCCCGGTGCCCAGGTCAAGCAAACCGTCGGCGTAACCGATCTGACCGTGACCTACTCCCGCCCCATGCTCCGGGGGCGCAAAGCCTTCGGCCCCGACAGCACGAGCGTGCGTAAATTCGGCGAACTCTGGCGCACGGGGGCCAACAGCGCCACGATTCTGGAACTGTCCACCGACGCGATGGTGGAAGGCCAGACGCTCCCGGCGGGCAAGTATTCGCTCCTGAGCATCCCCGACCCCAATGCCTGGACGGTGATTTTCAACAAAAAAGCCGACGCCAGTGAGCAAACCTACAGCCAGGGTGACGACGCCCTCCGCGTAAAAGTGGCACCCGTCATGAACGGCCCGAAAACCGACGCTTTCCTGGTGTGGTTTTCCGACCTGACCGACAGCACGGCCACGATGAACCTGGCCTGGGATACGGCCCTGGTGCCGGTGAAGCTGGCCTTCAACACGAGCGCCCTGGCCGAGAAAAACGTGGCCGACGCCGTGGCCGCCAAACCCGACGACGCCAACGTGCTCGCCAACGCCGCCAACTACCACCTCGGCAAAGGCAAAAACCTGAACCAGGCCCTGGAGTGGGTCAACAAGTCCATCGGCATCAAGGAAAATTTCCGCAACGTGTGGACGAAGGCCCAGATTCTGGCCAAACTCGGCAACTTCACCGAGGCCGTGCCCCTGGCCCAGAAAGCCCTCACGCTCGGCGCGGGCGATTCGATTTTTCCCTTCTTCAAAGGCGGCATCGAAAGCAGCCTGAAGGAATGGCAAACCAAACTCCCCGCGCTCGACGCGGTGAAGGGGAAGGTGATGGGGAAAAAGAAGAAATCGTAACTGAAGCGAAAAATTCCCCCTTTGAAGGGGGTTAGGGGGATGTTGGTCGCCGGTGGAAGTGCTTTCATTCCGACCGAAACATCCCCCTAACCCCCTTCAAAGGGGGAATTTTTCGCTTCCGCCGGTGGAGCGGGCGGGGACGACGGATGAAACAACGCCTTCACGTCGAGCGACAGCCCGGCGAGTGTTTTCGATTGCAAGACCCCTTCCGCCGCCGATGCGGCGCTGAAAAGTTCGTAGCGGCCGTTTTCGAGGGTGAAAATTTCGACGGTCTCGTTGGGTGCGTCCACCAGCCAGTATTCGTTCACGCCGTGGCGTTCGTACAAGTTTTTTTTGACGTTGCGGTCGCGGATGGCGCTGGTGGGGGAAATGATTTCGACGACCAGCGCCGGAGCACCTTCGATGCCTTCCCGCGTCACGATGCCGAGGCGGTCGTTGGGGATGAAAATTAAATCCGGCTGCACGGAGTTGTAGCCGTCGAACGTGACGTCAATGGGTGCGTAGTACACGCGCCCCAGCTGATGTTGCTTGACGAACGCCCGAAGCTGGTCGTTCATCTCGGCGGAAATTTCCTGATGTCTGGGGGCAGGGGCAGCTCGTTTCACGATTTCTCCGTCAATAAGTTCGTAGAGGTGAAGGTCGTCGTCATCAAGTTCCAGGTCGCGGAACTCGGCGACCGTCATCTTTCGCACCTCGGTCAGCATCGCTTCCATCGCAGTCGTCGTTTTCGTTTCTGTAAAAATAGAGAAGTTTTCCCGACAAAAAGTCCCTAAAAATCAGGCTTCTTTTTTCAGAAAAACCTGAATTCCCGCCGCCAGACCGATGACCAGCACGCAGCCGATCAGGTTGAGCCAGAGGAAGGCCGTCAGGTCGAGCCACCAGAACAGCACCACCAGCAACTCCGCCCCCACCGCCGCCCAGAACGTGGCTTTTGCCCCCAGGTTTTTGAAGTAAAACGCCACCAGAAACACCCCCAGCACGGTGCCGTAGAACAAGGAGCCGAGCACGTTGACGGCCTCGATGAGGCTGCCCATGCGGTTGGCAAACATGGCCACGCCCACGCAGGCCGCCCCCCAGAAGGCCGTCAGCCCCCGCGAAAACCGCACGTAGTGCAGCTCGGTCGCGCCGGGCCGCAGCATCCGCCGGTAAATGTCCACCACGAAGCAGGAGGTGAGCGAATTGAGGGCCGAGGCCGTCGAACCCATCGAGGCCACGAAAATCACCGCGATGAGCAACCCCACCAACCCCACGGGCAGTTGGTTGACGACGAAGTGGAGGAACACGTAGTTCGTGTCGTTGGGGTCGCCGCCGCGGGCTTTGATGAGGTCGGCCACGCCCTTCCGGGCGGCGCTGACCCCCGATTCGGTGGCCTGGAGGCGGGTTTGGGCGGCGGCGATGGCCGTTTCGTCGCCCCGTTCGAGGGCGGCGTGGAGGGCAGCCGTTTCAACGGCTTTTTGCGCGGCAAGCCGTTCGTGCTCGGCGGCAAATTGTTGGTACTCCGCCGTGTTCTGCACCGCCGCCACTTCGGCCCGGTTGAAGTTGAGCGGGGGTGTGTGGTAGAGGTAAAACACGAACACCAGCGACCCGACGAGCAGAATCAGAAACTGCATCGGGATTTTCAGCATCCCGTTCATCAGCAGCCCCAGGCGGCTCTGACCCACCGATTCCCCCGAAATGTACCGCCCCACCTGCGACTGGTCGGTGCCGAAGTACGAGAGTTGCAGGAAAAACCCGCCAATCAGCCCCGACCACACGTTGTAGCGGTTCGTCAAATCAAACTTCCAGTCAATCGCGTTGAGCTTGCCTAGCTTGCCCGCCACCCGGAGCGTGTCCACAAACCCCACGTCGGGCGGCAGCAGGCGCACGACCATGTACCCGGCCAGGAACATCCCGATGAACACGATCGCCATCTGCTGCACGTGCGTGTACGCCACCGCCCGCACGCCCCCGGAGGTGGTGTAGATGATCACCAGCCCGCCCATGAACACGTTCGTCCAGACGATGTCCCAGTTAAGCAACACGCTCAATATCAGCGAAGGGGCGTAAATCGTAATGCCCGTCGAAAGAAAGCGGGGCACCAGAAACAAAAGCGACGTGAGCGTGCGGGTGCGGAGGTCGAAGCGGTTTTCGAGAAACTCATAGGCCGTGTACACCTTCAACCGGTGGAAGAGGGGGATGAACGTCACCGAAATCACGATCATCGCCAGCGGCAACCCGAAGTAAAACTGCACGAACCGCAGCCCGTCGGTGTAGGCTTGGCCGGGGGCCGAGAGAAACGTCACCGCGCTGGCCTGCGTAGCCATCACGCTGAGGCCCACCTGGTACCAGGCCAGCGACCGGTTGCCCAGCAGGTAGCCGTCCATCGTCTGGTCGCGGTGGCTTTTCCACACGCCGTAGGCAATCAAACTCCCAATCGTGGCAACGAGGACGAGCCAGTCGGTTGAACTCATTTCGGATTTCGGAAGGGGGATTTCGGATTTTCAGAAAGCAACCACGTCATTCACTCATTCAATCATTCTCTCCTTCACTCATTGAAAATACCCCGTAAACCACCACAAAAACCCAATCATCGCCACCAGACTGGCGACGACCCAGGCGTACAACTGCCCCCACGAGCGGGCAAAGGACGGCAAACCTTCGCGGGGTTCGGGCGTTTCGGGATTCATGTGAATGTCGTCTGAATTGTGCGACAACCGCCGCGATTTAAGCAGATTCTTTTGATTCCACAGAAAAAATTGGTTGGGTGGCCTTCCGGTCAATCCCAAAATCTGCTTAAATCGCGGCAGTCGCGCCAGTTGGTCAACCACAAACTATAAACCACAAACTCGTGTCCGCACCCGCTCTCTTCTCCCTCCAAAACAAAATCGCCCTCATCACCGGGGCCAGCAAGGGCATCGGCGAGGCCATCGCCCGCACCTACGCCGCCTTCGGGGCCAAAGTGGTACTCAGCAGCCGCAAGCAGGCCGACCTCGACGCCCTCGCCGACCAGATGCAGGCCAGCGGCGCGGAAGTGGCCGCCATCGCCGCCCACACCGGCGACTCCGCCGCCCTCAAAACCCTCGTCGACCAGACCGTCGAACGCTTCGGCGGCATCGACATCCTCGTCAACAACGCCGCCACCAACCCCGTCTACGGCCCCGTCATCGACTGCCCCCCCAGCGCGTTCGATAAAATCATGCAGGTCAACGTCAAGGCCCCGTTTGAACTCGCCAACCTCTGCTACCCGCACATGAAGCTGCGCGGGGGCGGCTCCGTGCTCAACATCAGCAGCATCGCCGCCCTCACGCCCGACCCCGGCCTGGGCATCTACTCCGTCAGCAAAGCGGCCTTGAACATGCTCACGAAAGTCCAGGCGAAAGAATGGGGCCCCGACGGGATCCGCGTCAACGCCATTTGCCCCGGCCTCATCAAAACCAAGTTCAGCGAAGCCCTCTGGGCCAACGAGCAGGTGCTGGCCCGCTTCACCAAACACCTCCCCATCGCCCGCATGGGCACCGTCGACGAAATCGCCGGCATGGCCCTCTTCCTCGCCTCCGACGCGGCGGGCTACTGCACCGGCGGCATCTACACCGCCGACGGGGGCACGACGATCTGAAACCGGAAGCCCATTCACTCGACCCGGAGACCTTTTTGAAGAAACCGGAAGGCCATTTGCAACATCCGGAAGCTTTTTCGCACTGTCCGGATGGCTTTTCGCACAAACCGGGCGCTTATTTGCAAAGTCCGGAGACGTTTTTGCTCAACCCGGAAGCCTTTTCGCACAACCCGGAAGCGTATTTGCAAAAACCGGAAAGCCTTTTGCACAAACCGGAAACGCATTCGCAATGACCGGAGACGTATTCGCAAAATTGACTAGCCTACCCCCCTGTTTGTCATCCTGAGCTTGTCGAAGGACCTTGTTGGTGAACCTGACCGCGTTCTTGCCACCAAACGCATGGTGACAGCCAGCTAACCGGCAGGCCAACAAGGTCCTTCGCTACGCTCAGGATGACAAACAGGGGGGAAAGCGTTTGGAAGATTGGGGCGTTGTGGTAGATTTGCCACCGCCGTCGTGTTATTCCAGGCGACCGCCGCGCGGTATGACGCGGGAAAGTGTACAGAGGCGACTTGGAACAACTTGGGGTTTTCACTTCAAAGCGAATATACATATGTCTTACTTTATTCAAGAAAACAAGCAACTACCTTATCTGAGTGGAATAGATCCAGTTGTTCACTTCACAAAGTATTTTGATAATCTAATTCATATCATAGATAAGGGATTTAGATACTCTTATTCAGAGGAATATCTTGCTGACCATCGGAGTAGAAGAATATCTGCATGTTTTCCAATGGTGTCTTTCTGTTTTGGAAATGCTGGTACCTTAATGAATCAAATTATATCCTACGGGACTTATGCAATTGCATTGAAGAATTCTTGGGCTAAAACTCATAAATTGTCCCCAGTCCTCTATTTGGATAATGAATCAACAATCACCGCTACTGTTCTTGATTCATTTGATACTCTAAATAGCACTTATTCAGACTTTGAGATTGATATTGCACTACGAGGAGGCAAAGGATATAAAAGTGAATTTGCAAAATTAATGATTGAAATTTTCAAGCATAGTAAAAATGTTAATGGCCCTTTGATTCGAGGCGAGACTTTAATTGATCCACAGTATCCATTTATTTTTGAAAATGAGTGGCGACATATTCTTATAAATCCAACAGTAAAGCCTTTTCTATTAAAATCAGAGATTATCCGTAAATCAGATTTTAATAAGAAGATTGAAAATTTTTTCTTAGAATTTTCAGGAGAAGATATTGAAGCAATTATTATTGAAGAGGACTGGCAGAAAGAAGAGGTTATTAATTGTTTGGTCAAAAAGTTTGGCAATACAATTGAATTTGCTTCCAAAATATATTTTAATCCTACCAGATTAGAATGGGATGAAGGATAACTTTTCCCCCGCAGTCGCTCGTGTATCACGAGTGACTTTTATTTCAAGCCCCTCCGGGGCGGCGTCGAATGGCAAGCCGCTTTACCTCTTGCAAACGCGCCTCCCCTCCCCCCAAAACATTGCGGCTGGAATGGAGTTTTGACAACGATTCAACCGGCGAAACGCGCCGCGTCAAGTTTCATCACAAACCCCTACCGCCCATGTTCCCCGCCCGTTTGTGTACCGCCCTGTGCCTGCTCGCCGCCCTCGCGGTCGGCACCGGCACCACCGCCCGCGCCCAGGTGGCGCTCAGCCTCCACGGCACCGTAGCCAGCACCACGCTGGACGATTCCAAACTCCGCCCCGGCCTCGGGGCCGCTCTCAAGGTGTTCGCCGGGAAAAATCTCGCCCTCGGCGGCGCGGCCAAGTTCATCTCGACGAGCTACAACGCCGCCAGCGTCGGCGGGCAAACCATCCGCGCCAACGGCTACATCGTGCCCCTCACCGGCGTGCTCGACGTGTACCTCACCGGCGGAGCCGTGCGCCCCTACATCGGGGCCGAAGCCGGGGTGTACATCCTCGGCAACCGCCTCGAACTCAACGGCAACGAAATCTCCAACCAGACCAGCACCCGCTTCGGGGCCACGCCCAAACTCGGCCTGGCCTTCGCCCTGGGCAACCTCGGCCTGTTCGTCGAAGGCAACTACCACTTTATTTTCGGCAGCAAAGACGGCAGCGTCAACACCGGCTCGGTGTCGAACATCAGTTTTGAAAACCCCAGCAAGCTCTTCGCCCTCAACGCGGGGCTGACGTTCGGCTTTCCGAAGTCGGGGGATTAACTTGTCTTTTTCTTTTTTGGCATCCCAACGTCAGGAGGGATCTCGTTGGCTCACCAGACCCTTTGCCAGTAACCAAGCGTTTGGCTCACCAACGAGATCCCTCCTATCGTCGGGATGACAAAATGCGTCAGGATGACGAAAAGGTTGTAGGGAGCACAAAATGGAGGGGAAAATAGTGGGCGGCTGCAAGGTTCTTCCTGCCCAAACGCAGTAAACCCCGCCCCATCCGTACTTTTGGAAACCGGAACCCAACCCCCGTTTCCATGCACGCCCGAATCCTCCCGCTGCTGTTGCTCGCCGCCACCGCCCAGGCCCAAACCTGGCAGACCGTCCAAACCCAAAACGAAGCCACCCCCCGCCACGAAAACGCCGCCGCGCTCGTCGGCGACGAACTGTTCGCCCTCGGCGGGCGGGGCACCAAACCCCTGGAGGCCCTCAACCTCAAGTCGCTCGTGTGGCGCAAGCTGCCCCCGCCGCCCGTCGAGATGAACCACTTCCAGGCCGTCACGCACGGGGGCGAAATCTACGTGCTGGGGGCCTTCAAAGGGCCGTACCCCCACGAAACGCCCCTGCCGGTCATCTACATTTACAACCCCAAAACCGGCGAATGGCGCGAAGGCCCGGCCATTCCGACCGACCGCCTGCGCGGCTCGGCGGGCGTGGTGGTGTACCAGAACAAAATCTACATGGTGTGCGGCATCATCGACGGGCATTGGGACGGCCACGTGGCCTGGTTCGACGAGTTCGACCCCAAAACCGGCCAATGGAACCGCCTGCCCGACGCCCCCCGCCCCCGCGACCACATCAGCGCCACGATGGTGGGCACTCAGCTCATCCTCGCCGGGGGCCGCAACTCCACTGCCCGCATCGGCAAAGTGCTTGAAACCACCATCGCCGAGGTGGACGTGTACGATTTCAAAACCGGCCGCTGGAGTACCCTCCCCGCCACGGCCAACATCCCCACCCAGCGGGCCGGGGCCACCGCCGTCACGCTCAACGGCAAAGCCTACGTCATCGGCGGCGAAACCCCGCAACTCAAAGCCCACAACCAGGCTGAAATTTTCGACCCGAAAACGAAAACCTGGACCCCCGGCCCCGCTCTCCAGACCGGCCGCCACGGCACTCAGGCCGTCGTGCACGGCGGCAAAATCTACATCGTCGCCGGTTCGGAAAACCGAGGCGGCGGGCCGGAGTTGAAGTCGGTGGAGGTGTTGAAGTAAAATTTATCCTCCCATTTTTGTCATCCTGAGCGCAGCGAAGGACCTTCCCGGTGCTCAGGACCGCTCTGCTGAAACCAAGCGTTTGGTGCCTGCCAGCTAACCAGTAGGCTGGGAAGGTCCTTCGCTGCGCTCAGGATGACAACGTAGGGATAGCGTTTGGAAGATTGGGGCGCTGTGGTAGATTTACTCCTCCGCTTGCCCGTCTGCATCGGCTGCGTGCATCCCCGGCAAAAAACCACCTCTAACCCCATGAAAAAACGCACCTTCCTCAAGCTCTCCGCCGCCGTGGCCAGCGGCCCGCTGCTCGCCCCGCTCACCGCCTGGGCGAGCGACGACAAGCTCCGCAACTGGGCGGGCAACTACACCTACGGCACCAACCGCCTGCACGAAGCGGCTTCGGCGGAGCAGGTGCGGGAGTTTGTGCGCAAAACCGACCACCTGAAAGTCCTCGGCTCCCGGCACTGCTTCAACGGCATCGCCGACAGCACCCACCAACTGCTCCACCTCCGGGGCCTCGACCGGTTGGTGAGCCTCGACGCCGGGGCCAAAACCGTCACCGTCGGGTCGGCGATGAAGTACGGGCAACTCGCGCCCCTGCTCCACGCGAAGGGCTTTGCCTTGCCCAACCTCGCCTCGCTGCCGCACATTTCCATCGGCGGGGCCATCGCCACCGGCACCCACGGCTCGGGCGTGCAAAACGGCAACCTCGCCACCGCCGTTTCCGCCCTCGAATTCCTCACCGCCACCGGCGAAACGGTGCGGCTTTCGCGTCAAAAAGACGGGGAAGCGCTGCGGGCCGCCGCCGTCCACCTCGGCGCACTGGGCGTGGTGACGCAGGTCACGCTCGATGTAGAGCCTACGTTTCAGGTTCGCCAAAACGTGTACGAAAATCTGCCGCTTGAGGAACTTGAAGCCAGTTTCGACCGCATCCTGGAGGGTGGATATAGCGTCAGCCTGTTCACCGACTGGCAGAAGAAAAACATCAGCGAAGTGTGGGTGAAACGGCGCGTGGCCGGGGACTACAAGTCGGCTCCAGCGGAGTACTTCGGCGCGAAGGCCGCCACGCGCAACCTCCACCCCATCGTCGAGCTTTCCGCCGAAAACTGCACGCCGCAGATGGGCGTGCCCGGCCCCTGGTTCGAGCGGCTGCCGCACTTCAAAATGGGCTTCACCCCCAGCACCGGCAAGGAACTGCAATCGGAGTACTTCGTGCCGTACCGCGAGGGCATGGAGGCCATCCGGGCCATCGAGCGCCTCCGCGACCGCATCACGCCGCACCTGTTCATCTCCGAAATCCGCACCATCGCCGCCGATGCGTTGTGGATGAGTCCACACTACCGCCGCCCCAGCCTGGCCATCCACTTCACCTGGAAACCCAACTGGTCCGCCGTGCGCCAGGTGCTGCCCGTCATCGAGCGCGAACTAGCCCCCTTCGGTGCCCGCCCGCACTGGGGCAAACTCTTCACCACCCCGCCCGCGCAGTTCGCGAAGCTCTACGAGCGCCTGCCCGATTTTCAGAAACTCGTTCGCGAGTACGACCCGAAGGGAAAGTTTCGGAATGAGTTTTTGCGGGAGACGATTTTGCCTGCTTAGGGCTTCATTCCCAACATGGTCATCATCGCCAAAAGGACGTTGGTCCGGTTCGCGGCGCAACACCCTGATGCACTGGTGGCATTGATGGAGTGGTACGACACCGTCGACGAGGCGGATTGGGCGACCCCGACCGACGTCCGCAGCACGTTCAATTCGGTGGATTACGTCGGGAACAACCGGTTTGTGTTCAACGTCCGGGGCAATCGGTACCGGTTGATCGCCGCCGTGTTGTTCAGCATTCGTACGGTTTACGTTAAATTCGTGGGTACGCACGCCGAGTACGACCGCATCGACGCCAAAACGATTGAACACAAGCCATGAGCATCCGCAACGAAACCGAGTACCGGCACGCTTTTGAAGAGTTCGAGCGTCTGACTGCCGCAATGGGCGACGACCCGGTCAAACAGGCACAGGCTCGGGCGGTGGCCGAACGAATACAGGCATACGAACGGGAGTTTGTGCCGTTTCCAAGCCCCACGACGCTGGCCGGGATGGTCGAACTGCGCATGCACGAACTGCGTCTTGGCGAAAGCGAAGTGGCCGACTTGTTGGGAATCGATGCGTTGAAGTTGGAAGGTCTGCTGAACGGCGAAGCTTCGGTGGATTTTGAACTCGCCAAAAAATTGCACGAAAAACTGGGCATCGACGGGAATTTCATCCTTGAGACGGCCTGACCTGAGCCGTTGCCTGCTACCCCATGCACCTCCGCGAAGCCCACCCCGCCGACATCCCGCAACTCATGGACGTGCGGTTTTCGGTGAAGGAAAACGTACTCACCAACCGCGCCCTCGTGACGGAAGCCGACAACGAAGACTACCTCACGCGCCGGGGCAAGGGCTGGGTGGCCGAGGTGGACGGGCGCATCGTCGGCTTCACCATCGTCAGCGTGCTCGACCGCAACGTCTGGGCCTTGTTCGTGCATCCCGATTTTGAACGGCAGGGCGTCGGCAAAACCCTGCACGACGCGATGCTGGCCTGGTATTTCGCCCAAACTTCCGAACCGCTCTGGCTCGGCACGGCCCCCGGCACCCGCGCCGAAAGTTTTTATCGCCGCGCGGGCTGGCGGGATGCGGGGCTGCGCCCCAACGGCGAAATCCGGTTCGAGATGACCGCCGAGGAATACCAACGGAGGTTGTCGCCGGGCCGCGCGCAGGGATAGTTCACGGGCGCTGGTTCTTTTCGGGAAAACCTTGCTTCGATGAACCGCCTGCTCCCCCTCGTCCTGCTGAGTTTCGTCGCCTGCGGGCAGTCGCCGACGCCCCCGACGCCGGTTCCGTCCGCCGCTGCCGCCCGGATGGTCGCCGACCGGCAGGCCTACTACCCCCGCCTGCTCCAACTCGCCCACGGCCCCGACCGGGGCACGCTGCTCCTCAGCTTCGACACCGACGGCTTCGGCGGGGCGCTCTACCAAAGCACCGACGGGGGCAGTTCCTGGCAGTTGCGGGCCGAAATGGCCGACACGACCAAGCCCGGACACTGCTGCTCCGGCCTCTGGGAAGTGCCGCAAAAACTCGGCGCTACCGACGCGGGCACGCTGTTCTGGACTACCTCCGTCGGCAAGGGCCGCGACCCGCGCACGGCTACGGCGATGAATATTTTCAGGAGCACCGACGTGGGCAAAACCTGGACGCTGTTCAGCACGCCCGTCCGCGGCAGCGTGGGCCTTTGGGAAGCCGAATTCATCGTGGACCCGCGGGGACGGCTGGTGATGTACTACTCGACGGAAGAACACCGGGCCGAGGGTTTCAACCAACTGCTTGCCCACAAAATCAGCGAAGACGGGGGCAAAACCTGGGGGCCGGAAGTGCGCGACGTGGCCGTGCCCGATTTGCCGGAAAAGAAAATGCGCCCCGGCATGGCCATCGTGCGCCGCCTGCCGACTGGCCGCTACGTGATGACCTACGAAATCTGCGGCCTAGGCTGCGACACGTACATCCGGTTTTCGGACAACGGCACCGACTGGGGCAACCCCGCCGACCGGGGCACGCTCATCGAATCCACGGCGGGCCGCCGCTTCAGCCACGCGCCCACCGTCACGCTGCTGCCCGACGGGCGGCTGGCCGTCATCGGGCAGATGCTCTACAACCGCGATGGAAGCTTGGCGAAACAAAACGGCACGGTGTACTTCGTCGGCGATGGCACTGGCCCGTGGACGGAGCACCCCGCGCCCGTGGCCGTACCTGAAGCTTCCGACAACCCCTGCCCGAATTATTCGTCCCAACTGCTGCCGTTGCCCAACGGGACCTTGCTCGAAGTGGCGCTGAAACCGGTGGTCGGGGGCTGCCGCCCGTTCGTAGCAGCGGGGCCGTTGCCGAAGTAACCCAGAAGTAACCCATCAGAACCATGAAATCCCCTGCCCCCTGGCTCCTCGCCGTACTCACCCTCAGCGCCTGCGCCCAGCAGCCCGACGCGCCCCCGGTCGTCGCGCCCCTGCCCCCGGCGCCCCCGACCACCTTCACCAACCCCCTCCTCCCCTCCGGCCCCGACCCCTGGGTCATCCGGAAAGACAGTTTTTACTACTACACCCACACCACGGGCCGCAACGTGTCGCTCTGGAAAACCCGCCGCATGAGCCAGGTCGGCAGCGGCACGGCGCGGGTGGTGTGGTCGCCCCTCGCCACCGGCCCCAACTCGCAGAACCTCTGGGCACCCGAACTGCATTTCTTGGACGGGAAATGGTACGTGTACTACACCGCCGGAAGCAGCCCCGACCTGGGCACGCAGCGGTTGTTCGTGCTCGAAAACCCCTCGTCCGACCCGCTGCAAGGCGCCTGGACCGACCGGGGCCGGATTTTCCACCCCACCGAAGACTACTGGGCCATCGACGCCACCGTGTTCGAGCACCGGGGCAAGCGCTACCTGCTCTGGTCGGGGTACAGCAGCCCCACCGACATCACCCAGCGGATTTACCTCTGCGAAATGGCCAGCCCGACCACGCTTACCGGACCGAGGGTGCTACTTTCGTCGCCCGAATTCGCCTGGGAAACCATCGGCTCCGGCGGGGGCCGCCCGGCGGTGAACGAAGGGCCGGAGATTTTGAAAAAAGGGGGCAAGATTTTCCTCGTGTACTCCGGCTCCGGCTGCTGGACCGACGACTACGCGCTGGGAATGCTCACCCTCGACGAAACCGCCGACCCCCTCGACGCCAAAGCCTGGAAAAAATCGCCTACGCCGGTGTTCACGAAAAACCCTGCGGGCGGTGCCTACGGCCCCGGCCACAACGCCTTTTTCCAATCCCCCGACGGCACCGAAGACTGGATTCTCTACCACGCCAACCCCCAACCCGGCCTCGAATGCGGCGACCGCCGCTCGCCCCGGATGCAGAAACTCAGTTGGAACCCCGACGGCACCCCCAACTTCGGGCGACCCGTGGCGGTGGGCGAGGTGCTGAAGGTGCCGGGTGGGGAGTGAGGTTTTGTCATGCCGACCGTTGGGGAGATTCCTGCCAAAATGAGCCAATTCCCGGTCAGAACAGGATAAATTCTACCCCGCTTCGCTTTGTATTTTTGGCGAACCAAACTTCCCTTTTCGATGAAACCGCGTTCCCGCAACCGGCTGTTGCTCCCGCTCGCCGTCGTACTCGCGGCGGGAGCGCTGGCGTACGTCGGCCTCCGCCGCGAGGAGCGCGTTGATTTCAGCACGCAGGTCAAGCCCATCCTCAACAAGCACTGCATCGCCTGCCACGGCGGGGTGAAAAAGCAGGGCGGGTTCAGCGTGTTGTTTCGCGAAGAAGCCCTCGGCAAGACCAAATCGGGCAAACCCGCCATCATACCCGGCGACCCTGACCACTCTGAATTCATCACCCGACTGACCCACCGCGACCCCGAGGAACGGATGCCGTACCGGGAAGCCCCGCTGCCGAAGGAAGAAATTGAAATCCTGCGAAAATGGGTCGAGCAGGGCGCGACCTGGGGCGAACACTGGGCCTATGCCCCGCCCACCGCGCCGACGGTACCCGGCAAGGGCCTGCTGGCGGGCTTCTGGCCCTTCGGGAAAAGTTGGGAACAAACCGACCTCGATTTTTTCGTCAAAAAACGCCTCGACGACGAAGGGCTGAAGCCCTCGCCCGCCGCCGACCCGGCCACGCTCCTCCGCCGCGCGGCCCTCGACCTGACCGGCCTGCCGCCCACCGAAGACCAGTACCGGCGGTTTCGGGAGGGCCCTTCGCCCGAGAATTTCTCGAAACTCGTGGACGAACTGCTCGCTTCGCCCGACTACGGCGAACGCTGGGCCGCCCTCTGGCTCGACCTGAGCCGCTACGCCGACTCGAAGGGCTACGAAAGCGACCACCGGCTCTGGAACCAGTGGCACTTCCGCGACTACCTCATCAAAAGTTTCAACGAGGACAAACCCTTCGATCAGTTCACGCGGGAAGTGCTCGCCGGTGACTTGCTTCCGACGCCCACCGACGAGCAGTACCACGCCACCATGTTCCACCGCAACACGCTCACCAACGACGAGGGCGGCACCGACGACGAAGAATTCCGCACCAGCGCCGTGCTCGACCGGGTGAACACGACGATGGAAGTTTGGCAGGGCACTACCTTCGGCTGCGTGCAGTGCCACAGCCACCCCTACGACCCCTTCCGCCACGAGGACTACTACAAATTCCTCGCGTTTTTCAACAACACCGCCGACCGCGACCTGCGCTCCGACGAGCCGCTGCTCCACCGCTGGCGAGAGGCTGAACAGCCGAAAGTCGAGGCGCTGAAAACCTGGGTGCGCCAGCATGGCACCCCCGCCGAGGCGGAGCGAATGGACTTTTTTCTGAAATTTCAGGAACCCAAATTTTACTACCGCGACTTCACGCCCGTCCGCGACGCGAGTTGGGCCGCCGTCAGCAATTTCATGAACCTCAAGCCCGGCACGGGCACGCTCATGCTGCCGAACATTTCGCTCGACGGCAAGCGCGAACTGTACGTCCGCTACTTCACGCTCCAGATGGGTGCCTCACTCGAAGTGCGCGACGGAAGCGCCACCGGGCCGCTGCTGGCGCGGGTGCCCTTCGACACCTGCGGGTATTTCAAACCCAAGCTCGCCCGCGTCGCCCTACCGCCGAACCTAAGTGGGCGACACAGCCTGTACTTCATAGCCCAATCGGCGGGCAAACCCTACCCCGGTGCCAAGCCCGGCGACGCCAACTTCGTGACCGACGCCGACGTGTCGGTGCTCTGGACGATGCTGCACGAAGGGCTGCCGGGGCGCGACCAACCCGGTTTCGCCATCCAGCAAAACGCGTTTGACGACCTGCTCACTGCCCCCTTCGACGGCGTACCGGTGATGCTCGAAATGCCCGCCGATTTTCGCCGGAAAACGCAGGTCTTCGAGCGGGGCAACTGGCTGGTGAAAGGCCGGGACGTGCAGCCCGACGTACCCCGCGCCCTCGGCCCCATGTCCCCGGCGGCATCGCGCACCCGCCTCGATTTGGCCAACTGGCTCGTTTCGCCCCCAAACCCGCTCACGGCCCGCACGGCCGTCAACCGGGTTTGGGAACAACTTTTCGGCGTGGGACTTGTGGAAACGCAGGAAGACTTCGGCACCCAGGGCCTGCCGCCCTCCAACCGCGAACTGCTCGACCACCTGGCGGCCAAATTCCGCGACGAGTTTCGCTGGAGCCAGAAAAAGCTGCTGAAGTACCTCGTCACCTCGGCCACGTACGGGCAGGATTCGCGGGCTTCGAAGAGTTTGCTTGAAAAAGACCCCTACAACCGCTTGCTGGCGCGGGGGCCGCGCTTCCGCCTCAGTGCCGAGCAGGTGCGCGACCAGACGCTGGCGGTTTCGGGGCTGTTGTCGAAAAAAATCGGCGGCCCCAGCGTGATGCCCTTCCAGCCCGAGGGCGTGTGGCAGGTGCCCTACGACACCGACAAGTGGCAGCTCGCCGACGGCGACGACCGCTACCGCCGGGCCGTGTACGTGTACCTGAAACGCTCGACGCCTTACCCCTCGCTGCTGACGTTCGACGGCTCCAACCGGGCCGCCTGCCTTTCCCGCCGAATCCGCACCAACACGCCCCTCCAGGCCCTCGTCACGCTCAACGACCCCGTGTTCGCCGAAGCGGGCCGGGCCTTCGCGAAACGGATGCAGGGTTTGGGGAAAACGTCCGCCGACCGCATCGAAGCGGGCTACGCCTTGGCGATAGGCCACGGCTTGACGGCGAAAAAGCGGGCGGCGTTGGTGAACCTGTACGACGAAGCCTTGGCCGAATTCCGGTCCAAACCGGTTGAAGCGAAAAAACTGCTTGCTGCCCAACGCCCCGACGCCGAACTCGCCGCCCTGACCACCGTGGCCGGGGCGCTGCTGAATCTGGATGAGTTTGTAACGAAAGAGTAGAATTTTTTTAACCGCAGAGGCGCAGAGGTTTCGCGGAGGCCGCAGAGACTCCGTTTTCTCCGCGAAACCTCTGCGTCTCTGCGGTTAAACACACCAGACGCAACGTGGAAACCCTCCTCACCGAACTGTCCCACACCCACGCCGCCCTCCAGACCCGGCGAACGTTCCTGCAAAGCCTGTCCTTCGGCATCGGCGGGCTGGCGCTCGGTTCGCTGCTGGGCGGTTGCGGGTCGGAAGGTGCCGCCGACGCCCTCGTGGCCAACCCGATGGCAGCCCGGATGCCGCACTTCGCCCCGAAGGCAAAGCAGGTGATTTACATCCACCTCGCCGGGTCGCCGAGCCAGTTGGAGCTGTTCGATTTCAAGCCGGAATTGCTGAAAGTCAGCGGCAAGGACTGCCCGTCGTCATTTTTGGAAGGCAAAAAATTCGCCTTCATCCGGGGTGTGCCGCAGATGCTTGGGGCGCAGTTCCCGTTCGCCCAACGCGGCCAGTCCGGGGCTTGGGTCAGCGACCGCCTGCCCCACCTCGCCGGGCGGGCGGACGACATCTGCTTTTTGAAAGCGATGTACACCGACCAGTTCAACCACGCCCCGGCGCAGTTGTTCCTGCTCACGGGCAGCCCCCGCCTGGGCCGCCCCAGCGTCGGCTCGTGGCTCACCTACGGCCTCGGCACCGAAAACCAGAACCTGCCCGGTTTCGTGGTGCTCGTCAGCGGCGGCAACCAGCCCGACGCGGGCAAGGCCGCCTGGGGCAGCGGCTTCCTGCCCTCGGTGTACCAGGGCGTGCAGTGCCGCAGCGAAGGCGACCCGGTGCTGTTCATCCAGAACCCCGACGGCATGAGCCGGAGCCTCCGCCGCAAAACCCTCGACGCCATCGAGGCCGTCAACCGCGAGCAGTACGACGAGTTTGGCGACCCCGAAACCCTCGCCCGCATCCAGCAGTACGAACTGGCCTACAAAATGCAGGTGTCGGTGCCCGGCGTGATGAACGTCAACGACGAGCCAGAGGCCATCCGCCAGGCTTACGGCATCCAGCCCGGAAAAACCAGCATCGCGAACAACCTGCTCCTGGCCCGCAAACTGGTCGAAAAAGGCGTGCGCTTCGTGCAACTCTTCGACTACGGCTGGGATTCGCACGGCTCGTTCGAAGCCCAGGGCATCAACGGCGGGTTCATCCGCAAGTGCGAAGAAATTGACCGCCCTGTGGCGGCGTTGCTGGCCGACTTGAAGCAGCGGGGGTTGTTGGACGAAACCCTCGTCGTGTGGAGCGCCGAGTTTGGCCGCACGCCCATGCAGCAGTCGGTCAACGGCCGCAAGGTGCCCTTCGTGGGTCGCGACCACCACGTCGAGGCGTTCACGGTCTGGATGGCCGGGGGCGGCGTGAAGCCGGGTCTGAGTTACGGCGAAACCGACGAAATGGGCTACACGGGCCTTAGTGGGCGGGTGCACGTTCACGACTTTCAGGCCACGCTGCTGCACCTGATGGGCTTCGACCACGAACGACTCACCCACGAGTTCCAGGGCCGCCACTTCCGCCTGACCGACGTGCACGGGAAGGTGGTGCGCGAGGTGCTGGCGTGAAAATTTTCTCCGAAGAACTTCCCCAAAGTTTTGTCATCCTGAGCGCAGCGAAGGACCTTCCTGGCCTACCGGTTAGCTGGCCGGTGACCAAGCGCCTGGTTTCAGCAGAGCGGTTCTTGGCACCGGGAAGGTCCTTCGCTGACGCTCAGGATGACAAAACTTTTTTAGCATTTCTGTGCAAAAAATAGCCGCGTTCTGCGCGTTTTCACGTTCACCCGGCCATCATTCCACCAAAACCCGCCAAAAAACGGGTAGTGGCTGGCGAACGGAGCGATTACTTTTGACCTTCCTCAACTCGCCTCCAAACCGCTTTTGAACCGCTTCCTGTTGCTCGCCTTCCTGCTCGCCCAGGGTCTCCTCGCGTCGGCCCAGGACCCCTTCGACGGCGTCATCACCCGCGCCGAAGCCCTCGACGAAATGGCCGTCAAACGCCAGCGCGTCGCCCAGTTTTTGGCCGAGAAAAACCTGGACGGCCTGCTGCTGTCCCGCGTCGTCAACGTGGCCTGGGCGACGGCCGGGCTGGTGGACAACCACATCCTGCTCACCGCCGAAACCGGCCCCGCTGCCCTGCTGCTGCTCCGCGACGGGCGCACGGTCGCCGTCGGCCCGAACACCGAACTGGCGCACCTTCAGGCTGAACAACTCACCGGACTGAACGTGGAACCGCTGGGCTTCGACTGGTTTGAGGGCGACCCGCGCCCGGCACTTCTGGCCAAAAATTTCCCGAACCAAAAATTCGCCACCGACGCCCCGCTGGGCGATTTGCCCGTGGTGGACATTGCCCCCCTGCGCTACGAACTCACGCCGAGCGAGTTGAAAAAATACCGCTGGGTGTGCCGCCAGTCGGCCGAGGCCGTGGCCGCCGTGTGCCGAAAACTGAAACCCGGCGAAACCGACCGGCAGATCGAAGCCCTGACCTCCGACGAACTGTTGCGCCGGGGCCTGCGGCCTACGGTGATCCTAATTGGCGTGGACGAACGCCTTCGTCAGTTTTTTCACTACCCGCCCGTTGGGAAGGTCTTGAAAAAGCACGCCTTCGTCAACGTCTGCGCCCGGCGCTGGGGGCTGGTGTCGTCGGTGGGGCGGTACGCCTATTTCGGGCCGGTGCCCGCCGAATTGCGCGAGGAGATGATTAAATCCGCCGAGATTTCGGCCCGGCTCGAAGCCGCCTCCCAACCCGGCGCGAAAGCCGCCAACCTGGCCCGGCAGGCGAAAGGTTGGTACGCCGAGCAAGGCCAGCCCGACGGCTGGAAAGCCATCCACTTCGGCGGGGGCATTGGCTACGCCGAGCGGGAGTGGGTCGCCACCGAAACCAGCCCGGAGGTGATTGGCCCCAACCAGGCCCTGGCCTGGAACCCGTTCACGAAGGCCGCCCTCTCGTTCGACACGATTTTCGTGTACCCCGATGGCCGCACCGAAAAACTCACCGAGCTACCCACCTGGCCCGCCATCCCCATCCGCGTCGGCGAGAAAGTGTACCGGATGCCGGGAATCCTTTCGCGGTGAAAGGCGGGAGAATGCTCAATTTCCAATGTTCAATTTTCAATGCTCAACGCTCTGAAAGACAGATTTTTAATTGAAAGTTGAGCATTGAGCGTTGAGCATTGAAAATTTTAACCATCCATGCCCGCAATCCTCCCCACCTCCACTCCGTCCTCCGCGGTCCCGCTGGCCCTCAACCCCGGCTACCTGATTCCCGTCAGCGTGGTGGCGGCGCTGGGCGGGGTGCTGTTCGGCTTCGATCTGGTCATCATTTCGGGGGCAGTGCCGTTTTTCAAAACGCACTTCGCCCTCGACGAAGTCGGCACGGGTTGGGCCGTGGGGTGCATCAACCTCGGTTCGGCGGCGGGTGCCCTGCTGGCGGGTTGGCTCTCCGACACGTTGGGCCGAAAAAACCTGCTTTTGCTCTGCGCGTTTCTGTTCGCCGCCACGGGCGTGGGCACGGGCTGGGCACCCAGTTTCGGGCTGTTCGTCGCCGCCCGGATGCTCAGCGGCGTGGCCGTGGGCGCGGCGGCGCTGGTGGCCCCGATGTACCTCGCCGAAATCGCTCCGGCCCCGGTGCGGGGGCGGCTGGTGAGTTTTTACCAGCTCGCCATCACCGTCGGGCTGCTGCTGGCGTACCTGTCGAATTACTTCCTGCTCAACACGGGCCCCAACAACTGGCGCTACATGTTTTCGTCGCAGACCGTGCCCGCGCTCTTGTTTTTCGGGGGCCTGCTGTTCGTGCCCGAAAGCCCGCGCTGGCTGGTGAAGCGGCGGCGCGAGGCGGAGGCCGAAGCCGTGCTGACCCGCATCGGCGGGGCGGCCTACGCCGGGGCCGAGGTGGAGCAGATTCGGGCGAGTTTCGGGGCCGAAACCACCGAATCGGTCCGCGACCTGTTCCGCCCCGACGTGCGGCACATCGTGCTGCTCGGCGTGCTGATCGCCGTTTTTTCCCAGGCCGACGGGCAAAATTCGCTCTTCAGCTACGCCCCCGAAATCTTCGCCCAGGCGGGCATGGGGCAGGACACGGCCTTCCTGCAATCGGTGCTGCTGGGGGTGGTCAATTTCGCCTTCACGTTCATCGCCATCCGCACCATCGACCGGGTCGGGCGACGCAACCTGCTGCTCTGGGGCGCAGGACTGCTGGCCGCCATCGCCACGGGGCTGGCGGTGTGCTTTGCGGTCGGGGCACCGGCGGTGCTCACGCTGGGGCTGGTGATGGCCTTCATCGCCACGTTTGCCGCCACGCTGGGGCCGGTCACGTGGGTGGCGCTCTCCGAACTGTTCCCCAACCGCATCCGGGGCAACGCGATGGCCCTGGCCACGCTGGCGCTCTGGCTGGCCAACTTTTTCACGACCGCCTCTTTTCCGATTCTCAAAGAAAACCTCGGGCTGCCGGGCACGTTCCTCGTCCACGCGGGCGTCTGCGCGGTGTATTTTTTCCTCGTCCGAAAGCGCGTTCCCGAAACGAAGGGCCGCTCGCTGGAGGAAATCGAGGCGTTGCTGGTGCGGAAGTAGAAACGCAGTTTTTGACATGAAAAACCTTTCCCTCCTTCTCCTCCTCACCCTTCCCGCCGCCGCCCAAACCCTCCGCCTCGGCGCACTGCCCGGCGGCGGGAGCGTGGAATTTCGCAAAACCGGGGTGACCTGGGGAATTTTCGTGAAAACCACCGGGCAGAACGCGGCGTCGCAGCCCCGGCCCCTGCACCTCGAATTTTTTCAGGGCGACTCGATTAATTTTCCGACGAAAGCCGTCGGCTACCAGACCGTTCGGAAAACCGCCGACGGGGCCGTGGCCACCGCCCGCTTCGCCGAAGGCCCCGTGCGCGTGGACGCCGAGGACGCCTGGCGCCTCGACGGCGGTACGCTCCGGCTTTCGCGAAACCTGACCGTTCGCGTCGCGGCGGACGCCCGGCTGCCGTACCGGGGGTTCCTGTCGGGCGTGACCCTGGAACTGGAAAAATCCGTCACCCGCCAGCAAGCCCAGGCCTTCGCGCCGGGAATGATCTACGGCGGGACGGATTTTCTGACCTCCGTCGCCATCGGCGGCGCGGCCCACCAGCGACACCTGCGCATCCGCGAAGACCGCCTGCCCGCGCCGCTCTTCGGCCTGCGCCTTTCGGATGGCACCACCCTCGCCGCCCTCGACCCGACCCCTGACGGCTCCACCTCCCCCGCCGACGCCAACGACACGAAGGTGCAAACGCTGGTGGACGAGGCCGTGCGAGTCGGGGCCATCGGCGTAGATTTTGCGGAAAAAACCGGTCTTGGTTTCTGGTTTCCCGGCACCGAGGGCGAAGTGACCTACACCGGCAACACCTACCCCGGCGGGCAAGTCCACCGCTGGCGGCGGCGGTACCACCCGCTGAAGGACGGCTTCACGCAGGCGTACCGGGTTGATTTCAAGTTCGGGAAAAGCCCATCGCTACCCGATTTTTACACCCAAACCTGGCGCTGGGCCTGGCAAACCCTCCAGCCAAAGGTGGTGCCCCATGACCTGAAAACGGCGCGGGAAATCCTGGTGAAGCAACTGGCGGGGGAAATTTTCCGCTACCCCGGCGGCATGGTGGGCATCAGCAACTTCGCCGAGGCCCCAGCCAGCAAGCCGCTCTACCGCGATTTCAAAAGCATCATGGGCTTCACGGGCAAGGCCCTCGAAAGCGCCGAGCACGTGCTCCTCGACCAGCAACTGCACCCGGCCCCGTGGCCCGATTCGGTGCGGAAAAACGCGATTGAACTCTTCGATACCTTCGCCGACAAGCTGCCGCTTTCGCCCCCACTGGGCGAAGGATTTGATTTGCGAACGGGCAACTTTTCGCAGGCCCTGTTCGTGCAGAAGGTCAACGAGGTGTTTCTCCGCTCGTTCACCGACGATTTGAAGGCCACCCTCCGGGCCTACCGGCGGGAGAAGGCTGCGGGCTTCGACCACCCGAACTGGCTGGCCTGGGCGCGCTCCTTCGCCGACTGGCTGTTACCCCAACAGGCCGCGGAAGGCGGATTTCCGCGAACCTGGACCTACGGCAAACCGACCGTCGAGGTTTCGGACAAATCCCCCGCCGCCAGCTACAACGCCGTGCCATTTCTGGCGATGTTGGGACAGATTACCGGCGAACGGAAGTACCTCGACGCGGCCCTGCGGGCGGCAGAATTTTGCTGGAAACGCCAGCAGGGCGGCGTGTTCGCGGGGGGCACCATCGACAACCCCGACGTGATCGACAAGGAAGCCGGGACGCTTTCGCTCGAAGCCTACCTGACGCTATTCGAGGTGACGAAGGACAAAAAATGGCTCGACCGCGCCCAGGCCGCCGCCAATTTTGCCGAAACCTGGATGTTCGTGTGGAACGTGCCCATGCCCGAGGCCGCCGACAACACCCGGTTGCACTGGAAGCGGGGCGTTTCGACCGTCGGCGCGCAACTCATCGCCAGTGGCCACAGCCTGACCGACAACTACATGACCTTCGACGTGGACGAATTTGCCCACCTGTACAAACTGACCGGTGACGCGCACTACCGCGACGTGGCGCGCCTCCTGCTCCACAACACGAAGGGCATGGTCGCCCTACCCGCTCACCCGCACGATTTGCGCGCCCCCGGCTGGTCGCAGGAACACTTCAGCTTCGCGCCCTGGCGGGGGTATGGCCTGCACCGGGGCTGGCTGCCCTGGGTCACGACCAGCCACCTGAACGGGATGTTGGGGTTGGAGGAGTTGGATAAGAAACTGTTTGAAGAGTTGGCTAACCCATGAATTGTTCAGGGTTTAGGGTTCAGAGTTTAGAGTTGAAAGGCATTTAACTTCAAACTCTAAACCCTGAACTCTAAACCTTAAACCCTAATCCCAAGTGTCGTTTCCCATCTTCGCCACCCGCTGGGGCTTTGCCGACGTGCCCTGGGACGCCTTCTGCGCGCGCGTCCGAAACGCCGGTTACGACGGCCTCGAAGCCAAACTGCCCGACGACGAAGCCGGGCAGCGCGAGGCCCTCGCTGCTTTCGCCGTCCACGCCCTGACCTGGGTGGGGCACGAAAACACGAACCACCTGCCGCCGGATTTCGCCCGCTACGCCCCGGCCTACGAGCAGTTGCTGCGGGAAACGGCCGCGCACCGACCGGCTTTCATCAACGTGCAGACGGGCAAGGATTACTTTTCGTTCGAGCAAAACCTGGCCCTGCTCGACGCGGCGGCGCGAGTGGAGGCCGAAACCGGCGTGCCGATTCTCCACGAAACCCACCGGGGCAAGTCGAGCTACCACCCCGGCGTGACCCGCCGTTACCTCGACGCCCGTCCCGACCTGCGCGTAACTCTCGATGCCTCGCACTGGTGCTGCGTGACCGAGTCGATGCTCGACCACCACGGCGAGGACCTCGAGGCGGCCATTGCCCGCACGGGCTACGTGCACACACGGGTGGGTTTTGCCGAAGGCCCCCAGGTGAGCGACCCCCGCGCCCCGGAGTGGCAGGACGCGCTCAACGCCCACCTCGGCTGGTGGGACCGGGTGGTGGCGGTGCAGGGCGACCGCCTGCTCGGCATGAGTCCGGAGTTTGGCGCGCCGCCGTACTTGCCGGTGTTTCCGTACACTCGCCAGCCGCTGGTGAGCCAGTGGGAGGTGAATGAATTTATGCTGGGGGTGCTGCGGGGGCGGTACGGGAAGTCTCATTGAATCAACCCAACCAGTTTGCGGACGATTTTTTGCCGAAACTTCGGCGTCACCCGCGTCAACTTTCGGTTGATCAGGCCGTGGTTCGCCATGAAAATTTTGTGAACGCGCACCTCGCTCGGTAAGGGCAGCGGCTGGCCTCTGTAATCGGCAGTGAAGATGGGCACGGACAACCCATCCTGCCATTGTTTGAAAGTAAGTTGAACGAGGATGTAGTCGGTAGTCTGATTGACCTTTTTTCCTGAAAGCACGAGCGCTGGACGCGATTTGCTACTCCGCAAGTCGCTGAACGGGAAATTGACGGAAACGATGTCGCCTTTCGTGTACATCAGCGCAGCAGGTCATCCCAACGGGCATCTTCGGGACTGTCCCAACTTTCGGCCAGGCTGGCTTCGCTGGCCAGCGTCACTGGGTCAACTTCCGTTGACGCTTTGGCCGGGTTGAGCAACACTTCAACGGCTTTTACCTGTGGCTTCTTTTTCAATTCCTCAGCGAGTTTCTCGGCCTCCCGCCGGGTGGTGACCGTGATTTCCAGGGTTTCCATACGCCTGTTGATTTTCCGAAAGGTACAAAATTCACCGGCCTGTGGTGGGATAAACCGGTTTCGCCGCGCCTTTTTTGCAAAAATATCCTTCCCCGGATGAAGCGCCTCGCCCTCCTGATTCTCCTGCTGCCCCTGCTGGCAGCGGGTCAGAACCGCACGTTCACCAACCCGCTACTGCCCGCCGGGGCCGACCCCTGGAGCATCCACCACGACGGATGGTATTACTACACCCACACGACCACGCGCAACGTAACGGTCTGGAAAACCCGCACCCTCGCCGACCTCGCCGGGGCCGAAAAACGGGTGGTCTGGGAGCCACCCGCCGGGCAGCCCTACTCAAAAGAAGTCTGGGCACCCGAACTCCACCGGATGAACGGCAAATGGTACGTTCTCGTCGCCGCCGACGACGGGCGCAACCGCAATCACCGCCTCTGGGTGTTGGAAAACGGGGCCACCGACCCGCTCACAGGCCAGTTCACGCTGAAGGGCGAACTCGAATTGCCCGACGACAAGTGGGCCATCGACGGCTCGTACTTCACCCACCGGGGCAAGCTGTACATGGTCTGGTCGGGGTGGACGGGCGACGAAAACGGCGAGCAGGACATTTTCCTCTGCCGCCTCAAAAACCCCTGGACGGCGAAGGGCAAGCGCGTACGCATCTCGGTGCCAACCCACGAGTGGGAAAAATTCGGGACCATCCCCAACCCCGGCCCCGACGACAAGCCCGTCGTACTCGTCAACGAAGGCCCCCAGCCCCTGGCCCGCGACGGCAAGCTTTTCGTCATTTACTCGGCCTCCGGCTGCTGGACCGACCACTACGCCCTCGGCATGCTCGAAGCCACGGGGCGCAACCTGATGAAGGCGAAAAACTGGAAGAAGCACCCCCAGCCGGTGTTCAAGGCCCAGGGCGTGAGCGGCACCCACGCGGCGGGCCACAACTCGTTCTTCAAATCCCCCGACGGCACGGAAGACTGGATTCTTTACCACGCTAACCCCGAAGCGGGTCAGGGCTGCGGCCAACTTCGCTCGCCCCGGATGCAGAAAATTGGCTGGAATGCCGATGGTACGCCGAATCTCGGTCAGCCCGTGGCGGCGGGCGTGGCGCTGCCGGTTCCGCAGTGAAAAGCGCAAAAAAAGACCCGCGAAGCCACGGGTCTTTTCATCGTCACGTCACTTAACCAATCCTACACTTGGACTTGTCGAGGTGTTGAATTTTGAATTGTTGATTGCTTCTGAATTCAAAATTCAACACCTCAACAATTCACTTCACCGCCACGATTTTGAACTCCGTCCGGCGGTTTTCCTGGTGCATTTTCTCCGAGCAATTCACGCCGTTGCCGCAGTCATTCACCAATTCGGTTTCGCCGTATCCTTTGTGAATCAATCGCTTGGCGCTGATGCCTTTGGCCACGAGGTAGTCCACCACGGCGCGGGCGCGGGCCTGCGAAAGTTTGAGGTTGTAGGCGTCGCGGGCGCGGGCGTCGGTGTGCGAGCGGATTTCGATTTTCATGTCGGGGTTCTGCCGTAGAATCCACCCGAGGCGGTCGAGTTCGGCGGCGGCGTCCTTGCGGATGAAGTACTTGTCGAGGTCGTAGTAGATGTTGTTCATCTGAAACACCTCACCCCGGCCGTACAGCCCGGTTTCGGTCACCTTGCCGCGCTGGGGTTTGGTCACGGTCAGTTTGTTAACCGCGTAGTTGTCTTTTTTCGCCACGATGCGGTGGGTGCTGCCTTCGGGGGCCGCAAATTCGTAGCTGCCGTCTTCGCCGGTGACGACCTTCTGCCGGGTGCCGGTTTTTTCGTCTTCCAGCGTGACTTCTACGCCGCCCATCGGACGTTTGGTGAATTCCGATTTCACCACGCCGCGCACGAGTTGGGTGCTGGCCTTTTCGAGGTAAATCGCCAGGCCCGTCTGGTGGGCCGAGGAGTTGGTGCGGGTGCTGTAGGCCACGCTGCCCGGCGCGTAGCCGTCGAGCAAGGCCATGAACTGGTACTCGCCGCCGGTTTGCAGGCAGAGGCTGGCGGCCCCGCTGGCGTTGGTGGGGGCCAGGTCGCGGTTTTCGCCGTTGAGCACCGTCCGCACCTGCGCGTTGGGGAGGGGCTTGCGGGTGGCGGCGTCGTACACGAGCACGTTGAGCTGCTTGCAGGTCTTGCGGAAGGCGTAGAGGTTGTCGTCGTTGAGGCCGCGCTTGCGGTTGCTGCTGAAATACCCCGCCGTGCGGTCGGTGGAGCAGATGAAGCCGAAGTCGTCCTTGTCGGAGTTGATGGGCGCGCCGAGGTTGAGTACCTGCTTGGGTTTTTGCCCGTGGCGGAGGTCGGCGAAAAATACGTCCAGCCCGCCGAGGCCCTCGTGGCCATCGGAGGCGAAGTAGAGGTTGCCGTGGGCGTCCACGTAGGGGAACATCTCGTTGCCCTCGGTGTTGAGTTCGCGGCCCACGTTGACGGGCGTGCCCCACTTGCCGTCTTCAAACTCGACCACGTAGAGGTCGGTGCCACCGAAACCGCCGGGCTTGTCGCTGACGAAGTACAGCTTTTTGTCGTCGGGCGAAAAAGCCGGGTGGCCGCAGGAGTAGTCGTCGGAGTTGAAGGGCAGTTCCTTCACGTTGCCCCACTTGCCGTTGGGCTTGAGGTCGGCGGAGTAGAGTTTGAGCTTGGTCACGCCGTCGCTGCTTTTGCCGGTTTTGTTCTTGTTGTGGTTGTTGCGGGTGAACACGATGAAGTTCTGGGGCTGGTTGAACGTCATCGGACCTTCGTGGTACTTCGTGTTGAGCGTGCGGCTGAATTGTTCGATTTTGGAAAGCGGCCGGGCGTTTTCGGGAGCCATTTCAACGGCCTGGTCGCTGGCGGTCGAGCCGCCGAGGGCCATGCCGCCGGAGGCGACCGCTTCGGGCGCAATGCGCAGTTCGGAGGTGTCGGGGGCGAAGTACAGGTCGAGGAAGGGCGTTTTGTCGGAGCCGAAAATACGCTTCAGCATCCCGCCTTCGTTGCGGGCCGACACGAACGCCAGCCCGCCCCGGTAGTACATTGGGCTGAAGTCCGACTGGCGCGAGTTGATGGGCAAATACTCGATTTTGTAGCTCGACGAATCCTGGTAAAACCGGTTCACGTCGAGGTAGCTGACGGCGAATTTCTTGCCCCGCAAATCGGCCTTCTGCCGGTCGCCGTACACGGCGTACACCTTTTGCGATTCGCGGTGTTTGCCGTTCTGAGCCAGGGCCTGGGCATAGTAGAGGTGGTTTTCGGGGTCGGAGTGCGGGAATTCGGCCAGCAGGTCGGCGTACACGCGCTCGGCGTTGCGGCTGTCCTGGAGGCGGCGGTACGAGTAGGCCAGCTTGGTGAGGGCCTCCTGCCGCTGGGTGGGCGTCAGGCCGCCGCCCTTGAGCAGGTCCTCGTACTCGCGCACGGCGTTGAGGTAGCTGAAGTTTTCAAACTGCTTGTTGGCCGTTTTCAGGCGGTTGCCCTGGGCCAGCGCGGGGCCGGTCAAGAGCAGGCCCAGCGCGGCGGGAGCCAGGCATCGCAGGAAGAATCGGGGAGTCGTGTTCATCGGGTGGTGACGTTCGAAGTACCCCCGTTTGGGCACAAACTTGGTGCCAGTTTTTGGTGGATGGTTGCTGGTGGTTCGTTGTTAGTTGATGGCGCTTTTCCGAGCAACGAACCACCAGCAACCATCAACCAAAAACTCCTCGCCACACCCGCCCCGTCGCCTCCGTCACTCGGAACCGCTCGTCCGGTCGGTGGCCCACCACCCAGGCGATGGCCCCGCCGGATTCGAGCACGTACACGCGGCGTTTCAGGGAGCGGGGGATTTTCAAATCCACCAGCAAATCGCTCACTTTTTTCCGCTTGTCGCCCATGCCGAGCGGGCAAAACCAGTCGCCGGGCTGCCAGGGGCGCAGGGTGAGCGGGAAGGTCAGTTTTTCAAAATCGAAAACCGCTTCGGTGGGATTTTTTGCAAATTCCCGATTGTCCGAAATCGAAAACCACAGCGTGAAATCCGGTGTCACGATCTCGCCCACCGGGTTTTCAACGAAAAAAAAGCTGCTTTCCACGTCCCGGCGCGGGGTGATGACCAGCGCCGTGCGGTCCTTCGTCAGCGTGTGCGTGGGCGAGTGAAACGTTTTGCCGGCTTGTCCGTCTCTGACTGCCCAGATGCCCTCCGTCTGCCGGTACCGAAAGCCAAAAGGTCGGAGCAGTTCGTGCAGCAGAAGCACCGGTTCGGGGCTTTGACGGAGGGGGTCGATCTGGAGAAAAATGACGTCGCCTTCCGTCCGCCAGGCTGCCTGGCGGAGCGCTTCGGTTTGCCGGTCGAGCAGCCGCCGGGCGGCGGCGAGTTGGTTGAGGGTCTGGGCGACGGTTTCGGTTAGATTCGAATTCAGTTCCCGCAGCAGCGGCACGATGCGGTGGCGGACGAAATTGCGGGGGTAGTCGTCGGTGGCGTTGGAGCGGTCTTCGCGCCAGGCGAGGTGTTCGGCGCGGGCGAAGGTTTCGATGTCCGCCCGGCTCGCCGCCAGCAGAGGCCGGACGATGCGCCCGTTGCGTTCAGGAATCCCGGCCAGTCCGGCGAGGCCCGCGCCCCGCGTGAGGTTGAGGAGCAGGGTTTCGAGGGCGTCGTCGCGGTGGTGGGCCGTGGCGAGGTAGTCGAACCTTTCGGCGTCGAGGAGTTCCTCGAACCAGGCGTAGCGGAGTTTGCGGGCGGCGAGTTGCACCGACAGGCCCTGGATTTCGGCGAAACGTTCGGTTTCCATTTTTTTCGAAAAAAACGGCACGCCGTAGCGTTCAGCAAGATTTTTGACGAAAACTTCATCCCCGTCCGACTCCACCCCGCGCAGGCCAAAATTGACGTGGGCAATGCCGAAGCGCAGCCCCGCCCGGTGGGCCAGTTCGGCCAGCACGACCGAATCCACGCCCCCGCTCACGGCGAGCAGGCCCCACTTTTGGGTCAGGTCGTGGCGGTTAAGAATTGTTAAGAACGGGCCGAGCACGGAGTTTTTGGGGTTAGTTTTGCGTTCAAAACTACACGTTCTGCCCGGTGATTTGGGCACGTTTCTCCCGCTTCGAATGAGTCAACGCGCGTTTTGCTGGTTGTTTTTCGTGCCGCTGTTGCTGCTGGCGGGTGCCGCGTGGGGGCAGGCTCCGGGCGGGGGCAAACTGGTGACCATCCAGCGCGCCGACAGCCTCAAGGGCGTGGTCATCGGCGGGGTTTCGCTCAAAAAACTGATGGGCAACGTGGCCCTCCAGCAAGGCAACGTGCAGCTTTTCGCCGATTTGGTGCTCCAAAACGAAGTCCGCAACACGCTCCAGGCCTTCGGCAACGTGCGCATCATCCAGGCCGACAGCGTGACCATCGTCGGCGACACGGCCACCTACAACGGCAACACCCGCTTCGCCCGCATGACGGGCCGGACGGTGATCCTCAACGACGGCACCGTCACGCTCACCACCCGCCGCCTCGACTACAACCTCAGTTCGCACGTGGCGTACTACACCGGCGGGGGCACCATTGTCGACAAGCAGAGCACGCTCACCAGCCGCGAAGGCACCTACAACACCGAGTCGAAGCTGTTCACCTACCGGGGCGACGTGCGCATCGTGGACCCGCAGAGCACCATTACCGCCGATTCGCTACGGTACAGTTCGCTGTCAAAAGACGCGTTTTTCATCGCCCCGACCAAAATCGTCAGCAAGGGCGACACGCTCTACGCCAACGACGGCTCGTACAACGTGACCAACCAGATTTCCAATTTCCGTGGCCGCTCCACCGTCCGGACGAAGGATTTCGACCTCACCGCCGACACGCTCAACTACGACAAACCCACGCAAATCGGCATCGCACGGGGCAACGTGGTGTTCAACGCCCGCAAAGACAGCACCCTGCTCACCGGACAGGTGGGCCGGTACTACGGTACCCAGGGACTGACCCGCGTGTGGGGCAACGCGCTGATGCGCAGCCTCCGCCAGCGCGACACACTCTACCTGGCCGCCGACACGCTCGTTTCCCGCGAAATTTATCAGCCCCGCGACACCCTCCGACGACTGTATGCCTACCGGAACGTGCTCATTTACAAACGGGATTTTCAGGGTAAAGCTGACTCACTGGCCTACTACGTCAACGATTCGACGCTTTATTTCTACAAAAAACCGGTGCTGTGGAGCGCAGGCAACCAATCGGAGGGCGACTCCATCCGGCTGATGCTAAAAAATGGCAAACTGCACGTGATGGTGTTGCAGGGCCGGGCTTTCGCCATTGCCCTCGACACCTTGAAGCAGTTCAATCAGATGAAAGGTCGGCGCATCACGAGTTACCTCAACGCCGACGCACAAATTGACCGGGTTTTTGTGGACGGCAACGCCGAGAGCATCTACTTCGCCCTCGACGATGACCAAAAACTCATCGGCATGAACCGGGTAGAATGCAGCAAAATCACGCTTAATTTTAGCAGTGGGAAGGTCGGTCGCATTGCGACGGTGGGCAAACCCGAGTCCACCCTAACCCCGCCTCGCCTCATCACCGCCGAAAACCGCGAACTTGACGGCTTCAACTGGCGCATCAAACTTCGCCCCACGCAGGAGCAGGTGATTGGGCAGAGGCTGGTCGGTGTTACCCCCTCCGCACCGCGTCCGGTGGTGGTTAAACCCGCCCCCAAAAAACCGGTCGTAGTGCCGAAGAAGAAGGCGAAACCCCCGGTACGCAAACCGGCAAAGGCGAAACTGCTCCAGTGAAGCACGGTTTTTGCTACTCAGCCTTTCGGCTTTCAGCCCTTTCGTTTGTTAAAAACCGTTAAAAATTTGATTTCCAGTCTGGTGCTGGTATTTTTGTCCAAATTTGAAAAAAAATCTACGCCGAGCGAATATGAAACGACCGCTACCTTCGTTCTTGCTGCTTGCCGCCCTGCTCGTGCAGCTTACAGTCGGCAGGGTCTTGGGCCAGACGGATCCCAAAAATCAGGGTCGTCTGGAAGCCAAACCCAAAGCCCAGAGCACTGCGCCCGTCAAGTCGGGCTTTTTCTCGTTCTTCCCCTTTTTGCGCAAATCCAGCGAAAAAGAAGCTGCTGAAGTTAAAGACGCCAAAGTAACCAAGACCAAACGCACCGCATCGTCCAACCAATACGCCCGCACAGCCAACGCCGCCCAACCCACGCCCCGTCCGGCTGCCAAAGCCACCGGTTCTGAACCCGTTGCTCCGCCCACCAGCGTCAGTGCCGAGCAACGCCACGGTGATGAACTAACGGCTAGCAACGAAAAACTCTTCCAGAACGAGCGGCTGACGGTTTCGAACCTGTTCCCCAACCCGGCTAACGACCACACCAAAGTAGATTACGTGGTAGCTTCAGGCATGACACAAGCCAAACTCTCGTTTTTTAACGCGCTTGGCAACCCGGTTGGTGATTTCTCTTTGGACCGCTCCGAGCACCGCCTGCTTATTAATACTTCACAGTGGCCCAATGGCATGTACTTCTACCAGCTTTCGCTCGATGGCCGCACATTGGCAACGAAGAAACTGCTGGTGAGGCACCAGTGAGTTAGTCGTTAGTCAACAGTTGCCAGCGAAGGCATGCTACTGATGACTTTGAACTGAAAAAGGCTACACGCTCGTTAAGAGAGTCGTGTAGCTTTTTGTATTTTTGCAACCTTATGCGTAAAACAACCCATCTGGCTCTTTTTCTGGCCTTTATCATACTTCTGACGGCGTGCAGCAAGTTTGAGAAACTCCGCAAAACGGCCAACGACGACCAGAAGTACCAGGCCGCGCTGGATTATTACAAGAAAGGCAGTTGGGAAAAAGCCGGGCTGTTGTTCGAGGAATTAAAACCGATTCTTCGCGGCAGCGAACAGCAGGAAATGGCCAACCTCTACGAGGCCTACTGCAACTATCACATGGGCTTGTACGCCCTCAGCGCGCAGCAGTTCAAGCAGTTTTACGAAACTTTTGGGCGGAGCCAGTATGCCGAGGAGGCCCAGTACATGAGTGCCTACTCACTCTACAAAGATTCGCCCCTGTACAACCTTGACCAGACCAGCACGGCCACGGCCATCGATGCCCTGCAAAGTTTCGTTAACACCTACCCGCAAAGCAAATTCCGGGAAGAGGCTTCAGGAATTTTGGTGGACCTGCGGCAGAAACTGGAAAAGAAAGCTTACGAAAAGGCGATTTTGTATCAGAAAACCAGCGCTGCCAGCATCCTCAACTACCGTTCAGCGGTGATCGCCTTCAACAACTTCCAGCGAGAATTTCCTGATTCGGAGTACAACGAAGACATCGCCTACCGGAAGGTGCAGGCCCAGCACGATTACGCCAAAAACAGTTCGCCCGGTAAGCAAAAGGAGCGTTACCAGGAGGCCATGGCGTACTACCAGGCGTTCATCGACAAGTACCCCAACAGCAACCTTCTCCGTCGGGCGGAGAAATATTATTCGGACAGCCAGCAGGCGCTCGAAATCCTCGATAAGCAGGAACAACTCGCCAAACAGCAAACCCCGACCACGCCGGATTCTAAAACCGGCAAGCTGGGCGGAAGCAACAACTAACAAGTTTGAAGTTCGTAGGTGGTTTTAACTACGAACTTCAAACTACGAACTTCAAACTCCCAAAGCCAAATGCCTACAAACCCCTCGGTCGTCACGCGCGACATGGACAAGATTGCCGCCAAAACCGGCAACGTGTACGAATCCGTCTCGATCATCTCGAAGCGGGCGCGCCAGATTTCGACCAAAATGAAGGAAGAACTGAGCAACAAACTCTCCGAATTCGCCTCGACGGTCGACAACCTCGAAGAAGTCTTCGAAAACCGCGAGCAGATCGAAATCTCGAAGTTTTATGAAAAAATGCCCAAGCCCACCTCCATCGCCATCGACGAGTTCATGGAAGAAAAACTGGAGTGGCGCGACCGGACCCAGGCTTTGCCCCAGGGCGACGAGTAAGTCTCCAGTTTGTGGTTTGTAGTTTGTGGTTCGTAGTTATTATTGAACCACAAACTACAAACCACAAACTACAAACTGCTTTCTCATGCCCCTCCAGGGAAAACGCATCCTGCTCGGCGTGTCGGGCAGCATAGCCGCCTACAAGGCGGCTTTTTTGGTCCGGCTGCTGGTGAAAGCCGGGGCCGCGGTGCGCGTGGTAATGACCACCTCGGCCCGGGAGTTCGTCACGCCGCTGACGCTGGCGACGTTGTCGAAAAACCCGGTTCTGTCCGAATTCATGGCCTCCGACGGTACGGGCACCTGGAACAACCACGTCGAACTGGGCCTTTGGGCCGACGCGATGCTCGTCGCCCCGGCCTCGGCCCGCACGCTGGCCCGATGCGCCCACGCCCTGGCCGACGACCTGCTCTCGGCCGTGTACCTCTCGGCCCGCTGCCCCGTGTTTTTCGCCCCGGCGATGGATCTGGATATGTACCAGCACCCGGCCACGCTCGACAACCTGCAACGGCTTCGTTCCTTCGGAAATCACATCATTGCCGCCGAATCGGGCGAACTGGCCAGCGGGCTGGTGGGACCAGGGCGGATGGCGGAACCGGAGGGGATTGTGGGGGTGTTGGAAACGTTTTTCGCCGGAGAGCACCCCCTGCCCCCTCAAGGGGGTGCTCACTCGAACGTGGCCGCATGGAGGCCCCCCCTTGAGGGGGCAGGGGGTGCTCTCCGGGGCAAACGCGTCCTCCTCACCGCCGGCCCCACCCAGGAACCCCTCGACCCCGTGCGCTTCATCAGCAACCACTCCACGGGCAAAATGGGCTATGCCCTGGCTACCGAACTCGCCGCTTCGGGTGCAGTAGTGACGCTCGTGAGCGGGCCAGTGAGTTTGCCGCAGCCCGAAGGGTTGGCTGACCTGGTGCCCGTCCGCTCGGCGGGGGAGATGTTCGAGGCCACGGAAGCCCGCTTTGCCACCGCCGACGTGGTCATCCTCGCCGCCGCCGTGGCCGACTACACGCCCGCACAGGTTTCGGCCCGGAAAATCAAAAAAAAGGAAGCGACGTTTACGATCGAACTCACCAAAACCGTTGACATTGCAGCCACGCTCGGTGCCCGCAAACGGCCCGATCAGGTGCTGGTGGGCTTCGCCCTCGAAACCAACGACGAGGTGGAAAACGCCCGGAAAAAGTTAGAAGTGAAAAACCTGGATTTCATCGTGCTCAATTCGTTGCAGCACGCGGGCGCCGGGTTCGGTCACGACACCAACCGCGTGACGTTGCTGTTCCGGGACGGGCGCGTTCAGCATTTTGATTTAAAATCGAAGCAGGCCGTCGCGCGGGACATCGCGACGGCAATTGCGAACTTACTGACGAAACATGGGAACACGGATGAAACGGATGCTGCGCAGCACGGATATGATTCGTGAAAATCCGCGCTGCGCAGCATCCGTTTCATCCGTGTTCCAATCACCCTCAGCCATGCGGAAACTTCTTTTTTTCGCAACGATGCTCCTGAGCAAACTGGCCGTTGCCCAGGAACTCAACTGCAAAATCAACATCAGCTACGACCAGGTGAAGGTCAATCAGCAGGCCAACAACGCCACGCAATTGTACGCCGACATGCAGGCCGCCATGACTGACTTCATCAACGGCCGCAAGTGGACGCCCGACAACTTCGCCCCCGAAGAGAAAATCAACATGACCATCGCGCTGGTGGTGCAGCGGGCCACGGCCCAGGGCGACTACGAGTGCCAGGCTCAGATTCAGGCCACCCGGCCCGTGTACGGCACCAGCTACGAATCGGTGCTGCTGCGTTTCGTGGACCGCACGTTCAACTTCAGCTACCTGCCCGACCGCCCGCTGAATTACAACGACAACAGCTACACCGACAACCTCACCTCGCTGCTGGCCTTCTACGCCTACGTGGCCCTGGCGATGGATTACGATTCGTTCGGCAAACTGGGCGGCAACACTCCGGTGCTTCGGGCCTACAATGTGGCCAACCTCGCCCAAAACGCCCCCTACCCCGGCTGGGATTCGCGGGGCGACACGCGCAGTCGCTTCTGGCTGGCCGAAAACCTGCAAAACCAGCAAATGGTGCCTTTCCGCGAGGGGCTGTACACCTACCACCGCCTCGCCCTCGATGCCTTCGCCGAAAAGCCCGACCAGGCCCGCAAGCAGGTGCTCGGCGTACTCGAAGCCATCCGGCAGGTGAACCAGTTGAAGCCCGCCGCCGTGGTGATCAACTCGTTTTTCGACGCGAAAGGCGAGGAATTGCTGAACATGTTCAGCAACGCCAGCCCCGCCGACAAGCGGCAGGCTTTCACGCTCCTCAGCCAGCTCGACCCCATCAAAACCGACCAGTACCGGCGGCTAACTAGGTAGTTTCCAGTTTTCGGTTTTCAGTTGTTGAAAGCCAGAAACTGAAAACGGGAAACTGGTAACTGAACATGCCCAAACGCCTCCACCGCCTCTTCCCCAGCGACTTTGCCACCGGCCTTGCCGAACTGGAAGGCCAGGAAGTCCACGTCGTGCGGCGCGACGGCCTGACCCTGCGCGGGCAGTTGATTTCCCACGACGGCACCACCCTCCAACTCCGCGACCCCCTGCGCCGCCGCCACACGGTGCGGCTGGAGGAGGTAGAGGAAATCCTGCGGGACAAAGTAGCCCCGTGGTGAACGTTTCGGCTTCTTTCGGGTTAATTTTGAGGGCTGGGAAACCGGCCTTTTCCGTGGCCGACAGTTCGGTACGATTTCTGCCAACTGCCTTTCTGCCTCCTGACAACCGGACGAATGCTTTCCTACCTTTTAATCAAGAACTACGCCCTCATCGAGCACCTCGAACTCCGCCCCGATGCCGAGCTGAACATCGTGACGGGCGAAACCGGCGCGGGCAAATCCATCATGTTGGGGGCCATTGGCCTCCTGCTGGGGAATCGCGCCGACGTGAAAACGCTCTACAACCCTGGCGAAAAGTGCGTCATCGAAGGCCATTACGACATAGGCGGGTACTACATCCGGGAGGTATTTGAGGAAGAAGAACTCGACTACGAACCCACCTGCATCATCCGCCGTGAAATCAGCCCGGCGGGCAAATCGCGGGCGTTTGTCAACGACACGCCCGTCAACCTCGAAACCCTGCGGCGCATCACCAGCGAACTGATGGACGTGCACTCGCAACACGACTCGGCCCTGCTCGGCAGTAACGAGTACCAGTTGCAAATCGTGGACACCTACGCCCAAAATGCCCCCCTGCTCGACCGGTACAAGCACGATTACCGCGATTTTCGGGAAAAACAACACGCCTACGACCGCCTGCTGGCCGAGGCCAAAGACATCAAAAAAGAATTCGACTACAACAGTTTTCTGCTCGACGAACTGGCCAAAGCCCGGCTTTCGGCGGGGGAGCAGGAAGAACTGGAGCAGGAACTCAACATCCTCGAAAACGCCGAGGACGTCAAGCAGCGCCTCAACCTTGCCCTCGGCTACCTGCAAGACCCGGAGCAGTCCATCCTGAGCAGTTTGCAGGGCGTACTGGCCAGCCTCAACGCCGTCAGCGCGTTTTCGCCCGCCTACGCCCAACTCCGCGACCGGGTGCAGAGCGCGCTCATCGAGCTCAAGGACGTAGCCGCCGAGGTGGAGTCGGAGGAGGAATCAGTCGAACTCGATAACGAGAAAATTGGCACGATCCAGGAACGCCTCAACCTGATTTACACCCTCCAGACCAAGCACGCCGCCCGCACGGTGGCCGATCTGCTCGGCACTCAGGCCGACCTCCAGCGCAAGGTAAGCAAGGTGCTCAACCTTGACGAAGAAATTGAAGCGGCCAAAGCCACCGCCCATGCCGCCTGGGAAGTGCTCGAAGGCAGCGCCGCTGCGCTTTCAGCCTCCCGAAAAGCGATTCTGGCCGAAATTGAAGACCGGGCCACGGGCTTGCTCGCCGACCTGGGCATGCCCAACGCCCGCCTAGTGGTCGAACACGGCACGGGCAAACCCACCGCCACGGGCGTGGATGCGGTGAATTTCAAATTTTCGGCCAACAAGGGCATGAAACCCCAGCAATTGAAGGCCGTCGCGTCGGGTGGGGAGTTTTCACGGCTCATGCTGGCCGTGAAGTACCTGCTGGCCGACAAACGCTCATTGCCGACGATCGTGTTCGACGAAATCGACACGGGCGTATCGGGTGAAATCGCCATCAAAATGGGCAACATGATGAAGGAAATGGCCCACGGCCACCAGATCATCGCCATCACGCACCTGCACCAGATCGCCGCCCAGGGCGACGCGCATTATTTCGTCTTCAAAGACCACTCAGCCGACAAAACCGTCAGCCGCATCAAGAAATTGACCACCGAAGAGCGCGTGCTCGAAATCGCCCAGATGATCGGCGGGGCCAACCCGCCCAAAGGCGTCGTGGAGAACGCCCGCGAACTGCTGAGCCGGCATTTGATGCAGAAAACGCACTACAAGCTGGATTTATGAATTGAATTTAGCGTTCAGGGTTTAGCGTTTAAAGTTTATGCAACTACAACGCTAAACTCTGAACGCTAAACCCTAAACTCGTCTCCCATGAAACCCACCTCCCTCCTCCCCTTCCTGCTGCTGCTGGCCGCCTGCACCGACCCGAAGCAGGATCAAATCAAGAAACTCTCCGGCGAGGTCATTGCCCTGCACGACGAGGTGATGCCCAAAACCGAAGAACTGATGACGCTGAAGGCCCAAATTCAGGAACGCATGGGAAAAGACAGCAAGGCCAGTCCGCTGGGCCGCCGCTTGGTGGCCGCCCTCGACAGCGCCGACAACGCCATGTCCGACTGGATGGCCGACTTCGACCCCGACGCCTCCAAAAAGCCCGCCGATGAAGCCATCAAGTACTTCGAGAACGAAAAGGCGGAAATCGAGGCCGTGAAGAAACAAACCGACGAAACCATCGCCGCCGCCAGGGCGTTCGTGAGCAGTTATTCGCAGCAATGAAACACCGATTGTTGGCCCTCGCGCTGGTGCTGACGGGCCTCGCCGCCTGCCGCCCCGCGCCGGAGCGCCTGCCCATCCTGGGCGAGCGGCTGGGCGTGAAGCCAGGCAACACCCTGGGCACCGTGGACACAGTGTACCACACCATCCCCGATTTTCAGTTCACCAACCAACACGGGCAGCCTGTCACGGCCCGTACCTTCGACGGGAAGGTGTATGTGGCTTCGTTTTTCTTCACCACCTGCCCGACGATTTGCCCGAAAATGAATTCCCAGCTCCTGAAAATCTACCAGGAATTCAAGGGCAACCTGGAGGTGGCGTTCCTCTCGCACAGCATTGACCCCCGCCACGACACGGTGCCGGTGCTGGCCGAATACGCCAAAAACCTCGGCGTCACGGGCGAGCAGTGGCAGTTCGTGACCGGCGACAAGGCCAAAATGTACGAAATCGCCCAGAAAAGCTACTTCGTCTCGGCCCTCGACGACGCCAGCGCGCCGGGGGGCATCGTCCACAGCGGGGCGTTCGTGCTCATCGACAAGGAAAAACGCATCCGGGGCATTTACGACAGCACGAAGGACGAAGACGTGAACCTCTTGAAGGCCCACCTCCGGATGTTGCTGAAGGAATACGAGAAACCGGCGGCGTGAACACCAATTTCTGGTTCAGGGCAGACCGCCCGTGATTTCCCGCAGTTTCTCGAAAAACGCCTTTTTCCGGGGCGAACTGATGCCCCAGTTGACTGGTACCGACTGGTAGCCGTCGGCGAAGCCCTCCCCCGTCATGCGAAAGTCGAAGTAGCCCCAGGAGGCGTAGGCGTCAGTGGCGGCCTGGAAGTTGTTGACGGGTTTTTCGAAATCGAAGTGATCGTCTTCGTTGAACACGATGGGCATGGGCCGGTACGCGGGCAAGGCCCGGATTTGCCGCACCATCTCCGTGATGCGGGCTGGGTCGCCGACGCCGTTGCCGTGGACGAGCACGAAATCGGCCTCCCGCACCACGGCTTCGCCCGGAAGCCTCCCGCCCCCGTAACTCGTGCTGACCAGCAGCCGCCGACCGTCCACGGTTTTCGTTTTCACCCGTCGGATGAGTTCGTGAACGCGGTCTGGCTTCAGGATCGCGTGGTCGTAGCGCACGTCGCACTCGTTGTTGATTTCCACCAGCACGTTGCGGTAACCCTGCCGGAACAGCCAGTCGGTGGCCCCGTCCACGGCCCGCACCACGGCGTCTTCGTCGGTCAGGCGCTCGTCCTGCCCGAAGTAGAAATACCCCAGAATCACCACCATACCCAGGCTGTCGGCCCGATCGAGGATGCGGGCCAGGCGGCGCAGGTAAGCCGGGCGCAACGCCCCGTCGGGGGCGAAAGCCGAATTTTCCCAGGGCTGATTTTTAGAGTAACCTTCCGGACTACCGCCTTGCACGTTGAGTGTGAAGGCCAGCAAGCCATGTCGCCTCCAGACGGGCATGGCGGCGATGAATTCGTCGGTGTTGCGGTCGGCACTCCAGGTTTTCGTGTCAGGGTAGGCCCAGCGACTGCGGGTCTCCCCGTTTTCGTCGTCGAAAATCCCCTGCACCATCCGCGAATTGGGCAGCAGACCTTCGATGCGGCGACCCTCGTGGGTTCGACCCTCGAAAGTCGGTTTTCCGTTCACGAAAAACCGGTCGCCGACGATGGATACGGTCGTTCGCCGCGCGGTGGGCTGGCTGAAGCCGACGGCGGCCAACCCGACGAACAGGCCAACGAGAAAGTAGGCTTTCATGGTTTTTCAGATGAAAGAGGTTTTACTCCTCCACAAACTCCAGGCTTTTCCCGTAGGTCTCCTCCATCCGGCTGAGCGAGAAAAACGCCAGCGCGTACATCACCACGCCGATGACCCCGGCGGCCCCGAGCACGCCCAAACTGGGTTTGAGGGCCTGAAACGTCAGCGTCATCGGAATCACCATGCCCCGCACCATGCTCGGCACCGAGGTGGTGGCCGTGGCCCGCAGGTTGGTGCCGTACTGCTCGGCCACGGTGGTGAGGTAGAGCGCGAAGTAACCCGTGCTTAACCCGGCCAGGGCGCAAATCACGTACAGCCCCGTGGCCGAGTCGATGCCCGCAAACAAGAACAGCCCGCAGAGCACGAAGCTCACCGCCTGGGGCCAGCCGATGGCTCTTTTGCGCGAACGCAGGGCTTGGCTGAACGGCCCTGAAAGCAAATCGCCCGCCGCCAGGCCCGCGTAGATTAGCATCACGCAAATGCCGGGTTTCACCGGGTCGGCGATGCCGAGAGCCTGGCCGAATTCGTTGGAAAACGTGGCCAAGATGCCCACCAGAAACCAGGTCGGCAGGCCCACGGCCACGCAGCGCAGGTACTTCCGCAGGCGCGGACCGCTGCTGAAAAACCGGAAGAAGTTGCCCCGCCGGACGGGTTTTTCGCTTTTCATTTTCAGGAAAATCCCCGACTCCAGCACCCGCACGCGCAGCACCAACAGCGCCAAGCCCAGCCCGCCACCCACGAAAAACGCCGTGCGCCAATCAAACCACTCCTGGGTGAGGTACGCCGCCCCGGCCCCGAGGTAGCCCACGCCCGCCACGACCGAGGTGCCGTAGCCCCGGATTTCTTTGGGTAAAATTTCGGCCACCAGCGTCATGGCCAGGCCGATTTCGCCCGAAAGCCCCACGCCCGCCACGAAACGGAGCAGGGCATACGCGGGCACGTTGGTCACGAAGCCGCAGGCGAGGTTGGCCAGGGAATACGTCAGGATGGAGCCGAAGAGCACCGACATCCGCCCCCGCTTGTCGCCCATCACGCCCCACAGAATGCCCCCGAGCACCAGTCCGGCCTGCTGAGCGTTGAGGATAAATGTGCCTGCGCTCGACACCTCGGCCTCATTCAGGCCCAGCCCCTGCAAACTCGGCACGCGCACGATGCTGAAAATGAGCAGGTCGTACACGTCGACGAAAAAACCGAGGGCCGAGACCACGACGGGCAACGACCAGAGCGGGCGGTAGGAAATCCGGGCGGGTTGGGTTTCGGCGAGGGGAAGCATGGGGTGGGAAACGAAAACCAGTTCGGCGTTCGATTTACCCAAAACCCGCTGCATTCGCAACGGCCCGCCCGCGCGGGGTTAGTTTTTCGCTTCCGCCAGCCGCTGCTGGATGGCGATGCTTTCGGTGTGGATGGCGTGCATCAGTTCGGCGATGAACGCCCCGGAAAGCCCCAGCGGCGCGGCGTAGGCCGCGTTTCGCCTGACCATCGCCTCGAAGCGGGCAGGCTGCACGACCTCCAGGTTTTGCCGGAGTTTGTAGGCACCCACCCGCCGCACCACGTCCATGCGCCGGGCCAGGAGGCGGATCGTCTGTTGATCAAGGGAGTCGATTTGAGCGCGGAACAAAGCCAGCGAATCGGTAGTCGCCTGCTGGGCGTAGGCGGTGCCGGTGAAGAGCAGCACGAGGAGAAAGAGTAATTTTTTCATCGGAAACGAACGGGCGGAGAAATGCGGACGGCCCGAAGTTCGCGGTTTTTCGCGAACCCCGGGCCGTAGCCGACTGCGGATTTTCGCCGTCAGTTCGCGGCGGCTGTCACCTCCGGCAGTTGGGCCGGGTCGATGAGCAGCAGGCCGGGCCGCACGCGGGCTCCGTGCCAGCGGATGCCCAGGTGCAGGTGCGGGCCGGTCACGCGGCCGGTTTCGCCCACCTCGCCGATTTTCTGGCCTTTTTCGACCGTCTGGTTTTTCTTGACGGCGATGGATTTGAGGTGAAAATATTCGCTGATGAGGCCGTTTCCATGATCGATGAACACCGAATTGCCGCTGAAAAAGTGGTTTTCCGCCAGCAGCACCCGCCCGTTGCCCACGGCCCGGACGGCGGTGCCCGCCCCGAGGGGATAATCATCGCCGGTGTGGCGGTCGCGCTCCTGGCCGTCGAAGGTGCGGTGGGCTCCGAAGTTGTTTTCGGGGTCGGGCAGCGAAGCGGCGGGTTTGGCCAGCGGCAGGTCGAACACGGCTTTTTTCTCTTCGCGCTTGCTCGACAGCAGCGGCAGCACCCGGCCCAGTTCGGCCTTGTTGCGGGCCAGGTTTTTGGCCGACACCTTCACGTATTCAGGTTTCGGAAAATTCTTGAAATCCTCCTCCTTAAAGGTTTTCTCGACCACCACGAGTTGGGCGCTTTCGAGTTTGCCCCCCGTAGTACGCCGCGAAATCGTGTAGGTGCCCGGTTTTTTCTCCATGTCCACTGGATAGTAGCAGGTACCGTTGACGGCCGCCCAACTCTGAGCCTCCATGCTGCACCGGGCGCAGTTGCCGGGCCAGCGGCCCACGTCGCCCTGCACCACGCGGAGGGTACGGGCGGTAGCCGGTTTTTTCGTTTGGGAATAAACACCGGTTGCGGCAAGCAAGAGCAGCGAAGCGACCAGCACAGAACTGCGGAAGGGTTTCATGACGTACAACGTGAGGGTGTTGATGAATGTCGGAGCTTTGTTAAAAAAACGCGCCAGTTCTCTATCGCAATGACAACGCTGAATCTGCTGAACCCGGACAACCAAACCCGTTGCGGCGGGATGCGGGCGTTTTTGGCCCGGCCTTTGTGGAAAAAATCATAAATCCGTTTTCGCGACGGCGGGCGTTGGGGGCTACCTTTGCGCCGCCGTTTGGGAAGGAAAACCGTCCGCTTTCAAAATAGAAACCGCTTTTTGTCGTATGTAAGGTGTAGTGAGTCTCTGCTTCGTGTGCGATGGCGGAGAACCGGAAACACAGTCCTCCGATGCTCAGACCCGTTTTTATCCTACTTTTTCTGTTCACTTTTTCAAGAGCTGCTGCCCAAACGCCGTTGCAGTTCCGGTTTCCGGAAAGCCCGGACTGGAACGTGCTGGAGGAAGGCAAACCCGTGGCCTTCACCGTCAAGGTGATGGGCGACTCGGGGCTGTCGGCCAAGTTTTCCCTCGTCGAAGGTCGCCTCGACGGGATGCAGTTCGATTCGCTGGGGACCTTCACCTGGACACCGGGCTACGATTTCGTCAGCCGGGTGGAAGGCAGCAAACTGGTTCAGGTGGTGTTCGAGGCCCACACGCCCGATGGGCAGCGGGCCACCCGCCCGATGGAATTTCGGGTGCTGCACGTCAACCGTTCGCCGAAAGCGGGCGAACTGAAACCCTGTTACGTGCAGTACAACACCGCCAATAAATGCGAAATCGACCCCAACGTGGTGCTTGACGAGGACAAGGACCCCATCGTGTTCATTCCCATCGCCGACCAGATGCCCGAAGGGGCCAAACTTTCGGCCCAGGGGGAATTCACCTGGAAACCCTCGCTGACGCAGTTCAACAAGTTGAAAAACGCGCCGATGTACCTGGAGTTTTGGGTGGAAGACCAGCCCGCCAAAACCCGCACGAAGGGCCGTATGAAACTCGACGTCACCCAGCAAGATTTGCCCCCGGAGCTTTCGGTGGTACCCAACATCCAGACGCTGAAAGTCCGCGAAGACGCCACCATCAACCTGGCGTTTTACCTGACCGATCCCAACGGCGAGGGCGACATCGAAACGATGAGCTTCCTGTCGGACAACCCCACCCTGCCCCGCGCCACGCTCAAGCGCAACGCCAACACGCAGTACGAATTCACCTGGCAACCCGGCTACGGCTTCGTCAACGACCCACTCGATTCGCTCAGTTTCGACGTGACGTTTTTCGTGCTCGACAAAACCCGCAAGCGCGACGAGAAAAAAGTACGCATCACGGTGCTCAACACCGTGAACGAGCGGGAAAAAGACCTGCAACTCTACACCATGTACCGCACCGGCCTCGTGCGGGCCTGGGAACTCATCGAGCAGTTGGGTGAGCGGCAGGAAGAACTCAAGACCACCTATAACCGCGCCCGCAAGGGCAAGCGCCACCGCTCCATTGTCAACGCGGGCATGGGGGCCATGACGGGCCTCGCCCCGGTGGTGATTTCCAACACCCAGCAGTCGAAGCTGGTCTCGACCATCGGCGGTACCACGGTACTGACCGTCGGCACGCTCGAAGCCACCGAGGTGATTGGCAAATCCATCAAGGACGTGCTCGACCGGCTCAACTACGTGATTCAGAAAAAGAACGAGTTGCAGACGAAAGGCGACATCTTCGCCCGGAAATACAACCTCAAGTCGGCCCGGCGCAAGGCTGAGTTTGCCCGCGATCTCGATGAATTCGTGTCGGTGATGAACGTCAGCGGCCTGGTGGCCCTCGAACTCGACGCGGGCTGGGGGCAGCGCAACAAAGTAACCGACAACAAACTCGAAAAAACCTTCAAGGATTACAGCCGGTTTGAGGACTGAGTGCCCCGACTCCGGTTGTTGGAAAATCGACCCGTCGTTTCAACGAAATGACGGGTCGATTTTTTAATTGAAATTTAACCCCGGCCCAACGCTCAACCCGTTAACTTCGTAGAAAGCGGCAATGAAACTTCACAACAAAATGAAAAATGTGTTGCAAGCGCTTTCCGGGCTTTCGGAATTAGCCTGGGGCGACCAGACCCGCAGCCTGCTGCCTGAATTAGCGACGGTGCATCTGTACCGCGTGGGCGAGAAAAAGGCGATTTTCCGCAAGTTCAACGTGTGGATCAACGGCCAGTACGTGGGCAAACTCCGCAACTGGAGCAGCCTCGTGCTGGTGGTCGAACCGGGTCTGTTGCGCATCGAAGCCTCCCTGAGCGGCCTGACCCTCCTGCCCCCTCGCCGCGAGGTGTTCAGCCTCGACGTGCTCCCCGGCGAACTGTACTACGTGCAGGGCGACCACCGCACCGGCCTGCTGCGCGGCTACCTGGCCCTGAGCGAAGTGACCGAACGGACCTGGAGGCGGTACTGGCCGAAGTTTTTGCGAAAATGAAGGAAATTTTAATCAAAACGCCCGGCTGGTTGACCAGCCGGGCGTTTTGATTTCGCAGCTTCACTCACTTCAACTCCACGTTCCACCCCCGGTACACCACTCGCGAACCGCCTTCAGCGTGAGATTTAGCGGTGCTGCCGTCAAAGTCTTCCCACGCTGTTGGATCTTTAGTAAATCGACTAAACTCGTAGACTGAGAGCATAAACTTGATGGGATCTTTGGCAGTCGCCTTAAACCGAAGCATCTTTTTCAACTCGCTTGAAAGTATGCTGTTCAGCTTGTTCCAGTCGTACGGGTTTTGTTTGGCATCCATGCTCGTGCCACCGGTGATAAGGCCCGCATATCCGGATACCATGCCCATGTCCCCGCCGCCGACTGGTCCAGCTCGAAGCTTGCGCGAACCATTCGGAAGAATTACGTCGGCTCGGTGTTGCCGAATTTCCATCCGAAAGTATAGTTTGTACTCAGGGTTCGCTGCGATGAACGCCTCTACCGCAGGCCGGATGTCACTGACGTCGAGCGACGTTTTCGCTTCGGTGACGCCGATGTACCCGTTGCGGGTCACGTTGAAAATCTTCTGATACGCCAGGCTGAGCGTGGATTGGTTTGTTTCCACGTCCTTCGCTATCAGGACGACCGGCTCGTTACGGATTTCGTCGGGCTGAACGTCAGTGCTGCGTTTGCAGCCCATAAATAGCAGCGTTAGGGCGAGGACGGTCAGGGTTCGCATGGTTCTGAGGTTGAGGGAATTTTTCAAGAAAACGATTTGGCATTCGGCATGTTGCAAAAGCCCTGCTGTTTCGCTCATTCCCAGCTTCTCAACCCCAAAATCTTCTCCCCCAGCTCGCTCAATTCGGCCCGGCCGTACTTCACCTGCTCCCAGCGGCGGGGATCGCCGGGGAAGGGGTAGCCTTCAGGGGCGATGCGGTCGCGCCAGGAGGCGATGCGCCACTGCCGGAGCGGCTCGTTGTGTTCCATCGCCGGGCTGAACGAAATGTACTGGGCCAGGCGGGGCTTGGTCGAGGTGTTTTTGCGGATGCCGTGGGGCTGCATCGAGTTCCAAATCACGAGGTCGCCCGCTTTCGTGACCACCTTCGTGGGCGTGTAGCCGGTGTAGTCGGGGCGGAAGGGGTTGCGGTCGGCGGGCTGGGTTTTCACCCACGCGTCGAAGTCGCGGTACAGTTCGGGGATGCACTGGAAGCCGCCCATGTCTTCGTCGGTGTCCACGAGCGAGAGCACGCCTTGCAGGTTGATGGGTTTGGGGTCGAGGCTGGTGTCGATGTCCCAGTGGATGAAGGCGTTGTAATCGTGGTCGGGCCGGACGGGGAAATTGAGGTTGGCGCGGTCGATGGTCACCCAGAGCTTTTCGGTGCCCCAGAGGTCCACGAAGGCGTCGTACACGCGCGGGTGCTGCCGGTTGGCCCACAGGTAGGGGTGGTTGTAGAGTTCGACCATGCCCGTGTTTTTCAACTCCACCATTTCGATTTCTTTCCGGGGCGGGCGGTACCAGGTTTCGGGGTCGTGGGGGTCTTTTTCTTCAAATTCCCACATCAGGTTCACCAATTGGTCGATATGATCGCGGGGAACGGCGTTGCGGATGACGACGTAGCCGTTTTCGGTCCAAAATTCCCAATCGTCTTCCGAAAGAACACGGAGCGGTTTTCCGTTGGAGCGGTCGTTGAGTTGCGCGGCGTGGCGGGCCACGGAGGCGTTGCCGGGGGTGCGGAGGTCGTCCACGAGCTTGCCCGCAGTCGGCGTCATGGTGATGGCCTGATGTTGCATGGGTTCGGAGGTTGGTCCCACGCTGAAGACGTGGGGGGTTGGGAGGTTCAAAGTTCACAAAACCCGCGAACCGCGCAAGGGCCGCGTCGTACTTTTGCGTCATGCTGCACGCCATCCACCACGTCGCCCTCATTGCCTCGGACTACGAGCGCTCGAAACGGTTTTACACGGAAATTTTGGGCCTGCAAATCGTCCGGGAAGTGTACCGGACTGAACGGGATTCGTACAAACTCGATTTGGCCGTCAACGGCACGTACCAAATCGAACTGTTTTCGTTTCCGAACCCACCCGCACGGCCCAGCCGCCCCGAAGCCTGCGGGCTGAGGCACTTGGCGTTTTCGGTAAAAAATCTGAAGGAAGCAGTCGAAAACTTGGCGGCGAAGGGCGTCGAAACCGAACCGATTCGGGTGGACGAATGGACGGGCCGCCGCTTCACCTTCCTGGCCGACCCGGACGGGTTGCCGGTGGAGTTGTACGAAGTCTGAACCGCGATTGGCCCGGATTTTAGGAGGAGCAGGATGAAAGGCAAAATTCATTTCCACCCATCCTGCTCCTCCTAAAATCCGGGCCAATCGCGGTTCAGACTACCGCCGGTTCAGTTTCGCCAGCAGTTTCAGAATCTCCAGGTACAACCAAACGATGGTGACCAGCAAGCCGAAGGCGGCGTACCACTCCATGTAGCGGGGCGCGCGCTGGGCCACGCCCATTTCGATAAGGTGAAAATCGAGCAATAGGTTGAAGGCCGCCAGCCCGACCACCACCAGCGAAAAGAGAATGCCGATGGGGCCGCTGTCGTGGATGTAGGGCATCTGAACGTTGAAAAAACTCAGCGCGAAGGTGAGCAGGTAGAGCAGCGCGACGGCCCCCGTGGCCACCACCACGCCCCGCACGAAGCCCTGCGTGACCCGAATCAGCCCCGTGCGGTACACGACGAGCATCAGGCCCAGCACGCCAAACGTCAGCACCGCCGCCGGGAAGGCGAACTCGGCAAACACGCTCGACACGACCCCGACGAAGGCCCCTTCGAGCACGGCGTACACCGGCGCGAGCGACGGTGCCCACTGCGGCTTGAACGCCAGCGCGATGGCGATGCCCAGCCCGCCCAACGCACCAAAAAGCCCGAACGGGATCGCCCAGGCTTGTCCACTCAATGCGCTTACAAACGTGATGCCGCCGACGCCGATGGTGACCAGCAGGAGCACCGTAATTTTGTTGAGCGTGCCCTGCAAGGTCATGGGTTGGTCCATGACGTACTCAACCTTTGAGAAGGTTTTTTCGGAAAAAGCAGGATTGGCCATGGGTAAGGATAAACTTTAGGGTAGGGTGTAGGTTTAGAAGGGCTTGAAATTGAAAAAATTGCCGATACATCGCAAGTCGATGCGGCGTTTTTTCAACAAAAACGGCCCAACTCCACGAGTTGGGCCGTTTTTGTTAAGCCGAAAAACCTTATTTTTTGTACAAAACCGCCTTCACGGCCTCCACGGTGCGCTTTACGTTGGGCAGGATTTCCTCGATGAGCGTTGGTGCGTAGGGCAGCGGCAGGTCGCGGCTGTTGACCCGGATGACGGGCGCGTCGAGGTAATCGAAGGCGTACCGTTGGAGGTGATACGCAATTTCGGAGGAGATGGCCGCCAGCGGATTGGCTTCCTCGACCACCACGCAGCGGTTGGTTTTCTTCACCGAATTGACGACGGCGGCGTAGTCGATGGGCCGTACCGAGCGGAGGTCGATCACCTCGGCGTCGATGCCCTGCTTGGTGAGTTCGTCCACGGCGGGCAGCACCACGCGGCTGAGCATTTTGCCGAAGGTCACGATGGTCACGTCCTTACCGGGTTTCTTCACGTCGGCCACGCCGATGGGAATCAAAAATTCCTCCCCGTCGGGCACGGGGCCTTTGTCGCCGTACATCAGTTCCGACTCCATGAAAATCACCGGGTCGTTGTCGCGGATGCTCGTTTTGAGCAGGCCCTTCGCGTCGGCGGGGGTGGCGGGCACGACCACCTTCAGGCCCGGCGTGTTGGCAAACCAGTTTTCAAAATTCGACGAGTGCTGGCTGGAAAGTTGCCCGGCGTTGCCCGTCGGCCCCCGGAACACGATGGGCACCGAGTACTGCCCACCCGACATGCTCATCATCTTGGCCGCGCCGTTGATGATTTGATCGATGGCCACGAGCGAAAAATTGAACGTCATGAACTCGATGATGGGCCGCAGGCCGTTCATGGCCGAACCCACGCCGATGCCCGCGAAGCCCAGTTCGGCGATGGGCGTGTCGATGACCCGCTCCGGCCCGAATTCGTCGAGCATCCCCTGGCTTACTTTGTAGGCCCCGTTGTATTCGGCCACCTCCTCGCCCATGAGGTAGATGCTCGCGTCGCGGCGCATTTCCTCGTTCATGGCTTCGCGGAGGGCCTCCCGGAATTGAATTTCGCGCATGGTTAAGTGCTAAGTCGTAAGGTGTAAGTCGTAAGTCGCTTTCAACGTGGGGCAAAATTAGCCGAAGGCGGGGGAAAAACCAGTTCAGAGTTTGTAGTTTGAAGTTTGTAGTTGGTGTCAGCATTGAACTGCAAACCACAAACTTCAAACTACAAACTCTGAACTACCTTTGCGGCATGGGCATCCGTTCCGTTCTGGCCAAACCCCTGGCCGCACTCGTGGTGAACCGCCGACGGCGTTGGGAGGCAAAACCGGTCGAAACGCAGCAAACGTGGCTGCAAACCCTGCTCGACGCGGGCCGCAAAACCGCTTTTGGCCGCGACCACCGCTTTTCGGAAATCCGCACGTACAACGAATTCCGCCAGGCCATTCCCCTCCGCGATTACGAAGATCTCACCGCCTACGTCGAGCGGGTGAAGGCGGGCGAGGCTGACGTGCTCTGGCCGGGCAAACCGGCGTATTTCGCCAAAACCTCCGGCACCACCTCGGGCGTGAAGTACATTCCGCTTTCGCGGGAATCGACGCCCTACCACTTTAGCGGGGCGCGGGATGCGACGCTGAGTTACATCCACGAAACCGGCAACGCAGGGTTTCTCGACAAAAAACTGATTTTTCTGTCGGGCAGCCCGGCCCTGGAGGTCAAAAACGGCATTCCCGTCGGGCGGTTAAGCGGCATCAGCAACCACTTCGTGCCCGGCTACCTCCGCAGCAACCAGTTGCCGAGCTGGGAAACCAACACGATTGAGGACTGGGAAACCAAGCTCGACCGCATCATCGACGAAACCCTGCCCCAGCCGATGGGCCTCATTTCGGGCATCCCGCCCTGGGTGCAAATGTACTTCGACCGGATTCAGGCCCGGATGGGGAAGAAAATCAAGGACGTGTTCCCCGATTTTTCGCTGTTCGTGTACGGGGGCGTCAATTTTGAGCCGTACCGGGCCAAGCTGTTCGACAGCATCGGCCAACGCGTGGATTCCATCGAAACCTACCCCGCGTCGGAGGGCTTCATCGCCTACCAGGATTCCCAACAGGCCGAGGGGCTGCTGCTGCTGCTCAACCAGGGCATTTTCTATGAATTCGTGCCGATGGAGGAGTTTTTCTCCGAAAACCCGCGCCGCCTGAGCATCGCCGAGGTCGAGGTTGGGAAAAACTACGCGGTGATTTTGAACACCAACGCCGGGCTTTGGGGCTACTCCCTCGGCGACACGGTGAAGTTCGTCAGCCTCAGCCCGCCCCGCCTCGTTGTGACGGGCCGGGTGAAACACTTCATTTCGGCCTTCGGCGAGCACATCATCGGCGAGGAAGTCGAGAAGGCCATGCAGTACGCCGTGGCGCAACAGCCCGAAACGCAGGTCGTGGAATTCACCGTCGCGCCGCAGGTGACGCCGCCGGAAGGCGGCCTGCCTTACCATGAGTGGCTGGTCGAATTTGCCGTGCCGCCCGGCAATCCGGAGCAGTTCGCTGCCGACCTCGACCGCCGTTTGACCGAACTGAACGTGTACTACGACGACTTGATTTCGGGAAACATCTTACAACGGCTCAAGCTCACGCCCCTGCGCCGGGACGCGTTCATTGAGTACATGAAGAGTCAGGGCAAACTAGGCGGGCAGAACAAAGTGCCCCGGCTGGCGAACGATCGGCGGATTGCGCAGGGCTTGACCGGGTATGTTTCTTTGAAAAATAGTTGAGTGATACATTATCGCCGCCAACGCATCAGCAGGCAGTTTCAGTGACCCTCCTCCTCTTCGACCTCAACCCCACCGGCCACCACCCCGGCTACCTCCAGCACCTGATTCGCTACTGGGACGCCCAACGCGGGCGGCTCGTCGTGGTGGTGAGCGCCGATTTTCCCCAGCGCCACCCCGCCATTGCCCGCCTCGCCGCCAACACAGCGGGCACGGAACTGAAGCCGATTTCCGACGCCGAACAGGCAAAAATCACCACGAAATCGTCCTTCCTGGCTAAAATGGCCGCCGAGTGGCGGCTCATGGCCGCCTGCGCCTCCCGCGAAGGGGCCGACCACGTGCTGCTGATGTACCTCGACCAGTTCCAGGTGGCTATGCTCACCGAGCCAGGGCCGAGTTGCTCGTTTTCGGGGATTCTGTTCCGGCCCACGCTGCACTACGCCAAACTCGGCCACCCGCCCGTGGGCTGGCGCGAGCGCCTGCGCGAACTCCGCAAAAGCCTGCTCCTCCGGCTTATGCTGCGGCATCCGCGCCTGCGCACGGTGTTCAGCAGCGACCCGTACTGCCTGCCCCTGCTCCAGCGGTTCGCGCCCCGCGTGCGGTTCCGGCACCTGCCCGACCCCGTGCAGGTGTACCCCGTCTGGGACACGGGCGTGGCCGCCCTGAAAGCCGCCAGCCGCCTGCCCGCCGGGCGCAAAACCCTGCTCTTGTTCGGCCACCTCGACAGCCGCAAGGGCATCCGTTGCCTGCAAAAAGCCCTCGCCCAACTGCCCGAACCCACCCTCCAGCGCCTCACCCTCTGGCTCGTCGGACCACTGGAAGAAGACCAGCGCCGGTACGTCGAAAAAATGGAAAGCCTGCCCGGCCTGGAGGTGCGCCGTCACCATGAATTCGTGCCCGACGAGGCGGTGCAGAGTTATTTCCGGGCCGCCGACGGCGTGCTGGCGCTGTACCAGCGGCACGTGGGCGGCAGCGCCGTGCTGGTGCGGGCGGCGGCGGCGGGCAAACCGTCCCTCGCCTCCGACTATGGACTGGTGGGCCAGTTGGTCCGCGAAAACGGCCTCGGCTTGGCCCTCGACGCCACCGCCCCCGCCGCCATCGCCGCCGCCATCACGCGCTTTCTCGAAAGCCCCCCGCTTGGCAATCCCGAACAAATGCGGAACTTTGCCAATCAGAACCGGGCCAGCGAATACGCCCGGGTGATTTTTGAGGCGCTTGCCTGAAAACCAGGAAGAATTTTTAATGTTCAATTCTCAATGTTCAACGTCCAATGGTTCATTTCTCAAGCCTTGAAAATTGAACATTGAGCATTGAACATTGAACATTTGGCCCCGATTTGATTCACAAGCGCTCCCTCGCCATCCTCGGCTCCACCGGCTCCATCGGCACCCAGGCCCTCGACGTGGTGCGGGCCAACCCCGAAGCCTTCGCCGTGGAGGTGCTCTCGGCCCAGAACAACGCCGACCTCCTCATCCAGCAAGCCGCCGAATTCCGGCCCAACGTGGTGGTCATCGGCAACGAAGACCGCTACGACGCCGTGGTTGGCGCCCTCGACCCGCTCGGCATCAAGGTGTACGCCGGGAACGGTGCCCTTGCCTCGGTCGTGCAGATGGATTCGGTCGATTTGGTGCTGACCTCGATGGTCGGCTACGCGGGGCTGTTGCCCACGCTGAAGGCGATTGAAGCCGGAAAACCCATCGCCCTGGCCAACAAGGAAACCCTCGTCGTGGCGGGCGAACTGGTCACGGGGCTGGCGGCCCGGCGGGGCGTCAACATCTACCCCGTTGATTCGGAGCATTCGGCCATTTTCCAGTGCCTCGTCGGGGAATTTCACAACCCGATTGAAAAAATCATCCTCACGGCGTCGGGCGGGCCGTTCCGGGGCAAAGACCGGGAATTTTTGAAAACCGTCACCAAAGCCCAGGCCCTCAAGCACCCCAACTGGACGATGGGCGCGAAAATCACCATCGACTCGGCCACGCTGATGAACAAGGGCCTGGAAGTCATTGAGGCGAAGTGGCTTTTCGGACTGACGCCCGAGCAAATCGACGTGGTGGTCCACCCGCAGAGCATCGTCCACTCGCTGGTGCAGTTCGAGGACGGCTCGATCAAAGCCCAGCTCGGCCTGCCCGACATGCGGCTGCCGATCCAGTTCGCGCTGGGCTACCCCGACCGTTTGCGCTCCGATTTTCCCCGGTTCGACTTCGCCAAATACCCATCCCTCACGTTTGAGGCCCCCGATACGGAAACCTTTCGTAACTTGCCGCTGGCGTTTGAGGCGCTGAGCCGGGGTGGTAATGCGCCCTGCATCCTCAACGCCGCCAACGAAGTGGCCGTGGCCGGGTTTTTATCGGATAGGATTGGTTTTCTGGAAATTTCCGACCTGCTCGAAACTTGCCTCGCCACCGTGCCGTTCATCCCCCAACCCACCTACGACGATTACGTGCAGACCGACGCCGAAACGCGGCGGGTGGCTTTGAAAACACTTAATTCTTCATTGGAACACGGATGAGACGGATGCTTCGCAGCACGGATACGCACCGATTTCAGAATTCGTTTTTTTCTGTGCTGCGAAGCATCCGTCTCATCCGTGTTCCATCATCTTCGACTGAAAAAACGAAATGGACATTTTGATCATGGCGGGGCAGCTCATCCTGGGGCTGTCGATTCTGGTGGGGTTGCACGAACTGGGCCACCTGCTCACGGCCAAATTCTTCGGGATGCGCGTCGAGCAGTACTCGATCGGCTTTCCGCCCAAAATCTGGGGTAAAAAATTTGGTGAAACCGAGTACAGCATCGGGGCGATTCCGCTCGGTGGTTTCGTGAAAATCTCCGGCATGATCGACGAATCGCTCGACACCGAGGCCATGAAGCAGCCGCCCAAACCCTGGGAATTCCGGGCTAAACCGGCCTGGCAACGGCTCATCGTGATGCTCGGGGGCATCATCGTCAACATCATCACGGGCGTGCTGATTTTCATCGCCATCACCTACCACGACGGGGGCTCCTACCTCAGCACCACCGAAGTCAACAAGTACGGCATCGTGGCAGGTGAGCTGGGCCGCGAAATCGGCCTGCAAACCGGCGACAAAATCATCCGCGTCAACGGTCAGTCCTTCGAGGATTTCTCCGACGTGCGCTCGTCGGACGTGCTGCTGGGTTCCAATAGTTCGTACACCGTGCAGCGCGGAAACGAGACCATCGAAATCCTGATTCCCAATGATTTCGTCGAAAAACTCTCCGACAAGCAGAACGTCGAACGGTTCATCGAGCCGGCAATTCCCTTCAAAGTTGGTGAAATCACGCCGGGGCAACCCGCCGAGAGAGCGGGCCTGAAAGCTGGGGACCGCATCGTAAGCGTGGGCGGCCAGCCCATCCGCTTCTGGCAGGACCTGGGCGAAACCCTTCGCCGCTTCGCCGGGAAAAACGTGCCGGTCGTCGTCGAACGCGGTGGGCGTGTTCAAAGCCTGAACGTGGACGTGAACCGCGAAGGCAAAATCGGTTTCGCGATGGCTTCGCTGCTGCAACCCACCATCGTGAAGTATTCGCTCGGCGAGGCCATCGGCGTGGGCACGAAGCGGGCCTTCAGCGTGGTGTTCGACAACATCCGGGGTTTCGGGAAAATCTTCCGGGGTGAAGTGTCGGCCTCCAAAGCCCTCAGCGGGCCAATTGGCATTGCCCAAAACCTGTTTGGCGGCGAGTGGGACTGGCGGCGGTTCTGGTTTGTGACCGGCCTGCTTTCAATGGCCCTGGCCTTCATGAACGCCCTGCCCATCCCCGCCCTCGACGGCGGGCACTCCACGTTTTTGCTCTACGAAATCGTATCGGGCCGCGCCCCGTCGGACCGCTTCCTCGAAAACGCCCAGAAAGTCGGTATGGTGCTCCTGCTGGCGCTGATGGCGTTTGCGATTGGGAACGATTTGTTCAAGGCGATTTTCTGATTTCCTTTTTTTAACCGCAGAGATCGCAGCGTTTTAGCAGAGACCGCAGAGAAAATCTCTGTGAACTCTGTGAAAAACTCCGCGATCTCTGCGGTTAGACTTTTGAGCATGAACGCACTCTGGCTCTTTTTCACCCTGTTCACGGCCCGCCACGACTTCCACACCAGCCTCACCGAAATGCGGGTAAACGCGAAGGAAAAAACCGTGGAAGTCACCGTGCGGGTGTTCACCGACGATTTCGAGAACGCCCTGACGCGGGCCAACGCCAATCAACGCGTCCGCCTGGAAGCCAAAGACCGCCACGACCCGCTCATCGACCGCTACCTGAAGCAGCGTTTCACCCTGACCAACGCCAGCGGGAAGCCAAAGCCCTTCCGGTACCTGGGCAAGGAATTTGAGGCCGACGCTACCTGGCTCTACCTCGAATTTCCGCTTACCGAACCCCTCCTGGGAGCGAAACTCCAGCAACTTGTTCTCCTCGATCTTTTCGACGACCAGACCAACCTCGTCAACGTCTTTTACGGCGGCGACGAAAAGCGGTCGTTTTTGTTCAACCAGAAAACCAAAGTGCACCAGCTTTGAACCAGTTCCTAGTAGGGAATTTACAGTTTACTATGAAAAGCCAAGGTACATTTCCTGTGCCTTGTAAACTGCCTACTGTGAACTGCCAACTGGCCGCTGGCACATCCTTTGCCCCTATTGACAAGGACGGTTTTTTCCGTAGCTTTAGGATTCATTACCTTTTCCGGACTGCCAGTCTGACAGCCCTGCTTGACCCGCTTTATGAGCTTCAACACCGATTTATTGACGAATCTCCGACTGGCAGAAATCTCTGATTTCGACAATCTGGAAGTATTTCCCCTCTCGCCCGGTGATTTTGAAACCGATGACGCGAACTACGACAAATTGGCTGACGGCCTGCCCATTCTCCCCATCCGCAACATTGTGCTGTTTCCGGGCATTGTAATTCCCGTTACGGTGGGGCGGCAGAAGTCCATCCGGCTCGTTAAAAAAGCCTACAAAGGCAACCGCACCGTGGGCGTGCTGGCCCTGGCCAACCCCCAGAAGGAAGAACCCACCGGCGAAGACCTCTACAAAGTCGGTACCGTGGCCCACATCCTAAAGATGATCGTGCTGCCTGATGGCAATGTAACCATCATCGTGCAGGGTAAAAAGCGCTTCGAGGTGCAAGAGTACGTGCGCGAGGAGCCGGTGATGCTGGCCAAAGTGCGTTTCATCGACGATAATTTCCCGGCAAAAACCAACCGCGAAACAAAGGCCTTGGTGCAGTCGCTGCGCGAAGCGGCCACGAAAATTCTCAACCTGAATCCGGAAATTCCCCGCGAAGCCCAGATTGCCCTCGACAACATCGAGAGCAACAATTTCCTGATCCACTTCCTGTCGTCGAACCTCAACGCCGACCTCGCCGACAAACAAAAACTGCTCGAAATGTTTGAGGGCATCGAGCAGGCCACGACGTTGCTGGAGTTTCTGCACAAAGACATCGAACTGCTCGAACTGAAGCGCGAAATCCAGAGCAAGGCCAGCAGCGACATCGACCAGCAGCAGCGCGATTACTACATCCGCCAGCAAATCAAGGTCTTGCAGGAGGAATTGGGCATCGACTCGCCCGAGCAGGAACTCGACAACATCCGGGCCAAGGCTACCAAGAAAAAATGGAGCAAGGAAGTGGGCGACCATTTCACAAAAGAACTCCAGAAACTCCAGCGCATGAACGCCATGTCGGCCGAGTACCCGCTGACGATGAATTACGTGGAGCTGATGGTGGATCTCCCTTGGGGCGAATACTCGAAGGATAATTTCGACCTGAAAAAGGCCCAGAAAATCCTCGACGCCGACCATTTCGGCCTCGAAAAAATCAAGGAGCGCATCATCGAGTACCTGGCCGTGCTCAAGATGAAAGGCAACCTCAAGGCTCCGATTCTGTGCTTGTACGGCCCGCCGGGCGTGGGCAAAACCTCGCTGGGCAAATCGGTGGCCAAAGCCCTAGGCCGGAAGTACGTGCGCATGGCCCTAGGTGGCGTGCACGACGAGTCAGAAATTCGCGGGCACCGGAAAACCTACATCGGGGCCATGCCGGGCAAAATCGTCCAGAACGTCCGCAAGGCGAAAACCTCCAATCCGGTCTTCATCCTCGACGAAATCGACAAGGTGAGCAGCGACTTCCGCGGCGACCCGTCGTCGGCCCTGCTCGAAGTGCTCGACCCGGAGCAGAACCACAGTTTCATGGACAACTACCTCGAAGTCGAATACGACCTCTCGAAGGTGCTGTTCATTGCCACGGCCAACGCCCTCGACACCATCCAGCCCGCCCTCCGCGACCGGATGGAAATCATCGAACTGACGGGCTACACGATGGAGGAAAAGGTGCAGATTGCCAAAAAGTACCTGATTCCCAAGCAAAAAAAGGAACACGGGCTGGACGGCAAAACGCTGACGATTAACGACGCCGCCGTGCAGAAAATCGTGGAAGGCTACACCCGCGAGTCGGGCGTGCGGGCGCTGGAACAGAAAATCGGGTCCTTGATTCGGAAAATCACGAAGGCCATCGCGCTTGAGGAAGACTACCCGAAGGTGGTCACGCCGAAGGACGTGGTGAAACTGCTCGGGGCCGAGATCTTCGAAAACGACAGCTACGACAACAACGAAACGGCGGGCGTCGTGACCGGCTTAGCCTGGACGAGCGTGGGCGGCGAAATCCTGTTCGTGGAAAGCAGCCTCAGCAAAGGCCGCGGCCACCTGACGCTGTCGGGGCAGTTGGGCGACGTGATGAAGGAATCGGCCACCACCGCCCTGAGCTACCTCAAGGCCCACGCCGACGAAGTGGGCATCGACTACCGCACCTTTGAACATTACAACCTGCACGTGCACGTGCCGGCGGGGGCGGTGCCGAAGGACGGCCCCTCGGCGGGCATCACAATGGTGACCTCGATGGCCTCCATTTTCACCCAGCGCAAGGTAAAGCCCAACCTGGCCATGACCGGCGAAATCACGCTGCGCGGCAAGGTGCTGCCCGTAGGAGGCATCAAGGAAAAAATTCTGGCGGCCAAGCGGGCGGGCATTCGGGAAGTCATCCTCTGCTACAAAAACCGCAAGGACGTGGAGGAAATCAACCGCATCTACCTCGGCGACCTGACCTTCCACTACGTGGACCGGGTGGATGAGGTGCTCGACATCGCCCTCCTGCCCGAGCAGGTGCGCAAGCCAATGCCGTTTGTTTTTCCCGACGAAAAGGAAAAGCAGAAAGAAGATGTCGGCATCGGCGTACTGGTCTGAAACGACAGCGGCCCCGAGGATTCGGGGCCGTTTTTTTGTAGTTTTATTTCAATGAAACCTCCACAGTATGTTGAGCGCACACTCCGATTTTCTGAAGTACGCCTGATGCTTTTTTCGTACATCGACGAAAACGTCCACGTCGTGTCTTCACCGGCACTCGACCTGTACGGCTACGGCAACGACGAAGAGGAGGCCCGACAAAGTTTTTCCACGGCCCTGAACGAATACCTCGACTACACACGGGAGACCGAGACGTTGTTGCTCGACCTGGAGCGACTCGGCTGGTACATCGACCCGAAGGCTCGCACGCTGGCGTCTCCTTCGCTGGAGGCAACTCTGCGCCAAAACACCGATTCTGGTGCCGTGCTGGCCAACCGCCCGCTCAAAACCTATCATCGCATCGTTCGGTTCGACGCGTTCGGCCAACCGGCATGAGCACGCAGAAACTTTCCAACGTTTCGCTGGCCGAATTCCGGCGCTTCCTGCAAAACGCGGGTTGCCACCAACACCGGGTGAAAGGCGGTCACGAGCACTGGGTCAAACCGGGGCTGACCCGGCCCATCACGTTCCAGACGCACATTGACCCGGTTCCGGAATTCATCATCAGGAATGCCTTGCGGACGTCGGGCGTGTCGCGGGAAGATTTCTGCGGATGCTTGCCTGAAGGCACCCCTACGCCACTCCCAGCCAATTTTGATCGGGCTACTCGAAAAAATACCCCGGCAAACCGCATCGCATTTGCCGGGGTGTTGAATCCGTCTTTTTGGGAATTTACTGCGCCGCTTTCCGGGCCGACGCCGCTTTTTTCAGCACGTCGTTCGGGACCGTGAAGCGGCCGAAGTTGGCTTTCCGTGTCAGCGAGGCGTCGATTTCGGTGAGCGGGGTGGCGCTATGGTTGGTGGCGGCGAGGCGGCCGTTGGTGGCGATGGCTTGCAGGGCGGTGCCGAGCAGGGTTTCCTGCGGATCGCCGAGGCGGCGGAGGTTGATGGGCTCGTCCACGGCCGCGTCGGGCTGGAAGCCCCCGGTGTAGTCGGACTTGCCCTGGCTGTTGAAGGCCTTCACGATGATGGGTTGCAGGCCGTACCTGATTTTGCCCTCGTCGTCGGAAATCGTGGTCGAACCCACATTTTTGCCGTAGGTTTTGTCGCCGATGAGCGTGACGGTCATGTAGGGCTTGAGGCCGTTGATGAGCAGTTCACCCGCCGAGGCCGTCCAGTCGGAGGTCAGCACGAACACCCGGTTCAACTGGTTGCCGATGGCGTTGGCTTCGGTCGTGAAGTACTCGTTGAACGAATCCGCGCTGTACTGCCGGGTCAGGTATTGCGTCAGGCCCGCGTTGTACTGCTGCTTGAAAAACACCTTGCCCGGCCCCACGCCCTTGCCAATCAGGCTGGCCAGCCTGGTGGCCGATTCCGACGAACCGCCGGGATTGTAGCGCAAATCGAGCACCAATTCCTGCACGCCCTGGGCCTTGAAGTTGGCGAAAATCTGGCCGATGTGCTGGTCGTAGGTGGCCACGTTGCTCCCGTTGGGGCCGGGGTTGAATTCGTTGTACACCAGGTAGCCGACTTTTTTGCCGCTCACGGTGTACACCGAATCAAAGAAGACGGGGTCTTCCTGAAACGTGAGGGGCGTCACCGAAACCGACGCGTTCGAGTCGGTGATGGTTTGGGCGGTGGGGTTCACCGTGGCCAGGCCGTAGGTGGTCGAGCCCCCGGCGTAGAGCAGCCTGGCGTAGTTGGCCGTCGTCAGGGGCTGCCCGTTGATTTTCGTGAACACATCGCCCCGGCGCAGCCCGGCCCGTTCGGCGGGCGAGCCTTTGGCCACGTACAGCACCTGCCCGGCCACGTTGGTTTTGCCCTGTTCGGTCAGAAACAGCCGGAACTGCATGCCCGTCGTCACGCTTTCGCCGCTGAGGGCCGCTTCGAGCGAGTCGGCGTTGGCGGCAATCCACGAGAAGCGGTCTCCGTCGGGGTTGGTCGCGGCATCGTACTCGTTGAGCAGGCTGTTGAAGTAATCTTCCGGAGCCGCCGTCGTGTCGGTTTTTTCGTAAGCCGGCATTTTGTCGTTCCAGTAGTAGTAATCCGACATCTGCGCGTAAATCCAGTCGTTGACCGGCTTGTTGCCCGAGTACGTGGGCGCGGGCGTTACGTCTTCCGTGTTTTTCTTGCAGGAAGCCAGGCCGGCGACCAGCAGCAGCGCCGCAAGGGCGTAGCGAATAGGTTGTTGCATGACGGGTAAACGGTTTTTTTCGGGAAAAAAGTTGGCCGTTCCGGATGAATTTTCCGGGTATTTTTTCCAAATACACCGCGTCGCACCGCGCCGTTGCCAGCAGAAAAAAAAGTAGCGTGGCCTAGTGGGTACCCGCGTCGCGACGGCGCACGTGCGTTAAAAATCCGTAGCTTGGAGGCAAATCCACTTCGCATGCTTTCCCGCCTGTTCCTGATCGTCCACGCGCTTCTGACGCTGACTGCGTGCGCCCAACCGCCTGCCCCCGCCGCCCCACCCGCCGAAGCGCATTCCGCCGATGTACCGCTGTCGTGGATGGCGCTCCAACTCCGCCTCACCCGCACCACGCCGGGCATTTCGAGCATCGGGCACTCGCGCCTGTTCGCCTGTGTGGGCGTGGCGCTGTACGAAGCCGTGGTGCCGGGCATGACCGGCTACCGGTCGCTGGGCGGGCAACTCAACGGGCTCCCCGAACTGCCTAACCCCCAACCCGGTGCCGGGTACCACTGGCCCGCCAGCGCCAACGCCGCCCTATCCGCCGCGTTCCGGGCCGTGTACCCGAACACCCCGCCCGACAACCGGCGGGCCATCGATTCGCTGGAAACGGCGTATGAGCAAGGTTTTCGGAAAATCACTTCGGCGGAGGAAATCGACCGCTCGGTGGCCTTCGGTCGGGCCGTAGCCCAGGCCGTCGTGGCCTGGGCGAAAACCGACGGGGCTGACAACGCCACGCCCTACACGCCGCCCACCGGTCCGGGCCTCTGGGAACCCGCGCCCCCCGCCTTCGGCAAGGCCGTGGAGCCGAACTGGGGCAAAAACCGCCCGTTCGTCGCCGCCAACGCCGCCGTTGACCCCGGCCCGCCGATTCCGTTCTCGACCGACCCCGGTTCGCCGTTTTACGCCGCCGTGAAGGAAATCTACGACGTGTCGCTAACCCGCACGGCGGAACAAACGGCCATCGCCGACTTCTGGAACGATTTGCCCGACGGGAAAAACTACACCTCCACCGGCCACTGGGTGTCCATCCTGGCGCAGGTGCTCCGGCGGGAAAACGCCACGCTCGCCATCGCCGCCGAAGCTTACGCCAAGGTCAGCATGGCCTTTTCCGACGCCTGTGTGAGTTCCTGGAAATCAAAGTACAAGTACAACGTGATGCGGCCGGTGACGGCCGTGCGGCAGGTGCTTGGCCACCGGGACTGGCTTTCGCACATCCCCACGCCCGCGCACCCGGAGTATTCGGCGGCCCACGCCACGCTCTCGGCCGCGGCCGCCACGGCGCTGGCGAACGTGTTCGGGGAAAATTACGCCTTCACTGACCATTCCTACGACCACCTCGGCATGAAGCCCCGGTCATACGCCTCGTTCATGGACGCGGCGCGGGAGGCCGCCGTCTCGCGGGTGTACGGGGGCATCCACTACCGGCCTTCGGGCGAGGCGGGGCTGCACCAAGGGCAGGAAGTGGGGCGGAACGTGGTGGCGTTGAAATTCAGGAAATAGCAAACAGGAGCAACCCGCCGCCCAGCGCCACGAAGTACGACACGAGCGAGGCCGCCCCGGCGTAGTCTTTCGCCAGCCGCTGGCCGAAAAAAAGGCAGAGGATGTCCACCACGCTGAGCCAGAGGCCCAGGCAGGCGACGAATTCATTCCCGAAAAAAAGTAGAATCGCCCCAACCACCGAAATCAGCCCGGCGGCGGTTTCGAGCACGGTGATGACCAGCGTCATCGGCCCCACCGTGCCCGCCAGGGGCGAGGCCTTGAAGTGGTCGCGGTGGTAGTCGAGGTTTCCTTTGAAATCGAAAACCTTGTCGAGGCCCGACTGGGTGAAGAGGATGCCCGCGAAGGCGGCGGCGAAGAGTTTGGCCCAGAACAGGACCGGGAAGCCTAAAAAAGTCTGAACCACGATTCACAGGATTTTAGGATGCGCAGGATTGCTGGTGTCAATAATCCTGGTAATCCCTGAATCCTGCAAATCGTGGTTCAGACAAAACGCATCAAACTTACTTTCCGCCGCCGCTCGTCGCGCCGCCACCACCCTGCTCAAACGTCACCGTGTCCACGGCGAACAGGGGCTGGCCGGCTTTTGCTTCGGCGTTCGTGAACACCAGGTACAGGTCCTGCATGCCCGGACCGGCGGGGGCCAGCGGCAATTTCACCGCGCCCATTTTGCCGTTTTCCACATCGGCGGTGCCCAGCAGGCGGCCCGTGGGCGAACCGAGGCGGGCCTCGACTTTCCCGCCTGCCGTCTGGCCCTTCATCGTGAAGACCGTCGTGCTCAAACTGCCGATGCCCGTTAGGTCAAGGCCCTTGAACACCACGTAACTGCCGTTGCTCAGCGCCACGGCCGCTTCGCTGCCCGTGGGAAGTTTGTAGTTCATGATGGCGTTGGCTCCGTCGTTGGCGGTGGCTTTCACCACCGGGCTGCGCAGGGTCACGGTTTGCTGGGCGGTTTGCGGGGGGATGGCCCCGTTGCCCTTGTCGGTGTAGGAGGCCGAGAAAATGTACGTGCCGGGCTTGCTCTTGGCCGCCGTCACGTAGCTGCCTTTCACGGGCTGGCTTTTTTTCTTCTCGTCGGCCAGGCTCAGGATGTACTTCACCATCTCGGTGGCGTCGGCCTTCGACACCTGCGGGTGGGCGCTCATGGCCTGCTCGCCCCACACGCCGCCGCCCCCCTTGATGACCTTGTCGGCCAGTTGGCCGACGGCCTGGCTCTTGCCTTTGTATTTTTTCGCCACGTCGACGTAGGCCGGTCCGATGGATTTTTTGTCGATGGCGTGGCAGGCTTTGCAGTCGCTGAGGTCAATGAGGCGCTTGCCGGTGGCGAAGCTCGTGTTCATCTGGTGGCCTTGGGCGATGAGCGTTTTGTCGAAGCCTTCGAGGTAGTTCACGTTCACGTACACGTCCTCGTTGGCGATCTTCTTGTTGGCCAACGAGCCGTCCTCCTTGTCCGCTACCTTCACCTCGTACTCCACGGGCTGGTTGTCGAAGTAAAACGTTCTGTTGCCCTTCACGGCCAGTTCGACCTTCGGCACCTCGTTGCCCACCTTGATTTCGACGGCCTGGGTGGCGATGTTGCCGAGGGCATCGGTCACTTTCAATGTCGCGTTGTAAATGCCCGGTTTGGCGAACGTGAAAGCGGCATTGGGCGTGGCGAATTTCTGCTTGCCCACGGTCCACTCGTATTTCAGCGCGTCGCCGTCGTAATCCATCGAGCCTTTCGACGTAAGCGCCACCTTCAGCGGGGCGGCCCCGGCGGGCTTGTCCACGCTGGCCACAGCCACGGGCGGGCGGTTGCCGGCGTTATAGGTAATGCGGGTCAGGCGGGCCTCGTCGTTTTGGGCGAACCAGTTGGGGCCGTATTCGAGCATGAACAGGGAACCGTCTTTGGCGAACTGCATGTCCATCGGGTGCGAGAATTTCCAGGAGGGCAGGAAGCGCTCCATGCTCACGAAATCGCCGTTGGGCTTCATCGTGACGGGGTTGATCATGTCGCGCATCCAGTCGTAGGAGAAAAACTTCCCGTCGTAGTATTTCGGGAATTTCACCTTCGAGTCCTTGTCGTAGTCGTCGAAATAGTACACCGGCCCGCCCATGGCGTTGCGGCCGCCCTTGCCCACGACTTCGCCAAACTCCGGCGACTCGGCGTAGGGGTAGTAGATGAAGGCCTTCTGGGCCGGGGGCAACTCCTTCAGGCCCGTATTGTGGGGGGAATTGTTTATGGGTTTGGCAGCGTCGTACTTCGGCCCGGAGCTTTTTTTCTCGAAACTGTACTCGTTGTAGGCCTTGTTGTCGGCCACGAAGAGCGGCCAGCCGAAGTACCCGGCCTGGCGGGCCTGGTTGACCTCGTCGTGCCCACGGGGGCCGCGGCCTTCCTTGTTTTCACCGGCGTCCGGCCCGACTTCGCCCCAGTAGAGGAAACCCGTGCGCTGGTCCACCGCGATGCGGTAGGGGTTGCGGTTGCCCATCACATAGATTTCGGGGCGGGCGTTGGGCGTGCCTTTCGGGAACAGGTTGCCTTCGGGAATGTCGTAGCCCGTGGCCGTGGGTTTGATGCGCAGGATTTTGCCCCTCAAGTCGTTGGAGTTCGACGAGGTCCCCTTGGCGTCCCAGCCCTCGCGGCCTTCGCGCTCGTCGGAGGGCGAGTAGCCGTCGGAGGCGAAGGGGTCGGTGTCGTCACCGGTTGAGAGGTAGAGGTTCCCGGCTTTGTCCCAGGCAATCGAGCCGCCCGTGTGACAGCAGCGGCCGCCGCGCTTGACAGGCACGCGCAGCAGCACCTGCTCGGTTTCGGGCAGCAGGGTGTCTTTGGCCAAATCGTACTTGAAGCGCGAGAGGTGCTGGGCAGTGTCGGCCCCCCACTTGGCCGCGTCGGGCGAGTAGTAGAGGTACACGTGGCCGTTCTGGTTGAAGTTCGGGTCCACGTTGACGCCCATCAGGCCGTACTCCGATTTGTCGTACACCGGAATCTGGGCGATGGTTTTCACCTTCTTGCCTTTCGCCTTCGGGTTGTAGAGCTTCACCTGCCCGTGGCGTTCGGTGTAAATCACCCGGTTGTCGTCGAGCACGACGAGTTCGGTGGGTTCGTAGAGTTTATCGTCCAGCACTTCGCGGCTGAAGCGGTTTTCTTCGGGGGTGCGCTCCGAGCGGGCTTTTTTGTAATCCAGCGTCGGCGCACCCGAAGCCACCCAGCGCAGCCCACCCCAGAAGTGCTGGAGGAACAGCGGCTCCATGAAGGTCTCGTCGGTGTGGCCAAAGGCCGTGTAAAACACCCGCCCGCCGTCGTACTCGTGGTACCACACCATCGGGTGGTTGCTGCCGGCGCCCATCTTCGAGTCGCCGTAGGAGGCTTCGTCGATGGTCATCAGCACCTTCACGTCGGTGTTGAAGTTTTTAAAATCGTAAAACTCGTCGGTTTTCTCGAACGCGTCCGGCATCCCCTGCGTGGCGGGGTGGTTTTTATCCCGCACCGTCACCTGGCCCTTGCGCACGTTGGGGTTGCCGGGGTGGCTGAGGAATTGCCCCCCGGCGAGTTTGTTGTACCAGGGCCAGCCGTACTCGGTGTCGGTGGCGGCGTGGATGCCCGCGTAGCCGCCCCCGGCCTGGATGTAGCGCTCAAATTCGGTCTGCTGCTGTTGGTTGAGCACGTCGCCGGTGGTGCTGAGGAAGATCACCACCTTGTACTTCCGGAGGTTCGCTTCGTTGAACCGCTCGGCGTTCTCGGTCGTGTCCACGGCGAAGCCGTACTTTTTGCCCATCAGCCGGATGGCCGCCTGCCCCTGGGGGATCGAGGCGTGGCGGAAGCCCTTCGTTTTGGAAAAAACCAGCACCCGTTGCCCCTGGAGCGGATTGTCGGGGGTTTGGGCGAACGCGGTGCCGAAGGCCAGCAGGCCCGTCAGGCAGGCCAGCGCGAGGCGTCTCAGCGGGAAAATGCGCTTCATAGGTCGCAAGGATTTGTGGAAACCGGGTTGGTGAACTTTGCGTAAAAAAGACAAACAGGACGTAAAAATACCGTTCATCGGGGGGATTTACCCAATTCGGGCTTGGAATTTTGCAAGGGTGGGATTGAGCCTCGAAATCCTTATTTTTGGCAACCAATCTTCCAACGCGATGACAAAGACAACTGCCTCCGAAGTGCTGGACCGCATGCCCGATGAGTTTTCGGTTGAAGAATTCACCGAGCGGCTCAAGTTCATGGAACGAATGGAGCGTGGCAGGCAGCAGTACCTGGAAGGGAAAACCTTAACCCACGAGGAAGCCATGAAACGCCTCGAACAACGATGGCAGAAGTAATCTGGACGGAACAAGCCCTGGAAGACTTCGAGCAGATTTTGGATTTCATTGTCCAAAACTCCTCAGAGACACACGCCAGGAAACTGAAAGACCGCATCGACCAACGAGTCCGCATTTTGGAGAAGTTTCCCCGACTTGGCCGCAGGGTTCCTGAAACGGACGAAGAGCGCTACCACGAGTTGTTCGAGAAACCGTACCGGATTGTTTACGAACTGATTGATGAAGACATCGTCTTGATTCAACACGTGGTTCACAGTTCACGGGACATGAATAATCTTCTTGATTGAGAAGTTCATGCCCGATTTGCTCCGCACCCTCGCCGCTCTAACTCCCCTCAGCCCTCCGGCCCTCGACCGCATCGTGACCATCGCCCCGCCCCGGATGGTACCCCGCCGGACGCTGCTGCACCGTGGGGGAGAGGTTTGTTCGCATTTCCACTTCATCGAAACGGGCCTGGCGCGGGTGTTTTACTACCGCGACGGGGTCGAAGTGACGGCCTGGTTCGGCTTTCCGGGCCTCATCGTAAGCGCCATCGACAGCTTTTTCACCGGGCAACCCAGCCAGTACTGGATTGAAACGCTGGAGGATTCCACGTTGTGTTCCGTCCGAAACTCCGACATCGAACGCCTCTACCGCGACTTTCCCGAAACCGAGCGGCTGGGCCGCCTGCTCATCACCGAAAACTACCTGCGCCTCGACGAGCGGATGAAACTCTTCGCCTTCCACACCGCCGACGAACGGTACCACTTGCTGCTTGGCCAGTTTCCCGACATCCTCCAGCGGGTGCCTCTCGGCATGATTGCCTCCTACCTCGGCATCACGCCCGAAACCCTGAGCCGGATTCGCGCCGGTCGCGACCGGTCGCGGCGAATTTGATTTTTGTCAAAGGATGAGGATGGCGGTGGTGGGAGGTTTGTCGAAACCAAGCCGCTGCCTGCCGTGCAACTCTTCATTGGGGTACTCTTCTGGATTCGCCTTCTGGCCGTTTTTTGCTTCTGCACGTTTGAATGCGGGGGAAAGCATTTCGTGTTTCCCTTCGGCCTCATCACCCTGATTTGGCCGGTTGGCGTTGTCCAATACTTCATTTTCCTGTTTACCGACCCTCACAACCGGGATTTCAATCCGCTTGTGTTTTTGGTTGGCCTTCTGGGCGTGCCTTCTGTTATCTACCTGGTCGGTCGTCCGCTGTTCAGCGAATTTTTCCGTACCGACTGGCGCAGCCAACTCGGGCCGCTCGCCGTGCTGCTGGTGTACGTGGGGTACCTGACACATTTCATCGGGCGCGGTTGCTGGTCCGAAGGATACCTGCCCTACGCCTCCTGGCCCGTGCTCCTTTTTTCAGTAGCGCAACTTGGAATTTTTCTCGCCAATTTGCGCAATCCCTCTCCGCTGGATTCCTGAACCTACCCAACCATGAAACTCCTTAAACGCCTCCTCCTCGCCCTGCTGGCCCTGCTCGTGCTGGCCGTTCTCGTCGGCTGGCTCTGGCTGCGAGGCCGGGTGCCCGACCCGAACGGGACCGTCCAACTGCCCGGCCAGCGGGATTCCGTCGAGGTGCTCTACGACGGCTACGGCGTGCCGCACGTTTACGCCCAAAGCGAGGCCGATTTGTTTTACGCCTTCGGGTACGTCCACGCCCGCGACCGGCTGTTTCAGATGGAACTGCTCCGCCGCCTCGCCGATGGGCGGCTGGCCGAGGTGTTCGGCCCGGCGGCCCTGCCCTCCGACCGGTTTTTCCGCACGCTCGGGTTCCGCCACCACGCCAAGCGCACGCTCGATTCGGTGTACCGCCGCCAGCCCGCCGCGCCCTTCGTCCGGGCCGCCGAAGCTTACGTGCGGGGCGTGAACGCGTTCATCGAAAGCGGCGAAACCCCGCTCGAATTCACGCTGGCCAGCATTCCGAAAACGCCCTTCACGCTCGAAGACTGCGAAATCATCTTGGGCTACATGGCTTTCGGCTTTGCCGAAGCCTTCCGCTCCGAGGCGTACCTGACGACGATTCAGGAAAGGCTCGGCCCCGCCTACCTCGCTGATTTTGCCGCCGACTGGCCCGAGGGCGAACCGATGATTCCGGTGCGAAACGCCGAAGGTCAACTTGCCGCCGCCCAGGCCCTCGGTCGCGTGGCCACGCACCTCACGCGGTTGCAGCAGACCCTCCCCCAGCCACCGTTCGTCGGCTCCAACGGCTGGGTCGTTGCGGGCAGCAAAACCAAATCGGGCAAGCCCATCCTCGCCAACGACACGCACATCGGCTTCGCCCAGCCTTCGGTGTGGTACGAGGCGCACCTGAACTGCCCCGGTTTCAATTTTTACGGCAACTTCCTGGCCGGAACGCCCTTCGGCGCGCTGGGCCACAATGAATCCGGCGGCTGGGGCCTGACCATGTTCGAGAACGACGACGTGGATTTTTACCGGGAAAAACCCAACCCCGAAAATCCGAATCAAGTGTGGTTCCGCGACCATTGGGAAGAGTTGAGAACCCGCACCGAAACCATCCGCGTCAAGGACAGCGCCGACGTGGTGCTGCCCGTGCGCGAGTCGCGCCACGGCATCCTGATTCAGGACGTGGAACGTTCGCTGAAAACCACCCACCTGACCACCCAGCCCGCCGCCCTGTGGTGGACGTTCCTGAAATTCCCGAACCGGGCGGGCGAGGCGTTTTTCGAACTGGCCCACGCCCGCACCGCCGCCCAGGCCGGGGCCGCCGTGGCCAAACTCCACGCCCCCGGCCTCAACGTGATGTGGGCCGACGCCTCCGGCAACATCGCCTGGTGGGCGGCGGCCAAACTGCCCGTCCGCCCGGCCCACGTGCGGCCTTACCTGATTCTCGACGGTTCCACCGGGGCCGACGACCCGACGGGCTGGCTCCCGTTTTCGCAGAATCCGCAGATTCTGAACCCCGAACGCGGCGTGCTCTACTCGGCCAACAACCAACCGGGGGCGCCTGAGCCGGATGACATGGGTACCGGCCTCGTGCCCGGCTACTACGTGCCCGGCGACCGCGCCCGGCGCATCGAACAATTGCTTTTCACCGAAAAAACCGACTGGACGCCCGAAACCGTCCGCGCCGTGGTCAACGACGTAACCAACCCCTCGTTCCCGGCGCTGCTGAAGGACTTGCTGCCGCTGGTGAGGCCCGGCCTCGACCCGAAAAACCGAAACCAGAATCTCGCTTACGACCGGCTCCTGGCCTGGACCGGCAACCACGAACTGACCAGCACCGAACCGACGGTGTTCTACCGGTTTCTCTACCACATCGGCGAGTTGGCCCTGCGCGACGAACTGGGCGAATTGACCGAGCCGTTTTTCAACAACGTGTGTTTCAAGCGCCCGATGGCCCGATGGCTCCGCCGCGACGCCTCGCCCTGGTGGGACAACCGCGCTACCCCCGCCCGCGAAACCCGCACCCAGATTCTGACCGAAGCCTTCCGCCGCGCCGTGGCTGATCTCGAAAAGCAGCTCGGCCCCGACCCCGCCGAGTGGCGCTGGGAGCGCGTCCACACGCTCACGCACAAGCACCCGCTGGCGGTGGCCGGGCCCCTGCTGGCGGGCTACTTCAACGTCGGGCCGATGCCCGTGCCCGGCGGGCGCGACACGATCAACAACCTCGATTTTGACCTCGATTCGACGGGCCTCTACCCGGTGGTGTACGGCCCGGCCCTGCGCCGCGTGGTCGATTTTGCCGACGTGGCCCGCGGCACGAGCGTGCTGCCCACGGGGCAATCGGGCCACAGGGCTAGCCCGCACTACGCCGACCAGGCACAACTGTTCGCCCAGGGCAAGGCCCGACCCGAACTGATGAACCGGGCGGACATCGAGCGCGCGGCGACGGGGCGGTTGGTGTTGAAACCGTAAGGCCAGTTTTTTGAAAATCGTTACATTTGAGCAACACAAGCAACGAGACTCATGACCAAAGAACAGGCGAGTCAAGTGGTAGACGCTATGCCTACTGAATTTGCAGTTGATGAACTCGTGGAGCGGCTTCTCATTCTGGAGGCTGTCGAAAAGGGCCGTCAGCAATACCGGGAGGGCAAGACCTTCACCCAGGAGGAAATCGAAGAACAATTTCGCGAACGATGGCAGCCGTAATCTGGTCGATGCAGGCCCGCGACGACCTAAACGACATCTACGCGTACCTCGAAACATTTTCGCGAAAAGTCGCCATTGAAGTCACGCAGACCATTTCCCAGAAAACCCGCTTGCTGAGTACGTTCCCGCAGATGGGCCGGGTTGTGCCTGGCTCCGAAGATGAAACCGTGCGCGAATTGATTTGGAAAAAGTACCTCATCGTGTATGAATTGCTCGACGCAGACGTTGTTGTCGTCCAAAAAATCTTTCACAGTTCGCGTAACCCTGAAGACTTATGAACGCGGCCATCCGCCGCGTTTTTTTACGCCCTAAACCTCTGAATCGGATGAAACTCCGCCTCACCGCGTTCCTCCTGCTTCTTGCGATAACCGCCCTCGCCCAGCCCCAACCCCTCACCTGGCCGTTCCCCATCCTGCGCCCCCACGCCGGGGTGCTGCTCGGCAACGGCACCCAGGGGCTGATGATTTGGGGCGAAGGCCGGACGCTCAACATCACCATCGGCCGGGCGGGCTTCTGGGACCACCGCGGCGGCAACGAATTCTCCACCCGCACGACCTTCCAGGACGTGAGGCGGATGCTCCAGGCGGGCGACGAAGCAGGCATCAAAGCCGCCTTCGCCGTGCCCGAGAAAACCGGCGCGCCCAACCTGGGCCACCCCCAGCAAATCGGGGGCGGACGGCTACAAATCACCCTGCCCGAGGGCTGGCAGCTTCAGCGGGCCGTGCTGGACTTGGCGACGGGGACGGTGAATGTTTTTGTGAAAAATCCGGCGGGGAAAGAAGAAAAACTGGCGCTCCGGCAGGCAGTCGCCGAGGAATTGGCCTGGGTACAACTGCCTACTTCGCTACGCGGGAAAACGACCCCGGCGTTGATTCCAAGTTGGGAAAGCGTGAAGGGGACGTTGGAGAAAGTTGGGGTGAAGCCCCCGGTGCGGTTTGAAAAATCGGGCGTCGTTGGCTTCACCCAGACCCTGCCCGACGACGACCCACTGGCCTTGGGCTACCGGACGCTGGGCAACGGTACTGTGCTGCTGGCGAGCGCGTTGAGCAATGGGGCGACGGACGAACTGGTGCGGAAGATGCAGGACCTTGATTTGCTTACCCGCCAGAAATTCGCGGCGGACTGGTGGGCCGATTACTGGCAATCCGTCCCCCGCCTCCGCCTCCCCGACCCCGCTTTGCAGGAAATCGTGGACTACGGCCTCTACAAACAAGCCTGCGTGACGCCCCCGCAGGGCGTGGCCGCCGCGTTGCAGGGGCCGTTCAACGAAGATTACCAACTGCCGCCTTGGAGCAACGACTACCACTTCAACATCAACATCCAGATGATTTACGGCCCGGCGCTGCCCTCCAACCGCGCCGACCACCTCACGCCGCTCTGGACGATGATGGCCGGCTGGATGCCCGAACTGAAACGGAACGGCGAGGCCTTTTTTGGCCGGAAAGGTGCCCTGCTCCTCCCCCACGCCGTGGACGACCGCTGCCGGGTGGTCGGCACGTTCTGGACGGGCACCATCGACCACGCCTGCACCGCCTGGATGGCCTACCTCGCCTGGCAGCACTACCGCTACACGATGGACCGCAGCATCCTCGAAAAAACCGCCTGGCCCCTGCTCGAAGGCGCGTTTGAAGGCTACTTCGCCATGCTCGAAGAGGTGGACGACAAAGCCAACCCCGGCAAAAAACGGTACAGCCTACCCGTGTCGGTCAGCCCGGAGTACGGCGGGTCGGGCATGAACGCCTGGGGCCGCGACGCGTCGTTTCAACTCGCCGCCCTCCACGCCATTGCCCGCGTGATGCCCGCCGCCGCGAGAGCGTTGGGCAAACCCCTCGACCCCCGCTGGGCCGACGTGGACGCCCGCCTGCCCGCCTACACGACCGTGGACGGGGTCTGGATGCCTGAATTCGGCAGCAAGGGTACGCGCATCGCCCTCTGGGAAGGGCAGGATTTGGTCGGCAGCCACCGCCACCACTCGCACCTCGCGTCGCTGTACCCGTTCTGCACCGTATATCCGAAAGACCCGACCCACCGCGAAGTAGTGAGCACCAGCCTCCGCAACTGGACCTTCAAGGGGCCGGGAGCCTGGTCGGGCTGGTGCGTGCCCTGGGCGTCCACGATTTGGAGCCGGATGGACCAGCCCGAAGCCGCCGTCGAGTGGCTGCATTTCTGGAAACGGGTGTACACCAACGAAGGCCGGGGTACGCTCCACAACGCGGCGTTTCCCGGCACCAGCCTCATCGCCGACGCGGGCTGGGCCAAAGCCCCCGCCGACCGCCCCAACCGCGAAATCATGCAGATGGACGCGGGCTTCGGGGCGCTGACGGCCGTGTTTGAGATGCTTCTCCAGCAGCGAGGCGAGGTGCTGCACGTGATGCCCGCCATCCACCGCGACTGGAAATCGTTCAGTTTTGAAAACCTCCGGGCCGAAGGAGCTTTTCTGATTTCAGCGAAGGTTGAGGGCGGGAAAACAGGCGAAATCCGGGTGAAAAGCCTCGCGGGCGGGCCGTTGAAACTGGCCCACGGGCTGGGCGAAACGTTCACTGCCAACGGGCAGCCGGGCGGCGGGACGGTTTTTCAGAAAGATTTTAAGAAAGGTGAGGAAGTGGTGTTGCGGCGGAAAAATTAATCCCCGTTCCAACCGTTTTTCACTGACGCGGGTCTTGTCGGAAAAATAATCCGATGAAGCGGTTCACTTTTTTGCTGATGATCACGTTGGTCGGTTGCAAAAAAGACCAACCCGACTGTCAGGAGCGGGCGCAGCCCGAGCCGCGAGGGTGTCCTAAGATCCTGGCTCCGGTATGCGGCTGCAACGGAAAAACCTACGACAACGGGTGCATCGCCGAATCGTACGGCATCACCAGCTACACCCCCGGACCTTGTAAACCCTGAAACGCCATGAAAAGCCTCCTTTTGTTCGCCACCCTGCTCGCCTTCGCCGCGTGCAGCAGCGATTCGACTGAACCCGAGTGCCAGGAGAAACCAAACAACGGTACGGCCTGCGCCCAAATTTATGAACCGGTATGCGGCTGCAACGGCAAAACCTACGGCAACGCCTGCGAAGCCGCCGCAGTGGGCATCGAGGTAGTGAGCCAGGGCGAGTGCCCGAAAAAATAATCCATCCTGTCAACTCTACCGACTACTGGCAGGATGCGGCGGTTCGATTTCCATCAGAAAGCTAAATCCGTGCTTCCGAAAGCCCAGCGATTCGTAGAACCGGTGGGCGTCGGTGCGGCGGAGGTTGCTCGATAGCGCCATTTTGTAGCAGCCCTTCTCCCGGCAGCGGTCAAGCGCGAAATCCATCATTTTTTTACCGATTCCTTTCCCCTGCTGGTCGGGCCGCACGGCCACGTCTTCGACCACGCCCGAGGGCGTGCCGAAGTGCCCCAGGTTGTCCATGACGAGCAGGGCGAAGGTGCCCACCAATCCGGCTTCGGTTTCGGCCACGTAGAGCGTGTAGTCGGGGTACGACTGCATTTTCCGAAACAGCGCCGTGGCGGCTTCCAGTGACAGGGTTTTCGGGTCTTCGAGGGCCGTGCGGTACAGTTCGAGCACGGCGGGCAAATCGGCTTCGGAGGCCGGACGGAGGAGCATGGAAGTGAAAAGTGAAACGTGGAAAGTGAAAAGTTGCCTCCGGAAAGTCGTTACTTTGGGTCAAAAATACACCCAACGTACTGCCAACTTTACACGTTTCACTTTCCACTTTTCACTCAAAACATGGCTTTCGGCTTATTGAACGGCAAGCGCGGCATCATTTCGGGTGCCCTCGACGAGAACTCCATCGCCTGGAAAGTGGCCCTGAAGGCCCACGAAGAAGGCGCCACCTTCACCCTCACCAACGCGCCCATCGCCATGCGGATGGGGGCCATCAAGAACCTCGCCGAGCAGTGCCAGGCCGAAATCATTCCCGCTGACGCGACGGAGGTGGGCGAGTTGGAAAAACTCTTCACCCAGTCACAGGAAGTGCTCGGCGGGCCGATTGACTTCGTGCTCCACAGCATCGGCATGAGCACCAACATCCGCAAGGGTCGGGAGTACGGCGACATGAACTACGAGTGGTTCCTGAAATCGCTCGACGTGTCGGCACTGTCGCTCCACAAAATGCTGCAAACAGCGGAGAAATTGGATGCCATCGCGGAAGGTGGCTCGGTGGTAGCCCTGAGCTACATCGCCGCGCAACGCTCCTTCCCCGACTACACCGACATGGCTCAGGCCAAAGCCATGCTCGAAAGCATCGCCCGGAGCTACGGGTACCGTTACGGAAAAAAGAAAGGCGTACGGGTGAACACCGTGTCCCAGTCGCCGACGAAAACCACGGCGGGCACGGGCATCAGCGGCTTCGACGCGTTTTTCGAGTACGCCAACCGCATGTCGCCCCTCGGCAATGCCACCGCCGACGAATGCGCCGACTACGTCATCACGCTCTTCTCGGATTTGACGAAGAAAGTCACGATGCAGAACCTTTTCCACGATGGAGGATTCTCGTCGGTGGGCATTTCGGCGGAAATCGTGGAGTTGATGGAGAAAGCCTAGCGCGTTACGTCGTGCTGAACTTGATTCAGCATCTTCCTGTCGGATGGCAAGCCGCTTGGGAGGCACCAACCTGGTTGGCTGAAAGGGGGAGATGCTGAATCAAGTTCAGCACGACGTGCGCATCACCCCGTGACTCGGCTTTTCATCTTCTCAAACAGCCGCTCTACGTCTTCGCGCTGGCAGAGGGACGTGCCCTCGTTCATCGTGGCGGCGGCCCCGCAGGCCACGCCGAAGCAGACGACCTCTTCGAGCGCCCGCCCCCGCGAGAGAGCCAGCGTCATGCCCGCTACCATGCTATCGCCCGCCCCGACGGTGCTCCGTTTCCGGACGGTCGGGGCCATGACGTGTTTGCAAAAGCCCGCTGTCACGAGCAAGGCCCCCTGCGCTCCCAGCGACACGACGATGACTTCCGCCGCGCCTTTCGCAATCAGCGCTTTAGCGGCATCGTCCACCTCGTCCATTTCGAGTTCGGCTGTGCCCGATAGCGTGCTCAATTCCAGTAAATTCGGCTTGAGCAGGTAGGCCCCGCTGCCGTCGGCGGCATGGCGGAGGGCTTCACCGGAGGTGTCGAGCACGTACCGGGCACCGAGGGTTTTTGCCACGGCCCCGAGGCGGTCGTAGAAATCGTCGGGCACGCCGGGGGCCAGGCTGCCGCTGCCCACCACGTACCGCAGGTGGCGCATCCGGCTGATTTCCTCCAGGCAATTCTGCCATTCGCTTTCACTTACGGTCGGGCCGGGTTCGTTGAAGCGGTACTGCTGGTTGGTGGTCGTGTCCACCACGGCCAGGGCTTCGCGGATGCGGCCCGCCATCGGCAGGGGCATGGTTTCAATGCCTTCTTTTTGCAGCAATTCCTGGAAAAAATGCCGCACGTGCCCACCCGCCAGGTAGAGCGCCGTAGCCTCGCCGCCCAGTTTGTGGATGGCCCGCGCCACGTTGACGCCTCCCCCGCCGGGCTGGTATTCCGGAGCCTCGCAGCGCAGTTTTTTCTCGGGCACGATACCCGCCACGCGGGTGCTTTTGTCGAGAGACGGGTTGAGCGTGACGGTCAGGATGGGATGGGGCATGGAATTCGGAAGGGTTGAAATGCTCAATGTTCAATGTTCAATGAAAAATCATTGGACGTTGAACATTGAGCATTCTCTTCATTGCCCAAAAATACCATTCCCTACGACTTCACAATCACAAACTCCACCCGCCGGTTTTTCTGGCGTTCAGCCTCGCTCGTGCCCCGCGTGACCGGGCGCGTGTCGCCGTAGCCTTTGGTCTGGATGCGTTCGGGGGCGATGCCCTTGCCGGTCAGGTAGCGCTTCACAGCCACGACCCGGTCGAGGGAGAGTTCGAGGTTTTTCTGCGAATCGCCGAGGCGGTCGGTGTGGCCTTCAAGGCGGATTTCAACGGCAGGGTTCTCCTGCATCCATTGGGCCAGGTCGTCGAGCGTGGTGTGGGAATCGGGCAGCAGCGTGGCTTTACCGGTTTCAAACAGCACGTTTCTGAGTTCCACTTTCCGGCCCACCACGGGGGGCGTGGTCAGGATGGGGCTGCGCACCGGAGGAGGCGTGGTCGCGACCGGCGGTGGAACCGGTCTGGACGTAGCCGGGGCGGGTGTTGGGGTGGTGGCGCGGGTCTGGGGCTTGAGGTAAATGTCGCGGTCGACCTGGGTCAGGCCGGTGGGCTGAGTCAGGTCGAGGGGTTCGGTCAGGCGTTCGTAACCGGGGGCCGTCACCGCGTAGCTGTACTTGTCTTTAGGCAGCGTGAGCCGGTAAATGCCCAGGTTGCGGATGGTCCGGACGGAGTCGGTCACGCCGCCATTGCCCCGGTAGCTGATCGACGCGTCTACGGGTTGCTTGGTCACGGCGTCGTACACCTGCCCGCTCACCACCACGGGTACGTCGCCCTTCGGTTCGACGGGCACCGGGGCCGGGCGCGAGGCCACGGGGGGCGGCACTTGCGCAGGAGGCTGGCTGCGCGAAGGTGGCGGGGGCGTCGCCCGGGGCGGGGTTGGGCGGCGGAGGGGGTTGTTGATGTGAACGCCGTTGTAATTCCAGCAGGTGTAGCTCCCTTCGCTCCGGCATTCGAAAAGGTCGAACACGGTCATGCCCGGTTCGAGCCGCTCGAAATACACCTTAAACACACCCTCGTCGCCGGGGTACACCTTCTGCCGGTCGGGGTCGGTGGGGATGCCCTGCGCCCGGATGAACCGGAACGAGCGGAAGCGCCCGCCCACGTTGACCACCAACCGACTGTCGGGCTGGAAGCCAATCGTGGAGGTGTACATCGGCTCGAACAAATCGCGCATCGAGGGTGGCAGGGGTTGCTGGGGCTGGCGCGGCCCCCGGATGCGGTACTGGAAAGTCAGGACGGTGTACGAGCCGGTCAGTTCGACCCGCACGATGTTTACCTCGCGGGTGGTTTGGCGGTCAACGCGGGGACTGACCGTCACCTGCGCGGCGGCGGTCAGGGTGAAAAGCAAGCAGGCAAGCCCGGCGAGGGCGGCACGGAAGTTCATGGTAAAAACGGGCATCTTCACAATCATCGGCTTTTACCAAACGCGGGCCAGGGGGGAATATTTTCCGAGAAAGGTCAGGCGGCGAGCGGCTCGATGCGCACGTTGAGTTCGTACGAACGGAGGATTTCCTGAAGTTCGTCCAGAAAGCGCTGGCGAATGGCTTCGTACTGTTCTCGCATTGAATCCTCGCCGCCGTTTCGGTGCAATTCAATCATGGCGTTAACTCTCGGAAGCTGTTCGAGCAAGTCCTTCACCCGAATCAGTTTTTCTGGAACTACGTCTGCTTCGGTTTCCATCATCGAAGAAAATACAAACTTGAGCCTTTAGCCCGGTGAACAAGTTCTTGCTGTGCCATGCTCTTCAGAGTTAAATCTACGAAGTCTGAATCCTGAAACGGCCGAAATTGAGTGGGAAAATTGCGGGCAAAAAGAAACAGCCGCCAGCCGTCAAAGCCATTGGTCTCGCCATTGGGTCCGAAATCAAAATCCACTTCAATGCCATTCAGCTTGGTGAAAAGTCCGATTCCGTGAAATCCATACCGACTCACTCCATATTTCGGAAACATTCCGACGCGCGGAATGCCCTTGCTCCTCCACTCCGTCACGGCAAACTCTTCGCCGTACTTCTGCTTGAAAGCCTCAAGAACTTCCTGCACCTTTTCAAGGTACAGATGAATGAGTTCAAGCATGAGAACTTGAGTGTCCATGCCGAAAACTAAAAAAACCTCCCCACTCTCGCAAGCAGGAAGGTTTTTCAAAAACAATCAACTGTCAACCAGCAACGGTCAACTACGCTACAGCACGGCTTCGGCCAGCACGAGCACCTGGTCGTTGAGCACTTCGACCACGCCGCCGTCGACGACGAAGGTCTTGCGCTCGCCCGCGCCGGTGTCGATCACCACGTCGCCGCGACCGAGGATCGAAACGAGCGGGGCGTGCTGGTTGAGCACCTGAAACGAGCCGGTACTGCCGGGAAACGACGCCGAAACCGCTTGGCCCGCGAAGACTTTTTTATCGGGAGTGATGAGTTCGATGTGCATGTTCGATGTTCGATGTTCGATGTTCGATGTTCGTTGAACCCGTGCGAACATCGGACAACGAACATCGAACATCAACGGATTACTTCGCCGCCTCCGCCAGCAATTTTTCGCCTTTGGCGATGGCGTCTTCGATGGTGCCGACGAGGTTGAAGGCGGCTTCGGGCAGGTGGTCGAGTTCACCGGCCATGATCATGTTGAAGCCCTTGATGGTGTCTTCGATGTTGACCAGCGCGCCTTTCAGGCCCGTAAACTGCTCGGCCACGAAGAAGGGCTGCGACAGGAAGCGCTGCACCCGGCGGGCGCGGCTGACGGTCAGTTTGTCTTCTTCCGAAAGTTCGTCCAGGCCGAGGATGGCGATGATGTCCTGCAATTCCTTGTAGCGCTGGAGCATCTCCTTCACGTTCTGAGCGCAGGAGTAGTGCGCCTCGCCGAGCACCTCGGCGGTCAGGATGCGGCTGGTGGAGTCGAGCGGGTCCACGGCGGGGTAGATGCCCAGCTCGGCGATTTTCCGGCTCAACACCGTCGTGGCGTCGAGGTGGGCGAAGGTTGTGGCCGGAGCGGGGTCGGTCAAGTCATCGGCGGGCACGTACACGGCCTGCACCGAGGTGATCGATCCGCGCTTGGTCGAGGTGATGCGCTCCTGCATGGCACCCATTTCGGTGGCCAGCGTGGGCTGGTACCCCACGGCGGAGGGCATCCGGCCCAGCAAGGCCGACACTTCCGAACCGGCCTGGGTAAAGCGGAAAATGTTGTCGATGAAGAACAGGATGTCGCGGCCCTGGCCTTCGCCATCGCCGTCGCGGAAGTACTCGGCCACGGTCAGCCCCGACAGGGCTACGCGGGCGCGGGCACCGGGGGGTTCGTTCATCTGGCCGAACACGAGCGTGGCCTGCGATTTGGCCAGTTCGGTTTCGTCCACTTTGGTGAGGTCCCAGCCGCCTTTTTCCATTGAGTGAAGAAAATCTTCCCCGTATTTGATCACGCCCGATTCAATGAATTCGCGGAGCAGGTCGTTGCCTTCGCGGGTGCGTTCGCCCACGCCGGCAAACACCGACAGGCCTTCGTAGGCTTTGGCGATGTTGTTCACCAATTCCATGATGAGCACCGTTTTGCCCACCCCGGCCCCGCCGAACAGACCGATTTTGCCCCCCTTCACGTAAGGCGCGAGCAGGTCGATCACTTTGATGCCCGTGTAGAGCACTTCGGTGGAGGTGGCCAGTTCGTCGAACTTGGGCGCGGCGCGGTGGATGGACATGCCGCGCGGCGAATTGGGCTGGCTGATGCCGTCGATGGCTTCGCCGACCACGTTGAAGAGGCGGCCCTTGATGCCCTCGCCCGTGGGCATGGTGATCGTGGTGCCGTAGTGGTACACCTCCTGGCCGCGTTGCAGGCCTTCCGTGCCGTCCATGGCGATGGTGCGGACGCGGTCTTCGCCGAGGTGCTGCTGAACTTCAAGAACGACTTTAGTACCGTTGGCCTTGGTGACTTCCAGGGCGTCGAGGATGTTGGGCAGGTGGCCTCCGTCGCCGAAGGACACGTCCACCACCGGGCCGATGACCTGGGCCACTTTGCCCGTATTGACCGGAGTTGCCATTTACAGAAATGGAATTGGGTGAAGCGTAGAAAATTTCGCCCGCAAAAGTACGGCGCAAACGGCGGATTCCCAACGCGGTCTCCGAAGGTTTTGGATAATTTCGGGGAAAGCGGCGGAGTTCGGCGCGGGGTGTTGAATTTTTCCGGTAATTCGACCCTAAGCCCCACGGCGTGAAGCAGACGAGGCGGCGGAATAAATCGTTCCGGCCTGCCTTTTTACACGAGGAGTGGCAGGTTTTTCGGAGAAAACTTCCGCAACGCACGCATGGAAACCAACCTCATCCTGATCATCCTCAGCGGCCTCGTGCTGGTGTCGTTCGTGTTCGACCGGCTGGCCCGGCAAACCCGCATTCCCTCGGTGCTGATGCTGATTGGCCTCGGCCTGGGGCTGCAACTGCTGGTGCGCGAAGAGGGCTGGGCGGTGCCCAACGTCAGCCGGTTGCTGCCCGTGCTGGGCACGGTGGGCCTGATTCTGATCGTGCTCGAAGGCGCCCTCGATCTGCACCTCGGCGAGGGCAAAAACCGCCTCATCGGGCGGGCGCTGGCCTCGGCGTTCGTCGTGCTGCTCGTTACGTCGCTGGGCATGACCTTCGTGATCCAGCACTTCACCCAGACCACGTTTTACCAGAGCCTCGTCAACGCCGTGCCCCTGGGGGTAGTTAGCAGCGCGGTGGCCATTCCGAGCGTGATGCACCTGGGCGGCGAGAAGCGGGAGTTTCTGATTTACGAAACCTCGCTCTCCGACATCCTGGGCGTGGTGCTGCTCAATTTCGTGCTGACCAACCCCATCCTGCGGGTGGGGTCGTTCGTGCAGTTCGGGTTGGAACTGCTCGTCATCGGGGCGTTGTCGCTGGGCAGTTGCCTGTTGCTGTTGCTGGCCATGCAGCGCAACGGGCGGTTTTTCCTGATCCTCTCGGCCTTGCTGCTGGTGTACGCAGTGGGGAAGCTGTTTCACCTCTCCTCTCTCCTGCTGGTGCTGGTGTTCGGGCTGTTCATCAACAACACCGGCGTGCTGATTCCCAAACGCCTCACGCCCCTGCTCAACGACGACGGCCTCGAAGCCAAGCTGCCGCTGTTCAAGACCATCACCGCCGAGGGGGCGTTTTTCGTGCGGACGTTGTTTTTCACCGTCTTCGGCTACACGGTTAACCTCAACGCCCTCGCCGACGGCGAAACCTGGCTGCTGGGCTCGGTGCTTGTTGCGTTGATTTTCGTTGTGCGGGGGCTGTACCTGAAATTCGGGGCGAAGGTGGAGTTGATTCCCGAACTGTTCGTCGCGCCCCGCGGACTGATTACGATTCTGTTGTTTCTGAGCATTCCGGCCAAACTGCAACTGGTGCAGCTCGAAGGCGTGCTGCTGCTGACGGTGCTGCTCACGAGCCTGGTGATGACCCTCGGCCTGCAACTCAACCGCCGCTCCGCCCGACTGACGCCGGAGGAGGCGGAGCGGACGTGAGCGCAGTTGCGCATCCTGGCCCACCTGCGTAACTTACGGCCCTTAATCGACACGCTCATGGACAGCCTGGCTGATTTCATTCGGATGGAAAACGACCCGTGGTTTAAGAAGGGCCGCGAGGAGGCGACTAAAGAACGCTATGAGCAATTCGTGGAGAGCCTGCTCAAAAACACCGACTTCGACGCGGCGAAGATTGCCATGCTGGCCGGGGTGCCGGTGGAGTTGGTGGAGGAGGTGCGGCAGCGGTTGAACTGAACCCTGCGCCGTGGACAATGACCATCCACGCGGCGGAACGAAAAATCGTGCGGCGTTTGCTCTGCTTCGTTTTGATTTATTGAATGGTTGTGCGATACTTGCTCACGCAACCTCTGAACCGACCGCATGACGCCACGCTGTACCGCGTCAATAGACGACATGGGGCATTTAGGCCGCAGTGTCATTTATCGTTCCAAATAAGCCGAATAAACGACACCAGCTTGCGGATTATCGGCGGATAGACGCAACTTGGAGTACCAACCGGTTGCGTCTATCGGCATGTTGTGCGTCAGCATAGAAAACCGATACAGAAAGAAATGAAAGTAATAAAGGAAATAGGCAACAAGTTAACAATCCTTTACAGCAATTTGACTGATGCTGGCTGGGGCAGACAATACGACTTTTATATAATATTTGGACAGACAGACCCGGATAAATCTCCTTGGATAATAAATAATTGGAAATCTGACTTTGAACCATTTTTTAAATTATTGCTTAAGCAAACTGAAAATTTCGAAGAGACAGGACTTAGGGTAGTGAAGTACAAGCCCGAAAAGCGAGTATCTAAAAAGGACAACAAAGAATTTATCTATCACACCGACATTAAACTTGGCAGACTAAAATGGGACGAAAAATCACACGAAAAATGGACTATAAATAATAACCTTGAAAATTACTTTCTCAACTTTGAGCTTTGGACACCTATCTGGACAATTTGCGACAAAAAACAAACATCCCCAGACATTTACATTTCTATATCAAATGAAAGAACCTTTGAAAATAAACGTGACATTAAATTTGGTTACTTCATAGTAGTGTCAATTGCCAAGAGTTTAAAGTTTGACTCCAAACCAATTTTGAGAGAGTTGTCTGAAAAAATAAATTCAAAAGCTACAATTTTAAAAACTCGAAGATGGGACAAACCTGAAAATGCAGGAAATTGGACTTTTGTAAATTGGATACAAGACACATTTAGCAACGGTATTTATAAAGGGAAAAATCTACATTCGTTTGACTTTGATAAGTTAAAATTTGAACCAATATGGGAAGTAATATACAGACAGCAATAGAATGCCGAACGCACAACATCGGTTTGGCGATATGGCGGCTGACGTGCTTCGTAGAAACTATTGTGCAAGTTTCAACGGAAGTAATTCTTTTGAACATTAGTGCTGGCGATTTGCCAAATCGCCAAGCCCTATCCGTTGGCAACTGTAACAGACGACAGGAACAACAACACCGTGAGAGACACCCTGTTTGATTTTATCGCGAAATACGTTTCGCTGACCGAAGAGGAGAAGAACGCAATCGGTTCTTTGGACGTCTTTCGTTCAGTGAAGAAAGGGACGATTTTACTCCAGGAAGGACAAACATCGAAAGATAGTTATTTTATTCTGAAGGGATGCTTACGGAACTATTACCTCATCGATGGTGAGGAAAAAACAACGGCTTTCTACACTGAACTGGAAGTTTTGACACCCCATTGTGTCATCAGCAAAACTCCTTCACAGTATTACATCGGTTGTGTGGAAGACACGCTACTGACGGTTTCAAACTCGGATATGGAAGTGGAAGTAAATGGTAAATTTCCGAAGTTTGAAACCCTATGCAGAATACTATCCGAAGAACGTTTAGCCAAACAACAAATAGATTTTGACGAGTTTAAGACTTCTTCGCCTGAACAACGCTACCTGAACTTACTGCACAAACGGCCTGACCTGCTTCAGCGTGTTCCACAACACCAATTAGCGAGTTATTTAGGCATCAAACCTCAATCCTTGAGCAGGCTGAGAGCAAGAATCCTTGAGAAAGAACGAACTAAAACGCATTTCTTAACTTAAGTGAACGAGCTGTTGCAGCTCGCTAATCTACTTTTGCAGCATCGTTCCACTTAAACAGGGAAGAAATGCAAAAGAACCTTTTTTTCGCTGGCTTTGTCATCATGATGACAAGCGCGCTGCACGCTAACGCCCAATACGACGAACAAGACAGTACGTACAAACGGTGGTTTGTGGGTAGTTCTGTTTTTGTTTTCCTGGGTAATCTGGATACTGAAAATCCTCCTAACTTCGCTCAACTCAATGTTGGCTATCGGATTACAGGCAAGGATGTCATTGCGTTAGAACCCAAAACCTGGCGGTATGCCTGGCCAAATGGCATTCATCCCTTTTTTAACAACGCCTACAAAAAGCCGGAAGAACGATTTCCGGGGTATGTACGTGAGTTTGGCTTATCCGTGGCTTACCAACGCTTTTTGTGGAAGGGTTTATATGCTGAACTGAATGTTATGCCTACGTTACAAACTTTTGTGAGTACCGAAGGCAGAAAAATTGACGACGGTTTTCAGCTTTTCAATACTTATCGTATAGGGTATCATCTTAAACTTTTTAAGGACCGGTTTTTTATTCAACCCTCCCTAGCCATTACCCACCGTGCTTTTCACACTGAATTGCCTGTCGGGTTTAAACAGTTGGATGATAAATGGTCTAAGTTCGTCTTTGGAGAACCGGGCTTGCATTTTGGGTTTAATTTTTAGGTGTGCTCTTTCGTTTCCACCCCTCGGCCAGTCAACCAAACCACCCTGGACCGCTTCCTGATGGGCCGGAACCGCCGTGGCGGTTAGCCGCCTGACCTGCTTGCGCGCATTCGGGCCCGTCAGGGGACGGGTTAGGGCGATGGGAACCTGAAGAGGAAGTAAGCCCCGCCAAAGCGGGCGGGCAGGGTGTGGTGCCCACTGGTACAACGCCTCCCCCTCCGAAAACCGACGAAGGTCGGGGCCGGAGGGGGCGGCGTTGGTTTTTGTGGGAGGCGTGGCGACGGGTGTGAAGACCGTGGCATTCGTTGTGAGGGCGTTGTCCTTCTTTAGAAGTGCTTTGTCACTCTTTGAAAGGACGTGGTCATCTTTAAATATTGCTTTGTCATTCCTATATATCGTGCCGTCACTTTTTGAAAGAGCGTGGTCATGTTTAAATAGAGCGTCGTCCTTTTTAGAATGGGCATCGTCACTTTTAGAATGGGCATCGTCACTTTTAGAATGGGCATCGTCACTTTTAGAATGAGTGTCGTCACTTTTATAAAGGGCGTCGTCATGTTTATATAGAGCGTCGTCATTCTTTGTGAGAGCCGTTGCAAGGTCAGATACGACGGGTGCAACCCGTGCTAAACCGAGCGACGTTGAGGTGAGGCGACGGTGGGAGGATTAGAGGTCTTTTTTCCGAAACACCCGCACGGCGGCCCAGGCGGGCAGCACCGCCCAGAGAACCATCACGCCGAGGGCGTACACGGAGCCGAGGGCGCTGCCGAAAAATTCCTGGTAAAGCGCGCCGGTGTAGCCCATGAGGGCCGAGACGTCCATGCGGAGCAGGATGAAGATGCGGGCCAAATCGACGGGGTTGAGGGTGGTCAGCCCGAGCATGGCTTTTTCGAGGGGGTAGTCGCTGAAGCCGAAGAGGATGGCGAGCACGAGGCCGTCGTAGAGCAGGGCGAAGTAAAACCAGAGCAGCAGGGCCACGCCGATGCCCCGGGATTTGTCGCGGGTGAGCACGGAGGCGAGGAAGGCCAGGGCCACGAACACGACGGTGAGCAGCACCCCCGCCCCCACCAGCGCCAGCCCGGTGAAGCCCACGCCGAACACGGCCACGGGCACGCCCACGCCCACCAGCAGGGCCGTGACGAGCGAGGAGGCCACGCCCGCGAATTCGCTCAAGAGCAGGCGGGTGCGGGGGATGGGCTGGGCCAGGAGGAGTTCGATGAATTCGTAGGAGTTGTAAAAATGAATGGTGGTGAACACGAGGCTGATGAGCGGCACCACCATGAGCACGACGTTGAGCAGGCCGAGCAGGCCCTTGGCGGGGTTGCTTTCCATGCCGAACAGGGAGAGCGACACGCCGAGCAGGAACAGGGTGTAGGCCAGCACGATTTTGTTCTGCAAAATGTCCAGCCAGACGTATTTGATGACTTTGGGCATGGTCGTAAGTCAGAAGTCGTACGTCGTCAGTTGGGGGGAGCCGACGGTAGCGAAATGCAGGGCCGTTGGGTCGGATTCGGGACCGGGAAGCGGCCCGCCGCCCATGAGCCGGGCGATGGCCCGGCCGAGTTTTTCTTCGCCGGTGCGCTGTTTGAGCCATTCGACGGGCTGAAAAAACTGGAGCCTGCCGTCCTGGAGGTACATCAGGTCGGTGGTGAGTTCGTCGAGGTCGCTCAGGACGTGCGAGGTGAGCAGGATGAGCTTGCCGCGCTGTTTTTCGCGCTGAATCTTGGCCTTCAGGCGTTCGGCGGCTACGGGGTCGAGGCCGGCGGTGGGTTCGTCGAGGATGAGCACGGCGGGGTCGAACAAAAAGGCCAGGCAGGCGCTGACCTTCTGCCGGGTGCCGCCCGAGAGGGAGCGCATGGTTTTGTCGAAGAGCGCGGGCAGGCCGAAGGCGTCGAGGAGTTCTTCGTCGAGGTCGGCGGGGCGGGCCTTACGGAGGTCTTTGACCATACTGAACACCTGCCGGATGGTGAGGTGGTCGGGGTAGCGGCCAATCTGGGGCATGTAGCCGATGTGGCGGCGGTATTCCCAGCCGTTGCGGACGGGCTGGTTGTTGAAGCAGATTTCGCCGCTGTCGGGCACGACCATGCCGAGCAGGCACTTGATGAAGGTGGTTTTGCCCGACCCGTTCGGCCCGATGAGCGACACGGCGCGCCCGGCGTCGAGCCGGACGCTCAGGTCGTCGAGGGCCTTGAGGCGGCCAAAGGATTTCTGGAGGTGGCGTACGTCGATCATGGGGTTTGGCAGTGTATTTCTGTGCATTGAAAAAAGCCGGTGCGGTCCAGGCGGACCGCACCGGTCCTGCACCAGCAACAAATGTTACCAACTGAAAAACTGCTGTTTGTTTTCGCAGGGGCGGTACATTTCATAACTCCTCCGCCTTCATCCTCGGCCTCGCGTCGACGAGGGCTTCGGGGGTGAGGCTGGGGATGACTTTTTCGGCCCGGTCGAGGAGGCTGACCATGAAACTGCGGAGCAGCACCACGCCGGGGGGCATTTGTTCGAGAACCATCGAAAACAGGCTGACTGGGTGGTAAGGCACGTCGCCCTGGCCGTCGCGGTTGAGGTCGTAGCCTTCGTACTTGTCCCAGTAGTTCTGATCGAAGGTGTTGAGCACGGTCTGGCCGTTGGTGGCCACGTCGAAGGTGTTGCCCTCGAAGGCGTTGCGGGTGAAGGCGTTGTCCATGCAACTGGCCTGCACGCGAAGGCCCCAGCCATTTTCGAGGAAGCGGTTCTGGCGTACGGCGATGCGGCTGCTGCCTTCCATGTGGATGCCGACGGTGTTTTTGCGGAACACGTTGTGGTCGATGTGGCTGTCGCTGATGTCCTTCAGCAGCAGGCCGTAGGCCGAGCTGCCCCAGTTTTCCTCGAATACGTTGCCTTGCATGGTCACGCGCCTGGTGTACATCACGGCCACGCCCGCGCCGTTGTCGCGGAAGGTGTTCTGGAAATACCCGTTCTGGTGCGAAAACATGAAGTGCAGTCCGTAGCGGATGTTGCGGCGGCTGAGGTTGCGGCGAATCGTCGAATTGGTGACAAACTCGAAGTAAATTCCGTCGCGGTGGCCGCTGACGCGGTTGTTTTGGACTAGAATCCGGTCGCACTTCCAGGCGTGGACGCCGTTGCCGGTGGTCTGCTCCTCGCCGGGCGTGCCGGCGATGTCGTTGCCTTCGACCCGGCAGTTGTCGGAGGCCGAGAGGTACACGCCGAAGTAGGCACCCCGGATGCGGTTGCCGATGACGGTCACGTGGCGGGCTTCGAGCACCTTGACGGCGGCCCAGTCGATGGTGCTCGTGGAGCCGGTGTTGCGGAGTTCGAGGCCGCGAATCGTGACGTTGTTGCTTTTTACTGTGAAAATTTCTCCCTTCCGCTCCGCGTCGAAAACGGGGAAACGTTCGCCCAGAATCACCAGGGGTTTCGTGACGAGCAGGTTACGCTCGCGGTAGAGGCCGGGCTTGATGCGAATCGTGTCGTGGGGGGCTGATTCTGCCAGGGCCTGCCGCACCGTGCGCACGCGCTCCCCCGGCCCGACGGGGATCGTGCGGGCGGTGGTCAACAGTGGGAACAGCAGAAAGAGCAGCGTTTTCATTGGATTTACTGGCTCAACTGTTTCTGAATTTCACCGAACCGGAACGTCTTCGCGCCCGCCGGGGCGTCGGTGGTTTTAGCAAACGCCGCCACGTCGCCGCGCATGGGGCTGCGCATGGATTCGTCCGCAACGAACACCGCCGCGCGGGCGTCAAGCAGCGTGCCAGGGTGGGCGTAGTCGGCAATGAGCACGAGGGGCAAATCCCCGTCGGTATAGCCTTCGGCCCTCACGTGCTTCACCAGGCAGGCGAGATCGTCGAACTTGTAGGCGCGGCCTTTCTGCGTGACCACCTCGGCGCTGAATTTTTGGTCGACGATGGTCATTTTGCAGAAGTGGCAGGCGTCCTGACCGTAGCGGATGGGGTCGGGCTGCGGCGTGCAGCCCTGCCCCATCACCGCCAACCCAAGCGTCACCGCTACGGCACCTTTCCGCACACCACGGCGGAATTTCTTTTCCCGGCTCAAAAACCACTCGTTCGCCACCGCCCCGGCCACGAGCAGCCCCGTGGCGATGAACAGCCACCCGCCCCAGTCGGGCACCGAGTAGGCCCCGAAGTTGAGCAGGGCTTTGTACCCGATGATGGGCGGCTGGTAGCTCATGCCCGGCACCTTGATGGGCGCGTCGGGGCTGAGGTTGTGGCCGTATTCGTAGCCCCAGCGGTAAAAATCCACCAGCGCCACCACCCCCGCCCCCACGATGAGCACGAGGTAGGCTACGAGCAGTTTTCGGCTGGCCAGCACGAACGTGAGCAGCCCGAAGGCCACGTAAAACGCCACTACGTAGGGCAGGATGGCGAATTCGGGGAACATCTCGGCCCGGATGTGCGCCATGCCGATGTAGTGGTTGAGGCCGTTGATGATGTCTACGTCGCCGGTCAGTTTGCTCAGCCAGATTTTCATCACCAGTCCTTCGGGGTACTGCGGTGCCCAGAGGTCAATCCGCCACAGCGGCAGAAAGTACGTGCCCAGGGGCAGCAGGGCCGCCAACCCGACGGCGGCGCGGGAGAATGGTTTCATGGTTTTCAGTTGTTGGTTGTCGGTTGTTGGTTGCCGGTTGTCGATTGCAGGCAGTTCAAACCGGCAACCGACAACCAACAACTATTCACCGCGCCGCCACTTTCTGTTCGGCCTCGGCTTCGGGGTTTTTGCCCGTGTGCCAGGTCAGGGGCAGGTTGCTGCCCGCGGGCGATACCCGCACGTAGCCCTGCATTTCCTGGTGGAGAGCCGAGCAGAAGTCGGTGCAGTAGAACGGAATCACGCCCACGCGGTCGGGTACCCACTTGAGGGTCTGGGTTTCACCGGGCATGATGAGGATGTTGGCGCTTTTGTCGCCCTTCACGGCAAAGCCGTGCGGGATGTCCCAGTCCTGCTCCAGGTTGGTCAGGTGGAAGTACACCACGTCGCCCATTTTGATGCCCTCGATGTTGTCGGGCGTGAAGTGCGAACGGATGGTGGTCATGTACACGTGCACCTCGTTGCCCTTCCGGACTACCTTCGCTTCCTTGTCACCCTTCGCCACGAAGGGGTGGGCGTTTTCCTCGATTTTGAAAATCTTCACCGAGTTTTTCGCCACCATCGAGGCCGGTATGGCCTCGGCGTAGTGCGGTTCGCCCACGGTCGGGAAGTCGAGCAGCAGCTTCATTTTATCCCCCGAGATGTCGTACAACTGCGCCGACTGCGGCAGTTCGGGGCCGGTGGGCAGGTAGCGGTCTTTCGTGATTTTGTTGTAGGCAATCACGTACTTCCCGTAGGGCTTGGCGGTCGGCCCGCCGGGAATGCTCAGGTGGCCCACCGAGTAGTAGGTCGGCACGCGGTCGAGCACCTTCAGGTCTTTGATGTTCCACTTGACGAGTTCCGACGAGACGAAGAAGGAGGTGATGGCGTTGCCCTGGCCGTCGAATTCGGTGTGGAGTGGCCCGAGGCCGGGTTTCTGCACCTCACCGTAGAGCGCCGACTCGTACTTGATGACCGGAATGCCGTCGAACTCCCCATCGTACGATTTCTGGGCGATGGCGTTCTGGAGCTTATCGAACGAAAACACCGGAATCGTCGCGGCCAGTTTGCCCGACCCCACGATGTACTCGCCGGTGGGGTCCACGTCGCAGCCGTGGGGCGACTTGGGGCAGGGAATGAAGTACACCAGGCCGGGGCACTCCTTCGGGTCGAGGGTAACGACCTGGGTTTCAATCGTCGATTTGGCCGTGTGCGTTTTGTGGTCGAACACGTTGTGGGCGTAGCGGGCCGGTTCGGTTTTGCCCTTGCCCTGTTTGAGGTACTCCTCGGCCTTTTTCCAGTTGAGGGCCAGGATGAAGTCCTTGTCTTTCTGCGAGGCGTTTACTTCGAGCAGGGTGCTGGCCTGTTCGGTGTTGTAGGTCGAGAAAAAGAACCAGCCGTGCGACTTGCCCTTGCCCGCCCGCGCCAGGTCGAAGCTCACGCCGGGCATTTTCAACTGAAACGCGATGCCCATGCGGCCCGAGGTGGGGTCCACGCGGATGAAGCTGATGTAGCCCTTGAAGTTTTTCTTGAACGAGCTAATCGGCACGTCGGCCTGGTTGTCGGGGGGTACCGAGAAACGCGTGCTGGCCACCACGTACTCCGTGTTTTCGGTGATGAACGGCGAGGAGTGGTTGCCGGCGCTGTTGGGCAGTTCGAGGATTTCCTCCGTGCGGAAGGTCGAAAGGCTCACCCGCGCCACGCGGGGCGTGTTGTTGCCGTTGCCGAAGGCCCAGCGGCCGTCGTGTTCGCCCTTCGTCTGCGAGAGCGAAATGTGGTGCAGGTCGTCCCAGGCCACGGGGCCGTGCGAGGTGTTGAACATGGCCTTGCTTTCCTCGCTGTATCCCCAGCCGCTTTCAGGATAAACCGAAAATACGGGGACGATTTTGATGAGCCGCCCCGACGGGATGCCGTACACGGCCATTTGCCCGTTGAAGCCCCCGGACACGATGTTGTAAAACTCGTCGTGCTTGCCCGGCGCGACGTACACCTTCTCGGCGGCGTCGCCCGACACGGCGGAGCCGGCGTCTTTGGGCTTGCAGCCCGTCAGCCCGGCACCGAGGGCGGCGACCGCCACTGCGGTCAGAAGTTGGGTTTTCATGGATTTGTTTTTTTGGAAACAGAAGAAGGAATTTTCGGAGGGCTTAGAACTGTAAGCCTTGAGAAGCTTTATTTCTCCCCGTCGTTCTTGCGCATGAACTCCAGCACCGAGCGGGCTTCCTGTTGGCTCAGGTTCTGGTTCGGCATGCGCACAAGGCATTGTTCGAGGAGTTTCTGGGCTTCGGGATCGGTTTCGAGCATCATGTCCACGTTGGTGATCATGTTCATGATCCACACCGGCTCGCGGCGCTTGGTGACGCCCGCCCAGCCGGGGCCGACGATTTTTTCCTCCGTCAGTTTGTGGCAGGACGCGCACTTGACGTCGTAGATGCCAATGCCCTGCTTGACCATGTCTTGGTCGAGGGGGTGCGTGAGTTCCACCGATTTTAGTTCAGCGCCGTGGGTTTCGGTCTGGCCGTTGGCCGCCGCCAGCGGGTCGGTCTGGGGTTCATCGGAGCGTTGCTTGGCTCCATTGGAGCAGGCCGCCCAACCCATCGCGGCAGCGAGTAACACGAGCAGGGTTTTCTTTTTCATGAGTTGCAGGGGATGAATGAAACGGAGTTTTGTTGGAGTAAGACGTTCTGAATTAGGCAAAAGACGTATTGTTAACAATCTGTTAATCAGCGGTATATAACTCTTTTAAGGTACTGGACAAACTCCACATTTCTTAACCAGATGTAGCTATTTTTACTTATTAAAGAGTTCAATGTCTTTTTTTTGCTCCAAAAGTACAGTGGACCTTCTCCCGCCGCCGATGACATAAATCACCCCTCTGGCCTACATCCGTCAGGCCGGGCTAAAAAAAGACCCCGTTATCTTTATCTCCGCAAAGCAGCACGGTCAGTTGGGGGCGCTTTCCTCACTCTGACTTTGATTTTCAGCGTAGTTTTTAAAGCAACCTTCTTCTTTTCACCATGCACGTGTTCAATAATTTCGACTCCATCACCACGACTGTCGGCGAAATCGTGGCCCACGACATCCGCACCGCCGAAGTGTTCAAGCGCCTGGGCATCGATTTCTGCTGCAACGGTAAACGCCCCCTCGACGAAGCCTGTCGGCAGGCGGGACTGCCCGTTTCGGAAGTACTCGAAAAACTCGGCCACCTTTCCCCGGCGGGCGAGCGCCTGCCTTCGGAGCAGTTTGAAGACTGGTCCCCGGCTTTTCTGGTCGATTACGTTGTCAACGTTCACCACCGCTACCTGTACCAGAACCTGCCCTTCATCGAAGAACTAGCCCGGAAAGCCGCCACCAAGCACGGTGATCGCTACCCGCGCCTGCGCGACGTGTACGAGACGTTTGAAGCCCTGAAAACGGAGTTGCTGTCGCACCTCCAGAAAGAAGAGCGGGTGCTGTTCCCGGCCATCAAGCGACTGGCGGCCATGAGCGCCATCGATCCTACGGGTGGACCGGTGGGCGCGCTGCAAGCGCCTATTTCGCGCATGGAGCTCGAACACGACGACGCGGGTACGCTGCTCTTCCGCCTCCGCGACCTCACCGACGGTTACGTGCCGCCCTTCGACGCCTGCAACACCCACCGCCTGCTGCTGAGCAAACTGGCCGAACTCGAAGCCGACCTCATGCAACACATCCACCTCGAAAACAACATCCTCTTCCCGAAGGCCCTGAAATTGGAACAGGTGGTGGAGACGACGTTTTGACCACGTAGTTTAGCGTTTAGGGTTCAGGGTTTAGAGTTGTGGACACATTAACTCTGAATCCTCAACGCTAGACCTTAAACCCAAACTCCCGCCCATGCTTTCCAAAACCTGCGGTTATGCCATCCGGGCACTGGTGTACCTGGCCCTGAAGCAAAGCGAAAACCGAAAAGTCGGCATTCAGGAACTGGCCCAGGCGCTGGGCGTGCCGCAGCATTTTCTGGGCAAAATCATGCAGGGGCTGGTGCGACGCGACATCGTCAACTCAACCAAGGGACCCAACGGGGGCTTTTTCGCCAACGACCACACCGCCATCACGCCCCTGATGGACGTGGTCGATGCCATCGACGGGCCGGGGCTGTTCCGGCGCTGCTTCCTGGGCCTGCCCGAATGCAGCGGCGCCAACCCCTGCCCGCTGCACAACCACGTGGTAGACTACCGCAATTCCCTGAGTGAAACGCTGAAAACCCTGACCGTACGCGATATGATGGTGGAGGTGGAAGAAGGGCTTTCGATGCTGAACCGGGTCCACACCTGAACTTTCCGTTAACCTGTTTATCCCATGAAAACCCCTCTGTTCACCCTCCTCGTCGCGGGCACACTCGTGGCCTGCAACGCCCCTTCGTCCAACCAGTCGGAAGCCGGTGCCTCCGCCGAAAGCCAGGCCGCGGCCATCGGGCAGTCGGCCGTACAGGACGACGATTCGCAGAAAGACGTCGTGAAAGTGGCCGCCGCCTCGCCCGACCACACTACCCTTGTGAAGGCCGTGCAGGCCGGCGGGCTGGTCGATGCCCTCTCGAACGCCGGGCCGTTCACCGTCTTCGCCCCCACCAACGCGGCCTTCGACGCCCTGCCCGCCGGGACGCTCGACGACCTGCTGAAAGCCGAAAACAAGGACAAGCTCGTGGACATCCTCCAGTACCACGTGTCGGTGGGTGGCTACCCGCTCGAAAACCTGCGCGACGGCCAGAAGCTCAACCAGGTCAACGGGGCCGACGCCACCATCACCGTCAAGGACGGCAAGCACCAGATCAACGGGGCGAACATCGTGGCGACCGTGAAAGCCTCGAACGGCCTCGTTCACGTCATCGACAAGGTGATTTTGCCCCCCGCGAAGTAAGCGCGACGGTTGCGCCCGGAAAACGCGGCACCCGGAGGTTGGCAGGCTGTCTTGCCGGTTTCCGGGTGCTGCCGTTTCAGGCCGGTTGTTTTTCCAAAAACCGCGCACCAGCGGTTTCCCCCGATGACATTGTTTCCCCCAAAACCTGACGGAAGTCATCCCACCGCCGAACCGGGCGGCCCACCTTTGCGCCAATAAAAGACACGATTGTCTTTTATTTTAACCGCCCAAACTCATGCATTACCGCAAACTCTGGTGGGGTTTTCTCCTGGTCATGGTCGGATCGTTTTCCGTGCTGGGGTACTTCGGCTCGGAAATTTACCGGCAGGCCCCGCCCATCCCCAACCAGGTCAGAACCCCCGACGGCCGGGTGCTTTTCACCGGCCAGGACATCCGCGACGGCCAGAACGTCTGGCAATCCATCGGTGGGCAGGAAGTCGGCTCCGTGTGGGGCCACGGGGCCTACGTGGCCCCGGACTGGACGGCCGACTGGCTGCACCGCGAGGCCACGTTCGTCCTCGACTCGTGGGCAGGGGCCGTGAAGGGCCGGGCCTTTGCCCAAACCGATCCCGAAACCCAGGCCGCGCTGAAAACCCGCCTGCAACGCCTGCTCCGCAAAAACACGTACGACTCCGCCACGGGCTACCTGCTTGTGGCCGACGTGCGGGCCGAAGCCATCGGGGCCCTGAGCCGGTACTACGCCGGGCTGTTCACCGACGACCCGGCCCTTGCCGCCGAGCGTACAGCCTACGCCATTCCGCCCCACGCGGTGAAAGACCCCGAACGGATGCGGAAACTGAACGCTTTTTTCTTCTGGGCTTCGTGGGCCTGCGTGACCCAGCGCCCCGACGACGCCGTGAGTTACACCAACAACTGGCCCGGCGACGAACTGGTGGGCAACGTGCCCAGCGCCGAACTGTCGCTCTGGTCGGGGTTCAGCGTGATCGTGCTCCTGGCGGGCATCGGGTTGCTGGTGTGGTACCAGGCAAGGGGCCAGGAAGAAGAATTCGACCCCGGCCAACTGCCCCGCCGCGACCCCCTGCGGAGCCTGGCGTTGACGCCCTCCATGCGGGCCACCGAAAAATACTTCTGGACGGTGACGGCGCTCATCGTGGTGCAGGTGGCGCTCGGGGCCGTAACGGCGCACTTCGGCGTCGAAGGGCAGGGCTTTTTCGGGTTTCCGCTGGCGGAGTTTTTGCCCTACGCGGTGTCGCGGAGCTGGCACGTGCAACTGGCCATTTTCTGGATCGCGACCTCCTGGCTGGCCACGGGGCTGTTCATCGCCCCGGCCGTGTCGGGGGTGGAGCCGAAGTTCCAGCGGCTGGGGGTCAATTTCCTGTTCGGTGCGCTGCTCGTCATCGTGGTCGGTTCGCTGGCCGGGCAATGGCTGGGCGTGATGCAGAAGCTGGGCCTAATCGAAAACTTCTGGCTCGGCCACCAGGGCTACGAGTACGTGGACATCGGGCGATTCTGGCAAATATTCCTGCTCGTGGGGCTGTTTCTGTGGCTGTTTCTGATGGGCCGGGCCTTGTGGCCCGCGCTCCGGCCCGACGCCCAGGGGCGACCCGCCGAGAGCCGCCACCTGCTGGCCCTGTTCCTGATTTCGTCCATCGCCATCGCGGCCTTCTACGGGGCCGGGCTGATGTGGGGGCGGCACACCAATCTGGCCATCGCCGAGTACTGGCGCTGGTGGGTGGTGCACCTGTGGGTCGAGGGCTTCTTTGAAGTATTCGCCACGGTGGTGATTGCCTTCCTGTTCGTGCGGCTGGGGCTGCTGCGCCTGCGCACCGCCACGGGGCAGGTGCTGTTTTCAACGGTGATTTTCCTCTTCGGGGGCATCATCGGCACGTTTCACCACCTGTACTTCAGCGGCACACCCTCGTCGGTCATGGCCCTGGGGGCCACCTTCAGCGCCCTCGAAGTGGTGCCGCTGGTGCTACTGGGCACCGAGGCCGTGCACAACCTCCGCCTGAGCCGCCTCACGCCCTGGATTGCGGCGTACAAATGGCCGATTTACTGCTTCGTGGCGGTGGCCTTCTGGAACCTGGTCGGCGCGGGGCTGTTCGGGTTCCTCATCAACCCGCCCATCGCGCTGTACTACATGCAGGGGCTCAACACCACGCCGGTGCACGGCCACACGGCCCTGTTCGGGGTGTACGGGGTGCTGGGCATCGGGCTGATGCTGTTTTCGCTGCGGGCCATGAACACCCGGCGGGTTTGGAAAGACGGGGTGATCCGGGTTGCGTTCTGGGCCATCAACGGGGGTCTGGGGCTGATGGTGCTGCTGAGTGTGCTGCCCATCGGGCTGCTCCAGGCCCAGGCCAGCATCGAACACGGCCTGTGGTACGCCCGCTCGATGGAGTTCATGCAGACCGACACCATGCAGACCCTCCGCTGGCTCCGGGCCGTGGGCGACACGGTGTTCGCCGCCGGGGTCGTGGCCCTGGCCTGGTTCGTGGTGGGCCTGAAAACCGGCTGGTCGCTGGAGCCGGACCGCAAGGTGAAACGCGATGCGCTGGAGGAAGTGGCCTGAGCCGCGAAGCGAAAAAAGTACCTTGAAACGGGCCTGCCGCCCGTACCTTTGTCAACCGGCTGGGGCGGTTTGCCGCCCCAGCCTCCCAAAACCACCCCCATGCGCCCGGTCATCGCCTTTTTCTTCCTCAGCCTGCTGCTGGTGCAATCCGGCAGCCGGTGGCTGGTGGTAGCCGGGTTCACCCTCAACCAGGGCACCATCGCCCGGACCCTTTGCGAAAACCGCACGCGGCCCCAACTGCACTGCAACGGCCGCTGCGTGCTGGCCAAGCGCCTCAAAGCCGCCGAAGAGCGCGAAAAACAACAGCAATCCAACCGCCCGGTGCAGGTCGAAATTCAGTGGTACGTGGCCCCGGTGCCCGTGGTGCTGACGTTCGACGAACCTGATTTTTCCGAAAAAAACAACCCCTGCCCGACCTACGCGGACCCCGTGACGGCCCCGCCCCGGTTTTCCTTCTTCCACCCGCCCCGCGCCTGACGTTTCCGATTCGATTTCCGGGCTGATTCGAGGTTGACAAAAACCTCGCGGTGGCGGCGTTTGCCCGACTCCTGCTCCGCCCGTTTTCTCCTCTTTTTCCCAGAACGGAACCGTCATGAACCGCTGTCTTACCCTCCTCCTGGCTCTGCTGCTGAGCCTTTCTTTCGGGCTGCGTGCCCAGACCCGAACCTTCACGGGCGTCGTGTTCGACGCCCAAACCCAGGAACCCCTCGTCGGGGCCACCGTCGCCCTCGACGGCACCAACCGGGGCACCGTCACCGACGCGAAGGGGCAGTTTTCGCTGGACGTCCCGACCGACGCCCGCCTTACCGTCACCTGCGTGGGCTACGCCGCCCGGCCGTGCGTGTGCTCGGCCCACCCCGACGGCCAGGCCCTGCGCCTGGCCCTCACGCCGAAAGTGGAAGACCTCCAGCCCATCGTCGTCACGGCCAGCCGCGAGGCCCAGCGCCGCACCGAAGCGCCGGTGGCCATCGCCCGGCTGTCGCCGACGCTGATTCAGGATACCAAACCAACCAACCTGTACGAAGTCATCAACAAAACCCCCGGCGTGGTGATGGCCAACCTCGGCAACGAGCAGCACACGATGGGCATCCGCCAGCCGATTTCGACCAACGCCTATTTTCTGTACCTCGAAGACGGCCTGCCCGTGCGGCCCATGGGCGTGTTCAACCACAACGCCCTCATCGAGATGAACGTGCTGGCCGTCAGTTCGGTGGAGGTGGTGAAAGGGCCAACTTCCTCGCTCTACGGGCCGGAGGCCGTGGGCGGGGCCATCAATTTCCTGACCCACCGGCCCACGGCCGTGCCGGTGCTGCGGCTGGGCGTGCAGGCCGACGGCTTCGGCTACCGGCGCGTGCAGGGCGGCGGGGGCGGCATGCTGACGAAAAAGCTGGGCGTGTTCGTGGGGGGCTTCCTGGCCCGGCAACGCCACGGCTGGCAGACCCGCAGCGATTTCGACAAAACCGCGCTCACGGGTCGGTTGGAGTACGCGCTGAATGCCCGCGACCGCCTCACCGGCACCGTGGCCTACAGCGACTACGATTCCCAAACCGGCGGGAGCGTGGACAGCCTGGCGTTTTACCGCCGCCAGTACACGAGCACGACCGATTTCACCTACCGCAAGGTGTACGCCCTGCGCTCCCGCCTGACCCTCGAGCGCACCTGGGCCGAAGGCTCGGAAAGTTTCGCGACGGTGTTTTTCCGGGAAAACAGCATCCGGCAAAACCCCAACTACGCCATCCGCTGGAAAACGGGCGCCACCACGGCCACGGGCGAAATCAACGCCAACCGCTTCCGGAGCTACGGCCTCCTGGCCCAGCACAGTCAGCGGTTCCGATTCCTGCAAAGCAAGCTGCTCGTAGGGGCTTCGTACGACCACTCCCCGACCGCCTACGACGCCTACCAGACGGAGCTGGAAGCCCTGCTGCGCCCCGACAAAAAATCGGTCGAACGGTACGTACCGGTGCGCGAATTGCCGGAGCAATTCCTGAGCCGCTACGCCGCCACGCTGCGCAACGCAGCGCTCTACGCCCAGTTCGACGCCGAGCCGGTGGCCTGCCTGCGCCTCTCGGCGGGCTTGCGCTACGACCGGATGGCGTTTGACTACGAAAATTTCCTCGACAACACCACGGGCACCAAAGCCTACGCCCAGGTGACGCCCAAACTGGGCCTGACCTACGACCTGACCCGAGGCCGGGGGCTGTACGCCAACCTGAGCCGGGGCTTCTCGCCACCGGGCCTGACGGCGATTTTCCGCAAACGCACCACTGTCGCGCCGGGCGAGTCGCCGTTTCACTACGGCCTGCAACCGGCCACGTTCAACAACGCCGAGGTGGGCGGCTGGGTCGCGCTGCTCGACCGCAAGCTGTACCTCGACGTGGCCGTGTACCAGATGCGGGGCTTCAACGAACTGCTCAGCGTACGCCAGCCCGACAACTCCACCGACTACCAAAGCGCGGGCCGCACCCTGCACCGGGGCGTGGAATACAGCCTGACCTACAAGCCCACGGCGGAGTGGTTTTTCCGCTTCGGGGGCACCAACGCCCGGCACCGTTTCGTGGACTTCGCCCTCAGCAACCGCCAGACCGACGCCCTGCGCAACGTCAACGGCTACGACATGCCCCAGGCTCCGCGCTGGGTGGCCAACACCGAACTCACCTACAAACCCCGCCGGGTGAAGGGCCTGCGCACCTCGCTCGAATGGCAGCGCATCGGCCCCTGGTTTCAGAACCAAATCAACACCGTGGCCTACGCCGACCGGGGGGCCTTCGGGGCGCGGGGCGTGAGCGTGCTCAACCTGCGGGCGGGCTACGTGTGGCGGGGCCTTGACCTGTTTTTCAACGTGCTCAACCTCACCAACGAACGCTACGCCAACGCCGCCAGCCGGGGCAACGCCCCCACCGACCGCACCACCTTCACGCCCGCCGCACCCCGGACGCTGGCGGTAGGAATTCAGTATAATTTTATTGGAAAGTGAAGTTCTGACTTTTTTGAAACCTTCGCCATTCATTCACCCATGCGCTCCTCCCTCCTATTCCTGCTTTCCTTGCTGGTCGGCCCGATGCTGGCCCAGACGCCCCTGCCCCTCGCCGCCGGGCCGGGGGCCTCGCTGCCTCGCTTCACCACCGACGAGCGCGGTCAACCCCTGCTGAGCTGGGTAGAAAAACGGGGCGAGTCCGCCGACCTCTGCTTCAGCCGCTCGGCGGACGGGGGCGCAACGTTCGGCTCCGTCCAACGCCTGGTGCTGCCTGCGGGCACTTCGACCCACGCCGAAGGGCGGCCCAAACTCGCCGTTCAGGCGGACGGCACGCTCGTGGCCGCCTTCGAGGTGGCCCGCCCGACGGACGACGCCCCCCGCGCGGGCGATTTCCGCTACACCCGCTCCACCGACGGGGGCCGCACCTGGTCGGCGGCCCGGTTCGTCCACCGCGACACGACCGCCGGGGTAGGCCACTCCTTCGGCGACCTCGCCCGCCTGCCCGACGGGACCGTCGGGGCCGTATGGCTTGACGAAAAACTCCCCGGCCGGGAAGGCCGCACCGTGAAATTCGCCCGACTCGGGGTCGACGGCCGCTTCGGTCCTGACGTGCTGGTCGATTCGAGCGCCTGCCAGTGCTGCCGCACGGCCCTCACCGCCGCCCCCGACGGCACGGTGTACCTCGCCTACCGCGACCTCCTCTCCGACGGCAGCCGGGACATCGCCTGCGCCGTCTCCACCGACGGCGGGCGGCATTTTACCACCCCCCAACCCGTCCGGGCCGACGGCTGGCGCGTCAACGCCTGCCCGCACTCCGGCCCGCAGGTGGTGGCTACGGCCAGCGAAACGTTCGTGACCTGGTTTAGCGGCAAGGAAGGCGAGGCCGGGGTGCGGCTGGCGAAAGTCGGGCAACCGGCGTGGGTGCAGGCTCCCCTCGGCCGCACCACGAAAGCCCCCCAACTGGCCGCGCTCGCCGACGGGCGGCTGGTCCTGTGCTGGGAAGAATGGGTGGGCGCAGGGCCGGATTCCCAGCGCAAAATCGGACTGGCCGTTTTCGACGAACACCGCCGCGCTACGGTGAGCTACCCGAGCGCCGAAGGCGAACGGGCCGCCCAGCCCACCCTGCTGGCCGCCGACCGGGGCCTGCTGCTGGCCTACGTGCGCACCGGCGAGGACGAACCCCGCCTCGTGCTGCACCGGTTTGAGCTGACGCCCGCGTCGCTCTCGCACCCGGCCCAAGCCAACCGGTAACTCGGTTGGCCCCGTGGTCGGATTTTTTAGAAAAACGGGGCGTTCGTGCGTTCAAATCCGCCCTGACCAACCGTGACCGAATCGTTCGTTTTCCTTCGTTTCTGGCGGCTTACCCTCGGCTGGTTCGTCGTGGCTGGGGCCATGGGCGTGCTGCTCCGGGCCATGCTGGTGGGCTACCTGCCGGGCCTGACGTACCCCTTCCTGGTGCATGCCCACTCGCACGTGGTGCTGCTGGGCTGGTTGTTCAACGCCCTGCTCCTCAGCCTGCTGGCCGAGTTCGGACCGGAGAACTTCACGCCCGGCTACCGGCGGCTGTGGTGGGGGTTTCAGGTCGCCGTGCTGGGCATGCTGTTGTTTTTCCCCGTGCAGGGCTACGCGGCGGGGTCGATCCTGTTTTCGACCCTCCACGTGTTCCTGTCGTACGCCCTGGCCTGGAAACTCCGCGCCGACCTGCGCACCGACGCCTCCCTTTCGGCCCGACTGCTCCGCTGGGGACTGGTGTTTCTGGTGCTTTCCACGCTCGGTCCCTACGCCGTGGGCGCGCTCAAGGCCCGGGGGATGCAGGAAACGCCCTGGTACCCGATGAGCATTTACTTTTACCTCCATTTTCTCTACAACGGTTGGTTCCAGTTCGGGGTCCTGGCCCTGGCCGTGCGGGGGCTTGAACGCGCCGGCCGGGGCTTCGCCGAACCCACCGGCGGGCGGGTGCTTGGGGCGTTGGTGGCCTCGTGCTTCGGCACCTTTGGCCTTTCGGCGCTGTGGGCCGGTCCGCCGGGCTGGGTGTGGGTGCTCAGCGGGGCGGCGGCGCTGCTGCAGGCCGGGGCCGTTGGGGCGTTGCTGCGGAAATTCCGGCAACACCGGGCCCTTTGGAGCGCGCCCCACACGCCCTGGGCCGGGCGGCTGGTGGCCCTGGCGGGGGTGGCGTTCGGGCTGAAAATCGCCTTGCAAGTGCTCTCGGCCCTGCCCTGGGCGGCGGCGTGGGCCTACGCCCAGCGGCACCTCGTCATTGCCTACCTGCACCTGGTGTTCATCGGGGTGCTCACGTTTTTTCTGCTCGGGCTAGCCTTCCGGCGCGGCGCGTTGCGGCCTTTGGGGCTGGGACTGCTGGTGGTGGGGTTCGGGGGAAGCGAAGCGGCCCTGGTGCTGCAATCGCTCGTGCAGGCAGGGGGTGGCTCGCTGCCCTACTTCGGGGAGGGACTGCTGGGGCTGTCGGTGGGGATGTGGGTGGGGGTGGCGCTGCTGTGGGGGCGGCAGGTGGTAAGTGGCAAGGGACGTTGACGGGAAAGCCGGGCCGGAGGACAGTGCCGAACTGACCTCGAAGCCGGGCCGCACCGTCCCGCTGCCGCCGGTAGTCTGTTCTCTGGAGGACGAGACGTCCCTCGTTCTTACCTTTAAGCGGAATTTTCGGCCCATCTACCGCTCCCGACCTGATTCCCCGCATGAACATCCTCCACATCCTCAACGGCGACAGCACCGCGCACGTGTTCGGTCAAACCGGCCTGCCGGGCGAAATCCTCATCTGGCGCGAAATGCTCTGCGAGGGCTGGGTGCCCGCCACGCCGGATTTTGAAGCGTTCTGGCAACAACGCGGCGATTTCCTGACCCACCATTACGCCTTCGACCGTGACGAATACGAAAACCGGACGGTGCGGGAGTTCCGGCGGCTGCACGAATTTCGGCACTACGACGAAATCACCCTCTGGTTTGAGTTTGATTTGTTCTGCCAGATCAACCTGCTCTACCTACTCCATTTCTTTTCGGAAAAAGACTGGGGTCAGACCCGCCTTACGCTGGTTTCTCCTGGCAGTCACCCCGAGCACCCCGCCTTCAAAGGCTTGGGGGAACTGACGCCCGGCCAACTGGCGGCCCTCTGGCCGGAGCGAATCGCCCTGACGCCCGCGGATGTAGGCGTGGGTCGGCGGGCCTGGCAGGCCTACGCCGCCGCTACGCCCGATGCGCTGCGGGGGTTCCTGACCAAGGGCGAATTCGGGGCACTTGAGTTTCTCGAAAATGCCCTCCGGGCGCACCTGAGCCGCTTCCCGACGGAACCATCGGGCCTCGGGCGTATCGAACGGTTCTGGCTGGAAACCCTGCCCGAAACCGGTGAAACTGTACCGGCGATGGTGCGGTTCTGGAACGACAATCCGCAGTTTGGCTTCGGCGATGTGCAATTGCTCCGCACCCTGGAGGAGTTGAAAGCAGCCGGGCTGATGCCCGAAATCGGGCCGTTCACCCGCACCGACCGGGCCGAGGCCGTCTTGGCAGGCCGGGAGAATTACCGGAACTTTGCGCCGCGTCCCCGCTTCCTGGGCGGCGTCGAACTCCCTGCCTGATGATACGCCTGCTGCTGCTGACCCTTTTTTTCGGAATTGTATTTTTTGGGGCCGAACGTTTACGCATCGACGAGTGGCTACACCCCGACTTTCCACTGATGCTGGGCTTCTTCGTGACCCTCGGCGTGATTTCGCACTACCTCATTCAGCTTGGTTTTAAGGACAATCGCGACAAATTCGTGCTTTTCTACCTCGGGGTCGTGGTGCTACGGCTGCTGGGGGCGATGGTGTTTCTGTTCGTGTTTCACCGGTTAGGCACGGCCCACTTCCAGCGGTTCATTCTCAACTTTTTTGTACTCTACTTATGTTACGCCGGGTTTGAATTTTACGGCGTCCGTGCTAACTTGCGGCGATTTTCCGGGTAGGAGGTCAAAACCCAGCCGCGATGAGCCGACGATTTCTCACCAATACGTTTACGGTCAATCTTTTAGCGTTTCTTCTGACGATTTTCGCCGTTCATCCGGCGTTGGCGCAGGAAGCCCACGATTCCCACCAGGGCCACGCCGAAACCGAAGAATTTAATCCCGGTACCACGATTTTGCACCACGTCGCCGACGAGCACCAGTGGCACCTGGCTACGGTCGGCGGGCACCATTACGCCATCCCGCTGCCGGTCATCCTCTACACGCCGACGCGGGGCCTGAACGTGTACTCCTCCGGCCAGTTTTACCACAACCCCACCGGCACCGGCCACGAAGCCAGCTACGAGCACGACGGCTTTACGCTTCAGCACGAGCATTTCACCGCCGCCGACGGCTCGAAGGTGTACGATTTTTCGATTACGAAAAACGCCATGTCGCTCATCGTGAGCGTGGTGTTGCTGATTTTGATTTTCTCGTCGGTGGCGAAGGCCTACAAGCAACGGGCCGGTCACGCCCCGAAGGGCCTGCAATCGGCCCTGGAGCCGTTCGTGCTGTTCATCCGCGACGAGGTTGCCAAAAACTACATCGGCGAAAAGCACTACGCACGTTTCCTGCCGTACCTGCTGACGCTGTTTTTCTTCATCTGGGTCAACAACCTGCTGGGGTTGCTGCCCGGCGCGGCCAACCTGACGGGCAACATCGCCGTCACGATGACCCTCGCCGTGCTGACGTTCCTGATTGTGAATTTCAACGGCCGAAAAACCTACTGGACGCATATTTTCGCCATGCCCGGCGTGCCGAAGTGGATGCTCGTCATCCTGACGCCCGTCGAACTGGTCGGCGTGCTGATGCGGCCCCTGTCGCTGATGATTCGTTTGTTCGCCAACATCACCGCCGGGCACATCATCCTGCTGGCGTTGTTGAGCCTGATTTTCATTTTCCGGTCGGCGGCGCTGAGCGTGGTGGTGGGGCCGTTCTCGGTGTTCATGTACACGATTGAACTCCTCGTAGCGGTGTTGCAAGCCTACATTTTCACGGTGCTCACCGCCAGCTACATCGGCGCGGCAGTGGAGGAGCACCACCACGATGATCACCATTAAAAGGATAAAGTGTAGAGTGAAAAGTGTAAAGTTTCGATGCTTGCCTTTTTCACTTTACACTCTACACTTTGCACTCTTTTTGTTTCACTTTTCTAACTCAATTCTGTAATGCTTAGCATTCTTCTGCAAGAGGCGGCCAGCAACCTTTCGGTTGCCTACATGGGTGCCGCCATTGGTGCCGGTCTGGCTGCAATTGGCGCCGGGGTCGGTATCGGTCGCATTGGGGGTTCGGCCATGGAGGCCATCGCCCGTCAGCCCGAAGCCTCGGGTAAAATTCAGGGTGCCATGCTGATTGTGGCGGCCTTCGTGGAAGCCGTGGCCCTGTTTGGTGCCGTGATCAGCCTCCTCGTGGCGGTGAAGTAATCATTCAAGCCGCAGTAATTTCTCCGAAACCGCCCGCCCGACTCGCATTAGGCGTTCGGGCGGGCGGTTCAAAAAAGTGAAACAAAGCCAAGATTGATGTTGCGTTTTCTAAAATTCAACATCACGTATCGACTATCCATCATCCGTTTTTAGCACCGACCATGGACCTGATTACCCCAAGTGTAGGCCTGATTTTCTGGCAACTGGTGTTTTTCCTGCTGCTGGTGTTCGTGCTGGGGCGTTTCGCCTGGAAGCCCATCCTCAATAGCCTCCGCGAGCGCGAGCAGAGCATCGAAGACGCCCTCGCGCTGGCCCAGAAAACCCGCGCCGAAATGGCCGAACTGAAGGCCAACAACGACAAGCTGATGGCCGAAGCTCGCGTGGAACGCGACGCCATCCTGAAAGAAGCCCGGCAGGCCGCCGAAGGACTCATCGCCCAGTCGCGGAATGAGGCCGCCGAAGCGGGTCGCCGGGAGTTGGAAAAAGCCCGCAAGGCCATCCAGGACGAGCAGGCTGCCGTGGTCGCCAAAATGAAGCGCGACATGGCCGTGCTTTCGCTCGAAATCGCCGAAAAGGTAATCCGCCGCGAACTGGCCGACAAAAAAGCCCAGGAAGCGCTCGTGAGCGACCTGGTGGCCGACGCCCGTCTGAATTAAGTTGGCAGTTGGCAGTAAACGGTTAGGTCGACTGCGACTGCTTGGATTGAGTTACCGAGTTACAAATATCAAACTTCGTAATTCGTAATTAGCTGCGCTGAATCTTCGATTTCGTAATTAACCCATGTCCGATCAAACCGTTGCGTTTCGATACGCCAAATCGCTGCTCGACCTGGCCCAGGAACGGGGCATTACCGACACGGTAGCCACCGACATGCAGTTGTTCGGCCAGACCGCCCGCGAGAGCCGTGGCTTGGTGCTGGCCTTGCAAAGCCCCGTCGTGAAGCATTACAAAAAGCTGGAAATCCTGAAGGCGCTATTTAAAAATCGCGTCGATCCGGTAACGTACTCCATTTTTGAAATTCTCGCGCGCAAAAACCGGGAGGCCCTTTTGCCGGCCATTGCCGAGGAATTTCAGCGGCAGTACGACCACCTGAAAGGCATTCAGAAAGCCGAAATCACCACCGTGGTTCCGCTGACGGATGCCCAGCGCAAAGCCTTCATTCAGGAAGTAGCCCAGGCCACGGGGCGCATCGTGCACTTGCACGAGCGGCTCGACCCGCGCCTCATCGGTGGTTACGTACTTCGGGTCGGCGACCAGCAGGTCGACACTTCCGTCCGTACCCGCCTCAACGACCTGAAAGTGTCGTTTTTGCAGAATTAAGTAGTTTTTGTTTCAATACCTGTTTGCACCTGTGAAAAAAGGCTCCGGTTCTACCGGGGCTTTTTTTATGCCATTCCTGCCGGGGTTGCCGGTGGCGACCCCGGCAGGAATGGCAACGAGCATCAAAGCGGCATTCGGATTATTTCTCCATCGGATGCTGGCGCAGCAGGGCCTCGGGCGTGTAAAAACCCGTCTGAGTTTTGGTGGCGGCGCGCACGGCTTTTACCCGCTCGGGCAGGATGGCCGGGGCGCGGTTGCCGAACGAATTCCGGACGTAGGTGAGCACCGCCGCGATTTCGTCATCTTTCAACAGCCCGCCGAAGGGCGTCATGGGTACCTGGCCGGGGTAGGTTTTGCCCCCCACCTCGATGGGGCCCATCAAACCGTTGAGGGTCAGCTTGATCAGCCGATCTTCGTTGCCCAGCACCCAGTTGGTGCCCGCCAGCGGCGGAAAACCCGAAGCCGGTAAGCCCAGACCATTGGCCTGGTGGCAGGTGATGCAGTAACCTTCTTTCGCAAAAATTTCGCGTCCGGCGTTGTAAAGCTCCAATCCGACTCCCTGAAGGTTGGTCGTCGAGGTAATTTCCTTTTTCTTTTTGACGGCCTGCCCGCTGAGGTGGGCCACGGCGGTTTCGTGGGCGTGAATCATCCAGTCATCGAGCGGTTTTTTGGCGGCTTCGGCCAGAATGGGCAGGCCTTTTTCTTTTCCGATCCACGAGGCCGCCACGATGGCCATCAGGCGCACCCGGCTGTTATCGTCCTTCGCGGCCTGCATCAGCAACCCGGCCTGGTCGGGCACCTGGTGACCGGTGTAGCGTACCACCTGCACAGCGGCGGCGCGGGCGCGGTAGTCCTTCGCCTTGAGCAATTGTCGGAGCAGGTTCTGGTCCACCCGGTTCATTCCCCAGCTCACCCACAGCCCTTCGAGCAGGTGGTGTTCGTAGCGGGGGTCGGCCTTATCGAGGCCCGCCGTCCAGGTTTTCAGCCTGGCGAGCACCTCCGTAGCGTCCCGTCCGCGGAGTTCGCGGCGGGTGCGGTAGCGGGTGCGGTACTCGGGGAGTTTGAGGTTGTCGAGCAGGGTTTCGATGGAGGCCCCGTCGATTTTCGCCGGTTGCACCAGGGGCCGCGCCGGGTAGGTGATGCGATACACCCGCCCGTGGGAGTGGTCGCGGAGGGGGTCGCGGGCGTTGTGCTGCATGTGGCCGATGAGGATGTTGTGCCAGTCGATGAGGTACAGCGAACCGTCGGGGGCAAATTCCATGTCCACGGGCCGGAAGTTGCGGTCGTCGCTGACGACCAAATCCATCCGGTGGCGGCTCCGGTAGCCCGTGCCCTCGTCGGTCAGCGTGTGGGCTTTGGTGCCCAGGAAACCGATGGTGTTGTTGATGAGAAAATCGCCTTGCACCTCATCGGGGAAGTGGCGGCTGGAGATGAATTCTAGCCCCGACGTGGGCCGCACACGGTGCGCGTCTTCCACCAACTGCTTCGATTTGTGGGTCGACTGGCCGTAGCGGGGCAGCACCGTGCCGGGCAGCATCCAGCGCACGTCGGGGCTGGAGGTTTCGGCGAAAAACGGCTGGCCCCAGTTGTCGAAGGCGATGCCCCAGGGGTTGGGGATGGACAACTGCGCCGTGCGCTCCAGCTTGTGGAGTTGCGGGCTGTAGCGGTAAAACCCGCCGTTGGTGGCCCGCACCGGCCCGTAGGGCGTTTCGACGTTGGTGTGCAGAAACACGCCCTCGCCCGAGTAAATCGCCCCCGACGGGTCAGTGGTGAAGGCGTGGCTGTTGTGGTGGGTGTCGTGGTCGTCGAAGCCGCTCAGGAGGATTTCGCTCCGGTCGGCGCGGTCGTCGCCGTTGGTGTCGGTGAAGAGTTTCAGGTTGGTTCCCTGCGACACGTACACGCCCTCTTTCGCAATTTCAAAACCCAGCGGCAGGTGCAGACCGTCGGCAAACACCGTCTGCTTGTCGGCCTTGCCGTCGCCGTTGGTATCTTCCAGAATCAGGATTTTGTCGTTGGGCTTGGCGTCGCCCGGTTTGTAATGTGGGTAACTGGGCATGACGGCCACCCACAACCGGCCCTTGCCGTCGAACGACATCTGCATGGGTTTGGCCAGGTCGGGAAACTCCGTTTCTGAGGCGAAAAGCTCGATTTTGTAGCCCTCGGGCACCTTGAGTTTGCTCAGGGCGTCCTGTCCGTAGAGGTAGGTCAGGCTGCCGTTTTTCTCGGGGTTGAAATTCGTCTTGACCGGCGGGAGGGGACGGGTGCGCGCGTCGGCGGCGGCTAGATCGAACTTCTCGCCCTTCGTGGCGGCGAGCCACACGGCCGTGTCGCGGAGGGCCGTCATCTGCCGGATTTTCTCGATTTCCGCCGGGTAGTTGTCCGGTCCGAAGGGGTTGTAGCGGCGGCCGTACACGTGCACCCCGTTGGGAATTTTGTAATCGTTGTGCCACATCCAGTTTTTCTCCATCACCGCCGCGTGAATCAGCGGGCGGCGGGCTTCGGCTTTTGGGTTGGCTTTGCCAAAAATCCGGTCAGCCAGCAGCAGACTGAGTTTTTTGTAGCCTTCGTCGTTGAGCTGGCAGCCGTCGATGGTCAGCGGCTCGGCGGTGGTTGCATACCACTGTTTAGAAGGGCTGAAAGCATCGACGAAGAGCACCCGGCTGCCGCCCCGGCTGTTTTCGTCGGCCACTTCGCGCATGGCCTGGGTGTAGAGGGCCAGGTTTTCGTTTTCTTTTTTCCCGTTCGGCAAATCGTAGCGGTCCGACAAATCCTCAAAGGCAATCGGCGAAACGAGGGCGAGTTGCGGGGGCGTGCTGCCGTTGTACCGCTGGGCCAGGGTCCATTTCACGAACGCGTCAAGTTCGGCTTTGTAGTTGGCCAGCCCGGCCCGCCCCCCGAACGATTCGTTGTAGCCGAAGAACGCGACAATGACGTCGGTTTTCAGGCGGGTCAGCCACTGGTCGGGGGACTCAAAATGCCCTTCGCTTTCCGAATTGGTGGCCAGTTCGGTCTGGAATTTTTCGGCACCGGGAAAGGCCCAGGGCGAGAACCGGCTGGCGTGGGGCCGGAAGCCGGGCGTATCGCCCCCGTCGCACATGTTCCGGATGAACAACGTGCTGTCGGGGTAACGCACCTGCATTTCGGTTTCAAAATGCCCGTAATTCATCATCCTGGACCCCAGGTTGTTGCCCAGCAGCACGATGCGGGAGCCTTTTTTCAAGGTGAGCACATTGGGGGCCTGACCCCGGAAGGCGCTGAAGGCGGGCAGCAGCAGCCCGGCGCAGAGCAACCAGCCGCGAATGCCGATAGTTTTCCGAAAATTCATGAGGATGAATCAGTTAGGTCAACGGCCCATGCCGTGTTTAGCCTGCATTTCCTGAATAAATTTTAACCCATTCCCGGCGATGTCCCAGGGGTCGTTGTACTCCCGCCAGACGTAGATGGAATTGGCAAAATCCACGTCGTTGCGGGTGAACGCCTCGATGGTCATCCAGCCGTCGAAGCCGATTTCGGCCAGGGTGCGGAACGCATCGTGCCAGGGGATGTGGCCCGCGCCGGGAGTGCCCCGGTCGTTTTCGCTGATGTGCACGTGGGCCAGCACCGGCGCGATGGTGCGGATGGCGTCGGGGAAGCGTTTTTCCTCGACGTTGGCGTGGTGGGTGTCGAACATGGCCCGCACACTGGGGTGGTCGGCCCGGCGCACGAGGTCGGCGAGTTGGCCCATCGTGTTGCAGAGGTAGCACTCGAAGCGGTTGAGCGCCTCGACGGCCAGCACCACCCCGGCCTGTTGGGCGTGGTCGCCCACGGCGTGGAGCACCTCGGCGCTGCGGGCGTACTCGTCGGCCTGGGGTTCGCGGCGGGTGAAGGTCGCGAAGGCCGAGTGGATGGGGCCGCAGAGCACCGTGCCGCCCATCGCCGCCACCCGGTCTACGGCCCCCTTGAGGTGGTCAACGGCCCGCGCCCGCACGGCGGACGATTCGCTGGCCGGGTTTTCGTCCGGCCCGACTACGGTGACGCCCGTGCTTTGGAGATTCAACTGGCGGAGGTGGTCGCCGAAGCGGCGGTAGGCCGCCACGTCCTGGGTGTCCACGAAGCATTCGATGCCGTCGTAGCCGAGGGTTTTCAGCCGCTCGGTGATGGGGTGCATGGTTTCGGAAATCGGGGCCGACCAGGCCAGGAGGTTAAAGCCGATTTTGGGCATGGGAAAAGCGGGGAATGTTCAATGCTCAATTTTTAATGCGCAATGAACTGATTTTAAATCAGCTACCTATCAGGGCTTCGGATGCCCGTAGGGCACGTCGATGGCCAGCGGGCCTTTCCACCGTTTCGGTACGGGCAGGCCCAGGCTCCAGTGGACGGCGTTGATGACCAACCGTTGCACGGCGGGCACCCGGAAGTCCTCGGGGTGGCCTAGCGTGGTCAGGAAGGTTTTGCCGCCCCACTCGTTTCTCCAGGTCCAGGCCACGGGGTTGTCCACGGCGGTTTTGTCGGGATTCACCGATTTGCCCATCAATAGCGGCACAGCGCCTTTGGCCGGGTAGTCGGGCAACACGCGGTAGAGCCAGGAGGCGACGTGGAAGGCGGGATCAACGCCCGTCAGAATCGGGTTTTTCGCCGCTTCCGGAATGACCGTCACGTCGGTGGTGCTATTGTGCCCGTAGTGCGTGTGTTTGGCCGCCCCGCCCCAGCCCGGCGGGCTTCCGAAGGCGAACTCGCCGAAGGCATTCCAGCGCTTGCGGGGGTCGCCGTCGGGGTAGTTGAAGGCGTGGGTGGTGGTGCGGAAGCCCAGCACCGGCTTGCCCGATTTCAGGTAGGCCTCGATGCGGTCGAGTTGCTCCTGAGGCAGTTGCCGCCAGCGGAGGAAAAACACGGCCAAGTCGGCCTCGGCGAGGACCTCCAGGCCGGGGATGTCTTTTTCGCCGTTGTAATCGGGCACCGACTTCAGGACTTTCGTGCGCATGCCGTAGTTTTTTTCCAACTCGGCGGCAAACAGCGGCATGGTCAGTTCGCTGCTGTATTCGTGGTCGCCGGTGACGAAGACGACGAGGGGCTTGCGGGCAACGCGCTGGGCGCTAACGGCGGTGGTGAGCAGCAACAGGCAGGATATGAAAAACAGGCGAGACAGGCAGTTCAAAGGATTCATCTGGTTCAGAAGATTGTGCATCGGCTGTTCGTTTGCCGCATCTAATCGATACCGAGGGATTGGATGCGGCAAACGAAGCTCAGTTTACATCGCAAACGCCTCTACCCCCGTCTCCTTCCAGCTTCGCGAGGCCGCTGATTGGAGCACCGCTTCGCACACCTTCTGGGTTTCGAGCGCGTCCTGGAACGTGGGGTGGCAGGGTTCGCCGGTTTCCAGACTTTTCAGAAAATCGGCCGCCTGGTGGACGAAGCTGTGCTCGTAGCCGATGCCCAGGCCCGGCACCCACCACTTTTTCATGTAAGGTTGGTCGCCATCGGTGACGTGGATGGACCGCCATCCCCGCACGATGCCGTCGTCGGCGTGGTCGAAGTATTCCAGGCGGTTCAGGTCGTGCAAATCCCAGCGGAGGGAGGCGTGTTCGCCGTTGATTTCAAAGGTGTACAGCGCCTTGTGGCCCCGGGCGTAACGCGTGGATTCGAACAGCCCGAGCGAACCGTTCTGGAAGTGGCAGTGGAAAATGCAGGCGTCGTCGATACCCACGGGCTGTACCTTGCCGGTGAGTTGGTGGAAGCGCTCCTTGACGAAGGTTTCGGTCACCGCCGACACGTCGGTGATGGCCCCGTTGAGCCACATGGCCGTGTCGATGCAGTGGGCCAGCAGGTCGCCCGTCACGCCCGACCCGGCGGCTTCAACGTCCATCCGCCAGAGGCCGGTGCCGCCCTGGGGCACGTCGGCGCTGATGGTCCAGTCTTGCAGGAAGTTGGCCCGGTAGTGAAAAATCTTGCCTAGCTTGCCCGAGGCGACGATTTGCTTGGCCAGCGTGACGGCGGGCAGGCGCCGGTAGTTGTACCAAACCGTGTTGGCCACGCCCGCCTTTTCGACGGCGTCCACCATGCCCTGGGCTTCGGCCACCGAGCGGGCGAGGGGTTTTTCGCAGAGGATCATCTTGCCCGCTTCGGCGGCGGCGATGGCGATTTCGGCGTGGGTGTCGTTGGGCGTGCAGATGTCCACGGCGTCGATGTCGTCGCGGGCGATGAGGGCTTTCCAGTCGGTTTCGACGGAGGCGTAGCCCCACTGATCGGCGAAGGCCTGCACGGCGCTGGCGTTGCGGGAGCAGACGGCCTGCAAGACGGGCGTGTGGGTGAGTTCAGGAAAAAAATTCGGCACGCGGTTGTAGCCGTTGGAGTGCGTCCGGCCCATGAAACCGGTGCCGACGAGGCCGATTCTCAGGTCTTTCTTTGCCATGAAAAAAGTAGATTTTGAAAGCCATTTGGAGGGGCGGTGCTTGCCTCCGCCCTGGTCGGATTGCGGGTTACGCGGGCGGAGGCAAGCACCGCCCCTACGAGCGAATTACTCCGCCTCGTACCACCCGTGCCGCCGCCGGACCTCGATCATCGTGGCGAGGATGTCGTTCCAGGTCTGGGGTTTGGTCATGACTTCGTTGGAAAACATGCAGCCGTCCCAGCAGATGTGCCGGAAGGCTTTGGTGAGTTGCCCGCTTTCGTCGCGGAGCCAGAAGCCTGCGTCGTGGGGCACGTCGAGCTTGCCGTTGGGGTCGGTGGCGAGGCAGTGGCGGCCGGTTTTGTCGTGCGAACCCGAGCCGAACACGGTGCCGTCGTTCTGGGCGACGTGAAAATCAATCGTCCAGGGGCGCAGGGCGGCGGTGAGGGTTTTGAGCGCAGCTTCAAGGGCGGCGCGGTCGCCCCACTCGAAGTCGGCGGGCAGGATGCGGTCCTGCTCGCGGTTGTAGCCCATCGTGTAGAGCAGCGTGTGCGACATGTCGGCCTGGAAGCCGAGGTTGGGCCGGTCCACGGCCTGCATTGTCTCGATGGCCGTGCGCCAGCTTTGCAGCCCGCCCCAGCAGATTTCGCCTTCGGCGGCGAGTTTTTCGCCGAAATCTGCCGCTACGTCGCAGGCTTCGCGGAACGTCTGGGCGATGAGTTTGGTGTTGCCCACCGGGTCGGCGTCCCACTGCTGGGGGGAGGAGGCCGAATCGATGCGCACCACGCCGGAGGGCCGGATGCCCACCTCGCGCAGCACCTGCCCGACGCGACAGGCTTTCCGCACCATTTCAACGAACTGCGCCCGCTCGGCGGCGCTGCCCATCGCCGGGCCGCCCCAAATCGGCGCGACCAGCGAACCGACCATCAGGCCGTACCCCGCGATTTTGTCGGCCATCCGTTTGATGTCGTCGTCGGAGCTGTCGATATTGAAGTGGGGGTCCATCAGGCCGAGGTCCACGCCGTCGAACTTAACGCCGTCCACCTCGGCGGCGGCGGTGAGTTCGAGCATGGTGTCGAAGGGAATCGGCGGCTCCGAATCGGGGCCTTTGCCCACCAGGCCCGGCCAGGTGGCGTTGTGGAGTTTGGGGAAGTTGTTGGTGTTCACGGAAGGAAGTTTAGAGAATTGAATTAGTTCGAATATCGAATAGAAAATAAAGAATATTGAACGTAAAAGTCTAATATTCAAAATTCTACATTTCTTGTTTTCTATTCGACATTGTGCGGTTTTCTTTGTTTTTAAACCATTCACCCCACCACCAAATCCGGATTCCCCGGCCCGAAGTGCTTCAGCATCACGAGCGGGTCGGTGGTGGAGGGATTGGTGATGGTGACGCCTTCGGCGGCGGCTTTTTCGGAGACGAAAAATTCGTCGTTCGTCAACTGCCCGTAGCGAATCAGCGCGGGGGTTTCCACCTCCCACGCGCCCATCGTGCCCCGGCCCTGCATTAGAATCAGGCCGTAGGCGGCATTGTTCTGAATCGTCACGGTTTTTCCGGGAAACACCGTCAATTCGGTGGCGCTGAACGCGTCGGATTTGTAGCAGACCCAGTTTTCGACGTACCCTTCGGCTTCCATCTCGGCCCGGTCGCGCACGGGTTTGGGCATCATGAAGCGGTTGGCCATCATGTTGGGGTCGGTGTTCAGGTCCCAGTCGATGGCTTCCATCAGCAGGTCGTAGTCGCCGATGCGGTCTTTGGGCGTGCCGTTCCAGAGCAGTTCCTCGGGCACGATGGCCTCGTTGACCAGCGACTGGTACATGGCGAAAATGTCCGAGGCTTTCTGCGGCTCGTAGGTGCAGAAACTGCCCGGCGCGTGGAGCAGGCCGGGGGGCACGTCCCAGCCGGTGCCGGGTTCAAGCCGGTAAGCCGCCGAGTAGTTCGTGATTTTGTTGTCACCCTTCGTGAAGTTCATCAGGCACTCCTTGATTTGCTCCTTCGTCGTGCCCGGCGCGATGCCGAAAAAGGTGTACGGAAAATCACCCCCGTGGTTGTTGAGTTGGGGCGGAAAATAGTACGCTTCGGGCTTGCCCAACTGCCCGGTCAGGGCGGCCTGCTCGTCGTTGTGGTGGAGGTGGTGGGGCAGCGGCCCCATGTTGTCGAAAAACTTGGAGTACATCGGCCAGGCCCCGTACTGGTTCCAGAGCCGGTCGCCGATGAGTGCACCCTTCAGTTCGTCGATGACGTCTTTGAGCAAAAACTGCACGTCCTGGCCACCGTCGTTGAAAACGACCTGGCTCAGGCCCTCGTTTTCGCCGGTGAGCGGGCCGTTTTTGGCGGGGGTGGTGGAGGCCAGCCAGCGTTCGTCGATGCCCCCTCGGACGCCGCCGAGCACGTAGTAATCGTCAGGGTGGAGTTTGATCCGGCGGCCCGGTACGCAGAACGACCGGGGCACCCAGGTGGGAGCCAGGCGCAGAATGCCCCGGCCTTGTTCGAAGGCCCGCTGGGCCAGGGTGGCGATGGAGGTTTTTTCCATGAAAAAGGAAGAGGTAATCGGTTTACGAGGTACAGTCTAAAAATTCGGCAATCGCTTCGGGCTGGTGCAGCACGGTCAGTTTGAGGTCGTAAGCGCGGGTTTCGCCGGGTTCAAGGAAAATCAAGGTCTGCTGCTGGCGGGCGGCGGCCTGCCCAATGGGCGGGTGCGTGGCCGGTTCGAGGGCCGTCACGTACTCGCCCGGCCCCCAGTGCTGCCAGTTGATGAGCCAGGGAAGTTGGACTTTTTGAAACTTTAGCACCACGGCAAGGCCCAGGTTTGGGTTGTGCAGCCCCGTCGTGCAGTACCCGGTGGCATCGGGTGCGGCATCGATGAACGCGACGGCTTCGCCGCCGCCCCGGTGGCTGTCCAACGGCGCGGGGCAGGTGCGGAAATCGTGGCCTTCCCGGAAAATGTCGCCGTTGATGCCGCCCTCCCGCGCTTGCCAGTCACCCCGCCAGCGCAGCCGCGTGCCTTCGTCCACCAGCGGCCATCCGAAGTTGACGTGGTAGAGCAGCATGTGCGGGGCGGGGGTGTTGCCGAGGTTGCGTACTTCGTCGCGGAGGCGAATCGTGGGCTGGCCGAGCGTACCCGAAATCGTGCGTTTCAACTCCAGGTTAGGGCCGAAGACCGTCGTTTCGCGCATCCGCCCGGTCAGGCTGAAGTCGAGTTGGCCCCGCGCCGGGTCGGGCTGGACGATGGATTCGAGTTCAGCGGGCGTGTTGCTGATGCGCCCGTGCACACCCCGCTCGCCGAAGGAATCGGTTTCGGGGCCGCCCACGTGGTCGAGGCCGCAGGTGGTGAGCAGCCCGCCGCCGAAGGTGCGCAGCCAGCCGAGGTCCCGGTCGCTCAGCGGCTGTGGGGCGGTCACGCCCGCGTGGCTCAGCCAGGCCAGGCCATGCTGGTTGAAGGCCGCGTCGGCCAGGTCCATGCCCCGGTCAAGCACGACTTTGAACCGCAGTCCTGCGCCCGTGTTGACCCAGGCAACGCGGGTGCCGCGCCCGGGACCGTTGTCGAGCACGGCGGTTTCAATGCCACCCACTTGGGCCGGATGGCTGATTTTGTGGGTCCAGGGGTGGGGTGTCAAGTTCAGTGGTCTGTGCGGTTGATTGCCTTTGCAAAAATGACAGCTTTGGTGTCGCTGCCCTCACCCCCTGCCCCCTCAAGGGGGTCTTTTTCAGCAACGAAAAACCGCAGCGGCGGACCGCCCCCTTGAGGGGGCAGGGGGTGAGGGCGGCGGATTGAGGAATTGAAACTACAACTCCTTCAGCATCAGATTCCGGTAACGCACCTGCATCGGCGGGCCGACGTGCACCTGCACGCCGATCAGGCCCTTCATCCGGCGGTTCACCGCGTCGTTGTCGATGACCTCGCTCATCAGTACGCTGTTGACGTAGTGTTGCAGGCGGTTGCCTTTCACGACGAGGTGAAACGTGTTCCAGCCGTCCGTTTTCAGCAACGCTTTCAGGGAATCGACGCTACCCAGCGAACCCGTCACGGTCAGGCCGGTCCAGGCGTTGTTTCTCACACCGGCCCGGATGGCTTCGGGCGTAGCCTCGCCCGCGTAGGGGCCAATCGTCGTTTTTTGCCCCCGGTAGGCCAGGGTCGTGCGGCGGCGTTCCTCGTAATTCTGCCCCGTGTAGCGGTGCTTGCCATCGATGTCGGCCTGGTAGCCGCGCAGGGCGAAGGGCACGTCGGTAAGGCGCTCGCTACGGTAGTTGACGCCGGAATTCCCGTTTTCGGTGATGCTGAATTCGCCCTTGAGTTCAAAATCGGCCGGTTCGCCGCCCTGCCAGACGATGAAGGAGTTGGTTTTCAGCAGCGTGGCGGGCGTGATTTCACCGAGCAGGCAGCCGTCTTCGACCCGCCAGTAGGTCGGGTCGCCTTCCCAGCCCTTGAGGGTTTTGCCGTCGAAAATTGGCACGAAGCCGCCGGCTTTTTTGCTTTGAGCCACGCTGGGGGTTCCGGCCCCGAGGGCCACGGCAACCGCCAGTGCGAGGGCCAGCGGGCGCGAGCTTGAGAGCATTCCGTTCTGCTTCATTTTCCCTGTTTCGGGCTGGTTTTTTCGGATTTGAACACCTTGTCCGCCCCGTTGCCGCCCGACTTCAGGTAGGCGATGAAATCCTTCAGCTCGCCGGCGTTGAGGCTGTTGATGAGGCCACCGGGCATGATCGACACCGTGGAGTATTTCCGGGAAACGACCTCGCTTTTCGGAATTTTCCGGAGTTGGTTGGGGGCGAAGGGGTTCTGTGAAATCGAATAACTGGTTTCGTCTTCGTTGACGAGCCGCCCCAGCACCGACTGCCCGTTTTTGAGGGTAAAAATCGACGAAGCGTACTGGTCCGAAACGACCTTGTCGGGTTTCTGGATGGCTTCCAGAATGTCGCGGTTCGAGAACCGGGTGCCGAGTTGGGTCAAATCGGGGCCGATATCGCCGCCTTCGCCCTTCATCGTGTGGCAGCGGCTGCACAGGATGGCCGCGTAAATGTTTTTGCCCCGGTCGAAATCCCGGTCCACCAGCCCGCTGTCGAGCACGGCCAGGGCGGTGTCGATCACCCAGTTCTTGCCGGGGCCTTTTGGGGTGTAGGCCGAAGCGAGATCGGTGCCTTTTGCCGTGAGCAGGCCCCCGCCCGAGAGCTTGTCGTATTTTTTGAACTCCGCTTTGGGCACGTGGGCGAGGGCCTCCTTGCGGGCTTTTTCGATGAACCCGATGTAACTCCGCCCGCCCTGGTACCGGAACGCCTGCGCAAACCACCGGAAATACCGGTCGCGGAGGGCGGGCGTCCAGCCGGTTTTTTTCGCGCTCAGCATCGTGGCGTAGTACGTCTGCTGGGCCGGGGGCATTTTTTCGAGCAACCGGGCGATGTCGAGGCCGTACTGCGGGTTGCGGAGAATGAGGTCGTTGGAGGCCGAGGCGTTTTCCGCGCCGTAGGGGTTCGTGCCGTCCTCGGTCGGTTTGGCGAGCAGGGCCAGGGTTTTTTCAATCACGCCCGGCGCTTCGAGGCTCACGAGCAGTTTGCTGTACGCCCGGTTGAGCAGGTCGGTCTGGGCCGGGTAGCGGGGACTGAGGCGGGCAATGGCTTTGGTTTTGTCGGCCCCGGTGGGCAAGCCCATCCGCACAAACACCAGTTCGATGGCCCGCAGCAGGTCGGCGTGCTGGGTATCGGTGAGGACGGCGGGGTTGACGGCCAGCAGGGCGGCCAGCATCCGGGGTTTGAGGGCCTTGTTGCCGTGGCGGGCCAGGGCGATCATGGCGTGGGTGAGCCGGATGGGGTCGGTTTCGGCCAGTGCCCGCTGCTGCCACTCGGCCACGGGCTGGTGTTCGACGGCCACGCGGGCGGCGTAGCGCACGAAGCGGTCGGGGTGCGAAAGGTGCGGCCAGGCGGCCTCGACGGCCCCGGCCGCCGGACCGGCGTGGTACTGCTCCAACTGCGTGCGGAGGCGGTGTTCGGCCGTCGGCGTGGGCGCTTCCGAATCCGGCGAAACCGACTCGGGGCCGGTGTAGGTGACCCGGTAGAGGTCGGATTCGAGTTTGCGCCCCCCCGTCAGAAAATACAGCGCCCCGTCGGGGCCGATGAGGCCGTCGGTCAGCGGCAGGGGCGCGCCCGAGATGAATTCCTCGGCGGTGGCGGTGTACGACGCGCCCTGGGCCTGCGGGTGCACGGCGTAGATGATGCCGAAACTCCAGTCGAAGGCGAAGAGGGCGTTCTGGTATTTTTTCGGAAAACGGGAAGCTGCCCCCGAAAAAAACGCCGTCGGCGAGCCTTGCCCCATGTTCAGCGCGGCGGGCAGGCAATCGGCGAAGGTGGGCGACCAGTTGGAGGCCGACGTGCGCCACCCGAATTCGGCCCCGCTGGTGAGGTGACCGATGCGCGTGGGTTTGTACCAAGGCAGGCCAAAATCCCACTCCATGTCCGAGTCGTAGCCGAACAAATCCCCGGCCCGGTTAAAGGCGATGTCGTAGGTGTTGCGGAAGCCCCCGGCGACGAACTCCCAGGTTTTGCCTTCCGGGTCGATGCGGGCCACCCAACTGCCGGGGGCCATGCGGTCCACGGCGTGCCCACGCGGGTCTTTGATGGCCGGAAACAGGTTGTCTTCGCCCCACACGCGGGGCAGGCGGTAGGCGTCCATCTCGGGCACGTCGGTGAAATTGCCGCACACGAGGTAGAGCGACTGCTTGTCGGGCGACAGCACGATGCTGTGCGGGCCGTGTTCACCCTCGCCCTTAAATTCTTTCAGCAGCGTGATTTGGTCCAGTTGGTCGTCGCCGTCGGTGTCCTTCAGGCGGTACAGGCCGCTGCCCCGCACGAAGTTGGTGTCGCTCTTGTGGTTGACCATCACGTACAGGCTGTTGAAAGCCCAGAGCAACCCCTGGGCGTAGCCCATCCCGACCCGCGAAGCGGTCGAATCAACCCCCTTGCCGCTTGACACGAGCCGGGCCGAGTCGGGAGCGGGAAGGTTCAGCTTTTCGATGCGGGGTTTGAGGGCCGTATCCGACCCCACGGGCGGGAGTTCGAGGCGGTACAAAAATCCGTACTGATCGGAGGTGATCATCCGGCCCCGGTCGTCGAAGGTCATCGCGACCCACGACCCGCGCTTGTTTTCGGAGGGGCTGTAGAGGTGCTCGGCCCGGAAGCCGGGGAGGAGTTTGAGTTTGTTCAGTTTCGGATTGTCGCCGGAGTCGGGACCGGGTGCGAACCCTTGCAGGCTTACCCACGACGTGGCGATCAGAACGACGGCAAAAAGCACAACGCCGGTTTTAGCTGCGCTGAAGGCTGGAAACATAGCGGTTTAGAGTAAATGAGCGGACGCAAGGTAATGAATTGACGTTTCCGAAAATGCGGGTACTATCCTGGTGTTGTACCCAAACTTACTGATCAAGGCCCTGGTTGCGTGCAGTCGGCGCTGGCTAAAAACCTGATAACGTGCCAAAAACATCATCACAGTGGCAACCATCCGGAAGAACCATCGGCCCGTTAACTTCTTTGCCACGACAGCCAGCAGGGCCGGATCATCAAAGCCGCCGTCGTGCCGTCGCAACGCAGCCCGCACGGGTCAGAATCCCTGGCCGGGTTACCCCACCACAGCGGGTGAGGCCACCCGCTGTGGTGGGTAACCCGCCGTTTTGACGCTCTTGTTGGCGTAAGTGACCGCCTTTGCGTAAGCCCTGTTACTTTTGCCTGAACCACCGCCAGTGTCGGCACTGGCGGTGGTCTGGCCCAATGGACCTCCTCGAACGCCTCCAGGAAATCGACATTCTCACCGTGGCCCGCGACCTGGGGCTGGAAGTGACCGGGCACGGCAAGATGCTTTGCCCGTTTCACGAGGAAGACACGCCCTCGCTGGTGTTTTACACAACCACCAACAGTTTTTACTGCTTCGGTTGCGGCAAATCGGGCAACAGTGTAACGCTGGCGGCGGAGATTGGGCGGCAGAGCGTCGGCGAGGCCATCCGCCAACTGGCGGGCTGGTACCTGCCCGACGCGGGCGGCGCGAAACCCCGATGGACCGCCAGCCGGATGCGGCCCAACCCCAATTTGCCCCACCTCAAACCCCTGGGCAGCACCAAACCCGACGGGCACGAGGAAATCCACTCGGTCATCTACGAAAGCCTGCGCGACTACTGCCTCGCCCAGCCCAGCAACGAGCTTTCCCAGCAGGCCCTCGACTACTTGCGCAGCCGGGGTTTTTCGGACAAAACCCTCCGCGACTTCCGGCCGTTCGCCATCAAGGATTACGCTGCCGCCACCTGGCACCTGAAAAGCCGGTTCTCGACCCTCGACTTGCAGGCCTCGGGGCTTTTCAACGAGAAGAACAACCTCATTTTTTTCAAACACCCCATCGTCATCCCCTACTACCGCGACGGGCGCATCGTGTACCTGCAAGGGCGCTACCTCGGCCAGCCGCCGGAAGCCTTTCACAAGTACCTGTTCCTGGCCGGAAAACCCGTGACGCTCTTCAACCACGACAGCCTGAAAACCCTCAAACTCGGCACCCGCGTGTACCTCACCGAGGGGGCTTTCGACTGCATGACCCTCGTGCAGGCGGGTCTGGCGGCGGTGAGTCTGGGCAGTGCCAACGTGTTCAAGCGGGAGTGGGCGAAGTTGTTCCGGCGCTACGAAGTCTGTTTTTACCTCGACAACGACACCGCCGGGCACCGCGCCGCTCAGGAACTGGAGGTGATTTTCCACCAACTCGGCATCAGCACCAGCCAGCAATGGAAAACCCCGCCCGCCGGGTTCAAGGACGTGAACGCGTACTGGCAGGCCCGGGGCGGGGTGCAGGGGGAGTTGTTTTAGGGTCAGGGGCAGAGGGCGAAGGGCATGGGATTTCAATTCGTTTTACCCCATGCCCTTCGCTCTCTGCCCCTTGCCCCTTCAACGGGCCTTTCCGCCAATTCAGCCCCTGCTTCTGTCGGTTGGCGCGATTGCTCCGTGGTTTGCGACCGGGCGTCCGCCAATTTTGAATCGTCAACCGGCAACGACTGGTTTGGCGACTCAACAATCAACGCTCAAACAACCATGAACAAGTTCTTCACCCTCGCCCTCACGGCGGCGCTGCTACTGGGCGGCGCGTCGTCTTGCAAGAAAGACGGCAACGAAACTACCCCCGGCGGTGGCGACAAAACGCCCGCCTTCGCGGGCAAAACCTTCACGGTGCAGTCCATCAAAATGGACCCGCCCTTCGACCTCGACGGCGACGGCAAGCCCGACGACGAACTGACGAAGTTTCTCGACGCCTGCGACCTCGACGACGCCGTGACCTTCCAGCCCGACGGCAAGCTCATCGAAGACCACGGTACCAACCGCTGCGACCCGGCCGAGGCTCGCACCGAACACACCTCGAACTGGGCTTACGCCGACGGCAAGATCACGATGACCGACGTGGCCGACCCCACCGACAAGAGTGTCTGGAACGTTCTGGAAAGCAACAACTCCACGCTGAAGGTGCAGCTCACCATCATCCCCGACGAAACCAGCGGGCAGGCCATCAAGGCTACGATGACGATGAAGGCGCGGTAGGTACTCTACTCGTTGTTCGATGTTCGTCGCTCGTTGTTCGCACCAACGACGAACAACGAACAACCCAATCAACTCAAACCCCCATGCAACTCACGACCCTCCAACCGGCGATCGCGGTGGGTGAGCCGCGCTGGTACGTGGCCAACCTGTTCCGGGTGCTGGTTTCCAACGAACAAACCGACGGAGCCTATTCGCTCCTCGAAATGACCCTCCGGCAGGGCTTCGAGCCTCCGGCCCACGTTCACCAATTCGAAGACGAGGCGTTCTACGTGCTCGAAGGCCGGATGCGGTTCTACCTCGACGGCGAAGAGTTCGTCGCCAACGCGGGCGAGGCGGTTTTCCTGCCCCGGCAGGTGCCGCACTCGTTCCGGGTAGACACGATGACGGCCAGGGTGCTCCTGCTGCTCACGCCCGGCGATTTTGCCCGGTTTTTCATCAACGTCAGCGAAGAAGCCCCCGCCTACGTGCTGCCCGCCATCCCGCAGGGGCCACCACCGCCGTACGTGATTGAGGCCATTCGGGCCGAGAGTTTGGCCTTCGGGATTCAGTACGTATAGAAAAGTTCGTGCAGCCTTTTTCCGAACAAACAACCTTATTTTCAACTCCAACCAATCAACTCGTCATGAAGAAGTTCAAGAAAGCCACCCTGCTGGCCCTCGCGGCCCTCGCCTTGTCGTCGTCGCTGAGTAGCTGCGCCACGGTGTTTGGTGGGCGCGTCAGCGAGCATCAGAAGCGCAAGCCCCTGCCGGGCGAACCCCAACGACAACTCCGCGTCGGGGCATTTATCGCCGACCTCGTGCTGTTCTGGCCGGGCCTCGCCATCGATTTCGCCACCGGAGCGATTTACAAACCCCAACCCAAAGCCGCTGCGGCCCACGCCAAGCCGACCGAGGGCGTGGCCAAAGGCAGTAAGTGATTCAAATTCGTAGCGGACGCCGCGCGGGGGTGGTGTTTTGCTTGCCTTCGCCCCGCGCGGCGTCCGCTACGATACCCTTCCAACTTCTTCGCAAACAGCCCCATGAAACGCCTCCTCAAATCCCTCTCGCGGGCAACCAAAGCCCGCCGCGCCCTGCGCATTCATCAGAAACACCGCCGCCACACCCCACAGGGATGGTGGGGGAGTGAGTAGCGGTTAGTCGATAGTCGTCAGTCGTTGGTTGACAGTGAAAAACGACCTATCGGTGACTATCGACTGACAACTAACGACTATCGACTGACAACCATCGGCTCCCATGCAACCCCTCAAAATTCTCTTCGCCACAATGCCCCTCGACGGGCATTTCAACCCCTTGACGGGCCTGGCCGCGTACCTGCGCGATCAGGGACACGACGTCCGCTGGTACACCGGCGGCACCTACGCCGACAAGGCCGAACGCCTGGGCATTCCGGCCTACCGGTTCCGGAAAGCCCGGGTGATCAACCAGGAAAACTTCGACGAACTTTTCCCGGAACGGAAACACATCAAAGGCACCATTGCCCGGCTGAAGTTCGACATCAAAACGATGTTCGTGCTGCCGGTCCACGACTACATGACCGATCTCTTCGCCCTGCGCGAAGACTTCGCCTTCGACCTGATGGTGTGCGACTGCCTGTTTTGCGCCGGGCAGGTGGTGCAGCACGTGTTTCGGGTGCCGGTCGTGAACGTGGGCATCGTGCCCCTGACCGAAAATTCCCGCGATTTGCCCCCCAGCGGCCTTGGCCTGACGCCCTCGTCGGGGTGGTTGGGGCGGCAGAAGCAGGCGCTGCTCCGGTTCGTCACCGACCGGATGTTTCGCGAATCGAAAGAGGTGTACAACGGGGTAATCGCCGCTTTCGGCCTGCCTCCGCAGCAGGACAACATCTTCAACATCGGTGTGCGTACGGCCGACGTGTACCTGCAGAGCGGCGTGCCCGGCTTCGAGTACAAACGCAGCGACATGAGCAAAACCGTGCGGTTCGTCGGGGCCATGCTGCCGCACCGGACGGGCGCAAAAAAGCCCTTCGCCCACGCCGCCAAACTCGGCCAGTACAAAAAAGTGATTCTGGCGACGCAGGGCACCGTGGAGCGCGACGTGGAGAAACTCCTCGTGCCTACGCTCGAAGCCTTCAAGGATTCAGAACACCTCGTGGTGGTCACCACGGGCGGCTCGGGCACGGCCGAGTTGCGGGCGCGGTATCCACAGGCCAACGTCCTCATCGAAGACTTCATCGACTTCGACGTCATCATGCCCCACGCCGACGTGTACGTGACCAACGCGGGCTACGGCGGCGTGATGCTGAGTATTCAAAACCACTTGCCGATGGTGGTGGCGGGGGTTCACGAGGGCAAAAGCGAAATCGCCGCGCGGGTGGGCTACTTCGGGCTGGGCGAGAACCTCCGCACCGAAACGCCCACGCCGAAGCAACTCCGCCAGGCCGTCGAAACCGTACTCGCCAGCCGGGAGTACCGGCAGAACGTCATTCGGTTGAGCCACGAATTCCGCAGCTTCAAATCCAACCTGCTCTGCGAACAGTACATCGCCGACGTGATGCAGAAACACGAAGCACGGCAGGGGCGGCGGGTGGTCGAGGGCGTTTAGGATTTAGCGTTCAGGGTTTAGCGTTGATGAATGAAACCTAAACCCTGAACGCCAAACCCTAAACTTTTTTTACTTTCGCGAAACCACCTCCGAACCTCGTCCGCTTGAAGCACTTCAACGACAAATGGCCCCGGCTCGTCGGCATTGGGTTGCTGTCGCTGCTGAGTTTCCCGATCAACCGGCTGCGAAAGGAGCCGTTCAATGCTGATCTGCTGGTGCGGGTCGGGTTGTCAGTAGCCACGATTGTCGTGTTTTGGCACGTCAACCGGTTTTTGATCCTGAACATCCGGGCGCGGTTTCCGGAGCGGCGGCAACGGTGGACGCGCTGGGTGCTCACGTTCGGGCTGGGCATTCCGGCATCGGCGCTGGTGCTCTGGGGGATGACGTTGCTGAGGTATCAGGTGCTGGAAGGGTCCGTAGAGGGGTTTTTCACCCAAAATATTCACGCCAGCGTCACGGTCAACGGTACCCAATTGCGCTTCATGCCTTTCGGACTCAACCTGTTTCAGGGGGCGTTCGACTTTACGTTTTTCTTCGTCTTTTACGAAATTCTGTTCATCACCCGCGAGTCTCTGCTCGTGCGCCAGCGCCTCGCCCAGGCCGAAAAGGAAAAAGAAAGCCTCCGGGCCGCCACGCTTCATAGCCAGTTGGAGGCGCTGAAGCAGCAGGTGAACCCGCATTTTCTTTTCAACTCCCTCAACGTGCTCGATTCGCTCATCGAAGAAGACCCGCCACGGGCGCGGGTGTTTCTGGAAGAATTGAGCACCGTGTACCGTTACCTCCTGCGCGCGAATGACCACTCCCTGACGCCGCTTTCCGCCGAGTTGCAGTTCATCGAATCGTACTACCACCTCCTGAAAACCCGCCACGGCGAGGGGCTGCGCCTTGACCTGCGCGTGCAGAACGGCCACGAAACCCACCAGCTCCCCCCACTGACGCTGCAACTGCTGGTCGAAAACGCGGTGAAACACAACGTCATCCTGCCCGAACAACCCCTGACCATCGAGATTTTCACCCAGGGCGAGAGCCTTACCGTGCGCAACAACCTCCAGCGCAAGCGGTCCCGCGTGGCCTCCAATGGCGTGGGGCTGACCAACATCCTGACCCAGTACCAGATGTTGGGGCAGGCCATGCCGCTGGTTACCGAAAGCGACGCGCACTTCGCCGTGACGGTACCACTCGTGGCGGAGCCCGATGGGCAAGAATAGGCGAAGCGGCGGGGCATCTTCGCTGCGCCGATGACTCGCTCAAAAACAGCGACTTTCATGGGCGGATTTGAATGCCCCAGTTACTCCCGTTTTTTGTCAGCCTGAGCAACAAGGGGTGACAACCAACGTGGGGATAAATTGATTACAACCTGGCCAGAGCGGCTGCCCAGCGCTCCAGCACCCGCTCGTAAAACGGGTACTTCCCGCAATCCTCGAACCCGCCGTGGGCGTCGAGGTACGCGAGGCAGCGGCGGACGCCTTCGCGGTAGGGAATGGTGTAGCGGAAGCCGAGTTCTTGCTTGGCTTTTGAATTGTCGAAGAGGTTGTTGAACTGGAAGTTTTCCACGCACCACTCCGACTCGGCGGGGGCGAGGCGGGCGAGCACGTCGGTGGGGATGCAGACGAAGCGGGGTTCGGGCGCGCCGAGTTCTTCGGCCACGAGGCGGTGCATGGCGTGCCAGGTCATGCCTTCGTCGCCGGTCACGTTGTAGGCTTGGCCGAGGGTGGCGGCGTTGCCCACGGCGTTGACGAAGGTTTGGCCCACGTCGTCGGAGTGCGAAGCCACCCAAATGGCCGAGCCGTCACCGTGGAGGACGATGGGCAGTCCCTTACGCAGCCGGTCGAGGTGGTAGCTCTGCCCGCCGAAGGGCGTCACCAGCGGACTCCAGCCTTCGGAGTACGTGGCGGCGGGGCGGATGACGGTGAGCGGAAAATCGCCGTCCTCGTGCGCCTGCCTAAAGGTTTTCTCCATCTGCACTTTTTTGAAGGCGTAGGGAAACGTCGGTGAAGCCCCGATGGCGTCGGTTTCGCGGATGGGGTAGGCCATCGGGCGTTTGGGAAACACGTCCACCGTGCTGCAAAAAATAAACTGGCCGACCCGCCCCCGGAAGGCCCGCACGGCGCTTTCGGCGTCGGCGGGTTCAAAGCCGACCATGTCGATGACGCAGTCGAACAGGCCCGCTTCCGCCATTTGCTTTTCAAAACGCGGGTAATCGGTGCGGTCGCCGACGAGGGTTTTGGCCCGTTCCAAGCCCCGCAGCGAGCGCAGGCCCCGGTTGTAGAGCGTCACGTCGTGGCCCGCGTCGAGCAGTCGCGGCACGAACCAGCGGCTGATATTGCCCGTGCCGCCGAGGACGAGGAGTTTCATGGTTGAGGAGGAAGGGAAAAAAAGGAGGAAAGGGAGGAGAGGGATAGAGATAGACCGGAGAACGATTCTCCCTTCACCCCTTTCGTCCCCCTCCTCCCTTTCCTGCCCAAAAAACGTAACCCAACGCAAACAAATATGGCCCGAACGCCAGCGCGAACGAGGCGGGCAGGCCCAGCGTATCGGCCAGTTTGCCCTGCAACACCGGCAGCAAGGCCGCGCCGAGAAAGCCCATCGTGAGCAAGCCGGAAGCCTGGCCGGTTTCCGCGCCCAGCCCGTCGATGGCCAGGGCGTAGAGCGTCGGGAAGAAAATGGACACGAAAAACCCGAGCGCCGTGATGGCGCCGACCGCTACCCAGCCCGTGGCGAACACCACCACCGTCACCAGCCCCAGCGCGACGACCAGGCAGCCGGCCATCGTGGCGGCGGGCGTGAGCCAGGTTTTCTGCACGTACGACCCCACCAGCCGCCCCAGCGCGAACACGGCGAAATACCCCGTGAACCACCGCTGCGACTGGTTCGCGGTCAGCCCGGCCACGGCGGGGTCTTCGACGTAATTCCGGTACAGCCCGAACAGCCCCGCCTCGACGCCGATGACAAGGAAAATCGCCACGAAGCCCAGCACCACCTTCGGTTGCAGCCAGCCCTGCGTGTGGGTCGTTGCCCCAAACGAAGCGGCCGACGTGGCGAGGCGGGTGCGGGGTTCGTTCAGGAACACGGTCAGCACGCCCATCGCCGCCAGCACAACCGCCGTGACCTTGAAAATGCCCAGGATGTACGGCAGTTTTTCGGAAACCGAAACCACCGTCGCCGGAATCAGGGCCACCACCAGCAGCGGCGCGACGATTTGGGCCACCGCGCCGAGGGCGTTGCCGATGTTGAGGCGACTGGCCCCGCCCGCCGCGTCGCCGAGGGCGGCAAGGAGCGGGTTCCCGGCGACGAGTTCGACGTTGAAGCCAATGCCGATGAGGAAAAACCCCGCCAGCACGAGGGCGTAGCGCCCATTTTCCAGTCCCGGCACGAGCAGCAACGTACCCGCCGCGAACAGGGCCAGCGCCAAAGTGAGGCAGCGCTTGAACCCGAGCCGCAGCGTTAGGAAGCCGACGGGGATGGAAACCAGCACGAAGGGCAGGTTTTTCGCCAGCATCGTGTACATCTGCTCGGTGTACGACAGCGCGAAATGGGTTTTGAATTCGGGCATGAAAAACCCCTCGAAGCACTGCGCCAGCCCACAGGTGAAGTAGATGGCGTACACGGCGAACAGCAAAGGACGTTGGTTTTCCATGCGGTTGGTGGGTTAAAGGCTGTCCAAAACCAGCACCCAGTCGTTGCCGTAGCCCCAGTTGGGTGGCTGAAACCGGACGACGGGTGCTTTTTCGAGAACCTGCGGGACGGTCCGGCTGCCATCGCGGGGGTTGAACCACTGCTGCCGGATCCGGTCGCCCGCCAGCGGGGCGGTGTTCAGCGAAAACGCCCGGCCCGTGGGCGCGTACACGAAGGCGTAGCTGCCGTCGGCGGCGCGGGTGGCCACGGCGTGGTGCTCGGGGTCGGGGCTATTTTCGGCGAGCAGGGTTTGGTCGGGAATCCGGTCGAGCACCGGGCGACTGGTCATCAACGCGCGCACGTGCCGCATCTGTCCCGCCCCGGCGAGGTCGAGGGCGGTTTTCCAATCGTAAATCGGGAAATTGATGCCTTCGCGTTCGGGTGCATAAAACTGCCAGACGCTGTGGCAGCCGTAAGTGTGCCCGAACGCGCCCGCAAACAAGGCCCAGTACGCGTACCGCCGCACCTCGGCGTCGGAGGAGTAGCCGTTTTCGACGGGTTTGAAACTCAGGCCGTGGGCCTCGTAGGTCGGTTCGCCGTCCAGCACGGGCTTGGGGGGTTGGAGGGCGTACTCCTGGGCGATTTGGGCGTACGTCGGTTTCAGCCGGTCGTGGCCGGTTTGCAGCATGTTGAAATCCAGCCAGTCGTCACCGTGAAACCAGCGGGACGAGGAACCTCCCTCGAAAGGCTGGGGGTGGAAGGTCATCAGCGCGTTCGCCTGGCCACCGACGCCGTCGAGGATGCCCGCCGCCATGGCCCGCCAGATGGCCACGCCCCGCTCGTCGGGGTCGCGGTCGCCGCCAAGAATCCAGACGACGTTGGGTTGGTTGCGGTAGCGGTTTCCCAAAAATTCACCGTAAACCCGGGCATTGGTTTCGTTGAAAATTTCCGGCCCCTTCGCCCACTCGTAGCGCTGATTCACCTTGTCGCCCCAGGTGGGCAGCAGGCCGACGTACAGCCCCAGGCTTTCCGCCCGCTGAATGACCCAATCGACGTGCTGGAAGTAGGCTTCGCGGGGTTTCGTCGGGTCAAGGTTTTCGAGGGGAAGTTCGCCGTGGGCGTTGGGCACGCGCAGGCCGTCAAGTTCGGATAGCAGAACCGCCTGGATGACGGTGAAGCCCTGCTCCGCCCGTTTCTGTAAATAAAAATCCGTCTCCGCCCGCGTCAGGCGGTGGAACAGTTCCCAGGCCGTGTCGCCCAGCCAGAAGAACGGCATCCCGTCGGCGTGGACGAGGAAGCGGCGGTTTTCGGAGAGGGTGAGGCGAGGGAGCATCTGAGGGTGGGAATGGAATGAAAAATGAAGAATGAAAACATAAAGCTCTGAAATAAAAGGCCTTTCATTCTTCATTTTTCATTGTTCATTTCGCTCTCACCGCCCCGTGATGTCCTTCACCTGCTCCTTGATGTCGTCCATCTCGAAGATTTTCTGCCAGCCGTCGCGGAATAGAATCGGCTTGGCCCGCTTCGAGATTTTGTAGGCGGCGTCGGAGAACGTCCCGTTCACTTCCTTGAAGAGCACGGCGATTTGAATCCGCAGGTGGCCGAGCACGAAATCGCGGGCGGCGGCTTCGGGCACGCCCAGGGCCACGATGCGGTCGTAGCCTTCCTTCACCACCTCCATGCAGGTCTGGGCCAGGGTTTCGACCATCGCCGGTTCCAGGATCGCCATCTGCTCCAGTGTAATCCGGTGCACATGTTTGATGGGCTGGTACATGTCTTTCGCCACCTGCTCGCCCAGGGCGTAGTGCTCTTCGCTGCCGTGCATCAGGGCCACGACGATGGATTGCTTGGCCGAAATGCCGCCGTAGAAATCGCGGAAGGCCTCCTCGGTCGGCTCCCAGTTGAACACCGACGGGTGGCAGGGGTGGGCGATGACGTAGCCCAGGTCGTCGCGGTGGTGGATGACGCCGTCGAGGGGGGCGGCGGGGTCGAGGGTGAGCACGACGGCACCGGGTTTCATCATCGGGATGAATTCGGCGGAGAGCTTGCCCAGGGCCACGTCGGGCAGGGCCAGGATGACCACGTCAGCGTCGGGGATGGCGGCCTCGGGCGTGGTCACGCTCACGCCGCGCTGGGCGAGGTTTTCGCAGCCCCGCTCGCTGACTTCGAGGTAACGGACGTCGTAGGCGGGGAACTTGAGGAAGTTGTCGGTCAGGCGGCAGCCCATTTTGCCACCAGCCCCGACGAGGGCGATTTTGGTCATGGTTGGGAAAACGATTTTCTGACGCAATGCTCCGAAAATTTTTTCCCGGAAAAATTCACGAATTGCGCAATTGCCGACACTATTTTGACCTGAGATTTCGCCAAACGTCCGCAACCGTTCAATTTACCACCATCGCCGTGCAGAAACCCCACCTGCTCCGCGTGCCTTCGCCGCTGGCTTCGTCGTACGTCCTGAAGGGCGACGCCATCGCCTACGACAACCCCTGGCACTACCACCCCGAAATCGAACTGCTGTACTGCATCCGGGGCAAGGGCACCAACTTCGTTGGCAACGCCATCCGGGGCATCGAGGAGGGCGAACTGCTGCTCTTCGGCAAAAACCTGCCCCACACCCGCCAGCGCGACCGGGCGTACTACGAGCAGCACGCCGACGAGGAGCCGGAGACCATCGTGGTGCAGTTTCGGGAAGATTTTCTCGGTGAACGTTTCTTCGACCTCCCCGAATTTCAGCCCGTCCGGGGCTTGCTTGAGCGGGCCTTGCGCGGCCTGCGGTTTTTCGGCGAAACCCACCGGCAGGCCACCGAGCACCTGCTGGCCCTCGGCAGCCTGCCCGAACCCCGGCGGTTGCTCCGCCTGCTCGACCTGCTCGACCTTCTGGCCCGCTCGGCGGAAGTGGAGTATCTCAACCCGTTGGGCTACGTCAGCACCGTTCACGAAAAAGCGTCGGAAAAAATGGCCGCCGTGTACGAGTTCACCATCCGGCACTTCCGCGAACCCATCGCGCTGGGCAGCGTAGCCGGGCTGGCAAACCTCTCGACCGCCGCGTTTTGCCGGTATTTTAAACTCCGTGCCCGCAAAAGTTACTTCGAGTACCTGGCCGAGGTGCGCATCGGTTACGCCTGCAAGCTGCTCACCGAGGGCGAACTCAACGTGAGCGAGGTGTGCTACGCGAGCGGGTTCAACAACCTGTCGCATTTTCACCGGCAGTTCCGGCGCATCGTGGGGGCCACGCCGGTACAGTACCAGCGGCTGGGGCGGGAGCGGGTGGCGGGGGCTTAGGCGTGCCACGGTCGGCGCGATGGCCAGCGCACCCGTGGCACGCCCCAGCTTTGCTCAATTCACACTCTTCACCCGGAAGAACCCCCGAATCCGGGCCGTGCCGACGGGGTTGTACGGGTCGGTCTGGTACCAGCCGGCGGGTTCGAGGTTGAACGTCCCAACCACGTATCCGCCCGTCTCGCTGCCGTCGTCGTCAATCGTCAGGAAGCCCCCGCTGAGATCGGGGCCTAAGCCGTAGCGGTTCTGGTAGTGCCGGAAGCCCATGCCGTCGTCCAGGACAAAACTGACGTCGGTTCCCATCGTCCAGGCGTACTGGCCTTCGGTCTTGCCCGTCCAGGCCAGTATCAGGCCCCAGTTGCCCTTCCTGCCGGTGATGACGTTCTTCGTGCCGGTGAGGTTGGCCCCGCCTGGGTACGTTTCCCACGCGCCACCGTCCAGTTGCAGCGAAATGCCTTCGGGCGCGACGTAAATCCGGGCGATGAGCAGCCCGACGGCCTTGCCCTTCGACTTGATGCCCACTTCCACCCGAACCGGGTTGTTGGCCGGGATGCGGTTCGGCGCGAAGTACTTGGCCGTGCTGCCGGTGGCTTGCAGGTCGCCGTCGCCTTTCAACTCCCACTTGTCGATAAACTTGGAATCGAGCAGAAACTCGGGGTTAATGAGTTCGGCGTCCTGGGCTTCATCGCCGATGGGCACGAGCAGGTCGCTCCCGTCTTTTTTCGGCACCACGCACCGCACGGCCAACGGCGCGTTCTGGCCGGGGTCGAGCACCCGGTAGGCCGGTTCGAGCGAGATGGCCTCGAAAAAACTCCAGTCGCTGAAGTGCGTCGTTTGGACGGAGATGGTTTTTGCCGCCGCGTCGTGCGTCACGGCTCCGGCGATTTTCCAGGTGCCTTTGTCGCTTTGGTAGGCCACGCCGAGGGCGTCGGCGAAGGTACCGGCCAGGTCCTTCTCAGTGTAACGAAAGCGAACCGTGACCGGCTTGGCAAACTGTTGGCCGTGGGGCGTCAGGCGGAAGGCCTGGCCCTTGCCGCCGGGGGCCTGGTTGGTGATGGGCTGGGCCTGGAAGGTCTGCCCGGTGCTCAGTGCCCCCGCCGGGACGATGACCTGCAAGCGGCCGTCGGGTGATTGGAGGGTGCCGCCTTCGGGACCGATTTGAGCGCTAACGGCGGAGCCGTCGGGGGTGCCGACGGGCGTTACGTGGCCGGTAGGCTGGTCAGTCTGGCCGGGTTGGGGTTCGGTCGGGTCCACGCCCGTTTTTTCGCAGGCGACGGTGAGCAGGGTCAGGCCAAGCCCGAGGAGGAGGGCTACTTTTTTCATGGTCGTTGAGTTGATTGGTTGATTGTCGTCCCAAAATTGAGCTTCCCGTCACTCATGACCCGCCTAAAGCCCGCCAGGGCGGTACTTCCGTCCGTCGAAACGAAAAAAGACCGCCCCGAAACGGAGACGTCGGGGCGGTCGGGAGTCCTTCGGGATGCGTTTACCCCTCCGGCAGCGGCCGGACGTGAAACTCACCGCTGATGGCAGGCCCGGAGGTGTCGCAGGGGTCGTCGTTGTCGAGGTCGATGACGGTGCCCCGGAACGTCCCCTTCGCGTAGCGGCCTTGTCTGTAGCGGCTCAGGGTTACCGAGCCTTCCGAAACCCGGTCCTCGCCGTTGCAGTTGGCGGCGTCGGTGTCGTACTGCTTGCCCCCGTTGAACTCCCAGTCGAGGCGGCTGGCGTTGGGCTGGTAATCAATCGTCCCGAAGGGGAAGGTGCCCGGCCCGGCGGCGGTCAGTTCGAGCGACAGCGCCACCTGCGCGTTGCCCCCGGCGATGAGCATCGGGTCGTCCGGGTCGTCGTCGCCGAGGTACACGCCCGCGTCGAAGAAGTAGGTTTTTCCCCCGAAATTCACCTTCACGTAGCCCTGCCCGATGGCGATTTGCGTAACGAGAATCAGCTTCGTGGGGCGGTTGGGGAAGGTCAGTTCCACCGAAACCGTCACCGGGTTCGGCCCGCCCGGTCCCCGGGGAGCGGTGTAGGTGGCCCGGCCGTCGCCCCCTGGCTGGAGCATGCCACCGCCCACGAGCGACCAGTTGCCGATGCGTTCCTTGCCGAATGTCCGGAGGCGAAGGGCTTCCTCCTGCCCGTTGTCGAGGGCCACCACTTCGTTGACGTACAGCGTCGTCGATTTGCCGAAGGGCAGGAGGTCGTCGGGGTCACCGGAGCCGCCCAGCGAGAAGGTTTCGAGCAGCGCCCAGTCGCTGAAGTGCGTCATGGGCACCGTCACCTGCCGCCGGGCGGCGTCTACCTGCACGCCGGGCACGCCGTACCAGGCCCCGTCGGGTTTCTGGTAGCCCACGCGGAGGTCTTCGCCCTGCCCGCCCGTGGGCACCTCGGCGGCGTAGCTGAACGTGAGCGCGAGGGGCTGTTTGAACTGCGCCCCGTCGGGTTCGAAGCGGTAGGCCGTGCCCAGGCCGTTGGGGGCGTGGTTTTCGATGGGCTGGATGCTGAACGCCGTCGGCGTGGTCACGGCCCCGGCGGGCACGCGCAGGCTCACCCGGCCGTCGGGCGTGGCGAGGGTGCCGCCTTCGGGGCCGATGGTTTTTCCGAGGGGAACGCCGAGGGGTTCGCCCACGTCGGTCACGGAGTCGGGGGCTTCCGATTCGGTGGGTTCGACGGCCGGTTTCTGGCACGACAGGGCGAGGAGGGTCAGGCAAAGCCCGACGCCGGCGAGGAAGGTTTTCATGGTCGAGTTGATTGGTTGACGGGCCGAAAATGGCCCGCCGCCCCGCCCCGTCCGAACCAAACGGGTTGAATTGCGCGAGTGGCTGCCTGAATTGCGGGAAGGGGGAGACGGATTGCGGAGCTTACCCGACGGGGTGTGGCGCGGCGACCAGCGGCAGTTTCACCACAAACCGCCCCGCCTCGTCGCTCACCGTCGGCGTCGCCTGGCCCAGCATCCGGTACTGGGTCAGGATGTTCGACAGGCCCACGCCGTTCGACAACACGCGGGTGGTTTTGCGCTGGAGGTTGTTTTCCACGACGAGTTGCCCGGTGGGGTCGGTAAAAATCTCGATGCTCAGGGGCTGCTCGGACAGCACTACGTTGTGCTTGACGGCGTTTTCGACCAAAAGCTGGAGCGTCAGCGGGGGCAACTGCGCGTCGAGGCAGCGCTCGGCCACGGCGATGCGCAGGCTGAGGCCGCTGCCGTGGCGGGTTTTCAGGAGGTGGTAGTACGACTGGATGAAGGCGAGTTCCTCGCGGAGGGTGGTTAGGGGCTGATCGTTGGCCCGCAGCAGGTAGCGGTACACGCTGGAGAGTTCGTCGACGAAATCGCCTGCCTGCCGGGGGCTTTCGTCGATGAGCGAGGAAAGCGTGTTGAGGCTGTTGAACAGAAAGTGCGGGTTCACCTGGCTTTGCAAGGCCCGGAGTTGCACGGCCATTTTCTCGCCTTCCAGCCGCCGCAGGGCCAGTTCGGCTTCCAGGTTTTCGCGCTGGCGCTGCTCGCGTTCGCGGGCCAGTTCCTGCTCCGTGACGGCCTGCTGCCGGGCGCGAACCACCTCCTGCCGCCGCCGCAGGAAGGTCAGGCAGAGCGTGAAGCAGAGCAATTCGGCCATCAGCATCACCTGGATGGCCAGGTTGGCGTTCGCGTACGCCGCCTCGGTGGCCCAACTCCACTTAATTCCTGAATACACCACCAGCGACAGCGCCCCCCGCAGCGACATGAAGGCGCTCCCCGCCAGAAAAAGCCGCGCCACGGCGTCGCGGCGGCGGGCGGCCAGCCAAACGGCCCCGAGGTTGATGACCAGCGCCAGGATGCGGAACCCCCAGGTGACGACGTCGTAAGCAACGGACTGGGACGCCGCTCCGGGTGGCCACACCACCGACTCCCCAACCACGTACACCGCCACCAGCGCCTGCGTCGCCCGAATCCACCGCCGGGCCAAATCGCCCGGCTGGGTGAACAGTACGAGCAGCAGTTCGAGAAAATTGAGTTTGAAAAAGCCCATGCTCACGTTCTGGAGCACGGTGCTGGTTGCGATGGGCAGGGTTTCGGCGAGGTCGCGCAGGAGGAGGTTGCACAGCCAACTGAACGTGTGCAGCGTGAACAGGCCGTACACACGCTGCCGGTACAGCCCCCACTGCACGGCGTTGAGCAGGAACAAGGCCCAAACGGCCCCCGTGAACAACTGAAGCAGGGAATCGGGGTTCATGCGTGGTTTTCAGCCGACCGGGCCGTCGCCAAAAATAACGCCGTTTTTTTCGGAACAAAAAACGCCGTTGCCCCGAACCGCTCCGGGCGGTTCGGGGCAACGGCAACGCCCTGACGGACCGGAGGAAAGCCGTTTCGGCATGTTCAATCGTGAACCGCCTTGTGTCGGCTGGTTTGGGGTGCAAACCAGCGGCGGCTCAACCGCCGCAACGTCGCCAAGTGGGCCAGCAGCACCAGCGGCACCACCACGCCGGGCAGCCACACGAAGGGCGGGTGCAGCAGGGCCACGTTGGGCTGGTCGAAGGCGAAGCGTTGCAGGGGCGTGGGGGCCGAGAGCAACCCCGTCGCGGCGATGTTGACGAGCAGGGCAAGCCCGGCGAGGTTCCAAACCACGATGACGCCCCGTGATAACTTCAGCCGCGTGAAACCGAACCAGGCCACCAACGGGGCCGTGAGGCCGGTCAGGATGTCGAAGTTGCGGCCCTCGAAGGTCATCAGGTGGGGCACGGTACCGAGGTGGGCCAGGGCGAAGAGCACAAACTCCACCAGCACGCGCACCGTGTGCAGGTACGCGAGGGGTTCGGGGTCGAGGGCGTCGAGCCAGCGCCGCCCGGCGCGGGTGGCAAACAGCCCCCCGATGATCAGGGCCGCCGGACCGACCATGCCCAACACGGGCAGGGGCATCAGCGCGACGTTGGCGTAAAATCCGCCGAACGCCAGGGCCAGCATCAGGGCCATGTAGCCGAGGAGCACGAGGGCCGTGCGGCCCGGTCGGGGCGTGGCCCGGCAGAACACGCCGACCGCCACGAGGGTGGTCAGTGCGAAAAGGAGGGAAACGGAGAGCGGGATGGGTTTCATGGGAAAATCACTGCCCGAATTTACACTTAAACTCCCCGTACACCTTCGCGTAGTCGAGCGTGAAGCCGTCGTCGTGGCGGTTGGGCACTTTCCGAACCAGCGTACCCCGCACCACCCCCTGCGCGATGCCCTTCGCCCGGTCGAATTGCAGGAGGTTCACTTCTCCGTCCATGAAGTGGACGACGCCTTTTGCGTCCTGGTACGAACTGCCGTACTCCACGCCCTTGCCCGCTCGGGTGTAGGAAAGTTGGGCGATGGCGTCGTACTGGTCGAAGCCGAACCGGCCCACCTTCGGAGCGCGGAGGGTCAGGTTGAGGGCGTGTCGGTTGCTGCCGTGCAGTTTTTCGGGCGCGATGACGACGGTCAGCCCCGTGGGCGTCACCGCCCCGGCGGCTTGCAGCGGCCCGGTTTCGGTGATGCCGTCCACGCTGAACGAGGTGGGGCTGCGGACGACCATGTTCGAGACCAGCATCAGTTTTTCCTTCCCGCCGTGCTCCAGTTCGACCGACAGGGCCACGGGGTTCGTACTCGGTGCGCGGTTGGGTGCCCGGTACCGAAACCAGGCTTTGGCCTTGGGGTTGCTGGCCTGGTCTTTCAGCAGGCTAAACTCGCCGTCGTCGTTGACGCCCACCCGGTCGCCGTTGACGCCGTACCGCCGGACGACGGCAACGCCCGCGTCGGAGGGCAGGCCCATTGGGTGGAACAGGTCGTAGTTAGACTGGTTGCCGTCGATTTCGGTTACGTCGCCCCAACCGCCCGCGTGGTGCATGAGTTTCAGGTCGCACGTTTCGAGGTACACCAGCGTGTCGGCTTCGGGGGTGAGTTTGTACTGCTCAATCCACGAAATTGCCTGCTTGCTCACCTGCCGGACTTTGGCCTTCAGCGTGCGCTTGACCGGGTCGATGGTGGCCAGTTGGTTGAGGCCCCACACGCCCTGGGCGTTTTGCCGGGCCAGGGCCACGTTGCCCTTCACCGCCCCCGAAAACTCGCCCTCGCGGTATTGGTACGTCAGGATGACGGGTTCGGAAACGGTGATTTCCACGTCGCCGAAGGTGTACGCCGGGCCGGTGCCGTTGGGGGCCTTGTTTTCGACGGGTTGAATGGTGATGGGCGTTTCCTTCGCCAGCGCCCCGGCGGGCACGGTGAGCGAGAACTTGCCGTCGGCGGAGGTGACCGTGCCGCCCGCCGGGCCGATGGTTTGCGTGGTGGCGGGGCCCGTGGGCTGGCCCGTGGGCGTGGGCACGCCGGTCTGGGGCTGGTCGGGGTTCTGACCGGGGTCCACGGTTTCGGCGGGCTGGCAGGCGAGCAGGGCCAGGCCGAGAACGACTGCGCCGAGGAGGGCGTTGCGTTGGGGTTTCATGGGAGGGAGTTGATTGGTTGTAAATATTTATCGTAGGGGCAACCCTTGCGGTTGCCCGTGGCTGGGTAGCTCATCCGACCACGGGCAACCGCAAGGGTTGCCCCTACGATGTTTTTCACTCGTTCTTCGCCAGCGCCTCGCGCTCCTTCTGCGGCACGTCGTTGTGAATTTTTGGCACCGTTTTCAGGTACTCGAAAATCGCCCCGGCTTCGGCGTCGGTCAGCGTCGGGTGCGGGCCCATTGGCGGGCGGAGGGTCGTGCCGTCGGGGCGCACGCCGAGCTTAACGGCCCGGACGAACTGCTCACGGGTGTACTTGCCGCCGCCGATGCCCGTTTGGGGGTCGAACGTCAGGTTGGCGGTGAAAATGGGCTTGCCGCCTTCGCTGACCATCGGGTTGCCGCCGCCGTAGAAACCCGCCGACTTTTCGGGGTGAACGGCGTCCTGCTTCGTGAAATCGGCCGAGTGGCAGGCGTAGCAGTGGGCGTAGTCGTTGGCCACGTACCGGCCAAAAGCCACTTGGTCGGTGCTGTCGGGCACGCGGAGTTCCTCGGCCGGGTACGGGATGGCCTTCAGCACGGTGTGCGTCAGCAGTTTTGAGAACAGCGAGTATTCCGACTCGGGGGCGCTGCGGCGCGTGGCCTGCACGGGCGGGAGGTCGGAGCGCAGCCAGGCGATGACGGCTTCCACATCGGCATCGGCCATGTTCGGGAACTTGGGCATCACGCCCGCAAACGTGCCGTCGGGCCGGACGCCCGTGCGGAGGAAGTACTTCAGGTCGCCATCCGACCAGCGGCCCACGCCGATTTCGGGGTCCTGGGTGATGTTGGCCGAGTAAATTGTGCCGAACATCTCGGGCAGGTCGGTGAGTTGCTTGCCGGTGAGGCGGCCTTCGGCGTCGCCGTGGCAGGGCAGGCAGTGCATCAGGCCGATGGCCTCGCCCCGCTTGACGGCCGCGGGCGTGCGGGCCACGCGGAGGTGGGGCGTAGCGGGCGGGTCGTACGATTTCACGCCCACAGCGGCCACGTACCCGACGAACGCGGCGATGGCCAACACGAGCACCCCGAGCACGAAGCCGGTGATTTTGAAAAATTTTTTCATGGAGAAAACGGGTTGATTGTGCCCCGCAAAGATTCGGTCGGCGGCTTCCGCGGCCAGCGCGCAAGGGGCCGAAACGGAAAAAGCCCCCGGTGAATCGGAGGCTTTGGACGGTGAGGTTGCCTGGTTTCCGCCTGAGACGAGGAGTACCTTTGGCAGAGCCTACGCGGCCCGGTTTAAAACGCTGCCAAAGGTTTTGAGTAAAACCTCTTCGGGAAAAAGATTCACCTCGGCACCACCAGCGCGAAGTTGGCTTTCACCGGCCCGTGGTCGTAGGCATGCGGGCCGCTCGGCAGGGGTTTCGACAACCGCCCCGACACCGTGCCCCGCACGTACACGAGGTTGGGAAAACCCTTCACCGGTTCCAGGCCGGTGATGGTGACCGTGCCGCCGTTGTCCACGTTGCTGCCCCCATCGATGGAGTAAGATTGGTACCAGATGTCGTCGAAAGCCCCCGTGGTGGTGGCGCTGACGGTAGTTCTTAGCCGCTCGAATTTGTACGAACCCGTGCGGATTTCGGGAATCGAAAAGCCAACGCTTCGGTTGCTGCCTTCGGCGTTGAGCGACACGGAGATGCCCTGGGGCGTGATGGCCCCCGCCGCCACGGCGTCGGCCACGGTCGTACCCCCGAACTCGAAGCGGTTGTCGTTGCCCACGCTCACCGTGGTGCGGGCGGGGCGGACGCCGCCTTCGGGGGTGTCGAACACGGCAACGATTTCGACGGGGGCCTGGGCGGGCATCCGGCCGGGGGCGGTGTACACGAGCGAGTAGCCGTCGGCGGCGTTGAAGTTGACCATCGCCAAGCCGTCACGGGCGGTGCCGAATTCGTGGCCGTTCACCCGCACCGATTGGAGGTGATCGGGGTTCACCATCAATTCCGACAGCGGCGTTTGGTTCACTGGGCGCAGAATCACGCCTTTGCCCGCCCCCACCGAACTCACGAAGTTGCGGCGCACCACCAGCTTGATGGGTTCGTGGGGCACTAGCATCCCGTCGGCCGACTGGTTGAGTTTCTGAATCACGTAGGGATAAAACAGCGCGAACCGGTTCATTTTCAGTACCTGCACCACCACGTCGGTGCCATTGCTGGCGGCGTCGGTGTGGGCTTCCCACACGCCGTTGGCGTGCTGCTCGGCAATCCAGGCTCCGGTGAGTTCACCGGTTTGCCGCCCAGCTTTGGCGTTTTTGAAAACCACTTCCGCCGGTTTTTGCAAAACCAAGTCGGCGGGCAGCAGGGCCACCGAGGGACTGGCCGCTTCGACGGGGGCCGTGTTTTCGACGGGTTGCAGGCTGATGGCCGTAGGCGTTTTCACCGCCCCCGCCGGGAAGTGCACCGCCACGCGTCCGTCGGCGGTGGTGAGGGTACCTCCGTCGGGGCCGATGGTCTGGGTGACGGACACGCCGAGGGGTTTGCCGAAATCGATGGCCGTACCGGTGGGCATTTCGGCCGGGTTGCCCGCGCTGTCGGGGCCGACGGTTTCGGGAGTCTGGCAGGCGAGCAGGGCGAGGCCGAGCAAACCGCCAAGGAGGAGGTTGGGCGATGAGTTCATTGAGTTGATTGGGGTTGACGGGTCAAACCTACCGTCCTCTCCGCCCCCGACCCACGGCGACGCGACTGAAGTGCGCAAAGCGCCGCGCGAATTGCGCAAACGCCGTGAAGAACGGTTCACCGCCTTTTTCCTCCACTTCAACAAATTACGCGGGCGGGTTCATGGAGGTAGCCGCTTTCCGGCCCGCGCCATTTCGTACCTTCGTGCTTCCCCGCCTACCGTCCACGAGTTGCAACCCAATTGATGACCTACGAAGCCTGGTCTCCCCTCTTTCTGGGCATGGTGCTGGCCATGCTGCTGAGCAACGCCGTGCAGTGGTTTATGTACCGGGAGCGCATCTACGGGCTGTACAGCGTGTACACGCTGGTGTGGGCGGCGTATTTCCTGGTCAACTTCTTCGGCCTGCCCCGCAACCTGGGCAATTTTTACAAGGTGCTGTTTTCGTACCCCGGCTACATCCTCTACCTCGAACTGGCCAAAATTTTCCTGAACCTCCACCTGCGCCCCCGGTTTCTGCGCTGGGTGAAGGTCGTGCAGTGGGCGCTGGCGGGGTACGTGGCGGTGAAAACCTACGTGTACCTCTTCACCGATTTCTGGAAAACGCCCCTCCACGAACTGCTCCTGCAACCCGTCCGCCTCTCACTCATCGCCGTGGGGGGCTACATCGTGTTTGCGTTCGTGCGGTCGAAAGACCCCGTGGCGCGGTTTTTCGTGGCGGGCACGGCTTCGCTGCTGCTCAACCACGCCCTGGCCACGGCCCTGCTGATTCGTTCGGCCAACCTCAACCTCGCCCTCCCGTTCTGGCAACACCCCGATTTGTACGTGCAGGTGGGCGTGGTGCTCGACTTGATTTTCTTCTCGCTGGGCATTTCGTACCGGCACCGGCGGCAGGCCGTGCGCCGGGCCGTGGTGGAACAGGAACTGGCCCGCGAACGTGAGCAGCACCGCCGCGAACACCTCGAAGCCGACCTGGCCGTGGAGCGCCTGAAGCAGGAAAAAACGGAGGTGCAGATGCGGGCGTTGCAGGCTCAGATCAACCCGCACTTTCTGTTCAACTCCCTCAACACGCTCTCCTCGCTCATCGACGAAAGCCCCCGGCAGGCGGGCGATTTCGTCGACGAAATGAGCAGCGTGTACCGCTACGTGCTCCGCGCCAACGACACCGAACTGACGCCGCTTCGGGCCGAACTCGCCTTCATCGAGTCGTATTTTCACCTCCTCAAAACCCGCCACGGCGAGGGCATCCGGCTCGAAATCGCCGTCGGCAAGGACCGCTTCGACGACTTGCTACCGCCGCTGACGCTGCAATTGCTGGTGGAAAACGCGGTGAAACACAACGTCGTGCTGCCCGAAGAGCCGCTCGTGGTGCGCATTGCGACAACGGGCAAGGGCAACCTGGTGGTGGAAAACACCCTGCAACGCAAGCGCCTGCGGGTGGATTCGACGGGCGTGGGCCTGTCGAACATCGAAACCAAATACCGCCTCCTCGACCAGCCCGCCCCCCGCGTGGAAGAACGCGACGGCTGGTTCCGGGTCACGATTCCCCTGCTTCGGGGGAAGGCGGTAGGGGTGTAAACCCGTTGAGTTCAGGGTTCAGCGTTTAGAGTTAAAAACAACGCTGAACCCTGAACCCTAAACCTTTCCTAACAATCACGCCTCATCCCACCGCCACCATCGGCTTGATGAGCTTCACGCGTACTTCAAAGGCGTCGTCCGTTTCCAGAATGCCGATGTCGGGCTGGTTGAGGAGGCGGTATTTCTCGGTAATGTTCAGCAGTCCCTTCCGCGTCGAGCCGACCCGGTTGCCCGTTTTCCGCTGGAGCGTGTTGCGCACGACGAGGTCGTCGGGGCCATCGGTGAGGATGTCGATGGTGAGCGGGCGGTCGGCGGAGACTTCGTTGTGCTTGACGGCGTTTTCCACCAGCAATTGCAGCGTCAGCGGCGGCAGGAAATGCGCCTGCTTCGCCTCGGGCACAGCCACGTGGAGGTCAATGCCCCGTCCGTAGCGGGTTTTCAGGAGGTGGTAGTACGATTTGATGAACGAAAGCTCCTGGCGGAGGGTAGTCAGTTCGGCGTCGTTAGCCCGGAGCAGGTAGCGGTACACGCTGCTCATTTCGTCGACGAATTGCTCGGCCTTGCGGGGTTCGTCGGCGATGAGCGAAGAGAGCGAATTGAGCGAGTTGAACAGAAAATGCGGGCTGATTTGCGCCTGCAACGCCCGCATCTGCATTTCGGTCATCTGCTGGCGGAGCTGGTGGACGGAGAGTTCGGCCTCGGCGTGTTCGCGGCGACGCTGCTCGCGTTCGCGGGCCAGTTGCTGCTCCACCACCGCTTTGCGGACGGCCTCCCGGCGGTGCCGGTAGGCCAGCCCAACCGAGAAAAACAACAGTTCGAGGATGATGCCCCCGTGCAGGTACGTCAGGTGGGCCCGCCAGAATGGCTCCGTGCCCTGCTCCATGCCCGGCCAGACCAGGCTCAGCAGCACGGACGTCAGCCCACCCATCACGAGCATCAACGAGCCGGTGATAAACAGCCGCGTGACGGCGTCGTTGCGCCGCATGATGCGCCGAATCGTGTAGAGCGCCACGCCGATGAGGCTGAGGCGTTCGGCGGTGAAAATCCACCCGTGCAGGTCGGTACGCCAGAAGTTGGTCAACAAAATGACGACCGATTCGTACCCCGCGTAGCCCAGCAGCAGCACCTGCGAAAGCCGGAGCATCCGGACCAGGGCCGTGTGGGAGTGGGCCTCGTTGAGTTGCAGAAACGCCCGCGTGAAGCCGAGGTACACGAGGTAGGCCAGGTTGGGCATCACAATCCGGACAAATTCCCAGCCCGGCTCGCTGAACCCCATCCGCTCCCGGTTGCAGCGGATGGTGAAGTACGCCAGCCACACGAGCATGTACCCCGTGTACAGCCCGTAAATCCGCTCGCGGTAGAGCACCCACTGCACGACGTTGTAGAGCAGCATGGCCGTCACCATGCCGAGAAACAACAGCGCCCAGGTTTGGTAGGTCATGGCAGGAAACACCGTCCTCTCCGGTCGGAAGACGAAGAACGTGTAAAAATAGGGAGTGTGTGCGTTTTCACCGGGCCGGTTTCGGATGAACCGGCAAAAGCCCCCCGTGAACTGCGCACGAGAGGCTCTCAACCGCAAGCGCTCACTGCCCAAACTGCGCCACCCGGAACCGGGCGCTGACGCTCGCGGTGGTGTGCAGCAGGTGGCCGGGCGAGTGCAGGGTGCCGCTGATGGTGCCCGCGATGGGCTTGCCGTTGCCGCCGTACTCGGTGATGTTGACCGTAACGGGGCCGTACACCTTGCCGCCCTGGAGCGAGCGCGACATGCCCCAAAACTTGCCGTTCTCTTCGGTGGCGCTCACCGACCATTCCGTGGCTTTTTCCGCGCTGAGCGCGTACGTGCCCGCCCCGGCAAAGGGCAGGGTGACCGACAGCGACGCCACTTTGGCCGTGGGGTTGGTGTCGAAGCGCTGCCGCAGTTCGATGTGCAAAGCCCGGGCGACCCCATCGACCTCGGCCACGAACACCCCCGGGTCGTCGTAGGTTTTGCCCGCGATTTTCAACTCCCCGGCGGGCACCACGCTGACGTTGGCCACCAGCGCCAGGTACGCCCGCACGGCGGGGTTGTACAACTCGACGGTCAGGGCCACGAGGCGGCGGTCTTTCACGGGTAGCAGGCTGGGGGCGGTGTACGACAGCAGGGCGTAGCCGTCCGAATCGGCCCGCTGTTCGAACACCCCGAAGTCGCCGACGCTGGCTTTGCCGTTGACGAGCAGTTTCTGCACCACGTTCCTCGGTGCCAGGCCGGGGAGGGGGACGAGAAAGTCCTCGTCGGAGCCGGTTCCGAGGCTTTGAAAATCCACGAACGTGATGCGCATCGGCAACCGCTCGCCCGGCACCAGCGTGGCCGTTTCGGGGTTGAGTCGGTATTGTTCGATGAAGGCGATGGCCTCGCGGCTCACCCGCCGGATTTTGGCCCTGATCTCACCCGTGGCCGGGTTTACGTCGGCCAGGTGCGACAGCCGCCAGGTGCCCGAGGCCTGCTGCCGGGCCAGGGCCACGTTGCCCGGCGCGTTGCCCGTCACTTCGCCCGGCCGGGGCCGGTACACGGCGATGACGGGTTCGGAAACGGTAATTTCCAGCCCCTCGACGCGGTACGACGACCCGGAGCCGTTGGGGGCCGTGTTTTCGACTTCCTGCACGGTTACGGGCGTGTCCTTGCTCACGGCCCCTTTCGGAAATGTCAGCGCCAGCTTGCCGTCCGTCGTGGTGAGGGTGCCTCCGGCGGGGCCGATGATCTGAGTGGTGGGCGCGCCGACGGGCTTGCCCGGTTCGGTGGGCGGGGCGGGCGTCACGACGTTGCCGTCGCCGGGGCTTTGCGGAGCGGGGTCGGGGTCGGTTTTGCAGGCCAGCAAGACCAACCCAACGAAGAGCGGGATTTTTCGAAAAAACGGATTCATGGTTGTTTGAAAGTTGATTGTAAAATTGAAAAATCAGTGTGTTGGGAGCCGGTACCCCAGCACCTTCGCCACGGCCGCCAGCACCGGGCCAACCGCACCCAGCGCCCCGGCGAACACCTGCACGTCGCGGTATTCGTCGAAGAGCAGGCACACGTACAGCACGGTGCGGAGGTCTTTTTTCCGGGAAATCTTCCCTGCTTTCGCCAGCGCGGCGTAGCCTTCCATCAAACCCCGGAAGCGGCTGCCGGGACTGAACGTGTGCCGGTACACGACGGGCGCGGCGGAGAAATTGCGGAGCGAATGCGGCGCTCCCGGCGGCACGATGAGGGTCTGCCCCGGCCGCAGCCGGTGCCAGGTGCCGTCGCGCAGCACCTCCAGATCGCCCTCTTCGGCTGTGAACGTTTCGGTGTGAAACCGGTGAATGTGCACCGGCACGGCCACCGGGCTGGGGGCCAGCCACACGCGGTCGGCGTAGCCCGTGGGCGAAAACAGAAATTCGAGCTTCATGCCCAACGCGCCGGCCATGTCGAGGTCGGGGGTAAAGGCGGGGGAAAGTAGGGAGGCGTTCACGGTTCGGGAGTTGATTGGGTCGGCAAAACTGCCCACCCACCTCCACACCCCCAGCGATTTACCCGCTGAACCGCCCAAAGTGGGGGGACGAACCGAACGCGTTGGCCGGTGAACCGATTGCCGTAACCCGTTCCGGCTCGTGACTGAAAGCCGGGCGAAGCGCACGTTTTTCGGCGGGGTTTCTCCCAACCCGGCGGCGATAGGCACATCGGCGGAACCCTCATCGCCCCTGGCAGTGGCCTGCCTTTCATCCCTCCCTTCGCCGCGAACCTCAGTTGGTCGTTTGCCAAAAAATAGTTTTTTTTGGCGAATAACAACCGACGTTTGAACACACGAATCAATCCCTTACCCCCCCTGCCCAAAGCCCCGACGGGCATCGCCGGGCTGGACGAAATCACGGGCGGGGGGCTTCCCCAGGGCCGTCCTACGCTCATTTGCGGCAGCGCCGGCTGCGGCAAGACCCTGTTCTCAATGGAATTCCTCGTGCGGGGGGCGACCGAATTCGGCGAACCCGGCGTGTTCGTGGCCTTTGAGGAACGAGCCGACGAACTGACCCAGAACGTGGCTTCGCTGGGGTTCGACCTCCGGCAACTGCAAGCCGAAAAACGGATTAAGCTCGACCACGTTCACGTCGACCGGAGCGAAATCGAGGAAACCGGCGAGTACAACCTCGACGGGCTTTTCATCCGCCTGGGCTACGCCATCGACAGCATCGGAGCCAAACGCGTGGTGCTCGACACCATCGAAAACCTGTTTTCCGGCCTGAGCAACCAGGGCATCCTGCGGGCCGAACTCCGGCGGCTGTTCGGGTGGCTGAAGGAGAAGGGCGTCACTGCCCTCATCACCGGCGAGCGGGGCGAGGGTACCCTCACCCGCCACGGCCTGGAAGAATACGTTTCCGACTGCGTCATCCTGCTCGACCACCGCGTCGTCAACCAGATTTCCACCCGACTGCTTCGCATTGTCAAGTACCGGGGGTCGGTACACGGCACCAACGAGTACCCTTTCCTGATCAACGAAGACGGTATCTCGGTGCTGCCCATCACCTCGCTGACGCTCTCCCACCCGGTTTCGTCCGACCGGGTTTCTTCCGGCATTCCGGCGCTCGACAAAATGCTCGACGGGCAAGGCTTTTTCCGGGGTAGCAGCATCCTGGTATCGGGGACGGCCGGGACGGGCAAGACCAGCATCGCGGCCTCGTTTGCTCACGCCGTCTGCCAACGGGGCGAACGGTGCTTGTTTTTCGCTTTTGAAGAATCGCCCGCGCAGATCATGCGCAACATGCGCTCCATCGGCATGGACCTCCAGCGCTGCGTGGACGAGGGGCTGCTGAAGTTTCACGCCTCGCGGCCCACGCTCAACGGCCTGGAAATGCACCTGGTGACGATCCACAAAATCATCCGGGATTTTAAACCCCAGGCCGTCGTGCTCGACCCCATCACCAACCTCATCACGGTGGGGTCGGTGGGTGAGGTAAAGTCGATGCTCACCCGGTTGATTGATTTTCTCCAGGCCGAGCAGATTACCGTGCTGTTTACGGCCCTTTCGATGAACACCATCGTCAACGAACAAACCGACGAGGGGGTCTCGTCGCTGGTGGATGCCTGGCTGCTGGTGCGCGACATTGAAAGCAACGGCGAACGCAACCGGGGGCTGTACGTGATGAAGTCGCGGGGCATGAAGCACTCCAACCAGGTGCGGGAGTTCGTCATCACCAACCAGGGCATTACCCTGGTGGACGTGTACCTCGGGGCAGTGGGTGTGCTCACCGGCTCGGCGCGGGAGGCACAGCAATTGCAGGAAGAGACCGGCGTGGCCCTGCGGGAACACGCCTTGAGCCGGAAAGACCGGGAAATCGAGCGCAAGCGCCTGGTGCTGGAATCGAAAATCGCGGGCCTGAAGGAAGAATTCGAATCCATTCAGGACGAACTCAACAAGACCTTCATCGAAGACGAACTGCGCAAGGAAATACTGGAAAAGAACCGGGAGCAAATGACCCGCAATCGCCACAACGAGCCGTAATGAACCTCACCAACGAACTATCCCCGGCACTGACCGACCTTGACTCCCCCGAAACAATGTGGGAGTTGCGCCTGTACGTGGCCGGGAAAACGCCCCGCTCGGTGGCAGCCCTGACCAACCTGAAAAAATATTGCGAGGAACACCTCCGGGGTAAGTACACCATCGAGGTCATCGACTTGCTGGTGCATCCCCAACTCGCCGAGGGCGACCAGATTCTGGCCATTCCGACGCTGGTCAAGAAAGTGCCCGAACCCATCCGAAAGATCATCGGGGATTTGTCGAACGAAGAAAAGGTACTCGTCGGGCTGGATGTTCGCCCCACCCCAAAACGCGATGGTTGAACCCTTCCCGACCAACGATACCGACGGGGCGGGTGAAGCCCCGCCGTACGAACTGCGCCTGTTTGTCACCGGGGCATCAGCCAATTCGGTCCGGGCGATTGTCAACCTCCGCCGCATTTGCGAAACCTACCTTCCGGGGCGGTATTCCCTGGAAGTCATCGATGTGCACCAGCAACGACTGCTCGCCGAGCAGGAGCAACTCATCGCGTTGCCGCTGCTGGTCAAATACGCGCCCTACCCCGAGCGGCGGTTGATTGGCGACCTGTCCGACACCGAAAAGGTACTCCGGGGCCTAGGGATTTCCCGTTGACGTGCATGAAGCCGGTAACAACCTACGAACAGCTCCTGGCCGAAAACAGCCGCCTGCGCCACCAACTGGAGGAGGCCACCGACACCATTGAGGCCATCCGGACCGGGCAGGTGGACGCGCTGGTGGTGGAGGGCAAAGACGGCCACGAACTGTACACCCTCCGCTCGGCCGACCACGCCTACCGCGTCTTCATCGAAACCATGAGCGAGGGGGCCATCACCCTCAACGAGGAAGGGCTCATTCTGTACTGCAATTCCACCTTTGCCAACCTCGTGGGCATGCCCCTCTCGAAGGTCATCGGACTGCCGTTCGAGTCGTTCGTGCCCGCCGCTTGCCTGGAAGAGTACCAAGCCTTGTTCCGGGGAGGCTGGCAACACACCAACAAAACCGAGCTCCTCATTCAGGGCGCGCACGGCGAGGTCCCCTGCCAGCTTTCGGTCACCGCCCTGGCCATGGACGAGGGCGTGTCGCTGAGCGTCATCCTCACCGACCTGACCGGACAGAAGCAAACCCAGGCGTTGCTGAAGCAAAACAACGAGCGCCTGGCCGAGATGAACGCCGCCCTCGAAATCAGCAACCACGATTTGCTGCAATTCGCCTCGGTGGCTTCGCACGACTTGCAGGAACCCCTGCGCAAGATTCTGATTTTTTCCAAGATGCTTCAAGACCGGCTGGGCGATGCGCTGCCGGCCAACCAGGCCACGTATTTGACGAAAATCATCGACTCTTCGACCCGGATGCGGGTGATCATCACCGACATTCTAAATTACTCCAAACTCTCCCTGCACGATGCGGCGCTCGAACCAACCGACATGCGCGCGCTGATTGACGAAGTGCTGGCTGATTTTGAAGTCGTCATTGACGAGAAAAAAGCCCGGATTGTGGTGGGCGAGCTACCCGTACTCCACGTCAACCGGGGGCAAATTCGGCAGGTGTTTCACAACATCTTGAGCAACGCCCTGAAGTTCAGCAAGCCCGACCAGCCGCCCGTCATTGAAATCAAATGCGCCCCCGCTCCACCGGAAGCCGCTTCGTCCCCGTCGGGGGTTTTCTGCTGGATTACCATCACCGACAACGGCATCGGGTTTGACGAGCAATACGCCGAAAAGGTATTTTCGCTCTTTCACCGCCTCAACACCAAAGACGCCTACGAAGGGTCGGGCATCGGCCTGGCCATCGCCAAACGCATCATCGACAAACACGGCGGCACCATCAGCGCGACGAGCCGGGAAGGCGTCGGCTCGACGTTCCGAATCAGTTTGCCCCAGCACCCACCTAACCCTGCCGGCCATGCACCCGGAGCACAGACCCCCTAAAATCCTGCTGGCCGAAGACGACGGCGACGACCGGACGTTTTTCCAGGAATTCCTCGGCGACCGCACCGACCTCGTGTTGCTGCCGATGGTCACCAACGGGGCCCAGGTACTCGACTACCTCGACGCCCCTCCCGCGCCCGATGCCTACCCCGACATCATCGTGCTCGACCACAACATGCCCAAACTCACCGGGCAGGAAACCCTCCAAGCCCTCAAAGCCACCGGGGCCCACGCGGCCATCCCGGTGGTCATTTACTCGACCTACGTGGGGCAGCAACTCACCCAGGACTGCCTGGCCCACGGTGCGGCGCTGGTGCTGGCCAAGCCCGATTCACCGGAAGGGTACAACCAGATGATGGATGATATTTTGGGGGTGTGCCGGGTGTAACTTCCCTGCCGGTGGCCCCAACACCCGACGCCGGTTAGGTCACCCAGGCTACGGCCACCTACTGGTTTCATACGCGAGAGGGAAAAGATCGGGAAAGGTTACGTTGAAATGTGAAACGGCCCCCAGCATGACGACAGGTCGTCATGCTGGGGGCCGTTTCACAAAAAACGAGCAAGGCGCGTAGGTGGTCAACCCTTCTTCTCGGAAAAAGCGTCGGGGTGACCTTGGCCCTACCGGCAAGACACTCCCTGGTTGCTCAATTCATCGTTCGGTTCTTCCATTTCGAGGGCCGTTTGTTGCGGTTGAAACCGTTCCGCCTCGCCAACGTCCTGGCTTTGGGCCAATTTTGACCCGCCAACTCCGGCATGTTTCCAACCTCCAATCAACTCGTCGCACGATGAAAACGATTACCCTCCTCGCCCTGGCCGCCGCGCTGGGCTGCCCCTCGCTTGCCTCGGCCCAGGCCAAGAAAACCCCCACCAAAGCCCCCCTTACGGCCTCGGCCAAGCCGAAGCCCGCCGCCGCACAGACCACCGCCACTCCGGCGAAAGCCGCTGCCAAACCCCAGCCTCAGGTTGCTCAAACCGCGCCCGCGCCGCAACGCGAAGCCGCTCCGGCCCAACCGGCCCCACGCCCGGAAGCCAAACCCGCCGCCGCACCCCAGAAAACGGCCTCATCTGCCCCCCGCGCCGCCCGTCGGAGCAGCGGCGGTGTCTCGTTGGCGGGCAGCAAGTTCCTCAACGTTGGCATCGGCCTGGGCGCATATACCGCCGGTGGCCTGCCCCTCGGTGCGTCGTTTGAGGTGGGCCTGAAAAACGCCCTCGACGGCAACCTGTCGGTCGGTGGTTTCGTCGATTACGCCCGCTACGGCTACAACAGCTACGGGTACAAGTGGAACTACACGTTCATTTACCTCGGTGCCCGCGGGTCGTACCACGCCGGTGAACTGCTCGGCGTCACCAACGACAAGTTTGACCCCTACGTGGGCGTGTCGCTGGGCTACCGGGCCTCGCGCTACCGCGACAACGACGGCTACGTGGGCAGCTACTACAACCCCTACGGCAGCAGCGTGTTTTTCGGCGGTCACCTCGGTGCCCGCTACCTGTTCAGCGAAAAAATTGGCGGTTTCGCCGAAGTTGGTTACGGCGTGGCGGCCCTGAAACTGGGCCTCACGGCTACCCTCTGACGGTTTTTCTGTTCACCCCTCTCGTTTGAAAACGCGCCCCCGGCCCGGTTCTTCCGGCGTCCGGGGGCGTTTGGTTTTGGCAAGCGCGGATTTCGGCAACCGCCCCACCGTCCGCTTTTTCCGGTTCATCTCGCACGGATGCCGGTTGAACGCGAAGCGGTGCGGTTTCGCACACCCAACCGCCCAATTTTGAGGCGTTCAATCAACTCTCAAACAACCATGAAAACCCAAAACAACGCCGCCCCTTCGGCGGCCCCCAAGCGCAGCCTGAAACACAAAATCGCCCGCACGTTCGCCTGGGTGTTCGGCCTCCTGGCCGTGCTGGTGCTGGGCGGCTTCACGTACTTCAGCTTCACGTTTCCGAAGGCCGAACCGGCTCCGGAGATGAAAATTGAGCGCACCCCCGAGCGCGTCAAGCGCGGCGAGTACCTGGCCAACCACGTGGCCATCTGCCTCGATTGCCACTCCCAGCGCGACTGGACCCAGTTTTCCGGACCGCCCAAACCGGGCACCGTCGGCGCGGGCGGTGAGCATTTCGGCAAGGAATTTGGCCTGCCCGGCGACATTTACACCAAAAACCTGACGCCCTACGCGCTCAGCCAATGGACCGACGGCGAATTGTTTCGGGCCATCACCACGGGCGTGGGCCGCGACGGCAAGGGGCTGTTTCCGATGATGCCCTACGACCATTACGGCATCGCTGACCCGGAAGACATCAAGGACGTGATCGCCTACCTGCGCACGTTGCCGTCCATCCCAAACGACGTACCCGCGCGGAAACTGGATTTCCCGCTGAACTTTATCGTGGAAACCCTGCCTAAACCGGCCGCTTTCCGCAAAAAACCCGATACCCTCGACCGCGTGGCCTACGGCGAATACCTCGTCAACCTGGCCAGTTGCAACCACTGCCACACGCCGGTGGGCGAAGACCACAACCCCATTCCGGGCAGGGAATTTTCGGGCGGTACCGACATCAAACTGCCCTACGGCACCATCCGGCCCGCCAACCTGACGCCCGACAAGGAAACCGGTCTGGGCAATTGGACCGAGCAGCAGTTTGTGGCCCGCTTCAAAGCCCACTACAGCCAGAACATGAGCGCGCCGAAGGTGGACCCGAAGGGTTTCAACAGCATCATGCCCTGGACGATGTACGCCGGCATGACGGAACGCGACCTGGGGGCGATTTACGCTTATTTCCGCTCGTTAAAGCCGGTTAAGAATCAAGTCGTTAAATTCACCCCGGCCGCCGACCCGAAGCCGATGGCGACCAACTAGCGGGTTCAGCGTTTAGGGCTCAGGGGTTAGGGTTCAGAGTTAAAAAAACACACCCTAAACGCTAAACCCTGACCCCTAACCCCACAAAAGCCATGATCCTCAGCCAAGTTACCCTGCACGCGAGCAACCTGGGCCAGACGCTGGATTTTTACGAGAACGTCCTCGGCCTGACCCTCGCCGAATGCCCATCGGAATCGCTGACGTTTAACGTTGGGCGTTCAAAACTGGTCTTTCTGCCGGCACTTCGGCGGCGACAGCCGTTTTACCACCTGGCGTTTTCGGTGCCGCACAACCAGTTTGAGGCCGCCGTGGCCTGGCTGGAGCAGCGCGCTACGATCTTGCCCTTCTGCGGAGACCAGCGCATTGCCGAATTTCCGCACTGGGAAGCCCGGGCCGTGTACTTCCACGACCCCGACGGCAACATCCTCGAACTCATCGCCAGGCAGGCTCTGCCCGCCGCGCCGGGCGCGGGATTTGACCGTACGCCCATCGTGGGCCTGAGCGAAATCGGCCTCGTGGCCGACCACGTTGAACTGGCCTGCCAAGCCCTGCACGAGCACTACGGCGTGCCCTACTTCGCCCGCGGCCCCCGCCTGCGCGACTTCGCCGCGATGGGCGACGACGAGGGGCTGTTTGTCGTCAGCCAGACGGGCCGCGGCTGGTGGCCCACCCTCCGCCCCGCCGAGCGGCACCCGCTGGAGGTGGCCATTGAGCGCAACGGCGTGGCGAGCCGGTTCCAACTCGTGTAAACGCGGCAGTTTTTCAAAAAGGAAAGCGCCCGTGGGTCGTGCCGTTGCGGCACGACCCACGGGCGCTTTCGATCCGGGATGGTCCGGCAAGGGTTGTCGGGCAACGCGACCGGAGATTCACCGCCGGAACTCGTTTTTTCCGTAGCTTTACCGCGTTCCGACCTGCCCACCATTCGCCGAAAAACAACCTGTCGCTCGTTCGGGTTTAATCCGAATCCTGTTCGTTTCTTTTTTGAATGCACTCCACTATACGTTCCCAACCCTCGCTGGAGGATGCCTTCGAAGCATCGCCGAGTGGATTGTTGGTCTGCCAGGCCTTGCGCGATGCCTCCGGCCAAATTATTGATTTTCAAGCCGATTTTGTCAATTCGGCCGCAGCCAACCTGCTTGGCATACCCAAAGATGCCTTTCTGCGCGGAACCTTCCTCCAGACCCAACCCGGCGCGCGGGAAAGCGGCTTGTTCGACCGCTACGTGACCGTTACCGAAACCGGCAAAGGCTTTGAATCCGAGATAGTCATCAATCAACGCTGGTACAACGGCTCGGTGGTCCGGTTGGGCGACGGCTTCCTGGTGACGTTTCAGGGCCTGGACGAAGCCAAAGCAGCCCTCCGGCGGGAGGAAGAAGCCCGCGCCCTGCTGGAAGGCGTGCTCCATGCCACGCCCCTGGCCATCAACCACCTCGAAGCCGTGCTCGACGAACGGGGGGAGCCGATGGACTTCCTATTCCGGGTCGTCAACCCGGCCTCGGAGCGTATCGGCGGGCAACGGGCCGCCGATTTGCTCGGGCATCGCCTCCTGGAGCGCTACCCCACTGTCCGCGAAACGGGCATTTTCGACCAGTACGTGGCCGTCTGGCGAACCGGCCAACCCTGGCAATCGGAATTGTTCTACGAAGGAGAGGGACTTTCCACCTGGTTTAGTTTCCTGGTCACCAAACACGGCAACGGCTTGGTGACGGTCATCAACGACATCGGCGACCGCAAGCGGGCCGAACTCCGCCACGCCGAACTGGCCAGCCAGGTGCAGGCCATCCTCGACAACACCCCCGTGGGCATCGCCCTCCTGCGCTCGGTGCGCGACGAGGCGGGCAACCTCGTGGACCTGGAATGGACCCTGGTCAACAACTCCACCGCCCGCACCGTGCTGCTGCCCGGCGAAAACATGACCGGCAAGCGGTTGCTTGACCTGTTTCCCAACGTGCGCACGATGGGGGCCTGGGACGGCTTCTACAAAAAAACCGTCGAGTCCAATCAGCCGCAACTTTTCGAAACCTATTACGAAGGCGAAGGGCTGAAAGGCTGGTACCGCCTCGAAGGCACGCCCCTCGGCGACGGAATGCTGCTCACGCTGACCGAAATCACCGACCGCAAGGAGGCCGAACTCCTGGTGGCCCGGCAGGCCGAACTGCTGGAGACCGTCGTGCAAAACACGCAGGCGGGCATCGCGCTCTTCGAACCCGTGCGCGACGAAACCGGGGCCGTGGCGGATTTCCGCTACCTGCTCACCAACGCCGTCAACTCGGCCGTCACGGGGAGGACCCGCCGCGAGATGGAGGGCAACCGCGTGCTCGAACTTTTTCCATCGACCCGCCAAACCGGGTTGTTCGAGCAAATGCGGCAGGTCGTTGAATCGGGCCAACCGGTTCGCCAGGAGCAGCACTACCAGGGCGACGGGCTGGACCACTGGCTCGACATGCTCTTCACGCCCCTCGATAACGGCCTGCTGTTCACCTACCTCGACATCACCGACCGGCGGCGGGCCGAACTGGCCGCCCGGCAGCAGGCCGAACTCTTCAACGGCATCATCAACAACGCCCTCAACGGCCTCGTTCACTGGCTGGCCGTGCGCGACGAAGCGGGCCGAATCGTGGATTTGCGCGCCAGCGTGTTCAATCAGGCCGGATGCGACATGGCCCGCATCACGCCGGAGCAGTTTCGCACCCACACGTTCCTCCAACTCGACCCCGAAGGACTGTTCACCGAATACGTGCGGGTGATCGAAACCGGCCAGCCCCTCCACGCGGAATATTTTTTCGAGGAAATCGACACCTGGTTTGACGTGACGGCGGCCCGCCTCGGCGACGGCCTGGTGGTGTCGTTCAGCAACGTGACCCCGCTTAAACGGGCCGAACTGGCCCAGCAGCGCCTGGCCGACGAGTACCGGCACATCCTCGACAACGCCCTGACGGCCATTTCGCACTTCACGGCCATCCGCGAGGAGTCGACCGATGGGCGCCCCGGCCGCATTGTGGATTTTCGGTACGAATCGTTCAACCACATGTCCGAACTCATCACGGGTCGCAAGGCGGAGGAAGTCATCGGACGGCGGATGCTCGAACTTTTCCCCGGCGTGGCCGTGAGCGGGGTGTTCGACCGCTGGGTGAGCCTCGTCGAAGGCGACGGCCAATCGGCCCGCTTCCAGGACCGCTACACCCTCGACGGGTTCGACTTTTGGTTTGACACCCAGGCCGTCAAGTGGGGCGACGGGTTCATTCAATCGTACGTCGACGTGACGCCCATCAAGCAGGCCGAACAGGCCCAGCAGCGGCAGGCCGAATTGTTCAACCAGGTCATCAACACCTCGCTTAACGGCATCCTGCTCCTCCAGCCCGTTCTCGACGCCGCCGGGCGGGCTCACGATTTCCGGGTGCGGCTCTTCAACCAGGCCGCCCACGACCTCACCGGCCTGCCCTGGGAGTGGTCACAAACCCGCACCCTGCTCGAAATGAACCCCACCATCGGCACCTCGGGGCTGCTGGCCGGGGCCGTGAGGGTGCTCGAAACCGGCGAGCCCCTGCGGGTGGAGTTTTACTTTGAACCCTCGGACCGCTGGTTCGACGTGGCCGTGGCCCGGCTGGAAGACGAACTCGTCGTGACCTTCAGCGACATCTCGTCGGTGCGCGAGTCGGTGCTCGAACGCCAGCGCCACGCCGCCACCCAGCAGGCCCTGCTCGATGGCTCCATCAACGCCATCCTGGCCTGCGAGGCCGTGCGCGACGAGGCCGGCACGCTCGTCGATTTCACCATGGCGGGCGGCAACCGGGCCGTGGAGGTGATGCTCAACCGCCCGCTGAGCGAAGTGGTGGGCCAAAAACTGCTGGAGGTGTACCCCGGCAACGTGCCCTCAGGCAGTTTTCAACGCTACAAAGACACCGTCGAAACCGGCCAGCCCCAGCGCTTCGAGATGTACTACCGCGCCGACGGGCTCGACACGTGGTTCGACATTGCGACGGTGAAAAACGGCGACGGGCTTATCATTTCCTTCCTCGACGTGAGCGAGGCCCGGCGTGCCCAGCAAGCCCTCATCGGCGAATCCATCCTGTTTCAGGCCCTTTCCTCGCACGTGCCCGAAACCGGCGTGCTGGTGTGCAACCCCAACAAGCGCATCCTGTTTGCCAACGGCGAAATGCCCGCGATTTTCAACCGGGCCGACCAGCGCCACCTGCCCGAACGGTACCTCGGCGACGTGCTCCGGCCCGAATACCGCACCGAAGTGATGGCGGCCTTCCGGGCGGCCCTCTCGGGGCAGCCCCAGCAAATGGCCGAACAGTTTGGCGAGACCTATTACGAGGTGTTTTACGGGCCGGTTGAAAACGCCGAAGGCCATATTGTGATGGCCCTGGCCACCTTCCGCAACGTCACCCGCGACCGCCTCTACCAGCAGCAACTCAAGCAGTCGAACGAAAACCTCGAACGCTTCGCCTACGTGGCCTCGCACGACTTGCAGGAGCCGCTGCGCAAGATTCAGTCGTTCGGCGACATGCTCTACCGCAAGCAGAAAGACCGCCTCAACGAATCGGGCCTCGACCTCATCCGCCGGATGCAAGGCTCGGCCGCACGCATGAACGAACTCATCCGCGATTTGCTCACCTACTCGCGGGTGTCGTCCACCATCCCCGAATTCGGCGACGTGGCCCTGAACCGCCTGCTGGCCGACGTGCGCAACGACCTCGACCTGGTGGTTCGTGAAAAAGGGGCCACCCTGCACCTCGATCCGCTGCCCGTCGTCAGCGGCGACGCGCTCCAACTCCGGCAGTTGTTCCAAAACCTGCTGAGCAACGCGCTCAAATTCACCCGCTCCGGCGTACCGCCCGTTGTCGACGTACGCCACCAGCGGGTGTCCGGGGCCGAAACCGAAGCCATGCTCCTGCTCCAGCCCGGTACGGTGTACCACGAAATCAGCATCAGCGACAACGGCATCGGCTTCGAGGAACAATACATCGACCGCATTTTCGAGGCCTTCCAGCGCCTGCACGGGCGAGCCGAATACCCCGGCACGGGCATCGGTCTCGCCATCGTGAAAAAAGTCGTCGAAAACCACCGGGGCGGCCTGTCGGTCAGCAGCCGATTGGGCCAAGGGTCCACGTTCCGGGTGTATTTGCCGGTGGGAGTGAGGGAGTGAGAAAAAGAGGGCTTTTTTCTACTTTTGAGAAAACGAAAACTCCCCACCCGCCCTCGGTTCAATGCTGACCACAACCCCCACCCACACCACCTCCACCCGCTCCGCCACGCTCCTCGTCACCGTCGCCGCGCTGGGGTATTTCGTCGACGTGTACGATTTGATCCTCTTCGGCGTCGTCCGCACGCCGAGTTTGCGCAGCCTCGGCCTCTCCGAAGCCGAAGTGCTCCGCCAGGGCCTGCGGCTGTTTGATTTTCAAATGGGCGGCATGCTCCTCGGCGGCATCCTCTGGGGCATCCTCGGCGACCGCCGGGGCCGCAAGTCGGTGCTGTTCGGCTCCATCCTGCTCTACTCCTCGGCCAACCTCCTCAACGGCTTCATCAGCGACCTCAACCTCTACGCCCTGCTCCGCTTCCTGGCGGGCATCGGCCTGGCGGGCGAACTCGGCGCGGGCGTCACGCTCGTCAACGAAACCCTCCCCAAAGAAAAACGCGGCTACGGCTCGCTCATCATCGCCGGCGTGGGCGCCATGGGCGGCGTGGCCGCCGCCACCGTGGGCGGTGCCACCGACTGGCGGCACGCCTACATCATCGGCGGGTGCATGGGCCTCGCCCTGCTGCTGCTGCGCGTGGGTACCTACGAATCGGCCCTGTTTCACCACACCACCCGTTCCAACGTCCAGCGGGGCAACTTCCTCAGCCTCTTCACCAGCCGCCGCCGGTTTTTCCTCTACCTCAACTGCATCCTCATCGGCATCCCCATCTGGTACGTGGTCGGCGTGCTCATTCTGTTCTCCCCCGAACTGGCCAAAGCCGTCGGCATCGAGGGCACCGTGCGCGGCAGCCAGGCCATCCTCTACGGCTACGTCGGCCTCTCCCTCGGCGACATCGCCTGCGGCCTGCTGAGCCAGTGGTTCCGGAGCCGCAAGCGGGCCATCTACGCCTTCATCGCCCTCACGGCGGCGTTCATCGTACCCTACCTCACGTGGCCCGGCTTCACCCCGGCGCAGTACGAGCTGATGTGCCTCGCACTCGGCTTTTTCGCGGGCTACTGGGCCATGTTCATCACCATGTCGTCCGAGCAGTTCGGCACCAACCTCCGCGCCACCGTCACCACCACCGTGCCCAACTTCGTGCGCGGGGCCGTCATCCCCATCACCTGGGGCTTCCGGGGGCTGGCCGACACCGTGGGGCTGGCCCACAGCGCGCTCCTCGTCGGGGGCATCTGCGTACTGCTGGCCTTTTTCGCCACCTCCCGCCTCGCCGAGAGCTTCGGGAAGGATTTGAATTTCCTGGAATAACGGAAGTAGAGCAAAGAGGGGGAAGAAACGGACGAAAGGATGATTCCCCTTCGGCCCCTTCTTCCCCCTCTTTTCGTTCCTCCCCCTAAGCAGGCAACGCCCTTCACAACCTCTACCCTACAACGCCTCCCACAAAGGTTGCACCGACCTCCACAAAGCGTGCAACGACCTTAACGCAGCGTGCAAAGGTTCCAACGCAACGTGCAACGAGCTTAACGCAAGTTGCAACGACTTTAACGCAAGTTGCACCCGCCCCAACGCAAGTTGCAACGACCTTAACGCAACGTGCAACGGTTCCCACGCAACGTGCAACGACCCTAACGCAACGTGCACCGGCCTCCACAAACAATGCAACGACCCTAACGCAACGTGCACCGACCTCCACAAAAATCAACGACGCCTCCCCCAGCCCCGACCTGCGTCGGTTTTCGGGGGAGGCGTCGCGGTACCAGGGGGCACCGAGCCTATTTCTTTTTCTTTAGGTTCCTGAATTTCAGCCCCTTCACCTGCTGGTACTGCGGGCTTTTCGCCCCAAACTTCCCCTTGATGTACAGCTTCGACTGCTGGCCCACCGCCACCACGCCCGTCACCGGGTCATAAAGCTCCTCGTCCCGGTCGGCGCGGTCGTTGTCGAGGGGCATTTTGGCGTTTTCTTCCGCCGAGTTTCGGGCCCCCAGGAGCGCGCCAAACGCCTCCAGCCCCTCCGGCCCGGTCAGCTTCAGCTCATCGTCGTCGGGCAGGTACTTCGGCTCGGTTTTGTGGTTGTTCAGCAGGTCCTTAAACAGCCGCTCCTTGTCGTCGTACGACTGTTGCGACATCGAGATCGTCGGCGCCACCGTCCCGTCGGGGTTCAGCTTCAGGGGCGTAATCCGCTGCCCGCGCAACTGCTTCAGGATGTGCTTCGCCAGCGGCAGGGCCGGCGACTGCGGAGCGAGCGCCTCCAGCGTGTTGACGCTCCGCGTGGCCCGGTCGTTCACCAGCCCAAACGTCGCATACCGTTCCTTCACCTTCGTGCTCCAGATCGGGTGCGAAATGCTGATGGCATCCAGGCGCGCCTGCGCCGCCGCGTGCTTCGCTTGCAGCGCAGTCAGTTTAATCAGGTCGGCGGCCGGATTGTACTCCGCGCCCATGTACGTAATGGCCACGTTGAGGGCCTCAAGGTTCACCACGTTGCTGTCGTGGCTCGAGTCAGAATTGCTGCTCATGACAAAAGGGATTTGGTAGATGATAAAAGGGAAAGGATCGAAAACGTCGGTAAACTCCGCTGATTTCCAGTCAAATGCAACTCCTTCGCATACGTTCTGCGAAGGATGCAACACCCCACCCACCCCCACCGCCCCCAAACCCCGAAAGAAGCCGGAAAAATCCTAAATCCAATTCACCAAGAAAGTAACGGCCAACACGTTACCGTGAACGGTTCAACCCAACCCCCGCCCCCCGCAGCCACCGACGCGGACCCGTCGTTCGTCCGCGTCTGTGACGCGGATGCATGGGATGAGCGTCTGCGACGCGCGTTATAAACGCGTCCCCACAGCATCCGCGTCACAGACGCGGACGAGCGGGGGCAAGCAGTGCATAAAAAGCATCTAAACCGATAAAAAAAACGGCCACGAGTTTGCAACCCGTGGCCGAAAAGTAATATGATTTTATCGAAACTAAATACCCGCCCACCCGGCACGAGGTGCAAACTCGCGCCATTTAGGGCAAGATTACAAATGACTTACTCGAGGAATTTGAGTAAAATATAATAGATCTGTGTATAGTCTTTTTTGGCCAATATCGCCCGGAATATAAATATCTCTGTTGAACATATTTTCTTCTAATTTAACTTTTTCAAATAGAACTGCATATTCATTATGCTCTATCACCATGCCAATATTTTTAACATCACATAAAAATACATATGCATCTCTAAAATAACTTACAAATGCAGAGAAACCTGTAGACTTATTAAGTATAATTTTTGGCTGAATCTTGTTCCATGCGTTAGGCCATCTCATCTGGACGGCCTTAAAATATTCCCAGATAATTTTTGCAATAATTGCATCTTTTTCATCAATAAATAAATTTCTCATCGGTCTCATGAGCAAATCTCTACCTACAAATTTTTCTGGTCGTTTACCCCGCTTGTACAAATCTCTGTCGGTCATTGGATCTTTAGACATAAGTCTAACTAATGCGTCAGTAAATATGGCCTGCGTAATTGTTTCTTTCTCTGCGTCATTCGCTGTTCCAAGTATCTTAATCATTCCTTCAAAAGGACTATCTCTTTTTTCGTTTAAAGCACGAACAATATTATGAGCTGTTTTTTGAGGACTTCTATTCTTTGTAAATTCAAATAAATCGGCTACAAGAGATTTATTAACTTTTGTTTGAGTTTTATTGATTGTTGCAAAGACAATAGCTTGATCTTCAATATCCATTTGCACAAAAATAACAACGTTAATTTGAAAACTACTCCCAAACATATTATAGTTCTCTAATCCGGCTATTCTATGTTGTCCGTCTATAACTTTAGCAATATTATCTTTGAATGGTAACGTCATAGTTAAAGTTTGTTCATCATAAGTACAATCGTTCTGATTAATATGTAATATAACACCAGTTGGAAAAGTAGCATCTACTGTGTTAACATATTTGCTGATTTCTTTCACTCTACTTGTCGATAGTTCCCTTTGAATACCAGAGTATATCTCTACATCTCGTTTTTCATCACCAGTTTCTAAACGTCTAATATAAACATATGTAATCTTAATTAAATCGTCACAATTCATCACACCAGTATAGAACTCGCCAATAGGCTGTTTACACTTTAGGCAAGTAAACTTAATAGCTTGATTTGAGTCCATTTTTGAAGAGCTTTAAAGTTGTTCTTTTATCGCGTCAATTTGTTGTCTATGAATAGAGTTAACATCAATTCTTTTATTATTTACATAATTACTAAAATAGTAAATAAATATTGATATAAGAAAAAACAATAGTGAAGAATTTCTAAGAAGCAATCTATTTTTTAAGCCGCCGGCTAAGAAAATAGCGTAAAGTACTGATGCTACAAATATACACAAAAGCGAAATCCAGAATATCATAGAGTTTAAATCGGTATTCTTTTCTTTAAACGTGTAAAAAATGTATGCTGATGAGGTTAGCAGTGAAGCACAATACAGATATCCTTGTCCATCTTTATAGTACGTATAGAAACCATTTCCTGTGCTTGGAAAATCTACCCAAGACCATTTTTCAAATCCTATATCAAATAGTATTCCAATAAAAATTGGAAGTAAATTTCCAAATAAAGTGATCATAGTAAACATAAAAGGCTCCTGATGGCTTTGCCAGAGACAGCGAAGTCGATGTTTAATTTTTGTGCACATAAATTAATTAGTAATTTTTTACAAGGATTTCACCTGCTCTACTTCTATTTGTTTGCTATTTACAGACCTTAATGCAGTATGCTCTATAATCTCAAGCTGGGCGTAGTTTTAACTACGTCCAAGTGGTTGCAAATCTCCGATTTGCGCCGGTCGGAGACCGGCAACCACCGCGACGTAGGCACAGCCTACGCCGAACGCAGGGCAGGCACAGACCCCTTCAGGCAGCAAAAAGAGTGAAGAAACGCGCAGGAAAGGGGTACGGCGTAGCGTCATGCGGCAGGTTCTGAGGTTACGTAGGCAAGTATCGCACAACCATTCAAAAAATCAAAACGGTAGGGGCAAACGCCGCAACATTTTCGCTCATCGGAGCGGGTTCCTCAAGGCTCCTGTTGCCCGGCTGGAGGTGGCGGGAATTGACGAACCAGTTCGGCGTTCCGCTCAAACTTCGCCCGCATCGAAGGCGAAGCGTTGGCCTGTGGCAGATTTTCCACTACCAGCACGCTTGGGCCAGGTTCGTGCCGCATTTGGCGTGGAGTGGGTGCGGTCAAGGGCGTTTTCATAAATGAAAATTGCCAATTTATTTCCGTCTTGCCAAAATTGTCATCCTGAGGCACGGCGTCCACTTCGTGCCTCAGGATGACAAAACTCCCTCCTCCCTTTCATCCCCCTCGTCCCCTTCCTCCCTTCGCCGTTACCACCGCCCCCGCCGCAGTTTCTCCGGTTTCACCACTCGGATGGCCGTGCCTTCCATCTCCACGTACCCATCCTCGCGGAACTCGCTCAGCGTGCGGATGAGCGATTCTTTGGCCGTGCCCACCATCGCGGCGAGGTTGTCGCGCGAAAAACTCAGCAGTTCGCCGGGGTGTTGGTCGGCGTGGGCCACGAGCACGTCGGCCACGCGGCGGCGGATGGAGTTGTAGGCCATGCCCAGCAACTGCTCCTCCCGCTCGGCCACCCGCCCCGCCAGCAGCTTCACAAACTGCCGCCCCACCTCCTGATTCCGAAGCAGCAACTCCATGAAATCGTCCTTCGGGATGTACACCACCTCGGCGTCGTCGAGCACCACCGCCGAGTCGCGGTGGTCCTGGCCCAGCAGCAAGTCGAGGAAGCCCACGAATTCCCCCGGCCCGTACAGGCTCGTGATGAGTTCCTTGCCGTCGGGGGTGGATTTCACGGTTTTCACCTGCCCCGACTTCAGGAAAAATACCCGCGTCGGTTCGTCGCCTTCCGCGTAGAGGTACTGCTTTTTTTTCACCGGGCGGGGTTTGCGGTCGGTGGTGAGGCCGTCGAGGCCACCCACGCGCTGGGCGTCGGTCAGGAAGGGTTCGAGGCCCTCCTGCTTCAGGTCGTAGTCGGCCCGCAGGTGGGCGAAGCGGGCCAGGCGGCTTTCCACCGCGCTGAGCAATTCGCTTTCGTCGAAGGGCTTCGTCAGGTAATCGTCGGCCCCGAGTTCCATGCCCTTGCGGAAGTCCGTGCGCTCGGTTTTGGCGGTCAGGAAAATAAACGGCACCGTCGAAAGCTGGTCGTGGCCCGAGAAAATCCGGAGCACCCCGTAGCCGTCGAGCACGGGCATCATGATGTCGCAGATGACCAGGTCGGGGGTTTGCTGCTGGGCTTTTTCCACGCCCACCTTGCCGTTTTCGGCGGTTTCGACGGCGTACCCAGCCAGTTCGAGGATTTCGGCGGTGTTTTCCCGAATGTCGTCGTTGTCTTCAATGAGGAGGATGGTTTTCATACGGCAAAAATAAGGTTACGGTCGTGCCCCGATTCAATTCGCTCGCCAATTCGACGCGCCCGCCGAGCAGTTCGACGTAACGCCCCACGATGTGCAGCCCGAGGCCGGTGCCCTGGATGTTGGTGGCGTTTTTGGCCCGGAAAAACCGCTCGAACAGCCGCTCCTGATCGTCGGGCGAAATGCCGATGCCCTGGTCGATGACCGAAAGCCGCAACTGGCCTCCGCCGCAGGTGCCTTTCACGCGCACCGTCCGGTGTTCGGGGGAGTACTTGATGGCGTTGGAGAGCAGATTGACCAGAATCTTCCGCAGCAGCGATTGGTCCAGCCACAGGTCCGCGCCGCAGTCGAGGTCGGTTTCGATGGTCTGTCCCGCTTTGAGCATCCCGTGGAGGTCGGCCACCACGTCGCGGACGAGGTCGTCGAGGCGAAACCGGCTCGGCCGGGCCTCCACGCGGCCTTCTTCGAGCCGCCCGACGGACAGGAATTCTTCGAGAATGTCGTTCAAATGGTTCACCGACGAACGGATGCGGTCGAGGTGCTTCTGCCGTTTGTCCTGCTGCTCGGTGGTGGGGTATTTTTCGATGAGCGAGGCCGAGGTGAGCACGGCCGTCAGGGGCGTGCGAAACTCGTGCGAGGCCATCGACACGAAGCGGGATTTGAGTTCGCCCAGTTCACGTTCGGCGGCCAGGGCTTTGGCCAGTTCATCCTTCGACTGCTCCAACTGCTCCAGCGTGGTCATCAGGGCGTGAGTGCGGTTGGTTACTTTCTGCTCCAGGTCGGCGTTGAGGCGTTCGATGCGCTGGTTTTGTTCGATGAGCGCCCGCTCGGCTTCTTTCTTGAACGTGATGTCCACGGCGTACGACACCACGAACAACTCGTCGTCGAGGTGAAAATACCCCAGGCTTACCTCCACCGGAAACACCGACCCGTCGCGGCGGCGGGCGTGGAGGTCGCGGTTGTGGCCCATGGAGCGTACTTCGGGGTTCTCCATGAACGCGTCGCGCAGGGCTTCGTGCCGCCGCCCCACGGCATCGGGCACGAGCACCTCGATGAATTGCCCTACGAGGTCGTCGTCGGTGTAGCCAAACAGCCGCCGGGCCTGGGGGTTGACCGACACGATGCGCCCACTGCGGTCGGAGACGATGATGGCGATGGTGGCCGTCGAAAACACCGCCTCGTAGCGGCGGGCGGAATGCTCCAACTGCTGCTCCATGCGGTGCAGCGGCTCGCGGTCGCTGATGCGCACGAGCAGCAGGCGGTCGGCGGGCGGGTCCACGGGCCGCACGTGTACGCAGGCCCGGAACGCACGCCCGTCGGGGTGACGAAGCGCAACCTCCCGTTCGATGAAACCATCCCGCGCGAGCAGGGCCTCGTCGTTTTCGCGCCAGAAGCCGTCCAGAGCGGGCACGTTCCCCAGGGCGTCACCGTGTTGCTCCGGGGGAAGCAGCAATTGCTTTCCGGTAGCGTTCACCCGCACGAACCCTTGGCGGGTGCGGTCGAACAGGCCGATAAATTCGTCAGGGTGCTCGAAGAGCGCGTCGAGCAGGGAAGTAGTCAGTTGGTCGTAGGATGTCATGCACAAAACGGCCTCAGGCCGGAGCATCAAACCGATTTTTCCGGGAAAAATACGCCGGACGAACACAGAGTTGACGGAAAAACCCGGAAAGCGTTAAAGAAAAAACGCCTCCCGCTGAAAACCGCTCCGCCACCCCCTCACCCCCACCCGGATGACAAAAGTCATTCCCCCCTTTGAGACCCCTCATTACCTTGCAGCCTTCAAATGGGCCAATTTTACGGCGAAGTTCACCCACCCGTCCCCGACGGGTAGGGGTACAATGTACGCGGAGTCATGGAAATGAACACGTATCGTCCCGTTCTGGTGTCACCCAAAGCGGCCAACTTACTCATCTTTTTGCCCCGTTCGGAAACCCGGACGGAGTCTCGGTTGGAGGCCCGGACCGAAACAATCGGCCACCGCCTGCCGGAGGGTCTGTACGACGCGCTGCAACACCAGTTCGGTAAAAACCTGCGTATTTTAAAAATCGACGACGTCAGTCACCCTGAAGTCATCGCCTCCTTTGGCGTCAGCCAGTGCCCCACCTTCGTACTCGTACAGCAAGGCGCCGAAATCTGGCGGCAGGAAGGCCTCACGGATTTCGACCAGTTTTTGGTTTCGCTCCAGGCGAAAATGGATGCGCTGCCGATGGGGATGGCGGAATGATCGGAATGAGGAAAGGTGGGGTTTATTGCCTGCTCCCGTGAACCCCGCATCCGATTATCAAGATTTCGGCAAACTCCGAATCAGCGAAATCAGGGCGGCGGCGATGAAAAACAGGGAACAGCCGATGGTGAACCAGGGCGTTTTCGTCCCCACCCACCCGTCGAGTTTCATGCCCAGCCACACGCCGAACACGATGGTCACCAGCATTTGCATGGCCATGCCCGAGTAGCGGAGGTAGGGGTTGGGTTGTCGGGGTTCGTTGGGCATGTTCGGAGGGGTTAATCGTAAATGTTGCGGCGATTGCCAATCTCAATGACGTCAATGACCAATTCGCCCGAATCTACCGTGTATAAAATCCGGTAATCCCCGGCCCGCACCCGGCAGAGGCCCTTCAGTTTTCCCTTCAACACTTTGTACCCGTGAGGATACGGGTCATTGACCAATTCATCAATTCTGGCACTACCCCGCTGATAGTCGGATTTCGAGAGGCCCATCAGCACCTTCCGAGCTGACTTCGACACGATGACCCGGTACGTGACTCAGCGTTGAATGCCGTGATTCGCATTCAATTCCCGCCGAACCTCCTCCCAATCGTACCGCTTGTCGTGCTGGGCCTGTTCGGCCAGCAACACATCGAGAATGTCCTCGACCAAATCCGGCCGGAGGATGGCGTCCACCGTCGCGCGCCGGACGCGGCCCTGCTCGTCCTTTTCAATCGTAACGCCTTCGGTTGCCGTCATGACGCGGGTCGGTTTGCAGGTTCTTGCTCCGAAATTAGTTAAATCTTAGTCTTTGTTCTAAGGGTCAGCCAGTTGAAGCCTTTCCCGGCTTCCGGGTAAGTAACGCGGTAAGTGATTAGTCGTCGCAGCCCTGTTGTTGGGGCATTGAATTGGCGAGCCGACGTTTTAATGTTTTATCGGTCGCATCAATCGCTATACCGCTGGCACCGTTACTACCCATCCGCTTTCCCAGCACCGCCGTTGCCAGCGCCCTAGATAACTTGTCTTTTTCGGCGGTCAGGCTTTTGATCTCCTCGTGCTGTTCTTCGATAATCCGGCGCAGTTCCCGCACGTCGTCCGTATTGGCGATGACGGGCTTGCTTGTGCCGGGGTTCTTTCCGGTTTCGTTCTTCAGCGGAGCACCCTCCCCGGCCAACAACCAATCGCCGCTCACTTGGGGGAATTGTGCCAGGATCGTGGTGAGGGTTTCGTAACTGGGCTGAGTTTTCCCTTTTATCACCAGATCAAACTTTGATGAACGCCCGGACGGGTCTCCCATCCGCCGGGCAAACTCTGTCTTATTGCCAGCGCAGAAGTGGCCAATAATCCAGTTGACGCGTTGTCCGATTTCCATTTTGTGATTGGTTTGCAAAAAATATGCAAAAATTTTTGTTGGTTACTTGCAAAAACATTTGCAAGTTCTTAGGTTTGCTAAACCTTAACGGCACAAACATAGAAAACTTTTGCAAAAAGTTATGCACCAGCCACAAATTATTATTAAACGGCGTACAACAGACCTTGCACTTCGCATCCGCCGCAGCCCGGATATGCACGGATACGCCCCTAAGGTGGTTGCCGTCATCAATGCCCGGCACGGGGAGGGGGCAGTAACAAATACCCTGGTTTACAACGTGGTTCACGGCCACATCAAAAATCACCCGTTAGCTCCGGAGATTAAAACGGAGGTCGAAACCCTGCTCGACAAGACCGAAGAGGTTGACGCCTGACCCCACCTAATCAACTCCCTGCCGTGAACTTCACTGGAATCTGGATACCCGTCGAAATTTTGGCCGTGGACGAGTTTTCGCCCGCCGAACAAATCCTGCTGGCGCAAATCAAAGCCCTGTCGAAAGACCGGGAATGTGAGGCCACGAACGAAGAACTTGCGGCATGGACGCGGCTTTCTCCGAATTACATTTCGGCAACCCTGGCAAAGCTGAAAAAGGCGGGATACCTCAGCGTTGAAGTGAATCAAAGGTGGGAGCGGAAGCGGCGTATAAGCTATACCGAAATTCTTTATAGCCTCTTACGAAATTCGTTAGAGCTATACAGAAATTCGTTACAGGCTCTAACGAAAAACGTTACAGGCTCTAACGAAATCCATAACAGCCTCCAACGAAATTCTTTAGAGGCTCTAACGAATTTCGTTACCCCTCTTTATAAGGAAGAAAGCAAAGAAGAAAACAAAGTAGAAAGCAAAACAGAAAACACAGCGGCTAACGCCGCTTCGCGCGAGGAACATCCGTTCGGGGGGCAAACCGCCGAAGGGTTCCAAAATTCAGTTGAAGCGGGGCACACCCAACAAACCGCCCCAACCGAAAAAAAGAAAACCGCCGCGCGCGCGAAGCCCGACGCCGCCCCCCCAAAAACCGCTTACCGCGAACGGGTCACGCTGACGGAGGCCGAACACCAGAAACTTTTCGAGCAGTACGGTGAAGAGTTCCGGGAACGGTGCTACGACAAACTGGACGCCTACAAGGGTTCGACGGGCAAAACCTACAAATCGGACTACCTGACGATTCTCAACTGGGTAGCCCAGGAAGTCGCCAAGACCCTTAAAGCCGCCCCCGGTCAAAAGAAGCCCGCCCCCGTCGTCCCCGCCTACGACCCCAACCAGCCCGTCTGGACGCCCGACGGCGATTTGTGGGGCGAATACAGCGAATCCTACAAACAGGAATTGCGGGAGCAGTGGAGGAGGTTTCCGCACATGATGCCGATTCACCTGAGAACCCCCGCAACCGCCTGACGCCATGCAAAGCCCCGCGATGCCCTACGGAAAATTTCAGGGCGTTCCCTTGTCGGAACTGCCCCTGATGTACCTGCTGCACGAACTCAGCCACCAGCCCGAACCGTCGGATTTGTGCCTTCGCCTGAAACTCGAAATCTGCTACCAGGTCGGTGTTGATACCCTCGAACTGGAAAAGCCCAACCACCCGCACCACCCCGCCGACATTCGTTTGATGCTCTCGCCGTTTCAACCCGCTGCCCAATGAACCCCACCGTTACCGTATTTGCCCGCTACAGCGAAACCAAAACGCCGTACTGCGTGCCGGTTCAGAAAATCCTTGACCGCATCAAAACGGGCCGGGTTGCCGCCAAAGTGCGGGCTGTGCAGACGGAAGCCGACCGGGACAAAAAACGCAAACTGAAAGCCGAACTCCCCTGCATCCTGTTTTCGGGCGTGTTCCTCCAGCGGGCCGACAACGCCCTCAGCCAGCACAGCGGGCTAATCTGCCTCGACTTTGACCACCTCCCCAATGCCTACGCCTTCCGGGATTCGATGAAGGAAAAGCCGTTCGTGTACGCGGCGTTTCTTTCCCCGACCCATACCGGCGTGAAGGTGCTGGTTCGGGTGCCGCCCGTGGCCTCCCAGCACCGGGGGCACTTCGCCGCCCTGCGCAAACGGTTCCCGTCCTGTGACGCCTCCGGGGTGAACGAAAGCCGGATTTGCTACGAAAGCCACGATCCGGATATTTACATTAACCCGGAGGCGGAGGAATTCACGGACTACGAAGCCCCGCAGGAAGCCCCGCCGCCGCCGCGCCCGCTTTCGCCTTCGGGTGCGGTTCGGGCCGATTACGCCAAACTCAACATCTGCGCGGCCATGATCCGCGCCGCCGTGGACGGCGAGAAACACCACGTCCTGCTGAAGGCCGCGCGTTTGGCCGGGGGCTACATCGCGAGCGGGTACTTCGATGAGGCGGCGGCGGTGCTGGCCCTGGAGGCTGAAATCCTGGGCAAGCCGGGCGTTGACGATTCGGAAGCCGCCCGCAAGACCATCCGCGACGGCATTGCCTACGGCAAACAAAAACCGCTCTACGAACACGAAACCACGCCCGCCCCGAAAACGACGGCCCAGCACGGGTTTGTGTTCGTCAGCGACGTGTTCCCCCGGATGCTTGACGGTTTCCGTCACGGCAAGGCCAAAGGCGAAAGCACGTACTTCAACAGCCTTAACCCGCATTTCACCTGGAAGGCCGGGGACTTCACTTTGTTTTCGGGTCGTCCGAATTCGGGCAAATCCGAATTCGTCTATCAGTTGATGCTGGCAAAGGCGGCTTTCGACGGGTGGAAGTGGGCCGTATTCACTCCCGAAAACTTCCCGGCGGATGAATTCTACGATACGCTCATTCACGCCCTGGTTGGCAAGGCCGTTGAGCAGCGGTTCTCCAACGTGATGACGGAAGCCGAGTACACCGCCGCCGCGCAGTTCATCCAAGACCATTTCTTTTTCCTCTACCCCGATACCAAGCACACGGTGGAGGAAATCGAGCGCAATTTCGAGTACGCCATTCGGGAATTCGGGTGTAAGGGCGTGCTGGTTGACCCCTTCAACCAACTCAGTCGTCAGTTCACCGAACGCGACGACCAATTCCTTGACGGGTTCCTTTCCGACCGCAAGCGGTTTGCCCTTACGCACAACATCTGCTACACGATGACGGCGCACCCGCGCGGGATGCGCAAAAACAAGGACGGGGAATACGAGGAGGTTGATTTTTACGATTTGTCGGGCGGGGCCATGTGGGGCAACAAGATTGATAATTTTCTGGTCGTTCACCGCCCGTTTCAGTCGTCCGACCCTAAAAACGCGGTGGTTGAAATCATCGTCCGAAAAATCAAAAAGCAAAAACTTGTCGGCGTTCCGGGCCGCGTCACCTGGTCTTTCGACCGGGCAACGAACCGCTTCAAAGAACCGGTTTACGGTTCGCCTTTCGAGAAATGGAACCCCGCCGAACACCAACCGCCCCCGAAGGAAGAAGAGCCCGCCGCCCCCGAAACCAGCATCTTCGACTGGAGCCGCACCTTTCCCGAAACCGACGTTCCCTTCTAAACCTCCACTCCCCATGCCCGAAGCCCAACACAACACCCCCGCACCCCTGCCGCCCGGTTAGTGCGGCGGGTGTTGGAAGCTGCTCAACCTGACTAACCCCATGACCACCCGCCCCGAACTCCCCGGCCTGGAACAAGCCTACACGGGCTTGATTGAATCCGCCGAATCCATGGCCCAGACCTACCGATTCTTCGCCCGCCTGTGCCGGGTGCTGTGCCTCAAACGCCGGGCGGAACGCTACCAATCGGAGGCGGAAGCCTGGGAAGGGGAGGCGGCCAAATACGCCAAGGAACTGGCCGGGTGCCTGAAACGAATCAAACCATGACCAACCCCGAAAAATCCACCCTCCTGCGCCGCTTGAACCTGGCCGCCCTGGGCAACAACGCCCCGGAAATCCAGCGAAAGAAGACCGCCATTTTGGCGAAGGCCAAAATCCCCTACGGCACGTTCACCGTGCTCATGGCCCGTCAATCGAATTGGGAGTTGTGCCCGCCGCACCACTGGGAGAATTTGAAAACGGAACTCGAAAAACTCGAATCGAAATGAAAGCCCTCGCCTTCCTCGCCTTGTCGATTGCCCTCTACTGGATTTCCCGGCCCCCGAAGGACGACGGGCGGCGGGGGTTGGGGGTCTGACTTAAAACCGACGTGACCCATGAAAAAGCTGAAGCATGAATTAGAACGCGAGTTCGGCGTTCCGGTCTACTCGAAATGGGATCAGGTGCCTAAGTCCCTCGACACCCGCACGGGATTCAAGCAATTGGGCGTGAAAATCCCGAAGGATGCCAAGCCCGACGCGATCAAGAACTCCTACCCGTCGAATTACTTCTTTTTGTTCAGGAAGGCCAAGTATTTACCGCAACCCCAAAACCACCCCGACCATGAAATAGCAACGTAGTGTTTAGCCCGGTCCCACCGTGGGTTTTAAGCCTGCCGCGTGGGTTTTGGCAAAAGCGACCGGGAGGGGTCGCGCCGGGCGGATAGCCGCCAACTCCGCGCTTTGCGTGCCACTTTCAGTCTACACCGAAAATCGTTGTAAACCGTTAGCGGCGGGTAGTTTCGAGCAACACAGCGAAGCGCGGGACGGGAGTACACCCTATTCGAGGCAGGGGGCGGCACTGATGAAGGGACTGGAAAAGAACAACCGGCTGACCAAACTGGATTTGGCGGCGTAAACCAAAAACAAAAGCATGGCTGAAAAATCAAACTCTACGTCGGGCGGCATCGGGTTCTTCGGAATCCTGTTCCTTGTGTTCCTTGTTTTCAAACTTGCCGGAATCGGCATTGTCGCCGATTGGTCGTGGTGGTGGGTAACAGCCCCGCTGTGGGGGCCATTTCTGTTCGCCCTCGCACTTATTGCCATCGCGGTAACCGGGCAATACCGGAAAGCGAAGGAAAGCGAAAAGCGGCTGAATGAATTGATTGGCAGAAGCCAGACAGGCCCCGCCAAAAGCAAGTTCAGCGAGTACCTCGAAAAGTCGTTGGCGGAAGCCGAACGGAACCGCAACAAACACTAACCCATGCCCTACCCCTCACCCTCTACGCCCTCATCGCCCTTTTCGTCTGGGGCCTGTTGGTCTGGGCCAAAACCCCGGACAAGCCCGGCGAAAAGGTGCTGCTCGGGCTGCTTTGGCTTCCGATTCTGGTGGTGCTGTGGTGGGTGGGGAGGGGAAATAAAGCAAAGCCATGAACAAGACCCGCGAAGATTTCGCCGAGGAACGCATTCAGCACCTCATGGACGAACTCAAGAAAAAGGACGACAAAATCACCGCCTTGAAAACGGTGATGGTTGCCGCCGCCGAAGAACTCAAAGAGCACTGGGACGCCCATTGCGACGATGAAGGGTACGGCCCGATCAGCCTGCTTCGACGATTGGAGGAGGGCTTGGGTAGCCTGTACGCGGGCTACACGGCGGGCGCGTTCCTGCTCCTGCAAACTGAAAACAAGGCACTTCGTGAAATGCTAAACCACCGACAAAATGCCGCACCGCAAAAGCAAGATTCAGCCGGATTGGAAGCTCGTTGAGTTCCGTTCGATTTTCGAGCACACCGTTCAACGCGGCTACCTGACCCCTTCGGGGGAAATCAGAGACACGGAACCGACGGGCTTTCCCCCGGCGCGGCTTCGGCTGGCAGACAAAAACGAGGTCGCGGAAATCATTCGATACCTGACAGATTGACACGAAAACCATGACCGACCTACCCACAACCTACCAGCCGCCCGCGCCGTACGCCCCCTACGGCAAACGAACGGGCCGCATCAACGCCAAACCCCGCAACCGGGAACACAAGCTACAAGTCGCCTGCGTCCGGTGGTTTCGGGCGCAATGGCCGAAATACCTTTTGTTCAGCGTCCCCAACGGCGGGCGTAGGGATGCCATCACGGGGGCGTATTTACGCGATGAGGGCCAGACTCCGGGCATACCGGATTTAATGCTTGCCGTGCCATCCGGCGGCTACCACGGGGCTTTTTTCGAGATGAAAACCGACACGGGTAGTTTGTCACCGGTTCAACGCGAACGAATCGCCTACCTTCAATCCCACGGCTACAAGTGCGCCGTGTGCCGGTCGGTGGAGGCGTTTATTGAGGAGGTGAATGGGTATTTGAATCCTGAGCAATGACACCAGAACAAGAGTCCAAACTATCTGAGTTATGCCAATCCGTTAAAATGCACCACGATTACTGGTTTGTTGCCGACACTGGCAGCGACCGGGAAAGGGATTGGCTTTTGGGCATGAAAGCGGTTTGTCAGCAAATCGTTGCCCTGATTGACACGGTGCCCGATTCTGACCCCACCCCATGACCCACCCACCCAAACCCCTGAACCCCCAATGGAACGCCTGCCCGGTGTGCGGGTGGACGAAGTGTGGGGAGTGCGAAAGGAAGAGGAAACTCATCACCAACGCCGTGCGCTATGTTCAGGCCAATGCCCTAACCGACCCCACCACCACAAACGGCGTGGAAAGTGTGAGTCCGGCGTATTAATCAATTAAGACCATGAGAATTACACTTTTTGATGTAAAAACCCAGAAAACTATCGCCGAGTTGCGAGGTATTTTGCCTGGTTCAATTCACAACGGCGACCTTCTTCTTCTTAATTCTGCTTCCCATCCGTATCGCGTTGTTGGCCGTGCAATTAATGCAGAAGATGGAAAGCAGGAACTTTGTGTCTTCGTCGAAAAACCAAAGCGAAAAGGGTTTTTAGAGGCTTTGTTTGGCTAAACAACCCGCCAAGCCGTGGCCATGCCCGAATAGAAAGGCCGACACGCCCGATTAACGACAATATCGGTTCCATGCCGATAGGTTAGAGGTTATAAGTTGGCAGAAACCCCGCCTGTTTTGCGGGCGGGTGTTTCTTTTCCATATTCGGGCCGCACTTTATAACCTCAGCCCATGAACCCCCAACCCGTCCGCTTTGCGGCCTACATTCGCGATGAAGCACACTTGGCCGATGAACTACACGCCAAACTCAGTAGGGCGATTGAACGCGAACGGAGCCTTTCGGAGGTTGCCCGGAAGATGAAAGTCAGTCGTCAGCATCTGGTGAAAGTCACCTACCGCAAGGCCGGGTTTTCGCTGGGGATGGCTTTTGCTTTGGTTCGGGCCTACCCCGATGCGTGACGCGCGTTGATGACAGAGCGTCAGGATTTGCGTAAGTCGTTGAAACCCGTTAAATTAACGCCATGATCGACCCGAAGGAATTGAGACTCGGCAACCTGCTTCAATCCCAATCCGCCGAAAACCCCCGGATTCAGGAAGTAACCGGCATCTGGCGTTGTGGGCCGAATTCAGCGCCCGCCATTGAATGCGATTGCAACGCTACGTTTGAGCCCGAATTTCTCGACCCCATCCCCCTGACCCCGGAAATTGTCCTGGCGGCGGGGTTCGTCTTTGACGAAAAACAAGGGGTTTTTGTCAAAGAATATGGGTATCAGGGCGGGGTGAAACTGGTTGATTTTCGTTCCGGCCCAGGCGCGTTTTGCGCTTACTTGCAACCGGCTTTCGTTACGAAAACCGTCTTAACTACTCAGTTATTCTTCGTGCATCAATTACAGAACTGGTTTTTCGCCGTGAGCGAAGGGCTTGAACTGGAAACTAGTCTTTGAACATGGAAACCAAAACCTTCAAACGGTTCCTGCTTTTTGGATTTCCCGAATACTACCCTTCGGGCGGGCTTGGTGACGTTGACGGGGAATTTGACGATTTAAACGATGCGATCGCGGCGGCGGTGGATAGTTTCCGGGAATACCGCTACGTTTTCGATTGCCAAACCCGGCAAATCGTTTGGGATTGGGAGGATGTACAGAAAAACAGGTCTGAAGCATGACACCCGAAGAACTCCGTACCCAAGCCCTCACCGCCCGTAGCCCGGAAACGGCGATTCTTTTCGACGGATCGCGCGAAAGCCTTGAAGTGTTGCTTTTGCTTGGCGCGACCGGATTCAGTCACGAAGTAACCACCGATTTCCCGCCCCGCCACACGTTCAAAATAACCGTTAATGGCGATACGGTGCAGATTTGGCCGGGGCAATGGTTTTACCGTGAAGGCAGCTACCTTGTTTTCTTTTGGGGAACGCAGCAACCCCCGCACGAAATGCGGATTTTCGTAGGACACTAAAGCCATGACCCGCCAAGAATTCACCGAGAAACACGGCATGACGCCGGAGGAAGCGATTTGCCAGAGCGCGGAACTACTGAGCCGGGCCGTGGATGCTATCGGTGCGGCGCTGGTGCGGAACTGTGAAGCGGTTGCGCGGGCGGTGGAACAGGCCGGGCCGGAGGTGGTTCGGGTGCTGGGGGAACGGATGAATCAAAACGAAGCCCATGAAACTCGATAACCTTTCCCCTGCTGACCTTTGGGCGCTTCGGGAATTTGTTGAACAAGAAGTCCAACAGGTGCTGCGCCCTTCGTCATCCCCGCAACGCGAGCAAAGGTACGCCGACCTGTCCCGGCTTTCTAGTATGATTCGCAAACGAATGGGGCAAATAGTCGATGAATTGATTGCAGAACCCGGAGACACAACCGCCCGGTTCTTGGGTCAGGTTGCCGAAGTGAGTGCCACATTGAACGCTCCGCCCCCGCCGCCCGAACCGCCCGCTGACCGTGTAATCCGGGAAGGGAAAGACCCGTTCCCGGATTCAAGGGAAATTGATAGTATGCACTAAGCCATGCTGACCCATGAAACGCGAAAACATCAAAGAAGCCGAACGGCTTGACCGGTTTATCACCCAACTTGAACGCGAGATTGCGGCGATTGAGAGCGGCGGGCATGAGGTGAGGTCCCGCTATGGCGACAACATCAGCATGGACGAAGCAACGCGGGCGAAGGTGTTGGAGGTTGTGACGGAAGGGCTTCGCCGGCGGAAGGCGGAGTACGAAAACCAATTGGAAGCGCTTTAGCCCATGACCTACCCTGACCAACTGGAAGCAATCTACCAATACCACAACGCGATGACGGATTCCGAACCGTGTTCGCGCCTTGCCTTTTTGGGCGGCGTGGTGTTCGGCTTCACGACGTACGACGAAGAAATGGACGAGCATTTGGCAGGCAAGATGCTGGAGGTCGTGCGGTGCATTCTCGACGGAACCACTTTCCAATACATCGAACAGCGGGAGCAATACGTGAACTTCCTTTTGATGGTCAACGCGCCTTTTCTCTCGAAGGCGATTGATTGGGGAACGAGCATTCGCGGGGCCTTCTTTGTGGCGTTTGGTGATACGGAGGTGTATCGATTCAGGATTAGTGGGTATTGGGATGAGGGCGCAAAGGATTGCGAAGAAGTGACACTGACAGTAACCGAAGGACAGGTTCCCGCCTTTATGGAGGCGCTGTTGGAATGGACGAAACGCGAACCGGAATAGCCATGCCCTACCTCGAACGCATCAAGGGGCCGAAGTACCCGAAGGCAAAGGAAACCGCCAGCCGGGGTAAGACGCCGGAGGAAGTCAAGTATTACGGTTCGGGGTACTGGAAGAGGCGAAGCGAGGCCGTCCGTGTGCGGGATAAGCGCCGGTGTCAGGAATGCCTACGCAATGGCGACCCGACCGTGTACGGAATCAACGTGGATCACAAAATACCCCGAAGGCAAGGCGGCACGGACGACGACGAGAACCTGGAGTGCCTCTGCGATACCTGCCATGCGCGTAAATCCAGAAGAGAGCGAACCACCCAAAACCGGTAAAACAATGGCCGCACTAACCCCACCCCGAAAGGACGTTGAAATTAAAATACCATCGGTTGTTCAGGCGGCGGACGGGAGTATTGTTCTGAAGGCGGCGGGTAAGCGGCTGCGTGTGTTGCACGACGGCGGCGTTGCGTGGAGGGCTGATGAAGGAGACCATTTCCTGACGCTTACCCTGCGCGTGTTTATGGAGACAGAACCGGCACCCCAGGGGGAGGGGTAAGCTCTGAGCCTCGACCCCTTGTCTACCGCTGACCCACCCAAGAAAAATCCCATCCTCATCAGACCCCCATACCCCCGTTGGATTTCCTGACCGTTTCCTTCGACCCCAACCTCTTCAAGGCCACCAGCCAAAACCCGCTGCGTAGCTTTGAAAATGAATCCTGGTTCATCAAGCCGCCGCACGTGCCGGATTACGATGAACACGAACTGTTTTACGAGAAAGCAGCGGCAATGGCAAGGGGCATCCAGATTCAGCCGGGACACGCCTCGTATCACTACCTGAGCGGGAACTTTGAGTTTGGCGATTTCATCGAGGCATTGTTCGTTGAACACAACTACCACACGGGGCGGCTGTTGATTTCAACGCTTTCGATGAGCCAGAACAACGTGGACAGTTTGGCGAGTCTGTTGAACGGCGGGTTTGTGGATAATTTGGATTTGGTGATTTCGGCCTACCAGTTCGCCCACGAACGGCACGGGTTAATTCCGTACATTTACGAAACCCTGGGGGCCGAAAGCGGGCGGTTTCAACTCGCGGTCGCCGCCTCTCACTGCAAACTGTGTTTGTTTACTACTGACGAAGGGCTGAACATCGGCATACGCGGCTCGGCCAACCTGCGTTCGTCGGCCTGCATCGAACATTTCTTCATTCACGAGAGCAAGGAATTGAACCAAGCCGACGAAGCCACCCAAAACCGGATCATTGAACGCTTTAAGACAATAAAGAAGCCCCTTCGCCGCAACACCGCATGGCGGGCGGCAACAGGTCAATCTGATTCAGTTTCACCCTAAACAATCAACTCGCTATGGCATCAGGTTCAAACGGTTCGGGCAAAGCCCAAAACATCAAAAATTGGAAAAAGAAAGGCGGATCATCGGCCAGCAAGCGCAAGCCCAAGCGAAAAGAAGAAGAATACAAACCCGCTGACGTGCCGTTCTGACGATCGCCTTAAACCTTAACTCCCCATGACCCCCGCCGAACGCGTTCAGCTTTTAGAGGAAATGGTTTTAACGGGCCTTTCGGACGTTGAAATCATCAAGAACTTCCGCGAGAACGAAGAATGCGCCTGGGATGCTGACGACGAAGAAATTCAACTCAGCATCAATTTGGCACGCGACCGCATCGCCGACACGCCCAACGCGGAGGCCCACTTCCTGAAAAAGAAACTGCTATTGGAAAAAGACTGGAAAGGGGCCGCTCAGGTCAAGTTCAAGCCGACCGGCGCACGGGTGGGGCTGTATCTGGGATTTTCAACCGCTCACCTGTTGGGTTATGCCAGCGAACACCGTACCGACGGCGATTAAGCAACTCAAGGGCACCGAACGACCCAGCCGGGCCAAAGCCGAGATTCAGCCCGCGATTTTGGCCGAAGTGCCCGACCCGCCCGCTCAACTGGGTGAAAACGGGCAAAAAGTTTGGATCGCCAACGGCCAATGGTTGCTTGAGCGCGGGATGCTTGCCGCCACCGACCTTTTTGCCCTGCATCGCTACTGCCGTGCCGTCGAAGATTATTTGTTTTTTGACGAAGTGATCCGAGAGCACGGGGCCATCACGGGCCTTTACGACGAAGACGGTGCCCTGAAATGGACAAAACTTTCCGACGAGTTGCAGGCCCGCGACCGCGCCGCCGCCACGTGCAGCCAACTCGAAGCCAAATTCGGATTCACCCCCGCCGACCGCACCCGCCTTTCTCCCGCCGCGCCAAAGAAGCAGTCCAAACTTGACGCCCTGAAAAAGAAATGACCCGACCCGACGGCTACAACCGCCAAGCCTGGCAGTACGAGGAAGACGTACTCAGCGGGAAGATTGTCGCCGGGCGGCTGCTGAAACTGGCCATTGAACGCCAGCGGCGGGACTTGCGCACCGGGGCGGAACGGGGGCTTTATTTCGACCATGAGGAGGGGCAGCGAATCGTGGACTTCGCGGGTCTGTGCAACTTAGGGCCGGACGCGCCGTTTTTTCTGTTCCCATTTCAGGTTTGGGAGCTTTACGTCTTCTATGGGTGGCGACAGACCGAGAACGGCAAACGGCGGTTTCGCGACCGCTATAAGAGCTGTGCAAGAGGCTCAGGCAAAACACCCCTGGAAGCCCTGCAAATCCTCTACCACCTCTGTATTGACGGGCCGTATGGTGCCGAGGCTTACGTTTCGGCCACAAAGGAAGACCAGGCTAAAATCGCCTTCACCGACGCTAAAAACATCCTCGAAAACTCCCCGGACTTGTCCGAAGTGTTCCCGTCGCCTACGGCCACGACCATTTTTTGCCCGGAGCGCAATTCTAAATTTCAATTCCTCACCTCCAACCCCAAAACCGCCGACGGCACCCGCCCGACTTACGCCACGATTGACGAATACCACGAATTTGATTCCGACGCGATGCTAAACAAGCTCCGAACGGGGCTGATCAAGAAACCGAACTCCATCCTGAGCATCGTAACCACCAGGGGCAGCCACAAGGATTGGCCGTGTTTTGAAGCCGAGCGGAGGGTGTACGTGCCGATTTTGGAAGGCAGCATTATAAACGACGACATCTTCGTTGTGATTTATTCCCAGGACTCCGAAGAAGAGTTTGACGACCCCGAAACGTGGCAGAAATCAAACCCGATGCTATGCGAAGGGGGGATTATTGACATAGTAGAGCTAATCAAAGAGCGTGACCGCCAAATCATCAACGGGGAAGAAGGCATTGTTTACTTCAAAACCCTCAACCTGAACTGGTGGTGCGACGCCCCACAAACCTTCATTCCCGACCAAATTTGGGTTCGCTCCGGGTCAGAGAAGCCCGAAGGGTACTCGGGTAAGCGGTGGCGGGAAGAATTTGAGGCCGGAATGCGGGGCAAAACCTGCTATGCGGGGCTGGATATGGGCCAAACCTCTGATTTCTGTTCCCTGTGCCTACTTTTCCCGCCCGAAGACTGGCAGCGGCACGATTCGGCGGAAATGCTCGAAAAACGCGACCTTATCGCCTACGTCCGCACCCCGCTCCGCGTGCCGGGCCAATTCCGGGCCATTTGGCGGTACTGGATTCCTGCCTACAAGTTTGAAGCCCGCATCCAGGCGGGCCTTCATTCCTTGCGCGACTGGCAACAGGCCGGGTACATCCGAATGCTCGACGGCAACGTGATTGACCCCACCGAAATTGAAGCCGACATCCGGGCAATGAACGTCAACTACCCCATTGCCTCCCTGTTTTTTGACCGCTTCAACGCCACGTCCACCGCGCTGGCCCTCGAAAAAGCGGGCATTCCCTGCACCGAACTCGGTCAAACCATGCCGCTGCTAACCGGGCCAACCGCCGCCTTCCGGGACATTGTTTTACAAGAGCGTTTCGACCACGGCCATAACCCCATTATCCGCTGGAATATGCGAAATGCCGTCCCCATCACCGACACCAACGGCAACGTCAAGCTCACCAAAGACCCCCGCCGCGCCCCGGATAAAATCGACGGAGCCGCCGCCTGCGTCAATGCCTTTGCTGCTTGGATGAGTGCCGAGGCTCACGCCCCCGCCGTCGAACAATGGCTATTCTGACCCCACCCCCATGCACCAACACCTACCCACCATGCCCAAAACCCCGAATCCCCCGCCGCCGGTCACGCCCCGCGAACGGTTCCAGCAAATTGCGGCGGAAGAAAAGCGGCTGTTGCACAAGGCCAGTTGGGCCGATGCCTACGAGCGGGCCGAGAAGCGGTTTTTTGTAGAAACCGGACTTGGTAGCCCCTACAAGACGTTTGAAGCCTTCGACAGCGACCGCCTGCGCCGGGACGGGCGTGAGTTGGCGGCGGCGTGATTACTCGTTTGGTGATTCTTTCGGCCTGAAATGAACCTGAGCGACGGCAAAACGCCCGGAAGAACTTTTTTCGGTGAGTTTTTTACCGTCAACCCGAACCACCACCTGAACCGTGCCGGTGTTCTCGCCGGAATTTTGCGCTGAGAGGCTCAGGAAGTCGTCACCGCGTGCCGAAACCGTTTGTTTCCAAGAGGACGAAACTGCCTCTTCATCCGTGCCGCCGCTGCCGTTTGAATAGCGCACAGTGCAACCGATGCAATAGGCTTCGTATTCGACCCTGTACGTTGCCGATGAGTCCAGGGCTTCGCCAAAAAGGGTATAAATGATGAAAAAGGCGGGAACCAGGGAGAGGAGCGCCGGAAATTTGGACGAATCACGAAACAGCCCAACGACGGCGAAGGCGAAAACCGCAATCAGTACCGGCGTGACCAGGAAACGAGGGGTGAACAAAAGCAATAACGAGGCGACAAGGGCGATTAGCCCCCAGACCGCCCCCGGCTTGCTTTTTCGCGCGGGCAACGGGTTGGGCTGGGATAAAATGCGGCGTTTGCCCTCTTCAAATTCGTTGTCGGTCAAAGAACCCTGTTCTTTAAGGCGGGTCAGGCGTTCAAGGGCCTCGATTTGCTGCGGTGTCATGGGGCGGGAGAGGGGTTCAGGGCGGGTTGTTGATTGGTGACAGACTACAATTCATTTCGCAGCTTTACGCTGTCGGCTTTTGCCATTTCAGCGTAAATTTTCAGGCTTTCATACCTTACTTTAAACGGCTTGGGGCTGTCTGGAAATTTGTTCGGCATGGAAATTAGGCCGTCTTTGTTGTGCCACAGTAACGAAAAAGACGAAGAGTCGTTTGCCGGGCCGTACTTACCCGACAAAGCGTTTTTGGTGTCGTCATAGTAAATGATTTCCGTTGCAATTTCAACGCTATATAGCTTGTTCTCGAAAAAGTGAGCGTACACATCGCAAAAATCACCCCCTGTTTTAACCCCCTGATACTGCAAAAACTCCCCTTCTCCGACAAAGTGCAATCCTCCCCTTGACTCCATTGCTTTCCTGAATGTTCGCTGGTTGTCGCCCCACTTTAAGCCGTAAGGGGGCTGTAAAGCGGCGGTGATTTCTCTTCGGGAAGGCTTATCAGGGGTCTTTTGAGCGGGAATTTTTTCGGTTTTGGAGGAACATGACCAGAAAAGCAAGCAAAGGGCGGCGGCAAGATGCTTTTTCATTGGGACAGGGTTGCGGAGGTTCGGCGCAAAATAGCTATAAATTCTTCTTGAATCCTGGCGAAATGCGTATGTTTGCGGTGTCAAAGTCTAAGTAACCGGGGGTAAGGAAGCCCCTCAGAACGATGAGTGGCTATTTTTTTGCCCTTCATTTAGCGCACGTATTCACGTAGTGGAAACGGCGTTGCACTCCCGTCCTGCGGCTGTAATGGCCGTAGGAAGCTCCCGGTAACGGACTTTGACAGCGGGGCGGTGCGACGCCGTTTTTTCTTTTTCACGCTCAGCCGAAAGGTCGCATTCTGAGCAAAAAACTGTCAAAGTCATGGTTACCAAACTTAAAAACCTTACCCTATCCCCGCCGGGGATAAACGAATCCGATGGATTCCCGCCTGTCACGCTGAATTGCCGGAACGAAGAAGTCACATCGGCGCGAAGCCTGTATGACTACCTGGGCATTAAAACCAGGTTCGATCCGTGGATGAAGCGAATGTTTGCATACGGATTCGTTGAAAACACTGATTACGAGCGTTTGATCAGAATTGATCATACACCTACCGGAGGGGAACGCGAAGTCCTTGACGACTACGCCTTGCTTCTCGACTGCGCGAAGGAAATTGCCATGATTCAGCGCACCGAACAGGGCCGGAAAGTGCGTCAGTACTTTATCGCCGTGGAAAAGTGGGCGCAAAGCCAACGCGAACAGGCCGGAAACTCCGCCCTTGCTCGTCAGGTTAAGGCCCTTTCCCGGAAAATCGACGCAATCGAATACCACCACGCCGCCGAACTCGCCGCCCTTCGCGCCCAACTCCCGCCGCCGGGTTCGCCTGATTCCCGGCCTGTGAACGAAATGCGACAAGCGGTATTTGCTTGCTTCAACGCGCACCTGGCAGCGCACCCGCACAAAACCCCGGAATGGCTATGGGAACGTTTTTGGAGCAGCTTCGGACACGCCTACAACATTGGCATACTCAGTGCCCGCCGTGAAGTGGGAGAAAACTACATTGACGTAGCAAAGCGCTACGGCTACCTGACGCGCGTACACGAATTTGCAACCTCGTTCTTTCTTTCCTCCCAGGCATGAACACGGAACTTGTCTTGGTTCGGGACGGTCAGACCGTAACGACCTCGCGGCTTGTCGCCGAAAAGTTCGGCAAGCAACACGCGCACGTTTTGCGGGCAATTCAGAATCTTGAATGCCCCGCCGATTTCAACGCATCCAATTTTGGATTGGTTGAATATGTTGACAGCAAGGGGGAGGCCCGGCCCGAATACGTGATCACAAAAGACGGCTTTGCTTTTCTGGTGATGGGCTTCACCGGCAAGAAAGCCGCCGCCTTCAAAGTCGAGTTCATCAACGCCTTCAACGAAGCACAGCGGCAACTGCAAAGCCAGAAGCCCGCCGTGCCGCAAACGTACCTGGAAGCCCTTCGGGAATTGGTTGCGGCAACGGAAGAACGGGAACGGCTGGCCGCAGCGGTGGAAGTGTTGCAACCCAAAGCCGACTTCTACGAACGGGCGATGAGTTCGGAAAACCTGATGAGCGTCCGGGAAATGGCGAAGGTGTTGGCCTTTCGGGGCATGGGGCAAAATCACCTGTTCGACTTCCTGCGTTCGCGGGGCGTGTTGATGCGCAACGACTGGAACCAGCCCTACCAGCGGTTTATCGATGAGGGTTGGTGCAAAGTGATTGAAACCACATGGACACACCCGAAGGAAGGCGTTCAGGTGGGCCGGAAAACCGTCTTTACCCAGCGCGGGGTTGACGGGGTGCGGCGGATGCTTGAAAAGGCGGGGTTTGTGCCGATGCCGCGCAGTGCCCCGCCCGTGGTGAACCTGCCGCAAGCGGCGGCGATGCGCTAAACAAAAAGCCCGGCAATCACTGCCGGGCTTTTTTGTGCCCTTTTCCGTCAAATGCCGCCAACATTCTGGCATTTAGCGCCAACCTTCCGCTATTTACAGGAAAACCCCTGAACTCCGGTGGGGAATTTTGGGACAGGCAAACCCCAACCCACCGTTGAACCTCCTGGGCACCCTTTTTCGGGGCGGCGCAAAACCGGCAACTCCCACGCCGGACGCCGCCCCTTTGCCTTCGCGGGCCGCTTCGGTGATTCCCGATGGGGTGTCGGTCAATGATTTCTACGGAAGTCGCTACCAATCCCGTTCCGTTCCCTATTCCAACCTCGTTGCGCTTTCCGACGCCCTGGCCGGGCTAAAGCTGTTCGGCATGGACGTGGGCAAAATCCCCGTCAATGAAACCACCGCCCTGGGCATTTCGACGTTCTACGCCTGCCTCGACGCGGTAACGGACGCCCTGGCTTACCCGCCCATCGGGGAATACCGGGCGGCGCAGTACGGAACCGAAAAACTCACCGACACGCCCGAACACCGGGTGTTGTCCGTTCGCCCAAACCGGCACCAAACCCCGTTTGCCCTCCGCAAGGCGTTTTGGGTGAATCAGTTTCTTTTTGGCGAGGGCCTGCTGCGCATCGGCCGGGATTTCTACAACCAGACCGAAACCCTGACGCACATCCCGCGCCGGGAGTACTTCATTTTGGAAACCACGGACGGCGAATTGTTCTATCAAATCGCCAAAACGGGCGAGAGGCTCCGGGAAGAAGACGTAATCCGCTGCAAGGGCATTTCCATCAACGGCAAGTATTCCGGCGGGCTGCTCGGCTACCAAACCCGCACGCTGCAACTCGGCATGGGGGCCGCCGAATTTCTCAACCGCTACTACCAGAACGGCACCATGCCGCCGGGCTACCTGAAGACCGACGCCAACGTAGCCCAGAACAAAGAAGCCTTTCAGTGTTTGCAGGAGGGTTGGGACGAACACCGGGGACTGAACGGCCAAAGCGACAAAACGCCCGTGCTCGGCCTCGGCACTGACTACAAATCCATCACGGCATCCAACAAGGAAAGTCAGGTCATTGAACTACTGACGATGCACCCGGAGGAAATCTACCGGATGTTTCGGATTCAGCCGTCAATGGTCGGCGATACCTCGAAAGCAACCTCGTTCGGGTCGGGCGTCGAACAACTCGGCATTCAGTGCGTGACGTACACCCTGCTGCCGCGTGCGACGGAATTCGAGCAGGAACTCAATTACAAACTCCTGCCGACCAAGTACGTCGGCAAACGCTGGTTCAAACACAATTTTTCGGCTTTTCAGCGGGGTGATTTCAAAACCCGGATGGAAGCCTACCACAAGGGCATCCAATCCGGGATGTACGACCCCAACACGGCCCTGGCCTTGGAGGAAATGAACGGCTACGAAGGCGGCGACATCCACATGGTCAACGGCAACATGATTGCCGTCAAGAACGTCGAGCGGAACGTTCCCGCCGGAGCGCCAAAACAACCCACCGAAAAAGAAGACGATGAACAAGCCTGAACTCCCCGCCGGGGTGGCGATTTGCCGCGCCGTCAGCCTGCAAATGGCCCACGTGCGGGCCGTCAGCGAGGGCGAAGACACCTACGTTGAATTCACGCCCATCATCACGGGCGTGGAATCGGTGTACATGGGTTACGTCGAAATCCTGGCGGCGAAGTGCCTGGACGAAACCGACTTTTCGGACGTGCGGGCCGTCATCAATCACGATCCGAACCTGCTGTTCGGCCGGACGAAATCCGGCACGCTGACCTTTGAAGTGAAGGACACCGACGGCGGCAACAAAAAGGTCGTCGCCCGCGCCAAACTCCCCAAATCCGCCCCCTTCGACTATTACCGCGAACTCATCGAGCGCGGCGATTTGGCCGGGTGCTCCTTCCGGGCCTATTGGTCGTGGGATGACTACGAATGGGAGCGCCGCCCGGATGGGGTGTACATCGGGACGGTGCAGAAAATCAGCCGCGTGGATGATTTCAGCATCGTGACCTACCCGGCCTATCCCGACACCGAAGAAAGCGTCGGGCTGCGGTCGCTGGAAGCCTTTAAACGGGCCAATAATCAGCAAGAAAGAAAACTAACCAGCCTCGAAAAAAAAGAAAAAAGGTTTCTCACCGACATGATTCCCCACCACGAAATGGCGGTGGAAATGGCCGGCAAGGTACTATCAAGCGAACGCCTGAAAGACTTTGCTCAGGGCATAATCGACGCGCAAACGGCGGAAATCGACCAGATGAAAGAGTGGCTTTCCGAGTGGTTTGGCGATGACGCCGATGCTTCGGACGGCGAAATGGATATGAAGAAAAGCCGTTCGCAAACGATTGCGCGTCTTGCTGGAACCGACGCGCAAATCACCGACGACGGAATGGTAGTGCGGTCGGCCCCGGAGTTCGATGGACTAACCCTAACGCCCGAAGAAGTCGAAACAGTACGCGCCATTCGCGCCTCGCAAGCCTCGCCGCCCCCAACCCCTGAATACTCCGCCGCCGACCGGCTCCTGATGCTGGAAATCGGCCTTTGATTTTTCCAAGAGTACCCCACAATCAACTCAATCACAATCAAAAATGAAACGTACCGCGAAAACCGTGCAGGACGCCCTCGGCGAACTCACGCAGGCCCGCGACGCAGCCGCGTTGAAGGCCAAAAACGAGGGGTTCGATAAACTGACCGCCGAAGAGCGTGCCGCCATTTCCGGGTACGCCGCTGCGGTTGAACCCCTCAACGAAGAACTCGCCGCCCTGAGTGCGGCCGAAGAAGTCGTCGCCCGCACGGCCAAAGTCAACGGCGGTGCCCGCGAGGGGCTGTCGCCCGCCGAAGCGCGCGATTTCAAAAAACTCAGCATCGTGCGCGGCCTGCAATTGCTGGCCGAAAACAAGCCCCTTGACGGCATCGAGGCCGAAGTGCACCAGATTGCCCAGCGCGAAGCCTCCCGTAACGGCGTCGCCCTCGAAGGCTTCGGCGTTCCGGCTTTCATCGGCAACGAACGCGGGCAGACCGTAACGGGCCAAACCACGACGGCGGGCGATCAGGGCGGGGTGGCGGTGGAAACCGAAGTCAACGGCCTGCTCAGCGCGCTGTGGGAATCCTCGTTCCTCTCCCAGGTCGGTGCCCGGCGGCTGGCGGGCCTTCAGGGCACCCCCCGGTTCATCGTGGAGGCAACCAAGAACACCCCGCAGGAACTGACCGAGACGCAGGAAATGTCGGAAGACGAAATCCTGATGTCCGAATTCACCATGCTGCCCACCCGGCGCGGCACGGCGATCCCGGTTTCCAAGCAAACCCTGTTGCAAGCGTCGATTGACGTGCAGCAACTCGTGCAGGACAACATCACGAAGGGGCTGGATCGGAAACTCAACCAGGACGCCGTTACGGCGTTGCTTGCGGCCATCATTTCCGGCAACGGCAACCTGCTCGCCCTCGGCACCAACGGAGCCGACCCGACGTATGCCCACATGGTGGCCCTGGAAACGCTCGTTTCCAACGCCAACGCCATCGGGGCGCGCAACGCCTACCTCCTGAACACGAAGACGAAAGGCAAGCTGGCCCTGACGCAAAAGTTTTCGGGCACCAACGGCGCGCCGGTGTACGGCGATGACAACACGGTGTACGGCTACCCCGCCGTGGTGTCGAACCTCGTTCCCTCGAACCTGACGAAGGGCACCGCAACCAGCGTCTGCTCGGCGGGCATCTTCGGCAACTTCGCCGATCTCTACGTCGGGATGTGGGGCGGGATGGACTTCATAGTCGATACCGTCACGCAGGCCAAAAAAGGCAACGTGCTCGTCGTGGCGAATATGTACTGGCAGGTGAAAGTAGCCCGCGCCGCCTCCTTCGCCGGGTTCAAAGACGCCACCACCGTCATTTCGTAATTCACTCATCCCCTAACCGTCCGCGTTGACGGTTAGGGGATTTTCCTAAAACAGTCATGGAAACCAAGTTCGTCAAGTTTCTCAAAAATCACCCCCTGTTCGCCCACGAAGAAGGCGACGTAGCGGAACTCGAAAAAGGCTGGGCCGAAAAAACCATCGAAGCGGGCATCGCTGCCGCCCCGTCGGAAGCCGAAATCGCCAAAGCGAAAGCCGCCGCCGCACCCCGCACCCCCGAAGACAAAGCCCCCAAAGGCCAAACCCGCTAAGTGATGCTTGTTTCCGCTCCCTACCGAATCAGTACCCCGACCGGCGAAGTGCTCGACGCCCAGGCCGTGCGGGCGTACGTGAAGCCGGACGAGGGCGAGGACGAAGAATCGCTGATGCGAATGATTCGCGGGGCGCGGGACTGGTGCCAGAGGGCGACAGGCTTGCAACTCGGCGTTGCCGATTTTGCCGTCACCCTATCCGGCTGGCCTTCGGGTTGCCTGACGCTCGACAAGGCCCCGTTCGTGGAACTGGTTGGCGTGGAGTACATCGCAGACGGCGCAAGCACCTACACGGCTTTGCCCGCTGACCAGGTGCTTTCCGGGCGGCTCGGGGAATACTTCGGCTGGGTCAGCCTCACCGGCGCCCTCCCGGCCCTGGCCAGTCGGCCCGACGCGGTGAAGGTGACCTTCAAAGCGGGCTACGCCCTCGACACCGTGCCGGAAGATTTACGCGACGCGATGCTTTCGCGCATCCGCGAACGCTACGACAGCCCCGGCGATGCCCCGGACGAAAAGCGGCGACTGAGCGAAAGCCTTGCTGCCGCCCACCGGTTGCCGGTGTCGGCGTAAAACCTTAACCCGACGCGCGTAGGCGTCAGACCGTGATGAACGACCAAAACCCGTTTTCGGGGCGGCAGTTGGATCGCCTGCTGACCATCGAACGCCCCGCCCAAACCCCGGACGCCTACGGCCAGACCGGGCGCAAGCGCGGGACGTGGGAGGTGTTCAAAGCAGGAATTTGGGCCGCGAAAATGGACGGCGGCGGCGACAAGGAAGCCTACCCGGAAGGGCGGGAGACGGCAACGGCCAAAACGCGGTTTCTTGTGCGCTACGGCACCGGCAAGGGCATCACGGCCCAAATGCGGCTCTATGACCACCGGGACGTACCGGAAGGCGCTACGGAGCCAACGCAGTACTACGAAATCATCGCCCCGCCGCGCGAACTCGGTCGGGGTCAGGGATGGGAACTACTCACCGAAATCCGCTACTAACGCCGATGACGCCTTTTCATTTCACCAAAGACCACCACGGGGTAATTCACGCCGACGCGGGCCAAACGGTTGCCGTGCCGGACTCCCTGGTTACCTTTTTCGTTCGCCTCGGCTATGGAAATCCTCTACGACCTGACGGGCCTACGGAACCTGGAAGCCAATCTGGTGCGGCTTCCGTTCCAACTCCAGGAACGCACGATGCAGGCGGCGCTCAGCGAAGCGGCAAAGCCCATAAAAACCCGGATGGTGCAGGAAGCACCGAGGGGGAAGGGGAACCAACGGGTTAGCTTAAAGCGACGCAGCAACGATTACCGGCGCGGCGGGGCGACCCGGCAGGACATCCGCATCCGGGCGGTGCGGGATAAGGTCGGCGAAGCGAAAGTCATCATCGGCGTATCGAAAAAGTCCGGCAAGGTCGGTTGGCGGACGCACTTCATTACCAAGGGCGTCGCCGGAAAACGCCGCATCCGCCCCAACGATTTCCTGACGCGGGCGTTCAGTCAAACGATTGCCCAGGTGACGGCATCGCTCGGCCAAACGATTGAAAAAAAGGTACTTGCCGCCATGAAGCGGCTGGGCCTGATACCCTAACCCGATGCAAAAGGCTTTCCGTCAGCGCGTGATGACCGACCCGGCCTTGCCGGTGGGCTTTGCGGGCTTGTTCCCGGAAGTCGTACCCGTCGGGGCCGTGGAGGAAGGCGCACCGTCGGCGGTGTACACCGTCACGTCCGGGGAGCCAATTCCCTGTCAGGCCGGACGCATTCACCGCGATACGGTGGAAGTCATCGTCTGGTCGCCCGACAAGGCCGAAGCCGTTGCAATAGCCGCCCTCATTACCGCCCGGCTTGACCGTTGGGCCGGGACACTATCGGGCGAAACCATCGACGGCGTGAGCGTCAGCGGCGCACCCGACGACGGGTTTGACGAAGAAAACCAGGAGTACGCCCGGCTCGTCCGGTTCCAAGTGATTTACCGCATTTAACAATCAACTCTTCAACCATCATGGCAACGGTTCGGCAACTGGGGGTGAACACCTTCATTTTCGTCAAGGTCGCCTCGACCTACCAACTCATCGGCTGCGCCGACAAGTTTTCCGCCGACCGTTCGGCGGACATCAAAAAGTATCTGTGCCAGGCCACGGGCAACACCTCCCAGAAGGTACCGGGCGAACGCACGGTTACGGCCACCCTCGGCGGGGTGCACATGGATTACACCTCGGGCGAAGAAACCACCAACTGGTCGTACAAGGACTGGTGCACCGCCTTTGACGCGGGTACGGTGCTCGAATTTTTCGTCGGGGCCAACACCACTACCGGCACGTCGGGGGAAAAGTTTACGGCCGTCGTCTCCAAAGTCGGCAGCGAAAACGCCGTCGGGGACATCTCCAAATGGGACGTGTCGCTCGACATCAACGGTTCCATCGAAACCTTCACCATTGCCTAAGCCATGAACGAAATCGTTCTCGCCGCAGGCGACAAACAATTCGGTTTCAACTTCGGCATCGGGGCGCTGGAGGCGTTCTGCGAGGCCAACGGCATTGAAGACGTGAACCTGCAGGCGGTGTTTGCGTTGGTCGCCGGGCCGAAGGCACTCAAAAAAGTGCCCGAACTGCTGCTGTGTTTCGTCGAGCGCTACCACCAGGTACGCCGGGAGCCTTGCCCCTTTACCCGCGCCGACATTGTGGACGCGATTGACGCGACGGGCGGGCTGCGCTCGACCTTCAAGGATGCCGTGTTGGATGCCTTCGTGCGCTACATCGACCCCGACCCCAATAACGCCGAACGCGGCCCGGCCGAAATCGTAAACACCGCCGAGCCCGCAAAAAACTCACCTGGGCGGAACTCCGCGCCGAAGCGTTCGGCGAAATCGGCCTAAAGCCGTGGGAGTTCCGCCAGATGAGCCTGCGCGACTACTTCGACACCCGGCGGGGGTACTACGCCCGCGAAAGCCGCCGGAGGGACGAACAAAAGGTGTTTTTCGGGCGGCTCATTCACGTCGTTGGTCTTGCCGCCTGGGGCAAAGACAGCCCCTTTGAAAGCGAAGATGACGTGTTCGGGCCGGTCGGGGAAGTGCCCCCGCCGCCCGCCCCCGTGCCAATGACCCCGGAGGAAAAGCAAGCCATGACGCGCCGGTTGAACGCGGCGCTTTCCACCCTGACCTGATGGCCGGAGCCAACATACCCTTAAGCCTCGACAACCGGCGGTTCATTGCCGGGATGCAGCAATCGGCCGGGGCCGTCGGGGCCTTCGTTGCCCGGATGAACGTGGACCTGGCCAACGCCGGAAAGCAAGCCGATTACTTCACCTCACGGTTCAACCAGGGGTTCGGGCGCATGGCCGGGAACCTAAAATCAACCGGGCAAAACCTTTCTACATTCGTCACCGCCCCGCTGGCTGCCATGGCGGGCGCGGCCTACAAAACCTTCGGCGATATTGACGCCCTGGAGCGTTCGCTGTCGCAGTACGGCGTCACGCTCGGCGAGGTTAAGCAGATTGCCAAATTGCCCGGCCTCGGCATTGAAGAAGCCGCCGGTTCGATTGTATCGCTCCTGTCGGTCAAGTACAACGCTGACCTTGCCAAGCGTGCCATTATTGGTTTTGGTAACGCGCTCACGCAATCCGGCAAGGGCAAGGCCGAACTGGAGGGCATCAACACCGCCTTAGCCCAAATGAAGGGCAAGGGCAAGGTTTCGGCGGAGGAAATCAACCAGATCGCCGAACGGTTGCCGATGATCCGGGATTTGATGCAAAAAGCCTTCGGGACGGCGGACACGGAGGTTTTGCAGAAAATGGGCCTTTCTGCCGATGAGTTCCTCTCTAAAATCACGACCCAACTCGAAAAACTCCCAAAAGCCACCGCCGGGCCGAAGGCAATCCTTGAAAACTTCGTTGATTCGGCTAAAATCGGCGCGTATGAAGTCGGCAAGGCGTTTGAGCGAAACTTTGCCCTGAGCGCGAAGTTTGAGGCGCTGGGGAACAAAATTGACGAACTCAGCCAGCGGTTTGCCGGGCTTGATCCCAACGTTCAAAAAGCAATCCTGACCGCCGCCGGGTTTGCCGCCGCCGCCGGGCCGGTGCTGATTGCCCTCGGCTCGATTGTCTCGATTGCCCCGAAGGTTGCCGCCGCCTGGGGCATAATGACGGGGCCGGTTGGCCTCGCCATTGCCACGATTGGCCTCCTGGTTGCCGAAACCGAATACGCAGGCCCCGCCATTACGTCGGCGCTCGGCGCGGTTAGCTCATTCATGCAGGGCGATTGGAAAGGCGCGTGGGAAGGCGGCGTGGACACCGTGCGCAATGCGATTGCTACAATGGTGGAGCTTTCGGCGATGGTGCCGCAGATGTTCCTTAAGCTCGGCGCTTCCATTTCCGGGGCACTCGGCTTTGAGACTTCCCAGAAGCGATTAGAGGAACAGATTGCCTGGTTCGACGGAATTGCCGCCAAAATCGCCGGGCGCGTTGCCGTAACGGGTGACGAACTCGGGGCGCTCAACGAAGCCGCTGTCGGTGCCATGACGGGCACGGTAAGGCCGCCGAAAGGCGGGGGTGGCGGCGGCGGCGGTCGGTCAGGCGGCTCAACCTCCAACGCCCTCGGCGGGGCCAACCCCCGGATTGCGGCCATTCTTGCCGCCGACAAAAAAGCCTACGAAGACCGGGAAAAGGTGTTCGGGGAGCATTTGCAACGGATGGCGATTATTGGGCAGAAAAACCCCTTCAATAACATCATCCCCGAAGTTTTAAAGATAAACCTCCCCCTGCCCGAAGTCAACGCCCCTCAGGTCAAAGCTCCAACGTTCATGCAAACGTGGAAAGACAGCATCCGGGGGAGTTTCGGTCAAATTATCGAATCCCTGCCGGGCCAATTTGCCCAACTCGCCGGGGCGTTTGCGCAAGGGCTGGGGCGCTTGGGTGAGAAAGATTTTAACATCGGAAACTTCATGGGCGAACAGTTGGGGCGGTTGCTCCAGGCATTCGGCCAGCAAGTTCTATCGACGGTGCCCGCGCTGATTGCAACCAGTAAAGCCCTGAAAGGTGCCTTATCAAACCCCTACATAGCCATCCCCGCCGCCCTTGCCTTGATCGCCATCGGCTCAAAAATCCAGTCGAACGCGATGAAGGCCCCGAAGAAATTCGCAGCGGGCGGCATCGTCTCCGGGCCGGTCTACGGCCTGATGGGTGAATACGAAGGGGTAAGAACCAACCCCGAAGTCATTGCCCCGCTGGCTAAACTCCGCTCGATGCTCCTGCCGATGTTCCGGCAAGCCGTGGATTTGGGCCGGGGTGTTTCGGCCTCCTCCGTGCCCGGCCCGGCAATGCTGGCCGTTCACGTCACGGGTTCGATGCGGCAAACGGGCCGCGACCTGGAATTCGTCATCGACCAACGCATCAAAGCCAACGCCGCCCGCACCGGGCGCTAAATCAGTATGCCCTACGGATTGTTCCATGCCTTCAGCTACCAGACTGTTTCGGACCAAACCGAAACGGTTGAACTGCTGCGGCGGAACTACGTGGGGCCGGTTGTGCCCTTAAAAGCCCTGCAAGGCGTCCGACCCCTGGAATGGGAAGCGGGCGTATCGAGCGCCGACAAAGACGAAATCTTGCAGGGAACGGAGGTCACGCTGCGCCTACAGAACCTAGACGGCTTCGGCATCAAAACGTTCCTTTCCGAACACCCCCGCGAATGGATGGTGCGGCGGCTACTAAACGGACAGGTGGAATTTGAAGGGTTTTTGGCCCAGCACCTGCAAACCGAACCCTTCCGCAAAAATCAGGAATTTGAACTTCGGGCAACGGACGGACTAGGGGGCCTTGACGCTGAACCCCACACGGACGAAAACGGCATGGGGCTTGAAACCCCCGTTACCTTCCGCCGGGCGCTGCAATTGGCGCTATCGAAAACGGGGCTTGATCTCGCGCTGTGGATCGCCTCGGAACTCCACACGCCCGGCGACGACCCGGCCCGGTGCAACCTGGACCAGCACTTTTACCACCCCGGACAGTTCACCGGCGACGGGGACGTACCGGACTCGTGTCAGGTCGTTTTGACCGAAATTAGCCGGGCCTTTGGGCTGGTCATTCGCCAGCGGGAAGGGCATTGGGAAGCCATTGAACCCAATCTGGAGGGCGGGACGGTGAAGTTCTTCGCCTTCGCCCCGGACGGGCGCGAAACGGGGCCGGTGACGGTTTCGCGGCTGGTTTCGGTGCAGGGGGCGGAAACGTACCCGGAAGGCACGGCGCGGGCGGAAAAGACCCTGTTTGTCTTCGATGGTCAGCAAATCGGCTACACGCAGCCGGTCAAGTCGGTCACGCTCAAACTGGACTACGGCACCCCAAAAAACCGCCTGCGCAACTTTCGGCTTTCGGCCCTTGCCCCCGCCCGGCGCGACGGGGTTCGGATGCCCCTGCACTGGGGCACGACACCGGCCACCAAGTGGTCGCTCCCCAAACCCGAACTCGGCACCGGGCCGGATTACTTCGGGCGGCGCTACCTGCGGCTAACCGGACGCCGGCCCGCCGACAAAATGCTGAAATCCGGGCTGCTGTCCTACGCCGTCGGGGCCTCGGCCTCGGATGCGTTCGAGAACTGCTTTTTTCAGATTCTGGCCGTACCCAACGCCCACAACGTCAAGCTCTCCGGGCGGTTTCGCCAGTTCGACGCGCGGGGGGCGAAGTTGGCCGTTTTTGCCTGCCCGTTCCGGTCACTGGCCGCCTACAGCCGGTTCAAAAACAACCCGGACTCTGTTCCCGCCGCCCGCGATCTGAACCTGGCCTATACCTACGTCCTGCAAAACGGCGGGGGGTGGGGGGACGGTGACGCCGTACACCTGTTCGACAACACCGAAACGCGGCTATTGGACGGGATTGAAACCGAATTTGCCGCGCCGGAATGGAAAGGTTTTGATGTTTCCTTCAAGATCGGGCCGTTCTGGAACTTCGGGGGCCTGGCGGGCCGCAACGACCAAAAGCTGAAAAACGGCGGCATTCCGCTGTTTGCCAAAGCCGGACAGGGAACCCTGGTGGACATTCAGGTTCCGGTACCGGGCTACCTGCTGATGGTGTGTTTGGGGGAAGCAACGGACTTTGACGAAGGCAACGAATACCCCGCTACGCCCGGCCCGGCTTCGGCATCCTACATCGAATACGACGCCCTGCGGCTTTCCTACGCGCCAACCGGCGAACAGGATACGAAGGGGGAGCGGTTCGTGATTCAGGCCCCCGACGGTGCGGGCGGTGAGGTGCAAGGCGAGGTAACGGTAAAACTGGGCGATTCCAGGAACACCAACTACCATTCCGTCATCTACGAAAAGGACGGCGTGACCCCGACGCGGGAATGGTTCCGGCTTTCCAATCCTTCCTTCAAAGCCCCGCTGCTCCACCACGTTGCCCACGCAACCCTATCCCGCTACCGCGCCCCGCTGCAACACATCCGGGGCGAGGTGGACAGCGCCCGGCTGCGTACCGGCGACGGGGTGCGGGTGGCGTGGCCTGAATTTACCGGGGTGCGGTTTCTGTGCCTGGGTACCCAAAGTAGCGCCCGGCAGGACGAACACCAGACCGTGCTTCGCCAACTGCCCCCTTGCGTAGACGCCGCCCACACGGGACGGCATTACGACCTCCTGCAAGACCGCGAATCCCTCGTCGCTACCCGCGAAGGCGGCAAGTGCTACGCGCCGGCAACAGGCATCCGCTTTACGGACGTTCGCCAGAACGGGCGCTACGGCACGGGCACGGCGGGCGGGGTGACGCTTCCGGTGTACAACATCACCCTTGATTGGCTGGATTCCTTCAACCGCCCCCCCTACAAGCTGACGGTTCGGCAGGTCGGTAGTCCGACCGGGGCGGATTTCACCGTAAACGCCCTCACCTACACGGTTCCCCTGCCGCCCTCGGAATACGAAGCAACGGTCGAAAACCAGCAAGGCAAGCGGGCACAGGTGAAGTTCACGGTTGCCTTCATCGAGGCCAAAGTGGGGACGATTTCCCTCGTTGGGAACACCCTCACCGTGCCGGTTGAGAACATTCCCGGCGGGCGGCAAACCGTCGTTAGCGCCAAGAACATCCGCACGGGCGGGACGCTCTACGAACAAACGTTTGCCCCGCCGCCGGGGTCGGACGTGGATACGGAGTTTGCCGTGACCCTGCCCCCGGATTTCGGGACTGACGACGTGGAAGTCACGATTTCGACGCCCGAAGGGGAGAGCCGGGCGCGGCAGTCGGTGGAGGTGCCGAAGCCGCCCCGAACGAGACGATACGACCCGACCCGCTACGCGGATAGATACGAATAGCCATGCCCACGACCGAAAGCCAACTCAATGCCATCATCAGCGGGTTTTTCAACCCGACCAATACCGTGCTCAATGACACCGAGCACGAAACGATGGTATTGGCCTTCAAGGATTGGGTCAAGACCGAACTCGCCGCCCTTGCCGGAACAATGACCAACCCCGCCCAAGACTACCTGTCGGGCGGCGTGGACGTGGTGGCCATCGTTCCCTCGGTGACGCTTTCGGGCATTCAGACCATTGACGGCGTGACGGGCTACGACGGCCTGCGGGTGCTGGTGCCCAACCTGACCGCCGCCGCAGGCCGCACCCCGTGGATCATGCGTCCGGGCGCGTGGGAACGCATCACTACGCCCCTGCTGAACGGCACCCTTGTCAAGGTTGCGCTGGGGGATGTCTACGGCGGGGGTGAGTTTCAGGTTTCGTTTCCCGGCTCCTACACGGCGGGAACAACGGCCCTGACGTGGAAGTACGTTGGCGGGGCCAAACTGAAAATGCCTTCCCTGACCTTTGAAACCGGCTGGGCCGTCTGCAACCTCACGGACGCAACCTACGCCGTGGTGGTGGACAACCCAACGTCCGGTACCGCCAAGCCCCTGCCTGCGGGCGCGGTGCTGAAAGGCGTCTTCAACCAATCGACCTCGAAATACTACCAGAGTTTCACCTACCAGTCGAACACGGGACGGGTGGAGGTGGGGGAGGCGCTTGGGCTTGGCGACGTACTCAAACTGGAATACGCCTACGCCGCCCCCGCTGCGGCCTTGCCCCAGACGGCCCTGACCGACGGCGGGTTCGTGGCTGACATTGAAGCGGTAGGGGTGCCGAACGGGGCGCGCCAAGTGGATGAAGCCAACCGCCTCGTGCTGGAAAAATACGACGATACCCGGGTGGTGGAATACGCCGCCCGAATCAGAACGCTGTAACGATTTACCCACCCTACAATCAATTCCAACGCATGAGTTTTGGCCTGAACGAATTCGAGTACCAATTGGCGGGGACGGGCACCGTTGCCCGGACGCTGGCCGCCCGCCTGCGCGAACTGCCTTCCATTCTCGACTACGAAGACGTTTTCGAGGGGCCGGGTTCGGCGGATTCGACGGCGGGCATTCAGGCTGCGCTTGACGACAACGCCGGGGGGGCGCTGTTCATCCCGCGCGGGTGGTTCAATATTTCCGACCAACTCGACATTCCGGCCGGCACCCGCCTCTATGGCCTCGGGCCGGGGTCGTATTTGCGCGTGACCGACCCCAATGCGCCGGGGGCGCTGAAGTTGAACGGCGATTTCATCACGGTTGAAAACCTGAAAGTCGAACGCTCGAATCTGGCCACCGCCCCCAACGGCTACATCGGCATTCAGGTACCGGCGGGCAGTTACGACGGCAAAATCGTCGATTGCTTCGTCTGGATGCCCAACGTATTGGCCGGAACCTACGGAATTAAAGCCGAAGGTAACGGCACCGACGGGGCTTATTGGCTCGAAATCGCCCGCCCCAACATCGTAGGCGGCGAATACGGCATTTACGGCCGGGCGGCCAACAATGCCAAGTTGTTCGGCGGCAATATCCAATCCAAGTACGGGCTGACGCTGCTGGAAACCGGCAACTTTTTTTTCCAGGGCGTGAACCTCGGGGGGGGCAACAACCACCGGGGTCTTTGGCTGCAATCCGGTACGGTCAATACAAAGGGCCTCTACACCTTCGAGGGCAACGGCAACGGGGCCGACACGGAGGCGTACCGGGATGAAGCGGGCACGGCGGGCAACTTCACAGAAGCCGCCCTCGGCGGGCCGCTCGGCAATAAAGTCATTCAGGTATCGAAAGCCAACCGGTTCCGACCGATTGACTACACCGGTGTTCAGTCGTCGGACGTGCTGTTCGACCTGACTAAATCGGTGACGTTCGCCGAAAACACGTGGGTGGATACCGGCATCACTTCCGACGACTTCGCTTTCGACGGCTTCTACCGCCTCGGCGTGGTGAACCTCGAAAACTGGCAACAGGGCGGGGTCATTTTCAATTACTACGCCCTCATCGACTTGCCGGTCGTGAAGGCGACGAACTCAACCGAAACCGTCACCCTGAACACCAACCACACATCCCAATCCAACAACGGGGACGCAATCAGTTGGCGCATTCAGAAGGACGCGGCATCGGGAACGGGCAAGTTCAAGTTGCAGGTGCGAATAACCGGGGCAAGTGCCCGGACGTACACCGGGGCAACGGCGGTCAAGTACCGCGTTGAGCGGGTGTTTTAAATCCAATAACCAATCAACTCTAAAATAACCATGAAACGTTTCCTTTTTCTCCTGTTGGGGTTGGGGGCGCTGTGCGGGGCGCAGGCTCAAACCACCGGCAAATCCCGCGTGGATCAGCTTTTGGTCAAGCGCGGCGACCCCGGCACGGCGCGGGGTGAAATCGTCGGTGGGGTAATTTACGACCGCTGGTACCGCGCAACCAACGGCAAGCTCTACGCCCGCGACCCGTTCGGGGTGGATTCGCTGTTGACCGGCGGCGGGGCGATGGACTTGTCGCAGTACATCCGAAACGGCGCGGACGGGGCCATACGCAACCTCAACGTCACTTCCAGCCTCAACTACAAAAACCCCGGTGGGTACCTGCCCCCGGAACTATCCGACTCCGACCCCGGCTGGGTGCAAGCTTATTCGGGCAACCCGGCAACGAAGGGGGACGGGCGGCGGATTGACGCGGCCAAAATCGGCCTCCGGGCGGTTTCTGCGGCCCCGATTCACTCGACCGACCCCGGCAAGCACGGGGACTTTTTCGTGGACAAGGCGGCTTCGAAGAAATTCGAGTACCTGCGCAATTTCGACGGCACCGCCCAATGGGGCCGGATTGATGGCTACGTCACAAATTTTGATTTGCCGTCGGGGCTTCCCGCTGCCCCTACCCTGACGGCAAACCTATCGGGGGCGCAAAGCTACCTGTCCTGGTCGGTTGCGGCCCTGGCGACCGAATACGAGCTACACCGGAGCATCGGGGCCAATGCCTGGGGCATCCTGCCGACCGACAACCCGGCCGCGCTGACCTACCCCGACAACCTGTCGGGTCTGCCCGCCGGGACGAAGGTCTATTACCGGGTGCGGGGCGTGAACAGCCGGGGGACGGGGCCGTTTTCGCCCGCCGTCGAGGTAACGATTCCTAGTGCGCCGGTGGTCGTCACCACCCCGACCCGGCAACTGCTCTACAACATTCCCTTCGAGGGCAACCTCAGGACGTGGATTGCGGGGAACCTGTTGGGCAAGCCCATTACGGGGGTGAACTTCCTGCTTCGCTGGGTCGAACTACAAGGCACGGACAAAGCCTATAAGTTCGATACCCTGCTGAGTGCCTTGCAGTACGTCAAGGATTTGGGCTGGAAGGCGGAAGTGAACGTGCTGATGGTGCGCAAGCGCTACAACGACGCCACGCCGCAGGACTATTCGGCCTATTGGCCGGATGCGGATTGCATCCGCTACCAGGACGGGAGTTTGTACCTGTGGGAAGGCAACTGGGTCGTCAACCACGCCCACGTCGCGCCTTCGCCTTCGTCGGCGGTCGCGATGACGGCAGCCCGCACGTTCTGGGCGGCGCTGGCGGCGGCAGTGAAGCCCTACCACGACGACGGGACGCTGATTAGCCTGCAGCCCGCCCTGGGCAACGGCGGGGAATTCAATTACGCCTACAATCCCTTTTCGGGGCATTACAGCGACTTTTCGGCCGCGGCGCTCACGAATTGGCGCGGGTGGCTGGAGGCCAAGTACGGCACCGTCGCGGCCCTCAACAGCGCCTGGGGTACGGCTCACGCCTCGTTTTCGGCCGTCGGGTGGGTCACGCCCCTGGACACCGGCCCGGCGCATTTTTTCGACATCAACAGCAACCCCCGCCGGGATTGGATGCGCTGGCGGCTGGGTCGGTGGAAGTTCTTCCTGGATGAAATGCGGGCGGGGGTCAAGTCCGCCGCCCCCAACATTCCCTTCGTGGGCTATTTCGCCGACGTGGGGGTGAATTTCCAGTTCATCATCGGTCTTGGTACGGCCAACGTCGCCTACCTGCTGCGCGACATGGACGGGCTGTACTCCTCGGCCGGGGACTACCCTCACCAGTTTCCCAACCACAAGCTACTGATTGGCGATTTGGTGCCGGGGACGTTTGGGCCGGGGAAGTACTCGGCCATTGAGGTTGACCCGCAGGACGTGTCGCTGCTGCCGTCGCCGTGGAACTACGAGAATGCGTCGGACATTTATTCGCAGTACAAAAAATTCTACGACAAAGGCGGGTGGGTGATTCACATTTCCCCCGTCGCGGGCTGGAACTGGGCGGCAACCTCGACCTACCTCCAGCAACTCAAAACCGAGTACTGCACGGCCCCAAACAACGCCGTAACGCCCCGCGCCCCGGTGGCTTCGGTGACTTACAATTATTCCACGATGCTGGGGCCGGACCCTTCGGCGCACTTCACGGCGTGGAACTCGGTCAGCGGCCCCACCCAACAAGTGAACCTTCGGCAGGTGGACGACTTCACGGGCGTGGCCGTGGAAGCCCCCACGGTGCCGGTGCCGCCCGTGCTACTTCCCGTCGCCTACGAAACCACGGGCGGGGGCGTAACCCGGGTGGAATGGACGCACACGGGGACGGGCGTGAGTTACTTCGAGCTTCAGCGGAAGGTGGGTTCGGGGGCCTTCGGGCCCTCGCAGCAACTCCCCGCCGCCGCGCGGGTGATTAAACCCGCCGTGACCGAAGCGGCGGGAAGCGTCATCACGTTCCGCGTCCGGGCGGTCAACAGCACGGCGGGGGCTTCGGGGTGGAGTAGCGAGCAGTCAGTGACGGTGCCGTCGGGGGCAACCGAACGGCTGAACATCACCTTGCTTAACGCCTGGCCGGATTCCGCCCGCATCCGGGTGGACTACGCGGGTACGCGGACGCCGGTCGTGGCACGGCTGCGAAAGTGGACGAACACCAGCCCGCCGGGGCCGGATACGGTTCACTTCAACCTCAACAACGGCTACCTCCTTGAATACAACGTCCCATCCATGCGGGTAGTTGGCGCTCCGCTCGGGCCGTTCGGGGCAGTGACGGGCACGGATTACGGTGTCGTGCTGAGTGCGGTGGGAACGGGATGGGTAGGCACCTACATGGCGACGGTGAAATTTTCGGGTGGCGATTCGCTAAACTCTTCGCTTTTGACCGTCAACGCCCTCTACGGCGGCACAAGTGGCGACGTATCCATCCTCACCCGCGCCCAACCCAATTCCGCGGCCCTTGCCCCAACGGCGGAGCTTGATGGGGCCGACAACGAAACCCCCAACCTGAATTTGGCCCGGCTGCCCAAATTCACCTTCCCGACGGGCCTTACGTCGGAATGGTTCATCGGCGGCGTAGGGGCGCAAAACGCCCTGTCGGTGTTGGACTACGGCATCACCCACACCGACGAACACGGATTGCTTTCGGGGGGCCTGAACGCGTCGGGCAAAGCCAACATTGGGGCTAACGTGCCCTTCACCCGCCGCGCCCGCATGATGGGCAATAACGTGCTTCAGCAGACCGAAGCCGGGGCGCGGTACGTGGGGGCTACGACGGGCGGGCTTGGCTACCCGCCGCGCAACGCGGACGAAGAAGCCGACATCCGCCTGTCGGTCCTGAACGATGCCATTGGGGGGTTGCACTTCAACGACATCACGGCGGCGGGGCGGTTCTGGGTGAACCTGGAAGCCCGCGCCCACACCGAAGCGGGGGTGAACGCGCAGACCTGGGAGAACGTCAAGCGCGATCAGATGCTGAACCCCTTAAAGCAGTACCGGGGGACGGGAAACATTCCGGCCTCGCACAAGGTGGGCTTTCAAGGGGCTTCGCACAATTCAGCCTGGGGGGCCGGACAGGACTTTTTTGCCGAAACGGGCTACCACAAGACGCGCTTTGCCTACGGGCCGGGGTTCTCCAAACCCCACGACTTCTGGGACTTCTACCAGGTGCTTTGGGAGCGGCAAGGGGCATGGGCGCACCACAGCGTGCAGAACGTGGAATACGCCCGCGCGACGATGCCGCAGCCGGTCGTGCCCCTCAACGCCCCCTACCACGAAGACGGGATGGGGGACACCGACCGGGACGGGCTGTGGAAGTTCTACAAACTCCGCCCGGACGTGGCCGAAAACTGGGCACCGCTGGCGTACCTCAGTGGCGCGAAAGGCACGGGCCTTTGGAACGCCCCCCGCGTGGCGGAATGGAAAAACTCCGAAGAACGCTACCTGCGGGGCCTGTGGCGCATTGCCCAGCACCCGGATATTTTCGACGGGGACGGACAGCAGTACGTGACCCCGGAATTCAGTTTGGACGGCGGGGCAACGTGGCGTAGAACCAAGCAGGGCAACGAATGGGGCGGGTTCAAGTACAGCATGATGGATGGGTATGTGCCCTACCAAGCCGGCCCGCCTTACAACCCAAGCCTTTCGATTCCCGCCGTTGCCGACCGGCTGATTGTGAAGGCCGTGGTCAAAAACGGGAAAATCCTCGTCGGGGCGATTGACCCGTGGAACTACCAGGGCACGACGCTCGACATCCGCGTGAGGTACGCGGGGCTGAATGACCAAATTCGGCTGTACGGGCGGAATCTGTATCTCGGAAAAACGACGCTTTGAGCCATGCACAAGCCAGAATCAACGTGCGCGGCTGTGGATTCCTCCGGTTGACATTGTTACCTCAACGGTGTTGGTTTCAGGGCGGTAAGTGAATTTGTGATCTAAGGCCCGGCTGTACTTTAAAACACAAACCCCACCCGGCTTGCCGTGGTCAACCCAAATTTCGCAGACGTGATTATCCTCAAAAGTTACCATGCTCACGCGGGCTTTACAAAAAGCAAACAGGTCAATGTCGCTGCCGAACCGGTAACCTTTTTCGGAAAGCGCGGTGCGGATGGCGGCATCAATGGCGGCGGTAAACTGGCTGACAGCGGTAGCCGAGATTTCTGAAATTAGGTTTTCCATGCCCCTAAGGTAGTTACAATCAACTCACAATGAAATACCTGTTTTGCCTCCTCCTCCTCCCCGCCCTGGCGATGGCCCAAACCCCGCCCCTTGCCGGGACGGTTGACCCGGTGCCGTCGGGCCGCACGTACACGGCAACGGTCACCATGCCCAATGCGTACCCGGATAGCCTGACGGTAACGGTCAGCATCCACAAGTCACCAACCGACTACACGGCCCTCAAAACCGGCCCTGCCGTGCGGGTTGGGGTCAGGAAGTATTTCTACTCCCTGCCCGATTCTCAGAACACCCTACCCGCCCCGGCCACGTATTACGTGCGGGTGGGGGCCTTGCTTCCGGGCGGGGCGAAGACGGTTTTAGCCTACTACCTGCCTGTTTTCAAGGATACGCCGTAAAACAAGATGCCCCACGCGCGGGCCGTGGGGCATCTTGGACAGTAGGTCTCGAAAAGGCCACTCCGCGTAGGTTGGCAAGACGGACGGTTACATGGCTTTGAAAGGTTGCGTGAAGACAACGAGCGTTCCTTCGTTCCGGGGCCTAAACTAATGACAATCAACTCAAAAAACAACGTGAAGCGCTTCTTTTTTTTGCTGGGCTTTGTGCCGCTTTTCGCCGAGGCCCAAACCCAAATCACCTTCCCCGCCCCCCGCACGGACACCTTGCGCACGCCGGGGCCTCAGCAGGTGACGCTGACCTTCATGGCCCGGATTCCTGACACGGTGCGGGTGCGATCGTTTCCGGTTGTTGTTGTCAATGACCAACCCGCAAGTCAGGCGGTTTCGGCTCACTCAGCGCGGGCAGACAACCCGCACGGGGTCACGAAAGCCCAACTTGGGCTTGGAAGCGTGGACAACACATCGGACGCGGCCAAGCCGGTTTCGACCGCTACACAAGCGGCCCTGAACCTGAAAGCAGACGCTACGGCGGTTTCATCGCACACGGCCAACACGTCCAACCCGCACGGGGTGACCGCCGCGCAGGTCGGGGCGTACACCGCCGGGCAAACAGACGGGTTGCTTGCGCCCAAACTGCGGTTCTTGTCCTCGGCTTCCGACTTCACTACGGCCTCCGAAAGCCGGGTGCAATGGGACGGGTCGGTGTGGGAGCGGCGGACGGGCACGGCCCCCACGGCGGGGCTGAACGTGCTTTTCCGGGCCGGACCAACGGGGACGTATTTCGAGCGGAAAACCGACGTGCTTACGCCCCAAATGGCGGGAGCGACCGGCGACGGGGTATCTGACGACACGCAGGCGTTCCAGGCAATGCTGGACACCTACAAATCGAGCGGCAAAATTCTGAGCCTGTATGTTCCGCCCGGCACCTACCGAATTACCTACACGCTGACCTACCAGACCAACGGTTACGACCGGGGCTTGCGTCTGACCGGGGCGGGGCGGGAGAAGGCGGTGTTGCTGTTTGCCTTCGCTGACGGGACGCCCCTATTAAGGCTTGACGGAGCATCGCTGACTCCCTACCAGTTTCAGATGATGAGCCATATTGAGGGCATTCACATCAAGCGGGCGCAGGCGTATGGCTACGGCACCCAGGGAGCGGCAATTGAAACGGTAGGGCTGTGGTACGCAACGTTCCGGCAACTGACCATCAAGGACGTACACGGCCACGGCATTGCTTCACTCTGGCGACCGGACATCCTCGTAGCGGGCGTTCAAAACACCGACTCGTACCAGTCAATTATTCGCATCGAAGAATCCGAAATCACGTTTTGCGACGGCGTTGGCGTGTTGGGGCAGAACTCCTATGGCTGTCGGCTTTCGATTGAGCGCAGCCGAATCGGGGTCTGCGCGTCGGGTGGCATCGTGACCGGGGCGCACTTCACGCGCATCATCGACAACTCAATCTTCGGAAATGGGCGCAACCCCATGAGTGGGTTTCTGGGGGCGGGCGTTCATATCCAGCGGCAGGCAACCAGTAGCGACGCGGGCGGCAACATCACGGGGTATGCGACCAGCATGAACCACGTGATTCAGCAGAACGAGTTCGATTCCAACGCGGATTCTCACGTCTGCCTGGAAGGCTCGGTCGGCACGTCAATGGACGCGAATCGGTTCATTCACTGGACCTACGCGGCGGGGTGGGCAACGGGCGGTTCGGCAGGAATGTACCCAAGCGTTGCGATTAGGATGCGCAACACCATCACCGGGGCGGCCAATACGAACATGACCCTTACGGGCAATCACCTCCGTGTGACGCAGAACAGCGGGACGAACTCCGTAGCCCTTTCTTCGTGTTCGGTCGTATGGGTGGACATGAACAGCAACATTTCCAACAGCAACCTGCTCCACCGAAACAACCGTACCGAGAACACGTCGTCGCTTTCCTCCTACCAGTACATCGCCGCCATTTCGCCAAGCGTGTACTCGACCATCATCAGCGACCCGGTGACGCTTCCCATCGGGCAGTGGACAAACCTACTGCTGCAATCGAACACGTTCAGTTCAGCCAGTTGGGGGAAAATCCGGGCTGCGGTGGCATCGGGCGAAACGCTCTACGACGGCAGCGCAAACGGCTGGAAAATCACCGAGGACAACGCCACAGGAACGCACGGCATTACGGGTGCGAACATCGCCTACCAGCCGAACACGAAATACTATTTCTGGGTCACGCTGAAGGCGGGGACAGGCCGGACGTGGGCTTTTATCAACACCGGGGGCATTGGTGCTAACTGGCAGGCGGGCGTGGTGCCGTTCGCGTTCGTGAACCTTTCGACCGGGGCAGCGGGCAACACACAGGGCTTGTCGGCCACACCCTACATCGTTAACCTCGGCAGCGGCTGGTATCGCGTCCGGCTGGAGGCGATTACAAGCTGGACACCCGCAACCGGAGCGCCGGGTATTTATGCGGCCTCGGCCAACGGCACCAACTCCTACTCGGGGGACGGGGCAAGTTTCATCCGTGTGGCCGAAGCGCAGGTTTCTTTGCTCCCCGGCCCCTACGTGGCAACCACCACGGCGGCGGTTAGTCAGGTAGCGGGGGTGCAGGCGCGGGGCTACACGCCCGCCAGCGCGACGGATGCCGCCGTAGCGGAAAAGGAAATCGTTGTCGGCTCAACCGGAATCCCCTACATCAAACTAAACGGCACGATAGTCCGGCTTTCAACGGCCGCGTTTTAACTCCTCCCTGAAACCTCCCACCCATGAAACCAACCCTATTGGAACGCCTGTTCCTGAACCTGAAAACCACCCTCAGCGGCCTGGCCTTGATTGCCGGGGCGCTCTACGCGGCGCAGACCGACCGGATTGCCGCCGCCGACAAAGCAACGCTCGTGGTCATCCTGGCCGGGGCCGGGGTGGTGTTGCTTGGGGCCAAAGACCCCCGCCGACGGAAGCCCGCTAAACACCCCTGACGGATGGAACTCTTGCTACTGAGGGACACCCTCACCGACGAATCAACCCTCGGAACGCTGAGCGTGAACGGCAAACTCTTTTCGCAGACGCTTGAAGACCTCGACCGGGGTCTTGTCTCCGACAACCCCCTGACCTGGGGCCGGAAAGTCAAGCACCAAACCGCCATCCCGACCGGGCGCTACGAAGTCATTATGAACTGGTCGAATGCCTTTGGGCGGCGGTTGCCGCTGCTGCTGAGGGTTCCGGCATTCGAGGGCATTCGCTTTCACCGGGGGAACACCGCCGCTTCGTCGTCTGGCTGCATTTTGGTGGGTCGCACCCGAAAAAAGAACTTCGTCGGGGTGAGTGCCGAAACCGAAAAGCAGTTGGTGGCACTCTTGGATCACGCCTCGCGGCGGGGGAAGATTTTCGTGACCGTGGGGTACGCTGAAACGGTGGAAGATTCGCGGTCGGTGAAGTATCCGACAAATAACACGGTTCAACTAAATGGTGTACGAAGTTGAATTAATCAAAGCTCCGCAAGAACGGGAGGTTGAGGGGCTGATCGCGGTCTTGACCGGACTGCCACTATGCGAAGTTATTGCGGCTTCGAAAGTGAAGCCCGGCGCGGGGTGGTATGGGCGGGAAATGCGTGATTTGGTGCATTCGTTGGGATTCAATTGCTCTCCGCGCTTCCTCCCGTTTGACCCCAACACGCCCTATCCGGCATTAATGCGGTATGTTTTCAAAAAAGAAAATCGCGGCACTGGTTGGGATGTACTGGCCTACAACGACAGGAAGGTGTACCTGCCGGTGCAAGAGTGGGTTATGGAGCTTGAAAATTTCAAAACCTGTAACCGGAACCTGAAAATTACAAGCATGATGCAGGTATGGATATGAAAAAACCCCGCCGCCGTGGGCCAAGTGGAACGAAGCCGTCGGGCGTGCGGGGATGAAGGCGCGCGTTGCCGGGACAATGTACCCCTTTCGGGTCGTTAGCCGGAGCCGCATTCGTGAACCGAAAGTTAAACAAAATTCCCATGACCCCCAAAACCAAAACCATCCTCGGCTGGGCCTCGGCCTTCGCGCTCCTGGCCCTTCTCGTCCTGGGCGTGCGGGCGTGTTTTTCTGCCCGTGAATCCGCGATTGACCCCGCCGCTGAATCCGTACACCAAACCCGAAAACAAAATGAAAAAGACGCGAAATTTTACGCTGACAGCCTTGCTCGCGCTGGCAAGCTGGATTCCCTCTACCGCGCAATCCGCGCCCGCCGCCGAACTACAGGACTGTAAGCGCCTGACCGTTGAACTCGATCATGAACTCGCCCGCGCCTACAACCAACTCACCGACTCGACCCGTGCCCTGCGGGGGATGCGGGAAGCCCTGCCCTCACTCGAAAAAGAAGCCGAACGAAGGGGCTGGAAGCGCGGAACGGGAGACGCCTGGGGCGTTGCCCTCCCTGTCGGGGGTGGTGCCGCTGTAGGGTCTTTTTTCGGGCCGGTCGGGGCGCTGATTGGTGGTGGTGTGGGGGCGGCTTACGGGGGGATTCGGGCGCTGGTCAGGAAGTGGAGTGGAAGCGGGGGTAGGGATTTTCCGAAGTAGGCGACCAATAACCGTGCATTGCTCGCCGCCCTCAAACTCGACAAGCATCGTCCCGTTTTTGCCCCGGATGCACTTGCCGTCAGGTCGCCGAACCGCTCGACAAACCGCACCCTTCAGGGCTGGTTCAGTCAGGCGGTCGCCGGAGTAGCGGTAAAAAGGAAATGGTTGGCTCATGGCAGGGGTTCAAAATCGGGTTCCTGAGTGGGGTTGGGGCGGTGATTCTGGCGGCGGTGGCGCTTTAGGTTGATTGCTGTTCAAAGTAGAACACAACCGGCTTTAGTTCCTCCTGAATCAGCCCGTAGCGTTTGGCAACCTTGTATTGGACTGAATCCCGGTTCAACGAAACAATGAAGCCGGAAATAAGTCTACGAAATTCCTCAAGGCTCATGCTGTGTTTATTGATGTTGCACGAGGCGCAAGTGGGCATTTGATTCTCAATGGTAAGCCGCTCGGGGTGTAGGCAAGTGCCGTCGCACACCCACTTTCGCCGGGTTCGGTCGTAGGTTTTGTTTCGCCGGACGGGTAAGAGTTCGTCAACGTGCCAACCCCTTTCGAGTGGCGTTCCGCAGTAGGCGCAACGACCGCCGAATTTATTGAAAATTAGTTCGCGTTGTTTCTTGTTCATGCCCATAAGCTACTGAAAATAAATGAAGTAACCAAGCAAGTTCCCAACAACCTACCCACCTTTTGACCCATGAAAGAAGCCCTCGATGCCATCGGCACGGTACACCCGGCCTTAAAATGGCTTTCCGCCCCCCTGTCGGTTGCCCTATTGTCGGCGGCATGGGCGCGGCGCGAACGCCTGAAAGCCTGGTGCTTTGCCCGGTGGCAGAACCGCACCGGGGCGCGGCTGGAACGCCTTACCGAACTCGTTGAGCGCGTGGTGAAGGAAGTCACGCCCAACGGGGGTGGGAGCCTGAAAGATGCCGTCGTCCGCAACGAAGCCAAAACCGATGCCCTCGCCGCCCGCGTGGAAGCCTTGTCAGTGAACCTCCGGGCCACGAACGAGCTCAGTGACCGGCCCTGGTTCGTCTTGGACGGGGCCGGGGAACTTACCGATTGCAACGACGCGTACTTGGACCTGGTGGGCCTTGCCAAGCCCGACGTGTTGGGCCTGGGCTGGACTTCTGCCCTCGACACCCGCGAAATGGGCCTGATGCTGGAAAAGTGGCACCAAGCCTTGCGGTCACGTTCCACCCAGCGCCATTCCGACCGCTTCGGGGTGCTCAACCGCCGGGGCGGCAGGCGGCACGAAGTGGAATCGGAGGTGCTGATTTTTAGGGACGGCACCGGGGGCGTGACTTCCTGCTTTGGCACCACGCGGGTGCTGAGAACCGAAGCCCTGCCGAGTGCGGGGGCGGCGGGGAATTGGGGGTAGGGCATGGCTCAGGAAGTTGCCGGTTCCACTTCCCTCAACCCCAACCGTTCGATGAGTTGGGTTTCGACCCACCCGCGGGCTTCGTCGTCGGTGTCGAAATATTCCCGTTCGTACTTGATGCCGGTAGCCGTAAAGTCCCGGACCCGCGCCAAGTACGGCTTTCTGCCTGACTCCATTATGCCCCCGGCTGGTGTTTCGCCCCAGGGGGCAACCAGGATAGCGTCGTCGTAATAATCCCACACAATCCGCACCGTGGCGGCAAATTCTTTGGCTTCCATTGGCGTATGTCAGGATTCGGTTTTGAAGGCGTTGGGGTTGTAGGGGTTAATCTGCGCCGCACACGCAATCAGCAACGTGCTTAACACCGTCATTCGTGAAAATCCACGCACCGCACCTACAATCTCCAGCAATTACGGCGTTTTCGTATTCCTCATTTTCCTCCTCCCAGTCAAGGGTATCGTCGTCGTATTCGTCAAGATCGGGGTCTTTGGAGGATAGATGGATTAGAATTTGCTTCTCTTGCTCCATTCCCTCCCGCCGCCCCTCCTCCCGCGCGGCTTTAATGGCTTCGTCGTCGCTTCCAACAGAATGGGCAAGCCATCCCTGTTCCCGCATCTCCTCAGCATAGGCGCGGATTTCGGCGGCGAGGCTTTTCCGGCTTTGTTCCCATTGCTCGTGCCGCATCATAACGCCGCCCTGTTTTGCTGGGATGGGAAAAAATTTTAAGGCGATTTCTTCGGGGGTTTTCATTTCGCGTTCAGGGTTTCGGTTTCATACACAGCAAGCCCCGCGCTATGCAAGGTCTGCCCGTTCAGGTGGTGACTCGGAATGTCAATTCCGATGGAGCGGAGGTAGTCGGTGATTTGGTGGGTGTTGTGGTGTGCGGTTGACGAGCCGGAACCGTAGGCGATAATGGAGGCAAATTCATCGAAAAACAAGCTCAATTGCTCCACTCTCAAGGCCGAAGCCTTAACGGTGATGTAGTCCCGCGTTCGTTCGACAAGCCAGGGCTTGGCCTGCTTCCGGTCGGTTGCCAACCGCGCCACCTCCCGCGCTTCGTCGTCGGTGAGGCTCGAAAGCACCCGCGCCTTCAGTTGAACCCCAAGCGCACCGGAGGCGATGTATTCAAACAAAACCCACGTGAGGTATTCGGTATCGCCAACGGCAAAATCCCGAAAAAACGGCGTTGTACCCATGTGCGTTATTTTGACTCGTTGCCCCAAATACGGAGCAAGGGCGGCGGCGATTTGGGTAGGGGTGTGGTTCATGGTTGCTGTTCGGTTTTAAGCCTTTTGGCTATCGATGGGCGGAAGTTTTCGCCGGTAGGTTTCTTTGCCTGTACCCTCACAAGCCCCGCATTTCGGGCTTTGGAAGCTGTCGTAGCGCCCCGAGCCATTGCAGGCCGTGCACGGGCGCAATCCGTAGCCGTAGACGTGCCGGAAATACCATTCCGTGCGGTGTTGTTTGCGTTCGTGGAACGTCATTTCTGGTTTATGTTTCAGTTACAAGTTCATCCGCCAGCCCCGCCTCAATCAGCGACGGGTGCCATGTGCCGTTTTCATCGAAGCCCCCGCAGTCGAAGCCACGGGCGCGGAGCCAATCCACATAGGGGGTTTGGGTTCTGATGGTATTCAGATTTGCGAGAAACACCCCCTGAAGCGCGTCATCGTGCCAAGATGCAAGCGTCGGCACAGTGTGTTTGAAAAGTTCAACAATTTCGGTCGCTGTCAGGCATTCGGCCCCCACCCGCCGAAGCTGGAGGCGGATTGACGAGTGAGCGAAGTAGCCAAAGGGAGCAGAACCAACCGCACGGCACCCGTTCAAGGAAATTTCGACAAGTTGGGCTGGGTAAAGGGATGCGATTACCCGACTCCCAATATACGCCCCCAGCGTCTGCGGGGCCAGGGCCGGGAGGGGTTGCGGGGTGGGGTGTTGTTGGGTGTTCATTTCGTTTCGGGGGTATCGGGCCTTTGCTCTAACTCATTCAGGGAATCAGAAAAATCCCGCAATACCTCCATTCGCTCGCAAACGTGGGTGAGGGTCGCGAGGGCGGTTTTGAGCGTTTTGAGCGAAGCCGTTACCCGGCTGTCGGTAATCGTGACGGCGGATTTCAAGGCCCCGTTTTCGAGGTTGTAGGCGCGGTTTTCTTCCGTGTGAATGAACACCAGTTCCGCCATTGGCAGATGTTCTTCGGTTGCCTGAAGCATCAGGTTGAACCGGATTTCGAGTAGTTCTTTCATTTCCGTACAATTTGATGCGTTTCAATATCCAATCCTTTGGCCTTCGCGTCGGCGAAGCAATCCGGGTAGGTGCGAAACCCCAGCCCCTCGCTGGTATCAACCACCAGCCCCGACGGGGACTTTCGCACCCATTGCCAGAGGCCGCGCTTCTGCTGGAAATAAAATACGTCGCGGTCGGAGGGTTGTGCTTTCATTTCTTCTTCTCTTTAGTTTTAGTTTCCCCCTTCCTCTCCTTCCACCCCGCAACCGCCTTAAGCACCCCGGCCAATTTGGGGTACTGCGCCCGCTCGAATTGCTCGGCGATGCGGCGGAGGTCGGCGGGGGTGGGGTTGGTCATGGGTTAGATTCGTCTTTAAGTGCCTTTTCGCTTGTACGGATTGCCTTCAGGAAGACTTCTATTTCAGCGTCACGGCGCTCTTTTCGCTGAACCTCTATAATCGCCTGTTCAAGCGTTGGCGTAAAGCTGATGTCGAAATACCCGCCCCCGCCGCTTTCGATTGTGTAGCACGTCCTGCCGTGGGGTTCGTGTCCAATGTGGCTAAAGGCGGGGTGCCCTTCTTCGGGTGAGCCAATTGCTTTTCGGATGTCGCCCAATAGGACTTCGTGCGGGCTAACCCTGGCCTCGAACGGAACAGCGATAAGATCAAAATCCCTGACAACTGAACCGTGAACGCATAAGGCGTACCCGTGCCGGTTGGCTAATTCCTGTAGGATTCCGAAATAGGCAACATACATGGCAGGCATCCACCGTTTACCGTGATGGTGCTTTTCGTTACGCAAATTGGGTGCAGGAAACACCTCAATATTTGGGTTGCTGGCCATCGATTCAATCAGATTAAAGCCTCCGAAATTCCTCCACCCGTGCGCCGGGGCTTTGGGAGAGGGCTTGGTTTTGGGTTTGGGCGCACGGGTTACTTATTCTCCAGCCTCTTGCGCTGTGCCATAATTTCGTCAAGCATTTCCTGACTTCCCTCACAGGCTGGGTTTGCCAGGCAACGAATCACAAAATGGGCGATTCCGCATTCACGCGGCCAATGGAATATAACCCACTCGTTCTCTTCCCATGCCTTGAAGCCGGTCGGACCTTCGATAATGCGGTCAATCCAGCTTAAGAGCGGGTTGGCTTCAATTTCTTCTTTTTTCATGGTTGCGTTCTGTTTGGGTTTTCACTCCTCCCGCCCCAACCGCCCCAGTTCATCACCGCGCCGGGGCCAAAGGTTGGGGGCATTTATTTCTCCCGCCCCAACCTCCGGCTTAGTTCGTCGTCCGGGTGCGGGCGCTGTCCGGCCGGGCGGGGTGGTTGGCAGTTGCGCAGGTCGGAAAGCAGGGTTTCCAGTTCCTCCGTGGCGTAGGCCGCGTTCAGCCGGGCCGTGAAGTGGGCCTTCTGAACCTCATCCACGGTGCTGCGGTGGATGAGGTCTTCGGCCTGGGCGTAGAGGTTGGGCGGGGTCACTCCTCCGGCTGGGCAACGGGTTCGGGCAAATAGTGCGGCTCCTGGTGCGCCAGGGCGTTGAAAAATCCCTTCGACACGGCCTTGTATTCGGCGGTTGGGGTCAGGGTGTCGGCCCGGAAAATGCGGTGATCGCGCACGAACTCACGTTGGACTTTCACCTTTTCGGGATCGGCGGGCGTGTAGCTGAACTTGGTGATGTAGTAGATGCCCTTCGGGGTGATTTTCGTGTTTTCCCGCTTTTCGCTTTCCACGGTCAGCACTACGTCTGACAAGCTGTATTCCTCGTAAAACAGCGGCTCAATCAACCCAAACAGCACGTCCACCGACGTGTTGTTGAACATGATGACCGACACGCAGTTTTTGTCGTCAATGAAAAAGATTTCCGCCCACTGCTCCTTGCGGCCCCGCTCGAAAAGGTTTTCCACGAAAATCCGCCAGGCAATCGGTTGAAAGGAAATTTTGCTTCCGATGTCGGTGGTGCCGTTGAGGTTGAAGCGGCCCGTCTGTCCGTTGAAGCGGTACTGCTTCGGGTGGCCTTCGAGGTACTTGAATTTGGAAACAATGGCGACCTCGCCGGTTTCTTCGTCGTGCTTCTCGACCTGGTACGACTTCATCTGTGCGGCGACGGCTGCCGAAACGGATTGTTCTTTCGCGTTCATGTTGAAATTGAGGTTTTGGTTTTGAAAAGTCTTACTGGTTTTTGCCCTCCATTCGGTCGGCGGCTTCCATCAATGCGGCGGCGAATGTGTCGGGCGACGGATAGTCATTCCGACTTGGTGAATTGGAGGTAGTTTTGCTTGATTTCTTTTAGGGTTTTGCTCAAAATCCGCGCGCTCAGTTCACGCTTTTTAGTTTCAAGATTCCTGATTTCGACATCAAGCTTGCTTATTTCGGCCCGTACTGGATCGTTGTCTGGGTTTCGTACAATCCAATTTCGTTCGTCATATTCGGACACCTGTTCGCGGGTGCCCTTGCTGGTTTCCGCTACGAACCGGCCGTCTTTGCGAATTCCCACGATACGCCGGATTTCGTTGGGATAGTACGAATCAATTGTCCGCTCGATGTGAAAAGCCGGGAACGTCAGGTTGTTTTTGAAATAGTCGTCAATGGCTTTTTTGATGGAAGTAAATGACGATTTTTTTACCCCGGTGTCGGCGACGGCCGCAAGGAAAGATTCCTGCTCGGTATCGAACTCGATCTCAATGCCCCGGTAATTTTCAATAGTTACGCGCATGGTTTGTGCTTGTTTTTACCCCCGAATCCCCGCCCCCGGAACCCAGGGACGCGGACGTTTAATCCCTCTCAAATTTTCTACGAAAAAACGCTCCCCTTGCGGAGATTCGGGGGTGGGGTGTTAGTCGAAGATTCCAAGCGATTGCTTGATGATTTCGTCGCCCAAAATGGCGCGGGCGCGTTCGGCGAGGGAGTGTGTTTTGAAACACGCCGATCCGGCCCAATAGTCTGGTGTATACATTCCGATGTCAAGCCGTTGCGGAACGCTATGCCATGCCCAATAGAACGCCCGTTCATGGCCCCGTTCCCACCCCTCATTCAGATAGTGCGCAACAACCTCCAGTTTGATGCGGGCGGAGGCTTGCTTGGCGGCGCGTTCGGTGGGGTATTGGTTGGGGTATGTGATAACGTTCCTCTGAACTTTACCGGCTGGGTCAATTAAATAGTGCGCGCCCGTATCGGTTAGAATGCGATCAAAGTCTAACCCCGCCTCCGGTTGTTGAACTTTGGCATACTCCACCCCGTCAATTTTGACGGTGGTTTCGTTAATGATTTCAAGGGTTTTCATGGCGTGTCTTTGATTTGAGTTCGTTGCAATTCGCGGGCAAACTGAATGATTTTACTCCCCGCGTTCAGGGCCTCTTGCGGGGTCAGGACGATACTGGTTTGGCTCATCCCGTCGTGGCAACTGACCCGCACTTGCCCGCTCGTGGTTTTGGTGATGCGGAGTTTCATGGTCAGATTCCGTACAATTCCAGATTCCGCGTCGCCTCGGCTTCCTCCAGCGCCGCCCGGCTTTCCTCCTGCCGCCGGGCCTCCAATTCGGTTTCGGCAACGCGGGGGTGTTCCAGTTGGCGCAGGGGGCCAAGCACCTCATCGGCGGTGCGGCCTTCGGTGGGGGTGGGCTGGGTGCCGTACAGCTCGATTGCCCGGCGAATGCTGCCGACAACCGATTCGAGTTGGCCGGCCAAAGCGCCCTTGCAGGCCACGTAGTCAACCCGCCCGTCCGGGCCGGTGAACTTTTCGGTAATCAGTTCGGGGGTGCCGATTTCCTCGTAGATTTCAAGGGTCTTTTCGAGGTAGTGGGCAATGGGATGCTTTGCCATGACTTTCGAGGGTTTAGCGCCCGGCTGGGCAGGTTAAATGGTAAATTCCTCAATCCGAAAACTCCGCCGCTTCCGGCCGTCCGGCTCGAACACCTTCAAAAAGGCTTCGGCCTCCTGCCGCGTAGCGAACCGCCGGGGCCGGCTGGTTTCAGTGTCACAAATCGGCGTGTCGTACTTCTTGAACAGGATGGCGAAACAGGTTTTCTTTTCCATGAGTGAAAGGGTTTTGCCCGCGTGCGGAGTTAAAAAGTTGCGGGCCTCTATTCCCGCCCCGGACCTTGTAAGGGGGTGCAGCCCCTCGCACCTGAAAACCGCGCCCTGCATCAGCGCCCCGGTCCTTAATCCGCCGCACGTTTGGGCGGGCCTCTCCGGGTCTATATGGCTCAATCTGCCTTCGGGTGTCAATTCAAGTAATTCCCATTCGCCATCAGATACCGCCCCAGCCCCGCCCGGTGCGCCTGCTCGTCTTTCCACTCCCGCGCACTCTCCAGGCTATACGCCTCCAGTTCCGACCGCTCCAAAAGCTCATGCAGGTCGATGCACAGGCCGATGATTTCCCCAACCTCCTCCGCGTTCAGGTTGGTATAGTACCCCTGAACCCATTCGAGGGCCAACACCTCGCCGCGATGGTTGCGAATCCGCACCCGAAACCGCACGAACGGGGTGCCATGGCGGAGGGACGGGATGGGATTGCCGACCAGTTCAAACCGGAGCGGCAGGGCGGAAATCGTGAGGTCGGAGACGATTTCCTGAAGGGTGGCGGGGTGCTGGTTCATGCGCTGAATACGAAGTTGTTGGGGAGCTTATTCCTGCATTCGTTACCGATGGGAAAGAAACCCTGGGAGTTCGCAACCGACTCATCCGTGGAAACCAAGTTTCCCGAGGTAAGCAGATGGACGAAATGCTTGGGCGACCCGACGTTTTTCCCGCAACAAATGCAGGGGTTTTTGTGCCTTGTTTCCTCGTACCGTTGTTCATCCTGAACGTCGGCAAGGGGGATTTCAAAAATCCAGCGATTGATATTATGTGTTTTCATCTTCGGAGGGGGAAAGGGGCCCCGGTGGTGAGCCGGGGCGGGTGGTTTCAAAGGGAAGATTCGACTTGCTTGAATCCGTTGTCGGTGATTTTGTAGAGCGCAAACCCACCGGGTTGTTCTTTCAGCATGACCTCGAAAAGCAGATGACCCTTATTTACGCCGTAGTAGCAATCGTTGCGCTTGACGAAATCGAGCTTGGTCGAAAGCTGGCCGAGGCAGTAGTCTGATTTGATGACAAAACCGGCGTGGTCGATGTCCTGGCAGTCTAAGGCGTGGGCAAAAAACGACTCATCCAGGATGCCGAGGACGGCTTGGGATTGCGGGGTCAGTTGCGTTTTCATCGCTGAGGGGTTTTGAATTTGATGACCAAAGGTACAAACACTTTTGCAAGTTGCAAAACTTTTTGCAAAATAATTTACAAATACTTTTGCATTACAGGCGCAAACGATTTTGCGCATTGAATGAACCGTTTGGAAATCAGGCGGAAACCGTGTAGGATTGCGGAAACCTCTCAGCCATGAAACCGCCAATTTTGCTGTTGATGCTGTGCGCTGCCGCAAGCGCGTTCGGCCAAAAGCCGACTTACAACGTAGTGACCAACTACGACCTGAAGCTTTACGAAGCCCAAAACCCGGAATCGAAGTATTCCTACATTCCGTCAGGGAAGCCATTCAAAGTCGCTTCTTTTGGTCAGCCCGAATGGAACCGGGCTTGGTTCAATGGGAAGTTTGGATGGATTCACAACGCGACCTTTCGTGGCTACACGGGTGCGGATGCAGCCCCGGCGCTGCCTGATGACTACCAGACCGCAGGCGCAAGAGGGGGAAAATATGTCAGCGGCAACGGGTTCGGCCTGGGCGCTGACGTATATTTTTCAAAATCGTTCGCCCTGGATTTGCACTACAAGCGGAATCAGAACCTTTTCCATTTGGGATTTTACCGCCAATACAACGGCCAGAAGGGGGCGACAAAGACCGAACGGCTATCGAACTACGGACTGACAACAGCGGGAAGCGGAAGTTTCTACGCTGGCGTTAATTTGGGCTACACGAGGCTGTTTCGTGACAAGTTCGGTATCGGTGCCACCGTTAGCTTGGGGTCTGTGAACTACTTTCAGAACTTCGTGGATAGGCGTTTTACGTCAGGGTATTACAACCTCGTCTACCGCAAAGAGTCCGCCGTTGGGTTTGGCGGCAACCTCCGTTACTTCTTTACAGAAACCACATCCGGCGTAGTCGGCTACAATACGCGCTTGGGTGGTCAGGTCGGCATTGCATTCACGTTTTACTAAATTTCTCCCATGAAAACATCGCTACTACTAGTAGTCGCCTCCACTCTCCTTGCCTCTTGCGCCCAATACGTCCCCGTTCGGGGGAGTTACCAGAAAGGGCCGTATACTCTTTCTACACAAAAAACCAAAGACGCGATATGGGAAGACCTGATGGACTTGGTTTCGCGCAATGGCTTCCCCGTGTCTGTGCTTGACAAGTCAAGCGGCCTCCTGGTTGTTGGACCTACCGCCATAGAAATTACCCGCGAACTTGGGCCGTATGACCGGGGGCGGGACTTCCGGCGCGATGACCAACCTGTAGAATTACGGCTGCCTGATGCCGCTGGGGTTGCGGGCTACAACTACGCTGGAGGTACGTTTACCTATTCTCAGGTTGGCTTAACGAGGTGGAACGTGCGGGTTCGCGAAGACGGGGATCGCCGGTCTGTGAGTGTTGGGCTTTACGATGTGCAACTAAAAAACATGAATGAGCGCGGCGTAATGACTGCGGGCACTGGCGACAAGAAAACACCAATCATGGAAAAAATGGAAGAAATGGGCCGGGTGTATTCGACCGGACATTTTGAGCGGACGATCGCCGAAGTTTTAACCCGCTAAATCAGTGCGTCCCTACCTCTCCGCCTTCTACGACCTCTTGTTTCCACCCGCCGAAGGGGACGCACCGACCGAACTTTCGACAGGTGAGGCGTGGGCGTTTGCTTTGGCGGTGTTGGCTTTCCTGGTGCTCATCGCGTGGGCCAACGCCAACTAAAAAACCCCGGCCGCATCACAGCCGGGGTTTAGAAACAATCCAGAACTTCAAGACAATGCAAAATAACAACCAAAACCAGGGCCAAAGGCCCGCGCAGCCAACACCCCAACCGCCTTCACCGCCGCGTGAACGGCCCTTTAGCCAACCAAGCGAGCAAAAAAACCAAACTCAGCAAGGCGAGATACGAAAAAAATAAGCACCACCGCCGGGACAATCGCCAGGGCAAGCCAGATGCTCAGGTTCAGCACGCCCCACCGCCGCCGGTTTTCGGTGACGTTTGCTTCGATGCGGTCTTGCAGTTCCTCCAGGATCAGCCGGTAAAGATTGCCCAACTGTTTATCCGGCGCTTCGGTGTACAAATCGGGGCGGGTAAGCAGCTTCGGCTCAATGCCGTGGCTTTGGTACATCCCCGTAAAAGCCCGGCTGATGACGTAAAGCAACAGCGCGAAGGCGTGGATGATTGCGTACATGGCGGGCAGAAGCGCACTGAGCGGCTTGGTTTCGTTGGCAAGCACATAGCCCAGGCCCGCGATGACAACCCCGGCAAGAATCGTGAGCAGGTTGTAGGCTTTGCCGGAAATGTTGTTCATGGTCGCATCCAGGTCTTTCAGCCGGGTTTCGGCCTGTTCCTTCGCCAGTTTCCAAATGTCGTCACTTGCGCACTCATCGGGAAGTTCACAAAACCACATTTCTTGGGGTTTCATTGCCATTCATCTAATTGATTTCGAGGCCAAATTACGAAATCATCAACAAAATAGGTAATTCGTTAGGGGATTTGTAAAAACAAAATACCCCGCTGGCGGGCGGGGCTGCATTATTCGGGAATCTGGTATTTCAATAAATCCTCATCCAGCGCCCTGATGTAGCGCCCGCGCAGTTGCCCCACGCTACCGGCCTTCCAGCCCGCCGAGCGGGCAAGTACGCTGTCGGTGGCCCCGCGCTGTTCGAGCCGCGAAAGGTACGTGTTGCGGGCCACGGAGAACGTAAGCGGGAACGGCAGGCCCGCGACGGCCCCGGCTTCCTTCAGGGCGGCGTTGACGATTTTTGCGCCCCGGTACGGGTCGGATGAGAACCGGGGCAGTTCAATCCAGCCCCCGGCCAAATCGACCAGTTCCTGACAGTAGGCCGACAGGTACACGCGAAACCGGGACTCGAACCGCTTGGTTTTTCGCCGCACCCGTTCGAGGTACACCCGCCCCTCGCTGTCACCGCGCAGGTCGTCATCCCCAATTTGGAAATAATCGGCGAAGTGCGTGCCGATTTCACAGGCGACCAGAAAGGCGTGCAGGGCCTTGCAGCGGGTCGAGCCGCGCTCACTCATCCACCAATCTAGGAACACGGCCCTCAACTGGTCGTATTGGCGGTACGTCAACACCTCCGGATCGGGCACGGTGCCCGCCTCGACGGTGACGTACTTCAATCGTTCGGCGCTGACGTAGCGCTTGCGGATGCCCCAGCGAAGCACCCGTTTGACTTCCTGAAGCATCAGCGCCCGGTGGGTTTGCCGGTAAGGCTTGCCGCCCGGCTGCCGGTAGCGCGAGAGGTAGAGGGCAAAGGCTTCGAATTCATCCGTGTCGAACTCATCGGCGGGCGTGTCCTGTCCGGCAAGTTCACTTACCACGTATCTACGCCAGACGTTGCGGCGGGTCTGATAGGCATCGACGGTTTTTTGTTCCAACTCCCCCGCCCGGACCTGCTGGCGCTGATGGGCAAGGCATTCGTCCCACAGCGTCCCCACGGTGCGGGTTTCGGTTGGTTTTTCGTGGGTGTTGACAGATTGAAGGTAAGCGCCCCAAACGGCCTGAGGCGTGACCGGGGCGCTGGAAACGTCCACCGTTTTTTTAGCGTGACGCAACCGGGCTTCGAAATCGGCGAGTTTTTCGGTAAGCAGTTCCGCGCGGGGGCCGCGGAACTTTTTCAGATCGGGGTGCCATTCGTCGCGGAAGCACCGGATGCCCGTCGAACGCGGGCCGAAGCGGTCGGGGCCAACGGTAAGTTCAACGACGAGCATCCCGAATTGCTTTTTCCCCCTACCCTGCTGGGCTTCGGCGCGGGACTTGCGGAACCAGAAAAGCAGCTCCATCGGGGGCACGGTTTTGTAGCGATACATAGCGGAAAAGAGGGTTTTGATTGGTTCTGAGAGCGCCAAATCAATATCCTTTTTCTCGCATAGTCTATAATTTACTTGAAATATATTTTTCCACACCTTTCCGACCAGGACGGGCGCAAAGGCGTAAAATCTTCGTGGTAAGCGAATTGTACTTACCCGCCCTGACGTGTTTTCCGGCGGTAAGCCGGGCGGTAAGCCTTTCCTGTTTCGGCCCAGGGTGGTTTTGGCCCACGGCGGCGCTCTCTCTGCGAGGTGGGTGCTGGCGCTCAGAACTCCGCGAAAGATTAGTTAAGTTTGGCATAAAATCTGAGTCCCGTTCCGCGTTTTGAGGGAAAGCCTTCGGGCTTGACCACGCCCATCATGACCGCATTTCCATCGCCGAGGCCCGTGTTCCGTTCTCCTTCGCCCGTCCGCGAAGACCGTCGCACGTGGTCCGTGCCCAGTTTGGTTCTTTTTTTGGGAATCCTCTGCGCCTTGGCGGCCTGTTCGCAGTACAACGACGCCCCCGCCAGTCGGGCCTTCCACAACCTGACGGCCCGCTACAACGCCCTGCTCCAGGCCCGGGAGCAGTTGGGCGAAGCCGAAAAGCTCCTGTTCCGCAACCGCCAGGACAACTACGCCCAGCCCCTGCCCGTGCTGCCCCCGCTCGATTCGGTGGCGGCCCAGGCGGCGGCCACCCAACTCGACGCGGCCCTGAAAAAAGCCTCGCTCGTAGCCGAACGTCACCAAAACTCCAAGTGGCTCGACGACGCCTACCTGCTCATCGGGCAGGTGCGGATGTACCGGGGTGATTTCAAAAACGCCATTGAGACCTTCAAGTACATCAACTCCACCTCCGCCGACGACCCCATCCGCCAGGCCGCGCTCGTGGGGCTGATGCGGGCCTACGTCGAGACCGAAGACTACGCCAGTGGCCTGCGCGTGGCCGACCTGCTTCGCACCCTGCCCCTCAGCCGCGATCACACCCGCGATTACTACCTCACCAAAGCCCTCCTGCACCAGCGCCGGGGCGAAGCGGCCACCGCCGCCGCCCTCGTGGAAGAGGCCCTGCCCCTGCTGCCCAAAGGCGAGCGCAAAGCCCGGCTGCTCTACGCCCAGGGACAGTTGTACGACGCCCTCGGCAAGTCGGACAAAGCCGCCACCAGCTACGCCGCCGTGCTGGGCAACCGACCTTCCTACGACCTGGCGTTTTACGCCGACCTCAACCGCCTGCTCAACGGCACGGGGGAGGAAAAAGCCTTCAACTTCGCCCGGATGCTCGACGACCGCAAAAACGTGGATTTGAAAGACCGCATTTACTACGCGATGGCGACGAAGGAACTGGGCCGCAACAATCCCCGGCAGGCCAGCGAGTACCTGCGGCTTTCGGCCCAGCACGCGGCGGGCAAGCCCGAGCAACTGGCCTACACCTACCTTAAACTGGCCGAACTCAGCTACGACCCGCTCCGGCAGTACGAAGCCGCCGCCGCGTACTACGACAGCACCGTGGCTTTGCTCCCGCCCACCATTCCCGACTATCCCCGCGTGGCCGAGCGGCAGAAGGTGCTCCGCGAATTTGCCAAACACCAGGCCACGCTCCGCACCGAAGACAGCCTCCAGCGCCTGGCCCGGATGAACCCCGCCGAATTGGACAAATTTCTGGAGAAAATCATCCTCGACCAGCGCCAGCGCGAGGCCGACGAGGTGGCCCGCGCCCAGCGCATCGCCGCCCAGGCCCAGCAGGAAAGCCAGCTCACGGCCAGCACCAACGCGGCCTTCGGCGGCAACGGCCAGACCGGGCTCTGGTATTTTTACAACGCCAACGCCCTCAGCCAGGGCAAGCAGGAGTTCCAACGACGCTGGGGCAACCGCCCGCTCGAAGACAACTGGCGGCGGAGTTCCAAAGAAAACACCTTCGCCGACGCCTCCTCCAGCAACACGGGCCAGACGGGCACGACCACGGCGGCCACGGTCGTACCCACGATGGGCGACGGGCTGAAAGCCGAAAAAGACAAACTGCTCGCCCAGATACCGTTTGGCACCCAAGCCTTCGCTTCCTCGAAGCAACGGCAGGAGGAAGCGTTGTTTCAGGTCGGCAAAATTTACCAGTTGAATTTGCGGGAAAACGAGCAGGCTGCCCGCACGTTCACGCAGTTGCTGGCCGATTTCCCCCAGACCCAGCACGAGCCGGAGGCGCTGTACCTGCTGGCCCTGGCCCACGAAGGCACGCCCCAACAGGCCGATTTTCGTCAGAAACTGATTCAGAAATACCCCGATTCGTACTTTGCCCGGCTCATCACGCGGGGCAACGAAGGCCCCCTCACGGCGGGGGCGCAGTCGGCGGCGCAACGGCTGTACACCGAGGCGTACACGCTCTACGGCGAGGGCCGCTACGACGACGCCCAAACCCGCGTGGAGCAGGGCCTCCGCGATTACCCCGGCAACGCGCTCGAGGATAAATTCGCCCTGCTCCGCTCCATGCTGCTCGGCAAGTTGCAAGGCCCCGGCCCCTACCAGCAGGCGCTGACGAAGTTCATCCAGGACTACCCGGCCAGCCCGCTCATCGCGATGGCCCGCGAGATGCTGGCGAGTGCCACACAAAACGCCTCGGCGCGAGGAAATTGATGGCCCGAAGCCAGGAAATTGGTAAGCTTCTTGCTTTCATGATCGACAACCCTGACAAATTTCGTTACCAGTAGAACGTTTACGGAAAAGGTATTCCCTGTCTGTGAACTGTGAACTGTAAACTGTGAACTGACATGTTCGAGCTTCTCCCCGGTCGCTACCGCAAAACCATCCGCACCGTCTGGCGGCTTTCGCTGATTGGTTTCGGCACGTTTCTGCTGTTTTTGCTGGCCGTCAGCTACAATTTCCTCAACCTATTCGGCGGGATGCCGAGTTTAAAAAACATCGAAAACCCCACCAGCGAGCAGGCTTCCGAGGTTGTCTCGTCCGACGGGGTGCTGATGGGCAAGTATTTCCTGGAAAACCGCACGCCCGTCGAATTCGAGCAGATTTCGCCCAACGTCATCAACGCCCTCGTGGCCATCGAAGACGCCCGCTTCACCAAACACTCCGGCGTGGACCCCCGCTCCATTTTCCGCTCCGTGGCCGGGGTCGTCACGGGGCAGTCGGGCAGCAGCGGGGGCGGCAGCACGCTCACGCAGCAGTTGGTCAAAAACCTGTTTGAGGCCCGCACCGAAAAATACAAGGGCCTGCTCGGCGACGTGCCCCTCGTGAAGATGCTCATCATCAAGGCCAAAGAGTGGATCACGGCCGTGAAAATCGAACGGAATTACACCAAGCAGGAGATCATGACGATGTACCTCAACACGGTGGAATTCAGCTCCAACGCCTACGGAATCCGGTCGGCCTCGCGCACATACTTCAGCAAGGAACCCTCCCAACTTTCGCTCGAAGAAGCCGCCGTGCTGATGGGCATGGTGCAAAACCCCACGCGGCTCAACCCCAAGCTGCACCCCAAAGCCGCCACCGACCGCCGCAACACGGTGTACGCCCAGATGGTGAAGTACGGCTACCTCGACCAAGCTCAGGCCCAGGCGCTGATGACCAAGCCCATCCGGCTCGATTACAAAGTCGAAAACCACATCAACAGCGATGCGCCGTACTTCATGGCGGTCATGAAAGACCAGTTGGTGAAGGAACTGGAAGAACTCAACCAGACCCGCCCCGACGACGATCAGCTCGACCTCTACACCAGTGGCCTGCGAATCAACGTCACCATCGACTCCCGCCTGCAAAAACACGCCAATGAGGCCGTTCGCACGCACATGATGGACCAGCAGGCCAAGTTTAATGCGCACTGGGGCAAGAACAACCCCTGGCGCGACGAGGGCGGCCGCGAAATTCCGGGTTTCATCGAAAAAGCCGCCCGCCGCACCGAGCGTTACCGCGTACTCAAGGAAGTGTACAAGGACGACGAAAAGGCGATTTTCCGGGAAATGAACAAGCCCAGCCGGATGAAGGTATTTTCCTGGAAGAACGAAGCGGGTTTCGATACCACGATGACCTCGATGGATTCCATCCGGTACTACAAGCGGTTTCTAAACACGGGCTTCATGAGCATGGACCCCAACACGGGCCACGTCAAGGCCTGGGTGGGCGGAATTAACTTCAAGTTTTTCAAATTCGACCACGTCAAGCAAAGCCGCCGCCAGCCGGGGTCGTCGTTCAAGCCGTTCATTTACGCCACGGCCATCGACAACGGCTTCACGCCCTGCGACCACGTGACCGACTCGCCGGTGCACTTCGGCCCCGAAGATGGCGTGCCCGGCGGCTGGACGCCCAAAAACTCCACCGGCCGCTACTCCGGCCAGAGCTACACGTTGCGCAAGGCCATCGGGCAGTCGATCAACACCGTGAGCGCGTACCTGATCAAGAAATTCGGCCCGCGTGAGGTGGTGCGCTACGCCCAGCAAATCGGCATCCAAAGCCCGCTGGTGGCCAACCCAGCGCTATGCCTAGGTGCTTCCGACGTATCGGTATACGAGATGGTTAACGCCTACTGCACGTTCGTAAACGAGGGCAAACGCTGGAAAGAACCGCTGATGGTGATGAGCATCCAGGACCGCTACGGCAACGTGCTCAAAACCTTCGACCCCGAATTCCGCGACGCCCTCAGCCCCGAAACGGCCTACCTGATGGTGCACATGCTGAAGGGAGCCTTGCAGGAACCGGGCGGCACGGCCCAGCGCCTGAACACGTACAATTGCGGCAAAAACAACGAAATCGGCGCAAAAACAGGCACCACCTCCAACCACTCCGACGGCTGGTTCATGGGCATCACCCAGAGCCTCGTGTCGGGCCTGTGGGTAGGTGGCGAAGACCGCTCGATCCACTTCCGCAGCCTCGCCCTGGGGCAGGGCGGGCGCATGGCCATGCCCGCCTGGGCCATGTACATGGACAAAGTGTACGCCGACAAGTCGCTGGGCATCGAGAAAATTCCCTTCAAGAAACCGGCGGGCACCACCATCTCGCTCGATTGCAGCGGCTACGGCGCCCCTCGCGATTCCATCCAGGTGATTCGCCCGACGGAGAAGCCCAAGGGGCAGGATGGGCTGCTCTGACGAGTCATGCCATTCAGGCACAAACCCCGCCGAAATTTGGAACTCCGGCGGGGTTTTGTTTGAACTTCCGGGGTTTTGCTCCTAAAACCCAAAGGGTGGCCTGACCTTTTGGGTGACAATCCGACAGAACAGCCGGATTGTCCGATGAAACCATTCTCCGCCCGCCTCGCCGCCTTTTTTGCCCGCGCGGACGTGCAACTCGCCGCTTACCTCCTGCTCACCGCCGCCATCACCCTCCAGCAGTATTTTTTGCCCCTGAAATCGTTTGAAAACGGCCCGGCGGTGTACACCGAGTACAACAATTACATCATTTTCAAACGCTCGTTTTTCCACCTGATCGAAGGTCGCAACCTCTACGCCGCCTTCCCCGCTGAGCAGTGGGATTTGTTCAAGTACTCGCCCACGTTCGCGCTGTTTATGGGTCTGCTGGCCGCCCTGCCCGACTGGCTGGGGCTGTTTTGCTGGAATCTGCTGAACAGCCTCGTGCTGCTGACGGGCCTCCGGCACCTGACCGGGCTTACCCCCCGGGCGCGGCAGGCCCTCGGCTGGTTCGTACTGCTCGAACTCGTTACGTCCCTGCAAAACTCGCAGAGCAACGGGCTGATGCTGGGCCTGCTGGTCTGGGCTTTCGTGTTTCTGGAGCGGCGCAACCTGGCCGCCGCTACGCTGCTGGTGCTGCTAAGCGCGTTCGTCAAGATTTTCGGGGCCGTGGCGTTTCTGCTCTTTTTGCTCTACCCCCGGCAAGGGCGCGCGTTCGGGTACGGCGTACTCTGGACGGTGGCGCTCGTGGCCCTGCCCCTGCTGGTGGTTTCGGCACCCGACCTGGCGGCGCAATACCAGAACTGGCTGGCGCTGCTCCGCTCCGACCATTCCGCCTCGGCGGGGCTGTCGGTGATGGGCTGGCTGAATACGTGGTTCGGCCTGCACCTCAACAAAACGGCGCTGGCGCTCGCCGGGCTGGCGCTGCTGGTGATGCCCCTCCTGCGGCGGGAGGCGTACGATTCGTACCGCTACCGGCTCTGGATGCTGGCGTCGATGCTGATTTGGATGGTGATTTTCAACCACAGGGCCGAATCGCCCACCTTCATCATCGCCATGGGCGGCGTGGGGCTTTGGTTTTTTTCGCAGAAAAGCACCCCGCTCAACGCCTGGCTGGTGGGGCTGGCGTTCATGTTCACGTCCCTCTCCCCTACCGACGTGTTTCCGACTTTTCTCCGCGAAACGCTGGTGTATCCCTTCACGCTGAAAGCCGTGTTCTGCATCGCCGTCTGGGCGAAACTTCAGGTGGACCTGTTTGCGCTGGCCTACGCGCCCGCCCAGGCGCGACCCGTGGGCATCGGCCTTGACAAGAAATCGTAACTTACTGCCCCACCCGCGCCAGCACGGCCTGCCCCACCCGCCGCCCCTGGGCGGCAGCTCGGTCGCACGAGCTGCGGTAGTGGATTCCTCCGTACACCCGGCTCAGGCCCGCCTCCTGGGCTGCTTTCCGGAACGAGGCAAAGCTCCGTTCGCCCATGCCGTATTCGAGTTCGCTCCGGTCGGTGAAGGCCAGCGAATCGCCGTAGAGGTGGGTCAGCACCTCGGCGGCGGCGGCGGAAATGACGCTGTGCCCGCTGGGGTATTCGGGGAAGGGCGGCGTTTGCAGAAACGACTCCCAGCGCGGGTCGAGCTTGTCGTTGATGATCGTGATGGGCCGGAGGGTCTGCGTGTGGTATTTTTCTTCCCAACACGAAATAAAGCCGTCGTACAGCGCCGTGGCCGTGAGGGCGTAAGCGCGGGCGGCGGGCACCCAGCCCGCGTTTTTGGCGCGGGCCACCTGCGCGGCGAGGGCGATCCAGTGCCCACCGGGGGTCATCTTTTTGGTGTCGAACGTGGCGTGGCCGGTGTGGTGCGACACCAGCGCGTTGTCGTCCCAGAACCGGGCAATGGCCTTTTGCTCGTCGGTGAGGGTTTTCCCGATTTCGTACACCTCCCGCACTTCCTTCCAGTACGGGCTGCCTGGGTCGAGGCTGAAGGCAATCGGACCTTCCGTCGTACACTGCGCCGCCGAATCGAGGGCTAAGGTTTTCATTCTGCCCCAGTGCGGCTCCACGGCGTCGGCGTAGTCGGGCGTGGTGGGTTGCCAGTAGCCTGCCCGCTCGGTCACGGTGTAGCGCTCCATTCCCCGGGTTTCCTTGTACAAATCCTTCGAGGCTCGTTCGAGCACCACGAGGGCCACTTTTTCGCCCCATTCGAGGGAGCGTTGCAGGGTGGCTTCATCGAAGTTGGGCTTCAGCCGGGCCACGAGGTTTTCTTCAAATTTTTTAATCGTGTCTTTGGAAAACGTCAGGCGCTGGGCCACGGTCAGGAAGGCTTTCAGCCCGGCCACGGGGTACGAATACGCCTGCCCGGCCACAGGCTGGGGCACGGGCGCGAAGCCGTTGAGCCGGGCCGTGATCGAAGCGCTGTTTTTCTCTTCAAACCGTCCGGCTTCGTAGGCAGCGAGCGTGGCGTAGGCATAAATCCGGCTGGCCACGGGAGGGGTAAAGATGTCGTACACGATCACGTCGGTTAGGCGCTTGACCGACTGGTGGAGCAGTTCGGGGTCGTTGGGGTTGGCGGGTGGCCCGGTGGGTTCTTTTTTGGACGAACACGCGTGCAAGGCCACGAGCACAACGAGCAGGGCACGTTTCAGAACGAAGAAGGTGGTTTTCATGGTGAATCAGCAGCCGTTGAGCAAAGGTGCGGGGCAACCGTTTTCCGAGAAATGATTTTTTACAACCGCCGGGTTTTTCCCTGCGAATCGGTGATTTGTACGCTTTTCACCCCCACCGGTACCGACAGCCAGCGCCCCGACTGGGAGTAAAACGAACCGCCGTAGGGCAATTCCTCGCGCTGTTTGCGCCCGTCGGCGTGGGTAAGCTCGGCCACGGTGTCGAGGGGTTGCAGGCGCACGAGTCGGGTGGATTTTTCGGGTTGGAACACGTTCAGCGGCCCTCGGTTTTGCGTGGCCACGAACCGGGACTGGCCGTTTGGCCCGGCTAGCCGGGCCAGGCCCTTGGCGTCGCCGGGAACGTAAAAGCCGCTCTGGGCGATGGTGAGCGGCGTGAAATCCCCCTTGCCGTCGCCGCGCAACAGCAGGCCGTTTAAGGCGTCGTACCGGCCGATGAGCACTTCGTTGCCGAAGTCGTTGCCCACCAGCAGGGCATCGAGGTGGCCGTCGCCGTCGAAATCGTCGGCGACGATGCCGAAAATCGGCGCGACCTGAGCCATCAGCGGCAGGGGCCGGACATTGAACTTGCCACCGCCCTGATTTTCAATGCACACCGACTTGAGGTAATCGGCCTCGTACACGACAGCCCCCTTGCGGTCTTCTTTGGGCAGCAGGGCATCCATCGTGGCGTTGCCGAAATCGCGGTAGCGGGGAAATCTGGCCCGCATCGAAATCAGTTGCTTGATGAGGTCATCGCGGCCGTGGAAAGTGACCTCGCGGCGCTGGCCCGATTCGTCGGGAAAATACACCGTCGGGATGGCGTCGTAGCTACCGTCGTTGTTGAAATCTTTGGCGTAAATCCGAATGGGTTCGTCGGGCGTAGCACGGTTGAGGGCATTGAGGCCGAGGTTTCCGGCGAGGTAGTCCACGTCGCCGTCGCGGTCGAAGTCGGCGGCGGCGAGGGAGTTCCACCAGCCCGTCCCAGCCGCCATTTTCCAGTTGGCAGTGGGCAATTTTCCTTTTTCATTCCTGAACATCGTCGGAGCCATCCACTCGCCCACCAGCAGGAGGTCCTGCCAGCCGTCGCCGTCGTAATCGGTCCAGAGCGCGTCGCACACGAGGCCGATGTTCTTCAGGCCCGGCGCGAGCTGGGCGGTAGCGTCGGTGAACTTGACGGCGTTTTTCCCCGACTCGTTCCGCAGAATAAAACACGAGGTTGGCTCGGGGTACCGCTCGGGCACCACGCGCCCGCCGATGAAGAGGTCGAGGTCGCCGTCGCGGTCGAAGTCGGCGGCTTTGACGCAGGAGCCACTTTTCAGAAACTGGGGCAACGTGCCCGGCGGCGCGGATTGAAACCCGCCGCGCCCGTCGTTGAGGTACAGCCGATCCTGATACGCAGGCGACGTGATTTTTTGCTCGTACCCGCCGCTGACAATGTATAAATCCAGGTCGCCGTCGCCTTCGGCATCGAAGAGCAACGTACCCGCGTCTTCGCTTTGCTTGGCGTCGCCGTCGGGGTCGGCGGTGAAGGCTTCCTGCCGGAAGCGTCCGTCGGGCTGCTGCCAGAGCCAGGTGCCCCGCCGCCGCCGACCCCCACCCAGGAACACATCGTCCAGCCCGTCGCCGTTGGCATCGCCCACGGCTACCGAAGGCCCGTACTGCGAAAACTTGTGCGGGAGCAGTTTCTGGATGTTGAAATCAATGAAATCCGGCTCGTCGTGCACGTACCGGATGCCGAGGGAATCGGTGACGTCGGTGAGGAGCGTGGGGGTTGCCAGCGGAGCAGCGGGTTTTACGAAAGCGGCGTTCCGGATGTCGGCGGTCAGCACCTGGTCGGCGTTCACGTTTTTCAACACCTGCACGCGGTTGCCGGGCCAGGTGATGCGAATTTCTTCTACCGAAACGGCCTCTCCGAGGCCAAAGTGCGCCACCGCTTCCTGCGTGGCGAGGTAACCCCGGTACGGGCTGTGCTCGTAAAACTGCGTTCCGACGCTCGTTTTCAATTCGACGATGGCCCCCAGACCCTGCGGGTTGCGGCCTTCGCCCTTGAAGTTAACGCGGAGAAAATGCCGCCTGTCGCCGCGCTCCACCTGGTTGTTGCGGTACACGAAGGCCGAGTCGTTGATGTTGTTGACGACGTAATCCAGGTCGCCGTCGCCATCGAAATCGGCGTAGACCGCGCCGTTGGAAAAGCTGGGCTGGGTAATGCCCCAGTCTTTGGACACGTCCTCGAAAAGGCCATCCCGGCCGCTTTCGGGCGTGGTGGTCCAGGCGGCGGCACCCCGGTTGCGGAAAGCGTAGTTGTGCAACTTCACGACGGGAATCTGCTCCAGCAGCATGGTTTTCGAGGCCACGCTGCCGCTTTCCATCCGAAACATGATGAAGTCACGGTCGGTGATGTCTTTCGGAAAGCCGTTCGTGACGATCAAATCCCGGAAGCCGTCGTGGTCAAAATCGGCCACCAACGGCGCCCAGCTCCAGTCGGTCTGGGCCACCCCGGCGAGCAGGCCGATTTCGGAGAAAACGGGGCGTTCACCCCCTGCCCCCTTAAGGGTGTCCTTCGTTGCTGAAGCGCCCCCCCCTCGAGGGGGCAGGGGGTGAACGCCCATGTTGAGTTGCACCGTGTTGCGCGGGTACTCGAAAATGTAGTCGTAGAGCAGGCTGTTTTGGTACGTCTGGTAGCTGTTGGGGCCCACGAGTTGTTTTTTGCGGCCATTGAGTCCGGGCATCATGTCGAGCACCACCACGTCGGCGAGGCCGTCGTTGTTGAGGTCGCTGACGTCGTTGCCCATCGCCGAGTTGCTGAGGTGCTTGAAATACGCCCCTGCCTGATCGGTGAACGTGCCGTCGTGGTTGTTGATCCACAGCAGGTCGTTGCTGACGAAGTCGTTGGTGACGTAAATGTCCTTCCAGCCGTCGCGGTTGAGGTCGCAGATGTTTACCCCCAGGCCGTAACCTTCGGTGGTCATGCCCGCCAGGCGGGTCACGTTGGTGTACACGGGATGGCCCTTCGCCTCATCCCAGTCGGCCCGATACAGCCGCCCGGTGGAGGGCGAAGAACCATCCCTGATTTTTTCCCGGTACGTGCTGGGGTAATTGGTGATGGCGTCGGTGAGCACGTACAGATCGAGGTCGCCGTCGTTGTCATAGTCGAAAAAAGCGGCGTTGGTCGTGTAGCCATTGTCGGCAATGCCGTAGGCGCGGGCCAATTCGCGGAAGGTCGGCACACCGTCGGGACCGTTGCCCTGGTTGACGTAGAGCAGGTTCTCGCGGCGGGTCGAGTCACCGTAAGTAGTGGCCCCGACGTAGATGTCCATTCGTCCGTCGGCGTTGATGTCCACCAGGGCCACGCCGGAGCACCACTTGCCTCCGCCCGTCGCGCCGGTTTTTTCCGTCACGTCGGTAAACTTGAAATCGCCTTGATTCAGGTACAGCCGGTTGGACACCTGATTTCCCGAAAAATACACATCCTGGAGGCCATCGCCGTTGAAATCGGCCACGCCCACGCCGCCGCCGTTGTACACGTACTCGTAATCGAGGATGTTGATGGAGTCGGTTTCGGTGATGCGGTTGGCGAAGGCAATGCCGGTTTGCCCGGCGTCAAGTTGGCTGAATTGCGGCGTATCGCAGCCCGTGAGCAGCGCGACCAGCCCGGCAAAAAAGCCCAAACTCCAAATTTTCATCGACGTTGGGGGTTAACGGAAGAGTAAAAATACAACTCCAACGGGGAAAGTTGACACCCGGCCGGTTCCGGCAACCCGCAAAAAAACCAGCCCCGAGTACTCGGGGCTGGTTTTTGTTTTTTGGCAAACCAATCGGCTCAGTAGCCAGGGTTTTGCTTTAGAATATCCGTACCAAGCAAGTCAATCTGACCTTGCGGAATCGGCAGGTATTCGTCCTGGTTGGGCGTGAACCGGGAGCCACCGAGGGCACTGGTCAGGAAGCGGCTGTCGTAAGCCAGGTAGTCGTTGACTTCTTTTTCGACGGTACCCCAACGGAGCAGGTCGAAGAAGCGGTGGCCTTCGCCCGACAGTTCGAGTTTGCGCTCGAAACGAACGGCTTCGCGGGCGGCTTCCTTCGTGGCAAAGGCGCTGGCCGGGTACTCACTGATGACGTACTTGGCGGCCACCGTAGCGCCGTTTTTCACGAACCCGTCGGGGTTGGCGGCCCGCTTGCGCACCAGGTTGGTGTACTCGAGGGCTTTGGCGAGCGAACCCACTTCGATTTCGGCTTCGGCGGCCATCAGCAGTACGTCGGCAAACCGGATGATGGTGTAGTTCATGGCCGTGTAGGCAGGCGTCCAGGAGCTTTTGTCGAGGAACGAACCTTCGTCGGCCTTGTACCAGATGTACTTCTTGGGCGTGTACGGACCGCCGTTGGGCTGGTTCCGGATCCAGTCGGCACCGGGGTGGATGATCCAGTCGAGGTACTGGATGCCGCGACGGCCCACGGAGTGGTCGAGGCGGGGGTCGAGGTTACCGGCGTCGGGCGTGAAGGCGTCCTTCGAGAGGATGCCCATGTCGGTTTTCACCGCGTTGGCCGGGCTATTGTACGACTTGTCGAGCAGGGGCAGTCCGGCCGCGTTGGTACGGAACGAGTTGACCAGTTCGAAGCTGGGCTGGAAGAACCCGCAGCACCCCGCCGGGCCGTTGGGGCCGGTGTTGTAGGGGTAGTTGAGGTCGAAGTCGGGGTTGGCGTTGTTGACGCTGCCCGTGCCCACGGCGGCCTGAATGGCAAACACCGATTCCTCGTTGTTGTCAAACTGCGGGCGGTAGATGTCGGCGTATTTCGCCACCAAGCCATACTTCTTGCCGTTGGTGGTTTTGCCATTGGCAATGACCAGATCGAACAGCGCTTTGGCTTCGGCGTACTTCTTCTGGTACATGTAAATCTTGGCCAGGTACGCCGCGGCGGCCCACTTGTTGGCCCGACCGGCCTGCCCCTGGGTTTCAGGCAGGTTGTCGTAGGCGGCCTTCATGTCGGCTTCGATCAGGGGCCAAAGGTCCTTGTCGTTTTTCACTTTCTCGATGCCCGTGCCGTAGTCCACCGTTTCGTCGACGTAGGGCGTGTTGTTGAAGCCCCGCTTCAGCTCGAAGTAGTAATGCCCGCGCAGGAAGCGGGTTTCGGCCGTGATGCGTTTCTTGTCGGCTTCGCTCACGCTGGCGTCGGCAGTGGCAAGCAAGCGCAGCACGTTGTTGGCACGGGCGACGCCCTCGTAATTCCCCGACCACTTTTCGCCGATCACCCCTTGCGTGGGCAGGGCTTCGAAGCGCTGGATGGGGTTGATGTCGCTGAAGTCACCGGGATCGGTGCCTTTGTTGGCGTCGCCACCCCGGATGCTCCCCCACACCCAGTTGGAGGCACTGGCCATCCGGCCCCCGCGCCCGTTGAGCATGGCGTACACGGCAATCAGCGAGCCTTCAATCCCGTTTTTCGTCGTCAACTGGGCGTTGCTGAGCTGACCCGTGGCCGGGATTTCCAGAAACTTATCTTTACAAGCCCCCGCGACCATGACAACGGCCAGCGTTGCGGCGGTAACTCGTATGCTTACGATCTTTTTCATGTTCAGTTTTAGGTTCAATGGTTAGAAGCCAATGTTCAGACCGAAGTTGAAGCTACGGGTAAGCGGGTAGTTGCCTACGTCGATGCCGAAGTTGGTGTCGGCGTTACCACCCACGCCCGGATCCAAGCCCTGGTACTTCGTGATGGTGAAGATGTTGTTGGTCGAAGCCGACACCCGCACGCGTTGCAAACCAATCCGGTCCAGCAGCGACGTGGGCAGGTTGTACCCGATCGAGATGTTCTGGAACCGCAGGAACGAGCCGTCTTCCACGTAGTACGAGTTCGACTGGGTGTTGGTGCTGAAGTTCGAGGCGGCCTCGAAGATCGGCAGCGTGGCGTTGGGGTTCTGGGGCGTCCACGAATCTTTCACGCGGGAGCTGATGGAAGCCCCGGCGAACGAGGGGTAGAAGTCGGTGTACCACTTCGAGACGTTGAAGATCTTGTTGCCCAGCGAGGCGTACAGGTACGTCGAGAGGTCGAAGTTCTTGTAAGTCACGGTGAAGTTGAACCCGGTGGTGAACTTCGGCACGGGGCTACCCAGGTAGGTCCGGTCAGCAGGGTCGATTTTGCCATCGCCGTTGATGTCGGCATAGCGGAAACGGCCGGGAGCGGCACCCGGCTGGGTGGGAGCATTCTTCACTTCTTCGGCGTTCTGGAACAAGCCCAGCACTTTATAGCCGTAGAACGAGGAGATCGAGTAGCCCAACTGGTTGCGAATGGGGTTGATGCCCCGGAAACCCGGATCGATGTACGTAATGTACTGGAGGTTGCCGGCCAGCGACACGATCTTGTTCTCCAGGAGCGTCAGCGTCAGGTTGGCGTCATAGCCCACTTCGCCGCCGAATTTGCCCCGGTTGATGAGTTGCAGGTCAATCCCTCGGTTCATCATCTGGGCGACGTTCACGTCGGGAGCAGTGGCGTAGGAGCCGACGGTCTGCGTGACGGGCACGCGGAAGAGCAGGTCGCGGGTGTCTTTCTGCCACAGGTCGAGGATAACCTCAAACTTGTTGTTGAAGAATGCCCCGTCGAAACCGATGTTCTTTGTCACCGAAGTTTCCCACTTGGCGTCGGGGTTGCCGATGCGCGTGCGGTAGAAGCCTTCGGCGGTGCTGGTGTTGGTCCCGGCGATGTCGTAGGCCGAAGCACCGAGGCTGGCCCCGTACAGGTTAAACTGGTTTTCCTGGGCGGTGTTGTTCACGTTCCCCATCAGGCCGTACCCCCCGCGGATTTTCAGGTCGGTCACCCAGGAGAGGTCTTTCATGAATTCTTCGGACGAAATCCGCCAGGCCGCCGAGAAGGCCGGGAAAATTCCGTAACGTGTCGTCGGGCCAAACCGGCTCGACCCGTCGCGGCGCACCAGACCCGTCACAATGTACTTGTCCTGGTAGTTGTACACGGCCCGGCCGAAGAGCGAGTAGAAGGTCGAACCTAGGCCCAGACCACTGCCCACTTGCCGACCGCTGGCCGAAACCGTGTTCAGCGTCACGTAGTTGGGGTCCTGCGAGAACGGGTTCAACCCGTTGCCGCTGAGGTTGCGGCCGTAGCCCGTGTTGAGGGCTTCCTGACCCACAATCACGTCGATGCCGTGCGCGCCAAACTTCCGTTTGTAGCTGGCCGTGTTGGTGAACGTCCACGCGAAAAAGAGCGCCGCGTTTTCGTTGTACCCAAACGCCCCGTTGTTTTCGGAGTTTTCGTACTGAATCCGGTTGTAACCAACCCCGTAGAAGCTGTTGAACTGCCCCCCGATGCTGCTACGAAGCGTCAGGTTCGGAATCGGGTCGTACTCCACGTACACGTTGCCAAAAATGTTGGCGTTCCAGTTTTTGTTGTTGCGCAGGTTATCGCGCTCGGCCACGGGGTTCCGGGGGTTGTTGAAGCCCTTAGCCGCCGTACCGGCGTAACCGCCGAATTCGTCGTACACCGGGATGATGGTCGGCATCCGGAAGGCCCCGAGAATCTGGTTTTCATCCGCCGCGACGCCCTGCCCACCGGCACCGCCACCCTGGCCAATGACCGAACGGTACGTACCCTGGAAGTTTTCACCGAAGCGGATTTTCTTCGAAAGATCAAACTCGCTGTTGGCGCGGAACGTGTAGCGGGCGAAGTCGTTGTACTTCAGAATGCCCGCCTGGTTCTGGGCGCTCAGGCCAATGTAAAACCGGTTGTTTTCGCCACCGCCCGAGAAACCCAGGGAATGGCGTTGCAAGGGGGCCACGCGGGTGATTTCGTCGTACCAGTTGGTGCCTTGTTTGTTGGCCCGCACCACCTGGTAAACCGGCCCGGCGGCGGGGTTGATGTTGTACTTGGCGCGCTCGGCTTCGAGGTTGACGGTCCCCACGACCCCGGCCGCACCGCCCACGTTGATGTAATCGGGGATGACGGGGGTCTGGCCCGTGCCAAACTGCGGGTGGCTGAACACGGGCGTCTTTCCTTCCTGGGCGGCCGTGTTGCGGAACTGCTGCCAGGTCCACTCGGCAAACTCGGTCGGGTTGAGGAAGCCCGGGCTTTTGCCCGGATCGGTGAAGCCGTAGAGGCCATCGTAGGTCACACTCAGGCGCTTGGCCGAACGTGAACCCCGCTTGGTCGTGTACACGATCACGCCGTTGGCCGCGCGGGCACCGTAAATCGACGCCGCAGCGGCGTCTTTCAGCACGGTGGTCGTCTCGATGTCGTCGGGAGCCAGGAAGTCGGTGTTACCCACCGGCACCCCGTCCACCACGTACAAAGGCTGGTTACCGCCGAAAGCGCCAAAACCCCGTACCCGCACCTGCGAGGCCGTGCCGGGCTGGCCGTTGGTGATGACCGTCAGACCAGCCACGCGGCCTTGCAACTGCTGCTCGACGTTCCCCGAGGGTACCACGGTCAGGTCTTTGGCTTTCACCGTCGAAACGGCCCCGGTGGTTTCGCGCTTGGTGTCGGTGGTGTACCCCGTCACGACGACCTCGCTCAGGGCGAGGGCATCGGCTTCGAGGGCCACGTCTACCGCCGTCCGACTACCGACGAGCACTTCCTGAGTCTTGAAACCTACCGAGCTAACCACCAACGTGGCGTTGTCGCCGTTGACGTTGATGGAGTAATTTCCGTCGGCGTTGGTGGTCGTACCCGTCCGGGTCCCTTTTACCTGAACGGTCGCACCGGGAACTCCCTGCCCGTTTTCGGTAATCCGCCCGCTCACGCGGCGGCCCTGCGCCCAGGCATCGCTCGTCAGCCACACCAGGCCAAACGCTGCCAGCAGAACACCCCTTCTACAGAGAAGGTAGAGTGCTTCTTTCATAGGTTTAGTGTTTAAAAATGGTTGAAAGGAAAAAAAGTGGAAGGTGCTTTTTGCAAAAAGCCTTCAATTTTACCGTAAAAAAGTACCGTTTCAAAACGGTGTAATTTTTTTGTTAAAAAATGTGAACGGGGATATTTCGCCTGAAAACGGCTTCTGGTCGCTTAAAATGCGGATTTTCAGCGTAAAAACTTGTTAAAAATTTTCATGTAGAAATTACAAATTCAATCGGTACGCAAGCAGGGTCGCTCCGTTGCGGGAAATCAGCACCAGATGGCCCAACTGAGACACAACCAACCGCACGTCGCGGGCCTCACCCGGCAGCAACAGCCCCGAATGTCGAAATGGCAGCGGCTCGAACCGATGGTTAGCCGCGCCCTTCAGCACCAGCCCGTGACTGGCGTCATGCCGACCCAGCTCGGGCTTTACGCCGTAAAAGTTTCCCGCCAGCACCAGGTCCCTCCGTTCGTCGCTGTCGAAGTCGTGCACGGCCACGGCCATTACGGGAGACACCTGGGCCTCGTCGGGCAAAGCTTGCCGGGTAAATCGCCCCCCGCCTTCGTTCCAAAATACGGAACTTTCGAGGCACTCCGCCCGGAGTTGCCGGGCCGTTTTGAGTTCTTCGGGCGTCAGAATCCCGCTCACTGGTTGAGCAGCGTAGTCGGCGTAGTGCAGGAAGCGTTTTTTGAGGGCGGGCAGTTGGGCCATCAGGTCTGGCTTGGCATGGTAGGGGTAGCTCCGCCCGTCGGGCCGGTAAGCGCTGAGCAGGGTTTCAGGGACTTCGTTTTGGTCGAAATCCCCCAAGACTAGTTCCAGCGGCTGCACGGGCGAAGCACTGAACCGGGTATTCAGGCCCCAGTTACCCGCCACAAGGTCCAAGTCACCGTCGGCGTCGAGGTCGGCGGCAGTCAGACAATTCCACCAACCGCTGGATTTCGGCATTTGGATTGCGGATTTCGGGCTGAGCGTGCCGTTTTCGTTGGTGAAAACCGTCAGTGGCATCCATTCGCCCACCAAAGCAAGGTCGGGGCGGCGATCGTGGTTGACATCAAGCCAGGCTGCCCCGGTCACCATGCCTACGCGGCTGAGGCCCTCGGGCGTGGCATCGATGAACCGGCCCCCGTCGTTGCGGAGCAGGTAGCTGCGGGGCGCAACGCCGTACCGACCAGGCACGCTGCGCCCGCCGACGAATACGTCCGGGTCGCCGTCGCCATCGTAATCGGCGGGGCGGAGGCAGGAGGCGTTGACGAGCACGGCGGGCGAGTTGGTGGGATCGGCTTTCAGGTGGCCCTTGCTATCCTGGTTTACGTACAGGCGCACGATGCCCAGATTGGGATCTTCGTTACCGCCCGACGCCACCAGAAGGTCCAAATCTTTGTCTCCGTCGGCATCGAGGAAAAGGGCCTCAGCGTCTTCAAATTCCTTGTCTTCCTCAAAATCGGGTTGGGTCATTGGTCGAAACGCGCCGGTAGGCGTTTGCACGAACAGCCGACTGGGTTGGCCGCGGGCTGCCCCCACGAACACGTCGTCCAGCCCGTCGCCGTTCGCGTCGCCCACGGCCAGTTTCGGCCCCTGGGTCGAGAGCAGGTGCGGCATCAGCCGTTCGCGGTTGAAATCGACGAACAGGTTTTCCCGGTGGGTCGGGGCACCGTTGGGAAAAAGCCGGTTGGTCACGTCGGCGAGCAAGGGTATGGTAAGCGGCGCGGGTGGCGCGCCCGGTCCGGCGTTCCGAAAGTCAAGGTTCAGGGTTTGGTCGGGGTTGAGGTTGCTCAAGGTTTGCTGCCTACCACCGGGCCAAGTCACCAGCAGCGAGTCAATTCGGGCGGTTTTTCCTAAACCGAACAGCAGTACCGGCTCCACGCTGCTCTGAAAACCCCGCACGGGCATCTGTTGAAGCAGTTGAGTTTGTCCGCCCGCCCAGAGGCGTACCTCCGCTCCCACCCCAAACGGATTACCCGCCGGACCGGCGCAGCGAATTTTCAGGAAATGCGCGCCCGTGCGTTCGCGGGCTTGATTGCGGAATACGCCGCAGGGGGCCATGAGGTTGTTGGTCACGAGGTCGAGATCACCGTCGTTGTCCAAATCGCCGTAGGCGGCTCCGTTGCGAAAGCCCGGTTCGCCCAAGCCGAGTGCGTGGGCTTGGTTGACGAACCGCGTCACGCCGCCCGGACCCTGCCGCTGGTTGACGAACGCGTAGCTGGCCTGGGGCTGGGATGGAATCAGGTTGAGCACGTCGCGGTAATCGAAGCGGCCCCGCTTTTCGATCAGTTGCCGGACGTTGTCGCGGTCCTCGATGAATTCGACGAAATCAAGGTCGTTGATGTCGCGGTACATCCCGTTGCACACGAGCAGGTCCTTGAAGCCGTCGTTTTCAAAATCGAAAATCAGCGCGCCCCAACTCCAGTCGGTGGCGGCTACGCCCGCCAGGTAGGCCCGTTCACTGAAGAGGGGGTTGCCGCCAATGTCGTTGCCCAGGTTCATCTGGAGGGCGTTCTGGACGTACTGGTAGTGGTAGGTGGCCTGAGCCTTCATGCCCTGCACATCGTAGTCGTCGTAGCGGATCATCGTTTTCCGGCGGGCCTCGTCCTCGGGCAGCATGTCGGTCGTGAACACGTCGGGGCGTCCGTCGTTGTCGAGGTCGGCCACGTCGGCCCCCATGCTGTTGAGTGAGAGGTGCCCCATCTGGCTGGTGAGCACCTCGCGGAAGGTACCGTTGCGGTTGTTGAGGTAGCAGTAATCGCGTTCGAAGAAATCGTTGCTGACGTAGAGGTCAGGCCAGGCGTCGCCGTTAAGATCGGCCACCGACACACCCAGCCCGAAGCCAATTTCCGACCCAAAAAGGCCCGCCTGGGCGCTGACATCGGTGAAGCGGTTGCCGTCGTTGCGGAGCAGTTTGTCGCCGCCGAGCGAATCGCGCTGATTGCGCAGGTCCTGGCGGTAGTCGAATTTGCGGATTTGCTTGAACGAATTGTTGAGCACGTAGCAGTCAAGGTCGCCGTCGCCGTCGTAGTCAAAAAAGGCAGCGTGGGTGCTGTAGCCCCCGTCATTGAGACCGTACTCGGCGGCGCGTTCAGTAAAGGTGCCGTCGCGGTTGTTGACGAAAAGTTCGTTGGCTTTCCGGTCGCCGCGCACGTTGCCCGAATTGCAAACGTAAATGTCGAGCCAGCCGTCGGCATTGACGTCGGTCATCGTGACGCCCGTGCTCCAGGCCTGAGTGCCGCCCACGCCCGCTTTTTTGGTTACGTCTTCAAACTTCCAGGCCCTACGATTCAGGAAAAGTTTGTTTTGGCCCGAATTGCTGGTCAGGTACATGTCGGGCCATCCGTCGTTGTTGACGTCACCGATGGCCACGCCACCACCATTGTAAAAGTTGCGGTAGGTGATGACGTTGAACGTGCTGTCGTCGCGGACGGTGTTTTCGAACGCCAGTCCTGTTTGCTCTGCCGGGAGTTGCACGAAGAGCGGATTTTCGGGGGGCAAATACGCGTTTTTTTCCGATGGACGGCACGCGACAAGCAGGAGCAAGGTATACCGTGCCCAAAGCCCAACGTTTTTCATGGATCGAGGTGAATGATTAAACCTTGAATGTACGCGCCAATTCTGAGCGTTGAGCGCGTGCGGGACAACAAAAAACCTGCCCTACGCGACAGGGCAGGTTTTCAGAAAACGGACATCCCGTCCCGAATCAGTAGCCGGGGTTTTGTTTGAGCGTCGGCTGGCCGCCAATCGACGAATTTACGATTTCCTGCTGAGGCAGGGGCATGTACTCGTTTTTGCCTTTCGTGAACCGTGCGCCTTGCAGGTACTGGCGCTTACGCGATTCAGTAGCCACATATTCGTTAAGTACTACGTCGGCGATGCCCCAGCGTACCAGGTCGAAAAAGCGGTGGCCTTCCATGGCCAGTTCAAGGCGGCGCTCGAAGCGCACGGCTTCACGGGCGGATTCTTTGCTAGCAAACCAAGTGTTCCCCGCCGGGTACTCCTTCACCTGGTAGTTGGCAGCGGGCTGGGTGGCGTCAAGAATGGGTACCCCTGCGGAAGTATAGCCGGTCAAACGACCCATGACCATGCACCCACCGGCACGCTTGCGCACTTGATTGACCAGAGTACGGGCGCGTTCGAGACTCCCGGCTTCCACCTCGCACTCGGCGGCCATCAGCAGCACGTCGGCAAACCGGATGAGCACGTAGTTGTTGGCGTTATTGCCCTGCGCCCAGCCGGAGGCCGTCGAAAGCGTACCCTGCTGCGATTTACGGAAGGTGTTTTTGATGGGGCTGTACGGCCCGGCGTAGTTCTGGTCGCGAATCCAGGCCGTGCCGGGGTGAGGGCCCCAGTCGAGGTAGGGAATGCCCCGGCGACCCACCGTCCAATCGAGGCGAGGGTCGAGCGGTATTGTGACGTCGGGGCGGTAGGTCAGGTCGCTTGACGGAACGCCTTGGTCGTTTTTCACGTCGCTGGCATTGAAGGTGCGAATGAGCGGCAGGCCGTTGGCATCCACCTTGTAGGCATTGACCAAATTCTGGCTGGGCTGGTTGAAGCCGCAGCACGTACCGGGGCCACCTTGGTAGGGGTAGTTTAGCACGTCACCGTAGCCACCGTTGGAGCCGTCGCCGTCGCCGTCGTTGACCGAATACTGAACAGCGAACACGGATTCCTTGCTGTTTTTGGTAGCCGCGTTGAAGTTGTCGTAGAAGCAATCGTTGAGGGCGTACTTTAGCCCGTTCGATGTTTTGCCGTTGGCGATGACGTCGTTCAGGATGGGCAGCGCCTCGCTGAATTTACTCTGGAAAACGAGGGCCTTTGCCTGCATGGCCTTCGCTGCCCACTTGTTCACCCGTCCAGCTTCGGAGTGGGTTTCAGGGAGGTTGTCGGCAGCAAACTTCAGGTCTTCGTTGATGTTCGGCCAGATGTCACTGGTGTTGGGCACTTTGACGGCGTTGCCGTCGCCTCCGCTGAAGGCCTTCCAGGCGTCGGTGCCGATGTAGGGCACGTTGTTGAACACCTTTTTCACCTCGAAGTGGTAGTGCCCGCGTAGGAAGCGGGCTTCAGCAGTCCAGGTTTTCTGGTTGGTTGCCGAAACCTGCGACTTACTCATTAGTTCGATGACGGCGTTGGCGCGGGCTACCCCTGCGTACACGTTGCCCCACTTGCCCTGCACGTAGGGGTTGGTGGGCAACACCTCGTAGCGTTCGATGGGGTTGAGGTCCGACTGGTCGCCAATGTCGGTGCCTTTGTAAGAGTCGTCGGATACAACGCTACCCCATACCCAGTTGGACCCTGCTGAGGTCCAGGTGGCCCCGTGAGTCCAGTCGCCGGCCCAGCCGTCGAGCATGGAGTACGCGCCGATGAGGGCCGCGTACACGCCTTTTTCGTTTTGGAGGGCGTTCTCGCTCAACGCACCCTGAGGAGGCTGCGAAAGGAAGCTCTCCTTGCAGGCCACCAACCCCGCGCCGACGGCCAGGGTTGCGCCAATTCCGAAGAGTAGTTTTTTCATGGAGAAATCGGTGGTTTTTTAGCGACGCAGCGGGTTGTCGACCGCGATGATTTTGACCCGATGCGCCGCTGCTGGTTCAGAACGTTAGGTTAAGGCCCACAAGGAACGTGCGCGGCATAGGGTAGTTGCCCTGGTCGATGCCGATGACGCGGTCGCGGCCGTCGCCGCCGTCGGCGTTTTGTAGGAAGGCTGGGTCCATGCCTTCGTACTTGGTGACGGTGAACAGGTTCTGGCCCTGCACGTACACGCGGGCATTGTCAAGACCCAGGCGGGTGGCCAGGGCGTTGGGCAGGCGGTAGCCGAGTACGATGCTTTTGGCGCGGAAGTACGAGCCTTTCTGGATGTAGTACGAATTGGCGAAGTTGTTGGCAAACGAATCCCGGTTGTCCAGCAGCGGCAGGCGGGCGTCGGGCCGGTCGGGTCGCCAGGAGTTGTAGAGCATCTCGGCACTGCGGTTCACCTGGAACGAGTTGAAGTCCGTCCACCACCGGTTGTAGAAGAAGATGTCGTTGCCGTACACACCCTGAAAGAAGGCCGTGAAGTCAAACTGCTTGTACGACACGTTGATGTTGAGGCCGTAGGTGAGCTTGGGGTGCGGGTTGCCGATGAACGTTTGGTCTTTTTCATCAATCGTACCGTCGTTGTTGATATCGGCAAACCGGAACCGCCCCACACCCTGACCCCGCACGGGTCCGTTGGGCGTGTCGTAGGTTACGAACGGATCGGGGTATTGCTTGTCGATGCCGGGCTGGGTGGCGGCGGCTCGCACCTCGGCGACGTTTTGGAAAATACCCTGCACCACGTAGCCGTAAAACGCCCCGATGGGCTGCCCTTTCTGGCCGCGCGAGATGGGGCCGAAACGGGTGAAGCCGTCGGCGAAGAACCCGTCTTCGCTTTCGTTCACCTTAAGAATTTCATTCCGGTAGTGCGAAGCATTCACGCCAACGTCGAATCGCAGGTCGCTGCCCAGGTTGCCCCGGTAGTTGATGGCCAGGTCGAAGCCTCGGTTTTCCATGTCGCCGATGTTGACCGATGGGGCCGCGCCCAGGCCCGCTGTAGCGGGGAAGCGCTGGTTGAAAAGCAGGTCGGTTGTGCGGCGCTGGTAAACGTCGAACGTGAAATCAATTTTGCCATTCAGCAAGGTAGCGTCAATTCCGAGGTTGGTCGAGGCGGAAGTTTCCCACCGCACGTCGGGGTTACCGAAGCGGGCGATGGCATAGCCGGGCGTTACGCTATTGCTGGTGCCGCTGATGTCGTACGAGGTGCCCCCGATGCTGCCGCCAAAGAAACTGTACGAGTTGCTGGGATCGATTTCCTGATTGCCGGTTTTGCCCCATCCCGCCCGAACTTTAAGATCGCTCAGCCAACTCAGATCGCGCATGAACGATTCCCGCGAAATCCGCCAGCCTAGGCTCAACGCTGGGAAGGTTCCGTACGGGTTGTTGTAGCCAATCCGCGAGGAACCGTCGCGCCGGATGGTGGCGCTCAGCAGGTACTTGTCGGCGTAGGCGTAATCGGCACGGGCAAAGACCGAAAACAGAGACGAAGTGCCGCCGTTGCCACCGTTGGTTTGGTTTCGCTCGCCCCGGTCGAGGGCACGGTAAATCGGATCATCGATGAAAAAATTGTTGCGTGAAGCCGTCAGGAAGCGGTTCGCGTTTTTGATGGCTTCCGTACCGACGTAAGCTTTCACGTTGTGCGCCCCAAACTCGCGGGCGTAGGTCAGCGTGTTACTCCAGGTCCAGGTGGTGCTGTAGTTGCTGGTTTCGCCGTAGCTGTTGGCCGCGTTGGGTTCCGACACTTCGTAGCGGCGGAAGGTGTAGAAGCGGTTCCAGCCCGTGCCGTACTGAAGGTTGAATTGCGATCGGGCGGTGAAGTGCTTGAGGAAATCCACCTCGCTGTACACGTTGCCCAGCAACTGGGTGTAAACGTTGGAGTTGTCTTTTTGCCGCTCAATCGCCGCCAGCGGGGTTTCGCCCGTGCCAATACCGGGTGCCTTATTGGAGGCGGGACCACCGTTCACGTCAAATATCGGCACGATGGCGTGGTGTTGCAGCGATTTCGTGAACACGTTCCCTTCGCGTTGGTTACCGCCTGGGGTTTTCAGTTCATCAATGTAGTTGAACTGGAAGCTCTCGCCAATGCGGATGTTCTTTTTGATGTTAAACTCCGAATTGGCCCGCAGGGTGTACCGTTTGAAGAAGGTTTCTTTAACAATCCCCTGCTGGTTGAAGTAGTTGCCTGACACGGCGAACCGCGACTTATCGGTCCCCCCCGACACCGTCAGATTGTGACTTTGGGTAGGGGCAGCCCGGAAGATTTCGTTTTGCCAGTCGGTGCCTTGCTTGTTGGCTTTGGTAATAACAAACTTGGTCCCGTTCGTGAAATCCGTCCCGTCAATGTCAGTTGTGTAATTGATGTAGTTGCCGTTGGCGTCGCGGGCCACGCGGGGATCACCCTCCATGGCCCCGGCGGGCACGATGTAGTCGGGCAAGCGGGGCTGGGCACCCGTGCCGAAAAGGGCCGAGGGCGGGGTTTGGCCCACATTCTGATAACTTTGCCAAAGCAAGTCGGCGTACTCGGTGGGATTCAGCATCCGGATGCGGCGAGAAGCGTCACTGGCCACGCCGTAGAAGCCGTCGTAGGTCACTTTGGTTTGGCCCTTCACGCCCCGCTTGGTGGTGATGATTATCACGCCCCCGTTGGCCCGCGACCCGTAAATCGATGCCGCCGAAGCATCTTTCAGCACCTGGAGCGACTCGATGTCGTTGGGGTTGATGCTGTTGAGGTACTCGCCCCGCACGGGCGTGCCGTCGATGATGACCAGCGGGTCGTTCCCACCGCTGCTGAACGAAGCAATCCCCCGAATGCGCACCGACACCCCGGCACCCGGCTCACCCGACGTGCCGACGGTGACGCCCGCCGCCCGGCCTTCGAGTTGCTGAGTGAAACTCGCCGCAGGCACCGACAGCAGGTCTTTGGTTTTGATGACCGTCACGGCACCCGTGATGTCTTTTTTCTGCTGGGTCGAGTACCCGGTCACCACGACTTCCGAGAGGGAGGCCGCGTCTTCGGTCAGTGCAACGTTCACCGCGTTCTGGTTTCCGACCGCTACCTCCTGGGTTTTGTAGCCAACGGAACTGAAAATCAACGAGCCTCCCGGACGCACCGAAATTGAATAATTCCCACTCACATCGGTGGTGGTGCCGGTGGCAGCGCCCTTGACTTGCACAGTGGCACCCGGTACGGGTTGATTGTCGGCGGAATTGGTGACGCGTCCCGTCACCCGGCGATCCTGCGCTCGGGCGGTGGTGACCGTGCAGGCCAACCAAGCAAGCCCCAACAGAGCGCTCCTCCACGAAACGTAGAGTGTTCTCCTCATAGGTTTAAATGGTAAATGGTTAAAATAAGGTGGACTGTAAACGTTTACAGGGCGAGTTGATTGGCCGTCAATTCTACCGATTCAAATTGGGTTAGTCAAGTATCTTTCAAAATTATTTGTAAAAATAATGGACTTTGGTGGACAAAAATTACCCATTGGCCTCTGGAAACGTCAGTTTTGGCTCTTTCGGAGGCCGCTCGCTTGCTAATTCAGTTCCTTTCCAAGGTCCGATAAACGCACCCAATTATACGTCGCATAAATAACCCATTACTTGTATTAATGCCCTAAATGCCAAAAGCCCCAACGACGCTAGCGTCGTTGGGGCTTTTGGCTAATCCTTGGCTGGGCCTACGGGCCTGGGTAGCCCGGGTTCTGCGGCTTCAGGTTCGGGTTGTTGAGCATTTCCGGGCGCGGAAGCGGCAGCAGCAGGTGTTTTTCCTGGAGGGGCCGACCGTTGGTGCTCGGCAGGACACTTCCGACGAAGTTGGTGAATCCCTTCGTGGAGAAGTCCATCACCTTCCGGAGGCGGACCATGTCAAACCACGTTTGCTGCTCGTAGCACAATTCCCACCAGCGCTCCCGCCAGACGGCCTCCCGGAAACTGGCCTGCGAATAAGTACCCAGGGCGGGGGTGGTGAGTTGGGCCCGGTCGCGGATGCGCTTGAAGGCATCGTAGGCCGCCTGCGTGGGGGCACCCAGTTCGTTCTGGGCTTCGGCGTACATCAGCAGTACCTCGGCGTAGCGGATCATCGGTGCGTTCAGGTTGTTCTGACGGGTGGGCGTCAAACCCGGCGCGCCGAGTGCAATCTGGTTGAAATGCTTGAACACGTAAGGCGCACCCAGATCGAAGCGGGCACCGGTCCCGTTCGTAAAGTACGTCGTGTAAAAATACCCCTCCTGATCTTTGGCGCGCAAATCACCGGTCTCGTACGATCGGTAAAACGCCAGGGTCGGCACCGAACTCCCCGTGCCCCCCGGCCCGTTGAACGTGACGGGCTTGAAGTTCGGGAAGAAGTTGTCGTACGGGTTCCCGGCCACGAGTGTGTTGTACTGGAGGCTGAACAGGTGCTCCAGGCGGTTTTCGAGGTTTTCGCGGCGGGTCTCGACGTACGTCGGAAACAGGTTGATGACCGTCGGATTGGCGTTGGCGTAGGTGATGATCTCAAACGCCTTGTCGGCAGCCAACTTGTACGAGGGCGCGCCCTTTTGGAGCGGGAAACCTGCCATCGTCAGGTGGACCTTCGCCAGCAGCGCCTTCACGGCGGCGAGGTTCACCCGGCCTGTGGCGTCCATCCAGGGCAGCCCCCCGGCTTCGGCGTCGGTCAGGTCGGCCAGGATGAGCTTGTACACTTCCTCCTGTGGTGCCCGCGCGGGGAAGAAATCCTCCGACGAGGCGGTTTGCGGTTTGGTGATCAGCGGGACATCGCCCCAGAGGCGCACCGCCTGGAAGTACGCCCAGGCCCGCAGAAACTTGGCCTGCGCGAGCACACGCTTCATCAGGGCATCGTTGATCCCCGGGATGGCCGGCACCTTGTCGATGACCTGATTGGCCTGGGCAATAACCCGGTACGTCCCGTTCCACCAGTTAACCACGTGCGCCGTGTTGCCGTCGTGGACGAGGGCGTAGAGGTTGTTGAGGTCGGAATTCTGGGCCGTTTCGGTCGTCGAGGTGCCCGTCATGGCTTCGAGCAATTGCCAGTTCGATGAGAAAATGCCGGCCCCGCCCCCGATGTAGCGCATGTCGGCGTACACCGCGTTCACCGCCGATTCGGCGTGGTCGGGGATGTTGTAGAACGCGTCGGGCGTCAGGGCGGAAGGCGGCGTTTCCTTCAGAAAATCGGAGCAGCTCGCGGGTCCCAGCAGGAGGGTTCCACCGAGCAGAACCCGTCCGATTCGTTTAAACAAAAAGAAGTTCATACAATAAGTCGTTTGAGGCGTGGTTTAGAAGCCGAGTTGCAGCCCCATCATGTAGGTTGTCGGTTTGGGGTAGTTGTGCCAGATCATGCCCTGCGAAAAGGCGCTGTTGCCGCCACCCTGGTTGGTCGGCGTTACTTCCGGATCGCCGATGATGGGGTCATCCACCAGCAGGAAGAAGTTCTGCACCGTGCCGTACAGGCGCAGGCGGCTGAGCCGGAGCCGCTCGGTGATCCGCGTGGGGAACGTATACCCGATCAGGGCGTTGCGGCCCCGCAGGAACGACCCATCGAAAATCCAGCGGGAATCGACGTTGGTCACGTACCCGGCGCGGGTGTCGCGGATTTCGGCGATGGGCGTGTTCTGGTTCTGGGGCGTCCAGGCGTTGAGCACCGAGGTGTAGCTGTTGGCCAGGGCCTGGCGGTCTTCGCTCGGGTGCAGGTTCATCGACATGACGTCGTTGCCGTACATGAACTGAAGTTCCAGCGTGGCGTCGAAGTTCTTGAACCGGACGGTGTTCGCAAACGTGCCCCAGCCTTTGGGGCTGCCATTGCCGATGATGCTCCGGTCGGCGTCGGTGATGGCCTTGTCGCCGTTGACGTCGAGGTACTTGATGTCGCCCGGCAGCATGGTCAGGTTGTTGCGGTAACTCGTAAACTTGGCCGCTTCTTCCCGCTCGGCTTCACTCCAGACGCCCAGGCGCGTCAGCCCCCAGAACGCACCGACCGGCTCGCCGACGCGGATGACGTTCGTCGGGTTGGTAAAGTTCGGGCCACCCACGTTGAAAATGTCGGCGGGCGTGGCCAGGGTGAGTACCTTGTTGCGGTTGCTGGACCAGTTGACGAGGGTCGACCACTGGAAATCGTTCGTCTGGACGACGACGGCGTTCACCGCGACTTCGAAGCCCTGGTTTTGCATCGAACCGATGTTACGCCGGATGGTGCCGTACCCGCTCGTGGTCGGCACGGGGGCGTCGAGCAGCATGTCGGTCGTTTTGCGGTAGTAGTAATCAGCCTCGACGTTTACCCGGCCTTTAAACAGGCCCAATTCAACGCCCACATCGTACTGGGCCGTTTTTTCCCAGCGCAAGTCGGGGTTGGCCAGGCGGCTGAGGCCCGTTCCGGCCACGCGCGTGTCGTTGAAAATCGTCGCAAAATTGGCGCTCAGCAGCGGCAGCGACTGGTAGGTCGGGATTTCGGAGTTCCCCGTCAGCCCGTAGGAGGCCCGCAGTTTCAGGTTCGAGATGGAGTTGTTGTCTTTCAGGAACGATTCTTCCGACACCCGCCAGGCCACGGCCGCCGAGGGGAAAAACGCGAACTTGTTGTTGGCCCCGAACTTCGAGGACCCGTCGGCCCGGCCCGTCACCGTGAAGAGGTACTTGTTGAGCAGGGTATAATTGACGCGCCCGAAGTACGAGGCAAACGCGAACCGCTCGGCCCCCGACCCCCAACCGGGGTTCGCCGACCCGGCTCCGAGGTTGTTGAAGCCAAAGTAGTCGGTGGCGAAGTTGTTGATGCTCGCGTTCATCGCGAAGATGTTCGTGGCCTGCCACTCCACCCCGAGCAGGGCGTTGAAGCTGTGCGCCTGCCCGATCTGCTTGTTGTAGCTCAGGTAGTTGCCCAGCGACCAGAACGTTTCCTTCCGGTTGGCCACCGAGGCGTTGCCCAGGCCGCCGGGGTTCAGGACGCGGGTCTGCGACTGGTTGTTTTCCTGGGTCTGGATGTTGACCCCCACGGTGGTCCGCAGTTCGAGGTCTTTCGTGAAGTTGATCGTGCTCGTCAGGCTACCCAGCGTGGTTTGCGTGTTGAGGATGAACCGGCGGCTCATCAGGCGGTGGTACGAGCTGAAGGTGCCTTCGGCGAAGGGAAAGTCGCGGTTGTTGGCAAATTCCCCGTTCTGGTAGCGCACGGGCAGGAACGGAAAGTCCTCGACGATTTGCCGGGCCACGGCGTCGTTGATGTCCACCAGGTTTTCCGTCTGGTTGTTGTAGCTCAACGTCCCGCTGATTTTCAACCAGCTCTTCACCTGGTCGTCGATGGTAAACCGGCCCGAGTACCGCTTCATGTACGACGTTTTAATCAGTCCCTGGTCGTCGCGGTACCCGAGGCCGAGCGAATACTGGGTGCGCTGGTTGCCTCCGCTGAAGTTCAACTGGTGGTTCTGCGAAAGCTTGTTCTGCGTCGTCTCCTTCAACCAGTCGGTGTCGTGGAGCGGGTTTAGGTTGTCGTCGAACACGCCCGGGTACTGGGCGGCGAAGGCCCGCCGCCGGACGGTCGGGTTCAGATACGCCCAGCGGCCGGCGGCCCAGCCCACGGGGTCGTATTTTTCCATGTTCTTCCAGGCCAGGTCTTCGACGGCCATGTACTCGCGGGCGTTGAGCACCCGGGGCCGGTTGGGGCCGATGGTGTTGACGCTGAAATCGGCGTTGTACGACACCGTGTTGTCCCCGGCTTTGCCCTTTTTGGTCGTCACCAGGACGACGCCGTTGGCCCCGCGGGCTCCGTAGATGGCCGTCGAGGAGGCGTCCTTCAGCACTTCCACCGACACGATGTCGTTCGGGTTGATGAAGTCGATGGGGTTGGTGAACTGGTTCTGCGTCGCCTGGGGCAGCATGACGCCGTCAACGACGAAGAGCGGGTTGTTCGAGGAGTTGATCGAACTGAAACCCCGGATCCGGATCGTCGTGCGCCCGCCCGGGCGGCCCGAGTTGTTGTTAACCTGCACGCCCGCGATGCGGCCTTGGAGGGCCTGCGTCAGCGAGGGGGCCGGGCGTTCCTGCAATTCGGCCATCTTGACCGACCCGACCGAGCCGGTCAAATCCGACTTGCGGACGGTGCCGTAGCCGATGACGACCACCTCGTCGAGATTCGTGTTGTCGGCGCGAAGCGTGACGTTGAGGGTGGTCTGAGTAGTCAGGGCGATTTCCTGTGTGAGGAAACCCACGAACGAGAACACCAGCGTGGCGTTGCCGTCGGGCACCTGAAGGCGGTACTGCCCTTCCGCGTCGGTGACGGCCCCGCGCTGGGTGCCTTTCACGAGTACGTTAACGCCAGGCACGGGGGCGTTGGCTTCGTCGGTGACTTTACCGGTAATCGTCCGGTCGACCGGGGCGGGTGCCACGGGAAAGCCCCGTTCCGGGGAAGCCGTGGCGTAGGCGGGGCCGGTGCAAAAAAATGCCAGGACCAGCGGGGTAGCGAGCGCCCACCGTGTCCTGACCGGCACCGAGTGCGGCAGTAAGGGTTTTTGCATAGGTTTTGCCTTGGAGGCGATTTAGGGGGAAGGGAATTAAAAATGGGCGGTAAGTACGCATTTTTTCGGGTACAATTTTTTCATCCCCTGTTAAAAAATAAAGATTCTCCCTGGGGGCAGGGTCGTTTGCCCCGGCCTCACATGCCTTTTCAAGGGTGTACAGGTTTGAAAACGAGCGAGGGCCTCCCCGGTTGGGAACGCCCTCACTCTGGTGGTGGTCAAAACAGGGAAAATCAATACCCCGGATTCTGCTTCAGCGTGGCCTGCCCGTTCACGAAGGTATTCGTGATTTCATCCACCGGAATGGGGAAGAATTCATGAACGCCTTTTTTGAACACGGCTCCGGCCAGGTACTTCCGCTTCTTGGATTCGGTGGCGAGGTACGTATTGATGGTCGGCTCGATGATGTTCCAGCGCACGAGGTCGAAGTGCCGGAAGCCTTCCATGCCAAATTCGAGGCGGGTCTCGAACTGCACGGCCTTGCGGGCCGCAGCCTGGGAAGCAAACGCGACCGAACCCGCCGGGTACTCATTGACCACGTAGTTGGCGGCGGGTGTACCGTCGGCATTCCTCACCGGGGTGCTGGTTTTGGCCCGCGCCCGAACTTGGTTGACCAACAGTCGGGCTTTGTCGAGGTTACCTGCTTCGACTTCGGTTTCGGCCAGCCACAGCAGCACGGCGGCGTAGCGGATGAGGCGGTAGTTGTTGGCTACCGAGCGTTTGTTGGTTGAGTGGGTGTTGGTGCCTTCCTCCGAGCGGTAGTACATCCATTTCTTACCCACGTATGGCCCGGAGTAGCTTTGGTCACGCACCCAGGTGACGCCCGGCATCGGACCCCAGTCGAGGAACGGAATGCCCCGACGACCCACCGTCCAGTCGAGGCGCGGGTCGAGGCGGGTGGTGACGTCGGGCGCGTAGGCGTCGCTGGCTTTGAGGCCCTCATCGTTTTTCAGGTCCGCATCGTTGAAGGTGTCGAGTAAGGGCAGGCCGGCGGCGTCGGTTTTGAAGGCGTTGACCAGATTTTGCGAAGGCACGTAAAACCCGCAGCAGCCGCCCCCCGGCGCGCCCGAGAAGTAGGGCCAGTTGAGCACGTCGCCCTGGTTGCCGTTGTTGCCCGTGGTGCCGTCATTGACCGAAAACTGGACTTCAAACACCGACTCGGCGTTGTTGTTGGTCAGGGCCTTGAAGTTGTCGTGGTAATCCACCAGCCGAAACCGGCCGCTGTTCACCACGGCTTCGAGCAGGGGCTTGGCCTCGGCGTACTTGCGTTGGTACATGTACGTTTTGGCCAGATACGCCTGGGCGGCGGCTTTGGTGGCCCGGCCCTTCTGGGCCTGGGTTTCGGGCAGGTTATCGACGGCGTACTTGAAGTCGGCTTCGATCTGGGGCCAGATGTCCTTGTCGTTCGGAATCTTGGTGCCGTTGGGGTCGTCGGCCCTGTACGTTTTTTCGTCAATAAAAGGCAGCATGTTGAAAATGATCTTGCCCTGGAAGTGGTAATGCGCACGCAGGAAGCGGGCCTGGGCCTGTACCTGCGTTTTTTCGGCGTCGGTCATGCCCGTGGCCTGGGGCAAAATCTGGAGCAATTCGTTAGTGCGCTGCACGCCGTCGTAGGTATGACGCCACTTGCCCCGCACGTGGGCAAAGTTGGCCTGCCCTTCGTACCGCTCGAAGGCCGTGATTTCGGGCTGGTCGTTGGCGTCGGTGCCTTTGTAGGCGTCGTCGGAGGCCACGCCCCCGTACACCCAGTTGGAGATGGCCGCGTGCCAGCCCGTGGTGCCCGAGCCGATGCCGTCGAGGAGGGAGTAGGCGCCGATGAGCAGGGCGTTAACGCCGTCGCGGTTTTTCAACTGGTCCTGACTGGCTACGCCCGTGGGTTTTACGTCCAGAAACTTTTCGCTGCATGAAGTGGCAATGCCCGCCGCCAGCAGCGTGGTGAGAATGAGAGTTTTTTTCATTTTGTTGAAAGTGGTTTTTCGGTTTTTGGTTTTCAGTTTACGGGTTCTGGTTGTTTTTCTGAAAACCAAAAACCGAGAACCGGAAACCATAAACCCATTTAGAAGCTCAACCGCAGCCCCACCAGGTACGACTTCGACACCGGGTAGGCTCCTTCGTCCACGCCGAGGTGGATGTCCTGGTTGTCGGTACCCGACCGGCGCAGGTTGATGTCGGGGTCGAGGCCGCTGTACTTGGTGAACGTGAAGAGATTCTGACCCTGCACGTAAATCTGCGTGGTGCTCAGCCCGAGGCGTCTCAGCAAGCCCACCGGCAGCGTATACCCCAACTGAATGTTTCGCATCCGCAGGTACGAGCCTTTTTCGAGGAAATAGGTCGAAATCTGGGCGCTGGTGGCATCGGTGGCGCGGAGTTGCGGCAGGATGGCGTCGGTTTTTCCGGGACGCCACGAGTCGTACAGCATCCGCTGGCTGCGGCTGCCCTGGAAGGTGTTGAAGTCCGTCCAGTATTTCACGTAGTTGAAGATGTCGTTGCCGTACACGCCCTGCCCGAATAGCGTCAGGTCCCAGTTGCGGTAGCCGACGGTGACGTTCAAGCCGTAGGTAAAGTCAGGGTGCGGGTTGCCGATGATGGTCCGGTCGGAGGCGTTGACGACGCCGTCGCCGTTGAAATCGCGGAAGATGAACGACCCGGCCCGGTTATAGGTCCCGAATTGCGGCGCGGCTTTGGCGGCCTCTTCGGTCTGGAAGATGCCGTCGATGTAGTAACCAAAGAACGAGGCGATCGGGTACCCTACGCGGCTCACGCTCATGGCCGGCAGGCGGGTACTGAAGCCAAACTTGTTGGCATTGGGGTCGCCGTTGAGGTCGATCACCCGGTTGCGGTAGGTCGAGAAGTTGCCGCTGACCTGGTAGCGGAAATCGCCCGCGCGGCCGTTGTAGGTCAGGCTCAGATCCACGCCCTTGTTCTGCATCTTGCCGATGTTGGTAAACGGAATGGTAGCAATGCCCTGGGTGAGCGGGATGTCGATCTGGTTAAGCATGTCGCTGGTCTTGCGGGTGTACCAGTCGAGCACCACTTCGAGTTTGCCGTTGAAGAGGCTGGCGTCGAAGCCGATGTTGGTCGAGGTGGTGGTTTCCCACTTGCCGAGCGGGTTGCCGAACTGGGTCACGTCGAAACCCGTCACAATGCTCGACCGCGAACCAGCGATGTCGTACCAGTTGTTGGACGGGTCGGAGGTGTAGAGCGAGTAGGCGTTGTAAATGTTGGGAATGTTCTGGTTGCCCGTTTTGCCCCATCCCGCGCGCAGTTTCAGATCCGACACGAAGGTCACGGTCTTCATCATCGGCAGTTCGGTCAGGCGCAGGCCCACGCTGGCGGCCGGGAACACAGCGTAGCGGTTGCCCAGCCCAAAGCGGCTGGAGCCATCGCGGCGGAGCGTGAAGTCGGCCAGCAGGAGTTCCTTGAAAGCGTAGTTGACTTTCCCGAAGTACGAAAACAGCCGGCTGCGCGGCACTCCCCCCCCGCTGTTTTGCAGACCAGCCGGGCTACCGGCGTTCAGATACCGGTAGTCGAGGTCATCGAAGGCAAAATTCGAGCGGGTTGCGTTGAAACCGAACGCATACGTGGCTACGGCCTCGGTACCTGCCAGCACGTTGAAGGTGTGGGCGCCCAGGGTGCGGTTGTAGGTCAGCGTGTTGTACCAGGTCCAGGAGTTGTCGTAGTTGTTCGTTACGGTGAGGCTGTTCACGTTGCGCGCCTCGGCCGACTCGATGTCACGAATGGTGTAGGCGCTGGTGTTGAACGCGTTGTATTCCACTCCGAACGAGGTGCGGAACGTCAGGCCCTTCAGCAAGTCGGCCTCGGCGAAGGCATTGCCGAAGAGGTGAATGCCGCCGGTTTTATTGTCTTTCGCACGGTAGATTTCGGCCACGGGGTTGCGGGCGTTGCCCAGGTTGAGGCCCTTGGCCCCGGCGAAGTTGCCGGCCACGTCGTACACGGGCACCAGCGGGTTCATCCGAACGGCAAACATGATGGGGTTGCCTTCGTCGTTGTTGGTAATTCCCAGGCGTTCGTCGTACGACACGGTGAAGTTTTCACCGACCCGGATGCGGTTGCGGATGTTGAACTGGGTGTTGGCCCGGAGCGAATACCGCTTGTAGTTGGTGTAAGTCAGGATGCCCTTCTGGTTGAAGTAATTGAGCGAGATGGCGTAGTTGCCCTTGTCTGTCCCGCCACTGGCCCCCAGTTGGTAATTCTGGATGGGCGCGTCGTTGAAAAGCTCATCCTGCCAGTTGGTGCCTTCTTTCGCCGCTTTGGTGATCAGGAACTTCGTTGCACCAAAACCCGGCGTTGTGAGGTCGTTGGAGTAGTTGGTGTAATTGCCAGAGGCATCACGGGCCACGAGGGGGTCGCCTTCAAACACACCCGACGGGTAGATGTAGTCGGGAATGACGGGGGTAGCACCCCGACCGTACTGCCCGTGGCTGGGCGTCTGGCCCACGTTTTTGGCCGATTCCCAGATCAAATCGCCCAGTTCCTGGGAGTTGAGCAGGGGCAGGAACTTGCCGGGCCGCTGCACGCCCGTGTACATGTCGAAGGTGATTTTCGGCTCCCCGGCCTTGCCTTTTTTGGTCGTGATGATCACCACCCCGTTGGCAGCCCGCGCGCCGTAGATCGAGGCCGCCGAGGCGTCCTTCAGGATCTGCATCGACTCGACATCGTTGGGGTTGATGTTGTTGAGGCTTCCCGTCGTGGGTACGCCATCGATGATGTAGAGCGGCGAGTTGTTGTTGATGGTGCCAAATCCGCGGATGCGCACCATCGTGCCGCCCCCCGGCGAGTTGTCATTGCCCACCATCACCCCGGCGGCCCGGCCCTGGAGGGCCTGCGTCAGGTTGGGCGTGGGCACGGCGGTGAGTTTGGCCCCGTCCACCACGGTCACGGCCCCGGTGATGTCTTTTTTACGCTGGGTGCCGTACCCCGTCACGACCACCTCGCTAAGGGTACCGATTTCTTCCGTCAGCGTCACGTCAATCGTGGAGCGGCTGCCGATGGCGATTTCCTGTTTCTGAAAACCCACCGACGTAATCACGAGCACGTCGTTGGCACTCCGGGCGTTGATGGCGTAATTGCCGTTGGCATCGGTCACCGAACCTGCCGACGTGCCTTTGAGCAGCACACTGGCTCCGGGCACGGGCTGCCCGTCGCCACCCGCCGTCACCCGGCCCGTAATCCGCCGGTCTTGCGCGTGGGCGTCCTGCACGGCCAGAATGACCAGCAACAGTAGGCCCAAAAGGGTACTGTAAAGAGATTTTTTCATAAAATAGTAGGATTAATTGGTGGAAAACCACGCAAGTATAAACAGAATTACACCACGCAACTACCCAAACCGGGGGATGATAAAAAAATTAGTTTGTGCCATTTCATCTCATCTTTTTTGAAACACGTCGATGAAAATCCTGCTTTCGCCGGACAAATTCAGGGGCTCGATGACCGCCGCCGAGGCGTGTGAGGCCATGAACGCCGGAATTAAGCGCGTTTGGCCCGAAACTGAGGTAGTTTCCGTGCCCCTTGCCGATGGTGGTGAAGGCACGCTCGACGTGCTGCTGCACGCAAACGGGGGGACCAAACGTCGCGCGTTCTGCCACAATCCGTTGGGCCAGCCGATTAACGCTGGGTTTGGCCTGTCGGGTGATGGCAAAACGGCCTTCGTCGAACTGGCTTCGGCTTCGGGCCTGCATCATCTTGCCGCCCACGAGCGCGACGCGTTGCGCACCAGCACCTTCGGCACGGGCCAACTGGTGCGGGCCGCCCTGGAAGCCGGGGCCACCCGCATCATTCTCGGTGTAGGCGGCAGCGCTTCCACCGACGGCGGCACAGGGATGGCAGCGGCGCTGGGGTACCGGTTTTTCGACGAAAGCGACCGGGAGCTGCGCCCCTGCGGCGAAACGCTGGGACAAATGACCCGGATTGACGACGCCAATGTGTCGCTTGATTTTTCAAAAATCAGGGTGGAAGTCGCCTGCGACGTGACGGCTCCGCTTTTCGGGCCGGAGGGTGCGGCGTTTGTGTACGGCCCGCAGAAGGGCGCAACGCCGGAGCAGGTGGCCCGGCTGGACGCGGGCCTGCGCAACCTGGCGCGGCTGCGACCCGGTTTCGACGACGTTCCGGGCGCGGGCGCGGCGGGCGGTACGGGCTTCGGCGCAATGGCCTTCCTCAAGGCTCACCTTCGCTCCGGCATTGATTTGGTGATGGAACTGACGCGCTTTGACGAGCAGCTCAACGGCGTGGAACTGGTCATCACCGGCGAAGGCAAGCTCGACGCCCAGACGCTCCAGGGCAAACTCATCGGCGGCATTTGCCAGCGGGCCGGAGTACGGGGCATTCCGGTGGTGGCCCTGTGCGGCACCCTCGACGCCGACCCCGAGGCGTTGCGGGCACTGGGTTTGGCCTACGCCGCTTCCATCCTGACCCGCCCGATGCGCCTCGATGAAGCCCTCGCCGAAGGCCCGAGCCTGCTCCGCGACGCAGCATTTTTTGTGGTAAATTTGTTCAGAAGTCGACAGTCGTCCGTCAACAGTCGCTAGTGAAAAGCCATTTACATCCGACTGACGACCATCGACTGACGATTATCGACTTCTATGGATTTCGACCCGAAAAAAGAACTCGCCAAAGTGCCGCACGAGCCGGGGGTGTACCGGTATTTCGACGCCGAGGGCACCATCATTTACGTGGGCAAGGCCAAAGACCTGCGCAACCGCGTGGGCAGTTATTTCCTGAAAAACAACCAGCACGACCGCAAAACCAAGCGGCTCGTGAGCCAGATCCGACGGCTCGAATTCACCATCGTCCCGACCGAATTTGACGCGCTGCTGCTCGAAAACACGCTGATTAAAAAGCACCAGCCCCGCTTCAACATCCTGCTCCGCGACGACAAGATGTACCCCTTCATCTGCGTCACCAACGAGCGCTTTCCGAGGGTCATCACGCTGCGGCGCATCGACCGCAAGCTGGGCACGTTTTTCGGCCCGTACGCCAACCCGAAGGTGATGTACGCCATCCTCGACATGTTCCGGCAGTTGTACACCATCCGCACCTGCACGCTGAACCTCTCGCCCGAAAACATCGAGGCCGGGAAGTTCAAGGTCTGCCTCGAATTCCACATCGGCAACTGCCTCGGCCCCTGCGAAGGGCGCATCTCGGAACCCGCCTACAACCGCGAAATCGACCAGGTGAAGGCGATTTTGAAGGGCAATCTGACGCCACCCAAACGGTATTTTGAAGAACAAATGGCCGACGCCGCCTCACGCCTGGCCTTTGAGGAAGCCCACCAGTGGAAGCAAAAGCTGGATTTGCTGGCGGGTTTCCAGACCAAATCGACGGTGGTGAATCCCAACATCGCCGATGTGGACGTGTTCGCCATCGTCTCCGACGAAGCCACGGCGTACCTGGCATTCATAAAGGTTCTCAACGGCACCATCACCCAATCGCAGACCTTCGAGGTGAAGAAAAAACTGGACGAAACCGACGAGGACATCCTGACGATGTGGGTTTGGGAAATGCGCGAACAGTACCAGAGCGAAGCGAAGGAGGTGCTGACCAACATCCCGCTGTCCATCGACCTGAAGGGCATTCAGAACACGGTGCCGCAAATCGGCGACAAGCGCAAACTGCTCGACATGGCGCTGAAAAACGTGCTTTACTTCCGCAAAGAAAAAGCCGACCGCCAGGTGGCCGAAGAAACCGCTGGGAACCCGAAAATGCGGATTCTGATGACGCTGAAAAACGACTTGCAGTTGAAAACCCTGCCCCGGCACATCGAGTGCTTCGACAACTCGAACATCCAGGGCACGAACCCCGTTTCGGCGATGGTGTGCTTCAAGGACGGGCAACCCTCGAAGAAAGACTACCGGCATTTCATCCCGAAAACCGTCGTCGGGCCCAACGATTTCGCCACCATGCACGAGGTCGTCACCCGGCGCTACACGCGGCTGCTGGAAGAGCAGCAACCCCTCCCCGACCTCATCATCGTGGACGGTGGCAAAGGCCAGCTATCCGCTGCCTGCGACGCGTTGAAAGAAATGGACTTGTACGGCAAGGTGCCCATCATCGGCATCGCCAAAAGGCTGGAGGAAATTTACTTTCCCGAAGACACCATTCCGCTCTACATCGACAAAAAATCGGAATCACTCAAGCTTATTCAGCGCCTGCGCGACGAGGCCCACCGCTTCGGCATCACCCACCACCGCGACCGCCGGAGCAAAACCTTCCTGGTAACCGAACTGGAGAGCATCGAAGGCATCGGCAAAATCACGGCCACGAAGCTGTTGAAGCACTTCAAAACCATCAAGGCCATCCGCGAAGCCCCCGACGCGGCGCTGGAAGAAGTACTCGGCAAGGACAAGGCCGAGAAGGTGCGACGGTACTTTGAGGAGGTGGAGTTGAAGTGAGGCCGGTGCTGGCCATCGGCCAGCAGGTTTCCGGTGCCCCAAAATAACTTTAGGTGCTCAGCGAACGGGCAATCCGTTCGATTCGAGCCGCCAAACCCGGCTAAAATAAGTCGGGGTAATCCGTGATGATGCCGTCCACGCCGAATTTGACGAGCGCGTCAAGTTCGGATCTCGTGTTCACCGTCCAGGGGATGATTTTCAGGCCTTGCTGGTGGCATGCATTGACGACCTCGGCCGTGACCGTTTTGTAGTACGGGCTGTAAATCGTGGGTTTGAAGCCCAGCGTGACCAGATTTTCGTCCAATGTTCTTGCATTGGCAGTGAGGTAGGCCAGCACCACATCGGGGTAGCGCTGGTGGATGTGCTGCAATGGCCGCGCGTCAAACGACTGGATGTTGTACCGACCGCTCAGGTTCTTTTTTTGAATGATGCCCATCACCAGTTCCACAAACTCTGCCGGTGCGGGGTGGTACGTCCCATCGGTTTGCGGGCTGGATTTGATTTCAATGTTGTAATGGGGTGTCGGCAGGCCTTTGGTTCGGGCATAGGTTTCCACCGAATCGAGCAATTCGCCGAGGAGGGGTTTGTAAGCGACCATCTTTCGCTGCTGCGGAAACTGTGGATGCGGCTTCAGGCCCACGTCGTAGCGCTTGATTTCGGCGTAAGGCAACTGGTAGAGGTTGATGGATTTTTCCTCGGCTTTGCCTATGGGCGTGCCGTCGGGTTTGGTGCAGAAATCGGCGGCCATGTACGGATCGTGCGAGACCACGACCTGCCGATCTTTCGAAATCACCACGTCCAGTTCCAGCGTCCGGACGCCCAGATCAAGCGCCGTTTTCATGGCCGGAATGGTGTTTTCGGGCATCAGGCCCCGGCAGCCCCGGTGCCCCTGCCGGTCGAGGGTGGACTGGGCCAGCAAAAGCGCGGGCGAAAGCAGAAAACAAAGCAGCAGTTTCATGAACATCGCGGAGTGAAAAGCCGTCGAAACGGCCTGAGCAGTGAGCCGCTCAGGCCGTTCAAGGTTGAGTACTTGAGCAGAAGTAATTGAGTAAATTGGTAATTAACCCAAGTGGTGCGGCTGGGGGGGGGGCGGCGTGGATAGTACACTCCTTAGGATAGATAGTTAATTTACTGAAAATCAGTTTTTATCAAAAAAAATAACTACCTGCTTACTCATGACCACCTACCTAAAAGTTGTACCGTACGCCCACCTGCACCTGGAAGGGGTCGTTGGTGGGGTTGGGGATGCCCGTGGCGTTGACGCGGTAGTTGAACCGCGCGTTGGCCGCGTCGAAGTTGGGCACGGCGGGGGTGGTGGCCGTGGCGGGCGTGCCGCCCGGTGCGTAGAGCGCCTGCGTGGTCAGCGAATTGTTGACGCCCCAGGTGCGCTTGAGCATGTTGGCGAAGTTGAAAATCTCGGCCGATACCTCGATGGTGTGGTTGCGCACGATCCGTAACCGCTTGGCCGCCCGGACGTCGATGATGCCGTAGAAGGCGTTGATGCCCCCGTTGCGTTCGGCAAACCGGCCCGAGTACGCGGTGATGTAGTCTTTCAGGCTCTGGCTGGCCGTGGGGCTGTTGAGCAGGTTTTCCAGGCCCGTGCGGATGTTGGCCGGTACTTCCGTGCTGGTGCGGTCGAAGACGTACGCCAGATCGTTGGTCGCCACGAAGTCGCCGTTGTTGTTCACGCCCGAAAGCAGCGTGTAGCGCGTGCCGCCCAGCCCCGAATACCGCACGCCCACCGAGACGCCCCAGAACGTGGGCAGCGTGCCGAACACGACCAGCTTGTGGCGGAACTGGTTGTCCGAATACGTCATCCGGCTCAGGTTGCGGGGGTCGTCCACCACGGGCTGCACCAGCGTGGCGGTGTTGGCCACGTTGCCGTTGTAGGAGGTGTTGTCTTGCACGTCGTTCCGGGTGTAGCTGACCGAGATTTCGCCGTCGCGGAAGTAGCGGTAGGTGGCGTCCACGACGACGGCAAACTGGTTCACGCGCCCGTCGCCGGTGAGTTCGAGCACCCGGCCCAGCCGCTGGCTGATGCGCCCGTCGAGCCAGTTGGCCACCCCGTTGGCGGGCATCCGGTTGAGGGGCACGAACACGCCCCGGTTGCCTTCGTTGGACAGCCGGAAAAACGGCTGGGCGGCCATGTTGCGGTCCACGTAGGTGTAGTTGTTGCGAGCCAGCGACACGAAGCCGGAGAGCGTCACCTTCAGCCGGTCGTTGATGAACCGCGTGTAGGAGGCGTTGGCTTTGTAGAGCGTCGGCACGCGGGCGCTGGCTCCGGTCATGTTGATGGTGGGCAACTGAAACCGCGCCAGCGCCGGGATGTTGGTGTAATCTTGCCGGTAGGCCGCAAAATTGGGCGCCGGTACGTCGGCCCCGCGCACGTCCACGGTGGCCAGGTTCGAGCCGTCGAAGGTCAGGTTGTTGATGAGCGCGTAGTTGTTGATGTCGGAGGCGAACACCCCGGCCCCCAGCCGGACGATGTCGCGGCGCTGCTCGTTGACGTCCCACGTGAACTGCAACCTCGGTTGGGCGATGAACGTCCGCAGGCGGTTGTCGGTCCGCAGGCCCAAATCTTCCAGCACGGCCTGGTTGAGCGAGGCTTTGGGGAAGTGGGCGTAGTCGAACCGCAGCCCGGCGGTCAGGTCGAGGCCAGGGGCCAGTTTGGTCGCCATCTGGCCGTACACGCCCGCGTTCCAGATGCCCCCGCGCACGCTCCAGTCGTCTTTGAGCGGCACTTCGCGGAAGTAGCGGTAGGGCCGCAGCCGCTCGAAATTATCCAGGGCCGTGCCCGTGGCGTCGTTGGTAAAGTGGAAGCGGCCGTTCACCTCGCTGCCGAACGTCGAGCGGGAGTGCGTGTACATCAAATCCACGCCAAACGTAAACTGGGCCTTGTTGGTGTTGTAGTACAGGTTGTTGATGAGTTGCACCACGTTGTTGGTGAACCCTTCCTGGGCGAAGCGGTGGCCTCCCATCTGGATGTTGGTGGCGCGGTTGGCCCCGTTGATGCTCGACACCACGTTTTCCACAATCGCCCGCGGAATGTTGCGGCTCGGCAACTGGTCGCCGGGGCTGCTGAGTTGGTAGGTGTGCAGGTGCTGCACCTTCAGTTCGTTGGTCAGGCGCGGGTTGAGCGTCGAGCGGAGCGTGGCCAGCAGGCTGTTGTCCCAGTTGAAGTCGTTGCCCGTCGATTCGAAAATGTTGATGGCCGTGTTGTCGGTCAGCCCGAGTTTGTTGCGGTCGCTGGTGAAGTTGTTGCGGACGGTCAGCAGGTTGTTCGGGTTGATTTGCCAGTCGAGCCGCAGGAAACCCGCGTCGGAGTTGCGCCGGCGGGGAAACTGCCCGTACTGGGCCGTGTTGGCCACGCCGTACTGCCGACGGGCGATGTCCACGTAGCGGTCGAGCGTCGCGATGGTGGTGTTGAAGCGCAGTTCGTCGGCGGGCGACTGGATGTCGGCGATGAACAGCGGGCGCGAGTCAATCTGCCGTTCCCACACGGCGAAGTAGTGCAGCTTGTCCTTGATGATGGGCCCGCCCAGCGAGAAACCGAACTGGTTGGTGGCAAACCGCACGTTGCGCGGGTTGCCCCGGATGTCGAACCGGCTGGCCAACTGGTTGGCGCGGGTGTAGTTGAACACGCTGCCCGTGAGTTGGTTGGTACCGGCCTTGGTCACGGCGCTGACGATGCCGCCCCCGGCGCGGCCGTACACCACGTCGTATTGGTTGGTGATGACCTTGAACTCGCGCACGGCTTCGAGCGAAATCGTATACGGCCCCCCACTCCGGCTGTTCGACGCCCCCGCCGACGTGGGGTTTTTGGCCGTCGTGCCGTCGATGGTGAAGTTGGTCGACGAACCCAACTGCCCCGCCAGGTTGCCCCCCCGGCCCGCCAGGGGCGAGAGGTCGGTCAGGATGGTGAAGTTGCGGCCGTTGATGGGCAGCGTCGAGATGGTGCGGGCGGTCACGGTGGTGGCCGCCCCGAAGTTTTCAACCTTGTTTTTCAAGCCCGAGGCCACCACCTCGACCACCTGGAGGGTCTGCCCGGCTTCCTGCAACGACAGGTTGATCCGGATCAAATCGCCCTGGTTGAGTTGGTAGCCCGTGAGCCGCTGCTCGCCGTAACCGACGTACGTAGCCCGCACCGTGTACGGCCCGCCGAGGGGCAGTTCTTTGAACAGGTACTCACCTTTGGCGTTGGTCACCGTGCCCGTGGTGAAGCCGGTGGATTCGTTGCGGAGCAGGACCGTAGCCCCCGGCAGGGGCGCTTTGCCGTTTTCGAGCACCAGCCCAACCATTGACGTCTGGGTAGTCTGGGCTGAAATACTGTGGCTGAGCCAAAGCATCAGCGTGGCCGTAAGGGCCATAAAACGCACAGGGTAGTTCATGGGGAAGACCGATTAAATTTCTTCCGCAAAGAGACTCCTCCGCTGTGTTCTGGATGTTAACGAAAGGTTACCAAACTGTGACGAACGCGGCAGCGGTCCTGGTCCTTTTTATTCAACCTGAAGGCAGTCTGCCGCCCCTGTCCAGGGGAGTACCTGGTCATGAGTCTATCAGTGGTGCGTCTGTCGACGGGCTTTTTCAGCCATCGGCGAGTTCAGGGGATTGGTGGAAAAGACGAACTATTGATTCGTTGACTTGACAATCCGTGGTATCAAAAATGATTCTTCTACCCGTGCGCCCTTTTTTCGGGTAAACAAAAAAGGCCAGCGCGTCAACTGCGCTGGCCTTTTCGAAGGAAAAGACAGAATCAGTATTCCCACAAATTGTGCTCAAACTCCATGAGTTTGTGCTCCAACTGCTGCGACTTCAGCAGGCCCGCTTTTTCGCCCCCGTAGATGTCGGTCAGGAAGGCATCGTTGGCGTTCGACTGCTTGATGATGCGGGCGTTGAACAACCGCAGGTCAAACGCATCGGCCATGTTTTTGTGCTGGGCCTGGTTGAGCGAATTGTACCAGATGAATTTCTTCGGGTTCGAGCGGAAGTACGCCGCCACGTCTTTGTAGCGGAACGACGCCACCGGCACGTCAAACCCACGGGCCGTCTTTTCGGCGGGAATGATGATCGTCAGGGCCTGGATGTCGTTGTAAGCCCGCGACCGCTTCCGGTCGAAAATGTAATCTTCCTTGATTTCAATCACCGGCAGTTCGGTGGCGAAATACTCGATGGGGCCACCCGCCGCCGCCGCCGACGGTTCGTCGCCCCAGCCGCCGTCGTTGTTGGCGGCCGTGTTGTTGGCTGCCGGAGCGCCGGGTTTCTTGCCCGCCGAAGGAGCCGTTTTTTTAGCCGTCGAAGTGCCACCCCAGCCGTCGTCTTCCACGGCGGGCGTGGCCGCCTTCTTGGGTTGGGCTTTGGGGTCGGTTTTCGGCGTACCGCCCCAGCCGTCGTCTTCCGAGGCTTTACCAAAACCGGCGGCTTTTTCTTCCTCCGACAACCCGCCTTCGGTGTTTTCGTAGCGCAGGTTGGTGTTAAAGTCTTCCAGCGCGAGTTCGGTCGTTAACGAATCGTTTTTATACGCCTTCAGCAGACCCGACCGGTAGCCGTCGATCAGAAACCGGGTGATCTCGTTGTTTTTCGAGAAGAACGGCTGGTTGATTTTCTCGCGCAGGTCCAGTCGCCGCCAATTGGTCACTTTGTACATGATGTCGGCTTCGTCGATGGGCCGGGCGGAGTTGGGGTTCAGGCCGCCATCGCCCTGTTCGGCGCGGGGGACACTGGAGCCGCTCTGGACCATCATCGTGGGCGGTTCGGGCTGCACCTGAGGCGGATTGGCCTGAATCTGGCTCTGTTCAGGTTTTGCCTGCGGTTGAATTTCGATTTCCTCGCCCATGCTGGGTGCCGCCTTCGGTTTTTTGGCCGAGGTGCTCGTGCGGGCTTTCGGCTTGGCGGCCGGTTTTTTCTTCTTCGTCTGGGCCATCGCGGCGGGTGCCACGACCAACAGCACGAGAGCCAGAGTGATGAGTTTGCGTAGCGCGTTCATACCTGCCTGTTTTTGGAGTCGTAAATTGTCGAGAGAAAAAGTACGGAGTGCTTCGCTACGGGTTGGGGTTGGGTTGAACCCGCCCAGTAAGGACCGGGCGGGTTCAAATTCTTTAATTCAACGGAATCGTTACAATCTTATTGCCAATGTTGACGGGCGAAACTTTTCCCTGGAAATTCATCCGCTGGCATCCTTTGATTTCGAGCACGTAGCGGTCACCAGATTGCGCTGATTGAGCAAGGCCAGAAATTGAGCCGCCTCCACCCAATTCAACCGCGTTGATCCGACGGCCGCCCCGCACTAAGTTTACGGTAACACTGGTCACGCGGAATCTAGCGTCTTCGGGGTTGGTCGCTTTGAAGTTTTCGTCAGCTACGGCCCGCACGTCGATGGAGCGGAGCGCCGAGGCGGCTTCGCCACGTTTTTCGTCAATTTGACGACCGTTGCCAAACACCACAATGTCGGGCTTCGGCACGAGGCGCACCTTGAAACGTTCCACGCCCAGCGTGTTGCCTTGATTGTTAACGTTCATCGTCACCTGCGAAGAGTTCGGCACGATGGTCACTTTGCCGCCGCCGCCCGAAATAATGTCTGCACCCGAACCGCTGAACGACGGTTGCCACAGCGCACCCAGTTGCGGGCTGACGAAGTTCAGACGGTTGGCACAGCCAAAGTAAAGCGCCGGAATTGTGGCCGTTTCGATGCTGTACGACGGTTTCGCCACGAAATACTCGCCCGTCACCGTCAGCGTTTTCACCTGCCCCGAGGGATCGTTGTAGGCGATGTTCCCCGTGTAGGTTTTACGGGCGATGCCCTTGTTGTCGTAGGCTCCGCCCTGGGCGGTGAACTTGATGACGGCCTTGCCGTCCTTGACTGGCACGGCGGCTCCATTGAAACTCATCCGGGGCGTGATGGCGCTCGACGAGGCGGCAATGAACATTTCGGCTTCAAACGGTGTACCCGCCACGACGGTGTTCGACTTGGCCGAAATCATCCCAAAAATCTTGTCGAACTTCACTTCCTTCGCGCCTACTTTGGCGGCGAGTTGGTCGAGCACCGCGTTTTCGTACCGCCGGATTTCCGATTGCTTCTGGCTCAGTAGCGCCAGGGCAGCGGGCACGGGCGTCTGGGCAAAATTCAGTTCGGCGAAATCCTTCCGGCGCTGGTCGGCGCTGCGGTTGGCGATGGCGTCTTCCCGGCCATCGAGAGCCAACGGAGCGAATTTCGTGCCGGGATCGGCGTACTTCTCCAAACTTGTCACGAACGAATTGAGGCGCTCCTTGAGCGGGTAGGCTTTGCCGTTTTTGCCGTTGCCCATCATCAGAATGGCCACTTTCTCTTCTTCCTGCGGGTTTTTCACCGAGGTGCCGTCTTCCGACATGCCCCCGCCCGCCGTTTCGATGATTTCGTTTTTCAGGGCGTCGATTTCGCCCACAACGGCGTTGGTCTGCTGCCGCACTTCACTGGCTTTGCGAACGATGTCGGCGTACAACGCCGGGTTGCTCGACTTGGCTACGGTTTCTTTGATGCTCGTCACCGCGCCTTCGTTGTTTTGATTGGCCACTGTGTTGGCCGATTCGAGGCTGCGATTGAGCAGGGTGAATTTTTCAATCAGGGCTGCACTTACTTGCAGGGCAAGCATTGCCGTCAGCACCAGATACATCATCCCGATCATCTTCTGCCGGGGTGTCTCTTTCGCTCCAGCCATTTTTTTTAGTCGTAAGTCGTAAGTACTAAGTCGTCAGTAAAATTCAACGACTTCTGCTTACGCGGGTGATTTCGGTTTGTGGGAAAATTTTTAATGGAAAATGGATAATTGAGAATGGAGAATAAACAGCCGATGCTGCCTCGTATTATCCATTTTCCATTCTCCATTCGCTCAGGCGTTGGCACCCTTCATCGCCGTCAGCATGCTGCCGTAGATGTTGTTGAGCGAGGTGAGGTTGGTGGTCAGTTTGGAAAGCTCCTGCTTGAACTGCTGGGTATCCTTGCTGGCCGATGCCATGTTTTCCATCGCCGACGACAGGTTGCCGTAGAAAGCGTTCATAGCCTTGAGGTGCTTGTTGGTGTCCTGGAGTTCCAGTTCATACACGGCGTTGAGCGCACCCATTTTCTTGGTTACTTCCTGAAACTGCGTGCGGTATTCCTTCGCGTCGAGCGAGGCCGAGGCCATCTCCGACAGGGCCGTTACGGTGGTGCCGTATGACTTGTTCATGTCGACGAGCGAGCGCGAGGCGGCGCGCACGTTTTGGGCGTACTCGTTGGTGGCCACGGTGGCGTCGGTGAGTTGCCCCATTTTGCCCACCGTGTCGGTCAGGCTGCGGAGGCCGTTGCCCAGGTTGTTGAATACCTCGGGCGTGATTTTGGCCTGGGCGATCATGTCGTCCATCTTGGCGGTCAGGCCCAGGTTGGGGTTGGTGGCGGTGCTGCGGGTGGGCAGTTCGCCCCGATAGTCGTCGGCCAGTTCGGGATACACCCGTTCCCAGGCGTAACTGCGCTCGGTGGGTTGGACGAACGTCTGGAGGGCGAACATCAAAAAGATGAAGGCTTCGGTAAACATCCCGGCCATGAGCATCTCGTTGGCCCCTTCCCAGTGAAGAATCTTAAACAAGGCCCCCAAAATCACGACGGAGGCACCTACGGAATACGAAACGGGCAGTACTTTGTCAAAAAAGAAACTCGATTTCTGAGCAGCCATGAGCGTAAGCGTAAAAGGAAAATTGGTTTGTGGTTTGTAGTTTGAGGTTTGTAGTTCATGGTTTTAGCCCTCAGTTGCTGAACTTCAGACAACTACAAACTACAAACCTCAAACTACAAACTTTAGACCTGTTTCCCGAAAGGGCATTGAAAAACCGGTGGGGCCTCGGGCGGAGCCCCACCGGTCCGGAAAATCAGGTTCGGCTAACGAAATTCACGTCCACCCGAACGACCCATGTGCTCCATGGCGCAGCGGAAACCGATGTAGGAGCGGGTTGAAGTTTCGTATTCCCACGAACGGGTACCCGTTTCGAGGAAATAGGCCACGTCTTTCCAGGAGCCTCCGCGAACGATTTTGCGTGGTTCGTTGGGGTCGTTGTTGACGAGGTTCAAATCCCAGGTAAATACCGTCGAAGCGTCGGCGTAGGCGTCGAGGCACCACTCGGCCACGTTACCCGACATGTTGTATAGCCCGAAGTCGTTGGGGTTGTACATGTTGGCCGGGGCGGTGTAAGCGTAGCCGTCGGCGTCGTAGTTGCCACGCTGGGGCTTAAAGTTGGCCAGCAGGCAGCCCTTGCCGTTGGCGACGTAGGGGTTCCCCCAGGGGTACTTGGCCGAAGCCTTGCCACCGCGCGCAGCCCATTCCCACTGAGCTTCGGTGGGCAATTCAAACCGGGGCAGGGCGTACTCGCCGTTGGTGGTGCGGTGTTCGTTGATAAGAGCCGTGCGCCACTTGCAGAACTCCCGGGCACCCTGCCAGCTCACCCCCACCACGGGATACATATCAAAAGCCGGGCTGGCGTAGTAGTATTCGGTCATCGGGTCGCCGTTGTGGTAGGTAAAATCCTTGCGCCACACCGTCGTGTCCGGATAAAGTTTCGTCATGATGTACTCTTCGCCGAGCGTCGAGACCGAGTCGGTCAGCATGGCGTTGACGAACTGCCGGTACTCGTTGTTGGTGATTTCGGTATCATCCATGAAGAACTGACTGATCGTCACACGCTTGTTGAAGTTCACCTGCGTGGCGGCGACGTCTTCATCGGCCTGCCCCATCATGAACGACCCCGAGGGGATCAATACCATGCCAATGGGCGTGGGCTGCTTGTAACCTTTACGCTGGGTGGCGGCGATTTCTCCATTCACGACGCCCACGTCGCCCTTGCCTCTCCGTCCACCCTTGGAGGCTCCGTCCTTTTTCCCGCCAAAGAATCCGCAACCCTGCAACAGCAGGAAGGGTGCCACCAGGATCAGGCCCGCCAATGCTTTTCGATAGAATACCCGATGGTTCATAGGGTTCACTGTTTGACTGTCTCGGTTTTTGAAATTCAGCTATACAACGGAATTTCGGTCTAAATTATATGTGCCTTGAAGAATTTGCCGGTTCTGCTTTTGCCAGGGTACCGAAGGGTTCGGACAGACTGGGCAAAAATAGAAAAAATTGGCGGTTGCCCATCCCTGACTGCCAAAACTTTACCCACGCTCCGGACAAAAATAGGGCCAATTGGGCGGAGGGGGTAAAAAATTGTTCCTCTCCAGTTCACAGTGGGCAGTTTACAGTTCACAGATTGAAGAGTCTGCATTTGTATTTCCTGTAAACTGTAAACTGCCCACTGTGAACTGACTCAGTACCTGAACCTCGGCGTCCGCACGATGGTCTTTTTCGTCACTCTCGGAGCGGGCAGGGCGTAACTCAGAAGCACCTCGTGCGAAGTGGGCGCCTTGGCTGCCTGTCCGCCAATCACGTAATCAAATGCATAGCCCAGCCGGAGGGCGTTGTTTCTGGCCAGATTCAACCCCACCAGCGCGCTGATGGCATCGGCACTGCGGTACTGCAACCCGAGCCAGTACCGGTCTTGGTACGTGCCCATCACGCCGCCTTCCACCGACACAGCCCCTTGGTTGCCGTTGCCAAACAGGGAAGGAATCGATTTAACCAGCACGGAGGGCGTCAGTTCCACGTCGTCGGTGAGGTAGTAGCGGATCCCCCCGTGCACGTACACCGAACTGTACAACTTGTTGGTACCGGCTTCGGTTTTGAACGGGTACCGCGAGGCCACGAGGTGGTTGACCGCCCCGCCCACAAACAGCGCCGACGAGGTGTAGTACGCCCCCAGGGCCAAGTCGGGCTTGGCTTCGTTGATGCGCCCCGTACCAATGAGCGGGTCGCCCGGTTCGCGGGGACGCAGGATGTCGAAGTTGATGGATTTGTTGTAGAACCCGGCACGCGCTCCGAGTGAAAACTGTCCCTCGCCGAGGGGGATGCGGTAGGCGTACGAAACCTGAAGTTCCTGATTGGAAAACGCCCCGAGCCGGTCGTTGGTGGCATAAAACCCGATGCCGCTGCGGATGGCATTGAGCGGCATCTGAAACGAAAACAATTGGGTGGAAGGCGCGCCGCCGTCGTCGAACGTGCCCTGGTAGCCGGGGTTCCACTGGATGCGGGTGATGCCCGTGAAGCGAATCAGCCCGTCGGCCCCGGCGGCGGCGGGATTAAGATAAAACTGGTTGAACAGGTACTGGGTAAACTGGGCATCCTGCTGGGCCAGGGCGGGCGGAACCGCAAGCAGGGTCAGTAACGCAATCCGGAAGTAGTGGTTTTTCATAGAATTCAAAACAGGGATGTCCGGCCTTTTGCCCACGCGTCTGTTTCGTTGCCGCAGCACCTCGGGCCGATTCAAGCGATAAAAAAAGGCAACACCTCCGTATTTTCAAAAAAGGGTGCCGTTTCTGATGTACCTAACGGCAACCGGGCGGCTTTGTTGCGGAGTGAATGCGCGGCAGTCCGGCGTTTTTCGCCAATTTTAACCCCAAACTTCCGTTTCGGAAGTTTTACGTCGAACCTAAGCTCATTCCGGCTCTCCCGCCGACAAATACACCTTTTTTCTATGAAACGTTGCGTCTGGACTGCTCTGCTGCTGCTGGCGGGGGCCTGCCGGGAAACGGCGGAAGAGCGCCGCGAAAAGTTTGAAGAAAGCCGCAACGTGCCCCCACCCTACCGCGTGGTGACCATCGAAGGTTGCGAGTACCTGCGCATGGAAGTGACCCACGGCTACGCCGTGCTCACCCACAAGGGCAACTGCCGCAACCCCATCCACTGCCGCGTGGACACGGCGGCGCTACGACCCGGCGAGGCAAGACGGTAATTTGTTTTCCGATAAATTTTCTCCCCAACCATGCCCGGCGTTCTGATTCAATTCGCGCATCCGGCTCTGGAAAAATCCCGCGTCAACCGGGTGCTGCTCGACGCCGCCCAGGGGCTACCCGGCGTGACCGTCAACGACCTCTACGAAGCCTACCCCGACTTCGACGTGGACGTGGACCGGGAGCAGGAACTCCTGCTCCGCCACGACTTCATCCTGCTCCACCACCCGTTTTACTGGTACTCCGCCCCGGCGCTGGTGAAGCAGTGGGAAGACCTCGTGCTCGAACACGGCTGGGCCTACGGGCGCGAGGGCACCGCGTTGCGGGGCAAGTACCTGATGAACGTCGTCACCACCGGGGGCCGGGCCGAAGCCTACCAGCCCGAGGGCCACAACCGCTTCACCATCCGGCAGTTTCTGGCCCCCTTCGAGCAAACGGCCCGTCTTTGCAAAATGAGTTACCTGCCGCCTTTCGTCGTTCACGGCACGCACCGCCTCAACGAAGCGGGCATCGAAGCCGCCGCCGAACGCTACCGGGCGCTGCTCACCCAACTGGCGGCGGGTTTCGTGCCCGCCGAACACGCTCCCGACGTTTTCACGAACGAACTCCTCCCCCGCCCATGACCCAGTCCATTCTTCTTCAGGCCGTCGTATACCTCGCCGCAGGCGTGGTGTTCGTGCCCCTGGCCAAGCGGCTGGGGCTGGGGTCGGTGCTGGGTTACCTGCTGGCGGGCATGGTCATCGGCCCGGCGGGGCTGGGGCTGGTCGGGGCCGAGGGGCAGGACATTATGCACGTGGCCGAATTCGGCGTGGTGATCATGCTGTTTCTGGTCGGCCTCGAACTCGAACCCGGCCTGCTTTGGAAACTCCGCACGCCCATACTCGGCCTGGGCGGGTTGCAGGTGGCGCTCACGGCGATGGCGCTCGGCGCGCTGGCCCTGCTGCTGGGTTTGCCCTGGCCCGCCGCTCTGGCCACGGGGCTGATTCTATCCATGTCATCCACGGCCATCGTCCTCCAGACCCTCAACGAGAAGGGCCTCATGCCGAGCACGGCGGGGCAGAGCGCGTTTTCGGTGCTGCTGTTTCAGGACATCGCCGTCATTCCCATCCTGGCCGTGCTGCCCCTGCTGGCTACTTATCCTGCCGCCGGGGGAGCCGACGCCCACGGCTCCCTGCTCGACGGCCTGCCCGGCTGGCTCCGGGGCCTGGCCGTGCTTGGAGCCGTGGGGGCCGTGGTGGTGCTGGGGCGGTTTGGCATGCGCCCCGTGTTCCGGGCCATTGCCCGGACCGACCTCCGCGAGGTGTTCATCGCCGCCGCCCTGCTGCTGGTGGGCGGCGTGGCGCTGCTCATGGAAACCGTGGGCCTCAGCCCGGCGCTGGGGGCCTTCGTGGCCGGGGTGGTGCTGGCCAACAGCGAGTACAAGCACGAACTCGAAAGCGACATCGACCCTTTCAAAGGCCTGCTGCTGGGGCTGTTTTTCATTTCCGTCGGAGCCTCGGTCGATTTCAGACTGATTGCGGAAAGCCCCGGCACGGTGGCGGGCGTGGTCGTGGCGGTGATGGCGGTGAAAGCCCTCGTGCTCGGAGGGTTGGGCAGACGCTTCCGCCTCGGCACCGACCAGAACCTGCTCTTCGCGCTGTCGCTGGCGCAGGTGGGCGAATTCGCCTTCGTGCTGCTGTCGTTTTCTGTCCAGAATGGCATTCTCGACGCCCCGACGAGCGGCCTGCTCACCGCCGCCGTGGCCATCACGATGGCCCTGACGCCCGTAGTGTTCGTGCTCAACGAACGGCTGCTGCTGCCGCGAATCGGCACGCGGGAAACCCCCAAACCGCCCGCCGACGCAATTGAGGAGAAAAACGAGGTCATCGTGGCCGGATTCGGGCGGTTCGGCAACATCGTGGGGCGTTTCCTACGGGCCAACGACGTGGGCACCACCGTGCTCGATTTCGACTCCGACCGGGTGGACATTCTCCGCAAAATCGGCATCAAGGTGTACTACGGCGACGCCTCCCGCTACGACCTGCTCCGCGCAGCGGGAGCCGCCGAAGCCCGCCTGCTCGTCATCGCCCTCGACACGCCCGAGAAATCGCTCGAACTGGTTGAAACGGCCCGCAAGCATTTCCCGAACCTCCGGATTCTCGTCCGGGCCAACGACCGCGACGACGCCTACGCCCTGCTCGACGCGGGCCTGAGCCACGTGTACCGCGAAACCCTCGACAGTTCCCTGCGCATGGGCGTCGACGCGCTCCGCCTCTTGGGCCACCGGGCCTACCACGCCGAGCGCTCGGCCCGGCTCTTCCGGCGGCACGACGAACAGGCCCTGACCGAACTCGCCGCCGTCCGCCACGACCGGCGGCAGTACTTCAGCACCGCCCGCCGCCGCATCCGCGAACTGGAGCAACTCCTCCGCTCGGATGAAACTGACCGCTGGCTCCGCGACATCGAAGAAGGCTGGGACGCCGAATCGCTGCGGAAAGAAGCCAACGGTTGAGTACCTTCGGGCTTTCCCACTTCCCCCTGCCGAATTTTGCACGCCGAAGCCCTTGCCCACCTTGGCCAGGACCCCGCCCTGCGCCGGGTCATCGAAGCCACGCCCCTGCCCGAGCCAAATCCCTCGGGCGATTTGTACTACGATTTGCTCGACAGCATCGTTTCCCAGCAGCTTTCGACCAAAGTTGCCGCCGTGATTTTCAACCGCTTCCTCGGGCTGTTCCCCGGCGAATACCCGCACCCAAAGCAGTTGCTAGCCCTCGACATTCCAGCCTTGCGCGGCGTGGGCCTTTCCAACCAGAAAGCGGCCTACCTGCAAAACGTGGCCCTTTTTTTCGAGCGGGAAAACCTGGAAGGCAAGAATTGGGACGCGTTTTCGGACGACGACATCGTGAAGTACCTCACGCAGATCAAGGGCGTGGGCCGCTGGACGGTCGAGATGATCCTGATGTTCACCCTCCAGCGCCCCGACGTGTTCCCCGCCGACGACCTCGGCATCCAGCAGGGCATGATGCGCCTCTACGGCCTACAACGCGACCGGCACCTGAAGGCCCGCATGACCGAACTGGCCGAACCCTGGCGGCCCTACCGGACGACGGCCTGCCGGTTGCTGTGGCGGTGGAAGGATGGGTGAGGGAGTTTTTTTGGAAATTGTTACCTTTCGGTAAAATCAACATTCAACCATGAAAGCCATCGGACTTGTTTTCGAGGAAGATGACGAAGAATTCATCATGGAGCGCCTTCGGGCCATTCAGCAGGAACGGCATTTGGCCATTTACCCGGATTCGCCTTCGTTACCGGGAAAACCGACACCATTGAAGAGTACAACCGCATCCTTGATGAAGCGATGGAAGGGGAGTCTGTCACGTTGGCCGAAGCGAAAGCGCGTTTCGGGTTATGAACGGACCGAAACGCGAGTTCGACCTCAGGCCTAATTTTCTGCGCGAATTGGCCAATCTGGAAGCCTACGTAGGTCAGTCCAATCCCCGAAAAGGCCGCAAATTCGTCTCGGAACTTTTCGATTTCATCTCGGACGTCGTCGAACCGAACACATACGCATTTCCGGAAGACCCGTTACTGGAGAACGCCAACGCACGAGTTCAGGCGGGCGGTTTTCCGCAGGAATTATCTCATCGTTTACCGAGTTACCGACGACTTGCTGCAATTTCTCACCATCGTCCATACCAGCCGCAACCCCGGCTCCATTCGCTTGGAGGAGTAAAATCGCATCGTTTTCCCTTTATAATCTAAACCTGACCATGCGGCCTAGCCCCAAAAGCCCGGCCTGATTTCATGAAAAAACTCGCGTTCTTCTTCCTCACCGCCTCGGTTGCCCAAGCCCAGACGGCCCTGCCGCTGACTGACCTTTCGGCCTTCAAAAACCCCTCGAACGTCTGGCGCGTCGTGGGCGGCGTGACGGGCAGCCCGACGTCCAACGCTCTGACGGCGCAGCCCGGCACGGGCGTTCTCCTCGACGTACCCGGCAAAACGCCCTACCAGGCCGCCGACAACCTGCTCACGAAAGACGACCACGGCGACGTGCACCTCGAACTCGACTTCATGCTGCCCAAAGGCTCCAACTCCGGCGTGTACCTGATGGGCCGCTACGAGGTGCAGTTGTACGACAGTTGGGGCGTTAAAAACCCCAAGTACATCGACTGCGGGGCCATTTACCAGCGCTGGGACGAAAGCCGGGGCAAGGGCCGTGAAGGCTTCGAGGGCTTCGCGCCCCGGCAGAACGCCGCCCTCGCCCCTGGCCTCTGGCAGCACCTGACGGTGGATTTTGAAGCCCCGAAATTTGAAGGCGGCCGGAAAACCCGCAACGCCCGCTTCGTGAAGGTGACGCTCAACGGCACGGTTCTTCACGAAAACATCGAACTCACCGGCCCCACGCGGGCGGCGGCCTTCGCCGACGAAGCCCCACGCGGGCCGCTCATGCTCCAGGGCGACCACGGCGCGGTGGCCTTCCGCAACCTCCAAATCGAACGCTTCGAGCGCGGCCCGCTGGCCCTCGGGCCGGTCAGCTACGCGTTTTACAACGGCTACGCCGAGACGATTCCGGACCGTTTCACCAAAAATCCCGACGTGCAGGGCACAAGCCCGGTCCTCAACACGCGTCTGGCCAAAAACAACCAGTACGTGGCCCGCTTCGACGGCACCTTCACCGCCGACGTGGCCGGGCCGTACGAATTCAGCCTCCAACATTCCGAAATCGGCAGCCTCGTCGTGGACGGCGACACGCTGCTCAACCGGCAGTGGGGCGACCGCAAGCTGATTTCCGCCACGAAAACCCTCACGCCCGGCGAACACCGCTACTCGGTGCTCGTGCGCAAGGGCTACAACTGGCTCAGGCCCGCCGTGGGGCTGTTCGTGAAGCGCCCCGGCGGCTACCCGCAGGCCTTCCACGCCGCCGAATCGGTGCCCGAGCCGGACCCCGTGCCGCTGATTGCCGTCGAGCCGGGGGCCGAGGTTGAACTGGTGCGGGCCTTTGTGTACAAACCCGGCTTCAGCCGGGGCGACGGGGGCAAGAAACTCCGCGTGCTCCACGTGGGCGACCCCACCGGCGTGCATTACAGCTACGACCTGGAGCAGGGCGCGCTGCTCGACCTCTGGAAAGGCGATTTCCTAAACACCACCGACGCCTGGCACGAGCGGGGCGAAGCCCAGACCGTGTCGCCCCTGGGCACGGTGCTGCGCCTCTGGGGCACGACGCCCGCGACGACCAGCGCCCAAAATTTGCCCGATTCCACGGCGGGCGTGGTATTTAAAGGCTACCGCCTCGACGAAATGGGCCACCCGACGTTCCGGTTTCAGATGGGCAACCTCGAACTCACCGACCGCTTGCTGCCTTACGAAGGCGGGCGCGGCCTGACCCGCGAAGTAGCCACCGGCGGCGACGCCACGCTGCGCCTGGCGCGGGGCCAAGCCATCCAATCGCTGGGCAACGGCCTGTACCTCGTGGACGGGAAGTTTTATGTGCAAACCGCCCCGAAGGCCGGTGCCACCGTCGCCTCGGCGGGCGGACGGCAGGAACTGCTCCTCCCCCACCCCGCCAGCGCGGGCGTGGTGAAGTACGATTTGATTTGGTGAAACCATCGCTATACCCCGTCAGCTAAAGCAGACGGCAAGTAGGGAAAGCCCCGCCGGGGCTGTAATTCATTTGTTTTAAGTCCCAAGGGGACTTCCCGTTTTGCCGTCTGCTTTAGCTGACGGTAGCGGCCTTCAAAATTCACAAACCATGAAAAAACTGGCTCTCCTCGCCCTTTTGGTCACTGGTCACGGGTTCCTGACCGTTGCCCAGAAGCCCGCCGCCGAAGACGATTTCTACCAACTCCGCACGCTGCCCATCCCCGAAAACGTCAACCTCGAAGTGGGCGGCCTGGTGCCCCTGCCCGACGGGCGGCTGGCCGTCAGCACCCGCCGGGGCGAAATCTGGCTCGTGGACAACCCGTACATGAAAAACGGGTCTCAGCCGCACTTCAAGCGGTTTGCTTCGGGTTTGCACGAAATCCTCGGCCTGAACTACAAGGACGGCTCGTTCTACTGCGCCGCCCGGGGTGAACTCACCAAAATCACCGACGACGACGGCGACGGCCGCGCCGACCGCTACGAGGCCGTGGCCCAACTGCCCATCACGGGCAACTACCACGAGTACAGCTACGGGCCGCTGTTCGACAAAGACGGCAACATGGTCGTGTCGCTCAACGTGGCTTGGGTGGGCTACGGAGCCAGCCTCGCCCCCTGGCGCGGATGGATGATCAAGGTGACGCCCGAGGGCAAAATCATCCCCTGGGCCGCCGGGCTGCGCTCCCCGGCGGGCATCAACATCAACCGCGAGGGCGATTTGTTTTTTGCCGAAAACCAGGGCGACTGGGTGGGATCGGGCAAGGTAACGCACCTGCGGCAGGGCGATTTCGCCGGTCACGCCCGCAGCTTAGCCTGGAGCGGCGAGCCGAATTCGCCCGTGAAACTGAAGTACAGCGAAGTACCCAACACGGGCGCACCCATCGCCGAAATCTGCAAGACGATTCCGGGCTACAAGTACCCCGCCGTGTGGTTCCCCCACACGCTGATGGGCATTTCCACCTCCGACATGCTTGAAGACCAGACCGGTGGGGCCTTCGGGCCCTTCGAGGGGCAGTACTTCGTGGCCGATCAGGGCCACAGCAAGGTGATGCGAATGTTTCTGGAAAAGGTAGCCGGCGAATACCAGGGAGCCTGTTTCCCGTTCCGCGAAGGCTGGCAGTCGGGGTTGCTCCGTCTGCGCTGGGGCCTCGACGGCTCCCTGTTCGGGGGCATGACGTCGCGGGGCTGGTCGAGCACGGGCAAGGATAACTTCGGTGTGCAGCGGCTGGTCTGGACAGGCAAAATGCCGTTTGAAATGCGCGCCATCCGCGCCATGCCCGACGGTTTCGAGGTGGAATTTACCAAACCCGTCGATAAAGCCACCGCCACCGACACGGCCAACTACAGCCTCAGCGGGTTTACCTACAAATACCACAGCAGCTACGGCAGCCCGATTGTCAACAACCAGCCCTGCCCCATCCGAGGCATCGTGCTCAGCGCCGACGGCCTCAAAGCCCGCCTCGTGGTGGACGGCCTCCGCGACCACTACATCCACGAAGTGCGGGCCGAGGGCGTAAAAGCCGCTTCCGGCGAGAGCCTGCTCCACCCCGTGGGCTACTACACGCTCAACGCCATTCCGCAGGGCGAGAAACTGACTCTCACGGCTTCCACGAATCCCCACGCCGGGCACAGCATGGGCAACGGCGGCTCGATGAGCGCTTCCGCGAAAACCACCGTCCCGACGAAGGGCAAACCCGCCACGAAAGCCCCCGCCGCTGCGGCCCGCAAGTCGGCCAAACGGGTGAACGACATGCCCGCCAACTGGCTCAACGGCCCCGATTTGACGGTGAGCATCGGCACGAAGCCGGGCCTGAAATTCGACACGGAAACCGTGCAGGTGAAGGCGGGATCGAAGGTGAAGTGGACCTTCAACAACAACGACGACATGACCCACAACTGCGTCATTGTCGCCCCCGGCACCGCCGACGCGGTGGGTAACCAGGCCATCAAACTGGGGTTGAAAGGTTCGCAACTGGAATACATCCCGGCCTCGCCGAACGTGATTTACCACACCGGCCTGCTCCAACCCGAAAGCTCCGAAACGATCTACTTCACCGCCCCCGACCAGCCCGGCGAGTACACGTTCGTGTGCACCTACCCCGGCCACCACACGCTGATGCAGGGGAAGCTGCGGGTGGTCAAGTGAGGTGAAGAATGTTCAATTTTCAATGCTCAGTTTTTCAGCGTTCGAGTCTGTCTTTCAGCCTATTGAACATTGAAAACTGAGCATTGAAAATTGAACACTATCGGTATTTTTCCTCAAACTCTTCCGCTTTGAACCCCAGCGTAAGCACCTTTCCATCGGCTTCGATGAGCGGGCGGCGGATGAGCGAGGGGTTGGCCAGCATGGCGACTACGGCGCTGGCGGCATCGGTGGGTTTCTGGGCCTCGGGCAGTTGGCGGAAGGTCATTCCGGCCCGGTTCACGAGGCGCTCCCAGGGGACCTGGTTCAGCCAGGCGTCGAGTTTTTCCTTCGAAATGCCCGCTTTTTTGTAATCGTGAAAGCGGTACGCCACGCCGCGTCCGTCGAGCCAGGCGCGGGCTTTTTTCACCGTGTCGCAGTTGGGAATGCCGTAGAGGGTGAGCATGTTTTCGGACAATTTTTTAACTGCAAAGGCGCAAAGTTTATGCAAGGGTCGCAAGGTCGCTGCGTACTTTGCGAAATCTTTGCGTCTTTGCGGTTAAAACCGACCTCTACACCATGAAGAAACTTTTTTTCGCCACCAGCCTGCTGGCCGTAACGGCCTTCACGCCGCCTGCTCCGAAAACCTTCCGCGACGTGGCGGGCGTCGAACTCTACTCCTTCCGCGAAACCCTGAAAACCGACGTAGACAAGGGCCTGCGGATGGCCAAAGACCTCGGCATCCGGGAGGTCGAGTGCTACAACTTCGGTCCCAAATTCACCACCGCCGCCGACCTGCGGAAACGCATGAACGCCCTCGGCCTGCGCGTCACCGGCTGGGCTGCTGATTTTGCCACGCTCCAGAACCCCGACAAGTTGAAGCAGGCCATCGCCGACGCCAAAACGCTCGGCGCGCCCTACGTGGTCACGTTCTGGATCGACCACAAGGGCAAGAATTTCACGAAGGAAGACACCGACAAGGCCATCGCCGTGTTTAACCAGGCCGGGAAAGCCATCAAGGCCGCCGGGCTGCAATTCGCCTACCACGTGCACGGCTACGAGTTTCAGCCCTACGGCAGCGGGACGTTGTTCGACCACCTCTACCAGAACACCGACAAGCAGGCGGTGATGTTTGAGCTCGACACCTTCTGGTCGTGGTGGGGCGGGCAGGACCCGGTGCAGTTTTTGAAAAAATACGGCTCCCGCACCCCGCTGATGCACCTGAAAGACTGCGTGAAGGGCGTGACCGGCAACAAAACCGGCGCGGCTCCCGTCGAGTACGACGTGCCCCTCGGCACCGGGCAGATTCCCATCGCCGCCGTGCTGCGCGAGGCGAAAAAACAGGGCGTCAAGCACTACCTCATCGAAGACGAATCGGCCAACGTGCCGGGCAGCATCGGCAAGAGCCTGGCGTACCTGGAGACCATCAAGTACTAATTTTAACCCGTCATGCCGAAACAAATTCGGCATGACAAAAAAACCTTAAACCTAAACTCCTTCATGAACCATTCCTCCTCCCGCCGCGATTTCCTGCGGCAGAGCGGCCTGGCGGCCCTCGCCCTCACCACCGGTCCTGAACTCTTCGCGGCGGCGCGCAAAGGTCAGTTCGAGCACGTCAGCGTGCAACTTTACTCCGTTCGCGAAGAAATGAACAAGGACGCGATGGGTACGCTCAAGCAGGTCGCCGCCGCGGGCTTTAAGGAAGTCGAACCGGCCAGCTACGTCAACGGCAAGGTGTACGGCATGGCACCCACCGAGTTCCGTAAGGCCTGCAACGACCTGGGCATGGCCATCACCTCCTCGCACGTCACGCTCCAGAAGCAGGACTACGACACGACCAAAAAAGCGGTAACCGACCGTTGGAAAAAAGTCATGGAAGATTCCGCCGCGATGGGCCAGAAGTACCTCATCAGCGCCGGATTTTCCGCCGACAAAAAAGACTTCGACGCCGTGAAACGCTGGCTCGAAGCCTTCAACGTGGCGGGCGAAGCGGCGAAGGGCTACGGGCTGAAATTCGGTTTCCACAACCACACCGACGAGTTCACGTCGATGCACGCGGGGAAATCCATTTTCCAGCACATGGTCGAAACCCTCGACCCGAAGCTCTGCACGATTCAGTTCGACACCTGCAACGCCAAACTCGCCAACGCCGACGCCGCGTACTGGATTTCCAAGTACCCGAAGAGTTTCGAGATGATGCACGTCAAGGACAAGGCCAAAGGCAAGGACGAAAGCGCCACGATGGGCACGGGCGAAATCGACTTCGGCCCCGTGTTTGCCGCCGCCAAAAAAGCGGGCATTAAGTACTACGTCATCGAGCAGGAATCGTACGACGGCACCACGCCCATCGCCTGCATCCGGGAAAACCTGGCGTGGCTGAAGAAAAATTACAAAGCCTGATTTTTGCCAAAAACGCCGGGGCCTCCCAAAGGCGGTTGATGCCGTTGGGAGGCCCCGGCGTTTTTCGTTTTCTCGACTCAACCTACCCGTTCAGCCACCACCGCGTAGCCTTGCCCGACCCCTACGCACATCGTGGTCAGGCCGTAGCGCTTCCGGATGTTTTGGAATTCCAGCGCCAGGGTTTGCCGCCGCCGCGTCCCCGAGTGGCCCCACCGGCCCGATGCCCATGATGCGCGGCTCCACGCCGACCACCGCAGAACCGATGATGCGGGCCAGGGGCTTCAGGTCGAACCGTCGAGCCGCTTGTTCCGAAGTTAGCAACATGGCCGCCGCGCCGTCGTTCAGCCCGGCGGCGTTGCCCGCCGTGACCGTACCGTTTTTCCGAAACGCCGGTTTGAGTTGGGCCAGTTCTCCACCGACGTACCCGGTTTCATGAATTCATCGTGCTCGAACGATACCGGCGCGGAACCCTTCGGCTGCGGAATGGGCACGGGCTTGATTTCCTGCGCGAAACGCCCCGAGTCACGGGCCTGCGCAGCCTTCCGCTGGGAACGACCCCTGACATTCCATGATTGACACGTCCCGCGTCGTCGCCACCGACGTTCACACCCACGCCGAAGTGTCGTGCCGACAGCCGCACGACGAGTACCGACCCGAGTTGGACGAGGCCTTTGCCCGCTACTTCAAGTCCGGCCACCGCCCCACGATTCAGGAAACGGTGGATTACTACCGCTCGCTGAACATGGCCTTCGTGATGTTCACGGTCGGTTCGGAGCACCGCACCAGACCGGCAAACGGCGCATCCCGAACGAGAAGGTGGCCGAAGCCGACCGCGAAAACTCCGACGTGATGCTGGCCTTCGCCAGCATCGACCCGCACAGGGGGGCATGGACGCACGCGAGGCCCGGCGGCTCATCGAGGCGTTCGGCGTGAAGGGTTCCGTTCCAGATTCCACCCGACCGTGCTGGGCTTTTACCCCAACGACCGCATGGCCTAGCCGCTCTACGAAGCCAGGTGTTCATTGTTTCCATTTTCTGAAGGCGTCAATCCAGCCGTCGAATTGCCTTCACCACCTGCCGCGTGATGCGTTCGTAGCCGCTGTCGGAAGGATGCAGGCCGTCGTAGGTTTGGGCGATGGCCTCCACCGGGTATGGGTACTCGTCGGTGTCGGGGTTGAAAGGCACGCCGATGAAGTCGGGGTAAGGGTAGTTGCGGTACTCACCGGTGAGGGGGTCTTTCAGGCGTTTGAATTTCACTAAATTTTTTAGCTCCAACCCCTTGAGGTGGTAGAGGTCCACCACGGGCAGGCGGGCGTGGCGGCCAATCGAATCGACGGCCTGGGCGAAGGCTTCGAGCGTCTGCCCGTTTTTCGGCTGGTACGAGCCGTGGGCGTTGTTTTTAAAATTGGCGATGTACACGAAATCCGCCCGCTGCATGGGCGTGATGAGCACGATTTGGGCCTGGGGATTGAGGCTACGGAGTTTGTCGATGATCACGCGAAACGCGCCGTACACCGTGCCGGTGCCCGTGTTGGCGGTGTAATCGGCCAGCCGACCCAGCGGGCGGCCCTGCCACCAGTCGTTGGTACCGAGGAACACGGTGTAAAGGTCGGCTTTCTGCCAGCCGAGTTTTTCGATTTGCTGGGCGGTGCCCACGGCCGTCCAGCCGTTGCGGCCCTGGTTGGTTACTTTCAAGTAGGGCAGCTTTTCCGTTACCCCGGTGAGGTAGCCTTTCGTGATGCGGTGGCCGGTTTGCTCGGGGTGGTCGTTGAGGTAGGTAATCGAATCGCCGATGGCGACCCAGGTTTTTTCTCCAGGCCGGAACGAACCCAGCAAGCCCAAGAGCGCAAGCAGGAGGAGGAGTTGTTTCATGGTTTTTTGCGTCATCAGTAACTTAGAGCCTATGCTCAACCACCGCGCGGCGGCCGCCGCGCGGTGGTTGAGGAGGCGAGGGTTTTCATTTTCGAATAGCCTCTTAGTCCGTGACCGGACGGAAACAGCGCGTATCCCTTGCCTTCCCGGTTCCCCGGCAGGTCGGACTTGTTTTCCAGAACGACTTTTTCCGACGCGGGCGGCGTGAAGGGCAGTTTTCCGGTGGGTTTGAAGGCCCCGGTCACCACGTTGAGCAGGGCTTCGGGGTGGTGCCGAAGGTGGCCAGCAGCGGCGGGGCGTCGAGTTCGTCGAGCACCCAGGGAATCGAACCATTGACGGCCAGCACCGTGGGGTTGCGCTTCAGCCACTCGTTGACATGCGCTCGTAGGGACCGAGCCGGTTGTTTTTGATGAGGTCTTTGAATTCGAGCGACTTTCCGCGCAGTACCGCCGCGCTGCGGCGACCCAGCATCGGCTGAACGGGGGACTGGGCGAGCGTCAGGCCGCTGGTCAGGATGGTTGTCAGCAAGAAAAACGGAATGAATTTCATGAAGTGGTGAAAGGCCTGTTTGAATTCGTGGCCAGGTCAACCAACCGAAAGGAGCAAAGTACCCGGATTCTACCGCCGGGCAGTCGTGCTCGTTGGAAGAAATGATGCGGTGCCGACGCCACTCGTGCAAAACAATCCGGATGTCGGGCAGTCATTTCAACGCCTCTTTTCTATCTTCACCGCCCATTTCCCGTACCACCCAACTGATTTGCATCTTCCAGGAAAGGGCTGAAAGCCCTGAAGGATTTTCTTTGTTTACGGCGCGTTTCGACGCTTTACTGGCAGTCCTGTACATGATTTTACTCGTTGATGATCGGCCGGAAAATATTCTACCCCTCAAAAAAATCCTGGAACTGCACCGCTTTTCCGTGGACACGGCCACTTCCGGTGAAGAGGCCCTCCGGAACGTGCTGAGAACCGCCTACTCCGTCATCATCCTGGATGTACAGATGCCGGGCATGGATGGGTTTGAGGTGGCCAATGCCATCGCCGGTTTCAGCAAAGCCCGCGACACGTCCATTATTTTTCTGTCGGCCGTCAGCACCGAAAAAAATTTCATCACCAAAGGCTACACCTCCGGCGGGGTTGATTACCTGACCAAGCCCGTTGACCCGGATATTCTGGTGCTGAAGGTCAAGACATTCCAGAAACTCTACGAACAGCAGCAGCAACTGCGGGCCACGCAGGATTCGCTGCGCCAGGAAATCGCCGTGCGCCAACTGGCCCAGGAGCAACTGGCCGCGCGCGTTCAGGAGTTGCAGGCGGTGCTGGCTTCCCTGCCCCAGATGGCCTTCACCGTCGCGCCGGATGGGCAACTTGAGTACGTCAACGCGCACTGGTTTCGTTACGCCCCCGACGCCGGGACGTTTCCGGATACCCACCCCGACGATGATGCCTGCGAAACATGGCAGGAGGCCCGCGCCGATGGACTGGAATTCAGCAGCGAAGTGCGGCTGCAAAACCGCGCCACGGGCGAATTTCGCTACCATTTGCTCCGCATTTTGCCCGTTCGGCAGCACGGGGTGCTGACCCGGTGGATTGGAACCTTCACCGACATTCATTCCCAAAAACTAGCTGCCGACCAACTGGAGCAACAGGTAGCGGTACGAACCGACGAACTGCTGCTCAAAAATGCCGAACTCGAACGGACCATCCACGAATTGCAGCAATTTGCCTGGGTGGTGTCGCACGACCTGAAAGAACCCCTCCGGAAAATTCAGGTGTTCAGCGATATCATCAAAACCAAACTGCTCACCGGCCAGGATGAGGCCATTTCCCTGCTCGACCGCTCGATCCGGTCGGCGGCCCGGCTGTCGGTGCTGATCGAGGACGTGCTGGCCTACGCCCGGCTCTCGGCCCCCGAGCCGTTTGTACCGACCGATCTGAACGCCCTGCTCGACGACTTGCTGCTTGATTTTGACGAGGCCATCACCCGCACGGGGGCAGTCATCCACGTGGGTCCGATTCCCCGACTCGATACGGTTCCGGCCCGCATCCGGCAGGTGTTCCAGAATCTGCTCAGCAATGCCCTCAAATTCGTCAAACCCGGCATTCCGCCCGTGATCACGGTCAGCGCCGAACGGATCGCCACCAAGGCCCTCGACGGAAGCCCGTCGGCCGATGGGGACTTCTGCCGAATCGTGGTTCAGGACAACGGCATTGGTTTCGATGAGCAGTTCCTGGGCCGCATTTTCGTGCTGTTTCAACGCCTCCACCTCCGCACCAGCTACGAGGGCACCGGCATCGGCCTGGCCATCGCCAAGAAAAACGTCGATACGCACCACGGCCTGATTTCGGCCCGGAGTCGGCTCAATGAAGGGGCGAGTTTCATTCTGGTTTTACCCGTCCACCAGACCAGCCCGACTCAGTAATTCCCTACGGTTTTCCCCCGCGTAGTCATGACCCAGACGTCCAACTCGGTAATCCGACAACTGCAACTGGTTTTTTCCCTCTCGACGGTGCTGCTCCTGATCAGCCTCACGGCGTCGTTTTACAGCATCCAGAAACTGATCGGCAATTCCCGTCTGGTCAACCACACCAACCGGGTGCTGATCGAAGCCGAAAACATCATTTCGTTCATGAAAGACGCCGAGACGAGTCAGCGGGGGTACCTGGTCACGCGCGATCCGCTCTTTTTGCAGCCGTACGCGGAAAGTCGTCGAAACGTAGAGGCCACGCACGGACTACTCCAGGAGTTAACGACCGATAATCCGACCCAGCAGCGATACCTCATGCAAGCGAAAGTCCTTTACGAAGCCAAATTTGCCCAAATGCAGCGGGTGCTCGACCTGAGCCCGCGAAACGGCGCATCCCGACAGGATACCGCCCGGCGGCACGTCGAAATGGTGAAGGGCAAACAGATCATGGATGATCTGCGGGCGGTGGTGAGTCGGCTGAAAACCGAGGAGGAGAGCCTGCTGAAAACCCGCGTTGAGCAGCAGCAGGTGTACATCACCTACACACCGGTGTTGCTGGTGATCGCGGCCCTCATCTCGATGCTCATCACGGCCTTTGCCTACGTGCGCATCAAACGGGACCTCGACCAGCGCATTGCCCAGCAGAGACGCGACGAGGCCAACTACCGCGAAACGACCGATCGCATTGCGGTGATGGAAGGCATCACCCAGGCCATTGCGGGAGGCAATTACTCGGTACGAAGCACTGACACACGGGACGACGAACTGGGGCGAATCGCGAACGCCTTGAACCGGATGGCGAGCGCGCTCGACGAGACGTTCACGGCGCTGAACGCCAGGAACTGGCTCCAGGCCGGGTCGGTCCAACTGAGCGATGCCCTGCGGGGGGAACGGAACGTAACCCGGCTGGCCACCCGCCTGATCGACACCCTTGCCGGTTACATCAACGCCCCCCTCGGCACGGTGTACCTCACCACCCACGACGCCACGTTTACCCTGGCCGGCAGCTACGCGGCTCCGGCGGGTGTGCCGCAAGCCGTCCGCGTCGGCGAAGGGCTGGTCGGACAGGTGATTGAGCGTAAGAAAACGCTGCTCGTGCAGGATTTGCCCCCTGATTACCACCGGGTGAGTTCGTCCCTGGGCGAGGCCCGTCCGCACTCGCTGGTGATTGCGCCCCTGTTGTACGGCGGTACCTGTGTGGGAGCCATCGAGTTAGGCCTGCTGCGCGCCCCCAGTCCGCTGGAACTCGAATTTGTGGAAACCAACCTGGAAGCCATCGCCATTGGCGTCAATTCCGCGCTCGACTACGGGCGGTTGCAGAACTTGCTGGAAGAAACCCAGGCCCAGTCGGAGGAATTGCAGGCCCAACACAGCGAACTGGAAAACCTGAACGCGGAACTGGAATTGCAGGCCCAGAAACTCCAAGCGTCGGAGGAAGAGCTGCGCGTGCAGCAGGAAGAACTACAACAAACCAACACCGAACTCGAAGAACGCGGGCTGCTGCTGGAGGAAAAAAACGAGGAGATTCAGAAAAAAGCCGAGGAACTGGAAATCTCCACCCGCTACAAGTCGGAGTTTCTGGCCAACATGTCGCACGAACTCCGAACGCCGCTCAATTCAATCCTGCTGCTGAGCCGGTTGCTGGCCGAAAACGCCGACAAGACCCTTAACGACGACCAGGTGGAGTACGCCCGGGTGATTCAATCGTCGGGCAACGGGCTGCTCGGCTTGATCGACGAAATCCTCGATTTGTCGAAAATCGAAGCCGGGCAAATGAGCCTGGACTACGCGCCGGTACCGGTCCAGGACATCACCGACGAACTGCGGGCGCTGTTTGGGTTGGTGGCTAAGGAAAAAGGCCTGGACTTCGCCATCACCGTAGAACCCGGCGTACCGGCCGTGCTCGAAACCGACCGAATGCGGCTGGGCCAAATTCTCAAAAACTTGCTCTCCAATGCGCTCAAGTTCACCGCGACCGGCAGCGTCACGTTGACCATCCGAACACATCCCCATCAGGCCAACGTGCTCTGCTTTGCGGTCCGGGACACGGGCATCGGGATTCCCGCGGAAAAACAGCCGCTCGTTTTCGAGGCCTTTCAGCAGGCCGACGGCTCGACCAAGCGCAAATACGGCGGCACGGGCCTGGGCCTGTCCATCAGCCGCGAATTGGCCAAACTGCTCGGCGGCGAGATTTCGCTGACGAGTCGGGTTAACCAGGGCAGTGAATTTACGCTGCACCTGCCCCTGGCGGGGATGGTCGCCGCCCCGGCACTCCCCACCCCGCCCCCGGCGGAGGCTGCCGCCCGGACCGAACGGTATCTGAGCGCGGTCATTCCGGAGGCCATTCCCGACGACCGGGCCAGCATCACGGCGCAGGACAAGACGATCCTGATCGTGGAAGACGACCCGGCCTTCGCCCGATCACTGCTCGACTACGCCCGCCAGAAAGGCTACAAAGGCATCGTGGCGGTGCGGGGCGACGAGGGGCTGAAGCTGGCGGCGACGTACAAGCCCCTCGGCATTCTGCTCGACATCCAACTGCCGGTCATGAGCGGCTGGGAGGTGATGGACGCCCTGAAGGCCAATCCCGAAACCCGACCCATCCCGGTGCACATCATGTCGTCGTACCACCTGAAAAACGAGAGTTTGCTGAAAGGGGCGATTGATTTTGTGAACAAACCGATGGCCTTTGATCAGATGCCGGAGGTCTTCAAAAAGATTGAGTACGTCCTCAACCGCCACCCGAAAAAGGTCCTGATTTTGGAAGACAACCCCAAGCATGCCCGGGCGCTGGCGTATTTTCTGGAAACTTTCGACATCTCTTCCGAACTCAAAAGCAGCCTCAACGAAGGCATCGAGGCCCTCCAGCGCCGGGAGGTGGACTGCGTGATTCTGGACATGGGCATACCGGATCAGAGCGCGTACGAAATTCTCGAAGAAGCCCGCAAAAATCCCGGCCTGGAAAACCTGCCGATCATCATTTTCACCGGCAAAAGCCTGTCGATGGCCGAGGAATTGAAAATCAAAAAATACGCCGATTCCATCGTGGTCAAAACGGCCCACTCCTACCAGCGGATGCTCGATGAAGTGTCGCTTTTCCTGCACCTGGTCGAAGAAGCCAAACCAACCACCCCGGCCCACGGCGCGGTCAAAAAACTGGGGGCCTTGAGCCAGGTGCTGACCAACAAAACGGTGCTGGTGGCCGACGACGACGTGCGGAATATTTTCTCCCTGTCGAAAGCCCTGGAGCAGTACAACATGACCGTCGTCGCCGCGCTGGACGGCAAGGAAGCCCTGCAAAAGCTGACGGAACATCCGGGCATTGACGTGGTGCTCCTCGACATGATGATGCCCCAGATGGACGGCTACGAAACAGCCAGGAAGATTCGGCAGGATCGCCGCTGGAAAAACCTGCCCGTGATTGCCGTGACGGCCAAAGCCATGACCGGCGACCGCGAAAAGTGCATTCAGGCCGGAGCCTCGGATTACATCACCAAACCGGTGGACATCGACCAGTTGATTTCGCTCCTCCGCGTCTGGCTGTACGACCGGCTGTAAGCACTGCGTACTCAGTTGGCCGGTCAAACCGAACCGGCTTCACCCCGACAAACCGACAAAATGCCCAAAAAACGCGTGTTGATCATCGACGACGACCCCCGCAACATTTTTGCCCTGACGGCCACCCTGCGGGCGAAGGGGTTTGAGTGCCAGTCGTGCCTCAACGCCCGGGAAGCCCTCCAACTCCTTCAAACCGACGCGGTCATCGACGCGGTGCTGCTCGACATGATGATGCCCGATATGGACGGCTACGAGGCCATCCCGCACATTAAAAACCTGCCCAACCGGGAAAACACGCCGATTTTGGCGGTGACGGCGCAGGCGATGGTCGGCGACCGGGAAAAATGCCTCCGGGCCGGTGCCACCGAGTACATCGCCAAGCCCATTGACGTGGACCGACTCTTGTACCTGCTTTCGGGCATTTAAGGACGTAGCCCCATGGTGAACGAGCAAGACATCGATCGGCTGCTGAATGATTTGCTGGACGTGCACGGGTACGATTTCACCCACTACGCCCGCGCTTCGCTGAAGCGACGCATCAACCGGCTGTGGACCCTGGATAAGTTTCCAAGCTTTGCCGAATTGCGGTACCGGGTCAAAACCGATCCCGACTACCTGAAGCGGTTGGTGCAGGAACTGACCGTGAACGTCACCGAGATGTTCCGCGACCCGCTGTTTTACAAGGCCCTCCGCACGGAAGTGCTGCCCGCGCTGGCCGCCAAGCCGTTCATCCGGGTCTGGCACGCGGGCTGCTCAACGGGCGAAGAAGTGTTTTCGATGGCGATCCTGCTCCACGAAGCCGCCCTGCTGCGCAAATCGCTGCTGTACGCCACCGACCTCAACCCGGAGGTGCTGGACGTGGCCCGCCGGGGGATTTTCTCGATGGCGCCCATGAAGCAATATTCCGAAAACTACCAGCTATCGGGCGGAACTCAGGATTTTTCCCGTTACTACACCGCGCAGTACGGGCGGGTGAAGTTCCGGGAAGAACTGGTCGAGAACGTGGTGTTTTCCACCCACAACCTGGTTTCGGACCGCTCCTTCAACGAGTTCGATCTGATTCTCTGCCGGAACGTGCTCATCTATTTCGACAAAGCCTTGCAGGAGCGCGTGCTGGCCTTGTTCGACGAAAGCCTGGGACCGCTCAGCTACCTGGCGCTGGGGGCCAAGGAAACGCTGAAATTTTCGTCGGTTCAGGTAAAATTCAAACAACTCGGCACCGAAAAAATATGGCGGAAAATCAGGTAATCGGGCCGGAACGGGTCGTGGTGCTGGGTGGGTCAACGGGCAGCATTGAGGTGTTGCTCGACCTGCTGCCGGCCCTGCCCTCCCCCCTGCCGTTCGCACTGGTGATCGTCCTGCACCGTAAAAACACCGGCGATTCCACCCTGACTACGCTGTTGTCGCTCAAAACGAGCATCCCGCTCCGGGAAGTCGACGACAAGGATGCCCTCCTGCCGAACGCCATCTACGTCGCCCCTGCCGACTACCACCTGCTGTTTGAACAGGACGGCACGTTCTCGCTCGATGATTCGGAAAAAGTGAATTTCAGCCGCCCGTCGATCGACGTCACCTTCGAGTCGGCCGCCGACGTGTACGGGTCGCTGCTGACGGGCATTTTGCTGTCGGGAGCCAATGCCGACGGAACCAGGGGGCTAAACGCCATCAAAAACGCGGGCGGAACCACCGTCGTGCAGCGGCCTGACACCGCCCAGGTGGCCTTCATGCCGCAGCAGGCTTTGGCAGGGGCGACGATTGATTTCGTCGTGGACGTTCCGGAACTCATTGCGTTGGCGAACGCAATCCGGTAACGACGTAGACCCCGTTGGCTTCCTTCCGTTCTTGCCGAACCCGGCGCCGGGTTTTACTTTTGACAAATGCCGCTGGGCGAATTTGATGAACAACCCCGTTCGTAAACCTATTTTTCAAAAAACGACATGGAACCGAACCGCTTCAACCGCCGCGATTTTCTCCAAAAAACGGCCCTTTTCGCCGCTTCCGCGGCCTTTTCGCCGAACGTGCTCCTCGCCGCCACCCGCCGCAAAAAAGACAACCTCGGCATCGCTCTCGTCGGCCTCGGCTACTACTCCACCGACGTGCTCCAGCGGTCGTTCGAGTTCACGAAAAACTGCCACCTCGCGGGCATCGTGACGGGCACGCCCTCGAAGGCCGAAACCTGGAAGCAAAAGCACAACCTGCCCGACAAGGCCATTTTCAACTACCAGAGTTTCGACCAGATTGCCAACAACGACGACATCGACGTGGTGTACGTGGTGCTGCCGCCCTCCATGCATCGGGAGTACGTGGAGCGGGCCGCGAAAGCAGGCAAGCAGGTGTGGTGCGAAAAACCCATGGCTCCGACCGTCGCCGACTGCGAGGCGATGATTGCAGCGTGCCGGAAAAACAAGGTCAATCTCGCCATCGGCTACCGCTGCCAGCACGACCCCAACGTACAGGAATACATGCGGCTGGGCCGAGGCAAGGCGTTCGGGAAAATCAAGTCCGTGGAAAGCGTGGCGGGCTACACCGAAGGCCGCACCAACCACTGGAAGCAGAAAAAAGCCCTCGGCGGAGGCGTGATGGGCGACATGGGCGTGTACGCCATCCAGGGCGCGCGGCTCATCACGGGCGAAGAACCCGTGGCCGTCACGGCGAAACTCTACACGAACCGCCCACAGATTTACACTGAAGTCGAAGAAATCGCCGACTACACCCTCGAATTTCCGAGCGGCGTGCAGGCCAAATGCCACAGCAGCTTCGGCGACAACCAGAATTACCTCAAAGCCGTCTGCGAAGGGGGCGACATCTATGTCTCGCCCCAGCAGGGCTACAACGGCATCAAGGGCCGCAGCCCGAAAGGCGAATGGAGTTTCCCGCTCCAAAACCAGCAGGCCAAGCAGATGGACGAAGATGCCACGGCCATCATGCAGTCGAAAAAGCTCATCGCCCCCGGCGAGGAGGGCCTCCGCGACATCCGCATCGTCGAAGCGGTGTACCGGGCGGGGAAGAGTGGGAAGCGGGAGCGAGTTTGAAGTTTGAAGTTTGTAGTTCTTGTCAGCATCAGCAACTACGAACTTCAAACTACAAACTTCAAACTTTTCAATCCCGAAACGTAATATCCGCCCCGCCCGACTTGCGACGGCCGTTGACGCGGGCCGGACCGGCGTAGTACAAATCGGCCCCGCCGGAGGCTTCGAGGCTTACTTCCTTCGTGGCGTACACGTACACGTCGGAGCCGCCGGTGGAGCGGGCGGCCACCACCTCGGCGGTGAGTTTGCTGGCTTCGAGGTCGGCCCCGCCGTTGCCGTCGGCGTTGAGGCGGCGAGCGCTGCCGCGCAGTTCCACGTCAGCGCCACCGTTGGCCTGCACGTTGAGTTCGTCGGCTTTCAGCGAGAGTTTTACGTCGGCCCCGCCGTTGGCCTGGAGGTTCAGATCGTTGAATTGCAGCGTGCCCTGGTTCGTCACGTCCGCGCCGCCGTTGGCCTGGAGGTTTTGCAAGCTGCGAAAGGTCAGGTAGGCCTTCACGTAGCGGTTGCGGCCCCAGTTGATGCCCCAGCTCCCCTGGCGGTCCACGTAGAGTTTGAGCGTGCCGTTTTTCACTTCGGCCCGCACTTCGTCTTCTTCAAAGCCCTTCACCTCGAGCGTGAGTTTTTCGGAGTTGCCCTGGGTCAGGTACAGGTCAATGCCGCTGTTGACCGACACGCCGGTAAAGCCCGACACGGCGCGATCTTTTTTCCATTCCTGGGCGAAACTGGTCAGGCTGGCGGCGGCAAGCAGGAGGGTGAGCGCGGGGGTTTTCATGGGTTTTCGGAGATTGAAAGGTGCTGTTTGGGGCGAAGATGCCCATTCGGGCCGAAAAGTTGCGTCAGCGCCGGGAATCGTTCAGCGGATTTCGGACGAATGCCGCTGGTTGGCGGTTTGGCGGCAAAAAAATTACTTCAACACCTCCGCCACCTCTACCACCTCGAAGTACGGGTGATTTTTGAACCAGTCCTTGAGCATCTGCACGTGACCGGAGCCGATGAGCAGCAGGTAGCGACGGTCTTTCAAACTACTTTTTCGGAGGATGTTCTGAAAAATCTTCAGGTTGCGCAGCATCCAGAAGTTGGCCAGTTGGTCGGCCCCGAGGTGGTCGTCGCCCCGGCCATTGGCCAGGAGCCAGTAATTGAAATTCACGTAATCGGCCGATTTCAATTTTTCGGGCGAATTCAGAAACCGGTAATACTCCACCAGCGAACTCGCCGCCAGCAGCGAGTCGGAGTTGGGCAGGCGGACGGGGTTTTTCAGGTAAAAAAACGCTTCGTTTTCCTTGCCGTAATTGGTTTCCGGAATCGCCCACAGCGCCCGGACGTAGTCGAAGTGCAGTTTTTCCGAGTGCGAGCGCGGCCGGTGGGTCGAGTCGTCGTAGTCGGGCATCTGGTGATCCACGCAAGTCAGGCGGGACTGGGGCAGGCGGGCGGCGAGTTTCACCGCGATTTGGAAAATTTCGTTGCTGCGCGTGTTGCCCGTGGGTTCGGTGCCGGTGCGGTACGCCGCCAGCACGCTGTCCCAGCGGGCCTGGCGGGCAGGTTCGTTTTCGATGAAAATCTGGTCGGAGCCGTACGCCACGAGTTTCGCCCGCAGCGCTTCCAGTTCGCGCTGCCGCCGGTCGGTGTGCAGGTCGGGAAAGGTGGTTTTCTTGGCGTCGGTGGTGTGCCCGAAGTGAAACGTGCCGAGCAGCACGATTTGAATTTTCTTCGTTTGGGCGAACGCGGCGGTGGCGGCAAGCAGCGGAATGCACAGCAGCGGGCGGAACATGGGCGTGGAGGGGCTGAAGGCAGGTGTTTTCGGGAAAAATACGATCGGGTTTTGAAACCAGCACCGTGGTTTTCCCAAAATTCCGGTTCAGCCCGCCAGCGGCAGCAGGATGTGCTCGGGCGTTTCGTCGAGAAACCCTTCGAACCGCTCGAACTGCCCGTTGACGACCACCACGCCGCGCTCGGTCAGCGCGTAGCCCGCGTAGGGCCAGTCGAGGAGGCCGGTTTCGCCGGTTTCCTCCGTCACGGGGCAGGCTTCGACGACCTCCTCGGTCAGGGCCTGCCGCAGCATCCCGCCCGGTCGGCCTTCGAGGCCCGGCTGCACGGGCACGCCCACCCGGCGCAGTTCGGCCACGGTGGTTTCGAGCGTGGGCCAGTCGGGCACGGCCTGGAGGCGCACGTCGGCCGCGAAATGCCGCACCGAATGCCCGAAAAGCAGGGTCCAGGCCGCGAAGTCGGAAACGCCCGCGGCGGCCTCGACCGTGCGGCGGAGCGGCGGTGCCCACGGACGCCCGAAAAACCGCACGAGCGCCCGCCCCAGGCTCCCGGCCTGCTCGTCGGGCAGGGTGCCTTTGGCCTGTAACTCGGCCAGATCGTGCCGGGCCTGGTTGTCGAGGCTGGACGTAGCCGAACGGATCGCGACCCGGATCAGCCGGGTCACCGAAACCGGCAGGGCGCTGAGCTGAAGCCGACTGACGAAAACCTTCGGCAGCCGCCCGCTGGGGTGCTCGAAGTGCACCGCCGTCAGGTGCTGGTGCGGAAACGAATGCGTTTTTTTGGGCAAATACCCGAGGCTTTCGAGCACGAACGCGAACACCGACGGACCGGGCCCCGGTCCGTCGGCGAAGCAACGCAAGTTCAGGTGGTCGTGCTGGATCAGGCCGCCCTTCTGGCGCACCAGTTCGGCGTAGAGGCGGGCGGAGGGAACGCGCCGGGTGTAGTCCGACCAGAGGTCATCGACGAGGCGCACGGCGAGCTGTTCAGCGGAACACATGGCGCGGGTGGGTTAAAACACGGTTTCCCCCGACCGGTTCTTCCGGTGACCCCGGCGGGGCCGGAACGTGTTGATGCCCAAAAATGCGTACAGCGGGCAGTATTCGAGGTAGGCCGTCAGAAAAAGTACCCCGGCCAGGAGCAGAAGCAGGACGTAGGCCGTGCCCGAAACCACCCCGGTGAAACAAAGCACGGCGAACAACGCGCCGGTCAGCAGGCGGACGAGAATGTCGGAGTTACTTAGGTTGCGTTCCATGGCAGAAAAACAGGAAAGAGGGTTGGTTTTGACTTCGAAGAAAAACGGGTGCGTTACTTCCGGAACAGAATGCCGCTGCCCAGGGTCAGCGTGGCGTAAAAACCGGAAGGCCGCCAGGCCGCCGGATTTACCGGACCTTCGCCGGGCGAGTCCTGCCAGCGGTTCCGGTCCCAGTTGATGAAGCAGCCCAGGCGCAGGCCCAGCATCAGCCGCCCCGTGACTGCCTCGCCCGCCGGAGCAGCGTCGAGGGCGAAGTTGGCGTTGAGGGCCAGGTCGGTGGAGCGGCGGTAAAAATTACGCGTGGTGGTGCCTCCCGAACGCGGCTGCGTGATGCTGACCGTTTCGAGCCCCGGCCCGATGCTAGGGTACACGCTGTGGCGCGGCCCCTGCCAGCACACCCAGCCCAGGCTCAGGTGGTAGGCCGAGCCGGAAACGTCGATGGGTTGTCCAACGGCGTCGCGGGTGTTTCGACCCATGCCCAGCACCCGCAGGGCGACCAGAGCCCTCTGGTACCGCCCGAACACTTCGCAGCCCGCCGCCCCGAAGCCGTTGCCGAACGGCGCGCCCGGTTTTGCCAGCGTCGAGTGCACCAGCGCGTCGGTGCGGGCGAGGTTGGCGTACCCGGCCCGGAAAAACGTACCCACCTCGATGCTGCGCTGAGCCGCGACCAGCCCCGGCAGCAGCAAACCCATCAGCAGCAGCGTAGTCGTTGGTTTCATGGCTTTCGGCGGCACCGAAGCGCCGGTTTGGGTGAACGGAGGCAGGTTCGCTTTTTTTCCGGAAAAAGAAGCCCCCGGCACCGGACCGGAAGCGGCGAAACCCGGGGTAAAGTTCTGGACTCAGAAAGAAAAAAGCGGTGATGAAAATCACCCAAAATCCTGATCATCACCGCCCCGGAGCAGGCTGCGCAGCCCGGCTCCGGTTGGGTACGCGCCCGAGGCGGTCGGTGGGCGACCCGGCCGGGGCATGACAAAAATCACCGGGTTTTCGCCCGGCGATTACTCCCGTTTTGCGCAACTTTGGCTTCGCTCCCGCGCGGATCACAACCCGGGCGGCACCCGGCGAGCAAGCCGTTTTCACAACCATGGAACGTCCTCCCACCGGCCTGACGGCCCCGGAAGTGGATCGCTGGCGCAGCCAGGCAGGCCCCAACGTGCCGGTCCAACCGGATCGGGCGGGGCTGGTCGCCCGGCTTCGGGGCATTGCCTCCGAACCGATGTTCGTGCTGCTGCTGGTCACGGCCCTGCTCTACGCCGCGCTCGGCGACCGCCCCAACGCCCTGCTCATGCTGGGGGCCCTGCTGGCCGTGGCGGGCATTTCGTACTACCAGGAACGCCGCGCCGACCAGGCCCTGGAGGCCCTTCGGCAACTGACCGCCCCCCAGGCGACGGTGCTCCGCGACGGCGAACGGGTGACGATTCCCGCCCCGGAGGTGGTGCTGCACGACGTGCTCCTGCTCAGCGAAGGCGAACCCGTCGCCGCCGACGCCCGCCTGCTGTCCGTCCACGATTTCAGCGTCAACGAATCCCTGCTCACGGGCGAAGCACTGCCCGTCGAAAAAGCCCCCGGCGAGTCCGTGTTCGGCGGCACGAGCGTGGCCACGGGCTGGGCTTACGCCGAGGTGACCGCCGTGGGCACCCGCACCCGGCTGGGGGCGGTCGGGGCGACGCTGGGGGCCATCGAGCAACCCGAGACGCCCCTCCAGCGACAGGTGAAGCAGTTCGTGCGGGCGATGGCCACCGTGGGCGTGGGAGTGTTTGTCCTGTTCGTGGTGTACCGGGTGGCCCGGAGCGGGGAATTCTGGCCGAGCCTACTCCAGGGGCTTACCGTGGCGATGGCGATTTTGCCCGAAGAAATTCCCGTGGCCCTCTCCAGCTTCATGGCCCTCGGGGCCTGGCGGATGGCCCGGCAACGGATGCTCGTCCGGCAACCCCAGACGGTCGAGGCCCTCGGCTCGGCCACGGTCATCTGCCTCGACAAAACCGGCACGCTCACCCAGAACCGGATGCGGGTGGTGGAGGTGCTGCCCCTCGCGCCCGGCGTGAGCGCGGAGCGGGTGCTGGCTTTCGGTTTCTGGGCCAGCGAACCCCTCCCCACCGACCCGATGGAGGTGGCCATTCACGAGGCCCGGACCGAGCGACAGCCCGGCGATTCACCGCCCGATTTCGACTTGATCCGGGAATACCCCATCGCCGGACGGCCGCCGATGATGACCCACGTGCAGCGCAACGCCGAAACGGGCGAGCGGGTCATTGCCGCCAAAGGCGCGCCCGAGAAAATCCTGGCCGTGTGCAACGTCGGGCCGGAGGTGGAAACCGAGGTGCTGGGGGCCGTCGAACGCCTGGCCGCCCAGGGCTACCGGGTGCTGGGCGTGGCCGAAGGCACCTGGCCCGACGGGGAGGCGTTTCCCGAAAACCAGGAAGCGTTTTTCTGGAAATTCCTGGGCCTGCTCGCCCTGAGCGACCCGCCCAAACCCGGCATCGAACGGGTTATCGCCGACTTTCGCCGGGCGGGCATCGGGGTGAAAATGCTGACGGGCGACAACCCCCTGACGGCCAAGGCTATCGCCCAGCGGGTGGGCATCCCGGCAACGTCGGCACCGGTGCTGGGCGAGGCCGTCATGCGGGCCAGCGACGACGAACTCCGGCAACTGGTCGGCCCGACGACGGTGTTCGCCCGGATGTTTCCCGAAGCCAAACTGCGGGTCGTCGAAGCCCTGAAAGCCAACGGCGAAACCGTGGCCATGACCGGCGACGGCGTGAACGATGGCCCGGCCCTCAAGGCGGCCCACATCGGCGTGGCCATGGGCGCGCGGGGCACCGAAATCGCCCGACAAGCGGCGGCCCTGATCCTCGAAGACGACGACCTGGCGGGCATGACCGCCGCCATCGCCGACGGCCGGACGACGTACCTCAACCTGAAGAAGGCCATCCGCTACATTGTTTCCATCCACCTGCCGCTGATCGCCATCGTGCTGCTGCTGCCCCTGTTCGGCTGGCCCCAAACGGCGGCGGTGTTCCTGCCCGTTCACGTCATTTTCTTCGAACTCGTCATGGGCCCCACCTGCTCAATTGCCTACGAAGCCGAACCGCCCGAGCACTCGGTGATGCGCCCCCTGAAAAAACGACCCCGCACCCTGTTCACCCGGGCCGAAGTGCTCGTCAGCCTGCTCCAGGGGGCCGTACTGACCCTAGGTGCAGTGGTACTGGCTTGGTACGGCGTGGCCGAAGGTTGGGAAACCGCCGGGATTCGGTCGGCGCTGTTTCTGATGCTGGCGCTGGCTTCGATCCTGCTCAGTTTCAGCAACCGCTCGTTTGCCGCGCCCCTGTGGCGGCGGCCCCTGTTCGGCAACCCCCGCATCAGTTGGGTGGCGGGCCTGACGCTGCTGTTCACGGCCTTTGCGCTGTACACGCCGGTTGGTCAGCAAGTGTTTGGCCTGACCCTGCCCACACCCACGCAGGCGCTGCTCGCCGCTGTGACCGCCGGGGTGGGCACGCTGTGGATTGAATTGTTCAAGCGTGGTTCCCGGCTTTCCCGGTAGCGCGATTCACAATTGCATCACCGCCGCCAGCGTCTCGATGCCGTCCCAGAGGTTTTGCACCCGCACGTTTTCGTTTTCGCCGTGCTGGTTGTTGTCGGAATTGACCACGGGCACGGTCACGATGGCGTTGGTGTTGAGAATTTCTTCAAAAAGGTACAGCGGCAGGCTTCCGCCGAGCATGGGCTGGAGCACGATGGGTTCGGTCGCGGTGCTCTGCACGGCCTTCACCACCCGCTGGGCGATGGGCAAATCGAGGGGCGTGCGTTGGGCGCGGTAGCCTTTCTGCATCGTCACGCGGGCGAGCATGGGGTAGGTCAGGCGCTCCTGGTCGGTGGGTTCGCGGTCGGTGACGTAGTAGCCCCGCGCCCGCAGGTGGGCGACGATTTTTTGTTGCTGCCGCTGGGGGTCGTTGCCGGGCACGAGGCGCAAATCGAGCGCGGCGGTGGCCGTGGCCGGAATCACGTTGGCGGCCTGCCTGCCCACGCCCGCGCTCTGCAACCCGCTGACGTTGAGCGACGGTCGGGTGATGAGTTCGGCCAGGCGGGCGTTGCCCTCGGGCCGGTTGAAGCCCAGTTCCTGCCGGATGGTTTCGTCGAAAAACGGAATGGCGGCGATGGCTTTTTTCTCCGATTCGGAAAGCGGGATGACGTCGTCGTAAAAACCCTTGACGAGCACGTTGCCGGTTTCGTCCTTCATCGACGCGAGCAGTTGGGCCAGGGCCATGCCGGGGTTGGGTGCCCAGTTGCCGTAGTGCCCGCTGTGCAGCGGACGGCGCGGGCCGTACACCTTGATTTCGAGGTTCACGTCGCCCCGGCAGCCGAACACCACCTGCTTGCGCCCCGACTGGTGGACTGGCCCGTCGCAGAACACCCAAAGGTCGGCGGCGAGCAGGTCGCGGTAGTTCGTTAGGAAATCGGCCAAGTGTTTCGACCCGACTTCTTCTTCGCCTTCAAAGAAAAATTTCAGGTTTGCCGTGGGCTTTCCCCCGCTTTTGGTCAGGGCTCCGTACCCGGCCAGGATGGCGAAAATGCCTGCTTTGTCGTCGGAAGCGGCCCGGGCGATGAGGCGGTGCTGGGGGTTGATGGCTTCGCCGGGCTTGGGAAATGGGACGATGGTGCCTCCGTTTTCGATGGAGTTCGTCGCCAGCACGGGTTTGAACGGGGCCGTGCCCGGTGCCCAGGCCGTCGGAATCACGGGCTGCCCGTCGTAGTGGGCGTAAAAAACGACCGTTTGCGTGGCCCCCGGCACCTTCACCTCGCCGAACACCACGGGCGGCACGTCGGGCGTCGGGCCAGGGAGCAACCGGGGCTGAATGCCGCGTCGGCGCATCATCTCCGCCACGGCCTCCGCGTTCTTCCGCATGTCCGAAGCCGTATCGCCGACGATGTTGGGAATGCTGAGCAGGCTCACGTACTCGCTCAGCAGGGCGTGCTCGTGGACTTGGCGGTATTCCCGGATTTTGGCAGGGGGCCTTTGGGCCATCACGGGCAGGCTGACAAGGCAGAGAAGGAGGGCTTTTGTCATTGGCGAAAATGATTAATCACAGAGGTAACGGAGTTTTTCACAGAGTTCACGGAGAAAAAAAACTCTGCGTACTCTGTGAAAAACTCCGTTACCTCTGTGGTTAAAAAGAAGTTATGAGGTCTTCACCAACCCCCGCCGCCGCAGCAGGGGCTTGATGTCCGGCTCGGCCCCGCGGAAGCGTTTGTAGAGCGTCATCGGCTCCTCGGTGCCGCCCCGTTCGAGCACGTTTTTCCGGAACGATTCGGCCGATTTTTTGTCGAACAGGCTCTTCTGCTTGAACACCTCGAAGGCATCGGCGTCGAGCACCGCCGACCAGATGTAGCTGTAGTACCCCGCCGAGTAGCCCCCCGAGAAAATGTGCTGGAAGTACGTGCTCCGGTACCGGGGCGGAATCTGCGGGATGAGGCCGATTTTGTCCATCGACGCCTTCTCGAAGGCCAGCACGTCGGTGGGCGTCTGGCTGGGCGTGAGGGTGTGGTAATCCATGTCGAGGAGCGAGGCGGCCAGGTACTCGGTCGTGGCGAAGCCCTGGTTGAAGAGGCTGCTTTGCTTCATTTTGCGCACGAGCGCGTCGGGCAGCGGTTCACCGGTTTTGTAGTGCTTCGCGTAAAACTGCATCACTTCCGGCTCGGTGGCCCAGTTTTCCATAATTTGCGAGGGCAATTCCACGAAATCACGAGGCACCGAGGTACCCGACAAACTGCCGTAGGTCACGTTGGAAAGCAACCCGTGCAGGGCGTGGCCGAATTCGTGGAAAAACGTCCGAACCTCGTCCATGCTCAGCAGCGCCGGGGCATCGCCCGCGGGCCGCGAAAAGTTGCAGACGATGGACACGACGGGCGTCACTTTCTGCCCGTCTTTCACTTCCTGCCGCCGGTAGCTCGTCATCCAGGCCCCGCCGCGCTTGCTGGCGCGGGGGTGAAAATCCATGTACAGCACGCCCACGTGCTTGCCGTCGGCTTCCTTCACTTCCCAGGCCGTCGCGTCCTCGTGGTACGTGGGCACGTCGGTCCGGCGGGTGAATTGCAGGCCGTAAAGCCGCCCGCAGAGGGTGAAAATCCCCTGCCGGACGTTGTCGAGCGAGAAGTACGGCTTGAGTTGCTGCTCGTCGAGGTCGTACTTCTGCTTGCGGAGTTTTTCGGCGTAGTAGCGCCAGTCCCAACCCTCCAATTTCTGGCCCTTGCCTTCGGCGTCCATCAGGGCTTGGAGTTCGGCGGCTTCCTGGCGCACCACGGGCTTGGCGGCGTCCCAGAGTTGGGTCAGCAGTTCGCTCACCTTCGCCGGGGTTTTGGCCATCTGCTCTTCCAGAATGTACGCGGCGTGGTTAGGGTAGCCGAGCAGGTTGGCCCGTTCGGCACGTAGGGCCACGAGGCGGGCCATCACGGCTTTGTTGTCCCGCTCGTCGTTATGGTTGCCGCGCTCGGTGTACGCCCGGAAAATCTGTTCGCGCAATGCCCGGTTGTCGGCGTATTCGAGGAAGGGCATGATGCTGGGGTTTTGCAGCGTAAACACCCACTTGCCGTCGAGTTTACGCCGCTTGGCATCGTCGGCCGCGGCGGCGATGAGCGCATCGGGCAGGCCGCTGAGGTCTTCTTTTTTGTCGATGACGAGCGCGTAGGCGTTGTTTTCGGCCAGCAGGTTCTGCCCGAATTTGAGCGTCAGCGAAGCCATTTCCTGGTTGATGGCCCGCAGGCGCTCCTGCTTGTCGGTGGGCAGTGCGGCCCCGGCCCGGACGAAGCTTTTGTACGTTTTTTCGAGCAGGGTTTTCTGCTCGGTCGTCAGGTTCAGCTTGTCGCGCTGGTCGTACACCATCCGCACGCGCTGGAAGAGCAGCGGGTTGAGCCGGATGTCGTCGCCGTGTTTGGCAAGTTTGGGGGCCAGGGTGCGGGCGATGGCCTGGAGGGCATCGTTGGTGTTGGCCCCGTTGAGATTGGAAAACACGGTGCTGACCCGCTCGAACAGGTCGCCGCTGCGCTCGAAGGCTTCGATGGTGTTCTGGAACGTCGGTACGTCGCGGCGGCGCACGAGCGCGTTGATTTCGGCCATTTGCCGCTTCATGCCTTCCTCGAAGGCCGGTTCAAAATGCTCCGGCTTGATTTTGTCGAAGGGCGGAACGCCGAAGGGGGTCTGGTAGGTCGAGAAAAACGGGTTGTCGGTGGTGGTCTGGGCTAGCACCGGCAGGGCGGCGATGGCGAGGAGCACGAGGAAAAGCAGTTTCATGCTTGGTTGGAGAAGTGTTTCGGAAAATCAAAAAAGCACGGGTGGCAGGTCGTCCACGTTGGCGTACAAATCGGCGAGGGGAACGGACGCCCCCACGCTTTCAAGGTACAACTCCTGGTCGGGCTGGTCGGTTTCGGCGACGAGGGTCCAGAAGCCGGATTGGTTTTTTCTCCAAAGCTCCACGCCCACCCGGCGGGAGTCGAGAATCAGATATTCGCGGAGCGTAGGGATGCTGCGGTAGTGGGCGAATTTTTCGGCCCGGTCGTAGCTGGCCGTTCGTTTCGACAGCACCTCTGCAATCAGTACTGGGTTGGTCAGCGTATCGCTGGTGTCGTTGAGGTAAGCGGGTTTCCCGCAAACAATCAGAAAATCGGGGTAGGTGTACAGCCCCGTTCGCGGAATGTGGATGCGTTGGTCGGCGGAGAAGGAGCGACAACCGCCACCCTTTTTTTTCAAAAGCCCGTAGGCTTCGCCCGAAAGATTTTCTCGAATGGCATTGTGTCTCGACCGCGCCCCGGCCATTGCCTCAGGCGTGTCGCCTTCAAAGTCGCCCATCGGGAAAATTTCCCCGTTGAGGTACTCGCTTTTGTAATCCGCTTCGAGTTCCCGTTCAAGGTACTCCTCGGGCGTGTAGAATTTTTTGGGGATCGCAGTCATGCAAAAAGGCGCTTACCTTCACAAAGATAAGCGCCTTTTTTTCGCCGAAAACCGGTGGGCTACCGCCGCCGCTTCTTGCCGGTCGTCCGTTTCTTCGCCGCCACTTTTTTCCGGGCGGCCGTTTTCTTCACCACCCGGTGCTTGCCCCGGTGCTTCACGATTTTGCGCGGCGCGACGAGGGGTTTCGCCCAAGCCATTTTCGAAAACTCGGTCAGGTCAAACTCGGCTTCGCCCTCCGCCGGGGCCGAATTGCCGCCGGGGGTTTCGACCATCTCGGTCGGGGCCATGTCGCGGCGCAGGAAGTAGTTGGCCCGGCTGGGGTACATGATGGCCTGCAACACGCCCACCTTGCTGAGGTAGCTATTGGCCACGTTGCTGAGCAGGATGATAGTCGTCTGGTCGTCCAGGTTCCGCATGAAGTAGTTTTTGAACCCATGCCACCAGCCGGTGTGGAAGGTCAGCCACTGATCGTCGGGCAGTTTCTGGAGCCGCCAGCCGAAGCCGTAGTTTTTCGTGATCAGGTTGGCGTCGGCATGGGCAGGCAGGAAGGCTTCCTGGAGCGTGGCCTGCCTGATGATTTTCTCGGTGTACAGCCCCCGGTCCCACTTGAAGAGGTCTTCGACGGTCGAGTACACGCCCTTGTCGCCGGTCACGCCGTCGAGGTAGTCCAGGCGGAGCGAGCGGCGGCTGCCGGTGTAGCCCGTGGCGGCGGTGGTCACGCGGTCGTCGGTGCCGTCGTTGACGAACGTGCTCGTCATGCCCAGGGGCTGAAACAGATTTTCCTGCGCGTACTGCCGGAAGCTTTTGCCCGAGAGCCGCTCCACGATGTTGGCCAGCAGGGCGTAGTTGGTGTTGTTGTACTGAAATCGCCGGTCGGGCAGGCCGTAGGGGGCGGGTTTGTAGAGCAACAGCTTTTCGACCACCTCGCTGTTGCTCATCGGGCGGGTGCGGTCAGCGTATTTTTCGAGGGTGTAGATGTAGTTGGGCAGCCCGGAGCGGTGCGTGAGCAGCATCCGGATGGTGATGGTGCTGTCGTAGGGAAAGCCGGGGATGAATTTGTAAACCGGGTCGTCGTAGTTCAAAAGCCCGCGTTCCTTCATCTGCATGATCGATACGGCTGTGAACTGCTTCGACACCGAGGCGAGTTGGAAGGGCGTCTGGGACGTCAGCGTGTCCTTCGTCGTCAGGTTGGAGTAGCCGTACGCGCCCTTGTAAATCACCTTGCCGTACTGCGCCACGAGCACGGCCCCGTTGAAGCCGAACCGCTTGTGCATGATCTGGAAAAACGTGTCGATCTTGGCGGCTTTGCGGGCGGCTTCGGCGGGATTGAAGCGCTTCAGGATGCTGTCGTTGCGGGCAATGGTGGGGTCCACCGCGGGCGCATCCCGGCGCTGAGTCTGCGAACAGGCCAGCAGGCACACAAACCCGGCGGCGAACGAAAGGGAAAGAAAGCGGGCGGGTGATAACGCGTTCACGGTTTCATCAGGTTAAAGCGATTCGCTGGCGGCTTCGGCGAGTCGTGCGGTGAATAAAGCAGAAAGGGCTGGGCTTGGGTTTCGACAAAAATAACGACAAACTTCGCGCCGGGCCTACGGCACTTCCTGCCCATTCTCAAAAAAAGGACAATTTTTTTTGAAAATCGTGCGCCGAAATTCCCGATTGTTGAAAAGTTTCCACAGAAAAACCCGATGAATCTTCTGTTTTGCAAAACGCTCCTGCCACGCTTCGGCGTGGCAGGTCTTCGGAGCCAAATCCGTTTGGTTGCCCGCGCGCTGCTGACCACGGTCGCGCTCAACCCCGCCCTTGCCCAATCACCCATCGACCCCGCCCTGCTCGCCCGCGCCGAGCGCCTGGCCCACCAAAACCTCATCGTGGACGGCCACGTGGACCTCCCCTACCGCCTCCGGGTGAAGCACTTCCGCCTGGAGCGGCAGTACCTCGGCATGCCGCTGCGGAGCGACGGGAATTTCGACTACGAGAAAGCCCGGCGGGGCGGGCTGTCGGCTCCGTTCATGTCCATCTACATCCCGGCGGAATTTCAGGTGACGGGCGGGGCCAAAGCCCTCGCCGATTCGCTCATCGACCTGGTGCGGGGCATCGCCGCCGCCCACCCCGGCAAGTTCGCCCTCGCCAACTCCCCCGCCGACCTCCAACGGAATTTCAAAAAGGCCCTCATCTCGCTCCCGATGGGCATGGAAAACGGCGCGGGCATCGAGGACGACCTGGCCAACGTCCGCTACTTTTTCAACCGGGGCATCCGCTACGTGACGCTTACCCACGGCAAGGACAACCGCATCGGCGATTCGAGCTACGACACGACCCGGACGTGGAAGGGCCTTAGCCCCTTCGGACGGCGGGTGGTGGCCGAAATGAACCGCGTCGGGATGCTGGTGGACATTTCGCACGTGTCGGACGATACGTTTTTTCAGGTTCTGGAAATCACCAAAACGCCCGTCATCGCCTCGCACTCCTCCTGCCGGACTTTCACGCCGGGCTTCCGGCGCAACATGTCCGACGACCAACTCCGGGCGCTGGGCAAAAACGGGGGCATCGTGATGATTAATTTTTCGACGCTGTTTTTGGATGAAAAACTGCGTTTGGAAACGGAGAAAAACGAAAAAGCGTTGGCCGATTTCCTAAAAACGAAAAACCTCAAACCCAGCGACGACGCGGCCCAGCCCTACGTCGCGCAGTTCGAGCGGGAGCACCCCAACCCGAAAGCCTCCATCGAGCGCGTGGCCGACCACATCGACCACGCCGTAAAACTCGCGGGCATCGACCACGTGGGCTTTGGCTCCGACTTCGACGGCGTGGGCGACACCCTGCCCGTAGATTTGAAGGACGTGTCGCAATACCCCAACCTGTTGGCCGTGCTCCTCAAGCGGGGGTACACCGACGCGCAGATTGCGAAATTGTGTTCGGGGAATTTTTTGCGGGTGTGGGGCCGGGTACTTGGCGCGGCGGAGCGTCGGTAGCGGATGGCACAGCTTTGGTAGAATGTGGGTAAACTTCATTCCTCTCCAGTTCCATGAAAAAAATCCTCGCGCTGATGCTGCTGACCGGGTGGTTGGCCTCATCCACCGAAGCCCAGACGCCCACGTCCACGACAACCCAAAAAGCGGCCGTGAAGAAAACGGGGGTCAAACAGCAGCAAACTTCGGTGAAGAAAACCGTGGTGACGAAGCGGAAAACGGTGACGACCAAAAAAGGGTAGTCAACCCGTTTTGCCGAAAAAAAGCCGCTCCCGATCAGGGGCGGCTTTTTTTTGGAACGAAGTTTTCCCCACTCCCGCCGTCATCAACAAACGTGTGATTCATCATGGACAAGGAACAACCCATTCCCCCGCAGGTGCAGGACCAGCAGCCGGGCCTCGAAACCGAAATGACGCCCCAGCCCGAATTCATTCGGGAAGGCTACAAAGGCAGCGATAAACTGAAGGGCAAAGTGGCCCTCATCACCGGCGGCGACAGCGGCATTGGCCGGGCCGTGGCCGTGCATTTCGCCCGCGAAGGGGCCGACGTGGCCATCGTGTACCTCAACGAAGACGAGGACGCGCAAAAAACCAAAGAACTGGTCGAAGCCGAAGGCCGCAAGTGCCTCAACATTCGCGCCGACATCCGGGAAGAGCAAGCCTGCCAGGACGCCGTGCAACGAACGGTCAGCGAACTCGGCGGATTGAACGTGCTCGTCAACAACGCCGCCGAGCAGCACCCGCAGGAAGACATCACCGACATCACGGCGGAGCAGATTGACACGACCTTCCGCACGAATATTTTTTCGTTTTTCTACTTTGCCAAAGCGGCCCAGGAACACTTCCAGAAAGGCGACAGCATCATCAACACCACTTCCATCACGGCCTACCGGGGCAGCAAGGAACTCCTCGACTACGCCTCGACGAAAGGGGCCATCACGGCCTTCACCCGGTCGCTGGCCCAGAACGTGGCCGAAAAAGGCATCCGCGTCAACGCCGTGGCCCCCGGCCCCATCTGGACGCCCCTGATTCCCTCGACCTTCGACGAAGAAAAAGTCAAAACCTTCGGCCAGGACACGCCCATGAAACGCCCCGGCCAACCCTCGGAAGTAGCGCCCTGCTACGTGTTCCTCGCCTCGGAGGACGCGTCGTACATCACGGGGCAGGTGCTGCACCCGAACGGCGGAACGGTCATCAACGCATAGTTTGAAGTTCGTAGTTTGAAGTTTGTAGTTCTGGTCAGCATCAGCAACTACGAACTTCAAACTACAAACTTCAAACTTTACTCCGCCACCCGATTCGGCGGAGCCGGTATCGCCAGCGGCTTGAAGCCGCCTTTTTTCAGTTCCCCCAAAATCACCTCCACGGCTTTTTCGAGTTGCGGATCGCCACCGTTCTGGCAGGCGTTGGGGTACATCTCGACCTCGATGTCGGGCGCGACGCCCGCGTTTTCGATGACCCACTTGCCGTCGGTGCTGTAAATCCCGAAGCTTGGCGACGACACGCTGCCCCCGTCCAGCAGCGGCGGGTAGCCCGAAATGCCCACCAGCCCGCCCCAGGTGCGTTTGCCGACGATGGTACCGAGGCCCCGCTGCCGGAAAAACGCGGGCAACGCATCACCCCCCGACCCGGCGAATTCGTTCACAATCATCACCTTCGGCCCGTAAATCGACGCCCCCGGCGAGGTGAACGGCTTGCCCTCCCGCGGCGCCCAGTAGCTCAGCAGCGGGCGGTTGAGCAGGTCGAGGATGTAATCGGCCACGAAGCCGCCCCCATTGAAGCGCTCGTCGATGATGACGGCCTCCTTGTCCAACTGGCTGAAGTAGTAGCGGTTGAAAAACTCGTAGCCGCCCTGCCCCGTGTTGGGCAGGTACACGTAGGCCACCCGGCCCCCGGTGAGTTGGTCCACGCGGCGGCGGTTGGCCTCCACCCAGGCCATCCGGCGGAGGTTGAGTTCGTTGGCAATCGGCACCACCGTCACCTGCCGCGCCCCGGTTTCGGTAGGCTGCAAATTGACCGTCAGCGTGATTTGCTTGCCGACGGTGTTTTCAAAAAACCCGTGGACGTTGTCCGTGCCGCGCAGGGGCCGTCCGTTGACAGCCAGCAGGTACTCGCCTGCCTTCACGTTGACGCCCGGCCCGGTCAGCGGGGCGCGGAGGTCGGGGTTGAAGTTTTCCCCGGAAAACACGTTTTTGAAGCGGTAAAACCCGTTGACCACCTCGTAATCAGCCCCCAGCAGGCCCACGGGCGACGGCTTGCGCTCGGGCAAATCGCCCCCGCCGACGTAGTTGTGGCCCACCACCATCTCGCCCATCAGCTCGGCGAAAAGGTAGTTGAGGTCGGAGCGGTGCGCCACGTGGGGCAGGAACACCTCGTACTTTTTCTTCATCGCGGGCCAGTCCACGCCGTGCAGGTTGGGCACGTAGAAATAATCACGCTCGATGCGCCAGACCTCGTCGAACATTTGTTTCCACTCCTTGCGCGGGTCGATGTACGCGTCGAGGCCCGTCAGGGCGATTTTGGTTTCGCCCAGCGTGGCCTTGCCGTTGGCGTCGGCCACGCCGAACACTTCGTTGGGCGCGGCGTAGAGCACTTTTTTGCCGTCGAAACTCACGTCGTAACCCTGCACGCCGGCCAGGTACGATTCGTCCTTGCGCTCCTTGAGGTCGTAGCGGCGGAGGGTCGGGTTGTCGGCACCGGGCGGGGTTTCGAGGTAAAACAGCTTTCCATCGGCGGTGGCCACGAGGTTGTCGAGTTCGCCCGCCGGGGCACCGGGCAGGGCCAGAATCCGCTGGTCGAGGCCTTCGGCGTCAATGACGACCTTCACCCCCGACGAATCGGCTTTGGGCGGCTCCGACTTTCCTTTTTTGGCTGTTTTCTTCGGAGAAACCGCCGTCACGGCGGGCTTCGGCAAGGACGAGGAATCAACTTTCACTTTTTCCTCGTCGCTCTCCGGGGCGAAGGGCGAGGGGTCTTTCGCGCTCAGCACGGCCACGTAGAGGTTGCGCTTGAGCGTGCGGTCGTAGGAAGTCATGTCGAGCCAGGCCGTGCGGAGGCCAACGTTGGTCGAAGCGGCGAAAAACAGGTGCTTCCCGTCGCGGCCAAAGGCGGGCGATACGGCGTCGCTGCGCCCGTCGCTGACCTGAATCGTGCGGCCCGTGCCCAGTTCGTACACGAACACGGCCCGCAGGTGGTTGTCGAGCAGGCGGCTGTAGGCCAGCCACTTGCTGTCGGGCGACCAGGCCGGGGCCATCGCCGGTTCACCCAGAATCGGGCCGTAGGCGTCGGTGGCGACCTTGACCGGTTTTTTCGTCGAAAGGTCCATCACCCAGAGGTTCAGCCGCTTGTCGGTGTAGGCGATTTTCTTGTTGTCGGGCGACCATTTTGGGTAAAAATAAAACGACGGTTCACCCAGTGAAATCGCCTCGGCGGGCTTGGCCGCCATCTGGTCCTGAATCATCAGTTGGTACTCGCCGGAGGCGTCGGAGAGGTAGGCAATCCGGCTCCCATCGGGCGACCAGGCCGGGTAGCGCTCGTGGACGCCGTCGGTTCGGGTCAGGTTGCGGGCGTCGCCTTTTTTGGCGGGCACGGTGAAAATGTCCCCCCGCGCCTCAAACGCCGCACGCACGCCCGAGGGCGAACTCACGCCGGTGCGAATCATCTTGGCCACGTTGCGGTACTGCGGGCGCAGGGCCAGCACTTCGGGCGAAATGCTGATTTTCAGCGTGTTCGTCTGACCGTTCGCCATGTTCAACAGGTGCAGCCGCCCGCCCTGTTCGTAAATCATGTCGGTGCCGAAACCGTTGAGGGCCTTCACGTCGTAGTCGGTGTGCTGGGTTACTTGCCGCACTTTTTTGGTCGCCGGGTCGTACTCGAACACGTTCAGCGTGCGGGCGCGGTCGCTGAGGAAAAACACCTTGCTGCCCAGCCACACGGGGTAAGTGTCGGTGGCGTTTTCGTGCGGAATTTGCTCAACCGCCAGGCTTTTCAAATCCGCCACCCAAATCGGCCCCGTCATGCCACCCCGGTAGCGTTTCCAGGTGTTGTAAGCTTCTTCTACGGGCGCGTAGGCCAGTTTCGCGCCGTCGGGCGAGAAGGCCCCGCGCTCGGCCGTGGGCAGGGGGAGCTTTTCGGGAAAACCGCCGTCGGGCGAGACCGTCAGCAGGTGGTAGGCGCGGGAGTACGTTTCCTGGCCACCGTTGAACAGCACCCGCTTGCCGTCGGGCGACCAGCCCCGCACTTCGTCGGCGGCGGGATACCAGGTCAGGCGGCGGGGCTGGCCCCCGGCGGTGGGGATGACGTACACGTCCACGTTGCCGTCGTAGTCGCCGGAGTACGCGATGGTCTGGCCGTCGGGCGAAAAGTAGGGGTCGGTTTCGACGCCCGGCCCGACGGTCAGGCGCTGGGGGTTGGAGCCGTCGCGGTTGGCGGTCCAGAGGTCACCGGCGTAGCTGAAGGCGATTTTGGTGGCGCTGAGGGCGGGTTTGCGCAGGAGGAGGGTTTCGGTGGGTTGCTGGGCGAAAGCGGCGGGCGCGAACCCGAGCAACAGGAGCAGGCAGCGTTTGGTCATGAAGGTGAAGTTTGGCGAAAGATAAAAAAATAGCGTTGGTTGCGGCGAAAAACCCACCGACCCGTGCGCTACCTGCCTAACCTCCTCGAATACGCCGCGCTGTTGCTACTGGCCTACCTGTGCCGCCTGCTTTCCGCGCAGGGCTGGCTGACGGGCCTTTCATTTGAGCTGACGGTGGTCGGACTGGCCTGGCTGAAAACGGGGTGGTTCGTGCTCGAAAACTCCCGCCAACTCATCCGGGCCACGGCCCAAAACCTCCCCTACCACCGGTTTCTGGGCCTGATGGCGGTCAACATGAGCCAAATTTCGCTTTCGTTCGCGCTCGATTTTTACTGCCTCCAGCGGGCCAATCCCGCCAGTTTCGCCAGCCTCGACGCCGGGCTGTCGCGCCTCGAACTGGCCTTCGACTGCGCGTATTTCAGCGTCCTCAACTTTTCGTACTTCGGCTACGGCGACATCACGCCCCAGACCATCCCGGCCAAGCTGGTGACGCTCACCGAGGTCACGCTCGGTTTCCTGACCCTGATTTTCATCCTGTCGGATTTCATCAGTTTGAAGGATTCGCTGCGGGCGCGGCGGGAATAGTTAGTACCGCCTGCCACGCGGTCCGTCTAAAGCAGACGGCAAGTAAACGAAAAGCCCCGCAGGGGTTAAAATTCACATTTGAGGTTTCAGTTCCGGAGGGACTTTTGTCCACTTGCCGTCTGCTTTAGCTGAAGGACGGCAACACTGCGGCCATTCAGCGCCGCAACCGGTTCACCTGGTAGCACACCAGCTTCCCCAGCGGCTTCGTTCCCGTGCGGGAAGCCACGTTGCCCAGCGTGATTTCGTGGATGAATCCGGCTTTCACCTCCGCCAGTTCGAGCGATACCGTGCGCCCGTCGGGCGAAAGCTTCACCGATTTGACGCCCACGGGTTTTTCCTCAAACTTCTTCGACCCGTACGCCTGGTGGTATTCGTAAAAAAACCGCTTGACGTGGAACAGCGCCGTGTCGGCCCCGGCCAGCGGCTGCGTGAACGTGAGGTCGAAGCCCGTTTTCGTCAGGCTCACGCCCAGAATTTCCATCACCTCGCCACCCGTGAACTGGATGCGTTGCAGCCCTTCGGCCCCGACCCAACCGTGGTCGGTTTGGCCCACCCAGAGGCTGCCATCCGGGGCGAATACGAGGCGGTTGTTGCCCCGCCGCAGGCCCTTCACCGGGAACGGAATCGCCGCGCCCTGGGTCGCACCGTCCACCTCTTCAAGGAGCGTGCGAATCAGAAACGGGTGGTCCATCTCTCCGACGAAGGTTTGGTTGGCAAACGGCCCGAACTTGCCGCCCGTGTTGTCGAACACGGGCTGGGTGGGCGAATTGGCCAGGTAGCCGTGGGGAAACGACACCGATTCGACCGTACGCATGGAATCCAGCGTCTTCACGGGCAACATCAGCGGGTCGATTTTCGGGAATGCCTCGTCCCAGACCAAGCTCGTCGGGTGGCCGTAAAACCGGCCCTGCCGGACGTGGTAAAGCTTGCTCGTGCCGAGCCAGTCGCCCTGGTTGTCGCACACGAGCAGCCGCCCGGCGGCGTCGAAGCCCAGGCTGTTGGGCGAACGGAAGCCCAGGGCGAAGGGCGTCATTTTGCCCGCTTTGTCGAGTTGAAGCACCCAACCCCGGTACGGCACGCAGGAGTACATCCGGCCCTGACGGCCCAGCGGGTTGAATTTGCCCCGCAATTCGGGCCGGATGCCCGCGCCGTTGGAGGCCGCGTTGAGGGCGATGAACAAATTGCCCTCCCGGTCGCGGACGGGGCCGAAGGCGAATTCGTGGTAGTTGCCCGAAATGCCGAAGTCGTCGCTCACGACGCTGAACTCGTCGGCTCGCCCGTCGCCGTTGCTGTCGCGGACGCGGGTCAGTTCGGGCCGCTGCATGACGAGCAGTTCGGTGTTGGAAACGGCCATCACGCCCAGCGGGTCGTGCAGGCCCTCGGCGAAGCGCTTCCAGACGTTCGTCTTCGGCTGGTACGTCATCACCTCGCCCCGGTGGAAGGCCACGGCCAGCCGCCCATCGGGCAGGAAGTCCATGCCGCCTACCTCGGCGGTCAGCCCCGGTGGCAGGGGAATGGTTTCGGCCACGTAGGCGGTATCGGTCTGGGCGAACAGCGAGCCTGAAGCCAGCAGGAAGGTTGCGAAAAGCAGGATTTTTTTCATTGAAAAAACTCAATTCTTCTCCGAACGACGCACTGAAGCCGAAGCAGCGGGCGTTCGGTGCATCGTCACCGAAAACTTCATCGCCCCGCTTGGTACTTTCAGCAGCCCGTTCTGAAACTTGCCCGCCGAACTTTCGTAGCGAATGCCGGGTACGCTTTTCACACTGAAAAACAGCGGTTTTCCCAAAAATCGATTCGTCGAAAACTCCCGCACCAGTCCACGTTCGTTGGGCAGGGCGCGGATCGTTTCCGTGATTTCCACCCCGTCCACCGCGTAGCGGAACTGGGGCAGCCGCCCCGCCAGCCGGTAGCCGAGAAACTTCACAGCGGGGCGGCGGTCGGGGGCACCCACCCGGAGCGGGTAGTTGAGCGAATCTTCCCGCCAGAACACCTCGCCGACGGCCTTGCTGAGTTTGTTGCCCTTGCCGGTCCACTGCTCGTCGTTGTCCACACCGCCCGCCCAGACGTAGCGCAGGCGGCTCTGCCCGGCGTCCCAGCAGTACGACAGCGTGGGGCTGAGGCTCACGACGATGGCCGCCGGACTGCTCCCGGCGATGAATGTGCGGTACAGCACCGGGTACTCAACCGGAAACGGGTGCGGCGACGGCTTCGCGGCGGCGGGGTGCCCGGCGTGGGCGTCGGCCTGCTTCACCGTGGGCGGCAGGTTGGGGTCCTTGTCCAGCGGCGGCAGGGGCTTCGTGGTGGCGTAAAGCGCGCCGAACATGACGAACCCGTGGCCGGGGTAGGTGCAGACGTAGGGGTACACGCCTTCTTTTTCGAGGACAAATGAAATCGCTTCCTTCGCGCCGGGGATGACTTGTTTCGTCGCCGCCAGCACCAGCGGCGTGTCGGGGACGTAGTTTTTCTCGGCGGAAACCTTCAGCGCTAGGTTGACGACTTCCAGCCGGGCACCGGGCTTGGTCACGACCACGTTGTGGGCCATGTCGTCGTAATTTTCGAGCAGGAGCATCACGCGGGTGCCGGGGCGCACCGCCAGCCGGGGCTGGTCGTATTGCAGGCCCGCGATGGCCTTCAGAACGATGGTCGTGTCGGTTCGTTGCGCGAAAATCGACCCGGAAAGCAGGAGAAAAAAAAGGAGCAGCCGCATCAGGGAACAAACTGAGAAAAACCGACCACCGGGTCGTCGTTTCGGAAAAGGCCGTTTGGACCGAAAATCCACCGTTTTGGGCCAAAATTTTTCGGAAAAAGAAAGCTCCGGCGGTGTGGGTTTCGGGAAATCCCTACCTTTCCCTCGTTTTCCACAAAACCTCCACCCCTATGTTTCGTACCTTACTTTCCTTCGGCGCGGGCCTTTGCTTGTTGCTGATCAGCGGGTTCAACGCCCCGCAACGCGCCTCGGTCACCCAGATGGTCGCCGAGTGGGAGCGCGCCAAAGCGTACACCAAAGAATACCTCGACGCCATGCCCGACGACGGCTACGCCTTCAAGCCCACGCCCGAAGTGCGGAGTTTCGCCGAGATGATGCTCCACCTGGCCAACGCCAACTACGGTTTCCTGTCAGGCATCAGCGGCAAGGCCAACCCCAACCAGGGCGGCTCGCTGGAAAAAACGGTGACCGACAAGTCGAAGGCCAACATCACGAAGGTGGTCATGGACAGCTACGATTTCGTCATCGGTGCTCTCAAGGGCATGACCGATGCCCAGATGGCCGAAACGGCGAAGGTGTTCAACCGCGACATGACCCGCGAAGTGGGCGTGATGAAGGCCTTCGAGCACCAGACCCACCACCGGGGCCAAACGACGGTGTACCTGCGGCTGAAGGGCGTGAAGCCGCCGAATGAGAAACTGTTTTGAGTTCGAAGTTTGAAGTTTGAAGTTCGAAGTTGAGTAACCCTGAACTTCAAACTACGAACTTCAAACTTTCACCACCACCCCCTTCCGGTACATCCACGCCATCGCGGCCCAGAAAATGCCGACGCACACCAGCGCTCCCGCCAGGGAGGCGAGGTACGGGTCGGTGAAGGCGGGCGCGATGGTGTTTTTGTACAGCCACGCCTGTGCGCCTACGCCGTCGATTTTGAATAAATTCAACATTCGCGGCACCAGGCCCGACAGGAAAAACACGGTGATGGCGTTGACGCCGAACACCTCCAGCGGCCGCGCCCAGCGCCGGTACCCGCGCACGTCGATGAGCCAGTAGAACAAGGCCAGCAGCCCCATCGCCAGACCCGCCGTGAAGCACACGTAGCTGCTCGTCCAGAGCGATTTGTTGATCGGAAACCAGCGGCTCCACCCCAGCCCCAGCACCACCAGCCCGAGGCCCACGCCCACCAGCCGCACCGTGCGCTTGGCCGCGTTGCCGCGCCGCCGCAGGGCGTACCCGGCCAGCATCCCCGTGATGCCCGTTCCCACGGCGGGCAGGGTGCTGAGCAGCCCCTCCGGATCCCAGACACCCCCCACGGCTTTCCAGAGGTGGCCTTCGCCCAGAACCATCCGGTCGAACCAGGCAACGAGGTTGCTTTCCGGCTCCAAGCTGGCCGCGCCCACGCCAGGAACGGGGAGTTTGGTGAGCAGGACGAAGTACGCGGTGAGCAGAGAAACCAGAATCCACACCTGCTGACGGGGATTGGTTTTCAGGAAAATTAGGGAGCAGGCTACGTACACGAGCGCAATGCGCTGAAGGACGCCCATCACACGCACCGTCGTGAAATCGAAGCGAGAAAACAAGTTGAGAAACAGGCCGAGGGCGAAAAGTTTCAGGCCCCGAATCAGGATTTTCGGGCGAACGCCGTTCAGGTTTTCAAAATCCGCCGGAATCTTCCCCGGCGGGGTGTTTCGCCCCAGCGCAAACGTGATGGATACGCCCACGATGAACAGGAAGAACGGAAACACCAGGTCGGTGGGCGTGCAGCCGTGCCAGACGGCGTGTTCGAGCGGGGCGTACACGTGCCCCCAGTCGCCGGGGTTGTTGACCAGAATCATCGCCGCCACGGTCAGGCCGCGGAAGGCGTCGAGGGAGAGCAGGCGAGGCTTCAACGGGAGAATGAACAATGGAAGGGGAAAGATAGGGTCCGCTGTTCATTTTAACACACCGGTCCGTGCGCCCTACCCCGTTGTTGCCACCACCTGACCCTGCGCCACGGGCGAGGCGCTTCCCTGGCCTTCCTGGGCTTTTCTCTGCTCGGCGGGCACCTCCACGCGGGGCGGTTTGGAGCGGATAATGAGCCGCAGCGACTGGTCGTAAGTGGCGTAGTTCCAGAACCAGTTGATGAAAATGAGCAGCCGGTTTTTCACGCCCACGATGCTGAACAAGTGGACGAACATCCACGTCAGCCAGGCAAAAAAGCCGCCGAATTTCCAGAAGGGCAAGTCCACCACGGCGAGGTTGCGGCCCACGGTGGCCATCGAGCCGAGGTCTTTGTAGACAAATTCCTGCATCGGAAGGCCACGAAACTGCCGCACGAGGTTTTTTGCCAGCAGTTTGCCCTGCTGCAACGCGGGTTGGGCGAGTTGGGGGTGGCCCGCCGGAAATGCTTCGCCCTCGGCCATCGCGGCCATGTCGCCGATGGCGTACACGTTCTGAAAACCCTCGACGCGGTTGAAGCGGTCCACCTTCAGCCGACCGCCACGGGCCAATTGCTCCGGCGGCACAAGGCCGTCGAGGAAGTTGGCTTTCACGCCCGCCGCCCAGACGAAGTTGTCGGTGCGGAGCTTGCTGCCGTCGGAGAGCACCACGGCCTTGCCGTCGTAATCGGTCACTTTCGTGTTGAGCAGCACGTTCACGCCCAGTTCGTCGAGGTACTGCTTCGATTTTTCCTGGGCATTTTTCGACATGGGCCCGAGCAGTTCGCCGCCCGATTCGACCAGGTACACCTGCATGCCGGTGAAGTCGAGGTCGGGGTAATCGCGGGGCAGGATGTGTGAGCGCATTTCGGCCAGGGTGCCCGAAAGCTCCACGCCCGTCGGCCCGCCTCCCACCACAACGATGTTGAGCAGCCCCCGGCGTTCGTCGTCGGTTTCGGCCACGAGGGCTTTCTCGAAATTTTCGAGCAGTCGGTTGCGCAGGGCCAGGGCCTCGCCCACCGATTTCATGGGCCAGGCCGTGTTTTTGAACGTCTGGTTGCCGAAGTAATTCGTGTCGGCCCCGAGGGCCAGCACGAGGTGGTCGTAGCGGAGTTCGCCGAGGCCCGTCGTGATGGTGTTGGTCTGCGGCGACACCTTCGTCACCTCGGTGATGCGAATGTGGACGTTCTTGCAGCTTTGAAACGCCTTCCGCAGCGGAAACGAAATGCTGCTCGGCTCCAGTCCGGCCGTGGCGACCTGGTAAAACAGGGGCTGGAACTGGTGGTAGTTGTTTTTGTCAATCAGCACCAACTGTACGTCACGGTGGCGGGATAGCGCGCGGGCAAACATCAGCCCGCCGAACCCCATGCCCACGACGACGACGCGGGGTTTGTCGGTTTCGGGAATGTTGATGGTCATGGGAAGTTGGTTTCGAGTTTGAAGTTTGTAGTTTGAAGTTTGTAGTTACAAATGCTGGAACTACAAACTTCAAACTACAAACTTCAAACTCCCCTTCAACACCTGCTCGTAGAACGCTTCGTACCGGGGCAGGATGCGGGTGATGTCAAATTCCTGTGCCCGGCGGAGGGCGGCGGCTTTGAAACGGGGCAAATTCGCGTCGTCGAGGATGAAGAGCGCTTTTTCGACCATGCCGTCGATGTCGCCCACGGGCAGGGTGAAGCCCGTCACGCCGTCGACGTTGACCTCGGGCAGGCCGCCCGCGTTGGAAGAGATGATGGGCACTTCGCAGGCCATCGCCTCCAGCGCCGCCAGACCGAAACTTTCTTTTTCCGACGGCATCACGAACAAATCGGCGACCGAAAGCACCTCCTCGATGGCGTCGAGCTTGCCCAGGAAACGCACGTCGGCGGTCAGGCCGAGGTCGCGGCTGAGCTTTTCGAGGCCGGGGCGCTCGGGGCCATCGCCGACGAGGAGGAGTTTAGCGGGAAGTTTTGCCCGGAATTTCTGGAAAAACCGGAGCAAATCGTCGATGCGCTTCACCCGCCGGAAGTTGGAGGTGTGCACGAGCAGTTTTTCCCCGTTCGGGCAGATGGCGAGTTTGAAATGCTCCTTTTTCTGCTTCTTGAAGCGTTCGAGGTCGATGAAATTGGGAATCACCTCGATGTCGCGGCGCACGTCGAACTGGGCGTAGGTGTCCTGCCGCAGGCTTTCCGACACGGCCGTGACCCCGTCGGAGGCGTTGATGCTGAACGTCACCACGGGCTCGAACGAGGGGTCGCGGCCCACCAGCGTGATGTCGGTGCCGTGCAGGGTCGTGATGAACGGAATCTCGATGCCCTGCGCGCGCAGAATCTGCTTGGCCAGGTACGCCGACGAAGCGTGCGGGATGGCATAGTGCACGTGCAGGAGGTCCAACTGGGCGTTTTTCACCACCTCGACCATCTTGCTGGCCAGGGCCAGTTCGTAGGGCGGGTACTGAAACAGGGGGTAATCGGGGATGAAAACCTCGTGGTAAAAAACGTTTTCGTTGAAAAAGTCCAGCCTCGGCGGCTGCGAGTAGGTGATGAAGTGCACCGGGTGCCCGGCTTTGGCCAGGGCCTTGCCAAGTTCGGTGGCTACCACGCCGCTACCGCCAAACGTGGGGTAACAAACAATACCGATTTTCATAAAAGTCGTAAGTGGTCAACGGTCCGCCGCTGCGGTCGTCAGTCGTCAGGGGACTTGCCGACGAGGGATTTGCCGGTGCAACGCGGAGGTCGCCCGTTTCATTCCCGCCGGTGGAACTTCCCGAAATTGTTCCGCCCTGGTTGCCTACCTTTCGGAACGTTTTACCATCAGCCATGCCCCGTTCCCCGAGAGCAAAACCCACGTTCCAGCAATTTGTTACGGGCTTTTTCCGGCTCATCCGCTGGCCCAACCTGCTCATGCTCGCCCTGACGCAGTACCTCGTGCGGCTCTCGCTCATCAGCCCGGAGGTGCCGTGGCGGGAGGGCCTGACCGAAGGCACGCTGCTGCGCATCGTGCTGGCCACGGCCTGCATCGCGGCGGCGGGCTACATCATCAACGATTACTACGACGTCAAGATCGACCTCATCAACAAACCCGAGCGCGTGGTCATCGGGCGGTACATCAAGCGCCGCTGGGCCATGGGCATCAACCTCGTGCTCAACGGCCTGGGCATTTTGCTCGGTTTGACCGTCAGCCTGCGGGTGGCGGCCCTCAACGCCGCCGCCGTGTTCCTGCTCTGGTTTTACTCCAACCACCTCAAGCGGCAGCCGTTCTGGGGCAACCTGATGGTGTCGTTGCTCACGGCCCTGGCCCTGGTGGTGCTGGCCGTGCAGTACCGGCGACACGAGGAAGTGGTGTACCTCTACGCCCTGTTTTCGTTCTGCCTCTCGCTCGTGCGCGAAATCATCAAGGACATGGAGGACGTGAAGGGCGACGCCACCTTCGGCTGCCAGACCCTGCCCATTCTGTGGGGCATGCGGAAAACCAAAACCCTGCTCTACGGTATCCTGGCCCTGTTTTTCCTCATCCTGGCCGCCTCGCTGTCGGTGCTGCCGCCGTCGATGATCTACCTCTTCGCCCTGCTCGCCCTGCCGATGGGCTACCTCGTGTACCGCCTCGTGCGGGCCGACACCCGGCAGGACTTCGCCTTCCTGAGCCAGTACTGCAAGGTCGTCATGCTGCTAGGGATTCTGACGATGGCCTGGGTGTGATTACAGCCTATCCGGAAATGCCGCGCGGCGGCGATGGTTTCAATTTCCGGATGGGCTCTTCGTCACTCCGGGGTGAATGATTCGGCGGGCGACGCGGTTGTTGGGCAAAACGACGGGTCTATCATGTTGCACGTTATCGCGTTCGGGCTGGGCCTGCTGGGGTTGGCAATCGGCCCGCTTTCGGAAGTTCCGAAACATCCGGTGGTGGATGTTTCCGAAAAAACCCTTCCTCAATTTTCCCAACCGGAGCACGCCATCCGCAACCCCAGGGTGCAGGCCGAGGACTGCGATTCAGCCTACGCCCTGAAGCGGGTCGCCATCGAAGGCGGCACCGCGATGGGCGAGGCCCGGCACGGTTCGTTCCTGCTGTTCCGGCAAGTGGATTTAAAGGCCGTCGAAAAACTCACCTACCGGCTTTCCGCTGACGGCCCGGTTGGCCTCGAACTCCGCCTCGATTCGCCCACCGGGCCGGTGGTCAGCACGTTGAACGCGGACAAGACCGGGGAATTCGCCGAACTCAGTACTCCGGTCCGGCTCTCGCCGGGGGTGTACGATTTGTACTTCGTCGTCAACGCCCCCGCCGCGCCCTACCCCGACCTGCTCCAACTCGACTGGATTTATTTTCACCGAAAAACCAGCGCGCTGCCCCGGTTGGGCGGGTAAGTTCGGGTTGACGACGGTGTTTCCGACCTTGACAACGGACTTTTCGTCCTTGACAACGGTCTTTCCGTTCGCAACATCGGACTTTCCGACATTGACGACGCGCTTTTCGACATCGAAATCGTACTTTTTGACATCAAGATCGCTCTCAGCGAGATGGATAACGGTCTCGGCGACATCGCCGAGACCGTTATCCATCTCGCTGAGTCCGTTATCCATCTCGTTGAGTCCGTTATTCATGTCACAGAGTCCGTTATTCATTTCATTGAGTCCGTTATTCATGTCACAGAGTCCGTTATCCATCTCGTCGAGTCCATTATTCATCTCGCCGAGACCATTATCCATTTCGCTGAGACCATTATCCATTTCGTTGAGACCATTATCCATTTCGTTGAGACCGATATTCATCTCGCCGAGAGCGTTTTCGATGTCGTCAAGTCCGTTTTCGATGTCATCGAGACCGATTTCGATTTCGTTGAGAGCGATCTTGAAGTTGACGAGCGCGTTTTCAGGATTAACGAGACCAAATTCGGCCTGACCGGGGGCGAAATCCTCCCCGGCGACGGAGGTTCCGTCGTGCTTTTGGGCGACTTTGTGCGCGAAGGGGCCGGTTCAGGATTGAACGAGGCGGGTTCCTTCCCCGCTCACCTCCAGGCGCGCTTCCCGCCCACAAATCAGCGCCCAGTTGTCGGCCTCGTGGCTGACGGGGAAGTGGTACGCCACCGGAAAATCATACGCGGCCACGTGCTCGGCCACCATGTGCGAGGGCGTGATGCCGTAGGGCACGTCGGCGTTGTCTTTCATGTCGGAAAAGTGCCCGACGAGCAGCCCGGCCAGCCGGGCCAGCTTGCCCGCGCGCCGGAGTTGCACGAGGTAGCGGTCGATGGCGTGGTGGTACTCGCCGACGTCTTCGAGAAACAGAATCTTTCCCGCCGTGTCCACCTCCGAAGGCGAGCCGATGAGGTGGCACACCAGGCAGAGGTTGCCACCGGTAAGCGCGCCCGTGGCCGCGCCGGGGCGGTTGAGCGGGTGCGGGGGCAGGTCGTAGCGGAGGGCTTCGCCGAACAGTGCCCGGCGGAGGGTTTCGACGGAAAAACCCGTGGGGTCGAAGCCGAAATTCTTGGGCATGGGTCCGTGGAGGGTTTCCACGCCGAGGCGGTTGACGTGCGCGTGCAGGGCCGTCAGGTCGCTGAAGCCGACGAGCCACTTGGGGTGTTGGAGAAACCGCGCGAAATCAAGTCCGTCGAGCAGGCGGGACACGCCGTAGCCGCCCCGGGCGGCGAAAATGGCCCGGACGCCCGCGTCGTCGAGGAAGCGTTGGAGGTCGGCGGCCCGCTCCCGGTCGGTGCCCGCAAACTGGTGGAAGTGCCGGGTGAGCGTGGGGCCTTGTTCGACCTCCAGCCCCCAGGCGCGGAGGAGGGCGAAGGCCGGTTCGAGGGCGGTTACCTCGACGCGGCTGGCCGGGGCAAGCACCCCGACGCGGTCGCCGGGGCGGAGAGAAGGCGGGGTTTGCATGGAGCAAAGAAACGGAGGAATTGCCTACTCCATCACGCCCCGCAGGTAAGCCAGGCCCTTGACGGCGATTTCCTCCCGCGAGGGTTCGATTTGCCGCCAGATGGCGGCGGCTTTGGCCATGGCCTTCACATCGACCGTGAACGATTCGATGGTGGCGTAGCCTTCGTAGCCGATTTCGCGCAGGGCGGCGGCGATGCCGGGCCAGTCGGTGTGGTCGTTGCCGGGGGTGCCGCGGTCGTTGCCGCAGGCGTGGAGGTGCCAGAGCCGACTGCCCGCCCGGCGAATGGCGGCGGGGAGGGCCTTCTCCTCGATGTTCATGTGAAACGTGTCGAAATGCACGCCCACGGCGGGGCTGCCCACGGCTTCCACGAGTTGTAAAACCTGCTCGCCGGTGTTGATGAAGTCGGTCTCGAAGCGGTTGAGCGGTTCCAGGCCGATGCGCAGCCCTTCGCGTTCGGCGCGGGCGGCGAGGGTGCGCAGGTGGTCCACCACGGTGGCCCACTGCTGCTGGCGTTCGTCGGGGGAAGTCTGCTCGGCCCGGCCCACGGCGGAGTACAGCGGCCCCACGAGCAGGGTGCTGCCCAGGGTGGGCATCACGTCGAGGAGGGCGTTGAGGTAGGCGAGGCAGTCGGCCTGTTCGTCGGGGGTGCCGCGCAGGTCGCGGCCCGGCCCCATGGCGGCGCAGAGCACGTCGGCCCGGAGGCCGTGGCGGTCGAGCTCGGCGCGCACGTGGGCGGGGTCGATGTTGGCGGGGTCTTCGAGGGCGATTTCCACGCCGTCGAACCCCCAGGCTTTGAACTGCGGGAACCAGGCCGTGCTGTCGTTGGTGAACGGGGAGGAAAACAGGAAGGTGTTGATGCCGAAACGCATGGGTTAGTGAATGGGTAATTGGTTGATGGGGTAATTGGACAAAGAGCGAGGGTTTTCACCAATTACCCCATCAACCAATTACCTTAATTCCAGCTTCTCGCAGGCCTTTTCCGCCGCCGCTTGTTCGGCTTTTTTCTTGCTGAAGCCCGTGCCGGTGGCGAAGGCTTCGTTGTCGACGAGCAATTCGGCGATGAATTCCTTGTTGTGGGTGCTGCCCTGCTCGCGGATGTCGAAGCGCAATTCGCGGCCTTCGCGCTGGGCCCATTCGATGATGAGGCTCTTGAAGTTGGCGTTGTTTTCGACCACCGCCTGCAAATCAAAGTGGTTGGAGAGCAGGCGCTTGAGGATGAATTTTCTGGAAAACTCAAACCCCTTGTCGAGGTACACCGCCCCGACGAAGGCTTCGAGGGCGTCGCCGTACATCGAGGTGCGGGCCAGGATGGTGCGGCGGTTGGCGTCGTACTCCACGAGTTTGTCGATGCCCAGCTTGCGGGCCACGACGTTGAGCGATTCGCGGTTGACGATGCGGGAGCGGATTTCGGTCAGGAAGCCCTCGTCTTTGTAGGGAAATTTCTTGAACAGGTACTCGGCCACCACCATGCCGAGCACCGAATCGCCGAGGTATTCGAGCCGTTCGTTGGATTCGCGAAAGGCCCGGCCCTTGTGCTCCTTGCCCACCGAGGTGTGCATGAAGGCCAGCCGGTAGAGGTTGAGGTTGCCGGGGCGGGAGCCAATGAGCGCCGCCACCGCTTTCTTCAGGGCCTTGTCCTTGTCGGAGTCGGACTTGAAAAAGCGGGAAATCGGCTCGAAAACGGCAGCGGTGAAAACCAGAAACACTTAGTCGGTCAGTTTACGGAAAACCACGCAGGTGTTGTGTCCGCCGAACCCGAAGGTGTTGCTAACGGCCACGTCAACCTTCCGGGCCTGGGCCTGGTTGAAGGTCAGGTTCAGACGCGGGTTGATGTCGGGGTCGTCGGTGAAGTGATTGATGGTCGGCGGCACGAGTTGGTGCTGGATGGCGAGAATGGAAGCCACCGCTTCGATCGCGCCCGCGCCGCCGAGCAGGTGGCCGGTCATCGACTTGGTCGAGCTGATGTTGAGGTCGTAGGCGGCTTCGCCGAAGAGCTGTTCGATGGCTTTGAGTTCCTGCGGGTCGCCGATGGGCGTCGAGGTGCCATGGGTGTTGATGTAGTGTACGTCGGTGGGTTGGAGGTTCGCGTCCTCCAGGGCATCTTTCATCGCCAGGTAGGCCCCGTAGCCATCGGGGTGCGGGGCCGTGATGTGGTAGGCATCCGACGACATGCCCGCGCCGAGCAATTCGCAGTAGATTTTCGCCCCCCGTGCTTTGGCGTGCTCGTACTCCTCCAGGATCAGGGCCGCGCCGCCTTCGCCGAGCACAAAGCCGTCGCGGTCTTTGTCGTAGGGGCGCGAGGCGGTGGCGTACTCGTCGTTGCGTTCGGAAAGCGCCCGGTTGGCGTTGAACCCGCCCACGCCGGCCTGAGTCACGGCGGCTTCGGAGCCGCCCGTCACGCAGACGTTCATCTTGCCCAGCCGGATGTAGGTGAAGGCGTCGATGACGGCGTTGTTGGTCGAGGCGCAGGCCGATACGGTCACGTAGTTCGGCCCGCGAAAGCCGTACTTGATCGACACCTGCCCCGAGGCGCTGTCGGCGATCATTTTCGTAATGAAGAACGGGTTGAAGCGCGGCGTGCCATCGCCCTTGGCGTAGCCGATGACCTCGTCTTCGAACGACTTCAGCCCCCCAATGCCCGACCCCCAGATGACGCCCACGCGGTCGCGGTCAATCGTTTCGAGGTCAAACCCCGCGTCGGCGATGGCCTGATCGGCCACAACGAGGGCGTACTGCGTGAAGGGGTCCATCTTGCGGGCGTCCTGCCGGGGGATGAACTGCGTCACGTCGAAATTCTTGACCTCGCAGGCAAACCGGGTGCGGAACTTGGAGGCGTCGAATTTGGTGATCGGCCCCGCCCCACTCACGCCGTTGGAAAGGCCCTGCCAGAATTCGTTCACCGTGTTGCCCAGGGGCGTCAAAGCCCCCATCCCGGTTACGACCACGCGTTTCAATTGCATAGGTTTGCTGATTTGGTTTGGCGAGCGGGTAATTGGTTGATTGGGTAATTCGGTAAATGGTTTTTCAGCCACCATTTACCCAATCAACCAATTACCGAATTACCCACCCCGAAAAAAAATGCTAATTTGAAAATGAGCGGAGAACGGTCATTTTCAAATTAGCACAGGGAAAGACCACTCTGAACTTATTTGGCGTTCTCTTCGAGGTAAGCAATGGCCTGGCCGACGGTCTGGATGTTCTCAGCCTGATCGTCGGGGATGGACACGTTGAACTCTTTTTCAAACTCCATGATCAGTTCAACCGTATCGAGCGAGTCGGCACCGAGGTCGTTAGTGAAGCTGGCCTCGGGGGTCACCTCCGATTCCTCCACGCCCAGTTTCTCGACGATAATGGCCTTAACTTTCGATGCAATGTCCGACATTGTAAGTAGGGTTTTGGTTAGAAAAACGGCACAAAGAAAGACGTTTCGCGTTAGATTGTCAAAAAAACTTTCGGGGCCTCAGCGGGCGGGCGGGCGCAGAAATTTTCATTGAAAAATTCTGATTAACAGTACGTTGAATGAGCTTGCCTGACGCCGGTCTGCCCGACTACCCGTTCCGGCCGTACCCCCGCGCCTCCCGCGGCTAGCCGGCCTCCGGGGGTCAGAATACCGGTTACCGGACTTTTTTCGTTGGGGCATTCTCGGCAAACAGCGCGGTAAAGCGGGTGCCCAGTGCCTGGCGGTCAAACTCCCGCTCAGCGAGTTGGCGGGCGCGGCATCCGGCGAGTGCCAGTTTGTCGGGGTCGTTAAGCAGGGATTGCAGAATTTCCCAAACCTTCGCGGGTTCATCGGGTGGTACGTACCAGCCCGCGCCGTCGGCCAGCAGCCGGTCGGCGTGCCAGCCGGGCAGATTCATCAGCACGGGTTTGCCCGCCGCCAGGGCATCAGCGAGTTTGTTGGGCGAGTTGGTTTGCAGCACGGGCAACGGCAGAAACGACACGTACACCAGGTCGGTGATGTTGAGCAGGTCGCGGAGGCCGTCTTTGTTCACGGGTTCGAGAAAACGCAGGTTGGTCAGACCCGCCGCCAGGCGTTGCAGCCGGGCTTTTTCCGAGCCGTCGCCTACGAGCAGAAACAGGATTTTGTCGCTCCGGCTTTGGCAGAACCGGGCTGCTGTCACCAGCGCCTCCAGCCCCACGATGCGGCCCATCGCGCCGAAGTACGTGACCAGCAGGCGGCCTTCGGTGCCGAAGCGGGCCAGCAAATCAGAGCGTTTGGGTTGGGGTTGAAAAAACTGACAGTCGGCGAGGTTGGGCAGGCAGAGGGTCTTGCCCGCTCCGCCCCGGCTCTCGATGATCGCCCGCATGGAGGGCGAGACGGCCACGATGGTTTCGGCCTGTCGGTACAGCCTTTTCTCAAACGCTTCGAGGGCTTTTTTCAAAAACCGGTTCCGAATCACGCCCAGCTCGACGGGCGTCTGTGGCCACAAATCGCCGACTTCAAACCAGTACGGCACGCCCCGCAGCGCCCGCAGGCCGAGGGCAGTGAAGCCCACCGTGAGCGGCACCGAGGCGGCGTACACGCGGTCGGGCCGGGGCAGGCGGAGGGCGTGAAAAAACGCCCAGACCGCAAATTTCAGGTATGCAAAAACCCGCCCTCTGAACCCGAACCGCTGCGCGTAGGCCACCGGCAGGCAGTGGACGGCGAAGCCATTCAGTTTCGTTTTTCGAAAACCCCTTCCCTGATGGGTGGTCAGCACCGTGACCTCATGCCCGGCTTCGGCCAGAGCCGTGGCCAGGTAGTACGACCGCAGGATGCCGCCTTCGTCGGGAGTTTTAAAAAATTGGTAGAGGTAGAGAATTTTCATGCGCCCCCAAATTCGCATTTCCCCAAACTTGTTGCCCAAAAATCTAGCGAACGGTCCATGCTTTTGAAAACCGCCGCCGGTCTTTACTTTTGTTTTCCAAGAACACTCCTCCGCATGGCCGCGTCGTACCGAAACCCCACCACCCGCAAACCGGGCACGACGACGCTCAAACAGGCCATCGACGACCTGCTCAACGCCTACCAACTCCGCTCGAAGTACAACGAAACGTACCTGGTGGCCTACTGGGAAAAACTCATGGGCAAGCCCATTGCTTCACGCACCGGCAAGCTCTACGTGAAAGACCGAAAACTGTTCGTGCAAATCCACTCGGCCCCGCTGAAAAACGAGCTTCTGCTGGCCAAAACCAAAGTAATCGACCTCATTAACCGCGAGATGGGCGAGGAAGTGATTGACGAAGTGGTGTTTATTTGAGAAACGGCAGTACCCGCACCCGTCTTTTTTCGTGACGACTCGCTTCCGAACTTTCCTCCACGCGCCCTGGTTTCCGGGGCACTCCTCCCTCCAATCCTGTTCGTTATGGCGGCACGTGTGACCCGCTCTAGATCCCACCGGGATTTGCTGGTCGAAAGCGAGGAAAAACGCCTCGACCTCGGCTTTGGCAAGCAAATCGTGGACGAAACCACCCGGCTGGTCAATCCCGATGGTTCCTTCAACGTCCGGCGCGTGAACCAGTCGTTTTTCGGGCGGCTCAACCTCTACCACCGGCTCATCACCACTTCGTGGGGGCACTTTTTCCTGATGGTTATCGCCGGATTTCTGGCAACCAACCTGCTTTTTGCCGGGTTGTACGTGGCCCTGGGTGTGGAGCACCTGCACGGAGCCGACCTGTCGAGCGCCTGGACGCGGTTTTACGACGCTTATTTTTTCAGCGCCCAGACCCTGACTACCGTCGGCTACGGGCGCATCGCGCCGGTGGGCTTCTGGATGAGTTTCGTGGCTGCCGTTGAGTCCACACTGGGATTGCTGGCCTTCGCGTTAGCCACGGGGCTGCTCTACGGACGGTTTTCGCGGCCTGAAGCCAAGATTCTATTTTCGGAGAAAGCCCTGATTTCGCCCTACCTCGACACCACGGCGCTGATGTTCCGCATCGTGAACGAACGGGCCAACCAACTCATCGAAATCAGCGTCGAAGTGGCGCTGTCCATCCTTGAAGACCTGCCCAACGGCACCCGCACCCGCAAGTACTACGGCTTGCAACTGGAGCGCAGTAAGGTTAGTTTTTTTCCCCTCAACTGGACCCTCGTCCACCCGATTGTAGACACCAGCCCGCTTTTCGGTAAAACCGCCGAGGAACTGATTGCCGCCGACGCCGAATTTCTAATCCTCGTCCGGGCCACGGAAGACACGTTCTCGCAGGTCGTGTACTCCCGCTCCTCGTACCGGGCCAGTGAAATCGAGTGGGGTGCGAAGTTTCAGAAAATGTACGACAACGAAGAGCGCGGCACCACCACCCTCGACATCGCCAAGCTTTCGGACTTCGACCGCGTGCCGCTGGCGGTTGAGTTACCGATGGAGGAAGAAGCCGCCCTGGAGAAAGTGCGGTAACTGCCCCCACGCACGGCAACGCGAAAACCTCAACGTTCCTTCAGCCACTTCTTCGCCTCGGCCAGCGTCGCGTCGTACTCAGCCACTTTCAGGACCTTGTGAAAACATTCGCGGGCGCGGGCGCGGTTGCCCGCCCGGAGGGCAATGCGGCCCAGCCCCAGCCAGGCCATGCCGAGGTAATCCTGCGAGTAGCGCTCGCCTTCGGGAGCTTTGAGCGCGCGCTGGTAGAGCAAGGTTGCCGCCGCGTCGTTTTTGTCCCGTTTTTCCCGAATCAACCCAGCCAGCGTGGCCCCGGCGGTGGGGTACACCCGGCCCTTGAGTTGCTGAAGGCGCTCGGCCAGCGGCTCGGCTTCGGCGTAGCGGCCCGTAAGCGTGAGGGCTTCGGCGTGGCGGGTCAGAAACAGCGGATTGTTGGGAAACTTGCCGTGCAGCGCCGCCGTGAAGGCCAGCGCCCGCCCCGGCTGGTTTTCGTGCTTGAGGAGCACGTAGAGCAGGTAGTAGGCCGATTCGTAGCGGGTGAAGCTGCCCTGCCGGAAACCCGCCTCCATTTGCTGCAAACCCAGTTTTTTGTTGCCGTCCCTGAAAAAAAACATGACTGGCCTGACGATGGCGTGGTTTTCGGGATACTGCACCCGGTAGTAGTTGTAGAGGCCCGTCGTGAAGAGGTACTCCGGGTATTCGTCGGTCCAGTCGAAACCTTTTTTCAGAAACCCGTACGCCCGCCGGGCCTCGCCGACGGCCTTCAGAAATTCGCCCCCGTCGGACTGCTGCATGGCGAGGTAGCCGTGGGCGGCCAGGAGGAAAAAACTGGCCTCGGCCTCGCGCCCGCCCGCGCCGAGCAGTTTTTCGCCCCGGCTCAGGCATTGGTTCAGCAAGGTCGTGTAGTGCTTGGCCGCCGTGGGGTGTTCGCTCAGGGGCAGGTTTTGCCAGTACGTCTGCACGGCCTGGAGCAGGGGCACCACCGGGTGCTGGGGGTACTTGGCCCGCAGGCGGGCGAGCAGGGGCTGGGCCTCGGCAAACTCGTGGTTGTACAATTTCTCCATCGCCTGCACGACCAGTTGCTGACCAGCCGGGTCGGTCTGGAGTTGGGCAAACGCGGAGGGGAACGAAACGAAGAAAAAGGAAAACAGAAGCAGGTATTTCATGAACGAAACGGGGCGTTCGGCGCGGGCAGTCCGGAAACATTCCGGCGAAAAACAGGTACTTTTGCCGCTTCAAAGAAACGAGCCGGAGGGCAATGCTGTTGCCCGTCGAAAATCGTACCTCGTCTTTCGATAATCGTAACTCCGTTGATTCACTACGAAAATTTTACCCTCGACAACGGCCTGCGCGTGTACGTCCACGAAGACCACACCACGCCGATGGCCGCCGTCAACCTCCTCTACAACGTCGGCTCCCGCGACGAAGACCCCCACCGCACCGGCTTTGCACACCTGTTCGAGCACCTGATGTTTGGCGGCTCGCGCCACATCCCGGCCTACGACGAGCCGCTGCAAAAGGTGGGCGGCGAAAACAACGCCTTCACCTCCCCCGACCTGACCAACTACTACATCACCCTCCCAGCGGTGAACCTCGAAACGGCCTTCTGGCTCGAAAGCGACCGGATGATGGCGCTCTCGTTCGACCCGCAGGTGCTCGACGTGCAGCAGAAAGTGGTGGTCGAGGAATTCAAGCAACGCTACCTCAACCAGCCTTACGGGGACGTGTGGCTCAAACTCCGCCCCCTAGCATACCGCGTCCACCCGTACCAGTGGGCCACCATCGGCAAGGAAATTTCGCACATTGAAACGGCCACGATGGACGACGTACGCGGGTTTTTCTACAAATACTACCTGCCCAACAACGCCCTCCTCGTCGTGGCCGGGGCCGTGACTGTCGAGCGGGTGAAAGAATTGTGCGCCCGGTGGTTCGCGCCGATTCCAGCGGGATCCGCGTACGCCCGGCAACTGCCCGCCGAACCGGAGCAGACCGATGCCCGGTTTGAGGAAACCAGCGCCGCCGTGCCGCTCAACGCGCTCTACAAAGCCTGGCACACGCCCGGCCGTTACGCCGACGACTACCACGCCGCCGACCTGCTCGCCGACGTGCTGGGCCGGGGCAAATCTTCGCGGCTGTACCAAAAACTGGTGAAAGACGAAAAACTCTTCAACAACGTCGCCGCCTACACCACCGCCTCGCTCGACCCCGGCCTGCTCGTGATTCAGGGCAACCTCAACGCGGGCGTGAGCCTGGAGGACGCCGACGCGGCCGTGACCGCCCTCGTGGACGAATTGGTGAAAACCGGCCCCGACGAAACCGAATGGAGCAAGGTGAAAAACCAGGCCGAAGCCACCCTGGCGTTTTCGGAGGTAGAACTGCTGAACCGGGCCATGAACTTGGCCTTCGCCGCCAACGCGGGCGACGCCGAATTCGTCAACCACGAATCGGAACGCATCCAGGCCGTCAGCCCCGACGACGCCCGCCGCACGGCCCAAACCCTGCTCCGGCCGGAGAAATGCTCGACGTTGTTTTACCGGGCGAATTGAAAACCAGTTTGAAGTCTGAAGTTCAGAGTTCGAAGTTTTCGGCGACTCATAACTTCAAACTTCAAACTTCAAACTTCAAACTCTTTGACCTTCCGAATCGGCTACGGCTACGACGTGCACCAACTCGCCGAGGGACGGGCCTTCTGGCTCGGTGGCATCCAGGTGCCGCACACCCACGGGGCCGTCGGGCATTCCGACGCTGACGTGCTCGTGCACGTCATCTGCGACGCCCTGCTCGGGGCGGCCAACCTCCGCAACATTGGCTTTCATTTTTCGGACAAAGACCCGCAATGGAAAGGCGTGGACAGCACGATTTTACTGCGAAAAGTGCTGGAGATGGTGCGGGGAAAAGGCTACGAAGTGGGCAACCTCGACGCCACGGTGGTGTTGCAGGAACCCAAGCTCAACCCGCACATCCCCGCCATGAAAACCCGGTTGGCGGACGTGATGGGCGTGGACGAGGACGCGATTTCCATCAAAGCCACCACCTCCGAACACATCGGCTTCGTGGGCCGGGGCGAAGGCGTGGCGGCGCACTGCGTGGCGTTGATTTTTAAATCCTGAAATACGGTCGCTTCCCGAAACGACTCCGTTCGTGCCCGTGCGTCGGGCTAAATTTCCCCGTTCATGCCCGAACTCACCACCGCCCCCCGGCGCCCGCCCCTCGTCACCATTTTCCTAACCGTGTTCATCGACCTCCTCGGCGTGGGCATCGTCGTGCCCATCACCGGGCCGCTGCTGCTCGAACCGGGCGGGCTGCTGGCCGATTCGGTGCCCTACGCCGAACGCACCAAGCTGCTGGGCTACCTGCTGGGAATTTTTTCGTTTTTCCAATTTTTCAGTGCCCCCGTGCTGGGCAGCCTGTCCGACAAGTACGGGCGGCGGCCCGTGCTCAACCTCAGCTTGCTGGCCACGGTGACGGGCTACGCCCTGTTTTCGCTCGGAATTTACTGGAAAAACATCGCGCTGCTGTTCGCCTCGCGGGCGTTTCTGGGCATCGCGGCGGGCAACCTCTCGGTGGTGTACTCGGCCATCGCCGACGTGAGCGACCCGGCCTCGAAGGCCAAAAACTTCGGGCTGGTGGGCGCGGCCTTCAGCCTGGGGTTCATCGTCGGGCCGGTGGCGGGCGGGCTGCTCTCCGACCCCACGCTGGTGCCCTGGTTCAGCTACGCCACGCCGTTCGCGTTTTCGGCCCTGCTGGCGGCGGTCAACCTCGTGCTGGTGTACTTCAATTTCCCCGAAACCCACGCCACACCCAACCGCGAAGCGAAGGTCAGCCTGTGGACGGGCCTGCGCAACCTCGGCAAGGGCGTCAGCAACCGCACGTTGCGGCCCATTTTCCTGGTCGGGTTTCTGTTCACGTTCGGGTTTTCGTTTTTCGTGCAGTTTTTTCAGGTGTACCTGATTAAAAAATTCGCCTGGAACGCCCAGCAACTTAGCTACTACTTCGGCTACGTGGGCCTCTGGGGCGTCATTACGCAGGGCGGACTGTTGCGGTTGCTGTCGAATCGCATCGCGCCCCGGCAGGTGCTGGCCGTGACCCTGCTCTGCAATTCGCTGGCGTACCTGGTGCTGCTGTTGCCCGACGTGCCCTGGCAGTTGTACCTGGCCGTGCCGCTGCTTTCGATTCCGCAGGGGCTGAGTTTTCCGAACATTTCCTCGCTGGTGTCCAACGCCACCACGCCCGAATTGCAGGGCGAAACCCTGGGCATCCAGCAGTCGGTGCAAACCCTGGCCCAGTTTCTGGTGACGCCGATTGGAGGCTACGCCATCGGGCATTTCGGCGAAGGGTCGGTGCTGTACTTCGCCTCGGCCTTCGTGGGGCTGGCCTGGCTGGTGTTCGTGGGGGTGGTGTGGCGGCGGGGAGCGGCGACAAAGCCGGTGGAGGCGGTGAAGGTTTGAAAAATTCTTGAATGCCTTTTAAATGAACCCCAAACGAATCGACGCCTTCTTCGAAGAAATGAACAATGCGAATCTAGAAGAAGCCCGCCAAATCCGCGACGCGTTTTATGCCCATCAGGACGCGTTTTCGGAAGAGGACCGGGTGTATCTGAAACAGCGGCTTCGTGAACGCACCGAGAAGTTGCTGAGTGAAGTCAGCGAGTTGGAGCGGGAAGCGGAGGCGTATTTTGAAATCAGAAGGCGAGCTACGGTTTGACGCCTTCGTTTCCATGAAAACGGAAACCCTCGCCGTCACCTCAGCCCGGTATGTGGATGACCTGCGGCTGGAACTTCGCTTTTCGGATGGAGCCGTTCGCACGCTCGATTTTCGCCCTTCCATCGAACGGCAACACGTGCCGGAATACCGGGCTTACCTCGACCCTTTGAAGTTTAAGGAATTCAAAACCGAAGCCGGAAACGTAGTTTGGGGCGAGGACTGGGATTTGGTTTATCCGGTTTGGAAGTTGTACGAAGGGTTGGTTTGAAATCCATTCATTTTAAAAAGCGAACGGGCCGAGGACAAAATCCTCGGCCCGTTCGCTTGTCACACCTTCACCAACTTCCACCGCCCCCGCCGAAACACCCACACGGCAAACGCCGCCAGCAGGGTTTCGCTGAAGGCCACGGCCCAGAACACCCCCGGTGGCCCCCAGCCCGCCGGGTTGGCCAGCAGGTAGGCCAGCGGAATTTCAACGGCCCAGAAGCAGAGCAGGTTGAGCAGCGTCGGCGTGCGGGTATCGCCCGCGCCGTTGAGGGCCTGTGTCATCACCATGCCGAAGGCGAAAGCCAGGTAGCCGAGGCAGAAAATCCGGAGGCTCTGCACGGCCACGGCCACCACGCCGGGGTGCCGGTCGAAGAAGCCGACAATTTGCGCCGCAGCGAGGTAAAACACGACGCCGACTAGGAACAAAAACGCCACGTTGCAGTACGCCGCCCGCCAGGCCGAGGTTTCGGCCCGGTCGGGCTGACCCGCGCCGAGGTTCTGACCCACGAGCGTCGCGGCGGCGTTGGCCATGCCCCAGGACGGCAGAATCGTGAACACGATGATGCGGATGGCGATGGTATACCCGGCCACTACGTCCGGCCCGAACGTGGACAGGATGCGCATCAGAAACACCCAACTCGCCGAGGCAATCAGAAACTGCCCCGTGCCCCCGGCGGCCACGCTCAGCAGGTTGCGGATGACGGCGAAATCGGGCCGCAAGTCGTCCCGCGAAAGCTGCACCGCCCCGCCCCGCGTGCGCAGGAACGCCGTCAGTTGGTAGGCCACGCCGATGCTCCGGCCCAGCGTGGTGGCCACCGCCGACCCCAGCACGCCGAGTTCGGGGAAGGGCCCCCAGCCGAAAATCAGCACCGGGCAGAGCAGGATGTTCACCCCGTTGGCCACCCAGAGCGAGCGCATGGCCACGGAGGCCTCGCCTGCCCCGCGCAGGGCACCGCTGAGCGTGTAGAGCAGCATGATGGCCGGGGCGGAGGCGAAAATCATCCGGGTGAAGGGCGCGCCGCTGGCGATGATGCGGGCGTCGGCCCCCATCAGGCGGAGGATGTCTTCGCCGAACAAAAAGCCCGGCACGCCCACCCCCACGGCCATGACGACCGAGAGCAGAATCACCTGCCCGACCACCGTGCCCGCGTCGCGGGCGTTGCCTTCGCCCACGCGGCGGGCCACCAGGGCCGTGGCCCCGGCGCTGAGGCCCATCGCCAACGAGTACACGAGCGTCAGCACCGACTCGGTCAGGCCGACGGTGGCCACGGCTTCGGTGCCAATTTTGGCCACGAAAAACACGTCGACGATGAAAAACAGCGACTCCATCGCCATCTCCAGAATCATCGGGACGGACAGCAGAAAAATGGCCCGGTTGATGCTCCCGGACGTGAAATTGGATTCCGAACCGCGCAAGGCAGCCAGGAAAAGCTGGAAAAACTTTTTCATGGAAAAAGAGGGGCGAGGCGGCTCCTGCACGGGAACAACCTACACGTAGATTTTCGGAAAAATGATAGAACCGGCCCGAACGAGGCGGGCGGAAGAGGAAGACAAGAAACCACGCGGGTTTCTAAGCGAGGAGCTTCATCGGCGTAAGGCGTTGAGCGGCAAAGGTAGGGGAAGTTTTTCCGAAGGTTCGTCAAAAATAAAAGTCAACTTGAAAAAAACCGGGCTGAAACGGAACGACCGTCCCCTGAACCGGCGGCATTAAAATCCCTTCGACCGGCACAGCCGCGCCAGTTCGGGCCATTTTTTGCCCCGGCTAAAGCTAGCTGCTTCGGCGGGCGGCAGCCCTTCGAGGAGCGTCTGGTGCATGCCGAGCCGCTTGATGCGTTTTTTCAAAACCGCCTTTTCCTTGTTTTCTTCGGCCACCATGCCCGCGTAGATGACCGTCAGCCAGACGGCCATTTCGAGCGCGTCGGGGCCGTATTTCGGGGTCAGCTTCAAAATCAAGTTAAGCACGGTGGCGTCCACTTCGGCCGTGGTGCGGTCATACACGGCGACGAAATCGGCGTAGATCGTCTGGAGACCATGCGCGGCGCCGAGGTGCTGGAGCCGGGCGAAGTACCGCTCGTCGCGGGGTGCGTGGGGCCGCTCGCCGGGGCGGTGCAGGTACACGCACCAGTCGTCGAACGCACCGCGCCCGAACGACACGGTCGTGCCGTCCGCGAAGGTTTGCAGGAGGCGTTGCATGGGAGGTGGGATGGATCTTCGGCCAAAATACAAAAGCGGAAGGCGTTCACCCTGAACGCCTTCCGCTTTTTGATCGAACGGTTCAGAAACCGCAGGGACAACCCCGGGCGGTGTACCGCTTGCGGTTGCCCCTACGGTTTTAGCCCACCACCGTTTCCACCAGCAAATACCCGTTGAGCGCGATGATCACCGCCGCCACCGCCCAGGCCAGGGCCGTCAGCCAGCGGGGGTTGGCTAACTCGCCCATGAGCCGTTTTTTACTCGTGAACAGAACCAGCGGCACGACGGCGAAACTCAGTTGCAGGGACAGAATCACCTGGCTCAGCACGAGCAAATCGCTCAGGCCTTTTTCGCCGAACCAAATCACCCCCACCAGCGCGGGGCCAATGGCCACCAGGCGGGTGATGAGGCGCTGAAGCCAGGGTTTCATCTTCAGGTCGAGAAAGCCCTCCATCACGATCTGCCCGGCCAGCGTGCCCGTCACGGTGGAGTTCTGCCCGGCGGCGAGCAGGGCCACGGCGAAGGCCACGGCGGCGAGCTTGGCCCCGAGCAGGGGTTCGAGCAGTTGGTGCGCCTCGGTGATGTCGGCCACGTGCTGGTTGCCGGTGGTGTGAAAGGCCGCCGCCGCCACAATGAGGATAGCCGCGTTGATGAAAAACGCCAGCACCAGCGAGCCGGTGGAATCAATGGTGGCGAAGCGGATGGCCTGCCTGCGGCCTTCGGGCGTGCGCCGGAAGGCCCGCGTCTGCACGATGCTGCTGTGGAGGTAGAGGTTGTGGGGCATCACGGTCGCGCCCAGGATGCCGATGGCGAGGTAGAGCATGCCCGGATTGGTCACGATTTCTTGTTTCGGCAAAAACCCGCCCAGCACGGCGCTCGCGTCGGGGTTCGAGACAATGATTTCGTAGGTGAAACAGGCCAGAATCAGCCCGATCAGTCCGGCAATGATGCTTTCGAGCAGGCGGAAGCCCCGGTTTTGCAGGTACAAAATCAACAACACATCGAGCGCCGTTACGACCACGCCCACGGCGAGCGGCATGCCGAAGAGCAGGTTGAGCGCCAGGGCCGAACCGAGTACTTCGGCCAAATCCGTCGCGGCGATGGCAATTTCGGCCAGCACGAACAGCACCAGCGAAACGGGTCGGGAGTAATTGGCCCGGCAGGCCTGGGCCAAATCCTGTCCCGTGGCGATACCCAGCCGTAGGGCCAGGTGCTGAAGCAGCATGGCGAACAGGCTCGACATCAACACCACAGCCAGCAGGGCGTACCCGTAGCGCGCGCCCCCGGCGATGTCGGTGGCCCAGTTGCCGGGATCCATGTACCCCACGGCGACCATCAGGCCCGGCCCGACGAAGGCGGCCAGTTTGCGCCAGAAGCCACCGCCTTCGGGCACCCGGACGCTGGCAAACACCTCCGGCAGCGAGGGCGGTTTAGGGTTCGGGGGAGGAATCAAAGCGGATTTTGCGGCACTATTTTCCATTCACGAATGCAGTTTCACCAGAAGGACCACTGCAAGATTACAACAGGGTTTCGATTTCGCAAAACATTTTTTTAGATATACCTAAAATTTATTTTTCGCAGTTGTCTAACCTATTTTTGCGGCTGGATTTCGTTGCTCAAACGCCCCACTCACCGGAAAAGCGGAAACCGCTGGTTTTCCATAGTGCGCAGACATGGCTTCGTTCACCGAAGAAAACTACCTGAAAATCATCTACAACCTGACTGCCCGGCAAAACGAGGACGTCAGTACGAACGCGCTGGCCGAGCAAACCCAGACCCGCGCGGCCTCGGTTACGGACATGCTCCGCAAGCTGGCTGAGAAAAACCTGATCCATTACAAAAAATACCAGGGTGTGCGCCTGACCGATGGCGGCGAGCGCGTAGCGCTTCAGGTGATCCGCAAGCACCGGCTTTGGGAGGTGTTTCTGGTCGAAAAACTGGGCTTCCGCTGGGACGAGGTCCATCCACTGGCTGAGGAACTGGAGCACATCGACTCGCCCGAACTCATCAGACGGCTGGACGAATTTCTGGGCCACCCCACCGCCGACCCGCACGGCGACCCGATTCCCGACCCGATGGGCCGGATGCCCCAGCCCGGCTACTGCCGCCTCACCGACGCCGGACCCGGCACGCCGGTAGTGTTGATGGGCGTGTCTGAACACGCGGCGGCATTTTTACAATACCTGGCCAAAACGGGCCTGACGATTGGCTGCCAACTCGAGGTGGTGGACGTGAACGCCTTTGACGGCTCGGTGCAGGTGACCGTCAACGGCCAGCCGCCGCAATTCATCAGCCAGGCCGTGGCGCGGAATCTGCTGGTTCGGTGATTGTGAGAAGTAAGAGGTGCGATGTGAGATGTTGAACTACCTTTTACTTCTGGGCAAAAAAACACCTCACCTCTTACTTCTCACAAACTTGAAGTTACTCGACGCCTACATTTTCAAGCGCTTTCTGAAAACCTGGGTTTTCGTCATCGCGATGATCACGCTCATCATCTGCGTGGTGGATTACACCGAGAAAATCGAGGATTTCATCCGCCGAAAGCCGAGCACGGGCGAAGTGCTGTTCGATTACTACCTCAACCTGATTCCATACTGGGCCAACACGATCAGCCCGCTGATGGTGTTCATCTCGGTGGTGTTCATGACGGCCAACATGGCCGCCCGAACGGAAATCATCGCCATTCTGAGCAGTGGGGTGAGTTTTCTGCGGTTCACGCTGCCGTACTTCATGGCGGCCACGCTCATCGGAGTCTTCACGTTCCTGATGGTGTCGTACGTGATTCCGAGGGCCAACCGGACGCGCATTGCCTTTGAAAACAAGTACGTGAAGGGCGATTATTACTATGAGGGCCGGGACGTACACCTGAAAATCGCCCCCAACGTGTACGCGTACATTGAAAGCTACAACAATGCCACCAACACCGGCGACCGCTTCACGCTGGAGCGCATCGAGGGCAACCAGTTGAAGGAAAAACTCTCGTCGAGCCGCATCGAGTGGAACCCCAAAAAGGGGAAATGGACGGCGTACGACTACACCATCCGCACCATCGACGGCACGAAGGAAACCCTCACCAAAGGCACCCAGCTCGACACCACGCTCAACCTAAAGCCCAAGGATTTTGAAAGCACCTACCGCCTCTGGGAAACCTTCACGCTCACCCAGCTTAATAACTACATCGCCGAACTGCGCCTGCGTGGCTCCGACGGCATCGAAACCTACCTCATCGAAAAATACACCCGCTTCGCCAACCCGTTTTCGGTGCTCATCCTGACCGCCATCGGCGTGATCGTCTCGGCCCGGAAGTCGCGGGGGGGCGTGGGGTTGCAGATTGCCCTGGGGTTTGGCCTGGCGTTTGCCTACATTTTGTTTTACCTGCTCAGCAGCGGCATCGCCGCCAAAGGCTCCATGCCCCCCCTGCTGGCCGTCTGGCTGCCCAACCTGACGTTCACCCTGATTGGTCTGGTGCTGTACCGGACGATACCCCGATGACCAGTTTTCAGTGCACAGTTTACAGTTCAGCGTGGATTGTGTACAGCGTTTTAACCGAAAACTGTGAACTGAAACCTGTAAACTGAGTTTGAAAGCCACCCTGCGCCACTACCTCGAACTGCACCTCATCGTCGGCATCCTGAGCTTTACGGCCATTCTGGGGCTGTTGCTGGAGGGCATCACGCCGCTGTCGCTCATTTTCTGGCGGACGGCACTGGCGGTGGTGGGGCTGAGCATCGTGCTCAGAATGGATAATGGACAATGGATAATGGATAATGGCCAGAGACAGACTTCTCATTATCCATTATCCATTGTCCATTATCAATTCAAAAAAATCCTCCCCCTCCTCGCTCTGGGTGCCCTGCTGGCCGTTCACTGGGTGATGTTTTTCGGGGCGGCGCGGCTGGCCAACGCCTCGGTGTGCCTGGCGGGCATTTCGACGGGGTCACTGTGGACAGCATTCCTGGAACCGCTGTTCCTGCGCCGCCGCCTGCGCGGGCTGGAGGTGGGGTTGGGGCTGGTCGTGGTGGTGGGGTTGTACGTGATTTTTCTGTTCGAGTTCGACAAAATCCTGGGCCTGGCGATGGCCGTGGCTTCGGCGGTGCTGGCCTCGCTGTTTTCAGTGCTCAACGCCCGCATCACCGCCCGCTACGACGCCCGGATGCTGACGCTCTGGGAGATGGTCGGGGCCAACCTGACGGCGCTGGTGATTTTGCCCGTTTACCACCTCGTCGTCGCCCCCAATGAGCCGGTGCGGTTCTGGCCCCAGGGCTGGGACTGGCTGTGGCTTGCCCTGCTCGCGGGAGTCTGCACGGTGTACGCCTACTCGGCCATGGCCCGGCTGCTGCGGGTGTTTTCGGCCTTCACGCTCAACCTGGCGATCAACCTCGAACCAATTTACGGCATCGTGATGGCCGTGATCATTTTTGGCAACCGCGAACGCATGACCACCGGGTTTTACTTCGGCGCGGCCATTGTGCTAGCTGCCGTGCTGGCCTACCCCTGGCTGAGCCGACGGGGGCGCGGGCGGGAAGTGCCCACTGGATAGTTTGTAGTTGGTAGTTTGTGGTTTGTAGCTTTTTAACAACCACGAACTGCCAACTACAAACCACAAACTACGAACTTAAGAATGCCCGACTTTCTCCGAAAACTCCCCCTTCCCGAACTTGCCGTCTGGCTCCTGTTTTTGGTCGCCGTGGTGCCCCTGCTCGCCCTGGCCGTGTACAACCACCCCTCCCCCGCCGACGACTACTGCTTCGCCTTCATGACCCGCGACCACGGGTTCTGGCACGGGCAGCGCGCGTACCGCGACGGTTGGTCGGGGCGGTATTTTGCCATTTTTCTTTTTCACGCCACGCCGCTCTGGGCCGGGTGGCTGGGGTATTTCAAGCTGATGCCCTTCGCGCTGGTCGGGCTGCTGTTTCACGCCCTGCTTAGCCTGTTGGGCGAAGCGTTTCCGGCGGCGGCGGGGCGGCAGCGGGCGACGGTAGCAGCCGGGTTCGTGGCCGTGTACGTGAGCCAGGTGGCTAGCCTGGCCGAGGCGTTTTATTGGTCCACGGCCGTGTACGTGTACCTACTGCCGAGCATCCTGCTGCTCTACCTGCTCACTTGGGCTTTGCGCTGGCCCCGTACCGAGTACCGGCGGCTGCGCGTTCCGGGGGCCGTGTGGGCGGCGTTTCTGGTGTTTGCCGTGGTGGGCTCCAACGAAATGACCATGCTCCTGACCGGCGCGCTGCTCGGCGGGGGGGCGGGCTACGAATTGCTTTTCCGAAAAAAATTCAACGGCTGGATGGCGTTCCTGCTCCTGATCTGGGCCGTTTCGGCCTACCTGATGCTCTCGGCCCCCGGCAACGCGGCCCGGCTGGGCAGCAACCCGCAGGGCGGCGACGCGGTGGGGGCCGTTTTGAAAGCCTTTGAAACGACCCTCACCCAGGGCGTTCGCTGGCTGGTGCGTTCGCCCCTGCTGCTGCTGACGCTGGGCTTCGTGTGGTTTTTGCAAAAACAACCCCGCTTCCGCCTCACCCCGACCTTGCGGATTCCGGCCTGGGTGGCCGTGCCCGCCTGGCTGGGCGTCACGGCGCTGATGTTCGTGCCCCAGTTTTACGGCGTCGGGCTGGACCTCCCGGCCCCGCCGAGGGTGCTCAACCTGGCCTGGTTCGTGTTTCTGCTGGGGTTGCTCTACCTCGCCGCCCTGGGGCAACCCCGATTAGCCTCCGCCCGGCCGCTGTGGGGCGAGGCCCTGTTTTCGCCTCTGAGCATCGTGCTCATCGCCGTCGTGGTGGGATGGGGTTTCTCGCGAAGCGAACCCATCCGCACCATGTACCGCGACTGGCTGCGGGGCACGGCCCGGAATTTCGACCGGGAAATGACCGCCCGCTACGCCGCCATCCGCGCCAGCCAGAGCGACACGATGCGCGTGGCACCGCTTCAACACGTGCCCTCTTCGCTGTTCGTGGAGGACCTTCGCGCCGACCCGCGCTTTCTCTGGAACACCTGCGCGGCGGAATACTTTGGGAAAAAGACCGTAGTTTTGGCCGAAAAACCGGTTCATTAGTCGCGTCGTGCCCCGATTGCAATCGGGGCACGACGCCCCTCCTACCTTGCAACCTACCGACCTGTTCATTTCCGTCATCGTGCCCTGCTTCAACGAGGAGCCGGTCATTGGAGTCACTTACCAGCGCCTGACGGCGGTGATGCGCGGGCATTTCGGGCGGTACGAACTGCTGTTCATCAACGACGGCAGCCGCGACCGGACGTTTTCAATTCTGAAAACCCTCGCTGCCACCGACCCCAACGTGCGGGTGCTGTCGTTTTCCCGCAACTTCGGCCACCAGCCAGCCGTTACGGCGGGCCTCCAGCACTGCGGCGGCGACGTGGCCATCATCATCGACGCCGACTTGCAGGATCCACCGGAGCTTTTCCCCGAAATGGTGGGCATTTATTTGCGGGAAAACGCCAACGTTGTGTACGCCGTGCGCCAGCAACGCAAGGGCGAGTCGCTGTTTAAACGCCTGACGGCGCGGCTTTTTTACCGCGCCATCAACTACCTCTCGGAAGTGCCCCTGCCGCTGGATACGGGCGATTTCCGCCTTGTTGACCGGAAAGTCATCGACGAATTCCGGCGGCTGGGTGAGCGCAACAAATACATCCGCGGGCTAATCAGTTGGTTGGGTTTCAGGCAGGTGCCCGTGTACTACGTGCGCGAGGAGCGCTTCGCGGGCGAAACGAAGTACCCGCTCTCGAAAATGCTCCAGTTCGCCCGGACGAGCCTGCTGTACTTTAGCAAAAAACCGCTGAAAGTAGCCTTAGGCATGGGCTTGCTGAGCACCCTGGTGGGGTTGGCGCTCGCGCTGTGGGTGCTTTGGTTAGTGGTTTTCCACCCCAACCGCGTAGTGCCGGGCTGGGCTTCTTCGGTGGTGTTGGTGGTGTTTTTTGGGGGTGTACAACTCCTGACCATCGGCGTGATGGGCGAGTACATCGGCAGCTTGTTCGACGAGGTGAAACACCGCCCCGAGTACATCGTGGACGAGCGGATCAATTTTGAAAAATGAGTTGGTTCACGGTTTCTGGTTTTCGGTTTACGGTTTTTTGCTTTTCCGAATCATCAGAAACTGAAAACTGAAAACTGAAAACTGAAAACTAAAAACCGAAAACCGAAAACGGTCGGTGTCGCCTCGCTGATTCTCCTGCCGGTCGTCGTGTTTGCGGGGTACTGGCACCTGCACGCGGTCAACGTACCCTGGTTCGACGATTTCGAGGCCCTGCCCGATTTCCTGCTTCGCTTCCTCGACGCGCCGACGCCTGCGGAGAAAGTCCACTGGCTGCTCTGGCCCAACAACGAACACCGGATGGCCACCGGCAAGGCCATAACCGTGCTCCTGCACGCCCTGACGGGGCAAATCAATTTCCGCGCGCTGGAAGCCGTAGCCAACCTCAGCACGTTGGGCTTGCTGGCGATTCTTTTCACGGCATTCTGGCGGCTTCGGGTGCCGCTGGTCTTTTTTCTACCAGTGCCTTTTCTGCTGTTTCAGCCCCAGTACCACCTGCTCAGTTTCTGGGCAATCACCGGCATTCAGCACCAGCCGGTGCTGCTGTTCGCGCTTCTGGCGCTTTTTCTGGTGGCTGAGGGTTCGCGCGCGACGCTGGTGCTGGGAATGCTTTCGGGGCTGGTGGCTACGTTCACGATGAGCAACGGGATGCTGGTGTGGCCTGCCGGGGCCATCGTGCTGGGTGTGCAGGGTCGGTGGCGGGGGCTGGGCATGTGGCTGGGTGTGGCGGTGCTGGGCATCGGCGGGTACTTTTACGGGTTTCCGTCGCGGGCCAATGCCAACAGTTTCGCGCAGTTTCTGCGCACGCCCTACCTCTCGGTGGTGGGTTTTTTCACGTTTTGGGGGGCGGCGTTCGACTTTTTCCCGAACGCGCCGATTGTACCGCGCTCGGTGTTGCCGACGGTGGCCGGGGTGGGGCTGGCGGGGTGGATGGGTTGGTGGGTTTGGAACCGGGGGGTGAAGGGGAGCGCCATCGGGAAGCGATTTTGGCCAAAGCATCCGGGCGGCCCCCACAATAGGGTTCGCTATTTTCTACTCGGTGGCCTGTTGTTTCTGCTCGCCAATGCCACCATCGTGGCGATGCTGCGGCCCCATTTCGGGTATTTTGTGATGCTGGTGAGCAACTACAAGTTGTATCCAACCATAGCGCTCATTCTGGCGTATCTAATGCTTTTGGAAGCAAAACCGGCATTGGCCACACGCCGCTTCGGCTGGCTGCTGGCGGGCAGCGCGGCGTTTTGGGCCGGTTCGTACCTGGCCTACACCCCCGATGTGAGCCTCCGGCGGCGGTACCTGCTGGCCAGCGTGTACAACCAGGTGAACAGCGGCATTGGGCTGGGGGCAACCCGCGGCGACGTGGGCGAAACCTACATCGAAGGCGTGTTCCGGAAACTGCTGGACCGAAGCCTGTACGAATGGCCCGATGAATTTTCCGCCGCCCTGAATCACCCCACCACCGCCCCCGCCACCCTGAATGTGCGCATCCGGCAGGACGACACGTTTTTTTTCGTTGAGAATGACGCCTTCACCCTGCCCAACGGACGCAAGAAGGCCGCTTACCTCTGGGTGCGGCAGGGCACCGACCGCTACCTGTATCCGGCGGTGCCACCGCCCAACCAGGGCCGGAATCCGTTCCGAAGCGGTGCAGGGTTTATTGTCAAATTTCACCGCCATAACCTACGCCCCGGTCCGCACCACCTGGCACTCTGCGTGCTGGAAAACGGCAAATTCACCGCCTACCACATTAGGTCACAGTTGATAGTTCACAGTTCACAGTAAATGCAGCGATGCGTTCTGAGGATTAAAAACTGCCAACTGTGAACTGCCAATTGTGAACTTGTTCATGAACCTCCCTCAACTCACCGCCACGCGGTTTTTCGCCGCCTTCGCCATCGTGGTGTTCCACTTTGGCGTGTTCGGGCAGGCGGTTTGGCCGTTTGAGGTGCCCTGGGTGCGGGCGGTGTTTCAGTTTTCCTACCTCGGCGTCAACTATTTTTTCGTGCTGTCGGGGTTCATCATGGCTGTGGTGTACTACCAGCCGGGGCGCACCCTCGACCGGCGGCGGTACTGGGTGGCCCGCTTCGCCCGGATTTACCCGCTCTACGCCCTGGCCGGGCTGCTGGCCCTGCTGCTGCCCCTGTTGCCGCCGGGCGAAACGTTCCGGGCGCTGGCCGGGGCCGGTTCGCCGGGCGGCGTGGCTCGGGGGCTGCGCAACGTCGTCGGCACCTGGGACTTCACTGGCATCGCCCTGAATTTCAGCCTGTTGCAGGCCTGGGTGTACGGCTACTCGATGGCCGTCAACGCGCCGGGCTGGTCGCTGTCGGTGGAGGCGTTTTTTTACCTTTGCCTGCCCCTGCTGCTGCCGATTACCTACCGGCTTTCGGTGCGGAACCTGGTGGTGCTGACGCTGGCCGTGTGGGTATTTTCGATGGGCGTGCAGGTGGCCTTCATCCGCCCCGGCGACTACTGGCTGCATTTTCCGCCCACCAACCTCAACGTGTTTCTGTTCGGCCTGACGACGGGCATCTTGTTCCGAAAATCCGTGGGCGGCGATTTCACCGAAGGTCAAACCCGCGCCTGGCAACTCGCCCTGGGGGCGCTGGCGGTGGCGAGTCTGGCCTTTATTTTCGGCATTCCGGTGCTGAAGCCGTACCTGAGCGTGGGCATTCTCAACCCGGTGTTCGCCGGGTTCATCTGGTGGTGCGCCGCGAGCCGCTCCTGGCTAACCACCCGCCTGCTCACCTGGCAACCCCTCGTTGTGCTGGGCGAGGTGAGCTACGGCGTGTACATTTTGCAAATGCCGGTGTTTTTGTACCTGCTACGCGTGTTCGACCAGGCTGGGCTGACGGGTAGCCAGACCCTGCGGTTTTACGCCGCGAGCCTCGGCCTGATTCTGATTTCGACGCTCGGTTTTTATTTCCTGGAAAAACCCCTCCGGCAGGCAATCAACCATCGCCTGGGCCGTCGGCCCCAGGTTCAACCCACCGGCGTGACCCGTTGATTTTTCGATGAAAACCCCTTTCCTCCGCGTCCTGCCGCTTCTGCTCGCCGCCGTGCCGGTGGTCGTGTTTTACGGCTATTTCGGGTGGTACGCCGTCAACGTGCCGTTTCAGGACGACTACGACGGAGTGCTCGGTTCGGTGATGCAGTTGCTCGACGCCCGGTCGGCAGGCGAATGGTTTCAGGCCCTGATTGCTCAGGACGACGAGTACCGCGTCAGCTTCGTGCGGCTGGTGTCGCTGGGGCTGTACGGCCTCACCGGCGAGGTGGATTTCCGGGTGCTGGGCTGGCTGGGAAACCTGCTGCTGCTGGGTTTCCTGGTGCTGTTTTTCCGCACCACCCGGCAGCTTGGTTTGCCGGTGGCGTACTTCGCGCCGGTGCCGTTTCTGCTGCTGACCCAGCATTTTTACGAGGGCACGTTCTGGGGCTGGATTCCCTGCCAGTACTTCGCCGTGCTGTTCTGGGCGTTTCTGACGCTCTACCTCGTCAGCCGCAACCGCATCTGGTCGTTCGTGTGGGCCGTGGGGCTGGCCGTTGTGACGACGTTCACCAACGGCAACGGCCTGCTCGTGTTTGGCGCAGGGGCAGTGTTGCTGCTCTACATCCGGCGCTGGAACTGGCTGGTGGTGTGGCTGCTGACGATGGCCGCCGCCGCCGGGCTATATTTTTACGGGTGGGAACTCCCCGCCTACCGCCCCAAGCTCGCCGACAACCTCCGCGCCTGGCCCGTGATGGTCAGCGGGCTGTTTGCTTTTCTCGGCGCTCACCTCGACATCCTACCCGACCAGCCCACGATCCGCCGGGTCGCTTTGCCCGTGGCGGCGGGCCTCTTCGTGGCCGGATGGGTGGCGGCGCTGCTGGTGGTTTTCCTGCGTGGAACGTGGGTACGGCTCCAAAAAGACACGGTCAGCCCTTCGGCGAACCAACAACCAACAACCGCAGGCAACCTAATCACTCTCCTCGCCATCCGCCCCCAGGCGTATCTTTTCGTGCTGGGCGGGCTGCTGTTCGTCGGCCTGACGGCGGGAATTCTGGTGGTGGGCCGGGCTTCGCTGGGATTGGACACGGTGCTGCTGAGCCGCTACAAGCTCAACGCCGCCCTGATTGCCTGCCTGACGTACCTCTCGGTGGCGGCGGTGCTGGCCGGTGCCGCCCGCCGCACCTGGGCGCTGGCCTTCGGTGCAGTGGCCGTGGGCGTGTGGGGCTGGACGTACGCACGCTACACGCCTGACGTGGCGGCCTTTCGGAAAGAAAAACTCCTCGACACCTTCGCCTGGCGAAACACCCGCACCCTGCCCACCTCGCCGATTTACCTCACGCCCGTCATCCACCGGAGCCTCGACAGCCTGTTCATCGCGGCCCAGCGGCGGAAGTTGTACCAGTTTCCGACGCCTTTTTTTTCGGAAATCGAAAACGACCTCCTCGCCCCGCTGCCTGCCTACCCACCCATCGCGCCCCTGCCCGACACCCTGCGGCTGGTGGGCGAATTTCTGGTGGCCGAAAACGAAACGTTTGCCGCTGGTCCGCGCCGCGACGACGGGGCGTACCTGCTGCTCAAATCCAGCCAGGAAATGCACCTGTTCAGCACCTACCCGCACCGCAGCGGCCGTCGGCGACTGCTCACCTCGGGGCGGCTGTACCGACCCGGCTTTACGTCGTTTCGGGTGCTGAAGGCCTCGCTTTCGCCGGGTACTTACCGCGTGGGCTGGCTTGTGGTGGATGGCGACCGGAAGCGGTTCGGCTACACGCCCCAGACAATTCGGGTTGAAAAGTCGCTGAAAACGGCGCTAACTTTGGCGGATTGAGTAAAATTCATATGTCCAATGCGGTCCGCCGCTGCGGTTCAATGCTCAACGTTAAATGGTCCAGTTGAGCATTGAACCGCAGCGGCGGACCGCATTGAACCGCAGCGGCGGACCGCATTGAACATTTGTCTTTTGGATCAGCCCCAACTCTCCATCGTCGCGCCGCTTTTCAACGAAAGCGAAACCTTTCCCCACCTCGTCGAGCGCCTGAACCGCCTGCTGGACACGTTGCCTTGGGCGGCCGAGGTGGTGCTCGTGGACGACGGTAGTCGCGACAACACGGCCACCCTCATGCAGGCTCTGGCCCTGGGCGATTCGCGGTACCAATGCGTATTTTTGAGCCGCAACCACGGCCACCAACTCGCCCTCACCGCCGGCCTGGCCGCTGCCAGCGGCACCGAAGCCGTGATGGTCATCGACGGCGACTTGCAGGATCCGCCCGAATTGCTGCCCCGGTTTTACGAAAAAATCCGGGAAGGCTACGACGTGGTGTACGCCGTGCGGCGCAAGCGCAAGGAAGGCTGGGTGAAGCGCACGGGCTATTTTCTGTTTTACCGGATTCTGAAATCCATCTCGACCATCGACATTCCGCTCGACAGCGGCGATTTTGCCATGATGAGCCGCCGCGTGGTGGACGTGCTCAACCAGATGCCCGAAGAAAGCCGCTACCTGCGCGGCATGCGCGCCTGGGTGGGCTTCCGGCAAACGGGCCTCGAATACGAGCGCGACGAGCGCGTGGCGGGTGAGTCGAAGTACTCGTTTAGGCAACTTTTTCGCTTAGCCTACAACGGCATTTTCAACTTCAGCGAATTTCCGATCAAGTTTCTGACCCGGCTGGGCGGCGGGGCCATCGCGTTGGCATTCGTGTATTTTGTGTACAACCTCATCAAGCGCTTTGTGCTGGGGCAGGAGGTACCAGCGGGCTTCACGGCGTTGCTGTTCACGATCATTTTGTTCAGCGGCATTAACCTCGTCGGGCTGGGCATCATCGGCGAGTACGTGCTGCGGGTGTTTTTTCAGTCGAAAAACCGCCCCCTGTTTATCGTGAAGGGAAAGATTCGGGGCGGGAAATGGGAGTAGCGGTTAATTTCTTCCTGCCAAACACCCGTTGCCGGGTTGCACCGACGGCTCATCCAATTTCCGGCTTGCCCAAACCGGCCAAACTCCTACTTTTGGCCCAATCTTTTTTAGGCTGATTTCCCAAAAACCAAAACGCATTTTCCGAATGAAACGCCTTTTCAGCTACGCCGTCGCCGCCCTCCTGTTGTTTTCGTTGAGCGGCTGCTCGTACAACACGATGGTCTCGCTCGACGAGAACGTCAAAAACAAGTGGGCCGTGGTGCAGTCGAGCTACCAGCGCCGCGCCGACCTGATTCCCAACCTGGTGAACACGGTGAAGGGGGCTGCCGAGTTTGAGAAATCGACTCTCACGCAGGTGATCGAGGCCCGGGCCAACGCCACCTCCATCAAGATTGACCCGGCCAACCTCACGCCCGAAAACATCCAGAAGTTTCAGCAGGCCCAGGACGCCCTCAGCGGCAGCCTTTCGCGCCTGATCGCCACGGCCGAAGCCTACCCGCAGTTGAAGGCCAACCAGAATTTTCTGGAACTCCAGGCCCAGCTCGAAGGCACCGAAAACCGCATCGGCGTGGCCCGCAACGACTTCAACCAGTCGGTCAACGAGTACAACTCCAAAATCCGGAGTTTCCCGGCCAACATCACGGCGGGCATTTTCGGCTTCAAGCAAAAAGGCTACTTCGAGGCCAGCGCCGCCGCCCAGAACGCACCGACCGTGCAGTTTTAACAGCCGACAGTCGACTATCGACTAATCCCTATGTCTTTTTTCACCGACGCCGATCAGCAGCGCCTCGTGTCGGCCATTCAGGCGGCGGAGCGAAATACTTCGGGCGAAATCCGGGTGCACGTCGAGCAGACCTGCCCCGCGCCCGACCCGCTCGAACGGGCCAAGGAGGTGTTTGCCCTGCTCCACATGCACGAAACGGCTCAGCAAAACGGCGTGCTGTTTTACCTCACGCTCGATGACCGCAAATTTGCCCTGCTCGGCGACCGGGGCATCGACGCCGTGGTGCCGCCGGGCTTCTGGAACGCCACCCGCGACGCCATGCGCGAACACCTGCACGCCGGGCGGCTCGTGGACGGCCTGGTGGAGGGCATCCAGCGGGCCGGCGAGCACCTGAAGGCGTACTTTCCCTACCGCCGCGACGACCGCAACGAACTGTCCGACGAGATTTCGTTTGGAAAACCTTGAATTGCCAGCCGTTTTTTGAATGAAACCCACCCTTGCCGACGTCTGGAAATTTTGCCCCCGGATTGCGCTGGCCGTACTCCTGAGCCTGTTCAGCGTTGCCGCCCTTGCTCAGGATTTACCGCCCAAGCCCAACCCACCCCGGCTCGTCAACGACCTTGTTGGCATGCTGAGCGGGGCCGAGCGCGAAACGCTCGAACGCAAACTGGTGGCCTTCAACGATTCGACCTCCAACCAGATCACGATTGCCATCATCAAATCCACCGGCGATTACCCGCCTGGCGACTACGCCTTCGCCCTGGGCCGGGCTTGGGGCGTGGGGCAGAAAGGCAAAAACAACGGCGTGGTGATCCTCTGGGCCACGGGCGACCGGAAGATTTTCATCGCCCCCGGTTACGGCCTGGAAGGGGCCCTGCCCGATGCCATCTGCAAGCGCATCATCAGCAACATCCTGGCTCCCAATTTCAAGCAGGAGCAGTACTTCGCGGGCCTCGATCAGGCCACCGACGAAATCATCCGCCGGGCCAGCGGCGAATTCACCGCCGACGACACCGCCGCCCACGACCTGGAGTTTCCCGTCGGGCTGGTCGTTTTCCTCATCGTCATCGTGTTCATTTTCATCTATATCGCCGTCAAGCGCGGTGGCGGCGGTGGGGGTGGTACGGGCTACGGACGGCGCGGCGGCGGGATGTTTTTCCCGCCTTACGTCAACTACGGCGGCTGGGGTGGTTCGTCCGGCGGTGGTAGCTGGGGCGGTGGTGGAGGCGGCGGCTTTGGGGGCTTCGGCGGCGGCAGTTTCGGCGGCGGCGGAGCAGGCGGAGACTACTGAGAACCGAAAAATGTAAAATGAAAAACCGCAAAACCGAAAAAGGAAGAGCTGACTGACTTTCACTTTTTCGGTTTTGCGGCTTTTCATTTTACATTTTTCGGTTCTTTATTTTTTCCGCCGCCGCGTGTCGCAAATCTGGATGATTTTCCAGCCGTCGGGCGCACGGAAAAGCTGGAAGGCGTTGACGCCCTCGTGGCTGTACGTGTCGCCGAGGTAAAACTCGTAGGGCGTCCACACGGTCGCCATGTCCCCGTCGATGTTGATGGCGTAGCTTTTCAGCCGTTCGTCGAGCACCACGCCGGGGCGCGGCGTGCCGATGGCCTTCACAAACCCGTCGATCGATTCGGTCACCAGCACCGGCGTACCCTGCCGGTTGGCGATGCTCTGGAGGCGGGCCGAGGGATGAAACACGCTCCGCACCGCCGCGCTGTCGTTGCGCTTCATGCCGTCGAACAACCGGTCGATGGTGGCGCGCACGGCGGTTTCGTCGGCATTCTGGGCGAAGGCGGCTTTCAGCGACAGAAACCCGGCCAGCACGGTCAGGAACAGCAAGGGGGCGATGTTTTTCATGGAAAATGGAAGTTTTGCGCCGCGAAGAACGCAGGTTTTGGCGAAAAATCAGGGCTTCAATTTATGCCCGGCCATGAAGCGCAGGTAACCCAGGATTTCGCTCAGGTCGCTTTCCGAAACCTGGTTCTCCGGAATCGTCGGCATTTTCGACCCGTGCCGGTAGCTCGCCGGGTTGCGCACAAAAGCCCGCAGGTCTCCCTCTTCCCAGTACTCGGTGATGTTTTTCGGGAAATTCAGCTCCGGCCCCATCGCGCCGCCCAGGCCGTTGAGCGCGTGGCAGGTAAGGCAGTGCGTGCGAAACAGCGCGTAGCCGCGTTCGGGCGTGCCCACCGGGTGCAGCCGGGCCAGTTCGTCGGCGGCGGGCTTGAGGCGGATGCGCACCAAGTTGTACGGCCACTTGAAGGTCTCGTCGGTGGGCGGCACGTCGGTGTACACCACGTAAAACGGGGCCACGGTTTTCACGTCCCCGGTTTTACCCACCACCGTCGTCCAGTCCTGCCCGGCGGGGGCGTCGGCGTCGCGGAGGGCCAGGTACGCCCGGCTGCCCAGCACTTTTTGCAGCGGCATCGAGGGGTTGTACCCGTCGGCGCACTCAAACACCACCTGCGTGGTGGCGGGGTTGGCGCGGTCGTAGCCCCCGATTTTCGCCAAAACCCCGGCGAGCAGCACGGCTTCGTAGTGTTTTTTTCGGTGAAAAACCGGGTCCTCGGGTACGGTGACGGCCTGGGGTTTTGCGAAGCCGCCTGCCTGTTTCAACGCTACCAAATCGAGCGCGGCCGTGTCGGCCAACGGCGCGGGCAGAGGTGTTTGCGATTCGGTCGAATCGGAAGCCCGCGTTTCGGAAGGGGAGTGCGAGGGCTGGCAGGCGGTTAGTGCCCAGGTGCAGACGGCCAGCAGGCGGTGGGTTTGGGTACGGGAAAACACGGCGAGCGCAACGGGCAGGAACCTCGGGGAAAATGCCCCGGCGAAAGATTGCATTTTTCCGCCCGATTTCGGTACATTCGGTTCCCGTTTTTTCGGAAAAACCCCGCTCTCCCCATGACCTTCGACTACATCATCGTCGGAGCCGGATCGGCCGGTTGCGTGCTCGCCAACCGCCTCTCGGCCAACCCCCTCAACCAGGTGCTGCTGCTCGAAGCGGGGGGAAACGGCCGCAAGTTCGAGATTCAGGTGCCCGCCGGGTACGCCAAGCTTCACCACAGCGAGGTCAACTGGAATTTCTACACCGAACCCCAGCCCCACGTCCGCAATCGGCGCATTTACCAGCCCCGAGGCAAGGCCCTCGGCGGCAGCAGCGCCGTCAACTGCATGGCCTACGTGCGGGGCAACCGCGAGGATTACAACGACTGGGAACGGTTGGGCAACCCCGGCTGGGGTTACGACGACCTGCTGCCGTATTTCCGAAAATCCGAGCACAACGAGCAGTTTCAGAACCGCTTTCACGGGCAGAACGGCCCCCTCAACGTCACCCACAACCGCTACGTGACGCCCCTCGCCCGCGCCTTCGTGGCCGCCTGCGGCGAACGGGGCATCCCCGCCAACGAAGACTTCAACGGGGCCACCCAGGACGGCGCGGGCCTGTTTCAATTCACCATCAAAAACGCCCGGCGGCACAGCACGGCGGGGGCGTTTCTGAAACCCATCCTCCATCGCCGCAACCTGCGCGTGCTGACCCACGCCCACACCCAGCGCGTGGTGCTCGACGGCACCCGCGTCACGGGCGTCGAAATCGCCCGCAAGCCCGGCGGGCCGGTGGAATTCATCGCCGCGAAAAAAGATGTGATTCTCTCGGCGGGGTCGTTTCAATCCCCGCAACTGCTGCTGCTGTCGGGCATCGGTCCCGAAGCCCACCTGAGGGAGCTGAAGTTGCCCGTCCGGCACGAACTGCCCGGCGTGGGCGAAAACCTGCAAGACCACCTCTTCGCCAACATCAACGTGCTCTGCAACCAGCGCATCACGTACAACAACGCCGAAACTCCCTACAACATCCTCAAGTACCTGCTCTTCCGGCAAGGGCCGTTTGCCGCGAGTCCGCTGGAGGCCTGCGCCTTCGTCCGCACGTTGCCTGGCCTCGACCGCCCCGACCTGCAATTCCACTTCGCCCCGGTGATGGGCTACGACCTGCACGACTACAGCAGTTTGCCGAAAACGGAGGGCTTCACCATCCTGCCCACCCTCCTCAAGCCCAAAAGCCGGGGCTGGGTGCGGCTCCGCTCCGCCGACCCCTTCGAGGCTCCCACCATCCAGCCGAACTATTTCTCCGACCCCGACGATTTGCAAACCCTCGTGCGGGGTTTCAAACTCGCCCGCGACATCGTGCTGAGCGACGCCTTCGCCCCCTACCGCAGCGAAAATCGCCTCAACTACCCCGTCGAGGCCACCACCGACGAGCAGATCATCGACCACATCCTCGATACCTGCGAGTGCGTGTACCACCCCGTCGGCACCTGCAAGATGGGCGTCGATGCGATGGCCGTCGTCGATCCCGACGGCCTGCGCGTGCGCGGCCTGGAGGGCCTCCGCGTGGCCGACGCCTCCATCATGCCCACCGTCATTTCGGGCAACACCAACGCCCCCGTCATCGCCATCGCCGAAAAAGCGGCGGCAATGGTTTTGGAGGAAACGGCGGTGGCGGCCTGAAAGCCCGACAGCAGGGAAAAAAGAAAAGGGAGAAAGGCATCGCGCCCTTTCTCCCTTTTTTCGTTGCTCCCGGGCCTTCCTTCGTCGGTCGTGCCCGCTTAACCGGCCCGCCCGCAGCCCGCAGCACCGCCCCGCGTCGCGTTCTCGGCAACAACCTTCGTTAACTCGAATAAAACTTCCCTTACCTCTAATAGAACCTTCGCATTCTCTAATACCGCAAAGGCTACATCAAATCCAACATTCGTTTTCTCTAATACTACAAAGGCTACATCAAAAGCAACCTTCGCATTCTCTAATAGCGCGGAGGCTACTTCATCTTCCGCCGTGCCATTTCCATCTTCCTTCATGGCTACATCACCGGGCGCGGGGCTTCCCCCAAATGCGAAGAAGGCGCCCCGGAGCCCCGGAACACCTTCTTCGCATTTGGTACCCCTGCCCGACCCACCCCCCAGCCGCACCTGCCCACCGCACCCCCTCCTGGGAGGGGACTAAATTCAGCTACTGGTTTTTATCCCCTCCCAGGAGGGGGTGCGGTGGGCAGGTGCGGCTGGGGGGTGGGTGCGGCGTAACAGCGACCCGGCTTCCAGCCGACCCAAATCCGCTTCCGCCTACTTCTTCAACTTTTTCGCAAACACCTGCTCAAACTTCTCCAGCTTGGGTCGGATCACGATCTGGCAGTAGGGCTGCTCGCCGTTTTCCTTGTAGTAATTCTGGTGGTAGTCCTCGGCTTTGTAAAACTCCGAGAACGCCGTGATTTCGGTCACGATGGGCCGGGGAAACGCGCCGGAGGCATCGAGTTTTTTCTTGTACTCCTCGGCCAGGCGGCGCTGCTCGTCGGTGTGGTAGAACACCGCCGAACGGTACTGCGTGCCCACGTCGGCCCCCTGCCGGTTGAGCGTAGTGGGGTCGTGGGTTTTCCAGAACACCTCGAGGAGTTCTTCAAACGAAATCTTCTGGGGGTCGTAGGTGATTTGAATCACCTCGGCGTGGCCCGTGGTGCCGGTGCAAACCTGCTTGTAGGTGGGGTTTTTCACCTGCCCGCCGGAGTAGCCCGATTCGACCTTCGTGACCCCTTCGAGTTGCTGAAAAACGGCCTCCGTACACCAGAAACAGCCATTGCCGAAGGTGGCGACTTGTAGATTGCCGGGCAAAACTTCGGCGACGGGCGTAGCGAGTTGGGGTGTTTCGTTCATGGACTGTTGGGATGGCGCGGCGGTACACGCCGAAAACAGCGTACCGAACAAGAGCGCGAGTTGGGAGAAAAGGTGCGTTTTCACGGGGACAAAACACAAACAGACGGCTGTAAGTTTGACTGGCACGCGTTTATTCGCGGCAAGTCCGTCGGCCAGCCGACTAAGAGCCTATCCGAAAATGGAAACCCTGGCCGCCGCGCGGTATTTTCGGACAGACTCTAAACTGCCCAAACCTACGCACCGCATGAACGTACAGATCGACCTCGCCGACTTTGAATGGACCGGTGAAAAAGAATTTCACCTCGCCAAAGCCCCCACGAAGCTCAAGGACTTGTACGCCGACAGCGCCGACTACGAAGCCCGCATGGCCGAATTCCGGGAAGAACTCGACGAACTCCAGACCCGGATGTACGCCCACAACCGCTACGGCGTGCTGGTCATTTTCCAGGCCCTCGACGCGGCGGGCAAGGACGGCACCATTCGGCATGTGATGTCGGGCATCAACCCCTTCGGCATCCGGATTCACAACTTCAAGCGCCCCACCGACGAGGAGTTGGACCACGACTTCCTCTGGCGCTCCAACCGCGTGCTGCCCGAACGCGGCACGGTCACGATTTTCAACCGGAGTTACTACGAGGAAATCATCGTCACGCGGGTACACCCGGAAATTTTAACGAAAAGCCAGCGCGTGCCCGAAGCCCTCACCGACGACCTCGACCAGGTGTACAAACGCCGTTGCAAGGACATCGTGAACCTCGAAAAATACCTGCACCACAACGGCATCGTGGTGCTGAAGTTTTTCCTGAACGTCTCGAAAAAAGAACAGGGCGAACGGCTCATCGAACGCATCGAAGACGCCTCCAAAAACTGGAAATTCGAGGAAGCCGACGTGCACGAGCGCGATTTCTGGGACGAGTACCAACGAGCCTACGAAGCCGCCATCAACGCCACCGCCCGCGACCGCGCCCCCTGGTACGTCATCCCCGCCGACGACAAAAAGAACATGCGCCTGATCGTGAGCCACATCCTCCTGACCAAACTCCGGGAGTTGAAAATGAACTACCCCCCCACCGACGAAGCCCGGCAGGAGCAGCTCAAAAAACTCATCAGCCGGATTCGGGAGCAGGATGAAAAATGAATGGAGAATGAGAGCCAACACCTGTTTTCATTCTCCATTGTCCATTCTCCATTATCCATTTAAGAACGCCTTCATCTTCTCCAGCGCCCTCGCCCGGTGGCTGAGGAGGTTTTTCTCGGCGATGGACATCTCGGCGAAACTACGCTCGTGGCCTTCGGGCACGAACACCGGGTCATACCCGAAGCCTTCGTGGCCCCTTGGTGCTTCAAGAAGGTGTCCCCGAATTTCGCCTTCAAACTGATGAATCTCCCCGCTCCGAATCAGCGTGAACACGGCCCGGAAGCGGGCGGAGCGGTCGGAATGCCCCTCAAGGTTTCTCAGCAGCAGGGCCACGTTGTCGGCGTGGCTGCGGTGCGGTCCGGCGTAGTGGGCCGAGTCCACGCCCGGCTCGCCCCCGAGGGCGGTCACTTCCAGGCCCGTGTCGTCGGCGAAGCAGTCCACACCATAGTGCTCGTGCAGGTACGCGGCTTTCTGGCGGGAATTGGCTTCGAGGGTGCGACCGGTTTCGGGCAGTTCTTCCGTACAGCCTATTTCAGCGAGGGTGCGAAGCTCAAAGGCATTACCCAAAGCCGCCTGCACCTCGGCGAGCTTGTGGGCGTTGTTGGTGGCGAAGCAGAGAACCACTGAAAGTGTAAAGTGTAGAGTGGAAAGTGTAAAGTTGAAGCAATGGCTTTACACTTTCCACTCTACACTTTACACTTTCAACGGACCGCCTTCAGTTCCACCTCAAACTTCAGGGCCGAGAAGGGTGGAATGGTGTAGAGGTTGCGGGCGCGGTCGTACACGCCTTCTTTGCCGTAGGCAATGGTCGAGGGAAAAATCAACGTGGCCTTTTCGCCCACCCGCATCCGGGCGATGCCCTCCTCAAAGCCCTTCACGACGGCATTTTTGCCAAGGGCGAATTCAAACGTACCCGAGTCGAATTGCACGTCGTTGAGCAGGGAGCCGGTGTAGGTCACCTGCACGGTCTGGGCGGCTTCGGGGGCATTGCCCGTGCCCGCCTGGGTGCGGATGAAGCGCAGACCGGAAGCCGTTTTTTCGGCCTTGCCGAGGTTCTTCGCGGCGATGTAGTCGTCGATCTGCTCCTCCTCGTTGCGGATTTTCAGCAATTGCACGTCGTATCGGATGGCCGAGTACGCCGGTAGCACGTCGAAATTCAGGTTGCCGTAACCCAAAAAGTAGGGGACCAAAAACACCGCCTTGTCGCCTTCGCTGAGCAAGGCAAGTCCGGCTTCCAGCCCCCCCACGCGCAGTTGAGCACCGATCGGAAAGGCGTCGGGTTTGCTGATCATCGAGTCGATCTTCACGCCATCCAGGCGGGAAAGGGTGTAGGTAAAGGTCACCTGTTCGCCCACCTGGGCCTTGCGGGTGCCGGTACCCCGGCTCGTAATGACGTAGTACAGGCCGTCGGAGGTGCGTTGCACGGCCAGGTTCTGCCGGGCAGCGTATTCCTTAATCTGATTTTCATTTTCAAGGGCACGCTGGGCGGGGTCGGGCTGGGCGTCGTCCTTCAGACAGGCCGACAGCGTGGTCATCGTCAGAAGCACCAGGGCGGTTTTTCGGAAAGCGGTCAAATGGTTCAGCATGAAAAAAGCAGTCAGTCAACGGATAACGAAAATACAGACACCGTTCGCGCCGGGTTGGTTTGGAGTGAAAAAAAATAAAGCCAGGAATTTCCTTCCTGGCTTCACACGCCCCGCCCGGCCAAGCAACCGTTACTGCTGCGGGCGAGGAGGCATGGCACCCATGCGCATGGGTGCGCCTTTGCGCACATCCACCAGCTCGACGTCGAAAGCCAGCACCGAGTTGGGGGGAATGCTACCCGGCGCACCCTGCTCGCCGTAAGCCAGCAACGAGGGAATAACGAAAACCGCCTTGTCGCCTTTTTTCAGTTGCAGCAGGCCTTCGTCCCAACCCGGAATCACCCAGCCCATGCCCACGGGGAAAATGATGCCTTCGCCCGTGTTGCTATCGAACATCTTGCCATTGAGCAGTTTGCCGGTGTAGCGCACGCGCACGGAATCACCCCGGGCGGGTGCCGGGCCACTGCCTGCCGACGTGACCGCGTAAGCCAGGCCCGAAGGCGTGCGCTGGGCGGTCAGGTTGTTTTTGGCCAGGTAATCGGCGATGAGTTTCGCGTCGGTTTCCTTTTGCTTGGCCTGCGAAAGTTCCAGGGTTTTCTGGTATTCCTGGGGCGTTTGCACGTTGAGCATTTTCACCGTGAACGACAGATCGCTGCCCTTGGCAATGCCCGGAGGCATGGGCTGCATGGCTTTCGAGAACAGCGAATCGGCGCTGACGAAAAACGTGGCACTGTCGCCCTTGGCCAGCATGGTTAGGCCCTCTTCAAACGCGCCCTTGTACGCCGGGGGTTGGAGGGGCATTTTGAAGGGCACCATCTCCTTGTAGGTGTCGCGGAGCACGGAGTCCTTGCTGTTTTTGAGCACAAGGTGGAAACTCAGAATGTCGCCCACTTTAGCCAGGCGGCCTTTTTCGTCGTGGTTGTGGAGTTGGTATTTTAGACCGTTGTCGGTCACGTTGACCCGGAATTGGTTGCACGAGGCCAGGGTCAGTGCCGCCAGCGTGAGCATGCTTAAGTTGCGAAGCATTGAGGTTGGTTTGAGTTTAACAGTTTAAGTGTTTAGGATTCAGCGTTTAGGCTTTAGCGTTTTCCAATACTGCACGCTAAACCTTAAACTCTAAACCCACAGTTCACGAAACGGCCCGTAACTTCTCCTGGTATTCAGGCAACACAGCCAGGAGTTTCTCGACCGTCGCAGGCAGGGTGAGGTGGGTTTTACCCCCGGCGGCGTTTTTGTGGCCCCCGCCGTTGAAATGCTTCCGGGCGAGCTCGTTGACCGAAAAATCACCCACCGACCGAAACGACATCTTGATGGCCTCAGGCAGGCGATCGACGATGAGGCAGGCCATGACCACGTTTTCGAGCGAAAGCGCGTAATTGACCAACCCTTCGGTGTCGCCCGTTTGCGAGCGAAAGCGCTTCAGTTCGTCTTGCGAGAGTGCAATGTAGGCCGTGCGGTACTCGGGCAGCACGACGAGTTTTTTCGACAAAACGAACCCCAGAAACCGGAGGCGGTCGGCCGAGACGTTGTCGAAAATCATGCGGTGAACGCGGTTGGTGTTCACGCCCAATTCGATCAGTTCCGCCGCCATGCGGTGCACCTGCGGGTTGGTACTGGGGTGGCGAAACGACCCCGTGTCGGTCATGAACCCGGCGTAGAGGCATTCGCCGATGGCCTGGTCGATCAACTCCTTGTCGCCCAACTCGACGATCAACTGGTACACGAGTTGGGCCGTAGCGGCGGCCGTGGGGTCGGAAATCTGGAAGTCGGCGAAATCCTCCGGCTCGAGGTGGTGGTCGATCATCACCTTCACGGCGGGCGATTGCCGGACGGGCTCCGCCAGATCCTGAATGCGGCTGAGGGCGTTGAAGTCGAGGCAGAACAGCAGTTCGGCCTCGGCCACGAGTTTCTCGGCGCGGGCGCGGTTCTGAACGTTAAACTCCACCACTTCGTCGTTACCGGGCATCCAGGCCAGAAACTTCGGGTAGTCGGTCGGCGAAATCACCGTGACGGCGTGGCCTTTTTTCTTCAGGTAACCGGCCAGGCCCAGCGAAGAGCCGAGGGCGTCGGCGTCGGGCTTTTGGTGGGTGGTGATCACCACGCGCTTGGGCGATTGGAGCAAAACCGGCAGGGCTTCAAGAGTACGCATCAGCGCGGGCAAAACGGGCCGAGCGGCCCCGAAAACAAGCGATCAGTTTAAAATTGAGCGGGCAAAAATAGCCCATTTTTGGCGGGAAACCAACCGGGAATCTGGAACCGCAAAACCGAAGCAGGGGAAACCCTTCCCTGCGCTCTCCTTTTTCATTTCTCGGTTTTTCATTTTTCGGTTTTGCGGTTCCAAGTCGTCCTTGCCTACCTTTGCGCCCGATTTTCAACCAATTCCCGCTTTTTATGGCAACCAACCGCACCTTCACGATGATTAAGCCCGATGCCGTCGAGGCGGGCAATACGGGGGCAATTACGAAGATGATCGAAGAGGCCGGCTTCCGCATCGTGGCGATGAAGAAGACCCAACTGACCCAAGAGCGCGCGGGCGAGTTTTACGCCATTCACCGCGAACGGCCGTTTTATCACGATCTGACCACCTACATGTCGTCGGGGGCCATCGTGCCGATGATTCTGGAGAAGGAAAACGCCGTGGCCGATTTCCGCACGCTCATCGGGGCCACCAACCCGGCCCAGGCCGCCGCAGGCACCATCCGCAAGCTCTTCGCCAAATCCATCGAAGCCAATGCCATCCACGGCTCCGATTCCGACGAAAACGCGGTCATCGAAGGAGCGTTTTTCTTCGCCCAGACGGAGCAGTACTGAGGCACCGGAAACGTTTCTGACGAAAAAAGGACGACCAAGTGGTCGTCCTTTTTTCGTCAGAAACGCGGGGAAAACGCGGGACGGTACTACCGCGTCAGTAGTCCCGCATCCAGCACAAACTGTGCGCCCGTCACGTACCGGGCTTTTTCCGAAACCAAAAACAGCACCATCGCCGCCACGTCTTCCGGCTCGACCCAGGGCACAGGCAGCAGGTTGCCCGCCGAGCGCTCGGCGATTTCCTGCGTGGTGGTGCCTTCCAGTTCGGCCAGGCCGTCGTTCATCGGGGTGTTGACGCCCGTAGGGTGAATCGAATTGACCCGGATGCCGTGCGGGGCCAGTTCCAGCGCCCAGGATTTGGTCAGCCCCACCAGCCCCCACTTCGAGGCGGCGTAGTGACTGAGGCGGTTCATGCCCCGCAGCCCGGCGACGGACGAATTGTTGAGAATCACGCCTGCCCCCTGCGCCTTCATGACCGGAATCACCCGCCGGGCCACCAGCCAAGCTCCTTTCAGGTTGATGTCGAGCATGGTGTCCCACTCGTCCTCGGTGAGTTCGTCGGCCAGGCCGTAGGCGCAGATGCCCGCGTTGTTGAAGAGGATGTCGATGCGACCGAAGTTGGTCAGGATTTTCTCGACGGTGCGGGTCACGTCGTCGTCACGGCGCACGTCGCCCTGCACCGTCAGGCACCACGAGCCGAGGGCTTCGATTTCCCGCCGGAGCGAGTCGAGGTCACTTTCCGACCCCATCGCGTAGGCCGGGTAGGCCAGCGGTTTGGCCACGTCGAAGGCCACGATGCGGGCACCCTCGCGGGCCAAAGCCAGGGCCACGGCGCGGCCCTGCCCGTGGGCGGCACCGGTGATGAAGGCGACTTTCCCGATCAATTCGGCCATTTTACGAAACGGTTGAGGGTTGAGTGAGGGGCAGGTACGGCGTCAGGTACTCGTCGATTTGCACCCGCAGGGCATTGTTGAAGAGGTTCGTCGCCACCATCTGCCCGGCGAAGGCCACTAGCACGACGAGGCTTTCACGGTCGTAGCGGAAGGCAATGTTGTGGTACGCTTCGTCCGAAATCTCACCCCGGTTTTGGGCGAATTCAGCGCCGAAATCGAGCAACTCCTGCTCCGTCGGAGTTAGCACCAAGTTCTCGGGTCGTTCGCCGTGTTCGATGATGATTTTCCGGAAAAACGTTGTGCAGAGCGGGCAGTTGCTGCCTTCGGAAATGGCGTGGGCGAACAGGTACGCCAGCCGCTCGCCCACGATACCAATCACCTCGTGGTAGAGCGGGTACCACTCCATGTACACCCGGAAGGCCAGGGGCGAATGGCTCAGCGTGGCTTTCATGTGGGTGATGCGGCTGCCGGGATTTTCGAGCAAATGTTGCTCCCAGGCTCGGCGGATGGAGGCCGATGCGGCGGCGGGGGAAAGCGGGTCGATGCGAGGCATGGAGTTCAAAACGGAAGGTTACACGAATTCAGGCGACAACACCGGTCTCACCCGATCAAACACGTCGCGCAGGGCCACGACCGCCCGGGCCGTTAAAACCCGCCGCCGTAATCGTAGAAACTCCGCCGACGGCTCAGTTTCAAATCCTTCAGCAGGGCCGATTTCACCCGGATTTCAAACGAGTAGTTGCTGGCGCGGGCGGCCTGCCCGGCGATGGGCGTCCAGTTGAACGAGGCTTCCCAGCAATGCAAATCGCGCAGGATGCTGATGTTGGTCAGCGACGGGCCTTTGGCCACGAAATCGAACCCCGACTGGAAGGTGATCTTCCATTTTTCGGTCAAACTCAGATCCCCGCTGAAGTTCATCGTCTGGATCGTCGTCGGACGTTGCAACCCGGTTTTCAGGTAACTGAACTGGTAATTGACCTGGAGGCTCCAGGGCACGTTCCAGTCCACGTACAGGTCGGGGTTGCGGTTGATGAACTGCAACTGAGCCTCCGTGTTCGGGTTCGGCGGCGGTTGATTTTGCTGCACGGGCTGGCGGGTTTTGGGCTTGCCGTCGGGCTTGAAACTCGTGCTGATCGACACGTTCGCGCTTTGCAGCGCCGCCAGTCCGCCCCCCGTGGCGAACAGGTACCGGCTCGTGCGCCGCCCGATTTCGCCGTAACCCGGCGTGGCTTCGTAGGCGTAGGGGTCGAAGTTGGACGAAAACGCGATATTGTATTTTTTCAGAATCTGCGTGTTGGCCACGAACGAGAGGTTCGAGAGGTTGAACGAATCGGCCACGAAGTTGTAGCCCCCGTTGAGGCCGAAGTTGTCGAAAATCGAAACTTTCGTGAACTGCTCCTTGGCCGTGTCGCTCTTGGCCCGGAGTTTCATTTCCAACTGGTTCGTTAGCGCGAAACTGGCCCCGAACACCCGCCCAATGCTACCACTGGAGTAGTTGACGAACCGTGACAGGTAACGAAATTCCTTTCGGTCGTTGATTTGCACCCGCTGATACAGGTTTTTATCCTGCGAAAAATCGGGGGTGAAGTTTAGGCTGATGCTCGGCGCGAAGGTGTGCCGGATGGCTTCCACCCGGCCTTTTCGCACGTAGAACGTGCCGTAAATCCGGGTGTTGGTGCTCAGGGCAAACGAGTAGTTATAGGCCGGAAACAGCCCCGACGCCGTGTCGATCTGCACGCCGTTGGAGTCGGGGATGAAGGTGTAACTGAGCCGTTTGGTCAGCAAATCGCCCTGCAAACTCATGCTCGGCGTGAGGTTGATGTACTTCGCGATTTTGAAGTTGGGCAGCGTGATGGGCACCTGAAAACTGCTCCGCACCTGGGCGTTGTTGAGGATTTGCCGGATGGTTTCGGCGTTGAGCGGGGCACCGATTCGCTGATTTTGAATCAATCGTCCGGTAACCGGGTCCCGTTGGTTCAGTGCGGCCTGCTGGGCGGGTGTGAGCAGCGAATCGGGCCGGTTGCGCACAATCACCGAGGCCCCGTTGGGGTTGATGATTTTGATTTCGGGCAAACTGCTGCCGCCGAGTTGGGGCCGCAGGTCGTTGGTGAGGTCGGCGGTGGCGTTGAGGCTGGCGCCCACTCGGAACGACTCGTACCAGGCGGGCGTGACCGCATTTTTTCGGCGAAACGGCTGAAGCTGGTTCACGCCGATGTTGAAGCCCGACGACACTTGCAACACGTTGGTGCGCACGTTCTGGTTCACCCGCAGGTTGGCGCTCGACTGCACCAGTTGCCCGAAATTCCGCGAATACTGCACCGACGACCCGAAGGCGTTCGAGAGGTACCGCTGGGTGTTGAATTCGTTGTTCTGGTTGTAATTCTGGCTGCTGATGTCCACCGAAGCCGAGAAACTCTGCCCGCCTCGGCTCACGGGCGAATGCGACCATTGGATGCGGAAATCGTTGGAAACCTGCCGGGTGGGGCCGATTTCCTGCCCCACCCGGTTGCGGTTGTATTGCAGGTAAAACGAGCCGTTGTACCGGTAGCGCCTGATGTAACTGCCCTGGCTGCCCAGCCCCCAGCCGCCCCGCGAGTAAATCTGCCCCAGAAACCGCAGCCCGAGGTTGTCGTTGACGGCCCAGTAGTAGCCCCCGTCGCGGAGGTAGAAGCCCCGGTTGTTGGGTTCCTCGCCGTACTGCGGCACGATCACACCCGATTTGCGGGTTTCGGAGAACGGGAAAAACCCGAACGGCAGGCCAATGGGCAGCGGGATGTCGGCAATGACGAGGTTGAACGGTCCCGAAATCACCTGCCGGTTGTCGCCCTTGCCCTGCACGAGCTTGATGCGCGGGGCCGAAATGCCGTAGTGCGGGTGCAGCAAATCGCAGGTGGTGTAGAAGGCCCGGCGGAGGTACAAATTGTCGAGGCTGTCCTTCTTGACCGAGTTACCCCGGATGTTGCCGTCGCCCTGTTGCGTAACAATTCGCTGGATGACGGCTCTTTTGGTCTGAAAATTGTAGCGAATTTCGGCGGTGTTGAAGGTCTCATTGCCCTGTTTGAACACCGGTTCGCCCACCATCTTGCCGCTGACGGAGTCTTTCCGACCCACGGCGTACACCTGGTTGGTTTTCCAGTTGAGGCGGATGTACTCGGCGGTGAGGTGAATGTCGCCGTAATCCACTTTCGCCTCGCCGAAGAGTTCGACCACCTGGTCGCCTACCGACGATACCGTGGAATCGCGGGAGTTGTAGATGACCTTGTCGCGCAGGCTGCTCTGCTTGCTGACGAGCGTATCGAGGCGGATGGAATCGGCGCGGGCGGCGGAATCGAGGCGAGGTTGTCCGGACCGGGGACGGATGGTATCGGCGGCAGCGGGTTTGGCCACGGTGCCGAACGGCCGGGTCTCCGCTCGTCGGAAAAGGCCTGGTCTGGATGAACCGGACCGGGGTGGTGCGGACGGCGTCTGCGCCCACCCGTCTAACCCCCACAGCACCAGAAAAAAAAGAGGAAGAATTCGCCCCAAAATAAAGTCCCGGTTTTGGCGGTTTTAATGTAAACTTTGCACTGGCTACTCACAAAAGTAGCCCCTTCGGTTTCACTCAGGCGTTTTTGACGATAAAAAAATGGTGTTAAAGATTCTTAAATCGCTGCCGCTCGTCGTCGGCTGGATGGGCCTGGTCCCGTTCCTGACGCCGCGTCTTTCGCCCGCTGAAAACGCCACCCCCGGCACCCGGATGGCCCGCTCCGCCCTGCCCCGCGAGAGCGATTTGAAAACGGTCGTGATCGACCCCGGTCATGGCGGCCACGACCCCGGTGCCATCGGCAAGGGCGGCACGAAGGAAAAGAATGTCGTGCTGGCCATCGGCCTCGAACTGGCCCGGCAAATCAAAACCGCCTACCCCGACATGCGGGTGATCATGACCCGGAAATCGGACGTGTTCGTCGATTTGCACGAGCGCGGGGCCATCGCCAACCGCAACCACGCCGGGCTGTTCATCAGCATCCACGCCAACGCCCTCTCCCGCCGCGACTACTACGGCACCGAAACCTACGCGATGGGGCTGCACAAATCGGAGCAGAACCTGGAGGTGGCCAAGCGCGAAAACGCGGTCATTCTGAAAGAAGAAAACTACGAGAAAAACTACAAGGGCTTCGACCCCTCCTCGCCCCTGGCGCACATCATGCTGGCCAACTACCAGAACGCTTACCTGACGAGCAGCCTCAATTTCGCCTCTAAAATCGAAAAGCAATTCACCAACGCCGACCGCGTGAGCCGGGGCGTGAAGCAGGCCGGGTTTATCGTCCTCTGGACGACGGCCATGCCCGCCGTGCTCGTCGAAACGGGCTACCTCTCCAACGCCGCCGAAGAGCGCTTCCTGCGCAGCGAAGAAGGGCAGGAAACCCTCGCCAAATCCATTTTCAAGGCGTTTTCGCAGTACAAGAAAGAGCGCGACGGCATGGGCGACACGGCGGGGCTGTGAAGGATGTTCCGAAAAATTTCACGTGCGGGGGCAACCATCACTGGTTGCCCCCGCACGTTTAAAACAACGTCTCAACTCATGACACGCCTCCCGCGCAGGCTGGCTACGTTGCTCCTCACGCTCGGCTGCTTCACTGCCGCCGCCCAATCCTTTCCACAAAGCTGGCAGGGGTATTGGCGCGGCACGTTGCAGATTCACACCGCCAAGGGCGTGGCCCAAACCGTGCCGATGGCCGTCGAAATCGCCCCCACGGCCGATTCGCTCCGCTGGCGCTTCGCCCTCATTTACGGCGAAGACACCGCCAAAGGCCGCCGCGCCTACGACCTGCTCATCCTGGACCGGGCCGCGGGCCGGTACCTGACCGACGAAAACAACGGCATCCTCCTCGACGATTACTACCTCGACGGGCGGCTGCTGAGCCAGTTTACCGTGCAGGGCACCCGGCTGATTTCGAGTTTCGAGCGCCGGGGCGACGAACTCATTTTTGAAATCATTTCGGGAAAAGACGTGCCCACCCGCACCAGCGGCGGCCAGAAAAAGGGCGACGAGGACATCCCACCCGTGCAGAGCTTCCCGCTGGGGAGCTGGCACCGGGCGGTGCTGCGGCGGGAGTAACCCGCCGCCAGGGTACGCGGCAGCACGAAAACGCGCTCCTCTCCACCGCCGACCAGCTACGTTCGCCCCTCTCATTGCGGTTGCTTCCTCACTCCTTTCGGTCGGACCCTCGCGCGTTTCGGTCGTGCTATCGCATGTTTCGGTTATTCCATCGCACGTTTCGGTTGGTTTCTCGCACGTTTCCGTTTGCATTTCGCTTGCATCGGTCAGTCTCTCGCGTGTTTCGGTTAGTCTCTCGCACGTTTCGGTTGTACTCTCGCAAGGTTCAGGCCTACTCGCGCACGGTTCGGTTGCTCCGTTGCACGGTTCGGTCATCCCTTACAACGCAACAAGCTTGACAAAAAAAAAGAAGATGCCCCACCCGGCGGCACCTTCTTCGTTCGGAGTTCCTGCGATTCTCCGCTCCGGCAAGCCACTCGCGCGGCAACGCCGTTCAGTTCAATTGCTTGAACCGGATTCCATTGATTTGCAAAAACTCGGCGCTTTTCGCCCCAAACATGGCCTTCACGTACGCCTTAATCTGCTTCACCACCGCCAGCAGGCCGTCTTCGGGGTCAAACAGCGCCTTGTCGCGGTCGGCGCGGGCTTTGGTCAGCGGCGCTTCGGTGCCATTCACTGCCGCGTTGCGGGCGCTCATCTCGTCGCGGAAGGCCCCCAGCCCGGCCAGCGTCAGGTTTGGCTCGGTGCTGCCCACGGGCGGCGCGGCGGGGGCGTACTTCGGGTCCTGCCCGAGGGTGTTGATCAGGTCGCTTACCTGATCGACCTTGTTGACAAACCGCGTCTGCGACGACGAATTCGAGTTGCCCGGCGTCCCATCGGGGTTCGTCGGGGCGGGCGCCGCCCGTCTGCCCCGCAGCTTGTTCATCAACGACTTCACCGCATTCATCACCGGCGATTTGGGGCTGAGTACCTTCAGCATGTTGTACACCCGCGTCACCAAATCGGCCAGTTGGTCGAACCAGGCCGCGCGGGTCGCGATGGCCGCGTCGTTGGCGGCTTTCGCCAGACTCACGTCGTTGAGCAGCGACTTCAGCGTCGCCAGCCGGGCCTGCAAGGCCACCAGCTTGAGGTGGGCCGGAGCGGGGTTGTACCCCGCGCCCAGGTACACCAGGTAGGTCAGCAGCAGTTCAAACGCCCCAACCAGACCTTCGTAGGTCGAATCCGTTACTTTAGCCATTTCAAACAGGTAGTTAATGGTGGGAAACCTGCCGAAGCCGGGCGGCTTTTGGCGGCGGCACGAGGCCGGAGACTCCATCAAGGTTGCCGAAAAGCGACCGGGCGGTCAGCGAGGCCGGAGCCGGTAACGAAGCGCAGAAACGCAACGGGGCCATCACCCGCCGCCTTTAGGGAACGTTGTACGCTCCGGCGGCCGGAGCTGTTGCCATGCCGCAGGAAGTTTAGAGGGTGAAACTCCCGACAACGTAATGATTTTTAATGCATCATGTCAACTGCGTTACCCAAAAATGCGGAAAACTACGCAGGGAAACCGGGGAAAATACGGCGGAAGGCTTTTCCAACCAGGAGTGTGGCAGGCAACAAAATCCCCTCTCCCTGTCATCTCAACACAGGGCTCCGAAGAACAGCACATTTTCTTGGGGAGCAATTTTTTCCAGCAACTACCAACGCATAATGACGTTAGCGGTGCCCATTCGCGTTGAAAACCCCGATTTGCCGGGCTTCACCTTCTAAATACTTCAGATTCTTCGCGAATTCTCTTTGTATCGTATCTCTTGGCATACCATCAAGAGCCAATTCTCAACTACCCCAACCCCTAAAGGAGGCTTTTCTGCCCCAAAATTGTGAGTATCAAAAGCCTCCTTCAGGGGTTGGGGTAGTTTTGGCATTAAATGCAGTTCGTTTCAAAAATCAGGTTTTTTCCATCAAGTATACAAACTGAGTGTGCTGCCTGACCATTCGCACATTGTGTACGTTAATCGGCACTCTCATGAAGGGAAAACCTATACTCCTGTTGGTAGACGACAACAAGGACGATTTACTTCTGCTCGAACATACTGCTGCCGCCTCCAGCAACCCGTGTCACATTTTTTTTGCCAAGGATGGGGTAAATGCCATTCATTTACTGAAAGAAGTCCATTTCAAGCCTACGTTGATTCTCCTCGACATTTACATGCCTGAGATGAGCGGTTTTGAATTCCTGAAATTCATCCGCGCCAGTGAAGAGTTTAAAACATTGCCTATCCTCATGCTGACCGCCTCCCGCAAGCCGGACGATCAGGAGTTGGCGTTGGCGTTGGGAGCTGATGGGTATTTTACCAAGCAACTCTATTTTAAAGACACTCAGCGTTTTTGGCGAAACATCTGGTCGCGTTACGACGAGTTGCACCCGAAATAATCCTTGCTCACCCTACCCCCAGCGGCGGCCCGACAATCTGCATCCCGTGGGCCAGAGCGAGGCGCTCGATTTCTTCTTCGGTTTGGTGAGCGAGTTGGCTGGCTTCGGTGAAAAAAGCTTCCATCGTTCCGGCGGGTTGGTAGATGGTCAGCAGGCGGGCCGGGCCGTCGCTGGTCTGGGCGAAAGCGTGGGGCACGCCCTTGGGAGCCAACACCGAATCGCCCGCCGCGAGGTGGAACACCTCCGTGCCCACCTGAATGTCGAAGGTGCCCGCCACGACCTGAATCCACTCGTCCTGCGCGTGGTGAATGTGCAGCGAAGGCCCGCCCTTGCCACTGCGGAGGGCATCGAACACGCACAAGGCACCGGCCGTGTCGTCGGTCGAAACTTTGCAGAGCAATTGCGCGCCCTGAAACTGCCGGGGCTGGTCGAAGCGGTCGGTGTCGGCGGCGACGCGTTGGGTGATCCGGTCGGAGCCGACCGGAATCGGAGGCAGGTGGGTGGGTCTCAAAAGTTTTGTGAGTGTGTGAGTGCTGGCAAGGTAAACCACGGCCTCCACTCCACTGTTTTGAAAGCGACCACCCGGCTGTTGCGGCGCGACCAAACGGCAGAAAGTTCAAGACGGGATCGTTGGGGTTCGGGGTTTACAGCCCCCGAACCCCACGACGGCGTTACTTCAGTTTCTCGGTGAAAAAGTCCACCGTTCGCTTCCAGGCCAGTTCGGCGGCGGCTTTGTCGTAGCGGGGCGTGGTGTCGTTGTGGAAGCCGTGGTTGGCGGCCGGGTACACGTAGGCGGTGTATTCCTTGCCGTGTTCCTTCAGCGCCGCTTCGTAGGCGGGCCAGCCTTTGTTGACGTTGGTGTCCAACTCGCCGAAGTGCAGCAACAGCGGGGCTTTTATTTTGGGTACGTCTTCGACCGGCGGCTGGCCGCCGTAAAACGGCACCGACGCGGCCAAATCGGGAATGCGCACGGCCATCGTGTTGGCCACGAACCCACCGAAGCAAAAGCCCACCACGCCCACCTTGCCGTTGGTGGCTTTGTGGCTTTTCAGAAACGAATGGGCGGCGATGAAATCCTCGACCATCTCGGCCCGGTCGCGCTTGCTTTGCAGGGCGCGGCCTTCGTCGTCGGTGCCGGGGTAGCCGCCCAGGGGCGTGAGCGCGTCGGGCGCGAGGGAAACGAACCCCGCCAGGGCGGCCCGGCGGGCCACGTCTTCAATGTGCGGGTTCAGGCCCCGGTTTTCGTGCACGACCACAATGCCGCCGAGGCGTTTTTTGGCGTCGGCGGGCATCGAGAGCAGGCCCTTGATGGTGCCGCCGCCCTTGGGCGAGGGGTAGTTGACGTACTCGGATTTCAGGCGGGGGTCGTCGGCCTTCACCTGGATGGCCCCCTGGTAATCGGGCAGGAGGAAGCTCATCAGCGAGGTCACGGTGAGGCCCCCCACGGCGTAGCGGGAGAGGCGCTGGGCGAACTCGCGCCGGTCGATGCGGCTGTGGGCGTAGTCGTCGTAGAGATCGAACACCTCCTGGTTGAGGTGCGCTTTGTTGATTTCGTTCACGGGAGTTGGTGATTTTGGGTGTGGTCTCAACGGGGTGCCGACGACTGGGGCTTGCCTTCCGGCGCTTGGCATTCCAAAAATAGAACGTTTTCGTATTCCCCAACCGGAACCGGTGTTTTTCGGCGTCGTTTACCGCACCCGCACCAGCCGCTCCACCGCCACCGGCTCGCCCTCGGCGCTGACGCCCTGCACCACGATGCGCAGCGTGCGGACGGCGTCGGACAGCGGAAACCGAATCGTGGCCTGCCCCTGCTCGCTGGTGACGAGGCGAGGGTTCCAGAACAGTACGTCGCGGCGGTCGGTTTTCACGGGCGTTTCGTCGGGCAGGCCGTAGCGGGGCAGGTAAAATTCGCGTTGAGTGGGGAAACCGTAGGCGGTCAATTCGGGCACCGGCGGCCCGGCGACGTTCCGGCTGCCTTTGCGCGTGAAAAACGCAATCACGCCCCCCGCGCCCCGCGAGCCGTAGATGGCCGCTTCGCTGTTTTTCAGAATCTCAATCCGTGCGATGGTGCCGGGATTGACTTCTTCGAGCACGGCGGCATCCACGTACACCCCATCGAGCAGGTACAGCGGAGCCTGGCTGCCCCCCTGCATCACCATGACGCCCCGGTTGAGGGTGGAGTTGCCTTTTCGTTTCACGTTCGGACCGTAAGCACCCAGCATGTCGAAAACCGTCCGGTACGGCCCGGCCGATTCGTCGAAATCGATTGCGGCGTCGGGCGTGCCGTGGATGCTCGTGCGGCGGGCGGCTTCTTCTTCCTCGCTTTGGGGTTTGGCCGCCCGCACCGTTACCCCGGTCAGTTGGCGGGCGTCGCGTTCGCGGTAGGCGTCGAGGTCGGTTTCCTGGTGCTGGCGGGCGGTTTCCCAGGCGGCGGGCGTGGGTGCCCAGTCGGGAATCGGGACGGGTTTTTCGGAAAAAACAACGCCCGCCGGTTCGAGCCGCACCGTGGCCCCGGCGATGGCCTTGAAGCCCGAGTCCATCACGCGGGACCGCAGCCGGAGCGTGTCGCGGAAGTTCAGGCCGCTCAGGCGGAAGCGCCCCGCCGAATCGGTCCGGGCCGAAAACCCGACGGGCTGCCGGGGGTCGGTGGAGGTGAGCAGCACGCGGGCATCGGCGAGGGGCTGGCCCCGGCGGTTGAGCACCCGGCCTTGCACCGCGAGGCCGCCCAGCGAATCGGCTTCGGCGGGTGACCTCGTCATTCGCCGCCAGCCCTGGGTAAGCAGCAGGTCGTCGAGGGCGCGGCGGGTGGCGGGGTCGGATTTCCGGAAATAAAAATTCGGGTTTTCCACCCGCCCGCGCAGGGCGTGGGTCAGGAGCAGGTGCGTGCGCAGGTCGGCCTCGGTCGAATCGCCAGGCACCTGGTCGGCGTCGGTCACGGCCACCGAACCGGCAATCACCAGGGGTTGGTCGGCTCCGTCGGTCAGGCGCAGGGCGAAGGCCGCCCACTCGCGGGGTTCGTAGCGGGTTTTGCCGGGCGTGAGGGCCAGGGTAGGCGGCACGACGCCCTCGGGCACGAACACCAGCCGCTCGGCGCGGGGGTGCCCGGCGGCGTCGAAAAGCGTGACCTCGGCGACGCCCGGCGGCAGGGCCAGCGCGGGGATTTCGCCTTCGGTAGCCCCGTTTTTCACCACCAGCCCGAGCCGGGCCTGTACCCGCCCCCGGCTTTTCACCAACACGTACACGGGTTGCCCCTCGTGCCCCGCCGTCGCCCGCACCCGCACCCGAATCCGGGTCGAGTCGCTCAGGGCGTCGGCGTTCAGGACGAGGCCCGTCGGCTCGGGTTGAGGCAAGGCAATGGGTTGGGAAACAGCCCCCCAGCGCGCCTCGGCCCGGTAGCGTTGGTGGGGCGCGGGCGTCACCGTCACGCTGCCCATGCCCAGGGCGTTGGTCTGGGTCCGGGCGATTTCGGCGCCCCTTTCGTCCAGAATCGCCACGCTCGTCGGCAGGCCCCTCCCCCACCGGTCGAGGGCCTTCAGGCCTAGCCGGGCGGGCAGGCCCGCTACCCAGCGCCCACCTTCGGGCAGTACCTGCACGTCGGGGCTGTCGGTCGATGCCGAAGGGGTTGGAGCAAAACCGGGGGCTTTCAGTCCACTCTGCACCCGAATCGTCCGCTCGAAGGCCGGGCGTTCCTCGTTCCGGCTCGGTTCGGGATAGGCCCGGAGGCGGTAGGTACCCGTCTGGAGCGAATCGGACAGCCGGAAGTCCCCCACCGCCCGACCTTCGTCCACGGGTTGCACCTGGTGCAGCACGCGCTGCCCGTTGGCGGTCAACAGTTCGACGTGCAGCACCGGGTTGCGCTCCGCCCCCCCGACGCGGTTGGGCAGGAGCAGTTGCGTCATTGGGTCGAGCAGCCAGGCGCTCAGGTGGAGGCGGTCGCCGGTGGTGTAGAGCGGCTTGTCGGGCAGCACGAACACGAGCGGCTCGCCGGACGGGGGCGTTTCGCGGGCCACGAGCGAGTCGAGGCGGGCGTCGGGAGCGGGTGCACCCGGCGATTGGGCCAGGGCCGCGGCGGGTGGCTCGGCTCCTTCGGGAACCCAGTCGGAGGGCAGCAGCGTGGCGAGGCGGTCGCCGCCGAGGTGACCGCGCATTTCCAGACCCTTCGGGTAAATGACCCACCCGCCCGTGGTGATCACCGTGCTGCCCTCGGGCAAGTACAGCACCGTGTAGGCGTAGGGCAGTTCGGGGTAAGGCGAATTGCGGCCCCGCTGGCGCGTGTTGAAAATTTCGAGGCAGACCGGCAGCACCAGTTCGCGCTCAAAGGGCAACTCGCCGGGCCGGAACAGCGTGTCGGTGCCGACGACGCGCGGCCCCAAGTCCCGTTCCGTTCGCAGCACCACCCGGTGGGCGTCATCGGGCACGCTGAACGTCGCCTGGTACACCAGAAAGCCCGCCCGCTCGTGCGTGCCGGTCAGCAAACTGGCCAGCAGGTGTTGGGTGGAGCCTTCGTAGGCCCGTTGCCTGGCCCGTCGCCAGCGGGCGGCCTGGGCGGGGCTTTCGGGGGTGAGTTCCTCGAAGCGCGAAACGCCGGCGTAGTAGGTGGCTTTTCGGTAAAAATCAAAGTGCAGCAACTCGTAATGCAGCCGGTAGCCCAGGGCTTTGTTTTCGATCACGAGCGGTTCGGGCGCGGTGGCCAGCAGGTGGCCGTCTTTTTCGGAAAAATCAACCAGGTTGCCGTTGGCGATTTCGCATTGATTGGCAAAGGCCGATTCACCGAGCAGCGCCGCCCGAAACTGCCGGTACTGCCGCTGCCAGGAGCGGGGCTTCTTGCCCTTCACCGTCACGGCCTGGAGTTGGGCGACGTCGGGCCGAATGGCCAACGGAATGCGGCGCGGGCCGCCCGTCAGGCGCAGGGGCAGCTTGCCCGTCTGGTACCCAACGTACGACACGGCCACGGTAACCGAACCCAGCGGCACACCCGCCAGGCGGTATTCGCCCGCGTCGTCGGTGAGGGTGCCTCGGGTGGTGCCGTCGATGTACACCGTGGCGAAGGGCAGGGGTTGGCCGGTGGTGGCGTCGATGACGCGCCCGGTGAGGGTGGTTGTCTGGGCAAAGGCCGCTGGGGTGAGGACCACCAGCCAGCCGAGGAGCAGCAGCGGGAAGGGGCGCATGTTCTGAAGGAGGGGCGTTGGAGAAAGTCACCGCCTTTTGGCGAGACTACCGATTAAACACGGTGACGGTGAAGATGTTCGACCGCCCCCGTCACTTCGTCAAGAACGCGTCAACCGCGCGGAGCATTTCTGCTCTCTGGTTTTCCGTGGCCCCGTCCCAGAGGTCATCGTGACGCACTTCCATGCGGATGACGGTGGTGTGAAAACGCCGCGCTTCCTCCGCCGTGGGCAGCACGCCGGGGTCGGCGGGTTGGTCGCTGGAACGGAACGTCAGCACCCGGATGCGGTCCTTGCGGGGCAAGGCCATCCGGCGGTTGTCGAGCGAAATCAGGGCCTCTACGCGCTCGGGGTGCTGTTCGGCGAAGAGCGCCGCCGTGTCGCCACCGTTGGAGTGACCCACGAGCAACAGGCGATTCTCGTCGAGGCCCGGCTCCCGTTTTTTGAATTCCTGGGCAGCGAAGAGCAGGTTTTGCACGCCCCGTTGCCAGTTGGGTCGGCGGGTTTCGCGGAAAGGGCCGGTGGTGGCGATGGGTTCGTCGCCGGGCAGTTCGTGCTGCACGCTGACCACGAGGTAGCCGCGGGCGGCGAGGTGCCGCGCCAGAAACGAGTATTCCGTGTTTTTGCCCCCGTAGCCGTGGCTGAGCAGGGCAAGTTTGGTCGCCGGGCCGTCAACGGGCCGGTACAGCGCGACGGGAACGGGGCGGTTTCGGGTTTTGTCGAAAAAGGCGAGGGTGTCGGGCTGTATCTGCGTGGAGGAGGTTGCGGCAGCAGGCCGGTGAAGGCTGGAGCAAGCGGCCAGCACCCCGCAAAGCCACAAAGCAACCACAACATGGGCAACGGGCATGGGAGAAACGACAGGTTGTCTTACAATTGGGTTTTGGCCCGTTTGAAAATCGCCACGATTTCTTCCGTTTCGGAGCCGCTGTCAAAAAAGCCGACGCCTTTAACTTCGACATCGTACACGGCCACGAGTTCCCAGTCGTCAGCTCCGAGGGCGTTGAATTTATGGAGCAAATCGAGCTTGCTGACGGTGCGGCCGTAGGTGATGATGTTGTACTCGTAGGGCATGAATTGATTGCAAAGTTTATCGGCTTGACATCCGGTGAGGCATTCTTGAACGTCCAGCCGGAAGCTACAGCCGATTAGACCTAAAGCCGAACGTTGAACTTCGTACGTGGGCTATCGTTCATCAGCGAGTTGCGGTCGATTGTCCCACTACCCGGCCCTAAAACCCGTCCATTTTCCAAAGCCAACCGTTTTCACGACGAAATCACTCGATTCGCCCCCCGCAATCCCCGCACCAGCGCCCAAATGCCCAGTCCCAGCAGCGCCAGCCCGCCAATCACGCCGAGCGCCACGGCCCCCGAACCGCTACCGCACTGGATGGTGCAGACCAGCATCGCGATGCCCACGCCGATGGCCAGCACGCTCAGCACGATAAGCCCGGCATTGGCGGCGGTGCGCTGGCCTTTGGCCGCTTTGATGCGGCTGATGGCCCCCCGGTGGTAGGCTTTGATGGACCGCTTCACCGGCGCGAAAAAGCCGCGCTGTTCGTTCGCAGGCTTCTCCGACAGGGAAAAACTGCCCTGCCGCACAGCGCCAACGGTCGCCGTGGTAGTCGTTAGGGCTTCGGTTTCAAAGTATTCCGCCGCGTGGTTGCCCACGTACACCCACAAGCCGAAGGCAGTCAGGCAACCGACAAATTCCAGGCTTTTGACCCGCCAGTAGCGATGGCGTAAGAGTTCGCGGGCGTTGGCTGGATAAACCAGCGTGGTGAGTGCCAACACGCCAATCATCGCCCACACCCATGCGTAGGGAAGCAGCATGCGGTCGAAATAGAGTTCCGCGCCGAAAACGAAGGCGATGCGGGCGTGGAAGTAAAATAGCACCGGCACGATGCACAGGCGCACGAGCCAGGGATGACGGCCCGCCCAACGGGTGATGGCATACGGCATGAGATGCGGCGAGTTAGAGGTTGGTTCAACGTACACCGGTGGCGGCCTAAACCTACGCATTTCGCCGAACTTTCAAAATTCCCCTTCACTGGTGAATGACGTTCAACGGCAAACCCGTCCTTCAGAACCGCACCACGATGCCGAGCGTCGCCCGTCCGGGCTGCCATTCCAGCCGGGGAACGAAGGAAATCGTCGGGGTCGGTTGTTGGTCGTACAGGTCGATGGCCTGCTTGAGGGAGCGGTTGGCCTGGCCGTTGAGCAGCAGACCCAGGCCCATGGCTCCCAGCCCGCTAAGCAGCAGGGCGGAGCCACCCCGCTGGCGGCTGCCGAATCCTTGCGTGATCAGGGCACTGAGTCCGTAGCCCAAGCCGAAGCCGCCGACGTAGCCAAAGGCGTTGCCCATGCCGTTGAGCGTGCGGTAGGTACGGAAGCGTGCATCCACCTCGGGCGTGGTTTCGACCAGTGCCATCTGAATTTCGTTGGGACGACGGAGCGTGCGGCTCTCGTACGACACGCGGCCGTTTCCTAGGTAGCGAGGTTTGCCCGGAGCGGCGTATGCGTCCTGGGCGTGGGTGGTAAGAGTCCCGAGCACGCATGCCGCCAATGCAAGAATTCTGAACACGGTGGGTGAGGTTTGAAGGTGAATGGCCGGCGAAACCCGGTGCCGCAACCTACCCAACGGGTGCGATTCGTGCAAACCGTTCGATCACTTTTACACCCCCACGTACACCCGCCCCGCCACCACCCGCACGGGGTAGGTTTCAATGGCGTACTCCTCGCCGCTGAGGCAGGCCCCGGTCTGGAGCGAAAAGGTTTTTTTGTGAAACGGGCAGGCCACTTTCGGCTCGCCCGCCTGGGAGCCAATCATGCCTCGGGCGAGCACCATTTGCTGGCGGTGTGGGCACATATTTTGGGTGGCGTACCACTCGCCGCGGCGGGCGAAGTGGAAAATGGCGATTTGCCGCCCTTCAATCAGGGCGCAGGCCCCGCCGTCGGCGGGCACGTCGGTCACCTCGCAGGCGAAGTGCCAGGTGAGGGGGCGGATGTCGGTGGTGGGGAGGGTGGACATCAGGTAGCGCCGACCTCTGGTCGGCGAGGCTTTGGGTTGAAAGGAGTTGTTCGGAGCGAAGGCACCGCCGACCAGGAGGTCGGCGCTACGGGTCACTTCCACTCCGCCGCCTGCACCTGCTCGCGCAGGGGGGCGAAGGCCACGGTAGGGTCTTTTTCTTCGGGAGCGTTCACGAAGTGCGCGAAGCGGCGGCGGATGGCGGGGTTTTCGACGGCCTCCTTCCACTCGCAGCGGTAGGCCCCGATGAGCCGCTCCATGTCGGCTTCCAGTTCGGCGTTGAGGCCCAGCACGTCGTCGATGACCACGGCTTTGAGGTACGAAAGCCCGCCTTCCAATTTGTTCAGCCAAGTAGCCGTGCGGGTGAGCGGCTCGGCGGTTTTGATGTAAAACATCAGGAACCGGTCGAGGTACTTCACCAGCGTTTGTTTGTCGATGTCGGCGGCGAGGAGTTGGGCGTGCTGCGGTTTGGCCCCGCCGTTGCCGCAGACGAACAGGTTCCAGCCTTTTTCGGTGGCAATCACGCCGAAGTCCTTGCTCTGGGCCTCGGCGCACTCGCGCACGCAGCCCGACACGCCGCCCTTGAGCTTGTGCGGGGCGCGGATGCCCTTGTACCGGTCTTCGATTTCGATGGCAAACGACACCGAATCGTGCAGGCCGAAGCGGCACCAGGTGCTGCCGACGCAGCTTTTCACCGTGCGGAGGGCCTTGCCGTAGGCGTGGCCACTCTCGAACCCGGCCTGGATGAGTTCGTCCCAGATGAAGGGCAGGTCGTTGAGGTGCGCGCCGAAGAGGTCGATGCGCTGCCCGCCGGTGATTTTGGTGTACAGCCCGTACTTCTGCGCCACCTGGCCGATGGCGATGAGTTTTTCGGGCGTGATTTCGCCGCCGGGAATCCGGGGCACCACCGAGTACGTGCCGCCCTTCTGGATGTTGGCCAGGAAGCGGTCGTTGGAATCCTGGGCGATGTCGTTGCCTTTGTCGAGAATCAGGTCGTTCCAGAGGCTGGCCAGAATCGAGGCCACGGCGGGCTTGCAGACCTCACAGCCGTCGCCCTGCCCGTGGGCGTCGAGCACGTCGTTGTACGTGCGCAAGCCCTTGATTTTGACCAAATCGTAGAGTTCCTGGCGAGTGTGCGGGAAGTGTTCGCAGAGCACGTTGCGGACGTAGATGCCCTGCGCCTTCATCGTGCCCTGAATCAAATCTTTCACCAGCGGCACGCAGCCTCCGCAGCCCGTACCGGCTTTGGTGCACTTCTTCATGGCGTCCATCGTCGTGATGCCGTTTTCAGAAACCTCGTGGCAAATGGCGCCTTTCGTGACGGCCTCGCAGGAGCAAATCAGGGCGTCGTCGGGCAAGCTCATCACGCCCATGCTGGCGTCTTCACCCTTGCCGCCCCGCGCGCCGAGCATCAAATCCTCCGGGTTGGGCGGCAGCAGGGTACCGTTTTTAACGGTCTGAAGCAGCATGTTGTACTGTTCCGCATCGCCGACGAGGACGCCACCGAGGAGCGTTTTGCCGTCGGGACTGACGTTCATGCGCTTGTAAACGCCCTTCGAGGTGTCCTCGAACACGAGGGTGCGGCAGTCGCTGGCGAAGGGGGCGCCGAAACTCGCCACGTCCACGCCGATGAGCTTGAGCTTGGTGCTCATGTCGTAGGGCTTGAACTGTTTCTCACCCCCGCAGAGCTGGGTTGCCACCACGTCGGCCATTTCGTAGCCGGGGGCCACGAGGCCGTAAATCATCTGGTGGGCCAGGGCGCATTCACCAATGGCGAAAATGCTCGGGTCGGAAGTCTGGAGGCGGTCGTTGACGACGATGCCGCCCCGGCTGCCCACGTCGAGGCCGGAGAGTTTGGCCACCTCGTCGCGGGGTTTGATGCCCGCCGAAATCACGAGCATGTCCACGTCGAGCGACGAGCCGTCCACGAACTGCATGGCCTTGATGACGCCTTGCCCGACGATTTCCTGGGTATTCTTCGAAAGGTGAATCTTCAACCCTAGCGTTTCGAGTTTGGCCTTCAAAATCTCCGACCCGGTCTGATCGATTTGCCGGGGCATCAGGCGCGGGGCGAATTCGATGACGTGGGTTTCTTCCAAACCCAAATCGAGCATCGCCTTTGCCGCTTCCAGCCCAAGCAGGCCCCCGCCGATGACCGCCCCCTTGCGCGCCCGCCGGGCGTGGTCGCGCATCATCTCCAGGTCTTCGATGGTGCGGTACACGAACACGCCGTCTTTCTCAACCCCCGGAATGGGCGGCACGAAGGCCGCCGAGCCGGTGGCGAGCACGAGGTAGTCGTAGGGCACGACGAGGCCGTGGTGCGAGCGGACGGTTTTGGCCGCCCGGTCGATGTCCACGACGGGGTCGCTGAGGTGGAGCGTGATGCCGTTCTCCTCGTACCAGGAAACGGGGGCCATCGTCAGGTCGGCGGCGGTTTTGCCGTCGAAAAACGCCGAGAGGTGAACGCGGTCGTAAGCGGGGCGGGGTTCCTCGCCGAACACGACGAGGTCGAAGCCCTCCCCGCCCGATTTGGCGAGGAGTTTTTCGCAGAACTTGTAACCCACCATGCCGTTCCCCACAACGACAGTCCGGGTGTTGCTGCTGTTCATAGCCAGGAAGAAAGAAAGTTTTGAACGGGTCCTACGTGTTCGGGTTTCGGTGTTTAAAGTTTAGGGTTCAGGGTTTAGCGTTTTCGCCGCCGTCAGCTAAAGCAGACAGAGAGCAGAGGCGAATAACTAAGTACTTATGCTCAAATTTTAATCTTTTATCGCCAAAGTACAATTCAACAAATTTTCTTTGGCAATAGGCCAAATTTATAGCTTCTTTTTTGGTAAATCACAATTTTTAGAGAATTTTTGATTGAAAATTGAAGGCAAAACTTCATTTGACAGCTAAGTACTTTCTCCCATACTGTTAAAAAAGATGAAACCGAAACTGACCCTCGTGGGGGCGGGTCCCGGCGACGCCGAACTCATCACGCTGAAAGGCTTGAAGGCGCTGAAATCCGCCGACGTGATTTTGTACGACGCCCTGGCCAACGCCGCCCTGCTCGACCACGCGCCCGTGACCACGCCCACCGTGTACGTGGGCAAGCGGGCGGGCAAACACGGCTACACGCAGGCGCAAATCAACGACCTGATCGTGGAGTCGGCCTTCCGGCACGGGCACGTGGTGCGGCTCAAGGGCGGCGACCCGTTCGTGTTCGGGCGGGCGCAGGAAGAACTCGACCACGCCCGCGCCTTCGACATCGAGTGCGCCGTGGTGCCGGGGGTGTCGAGTTGCATCGCTGTGCCCGAGTTGCAGGGCATACCGGTCACGAGCCGGGGCGTGAGCGAGAGTTTCTGGGTGCTCACCGGCACGACGAAAGACCACGGCCTCAGCCCCGACGTGGCCCTGGCGGCGCAGTCGAACGGCACGGTGGTGATTCTGATGGGTTTGCGAAAAATCGGCGAAATCGCGGCGCTCTTCGCAGCAGCGGGCAAAAGCGACTTGCCGGTGGCCGTCATTCAGGACGGCAGCACGCCCCGCGAACGGCTGCTGCTCGGCACCGTGGCCGACATCGCCTACCGCGTAACCGACGAGGCGCTCCGAAGTCCGGCCGTCATCGTGCTGGGCGAGGTGGTAAAGTTGGCCCCGACGTGGGTGGAGGCGGTTGGGCGGGAGAAACTGGCCTTTACCTAAACCGCGCGGTTCAGACAATCAAGCAATTTTGCTAAACGCCCAAAATTAGGTTTGAATTTTTCCAAAAACTGCCTAAAAATTTTGCACTTTCCCGAAAGTCAGTTTTAAATTCTAAAGAAGTTTCGCAAAAACGTAGAAAATTTGGCAAAATAGGCTTGAAACCATTTTGAGTATTGATACCCACTGCCTACATTTGACCTAAGCAATTGCCATTGAGTACCAGTACCCAGGAGACGGCCGCAACCGTCCGGCGTTCGAGGTGGGGGCTTCGAACGCCGCTCCTGACGGGATTGTCTTCGTGAAAACCGCTGTCAGACAGCCAAATCCGTAATCCTAACCCAAACAAAAACCGGAGCGACGTGGGGGCGTCGGCTCCGGCAAACGAAAGGAACACGTAGGAGTATTCACTTTTCAATCCAAAGAAAATGACTCACCTCAACAAAAGCAAGTGGGGGCTTGCTTTTGTAGGTATGCTCACCTGTGTGAGCACCGCAAAAGCACAACTCTCGCTGACGGGGCAACTCCGCACCCGCACCGAACTCCGCGACGGCCTCGGCACGCTTCAGCCACTCGGTGCGAAAGCCGCGGCCTTCACCTCGCAACGCACCGGCCTGACCTTCGGCTACAAGTGGGACCGCCTCACGTTTGGCGTAACGGTCCGCGATGTACGCGTCTGGGGGCAGGATGCCAGCAGCATCTCCAACGCTGACGGCAACAAGCTGTTCCTGCACGAAGCCTGGGCCGAAGTCGTACTGGCCAACATTGCCGATACGACTCTGACATTCAAGGCGTTCGACAACCTGACGCTGAAAATCGGGCGGCAGGAGTTGATTTACGACGACGTCCGCCTGCTGGGTAACCTCGACTGGCTCCAGCAGGGCCGCCGCTTCGACCTGGCGCTGTTGAAAGCCATGAAGCGGGGCTGGCAAATCGACCTGGGCGTGGCGTTTAACCAAAATACCGACGCCTTCGGCACGAAGGGTACCTTCTACACGCCGGGCAACGTGCCCGTCGCCGTGGCCAACTCGAAGGGTGCCTACGTGACGATTCCGGCGGGTTTCGTGCCCACCGGCGGCAAGGGTGGCGCGCCGACGTGGGCCAACGTCGTCAGCACCAACGCCCAAAACCAGCAGTTCAAAACGGCGCAGTTGCTCTACGTCAGCCGCAAGTTTGGGCAGACGAAATTTTCCGGGCTGTTCTTCAAAGACGATTTTCAAAAGTACCGTATAGACTCCCTCGGTAGCACCGCCACCGGCGTGGTGTACGGCCGCCGCTACGACGTGGAGGGCACCAACCGCCGCGTGACTTACGGCGGGATGCTGACGGGCCTGGTCGGCAACGCCTCCTCGAAACTTGGCAAATTGGCCTGGCAGGCCTTCGCCTACGGGCAGGGCGGCAAAAACCGCGACGGGCAGAACCTTTCGGCCTACCACTACGGCGGCAACGTGATGCTCCAACGCGGCAAATTCTCCTTCGGGCCGGGCTACGAGGTGCTGTCGGGCAACAACACCGTGTCGCCCAGCGGCAAAGACAACCGCTTCGACCCGCTCTACGGCACGCCGCACCGGCACTGGGGGTACATGGACTTTTTCTACGTAGGCACCGGCTCGCCGGTGGGCGGGTTAAAAAACGCGTTTTTCAAAACGAAATACGTGGCCAACCCCAACCTGTTCCTGACGGCCGATTTTCACAGTTTCGCCCTGGCCGCGCCGGTTAAAAATGGCCTCGACGTGAACGGCGGCAGGGTACCGAGCCAGTTGGGTACCGAAATCGACCTGCTGCTGAACTACAACCTCAACAAGTTCGTGAACGTCGAACTGGGTTACAGCCACCTGCAAGCCACCAATTCGCTGGAATACACGAAGGTGGGCACGATGGACAAAACCCGGCACAGCGCCAATTGGGCCTACCTGATGCTCAACATCCGCCCGGATTTTTTCTACACGAAACCCGTGGCGATTAAACAGTAACCGCCTGGCGTGGCACGGGTACGGAGGCGGTGCAGGTGGCCCGTGCCACGCCCTGCAACTAACTTTTTCAAATGAAAACCACATTCAAACTCCTCACCCTGCTGACGCTGTCGCTCGTGATGGTGTCGGCCAAACGGAAGCCGATGGCGACCGTCAAACTGGGGTTCATTCCCCTCACCGACTGCGCCCCCCTCGTGGCGGCCAAAGAACTCGGCCTGTTCCAGAAGTACGGCGTCAACGTGGAACTGTCCAAAGAAGCCTCCTGGGCCAACATCCGCGACAAAGTGCTTAACGGCGAACTCGACGGCGCGCACTGCCTTTTCGGAATGCCCTTCTCAGTGTACACCGGCGTGGGCGGCAAGGCGGGCAGCGAGATGAAAATCGCGATGGTGCTCAACAACAACGGCCAGGGCATCACGCTCTCGAAGGATTTCTGCGGGCTGGTGGGCTTCAAGGAAGTCGGCAAGGTGGCCGGGGCCGTGAAAAACGTGCAGTCGCGCAAGGAAGTGACCTTTGCCATGACCTTCCCCGGCGGCACGCACGACATCTGGCTGCGCAACTGGATGGCGGCGGCGGGCATCAACCAGAAAGCCGTGGGCATCATCACGATTCCGCCCCCGCAGATGGTGGCCAACATGAAGGTCGACAACATGGAGGGCTACTGCGTGGGAGAACCCTGGAATGGCGTGGCGGCGGCCCAAAACGTGGGTTTCACGCACATCGCCAGCCAGGATTTATGGAAACACCACCCGGAAAAGGCCCTGGTCGTCAACAGCCAGTTCGCCAGTGGCCGGAAAGAAGATTTGAAAAACGTGATGAAGGCCGTGCTCGAAGCCAGCCAGTGGCTCGACAACCTGAGTAACCGCAAAAAAGCAGCGGGCTGGCTTACCAAGCCGTACTACGTCAACGCGGCCCTGCCCGTGATTGAGGCCCGGCTGCTGGGGTCGAACGACCTGGGCTGCGACCTGGGTGTGCAGAAGTACCGCGACGATTACATGACGTTTTTCAACAAAGGCTTCGTCAACGCGCCCCGGAAAGCCCATGGCATGTGGTTCCTGGCGCAGTACGTGCGGTTCGGGCTGGTGAAATCGGCCCCGGATTACAAGGCCATCGCCGAAAAACTCATCCTCGATGACCTCTACGCCGAGGTGGCGAAAAGCATGAACGTGCCCATTCCCGCCGACGACCTGAAGCCCTTCAAAACGGCCTACGACGTGCCCTTCGACCCGGCCAACGTGGGGGCGTACCTGGCGAGCACGAAGAAGTAAAAATTCCCCTCCTCGGAGGGGGTGCGCGGGCCTTGCGCGTGAGCAGGGGTGGGTCTGCGCCGGACGAGCGAACTCGCTCCCGAAGCCAAACCCACCCCCCAGCCGCACCTGCCGCACCCCCTTCCAGGAGGGGACTAACAACAAACCGCATGAACTTCCGCACCCTCCTCCCCGCCCTCTACTTCCTCGGCAGCATGGCGATTTTACTCGGCCTCTGGGCGCTCGTCTCGGTGCTGACCAACAACGAAATCCCGAACCCCGCCGCCACCTGGCTGGTGTTTCGCGAGATGCTCGCCGACCCGTTTTACGATTACGGCCCCAACGACAAGGGCATCGGTATTCAGCTTGGGAGTTCCATCCGGCGGGTGTTCAGCGGCTTTGCGCTGGGTAGCCTGGTGGCGATTCCGCTGGGATTTTTGATGGGTTCGTCGAAAACCGGGTTGAAACTGCTGAACCCGCTCGTGCAGATTCTCCGGCCCGTGTCGCCGCTGGCTTGGTTCCCGTTAGGGCTGCTGGCCTTCAAAGCCGCCGACGGCGCGACGGTGTTCATCATCGCCATCACCAGCCTCTGGCCCACGCTGATTAACACGGCCTTCGGCGTCTCGACGATTCCGCAGGACCACAAAAACGTGGCGAAAGCCTTCGGGTTTTCGCGATGGAAATACCTGACGAAAGTGCTCCTCCCCTACGCCCTGCCGCACCTGATTACCGGCCTTCGCCTGAGCATCGGCGTGGCCTGGATGGTCATCGTGGCGGGCGAAATGCTCTCCGGCGGCATGGGCATCGGGTTCTTCGTCTGGGATAGTTGGAACGGGCTTTCGCTGGAAAAAATCCTCTCGGCCATCCTGCTCATCGGCACCGTCGGGCTGCTGCTCGACCAGGGCTTTGGGTGGTTGCAGAAGAAGGTTTCGTATTAAAAAATACCCCCAACCCCCTGAAGGGGCTACCTGCCTGAACCGTCAGCAGCGAAAAGCCCCCTTCAGGGGGTTGGGGGTGACACACTAAAACCATGACACCTCAACCCCTCCTCACCGACTCCGCCAGCGATTTTCACAAACTCGTCCGCCCGACCAGCATTGAGGTGCGCGACGTGACGATTTCGTTCAAAACCCCGAAGGGCCGCTACACGGCGGTGCAGAACGTGTCGCTCGACATCAAAAAAGGCGAAATCGTGGCCATCATCGGGCACTCCGGCTGCGGAAAATCCACGCTGATGAATGCCATTTCGGGCATGGTCAAACCCACCGGCGGCGAGGTCGTCGCCAACGGGAAGACCGTCAGCGGTCCCGGCCCCGACCGGGGCATCGTATTCCAGAACTACTCGCTGCTGCCCTGGCTCTGCGTGTACCAGAACCTTTACCAGGCCGTGGACGCGGTTTTTCCCAAAAAATCTGGGGCGGAAAAACGCGAACTGGTGGACGAAAACCTGAGCATGGTCAACCTGACGGCCCACAAGGACAAGCTGCCCGGTCAACTTTCGGGCGGGATGAAGCAGCGGGTGGCCATCGCCCGGGCCTTCGCCATCAACCCCAGCATTTTGCTGCTCGACGAACCCTTCGGTGCGCTCGACGCCCTGACCAAAGGTGCGATGCATATCGAACTGCTGAAGCTCTGGAACCTCGACAACCGGAACAAAACCATCGTGATGGTGACCCACGACGTGGAGGAGGCCATTTTCCTGGCCGACCGCGTGGTGGTGATGAACAACGGCCCGGCGGCAACCATCAAGGAAATCGTGGACGTGCCGCTCGAACGCCCGAGGAACAAAAAGCAAATCGTCCACGACCCGGCGTACATCGACATCCACGACCGGTTGCTGGGGCTGCTGTTCGATAAGTTTTCGATTGAAGATTGACCGGGGCGGGTTTCCGCTCCGTCCGACCTGTTTCCAACCCGAACCCACTCCGACCAGAGGTCGGAGCTACCCATGACCACCAAACCCCTCGACCGCCTCCGCATTTTTAGCGCCCGTGGCGTGCAGATGCGCACGTTTCACCTCACCTGGCTGACGTTTTTCGTTTGCTTTTTCGGCTGGTTCGGCCTCGCGCCGCTCATGCCCGCCATCCGGGCCGACCTCGGCCTGACCAAGCCCCAGGTGGGCAACACGATCATCGCCGCCGTATCGGCCACGATTTTCGCCCGGCTCCTCATCGGTCGCCTCTGCGACACCTGGGGGCCGCGCAAAACCTACACGGCCTTGCTCGTGCTGGGGGCGATTCCGGTCATGGGCGTCGGGTTGGCGCACGATTACACCACGTTTCTGTTGTTCCGGCTGGCGATTGGCGTCATCGGGGCCTCGTTCGTCATCACGCAGTTTCACACCTCGATGATGTTCGCGCCGAGCGTGAAAGGCACGGCCAACGCCGTGGCGGGGGGCTGGGGTAACCTCGGCGGGGGCGTCACCAACATGGTGATGCCGCTGGTCATGGCCGCCATCGTCGGCTTTGGCTATACCAAGCCCGAAGCCTGGCGGCTGGCGATGCTGCTGCCCGGCGCGCTGATGCTGGTGATGGCGGTGTTGTACTGGAAATTTACGAAAGACACGCCCGCCGGGAACTACGACGAACTTCAACGCACGGCGACCGTCAAATCCACCGTGCCGTTCGGCAAGGCCGTCGCCGACCTGCGGGTGTGGGCGCTGGCCCTGGCCTACGCCGCCTGCTTCGGCATGGAAATCACCTTTGACGGCGTCGCGGCGCTTTATTTCTTCGACAATTTCGGCTTGAACGAAAAAACCGCCGGCCTCTGGGCGGGCGTGTTTGGCTTCATGAACCTCTTCGCCCGCGCCGTGGGCGGCATCCTCGCCGACCGCGTGGGTCGCAACTACGGGATGCGCGGCAAGGGCCTGCTGCTGGCCGGGATGCTGCTGCTCGAAGGCGTGGGCATCGCCCTCTTCGCCGCCTCGGGCAACCTCACGCTGGCCATCGTCTCGATGCTGTCGTTCGCGATGTTTCTGAAAATGGCCAACGGTACCACCTACGCCATCGTGCCCTTCGTCAACAAAAAAGCCGTCGGGGCCGTGAGCGGCGTGGTCGGCGCGGGCGGTAACGTGGGCGGAATGCTGATGGGCTTTTTGTTCAAATCGCAGAGCATCACGTACAGCGAGGCGTTTTTGTACATCGGCGGGGCCGTGGGCCTGATTGGGCTGGCGGTGGCGCTGGTGAATTTTGAGAAGGAGCCGGTGGCGGAAACCGCGCCGGTGCTGGAGCCGCAGGCGGCGTAAAGACATACCCCACCCAGGTTGTCATCCTGAGCGTCAGCGAAGGACCTTCCCAGTGTACCGGTTAGCTGGCTGGAAACCCAGCGTCGGTCTTCGGAAATCGGCCTGGAACGCCGGAAAGGTCCTTCGCTGACGCTCAGGATGACAACCTGGTTAGAACGATTTTGAGAAAATGAACGGCACCGAACACAAAACCACCTGCTGCTACTGCGGCGTCGGCTGCGGCATCGTCGTGACCGAACAGGCCAACGGGCAACTCAGCGTCCGGGGCGACGAAAGCCACCCGTCGAGCCAGGGAATGCTTTGCTCGAAAGGCATGAACCTGCACTACACGGCAATGGACCAGTCGGACCGCCTGCTGCACCCGCAAATGCGGCTCAACCGTTCGATGCCCCTGCAAAACGTGTCGTGGGACCAGGCCCTCGACCGCACGGCGCTCATTTTCAAAAATTTCATCGAAAAGTACGGCCCCGACTCCGTCGGGTTTTACGTGTCGGGGCAGTGTTTGACCGAAGAATACTACGTCGTCAACAAGCTCATCAAAGGCTTCATCGGGTCGAACAACATCGACACCAACTCCCGCCTCTGCATGAGTTCGGCGGTGGTGGGCTACAAACTCACCCTCGGCGAAGACAGCGTACCCGTCTGCTACGAAGACCTGGACCTGGCCGATTGCTTTTTCGTCGCGGGTTCCAACGCCGCCTGGGCGCACCCCATCATATGGCGGCGCGTCGAGGCCAACAAGGCGAAGAATCCTTCCACGAAAATCATCGTCGTGGACCCGCGCCGCACCCAAACCGCCGCCGTTGCCGACCTGCATTTGCAGTTGAACCCCGGCACGGACGTCGTGCTCTACAACGCCATCGGTCGGGTGCTCATCGAAAACGGCTGGATTGACGCCGCTTTCATTTCAACCCACACCGACGGTTTCGCCGCCTACCGCGAACAGGTTTTCAAAAAATCCCTCGAAGCCGCCGCCGACCAGTGCGGCCTCGACCCCGCCGACATCGTCCTCGCTGCCCGCTACATCCACGAGTCGCGGGGTTTCCTCAGCCTGTGGACGATGGGCCTCAACCAGTCGGTAATCGGCGTCAACAAAAACATCGCGCTGATTTCGCTCAACCTCATCACCGGCCGCATCGGCACGCCCGGCAACGGCCCCTTTTCGCTCACCGGCCAACCCAACGCCATGGGCGGGCGCGAAGTGGGCGGTTTGGCCAACCTCCTCCCCTCCCACCGCGACCTGACCAACCCCGAGCACCGCGCCGAGGTCGAGCGGTTCTGGGACGCACAGGCGACCATCGCCCCCAAACCCGGCCTCACCGCCACCGAGATGTTCGACGCGCTCCACGACGGGCGGATGAAGGCCATCTGGATCATCTGCACCAACCCCCTCGTGAGCATGCCCGACGCCGGGCTGATTGAAGCCGCGTTGAAAAAAGCCCGCTTCGTCGTCGTGCAGGACGTCTCCAACCGCTCCGACACGCTGGCTTTCGCCGACGTGGTGCTGCCCGCCGCCACCTGGCTCGAAAAAACCGGCACGATGACCAACTCCGAGCGCCGCATCACGCTCCTCCCGAAAGTCCTCGACCCGCCCGGCGAAGCGCTTTCCGACGTGGAAATCATCCTGCGTTTTGCCAAAAAAATGGGTTTCTCCAACTGGTTCGACTACGCCGACGAGTCCGAAATCTACGCCGAACACGCCGCCCTGACGGCGGGCACGAATTGCGACGTGTCGGGGGTGAGCTACGAAGTGTTGCGGGAAAAACGCAGCGTGCAGTGGCCGCATCCGGCAGTAACGGGGTCGAATTCCTCGGTACAATCGCGAAATACCTCAGTCAAACTACAAAATATCCCGATCACATCGCCTGATACCTCAGCAACATTGCAAGATTTCGCAGTGAAGACGCAAGATTTCGCAATGAAGCCGCAGTATTTCGCAGATACATCAGAGAATATCTCAGTAACAACAGAAAATAACTCAGCACCACGACAAAATATCCCGGCACAATTACAAAATATCTCAATCACAGAGCAAAATATCCCGACTACATCGCCTGATATACCGGTACACTTACAAAATACCTCAGCGACACGACCAACTATCCCGGCAACATCGCATCATCTCTCAGCAACGGAGGCGTATCAACCGCCGCACTCACTCGATAACCCCTTCGGCACCCCACGCCTTTTCACCGACCATCATTTTTTCACCGCCAACGGCCGCGCCAAGCTCTACCCCGTCCCCGACGAAAACCCGTCCGAACCCCTCGAAGGCGATTTCCCGCTCATCCTCACCACGGGCCGCATCCGCGACCAGTGGCACACGATGACCCGCTCGGGCAAGGTCGCCAAACTGCGCCAGCACATCGCCGAACCGTTCCTCGAACTCCACCCCGACGACGCGGCGGAGCGCGGCATTCAGGAAAACCAGTTGGTCGAAATCACTTCCCGCCGGGGCACTGCGCGGGTCAAGGCCAAACTCACACCCGACGTGAAGCGGGGCGTGTGCTTCCTGCCCATGCACTTCGGGCGGGTGGGCGACGACGCCAGCGGCCGGGCCAACAACCTGACCAACCCGCTCGTGGACCCGCGCTCGAAGGAGCCGGACTTCAAGTTTTCGGCGGTTCAGGTGAAGGTGTACGAAAAACCCGTGGAAAAAATCATCGTCGTCGGCGCGGGCAGCGGGGGCCTCGGCTTCGTGCAGAGCTACCGCCAGCGCAATCGGCGCGATGAAATCCACGTGTTTTCGCAGGAAATCTACCCGTTCTACAACCGCGTCCTCCTGCCCGATTACATCAGCGGCGCGCAGAGTTGGGAACAGCTCGTCAAACTCCGCGAAGACCAGTTCGCCGCCCTCGACATCCGCGTCCACAAGGGCGTCGGCATCGCGCACGTCGACCGCACGCACCGCGTCGTGACCGACACCAACGGCGAGGAACACGCCTACGACCGCCTCATCCTGGCCACGGGCAGCCGGGCCTTCATGCCGCCGAATTTTCCGAAACTCCCCGGCCTGTTCAACATGCGCAGCCGCCTCGACGCCGATTCGCTGCTGCCGTTTCTGGGGGGCGAAACTCTTTCCGCCGTCATCATCGGCGGCGGGCTGCTCGGCATCGAACTGGCCGGGTCGCTGCGACACATGGGCGTGCGCGTGACGATTGTCCAGAAAATCAGCCGGTTCATGGACCGCCAACTCGACCCGCTCGGCAGCGAACTCCTCCGCCAGGAACTCGCCGACCGGGGTTGCGACCTGTTTTTCAACGACGAAGTCGTGCATTTCTACGGCACCGAGCGCGTGGAGGGCGTCCGGCTGGCGTCGGGCCGCAAAATCGCCTGCAACGTGGTTGTGGCGGCCATCGGCACCGTGCCCAGCACCGACCTCGCCCGCGCCGCCCACCTCGAATGCGCCCGCGGCGTGGTCGTGAACGATTTCCTGCAAACGTCGGACGAGCGCATCTTCGCCCTTGGCGAAATCGCCCAATGGCGGGGGCAGATGTGGGGCATCACCGCCGCCGCCGAGCAGCAGGCCGACGTGGCCGCCCGCTTCATCGCCGGCGACGGGGCCACGCCCTACGCGGGCAGCCTCTCGATGAACATCCTCAAAATGGAGGGCCTCCACCTCGTCTCCCTCGGTCTGCCCGAAGCCCCGCCGGACGACCCCGCCTACGAGGAAATCCTGTTCATGGACAAGGCCAAGCGGTACTACAAAAAGTGCATCGTGTACCGCGACCGCCTCGTGGGGGCCATCCTCATCGGCGACAAATCGGAGTTTCAGGAATTCAAAGACCTCATCGCCAACGGCCTCGAACTCTCCGACAAGCGCCTCGAACTGCTCCGCTCCGGCAAAAAGGCCGACCCCGTGCAGGGCAAGCTCGTGTGCTCCTGCAACAACGTCGGCCAGGGCAACCTCGAAGCCGCCATCACCGCCGGCTGCACGGAGTTTTCCAAACTCTGCCAAACGACCGGGGCCGGGACGGGCTGCGGGTCGTGTCGGCCGGAGGTGCGGGGGATTTTGGAGAAGAAGTTGAGGGTTGGGGAGGTGGTGGGGTTTGATGAATTTTTGTAGGTTTGGGGGCACATAATTTTTTTCTGCATGGCAAGCTCTCAAAAAAAAACTCCTTACTTCAACGCCGACAAATTGCCTAACGCTTCTTATGAATACGTTTGTTGGCTTGACGCAATGGGAACTAAAAGTACTATGGCCACTTCAATTAAAGTGTCTGCAAACTTTATGTTTAAACTTCATTCTACTGTTCTAAGTTGTCATGGAGAAGGAATAAGTTTATATCCTATCATGGATGGTGTGTATATTACGTCGCCAAGTCGTTCAGACCTTGAAAATACATTAAGGAAAATTTTTTTAAATCTAACGGATAACTTTTCAAAAGAGGATGACCAGTTTCACAAATTCATGGTTAGGGCAGCAGTTGCTTACGGACCAGTTGTTCATGGCCGTGGAATAACTGATGAGGTCACCACAGATTTTACTCAGAACACAGAATATAGAAATTCGTTGATGATAGGAATTCCCATGATTCAAGCGTATGAATGTGAACACAAAGCAGCCCCTTTCGGTATTTTTATTCATGAATCGGCAAGAGCTTTCGCACCAGCAGGCCAATTACCCTTTACTCAAAAATGGTGGCATTGGTTTTGGAAATTATCTGATTTTAAACCCGATAGTTTTCGCAAAGATTTGAAAAAATATTTTGATTGGCTTGACAGTCACAAAATTGAACTTGATTATGACCCTAAAAAGCATAGGGAAATGGCTGACGAATATTTTTTAGAGAAACCTGGAAGTGTGTAAGTGTAATTCCAGCCTACTGCCGTGGTCGGTGTCCACATTGACTACGGCAGTGCAGTTTGCTATTCCGACGTGAGGAGAAATCTCTTTGACTAACCAAGTACTTTGCCAATTGCCAACTGTCTGGCAGTTCAACAAGATTCCTCCTAACGTTGGAATGACAAACCTGGAAGTTAATCCTGATTGAAAGTCTGACTTGTTCAAGGAAAAAGTTTGATTCCTGAACCCATGAAACCGCTCTTTCTCCTCCTCTTCCTCGCCGCCCTTTGCCCGTTTTCCCACGCGCAAACCAGGCGCTTCATCAACCCACCCGGCCAACAGCCGCCCGGCTACAGCCACGCCGTGGAGGTGAGCGGCGGGCGCACGATTTACGTATCCGGGCAGGTCGCGATGGACGCCAGCGGCGCGGTGGTGGGCCAGAACGATTTCCGGGCGCAGGTGAAGCAGGTGTTTGAAAACCTCAAAACCGTCCTCGCCGCCAGCGGCGCCACCCTCGACGACGTGGTGAAATTCACCTACTACGTCGTCGGGCACGACGCCGAAAAGCTCCGCGCTATCCGCGAAGTCCGCGATGGGTACCTCAAACCCACCAACCGCCCTGCCAGCACACTCGTGGGCGTCCAGGCGCTGTTCCGCCCAGAGTTCCTGCTGGAAATTGACGCAGTGGCGGTGGTGAATCAGTGAGGTCAGGCGAGAATTTCGAGGAACTGCGCCATCGTCACAATCCGCGTGGTGCCCACGGATTGCAACACCAGCAAATCCGGGTCGCCTGTCACCAGGTACTCGGCTTCTGCTTCCGCCGAAAGCGCCAGCAGGTAATTGTCGTTAGGGTCTCGGCTTAGGTTCGGAAACGGCTGCTGAAGAGTAACCAGATGCAGTCGGAGCAGAATCAGGCGAAGAAACCGGTTGTACTGGTGGGCGCGGATGTATTTTTTGAATTTCGGGCGGTTGATGACCCGGCGGTATTCGGCCACCAGTTCGTCGCAGTAAAAAATGGTCAGGTCGGCACGAAGGAGCAAGGAGTACAGCCGACGCCGCGAACGCTGGTTGATGCTGGCACTAATGTACCAGTTGGTGTCAATGACGACGCGCCGGTTTTCCATAACGCACCGCGCGGACTTCGTTCACGACCTCTTCGTCCGACACATTCACGTCGGGCAGTTCACGGTCGAGGGCCTCGAATTGCTGCGCGAACAGTTTATCGTTCAGCAGTTTGACGATTTTGGTTTGCTGGGTTTTCGGAAACGACTCGAACAACGCCAGAAACTCGGTTTGGGAAACGCGCCTCGCGGTAGACATGGGCAAAACAGTTGAGTGCCGAAACGAAGATAGCGGTTTTGCCGATTGAAGTTGGGCAGCGGTTGAAAACAAAAAACCGCCCAGCCGCCCCAAAATGGGGCAAGCCGGGCGGTGGGTGAATCACGAAACGCTTAGGCTCGGGTCAGTTGGCTCATTACTGCTTGTTGACCACGAGGCGGCTGGTTTGCACCTGGGTGCGGAGTTCGAAGGTTTCCGTGTAGCGGTCTTTGCCGTTCGAGATGACGAACGTGTAGGTGCCGTCTTCCAGACCCGACAGGTCGAAGCGGCGGGCGTAGCGGGGGGCGTTGGCCTGGGCCGCGTCGCGGAAGAGGTAGTTGGCCCGGTCGTCGAGGATGTCCACCTGCACGCGGTCTTTGTTCGGGTTCTCGAAACGCACGTCGAAGTTGAGCGTTTCGCCGACGCGGTTCACGCGGGGCTTCAGGGGATTGGCCGAAGCCGCAACGGGGGCCTGCGTAGCCGACTGTGCCGTAGCCGAAGTCGTGCCAGCGAGGGTCAAAGCTGCCGAAGCCGACAAGGCCACGAGCAGGGTTTTAACGGAGATGAAATTCGTTTTCATGGGAAGAAAGAAAAAAATGGTGAACGATTCGTTTTGGAAAAATACAATCGTTCGTGATTCACGTGTTGTCCGAGTTGACACTGCAAATGTATTGCCACCAAACTAAGTGTCTGTTAACGAATCGTTACTATTTTTAGATTTCTCTAAAAGTTCTTTACAGGATGCCACGGTTTTCGCGGAATAATTATAAAATCAACCAAATTTTCATATACGACGACCTGTGCCAGTTTTTAGCGTTCGGCGAAATGTGAAACCAAACCTGAAAATTGTCTAACGATTCCCGAGGCGACCCTTCCCCACGTTCCTGATGCGCGATTACTACACCCTCAAACTCAACCTCCCTGGCGGCATCGTCGCGCCGGGGGCCTTGCAGCAGGCGCTAACCGCCGCCCACGCGGCGGGGGTGCGGCAGGTGCGATTCGGCAACCGGCAACAACTGCGGTTGACCGTTCACGGCGAGCAGTTGCGCCAACTCCAGCGGGACCTCGACGCGACGCCGTTTTTCTACGAAATCAACGGCGACCAGTTTCCGAACCTCATCAGTTCGTACTGCGCCGAGGAGGTGTTCGTCACGCGCACGTGGCTGAGCGAAAGCACGTACCAGGACGTGCTCGAGGGCTTTCAGGCCGCCGAATTTCGCCCCCGGCTTAAAATCAACGTGTCGGACAACCGGCAGAGCTTCACGCCGTTTTTCACGGGCAACCTCAACTTCATCGCCTCAAAGCGGGAGCATTTCTGGTTTTTGTACGTGCGCCTGAAGCAGTCGAACCAGAGTTTCCGCTGGCCGGTGCTGGTGTTCACCAACGAAATTCCTCGCCTGAGCCGGGCCATCGAAACGGCCATGCTCGACGGCGGGCTGCGCGAAGAAACGGCGCTGGTCGAAGCCGTCACGACCAGCCAGGCCTTCGTGACCGAACCCATCCGCGACGAGCTTTCGCTGCCCCGTTTCATGCTGCCGTACTACGAGGGCTTCAACCGCTACGGAGCTAAAACCTGGCTGGGCATCTACCGCCGCGACGAACAGTTTTCGGTAAAATTTCTCCTCGAAATCTGCCGGTTGTGCCAGCAAACCAAAATCGGCCAACTCTGCGTAACTCCCTGGAAATCGCTGATTATCAAAAATATAGACGAATACGACCGCGATAAGTGGAGCCGGGTGCTGGGCCGCCACAACGTCAACGTGCGCCACGCCGCCAACGAACTCTGCTGGCAAACCGAGGACGGCACCGACGAGGGCGCGGCCCTCAAACGCCGGGTGCTGCGGTACTTTGGCGAACACGACACGCGCACGTTCGGGCTCTGTTTCGGCATCCAGACCCGGCCGAAGTCGGAGGTGTTCGGCTCGGTGCTGGTGCGCAAGCGCCCGCTGCTCCGTCTCGGCCCCCTGGCGCTGCTGAGCCAGTACGACATTTTGTTCACCGACGATTTCAACCCCAACTCGCGGCGGTACTTCACCTTCGCGACGGGCCTCTGGCGGATGCACGTGCCCGGTCAGTTGGAGCGGCTGTGCCGGAAGTTTTCCGCGCAGAAATGGGCCGAGGTGCGCGAGGAGGCCGTGCCGGAAGCCGTTGAAACGGCTGATTTGCCCGAAGAAAAATCATCCCGCCCCGTCCACGAATGCCCGCATTGCCTGACGGTGTACGACCCGGAATTTGGGGATGAACGAAACGGGATTGCTCCGGGCATGGCGTTTGACGACTTGCCGGAAACCTACGCCTGCCCGACCTGCGAAGCGCCGAAGGCGGAGTTTCGGAGGGTGGAAGGGGCGATGGTCGCCAATTGATGCACGGACTTGCCGTACTTTTGCCAAAGCCGCGCCCCGAAGTCGCGGCTTTTCGTTTTCAACTCATGGCCAACTCCGACCAGCAGCTTCTCGTCATCGGCAAGGGCGGCGACGAGAAGAATTTATCCAAAAACCAGAAGGCCTTCAACCGCTACGTGAAGCGCATTCAGATCCTGGAGCGGGACATTGAGAATTACCGGCAATGGAAAAATGTGGCCCACGAGCGCGCCCAGCGCGAACTCGTGCCCCTCGAAAACGCCCTGGCCGACAAGCGGGTGTTGCTGGTGAAACTCCTCGACCGCCAGCACGAAGCTAAATTTTTTCGCGCCGCCGAGCGCAAGCACCTCGCCGAACTGATTCTCGACCAGTGCTACGACCTCATCGAACAGTTCGGGCGGGAGGAGGTGAAGCCGATTTTTGAAAAACACCAGGGACAAAGTTTTGAAGAAGCCGATGCGGAGGCCGACGCGCAAATCGGGCAGACCATGAATGAAGTGTTCGCCCAGATGTACGGCATCGACCTGGACGATGACGTGGACGTGTCGTCGCCGGAGAAATTTCAGGCGTCCCTGGCCGAAAAACTGGCCGAACGCCAAGCCCAGGCTGAGCAAGTTCAGCGCGAAGCCGACGAGCGCCGGGCCAGCCGGAAGAAAACGCCCAAACAGCAGGCCGCCGAAGAACGCCGCCAAAAAGAGGAAAAGCACCTCAGCCTGGCCGTGCGGAAGATTTACATGGATTTGGTGAAAACCTTCCACCCTGACCGCGAACCCGACGAGGCCGAGCGCCAGCGCAAAACCGAAATCATGCAGCGGGTTACGGAAGCGTACCAGGCCGACAACCTGTTCGAACTGCTCAAGCTGCAACTCGAATTCAACCGCGTGGACGCCGACCACCTCGAAACCCTCGCCGACGCGCAACTCAAAGCCTACAACAAACTGCTCAAAAGTCGGGTGGATGAGTTGGAAAATGAATTTGTTGGCCTGCGCGGCGGCGTGGGCTTCGGCAGCTTCGAGAGCCGCTTCGTGGGGCCGCCCGCCCAGATGGACTGGGTCTTCAACGACGCCGTGAAGAGCCTGAAAACCAGCATCCGCCAGCTCGACGCCGACTTGCGCCGCCTCGAAGGCCCGGCCCAACTGCGGGAATTTTTGAAGGAATGGGGAAAAATGCAGCGCCGCCGGGCGAAGATGGAGCCGTTTTTCTGACTTCAGTCAGGCTGGTACGGCCCGCCCGTTTCGCCCCAGCCCCAACGGGGCATGGGTTCGGAAGCGTTGATGGGGTTTTCGGTCGCGTTGGAATTGAGCACGGCGAGGCGGCTGCCCCATTCGAGGTAGCCCACGAACGCGGAGCGGAACTCGGGGTCGCTGGCCAGGTCGACCTCGTCGGCACTTTCGAGTAACAACTGCATCCAGCGTTGGCGTTGGGCTTCGGTCAGATGGCGACCGAGGTGATGGGCCACCATGTTGGCGTGGCTACCCCCGTCGCCCTCGGTGTAGAGCTTCGGCCCCCGGAACACTTCGCCAATGAAGTGCGCGACGTGGCGGGAATGGTCGCCCGCCATGTTTTTGAAGACGGGAAACAGCAGTTCGTCGCGAAATACTTTTTCGTAGAAAACCCGCGTCAGGGTTTCGAGGGCGTCGTTGCCGCCCGCCCAGTCGTAGAGAGTTGGGATGGGTTTCATAGATCAGGCAATTTCGAGAATCGCTGTGTCTTTTTTCTGAAACAAAAACCGTTCGCCCACCCGCTTGCCCAGCAGCACCGCCCCCACCGGCGACTGCGCCGACACGGCGATGAGTTCCTGCCCGTCCACGACGAGTTTCCCCGCGCTCACGGCCACAGCAAACCGACCCGCCGAGGTGCGCACCAGCGAACCGGGCACGACGCGGTCGGCGGGCGGGGCGTCGGCGAGGCGGTCGAGGAGTTGGCGTTCCTGCCGGGCGGTTTCGTACTGGCGGGCATGCATGTCGCGGTCGAGTTGGCCCATCGCGCGGGCGGTTTCGTACTTGTCGCCCGCCGAGCTTTTGCCTTCCTCATTCGCTGCTTGTTGCGCGGCCTGCATGGCGGCGTGGGCCGTTTGCATCCGCTCGTCGAGGAGGGACTTGAGGGTGGCAAAGACGGCTTGGCGGAAGGTGGGGGGCATACGGAGACGTGTATAGATTTGGGGATTTTCTGTACATGTTACTCGTATCATGTATAGAAAACGGTCATTTTTCATTGAAATGAACCCTGACCGGGACGGTTACTTACTTCTTCACCAACCCCTCCGTCAACTCGTTCAGCCGCCGCACCTTTTCCGCAAAATCGCCCCGGATGCGTTCGCGCACGGCGGTTAGGTTGTCGAGGGTCTCCTGGATGGAATCGGGAATCACGTCGGTCAGGAATTCGCGCAGGCGCTTGGCCACCGTGGGCGACTTGCCGTTGGTCGAAATGGCGATTTTCAAATCGCCTTTCTGCACGATGCTGCCGAGGTAAAAATCGCAGAGGGCGGGCGTGTCGGCCACGTTGGTCAGGATGCGCCGCTCGCCGGTCACGCGCTTGATGCTCTCGTGCAGGGTCGGGTCGTCGGTGGCGAGGACGACGAGGTCTTTTTCGTCTAAATCCGAAAACTCAAACGTTCGCTCCGCAAGTGTCACCGCCGGGTGCGCGGCGGCAAGGGCGCGGAGGTCGTCCAGGAACCGGTCGGCCACGACTGTGACGCGGGCGTCGGGGCTGTTGGCGAGCAGGGCGCTCAGTTTTTCGAGGCCTACGTTGCCCCCGCCCACGAGCAGCACGTCGAGGGTTTCGAGCTTGAGGAAAACGGGGAAGAGGCGGTTCAAACCAGTTTACAGTTTTTGGTTTACGGTTTTCAGTTCAAAGGTACGCAGGGTGCGGGTCGGCCCAAGCCCCGGTTAAAATCCTTACCTTTGCCGAAAATTGTCTGAACCACGATTCGCAGGATTTTAGGATGAACAGGATGAAATTCAAAAAGCTGTCTTTTCAATCCTGTTCATCCTAAAATCCTGCGAATCGTGGTTCAGACAAAAAACTGCAACCTGAAAATGCCCGGAACCGAACTATTCGGCGCGGAAGAGCGCCAGGAAATCAACGACGTGCTGGAAACCGGCATCCTGTTTCGTTACAACCACGACGCCCAGCGCCGGGGCATCTGGAAAGCCCGCGAATTTGAGGCGGAAGTCTGCAAGGTCGTTGGCGCGAAGTACGCCCACGCCGTTTCGTCGGGTTCCACCGCCGCCCAGTGCGCGATGGTCGCCGCCGGGATTGGGGCCGGCGACGAGGTGATTGTACCGCCTTTCACGTACATCGCCACCATCGAGGCCGTGCTGCTGGTGGGGGCGCTACCGGTTTTTGCCGAAATCGACGAAACCCTCTGCCTGAGCGCCGAGGGCATCCGCCGGGCGATTACACCCCGCACGAAGGGCGTGTGCCTCGTCCACATGTGCGGGCAAATGGCCGACATGGACGCCATCATGGAAGTGATTCAGGAGCATAACCTCGTGCTCGTCGAAGACGCCGGGCAGGCGATGGGGGCCAGCTACCGGGGCGTTTCGACGGGCCTCTGGGGCAAAACCGGCGCGTATTCCTACGACTTTTTCAAAATCGCCACGGCGGGCGAAGGCGGCGTGATGGTGACCAACGACGAAACCGCCTACCGCCTCGCCGACTCCTACGCCGACCACGGCCACGACCACGTCGGCTCCAACCGGGGCATGGAACAACACCCCATCATCGGCTTCAACTACCGGATTTCGGAACTCCACGCCGCCGTGGGCCTGGCCCAGACCCGCCGGGTTCCGATGGTCATCGAAAAAAACAACCAGCACAAGCGCCGCCTGATGAGCCTGCTGCGCGACGTGCCCGGCGTGGACTTCGCCCGGATTCCCGATCCCCACGGCGACTCGGCCACGTTCCTCAACCTGCTCCTGCCCGACACCGAGACAGCCAAACGGACGGTGGAGGAATTAAACGCGGCGGGCGTGGGCGGCTTCAACTACTGGTTCACGAACATGTACCACTTCATCAACCAGTGGGACCACATCAAGGAAATGCGCACGGCCTCCAAACTGCCCATCGAGGTGCTCGGTGCCCCGCAGGACTACGCCAACCTCGACCTGCCCAAGTCGCAGGAAGTCATCGGGCGGCTGATTTCCTTCGGCATCCGGGTGACGTGGACGGAGCCGGAAGTCGAGGCCCTTGCCACGGCCATCGGCGCGGTGGTGCGGAAGGCGGTGAGCGTGAAGGTTTAATTCGCCAAAACGTTCTGAACGCCATGAGCACGTTTGAGCAAAAGCAAATCGAGTGGTACCTGCCCGAACTGACCCAACTGAGCCACGACGCGAGGCTGGAGTTGATTGCGCGGTTGGCATTGTCGTTGAAGCAGGGTGATGCGGCAGAAAAGTTGACCGAAATGAGTCGCAGTCCACGAGCTTTCAACTACGACCCCGAGCCGTCTAAATAAGTTGTCATTCCTGCTCAGTTTGCAAGCAAACCAAAGTTGACCCGTGAATTTCAACGCCTACATCGAATCCAACCCCAACGTCATGCTTGGCAAGCCAGTCATCCGAGGAACACGCATTCCGGTCGAGTTGATTCTGGATAAACTGGCCGCTGGGCAAACCAAGGAGGAGTTGCTAATTGATTATCCCCGGCTCACCCACGAGGCCATCCAATTCGTGCGAATGCTCCCACAGCGCACTTGATTTCAACCCATGCACAAAAACTTCAAAGGCATCGAAAAAACCGTCTTCGGGCGGGGGAGTTTTCACCAACTCGACGACATTCTGGCCCCGCGCCGCTCGGAAAATCAGCAGTACTTCGTCTTCGTGGTGGACAACTACTTCAAAGGCAAAGACCTCGAACATAACATCCCCAATCGCCTCGAAGACCTGGTGTATTTCATCAGTGTCGAAGAACACGAGCCGACGACGGAGCAAATCGATACCCTGCGCGACGAGATTCTGGAGAAAAAAGGGGTTCCGGCGGGCGTGGTGGGCATTGGTGGCGGCTCCATCATGGACATCGCCAAGGCCCTCTCGCTCATGCTCACCAACGAGGGCTCCTCGACACTTTACCAGGGCCTGAATCTAGTAAAATACCCCGGCGTGTACCACGTTGGTGTACCGACGATTTCGGGCACCGGTGCCGAGGTGTCGATGACCGCCGTGCTGACCGGCCCGGAGAAAAAATTGGGCCTGAAGTGCGAGTGGACGGTGTTCAACCAAGTCATCCTCGACCCTGACCTCATCGCCACCGTGCCCAAAGACTGGTGGTTTTACACGGGCATGGACACGTACATCCACTGCGTGGAGTCGGAGAACGGGCAGTTCAACAACGCCTACTCGCACGCCTTCGCCGAGCAGGCCATGAAACTCTGCCGCGAGGTGTATCTGGGTGAACGCGCGGGCCAGACGCCCGAAAACGACGACAAACTGATGGTCGCCTCGCTGATGGGCGGACTGAGTTTGACCTACTCCGAGGTGGGCGTCGTCCACGCGCTGAGCTACGGGCTGTCGAAAATCCTCGGCACCCGCCATTGCTACGCCAATTGCCTCATCATGAACCACATGGAGGATTACTACCCCGAAGGCACGGCGGAATTCAAAAGCATGGTACAACGATTCGACGTGACGCTACCCCAGGGCCTGTCGAAAGACTGGGACGACGACACGCTGACCCGCATGGCCGAAGTGTCGTACAACCTGCCCCACATGTGGAACCACGCCATCGGCTACGACTGGAAGGACACGATCACGATTGACTTGCTGAAGGGGTTGTTTAAACGGCTGTAAACCATGTCTCTGGATTACGCCACCTGCCCAATTCGTCTTTCAAAACACGCCGTCGAGCAAGCTCACGAACGAGGTACCGACGCTGCAGAAATTGAGGTGGCCATCCGACAGGGCGTCCCCGAACCGGCAAAGAACAACCGGCTCAAAAGCCGGTACAATTTTCCGTATCAGCAGACTTGGCACGGCCACACGTACGCCGTCAAGCAGGTAGAGCCGGTTTTTGTCGAAGAAAACGGCGAAATTGTGGTCGTAACGGTGTACATATATTATTTCTGACCGATGAAAATCAGCTACGACGAAGCGGTGGATGCGCTGTACATCCGGTTGGTTGAAGGCGAACACCAATGCCGCACGGTACGCCTGACCGATGAAATTTCACTCAACCTGGGCGAAGGCGAATTGCTCGTGGGCATCGAGGTACTTGATGCTTCCGAAGTGCTGGCCAATGGTCAACTACCTCGATTAGTCGTAGAAAACCTGCCCACCCAAATCGCGGCTTAACCCGAAATTCTTAAAAAAATGTCCCAGAAAATCGTCCGCGTCGGCGGCATCGAGTGCGGCTCCGACGAACTGTTTCTCATCTCCGGCCCCTGCGTCATCGAAGACGAGCACATCATGCTCACCGTCGCCGAAAAATTGAAAGGCATTTCCGAGCGCCTCGGCATCAAGGTCATCTACAAGTCGTCGTTTCAGAAAGACAACCGCTCCAGCCTCAATTACTACATGGGGCCGGGCCTCGAGAAAGGCATCGAAATTCTGGCGAAAGTGAAGGAGCAGTTCGGCTTCCCGCTCCTGACCGACGTGCATTACCCCGACCAATGTGCTCCCGTAGCCGAGGTCGTGGACGTGCTGCAAATCCCCGCCTACCTCTGCATGCAGACCACGCTCACCGTGGCGGCGGCCAAAACGGGCCGGGTGGTCAACGTGAAGCACGGGCAGTTTCTGGCCCCCGAAAACATGAAGCACCCGGTGCGGAAAATCGAGGAATCGGGCAACGAACAAATTATCCTGACCGAGCGGGGCTATACCTTCGGCTACAACGACCTCGTGGTGGACCCGCGCAGTTTCTACCACCTGGCCAAAACCGGCTACCCCGTGGTGTTCGACGTGACCCACGCCATCCGCAAGTACGGCATCCCCTCGAAAGACGCCAAGGGCGGTGCCCGCGAGTACCTGCCCGTGCTGGCGCGGGCGGGCGTGGCGGCGGGCGTGGACGGGCTGTTCGTCGAAGCCCACACCTGCCCCAGCGAGGCCCTCTGCGACGCGGCCAGCCAGCTCGACATCAGCCTGCTCGAGGAATTCCTCAAGCCGCTCATCGAATTGCACAACCTGGAGGTGAAGTATCGCCACCTCCTGCCCGAACTGGCGTAGAGCATCCCGCCCGGGGCGCACTGGCGCGACTTTTTCACTGAAAACCTCCGGGGCCGCGGCTCCGGAGGTTTTCTTTTTTACCAAAACAGTCGTCCTTTGCCATGCCCTTGCCGCTCATTGCCCCGATGGAGATTTCCCGGCACCTCACGCCCAGTCTGTACGTCACCAACAACGATGTCGAAATCATTGACGCCCTCGTGGACCACGGCGCGATGTTCAAGAGTTTCTCCCAAAGTCAGGTCACGTCATTCCTGAGCGGGCAGGATTTCTACCTCGTGTTGTTCTTCGCCGACGACTACGACCGGGGCTTCACGATGTACGTGGTCGAGGATTTTTCGGTGCGGGTGGACGACCTCCTCCAGCTCGCCAACGCCATGCAAGAACTCCTCCGGCAGGGCTATAGCTACAAGCTGTTCAGCGCGGCCAAGTCGAAGGTCGAACAGATGATTCACATGGCCCCGACCTTCCGGGCGATGTTCGGGAAAAAGGAACCCGAGGAAGACTGAAGGCCGCTTTCCCCTTGAATTTCAGAAGCGCCGACCCGCGTTTCCTCTTTTTTCGCCAACTTTGCGCCCGCAAGTTGGCGTTTTTTTGTTTGGGCCAACCCACTTTCTCAGTACTAACCCCCTGATTTTCAGATGGAATTATACCTGGACTCCGCCGATTTAAAGGAAATCGAAGCGGCCTTCCAACTGGGTTTTCTCACCGGCCTGACCACCACGCCTACCTTCATGCACCGCGAGGGCGTCACCAACCTCGACGAAACGATTGTTAAGCTCGCCGGGATGGTACCCGTCCTGCAAATCGAAGCCCTGGGCGAAACCGCCGAGGCCATCGTGGCCGACGCCGACCGCCAACTGACCCTGGGCCTCGACCCCCAGCGCACCGTATTCAAAATTCCCGTTTCGCTCGAAGGCGTCAAAGCCTGCAAAGCCCTCACCAGCCGGGGGCTGATGGTCAACGTCCATCTGGTGTACACCATCCAGCAGGCGTACATGGCCGCCTGCGCGGGGGCGACGTACATCTGCGTGCTGGCGGGCCGGATGCAGGACCAGGGCTACGACGCCCTCAATCTGCTCGCCGACGTGGTCGAGATGGTGGACCACTACGGCTTCGACTCGAAGGTGATGTTCTCGTCGGTGCGCAACACCGAACACGTCCGCAACGCCCTCGACCTGGGCTGTCACACCATCACTGTACCCTGGAAACTGATGAAGGCCCTGACTGAGAACAACTTCACGGCCATCGGCACCAACCAGTTCATCGAGCACACCCGCCTCATCACCGTGAAAGTCGGCGAAGCCATCAGCGACGTGAACCCGCTCGTGACCGACGACACCGTGCTGGCCGACGCCATCGTGAAAATGACCGAGTACGGCTTCGGTTGCGTGACGGTGGTGGACGCAACGGGCGCGTTGCGCGGCATCTTCACCGACGGCGACCTGCGCCGCTACCTGGCCAGCGAAGGGCGGGAGGTGTTGTCGAAAAAGCTGGGCGAATTTTCCTACAAAACGCCCATTTCCATCGAAGCCTCGGCCCTGCTCGACAGCGCCGCCGCGCTCTTCAAGCAAACCAGCGTGGATACGATTCTGGTGACCGACAACGGTCGTCCCGTTGGCATGCTGGACATTCAGGACTTGAAAAACGACTAACGTTCCCCGCAATTCCTCAAAAAAGGTGGCCTCCACGGTTCACCTTTTTTTATTTTCCCAAAAAGGTGTACTTTTTTTTCTACAGTTTTTTCAAAAATCCGGCCTGACAACATGAAGCAACGCTGGCCCGGCTTTTTTAGAAGGTAAGGCACGTTAGTTACTCTTCATCATCACACTTTAAACCAACAAAGCCATGTTACGTTGGACTGTCATTTTCCTCGTCGTCGCCATCATCGCCGGGATTCTCGGCTTCGGCGGCATCGCAGCCGGTGCGGCTGGCATTGCCAAAATTCTGTTCTTCGTGTTCCTCGTGCTGTTCGTCATCAGCCTGATTTCGGGTGGATTTTCCCGCGGGAAAACGGGCTTGTAGTGCCGACTGCACGCCGTACTTTTGCACCCCGGCTTTCTGCCGGGGTGTTTTTTTTATGCCCGATTTGCAGGGAACATTTGAAAATCTTGGCGGGAAATTCATCACGCCGCCCGACGCGCTGGCCGAAAAAATAGCCCGCGTGAAGGCCCTCGTCTTCGACTGGGACGGCGTGTTCAACGACGGCGTGAAGGACGAATCGGGCAGCAGCACCTTCAGCGAGGTGGACTCGATGGGCACCAACCTGCTCCGGTTTGGCCTCTGGCTGCACCAGGGTCGGATGCCCGCCGCCGCCATCATCACGGGCGTACACAACGAACGTGCGCTCGAACTCGTCGGGCGGGAGCACTTCCACGCCGGGTACGTGCAGGCCAAGCACAAGGTGGCCGTGCTCGAACATTTCCTAAGCCAACACGGCCTCCAGCCCCACGAAGTGGCTTTTTTCTTCGACGACGCCCTCGACCTCTCGGTGGCCGCCGTGGTGGGCGTGCGGATGTTGGTGAAACGCACGGCCAACCCGCTCTTCACGAACTACGTGCTGGAAAATGCCCTCGCCGACTACGTGACGGGCCACGAAAGCGGGCACTTCGCCGTGCGCGAAGGCTGCGAACTGCTGCTCGGCCTGCTGGGCCGCTACGACGAGGTGATGGCCGAACGCCTGCGGTACTTCCCCGTGTACGACGAATACTACGCCGCCCGGCAGGCCATCGTGCCCCGGTTGTGGCGCATTGAAAACCAGGTCATCAACCCTTACCTGGCCGAAAAAGCCGTGGGAAAAGCCACTGAACACGCCGACGTCCCACCGCCCCAGGCCACTCCGAGTCCCCAATGATTTTAGGCATCATCCCCGCCCGCTACGCCTCGACGCGCTTTCCGGGAAAACCGCTGATCGACATCCAGGGCAAAAGCATGATTCAACGCGTGGTTGAGGCGACCCAACGGGCCACGAAACTCGACCGTGTGGTGGTCGCCACCGACGACGACCGCATCGCCGACCACGTCCGCGCCTTTGGCGGCGAGGTCGTCATGACCCGCGAAGACCATCCCAGCGGCACGGACCGGTGTTGGGAAGCGGTGCAAGTCGTCAGTCGCCAGTCGATAGTCGATAGTCAACAGGCATCAACTGACGACTGGCGACTGTCGACTGACGACTACGTTTTGAACATCCAGGGCGACGAGCCCTTCCTCGACCCGGCGCAGATCGACGAACTGGCGGGGGTGCTGGACGGGGAAGTCGAACTAGCCACACAGATGATCCGGGTCCATTCCGCCGACCTGCTCCACGACCCCGGCGAGGCCAAAATCGTGCTCAACGACCGCCGCGAGGCGATGTACTTCAGCCGCCAGGCCATTCCATTTTTCAAAAACATCCCGCCCGACCAGTGGCACCTGCACCACGACTACTACCGCCACGTGGGCATGTACGCCTACCGGGTGGACGCGCTGGAACGGCTCTGCCAACTGCCGCCCTCGCCGTTGGAACGAGCCGAATCGCTCGAACAACTGCGCTGGCTACAGGCGGGCTACCGCATTAAACTCGTGGAAACAGAGCACGACAGCCACTGCATCGATTCGCCCGAAGACGTGGAGAAAGTACTGCGGTTGCTGGGCCGTTTTTGAAACCTCCCCGCTTTTCGCCTAATTTTGAGCGTTTAACCCCTCGCCAATTTCGGTTGCAGGGTGGTCAACCGGTCGTTTGCGGCCGTTTTTCCAACTGTCAACCGCCAACTGCCCACTTCGTTCATGCTTAACCTCGTCTTGTTTGGCCCTCCCGGTGCGGGCAAAGGCACCCAAAGCGAATTTCTCATTGACCACTACAACCTCGTTCACCTTTCGACTGGCAATTTGCTTCGAGCCGAAATCGCGCTGAGAACGGAGCTTGGGTTGAAAGCCAAAAGCCTGATGGACGCCGGCATCCTGGTGCCCGACGAAGTGGTCATCGGCATGATTGACAACAAGCTGAAGGAAAACAGGGGCGCCGCCGGGTTTATTTTCGACGGCTTCCCCCGCACGGTGGCCCAGGCCCAAGCCCTGGATGAACTAATGACCCAAAACGGCACGGCCATCACCTGCATGGTGGCCCTCGAAGTGGACGAGGAGGAACTCACCCGTCGCCTGCTCGACCGGGGCAAAACTTCCGGCCGCCCCGACGACCAGGACGAGGCGCTCATCCGCCGCCGGGTGCAGGAATACAACGAAAAAACCCGCCCCGTGGCCGATTACTACGCCGCGCAGGGCAAGTTCAGCGCCGTGAACGGCATCGGGGCCATTGACGAGATTTCCCAACACCTTTGCGCTGAAATTGAAAAGGCGCGTTAATCACCGGCGCTTCGTTTCTGTAACCGGAGATTCGGCTTCTGTTTCCCAGTTTCGGTTGAACTGTAAACGGTGAAGGCTACGCGCCCTGCGGTGAACTGTAAACTGACGGATGCTTTTCAACTCGCTCGATTTCCTGATTTTCTTCCCCACGGTGGTGGCGCTGCATTTCCTGCTGCCCCACCGATGGCGGTGGCTGATGCTGCTGGTGGCGAGTTGCTGGTTTTACATGGCCTTTGTCCCGGCCTACATCGTCATTTTGTTCCTGACGATCGTCATCGATTACTTTGCTGGGCTTTGGATTGAAAAGGCGGAGGGCAAACGCCGGAAGTGGCTGCTCGTCGTCAGTTTGATTTCCAACGTCGGCATTCTGGCGTTTTTCAAATACCTCGGATTTTTCGCCGAAAATGCCGCCGCGCTGTTCCAGTGGCTAAATCTGCCCTACGCGGCGGCGGTGGTCACGGCGGGGGCCAACCGCGTGTTCGTCACCGTGCTGGGGTTGTTCGGGCAGAGCGGCGTGTCATCGTACACCGAGGCGATGAGCATCCTGCCCATCGGCCTGTCGTTCCACACGTTTCAGGCCATGAGCTACACCATCGAGGTGTACCGGGGCAACCAGCGGGCCGAGCGGCACTTCGGGATTTACGCGCTCTACGTGATGTTTTTTCCCCAACTCGTGGCCGGGCCGATCGAGCGCCCGCAGAACGTGCTCCACCAGTTTCACGAAAAGAAAACTTTTGACGCCGCCCGCGCCCTCGACGGCCTGCGCTGGATTTACTGGGGATTGTTCAAAAAAATGGTCGTCGCTGACCGGTTGAGCCAGTTCGTGGACCCGGTGTTCAACGGCCCCAACCCCGAAAAGTACGGCGCGCTGGCCACGGCGGCGGCCACGGTGGCCTTCGCGATTCAGATTTACTGCGACTTTTCGGGCTACTCCGACGTGGCCATTGGCACGGCGAAGGTGATGGGCTACAAGCTGATGGAAAACTTCCGGCGGCCCTACCTGGCCACCAACATTCAGGCGTTTTGGGCGCGGTGGCATATTTCACTTTCGACCTGGTTCCGTGATTACGTGTACATTCCGCTGGGCGGCAACCGGGTCAGTCGGGTGCGGCGGTACCTGAACGTGGCCGTGGTGTTTCTGGTAAGCGGCTTTTGGCACGGCGCGGCCTGGACGTACCTCGTCTGGGGGGCCTTGCACACGGTGTTCAACCTCGGTACGATGGCCCTGCGCGAAGCCGGTTGGCTGAAACTCCCGGAGCGCCGCTGGGCCAATGTGCTGGGCATCGCCTTCACGTTTCTGCTCGTAAGTTTCGCCTGGATTTTCTTCCGCGCCCACACCATCGCCGACGCCCTGACGTTAATCCGAACCCTGGGTACCTGGCGGGGCTGGGACGTGGAGTGGCAGAGCCTCGATTACTGGGCGCTCCGCACCGGCGACCCCAAGCCGCCCTTCCGCATCATTTTTTCGGGCGTGGCGCTGGCGCTGCTAGGCCTGGGCGACTGGTTAATCGAGAAAAAGAAGGACCGCCTCACCCTGCCCCAACTCCAGGTCCTTCGTCCCGCGCTCTACGCGGCGATGGTGGTCTTTTTCCTACTCTTTGCCGTGTTCGACAGCGGGAAGCAGTTTATTTATTTTCAGTTTTGACGTCGGTCTGAACCGCGCGGCGGTCGCCTTGATTCGCAGGATTCAAGGATTTTCTTGATGACTAAAAACTCGTCAATTCTGTCCAAACATCAGGGTAATCGTAAAATCCGACAAATTATGGTTCGGACACTTGTTTTTTTCCTCGCCGCCCTGCTGGCCCTGGCCTGGCTGACGGAGCGCGCGCTGGATTTCGGACTGAGCCGGAATTACGACTTCAAACCCGCCGCCGTGGCCTCGGGCGACCTCCGGGCGGACCTCCTGTTTCAGGGTTCGTCGCGGGTCGAAATGATGCTCAACCCCGCCATCGTGGAGGCACGAACCGGTCTAAGCACTTACAACCTCGGGCTAAACGGCAATAGCATTGAGCACCAACTGGCCCTGCTCCAACTCTACCTACGCCACAACCCGAAACCAAAGTACCTTTTTCTGGAAATTTCGCCTGAATACCTTCAGCGATCGAACCTGGGTTTTTACACGTTTGCGTTCGTACTGCAACTCCGCGACCCGTACTTCGGCGGCCTGGTGCGGGAACGCGACCCGTTTTTTTACGCCCTCAGCCACGTGCCGCTGTTGAAATACGCCCTCTTCAACCACACGCTTGTGCCCGAAGCCCTCGCCGGGCTGGGCCGCTGGCTGACGGGCGGCTCCCGCGAAAAGGAATACAAAAAAGGCTTCTCGCCTTCGCCTTTCGTCCGCTTCGACGAAACCTTCGAGCGGTTCCGGGCCAGTCGTCCCGACGGGTTCGTGGCCGAAACGGATTCCGGAAAGACTGCGGCATTTCGCCGGTATTTTCGCTTTGCCCGCAGCCAGGGCATTCGGGTGATTGCGTACGAAGCGCCCCTGCTCGCCGAGTACCGGGATCTGCACCGCAACCGGGCCGAACAACTCGCCCTGCTCGATTCACTTTGTCGCCGGGAAGGCGTGCCGTTTTTGCACTTAGACCCGAATTCGCACTGGACTGACCGCCGGTATTTTTACAACGCCAATCACCTCAATTCGGCGGGTACTGACTTGTTTACCAGTCAATTGTCCGAAAAAATAACCAGCACTCTGGGGCTGCCTTCGTCCCGAAGCGTTTTGTAATTTTTTACCGGGGAATGGATTTTGCGGTTATTTTTGCCGAAAATCCCCTGAAGCAGCCTGCCGCCTCCAGGCGGTGCACACGGCTTGAGCATGACATCCAACTTCATTGACTACGTAAAAATCTGTGGCCGTTCCGGGGCGGGTGGTGGTGGTTCCGCGCATTTCCGGCGGGAAAAACACGTCCCGAAAGGCGGACCCGACGGGGGCGATGGGGGGCGCGGGGGCCACGTGATTCTGCGCGGCAATGCCCAACTCTGGACGCTCCTCCACCTGAAATACCAGAAACACGTGATTGCCAAACCGGGCAAGGGCGGCGACGCGGGCCGCCGTACCGGGGCACAGGGCGAAGACGCCGTCATCGAAGTGCCCCTGGGCACGGTGGCCAAAGACGCCGAAACCGGCGAAGTTCTGCTCGAAATCACCCAGGATGGCCAGCAGGCCGTGCTCGTGCCCGGCGGACGGGGCGGGCTGGGCAACGAGCATTTTAAAAGCGCCACCAACCAGGCCCCGCACCACGCCCAACCCGGCGAGCCAGGACAGGAGCGGTGGTTTGTGCTCGAACTGAAGGTGCTGGCCGACGTGGGGCTGGTGGGTTTTCCCAACGCGGGCAAATCCACGCTGCTGTCGGTGATGTCGGCGGCGAAGCCCGAAATCGCCGATTACCCCTTCACCACCCTCGTGCCCAACCTCGGCGTGGTGGCCTACCGCGACTACCAGTCGTTCGTGATGGCCGACATTCCGGGCATCATCGAGGGTGCCTCCGAAGGCAAGGGTCTGGGCCTGCGGTTTCTGCGGCACATCGAGCGCAACTCGGTTTTGCTGTTTCTGATTCCGGCCACGACCGACGACGCCGGGCGCGAATACCAGATTTTACTGAATGAATTGACCCGGTACAATCCCGCTTTACTCGACAAACAACGTCTGCTGGCCATCTCGAAAAGCGATCTGCTCGACGACGACGGCCGTCAGCGCCTCAGCGGCCAGCTACCCGCCAACGTACCGCATCTGTTTGTTTCGGCCGTTGCCCAGCAGGGCATCGGTGCCCTGAAAGACCTGATTTGGAACACGCTCACCCACCCGCCGGTGCCGGTCGAATCCGCCCATTCCGCCGAAGCCTGATTTTTACTGGCCACCTTCGGGATGGTCAAAAACGCCGTATGCAACACGTATTCCGTTTTCTGGGGCCGGTTTTCCTGGTCGCTTGTTCGGTTCTTTCTTCTTTCGCTCAACTTCAAGTCACGTTTCCCGTCAGCCGCGCCGTGTTTCAGCGGGGCACCAACGGGCGGGGTACCTTCTCCATCGCGGGCAGTTATTACCAGGCCGTCGATCAGATTCAGGCCCGCGTCACGCCCATCCAGGGAGGCACGGCCACCGACTGGGTGACGATCCAAACTAACCCGCAGGGAGGTAATTTTCTCGGTTCCTTCACTGCCAACGGCGGCTGGTACCGCCTCGAAGTGCGGGCCGTGCGTGGAGGCAACCAGGTTGGTAATTCCGCCACCGTGGACCGGGTCGGCGTGGGCGAGGTGTTTATCTTGTCGGGGCAATCGAATGCGCAGGGTATCGACAACCCCATTCCTTCGGGCCAAATCGAACCTGAGGACCGGGTAAACACGGTAAATTACGACAACAGCCTCAGTCACTCCCTGAACGATCCGCCGTTTCCGAACATCACTAAAATGCCATCGGGCGTTTACTATTCCCTGCGTGGGGTCGGTAGCTGGGCCTGGGGATGGTTGGGCAACCAGATCGCCAATCGTTTCAACGTGCCCGTTCTATTCATCAACACGGCATTCGCAGGCACCGACATCGAATCGTGGCGGGCCAGTGCCAACGGTGAGCGGGCGACCAACATCTTTTGCCGAGAATGCCCAGGTGATGACAAGTTCTATCCAGTTGGAATGCCGTATGGCAACCTCAAACTTGGCTTGCAGTATTACGCCTCGCTATTCGGCGTCCGTTCGGTGTTGTGGATGCAAGGTGAAACCGACAACACTCCGTTGGGGACTAGTAGTGACGAATACAAGGGTAAGTTGAAGTACGTAATCGAAAAATCACGCAACGACACTGGAAAAGAACTGACTTGGGTGGTGTCCCAAACCAGTCACGCGGCAAAATTCAACGCCGACGGCTCGTACAACGAATTCAACGGCATTCAGATCACCAATGCCCAATTCCAGGTTGTTCAGGAAACGCCGAATACGTTTCTCGGCCCCAACACCGACGAAATTCAGGTACCCCGCCCCGAAGACGGTACGCACTTCCGGCCCGTCCCCGTCCCCGGTACGGGCAAAAACGGCCACCAACTGCTGGGCGAGGCTTGGAACAACGCCCTTAACGACGCGTTTTTTGCGAATTCCCGCCCTCAGCAATCAGCGGGCCTCGTGCCGACGGCCATTTCCTGCGCGGGCAGTGACGCCTACACGCTATCCATCGTGGGCAACGAACCCCGCTGGTCGACGGGCGAGCAAAACGGTTCCATCCGGGCCGGGCGGGGCACGTACTACGGTCGGATTCGTGACGGCTTCGGGAATGTCCTGCTTTCGCAGCCGGTATCGGTTGCCGTTCCGACCATTGTGCCGCAGGGTTCGTCGGAATTTTGTCAGGGTGGCAATGTGCGGCTCGTGGCCGATTTGCCCATCAACGAAAACCTCACTTGGAGCACCGGAGCCACGGGCCGGGAAATCACCGTCACGTCGAGCGGCCTCTACCGGGTCACCTTCCGTGATCAGGCGGGCTGTACGCTCGAAAATTCGCTCCAGGTCACCGTCAATCCCTTGCCCGACAAGCCGCGCGTTGAAGCCCAGAGCGCCACGGTTTTTTGCCAAACCGGTGCTGGTGGCGAACAAAATTCGGTCACGCTCCGCGCCCCCGACAACGCCCGCTTTCAGTGGAGCATCAACGGCTCGGCGGGCGCGGGCACCAGCCGCGATCTGACTGTTGCGACCTCGGGCCGGTACACGGTCGAGGTGATTGATGCCAAGGGTTGCCGCTCGCCCGCTTCCGACCCCGTCAATGTGCAGGTGAACCCCAACCCGGCAAAACCCACCATCACGGCGGGCGGTCCGACGCTGTTCTGCGCCAACGAAAGCGTGCAACTCACGTCCACAGCCTCTGATTCGACCAACTACCTCTGGAACAACGGCGTGTCCAGCCGCACCCGCACGGTGCGCATCAATCAGGCCGGGTCGTACACCGTCCGCACGACCAACCGCTTCGGGTGTCTTTCGACGACTTCCGACCCCGTACTCATTCGGGTAAATCCCTTACCCGACCGGCCCACCGTGACGGCCAACGGACCGCTGTCATTCTGCGAAGAGCAATCGGTGATTCTTTGCACCAATTCGCCCCTGCGCCAAGCCTGGATCGACGCCTCCGACAGCACCCGGGTGCTGGCGTCGGCCCCTTGCTTCACGGCCACCCGCACGGGCAATTTCCAGGTGCGCGTAACCGACGCCAACGGATGTCGGAATTTCTCGCAGTCGGTGCCCATCAACGTCAAGCCCATTCCGACGCAGCCTTCCATTACGCAGATTGGGGCGTTTACGCTCCGGGCCGAGGGCAGCCAGCCGGGACAAACGTACGCGTGGCTGCTCAACAACGACACGCTCCGCGCCAACCGTTACCGCACGCAAATCATCAAGACGCCCCAGGAAGGCATTTATCAGACGGCCGCCCGCATCACCTACACGGGCGTACCCAACATTCCGAACGGGCAACTCACCTGCTCGTCGCGGCTTTCGCTGCCCGTGTTCTACACCTACGACGCGGCCAACCCCGACGACCTGGTGGTGTACCCTAACCCCAGCCTCGACGGCAATTTCACCATTGAGACCAAGCCCGATTTGCCGGGCACCACCATCAGCGTCTACACGCTGCGCGGCGAGTTGCTGTTTCAAGAAACGGTGCAGTCGCTCGAAGAGCGGAAATTTCTCCGCATGAATCCCCTCCCCGGCACCTACATCATTCGGGTTTCTTCCGCCGATGGGTTCAGCGTCACGGAGCGGATTGTCATTTTATAGCTTCCCATGAATTTTAACGTTTCAAAGAAAACCCCGGCCCAACCGGGGTTTTCTCATTATTTTTGAAAGATTTCTGTGAACCATCAACGTGTCGGATGAATCAGCTTTATGTAAAAAACGCCGCCGGAGCGGCTCGTTTTGTTTTTGGCCTTTCGGTTTTTTTTATCACTTCTTTCCCCGCCCTTTCCCAACTTCAACTTACGCTTCCCATCAGCCGGGCCGTGTTTCAGCGCGGGAACGACGGGCGGGCTTTGGTGACGGTAGCCGGGAACGTTTCCCAACTCGTGGACCGGGTCGAGGCTCGGTTCGTAGCCCGGCAGGGAGGTACCACCACCGGTTGGATGACGGTTCAGGAGGCACCCCAGGGCGGTGTATTCCGAGGTACGTTGAGCGTGACCGGCGGTTGGTATAACCTCGAAGTGCGCGGGGTGCTCAACAACAACCCCGTCGGTTCGGTGGCGACGCTGGAGCGCGTCGGCGTGGGCGAGGTGTTCCTCATTGCCGGGCAATCCAACGGTCAGGGTCTCGACCCGGCCATGCAGTCGGGCCAGCCCGAATCGAACGACGACCGGGTCAACGTGCTTGCCTACCACAACACCTCCAACTCGCTTGCCGACCCGCCCCGGCCCGAATTTGCCAAACTCACCAATTCGCTCTACGGCCTGCATGGTTTCGGTAGCTGGAACTGGGGCGTGCTGGGCGATCGCCTGGCGGCGCACCTTAACGTGCCCGTGCTGTTCATCAACACGGCTCACGGTGCCACGACCGTCAACAATTGGGTGGAAAGCGCCCAGGGGCAACGCACGCAAAACATCTACTGCCTGAGTTGCGGCGAAAATTCATATTACCCTGCGGGGATGCCTTACGGCAACCTGCGGCTGGCGCTCAACCACTATGTGCCCCTGCTGGGCGTACGGGCTGTGCTTTGGCATCAGGGCGAGTCGGACACCCAACTGGGCACTACCGCCGACGCGTACGCGGGGATGCTGCGGCAGGTGATTGGGTTTTCCCGAAACCACAGCGGCAAGCACGTACCCTGGATGGTGGCGCGGGTTTCGTTAACGGAAAAGACCCGCACCAGCCCGGCGGTTATCAGCGGTCAGAGCAACGTGGTAAATCCCGGCGATCAGGTGTTCGGCGGGCCGTTTACCGACAACGTGCAGAACCCCCGGCCTGACGGCGTGCATTTCAGCGACGAAGGGCACGTGCAACACGCCCAGGCTTGGTTTGACGCACTCGTGAATTCCGAATTTTTCAACGCCTCGCAGCCCCAGGCTCCCACCCCGCCCCCGGCCCTGGCCGTAACCTGCAACGGGGCCAACAGCCTGACTTTTTCGCTACCGGGCGGGTTTGGTTCGTACGCGTGGCGGGATGGTTCGGGCAATACGGTTTCGGGCGGTACCAGCGCAACCGGAAACTCGGGGGCGACCTTCTGGCCCCTGGTGAAGGACGGTACCGGAAACGCGCACTGGGTTCAACCCGCGAGCGTTCCCTCCAGCACCCTGGCCGCCGCGCCCAGCGTCCGGGCCGAAAGTGCGCTGACGGTTTGTCCCGGCACCCCGGCCCGGCTCACCTCCAGCGGCCGCGACGACGACCTGTGGAGCAACGGCAGCGTAGGCCGCACCATCACGCCCACCCAGCCGGGCAGTTACACCGTCCGGACGAGGGGCGTGTACGGCTGTTACTCCGAGCCTTCGGCGGCGGTTTCGTTCAACAACTTCGCCACGCCCGCCACGCCCACGGTGACGGCGAGCGGCCCGACCACGTTTTGCCCCGAAAACAACGTAACCCTGTCCGCTCCCGACGCGGCCGGGTACCGGTGGAGCAACGGCTCAACGTCCAGAACGCTGACGACCAATCAGCCCGGTGCCTTTTCGGTAAAAATCACGGACAACAACGGCTGTCAGTCGGCTTCGTCGGCTCTGGTTCAGGTGCAGCATTTGCCCACGCCCCCGGCACCGAGCATCACGGCCAGCGGTTCGACCACGTTTTGCGAAGGGGGTGAGGTTACGCTCCAGTCGTCGGCGGCCAGCACGTACCTGTGGAGCAACGGAGCCACCACGCCCAGCGTCAGCAGCCGCACATCGGGGCGTTTTTCGTTGACGGTGAAAGACGGCAACGGGTGCTTTTCACCCCGTTCGCCCGAAGTAGCCGTTGTGGTTAACGCCTTGCCATCGAAACCTCGCATCACGGCTCAAGGCAGCACCACCTTCTGCGATGGCGAAAACGTCGTGCTGACCGCCTCCGAACCCGCCGCTCAGCCCGCCACGTACCGCTGGAACGACGAAACCGGCGGGCGGGACTTGACGGTGACCCGCTCGGGGCGGTTCCGCCTGACGGTGACCGACGCCAACGGTTGCTCGTCGCCGGAGGCCTCCGACGAACTGGCAGTAACGGTCAATCCGCTGCCGCCCGCGCCCCGCATTTCGGCGGGTGGTCCGACCACTTTCTGCCCCGAGAGCAACGTCACGCTGACCTCGACCGAAGGCGTCGGCTACCGCTGGAGCAACGGTTCCACCAGCCGCAACACCACGCTCAATCGGGAGGGCAGCTACACGGCCCGCATCAGCGATGCCAACGGGTGTTTCTCGCCACCGTCGAACTCCATTGAGGTACGGCTGTACGCTACGCCACCGGCACCCAACATCTCGCCTAGTGGACCAACCACGTTCTGCGAGGGTGGTGAGGTTACGCTGCAATCGTCGCCCGCTTCCGAATACCGTTGGAACAACGGCAGCACGTCGGCCAGCGTGAACGCGAAAGCATCGGGAAACTTTTCACTGATCATCAAAGACGGCAACGGTTGCCTTTCGCCTGCCTCGGCCACCACCACCGTGGTAGTGAATGCCCTACCTCCCAAACCCGTGCTGAGCACCAATGGCCCGACAACGGTGTGCGACGGCACGACCGTGGTGCTGTCGGCCTCGGAGCCGCCCGCCCAACCGGCCACCTACCGTTGGAGCAACAAGGCCAGCAGCCGGGAAATCGCCGTGACGAGCACGGGTACTTTCCGCCTGACGGTGACCGATGCCAATGGCTGCACGGCCCGCGATTCGTCGGACGCCCTGCGGGTGACGGTCAACCCCAATCCGCCCAAACCGGTTATCACGGCCAGCGGACCGACCACCTTCTGCGCCGACCAAAGTGTGCAGTTTACCGCCCCCGCCGACGCGGCCTACCGCTGGAGCAATGGCGCGCTGACGCGCAGCATCAGTATTAATACCACCGGGCGGTTTTCGGTGCAGGTCATCAACCAGTTCAATTGCCCGTCGGTGGCTTCCGAGGTTGTCTCGACCAACGTCAATCCGTTACCGCCCGCGCCGCGCATTGCGGCTCAGGGCCTGACGGAATTCTGCAACGGAGATTCCGTACACCTTGTTTCAGACAACCTATTTCTGAAAACGACCTGGAACCTGACGAGCGACGCGACCTCCCAAACCTACGCCAAACGTTCGGGAGCTTATTTTGCGAAAGTCACCGATGCCAACGGCTGCGTATCACCGCCTTCCAATGCCGTTGGCGTCGACGTGAAAGCGCTGCCCAGCACGCCCGTCATTGCCCGCGTTGGCACGTACACGCTCGAAGCGACGGGCGTCATTGAAGGCGACGATTATGCTTGGCAGCGCGACGGCCAGGCACTGCCAACCCGGACGCCATTCATCAAGGCGGGTCAGGAAGGGCAGTATGGTGTGCGCACGCGTCTGACCTACGCCGTGCCGGGGCGGCAACTGACGTGTTTCTCGAAACCTTCGGGGCTGTTTCAACTCCGCCTCGAACCAGGCGACTCGGGCCTGAGCGTTTTCCCTAACCCCAGTGCCGGACCGCTAACGGTGGAAACGCGCGAAGACCTCGTCAACGCCATCCTGACGCTGTTCACGCCGACGGGACAAGTGATTTTTTCGGAGACAGTACCCGTTTTCAACGAGCGCAAGCTTCTCGACCTGCCGCTCACGCCGGGTTTGTATTTTCTCGAAGTACGGGCGGGTCCGTTCCGGCAACTTCGACGAATCGTGGTGCAACGGTAAAAAAAAGACCCGCTTGTCGCGGGTCTTTTCTTTGTTCAGAAAACGAATTTATGCGCCGGGTTTCTTCTTGGGAGCCGGTTTGGCAGCGGGTTTAGCGCCCGTCTTGGGCTTAGCGGCCGTTGCCGGAGGAGCCGGGGGGGCGAAGAAATCGTTGGCATCCTTATCGGCCGGGTCCAGTTCACGCACTTTGGTGAAATATTCCGTGGCCTTTTCGTTGTTTTTTTCCACCTGAGCATAGTACGCTAGGCGCTTGTAGGCATCCTTGATTTTCGCTTTGTCTTTCACCGTGTCGGCCACCGTGATGTATTTCTCGAAAATCGGTACAGCCGACCGTTTTTCACCCGTCGGGTCCATCAACATGTTGGTATAGGCCCGGAGTTGATAGGCAGCAGCAAACTCAGGTGCAAGTTCATTTACTTTGGCAAACGCCGAGTCGGCCTTAGGCAGGAGGGTCGAATCGCGTTGCTCCTTCGGGGCCAGCCCATACCCGTAGTAGTAACTCGTCGCGACGCGCATGTAATCGTTCGCGTTGGGCTTCTGATCGGACTTGTTATCCTTCCAGGCAATGGATTGCTTGTACGCCTCGGCTGCATCCACGTATTTCTTGCCTTTTAGTTTGGCATCCGCGAGAAACTGATAGTAGTTGTTCGTTGTGTCGAGCGGCGCCGCCTTCGCCAGGTACATGTAGGCCAGCGAATCGTTGAGCACTTTGGTAACGGAGTCAGCCTCCACCATGCTGTACGCCCGGCCCAGGTAGCCGTAATCGGTAGGCAGTTCTTTGTTGTCCGGCAATGCTTCCAGCAACACCTTCAGGTTTTCGACGGCGGGCTGAGGCTGGTTCAGTTCCACGTACGAATAGCCGTACATCCGGTTGATGTCCGTGTCTTTCAGCTTCCCTTTGATCTCATCGAGTTGAGCCACGGCATTGGCGTAATCCTTGCTCAGGAAAGCAAACTTGGCGTAACGCAGCTTGTCTTCGGGCGTGCCCTCTCCTTTTTCCAGGTACTTGCGGTAGTTGGTGGCAGCGCGAGGATAGCTACCGGCCATCAGCCACAATTCACCGTATTCCCGGTACACGGGGGCAAAGTTGGAATCAGCCTGGATGGCCGTGTTAAAACTTTTCTGGGTCTCGATGTAGTTCTTGCCGCGTTTGAATACCTTCCCGATGCGGGTCTGGATCTTAGCCACGTTCGAGGGATCGGTGTTAAGGCGCAGGGCTTCTTCGTAGGCCGAAACGGCCGGACCGCCTTCGTTCCGGATCAGGTAGGCGTCACCTTTCACTATCTGGTAATCGGGCCGATCGGTTTTCTTCTTCAAGCCTGCAATGGCGTCAATCAACCGAATGGCCTCGGCCGGATCGGTTTTTCCGCCCTGCTCAAACAAGGTGTACATCTCGGCCGCCCGCCAGAGCACATTCTCATCGCGGTTTTTGGTCATTTCCAGGGCCTGATTGATTTTGGCCTTTCCACCGGCCAGATCACCCTTGGCCAACAATACGCCTCCCTGCCCCACCAAATTCAGCGCATTTTTTGCGTCGGCGGCTACGCCCTTGTCAAAAGCTGCCTGCGCTTGATTTAGTAATTGAACGCGGGCATCCGCCGAATCCTGAGCGGCAGTCCGCAGGAGGTAATACCCCAAGTAGAATTGATTTTCTGCCGAACCATTCGACGCCAACTGTTGAAACTGCGTCCGCGCGGCGGCGAATCGTTCAGCATCAAGGGCTTTCATGGCCGACTGCACATCCTGCGCCGTAGCTCGCCATCCACCTACTGCCAGCAGGAAAAGAGTGACCAAAAGAGATTTGCGTTTCACGTTCATGTTTGGGGAAAATTTGGTTAAGTACGCTTTTAACAGAATTTTTAGTTGAAACGTCGCAAAGAGCCGCGAAAATAACCGAATTTTTTAGATTCTGAAACATTCACTCCGGCCGAATGTTAACGAGCCGGATGATTTGCGTAGCAGGTAAAAGTCCGGCTTTCAACACGATGCGTTGCCCACGGTCGCTGGTCACGAAGTTGATGTAGCTGGTGGCTGGCCCCTGCCGCGCCTCCTTGCTCAGCATCACCAGCTTTCGGGCCAGAGGGTAGCGGTTAAGGGCCAGGTTGTATTGAAACGGCTGGTAATAATCGTCCAATTCCGGGTCAGGCGTGCGCGAAACGGCCATGACCTTGATTCCCTCCATGAATCGCGGGGTCTTCGGGTCATCGGCGTCGCTGATCCAATTGACTCCGATTACTCCCAAGGCGTTCGGATTTTTCTTGACGAAGTCGATAACTTCTTCGTTCGACTTCACGGCAAAAATAGGTGCTTTGGAGCGGTCAGTTACTCTCAACGTATCGAGCAAGTAGCTTAGGTTGCTCGAACTGTTGTTGTCAAACACCACGCTGATTTTGCCTGCCCCCCCGTTTCTTCCTACCTGATTCCACTGAGTATGGCTTCCTTCGAGCACTCCTTTCAATTCCGCCGTCGTGATGAGCGTGTCGGCATTGCTCTGGTTTGTAATCAGCGCCACGGCGTCGACGGCGATTTTAATGCTCCGGTATTGAAACTTTTGCTCAGCCAGTATTTTGCGTTCAGCCGGTGTCATTTCCCGAGTTACGACGGCAATCCGGACGCTGTCGTTGAGCAGCATTTCTATCGCCTTCAATTCCGTGACGTAAGAGGTGTTGATGCGGGCGTACTTATTCAGTCCCTCAAATGCCGCCTCTTCGGCTTCCATGAGCGGCTGGAGCGACTGATCGACCGCCACGGGCACTTCTTCGGCTACCCCCGGCTCCGATTTATTGCCACCGTTACCGCAACCCAGGCATAGGGCCAAAAGACCCATACCCACTTTCCAGGCGAAACGCTTCATAACTGTTTGGCACGTTGTGAATACGACGGCTTGCGCGGGTTTCCCCGGTACCGCTCGTTTCTAATTTTTTTATTCCTGTTCCCGCCGCCGCCGGATGCGCTTGTACACTAGCCACCCCCTGAGCAAGCCGTACCCAATGAATAGCCAGCCCACGATGATTGCTGTCGAGCGGCTCAAGGTACCTCCCGCATCAAGAATGTCGGCATTGGTAAGCAAATAAATACCCAATCCGATCAGAATCATCGTGACCAGCCCAGCCATGACGTCGTTTACCTGTTCGTTCACGGTTTTGATTAGGAATGTTGGAAACGAAAAAATGGGCCAGATTCGCACCTGACCCATTTCGCAAATTTTCCTTCAGGTAGCGCCGATTTGGCCTTGGCGATCACTCCAACTGGAAGGTGATCGGCAGGTTGAACCGCGACTTCACGGCCCGACCCGACTGCTTACCCGGCGACCACTTGGGCATGGATTTCACCACGCGCATGGCTTCTTGGTCGCAGCCGAAACCGAGACCTTTTAGCACCTGCACATCGGAGATGCTCCCGTCGGGCGACACCACGAAACTGAGGAATACTTTCCCCTGTACGTTGGCGCGCTGCGCTTCAGCCGGGTACTTCAGGTTTTTGGTCAAGAACTTAGCCAGAGCTTCATTTCCTCCGGGGAAAGAGGCTTGCTGTTCCACCACGGTGAAGATGGGTTCTTCCACGGGTTTCACTTCGACCACCTCCACTTTGGGTTTAGCGTCACCCGGATCGATGACGACGTCAACCGCGTTGGGGTCGCCCTCAATCGTTACGGCACCGGCCTGAGCTTCCTTCAGTGTTTCCTGGGTTGGCGGGGGTTCCTCCTGCTTTACTTCCTCATCGGGTTTGATTTCCGGCGGAAGAAACTTGGTGGTACTCACCGGTTTGGGAGCCTCCGGCGGTGGCGGTGGCGGTGGCGGTGGCGGTGGCTGGGTTTCATCCATCGGCGGCGGTGGTACGTCCATCGGGTTGGCCAGCGTTACTTTCTTCTTCTCTTCCACCGGTTTGTATTTGGCGTAGATCAGAGGACCCGCTAACCCGAGGCATACCGCCAATGTGCCGACAATCGCTGAATTACGGACGGTCTTGCTGTACACCTGCCGCAAGAAATACGCCCCGTACGCCTTATTCCGATCCGCGAAAATAAGGTCCTCCAGCGTGGTGTTCGAAGTGATTTTTACTTCTTGGGCCATGTGAGGTTGTTCGGAATGAATGTGAATGGGTCAAATGTAAAACGAAGAAAGCAGTTTTCAAACTATTTTCTTAGTTTTATTTTCAGACTACTGCCCAGCAGCCGTCTCGCCTTTCTTGATGGCTTCCTTGTAGGCCGGCGCGAAGTCAACAATCGCGTAGCGCTGGTTGTTGGTAATGGCCATTTCATCAAGGATATCCACCATGTTCTTGTAGTTTGACTCGTCGGTGGCGGCAATCAATGCCACGAACTTCTCGCCGATTTCCGCTTTTTTCTGAAGCAGAACCTGACGGATGCCTTTCGCCGAATAGTCCGTAACCTTCACGTCAGCCGTTTTGGGGTCGGCTCCCTGGTACCAATAGATTTTGTTGTCTTTGTCCAGCAAAATCGTAATGGCCTGCGATTCTTTCAACGGCGTCGTCTCTTTCTTCTCTTCGTCTTTGTCGGGCATCCCCAACTCCATGACGACGGGCTTCTGCAGGGTGGTGGTAAGGATGAAGAAGGTGATCAGGAGAAAACCCAGGTCTACCATCGGTGTCATGTCGATTTTCGTCGACATCTTCTTGGCCCGTTTTTTCCCGCCTTTATCGCCTCCTCCCCCGGTGTTTACTTCTGCCATGGTTCAAATGAGTTTGAAGGGTGAATCAGGCTCCTTTCTTTTTCCCCGCAGCCGGCGAACCCGTGGGGGCATTTTCCTGCCCGGTAATCAGATTGAAGTTATTGATGTTTTGCGTCTGCAGGGCATCAATGATGTTCTTGATCACTTTGTATTCGGCTTTGCTGTCGGCCTTAATCACGATGCGTTGCTTGGGGTTGAACATCCGGGCGTAAAGCACCCAATCGCCCAACTCATTCCGGACCGAATCACAAGGAATGCCCGTCTGCACGCCTTCGCGCTTGCGTTCTTCCGATTCCAGGTTCAGGAGTTGCTTGAGGCTGTTGATGGGTACTCCGAAGTTCTCCATCAGCCGGAATTGCTCCTTCTCAGCGGCGGTGAAGGTAATGCCTTTTTTCTCCGCCACTTTGTCGAGCATCCCGACGCGCACGGGTTGGGCATCGGCTCCCATGAAGATGCGCCCGTCGTTGGCCACCGTGATGGTGATCAGCTCGCTATCTTTAATCGGCGTTTGGGCAATGGAGGTCGGTGGGGTGACCTGTACGGCCTCATCGGGGCGCGCTTTCGCCGTCAGGATGAAGAAGGTGAGCAGCAGGAAGGCCACATCACACATCGCCGTCATGTCGAGCGAAACCCCATGTCGTTTTGCTTTTACTTGTGCCATTGGTGAAGAGTTAACGTCGGAAAAACACCCTCTAAACGCGGAGCAGCCCGAATTTATTCCCAAATCCGGGCTGAACTCCTAAGTTTTTAGTAGTGCGACGCGAAGTTGTTGCTCACGCTCAGGCCAATCTCGTCGATGCTGTAAGTCAGCTCGTCAATGCGACTGGTGAAGTAGTTGTAGGCAATGATGCAAATGGCCGACGTGCCGATGCCCAATGCTGTGTTCACGAGGGCTTCCGAAATCCCGTTGGCCAGCTTCGAGGAATCGGCGGCACCCGACTGCCCCAGCGCGGCGAAGGCTTTGATCATCCCAAGCACCGTACCAAGCAGACCGACCAGCGTGGCAACCGAGGCCAGCGTGGCAATGATGGTTAGGTTTTTCTCGAGCATGGGCAGTTCGAGCGAGGTGGCTTCTTCTACTTCCTTGCTCAAAGCGGCCAGTTTCTGCTCCTTGTTGAGCTCCGTATCGGTGGTTAGTTGCTGGTATTTTTTCAAGGCGGCGTTGGTCACGTTGCCGACCGAGCCTTTTTGCTTGTCGCACTCTTTCAGGGCTGATGAGATGTCGTTGGCGTTGAGGAGGCTTTGTACTTTCCGCACGAACGCATCAATGTTGCCAGTGCCTTTCGCTTTTGAAATCGTCAGGATGCGCTCGATGGAGAAAACAATGGAAGTGAGGAAGCAAGTCAGCAACACCGGCACAATCACGCCGCCTTTGTACACGATACCGAAGTAGTTGCCAGGGTGGGGTTCGTTGGCATTGTCATTTCCTTCAAAGTTGGCCGGGTTGCCAAACACAAACATGTAAACCAAAATCGAAATGACAAAAAGGACCAGGATAATCAAACCGGAAGGAATGCCCCCCGATTTCTTCTTGGCAGGAGCGGCGGGTTTTGCTGCAGGTGCGGGGGACTTGGTAGTGTTACTCATTGGTTGGTAAATTAGGGTTGGCTGAAAAGGTTAAAAGTTGTTGGTGTAAAGAAAAATAAATTTTTAAATACCCTCCAATCTCCGAAGAAAATTTCGATTTCGGGTAAAGACGCTTCTACAAAGGTATTAAAAATCGGGTCTAAAATCCGCAAGGGCTGAATGAAGTTTTTGTGAAGATTTTTACAACAAACTGGCATCCAATTGGATTTTTCCACTTAAACCACTCGGTTCAAAGCGCATCTTTTAGACTTTTTCGGGAAGCCCCCTATTGCGTGTAATGCAGCCGGAAACTGCGCCGGTGGTGTTCGGTTGGTCCGTGCTCGGCCAAAGCCCGGCGGTGCCCCGGAGTGGGGTACCCTACGTTGCTGGCCCAGTTGTACGGCGGAAACGAGTCAGCCAGCTTTTGCATGAGCGCATCGCGGTGAGTTTTGGCGAGCACCGAAGCGGCGGCAATGGATAAGTACTGCGCATCGCCGCGCACGATGCAGGTGTGCGGAATTAACGGAAAAGGGTTGAAGCGGTTGCCATCAATGAGCAGATGTTCGGGCCGGAGCGGGAGTTGTTCGACGGCCCGATGCATGGCCAGAAAGGTAGCATTCAGTACGTTGATGCGATCAATTTCCGCGCAGGTTGCTTCGCCTATGGCCCAGGCTAAGGCGTCCCGCATGATTTCTCCGCGCAGACCTTCGCGTTGATCGCGGCTGAGCAGTTTCGAGTCGTTGAGCAACGAATGGGTGTAGTTTTTGGGCAAAACGACCGCCGCCGCTACCACCGGTCCGGCCAGACACCCCCGACCGGCTTCGTCAAGCCCTGCTTCAAGGAGCATGGGGTGGAAATAGGATTTCAGCATTAGTGATGAGAAGCGAGCGACGCCCGGCCGCCCCATAGTTCGCTTTTCAATGAATGGGCCCCTGTCTTTTCTCCTAACTTTCCTTAGTATATGAAATGAAGGTCAGTCTTCCAATACGTTACCGACAAAGGTGCTCTTCGTTAACAGAGCCAGTAAGAGCAGCACAATGGCCCATCGTAAGTAAACCTGGTAAAAATCGGCGATTTCCCGGTAACGCGACTGTTTGACTTCGGCTTTCTCAAGCCGATTGATCCGGGCGAAAACGGCACTGAGTGCACGGGTATCCGTCGCCCGAAAAAATTGACCCTTGGCGAGGGCCGCCAGTCGCTTCAGGGTTCCCTCGTCGGTGGGTGTTTCGCCGATACCAATTCGCCCTACGGCAATGGTGTAAAGCCGAATGCCGTACGCATCGACTAGTTCGGCGGCCGTAACCGGGTCCAGGCTGCCGGCTGTGTTTTCACCGTCGCTCAACAAAACGATTATTTTGGTTTTCGCCTTCGAATCGCGCAGGCGGTTGGTACTCATTCCTAAGGCGGAGCCAATGGCCGTACCGGCTGTGCGAATCAACCCGCTGCTTATTTCGCTAATGCTTTGGGTAAGCAATTCGTAATCGGTCGTGAGTGGGCAGAGTGAGAACGCGTCACCGGCAAACACCACCAGCCCGATGCGGTCCTCAAACCGCCCCTGCACGAACGAACGGGCCACGCGTTTGGCCGCTTCGAGGCGATTGGGGTGTAGGTCGGTTTCGAGCATCGAATCGGAGATATCGATGGCCAACACGATGTCGATTCCCTCCGAACTGCGCTCCATGCGTTGACTGATCCGTTGGGGTCGCGCCAGAGCCACCAACACCAGAGCCATACCCGCGCCGGTCAGCAGGGCCGGTAGGTGCCGCAGCGATTCGACCCAGCCCGAACGCACGTCGCGAGTCAGGAAAGCCACGGACAATCGCTGTCGCGCACGGCCGGCCAGAATCCGCCGCAGTGCGAACACCAATGGAAGCGTCGGCAGCAAGTACAGGAAGTACCGCTGCGCCCATTCAAATTCCCGAAGTGTCGGGTAGCTAAACCACGTTGGCGAAAACCAGTTCACAGTTGGTTGTTTGACCGTAGGCAACGTAAAACAGCCGCACACGCTGCCAACTGCCAGTTAAGTTTTTCTGCCTTCCAGCAACGCCTCCCGGCGCCGATGTCGATACCGGCGCACGGCCAATTCGCGGAGAACTTGCAAAGAACTTTGGATTTGGGATGAAAACACCCCGCCGTATACCGTGGCGTCTACCTGCCGGAGGGCATCAGGCAGGAGGGGGTCCGGAAAAGCTCCGATGAGTTCGCGGGTAGTCAGGGAGGTCACCGGGCGGCGTTCCAGGCGTTCGAGGTATTTTTTCCAAAGCACCGTTGCTTTTTCAACATTGCCTAACCCGGTGCGGGCGTTGATGCTCCGGCTCAGGCGCTGAAAGGCGCGCATGAAGTCGGCATGACGGCGCCACATCTGGTACAGTCGCCACTGCCGCCCTATGGATTTCCGAAAAAATACATATACTCCACTTCCACTTAGCAACAAGCCAAAGGCAATCAGGATGGCGTACGGATAGTTGAATTGCGGCGTGAGTGGACGTACTCCTTCGTCGGTTCGCAGGGGTAATCCACGGGGGTTCTGCCGAATCAGTTGGCGCCAGACCACCGAGTCGGGGCGGGCGTACACGGCGGTGCAATCGCGACCGTTATAGCGGTACACCGGCAGACTCAGGCGCTGAATAGGTTCAATCTGAAACGACACAAGGGTGTAAACCACACTGTCTAGGCTTCCGCGGGCGCCGGTTCGGGTGGTAAAATAACGCCGCGCCAACAATTCAAATGGAGTGAAATCATGGGTTGAGTCGGGGAAAAATACGTCGGCCGCCGCCGCATGCCGGTAACTCAATGCGTACACCACCGGCTCACCCAGTTTCAGGCTGTCGCTCAGAAAACGTCCCGTGGGTAGCTGGCCGTTGGCCATGGGCAGATGGCAGTAAAAATACAGGCTCAGCCATACCCAGTTTGCCCGTGGAAAACAGCTTTTCAATGCGTGATTCTTAATTAGCTGCGCTCAATCTCCGCTTTCGTCATGCCTCACTCCCGTACTCGGAACAACCGAATCAGCGCCGGCACGAAGTCGTCGTTGGCATCTACGGCCAGGTAGTTGGCTTTGTGCTGTCGGCAAAGCTGTTCCAGGCGCTGCTGGTTGTCGCGAAACACACTGCGGATGGTCGCCCTGAATCGCCGAGAAGCCGTATTGATCCACACCGTCCGGCGGCTTTCGGTGTCAAACACCGGAATGATCCCTAACCGGGGCAAATTCACTTCCCGCTGATCGTAGAGGTGAATCACGACCAAATCGTGCTTGCGGGCCAAAGCCTGCAGGTTTTTTTCGTAGCCCTCGTCGATGAAATCCGAAATCAGAATTACCACGCTGCGGCGTTTAAGCACGTTTAGCGCAAATCCCAGTGCGGCGGCCACGTTGGTGCGGGTCGAAGCCGGGCGCAGACGAAACAATTGCAGAATCATCTGGTAACCGTGTTTGAGGCTGTTGGCCGGGGGCAGATACGCTTCTTTTTTGTCCGAGAAACAGTACAGTCCCACGTGACTGGCCTCCTTGATGGCCGATAGGGCCAGCACGCCGCAGATTTCCTTGGTGGTGTCGAGTTTGCTGCGCTCCATGCTGCCTACTTCCTGTGAGGCGCTTACGTCGACCATGAAAAATACGGTCTGCTCTTTTTCTTCCTTAAAAATCTTGACGAAGGTGCCGTGGCCCTTGGCCGAGGTGTTCCAGTCGATGAGCCGGATGTCGTCGCCGTACTGGTACAGGCGCAGATCGGTGAACTCCAAGCCGGAGCCCTTGAAGACCGAACGGAAGTTGCCGTGCATCTGGGCATTAACGGCCTTACGGATGCGAATTTCGTACTTCTGAAGTTTGGCCAGCAGGTTTTGCATGGCTTTGGCGTTATTCGTTAACGATTAACCGGCAAGTACCTTTGCAGGAAACGCATGAACACAAAAGTAACAATTCTGGCCGCGATTCTGGCCCTGAGCGCCTGCGATAACGATGCCGACCAACCGAAAGACCGAATCCCGCCCCAAACGATGGTACTCATCCTGCGCGATGTACATCGGGGTGAGCAACAGGTCTCTCAATTAGGCCTGCGTGGGCAGGATTCGGCGCTGGTGGTTTTTCAGGCTCTGGAACAGCGCATTTACAAAAAATACGGCTTCGATTCGGCGGCATACCGGCTCAGTTACATGCATTACGCCGCCCGTCCCGAAGAGTTCAAGCGCATTTATCAGGCCGTCATCGACAGCTTACAGGTCGAGGAAGAGCGCCTCAAAAAAAATCCCACGCCCGATTCCCGACGACCTGAATAGCGGTTCCCCGTGGCAGCAACCGACAGGGAGTGGGGCATCAAATGCGGCGTGGGGGGATAAATGCCAGCGCCTTAAAATTGATCCCTGCCCGTTAATTCCGTAGTTTCGGGCATTATTCGCCGCCACTTTAATTTGCATGGACGTTCTTGCTTCCCTCCGCGAACGCCTGGTCATTATTCCGACCTACAACGAGATCGAAAACGCCGAGGCCATGATCCGCAAGGTGATGAGCCTCCAGCCGGCTTTCCACCTGCTGATCGTCGACGATGGCTCGCCCGACGGCACGGGCGCGAAGGTGAAGGATCTCCAGCGCGAATTTCCCGAGCGGCTTTTTCTAATGGAACGCCGGGGCAAGTTGGGCCTCGGCACGGCCTACATCGCCGGTTTTCAGTACGCCCTCGAGCGCGGCTACGAATACATCTTTGAGATGGACGCCGATTTTTCCCACAATCCTGACGACTTGGTGCGGTTGTGGACAGCATGCGCCTACGAAGGCTACGACCTGGCCATCGGTTCGCGCTACATCAAGGGCGTCAACGTGGTCAACTGGCCCATCGGGCGGGTGCTGATGAGCTATTTCGCCGGCACGTACGTGCGCTTCATCACGGGCATGCCCATCATGGACGCCACGGCGGGCTTCAAGTGCTACCGCCGCGATGTACTCCAGACAATCCCGCTCGACCAGATTCGGTTTGTGGGCTACGCCTTTCAGATCGAAATGAAATTCACGGCCTGGAAGTACGGTTTTCGCATTCTAGAAGTGCCCATCATCTTCACCGACCGTACGCAGGGTGAGTCGAAAATGTCGGGGAAGATTTTCCGGGAAGCCGTACTCGGCGTGATCGAACTGAAAATAAAAAGCTGGTTCCGGCACTACACCCGCGAGGTGCCCGCGCCCGAACCAGCTCAAGCCTGACCACCGCCCCCGATTCAGGGGATCGGCAACACCTTGCTTTCCTTGAAGGTCGAAAGAATCACCATCGTCTGGGTGCTGGCCACCTCTTCGATTTCGTTGATTTTTTCCAGCATCAATTTCTGGTACGACGAAATGTCTTTGGCGATGATTTTGAGCAGAAAATCGCCCGAACCGGTTACGTGGTGACACTCGATCACCTCGGGGATTTGGTTAATCTGTTCGACAAACTGCTCGGTCACCAGTTTTTTGTGGCCCACCAGCGAAACCTGGACGAACGTCGTTACGCCGAGGCCGATTTTCTCGCGGTCGAGTTGGGCGTGATAACTCTGAATGATGCCGGACGTTTCGAGTTTTTTAACCCGCTCGAGGGTGGGAGCGGGCGAGAGGCCGATTTCTTTGGAAAGTTGCGCGTTGGTGATCTTGGCGTTGGATTGCAGAATTTCCAGGACCTTGCGGTCGATCTGGTCGAGTTTGCTGGCGCTCATGGAATGAAGTCGGCTGGAAAAAGAAAATTTGGCGTTTGGCGGAAAGGACGGCGGCAAATTTCCAAAAAGTATGGAACTAAGCCTATACCGTAAAATAAAATTTTTTATTCGTACTGTACAACCACACAAGCCGGACGTCTTTCAATCATTTGGGAAACAAAGACTTTCACGGCGATGGGTGAACTGGCGGACTGCGGAAAATATTTTCGGGCTATGGTTTGGCAAAAAGCGCCTTCGTCTTGCATCTTTGCAGTCCCAATTTTTGGCGAGGGTTCTTAGCTCAGTTGGTTCAGAGCACCTGCCTTACAAGCAGGGGGTCGTAGGTTCGAATCCTACAGGACCCACTTCTCCCACCAGAGAGTACCCGGGTGTATAGCTCAGTCGGTTCAGAGCGCTTGCTTCACACGCAAGAGGTCACAGGTTCGAATCCTGTTATACCCACAAAAAGCGCTGACTATCAAAATAGTCAGCGCTTTTCATTTGCCTGTAGTTTGTTAGGAAAGACCGGGTCTTCCTGAGCCTTAAAATCGGTTTTTAACGGGTGACTGCATCGACAATCATCTGCTCAAAGTTTCCCGTCGATTGAAACCTGGCTCTGGCCTCCTGCTGTTCGCGTTGCCGAATCACGGGTGGCGGAACATCGGCGGCCTTTAAGTCGAACAGCACGACGCTCACCAGCCGGTTTTCGCCGTTATCGCGCACCCGTACGTTCCACCGCCCCAGGGCATTTGGATCGTACGTAAACTGCCCGCCGCCGTAAACGTACCCCGTTACCAGATGCGCATTGGGCCGCACCAACCGCGCGTCGGTCTTCGAACGGTTACGGTCGAACCGGCCCCGTTCGCGCGTGGCCGTCAGAGACGTGGGGCCGACAATGAGAATGCCACTGGCCTTGTCGAGCGTCACAACAGGTAGCCCATTGCGCGCAACCAAGTCCATCAGGTTCTCCCAAATTTCATCCTTGCTTTTAGCAGTGGTGGTTTCGACCGGCCCGGTGTGGTACTTGCCTTCAATTGGCATGTAGGTGGCACACCCACCAAGGCCGGTAGCAACGAGGACGAAAAGCAGCGTTTTTTGCATGGGAGTGAGGTTTCTTACAATCATACGCCGCAGCGGTTCATATCTCCAAATCACCTGGAACGTTGGAATTCGGAAAAATGAGTTCCAGGACCAGACCGACGCCACGCCTGCTCCAGTGCCGGCGTTATTTTCCGCATTTCCCGCTTGGCAACCGCCCAAGTCGCAGCAGAACCGTCCGCTGGAACAGAATTTTGGCCAACCGATCCCAAGCCGGTAGTTTTGCCCCTCAATTTTCCCTCACCAAACCCATGTGGAATCAACTTTTTACCGCCGAAAATCTCGTTAGCCTGCTGACGCTGACCTTTCTGGAAATCGTCCTCGGGATTGACAACATCATTTTTATCTCCATTGCCGCTAACAAGCTTTCGGCCAAAGATCAACCCAAAGCCCGCAACATCGGGCTAATTCTGGCCATGGCGTTCCGGGTGGCGCTGCTGTTCGGCATTTCGCTGCTCATCTCCCTGAGCGAACCCTTCACCCACTTTGACTGGGGCTGGTTCCGGGGCGGCATTTCGGGACAGGGATTGATTCTGTTCATCGGCGGACTGTTCTTGATTTACAAAAGTACCTCCGAAATCCACCACAAACTCGAAGGCGATCCGCGGGTGGAAGAAACCGCTCAAACTGGTGCGGAAGTCGTCCGCAAGGGGCTTTCGGCGGTCATCGTGCAGATTGCCCTCATCAACATTGTGTTTTCGATTGATTCCATCCTGACGGCCATTGGGCTAACCCAAAACGTGGCCGTGATGATCGTGGCCGTGGTGCTGAGCGTCATCATCATGATGCTGTTTTCAGGTCCGGTGGGCAGGTTCGTCAATCAACACCCATCCATCCAGATGCTCGGCCTGGCTTTTTTGATCATGATTGGTTTTATGCTCATCGCCGAAGCGGCGCACCAAGGCGAAGTGGTGGTGTTCGGGGCTGAAATTGGCGCAATCCCCAAAGGTTACCTGTATTTCGCGATTGCGTTCTCGTTGCTAGTGGAGTTTTTGAACATGAAACTTCGGAAAACCGCAACGCCTGCCGTGCAACTTCACGGACCGGAAGAGCAAGCAATGCGCGAGGGAATCATTCAGAAAAGATGAACGGAATTCCATCGCTCATTTTCAAACAAAAAAGCCCTCCCGACATCGGGAGGGCTTTTTTGTCGCGCACAGGTAAGTCACTCAACGATCGCACTACTTAACCGCATCAGTTCGATTTCGGCCACTTTGGTATTGAATTCGGCTTCGATGAGCCGGGTCTCGACGGCCACGGCGTTGCGCTGGGCCTCACGGAGCTCGAGGGGCGTGGCCACGCCAATGCGGTAACGTTCGAGGGCGATGTCCACGTTCTGCCGGGCGATGCTCAGGTTCTGGGTTTCCAGGTCCACGAGCCGCAGGCTGTTGCGGTAGTTGACGAAGGTCTGCTCCAGGGCCGCATCGATCTGAACGAGCAGGTCAGACTCCTGCTGTTCGGTAATAATCTGGTTGATTTTGGCATTCTGGATTAGGCGGCGCTGGTTGAAGCCATTCAGAATGGGCACCGTGGCCCGGAGCCCGTAGCTAAACGAACCCGTGCGTCCGGTGCGGACCCCAAAACCGGCGGCGTTGTTCTGCGTGGTGTAGTTGTAGCCGCCGAGCACGTCGACAATCGGATACAGTGCTGCTTTCTGAGCCTCCACGTCCAGCGCGGCAAGACGTCGGTTGAGCGCGGCGGCCAGCAGCGCCGGGTTTTGCCTTCGGGCTTGTTCACGCAGGGCGTCGAGGTTCATATCCCGTCGGAAAGTGATCGTGTCGGCCACCACGAAATCCGTTGCCCGGTCGCGCACAAGCAGGGCATTGAGAGCAATTTTGGCGTTTTGCAGGGCCTGCTCCTGGGTAATGAGCGCCGCCTTGTCGGTGTTGTAATCCACCTGGGCCGAAAGGTAATCGACCTTGGCTCCCTGCCCCACCTCGAAGCGGTCGCGAGCCAGCCGCACGCGTTCGGCCGAGATGCTATCGAGGGCATCGCGCAGGGCATTGACCCGTTCCTGCTGGCGGATGACATCGTAGTAGGCGGCACTGACGTCGGCCACAGTAGTTTCTATGGTTACTTGCGCGTTGGCCTCGCCGCTGCGAACCAGCTCGGTAAGTCGGTCGCGGGCAATGAACATCCCGAAGCCGTCGAAGATCGTCCAAACGCCGTTGACCCCTACCGTGCTGTTGTTGTTGCCAATGCCGGTGGCCACCAGCGGCTCACGCGCTACCCCTCCGGCTACGGGGAAGAACGTCTGGTTGAGGTTATTGCGGCTGAAGTTACGCTGAGCGTTGCCCGTGACGAGCGGCAGGAAGCCTGCATTGCGGTATTTGTTGTCGTTTTCGGCCAACTGCACCCGGCTCTGGGCGATTTTGATCTGGTAGTTGTTTTCGAGGGCGATCCGGATGGCCTGTTCGAGGGTCAGCACGGGCTGGGCGTACGTCAGGAACGGAGCCAGCAGGAAAAAAAAGAGAAGTTTTCGCATGGGAAAAGCGCGCCCGGACAAGAAAGACGGCCGTCGCTCATTTAAACCGACGAAATTACTCAAATTCGTACGCGCAATCATGCCCCGGCGGGCAGATGTACCGACAACCGCGCCAATTTCGTAGATGATGCCCCCCGGAACGTTGGTCGGTTGCGTACTTTCCACCTACGCACCTTCGCCATGCACTTTTCAAGACACGCCTTCCATCAGGTTCTGGAAACCGCCGGGGGCCGACGCAGCGGCCCGGCTCGGGCGTTCAACATTCTTCTCATTCTCATCATCGCCCTCAACGCCCTGGCCATCGTGCTGCACACGGTGCCTACTGTCAACGACCGCTTCCCGAGGTTGTTCATCGATTTCGAGTACTTCTCGGCCATTTTCTTCACCGTCGAGTACCTCCTGCGGGTGTGGGTGTGCGTCGAAGACGAAGGCTACGAGCACCCGGTTTGGGGGCGGTTGCGGTACATGATCTCACCGGGGGCGCTCATTCACCTGCTAGCCATCGTGCCGTTTTACACCTCGCACTTCATGGCCGACACCGGGCTGCTGCGCATGCTGCGGCTGTTCCGGATTTTCCGGCTTTTCCACATCACCCGCTACACCCGCGCCCTACACGTGATTCAGATGGTAGTACGCGACAAAAAGGAAGAACTCGTGCTGAGTTTCACGTTTATCCTGTTCATGCTCGTCATTTCGTCGAGCATCATGTATTTCATCGAACACGAAACGCAGCCGCAGGTATTTTCGAGCATCCCGGCGGCGCTATGGTGGGGGGTTTCCACGCTCACCACCATTGGTTACGGCGACGCCGTGCCGCACACGCCGCTGGGGAAGTTTTTCGGAGGCATCATCGCCTTCATGGGCGTGGGGCTGTTTGCGTTGCCGACGGGCATTCTGGCGTCGGGCTTCGCCGAAATGGTGGGGCGCAACCGCCGCAAGACCATCCGCTGCCCGCACTGCGGGGAGGAGATTCACTTGGATGGCTTCTCGCACGTGGTCGATCCGGCGCATCCGCACTGAGGGGGCGGGTTGGAGGATTCGGGGAAAAAACCTACCTTTGGCTTCGACCAAGAGAAAATAGCACTTCCCCGGAGCCCGATGCAAAAGTTTCTGCCCATCCTGACGATTCTGGCCGGTTTTTCGGCCCTTCCGGTCCTCGCCGACGTGCCCGCCACTTCGCCCACGCGCTGCCTTTCGGTCGAAACGGGACCACTGGCTGCGCGTTACATTCCCCAACGCATTTCCCGCACGGGCTGGGCCACGCTCACCCGCGAGCGCCAGCCCGGCACGTTGCGCACGGTGACGGCTTCGCCGACGAAGGCTTCGGAAAGTCGGTTGCCAAAGAACTGAAATTTTATTTTACAAGAAAAAGCCCCGCCTTCGATGGTTCGAAGGCGGGGCTTTTTCGTTTGCGGCGGTCAAATCTTGAAACTGTCGGCCTGCACGTAGGCCTGCACGAGCGCCTGTTCGCCTTCCTTACCCTGCCCGGCGATGCCGTGCTCCATGCCGAAAATGAAATCGCGGTTTTCGGCCTTCATCCGTTTGTAAATGTGCTTAAACACGTTCTGGTAGTTGATTTCGCCCGTGCCGGGTTCCTTGCGGCCGGGGTTGTCGCCGATCTGGAAGTAACCGATTTCGCTCCAGCACCAGTCGATGTGCGGGATGATGTGGCCTTCGTTTTTCTGCATGTGGTAAATGTCGAACAGCACCTTGCACGACGGGCTGTTGACGCCCCGGCAGATTTCGTAGGTCTGGTCGGAGGTGCGGAGGAAGAGGTTGGGCGTGTCGCTGAGCGGTTCGAGCACCATCACCAGCCCGGCGGGTTCGAGGATTTCGGCCCCGCGCCGCAGGGCGTCGATGACGTGGCCGGTCTGGATGCCGATGGGCAAATTCCGTTCGAAATCGCCGGGCACGACGGTCGTGAACTTGGCGTTGCAGCGCTTGGCGATTTCAACGGCTTCGCGGCAGCCTTTCAGAAAAATATCGATGTTTTCCTTCTTGCCCGCCGCCAGGGTGTTGGCCCCGTTGCCGCCCTTGTTGAGCACGAACACGCCCATCTGCATGCCGAGTTTGTTCAGGGCTTCGCCGATTTTGGCTTGCATTTCGGGCGTCCGGCCGGGCATGCCGTTGTCTTCCAGGGCGGTGAAACCCAGGTCGGCCATGAATTTCAGTTCGTCGATGGGGTCTTTGCCCGCCTGGTTGGTAAACATCCCAAAGTGCGGGGCGTACTTTAGCTTGAAGGTGTTTTTGGCGGTCGGATTTGCCAGCGCGGGCGCGGCCAGGGCGGCGGCTCCGGCGGCGAGGGTGGTTTTTTGCAGGAACGTGCGGCGTTGCATGAAGGGGTGGTTTAGGGGGTGTCGGTCGGCTCTTGAATGTCGGTTCGGCTGTACAAGTCAGGCTCTTTTTTCAAAAAAGCGAAACTGCCCAAGAAGGCATCCGAAGTTTCAATTCGGGAAAGCAAGTATTGCACGGCATGAAGAGCTTGAACATCTTCAACCTGGTCAATCAGCTTGTGAAGTTCCGCTTTGAGACGAGTTGGCTCTTCATTCGTTTTCATGTCGGTACGAATCGAAATTTCCCAGAATCTGCTCAATGTGAACCACTTCGTCGCTGTCGTCGAAGCTGAAGCCGTTGCCAAAGCGAAACCAATTTTGGCGTTGCTCAGCGGAAAGTAGTTGGATGCTCGGAAAGCGGTCAAGGGGGCAGAGAATGAGCCGCCCGTCTTCCAATTCAATTTGGATGCGATCTCCCTGCGGAAACGAGATGCTTTTGATGCGGGGTTTGACATTCCAGTAGCCCTCGATGAACGCGGTTTTAACGTCGGAAGTCATCTCAATTGATTTTAAGAATTTTGACTTTTTCACCCCGGGTGACTTTCTCCCAGTTTTCCAGCAACTGCTCTCTGAACTGACTGGCAATTTCGACTACTTCGCGTTGCTCCCTGATGGAAAGTTCCCCCGCCTTAGCTACTTCGACCTCGGGTTCAAGCCAGATTTTGCAAAGTTCCTCCGTGTCTTTCCGCCCAACGTGGACGTGACGACGATTTTCGTTAACGTCCGTGCCGAACATGATGAACGTCCAGATAGCGCGGTAGATGAGCAACTTTGGCATTGCCCAAAAGTAACTTTTCAGGGCGAAAAACCAAGCCCGCGCCGTTCAGTAGCGCGGGCTTGGTCGGAGCACGGGCGGGTTATCAACCCGCCCCACAATAGCTACTTCTTTTTCAACGTCATCAAGTACTCCACCAAATCCACCAGTTCCTGGGTGCTCATGGCATCCTGGAGACCGGCGGGCATCATTGAGTCGGGGAGTTGCTTCATCGATTTCACGTCGCGGGTTTTGATCCGCTGGGTGGCCCCGCCGGGGTACTTCAGGTCGATGTCGGTTTCGGTTTTCGAGGAAATGATGCCCACGAGGGTGGAGCCGTCTTTCATCAAAAGTTCCCAGCCTTCGTAGCCGAAGCTGATGCCCGCCGAAGGATGCAGGATGGCGAGGTACTGGCCTTCCTTCGGCAGTTTGGAGCCGATTTCGGAAAGTTTCGGGCCGAAGTCCATGCCCTCACCATTGATCTGGTGGCAAATGGCGCACTGCTGTTTGAACACCGCAATGCCGTTTTCGGGTTTGCCTTTCATCGCCAGCATCTCGGCCATTGAGGGCAGTTTTTTGGACGAAGCCGTCCCGGCGTTGGGCAGGTACTTGGCCGCTTCCGCCCGCACCGACTTGCGCCAGGCCCGGCTCACGCCCGCTACGGTCGAGGCGATGAGGTCCTGAGGAATTTTTTTCTCCTTCAGCAGCGACAGCACCAAGTCTTCGCCGCTCATTGTGTTGCCGAGGCGCTCGGCGGCCTGACGGCGGAGCGGCGTGGCGTACTTCGGGCTCAGCGCCACGGTTTGCAGGATGTCGAGGGCCGGTTTGCTGCCCACCCAGCGGAGGGCGCCGAGCATGTCGCCCGCTTTCTGGGCGTCCTTGCCGTTGACGACCTCCCAAATCATCGGCGCGCCGCCCTGCTTCAGCAGCAGGTTGGCGGCGTCTTTGCCCATACTTTCCTGATTCTTGGCCAGGGCCAGTTGCAGCAGGCGGGGGTTTTCGGCTTTGAGTTCGTAGCGCGAGGCCAGTTCGAGGTATTCGGGCGTGCCGTACACCTGGTTGAGCAGGGCGGTGAGGGCTTTTTGCGCGGCGGGCGAGGTAGCAACGGCCTGCGGGTCGAGGTGGCGCAGGGCGAGGCGGTTGATTTCGGTCTGGTCGGCGGCGGTGCCGTTCATCATCGCCAGCAACGCCTTCGACTTGGCCGGGCCCCCGTTGAAATCCATTGCCCGGAAGTAGCGCAGGCGGTCTTTCAGGTCCACGCCCGGCTGGGTGGCGAGACTGGCCAGGAAGGGCACGGCCTCATCGGTGCGCGCCCGCCACACGATGTCGCGGCCCGCCGCAGACTGCGTGGGGTTGTTGTTTTTCTTCAAATACGCCGCGAAAAAGCGGTCCCACTGCCGGTCGGCCCCGATGCCGAGGGCTTCGAGGTACCAACGGTCGCGGCCGTCGTGCTTGCTGGCCAACGTAGCCCACAGGTCGGCGGCTTCGGGGGCGGAGTTGTGGCGCAGGGCCAGGGCGCACTCCCGGCGCACTTGCGGGTCGGGGTCATTGACGAGGCCAGCCACGTAGCCAATTACGTTGTGCTTCAGCTCGCGGGCGGCGCGGAGGCCGGCCATGCGGAGGTTGGGGTTGGCGTCTTTCACGGCGGCGTCCACGTACTTCGTGCCGTTGGGCATTTTCGCCAGCACCCAGAAGGCCCGCGCCCGCATCCGGGGGTTACTGCCCGACTGCCAGAGTTTTTCCAGTTCCGGCACGGCGCTCTGGCCCAGGCCCATCAGCGCAACCCAGGCGTGGTGGCGCACGGCGAGGTTGGGGTTTTGCAGCGCGGCCACGGCCCCGGCGGGCGTCGCGTAATCAAGCGTCGGCGCGGCGTAGGGCGTGTTGGGCGGGGCCACGCGGTACACCCGCCCGCGCACCTGGTCGCCGGCCTGGTGGCCGCCCACGCCGGGGTCGTACCAGTCGGCCACGAAAAGCGAGCCGTCGGGGGCCACGCACACGTCGGCGGGGCGGAACCACTGGTCGTTTTCACCCTTCAGCACATTCACGATTTCGGCTTTATAGCCCGCGCCGTCGTTCTGCACGGGGTAGCTGCGCACCACGTTCGGCCCGGCATCGGAGTGGATGACCTGGTTGCGGAACACTTCGGGCAGCAAATTTCCTTCGTACACGACAATGCCCGTGGGCGAACCGGCACCGGTCTGGAGAAGGTTGGGCACGGTGCCGGGGTCGTTGAGGTGCCAGTGGCGTTTCGGAATTTCGGCCTCGATGTTGGTGCGGTTGGCCTGCCAGCCCGCGCCGGTCAGTTCGTCGGTGTAGCCGTAGTTGCCGTAGTCCATCACGTAGTTGATGCGCACGCCCCGGTTGCCGTCGTCGTCGTTGTCGCTCTGCCACATCGTGCCGTAGCTGTCGACGGCCACTTCGTAATTGTTGCGGAAGTTGTGGCCCAGGCATTCCACGTTCGAGCCGTCGGGGTCACAGCGGAACACCATGCCCTGCTTGTATTTTTTCGGCCCGATTTCGTCGCCATCCTGGTCGAGCACGACTTTCCCGGCTTTGTCTTTCAGCGTTTTGCCTTCGTTGCCGAAATTGAAGTACAGCTTGCCGTCCGGCCCGAACACGAACGTGTGCGTGCCGTGGTCGTGCTGCTCGCCGTCCATGCCCTGGAAAAGAATTTCCTTGCGGTCGGCCTGGTCGTCGCCGTTGTCATCGTAAAACGACCAAACGTAGGGACTCTGTGACACGAGTACGCGCTTGCCGAGCACGGCCACGCCCAGCGGGGAGGCCAGTTCAGGCCCCTGATAAAACACTTTCGTGCGGTCGGCCCGACCATCGCCGTTGGTGTCCTCCAGGATTACGATGCGGTCGCCCGCAGGCCGGGTGGGGTTGCCGTTGATGGCCGGGCGGTAGTTGTAGGCCTCCGTGATCCAGACACGGCCCCGCTCGTCCACGTCCATGTTGGTGGGGTTTTCGAGCATAGGTTCGGTGGCGAAAGTGCGCGCTTCCAGGCCGGGGGCCACGGTGAGGCCCTTGAGGGCGTTTTCGGGCAGGCGCTTCTGGGCGTCGGTCAGCACGCTGTCGAGGTAGGCGTTGGCCTGGCGGTGAAAGCCCGTGTTCTGGTAGGCGCTCAGGCCGAGCAGGGTGCCGCCCACGGCCACGGCTAGCCCCAGGCGGGATTTACGCGAGCGAAACGCGTTGAAGTTCATAGGAAAACAAACGGTTTAGGAAAAAGCGATTTAAAGGTAGCCAGAAGCAGGGGGAGTTGGAAATGCTCCGAACGTAAAGAGGCGACTGAGGCAATTTTCTACTGATTTTTACGAAAAACAGCGTTGTAACGGCACGTGCGGAGCCAAAGTTTTGGAACTTTGGCAAGTGGGTTGGCCTCTGCTGACCTGGTTAGGCATGGCACGGCTTGCCTGCCAGCGGTTTTTCGCGAACTATTCCCGCCGGGTTTTGCTTAGCCGACGTAACCCGTTTTCTATTTTTCCCGAAAGACGCCGTTGAAATCCCTCGCCTACCTCAACAAATACCTCTGGAACTACAAGTGGTACCTCGTGCTGGGTACGCTGTTCACGGTCATTTCCAACCTCTTCGGCATCATTCCGGCGCAGGTGGTGCGTCATGCGCTCGATCTGGTGAAGGAAAACCTCGACCAGTACGCGCTCTTCAACGAGTTCCGAAGTCAGGAGCGGCTCTACGAACGCTTCGCCCAGGCCATTCTCGTGTACGGGCTGCTGATTCTGGCCATGGCCCTGCTGAAGGGCTTTTTCTTGTTCCTTGTCCGCCAGACCCTCATCGTGATGTCGCGGCACATCGAGTACGACCTGAAAAACGAAATCTACGCCCACTACCAGACCCTGCCGCTCCAATTTTACCGCCGCAACAACACGGGCGATTTGATGGCGCGCATTTCCGAAGACGTCTCGAAAGTGCGGATGTACCTCGGCCCCAGCATCATGTACGGGCTGAACCTGGTCACGCTGTTCGTGATGGTCATTGCGTACATGCTGTCGGTTAGCCCCAAACTGACGCTGTACGTGTTGCTGCCGCTGCCGGTGCTGAGCGTGAGCATTTTTTACGTCAGCACGCTGGTCAACAAACGCTCGGAGGCCATTCAGCGCGATTTGTCGCAGCTTTCCACGGCGGCACAGGAAGCATTCTCGGGCATCCGGGTGCTGAAGGCGTTTGTGCAGGAAAAAGCCGCGACGGCGCGGTTCACGAAAAACTCGGAGAGCTACCGGGCCAAATCACTCAACCTGACCCGCGTCGATTCGCTGTTTACGCCCCTGATTTTCCTGCTTGTGGGCCTGAGCAACGTGCTCTGCGTGTACGTGGGCGGGCAGGAGGTGATCGCCGGGCGGCTTACGCCGGGCAACATCGCCGAGTTTCTGATTTACGTCAACATGCTCGCCTGGCCGGTCACGGCCCTGGGCTGGACTACCTCGCAGACCCAGCGGGCCGCCGCCTCGCAGGAGCGCATCAACGAGTTTCTGCGGGTTAAAACCGACCTCGTTTCCACCAAAAACGTGCGACGCGACATCGCCGGCGAAATCGACTTCCGGCATGTGCGCTTCGTGTACCCCGATTCGGGCATCGTGGCACTCAAAGACTTCAGCCTGCGCGCGGAGGCGGGCGAAACCGTGGCGATTCTCGGTTCGACGGGTTCGGGTAAAAGCACCGTGGCGGCCCTGCTCACGCGGATGTACGACCCGACCGGCGGCGAAATCCGCATCGACGGCGTGCCCCTGCCCGAGTACGACCTCGGCTCCCTGCGCAGCCAGCAGGGCTACGTGCCCCAGGACGTATTTCTGTTCAGCGACAGCATTGCCAGCAACGTGAAGTTTGGCAAGCCCGACATGCCGATGGAGAAAATCATCCAGGCCACCAAAGACGCCGATTTGTACCAGAACGTAGTGGAGTTTCCGGAACAGTTCGACACCAAACTCGGCGAACGCGGCGTAACCCTCTCCGGCGGGCAGAAGCAACGCCTGAGCATCGCCCGGGCCATTGCCCGCGACCCCAAAATCCTCATCCTCGACGACTGCCTATCGGCGGTGGACACCAAAACGGAAAACGCCATCCTCAACAACCTGCGCAGCATCATGGCCGACCGCACGTCGGTCATCATCAGCCACCGGGTGTCATCGGCCAAACTCGCCGACAAAATCGTGGTGCTCGACGACGGCGAAATCGTGGAGCAGGGCAGCCACGAAGAACTCATGGCTGCGGGTGGGACGTACCGGGAATTGTACGAGAAGCAGTTGCAGGGGGAGGAAGTTTGAGCCTCGGGTGTATTTTTGCGGCAACTCCGTACCTTCATCACGTAAAACCGCACCGTTTATGGAACCCACGCCCATTAAGCCCAAAAACAGCGGCACCAAGCAACTCTTTGAAAACCCGATTCTTGAAAAGCTGACCCGCACCCACATCGCCATACCGGTGACGCTATTTTTCGTAGCCGGAGCCGTGCTCGGCTGGTACGCCTTCACGTACACCGACATGACGACCTGGTTCATCGGACTACTTTTCTTCGCTGGTGTCGTCACGTTCACCTTCGCCGAGTACTGGATGCACCGCAGCGTGTACCACATCGAACCCACGACGCCCGCACGGGCCAAGTTTCAATACACCACCCACGGCGTGCACCACGAATTTCCGAAGGACAAAAGCCGCCTGGCGATGCCGCCCATTCTGGCCGTGATCATCGCCGGTACGTTTTTCGGGCTTTTTTTCCTGCTCATGGGCGAAGCAGCCTACGCCTTTTTTCCCGGTTTCATCTGGGGCTACGCGGGCTACCTGACCGTCCACTACTGCGTGCATGCCTACCCCCCGCCGAAGAATTTCCTGAAAGCGCTTTGGATCAACCACAGCATTCACCACTACAAAGACGGTGAGGTGGTGTTCGGCGTTTCCTCGCCGCTGTGGGATTACGTGTTTGGCACGATGAGCGAGCGGAAGCCGAAAGGCAAAGTGAGCGGCACAGCGTGAAAAGTTTCCCCACGAAAAAGGCCCGGAAGCGACTTCCGGGCCTTTTTCGTGGGGAAACTCCGTAGTCAGCGCGTGATCACCTTCACCATCGTCCCCCGCGCCACGCGGTCGTTGGCCTGAAGGCTGTTGAGCACACCAAGTTCGCCCACGCGGTTGGCGGGCATGCCCAGGGTGGTCATGATTTCCTGGAAGGTGCCGTCGCGGGGGGCGGCTTTGACCTGAATTCGTTCGGGTTTGCGGTTGATGATGTTGGGGTCGGTTACGGGGCGGAAATTCTGCGCCACCGACTGAAACGTTGGAAAATTGCCATTGAACTGCGCCGCCGTCGAAAGCCCGTGCAAGGCGTAAATGGCCCCGTTGTACTGAATCAGCCAGGTGCCGAGTTGCAGGGTGTTCTGGGCGGTTTGCCGCTGCTGGGGCTGTCCTTGCTGCTGCTGGGGCTGCTGTTGCGAAACCACGACCAGCGCGGGCAGGCCGTTGATGGTGGTCTGGGCGTTTTCGAGCACCCGCAGATTAAGTTGTTGCACCATTTTCTGGGCGGCGTCCTGGAGCGAACTGCCCTCGGCCAGCATCAGAATCATCGCCGAATTGCCTTTTTCAGGGGCCATCTGAAACTGCTGGGGCGAGTTCTGGTGCTGCCAGCCCCGAGGCACGGGAAACTGGAACTTCAGCACCGGGTGGTAAAACACGTTGTTTTCGACGAAACCCTGCTTGGGGTCTTCGCCGTACACGATGCCGTCGATCATCCGCAGGTACGCATCGCGGTTCACTTCATAATTTCCCGGATTTTTAGCCTGAAACTCCTGGGCCATTTGCTGCACGCGGGTCATGCGGTTGCCGGGGTCGGGGTGGGTCGACATAAATTCGGGAATCACCTGCCCGGTGTTGTCGCTGAGGCGTTTCAAGGTTCCAAAAAAGGCCGACATTCGCTTGGCATCGTAGCCGATTTTGCTCGAATACTCCACCCCGATTTTATCCGATTCCGACTCGTGATCGCGGCTGTAGCGGAGCATGAGCAGCCCCAGGCCCTGCTGGAGCGCTTCAATGTTTTGCCCCACCACCTCGGGAGCCAGGATGGCCCCGCCGATGAGGCCCACCTGCGTGAGCAACTGGCTCGACTGCTGCCGGGCCGAGTGCCGGGCCGTGATGTGCCCGATTTCGTGGCCCAGCACGCCCGCAAATTCGGCTTCGTTGTTGAAGTGCGCCATGATGCCCCGCGTGAAGTACACGTAGCCGCCGGGCACAGCGAAGGCGTTGACGACGGGCGAATCGACGATGTAAAACTGGTAGGGCAAATCGGGCCGGTGCGAAATCTTGGCCATGGCCTTGCCTTTTTCGTTGATGAAGTTCTGGAGGTTTTTGTCCTCGTAGAGGCCCATCGTGGCCACGATGGACGGGTGCGATTGTTGCCCGAGCGCGACTTCCTGCTCGGTGGACATCAGAATCAGTTCGCGCTTGCCGGTGACGGGGTTGCGGGAGCAGGCCGCCAGGGTCAGGAGCGCGACACCCGCCAGGATGCGGGAGAAGTGGACGCGGGGATGCATGGAGGAGTGAATTGGAGGTTTTTACGAGGAAACGTGCTAAAATAACGTACCACTCCCCTACCCCACTAACGAACACCGGGACTACACTACCACCTGCATCTGGCTCAGCCGCCGGTACGCGCCGTTTTCCAGGTTCAAAAGTTCGTCGTGCGTGCCCCGCTCGACCACCTGCCCGTGGTGGAGCACCACGATTTCGTCGGCGTGCTGGATGGTGCTCAGGCGGTGGGCAATCACGAGCACGGTGCGGTTGCGCATCAGGTTGGTGATGGCTTCCTGCACCAGTTTTTCCGATTCGGTGTCGAGGGCCGAGGTGGCTTCGTCGAGGATCAGGATGGGGGGATTTTTCAACACGGCCCTCGCGATGCTCAGGCGCTGCCGCTGTCCGCCGGAGAGCTTCGCGCCCCGGTCGCCGATGACGGTCTGGTACCCTTCGGGCGTGGCGGCGATGAAGTCGTGGGCGTTGGCGATTTTGGCGGCGGCCACGACCTCGTCCAGCGTGGCGGTACTGCCGAAGGCGATGTTGTTGAAAATCGTATCGTTAAACAAAATGGATTCCTGCGTAACGATGCCCATCAGACTCCGCAGCGAGGCTTTCGACAAGTGGCGGATGTCCACGCCGTCGAGCAGGATGCGGCCTTCGGTGGGGTCGTAAAACCGGGGAATCAGATCGGCCAGGGTGCTTTTGCCGCTGCCCGACGAACCAACCAGGGCCACGGTTCTGCCCTTCAGAATCGTCAGATTCACATTCTTAAGCACCGGCCGCCCCGTGGCGTAGGCGAAACCCACCCGCTGAAGTTCAATTTTCTCCGAAAAACCACTCGCCTGTCGGGCGTTGAGGGCTTCGCGCACTTCCGACTGCGTGTCGAGCAGCCGAAGGATGCGATCGGCCGAGGCCGCCCCCCGCTGCACGCTGCTGACGGCGTTGGAAATTTCCTTCGCGGGCCGCAGCACCTGCGAAAAAATAATGATGTACGTCACGAACGTGGAGGCCGACAGCTCGAAATCACCCCCGCCCAGCACCAGCGAACCGCCGTACAGCAGCAGCCCGCACACCACCGACACCCCCGCGAATTCGGAAAAGGGCGAGGCCAGTTCCTGCCGGAAGTACATCCGGAGCAGCGAGCGGCGGTAGCCCTGGTTTTCGTCCTCGAACCGTTTCCGCACGAACCCTTCGCCGTTGAAGGCTTTCACCACCCGGATGCCCCCGAAGGTTTCGTCCAGCAGGCTGATGACGTTGGCCAGCCGCTCCTGCACTTCGGTCGCGTTTTCCTTCAGTTTTCGCGCCAGCAGCCCAATCACTGTGCCCGACAGCGGGATGATGACCAGCGCGAACAAGGTCAGTTTCAGCGACATCGTGAAGAGCAGCACGACGTAAAAAAGCAGGGTGAAAATTTCCCGGAAAAACGCCGTGAACACCCGCGACACCGAGTACTCGACCTCCTGCACGTCGGTCGTGAGGCGGGCCATGAGGTCGCCCTTGCGTTCGTTGGTGAAAAAACCGAGGTGGAGCGTTACGGCCCGATCAAACACCGCTTGTCGCAGGTTGGCCACGGTGCGGGCTTTGAAGGTTTCCAGAATCCGGACGCTGAAGTACTTGAAGGCGTTCGACAGCAGCACCGACGCCAGAATCACCCCGCACACCAGCCGCAGCGTGCCGAGCTTGCCGTAGGCGTCGAGCGCCCGCCCCACGCCGTAGTTGAACCACTGCGAGAGGTCGAGCCAGGTGGTGGGTTTTTGGTTAAAACGCGCGGCGTCCGCCGTGCCGACTTTATCGAACAGCACGTCGAGCAGGGGCTGGATAAGGGCGAAATTCAGCACCCCAAACACGCTCGCCAGGATGGAAAACACCAGAAACGGGCCGACGTACTGGCCCAGCGGGCGGGCGTACTGGAGGATGCGGAGGTAGGTCTTCAACGGGGGCGGGTAGGGTTGAAATAGTCGAGGCCGGGCACGCGCAGGAAATCCCGGTCGTTGTCGGCCACCAGCGTGGCGCGCAGGGCAAGGGCCGTAGCGACGATGAGCGCATCGGGGAGTTTTAGGCCAACGTCGCGGCGAATGTGGATGATTTCCGGAATGATTTCTTCCGTAAGGCCGCGTTCAATCCCCCCAGCAATGAGGTCCCGAACGTCACGGGCTTCTTGTTCGGTTGATTTCCAACTGAGCAGTTCGATGCGCGTCACAAACGAAAGGTCGTACTTACCGTCAATAAATTCTTTCATGCGCTTCATGCCCCGCGAAGGCAATTCCCCGCGCAGAAACCTGACCACCGCCGAGGCATCCATCAGAATTCGCGGTCCCATTCCCCCTTGATTTGACGAATGTGGGCTTCCAGGTCTTCTCCGGCTTTGCCTTTCAACGAACCGGCCAGTTCGGAAAGCTTGCGGGTGCGGGTGCCATGGCGAATAATGGGCACGCCGGTGTCGTCGGCATCGTTGGTGACGGCTTCGACCGTCACGCGGACGCGTTGGTTGCGCAATTCTTCGGGAACCGGCACCGTGATGGTGTCGCCTTCCACGTCAACGAACGTGCGGATGGGTTCCATGCTTTTTCGGAAATGAAAACGTCCAGTGCTCGGTAAACCGCCGGGCAAGCCGCAAAGTTACCGCACGCCGCCCGAAAACGCGTCGGCGTACCCGTTTTCCAGACGAGTGGCCACTCGTGCCGGTTCAATGGCGGCCAGGCAGCGGCACCCGCCCGTGGCCGGACAGCCCGCGCAGGTTTCGGCCCCCGTCAGCACCGTGACCCGTGGCCCGACGGGCTGCCAGCGGCCGGGGTGCAGCGGCCGGGCCGTGGGGTACAGCCCCACGGTGAACCGCCCCAGCGCCGCCGCCAGGTGAACCGGCCCCGTGCTGTTGGCCACCAAGCCGTCGGCGGCGGCGATGAAGGCGATGAGTTGCGGAAGCGAAAGCTGACCGGTCAAGTCCACGACGTGGGGCAGGCCCGCGTCGAGCAGGGGGCCGCAGAACGGGGCTTCTTCGGCGGTGCCGGTGACGAAAATCCGGAAGCGGTCGGGGGAAAGCAACCGGGCCAGTTGGAGGAAATTCTCCACGCCCCACTCCCGCGCCGAGCCTTTCGATTTGGGGTGAAAAATCACGTTGAACCGATGCGGATCGAGTTGATTTTGAAGCTCCGCCGCCAGCGGTTCGGCGGGCCGGAAGCCGTAAAACCCGTGGATGTCGTGTAGCGAAACCGCCTGCCGAATGCCGAAGGCTTCCAGAAATTTCAAATTCAACTGGCTCTCGTGAAGGTCAGAGTTTTTGCGGGAAAGCGCCAACAATCGGTTGCAGGTGAGCCAGTGGAAGGGCCGGTTCCGCGTACCGACCCGGAGCGGAATGCCCGCCCGCAGCGCAGCCACGGCGATTTCTTTTTTCGGAAAAACGTGCAGCACCGCGTCGGCGCCCAGGGCCCGGAGGGCGGGCACGGGGTCGGCGGCGATGTCGTCCCAGGCCAGGAACTGATCGACGTGCTCGCAGGCCGCCACCACGGCCCGGGTGTAGCCCGCCCCCAGAAACGTGATGCGCACCGGCGGGGGCAGCAAGGCCTTCAACGCCCCGGCCAGGGGCAGGGTGAGCATCACGTCGCCGATGCGGTCGGTGCGGCTGATTAAAAAATGCATGCGTTGTTCGTTGTTGGTTGTCCGTTGTTCGTTCAAAAACCCGCAACGAACAACCAACAACGAACAACCTATTTCTTCGCCCGGTAAAACGTGTACCCTCCGCTCACCTTCCGGCTGAACCGGCGGGGGGTAGTGTTGGGAAACACCACGATGCGCCGCACCTGGAAAGGGTCTTCGTGGACGGCCAGCGGGCCCGAATCGGTGGCGATGCCGTACCGGAAGCCTGCCCGCCGGGCGCTTTCCTTCACCTGCGGATTGAGGCGACCATACGGATAGGCAAAAGTACGCACGGACACCCCCAGGTCGGCTTCGAGTTGGAGTTTTGACTGGTGGATTTCCTCGTCGGCCTGCTCCGGCGCGATTTCGGTCAGGTCGGGGTGGGTAATGGTGTGAGCGCCAAATTCCACCAGCCCGCTGGCGAGCATTTCGCGGCGCTGTTCGGGAGTCATCAGCCGGAGCGGTTTTTCGCCCTTCGGAACGTCCCAATCGTTGGCTTGCCGCCCCGACACGAGGTAAATCACGGCCTTCGCGTTGTACTTTTTGAGCAGCGGAAACAAGAGTCGGTAATTGTCCTCGTAGCCGTCGTCGAAGGTCAGAACGACGGCGCGCTGCGCTTTTTCAAAAATTCGTTCTTCGTCAAAGTCTGAAAAAAGAAGGGTTCGGTACCCGTGGGCCTGGAGGTAGCGGAGGTGTTTCTCGAACAAATCGACCCGGATGTGCGTAGGAAATTTGCCGCCCTCGGCGTCGGTCTCGACCAGGCGGTGGTAGCAGAGGATCGGAATTTCGCGTTGGTAAAATTTCACGAACGTTGAGCGGTATACCTGCTCCAGCCGGGTCACGACGGGGCAGAGGGCGTAGGCCTCCCGGACGTTTGCAATCAGGGCGTCCGAGGGCGCTTCGGCGGTCGGGGCTTTTTCGAGTTCGGCCTTCAAAAAACCCCAGTCGAACCGCCGCCCGCCGAACGAGATGTCGCCGAAGTTGGAGGCCAGGCACTCGGGCAGGTTGGCTTCCGTTACCAGCCCCGGCGCGCTGAAGGCTCCGAAGGCCAGGGTTTTCTTCCCCAGCAACAATGCTTCGACGGCCACCCGCCCCGAGCCGATGACGAGCGCGCTACGCTGCATCCACTCGGCTACCTCGGTGGTGGTCACGTGCCCGACGAATTGCACCCGGTCGCGGAAGCGCTCAAAGCGGGCGGGCAAATCGCGCCCGCCGATGACGCAAATCCGGTACCCGGCGTGGTGCTGAAGCACGTTTTCGAGCAGTTGAAACGCCGCTTCGCCCTTCGTGCTCGACAGCCGCCCGATGAGCGTGATGAGGCGTTCGTCGGGCGGGGTGTGCGATTTTGGTTTTTCCGGAAAAAGAAACCCGTTGCGCAGCACTTCGATGCGCTCGGCGGGAAAGCCGATGTGCTCGACCACGTTCCTGAGGGCGTTTTCGCACACGGCCACGGCGTAATCGCCGAAGGCCGGGATGAGCCGCCGCGTGGCGTGGGTGGGTTCGAGGGCGTGGACGGTGCTGAGCATGGGCACGCGGGCGATGCGCGTGGCGAACCAACTCACCCACATGGCCGCCCGCGAGTGCGCGTGGACGACCTGGATGCGGTGTTGGCGGATGAACCGCACCACGAACGCGACGTACTTCAGCCGCCGCCAGAACGAGCGCTTGTCGAGCTGGAGCGGCACGTAGGTGGCGCGGGTGGGCGTGTGGAGCGTGTCAGAGAGGATGAATACCTCGTGGCCCCGGGCGATGAGGTCGTCGGCAATCGTCACCGCGTACACCTCCGCCCCCGTCACCTCGGTTTGGGAAAGGGTCATCAGGATGCGCATGGCCGTCAGGAGTTGCGTTGAACCACCAGTCCGAAATGCTTGGAGCCTGTCGGCCCGCGCCGGGCCGACAGGCCCGACAGCCACCGGAACACGCGCTCGCTCTGGAGCAACGCCCGGGCGGGGGCGGTTTGACGCACGGCCTTCAGGGCGCTTTTCAGGCGGAACCAGCCCCGGTCGTGGAAGTAGATTTTTTCGACGATGCGCCCGCCGCCCGATTCCACCAGGCGGCAGTAGGGTTCCTGGTGGCTGGGCTGCTGGTAGTCGTTCACAATCAGCACCCCGCCGGGCGCGAGCAGGCGCAGGCTCTGTTCGAGCACCGAAGGGCGGAGGGCTTCGGGAATTTCGAGCAGGACGTCCTGCAAAAACACCACCTCGAAATAGCCTTCGGGGTAGCCGGGCTGGGTGGCATCACCCACCCGCAGGTGAATGTGCGCGGCGCGGGGGTGCCGGTCGCAGTGGGCCTGGGCGGCACGGATGGCCGTTTCGGACAGGTCGAAGCCGTGCACCTCGTCGGCGTAATCGGCCAGGAGGGCCGTCAGGTAACCCAGGCTGCACGCCACTTCAAGCGCGCGGGCCGGGTGCGGCTGCCAGCGGCGGGCGGCGTCGAGGCTCAGGCGGTATTTGGCTTGCTCGGCAGCGTAGAGGTAATCCCAGGGGTCAGCGTTGTGCTGGTAGAGCTGTTCGTAGTAAACAGCGTCTTTCGGTGGGGCAAGGGTCATCGGGGTAAATTTCGCTCATTTAGTGGTTGGGGTATTGCCTCAAAAATACGTTGAAATGGATTCATTCCAGAAAGAATTGACCCAACAATATGCGTGAACTGTCAAACGACGTTCTCCAACGGTGTCTGGACGGGGGTAAGCATACGTTAACATTTGTTTGCAAAACGCTTAACACTCGTTAACGACAGCGGGGCGCAATCGGGTCGGAGGGGGCCGTTAATGGGTTCAGAGTGCCGGAGCTAACACCAACCCCTCCGGCCTGACCCCAACCATGCGCAAAATCTTCGCCCTCGTTCTGTTGCTCTCGGCAACGCTCGTTTCGGCCCAGGCCCAACGTTCCACCCGCTACGTCGCCCGCGACGTGCGGCCCACCACCGACCTGACGGCCCGCTTCGGGTTGAAAGGCGGCGTTAACGTTTCGAACGCCATCCTCTCGCCCGAACCGATGAACTTCGTCCGGCACCGCACCGACTTTCACGCCGGGCTGTTCGCCGACCTGCCCGTTTCCGAACGTTTCGGCTTCCAGCCCGAATTGCTCTACTCGCGGCAGGGCTTCAACCTCGGTGGCAGCAACCTCGGCAACGTGAGCCTGCATTACCTGAGCATGCCCGTGCTGGCCAAGCTCAACCTCACCCAGGGCCTCTCGGTGCTGGCGGGGCCACAAGTAAGCTACCTGGCCAACGCCCGCGTCGGCGTACTCAACAACCTGTTCTCGCTCAACTACGACGGGGCCTTTCAACCCTGGGACGCCAGCCTCGTGGGGGGCCTCCAGTACGAACTCCCCAACGGCCTGAGCCTCGGCGGGCGCTACGTGTACGGCCTCAACAACATCAACAAGGACTTCGACTTCAACAACGACCCCAGTGCCCGCAGCCTCAACGACTACCTCACGCTCCGCAACTCGGTCGTGCAGGTGTCGATGGGTTACAAGTTTTGAGTTGGCAGTTAGCGGTTGGCATTTTTTTCAACGGAATTTTTGCTAACCGCCACCTGAATTTAGTGGTGTTTTTGGTTTTAGGTGAACGCAACTCAGCCGCCCTGATCTTCGGGGCGGCTGATTCATTTTCTCCGGGAAATAAAAAAGCCAACGCCGGGTGAACGTTGGCTTTTTTGCTGGGGAAACCAGGCTTACCGCTGCACCGGCATCCGTTGGATGGCCCCGATGAAGGGTTCGACCTCGTTTTGGAGCGTTTGCTCGTTCATCGCGGCTTGGCGGGCGGCCATCCGGACGGGCATCGAGCCGGTGCGGAGGTACGCCAGGGCATCTTTCAGGCTCGCTTCATTGGGGTCGCCAAAGTCGTGGGTGATGTCGTCGGCCTGCTTGCGGTCGGCTTTCAGGCCCTCGTAGTAGCCGCCCTCGTTTTTAGCATTGACCTGCTGCACACCCACAGCAAACACGTAGCGATCCATGGCCGGGATGCCGTAGTAGCCCACGGGCTTGCCGTAGGTGTCGTCGCCGATGAGCTTCACGTCCAGGTACGGCCGAAGCACGTTGATGAGCAGTTCGCTGGCCGAAGCCGACCCCCGCGTGGTCAGAAACACCACCCGCTTCAGGTTGAGGTTGTTGGCCGGGAGGGTGGCGTCGAAGTTGCGGACGCGGTTCCAACTTTTGAAATTTTCGTTGTGCTCGTCGGTGTACATCCGCTGCCCGGCGGCGCTGGTCGGCACGAGGAAGTTGGCAAATCGCTCGGCTACGCCCACCGATCCGCCGCCGTTATAGCGCAAATCCACGACCATCTCGGTCACGCCTTTGGTTTTGAACTCAGCAAACGCTTCGTTCAGCTCCGTTTGCGAGGAGGCCAGGTTGAAGCTGTTGAACATCAGGTAGCCCACCTTTTTGCCGTCGGCGTCGAGCACGGTGCGCTTGAGCACGGCACTCTGCCTGTAACCGGCTTTGGTGAGGGCGAGCGTTTTGGTTTCACCGGTATTGGTGATGAATTCAAACGTGCCCGAGGTGCTGTTGTCGAAGGCCGCGCGCAGGGCCGCGTCGGTGGCGCTACCCGCCGCCACGCCGTTGTACTTCACGATGCGCCAGCCCCGCTGCACACCGGCCTGCCCAATAGGCGAATTGGGGAAAACGTACACCACGCGGAGGTCGTTGGGGTCGGCGCTGGTGTAGGCCCGGCTGAACCCGTACCCTGCGGTCGAACCCGACACCACCCGGTCCCAATCCGCTTTTTTCACGGCGAAACTCCAGCGGTCTTTGTTGCTGCCGTCGGCGTTTTTGTCGCTGTACGACCGCACCTTCGCCATCACGTCCTCGGGGGTTTCGTAGCTTTGGGGCTTGAAATCGGCCATGCTGGGCAGGTTTTTGTGCCAAAGGTACATGGCCTGGGCGATGGCGTAGGTGCTGTCGCGAACGTCGGTGATGGTTTGCAGCACCTGCGGCTGCGGGTCAACGCCGGTTTTGCGGCACCCGGCAAACAAGCCGACCGATAGGATCAGCACCAGAAAGCCACGAAAAACGAAACGATTGAAATTCATTTGGTTAAGTTGTGTTGAAACTCAGGTTTTGAAAGCAATCTATTAACCGAAAAAGACCCTAAATATTCCCTGAAACCCGAAAATTTATTCCACGATTTTATACCGTTCCGCGGCCCGCTTGCGCGAGTAAGCGTTGAAGTGCCACCACTCTGAGGTAATGCCTTCAAACCCGGCGGCCTCCATCGCCCGCCGCAGAATTTTCCGGTTCTCGACCTGTTCTTTTTTCAGCTTTCCGGCATGGAGCAGCGCCGCCTCCTTGCGCGGGTAGGCCAAATCGCCGAAGTAATCGAAGGGCGTGCCCATGTCGAGCGGCCGACCATCGGCCGTTGCCACGGTTAAATCTACGGCGCAGCCGTAGTTGTGGATCGAGCCTTCCGTTGGATTGGCCACGTAATTTTCGCGCAGCTTGGGCGGGTACTGGGGCAGGGCTTTCCAGAGTTTCCACTGCACGGCCCGCGAGCGGGCACCGTCGTACACGAGCAGGCGCAGGTTGGGATGCTCTTTTTGGAGCAACTGACTGGCTTTGGCCAGCATTCGGGCCGGTTCTTTCTGCAAAAACGCGCGGGTGATGCAGCCGTACACGTCCTGCTTGATGAAATTGTCCGTGGTGGAATACTTCAAATCGACCAGGATGGTTGCGTCAACCGCCTGAATGTCCACCAGCCCGGCGGCTTCGAGGCGGCGTTCGTCGGGGCAGGATTGGGGGTTGTCGGTTGTCGGTTGCTGGTTGCTGCCAAGGGCGGCCAACAGCAGAAACGAAGACAGAAGGCGCATGGAGGTTTGGGACTTTGACGCGAAAAATAGGAAATTGGCCCGAAAACTAACCCACCGCGCCCGTTCGCCAGTTATCGTTGGCTCATTTTGCCAACTGCCAACTGCCAACTGCCAACTGGAAACATGGCCCTCAACTACCTCTGGATTGCTTTCTTCGTCGTCGCCTTCCTCGTCGCGCTCGTCAAGCTGATCGTCTTCGGCGACACCGAGATCTTTAAAATTCTGATCGACGGCATGTTCGACTCCGCCGAAACGGCGGTGATGAAAATCGCCCTGCCGCTGGCGGGCGTGATGACGTTTTTCCTGGGCATTCTCAACATCGGCGAAAAAGCGGGGGCCATTGGTTTCCTGGCCCGGCTGGTGGGGCCGTTTTTCAACCGGCTGTTTCCCGAAGTTCCGAAAAACCACCCCGCCCACGGCGACATGATCATGAACTTTTCGGCCAACATGCTCGGCCTCGACAACGCCGCCACGCCCTTCGGCCTGAAGGCCATGCAGCGTTTGCAGGAGCTGAACCCCGACAAAGACACGGCCTCCAATGCCCAGATCATGTTCCTGACGCTCCACTCGGCGGGGCCGGTGCTGATTCCGCTCAGCATCATGGCCCAGCGGGCGATCTACGGTGCCGCCGACCCGTCGGATATTTTCATTCCCTGCCTCATCGCCACGTACGTCGCCACCGTGACGGGGCTGCTGCTGGTCGCGTTCCGGCAAAAACTCAACCTCCTCAACGGCACCGTGCTCGGCTGGCTGGGCGGGCTGACGCTGGCCATCGCCGCCCTGCTCGGCTACCTCTCGACCCTGCCCAGGGAGGGCATCGAAACGTTCTCGAAGGTGTTCAGCAACCTCGTGCTGTTCGGCTTCGTGCTGGCGTTCATCCTGGGCGCGGTGCGCAAAAAAGTGGACGTGTTTTCGGCCTTCATCGAAGGCGCGAAGGGCGGCTTTGAAACGTCGGTGAAAATCATCCCCTACCTCGTCGGGATGCTCGTGGCCATCGGCGTGTTCCGCAATTCGGGGGCGCTGGGCTACGTCGTGGACGGCATCCGGTGGGGATTTTCCTTTTTCCCCGTCAACACCGACTTCATCGACGCCCTGCCCACGGCCCTCATGCACCCCCTGAGCGGCAGCGGCTCGCGGGCGATGATGATCGACGCCATGAAAACCTACGGCCCCGACTCGTTCGTGGGGCGGCTGGCCTGCGTGTTTCAGGGGTCGGCGGACACGATTCTGTACGTCATCGCGCTGTACTTCGGCTCGGTGGGCGTCAAGAAAACCCGCTACACGCTTTGGGCGGGCCTGCTCGCCGACCTGGCGGGCATCACGACGGGGATTTTGGTGGCGTATTTGTTTTTTCATTGAATGAAAATCCTCCTCGAAGACCCCCACGGCGAAGAAGTGGCCGCCTTGCCCCCCACTCGCCTGCTCAACAGCTTCCTGCCCGACCTCGACGACGAGGCGTTTACGCTGCTGGGTTACATCGACCCCGATGGCGAAACGATTTTCCACCACGCCCAAGCCCCGGCGCTGTTTGCCGATTTGAACCAGTTGAAAACCCGCCTGCCTTATGACGACGGCGTGCAGTTCGTGGAGGAAATCATGGCCCTCGTCGTGCAACTCGCCAATGACCCGGCGCTTCGCCTGCGGTTTTCGGGGACGTGAGTGAGGGTAAAAAAGGGCGTTCGCTTACTTTTGTTGGTGTTGTCTGAACCGGGATTGGCCGGGATTAAAGGATGGACAGGATGCTAACACGGATGTGCGAATTTCATCCTGTCCATCCTTTAATCCCGGCCAATCCCGGTTCAGACAACGGTTCAGACCACTTTTCATGAAAACACGCCTCCTAACCTCCTGCCTTCTCCTCGCGGCGACGCTCGTCACCTTCGCCCAAAACCTGCGGCCCCCCGCCTACCCGCTCGTGACCATCGACCCGTACACCAGCGTCTGGTCCACGACAGACTACCTCTACAACCAACCCACCAAACACTGGACCGGCAAGCCGCACCCGCTCAACGGCGTGTTGCGCGTGGACGGCAAACCGTACGAATTTCTCGGTACCGCCGCGCCGACCTACCGCACCGTCGTGCCCACGGGGATGGCGGAAGAACCCTACGCCGCCAAGTACACCACCGAACGCCCGCCCCTGGGCTGGCAGCGGCCTGGCTTCGACGACGCCGTCTGGAAGTGGGGCGACGCACCCTTCGGCGACCTGCAAGCCAGCCACCCCACCAAACCGGCCACCGAATGGGCCGGGGGCGACACCGAACTCTGGGTACGCCGGATGATCGAACTCGACGCGGCAACGGATTTCAAGGCCCTGCGCCTCCAACTCAGCCACGACGACGACGTGGACGTGTACCTCAACGGCGTGAAGGTGTACGACAGCGGCCCCACCTGGGTCAACGACTACGTCATCCTGCCCATCCCCGAAGAAGCCCGCGAGACGCTTCAACCCGGCCGCAACCTGCTCGCCATGCACTGCAAAAGCCCCCGGGGCGGGGCGTACCTCGACGCGGGGCTGGTCGAAGAAAAAGCCCCCGCCGTGCTGCGGTTTGCCACCCAGAAAGCCGTCAGCGTCACGGCCACCCGCACGGCCTACGAGTTTGAAGCGGGCGGCGTGGGCCTGACGCTGAGTTTCCTGACGCCGATGCTGCTCGACGAAGTCGAAACGCTCGTGCGCCCCGCCACCTACGTCAGTTTCGCGGTGCGCTCGCTCGATGGCAAGCCCCACGCGGCGCAACTGCTGTTCACCGCCTCGGGGCTGCTGGCCGCCAACAGCGCCGAGCAGGACGTGGTGGCCGAACCCGCCGGGAGCGCTGGGGGCCTGCGGTTCCTCCGCGTCGGCACGAAAGACCAGCCGGTTTTGGGCCGCAAGGGCGACAACGTGCGCATCGACTGGGGCTATGCGTACCTGGCGTTGCCCGACAAGTTCAAATTCACGACGGCCATCGCCTCGCCCAATGCGTTGCGCGAAACCTTCGCCTCGACCGGAGTTTTGGCAAAAACCGGCGAAGCCGGTGCCACCCGGGCGTCTCAGGACGTGGCCCTCGGCGCGCTGCTCAACCTCCCTGCCGTCGGGCCGAAACCGGTGGAAAGTCACCTGCTGCTGGGTTACGACGACGTGTACTCGGTGCAGTACTTCGGGCAAAACCTGCGCGGCTGGTGGCGGCGCAACCCGGCCACCACCGCCGCCACGATGCTCGCCGCCGCGGAAAAAGATTACGCCCGGCTGGCGGCCAAATGCAACACCTTCGACGCCCAGATGTACGCCGAAGCCTCCGCCGCGGGCGGCAAGGAGTACGCCGATTTGTGCCAACTCGCCTACCGCCAGGCCATCGCCGCGCACAAAACGGTGGTCGGGCCGGACGGCACCTTACTTTTTTTCTCGAAAGAAAATTTCTCAAACGGCTCCATCGGCACGGTGGACATCACGTACCCCTCGGCCCCGCTGTTCCTGCGCTACAACCCCCAATTCCTGAAGGGCATGATGGAGCCGATTTTCCACTACTCCGAAAGCGGCCGCTGGCAAAAGCCCTTCGCCGCGCACGACGTGGGCACCTACCCGCTGGCCAACGGTCAGACCTACCCCGAAGACATGCCCGTTGAAGAATCCGGCAACATGCTCATCCTGACGGCGGCCATCGCCAAAGCCGAGGGCAAGGCCGATTTTGCCAAAAAACACTGGCCCACGCTGACGGTGTGGGCGGAGTACCTCGCGAAGGAAGGCTTCGACCCGGCCAACCAGCTTTGCACCGACGACTTCGCCGGGCACCTGGCCCGCAACGCGAATTTGTCCATCAAAGCCATCCTCGGTCTGGCCGCTTACGGTCAACTCGCCGGAAGCCTCGGCGAAACGGCGACTGCCGCCAAGTACCGGCAAATGGCCCTTGATTTTGCAAAAAAATGGCAGGACCTCGCCGCCGACGGCGACCACTACGCCCTGACCTTCGACAAACCCGATGGCTCCTGGAGCCAGAAGTACAACCTCGTGTGGGACAAGCTGCTGGACCTGAACATTTTCCCGAAGGACGTGGCCCAGAAGGAAATCAAGTTTTACCTGAGCAAACAAAAACCCTACGGCCTGCCGCTGGACAGCCGCAAAACCTACACGAAATCGGACTGGATCGTGTGGACGGCCACCCTGGCCGATAACCCGGCGGACTTCCGGGCCTTGATCGCGCCCGTCTGGAAGTACGCCCACGAAACACCCTCGCGCGTGCCGCTGAGCGACTGGCACGAAACCCTCGACGGCAAGCAGGTGGGCTTCCAGGCCCGGTCGGTGGTGGGCGGGTACTTCATCAAGATGCTGGAAGGGAAGTGGGCGAAACCGGCTCCGGCCCGCGCCGGGAAAAAATGAGCAGGGAAATTTTCCGCATGCTGAGCGAACGCCGAAGCGGGGCCCTCCAGGCCCCGCTTCGGCGTTTTCATTTCCCGGGGCCGTCAACCGGCGTACGGCCAGGAGCGGCAGGTACTTTTTTTCCGGAAAACCAAATCCGCCGGGCAATGTCGGCCGTAGTTGTTACATTTGGTTACCAATCCGCTCTGCCCAGACCCTGCTCCACCCTTTCCCCGTTTGGTATGAACCCATCCCCTGCCTGTGTCTGGCTGGTTGACGACGATGACGACGACCTGCTGCTGCTCGAAGCGGCCTTCGACAGCGTCAGGCCCGACGTGCGGATTCAACTGCTGCACGACGGCGAAGAACTCCTGCCCCAGCTCGAGCACAGCGCGTCTCCGCCGAGCCTGATCGTGCTCGACCTCAACATGGTGCGCGTGGATGGCCTGGAGGCCCTCCGCCGCCTGCGTGCCAGCACCGAATACGGGCAGTTGCCAGTGGTGATGCTGACCACGTCGTCGAACCCCGCCGACGAGCAGCAGTCGGCCCGGCTGGGAGCCAACGACTATTTTCGCAAACCGAACACGTTTCCCGAACTAACCCAACTTGCCCAGCGCCTGCTCGATCAGTGGGCACACCCGTTGGCCTGAGGCCTTTTTTTCATGAACGACGCCATCCTCACCCGCTACAACGTCACCACGTCCGGCCAGGGCACCCGGCCCATGCTCTTCGCCCACGGCTTCGGCTGCGACCAGGGCATGTGGCGCTACGTGGCCCCGGCGTTTGAAGACCGCTACCGGGTCGTCCGGTTCGACTACATCGGCCACGGGCGCACCAGCCCCGGCGATTACAACCGCGAACGCTACGCCAGCCTGCACGGCTACGCCCAGGACGTGCTCGACATCTGCGAGGCCCTCGACCTGCGCGACGTGGTCTTCGTGGGGCACTCGGTGAGCGCCATGATCGGCGTGCTGGCCTGCATCCAGCAGCCCGAACGCTTCGCCCGGCTGGTGATGGTGGGGCCCTCGCCCCGCTACCTCAACGACGAGGGCTACGTCGGGGGCTTCGAGCGGGCGGACATTGAGGAACTGCTCAACACGATGGACAGCAACTTTTTCGGCTGGGCCACCTCGCTGGGGCCGGCCATCATGGGCAACCCCGACCGCCCCGAACTCGGCCAGGAACTGACCCAGACGTTCTGCAAAACCGACCTCGACGTGGCCCTGCACTTCGCCCGGGTGACCTTCCTGAGCGACAACCGCGCCGACCTGCCCCGCCTCCGCACCCCCTCGCTGATCATCCAGACGCTCGAAGACGTCATCGCGCCTGTCGAAGTGGGCCAGTACATCGCCCGGCATACGCCCCGCAGCACCCTGCGCGTGCTCACGGCCACCGGGCACTGCCCCCACCTGAGCGCCCCGGCCGACACCGTCGCGGCCATTGCCGACTACCTGCAACACCCCAACTGACCCATGCAGGACGTCGCGGCTTTTCTCCCGACCGGCGTGCTGGTGCTTGACGCCGAAAGCCGGCTCGCGTGGGTCAACCCGTTTGCCCGCGACCTGCTCGGCTACGACGGCGACGACCTGCTCGGTCAACGGGTGGATGCCCTCCTGACCGTGGCCAGCCGGATTTACTTCCAGACCCACATCTACCCCCTGCTTTCGCTGGGCAAGCTGGCCAACGAACTGTACCTCACCCTGCAAACCCGCCAGCGGAGCCCGGTACCGGTGCTGCTCAACGCGGGGCGGGCCGACCACGGCGGGCGGGTGCTGACGTACCTCTCGTTCGTGCCCGTGTACCAGCGGCGGGAGTACGAGCAGGAACTGCTGGCGGCCAAAAAAGCCGCCGAAGACGCCCTGCTCCGCAACGACGAACTACTCCGCCTCCAGGCCGAACTCGAACGCCACCAGGTGCAGCTCGACCGGCAGATGAACGACCTGCGCCAGCGCAACGACGACCTCGAACAGTTCGGCAAAATCATCTCCCACGACCTGCAGGAGCCGCTGCGCAAAATCAACCTCTACGCCAGCCTGCTGGCTGCCGAACGACCCGACGCCCTCAGCCGCATGGGCGCGACGGCCCTCGACGCCATCGACCGGGCCAGCTCCCGGCTGCGCGAACTGATCCTCGATTTGCAGTCGTACTACACGCTGAGTTCGGCCGACGTGCAGCCCCAGCCCGTGGACCTGACCGAACTCGTGCGCCGTGTGGCCCGCGAGTTCGACTCGCCCGAAGCGGCGTTCGACGTGCAGCCCCTGCCCGCCGTACTGGGCAACCCCGACGAACTGACCAACCTCTTCCGGTACCTGCTCGACAACGCCGTCAAGTTTCGCAAACCCGACCAGTCCGCCCAGGTCCGCGTGGAGGGTACGGTGGTGGGGCGCAACAGCTTCCGGGCCACCCCCGGCAAGTACCACTACGCCGACTACGCCCGCATCCGCGTCAGCGACAACGGTACGGGCTTCGACCCCGACCGGCGGGAGGAGGTGTTTCGGATTATGAAAAAACTGCATTCGCACACGCCGGGCCTGGGCGTGGGGCTGGCCTTCGCCCGGAAAATCGTGGAACTGCACAACGGGCAGATCGCCGCCGAAACTACCCCCGGCGAGGGCACCCGCCTCACCGTCTGGCTGCCCCTGGGTTGAGGCCGACCCTACCCGTTGAGCGCTCCCAACAGCCGGTGCCCGGCCCCGACGGGCAGGGCGTTCAGCCCTTCGTCCATCAGGCCCATGCGCAGGAGCCAGCTTTCAAACTCCGGCGCGGGGCGCAGGCCGAGGAGTTTGCGCAGGTAGAGCGCGTCGTGGAAGGAGGTGCTCTGGTAGTGCAGCATCACGTCGTCGGCACCGGGCACGCCCATGAAGTACGTGCAGCCCGCCGTGGCCAGGAGCGTGAGCAGGGCGTCCATGTCGTCCTGGTCGGCTTCGGCGTGGTTGGTGTAGCACACGTCCACGCCCATGGGCAGGCCGAGGAGTTTGCCGCAAAAATGGTCTTCCAGCCCGGCACGGGTGATTTGTTTTCCGTCAAAAAGATACTCCGGCCCGATGAACCCCACCACCGAATTGACGAGCAGGGGCTGGAACGCCCGCGCCACGGCGTAGGCCCGGGCCTCGCAGGTTTGCTGGTCCAGCCCGTGGTGGGCGTTGGCCGAAAGCGCCGAGCCTTGCCCGGTTTCAAAGTACATCACGTTCTGGCCCACGGTGCCCCGGTTGAGCGCCAGGGCGGCTTCACGGGCTTCCTTCAACATCCCCAGGTTCACGCCAAACGAGGCATTCACCGCCTCCGTCCCGCCGATGCTCTGGAACACCAAATCCACCGGCGCGCCCGCTTCGATGGCCTGAATGGTGGTCGTGACGTGGCAGAGCACGCAGCTTTGGGTAGGAATGTCGAAGCGTTGGATGATCGAATCCAGCATTTCCAGCAAGCGCAGTGTGGTGAGCACGTTGTCGGTGGCGGGGTTGATGCCGACGCAGGCGTCGCCGGAGCCGTAGAGCAGGCCGTCGACGATGGAGGCGGCGATGCCGCGAAAATCGTCGGTGGGGTGGTTGGGCTGGAGGCGGGTGCTGAGGCGGTTTTTCTGCCCAATCGTGTTGCGGAAAGCCGTCGTGACTTCGCACTTGGCGGCCACGGCGATGAGGTCCTGCACCCGCATCAGTTTGCTGACGGCGGCGACCATTTCGGGCGTGAGACCGGGACTGAGATTTCGCAGCGTGTGCGAATCCGTTTTTTCCGAAAGCAAAAAATCCCGGAACTCGCCAACGGTGAGGCTGCGGACGGGCGCGAAGGCCGCGGCAGCATGGGTGTCGAAAATCAGGCGGGTGACTTCGTCGCGTTCGTAGGGAATCAGGGGTTCTTCGAGAAACCGCGCCAGCGGCAGATCAGCGAGGGCCATCTGGGCGGCCACGCGCTCCTCGTAGCTGCCTGCGGCCACGCCCGCCAGTTCGTCGCCCGACCGCCGGGGGCTGGCTTTGGCGAGCAGACTTTTCAGGTCGGGAAACTCGTACACCCGGTTGCGGACGGTGTGGCGGTGGGGCATGGTGGGTTTTTCGCCCAAATTAAAAAAATGCTGCTGCGCTTTGTAAACGAAGTCGTGGAATTCCTGGCGAGTGGTATTTTGCGGGCGTACACGCTCACTCAGCGGGCGGCTGTCCCTCTACCTGCCTTGAAAAAAGTTCTTCTTGTCGCCGTCCTGCTGCTGGCGGGTGGTTTCCTCACGGTTCCGTGCCTGTTTGCTCAAGCCCCATCGCTGCCAATCTGCGGCGTATCTACTGAACACCTTTCCGACAGCCTCGTCAGGGTTATGGGCATGCTTCCGCGCCTGAAGGTGGAACAAAGAGCCCGCCGAACCGCCGGGGAGCGGTACGTGTGCCGACTCGCGGTAGACATTGATTCGCAGACTTACCTGTACGCCAACAAAGACACCACTCTGATCCACCAGGCCGTGCTGGAAAGCGTTGAACAGGTTTCAAACGTGTTTGAACGGGAAGCCAACACGAAAGTGGTCGTGGCTTTTATTCACATCTGGAAAGACCCGGCGCTCGATCCATACAACGGCTATTCCGACGCGGGGAAAAAGTTGAGGGCCTTGTTGCAAACGGAGAAAGCCGTTTTTGGCCAAGTAAACTACGATAAGCTTGCGTACCTGAACGCTGGTACTCTTACAGGCGTGGCTGGACAAGCAGTAGCCAACGCCTTCATTGCCCTCTTCGACCCGTTCATCATCGCACACGAATTGGGCCATACCTTCGGGGCACCGCACACGCACACTTGTGCCTGGCCTGGTGGCCCACTTGATTATTGTTACGTGACGGAAGGAAACTGTTACGACAAATCACAGGACCGGGAAAGGGGCACCATCATGAGTTATTGCCCAAATCCCAATTTCACGTTTCACCCGCTCTGCCAAACCTTACTCGAAAACTATAGCTCGGTTCATTTTCCCCGAATCACTCAGCCGCCTGCCGCACCCGCGTTACCCCCGGCTTTTGCGTTCATGGGTGCTCCCTATCTCAGTTGGAACAGCGTGAACAGCGCAACGCATTATTTTCTTGAAGCCTCAAGGGACGCGAATTTCACGCAGATTGTGATGCAGGATTCCGTTTCGGTGGCTGGATGCAATTTATCCAGGGTGAATCTGCCGTCATTTTTCGTACGGATAAAAGCGTCCAATCAGTTTGGTAATTCGCCCTGGTCAACCGCTTGTGAAGTAACGTTTTCCCAACATGCACCCTTACCGCTTCAGCCTTTGCCAAACGCCGTGTTGCTTCCCTACGATCAACCCGTGGAATTTGCCTTCACGCCGGTTGCCGGAGCGACAAGCTACGAACTCCAGTTTGCCGAAAACAACAACGTGTTTTTCATCCTGCCCCTGAAACGCACGACAACTCAGACCAGGGTATTGATAAACGATTTGCCCCAACCAATGGGCATGCGGATGTGGCGGGTGCGGGCCGTGTTCGGCAACGGGCCTGGTCCCTGGTCGTCCGTGTTCCGGTACGGCCACAATCAATCTTCATTCGCGCTTCTTCCGCCGTACTTCCGAAACCAGCGGGCACCCTTGAAATTCCCGGTAAGATACGGTACTAAACTCTATGACTCGAAGGTTCAAATTCGGTTAGCAACGGACGCCGGGTTCAAGCAACCCGTCCGTTCAAGTGTTTACAAAGAGGCCGAAACCTGTACCTTCGCGCTCAACAACTTAAAGCCAAATACAACATATTACCTCAGGGCCGAAGAGTTCAACGAAGTGTCTTACAAAATGCCTCTGGGCTTGATCGCCCAAGTTACAGTATCTTTTCAGACCGGCGATGACGCTTTGACGAATTGGGAATTTTTCACAAACGACACGGACCCCCTATTGGCTCGAACCGATTACACAAAAAATCTTCTTGCGCTGGATAGGAACATTTGGGTTTCTTCCGACGAAACTATCATCCGGATACCGGAAGACAGCCTGAACTTTTATTCGTACAATGCCAAAAGTACCAACGGAGCGATTGGCACGAATCATTCAGCCATCACTTCCGATTCGATGGGCAGGCTCTGGGTACTCAATGCCATGGCCAAAGGCGTTTACCTGCCCGGCAGTTACTACCCGAGCAGTTATTACCAAATCGCCCGAATCGACACTAAATCGAATTCCGTTTCCGAACATAAATCCTTTTTCCCGAGGGTAGTCGAATCGAGCCGGGTTAGTGAAAACTTGAACTTTGACCCCCTGAGAAAACTATTTTTCATTGGTACCCAATTGTATTCGGCAGGCAGTAGCGAACCCTCGCCTTATTTTATTTGGCCAGGAAACAGCATCGCGCGAACGCTATTCACCCGAGAGCATTTATGGATTGCTCTTTACGAAGGAGGGAAAACCCAATTGAACCGGCTTCACCTCGACACAAAAACCAATCGGGTCTTTGACGCAGCCGACACGCCGGGCCTGAACGGTAACATCACCAACCTGGCCTCCGGACAAGGGGAATCGATCTGGATTTCCCAATTCACTTCCACGGACGCCGAACCTCCGCTGCTGCGGTTCGACGGCCGCACCTGGACCCGTTTTTCCCGAAACAATTCACCCCTTGGCAACGTGTCCGTCATGGGTGCCGACCGGTTTAACAATCTGTACGTCGTTCACGGCAACCCTCAGGCCCTTCACCGCTTCGACGGCCAAAACTGGAAGAAGATTGCGGATTTCCCGTTTCTCGTCCGGAACGGTTGGCTGAGGGTTGATAGCCGAGGTAGGCTTTGGTTCGCCGGTGAATACAAACTCATGCGCTTTAACCCGTGTGCGGACCAGCCAACCGCCCGAATAAATCCAAACCGCATCGACCTCACTCCCGGCCAAAGCACCACCCTCCGCGCCGAAGGCTGCGCCCACACCATCTGGTCGTGGACCAACGCCCAGGAAACCGTCAACGACCGCCTCGTGACGGGCAGCAACCAGTTGACGGTTTCGCCCGCCGTCAGCACCACGTACCGCGCCCGCTGCTACGACGACGGGTGTTCGGGGGCCGAAAGCAGCGTACGGGTGGCCTTGCCGCCAAAATTCAGCGTGAGCGCGTTGAACAAAACGTCCTTCTGCCCCGGCGATACGCTGAACGTACCGTTCGCCTTGCAGGGCAGCGCGGAAAGCGGCAATCAGTACCGCCTGCGATTTATTCCGGCTACCGGCTTGGCTACGGAGGTGACGGCGTTGCCCCGTGGTACCGCGCTGACAGTCCCCCTTCCAGCTTCGCTTCCTGCGGGGTCCTACCGGCTGGTTGCCAGAATAACCCAGCCTGAACAGATGGCAAAAGACACGCTGTCGTTGACCATCCGGGAATTACCCACGGCTCAACTCAGCAGCCCGCGCCCGTTTACGTACCTCTACGACAGCCTGCAAGTCAGCGTGGCCCTGACGGGGGCCAGCCCTTGGTCATTCCAGGGGTGGGATGGTTTCCCAATCCAGTCCACCCAACCCCAGTACACGGGGATTCTGAAACGAGGTCAATTGTCAACGTACTTCATCACCGTGCGCGAACTGCGCGACGCCAATTGTCCGAACGGAGTTGTAAAAAATGTCCTGCAAATCACCGTCATGCCACCCCTGGGCACCGAACCCGAACCGTACGAACGGCTGAAGATTTTTCCAAACCCACTGACGGGTCGCCTTCATGTTGAGATTCCCGGGCCGCAAAGCAGCCTACGTTCTCTGGTTCTGCGCGATGCCTTAGGCCGGTTGCTTCGTGGGCAACCCGGAAACGTGCCGTTCCAGCGGGCGGAATGGGACCTCTCACCCCTGCCCAGCGGAACCTACCTGCTTGAAGCGGAACTTCCCGACGGGAAACGGGTCGTACGGAAAATCGTTAAGCACTAAACGGCCTTTGCATTTTCCTCCGGCACTTCCTCTATCCCGAAAAACACCCGCTTCCCCGCCGCCCGCGCTTCGGCCACCATTTGGTCGGCCCCCGCTGATGGCCCGCCGATGCGGAGTACGGCGTCGCAGCGCGCCAGGATGTCGAGCGAGATGGGGTGGAAAATGGCGTTGAAGCGTTCGTCGCCGAGGGTCCAGGGGCCGCCCACGTCGAGCAGGGGGAGGGCAAACCATTCGCCCAGGACGGGCAGGTGGCCGCGCTCGTACACGCGCAGGGCCATTTCCTGCATCAGCCGGAGGTTTTCGGCAATGCGGGCGGGGTCGTCGTTCGTGCCGGAGCGGTACGGCCCGGCGACGAGGATGAGGAGTTTTTTCATGCGAATTACTTGGCCAGTTTATCTGACCGCTCCAGGTGCCACAACAGCAGAACCGTTTTCGCATCCTGAATCTCGCCCCGCTCCACCGCGGCCAGGGCTTCGGCGAAGGGCATTTCCAGCACCTCGATGTCTTCCTCCTCCACCCCACCACCCCCGGTTTTCGCCGTTTTTTCCGAATATTCACCGAGAAAAAAGTGCAGCTTCTCCGTCACCGAGCCGGGGCTCATGTACGCCTCTAACACCTTTTCGACGCGGTCGAGGCGGTAGCCGGTTTCCTCCTCGGTCTCGCGGCGGATGGCCGTCTCGGGGTCGTCCCGGTCGAGCAGGCCCGCGCAGGCTTCGACGAGCATCCCGTCGGGGTTACCGTTGACGTACGTGGGCAGCCGAAACTGCCGGGTCAGGATGACCGTGCCCCGCTCGCGGTTGTAAAGAAGAATCACTGCGCCGTTGCCCCGGTCGTAGGCTTCCCGCGACTGGGTTTCCCAGCTCCCATTTTTTCGCTGGTAATCAAACGTGTACTTTTTCAGCACGTACCAATTGTCGGAAAGCAGGGTTTCTTCGCGGAGCCGAATGGAGGGATTCATGAAAGAATTGATTGTTTAAGAACGTTTTTGATTATTTTTGAACAAATCAAGCCATTCCCCATGAGTTTTCAAATTCGCAAACTGAAAATTCTCGAACGCCTCGACGCCAAAGGCTCCGCCGACGTGGCCGAACTGGCCGGTTTGCTGCACGCCTCCGAAATCACTGTCCGGCGTGATTTGGCGGCGCTGGCCGAACAGGGGCTGCTGGTGCGAACTCACGGCGGGGCCATGAAACCGGGCTTGGAGCGCAACCCCGTGCATTTCGCGAAAAAAGCCACCAGCCACGCCGAGGCGAAACGGCACATCGCCGCCCTCGCCGCCGGACTGATTCACGACGGCGACACGATTTTCCTGGATTGCGGCAGCACGGTGTTTCAGCTTTGCCCGCTGATTCGCGGCAAAAAAATCCGGGTGATCACCAACTCGCTGCCCATCGTCCGCGAGCTGATGGGGTCGGCGGTAACGCTCAACCTCGTCGGCGGCGAACTCGACGCCGCCCGGCAGGCCGCGCACGGCCTCGTGGCCGAAGAGCACGTCGCCCGCTACCGGGCCGACGCGGCCTTCATCGGGGTGGACGGGTTTTCGCTCCACACCGGCCTGACCGCCCGCACCGAGGTCGAAGCCGCCCACACGCGGGCGCTGCTCCGGCAGGCCGACCGGGCGGTGCTGCTCTGCGACTCGAGCAAATTGGAGCAAGACCAGTACGTGCAGTTTGCACCAGCCTCGGCCGTTCATACGCTCGTGACCAACGCGGGGGCGAACGCCGACGTGCTGGAAACCTACCGGGCGGCGGGGATGGAGGTGTTGGTGGCGGAGGTTGCGTAACTTGGGCGCACCATTTTTCCTCGACCCGTGAAAAAAAACCTTTCCTTCGCCCTCAGCCTCCTGCTGGCTACCCCGCTATTGGCCCAAACACCGGTTCTCAAAAGCGAATTCATCTACGAAAAAGCGTCCTTCCCCGAATGCCACGCCTCCACACTCGCCGAAACGCCCCGCGGGCTGCTGACGGCCTGGTTCGGCGGCACCCGCGAAAAACACCCCGACGTGGGCATCTGGTTGAGCCGCCTGCAAAACGGCACCTGGACCGCCCCCGTCGAAGTCGCCACCGGTATGCAGGCCGACGGCAAGCGCCTGCCCTGCTGGAACCCCGTGCTGTACCAGATTCCGGGGGGCGACTTGCTGCTTTTTTATAAAGTCGGCCCCAGCCCGTCGGCGTGGTGGGGCATGCTGAAGCGCTCGGGCGACGGGGGAAACACCTGGTCGGCGGCGGAGCGGCTGCCCGACGGATTTCTCGGCCCCATCAAAAACAAACCGGTGCTGCTGGCCTCCGGCACGCTGCTCTGCCCGAGCAGTTCGGAAAGCCCGAACTGGCGGGTGCATTTTGAGCAAACCACGGACGGGGGCAAAACCTGGAAGAAAACCGGCCCCATCAACGACGGCGTGGCCGACGGGGCCATTCAGCCCAGCGTGCTGTTTCATCCCGGCGGGCGGTTGCAGGCGCTTTGCCGAAGTCAGAAAACGGGGTTTATCGCCGAAACCTGGTCGAACGACGGCGGGGCAACCTGGTCGCCACTGGCAAAAACCACCCTGCCCAACCCCAACTCCGGCACCGACGCCGTCACGCTCCGCGACGGGCGGCACGTGTTGATTTACAACCCCGTATCGCCCAAGCCCGGCCAGTGGGGCGGGCCGCGCACGCCCCTCGTGGCCGCGATTTCTTCGGACGGAAAAACCTGGAAAACCGTCGCCACGCTGGAAAGTGAACCGGGCGAGTACTCCTACCCCGCCGTGATTCAGACCGCCGACGGGCGGGTTCACGTGACGTACACGTGGAAACGGCAGCGGATTCGGCACGTGGTGCTGGACCCTTCCTAATTTCGTAGGGGCAACCCCGGGCGGCGTACCGCTTGCGGTTGCCCCTACGATGGTTGTTTTTGTGTAACTTGACCAAAAAATCACTGCATCATGGTCGCAACGGAAAGTTTGGCCGACACCATCCGGGAGCGGTTGGAAACCGAGGAGGTGCTTGAAATGCCCGCCACGCTGGAGGAATACTTCGACGTGCTGGACGAACTGGAGGGGAGGCCGTACACCGTTTTGTTCAACCAGGGAATTCTCACTGCCACCATGAGCCAAGCCAGCGAACCTCACGAAATCATCATCGGAAACCTGCTGTACCTCTTCAACGCACTTTTCCGCGATGACGAAGCCATCCGGGTCATGGGCAGCGCCCGCATTGTGTACGTGCCCGACTGCGACCGCTCGTTCAACCCCGACGCGCTCCTGGTGAAAGGCCCGACGGAGCTTTTTCCTCGCGACCGGAAAATGGCCGCCACGGTGAATCCCTGGTTGCTGGTCGAGGTGCTTTCATCTTCGACCGAAGGCAGCGATTACGCCGAAAAACTGCCCTGCTACAAAACCCTGAAGTCGGTGCGGTACCTGCTGTTCGTCCACCAAAACCAACCCTACGCCACGCTGTTTGCCCGCACGGCGCAGGGCGACGCCTGGCTCAACCACGATTTCAACGGGCTGGACGCCGCCATCCGGCTCGACGAAGGCGAGGTGCCCCTGCGGGAAGTGTACCGGAAAATTATCTTTCCCGAAATTCCGAAAAAACCGACGAAGAAGCGGAAGCGGTAGGTTTCCCCATCCACACCCCCACCCCCATCCCCGCCGCGCTGGCCCCCAGCCCGTAGAGCAGGGCCGGGAAGGTCGTTTCGGCCTGGTCGCAGCCGAACCACACGGCCCAACCGAGGGCCATTGAAAGCAGGCAACCTGTCAGGTTGGCCCGCCGCCAGTACAGCCCGGCGGTCATGGGCACGAAGAGCGACACGAGGCTGAAGGCCGACGATTCGCCGACCAGTTCAAAAATGTCCTGCCGGGCGAGGGCCATCCAGATGCTCGCCGTCGTGACGCCCACCACCGAGGCGCGAATTACCGCCAGCAATTTCTGGTCGGAGAATTTCGGAAAAAACGGCCGAATCAGGTTCTCACCCACCACCGCCGCCGGAGCCAGAATCGCCCCCGACGTGGTGCTGAGCAGGGCCGAAATCAGGGCCCCGAAAAACAGAATCTGAATCCAGAGCGGGGCGTGTTGCAGCACCATGTTGGGAATGATGAGTTGGGCGTCGCCCTTCAACAACTCCGGGTGAAGCTGCACGGCGGCGAGGGCGATGAACAGGGGCAGCGTGGCGACGGTCCAGTACATCACCCCCGCCAGCACCGACGAGCGCACGGCCGTGTCGGCGTCGCGGGCGGCCATCACCCGCTGGAAAATGTCCTGCTGGGGGATGCTCCCCAGGCCAATCGTCATCCAGGCCGCCGCGTACTCGGCCCAACTCGTCAGCGAAATTTCCCTCGGCACGACCCGGAAAAAACCCGCCGGTTGCCGGTCGATGAGCGCCGCAATTCCGCCCGTTTCGCCGATCAGAATCCAGGCCAGCACCGCCAGCCCGGCGATGAGCAGGATGTTGTGGAGGAAATCGGTGATGGAAATCGACCACATGCCCCCCGTGAGCGTGTAGGCCAGCACCAGCCCCGCTCCCACCCAGATGCCCGTGCCCATCGGTACGCCGAAGACGGTCTGCCCAACGATGCTCATGGCCACGAGTTGGGCGGCAATCCAGCCGAAGTACGAGGGCACGATGAGCAGGGCCGAGAGGGTTTCGGCGCTGCGCCCGAAGCGTTTTCCGAAGAAATCGCAGAACGTGATGATGTTCCAGCGGTAAAAAATCCGGGCGTAAAACACGCCCACCAGCACCAGGCATAGCCCCGCGCCGAAAGGGTCTTCGATGACGTTCAAAAGCCCGCCTTCCACGAATTTCCCCGGCGCGCCCATCATCGTTTCGGAGCCGAACCACGTGGCAAACGTGACCATCGAAGCCAGCCCCAGCCCCAGCCGCCGCCCGGCCAGCACGAAATCTTCGGTGGTTTTCACGCGCCGCGCCGCCCAGAGGCCCACGGCGAGGTTGAGGAGTAGGTAGGCGAGGATGGAGGCGAGTAACACGAGTTGGCAGTTAGCAATTCAATCCTGCTCAGGAACAAGGCAAAAATGCGGCAAACCGGCCGTTTTGCGCTATGTTTGAAAAATTTTGGGGTGCCAAAAATCCAGTAATTCGTTGGAGTTTGTCGGTTTTTGACCCAGAAGGACTACCAGCCGTGCAGGCACGGTGCGTTGGGCACGGCTGGCAGTCCGGGGTGCCACGGAGTGCCGAATTCATGGAACTAACCGGTTTTTTCCTGGCCGTCGTCATCGGCTTGTTGCTGAGCCTGCTCGGCGGCGGCGGGTCGATCCTGACCGTGCCCGTGCTGGTGTACGTCGTCGGCATCGACCCTGCGCTGTCCACGGCGTACTCGTTGCTGGTGGTGGGCACCGGCTCAGCGGTGGCCTCGCTGACGTACTGGCGGCGGGGGCTGGCCAGCCCGAGGGTCGCCCTGTTTTTTTCGTTTCCCTCGTTCGTGATGGTGTTTCTCACGCGGCGGTTCGTACTGCCCTGGCTGCCCGACGCGCTGCTCACGGCGGGCGGTTTTACCCTGACGAAAAGCACCTTCCTCATGCTGCTGTTCGCGCTGATGATGGTGCTGGCGAGTGTTTCGATGATCCGGGGCGGAGGCCGACGCGAGGGCTCCGACGATTTCGCCGCCGCCCGGCAGCTCAATTACCCGCTGATTTTCACCGAAGGCCTGCTGATGGGCACCCTCACCGGACTGGTGGGCGTGGGCGGCGGCTTTCTGATCGTGCCCGTGCTAACGCACCGCGTCAACCTGCCCATCCGGCTCGCCGTGGGCACTTCACTGATGATCATCGCCATCAACTCGCTCGTCGGGATGCTCGGCGACGTGGGCCAGCACCCGATGGACTGGGCGTTTCTGGGTAAGTTTCTTGCCCTCACCCTACTTGGCGTGGCGATCGGAACGCAGCTTTCCAAACGCCTCGACAGCAAGCACCTCAAACCCGCCTTCGGCTGGTTCACGCTCCTGATGGGAACCTGGATTTTGGTTCGGGAGTTAGTCATTTGAATTTTTTACCTCCCATGCCCTACGACCAAACCTACTGGGAAACCCGCTATCAAACCCACCAGACCGGCTGGGACCTGGGGGCCGTTTCGCCGCCGCTGAAGGCTTACGCCGACCAGTTGACGGACAAATCGGTGAAAATCCTGATTCCCGGCGCGGGCAACGGGTACGAAGCGGAGTACCTCGTCCGCACTGGCTTCACCGCCGTGACGGTGATCGATTTGGCCCCGTCGCCGCTGGCGCACCTGCGCGAACGGGTGGGCGAAACTGATGCCCTCCGCCTCGTGCAGGGCGATTTCTTCGCTCACGCCGACCGGTACGATCTGATTCTGGAACAAACTTTCTTCTGCGCCCTCGACCCCGCCCTGCGCCCCGCCTACGCCCGGAAAATGCACGAACTGCTCAACCCCGGCGGCAAACTGGTCGGGCTGTTGTTCAACGTGGATTTCGCGCACGACGGCCCGCCGTTTGGTGGCTCGGAGGCCGAGTACCGCACGCTGTTCGCCCCGCGCTTCCGCCTCGACGTGCTCGAAACGGCGTACAACTCGGTGAAGCCGAGAGCGGGGCGGGAAGTGTTTGTCAAGTTCGTGAAACCGGTTTAGGGTTGAAAACAACGCTGAACCCTAAACGCTAAACACCCAACCATGCAAGGCGACTTCCAACAACTCATCAACTCCGGGAAACCCGTCTTAATCGACTTTTTCGCCACCTGGTGCGGACCGTGCAAGGCCCTGGCTCCGCAGTTGGAGCAACTGAAGGAACGCGTCGGTGACGACGTGCAAATCATTAAAATCGACGTGGACAAAAACCCGGCCCTGGCCAGCCACCTGCGGGTGAGCGGCGTGCCGACGCTGATGCTGTTCAAAAACGGCCAGACCCTCTGGCGGCAGTCGGGCGTGCTGAGCGCGGCGCAGTTGGAACAGGTGATTCGGCAGAAAATCTGAGGCATGGACGCACCGACCCTGCCGCTCCCGCTCCAGCAACGGTTTGAGCCGGAGCTGCGGGCCGAAATCGCCCGCCACGCCGCCGTACGCACCTTCGAGCCGGGTGCTGTACTGATGACGCCCGGCCAACCCGTGCGCCACGTGCCGATTGTGCTTGACGGAGCCGTGAAAATCATGCGCGGCGGCGACACCGACGGCGAAATGCTGATGTACTACCTCCACCCCGCCGACTCCTGCGCGCTTTCACTCAGCGCCCTCGACAGCGGACAACCCAGCCCGATCACGGCGGTGGTGGAAGAAAAAGCCACCGTGCTGATGGTGCCCGTGGCCCAGGCCGAAGCCTGGATGAACCGCTTCCCGTCGTGGCGGCATTTCGTGCTGCAAACCTACCAGCAGCGCTTCGACGATTTGCTCCAGACCCTCGACTCGGTGGCCTTCCGGCAAATGGACGAGCGGCTGCTGGCCTACCTCCGCCGCAAGGCCGACCTCACCGGCGGGCGGCACCTGTACCTCACCCACGAAGACATCGCCCGCGACCTCAACACCTCGCGGGAGGTGATTTCCCGCCTTCTGAAGCAACTCGAACGCCTCGGGCGGGTCACCCTGGCCCGGAATAAGATCAGCCTGCTGGCGGGTGTGTGACATTCGTCACTGACCCACCGGGAGGGGGGGCGGTACCTTTGCCGCATGGAAATCCACCTCCTTTTCGGCTACGGAATGGCCTTGCTGGTCGGCCTGCTGATGGGCCTGGCCGGGGGCGGCGGGTCGGTGCTTACCGTGCCGATTTTCGTGTACGTGTTCGGCATTCCGCCCCTGCTCTCCACCACCTACTCGCTGTTTGTGGTGGGCGCTACCTCGTTGGTCGGGGCGGTGTTTCACCTGCGGCAGCGCCGGGTAGACCTGCGCGTGGCCGGTGCCTTTGCCCTGCCTTCGTTTGCGTCGGTGTACCTCACCCGCCGCTGGCTGGTGCCTACCCTGCCCGATCCGTTGCTTCGCTTCGGTGACGTGGGCCTGCCGAAAGCCGACGCGTTGCTGCTGCTGTTCGCCGTCGTCATGCTGGTGGCCGCCTGGGGCATGATTCGCCGCCGCCCCCTGTTCACACCCGACGCGGTCGCCGGGCAACCGCCCCGTTACGGCCGACTCGCCTTCGATGGGCTGGTGGTGGGCCTGCTCACGGGAACCATCGGGGCCGGGGGCGGTTTTCTGATCGTGCCCATGCTCGTGCTGCTGGCCGGACTGCCCATGCACCGGGCCGTGGCCACGTCGGTGGTCATCATCGCCGCTAATTCGGTGATTGGCTTCTGCGGCGACACGGGGCTGGCGGGGCTGCACTGGCCGTTTCTGCTCGGGTTCACGGGCCTGGCCGTCGGGGGTATTTTTGTGGGGCTGGCCCTGGCCCGGAAGGTGGCCCCCACCCGGCTCAAACGAGGCTTCGGCTGGCTGGTGGTCGGCGTGGCGCTGCTCATGCTGGGGCAGGAAGTCGTCGGGCTGGGGTGGGTAAAATTTTGAAAACCATCAACAGGGCCTGATTTTCGCCGGGAGTTTCAACAACCACCTGCGTTCGGAAAGTCCGCCTTTGGCCATCGAAAGCCGCATTTCAACTAAAAATCACACGTCGTTTTTTTCGGAAAACCATGAAAATCGAACAAATCTACACCGGCTGCCTGGCGCAGGGGGCCTACTTCATCGAGAGCGACGGCGAGGCGGCGGTCATCGATCCGCTCCGCGAAACCTCGCCCTACCTGCGGCGGGCCGAGCAGAGCGGGGCGACCATCAAGTACGTGTTCGAGACCCACTTTCACGCCGATTTTGTGTCGGGACACGTGGATTTGGCCAAAAAAACCGGCGCGACCATCGTGTACGGGCCGGGTGCCGCGACGGGTTTCGATTCGTACCACGCGACGGACGGCGAAGAGTTTTCGATTGGAAAAATAAAGCTCCGCGCCCTCCACACCCCCGGTCATACCTTCGAATCGACCACCTACCTGCTGCTCGACGAAGCGGGCAAGCCCCACGCGATTTTCACGGGCGACACGCTGTTCATCGGCGACGTGGGCCGCCCCGACCTGGCCATCAAAGGCGACGTGACCGAGCGCGACCTCGCCGGGATGCTCTACGACAGCCTCCACCGCAAAATCATGACCCTGCCCGACGACCTCATCGTGTACCCGGCCCACGGGGCGGGCTCGGCCTGCGGCAAAAACATGAGCAAGGAAACCACCGACACGCTCGGCAATCAGAAAGAAACCAACTACGCCCTGAAAGCCCCCTCGAAAGAAGTTTTTATCGAGCAGGTACTGGCCGGGCTGACCACCGCCCCGCAGTATTTTGCCAAAAACGCGCTGATGAACAAAACGGGTTACGAACCCATCGACGAGGTGATGGAGCGGGGCAGCCACGCGCTGTCGCCCGCCGCCTTCGAAGCGGCGGTCAACGAAACCGGGGCGCTGGTGCTCGACGTGCGCCCGGCCCCGGAGTTTGCGCGGGGCTTTATTCCCAACGCCATCAACATCGGGCTCGACGGGCAGTTTGCGCCCTGGGTCGGGGCGCTGGTGCCCGATTTGCTGCACCCCATCGCGCTCGTAACACCCCTGGGCAAGGAACAGGAAACCGTGCTGCGCCTGGCCCGCGTGGGCTACGACCACTGCATCGGCTACCTCGAAGGTGGGTTTGAGACCTGGAAAGCCGCGGGCCACGAGGTGGACCGCATCGAATCCATCACCGCCGCCGAATTTGCCGACCGTCACCAGGCCAACCCCGACCTGCCCGTGGTGGACGTGCGCCGCCCGGCCGAATTCAGCGCCGGACACGTGGAGGGAGCCGAAAACCACCCGCTCGACGACCTCAACGACCACCTCGCCGAAATTCCCCGCGACGAGGCCGTGTTCATCCACTGCGCCGGGGGCTACCGCTCGATGGTCGCCGCGTCGATTCTGAAGGCACGGGGGTTTGAGCACCTCGTCAACGTGGAAGGCGGCATCGGGGCAATTCAGAAAACGGGCCGCGTGCCCATCACCACCCAAAGCCCGGAGCGGGCGTAAGTTTCCGGAAAAACCATGATCGATCTTCTCCGTCAGCCCTGGCCCTGGTACGTGGCCGGGGCGCTCATCGGCCTCACCGTGCCGCTGTTGCTGCTGCTGGGCAACAAAGCCTTCGGGCTGTCGTCGTCACTGCGGCACGTTTGCGCAGCCTGCGTACCGGCGAGCGTCGAGTTTTTCAACTACGACTGGCGCGCGCAGGCCTGGAACCTCTGGTTTGTGGGCGGCATCGTGGTCGGTGGAGCCATCGGCGGGTTGTTGCTCACCGACCCCGCTGCCGTGGTCATTGCCCCCGACACGCTGGCCGCGCTCAGCGCCCTCGGCGTGCGCGATTTCACGAGCGGCTTGCTGCCCGCCGACGTGTTCTCGTGGAGCGCCATGACCACGGCCCGGGGCTGGTTTTTCACCGCTGGGGGCGGATTTCTGGTGGGGTTCGGCACGCGCTACGCAGCGGGCTGCACGTCGGGCCACGCCATCATGGGCCTCTCCAACTTGCAGTGGCCTTCGCTCGTGGCCACGCTGTGCTTCATGGGCAGCGGCATCCTGATGACCCACTTCGGACTTCCCTGGATTTTTTCCCTGTTTGCCTGATGCGCAACGTTTCCGAATCCACGCCAAAGGCTCCGGCCCAAAAAGCCCCCGCGACGGGCAACTGGCGCTACGGACTGGCGGGGCTATTTTTCGGCCTCGTGCTGGTCAAATCCGAATTGATTTCCTGGTTCCGGATTCAGGAAATGTTCCGCTTCGATGCCTTCCACATGTACGGAGTCATCGGCACCGCCGTGGCGGTGGGGCTGATTTCGGTGCAGCTCATCAAACGATTGGGCGTGAAAACCATCGATGGGCAACCCATCCGAATCGCGCCCAAGGAGTTCACCACGGGCACCGTCGTGGGCAGCGTGCTCTTCGGCATGGGCTGGGCCATCACGGGGGCCTGTCCGGGTCCGCTTTTTGCCCACGTCGGGGCGGGGTACTCGGTCATGGCCGTTACGCTGCTGAGCGCCCTGGTGGGTACCTGGGTGTACGGCTGGCTCCGGCCCCGGTTGCCGCACTGAGGGCGGGGTTGGGAATTGGTTGAACGGGTAATTCGTAAAAAACCCGGCGATTTTCGTTCGGTGAAACCAATCGCGCCTTCACTCCATTACCCCATCAACCAATCACCTAATTAACCCCGACGATGCCCCGCACCAAACTTCAGGCCATGCTCGACGCCCGCTGCCCGCGCTGCCGCGAAGGCAAAATTTTCACTCACCCCTGGTGGCGGGTCGCCCAATTTTCGCGGATGCACGAGCACTGCCCGCACTGCGGCCTGCGCTACGAAACCGAGCCGGGGCTCTTTTTCGGGGCCATGTTCATCAGCTACGCCGTGTCGGTGGGCATCATGGTGGGCATGGGGGCGCTGGTGTACGTGCTCTTCGACGACCCCGACAACATCTGGCTGTACTACATTCTGCCGATCACGGTGGTTTCGCTCATCGCCGTACCGTTTAATTTCCGAATTTCGCGGGTTCTGATGCTGCACTTGTTCGCCGGCGTGCCGTATGACCCCACCTCTTCCGAAACGCATCCTCCCCGTTAATGTTTACCTGGTCGGCTGGTTGCTGCTGGCGCTGCCCGCCCGCGCCCAGCGCTACCCGCACTACACGATCTGGTCGCGGGTGCAGGTGCAGAAACGACTCAGCAACCGCGTTGACCTGCTCGGCGAGTACCATTTCCGGCAGCAGAACGATCTCCATGATCAGATTCAGACGCCCCTCGACCGCCCGCTGGTGCGGGCTTTCCGGCTGGTGGGCAGTTACCGCGCTGGGGCCTGGACGTTCCAGTTCAATCCTTCGTTTTTCCGCAGCCATCAGTTAATCGGCAAGGAAGACGATTTCGCCACTCCGCCCAATCCGGAATGGCGCCTGGCCGCTTACGTTGAGTGGGCGCGCACCTGGCAGCGCTTCACCCTTCGCGTGCGCCCCGGCTACGAATACCGCTTTCAGGAACGCAACGACTACGTACCCACGGGCCGCGCCCGGTTTCGGGTGCAGGGGCGCTACGCGCTGACCGAGCGCAGCCGCTGGGTGCTCGGCACCGAACCGCTCCTTAACGTCGGCCCCAACCCCTCGCCGGTGCCGTTCAGTCAGAACCAGGCCTACACCGGGCTGGATTTCGACCTCTGCAAAACCTGGCTGGGCCTCGAAGTGGGCTACCTTTATGTGTTTCGCCAGCGCCGCACCCGCGTGGAATTCGACGACGAACACGCCCTCAACGTGCAATTGAAATTTCGGTTGTGAAAACCTTCGTCCTGCTCATGTCGCTCTCGTTGCCCAGCCTCGCCCAGATTCAGAGCCGGGCCTTCAAAGCCACCATCGACGCGCTCAACCACGAAACCGTGCCCTACGTGAGCTGCGAGCAACTGAAGCACTGGCCCGACGCCGTGCGGCTCGACACCCGCGCCCGCGCCGAATTTGACGTGAGCCACCTGCCCGGTGCCCGCTGGGTGGGCTACGACGACTTCGACCTGAGCCGGGTGCGCGACCTCCCCAAAACTGCCCGAATCGTGGTGTACTGCTCGGTGAGCTACCGGAGCGAAAAAGTAGGCGAAAAACTCCTGGCGGCGGGTTTCAACAACGTCCACAACCTCTACGGCAGCCTCTTCGAGTGGGTCAACCAGGGCAACCCCATCGTGGGGCCGGACGGGAAACCGACGACGCGCGTTCATGCCTACGACCGGTTTTGGGGCGTGTGGCTGCGGCGGGGGGAGAAGGTGTATGAGTAAGAAAAAGCGCATTGGTTTTTGCAAAAAACTTCATGTTTCTTTGCCCAACCCACCGCGTTTCCCTCCGACCTATCATGCAATGCCCCCCTGGCCGACTGGCTTTCGTCGTCTTCCTGCTCCTGCTTCGCATTTTTCCGGCCCAGGCCCAGGGCACTTTCCTGGATGGATACCTGATTACCCCACAAAATGATACCCTGAAGGGCTTGATTCGCTACGAAGACTGGGAAACCAGCCCTACTTGGATTGAACTTAAGGCTAGTCCGACGGCGGAGCCACGACGTTTCACCACTGAACAGGCTAAACTCTTTTTCATTACTTCCCGAAACGAGTTGTACGTTTCTCAACAGGCTACAATTCGCCTGGTCTCAAATGTCGTGTACAGCACCGAGCCCAATCACCAGGTCAAAATTCAAGCATTCATGCAGAAAATTCTGGGTGGTCGCATTACGTCGTTGTACCGATTCGTGGCCGAGCAAGATGGCAGGGAACGTTTTTTCGTCGAAAAGAACGGCCAACTGACCGAGTTGGTCAATTACACCTACCAGTTCGAGCGGGGCGACAAGGTGTTCGAGAAAAAGGTAGACGATTACAAAAGCCAGCTTCAGGCCCTTTGCAGCGATGTACCGACCTTCAATGCACTACTCCCACCCTACGAAGAAAAACCCCTGCGCAACTACCTCCGCACGTACAACGCCTGCTTTCAGGACGAGTCCATCGTGTACGAGTCGAAACCCGTTCGGCCTGAATTGGCTTGGGCGGTCAACGGCGGGGTAGAACTCCTCAAGGATGAGTTTTTTGAAAACACTTCTCAAGTAGCACCTTCTTTTGGAGGAACTTTTCGGGTGAGCTTACCCCGGAAGAATTACAATCGGTTTTTCCGGCTCAATCTTAATCTAACTCCGGGAGCAAACTATACAGTGGTTGAAAATTTCAAAGAGGTTGGAAGAACCGGTTTGTTTAAAACCCTCGAAATAGGTGGAGGGAGCTATTTAGGTTCACGAAAAATTCGCCCGTATGCCTACGCTTCACTTGCTTATCAGGCCATAGGGGGCGGAGGTAGTGTCACACTTTATTTGAATGGAGGTCTGAGTTTTAACCGCCGAGCCGACCTGGAATTCTCGCATTTTGTCGCACCAGTCAACCTAAAGTTGGCCTTGCCACGAATCGCCTTTCACTACTATTTCGATGTTCCTGTGAAAGAATGACCTCATTGCTGCCACCGGGGGCTGTCCCCTGACAGACCTTTTTGTTTCACAAAGAAAACCGGCGGCTATGCGACCAACGGGGGCGATTGGGGCGTGCTTGCTCTACCCGTCGGACGGCGAAAAAGCCGTCCGACGGGTGAAATCGGTTTTGAATCCTCCCGGAGACCGTACAAGCGGGTTAGCGAGATTCCGTTTCGGCGCGAACGGCGGTAGGCACCCGGCCTGCGGGCCTGCGCGCGCTCCCGGAAATGCGTCCGCGATGTTGGAAAATGCATCCGCGATGTTGAAATGCGCATCCGCGATGACGAAATGAGCTTCCGCGAAGTCAAAAAATGCGTGCGCGATGTTGAAATGGGTGTGCGCGATGCTGAAATGGGTGTGCGCGATGACGAAATGCCTGTCCGCGATTTCGAAATGAGCGTCCGCGATGTTGAATGAAGCGTCCGCGACTTCAAAAAAGCCTCCGCTCCTTCAAAAAAGTACCTGCACTGGCTCGGATCGGGGGCGGGCCGGTTCGCGGAAGGGTGTGTTACCAACCCGATTGGCCTCTGACCAGCCGGGGTGGTGCCTTTCGCCGTCAGAAGAAGCCGGGGCAATGGCGCGGGGGCGTTGAGTTTTGGCAAAAACCTTCGTAGTTTCCGCCCAAACCCGCGCCGCGCTTTCCTTCCCGTGAAAAACTTCTTCCCGCTGCTCCTGCTGCTGGCCCTGACGGCCACGGCCCAAACGCCCAAGCCGCCCAGGGCTGAAATCCTCTGGGACACCTACGGCATTCCGCACATCTACGCCTCCACCGACGAGGGGTTGTTCTATGGCTACGGCTACGCACAGGCCCAGGCCCACGGCGATTTAATCCTGAGGCTCTACGGCCAGAGCCGGGGCCAGGGCGCGGAAATCCTGGGCGAAACCTACGCCGACGACGACCGCTGGGTGCTCCTCAACTCGATTCCGGAACGGGCCAAAAGCTGGTACGAGGCCCAAACGCCGCCCTTCCGCAAGCTGCTCGACGCCTTCGCGCGGGGTGTGAACACCTACGCCGCCGAACACCCCGGCAAATTGGGGGCCGACGTGAAGGCGTTTCTGCCCGTGACGGGCGTCGATCTGGTGGCCCACTCGCTGCGGGTGATTCACTATCATTTCGTGGCCCCGTCGGGGGCGGCGCGAGCGGCGGCGGAGCAGTTGCCCGATCCCAACGGCTCCAACACCTGGGCCATCGGGCCGAAGCGCTCGGCGAGTGGCAAGGCCATGCTGCTGGCCAACCCCCACCTGCCCTGGACGGATTTCTACGTGTACTTCGAGGCCCAGCTCGTGGGGCCGGGCACCAACGCATCCGGCATCACGCGCATCGGTTTTCCCTGCCTGACGATGGCCTTCACCGACGATCTGGGCTACGCCAACACCGTGAACACCAACGACGGGCAGGATTTTTACGAACTGACGCTCCGCGACGGGGGCTACCTCTTCGACGGGGCGGTGAAACCGTTTGCGACCAAAGAAAAAATCCTGAAAATCCGCCAGCCGAACGGTACGATGCGCGAGGAAATGCTGACGGTGAAGGAATCCGTCCACGGCCCCGTCGTGGCCGAGACCAACAGCCGGGCCGTGGCCATGCGCGTGGCGGGCCTCGACCGGCCGGGGATGCTCCAGCAGTACTGGGACATGTGCCGGGCCAGAAACCTGCCCGAATTCGAGCGCATTCTGAGCCGGTTGCAGATACCGATGTTCACCTTCAGCTACGCCGACAAGGACGGGCACATCCTGAACCTCTTCAACGGCACGGTACCCCGGCGCACCGAGGGCGACTGGAAACGCTGGAGCGGCACGGTGCCGGGCCACACGTCGAAAACGCTTTGGACGAGTTACCTGAAGTACAGCGAGTTGCCAAAATCCATTGACCCGCCCAGCGGCTGGTTGCAAAACTGCAACGAATCGCCCTGGACGATGACGTTTCCGATGCCCAACGATTTCCGGAAGTTTCCCGCCTACGTCGCTCCCGCCCCCGCGATGTCGTTCCGTACGCAGCGCTCGGTACGGATGCTGATGGAGGACGAGAAAATCTCGCTCGACGAACTGATTGCCTACAAACATTCGACCCGCCTCGAACTTGCCGACCGGATTCTGGACGATTTGCAAACCGCCGCGGCCGCTTCGGGCGACGCAGAGGCCAAAGCCGCCATGGAAATTTTGGAGAAATGGGACCGGCAGACCAATGCCGACAGCCGGGGGGCGGTGCTGTTCGAGGCGTTTGCGAAAGAATGGGCCAAACCCGTCGGGGGCATCAACCGGCTGGGCACGGCCACGCCGCTGTTTGCCAAACCCTGGGACGTGACCGACCCCATCCGCACCCCCGATGGAATCGCCAAACCCGACGAGGCCGTGAAAGCCCTGGCCGAAGCGGCCCGGCAGGTGAAAAAACAGCACAGCCGCCTCGACGTGGCCTGGGGCGAGGTGTACCGGTTCAAAATCCACGGCGCGGACCTGCCCGCCAACGGGGGGCCGGGGCCGCTGGGGGCGTTTCGGGTGATGACCTTCGGCACGGCGGGGCGGGCCAATGTCGGCACGCCCGTGCGGCCCTTTCACGGCGATACCTACGTGGCGGCGGTGGAATTTTCCAAACCCGTGAAGGCCCGGGCAATCATCGGCTACGGCAACGCCTCGCAGCCGGGCAGTCCCCACCGCACCGACCAGTTGGGCCTGCTCCAGCAGCAACAACTCCGACCTGTGTGGCGCACGCGGGCAGAGGTGCTCAAGCATCTGGAGAAGCGGGAGGTGCTGTAATCTGCCGATGAGTTGCCAGCCGTAGGAGGTTTGTGCGGAGGAACGGCTGGCAACTTGATGGAAAATCTTCGTGCGGCATTTGGGGCAAAAACGGCCCTTCCTGCCTTTCTTCGCGGCGTCTCTAAACCTAAAAGAAACATGCGTTCCCTCCTCTGCCTTCTCCTGGTGAGTCTGGCGCTCACCGCCACGGCCCAGCAACCCGGCGCGTTCAACGGCCTCGACGTGGGCCTGCACAACATTTTCCGATTGTCCAACGCCAAAACCCGCTCCATCAGCCCCGAAAACTTCACGGGCGAAAAAGGCCGGGGCGGCATGGCCGAACTTACCGACACGACGATCAACCGCGCCAACGCCCGCCGCGAAGCCCGCGATTTGGGCCGGGGCTGGAAATTGAACCCCTTCGTCATCATCAAGCCGCGCACCACGTTTACCCTGGCCGAAATCACCGGGCCGGGGCAGATTCAGCACATCTGGATGACCCCCACCGGCAACTGGCGCTTCAGCATCCTGCGGTTTTACTGGGACGACGAAACCACGCCCTCCGTCGAGGTGCCCGTCGGCGACTTTTTCGGCATGGGCTGGGGCGAGTACGCGCACCTCAACTCCCTGGCCGTGACCGTCAACCCCGGCAGCGCCTTCAACTGCTACTGGCCCATGCCGTTTCGGCGAAAATGCCGGATCACGATGGAAAACCTCGACGAGCGCGAGATGCGGCTGTACTACCAGGTGGATTACACCCTCACCGACGTACCCACCGACGCGGCCTACCTGCACGCCCAGTTCCGCCGCGACCACAGCAACCACGAAAAGCAACCGGTTACGCTGGTGGATGGCGTGAAAGGAAAAGGCCAGTACGTGGGCACCTACCTGGCCTGGGGCGTGGCCAACAACGGCTGGTGGGGCGAGGGCGAAATCAAGTTTTACCTGGACGGCGACCGCGATTTCCCGACCATCATCGGCACGGGCACCGAAGATTACTTCTGCGGCAGTTACAACTTCGACCGGGGCGGGCAGTACGTCCCTTTCTCGACGGCCTATGCGGGCCTGCCCCAGGTCATCAAACCCGACGGCACCTACAAAGCCTCCCAGCGCTTCGGACTCTACCGCTGGCACCTGACCGACCCGATTCGTTTCGACCAGAACCTGCGCGTGACCATCCAGGATTTGGGCTGGCGGAGCGGTGGCCGCTACCTCGCCCAGAATTCAGACGTGGCCAGCACGGTGTTCTGGTACCAGGCCGAACCCCACGCGCCCTTCCCCAAACTGCCGACGCGGGATGAGTTGGAGGTGAATTGAGCAGTTTACAGTTGAAAGCCCGCCCCAACGACTTGTCGGGACGGGCTTCTTGTATTTCGATGAACCGTGAACTATTCAATCACGACGCGCCGCACGGCTCCGTCGTTGCCCTGACTGACGGTGACGAAGTAGGTGCCTTTTTCCCCGCCGCGCTTCAGTTCGACCTGACCTAGGTACTTGCCAAAAAAGTCCTTCACTTTTTCGCGGGCCACTTCCTTGCCCTCCACGTCGGTCACGACGATGGTCACGTCGCCTTTTTCGGGGGTTTGGAAGGTGATGTTCAGCCGACCGTTCGATGGCTGGTTCGGGTAGGCATGGAGCGCTTTAACCGTGCGTGAGGAGGTGGTGCCGTTGCCGTCGAAGAAGGTGAAGCCTTCGAGGCGGTTGAGGTTCAGATTTTCAAGCGCACGGCGGGATGCATCAGCCTGCTTTTCCATGATGCGGCGTGTTGCGTCGGCTTGCGGCTCCCAGTTGTATCTGAATTCTCGCCCGAAGCGTTCTCCCCAATCCTTCATCCTCGCGCCGTACTCCCGGCCCCAGCGTTCCATGTCGCGGCCAAACTTTTCCATGTCGCGCTCAAATTCGCGCATTTCAGCCCGAAATTCGGGGTCATCGCGGAAGCGGGGCGCGCGCGGGGCTTTCGGCGGGGCAGGTACGCCGGGGGTGTAAACGCGAACGGTGCCGTCGTCGCCGTAGTAAAAATTGCGGTTGCGCCCACCGCGGACGGTGATGCGCATTTTGTTGCCCGTGTCCCGGTTGACCGAGTCGAGGAAGCGATCAGCACTGGCCTGGTCGTTGAAGGAGCGCTCCAGGATTTCGGTTTTGCCGTCCTTGGTTTTTTCCACCCGCACGTGCGTGCCGTCGCCCTCGTCGTTAACGTTCACCCGCACGCTGGCGTCCGATTTCGATTCTGCCTTCGCCTCGGCTTTCGACTCAGCTTTTTTCGCTTCGGCCTTTGTTTCGGCTTTGGCCTTCTCTTTTTGTTTCTGCGCCTGGGCGGTGCCCATCATCAGGGCCAGAGCCAGGACGGGAAGGAGTGCGATTTTTTTCATGATTTTGTAAAGCTTTGCATCAAATTTATCCCAAAGACGGCCCGAAGGGTCGAACGTTGCACCGGAAGGTTGTAAATTTTCGGCCCGGCTGGAGGCCCGGCTGGAAGCCCGGCTGTAAAGTCTTAAAAGATGTTAACCGGGGAGCCGGAGCAAGGGTTTTGACGTTAGAAGTCTGAACCCTGATTCAGAGGATTCAGAAGAATTTGAGGACTGAAAAGCACCTCCTCCCATCCTTCTGAATCCTCTGAATCAGGGTTCCCTATCAACCATGACCAAACGCCGCATTCAATGGATCATCGGAGCGATGACGCTGGCCCTGATTGGCCTGGCGGCCTTCCAGTTCTACTGGATTCGGGCTACGCTGGAAGCCAAGCAGGAACAGTTTGACGCGTCGGTATCGGAAGCCCTCCAGGCGGTGGTGCGGAAAATGGAAAAGCAGGAAATCGCCTACCTGACCAACCGCAAGCTCGCCGCCGAAGCCCAGAAGCAGCGCCTCATGGCCATTGGCAAGCCGAGCGCCCCGCCCGAAACCACCGCGACAAGCTCCGCGACTCCACGCCGTTCCGTGCCTCCCCGCCGGGCGAGTTCCCCTAAGGTCGTCACGCCCGCCGAGCGTGCGGCTCGCCTCAATCACCCGCCCCCCGTGTGGGAAACCCATGAGCGCCGGACCATGCCCGTGGATGCGTATTTTCAGGAACTCACCATTCTGCCCGACGGCCAGGTGGCCATTCTGGAGCAGTACATCCACCACGAGCAGGCGCTGGGCGAGCAGGTGGACGAAATGGCCCGTAGCCTCCAGGCCGCCGACCGGCAGTACAACGAGCTGACGTTTATCGGCAAACCCAAAAAGGCCCGCCGCGCGCAACAGCGTCGTGATTCGCTCGGTGCCGCCTTGGCCGCGAGCCTGAAAGGCCAGCCATCCACCCGCGTGACGGCCGCCCGACCCCGGAGGCAATCGTTGGCACCCGTGCCCCGAAAAACGGCCCCGAAACCCGTTGCCAAACCGACCGGCAAGCCCAATCTGAGCGAACTTAAAACGCAGTTTCAGCAGCAGTCGCAGGAAAAAAAGGCCGAGTTGGTGAAGGATGTGTTCTACGACCTGGTCTTTAACCAGCGCAGCGTCAGCGACCGCGTGGACCGCTTTCTGCTCGATTCGCTCCTGAAGGACGAAATCGCCAGCCGGGGCATTCACATTCCGTTTGAATACGGGGTGCAGACGGCGGAGAAAAAAGGCCAATTGTTGTTTACGTCGAGCGCCGGGTACCGCGAAGACCGCATCCTGAGCGAGGGATACCGGGCTAGTCTGTTTCCCAACGATTTGTTCAGCAGCGGCAATTTTCTGTACGTGTATTTTCCGGGTCAGAGCGGCTACATCTTCCGGGAATTGTGGGTCACCTTCGCCACCGCGCTCCTGCTGATGTTCATCGTGGTGGGCTGTTTTTACGTGGCCATCCGCACCATCGTGGAGCAGAAGAAGCTGTCGGACATCAAAACCGACTTCATCAACAACATGACCCACGAGTTCAAGACGCCCGTTTCGACCATCTCGCTGGCCACGCAGATGCTCCAGGACAGCGACGTGAGCGCCAACCCGTCGATGCGCAGCCGATACCTCGGTATCATTCAGGACGAAAACCGGCGGCTCGGTCAGCAGGTGGAGAAGGTCTTGCAGGCCGCCTTGCTCGACCGGGGCGAAGTAAAATTGAAGCGCACGACCGTCAACCTGCACGATGTCGTTGAACGGGTAGCCCTTAACGTCAGCCCGCAGATTGAAGCCCGGCAGGGTACCCTCGACGTGGAACTGATGGCCGAAAACCCCGTGCTCGAAGCCGACGAAGTGCATTTGACGAACCTCGTCGCCAACCTGCTCGACAACGCCAACAAGTACTCGCCTGAAGCCCCTGCCATCACGCTCCAAACCGAAGACGCCCCCGATGGGGTCGTTTTCCGGGTCAGCGACAAGGGCTTGGGCATGACTCGTGAGCAAGTGGCCCGGATTTTTGAGAAATTTTACCGTGTACCCACCGGCAATTTGCACAATGTGAAGGGCTTCGGCCTGGGGCTGAGCTACGTCAAAACGATGGTTGAAGCCCACGGAGGTCGCATCGACGTGCAAAGCCAGCCGGGCAAGGGCAGTACGTTTGAAGTGTTTTTACCGAATCATTAGGAGAAAGGAGGAAAGGGAGAAAGGAAAATGGATTTTGCTCTCCCTTTTTTCCCTTCTCCCTTTTCTCCTTTTTTCCATGACCCGCATCCTCCTCGCCGAAGACGACCCCAACCTGGGGCAGCTCCTCCAGGAATACCTCACCGTGAAAGGCTACCAGGCCGAACTCGTCCGCGATGGCAACGAGGCCCTCGACCGGTTCGTCAAGGAACCCTATGACCTGTGCATTTTCGACGTGATGATGCCGAAAAAAGACGGATTCACGCTGGCCAAGGAAGTGCGCATGGCCGACGCCGACGTGCCCATCATTTTCCTAACGGCCAAGTCGATGAAGGAGGACACGCTCCAGGGTTTCCGTGTCGGGGCCGACGATTACCTGACGAAGCCCTTCAACATGGAGGAACTGTTGGCCCGGATGAAGGCCGTGTTGCGCCGCAGCCAGGTGCCCGGCAACGGTACGCCCCAGCCCCGGCAGGCCGAAGTGTATACCATTGGGTCCTACACCTTCGACGCCGACCGCCAGACGCTCACCAACGGCGTGGAAAACTTCAAACTCACGGGCCGCGAATCCGAACTGCTCAAGCTCTTCGCCCAGCACCTCAACCAGCCCCTGAGCCGCAGCTACGCCCTGAAGGCCATCTGGGGCGACGACAGCTACTTCAACGCCCGCTCGATGGACGTGTACATCACCAAACTCCGCAAGTACCTTCGCCACGATTCCAACATCCAAATCATCAACCTCCACGGCGAAGGGTTCAAGATGATGGCCTAGAGGGAATCGCGTGAGGGGTTTCTCGCAGATTTACGCGGATTTTACCGCAGATTCTCACCGAAAAATGCCTTTCAATCTGTGAGAATCTGCGGTAAAATCCGCGTAAATCTGCGAGAAACTTTTTTCAGAACTCCAGCACGGCCTTCTCGATCAACTCACAGGCTTCTTCCATCTGCGCCTCGGTGATCACCAGCGGCGGGGCGAAGCGGATTTTGTTGCCGTGCGTGGGCTTGGCCAGCAGGCCAAGTTCCATCAGCCGGAGGCAGAGGTTCCAGGCCGTGTCGCTGTCCTCGGTGTCGTTGATGACCACGGCGTTGAGCAGGCCCTTGCCGCGTACTTCGGCCATCAGGCCGGATTTTTCCTTCAATTCATTCATCCGGTGGCGGAACAACTGGCCCATGCGCTCGGCATTTTCGTCCAGCCGTTCGTTGCGGAGCACATCGAGCGCGGCGCGGGTTACGGCGCAGGCCAGCGGGTTGCCGCCGTAAGTGGATCCGTGCTCGCCGGGTCGGATGGTGAGCATGATTTCGTCGTCGGCCAGCACGCAGGAAACGGGGTACACCCCGCCCGAAAGCGCTTTTCCCAGCACCAGAATGTCGGGCCGCACGCCCTCGTGGTCGCAGGCCAGGCGGCGGCCCGTGCGGGCCAGGCCCGTCTGCACCTCGTCGGCGATGAAGAGCACGTTGTACTTCGTGCACAGATCGCGTACGCCGCGCAGGTAGCCGTCGTGCGGCACCACCACGCCCGCCTCACCCTGAATCGGCTCCACCATGAAGCCCGCGACGTGTGGATCGGCGGCGAAGGTTTTTTCCAGGGCTTCCAAATCGTTGTACGGAATTACGACGTACCCCGGCAGTAGGGGGCCGTAATCGGCGGTGCTGCTGGGGTCGGTGGACGACGAAATGGCCGCCAGGGTGCGGCCCCAGAAATTGCCCGCCGCGAACACGGTTTTGGCCCTGTCCGGCGGAATGCCCTTCACTTTGTAGGCCCACTTGCGGGTGAGTTTGAGGGCGGTTTCGCCGCCTTCCACGCCCGAATTCATGAGCAGGGCCTTGTCGTAGCCAAAGTATTCGCAAAGGTACCGCTCGGTTTCACCCAACTGGTCGTTGTGGAAGGCCCGCGAGGTGAGCGTCAGGCGCTGGGCCTGTTCGGTCAGGGCCGCCACGATGCGCGGGTGGCAGTGGCCCTGGTTGACGGCCGAGTAGGCCGACAGAAAATCGAGGTAGCGCCGCCCATCCACGTCCCAGACGTGGACGCCCTGGCCCCGGCCCAGCACGACGGGCAGGGGGTGGTAGTTGTGGGCACCGTAGCGGGCTTCGAGGTCAACGAGGCGGCGGGCGGCGGGAGAAAGCAGGGGTAGGGTTTCCATCAGTTTGTGGAAAAATGGGAAGCAGAACGAAAGGGAACGCAAACCGGCGTGAAGACGTCTCCACGCCGTGCGGAATCCTGGTCAGACGGGTGGTGGTCTGCCGGGCACAGGCCTGCGCCTGAGTTGATCGGAAAAATCAGATGAAACTGTACGTGCCGATGACGTGCAGCAACTGGCGCGAACTGGCCCCGATGCGGTCAATCTTGCAGAAATGCCCGTACAGCGCGCAGGCACCCACGGCCCGGCCCGCGTAGCGGATACCGGCGGCAGGCGAGGCGGTTCGATAAGGGGAGTAAGGCACTGGGCAAACGACGATGTCAGTGCAAAAAAAGCGAAAAACCGGCATTGCCCGCGGTGATGCCTTAAACATTCCGCCCGAACAGGCCGTTTTGCCCCCAAATCCGCGCCATCGGAGTACCCACACCGCATGAGTCTGCCCAAACGTTCACCTGAAAAATCGGTACCTGGCCTGGCACCCGACGAATACTACCTCGACGAATACGGTCGGGTGGTATTTACCGCCCAGCACCACCTCCGGCGAGGCTACTGCTGCAAAAGTGGCTGCCGCCACTGCCCCTACGGATTTGTGGCCGATGCGCGCCGCCGCCAGGGGTTCGATGAGTTTAAAACCCATTGAGCCAGCCCATTCGCGCAAAAACTTTGCGGGGGCGTTGGATTCCTACCGAAAAAGGCGCACCTTTGCAACCTCATTTTTAAGCATCGCACCAATCATGGCACGGGTTTGTCAGATTTCCGGGAAGAAAACGCAGGTGGGCAACAACGTTTCGCACGCCAACAATAAAACCAAACGTAAGTTTTACCCCAACCTTCAGCGCAAGCGGTTTTACCTGGCATCGGAAGACCGTTGGGTGGAACTGAAAGTGGCCGCTTCGACCATCCGCACCATCAACAAAAACGGCCTCGAAACCGTGTTGAAGGAAGCCAAGGCGAAAGGTACGCTCACCGCGAAAATTTAATCGCGCGGGCTCGACGCGTTTTCAACGACATTAAAAAACCGCTTCCGGCTAAGCCGGAAGCGGTTTTTTCGTTTGGTTGAACCCGAATTTCGGGAATTTGTGCTGACTGCCGGCAATTCTGAAAATTCGGGTTCAGATGACCCGCCGCAACACGAAACTGGTGATGAACATCTGCCCGTTGCGCTTGGCGCTGATGACGATTTCCCGGCCGTCACCACGCTGAAGAATTTTGTAGATATCGGAAATGGTCATGTTGCGGCAAAGTTGGTTGTTCATCGACACCAGTTCGTCGCCGTCTTCCAGTCCGGCCAGGGCCGCCGGAGAGCCGTCCAGCACCCGCTCAATGACGAATTGATGGAAGTCCTGGCCTTTGGCGATGATCTCCATGCCACTCATGTTGTGCTCGAAGGCTTCGCGCAGTTGCCGCCGAATGGGCTTGAGCACCATGTATTTTTCGGGGTAATTGAACGTAACCCGAAACCGCCGCAGCAATTCGCAGCCGATGTTGCCCTGCCGGTCTTCGCGACGGGCGAATTTCACGCCGTAAGCCATGCTGTCGGGGAAGCAGGCCAGGATGTTGCTCAACTCCACGGTCCCGATTTTCACCTTTTCTACCCGGCCCAGGTTGCCGTTGATCACCCCGCTCAGCCCCCGCCCCAACTGCGCCCGCACCACTTTGGCGGGCTGCCGAAGTTGGCTCCGGGCGTGTACGTCGAGCGAAAGCGCGTGACCGGCCCCCGTGTCGATGAGGAGCCGCAACGGCACGGTGCGGTTGTCGGCCACGACGGCCACGGCCTCGAAGTAGGGTTTGGTGTCCTCGATCGTGATCGGGTATTTTTCGCCCTTGCGGGAAGTGTAGCGGTACGAGCCGGGCTTTTGCAGGATGATCTCACGGGCCATGAAATCAATCGTCACGATGAAGTGGCTGAAAATGTCATAGCCAAAAATGCCGTGGACGGGTACGCCGACGTATTCCGACAGGGCCAGGGCGTCGTGATCGAGCACAACGATGGTCTGGTTGTAGCCCGTCATCTCCCCCATTCTCAGCGTGGCTCCGAGCGCCACGGAGGCGGCCAGGCCGTTGCCCTCGCCTGCGCCGGAAATTTGCACCCGCCGCACGGATTTGAGCTGACGGGCGGCGGGCACGTGCGGATCGGTCAGAATGGTGGTGCTGACGCCCGTGTCGAGGATGAAGTGCAGCGTGTCGGAATTGTTGAGCCGCACCGGCACCAGAATCAGGTTGGAATGCAGTTGGAACGGGATCCGGGCGATTTTCTGCTTGCCCCGCAAGTGAAAACCGTATTTCTCGGCAACGTTGATTTCCGGGTTCGTGCCACGGCGCGACGCCCGCGCCCTCTTCGCTTCCTGGGCAACGGCGAGCGGTTCGCCCGCGCCCAGCAGCCAGAGCGTCAGCAAAAGAAGCGGTTTGGCGACCCCAAATCCTGCGGGTTTCATGGTTGAACGAAGTAAAAATCAGTGGGTTGAAAGTACACGCTTCATGGTGAAATTCCAAGACATTTTTTGACGTATGGCCGACAGTCACAACGCGACCGGTTGTTTTTTGTTTACTTCGCGGCTTGTAAAACCGTTGCGGGTTGTTGGCTGCTGGTTGACAATTCCTGAAAATCGACAGCCAGCACCCAATACCTCTACCTCCTACCCAACCAACCCATGCGAAAGAAACTGGTCGCCGGAAACTGGAAAATGAACAAAACCCTCCACGACGCGCTGGCGCTGACGTCGGAAGTGGTCAATATGGTAAGCGATGAAGTGACGGGCAACGTCACGGTGGTGCTTTGCCCACCCTCGGCGTACCTGAGTACGCTCAACCGGTACCTCGAAAACAGCCGGAAGGTGTTTCTCGGTGCGCAGAATTGCCACGAAAAAGCGTCGGGAGCCTACACGGGCGAGGTATCTGCCCTGATGCTGAAGTCCGTCGGGGTGCAGTACGTGATTCTGGGGCACAGCGAACGGCGGCAGTATTTCGGCGAGACCAATGCGCAACTCGCCGAGAAAGTAACCATCGCGTTGGAAAATGGCCTGAAGCCCATTTTCTGTTGCGGTGAGAGCCTGGAACAGCGCAATGGCGGCGACTTCGTGGCCCTCGTGCAGAGCCAGTTGACGGAAAGTTTGTTTCACCTCACCCCGGAACAATTCGCCCACGTGGTGATTGCGTACGAACCCATCTGGGCCATCGGCACGGGCCTGACGGCATCGAGTGAGCAGGCTCAGGACATGCACGCCGCGCTCCGTCAGCACATTGCCGGTCAATACGGCGAAAAAGTGGCCAACGACACCCCGATTCTGTACGGTGGCAGTTGCAACGAGAAAAATGCGCCCGAACTCTTCGCCCAGCCCGACGTGGACGGTGGTCTCATCGGCGGCGCTTCGCTGAAGTCACGGGAATTTGTCAACATCGTGAAGTCGTTTTAAGCAGGAAAAGGGAAGGACAGGGACGAGGGAATAACATCCCTTCGTCCCTGTCCTTCCCTTTTTTCTTTTCTCCCCAACTCTTATCGCCCCGCTTTGGCGCGTTCGATGAGCTTGCGGAGGTCGGATTTAAATTTATCCCGTTGCTTGTTGCGAACGGACGTCAGGTCGGAGATGTCGTAAAGCATCTCGCGTAAGTCGTCATGCACCCCCTGCATGACAGGAATCTGGAAGTTGGTTGACGGTAACATTGGAGCGAGCGAGTTGTGTTGGATTTTGTTTGTTGACAAGCCCTACTCCCCAGGATGACGCGGCTGAAAAACGGAGCGCTCAGGCTTTGGTAAGATACTAAGAAAGAATCGTACCACGGCTCATTTTACGCGCCAGAGCCCCGTTCTCGGGCTTTGCGGCTAATTGCTCTCCCGATTCCGGACAAACACCTGCCGCCCGCTGCGTGGACCCGTTTCCCGTTCGTCCAACTCAAAGTGCTCGTTTGATTTGAGCAGCGAACTCAGTTTGGCGAACCCGTAATTTCGCGAGTCGAAATCGGGTTGTTTTTTGGAAATCAGCGTGCCCACACCACCCAGCGACGCCCAGCCCGACTCGTCGGCCAAATCGGTAATCGACGTGGCAATGAGTTGAATCAGCCGGGCGTCGAGTTTCTTCAAGGCCCGGCGTTGACGGGGTTTCCGGGCTGCCTTTTCCTTCGTGGCCGTTTCGGCCACTGGCTCCTCGGTTTCCGGTTCGGCTTCCTGCTCGTCCTGCTCCAGGATTTCAAGGTAAATGAACTTATCGCAGGCCACCACAAACGGGTTGGGCGTTTTCTTTTCGCCGATGCCGATCACCTTCATGCCCGCTTCGCGCAACCGCGTGGCTAGGCGGGTGAAATCGCTGTCGCTCGACACGATGCAGAATCCATCGACTTTGGCCGAGTAGAGGATATCCATCGCGTCGATGATCATCGCCGAGTCGGTGGCGTTTTTGCCCGTCGTGTAGCTGTACTGCTGCACCGGCGTGATGGCGTTTTGGAGCAACACCGATTTCCAGCCCGCCACGGTGGGGCGGGTCCAGTCGCCGTAAATCCGCTTAAAGGTAGGGGTGCCGTAGCGGGCGATTTCTTCCATCATCCGCTGCACGTGCCGGTGCGGGATGTTGTCGGCGTCGATGAGGACGGCCAGCCGGAGGTCAGTGTCGTTGAGGGCCATGCGGTCGGAGGGATAAAGGCAGGCCGGAGCCGTCGGCTTACGGAGTCTGTTGCAGGGTATCGATCGCCGGTTTTTTGTCTTTCCGCCCGAAGAGCGAAAAATGCACGTAGCGTTTGGGTTGCTGGCGGAGGTCGGTCAGGAGGCGTTCGAGGCTTACCATCGTGCGGTTGACGTTGGTGTAAAACGCCTCGTCTTTCAGCAATTTTCCCGCCGAACCTTTGCCCGCCTGCACGTCGGCCAGCGTGCCCTGGAGCGAGGCCAGTGTGGCGTTCGCCCGGTTGAGGGCCTGGCTCAGGCTAATGACCCGCAGCGAATCCATCACCGAATTGGCCTTGCCCAGCAAAGGTTTCAATTCTTTTTCGGTCTCCACGAGCGAGGCCGACAGTCGGTTGGCGTTGGCCATCACCTCGGCTAGGTTGGCGCGGTTTTCCTGCACGGTGGCGTCCACGGTTTTCACGGTGCCGCCCACGGTGCCCAGGGTCGCATCGGCGGTGCGGAGCATCCGGTTGACCACGTAGGCCGTTGAATCGAACCGACCCACCACCGCCCGCATCGTGATCATGAGCGAATCGGCACTTTTGAGCACGGGCAACGCCCGCTCCTGAATCAGCGCCTGGAGGCCTTTTTCCGACATCGACCGCAGGGTATCCCCATCGTTGAGCAGCGCAGTACCCGGCTCGACGAGCAGGTTGATGGTTTTGCCCCCCAACAGCCCGCCGTCGGCCAGCGCGGCGACGGTGGTGTTGGGCAGCTTGAGTTCGTTACCGACCGAGAGGGTGACGAGCAGTTGGTTGTTGCGTTCCTGCAAAATCCGGATGTCTTTTACCCGGCCCACCGACAGGCCGTTGAGCATCACGGCGTTGGAAACGGTTAGGCCGCCGACGTTGTCGTACAGCGCGTAGTACTCGTTTTCGTCGGAAAGAATTTCGGAACCCTTCAAAAAATTGAATCCGAAGTAGAGGATTGCGCCCGCTACCACGGCCAGGAAACCCACTTTTACTTCTTTGGAAAGTTTCATATCGAGTCGATCAAGGCGGAAAACCGGGGCAAGTTAGGGTCTGCGGGTTTCTTTTCCCTAAAACTTAGCGCCCGGCTACCCCACGGGGTTAGGCAATGGCCGCTTAACCCAGCCGGAGTTGGCTTCGTTCCCACCAGAAAGCCGGAGGCAGGGCCACTGGCGGTTTTAAAACCCATTCCTCCGCTACCGGGTGAGTTTCTGATCATTCAGGTCCCAATTGTAGGCCAGGTACGACACCTTCGCGCCAGGGTCGGTTTTGGTGCTGGCAAACTGGTTGATAAACCGGAGCACGTCGTCGGTGCTTTTGCCGAAATCCGACGCATACCAGTCGAAAATTTTCGAGAGGCTGACCCGGTTCCGGGCGATGGCATTTTTCGTCGGGTCGTTCACAAAATCGCGGGCCTGATCGGTGAGTTGAGCGTCGAGGCGGGCGGCCACGTAGGCTTCGTTGCGCAGTTTGGGGCAGGATACTGCCGCGCACACCAACGCGAAGTGAATGCGCGGCTCGTTGAATTGCTTCCGGACGACGTCGTGCTCGATGTTGTTGAGGCTCATTTCCTGGCCGCCGATGCGGAAGTATTTTTTGCTGAACGGCCCACCCGGCGCAACGAGTTGCAACTGGCTGCTGATGATGCTGGTGGTGGGGTACTTGTCGAGAATCTGCTTCACCGTGAAGGCGTTGTAGGCGTTGAGCCAGTAGGCGAGTTTTTCCTCCCGCCCCCAGCCGTCGGCGGGGGCGTTGGCGCTGAGCAAATCAAGGTAGCGGTCGAGGGTTTTGACGTCAATGGCTTTGAAGGTAGTGTAGTTGACGAGCCCTCGGTCGTCCACGTATTTTTTGAGCAACCCGTTCCAGATTTCGTGCGAAACGGGTTTGGCATTGCGGGCAGCGGGAACCTTGAAACCCGGTTCGGTGTGGCAACCGGTGAGCAGGTTCAGGCCGAGGACCAGCGTAGCGAGCAGGGTCATGGATTGGAAACGGAAAAGCACGGATGGTGTTGAAAGTAACCAATCAATATTCTGTAAATCAAATTAGTTCTACTAAAAAAACCGGGCATTGGGCGTTGCGCATTCATCATTCTGTCCCTTCACACCACGCCACCACCTCCCACCGAAACGCCCAGCGCCAGCGAATCCGAAAGCGCGTGAAGCCCGCCCGCCGGAGTAGCGATTCGAGTTCGGGCCGCCGAAAGGCCCGTGCCACCGAAAGTCGGGCGTCGTGCCGGTACAGGTGCGAGGTGCGCAGCAGCGTGGCCAGCGCCCAAATGGCGTAGTAGGCCACCGGGTGCCGGTGCAGGTCGTTGATGATCAGGCCCACGCGGGTTTGCCGCCGCAAGGTCGCGAAAAGTTGCACCAGTTGGTCGTCGGTGAAGTGGTGGCAGAACAGCGTCATCGTCACCACCTCGAAGGTTGTTTTTGAAAATTCTTCCGAAAACACGTCCAATTGCCGGTAGCTGATTTCCGGGAAACCGCGGGTACGTTCGCGGGCGTAGTCGAGCATGAAGGCATTGGCGTCGATGCCCATCAGAGTGGCAGAAACACCTTTTTCCCGGAAAAAGCGGGCCATCAGCCGCAGCATGTCGCCGCCTCCGCAGCCCAGGTCGGCGAGGGTCGTTGTTCGTTGCTCGTTGTTCGTTGTTCGATGCTGGTCGAACAACGAACAACGAGCAACGAGCAACGTTTCCAATCCCCCCAACGTCACCCCATTTCCCCCCAGCAGCCGGTTGGTCACCTCCAGTTCGCGCAGGTTCTGGCGCAGGGCGTCGGTGGCCAGCGTGAGGTCGTCCATCAGTTCGCGGTCGGGGCTGCGGGTGCGAAAGTCGGGCACGTTGTGCAGGGAGTTTGAACCGCAAAAACGCAAAGATTTCGCAGAGATCGCGAGGAAACTTTTGCGTCTTTGCGGAAAACCTTGCGTCTTTGCGGTTTCATAAACTCCCATTCATGAATTTAGACCTTACCGGCAAAAACGCCCTCGTCGGCGGCAGCACCCAGGGCCTGGGCTGGGCCACGGCGGTGGAACTCGCCCTACTCGGGGCCAACGTCACCCTCCTGGCCCGCAACGAAGAAAGCCTGAAGACCCGCGTCGCCGAACTCGACACGACCAAAGGCCAGACCCACGGCTACGCCGTTGCTGATTTTTCGGACTCCGAAACCCTCAACAGGGCGCTGACTGGCTATCAGCGGCGCGTACCCGTCACGCACATCCTCGTCAACAACACCGGCGGACCGGCGGGCGGCCCGATTCTCGACGCCGCGCCGGAGGCGTTTCTGGCGGCGTTCAACGCGCACCTGGTTTGCAACCAACTGCTCGTGCAGGCCGTGGTGCCGGGCATGAAAGAGGCGGGTTACGGGCGCATCGTCAACATCATTTCCACTTCGGTGAAGCAGCCCCTGCCCGGCCTGGGTGTGTCGAACACGATTCGGGGGGCGGTGGCGAGTTGGGCCAAAACCCTGGCGGGCGAACTGGGGCCGCACGGCATCACGGTCAACAGCGTACTGCCCGGCTACACCCGCACCGCCCGCCTCGACGCGGTGGCCTCCATGCGCGCCCAAGCCTCGGGCAAGCCTCAGGAAGAAATCGAAGCCGCCATGATGGCCGACATCCCGGCCCGGCGTTTCGGCGAGGCCCCCGAATTCGGCGCGGCGGCGGCCTTTCTCTGCACCCCGGCGGCGGCGTACATCAACGGCGTAGCCCTGGCCGTGGATGGGGGACGGACGAGCAGTTTGTGAGCTTTTTCGGGAATAAATTGAATATTGCGCGGCCAATCGCCTCATGCCTGCCGCACCCCTACCCACCGACGAAGCCTTGCTCTGGAGTCGCCTCAAAACCGGCGATCAGGCCGCGCTGGGTGAACTTTACGACCGGCACGCCCGGGTGCTCCACCGCTACGGGCGGCGCATCGTGCACGACGACCCGACCATCTGGGACGCCGTCCACGACGTGTTCGTGGACCTTTGGAAATACCGCCAGACGCTCACCGTGGAGGGCGACGGGCGGTTTTACCTGTTCCGGGCCTTGCGCAACCGACTGGTGCGCCAGGTTACGGAAGCCGCCCGCTGGGCCGACGAACCCCTCGACCCACCCGATGCCCTTCGGCAGGACGCCGATTGGTTGGAGGAACCCGCCGACGCCGAAACCAGCCGCAAACTCCAGCGTGCCCTTCAGGCGCTTTCGCCCCGGCAGCTCGAAATCATCCAGCTTCGCTTTTTCGATGACCGGAGCTACGACGAGATTGCCGGAATGCTCGGCATCAACAAGCAGTCGGTGCACAACCTCGTGTTTCGCGCGCTGGAAAGCCTGCGCTCGCGGTTACTGCTGGTAGTGAGCGCGGGGCTGTTCACGGCCACCCTCCACCTGCTCTGGCTGATGGTGACGCTGGGGTAAGTGTCTTTTTGAAAAATTTTTGCCCGTTGTGAGTAAGCCCCGGCCCCGGCCGACTGTACTCCGCAACGGGCTTTTTCACGCCCATCCCTCCCATGAATTCCCCTCCCTCAACCCCTGCCCATTTGGCCGCCGACGAGTCGTTTCAGCGCTGGGTACTCCACCCCGACGCCGAGAGCGAGCGGCACTGGGCGGCCTTCGCCGAGGCCAATCCCGCCCTGAGCGAGTCCATCGCCGAAGCGCGGCACCTCGTGCGCCTGCTCCGCGCGGAGCAGGAACGCGCCACCCGCGAAGCCGCTCAGGCCACGAAGGCACGGCTGTTTGCCACCTTGGCCGAAACGCCCGTCGTGCCCCTGAGCCGGGCCTGGTGGCGGCGACCGGCATCGTGGGCCGCCGCCGGCGTGGCGCTGGTGCTGCTGGCCGTGGGCGGGTATTTCTACCGGAAAAACGCCCCGGTCGAAATCCGGACGGCCTTCGGCGAAACCCGCGTCGTGACCCTGCCCGACGGTACGACGGTCACGCTCAACGCCAATTCGTCGCTACGCTACGCGCCGGATTTTTCCGAAACGAAAACCCGCGAAGTAATCCTGACGGGCGAGGGCTTTTTCCGCGTCCGCCACACCCCCGACCACCGGCGCTTCCGGGTGCGCACGGCCCGGATGGACGTGGAGGTGCTGGGCACCGAGTTTGACCTGACCGCTCGCCCGACGGTGGCGCGGGTGGTGCTGCAAACCGGCAAAGTGGCCGTGCAGTCGCGGCAGAACCCGGCGGAATCGCTGACGATGAAACCCGGCGACCTGGTGGAAGTCACTCACCGCTCAGCCCGCCTCACCCAGCGCCGGGTGCAACCCGCCCCCTACCGGGCCTGGATGGAGGGCCTGTGGGTGCTGCAAAACGAACCGCTCGACGCCGTGGCCCGGCGCATCGAAGAAGAATTTGGCGTGCGGGTGACGTTTGCCCGCGAAACTGACCGCACCGTGGAAGTCTCCGGCACGGTCTCGTCACGCGACCTCAACGACCTGACGGCCGTACTCGCCGAAACCCTCGGCCTGCGCTTCGATCGGCGCGGCGACGAGGTACACATCCTGCCCTGATTGTCTTTTCTCTAAACCCGTCTTTTCATGAAAAATCGGTTTACTCCTCCCTTGAGCCTGCTGGTGCTGACGGGCCTGCTTACCGGATCTTCCCTCGCGGCGCAAACGCTGGCCCGGCATTACGTGCCCAAAACCGCCCGGCAGGAACGCCCCGCCGAAAACACCCAAAGCCTGCACCAGTTTTTGACCGACCTGCAAACCCGCCGGGGCATTTTGTTCCTCTACAAAAGCCAGGACCTGCGCGAACGCCGCGTCGCGGTGGAGGCCGCCACCGACGGCACCGTGGAGAAAATCCTGAAGCGGGCACTCACTCCGACCGGATTGAGGTTTAAAAAAGTACGCAACACGTACGTCATCCACGACGCCAGCGAGGCCGCGCCGGGCGAGGCAAAACCGGGCGAAACGTCGCTGGAGTCGCTACCGGCACCGGCTTCGGCACCGGACGCCCCGCACCCCTTCACCGCTTCGCTGCTCAGCAGCCGGGTGGTATCGGGCCTGAGCCTGCCCGAACAGCGCGTGGCGGGCCGGGTTACGGCCAGCGAAACGGGCGAAGCCCTGGCGGGCGTGAGCGTATCGGTGAAAGGCACCCCGCGCGGCACCACCACCGACGCCGACGGGCGCTACGCCCTGACCGTCGACGGTCCGGAGGCTACGCTCGTGTTCAGCTTCGTGGGCTACACTCCGCAGGAGGTGGCCGTGGGCAGCCGCTCGGCCCTCGACGTACAGCTCGTGGCCGACACGAAGTCGCTGGGCGAGGTGGTCGTGGTGGGGTACGGCACCCAGAAAAAAGTAAACCTGACCGGGGCCATCGCCACCGTCGACCAGAAGTTTCTCGAAAACCGCCCCATCACCAACTCCACCCAGGCGCTCCAGGGCTTGCCGGGCGTGTTCGTCAATCAAACGAAAGGCCGACCCGGTGCCGACGGTGCCGACATCCGCATCCGGGGCGTGGGCACGCTCAACGGCAGCGGTCCGCTCGTGCTGGTCGACGGCATCGCCTACTCACTTTCCGACGTCAATCCCAACGACATCGAAAGCATTTCCGTCTTGAAAGACGCCGCCTCCGCCGCCATCTACGGCAACCGCGCCGCCAACGGCGTGATTCTGGTGAAAACCAAAAGCGGGCAGAAAGGCAAATTCCGGGTCGATTACAACAACTATTTCGGTACCCAGAGCGCCACGATTCTGCCCGACGTGGTCTGGAATTCGGTGGAGTACATGGAAGGGAAAAACCGCGCGCTGGCCAACGAAGGCCGCCCCGCCGAGTACACCCAGGCGCTCATCGACGAGTACAAAGCCGGTACCGACCCATTCACCTACGCCAACACCAACTGGTTCGACGTGATGTTCCGGCCCGCGCCGATCCAGGAGCACACGCTGCGGTTTTCGGGCGGGAGCGACAAAACGCAGTTTTCGGTCTCGCTCGGTTACCTCGACCAGAAGGGCATCATGCTCAACACCTGGGCCAAACGCTACACGCTGGGCACCAACCTCAGCGCCGACCTGAGCAATCGGTTTAAAATCGGGGCCAGCCTGTTCGGTACGTTCTGGACCGACCGCGAGAGCGCCTACACCGCCGACGAGGGCAACGGCGAAGGCGGCATCATGGGCCTGACCTTCCGGGGTTTACCCACCCAGGCACCCTATGCGTCCAACGGCACTTACGGCGACCAGTGGGTCCGGGTGCCGGGGCACAACTTCTTCCGAAACCCGCTGGCCCTGTCGTACGAAGGCTTCCGGAAAAGCCGCTCGCTGCGCACGCTGGCGACCGTGTTTGCCGAATACCGCCTGCCGCTCGACATCCGCTACAAACTCACGGTGTCGGCCAACATCCGCTACGGACTGCAAAAATTCGCCTACCCGCAAATCGAACTGACCAACACCAAAACCGGCACGGTGGCCCTGATGGGCAACATTCCGGCCCGGGGCGTGCGGCAGTCGAGCACCGAGTCCATCAACCTGACCAACTTTCACACCCTCACCTGGGACAAGGAAGTAGCCCCCGGCCATACCGTGGGCGCGCTGGGTGGCTTCAGCCTTGAAACCTTCGACGACGCCAACTTTTTGGCCGCCAACCAGGGCTATCTCGGCAACGACCTCACCGAACTCAACGCGGGCAGCACCAACCCGCAGGTCGGTGGGGCCTCAACAGCCTCGCGGCTGATGTCGTACTTCGGGCGGGGCACGTACAACTTCCGCGAGCGGTACCTGCTCGAAGCCAGTTTCCGCTACGACGGCTCCTCGCGCTTCGCGGCGGGCAAACGCTGGGGCTTTTTCCCGTCGGTATCGGCGGGGTGGCGGATTTCGGAGGAAGCCTTTTTGAAGAACAGCAACCTCATTTCCAACCTGAAACTTCGCGCTTCGTGGGGCAAACTGGGTAACCAGAACATTCCGCTTTTCAGCTACGTCGACGGCGTGGCCATCGGGCAGAATTACTCGTTCAACAACAACCTCGTCGGCGGGGCCGCCGTGACCCAACTCAGCGACCCGAGCATTTCGTGGGAACGCACGACCATCGCCGACATCGGGCTGGACGCTGGGCTGCTCAACAACCGCCTGACGCTCGAACTCGACTGGTTCGACAAACGCACCACCGACATCCTCCGGCAGGTGGCCGTGCCCGCCCAGGTGGGCAACCTCACCGGACCGGTGCGTAACATCGGTAGTGTGTCGAACAAAGGCGTGGAACTGACCGTCAACTTCCGCAACCGCGTCGGCCAGGTGCTCTACAACGTCGGCGGCAACGTGACCTACCTCACCAACCGGGTGCTGGATTTGAACGGCCAGCGGTACTTCACCGGCCTGCGCGTGGTGCAGGAAGGCGACCCCATCGATTCGTTTTTCGGCCTCCAGGCCATCGGGCTGTTCCAGAGCGAGGAGGAAATCAAGGCCGCGCCCTTCCAGAACGCCGTCACCCGCCCCGGCGACATCCGCTACCGCGACGTGGACGGCAACAACGTGATCGACAACAACGACCGGGTGGTCATCGGCAACCCAATTCCGAAGTACACCTACACCTTCACCGCCGGGGCCGAGTACCGGGGTTTCGACCTGACGCTTTTTTTCCAGGGCGTGCAGGGCGTCAATTCGTACCTAACGGGCAACCTCTCGCAGCCCTACCGCAACGGCGCGGGCGTAACCCGCGACTGGCTAACCGATTCGTGGACGCCCGAAAACCCCACCGCCAGCCTGCCCCGCCTCACCACGGCCACCAACTACCCGCAGAACTTCCAGACGTCGAGTTTCTGGATTCGCGACGCGTCGTACCTGCGGTTGAAAAACATCCAGTTGGGTTACTCCCTGCCCGCCGCGCTGGTGCGCCGCGTGGGCTTGAGCCGGGCGAAGGTGTTTGTCAACGCCCAGAATTACCTCACGTTCACGAAGTTCAAATTCACCGACCCCGAACGGGATTTGACCCGCAGCGACCTCATCGAGTACCCTATCGCCAAAACCGCGACGGTGGGGCTGAACCTGACGTTTTAACCTTGCAGGGGCGGTGCTTGCCTCCGCCCCGACGAGAAACCAGCATTTTCCCATGAAAAAATCACTTCTCCTCCTTCTCAGCCTAACGGTCCTGGCCGGCTGCGGAGAATCGTTCCTGGAGGTGCAGCCCACCGACCGCTTCACCCAGCAGACGTTCTGGAAAACCCGCGAACACGCCGAAGCGGGCCTCAATGCCACCTACGCCGCCCTGCTCAACGGCAACCTCTACGGCGGCAACACGCCCATTTTCTGGGACGTGCTCACGCCCAACCTGTTCATGTACAACAACCCCAACGGCTTCAGCAACGTGGCTCAAGGCATTCACGACGCCGCCAACACGGGCATCATCAACAACCTTTGGGGGGCCTGCTACGGCGGCATCGGGCGGGCCAACAACCTGCTGGCCAACGTGGGCGGCATCGCCATGGACGAAACGCTGAAAAAACGCTTCGCCGCCGAGGCCAAGTTTCTGCGGGCACTTTTTTACCACCACCTCCGCACGCTGTACGGTGGCGTGCCGATCATCCTCGACGTGGCCAACGCCGAAACCCAGGCCAGCCTGCCCCGCAGCAAAGCCGAGGACGTGCTGGCCCAAATCGTGAAGGATCTCGACGAAGCCGCCCCCGATCTCCCGCTGAGCTACGGCTCCACCGAGCGCGGGCGGGCCACGAAGGGCGCGGCCCTGGCCCTGAAAGCCCGCGCCCTGCTCTACGCGGGCCGCTGGGCGGAGGCCGCCACGGCCGCCAAAGCGGTGATGGACTCGAAAACGTACAGCCTGTTCCCGGATTACCGGGGGTTGTTTTACCTGGAAAACGAGGGAAATCCGGAGGTTATCTTCGACGCGCAGTTCAAGTTTCCCGAATTCGCCCACGGCTTCGACGTCAACCTCGACCAGTTCAACGGCGCGGCGCCCCTGCCCGATTTGGTCAATGAGTACTACCTGACCGATGGAAAATCGATCAAAGATTCGCCGTTGTACAACCCACAGAAACCCTACGACAACCGCGACCCGCGCCTGCTGGCCACGGTGATGTACGTGGGCAGCCAGTACAAGGGCGCGCCCGTGACCGAAGGCCAGTACCCGCAAACGGGCTTCGGACAGAAGAAATACACGATTTACAAGGACAACGAACGGCCCGCCGCCACGAAAGTGGAAGGGCAATCGGAGTTGAACTTCATCATTCTGCGCTACGCCGACGTGCTGCTGATGTACGCCGAGGCCCAGAACGAAGCCGCCGGGCCGGACGCCAGCGTGTACGACGCCGTGAACCAGGTGCGCCGTCGGGTGAAAATGCCGGACCTGCCCGCCGGGCTGACCAAAGACGCCATGCGGGGCGAAATCCGGCACGAGCGCCGGGTCGAGTTGGCCGGGGAAGGGCTGTACTACCACGACATCCGGCGCTGGCGCACGGCGGAAACGGTCATGAACGGCGACATTTTCAACGCCAAAGGCCAGCGCATCGGCACGCGCCGGTTTAATGCCAGCCGCGATTATCTTTGGCCGATTCCGTCGGTAGCCATTCAACTCAACCCGGCCCTGGAGCAAAATCCGGGGTACAACAAATAACCGGTGAGTGGCCGCCGACGCGGCTGAAGAACAGGCTCCGTTTCATTTTCTAACCCAAGCCCATGCGAAACGTTCTGCTCGTCGCGCTCTTTTTCCTCGGTGTCCGCCCGCTGGTCAACGGTCAGGCCCGTTCGACAGTCCGCCCCAACATCGTGGTGATCTACGCCGACGACCTGGGTTTTGGCGATTTGGGCTGTTACGGCGGTAAAAAAGTCGCCACGCCGCACATCGACCGTCTGGCCCGGCAGGGCCTGCGTTTCACCCGCGCCCACGCCACCTCAGCCACCTGCACGCCCTCCCGCTACGCCCTGCTGACGGGCGAGTACCCCTGGCGGCGCAAGGGCACGGGCATTGCCCCCGGCGACGCGGCAGCCATCATCGAGCCGGGCCGGACGACCCTGCCCGCCGTGCTTCAGCAGGCGGGCTACCGCACCGGCGTGGTCGGCAAGTGGCACCTCGGCTTGGGCGCTGCTGAAGGGCCGCAGTGGAACGAAAACCTCAAAAACACGCCCCTCGACGTGGGCTTCGACGACTCATACATCATGGCCGCCACCGGCGACCGGGTGCCTTGCGTGTACGTCGAAAACCGCCGCGTGGTGGGCCTTGACCCCACCGACCCGATTGCCGTTTCGTACAAAGAAAAAATCGGCAATGAACCGACGGGCCGCGAAAACCCGGACCTGTTGAAAATGAAACCCAGCCACGGCCACGACAACACCATCGTCAACGGCATCAGCCGCATCGGGTGGATGACGGGCGGCAAGGCGGCCCGCTGGGTGGACGAAGACATGGCCGACACCTTCACGGGCAAGGCTGTGGAGTTCATCAAGAAAAACCGGCAACACCCCTTTTTCCTTTACTTCGCCACCCACGACATCCACGTGCCCCGCGTGCCGCACCCCCGGTTTGCGGGCAAAAGTGGCCTCGGGCCGCGCGGCGACGTGCTGCTGCAATTCGACTGGTCGGTGGGCGAGGTGCTGCGAACCCTCGACCAACTGGGCCTGACCCAGAATACGCTCGTGCTGCTGAGCAGCGACAACGGGGCGGTCATCGACGATGGTTACCAGGACGAGGCCGTTGAAAAGCTGAATGGCCATACGCCTTCGGGGCCGTTGCGGGGCGGCAAGTACAGCGCCTTCGAGGGCGGTACGCGGGTGCCTCTGCTCGTACGCTGGCCGGGGCGCGTGAAGCCCGGCGTGTCCGATGCGCTCGTTAGCCAGGTGGATTGGCTGGCGTCGCTGGCGCACCTCACCAACCAGGCCGTGCCCACCACGGCCCCCGACAGCCGCAACCAGCTCGCCGCGCTGCTGGGCGACGACCGCCGGGGCCGCGACCACGTGGTCGAACACGCCGTGTCGGGGACACTCTCGCTGGTGAAGGGCGATTGGAAATACATCGAACCCAGTTCGGGACCGCGCCTCAACAAAAACACCAACACCGAAACCGGCGCCGACCCCCAACCCCAGCTTTACGACCTTCGCACCGACGGGGGTGAGCGCCGCAACGCGGCGGAAGCCCACCCGGAAAGGGCCAGGGAACTGGCGGATTTGCTGGACAAGGTGCGAAGCGGTGCCCTCGCGAAGACTCCGTAGCAGCCAACCGCCCAAAGGCCAACCCCATTTTTCATTCAAAAAACCTCATGAACCTGTCCCGTTTCACCCGGCTGGTCGCCCTGCTCCTGCTAGGCCAGTTGGGCTTCGCCCAGCAACGCCCCGTCACTAAGCGTCCCAACCTCATCTACATCCTCGCCGACGACCTCGGCTACGGCAACCTCACCTGCTACAACCCCGGCGGGCGCGTGCCCACGCCCCACCTCGACGCGATGGCCAAACAAGGCACCCGCTTCACCCGGTTTTACGCGGGCAGCACCGTGTGCGCGCCGTCGCGTTGCGCCCTGATGACGGGAAAGCACATGGGCCACGCCTACGTGCGCGGCAACGGCGAGGTGCCTCTCCGACCCGCCGACACCACCCTGGCCCAGCGGCTCAAGGCCAATGGCTACGCCACGGGAATGTTCGGCAAGTGGGGCTTGGGCACCGAGGATTCGCCGGGCGCGCCGCAGGCCAAAGGCTGGGACGAATTTCTGGGCTACCTCCACCACCGCCACGCCCACAACTACCACACCGACCATCTCTGGCAGGTGCGGCGGGGCCAGTTGAGCAAACTGCCCCTCGACAGCGCCACCTACACCCACGACCTCATCGTGGGGCGGGCAATGGACTTTATCAAAGAAAATCAGTCGAAGCCGTTTTTTCTGTACCTGCCCATCACGCTCGTCCACGCTGAATTGGGCACCACACCGACCGACATCAAGCCATTCCTGAACCGAGATGGCAGCAGCAAACTGGGGCCGGAGACGCCGTATTTCAAGCAACGTCCGCCCAGCCTCTACGCCACCCAGACCCAGCCCCACGCGGCCTTTGCCGCCATGCTCACGCGCCTCGATGGCGACGTGGGCAAGATTCTGGCGTTGCTGAAAAACCTGGGGTTGGACGACGATACCTACGTGTTTTTCACCTCGGACAACGGCCCCCACAAGGAAGGCGGTGCCGACCCCGAGTTTTTCGATTCCAACGGTCCCCTGCGGGGCATCAAGCGCGATTTGTACGAAGGCGGCATCCGGGTCCCGATGCTGGCCTGGGCACCGGGCCGCGTACCGGCGGGTAAAACCAGCGACGCCCCCTGGGCAAACTGGGACATCCTCCCGACGTTTACCCAACTCGCGGGCGCTCCGGCTCCGACGGACATCGACGGCCTCCCGCTCGCTTCGCTCCTTCGGGGACAAGCGCCCTCCACCGACCTGACCAAACGGCCCCTGTTCTGGCAATTCAACGAGGGCGAACTCCGCCAGGCCGTCACCCAGGGCGACTGGAAACTGGTGCGGTTGAAAAAAACCGGTCAGCCCGAGCGACTCGAACTCTACAACCTGGCCCGCGATCTGGGCGAAACCACCGACCTGGCTGCCCAGCAGCCTCAGCGGGTGGCCGAACTCACCCGGCTGCTGCAAACCGCTCAGACTCCCGCTGAGCATTCGCTGTTTGATTGGAGTAAAGCCGAGCAGTAGCGTTCTTTCGGAAAATAAACCCCTGAACGTTTTCCTGCCATGCATTTTCGCTCCGCCTTGTTGGCTGGCCTGGCCGCCCTGCTCATCGGCTCGTCGGCCGTTTCCCAATCCGGAACGCCGCCGGACCGTCTCCAAACCACCGTCGACGTGTGCGTGTACGGCGGCACGTCGGCGGGCGTGATGGCCGCGTATTCGGCCAAAAGGCTGGGCAAATCGGTGCTGCTCATCGAGCCGGGCCGTCGCCTCGGCGGGCTGACCTCCGGCGGGCTGGGCTTCACCGACATCGGCAACAAGTACGCCGTCAGCGGCCTGGCCCTCGACTACTACCGCCGCCTCGGAAGGCACTACGGCACCTTCGAGCAGTGGGTATTCGAGCCGGGCGTGGCCGAAAAACTATTCCGGGAATACATCCAGCGGGGCAACGTGCCGGTGCTGTTCGAACGACGTTTGAAGACGGTGAAAAAAAACGGTCGTCGGATCGAGGAAATCAGCCTTGAACCCTCAAATCTTCAACCATCAAACCTTCAAACCGTTCGGGCGAAAATGTTCATCGACGCCACCTACGAGGGCGATTTGATGGCCCAAGCGGGCGTGAGCTACACCGTGGGCCGCGAGGCCAACGCCCAGTACGGCGAGACTTACAACGGGGTGCAGCTTTTGGACAAGCACCAGTTTCCCGATGGCGTGGATCCCTACCGGATTCCCGGAAAACCCGAAAGCGGCCTGCTCTGGGGCATTTCCGACGCCAAACTGGCCCCGCAAGGCTCCGGCGACAAGCTCGTGCAGACCTACAACGTGCGGATCTGCCTGACCAGCGACCCCGCCAACCGCATCGAAATCACCCGGCCCGAGGGCTACGATTCGACGAAGTACGAACTGCTCCTCCGCTCGCTGGCCGTCAAGCCCCTGCCCAACATGGTGGGTCTGCTGAAAATCGACCACATGCCCAACCAGAAAACGGACATCAACAACTACGGGGCGTTTTCGACGGACTTCATCGGAATGAATTACGAATGGCCCGAAGCCAGCTACGCCCGCCGGGCCGAAATCCAGAAAGCCCACGAACTGTACACGAAGGGCCTGCTTTACTTCATCGGCCACGACCCGCGCATGCCCGAACACCACCGCCGCGAAATGCTCCGCTGGGGTTACCCGAAGGACGAATACGAAGACACGGGCCATTGGTCGCCGCAACTGTACGTCCGCGAAGCCAGAAGGATGGTGGGCGAGTACGTGATGACCCAGGCCAACTGCGAGGGCCGCGAGGTAGCGCCCGACGCCGTAGGCATGGCCGCCTACACGATGGATTCGCACAATTGCCAGCGCATCGTGATCGAGAAAGACGGAAAGAAAATGGTGAAAAACGAGGGCGACGTGCAGGTAGGTGGCTTCCCGCCTTACCCGATTGCCTACCGCTCGCTGGTGCCCAAAGCCGCCGAGTGCGCCAACCTGCTCGTGCCCGTGTGCCTCTCGGCCACGCACATCGCCTACGGGTCGATTCGGATGGAACCGGTGTTCATGGTGCTGGCCCAGTCGGCGGCGGTGGCGGCGAGTTTGGCGATTGACAAAAAATCGTCCGTGCAGGACGTGGACGTGAAAGCCATCCAGAAAATTCTCCGCGAAAACCCGCTCCTCGACGGCTCCACGCCCGACGTGGTCGTGGACAACGACGCGCCCGTCGGCGTGACCCGCACCGGCGAGTGGACGGCGGAGAAATCGGGAGGCTACGGTCGCTCGTACTGGCGCACCGACGGCAAGGCGGGGGAAACCGTTAAAACGGTTCGTTTCACCCCCACCTTACCCAAAACCGGCCTCTACGACCTCTACGCCTACGTCCCGCGCCGCCCCGATGCCAGCGCACAGACCACGTTCATCGTCCATGACGGGCAGAAAACTCAGACCGTCGCGCTGTCCCGCGACCAAATCAAGGTGTCGGGCCAGACCTCGGGCACCTGGGTGAAACTGGGCAGTTTTGCGTTTCCCGCCGGGCAGAAAAGTTTCGCCGAAATCAACACCGAAGGGGCCACCGGGGCCGTCGTGGCCGATGCGGTGCAGTGGGTGGCGCGGTGAAGTTTGTAGTTGGTGGTTTGTAGTTGCTTGCCACCCAGAACTACAAACTTCTTCCCTTCAACCACCCAAATCCCGCCCAACTCACCAACCCCAGCCCCGCCATCACCCACCACAGCGCGGTGAATCCGGCCCGCTGGGCGATTTGCCCGCCGAGCGTGGGGGCCAGCACCTGCGCCGACGACCAGAGCACGGAGTACACCGCCGCGTACTGCCCCCGTGCTTCGGGCGTGGCCCGCGTGACCGAAAACGCCTGCATGAACGGCATGGCGAACATTTCGCCGAAGGTCAGCAGCACCACGGCCACCCACACCACCGGCACCCAGCCCGCCAGCAGGTTGAGGCTGACGAACGACAGGGCCGTGAGCGCCACGCCGAGGCGAATCCAAGTGAGGTTCGACCGCCGTTTTTCGATACCGTGAATCAAAAGCATCTCGACGGCCGCGACCAGGAACCCGTTGAAGGCCAGCCACAGGCCGATGCGCGGTTCGGGGAATGCATACACCTGTTTTAGAAAAACCGGCATCAGCGTGAACAACTGGCAGAAGCTGACGGCGAAGATCAGCCCGAAGAACGAAAACGCGAGGTAGTACCGGTCGCGCCAGGCCGCCGTGCCGCCCCCACCGATGGCGGGGATTTCGCCAGAAGTTTTCGGCAATGGCCGCGCATTTTTTCGCAGAAAAATTAACAAAAACCCCGCCGCCAGCAGACAGGTACCGCCGTCGGCCACGAACAGCCAGCCGTAGCCCAGCGCCGCCAGCAGCCCGCCCAAGGCCGGGCCGACCGAGAAACCGAGGTTGGACGTCAGCCGGATGAGCGAGTACGAGCGGGTGAGCGTGGCGGGCGTGGCGTAAGTCGCCACCGAGGCCGACAGCGCCGGGCGAAACGCCTCGCCGACCACGCTGAGGACGAAAATCGTCCCGCACAGCGCCGGGAAGCTGCGCATTTGCCCCAGCACGAAGAACATCAATCCGCCTAGCGCGAGGCTGCCGGTCATGACCGGGAAGTAACCCAGCCGGTCGGTAAGCCGCCCGCCCAGCACGGCCCCGACGATGGCTCCCAGCCCGAACCCGGCCATGACCAGCCCGGCCTGCGCCACGCTGAAGCCCAGTTCGTGGGTCAGGTACACGCTCAGAAACGGCACGACCATCGTGCCGCTCCGGTTGACGAGCATCACCCCTGCCAGCAGCCAGACCGAGCGCGAGAGGCCGCCGTAGGCGGTGCGGTAAAGGTTTATCATGAGGTGCTTGGCGTGGCACGGGTAGGGGGCCTTGCGTCAGGCCCGTGCCACGCCTACGCGGGGGCTGCGTTTCTCACCAAATTCCCGGCAGCAGACCAGTGTTCAATGCTTTGTACGATTCTTCGTAAAACCGAGTTTCCGCTAAATCAAGCAGACTTTTCGCTCGGAGTTGCTCGCATAGCGTCCCATTTCGCAACCCGGCGTAATCCTGAAACGACGAAAACTCCCAATCTTCCAGCCGCTTCACCAACCCCGCCCGCGCCGGATTCTGATGGATGTATTGAAAACAGGTGAAGCCGTAATCCGGCCCGGAAAGTTCTTTCGCTTTAGTGTTCTGGGTAAAAAGAGAGCCTGTCCGGCCTTCCTGTCGATTAATGGCCTGCGTGTAGCTGCTCAACACGCTTTTGAACCCTTCCGATAGTACGTTTTTCTCCACGCCACCAATCAATTTGGTTTTCAACGCATCTGCCGTCGCCAGCAGCAGGAAGTGGAAGTGATTGGGCATCAGGCAATACGCCAGCAACTCACAGTGTGGCCGAATGGAATCCCGGACTTTTTGCAGGAAAAACAGGTAGTTGGCCCGCGAGAAGAAAATGGGTTGCCGGTCGTTGCCCCGGTTGTAGACGTGGTACAGGCAGTTTTCGCGAAACGTCATGGGCAGGGGTGGCGTGGCACGGGTAGGGGTTTTTTGCGGCTGGCCCGTGCCACGCCTAAGGGTTAAAAGTCAGATTTTTTGCTGAAAATCAATCGCCTCCGCGTAGGCGTGGCACGGGCCAGCCGCACACCCCCTCGACCCGTGCCACGCCGCCCCCTCACAATTTCTCCCGCAGAAACGTCGCTGTGAAATTCTCGTCGCCCAGCGCCTGCATTTCCTCCGGCGTCCCGGCGAAGGTCACGTAGCCGCCCGCTTCGCCCCCGTCGGGGCCGAGGTCGAGGATGTAGTCGGCGGACTTGATGACCTCCATGTTGTGCTCGATGATGAGCACCGAATCGCCCTGCTCGACGAGCGCGTTGATGGCCTTGAGCAGTTTTTTGATGTCGTGGAAATGCAGGCCCGTGGTCGGTTCGTCGAAAATGAAGAGCGTTTTGCCCGCGTTCGGGTTGCCCTTCATCAGGAAACTCGCCAGCTTGACCCGCTGGGCCTCGCCCCCCGACAGCGTGTTCGACGACTGCCCCAGCCGCACGTAGCCCAGGCCCACTTCCTGCAACGGCGCGAGCCGCTCGGCGATTTTGGGGTCGTTTTTCCGGAAAAAGTCGAGGGCTTCGTCCACGGTCATGTCGAGAAGGTCGGCCACGTCGCAACCGTCGTACTTGATGTCGAGAATTTCCTGCTTGAAGCGCTTGCCGTGACACACCTCGCAGGTGAGGTAGATGTCGGCCATGAACTGCATCTCGATTTTTACCTCGCCCTCGCCCTGGCAGTTTTCGCAGCGGCCCCCGTCCACGTTGAACGAAAAATGGCTCGGCTTGTAGCCCCGCGCCTTCGCCAGCGGCTGCTCGCTCATCAGGAGCCGGATTTGGTCGTAGGCTTTCACGTAGGTGACCGGGTTGGAGCGCGACGACTTGCCGATGGGGTTCTGGTCCACCATTTCGACGGCTTCGAGGCGGCTCAAATCGCCCGTGAGTTCGTCGTACTTACCCACTTCCTCCTGGCTCGTTTGCAGGTGGCGGCCCAGGGCCGGGTAGAGAATTTTCCGCACCAGCGTCGATTTCCCCGAGCCGCTCACGCCCGTCACCACGGTCAGCGTGCCCAGCGGGAAGCGGGCGTTCACGTCCTTCAAATTGTTCTCCCGTGCGCCCTTCACCTCAATCCAGCCCGACGGCCGACGGCGAAACTTCGGCACCGACACTTTATCCTGCCCCGTCAGAAAACCGAGCGTATGCGATTTAAATCCTGAATCCTGAATCCTGAATCCTGAATTCTCAATGTCCTCCCAATTCCCCTGAAACACCACGTGTCCCCCGCCCGTCCCGGCTTCGGGGCCGATGTCGATGATTTCGTCGGCGGCGCGCATGACTTCCTCCTCGTGCTCGACCACGATGACCGTGTTGCCCAAATCGCGCAGGCTTTCGAGCACGCCCACCAGCCGCCGCGTGTCGCGGGGGTGCAGGCCGATGCTGGGTTCGTCCAGAATGTACATCGACCCGACCAGCGCGCTGCCGAGCGAGGTGGCGAGCTTGATGCGTTGAAATTCCCCGCCCGAGAGCGTGTTGGTGAGCCGGTTGAGCGTCAGGTAGCCCAGGCCCACCCGCACGAGGTAGTCGAGGCGGTTTTCGATTTCGACCAGAATTCGCTTGGCCAGGCTCAGGTCGTAATCGCTCAGTTCCAAAGTTTGAATGAACGGGTGCAGGTCGGTAATCGGCATCAGCACCAGGTCGGTGATGCTTTTGCCGTGCGACGGACCGCCCACACCCGGCCCGCCGCCGATGCGCACGTAGGCGGCATCCTTGCGCAGGCGGGTACCCCGGCAGTCGGGGCAGGTGGTGCGGCCCCGGTAGCGGGAGAGCATCACGCGGTACTGCACCTTGTAGGTCTGGGCTTCGACGTCGGCGAAAAAGTCGTTCAGGCCGCCGAAGTGCTTGTTGCCCGTCCAGAGCAGGTCTTTTTCCGCTGGGGTCAAATCCTTGTAAGCCCGGTGGATGGGGAAGTCGAAGCGGATGCCGTTTTTAATCAGCGGCTTGAGCCATTCGCTCATTTTCTCCGTCCGCCAGGGGGCGATGGCCCCTTCGTACACCGAGAGGTTTTTGTCGGGAAACACCAAATCCGGGTCGATGCCGAGGATTTTCCCGAACCCCTCGCAGCGTTTGCAGGCTCCGTAGGGGTTGTTGAAGGAAAACAGGTTCAGGCTGGGTTCTTCGAAGGTGATGCCGTCGAGTTCAAACTTGTCGGAAAAGCGGCGTTTCTCCACCCCGACCACATCCACGAAGCATTCGCCTTCGCCCTCGAAAAAAGCCGTCTGCACCGAGTCGCCGAGGCGGAACTGGGTTTCTTCGTCGGGCTGACCGTCGGCCTCGTGTTTCACGGCTAGGCGGTCAATTAAAATCTCGATACTGGATGTTGGATGCTGGATGCTGGCTAAATCCGCTTCGTTTTCCAGTAAGTCTTCAATCTGCTGCGTTCGACCGTTGGCGAGGATGCGGGTGAAGCCTTTTTGGAGGAGGATGTTCAGCTCGTCCTTCAGCGCCCGGCCCGGCACGCGGTGCATGGGTGCGAGCACCATCACGCGGGTGCCGTCGGGGTGGCGGAGCACGTAATCCACCACGCCGCTGACGGTGTCCTTGCGCACGGGTTCGCCGGAAACGGGCGAGTACGTGACGCCGATGCGGGCGAACAGCAGCTTGAGGTAATCGTAAATTTCGGTGGTGGTCCCGACCGTCGAGCGGGGGTTTTTGCTCGTGACTTTCTGCTCAATGGCGATGGCCGGCGACACGCCCCGGATGTACTCCACGTCGGGTTTTTCCATCCTGCCCAGGAATTGCCGGGCGTAGCTGCTCAGGCTTTCGACGTACATCCGCTGCCCCTCGGCGAAGAGCGTGTCGAAGGCCAGCGACGACTTGCCGCTGCCCGACAGCCCCGTAATCACGACCAGTTTGTTGCGCGGAATGGCAACGTCGATGTTCTTCAGGTTATGGACTTTCGCCCCTTTGATGAGGATGAATTCTTTCGGCGAAAGCTCCTCGACCGGCGGGCGTTGGGTACTCACTTGGGACTCGTTCATCCCGTAAAAATACGGCTTTCGGCTTGGAAACAGAAGCCAGGGCTGAAAGTTGGAACACGGATGAGACGGATGCTAATGCAGCACGGATGAAAACAGATTTTTTAAAATCCGCGCTGCATTAGCATCCGTCTCATCCGTGTTCCAACTTTCAGCGACTCCTAAAAATTTTCACATCTCATCTGGCTATTTTTCAGAAAAACTGCTACACTTGCATTCACAAATTATTCGTTTGCTAACTGTTTTAAACTACAACGAAAAATGCCGCTTTACCACCGCCTCGGCCGTGTGCCCCACAAGCGGCACACCACGTTTAAAACTCCTACCGGCGGGTACTTCTACGAAGAGCTCTTCGGGACCATCGGCTTCGACGGCATGGCCTCCCTGCTGTACCACGTGCACCGGCCCACGCAGGTGAAAGAGATCCTCGGGAGCCAGGACGTCTCGCCGAAGATTGCCGTCGAAAAAAGCGTCACGGCACGCAAGCTCCTTGGCTTCCAGGCCGAACCGGCGGACGATTTTCTCGAAAGCCGCACGCCCCTGCTCGCCAACCGCGACGTGATCATCAGCGTCGCCGCGCCCCGCCACTCGCTGACGGAATATTTCTACAAAAACGCCGACGCCGACGAACTGCTGTTCGTCCATCGGGGTTCGGGACGGCTGCGGACCATGCTTGGCACGATTCCCTTCGGGTACGGCGACTACCTGCTGATTCCGAGGGGGATGATTTACCAAATCGACTTTGACAGCCCGGAAACGGGCAGCGACCAACCGCGGTTGTTCATCACCGAATCATTCCACCCGATTTACACGCCCAAGCGCTACCGCAACCACTTCGGGCAGATGCAGGAACACGCGCCGTTCTGCGAGCGGGATTACAAACTGCCCCAGGACCTGGAAACCCACGACGAAACCGGCGATTTTTTGATGAAAATCAAAAAACAAGGCGTCTTGCACGAGGTGGTGTACGCCACGCACCCCTTCGACGTGGTGGGCTGGGACGGCTACCACTTCCCCTGGGGGCTGTCCATTCACGATTTTGAACCCATCACGGGCCGCATTCACCAGCCGCCGCCGGTGCACCAGACCTTCCAGACCGATGCGTTCGTGGTGTGTTCGTTCGTGCCGCGCTTGTTCGACTACCACCCCGAAGCCGTGCCCGCGCCGTACAACCACTCCAACATCGACTCCGACGAGGTGATTTACTACGTGGATGGCGATTTCATGTCGCGCAACGACATCGCGCCAGGCCACCTGACGTTGCACCCCGGCGGCATCCCGCACGGCCCGCACCCCGGCGCGATGGAACGGAGTCTGGGCAAAAAAGAAACCGTCGAACTGGCCGTGATGGTGGACACCTTCCGCCCGCTGATGGTGACCGAAGACGCCCTGAAACTCGACGACGGGAAGTACTTCCGCTCGTGGCTGGAACCCCGTAGCTCCGACCTCCTGGTCGGAGACGCGCGCTGAACACCGAGCCAATTCATCAACAACACGGACCCCGACCAGAGGTCGGGGCTACTTTAATGCTCTACGACCTCCCAACCAACCCCATGCGCCAGGACTACGCCGCGTACACGGCGGAGGATTTCGAGGTGTGGCGCATCCTGTTCGAGCGGCAAATGGCCCAACTGCCGCCCATCGCCTCGCGGGCGTACCTCGAAGGCATCGACAAAGTGCAGTTCCGGGCTGACCGGATTCCAAATTATGAGGAAACCAACCGGCTGCTCAAGCCGCTGACGGGCTGGCGGATTTACGTCGTGCCCGGCCTGATTCCGAACCGGCCGTTTTTCGAGCTAATGCAGGCCCGCTGCTTCTGCGCCTCCACCTGGCTGCGCACCCGCGAGCAACTCGACTACCTCGAAGAGCCGGATATGTTCCATGACATCTTCGGCCACGTGCCGTTGCTGTCGAACCAGAACGTCTGCCATTTTTTGGAAGAACTCGCCCGCATCGCCCTCCGCTTCGTCGACGACCCCGACGCCGTGGAGGCCATCGCCCGGCTGTACTGGTACACGATTGAGTTTGGGCTGATTCGGGAAGGAGGTCAGATGAAAATCTACGGCGCGGGCATCCTCTCGTCGGCAGGCGAAAGCCACTACTGCCTCGAAGACCCCGCCCGCTGGGTACCCTACGACATCCCGACGCTCCTGCGCACGCCGTACATCAAGGAGCATTACCAGGAGCAGTACTTCGTCATTGATTCCTACGAACAACTTTTCAACTCCACGCCACAAATCGAGTGGGAGTTGGAGAAACTCATGGATTTGAAAAAAGAAATCGCTCACGCCTGAGTCCACCCCCTGCCCCCTCAAGAGGGTTCTCCGTTGCTGACACTTTTTTCAGGCGGGCGAACCCCCTTGAGGGGGCAGGGGGTGGACTCACTGGCAAAACCATTGAATCATGGAAACCCTCGAACTCGCCAATCCGCAATCCGCAATCCGCAATCCGCAATCGGAGGATTTCCTCCCCCTCCACGGCACCGACTACCTCGAACTGTACGTTGGTAACGCCCGCGAGTCGGCGCATTACTTCCAGACGGCCTTCGGCTTCCAGCCCCTGGCCCACGCCGGCCTCGAAACCGGCCTCCGCGACCGCGAAAGCTACGTACTCGTGCAGGAAAAAATCCGTCTCGTACTCACCAGCCCGCTCGTGGGCGGCACCGACATCGGCGCGCACGTGGACAAGCACGGCGACGGCGTGAAGGTCGTGGCGCTCTGGGTGGACGACGCCGAGGACGCCTTCCGCCAGACCGTCAGCCGGGGGGCCGAACCGTACTTTGAACCCACCACCGAAGAAGACGAGCACGGCTACGTCCGGCGTTCGGGCATCCGCACCTACGGCGACACGGTTCACGTGTTCGTCGAGCGGCGGCACTACCGGGGCGTGTTCCTGCCCGGCTTTCAGGAATGGAAACCCCGCTACCGCCCGGTGCCCGTGGGCCTGCTGCACGTGGACCACATGGTGGGCAACGTGGGCTGGGGCGAAATGAACAAGTGGGTGAATTTCTACGCCAACGTGATGGGCTTCAGCCAGTTGGTCAGCTTCGACGACAAGGACATCTCGACCGAATACACCGCCCTGATGAGCAAGGTGATGAGCAACGGCAACGGGCGCATCAAATTCCCCATCAACGAACCCGCCGAAGGCCGCAAAAAATCGCAGGTCGAAGAGTATCTCGATTTCTACGGCGGGCCGGGCGTGCAGCACATCGCCGTGGCCACCAACGACATCATCGAGACCGTCACGGCCCTGCGCAACCGGGGCGTGGAATTCCTCCAGGTGCCCGACAGCTACTACGTCGACCTGAAGGCCCGCATCGGGCAAATCGACGAGGAAATCGGCGAACTGGCCAAGCTGGGCATCCTCGTGGACCGCGACGAGGAAGGCTACCTGCTGCAAATTTTCACCAAACCCGTCGTGAGCCGCCCGACGCTATTTTTTGAAATTATTCAGCGAAAAGGCGCGAAATCGTTCGGGAAAGGCAACTTCAAGGCCCTGTTCGAGGCCATCGAACGGGAGCAGGAACTGCGGGGAACGCTGTAAAACAAATTGGCAGTTGGCGGTTAGCAGTTGGCAATTTTTGTTTTGCTAACTAAACTTGCCATCCCTTACCTCCAACGCCCTTTCCCATGACAACCAACCCCGCCGACGAGCGTGCGTATTTTTTCAAAATCGACACGACGATTAAGAAAATTCGCAACTCGTTGCAGCGAAAACTCGACGAGGCCGGGCTTGACCTCACGGTGGATCAGTGGGTGCTCATCGACCACGTGCAGCGCAACCCCGGCATCAGCCAGACCCAACTCGCCGAGATGACCGTCAAAGACACGCCCACCGTTACGCGGATGCTCGACCTGCTGATTAAGAAGCAGTTGGCTGAGCGCCGCTCCGACCCCACCGACCGCCGCAAATTCAGCATTCACCTGACCCCGGCGGGGGAGGCGGTGTTCCAGCGGGCGCTGCCCATCGTGGTGGACGTGCGCCGCCGGGGCTGGGGCGATATGTCGGAGGCCGATTACCACACGTTCACCCGGATTCTGGATTCGATTCACCGGAACATCAGCCACTAGAAGCCCCCACCCCCCAGAGGGGGCTTTCGCAGCCATGAAAAGCCCCCTCTGGGGGGTGGGGGCTTTCGTTCATGCAACACACGTTTTCTTCCTGGGTCGAAATTCCCGCCGGTTCCGATTTTACGCTGGCCAACCTGCCGTACGGCATTTTTTCGACGGAAAATCGTCCCCGACGCGTCGGCGTAGCCATCGGCGGGCAAATTCTGGATTTGCAGGCCGTGGCCGAAGGTGGTTTTTTCGACGACATCCCCTTCCCGAAATTCGTTTTTGCCCAACCCACGCTCAACGAGTTCATGGCCCAGGGCCGCCCCGTCTGGCGGGCCGTCCGGGCGCGGCTGAGGGAACTGCTGGCGGCGGATTTCCCCGAAAAAACGGGCCTCGAAGCGGCCCTGGTGCCCCAGGCCGACGCCACCCTGCACCTGCCCGTGGCGGTGGGCGATTACACCGATTTCTACGCCAGCGAATTTCACGCCACCAACGTTGGCAAGCTGTTCCGCCCCGACCAGCCGCTGATGCCCAACTGGAAGCACCTGCCCGTGGCCTACCACGGCCGGGCCTCGTCGGTGGTGGTGTCGGGCACGGATTTTCACCGGCCCTGCGGCCAAATGCTCCCGCCGAACGCGGAGAAACCCGAGTTTGGCCCGTCGAAAGCCCTGGATTTTGAACTCGAACTCGCCGCCGTGGTGGGCTGCGATTCGGCGCTGGGGGAAGTCGTTAAAACGACTGAAGCCGACGACCACCTCTTCGGCTTCGTGCTGCTCAACGACTGGTCGGCCCGCGACATCCAGCGCTGGGAGTACCAACCGCTGGGGCCGTTTTTGGGGAAAAATTTTTGCACGTCCATCTCCCCCTGGGTCGTGACGCTGGAAGCCCTGGAGCCGTTCCGCGTGGTTGGGCCGACGCAGGAGCCGCCGGTGCTGCCCTACCTGTACACCGTCGCGCCCGGCCATTTCGACCTGACGCTCGACGTGTTTTTGGGCGGAACGGATTTTCCCGAAACCCGCATCAGCCGCTCCAACGCGAAGTTTTTGTACTGGAATTTCGCCCAGATGCTCGCCCACCACACCGTCGGTGGGTGTCCGTTGCGGGTGGGCGATTTACTTGGCTCGGGCACCATCTCCGGCCCCACGCCCGACAGCCTCGGCTGCCTGCTCGAAATGACGCAAGGCGGCAAAACCCCGCTCCACCTCGGCCCAGCCGAACGCGGCCCGGCCGAACGCCGCTACCTCCTCGACGGCGACGCGGTTACGCTCCGGGGCTTCGCGGGCGAAGGCGACCGGCGGGTGGGTTTTGGGGAAGTGCGGGGGACGGTGCTCCCGAGTTTAGCGTTCAGGGTTTAGGGTTCAGAGTTTTTTGCAACGTCAACCCTAAACCCTGAACCCTAAACCCTGAACTCATTCGCATGAAACCCTTCGACCCCGCCCACACCCCGCTCCGCGACATCGACGCCCTGCTGAAAGCCGCCGTGGCCCCCCGGCCCATCGCCTTCGCCTCGACGGTGGACGCCGCCGGGCGGGTGAACCTCAGCCCGTTCAGTTACTTCAACCTCTTCGGCATCAACCCGCCGGTGGTGGTGTTTTCACCCAACAACCGCGTCCGCGACAACACGCCCAAGCACACGCTGGAAAACATCCGGGAAGTGCCCGAAACGGTGATTCACCTCCTCGACCACCGGCTCGTGCAGCAGGCTTCGCTGGCCAGCACCGAGTACCCGAAGGGCGTCAACGAATTCGTGAAAGCCGGGCTAACGCCCGTACCCGCCGAGCGGGTGCGCCCGCCCCGCGCCGCCGAATGCCCCGTGGCGCTGGAATGCCGCGTGCGCGACGTGGTGAGCGTGGGCGAAGGCGGCGGGGCGGCCAACCTGGTGATTTGCGAAATCGTGTTCATCCACGTTTCCGAGGAACTTCTGGGCGAAAACGGGCTGATTGACCAGCGCAAAACCGATTGGGTCGCCCGCCTCGGCGGCGACTGGTACTGCCGGGCCTCGGGCGAGGCGCTGTTTCAAGTGCCCCGGCCCAACCAAAAACTCGGCATCGGCTTCGACGGCCTGCCCGCCGCCGTGCGCACCAGCCCCGTGCTGACCGGCAACGACCTGGCCCAACTGGCCAACGTGGAGCGTCTGCCCGACGCGGACGTGGTGCGGGCCTTTGCCGAAAAAAATGGCAATTTGCCAACCGAATCCATCGCCCGGCACCGCCTGGCCCAGCGGCACCTCGCCGAAGGGCGGCTGGACGAAGCCTGGTTGGTGCTACTGGCGTGACACCCCCTACCCCCTCAAGGGGGTTCTTCGTGCTGCCTCATCCGCACTCAAAAAGAACCCCCTTGAGGGGGCAGGGGGTGCTTTCAACGACAAACTTCAAACCACAAATCACGAACTCTCTCTCCATGACCACCGAAACCCTCACCGAGCGCCTGCTCGACCGCCTCTGGGCCGATTACTGCGCCCGCGTGCCCTACGCCCGCACCTACGCCGAACTCGTGCAGGCCAAAGGCGGCACCGTGGTGAACGACCACTGCGCCTTTCGAACCTTCAACACCAACACCGGCGGGCAAAGACCCGGTTTTGAATCCATCGGGCGGGTGCTCGAAAGCCTCGGCTACCAGAAAATCGCCCCGTACCATTTTCCGAGCAAGCACCTCAATTCCTTCCACTACGAGCACGCCAACGAGCGGTTTCCGAAGTTTTTCGTCAGCCAGCTCGAAGTCCACGAACTGCCCGACGCCACCGCCCGGCTCATCGACGAAGCCGTGGCCGAAACGCCCAACCTGCTGGCGGGCACACCCACGGCGTGGCTCGAAGAACTCCGCGTGAAGGGCGAACTGCCCGACGCCGACGCCGCCCACCTCGTGGACGTGCTAGTGAATTTCTTTGCCCGTCCCTGGTCGCCGCCCCTGCGCAGCACGGTCGAGGCTGTGAACGACGTGTCGCAGTTCGGGGCCTGGACGCTGCTGCACGGCAATTCGGTCAACCACTTCACGGCTTACATCAACCACCAGAACGTGCCCGAGTGGCCCGACATCGAGGCCACCATCGCGGGCCTCAAGGCCGCGGGCGTGCCGATGAAACCCGAAATTGAGGGCGAGCGGGGCAGCAAACTCCGTCAAAGTTCCACCCAGGCCGTGAAGGAAACGGTTCCCGTCCGCGAAGCCGACGGCTCCGAGGGTACCATCGAGTGGACCTACGCCTACTACGAACTGGCCGAGCGCGGCTACATCGAAGAAAACGGCGAGCAAGTCTGGTTCCACGGCTTCCTCGGCGAGCAGGCGACGAATCTTTTTGAAATGACGAAAAAATAAGAATTCAGGATTCAGTAGTCAGGATTCAGAATTGAGGAAACTGCATTTTATTCTGAATTCTGAATCCTGACTACTGAATCCTGACTACTCCCTCCTTTTCATGCACAATCTCCTCGTGATTGGCCTCGGCAAAGTCGGCTCGTTGGTCGGCGTGCTGCTGAGCCAGCGTTTCAACGTCACCGGGTTTGACCAGGCCCAACCCGCTCAACCCGTTCCCTTCCCCGTCATGACCGGCTCGGTTTCCGACGAAAAAACCCTGAAAAAATTGCTTTCCGACGTTGACGGCGTGGTCAGTTGCCTGCCGTACTCGCTCAACCTGCCCGTGGCCCGGCTCGCCCACGCCCTGGGTAAGCACTACTTCGACCTGACCGAAGACGTGCCCACCACGGCCGCCATCCGCGAGATGGCCGCTACCGGCAGCCGGGCGGTGTTGGCCCCGCAGTGCGGGTTGGCCCCTGGTTTCATCGGCATCGTCGGGGCCGATTTGGCGAAAAAATTCACCCGCCTCCGCGACATCGAACTCCGCGTGGGGGCGCTCCCGGCCCACCCCAACGGGCTGCTGGGGTACTCGTTCACGTGGTCGCCGGCGGGGGTCATCAACGAATACCTCAACGACTGCGAGGTCATCCACAACGGCCAGCGCAAGTGGGTGCCCGCCCTCGAAGGCATCGAGCAAATCAACATCGAAGGCCAGGAATTCGAGGCCTTCAGCACCTCGGGCGGGCTGGGCACGCTCTGCGAAACGTTTGAGGGAAAAGTGGACACGCTCAATTACAAAACCATCCGCTACCCCGGCCACGGGCGGCTGATGCGCTTTTTGCTCTACGAATTGATCCTGAAAAACGACCGCCAGCGCGTGGAAGAAATCCTGACGGCGGCCAAACCGCCTGTCCAACAAGACGTGGTGTACGTGTACGCCGTGGTGGAAGGCTGGAAGGGCAACCGCCTCGAACGCGAAGAATTTTACCGGGCCTACCGCCCCCGCCCCATCGACGGGCAGGAATGGCGGGCCATTTCCTGGACCACGGCGGCCTCCATCGTGGCCGTGGTTGAGATGGTGGCCAACGAACAATTGCCCCAAACCGGCTTCCTCAAGCAGGAAGACGTGCCCCTCGACGCCTTCCTGACCACGCGGACGGGAGGGTGGTTTGTTTGAGGATTCAGGATTCAGAATTGAGGAAAACTGCATTTTATTCTGAATCCTGACTACTGAATCCTGAATCCTCCTTTTCCCTACTTCCTCTTGTAAAAAAACAACCTCGGCTGGATGCCTTCGAGGGCTTCGCCGGTGGTGAAGTAGCCGCTGCCGTCGGCGGCGAAGGCCAGGCCCTCGCCGGCCACTTCAGCCAGATAGGGCAGTTTGCGGGGCGGGCGGCTCAGCGCGGCCATGAGCGATTCATTGGCCTCGCGTTTCCAGTAAAAAACTTCTGTGTAACTTTTCAGGATGATCTCCGTGTTGTCGGGGGAAATATCGCCCGCTGTAAGCGGGCCTAACGCCACTTCACCCAGTTTTTCGGCCATGATGACCCCGCTGGTAGCCTGGGGGAACGGCAGGCGGTACACGCGCGAACGGGTGGTTTCTTTCGTCAGCACGAACAGGTCGCCGGTCTGGTGGTCCACGAGCAGGGTTTCGGCGTCGTGGGCCCCGTCAGGGTAGCGGAAGGTGATCTGCTGCGCTCCGCGAATCACGCCCGTGGCCGCGCCGCCGAACGTCGGCTCGGTGCAGCGGTAAATTTCGGCGGCGGTGCGCACGTTGGTGTTGTCGCCGATGTCGCCCACGTACACGGTGGGCTGGCCGTTAACGGTCGTGGCGGCGAGGTCCTCCCAATCGTAGTTTCGGATGCCCTCCACGGTATACTCGGCCCGCTGGTTGCCGTCGGGACCGAGCAGGAACAGGCGGGGGTCGTTGCCGCTGTCGTTTTGGCCCCACAGCAGACCCGCGTTGACCCGGCTGGCAGCCAGGCCCGACGCTTCGCGCAGGTTGGGCACGTTGAGCACCGGCACCGTGCTCAGGGCCGGGCTTTCAAATTCGGCTTCGGTGGTGCCGGGCTTCGGCTCGGGATTGAGCAGGTCACAGGCCAGCAGCGTGGCGGCGGTCAGTAGAATAAAAATTCGTCCTGTGAACGGCATGGGAATGTTTTTTTTCAAAACTTTGAGCCTGCGGGAAAGACAAGAACCGGGCGCAAGTTGCGCCTTTTTTCGCCCAAAATTCTCGTGCCCTTCTATGTTTTCTGACCAAGACCTCGCCCAAATCCGGGAGCAGGGAGCCGACCTGGCCACCGTTGAGCAACAAATCGAACACTTCCGGCGGGGATTCCCCTTCCTGCCCCTGGCTCAGGCCGCGACCGTCGGCGAGGGCATCGTCCGCCTGACCGACGAGCAGGCCCAAACCTATGCCGACGCCTACGACGCGGCCGCCGGTACGCTGCGCCCGCTCAAATTCGTGCCCGCTTCGGGGGCCGCCACGCGGATGTTCAAGGCCCTGTTCGGGTTTCTCGAAGGCGGGAAATCCGACAAGTCCGTCGAGCAGTTTTTCGAACGCCTGGTGGAGTTCGCGTTTTACGACGACCTCAAAGCCGCCCTCGCCGCCGACGGCCACGACATCCAGACCGCAGAACGCCCAACCATCGCCGCGTATTTTCTGACCGCCCAGGGCCTGGGTTACGGCGAACTGCCGAAGGGTTTGCTGAAATTCCACCGCTACGGCGACGGTGCCCGCACGCCCGTGGAGGAGCACCTCGTGGAAGCCGCCCGCTACGCCAGCGCCGAGGGCAAGGCCAAGCTGCACTTCACCGTGTCGCCCGAACACCGGAGCCGGTTCGAGGCGCTGGTGGCCGAGGTTTCGCCCCACTACGAAAGCGAATTCGGGGTGACCTACGAGGTGGAATTTTCGGAACAAAAACCCTCGACCGACACCATTGCCGTCAACCCTGACAACACGCCGTTCCGGGAAAAAGACGGCACGCTGCTGTTCCGTCCGGCGGGCCACGGGGCGCTACTCGAAAACCTCGCCGCCCTCGACGCCGACCTGGTGTTCATCAAAAACATCGACAACGTGGTGCCCGACCGCCTCAAGGACACCACCGTGCTCTACAAAAAAGCCCTCGCCGGAGTGCTGCTCGACGCCCGCAACAAGTTGTTTGAATTTCAGACCAAGTTGGCAGAGCGCACCGTGCTGGGCGAAACCCTGCTTGGCGAACTCGAAGATTTTTTCCGGAACACGCTCTGCGTGCGCCCGCCCGCCGGATTCGGGGGCCGGAGCCTCGACGAACAGTCGGCCTGGTACCGCACCAAACTCGACCGCCCGCTGCGGGTGTGCGGCATGGTGAAAAACGTGGGCGAACCCGGCGGCGGGCCGTTCTGGGTGCAGGACGCCGACGGCACCACGGCCCTTCAGGTGGTCGAATCGGCTCAGGTGGACATGGGCGACCCCGCCCAGAAAGCGCTTTTCAACGAAGCCACGCACTTCAACCCCGTGGACCTCATCTGCTCCCTGACCGACCGGCAGGGCCAACCCTACGACTTGTTGAAATTCCGCGACCCGAAAACGGGCTTCATCACGGCCAAATCCAAAGACGGCAAGGACCTAAAAGCCCAGGAACTCCCCGGCCTTTGGAACGGCGCGATGGCCGACTGGAACACGATTTTCGTGGAAGTCCCGCTGATTACGTTCAACCCAGTGAAAACGGTGAACGACTTGCTGCGGGAAGAGCACCAGTAACCAAACTGTCATGCTGAACTTAATTCAGCATGACGAAATGCCATTTTTCTAAATCTAAATTTTTCATGCCCACTCGCCGTCAATTCGTCCAACAATCCGCCGCCGCGATGGCCGCCACCGCCCTGCCCGCCGACGCCGCTCCCCAGGCCAAAACCCTGGAGTACGGCTACATCCACCACGTGTTTTTCTGGCTGAAAAATCCTGACAACGCCGCCGAAAAAGCCCAGTTGCTGCAAGCACTGAAGGACTTGGGCAAGATTCCCGTCGTGCGGGCTGTCCACATCGGCACGCCCTACAAAACCACCTTCGACGCACCCGTCACTGACGACAGCTACTCGTTTTCAGCCTGCCTGTTTTTCGACAACGCCGAGGACGAAAAAACCTACTTCTACCACCCCGAACACAAGGCTTTCGGCCAAAAAAATCACCACCTCTGGAAAAAGGTAGTGGTGTACGATTCGCTGAAAGTTTAGTAATGAGGAGTGAGACAACCTCCTCACTCCTCACTACTCCAGCATTTTATTCACGTCCTGCTTCCGCTTTTCCCACTCGGCGGTGGCGTCGTATTTCTTCAAGTTTTTGGCCTGGCGGGTCAGGCGTTTTTGCTTGCGTTCGAGGTCGCGGCGCTGGCGGCGGAGGTCGCGCTCCTGCTTTTCGAGGTCGTCAATCTGGTTTTGCAGTTCGTTCATCCGGGCGTCGATGCGGCCCACGAGGCGTTCGCGCTCGTAGTTGATACTGGCCCCCGGCACGGCACGGCCCGCCGAGTCGGCGGTCGCGTAGGCCGACGGCGGCGGGGTGTACGTGGTGGCAGGGCTGGACGTTTTGCGGGCACAGGCGGTAAGGGCCAGCAGGAGGGCGGCGGCAATCCAGGTTTTCATGGGAGCGTTTCGTTTTTCGGTGAACCTGAAATTTTTGTTCCAGACCAACCGGAGCTGATGCCGGTTGGTTTTTAACCTCAGAGGCGCGGAGGTTTACGCTGAGGACGCGGAGGTTTCTCTGCAAACTCCGCGCAACCTCTGCGCCTCTGCGGTTAAAAAACCACGCTCACTCGTCGCCTTTCAGCAGGCTCCACACCAATTCCGGCTCGTAGCCCTTGCCGATGGCGAAGCGGGCTAGTTTCTGGCGGCGGGTGAAGGGGTCTTCGGCGGTGAGTTGAGCAGCCTTTTTGTCGAGCAGCGCCTGGAGGTTCTGCCGGTAGTCGGCGTCGCTGATTTCGGAAAGCCCGGCCTTGAGGTTGTAGCCCGACAGCCCCCGTTGCCGGAGTTGTTGCTCGATTTTGGCCCGGCCCCAGCCTTTCACCCGAAACTTGCCCCCCGCGAAACTGCGGGCGAAGCGTTCTTCGTTCAGGTACCCTTCCTCGATGAGCCGGGCGATGATTTCCTCGGCCTCGTCGCCCCACACGCCCCACTCGCGCAGGCGCTGGCGCACTTCCTGCTGGGTGCGTTCCTGGTAGGCGCAGAAGGCGGCGGCTTTCTTGAGGGCAGGAGCGTTCATAGTTGGCAGTTGGCGAAGATTTGTCGTGCGTGTAAGCTGAACAAGTTTACAACCACTTTTTGCCAATTGCGAACCGCCAACTGCCAACTATTTTTTCCCCAACGCCTCCGCCAGCGTGGTGTTCACTTTCATCGCCATCTCGCTGTTCTGGAGGCTTTCGAGGTCGGAGACGAGTTTCGATTTAAAATCAAGGAACAGCGGCGTTTCTTTTTTCTTGAACAACACCTGCCAGGCCAGTTTGCCCACATTGTCGAGGTCGGCGTTGAGGTACACGTTGACGGTCTCGCTGCCTTTGGCCGGAATGTTGGTCAGGCCGGGAATGCCGCCGTTGGTGGTCAGTTCGTCGCCGACCTTCATCGTGAAGCGGGAATCTTCAAACTTCAGCGGAAATGTATTGGGGTTGGTGATCCGCAGTTTTGCTTCGATTTTGCTTTCGTTCAGCCCGAATTTGTCGAGGTTGATGCCCTCGATTTTCACGTCGGGAATCTGAAACGCCGGGGCGCGGACGGTTTTGTCGAAGTTGAACTCTCGCTCGCCCGCGATGGGCACGTCGGCGTACAACGTGGCGAGGAGCGTGTACCGGGCGCTGTCGATTTTCTGCTCCTTGAAGCGCTTCAACACGTCCTTCAATGGTTTCGAGAGCACTTCCACGGGCAGTTCCACCGCCGTGCTGTCGGAGGAGCGAATGACGATGGGCTTCGAGTACGAACTTCTCAGCACCTCGGTGTCGTCCACGAGCACGCGGTAATCGAGGCGGCTGGTGGTGACTTCGATGGGCGAAGGGTTTTTCAGGAATGCCTTCACGGTCATCCTGATCCGGCCTGGGTCGATGTCGGTGACGTTGACGGTGGCCACGCTGAGTTCGGGCTTCAGGCCCTGCTCCGATTCGGAGGGCGTTTTCGTGAACCGCCAGAAGTACCACCCGCCGAGGGCCAGCAGCGCGACGACGAAGGCAAGGATAATCCAGGTTTTGGTTTTCATAGGCACTGATTCTCCGGTTGATGCAGTGCGGGCAGGGTTGAAAAAACCGATCCGTTTTCGGGAATTCCACTTTTTCGGGCCGCTCGTCCGCACATCGCGTCCGTTCGTCCCAAACGCACCCCAGCGGCGCAACCCCCGCGCCACCCGCCGTCATCTTGGAGGCAAATCAGTCAAACCGAAATTCATTCACCTGAAAGTTCCCTCCACCATGAAGACCCTCCTTGCTTCCGTCCTTTTCGCCCTCACCACCGCCGCCGGTTTTGCCCAAACCACCGACTCGACCACTCACGAACCCGCCCGCCGTTCGCACTGGATGAGCGCCGCCAAAACCGGTTTTCACGTGTCGCTGGGCCTCAACGCATTGACCAGCGACGCCGACGCCCCGGCTCTTAAACCCCTTGGTTCCCGCTTCGTGGCCGTGGGCTACCAGGCCCGCCTCCGCCTGGCCGAAGGTCGCCGGGCCGGGCTGGCCCTCCGCACGGGCTTCGACGTGAGCTGGTACAATTTCATGCTGGACGAAAACCGCGTCGCCGTGCAAACGCCCACGGGCGTGGCCTTCACCGACGCGGGCCGCCCGCTTGAAAAAAGCAAACTAACCGCCACCTACCTCAACCTGCCGATGGTGCCGACGGTGGTATTTCGGAAAGGGGCCGTGAAATCCGTCGGGGCCGGGGGTTACGTGGGCATGCGCCTCGACAGCTACGCGAAGGTGAAAGAAGCCGACGGTGACCGCGACCGCTTCCGAGGCACGTATTCGCTGAACAACTTTCGCTACGGCCTCACCGCCGAGGTGGACTTCCGAAACGCCCCCACCTTCTTCGTTAACTACGACCTCAACCCGCTCTTCCGCGCCGGCCAGGGGCCACAGGTACGGGGGTTGAGTTTTGGGGTGCGGCTGTGAATTTTGTCAGAATCAGGATGGCTAGGGGCACGGAATTTTTCCCCCTCCCGCCCGAACCATCAACAACGCAGCCATGAATCAGAATGAGAAGGACATGAACAAGGTCCGCAAGCAACTCGAAGACATCCCCGCCAACGCCGACGGCAACAACGGTGCCCAGCACGGTGAACACGGCACCCGCAGCGGCACCTCGACGAGCAACACCAAACGTAGCAGCCACAGCGGGGGCGGCAACTCCGGCGGCACGAAGGGCGGGCACAGCAACTAAAGTGCCCCTCTGGATTAGCATTTTTTAACGCGGCTCCTTCACGGGGCCGCGTTGTTTTTTGCCTACCTTGCCCTGAAAACATCCGCCGATGTCCCACTCCAGACTCTGGGCAATGATCCGGTTTTACGGCCGGATTTTCCTGCTCACCAACGTCGTCACCGTCGGGCTGCTCTTGGCCCTTTGGCCCGAAAAACTGGGGCTGCTGGGACAAACAGCGGTGTATTTTACGTGGGGAAAACTATTCACCGACGCGCCGCTCTGGTACCTGCACCGGAGTTTCGACAAAACCGGCCTTTGGTTTTACCACAACCTCGGTCTTTCCGAGCGGGCACTGTACGTCGGGGCGTTCGGCCTCGATTGGGTCGTGGGGCTGGCGCTACTGGCCGTTTTCTCGCTGTTCGCATGACGCCCGTTCCGCCCTTTTCGCTCGAAGCGGACGGCATCTGGCTTCAGTTCGCTGGCCGTAAAATTTTGCAAAGTGTATACATCCGGCTGGAAACGGGCCGGGTCGCGGGCCTGCTGGGCCGCAACGGCGCGGGCAAAACGAGCCTGCTGCGGAGCATCCTGGGCCTGATGCCCACCGAAAGCCAGTCGGTGCGGGTGAACGGGCGGTACGTTGAAAAACCCTACCGCCAGGCGGGGCTGATCCGTTACCTTCCGCAGCACCCGCTGGCACCCGCTTCGCTGGCGGTGCGGAAGGCATTCGACTGGTACGGCGTAGATTGGCAAAGCGTCTGCGAAGAATACCCCGACGCGGAGAAGCTGAAAGGCCAACCTTTCGGCGCGCTCTCGGGCGGCGAGCGGCGCTGGCTCGAAACCCTGCTCGTGCTGAAGTCGGACGTGGCTTTCGTGCTGCTCGACGAGCCGTTTTCGCACGTCATGCCCCTTCAGGCACAGCACCTGCGGCAAACCATTGAACGGGAAAAAACGCGGAAGGGCATCCTGGTTTCCGACCACCTCTACCGCCACGTGCTCGCCCTCAGCGATTCAGTGTATTTTCTCAACAACGGCGGCCGGACGATCCTACTGAAAAACCCCGAAGTCGACTTGCAGGACCTGGGCTACCTCCACTGAGGCCGGATGTTTTCACGTACGACTTTTCGACTTACCACTTACGACTCCTCAATACACCGCCATCGTCTCGTCTACCTCCCGCGCCCAGGCGTCGATGCCGCCTTCGAGGTTGATCAGGTTGCGGAAGCCGTGGTTTTGCTCCAGGTACTGAATCACGTTCGCCGACCGGATGCCGTGGTGGCAATGCACGACCACGGGCCGATCCTGCGGGATGCGCCTGACGTTGTTGGGAATCGTGTTCATCGGAATCAGCGTAGCCTGGGGCAGGCGGCAGATGTCGTACTCGTTGAGGTTGCGCACGTCGAGCACGAAGAGGTCCTCGCCCGCGTCGAGGCGCTGGCGCAGTTCCCCGACCGACATGGTTTTCATCCCGGTCGATTCCTCCACGGCCACGGGCGCGGCGGTTTGGGGAAAAATCAGGCTTTCGGCGTCGGGGCGGCGCCGGATGCGGATTTTCTGCTGGCGGTTTTCCAGCACGTCCACCAGCAGCAGTTCGCCCGACAGGATTTTTCCCAGCCCCGTCACCAGTTTCACCACCTCGGTGGCTTGGTACATGCCGATCAGGCCGGGCAGCACGCCCACCACGCCCACTTCGGCGCAGTTGGGCACGCTCAGATCATTGGGTTGTTCGGGAAACAGGCAACGGTAGGTCGGGCCCCAGGTACCGTCGGCGTGCTGCACGTTGAACACCGAAACCTGCCCTTCGAACTGGTGAATGGCCCCGTACACGAAGGGCTTGCCCAGGCTTACGCACACGTCGTTGATGAGGTACCGGACGGTGAAATTGTCGGTACAGTCCACCACCACGTCGTAGTCCTGCACGAGTTGGGCGGCGTTTTCGCGACGGAGGGCCTGGTGGTAAAACGCGAACCCGATGTCGGTGTTGAGTTTTTTGAGGTGCGTGACGGCCATGAGCGCCTTGGGCTGGCCCACCTCGTCGGTGCGGTAGAGCACCTGCCGCTGGAGATTGCTTAGTTCGACGCTGTCGGGGTCGATGACCCCCAGTTTGCCCACCCCCGCCGCCGCCAGGTACAGCAGAACGGGGCAGCCCAGCCCCCCCGCCCCGACCACGAGCACGCGGGCGGTTTTCAGCTTTTCTTGCCCTTCTACGCCCACCTGGGGCAGCAGGAGGTGTTTTTCGTAGCGTTCTTTTTCGGCGAGCGAGAGCATGGGGTTCAGGAGGTTTCGGTGGTCGGCGTCTTTGAATACGCTGGAGCGGCGGGGAATCGTATGCGGTGGCCGCGTTAATCGTTAACGGTGAATCGTTACTCGTAAAAATCCAGGGCAGGTTTTATGGTTTGACTCAAGAGCTAAAAAGCTCCGATCAACGGTTAACGAATACCGGTTAACGCCTCCTCACCCCACCGCCGTCGTCCGGCTTTGGGCGAAGACCTGCTTCGTCACGCGGTCGAAGGTGAAATCGAGGCGACCCAGGTGAATGCCCCCGAAGCCCACCTGGTTGACAAGCATCGGCTTGCCGTCGAGGTTCGGCACGGTGGTCGGTTCCTTCAGAAACGTGTGCGTGTGCCCGCCGATGATGAGGTCGATGCCCCGGGTCTGGGGGGCGAGTTTGAGGTCCGAAATTTCCCCGCCGTCCATCCGGTAGCCCAGGTGCGAGAGGCAAATTACGAGGCTGCACCGTTCTTCGTTTCGCAAAAAAAGGGCCAATTCGTTGGCCTTCGCCACGGGGTCGAGGTAGCGGGTTCCGGCAAAGAGGTTCAGCGGAATCAGCCCGCCGGGGGCGATGCCGAGGCCGAAGACGCCGATCCGCACGCCGTCTTTTTTGAACACCCGGTACGGCTTTACCACGTCGCGCAGGGGCGAGTCGGTCACGTCGTAGTTGGCGACGAGCACGGGGAAGTTGGCGTGGGCCCGGATTTGCCGGGCGAAGAGTTCGGCCCCGCCGTCGAAGTCGTGGTTGCCCATCGTCATGGCGTCGTAGCCGAGCAGGCGCATCGCCCGGATTTCGGGTTCGCCGTGGAAAAAGTTGAAGTATGGCGTGCCCTGGAAGGCGTCGCCCGCGTCGAGCAGCAGCACGTTTTTCTGCTCCGCCCGAATCTGGCTGATGAGCCGGGCGCGGTTGACGATGCCGCCCTTGCCCGCGTTGCGCGGGTCATTGGCCGGGAAGGGGTCGAGGCGGCTGTGGACGTCGTTGGTGTGCAGGATCGTCACGCGCACCGCTTCGGCGGCGGTTTCGGCGAGGCTTTCCAGGGGCCACGCTCCCAGGGCCAACGTGCCGCCGAGGCCGAGGAGATTTTTCAGAAAATCGCGTCGGGCGTCGCCACGCCGGGCGTCGCCACGCCGGGAGTTATTCCAGTTTTGTCCTTCCATCGTTCTGAGAGTTAAGCAGTTCGCCGCGTTGCCCCCGGCGGCGGAGGTATTCGATCAGCGCGTCGCGGTAGAGCAGGTTGAGGGTTTGAACACCCGTGTTTTTTTTCAAAATCTGGGCCGCCCCGCTGCTGTTGGCCACGTAGTCGCTCGTGACGAGCGTGTAGGTTCGGGTGGTGTCGAGCGGCTGCCCGCCGACGAGCACCCGCACCAGTTTTTTCGAATCTTTATCCACGGCGAGTTGCAGCCCCGCCTGGGGTTCGAGTTCTCGGGCCACGTAGGCGGTAAACTGCCGCATCACCGGCCCCGGCAGGGTGAGCACCACCACGGCGTTGTCGAAGGGCATCACCTCGTAGGCGTTGCTGAGCGTGACGGGGCCTTCGGGCAGATCGGCGCGGATGCCCCCGTTGTTGGTCATGGCCACGTCGGGGCGTCTGCCCGCCCGCTCGCCGCCGATTTCGAGCAGTGCGTCGGCCATGAGGTTGCCCAGGGGCGACTCGGGCTGGCCCCTGCGCAGGCGCTGGGCCGAGCGCACGAGCACGGTATTCATGGTGCGGTCGAGGCTGTCGTGGAAGGGCTGGAGGTAGCGGGCTACTCCCTGGGTGAGAGGCCGGTCGGCGGCCAGTTGGGCCGTCGTGTCGGCCACGGTGAGCAGCACCGCCGATTTGCCGTTGAGGGCGTAGTGCCGGGGCTGGCAGCCGAGCAGGAGAACCGAAAAATGAAGAATGAAAAATGAACAATGAAAACGTGTTCGCACGGGGCCGGGTCGGGGAAGTTTTCTACGAAAAAACAACCGAAATCCGGCTTTGGCAAGCTGCCGATAGTTTGAAGTCCGGCCCGGCTTCGCCAATTTCAGCCGCCAAACTCCCTGCCCATGCGCCGACTTTTTCATGGTTCATTCTTCATTCTTCATTTCTCGGTTCCCCTGCTGGCCTTCCAGCAGCCCCGCCGACCCGTCGATCTGCTCGTTCACCACGCCCGGCTCTACACCGTCAACGACCGCTTCGCCGTGGCCGAGGCGATGGCGGTGAAGAACGGGAAAATCCTGGCCGTGGGCACGAACGCGCAGATTTTGGGGAAATTTTCGGCGAAAAACCAGTTCGACGCGAAGGGCAAACCCGTGTACCCCGGCTTCATCGACGCCCACGCGCACTTCCTCCGCTACGGCCTCGGGCTGACTCAGGCCGATTTGGTCGGCACCACGTCGTGGGCGGAAATTTTGCAAAAACTCAAAACCTACGCCGCCACGCACCCCGAGGGCTGGATCATCGGGCGCGGCTGGGACCAGAACGACTGGCCCGACAAGGCGTTTCCGACCAACGACGAGTTGAACCGGCTTTTCCCCAACCGCCCCGTGGTCCTCACCCGCGTGGACGGCCACGCGGCCATCGCCAACGACGCGGCCCTGAAAGCGGCGGGCGTGACGGGGAGCGAAACGGTGACGGGCGGGGAAATCAAACGCCGCGAGGGCAAGCCCACGGGCGTGCTCATCGACAACGCGATGGGCCTGGTGCGGAAGGCCATTCCCGAACCGACGAAAAAACAGCTTCAGGACGGCCTTCTCGCCGCCCAGCAGAACTGCTTTGCCGCGGGCCTGACGACCGTGGACGACTGCGGCATCGACGCATCCGACGTGGCCCTCATCGACGAAATGCAGAAGGCCGGTTCGCTGAAAATGCGCGTGTACGCCATGCTCAGCGACGATTCGCTCAACTACGCCCGCTTTCTGCCCAGCGGTCCGTACCGCACCGACCGGCTCACCGTGCGCAGTTTCAAGGTCTACGGCGACGGCGCGCTCGGTTCGCGCGGGGCCTGCCTACTGGCCGCTTACGCCGACCAGCCGAATTGGTCGGGATTTCTGCTCAGCCCGCCGGGGCACTTCCGCCGGGTGGCCGAAACGCTGGCGAAAACCGATTTCCAGATGTGTACCCACGCCATCGGCGACTCGGCCAATCGAACGTTGCTCAACATTTACGCGGAGGTATTGCGGGGAAAAAATGACCGCCGCTGGCGCATCGAACACGCCCAGGTGGTCAGTGAGGCGGATGTTGAAACGTTTGGGAAGTTCAACATCATCCCCTCGGTGCAGCCCACCCACGCCACCTCCGACATGTACTGGGCCGTGGCCCGGCTGGGGACGTTCCGGGTGAAAATGGCCTATGCCTTCAAACGGCTGATGACGCAAAACGGCTGGATTCCGCTCGGCACTGATTTTCCGGTCGAAGACATCAGCCCGTTCAAAACGTTTCTGGCCTCGGTCTTCCGGCAGGACGCGAAGGGCTATCCAGCGGGCAGTTTTCAACCCGAAAACGCGCTTTCCCGCCAAGAAACCCTGCGCGGGATGACGGTTTGGGCGGCGAAAAGCAATTTTGAAGAAGCCGAAAAAGGCAGCTTGGAAGCGGGCAAAGTCGCCGACTTCATCGTCCTCGACCGGGATTTGATGACGGTTCCTTCGCGGGACATTTTAAAGACCCGCGTGCTGGCGACGTTTGTGGGTGGGGAGCGGGTGTACGGGCAGCCGTGAGAAATAATCGGAACACGGATTTAACGGAAACTACGGGTTTACACAGATTTCCGTGCTGATCCGTAGTTTCCGTTAAATCCGTGTTCCGATTATTTTTTCATCAACCCACCGTCCGAATCCGCAATTCCTCCAATTGCTTCTCTGCAATCACCGACGGCGAGTCGATCATCACGTCGCGGCCCGCGTTGTTTTTGGGGAAGGCGATGAAATCGCGGATCGTGTCGGCCCCGCCGAAAAGCGAGCAGAGGCGGTCGAAGCCGAAGGCGATGCCCGCGTGGGGCGGCGCGCCGTACTCGAAGGCGTTCATCAGAAAGCCGAACTGCGCCTGGGCTTCTTCTTTCGTGAAACCCAGTAAGTCGAACATTTGCGCCTGCAAATCCCGCTGGAAAATCCGCACCGAGCCGCCGCCCACTTCCACGCCGTTGATGACCATGTCGTAGGCGTTCGCCCGCACGGCACCGGGGTTTTCGGCCAGTAGCGGGACGTCCTCCGGCTTGGGGCTGGTGAACGGGTGGTGCATGGCGAAGTAGCGGTTTTCTTCCTCGGAAAACTCCAGCAGCGGAAAATCCACAACCCAATGCACCGAGTACACGTCGGGATTGCGCAGCCCGAGGCGCTGGCCCATTTCGAGGCGCAGTTCGTTCAATTGCTTCCGGGTTTTGTCGGCGGGACCAGCCAGAATCAACAACAAATCGCCGGGTTTCGCGCTGAATTTTGCGGCCCAGGTTTTCAACTCGTCTTCCGAGTAAAACTTATCCACCGACGATTTCACCGAGCCGTCCGCGTTGACCCGCGCGTACACCAGGCCCTTCGCGCCGATTTGGGGGCGTTTCACCCACTCGGTCAGTTCGTCCAATTGCTTGCGGGTGTACTCGGCGCAGCCGGGGGCGCAAATGCCCACGACCAATTCGGCAGCGTCGAAAACGCCAAAGCCCCGGCCCCGCGCCAAGTCTTCCGTGTCGTTAGCGCCCCCTTCGGGGGTTAGGGGGCAGAATTCCATCCCAAACCGAATGTCCGGCTTGTCGGAGCCGAAGCGGCGCATGGCCTCTGAGTACGGCATCCGTTGCAGCGTTTCGGGCAGTTCGATGCCTTTCACCGTGCGGAACAGGTGCCGCACGAGGCCCTCGAAGGTGTTGAGCACGTCCTCCTGCGTGACGAAGGCCATTTCGCAGTCAATCTGCGTGAACTCCGGCTGCCGGTCGGCGCGAAGGTCTTCGTCGCGGAAGCACTTCACAATCTGGTAGTACCGGTCGAAACCCGACACCATCAGCAACTGCTTGAACGTCTGCGGCGACTGGGGCAGGGCGTAAAACTCGCCCGGATTCATCCGGCTCGGCACCACAAAATCCCGAGCGCCCTCCGGCGTGGATTTGATAAGCACCGGCGTTTCGACTTCGATAAAATTCTGCCCGTCGAGGTACTCCCGCGTAGCGCGGGCCATGCGGTGGCGGAGTTCGAGGTTCTTGCGCACGACGCCCCGGCGCAGGTCGAGGTAACGGTACTTCATCCGGAGGTCGTCGCCGCCGTCGGTTTCGTCTTCAATCAAAAACGGCGGGAGTTTGGCGGGGTTGAGCACGGTCAGTTCCGTGACCCGGAGTTCGATGTCGCCCGTGGGCAGGTTGGGGTTTTTGGAAACCCGCTCGATGACCTCGCCCGTGGCCCGGAGCACGAATTCGCGGCCCAGCGAACGGGCCGTTTCCAACAACTCTTTCGGGGTTTTGCTTTCGTCGAGCATCAATTGGGTGATGCCGTAGCGGTCGCGGAGGTCAATCCAGACCATGCCGCCTTTGTCGCGGATGCGCTGCACCCAGCCGCAGAGGGTGACGGTTTGGGAAACGTGGTCGAGGCGGAGTTTGCCGCAAGTGTGGGTTCGAAGCATTTCGAGAATGGGGGGCGAGGAGAGCCGCCATGCCGTTGACAAAAACACGGGCGGTTCTGGTGAACCGCCCCACAATGTCCCGCAAAACTAAGGAAAAACGGCGCTCGCCCCAGCCGTCGCGATGGATTCCCGTAACCGATTCAGCACCAAGCCCCCGCCGAACATCTGGTATTTTTTGGAGGAAAATCCGAAAAAAGTTGCGACCACGCGGAGGACATTTTCGGAAAAAACCCCTATAACTTCGTAAAACCGAACCGGCCACCGCGCCGGAGCGGGTTCATCAACAAACCAAAAAACCATGCGAAAACTCCTACTCCTCTGGGGTTGGCTTTGCCTGCTTTCCGCGCAGGCCATCGCCCAGGACGGGCGCGTCACCGGCCGGGTGACCGCCGCCGAAGACGCCACCGCCCTCCCCGGCGCGACCGTCGCCATTCGGGGCACCACCCGCGGCACCACCGCCGACGCCAACGGCAACTTCGCCCTCAACGCCGCCCCCGGCGACGTGCTCGTCTTCAGTTTCGTGGGCACCAAAACCGCCGAACGCACCGTCACGGCGGGCCAGACCGTGTACGACGTGGCTCTCGAATCGGACGCCCTGCGCCTCGACGAAGTGGTGGCTATCGGTTACGGCACCGCCCGCAAGCGCGACCTCACCGGCGCGACGACCTCGCTCAAAACCGAGGAAATCGTCAACCAACCCGTGCCCAACGCCGCCCAGGCCATGCAGGGCAAGCTGGCCGGGGTGCAGGTGTTCACCTCCGGCGAACCGGGGGCCACACCCCAAATCCGCATTCGGGGCACGGGCACGCTGCTCGCCGGGGCCGAGCCGCTCTACGTCGTGGACGGCGTGCTGACCGACGACATCCGCAACATCAACCCCCAGGACATCGCCTCCATCGACGTGCTCAAGGACGCTTCCGCCACCGCCATCTACGGCGTGCGGGCGGCCAACGGCGTGGTGTTGGTCACGACCAAGCGCGGCAGCGCGGGTCTGCGCGTGACGTACGACGGTTACGCGGGCTTTCGCCAAGCCGCCAACCGGGTGAACATGGCCGACGGCGCGCAGTACGTGGCCTACTCCAACGAGGCCCTGCGCCGGGCCGGGCAGCAGCCCGTGTTCACGAGCGCCGACGCCGCCACCAACACCGACTGGTTCCGCGAAATCACCCGCAACGCGCTCCTGCACAACCACAACCTGTCCATCAGCGGGGGCGGGGAGAAAAACACCTTCCTGCTCAGCGCGGGCTACCTGCACGACGACGGCATCCTGCGGGGCAACAACTACCGCCGCCTGACGCTCCGCGGCAGCAACGAGTACCAGTTGACCTCGTTCCTGAAAATCGGGGCCATCCTCAGCCTCGCCCGCGAAACCCGCGACAACAAGCCCTTCAGCGCCTTCACCAGCGCCTACAAGCAGGCCCCCACCGTGCCCGTGCGCAACGCCGACGGCACCTACGGCTTTTCGCAGCGCAACAACGTGGCCAACCCCGTCGCCCAACTCGACTACACCAACGACGCCTCGGCGGGTTGGCGCACGCAGGGCGTGGTGTTCGGCGAATGGAACGTGACCAAAAACCTGCTGTTCCGCTCCAATTACTCGGTGGAATCGCAGCGCTTCGACGGCACGGTGTACAGCCCCGTGTTCCAGGTGTCGGCCAACCAGCGCAACCTCGTCAGCAGCCTCAACCTGCGCGGCACCAACGCCTTTCGATGGATTTGGGACAACACGGTGACGTACTCGCAGATTTTCGGCGACAAACACGACGTTAAACTCCTCGCGGGCATCACCAGCGAGCGCATCCAGAGCCGGTTCCTCGGCGGCACCCGGCAAAACGTGCCCAACGACCCCAACTCCTGGTACCTTAACGTGGGCAACCAGGCCACCGCGACGAACGAAAGCGGCGGTTCGCTCGAAACCCGGCTGTCGTACTACTCGCGCCTGAACTACTCGTTCAACCAGAAGTACCTGCTCACGGCGACGCTGCGCTACGACGGCTCCAGCAAGTTTCCCTCGGCCAACCGCTTCGGGCTGTTCCCCTCGGTGGGGGCCGCCTGGCGCATTTCCGACGAGGCGTTCATGCGGGACGTGACGGCGATTTCGGACCTGAAACTGCGGGCCAGTTGGGGCCAAATCGGCAACGACCGGATTTCGCCCTCCGAATTCCTGCTCACCGTCACGCCGGGACTGGATTACCCCTTCGACAACGCGCTGACGCCCGGCTACACGCCGACGAACATCAAAGACCCGAACCTGAGTTGGGAAAAAACAACCGAAACCAACCTCGGCATCGAGTTCGGACTGTTGAACAACCGCCTGGGCGGGGAGATTGATTTCTACGACAAACTCACCCGCGGTGCCCTCATTTTCCGGCCCATCGACGCCATTTTCGGCGACGCCGACAACGCCTACCTCACCAACGCCGCCGACATCCGCAACCGGGGCATCGAGGTGGCCCTGCGCTGGAACGAACGCAAGGGCGATTTCCGCTACAATTTCGGCCTCACGCTGACCTTCAACCGCAACACCATCGAACGGGTCAACGGCGGCTTGCCCATCAACGCGGGCGGGCTGGGCAATGGGCAATTCACCACCCGCACCGCCGAAGGCCAGCCCATCGGGAGCTTCTGGGTGTGGCGCACGAACGGGATTTTCCAGAACGAAGCCGAACTCGCCGCCTCGCCCCGTCTGGGCAGCGCCAAAGTCGGCGACCTGCGCTACGTGGACGAAAACGGCGACGGCCTCATCGACGAGCGCGACCGGGTGTTCGTGGGGTCGTACCAGCCGAAGTTCTTCGCCGGGTTCACGGCCGGGGCCAGTTACAAGGCCTTTGACCTCAGCCTGACCACCTTCGGCAACTTCGGCAACAAGGTGTACAACGGGAAAAAAGCCCAGCGGTTCGGCAACGAAAACATCGAGGCCTCGGTGACCGACTGGTGGTCGCCCGAAACGCCGACCAACACCAACCCGCGCCCTTCCAACGACGTGGCCATCGCCTCGGATTATTACGTCGAGTCGGGTTCGTTTTTCCGCATCAACAACCTGACGCTGGGCTACACGCTGCCGAAAGGGTCGTTCGGGGGGAAAACCAACTCCGTGCGCTTCTACCTGACTTCACAGAACCTGCTGACGATTCAGGCCTTCTCGGGCTTCACCCCCGAACTCCCGCGCGGCACCCTCGACTCCGGCATTGAACTCGACGCCTACCCCACCACCCGGACGGTGAGTGCGGGGGTGACGGTGGGTTTTTAAACCGGTTTATCGTTTAGGGTTCAGAGTTTAGGATGTTCCTAACTCTAAACCCTAAACTCCGAACCCTAAACTTTTCAAAAACATGAAACCAAACCTCCTCAAACTCACCCTCGCCGGCGCGTTGCTCGTCGGGGCGGGGGCCTGCCAGAAATCGTTCCTGGAAGTGGCCCCCCAGGGCGAGTTCACCGCCGACGATTTTTCGCGCAACCCCCAGGCCGCCGAAGGGCTGGTCAACGCGGTTTACAACAAAATGCTCGACTGGAATTTTCACTCCTTCTCCTGGAACGGCGTGTCGAGCATCACTTCCGACGACGCCGACAAGGGCAGCGACCCCGGCGACACGGGTGCCGACAAGAACGACCTCGACAATTACACGTTCACGCCGACGAGTTTGTCGTTCGATGAAGTCTGGGTAGGCCATTACCAGGCCATCGCCCGCGCCAACCAGGCGCTCACGTTCCTGCCCGACCAGGAGTTGCCCGCCGCGCTCAAGGCCCGGCTCATCGGCGAAGCCAGTTTCCTGCGGGCCTATTTTTACTTCAACCTCGTCCGCACCTTCGGGGGCGTGCCGCTGGTGACCCGCGTGCCCGACGTCAACAACGCCGCCGACCTCGAAGCCGGGCGCACCCGCGCCACCGCCGCCCAGGTGTACGCCCAAATTGAGCAGGATTTGGCCACCGCCATCGCCGGACTGCCCGTGAAGGGCCAGACGGACCCGGGCCGCGCGACGAAAGGAGCCGCCCAGGCCCTGCTGGCGAAGGTTTCGATGTACCAGAAAAAATGGCCCCAGGTGCTGGCCCTGACCGATTCCATCATCGCCTCGGGGCGCTACGCCCTCGCCGCCGACTACGCGACCATCTGGCGGGAGGAAGGCGAGAACAACATCGAGTCGTTGTTTGAAATCCAGGGCAAGGGCACCGTGCCCGCCAAGGGCGTGCAGGGGTACGTCGAATCGCAGGGCGTGCGCGGGCAGATTGGCTGGGGCTTCAACACCCCCACCGCTGACCTCGCCGCCGCCTACGCCACCGGCGACAAGCGCCGCGACCCGACGATTATTTTCGCCGGAGAAACCCTCTGGGACGGCGTCAAAATCAACGCCGCCCCGCCCAACCCGCGCTACAACGAAAAAGCCTACGTCAGCCAGACGCGGGAAACCTTCGGCGGCGGGCTGTGGGAAACCAACAAAAACATCCGCGTGCTGCGCTTCGCCGAGGTGCTGCTGATGAACGCCGAAGCCGCCAACGAACTCGGGCAGTCGGCCAAAGCGCTGGAGTCGCTGAACCGCGTGCGCGTCCGGGCCGGGCTGCCAGCGCTCACCGCTGCCGGGCAGGCCGACCTCCGCACGGCCATCTGGAACGAGCGCCGCCTCGAACTGGCCTTTGAGCACGACCGCACCTTCGACCTGCGCCGCCAGGGCCGGGCCGGGGTGGTGCTCCGCGCCCACGGCAAGCCCTACGTGGACGGCAAGCACGACCTGTTCCCGATTCCCCAACGCCAAATCGACCTCAGCGGCGGGAAACTGACGCAGAATCCGGGGTATTAAGTTTTAACTTTCACGCGGAGACGCAGAAACGCGGAGAATTGCTCTGCGTCTCGGCGTCTCCGCGTGACATTTTTTTACGGTATGAAAAACCTCCTCCTCGCCCTCCCGCTCCTGCTGCTCGTCCCGGCCTGCCGGAAAGCGGCCCAGCCCGTTGCCACCGACCGGCCCGACACGCTTCGGCCCCCGACCGAGCGGAGCGAATACCTCAACACGGTCCAGCGGGCCACCTTCCGCTACTTCTGGGATTTTGCCCACCCCGTGTCGGGCCTCGCCCCCGAGCGCACGGCCACGCCCAACATCGTCACCAGCGGGGGCACCGGCTTCGGCATCCAGTGCCTGGTCGTGGGCGTCCACCGGGGGTGGATTACGCGGGAACAGGCGGTCGAGCGGTTGTTGAAAATGACCGATTTTTTGGCGAAAGCCGACCGCTTCCACGGAGCCTGGTCGCACTGGCTGGACGGGGCTACGGGCAAGGTCGTGCCCTTCGGGGCCAACGACAACGGCGGGGATTTGGTCGAGACGGCCTACCTCATCAACGGCCTGCTCTCAGCGCGGGCGTATTTCGACGGGAATTCCTCCTCCGAAAAAACCCTCCGTGACCGCATCACGCGGCTCTGGGAAACCGTCGAGTGGGATTGGTACGCCTCGCGCGGCGACAACAAACTCTACTGGCACTGGTCGGCGGACAAGGGCTGGGCGATGAACATGCCCATCACGGGTTACAACGAGTGCCTCATCACCTACGTGCTGGCCCTCGGCTCCCCTACGCACGCCATCAAGCCAGAGGTGTACGAGAACACCTGGGTGCGGAGCAACCACTACCTCAACGGCAAGGAATACCACGGCTACACGCTCGATTTGGGCTTTCCCTTCGGCGGGCCGTTGTTTTTTGCCCACTACTCCTACCTGAGCATCGACCCCCGCACCATGCAGGACAGCCGCACGAACTACTGGCGGCTCAACCAGGCCCACACGCTCATCAACTTCACCCACTGCGCCGAGCAGGCCCCGAAAAGCTACGGGTACTCCGAAGAAAACTGGGGCCTCACCGCCAGCGACGATTACAATTTCTATGACGCCCATTCCCCCACCAACGACAACGGCACCATCAGCCCCACGGCGGCGCTGTCGTCGTTTCCGTACACGCCCTGGCAGTCGTGGCAGGCGCTGCGGTATTTTTACTTGAAACGGGGTAACCCGCTCTTCGACGAGTACGGGTTTTACGACGCCTTCAACGCCTCGAAAAACTGGTTTTCCAACCAGTACCTCGCCATCGACCAGGGACCGATTGTGGTGATGATGGAAAACTACCGCTCCGGGTTGATTTGGAAGTTGGGCGAGAAAACGCCGGAACTCCGGGCCGGGCTGGCCAAAATGGGCATCACCAAACCCGCCTACCCGACGGGCTTCTACGCCTGGATGCCCCACCCCGCCTCGGGCAAGTGGGACCTGCTCCGCCACCCCGACGAAGGCAAATTCCCGCTCGATTTCGCCGTGAAGGGCACCGCCCCCGTGACCCTCACGCTCACCGACGGCAAGGGCGAAGTCACCACGCTGGCCCGCAACCAGACCTACGCCGAAGGCACGCACCTCCTCTGGTTCGACGCGCCCGGTGGGGCCTACACGCTGACGCTGACGCAGGGGGATACGAAAAAAACAGTACTGGTAACGCTGCGCTGACTTTTAGCGTGGGGCGGTTCACCAGAACCGCCCCACAACAATTAGCGCACGGCCACGCACGAAATCTCCACCTTCGCCCCGCGCGGCAGGGCCGCCACCTGGACCGTCTCGCGGGCGGGTGGATTTTCTTTGAAAAATTCGGCGTACACGGCATTCACCGCCCCGAAGTCGGTGAGATCGGTCAGGTAAATCGTGACTTTCACGACGTGGGCAAACGTCATGTCGGCGGCTTTGAGCACGGCCGCGAGGTTGTTCATCACCTGGAGCGTCTCGGCCCGGACGTTGGCATTCTGCAACTGCCCCGTGCTGCCCACGAGGGCGATTTGCCCGGCCACGTAGAGCGTGTTGCCCGCCAGCACGCCCTGGCTGTACGGCCCGATGGGCGGCGGGGCTTCCGCCGAAAACACGGTGCGGCGCTGGGCGGGGGCCAGGAGGGGGAAGAGAAGTAGCCCCGCGAGCAGAAATCGGTTCATGAAAGTTCGGTGGGAATTTCCCGGAGCAGTTCCTGAATTTTTTCGTCGGCGATGTCGCTTTGCTCGGATTTGTCGTAGATGGAAAGCAGGTAAACCGCTTCTCGCACCACCTTCACGCAGGTAATCACCCGCGCTCCTCCGCTCTTGCCCGTTTGTTTGCTGGCGATGCGGAGGCGGATTTTGTACACGCCACCGCCCAACGAAGTGCCCATCGTTGGGTTTTCGGCAAGTGCTTCGCTCAAGGCGATGATTTCGTTGGAAATGGAACGGTACTTTTTAATCAGCTTCCGGGCATCGCGCCGAAACGATTCAATGGCCGTTACGCTGTATCTCATTTTCATACTGCTTCAAATCAGCAATCAATTCGTCAATTGGGATGGTTGTTGCCTCCCCCCGCTCCACGCGCCGCATTTCCCGAAACGCTTCCCGCAGGTTTTCAATGACCTGCTCGTCGGTGTCTTCATCAGGCTCGGGTGCTTCGCCGGGCCGCAGCAAGGCCGCGATTTCTTCGAGCCGTTCGGGGTCATTCACTTCGTCCACCCACTGGTGAATACGCGCTTTCAGTGCTGCCGTTTCCATTTCGTTTCTACGTCTTTTTCCTCAAAACTACGCTTTTTGCCTAATTTTACCCGCCCCCAACCCTCCCCCTGATCCCTTCGGATGCTGTATTACCTCTTCGATTACCTCGACAAGCAGTTCAACCTCCCCGGCGCGGGTGTGTTTCAGTACCTCACGTTCCGCGCCGGTGCGGCCGTGACCACTTCGCTCCTCATCGGCGTTGGTTTTGGCAGCCGGATCATCACCCGGTTGCGGCGCTTGCAAATCGGCGAGAGTATCCGCGATTTGGGACTCGAAGGGCAGTTGCAGAAAAAAGGCACGCCGACGATGGGGGGCTTCATCATCGTGGCGGCCATCCTGATTCCGGTGCTGCTCTTCGCCCGGCTGCAAAACGTGTACATCATTCTGCTGCTGGTGGCCACGGTCTGGACCTGTCTCATCGGGTTTCTCGACGATTACATCAAGGTGTTCAGGAAAAACAAGGAGGGCCTCGCCGGGCGGTTCAAACTCGTCGGACAAGCCGGCCTGGGCCTGATCGTGGGCCTGACGATGTACTTCAACGACGACGTGAAGGTGCGCATCTACGAACGTGCCCGCATCGCCACGCCCGGCGGCTTCGAGCAGGTGCGCAAGTACACCGACGTGAAGTCGCTGCTGACCAACGTGCCGTTTTTCAAGGACAACCAGATTGACTACGGCCACCTGCTGCCCGACGCCTGGCTGCCGCCCCAGTACGAGTGGATCCTTTACGTGCTCATCGTGACGTTCATCATCACGGCCGTCAGCAACGGGGCCAACATCACCGACGGCATCGACGGGCTGGCGGCGGGAACCTCGGTCATCATCGGCATTACGCTGGGGGTGCTCACCTACGTGTCGGGCAACAAGGTGTTTTCGCAGTACCTCAATATTTTTTACATCCCGTACTCCGGCGAACTGGTGGTGTTCTGCGCGGCCTTCGTGGGGGCCTGCGTGGGCTTTTTGTGGTACAATTCGTACCCGGCGCAGGTGTTCATGGGCGACACGGGCAGCCTGATGCTCGGCGGGGTCATCGCCGTGCTGGCCATCGTGATCCGGAAGGAACTGCTCATCCCGGTGATGTGCGGCATTTTCTTCGTCGAACTCGTGTCGGTGATGGCCCAGGTGAGTTACTTCAAATACACCAAACGGCGCTACGGCGAAGGGCGACGGATTCTGTTGATGTCGCCCCTGCACCACCATTTTCAGAAAAAAGGGTACGCCGAGCCCAAAATCGTCATCCGGTTCCTCATCATCGGCATCATCCTGGCGGTGGTAACGCTGGTGACGCTGAAACTGCGGTAAAAACAACAGCAGAAGGTTCAATGCTCACTTCTCCATGTTCAATGAGTTGAAAATCAGTCAGGAAAATTTCATTGAACATGGAGAAGTGAGCATTGACCATTAAACATTCTCATTTTCTAAACCTCCCATGAAAACCCTCCTCCCCCTCCTCTTCCTCGGCTTTGGTGCCCTGGCCCAGAACCCCGCCGACGCCATCCGCCAACTCGAAAAGCGGCGCTTCGCGGCCCAGCAAACCGCCGATGCCAAAACCCTGAACGAAGTTCTCGCCGACGATTTGGTGTACACCCACTCCAACGGCAACCAGGACAGCAAGCGCTCGTTCATCGAATCGCTCACCTCCCAGCGTCTGGCCTACCGCGACGTGACCATCAGCAACGACACGGTGCGCTTCTACGGCCCCGACCTGGCCATCGTAACCGGCCAGATGGATGCCACCTCGGTAGTAAACGGCAAGGCCAATCCGCCCATGCGCCTGCGCTACACCGACGTGTACGCCCGCCGCAAGGGCCGCTGGCAAATGGTGGCCTGGCAGTCGGCAAGGTTGGCAAATTGAGGGGTGAGGATGGGGCGAATGGCTTGTTGAAAGGAAGGTCCGAACGTGGCAAAGGCGCAACACGTTCGGACTACCCTCACGCCGGCACCAGCCCGTGCGGGTTGATGACGAACTTCTTCGCCGCCCCACCGTCAAATTCGGCGTAGCCTTCGGGGGCGCGGTCGAGGGTGATGACCTCGGCGTTGACGGCCTTCGCGATCTGCACCTTGTCGTAGAGAATCGCCATCATCAACTGCCGGTTGTACTTGATGACGGGCGTCTGGCCGGTGTGAAACGCGTGGCTCTTGGCCCAGCCCAGCCCGAAGCGAATCGACAGGTTGCCCGTCTTGGCCGCCGTGTCCACCGCGCCGGGGTCTTCGGTCACGTAGAGGCCGGGGATGCCGATGGAGCCGCCCGCCCGGGCGATTTCCATCAACGAGTTGAGCACCACCGCCGGAATTTCCTTGTCCACCTCGGCCCCATGGCCGCGGGCTTCGAAGCCCACGCAGTCCACAGCGCAATCAACTTCGGGCACGCCCAGGATTTGGGCAATTTGCTCGGCCAGGGTGGCGTCCTGGGTCAAATCGACGGTTTCGCAGCCGATAGCGCGGGCGTGGGCAAGGCGGGCCTTGTTCATGTCGCCGACGATCACCACCGCCGCCCCGAGCAACTGCGCCGAAGCCGCCGCCGCCATGCCCACCGGCCCGGCCCCGGCGATGTACACCGTGGTGCCCGGCCCCACGCCCGCGTTGACGCAGCCGTGGAAGCCCGTGGGGAAAATATCACTCAACATCGTCAAATCGCGGATTTTCGCCATCGCCCGGTCTTTGTCGGGAAATTTCAGGAGGTTGAAATCGGCGTAGGGCACCATCACGTACTCGGCCTGCCCGCCGATCCACCCGCCCATGTCCACGTACCCGTAGGCCCCGCCCGCCCGCGAATCGTTCACCGTCAGGCAGATGCCCGTTTTCTGCTCCTTGCAGGTGCGGCAGCGCCCGCAGGCCACGTTGAAGGGCACCGACACGAGGTCGCCTTTTTTCAGAAACTCCACGCCCGTGCCCGCTTCGAGCACTTCGCCGGTGATTTCGTGGCCCAGCACCAGCCCGCTCGGGGCCGTGGTGCGCCCCCGCACCATGTGCTGGTCGCTGCCGCAGATGTTGGTCGAAACCACCTTCAGAATCACCCCGTGGTCGATTTTCTTGCCCTTGGGGTTAGCCAGTTCGGGGAAGTCGATGCCCTGCACCTCGACTTTGCCCGGCCCCGTGTACACCACGCCTCGGTTGCTTGCCATAAGGATTTACAGATTAGAGGTTTGAGTGGAAATCGCCGTCCCGACGACCCGGGTCGGTTTGGGCTTTCAAGGAAGAATGTTTTCCGGGAATTTTCAACAAAAAAGCAGAATACTACCAAAAATGGGCAAAATCCCCCCCGTCCACCTCCCCCTCTCCGGGCCGGTCAGTCCGCTGCCGACGCCCTGAATCGTGAAGTCGGTGGGGGAGAGGGCACCACCGGGAGCCACCGACCCCGACCCGGTGCCGGGGATGGCCGCCTCCGGCTCAACAAGCCTCATCTCGAAGGCTACAAGGGCTACATCAAGTTCTACAACGTCATTTCCAATAGCTACAACCCCTATATCATCTTCTACAAAGCCATTTCCATTACCTAGCAAACGCTACATCAATACCTACAAAGGCATTTTCAAGAGATCCGACGCCTACATCAGGAGATCCGACGTCTACATCACCAAATCCAAAGGCTACGTCAACAGATCCAACTCTTACATCATCTGATCCAAAGGCTACATCAACTGATCCAACGTCATTTCCATCCGATCCAACGGCTACATCAATTGATCCAAAGCCATTTCCATCCGATCGATCCAAAGCCATTTCCATCCGGGAGGGGCGTATTCTCGGGTCGGGCCTAAACGCAAAACGGCCTCCCCAGCGAGTGAGGAGGCCGTTTCGGGGAAAAACGCAGCGGTCAGTCGTGCCCTTCGAGCTTGACGAGCTTGTTGTACAGCCCCAGCAGCAGAAACGGTGCCGCCCACTGGCCCACAAACAAGGCCTTGTCGTTTTCTTCCTTGAATTTGAAAAACAAGGAAACGGCCATCGAGCCGAGGGCCGCCCAGAGGAACAGGTCGGAGGGGAGCTTGGCGGTTTGTTCTTCGATTGCCTCGGCCACGGGGCCTTCCTGGTGCTCGGGGTTGTTGTTGGTTTTCGTTGCCATGAGTCCGATTGGTTTTGTTGATGAAACGGTTCGGAATAGAGGGGTCAAAAACCTGTGCCAACTGCGGAAAACGCAGCCTTGCGCTGACCGAAGTGGTGGAATGCCCCGCCGACCCACCCCCCAGCCGCACGTGCCCACCGCACCCCCTCCCAGGAGGGGACTAACGGCCCCATCCGGCCACAAAAAGGGGTAGCTGAATTTAGTCCCCTCCTGGGAGGGGGTGCGGTGGGCACGTGCGGCTGGGGGGTGGGTTGGGGTAGCCAGAAAAACTGTTTCTGACTTATCCCACAGCTTCGATGGCTGTCAAACAGCCGCTCAGTTTTTCTTAGCCCCGCCCACCGCCGCCGCACCTTGTTTTTCGGCGGCTTTCTGGGCGGCTTTCTCGAAATCGCCCGCCTTCACGATGGTCAGCTTTTCGTAGTCCACGTGTTTTTTCATGGCCGCGTTGACCTGTTCGGGGGTGAGGGCTTCGAGTTTTTTCTCGAAATCGGCGTCCCAGGCCATCGTGCGGTTGAGGTCCTGGTACTGGTTGAGGCGGCTGGTCAGCGAGTTGTCCTGCGCCCGCGTCACCTGGCGGCTTTGCAGGTAGCCGCTCTTGGCGGCCTTGATTTCGCCGTCGGAGAAGCCCTCCTTCACCATCTTCTCAAACTCCTCGCGCATGGCCTTTTCGAGGCGTTCGGCGTTTTCTGGGTTGTAGATCGCGTAGGTGCCGAAGGAGCCGACCTTGTCGCGGGGGTCGGCGTTGACAAACGACCCGATGCCGTAGCTGATGCCCTCCTTCTGCCGGATGCGCGTGGCGAGGCGGGAATTGAGGAAGCCCCCGCCGAGGAGGTAATTGCCCAGCACGAGGGCGGGGTAGTCAGGGTCGTCGTCGCGGAGGGGCAGGTTCAGGCCCGCCACGAGCATCGCGTTGGCCTTGTCGCTGGTCTGGATGGCGGGGTTGGTGGGCTTGATGTCCTGGTAGCTCCGGGCGATGCGCGTGTAGGGTTTGGCCGACTTCCAGGGGGCGAGTTCGGTTTTGACCGCGTTGCGGAGGGCGGTTTCGTCAAAATCGCCCACCACGGCCATCGTGGCGTTGTTGGCCCCGTAGAAATCTTTGTAAAACTGCTTTACCTCGTCGAGCTTGAGCGCCTTGATGGCCTCGATTTCCTCGTCGAACGTCATCGTGTACATCGGGTGGCCCTTGGGGTACGGGTTCATCAGGCGCTGGCTTACGTTGAAAGCAATGGCCTGCGGCTCCTGCTTCTGCGACTCGATGCCCGCCAGGCGCTCCTGCTTCAGCTTCTCGAATTCGGCTTCGGGGAACGTGGGGTTTTTCAAATAATCCGTCACGATTTTGAGCACGGCGGGCAGGTTTTCCTTCGAGGTTTCAACCACCACGCTCGCCGACTGCCCCCCGCCGAAGGTGAACACGCGGGCTTTCAGTTTGTCCAACTCGTCCTTGATTTGCTGGTAACTGCGGGTTTTGGTGCCCCGCTCCAGCATCGACGCCGCGAACGAAGCCGCCGTGGACTTGTTCATCAGGCTTTTTTCGTCGCCAAACCGCAGGGTAAGTTGGGCGTTCACCGAACCGCCCCGCGTGCTTTTCGGCAGCAGCGCGTACTTGATGCCTTTCGCTTCCTGCCCGCGCTTGGTGCGGGCGTCGATGTTGGCGGGCGAGGCGTCGAAGGCTTCCCCGGCAGCCACGGCCACGCCGCCTTTGTAATCTTTCACGAGGGCCTGCACGTCCGGCGCGGGGGGAATTTCGGCCCGGTCAGGCTTCTGGTCGGGGTGAAACTCGCCCACGGTGCGGTTGCTGGGCTTGAGGTAGGCGCTGGCCACGCGCTGCACGTCGGCGGGGCTGACCTTGCGCAGGTTGTCGCGGTAGAGGAACACCAGCCGCCAGTCGCCGGTGGCCATCCACTCGCTCAGTTGCAGGCCCACGCGGTCGGAGTTTTTGAACAGCAGGTCAATGTCCGACAGCAGCTTGGCGCGGGCGCGTTCCACTTCTTCCTTCGTCGGGGCCTGCTTCGCCATCGCGTCGAGCGTGCCCAGCATGGCCGTCCGGGCCGAATCGAGCGACTGCTCCTTGCGGACTTCGGCGTAGAAATACGCAAAACCGGGGTCGTGCAGGGCGGGCGTCCAGCCGTAGGTGAAGGCGGCTTTTTTGCCCTCCACCAGCGCTTTGTAGAGCCGCCCGGAGGGTTCGTTGCAGAGCACGTCCATCAGGATGTCCATCGTCGCGTAGTCGGGGTGCGACCCGGCCGGGGTGTGGTAGGCGACGCCGAGGCCCTGGGTGTCGCCCACGCGGCGGAGGCTCACCAGGCGTTCGCCGTCCTGGGTGGGTTCGGTGGTATAGGTTTTGGGCAGCACCCGGTCGGGCTTCGGGATGGGGCTGAAGTACTGATGGATGAGGCCGAGGGTTTTGGCCTCGTCGAACTTGCCCGCCACGAGCAGGATGGCGTTGTCGGGCTGGTAGTATTTTTTGTAAAACGCCCGCAGGTTGTCGATGGGCACCCGCTCGATGTCTTCCTTCGAGCCGATGGTCGATTTGCCGTAGTTGTGCCAGAGGTACGCCGACGACAGAATCCGCTCCATGAGCACGTACTGCGGGGAGTTTTCACCCATCTCAAACTCGTTGCGCACGACGGTGAATTCGGTTTCGAGGTCTTCTTTTTTGATGAATGAATTCACCATCCGGTCCGATTCGAGGTCGAGCGCCCACTTCAGGTTTTCGTCGGTGGCGGCGAAGGTCTCAAAGTAATTCGTGCGGTCGTACCAGGTGGTGCCATTGGGGCGGGAGCCGTGTTCGGTCAGTTCCTGGGGCACGTTGGGGTGCTTGGTCGAGCCTTTGAACACCATGTGCTCCAGCAGGTGAGCCATGCCACTTTCGCCGTAGCCCTCGTGCCGCGACCCGACGAGGTAAGTGATGTTGACCGTGATCGTGGGCTTCGAGGGGTCGGGGAACAGCAACACCTTGAGGCCGTTTTTCAACTGGTACTCGGTGATGCCTTCCACCGTCGCGACTTTGGTCATGCCCTCGGGTAAGGTGGTCTGCGCCCGCAGCATTGGACTGGTCAGGAGCAGGAGGGCGACCAGCCAGCGGTTTAGTCGTTGATGCCGTTTCATGCAGGTTGGTTTTTGTGTGGAAAAATGGGGTGAAAAAGAGGGCCTTAGTTACACACGCCGGGGGCGCTTTGCCAAACCGTTCGTCAAGTTTTTGGGGAAACCGCGTCGCCACCCCCGGCCGTCACCCCCTGCCCCTCAAGGGGGTTCTTTTTCGAACGGAACGTTTCAGCAGTGAGAACCCCCTTGAGGGGGCAGGGGGTGCGGGTAGGAACGACGGCCCGTTTCCCGCCAACAAAACGCTTGTTTGGGATTATTCAGGCCATTTTGTCCGCATTATTCAATCTCTTGGCGCAAATGCGGTCACAATGTCGCAAAAATTCGCCAACCGATCGGCTGGAATGAAGGTTGATAAGTAAGGGGCAAACAGGTCATTGAGTCATCAACCAAAAAACAGCAAACAGCCATGACACTCGTGAAGTATCGTCCCTCGATGATTGAAAACTTTTTCAATCGGGAATTCGACAACTTTTTCTCGGACCGCTACTACGGCAACAACGTGTTTGCCAGCACTCCCGCCGTCAACGTGGTGGAAAACAAAGACGGCTTCCGCATTGAAGTCGCCGCGCCGGGCATGAAAAAGGACGATTTCAAAATCAACCTCAACCACAACCACCTGGTGATTTCGGCCCAAAAGCAGGAAGAAACCGCCGAGGACAATCAGGAGCAGAAATACGCCCGCCGGGAGTTCAGCTACTCCTCGTTCCAGCGGACCTTCACCCTGCCCCAGTCGGTGGACGGCGAGAAGGTCGAAGCCAGCTACACCGACGGCATCCTGCACGTGACGCTGCCCAAGCGCGAGGAAGCCAAAGTGAAACCCGCCCGCGAAATCAGCATTGCGTAAGCGGAGAGTTGGTGGTGGTTGGTTGCGGGTTGTTTGTGGTCAATTAACCATCAACCCGCCACCAACCCACATTTCGGCACGTGATTTTGAGAAATCCCTCCGTCAGCTTGTGATGGGGGGATTTTTCGCATCGGTGAACGGCGTTGTTAAAATCTGTTAAGCCCGGTAATTTCGCAACCCACAACCCCGCTGCATCGTTAAGGTCTTGTCCTTGAAAGAAAAACCAAGTCTTTGAAAAAACGCACGATGAAAAGTAACCTGAAAACCATTGGTCTGGTGGCCCTGCTGAGCAGTGCCACCACGCTGGCCGCCTACAAGTTGGCCGGGTTCGACCAGAAGGAGGTCGTCTTCAGCGAGGGCGCTCCTTCCGCTTTCACCCGCCTGACGGCCAACAACCCGACCGGCCCTGCCAACCCCGGCGACTTCACCTACGCCGCCGAGAAAACCACTCCCGCCGTGGTGCACATCAAGTCGAAGGTGGTGCGCGAGGTGAGCCGTCAGCAGCAAATGCCCGACATTTTTGAAGAATTTTTCGGCGGCGGCAGCGGCTACCGCCGTCAGCCCCAGCGCCAGGAAGGCCAGGCCTCCGGTTCGGGCGTCATCATCAGCGCCGACGGCTACATCGTCACCAACAACCACGTGGTGGCCGATGCCAAAGAACTCGAAGTGATTCTGAACGACCGCCGCTCGTACAAAGCCAAGCTGATTGGCCGTGACCCCAACACCGACATCGCCGTGATTAAAATCGAAGGCAAAGACCTGCCCTTCCTCCAGTTCGGCGATTCCGACGGCGTGAAGGTGGGCGAATGGGTGCTCGCCGTGGGCAACCCCTTCGACCTTGAATCGACCGTAACCGCCGGCATCATCAGCGCCAAAGGCCGGGGCATCGGCATTCTGGACTACCAGAATGGCAACCCCATTGAGTCGTTCATCCAGACCGACGCCGCCGTGAACCCCGGTAACTCGGGCGGCGCGCTCGTCAACCTGAAGGGCGAACTCGTCGGCATCAACACGGCCATTGCCGGGAGCCAGACGGGCACCTACGTGGGCTATGCCTTCGCCGTGCCGACGAGCATCGTGAAAAAAGTGGCCGGCGACCTGCTCAAATACGGGGCTGTGCAACGGGCTTTCCTGGGCATTGCCAAAATGCAGGAGGTCAACAACACCGTGGCCGAGCAACTCGACCTGAAAGCCAACTCGGGCATTTACGTCGGTAGTTTCGGCACCAACCCCGCCAACAGCGCGGCCAAAGCCGCCGGCGTGAAAATCGGCGACGTCATCACCCGCGTGGACGGTGTGGACGTGAACACGGTGAGTGCCCTCGTGGAACGCGTGGGCCGCAAAAAGCCCGGCGACAATGTGGTCGTAACCGTGAACCGCGACGGCAAAACGCAGGATTTCAACGTGACCCTGAAAAACATCAGCGGTACCACGAGCATCGTGAAGGGCGATGAAGTAGCCGCCAACGACGCTCCGGGCAACAGCATCTCGGTGCAGTCGCTCGGCCTGCGGGTCGGTGATTTGACCAGCGATGAAAAGGAAGAATTGCGCCTTAACGGCGGAGCTAAAGTGCTCAACGTGGGCCAGGGGGTGGTGTCGCAAGCCACCGACATCGCCGAGGGCTTCATCATCACGAAGGTCAACAACCAGCCCATCCGTTCGGCCAGCGACTTCGCGAAGGCCGTTGCCGGCAAGCGCAGCGGCATCCGCCTCGAAGGCGTGTACGCCGAAGACCCCGGTTCGCGTTACTCCTACAGCTTCTAAAGTGGATGAATCGGTTGTAAAAACCCCGCTGGCAGCAAGCCAGCGGGGTTTTTATTGTGGGGCGGTTCTGGTGAGCCGCCCCACAACCGGAAAATCTATTCGTAGTAATTCATGACCCGGTGCCCGCTCTGCTCCAGGAGCTGATCGCGTTTGAACAGCGCCACGTCGGCTTGCATCATGTCTTCCACCAGAGCGGGCAGGTTGTATTTGAGTTCCCAGCCCAGTTTTTCTTTGGCCTTCGTCGGGTCGCCGAGCAGTAAGTCCACCTCGGTGGGGCGGAAGTAGCGGGCATCCACGCAGACGACTTCCCTGCCGATTTCCACTTGAAAATCCGGGTTTTCGCAGGCCACCACCCGGCCCACCTCCCCGATGCCTTCGCCGGAAAACTCAAGCCGTATCCCTACTTCCCCGAAAGCCATGCGGATGAACTCCCGCACCGGCGTCGTTACGCCCGTGGCGATGACGAAATCTTCGGGTTTTTCCTGCTGCAAAATCAGCCACATCGCCTCGACGTAATCTTTGGCATGGCCCCAGTCGCGCTGAGCATCCAGGTTGCCCATGTACAATTTATCCTGCAAACCCAACGCGATGCGCGCCACGCCCCGCGTGATTTTGCGCGTGACGAAGGTCTCGCCCCGCAGCGGCGACTCGTGGTTGAACAAGATGCCGTTGCAGGCGTACATGCCGTAGGCTTCGCGGTAATTGACGGTAATCCAGTAGCCGTAGAGCTTGGCCACGGCGTAAGGCGAGCGGGGGTAAAAGGGCGTCGTCTCGCTCTGGGGCACGGCCTGCACCAGGCCGTACAGTTCGGAGGTGGACGCCTGGTAAATCTTTGTTTTCTGGGTCAGTCCCAACAACCGCACTGCCTCCAAAATCCGTAGCGTACCGATACCATCCACCTGGGCGGTGTACTCGGGTTCTTCAAAACTCACCTGCACGTGCGACATGGCCCCGAGGTTGTAAATCTCGTCGGGCTGTACTTCCTGGATGATGCGGATGATGTTGGTCGAGTCGGAGAGGTCGCCGTAGTGAAGGTGAAAGCGCACGTTCTGCTCGTGGGGGTCCTGGTAGAGGTGGTCGATGCGGTCGGTGTTGAAGAGCGACGAGCGGCGCTTGATGCCGTGGACTTCGTAGCCTTTCGAGAGCAGCAGTTCGGCCAGGTAGGCCCCGTCCTGGCCGGTGATGCCGGTGATGAGTGCTTTTTTCATGCAAGTCGATGGTCATCCGTCGGTCGTCGCCCACTTTCATCAAAAAAAACAGCAGACTGACTTCGACCGGGTTGCAAAAGTACATCGCTAACGACTGACGACTGATGACTGACGACTACTTAATCAGCAAACTCTTGCGAATCTCCACCTTGTCGTTCTGAATCATGGCGTTCGGGTACTGAGCCTTGAGCGCCTCAAAGTACCGTTCTACATCGAGCCGATTGATGAAGTCCCCCGCCCGAAGCCGGTAGGTCGGGGCGCTGTAACTCATGTACACGTTAAGCTCAGGAAACGTCTGGTACACGTAAATTTTAACCTCGTCGGCTTCTTGGCGGCTGTTGCCCACGTACAACTGAATCCGGTATCCGCGGGCATGCTTGACGTACTTGTTGCGCATGGCCAGCGTATCGAGTACCATGTCAAGGCGGCGCGTCACGTGCAGGGGCTGGTCGGTCGAGGCGACCGGAACGGGGCGTTTTTCGGGGGTTACCGGGCGCGCGGACGTGGTTGCGGGTGGTGCCGCCGGGGTGTAGCGGGGGCGATAAGCGCTCAGGTCTTCCGAAAACACCGACGCCGTGGCGCGGCTGGTGGAAGGGGCAACTTTTGGCGCGCAGCTTGCCCCCCAAAGCAGCCCGCTCAGCACCAACAGGGACGAAGGAAGTTTCATATGGTCAGGAAGTCGGTCTGCAAAAATGTCCGTTTTTAGGGAAACCTCACCCGACGCCAACGGTTTCGGCGTAATTTTGGGCCATGCCCGATTTTCAGGAAAACGTTTCGCTCCGCCCCTTCAATACGTTTGGCATTGATGCTGCCGCCCGGTTTTTCGTGGAAGTGCGCACCGTGGATGAATTGCGGGAAATCATTCGGAACCCAAAATTCGGGGCAATGCCCCGCCTGCTGCTCGGCGGCGGCAGCAATGTGCTGCTCACCGGAAACTTCGACGGGCTGGTAATCCGCATCGCCATTTCCGGCAAAAAAATCGTGCGGGAAACCACCGAACACGTCTGGCTGAAGGTCGGCGCGGGCGAAAACTGGCACAAACTCGTCCTTTTTTGCCTCGAAAACAACCTCGCCGGGCTGGAAAACCTCTCGCTCATCCCCGGCTCAGTCGGAGCCTCGCCCATGCAGAACATCGGGGCCTACGGCGTGGAAATCAAGGACGTGTTCGACTCGCTCGAAGCCCTTGACCTCCAGACGGGCGAACTCCGTCCGTTCTCACACGAACAATGCCGCTTTGGGTACCGCGAAAGCATTTTCAAACACGAAGCCAAAGGCCGTTACGCCATCGTCAGCGTGACGTTCCGGCTCGCCAAAACGCCCACTTTTCACACCAATTACGGCGACATCCAGAAAACCCTCGCCGAGATGGGCGTCGAACAATTAAGCATCCAGGCCGTCAGCGAAGCCGTCGTGCGGATTCGCCGCTCCAAACTGCCCGACCCGGCTCAACTCGGTAACGCAGGCTCCTTTTTCAAAAACCCGGAGATTCCAAAACCCCAGTTCGACGATTTGAAAACCCGTTTCCCCAACCTACCCGGCTATCCCACGTCTGAGGCAGCGGTGAAGGTGCCCGCGGGCTGGCTCATCGAGCAGGCGGGCTGGAAAGGACATCGCGAAGGCCCCGTGGGCGTGCACGAGCGACAGGCCCTCGTGCTGGTCAACTACGGCGGCGGCACGGGCGCGCAAATCAAAGCCCTCGCCGAAAAAGTGCGGGCTTCGGTGCGGGAAAAATTCGGGATTGAATTGACGGCGGAGGTGAATTTCATTTAAATGAATATCTCCCCCCGCAAATACACCACCACCTTGCCGCTGATGAGCACGCGGTCGCCGAGGAGTTCGAGCCAAAGGTCGCCGCCCCGGGGGGAGATTTGCCGGGCCGTCAGTTGCAGCTTACCCAGCCGGTGCGCCCAGTAGGGCGTCAGCGTGGTGTGGGCCGAACCCGTCACGGGGTCTTCGTCGATGCCCGACTGGGGCGCGAAAAACCGGCTTACGAAATCCGTACCGTCGCCGGGGGCGGTCACAATGACACCCCGCGCTTTGATTTGGGCCAGTTTACGAAAATCCGGTTGCAGGGCGGCGACGGCGGCTTCATGTTCCAACACCACCATCAAATCGGTTTTCCCGGCGAACACGTCGAGCGGCTCCGTGCCGAGGGCGGTGGTCAGTTCATCGTGGAAGGTGGGCGAAATCCGTTCGGGTGCGTCGGCGGGGAAGTTAAGCGTAAGCAGGTCGCCGTTGCGCTGCACGGTCAGGCGACCGCTGGCCGAGTTGAAGCGGATTTCGTTGTCGGTGTAATTCAGAAAATCGTAGAGGATGCGGGCCGTAGCGAGCGTGGCGTGGCCGCAGAGGTCCACCTCGACGGCGGGGGTGAACCACTTCAGGTCGAAGGCGTCGCCGTTTTTCACGAAAAAGGCCGTTTCGGCCAGGTTGTTTTCGGCAGCGATGGCCTGCATCGTTTCGTGGGGAAGCCAGGTTTCAAGCGGTACGATGGCGGCGGGGTTGCCTTTGAATTGCCGGTCGGTGAAGGCGTCGGCCTGGTAGAGGGGAAGGGTCATACGAATGGAAAATGGAACACGGATTTAACGGATGTTCCAACACAGATTCACACAAAATTCTTCCGGTCGTTTGTGAAAATTTTGCGGCGATACTCGGGTTTGATGCCAAAATTCAGCAGCAGTCCGACTTCAATTTCAGTATCCCGAAGGTAGTTTATCAACTGGGCTTCGTGCTCGTGAGCCAGTGCTTCTGCGGCCTTCAACTCAAGAATTACGGTCCGATTCACCAGTAAATCAGCATAGTATTCGCCTACCTGACGGGTTTTGTAATGGACTTTGATCGGATGCTGTGTCTGCACCTCGAAGCCTTGTTCGAGCAGTTCAAGGTACATGGCATTTTGATACCCCTTTTCCAGAAAGCCATACCCAAGGGTGTTGTACACGCGGTAGTAGGCCTTCAAGATGGCACTCGTCAAATCCGAATGCAATAGTTCCGTGGAAAATCCGTGCTGCATCGCATCTGTTTTATCCGTGTTCCATTTTCGGTTTCAAAACCGCCACCGCACCTGGGCCTTCACCTCCGTCCGGTGGGGCGCTTCGATGAGGTCGAGGCCGGAACCGACGGTTTCCTGACCGAGAAATTCGCTGCGCGAAATCCGCGCCCACACGTCGAGCGTCGGGCCGAGGCGGTACTGGGCCAGCAGGTACTGCCGAAAGCCCCGGTTGAAGTACGCCGGCAGCGAAAAGGCGTACAGCACATCCTGCTCGTAGCTGTAAAACCGGCTGTCGTAATCGTCGGTGTCGAAGTAGGCCAGGCGGCCCGTGAGCGACCACTTCCGGAACCCCACCGACGCATCCTGCACTAGCCCCCAGCCTTGCGAGGGCCGGAAGTCCTGGAACCGGAAGCTCGAAAAAAACGCCCGCGAACTCAGGCCGAACTTCCGGCTCGGGGCGTGGTCGTAGCCCAGCATGCCGTTGTAGCGGGTCGTGCGGAGCACCGCGTTTTCTTTCTGGAGGCGGTCGGGGACGTTTTTCTCCTTCGTTTCGACCAAAACTTGGGCAAACGCCCGCGCCGTTTTCCGGGGCGTGAAGCCCACCCGCAGCAGCGCCCCCGCCCCCGACGAGGGCTGGTCGACGAGGTACTTCAGCCAGGGGAAGCGGAAGGCGTCCACGTAGCCATTCACCTGCCAGCGCTGATTCGGCGTGTACTTGCCGCCGAGGTACAGGCCGGTTTCGTTGATGGGCCGGGAACTTTCAGCGAAACTCCGGGCGTGGAAGGAGTGAAAATGCCGATCGTAGCGGCGAAACACCAGCGAGGCGTCGAAGCGGCGGTTCAGGCTGGCGAGCGCCCCGGCCACCAAGCCCACGCCCCCCGACTGGGAGCGGGCGATTTCCCCAAAAAAATTGGCGTTGCGCCAGCGGTAGCCCCCTTGCAGGGCGGCCACGAAGTTTCGGTTTCCCGAAAATTCAAAGCGGTTGTATTCCCGGTCGGCGCGGCGAATGGTCACGTCGAAACGCGTGTGGAGGAGCGTCAGGCCAACGGACGTGCGGTTGCCCGAACCGCGCCACAGCACGTTCAGGCCCGCGTCCTGCTGGGCGGTCTGGCTGCGGTCGGCGAGTTCGGAGGGGGTGCGGTGCAGGCCGCTGGTTTGCAGGCTACCGGTGGGCGTTTTGGCGTCGGCGTCGAGGTTCACGTCCCGGCGCAGGCGGGAAACGAACGGCGTGATTTCCCACCGCCCCACCGCGTACGTGGCCGCCGCTCCGCGCAGGAAGCCCCATTCCATCGCCGAGGTGTAGGGCCGGATGCCCACGTGCGCCCGTCGGGCGGTGAGCACGGTTTCGGAGCCTTTGCCGAGAAAAAATCCCCCCGCCATCACCAGCCCCTGCCCGAACTGAAGCTGGTAATCGCCCAGCGTGACGGCCCGCCAGCGGCCCCGGTCGCGGAGTAGCAGGTGAGCCGAGATGAAATCGGCCCCGCGTCGGCGCGTGGCCCGGTCGAAGGTGAGTTGCTCGCCGGGGTCTTTTTCGAGGGTAAAACCGCCTTCCAAGCCCCGGTTGTCGAAGAATTTCATCCGGGCGTAGAGCTGGAACGGGTCGCCCTGGTAGCGCGAAGGCAAGGTTCCGTTTTTGTTCGGTTCGGCGGGTTGGTAACCGCGTTTTTGTTCCAAATCCCGCTCGGCGCGAAGCAGCAGAAAACTTTGCCGGTCGGCGCGGAGGCGGCGGTCGCCCGCCCCGCGCACCTCCACCAGGGGCAGCAGGCGGTAAATCGTGGGTAGGTCGAGCAGGGGCACGGCCTGGAGTTCGTACACCGACAGGAAGGGCCCGAGGCGCTGGCGGTAGTCGAAAAAGGCGTTGAGTTGGCGCTCGTCGAGCACATAGGTCGCGGCCAGGTCTTCGCGGGTGCAGGTGTTGAGGTCGAGGGGATTGAGGTAAAGCTGGTAAAGCGCCTCACCCGCCTCGGCGTAGTCGGCGTCTTCGGTGGGTACGGGCAGCAGGTTCTGGGCCAGTTCCTGGGGGTTCAGGTCCCGGCGTGGGTACTCCTGGGCCAGCACCGGCCCGGCGATACCCAGCAAAACGGCGAAAAAAAAGGCCCTCGGCATGGTGTGTGCAAAGGGCCGAAACTGGGGGTTTCTGGGCTGAAAATGAAACCGTTTACTAAATTTTTGGGGAATTTTTTAACCGCCGAGACGCGGGAGGTTTAACAGAGAAAATCCCTGCGTTCTCTGTTAAACCTCCCGCGTCTCGGCGGTTAAAATCAACCCAATTTACCCCTGAAACCGTCGCTGCACGATTTCGTAGAACTCGTCGGCTTCGTCGGGGTTCATGCGCCAGTGGTACTTGGGGCCGTACACGCGGTTCATCAATTCTTTCGCCTCGCTGAAACTGCGGCAGTGTTCGAGGTCATCGACGGCGATGTGGTAGGCCACCGAGTCGCCGTTGAACAACTGGTTGATGAACGTGAATTTCTGATTCAGTGAAATGCTCTGGTGAATGCTCTCGACGGGTTTTTTCTGGAATTTATCGGCCAGGGTTTCGTTGGGGGCGTCTTTGGCCAGCAACTGGTTCATCGTCGGCTGTTCGGTGTGAAACTGCTCATTGAGCGTGGCGGGGGCCACCGGAGCCACGACGTGCCCGTTGGCGTAGCCGTTGGTGGCGTACACCGGTTCAGGCGCGACAAGCACCGGCTCGGGTTCGGGAGCAGGAGGCACCGGAGCGGGCGGAGCCTGAACCACCGATGTCTTGGGCGCGACGGGTACTTGCTCGTCGGCTAAATCGAAGAACGACCGGGTTACGTTGGGCATTGCGGGAGCCGCAGGTTCTTCGGCCCAGAACGCCGGGGTTTTGTACAGCGAAGCCCGATCAAGGGGCACGACGGTCGCAAACTGCGCCAACACCGGTTCGGCATCATCGAGGGTCGGATTGTCGGCAAAATGCTCGTTGAGCCAGTTGAGCGCCGACGTAACGTACGTTTCGGTCTGGCCATCAAGGCGCTCCCCCAGGGCCTGGGGCACCGCCCGGTGCAGGCGCACGTAGCGGAGCAGGGCCTTGAGGTCGTCGGTTTTGAGCACGAAATCCGGGCGGTCGCGAAGGTAGGTTTCGTAGAAATCCTGCGGTTCCAGCAGCAGGGTGAGGGTTTGGCGGGTGGCCTCCGTCAGCAACGGCTCGAAGGCTTCGCGCCGCACGGCGATGTGCTGCGAAGCCACGTTCATCAGGGCCTGCAGGGCCGTTTTCACCTCCTCGTTCTCAAAGTCAAAATACGGGCTGCGAAAGGCCAGAGCCTCGGTCTTCCAGGTTTCGTACAGCGCCCGCACCACAAACAGGTTCACCTGCGGCACGTCGCTGAGTTCGAGCAGTTGGGGGCCGGTGATGACCTCGTGCTGGGCGAAGAAGGAATCGCCCAACCGGGCGGCGTAAGCGCGGGCGTAGGTGTCGAGGGCCGTCGCGTCGAGTTTGGCAGACATGGTGTGGTGCTGAAAAAATAGGCGTTGAAAACAGTTTCAGGCCGAATGACTTACGCGGTAGCGGCGGCGGACGAGACCGGCGGACGTTTCGGCACGGAGCAAAATTTGCGTTGTTTTGTAAAAGTAAGTTCTTAACGAATCCCCCCGGCGCTGCATTTCAACTCCGGCGTTTTTCGCTCCGCAAATGACGTGCCGATGTTTCGAAGGATTCAGGAGTCAGGATTCAGAATGAAAAATGCATTGTTCCTGAATTCTGACTCCTGAATCCTGACTCCTGACCTCCATGTTCATCGAACCCCGCAACGGCAATCACGGTCCGCACCCGCACGTGGGGTGGCTGGAGGTGATTTGCGGTTCCATGTTTTCGGGCAAAACCGAAGAACTCATCCGCCGCCTCAACCGGGCGCTGATTGCCCGGCAGAAGGTTGAAATCTTCAAACCCGCCCTCGACGTCCGCTACCACGAAACGCACATCGTCTCGCACAGCGACCTGCGCATTCCCTCCACCCCCGTGCAGACGGCCGAGCAAATCCTGCTCCTGGCCGGCGACTGCGACGTGGTGGGCGTGGACGAAGCCCAGTTTTTCGATAGCCAAATCGTGGACGTGTGCAACGCCCTGGCCAACGGCGGCAAGCGGGTCATCGTGGCGGGGCTGGACATGGATTTTCAGGGCAAACCCTTCGGCTGCATGCCCCAGCTCACCGCCGTGGCCGAATTCGTGACGAAGGTCCACGCCATCTGCGTCGTGTGCGGCGAAATCGCCAACTACTCCTACCGCACCGCGCCCTCGCAGGAGCGCATCCTGCTCGGCGAAACGGAAAGCTACGAGGCGCGGTGTCGGCGGCATTTCTACGAGGGCCGCTAATCCTCGCAGAACGTTTCGGTCCGGATGCATCGGTCGTTTCGGAAGTACACGACGAAGTGGTGCTGACACCCCACGATGAATCTGCGCGAGTTTCCCGCGTTCCACCCCACCCTGTCTCCCGTGGCGGGCGAAAACTCCGGCGGGCCGAGTTGGCGCAACACGTCGGCCCGCGTGCGGCCCACCAGCCGCTTGCTTTCCACCAAATCCTGGGTGAATTCGTAACGCTTGCGAAGTTTCTCCCGCCACTGTTCGGCGTCAAATTCGCGGTCGGGGTAGTAGGTCACGATTTTAATTCCGGCCCAGAGCAGCAGCGGCGTCAGCACCACCGTGCCGACGAGCGGGAGCAGCACCAGCCAGAAGGTGGCCATGCGGGTGAGTCGCCGGAGTGCGAAGTTGAGCACCAACGCCAGCGGCGCGAACAGCACGACCAGCAGGCACAGGGAAACAAAAAGTTCGCGCAGCATCATTTTTTCGAAAAAACGTAGCTCCCGTACTCCACGAAATCATTCACCTTCACCTCCATCGAAACCACCCGGCCGTTTTCAACCTTGAACGGCAACGGGTGGACGCCCATCGTGGGGTTTGGGTAGGTGGCCAGGAAGCGGTTTTCGCCCAGGGGCTGGAGCGGCGTGCGGAGGTTGGGGTGGTGCTCAAACGTCAGCACCAGTCCGCTGTTTTCAACCTTGATTTCGCTGAACCCGTACACCGGGTTTTCGTACCGGCCCGCGTAGGCGCTCAACGGCAGGGCGGGCGCGGGCTTGCGGGCAGCTTCCTCGCGGAGTTTGGCGAGGCGTTCGCGCTCGTACCGGTCGTCGCGACGGAAGTTTTTCAGGAAAAGGCCGTGGTAGTTTTGGTAGGGCTGGTTCAGGAACGCGTCGAGGATTTGCAGCCGTAGCGCGGTGTAAAACGCGTTGGCGTCGGTGTTGGTGAAGACAAGAATGCCGAGGCGTTCTTCGGGCAAAAAGCAGGTGGAAGTCACGAAGCCGTCCACGCCCCCGTCGTGGGTGATGACCCGCCGCCCGGCGTAGTCCTGCACGAACCAGCCTAAGCCGTACAGTCCGAACTGGTTGGGCAACAGGGATGACTTGTTCGTGTTGACGATGGTCTGGGGTGCCCAGGTTTTCAGAAGGGCGGCTTTCGGGATGACTTGCTTTCCTTCAAATTTTCCCGTGTCCAATTGCATCAGCAGCCAGTGGGCGTGTTCGCGGGCCGAGGCGGCGATGCTGCCCGCCGGGGCGAGGTTGTCGATGGCGGGGTAGGGCAGTTTCAACAACTTTCCGTCGAACCAGGTGTGGCTGGAAGCCTTATTTTCCGCATCGGGTAGTTCCGCCGACAAGGCCAGGGCGCGATTCATGTTCAACGGTTTGAAAATCCGCTCCCGAATGAAATTCTCCCAACTCACGCCGCCCGTCGCGGGCACCACCTCGCCCGCCGTCAGGAACCCCGCGTTGCAGTAGCCGTAGCGGGTGCGGAAGCCGTAGGGCGGCACGTTGAGGCCGAATTTCTGCATGACCTGCTTCCGGCTGAGGTCGGAGGTCCAGTAGGCGAAATCGCCCTGGAAGGTGCGTAGGCCCAGGCGGTGGCAGAGCAAATCGGTGAGGGTAGCCTGCTGGGTGGCGCAGGCATCGTGCAGCTTGAAATCCGGCAGGTGCTTCGTGACGGGGTCGTTGAGCGACAGCTTGCCCTCGGCTTCGAGCATCGCCAGGGCCGTGGCGGTGAAGGCTTTCGTATTCGACCCAATCATGAACAGCGTGTTTTCGTCCACGCGGTCGGGCTTGCCGAGCTCGCGGAGGCCGTAGCCTTTGGCCAGAATGATTTTCCCGTCTTTCACCACGGCCACGGCGCAGCCGGGAATCTGCCACTCGCGCAGGCCGCGGGCCACGTAGGCGTCGAGGCTGTCGGTGAGGAATTTGGGAAGTTGGCAGTTTCCAGTTGGCAGTTGGCAAAAAAGGGCCAGAAGCAGGAGGCAGGCGTGTTTTTTCATCGGATGATTCGCACGGATTTTACAGATTCAGGCACACCGATTTCCGCAGAAAGTCTGCGGTCATCTGCGGTTTAAATCTGCGAAAATCTGCGAGAAAAAGCGAAAGCGGCATTCAGCGACTAATTTTGCGCCCGTTATGCAAAAGCCTTTCATCGTCGGCATCACCGGCGGCAGCGCCTCGGGCAAAACCCTGTTTCTGCAAAGCCTGATGGCGGCCTTTTCCCCCCAGGAAATCACGCTCATTTCCCAGGACAATTACTACCGCAGCCTCGAATTCATCCCGAAAGACGAGAACGGCGTCCACAACTTCGACCTGCCCGAAACCATCGACCACGCCCGCTTTGCCGAGCACATCCACCAGTTGCACGAGGGCAAGGTGGTCAAAACGCTGGAATACACCTTCAACAACCCCAACGTCGTTCCTCGTGAACTTACCTACCACCCCACTCCCATCATCGTCGTGGAGGGTATTTTCGTGTTTTACTTCAAGGACATTTACAAGCAACTGGACTTGAAGGTGTTCATCGCCTCGAAAAACAAGGTGAAGCTCGACCGCCGCATCGCCCGCGACCAACTGGAGCGCGACATTGCCCTGGCGACGATTCTTTACCAGTGGGAACACCACGTGCGGCCCACCTACCGGAAGTACATCAAGCCCTACAAGTCGAAAGCCGACATCGTTATTCCGAACAACAAGCACTTCAAGATGGGCCTGGAGCTGATGGTGGGGTATTTGCGGGGGAAGGTTGAGAGGTGACTGCCTACTTTACTGGTAATGTTTTCGGCACTGGGCCACGATGATGGCTTCTTCGGTAACTGTGTAAACCAGCCGGTGTTCATCGGTAATTCGCTTAGACCAAAATCCTTTGAAGTTGTGCTTGAGTGGTTCGGGTTTGCCCATTCCACCAAACGGATTGCGCACGGTGTCTTCCAAGAACCATGACCCGCTTGAGGGTTTTTAAGTCGGTTTGTGCCCAGTAAAATAAGTCTTCCTGTGCTGTCGCTTCCAGGATGATTCTACGCATCGAATTGGGCATTGAGCGTTTGCAAATCCAATTCGACTAGATTTTTTCCTTCGCGGATGTTTTCCACGGCCCGCATCAGCCGTTCGGCGTTGACCGGGTTGTCGAGCAAAAAATCCGTTTCGTCAACGGGCTGGGCGTCAACCACGATGGTCAGGTGCTGGCTTTTGAACTGGGCCTTTAGGTTTTGCAGAAAAGTCTCGTCCAATTCTTCTTCAGCGAGGTGAAAAACGGCTTGCATGGTTGGCTTCGGTTTGTTGAAAGTTACGCTTTTTCCGTCCGAATGTTGTCCAAATTGTAATGCAGCCCCACGTTCTCCCGCCGGGCCGAGGCCATTTTGATGACCAGGTACGCCACGTTGATCATGTTGCGCAATTCGCAAATCGGCACCGATACTTTTGACTCGCGGTAGAGCGCCTCGTGTTCCTTGTAGAGCAGTTGCAGGCGGTCGTGGGCGCGCTGGAGGCGGCGGTTGGTGCGCACGATGCCCACGTAGTTGGACATGATGCTGTTCAACTCCCGCGTCATTTCGGTCACGAGCACGGCTTCTTCGGGGTGGGTCGTGCCGGAGTCGTCCCACTCGGGCACGTTGTCGGGAATGCGTGCCCGGTGCAGGTGCTCGACGGTGCTCAAGTAGGCCCGGTGGCCGTACACCACGGCTTCGAGCAGGGAGTTGGAAGCCAGCCGGTTGGCCCCGTGCAGGCCCGTGCAGGAACACTCGCCCGCCGCGTAGAGGAAGTTGATGTTCGTGCGGCCCCACTCGTCCACCTTCACGCCCCCGCAGAGGTAGTGCTGGGCGGGCACGACCGGAATCATGTCGCGGCGCACGTCGATGCCCACGTCGAGGCAGGTTTGGGTGATGTTCGGGAAATGTTCGATGAACTTGTCGTAGTCGAGGTGCCGCACGTCGAGGTACACGTGGTCGGTACCGTTGGTTTTCATCTCGGAGTCGATGGCGCGGGCCACGATGTCGCGGGGGGCGAGCGAGAGGCGCTCGTCGTATTTTTCCATGAACGTGCTCCCGTCGGCGTTTTTCAGCACGCCGCCGAAGCCCCGCACGGCTTCCGAGATGAGGAACGAGGGCTTTTTACCGGGTTGGTACAGGCTCGTGGGGTGAAACTGGATGAACTCCATGTTGTCGCAGATGCCCTTGGCCCGGTAGGCCATCGCGATGCCGTCGCCGGTGGCGATGGTGGGGTTGGTGGTGCTTTGGTACACGTTGCCGATGCCCCCGGTGGCGAGCATGGTGGTGCGGGCGAGGAACTTCTCGACCTGCCCCGTGCGGGTGTTGAGCACGTAGGCCCCGTAGCACTCGATGTCTTCGCGGTAGCGGTACACCGTTTCGCCGAGGTGGTGCTGGGTGATGAGTTCGACGGCGAAAAAGTGCGTGAAAATCTGGATGCTGGGGTGGCGGTGGACTTCCTCCAGCAGCGCCCGCTCGATTTCGGCCCCGGTGATGTCCTTGAAATGCAGGATGCGGTGGTCGGAGTGGCCGCCTTCGCGGGCGAGGTCGTAGCCGCCCCCGCCGCCGTGGGCAAGGTCAAAGCGGGTACCGTAGTCGATCAGCTCCTGGATGCGGGCGGGGGCTTCGGTCACGACGATTTCGACCACGCGGCGCTTGTTGATGCCGTCGCCGGCGTCCATCGTGTCGTCGATGTGTTTCTCGAAACTGTCCTCCTCCGACCACACCGCCGCGATGCCGCCCTGGGCGTACTTCGTATTGGTTTCATCGGCCTGGACTTTGGTGATGACGGCGATGCGCACCGTTTCGCTGCGGGCCTCGAAATGCCGGGCCAGCTTAACGGCGTAACTCAGCCCGGCGATGCCGGAGCCGATGACGAGGAAATCGTGGGGGGTGTGGGGCATTGACTGCGTAATTGGTTGAAAGCACCCGAAACGCGGCACCAAAATCGCACCAACGACGGGTCAGGACAAACCGGGGACGCTTTTTTCTACCGCGAAGATGCGTCAGGATGCCGAGAAGATGTGTATTTGTATCGTGCAGTCGCTTATTCGCATCGTGCACCCGCTTTGTTGAACCGTGCAGAAGGTTTTTCGAACCGTGCACTTGCTTATTCAGACTGTGCACCCGCTTATTTGAAGCGTGCAGAGGCTCGGTCGTATCGTGCAGTCGCTTACTTGCATCGTGCGGAGGCTTTTTCCGAGCGAGACGACGCCTTCTCTTACCGAGAAGTTGCTTTGTACGCCCGAGAAGTAGGTCGTTTGCACCGGGAAGGAGCTTTTTCGCCCGAATGCAGTCGGGTTTGCAACTAGGCGGCGGAGTGGGTTGATAAGATGGGCGGCTTTGGCGCACGAGCGTTACAAACGCCTTGCTCCCGCATCCGCGCTACAGACGCGGACGAGCAGAGGGTGATAGAATTAATAAAATCTATTCCTTGTTAAGTGAATATATTATTGATTGATTGTCTAATCCTTGGTCAATCAAATTGTTTAATTCTGAAAAATATGTGTCCAAATCTGCATATTTTGCGAATAAATTTCTTTGACTTGCTTGAAAAATTTGATAAAATTCTTGCGGTGATATCGGTAAGCTTGATACTTGAGTAAAGATAATTTCCCAATCCAAAGAATCAGTATACCTGTCACGATATCTCTTATAAAAGTTTGTTATAGTTCGAAAAAAAATAAGTGCCTCGTTGAGTTGTAGCTGATAAACAACCTTAAGCGATTCGATGATTATCAGAGAATCCTTCATCTCCACAATCGGTAATTTCATATAAACAAAGAACGCAACCGATGTAGCCCGATCATCTATATGTAATTGACCATATTTTGATTTTTCACTTACAATATTGTCAAGATTTTTGAAATTTTCTCCATGATTACCCGGCATAAAACCTGCTGCATTTGTTAAAATTGACTCTATCTTGGCACTCAACGAAACAGTGCTAATCATAAAGAATATCACAAAGAAGAAAAAGAATGAGCCGCCAACTACCCAAGCACTTTCCTTAGTCCAAGTGATACTAAAAATTGTTAATATACCAAGAAGAAAAGCTAGCATACTTTCAAAGAAACTCTTGTTTTTAGCATAATTACCTAAAGATAAAATACCAATTAGAACTGTCAGTGTTATTTCTGTTCCTAAAGTGCTGTCGAAGAAAAAAGAGATGGCTCTAAAGATTAAATAAAAAAATAGTAGGGATACAAATGGATACCTTTTGCCAACCTCTTTTAAAACTACGAGTAAAGCATTCCAAGAATTATACAGAGATTTCTTTAGTTGGTTATCACTCATTTCGAGAATATTTAAATTATAGGTTCCCAAGTTGGGCGTAATTTATAACTACGTCGAGCATTGGGCGGCCAATGCAATGTCGCCTTCGTTCATGGTTGGAAAACGGTATTTCGTTCGCGCAGGTTGCTTTCGGTGTATTCCGGCTCGTCAGCGCCGTAAGCCCGGTTAAGCATTTCCGCGCTCAAGCGGTGCCAGCTTTCCTGCTCGGCGGTAGGCTGAAGCATGGCTTCCACGAGTTGGTCAACCTGGCGTTTCCCCGCCTCGTCAAGTTGGTTGTACCTGGCTAAAAGCTCTTCGGCTGTCATGGCATTCGCAGATTAAAACGTCACTCCCCCTCCCCCACCATCTCGCTCCCCGTCAGCAACGCATTCTCGAAGCCCCCGCCGCTGCCGTTGTACATCAGGTACACGGGTTGCTCGTTGCGGAGCATGTCGAGCACGTTCTGGAAATCGGCCAGGCGGTAGTGCAGGTTCACCTGGTTGTTGGCCTGGTTGTCGGCGGGCAGGGGGTCGGCGTCGCGGTGGAAAATGGCCTGGCCCACGAACTTGTCGGCGTTTTTCAGCCAGATGCGGGGGTGAAACGTGTTCGAGGAATAAAACACGACGTAGGAGGTAATCTGGGTGTTGGGCATGGCGCGTTGTCGGGTTAGGCTACCTGGAAATGTCGTTCAATGTACAAAGTCAACCGCCTTTCCGGCGGTCAGCAGGCGGCGGTGGTAATCAATCTGGCCGAGGTGGTAATTGAGGTGACCGTGGATGTGAATGAGGAAAAACTGCGTGGTCATCGGATAACCCAGCGGGTTGGTCGGAAAAGCCGCGGCGAGTTGCTCATCGGGCAGCGCCTGCACGACGCCTTGCACCATCTGGCGGGTATCCGCAATGTTCTGGAGCAATTCCTGCCGGGGTACGCCCTTCGTCGAAAACTCCGCCTCCCGATTCCGCACGTAGCCCGTCTGCCCGAGGGTGGCCCCGATGTACGCGTTGAGGTTGCCCATGAGGTGCAGCACCAGGTTCCCGGCGGAATTACTAATGCCCTCGGCAACCCGCCAGAGGGTCGCTTCGTCGGGGTAGGCTTCGATTTCCTGGTGCAACCGGGTCAGGTCGCGGTGAAACAACGTAGCGAGGGCTTCCTGCATGAGCCAATGGGTTTATACCGAAAGGAGGCGGTTGTAAAGCTGGAAATTTTCTTCGTCAAAACACACAAACGTTACCCGTTCGATGGCGTCCGTTTCGGCCAGAAACGCCCGCACCGTTTCGACGGCCACGGGCGCGGCAAGGTGCTTCGGGTAGCCGTACACGCCCGTGCTGATGTTGGGGAAGGCGACGGTTTTCAGCCCCTGTTCCAGCGCCCGGTGCAGGCTGTTGCGGTAGCAGGCCGCCAGCAGTTCCGGCTCGCCGCGATTGCCGCCGTTCCACACCGGCCCGACGGTGTGAATGACGTTTTTCGCCGGGAGTCGCCCCGCCGTGGTCACGACGGCCTCGCCCGTGGGGCAGCCGCCGATTTTCCGGCATTCTTCCAGAATCGCCGGGCCGCCCGCGCGGTGGATGGCCCCGTCTACCCCGCCCCCACCGAGGAGGGAGGAGTTGGCGGCGTTGACGATGGCATCGACGGATAGCTTCGTGATGTCGCCCTGGACGACATCGAGACGGGTGGGCATGGCTCAGCGGTGCAAAATGCCTTTTAGTTTTTTCCGGAGGCTTTCGGGAAACAGGCGGCGCATCAGTTCGGTGGGCAGGCCGATTTTGTAAGCGTAGCCCGCGTGGTCGATTTCTTTGCCCAGGTACTTGCTCTTGACTTCCTGCCCGGTGGCGATGTTGGTGATTTTGCGGATGTTGACCCGCTCGATGGCCATGTCGGTGAGCATGGGGGCGTAGTAGGCGCAGTCGGCGAAGTAGTAATGCGTGACCTGGCTGTGGCGGGTGCTGCCGGGGCGTTTGATTTTGTCGCCGCCGTGGAGCAGGTTGGACGCCCAGATGATGGCCTGGCCTTTTTTCATGTTGAGCGTCTGGCGCTGGAGGCCCTGCTCGGCGATGAAGGCTTCGATGAAATCTTCGTACTTGACGTAGTAGCGCTGGAGCATGTCCTGGATGGACTTGCTTTCGGAACCTTTCAGCCCGATGTCCACGAGGTTGTACACCGGGAACTTGTGACTGCCGGGGTAGTAGTGCAGGGGGCCGTTGTCGTCGGTGACGTCTTCGAGGGCCACCCACACGCCGCACATGAAGCGCTGGGGTACGGAGTCGAAATGGATGCTGTCGGAGTGGGTACGCTGCTGGGTGCCGACGTTGAAGTTGAGGGTCTGGAACGGAATCGGTTCGCGGTGGTAGAGCATCTGGAGCACGTCGAGCACGCGGGGGGCGGCGGCAATCTGCCGGACGGCCTTGTTTTCGCGCCAAACGTCCTGAAAGCGCGTGGCTCTCTCCCGCTCGAAGCTCGGAATCAGGCTTTCGCGGGCCTCATCGATGACTTCCATCGGAATCTGCGGGTCGAAAATCAGGTAGCCCTGGCCGGCGTACTGGCGCACCATGGCTTCGGTCTGAGCGTCGAGATGCGCCTGACGGAGTTCTTTTTCGAAGAACGGCGATTCCACCCACGGGGTGTTCATGCGCGGTACCTCGAAGGACGAGTTTACCGTGGAGAGTAAGGGTTGGTTCATCGAGAACGAGGGGTTGATCCGTTGGAAACGAAAAGTAAGCAGGAATTAAAAAACAAGGAAGGCACGACGGGAAAAACCGCCTGCCTTCCTGAATGAATTTATTCACGACCTGACTACTTGCTAATCTCCAGCATGGCCTTCACCGCCTTCAACGCCGGAATGCGCGTTTCTTCGGGCACCTGAATCTCCGGCAGTTCGTAAAACATGCAGTTGTAGAGCTTTTCGAGCGTGTTCATTTTCATGTACGGGCACTCGCTGCACGCGCAGGTGTTGCGCTCGTTCGAGGGGGCCGGAATGATGCGTTTCGTCGGGTTTTGCTGCTTCATTTTGTGCAGAATGCCCGCCTCGGTGGCCACGATGAACTCCGTATTTTCGGATTGGCTGACAAAATTGAGCAGCCCCGTGGTGCTGCCCACGTAATCGGCCTGGAGCAAAATATCCTCCTTGCACTCGGGGTGGGCGATGAGCAGGGCGGCGGGGTTTTCGGCCCGGAGTTTCGCCAGTTTTTCCCGCGAAATGTCGATGTGGACGATGCAGGCCCCGTCCCAGAGAATCAGGTCGCGGCCCGTTTTCTTGGCCACGTAGCGGCCCAGGTTGGCGTCGGGGGCGAAGATGATGCGCCGGTCTTTCGGGATGCTTTCGACCACCTTTACCGCGTTCGACGAGGTGCAGATGATGTCGGTCATCGCCTTCACGTCGGCGGAGCAGTTGATGTAGCTCACCACGACAGCGTCGGGGTACTGGGCTTTGAAAGCGGCGAATTCTTCGCGGGGGGCGGCGTCGGCGAGGGAACAGCCCGCGTTGAAGTCGGGGATGATGACTTTTTTGTCGGGGTTCAGGATTTTGGCCGTTTCGCCCATGAAGTGCACGCCGCAAAACACGATGAGGTCGGCGGTGGTCTTCTCGGCGGCCTGGCTGAGGCCGAGGCTGTCGCCGACGTAATCGGCCAGGTCCTGAATGTCGCCGTCGACGTAGTAATGGGCCAGGATGACGGCGTTTTTTTCGGCCTTCATCCGGCGGATTTCTTCTTTGAGATCGAGGTCTTTGGGCACCGAGCGGCTCACGTAGCCAATCTGGGCGACTTCCTGCTCGATGGTTAGGGGGATGGGGGCTGGCATAACAGGTAGCTCCGACCTCTGGTCGGAGAGGGGTTAAATGTGCGAGTAGTTTGGATGTAGGAATGTAAACGGCCAATCTTCCCAGCGATTGACCAAACCTGCTTTCACAGAATTCTCAAGTATGTAACGGACGATGCGGCTCAACTCCTTGCCGTCACGGACCAGATGGTCGTAACTTTCTTTCTGCCAAAAACTGCCGCTCCGGTTTAGCAATTCGTTGCTTTTGTGTGCAGAAAAGGTTTTGACGGATTTCAACACTTGGTACAGTTGGCGATATTCGACCGGTTCGCCTTCATTGAAAAGAGAAGGTGCGTTAGGGCTTGAGTCAATATCCTGAATGCTAAAGTCCATAACGACGTGAACGTGGTTGTGCATTACCGTGTAGGCAATCAGTTCGTACAATTTATCGGCCCAAAAACGCAACGAGTTGGCCGCTTCGGTGGCTATTTCGGGGCGTTGCAACCAGCGCTCACCGCAGATACAACGGTCGAGAAATTTGTCGTACCGGGCAAACTGGCGTTTTTGTTCTTCGTAAAGCCGTTGTTTCAACGTTTCGTCTTCGGTTTCCCGGAGCTGCCGGTAGCGGATTTGCTTTTCGAGTTTGAACTGTTCGGCCACGGCCCTCGGCAACGTGTCTTTCAACCGGTAGGTTACGAAAAACGTCCCGCCGATGGGCTGAATGTGCGGCAGGTCGCGCCGGTAAGTGGTTTTGACGTGGTCGTAGAGGTCCATGGTGTTCTCGAATGGGCTTGGTGGGGAAGCCCTCCGACCAGAGGTCGGAGCTACCTAGTACGCCTTCAAACTCAAATCCAGACTATCCACGTGGTGCGTCAGGGCGCCGACCGAAATGTAATCCACGCCGCACTCGGCGTAGGCCCGGAGGGTAGTTTCGGTGATGCCCCCGGAAGCCTCGGTCGGGTAGCGCCCGGCCACGCGGCGGACGGCTTCGCGGAGGGTCTCGAGGGTAAAATTATCGAGCATGATGCGGTCCACCCGCTGGGTTTCGGCTGTTTGCAAAACGGCATTGAGTTCGGCTAAGTTTCGCACTTCGATTTCAATCAGCAACTCGCGGCCCGTGGCCCGCAGGTAGTCGTTGGCTTTGGTCAGCGCCGCTTCGATGCCCCCGGCGTAGTCCACGTGGTTGTCCTTGATCAGAATCTGGTCGTAGAGCGCGTAGCGGTGATTGACGGCCCCGCCGATAACGGTCGCCATTTTTTCGCAAATCCGAAAATTCGGCGTCGTCTTGCGGGTGTCGAGCAGTTTGGTCGGCAGGCCGTCCAGCAATTTGACCAGGCTGTTGGTGTACGTGGCGATGCCGCTCATGCGTTGCATGCAGTTGAGCACCAGCCGCTCGGCCTTCAGGATGGACTGCGCCCGCCCCGCCACCGTCAGCACCACGTCGCCCGGCTGAATCGGGGTGCCGTCGGTAATGAAAATCTCGACGCCCAATTCGGAGTCAACCTGGGCAAAAATCCGCACGGCCACCTGCACCCCGGCCAAAATACCCGCTTCCTTCACCAGCAGCCGGGCGCGGCCGGAGGCATTGGGCGGAATGGTCGCCAGCGAAGTGTGGTCGCCGTCGCCCACGTCTTCTTCGAGGGCCAGGCGGATGAATTCGTCGAGGTTGGTGCCGTACATGATGGGGTCGTCAGTCGTTAGTGGACAGTCGATAGTCGGGCAAAGTTGGCATTTTTGCCCGGAAAGAATCATTCCATGAAAAAAGCACTTCTCTTGGGTTGGCTGCTGTGCGGGTGGCTGGGTGGGGCGTGGGGCCAGTCGGTCAGTCCGCAGGACGAACTGGAAATCAGAAACTTACTGGAGCAGGCCGTGCGGGCGCTGGAAAGCGAGGATCTGCCCGCCGCGCTGGCCACGCTCGACCCGGCCAGCCCGTTTCGCCCCCAGGCCGAACAACTGGGCAAAGCCCTCTTCGAGCAACACGACCTCCGCTACGAACTCGAAGACGTACAACCCGGGCGCACCACGCCCGACGGCGTCGAAGTGCGGGCAACCCTGACCGCCCGCCGGACGGGCGGGGCCGCCTTCCGCGACGTGCGGACGACGGTGTTCGGGCTTTTGCGAAAAACCGCCAACGGCTACCGGCTGTACACGGGGCGGGTGGAGAAGCGGGAATACCTTTGACAGTTCACAGTTCACAGTAAAGTCAGAATGCATTTTCTGTGAACTGTAAACTGTTGAACTGTGAACTGAATCGCGGAACTATGACAAAATCCGGTTAGTTTTGTAGCCGCTTATGAAAAACGCGCCTTGCTCCGTTCGGTTTCTGAGCCTTTGGCTGACGGCCTCGCTGCTGCTGGTTTCCGTGTGGAGCCAGCATCTGGTCGCCGCGCCGAAGGCGAAAGCCAACACCGAGCAAACCGCGAAGGGTTCGGGCAAGGCTACCGACTCGCACCAGACGGTGGTGAGCGCGCTTTCGCCCATGGCCACGGCCTCGCCAGTGGTGCTGCACTTTGCGCAGGATTTCGTGCTGCTGCCGCCGGTCACGTTTGCGCTCCAGCGGGTCAAAAACCTCCTCCCCCCGGCCCCGCGCGCACCCGTTCTGCTTTCCTATTTCCAGGTGCTGTTCCGGCACTTCATCGTCGTCAACGCGCCGTAGGTTGTCTGAACCACGATTTATGGGATTTTTTCGATTCCCATGATGGGTTCTGTGTGTCCGCTTTTTCCCAAAATCTTGTTTTTTACTCCTTTTTGAACGCTTGAAAGAGCGGGTTTTCGGTTTTCCAGAATCAATCCTGGCAATCTAAAAATCCGACGAATCGAGGTTCAGACAAACCAAAATGCAAAACAAAACCGTCGTTCTCACCCTGACGGGGATTATCGGCCTGCTGTGCCTGTACTACCTGTCGTTTACGTTCGTGTCGCGGAATTACAAACAGAAGGCGACCGAATTTGCCACTGACGCCCGTTCGGGCAAGGTGAATCTGGCCAAGCGCCAGCGCTACATCGACTCGCTCTGGAACGAGCCGGTGTACCTCGGCAGCACGCTCAAGGACGTGACTGAAAACGAGTTGAACCTAGGCCTCGACCTCCAGGGCGGCATGCACGTCATGCTCGAAGTGTCGCCAGTGGAAATCATCAAATCCCTGGCCGGGCAAAGTGCCAACCCGCAGTTCCGCAAAGCCCTGGACATGACCGTGGCCGAACAATCGAGTTCGCAGGGCAGTTTCGTGCAGGCCTTCGCCCAGAACTTCCGCGAAGTGGCCCCCGGCAAGAGCCTGGCCTCCATTTTCGCCAACTCGACCAACCGGGGTAAACTCAACGCCCGCTCGACGGACGACCAGGTCATCAAGATGATCCAGGACGAAGTGGACGGGGCCACCGACCGCGCCTTCCAGGTGATTCAGCAGCGGGTGGACAAGTTCGGCGTGTCGAACCCCAACCTCCAGCGCATTCCCGGCACGGGGCGGATTCAGGTCGAACTGGCCGGGGTTGACAACCCCGAGCGGGTGCGCAAGTTGCTCTCGGGCGCGGCCAAACTGGAGTTTGCTGAAGTGTACGAGTTTCAGGAGTACGCCTCCTCGTTCGATCAACTCGCCCGCTACCTCGACGATCAGGAAAAAGCCCGCAAGGCCAACGTGACCACCAACGCCGCCAGCACGGCGAAAGCCGACACCGGCAAAGCCGCTTCGGGCCTCGCCGCCGCCCTGGGCCAGAAAGCCCCCGCCGATTCGGCAAAACGGGATACCGCTGCCTCGGCCACGGCCCAGTCGGCGCTGGCCCGGCTCTTCCAGTTCACCGGCCAGGGCATGGGCGTGTACGTGAAAGACACGGCCCAGGTGGGTGAAATCCTGCGCCGCCCCGAAGTGCGGGCCATGTTCCCGCAGGACCTGCATTTTGTGTACAACCTCGAACGGGTCACGGCCCAGAACAAGCAGGAACTGCTGACGCTGACGGCCATCAAACGTGGTCCCGGCGGGCAGGCACCCCTCGAAGGCGACGTGATCACCGATGCTCAGCAAGACCTCGACCAGACCGGCCGCGGCGGCGTGGAGGTATCGATGGCCATGAACGCCGAAGGTGCCCGCAAGTGGAAGGCCCTCACCGCCGCCAACGTGGGCAAGCGCATTGCCATTCTGCTCGACAACACGGTGTACTCGGCCCCGGTCGTGAACGGCGAAATTCCCAACGGCCGCTCCAGCATCACGGGCAATTTCACGATCGAGCAAGGCAAAGACTTGGCGAACGTGCTGAAAGCCGGGAAGCTCCCCGCTCCGACGAGCATCGTGGAGGAAGCCGTGGTGGGTTCGACGCTGGGTTCGGAAGCCGTCAACTCCGGCGTGATTTCGTCGGTGGTGGGCCTGCTCATCGTGCTCGTGTTCATGCTTGCCTACTACAACCGCGCCGGGCTGGTGGCCGACCTCGCGCTGCTGATCAACCTGTTTTTCCTGATGGGCATCATGGCTTCGCTGAAAGCCACGCTGACCCTGCCAGGCATCGCCGGCATCGTGCTCACCATCGGGATGGCCGTGGACGCGAACGTGCTCATTTTCGAGCGCATCAAGGAAGAACTCAACCTGGGCAAACCGCTCGCGCAGGCCATCGCCGACGGTTTCCGGAATGCGTACTCGTCCATTCTCGACTCCAACGCCACCACGCTGCTGTCGGGGCTGATTCTGTTGTTGTTCGGCACGGGCCTGATTCTGGGCTTCGCCGTGACGCTGGTCATCGGGATTTTCACCTCGCTCTTCGCGGCCATTTTCATCAGCCGGGTGATTCTGGAAATCTGGACGCGCAACGGGCGGAAAATCGAGTTTTTCTCGCCGTTGACGAAAAACCTGTTCAAGGATTCAGCCTTCGATTTCGTGTCGAAACGTCGGTTGTACTACACCATCTCGGCCCTCATCATCGGCGCGGGGATTGTTTCGATTTTGGTGAAAGGCTTTGGCCTCGGCGTGGACTTCAAGGGAGGCCGGACCTACGTGGTGCGGTTTGAAAAAGGCGTCAGCACCGACGCCGCCCGCGATGCCCTGACTTCGGCGTTCGGTCGTGCCCCCGAAGTGAAAACCTACGGCAACCTCGGCGTGGAGCAACTCCGCATCACGACCGACTACCTCGTGGACCAAACCACCCCCGAAGCCGACAAGCAGGCCGAAGCCAAACTCCGCGAGGGCCTGGCAAAAGTGGGCGGCGGGCAGGTGGAGGTGCTAAGTTCGTCGAAAGTCGGACCGACCATCGCCGACGACATGATCTGGTCGTCGCTGAAGGCCGTGCTGCTCGGTATCCTGGTCGTGGCGGCGTACATTTTCGTGCGGTTCCGCAAAATCGGCTTCGTGTACGGGGCCATCGTGGCCGTCACCCACGACGTGCTCATGATCCTGGCCGTGTTCTCGATTTTCAACGGCCTGCTGCCGTTCAACCTCGACATCGATCAGGCCTTCGTGGGGGCTCTGCTCACCATCATGGGGTACTCGATGAACGATACCGTGGTGGTGTTCGACCGGGTGCGCGAATACCTGCGCGACAACAAGCAGAAACGCGAGAGCATCGCCACCATCATCAACAACGCCCTCAACAGCACGCTGAGCCGCACGGCGGTGACGGGCCTTTCGACGATGCTCGTGCTGATCGTGCTGTTCATTTTCGGCGGGGAAACCATCCGGGGCTTTTCGTTCGCCATGCTGATCGGGGTCATTGTCGGCACGTACTCGTCGCTGTTCGTCGCGACGCCCATCGTGGTCGACGCCCTGACCCGCGAGCAGGCCGCCACCGGCACCATCGCCGACACCGACGGCGCGCCAGCTGCTATCGAAAAACCGAAGACCCGTATCCGGCCTTCCCAAGCCTGATGACGAGACAAAAAACAGGGGCAAGAGCCGGTCGGCTTTTGCCCCTGTTTTTTGTCTTCGGTAAAAACTGCGCAGCCTGCGAGAAGGAACCCGTCAGATTGTTCTTATTTTGCGTACCATTCAACACACCAAACCTTTACCTACACGGCATGGAATCTACCAAATCGTCTGCACCCGTCAGGGCTTCTCTCTGGGTGAAAAAGCCGCTCTCCGCCCTGATCCGGGAATCGTCGGGGGAGAGCAACGAACTGAAGCGGACCTTGACGGCGGGTAATCTGGTGGCACTCGGCATCGGGGCCATCATCGGGGCGGGGTTATTCGTGCGAACCGCCGCCGCCGCCGCCGACCACGCCGGACCGGCCGTTACGATTTCGTTCATCGTGGCGGCGGTGGGCTGCGCCCTGGCGGGGCTGTGCTACGCCGAGTTTGCTTCCATGATTCCGATTGCGGGCAGTGCCTACACGTATTCCTACGCGACGATGGGTGAATTTATCGCCTGGGTCATCGGCTGGGATTTGGTGCTCGAGTACGCCTTGGGAGCGGCCACGGTGTCAATTGCCTGGTCGGAATACCTCAACAAACTCCTGGAGAAGTTTGGGGCGGCCATCCCGTACGAGTATTGCCATTCGCCCTTCCAGACCTCACCCGACGGCGTGGCGGGCATCATCAACATTCCGGCCCTGTTCATCCTGCTGGCCCTGACGCTGCTGCTGATCAAGGGCATTCAGGAATCGGCCAGCGTCAACTCGCTGATCGTGATCGTGAAAGTGGCCATCGTGCTGCTGTTCATCGCTCTGGGCTGGTCGTACATCAACCCCATCAACCACACGCCGTACATTCCCGAAAACACCACGGGAAACTTCGGTGATTTTGGCTGGAGCGGCATCATCAGTGGAGCGGGGGTCGTGTTCTTCGCCTTCATTGGGTTCGACGCCGTTTCGACCGCCGCGCAGGAAGCCAAAAATCCGAAGCGCGACATGCCCATCGGCATTCTGGTTTCGCTGGCGATTTGTACCGTGCTGTACATTCTGTTCTCGCACGTGCTGACGGGCGTGGCCAACTACAAAGAATTTGGGAGCGTCGGCAAGGAAGCCTCCGTGGCCTACGCCATCGAAACCTACATGCAGTCGTACAGTTGGCTGAGCTTGTTGATTACCGTCGCAATCCTGGCCGGGTTCTCTTCGGTGATTCTGGTGATGCTGCTGGGGCAGTCGCGGGTGTTTTTCACCATGTCGAAAGATGGCTTAGTGCCGAAAATCTTCTCGGAACTGCACCCGAAGTTCCGGACGCCCTACAAATCAAACCTGCTGTTTTTGCTGTTCGTGGGCGCGTTCGCGGCCTTCGTGCCCGGCGATGTCGTCGGCGACATGACCAGCATCGGTACCCTGTTCGCCTTCGTGCTGGTCTGCATCGGCGTGTTGATCATGCGCCGCACCAACCCCACCGCCGCACGGCCCTTCCGGACTCCCCTCGTCCCGGTGGTGCCGGTGCTGGGTGCCGTGGTTTGCCTGCTGATGATCTACGGGTTGGGTGCCGAAAACTGGACCCGCCTCATCGTGTGGATGGCCATTGGCCTGGTGATTTACTTCGCCTACGGCCGCCGACACAGTAAACTGCGGAATGCGTGAGCAATTTCGTTTGACATCACCGCCACAAAAAGAGCCGCTGAACGTTCAGCGGCTCTTTTTTATGGAAACTTGCGTGACCCACGGTTGACGTGCTTAACCCACTTCACGGCTTCGGCCGCGCCTTTTTCGGATCGATCACCGTCTGAAACACGCTCACCGTCGAGCCGCCGAAAAAGCCCAGCGGGGCGCGGCCGCCGGGGGTCAGGTTGCGCACGTTGGTCGGGATGTTGGTCGGAGGCGTGGCGAATAGCCCCTGGTTGCTCGATTCGAGATTGACGGCCTGCAAAAAGTAATACGCCTCGACGGGTACCGAGTGCAGTTCCACCCGCAGCGTGTCTTTCTCCGACCAATATTCTTTGTTGATGCTCTGGCGGATGGGCAGGATGAAAATGATGCCGTCGATGTTGCCGCCCGGCGAAAAACCCGCGTCGTAGGCCAGGCTGATTTGCTGGGCGCGGTTGTAATACTCGCCGTTTTTGTAAGTCTTGATCCAGTAGGCGTCGTCTTTCCCGACCAGATCGCGGGCGTAAAATTCGGCCACGTAACCCTCGGCCGGACCGTTCTGGGGCGTTACGGGCGGTTTCTCGAAAAAGTAATTCACCGAATCGATGCGGGGCACCGGGCGCAGGCGGGTGGTGGCTTCGTAGGTGTCCGCTCCGGTGCGCACCGAGAGTTTGTAGGTGCGGTTCACGCGGCCGAGCACCGTGTCGCGGCCCGTGGGCATCCAGACATACTCGCCCGTGGCCTTCACATCCCGGAACTGGTAGACTTTGTTGGAATCGTCGGTGACGGTCACCGTGGCGCTCAGCACAGGCCGGGCGGGGGAATTGTCGAAAAACGCCGCCGACTGGGTCAGGCGGATGGTCTGCGGGCCGGGCAGGGTGGTGATCCACCCGTCGACGACGAGTTGGCTGGGGCCGGTTTCGGTTTCCAGATCAATCACGTCCTGACAGGCCACCAGCAGCAGGGCGAGGAGGGGGAGAAAGCGGAGAAATTTCATGGAGTAGCGAAGAGTGAGGAGTCAGGATTCAGGAGTCGGGATTCAGGATTCAGGAGGAAATGCAAGTTGACTTTCCTCCTGAATCCTGAATCCCGACTCCTGAATCCTAAAATTTAAAATTGTACGTCACCGCCGGCACGATGGTGCCGAAGACGGAATAACGGACGGCCTCGGTGAGGCGGGGGTCGTCTTCGTTTTGGCGGACGAACACCGAGAACGGGTTGCGCCGCCCGTAGGCGTTGTACACCGAAAACACCCACTCGGCGCTGCCCCGCTTGCTGAACGGCCCGTGGTCGATGCGCTTGGTGGCCGAGAGGTCGAGCCGGTGGTAGGCCGGTATCCGGCTGCCGTTGCGCGAATCGAGTTCGTTGTGGGGCAGGGCGATGCCGTTCCACTCGAAGCGGTTGGTCGGGTAGGTAGCGGGCGTGCCGGTGGCGAAGGCGAAGTTGGCCGACAGGCTCCACTTTCGGCCCAGATCGTAGAGGGCCACGGCACTCAGGTTATGGGTTTTATCGAACCGCGCCGGAAACCACTCGTCGTTGTTGATGCCCTGCACCTGCCGCTCCGTGCGCGAGAGCGTGTAGCTGACCCAGCCCGTGAGCGAACCCCGATTTTTCCTCACGTAAAATTCCGCCCCGTAGGCGCGGCCTTTGCCGAAGAGCAGGTCGCCTTCGAGAAACTGGTTGAGCAGCAAGTCGGAGCGGCGCACGTAGTCGATCTGGTTTTTCAAATCCTTGTAGTAGGTTTCAACCGAGAATTCGACGGCGTTGTCGCCGAAATTCTGGAACCAGCCCAGGGCCACCTGGTCGGCGAGCTGAGGCTTGATGTTTTTTGAGGAAAGCGTCCACACGTCGAGCGGCGACGAAGCGGCCGTGTTCGAGAGCAGGTGCAGGTACTGCGTCGTGCGGTTGTAGCTCATCTTGATGGATGCTGCGGGCGACACGCCGACGTTGGCCGAAAAGCGCGGTTCCCAGTTGCCGTACTGGGCCACCACCTCGCCGCTTTTGTAGGTCGTGCCGGGGAACACCGGAAAGGCGCGGTAGCCGGGCAGAAACGTCTGGTAATCGTAGTACTGCCCCGGCCCCAGTGCCCGGAAGAAGGAGTAGCGCAAGCCGTACTGGAGCGTGAGGCGCGAGCCGATTTTCTGCTCGTTGGCCACGTACACCGCCGATTCGTCGCCAAACCGCGAAGCAAGGCTGAAATCGCGCACTTCTCCCGCTGAGGTGCCGCGCGCCGAGCCGGGTCGCGAATCGTAGTAGATGTACTGCCCGCCGAACGTAATCTGGTTTTCGGGGTTCAGAAAAAACGTGAAATCGGGCTTGGCGCTGTAGCTCACGATGCGCGAATTCCAGTCGAAGGCGTCGGGCGAATTGGCGTTGGCTTTCGTACCCAGGCCGTATTTGTAATCGGAGTAGTAGCCGGTCAGGTTCAGAAACAGCTTGTTGCTGAACACGTGGTTCCAGCGCCCCGACACGGTGCCGTTGCCCCAGTTGAAGCCAAAATCGGGCGAACCGAACACGTCGCGGCCAAAATACCCCGACAGGTACAGCGTGTTTTTTTCGTCGAGTTTGTAGTTGGCCTTGGCCGTCAGATCGTAGAAGTAAAACTGTGCGCCTTTCAAATCACCGCTCAGGAAAGGCTTGGCCAGCACATCGATGTACGACCGCCGGGCGGCGACGATGAACGAGCCTTTGCCCCTAAAAACTGGCCGCTCGTAGGAAATCCGGCTGAAAATGGCCCCGACGCCCGCGTTGAGTTCGGGCTTTTTGGCGTTGCCTTCCTTCATGCGCACGTCGAGAATGGACGAAATGCGCCCGCCGTACTGGGCCGGAATGCCGCCCTTGATGAGCTTCACGTCCTTGACGGCGTCGGGGTTGAAGACCGAGAAAAACCCGAACAGGTGCGAGGAGTTGTAAACGGGCGCTTCGTCGAGCAGGATGAGGTTCTGGCTGATGTCGCCGCCCCGGACGTTGAAGCCGCTGGCTCCTTCGCCCACCGTGCTCACGCCGGGCAAAAGCTGGATGGATTTGACCAAATCCACCTCGCCGAGCAGGGCGGGCATCCGGCGGATGGTTTTCATGTCCACCTTGTTGACCGACATTTCCACCGAGCGCACGTTGTCGTCCTCGCGCTGGCTCCGCACGACCACCTCGGCCAGTTGGCGGCCTTCTTCGCGGAGTTCGAGGTCGAGTTTCTGGTCCAGCGCCCCGAGCGTGACCGTACGGGTGACTTTTTCGTACCCGACGAAAGTGAACACCAGGTTGTACGTGCCCGCAGGCAGGGTAAGGGCGTAAAACCCGTAGGGATTGGACACAACTCCGGTGCCGCGCTCCTTCACGTACACCGACACGCCGATGAGGGCTTCGCCCGAGGCGGCATCTTTCACGTACCCGCTGAGGGTAGCCCGGCCGGGTTGCGGAGCACCGGGACCGGGCATAGAATCAGGAAGTTGGGCCGACAAGCTCAGGGGCAGCCAGCAGGCCAGGAGAAAAAAGAAGAAGTTTTTCAACATGAGAAGAAAGGAACGTGGGGCGTGGAGTAAACGGGTTCATGGGGTTAGAGGTTTGGAAAGCGCGGCAAAGTTCCGGCTCCGCCCGAAAGGACGGAGCCGAATTTTGACGAAAGGTCGGGAATGGCCGAAGGAGCCGCCGGAAATGCTGCCGAAGCAACGGCGAACCGGACTTACTGGTTCAGCCAGGCCTTGAAGGCCTCGGCCCGCTCGCGGCTGACGAAGATTTCCTCCCCGTCGGGCCGGTGCTTCAGCCACAGGCGCAGTTTGCCGTTGAAGTGCGGTTCGATGCGTTCGATGGCTTCGAGTCGGGCCAGAAATTTTCGGTTGATCCGGAAAAACTGCCGGGCGTCCAACTGCCGTTCGAGGTCGTCGAGGGTTTCGTCCACGATGTGCTTGCGGGTGGGGCTGGTGACCAAAAACACCACCTTGTCCTCGGCGTAGAGGTAGACCACGTCGGCGGTTTCGACCACGTCGAAGCGACCGCCCTGCTTGAGCAAAAACCGGCTGCGGTGTTGCACGGGCTTCACGCCGTAGGCTTCGAGCATCTTGTTCAGTTGCTCGGTCACGTTGGGTGCGGTGGCTTGTCCCTGAGTGCGGCGAAATTTGTCCAGCGCGGCGGCGAGTTCTTCTTTCTCAATCGGTTTCAGCAGGTAGTCCACGCTGTTGACTTTGAAGGCCCGGAGCGCGTACTCGTCGTAGGCGGTCGTGAAAATAACCGGTGTTTCGACGTGAGTTTTCTGAAACAACTCGAAACTCAGCCCGTCGGCGAGTTGGATGTCGAGCAGGAGCAAGTCGGGCGATGGGCGATTCGCCGCCCGGTTTTCGTCCAGCCACCGCACCGTTTCCCGCACGCTCTCGGTCTGGCCCACCACCGTGGCTTCGGGGGCCACCTCGCGCAGCAGGGCCGTCAGGCGGCGGGCGGCGAGGGGTTCGTCTTCGATGAGGAGGACCCTAAGCCCCCCAACCCCCAAAAAGGGCGTTTTTTCCAGCGTGTTCATGGTGTTGAAGTTTGAAAGTAAGCCCCCTCTGCGGGTTGAGGGCTTCAAAGCAGCGGCAGTTTCACCATAAACTCGGCTTCGGTCTCCTCCACCGTCACCTCGCGGTCGGTGAGCAGGGCGTAGCGGTGGCGGAGGTTTTTGAGGCCAATGCCCGTCGAGTCGGTAGGCAGGCGGTTTTTGCGCTGAAGCGTGTTCGTCACCACCACACAATCGTCGGCGACCTCGACGCGCACCGTCAGCGGCTTTTCGCGCGAGCATTCGTTGTGCTTGAGGGCGTTTTCGACCAGCGTCAGCAGGCCTTGGTTGACTACTTGTTTTTCCATGTCGTCCGTCGAGCGGTGTTGGGACGTTGGCCAGCCGATTGCCTGGTTCACCACCTGTTTTTCCAAATCATCCGTTGGTTTGGCGATTTCGTAGCGCAGGTTGTCGGCGAAGCGCATTTTGTGGATGAACAGGTACGACTCCACGATTTTCAGTTCCTCGCCCAGTTCGACGGTCGCTTTTTCGGTGTTCTGCAAATTGTACCTGAACACCTTCGACATCCGCTCGACCATCGTCACGGCGTTTTGGGGGTCTTCGGGAATCAGTGCGCTGAGGATGTTGAGCGAGTTGAACAGGAAATGCGGGTTGACCTGGGCCTTCAGCGATTCAAATTCCGCTTTCAACACGGCCTGTTTCAACTCCTGCTCCAGCACGAGCGAGCTTTTCCAGCGTTGGATGAAAAATTTGAGCGAGTACAGCGTCGTCACGCCCGCCGTCACGACGGTAAACTGCCCCGCATTGACGAGGTGATCGGTCAGGGTAAAGTCCACGCCGAACAGCACCTGAATTGAATTCATCAGCGCGAGGTTGGCCACGGCCCAGGCCGTCAGGCTGCTGGCCAGGACGGTGGTGGCGACCAATTCGCGGGGGTTGAGCGTTTCGGCCAGGCGGTTGATGTGCCGGGGCACCAGCCAGGCCAGGATGCCGTAGGTGAGCAGACCCGCCGCCGCCACCTGCACGACGTAACCCAGGCGGGTAAACACATCGAGCGGACTGGGGAACAGGAAAAGTAGAAAGGCCAGCACGCTCAGAATCAACACGGTGGCCACGAGACGGAAGTTTTTCACGGGGAAAAATTAAGCACGGGTTACTGAACTGGCCCCTGCCGTGTCGAGGCGGGTGACCGGGTTGCCCCGGTAGCGAATGTTGCTGGCCCCGACGGCCTCGGCGCTCAGTTCGTGGGTGACGAACACCTGCGCATTGCTGGCCCCGACAGCCTCCACGCGGGCGGTCTGGGCCTCCAGCCCGAAGGCCGCGAAGGTGGAAGCCCCCACGGCCTCGGCGTCGAGGTGCTGGCAGGCACCTTCGGCCTGGATGCGCGAGGCACCGGTGGCTTCGGCCCGCAGGCGCTGCACCCGCCCGTGAAACTTGATGACCGTGGCCCCGAGGGCTTCGAGGCTGAGGCTGTGCGGGTGGTCGATGCCACTGAGGTGGACGATGCAGGCCCCCGACGCTTCGAGTTCGCGCAGTTCGGGCACGGTGACGTTCAGTGTGACGTTTCGCGACCCCCACCAGAAGCCGAACCGGTTGCGAACGCGCAGGGTATCGGTCGTTAGCGCCACGTTGAGCCGGGCCAGGCCCGCCTGAGTGCCTCGTGCCACCACCCGGTATTCGGGGCCTTGCGTGACGAGCAGTTTGATGCCGTTGTGCGCGTCGATGCGGTCGAAGCCGGTAAAGTGGTAGGCCGTTTCGGTCGGGCCGACGGTGGTCGTTTCCGTGCCGTCGGGGGCCAGGGTCATCAGCACCAGCGTGAGCAGCCCGAGGGCCACGATGGTGGTCGTCAGGAACGCGTTGACGGGGGCCGACGGGTCGGCTTGCGCGTGGCTGAGCATGGGCAGGAAAAAAAGCAGGAAAACGGCAGAAACCCGGCGCATGGTCGTTGTGTTTTTGCTTCAAAGATGAACCCTGCGCCCGCCGCTCCGCCACCGCTTTCCGAACAACCGTCGGATTTGGGGGACGAAGCGTTTGTTGGGTTGGACGAGAGTTTTTAACCACAGAGTACGCAGAGTTTTTCACAGAGGGCACAGAGACTCTGCGAACTCTGTGAAAAACTCTGCGTACTCTGTGGTTAAGCATTCACAAAAAAACCGAATTCATGCCCGAATTACCCGAAGTCGAAACCTACCGCCGCTATTTTGAAGAAACCTGCCTTTTTCAACCCATCGCCAGCCTGTTCGTCGAAGACAGAAAGCTCCTGACCACCGAGTTTGAAACCCTGAGCGCCGCGCTGCGGGGGCGGCAGTTCGTCGGCACGCGGCGGGTGGGCAAAAACCTGTTCGTGCAACTCGACACGCCCGAGTTCTGGCTCCACCTCCACTTCGGCATGACGGGCGATTTGGCCTATTTCCGCGACGCTGAAGACACGCCCCGCTTCGCCCGGATTCTGTTTTTCTTCCAGAACGGCTTCCGCCTGGCCTTCATCTGCCCCCGCAAGTTTGAGCGTGTTGGCCTCGTGACGGACCCCGATTCGTACCTGAAAAAGAAAAAATTAGGACGCGACGGGCTGGAGGTGTCGATAGAGGAACTGAGCACGGTTTTCCGCAAAAAAGCCGCCCCCATCAAACCCGTGCTCATGGACCAGGCCACCGTCGCCGGGCTGGGCAACTGGATTGTGGACGAGGTGCTGTTTCAGGCCAAAATTCATCCCGAACGCCGGGCCAGCGACCTCTCGCCCGACGAAACGGCCCGCATCCACGAAGCGATTCAACTGGTGCTGACCACGGCCATCCACCACGAAGCCGACTACGCCCGTTTCCCGAAGCGCTTCCTCATCCACGCCCGCGCCTGGGCCGCTTCGCCCTACGACGACCCCCACGCCCACACCCGCTGCCCCGTCTGCGGCGGCGAGTTGACCATTAAACCCGTAGGCGGGCGGACGACGTATTTTTGCGAAGAGTGCCAGGTTTAGTTTTCAGTTTTCAGTTGTGGTGGCCGGATGGAACTGGAAACTGAAAACTGTTTTACGGCTTGTTGCTGTCCACTGCAATCCGCTTCTCCCGGTTGGCCAGTTCCCAGGCGGTGTAGAACACCAGTTTGGCGGCGCGTTCGGCGGCAGGGAAGTTCATTTTCTCGACGTCGTCGCCCACCTGGTGGTAGTCGGCGTGGGTGCCGTTGAAGTAGAAAATGCTCGGGATGCCGTTTTTGGCGAAATTGTAATGGTCGGAACGGTAGTAAAACCGATTCGGGTCGTCGGGGCGGTTGTAGGTGTAGTCGAGTTGCAGGCCGACTTTTTTGTTGGCCTCCTCGTTAATCGCGTGCAGTTCCGACGAAAGCTTGTCGGCTCCGATGACGTAGAGGTAGTCCGGCTTGCCCTCGTGCTGGCGGTCGGTTCGGCCCACCATGTCGGTGTTGAGGTCGGCCACGGTGTTGGCCAGGGGCACCAGCGGGTGTTCGGCGTAAAACTGGCTGCCGAGCAGGCCCTTTTCCTCGGCCGTCACGAGCAGGAACAAAATGCTGCGCCGGGGCCGGTAGCCCTGTCGGGCGGCTTCGGCGAAGGCCTCGGCCTGTTCGAGCACGAGCGCCGTGCCCGAGCCGTTGTCGTTGGCCCCGTTGTACACCTGCCCGTCGGGGGTCATGCCGATGTGATCGTAGTGGGCCGAAATCACGAGCACTTCGTCCTTTTTGTCGGTGCCTTCGAGCAAGGCGGCCAAGTTGCGGGCAGGCAGGGGCGTGGCGACGGGGTCAGCCTGCACCGAAACCAGCGCGCTGAGGCTGCCGGGGGCGAGGCGACCGGCCTGCAAGTCGGCCAGCTTGTCGTCGTTGAGGTGGAAAAGTGCTTTGGCCAGTGAGGTTTTCACCTGAAACTGGGGCAGTCGCTTCAGCGGGTTCGGGTCGTCTTGAAACGACAGCCCGGCGCGACCGAGCGACAGCCGCAACCGGTCGAAGTAGCGAACGGCGTCGGCGTCGGGCATGGACAGGAGCGTGATGGCCCCGCGGGCGCCCCGGTCGAGCAGGGCCTGGGCTTTTTGCCTCGGTCCCAGCCGCCCGTCCGACCAGACCGACGGTTTGGTGCTGCCCGTCACCGCGTAGCGGCCGTCAGCGTCTTTCGGTTCGCCGGGGAGGAAAAACACGAGTTTGCCCTTCACCGACAGGTCTCGGAAATCGGAATACGCCGGGTCGTCGATGGCGTACCCAGCGAAGACGACTTCCAGGTTTTCTTCCTTCGGAAAGCTGAACGCGCCGGGCGCGACGTAAAAATCTTCGAGGTACTCCCGCTTCTGACCGTCCACGACGAGGTAGGGCAGGCCGTTCCAGGTGCGGGTCACGAGGCCGATGTCCTGAAACCAGGTGCCGTCGGTCCCGGCGGGTTTCAGCCCCAGTTTTTGAAATTGTTCGGTCAGGTAGCGGGCGGCTTTGCGTTCGCCGGGGGAGCCGGTGTCGCGGCCTTCGAGGCTGTCGGCAGCGAGCACCGAAACGTGGCGGCGGAGGTCTTCGCCCCGGAGGGTCTGGGCAAACGGCGCGGCGGAGTCCTGCGCGGCGGCGGTGCCCAGCCCCAGCAGGAGGGCGAAGGCAAGGGTGGTTTTTCGCATGAAGCGGTTTTGGTGAAGGGTATCGGTGTTCGTCAAAAATACGCGGAAAGGGTGAAACCGTTTTTTTCTATTTTCGGGAAAAAAAAGATGAACCCTGAAACTTCAGAACCCGACGATTCGGAATTGACCGATGGGTTCTTCACGCCAGATGGGGAGCGGCTGACCGTTGACCAGTTGGCCAAACGTCTTGACGAGGCCGCCGAACAGCCTAGAATTTCGTTTGAGGAGTTTAAGCGGTGGCTTGAGCAGTTGGATTGAATTGAAGAGTGGGCGTACCCCAGGCTAAAGCGCTGGGGTTACGAGATGGTAATTTTATGATCCACAAACCATAGGGCTTTAGCTTGGGGCATCCGCCGCGCCACTAACCACAGTTAGTTCGACGCGGCTTTTTTCGCGCCCATTCCCCCGAAATCCTCGTACTTTTGCCCCGCGAAACCACTCCCTTCCTCGCCATGCTTCCCGAAACCGACACGCTGCTGGCCGCCCAGGATCTGACCCATCCCATCGCCTTCGAGCGCATTCCCACGCGCATTTACGCCGATTCCAACGAAGCCTCAGCGGCGGTGGCCCGCGAAATCGCCGACATCGTCCGCGCCCGGCAACTGGCCGGCAAACCCGCCGTGCTGGGCCTGGCGACCGGTTCGTCGCCGAAAAAAGTGTACGCCGAACTCATCCGCATCCACCGCGAGGAGCGGCTGAGTTTTTACAACGTCATTACCTTCAACCTCGACGAGTACTACCCCATGCAGCCCGACAGCCTCCAGAGCTACGTGCGCTTCATGAAGGAGCAACTTTTCGACCACATCGACATCCCCGTCGGCAATTACTTCATCCCCGACGGCACGCTGTCGCTGGAGCAGGTGCACGACTTCTGCGTCGAATACGACCGGCGCATCGACGAACTCGGCGGGCTGGATTTCCAGATTCTGGGCATCGGGCGCAACGGGCACATCGGGTTCAACGAACCCGGCTCGCACGTTTCGTCAAAAACCCGCCTGATGACCCTCGACCTCACCACGCGCATCGACGCGGGCATGGATTTCGGCGGGCTACACAACGTGCCGCGCAAGGCCATCACCCTCGGCGTGGGGCAAATCATGAAGGCCAAGCGCGTGGTGCTGCTGGCCTGGGGCGAACACAAAGCCCGCATCATCCAGAAGGCCATCGAAGGGCCGGTGACCGCCGAAGTGCCCGCCAGCTACCTGCAAGGCCACCCCAACGTGCAGTTTATCCTCGACGAATCGGCGGCTTCCGAACTCACCCGCCGGAAAATGCCCTGGATGGTCGAGGAGGTGGTGTGGGACAAGAAAATGATCCGGAAAGCGGTGACGAGCCTGGCCTTCAAGCTCGAAAAACCCGTCCTGAAACTCACCAACCGCGATTACAACGACAACGGCCTCAGCGACCTGCTCGCCCAGGTGGGCCAGGCCTACGACCTCAACATCGAGGTCTTCAACCAACTCCAGCGCACCATCACCGGCTGGCCGGGGGGCAAACCCAACGCCGACGACGCCAACCGCCCCGAACGCGCCAACCCTGCCCGCAAACGCTGCCTGATTTTCAGCCCCCACCCCGACGACGACATCATCTCGATGGGCGGCACCTTCCAGCGGCTGGTGGACCAGGGCCACGACGTCCACGTGGGCTACCAGACCAGCGGCAACATCGCCGTGGCCGACGACGAGGCCCTGCGCTTCGCCGATTTCGTGGTGGACTACAACCAGCAGTTCGGCATCGAAAGCCCCGACGCCGACCGGATTTTCCGCGAAGCCATCGCGTTTCTGAAAAAGAAAAAAGATTCGGAAATGGACACCGAGGAGGTGAGGGCCGTGAAGGGTCTCATTCGCCGCGGCGAGGCCAAGGCCACCTGCCGCTTTGTGGGCAACGGGGCCGACAACGCGCATTTCATGAACCTGCCGTTTTACGAAACGGGCAAGGTGCAGAAAAAACCGCTCGGCGAGGAAGACATTCAAATCACGATGGATTTGATCCGGGAACTCCGTCCCCACCAGATTTACGCCGCCGGTGATTTGGCCGACCCCCACGGCACCCACAAGGTTTGCCTCGACGCCATCATGGAGGCCGTGCGCCGCCTGAAAGCCGAGGGCTTCAAAACGGCCGATTACGATTTCGTGGAAGACTGCTGGGTGTGGCTTTACAAAGGGGCCTGGGACGAGTGGGCCATCGACCTCATCGAAATGGCCGTGCCCATGTCGCCCGACCAGGTGATGCGCAAGCGCCAGGGCATTTTCAAGCACCAGTCGCAGAAAGACGGCGTGGTGTACCAGGGCAGCGACTCGCGCGAATTCTGGCAACGCGCCGAAGATCGCAACCGCGCCACCGCCGGGCTGTACAACGAACTCGGCCTGGCCGAGTACGAGGCCATGGAGGCATTCGTGCGGTGGCGGTTTTGAGGGTCAGCTACGAAATTGTTGGTTGCTGGTTGTCCGTTGCAAATTTTAACCAACAACGAACAACCAGCAACCAACAACGCTTTTAAAAATCCGCCGTTTTGAAGGACAAAATTCTGATTTTAGGCAGCGGCGTGCAGGGCATCGCTTGTGCGCTGGCCCTGCACCGGAAAGGCCACGAGGCGGTGCTGATTGACCAGTGCGCCGAGCCGTTCAGCCGGACAAGCTTTCGGAATGAAGCCAAAATTCACCTCGGCTTCGTGTACGCCAACGACCCGAGTTTCCAGACCTCGGCACTCATGCTCCGGGCCGCGCTGGAATTCGGGCCGTTGCTCGAAGATTGGCTCGGTAGGCCCGTGGAATGGGAGCGGATTCGGTCAAACCGGTTCACGTACCTCATTCACCGCGATACCATGCTCGGGGCCGACGCCCTGCTCGCCCATTACGCCCGCCTCCAGGAACTGTACGCCGAACTCCGCACGCCCCGCACCCACTACCTCGGTGCCCGGCCCGACCAACTCTGGTGGCCCGACGCGCACTTGCCCGGCTGCGTCAACCCGGTGGTGATCAGCCAGTCGATCTCGACGGAAGAAGTGGCGGCGGATTTAACCAAGATGCGGAATCTGCTCGTCGGGGCGGTGGGGGAGCGGGGGATTTCGTTCAAAGGCAACCGGGTCGTCAACGCCGTTGAGCGGACCCCGGCGGGGTTCCGGGTCAAGGGCCAGACCGTGAACGGCAAGGCTTGGTCGGAAGAAGGCGGTGCGGTGGTCAATTGCCTCTGGGCCGGTCGGCTGGGCGTGGACGCCACGCTGGGCATCGTGCCCAACCACCGCTGGGTGTACCGCCTGAAGTACCGGATGCTCGGGCAGTTGCCGCCGCCCCTGGCCGACCTGGTTTCGTACACGATGGTGCTGGGTGCTTACGGCGACGTGGCCACGTACCCCGACGACGCCACCTACCTGTCGTGGTACCCGGATTGCCTGCGGGGCTGGTCGGACGAGGTGCATCCGCCCCGCGAGTGGAACGACGCCTGCAACGGTCGCGTGCCGCCCGACGAACGGTCGGCTCCGTGGGTGCAGGCCGCCTTGACGAGCCTCGACGCCATTTTTCCGGGCCTGAACGCCTTCACCGTCGAACACGTGGACGCGGGCGTGATTTACTCGAAAGGCCACACCGACATCGACGACTACGCGAGCGATCTCCACCACCGCTACCAGATTGGCGTGAACGCGTACGACGGGTATTTTTCGGTGAATACGGGCAAATTCACCTGCGCGCCGCTGTTCGCGCACCAACTTCAGGAACAGATCTAACCGAACGAATCATGGGGCTGCAACGGCGCATCACGGTAGCCATTCCGCTGTACCGGGCAGCACCGTTTGTGGACGTCATCCGGCGAAACATCGAAGTCATCGGCCTGCCGGACGCCGAAATTCTGATTTCCGACCGCCACGGAACTGATGACGCCGTTGCCCGACTCCGGCGGCATTTCGGGCGGGACAGCCGGGTGGTTTTTCTCGAAAAAACCGACCAAATCGGTTGGGTGGACCATTACAACGCGCTGCTGCAACGCGCCACCGGGCGGTATTTCATGTGGATGCCTCAGGACGACAGCTTTCCGCCGGGCTACGTCGAAACGCTCGTCGTGGCCCTCGAAACCCACTCCGACAGCCTGCTTGCCTTCGGCCAACTTCACACCCAGGATTTGCGCACCGGCGCGGCGACGAAGGCCGTTCTGCCCGAGCGGTACGACTTTTCCGACCGGCCCTGGCGACCGGTTTTCGCCCCGATTCTCGCCATTTTCTGGAACCTGGGCATTCCGTTTCGGGGCGTCTTCGACCGGGAGCGCATCCTGACGCACAACCTACTCCTCCGCCACGTGCCGGGGGGCGATCCCTTCGCCGACGTGTACTGGATGTTCGCCGTGGCCCTGCACGGCAAATTGCGTTACGTGCCGGGCGTGAGCAGCCTCAAGCGGTACCACGCCGCCAACACCCACCAGAAGTGGAACGTCCGGAAGTTCTTCTTTTTTTCGGCCACGGCGCAGCGGGTGATGTTCGACTACCTCGATGCCGCGCCGGTGCGTGAGTCCGAAAAAGTCGTCATTCAGGTTTTGCTGCGAACAAACGGCCTGCTTCGCCGGGGCTTCGAGCCGTTCCGGCGCTTGCTCCGTAAATTGCCCCGTCGGGTCATCGACGGCCTAAAAAAGTTTCTCGGCCTGGCCAATCATTTTGAAAGCAACGTAAAAACCCGAAACCAGGCGGGTTTCGGGTTGGAAGCGGATGCCGTTTTTCAAGGCGAAACACCGCCCAGCTCGGAGGCTTAGCGCTTGCGGAGTTCCGCCACCCAGGTGCCGTCAGTTTTGACCTGCTTCGTCACCAGCCAGTTGATCATGGCCTTGTCGAGGGCGCGGTGGAGGAAGGCCACCGTGTTGGAACGGCGCACGTCGAGGCATTTGCCATCGAGGTGTTCTTCGTAAATCAGTTGCTTGTCGTCGTTGTAAAACTTCACCACCGAGCCGGTTTTGGCCTTGGGGTTGGTTTCAACGACCCAGAACCCCGCCTGGGGCAGGTCGGGGCGGCGGGCCTGGGCGTTGACGTTCAACGTGAGCAGCAGGGCGGCGGTACCGGCGAGCAGGAGGGTTTTGGAGTTGATTGGGGCTTTCATGGCTGTTTGCGTTTGAGGGTTGAACGATGTTTCGTTGGGGTGAGTCGGAAAACTCGATTCAAACGTAACAGCCCATTTTAACCGCCGCTGGCAATTTCGCCCGGCGTACTTGCCGCGTCGGCACACGCAAATCCCCTGGCGGTCAGTGCCGTTTGGCGACGCAGCCCGTCGTTCGGCGACGACGAACGGTGGTTGGTCGAAAAAGCGCTGGTTTTGTGGATTTCTCCCAAACCAACGGGTAACTTTCCCTCGCCCAAGACTTCCGGGTTGACCATGAAATCAATCTTCACCCACGACTTCGTCTTTTCCAACGAACCCCGCGTCCGGCTGGCTCGGCATGGGCTGTTCTGGGCGGGGTGGGTGGTGTTTTCGACGTTGATTTACCTGCCCGTCAACCTGCGGGCCATGGCGGCGGGTGTCCCCCTGCCCAACGTGGTACTGCTGACGTTCGCCGAGGCAATCGAGTTCATCGTTTTTTCCCACTCCGTTTTCGCGTACCTGCTCGCTTACTGGGTGCTGCCCCGTTTTTTTTACAAAAAGCGGTTCGGCCTGCTCGTGGTGGCCTTCGTCGGAATCGTTCTGCTGTCGGGTGTGGGTTCCTACGTGGCGGGCGAGTTCATCGGACGGCCCCTGCGGACGGCCCTGGGGTTTCCCTACCGAGATTCCAACTTTTGGTACGGCTTGCTGGCCGGCGTTCGGGGGGGCATGACCGTCGGGGGGCTGTTCCTGGCGATTGTGATTGCCAAAAACCTGTTTCGCCAACAGGAACTGCTCCTGAAAACGCAACGCGAAAAACTCGCCGCCGAACTCGAAGCCCTGAAGGCCCAGGTACACCCGCATTTTTTGTTCAACACCCTCAACAACCTCTACGCCCTCACCCGGCGGCAAGCTCCCGAAGCGCCGAACGTCGTGCTGCGGCTGTCGAACCTGCTCAGCTACGTGCTCTACGAGTGCAACGCACCCGAGGTGCCGTTGAACCAGGAAATTCAGTTTTTGAAAAACTACGTGGCCCTCGAACAACTCCGCTACGGCGACCGCCTCGACGTGTCGCTCAACTTCACGGGCGACATCCACGGGCAGAAAATCGCCCCACTGCTGCTGATTCCGTTCCTGGAAAACGCCTTCAAGCACGGCACCAGCGAGCAACTCGACCAGTCGTGGATCAGCCTCAACCTCGCCGTGAACGACCACACGCTGACGTTCCAACTCCTCAACAGCCGCGACCCCGACGGCGACGAAACCCACCTGCTGGGCGGCATCGGCCTGCAAAACGTGCGCAAGCGCCTCGACCTGCTCTACCCCGACCGCCACGACCTGCGCGTGCAGGCCGATGCGGACACGTTTATGGTCACGCTGAAACTCGAACTTTCGGAACAACCCGAGCAACGCCAGCCGGCCGAGTTGGCCGTGCAAGAGGTTTAACGTTCAGGGTTCAGCGTGTAGAGTTGGAAAGCACGCTGACCCCTGAACCCCGAACCGCGCGGCGGCCGCCCTAAACCCTAAACTCAACGCCCGTGAAACTCCGCTGCCTGCTCGTTGACGACGAACCGCCTGCGCTGGAAATCCTCCAGTCCTACGCCGAGGCCGTCGAAAACCTCGAAATCGTCGGGACCTGCTCCAACGCGGTTCAGGCCTTCGGCGTGCTCCAGCACGAGCCCGTAGACGTGCTGTTTCTGGACATCAAAATGCCCAAACTCCTTGGCACCGACTTCGTGCGTAGCCTGCGCCACCCGCCCAAAATCATCTTCACCACCGCCTACCGCGAGTACGCCCTCGACGGCTACGACCTCGACGTGGTCGATTACCTGCTCAAGCCCATCGCTTTTGAGCGGTTCCTGCGGGCCATCTCCAAACTTACCCGTACCGACACCCCCTCCGCCACGCCCCAACTCGAGCGCGAAACCTTCGCGCCCAACGCCGAGGCTTTTCTCTACTTCCGCGCCGACCGCAAGATGGTCAAGGTGCTCACGCGGGACATTCTGTTCGTCGAAAGCCTGAAGGATTACGTGAAAATCGTCACCACGACGGGCAAGCCGCTGGTGGTGAAACAGACGATTTCGGCTCTGGAGACCATGCTGCCCGCGCCGCAGTTTGTGCGTACGCACCGGTCGTTCATCGTGGCCCTCGACAAAATCAGCGCCTACACGCCCACGCACGTCGAAGTGGCCGGGCAGGAAGTGCCCGTGGGACGGTTGTTTCAGAAAGAGGTGGAGCGGGCGCTGAAGTGAACCGGGAAGTTCCCGTACCCATCGCTGACTTCCCGTTCATGCTCCGCCTCGACGCCCACGCCCCGGCCAACGCCCTCAACAAAGCCTACCTCAAGCAGAAGCCCACCCCGCAACGCTGCACCGAGCGCCGTATCACTTGCGGAACGCTCCGTATTCCTTGAAGAACGCCCCGTATTAGTTGCGGAGAGCGCAGTATGAGTTGCGGAAGGCTCCGTATCAGTTGCGGAAAGCGCGGTATTGGTTGCGGAAGGCTCCGTATCAGTTGCGGAAAGCGTGGTATTGGTTGCGGAAGGCTCCGTATCAGTTGCAGAGAGCGTCGTATTGGTTGCGGAATGCGCCCGCACGGTTGCAGAACTCAAACGCACGATTGCGGAAGTCGTCCGTACGGACGCAAAAAGCGCGGAGGCGCGGAGATTCCCTGGGATTCTCTCCGCGCCTCCGCGCCCCGGCGTGACCGACCGCCGTCAATTCAGCACCATCTTCGGAAACCGGTACGCCGTGCTGTCGAAGACCATCAATTGGTCGATGTCGAGCTCGAAGTAGGGGAACAGCGGCGATTTTTCGAGGTAGTCAATCACCTCGCGCTTGGAGTTGGCGTTCATCAGAATCCACCCGCTGGTGCGCTCGGCGCTGATGGCGTAGTACTCGATGACTTCGTCGTAAATCAGCTTGTTGATGTACGCGCGGTGCGCCGGAATCTTCGCCATAAACTGGCTGTCGGGCGTCGGGAAGGTGACGATGACCTGGTATTTGTTCATGGCTGATTCGTTATTGGTTGTTGGTTGCTGGTTGTACGTTGTTGTAAACTAACAACCACCAACCGACAACCCGATTTTCCCAAACTGCGCCCCCGCCTCCATGTACCGCAGGGCGGCTTCGGCTTCATCGAGGGAGAAACTCCGGTCGAGCACGGGGCGAATCTGCTGGCGTTCGACGAATTCAACCATGTCGGCGAAGTCGGCCTCCGTGCCCATCGTGCTGCCGAGGATGTCGAGGTGTTTGAAAAACACCTTCGGCGGGGCGAGGTTGGGAATGGTGCCCCGCGTGCCCCCGTACACCACGATGCGCCCGCCGGGCGCGGCGGCGTCGATGAGTTCGGCGAAGCCCTCGCCCGCCGCGCTGTCGAGGATGAGGTCGAAACCGCCCGTTTGCCCGGCCAGTTCCCGGCCCCAGCGGGCATTCTTGTAATTCGCGCCACCCATCGCGCCCATCGCTTTTGCCCGCTCGATTTTTTCGTCCGAACCCGACGTGACCCACACGGCGGCCCCCGCGGCGTGGGCCAGTTGCAACGCCAGCAGGGCCACGCCCCCGCCGATGCCCGAAATCAACACCCGCTCGCCGGAGCGGAGTTTTCCCCGCGAAAACAAGGCCCGCCAGGCTGTGACTCCGCCCAGGGGCAGGGCGGCGGCTTCGGCAAAGTCGAGGTGGGCCGGTTTGGGGTGCAGGTACTTGGCTTCGATGACCAGGTACTCGGCGAAGGTGCCGTGGTCGGGCATGCCGAGCACGCGGAAATTTTTGCCGTAGGCCTTTGGGTTGTCGCCCCAGCCCAGGGCCGGGTTGACGATGACGTGCCGCCCCACGAGGCTGGTCCGCACCCCCTCACCCACGTCGGTAACCACGCCCGCGCCGTCGGAGCCGAGGATGCAGGGCAGTTTCATGCCGGGGTAGAGGCCCTGCTGCACCCACACGTCTCGGTGGTTGAGGGCGGCGGCCTGGATGCGCACGAGGGCTTGGCCGGGACCGGGATGGGGCGTGTCCACGTCCACGATCTGCACGGGCTGGTGGGTGGCTTGCTGAAGGGCTGCTTTCATGGAAAAATGCGAACGCACGGGAAAATCTTGACGCGGGCAATTTGGAGCCGGTAAACTTGCAAAAACCGGACGAACGAAAAAACAAAATGCCCCTCAACGAACGAAGAAGTACCCGATTCCTACCAGCACCCCGACCAAAACGGCCCCAAGGACCCGGGCCTGACGCCGTTCTGCACCGGTCAACAAGTGCCTTGCGAACGGGTTGGAAAGCAGCCAAAGGTTTGAGAGCGCGGTTCCCAGAATCGGCCCTCCTCTGAACAACAGCCGGGCGATTGCGTAGATCAGCAGCCAGGATACCACCGGATACGACAAAACCGCCGGAAGGATCCAGAATGGATTGAATTCCTGCCAAAACACAGCCAGCGGTACGATGTAGATTGCAAACGTGAGGATTACGGTCAGGTAGATGAGCAATTTATACCCAACGCTCCCCTCCCCGACGTTCTGCAACCCGCTGAAAAAGCGATACGGAATCGTGCGGGCTCGGATCACTCCCAGGAAGCCCGACCGCGCGGGTTCGCACTCAGGGTGGAGTCGGAGGGCTTCGCGAAAATGCAGCAGGGCCGCTCCGGCGTCGCCCGCTTCGCTCCACTCGGCCTGTCCAAGGAAGGCGTGGGCCTCGGCGTCAGTGGGGCAGTGTCGAACCAGCTTTTCGGCAACCTCCCGAAACGGACGATCTTGCCCCATCAGCGAGAGCATGTAGGCTTTCAGACAACCCGCGTGTTCCGGGTTGAGGAGCAGGCCCGCCTGGGCGTAGTGCCCGGCTTCTTCAAACCGGGAAAGCGGTTCGCAAAGCGCGGAAGCCAACGCAAAGAAATCGGGTTGGCTCGGATCGCGTACCAGGGCATTTTGCACGGCTTCCATGGCTTTCTCCCAAGCCTGTCGCCGGGTAAGCACGGCACCTCGTAAGTAGTGGGGGTAGGCTTCGGTCGGAAACGCTTCGATGAGACGTCCCGACCAGTACAGGGCCTCACTCAGGCGATCGGTGTTCAGGCAGCAGGCACCCAGCATCCGCATGGCCTCGTACCGGCTCGGTTCTTCAACGAGGGCCTGCTCGCACAAGTCGGCCGCCAGTTCGTACCGCTGTAGGGCGAAGGCTGCTTCGGCACGGGTCAGGAGGCGGTCGTAACCGTTGCCGTTGGGATCGTCCCGCATTGTTTTTCTTCGAGCGAAAGGGAGTTTGAATCCATCGTTTTCTAAAGTCCAAAAGCCAGTGCCAAAATCAGGAGGAGAAACAAGACCAAACCGCCCAAAAAATAGGCGCTTAGTCCTGTGCTCACCAAAACCGCCACCAACCCCAACCCCGCCAGCACCAGCCCGGTCGGTAGCGCACGGAGTGCCCAGCGACTCGACCGACCGGCATTTTCCAAGACCCGGCCGAGGCGCTCCCAAGCCGATTCATCCTGGGCCAATTCAGCTTCGTTCAGGGCAAGGCGGGCCTGGGTCCAGGCCGGATCAAGGCGCACGGCTTCCCGGAGATGTCCGAGGGCTTTTTCGAGGCGGTGGTCGAAGAAATAACTTTTGCCCAGAAAATAATGCCCCTTCGCCGACTCGGGGGCGATGCCCAACAGGGCTTCGGCCTGCTTCCTGAAGGAGCGCTTCGCGTCGTACCGGGCGGCCAGGTCGATTTCCCGGCACCCCACGTGGTCGGGTTGGAGTTTCAGGCCCTCGCGGGCGAGCAGGCGGGCGTCGAAATACTGCCGGCGCAGGTAAAAAATCCGGGCTTTCAGGGCGAAGTAATCGGCCTCGGGCCGGTACCCGATGGCTTCGTCAATGAAGGTTCGGGCTTTGCCCGGCCACCCCAGCCTGAGGTACATCGAAGCCGCGAGGTAGCACACTCGTGCGTCGTCGGGCCGGAGGCGGAGCAGGTGAAAAACCACCGGTTCCGCCTCCTCCGCCCGGTCGAGGTTCAGGTAGCAGGCCGCCAGACCATCCAGGGCGGGCACGTGGTCCGGCTCCACGGCCAGCGCTTGCCCGTAGCGTTCGGCCGCCTGCTCGTACCGCCGCAGGCTGAAGAGTACCCCGGCCTGTTCGCAGTGGTGATGGGCTTCGAGAAACGGTTGCACGAGGACGTGGATTAAGCAGCGACGCAGTGCCAGATTCAGGCTTTCGGAAGGGGAAACAGCGAAACAGTGCGCTACCCCGACAGTCGCGAAAGCACCACCAGCATCAGGAGAAAAACCAGAATCAGCCCTCCCAGCAAAGGGCCGAGCCCCCAAACCACGTACAGCACCGCTAACCCAATTGCCACTGCCGCCAATGCCCATGGCAGCGCGTTGAACATCCAGCGGCTCGACCTTCCGGTGTTTTTCATGATCCGTCCGAGGCGCTCCCAGCCCGATTCCGCGCAGGCCCCTTCCGCTTCAAGGAGTGCTTCAAGGGCTTGGGGCCAGTTGGGGTCGAGGCGCACGGCTTCCCGAAAATGCTCGATGGCTTTTTCCACGTGGTTATCGATGAAGAAAGCTTTTCCCCGGAAAAAATGCGCTCGGGCTGAATCAGGGACGAGTTGAAGCAGCGCCTCGGCCTCGGCCCGAAACGGCTCTTGCAGATCGTACCGGGCGGCCACTTCCAGTTCGCGGCACTTCAGGTGCTCTGGTTTAAGGTGCAGGCCCTTTCGGGCAAGCTGCTTCGCTTCGTAAAAATGCCCGTGCTGGTAGTGAATGCTGCCTTTGAGGGCGAAGTACTCCGGATCGGCTTGCCGCCCGATGGCTTTGTCGATGAACTCCTCCGCTTTGGCAGGCCGACCGAGTTGGTTGTACAAAAAGGCCGCCAGGTAGCAGGTATGGTTATTCTCCGCATCAAGTTGCAGCAACCGGTGAACAACCGGCTCGGCCTCTTCGGTCTGCCCCAGGTTGAGGTGGCAAGCAGCCAAACCACGCAAGGCAAAAACGGAGTCTGGCTTTAGCGTCAAAGCCTGTCCGTAGCGCTCTGCCGCCTGTTCGTACCGGTTCAGGCCGAAAAGCAGGTCGGCCTGTTCGCACAAATAGCTGGCTTCGAGAAACGCTTGAAACGCTGACACGGGTGGCTGGTCGTGGGTTAGGGCGGCGCGCGGCGCCAAAGTCAGGCTTTCAGTTTGAGGTACCGCAGGATGTCGTCGTACAGGCCGCTTTCGTTGGCGTAGAGGGCGTAATTTTTGGCCGTCGAAAACCACTCGCGGGTGCTGGGGGGTTGTTGCCGCTGGGCTTGGCGCAGGTCGGCAGCCGTGATGGGCAAGACCCGCCCCAGGCGCAGCGATTCGGGCAGTTTGCCCTCCACGGCCCGGTCCACCACGGCGCGGAGGTCGGCCCCTGAGTAGCCTTCGGTGCGTTTGGCGAGGTCGTCCACGTCCACGCCGTCGGTGGGTTTGTCCGCCAGGTGCAGGCGCAGGATTTCGGCCCTTGCGGCCAGATCGGGGGGACCGACGAACACCACCCGGTCGAAGCGCCCCGGTCGGCGAAAGGCCGTGTCGAGATACCAGGGGCAGTTCGTGGCCCCGAGCACGAGGATGCCGTCGTTGGAATACCGCACGCCGTCGAGTTCGTCGAGAAACTGGTTGATCAGAAACCGCCCCGCCACCTGCCGCATGTCGGTCCGGCTGGCCCCGAGGGCGTCGATTTCGTCGAAAAACAACACGCAGGGGGTGCTGCGGCGGGCTTGCTGGAAAATCTCGTGCAGGTTTTTCTCCGAAGCCCCCACCCACATGTCGAGCACGTCGTTGAGGCCCACGGGAATGAAGGTGGCGGCGATTTCGCCCGCCGTGGCCCGGGCCAGGAAGGTCTTGCCGCAGCCCGGCGGGCCGTAGAGCAAAATGCCTCCGCCGATTTTTTTGCCGAATGCCCGGTAGATCGCCGGGTTTTGCAGGGGGTGGATCACCTTCAGGGCGATTTCCTGCTTGACGCTTTCCAGCCCGCCCACGTCGGCGAAGGTGACGGCCGGTTTTTCGGCGTCCGCCAGCGCGAAGGCCTCATCCTCCGGGTTCTGGGCGTGGAAGGAAACAGGCTGGGCCAGGCCGCTTTCCCGGAGGTGGCGGTGCAGAACGGCCTCAAACTCCCCGTCGGCCAGCCGCTCGTCGTCGGTCGTCGCCCGGTCGTAGTGGCGTTTGGCCGCTTTGCCGTCACCCAGGCGCAGGGCCACCTTTGCCAGCAGAAGGCGGGCCGTCGGCAGTTCGTCTGCGTCGAGCAGTTCTTCCAGAATCACCAGCGCGGGCGGATCGTTGTGCAGGGCGTGGTAGCACTCGGCCAAACGCAGACGCAGGGGGCGGTCAGCGGGAGCAAGGCGACAGGCTTCGCGGTACTCGGTCAGGGCTTCGTCGAAGCGGGCCAGATCGAAAAGCGCCCCGGCCAGCATGGTGCGCAGGGGCAGGTTGTCGGGAGAAATGCGCAGGGCCTCCCGCAGGCCGCTGAGTTGAGCGTCGGTCACGACGGACAAAGTGGGTAAAACGTGTAACGCCCGAACTTCGCACTTTTCCGTAAAAACGAAAAACCCCAACCGCATGCGGTTAGGGTTTTTCGACCAACAGGGCCTAGATCAAGCCTTTTTCTTCGCGCCTTTGGCCGCAGGGCCGTTGAGCGAGTTGATCCACTTGGCGATTTTCAGAGCGTCTTCTTTCGGCACCTGGGTCATGGGAGCCATGGCCGGGTAGCCGGGCCAGTTGGCGGGCTGGGGTTTGTAAATCAGCTCGACGATTTTTTCGGGCGTGTATTTTTTCTTGGCCACGTCCTTGTACGCCGGGCCGACCAACCGTTGGTCAACTTTGTGGCAGGTCAGACAGATGTGTTTCTGCAACAGGGCCTGCACGTCGGCGGGAGGCTCGGTTTGCGCGTTGGCCCGACCCGCTACGGCCAGCAGGGCGACGGCCAGGAAGAAAAGCGTTTTTTTCATTTCGGAAATAAAATAGCTCGTATGGTCAACGGACAAAACTACGAAATCTATTCCACTCACCCGGCTTAAAAAGCCTTAAAATGCCAGGACGACCGTGGCAAAATACAAAAAGGCCAGCACCGGGTAAGGCGCTGGCAAAAAACGGGTACGCTGAACCTGGCTTTTGTCCGTCAGTTGAGGGCCACCTGGCGAACCGGTGCGGGCGTTTTCAGTTCCACCGTTTTAACGTCCTTCTTGTCGCGGTTGCTCACCTCGATGGTGTACTGGCCGTCGGGCAGGTCGGCCACCTTGAGGGCGTAGGCCTTGCCGGTGCATTGCTTGCCCAGGGTGCTGGTGAAAAGCACCTCGCCCTCGGCGTTTTTCATCTCGATCCGGATGGGGGCCGGGGTGTTTTTCTGCACGTGGAAGCGCAGTACGTCGCGGCTGGCCGTCAGGCGGGCGTTGACGCTGAAGCTGTTGGCGGCTTCAACGGACGCTGGTTTTTGGGGTTCAACGGTGCCGGGGGTGGTGGCGTGGGCGAACGGGGCAGCCAGCAAAGCAGTGGCCAGGGCGAGGGTTTGAAAAGCGCGTTTCATGGTGAACGGTGTTTTGGGAGTTGATTGGATGTGTTTCCGGATTTGTTTCGAGTTGATTGTGTTGCGGCGTTGGTTGCTGCTCGTGCCAGAAGTAATTCAAGGCTTGTGCCAGACACCGACCCAATTTTAACTTGTTGATTTTCAGTGATATAATTTTAGTAGTGCTCGAAAAGCCTGTTCGCTTTCGGACAGTCCCGTTCGATTGCGTACACCGCCGGACGAACGCACGACGGCCCTGCCGTCGGTTTTCCGAAAGCAGGGCCGTCGAACGTAGAGAACGCGAGAACTTTTAAACCACTTCGGCTACCGGCTCCGCCGCTTCCGGGGCTTTTTTCAAATTTCTGGACAGGTAGCTGTACACCGCCGGGATGATGTACAGCGTCAGCGTGGTGGAAAACAGCAGCCCGCCCACCACGGCGATGCCCATCGAAACCCGGCTTTCCGAACCGGCACCCAGCGCGAGCGCGATGGGTAAAATGCCCAGCGCGGCGCAGAGGCTCGTCATCAAAATCGGCCGGAAGCGGCCCACCGCGGCTTCGCGCACGGCGTCGAGTTTGGTCAGGCCCGCTTGTTTGCGCTGGTTGGCGAATTCCACGATCAGGATGCCGTTTTTCGTCACCAATCCCACGAGCACGATGATGCCGATTTGCGAGAAAATGTTGAGCGTCTGGCTGAAATCCCAGAGCGACAAAAACGCCCCACACACAGCCAGGGGCACGGTAAACAGGATGACGAGCGGATCAATGAAACTTTCAAACTGGGCCGACAAAATCAGGTAGATCAGCACCAGCGCCAGGGCAAAGGCGAAGTAGAGCGACGACGAACTTTCGCGAAACTCCCGGCTCGTGCCGTCGAGGGCGGTCGTGAAGCTGGGGTCGAGCACCTCGGCGGCGATGCGGTCCATTTCGTCGAGGGCTTCGCCGAGCGTAACGCCCTTGGCCATCTGCGCCGACACGGTAGCGGCCACGTAGCGGTTGAAGCGGAAGAGTTGCGGGGGCGTGCTCTGCTCGGTGAGCCTCACGAGCGCGTCGAGCTGGATGAGTTCGTCGCGGTTGTTTTTCACGTAGAGCGAGCGCAGGTCGGTTACGTCGTTGCGGTCGGGGCGGTCAATCTGCCCGATGACCTGGTACTGCTTGCCGTCCATGATGAAGTAGCCAAAACGCCGCCCGGAGAGGCCGAGTTGGAGGGTCTGGGCTACGTCCTGGATGCTCACGCCGAGGTTTTGGGCCTTGTCGCGGTCGATTTCGAGGCGGATTTCGGGTTTGGTGAATTTCAGGTTCACGTCCGAAGCCGAGAACTTCGGGCTGGCCTGCACCCGCTTCATGAATTCGGGCAGGGCGGCCCGGAGTTTGTCGTAGTTGGGGGCCTGAATCACGAACTGCACGGGCAAACCCGCGCCGCGTCCTGCCCCCGATCCGATGGTCTGCTCCTGCACGACGAAGGTTTTTGCCCCCGTGAATTTTTTAATTTTCGGCGAAATCTCGTCCACGATCTGCTGCTGACTGCGGGTGCGAATCGTGCTGTCGAGCAGTTTGACGCGGATGGTGCCCGTGTTGGTCGCACCGGTGCCGAAACTCGGTGCCGTCACGGCCGTGACGGCATCGAGTTCGTTTTTTTCCAATTCCTGCTGCACAAAGGCTCCCAGTTCGTCGGTGAAGGCCAGCATGTACTCGTACGTCGCGCCTTCGGGGGCCGTAGCCTGGATACGGAACTGCCCGCGGTCTTCGAGCGGGGCCAGTTCGGAGGGAATCGCGTTGGTGCGGATCATCTGCCACACGATTCCGACGAAAAAAACCATCAGCACCCAGGCCAGCCAGCGCGCTTTCAGGAACGACCGCAGCGAAGCCTCGTATCCCGCAATCATCCACTCGAAAAACGGCTCCGTCTTGCGGTACAGCCAGGTGTGCCCGCCCCCCTTCAGAATCCGCGAACTGAGCATGGGCGTCAGCGTGAGCGACACGAAGGCCGAGATGATGACCGACCCGGCCACGACGATGCCGAATTCGCGGAACAGCCGCCCCGTCAGACCCGACAGGAAAATCACGGGCAAGAACACCGCCGCCAGGGTGACGGTGGTCGAGATGACGGCGAAGTAAATTTCCCGCGAGCCGTCGAGCGCGGCCTGCATGGGCTTCATGCCCTCCTCGATTTTGGCGTAAATATTTTCCAATACCACGATGGCGTCGTCCACCACCAGCCCGATGGCCAGCACGATGCCGAGCAGAGTCAGCACGTTGATCGAAAACCCGCAGAGGTACATGATGAAAAACGACCCGATGAGCGACACCGGGATGGCCGTCAGGGGAATCAGCGTGGAGCGCCAGTCGCGGAGGAAGGCGAAAATCACCAGCGCCACGAGGATGAACGCCGTGACGATGGTTTCTTCGACTTCGGTGATCGAGCGGCGCACGAAGCGGGTGTAGTCGGCCCCGAGCAGGACCTGGATGTCGGGCGGCAGGGTGTTCTGAATCTGCGCCAGCTTCCGGTACACGTTGTCGACGATTTCGATCTGGTTGGCACCGGGCTGGGGAATCACGGCGATGGCCAGCATGGGCACGCCGTCGCGCTTGAGGAGGGTTTTTTCGTTTTCGGCGGCCAGTTCGGCCCGGCCCACGTCGCCGAAGCGCACGATGCGGTCACCGTCTTCCTTCACGATCAGGTTGTTGAAATCGTCGGGCGTGGTGAGGCGACCCAGGGTGCGGACGGTCAGTTCGGTGGTCGCGCCCTCGACGCTCCCCGAGGGCAGTTCGACGTTCTGGCGGTTGAGCGCGTTGGCCACGTCGGCGGCGGTGAGGTTGTACGAGGCCAGCCGCACGGGGTCGATGCGCAGCCACATGGCGTATTTTTTCTCGCCCCAAATCATCACCGTGCTCACGCCGGGGATGGTCTGGAATTTCTCCTTGATGCTGCGCGTGGCGATGTCGTTGAGTTCGAGCAGCGACCGCTGGGGCGATACCACCTGCATGAAGTAGATCGGGTTGGCGTCGGCGTCGGCTTTTTCGACCACGGGCGGGTCAATGTCCTTCGGCAAAATCGCCAGAGCGCGGCTCACCCGGTCGCGGACGTCGTTGGCGGCGTCTTCGATGTTGATTTCCAGTTCAAATTCCACCGTGATCGTGCTGCGGCCATCGCGGCTGGTGGAGGTGAGCGTGCGGATGCCCGCGATGCCGTTGATGGACTCTTCGAGCGGCTCGGTGATCTGCGACTCGATGATGTCGGCGTTGGCCCCGGTGTACTGCGTCCGGACGGTCACGATGGGCGGGTCCACGCTCGGAAATTCGCGCACGCCGAGGTACGTGAACCCGATGACGCCGAACAGAATGATCAGCACCGACATGACCAGGGCCAGAACGGGGCGGTGGATGGAGGTGTCGGAAAGGCTTGCCATGCGGTCAGTTTGCAGGTTTCAGTTTGCAGTTGCGTTTCGGTTTCTCTTCACCGCGTCAGTTCAAGCCACGACGAAGTTGCGAAGCATCGTAAAAGTTCTCCCTCCGCGTCATTGCGAGCGGAGGGAGGGGCGATTTTTAATTTTTTACGCTTTCAATTTTTACGTCGCCATTCGGCTTCACCTGCAAAATTCCCGTCGTGATCAGCGTATCGCCCACGGCGAGGCCGCTGGTGACCTCCACCTCGCGGTCGCCGCGGAGGCCGAGCTGGACGGGCTGGGAAACGGACTTGCCGCCCCGGACGACAAACACCTTCGGCCCGCTGAGTTCGGGAATGACGGCCTCGGTGGGCACGAGCAGGGCGCGGGGTTTGGACGACAGCACCACATCGATTTTGGCGAAGGAGCCGGGAATCAACGACCGGCTCCCGTTGGGGCACAAGGCCCGCAGTTGCAGCGTGCGGGTGTTGGGGTCGATTTTGGGATCGATGGCGTACACCGTGCCCGTGAATTTCTGGTCCGAATCTTCCACCATAAACTGCACCCGGCTCCCCTTGCGTACGGCCGAAGCGTACTTGGCGGGCACCGAAAAATCGAGTTTGGCCGGGTTGACGTTGGTGAGTGTGGCGATGGGCGACGAAGGCGTGATGTAACTCCCCAAACTCACCTGCCGCAGGCCCACGGTACCGTCGAAAGGGGCCTTCAGGATGGTTTTGGCGATTTGGGCCTTCACGTTTTCGATGTCGGCTTCGATGCTGCGCACGTTGGTCAGGCTGATGTCGTACTCCTGCTGGCTGATGGCTTCCTTGGCCAGCAGGCGGCGCTGGCGGTTTTCGATGCCCTCGGCGAGGAGTTTCTGGTTTTCGAGTTTGTGAAGCTGGGCTTGCAGGTCGTCGTCGTTGGTGCGGAGCAGCACGGTACCCTGCCGCACGAAATCGCCCTCGCGCAGGGTGAGCTGGACGATTTTCCCCGGCACTTCGCTGTGCAGTTCCACCTCCTCGTTGGCGCGGAGGGTGCCGGTGGTTTTCACCACGTCGCTCAGCAAGTGCGGCTGCACGACGAGCACTTGCACCGACGTGGCCCCGCCGCCGGGTTTGGGAGCCTCAGCCTTCGGCCCGGCGCGTTTGGGCGCGAGAAAAGTCTTGAGTTTCGGGTAAAACACCAGACCGATGATCAGCAAAAGCACGGATATCGACAACACCGTTTTGGTCGCTTTTTTCATGGGTGGGAAGGGTTAGAAAGACGGCTCGGGTAATTCCAAAAGTACCAAACGGATGGCTGGGTTGAAAAGCCGCGCCGTTTTCCCGACGAAATCCGCATTTCCGGCGACGTAATCCCACCGCCGGACGCAAAAGCCCCGCCGGGGCGGGGCTTTTGCTTGACTCGGATGCTTATTTCCGAATCGTGAACGTGAACTGCTTGTAATTCTGACTCGCCGGAATTTCCGCGTTGCCCATCAGGTTGAGGATTAGGGTGACCGTGGTGCTGGCCGGGGCCGAGGCTGGAATGCCCACCGGGAAGTTGATGGGAATGTAGGCCCGGCTGGCGTTGGCGGGGATCGTCACGACGCCTTTTTGGGTCAGAAAGCGGAAGTTTCGGTCTTCCACACCCGTGCTTTTGGCGTCGACTTCGTAGGTGACGATGAAGGACTCGGGCCGTTGCGGCCCGACCAACTGCACCAGCAGGCTGTCAGTGCGGCCCTGTTGGAGGGTGCGGGAGTTAACCGTGTTGTTGGCCAGGAAACGGGCGTTGATGGCGTCCACGCGGTCGTTTTTGAATTCCACGACGCTGGGACCGGTGTAGGTCAAATCGCGTTCGGGCTTGCAGGCCGAAAAGCCCACTGCGACGGCGACTAAGCCCAACCAAAGGATGTTTTTCATGGTAAGAAAAGCGTTAGGGGCGGCGTTAAACCGCCCCGTGATGCATCAATAGCCGGGGTTCTGAACAATTTTCGGGTTCACCTGGATGTCGCCCGTGGGCACGGGGGGCAGGATGCGGTAGTCGCTGAACGGAATCGTGGTACCACCCGGCTTGGGGATGGCCAACCCCTGGCGGGTCAGGTCGAAGAAGCGGTGCCCCTCAAACGCCAGTTCGATGCGGCGCTCCAGCAACACGGCGTCGAGCAACGCCTGGCCCGTCAAAGCCGCCGAGGCGGTCAACCCGGCGCGGATGCGCAAGCGGTTGAGGTCTTCGAGCGCGAGGGCGTCTTTGCCGAGGCGGGCGTTGGCCTCGGCCCGGTTGAGGTACAGTTCGGACACGCGGATGACGGGCACGTTGTCCCAGCCGAACACCCCTCGGGTGCCCGAAAATTTGTTGCTGTACTGCACCTGCTCGTTGTCGGCGCGGACGCCCGCCAGCAGCAGGCCCCGGCGCACGTCATTGGGTTCGAGCAGGCTCAGGAATTCGTTCGAGGCCACCACGTCGCCCCAGCCAATGCGCGACGACGTGCCCACCCGCAATTGCTGGTAGTAGCCCTGGATGGCGTTGTCGCCGTTGAGGGCCTCCTGATTCGTGTTGTAGTTGATTTCAAAAATGGACTCGGCAAAACCGGCGGCACCCGCGCGGGCCGTTCCCCACGAGGCCACGTAGTTGACGTTGTTGACGAACGTGCCCACCCGCTCGTCGAGCGCGGCTGTGGCGGCGTCGGCGGCGAGTTGAAACTTGTCGGGAAACTTCGGCCCGCCCCAGTAGAGGTACAGGCGCGACAGCAACGCCCGCGCGGCGGCTCGCGTCGCCGAAAAGGGCGCGCCGGCGTTGGGTGTGCCCGAATCGGTGAACAGTTGGATGGCCTGCTGGAGGTCTTTTTCTACCTGTTGGAACACCTCCAGCGTGGTGTTGCGGGCGGGGTACTGGATCCGGCTGGCGTCGTCCTGCGCGTCGAGGATGAGCGGTACGCTCAGTTCGAAGCCGTTCTGGACGTAGTTGGGGTTATAGCCGTAGGTCCGGGCCAGGTCGAAGTACAGCACCCCGCGCAAAAACAGGGCCTGGGCTTTGAGCGACGCTTTTTGCTGAGCGGTAGCGTCGGCGATGCCGTCCGCCGACGCAATCACCAGGTTGGCCGCGTTGATGGTTACGTACACGTTGGCACCGGTCGTGGTGCCCTGTTGCCAGATGCCGATGTGCGCACCGGGTTGGTTGGTCGATTCGTTCAGGCCCCGCCCGCTGCGGGTGGCGGGGTTTACAAGCCGCACGTTGTCGGCCAGCAGTTCGGGTGTTACGACCATGATGCGGCCGTAGTAGCCGCCCCCGGTGCCGCCCCGCATCGAGGCGTAGGCCCCGTTGAGGGTGGCCGTCACGCCGGCCCGGTTGGTCAGGGCCGTTTCGGCGGCGATTTGGTTGCGAGGGGTTACCTCCAACAGACTTTCGCAGGAACTCAGCGCGGCCAGCAGGACTGCGGTGATTCCCAGGGCGAAGGATTTATTCATGGATGGTTTTTTCAACGTTGTCAATGAAAACGGTTCAGAATCCGATTTGCACCCCACCGACGAAGCTTTTGCCCTGCGGGAAAATGCCGATGTCGGTGGCGTTGGCCGTGTACTCGGGGTCAAATCCTTTGTAGCGCGTGTAGGTCCACAGGTTCACGCCTTGCAGGTACACGCGGGCGGTGCGCATTTTGATTTTCGACAACCACTCGGTCGGGAAATTGTACGCCACGGTGAGTTGCTTCAGGCGGATGTAGGAGGCGTCTTCGTAGAACCGGTCGTGCGAGGAAATAGCCCCGCCCAGCACCGAACTCGACGACCCCGGCTCGATGGCCCCCGGCAGCAGCCGGGGCACGTCGGTGATGTCGCCGGGTTTTTGCCAGCGTTCGAGCACTTCGCGGTCCTGGTTGGTATCGAAGCGGTAGTCCATCGCCGAGAACGAGCGGTTGGCGTTGAAGCCCAGGTTCCCGACCTGGTACTGAAAAAAGCCCGTCACTTCAACCCCCCGGTAGCTGAACGTGTTGGTGATGCCGCCGAAGTAGCGGGGGTTGATGGTGCTGCGGTCGAGCAGTACGCGGTCGCGGGCCTGGGGCAGGTAGGTGATGTTGCCCAGGGTGTCGAGCCACATGGCCCGGCCGTCGGCGGGATTGACCCCGGCCCAGCGGGCCACGAAGGGCGTGCCCAGCGGTTTGCCCAAGAACAGCCCGTTGTCGGGCAGGTCTTTGTTTTCGAGCAGCTTGGTCACCTTGTTGCGGTTGAAGGCGATGTTGAAATCGGTCGTCCACTTCAGCGCACCCGTGAGGTTTTTGGTGCTGATGGCGATTTCAAGGCCTCGGTTTTGCAACTCGCCGATGTTGCGGGCGATGGACGCAAACCCGCTCGTGCCCGGCAGGGGCACGTTAAGCAGCAGGTCTTTGGTGGTGCGGATGTAGTAGTCTACCGAACCGCTGACGCGGTTGTTGAGCAGGCCGTAATCCACCCCGGCGTTGAACGACACGTTGCTCTCCCAGCTCAAATCGGCGTTGCCCAGTTGCACGAACCCAATTCCGGCCCGGCCCGCGTAGGCCGTCGCCAGCGTGGAGTTGAACAGCGACCGGGCGGCGAAGTTGCCGATGGAGCTGTTGCCCGTGGCCCCGTAACTGGCCCGCAGTTTCAGGTCGTTCACCACGTTCTGGTCTTTCAGGAAACCTTCCTCCGAAATCACCCATGACGCCCCCACCGAGGGGAACAAGCCAAAGCGCCGGTTGGCCCCGAAGCGCGACACGCCGTCGTAGCGGAGCACGCCGTTGATGACGTACCGCTTGTCGAGGGTGTAGCTCAACCGCCCGAACACGCTGGCCAGCTTCCAGGCCGAGTAGGCCGAACTAGCCGTGTAGTTGCTCAGGCCCTGCAACGACTGCCGGAAGTCGGGCGTGGCCACGTTGCTGCCTTCGCCGTCGAAGCTCGTCACGGTTTCGTTGCGGTAGTTGAACCCCAACAGAGCCGACACGTCGTGGCGGTCGTTGAAATTGCGGGTGTAATTCAGCGTCTGGTCGGTTTGCCAGTTGATCACCCGCGTGCCCGACTGCCGGACGATGCCGTTGTTGGCCGCCCCGGCCGGGGTGCGGGCGTCGAAAAACTGGTTTTCGGTCACGTCCAGAAAGTCAATCGAGTAGGCTGAGCGGAAACGCAGGCCCTTCACGATGTCGTAGTTGAGCGCGAAGTTGCCGATGCCCTGGATGGTCGTGCCCGCGTTGATGTTGTAGGCAATGATGGCCAGGGGGTTGGAGTTTGGCCCCAGGGTACCGCGCAGGGTTTGGTTGAAGGTGCCTTCGGCGTTGTAGGGGTTGTCCATCGGCAAACGCCCGAGGGCGGTCACGAACACGTTGTTGGTGTTGAAGGCCGGCGAAAACGACGAGTTCTGGCTCACCGTACTCAGGTTGAGGCGGGTCTCCAGCGAAAACTTGTCCGACAACTCGCTGTCAAGGTTCACCCGGAACGTGCCTCGCTTGAAGTCCGTGCCGATGAACTGCGCGACGGTGTTGTTGTACGACCCGCCCACGAAGTACCGCGACCGCTCGTTGCCCCCGCTGACCGACAGGTCGAGTTGCTGGATGGGTCCGCGCCGGGTCACGGCGTCCTGCCAGTCGAAATTGGGCGCGCTGGCGGCCGGGCCGAAGGCCTGATCCACGGCGGCCCCGGCCCCTTCGCCGCCCGCGTTGACGGCGGCTTCGCGGCGGAGTTGTACCCACTCCGGCCCCGTCAGGAGCGGGAACTTGTAGAGCAGTTCGGTGAAGCCCGTGTAGGCGCTGAAATTGACCTGCGGCTTGCCCGCTTTGCCGGTCCGGGTGGTGATGATGATGACCCCGTTGGCGGCCTGCGCCCCGTAAATCGACGCGGCGGCGGCGTCTTTCAATACCTCGATGCTCTCGATGTCGTTGGGGTTGATGGCGTTGAGCGGGTTCGACGAGGTGATGCGCCGCGAGCGATCGCCGGGGGCAATCTGCACGCCGTCGATGATGTAGAGCGGGTCGTTGCCCGCGCTGATGGAGCCAACGCCCCGGATGCGCACCTGCGTGGAGCCGCCGGGAATGCCGTTGTTCGAGTTGATTTGCACCCCGGCACCCCGGCCCTGGAGCAAGCGGTCGATGGACGGGATGGGCACGTTGCGGATTTCGTCGCCCCCGACGGAAGCTTGCGCCCCGGTGATTTCGCGCTTGGTCGCCGTGCCGTAGCCAATGACGACCACCTCGTTCAACTGGGAGTTTTCGGCCTGAAGCACCACGTCCACCGTGGTGCGGGTGCCGACCGCGATTTCCTGCCGCGTGTACCCGACCGCCGAGAACACCAGTGTGCTGCCCTCGGGGACACTCAGCCGGTAGGTGCCGTTGGCGTCGGTGGTGGTGCCTCGGGTGGTGCCCCGAACCGCCACGTTGGCACCGGGCAAGCCCCCGTTGTCGTCGCTGCCCGTCACCCGTCCCGACACGGTGCGGTCCTGGGCCTGAAGCGACCCCAGGACCCCCACCAGCACCGTCATGCTGAGGAGTAGTTTTTTTAACATTGCGATGAATTTTGGTTTTGAAAGACTACAAAATTACCTGGTAAATACCGGCGAGGCCAAATTTGTTTTGGCAAATACGGTGCGTACACGGTTTTTTATGGCAAAAAAGAGGGGCTTGCCCGTGGGCAAGCCCCTTTCATCAAAATGAGCCTGCTGCGCTCAGTACCCCGGATTCTGCTGGGCAGCCAGCGTGGGATTCTGGGCCGTTTCGTCGGCGGGAATCGGCCACAGGAACCGGTAATCGCTGTAGGGAATGGCGAGAATCGTCTTGCTGAGCGGTGTGGCCGGGTTACCGGTGTAGGTCGCGAACGTGGCGTTGCCGAAGGCCATTTTCGCCGGAATGCCGCCCACCGAGAAATCCGGATCCTTAGCCAGCCGGTGAATGTCGGCCCAGCGGCGACCTTCGCCCAGAAACTCAATGCGGCGCTCGGCGAGGATGGCCCGGATGAAGGCCTTGTTGTCGGCAAAACTGGCCGCCGTGTAGCGGTCTTTTTCATCAACCACGGCGCGGTTGCGCACGGCGCTGAGCAGGGCCAGGGCGCGAGCGTCTACCCCGGTGGTGGTGCGGGCAATGGCCTCCGACAGGTTCAACAGTACCTCGGCGTAGCGGATGATGGGCGCGTTGTCGGAACGGTTGGTGTAGTCGGTGTACTTCTGGCTGTAGTAGCTGCGGGCATCCCGGTTGAGCAGCGTGGTGCGGCGTAGGTCGTTCAGCGGCCACTCGGCCAGGTTGTAAGCAATCGGGCTGATGCGCACCAGACCCCGCCCGCCGTTGGCCGGGTTGCCGAGCATGGCAGCCAGGGCACCGTTTACACCAGGATTGTCTTGTGCGCTGTTTTCAATCGAGAACACGGCTTCTGAGGAATACCCGTTGGTGAACGGCCCGTTGGGGGCGGCCGTCAGGGCGTACCCGCCGATGGGGCTGGTGAAGGGAGCCGCCGCAGACACGATTTTGTTGCCTTCCGCGATGACGCCCGCCCAGTCGCCCTGGTGGAGTTTCACGCGGGTTTTGAGGGCAATGGCCGCTCCTTTCACCGCCCGGCTCACGCGCAGGTTACCGGTCCGGGTGGCGGGCAGGTTGGTTTCGGCGTAGTCGAGGTCGGCCAGGATGAATTTGTACGTATCGGCCACCGACGACCGGCCCGTAGCCAGCCCTTTCTCGACCGTGGCGGGCGAATTAACGGCAAAATCCCGGATGGGCATTCCGGGGCTGGAGCCGTTGCCTTCGGCGAAGGGCCGGGAGAAGTTGATCAGCAATTCGTGGTACGCCAGCGCCCGCATGAAGCGGCCCTCCCCTTCGTAGGCTTTGGCCTGCTCATCGGTGATGAGCTTGTTGGTAGCCGCTCCACGGGCCCCTTCAATCAGGATATTGCACTGATTGACCAGCGCGAACAACGTGTTCCACATCCAGACGTTGTTGGCCGTCGCGGGGGTATAAATGGATTCGTTGGTGATCTGGTAAAACAGGGCCTGATTGAGCATGTCTTCGCCGCGCATGTCGCCCTGTTCGATGGAAGCGGCCCCGAAGGGATACCCCCGGACCACGTTGCCGGCGTAGTTGCCGCTCTGCGCGGCGTTGTACATCCCGACCGCGGCCAGTTCGACCCGCGCTGCCGAGGTGAACGCCGTGGCTTCGGAAAATGCATCGGCGGGCTGCAATTCGGTCAGGTCCTTGCAGGAGGTGACCGTCAGCGTGGCGACCAGCGAAAGCGCCGACATCCGCCACAGCGATTTGGGAAAAAACGAAGTATGGTTCATGGAGATGAATCGTTCGGAAAATTAAAAGCCAACGTTGATGCCCACGGAAGTCGTGCGGATGATGGGGCTGGCGTTTTGGTCAAGACCAAAGTCTGCGTTGCCAGTCGTGGTGCTGAGTTCGGGGTCTAAACCCTTGTAACCCGTAAACGTGAAGGCGTTCTGAATCTGGCCGTACACCCGGATGGAGCGGATGCCCGTGCGCGTGATTTTGTTGGTCACGCTGGCCGGGACGGTGTAGCCCAGCACGATGTTCTGAATCCGGACGAAATCGCCTTTTTCGAGGAACCGCGACACGGTGGCGCTGGTGTTGTTGATGGCGGCTTCGCGGCCAATCCACAGCCGGGGCACGTCGGTGATCTGGCCGGGGGTAGTCCAGCGATCCAGGATTTCCCGCCCGTTGTTCTGGAAGCCCAGGTTGAGCAGGGTTTCCTGGCGGGTCAGGTTCATGACGTAGTTGCCGCCGGAGTACCGCGTGAACACTTCCAGATCAAACCCGCCCAGGCGGAACCGGTTGGTCAGACCGCCCTGGAACGTGGGGTTGGAGTTGCCCAGGATGAACCGGTCGGTGGTCGAACTGAGCGAAGAAGCCGTAACCAGTTCGCCCGGAGAAGCCGGGTTGTAGGCGAAGTACGTACCCGTGGCGGTGTTGTACTGCACGATGTTGTTGCTCACGTTGCCCTGCCCATCGCCTTTGTACCACATCGGGTTGCCATTGGCCGGGTTAACGCCCGCCCACTTGAAGCCGTAGAACGACCCGATGGGCTGGCCCACGCGGGTGATGTGGTACGTAGTGATGATGTCCTGGCCGTTGTTGAGGGCCGTGATTTTGTTGTTGATGCTGGTGAAATTGAAGTTGACGTCCCAGCTAAATTTCTCCTTGCGGATCACGCTGGCGTCCAACGACAACTCGAACCCTTTGTTTTGCAAGGCCCCGATGTTCCGGAAGATCCCGTTGCCCGGTACCCCGAGCGAGGCGGGCGTGGGGGCAAACTGCACCAGGCCGTCCACGTCGTTGATGAAGTAATCGGCGGCCACGGTGATGCGGTTGTCGAGCAGGCCCAGGTCAAAGCCAATGTTGGTTTTCTTGCTCTGCTCCCACTTCAGGTCGGGGTTGCCCGTGTTGTCGAAGGCGATACCCGTTTGCGTACCGTATTGCGAGGCGCCGAAGGTGCCCAGGTAGGGGAAGAACCCGATGTTGGTGTTGCCTACGATGGCGTAGCTGGCCCGCAGGCGCAGATCGGAAATGGCCGCCACGTTTTTCATGAAACCTTCTTCCGAAATCCGCCAGGCAACCGACCCGCCCGGGAACGTACCCCGCCGGTTGGCCTGCGGCAGCGACGAAAGGCCGTCGTTGCGCACCGTGGCGCTGATGAAGTACTTGCCGGCGTAGTTGTAGTTTAAGCGGGCGAAATACGAATCGAACGCGTTCTGAACCAGACCACCGCCCGAAAGTTGAGTCGTAAACGAACCGCTAATCAGGTTTTGCTGGATAAAAAACAAATCGGAAAAACCCTGACCCTGCGAATCGGTAAACCGCGAAACGCTTTTCTGATACTCCAGACCCGCCACGAAGTTGACGTTGTGCACGTCGGCAATCTTCTTGTTGTAGCTGATGGTGTTCTGCCAGTTCCAGAGCGTGGTGGGGCGGTAACGCTGGAACACGAACCCGTTGGAGCCGCGCCCGTCGCCGTGACGGGGGTCTAATCCCTGAAAGTCATCCTGCGTAAGCAGGTCAGCGGCGATTTGCGTGCGTATTCTCAACCCGTCGATGATCGTCGCTTCCGCGTTGGCATTGGCGATGATGCGGTTGTTGTTGGTCACGTACTTGTTTTTTGCCAACACAAACGCCAGGTTGGTGAAGTTGTTGTCAACCGGGCGGAGGTTCGGGCCTTGCCCCAGCGCCGCGCCGTCGGGTGTGACGTTGTAGCCGTCGAAACGGGCGAAGTTGGGGTCGGTCGGGTCGAGGTACGGCGAAACGTTGGGCAGCAAACGCGCCGCGCCGGTCACGTTGCCCGACAGGGCGTTACCGCCCGTGTTGAGGTTGTTGAACGTACCCCGCGTGTAGCTCAGGCTGGCCCCCACCGCCAGCCATTTGTTGAGGCTATGGTCGAAATTTCCCCGGAACGAGTACCGGGTCTGGTCGTTAGCCACGATGGGGCCGTTGTTTTTGAGGTAACCCGCCGAGAAAAAGTAGTTGGTCGTTTCAGACGCGCCGCTGATGCTCAGGGCGTGGTTTTGCACCGCACCGTTGCGCAGAATGACGTCCTGCCAATCGGTGTCGGTGCCGTTGGGGCTGGCCACGGCCTGGGCGGGCTGCCCGGCGTTGGTGTATTTTTCGTTGGCGATGGTTACGAATTCGGCCGCGTTGAGCAGGTCGAGGCGGTTGATGGGCGAGTTGACGCCCACGTAGGCATTGTAGTTGACCGACACCCGCTGGCCCCGGTTGGCCTTGCCGCGTTTGGTGGTGATGAGGATGACCCCGTTGGCGGCCCGTGAACCGAAGATGGCCGTCGAGGCCCCGTCTTTCAGGATTTCGATGCTTTCGATGTCATTGGGGTTGATGTCGCTCAACGGATCGGCCGGGCCAATGCCCGCGTACGCCTGCGTGGCCACGGGCACGTTGTCGATAACGACCAGCGGCCCGGCACCCGACGAAATCGAGTTGGTGCCCCGAATCCGGATGCGCGGTGCTTGCCCCACCAAGCCATTGGGCACGCTCACCTGCACCCCGGCGGCCCGCCCGCCCAACTGGGTGGCGAAGCTCGGCGTGGCCAGTGTGGCGATGTTTTCGGCGGCCACCGACGACTGCGAGCCGGTCAGGTTACGGCGCTCAACAGTCCCGTACCCCACCACGACGACTTCGCTCAAGTTACCGGCTTCAGACGTAAGGGCTACGTCGAGGCTGGTGCGGCTGCCCGTGGCAATTTCCTGGGCGGCAAAACCCACGGCGCTGAAACGAAGGGTTTGATTTCCTTCAACGGCAATGCGGTACGTGCCATTGGCGTCGGTGGTGGTTCCCCGGGTTGTCCCCTTCACGGCTACGGTTACTCCCGGGAGAGGAGAGCCGTCGTCGGACGCGGTCACGCGTCCTGACACGGTACGATCCTGAGCTTGGGCCATGCCCAAAAGCCCCCATCCTGCCAAAAGCAGGAAGAGTAAATGCTTTTTCATGCGGTCAGATTATTTGGTTAGTAGTGAAAATTGAAAAAGAAACTATTCGCAAAGTAATTATTTGCAGTGCGATCATTCAACCCAGGACAGATTATTTTGTTAATTTTCTACGCCATTCGCCTCAACAAACTGAACCCGATCCAAGGCCTGTTCGCCTTTAGATCGGGTTCGGTTTCGGTTTACTTCTGGTAAGCCCGCAGGGCGGTTGGTTTACGTTTACTGCGGCCCCGTGGTGCGGGTGTCCCAGTACACGGGCCGCTCGCTGAGGGTGGTGCGCTGGGGGAGGTTGGGGTTGGCGTCGACTTCCTGCTGGGGGTACGGCAGAGCGCGGGGCACGCGGCCGTTGTTGCCGGGGCTGACCGCCGCCGGAATCTGCACCAGGGCCGGGAGGCCCGTACGCCGCCAGTCGTTCCAGGGTTCGAGGGGCACCATGAAGTTGGCCACGTATTTTTCCTCAATCAACTTGCGCAGGGCCGCGTCGCCCGTGCCGAGCGTACCCGCCGCGGTGGCCAGGTAGGCCGTGGCCTGGGCGGCGGGCACCCCGGCCCGGGTGTGCGAAGCGGCGATGCCCGCCCGGTAAAACTCCTCGGCGTTGCCGGGCAGGCCGTAGCGGAGGGCCATTTCGGCGCGGATGAAATTGTACTCGGCAAAGGTCAGCATGGGCACCGGCGCGTTGCCCGCGTAGGTCAGGCCCGACACCAGGAGGGTCGGACCCGGCGGGATGGTGGTGCTCGTTACGGCCCCGCGCACGTAGGTGTGCGGTCGCGACAGGCCGTTGTTGACGCTCCCCCCGGCGGTGCCGTTGCGCAGGCCCCGGTAGCCGAGCGAATCGGTGGCGGGCGGGTTGGCGAGCAGGGCCGGGCTGAAGGGCGCGGGCGTGAAGTAGTTGGCCCGGCGCGGGTCGCGCTTGCGGTTCATCAAATCGACAAGGGTAGCCCCGCTGGTGATGTCGTCCTGGCGGTCGAGGATGAACTGGTGCGTGGGGTTTTGCCGCCGGGCGATGACGTCGAAGCGCATCTGAAAGTCGTCGGCGTTGGCCGCCATGAAATCCGCCGCCGGGGTGTTGGTCAGGAACGCCCGCACCGGCGCGGCGTCGAAGCCCGGCGCGTTGAGCATGTGCAGGTACAGGCGCAGTTTGAGCGTGTTGGCGAATTTCACCCAGCGCGTGGCATTGCCCGCGTAGATGTAGTCGTCGGTGGCCGTGGGGGCCGTCAGCGGCGAGGTTTTGCGCAGGTCGGCGATGGCCTCGTCGAGCAGGGTCAGCAGCCGCGGGTAGATGTCCTGCGAGCGGTCGGGCTTGGGCTGGGAGTTGGCCGTACCCTGAATGGCCTCGGTGAAGGGGATGTCGCCCCAGAGGTCGGTCGCCACGTGGTAGGTGTAGGCTTTGAGGGCTTTGGCGACGCCCGCGTACACGGGGCTGACGTTTTCGGCCTTGATGATTTCCTCCAAATCGGCCAGCACGCCCGCGTAGTAGGCCGTGCGCCAGAGGGTGTTCACCTCGGTGGGCTGGAGCACGTAGGCGTCCCAGGCTTCGGTCTGGCGGCCCGCCTGGGCGGCCAGTTGCTGGGCAAACAGGAGCGTGAAGCGGCCCACTTCGCCGCCGGTGTTGAAGCCGAGTTGGGCCTGCACCGAGGGCAGAATCAGGTTGGGCGGGTTGGCGATGGTGCGGGTGGGATCGATGTTGACTTCCAGGAGATCCTTGCACCCCGCAAGGCACAGCAGGCTACCGGCGAGCGCCGCTGAAGCCAGGTATTTTTTGAGAACGTTCATTTTTTCAAAAAAGAAAGAAGGCTGGTGAAACGTCAGAACGAGAACCGGGCAAACACGCCATAGGTGCGCGACTGGGGCAACGTGTTGAACTCCACGCCCTGGAGGTTGCCCGCCCCGCCGACGCTGGCCTCGGGGTCGATGTAGGGCACGTTGGTCCAGAGCAGCAGGTTGCGGCCGTTGAGCCCGACTTCCATCGAACCGAAGGGCGTTTTGTTCAGCAACCCCTGCGGCAGGCGGTAGCTCAGGCTGGCTTCGCGCAGGCGCACCCAGTTGACCTCCATGACGTACATGCCGGGGAAGTTGAAGGCGTACAGCCCGCCCCAGTACTGCTGGGCCGAAATGGCGATGTCGTTTTGCCGCTCGGTGGTCACGGTGCCGTCGGCGTTGAGGCGGCCAATCAGCCCGTCGATGGTGTAGTTGCGCAGGGGCAGGCCGTCGGCGCCGAAGCGGGGCAGGGCGGCGGTTTCGGCCCCGACGCCCGTGCGCCGGATGTCGCCAATCACCCGCGAGAGGAAGTCGCCGCCCCGGCGGATGTCGAGCAGGAAGTTGAGCGAGAGGCCTTTGTAGCTGAACGTGTTCGTCACGCCGCCCGTCCAGCGGGGGTTGGGGTTGCCCACGTACTGCACCCCGCGCGCGTCGGCGATGGGCAGGCCGGTGGTGCCGTTGATGACCAGCGGCGACTGCGGGTTGTTGCGCTCGGTGCGGAGCAGGGTGTTGGCAAAAATGGCCCCGTAGGGGTAGCCTTCCTGAATCCGGCCCTCGGCGGTGGTGAAGGGCCCGAGGCTGATGTTCTGCACGCCGGGGGCGAGCGACACCACGTCGTTGGCGATGCTGGCCCCGTTAAAGCCCACGTCCCAGCGGAAGTTGTTGTTCTTCAGCACCGTCACGTTCAAATCCCACTCCAGACCCCGGGTTTTCAGCACGCCCGCGTTGCGAAGTTGCGAGGTGAAGCCCGAGGCGGCGGCGATGGGCACGGCCAGGATGATGTCGGTCGAGCGGGTGTTGAAGTACACCAGTTCGAGGCTGACGCGGTTTTGCCAGAAGCGGGTTTCAACGCCCACCTCGGCGCTGCGGGTAAACTCCGGCCCCAGGTCGGGGTTGCCGGCCACGTTGCTGAGCGTGCGGCCCTGTGAGCCGAGGAAGGGAAACACGATGTTCGGCCCGAAGCCGTCGGAGGGGTTGGCGTTTTCGTAGTACGTGTCGGTGGCGTAAATCGGCGCTTCGCGGCCCACTTTGGCCCAACTGCTTTTCAATTTCAGGAAATTCAGCCCGTTGCCGTTGGCGTCGGCGATGCCCGGCAGGGCTTCCGACAGCACCAAGCTCCCCGACACCGAGGGGTAGAAGTAACTCCGCTTGCCCCGCTTGAAAGTCGAAGACCAGTCGTTGCGGCCCGTCAGGGTGAGCGTGGCCCAACTGCGGTACTTCAAATCAACGTTGGCGTACACCCCGAAGAGGCGGCTGCGGAACACATCGTTGAAGGGCACGAAGTTGGTGGCGTTGGTGATGTTGTCGAAGCCGCGGGTCACAAGCGTGTTGCCCACCACGCCCATGTCGTCGGTTTTGCGGATGTTGATTTCATTCCCGACGAGGGCCGTCACGTCGAAGTCCGCGCCGAGTTTGCGCCGGGCGGTCAGGTTGTTGTAAAAGCTGGTTTCCTGGCGGTAGATGGTCCGGTCGCCAACGGCCCCTACCCCACCCACCTGGTGGTTGGCCCCGCCGCGAGCGCCGATGGCGTCCACGGTTTTGCGGCGCTCGGTGTAGAGGTCGGTACCAGCCCGCGAACTGAAGTTCAGCCAGTCGTTGAGATCCAGGCTGAAGTTGACGTTGCCGATGAGGCGGTTGCGCTCGTCGCTGTAGAGGTTGTTGCGCAGCGTCCAGAAGGGGTTGTCGGTGATGCCGTTGAAGTACACCTGCGAGCCGTCGGGGCGCACCCAGGGTTCGTTTTTCAGGTCGTAATCACGAGGCAAAAACCAGCCCCGGAACAGGGGGTTCGACAACTGGTTGCCGATCTGGCTGCGCCGCGAGGCGTTGTTGATGTACTGGATGTTGGTGCCCACCGTGAGTTTCTGACTCAGTTTGCTGCTGGCGTTGGCCGACAGCACGCGGCGATTGAGCTTGTTGCCTTCCATGTACCCCTTCTCGCTCAGGTCGTTGTACGAGAAGTAGTAGTTGCTGCGGTCGGTCGCGCCCGAGAAGGCCACGTTGTGCTGCATGTTGAAGCCCTGCCGGAACATGTCGCGCACGTTGTTGGGATACGCCGTCAGGGGCACCTGGTCGGGCAGGCCGAAAAGGGCGCGGTCAGCGGCGGAATAGGCGCTGGGCACGAGGCGGCCGTCGATGGGAACGCCCCAACTCAACTGATCGGCGTTGGGCTGGAACACCGGCGCGGCGGGCAGGCCCTGGGCGTTGAGCGAAGTACCGCGGCTGTATTCGTTTTGGTACTCGGGGAAGCGGTTCACTTCCACCACGTTGTACGAGCCGTTGTAGGTGACGGTATTTTTCTTGTTACCGATGGCCCGACCTTTTTTGGTCGTCACCAGGATGGCCCCGCCCGCAGCCCGTGAGCCGTAGAGGGCGGCGGCAGCGGGTCCTTTCAGCACAGTGATGGTCTCGATGTCGTCCTGGTTGAGGTCAATGCCCCGGTTGGAGTTGGATACGCCCGTCTGGGTGGCGCTGGCCCCCAGGCTGCCCGTGCCGGCCCCACCCCCGCCGTTGTCGATGGGAATGCCGTCGACCACAAACAGGGGCTGGTTGCTGCCCGTGAACGTGGTGACGCCCCGAATGAAAATGGCCGACGATGACCCCGTGGCCCCGCTCGAACCGGCCACGCGCACGCCCGAAATCTTGCCCGTCAGGGCGTTGGCGACGTTGGTGGTGCGGGCCACGGTGAGTTGGGTGTTGTCGAGGGTTTTTTCCGAAAACCCGAGGCCTTTTTTCTCCTTCGTGATACCAAGGGCCGTCACGACGACTTCCTGCAACTGGCGGGCGTCGTTTTGCAGGGCCACGTCGACGGTCGTGCGCGACCCCACGGTGATTTCCTGGCTAACGGCCCCGACAAACGAGAAGACGAGGGTTTCATTGGGCGAAGCGGCAATGCGGTAGGTGCCGGTGTTGTCGGTGTTGGTGCCCCGGTTGGTGTTTTTGACCGACACGTTGACCCCCGGCAGCGGGGAGCCATCATCGGCCGCCGTCACTTTCCCCGTGATGGTTCGCTCTTGGGCGTACCCCGGCAGGGCCAGACCCATTGCCAGAGTCAGGCACAGTAGTAATTTGTTTTTCATAGAACAGATGAATTTGGTTGGTTAAAAGTTGGGTACTCGGTACTAAATTTGGGCTTTTGGTCTGCTGGCGAAAGAATCTTTTAACAAGGCGCGGTTGGTCTTTGTTTTAAAACGGGCAGTTCAGGAATCTGCCATTTTCTTTTAAACAAACCGATACCGGGGCTAAGGCGGAGGATTTCGCTCAAAACCTTTTCAAACCCCTGATATTTATGAAGCGTACAAAAGTAATACTTTCAATTGTCATAGCAATTTTTAGCATAAATTGTTTAAAAACTATTGCGCAACCTTCATCAAACCTGGTGGCCCGGCTCGATAAAGCCGCCTACGGCGTTGAGGCCAAAGTGGTTGCGTGGCGGCGGGATTTCCACGAACACCCCGAACTAGGCAACCGCGAATTTCGCACGGCGGAAAAAGTAGCCGCCCACTTGAAACTCCTGGGATTAGACGTCAAAACCGGCGTGGCCAAAACCGGCGTGGTGGCCCTGCTGAAGGGCGGAAAACCCGGCCCCTGCATCGCCCTGCGCGCCGACATGGACGGCCTGCCCGTGCGCGAACGGGTGGATGTGCCCTTCGCCTCAAAGGTCGAAACCGAGTACAATGGCCAGAAAGTAGGCACCATGCACGCCTGCGGCCACGACAGCCACGTGGCCATTCTGATGGGCGTGGCCGAGGTACTCAGCCAGCACCGGGCCGACCTCAAGGGCACGATCAAATTCATCTTTCAGCCCGCCGAGGAAGGTGCCCCCGACGGCGAGGAGGGCGGAGCCAAGCTGATGGTGGCCGAAGGTGTGCTCGACAACCCGAAGGTAGACGCCATTTTTGGCCTGCACATCAACGCCCAAACGCCCGCCGGGCAAATCAAGTACCGCCCCGGCGGCACGATGGCGTCGTCGGATAAACTTTACATCAAGATTCGGGGGAAACAAACCCACGGCGGCTACCCCTGGAACGGGGCCGATCCGGTGGTGGCCGCCGCCCACGTGGTGACGGGCCTGCAAACCATCGTGAGTCGCCAGATGGATTTGACCAACGCGGCAGCGGTGGTGACGGTGGCGACCATCCACGGCGGGGTACGCAACAACATCATTCCCGAAGAGGTCGAAATGTCGGGTACCATCCGGGCGCTCGACACGAAAATGCAGTACGACATCCACGAGCGCATTAAGCGCGTGGCCACGCACATCGCCGAAAGCCAGGGTGCGAAGGCTGATGTGAAGGTGCAGATTCAGTACCCGGTCACGTACAACGACCCCAAACTGACCGAACAGATGGCCCCCTCGCTGGAAGCCGCGGCGGGCAAGGACAACGTGAAGCTGACCCCCGCCGTGACCGGTGCCGAGGACTTTTCGTTTTTCCAGCAAAAAGTGCCGGGCTTCTTTTTCTTCCTCGGCGGGGCACCCAAAAACAAGCCTGTCGAAGAAACCGCCCCCCACCATACGCCCGATTTTTACCTCGATGAAAGCGGCTTTGGGCTGGGTGTGCGGACGTTCTGCCACCTGGTGGTCGATTACGCCGACCAGTTCGCGGCAAGCGGCGGGAAGGTCGCGGCGGGAAAGTAAGTTTGGGTTATTTTTGAAAAAACGATTCGGTGAACCATGCGCCTGACGCTCAATTTTCCGCAAGACCTGACCTTCTCGGACGAAGAGCTTTTCGCTTTTTGCCAGGTGAATCCCGACCTGCGCATCGAGCGGGACGAAAACGGTTTTCTTATCATCATGCCACCCACTGGCCTTGAATCCAGCTTTCGCAATGGCGACTTGTTCGCCCGCGTGTACAATTGGAACTACCAAACTGGCCTCGGGCGAGTCTCCGAGTCGAACGGCGGCTACACCCTGCCTGACACCTCGATGAAAGCCCCTGACGTGGCCTGGGTCAGCCACGAGCGGCTGGCGGCGGTGGCCCCCGACGATTTGAAGCGCTTCGCGCACGTCTGCCCGGAGTTCGTGATTGAGTTGCTTTCCGAAAACGACACGCTGGCGGAGCTTCAGGAAAAAATGGGGAAATACCTCAAAAACGGCGTCCGGCTGGGCTGGCTGATTGACCCGAAAGCCCGGCTGACGCACGTCTACCGACCGGAGTACGAACCGGAGGTGCTGCCGTTTGAAACGACCCTGAGCGGCGGAGACGTGATGCCGGGTTTTGAAATGAACGTGGCCCGGACGCTGGGCATCTAACGGTATGGTGGGGCGGTTCTGGTGAACCGCCCCACAAAAATTATTCTTCGTTGTACCCCCGCACCATCCGCGCCACCAGTCCCGGCAGCCAGCGTTTGACGTAAATGCCGAACACTTCCTTCCCGCCGGGGCACACCTCCAGCTTTTCCGCTTTCACCGCCCGCACAATCTGCCGGGCGCATTGTTCCGGCGACATGCCCCGCTCCTGATTCCGGTCCATCCGCCCGTGCCGGGAGCCGTCGCCGTGGAGGGCGTTTTTGGAAACGTCGGTGTGGATGTAGCCGGGGCAAGCGACGGTCACGCGCAGACCGAGGTCGTGATTTTCGGCGCGGAGGGCGTCGAAAAAAGCCCTCACGGCGTGCTTGGAGGCCGCGTAGGCCGAGCGCAGCGGCGTGGCCACGTAGCCCGTCACGCTGCTGATGACCACGAAATGCCCGCTGCGACGTGCCCGCATGGCGGGTAACATCACTTTCGTGAGCGCCACCACGCCGAAGTAGTTCACCTCAAAAATCCGCCGGTCCACGTCCAGGCTCGTTTCGTGAACGAGCGAGCGCTGGCTGATGCCTGCGTTCTGCACGAGCACGTCCACGGCACCGAACGTTTTCAGAACGATTTCGACCACGGCGGGCAGCGAGGCCGTGTCGGCCATGTCAAGGGGCAGCACGAGCACGTCGGTGTCGGGCAGACTGGTGGTGGCTTTCACCCGGTGCAGTTCGTCTGCGCGGCGGGCCGAGAGCACCAGTTTCGCGCCTTCGCGGGCGAATTCGTAGGCCAGCGCCTCGCCGATGCCCGACGAGGCACCGGTAATCCAGACGACTTTTCCGGTGAGTGATTTCATGGCGTATGGTCTGAATCAGGATAGGCCAGGATTTTAGGATGAACAGGATAGATGAAATCTGCTTTTGTTTTCATCCTGTTCACCCTAAAATCCTGGCCTATCCTGATTCAGGCAAAAAATAAACTCAACTCCACGTCCGGTCGTGCGAGTCGGCCTTGTCCCAGTCGGTCGTCGGTGCGAACCACTGGTCGCCTTTGCGGAGGAATCGCTTAGCCACTTCTTCGTTGAGTTCCACGCCGAGGCCGGGCTTGTCGGGTACCTTCACGAAGCCCGTCTGGGCGAAGGGTTTGTCGATGCCCGTCACGATGTCTTCCCAACCCTGCACGTCCACGCCGTGGTGTTCGAGGGCCACGAAGTTTTCGGTCGCGGCGGCGCAGTGGACGTTGGCCATCATCGAAATCGGGCTGCCCGCGAAGTGCATCGCCATTGGAATGCCGTGCTCCTCGGCGTAGTCGCCGATTTTCTTCGTTTCGAGCAAGCCGCCCGACGAAGCTAGGTCCGGGTGAACCATGTCCACGGCCTTCGCGTCGATGAGTTTGATGAATTCTTCCTTCAGGAAAATGTCCTCGCCCGTCAGGGTGGGCGTTTCGATGGCGTCCGAAATCTGCTTCCACTGGTCGTGGTAGAACCAGGGCACGAGGTCTTCGAGCCAGGCGAGCTGGTATTTCTCCACTTTTTTGCCCAGCCGGATGGCCGTGTTTACGTCGAAGTGCCCGAAGTGGTCGGCGGAAAGCGGAATGTCGTAGCCCACGCCATTCCGCACTTTTTCTACGTACTCGGCGATGTAATCGAGGCCCTTGTCGGTGATTTGAATCCGCGTGAAGGGGTGCTTGGTGTTGGCGTAGCTGCCCACCGACTTCGGCACGTTGCTGTTCCGGTTGAGGTTCCACACGTTGGCTCCGGTCAGCATCCCCGGTTTCCCGGCTAGCAGGCCGATGCCGAAGTCCATTTTCAGGAACGTGAAGCCCTTGTCGATGCGGGTTTCCTTCAGCTTTTTGGCGAACTCGGCGGCGTCGCTGATTTCGGGCGTGTCGGCGTAGAGCCGGATCTCGTCGCGGTACTTGCCGCCGAGCATCTGGTAGGCGGGCACGTTGAAGGCTTTGCCGGCCAAATCCCAGAGGGCCATCTCCACCCCGCATACGCCCCCGGCGGCGCGGCCGTGGTTGCCAAAGGGCTTGATGAGCTTGAACAACTGCTCTACGTTGCAGGGATTTTTGCCCAGCAACCGGCTTTTGAGCATAAGTGCGTATTTAGCACTGGCTCCGTCGCGCACCTCGCCCCAGCCCACAATGCCCTGGTTGGTATCGATGCGGATGATGGGGCTGATGAAGGGCACGCCCTGCAACACGGCAATCCGCATGTCGGTGATTTTCAGGTCCGACGGCTTGGACGCGCGGTTGACTTTCTGCGAAACGTACTCGGTTTCCGCCGCCGCGTTCTGGTGGAACATCAGGCCCAGCGACAGGCCGCCGAGGGCGGTTTTTTTTAGGAAATTCCGGCGGTCGGAAGTCGCGGTTTCGGCTTCGGGTTGCGGCGCAGGGGCCGGGGCCTGTGGGGGAGTGTAGCGAAAACGGTCGAGGAGTTTTTGATTCATGGTTTTTCTGAACGGTTTAGAACGATTGATTTCTTCGGCAAAAAAGGGGGCGAAACGCAATCTTACTGCTTTTCGGCGCTTTTTTTTTAGGCGACAACGCAGTACAGGCCCCCCGCCGGATTTGGCCGAACTTCACACTCCCCGATTTTAGCCCACCCGCACCGGGAGATTTCCCGCAAACCCGTACTTTTACCGCTGACCAAAACCGCGAAGCACCATGCACGCCGTTGCCGAGAAAATCCGCTGGCAGGAATTCCGCGAGATGGAGTTGGAAGACGCCGATGCCTACCTCTACGAGTTGATTGACGGGGAAATCATGAAACGAAACTATCCTGGCCTGAAACACCAGCGTCCGCTGGTTCAGCTACTGGTTCAATTCAATTCGTTCGTCGTTGAACGAAAGTTGGGGCAAGTGCTGCCCGCGCCGTTTGGAGTTATTCTCGATGAATTCAACGACGTGCAACCCGACCTGATTTTCGTTTCTGAAAACCAGAAATCCATCGTCCGCGAAGACGGCATCCACGGCGTGCCGGAGTTGTTGGTCGAAATTATTTCACCCACCTCCGTCACCCGCGACCGGGTGCGCAAAAAAGCGGTGTACGAGCGCCTGGGCGTGGCCGAATTCTGGCTCGTGGACCCGCAGAATGGCTCCGTCGAAGTGTACGAGCGGACCGAGTCGGGCTACGAACTTTTCTCGGACTCCGAAACCAGTCCGGTCGTAAAATCGAAGGTGCTGGCAGGGTTAGAAGTGGACGCGAAAGCGCTTTTTGCCTGACGAACGCCGAAAATTTTCTCTAAACCTAAAAATCCGTTCATGAAAAAACTCTTTCCCCTCGCCCTGGGCGCGGCGGGCCTGTTGCTGGCGGCGGCGCTGGTGATGGCCCTGCTGGGGCGCGGTGTCCAAACCGACTGGCTCGTACTCGGCGGGCTGCTGCTGCTGGCTTTGGGCATCCGCACCTTCCCAGCCTACGCCAGCCTGACCTTCACCGTGTTGCTGCTCGTGTCAGTTGCGCTCGCGCTGTACCACCCGGCGGCGCTGGCCCAATGGGGCGATTTTCAAACCAAAACGCTCATCACGCCGCTGATGCAACTCATCATGTTCGGCGTGGGCGCGGTGATGACCGTCGAAGATTTCCAGGAAGTGTTCCGCTCGCCCAAGTCGGTGGTCATCGGGCTGGTGGCGCAGTTTACCATCATGCCCACAGTGGGGGTGCTGCTCGCCAACGTGTTCAACTTCCCGCCCGACGTGGCCGTGGGCGTGATTCTCATCGGCTGCGTGCCGAGCGGACTGGCCTCCAACGTGATGTGCTACATCGCCCGCGCCAACGTGGCGCTCTCGGTCACGATTACCTCGCTGGCCACGCTGGCCTCGCCGTTTCTGACGCCGCTGCTGATGAAATTCCTGGCCGGGCAACTGGTCGAAATCAATTTCCTGACGATGATGCTCGACATCCTGAAAATCGTCATCGCGCCCATCGTGGTCGGGGTGTTGCTCAACCGGTTTGCCAGTCAGGTGGTCGATAAACTCAAGAACGTGCTGCCCCTGCTCTCGATGGGCGGCATCGTGCTCATCGTGGGCATCATCACCGCCAACGGCCGCGACGCCCTGCTCAACATCGGGCTGCTGCTGCTGCTCAGCACCCTGCTGCACAACCTGGCGGGCTACACCATCGGCTACAGCCTGGCCCGGCTGACGGGCCTCGACGAGGCGTCACGCCGGGCGGTGGCCATCGAAGTGGGTTTGCAAAACGGCGGCCTGGCCTCTGCATTGGCCATGAACACCCTCAAAAGCGCCAGCGCCGCCCTGGCTCCGGCCATTTTCGGTCCGCTGATGAACACGACGGGGTCGATTCTGGCGAATTTCTGGCGAAGCCGTCCACCCAAATCGTCTGAACCGCAGACGGACGCGAATTCGTCTGATTTCGCGGAGAAGCCGACGGCGAAAGCGAAAAAGACCGTCTGAATCCGCCATTTTTCAAAACCGTTTCCAACCAATCTAAACCACCCATGAACTTCAAATACCTGCTGGCGGCTTCGCTGACCGCCGCGACCCTCGGCGTTTCGGCCCAGAACATCAACGCGCCCCGCGAAACCATCGAGGCGTTTTCGAAGGAATGGAAAGGCGAGCGCTACCCCGACGGCCGCCCGAAGGTCTCCGACGATTTGGTGAAACGCCTCAAGGACGTGTCCATCGAAGCCGCCTGGGGAATCATGGGCCGCCACGGCTACCGCAGCCAGTTCGAGACGGGCTTCCAGCGCATCCACCCCGACGCGGTGCTGGCCGGGCGCGTGGTCACGGCCCAGTACATGCCCGCCCGCCCCGACATGCAGGTGCCCATCGTGGCGAAGGGCAAGGACGAAAAACGCTCCGGAGCGCCCAACTCCTGGCCCATCGACGTGCTGAAGGAAAATGACGTGTACGTGGCCGACGGCTACGGCAAAATCATCGACGGCACGCTCATCGGCGACAACCTGGGCAACTCGATTTTCGCCAAATCGAAAACGGGCGTGGTGTTCGACGCGGGGGTGCGCGACCTCGAAGGGCTGGACCAAATCGAGGGCTTCGCAGGCTTCGTGCGCGGCTTCGACCCCTCGGCCATCAAAGACATGCTCATGACGGGCATCAACTACCCCATCCGCATCGGTCGCGTGACGGTGCTGCCGGGCGATTTGGTATTGGGCAAAAAAGAAGGCGTGATTTTCATCCCGGCGCACCTGGCCGAAGAAGTGATCACGGGTTCGGAATGGATTGCGTTGCAGGACGAGTTTGGCCACCAGATGCTCCGCGAGGGCCGCTTCACCCCCGGCGAAATCGACACGAAATGGAACGCCGCCATCGTTACGGCCTTCCGGGACTGGACCAAAAAGAACCCGTCGAAAGTGAAAATGTCCGCGGCGGATTTGGAGAAGAAAATCGCGTCGCTGTAAGTTTTTAACCACAGAGTACACAGAGTTGGGGCACAGAGGGCGCAGAGTAAAACTCCGTGACCTCTGTGCCCCAACTCTGTGTACTCTGTGGTTAAAACGCGGTCAAAAATCCTCGTCCATCGCGAATTTGGGCGCTTCCTTCTCGGCGGTGCCGGCCATGACGCCCGCCTTCTGGTACTCGCCCACGCGTTTTTCGAAGAAATTCGTCTTGCCCTGGAGCGAAATCATTTCCATGAAATCGAAGGGGTTCGTGGCGTTGTACATCTTGTCGCAGCCCAGGGCCACCAGCAGGCGGTCGGCCACGAACTCGATGTACTGGTTCATCAAGTCGGCGTTCATGCCGATGAGCGACACCGGCAACGCATCCGTCACGAAATCCTGCTCGATGCGCACGGCGTCGGCGATGATTTCGGTCACGCGCTCCTTCGGGAGTTTGTTGACGATGTGGTCGGTGTAGAGCAAACAGGCAAAGTCGCAGTGCAGGCCCTCGTCGCGGGAGATGAGTTCGTTCGAGAACGAAAGCCCCGGCATCAGCCCCCGTTTTTTCAGCCAGAAAATCGAGCAGAACGAACCGGAGAAGAAAATGCCCTCGACCGCCGCGAAGGCGATGAGCCGCTCGGCAAAGTCGCCGTTGTTGATCCAGCGCAAGGCCCACTCCGCTTTTTTCTGCACGCAGGGCACGGTTTCGATGGCCCGCAGCAGGCGGTCTTTTTCCTGGGGGTTTTTGATGTAGGTGTCGATGAGCAGCGAGTAGGTTTCGCTGTGGATGTTTTCCATCATCACCTGGAACCCGTAGAAGCACTTGGCCTCGGCGTACTGCACTTCGCTGAGGAAGTTGACGGCCAGGTTCTCGTTGACGATGCCGTCGGAGGCGGCGAAAAAGGCCAGCACGTGCGAGATGAAATGCCGCTCGCCGTCGCTGAGGTTGATCCAGTCCTTCATGTCCTGCCCGAGGTCGATTTCCTCCGCCGTCCAGAACGACGCCTCGTGTTTTTTGTACATCTGCCAGATGTCGGTGTGCTTGATGGGAAACAGCACGAACCGGAGGGGGTCTTCGACGAGCAGGGGTTCAGTGACCAGATTTTTCGACGCCATGACTGCGCTGGTTTTTGGGTTAGCGATTTGAGAACGAACGGGTTATAAAAAACGGCCACGAAGCCGGGCCGCTGAGGGTACTGGGGGTTGGGGTTGGCAAATTTAGGGGTTTGGCCTTGCCTTCAAAGCGGGTGTGGAGGGAAAATGTTTCGGGAAATCCGCCGCCAGTTCTAAGTGGTTAGAAGTCAATTCATCCACGACTGGAGCACCCCTAAAGCCTGTTTAGCGCCCGTCGTTCGGTGGTTAAATCGGGTTTTCCCCACCTGGCCCGTCCCCTCACGGACTTAAGTGATTTGGTTTGCAGACCAGAGGGTGGAAATGTCGGGTAAATGGCGGGTTGATTCCGGGGTGTTTTCGTTCGGTGGACCATTTGATTTAAACAACTTGCCGGGGCAAACCAAATCCCATTTCAAACGGGGCGACCGGGGGTGGGTCAAGCAAACCGCTTCTTTTCGTAAGTTGCTCCCATGAAGCAGAAGCGCCAAACCCACCAATACGATAAGATTTTTCGCGAAAACCTCGAAGCCATCGTGCCCACCCTGCTGGAAAATGTGCTGGGCATCCACCCCGTCGAGATGGAGGACCTGCCCGACCAGTTGCAACACACCAAAGAGCGCGAACCCGACGTGCTGCGCCGCATCAAAGACCGCAGCGGCGAAACCTTCATCCTCCACCTGGAATTCCAACTCGCCGATGACGCCGACATGGTCTTCCGCATGGCCGATTACTGCATCATGCTGGCCCGCAAGTACCGCCTGGAGGTGCGCCAATTCGTCGTGTTTCTGGGCGAACGCCCGCCCCGGATGCCCGCCCGGCTGGCGACAGGCCGCTTGCAGTACGAGTTCGACCTCTTGGCCTTAAAGCAATTTGACTACACGTTGTTTTTGAAAGCCCCCGACCCGCAGGCCGTCATGTTGGGCGTGCTGGCCAATTTTGGCAGCCAACCCCCAGCCGAGGCGGCGTTGGCCCTGCTGCGCCGGGTAGAAGAGACCTCGACCGACGGGCTGACGCTGCAAAAGCACTTCGCGCAGTTGCGCATCCTGGCCCACCTGCGTAACTTACAGCCCTTAATCGACACGCTCATGGATAGTCTGGCCAAACACATCCGGATGGAGAACGACCCGTGGTTTAAGAAGGGTCAGGAAGTGGCAGAGAAGAAAAAAGACGAGCAATTCGTAGAGAGCTTGCTCAAAAACACCGACTTCGACGCGGCGAAGATTGCCCTGCTCGCCGGGGTGACGGTGGAATGGGTGGAGGAAGTAAAGCAAACGCTACGCTAACGGGCCACCGACCGAAGAGTAGCGATGCCTGCGGGGTGCCTGCAAGCGGGTTTTGCGCGGGTGAGAAAAAAAGTTGCGGCGTTTACCCGCCTCCGTTTTGTTTTTTGACAAAGGCTTGCGATACTTGATGCCGTAACCTCAGAACCACCCGCGTGATGCCATGCTGTACTCCTTTCCTGCGCGTTTCTTCGCTCTCTTTACTGGATGAAGGTGTCTGCGCCTGCCCTGCGTTCGGCGTAGGCTGTGCCTGCGTCGCGGCGGTTGCCGATCTTAGACCGGCGCAAATTGGAGATTTGCGAACACTCGGACGTAGTTGTAAACTACGCCCAGCTTGAGCAGTTAAAGACTATATAACATATTTTCATATAAGCCATGTCAACCAGTACAATACTACTTATTCTTGTAAGTTTATTTGTAATTGTCTTTACGTTTATTTCAATAATATTTCTGTATTACTCAATTCGAAGCTTAAAAAGAGAAGTGAAAAATATTTTGGTTCAAAATCAAGAAATCTATGCATTCCATATAGAAAGAGTAATGAAGATTAATAACCAATTTAATGATAATATTTCTAATGAATTTAAAAAGCTGATTATTTCATTAAACGAATTATATGATCAGCAAAAAGGAACTAATGAAAATCTAATTTACAAAATAGAGGATCAATACAAACTAATTGTTACCATCTGCAAAGATTTTGATAGCCTAACCCAACAGAGTACTTTCAAACTTAAGGAAGGTAATAAAAATTTAGAAATAAATATTACAGAAAATATAAGAAAGTTAGATGAAATAAATAAGAAATACTTAGAATTAATTGAGTCAAATTTGAACAATAATTTCGAAAAGATAGAAAAGATGAATCAGGATACGGTTTCAATGATTCAACAATCTTCAACATTAGTAATTGAGGAAATCAAAAAACCCCTCAGTATTCATTAATTGCTACTCATGAACTCTCAAGTAATTAATTACTTTCAGTATCTACGAGACGTCAGCAGAAAGATTGCTATCCGAAATGGTTTTGAAAAGGTTTTAATTTCATCTCCATTAAAAGGAAGTAATTTTACTGTACAAGTTAGTGAGCTTACTTCTATTGAAGTAATAGAAATAAACATAAATTCGAATATAAACCTCTATAAGTATTTAAAATCAGCAAATCAATATCTCCAAAAAAGCACAGGCAAACAATTATTTTTGGGTGTTGGTACTGTTACTGGCAAATTTGAGGAACGCGTAATTGCCGCGCCACTATTGATCATTGAATGTGAAATTGAAGACGAAAAGAAGGATCAATATCTACTTTCATTTCAGATAGACACCTTGTCATTAAATTATGATTTGCTAGCAACCTTACTTTATATATATTCGTCTAATGATGAAGAAGGGAATATCAATAATATTGAGTATTATGAGCAACAACAGATTATTCAAAAAGCCGAAGAATTATTGTCCACAAATAAAGTTAATGATGTCAATAGTCTTAACGACTTATCAATAAATGTTTTTGACACCTTGTCTGAACTTAAAGAATTTCAAGACATTATTGTTAATAACAATTTTGCATATGATTTTAAAAAAGAATTTGATTCTTTGCTAAATCATAAGAATTCGAAAGTTCAATCTAATTGTATTTTCAATTTAAACTTACGCTATATCAACGCAAATCATTTATTTATCGGCAATGTTCCTGATCAATTAACTACCTATCAAGCGCTAGAACTGTTCATCGAACAGCTCAAAAGGAAAAATGATTTGAATAACTCAGTGCTCCAAAAATTAATCAATAAAGCTTTAGAAATAAAAACCGAAAGATTTACACGTTCGAAGAACTTTAGTGGAATTTTTTTTGATACGTTCATACCTATTCCTTTATCTGATAATCAAAAACTAGCTTCTTCGCAAGCTTGGAATGAGGAGGTCTCTTACATTCAAGGCCCTCCTGGTACTGGTAAAAGTCATACTATCTCCGCCCTTGCCCTCAGTGGAATTCTTCAAAACAAAAAAGTTCTCATTGTATCTCAAAAACCTCCAGCATTACAAGTTGTTAACAGTAAAATAAATCCTTATTTAGAGAATAAGTCGAAAATTTCAAACGTCGAATATACGATAAATGGTGTAAATTATTTTGATCGTGATGCTCGTATTCGCATTCGAGAATATCTATCCACATTAATCCTTTTATCAAATCAAGTACAATTAAACTCAAGAATACAAGAATGCTTACAAAAATGGAATGAAACTGTAAAACTTGTGAAAGAAACTATGGGCAAATTAATGGAAATTCAAAAAAACTTATCCAATAGATTAGAATTGCAATATGAGCATTGGAAAACCTCTAAAGACTTCTCTCATTATCTAACCAATCTGAGAGAGAATTATGAAAATTCGTTTCCATTGCAAAACAATTTAAAAAGAATTCATAATAAAGAGGAAGCTAAAAATTTGTTAAAACAGATTGAAACCATTCGTAATTCTAAATTTCAAACAGTAACGACTGAATTATTTAAGTGGAAGCTATCGGAATTGCTCAAAGAAAGTTTCAATGTTGACAACGCAGTAATTGAATCGAATAATATCTTAACACTAAGCCATGATCTTTTTGAAATTAATCTTAACGAGTATACTCACATCCAAGAAATTTTTTTCAAATTATCTAATGATGACAATGATCACATTAGACGCCAAGTAGATAAATTAAAGAAAAATTTGTTTATATATCAACAAGAATTGTTAAAAGTAGGGATAGAATATTCTACCCTGAAACATTTAAATGATTCTGATTATATTGATGAGCTACAAAAGTTAAAAGGAATGCTGTGGAATGTTAATAGTAAGCATATACAAAAGAAAATGTCTGAAATCGATTTTAACAAAATTACTAATGTTCTACCACTTTGGTCTGCTGAAATTAGAAATTTGGGTAGATTTTTCCCGCTAATTCCTCAACTCTTTGATTTAGTAATTGTTGATGAAGCTTCACAAGTTAACTTAGCTGAAATTCTTCCTGTTTTTTATCGCGCAAAACGAATTTGTATTGTTGGTGATCACAAGCAATTGAACTTAAAGTCAACAGGTTTAGGTTTTCAACTTAGCAAAAATTTTGATTTGTTAAAATGGAACCAATATAATTCATTGTCTTTAGATTATACTGTCGCTTCACAACGTCATTTAACTGTGACACAATCTTCGATTTTAGACTTTGTTCGCGGATTATTAGGCAGTGAATTATCTGAGGTTAGTCTTAACGAGCATTTCCGTTCAGCTCCTTTGTTAGCAAAATATACGAATAAAAATTTTTATGAAAATAAATTGAGTGTTATGACAGAAACACCTGACAAAGCGTTTAAAGACGTCATATACAATGTAACAGTAGAAGGAAAAAGAAATATATATAAACAAATACCTGAAGAAGCAGCAAAAGTAATAGAAATAATTAGAGATTTGACAACTTCTTATGAAAATAGAGGAATGTATTTTAATGTATTACCTGAGGTATTGAAAAAATCTACTCTAACCATTGGAATAATTTCAATGATTCGTCAACAATGTAACTTAATAGAAGACTTGTTGTCGATCTCAATTGATAGCGAGATACAAGTATTACACAATATATTCGTTGGCACTCCAGAGGAGTTTCAAGGAAATGAGCGTGATATAATGATATTTTCTTTGGCTTTGGATCAAAATAGCTCTCGTTCAAGAGCATTTTACCAAGATGCTCAGCGGTTAAATGTTGCAACGAGCAGAGCTAAAAGCTTCATGTACATTGTTAAAAGTAATATTCCAAATGGATTTGATAAAATAAATGATTTGGTAGGTTTAGAACCAGGCCAACTTGGCTGGAAGCTTGATCATTCAAAGTACGATTCAGAATTTGAATATAAAGTTTATAATGTTTTGAGTAATTACGTTAATGACAGAAATAATCATTCAATAAAAATATTTAACCAAGTGAAAAGCTGTGGTCAAATGAGGTTAGATTTTGTGTTATTTAACGAGAATAATAATCTTTTCACTGCACTTGAGGTTGATGGATGTTATCACTTTATTAATGGAAATAAACAATATTCTGTAGCACATAACGAACGAATTAACATACTGAAAAGAGCTGGATGGAAAATCATTAGCACCCCTTACTACAAATGGTACAGTAAGGGTTGGTTAAATCCTGATAATGATTTAGTTTTATCAAAAGAAATTCATAGAATTTATAAAGAATTGGATGCCACATTAGGAATAACTAATTAAATTATAATTAAATACAACTGGTGCTAATCTTTTAATGACTCGTTCAAGTTCGTAACTTGGGCGCTATATTTTGGCAGTTTGCACCCGACTATCCGTAGATTAATCTACGGATTTTTTATGCTTGGCAGGGACTTCGTCCCGGAGGAGGAGCAAGTTAGCTACTCTCGCCAACTTCGTCAACGATACATTACGTTGCACGTCACCGGGACAAAGTCCCTCTTCCTTCCTTGTTCATCCGTCGCTTTATCTACGGATCGTTTTGTGGCTTCTCTGAAGTAGTCTGGCTACTTTTTCGCCCACCAAACCGCCGCTTTCCCGTCAGGGCTTCTCCTTTTCTTTCCGGCGGTTTTGACCGTTTACTAAGTTTTTCCAAAAATTGATCGAACGGTAGTGAGAAATCCGTTGGGGGTCGGTAGGTTTCGGTCAGTTTAGTACCCACTCAAAAATCCCCCATCCCATGTCTAACTCCATCAGTGCCAGTTTCAACAGCATCACCGACAACTTCGAAGTGATGGTCACCCACGTCGTGTACATGGGTGCAGTGTACAAGCCCGCTCCCGCTCCCCTGAAGCTGCCCGCGTTGCAGGCGCTGCTGGCGGCGGTGAAGGACATGCTCAACCAGGTGAGCGCCGGGGAGTCGGCCCTCGACCTGGCCATTGCCCAACGGGCGGCGTTGTACGCCATGCTGCCGGGCCTGATCACGCAGATCGTGAACACGCTGGAGGCGTGCTGCCCGGATTCGCCGATGCTCGCTTCGGTAAATAGCCACGTGCGGAAATTCCGGGGGCAACGGGCTTCGGAGGAGCCGACCAACCCCGACGGCACGCCGGGCAACACGCATTCGACGTCGGACGGGTCGTTTGGAGCCAAGCTGAAGATTTTCAACGACATCCTCAACGATCTGGCGAAAGAACCGCTCTACGTGCCCGCCGAAGAGGGCCTGACGCTCGTGAAGCTCGGTGAACTGCGCGACAGCCTGGGCGCGAAAAATTCGGCGGTGACCAATGCCCGGACGGCGCTGAAAGCGGCCCGCACGCAGCGGGATGCCCTGCTGTTTGGCAAACCCAACGGGCTGGTGCCGGTGGCGCAGCAGGTGAAGTCGTACCTGAAGGGGGCGTTTGGCACGAAAAGCCCGTACTTTACGCAGGTGAAGGGGCTGCGGTTTGCCCGGCGCTGAGGGCGTTGGTCGGGCAAGGACCGGTTCGAGGCCGGTGTTTTGGTGTACCTGAAAGCGCGGCCAACCGCGCTTTTGGTGTTTTTAAGGAATGGGTACAGACGGAAAAGGCCGGTTGGCGGGTCGGTGGCTACGCGGCTCCGGCGGTTTGTGCTCGTGCTCCGGCTGGTTGTGCATAAGCCCCGGCGGGTTGTGATCGCGCCTTGTCCGATTGTGATGGCGCGCCGGCTTTTTGTGAACGAGCGTCGGCGGGTTGTGATGACGCGCCGTCCGGTTGTGATCACGCGTCGTCCGGTTGTGATCGTGCTCCGGCGGTTTATGAAGACGCGTTGTCCGATTATGATCGTGCTCCGTCCGATTATGATCGTGCTCCGTCCGGTTGTGATCGTGCGCCGTCCGGTTGTGAAGGAGCACCGGCGGGTTGTGATCGTGCGCCGGTCGGTTGTGAAAAAGCTCCGGCGGGTTGAAAACGCCCGGATTGGGCCTTGCGCCGGTGTAACGCACCGCACTTGTGACGCGAGTCGGGGAAATTTTGGCCCGTCCCCTTCTCGTTTCCCCCCCAACCCCTACCTTTGCGTGATTTTTCCCACGCGTCGGCGGCTTGCCGTCCGGTCTTTCCCAGCCATGCCCAAAAATCCTGCGATTAAGTCCGTTCTGATCATCGGCTCCGGCCCCATCATCATTGGCCAGGCCTGCGAATTTGACTACTCCGGCTCCCAGGCCGCCCGCTCGCTCCGGGAAGAGGGCATCGAGGTGGTCCTCATCAACTCCAACCCGGCGACGATCATGACCGACCCGGTCACCGCCGACCACGTGTACCTCCGGCCTTTGGAGAAAAAGTACATCATCGAGATTCTGGAGAAGCATAAAATCGACGCCGTTTTGCCGACCATGGGGGGCCAGACGGCGTTAAATTTAGCCATCGACTGCGACCACGCCGGGGTCTGGAAAAAGTACGGCGTGCAAATCATCGGGGTGGACATCAAGGCCATCGAGACCACCGAAGACCGCGAGAAGTTCCGCCTCAAAATGCTCGAACTCGGCGTGGGCGTGTGCAAAGGCCGCACGGCGCGGTCGTTTCTGGAAGGCAAGGAAATTGCGCAGGAAATCGGCTTCCCGTTGGTCATCCGGCCGTCGTTTACGCTGGGCGGCACGGGGGGCGGGTTCGTCAACGAAGCGAAAGATTTCGACGAACTGCTCAACCGCGGCCTCCACGCTTCGCCCGTCCACGAGGTGCTGGTTGAGCAGAGCATCATGGGGTGGAAGGAATACGAGTTGGAACTGCTCCGCGACGGCGCGGGCAACCTCATCATCGTGTGCTCCATCGAAAACTTCGACCCGATGGGCATCCACACGGGCGACAGCATCACCGTTGCCCCGGCCATGACGTTGCCCGACACGCTCTACCAGAAAATGCGGGATTTGGCCATCCTGACGATGAACGGCATCGGGAAATTCGCGGGGGGCTGCAACATCCAGTTCGCCGTCAACCCCGAAAACGACGACATCATTTGCATCGAAATCAACCCCCGCGTGTCACGCTCGTCGGCCCTGGCCTCGAAGGCCACGGGTTACCCGATTGCCAAAATCGCGGCGAAAATGGCCATTGGCTACAACCTCGACGAACTGGTGAACCCGATTACGGGCAGCACGTCGGCGTTTTTTGAACCGGCCATCGACTACGTCATCGTGAAGGTGCCGCGCTGGAATTTTGACAAATTCAAAGGGGCCAACAAGTTCCTCGGCCTGCAAATGAAATCGGTCGGCGAGGCGATGGGCATCGGGCGGAATTTCCAGGAAGCCCTCCAGAAAGCCTGCCAGTCGCTCGAAATCAAGCGCAACGGCATGGGGGCCGACGGCAAGGGCCTCACCGACCAGGACGCCATCCTGAAAAGCCTCGCCAACCCGAGCTGGAACCGGTTGTTCCACATCTACGACGCCTTCAAGGCGGGCATTTCGTTCCGCACGATTCAGAAGCTGACCCGCATCGACAAGTGGTTCCTCTACCAGGTCGAAGATTTGGTGCGGCTCGAAAACGAAATCGGGCACTACGAACTCGACACGATTCCCAAAGCGCTGCTCGAAGAAGCGAAGGTGAAGGGTTTCGCCGACCGCCAACTGGCCTACATGCTCGACTGCAAGGAAAGCGAAGTGTACGACAAACGCACGGAACTGGGCATCAAGCGCGTGTACAAATTGGTGGACACCTGCGCCGCCGAGTTCGAGGCCAAGACGCCGTACTACTACTCGACGTTTACGAAGGGTTCGGAGAATTTGGAGAACGAGTCGGTGCCGAGCACCCGCAAGAAGGTCGTCGTGCTGGGTTCGGGGCCGAACCGCATCGGGCAGGGCATCGAGTTCGATTACTCCTGCGTGCACGGCGTGCTGGCGGCGAAGGAAGCGGGCTACGAGACGATCATGATCAACTCGAACCCCGAAACCGTCTCGACCGACCCGGACATTTCGGACAAACTGTACTTCGAGCCGGTGTTCTGGGAACACGTGTACGACATCATCCAGCACGAAAAACCGGAGGGCGTCATCGTGCAGTTGGGTGGGCAAACGGCGCTGAAACTCGCCGAGAAGCTGCACAAGTACGGCATCAAAATCCTGGGCACGAGTTTCGACGCCCTCGACCTGGCCGAAGACCGGGGGCACTTCTCGACCCTGCTGAAGGAAAACGACATCCCCTACCCCCAGTTCGACACCGTCGATGACGCCGACCACGCCACGGAGGTGGGCCGGGCGCTGGGGTACCCGCTGCTGGTGCGGCCGAGCTACGTGCTGGGCGGGCAGTCGATGAAAATCGTCATCAACGAGGAAGAATTAGAGCAGCACGTGGTGGACATCCTCCGCGACATTCCCGGCAACAAAATCCTGCTCGACCACTTCCTCGAAAACGCCATCGAAGCCGAAGCCGACGCCATCTGCGACGGCGAGGACGTGTACATCATCGGCATCATGGAGCACATCGAACCGGCGGGCATCCACTCCGGCGACTCCTACGCCGTGCTGCCGACCTTCGATTTGAGCGAAAACGTCATCCAACAAATCGAGGCGCATACCCGCAAAATCGCCCTGGCGCTGAAAACCGTGGGCCTCATCAACATCCAGTTCGCGATTAAAAACGAGGTGGTGTACGTCATCGAGGCCAACCCGAGGGCTTCGCGCACGGTGCCGTTCATCTGCAAAGCCTACCGCGAGCCGTACGTCAACTACGCCACGAAGGTGATGCTGGGGGCCAACAAGGTGAAGGATTTCAACTTCAAGCCCCACAAAAACGGCTTTGCCATCAAGGTGCCGGTGTTTTCGTTCAACAAATTCCCGAACGTCAACAAGGAATTGGGGCCGGAAATGAAGTCCACCGGCGAGGCGATTTACTTCATCGACGACCTCACGGACGATTACTTCCGGCAGGTGTACTCGGAGCGGAACTTGTATTTGAGCCGGTAGTTTGCAGACAATTGCTATCAAAAAAGCACGGCACCGAAGTAGTGCCGTGCTTTTTTGATAGCTACTCGCTGTTTGTCATCCCTCCTGCGTCGGGATGACAAACCGGGTGATGATAAAATCTTCAGAAAATCACGCAAACAACTCCCCCACCACAAACTCAAAATCCGGCACCACGGGCGCGGCGGAAATCACGTCGCTGCCCTTGAACGCCTTCGATTCGTCCGGCGAAGTGTACACGTAAATTTTCTGCCGCTTGGGAGCGATGTACCACACCAACTGCGCGCCACCGTCGAAGTAATCCTGAATTTTTTCCAGCACCTCTTCGTGGGTTTCTGAGTCGGAAAGGATTTCGATGGCGAAGGCCGTTTTGACGTGTGCGCCGCTGCTCATCTGTGTGATTTGGTCGTCGGTAAAAACGGCCAGGTCCGGACGCCGCCTTCTGACCTCGTCCACGTACGAATCCATTTCCTGCAACAATTCATCCCCGCGCTGGTAGGCGGTCGTCAGGGCGAAACGGCGGGCCAGAAACTTGATGATGGCAGCTTCCAGTTGTTTCATGGTATCTTTTTTGATAATTCGCCCCCGGACGAACTCGTAGGCCCCCTCGGTGGGATGCTCCCGCTCCCACCGCTCAAATTCATCGACGGTCTGAAAAACGGGCAGGGTTTCGGTGGCTGGCAGCATGGCGATTCGGCGTTGTGGTTGCTTCAAAGTTAACGGTTTTCACCGCTCCATCACGGGCAATTCCACGTAAGTCGCCCGCTGGGCGTCGGTGTAAATCCGGTGTTCGGCTTTCGTGAAATCGCGCTCGTCGGCCTCGAAAATGTTGGGCACGTACTTCTGCGGGTTGCGGTCGATGACCGGAAACCATGTGCTCTGCACCTGAATCATCAGCCGGTGGCCGGGGCGGAAGGTGTGGTTGATCTGATGCAGGTCAATGACGAACTCCTCGGGTTGGTTGGGTTTGAGCGGTTCGGGTTTCTCGAAACTTTTCCGGAACCGTCCCCGAAACACCTCCATCGCCACGGGCAGTTGGTAACCGCTCATGGCCCGGCTGGTGGTGTCGTAGTCGGGGTACACGTCGATGAGTTTTACGACCCAGTCGGCGTCGGTCTGGCTGGTGCTGGCGAACAGGTGGGCCTTCACCGTGCCGGTCACCGTCAGGGGCTGGTCGAGCACCGCGCCTTTGAAGCTCAGCACGTCGGGGCGGCCGTACACGAAGCGCTGGTCGTCCACGTGCCAGGCCCGCCAGCGGCTGCCCGGCCCGTAGGTAGCTTCGATGGGCAGCGACCGGTAGGGCACCGGATTCTGCGGGTCGCTGGGGTAGCCGACGAAGGCCGCTGCGGCGGTGGGTTTGGTGAATGAGCAGGAGCCGTCCGCCGCCGCGTAAAGTCGGCGCGGCGTGGCTTCCTTCGGGGGCCAGGAGGCGTACGTTTTCCACTGATTACTGCCGGTCTGGAAGCAGGTGGCTTCAGCGAAATTACCGTCGCCGATGCCTTTCAGGTGGTAATCGAACCAGCGTCGCTGGAGGTCCTGAAAATAGGGCGCGGTGCGGCTGCCGAAGGCGATTTTTCCCAGGCTATCGCCCTTCGCCGAGGCCCACTGGCCGTGGTACCACGGTCCGAGCACGATGTGGTTTTGGCGCTTTGCATCGCTTTTTTCCATGTGCGCGTACATCAGTTGCGGACCGTTGACGTCCTCCTGGTCGTAGTAGCCGCCGACGTGGAGTTGGGGCACTTCGGGGCCGCGGACGTAGCTGAGCGGCGAATCTTTTTGCCAAAACGCGTCGTAGTTGGGGTGTTCGACGAAGTGGTTCCAGGTCGGAATTTTGCCCTTGAAATACTTCGCGTTCACGTTTTTGAGCGAACCGAGGTTGCGGTACCAGTCGTACAAATCGTACTGCGGGAATTTGAACTCCTCGCCCTCCTTGCTCCCCTCCACCGAGTACGTGTACTCGAAGCCGTAGCTGAGCCGAAACGCCCCGTTGTGGTGAAAATCGTCGCCTAGAAACAAGTCGCCCATGCAGGCCTGCTCCGACGAGGCTTTCAGGGCCGGGTGCGGGTCCACGGCCCCGACCAGCGCCAGCCAGCCGGGGTACGAAATGCCGAAAATTCCCGCCTTGCCGCTGTTGTTCGGGACGTTTTTCAACAGCCACTCAATCGTGTCGTACGTGTCGGTGCTTTCGTCCACCTTGCCGGGCTGGGTCAGGTGGACGATGGGCTGGTGGATTTCCATCGTGCCCTCGCTGCGGTTTTTGCCCCGCACGTCCTGGAACACGAAAATGTAGCCGCTCTCGGCCAGCGGGCCGAAGTTGGGTGCTCCGGCCACGTTGATCGTGCTGTCGTCGGGCACGCCGAACCCGGCCCCGTAGGGCGTGCGCTGAATCAGGAAGGGCACCGGGCCGGTTTGCTGAACCGGAACAAGCATCGCGGTGTACAATTTCACGCCGTCGCGCATGGGAATCATCGCCGACTTGACGCGGTAGCGGAGTTCGGCTGGTTTTTGGGCAAACGCCAGCGCGGGCAGCAGGACCAGCAGCAGGAAGAAAAATCGGGAGCGATGGAACATGGTTTTTCTTGGGGAAACGAAAACCGGTTTTGGGTCTGCGTAAAACTACGGGTTCGACGCGGAGTTTCCGGCCCCAGACCACTTCTTTGCGCCATGAATGCACCAACCGTCACGCTTAACAACGGCGTTGAAATGCCGATTTTGGGACTGGGCGTGTACGCCCCCGGCCAGAACAACGACGTGCAGCAGGCCGTCGAGTGGGCGCTGCAAGCGGGCTGCCGCCTCATCGACACCGCCGCCGTGTACGGCAACGAGCGCCAGGTCGCCGCCGCCCTGAAGGCCAGTAGCCTGCCCGCGGGCGAGGTGTTCATCACCACGAAAGTCTGGAACGACGACCAGGGCTACGATTCCACGCTCCGGGCCTTCGACCGCAGTTTGCAAAAACTCCAGCTCGACGTGATCGATTTGTACCTCGTCCACTGGCCCGTGCGCGAAACCCGGCTCGACACGTGGCGGGCGCTGGAACAGCTTTACGCTGAAGGGCGCGTCCGGGCGATTGGCGTGTCTAATTACTACCAGTCGCACCTGGAGGAGCTTTTCACGATATCCAACGTCACGCCCGCTGTGAACCAGTTCGAGTACAGCCCGTACTGCAACCCGGCGGGCGTCGTTGATTATTGCCGCGAAAAAGGCATCCAGCCTGAAGGCTACGCGCCGTTGGTGCGGGGACTGAAAAAAGACGACCCCCGGCTGGTGGCCATCGCCGAGCGGCACGAAAAGACCACGTTTCAAGTGCTCGTACGCTGGTCGGTGCAGCAGGGCGTGGTCACGATTCCGAAATCGGTCCGGCGGGAGGCCATTCTCGAAAACTTCGACGTGTTCGATTTCGAGTTGACCGACGCCGAAATGGCCGAAATGAGCACCTGGCACGACGACACGCGGGTGGCGTGGAATCCGGTCGAGTTTTAACTCGAAGTTTTCAGTTTCCAGTCTTCAGTTTTCAGTTGTGATTGCTACGAACCGCTGCGGCGGACCGCTGAAAACTGGAAACTGAAAACTTTTCCCGCGTATCCTCGCTAAAAATCAGCCCCCTACCGATGGAAGCCGTTGCCCTCCAGAAGATGACGTACCGGGAGTTCAGGGAAATGGTATTCGACGACGACGACCGTTTCCACTACGAACTCCTCGACGGTGCCATAATTCGCAAATCTTCTCCCTCGCCCCGGCACCAGCGTTTGTCGCGGTTGCTACTTCGTGAGATTGACAACCACGTCACCGAGAAAAAACTTGGGGAGGTGTTCTACGCCCCCATCGACGTGTTTCTCGACGAGTACAACGCCCCTCAGCCTGACCTCGTGTTCGTTTCCACGGCCAACCAGCACCTCGTCACCAACGACGGCATCATGGGGCCACCGGATTTGGTGATCGAAATCATCTGGCCTTCCTCCATCCGAATCGACCGGTACCAAAAACGGGACGTTTACGAGCGGTTTAGCATTCCCGAATACTGGATTGCCGACCCGCAGAACCAGTTGATCGAAGTGTACGCGCTGGGCGAGGGCGGGCGGTACGAGCCGTTCAGCGTGGCCTCGGCCCTCGACGTGGACGAGGGCACGGCGTTTCCGATTCATTCCAAAGTTCTGCCTGACCTGCAACTCGACATCCGGCAGCTTTTCTGAATTCATCACGGTGGATTTCTCGGACCGTTCGATCAATTTTAGTTGCACCCGTATCACTTCCGTGTTTTTCTTGCGAAGCCGTACCAATTCCGGTGCGGCTTCATTTTTCCCCTATCACTTTTCATGAAAAAAGTATCCCTGCTCACCCTGCTCTGGGCGTGCGCCCTGTTGTTTCTGGCTGGTTGCGGTAAAAACGACGACGACCCCTCGCCCTCCGGCAACAAAACCGAACTCATCGCCCGCACCTGGAAGTACAACGACGTGACCCTGGAACTCGACAGCAAAAAAGTCCCGCTGACGGGCGAATTTTCCGGAGGCACGCTGACCTTCGGGGCCGATGGCAAGCTGTCGATTTACGACCCTTCGGACAAAACCACCACCCAGGGCACCTGGAAGTTTACCAACGGCGAGAAAAACCTGAGCTACACCGCCGACGGCGACACCTACGAGTTTGTCATTTCAACCCTGAGTAAAGACGAACTCGAACTGGAGCACAGCGTAAACATGACCAACCAGAACCCCTCGGACATGGACCTGGAAATTTTGCTTCTGGCGGCCTTCAACGGGGCCGACCAGAACACGAAAAGCATCAAAATGAAGGTGAAGTTCAAACCTTGATTCATCTGACCTGACCTTTTTCGAATAGGAACCCGCGGGCGGGTTCCTATTTTTGTTGCCATGCACCCCACCGACTGGCTCGGCATCGCCCAGCGCCTCAACGCCCTCGCCCAGGCGGGCCTCACCTACGCCCAGAGCGGCTACGACCTTGAACGCTACCATGAACTCCGCGACATTTCCACCCGAATCCTGAGCAAACTCACCGACGAACCCGTCGGAAAAATCGCCCCGCTCTTCGCGGCGGGCGTGGGCGAATACCCCACCCCGAAGGTGGACATCCGGGCCGTGGTGTTTCGCGGAACGGACGAAATTCTGCTGGTGCAGGAAAAAATCGACGGCCTGCGCTGGACCCTCCCCGGGGGCTGGGCCGACGTGGGCTTCTCGCCCTTCGAGGTGGCGGCGAAGGAGGTACACGAAGAAACCGGCCTCGTCGTGCGCCCGGTGCGGCTGCTGGCCGTTTTTGACAAAAAGGCGCACCCCCACCCGCCCCAGCCCTGGTACGTGTACAAGTTTTTTATCCGGTGTGACGTGGTGGGCGGCGAACTGGCCGCCGACATCCACGACATTGGCGAAGTACGTTGGGTACACCGGGCGGAGATTGCCACCCTGCCGCTCTCCACCGACCGCGTGACCGCCAGCCAGATTGAAACGATGTTTACCTTTGCAACCAATCCCGACGCCCCGGCGTTGTGCGACTGAATTTGGCGGGGAGCGTGGGGCAGGAAGCAAAGGGTTCTGACGACGTTCCGCTTTCTTTTCAACGACATGAAATTTCTTCTCACCCTCATCCTGATTTTCGTGCTGGTGCCACCGCTGCTGCGGCTGGCCTTGCGGCTTTTCATCAGCAATCAGGTCAACAAAGCCCAGCGGCAGGTATTCGAACAGCAGCGCGAAGCGCAACGCCGCACGGGCCGCATGAATGTGGATTCCGTGCCGCCGCGCAAGGATTCGTTTCAGGGCGGCGAGTACGTCGATTACGAGGAAGTTAAAGACTGACCAATGCAACCGGCCGCGCTCCAACCCGCCGTTGATGCAACCGCTTCCCTGGCGGCGTTCCGGCGGCTGATGCACGTGGCCAGCAAGTTTTACCACGCCAACCCGGCCAATCCCCCGCTTTCGATGGACCTCGGCGACGACGACGTGCAAACCCTGTTGCGCAGTTTCAACGCCCACGGCGTGCGGTATTTGCTCGTAGGTGGCTTCGCTGTCATGCTCCACGGCTACGCCCGCACGACGCAGGATTTGGACGTTTGGGTACAATCGGGGGCCGAAAACCGGCAGCGGCTCATCGCGGCTTTGCGGGAAGTCGGCGTGGCTGGGGCCGATTTGCTGAGCGACAACCCCCTGATTTTTGGCTGGACCTCCCTGCGCTTCGGAGCCGGAGATTTCGACCTCGATTTGGGCGAAGAACTGAAGGCATTCCGTTCGTTTGATTTCAACGATTGCTATGAACGCGCCACCCAGGCCGAATTCGACGGCGTGCCATTCCGGGTACTTCACCTGAATGATTTGTTGCGCGAAAAACAGAGCACGGGTCGCCTGCAGGACCTTGCCGACGCCGAAGAACTTCAAAAAATCGCCCAGCGCCGCGCCGAGTGAGTACCGCTCAACCCCTCTTTCGCTTCCTAGTTTCCGAGCTTTCGACGGCTTACGACCGCGCCGAAGCCCAAGCCATCGCGTACCGGTTGCTGGGCCATTTCCTGCGCCTTTCCCGTACCGACGTTCTGCTCGACAAGTGGATTTCGGACCAACAGCCCGACTGGTCGGCCCCGCTGGCGCGGCTGAAAACCCACGAACCGGTGCAGTACGTGCTGGGCGAGGAGGAATTTTACGGGCGAACCTTCACCGTTACCCCCGCCACGCTCATTCCCCGGCCGGAGACGGAGGAGTTGGTGAGTTTGGTCGTGAAGGAACTGAAAATAAGCCCCCCGCCCCTCGCTCCCTGCTCCCTGCTCGACATTGGCACCGGCAGCGGTTGCATCGCCGTGACGCTGGCGCTCGAATTGCCCGGTGCTCTGGTTTCCGCCTGGGACGTTTCGCCCGAAGCCCTTGCCGTCGCCCGCCGAAACGCCGAACGCCTCGGGGCTAGCGTGCAGTTTGAGCAACGGGATGTTCTGAATTTTCCATTCTCCATTCTCCATTCTCCATTCTCCATTCTGATTTCCAACCCCCCCTACGTCGCCCGCGCCGAGGCCAACCGCATGCACCCCAACGTGCTCGACCACGAGCCGCACCTGGCCCTGTTCGTGCCCGACGACGACCCGCTGATTTTTTACAAAGCCATCGCCGATCTGGGATTGAACGCGCTGGTGCCTGGAGGACTGGTTTTTCTGGAAATCAACGCCCGGTTCGGGGCCGAGACGGCGGCAGTGTTTCTCAAACGTGGCTACGCTTCGGCGCAGGTTTTGCAGGATTTGGCGGGAAAAGACCGGTTCGTGCGGGCGGTACGGTGACGGGCGGTTCGGGTGAACCGCCCCACAATAAAATCTATGAAAGCATTTTACACAATTGGCCTGCTGGTGGTTTCCAACCTGTTCATGACGTTGGCTTGGTACGGGCATTTGCAGTTCAAAAACTACCCGACTCTGGCCAAACTGGGCCTCTGGGCCGTGATTCTGATCAGTTGGGGACTGGCCCTGTTCGAGTACATCTTCCAGGTGCCCGCCAACAAACTTGGCTACCGCGAAAACGGCGGGCCGTTTTCGATGTTCGAATTGAAAACAATCCAGGAAGCCGTGTCGCTCATCGTCTTCACGCTGATGGCGGTGTTCGTGTTCCGCACCGAACGCCCGGCTTGGAACCACCTCGTTGGCTTCGGCCTCATCGTGCTGGCGGTGTACGTGATTTTTCGGAAATGGTAGCGTTTAGGAGTGAGGAGTGAGGAGAAAATGCAAATCGTATTGCCTCCTCGCTCCTGACTACTCACTCCTCCACGTTGCGTTTTCCCCCGCGAACGCCTATTTTCGGCCTCTTCAAAACGCACTTCGACATGGCCGAAGCCTCGGTGACTCCTCAATTGCAGCGTAAAATCAAGCAGGTTCTGGCCGAAATGGGCAAGGTTGTCGTGGGTCAGGAACGGCTGCTGAACCGCCTGCTGGTGGGGTTGTTCACCGGCGGGCACATTTTGCTCGAAGGCGTGCCTGGCTTGGCCAAAACGCTGACCATCAACACGCTGGCCCGCGTTTTGAACCTCGACTTCCAGCGCATCCAGTTCACGCCCGACCTGCTGCCCGCCGACCTCGTGGGCACGATGATCTACGACCGGCGGCTCGATGATTTTCGGGTGAAACAAGGGCCGATTTTCGCCAACCTGATTTTGGCCGACGAAATCAACCGCGCCCCGGCCAAGGTGCAGTCGGCCCTGCTGGAGGCCATGCAGGAAAAACAGGTGACCATTGGCGACGAAACGTTTACCCTCGACAAGCCTTTCCTGGTCATGGCCACGCAAAACCCCGTCGAGCAGGAAGGTACCTTCCCGCTGCCCGAGGCTCAGGTGGACCGCTTCATGCTCAAGGTGTTCGTGGATTACCTCGATAAAACCGAGGAACTTGAAGTGATGCGCCGCATGGCCAACATGGAGTACGAGTACGACCCCAAGCCCGTGCTCGACAAGGCCGACATTTTCGCCGTCCAGCACGAAATCAACCAGATTGGCATCAGCGAAACGCTGGAGCGGTACATCATCGAACTGGTGTTTGCGACCCGCCGCCCGCTCCAGTACGGGCTGAAAGACGAGGCCCGGTACATCCAGTTCGGGGCTTCGCCCCGCGCCAGCATCGCCATCAACCGGGGGGCGAAAGTGCTGGCCTACTTCGACGACCGCGATTACGTGCTGCCCGAAGACATCAAGGAAATCGCCCCCGACGTACTCAACCACCGCATTCTGCTCAACTACGAAGCCGAAGCCGACAACGTCACCACACCCCAGCTCATCGAGACGATCCTGCGGCGGGTGGCGATTGGGCGGTGATGTGGTAGGCCCGGACTTTAGTCCGCGGCCCGGAGCGACTTGCAAACTCTGACGAGCCGCGGACTAAAGTCCGGGCCTACCACATCACTTCAAGACGTAACTCAACGCCTCGGCATTCTCTCGAATCCAGTCGTGGATGTCGGTCACGATTTGCTTCATGCCGATTTGGGGTTGCCAGCCCGTCAGCGCAGTGACTTTCGAGTTGTCGGTCACGTAGAGCCGGATGTCGGCGGCGCGGTTTTCGGTGACCTGGTTGATGGGAATCGTTTTGCCCGTTACTTCCTGGCAGAGCTTCGTCAGTTCTTGCAGCGACGCACTCACTTCCACCCCACCCCCGGCGTTCAGGATTTCGCCGTTCACGGCGTCGAGGTGGTGCAACTGCCAGTCCACCAGCCGGTAGAGGTCGGCCACGTGGAGCATGTCGCGGGTTTGCTTGCCCGCACCGCCGTAGCCGATGTAGGCCAGTTGCTGTTCGTAAAAATGCTTGGCCACCCAAAGCACCATCACGCCCTGATCCACCTTGCCCATCTGCCACGGCCCGGTGATGACCCCGCAGCGGTTGATGACGGTTTTCAGGCCGTAAAATTCCTGGTATTCCTGAATCAACAACTCCGAAGCCAGCTTGGTCGCACCGTAGAGCGAACGGGCACCGTCGAGGGGAAAATCCTCGGCGATGCCCCGCGACGACACGCCCCGCACCGGCTGCTCATCGGCGAGGGCGAAGCGGGTTTCCTGTTCGACGAAATTCAGTTTCTCAATCGTCTTGATCGGATACACCCGGCTCGTGGAGAGGAACAAAAACGCCGCCCGGTGCCGCAGGGCGTAATTGAGGCAGTTGATGGTCCCGACGAGGTTGGTGTTGATGAGGTAGTCGGGCGTGCCGTTCAGCCCGGCCAGCACCGACGGCTCGGCGGAGGCTTCGATGACGGCATCGACGGGCGGCAGAGCGTCGAAATCTTCCTTCGACCGAATGTCGCCGTGGACAAACTGCACGCCCGCCTTCGTGAGCCGGGCGATGTTGAGTTCGGAACCGCGCCGCTTGAGGTTGTCGAGGGCAAAAACCTGGTAACCGGGGTAACTCTGTTTCAGCGAAACCGCCAGCGACGAGCCAACGAACCCGGCCCCGCCGGTGATGAGGATGTTCATGTAATGAAAGTTGAAATGCTCCATGCGGCGGCGGCCGCATGGAGCATTCTTTTTGATTCAATTTTTGGTAAAAACTCCATCCACGAGCCGCCAGATGTGGAGCGGGTTGGCCGTTTTCAATTCGTCGGGCAGCAGGTTCTCGGGAAAATCCTGGTAGCACACGGGCCGGGTGAAGCGGCGGATGGCCGCCGTGCCGACCGACGTGCTGCGCGAATCGGTCGTGGCCGGGTACGGGCCGCCGTGGACCATCGCGTGGCTGACTTCCACGCCCGTGGGGAAGCCGTTGAAAAGCAGCCGCCCGACTTTGGTTTCGAGAATGTCCACCAATTCGGCGTATTCTTCCAAATCGTCGGGCGTACCGTGGATGGTGGCCGTCAGGTGCCCATGCAGGTTGCGGGCCAGTTCCAGCGTCTGGGCCTTGTCATCGGCCACGATGGCGACGGACGAGGGGCCGAACACTTCCTCCGTCAGTTCGGGATTGGCCAGGGCGGCGGCGGCACTCGCCCGCAGCAGGTGGGCGCTCACCGGGCCGGTTTCACCCGCCAGTTCGCTCGTAGTCAAACGCTCGGTACCGCCCACGAGGGCGAGTTTGCCGAGGCCACTGGCGTAGGCCCGCCGGATGCCGCCCGTCAGCATCGTGCCCGGTGCGACGGCGTCGAGGGCCGTGGCGACATTTTTCACGAAGTCATCCGTCTGCGCGGCGGCGGGCACGACGAACACGCCGGGATTGGTGCAAAACTGCCCCACGCCGAGGGTGATGCTGCCCGCCAGGGCCGTGGCCAGGGCCGTACCCCGTTCGCGGAGCGCGCCGGGCAGGATGAAGACCGGGTTGGTGCTGCCCATTTCGGCGTACACCGGAATCGGTTCGGGCCGCCGGGCCGCCGCATCGAAGAGCGCCTTCCCGCCCCGGAACGACCCGGTGAAGCCGATGGCCTTGACGAGCGGGTGCTGAACGAGCGACATGCCCACTTCGGTGCCCGCGCCCTGCACGAGCGAAAACGTGCCGTCGGGCAGGCTGCTGGCCACCACCGCCCGCACGATGGCCCCGGCAACCAACTCGCCCGTGGCCGGGTGGGCGGGGTGGCCTTTGAACACCACCGGGCACCCGGCGGCGAGGGCCGAAGCCGTGTCGCCGCCCGCCACCGAGAAGGCCAGCGGGAAGTTGCTTGCGCCGAACACGCCCACCGGACCGAGCGCCCGCTGCACCTGCCGGAGGTCGGGCCGGGGCTGGGGCTGGCGGTCGGGCAGGGCGGTGTCGAGGCGGGCGTCCACCCAGGAGCCTTCGCGGAGCAGGTCGGCAAACAGCCGCAGTTGCCCCACGGTGCGGCCCCGTTCGCCGGTCAGGCGGGGGAGCGGCAGGGCAGTTTCGAGGTGGGCGGTCTGGAGCAATTCGTCGCCGAGGGCGAGGATTTCTTCGGCTATTTTTTCGAGAAAAGCAGCCCGTTCAACGCCCGATTTTTTCCGAAAAATGGAAAATGCCGCCGCCGCTTTCCCGACGGCTCGGTTCACCTCGTCGGGCGTGGCTTCGTGGAAAACGGTGGGCAACGCTTCGCCCGTGGCGGGGTTGACGCCCTGAAACGTCTGAGAACCGGCCGCCGAGCGTTCGGCGCCGAGGAAGTGGTGTCCGGTCATGGGAATGGTCTGAACCACGATTGGCCTGGATTTTAGGATGGGCAGGATGAAATTCAAAAAGCCGTTTTGTCAATCCTGTTCATCCTAAAATCCAGGCCAATCGTGGTTCAGACAGAAAGGTTCAGAAAATCAATTGACAATATTCACCAGCGTCCCAATCGGCCCGATGGTGATGCGGACTTCGTCGCCGGATTGGAGCGTGAAGGGGTGGTCGGGCACGATGCCGGTGCCGGTCATCAGGAACACGCCCGTCGGGAAGGAGCATTCCCGGAACAGGAATTCGATGAGTTCGTTGAAGGAGCGCTTGATGCGGTCGATGGTCACTTCGCCGTAAAACGCCGCTTCACCGCCCCGGTTGATGAGCAGTTCGATTTTTGTGGTGGGCGGCAGGCGGTCTTCGGTGACGAAAATGCCCGGTCCCAGCCCGGCGCAACGGTCGTACACCTTCGCCTGGGGCAGGTAAAGCGGGTTTTCGCCTTCGATGCTCCGCGAACTCATGTCGTTGCCGACGGTGTAGCCCAGCAGCTTGCCCGACGGGGAAATCACGAGCGTGAGTTCGGGTTCGGGCACGTCCCAGGTCGAGTCTTTGCGGATGTTGACGCCCCCGCCCGTGCCCACGGCCCGGTAGGCGGTGCCTTTGAAAAACAGTTCAGGCCGCTCGGCGTCGTACACCTTGTCGTAAAACGTGGCCCCACCCGAGGCTTCGGATTCTTCCATCCGGGCCACCTTGCTGCGCTGGTAGGTCACGCCCGACGCCCAGATTTCCTGGGAACCGATGGGGGCCAGGAACGTCTGCGCGGCCAACCACTCGGGGCCGCCCACGGGGTTTAGGCGGTCTTTTTCCGATTTCAGGTAATCCGCCAAATCGTCGCGCACGAGCAGGGAATCCCAGTCGTCTTCGAGTTGGTAGGCGAAGGTGTCGTACGCCAGCAGCGGGCCGGAGGGGGTTTTGTAGAGGTGCATTTCTGGGTTCAGGGTTTGGAGTTTAGTGTTCAGCGTTTTTATCGGTAAAATACCCCTACTAAACCCTAAACTCGGAACTGCTACGCGGTTACCCGCTTCAGCCGCACGTTTTCGGCGGGGCGGATGATGAGGGGCACTTTTTCGACTTTAACGGACGAACTGTCGAGGCCGAACCACTTGTCTTCGGAGTTGGTGAACGACTTGATGAAGAAGTACGCCTCCATCGTAATCCGCTCGAAGAAAGGCAGTTCATTTTCGTAGGAAAGGAATTTTTCGAGCACCACGAAGCGGAAATCGCCGATGACGTTCTGCTTGCTAAGCGATTCGTAGCGGCTGGTGATGTCCACTTCCTTGTTTTTGACCATGTCTTCGATCACCTTCCGGAAGTAGAGGTTGATGCGCTGCTCGACGCGAAAACCCAGTTTGAAGGTGACCTTGATGGCATCGTCGGGGGCGATGACGTTCACCTTGTACTCCATCGTGTAGGGGTCATCCACCGTGTCGACGTGGACGAACCAGTAGATGTCGGCGCGTTTGGGGCGTTTCTGGAAGATGGAGTAGATGATTTTCGACTCGATTTCATTGTACCGCGAAGCGTTGCTCATAAACACCAGGTGCGTGGCGTATTTCGGGATGGATTCGTCGCGGCTCAGTTGGCGCAGGGCGTCGATGTACTGGTCGAGTTTGACGTACTCGGTGAGGCGGGCTTTGATGTTGAAAGACCGCAGCCAGATGACCATCACCGAGGCGATGGCCGTGCCGATGACCAGCGAAACCCAGCCGCCGTGGGTGAATTTGAGCAAATTGGCCACCAGAAACGACCCCTCGATGGCCAGGTACACGACCAAAAACAACAACACGCCCCACATGTTGTAGCGGTGCGTGTAGAGGTAGTACGACATCAGGATGGTGGTCATCAGCATCGTGATGGTGATGGCCAGGCCGTAGGCGGCTTCCATGTTGGCCGATTCGCGGAAGTAGAGCACCACGCCCACGCAGCCCAGCCAGAGCAGGATGTTGACGCTGGGCACGTACAACTGCCCCTTCTGATCGGAGGGGAAAACGAGCCGCACTTTGGGCCAGAGGTTGAGCCGGATGGCTTCGCTGATGAGCGTGAATGAGCCCGAAATCAGAGCCTGGCTGGCGATGATGGCCGCCACGGTGGCAATCAGGATGCCGGGCAGCAGAAACCACTCCGGCATGAGGGCGTAAATGGGTTTGCGCCCGTCGAGGGTTTGGCCCGCCTGCGAAATCAACCAAGCTCCCTGCCCGAAGTACTGGAGGAGCAGACAGGCTTTGACAAACACCCAACTCACCCGGATGTTGCCCCGCCCACAGTGACCCAGGTCTGAATAGAGCGCCTCAGCCCCCGTAGTACACAAAAATACGCCCCCCAGCAGCCAGAACCCCCCTGGCCGTTCGGCCAGCAATTCGTAGGCGTAGTACGGGTTGACGGCCCGCAGCACACTCCAATCGCGGGCCACCCAGACAATCCCCAGAACGCCCAGCATGGCAAACCACACAAACATGATGGGTCCGAACGACCGTCCCACGACCTTCGTACCGAGGGCCTGAATCAGGAACAGGAACGTCAGAATGCCCAGGATGATGTAAATGATATATTCCTTCAGGTCGGGGTATCGGATTTCCAACCCTTCGACCGCCGAAGCCACTGAGATGGGTGGCGTAATGATGCCGTCGGCCAGGAGGGCCGATCCGCCGATGATGGCCGGGATGGTGAGCCACTTCGCGTGTCGCCGGACAAGCGTGTAGAGCGCGAAAATTCCGCCCTCTCCCCGGTTGTCAGCCCGCAGGATAAGCGTGACGTACTTGACGGTAGTTTGCAGCGTCAATGTCCAGACGATGCAGGAAAGCGCGCCGAGCACGAGGTCTTCCTCAATGCGGGAAGTGCCGATGACGGCCGACATCACGTACAACGGCGAGGTGCCGATGTCGCCGTAGATGATGCCCAGCGCCACCAGCAACCCCGCCGCCGTGACGTTATCAAAATGCTTTTTATGTTCGTCCATTCCGGAAGAAAAACCGGCGCTCTGCTCGTCGAAAAGCGCCCGCAGTGGAGGCCGCAAAGTTAGATTATTTCCCAAAAGCGCAAGGAAACCGGCGGGTTTCTTCGCGTTTCCGGAAAAGCAAAAAACTACGCCAGTCGGGTGTATTTTTCAAACGTTTCGACGGTCGTTTCGGCAAAAACGGGGCAGAAGGTTGAGCCGCCTCACGCATCTGCCGCCGATTTTGCGTTATTTTGCGGGGCCGTTGGGGGCCAAGTCCCTGATTTTCTTTTCTAACCCAAACCAAATCTTCCCGCACATGAGTACGATTCAGTACGTCCACGCCCGCCAGATTCTCGATTCCCGTGGCAATCCGACCATTGAGGTGGACGTTCGCACCGACAACGGCTTCCTGGGCCGCGCCGCCGTGCCTTCGGGTGCTTCGACGGGCGTGCACGAAGCCGTCGAACTCCGCGACGACGACAAGAGCGTGTACGTGGGCAAGGGCGTGTTGAAAGCCGTTGAAAACGTGAACGAAACGATTTACCCCGAGTTGCTGGGCATTTCGGTCTTCGAGCAAAACCTCATCGACAAACTGATGATTGACCTTGACGGCACGCCCAACAAAGGCAAGCTCGGGGCCAACGCCATCCTCGGCGTGTCGCTGGCCGTGGCCAAAGCCGCCGCCCAGGAGGCGGGGCTGCCCCTGTTTCGCTACCTCGGCGGGGTCAACGCCAACACGCTGCCTGTGCCGATGATGAACATCATCAACGGCGGCTCACACGCCGATAATTCCATTGATTTTCAGGAATTTATGGTCATGCCCGCCAAAGCCGAGAGCTTCTCGCAGGCGCTGCGCATGGGCACCGAAGTATTCCATGCGCTGAAGGGCGTGTTGAAAAAAGCCGGGTACTCGACTAACGTCGGCGACGAAGGCGGCTTTGCGCCCAACCTCAAATCGAACGAAGAGGCCATCGAAACGGTGCTGACGGCCATTGAAAAGGCGGGTTACAAGCCCGGCGAAGACATCTTCATCGCTCTCGATCCCGCCGCCTCGGAGTTTTACGACGCCGAAAAAGGCCTGTACGTGTTCAAAAAATCGGACGGCCGCCAACTCTCGTCGCAGGAAATGGCCGGGTACTGGCAGTCGTGGGTCGAAAAATACCCGATCATCTCCATCGAAGACGGCATGGCCGAAGACGACTGGGACGGCTGGAAAGCCCTCACCGATGCCGTGGGCCAGCGCTGCCAACTCGTGGGTGACGACCTCTTCGTGACCAACGTCAAGCGCCTCCAGCAGGGCATCGACGCGGGCGTGGCCAACGCGATTCTGGTGAAAGTCAACCAAATCGGCTCGCTGACCGAAACGATTGATTCGGTGAACCTGGCCAAGCGCAACAGCTACAAATCGATCATGTCGCACCGCTCGGGCGAAACCGAAGATTCGACCATCGCCGACCTGGCCGTGGCCCTCAACACGGGACAGATCAAAACCGGCTCGGCCTCCCGCTCCGACCGCATGGCCAAGTACAACCAATTGCTCCGCATCGAAGAGGAACTGGGCGAAACGGCCTACTTTCCCGGATTGAAGTTCTAATGCGAGGGCGGGGGCAAGGAGCGAGGGTAAATGCATGTTGCCCCCTGCCCCCTGCCCCTCGCCCCCGCCTCATCGCCCATGCTCCAACGCCTCCGCTCCCTCAATTTTTATTGGCTGACGGGCCTGGGTTTGCTGGCGTGGGTGCTGTTTTTCGACGCCAACGACCTCATCACCCAGGGGCGGATGCACTACCGACTCTGGCAACTGCGCCGCGAGCAGGAATTTTACAAAGCGCAGATCAAGGAGGTGGAACGGCAGCGGCAAGAGGTGATGGGCACCCCCAAACTGGTTGAAAAATTTGCCCGCGAAAAATACCTGATGAAAAAACCCGGCGAGCACGTGTTCGTCATCGTGGACGAGAACAACGAACCGCTGGAAAAATAGCAGGGGCAATGCGCAGAGGGCATGGAGTGAATGTAGTTTAATTTTACCCCTTACCCCCTGCCCCTTGCTCCATGCCCTTGCGCATGAACAAAAAAGTCATTCTCATCATCCTCGACGGCTGGGGCATTCCCAAACCCGGCGAAGAAGACCGCTCAGCGGTCAACGCGGCCCACACGCCGTTCATGGATTCGCTCTACGCCACCTACCCGCACAGCACGCTCGAAGCCTCGGGCCTCGCCGTGGGCCTGCCTGACGGGCAGATGGGCAACTCCGAAGTGGGCCACACCAACCTAGGTGCGGGCCGGGTGGTGTACCAAAACCTCGTGCGCATCAACAAACTGGCCCAAGAAGGCACCATTGGGCAGGAACCGGAACTGGCGGCGGCGTTTGAGTACGCCAAAGCCAATGGAAAACCGATGCATTTCATCGGCTTGGTCTCCGATGGGGGTGTGCATTCCCACATCAACCACCTGAAGGCGCTTTGCACTGCCGCGCACCAAGCCGGACTGTCGGAGGTGTACGTCCACGCCTTCACCGACGGGCGCGACACCGATCCGAAATCGGGGCTGGGGTTTTTGAACGATTTGCAGATTCACCTCAACGCCACGGTCGGTAACATCGCCAGCGTGACGGGCCGGTACTACGCCATGGACCGCGACAACCGCTGGGAACGGGTGAAACTGGCCTACGGCGCGATGGTCGAGGGCATCGGCACGCCCACGCAGGATGTGCCTGCCACTGTTCAGGCCTCCTACGACGAAGGCGTGACCGACGAGTTCATCAAACCCATCGTCGTCACCAATCCCGACGGCTCGCCCGTGGCTCGCATCCAGGACGGCGACGTGGTGCTTTGCTTCAACTTCCGTACCGACCGGGGCCGCGAAATCACCCAGGCCCTCACCCAGCAGGATTACCCGGAGCAGGGCATGAAAAAGCTGAACCTGTACTACCTCACAATGACGGCCTACGACAAGGATTTCCGGGGCGTCCACGTGATTTTCGACGACAGCAACCTGCGGAATACCCTCGGCGAAGTGCTGGCCGCGCATGGCAAACGGCAAATCCGCATCGCCGAGACCGAAAAATACCCGCACGTCACGTTCTTTTTCTCGGGCGGGCGCGAGGAACCGTTCACCGGCGAAGGGCGGCTGCTGTGCCCTTCGCCGAAGGTCGCTACCTACGATTTGAAACCCGAAATGAGCGCCGACGACATCCGCAACGCCATCATCCCCGAACTGGAAAAAGGCGAGGTGGATTTCGTGTGCCTCAACTTCGCTAACCCCGACATGGTGGGCCACACGGGCGTGTTTGAAGCGGTCGTGAAAGCCTGCGAAACGGCTGACCAGGACGCCGAGGCCGTGGTCAACGCCGCCCTGAAGCACGGCTATACGAGCCTCATCATCGCCGACCACGGCAACGCCGAGTACATGCGCAACGACGACGGCAGCCCGCACACGGCCCACACGACCAACCTCGTGCCCTGTATCCTGGTGGACAATGCGTACCGGAAGCCCATCAAATCGGGCAAACTCGCCGACATTGCGCCCACCATCCTCGAACTGATGGGCGTGCCCCAACCGGCGGAGATGGATGGGGTGAGTTTGTTGTAAGTTTTGTTCTAACCACAGAGTTAACAGAGTTTACGCACAGAGGGCACAGAGAAAAAACTCCGTGAACTCGGTGCATAAACTCTGTTAACTCTGTGGTTAAAAATTTAGGTAAGAAACCTACGAACAACAATCGTCGTTACGACGCCATCATGCAACGCCTTCTTTCCTTTCTGCTCTTTCTCGTTCTCGCCGCCTGCTCCCAGCCCCAGCAAGCCAAACGGACGAACGTCTATTTTGACCTGAAAGGCTTTCTCGACCAGCAAATCGCTACGCTCAACGCCCGGAAGCCCCTCGTCAGCAAAACCGCGCTCGTGGGCGAGCAACCCGAAACCCACCAGACCAAGCAGGTAGATTGGGCGAAGGAACTGGAACTCTTCGAGCAAACCGACCTGAACAAACCGGCCTACGCGAACAGCTATTTCACCGAAGAAATCTCGAAAACTACCACGACCTACCGCCTCAAAGCCGACGAGGACTTGTCCGTGCAGTTTCTGGAAGTAATTAAGGACGAAAAAACCGGGCAGCCGCTGAAGGTGAAAGCCACGTTGCGCACGAAAAACTACCTCTACGAATCAGAGCGCAACCTGAGCCTGACGGCCGCAAACGGGCAACTAACGGCGTACGAAATCGAAGGATTTCAGCAGATGTTCTACGGCGACCCAGAGCCGTTTCACCTGGAAGGACGGATTTTGGAATCCTTGAAATAAAATCAGGCGTGTTGGAAACGCAGGAGGAGCGGATGAAATTGGTTCGTAAGCGATGCTGATGACGAACCAAACGAGATAAAACGGTTCGTGATTGATTGAGACTGGCAACCAACCTCAATCAATCACGAACCGTTTTATTTCAAACAGTTGCTGATCGGAATCAAGTAAGAACCAACTAATTAAAAACAGTTCGTGAACGATACCGATTGGTAACCAATCGGTATCGTTCACGAACTGTTTTTATTCGATCGAGAAGTAATTGCAATCGCTCGGTAACCGATCGCAATCGTTCAGGAAGCAAACCGTTTGCCGCTACGAGGCAAGGAGGAAAAACCGGAAGCCAACGAAGCAACAAGCCCGAAACCAAATCCTCGCCCGATTTGTCAGCGGTGCTTTCAGCTTTCCACTTCCACCGCCAGCATCTCCACGAACTGGTCAAACAGATACTGCGCGTCGTGGGGGCCGGGCGAGGCTTCGGGGTGGTACTGCACCGAGAAGGCCGGGCGGTTGGTCAGACGCAGTCCCTCGATGGTTTTGTCGTTGAGGTTGAGGTGCGTTACCTCCACGTTGGGGTGCGCGGCGATTTCCTCGGCGCTGACGGCAAAACCGTGGTTTTGCGACGTCACCTCGCAGCGGCCCGTGAGCAGGTTTTTCACCGGGTGGTTGAGGCCGCGGTGACCGTGGTGCATTTTGTACGTCGAAAGGCCGCTGGCCCGGGCCAGCAACTGGTGGCCGAGGCAGATGCCGAACAGCGGCTTGCCCGTTTCGAGCAGTTCCTGCACGGTTTCGACGGCGTAATCCATCGCGCCGGGGTCACCGGGGCCGTTGGAGATGAAGTAGCCGTCGGCACCCCACTCGGTCACCTCTTCCGTCGGGGTTTTGGCGGGGAACACCTTGCAGTAGCCGCCGCGCTTCGTGAAGTTTTCGAGGATGCTTTTCTTGATGCCGTAGTCCATCACCGCAATGCGGAACTGGGCATTTTCGGCGTCGCCCACCTCGTAGGTTTTCGTCGTGCTGACCTGCGACGAAAGCTCCAGCCCGTCCATGGGCGGCACCTTGCGGAGTTCTTCCATCAGGGCCGCTTCGTCGAGGATTTCCGACGAAATGATGCAGTTCATGGCGCCTTTTTCGCGGATGTGCCGCACGAGCTGGCGGGTGTCCACGTCGCAGATGCCCACGATGTTGGCCCGCTCGAAGTATTCCTGAAGCGAGAAATCGGCCGTGTTGCGGGAGTGAATCGGCGAAAACTGGTTGCAAATCATCCCACTAATTTTTACACCCGACGATTCCTCCTCGGTGCGGAGCATGACGCCGTAGTTGCCGATGTGCGCGTTGGTATTGACGATCACCTGCCCGTAGTACGACGGGTCCGTGTAAATCTCCTGGTAGCCGGTCATGCCGGTGTTGAAGCAGATTTCGCCGCCGTGGGTGCCTCGCTTGCCCAGGGCCGTGCCTCGGAACGCCGTGCCGTCTGCGAGCAGCAGCAGGGCGGGTTGGGGTTGTTTCATGGTCGTGAAAAAGCCCTTGTCAGCTCACGCGACGAGGGCTATCAATGGGAATTAGGATTGGTGCGCGTATCGAAAAAATTCATCAAGACCACCTCTTCTCCTTCAATTCGATAGTGAACTTTTAAACGTTTCCGAATGACGTATCCACGGATACCAGGCTTTTCAACCTTACCCATTTCCGGGTAATGTGTAAGCGATTCGAGCACTTTAAACACTTCATCAAGCGCTTTCCGGAATGCTTTTTCCGACCAATTTGCCTCCCAGTAGGAAGTAATTTGGTAAAGCGCTCTGTCGGCACGAGGAGTCCAGATTAGCTGTCGAGCCACTTCTTATAACGTGCTTTCACCGTTTCGTGAGGAATCAAACTGTCTCTGTCAAAACTCTCCTCATAGGCTTTCAGCACAATTTCTTGCTGTTCGGGCGTCATTTGCTCCCACCCGCCCGTCTGCTCAACCGAAGTACTTAACGCTTCGTAGACGCGAGCTAATAAATCGTTTTCTATCCGTTGGTCATCGACCAATTGATGAATCCGCTCCCGTAATGTCGTTGAAGTCTCCATAAATCACATCTTTCCTGCAAAATAATAACCAAGCACGGCGCAAAAAAAGGGCTTCAACCAAAAAGTCAAAGCCCTTTTTTCAGCAATGGTTCACCGCAGGTTATTCTTTGCTGGTACCATCGCCCGTGGCCGGAGCGTCGGCTTCGGGGGCGCTCTCTTCGGCGGCCGGGGCTTCTTCCACGACTTCAGCCGACGGAGCGGCTTCGGCGGCTACGGGAGCGGCAGCAACCGCAGCCGGAGCAGCGGCTTCGGCACCCCCCTTACGGCCACCAGCGCGGCGGCTGCGGCGGGTTTTCTTCTCGGCCCCGGCGTTGAGCAGGGTGTCATTGAAGTCCACCAGTTCGATGAGGCAGATGTCGGCGTTGTCGCCCAGGCGATTGCCTAACTTGATGATGCGGGTATACCCGCCCGGACGGCTGGCCACTTTCTCGGCTACCACGCCGAAGAGTTCCTTCACGGCCTCCTTGTTCTGGAGGTAGCCGAACACGATCCGGCGCGAGTGCGTGGTGTCGTCTTTGGAACGGTTGATGAGCGGCTCGGCGTACTTGCGGAGTTCCTTGGCCTTGGCCAGGGTGGTCTGGATGCGCTTGCTCAGGATGAGCGACGAGGCCATGTTGGAAAGCATGGCACTGCGGTGGGAGGCCGTCCGGCCCAGGTGGTTGTCTTTTTTACCGTGACGCATGGTTCGTAAGTTGCGGTTAAGCGGGCTGGGGCAGCCGGTCCGGCCTGCTCACCTATTACGAGTTCTTAGAAATTTAAATCGAAATGGCTGCGTTTTTCGATGGTTGTTCGTTGCCAGTTGATGGTTGTTTGTTGCTAGTTTTTTAACCGACAACAAACAACCGCTAACCAACAACTCAATCTTCCTCCAGCCGGTACTTGGCCACGTCCATGCCGAACGTGAGGCCTTTTTCGGCGACGAGTTGCTCCAATTCGGTCAGTGATTTCTTTCCGAAGTTGCGGAACTTCATCATGTCCGAAATTTCCAGCTTCACCAAATCGCCGAGCGTGCGCACGTCAGCCGACTTGAGGCAGTTGTAAGCCCGCACCGACAGGTCGAGGTCGGCCAGCGAGGTTTTCAGCATTTTGCGCATGTGCAGCATTTCCTCATCCACGACGCTATCTTCTTCGGTCTTCGCCGTTTCAAAGGTCATCGTCTGGTCGCTGAACAGCATGAAGTGCTGGATCAGGATGTAGGCGGCACCTTTCAGCGCGTCTTCGGGGTGAATCGAACCGTCGGTCTCGATGTCGAGCACCAGTTTCTCGTAGTCCGTCTTCTGCTCCACCCGCGTGTTTTCGATGGCGTACTTCACGTTTTTGATCGGCGTGAAGATGGCATCGATGGCGATGTGGCCAAAAGCCGGTTCGGTGTTGCGGGGTTCGTCGGCGGGCACGTAACCGCGGCCTTTTTCAACGATCAGTTCTACGTCCAGTTCCTTCGAATCTTCCAGGTGGAAGATTTCGAGTTCGGGATTGAGGATCGTGAAGTACGGCGTGAACTTGGCGATGTCGCCTGCGCGGAACACCGTTTGGTTCTTCACCTTCACGTTGATTTTGTTGTCCATCACCTCGCCGGTTTGCCGGAAGCGCACCTGCTTAAGGTTGAGGATGATTTCCGTTACGTCCTCCATGACGCCCTCAATGGACGAGAATTCGTGCAGAACCCCCGACAGCTTCACGGACGTGATGGCGTAGCCTTCCAACGAGGAGAGTAAAATCCGGCGCAACGCGTTGCCAATGGTGACGCCGTACCCTTTTTCGAGGGGCTTGAACTCAAATGTCCCGCGGAAGTCGTCGGCTTTTTCCATGACAACTTTGTCGGGCATTTGGAACGCTAATATTGACATAGGGAACAGTTTTAGCTTAGTTGTAGAAAAGTCTGAGCCTTGATTTTGTGCAAAAAATCAAAGCTCAGACGTATCGTAACCCGTTGAAAGGAAAGTTTGTAAACGTAAACCCTCCGGGCAGGACCTCCGGTCCGGGGTTACTTCGAGTACAATTCGACGATGGCCTGCTCGTTGAAGTTCTCGGGAATTTGGTCGCGTTCGGGGTAGCTAATGAACTTGCCCGTGAATTGACCGCCGTCCCACTCGAGCCAGTTGAACCGCTTGGTATTCTTACCTGCGAGGCTGTTGGTGATGGCTTCGAGCGACTTCGACTTTTCGCGTACGCTCACCAGTTGACCGGGCTTAAGCGAGTACGAAGGAATATTGACGACCTCGCCGTCCACAACGATGTGCTTGTGCGACACCAGTTGGCGGGCGGCGCGGCGGGTGGGGGCAATACCGAGGCGGTACACCGTATTGTCGAGGCGGGCTTCGCAGAGGCGGAGCAGGTTTGCACCCGTGATGCCTTCTTTCACAGCGGCTTTGTGGAACAGGTTCTCGAATTGCCGCTCCAGGATGCCGTAGGTGTACTTTACTTTTTGTTTTTCCTGCAATTGCAGGGCGTATTCCGACTTCTTGCCGCGCTTGTTCTTGCCGTGCATGCCGGGGCCGTAGCTTTTGCGGCTCAGAGCTTTGCTGTTGCCCAGGATGGGCTCGCCGAACTTACGCGAAATTTTGGATTTGGGTCCGGTGTAACGTGCCATTGCGTGTATCGTTTGAGTTGCCGGGAAACGACGCCCCGGCAAGGTAATTGGTTGGTTGTGAACGTCGGGAAGTGGTAATTACCAATCACTTCCCGAGTAAGTTGTCAGTTGTCTGCTAGAAGTTGTGAATTGCTTGTCGGTGTTCGCCGCTGATGTTCTCAACCAACAACCAGCAACAAACAACCGTCAACTCAACTTACACCCGGCGGCGCTTCGGAGGGCGGCAGCCGTTGTGGGGCAAGGGCGTGATGTCTTTGATCATCGTCACCTCGATGCCCGAATTCTGGATGGTGCGGATGGCCGACTCCCGACCCGCGCCGGGGCCTTTCACGAACACCTCTGCCTTGCGCATGCCGGCTTCGTGGGCCACTTGAGCGGCGTTGGAAGCGGCGGTCTGGGCGGCATAGGGGGTATTTTTCTTCGAGCCTTTGAAGCCCATTTTCCCCGCCGAAGCCCACGAGATGACCTGACCGGCTTGGTTGGTGATGGAGATGATGATGTTGTTGAACGAGGCCCGGATGTGTACCTGGCCGACGGGTTCAACGGTCACCACCCGCTTTTTTGCTTTGTCTTTGCGTTTTGCCTGAGCCATTTTCTCAATTAGGAATTACGAATCACGAATTAGGAATTACTCGAATCAGGTGTTTCAATTCCTCATTCGTAATTCCTAATTCCTAATTCTTACTTCGTTGCTTTCTTCTTGTTGGCCACCGTCTTACGCTTGCCCTTACGGGTACGCGAGTTGTTTTTGGTTTTCTGACCGCGGACGGGCAAGCCTTTGCGGTGGCGCAGGCCGCGGTAGCAGCCGATGTCCATCAGACGTTTGATGTTCAGTTGGACTTCCGAGCGGAGGGCACCTTCGGTCTTGAATTCGTTGCCGATGATGGTACGGATGGCGCTGGCTTCGTCGTCGTTCCACTCCACCGCTTTCTTGTCGCGGCTGATGCCGGCTTTGTCCAGGATGGTCTGGGCGGTGCTGCGGCCAATGCCGTAGATGTAGGTGAGGGCGATTTCGCCGCGTTTTTTGTCGGGAATGTCAACCCCTGCAATTCTCGCCATAGCTGTAGATTAACCTTGTCGTTGTTTGAATTTCGGGTTCTTCTTGTTGATCACGTAGAGTTTCCCGTGACGGCGGATGACCTTGCACTCCGCACTGCGCTTTTTGATGGACGCTTTGACTTTCATGGTCAGTTTTCAGTTTACAGTTTTCGGTTTCCAGTTTCCGATTCCCAGTTTCCGGTTGAAAAAAAACAACTGAAAACTGAAGACTAGAAGCTGAAAACTATTTATACCGATAGACAATCCGCGCCTTCGACAGGTCGTAGGGCGACATTTCAAGCTTAACGCGGTCTCCGGGGAGGATTTTGATGTAATTCATCCGCATCTTGCCGGAAATGTGCGCAACGACCTCGTGCTTGTTTTCGAGTTGAACCCGAAACATGGCATTCGAGAGCGCTTCCAGTATCGTTCCGTCCGTCTGGATGGAGTTTTGTTTTGCCATTCGTTGGGTTTAAGCAATCGCCAGGCTTCGGCTGGCCAGTACTTCTTCGATGTATTCAAACGTCGTCAGAATCTCCGGTTTGCCTTTGCGCACGGCCACAGTGTGTTCGTAATGCGCAGCAGGCAGGTGGTCGCTGGTGCGGATGGTCCAGCCGTCGGATTCCTGCACCACGCTTTTTTTGCCGAGGGTAATCATCGGCTCAATGGCGATGACCATGCCTTCCTGCAATTTTGGGCCTTGTCCGCGCCGACCGTAGTTGGGCACTTCGGGGCTTTCGTGCAGGTACTTGCCCACACCATGCCCGACCAGTTCGCGCACCACGCCGTAGCGGTGGCTTTCGACATACGACTGAATCGCGTACCCGATGTCGCCGACCCGGCCATTGACCACCGCTTTTTCGATGCCTACGTAGAGCGATTCGTAGGTCCGGCGGAGCAAAGCTTTTACCGCAGGCTTAATTTCGCCGACTGGGTAGGTATAGGCACTATCGGCGTGGAAGCCGTTGAGCTGCACCCCGCAGTCGATCGAAACAATGTCGCCTTCCTTCAAACGGTAATTGCTCGGGAAACCGTGAACCACCACATCGTTGACCGAAATGCACAGGGCGGCAGGAAATCGCTTGTCGCCGACGAGGTAGTTTTTAAACGAAGGCACTCCACCGTGGTCGCGGATGAATTCTTCCGCCACCTGGTCGAGTTCTTTCGTGGTAATACCCGGCTCGATGAGTTTGGCAACTTCCGCGTGGGCTTTTCCCAATACCCGAGCACTGACGCGGATTTTTTGAATGTCCTCGTCCGATTTCAGGAACAGTAACTTCTTAGACGGTTGTGACACTTTCGGTTCTTCCTTTCACACGACCCGATTTCATCAGCCCTTCGTAACGGCGCATCAGCAGATAACTCTCAATCTGTTGCAGCGTATCGAGTACCACACCAACCAGAATCAACAGCGAGGTGCCGCCGAAGAACTGGGCAAAGCCCCGCGTCATGCCGAACAAGTTGGCGATAGCGGGCAAAATGGCCACCACAGCGAGCATCAGGCCACCGGGCAACGTGATGCGGTCGAGGATGGTTCCGATGTATTCCGACGTGGCCAGCCCCGGTTTCACGCCCGGAATGAACCCGCCGCCGCGCTTCATGTCGTCGGCAATCTGTTGTGGGTTCACCGAAATGGCCGTGTAGAAAAACGTGAACACAATGATCAGAAACGCGAACAGCACGTTGTACTGCCAAGTGGTGTAATCGGCAAAGGCCTGAGCTACCGACTGGGCAAAATCACTGTTTTCGGCAAACAAATTGCCCACCAGGTTTGGGATAAACATCAGCGCCTGGGCGAAAATGATGGGCATCACGCCCGCAGCGTTTAGCTTCAGCGGAATATACTGACGCTGGCCGCCCGCCACTTTGTTCCCAACTACTTGTTTTGCGTACTGCACCGGAATTCGCCGCACGGCTTGGGTTAACATGACTGCACCCATGACGACGAAATACAGCGCGACCAATTCGAGCACAAAAATGATAGCCCCCGAACCGCCCCGCGAAGCGCCTTCGCCAATGATGGCGCTGGGAAAGCGCGACACAATGCCGATCATTATCAGGAGCGAAATTCCATTGCCAATGCCCTTGTCGGTGATGCGTTCGCCCATCCACATGCAGAACACCGTTCCGGCCACCAGAATGAAAGTGGAGTACACCGTGAAAAAGCCCCGGTCCACAAGCAGTGCATCGGCGGGCACCTGCGACTGTGTGTAGGTGATGGCTTGCGCTGCCGTGACGAAAATCGTCAGGATGCGCGTGATCTGGTTCAACTTCTTCCGACCTGACTCCCCATCCTTCTGCATTTTCTGGAAATACGGGACGGCGATGGTTAACAACTGGATGGCAATCGAGGCCGAGATGTACGGCATAATGCCCAATGCGAAGATCGAGGCATTGGAAAATGCCCCACCCAAAAAGGTATCGAGCAAGCCCAGCAACCCGCCCTGCGCATCCTGCAATTTCGTCGCATCCACGCCCGGCAGGACGACGAACGCTCCGAACCGGTACACGGTGATGAACAACAGGGTCGTGAGGATCCGCGAACGCAGTTCCTCAATCGAGAAAATATTCTTAAAGGTGGTGATGAGCTTTTCCATGTGCAGGCCTGTCTGATTCCCTGTTCGCTAAAAATCGTCTCCTCAGCCTTAGAGTTTGGTGGCCTTACCACCCGCTTTTTCGATGGATTCGATGGCCGAAGCCGAGAATCCATTCGCCTGCACTTCCACAGCGGCTTTCAACTCGCCACGGTTGAGCACTTTCACCAAATCGTTTTTGCCAATGAGGCCATTGCTGCGAAGCAGAGACAGATCCACCACCGTTGCGTTGGTTTTCTCCACCAGCAGTTGAATGGCATCGAGGTTGATGGCTTTGTATTCAATGCGGTTGATGTTTTTAAAACCGAACTTTGGTACCCGGCGCTGGAGGGGCATCTGACCACCTTCAAATCCGCGTTTGGCGCTATAGCCTGAACGCGACTGGGCACCTTTATGACCACGGGCGGAGGTGCCACCCAGGCCCGAACCGGCCCCACGACCTACCCGTTTGCGAACTTTAACCGATCCTTGGGCCGGTTTGAGCGAACTCAAATTCATGATAATGTTGGATTTATTCAGACGAAGAAATCCGCCTCAGCGGATTCTCCTCTTACAGATTCTGTACCTGGACCAGATGATTTACTTTCCGAATCATCCCGGCGATGGAATCGTTCAATTCGACTTCCACGCTCCGGTTGATTTTGCCCAAACCAAGGGCCTGGATGGTGCGTTTCTGCACTTCGGGCCGGTCAATCGTGCTCCGGACCTGGGTGATTTTTACTTTTGCCATTTTCAGTTTTCAGTTTTCGGTTCTCAGTTTTCAGTTGAACCAGCGAAAACTGGAAGCTGAAGACTGCAAACCGCAGCGGCGGACCGCTGTAAACTCAGAGAGTTATCCGTTAAACACCGTCGCCAGTTTCACGCTGCGCTGGAAGGCCACCTGGTGAGGAGCGCGCATTTTCGAGAGAGCGTCGATGGTGGCTTTCACCACGTTGTGGGGGTTCGACGAACCTTTCGACTTCGCCAACACGTCGCGAACGCCGGCGCTTTCGAGGACGGCGCGCATGGCACCGCCGGCAATTACGCCCGTACCGGGAGCGGCGGGCTTCAGCAGCACGAAACCGCCGCTGAACTTGCCTTCCATTTCGTGGGGCACCGTGTGCTTGAGCAAGGGCACCTGCACGAGGCTTTTCTTGGCGTCTTCGATGCCTTTGGCAATGGCGTCGGTCACTTCATTGGCTTTACCCAAGCCAAAACCCACCACGCCGTTGCCGTCGCCCACGACCACGATAGCCGAGAAGCTGAACCGCCGACCGCCTTTCACTACTTTGGCAACGCGGTTGATGGCCACGACTTTTTCCTTCAGTTCGGTCTCGTTGACTTTCGTCGCGCGAGTTGTATGCAGTTGTGACATCGTCTTGAATTAGAAATTAAGCCCGCCTTCCCGAGCGCCTTCGGCCAGGGCCTTCACTTTTCCGTGGTAGAGGTAGCCGTTGCGGTCGAACACCACGGCCGACACGCCACCCGCGAGGGCCTTTTCGGCCAGTTTCTGACCCACGGTCTTGGCGGTGTCCACCGTGTTGACGTTGCCGTCGAGTTCCTGCGACGAAGCGCTGACGAGGGTGACGCCCTTCGTGTCGTCGATGATTTGGGCGTAAATGGCTTTGTTGGAACGGAACACCGACAAGCGCGGGCGCTCGGTGGTTCCGGCCAGACGGCCACGGATGCTGCGCTTGATGCGCTCCCGCCGTTCGAGTTTCTTGGACATGGTACCTTGGTTGCGTGGATTTCCAACCCACTTGTTCAGTTTTCGGTTTTCAGGTTCCAGTTGAACCAGAAAAACTGGAAACTGGAACCTGAAAACTTATTTCTTACCGGATGCCTTACCGGCCTTGCGGCGGATTTGCTCGCCGCTGAATCGGATGCCTTTGCCTTTGTACGGTTCGACCTTCCGCAGCGAACGAATCTTAGCGGCCACCTGACCAATAAGTTGCTTGTCGATCCCTTCGAGGATGACCTTGGGGTTCTGGCCTTTTTCGGTTAGGGTCGAGACTTTAATTTCGGGGGGAACACCGACGTACACGCTGTGCGAGTAGCCAAGGCTCAGTTCGAGCACGTTGCCGTTGTTGCTGGCTTTGTACCCGACGCCCACGATTTCAAGTTGCAGCCGGTAGCCGGTGCTCACGCCCACCACCATATTATTGACCAGTGCGCGGTACAGTCCGTGCAGGGCTTTGTGGCGCTTCTGCTCGGTGGGACGCTGAACTTTCAACTCGCTGCCATCCACGCTAACCGTGATGTCGGGGTCAATGGCCTGGGTGAGGGTGCCTTTAGGGCCTTTCACCGTGACCACGCTATTGTCCACGTTCACCGAAACGCCTGCGGGAAGGGTGATGATTTTGTTTCCTACTCGTGACATGACTTTGTGGCGATTAGTAGACGTAGCACAGCACTTCGCCGCCCACGTTGAGCGTTTTGGCTTCCTTGTCGGTCATCACGCCTTTCGAGGTCGAAAGGATCGCGATGCCCAGGCCGTTGAGCACCCGGGGCATTTCGGCAGAGCCGGTATACTTACGCAGACCGGGCTTGCTGATGCGCGTCAGGTTAACAATGGCCGACTGCTTCGTGACGGGGTTGTATTTCAGAGCGATTTTGATGATGCCCTGCACGTTGGCCTCGTCGTCGAACTTGTAATTCTGAATGTAACCCTTCTCAAAAAGCACTTTCGTGATTTCCTTTTTGAGGTTGGAGGCAGGAATTTCTACCACCCGGTGCCGTGCCTTGATGGCATTGCGCAGGCGGGTGAGGTAGTCTGCGATGGGGTCTGTCATGGCTTCAATGCGTTGGCTGCAAGCCCCGTTTTCGAAACGGCCTGCAAAATTAGAGATTCAGGACGAATAATCAAATCGTTCTTACCAGGACGATTTCGTTACGCCGGGAATTTTGCCGTCGGAAGCCATTTCCCGGAACGTCACGCGCGAGATGCCGAATTTGCGCATGTACCCACGGGGACGGCCCGTCAGCTTGCAGCGGTTGTGCAGGCGCACTGGCGAAGCGTTGCGGGGCAGTTTGTCGAGACCGACGTAATCACCGGCTTCCTTGAGCGACTTACGCTTGGCGGCGTAGCGGGCCACGAGGGCTTCCCGCTTGCGCTCGCGGGCTTTGACTGATTCTTTTGCCATTTGCTTTGCTGGCGTTAATGGTTATTGATTAATCGTTATTCGTCAGCCTTACCGAAACGGTTAACCGTTAACGAATAACTACGCTGGTTACTTCTTCTGGTTGGCGAAGGGCATCCCGAGAGCTTTGAGCAGTTCGAGGCTTTCTTCGTCGTTTTTCGCGGTGGTGACGAACGTGATGTCCATCCCCGAAATCTTCTGCACTTTGTCGATGGAAATTTCCGGGAAAATGATCTGCTCTTTCACGCCCAGCGTGTAATTGCCACGGCCATCGAATCCTTTGTCGCTGATGCCTTTGAAGTCGCGGACGCGGGGCAGGGCGATGGTGGTGAGGCGGTCGAGGAATTCGTACATCCGGTCGCCGCGGAGGGTTACCTTCGCGCCGATGGGTACGCCCCGGCGGAGTTTGAAGTTCGAAACGTCTTTTTTGGAAACTGTTGCCACGGCTTTCTGACCGGTGATGGTGGTCAGTTCTTCGATGCCGATGTCAACGAGTTTTTTGTCGGCCACGGCGGCACCGATGCCTTTGTTGACGACGATTTTCTCCAGTTTGGGCACCTGCATGACCGACTTGAACTGGAAGCGGTCTTTCAGCGAACCGATGATTTCGTTGTAGTATTTTTCCTTCAGCCTGGGAGTTGCCATTGTCTGGAATGGGGTGTGGATTTCCGACCCACTTTTTTAGTTTACAGTTTATAGTTCACAGTTTGTCGATTCAACTGAAAACTGAAAACCGAAAACTCCTTAAATAAAATTGCCCGACTTCTTGCTGAAGCGCTGGAGCTTGCCTTTGTCGTTGAGTTTGCGGCCGGTGCGGGTGGGTTCGCCGGTTTTGGGGTCCACCACCATCAGGTTGCTGACGTGAATGGCTCCTTCACGCTGCTCAATGCCACCCTGGGGATTAGCGGCGGTGGGCTTCACGTGCTTGGTGACTAGGTTCACACCTTCCACCGTAGCGCGCTGTTTTTCGACGAGCACCTTCGTGACCTTGCCGGTTTTGCCTTTGGCATTGCCCGAAATCACCATAACGGTGTCGCCGGACTTGATGTGCAGCTTAGGCTTTTTCGTTGCTTTCGTTTCCATCGTTGGTTGCGGGAGAAGCCCGGCTTAGAGCACTTCGGGCGCCAGTGAAACAATTTTCATGAACTGCTTTTCGCGCAATTCGCGGGCGACGGGGCCGAAGATGCGCGTACCGCGCGGTTCGTCGTTGTTGTTAAGCAACACGGCGGCATTGTCTTCGAAGCGGATGTACGAGCCATCCTTGCGGCGCACTTCCTTGCGGGTGCGCACCACCACGGCCTTCGAGACAGTACCTTTTTTCATGCTGCTCGACGACAGGGCCGACTTCACCGTCACCACGATCTTGTCGCCCACCGAGGCGTACCGTTTACCGGTACCGCCCAGGACACGGATGACGAGTACTTCTTTGGCACCGCTGTTATCCGCTACGCTGAGTCTGGATTCTTGCTGAATCATTGTTTTGAGTGGTTTCGGGTTTTCGGTTTTAGGTTTTCGGTTGTGAAGTCGAACCGTAAACCGTAAACCACAAACCGTAAACGATTCTTACTTTGCTTTTTCTACGATTTCCACCAGCCGCCAGCGCTTGTTTTTCGACAGGGGGCGGGTCTCCATCACGCGGATGGTGTCGCCGATACCGCACTCGTTTTTCTCGTCGTGCACCATCAGCTTGGTCGTTTTTTTCTGAAACTTCCCGTAGATCGGGTGTTTTACCTTCCGCTCGACGGCAATCGTTACCGATTTGTCCATCTTGTCGCTCAGCACGCGACCGACGCGCACTTTGCGGAGGTTTCTGGATTCTACTTGCTCTGCCATAATTGGAAGTAGGTAACGGGCCAAGGCTTATTTCTGCCGGGCCGACAGTTCGGTGTTCAGTCGGGCAATGAGTTTGCGGGCCGTGCGCAGGCGCATCGGGTTTTCAATCGGCGAAATAGCGTGGGCAAACTTCAGCCGGTCGAGCGATTCACGCTCCTGGGCAATCTGCTGCTTCAGCTCGTCGGCGCTCAGCGCTTTGATTTCGTTGTTTTTCATGACCAAAGGTTAGTTAAACCGGTGGAATTACTCGGCGACTTCCTCGTAATCGCGGCGAACGACGAACTTCGTGCGCACGGGCAACTTCTGAGCAGCCAGCCGCAGCGCCTCCTGGGCCAGTTCGAGGGGTACGCCGGTCGATTCAAATAGAATGGTACCGGGCTTGACGTTGGCCACCCAGTATTCGGGGGCCCCTTTCCCCTTACCCATCCGCACTTCGGCGGGCTTCTTGGTGATGGGTTTGTCGGGGAAAATGCGAATCCACACCTGGCCTTCGCGCTTCATGGCGCGGGTGACCGAAATACGCGCTGCTTCGATCTGGCGGGCGGTAATCCGGCCCGGTTCGAGCGACTTGATAGCGAACGAACCGAACGAAATCTCGTGGCCCCGCGTCGCCAGGCCCTTCACGCGGCCCTTCTGCTGCTTGCGAAACTTGGTTCTCCTGGGTTGTAACATGACTGAAAAGTCGTTAGTCGTTAGTAGTTAGTCGGGCAGTCCAGCCTGACGACTGATGACTGTTGACTGTTGACTGTTAGCGACGGCCACCGCCGCCACCGCCGGGGCGACCACCGCCACCCCCAGGACGGCCACCGCCGCCACCGGGACGACCGCCGCCACCACGGTTTCCACCACCGCCTTGTCCGCCACGACCACCCTGGCCGCCGCGTCCACCCCGGTCGCCACCGCGATCACCACCCCGGTCGCGACGGTCGCCACCGCGGTCGTTGCGATCCCGACGGTCACCCCGGTCACCACCGCGAGCATCGCCACCGGCAGCACCTGTCGCCGCATAGGCATTGGGCGTTAAGTCACGCTTGCCGTACACTTCGCCTTTGAAAATCCAGACTTTGATGCCGATTTTGCCGTACACCGTCTGGGCTTCCGAAATGGCGTAGTCGATGTCGGCACGGAGGGTGTGCAGGGGAATGCGGCCCTCTTTGTACTGCTCCGAGCGGGCGATTTCGGCTCCACCCAAACGACCCGACAGCTTCAGCTTGATGCCCTGAGCGCCCACCCGCATGGCCGAAGCAATGGCTTGCTTCATAGCCCGGCGGAATGAGATGCGGGCTTCAAGCTGCTGGGCGATGGTTTCGCCCACCAGTTTGGCATCGATTTCAGGACGTTTGATCTCGAAAATGTTGATCTGAACGTCCTTGCCGGTGATTTTCTTCAGCTCTTCTTTGATCTTGTCAACTTCTTGACCACCCTTGCCGATCACCACGCCCGGACGAGCCGTGTTGATGGTGAGGGTGATCCGCTTCAGGGTGCGCTCGATGATGACCTTCGAGATGGCTCCTTTCGAGATGCGCGCCTTGATGTATTTCCGGATTTGTTCGTCTTCGACGAGCTTTTCCGCGAAACTCTTGCCGCCGTACCAGCTCGAATCCCAACCGCGGATAATGCCCAGTCGCAGACCAACGGGGTTAATTTTTTGTCCCATGGTGTTATGCTTCGGTGTTAGTTTCTTGGGTATCGGCACCCGGGGTGGCGTTGCTGGCCACGACCAGCGTCACGTGGTTCGACCGCTTGCGGATGCGGTGACCGCGGCCCTGGGGAGCCGGACGCAGGCGCTTCAGCATTGGGCCGCCATCGACGAAGATGGTTTTCACGTAGAGGTCGGCGTCTTCCAATTTTACCTGCTCCTCGTACTTCTGCTGCCAGTTAGCCACGGCCGAAAGGAGCAGTTTTTCGAGTCGGGGTGCCCCCTGCTGGGGCTGAAACTTCAGAATGGCCAGGGCTTTGTTGACGCTCTGCCCGCGCACCAGGTCGGCCACCAGGCGCATCTTGCGCGGCGAGGTCGGCACGTTTCGGAGAATGGCGATTGCTTCCATTGTTGTTAGTCGTAAGTCGTAAGTCGCAAGTCGTAAGCACTTACTACTTACGACGTACCACTTTCCACTGATTATCGTTTGCCTTTGTCTTTCTTGGCCACGTGGCCGCGGAAGTTGCGCGTGGGAGCAAATTCACCCAGCTTGTGACCCACCATGTTTTCGGTGACGTACACGGGGATAAACTTGTTCCCGTTGTGAACGGCGAAGGTATGACCGACGAAATCGGGCGAAATCATCGAGCGACGCGACCAGGTCTTGATGACCGACTTCTTGCCCGCGTTGTTCATTGCCTGAACTTTATTGTCGACGCGGAAGTCAATGTAGGGGCCTTTTTTAAGCGAACGTGCCATTATTTCTTCCTTCTGCTAATGATCAGTTTGTTTGACGCCTTTTGCGGAGTACGGGTCTTCTTGCCTTTAGCCAGCAGACCGTTGCGCGAACGCGGGTGACCACCCGAAGCCCGGCCTTCGCCACCGCCCATGGGGTGGTCAATGGGGTTCATCGCCACACCGCGCACGCGAGGACGAATGCCCAGCCAGCGGCTGCGACCTGCCTTGCCCTTGCTTTCATTCATGTGGTCTGGGTTCGACACCGAACCAACGGTGGCGCGGCAGGTACCCAGCACCATGCGGGTTTCGCTGGAAGGCATTTTTAGAATCACGTACTTGCCTTCACGGCCCAAAATCTGGGCGTAAGTACCGGCACTGCGGGCCATGGCGGCACCTTTACCGGGCGTCAGTTCAATGGCGTGGATGATCGTACCGACGGGAATCACCTGCAACGGCAGGCAGTTGCCCACTTCGGGAGCGATGTCGGTGCCCGACTGTATTTTCTGACCAACCGTCAGACCCTGGGGGGCCAGGATGTAGCGTTTCTCGCCGTCGGCGTATTGCACAAGGGCAATGCGGGCCGAGCGGTTGGGATCGTACTCAATGGTGAGCACTTCGGCAGCAACATCGAGTTTCTCACGCTTGAAGTCGATGATGCGGTACTTGCGCTTGTGACCACCGCCGATGTAGCGCATCGTGCGGCGACCGGTGTCATTACGACCGCCGGTTTTTTTCAGCACTTCCGTCAAGCTCTTCTCGGGCTTGCTGGCCGTGATGTCAGCGAACGACGGGGCTACGCGGAAGCGCTGGCCGGGCGTCGTGGGTCTGAGTTTTTTAACTGCCATTTTCTGGTTTTGGCTGCGGTTGCTCCTTGTCCCGGAAAGCCGGAGTCAACCCGTTTTCATCAACCCGCCGGGAGCGGGGATAACAGTTGTCGGTTTACAGTTTTCAGTTGTTGTTCGAACTGGAAACTGAAGACTGCAAACTGTTTTTAAATTCCTTCGTAGAAATCGATCACTTCGCCTTCGGCGACGGTGATGACAGCTTTTTTATAGGTCTGCGTGTTGCCGGCCGTGACCCGGTTACGGGTGCTGCGCGATTTGCTTTTGCCAATCTGCCGCATCGTCTGTACACCTTCCACCTTCACGCCGTACAGTTTTTCAACTGCTTTCTTGATTTCTACTTTGTTGGCCTTCAACTCCACCTCGAAGCCGTACTTGCCCTGATTGTTGAGCGACGTGTACTTTTCGGTCAGGAGCGGCCGGATGAGAATACCCATGACGCTTAGTGGTTAAAAAGCGATTCGATTTTGGAAATGGCCCCTTCGATGATGAGCACGCGATCGGCGTTGAGCACGTTGTACGTGGTCAGTTGCTCGGGCGTGGCCACCTGGGCTTTTTGCAGGTTGCGGCTCGACAGCAACACGTTCTGGTTGGCTTCAGGAAGCACCAGCAGCGTCTTGGTATCGGTCAGCGAGAAGGCGTTGAGCAGGCTGACGTATTGCTTGGTTTTCGGTGTGTCGAAGTTGAAGCCTTCAACGACCATAACCACACCCTCGCGGGCTTTCGAAGCCAGCGCTGACTGACGGGCCAGCGACTTTACTTTCTTGTTGAGCTTGAAGGAATAATCGCGGGGACGCGGGCCGAAGATGCGGCCACCGCCCTTGAAAAGGGGCGACTTAATCGAACCGGCGCGGGCGCCGCCCGTGCCTTTTTGGCGCTTGATTTTGCGCGTTGAACGGCTCACTTCGGCGCGCTCTTTCGCTTTGTGCGTTCCCTGACGCTGGTTGGCGAGGTACTGCTTCACGTCGAGGTACATGACGTGTTCGTTCGGCTCGATGCCGAATACCTCGTCCGAGAGGGTCACTTTCTTACCCGTTTCGCTCCCGGAAATGTTGAATACGCTCAGTTCCATGATCTTATTTCTCGAGAATGACGAACGAATTTTTGGCACCTGGCACCGAGCCGCTCACCACAATGAGGTTTTGCTCGGGCATCACTTTCACGATGCGCAGGTTCTGCACCTTCACGCGATCGTTGCCCATGCGGCCGGCCATGCGCAGGCCCTTGAACACCCGCGAAGGGAACGAGCAGGCACCAATCGAACCCGGGTGACGGGCGCGGTTGTGCTGACCGTGGGTCTGGCCGCCCACGCCGCCGAAGCCGTGGCGCTTCACCACACCCTGGAAACCCCGGCCTTTCGAGGTGCCGATGGCATCCACGAAATCACCTTCGGCGAAGAGGGTAGCCTCGACGGTATCGCCCAGGTTCAGGGTTTGTTCAAATTCCTTGAACTCCACCAGCTTGCGCTTGGGGGTGGTTCCGGCTTTTTTGAAGTGCCCGATGAGCGGCTTCGTGGTGTTTTTTTCTTTTTTCTCGCCAAACCCAAGCTGGATGGCGTTGTAGCCGTCGGTCTCGACGGTTTTCACCTGCGTGACGACGCAGGGGCCGGCCTCGATCAGCGTACACGCGACAGCGGAGCCGTCGGCGTTGTAGAGGCTGGTCATGCCGATTTTCTTACCAATAATCCCTGACATTTTCTTTGGTTGTTAAAAACGTTCGGTTTCCCAACAGGGAAACCTCAGAAAACGGACGATTCAAAACGGGCCGCAAAAGTAGGCGTTTTGCCGGGGGCATCAAAGCCCGGAGACAAAATCCTTCCGAAAATCAGCCGGTTAACCAGGAAAAGAAAAGGAGTGAAGTGGCCGGGAAGAGGCAACATTGACCGTGGGTCAACGCGACACGCCGACGTGAGGTCGGCGCTACTTCCTGCCAGCTTACTACTCAACTCTCCGGTCCGGGCATTCAGACCACTGGCGAGCCAGTAACAGTTCTGACATTCTGGGAGTCGGGCCGAGGCCCGGCATCAGAAGGGTTGCCCCACTTCAAACTCAATGGCGATTTCCGTGCAGTTCTGCCAACCGGTTACGGAGGTGCTACGAGCGGGGCTTTTTAAATCGGAGTGCAAAAATAGCTATTCTTCCCTGTAGTGCAATTCACTGACTAAAAGTTTTTTCGGCGATTCGCCTCGAAACGAAACAAAAAATCCCGCTGGACAGCCCGGCGGGATTTTTTTTGTTTCCAAATTATGTCGTCAGACCTTAATCTCCACGTCCACACCGCTGGGCAGTTCCAGCTTCATGAGCGCATCGACGGTCTTGGCCGAGGTCGAGTAGATGTCAATCAGGCGCTTGTAGGTGCAGAGTTGAAACTGTTCCCGGGCCTTTTTGTTGACGTGCGGCGAGCGCAGCACCGTGAATTTCTCCTTCTCGGTGGGCAGGGGAATCGGACCACTCACGAGCGCGCCCGTGGCCTTGACGGCCTTCACGATTTTCTCCGACGACTTGTCGACCAGCAGGTGGTCGAACGACTTCAATTTGATGCGAATCTTCTGATTCATCTTGGTAAACACTGGTTCAGGTTAGAAAACACCCCGCCGAAAGAACCATTTACTCCGGCGGGAATGAGCTGGAGTTCACAGTGGGCAGTTCAAGCAAAAGACGTGTTGCATTTTCTGTAAACTGCCCACTGTGAACTGAATCAAAGTCCCTTCGCCTTCTTAATCACCTCGTCGGCGATGTTTTGGGGCACGAATTCGTAGTGCGAGAAGGTCAGGTTGGCCGTGGCACGACCCGACGACATGGTACGAAGGTCGGTCACGTAACCGAACAGTTCGCTCAGAGGCACGTCGGCCTTGATGACCTGCGACCCGGCGCGGGTGTCCATGCCCTTCATGATACCCCGGCGACGGTTCAAATCGCCCGTGATGGGACCCGTGTACTCGTCAGGCGTCAGCACTTCGACGGCCATGATGGGTTCCATCAGCTTGGCACCGGCTTGGCGGGCGGCTTCTTTGTAGCCCAACCGTGCGGCCATTTCGAACGACAGCGAATCGGAGTCCACGTCGTGGAAGGAGCCGTGGAAGAGGCGTACGCGCATCGAATCCATCGGGTAGCCGGCTAGCGGACCGTTTTTCATGGCTTCGGCGAAGCCTTTCTGCACGGCCGGGATGAATTCTTTCGGAATCACCCCACCCACGATGCCGTTGACAAAGTCGAGACCCGTTTTGCCTTCTTCCTGCACCGGCCCGAGTTCGAACACGATGTCGGCAAACTTACCACGACCACCCGTCTGCTTTTTGTACACCTCGCGGTGCTCCACGTTTTTCGTGATGGCTTCTTTGTACGCCACCTGCGGCGCACCCTGATTGATTTCCACCTTGAATTCCCGACGCATCCGGTCGATGATGATTTCGAGGTGCAACTCGCCCATCCCCCGAAGGATGGTCTGGCCCGTTTCCTCGTCGGTGTTCACCTGGAGGGTGGGGTCTTCTTCAATCAGCTTGGTGATGGCCTTGCTGAAGTTATCCTGGTCGGCCGATTTCTTCGGTTCGATGGCGTAGCCAATCACCGGCTCGGGGAAGTCCATCGATTCGAGCACGATGGGGTTCTTTTCATCGCAGAGCGTATCGCCCGTTTTGATGTCCTTGAAACCCACCACGGCCCCGATGTCGCCTGCTTCGAGGCGCTCGATGGAATTTTGCTTGTTGGCGTGCATCTGGAAAATCCGCGAGATGCGCTCCTTGTTGCCCGACCGGGTGTTGAGCACGTACGAACCGGCTTCCAGCGTACCCGAGTACGACCGCACGAAGCACAGACGGCCCACGTAGGGGTCGGTGGCGATTTTGAACGCCAGCGCCGTGAAAGGATCCTTGTCGCCGGGATGGCGCACCACTTCGGCGTCGGTGTTGGGGTTGGTACCTTTGATGCTTTCCTTGTCGAGGGGCGAGGGCAGCAGGGCCATCACGTAGTCGAGCATGGTCTGCACGCCTTTATTTTTGAACGACGAACCGCAAAGCATGGGCACGATTTTCATCGCAATCACGGCCTGGCGGAGGGCGGTCAGGATTTCGTCTTCGGTGATCGTTTCGGGGTCGTCAAAGTATTTTTCCATCAAACCCTCGTCGAATTCGGCCACGGCTTCGAGGAGTTTCTCGCGCCATTCCCGGGCTTCTTCGAGCATGTCGTCGGGAATGGGCACTTCAGTGAAGGTCATGCCTTTGTCGTGCTCGTTCCACTGGATGCCACGGAAGTTCACCAGGTCCACCACGCCTTTGAAGTTGTCCTCGGCACCGATGGGCAATTGCAGGGGAACGGCGTAGGAGCCGAGCATTTCTTTCACCTGCGTGCAGACGTTCAGGAAGTCGGCGCCCGAACGGTCCATTTTGTTGACGAAGCCCAGGCGGGGCACGTTGTAGTTGTTGGCCAGGCGCCAGTTGGTTTCCGACTGAGGTTCCACGCCGTCGACGGCGCTGAACAGAAACACCAGGCCGTCGAGCACGCGCAGCGAGCGGTTCACCTCCACGGTGAAGTCCACGTGGCCGGGCGTGTCGATGATGTTGACGTGGTAGTTCTGGTCGCGGTATTTCCAGTTCACGGTCGTGGCCGCCGAGGTAATCGTGATGCCGCGTTCCTGCTCCTGCTCCATCCAGTCCATCGTGGCGGCGCCTTCGTGCACCTCACCGATTTTGTAGTTCACGCCGGCGTAGTACAAAATGCGCTCGGTCGTGGTGGTTTTCCCGGCGTCGATGTGGGCGGCGATCCCGATGTTCCTGGTGAATCTTAAGTCTCGTGCCATTTGAGAATATGGTTGTGCTTGTGTTTTGCTTAGTGCGTTGGACGTGAGGTGGGTTAAGCCGCACGGGCATCCCGACACGCGTCAGGGTACCCAATCGGGGTGCAAAAATAGGCATTCGCCGTTGGAATTGCCAACGACGGCTCTACATTTTCTGCATTGCAACCGCGTGAAGGTCAGTTGTGAAGCGGCGGGTTCAGCGAGCGTGCCCCAGGCTAAAGCCCTGGGGTTGCAAGATGAACTGACCATCCACAAACCCCATGGCTTTAGCCTGGGGCACATTCATCGTAGCCGATGCAAACAAAAACCTCCAGGATTCGCTGAACCCCGGAGGTTTTGTTTTCTGGAAAAAGCCAGACGCCTCAGAACCGGAAGTGCGAGAAAGCCTTGTTGGCTTCGGCCATCCGGTGGGTGTCGTCTTTTTTCTTCACCGAAGCGCCTTCACCCCGCGAGGCGGCGATGATTTCGTTGGCCAGACGCTCCATCATGGTTTTTTCGCCCCGACGACGAGCGTACAGAATCATCCATTTCATGCCTACGGAAACTTTGCGTTCGGCACGCACTTCGGTCGGGACCTGGAACGTCGCACCCCCCACGCGGCGGCTTTTCACTTCCACGCTGGGCATGACGTTGTTGAGGGCTTTGCGCCAGATTTCGAGACCGCTCTCTTTCGTTTTTTGTTCAACGAGTTCGAGGGCGTCGTAAAAAATGCTGTACGCGGTGCTTTTCTTGCCGTCGTACATCAGGTTGTTCACGAATTTGGTCACCAAAGTATCCTTGAACTTCGGATCGGGAAGCACGTAGCGCTTCTTGGGTTTTGCTTTACGCATTGTGTTGGAGTGTTTTCCAAATCGCTTCAGCCGCCACGGGGCGACTTACTCAATGACCTGGTTTGTCTTCGTTAAAATGGTAATTGGTCGATGGGGTAATTCGTACGCTGGATTTCGCCAACTAACCGGATTACCCATTTACCCGATTACTTCTTCTTACCACCTTTTTGAGGAGCACCTTTCCCGGCAGCAGCGGCCTGGCCTGGCTTCGGACGCTTGGCACCGTACTTCGAGCGGCTTTGCAGACGGCCGTTCACGCCAGCGGTGTCGAGAGCACCCCGCACGATGTGGTAACGCACGCCCGGCAGGTCTTTCACGCGGCCGCCGCGCACCAGCACGATGGAGTGTTCCTGAAGGTTGTGGCCTTCGCCCGGGATGTAGGCGTTGACTTCCTTGCCGTGGCTGAGGCGCACACGGGCCACTTTGCGAAGCGCCGAGTTGGGCTTCTTCGGCGTGGTGGTGTACACGCGGGTGCACACGCCACGGCGCTGGGGGCACGAATCGAGCGCGGGCGACTTCGATTTAAAAGTCAGCTTCTCGCGGCCTTTCCGGACCAGTTGTTGAATCGTAGGCATGGTAATCTATTGGAAATGAACAGGTTTTTGCAGTCGTCTGGAAAAACGGAGTGCAAAAATAGGCAACCGGTCGGGTTTTGCCAAGCCTGTCGGGAAGATTTCCTAAAAATCAGGCGAATGCGCCCCCCTACCCGATCCGTCGGACCGCCCTCAAGGGGTTTTCACGCCTGAACGTGTCAGCAATGAGAACCTCCTTAAGCGCGGTCCGACGGATCGGGCGGGGGGTGAAAGGGTCAGGCTTCGCCAACCGGCCCGTTGTAGTTCATCGGAAAGCCCAAGTCGTCATCGCCCAGTTCACGGAGGGAACCGAAACTGGCTTCGTACTTGCCGATGTTGTCGCGCAGGGCGGCCAGCAGCCGCTGGGCGTGGTCGGGCGTGAGGATGACCCGGGCCTTGACCTTCGCCTTCGGCACGCCGGGCATGATGCGGATGAAATCAATGACGAACTCGCTCTGCGAATGGGCAATCATGGCCAGGTTGGCGTACACGCCTTCGGCCATGTCTTCGCTGAGTTCGATGTTGAGCTGGTTTTCGGGTTCGGGTTGCTGTGCCATGTCGTTTGTCTAAACCTTGATTCGTCGGATTCAAGGATTTCTTGATTGCTAAAACCACCATTTTACAGTTAAAAACATCCTGGCAATCCTTGAATCCGACGAATCAAGGTTCAGACATTTTTTTCTCCAAAACTACGTAACATCGAAACGCCAGCAAGGGGCGCAGGGGCGTGAGGAGTTTTTCGAGCACCTGAAACGCCGGAATCAGCGCGTCGGGAATCATTGCCTTGTTCTCGAAACCGCCCGAAGCCGGGTACAGAATCGTGCTCAGGCGCTCGCGTTTGAGTACGGCGAACTTTTCGCCAAACTGCCATTGGAACGTTTCGTTCTGCTTGAAAAACAACAAGTACGGAATGGCCTGGTTGGAGTCCCAAGGGTCTTTTTGCACGACCTCGTCATTTTTCGAGAAATAATCCACATCGAAAACGAACGGCTCCGGGTGGAAGCGGCGGTACACCGACAGCGAAAACGGCGAGGGGTACGGCTCCAGCATCAACAGCCGCCCGCCGGGTTGCAGCACGCGGTATGCTTCGTTCAGAAAAAGCACGGGGTTACTCAAGTGGTGCAGCACGTCCACCATGACGAGGTTGGCCACCTCGCCGTCGGCGAAGGGCATTTGGTGGGCGTCGAAAACCAGGTCGAGCCAGGGTTGCGGGTCGATGTCGCTCGTCAGAACGTCGGGTTTGAATTGCTTGAAATTGCCCCCGCCCCCGCCGAGTTCCACCGTCGGGCCGGGCACGCTGCTCAAATCGGCCAGCATCATCCGGTACCAGTCGGTGTAAATGACGCGGATGATTTTCTTTTCGTCCCAGGTTTTTCGGTGGCGTTGGAGGATGTCGGACATGATTCGTTGTCTGTTGTTCGTTGCTCGTTGTTCGCACTGACGGACGACGAGCAACGAACAACGCCGCTTCAGATAAACTTTATTTTCCCCATCGCAAACGCCGTCATTTTCAGCAATAACCACCCGTGTTTGAACCGGGAAATGTTGGTTTCGCCGTAGGTGCGGGCGCGGTAGCGGATGGGAATTTCGATGAATTTCAGGTTCAGTTTCGCCGCCCCGAAAATGAGGTCAAAGTCGCCGAAGGGGTCGAAATCGCCGAAGTAGGCGCGGTTGGCGGCGAGTTTGAGGTAGTTCTCACGCGTCAGTACCTTCGTCCCGCAGAGCGTGTCCTTCAGCCGCTGGCTCAGCAGCCACGAAAACGCGATGCTGAAAAACTTGTTGCCCAGCAGGTTGAGCGTGCGCATGGCCTGGTCTTCCATGGGATACACGAGCCGGGTGCCGTTGATGTACTCGCCCTTGCCGGTGGCGATGGCGTTGAAAAACTTGGGCAAATCCTCTGGTGGCACGGTCATGTCGGCGTCGAGAATCATCAGGATGTCGCCGGTGGCGATCCCGAAACCTTTCCGCACGGCGTCGCCCTTGCCCTTGCCGTCCTGCTGCACGCATTTCAAGTCGCGGACGCCCTCGTAGTTGCGGACGATGCGCTGAATTTCACCCCACGTGTCATCGGTTGAATTGCCCTCCACGAAAATCAGTTCGGTGCCCGCGCCCATTTCCGGCGTCCGCTGCACGATGGCCTCGATGTTGCCCATCTCGTTGCGGGCGGGCACGACCACGCTCACCGTGTGCTCGGCGGCGGGTTTGCGCCCCCGCGTGCTGCGGGCCACCATGTAGGTGACGAACCCGAAGTAGTTGAACAGCGGCAGGTTGGCCACGATGCGGTTCAGAAACCACGACAGCAGCGGCACGTAGCGAGGCAGCAGCAGCTTTTTGCCCGTTTTCACCACGTCGAATCCGGCCACGTCCATCAGGTTGGCGATATCGCTCAGGTCCAGCCAGTTCTGGCGCTTTTGCGGCATTTTCAACCCCAACGTCTCAGCTAAGTTGAGCAACGGTAGCCAGAAAAAATTGATGTACGTAACGATGACCCGCGTGTCGGGCGAGCAGACCTTCTGCACCTGTTCCAGCACCCGCTGCACGTCGTGGAAGTACCCGATGGTGTCGGAGATGAGCACGAAATCGAAGGGTTCGCCCAGGGTCAACTGTTCGGCGTCCATCGCGTGAAAATGCAGGTGAGGGTACTTCACGGCGGCGTACCGGATCAGGTCGGGATCAGAATCAATGCCCATGCCGTAGGCGGGTTTTAATTGGTCGAGCAGGAACCCGGTACCGCAGCCAATCTCCAGAATCCGACTGCCTTCGGGAATGCTGAACCGCAGAAAATTGAGGAGGCACTGGTAGTAGTAGCGGTTGCGGCGAATCCACTTGTCCCGTTCGGGTCCGGTCATGCGTGATGGGGTGAAAATGGGGTGCAAAAATAGGGCGGAGTTTAGGGTTTAGCGATTAGGGTTCAGAGTTTAGAGTTAAAAATGCCCCTAACTCTAAACTCTGAACCCTAATCGCTAAACCCAACTCACGCCCGCCGAAACTCCCGCCGGTACTGCAACGGACTATGCCCGGTAAGAAGGCGGAATTGCTTATTGAAGTGCGACACGTTGCCGAAGCCGCTCTCAAAACACACCTCGGCCACACTCCGGTCGCGGTTGGCCAGGAGCAACTGGCTGGCATAGCGCACGCGGTATTCGTTGACCAGCTCGATGAAGGTTTTACGGGTGGTTTTCTTGAAATACCGGCAAAACGCTTGGGGCGTCATGCACACAAGCCGGGCGACTTCATCAAGACGAATGGTGGCCTGAAAATGCCCGGCTACGTACTCGTACACCCGGTTGATGCGCTCACAGTCGGCATTGGTGAGGGGGGCATTGGCAGCGGTCGGGTCGAGGGCGCGGACTTCGGTCGAAAGCGCCAGGGCGTGCAACGTCGTGAGCAGGCCCGTCAGCCGGTCGAGAGAATCGGCGCGGACGAGGCCTTGCAGGCGTTCGGCCACGCGTTCGGCGGTGCCGCCCAGGAAGCGCAGGCCCGCTTGGGCGCGTTCGAGCAGGCGGCGGGTGGGAGCCAGTTCGGGAGCTTGCCAAAATGGTTGGCCCAGAAAATCGGGGTGGAACTGGAGGACGATGGAGCGGGCCGGTTCGCAGTTGGTGTCGTCGTTGCGCCAGCAGTGGGGCAGGTTGCTGCCCAGCAGCACCAAATCGCCGGGGCCGAATTCGGCGATGCTCGTGCCCACGAACCGCGTGCCCCGGCTGCTCAGGATCAACGTCAATTCGATTTCGGGGTGCACGTGGTAGGGCGCGTCGAAGGCGGGCAACGTGAATTCCCGCAGCAGGAACGAACTGCCCAGCGGCGAGTCGAGGTGTTCGAACGCGGCTTTCATGAAGAGCGATTTTTAGGCGAAATTCACATCAAATTTGGGGTTTGAAAAATTTCGGGTTAAAAACGCCCAAAAAGCGGTCAAAAAGTCTTTAGAAAAAGCGGTTGCTCGGTCGTTGATTTGCATCATTCAATAACCAACCGATTCTCTATGCCTACGCTGACCCTGCCCCAACTTGACGCCACGTACGCCGTTGCCCCCGAACAGGCCCGTTCGTACCGGCAAAACGGCCACATTCTGCTCCGTAACATCCTGTCGCCCGAGGAGGCGGCCGTGTACCGAGACGTCATCGTCGATGCCGCCGACCGCCACAACACCGAAACGCGGAAAATGGAGGAGCGCGACACCTACGGCAAGGCGTTCCTGCAAATCATGAATTTGTGGCAGAAAGACGAGGGTGTGCGGCAATTCACGCTGGCGAAGCGCTTCGCCAAAATCGCCGCCGACCTGATGGGCGTCGAGCGGGTCCGGATTTACCACGACCAAGCCCTGTTCAAGGAAGCGGGCGGGGGCCATACGCCCTGGCACCAGGACCAGTACTATTGGCCCATCGACACGGCCAACACGATCACCATGTGGATGCCACTGGTGGACATTTCGGTCGAAATGGGCATGCTGACCTTCGCTTCGGGTTCGCAGGAGCTGGGCTTTTTGGGTAACCTCGAAATTTCGGACAAGTCGGAAGACGTGCTGGGCAACATCGTGCGGGAGAAAGGCTACCCCGTCACGCGGGCGGAAGTGATGAAGGCCGGCGACGCGACCTTCCACGCGGGCTGGACGCTCCACAACGCACCCGGCAACAGTTCGGCCCACACCCGCGAGGTGATGACCATCATCTACCTCGCCGACGGCGCCCGCGTAACCGAACCCAAGAATCAGCACCAGGAGGCTGACCGCCAGACCTGGCTGCTTGGCCTCGCGCCGGGGGAACTGGCGGCGTCGGCGATTAATCCGGTCGTTCAATGGAGTGAGGGGAGGATGGGGTGATTGGAGCGCGGTTGCTCAATCACCCCATCCTCCCCTCACTCCATCACTCAATACTTCGGGCACCCGCATCCGTTGTTTTTCTTGCCGAACAGGCCCATGAACCCGCCCTTGCGCTTGGCTTTGTAACGGCGCTTTTTCTTGAAAAGCGATTCGGATTTCACCGAAACCTGCGTTTTCACCGCGTTTGGCGTCGCTTCGGAGGTCACCGGGGCGAGCAGGCTCAACGCGAACCCGTACAGCAACAGCTTTTTCATGCGTTCGGTAAACTTGGTTGAGCAAATAACGAAAATACCGGTGGGCCGTGATTGCCTGCCGGTATTTTTTTAGTCGAATCGTAGGGGCGGTGCTTGCCTCCGCCCTTAACAAGTGGTTTTGAAGGCGCAAGGGCGCCCCTACGAGTTTACACTACGAGTTTACAGCAACTTTTTCTTCAAATACCCCGACGACAGCGCGAAGGCTTCGTCGGCGTAGGCTTTGTTGAACTTGGGGTTGCTGGGGTTGGCGAAGGCGTGGACGGCGTCGTACATTTTGATGGTGACTTTCTCGCCCGCCGCCTTCATGTTCTTTTCGAATTCTTCGACGGTAGCGGGTGGGATGCCCGTGTCCTGGCTACCAAAAATGCCCAGCACGTCGGTATCGAGCTTTTTTAACTGCTCCACGTCCTTCACTGGCGTGCCGTAGTACATCACGCAGGCGTCGGCCTGCTTGCCCGCCAGAATCGCCGAGCGCAGCGACCACATCCCGCCGAAGCACCAGCCTACGGAGCCGAATTTGGCCTTCGGTCCGGCATAAGCCATAGCCCCTTTCACGATGGCTTCAAGGTGGGCAGCGTTGGCCATCGCTTCGCCGATGAGCTTGCCGGCTTCTTCGCGCTTGTCGGTCACTTTGCCGTCGTAGAGGTCGGGGGCGAGCACGTTGACCTTGCCGCCGAGGGCGTCGTAGTATTTTTCGGCTTCCTGCTTAATGTGGTCGTTGAGGCCCCACCATTCCTGGTACACGAGCAAGTACGTGTCGGTGGGCTGTTTGGCTTTCAGGAAAAAGCCCTTCGCCTGGGTGCCGTCGGTGGCCTTGAACGAAATCATTTCCCCGCCCGCCTTGCTGACGAAATGAAACGGCAGCGGCTCTTCGTGGAGCATCTGGAAGGCCTTCGTGCTGGCGAGCAGCACCATGTCGTCGGGTGGGGTGGCGGTGCCGTGGCACATCGCGATGGGCTTGGGGGCCGGGGCGGGCGGATTCAGCGAAACGAAAAAGGCGATGACGAGGACGAGCAGTTTTTCCATCGGTTGAGTCTGATTTTTTGGTTGAATAACCCGGAGACGGGCGGTGTGTTTGCGCGGATGCGCGCGGCTCACGCCGTCGTCAACTCAAAAATCGTAATCTCCGGCAAAATTCCAACCCGGCCGGGGTAGCCGAGGTAGCCGTAGCCCCGGTTGACGTACAACTGCTGGTCGCCCTCGCGGTACAGCCCGGCCCACTGCCGGTACACGTACTGCGCCGGACTCCAGCGGAAGCCGGGAATTTCAACCCCAAACTGCATGCCGTGCGTGTGCCCGGCGAACTGCACGTCGATGGCCGGAAATTGCGGCCGCACCTGCGCGTCCCAGTGGCTGGGGTCGTGCGAAAGGAGGAGTTTGACGGAGTAATCTTCGGCCCCGGCGTAGGCTTTGGCGAGGTTGCCGTACTTCGGCCAGCGGCCCGACCCCCAGTTCTGGATGCCAAGGATGGCAATTTGGTCCCCGCTTTGCTTCAGCGTCGTGTGCTCGTCCATCATCAGCCGCCAGCCCATGAGGCGGTGGGCTTCCATGAGGTTGCGGAGGTTCTGGCGCTTGGCGGCTTCGCTTTCCCAGGCCACGTAATCGCCGTAGTCGTGGTTGCCGAGGGTGGAAAACACGCCGAGCGGCGCTTTGACTTTTTCAAAAATCGGGAGGTAATCGCGCACTTCGCTGGCCTGGTTGTTAACGAGGTCGCCGGTGAAAAACACGAGGTCCGGCTTTTCGGCCAGCAGCATCTCGACGCCGCCTTTGACGGCGGTTTTGTTGAAAAACGACCCGGAGTGGATGTCGGAAAGCTGGGCGATGCGCAGGCCGTCGAAGGAGCGGGGCAGGTTTTTCAGCACCAGCCGCACCCGCCGGACGCGGTAGTCGTGTGCGCCGGAGAGGATGCCCCAGGTGAGGCTCACGACCGGAATTGCCCCGGCCACCATCGCCGTTTTCGCCAAAAATTCCGAGCGGGGAATCGCGTCGGCTGACGGCTTGGGGGATTCAGTTTGTGGCGTTGAACCGCTGAATTTTCCGCCGACCCACCGCCCGAATCGAATCAGATCGTCGAGGAGCAGAAAAACCACGACGAAGGTTTTCGAAATGTAATTGATGAACATCCCGACCATGATGCCTGTCCGCAGGCGCGGGCCGAGGAGGTCGGGCGGGGCGAAGTGGTAGAGAAAAAATGCGACGAGCGTAACCGCCGTGACGCTCCAGTGCGCCACGACCAGCCCCCGCTGCACCGGGGCCGACAGGTGCTGCGTGGCCGTTTTCAGCGCTTGCAGCACGTACCAGTCCACCAGCACGAACACCAGCGCGGCGAGGGGGACAATGAGGAATTTGTTCATGGAAGTGAGTGTCTGAATCGCAGCGGCAACCGTTGGGGCTGATTACGCTTCGAGGATGAACAGAATTTTGATCCAGGAGGTCAATCAAAAATTGATTTTTTCTGAAAAGGGCCTGACGGTTGCCGAGCATGGTGCGACGGATCATGAAAACCGCACGTGGGTTGCGGGAAACTGCGTGCGGGGTGCGGGTTTTTGCGTGCGGGTTGCTGATGTCGGCATGTTTGTTGTTGATAACCGCACGTTGGTTGCGGGTTTTTGCGTGTGGGTTGCGGGAAATGACGTGTTGGTTGGTGATGTAGCCGCGTTGGTTGGTGAAAATGTCCTGGTGGTTGCGGGTTTTGCCGTGACGGTCGCTGATTACTGTATGACGGAAGACGAAAACCGCACGACGGAAGATGGAAACGCCATGACGGTTTGTCGCTACGATTCCGCAAGGTTCGGCAACAAAAAATCCCCCAACGAAACCTCGCCGGGGGATTGGTCACTACAGCAACCCTAAACAGTTTCGGGTTCGAGGCGCGGGGCGGCTTTGGCGCGTTCGTCGGCGCGGCCCCGGCGGAAAAATTTGGCTTTGACCCGCTCGCTGACGTAGTACATGCAGGGCACGATGACGAGCGTCAGCACGGTCGAGAAAATCACGCCGTAGATGATCGTCCAGGCGAGGATGTTCCAGAACACGGCGCTGTCGCCGCCGACGGTGACGTTCGGGTCGAGGTCGGAGAACAGGCTGGCGAAGTCGATGGTCAGGCCCAGGGCCAGCGGAATCAGGCCCAGCACCACGGCGGAGGCCGTCAGGAGCACGGGCGTCATCCGGATGCGGCCCGCTTCGGCGATGGCTTCCTTCAGTTCATAACCCCGGTCGCGGAGTTCTTCGGTAAATTCAATGAGCAGAATCCCGTTTTTGATCACGATGCCCGCCAGGGCGAAAATCCCGACGCCCGACATGATGATCGAGAACGTCTGCCCGAACAGCGTGAACCCGAGCAGCACGCCAATCAGCGACAGCAGGATGGTGCTGAAAATGATCAGCGGTTTCACGGCGGAGTTGAACTGCGTGGCCAGAATCAGGTAAATCAGCAGGATGGCCCCCAGGAACGCCACGCCGAGGAAGTCGGTGGTTTCCTTCTGGCTTTCCTGCTCGCCGCCGAGGCGGATGGAGTAGCCGTTGGGGATGTTCATGCGGTCGATGACCTGCACGATCTGCTGGTTGATCTCGTTGGCGTTGGCCCCCGGCACGATGTCTGAACTCAGCGTGATGACCCTCTCCTGGTTTTTGCGGTTGATCTGGCTGAACGTGGTCGAGTAGCTGACGTTGGCCACCGACGTGAGCGGCACCTGGCGGAGTTGCCCGCCGAGGTTCATGTCGCGGTACACGACGTTCTGGCTCAGGAGGCGCTCGATCTGGCTGCGGTCGTCGGGCTGGAGGCGGAGCATGATCGGGTACTCGTCTTCGGTGTCGCGGAATTTGCTGATTTCCAAGCCGAACAGGGCCGTGCGCACTGCCCCCGCGATTTGCTGGGACGAAATGCCTTCGCGCTGGGCTTTTTCGCGGTCAATCTGCACGATGATTTCGGGCTTGTTGGTCACGAGGTCGGAGCGCAACTGGTCGATGCCCTCGATGCCCGCCGCCTTGATTTCGGCCCTCACCCGCCGTTCGAGCGTTTGCAGCGTGTCGAACTCATCGCCCGCGATTTCCACCGCGATGGGCTTACCGGTTTGCGGGCCGTTGTTTTCGCGTTCCACCGAAATTTCGGTGCCCGGAATGCCCTGCACGCTGGCCCGGACTTTTTCCAGCAGTTCGCTCGTCAGGATGCCGTGGCGCTCGGTGCCTTTCACGAAGGCGATGGTTACCTTCGACTTGTGCGGCGTAGCCGACCGGTCGGGGTTGAAGGGATCGCCGGCGTTTTTGCCCACGTTGGAAATCACCGAGTTGACGATGTCAGTGGCGTTGTTGTCCTTCAGCACCTTGAACACCCGCTTTTCGATTTCCTTCGTCGTCGAATCCGTCACGCGGGCGTCGGTGCCGACGGGCATCACGTTGTAGATGTACACGTAATCGGGTTCGCCGCTGGGGAAGAAAATCACTTGCGGCTGGCTGATGGCCGTGATGACGAACGTCCCGACCAGCAGCACGAACGTGGCCGCGATGGCCCACACCGGCCGCCAGCCCTGAATGATCCAGTGAATCAGGCGGCGGTAGCCGTTGCGCAGTTTAGGCAGAGCATTTTCCTGAAAGGGCACCAGGATTTTCGGCGTCAGGATGAAGTGGTTGAAGTAGTACAGTAGCAGGATAGTGACGAAAAAATTGCCAACGCCCCGGTGCGCCAGGTATCCGATCACAGCCAGGGCCGCGAGGGCGATGGTCGGACGTTTTAATTCCTGCCAGTGGTTCACCCGTACGTGGTCGCCGTGTTCGTCGTCGTGGCGTTTCATGAACGTGACGGCAAACACCGGGTTCATGACGTAGGCCACGAACAGCGAGGCGAACAGCAGGATGATGAGCGTGATGGGCAAAAACTTCATGAATTCGCCCACAATGCCCGGCCAGAACAGCAGGGGGAAAAACGGCGCAATCGTCGTCAGCGTCCCCGAGAGCACGGGCACGAACACCTCGCCGGCGGCCGCTTTCACGGCCTGCTTGATGTCCCAGTCCTTGTGCTCGTTGAAGAGCCGGTGCGTGTTTTCGATGACCACGATGGCGTCGTCCACCACGATGCCCAAACCGAGCAGGAAGGCGAACAGCACGAGCGTGTTGAGCGTGAACAGCGACCCGATGACCGGCCCCACCAGCGGGAAGCACACGAAGGCCACGAGCGCCGAGAGCGGCACCGAAAGGCCCACGAAAATGGCATCGCGCACGCCCATGAAGAACATCAGCACGAGCACCACGAAAATGAAGCCCAGCACGACGGTGTTGATGAGGTCGTGGATGTCGGCTTTCGTCCGCTCCGACTGGTCGGCGGTGACTTTGATGTTCAGGCCCTGCGGGAAACGGGTTTCCTTGTAGTCGGCGATGATTTTTTCGATGGATTCCGAAGCCGAAATCAGGTTGGCCCCGGCCCGCTTGATGACGTTGAGCGTCACGACCGACTTGTTGTCGAGCCGGGCGAAATCCTGGCGTTCTTCGTAGCTGTCCACCACTTCGGCCACGTCGCCGAGGCGCACGGTGGCCCCGGTCGAAGTGCGGATTTGGAGGTTCTGAATCTGGGTGACGTCCGAAAATTCGCCCTTCACGCGCAGGGTGCGGCGCACGTTGTCTACGTTGAGTTCACCGCCCGAAATGTTGATGTTTTCACCCGCCACGGCCTGCTGCACGTCGAAAAACGAGAGGCCCGTGGCCTGCATCCGGGGCAGGTTGAGGTTGATCTGAATTTCGCGTTCCAACGCCCCCACGATGTCCACCCGGCTGATTTCGGGCAGGCCCTCGAAGGCGTCCTGGAGGTCTTCGGCGTAGTCCTTCAGTTTCTGGAGGGGGTAGTCCCCGGCCAGGTTGACGTTCATGATCGGGAATTCCGAGAACTCCACGTTCTGGGCCGTCGGGCCGGCGTCGAGCTTGGCGGGCAAATCCTGCTTGGCCTTGTCAATGGCGTCGCGGACGCGCTGGAGGGCCACTTCCGAGGTTACGTCGGGCAGGAATTCGACCAGGATGACCGACACGTCGTTGAGCGCGTTCGATTTCACCGACTTTACCCCCGAGAGTGATTTCAACTGCTTCTCGACGGGCTTGTTGATGAGGTTCTCGATGTCGGCCGGGGCGGTGCCAAAGTACACCGTGTTGATGTACACCTGCGGCACTTTGATGTCGGGAAATTGCTCCTTGGGCAGGTTGTTGTACACCAGCCACCCCGCCAACGTAATGATGAACGTGAAGATGTAGATCGTCGTCCGGTTCTCCACGCACCAGTTGGTGAAGCCGAGGGTTTTAATGTGTTCGGGTTTCATACGCTTGGAATCGTTGTTCGATGTTCGTTGCTCGTTGTTCGAGGTTCAGATGCTGGCTGTTCATCGAACAACGAGCAACGAACATCGAACAACACCCCTTAGAAACTCACCGGCTGTCCGTCCACCAATTCCTGGTAGCCCTGGGTGACGAGTTGGTCGCCCGCCGCGAGGCCGTCGGTAACTTCCACCTGGCCGTTGTAGCTCTGGCCGGTTTTCACGACTTTGGCTCTGGCCGTTTTCCTGGCTCCTTCGTTCACGGCCACGTACACCACCTGGCCTTTTTCGGTGTTCTGCACCAGGTTTTGGTTGATAACGATGGCGTTGGGCTTGTTCACGTCGTTGATGTTGACCATCGCCAGTTGGTTGGGCTTGAGGTCGCGGCTCGGGGGAAGCGTAGCCTCAATTTCAAACGTCCGGCTGAGTGGGTCCACGGTGGTGCCGACAAACGACACGCGGGCGTTGATTTCTTTGTTCAGGTCGGGGAATTTTACCTTCACCAAATCGCCTTTCCGCACATTGGCCACGTAGGTATCGGCCACTTTCGCCACCACCTTCAATTGCGAGAGGTTCACCACGCGCACCACGCCCATGCCGGGCATGGCCGATTCGCCGGGTTTCACGTTGACCTGATCCACCACGCCCGCGATGGGGCTGGTGATGTTGGCCTGGGCAAGCTGGCTGTTGAGCGTGGCGAGCCGTTTTTCGAGGGCTTCCTTGTTGTTTTTGGCCTGGAGGTACTGCAATTCCGTGCCAATCTGCTGCTTCCAGAGGTTGGCCTGTTTTTCGTACACGGTGCTGGCCAGTTCGTACTGGGTTTTGATCTCGGCGATGGATTCGCGCAGAATCTGGTCGTCCACCTTCGCCAGCACCTGCCCGGCCCGCACGGCGTCGCCTTCCTTGACGTACACGGCCACGACGGCCCCGCCCGAGCGGGGCGACACGAGCACGTTGTTTTTGGCGTCGATGGTCCCCTGCACTTCGATGAAATGCTGGAACGTGGTCGGCGTCACCGGCGACACGGCCACCGTTTTGGTTTTGGCCGTTTCCTGGGCCTGGGGGTCCAGTTTGGTTACTTCGGCCTGCAGGGCGGCGACTTTGGCGTTGATGTCCGCCTGCTGCTTTCTAAGCTCAGTCAGTTCGGCCTTTTTGCCTTCGAGTCCTTCTTTTTTGGGTTCGGAGCAGGCCACCAACACCGCGGCGGCCAGGAGGGAGAGGTATGGAGATTTCATGGAAATGATCGGTAGGGGCGGTGCTTGCCTCCGCCCACAGCGTTTTACAGTCAAGGTGCATGGGCGGAGGCAAGCACCGCCCCTACAGTTTTATTCCGTGTACAGCCGCCCCATTGCCTTGTCGAGGTCCACTTTAGCCAGCAGGGCGTTGTAGAGGGCGTTGTAGTAGTTGGTCTGGGCTTCGCGGAAGGAGGCCTCGGCATTGATGACTTCGATGTTGGCCCCGACGCCTTCCTTGTACTTGATGCGCGTCACGCGGAGCACTTCCTGCGACAGGTCGAGGTTTTTCTTCTGCTCCTGCAGCGTGTACCAGTAGTTGCGCACTTGGGTCTGCGACTGGCGGAGTTGCAGATCGATGCTTTGTTCGAGCAGCTTCAGGCTGTTGTCAGCCTTAATCAGGTTGCCTCGGGCCTGGGCGGTGCGGTATTTCCGCAAAAACCCGTCGAAAACCGGCACTGATACGTTTAAGCCGACGAAACCCGCGTCGAGCCAGGGCCGGGTGATGAACCGAGCGATGCTCTGCCGGCCGTTGTAATACCCGTAGTTGCCCGCCAGCGACACCGTGGGCAGGTAGCTTTTCCGCTCGTTTTCGACGTTAATGGCCTGGAGTTCGCGCTGTGTTTGCAGGGTCGAATACTCGATGCGGCTGGCGTAGTTGAAGGGCAAACTCACTTCCGGCACCATCGCTTCGGTGAAGTCCATCCGGGCGAGTTTTTCGCTCAGCGTCATCGGCTGGTCGAGGGGGTAACCCATCTGGAATTTCAACAACACGATGGCCAGTTCCTGGAGGCGCTCGATGTTTTGCCGCTCGGTGTTGAGGTTGTTGCGCTGCACTTCGAGCCGCTGCACGTCGAGTTTTTCGACCAGGCCCTGCTCGTTGAGCGCCCGCGTTTCGCGGAGCAGCGAATCGAGCCGCGTCACGTTGGCCCCGAGCAGTCCGAGCTGTTCTTCGTTGACGAGCACGTTGAAATACGCCTTCGTCACGTTTTCGGCCACGGTGATTTTACTGGCGTTCAGGTTTTTGACGGCGAGGTCAGTGTACGACTTGGCGGCTTTCAGGCCCTGCAAATACGAGTTACTAAAAATGAGCCAGTTGAGGTTGGCCGTGGCATTGGAGGTGTACCGCACGCCGCCCAGGGCCAGGGCCGTTTCCTGCGAGGGGTCGGCGTTGGGGTCGGGCGGACCGAACGACAGCCCCGGCGGCAGGAAAAACGGCTGGGGTTTGATGGTGTGCGCCAGGCTCCCGGCCACGCTGAGTTGGGGCAGGCCCGTGGCCTTGATTTCGCCGATGCGGTCTTTGGCAATGGCCAAATCGAGCTGCGAATTGGTCACGTTGCGGTTATTGCGCACGCCGTAATCCACGGCTTCCTTCAGCGTGAAGGCCGTCTGCAACGGCGTTTGATTGGGGTTCTGCGCCCTCAATACCGGCGCAGCGGTCAGCAGCACCGCGCACAGGAGGGTTAGGCAGAGGGATTGGGTCCTCATTTTTCGATCAGTTGGGCTTGGTTGGAAAGTTGTTGGCGGTAGTTTTCGTAGAGTTCGCACCCCCGCTTGGTTACGATGCCCCGGACGAAGTGATCGAGCATTTCGATCTGCACGCGCAGCAGCGTGAATTTTTCGGGGGGGAAAAGCTGGTTGTCGAAACCGATTTCGATTTGCTTCAGCCGCAGCCGGGCCACCACCGGCACGTCGAGTTCGGACCGGAACAGCCCTTCGTCGACGCCCTGCCGGAGGTCCTTCACGATGCCCGTCAGGGCGAAATCGCGCATGTGTTCTTCGAACTGCTGCCAGGCGCGGGGGTGATATTTCTGAATTTCGTAGAGCAGGCGCGGGTTGACCGTCACGAGGGTGTGGCGCATCATCTCGCTGGCCTGGATCAGCTTCTCAATCGCGTTGGCTTCGCTGCTGTCGAGTTCGGCGTACTCGCACTTGTCCTTCTCCATTTCCCGGCCTACCACCTGCACCACCAGTTCGTCCTTGTCGGGAAAATGCTGGTAAATCGTTTTCTTGGAAATGCCCAGTTCGCGGGCGATGTCGTCCATCGTGATGGACTTCACGCCGTAGCGGAAAAACATCTCTTCGGCCTTCTGGAGAATTCGTTCCTTAACGTCCACGTTCGGGGGTTCCTTTGCTCGTTGAATACGGCGACAAAACTACGGAAACTTTCGACAGGCTCAAAGTTTCTATTGTTTTTTTGAGGAGCGGCGAAAAAGTTCAGGTGAGCGGAAGCGCCGTTTTCCCGTAAAAAGGCAGACGGTAAGGATTTTTTACACAAAAAACTCCCATCGTACAATTTCAACAAAATTGTACTTCAGACAGATTGCCAAAATTTAGGGTTCACCAACCGGCACTGCCTTTTCTGAGTTTCAGCAAAGCAACCACCCGGTGCTGACAACCTTGTGTCAGTAGTCGGAAAAAGGCCGCGCGGTATTTTGGGGAATGCTCAGGAGGCCGTTCGGAACAGGCGCTTGTCGGCGTAAAATGTGCCGAAGGGCACCACCGAAGCCAGCAGCGCGAGGGCCAGTTTGCGAAGGTTCCAGCCGTACTCCACCTTTGCCAGCACGGCGTACAGCACGTAGAGCACGAACAGCAACCCGTGGGCCATGCCCACTACCCGGACCATCTGCGGCAGCCCGGCCCAGTACTTCAGCGGCATGGCGATGAACAGCAGGAGAAGAAACGAGACGCCTTCGACGAAGGCGACGACGCGTAGCTTTCCCAGGGTCGTACTCAGCAGATCAATCATGAAAAAAGCGGGTTTAAAAAGGCCGGAACCAAGGCCGCGCCGCCAGCGGCGAAAACGGCCAGGGTACAGCCACCAGCATCAGCAACAGCGCCACGGAAAAATAAATCACCAGCGCGCGAAATTTTTGAGCGTCGGTCATGGCGCGTTTGGCCACCGCCGACCCGACCGTCAGCACGCCGATGGCGATGGACATGATCGTCAGGTGAAGGATTCCGAAAAACGTCAGTTCCAGGGGGCGGTCACCGCCGCTCCACGACCAGAACGCGTTCGCCACCGGGCTGACGAAGTACAGCCAGAAGCCCAGCAGCAGTTGGAGGTGCGAAATCGTAACGGCCAGCACCCTTGCCCGGTGGTCCGTGCCCGTAAACGGTCGGCCGTCCTGCCACCCCACGTAACTGCGGTACAGCGCAAACAGCAAACTCAGAAGTACGGCCCAGCGGGTGTAGGAATGGAGCAGGAGGGCGAGGTAATGCATGGGCAGTCGGTGGGTTGCGGCGGCAAAGGTACCGCTGCGCCCGTTCCGGCTTTCACTCCTCGTAGTAATACCCGAAAATGATGTTCATCTCGTCGGTGCTTTGCAGCCCGAAGCGGACGGTGCGGGTCGTCGTGTTGTTGTAGGTCACGACGGAGGTCAGCCCTTCGCCTTTCTGGAGCGCGATGGGCACCGGGAAATCCTTCACGAGCGGGTTGGCCCAGTCGGTGCTTTCGTACACGGTCTCGCCGTCGCGGGTACCGCCCCGAATCTTGACGACGAATTTTTCGCCCAGTTCGTGGTTGTGCGAGGTGAGCATGATGATGCGCGCCGGGCGGTCGAAGGTGAAGTTTTTCGTCACCGTCGTGCGTTGCCCCGGCGGCAGGTTCAGGGCTTCGTTGCTCAGGTCGAGCATTTTCACCACGTTTTTCACGCTGGCTTTGGGCACGGTGTAGAAGTTAGCGTAGTTCTCGCCGTACACCACGCCGTTGGTACGGTTGTAGTAGTGCGGGTTGAGGTCGAGGCTGCCGTTGGGCGCGATGCGGAGTGCCATGCCTTCGGGGAAGGTGTACTCGGCATTGGTCTGGGTGCCTCCGCCGAGGAACACGTGGTTCTGCATGCTGAAAAACGTCGCCACGTTGATGGTGCCGTCGGGGTTGCGCAGGTCGCGAACCTGGTTGGCGGCGGGCAGGGCTTTCGGGTCGCGAAAGTCGTAGATGACGAAGTGGTGGCTGTTGGCGCGGCCCCGGAGTTGGATGCGCTTCACGAAAAGTTCTTCCGAATTCTTCAGTTCGCGGCGGATGAACAGTTCGCGCTCGAAGTTGGGCTTCACGTCGAAGCGCTCGACTTTCAGTTGAAAACCCTCGCCCGGCGCGGGAGCCGCCAGCGGTTCGAAAGGCGGCACGTTGCCGCTGGGCGTGGTGTCGTCGAGGAGTTTTTCGTCCACGACCCGGCCCTTCTGCGGGGCACCCGCTTCGATCCACTGCCGGACGAATTCGATTTGCCCCACCGTCAGCGGCGTGCCGCCAAGGGGCATCGGGCTGCCGTAGTTTTTGCCCGCGTGGTGGCTACCGTTGGCGTTGAGCTTGTGGTAAAGCAGGCTCTGGTCGGAATTGTAGGCTTTCACCCGCAGCAGCCCGTCGGCCTTAGCGGCAGCCTGCTGAGGGATCACCCCCACCAGGTTGCCGTGCGAAACGGTTTTTTCGAGCACCAGCCGGTGTTGGGCGAAGGTGCCGTCGGAGGGCGAAGCGTGGCAACCGGAGGTGGCGCAGCTTTTATCGAAAATGCGCTCCTGAATCAGGTCGTAAGTACTTTTTTCGGCGGGCGTGGGGTCGTCGGTGCCCTTGGGCTGGCAAGACAAAACCGACAGTGTCACGGCCCCGAGGAAGCCAACGAGTTTCAGAACGGCAGGAACAGGGACGTTTTTCATCGGAAAAAGCAACACGCTGATTGCAAAACGCTTTCGGGCGAAAACAAAGGTACGCGGGCCTGAGAAAAATTCCGCCCTCCGAAGTTTAGCGGCGGTTCGCGGTTTTTCGCCTATTTTTCAACGCAAAACGCTGGTTTCTGTTTTGCCAACTGCTCACTGCCACCTGAATGCTCCCCGATTCCCAGCCCGCCCTCGCCTCCCGCCTCGATTTAACCGACCTCCACGAAGCCGCCGCCCGCGTCCGGGCCGAAATCGGCAAGGTCATCGTCGGCCAGCACCACCTGATTGATTTGCTGCTCACGGCCCTGCTCGCCGACGGTCATGTACTGCTCGAAGGCGTGCCCGGTGTGGCCAAAACCCTGACGGCCAAACTGCTGGCGCGGACGATTTCGGTGCAGTTCAGCCGCATCCAGTTCACCCCCGACCTCATGCCCGCCGACGTGCTGGGTACGTCGGTGTTCAACCCCAGGCTGACCGATTTCGAGTTCAAGCCTGGCCCCGTGTTTGCCAACGTGGTGCTCATCGACGAAATCAACCGCGCCCCGGCCAAGACCCAGGCGGCGCTCTTCGAGGTGATGGAAGAACGGCAGGTGACCAATGCGGGCACCACGCACCTACTTGAAGCCCCCTTCGTGGTGCTGGCCACGCAGAACCCCATCGAACAGGAAGGCACCTACCGCCTGCCCGAGGCGCAAATCGACCGCTTTCTGTTCAAACTGGCCGTGGGCTACCCCTCGCTGGACGAGGAAGTGCAGATTCTGCAAGGCCACCACACCCGCCGCGACGCCGCCGACCCGCTGGACGCCGTGCGGCCCGTGCTCACCGCCGACCAGGTGGCCGCCCTCCGTGCCCAGGCCCGGCGGGTGGTGTGCGAAGACAAGGTGCTCGAATACATGGCCCGGCTCGTGCAGGAAACCCGGCAGAGCAAGGCGCTCTACCTCGGCGCGTCGCCGAGGGCTTCGGTGGCGTTGCTAAATGCTTCGAAGGCCCTCGCCGCGCTCCGGGGCCGCGATTTCGTGCTGCCCGACGACGTGCAGGAACTGGCCGCGCCCGTGCTCCGGCACCGGCTCATCCTGACCCCCGAACGCGAAATGGAAGGCACCACCGCCGACGACGTGGTGGGGCAGTTGGTGCAGAAGGTGGAGGTGCCGAGGTAGGCAAAGTCGTTTAACAAGTTCCTCGTCCTGCAATTTTACCCCGCGCATTCCATGACCCGAAACTTACGAAAGCGCACCGTCGAGCCGCGCACCCGAGCCGTGGCCCGTCTTGTTTTCACCGCCGGATTCTTTTTCCAATTGATGCACGCCGGGGCGCAGGAGGCTGTTTCCTTTTCCGGCAGTCGTTGCATCGCGGTTGACAGCAAAAACAACGTGCTGGTTGGCGTGCGCGACCGGTTGATTCGGGTTTCGCCCGACGGAAAGGCCGTGATCGCACTGGACGGCTGGAAGAATTTCATCAAAAACCTGACGGTCGCCATTGATTACATGGCCATTGACGAACAGGACAACCTGTACGTGCTCAAAAGCCGCGACAACCTGATCCGTAAAATCACCCCGGCTGGGAAAGTCACCCTGCTGTCCGGCCAACCCTACACGTACGGCGCGATTGACGGCCCTTTGTCAAAGGCCAACTTCCGCAGCCTGGATCACCTCGCCATCGACCGCGCCGGCAACCTTTACACCCTGGACGCCGACGAAAAAACCGGCAACACCAACCTGACCTACCGGAATTACGTGCTTCGGCGCATCGGCGCCGACGGCACCGTAACGACGATCAAAGACACCGCGACGCAAGAAAAAATCTGGTTTAACCGCACCGATGGCCTGGCTCTCGATGCCGAAGGTGCCGTGTACGTAAGCGATGCAGACGACCGCTGCATTAAGAAAATCACGTTGTCGGGCAAAGACAGGGGCGTGCTCACCACCGTGGCGGGCCAGTGTGGCAAACGCCAGTTCAACCCCGTTTACACGCCGGGCGACGTCGGCACGGCCGAGCTTTTCACCCCCGGCCCCCTGATTTTTTCGCCGAAAGGTGAACTGGTGTTTGCCGACGTCCGCCTCCACCGACTCATCAAAGTATCCGCCGGGAGGGTCACGACGGTGGCCGGGAACAGCGTCATTCAAAAGGGCGTCAACATGGATGGTCGGGCCACGGAAGGGTACAAAGACGGCCCCGCCCTTCAGGCGCTGTTCAATTTTCCCATAGGGGTGGCGCTGGCCTACGACCACCGGGGCAATCTGTTCGTCGTGGACGGGGGCAACAAGTGCATCCGAAAACTCACCCCGGACGGCACGGTGTCCACTTTCGTCCGGTGATTTCACCGAATTGCTTTCTCTGAACCAACCTTGCTCCCGCGACTCCCCTACCCCACCCCCCGCCTCTTCGCCGCGCTGGCGGCGCTGATTTTCGGGTTCCTGCTCGGCTTTTCGCTGCCCTGGGTGTTTCCGCTGGCGCGGGTGCTGTTTTTCGCGCTGGCGGCCCTGCTGCTGCTCGACCTGGTGCTGCTCTACGCCACGAAAAACGCCGTTTTCGCCCGGCGCGAAGTACCCGACCGGCTCTCCAACGGCGACGAAAACCCCGTCTCAATTTTCCTCGAAAACCGCTACGCCTTCCCCATCCGCCTGACCCTTCTCGACGAACTGCCCCCGCAGTTTCAAAAACGCGACGCCCGGTTCACCGCCCGCCTTGCACCCGGCGAGCGGCAGGTGCTTCGCTACGTGCTGCGGCCTACGCGGCGGGGCGAGTACCGGTTTGGCCTCGTCAACGTGTACGCCGAAAGTCCGCTGGGACTGGTGCGGCGCCGGTACACGTTCCCGCCGGAGCAGACCGTGGTCGTGTACCCGTCGTTCCTGCAAATGCGGCAGTACGAGTTGATGGCCCACGCCAACCGCCTCAACGAACTGGGCGTGAAGCGCATCCGCCGGGTGGGCACGAGCCGGGAGTTTGAGCAAATCCGACCGTACGTCCTCGGCGACGACGTGCGCACGCTCAACTGGCGGGCCACCGCCCGGCGCGGCGACCTGATGGTCAACGATTTTCAGGACGAAAAATCCCAGCCCGTGTACGGGCTCATCGACAAGGGCCGGTTGATGAAATCGCCTTTCGAGGGCCTCACCCTGCTCGACTACGCCATCAACGCCACGCTCGTGCTGACCAACGTAGCCCTGCTGAAACAGGACAAGGCGGGCGTCATCACCTTTGCCGAGGGCCTGGGGCAGGTGCTGCCCGCCGAGCGCCGGTCGGGGCAGATGCAGCGGATTCTGGAACTGCTCTACCGGCAGAAAACCCGCTTCCTCGAAACCGACTACGAAGCCCTGGCGCTCTACGTGAAAAGTCGCCTCCGCCAGCGCAGCCTGCTGCTGCTGTTCACCAATTTTGAAACCGTGAGCGGCCTGCAACGCCAGCTCCTCCACTTCCGGCGGCTGGCCAAAGACCACCTGCTCGTGGTTGTGTTTTTCGAGAACACCGAACTCCGCGCCCGCCTCGACGCCCCCACCCGCACCACTGAAGACGTGTACCTGCAAACCATCGCCGAGGCGCAGGTGTACGAAAAGCAGCAAATGGTGCGCGAGTTGGCCACCTATGGCATCCAGGCCCTACTCACCCCGCCGCAAAAACTGACCGTCAACGCCATCAACAAGTATTTGGAATTGAAGGCAAGGGGGTTGATTTGAGTCAGTTTGTGGTTTGTAGTTTGAAGTTTGTAGTTCCAGAGAAGCAACCACAAACTACAAACCACAAACTGCTAACTTGCATCCCATGGAGCTACCCGCTTTTCAAAACACGGCCCAGTACCAGTTCCTCGAAAGCGCGCTGCTGAGCACGTTCGGGCACGAGCCGGAGGTGCAGGATTTCCAGTTTCTCTACGGCGGCAATTTCAGCCTCGCCGCCCGCGTGGTAACGCCCGATGGCCAGTTTTTCGTGAAATGGAATCAGGGCGACCACGAGGGCATGTTCGAAAGCGAAGCCCGCAGCCTGCAACTCCTCCGTACGGCGGGCGAACTGCACATTCCGGAAGTGTTCGGCTACGGGCAAAAACCCGACGGGGCGTACCTGGTCATGGAATTCGTGGCTTCGGCGCACCAGAAACCCGACTATTGGCCCGACTTCGGGCGGCGGTTGGCCGCCCTGCACCGCCACACGGCTCCGCGCCACGGGCTGGATTTCGACAACTACATTGGGGCGCTGCCCCAGAAAAACGAGTGGATGGACGACGGCGTGTCCTTTTTCGCCGAAAACCGCCTGCACGTGCAAGCCGGACGGGCGCTGTACGAAGGCAAAATCAATACCGATCTCTACGAACGCCTCCAACGCCTGGGTGCAAAACTTCCCGACTTCCTGCCCCGCGAAGCCCCGGCCCTGCTCCACGGCGACCTCTGGAGCGGCAACGTGATGACCGGTGCCGACGGCTACGTGTCGCTCGTGGACCCGTCGAGCTACTACGGCCTCCGCGAGGCTGAACTGGCCTTCACGACCATGTTTGGGGGGTTCGACCCCACCTTCTACGCCAGCTACTACGAAGAATTTCCGGTCGAAAACGGCTTCACCGATCGGATTCCGCTCTACAACCTCTACCCGTTGCTCGTTCACGTCAACCTTTTCGGCGGGGGCTACGTCACAGCGGTGGAGCGAATTGTGCGGCGGTTTTAGCCCCAATCCCGATGGGGACTTTTTGGTATATTTGGCAAAACTTCGCTCCCTTCAAGGGTTGGGGGCTATCTTCTAAACCAAATGAATACCTGGGCCCTAATCGGCATCGTGGCAGCAGGGTACGCGGTGCTGTGCGTGGTGGCGTACAAGATTCAGGAGTACTTTATTTTCAAACCCGAACGCCTGCCCCGCGACTTTGAGTACCGCTACGAAGACCCCTTCGAGGAGCTTTTTTTTGAACCTGAACCGGGCGTGACCATCAACGGCTTGCGCTTCCACGACGAAGACAACCGGGGGTTGGTCGTCTACTTCCACGGCAACACGCGCAGCATCAAGGGCTGGTCGAAGTACGCCCGCGATTTCACCCAGCACGGCTATGACGTGCTCATGATCGACTACCGGGGTTTCGGCAAAAGCGTCGGCAAGCGCAGCGAGGTGGCCCTCAAGCAGGACGCCCAGCACATCTACAACCAGATGCGCGCCCGTTACGGCTACCGGGAAACCGACATCGTGATCTACGGCCGCTCGCTCGGCTCGGGGTTTGCCTGCAAACTGGCCTCGGCCAACAAGCCCAAAATGCTCATCCTCGACGCCCCGTACTACAGCTTTTCGTACCTCACCAACCGCTTCCTGCCCTTCCTGCCCATCGGCCTCATCCTGCGTTTCAAGCTCCGCACCGACCTCTGGATTCGTTACGTGCGCTGCCCGATTTACATCATCCACGGCACCAAAGACCGCCTCATTCCCTTCCGGTCGAGCGTGCGGCTGGCCAACTTAGTGCCCCTCACCGCCCGGCTGGTGCCGATTTACGGGGGCGGGCACAACAACCTGCCGTCGTTTCCCGAATACCACCAGAAACTTGGCGAAGTGCTGCGCGGCACGTACGATTTGATTTTCGACAAGTACGACAACCCCTACGGCCTGTAGCGCGCGTTTTTATGCGGAAACTCCTGCTTCGCGTGCTGCGCATCGCCCTACCCGCCTACGCGCTGCTGCTGCTGGTCTACGTGGTTTTCGAAAAACGGCTGGTGTTTCAGGGGACTTCGCTGCCGCCGAAGTTTCAATTCCAATTTCCCGGAAAATTCGAGGAACGCTGGTACCAACCCGCCCCCGGCGTGCGGCTCCACTTGCTTTACTTCCGCACCGACTCAGTGTCGCGCCGGGGCGTGGTGCTGTACCTCCACGGCAACCGCGACAACCTGGCCCGCTGGGGTCGCCACGCGCCCGACTTCACCCGCCGGGGCTACGACGTGCTAATGGTGGATTACCGGGGTTACGGGAAAACCAGCGGGAAACTCACGACCGAAGCCGACTTCCACGCCGACGTGCGTTTCGTGTACGACCGGCTGAAGCGCGAGGTGCCCGAAGACAGCCTCGTGGTGTACGGGCGCTCGCTGGGCACGGGCGCGGCGACCCGCCTGGCCGCCGAAACGCACCCGCGCCGGTTGCTGCTCGAAACGCCCTACGCGTCGATGCCCGCCGTGTTCTGGAGCCAGGTGCCGCTGCTGCCCTACAACCGGTTGAGCCGGTTTCAACTCCGCTCCGACGAATGGATTGCGCGGGTGCGCTGCCCCGTTCACCTTTTCCACGGCACCGCCGACGGGGTGGTGCCCTACCGCCACAGCCTGCGGTTGTGCCGGAGCCGGGGCGAAGACCCCGCCCGCATCCTGACGACGATCCCCGGGGGTGGGCACAAAGACCTGCCTGAATTTCCGGCGTATCAGACGGCGCTAGACAGCCTACTCCTTGGCACTTCTCACTAATTTTTTTCCTTAATTCAGAAAATATTTATTGTTTTTCAATAAATCCGTTTTTCCTTTGCGGCTGTCAAACCAACCAGTTGTTTCGCATGGAAAAGCAAGCGGGTGCGTGGATTTTTCCGACGGTGAAAATCCTCGTCAACATCGGGTACTATTTCATTCTAGTCGTCGCCATCGTCGCGATTGGGTTCGGGGGTTTCAAAGTGGCCACGTCCCGGTTCCTCAATGAATCCCCCGACCATTCCTTGGCCTCCGTCGGGGTGCCGGTGGAGTGGAAGACCAGCGAGCAGAAAGCGGAAACGAAAGCCTCCGTTCTGACGCGGGTCAGTCTGGTTCAGGGAAAAGAACAAGGCATTTTGCACCTGCCCATCTGGTCGGCGGCGGGGACGGTGTACCTGGCGGCGCAGGCGGTGGGCCTGGTGGCGCTCGTGGCGCTGCTTTCGCTGCTGCGGAAGATTTTCAAAAACCTGAACGCCGTTTCGCCCTTCAACCCGGCCAACGTCCGGCGCATCAGCACGATGGGGCTCATTCTGATCGGGCTGGATTTGCTCGGGTTGGGCGTCGAACTGCTCCTACGGCCCCTGGCCAAGCCGTTCGTCGCCGAAATCGTCGCGGCGGGCCTCACCGGTCCGTTCAAAGAATTCAGTTTTAACACCATCGACCTTCAGGCCAACGTCGAAGGCGAGTGGTTTCTGGGCCTGATTTTGCTGGCCCTGGCGCAGGTGTACCGCCGGGGCATCGAGTTGCAGGCCGAAAACGAACTAACCGTCTGACCCATGCCCATCGTGGTGAACCTCGACGTGATGATGGCCCGGCGGAAGATGTCGCTCACCGAACTGGCCGAAAAAGTGGATTTGACGATGGCGAATTTGTCCATCCTGAAAACCGGCAAGGCCAAAGCCGTGCGGTTTTCCACCCTCGATGCCCTCTGCCGTGCCCTCGACTGCCAGCCCGGTGATTTGCTCGAATGGCAGCCCGGCCCACCGGATGCGGACTGAGAGTCGGGGCAAATGTGGCTACCTTTGCCCCATGACGTTCGAGGAGTTTGACTTAAACCGGCAGTTGCTCAACGCCGTGGCCGAAGTGGGTTACACCGAGCCGACGGCCATTCAGCAGCAGGCCATCCCGCTCATCGGAGCCGGGCACGACGTGCTCGGCATCGCCCAGACCGGCACGGGCAAAACGGCGGCCTACCTGCTGCCCCTGCTGATGAAGGTGAAATACGCCCAGGGCCAGGACCTACGGGCGCTCATTCTGGCCCCCACCCGCGAACTGGTGATGCAGATCGATGAGGCCATCGGCAAACTGGCCAAGTACACCGACCTCCGCCACGTCGCGATTTACGGCGGACTGGGGCCGAAAACGCAGATCGAGGCGATTCAGCGGGGTCTCGACATCCTCGTCGCCACGCCGGGGCGCTTCCTAGATTTGTACCTGCGCGGCGAAATCGTCGTGAAGCAGTTGAAAACCCTGGTGCTCGACGAGGCCGACAAAATGATGGACATGGGCTTCATGCCCCAGATTCGCCGGATTCTGGAGGTGATTCCGCGCAAGCGGCAAAACCTCCTGTTTTCGGCCACGTTTTCGGCCCGCGTCGAGGGACTTTCCCACGAATTTCTGGAATACCCGATGCGGGTGGAGGTGACGCCCCAGGCCACCACCGCCGAGATGGTGGCCCAGCGGCTCTACGAAGTGCCCAACCACCAGACCAAAATCAACCTGCTCGCCCACCTGTTGGGCGACGAAAGTCTGAGCCGGGTCATCGTGTTCGTGCGCTCGAAAACCACCGCCGACGAGATTTTCAAATTCATCGACCGGAAGGTGGTGCCCGAGGAGCAGGTGCGCGTTATTCACGCCAACAAGGGCCAGAACACGCGCATCAACGCAATGGAGGCCTTTCGCGAGGGCAGCGTGCGGGTGCTCGTCGCCACCGACGTGGCCGCGCGGGGCATCGACATCCAGGAGGTCAGCCACGTCATCAACTTCGACGTGCCCCTGATTTACGAAGACTACGTCCACCGCATCGGGCGCACGGGACGGGCCAACCGCGCCGGCGAGGCCATTACGTTCATGACCGTGGCCGAGGCCCTGCACATCGAGAAAATCGAGGAAATCATCCACCAGCCCATTCCCCGCGCGCCGATCCCAGCGGAGGTAGCGATTCAGGACACGCCCTTCGCCGAGCGCCAGCAGATGCTCCGGGAATTGGACGACCAGCGCAAGCGCGCTGACCCGACGTTTCAGGGGGCGTTTCACGAAAAGAAAAAGCGGCCCGCGCCCGCCCGCCCAAATGCCGGTGCCAACCCCACCGGACCGCGCCCCAAACCGGCAACGAGCGCGCCGGGAAAGTTCGGCAAGCCGAAATCGGGTCCACCCGGCGGGTCGGGCCGACGGGCGGCGGGGCGGGGCGGTCCAAAAAAAAGGGGGCGCTGACTGCTATTTTTCGTAAATTCGTTGCCCTCAACCCCTTCGACGCACCCGAATGCTATTTTCCCGACCGTGAAAAACCTGCTTCTCGTTTCCTGCCTGCTGCTTTCGCTGACGGGCTTCGGCCAGGCCAGCAAACCCGCCCCGGCCAAAAAACCGGCGGCGAAACCCACCGCCAAAGCCCCTGCCAAACCGGCCACCGCGAAGGCCATCGCCAAACCCGCCGAAGCCGCCTTCAACTGGAACACCGTGCCGTTTTTCGGCGAACAGCCCCGCACGGCGGAGCAGGAGAAATTCCTCCTTTCCTGCGACGTAAATTTTGAAAACCGCGCCGCTGCCAGCCAGTTTTTCGCCCAGCGGGCCTGGGAGTACGTGCAGGAGGGTCAGCTCGATACGGCCACGTACCGCTTCAACCTCGCCCACCTGCTCAACCCCCAAAACGTGGACCCGTACTGGGGCCTCGGCGTCGTGCAGTTCAATAAAGGCAACGCCACCGGGGCCATCGTGCTGCTCAACCGGGGCCTGCGCGTGGATTCGACCAACACGACGCTCATGACCGACCTGGCCACGATCCACCTCGGGCGTTTTCAGAAAGACAGCACCCAGACCCGCGACCTGGCCCGGGCCGAAAACCTGCTCAGCGTGGCCGTGGAAATCGACACGGCCAACGCCAACGCCTTCCAGAAACTGGCCGTCGTGGATTACCACCGCGAACGCTACGACGCTGCCTGGCAACACCTGCACCGCAGCCGGGCGCTGGGAGTGACCAACCTCGACTTCGGATTTCTGGGTCAGCTCATGGCCCGGAAGGAAGACCCGCTGGGGGTTTTCAAGCAGCAGAACTGACCGCCTGTTTTCAAACAAAACAGGGCGTACCACCGGCCTTCCGGGTACGCCTTGTTTTGTTTTGGCTTGCACCAATTTGCAATCCGTCTTTTGACCTGATTTTAGCAGGGCTTCCGCGCACTCTAAACACCCACCCCTGACCCACCTCCCGGCACCATCTCCAGAATTTCCTCCACCACCTCCCGCGAGTTGGAGAGGCGGGGCACTTTGTGCTGCCCGCCGAGCTTGCCCCGGCGGCGGAGCCATTCGTAAAACGTGCCCCTGGGCACGGCGTGCAGGCGGGGGAGCGTGAGGGCCAAATCGGCGGTGCGCTTGGCGTCGTAGTCGGAGTTGAGGCGGCGGAGGCTGGCGTCGAGCACGTCGATGAAGCGGCGCAAATCGCGGGGCAGGCGGCTGAATTCCACCACCCACTCGTGCGCCCCGCGCCGGGAGCCGTTGCCGCCCATGTACACAGGCGCGGCCGTGTAGTCGGTCACGGCGGCCCCCGTGGCCTCGCAGGCGCGGGCAATGGCCGCTTCAGCGTTTTCGACGATGACTTCCTCGCCGAAGGCGTTGATGAAATGCTTCGTCCGCCCGCTGATTTTCACCCGGTGCGGGTAGAGGCTCGTGAAGCGCACCGTGTCGCCGATGAGGTAACGCCACAGGCCCGCGTTGGTCGAGATGACGACGGCGTAGTTTTTCCCCAGCTCCACTTCGCCGATGGTCAACGCCTTTGGGTGCGGATTATCAAGTTCATCGGTGGGGATGAATTCGTAGAAAATGCCGTAATCGAGCATCAGCAACAGTTCGTCGGGGCGGGTGAGATCGTCCTGCAAGCCGAAAAAACCCTCGGAGGCGTTGTAGGTTTCGAGGTAGCGAACGGTGTTTCCGTGGGAATTTTCTTTCCCGAAAATCCGGCTTTTGAACAGTTCCCGGTACGGCCCGAAGGCCACGGCCCCGTGGCAGAACACCTCGAAATTCGGCCACACGTCGAGGATGCCCGCAGCGCCGGTTTTTTGCAGAATCCGTTCGATGAGCACCAGCGACCAAGTGGGCACGCCCAGAATGCTGGTTACGTTCTGGCGCATGGTGATCTCGGCCATGCGTTCGATTTTTTCTTCCCAAACGCCCATCAGGGCCACGTCGAGGCCAGGGGTACGGATGGCCTGGGCCCAGGGCGGGAGGTTTTTCATCACCACCGCCGACACATCGCCGACCTGGGAGTTGGGGTTGAAGTCGTTGTTGGCCAGGCTGCCGCCGATGGATAGCCCCTTGCCGGTGAACACCCGCGTGTCGGGGTGGTTGTCCACGTACAGCGCGATGAGGTCTTTGCCGCCCTGGAAGTGGCAATCGTTGAGTGATTCGGTCGAAACGGGGATGAATTTGCTGCGGGCGTTGGTGGTGCCCGACGACTTGGAAAACCAGCGGATCGGCGAAGGCCACAGCACCCGCTGCTCACCCCGCATGACCCGCTCGATGTAGGGAAAAAACGCCTCGTAACTGGAAACGGGCACCCGCTCCTGGAACGCAGCAAACGATCTCGTGCTGCCGTAGCCGTGCTGTCTGCCCCACTCGGTGTTCCGCGCGGCGCGAACGAGCCGGTGGAACGTGCGCTCCTGGGTGGCCACGGGGTCGCGGCGGAAGGCCTCGATGCGGGGCATCCGGCGCTTCATGAGCCAGACGAGGAGGTCGTTGAAAAAGGGCACGCTTGGGTTGGCAGTTAACAGTTGGCAGTTGGCAGTACCGGGTTCTGCTAAAAAACTGCGCCGATTGCGGTAAAGTTAGGTGGTTTCGGGAAAAATTGCGTCCGGTACCCTTCCGACGGGCTTGGTTCTTACTTCACGGTTTTCGCCCGATCGGGGTAATCGGTGATGATACCGTCCACGCCCCAGTCTTTGAGTTTCTGCATTTTCTCGGCGTCGTTGACCGTCCAGGGAATGACTTTCATACCCAACTGGTGCGCTTCGTCCACACGGCCCTTCGTGAGCAGTGCGTAGTACGGGCTGTAAATGGCGGGCGTGAAACCGAGGTCCTTCACCGTTCCGCCTGGTCCCTGCACGTTGACGAGCGCGGCGAGGGTGATTTTCGGGGAAAATCGGCCCGCGTCGGCTTCGCTTTTCCAGTGTTTGAGCACGTTGAAATCGAAACTCTGCACGTTCACCCGTTCCGGCGGCAGGGCTTTCAATTCGTTGTATACCAAGCTGCAAAACGTCGGCACGGGAGGCTGCGAAACGCCGTATTCCTTTTCCTCGCTTTTGATTTCGACGTTGTAGCGCGGCAGCGGACGGTTCGTCTGGCGGGCGTGGGCTTCGGCGGCGGCGATCACCTCGCGGAGCAGGGGCTTGTGGGTGGGCAGCTTTTGCTGTTCGGGGTAACTGGCGTTGCCCCGCCGACCGGTGTCGTACTTTTTGATTTCCGAGTACGGCAGTTTGTACAGATTCAGGCTTTTTTCCTCCGACTTGGCGACGGCCTCGCCGGTGGGTTTACTCGAAAACACGGAGTTGAAGTACGGCTCGTGCGAAACGACCACCTGCCGGTCGGCGCTGATGACCACGTCGAGTTCGAGGGTGGTCACGCCCAGGTCGAGGGCTTTCAGAAAAGCCGGAATCGTGTTTTCGGGCATCAGCCCCCGGCAGCCCCGGTGGCCCTGCCAGTCGAACGGTTGCGGGGTTTGGGACATCGCGGAGAAGGCAATGAAAAGTTTAACCGCAGCGGCGCAGAGGTTTCGCAGAGGGCGCAGAGAAAATCTCCGCGAACGCTGCGAAACCTCTGCGCCGCTGCGGTTAAAAAAAAGTTGAATGCTCATCGAAAAGCCAGTTGAGGCGGCGCGACCGCCGGTTTCATGCCCACGATTTGTTGCAGAAACCGCACCGTTTCCCGCTCCACGGCCCCCACGTCTTTCGACAAAAACCGGGAGGCCATCTCGTGCCGGGCCGTGGAGGGCAGGTTTTCCTTCCGCTTCAGTGCGGGCGGCGTGCCGAGTTGGTCGAACATCCGCAGCATGGCGGGCACCGACACGATCTTGTCTTGCTCGTCCTCGTTTTTGTAGTAGTAGCAGAGCAACACGGGGCATTTTACGTTTCCAAAGGTTTCCGGGGTCATCTCGTGGGTCAGGAAATTCTGGAGCGTTTGCACGCCTTCGAGGCGGTAGTGGGTGGTCCAGAATCGCCGTTGGCCTTCGTTCGGGTTCTGGATGTCGTTGTGTTTTTTTCCCGTGATCAGGCGCGCCAGTTGCAGGCCCCAGGGGTCGTCGATGAGCTTGGCGTTGGGGTCGAAAATTTCGATGCAGGGCGAGTACGTTACCGCCGCGCGGATTTCAGGGTGGCGCGAGGCCAGCCAGAGCGTGAGCGCTCCGCCCGCCGAGGTGCCCACGACCACTACCGTGTCGCCGAGTTTTTTGGCAATCGCCAGCGCCCGCTCGGCTGAAGCCAAGTACTCGTCGGTGGTCAGCGAAAGCATCGTCGAATCGCCTAAATCCACCCCGTGCCCGGCCATGCGGGCCATGAACAGGTTACAGCCGAAGGTGCGGGCCACGTTGAACGCCACCGGGTCGCCCTCGCCCGCCGGGCTGGCCGAGAAGCCGTGCAGGTAGAGCAGGGCGTAGGGCGTTTTCGCTTTCGCCGAATCGTTGGCCCACACGATGCGGGCCCCGCAACCGGGGCGCAGGCCGGGCGTAGCACGCTCCTCGGCGGCGAGTTGCCGTTCGAGGTCGGGCAGCGAAGCAGGCAGGGCCGCCACGGGGTAGTCGTTTTTGGGCGGGTCGGGCCGGGGGCCGAGCAGGTACACACCCGCCAGCACGGCACCGACGACGAGCAGACCGAGGAAGAATTTTTTCATGGAAACGGGTGGGTTTTCACAGAAGCCGACTTTGAAACATTTTACGAACGAATAGCACCTTTCGCCCCCGCCGCCTAACTTCGGCGCGTCAAAGTTGTCGTTTTCCGCACAACCTGCCTCTAGTTCTCCATGAAAAAAGTTGCGGCCCTGCTGGCCCTTGTGCTTACCGCCGGATTGGTTTTTCTGCTCGATAAAAAATGGGGGGATTTGCCCCCCGCTGGTCGGCTGCTCGATCCCTTCGGGGGCTTCTGGGCCAACGCCGAACCCGCCGACCGGACGTTTTCGGACGAACAACTCACCCTCAACGGCCTGCAAGCCCCCGTCGCCGTCCGCTTCGACACGCTCGGCGTACCGCACGTGTTCGCTCAAAACGACCACGACCTCTACTTCGCCCAAGGCTACCTCACCGCCCGCGACCGGCTCTGGCAGATGGAATTCCAGACCCACGCGGCGGCGGGACGGCTGGGCGAAATCGTCGGCGAAAAAGCCCTCGAACTCGACCGCTACAAACGCCGCCTGGGCATGGGGTACGGGGCCGAACAAGCCCTGAAAGGTATGGATACCGACCCCACGACGAAGGTCGTGGTCGAGGCGTACTCCGACGGGGTGAACGCTTACATTTCAAGCCTCCGCCCGAAGGATTTCCCGCTTGAATACAAACTGCTGGGCTACGCCCCCGAGCCGTGGTCGCCGCTGAAGTGCGCGCTGCTGCTGAAGGAAATGACCTTCACCCTGGCGGGCCGCACCAACGACCGGCGGCTGACCAACGTGCTCCGCAAACTCGGCCCCCAAGCCACGGCCGATTTGTTCCCCGATTTTCCGAGCATCGTCGTCAGTCCCATCATCCCGGCGGGCACGGCCTGGGATTTCAAGCCCGTGCCAGTGCCCCAGCCCCCCGCCGCCCCAAATACCGGCGTAACGGCGAACGTCGAGGATTTTGACGAGGTAAAAACCGAGGGCATCGGCTCCAACAACTGGGCCGTGCACGGCAGCCGCACGGCCACGGGCCTACCCATGCTGGCCGGCGACCCGCACTTGACGCTCAGCCTGCCGTCCATCTGGTACCAGATGCAGCTCAGCGCGCCGGGGGTCAACGCGGCGGGCGTGACGATTCCGGGTTCGCCCGCCATCCTCATCGGCTTCAACCGCGACATCGCCTGGAGCGAAACCAACGTCGGGGCCGACGTGATGGACTGGTACACGGTGAAATTCCGCGACCAGACCCGCCGCGAGTACCAGTTTGAAGGCGGCTGGAAACCCGTCACCACGCGGGTGGAGGTGATTAAGGTGCGGGGCAAACCCGACGTGGTGGACACCGTGCGCTACACCCACCACGGCCCCATCGTGTACGAGGAGGGCGAAAAACAATTGAACGACGCCGTGCCCCCCGCCCACGCCCTGCGCTGGGTGGCCCACGAGCCGTCGAACGATTTGCTCTGCTTTTACAAACTCAACCGCGCCCGCAATTACGACGAGTACGTGCAGGCCCTGACCCACTACGCAGCGGCGGCGCAGAACTTCGTTTTTGCCAGCAATCAGAACGACGTGGCGATTTGGGTGAACGGCAAATTCCCGCTCCGGCGCTGGGACCAGGGCAAGTTCATCCTCGACGGCGCGAAGGCCGCCAACGACTGGCAGGGCTGGATTCCGCACGCCCACAACCCGCACGTGCGCAACCCGCCGAGGGGCTTCGTCAGTTCGGCCAATCAGAACTACACCGACCCCTCCTACCCGTACTATCTCACCGGCGAAAGCCTGCCCGCCGAGCGGGGCCTGCGCATCAACGAGCGCCTCGGGGCCATGACCCGCGCCACGCCCGACAGCCTGCGGATGCTGCAAAACGACAATTTCAACATCCAGGCCCGCACCCTGCTGCCCGTGCTGCTGCCCCTGGTGCCGCCCCGCGAACTCAGCGCCGGGCAACTCGACGCACTCAACCGACTGAAAACCTGGAACCTGCGCAACAACCCCGACCTCGTGCAGCCCACCGTGTTCATCGCCTGGACCGCCGCGCTCTACGAGGCCATCTGGCGCGACGACCTGGGCAGCCCCACCGGCGAGCCGACGATGTTCCCCACCAGCGACCGCACGATGCGGATGATTTTGCGGGAAAAAGACGCGCGCTGGTTCGACGACGTGACGACGCCCGACCGCCGCGAAACCCTCGCCGACCTGACGCTGCGGAGTTTCAAAGCCGCCACCGACACGTTGCGGCGGCAGCTTGGCCCCATCGGTCCGGGCTGGGCGCTGGGCACCCAGCGCGGCACCGACGTGATGCACCTGGCCCGGGTGGCGGGCCTGAGCCGGCGCGGCCTCGTGACGGGCGGCGGCGTGGGCATCGTCAACGCGACGGGTAAAACCCACGGCCCCTCGTGGCGGATGGTCGTGGCCCTGGGCACCGATGGCCCCGAAGCCTACGGCACCTACCCCGGCGGGCAGTCGGGTAACCCCGGCAGCCGGTTTTATGACAACCAGCTTCCAACCTGGCGGCAGGGGCAGTTGCACCGGCTGGTGTTCCTGAAGTCCGCCGATGAAAAACACCCGGCCGTGGCGGGGGTACTGAAACTCTCCACCCGATAACCTCCTCGCTTCCGACTTACCCCTTCGCCCATGCTTTTCCTGCTCATTCTGATTCTCAGTGCCGTTGCGCAGTATTTCGTGCCCTGGTGGGGTGTGGTCGCCCTCGTGCCCTTCGCCGTCGCCGCCTGGCGCGCCCGGAGCGCGGGCGGGGCCTTCGGGGCGGGCTTCTTGAGTATCGCCCTCCTGTGGGGGCTGGTGGCGGGCTGGCAAAGTTTCGCCAACGACCACCTGCTCGCCGGGCGCATGGCGCAGGTGCTGCCCCTGAGTGGCTCGGCGGCGCTGCTGCTGGCGGTAACAGCCCTGATCGGCGGGCTCGTCGGTGGCATGGCAGCCTGGGCAGGCTACCTGGGGCGGCAGGCGGTGACGAGAAAGTGAAGAATGTTCAATGCTCAATCTTCACTATTCAATTATCTGATTTTCAAATCATTGAATAGTGAAGATTGAGCATTGAACATGGAACATTCTCCCCGCTTCCCCTCATTTCCCTATCTTTACGGACTTTTTTGCAAAAACTGAGTACCACCATTCACCACCCTTTTTTCTTTTTTCAGTGAAAAACGCTTCGCTTGCTCTAAACGCCGTGCTGCTCGTCGCCGTGGCGGTTTTGTACTTCCTGCATTTCTCCGGTAAACCGTCCGGTTCGGCGGCAGCCGACAGCACCGGCACCGTCGGCGGCAAACCCATCGTGTACGTCAACAGTGATTCGCTGCTGACCCAGTACGACTTTTTCAAAGACGCCCAGAAAGCGTTTGAGCAGAAGCGCACCCAACTCGACCTTGACCTCAACACGCGGGGCACGATGCTCCAGCGCAAAATCCAGCAGTTTCAGCAAACGGCCGGGGGCATGATTGCCGCCGAGGCCCAAGCGTTGCAGCTTCGATTGCAGAAAGAAGGCAACGATTTTGAGCAATACCGCCAGAAAGCCGCCAACGACCTGGCCGCCGAGGAAGCGAAGAAAAACGAGGAGTTGTACAACAACATTTCGAGCTACATTCAGAAATACAACCGCGAAAACGGCTACCACTTCGTGCTCGGCTACTCGAAAGGCGGCGGCATCCTGTTCGCCAACCCCGACCTCGACGTGACGAAGAAAATCATCGATGGGCTGAACAAGGAGTACAAAGACGGCCAGGCCAAAGCGGCCCCGGCGGCGGAGAAGAAATAGGGTGGGCAACCACGCGGGGCGCAGTTTTTGCCGACTCTCTCGCTGTCATCCTGAGCACGGCGAAGGACCTTGTCGGTGTGCCGGTTAGCGGGCTGGAACCTTGAGTCAAGTGAACCAGCAAACCGGGATCGATTGCCACGAAGGTCCTTCGCCGTGCTCAGGATGACAGCTTTTTTAGCGTTTTTGAAACGTCATGGCCGAAAAAAAATCGCGCTTTGCGAAAACGATCAGCGTCGAAAACCGCCGGGCGCGGTTTGAGTACCAGTTTCTGGACACCTTCACGGCGGGCATCGTGCTGACCGGGACGGAGATCAAATCCATCCGCGAGGGCAAGGTCAATGTGACCGAGGCGTACTGCCTGTTTTTTCAGGATGAACTCTACGCCCGGGGCATCAACATTGCCAAGTACGAACAGGGGACCTACGCCAACCACGACCCGATTCGCGACCGGAAATTGTTGCTGCAAAAACGCGAACTGAAACGACTTTCCGAAAAACTCAAAGACGTGGGCCTGACCATCGTGCCCACCCGGCTCTACATCAACGACAAGGGCCTGGCCAAGCTTGACATCGCCTTGGCCAAAGGCAAAAAGCTGTACGACAAGCGCGACGACATCAAAGACCGCGACGTGAAGCGGGACCTGGCCCGGCGGGAGGAATGATCACGATTCGACATGACGGGTAAATTGGTTCAGTGCTTGAAATGCCGCACGCCGGTCATGACCATCGCCAGGCCGTGGGCGTTGCAGAAATCGATCGAATCCTGGTCTTTGATCGAGCCGCCGGGCTGCACCACGGCGGTAATGCCCGCCTGAGCGGCGATCTCGACGCAATCGGGGAAAGGGAAAAACGCGTCAGAGGCCATCACAGCCCCGTTCAGGTCAAATTCAAAACTTTTCGCTTTTTCAATCGCCTGCTTCAAGGCGTCCACCCGTGAGGTCTGGCCCACGCCGGAGGCCAAAAGCTGGTTTTCCTTCGCCAGCACAATCGTGTTCGACTTCGTGTGCTTGCACACCTTGAGGGCGAATTCGAGCGCCCTCAATTCGCTTTCGCTGGGCGCCTTTTCGGTTACGGTGCGCATCTGAGCGGCCGTTTCGGTGGCCGTGTCCTTGTCCTGCTCCAGCACGCCGTTGAGGATGGTTTTGAACATCTTGCCCGATTTTTCGACGGGCTTTCTTCGGAGCAAAATCCGGTTTTTCTTGGATTTCAGCAGCGCCAGTGCTTCCTCGTCGAAATCCGGGGCAATGAGGATTTCCATGAACAGCTTGTTCAGTTCCTCCGCCGTGGCGAGGTCGATTTTCGCATTGGTCACCAGCACCCCGCCGAAGGCCGACACCGGGTCGCAGGCCAGCGCGTTGAGGTAGGCTTCGCGCACGGTCGGGGCGGTGGCCACGCCGCAGGCGTTGGTGTGTTTGATGATGACGAAGGAGGCCGCCGTGGATACAGTTTCGGAAAATTCGTCAATCAGTTCGACCGCCGCGTCCACGTCCACGAGGTTGTTGTAGGACAATTCCTTGCCGTGGAGCTTGTCGAAGAGCGCGTCGAGGTCGCCGTAGAACGTGGCCTGCTGGTGGGGGTTTTCGCCGTAGCGGAGGGGGTTGGCGGGCAAGGCGTGGAAGTCACCCCCTGCTTCACCCCCTGCCCCCTGAAGGGGGTGACTTAAAAACCAGGCGTTGATCGCCGTGTCGTAGTGCGAGCTGACGCCGAAGGCTTCCGCCGCGAATTTCCGGCGGTCTGCCAAATCGGTCTTGCCTTCCTTTTCTTCCAGCAACCGCAGGACCTCGCCGTACTGCCCGCGGTGGCTGACGATGAGCACGTCCTGGAAGTTCTTCGCCCCGGCCCGGATGAGCGAAATGCCGCCGATGTCGATTTTTTCGATGATGTCTTCCGCCGACGCGCCTGACGCCACCGTCGCTTCAAACGGGTACAAATCCACGACGACGAGGTCGATCGACGGGATGCCGTAGGCGTCGGCGGTCTGCGTATCGTCGTCGAGGTCGCGGCGGTAGAGGATGCCGCCGAACACCTTCGGGTGCAGGGTTTTCACCCGCCCGCCGAAAATGGACGGATACGTGGTGAGGTCTTCGACGGGTGTCACAGGGATGCCCATCTTATCTATAAACTCCTGCGTGCCGCCGGTGGAATACAGCGTAACACCCTGCCGGTGAAGGGTTTCGACAATCGGCGCGAGGCCGCCTTTGTGGTACACCGAGAGCAGAGCGGACGTGATGGTGCGGGAAGACATGGGGGTAAGTCGGGTTTTGAAGCCGCAAAAGTAGGAATTTCAATACCCTCATCCATCGCGAGGGAATTAATTCCCTCGCGATGGATGAACTTTGCCACCCCAACCAACCTTTGCCGCCGTGACCCGCGTGTTGCTCGTCGACAACTACGATTCGTTCACTCACAACCTCGTGCAACTCGCCGAAGAAGCGGGCGCAGCGGTGACGGTCGTGAAAAACGATGAACTGGTTTTTGACGAGGTCCGAAATTTTGACAACATCCTGCTTTCGCCGGGTCCGGGCCTGCCCGCCGAGTCGGGTCGGTTGCTGCCGCTGATTCGGGAATTTTCGGGCAAAAAACCCATCCTGGGCGTGTGCCTCGGCCATCAGGCCATCGCGGAAGTATTCGGGGGAACCCTCTTCAACCTCGACCGGGTGTACCACGGCATCCGCCAGGCGATCGAACTGGGTGAGGATGGGCTTTTTCGAGAAATTCCCCGAAAAACCGTGGTCGGCCTCTACCACTCCTGGGCCGTGGCACGAGAGGGTTTCCCTGGGGATCTCGAAATCACCGCCACCTCGCCCGACGGCGTGATCATGGCCTTGCGCCACCGCCGTTTCAACGTGCGCGGCGTGCAGTTCCACCCCGAATCGTACATGACCGGGGCCGGGGCGAAGATGATGGCAAATTGGCTGACTACCTGAGCGGCCGGTTATTCCGGCGTGCTGGTGGCGACTTTGGTGCCCTTTTCCACCCGTGGGTCGGTCGCGAGGGCGGGCAATTCGCGCGGGAACAAGGGCTGGCTGGCGATGGGCATGACACCGGTTTTGCGGCATTCTTCCACGTCGATGATCTGGCAACTGAGGTCGGTGTTGGCCGGATTTTCAAGCTTGGCTTTGTACTGATCGTAGGTGGCGTTGGCGTCGTCCACGGCGGCGCTGAACTTTTTCCAAGACTCGATGTGGCGGGAGTCGTTGCCAAACCAGCGGGCGTAGAGCCTGGTCAGTTTTTTGCCTGCCGTGCCTTTGGTGGGGTTACCGAGCATCGTGGTTTCGAGCAGGTCAAATTCCTTGTGGTCGCGGTCGAGGTAAAAACCCAGGAAGCAATGCCCTGGCACGAGCACCAGAAAGGGGTCGATTTCGATGCGGCGCAGCACCGAGGCAAACAGCACCGTGGCATCGACGCATCCGGCCTGCGACACGCGCAGGGTCTGGTCCATGAACCGCACGTTTTGGCTGTACACCTTTTGGTCGGCCCCGCTGGGCCGGGTCGTGGCGCTGTACCGGATGCCCCGCCGCTGGAGGGCCGTCCAGAGCGCGAACACCTGCTTGTACACGTCGTCGGGGGCACCTTGGTAGCCGTCCACGCCGCTGACGAGGCCCGTTTCAATGGCTTCTTTCAGCAACACGTCTACGTCGGGATGGTTTTCATTGACGTACGCGGCAAACATCCACGACACGTCTTCTTCATCGCCGTACAGGTTCTGGAAGGAATACGGGCAATCGTTGACCGACCGGACGGGGAAATTCTTCGTTTTCTGCCCCACGCGCCGCCCGTCGAGGTAGAGCGTGAACGTGGCCGCCGCCGGTCGGGGCTGGGTGAGTTGGGCCAGCAGGTCGAAATCGTAGCGGATGGTCGGGAAAATGTGGTAGGTCTCGCCCGCCCGTTCGAGGGTACCTTCGTACACGCTGATTTCCTCGGCCAAGTGGGGAAGATTGACTTCCAGGCGGACGGTGGTTCCGGCGGCGGGGTTCACAAGCCGCACGCCGAGCATGCCGTTCTGGTCGCCGAGCCAGGTGGAATCTTCGTCCTCGGGTTCATAGAGCCGGGCTGCGGCCGTGGCCAGCACGTAGGAAGGAAACAACTGCCCGTCCATTTCCAGCACGGGCTGCCACTGAACCGCCTGGGCGGCGCTACGCAGGGCAAGCAGGAATAGCAACGCGCCCAGCAGGGCCGGGCGAACGGTGGAAAAACGCGTCACGAAACGTCAAACGAAGGTGGTGGGAGTTGGTGGGCTGAAATTACGCGGCGGGCGGGAAAAGAAAAAGCCGTTGCAGGATGCAACGGCTTTTTTGGCGAAGAAAATTTGGCAAAACTTTACTTCGTCAGTTTCGCCTTCAAATTCTCGTCCAGCGCTTCGAGGAAATCCTCCGTGTAAAGGTAGTGCTCCCCGGCCACCAGCGCGCCGCTATACACCGACACGGCGAGGTCTTTCGTCATTTTGCCGCTTTCGACGGTCTCGACGCAAACTTTCTCCAGCGTTTGGCAGAATTCAATCAGTTCCTTGTTGCCGTCGAGCTTGCCCCGGAAGGCCAGGCCGCGGGTCCAGGCGTAAATCGAGGCAATCGGGTTGGTGGAGGTTTTGTTGCCCTTCTGGTGCTCGCGGTAGTGGCGGGTCACGGTGCCGTGGGCGGCTTCGGCCTCCATCGTTTGGCCGTCGGGCGTGACGAGCACGGAGGTCATCAGGCCCAACGAACCGAAGCCCTGCGCCACGGTGTCGCTCTGCACATCGCCGTCGTAGTTTTTGCAGGCCCACACGAAATTGCCGTTCCACTTCAGCGCCGAGGCCACCATGTCGTCGATGAGACGGTGCTCGTAGTGCACACCTTTCGCCTTGAATTCCTGGTCGTAGATTTCCTGGAAAATGTCCTTGAACCGACCGTCGTACTTCTTCAGGATCGTGTTTTTGGTCGACAGGTAGAGCGGCCAGCCTTTTTGCAGGGCCATGTTGAAGCACGACTGGGCAAAACCCCGGATGGACTCGTCGACGTTGTACATGCCCATCGCTACGCCGGGGCCGGTGAACTTGTACACCTCGAATTCCTGTACGCTGCCGTCTTCGCCTTCAAACTTCATCGTCAGTTTGCCTTTGCCCGGCACCACGAAATCGGTGGCGCGGTACTGGTCGCCGAAAGCGTGCCGCCCGACGATGATGGGGGCCGTCCAGTTGGTGACGAGCCTCGGCACGTTTTCCATCACGATGGGTTCGCGAAATACGGTGCCGTCGAGGATGTTGCGGATGGTGCCGTTGGGCGACTTCCACATCTGCTTCAGGTTGAACTCCTTCACGCGCTGTTCGTCGGGCGTAATGGTGGCGCATTTGATGCCCACGCCGTACTGCTTGATGGCGTTGGCGGCGTCGATGGTCACCTGGTCGTTGGTCTCGTCGCGGTATTCGATGCCGAGGTCGTAGTACTTGATGTCGACGTCGACGTAGGGAAGAATGAGTTTGTCCTTGATGAACTTCCAGATGATGCGGGTCATCTCGTCGCCGTCGAGTTCGACGACGGGGTTGGCCACCTTGATTTTTTCCATGCCGGGTACGAAAAATTAAATAATGGTCAGAAGATTAGGGCGCAAAGGTAAGCAACGAAACGACACGGCGGGGCGGAGAACCAATCGGCAATTCCGGCAAAAGCTCGTACTTTGGTTGCTGAACCTCCATCCGTTTCCAAAACATGGTCGCTTTGTCCTGGTTTGAAATCCCCGTTGCCGACGTGGCGCGGGCCGCCGGTTTTTACGGCCGCTTGTTCGACACCACGCTGATGAAACTCGACCTCGGCGACCTCCAGATGGTGCTGCTGCCCGGCGGGCGCGGCGCGCTGGTGCAACACCGGGCCTACACGCCCTCGTACCACGGCCCGCTGCTGTTTTTCGACGGAGGCGGCGACCTCAGCACGCTGCTCGACCGCGTCGAACCGGCGGGCGGCAAGGTGCTGCGCCCGAAAACCCAAATCAGCCCCGAGCAGGGCTACATGGCGCTTTTTGAAGACACGGAAGGGAATCGGCTGGGGCTGCGGTCGCGGAATTAGGCGGGAAGGTGGTAATTTTGAGGCGATAAAGTCGTTCGCTAATGCCCACTCTGCCCGTTTTTGACTACCTCGGAGAACTGGACTGCTTCGTCATCAACCCGGTTTTTGCCGGGGTAGTAGTCAAACTAGGGTTGAACGAATGGCACCCTGCCGTGTGGGTTGGGCGGTATTTTGCGCTTGACAATGACTTCGGCGAGCACTGGTTCGACAATTGGCCTGAGCGCGATGCGTTGCAGGAGCAGGCTGAAGCGTTGGGTTACGACAAGGGAGAACTCATGGTGGTAGTGCCTTTCCGGTTCAAAGACGACGAAGACGGCCCCTGCCACAGCGACGACCAACGAAAACGATTCTGGACGGACGTGTTGAAATCGCTGCGGTTGAGCCTGGAAACCATCATCGAGGAAGCACGGCAATACAAATACCCGGAGTTGACGACCAACGAATTGGAGGAAGCCATCGAAGAAGTGACTCAACTCGTTGCAAAATCATGAGCGTCCTTGAACTCGAAAAAGAAGTGCTGGATTCGCCCACGGCGTACCTGATTCTCAACCGGATTCAGGAGGCGCTTGAGCGCGAGAAGGCAGAACGCCAGCGTTTTTACGAAATCATTGATGAAAACCGGAAAATGGAATTCATCAACGGAGAAATCGTGTTCCAATCGCCGGTGAAGCGGGCGCACAACAACGCAGGCGGACGGATTTACCGGTTGCTCTGCGCATTTGTGGACGAACACGATTTGGGCTGGGTTGGCATCGAAAAAATCCTCGTTTCGCTCACCCGCAACGATTACGAGCCGGACGTGTGTTTCTGGAAAACCGCAACCGCCGCCGCGTTCACCGACGCCCAGATGCAGTTTCCGGCCCCCGACCTGGCCGTGGAAGTGCTTTCCAAAAGCACCGCCAAAACCGACCGCGAAACGAAATTTAAGGACTACGAAGCCCACGGCGTGGGCGAGTATTGGATTGTAGATTCGGAAAAACGAACCGTGGAGCAATACGTGCTCGAAGACGGCCGCTACGAACTGCGGATGAAAAGCAGCGACGGGATGCTGAACTGCCAAGCCATTGCCGGGTTGGCGTTTCCCGTCGGGGCGATTTTTGACAAGAAACAAACGAATCGGATTATCAACCAGATTTTGGCAGAGAGGTAAACGCTTTCATCCCTCCGAAACTCATGAATCCCGAAAAAGACCGCCGCAAGCAACTCAAACGGGAATACAAAGAAGCGCAAGCCAAACAGAGCTTGCCACCTCCGCTCAACCCTGACGAATACGAAGCCTTGATTCGATTTGTCGAAAGAAACCTCAAAAACGATGAAGACAACCTCGAATTGACAACTCGATTTTTGCAAGAAAACAATCTACCAGTCGAAGAAACAATTCAATGGCTCGAATCACTTGGCTGTTACGACGATGAAGAAGTTTTGGGCTGGGGACTGTTCGTCATTGAGCCACTCACTTTTACACCCATCAAAACCGATTAACCGTTAACGATTTTCGATTAACGACCCAAATCAACCATGTTCGAAAACCTCCAGGATAAACTCAATAAAGCCATCCGCACCCTGAAAGGCTCGGGGCGGATTACCGACGTCAACGTCGCCAGCACGGTGAAGGAAATCCGCCGGGCACTGATGGACGCCGACGTCAACTACAAAGTCGCCAAGGAAATCACCGACGAGATTCGGGACGAGGCGATGGGCCAGAAAATCATGATTGCCGTCGAGCCGGGTCAGATGCTGGTCAAAATCGTGCAGGACAAGCTGACCGAACTCATGGGCGGGGCCGCCGTGGGCATGACCCTCAAGGGCGACCCGGCCATCGTGCTCATCGCGGGCTTGCAGGGTTCGGGGAAAACCACGTTTTCGGGCAAACTCGCCAACCTGCTCAAGAAATCGGGCCGCAACGTGCTCCTCGTGGCCTGCGACATCTACCGCCCCGCCGCCATCGACCAGTTGAAGGTGCTCGGCGAACAGGTCGGCGTGGAAGTGTACGCCGAGCCGGAGAACAAAAACGCCGTGCAAATCGCGCAGAATGCGCTCGCTTTCGCCAAAAAGAACGGAAAGAAAATCGTCATCGTGGACACCGCCGGGCGTTTGGCCGTGGACGAGGTGATGATGCAAGAGGTCGAAAACCTGAAGGCGTCGCTCAACCCCAGCGAAACGCTTTTCGTGGTGGATTCGATGACCGGCCAGGACGCCGTCAACACGGCCAAGACCTTCAACGACCGCCTCAACTTCGACGGCGTCGTGCTGACCAAACTCGACGGCGACGCCCGCGGTGGGGCCGCGCTCAGCATCCGGCACGTGGTCGAGAAGCCCATCAAGTTCATCTCGACGGGCGAGAAAATGGAGGCCCTCGACCAGTTTTACCCCGACCGGATGGCCAGCCGCATCCTGGGCATGGGCGACGTGATTTCGCTGGTCGAAAAAGCCCAGCAGGCGTTTGACGAAGACGAGGCCCGGCGCATCAGCAAGCAGATTCGCCAGAATCAGTTCAACTTCGAGGACTTCCAGTCGCAGTTGCAGCAAATCAAGAAAATGGGCAACATCAAGGACCTCATGGGCATGATTCCCGGCATGGGAAAAATGGTGAAGGACCTCGAAATCGACAACGATTCGTTCAAGCCCATCGAGGCCATCATCGGCTCCATGACGCCCCACGAGCGCCAGAACCCCGACGTCATCGACGCCAACCGCAAGCGCCGCCTCGCGGCCGGGTCGGGCACCACGCTCCAGCAGGTCAACAACCTGATGAAGCAGTTCGACGACATGCGGAAAATGATGAAGCAAATGAACCGCATGCAGGCCAGCGGCGGCAAGGTGCGGATGCCGGGGCTGCCGAGGCGATGAACCAGTTTGTGGTTTGTGGTTTGTAGTTTGAAGTTTGTAGTTCCAGAGAAGCAACTACAAACCACAAACCCGATGCTCCCCCTCGCCCTCGACCACGTCGCTCTGTTCGTGTCCGACGTGCCGCGCAGCGTTGATTTTTACCGGAACGTCCTCGGCTGGGAACCGCTGCCCCGGCCCGCGTTCGATTTTCCCGGCGCGTGGTTTCACCTCGGCGGTGGGCAGCAACTGCACCTTCTGGGCGACGAGCACGCGACGCCGGTGCTCGACCCGTCCGTCTTCGGCTCCCGCCGCAACCACTTCGCCGTGCGCGTGGCCAACGTGGCCGAAGCGGCCGCGTACTTCGCCGAGCGGGGCCTGACCTTCACCGGCCCGAAACCCCGCCCCGACGGCGTGCCGCAGGTATTTTTGCAGGACCCGGATGGGTATTGGATTGAATTTAATGAATAGATTTCCTTACCGTCATGCTGAATCAAGTTCAGCATGACGTTTCTTTTCCTAAACCAACACCACCCGCGCCGGGTACGGCAGGAACCGCTCGTCGTGGGTGAGGATGGTGAGGCCCTCGGCGATGCTCTGGGCGATGATGAACCGGTCGAAGGGATCCTGGTGGTGGAGGGGCAAATTGACCAAGATTTTGTAATGCTCGAATTCGTAGGGAAGAATCTGGAAGCCGTTGTCCAGCAGCTCCGTTTCCAGGCGCGGGAAGGGCACGCCCAGGGTCAGTTCGCCCGTGCCGGTTTTGATGGCCAGTTCCCAGAGCGTGGCCTGGCTGACCATGAGTTGGTGGGCCGGGTCGTCGAGCAGACGCCGGGTGTCGGGGGTGAGTCGGGGGTCGTCGAGTGCGTGCCAGAGCAGCACGTGCGTATCCACCAGGTATTTCATGCGTGGAGGTAAGCCTCAAAACCGGGGGGCGTCGCGTCGAAGTCGTCGGCGACGTGGACGAACACGTCCTTGCCCCAGCCCGCCCGCCGGATGGGGACCGACTCCAGGGTGGGCTGGCTTTGTTTCAGCTCGGTAAGTTTCTGTACAAGTTTGGCATCGCGGGTGCGGGAAATCCATTCGATGAGGTCGAGTTTCTGACGGGCCAGGTCCATATCGGTGGTGTTTCTCGGAAAGTTAGGGCGATTTTTTTGATCCCTCCAAGCGTTTTTGGCAAAATAGTTGCGGCGCTTGGCGGCTCGGTTTTTTGTCGTACCTTAGCCGTCCTGCCCATTTAACCGACTCGCCGTCAGCCGTTCGGCTTTTTCGCCCGTCCCTTCCTGATTTTTCCGAGAAAATTTTCCGCGCCGGGCAACCGTCCGCGCCGCGCCCGCATTTCTTGCGTTGAATGCCGCCTCCGATGCTCCTCTCCGACGTCATTGACCGCTGCCGCCGCGGCGACGCCCGCGCCCAGCGTCAGGTGTACGACCGGTACGCCGGGCGGCTGGCCCGTGTGGCCCAGCGGTACCTGCGTCAGCAGGCCGACGCCGAGGATGCGCTCGTGCGGGGTTTTCAGAAAGCTTTTGCCCAACTGCCCCGCTTCGAGTTTCACGACGAGGCCCGGCTGGTGGGCTGGCTGAAAACCATCGTCGTCAACGAGTGCCTGATGCAGTTGCGGCAGCGGAGCAGTTTCCATCTCGTGCCCGACACGGAAGCCGCCGACGTGCCCGTCGACGAGGAGGCCCTCGACCGGCTTTCGGCGGAGGAAATTCACGGCCTCATCCGCCAACTGCCCGACGGCTACCGGACGGTGTTCAACCTCTATGCCCTCGAAGGCTACAACCACGCCGAAATCGCCCAACGGCTGGGCATCAGCGAGGGCACGTCGAAATCTCAACTCAGCAAGGCCCGGCAGCTTTTGCAGCGGGAAATTCTCGAACGCCATGACGAACGACCGGTTTTATCAACGCCTGAGCGAAAAACTCGCTGACCTGCCCGACGACCCGGCCTTCGACGCTGAGGGCACGTGGGCGCGGATTCAACTGCCACCCCGTCGGCGGGCGGTGGGCGCGTGGCTGTGGCCCATGGGACTGGCGGCGAGCGTGCTGCTGGTGGGGGGACTGTGGCTGGGCCTCTGGCAATCGTCGCGGGAAGACGCGGCAATGCCCGTGGCCGTTCAACGGGTGGGGGAGAAAAGCCCGGCAGCTTCTGAAGTTGTCGTAGTGAAACCCGCGGCGGCGCAAGGTCAACCGTTGGCAAAGCCGAGCGCGGCCCGGCCGAACGCGGCTTGGTTCCGAACTTTGCCAAAGGTGAGTACAGCGAAGTCCGAGCAAGTTGCCCTGCCGGACGAACAGCCAGAAACAACTTCTGTAGCCAACCCGGAGTTGAACGTTTCCCAGCCCGAACCGCCACTACCGGCACTGTCCGAACCCGCCGTGGCAGAGGTTGCACCCCAACCAGCACCCGCCGAAACGCCCAGCACCGTCGTGCTGATGATTCCGGTGCCCGGCGAAGACGCCCAGCCGGTTCGCAAGCCCTTCGTGACCCGGCTCTTCAAGCAGTGGAAGCGCTACAACCGCGGCGAAACCGTGGATTGGGAAGACCTTGGCCTGAAATCGTTCCGCCTCACCAAAGCCCGCACCGACTCCGCGCGTGCCCCAAATTAAGCCCGACAACCTTTCATTTTTCCTCGACACCATGAAAACCAGTTTCCTGGGCCTGGCCCTGCTGTGCCCCGCCCTGACCTTCGCGCTCGACAACCCCGCCGATTCGATTTTGGTGAAAGTCGGCAAGCGGGCCAGCGTGACGTTTTACGGCGAAAAAAAGGCCGACCTCAAAAGCCTCGAACAGTACGACTGGAACGCCATCGTCCGCGACATGAACGCCCGCCTCGGCCTGACCACCCCCGCCGAACCCCGGCAGCACTACGTGGATTTGCTGGGGAACAGCTACCTCGCGGATTCGGCCCTGCGGAAGGGCGGTAGCGTGGTGAAGGTGACGGAGCGGGAGGCGGACCGTATTTTAGCGAAAGGGCAAGTAAAACGAGGGTTGGAGCAGTTGAAGGCGAGCATTCTGTTCGCATACGGCTTTGCCGGCATGGTAAATCAGCCTGCGTATGGGTATTTAGTCAACTCACCTTATGAATTGAGGAAATACAGCCTTTTACAATCAAGAAACATTGCCGTAGGAATTCAGAAATACACTATCCTGACTTCTTCGAAAAATGCATCGTTTGGCATCCGTTGGGGGGGGAAAGTAGAGTGGCTGTCCTATCGCTTTCAACAGAGAAGATCATTGATTTGGATTGGCACTGAGGAGGAGGTAAAAAGTCTACTGGCTGAACAGCAATCAGTGTCTTCGGGGCAAGGTATCGCCGTAGAACCGGCAGGGCCAGGGATTACCGTGAGAGATCGAATTACTGGAGAGCTTCAACCAGCTTGGTTTTACTACAAAGAAATTGAAAAGAGAAAAAGCATTTCTTCGTACTTGACTCTGCCAATCGTCCCTACAGTACAGTTTTATAATTCAGAAGGACGGCGGACGTGGTTTTTGGGGATTGGTGGGTATTTCAGTTACTTGCTCAGAATAAGAAGCCGGACAGATTTTGCCGATTCTAAACTTGTGGAATATATCAACGGACCACGCACTCGCTACGGAGCCACTGCCAATATTGGTTACCGGGGTACGAGCGTATTCTTCAACTTTGATCTCACTCCAAAATCACCCAACCAGTTCGCGTTTGGAATTATGCTGAATGGCTTATGAGATAGCGAATCCCCCGGCTCGCACCGATTTGCAACCGGTGCGTGTGTGGCTTTGCGTCTCCGACGCCTTAAACCTTAGCCCCTACAGTCCCCGGCAAGGATTTTTTCAGGTCAATCGGGCAACGTCCGTCAGCCCGAACGCCATGAAAACCATCGACAGTTTCCACCAACTCTCCCGTGCGCGGCAGTACGAACTGGTCTGCGATTACGGGACGTACCTCGGCTCGCGGACGGTGGAAAACGTCACCTTCGTGCTTTACGACCTCGACGGGTTTTTCATCGAAGTCAAGTACGACGGGGCTACCGACCGCCTGCCTCAACTCATCGCCTTCACCACCACCCGGCGGCTGGAGCCGTACCTGCGGGCCATCCAGCTCGATTTTTCCTGAACCGGGCGGAAAAAACGCCCCGACCGCGCCGCCATTTTTCCCCAATCACCCGCCCGTGACGGCTTCCTCGTACACCGCCGGGAATTTCTTGTCGTTGGCCCGGTCGTCGGCCCAGAGGACGGGTTTCTGGCAGGCTTCGGCGAAAATTTTAGCCCAGTTCCGCAGGTCGTCGAGGGAGTGGCTCGACCCGTGCCAGGGCACCGAGTTGTAGGAGTACAGGTCGCCGTTGTGGGTGATTCGGACTTCGTGGAGGGAAAACACCACCTCACCCCGGGAATCTTCGATGGGCAGGCGGTGGGCCAGGATGCGATGGTCGATGGTCATGGGTTTGAAAAATTGAGCGGTAGCCCTTCCTAAAAAACGGGGCCACGTCAAGTTGCTCGCACCGATTTGCAATCGGTGCGCAGTTGGATTTGCGTCTTCGACGCCTTCGCCACGACCCGGCCGTTTGCTTCCATCAGCCCTTCGTTCCCCCGTCGCTTTTTCGTATCTTCGTTCCCCCAAAACCACAGGACGAAGCTCCATGACCGATTTCCTGACCGGCCTCAACGAACCCCAGCGCGAGGCCGTGCTCCACACCGACGGGCCACTGATGATTATCGCCGGGGCGGGTTCGGGCAAAACCCGCGTGCTGACCTACCGCACCGCCCACCTCATCCGCCAGGGCGTGGACCCGTTCCGCATCCTGCTCCTGACGTTCACCAACAAAGCCGCCGGCGAAATGCGCCAGCGCATCGAAAAAGTAGTCGGCAACGACGCCCGCGCCATCTGGATGGGCACCTTCCACTCGGTGTTCGCCAAAATCCTGCGGTTCGAGGCCAGTCACCTGGGGTTCACGTCCAACTTCTCGATTTACGACACCGACGACTCCAAGTCGCTCATCCGCAGCATCGTGAAGGAGCGGGGGCTGGACGATAAAATCTACAAACCCGGCGTGGTGTTCAACCGGATTTCGGGGGCCAAAAACCGCCTCATTTCCGCCGACGACTACCTTCAGAACCCCATCATCCAGGCCGACGACGCGGCGGCGCGCTTGCCCGAAGTGGGGCGGATTTTTAAAATCTACGTGGACCGCTGCTTCAAGGCCAACGCGATGGATTTTGACGATTTGCTCTTCAACACGAACATCCTCTTCCGCGACCACCCCGACGTGCTCCACAAGTACCAGCACAAGTTCCGGCACGTGATGGTCGATGAGTTTCAGGACACCAACGTGTCGCAGTACCTCATCACCCGCAAACTGGCGGCCATCCACCAGAACATCTGCGTGGTGGGCGACGACGCCCAGAGCATCTACGCCTTCCGCGGGGCCGACATCCAGAACATCCTCAACTTCGAAAAAGACTACCCCGACCTGAGCACCATCCGCCTGGAGCAGAATTACCGCTCCACGCAGACCATCGTGAAGGCCGCCAACTCGGTCATCGCCCGCAACCGCGCCCAATTGCGCAAGGAAGTCTGGACGAGCAACGAAGACGGCCCGCTCATCGAGGTCATCAAGGCGAGTTCGGACAACGAGGAGGGCCGCCTCGTGGCCACGCACATTTTCGAGGAAAAAGTCACCCACGGCCTGCGCAACAACGACTTCGCGGTGCTCTACCGCACCAACGCCCAGTCGCGGGCTTTTGAAGAAGCCCTCCGCAAGCTCAACATCAAGTACCGCATCATCGGCGGGCTGTCGTTTTACCAGCGCAAGGAAATCAAGGACCTGCTCGCCTACCTACGGTTCACGATCAACCAAAGCGACGAGGAGGCCTTCAAGCGCATCATCAACCTGCCGAAGCGGGGCATCGGCGACACAACCGTGGCCAAAATCGCCGTCGTGGCGGCGGAAAAGGGGATTCCGGTGTGGGAGGTGGTGGCCAACATCGGCCAGCACGCCGCCGGGCGGTGGAACTCGGCCATCGAGGGCTTCGCCGATTTGATCAAGTCGTACGGCCTGCTCCTCGACAAAAAAGACGCCTACGAAGTGGCCAGCCACGTGGCCAAAACCTCGGGGCTGCTCAAGGAACTCTACGAAGACAAAACCGTAGAGGGCCTCAGCCGCTACGAAAACGTGCAGGAATTGCTGAACGCCATCAAGGAATTCGTGGACAACCCCGACAACGAAGACAAAAGCCTCGGGGCCTTCCTGCAAACCGTGTCGCTCATCACCACCGCCGACACCGACGAAGACCCCAACGACAACGACAAGGTCACGCTGATGACCATCCACGGCGCGAAGGGGCTGGAATTCGACCACGTGTACATCGTCGGGCTGGAAGAAGACCTTTTCCCCAGCCAGATGATGCTCCAGAGCCGGGCCGATTTGGAGGAAGAGCGGCGCTTGTTTTACGTGGCCATCACCCGCGCCGAAAAGCGCCTCGTGGTGAGCTACGCCGAAAGCCGCTACCAGTACGGCCGCCCCAAAATGTGCGAACCGAGCCGGTTTCTGGACGAAATCGACACGAAGTACCTCCAGATATCACGAAGTGCCAGCCGCCGCTCCGCCGAGAGCCGCGAACTCAGCGACGGGGGCGAGGTGCTGCGCCAGCCGACGAGTTTCCTGAAGAACCTGACGGCCAAAACCAGCCTCAACCGCGCCACCACGCCCGTGGTGAACCACAAACCCAGCGAAAACTTCGCCCCCAGCGACACCCGCCAGCTCGCCGTGGGCCAGCGCGTGGAGCACGCCAAGTTTGGCTTCGGCACGGTGAAAGACCTCGACATCAACGGCACCGACCGCAAGGCGGTGATTCTCTTCGAGAAAGCAGGGGAAAAGACCCTGCTGCTGAGCTTTGCGAAGTTGAGGATTGTGGAGTAGCTTGCTGCCAACCAACTGTTTGAAAAATAGCCATGACCTACACCTATCCCGATTTCCCTATGTTCGTCCGCGTCTGTGACGCGGATGCATGGCATGAGGTTAGCGTCTGCGACGGGCGTTACAAACGCGAACCACCAGCATCCGCGTCATAGACGCGGACGAGCGGGGGTTACATTTTAGATAACTTCATCCTGAACTCGGCTTTGCCAATAATTCTGTTTCCATGTTACAGGTAGAGCACTTTCGAGCCAATATTGAAGCTACTGAAAAATCAATACAAAAGACCATTCAAGTCAGGAAATACCTTTTTAAATTTGTTTGGCCGATATTGAATACGCTGTTTGCACTATTAGTTTTATACTTTATCGCTTCACTTATCGCTTTCTTTTTGTTTGATATCACTTTTTCAGAAATAGGTATTGAAATTATTGGTGTATTAATGTTTGCCGTAGTTGTCTATAATGAGAAGCATCCTTCTATAATCGAATATTACGAAGAGAAGTTAGCACAAGTTAAAAAAGCATACGAGGACTTGGATAAAATCAACTATCTACTTACTAATAAGAAGGAGTTTATTTTATACTTAAGGGACTTCTACGGAGGAGCACGCAGCCACAGAACTCCTATGTCGGGGAGTGGGGCGTCGGGCTTGTCTAATCCCTTAATTTGGCCTGAGCGTTATGGGAAGGATACAACCGAATCCTGCTTCAGTTATTTTCGGAATAAATTCCCATTAATCAGCATTTACAATAAACGGGAAAAAGCTGGTTATCCCTCATCAGGCTCGTACTTCCTATATCCTTCTAACTCCGACTGGCTGTTTGTAGTGGAAAGCCTGATGCACTCGGCAAAATATGTCATCTTCGACCTTGAAGTTCCCACCATAAAGGCCGGAATTACGGCGGAAATAAATTTAGCTCTGCGCGTTCGTCGTAAAAATATCTTTCTTGTTTGTTCGGCTTCTTATAAAGAAAGATTGCTTAATAAGTTTCCTGAGTTACAGGAACTCATTCTTTGTTATTTTGAAGCTACGGACTTAGAATATCAAGGACTTGATATGCCTTTTCAATACAGAGAGGTGAATTTTGGGCAATTTGAAAAGCTGACTAACTGAGGGTTGACCCGTTGTTCCGGATGTTTATCCGGAACCTAAAATAATCGCCGTTTTGCAAACGGCGGGCCGCGTGAGCGGCCAACTTCCAGGCGGGTGCGGCATCAGAAATGAAAGCAACGTCGCTATTCGGGATACACGATTTCCTTAAACTGGTCGAGCGTCACCACTCGGATGGGTGGAAAAGTAAGTGTGCTCAGCGCCAACAAGTGCTTGTCGTTGCTGACCAAGTAATCGGCCCCCGCTCGTCCGCGTTTGCACCCGTCCGGTCTGTCCGCAGTCACAGACGCGGGTGAGCGGGGGATGAACGTGAGAATAGGTTTCCGGTTGGTGAGAATACGCTTCTGGTCGCTGCAAAAAGGCTTCCGGTTGGTGGCAAAATGCATCCGGTCGGTGAGAATGAGCTTCCGGGCCGTGCAAAAAGGCGTCCAGGCCGTGAGAATAGGCGTCCGGTTTGTGCAAATTTGCTTCCGGTCGTTGCAAATGCGTCTCCGGTTCGTGCAAAGTTGCATCCGGTTGCTGCGAATGCGCGTCCGGTTTGTGCAACTGCGCGTCTTGACGGATGCAAGGCAAGCGGCGTTTTTGCAACGTCATCGGGTGGCGCGGTGGTAGGCGCTTACCGCGCAAATTTTCCTCCGCTCATCCACGTTTGTAACCCGGATGCCGGAGCGAGGCGTTTTCAACGCCCGCACCTCAACAACCTGAGCCTGAGCCATCCGCATTTCAGAGGTGGATGAACAACGCGGCAACTGCGGCGCGGCGCGGGTGCCCGTTTCACCCTACGGCGTAAACGGCACAACCGCCGCCCGGCCCGCGCTGCTGCGTTTCGACCGGTATTTCCGAACGAACCGAGGGGTGATCAAGAAGCCGATCAGCGTGCCGGGCAGGGTCCACACGGCCAGGTATACCCACTGCGGCGTGTCGGCGGGGAGGCGTCCGCTCATGTTGACCAGAAAGGCCGTCACCGTGGCCGAGTACGACCCCATCATGCGGACGATGTGCAGGATGAGCCAGCCTCCTTTTTCCGCCTCAGTTTTTCCCGCGAAAAGCCGGTAGTCGTTGCGGGCGCTGCCCAGGCAAAGGGCGGCGAAAAACCCGAACAATGCCGTCATAAACCAGTTGCCCCTCAGCCCCAGCCAAACGCCGTAGCCGACGCAAAGTAGCCCGAAGGCCGCCACCAGGATCAGGGCCGTCCAGTCGAGGCGGGCGGGCGCGCTGCCTAGTTTTTTGCGCCCTAACGTCCGGCGGCCCGTGAAGGTCTGGTAAAAGGAAGCCACCGCTACAGCCAGGAAAAAGTGGAGGCGGGTGTCGGTGGGTTTGAGCGAAAACATCAGCAGCGTGGTGACGAACACGCCCGCCATGCCCCAGTAGTACACCACGCCGGTGCGGTTGTGGAGGGGTTTTCCTTTTTCGGCACTCATGGCCACGAGGCCGGTAACGAGCGCGGTGAAGCCGCAGAGGACGTGAATCGTCAAGATGACTCGGTAGGTCGCTTCCATCGGTGCGTTGCGTTTTTTTGAATGGCTCAAAGGTGCAACGCCGGGAAACGCGGTGCCCAAAAATGGGTTTTTCGGCACGATTCGGGGCTTTTTGTCAAACGGCGGGACGTTTGACAACGCGAGTGGGGACGTTTGGGAAGGGTCTGAATCAGGATGGTCAGGCAACCCGCAACGACTTCACGACCTCTGAGTACGCTCTTGCTACGGGCACCGGCGTTTCCAGCCCGTCGAGGTGGAGTTTGTAGCCCTGGGCGTTGCCCGTCACGCGCCTTACCCGGTGCAGGTTGACAAGGTACGAGCGGTGGCAGCGCACCACCACGCCCGGCGGCACCTGGGCCTCGAAGCGGCTCAGGCTGCCCCGCAGGAGTTCTTTTTTCAAACTCCCGGCTTTTTCAAAGACGATTTCCGAGTAGTTGTCCGCCGATTCGAGGTAGAGCAAATCGGCCAGGGGCAGCGTGAGGCGGTCTTTGCCGTTTTCCGCCACCAGTTCGATCACCCGCTGCTGGTCGACGGCTTGCTGGGAGGGCGTCAGCGGCTGGGGTTGGGGGGGCTGGGCATACCGGTGCAGGTGACGCAGGTACTTCAACGTGGTAATGCCCGTGGCCGGAAACAGCCCGATGATGCCCGTCACCAGAATCATGGCGGCGAGTTGGGCGGGCTGCCAGCCTTCGCGCTCGAAATTTCCGTACACAAACCCGTCGTACACGTAATTGGCCAGACCAATGCTGAGGATGTGAAGCCCGACGAAGGCGATTTCCCGGCCCACGGTCCAGCGCTCTTCCCGAAACCAAGACGGCAGCAGGCGCGGCAGCACGAAACTGTTGAACAACAGCACCGCAAACGTGATGACCCCGTACCCGGCCAGGACGGGAATTTTTCGCGGGCTGTTCCAGGCATAGGCCCCGAAGGGCTGGAAAACGATCAGAAAGCCGGCAATAAACCCGCCCGCCGCCAGGCTAGTAAACACCGTGTACCGCGTGGTTTCGGGCGCGGGCAAGGGCTGGGCGAGAAACCGGCGCAGGGCGCTCATCAGAACGGACGGTAGGAAAGCACCTGCTCAAAAAACCGGGGAACCGCGCCCGGAAACAAAATCACCACGAACGCCACCCCGAACAAGGCCCCCCAGAGGTGGGCCGAGTGGTTGACGTAGCTTCCGCCCCGGTTGGCTTCGTAATACGAGTAGAGCATGTACAGCAACCCGAACAGAAAGCCCGGAATGCCGATGGGGATGAAGAAAATGTAAATCGGATTGAGCGGAAAAAACACGATGCCCGCAAACACCACCGCCGACACGCCGCCGGAGGCACCGAGCGAATTGTAGTTGGGGTTGTTGCGATGCTTCAGGTAGCTGGGAATTTCCGACACGATGATGCCGACGAGGTAGAGCACCAGGTAGTACTCCCGCCCGACGACCTGCTCCATAAGTTGCCCGAAAAAATACAGGCTGATCATGTTGAAAATGAGGTGCCCCCAGTCGGCGTGGACGAAACCGGAGGTGATGAAGCGCCAGTACTCGTTGCGGCGGGCAATCTGGTAGGCGTTGAACATCCAGCGCGAGAGCACCGTGGGGTTTTGCCAGGCGTAAATCGTCATCGCGGCGGTGATGAGAATCAGAATCAGCGTCAGGGACAGGGTCATGCGGGACTAAGTTTTGGGTCAAAAATCTGGGATTCCGGGGCGTTTTCCAACAACAATCGCCCCTTGACCAAACAGGTTCGGCGCGGCGTCCCGGTTTTTACTAACTTCCCGCCAAACCTTTCTCTTCCTTCCCCATGAATTCCCGTCGTCGCTTTCTCCACCGGGCCGCCGCGCTGGCCGTCGTGCCCGAGCTTAAGCCCTTCGCCGAGGCCGATCTTTTTTCAATAAAAAACGCTCTATCCGACCAAACCCCCGAGCAGGTGGCCCGCAACGAAGATTTCTGGGTGCCCATCCAACAGGCGTTCACCACCTCAACGGGCATTCTGAACCTCAACAACGGCGGCGTCAGTCCGGCCCCGAAGGTGGTGCAGGATGCCCTGGAGCGTTACAACCACTACGCCAACGAAGCGCCGAGCTACTTCATGTGGCGGATCATGGACCAGGGCCGTGAACCGCTCCGCGAAAGCATGGCCGCACTGGCGGGCGTTCAGCCGGGCGAAATCGCCTTCAACCGCAACGCCACCGAAGCCCTCGACACCATCATTTTCGGTCTGCCCCTCCGGGCGGGCGATGAGGTCGTGCTGTCGCGCTACGACTACCCCAACATGCTCCACGCCTGGCGGCAGCGCGAACTCCGCGACGGCATCAAGCTGAAGTACGTGGACGTGAAACTGCCTTCGGAAAACGAAGCCGAGTTGACGGCTGCCTATGTCGAACAGTTTTCGGCAAAAACGAAAATCGTCCACGTCACGCACCTCGTCAACTGGACGGGGCAAATTCTGCCCGCCGCCCGCATCGCCCACGAAGCCCACCGTCGGGGCATCGAGGTGCTCGTGGATGGCGCGCACAGTTTTGCTCACCTCGACTACAAAATCCCCGACCTCCAATGTGATTACTTCGGCACCAGCCTGCACAAGTGGCTCTGCGCGCCCATCGGCTCGGGGATGCTGTGGATGAAACGGGAGAAAATCGCGTCGGTGTTCCCGCTCATCGCTAACGACAAACCCCAATCCGACGACATCCGGAAGTTTGAGAACCTCGGCACGCGGTCGTTTCCCATCGAGCAGGCCGTCAGCCAGGCCCTGCGGTTTCACCAGGCCATCGGCAGCGCCCGCAAGGCCGCGCGGTTGTTTTACCTGAAAAATTACTGGGCCGAACGGGCGGCGCAAATTCCCGGCGTGAAGTTGTTCACCTCGCTGAAAAAAGATTTTTCGGGGGCGCTCTGCCTGGTGGGCGTCGAGGGCCTGGAACCGGGGCCGCTGGAGGGGCAGTTGCTGGGCCGGTTTAAAATCCACACCTCGCCCATTACCTGGGAAGACCTCCGCGGCGTGCGCGTCACGCCCCACCTCTACACCACCCTGCCCGACCTCGATCGGCTGGTGGAGGCGCTAGAGAAACTGGCGAAGCGAGCCTGATGACAACTATTTTTCTTTGTCCAACTCGTACGTAATGCTCCACTTTTCCTACTCGCTGCACGCCCTGGAACAAATGGAGTTGCGCGGCATCACCGCTGAACAGGTAGAAGCGGCTCTCAATGCGCCTGATCGCGTTGTTTTTGAAGGAAACGATCAGGCGGTATATCAAAAAGTCATTTCCCTGCGCGATGGAAACTACCTACTTCGGGTTTTTGTCAACGAATCGAAGACTCCACCGTTGGTGAAAACCGTTTACCGGACATCCAAAATTTCCAAATACCAATGAAAGCAAAATACGACCCCGAAACGGACATCCTCTACATCCGTCTCAACAGCCTACCTGTTCAGGAAAGCGACGAGGATAAACCCGGCGTGATTCTCGATTATGCCATCGACGGCAGTTTGGTTGGCATCGAAGTGTTGAATGCCTCCCGCCAAACTGACCAACCGGCTGTTCTTGAACACGAGGTAGCCGGCTGAATTCCTCACCGTTCCCGCCCAATCAATTGCTCGGCAAACAGCCGCAGCGTGGTCTTGCGGCGGGGTTCGGCGGGTAGTTCGGTCAGGAGCTGGAAGGCGTTAGCGAAGTAGCGGTTCATGAGTTCTTCGGTGGTTTTGCCCACGCCCAGGCTGTCGTAAATCGCCGTGACGGCCTCCACTTTCTCGACGGGGTTGAAGTCTTTCGCCGCCAGCCACCGCTGAAGTTCGGCGCGGGTGGCGCCCTGGGCTTTTTCGAGGGCGTCGATGAGGAGGAAGGTTTTTTTGTTGGCCAGGATGTCGCCGCCCACCAATTTGCCGAATTTGTCGGGTTGGCCGTACACGTCGAGGTAGTCGTCTTTGAGTTGAAAACCTAGACCGATGTTCTGCCCGATTTGCCGCAGGGCGAAGGCGTCGGCGCTCGACGCCCGGCCCAGCAGGGCCCCCAGTTCAAGGGCGAAACCCAGCAGCACGGCGGTTTTCAACCGGATCATCTCCAGGTACTCCGCCTCGCTCACGGTCGTGCGGGTTTCAAAATTCATGTCCCACTGCTGCCCTTCGCACACCTCGGCGGCGGTGCGGTTGAAGCGCGCCAGCACGGGCCGGAGCAGGTCCGGCTCCACGTCGAGGAGCAGTTCGTAGGCCTGCACCAGCATCACGTCGCCCGACAGGATGGCCACGTTGCCGTTCCATTTTTCATGAACGGTCGGCTGTCCGCGCCGGAGCGGAGCGCGGTCCATGATGTCGTCGTGCATGAGTGTGAAGTTGTGAAACACCTCCACGGCGATGGCCGGGCGGAGGACGCGCTGCCAGTCGTCGGTGTAGAGGCTCGTGCCCAGAAGCGTCAGCACGGGCCGGAGCCGCTTGCCGCCGAGGGCCATCAGGTAGCGGATGGGTTCGTAAAGTTCGGTGGGCTGGTCGCCGTAACGTTGGCGGGCGATTTCGGCATCGAGGGCTTGCAGGAAGAGCGAAGGGTTCATGTGCCGCAAATTTGCGCTATTTTTGGCGGCTTTGTTCATCAACCCGTTCATGCGCCACTCGCTCAATCTCCGCAAACCCCTCGCGTTCTTCGACCTTGAAACCACCGGCGTCAACCTGCTCCGCGACCGCATCGTGGAAATCAGCATCGCCAAAGCCCTCCCCGGCGGCGAGGTGGTGGTGAAAACCCGGCGCGTTAACCCCGGCATCCCGATTCCGCTCGAAGCCAGCCTCGTCCACGGCATTTACGACGACCACGTGGCCAGCGAACCCACCTTCCGGGCCATCGCCCGCTCGCTGGCGCAGTTTCTGGAAGGCTGCGATTTGGCCGGGTTCAACTCAAACCGCTTCGACGTGCCGATGTTGGTCGAGGAATTCCTCCGGTCGGAAGTGGAATTTGATTTGAAAAATCGCCGCCTCATCGACGCCCAGCGGATTTACCACCTCATGGAACCCCGCAACCTGAGCGCTGCCTACCGATTTTACTGCGGCAAAACCCTCGAAGCCGCCCACACCGCCGAAGCCGATACGCTCGCCACGCTTGAAGTGCTCGACGCGATGGTAAAACGGTACGAAGGCGTGACGATTACTGACGCGAAAGGCCAGGAATCCAGCCCCGTCCGCAACGACATGGACGCCCTGCACGAAATAACCGCCGCCCGCCTCGTGGACCTGGCCCAGCGCATGGCCCTCAACAACGACGGCGCCGAGGTCTTCAATTTCGGCAAACACTCCGGCAAGCTCGTCGTGGACGTGCTCAAGGCCGAGCCGTCGTACTACGACTGGATGATGAAAGGCGATTTTCCCCTTGATACGAAGCGGAAGCTGACGGAGATTAAACTGCGGGAATTCAACAGGAGGTAATTGGTTTTTCACGAATTACCCATTTACCCAATCAACCAATTACCTCCTGTTGATTAACTGCCCGCCACCCCGTACTTTTGCCCGGAATTTTTTGACGAACCCTGAGCCATGACTCGTAAAAATAGCTTCGGCCTTGCCCTCACACTGGCTTCGGCCTTGGTGCTGACTTCCTGCGATTACCAGAAATACAACACCGTCGCCCAGAAAGACTACCGCGCTGGCGACGAGTACGTGTACGGCGTTCATCCCGATAGTGCCGCCCGGCAAACGAAAAACAAATACACCGAGAAGCCCGAAAACGAGGCCCGTGCTCAGAAAATCCGCGAGAAACTGTACGGGCAGAAGACCAACAGCGGCAACTAACGGCACGGTTTTTTACCAGCAGGCGAGGTTCTCCGGGGCCTCGCTTTTTTGATTTTTCAGGCCGGGTAGTCTAATTTTCGCCGCCTCTTCCCGCCTAAAATCCGGCTATAGTACAATTCCCACGCTTCGTGGCACCTTTCGAAGGTACACACCAGCAGGGAAGTCAGTGCCGTTTTGTAGAGCAACCGCCGTGGCCCGCGCCCCGGCGAAGCACCCGAACTCATTTCTTTCAAGAACGCATGAACATCGCATTAGTCACCGGCTCGGCAGGGCTTATCGGCAGCGAGGCTGTCGCTTTCTTTTCGGATAAATTTGACCTCGTCGTTGGGGTCGACAACAACCTCCGGCAGTACTTTTTCGGTGAAGACGCTTCGACGGAGTGGAACCGCAACCGCCTCCAGGAACGCTACGATAACTACCGCCACCACCAGGCCGACATCCGGTCGGTGGAGGAACTGACCCGGATTTTTGAAAAATACGGCACCGACATTAGCCTGGTGCTCCACACGGCGGCCCAACCCAGCCACGACTGGGCAGCTCGGGAGCCGTTTACCGACTTTTCGGTCAACGCCACCGGCACGCTCAACCTGCTCGAGATGACCCGGCAACACTGCCCCGAGGCCGTGTTTGTGTTCACTTCGACCAACAAGGTGTACGGCGACAACCCGAACTTCCTACCCCTCATCGAGACCGAAACCCGCTGGGAAATCGCCGCCGATCACCCCTACTTCGAGCACGGCATCGACGAGCACCTGAGCATCGACCACACCAAGCACTCGCTCTTCGGGGCCAGCAAAGTGGCCGCCGACGTGCTCGTGCAGGAGTACGGCCGGTATTTCGGTATGAAAACGGGTGTGTTCCGGGGCGGCTGCCTCACGGGGCCCAACCACTCCGGGGCGCAGTTGCACGGCTTTCTGAGCTACCTCATGAAGTGCGCCATTACGGGCACGCCCTACACGATTTTCGGCTACAAGGGCAAGCAGGTGCGCGACAACATCCACTCCTATGACCTGGTGAACATGTTCTGGCATTTTTACCAGAACCCCCGCGCAGGCGAGGTGTACAACGCCGGGGGCGGGCGCCACGCCAACTGCTCAATGCTCGAAGCCATCGCGGTGTGCGAGGAGATTTCGGGGAATAAAATGAATTACAGCTATTCCGAAACCAACCGCATCGGCGACCACATCTGGTACATCAGCGATTTGACGAAATTCAAAACCCACTACCCCACCTGGAACTGGACTTACGACCTGCGCGAAACCCTCGTGCAGATTCACGACGGCATGGTGGCCCGGCTGGGAGTGCAGGCGTAACCTAAATCGGTTTGAAGTTCAGGGTTTAGAGTTTAGGGTTTAGGGTTGGAACAACTCCAGACACTAAACTCTAAACTTTGAACTCTAAACTCTGAACTCCTTTGATTTACATCCTCATTCCGCTTTACAACGACTGGGAGGCCCTGGCATTGTTGCTGCGCCGGTTTGACGAAACGGTGGAGCCGTCGCTGCGGCAACGGATGCGGTTTGCGGTGATCAACGACTGCTCATCGGTTGAGCCTGCACCGGGGCAGTTCAGCGCCTGGCCGCTGGAGGTGATTCACCTCAACCGCAACGTGGGCCACCAGAAAGCCATCGCGTTGGGCCTGGCGTTTCTGACGAAAGAGCGGGAGTTTGAGGCCGTCATCGTGATGGATTCCGACGGCGAAGATCGTCCTGAAGACACCGCTACGCTCTACGCCGCCAGCCAACGGCAGCCGGATAAAATCGTGTTTGCCCACCGCACCAAGCGGCACGAAAGCCTTTCGTTCCGGGCGGGGTACGTGCTTTACAAAGCCATCTTCGGCTTCCTGACCGGAAAAAATATCACCTTCGGCAACTTCAGCATCGTGCCGTACAAGCTGGCCCGCAAACTGGCGTACGTGTCGGAAATCTGGAATCATTTCCCCGGTGGCATCATCCGGTCGCGGTTGCCGTACACCTCGGTGGGCATCGAGCGGGGCACCCGGCTGGCGGGCAAGTCGAAGATGAATTTTATCTCGCTCATTCTGCACGGCATGAGTGCCATTTCGGTACACCTCGATACCACGGCGGTACGGTTGTTGATCGCCTCGTTCGGCCTAATTTGTTTTTCGCTGACGGGTATTTTCGTAGTATCGTTCATCCGCCTGTTTATTTCCGAATGGGCTTTCCCCAACTGGGCCACCACGTTGGTGACGGCTTTTTTCATCATCATCATGCAGGCTTTCCTGATCTCGCTGCTGATGCTCTTCACGGTGTTGAACTACCGCACCCAGAAGCACTTCATTCCCGCCCTCGATTATCAGGATTTCATCGAACACGTCAGTTGATTGGGGCTGCGGAATCGGATTGGCTGGTTGAAACATCCCCAGCGTTCCAAACCCCGCATTTCCCGGTCGCCAATCCGTAATCGCACATGTTTTTTCTTGCCTTTGACGAACGCCCTTTTGGCTGGTTGCTCATCAGCCTGATGGGAGTGGTGTTGCTGGTGGCGGTGTCGGGGTGGGAATTTTGGAAAAAAGCCCCCGTTCGCCTGCCCGACGCCATTTTTCTGGTAGTCGGTTTGGGATTGCTGGCTTGGGGGCGGCTCCCCATTCTACTCTTCAATCAGGAACTGAATCCGGATGAGAGCCAGATGATCAGCCACGCCATTACTTTGGCCAAGTGGCCGGTGTACTGGCGTTCGGTGGATGGCACCACCATCGGCCCGCTCGATTTGTACGCCCTGCTGCTGCCCCGGCTGCTGGGGCTGGGATTTGACTACACGGCGGCCCGGGTGCTGGGGCTGCTGTGCATCGGCGGGTCACTCCTGTTCTTGTTCCTGACGCTCCGGCGATTGTACGGCACGGCCGTAGCCCGCTTGGTGTGGCTGCCAACGCTTTTGTTTCTGGCCTTTACCCAGATTCCGGACTTCGTGCATTACAGCAGCGAACACGTTCCCGTGCTCCTGCTGGCTGGGGCCACGTGGTTGCTCTCCCAGGCATTTACCGAGCGAAGCACCCCGCCGGGGCAGGCGTACTTGTTGGGGCTGTTGCTGGGGATGGTGCCTTTCGGAAAACTTCAGGGTGTCCCGGCGGCGGGCGTCGTGGCCCTGTTTGCGGCACTGGCTTTCTGGCGGCGTCAGGGGGATTTCCGCAACGTGGCCTGGTTAGTGGCGGGTGGACTCACCTTCCCGCTGCTGGTCGTAGGCTTGTCGGCGGCCTACGGGGTGCTCGACGACCTGTACACGTTTTACATCGTGGGTAATTTGCAGTACGGCACCAACCAGTCGTTGCTCGATAACTTCCGTACGGTGAGCAACATCTGGTTTAAATCCATGAACTTCCGGTGGCTGACTGGCTTTAGCGTACTGGTGTTGCTGCTCCTGCTGCCTGATACGCTCACCCGCTTCCGCATCAGCACGCGGTACCACCTGGCCGACAGTTTTGTGGTGGTGTTGCTGCTGGGTTCGTACTACGCTATTTTACGGTCGGGGTTTCCGTTTACGCATTACCTGCACTGGATGCTTGCCCCCCTGACCCTGCTCAATGGCCTGCTGCTGGCGGTGGCCTTCACGCGAAGTCCCAACCGCAAACCGGTGCTCGTGGGGCTGTTTCTGGTGCTTTCGCCCCTCACCATGCTGGGGCCATTGTTCAAGAAAATAGCCGACGGCGAAGCGTACAACGCGTTCCGCTCCACGCCCACGGAAAACCGCGCCCGTCCCGAATCTGACGTTTCGCAGATCGTGGCCCGCGTAGCCCAGCCCGGTGATGCGCTCGTGGTGTGGGGCTGGCAGTGCCGGTACTACGTGGAAAGCGGCCTGCCCCAGGGAACCGCCGAAAACCACACCGAACGCTGCATTTTTCCGATCGGTCTGCGCGATGTGTACCGGGCACGTTTTCTCGACGATTTCCGGCGCACCCGCCCGCCGGTCTTTGTGGATGCCGTAGGGGAAAACTCGCTGTGGGTGCGCGACCGCGCCACACAGGGCTACGAGTGTTTTCCGGAACTGGCGGATTACGTTCGGGAGCAATACACCTACGCCGGTCTGGTGGACGATTGCCGGATTTATGTACGCAACGACCGCCTGCCCGCTGCCCACGTGAAAACCAACGACCGCTGACGCGCGAAAGTCGGTTGCTTCTCTTTATTTTTGTACTTCCGCCTGATTCGCGAAAAACGACCTATCATCAAAATCTTGTAGGGTTCACTTCCCAGTTTCAGGATGCCTGCTTCAACCGTTCCCGCTTCCGCACCCGCCCTAATGCCTTCGACCCCGAAGGCGGCCAGGCTTGGGCGTGTGGTATGCCCCGAGCGTGCGAGGACAGGAACCCGCGCCCGACGCGGAAGACGCCGAAACGCATTGAACCCACCAAGATTTTTTAATGAAACGCGTTTACGCACTCCTAATCCTGCTGGGGCTGGTCCTCGGCTTGTACTGGCTGCCCGACGGGGTAGACTGGTTTTTCAACCACCAGCGCGTCCGGCACCTGCGGCCTGACGTCGGCTCGGTTCAGCGGTTTTGCGACACCCTCGGGGTGTTGGTCTGGCTCATGGGATTGATGGAATTGACCTACCGGCGGCTGTGGACAAGCCGGGTGTTTGTGCACCTGGGCCAGGGAGCCTTTTGGGTGCTCTCCTGGCTCGCCGTGTTGGCCGTTGTGGGGCGTGCCTACGGCTTCGTCCGTCAGACTGACGCATTTTACGCGTATTACAAATCAGGCAACAGCTTGCGGGGTCGGATTTTTGTCGCCGATCCCCGTATGGGCCACCGAGGAATTCCTCACGCTGTAGGCAGCCATTCGTATTCGGTGGACGGCGGACAGACCCGCAAACACGTCCCGATTTACCTCGATTCGCTCGGGTTGCGTACGGCCCGGTCGTCCTACCCGGCGGCACCCGACTCGCTGGCGGTGTTTCTGGGATGCTCGTTCACGTGGGGCGATTACTGCGCCGCCGAACACACCTACCCCTACCGCGTGGCCCGTGGGCTGGGCTGGCGCTACCTCAACGCGGGCACGAGCGCGTACGGTCTGGCCCAGATGTTGCAGATGGCCGAAACGCTGATTCCGCGCACCCGGCCCCAAGTCGTGTTCGCGCAGTTTTCGCCCTGGCTGGCCGACCGCGCCCGGTACATGTTTTACCCAACGGCCTACGGCGTCATGCCGTATCCGTACGTGTACGAAACGGGTTCCGGGCTGTCGCTGCACCTGCCCGTTTTCGAGTCGGCGCTGTATGGTCCGGAATCGGCCGCTTTTAAAGCCTCACCGCGCTCGATGGGCGATAAACTGGAATTTCTCTACACAACGGGTTTTTCGGCCATTGTCGGCGACCAACTCCGGCAGTCGTGGAGTTTGTGGAAAATGAAACTGGGGGTTGACCCGATGGCCGTGCAGGACAACGCCCGTATCGAGCAATTCGTGTACGGACACATCACCGACCTCTGTGCCCAACACGGTGCCCGGCTGGTGGTGGTCAACCTGGGCGGATTCAGTTACAACGAAGGCGCGGAGCGGTTCAACAACCACTACGACCGGCAGCATTTTCGCCGGACGGTGTCGCCCGAGGCCTACCGCCGGACCTTGTTCGTCGATGCCGATTCGGTGCTCCGGGCGGGCCTGCAACGCCCCGAAGAATACGCCCGGTACCTGCTCTGGGAAAAAGTGGGCAAAGACTCGGTGATGTTTGATTTGCACCCCAACCCCGGCACGCACCGGATTATTGCCGGTACGATTTTACAACAGCTTAAGGCCGCGCCTGCCACGGCGGCCCGGCGCTAAACACGCAGCATGAACATTTTAGGCATTTCAGCTTTTTACCACGACTCGGCGGCGGCCCTGCTGCAAAATGGCGAGATCATGGCCGCCGCCCAGGAAGAGCGGTTCACCCGCAAAAAACACGACCCCGGCTTCCCGACGAACGCCGTCCGGTATTGCCTGGAGCACACCGGGCTTCGCCTGGACCAACTCGACGCCATCGTGTTTTACGACAAGCCGCTTCTGAAATTTGAGCGCCTGCTTGAAACGTACTACGCGTTTTCGCCCAGCGGCCTGCGCTCCTTCCTGACGGCCATTCCGGTCTGGCTGAAAGAAAAAATGTTTCTCAAGCGGATGCTCTACGAGGAACTGTTCGCGATTGAAAAGTTTGACAAGAAAAAAGTCAAACTGCTTTTCCCCGAACACCACCTCAGCCACGCCGCCAGCGCGTTTTACCCCTCGCCCTTCAACGAAGCCGCCGTGCTGACCATCGACGGCGTGGGCGAATGGGCCACGGCGTCCATCTGCTACGGCAAGGGCAAGGACTTCAAAATTTTGAAAGAACTGAAGTTTCCGCACTCGCTCGGGCTGCTGTATTCCGCCGTGACGTACTACTGCGGCTTTAAGGTCAACTCGGGCGAGTACAAACTCATGGGCCTCGCGCCCTACGGCATCCACGGCTCGCCAGAGGTGAAGCGTTACGAAGACCTCATCAAGCAACACCTCGTGTCGATCAAAGACGACGGCTCGATCTGGCTCAACCAGGAGTACTTCAACTACGCCACCGGCCTCCGGATGGTCCACGACGACAAGTGGGAGGCGCTCTTCGGCTTCAAACGCCGCGACGGCGAAAGCCTGCTGGAGCAGTATCACTGCGATTTCGCGCTGGCCATCCAGAACGTGACCGAAGAAGTGGTCGTGAAAATGGCCGCCGAAGCCAAGCGCCTCACGGGAAGCGAGTACCTCTGCCTGGCGGGGGGCGTGGCGCTCAATTGCGTGGCTAACGGCAAGTTGCAGAACACGGGGATGTTCCGCGAAATCTTCATCCAGCCCGCCGCTGGCGACGCGGGCGGGGCACTCGGTGCCGCCTTGGCGGCGCAGTACCTGTACTTCAATCAGCCCCGCACGGTGGACCGCGCCGCCCTCGACGGCATGAAAGGTTCTTACCTCGGCCCCGAGTATTCCGACCTCGACATCAAGCAGGCCGCCCGCAAGTACGGCGCGGTGTACGAACAATTCACGGATTTTGGGGAATTGGCCGAAAAAACCGCCGAACTCCTCGCCGACGGCAACGTGATCGGCTGGTTCCAGGGCCGGATGGAATTCGGGCCGCGGGCGCTGGGTGCCCGCAGCATCCTGGGCGACGCCCGCAATTCGGAGATGCAAAAAAAGCTGAACCTGAAAATCAAGTACCGCGAGGGCTTCCGGCCCTTCGCTCCCTCGGTGCTGGCCGAAGAAGCCGACCAGTATTTTGAGTTGGAAGGCGTTTCGCCGTACATGCTGCTGGTGCAGCCGGTGCGGAAAGAGCGGCGCAACCGCCTGCCCGACAACTACGAGGAACTGCCGCTGATGGAAAAGCTGTACTACCTGCGCTCCGACCTGCCCTCCATCACCCACATCGATTTTTCGGCCCGCATCCAGACCGTCCACGCCGAAACCAATCCGCGGTACCACGAGCTGATCGCGGCCTTTAAGCGGCTGACGGGTTACGGCGTCATCGTCAACACGAGTTTCAACGTGCGCGGCGAACCCATCGTCTGCACGCCCGAAGACGCCTACAAGTGCCTCATGCGCACCGAAATGGACTACCTCGTGGTGGGCAATTTCCTTTTCGACAAAAGACAACAACCCGCCTGGCAGGAAACCCAGAACTGGCGGGAGGAATTTGTTCTGGATTAACGGTTTGCGGTTCACGGTTTTCGGTTTACAGTTGCTTTTGACCGAAACCCGTGAACCGTGAACCGAAAACCAACCCCATGCCCCGGATTTTCCAATTCGTTTTCCTCGGATTACTGGCCCTGCTGCTGGTCGTTTCGGCGCTGCTCTGGCTCGACGTTGCGCGGGGCGACGGCAACGGCGTCGTGGCCGGGTTTTACCTGTTCCGGTGGCAGGGCCCGCTGGGCTGGGCCACGCTCGTGGCCGGTACGCTGGCCGCGCTTACGGCCCGCCGGAAATGGGTGCAAAATACCGCTGTGTACGTTGTCATGACGGTGCTGACCGTAGCGCTGCTCGAAGTGGTTTGCGGCTGGTTGCTGCGGAAGAAAATGGCCGCCGCCCCGAAAATTGAAGGCCCAACGCATTCGATGCAAACCGACCCGTTCCTGGGCTACAAACCCCGCCCCGACACCACACTGGTGGGCCTCCGGACCAAAAACGGCGTACCGATTTACCGCATTACCTTCCAGACCGACTCCAACCACCTGCGCGTCACGCCCAACCAAAACCCCCGCGCCGACCGGTACGCCCTGTTTTTCGGCTGTTCGATGACCTTCGGCGAGGGCGTGGAGAGCAACGAAACCCTGCCGTATTATTTCTCGAAAACCGACTCTAGCTACCACGCCTACAACCTGGCCTACAGCGGTTACGGTCCGCACCAGACGCTCTCCCGGCTCCAGCACGACTCGCCCAAGCGCTTCGTAAAGGAGCCTACCGGCGTGGCGTTTTACACCTTCATTCCCGACCACGTCAACCGCGTCGTCCAGACGCTCACCAACTACGGTTACAACCGGGGCAATGCGCCGTACTACTACCGCGAAGGCGATAGCCTGCGCTACGGCGGGCTGTTTCGCGACGCTCGTCAATTTCGGAACGGGGTGTACGAGGTGATGGAAAAAAGCAACACGCTCAAGTTGTTCAACATCGGCTACCCCTTCCGCCTGAGCGACGACGACTACAACCTTACCGCCGACGTGCTGGCCGCCGCCGCCAAGGAGTACCGTCGGCAATTCGGCAACGACCGGTTCTACGTCATCATCTACCCGACCACGCTGCCCATGAGCGATTTCGTGAAAAAGCTGAAAGACCGGGGCGTGAACGTGCTCGACTACTCGCAACTCTTCGACCCCACTGCCAAAGGCTATTCCATCCCCGATGACGAACACCCGACGCCGATGGCCAACCGCCTGCTCATCGCGCAGTTGCAGAAAGATTTAGACCGAATTTCGGCCCGAAGGCCGTAGCTTTGTGCCCAAACGTGCCAACCCAAACCGACGTAACGCATGGATTTTCTGACTGATTTGTGGAAGTTTTTGAAAGAGCGCAAAAAATGGTGGCTCATGCCCGTCATCGTGGTGCTCCTGCTGCTGGGCATTCTCATCGTCATCGGCGGCGGCTCGGCCATCGCTCCGTTTATTTACACGTTGTTTTAACCGAGTCGTAAGTCGTAAGTAAAATTCAAAACTTACGACTTACGACTTACGACTTACGACCTTGAAACGCGAACGTACCCTCGAAACCATGCTGGTCATCACCGTTGGCCTGCTGGTATTTTACCTGATTTTCAAAAAGCCCTGGCTGCTCACGGCGGCACTCGTACTGGGATTGATCGGGGTTTTCTCCAATTACCTGAGCGAAAAAATCACCCTCGGCTGGATGAAAATCGCCGAGGTGCTGGGCCGCATCAACGCTACCATCCTGTTGTCGGTGGTGTTTTTTCTGTTTGTAACGCCCATTGCGTTCCTCCGCAAGGTGCTTACGAAAAAAGACGCCCTCTACCTGCGCGATGCGCGCAACCAGCCCAGCATTTACGAGGAGCGCAACCACGCCTACACGGCGAAGGACTTGGAGAATACGTGGTAGACCTTCGCAATGGGTGAATCGGGCTTGGCCGATGGCCCTAAGTCAAAGGCTGCTCATTGCTCGAAACCGGCTGGTTTACCGATGCCCTCGCTCACAGCGGCATTCCCTGCGGGAAAGGTCCGGGCGCGGATGCCGTTTGGGCCGCCTGCCACGGCTGGTGTTGGTAAACCCTGCCTGCAACGATTCCGGGAAAACACCAACCGCCACTGCCCGGCAGCACCTATTTCTGCGCACCCCAATGGCCAACCGCATTCATTTCATGCTGTTGCTTTCGCAAACGAGTCCGCCGCGTTGCTGGTTCTCCCGTGCGGTGCGGTTCGGTGCGCTGCTGCTCGGGTTCGGCTTGCTGGCTCGCCCGGCTCAAGGACAGGCTTCTCCGCGTCCGTTGGAGTTGCGACCAGACAGCCGCATCATCCTCCTGGGCAATACGTTTGCCGACCGGATGCGGCATTACGGCTATTTAGAAACCCTGCTCCAACAGCGCTACCCCGACCACCGACTCACCCTGCGCAACCTGGGCTGGAGCGCCGACGAGGTGGGGCTGCAACCCCGGCCGCTCAACTTTCCGGGCTTCGGTGAAAAAATGACCGCTCCGGCGCTCCGGCGGCTCACGACCGGCAAGCGCGAGGTGGCCTTCGAGGGCTTCACCCACGGCGACGAAGGAGCGGCCATGCCCGTAACCCTCAATTTCGCCGGGCTAAACCAAGACTTGTCGGACCAGAAAGCGGACGTCATCTTTCTCTGCTTCGGCCTCAACGAAGCCTTCAAGGGACCGGCCGGGTTGTCGCAGTTCGAGAACGACTTCACCAGGTTCATCGCCAACCTCCGGGCCAACCGCTACAACGGCCGCAGCGCCCCCGTGCTGGTGCTGGTGTCGCCCATTGCGCACGAGCGACTGGGCGGGCACCTGCCCGACCCCACCGAACACAACGCCAACTTGGCCCTGTATACCCGCGCCATGCGGAACATCGCCGGGGCAACCCAGTCGCACTTCATCGATTTGTTCACGCCCTCGCAGGCCCGGATGCAGAGCGGACCAACACCGATGACCATCAACGGCATCCACCTCAACGATGCCGGCTACCGGCTGGCCGCCGACTGGATGGGGCGGGCGCTGGGCTGGGGCGGGCTGAACGACCCGGATTCGGAACGCAGCCAGAAACTCCGCGAGGTCGTCAACCTGAAAGACGCCCACTTTTTTTACCGCTGGCGGGCCGTCAATGGCGAGTACATCTACGGTCGGCGGCGGGAACCCTTTGGTGTGATTGCCTTCCCGCCCGAACTGCGGAAACTGAACCAGATGGTGGCCGCGCTCGATTCGGTCATATGGCAACTGGGCCAGAGCCAGGGAATCGACGCTTACGCCCGAGCGTTGGCGATTGTGGACCGCCGGGGCCAACCCACCGACCCCAACCTGGTTCCAACCATCCCGATGGTAGGTCGGCAGGGAAAAGCCGCCCGAATCGCCGCCCACCACCACCATGGGAAAAGCTGGCCGACCGGCACGGAGTCGTTCAGATTGCCAAACGGCTACGCAATCAACCTGTTCGCCTCCGAAAAAGACTTTCCCATTCAGAAGCCGGTGGCGCTGAACTTCGACGCCCGCGGGCGGTTGTGGGTGGCCACCATGCCCACCTACCCGCAGGTTTTCCCCGGCATTCCGGTCCACGACAAACTCATTATCCTGGAAGACACCACCGGCGACGGCCGGGCCGATACCCACACGGTCTTCGCCGACAATTTGTACCTGCCACTGGGCTTCGAGTTCGGCGACGGCGGGGTGTACGTGTCTCAGGAGCCGGACCTGGTCTTTTTGAAAGACACCGACGGCGACGACAAAGCAGACGTGCGGGAAGTCGTGCTGACGGGCTTCGGCTCGGAAGACAGCCACCACGCCGTCCACGCCTTCGCCTGCGGACCCGACGGGTCACTGTATTTCAACGAAGGTACCTTCCTCAATTCGCAAGTTGAAACGCCCTACGGCCCCGTGCGCTCGTACGCCGGGACCACCTACCGCTACGAACCGCGCACGGCGCGGCTGACGCCCTACATCTCCTACCCGTACTACAACCCCTGGGGCAACGTGTTCGACCGGTGGGGCACCCACCTCGTCGCCGACGCCTCCGACGGCTCCAACTACTTCGCACCCCCGCTGACGGGCCGGGTGACGTACCCCGCCAAGCACCCCCGCACCAACGGGTTTACCCTGACGAAGGTACGGCCCACGGCCGGCATCGAAATCGTATCGAGCCGCCAGTTTCCCGACAGCACGCAGGGCCATTTTCTGGTCAACAACAACATCGGTTTTCAGGGAACCAAGCAACACCGGATTCTTCCGAAGGGATCGGGGATTGTCGGTAAGGAAACCGAAGCGCTGCTTCAGTCCACCGACCCGAACTTCCGGCCCATCGACCTGAAGTTTGGCCCGGACGGGGCCTTATACCTGGTGGACTGGTACAACCCGCTCGTTTCGCACGGTGAAAACCCGCCCCGCGACCCGGCGCGGGACACCGAGCACGGCCGCGTGTGGCGCATCACCCACACCGGGAAGCCGCTGCTTCCGGTCGTGGACGTGTCCAAACTGCCCGTTCCGGCCCTGCTCGATCACCTGAAAGCCTACGAAGACCGGTTCCGGTACCGAGTCCGCGCCGAACTGCGGGGCCGCGAAGCGGCGGCCGTATTGCCTGCCCTGCAAACCTGGCTGGCCGGGCTGGACGCGGGCGACCCGGAGGCGGAGCACCACCGGCTCGAAGGGCTTTGGCTCTACCAGGCGTTCAACGCACCCAATGAACCCTTGCTGACTTCGCTGCTGATGGCCCGGCACGAGCAAGCCCGGGCCGCAGCCACCCGCGTGCTGCGCTACTGGCGGGACCGCCTCCCGGACGGGCTAGCCCGGCTGCGCGCCTCGGTCAACGACCCCTCGCCGAGGGTCCGGCTGGAGGCCGTGGTGGCCTTGAGCGACGTAGAGACGGAGGACGCCGTCGAGGCCGTGCTGGACGCCCTGCGCCACCCCACCGACGAGTACCTCGACTACGCCCTGCAGGAAACCTTGCTGGCCCTCAAACCCGCCTGGCTGGCACGGCTCCGGCGAGCCCCCGAGGCTTACCCGTCCACCACCACGGGGTACCTGCTTGGCCTGACCTCCACGCCCGACCTGCTCGGCCTGCCCCGGACTTCGGCGGTGCAAACCGCGCTGCTGACCCGGACGGACGTGGACGCCGCCACGCACCGGCAACTGCTCGACCGGCTGGCCGAGGCTCGGAAGACGTCCAAAGCGCGGGTGCTGCTGTCGCTGGTGGAAGCGCAGGTCGCGAAGACGGGGTCGAACGAGCCACCCCGACACCTGATGCAACGGCTGCTGGCGAGCAGTCCGTTGGAACTAAAACCCCTGATTCCCCAATCCCTTGAACGCATCCGGCAGGACACCAGCCGCTGGTTGCGGGCCACCGCCTACGCAGTGGTCATCGCGGCCGGGGAGTCGGACCGCGCCGTGTGGTCGCTGGCGCAAATGGCGCCTACGGGCCGCGCCGACTACCTGATGGGCTTGTCGCTGCTGGCGGATGGCGCGTTGAAAACATCGTTTCGTGAACGGGTGAAGAGCCTGACGGCAGCGGAACCGCTGCTGGCCTACCCGTTGCTGGTCAACCTAAGCCCAACGACCGCCGAAAAATCGAGGGTGCTGGCGGCCTTTATCGCCGCGCTGAAAACGCGGCCCGAAGCAGACCAGAATTCCCCAGCGTTTCTGAGCACGGTGAATCAGGTGCGGGGTCTGGTGGCCGGGTTGCCCGCGCCAAACCGTCCGGCCCTGTTGGCGAAGTTGGAAAATGTCGGCACGCTCGAAATCAAGCTCAAAGCGGTGGAAGCCAAAATGGCATTCGACCAGACGAGCCTCGTCGTCCCGGCGGGCAAAGCCGTGTCCCTGCTGTTTGAAAATCCCGACCTGATGCCCCACAACGTGCTCATCATCAAGCCAGGCAGCGCCGAGCGAGTGGGCGAAGCGGCCGACGCGATGGCCCAACTCCCCGACGGTTTCGAGCGCCACTTCGTGCCTGACAGCCCGGACGTGCTGTTCTACACGCCGTTGGTGCCAGCCGGCAAGAGCCACCGGCTGGCGTTCAAAGCGCCCGCCGAGCCGGGGGAATACCCGTTTTTGTGTTCGTTCCCCGGTCACTGGCGCGTCATGCAGGGCGTGCTGAACGTGCGGGAGGTTAACCCGGCGGTAAAAAAATGAGCGAGGGGTTGTTTAAGTTACCCGTGGTGGTCAAAAGAAAAATCCGGCGCGGCTGACCTGCTTTCCCGCAACGCCCCCCCAGCGGTGGTGCGTTGCCGAGGCCAAGCGCATTAATCAACAACCATGAAACTAAGCGTCGTCATTCCGGCCTACAACGAAGAAGAATCCCTGCCCGAAACGCTCCGGACGCTCCACGCGACGCTCCTCCGCCACGGCATTGATCACGAAATCGTCGTGACCAACGACAACTCAAAAGACCGCACCGAGCAGGTTCTCCAGCAGTTGCAAGTTGAAATCCCGACGCTGGTGTACTACACCAACCGAGGCCCCAATGGTTTTGGCTACGCCGTGCGCTATGGCCTCGAACGTTTCAGCGGCGACTGCGTGGCCGTGATGATGGCCGATATGTCGGACGACCCGGAAGATTTGGTGCGGTTTTACCGGAAAATGCAGGAAACCGGCGTCGATGCCGTGTTCGGTACCCGCTTCAGCAAGGGGGGAGTGGTGCGCGACTACCCGAAATTAAAACTTTACATCAACCGGGTGGCCAATTTCATCGTCCGAATGATGACGGGCATTCCGTACAACGACACGACCAACGCCTTCAAGCTCTACCGCCGCGAGACCATCGAGGGCGTAAAACCCTTCCTTTCCCCCCATTTCAACCTGACCGTCGAATTACCCCTGAAAGCCTACGTGAGGGGGTACACGTTCGCCATTGTGCCCAACTCGTGGACCAACCGGAAGTACGGCGAAAGCAAGCTGAAAATTAAGGAAATGGGCAGCCGGTATTTTTTTATCCTGCTGTACTGCCTCATTGAAAAATGGCTTTCACGGGGCGACTACCTCAAAAAGCAGGGGCGGGCCGAGGGGTCGGCGGTGGGCAAAGGGCCGACGGAAAAGAGCGTGGGGCAGGCAGCAGAGAACGGAGGGTGAATCCGGGTTTTACATTTCACCCCTTGATCCTTGCTTTAATTCCCGAAAAGCCGCTGCAAACCGGGAATCTGGTACATCAGATACGAAAACACAACCGCCCACAGCACGCCGAAGGCGAGCATCCAGCCAAACATGGGCAGGCGTGGCGCCCGAAACGACACAGCCAGTAGCGTGCCCCCGATGGGCGTGAAAAGCAAGGGCGTCAGAAACGCGATACCCGGCAGGCCAAACCGCTGCCAGATGCGCACGGCCCGGCGGTTGCGCTTCGTAAAAAGCCGGGGCTTACGGCGGCGCATCCGCTCGATGAAGTTTCGCAGGCCTTCGCCCAGAAACGTAAACAGCAACACGCTTCCCATCAGCCCGGCCACCGAACAGGCGGCCGTTTCGACCCACGTCAGGCCCAGCGCCAGCCCGGCCAGCGGGCCTCCGATGAACTTGAGCGCCGCCGCCAACGCGACCGAAATGTACTTGGCGATTTCCATGGCTGAGGGTTTGATGCGGTTTTAGCGCCTTCTGGTGCGGAACGTGTGCCTACGTGCCGCTTTTCCGTAAAATTCCCTTCCCCCTCAACCCATTGAGTTTTCTTCCGGTTTTCACAGCCGCACCGTCTGCGGCGTGTAGCGTACGTCGATTTGCCCCGCTTCGCGGTGGAAGATTCCGACCCGATACCGCCCGGCGGGAAACGCGTTTCGGGGCAGATACGCCGAAAACCCTTTTCCAAATACCTGGCCCTTCAACAGCAGGTTTTTCCGGCCCGCGTTGGCCAGCCGTTGAATGGGCACCATGAAAACTCCGTGCCGGGGCGAATGCAACAGCAGGCAGGTGCCCGCGTCGGGGCGACTGTCGGGTGTGGGCGTGAAGGTGTCGTTGGTCAGCAAAAGGCCCTCGGTCTGATTGACCACGGTCAGCGGCAGCGCCGCCACTCGGGTTGTGTCGGTTTGAAGCACGCGATTTTCAAGGCCGGAGTAAAATTGGGGCGGAAAACGAAACAGGCCCGTCTGCAAAGCCGTGGCCGTACCCGAGTCGATGTAATTTGCCCAGAAGCCTCCCATCGGAAACAGGTGCCAGCTTCCGTGCTGGCCGTAGTTGAAGGCTCCAACGATGAGTTTTTCCCGGTCGTTCACCAGTTTTGGCAGGTAATACACGTAAGAAAGTACGTGAATGAATCCACTCAGAGCGAGGGTTAGCCCGGCCAACACCCGGCGGCGGGTAGCGGGCAAGGCATTGACCACCAGCAGGTAGCTGATGGCGACGAAAAACACGCCAATGTAGCGGTACCGGCTCGTGAACATCTCGCCCGCGTCGGGGCTCCAGCGTTTCACCGCCACCGCCGCGCCGGTCAGGGCCAGAAACAGCAGGCTGACGGTGAAAAACAGTTCTTCCCGCGACACGTCGGGCACCCAGCGGGGTTGCAGCAGCCTCCACTCCCGCGCCTTCCGCAGCACCAGCCGCCCCACAAACCAGGCAAACACGCCCGTCACGACCAGTCCCAGGATTGCCGTTAAGCCCAGTCGCCAATTACCAAACCAGTTGAGCGGCTCCACCCACGAACCCAGCAGCGCCAGAAAATTGAGCAGCGCCAGGGCGTTGAGTTGGGTGGGATACTCCGAATGGTACCCCACGAAGTACGTCACGACGCAAAACACCCCCAGCGCCACCATCAGCGCCAGCGCCCGCCAGCGGTGTTGGTACGTCAGCAACGCGGCGTTAGTGGCAAAGACGAACATGCCGTTGCCGAAACTGTACATGCACAGTAGCGTAAACAGCAGTGCCCAAGCAAACCGGCCCCGGCTGTACTCGTGGTGATACACCAGAAAATAGGTGGCGCAGAGCGCAAAAAAGACCACCGGTACGTACAACAGCGAGCAATTCGACCAGAAAAACAGCTCGAAGTGTTGCACCTGAAACACCAGCCAGGCCACGGGCAGCAGATAAGCCAGGGAGCGCCCGGTTTTCCGAAACACCCACCCACAAACAAACACCACGCCGGGAATGCACACGTTGCCCGACCAGGCCAGCACCTTCAGGTCGAGGTGCCCGCCGCCGAGCCGGTACAGCCCGTAAATGAACAGTTTGCCCGTCGGGATGCGGTGTTCGGTGACAAAATGCTGCACGAAGAGCACCTGCCATTTTTCCCAAAATCCCTGAGCCTTTTCAAACGGAAAAATAAATGCCGTCGTGTACGTGAAATCGTCCATCAGCGGCAGGCCCGTAACGGCATATCGACTGAGGTAAACCATGCTGCCCAGCAGGGGCAACAGGCAAAGGATGAAGATGAAGCGTTGGTTTTTCAGAAAAGTCATGCAAGGTAGTTTGTGGTTTGTGGTTTGTAGTTTGTAGTTGTCCTTCGACAAGCTCAGGATGACAACTACAAACCACAAACTGCGAACTCTTAAATTTTCGCCCCAAACGCCAGATCACCGGCGTCGCCGAGGCCGGGGACAATGTAGAAATTGTGGTTGAGGCGCTCGTCAATGGCCCCCAGCCAGAGGCGGGCTTCGGGCATCCGCTGCTGGAGGTAGGCCACCCCTTCGGGGGCGGCGATGGCGGCCACCACGTGGGTGCGCGCCGGGATGCCAAACCGCAGCAACGCCCGGTAACAGCGTTCGAGCGATTTGCCCGTGGCCAGCATGGGGTCGGTCAGGATGAGCGTTTTGCCCGTCAGGTCGGGGCTGGTGAGGTAGTTGAGTTCCACCTGGAATTCCTCGCCGTCGAGGTGCGGCCCGCGGTAAGCCCCTACGAAAGCGCACTCGGCGCGGTCGAACACGTTCAGAAAGCCCTGGTGCAGGGGCAGCCCCGCCCGCAGAATGGTGGCGAGCACGGGGGGCGGCTGGAGCGTCAGGCCAGTGGCCGTGCCCAACGAGGTTTCGACCGATGTTTTGGAATAGATCAATGTTTTTGACACTTCGTAAGCCAGTATTTCGCCGAGGCGTTCGAGGTTTCGGCGGAAACGGAGCGGGTCGCGTTGGAGCGACACATCACGCAGTTCGGCCAAAAATTGGTGTGCCACGGAAGGCTTTTCGGTCAGGATGAACATAGGTTAAATTTGGCTCCCACCCCGGCGTAGCCTGCCGAGTTCTGGGCGTGAATCCGTAACTTGCGGGTCAGTAGAAATCCGATTGAGCCGGGTCTGTCGCGGAAAATGGCCCGGCCAAAATACGAAAAAGTCCGGCACCCACCGCCGGAACGCTTCGATTCGGCCGCGCCACGCCGACCGTCCAACTATGTTGCATCGTCTGTTTTTCGCCCTGATCGGCGGGCTGGTCACTCTGACGGCCAGCGCCCAGTCGCGGGGCGTTTTCATACCCCTCAATCCCGACTACTACCACCTCATCGAGCGTTACGAAATCCGTTCCGGGCGGTTTGCCGCTGGGTTTCACGGCCCCGTGCGGCCTTACCGCCGCCGCGATGTGGTGCAACTGGCCGAAAGCCAACTGGCCGAGCGCCAGCTCCTGCTTTCCGACGTCGATTTTTTTAACCTGCAATACCTGCGCCGCGACAGTTGGGAGTGGGCCTCCGATTCGACCATCGCCGCCGGACGACGGCCGCTGTTCAACACGTTTTACCGCCGCCAGCCCGATTTTTACAGCAGCCAGAACGATGAGTTTGAGTTGCACGTCAATCCCGTGTTTTACGGACTGACGGGCCTGGGGCAGGATGTACCCGACAACGGCGCGTACCTCAACACCCGGGGCGTGGAAATCCGGGGTTCCGTGGGCAAAAAAGTCGGATTCTACACCTACCTGACCGACTCGCAACTGCGGATGCCGGATTATTTCACCGAGCGCGTGGGCCAGTACAACGCCATGCCCGGCGAAGGGTTGTACAAACTGTTTAAGGAACAGCCCAACACCTACGACTTTTTCACCGCCCGCGCCTACGTCACCTTCGACCCCATCAAGCAAATCAACCTGCAATTCGGCCACGACAAGGTGTTCATGGGCACGGGCACCCGCTCGGTGATCCTCTCCGACTACAGCGCGCCGTTTTTGTTCCTGAAAGTCACCACGCAGGTGGGGCCGTTTCAGTACCAGAATCTGTTCGCCGAAATCATCAACAACCAGACCCCCAACCAGCCCTACGGCGTACTGCCCCCGAAGAAATTCCTGGCTTTCCACCACCTGAGCGCCAACCTGGGCAAAAACTTCAACCTGGGCGTGTTCGAGGCCGTCGTGCACAGCCGGGGCAAAGACCAGGGGTACTTCGACCTCCGTTACCTCAACCCGGTGATTTTTTACCGGGCCATCGAAGGCGAAAAAAACAGCCCCGACAACGTGCTGCTGGGGCTGGATTTCCGCTGGAATTTCCTGAAGCACTTCTCGCTCTACGGGCAGACCATGCTCGACGAGTTTAAGCTCGACGAAGCCTTCACGGGCCGGGGCTGGTGGGGCAACAAAGTGGCCGGTCAGCTTGGGCTGAAGTACATCGACGCCCTGGGCATCCGCAACCTCGACCTCACGGGCGAACTCAACCTGGCCCGGCCCTACACCTACCAGCACCTGTCGGAACTGACCAACTACGTGGCCTACAACCAGCCACTGGCTCACCCGCTGGGAGCCAATTTCGCCGAGTTCGTGGGCACGGCCCGCTACCAGCCCCTGCCCCGCCTGAGCCTGTCGGCTACCTACGTGCAGGCCCAGGTTGGGGCCGACCGCGCGGGCCAGAACTGGGGCAGCAACCCCCTGCTGAGTTACAACAGCCGCGTGCGCGAGTACGGCAACCGCACCGGTCAGGGTCGCCTCACCCGCCTGAGCCTGCTCGACGCGACGGCGACGTACCAACTCACGCACAATTTCTTCGCCGAACTCCGCCACGTATACCGCCTGCAAGACGCCCGCGGCGACCTCAACGACCGCACCACCTCGTTCACCTCCATCGGGCTGCGGCTCAACATCGCCCGGCGGGAGCTGGCGTTTTAAGGGAGGTGATGGGTCAAAAGGGTAATTGGGTAATTCGTGAAAAAAAATCAATTGTCCGGTTCCGCTTTTGACCCATTACCCAATCAACGAATTACCAACCGCATGAACCTCCACGCCCTCATTCAGCGGGAACTGACCGAAGCGCAGACGGTGCTTCAAAATTTCCTTTCGGACTCGGAAAATGTCACCCGCATCGAAGCCGCCGCCCGGCTGATGGCCGGAGCCATTCAAGCCGGTCACAAACTCATTTCCTGCGGCAACGGCGGTTCGCACTGCGACGCCATGCACTTCGCCGAGGAACTGTCGGGCCGCTACCGCGAAAACCGCCGCGCCCTGCCCGCCATCGCCGTGTCGGACCCCAGCCACCTGAGTTGCGTGGGCAACGACTACGGCTTCGAGTTCGTGTTTTCGCGCTACGTCGAGGCCCTCGGCCAACCCGGCGACGTGCTGCTGGGCATCAGCACCTCGGGCAATTCGGCCAATGTACTCCGGGCCGTGGAAGCCGCCCGCGAGCGAGGCATGAAGGTGGTCATCCTGAGCGGCAAAGACGGGGGCAAACTCGCGGGCCTCGCCGACGTGGAAATCCGCGTCTCCCACTTCGGCTACGCCGACCGGGTGCAGGAAATTCACATCAAAGTCATCCACGCGCTGATTTTGCTCATCGAAAAGCTGGTGGTTTGAAAAGGAAGTGCCTCCGTCGAAGCCCGGCGCCCCTCGGTCAAAGACCGGATTGCCTCCGTCGAAGCACCGGGACCCTCGGTTAAAGTGCCAGACCCCTCGGTTGAAGTGCCAGAACCCTCTGTCGAAGCGCCGAGACCCTCGGTTGAAGCGCCGGGAGGGTCTGTTCATGTTCGGATACCCTCGGTCGAAGCGCCGGGACCCTCCGTCGAAGTTCGGAATACCGCTGTCGAAGTGCAGTTCGTGCTGGTGAATGTTCCAGCCGGGGCGGGTGAAGCGAAACCCGGTGCCCGGAAACTCAGCAACGCCGACTCGACCATCAACCGGGCAGAACGGCGGGCTGCCTGCGGGCCACCTGCCCCCGACACGGGTGTTTGGAGGTTCGACCGTAGGGTGGGGGTCTTTGAAACCGCCGCGCGGGCCTCTGATCCCTTCGTCCCCGCTTCTGCCCCCGGCCCCCACGTCGTGGCCGGTGCCCGTCGGCAGGGCGCTGGAACGGTGTTTTAAGATTTTTTCATAAATCCGCTGGAATTTTTCGTCGCCTGAATCCGCTGATTTTAAGAATCTTCGGTAAACCACCGTCCTGAAGCCATGAAACGAACCTTGCGCATCGCGGGCCTGGTACTGTTGGGGCTGATCGTCCTGCTGGCGGCGCTGCCCCTGCTTTTCAAAGGCCAGATCAAAGCCCGCCTCGACCGCGAACTCACCAAAAACCTAACCGCCGACGTGCGCTACGGCGACGTCAGCCTGAGTCTGCTCCGCCGTTTCCCCAATGTCACGGTGTCGTTGAGCAACCTCGCCGTCACGGGCCGGGCACCCTTCCGGGGCGATACCCTGCTGGCGGCCCGCGAACTGGGTTTTTCGTTCAACGCGATGAGCGTCGTGCGGGGCGAGAAAATCAAAGTCAACGCCCTCGACCTCGACCGGCCCGTGGTCGGCCTCAAGGTGCTGCCCGACGGGCAAGCCAACTACGACATCTACCAACCCGACACCACCCGCAACGAGCCGGATACCGACACGTCGAAAACGCATTTTCGCCTCCAAATCAAGGAGTGGAACGTCACCAACGGACGGTTTGCGTACGACAACCGCCCCGATTCCCTGCTCATTCGCCTGGCGGGCGTCAACCACACCGGCAGCGGCGATTTCACCCAGGATGTGTTCGACCTCGTCACCGACACGCAGGTCGAACAAGCGACACTGGCTTACGGCGGCACGGAATACCTCACCAACAAAGCCCTCGATGCCGACGCCCGCCTGACCATCGACCTGCCGCAAAGCCGCTACACGTTTAAAAACAATGTGTTTAAAATCAACGATTTTCCCCTGCACTTCGACGGTTGGGTAGCCCTACCCGACTCGGGTGTGATGATGGACGTGGCGTTCCGTTCCGAAACCACCGAGTTCAAAAACCTGCTCTCCGTCGTGCCGGGAATGTACACCGAACGTTTCCGCGACCTGACCGCCGCCGGGCGCGTGGCCTTCGACGGCGCGGCCAAAGGCACCTACCTCGGCAACCGTTACCCGACGTTTCGCCTCAACCTGACCGTGGCCGACGGGAAGTTTCACTACGCCGGTCTGCCCCGGCCCGTCGAGAACATTCAACTCGATTTGAAAGCCAGTAACGCCACGGAGAAGGTGGAAAACCTGGTTCTCAACCTGCGGCGGCTCACCGCCGACCTCGGCAGCAACCCCATCCGTGGGCGGATGCTGCTGAAGGGGCTGAAGACCTTCGACGTGGACGCCGACGTGCAGGCCAAAGCCGATTTGGACGAGCTGACGAAGTTGTTTCCCATCGACAGCCTGGAACTGAAGGGCCTCTTCGACCTCAACCTGAAGGCCAAAGGTCACTACGGCGACGGGCAGTTTCCGGTCGTGAATGCGGCGATGAAGCTAACCGATGGCTACGTGCGCTCCATCAACTTCGCCGAACCGGTGGAAGACGTGACCTTCACCGGTTCGCTGCTCAACACGACCGGGCGGCTGCCCGACACCGAGCTCACCATCGGCGACCTGCGGATGCGCTTGCAGGATGAACCCTTCGTGGCCCAGGGCACCGTTCGAAATTTTGACGACTACACCTGGGACATCCGCGCCAAAGGTGCCCTCGACCTGACGCGCCTGACGGCCATTTTCCCCATCGCCGACACCAAACTGGCCGGGCGCGTGGACGCCGACGTGGAAAGCCGGGGCCGTTACTCCGACGTAAAGGCCAGGCGCTACGCCAACCTGCCCACCAGCGGCACGGCTGTGCTCCGCAACGTGGTGTACGAAACGCCCGACTACCCCCAGGTACGCATCACCGACGCCGCCCTGCGGTTTTCGCCCCAGCGCCTCGACGTGCCCGAAGCCATCGGGTTCGTCGGCAGCAGCGACGTGGACGTGACCGGATTTCTGACCAACTACCTCGGGTATTTTCTGGGCGAAAACCAAAAACTGGGCGGGACGCTGTCGCTGGTTTCGCAGAAATTCAACGTCAACGAATGGCTCAGCGACGACGGCAAAGCCGCCGACACCACTGCCCACCTCACGGCGGTGAAGGTACCCGAAAACCTGACCCTGACGCTCAACACGGCCATTGGCGAAGCCCGCTACGACCGGATGCCCCTGCGCAACCTGACCGGCTCGGTCACGGTGGCCAACGGCGCGGTGAAGCTCGAAAAGCTGAATTTTCTCGCCCTCGGCGGGCAGTTCCAGACCAGCGGCACCTACGACACGCGGGACATCACCAAACCGAAATTCGATTTTGCCCTCAACCTCGCCAACGTGCAGATTGCCGAAGCCTACCAGCACCTGACGGTCGTGAAAGTGCTCCTGCCCCTGGCTCAGTACGTGCTCGGCAACGTGAGCAGTCAGTTCAAACTGAGCGGCCTGCTGGGCCAGGACATGTTGCCCCAGGTGAACACCCTCGACGGCGCGGGCGTCATCCGGGTTATTCAGGCGGCGGTGCGCGACAACCCCGTGCTGGAAAAGCTCATCCAGAGCACCAAACTGAGCGACCTCCAGGCGCTGCGGCTGAAAAACGTGCTGATGAAAACCGAAATCATCGACGGCAAGGTGCAGTTTCAGCCCTTCGACGTGGTGTTTGACCCCTACAAACTCACCATCAGCGGCGGCAACGGCTTCGACGGAGCCGTGGATTACAACCTGAAGTTCGACGTGCCCAGCGGGGCCGTGGGGCAGGCGTTTCAGCAAACGTTCGCGAGTTGGACGGGCAAACTGCCCATCAACGTGGATCGGGTGAAGTTCGATCTGGCCCTCGGCGGCACGTTCAAAAACCCGCAAATCCGGTTCAACGGCAGCAGCACGGCGAAGAATTTGAAGGAAACCATCACGGCGGGGGTGAAGGAAAAAGTGGAAGAAGTGAAAAAAGACGCGGTGGACCGCTTGCGGCGGGAAGCCGAAGAGCGCATTCGCGTCGGCCAGGAGCGCGCCCGGCAGGAGGCGGAAGCCCGCTCAAAGTCGTTTCAGGACAGCCTCAACGCGGTGCTCAACGCCCGCCGCCGCGAGGCCGAAAACCGGGCGAAGGATTTTTTGAACGAACAAAAATCCCGGCTGTTCGAGGGCCTCGCCCGGCCCAAGCCAGCACCCAGCGACTCAACGAAGCAGTAGGCTTTTAAAACCACAGAGACGCGGAGGCTGCGCAGAGCTTTTCTCTGTTTTCTCTGCGCAACCTCCGCGTCTCTGCGGTTAAAAACTTAAACGCCCAACTGCCGCTGAAAACCCGCCATGTCCCAGTCGATGGTCACGGCGGTGATGCGGTCGTCGTCGTCGAAGCGGAAAATGAAAATGTGGTCGGAGTTGAACTTTAGGCCCCGGCTCGGGATGCCCGCGAAATCTTTCACCTGGGTACCGAAAATGGCCACCTTGCACGTCACCTCGTCGCCGCGTACCTCGAAGGTGTCAATGGTGTTGTCGAGGTCGGGAAACGCGTCCACCACGCCGAGCCAGAAGTTCCGGCCCATTTCACCGAGGGTGCCCTGGGGTTCGGGACCGAGGGGTTTGAGCCAGAATGGTCCGGCGGGGTCACAGAGGGCGAGCATGGCGTCGATGTCGAGGTCCTGGTAGGCCGAGAAAAAGGCCAGGCAGGTGCCCTTGCGCGTCAGGTCGGTGAGGGATTCTTTTTGCTGGAGAGTTTCCATTTGGGTTTGAAGTTTGAGATTTGAGAGAACGAGTTGCCAGCCGTAGAAGACCAGCAGGGGCGACGGTTGGCAACGGTCCCGGTAGCCAAGTCGGCCGGAATGGCCACCGTCAACCATCCGGATGCCTTCACCGGGCTTTCGCGAACACTTCCCGGAGTTTGCCTTCCCAGCCTTCCTGCACGAAGCGCCCACCCTGCACCGAAACCTTGAAGGTTTCGACCTTGCCTTTGCGCTTCCCGTCGGCCTGCCACGACCAGAATTCGTTGGTTTCGGTGAGTGTCTGGCCGTCGAACTGGTACCGCGCCCCGCCCGCACCCTGAAACCGCCGGGTGTTGGGGTCGTAGTAGGCGTACACCACCAGCGGGTAGGCGAAGATTTTCACGACCCGGGTGTTTTTGTAAATTCCTTCACCCAGCCGACCGCTGCTGCCCCAGTCGCCCTCGCTCATAAACCACGCGCCCTCCAGGGCGCTGTTTTTCAGCGGTTCGGCGGCGGTCAGGCGTTCGGCCACTTCGTTGATGGGGTACTTTTTGTACTTCTCCGAATTCATCACGCCGTACTGCTCGTACTGGGTCGGCGAAATTTTATAGTCGAAATTGAACACGTTGCCCACGGCGGTTGAATCCCAGGAATAAAACGCGACCTTCTCGACGTACTTCCCGTTTTTTAATTCGTAGGTACCGCCGCAGGCTCCGTCGAAGGGCGTCCGACCGGGGCGTTTGTCGTCGTAAAACGCCCCCAGCCAGTAGCCGTCGCGGAACACCTTGACCACGGTTACGTCGATGCGGGGTTTCCACTCGGTCATGTCGCCGTATTTGTTTTTGGTTTGGCGAAAGGCGCCGTTGAGGGTGCTCACCGGCTGGTCGGCCACCAGTGCCAGCGCAGGCACCAGGAATAAAAAAAGAAGCAGCTTTTTCATCGTTAAAAAAAGAAGGGATTGACGATGCAAAGCTACCGGGGTGGCAGCGGGCCGGATTGTAAAAATGCGACGTGTTACGCCCGGAGAAAATTTCCCAGTTCGACGTTGCCCTTCACGTACAGCGAGGGAGCTTTGCCGGTGAATTCGGTGAAGTCTTTGATGAAGTGCGACTGGTCGTAGTAGCCTGCCCGGAAGATGAAATCGTGCCAGTCGGACACCTGCCAGCGACGCGCGGCCAGTTGGGCACAAACGAATCCCACGCGCCGGATGCGGGCGTAGTACTTGGGGCTGACGCCCACGCGGTGCAGAAACTGCCGCTCAAACTGCCGCCGCGACAGGCACACGTCGTTGAGCAGTTCGCCCACGCTGACGACTCCGAAGCGGTCCACGATCACGTTGGCGGCGTAATCGGTACGGTCGGGGATGGGGTTGGTTTTCAGGAAACGTGCGTTCAGAAACCCTTCGAGCACGGCCACGCGCACTTCGGGCGTGGCCGCTTCAGCCACGCGCTCGGCCAGGCGTTCCACGTCCGGCCCAAACACTTCGTCCAATCCGAGGCGTTCGTCCGAAAACTCGTACATCGGCAGGCCGAAGAGCGATGAGATTCCCGCCGGGCGGAACACAATACCCGCCATGCCGATGCGCCCGCTCAGGCTGAGTCGGTAGCTGTGCGTGGATTGGCCGCTGACGAAGGCCGTCGGCACGTCGAGATTGATGTGCCGCCCCGTACTGACGCGGTAGCCTTCGCCGTAGTTGAACACCATCGAGCCGAACCCGGTGGGCGGCGATTCCACCGAAAGCCCACCGCCTGGCGCCGTTTCGCTCTCCCACACGAAGTAGCACTCCACGAAGGGGCGCAGGTGGGGGGCCGGTTGGAATTTTCGGTAGAGCACGGCTTGAGGGCGCTTTTGGCGGGCAAAAAATACGATTTTTTCCCTGATCAACAAGCCGTTGGTTGGCGGAACCGAGCGAACGGTCGCGCCGTCCGGTCATCCCGCCGGAGTACCTCCGGTGGGCATCAGCACCCGCAACTTGCCTGGCAGCACGCGGGCCGTCAGGCGGCTCACCTTGCCCCGGTACTCGCCGTCTACCTGAAAATGCACGGGCCGTTTGGTTTGGATGGTGACTTCGGTGGTGGGAAAGATTTCGATTTTTCGGGGGTCGAAGGGCCGGAATCGCCAAAACATTTTCACAATTTCCCAGAACGACAGCCGCCGCAGCAGCACCACCTCGAAACGGCCATCGGACAAATCGCCGTCGGGGTTGATGGCCGCCCCCGTGCCGTACACGCGGGCGTTGGCCAGCACGGCCATAAACGCCACCCGCTGCACCGTGCGCCCGTCGCGCTGGATGCGGAGGTGCAGCAGCCGACGGCGACGGAGCAGCACCCGCAGGGCCGCGCGGGCGTACCCGAGTTTGCCCTTCCAATGGTTGTCGAGGGCGTGCTTGACGAGCTGGGCGTTCAGACCGATGTCGCTCAGGTGCAGGCAGAGTTCCCCGTTGATTTCCACCACGTCCACGGCCCGAATTTCGCCGTTGACCAGCACGTCGAGGGCAGCTTCAGGATCGTCGGGGAGGGATAGTTCGCGGGCCATGCCGTTGGCCGATCCAGCGGGCAGGATACCCAGGGGAAGATTGGCCTCCATGGCTCGTTCGGCAACGAATTTTACGGTTCCATCCCCCCCGACGGCCACGAGACGGTCGGGCTTTTGTTCGGCAATCTGGCGTTGCAGGCGGGTTTCATCGCCGTTGCCCGTCAGCATCAGCACTTCAAACCGGTGCGGCGAACGCTGGAAAAAAGTCCGGATTCCTTCAACCGAAGCGGTTTTGTCGGTTCCACCCGACACAGGATTGACGGCAAAAAGAAACGTCATTGCGAAAGTTTGAGGGATGGGTGTGACGGCGGAACGGCATTTGCCCAGTTGACTTAAAACTCCGTACCGTCAAACCGCGAGATGATTACGAAAATCCTATCCTGGCTCCGGATTTCCAACGCCCCCACCGTGCGGGTGTACCGGGGGTTTGGCAGCCCCGATTGCGTTGTGGTGATGGGGCACGTGTTCCGACGCAGCCCAATCCCCCGCAAAAAATTCCGGCAGAGTACGCTGGTTAACACCTTGGCCCTGATTCGGCTTTTTCTGGTGAAACCCGTGCCCGGCGCCACGGTGCGCGTGCGGCTGGCCGACGGCGTGAAGGAAGCCAGCACCGATGCCGACGGGTTTTTCCGGGTGGAAATTTCGCCGCCCTCCCCCCTGGCGGCGGGCTGGCACCCGGTTGAAGCCGACTGGCTCGACGGGCAAACGGTGGTGGCCACGGGCCGCAACGAAATCCACGTGCCCTACGAAACGCCCTACACGATCATCTCCGACATCGACGATACCTTCCTCATTTCGCACTCGTCCAACCTGCGCAAGCGGCTGTACGTGTTGCTCACCGAAAACGCCCACAGCCGTGACCCCTTCGAGGGCGTGGTGGAACACTACCGCTTGCTGGCCGGAGCCGACACGCCCGATGAAGCGCCCAATGCCGTGTTCTACGTGTCGAGCAGCGAGTGGAATTTGTACGACTACATCCGCGAATTTTCGGATAAAAACGACCTGCCCAAGGGCGTGTACCTGCTGGCGCAACTGAAGCGGTTCGGGCAATTGCTGAAAACCGGGCAAGGCAAACACGCCACCAAATTCGACCGCATCGTGCGCATCATCGCGGCCTGCCCCGGCCAGCGGTTTATTCTCCTCGGCGACGATTCCCAGCAGGATCCGACCATTTACGAATCCATCGTCCGGCACTTTCCGGGGCGCATTCTGGCCGTGTATCTCCGGCACGTTAACCAGAAAAACCGACCGCCGACGGAAGCCCTCGTGGCCGAAATGGAGCGCGCGGGGGTATCGGTGTGCTACTTCGAGCACAGCCGGGCCGCGCGGGAACACTCCGAAAAAATCGGTTTGGCCGATGAAAAATCCTGATTCGCCGCGCCACCTATCACCAAGTTCCGTCGGCGTGACGTAACTTGTCGCCAAACCTCTGACCTGCATTTTTCATGAAATCGTTTCGATTCGGCGAAGCCAACCCGTTCGCCATGGCCCTGCTTCTGGGCCTCGCGCTGGCCGTGTCCGGGCGCGCCCAGCAAATTTCCCGCGATGAACTAATTTTTCTGACCCCCGAATGGAAGGGCGAGCGTTTTCCCGACGGGCGGCCGAAAGTGCCCGACGCGCTGTTGAAACGCATGAAACTCGTCACCCACGAGGAGGCCTGGGCCGTGTTGAAAAACGAAAACTACAAACACCAATTCGCCGAAGGCTGGCAGACCATCAACCCCGACAGCGTGCTGGTGGGCCGGGCGCTCACGGCCACGTTTATGCCCGGCCGCCCCGACGTGCACCGGGTGCTCGATAAAAAAGGCCACGAAAAAGACGGCCGCATCAAATCGCAGAACGCCTGGCCCATCGACCTGCTCGTGAAGGGCGACGTGTACGTGGTAGACCAGTTCAGCGCGCATGAAAACGGCCCGACCATTGGCGACAACCTCGGCAATTCGATTTTTGCCAAAAGTGGCAACGGCATCGTGTACAACGGGGCCATCCGCGACATCGCCGGACTAAAGGAAATCGGCGGCTTTACCTCATTTTTCCGCTCCTACCACCCCTCGCACCACCTCAACAACCCCGACGGCGAACTGAATACCACCCTCGTGGCCATCAACCACCCCACCCACATCGGCGATGCGATGGTGATGCCCGGCGACGTGGTGCTGGGCCGCGACGGGGCCGTGGTGTTTATCCCGCCGCACTTGGCCGAGAAGGTGGTGACGACTTCCGAAATCGTCCGCCTGCGCGATATGTTCGGTCACGAACGCTTGCGGCAGCAGAAGTACACCGCCGGCCAGATTGACAACCGCTGGACCGCCGACATCGAGAAGGATTTCTCGGCGTGGCTCAACCAGCACCTCAACGAACTACCCGTGCCGAAGGAGCAGATTCAGGAGTATCTGAAAAAACGGACGTATTGACCTTTTCTTCGTCATGCTGAATCAAGTTCAGCATGACGGGTTCCAATTATTCCTCTAAACCTCAAAAATTCCCATGTCCACCCCCACCTCCCGCCGGAATTTTCTCACCAAAAGCGCCCTCACCGCCGCCCTCGGCGTTTCCTCGTTCAACAGTTGGGGTACCGGCCTCGAAACGGCCCTCGACCGCACGCCGCGCTCCTCGGCCCCGTCGGATTTGAAAATCACCGACATCAAGTGTGGCTACACCCGGGGCGGGCACAGCCTGTTCGTCAAGATTTACAGCAACCAGGGCATTCACGGCTGCGGCGAGGGCGTCGATGCCACGCCGGGCACGTACCACCTCGTCAAGATGATGGGCGAGCGGATCAAGGGCAAAAGCCCGCTCAACGTCCACCGGTTGTTTGAAGATCTCCGCCGGTCGGGCTTTTTTGAAGGCGCGCAGGCGGGAATGTACGTGGCCGTACTCTCGGCGGTGGAAACCGCGCTCTGGGATTTGGTCGGCAAAGCCCTCGGCCTGCCGGTGTACCAGTTGCTGGGCGGGAAATTCCGGGACAAAATCCGGGTGTACTGCGATACGGGCGTGTACCGCGAAAAAGACACCGGCCCCGAGGCGTTTGCTTCGAGCGCGAAAAAGGCAGTCGGAATGGGTTTTAACGCCGTCAAATACGACATTGACGAGCGCAACGACCCGGCCAAATACGACGCCTACAACTGGACGGCCTCCAACGGCGAACTGGAGCGGATGTACAACCAGATTGCCGCCGTGCGCAAGGCCGTCGGGCCGAAAATCGACATCTGCGTCGACATGCACGGGCGTTACGACACCACCACGGGCAAACGCGTGGCGAAGATGATGGAGCCGCTCAACCTGCTGTTTCTGGAGGAACCGTTTCCCGCCGAAAACCCCGAAGCCTATAAAATCGTCCGCGACTCGACCACTACGCCCATCTGCGCGGGCGAAAACCACTACCTCGCCCATGGCTTCCGCAAACTGCTCGAAATGGGCGCGGTGGACATCATCATGCCCGACCTCCAGAAAGCGGGCGGCCTCGGCGAAGCCCAGCGCATCGCCAACCTGGCCAATTTGTACTACGTGCCCTTCGCCCCGCACATGGTGGCCTCGTACCTCGGCGCGATGGCCTCCAGCCACGTGTGCGCGTCGGTGCCCAATTTCCTGATCCTCGAATGGCAGATTTACTTCCACGAAGACCCGATGTTCAAGGAAGTCGTCACCTTCGACGGGCCGATGGTGCAGAACGGCTTCATTCCGCTCTCCGAAAAACCGGGTATCGGCGTGGAAATCAACGAAGAAGGCATGCGGAAGTACGCGCCGAGGGGGGTGCCGTTTTTTGAGTAAGCATCGGTTCGTTGAAAAGAAAAAGTCCGGCTCAACGCCGGACTTTTTCTTTTCAACGCTTCGCCACTTGCGTCGGCGGAATGGGCGCCGGGACGACGTTGCGCACGGGTTTCGTCGATTTCAGGTACGCAAAAATTGCCTTCAGGTCGGCATCGTGGAGGTTGCGGTAGTTGGGCCAGGGCATGGGCGGCAGCAGCATCCGGTTGGTGGCGATGCCCTTCGATTTGCCCTCGCGAAGCGCCCGCGCGAACTGCTCCTCGCTCCAGGTGCCGATGCCGGTCGAGTCGGAAGTGAGGTTGGCCGAGTACGACACGCCCCACGGACCAACCGCCGCCGTGTTCATCATGCTGAACAGAACCCAGTCTTTGGTCACGGCGGGATTCACGGCGGCAATGGGCACGTCGGCCGGGTGGCCCGACAGCAGCCGGGCCGGGTCTTCTTCCGGCCCCTGCGACCCCATGATTTTGGGCGAATGACAATCGCCGCAGCCCATCGTGGTGACCAGGTACTGACCTCGCTTCACCAGACTATCGGGGCTGATTTCGGCAACGGAATCGGTGCGGGTGGGTTCGGGCGAGGCGCAGGCAAAAAGGAGGCCTCCGCCCACGGCAAAGGCCAACAGGGAAGCGTAACGATTTTTCACGAAAAAGGGGAGTTAGAGGGTTGAGCAAACGTCGCTTCAATACTACGGCATCGACGGCAAACTACGCGCGCCAATCCGGGGATTCTTCGTACTTTCCGGGTAAAAACCGGTTCGGGGCACCGGAAAAGGGCCTTCACACCGGGCCAATCTCTAAACCCATTTTCCCATGCGAAGCCTTCTTCTTTGCCTGATCCTCACGCTAACCACTCCGGGCATCGCCCAGGATCCGATCAGCAACCGCCAGCGCGACGTGGTGTTCCGGGGTGTCAACGTCATCCCGATGGACCGCGAACGGGTGTTGGAAAACCAAACGGTCGTCGTCCGCAACGGCCGCATCACCGCAATGGGCAACGACGGGGCCGTCCGGTACAGCAACAACGCCCTGGTGGTGGAAGCGAAAGGCAGGTACCTCCTGCCGGGCTGGGCCGAAATGCACGCCCACGTGCCGCCCATCGACGACCTCGGCCCCATGCGCGACGTGCTCACGCTGTACCTGGCCAACGGCATCACCACCATTCGCGGCATGCTGGGCCACGCGAAGCACCTGGAGTTGCGGAGCAAAATCCGGAGCGGCGAAATCCTCGGGCCGCATTTTTTCACCACCGGCCCCTCGTTCAACGGGCAGACCGTCAAAACCGCCGAACGCGGTGCCCAGATGGTGCGCGAACAGAAAGCCGCCGGGTACGACTACCTAAAGCTCCACCCCGGCCTGACCAACGAAACCTTCCCGGCCATTGCCCGCACCGCGCAGGAGGTGGGCATTCCGTTTGCCGGGCACGTGTCGTTCAACGTGGGTGTGTGGCGGGCCATCGACGCCCGGTACTCCTCCATCGACCACCTCGACGGGTTCGTGGAAGCCATTACGCCGGGCAGCGACACGCTCGTGGAGCAGGAAACGGGCCTGTTCGGGGCCTGGATCGCCCACCAGGCCGACGCGGCGCAGATTCCCCGCCTAACGAAGGCGCTGCGCGAGAAAGCCATCCGCGTGGTGCCCACGCAGGCCCTGGCCGAACGCTGGCTCTCGCCCGCCCCGGCGGAAACGTTCACCGCTGCCCCCGAGATGAAGTACATGACCGCTCAGGAGGTGAAAAACTGGGTCAGCGCGAAGGAGAACTACACCCGCAACCCGAACTTCTCGAAAGAACGGGCCGGGAAGTTTTTGCAAATCCGCCGGAAGCTGCTTTACGAATGCCAGAAGGCGGGCGTTGATCTGCTCCTCGGCTCCGACGCGCCGCAGGTGTTCAACGTGCCCGGCTTTTCCATCCACCACGAAATGCAGTACCTGGTCGATGCGGGCCTGACGCCCTACGAAACCCTGCGCACCGGCACCGTCAACGTGGCGGCGTACCTGGCCCAGTCCAACGCGGGCACGGTCAAAGTCGGCAACGTGTCGGATTTGGTGCTGCTCAGCGGCAACCCCCTCCGCGACATCACCCAGACCCGCGCCATCGAGGGCGTGATGGTGGGCACGAACTGGCTTTCAAAAAACTACATCGAGAAGGAGTTGGAAAAGTTGGAGAAGCAGTAGCTGGATTTTACTCCGCCATCGCCCCCGCCAGCAGCGCCAGGACAATCAGCGCCAGCAGCGCCGTCGGCCCCAGCCAACTTGTGCCGCCCCGGCGGCGGAGTTCGGCCAAAGTTTGTTCGTCGGGGAGGTTGAGGGCCTGCACTTCGGCGATTTTGTCGAGGGCGTGGCTGAGGTACCAGCGGTTGGCCAGAAAACCGATGACGCTGGCGGTGATCAGGTTGAGCAGCACGTTCCAGGCCGGAATTTTTTCGAGTTGGGGAAATCCCAATTTTTCCAGTTGCTGCTCCAGCGTCAGCACGAGCACCGTGATGAAGAACACGGCGTACATTTTCCGGTACAGCATCCAGAGCACGCCCAGGAAAAACGCCGGGATATGGTACCGGTACCGCACGCCGTCGCGGAAGTCCTGGGCCACGTCGAGGTAGTAGTCGGCACCGGGGCCGACGAAGGCCCGCAGCAGGTCGTTGTGGGTGGCTCGGAGGTCGGCTTGGAGGCGGTTGGTGGTCACGAACAAGGCCAGGTGGAAGGGTGAAATCAAGTCGCGAAGATGGACATTTCGGGGCGGAAAGCCGTGGGCAGGAACGGCAAAATGCAGCGGGCGGAGCGGGCCTTCGCCCTTTGTTTTCAACCAGCGGGGGAAGCATTTGGGGAAAATGCCTTTCTTTGGTGAATCTTGAAAACCAAACCGTTTGGGTAATCAGCCCCGAAGATTTGATTCTGTCAAAATTGCAGTGGGTTCAAAAACTCCAAAGCGAACGGCAATTGCACGACATCAAGCAGTTGCTCAAAAGTCCGGAACTGGATGAAGAGTACCTTCAACACTGGGTTCGACGGTTGAACCTTGAAACCTTCGGTTCATTATGAACGACACGCCCCCGCACCTGGAAGAACTTCAATACCGGCTTGCCATGCAACGCTCAGGCGAGGAGCGTTTCCGCTTGGGCCTCAAAATGGCCGAGGACGGGTGGAAGTTGATGCTTGCCGGCGTCCGGGCGCGCAACCCGGGGGCCACCGGAGTGGAATTGCGCAAGGCCGTGCTGGCGCACTTGCAAACGTTCGACGAGGCCTATTGCTTTATCAAGCTGGACTGAGGATTTCCAACAATAACCGCACAAAAAAAGGGCCTCCGCACACACGGAGGCCCTTTTTTTCCAAAAGCAACGACCGGCTCACCGCCGCCCCCCGCCAATGTCCATGCCCAGCTTGATGCCGATGTAGGCGTTTTTGCTCTCCAGGGTCACGCTCTGGAGTTTCGACGACGACTTCGGGATGGCGTTATACTCCACCGACAGGTTGAAGTGCCCGGCCTTGAAGCCCGCCCGGCCCATGAACCCGAACTTGCTCTCGGCCTCGATCGTGTAATCGTCGTTGGCCGTGCCATTCACGACGGTGACGGTCGTCCCCGCCACGGTGTACAGCCCCGCGCCCACGCCGACGTAAGGCCGGAAATTCTCGGTCGAGAAAAAGTAGTTGCCCGTCAGCACGTACGAGCCGAGGCCCTTCACTTCGGCGTCGCCGGTCTGGTTGTTGAACACCACCGCCCGCGCCACGACGGCCGACTCCAGGCGCAGGCCCAGTTCGAGGTTGTCGTTGAGGCTGTACTTGGGTTCGAGGGCGAACAGAAAACCGGCCGACGCACCCTTGCCCACCGGCTTGGCATAGCCGAGCGACACGTTGACTTTGAAGGGTTTGAATTCCTGGGCTGACGCCGACAGAGCCACCAGGCCGAGCAGAAGGGTAAGTACCTTCTTCATACGAGATAGGTTTGGTTGAAAAAATGAGAGAAAACAGGCTTTGTTACCCGGCCGCAACCTACGGCGCGGCCTCTACGACACCAAACCGTTCGTGGAGTTCTTACCCTTTTTTTTCCAACCCAGACCTCATTTCGGCACCGCCCCCCGGTAAAACTCCAACGCATCCCGCGTCAACTGCCGCAGCGAGGGCTTGTGGATGTACATCATGTGCCCCGACTCGTAGTAGGTCATCTTCACGTTGCGGCGCAGGGCGGGGTCGAGCATCATGTGCCGGAACGTGTACTCGGTGGCGAAGTAGGGCGTGGCCATGTCGTAGTAGCCGTTGGCGACGAGCACCTTCAGATACGGGTTTTTCGTCATCGCGCTCCGCAGGGTTTCGGCCACGTTGAGGTACTGGTTCTGCACGTTGTTGTAATTCCAGGGGCGCACCCGGCCGGTGAGCATTTCGTAGGGCAGGTCGTTCTCCACCTTCAGCGTGCGGCGCAGGTGATCGTTGACGGCCGCCGTAAACGGCCCGTAAATCGTGGCGTTGTAGCTCGGGTCGAACTCGTAGTGCTCGCCCGCCCGGTCGTAGTCGCTGCTGGTGAAACGCCCGTCGAGCCGCCCCACCGTTTTGCCTTCTTTCCGCAGCAATTCCTTCGTAAACCGGTCGTCGCGGATGCGCAGGTTGGTGCCCAGCAGGTACTCCACCGACAGCCCCGTGAAGCGGTGCAGTTTTTCGGCCACGGCCCGCCGTTCGCTGTCGCTGAGGCGGTCGCCCTGCATGAGGGCCAGCACGTACTCGTTCATCACAAATTTTTCCACGTCGTTGAGCAGCACCTTCAGGTCGCTGTAGGCGGGCACCTGCTTGTGGTACCAGGCCATGGCGGCGTAGGTGGGCAGGTAGAGCAGGTAGGGCAGTTCGTTGCCGGTGTTGAAGTCGTTGGCGGTGAAATCAAGCACCGCCGAAATGAGCGAAATGCCGTTCAGAAACAGCCCGTGCCGGTCCTGCAAGTACCCCGACAGCCCGGCCGCGCGGGTGGTGCCGTAGCTTTCGCCCGCCAGAAACTTCGGCGACGCCCACCGCTCGTACTTCGTGGTGTAGAGCCGGATGAAATCGCCCACCGACTGGATGTCCTCGGTGTAGCCCGTGAATTCTTTCTTGTCCACCCCCTCGGCGGGGCGGCTGTAGCCGGTCATCACGGGGTCGATGAACACCAGATCGGTGAAACCCAGCCAGGTGTATTCGTTGTCCACCACCTGGTAGGGCGGCGGGAGCATTTCGCCCCCATCGCCCATCTGCACCCGGCGCGGACCAATGGCCCCCATGTGCAGCCACACCGAGGCCGACCCCGGCCCCCCGTTAAACACAAACGTGATCGGCCTTTGGCGCGGATCAACGGGCCGCACCTCGGGCGCGGGCCGGTTGCGGCTGGTCCGCGCATCGGGCACGGGCTGCTCGCCCTCGGGCAACCCCTCCGGAGCGGGGGTATTGGGGGCCGGACTGCCGCTGCCCACCGTGCGCGACACGTTTTCGCGGGTGTAGGCAATAAAAAACACGTTGGCCCGCGTTTTCCCGGCCTCGTCTTTCAGGGGCAAATACCCCGCCGTGGCCTTGTACGTCAGGGTCAGGTTGCCAAACCGCGCCGTGTGGGTCGTCACCGACAGCGGCGGGTCCTCGGACTTGGGGGCGGGGGCAGCGGGCGATTGGGCCAGGGCGGCCCCCATCAGCAGCGAAAGCAAAACAACGGCGAGCAGGCGCATGAACGAAAGGAGGTTGACCGCCCAAGATACGACGCAACGCGGCACCGAATCAACCACTCCCTCAAATCGCCGTCCGCGTTGTTTCCCCGGTGCGAGCAGACGCTTTCTGCGACCGTGCGCAGGCGGCAGATTACCGTGCAGTCGCTTTATTGCACCGTGCAGGTGCTCGTTTGCATCGTGCACTCGCCTTATCGAACCGTGCACTCGCCTTATCGAACCATGCAGAAGGTTTTTCGAACCGTGCAGAAGATTTTTCGAATCGTGCAGAAGGTTTTTCGAATCGTGCACTCGGTTTGTTGCACCGTGCACTCGCTTTATCGAACCATACAGAAAGCTTTTTGCACCAAAAAGCAGCCCTTCCGCTTCAAATCGGAGCCTGGCCGCCCTGGGGCGGCCAGGCTCCGGTAGCCCACGGGGGGCGGGGGTGCTTCACGACGTGAAGGTTCTAAACTTCAATCCATTCACCTGCTTAAACTGCGGACTCGTGGCCCCGTACACGCTCTTCACGTACTTTTTCACCAGCAGGGCCAGGGCCACCAGGCCCGTCTTGGGGTGGTAAAGCACCTCGTCGCGCAGGGCGCGGGCCAGTTTCACGGGCTGATACGCCTCGTCCACCGCCGCGTTGTGGGCCTTCAGCGCCGCCGACAGCGCCACCAGCACCCCAATCTGCAAGTCCTCCTCGGCGGGCACGAAGCTCGTCTCAAACTGAAACTTCTTCACCAAAGCGTCGAAGTTGTTCCAGCGGCTGTCGTAGTCCATCTGCGAGGCCGACACGCTCTTGTCCGTCGGCTCGGTGCCGCTCGGTTTGGGCTTGTCGGTGCTCCGCTCGCCCTTGATCTTTTTGGCCAAAGCCTTCAACGCATCGAGCAGGGCCGCGTCACCCCCCGTCGCTTCGTAGGCGTTGAGGAGCCGCGTCACCAGCGCGTTGACGGATTTGTACGCCGCCGCGCGCAGGTTGACGGCCTTCTCCCAGGCAGGCAACGCATTCTTCAAATCATTCATCGCCGCCTCGGCAGCGGCGATCACGGCATTGAGGCCGGGCAACTTAATGGCCGCGTTAACGGGGTTGTACTTCCCGCCGAAGTACGTGCAGGTGGTCGTGAGGGTCTTGAAATTCGCGACATTCACGGGGTGGCCGGTTACAGAGGGCATAACGAAGGGGGAATTGAGGGTGAAAAAGAAAGGATTAAAACTGCCCCAACGTTCGGGAAAGGATAGAGAAGAAAATAGAGTAAAAATACCTGTTTTTAAAAACAGGTATTTTTACGCATACCGGCTTGGAAGTGTGCAGGAACGTGCGTAGACTTGGAGCGCCGGGTCAGCCGGTTGGCGCACCTCCTCGGGCTAAACGCAGGATGCCAACCGTTGCGTCAACCCCCACCCACTGGTTAGTGGGTTGACGCAATCGACTTGCGGACAAAGGGCGGGTTGACGCTACTTGGCATTGCGTCAACCCAAATGTTAGCAGCAATTTTTCAACCTCAATTATGGAAGCACTTTCAATATTCAAAGCGTCTAATCATTATGCAAATCTGCTTGACAGCTTTACTTGTTCAGATAAGTTATCGGTGGACTATAGCAGAAAAGATATAAGCAAGTCAATGTACTACCACCTATGTAAGATGAAATACGCAGGGTGGCGACACAGAGTTAACTTCAAAAGGAAGCGAAAGCACACTATATCCGAATTTTTCCAAGACATGGTTGCTTTTTACTTGAAAGCTTCATTGCCCGAAGAATTTGAAGTTGAACTTGAGACAAAGATTGGTAAAACGCAGCCCGACATAGTTATTAAAAAGGACGGAAAGTATCACTTCATCTTAGAGATAAAAACAAACATTGGGTGGGACAGACCAGACATTAATCTTCCAGACCCATATCTCAATATACGGAATAGAGTTGCAGAACTTTCAAAAAACTTTCAGGTTGCCCCTGAAAATATTATGTACGTTTTTGAAGACCATGCTAACGTGACAAGGGAGTTTTCTGAACGATTTTGGAATAGTCAATTGCAAAGAGCAGTAACAAGGACGACAGAGTTTCCTTTCTCAATCATTTATCCGCTATTCAACGCAACTGACCCCTACTATTGGAAACATGATAAAGGTTTTAACAGGAATGTCAGTCACAGAAATATCTCTGATGAAATAATTCTGTCTATGGCGGAAAAAAACATTGTGACGCCATTTGAATTGATACTACAGAAGATACAAAACTGCTGCTAACATGCGGTTTGGCGTTATGGCGGCTTGAAGGAATAAACATCATCTTCTGTTTCTCTATTGTGCTGCATATTCAGCTTGAAGGAACGCTATTGAGCAGTAAAATAAAACTTGTACATTAGTTCATCGTTCATCTTCAGTTGTCGGCAGACGAAACACAGAATATTGCCACAACCTCCCGTTCGTCCGCGTTTGTAACGCGGATGCTGAGGTTAAGCGTCTGCGACGCGCGTTACAAACCGGACGAACGGAGAATTGAAAAACGCCATTCCTCGGTTCGTGGCACACGGACCGAAATGCCCAAACGAGTAGTCGGTGTGCCACGGTAGCAAACGAAACATCCTTTCGGTTGCCTTCGAAACTCGAATGCACCTTCTTAAATCAAGCAACATGTCAGTCTTCAGCAAAATCAGATGGGTTGCCAGCATCCTGCTCGTCTTTTTCATTGTCCTGATCACCAATCTTATCGACAAAGAAAACTTCAACAAGCTGAATCATTCAGTAACGACAATCTACGAAGATAGAATTGTCGCAAGCGACCTCTTGTTTGAACTAGCAAGGCTAATGCGAAAAAAAGAAGTCGCAATCGTCTCGGCTGATAAGACGTTCCCTGAAAATGAAAACACAAAACTTAATCAAGAAGTAAACAAATTCATCGAAAGGTATAATCAGACGAAAATGACGGAAAAAGAAAAGTCAGTCTTTAATCAACTAAAAGACGAATTGGCAATTCTTATCCGAGTCGAACAAAAAAATGAAAACTCCAGAAGGGAGAAGGCATTAACGAGCATTGAAAAAATAAATCAACACGTATACGATCTGTCTAAAATTCAATTGCAAGAGAGCAGACAACAAGTATACATAAGCAACAAAGCCATGAACTCCATCGACCTGTTTACCCAATTTGAAATCATTTTCTTGATTGCCATGGCAATACTCATCCAAATCATCATTTTTTACAAGCCAAAAGATCTTCATGAACAGGTAAAGTAATTGAATTTGAAATTAGAAACGGGGCGTAGTCATGCTAAAAAAACCAGGCCTATCCACTCCTCGGTCGGTAATCCAAACCACCCAGGCCCGTCAGGGGACGGCCCGGAACCGCCAAAATAGTTGCCTGCTTGACTCCTGGTGTGTCTATTTTGGTCGGTGTTAAAATCCTCTGCCTTCGCCAGCCAAAGAACCCTCGCACGTCAATTTAGAGCCTATCCGAAAATGAAAACCCTCGCCTCCTCAACGACCGCGCGGCGGCCACCCTCCACCCCCTGAAGGGGGCTTTTCGTAGCTCCAACATTCCAGGCAGGAAAGCCCCCTTCAGGGGGTGGGGGGTATTTTAGGATAGGCTCTTAAACCAGCTCATGCTACTTCAAAACTATTCACCAAAATGGATTGATGATTTCACAGCCATCAAACGTGAAATCGACAAGGCATTGCACGGGGTAGATTATTCCATGGAGCACGTGGGAAGTACCTCCGTCCCCAAGTTAGATTCAAAACCCATCATCGACATCGACCTGATTTATTCAGAAGCATCCGATTTTGAACCAATAAAAACCGGGTTAGAAAAGGCCGGATACCTCCACAACGGAAACCAGGGCATTGAAGACCGGGAGGTATTCAAACGGACTGGTAAACCAAGAAATGAAGTACTGGACAACGTACCGCATCACCTTTACGTGTGCTCAAGTGAAAGCAAAGCATTGGAGCGGCATCTTTTATGCAGAAATTACCTGAGAAAGCACGATTGGGCCAGAGTGAAGTACCAGCAGATGAAATACGAACTGGCTGAGCAGGCCCATCAGGATAGAAAAGTGTATGCTGCCTTGAAGGAACGCCACGTCAACGCGTTCATCGACTCGATGGTTGAAGCAGAAAAACGAACGCTGCGGCTCGGCCCGTAGCCCCCCGGCTCGCCCGCGGCTGTGAACGCACGGCAGTGCCTCACCCCTTCCGTCAATCCCCTGCCCCATTCCGTCAACCCATCCGGCGTATCGGTCAAGCCGAACGCGGGATTCTGCGCTTTTTTCGGGAAATTTTCGGCGCTGATTCCCCTCCCGCATGGCCCACGTCTACGCCCTCCTGTTTGCTTTGCTGCTGCTGCTGGCCCCGTCGGCCCGCGCCGAAATTCCTCCCCTGCTCCAGGCCGACGCCTGGACGCGGGTCCGCGAGCGGGGCGAAGGCACGGTAACCGCCCTCTGGAACGGCGTGGACCCCTTCGTGTTCCGCAGCCAATCGGGGCGGCTCGTCGGGGTGGAGGTCGAGGTGATGGAGGCCTTCGCCGCCTGGGTGCGCCGCCGCCACGGCGTCCGCCTGACGGTAAACTGGGTGGAGGTGCCCAGGTTCGAGGAACTCCTCCCCTACGTGGCCCGCACCCGGCAGGCGGGGGTGTTCGGCTGGGGGTATTTTTCCATTACCGACGCCCGGCGGCAACAGGTGCGCTTCACCCCCCCCTACATGCCCGACCTGAGCGTGCTCGTCACCAACAGCAGCGTGCCCGACCTGCAATCGGACGCGGCAGCGGTGGCTCAACTCCGCCAGGGCGAGGCATTCACCATGCGCAACACCACCATGGCCGACGACGTAGCTGCCCTCCGCCAGCGCCTCGGGTCGGTGCCCCTGCGCTTTCTGCCCAACGACTACGACATCCTGGCCCAGATTTCGCGGCAGGAAAACGCCTTTGGGTACCTGCCCCTTTCGCTCTACATCGTGGCCCTGCAAAAAGGCCTGAAGGTGAAACGCCAGCCTGTGCTGACTGCCCGCCGCGAAGGATTTGCCGGGATTTTCCCCCTCCACAGCGACTGGCAGGCTCCGGTCGACGAATTTTTCACCAGCCCGGAATTCAACCGCCTGAGCCACGGCCTGATGCGCAAGTACCTCGGCACCCGGATGTCGGAACTGGTGACGGAGGAAGCGGCCCGCGAAGCCACCGACGTCGATCTGCTGAAGTTGGAAAAGGAAATCGTTACCCAGCGCTTCGTGGATGCGGCGGTGCGTGTGCAGCAGGAGAAAATTTACCGCAACCTGCTTGTGCTCGGGGCCGTGCTGGTGGGGGTGTTTTGCGTGGCGCTGTACACCCGCTTCCGCGCCAACCAACGCTTCAACCGGACCCTGGCCGGACAGAACGAACTGATTCGGCGGCAAAACGAAGCCATCGAACTAGCCAACCGGCGGCTCGAACTGAAGGTGTTGCAGGCCCAGTTGAACCCGCATTTCATTTTCAATTCGTTGAACGCCATCCAGTACTTCGTCACCCTCGACGATCGGAAAGCGGCCCTGCGGTACATCACCGCGTTTTCGCGCTTCCTGCGCGATTTGCTCGACGGGGCCTCGGCGGGGAAAATCGCCGTGGCCCGCGAGTGCCGGATGCTGGAGCAGTACTTGGCCCTGGAGCAACTGCGGTTTCCGCACAAATTCCAGTTCGAGGTGAAGGCCGACACTGGGGCGCTGGAGCACGAACTGCCCGCGCTGCTGGTGCATCCGTTCGTCGAAAACGCGCTCTACCACGGCCTGCTCAACCGCCCCGACGGCGAAGGTCGCCTCGACGTGCGCTTCGCTGTCGAAGGCCCCGACCTGCTCGTGACCGTAACCGACAACGGCGTGGGCCGCGCCCAGGCCCGCCGCCTGCGCCAACGCAAAGCCACCACCGACCTGACGCCCCACGAGCGCCTCGTGAAAGACCGCATCGCCCTGCTCAACGCCGAAAGCGCCGCGCCCATCACGCTCCAAACTACCGACCTGACCGACGGCGGCGGGCACGGCAGCGGGACACGCGTACAACTGCGGTTGGCGCTGAATGGCTCTACTCCCGAATTTTCGTAGCTTTCGACGGAACGTCATCCCCCCACCCGATGAACTTCGCCCTCTTCTGGCGCGACCTGTCCTACCTCGGCGTCCGGCCAGAACTGCCGCTCGACTTTCGCAAGAAAATCGTGCTTTGCAACCGCATCGCCGGCACGGTGGGCGTGGTGATTCTGTTCACGTCAGCCATTTTCCTGAAAGTCCCGGCCCTGTTCCTGTTTTACCTCACGGCGGCACTGGTGTATGCTTCGCCGCTGTTGCTCAACACGCTGGGCTGGTACGACGCCTCGCGGTTTATCCTCTCGTTCCTGCCGTCGGTGTTCATCCTGGTCGGGGCGGGTTTGGCGGGCGACGGGCCACCGGTGAGCCAAAAACTCGCCTTGCTGTCGGTGGTGATTGCGCCGCTGCTGCTGTTTCAGGTCACCGAACCGGTCAAGATGGCGGCGGGGGTGGCCTGGGCCTTGCTGGCCCTGCTGCTGTACGATTCGATCACCGAAGCTATCCCCCGGCTGGAGGCCGTGCCCCTCGACGCCGACCTCGACAACTCCGCCGCCCAGACCGCCAGCGCGCTGGTGAGTTTCGTGCTGTTCGCGGCGGCTTTCGTGTATCAGCAAACCCTCAACCAGGCCACCGAGCGCGAACTCGAAGCCACCTTCCACCAGCTCGAAGCCCGCAACGAAACCATCGAACGGCAAAACGAACAATTGAAAATCCAGTTCGAGGAAATCGAGCGGCAGAAGGCCGACATCGAAGCCATCAACCAGGCCCTGCGCCTCCAGGCCCTGAAAGCCCAGATGGACCCGCATTTTATTTTCAACGCCCTCAACTCGATCCAGCATTTCGTCGTGCAACGCGAAGCGAAGGAAGCCCTCGATTACCTCTCAAAGTTCTCGAAACTCATCCGGCAGGTACTCGAAAATTCGGTGAACGAAACCGTCAGCGTGGCCGACGAACTCAAGGCCCTCACCCACTACCTCGACCTCGAACGCCTGCGCTTCAACGGGGCCTTCACCTACGAAATCGACCTGGACGAAGACCTCGACCCCTACACCACCGACATCCCGCCGATGCTGCTCCAGCCTTACGTGGAAAATGCCATCCTGCACGGCCTGCGCCACAAAACCGACGGGCCGGGCCGCCTGACCGTCCACCTGCTCAACCAGGTCACGCACCTGCTCTGCGTCGTGGCCGACAACGGCATTGGGCGCGCCGCCGCCGCTACGCTGAAAGCCCACAATCCAAAATCGCACGTGTCGCGGGGCACGGTCCTGACCGACGCCCGCCTGCACCTGCTCAACGCCGGACAGGCCGAACCCGTCAGCGTCGTGACCATCGACGTACGGGACGAAACCGGAAAGCCCGCCGGGACACGGGTGGAAATTACGATACCGCTACTGGTTTAGGGGTTAGCGTTCAGGGTTTAGCGTGAAGCAACCACTCTGAACACGAAACCCTGAACGCTAAACCCCAAACTCATGACTGCCTTAATCGTCGAAGATGAACTCCACAGCCGGGAATTTTTGAAAACCCTCGTCACCACCTACTGCGACGGCGTCCGCGTGGTGGGTGCCGCCGAAATCGTGCCCGAGGCCATCCGGCTCATTGACGACCTGCACCCCGACCTGGTGTTTCTCGACATCGAAATGCAGTCAGGCACGGGCTTCGACGTGTTGCAGGGCGTGAAGCGCCGGGATTTCGACGTCGTGTTCACCACCGCCTACGACCACTACGCCCTGCAAGCCATCAAGTTCAGCGCGGTGGATTACCTCCTGAAGCCCATCGACATCGACGAACTGCGCGGGGCCGTCGAAAAAGTGCGCCAGCGGCGGAGCCAGCCCCAGCCCAACGCCGCCCTCGAACGCCTCCTGGAAAACCTCGCCAACCCCGACCCCGACCGCCAGACCATCACCCTGGCTACCCTCGACGGGCTGGAATTCGTGCCCCTCGCCCACATCATCCGCCTCGAAGCGGCGGGAGCGTACACCACGTTTTTTCTGAAAGACGGGCGCAAAATCATGGTCAGCAAAAACCTGAAGGAGTACGAAAACCTGCTGCCGCCCCGTCAGTTTTTCCGCATCCACAATTCCCACCTCATCAACCTCGCCGAGGTGAAGCGCATGATTAAAACCGACGGCGGCTACGCCGTCATGAAGGACGACAGCGTGGTGATGATTTCGCCCAAAAAGCGGGATGAGTTTTTGCAGTTGATGACGGGGCGGGGAGCAAGCTAACTTGCCGCCCCAAAACCGTCTTCCCATGCACCCCGACACCCTCGCCATCCAGGCCACGCGCTTTCCCGACGCCAACGCCGGGGCCGTCATCGCCCCGCTCTACCTGAGCACCACCTTCGAGCGCCACCCCGACGGCACCCTCGTGGGCGAGTACGGCTACACCCGCGCCGACAACCCCAACCGCCGCACCCTCGAAACCGCCCTCGCCGCCCTCGAAGGCGGGGCCGTGGGCCTGGCCTTCGCCTCCGGGCAGGCCGCCACCACCGCCCTGCTCCAGACCCTCCGCCCCGGCGACCACGTGCTCACCGGCCTCGACGGCTACTGGGCCACGCTCGTGCTGATGCGCGACGTGTTCAGCGTCTGGGGCCTCCAAATCACCACCGCCGACCTGACCGACCTCGAAGCCGTGCGGGCCGCCCTCCGCCCCAACACCCGGCTGCTGTGGGTCGAAACGCCCTCCAACCCCCGCCTCCACGTGGCCGACGTCGCCGCGCTGGCCGCTCTCGCCCACGAAGCCGGGGCCGTATGCGCCGTGGACAACACCGCCGCTACGCCCGTGCTGCAACATCCGCTAGCACTGGGGGCCGACGTGGTCATGCACTCCACCACCAAGTTCATCAGCGGCCATTCCGACGTGCTCGGCGGGGCGCTGGTGGTGCGGGAAGACGGGGAGTTGTCGAAAAAACTGCGACAACTCCAGTCGCTCACGGGCGGGGTCCCCTCGCCCTTCGATTGCTGGCTGGCGGCACGGGGCTTGCGCACGCTGGGCCTGCGGGTACGGGCGCAGTCGGCCACGGCACTAGCGGTAGCGCGGTTTCTCGAAGCACAACCCGGCGTGGAGGAAGTGTTCTACCCTGGTTTGGAGAGCAAGGCCGGGCACGAACTGGCCCGCCGACAGATGCCGGACGGCTTCGGGGCACTGCTGTCGTTCACCGTGCGCGGTGGTTTCGACGAAGCCCGCGCCGTGGCCGGGCGGCTGAAACTGTTCACGCGGGCCACGAGCCTGGGCGGGGTCGAGAGCCTCGTGGAGCACCGCAAGCCCGTCGAAAGTCCCGACAGCCCCACGCCCGACCACCTCCTGCGGCTGTCGGTTGGGTTGGAAAGCGTGGATGATTTGCGGGACGATTTGGCGCTGGCGCTGGCAGGGTGAGGCACGAAACTTCCCGAAAGTTTCCCAACTTTCGGGAAGTTCTTTTCCGAAAACTTCTGAACCGCATGATTCGCCGCGACTTTCTCCAGAAAACCACCGCCGCTACGCTCGGCCTGGCGGCTTCGTCCCTGCCGACGTTCGCCCGCAACCCGTCCGCCGCCGACACGATTCGTTTCGGCCTCATCGGTGTCAACAGCATGGGCTTCGCCGATTTGAAGGCCCACCTCAAACTGCCCAACGTCACCTGCACGGCCCTCTGCGACGTCGACGCCAACGTCCTCGAAAAACGCGCCGCCGAGGTGCAGCAACTCACCGGCAAGCGCCCGGCGACCTACGGCGATTTCCGGAAAATGCTCGAATCGAAAGACATCGACGCGGTCATCGTCGGCACACCCGACCACTGGCACGCCCTGCCCGCGATTTACGCGATGGAGGCGGGCAAGGACGTGTACTGCGAAAAACCCCTCGCCAACAGCATCGAGGAATGCCGCCTGATGCTGGCCGCCGCCCGGCGCTACGACCGCGTGGTGCAGGTGGGGCAGTGGCAGCGCAGCCACCAGCACTGGCAGGACGCGCTCCGGTTCGTGCAGTCGGGGAAGCTCGGCAACGTGCGGCTGGTGAAAGTGTGGGGCTACTTCAACTGGTACAAGGAAGTGCCCAACCTGCCCGACGCCCCCGCCCCCGCCGGGGTGGATTACGACCTGTGGCTTGGCCCCGCGCCGAAGCGGGCGTTTAACCCCAACCGCTTCCACGGCACCTGGCGGCACTTCTGGGACTACGGCGGCGGGCTGATGACCGACTGGGGCGTGCACCTCATCGACATGGCCCTGGCGGGCATGAACGCCACGGCACCGCTTTCGGTGAGCGCGGCGGGCGGGCGCTTCGGCTACCCCGACAGCGGCATGGAAACCCCCGACACCATGCAGGCGCTCTACCAGTTTGACAAGTTTTCGCTCGTCTGGGCGCACGGCGTGGGCATCGGCAACGGCGACTACGGCCGCGAACACGGCGTGGCCTTCGTGGGCAACAACGGCACGCTCGTGGTGGACCGGGGTGGCTGGGAGGTGATTCCCGAAAAGAAAAGCGGCAAGGACGCGATGGAAGCCCTGCCCCGCACCGCCCAGGTGGGCAACGGCCTCGACAACCACGCTGCCAACTTCGTGGAGTGCATCCGGTCGCGGAAACGCCCCAATTGTGACATCGAAATCGCCGCCAACACGGCCGTCGTCTGCCAACTCGGCAACATCGCCTACCGCTCCGGCCGCAAGCTTGACTGGGACGCGGCGAAGGGGCGTTTCGCCGACAAAACCGCCAACGAATACCTGGCAGCCCAGTACCACAACGGGTGGAAGGTGCCGAAGGTGTAGTTTATAAAACCTCCCCTACTGCGTCATTGCGAGCGGAGGCGAAAAATTTGAATGAAATGAGAATTTTTCGCCGGAGCGAAGCAATCCCCTACCGGTAGCCGAGATAGCTTTTGGAAAGAACGGTTGACGCTCAAAAGTGCTTGGTTGTAGCTCTCTTGGTCTCCGATTGGGGATTGCTTCGCTCCGATTTTGAAATGCCGCTTCGCTTACTTCAAAACCTCCGCTCGCAATGACGCGGGGGGAGGCTTTTTTTCGCCTGAGCGACGAGATTCAGGCCTTTTTGCTGAAATTTTTCACCCTCAAAACCCGTTTTCAACCCGTCCACCAACACCCCACGTTCCCGCTTGCAGCACGCTTCTACGTTTCTCCAAAAATCAGTTTTTCTTCATGAAGCGTGTTGTGCTGGTTGTTGTCCTGCTGGCGGCGCTGGCTGGGGCTTGCAAACGGGGAGGCGAAACGACGCCTGCTCTGCCCGTTGATTGCCTGGTGAGTGCTTCGCCCAACAACGGGGTCGTTATTCCCGGTGAATTTATCGTCACCTTTCGCGAGACCGAAGAAGTGCCCGGCGGCACCTTGGCCCGCCGGGCCGACCCGGTGAGCGCCGTGCTGACCGAGTACGCCGTTCCCGCCTCGGCGGTCAAAGCCCGCTTCGAGGGCGGCGGGCCTGGCCTAGTGGCGCGCCTGACCGACGCCCAAGCCACCCGACTGAGCCGCGACCCCCGCGTGCTGGCCGTTGAACCCGATCGCATCGTGTCCATGTGCGGCTGCGTGGACGTGGTAGAACCCCGGTCCCTGACTTGGAGCGTGCGCAAAACCGGTTACGGCAACGGCCTGAATTTTTCGCAGAAAACCGCCTGGATCATCGACACGGGCATCGACCTCGACCACCCCGACCTCCGCGTGGATCAAGCCCGCAGCCGGTCGTTCGTCAGCGGTCAAACCTCCGCCGACGACCAGAACGGCCACGGCACCCACGTGGCGGGCGTCATCGGGGCGCTCAACAACGCCACCGGTCTGCTCGGCGTGGCCTCGGGCGCGCACCTGGTGGCGCTGAAGGTGCTCGACGAAGACGGCGAAGGACGGCTTTCGGCCACGATCCAGGCCGTAGCCCACGTGGCGCAGGTCGGCCAGCCCGGCGACGTGGTAAACCTCAGCCTGGGCGGCGACGGCATTTCGCAATCGCTCGAACGGCAGGTCAAAGCCGCCGCCGACCGGGGTATTCTGTTTGCCATCGCGGCGGGCAACGAAGGCAAACCCGCCCGCGACTATTCCCCCGCCCGGTTAAACCACGCCAACGTGTTCACCGTCACGGCGGTGGACAGCACCGACAACTTCGCGAGTTTCTCGAATTATGGCAACGATGTGGTGGACGTGGCCGCCTACGGCGTGCGCGTGCCCTCGACCTACCGCAACGGCCGCTACGCCATCCTCAGCGGCACCTCAATGGCCGCTCCCCACGTGGCCGGGCTGCTGCTGATTCGCGGCAACCACCTCCCCACCCGAGGCACCGCCCGCAACGACCCCGACGGCGTGGCGGATGCGATTGCGCGGGAATAGTTTTCAGTTCGTAGATGCCACAACTGAAAACTGAAAACCGTAAACTGAAAACTAAAAACCCACTTCCAGCACCGCCGATTCCAGCGTCAGGCCCGGCCCGAAGGCGCAACTGAGGACGCTCCGGCCCGCGTCGGCAGGGGTTAGTTCATCGAGTAAATTTTTCAGAACGAACAGCACAGTGGCCGAGGAAAGGTTACCGTAGCGGCGCAGCACGGTGTAGGCATGGCGGTTGTCGTGCGGGGTGAGACCCAAAGCCCCTTCGATGGCTTCGAGGATGGCCTTGCCGCCGGGGTGCATGGCGTACAGGCTCACGGCTTCGCGGTCGAGGCCCGCCTGATCGAGCAGGCGCTCCACCAGGGCGCCGATGCCCTGCTTCACCAGCTTCGGGATGTAGCTCGATAGGGTCATTTCAAACCCGAAATCGGCCACGTGCCAGGCCATGTCGGGAGCGCCGTCGGGGTAGAGGTCGCAGAAAAACTGCCGCAGGGCCAGCGACGGACCCGCGTCGTTGGGGCGGCTTTCGATGAGCGCGGCGGCGGCCCCGTCGGCGAAGAGGGCGTTGGAAAGCAGGAAATCGTCGTCCCTTCTTTTCTGGAAATGAATCGTGCACAGTTCCACGCACACCACGAGCACGCGGGCAGCGGGGAAGGCCCGCACGAGGGCGTCGGCGGCTTTGAGGCCGTTGAAGGCCCCGTAACAGCCCATGAAATTAATGGCCGTGCGCTGCACCGTGGTGGGCAGGCCGAGGGCATTCACCAGGTCGATGTCCAACCCCGGCGCGTACATGCCCGTGCAACTGACCGTGATGAGGTGGGTGATTTCGCCGAAATTTTCTTCGTCCACTTCGTCCTCGTCGGCTCCGACGGGCACGGCTTGTCGGGCGTGCAGGCAAGCGTTTACGGCCCTCACCGCCAGAGGCAGGGCCTCACGGCGGTACACAGCCATGCGTTGAGCCACGGTCGGGAACGGCTCCAGGTCCGGTGTGTTGGCGTAAAATTCAAAGTCCCCCGGCTGCCGCCCGTAATCGGGCAACACCGTGTGGCGCTGGACAATGTGCGTGCTGCGGTAGAGCGCCCGGAGCCGCCGCCGGTCGGTTTCGTCGAAGCGCAGCGCCGACGCCATGAACTCGGCAATTTGGGATTGGGAAAAGCAGTGCGCGGGCACCGCCGTCCCGATGGCGTTGAGGTAACTGCCGGGCATGGAAAGGGGATTTAACTACATTTACGCAATCCGGACAAAAAAGTTTGCCAGTTCCTTCATGCCCCTGACCCTCAGCCGCGATTTGCTGCTGCACCTTCGCCTGCCCTTCTCGCTGTTTTTGATGCCCGTGTACTGGTTCGCGCTCAGCCAGAGCCAGCACCCCGCCGCGGGCAAGGCCGTGGTGGTGTTCGTCGTCCTGCACCTGCTGGTTTACCCCGCTTCCAACGCCTACAACTCCTACTTCGACCGGGACGAAGGCCCCATTGGTGGCCTCGAAAACCCGCCACCCGTGGACGAACGCCTCCACACCCTGGCCTGGGCACTCGACTTGCTGGCCCTCGCGCTCAGTTGGGTGCTCGTCGGCTGGCCGTTTGCCCTCGCCATGCTCGTGTACGGCGCGGTTTCCAAGGCGTATTCGCACGACAAAATCCGACTGAAAAAGTACCCCGTGCTGAGTTGGGCGGTCATCGGCGTGTTTCAGGGCGGGTTCACGTACCTGGCCGTGTTGCAGGCCGTGGACAACCTGCCGCTCGCTGACTTGCTCCGCTGGGAGCGCCTGTTTCCGGCCCTGCTCGCTACGGCCAACCTGCTCGGTTTCTACCCCATGACCCAGATTTATCAGCACGCCGAAGACGCCCGCCGGGGCGACCTGACGATGAGTCGCCTGCTCGGCATCCGGGGCACGTTTCTGTTCACGGGGGCCGTGTTCGGGCTGGTAACGGTGGGGTTTTTCGTTTTCCTGAATCAGAAATCAGCCTTCGGTTTGCCGCAGTTCGTGCTGTACCTGGCCTGCCTGGGGCCGGTGGTCGGGTATTTCCTGACGTGGCAGTTCAGGGCCTTCCGCGACGCCCGCTGGGCTGACTTCCGTTCAACGATGAAACTCAATGCCTTAGGCTCGCTCTGCCTGAATCTGTTTTTCGGGCTGCTCACCGCCGCGCGATTTTTTTGAAAATTTTTCGAAAAACGGCTTGACAAACGACGCCGGCGGCCTTTACCTTTGCCATCCCAAACGACACCGTTTGCGGCCACGCGAAAGTAGCTCAGCTGGTAGAGCGCGACCTTGCCAAGGTCGAGGTCGCGGGTTCGAACCCCGTCTTTCGCTCGAAAAAGCTCCGAAAACCTTCGGAGCTTTTTTTGTTGAAAACTTATTGCGCCGCCGTGCTCCGTCAGCTAAAGCAGACGGCAATGCGGGAGAAGCCCCCGCGCGGCGTCCGCTTCGGGGCTGAAACCACATTCTAAATTTGAGTCCCGAAGGGACTTTTTCGCAGCTTGCCGTCTTCTTTAGCTGACGGAGCACAGGCCCGCCCGGGTGGTGGAATGGTAGACACGAAGGACTTAAGTTGGCAGTGGGCAATTGGCAGTTGGCAAGCTGACTGCGCGGCCCGCGCCGTTGAGTGCCCGGTTGGAAACGACCGGAGCAGAACCGCTTAAATTCGGGGAAGCCTCCCAACGTGGTAATCCCGAGCCAAGCCCCGAACTTGTTTCGAGGAAGGTGTAGAGACTTGACAGGCGGCACCTACGTCCCGGACTCGCTTCGGGATACGGTGAAGAGAAAGTCCAGACCACAAATCCCGGCCCCGCGCCGGGAGCGGCGAAAGCCGTAGCTGGTACGAAAATCCTTTGGGCCGTAAGGCCTGTACGGGTTCGAGTCCCGTCCCGGGTACGAAAAAAGGCGCAGTCCTCGCGGTCTGCGCCTTTTTCTTTTTCCGAAAACTCCCGGCGTTAGTGCCGCGCCAGCGGTCGCTCCGGCAGGGGCTCCATTCGGAGTGGCGACTCCCGGCGTTTGGCGGCTTTTTTGCGGGCCTCGGCCAGGGATTCTTTTTCGATGCGGTCCAGGAAACTGATGGCTTCCTTCAGTTGGGCTTTCAGTTTCTGAATCTGTTTGCGGTCTTGTGCATTCATGGAGGTGCGCTTTCTAACGGCACCCGGAGAACACCAGTTTGGGCGTTAATGGTTCTGAAAACCAGCGATTTTTAGCTCGTTTTCTCTGCGAATTGCGGTTCCTTTTCTGGCTGCTCCACGGGCAGGTACACCGTGAATGTGGCCCCCTCGCCGGGGCGTCCGTCGGCGGTAATGAAGCCGTCGTGGTTCTCGACGATTTTCTTGCAAATGGTCAGGCCAATGCCCGTACCATCGTACGTTTGGCGGGCGTGCAGGCGTTGGAACAGCGTGAAAATTTTCGGAGCGTAGTGGGGTTCAAACCCGATGCCGTTGTCGCGGAAAGCGATGGCGGCGTACCGCTGTCCTGAAGGGGGATTGAACATCGGCGGGAGTTGTTCGCCGCTAAGTTCGGTGGCCGTAATGGCGATCCGCGGTGGTTTGTCCGCAAATTTGAGGGCGTTACTGAGCAGATTCGCCAGAAGCTGGCTCATCTGGAGAGGGATTGCCCGAACTGTGGGCAGAATGTCGCTCTCCAGCGTGGCATTTTTCTCTTCCAAAATCAGTTCATAATCACTTCGGATCTGGGCAAGAATGGTGTTGAGGTCGGTGGCAACAAACTCGTTTTCGGGATTCGTCAGCCGGCTGTAGTTCAGAATGCCGTGCAGCAAATCGGACATGCGCCGGGCGGAAACATCAATCCGGTTGAGCAGTTCGGCTCGTTTGGCTTCACTCGTGTTTTTTCGTTCCAGGAAACTGATGAACGCCTGGATTTTCCGCAACGGCTCTTGCAAATCGTGGCTCACCACGTAGTTGAACGATTCCAGTTCTTTGTTGGCCAACTGAAGCTGCGCGTTGCGCTCTTCCAGAAACTGATTTGACTCGTAGAGGGCCTGGGTGCGTTGGGCGACGAGGGTTTCCAGTTGCTCGGCAAAGGTTTTCTGCTCGTGAATGTCGGCGAAAGCCCCAATCCAGCGTACGATTTGCCCGGCTTCGTTGCGGACGGGTTCGCCGTGGACCGAGTGCCAGCGAAACGCGCCGTCCCTGCGCCGGAGCCGAACTTCGACCTTGTAAGTTTGGCCGGATTGCACACAATGCAACCAGGTTTGCATCAAGGGAGCAAGGTCGTCGGGGTGCACCATCTTCACCCACGTGTCGGGCTGCGTGGGGTCAAGGCCCGAATACGCCTGCCACTGCCGCGAGGCGTATTCGTAGGCCCCCTGCGCGTCGGTCGTCCAGACGAGGTGGGGCAGGGCTTCGGCCAGGGTGCGGAAGCGCTCCTCGCTTTCACGCAGGGCCTGTTCAGTCCCTTTTTGCTCGTCGATGTTGGTGGCCGTGCCCACCCACCCGGTGATGGCTCCATCGGCGTCAACCTGCGGAACACCCCGACTCAGGTGCCACCGGTAAGAGCCGTCGCGCATGTGCACGCGGTGCTCGTGTTCGTATACCCGGCCGGTGGCCACAGCCCGCTGCCAGGCTTCAAGGGTAGCGGCTAGGTCGTCGGGATGCACGACGCCTTCCCAGTGCCACTTGCCGTCGGGATTCTGGGTGGCCCCGGCAAATTCCGAAACCCGCTGGTTGTAGTACGTCACCGCGCCGTCCGACTCAGCCATCCAGACCACCTGAGGCATGGCATCAGCCAGTCGGGAGGCTTGCTGCTGGCTTTCGGCCAGGGTCTTTTTATCCCTGACCAGTTCGGTTACTTCGTACCCTACCGCAATGACACCTTCGGCCTGACCAACCGCATTTTTCAGAGGTTGGTAGTTGACGTTGAAAAAGCCCTCGTGGAGTTGACCGTTGCGCTGAAACGCGATGGGTTGCTCCCGAACTTCCTGGGGTCGACCCGTTTGCCAGACCGTTTGGTGGATGTACTCGGTGGCCGTGCCTTTCAACTCGGGATACACCGTGAAGAGCGATTGCCCCAGCAACTCGGTCGATGGCCTGCCGATCAGGTCGCAGTAGGCCGCATTGACAAAATCAAAAACCTGTCCGGCTCCCCGAAATACCGCGACGGCTACGGGCAGTTGCTCCACATACGTGCGCAACTTGTCGGGCGACGTGCCCGCCGGTGGAGGTGCCCCATCCAATGAAGCCTGGGTGGGTAGCTGGATCTCTTTCATGCGCAGTCGAACTGCTGGTGAGAAGGGTTCGGGATGGATCGTCTCATCGCGGTGAAGCGGCTAAGAGCGGGTGAGCAAGTTAGATGGAAATAGGCACACTTTAGTGCCCAGCATTAGATTAAGTCGCTTAGCTGACGTTAACGACGTTGATTAGGCATGGAGTTTTACCAAGCCCACTACATCAATTCAGCAACAGACCATGAAGCACCCTTTTTCCTTTTCCTGCCTAGTTGCCGGACTGCTACTCACTCATCTGGCATTGGGCCAAGGCGACAATGAACGGTCGGGTCGAGAGGACCGTCGCGACGGCTCGCGGGTGAGCGGCAGTCGCTCGGACCGCCGCTACGACGAATCGGACATGCGCAAAGCCTACGACCTCGGCTACCGCGAAGGCAAACAGAGCGTTGAGCGCGACGAAAAGCGCACCGAACGCGAAGAACGCCAGGACCGCCGCGCCGATTACAAGCACTTCGCGTTCGGCGTGTACGCCGGGGCCAACTCCACCCGCTTTGAAGGTGAAGATGTAGAGGGAAATCGCTTACGTGGTCGGCTGGGATACCAATTGGGCTTTTTCCTGCGCGGCGGTGGGCGCGTGTTCGGGCAGGTTGGGGCGGAGTATCTCACGTCGAGCAGCAATTTCTACACCCCCGGCGATGGCGCTAGCGTGGACGACATCAATGCCAGCATCAACCAGGAGTACCTGCACCTGCCCGCGTACATCGGGGTAAAATTGGCTCAATCGCGGCGGGGAATTTCGGCGGTGCGGCTGCAATTCGGGGCCGAGTACGCCGTGCCGGTGGGTGTAAAACGCAACGACTTCAACCTTCAGCAGAGCGATTTTCGCAGTGGTACCGTCAACGGACTCGTCGGGCTGGGCTTCGACGCCGGTCCGTTCATGCTGGGCCTGACGTACCACCACGGCTTTGCCGACGTGCTGAAGGAATCCAACACGAGCAAACGCCGGATTCTGGGTGTGAACGTGGGCGTGAAATTTTAGGCTTTTCCAAAACTCAGCGGTCCGTTTTCAGCACCCGCGTCGTCTTCGGGTGCAGGCCCGCTCCGCTGAGGCGCAGGCCGTACACGGCGGTCGGGAGCGCGGTAACATCGAGTTGCAACTCGTTTTCGCCCGCCCGGCCGTCGTGTTGCCACGTTTGCAGCACCGCTCCCAGCGCGTTGACCACCTGCACCTGAATCGGCCCCGGTCCGGTCAGAAACCACCGCATCGTCGCCCGGCCCGTGGTCGGGTTTGGGCTGACCGAGGGCGTCCGTCCATCAGCCAGCGGGCTGACCTGCGTGACGAGGGGCGTGTCGGCCCCGGCGCAGGTCGTGCCCGTTGCGGTCGGCGCCAACCGGGGCAGCAGGGGCAGGGAATTGCTCAGAAAATTTCCGTTTTCGCCCACACCCGGCACGGTGTAGGGCCGGGTCAGGGCCTCGAACCAGAGCCGGGCCACGAGCGCCTGACCTTCTTTTCCGAAATGCACGTTGTCGCAGCGGGCCGCCGCCCCGAGCGAGTCGGTGAACGGCCCAGTGAATACGCCCCAGCGCCCGAACGGGCCGGGAAACGGGTCGCCGTAGGGTTTGACCGGGGCCGTGGGGTCCTGGTTGGCGTGAGTGGCGTAGCCAATGACCCGCACCTGCTGGCGGACGAGCGCGGGCGAGGTGGTGCTGTCGTTGTAACTGGCCCGGGCCACAACCCAGGGGACGTTGAAGCCTGCGTCGGCCCAAGTCTGGCCGATGACCCGGTTGAGCGCCGCGTCGTAGCCGTTGGTGCGGTGGTCGCTTTCGCCTTGGTGCCAGAGCACGGCCCGCAGGCCGGTCGTCTGCGCGGTGCCGGCGAGCAGGGTTTGCAGGCTCCCGTACGGCACGACAGGCCCGAAGCGCGTCGTCAGTCCCTGGGCGCTGCGTTCCCAGTCGTCCACCTGGCTCCCGCCGTAGGCGGTCTGGTGAAACACGACGGGCACGCCCAGGCGCTCGGCGAACAAGTCGCCCAAAGCCCCCCAGTAAAACCGGAATTCCTTCGTCGGGCCGCTGCACGCGTTGCTGCCGCCGGGGAACGCCCGCCCGCCGGGGTCGTGCTCCGGACAGGCGGTTTTCACGTTGAAAAACTGCACGAAGCGCGGGTACCGCGTGGGCACTTCGTCGCAATTGACCGCCCCGGACGCGTTGGATTGCCCAGCAATCGCAAAAATTTCCCCCACCCCCATCACCACCTCCCGCGAGAGCGAATCGTTGGCCCGCACCTGCACGGCGTACAACCCGCCCGGTATGGCTTCTACCTGACACTCGACCCGCCTGGTACCAGCTCCGGCGGTGATGACGGCGGTTTCCCACGTCTCGACCACAGAGCGGGTTGGGTCGGCATCCGAGGTACGTTCACCATGGAGGCCAAGGGGCGCGAACCGCACCTGCACGGCCCGAAGCGGTGTGGCCCCCACTTCGCACACGACCAGTCGCACGGTGGCCTTGCCCGCCACGTCGCGCTGAAACACCGCGTTGGGCAGGGGCCACGCGATGCGTACCTGAGCCGTGGCCGTCAGTACTTCCAGCCATACCGACACACAAAGCAGCAAACGGACGAAGTGCATGACCAAACCGATTGGATGAACCCAAACCGTTTTAAAAATACGCACCAATCAGGTACGCGGTTTAGGGAGTTGGGGGCTCGTGATTATCTGGCAGCCAAACCACGCTTCCACCGCAACCGACCCACCCGTTTTTTCGTTAGCTTTGGGCACCCAACCGCGTTGATTATGAAATCGCTGCTGCTTGCCACCACGTTGGTGGCCTTTACCTTCGGATTCGTCGGATTTCTGCCTCCGTCGCCCCCAGCCAAGCCCGGCGAACCGGGCAAAATCCAGTGGATGAGCATCACCGAAGCCTACGCCAAAAACCAGAAACAGCCCCGCAAGCTGCTCATCGACGTGTACACCGACTGGTGCGGCTGGTGCAAGGTAATGGATAAAAACACGTTTCGCGACCCGAAGGTGGCGGCGTACATCAACCAGAAATTTTACGCCGTGAAGCTCGACGCCGAGCAGCGTGAACCCATCACGCTCGGCCCGCAGAAGTTTGAGTTCGTGCCCCAGGGTCAGAAGGGCTACCACCAGCTTGCCGCCGCGCTGCTCAACGGGCAGATGAGTTACCCGTCGGTGGTGTTTCTGGACGAAAAACTGGGCATGATTCAGCCCCTGCCAGGCTACCGCGACGCGAAGGAGTTCCACCTCATCGCCACGTACTTCGGCGACGACCACTACAAGTCGCAAAAATTCGAGAAGTACCAGGCGGAAATATACCCGAAGCTCTTCGCCAAAAAGTAGGCGGAACCTTTTCCGCACCGAACGCACTTGGAAGGGCACTGCCCGCTCTGGGTGCTCCACACCGGGTGCGTTTTTTCTTGAAATCCCTCCGCAAGGCGGGGCCGGTCTGCCAGCCCTGCCTCCGCACAAATCCCCTGCGGCTGGCAGACCTCCTTACTCATGGCGACCCTCCTCGATTTCGTCGGCAACACGCCGCTCGTTGAACTCAACAAACTGCATCAGAAACCCGGCGTGCGGCTTTTTGCCAAACTCGAAGGCCACAACCCCGGCGGCAGCGTGAAAGACCGCGCCGCCCTGAGCATGATTCGCGGTGCGCTGGAGCGGGGCGACATCCGGCCCGGCCAGCGGCTCATCGAAGCCACCAGCGGCAACACGGGCATCGCCCTGGCGATGATTGCCCGGCTGTTCGACCTCGCCATCGAACTGGTCATGCCCGAAAATTCCACCCGTGAGCGCGTGCTGACGATGGAGGCCTTCGGGGCTACCGTGACCCTGCTCGACAGCATCGAAGCCTGCCGGGATTACGCCGAAGCCAAAGCCGCCGGGGACGAGGCGTTTCTGCTCAACCAGTTTGCCAACCCCGACAACTACCTGGCCCACTACCGCACCACCGGCCCCGAACTCTGGCGGGACACCGGGGGGCAAATCACGCACTTCGTTTCCTCGATGGGCACCACGGGCACCATCATGGGCACGTCGCGTTTTTTGAAGGAAAAAAATCCGGCGATTCAGATCGTCGGCTGCCAGCCTACGGAAGGTTCGTCGATTCCCGGCATCCGCCGCTGGCCCGTGGAGTACTTGCCCAAAATCTACGACCCAAGCCGCGTGGACCGGATTCTGGACGTGTCGCAGGAAGAAGCCACCGAGATGACCCGCCAGCTCGCCCGCGTGGAGGGTGTCTTCGGCGGCATGAGCAGCGGGGGGGCCGTTAGCGCCGCCCTGCGCCTGGTCAACGAGTTGGAAACAGGCCTCGTCGTCTGCATCATCTGCGACCGGGGCGACCGGTATTTGTCGAGTGAGTTGTTCGGGAAGTAGCCCGACGTGCCACGATTTTTTTCGTGGCACGTCTATCCCAACTCCTAAACCGCCCGCAACTGGTGCAAACAGTACGTCTGCGCCAGCAGCAGCAGTTTCTGAAAATCCGGCACGCGGACACGGGCTTCGCGGATGCGGGAAGGGGGCAAAGCCTTGATTTTAGCGAAAAGCCGGAGGTAGTAGCGGTAGGCCAGGTACACCCCCAGCCGGGCGGAGCGGGGCAATTGGCGGATGCCGCGCAGGGCGTCGTCGAAGTCCCGCTGGATGTCAGCTTCAATGGCTTTTTTGTCCCGTTCGGTGAAGGCGTTGAAGTTCACGCCGGGGAAGTACGTGCGGCCCCGCTCGTCGTAGTCGGCTTTCAGGTCGCGGAGAAAATTCACTTTCTGAAACGCCGCGCCGAGTTTGCGAGCGTCGGCCTTGAGCCGGTTGTAGAGCGCCGCGTCGCCTTCGCAGAAAATCCGCAGGCACATTAGCCCCACCACCTCGGCCGAGCCGTAGATGTACTCCTGGTAGCCGTCGGGGGCGTACGTCGTTTCGGTCAAATCCATTTCCATGCTGTGCAGGAAAGCCTCGATGAGGTCGCGGTCGATGCCGTACTGGTTCACCACTAGTTGGAACGAATGCAGCACGGGGTTGAGGCTGATGCCCTCGTCGATGGCCCGGTAGGTATCGGTACGGAAATCGGCAAGCAGGCGTTTTTTGTCGAACCCGTGAAACGTGTCTACGATTTCGTCGGCGTAGCGCACGAAACCATACACGGCGTACACCGGCAGCCGGAACTTTGGGGCCAGCGTCTTGATGCCCAGCGTGAACGACGTGCTGTACTCCTGCGTGATGAGGCGGCTGCACCCGAAGGTAGTTTGGTCGTAGAGGTTCATTTCCGGAGAAGAAGTCAGGAGTCAGAACTCAGGATTCAGTAGAAAATGCAGCGTGCCGTTCTACTCAATCCCGACTACCGACTCCTGAATCCTGATTTCAATTCCTTTTCCACTTCCCCCGCCACGACCAGCCCCGAGATGAGCGAGGGCGGTACGCCGGGGCCGGGCACGGTCAATTGCCCGGTGTAATACAAATTGCGCACACGGCGGTTTTTCAGCGAAGGCTTCAGCAGGGCCGTTTGCCGGAGCGTGTTGGCCAGGCCGTAGGCGTTGCCCTTGTAGGCGTGGTAATCTTCGATGAATTCGCGGTGGGCGTAGCTGCGTTTCACCGTCACGTGCGGGCGAATCGGGTGCCCCACGTACCGCTCCAGGCGGTCCATCACCAAATTATAGTATTTCTCGCGGATGTCCGTCGGTTCGTCGAGGTTGGGCGCGACGGGGATGAGGAGGAACAGGTTTTCCTGCCCAACCGGCGCGACGGACGGGTCGGTTTTCGAGGGAGCCGAGACGTAAAACAGCGGGCGAGCGGGCCAGGCCGGTTCGGTGTAAATCTGGTGGGCGTGCTGGCGGAAATCTTCGTCGAAAAACAGGTTGTGGTGCAGCAGCTTGTTCACCCGCCGGTTCACCCCGAGGTAGAACAGCAGCGACGAAGGGGCCAGCGTGCGCGACTCCCAGTACGATTCGGAATAGTTGCGGTAGGCGGGTTCGAGCAGGGCGTCGTCCACGTGGTGGTAGTCGGCCCCGGCCACCACGGCGTCGGCCTCGTAGCTGCCCTTCGCCGTCCGCACCCGCCAGGCCGCTCCGTCGCGCACTTCGATGTGCTCCACGGTCTCGCCGAAGCGGAACGCCACGCCTTTTTCTTCGGCCAGCGCCACCATGCCCTTCACGATTTCGTGCATCCCGCCCAGGGGGTACCAGGTGCCCATCGTGATTTCGGCGTAGTTCATCAGGCTGTACATGGCGGGGGTGTTTTCGGGAACCGCGCCCAGAAACAGAATGGGAAATTCCATCAACTTCAGAATTTTTTCATTCTGAAAAAACTTCCGCACGTGCCCGTGGAACGATTGCAGCACGTCGAGCCGGGCCACGTCGGCGAGGAGTTTCAGGCTTAGAAACTCCGAAACTCGGCGACTGGGCTTCCAGACGAATTCCCCCACGCCGACTTTGTACTTGTATTCAGCCTGTTCGAGAAACTGGTGAAAGTGCGGCGTAACGCCCGGCTCCATCTGCTCAAAGAGCGCCGCCAGCGGCTCGATCCCGGCAGGCAGGGCGATGGTTTCGTCTGGCCCGAAAACGACGGCGTACGACGGATCAAGGCGGACGAGGTGGTAGTAATCCGATGGTTTTTTGCCGAACCGGGCGAAGTAGTTTTCGAACACATCGGGCATCCAGTACCAACTCGGCCCCATGTCGAAGGTGAAGCCGCCTTCGCGGAACACCCGCGCCCGCCCGCCGGGCTGGTCGTTTTTTTCGAGAACGGTCACGCGGTAACCCCGGTCGGCCAGGGCGGTGGCGGCAGCCAGACCCGCGAAGCCCGCGCCAATAACGACGATGTGTTTTCCTGCCATAATCTGCATTCAGAGTGTACGCACCCGGGCCGCAAATTGGCCGATTCGGGCTACCGGAGCAACATTTTTTTGAAACCGGCGGAAAACAAAAAAGTTGGAGGAAACCTCCAACCCTTTGCAACCTTCTTCTGTTAACCAAAAAACTTGCTATCGTCAGAGACAGGTAAGTGGTGAGAAACGAGACGTTTTACACTTCATCTTCACAATTCATTTCTCATCACTTACCTGTTACTCATATCAGTTCCAGTGCGCGTACATGTGGAGTTTGCCCTTGAGTTCTTTGCGCGCAATGTGGATGCGGTTTTTCACCGTTCCAATCGGAATGTTCAGCTTGTGCGCGATTTCGTGGTATTTGAACCCCCGGAAGTGCATCATAAACGGCGTCCGGTAGGCGTCGTCGAGGGCTTCGACGGCCCGGTTGATGTCGTTCAGGGCAAACGTGGAATACGCGCCGTTGTCGGTGCTGCTTTCCACCGAGTTGATGTAGTGCAGGTTTTCCGACGTGTCGATGAAGGTGTTCTTCCGCACCATCCGCTGGTAGTTGGTGATGAAAGTATTCTTCATGATCGTGTACAGCCAGGCCTTCAGATTGGTGCCATCGGCGTACTTATCGCGGTTAGTGAATGCTTTGAGGAGGGTATCCTGAAGCAAATCGTTGGCGTCTTCCGAGTCTTTCGTTAACCGTAAGGCGAAAGGCCGCAGGGATTTGGAGACCTTGCCGATGCTGTGAGTGAATTCCAACGCCGTCATGGTGGTCAGGTTTTGATTTTGTTTAAGCCAAAACAAGTGGTCGTTAAACAAACTTCCAAACGATTTGCCTAAAAAATTTTAATAAAAGTTAAACAAGAGATGCGGGTCTACTTCAACATAACTCAAATACAACCCCTTAAAACGGCCATAAACAGCGATTTTGCCCCTCGAGTCACAATATTTCCGAATCTTATTGTCTATCTAATCACTTCATATATTAAACAAATTTTAGACCTTGTTGGATCTCTCACTCTGGCATCTAATGATTTTGCAACATGATTGCACGAATTTTGTACCTTCGTTTTCTCAAACCGATCAATGGGGCCCATGAGGTACGCGCTGGTATTGCTGCTGGGAACCGTACTGACCAGAGCTTACGGACAATCGCCGTGTACGTGTACCGTTCAGGGTAGGGTGGCCGAGAGCCAACGGGGTGACGCCGTAGCGGGCGCGGTGGTTTTTCTGAAGGGCACTCAGCGAAGCACGGTGAGCGACAGCGTTGGATTTTATTCGCTAAAAAATCTTTGCCAGGGCCAATACATACTGGTATGCCAGTTGGTAGGATACAAGCCGTTTGAAACAAAACTTCTGCTGACACACGCTGAAACGGAACAGGATTTAACCCTCCGCGAGGCCGATGTTCACCTCCAGAACGTAGTCGTAACCGCCCGACGCGCTGCCCCTTCCACCCTGAGCCGCTCCGACCTCAGCGGTACTGATCTTGATCGTACCCGGGGCCAGAGTCTGGGCGAAGCACTGAAGGCCGTCTCGGGGGTGACCAGCCTGCAAACGGGAAGCAACATCGCCAAACCCGTCATTCACGGCCTGCACTCCAACCGCGTGCTGATTCTCAACCACGGTGTGCGCCTCGAAGGGCAGCAGTGGGGTGCCGAGCACGCTCCCGAGGTGGACCCGTTCGTGGCCAAAAAACTGAGCGTGGTGAAAGGAGCCGCCGCCGTGCGCTACGGAGCCGATGCCGTGGGCGGCGTGGTGCTGGTCGAACCCGACCCCCTGCCCGACACGAGCGGCGTTTCGGGGGAACTGAACCTCGTGGGGTTTTCCAATGGGCGGCAGGGCGTAGTGTCGGGCCTGGCGCAGGGTGGTCTGCGGGGCGTACCCGGCCTCGGCTGGCGGGCACAGGGCACGGCCAAGCGGGGAGGCGACGTGCGCGCGGCCACGTACCGGCTGGTCAACACGGGCATCCGGGAACTGAATTTTTCGCTCGCGGCGGGCTACCGCACGCACCGGGCGGGTGCCGACGTGTTTTTCAGCCAGTTCAACACGCTCATCGGGATATTTTCCGGCTCGCACATCGGCAGCACCACCGACCTCAGCGCCGCTCTGCAAAGCCCGCGTCCGCGTCCCGAATACACCCCCAACCGCTTCAGCTACCGCATCGAACGTCCCTACCAGGACGTCCAGCACAATCTGCTCAAAACCCACGCCTTCTGGCGACCCGCCGGGGGCGGTACGGTGAGCCTGACACTTGCCCGGCAGTTCAATTACCGCGCCGAGCACGACGTGGCCCGCAACGCCAACAGCGTACAGCAGCGCTTCCGACTCACCACGTACACGGGTGAAGTAATTTGGGAAATGCCTCGCCTGGGTCGATTCACGGGCACGCTCGGGGCCAGCGGCCTGGTGCAGCAGAACCTCTCGACGGGTTTTGAAATCACCCAGCCTCTCAACCGCACGGTGCTGATTCCGAACTTTCGGAATTGGCTGGGCGGGGTGTTTCTGATCGAACGACTCGTGACGCCCCGCTGGGAATGGGAACTGGGCCTGCGTCTCGACGCACGGCACCTGCAAAGTTTCCGCAAACGCTTCGCCGCCGCCAGCAACGACGAGGTAGCGGAGGAGAACCGCTTCAACCATAACCTGTCGGGCACCTTCGGCGCGATTTACACCCTGCGCGAGGGCTTCACCCTGCGCTTCAACTCGGGCACGGCCTGGCGACCGCCCAACGTGAGCGAACTGTACTCCAACGGCGTGCACCACGGCGCGGCGGCGTTTGAGGAAGGTGACGCCAGCCTGCAACCCGAAACGGCCTACAACACCTCCCTGACGGGCAACTACGCCAGCAAACGCGTGGCGCTCGAACTTCACTTGTTTTACAACTACATCCAGAATTTCATCTACCTCAATCCGCAGGATTCGGTCCGGCTGACCGTGCGGGGAGCCTTTCCATACTTTCGATACACGCAGGTGGACGCCGCCTTCCGGGGCTTCGACGCCTCCGGCTCGGTGCGGCTCACCGACCGCCTGACGCTGACGAGCAAATACGCCTTCCTGCGCGTGCGCGATGTGCGAAACGACCGCTACCTGGTCAACATCCCGTCAAATCGCTGGGAGAACAGCCTTCGGTACGATTTCGGCAAACGTAATGCGTACCTCCTGTTGGGCAGCCTGTACGTAGCCCGGCAGACACGCGTCGAGCCGAACAGCGACTTCGCCCCGCCCCCCCCCGCGTACTGGCTTTTCAACGCCGAGGCCGGGCTGACGTTGAAGTCGCTCAACCGTCCGCTCAACCTCAGCCTGAGCGCCACCAACCTGCTCAACGTCAGCTACCGCGAATACCTCAACCGCTTCCGGTACTTCGCCGACGATCTGGGGCGCAACGTGGCCCTCCGGGCGAAGTGGGCTTTCTGAACCACCCCAGAACCAGCTTCTTCAGAAATAAAAAATGCAATTATGTTGCATTGAAGATCATTGTCGTCAATATTTGCAACAACGTTGCGATAAAATACGTATGAAAACACCCTCCACAACCTGGACGATGCTGGTGCTGCTCACGGCATTGACCTTAACGGGCTGCAAAAAAGACGACGCCCCCGAACCCGAAGAAAACGAACTCATCACGACGGTGACGCTTACGTTCGCCGAACGCGGCACGACCAACGTGCGCACCGTCACCTGGCGGGACGCCGACGGCGAAGGTGGTGCCGTCCCCACGGTTGGCAAGCTTTCGCTGGCCCCCAACAAAATTTACGATCTGACCGTATCGGTGCTGGACGAATCGAAAAGCCCGGTAGCCGACATCACGGAAGAAATCGAGGAGGAAGCCGACGAGCACCTATTTGTGTACACGCCCACCCCGGCCAACCTACTGACGGTCACGATCACCGACAAAGACGCGCGCAACCAGCCCGTGGGCCTCAAAGCCACGGCCACCACCGGCGCCGCAGCTACGGGCAAACTCCAGGTAGTGCTGCGCCATCAGCCTCCCGTGGGCGGCAGCCCGGTGAAAAACGGCACCGCTGGCCCCGGCAGCACCGACTTCGACGGCACTTTTGATGTGGAAATCAAGTAGCAGGACGTGTACCCTGCGCGGAAACGGCGGTGCCCCTGGTGCCGCCGTTTTTTTGTGTTCCGGCTACGGCGCGTAGGTAAATCCGAGGGGGTCGGGAAATCGGTAGCGGTAGCCGAGGCGGGCGATGAGGCGGGCGGGGGAAATGATTTTGAAGGGTTCGGGCGCGGCGGGCGCGCCAAAACTCGGGGCTTCCCACCCAACTTGTTCGGCGTTTTTGCGGTAGATGTCGCGTCGGATGGGGTGTTCGGGGGCGACGGCGTTGAAGGTTTCGCCCCAGACTTGTTGCCGGATGATTTCGGAAATAATGCCCACGGCGTCGTCGCGGTGGATGAAGTTGACGGGTACGTCGCCGGTGGTTACGGTTTTTCCAATGAAATACTTTCCCGGAATCCGGTCGTAACCCATCAGCCCGCCGAAGCGGATGACAGTAAGCGGCACGCCGGTTTGCCTCAATGTATTTTCGGCCTGGATGAGCGGGTGGTTTTCGAGGACCGCAGCGGTTTCGGTCATTTCCCCCCCGGAGTCCGGGTAAACCGACGTCGAGGAAATGTAAACAATTGCCACCTGCCCACTGCCCACTGCCAACGTTTCGGCCAGCGCCGCGATTTGGGCCGGGTGAAACGCGTCGCCCTGCTGCCCGGCCCGGGGTGGGATGCTGACGACGAGCACGCCGGTATTTTCGAGGAATCCGTCCAAGTCACCTTCCGGCTGGGGTTTGAACGCGATTTGGTACGGCTCGATGCCCGCTTTCGCCAGGTCGGGCAGGCGCTCGGCGCGGGTGGTGCTGCCTTTCAAGCGGTAGCCCTGCCGGACGAGGTCAGCACCGAGCGGCAAACCGAGCCAGCCACAGCCAAGGATGGCGACGGTCTCAGACATAAAATTTCTTGAGTTCAATCAGGCGTTCCACCGCGTCGGGCACCATGTACCGAATGGAGCGCCCGGCCTTGAGCTGCGCCCGGATGAACGTAGCCGAAATGTCGAGCAAGGGCGCTTCCACCATCCGCACGTTGGCGTGCGCGTGAAACGGACTCGGCGCGGAGTTCGGTCGCGGGTACACGTACAGCCCGAAGTCGGCGAGGATGGCCTCGTGCTCTTTCCAGTTGCCAAACTGGGCCAGGTTGTCTTCGCCGATGATGAGGCAAAAGGCGTGTTGGGGGAATTTCTCGCGCAGCCGCCGGAGCGTGTCGATGGTGTAGCTGGGCCGGGGCATCGAAAACTCCACGTCAGTGGCCTTCAGGCGGTGGTTGTCGGCAATGGCCCGTTCGACCAAATCGTACCGGTCGAATTCGTGGAGCAGCGACTTGTTTTTCTTGAACGGATTCTGTGGCGACACCACGAACCACACCTGCTCCAAATCGGTCGTCGTCGCCATCACGTTGGCCACGATGAGGTGCCCGACGTGGATGGGGTTGAACGAGCCGAAGAACAAGCCAATGCGCATGGGGGAGTTGTAAGTCGTAAGCGGTCCGCCGCTGCGGTCGTAGGTGGCTTTTCTTACCCCTTATACCTTACCCCTCAAATAACCGTTGCTTTCGCCGGAATCACGTCGCGTTGCAGAAAATCGTCCACGAGTTTCTGGGCTTTGGCGAGGGCGGTGTCGAGGTCGTCGTTGACGAGGATGACGTCGAACTGGTCCTGGAAACTCATCTCGAATTTCACTTTGAAGAGGCGCCGCGAGAGGCTGTCATCGGTTTCGGTACCGCGTCCGCGCAGGCGCTGGGCGAGTTCTGCTTCCGAAGGCACTTTCACGAAAACGGCCAGCGCCCGGTTGCCGTAATGTTCCTTGATGCTCAAGCCCCCGCGCACGTCCACGTCGAAAATCACGTGTTTGCTCTCACTCCACACCCGTTCGATTTCCGATTTCAGCGTACCGTAGTACGCACCGGGATACACCTCTTCCCACTCCACAAACTCGTGGTTGTCGATTTTCTGCTTGAATTCAGCGGGGGTGAGAAAGTAGTAATCCTTGCCGTTTTCCTCGCTACGGCCCCGCTTGTCGCGGGTGCAGGCCGAGATGGAAAAACCGAAATTGGCGTTGGTAGCCAGCAGGTGTTTGACGATGGTTGTCTTGCCCGAACCCGACGGCGCAGAAAAAATGATCAATTTGCCTTGCATGGCGCAAGTTAGGGAATTGTTGAGTGTTGATTCGTTGAATTGTCGATTTCAAAAATCAGCACGTTGCAAATCAACGACTTGCAGTTAGGGCAACGATTCAACAATTCTTAAAGCTTGGCAACGCGGGTGCGGATGGATTCGAGCAGGGTGGGCGGAACGTCTTTTCGTTCAAGACGCATAAGAAGCGCGTCTTTGATGCTTTTTTCGAGGGCGAAACCGTGTTCGCAGGGGAGGCATTTGCCGATGTTTTTCCGAATGTGTTCGAACTGCTCAGGCGAGGCTTCGCCGTCGAGAACGAGTTCGATCATTTTCATGCAGTCGGTGCGGTGTTGGCAGTGGTGTTGCTTGCCCTCGTCGCCGGCTTTGGCCGAAGCATCCACTAAAGCCGACAATTCTTCGATTTGATAAGGCTGGCTCATTGTCAGTCAGGTTGTCAGGATGGCACGGAAACCGTCGTGGGTCAGGGCTTGGTTCCGCCAATGATAACTTTTTCTAAAAAAATGTTAATTTAATTACCTGAGGGACAAAGGATTATTCGGGTACTTCCTCTTCGGTGTTGTAACCCATCGAAGCGGCGTACGTTTTGAGTTTGTCTTTCAACAGCATCCGGGCGCGGTGCAGGCGGGACCGGACGGTGCCAATGGGAATGTCGAGAATCTTGGCCATCTCCTCGTAGGTGAACCCCTCCACGTCGCAGAGGATGATGACCGTGCGGAAATCGACCGGCAGTTGGTTCAGCGCCCGGGCGATTTCGTCGCCGAGCAGTTCTTGGACCGTCTCGCTGCGCAGATCGGTGGTTTGTTCGGTACCGGCGCTTTCTTCCGAGTCGTAGTACTGCTCGATTTCCTGATAATCAACTTTATTCGGCTCCTTCGTTTTTTTCCGGTAGTCGTTGATAAAGCTGTTTTTCAGGATGCGGAACAGCCATGCTTTGGCGTTGGTTCCGGTCTCGAAGGAATTGATGAATCGAAAGGCCTTCAGGTACGTGTCCTGCACGAGGTCGTTGGCCTCGTCTTCGTCCATCGTCAGGCGGAAGCCGAAGTTGTACATGGAGTTGATGTGGGGCATAAACTCCTTGTCGAAGATGCGGTATTTCTCTTCGTCGCTGTAGTTCTGACGTTGGGGAAGGACCTCCTCTTGTTCCTGCTCCTGTTCAATGGGTTCTTGCTCGTCGGCCATAGGAATGCGTGTGAGGGGTAAAGGTAGAGAAACAACCCCTCGCACAAAACTTGCCACGCTGAATTTGGTTGGCTGGGGCTGTCAAAGTGGCGGAATTTTTCCTCAACTTCTGCGGAAAACTTGGAGCAGGGTAATGACCAACGTTGTGAACAACGTGCTGACGCCCACCTTTGCCAGCGTTGGTAGCCAGAGGTTCCAGTTGGCCGCTTCCAGAAAAAACACGGCCAAGTGGTGCACCAGTACCAGCAACGCCGTATACGTCAGCACCCAGGGCAAACCCATCTCGCTAATGTACGGCTCGTTGCGCTCTTCGTAGCCGCGCGGGGGCATGAGCAGGCGAATGGCAAACGGCCGCAGGTAGGCCACCAGCACCGTGGCGGCGGCGTGCATGCCGGGGGTGTTGTAAAACACATCGACCAGCAGCCCCGCCCCGAACCCAATGAACATGGCCGTAATCAGGCCGATGTCGAAGGGCAGCATGATCACCGTGGCCACGTACACGAAGCAAAACCCGTAGTGAAACAGCGCCAGGTTGCGAAACAGCAACACCTGCAAGGTCACAAACACCAGCGACCAGATGATGAGGTTGAGGAGGGTTCGGGTGGTCAAAGGTTGGTTTTCAGTTTACGGTTTTCAGTTTTCGGTTTACGGTTTTTCAGCTTTTTCCGCAAAGCAACTGAAAACTGTAAAGGCTACGCGCCCCGCCGTAAACTGAAAACTACTTTTTCGCTTCCGCTTCCAGCGAATCCTGCTCGGCTTTGAGGAGGTTGTCCACCACGTACACGTACGAGAGGTTCGGGAAATCGGTGGCGAGGCGGAGCTTGATGTCCCAGAACGCGCCGTCGGTGCTGGGTTTCAACTCGCGGACGTAGCCCACGGGCACCCCGCCGGGAAACACCGAGTTGAGGTCGGAGGTGACGACGGTATCGCCCAGCTTCACCGATTTGTACCGCGAAAGGTACAGCAAATTGATGAGGTCGGGGCTGACGCCGTCCCACTTGGCCGAGGCGATTTCGCCGTTACGCTGGATTTTCGAGGAAACCATGTTTTCGGAATGCAACACCGAGGTGAGCACCGAAAAATGCTCCGAGCAAACTTTCACCTTGCCCACCACGCCCGTGGCCGAAATCACGCCCATGCCGGGCCGCACGCCGTCGGCGGTGCCTTTGTCGATGGTCAGAAAGTTGTTCGACAAACTCGTGGAGTTGTTGATGACCTTCGCCACGAGCGTGTGGAAGCGGTTGGCCACGGCGGAGTCGGCCTTGTAGTTGAGGCTGGTGAGTTGCTGGCTGCGGAGTTGGGCCAGTTGGGCGTGCAGGCGGGCGTTTTCGTCGGCCAGACCCGCGTTGACCCGCCCCAGGTTCATGTACTGCGTGGCGGCGGCCTGCACCTGCATCAGCCGCCCGGCGTAGTAGTTGGCCGAGTTGAAGTACACCGCGCTGGGGTAGTTGTTGTACTTGAAAAACAGCCACAAACTCAGCACCTCCAGCGCCACGAACAAAATAAACGCCCGCTGCCGGGCGATGAACGCGAAGAGTTGATCCACAAACGGGGGTAATTAGGAATTGGGTGATTGGGTAATTGGTCTTTTTCCCGAAACCAATTACCCAATCACCCAATCAACAAATCAACTAATCAGCACAGCCCGGTACTTGTCCAAATCCTTGAGCACTTCGCCGGTGCCGCGCACGACGGCCTTGAGCGGGTCGTCGGCGATGTGGATGGGGAGTTTGGTTTTGGCTGCGATGCGCCGGTCAAGGCCGTGGAGCAGCGCCCCGCCGCCCGTGAGGTGAATGCCGTTGTGGTAAATGTCAGCCGAAAGTTCCGGCGGCGAAATTTCGAGGGCTTTCATCACGGCCTCCTCGATTTTCGAGATGGACTTGTCGAGGGCGTAGGCGATTTCGGAATACGTCACCTTGATTTCCTTCGGAATCCCCGTCATCAGGTCGCGGCCTCGGATTTCGTAATCGGCGGGCGGGTTGTCGAGTTCGGGCAGGGCCGCGCCGACTTCGATTTTGATCATCTCCGCCGAACGCTCGCCGATGAGCAGGTTGTGCTCGCGGCGCATGTAATCGACGATGTCACGCGTGAATACGTCGCCGGCAATGCGAATGGATTGTTCGCAGACAATGCCCGACAGGGCGATGACGGCGATTTCGGTGGTGCCGCCGCCGATGTCTACGATCATCGAGCCGTTGGGCTGCTGAATGTCGATGCCAATGCCAATGGCCGCCGCGATGGGTTCGTGCACCATGTACACTTCCTTCGCCCCGGCGTGTTCGGCGGAATCTTTCACGGCCCGTTTTTCTACTTCAGTAATGCCCGACGGAATGCAAATCACCATCCGGTGCGAGGGCGTGAAAAATCGGCTGCCCGTATCAATCAGTTTGATCATGCCGCGAATCATCAGTTCGGCGGCGGTAAAGTCGGCAATCACCCCATCGCGCAGGGGGCGGATGGTTTTGATGTTTTCGTTGGTTTTTTCGTGCATCTGCATCGCCTTGGTTCCGATGGCCAGCACTTTGCCGGAAATCTTGTCCATGGCGATGATCGAAGGTTCGTCGACGACAATCTTGTCTTTGTGGATGATCAGCGTGTTCGCCGTACCCAAATCAATGGCGATGTCGCTGGTCAGGAAATCAAACAATCCCATTTGAAAGGCGTTGGGGGGGTCGTGGCAGGGTTAGTTTACTGAGTATGTGCAAAATTAGGGAAGTTTCGCCAGAAACAACCCCGGCAGATTTTATTTATGGCGGCAATTGCGGAGGGCAGAAGCGGGGGCAGGTTGCGCCCTGAACGAACCGCCTCCGGGCTTTGTTGCCCGGTTGGAACGTTGATTGCAGGGCTTTTTTACGAACTTTTCCCCAACCCGCTCATCGTTACCTTTTTGAGAAATTTAGCATGAAGAAGAACCAACACAGCAAACAGGAAGAAACCCCAAAACCGACGAAAGAAGAACGCTTCCTCTCCCGACTCAACGACGAAATCTATTCCTTTTTCGACCTCAACTACGAGCGGGCGTTTTCGCTCAACGAAATCCACAAGGCGTTTTCAGTGAAAGACCGCCGCACGAAGGCGCTGTTTCAGGCCATTGTCGAAGACCTCGCCGAAAGCGGCAAACTCCTCCGCCATTCCGACGGCACCTACACCGTCGACACGGGCCTCCGTTACCGCACGGGCCGCCTCGAACACGCCAACCCCCGCTTTGCCTTCCTCGTCTCGGAGGAATTTCCCGACAACGACGTGTGGATTGCCACCGAAGACCTCAACGGGGCGATGGACGGTGACGTGGTGAACGTGGCCGTTTGGCAGGGCAGCAAACGCAGCGGTCGCCGCGCCGAAGGCGAGGTGAAGGAAATCCTCGAACGCCGCCACGCCACGGTCGTGGGTACCCTGGAACAAACCGGTCCGCGTTTTGCTACGCTCGTGCCCGACAACCGGCGGATTTACGAAGAATTTTACGTGCCCGCTTCCGCCCTCAACGGCGCCAAAGCGGGCGAGAAGGTGATTCTGCGCGTGACGCAGTTCCCGGAATTCGGCAAACGTACCGAGGGCGAGGTGGCCGAGGTGCTGGGCAAAGCCGGTGAAAACAACACCGAAATGCACGCCATCCTGGCCGAATTCGGCCTACCCTACCGCTTCGACGAAGCCGTGGACGCCGAGGCCAACGCCATTTCGGACCAGTTGACCGACACCGATTTGCAAGGGCGTCGCGACTTCCGGGCCATCACCACCTTCACCATCGACCCGGTGGACGCGAAGGATTTTGACGACGCCCTTTCCGTCGAGTTTTTGGAGAACGGCAACGTCCGCATCGGCGTCCACATCGCCGACGTGACGCATTACGTGAAGCCGGGCACGCTGCTCGAACGCGAAGCCAGCCAGCGGGCTACCTCGGTGTACCTCGTGGACCGCACCGTGCCGATGCTGCCCGAAAAACTCTCGAACAACCTCTGCTCGCTCCGACCCCACGAGGACAAGCTGACGTTCTCGGCGGTGTTCGAGCTGACGCCGGAGGCGAAGGTGGTCAACGAGTGGTTCGGCCGTACCGTGATTCACTCTGACCACCGGTTTGCCTACGAAGGCGCACAGGAAGTGATGGATGGCAAGGCGGAAGGGCCGTTTCGGCAGGAATTGCTCACGCTCAACGATCTCGCCAAAAAACTCCGCGCCGAGCGCTTCGCCCACGGCGCGGTCAATTTCGAGACCGTCGAAGTGCGCTTCCGGCTCGACGAGGTCGGCAAGCCGCTGGGCGTGTTCCAGAAAGTCCGCGTGGACGCCCACAAGCTCATCGAGGAGTTCATGCTGCTGGCCAACAAGCGCGTGGCGGAGTTTGTCTTCCACAAAAAGAAAGACGATCCCCGCAACACGATGGTGTACCGCATCCACGAAGCGCCGGACATTGACAAACTCCAAACCTTCGCCACCTTCGCCCAGAAACTCGGCTACAAGCTCAAAATCGACGGCACCAACGTGTCGCGGGCGCTCAATGGCCTGATGGAAAGCGTGGAAGGCAAGCCCGAGCAGAACGTCATCGAAAGCCTCGCCGTGCGCACGATGGCCAAAGCCCGCTACTCCACCGACCCGGTGGGCCACTTCGGGCTGGCCTTCGACCACTACTCGCACTTCACGTCGCCCATCCGCCGCTACCCCGACATGATGGCCCACCGCCTGCTCCAGCACTACCTCGACGGCGGCCAGCCCGCCGACCGGGCCGCCTACGAAAGCCAGTGCAAGCACTCCTCGGAGCGGGAGCGCGTGGCCGCCGAGGCCGAGCGGGCCTCCATCAAGTACAAGCAGGTGGAGTTCATGAGCGAGTTGCTCGGCGAGGAATTCGACGGCCTCATCACGGGCGTGACCGAGTTCGGGATGTTCGTCGAAATCACCGAAACGGCCTGTGAAGGGTTGGTGAAAATGTCCGACCTGAAGGACGATTTTTACGAACTCGACAAACAGAACTACCGCATCGTGGGCAAGCGCAGCGGCCGGGTATTCACCTTCGGCGACCCCGTGCGGGTGCGGGTGAAGGAAACCAACCTCGCTCGCCGCAGCATGGACCTCGAACTCGTCGGGGCCGACCGCCGGGCCTTCCGCCCCGACTACCGCGCCGACCGGCGGCGGCACGCCGATGCGATGCCTCGCGGCAAGCGCCGGGAGCGGGCGACGCGGCGGCGGTAAGGGTTTGAAGTTGTACCCGGAATGGTTTACTTTGTGAACACCTTCATTTCCAGCAAGCCATGTCAAAATTCGTCGCCTTCGCCAGTTTGCAGAAGCAGTTGGGCCAGGAATCCGCCGAAGCGGTGGCGGAGTTCGTCGAGGCTCAACACCAGGAATCGTCGCAGACAACCGCCACGAAGGAAGACCTTCTGGCCGTAAAGGTTGAACTGCTTCGTGAAATCGCGAAGCTGCGGGAAGACATGGCTCGTAGTGAAACGAACATTATCAAAGAAATCTCCGGCAAATACAGTTGGCTGGTGGCCGTGCTTTCGGCGCTGGGCGTGATTATTACGCTGATTAATAAGTTTTTGCCAGGGTAAGAGTCCTGTTTTCCAAAAGAAAAAGCCCGCAGGTTTGCGGGCTTTTTCTTTTGGAAAAGGCGTCGCATTTAGTGAAAGATTCTCACCATTCTTCATACCTAAGAAATAGCACTTCGCGCAAATGCTCCAGTTGAAAAATGGGACGGGGGTCGAAGATGCAATCCTCATAACATTTTTTGAATTCTATGTGGCTTAAAAGCTCACTCGTAACCACTGAAAAAAGTTCCTTCTCGGCCTCATCAGGCTCTTTATCGAAAACAACCCTAAGCCTGAACCAATCCAGATTATCAGCCCAGTCGCAACATATCTTTCTTACGCTGGCAGGGATCATACCCAACAGCGCAACTTGAAGTGACAATCGGAGCCTACCTCGTAATTCTTCCAATTTCAAAGAAATTTTCACCCCACCACCACCGCCGACGCCTCCAGCAGCGAGCGCGTCGTGTGCTCACCCAGCGGCGCGGTTTCGAGCGGCGGGTGGGCGATGCGGATCGTCCGCACGCCCGCTTTGCGGCCCGCCAGCACGTCGCGCTCGCGGTCGCCGATCATCCAGGAGCGGTGGCGATCGATGCGGTGCTTGGCCATGGCTTTTTCGAGCATGAGCGAATCGGGCTTGCGCAGCAGCGAGGCCGTCGTGTGTTCGGGGTGGTGCGGGCAGAAGTACAGGTCGTCGAGCAGGTGGCCGCATTGTTGTTGAAAAAACTCGTGGCAGCGCCACACGTCCTCCCGGCTGTACAGGCCCTTGGCGATGCCCGCCTGGTTGGTCACGACGATGAGCAGGTACCCGGCGTTCTTCAATCTTTGAAGGGCTTCCACGGTACCGTCGGGAATGACGAGGTCCTCGGGGCGGAAGAGGTACCCGTCCGTATCTTGGTTCAACACGCCGTCCCGGTCCAGGAACACGCATTTGTTCATGTGAGAGCGAATTTTTGAATTTTGCAATGAAAAGTTTGCACAAAATAACCGAATCCGGTTTTTTTACCCTTCCCCCAACTCGTATTTTTTTGCGTTGACCCAAAAAACGAAAAAGCAGACCCTGCTGGATCTGCTTTTTCAAAACGGCATTAAGATCTCACATCCGCACCAGCGGACGCTCGGTCCAGGGCACGCGGAGGAGGATGAGCACCAGCGCGATGCCGTAAAAAATCAGGGCCGCTTTGTGCTTGTCGAGGGAAGATTTTGCCTTTTTCGACCGGCTGTAGCCTACGTGAATCAGCACCCAGGCGATGAGCATGGTGGCGATGTGCTCGACGGCGAAGTACCGCAGTTCGGGCACTTTCATGGCCTGGCCGGTTTCAAAGGCTTTGAACCCCACCGGGCTGAGCCAGAAGTAGAGCAGCAGGCCCAGCAACAACTGCAAATCGGCGGAAATCATGAAAAACAGGCCGCTGCGCCGGTCGGCGGGGGTGAACTCGTTTTTCTGCATCACGCCCATCAGGGCGCGGAAGATCACGAGCAGGGCCAGCAGCAGCACGGCCCAGCGGAGGTACGAGTGGGCGGTGCGGACGAGGGTGTACAAATCCATGCGGATACGGGGGTTGGGGTGATGCGGGCAAAGGTAGCGCCGGGCAGAACGTGGGCAAAGCCACAAGGCGACAGGCCAGCGGAAAACTAATCAAGTTTGATGCATGGGCCTTTTCAAACGCCGGTCTTCGGCCAACATTCCTTCGATGCGTTCGGCCAGGGCGTCTCCCTCCGTCGTCAGCGCCTCGCTGTCCCGAAGAATTTCGTCGAGCAACGGACGAACACCCTGTTTTCCCTCGTCCGACAGACGGGCGAAAAACCGCTTGAAATCCTCCGAAATGGCTTTGCGCTCGCCGGACGCAGCGGCTTTTTTGAAGCGTTCGTAGTGCGAGCGGGCTTGCTCTTCCATGTCAGTCGGCGTTGAGTTGTTGATCGATTTGACGAATCAAGTCCCGGTAGTAAATCGCTTTGCGAATCAAATCCTGGTACTTTTTTTCGTCGGAATCGAACGGATAAAATTCGATTTGGTCGTTGAGCCGGTCTAGAATTTCCGTTAAGGCGGCTTTCATGGCCAGGTAGTCCTGCCGCCGTTGCTCGTCCATCGGATGACTGAAAAGGTAGGCGCGTAAAGGTGGCGGTTCGGGGCAACTTTTGCAACACCCTGAAATCCCCTACCGCTTCCCCTTCAACCCAATCAGCAGCACCCCGGCCAGCACCAGCACCGTGCCCAGCCCTTGCCAGAGGCCGACGGTCTCACCGAGCACTTCGTAGGCCAGGCCGATGGTGATCAGCGGCCCGGCGCTGCTGACGATGGCCATGTTGCCCGACCCGATGAGCCGGATGCCCTCGGCGGTCAGGAAGGTAGGCAGCAGCGTCGAAACCACCGCCAGCCAGCCGCCCACGGCGTACACGTCGGGCGAGAGGTGCGTGAGCGTCAAAAGTGGCCGCGTAAGCAGAAAATGCAGGAACGTGCCCCCCGCCGCGGCCAGCATGGCGTAGCAGGTAAACCGCCCTGACCCCACGCGGGGCAGCACCTCGCCCGTGCCGACGAGGTAGAGCGCGTACACTACCGCGCTGGCGAAAATCAGGGCCGCGCCCAGCGGCAGGTTGGTCTGCAAACGGGGGTCGATGTCGTCGAGAAAGGCCAGGGCGATGCCCGCGTAGGTCAGCACGAGGGCGATGACCTGCACCCGGTGGATTTTTTTTCCGAAAAACACCGCCGAACCGGCCAGCACGATGGTCGGGTACACGAACAAAATCAGGCGCTCGACCGAGGCCGTGACGTACTGCAAGCCCAGGAAATCGAGCAGGCTGGCGGCGTAGTAGCCCGTCAGGCCCAGCCCCGCCACTTCCAGCAACTGGCGGCGGCTGAGCGGCACGTAACCCGGCTGCTGCCGCAGGCGGTATGCGATGAACAGGTACACCGGTATCGAAAACACCATCCGCAGCGTGAGCAGGGTCAGCGAATCGACGGGCCGACTGCCGGGAGGGTGACTCTGGTAGGCCAGCCGGATGAGCACCGCTTTGGCCGAAAACCCAGCCGCCCCCAGCAGAACCAGCACTGCCCCCAGTCCGTACCGCGCCCGTGGGCTGAGTTTTTCGGTGAAAAGCATGGGGCAAAAGTAGTGTAGAGCTCAGGGTTTAGGGGGCAGAGTTGCAAGCATACCAAACTCTGCCCCCTAAACCCTGAACTCTACACTCACGAATACCGATCATTCCGCCACGGGTAGGCGGTGTTGGAGTAGCCGCGTTCTTCCCAGAAACCCAGTTGATTTTGGGGCAAAAACTGGATGCGTTTGATCCACTTCGCGCCTTTCCAGGCGTAGAGCTGCGGGGTGATCATCCGCACCGGGCCGCCGTGTTCTTTCGGCAGGGGCTGGCCCTCGACGGTGTGGACGAGCAGCACGTCGGGTTTGAGGGCTTCTTCGAGCGACAGGTTGGTCGTGTAGGTGTCGTAGCCGTAGCAGAGCAGGTGCGTGGCAGTTTGTTTGGGCATCACGAGCGCGGCGAGGTCCAGCAGGCGCACACCCCGCCAGGCCATATCGAGCTTTGACCAGGTCGTTACGCAGTGGAAATCGCTCACGTCGTCGGTCTGGGGCAGGGTCATGAAATCGTCCCAGCGGAGCACGACGGGGTTTTCTACCTCGCCGTCCAGCGTCAGCCGCCAGCGCTCCAGGCCCACGTCGGGGTGGTAGCCCAAGTCGAGTACGGGCCATTTTTGCGTGACGGTCTGGCCCACCGGCACCTGGGGCATGCCGTGGCGGTTGGTGGGTCCACGGCCCTGCGGGCGGGCGTCGGCCACCGAGGGCGTCTCGGCGATTTTTTCTTCGAATCGGGCCTTCAGTTTCATCCGCGCCTCCACGATGCGGGCGAGTTTTTCGTCAGCCATCCGTTTTTCAGTTTTCAGTTCACAGTTTACCTTTTTTGCCGGAAACTGTTTCGGAAAAAATCATGCAGTTTTCGAAAAAAGACGTCAGCACAGCCTGACTGAAATCAAAGCAGACGCCGCGCGGATTCGGCGCAGCCAAAACCGAAATCGTAGATTCGGCGTAGCCAAAACTCGAAACTGTAAACTTACCTTTGACTCACCCCAATCCTACCCGCGACATGATTAAGGCCTGGCTCAAGGAAAACCTCAAGGGCGATTACCAGATCTGGCTCATCGTGTTTCTGCTCTCGGTGCAGAGCCTGCTCGTGGTGTACAGCGCCACGGGCACCTACGCCTACAAAACCATGCGCAGCACCGAGTTTTACCTCTTCAAACACGGCATCCTGGTGGTGGCTAGCCTGGCCCTGATGTACGTCTGCCACCGGCTCGATTACCGCTACTACGCCCGGCTCTCGAAGCTGGCCATGTGGGCTTCGGTGGTGCTGCTGCTGTACGCCTTCGCCTTCGGGTCAAAACTCAACGAGGCCAACCGCTGGATCACGATTCCGCTCATCAACCAAACGTTTCAGCCCTCCGATTTGGCCAAACTGGCCCTGATCACCAACCTCGCCGCCATGCTTGCCAAACGCCAGCACCTGAAGTACGACACCCAGGTGCTGCTGCCGATGGTCACGTGGTGCATCCTCATCTGCGGCTGCATCGCCCTGACCAACGCCTCGACGGCCATTCTGCTGCTGACCACCTGCTTTCTGCTCATGTTCATCGGGCGGGTTCCGATGAAATTCCTGGCCCTGCTCGTGGTGGGCGGGTTGGTCATCGGCGGCACGGCCCTGGCGGTGGGGCAGCGCTTCGGCACGGTGCAGAAACGCGTCGAGCGGTTTCTGGACAAAAAAAACGTGGAGTTCCAGACTGAGCAGGGCTACATCGCCATCGTCAACGGGGGCGTCACCGGGCGGGGGCCGGGGCAGAGCTTGCAGCGGAATTTCCTCCCCCACCCGTATTCGGATTTCATTTTCGCCGTCATCGTCGAAGAGTACGGCCTGCTGGGCGGGCTGTTCACGATTTTTCTCTACCTCTGGTTGCTTTACCGGGGCATGAAAGCCGTGGCCAACTCCGACCGGGCCTTCGGCGGCCTGCTCTCGGCAGGGCTGAGTTTCAGCCTCGTCATCCAGGCCCTCGTCAACATGGCCGTGGCCACGGGGCTGGTGCCCGTCACGGGCCTGCCCCTGCCGCTGGTGAGCATGGGCGGCACGTCGCTCCTGTTCACGGGCATCGCCATCGGCATCATCCTCAGCGTGAGCCGGGAGGGCGCTCCAGAATTAAAATCGGCATTGTGAGAGGTGAGAAGTGAGACGTTGAAATGCAGTTTTTGCTTTTTAAATCTCACTTCTCACCTCTCACTTCTCACAACCATGACCAAAATCATCATCTCCGGAGGGGGCACGGGGGGGCACATTTACCCGGCCATTGCCATCGCCAACGCGTTGAAAAGCCTAAGGCCCGACGTTGAAATTCTCTTCGTCGGGGCCGAGGGGCGGATGGAAATGGAGAAAGTGCCCCGCGCGGGCTACCGCATCGTGGGCCTGCCCATCGCGGGCATCAACCGCTCCAATTTGCTCGCCAACGTGGATTTTCCCATCAAACTCGTCCGCAGTCTGGCCAAAGCACGGGCGCTGGTGAAGGAGTTCAAGCCCGATGCCGCCGTGGGCGTGGGCGGCTACGCCTCCGGGCCGCTGCTGCTGGCGGCGCGGGCGCTGGGCGTGCCGTACCTGATTCAGGAACAAAACTCCTATGCGGGCATTACGAACAAGTTTCTGGCCAAAGGCGCCCGCAAGATCTGCGTGGCCTACCCCGGCATGGAGGCGTTTTTTCCGAAAGAAAAACTCCGGCTCACCGGCAACCCCGTCCGGTCCGACCTGCTCGACGTGGGGGCCAAACGTCCTGCCGCGCTGGCGCATTTCGGGCTTTCGTCGGAAAAGAAAACCCTGCTCGCCATCGGCGGCAGCCAGGGCGCGCGCACGATCAACGAAAGCCTCGAAGCGGGCCTGCCCCACCTCCTCGGCGCGGGCTATCAGGTGGTCTGGCAGACGGGCAAACTGTTCATCGACCGCGCCCGGGCTGCCGCGGCGGGGCAGCCGGGCGTGTACGTGTCGGAGTTCATCTATGAAATGGACCTGGCCTACGCCGTGGCCGACGCGGTGGTGTCGCGGGCCGGGGCGCTGTCGGTGTCGGAACTGTGCCTGACGGGCAAACCAGCGATTTTCGTCCCACTCCCCACCGCCGCCGAAGACCACCAGACCAAAAACGCCCAGGCGATCGTCAGCGAAGGGGCCGGTCTGCTCGTGCCCGACGCCACTGCCCGGCAGGAACTCATCCCGGCGGCCCTGGGTTTGCTCCGGAACGTTGACATCCAGAAAAAATTAAGCACCCACATCCGCCGCCTCGCCCGGCCCGACGCCGCGCGGGAGATTGCAGAGGAGGTGCTGAAAATCAGTTTGTAGTTTGTGGTTTGTAGTTGAGAGCAGCAACGAACCGCGCGGCGGCCGCTACAAACCACAAACTACAAACCACAAACTGAACGCTTTTGAAACTCCACTTCCCCGACCTGATTTTGTTTGAAAACGACGATTACCTCGTCGTCAACAAGCCGCCGCACATCGCCACGCTCGACGAGCGGAACGCCGACAACCCGGCCAGCCTGCTCCGCTCGGCCCGGCAGCACACGCCCGACGCCCAGGTGGCCCACCGCCTCGACAAGGAAACCTCCGGCTGCCTGGCCATTGCCAAACACCCCGAGGCCTACCGGCACCTGGCCATGCAGTTTGAGCACCGCGAAGTGGCCAAGCGCTATCACGCGGTGGTCAATGGTGTGCATGATTTCGAAAACATTTCGGTGTACCTGCCCATCCTCGCCCTGCCCCGCGATGGCGTCGTGAAAATCGACCGGCAGAAAGGCAAGGAGGCCGAAACGATTTTCAACACGCTCCGAGCCTTCCGCCTCCACACGCTTGTGGAGTGCATGCCCATCACGGGCCGGATGCACCAGATTCGCATCCACCTCACCTGCCTGAAGGCCCCCATCGTCGGCGACGAAACTTACGGGGGCAAACCAGCCTACCTTTCGGACCTGAAGCGAAATTTCAACCTGAAAAAAGACACCGAAGAGCTGCCCCTCATCAAGCGGGTAGCCTTGCACGCCCACTCCCTCGAATTTAGTGGGCTTGACGGCCAGGAAATCCGCGTCGAAGCGCCCTACCCGAAGGATTTCGAGGTGCTGGTGAAGCAGTTGGAGAAGTTTAGTTGAAGCCAGCACCTGGCGCGGGGAAGGCGTGCCACGGCCCTCCGCGCGCATCGCCCAGGCCGTGGCGCGCCGGGATTGAAATGCAAACAGCACAGGGCCGCCACCCCGTGCTGTTTTGGTTTCACAAGCGCGACCGGAAACCGGTGCGTTGTTGGCACGAATGTCGGGAAATGACTGAATTGGCGCAAGCTGGAGGTTGACTTTTTCCAAAATTGTTGGTCCGACTCGCATTCCGGCCACCAGCGCGGGCGCAAGCCCGCGAAACGGGGCTATCTTTGGGGCCTATGCCTTCCTACGAACTCGTCGTCGGGCTTGAACTCCACGCCCAGCTCTCCACCGAAAGCAAAATCTTCGCCCCCGACCCCGCCCGCTTCGGGGCCAGCCCCAACCGGCATGTGAGCGCCATCACGCTCGGCCACCCCGGCACCCTGCCCCGCCTGAACCGTAGGGCGGTGGAATTTGCCGTGAAAATGGGCCTCGCCTGCGGCTGCCAAATCACCCGCCGGACGATTTTTGACCGGAAAAACTACTTCTACCCCGACCTGCCGAAGGGCTACCAGATTTCGCAGGACAAAGCGCCCATCTGCGTCGGCGGGGCGGTGTACGTCACCCTGAAGTCCGGCGAGGAACGGGCGCTCCAACTCCACCACATCCACCTCGAAGAAGACGCCGGCAAATCGATTCACGCCGAGGGCGAACCCGACACCCTGCTCGACTACAACCGGGCCGGCACGCCGCTCATTGAAATCGTGACCGAGCCGGTGATGCGCTCGGCGGAGGAAGCCGGGGCCTGCCTGGCCGAAATCCGCAAGCTCGTCCGTTACCTCGGCATCTGCGACGGCAACATGGAGGAAGGCTCCCTGCGCTGCGACGTCAACGTGTCGGTGCGGCCCGTGGGGCAGGAAAAACTGGGCACGAAGGTGGAAGTCAAAAACATGAACTCGGTGCGGTTCGTCCAGCGGGCCGTGGAGTACGAATTCGAGCGACAGGTTGGGGTGCTCGAAAGCGGCGGAAGAATCATCCAGGAAACCCGCACCTTCGACGCCGCCACGGGCCGCACCGCCGGAATGCGCGAGAAGGAAACGATGAACGACTACCGGTACTTCCCCGAACCCGACCTGCCTCCGGTCGTGATTTCGGAACAGTGGCTCGGCCAAATTCAGGCCGGGATGCCCGCCCTGCCGCGTGAATTGTTTCAGAAGTTCATCAGCCACTACGGCCTGCCCGCCGCCGACGCGACGCTGCTGACCGAAAACCGCGAAGACGCCGCCTGGTTCGAGGAACTCTGCCGCCACACGGCGAATTTTAAGAGCGCTGCCAACTGGCTCATGGGGCCGGTGCGCGCCTGGCTCAACGAGTCGGGGCGGGAAATTGGCGAGTTCCCCATTGCCCCCGCCCAACTGGCCCGGCTCATGGCCCTCGTGGACGAATCCCGCGTGAGCCACACCACCGCCAGCCAGCGCCTGTTCCCCGAACTCCTCGCCCAGCCCGCCGCCGACCCCCTCCGCCTCGCCGAGGCGCTCAACGTGTTGCAGCAAAGCAATAGCGATTCGATTCAGGCGTTGATTGACGAAGTACTGGCCGCCTGGCCCGCGAAGGTGAAAGAATACCGTCAAGGCAAAAAAGGGCTGCTGGGGCTGTTCGTGGGCGAGGTCATGAAAAAATCCGGCGGCAAGGCCGACCCCAAACTCACGAACCAGTTGCTGGTGAAAACGTTGGGAACCATTTCTGTCTGAACATGAATTCTCTGCTTCGACGCTTTTTCGTTCTTTTTCTCGCCGCCGGAACCGGCTCCGGTGCGGCCTTCGCGCAGGCTGCCGACGCCTTCACGATTCGCGGGCGGGTCAACACGCCGCTGACGGGTAAGGTGTACCTCCAGGCCATCAACGAACGGGGCTTCCCCGCCGTCCTCGACTCGGCCGCCGCGCCTCAGGGCACGTTTCAGTTTTCGGGAAAAACCACCAACGGCGGCGGGTTTTACCAACTCAGCCTGGCGGGCAACACCGTACGGATTCCGCTGCTGATCGAAGGTGGCGAAACCCTCCAGGTGGACCTCAACGGCAAAACCGCCACCGTGACCGGCTCGAAAACGATGGAGGCCTTCCAGAAAATCAACCGGCTGCAAAACGAGTTTCAGGTCAAAGCCCAGCAGTTGAACACGCAGTACGAAGCCGCCGTCGAGAAAAAAGACGCCAAACGCCAGCAGCAGATCAAGGCCGAATTCGACGCCGGGCAGGCGGCGATTTCCCAGCAGGTGCGGGCCATGATGCCCGACCTCGGCACGTCGCTGACGGCGCTCTATGCCACCAATTTCCTCGACCCGGAGCAGGATTTTGCCCTGTTCGAAAGCATGGCCGACCAGTTTGCGAAAGCCAAACCCAACTCGCGCATGACCCAGGCCTTCGTGGCCCAGGTGCGGCGGATGCAGGCCCAGAAAAACGGCCTCGCCGAGGGCAAACCGGCCCCCGAAATCGTGCTGAAAGACCCCAACGACAAGGTGGTGCCGCTCTCCTCGCTGAAGGGCAAGTACGTGCTGATTGATTTCTGGGCGAGCTGGTGCGGGCCGTGCCGGAAGGAAAACCCCAACGTGGTGCGGATGTACCAGAAGTACAAGGACAAGGGGTTTGAAATCTACGGCGTGTCGCTCGACCAGAACAAAGCCGCGTGGCTGAACGCCATCAAGGCCGACAACCTCACCTGGACGCACGTCTCGGACCTGAAGTTCTGGAACAGCGCCGCCGCCGTCACCTACGGCGTGCAGGCCATCCCGTTCAGCGTGTTGCTTGACCCGCAAGGGAATATTCTGGCGAAAAATCTGCGGGGAGAAACACTGGAGGCCAAATTAGCCGAGGTTTTGAAATAAACCTCCCATTTTTGTCATCCTGAGCGTAGCGAAGGACCTTCTTGATGTACCAGTTTGCTGGCCTGTCACCAAACGCTTGGTTTCAGGAAGCAAGCCTGCAACACCGGGAAGGTCCTTCACTGCGTTCAGGATGACAAGTTTTTGTTTTTACTGACCCACATGAAAATCGCGATTATCGGCTGCGGAAACATGGGCATGGCCTTCGCCAAGTCGTTTTTGCAGTACAACCTGGTTCGGAAAGACGACCTCCTGCTCATTGAAAAAAGCGCCGAACGCGGCGCGGCCCTGACCGCCGAACAAACCGGCGTCGTGGTGGACACCATCGGCCCCCGCGTGGGCGAGGCCGACCTCGTCATCCTGTCGGTTAAACCCCAGGATTTTCCCTCCGTTCACGATGAACTGGCCAAAGTCATTCGGCCTCAGCAACTGGTGCTGAGCATCATGGCGGGCATTCCCATCGCCAAAATTCAAACGGTTTTGAATCACCCGCTCGTGGTGCGGGCCATGCCCAACACCCCCGCCCTGCTCGGCATGGGCATGACGGCCTTCGCGGCGGCCCCGGAGGTGGAAATCGGCCAGTTGCGGCGGGTCGAAAACCTCATCAACGCCACCGGCCGCTCCGTTTTCCTCGAAGACGAACGCCTCCTTGACGCCGTGACGGCCCTCAGCGGCAGCGGCCCGGCGTATTTTTTCTACCTCGTGAAAGCGATGATTGAAGCGGGGCAGAAAATGGGCTTCGACGACGCCCTGTCGGCACTGCTCGTCAAGCAGACCATGCTGGGTTCGTACCACCTCATCAACACCGCCGACAAAAGCCTCGACGACCTCATCAAAGCCGTGGCCTCCAAGGGCGGCACCACCGAGGCGGCCCTCCGGCGCTTCGAGGACGGCACGCTGGCCGATACGCTCATCGCGGGCATCGAAGCCGCGCAACGGCGGGCGACGGAGCTTTCGCGGTAATGCAGAATGCTGAATGAAAAGGCCAGTGACCACATTCAGCATTCTGCATTCATTTTGATTCCCATCTGCCGCATCAGTTCGGCCGCGTTGAAACTGTGGCACACGCCGGGGCGGAGGGTGTAGTCGAACACGAGCTTGCCCTCGGCGTTGAGGTCGGAGCGGAAGTGGGCGTTTTCGACGAACTCCCAGGCCGCGGCCTCATCGCCCAGTTCCACGTCGTGGGTCGAAATCAGGCCGAAGGCGGCGGTTTCTTTCAATTGAAAAATCAGCGCCCGCGCCCCGCCGTGCCGGTCGCGGGAGTTGGTGCCTTTCAGGATTTCGTCCAGCAAGAATAAAACTGGCGGCCCATCCGAGGCAACGGTTTCCAAAAGCTGCCGCAACCGCTTCAATTCGGCGTAAAACGACGAGGTGCTTTCCTCCAGCGAATCCTGCGTCCGCATGCTCGTGAACACCCGCACGGGCGGCAAGTTCATCGCCTCCGCGCACACCACCGAACCGGCCAAGGCCAGCACCGCGTTAGTGCCCACCGTGCGCAGAAACGTGCTTTTCCCCGACATGTTCGACCCCGTCACGAGCAGCGTGCGGCCCGGCCCGCCGAAGGCGAAGTCGTTCGCCACGCGCTGGAGAGCGGGGATGAGGGGATGGCCGAGCCGTTGAGAATTGAGAATTGAAAATTGAGAATTGAGAATTGGAAAAACGAAACTGGGTTCGGCGAAGGCCAGGCCGGCAAGGGAGTGGAGGGCTTCGAGTTCGCCGACGGCGGCGAGCCAGTCGGGCAGGTGGGCGCGGTGTTGGCGCTTCCAGCGTTCGAGCGGGGCGTAAAACTGAAAATCCCAGAGCGTGGGCAGGCTGATGAACAGGGCGAAGTACGGGTTTTGGCGGTAACTCAGTGCATCGAGCGTGCGGCTCAGGCGGCGAACCGCGCCGGGTGCCCCTGCCGTGCGGGCTTGCAGGTTTTTGAGTTTCTCCGAGAAAAACGGCTCGAAAACGAGCCGTTCGAGCACGGCAGCGACGGCTCTCAGCGCCGGAATTGCTTGGTAAGTCTGCTCGGTCGCCCGTTTCACCGCCGCGAACATTTTCCCCAACGCCAATCCGCTGACAAGCAGCGACAGGGCCACGGCGGCGAAGGGCACGATTTCGTTCAACCACAACACCACGAGCAGAACCGTCAGGGCGGGCAGGGTGAACCGGGCCGTCCGGAACCAAACCTGGTCCACAACGGGGTCGGGGGGTTCGGCCATCCAGGCCAGCAGCGCGGCGGTGGATTCAGCGGCGGCTTCCTGCAAGCCCGCCGTGGCCTCGGTGCTTTGCCGCCAGTCCAGCTTTTCCGAAAGCTCCCGAACGGCCTCCTGCCGGGTCGAGATTTCCTCCGGCGGGGCTGGGGCTTTCAACCAGGAAGCCAGCGTGGCGGCACCGGCGTGGGTGCGCGTGCGGTTGAGCAGTCGGAACAGCGAGCGGGTGCCGAACACGTCGAGGTCTGCCGTGTAGGGGTGGTGGGGTTCGTCGAAATCGAGGCCGGTTTCGGGGCGGGTGAAGCGGCCTTCGAGGCGTTCGGCTTCGTCCCCGTTGAGGTTTTTCAGAAACCGGGCCTCGTCGCGTTGCCGCCGTACCCGTTGGTGCCGGGTCAGCAGCGCGAGGTACACCGCCGTGAAGCCGACGAGGGCCAGCAGCACCGCACCGGTGCCGACGGTTTTTCCGAGAAAATAAACGCTAACTGCGCCCACCGCGAAGAGTACCACGCGGGCAATGGCCAGGCGATTGAAGCGGCGCTGCTGAGCCTGCTCGGCGTCGGCAAACTGCCGCTGGCGGTGTTGAAAAAGGAGAAACCGGGAATCTAAATCGGGGAACGTCACCCGGCAAAGGTAGGAACCCCGGACGATTCGCGCCGCGCCGATTTACCCCCGCGTTTCGGCGTAGCGCCGGGCGGACTTTTCGAGAAAATCCGCCGAAGCCGCAATGCCCCGCGCTCCGACGGCCAGCAGACGGTCATCGTCCACCGCTTCCAGCGGCGTGTAGGCGGAAGGCTGCACGGGTTTGTAGGGTTTGTTGTCCGCCCGGTTGTAGGCCGAAATAATCGACCAGCGCGGGTTTTCGGAGGTGTTTTGCCCCGAGCAGTGCAGCAGGTTGCAGTGGAAAAACAGGGCGTCGCCGGGCTGCAACTCGGCGTAAACCACCGGCTGGCATTCGGCGTAGGCGGCTACTTTTTCGGGGTTGGCCCCCACCTGCTCGCCGGTCACGTCGTGCTCCACCCGGCCCATGCGGTGCGAGCCGGGCAGCACCTGGAGGCAGCCGTTTTCGACCGTCGAGGGCGTCAGGGCAATCATCACGCTGAGCATGTCGGGGAACAGAAAGCCGTTTTTGTACCAGTAGCCGTAGTCCTGGTGCCACTCCCAGGCCCCGCCCGTACGGGGGGCTTTCTGCATGACTTTCGAGTGGTAGTGCGCCACTGGTCCGCCCAGCAGTTGCTCCACAGCGGTGACCATCCGGCGGCTGCGCGACATGGCCCCGTACACGTCGTCGCCGGGGGTGTACCACAAGGCGAGGCGGGTTTTGAAGCCGCTGGCGTCGAGCAGGTCGTAGGATTTTTCCGAAATCACCGCGTCGCTGGTGGACGTGTCGAGCAGCAGCGCGGCTTCTTCCGAAGTAAAAAGCGCGGGCACAACCACGTAGCCTTGTTCTTGGTAATGCTGAAGTTGGGTTGGCGTGAGCATGGGAAAAGGCGATGTAGTTTATTTTTTGGACTGTTTGTCACGCTGAGCCTGTCGAAGCGCGATGCACACAGCGCTTCGACAGGCTCAGCGTGACAAACCCATCTTGGCGTCACTTCCCCGCCCGGTACCGCCGTTTGTATTCGTTCCACGTCCAGACCGATTGGCGCAGGTGGGTGGGCTTGTCCTGCTTGACGTTGTAGCACTGCAAGCCCACCGGCCCCTGGAAGCCCGCGTCCCAGAAGGTTTTCAGAAACCCGTACACGTCGTAGCGGCCCGAGCCGAGGGGTTGGATGAGGGTATCCCAGAGCCGGGCGCGGTCGGCCGAAGGGGGCGGAAAATCGGCCCCGTTCACGCTCAGCGCGAACACGTAGGGCGTGGCTTTGGCGGCCCAGGCCACGAAGTTCTGCCGGGGGTCCTGGCCTTCGTAGAACTGCGTGGCCAGGTAGTGGCAGAGGTTGAAGGTCATGCCCGCGTTGGGGCGGGCCACCTGCCTGAGCACCCGCAGGGCGTCGTCGGGGCTTTGCAGCCAGAACCAGACGTGCGGGTACACCATCACGCGTACGCCGTAACGCTGGGCCAGGTCGGCGATTTCCCGGATGATCGCCACGGCGCGGGTGTCGCCTTCGGGCGAGGAGGGCTTGAGTTTCTGGCTCGTCACGAACAGCCAGGGCATGGCGTCGGTGCCCCGAATGGTTTTGAAAGTTTCCTCCAGACGCCGGTCGTAGGGGTTCTGCTCGTCGTCGAGGTTCACCTGCACGTAGAGCGTGTAGAGGTTCAGCCCGTTGTTTTTCAAGGCTTGGTAAAACTCCGGAAAGTTGTCCAGCCGGTTTTTTTCGACCCCGTCGAAGCCCATTCGCTTGGCCAGCGCCACCTGGGCTTCGGGGGTTTTGTAGGCGGCGGTGTCGCTGAGGCCGTTGTTGAAGACGAAAAACGGGCTGCGTACCTCGCGGTGTTGCGCCAGCGCAGGCACCGCCAACGCGACCGAAAGCAGAAGTTGAAAAAGCCGAAGGGTCATGGTGAAAAAGATGTTTCAATCGAGGGAAGAGCGCGGTCAGACGCTTGCCCACTCGGTCCGCGCCAGCGGCGCGGCCAGCAGGGCGCTGGCGGCGTTGTTGCCCACGAAGCGTTCGTTGGCCGGGTCCCAGGTCAGTTTTTCGCCCGGACTCACCTGGCAGGCAATCAGGCCAATCTGCGAAATCGAAATCGTGCGGTGCCCGACTTCGATGGGTTCGAGCGTGGGGCGACCCGTGCGGACGGCCTCGATGAAATCGGTTTTGTCCCAGAGGGTTTTCGACAAATCCAGTTCGCCGGGGCCGGGCTTCGACCCCAGCAGGGCCGGGTTGCTGGCCGTGATGACACCGGGGTAACCCGCTACGTTGATCCACCCTTCCGAACCGGTGTAGCGGATGTTGGGCGTGCTCGTGGACGTTTGCCGGCAGGTCAGTTCCACGCCGTTGGCGTAGCGGTAAGTGACCTGGAAATTGATCAGGGTGTTCCAGAGGCTTTTCGGAAACTCGCCCCGCCCCTGCACCTCCACCGGCCCGCCGTACTCGGAGTTGTTGGCCCACTGGGCTACGTCGAAGTAGTGCGCCCCCCAGTTGGCAATCATGCCCTGGGCGTAGGTGTCCACGCGCATCCAGTGGGGGCGTTTGGTTAGATCGAACGGCGTGTGGACGCGCAGTTCGGTGTACGGCACCCAGGCGCTGGGACCGAGCCAGAGGTCGTAGGCCAAGTGTTTCGGCACGGGCATGTCGGCCTGGGGCGGCACGGGCGGTGGGTCGGAGGGAAACGACACCTCCACCCGGCGCAGTTGACCGATGCGTCCGTTGCGCACCAGTTCGACGGCCTGGTTCTGGGGGCGCAGCGAGCGGAACTCGCTGTCGGTGCGGTTGACGACCCCGTGTTTTTTCACCGCCTCCACCAGTTTCCGGCCCTGGTGGACGCTCATGCTCAGGGGTTTTTCGCAACTGAAATGCTTGCCCGCCTTGGCGGCCAGAATACCCATCGGCACGTGCCAGAAATCGGGCGTGGAAATCATCACGGCGTCGATGTCCCGGCGGGCCAGCACCTCGCGGAAATCGGTGTGGACGTCACAGCCCCGGTACTGCCCGGAGGCGGTGTTCTGGGCGTAACGGGCCTCCACGATGGTTTTGGCCCGGTTTAGCCGCCAGCTATCCACGTCGCAGGCCGCTACGACCTGGGCTTCGGGCACGTCGAGCAGGCCCAGGATGCGGGTGCCGAGCACCTGGAGGTCGGCACCCTGGAGGTTGTTGCCGCTGCCCTGCCGCCCCGTGCCAATCAGCCCGACGGTGACGCGGTCGGAGGGGGCCGGGACGCCGGAGCGTTTTTTGCCGAATACCGAAGCGGGCACCACCGTCGGAACGCCGAGGGCCGCGCCCGCCGCGGTGGTTTTCTGGAGAAACTGCCTGCGGTTCATGCGGTCAGAGGGGTTTGATTTTCAGGTTCCGGAACGCCACGCTGTGGCCGTGGTCCTGGAGCAGGATGCGCCCTTCGGGAATCGTCGTAAAGCCGGGGTAATCCTTGAATTTGCTGTCGGCCACGCCCCGGCGGAAGGTTTCGGAAGTCCGGTCCACATCGAGCACCTTCGCCCCGTCGAGCCAGTGCTCGATGCGGTTGCCGCGCACCACGATGCGCGACCGGTGCCAGTCGCCCACGGTCGCGTCGGGTTTCTGGGCCGGAACGACGTCGTAAATCGAGGCGGTTTTCAAATCGGCGGGCAGGTGCTCGCCGTTGTAGATGTAGTGGGCGTCGTCAATGAGTTGGTACTCGTAGCCCGCCTGCGAGCCGCGCGCGGGCTTGGGCAGGCGTTCTTCGATGAAATACTTCACGCCGCTGTTGCCCCCCGCGCCGAGTTTCCACTCGAAGCGCAGGTCGAAGTTGCGGTAGCTTTGACGCGTGACGATGTCGCCCGCGTCACCCGATTCGGCCCCGGCCGTGAGTTCGCCCCGCAGTTCGCCGTCTTGCACGACCCAACCTTTGGCCGGAAACGTTTCACCGTAGGCAGCCCGCCAGCCCGCGGTGGTGCGGCCGTCGAAGAGCAGTTGCCAGCCGTCGCGTTTTTCCTGCGCCGTGAGCGTGTTGGGCGATTGGGCCGCTAAGCTGAAATTGGTAAGGGCGAAAAGCAGCAGGAAGCAGAGTTTCATCGGCGTATCGTTTCAGTGCAAAAGTCCACGGAATTTCTGCAATTTTTTGACGGCGTGTTTGCAAAAAATGCCGCTCGATTTGCACTGATTCGGAAAGCAGCACTTTTTCGCGCAAAATTGCCCGTACTTTCTCACCTCGCTTCGCCGTGCGCCCCAGCCGCCTGACCGTCCCGCTGCCCGAAAGCCGCTCCTTCGACCTGCGGCACGAGCGGGTACCGTACTTCGCCACCCCCTGGCACTTTCACCCGGAACTGGAACTCAACCACGTGGTGGCGGGCACGGGCACGCGGTTCATCGGGCAAAGCGTCGAGCGGTTCGAGGGAGGGGAAATTATCCTGCTGGGGCGCAACCTGCCCCACTACTGGAAAAGCGACGCCGCGTTTTACGGTCCCGACCCACCCGGGCCGTCCGAAGCCGTGGTGGTGCGCTTTGCGGAAGATTTTGTGGGGAAACTGTTTCTGGAACTGCCCGAAACGCGGCGAATGCAGGCGCTGTTCGGCCGGGCAGCGCTGGGCCTGCGCCTGCTCGAACCGCTCCGGGGCCGGGTAGCCGATGGGCTGCTCGCCCTAACGGAATTGACGGGGTTCAGCCAGTTGGCAGCCCTGCTTGTGCTGCTGAACGACATCGCCGAGTCGGACGACGTGGCGGTGGTTTCGCCGCGCTACGTGCCGAGTGAAGTGTTGGAAAAACAAAGCGAGCGGCTAAACCGGGTGATGGCCTACCTGATGGAGCACTTCACCGAGCCGGTTTCGCTGCCCGTCGTGGCCGACCTCGCCAACATGAACCAAGCGGCGTTTTGCCGGTACTTTCGTAGCCAGACCGGCCAGACCCTGACCCAATTCGTGACCGACCTACGCATCCGCTACGCCTGCGAATTGCTCACCAAGCGCGACGACCCCATCGCGCTCGTCAGCGAAGCAGTGGGTTTTGGGAACGTGTCGCACTTCGTCCAGCTTTTCCGAAAAGCGCGGCACCAGACCCCCGCCGCGTTTCGGAAGGGTCTGAACCGACCCTAAGCATTCTCAGTTTGCCGACGCACCGCAGGTGGGGCAGACGCCCTGCACGAGGAGGTTGGTTTCCTCGCGGCGGTACCCGGCGGGGAGGCTGAGGGTGGGCACGGCTACGTCGTCGAGGCAGGTGGTCAGGCCGCAGCGGTTGCACTTGAAGTGCACGTGGTCGTGGTGGTGGCGGTGGTCGGCGGCGTGGCAGGCGTCGCGGCAGAGGGCGTACTTGGTGCCGCCCTCGTCGTCGAGCACCTTGTGGATGATGCCTTTTTCGAGGAAGGTTTTCAGGGTGCGGTACACCGTCACCCGGTCGAATTTTTCGGGCAGGTTCCGCTCGATGTCGCCGTGAGCGAGGGCGTGCGGATTTTCGTTGAAAACCGCCAGCATCTCGGCCCGGCAGTCGGTCTGGCGGAGGTTGAAGTCCTTGAGGGTGGCGCGTTCGGAGGTCATGGTTGGGTCGGTTTTAAACGGTCAACAGGGGTGGGACGTCAGGAGTTTCGGAAGTGGTCGGGGTTTTGGCGATTGTCGAAGACTTGGCGAATTTCGACCGTGTTCGCTTCCCGATGGTACGTGTACAAGATTTTGTAATGCCCTTCGAGCAGGTACCGGAATATCAGTTGCGGGGTGCTGCCCTGTCTTTCGATGGAACCCACTTCGGGAAAACGGCTCAGTTTTTCGGCTTTCTCGAAAATGGCATCCATTCTGGCGTTGGCCTTTTCAAACCCCATGGTTTCTTCCAGAAACTCGAAGATTTCGGTCAGGCTGTCCAGTGCCTGGCGGGTCCAGTCTATCTTGCACGGCGGGCTATCCATGCGTTCAATTCATTTTTGATTTCCTCCTGGGGAATTACCCGGCCGTGCCGCAGGTCGTTTTCGGATTGGAGCAAGGCATCCATCAGGTTTTTGATGCTCCGCCCGTTTTCCTCAAAGCACTCAATTTCCTGCTTCACCGCCTCGAACAACTGCGCGTTCTCCGACTGCGTCAGGTATTCAATGACTTCCTCCTTCAACGTCTTCACCACCGTTTCCATGGCCGTCAGGGGTTTGGTTCGACTTCAAACTGCAACTTAACCAAATTGGCGTAAATGCCCTCGTCGTAGCGGGCCAGTTCGTCGTGGGTGCCTTGCTCGGCCACTTGGCCGTCGCGGATGACGTAAATCCGGTCCACGCTGCGGATGGTCGCCAGCCGGTGGGCGATGATGAGCGTCGTGCGGCCTTCCATGAGGCCGTCGAGGGCGTCCTGCACGAGGCGCTCGGATTCGGCGTCGAGCGAGGAGGTGGCTTCGTCGAGAATCAGAATGGCCGGGTCTTTCAGAATCGCCCTGGCGATGGCCACCCGCTGCCGCTGCCCGCCGGAGAGCTTGACGCCCCGCTCACCGACGACGGTCTGGAAGCCTTCGGGGAAGTGTTCGATGAACTCCAGCGCGTTGGCCTTGCGGGCGGCGTCGCGCACGTCGGCTTCGGTGGCCTGGGGGTTGCCGTAGGCGATGTTTTCAAAAATCGTCCCGCCGAAGAGCATCACTTCCTGGGGCACGATGGCGATGTTTTGCCGCAGGTCGGTGATGTCATAGTCGAGCACGTTGCGGCCGTCCACTCGGATTTCGCCTTCGCCGACGGCGTAGTAGCGCATGAGCAGTTGGACGATGGTCGATTTGCCCGCCCCCGAATGCCCCACGAGCGCGATTTTTTCCCCCGCCCGGACCGTCAGGCTCAGGTCGCGGAGCACCGCCACGTCGGGGCGCGATGGGTAGCGGAAGCCGACGCGACGGAATTCGACGTGACCGTTGACGGATTTCGAATTTGGGATTGCGGATTGGGAATTTTTTAACTCCTTGCTCCCTGCCCCCTGCTCCTTGCCCAGTTCCACTTCGGATTTTTCTTCCAAAATCTCCAGAATCCGCTCGGAGGCCCCGATGGTTTTCTGAATCTGGGCGTAGATGTCGCCGAGGCCGCCCACCGAGCCGCCGATGAAGGCGGTGTAGAACAGGAACGTCAGCAGGTCGGAGAGAATCAGTTCGCCCCCAGCCACGAGTTGCGCGCCGTACCAGACCACCGCCACGATGGCCCCGAACAGCCCAAAAATGATGAACGAGACGAACGCGCCCCGGAACGTCGCCGCCTTGAGCGCCACGCTGACTACCCGCTGGAGGGCCGAGGTGTAGCGACCCACCTCGTACCGCTCGTTGGTGAACGCCTTCACGACGTTGATGGACTGCATCGTTTCCTCGACCACCACGTTGGTTTTGGCCAGTTCGTCCTGGGCCTGTTTCGAGATTTTGCGGATGAACCGTCCGAAAAACAAGGCCGCCACCACCAGCACGGGGAAGGTGGCGAGCATGAACAGCGTCAGTTTCGTGGAAATGAACAGGATGATGCCGATGCCGATGACCAGCGTGAAGATTTGCCGGAAAAACTCGGCCAGCGTGATGCTGAGCACGTCCTGGAGTTGGGTCACGTCGGAGGTAACGCGACTCATGAGTTCGCCCACGCGGCGCTGCTCAAAAAATGGGATGGGCAGCGTGATGATTTTGGCGTAAAGCGCCCGGCGCACGTCGCGCATGGCCCGCTCGCTCACCTGCGTGAAGGTGTAAATGCGCAGGAACGAGAAAATCGCCTGCAACACCAGAATCACCACGAACAGGCCCGTGACCTGGTTGATGGTGTACGGCGATTTGCCCTCGATGACCTCCGACATTTTCCCAATCAACAGCGGGAAGGTCAGCGTCGTGAGGTTCGACAGCACCAGAAAGCCCATGCCCACCAGGAACGTGGCCCGGTAGGGCAGCACGAAGCGGAAAATTTTGAGGGTCCGGCGAAGGCCTTCGCCGGTTACTTTGCGTTTGTCGTTGCCGTCGGCCTGTTCGCCGAAGCGGGCACTGCGTTTTGCCATGTGGGTTAGGTTTCAATCAGGGGCGGCACGACGACGCGCACGGTCGGGTCGAGGCCCCGGAAATCTTGCTCGTTGACGGTAACTAAATCGGCGTTCAGCCGCCGGGCCGTGGCCAAGGTGATGGCGTCGGGCAGTTTTACCTTGCGGAGTTTGCGGTAGGCGATGACGTGGTCGGCGATTGCAAGGTCGGTGTGGATGATGGTGAAGGTGTCCAGCAGTTTTTCCAGGTCCTGTTGGTCGCTTTCCGTTTCAAAGTTGAACCCCATCACTTCCATGTAGGCAACGACCGAAATGTACACTTCCGAATACGGGGCCACGACCGCCGGGAAGTCGATGCGGTTGTTGGAACGGTAAATCAGGATGTTCGAATCGAGCACGGCCCGCTCCGACGCGGCGTTATTCCCATTCATCGCGTTGTTGGCGCTGCCAGGCGACCGGGTCCTGGATGGTTTTGAAAATGTCTTTTTCAGAAATTTTCTGGAAAGCCGCTTCCATTTTTTCGAGGTCGTAATTGCGGCGGGGCACGGAAGGCTCTTCGTACAGCACAATCAACTTCACGTCGCCGTCGGCAAGGGGCGTCGGAAGTTTCGGGATTTGCAGGACGCCGTCCTTGACGGACGCCTGTATTTCAAGGGCTTGCATGGTTTTATTGCGTTTGCACGTCCGCCTGCCCGCGGTACTTCGATTCCTCAAGCACCCGGCGGGCATCGGTGGTTTTCATGAGTTGTTGAAACCTCACGTCAGGCTGTTCTTCCCGGTACTTTCGGATGATTTTCCAACCCAGCCACTGCCCGATGCGGCCGGGGCATTTCGGGCCGATTTCCACCGTCGTGGGGCGTTCGCCGAGGTACTTCACCTTGCGCATCGGGCTGGTTTCGTAGAGCAGTTTTTCGTCGATGAAATGCGCCCAGATCAAATCCTGCGCGAGGTCGTTGGCCGCGAGTTGCTGACCCGTATAGCCGATAATCAGGCTGTCGGGCGTGGCGGGGACGATATTTTTCACGAACTCAAAACTTTTCCCAAAATACACCATCTCGGCCAGCAACGTCTGGTCGGCTGGGTTGGTTTCGTTGTACTTGCCCGACAACAGCAACAGCACCTGCGGCACGATGTACTCGCGCTGGTACTTGCGCAGGCGGTAGTTTTCGAGCTGCGGCCGGTAGCGGGCTTTCGGCCCCATGAAATAATCCAGCCCGACGACGATAAGGCTGTCCGACACGTACAGGTCGTTGGCCGTGAACCCCGTGAACATCGTCACGACGCGGGGCACGCGAAAGGCCGGGTAGTACGCTTTGAGGTTGCGGAAGGCGGTTTCAAAGCCGGTTTTCAACTCGTTCAGGTCGCCCAACTGGCTTTGGCTTTCCTGAAAAAACTGGCGTAGGCCGTCGTTGGTGATCAGCCCGGTCAGGTTGCGGGCCAGGTCGGCGTCGGAACCGAACTCGGTTTGGGGGAAATACGCAGCGCGGACGGACGGGTTGTTTTTTAGGAATGCCCCGACTTCGGCGGGCGTTTGGGCAGCGAACAGGTCTTGTTCGAGGCGCTCGATGGCCAGGTTGATTTTGATGGTATCGGCACCGGAGGGCGGGGCGGGCGCGTCGGTGCTTTCGCCTTTCGGGCTGGAATCGCAGGCGGCCAAAAACACGGCAAAGCCCGCCAGGAGGCAGGCAGTCAGCAGCTTTTTCATCTTGAAAAACAGGGTACAAAGATAGGGGAAAAACGCCGCTGGCGCGGGAGGAATTGCACCGACATCACACACGAACGGCTCCGGTGAGCCGTCCCACATTAACATTCCAGCCGGAAGCCCACGCCGTGAACATTGACCACCCGCAGGTTGGGGTCGGCGGCGAGGTACTTGCGCAGCCGGCTGACGAACACGTCGAGGCTGCGGCCCAGGAAGTAGTCGGATTTGCCCCAGAGTTGCACCAGGATTTCTTCGCGGGGCACCACCTCGTTGCGGCGGCGGAGCAGCAGGGCCAGCAAATCGGCCTCGCGTTGGGTGAGGTCGGTGCTGCCGGTGGGGCCAGTCAGTTTCAGGTTTTTTGAATCGAAAACGTAGGTTCCGAACGAAATCCCGCCGCCATTTTTCACCCCGCCCGTGCCGTTCACCCGCCGTTGGATGGCCTCGATGCGCAGCACCAGTTCCTCGATGCTGAAGGGCTTGGTGAGGTAGTCGTCGCCGCCGAGGCGAAAACCCTTCAGGCGGTCTTCCTTCAGCGATTTGGCGGTCAGAAACACGATAGGCACGTCGCTGCCCGTGGACCGGATGCGCCCGGCCAACGAGAAGCCGTCGAGCCGGGGCAGCATCACGTCGAGAAGGCAGAGGTCGGGCGGATTGGCCTGGAATGCCGTCCAGGCGGCCTCGCCGTCGGGGTGCCAAGCCACGGCGTAGCCTTCGGCTTCGAGGCTGTCTTTCAGCACGAAACCCAGCGCGGGGTCGTCTTCGGCGAGTAAAAGGGTCATAAAAAGCCCCCCAACCCCCAGAGGGGGCGTTTCGTTGGCTCCCCCTCTGGGGGTTCGGGGGCTGGCAATTCCACTTCAAACGTGCTTCCCTCGCCCACCACGCTTTGTACCCGCACCCGGCCGCCGTGGGCTTCGACGAGGGTTTTGACGTAGTACAGGCCCAAGCCGAAGCCCTTCACGTCGTGGACGTCGCCGGTCGGGACGCGGTAGAACTTGTCGAACAGGCGCTTCTGGTGCTTTTCGGGGATGCCGATGCCGTTGTCGGTGATGCGGACGAGCAGGGTGTTGCGGCGATTTTCGGTCGAAAAAATGAGGTTCGGCGGGCGGTCCTCCGCCGGAACGGTGTACTTCAGGGCGTTGTCGGCGAGGTTGCGGAACACGTTCGTCAGGTGCATTCGGTCGGCGAGCACGATGGCCTGGGTGGCGTCGAGGCGCAGCGTCAGCGCGCCGTTCCGGGCTTCGAGTTCCGTCTGGAGGGAATCGGCCAGTTGGCGAAGCAACTTGTGCACGTCCACCGCTTCGCGCTTCAGCCCTTCGGAGGAGCGCGGTAGGCGGGCGGTTTGCAACACCGTGTCCACGTGCGTTTTCAGGCGGTGGATTTCGCTCCGGAGCAGGGCCGCGTAGGTCTGCCGCTTTTCGGGCGACTGGTCGGGTTTGGCCAGGGCTTCGCCCGCGATAAGCAGGGTCGAAATTGGCGTTTTAAACTCGTGGCTGAGCGTGTTGACGAAATCGGCTTGCAGTTCGGCCAGGCGTTTTTGGCGAAAAATCACCCAGAGCGCGTAGGCAAAAAACAGCACGACCACGCCGAGCACCGCCGTCGAGAGCGTCAGGCTGCCGAGTTGGCCGAGCACGTAGCCGCGTTTTTCGGGAAAATACACGCCGAAGTAGTAGTTCTGCCCCCCCGCCTGGGGGAAGCGGTACCGCACCGCCGTCGAGGAATCGCAGTGGGGCGTGGCGCAGACAAAACCGCCATACTGCACCCGGTTTTTCACGCAGTCGTACACGCCGTACTCGAAGTTAGTGCGCACGTCGTGGCGGTCGAATTCCTGCCGGAGAAACGCCTCCAGCACCGCCGGGTTGATGACGTCGTTGATCTGCACGGTGTAGTAATTGCCCGCCACGCGCTCGATGGGCCGGAGCGTGAGGCGGTTCGGGTTGGCGTTGAACTCAATCAGTCGCTGGCCTGCCGCCCGCAGGGCCGAGCGGACCCGCTGGTCGAAATCGCGGTCTTCCAACCGGTAGGCCTGCCGCAACCAAGCCCACTGCATCAGGCCCATGCTGAGCAGAAGCAATACGGACAAGGCGGTGAAAATGCGAAGGGTACGGCTGGACATGGGGCAAAAATAACCGATTGCTCCCAGGGATGCTGGCTATTAACAACTCGTTAACGCGTATGAATTTTCTCATTATTTAGAAAAATTCAAAATAATTATTTGGACTCAATCTAAACAGCGGTCACCTTTGCAGCATCGTTCAGGCAGCCAGCCCAGCTCACGACAGAACAGGGCGCATTTACTTTCCTTTTCCAATGAGTCGTTCGTTTATCTTTCTTCTGTTACTCATCAGCCTGAGCAGCGTGGCTCAGCAAAAAAACCGGGCAGTCCTCCGGGGCCAGGTCGTCACCGCCGACGGCCAGCCTGCCGCGTTCGTGAACGTTTCGCTGAAAAATACCCGCGTCGGTGCGCTGACCGACGAGCAGGGCGCTTTTGAAATCCGCAACGCCCCGACCGGCCCGCAAACGCTCGTGGTGCAAATCATCGGCTACGAATCCCGCGAAATCGCCGTCGAACCGGTGGCCGGTCAAACCCTGACGGTGGAAACCGTGCGCCTGGCCGAAGACCGCAAAACCCTCGACGAAGTGACCGTCACCACCCGCCGGGGCTACAAAGACGACCTCCCCTCGCCGAGCCTGCGGCTGAAAACGCCGATTCTGGAAACGCCGCAGAACATTCAGGTCGTGAACCGCCAGGTGCTGGCCGACCAGCAGGTTTTCGACATGCTCGAAGGCGTCACGCGCAACGTCAGCGGCGTGACCAGGCAGGAACACTGGGACAACTACGCCCGCCTCAACATGCGCGGTTCGCGGATTGCGCCCTTCCGCAACGGCATGAACGTGCAGTCCACCTGGGGGCCGCTGGCCGAGGACCTGTCGATGGTCGAACGGATTGAGTTCGTGAAAGGCCCCGCCGGGTTCATGATGGCCAACGGCGAACCGAGCGGTTTTTACAACGTGGTGACCAAAAAACCCACGGGTTTGACCAAAGGCGAAGCCACCATGACGACGGGCAGTTTCGACACCTACCGCGCCACGCTCGACCTCGACGGCAAACTCGACGGGGAAGGCAACCTGCTCTACCGCCTCAACCTGATGGGCCAGGCCCGGGGTTCGCACCGGGCGTTTGAGTACAACAACCGCTACACCATCGCGCCGGTACTGCGCTACAAAATCAGCGACCAAACCACCCTGACGGCCGAGTACACCTACCAGTTTTCGCAGATGTCGGCGATTGGCTCGGCCTACGTGTTTTCCAAAAACGGCATGGGCGACCTGCCGTTCAGCGCCACCACGGCCTCGGCCAACCTCGACCCGTCGCGCATCCGCGACCACAGCGCGTTCCTGATTTTTGAACACCAACTCAACCCCGCCTGGAAACTCACCGGGCAACTGGCCTACTTCAATTCCACCCAGGTGGGCAGTTCGCTCTGGGCCGATTCGGCCAAAGCCATCGGCGACGTGTACCGGAGCGTGAGCATCTGGGATGCCGCCAACGAAGGCAAATTCGCCCAGGTGTTCGTCAACGGTGAGGTGAAAACCGGGCCGGTGACGCACCGGATTCTGGCCGGGCTGGATTTGGGCAGCAAAAAATACATCGCCGACTGGAATCAGACCTTCCCGCTGTACGATGCTGAAACCGTGTTCAACGCATACCGGCCCAACCACTACCTGCCTGCCCGCCTGCTGCCCCGGTTCGACCGTTCGATGAGCCTGGAAAACCGGGCCGGGGCCAACGTGCTGAGCCAGTCGTACTCGGGGCTGTACGTGCAGGACGAACTGCGCTTCTGGCAGGACCGCCTCCGCCTGACCCTGGCCGGGCGCGTGACCTCGACCAAAGACAGCCAGTACGGCGCCGGCACCGAGGAAACCGTGTTCACGCCCCGCGTGGGCCTGAGCGGGTCCCTCACCAAACAAACCACCGTGTACGCCCTCTACGACCAGGCTTTCGTGCCCCAGGCCGGGGCCGACCGCAACGACGTGGCCTTCCGGCCCATCACCGGCAACAACCTCGAAGCCGGGCTGAAGCGCGACTGGGCCGGGGGCCGCTGGAACTCCACCTTCTCGGTGTACCGCATCACGAAAAACAACGTGCTGACCGCTGACCCGACCAACCCCAACTTTTCGGTGCAACTGGGCGAAACCAGGGCCAGCGGCGTCGAAGTGGATTTGCGCGGCGAACTGCTCCCTGGCCTGAACCTGGTGTGGAACTACGCCTACACCGATTCGAAAATCACGAAAGACACCGACGCCGACCAGGTGGGCGCGCCGGTGCCGGGGTTCAGCAAGCACGTCACCAACGGCTGGCTGTCGTACCGGGTGCGCAAGGGTGCCCTGCAAGGCGTGGGCGCGTCGCTGGGCTACCAGTGGCAACTCGGCCGCTACGGCTGGTTCGTGGCCCCCGGCGAGCGCGACCCCAACCTCCCGGACACCTTCCGGGCCGACGGGGCCGTGTCGTGGCAGGGCGGCCGGGTGAGCGTGGCCCTCAACGTCAACAACCTCCTCAACGCCTACCTGTACTCGGGGGCGTACTACCCCTGGGGTGGCTATTCCTACTATCAAACCGAAGCCCCGCGCAACTTCCGCCTGAGCCTCGGCTACCGGTTCTAACCGCATGACCGTCAAGAAATTCATCGGCAAGCGAAGCGTCGCCCGACTGCACCTCTGGCTCGGACTTTCGTCCGGGCTGGTGGTGTTCATCGTGAGCGTTACGGGGTGTTTGTACGCGTTCAAAACCGAAATCGAAGACCTCACCCAGTCCTACCGATTCGTGGCGACGCAGGCGGCACCGGTGCTGCCGCCGTCGCGGTTGGAGGCCATCGGCAAGCGACTGTTGCCCGGCAAAACCCTGCACAGCGCCACGTACCTCGCCGACGGGCGGGCGGCGATGCTGACGTTTTACCACTACGAACCCACCTACTACTACCTGGCCTTCCTGAATCCGTACACGGGTGAAGTGCTGAAGGTGAAGGACATGCGTTCCGACTTTTTCTACCAGGTGCTCCAGGGCCACTTTTACCTCTGGCTCCCGCCCACGGTGGGGCAGCCCGTGGTGGCCACGGCGACGCTCGTGTTCGTGGTGCTGCTGGTGTCGGGACTGGTGCTGTGGTGGCCGAAAAACCGCGCCGCCCGCAAGCAGCGGTTTTCGGTGAAATGGCAGGCTCCGTGGAAACGCCGCAACTACGACCTCCACAACGTGCTGGGCTTTTACGCCACCCTCGTGCTGCTGCTGCTGGCCTTCACCGGCCTCGTGTGGGGGTTCCAGTGGTTTGCCAAATCGGTGTACTGGGTCACGTCGGGCGGCAAAAGCCAGGTGGCGTTTTACGAACCCTCCGGGAGCCGGGCCGAACCCTCGGCCACGCTGCCCGCCGTGGACCGGCTCTGGCGGCAAACCGTCGCCTCGCACCCGGGGGCTAAGTCCATCGAAGCCCATTTTCCCGAAACCGACAGCGCCGCCATCGCCATCAGCACCAACCCCGAGGCGGACACGTACTGGAAGGCCGACCACCGCTACTACGACCAGCGGACGTTGCAGGAAATTCCGGTCACTCACGTCTACGGGCGCTTCGACCACTCGCTGACGGTGGCCGACAAAATCGCCCGGCTGAACTACGACGTTCACGTGGGGGCCATTCTCGGATTGCCGGGAAAAATCATCGCGTTTCTGGCCTCCCTCGTGGCCGCCAGCCTGCCCGTGACGGGTTTCCTCATCTGGTGGGGACGACGGCGCAAGCAACCCCGCGTCAGCCTCCGCCATGAGGTAAAAACACCCATGCGGACTACCCCGGCCCCGGTCCGGCAACCCCGCGTGAAGACAACCAACTGAATCCCTTCTTTTTTGATAACCGCTTTTTAAAAACTCCGGTCATGCTCAAAAACCTGCGCCTCCTCACCAGCCTGCTCCTCGTCGGCCTCGTCAACACGGCGGGCACCGTTCGTCCGCCCTTCGAGGACGAAACCCGGACCTTCGCCGTCCCCACGCTCGCCCAGACCCCGAAGGGCGAAGTCGTGCTTTCCTGGACCGAAAAAGATGCCCAGGACGTCGTGCATTTTTACTTCGCTACCTCGAAGGACAAAGGCCAGAGTTTTTCGGAAAAACGGGAAATCTTCGCCGCCCCCGGCCTGGCCAACAGCCGCCTGATGCGTCCGAAGGTGTTGTTCAAAAAAGACGGCTCGATGGTGGCCGTGTTTGGCCTCCGCGACGACGCGGCCCCGGCTGTCCAACCCGCCGCTAGTGACCACGCCGGGCACGAAGGCCACGCCGCCGCCAAACCCGCCGCGCCCGCCCCGGCTCCCGGCGCAGGCCGTCCGCGTTCGCAGCAAATCGTCGTCGCCACCTCGAACGACGGGGGCCAGACCTGGAGCGCGCCGAAGGCCGTTCACGCCGCCAAACCGGGCGTGATGCGGGGCTTTTTCGACGCCACCGTGCTGGCCAACGACGAAGTGGCCGTGGCGTTCCTGAACGACGTCGAAGGCCAGGCCCACGCCCGCGACCTGCGGCTGGTGACCTCCAAGGGCGGCGCGTTTGGCCCCGAGCAAATCCTCCAGCCGCTCGTGTGCGACTGCTGCCCGATGAGCCTGCTCGTGGACGGCCGCGGCGCCCTGCACGTGTTCTACCGTGAAAACCAGGACAACCTCCGCGACCTCGACCACCTCGTTTCGACCGACCACGGCGCGAGTTTCTCCGCTCCCACCCGCCTCTACGAAGACAACTGGAAGCTCAACGGCTGCCCGCACAGCGGCCCCACGTCCGTCCGCTACGGCAACAGCGCCCTCGTCGCCTGGTTTTCCGGCACGACGACCAACCAACCCGGCGTCCGTGTGGTGACCGGCGAAGGCAAGCGCCTGTTCGTGGTGGACGAACCGACGGCGAAAAACTCCTGGCTGGCCGGTTCGTCGAAAGCCGCCGTGCTGGTCTGGGAACAAACCAGCGGCAAGGGCGAAACGCCCGCCACGGCCTTAGCCCTGCGGAGCATCGCGCCCAACGGCACCGTGTCGGAAACGCGCTGGGTGGAGGCTTCCGAAAACGCCACCAACGCCACGGCCCTCGTGGTGGACGGTCAGGTGCTCGTGGCCTACGAAGTGAAGCGTCCCGACAAGAAAAACGGGATGAAGGTTTCGACGGTGAAGCTGTAGATCCAAAAACTGTAGAGGCACCCCCTGCCCCCGGGTCGCCATTTTTTAAACACGATTTTTTTCCTGAACAATGAGTCGTTTGCTGATTCTGGTCTTTCTCCTGATTGGTTTTCAAAACATCCTCCGCGCCAATGACACCGGCCCGAAAGGCAGCATCGCCGGACGCGTCACCGACACCCAGAGCGTGGGCCTGCCCGGCGTGACGGTCACCCTCAAAGGCACCGTGCGCGGCACCGTTACCGACGGCCAGGGCCGCTACCGCCTGGAAGCCCTGCCCGCCGGCACCTACACGCTCGCCGTCACCGCCGTGGCCCTGAAGCCCGTCGAGCGGACGGTAACCGTCGAAACCGGCCGTGCTACTACCGTTGACGTGCAGACTGAGGAAAGCGCCGCAACCCTCGCCGAAGTGACCGTGTCGGCCCGGCAGAGCGCCCACGGGCACCTGGCTGAAGTGGAAGGCTTCGCCATCAACGCCACCAAAAAGAACGAAATCATCCAGCCCGGTCGGCTCGACGCCAACCTGACCATCGGCAACGCCCGCGAGGTGTTCAGCCGCACGCCGGGCATTCAGGTCTGGGAAAACGACGGCTCGGGCGTGCAAATCAACGTGGCCGCTCGGGGCCTCAGCCCCAACCGCTCCTGGGAATTCAACGTCCGCCAGAACGGCTACGACGTCAGTTCCGACCCGATGGGCTACCCCGAGGCGTACTACAACCCGCCGATGGAGGCCGTCGAGCGCATCGAACTCGTGCGCGGGGCCGCGGCGCTCCAGTACGGACCGCAGTTCGGCGGGCTGCTGAATTACGTGTTGAAAGGGGCCGACCCGACGAAGCCGTTTTCGGTCGAGGCCAGCCTCACGGGCGGCAGCTACGGCCTGCGCGGGCTGTTCGCCGGGGTGGGCGGCACGTCGGGCAAGCTGTCGTACTACGCCTCGTACCACCACCGGCAGGGCGACGGCTGGCGGCAAAACGGCCGGTTTGAGGTCAACCACGGCTACGCCCAGGTGCAGTACGCCCTGACGCCCAAGCTAAAGGTGGGCGGCGAACTGACCTTGATGAACTACGTGAACCAGCAGCCCGGCGGCCTCACCGACGCGCAGTTCGCGCAGGACGCCCGCCAGAGCAGCCGCGCCCGCAACTGGTTCAGCACGCCCTGGGTGGTGCCCGCCCTCACTGCTGAATTCGCCGCCAGCGAACGGACCAAACTCAACGCGAAGGTGTTCGGCCTCGTCGGCGAGCGCAACAGCATCGGCTTCACCCAGGCCATCAACGTGCCCGACGCGCCCAACGCCGAGGGCCGCCTCGCCAACCGGCAGATCGACCGGGATTTGTACCAGAACTGGGGCACCGAATTCCGGCTGGTGCACACGCACCGGACGTTCGGCCTCCAGAACACCCTCTCGGCGGGCCTGCGCTACTTCGATGGCCGCACCGACCGCCGCCAGCAGGGCCGGGGCGACGCGGGCAGCGGCTTCAACCTCGATTTGCAGGACGCGCAGTTCCCCCGCGACCTCCGGTTCCGCAACCAGAACGTCGCCGTTTTCGCCGAAAATCTCTTCAAAGTGAGCGAAAAATGGCTGTTCACCGCCGGACTGCGGCTGGAGCACATCGACCTCGCCGCCAGCGGACGGCTCGGTTTCAAAAACGGGCAGGAGGATTTGGTCGGCAACCTCGCCCGCAGCCGCAGTTTCGTGCTCGGCGGCCTGGGGGCGGAATACCATGTTTCGCCAAAAACCGAATTTTACGCCAACGCCTCGCAGGCGTTTCGCCCGGTGATGTTCGCCGACCTGACGCCACCCGCCACCACCGACGTCATCGACCAGAACCTCCGCGACGCTCGCGGCCTGAGCGCCGATTTCGGCTACCGGGGCAGCGTGCAAAACTGGCTCCGCTTCGACGTGGGCCTGTTTTACCTCACCTACGACAACCGCATCGGCACCCTCACCCAGACCCGCGCCGACGGCACCCGCTACCAGTTCCGCACCAACCTGGGCCGCAGCGTGAGCCAGGGCGCGGAAGCCTACGCCGAACTCGACGTGCTAAAATTGTTGGGGAAAACCACCGCCCGGTTCGGCTCGCTGACGCCCTTCGCCTCGCTGGGCTTCACCGACGCCACCTACCGCGATTTCCGCACCACGAGCGTGAGCAACGGGCAAGTGGTGGAGGGCAACCTGAGCGGCAAACGGGTGGAAAACGCCCCCCGCACCATCCACCGCTTCGGGCTGACCTACGCCCGCCGGGGCCTGTCGGCCACCTGGCAGATGAGCCGGGTCGGGGCTGCCTACGCCGACGCCTCGAACACCGAAACGCCCAACGCGGCCGCCACGACGGGGCTGATTCCGGCCTACGCCGTGCAGGACCTGTCGCTAACCTACCGCTTCGCCAAGCGCTACCTCGTCCGCGCCGGGGTCAACAACCTCAGCGACGTCCGCTACTTCACCCGCCGGGCGGGGGGCTACCCCGGCCCCGGCCTGCTGCCCGCCGACGGCCGCACCGGGTACGTAAGCGTGGGCATCAAGTTGTAGGTTTTTGCTCGTTGATAAATCAAAAACGGTCGCCGCGTTGCGGTGACCGTTTTTTTAAACCCTTCCGTCTTTCTTCGCCATGAACCGCTTCCTGACCGCAACCCTGCTCTTGCTTTTGCTCACGGCCACCCGCCTGCTGGCCGCTGATGAGCCACCCCGTGGCACGTTGAAAGGTCGCGTCTTCACCGCCGACGGCAAAGCCGCCGAATTGGTTTCCGTGCGGTTGAAGGAAACCGCGTTCGGCACCCTGACCGACGCCGCCGGGCGCTTTGTGCTGAAAGCCCCGGCGGGCGAATACACGCTCGTGGCGAGCATCGTGGGCCACCAGCCGCAGGAGCAGTCCGTGCGGGTGGAAAGCGGCGTGACGACCGCACTCGAACCTCTCCGGCTGCTCGAAACGTCGGCGCAGTTGGGCGAAATCATTGTCAAATCGGGCCGCGAGCGCACCTACGCCGCCACGGCCACCGCCCTGGCCACGCGGCTGAACACGCCCCTGCGCGACGTGCCCCAGTCGGTGCAGGTGCTCAACCGGCAAATCCTCCTCGACCGCAACGTGCAGACCGTGGGCGAGGCGGTGAAAATGATGGCGGGCGTCAACGCGTTTTCGTCCAGCCAGTACTCCGACTACGTGCTGCGGGGTTTCCGGTCGTCGCCGGGCAACTTCGCCTACAACGGCATCCGGGGCGATTTTTACCAGTTCGACCAAGGCGCGCTGACCTACAACCTCGAACGCATCGAGGCCATCAAAGGCCCGGCATCGGTGCTGTTCAGCGCGGGCAACCCCGGTGGGGTCATCAACCACGTTACGAAGCGGGCGCAGGCGGATTCGCGCTACGAGGCCGAATTCACCGTCGGGAGTTTCAACCAGTACCGCACCATGCTCGACGCGACGGGGGCGGTTTCTGCCGACAAAAAATTGCTCTACCGGGCCGTGTTCGGCTACGAAAACACGGGGCAGGTGGACCGGAACCAGAAAATCAACAACGTCTTTTTCGCTCCCCAGCTTCAGTACAATTTTTCCGAAAAAACGACCCTCAACTACGAACTCAACTATTCCTACGACCACCGCACGATGGGTTTTCAGCGGGGCGTTCCGGCGCTGAACCTGGGCGATGGCCGCTGGCAGTTGGACCGCTTCCCGACCGATTTTTCGATGATTGACCCGCGGGGCTACAGCCGCACGCGGGCGGTGTCGAACCAGGTGATGTTCAGTCATGCCTTCGCCGACAACCTGAAACTGAACGTGCTGCTGCGTTCGATGCACACCCGGCAGCGGCAGTTCGACGTGTCGCCGGGGGATTTCAGCGTCGGGGCCGTCAACGATTCCATCTCGATGAGCAACAACTTCTGGCGGCCCGATTACGGGGCTTACCAGAGCACGACCTACCTCAACTGGGATTTCAGCACGGGCCGGGTGAAGCACCAGACCGTGTTCGGCGTGGACGGCACCCTCGACGGGCGCACCATTCATGGCTACGCCTCCCTGGCCACGCAGCGGGTATACCTGCCCAACCCCGATTTCTCCTGGGCGACGTACGACGACAGCCCCGCCGCCCTCCGGGCCGCCATCGACGCGGGCGAGTACGTGGCGGGCTGGACGGAGCGCACCACGCTCGTGGCTGCGTATTTTCAGGACCAAATCACGATTTCCGAAAAGCTGAAGGCCCTCGTCGGCGGGCGCATCGAGCAGCACCGCTACCGCAACCGGTATTTCGGCCTGCTCACGCGCGAAACCACCAGCACCGACACCCTACGGGCGTTTGCCTTCTCGCCGAGGGCGGGCGTGGTGTACCAGCCCACCCGCGCCGTGTCGCTCTACGCCAGCTACACGCAGGGATTCCAGCCCCAGTGGGGCAGCAACCGGGGCGGTGGCGGGCCGTTTCCGCCCGAAAAATCGCGGCAGTACGAGGTGGGCACGAAAACCGAATGGCTGGGCGGTAAGTTGCTCGCCAGCGCGGCGGCCTACTACATCCAGAAGTACGACGTGCTCGCCCCCGACCCCAGCGACGCCGACGGCCTGCGCCTGCGGCAAATCGACAACGTGGTGAGCAAGGGCATCGAACTCTCGCTGCAAGGGCAGGTCACGCCCCGGCTCAACGTCATCGCCAACTACGCCTACAACGAAGCTACCACCCCCGGCGACGCGGGCTTCGACTACAACGCGGCGGGCTGGTTCCCCAACGCCCCCAACCACAACGCCAACGCCTGGGCCACCTACCGCCTGCCGCTGGGGCTGAAGGTGGGCGGGGGGTTCAACCACCTCAGCAAGCGCAGCACCTTCGTACCGGGTTTTGAGATTCCGGGCTACACCACCGCCGACGCCTCGCTGGCTTACGAACGCCGGGGCTTTCGGGCCAACCTGACGCTCAACAACTTGGGCAACGTGCGCTACTGGCACGGCGTGTACGGCCCGGCCAACGCCTGGCCCGGCAACCCGCGCAGCTTCCGGCTCACGGTGGGGTACGTGCTTTGAAAATCAGAGGAACGGGTTAAGAATCAGAAGCCGGTTTTCGACAAGCAGGCCGTGCTGCATGTCTTCGGTGAAGAGTTTGGTGCAACGGCTTCGAGCGCGGGGGCCACGATGAGGCTGTCGAAAAGTTGGAAGTCGTAGCGGCGAACGAGGTCGAAGGCGTGTCGAATCGTGCCGCGCTCGGTGGGAACGTAGCGGCAGGTGGCAAGCAGGGAGTTGGTCGCTTGCATGGCCTTTTGCTTGGAATACTTCCAGCGCTTGGTCAGCACGTTGATAAACTCGCTGAGGTTTTGCGAGGAAATGACTGGCCTGTCAAGCAGCAACTGCTTGGTGATGGCTTGTTTTTGGGGTGAAAATTCGTCGAGGCTGTACAGCAGCACGTTGGTATCGACGGCGGGCAACCCGTTAATCGTAGTCATTGGCCTCCTCGCGGTTGAATTTGTAGCCGCCCGAATTGAAGGTTAATCCTTCCAGCGACTTGTTCAACTGCTCCAGCCGGGCCTCGCGCTCCGCTTCGGAAACCTCTTCGGGGGAATCCTCAGTGGGTTCACTCAGTGGAAATGCAATCACCTCCACCGTTTTGCCCACAAAATCCTCCGGCAGGTCAATCACGAGTTGATTTTTTTCGGGAATTACAATTTGCCGTACCATTCTCATTCAGTTTTTTTCAAAGCTACGCAAAACCATGACGTTCAAAAAGCTCACCGGCACCCTCCACCTCTGGCTCGGCCTCGGCCTGGGGCTGGTCGTGTTGCTGAGCTACCTGCCCGCGGCGGTGTACGTCTTCGAGCCGGAACTGACCGATTGGTACTACGCCGGGCAGGTTTTTGTGAAACCCGAAAACAGCTCGGTTCAGCCCGTTTCGCGGCTTTGGAACGTTGCCCAGCAGGCCGTGCCCGGCCACCGCATCGAGGGCATCGACGTGTGGCCCGACCGCGACCGGGCCTACGTGTTTTACACGTTCCGGGAAAACCCAAAGCCCGGCCTTACGTTTTTCTCCGAGCACGAGTACTGGGAGAAAATCTACGTCAACCCCTACACCGCCGAGGTTACCGGCGTGGTGGACGTGCGCACGAACTGGATTGAACTCCTGCGCATCGCCCACCAGCAACTGCTGCTCCGTTACGACCTCGGCCACCTCGTCGTGGGCGTGGGCACGCTGGGGTTGTTCGTTCTGATTGGGACGGGGTTGGTGCTATGGTTTCCCCGCAACAAGGCCGCGCTGAAGCAGCGGTTTTCGGTGAAATGGAACGCCCGCTGGCGGCGCAAAAACTACGACCTGCACAACGTCGGCGGGTTTTACGCCCACCTCGTCATCCTGGTGCTGGCCGCGACGGGGTTGGTCTGGACGTTTGAGTGGTGGGAAAAAGGAATTTTCGCGCTGTTCGGCGAAACCCGTCCCAACTACGGCGCGCACGTCTCGGCCCCGCCCCGCCGGGCCGCCGCCCCCGACCCGATGAGCCGGGCCCTCGCCGATGCGCTCATCCGCCAACCCGACTTCACCCGGCTGTATTTTTACAAAACCGACTCGACCCGCGAGTTTGAGGCCTACGTGACCTACGACGGCGGCACGGGCTGGGACGAAGCGGACGAGTATTTCTACCACGGCCAGACCGGCGAACTCGTGGCCCAACACCGGCAGCAGGACAAAACGCCGGGGGAAAAATGGCGCAACTCCAACTACGTCATTCACGTGGGGAGCCTCTTCGGCTGGCCCACCCGGATTCTGGCCTGCCTCGCCACGCTGATTTGCGCCAGCCTGCCGCTGACGGGGTTCCTGATTTGGTGGGGCAGACGAAAAAAAGGCGGCAGAACCGCCCGCAAGGCCGCCCAGCATTTGGGCACGTTTCGGAAAAAACGCGCGGCCCGGTCCTCGTCCCCGGTGCTGCGCACCCAGCCCGACCGTTCGGCCCGGTGAGGTTGCACGGCGGCGATTTTCGGCGCAGTTTTGGCGAAACCAATTCCTTGCCCAACGCATCATGCGCGTTCTCTCCGCTTTTTTCCTGCTCCTGACCAGCCTCGCCTGCGCCCAGCAGCCCGAACCCGCCACCACGATTTTCCTCGTCCGCCACGCCGAAAAGGCTGACCAGACCGACTCCTCGCCGCTGACTGACCGGGGCAAGGCCCGGGCGGACAAACTCGCCGAACTGCTCCGCGACGCCAACGTGCAGGCGGTTTTTTCGACGGCCTTCGTCCGCACCCGCGAAACGGCACGGCCCCTGGCCGAGCGCCGCAACCTGCCGGTGCAGACGTACGACGCGAAAGACGCGGGTTTTGCCAAAACGCTGCTGAAGGCCCACGTCGGCCAGCGCGTGCTCGTGGTGGGCCACAGCAACACGATTCCGAAACTGGTCAACACCCTGGCGGGCACGAACCTGCCCAACCTCGCCGACACCGAGTACGACGGGCTGTTCGTCGTGACCGTGCCGAAAACCGGCCCGCCGACGGTGCTGACGCTGCGGTTCAATCCCAACTAAGCGCCACCCTGACAGCGGTGGCGAGTTGGTCGGTAGCCGAACGTAGGTTATCCGGGAACGCACCACCGCTGACAGGGTCTTCGTACCTCAGACCGCTGTCAGGGTGGCGCTTTTCACACCTGCACCTCCTGCGTCCGGATGCCGCTGAGGTAGTGCACGGCGGTGGTCAGGCCCCCGCCGGGCAGCAGGTTCACCTCGCGGACGCCGATGCGGAAGTGGTCGAACACGCACTCGATGGGATCGTGTTTCATTTGGAAAAACAGCGAGGGCGTGAGGTACACCGTCAGGTTGCCCCGCTGAACCACCTTCTCGACGTGGTAATGCCCGCACACCACCGTCACGCGGCGCAGGGGTGCGGTCAGTTCCAGAAATTTTTCCGATTCCCGGAAGGGGTAGTTCGTGTCCATGTGCCCCACGCCCGCCAGCAGGGGCGGGTGGTGCATGAAAAGGAGGGCTTCCTCGCGGTTCGCGAGCTTCTCCCCCAACCACTGCCACTGGGTTCCCGAGCAAAATCCCCGGGCCGTGTCGAGAAACAGCGCGGGCGTGTCGCCCAGTTTTTCCTCGAAAAAAAACTCCTCGTCCCGCAGGTGCGCGTCGAGGCCCAGTTCGCGGGCCATCAGGGGCGAGGTGTCGTGGTTGCCCGCGATGGCAAACCAGGGAAACGGCAGGTCCGCCATCCGATCACGGAACCAACGGTACGTTTCGGCCTGCCCGGTGTCGTAGCACACGTCGCCGCCAACGACCAGGGCATCGGGCTTCAATTCACTCAGGTACTTGAGGGCATTCAGAAAATTACGGCGCACGTCCACGCCCTGGGTGGACTGGCCGGGCGTGCCGAGGTGCAGGTCGGTCAGAAAAGCAATTCGCATGTACTTCAGCGGGTTTTGACGAGGGGGTTGGGCACGGGCAGGTTGGCCCCGATGCCCCGCCGCCAGAGATCGAGCCGGGCGCGGAGTTCCTTCGACTTGCCCGGTTGGGCACGGGTGAGGTCGGTGGTTTCCGAGGGGTCGGTCCGGAGGTTGTACAGTTCGGTTTTGCCCGTTTCGTAAAATTCAATCAGCTTGAAATCGCCCACCCGGACGGCGGCGGCGGGGCGGCTCAATTGGTTGCTGAAGTGCGGGTAATGCCAAAAAACCGGCCCGCGCTCGAAGGCCGCGGGGCTGGGGTTCAGCACCGTGGCGAAGCTCCGCCCGTCGGGAGCGGGTTGGGGCGGCAGGCCGAGCAGTTCGGCAAAGGTGGGTAGAAAGTCGGTGCCCGTCACGACGGCGTCACGGGTCTCATTTTCGGGTAAGCGACCTTTCCAGCGGAAAATCAGGGGTACACGGATGCCGCCTTCGTAGAGGTGGCCTTTCCAGGAGCGCAGGGGGGCGTTGGAGGTCGGCGTGGGGCCGAGTTCGGGCAGCCCCACGCCGCCGTTGTCGGAGGTGAACACCACGAGCGTGTTTTCGTCGAGGCCCAGGTCGCGGAGTTTTTTCATCACCCGCCCCACGCCGTCGTCGAGGCTTTCGACCACCGCGCCGTAGTACGGGTTGTAGCGCCCGCCGAATTTCTCGTACTTGTAGAGGTAGTGGTTGAGTTTGTCGCCCCGGGGCACGAGGATGATGTGCGGAGCCGAGTAGGTCAGGTAGAGGAAAAACGGCCGGGAGTCGCCACGCCCCTCGCGGCTTTTTTCGAGAAACTCGACCGCGTAGTCGGTGAGCTTGTCGGTGAGGTAGGTGGTTCCCTTGTCGCGGAATTCGGTCTGGTAGTTGTCCTCGAAAATGCCGTAGCGGTAGTAATCCAGCCCGTTGTAGCCGATGACCCGCGTGTAGTCGAAGCCCTGCCCCCAGGGGGCCAGCGAATCGGGCCCGCCGAGGTGCCACTTGCCCACCATGCCGGTGGCGTAGCCCTGCGCCCGGAGCCACTCGGCCATCGTCACTTCGGCGGAGGGCAGGTATTTCGTCCACGGGGCCGGAGCCAGGCGCGAGGCGCTGTCCACCCGCTCGCCGACGAGGAAGTTGGTCAAATGTAGCCGGGCGGGATGTTTGCCGGTCAAGATCGCCGCCCGCGACGGCGAGCAGACCGGCGCGGCGGCGTAGGCCTGGGTGAAGCGCAGGCCCTGGAGGGCCAGCGAATCGAGGTGGGGCGTGCGGTTGAAGGGGTTGCCGTAGCAGCCCAGGTCTGCCCAGCCGAGGTCGTCGGCGAGAATGAACACCACGTTGGGCGGGGTGGCTTTGGGGCGGGGTGGCGGCGTGAGCGAAACGGCGAGGCTGGCGAGCAGCAGCAGGCCGAACAGCAAGGTTTTCATGTGGGAAACAGACTGCGGGGGCGGAAGGTAGGCATTTTTCCGGCAAAGGCCGATTCGGAGCCGTTTTCCCGAAAAATCACCGGTGCTTCTCACCGAAAAGTGCCGAAAACGCCTTCGGCACGGGGGTTTCGAAACGCATGGCCCCGCCCGTGACCGGGTGCACGAACGCCAGCACCCAGGCGTGGAGGCCCAGCCGCCCGAGCGGGTCGGTGGTGGCCCCGTACTTTTCGTCGCCGACGATGGGGTGGCCCAGGTCCTGCAAATGCACGCGGATTTGGTTTTTGCGGCCCGTTTCGAGGTTCATTTTCAGGAGGGAAAATTCTCGCGCAGTGTTGAGCACCTCGTAGTGCGTGACGGCGTGCTGGCCCCGGTAGGGGTTCTGGTCGGAGTACACGACGAGGGCCTTGCTCTCGTGGAGGTACGACTCGATGGTGCCCCTCCGCTGGCGCACCGTGCCCTCGACCACGGCCAGGTAGGTGCGTTCCTGCACGGTGGCCTGCCAGGTTTCCTGCAACAGCCCCTGCACCTTCTCGCTTTTGGCGAACAGCATCAGCCCCGAGGTGTCGCGGTCGAGGCGGTGGACGACGAAAATCCGGTTGCGGGGGTCTTGCTGCTTGACGTGGTCGCTGAGGGTGGCGTAGGCGTTGTTGAATTTTTCCTTCGGCGTGGCGATGGACAGCAGCCCGGCGGCTTTTTCGATGACCAGCAGGTGGTCGTCCTCGAACAAAATCGTCAGGCCCCGGTAGCGCTTGGGTTCGGGCGGTTTTTCCCAGACCACCTCCACGGTTTGCCCCGGCGCGAGCGGGTGGTTGAACTGCGTGACGGGCGTACCGTCCACCAGCAGTTGGCGGTCGCGGAGGAGGGCTTTGACGGCGTGCCGGTTTTTGCCCGGCAGTTTCGCCAACGCAAACGCCAGCAATTCCCCCGGCTCGGTGACGGGGAGGAGGGTGTTGGGTTTGGGGGAAGGAGGTTTGGACATTTCGGAAATTGGTGCGGCGGGTAGGCGTGGCACGGTTCCGCGCAGGAAGCCCGTAACCGTGCCACGCCGAGTGTCGCCACGCCCGACGTTACTTCGTGCTGTAATTCGGCGCTTCCTTCGAAATCTGGATGTCGTGGGGGTGGCTTTCGCGGACCCCGGCGGCGGTGATTTTCACGAATTTGGCTCTTTTGAGGGCTTCCAGGTCGGGGGTGCCGCAGTAGCCCATCCCGGCCTTCAAGCCGCCAACCATCTGGTAGATGATTTCGCCGACCTTGCCCTTGAAGGCCACCCGGCCCACGATGCCTTCGGGGACGAGCTTTTTCAAATCATCCTCGGCGTCCTGGAAGTAGCGGTCTTTCGAACCGTCTTCCATCGCTTCCACCGACCCCATGCCCCGGTAGGTTTTGAAGCGGCGGCCTTCGGCGATGATGATTTCGCCCGGTGCCTCCTCCGTCCCGGCGAGCAGCGAACCAACCATGACCGAACTGGCCCCGGCGGCGAGGGCCTTAACCATGTCGCCGGAGTAGCGGATGCCCCCGTCGGCCACCACGGGCACGCCGGTGCCGTCGAGGGCTTTGGCGGCTTCGTACACCGCCGTGAGTTGGGGCATCCCGACGCCCGCAATCACGCGGGTGGTGCAGATGCTGCCCGGCCCCACGCCCACCTTCACGGCGTCGGCCCCGGCGTCGGCCAGGGCTCTGGCCCCTTCGCCGGTGGCCACGTTGCCCACCATCACGTCGAGGGCGGGGAAGGCGGCTTTCACCGATTTCAGGGCGTCGATGACGCCCTTCGAGTGGCCGTGGGCGGTGTCGATGCTCACCACGTCGACGCCGGCTTTGACGAGCGCGCCGACGCGGTCGAGCAAATCGGGGGTGACGCCCACGGCGGCCCCCACGCGCAGGCGGCCGAAGTCGTCCTTGCAGGCGTTGGGGTGGCTTTTCTTTTTCAGGATGTCCTTGTAGGTGATCAGCCCCACGAGGCGCTGGTCGGCGTTGACGATGGGCAGTTTCTCAATGCGGTACTGCTGGAGGATTTCCTCGGCTTGCTCCAAATCCACGCCTTCGCGGGCGGTGACGAGGTTCTCGCGGGTCATCACCTCGGTCACGGGGCGGCTGAGGGCCGTCTGGAAACGCAGGTCGCGGTTGGTCAGGATGCCCGTCAGGCGGCCATCGGCGTCCACCACGGGGATGCCGCCGATTTTGAAATCGCGCATGATGCGGTGGGCGTCGGCCAGGGTGGCCCCTTCGGTGAGCGTGATGGGGTCGAGAATCATCCCGCTTTCCGAGCGTTTCACCTTGCGCACCTCCTCGGCCTGCCGGGCGACGGTCATGTTTTTGTGGATGATGCCGATGCCGCCCTCCTGAGCCATCGCAATGGCCATGTCGGCTTCGGTTACGGTGTCCATCGCCGCCGAGAGCAGGGGAATGTTGAGCCGGATGTGGCGGGTGAGCCGGGTTTCAGTGCGGGTTTCGCGGGGGAGCACTTCCGAGTAGGCCGGAAGCAGCAGCACGTCGTCGTAGGTAAGGGCCTCGTAGAGAAACTTGGAGGAGTCGAGCATGGCAAATAACGGGTGGGAGCAGTGGTTATTTGCCGGACGAAGGTACGGCGAAATGTTGGGGTTTTAAAACGGGGTTCTGAGCAAGTATGCCCTCGTCCGGAACAAACTCTAAAAACGGGACTTGTTTCTTACCCTTACCAACGGCACGCTCAACGTCAAAATGAAGGCCATTTGCGGGGCGCCGGGTGTTGCGCTTCAAATGGCCAGCGGTTACCTTTCCCAACTGCTTCCGTTTCCATGCACCCCGACGCCCACGAGTTTCTCCGCGCCTTCACCCCCGCCCGCATCGCGCCGGGGCGCACGGGCCACAGCCTGCCGACGCAGGCGCTGCTCGCCTTCAACCTCGACTACGCCCGCGCCCGCGACGCCGTGCAGTCGGCTCTTGACCTGCCCCGTCTGCTCGACGGCCTCCGCACCCTGCACCCCGACGTGCTCCACCTCCGCAGCCAGGCCCGCGACCGCCAGGAGTACCTCCTCCGCCCCGATTTTGGGCGAAAACTCAGCGAGGAATCAGCCCAACAACTGCATACTACAAACTCAAAACCACAAACCGCCCTCGTCATCGCCGATGGTCTCTCGGCCCAGGCTGTCAACGCCCACGCCCTGCCCGTGGTGGAGTGGTTGCTTCGCGCTTGTCGGGAAGCGGGCTGGTCGCTGGCTCCGGTTTGCCTGGTTGAGCAGGGCCGGGTGGCCATTGCCGATGAAATCGGGGCATTGCTCGGCGCGGAAATGATCGTCATCCTGCTCGGCGAACGCCCCGGCCTCACCTCGCCCGACAGCCTCGGCGCGTACCTGACTTACGCCCCCCGCCCCGGCCTGACCGACGAACGCCGCAACTGCGTGTCGAACATCCGGCCTGAAGGTTTGACGCCCGAACTGGCTGCGGCGAAGTTGTTCTGGCTGCTTTCGGAGATGAAAACCCGCCGCCTGAGCGGCGTGGAGTTAAAAGACGAAATGCCCGCCGGACTTCTTGGAAAAAGCTAAACGCTGGCGGATTGATCAATCGCCGCTTCGCAACATGTAGCATCGGTTCCCCACTTTTTTTCTGAAAACGTTCACTAAAAAAAATTCGGCTCGATTGCGCGTCAGACGCGTGAATCGTCCGTTATTTTCGCAAGCTTTTTTTGGAAGCGCTTGCAAGTACCCCAAACCTGTGAGGTCAGAAAAAGACCTTACAGGTTTTTGCGGGTTTCCGGAAAAAGTACAACCACCCACCTTCAATTTTTCGTGAAAAATCCTTACCTGTCGCTGCTGCGCACGGCGTGGCAGTACGCGCGGCAGCAGCGTGGTCGGTACGTGCTGGTGTACGCGCTCTTCGGGCTGACCAACCTCGTCCACGCCCTTCAACCCCTGCTCTACGGCTGGTTCATCGCCGCCATCCAGCGCGAAGGCGCGGGGGTGTTGCGCCACGCCTGGCTCTACGCCGGGGCGTTTCTGGGACTGCGGGCGCTGAGTTGGGCGTTCCACGGCCCGGCCCGCGTGCTGGAGCGCGAACTGGCCTTCAACGTGAGCCGCAACTACCTCGATGCGCTCTACCAGCAGGCGCTCCACCTGCCCGTGAAGTGGCACCAGGACCACCACAGCGGCTCAACCATCAACCGCCTCCGCAAAGCCTACGAAGCCCTCCGCGACTTTTTCCAGAATGGCTTCGTGTACATCAGCACCCTCTCGAAATTCGTGTTTTCGTTCGCGGCGATGGTGTACTTCTCGCCCCTGTTCGGCCTCGTCGGCATCGGGCTGGGGGTGCTGACGGTCTGGGTGATTTTCAAATTCGACAAACCCTACATCCAAAGCCTCGACGAGGTCAACGAACGGGAGCACGTCGTCACGTCCACGCTCTTCGACAGCCTGTCCAACATCGTCACGGTGATCACGCTGCGGCTCGAAAAACGCCTGCAAATCAGTTTGATGGACAAAGTCGCGGCCATCTGGCCGCCCTTCCGTCGCAACGTAGTGGTAAACGAGTGGAAGTGGTTTTCGGCCGACATGCTCGTCGGGATGATTTACGCGGTCATGGTCGTGGGGTACGTGTGGCAGCACTGGTCGCCCGGAGCGGCGTTTGCCCTCGGCGGGCTGGTCACGCTGCTCGGGTACGTCAACCAGTTCACGAGCGTGTTTCACGACGTGGCCTACCAGTACACCGAAATCGTGCAGTTCAACACCCACGTGCAGACGGCCCGGCACGTCACCGAAGCTTACGCCACCCAGCACCGCCCCGAACCCGCCGCGGCCCTCGACGAACACTGGCAGACGCTCGAAATCCGCCGCCTCAGTTACTCGCACCGTGACACCCAACCTGCCGAAAACCAACGCCGTCCGGGTGGCCTGCACGGGCTGAACCTGCGCATTCGCCGGGGCGAGCGTATCGCGTTCATCGGCGAAAGCGGCAGCGGCAAAAGCACCCTGCTGGCCCTGCTCCGCGGCCTCTACGACGCCGAACCCGGTGCGGAAGTGCGCGTGGACGGTCGCCTCCAGCCCGACCTGAGCGGCGTGGCGGGGGCGGTGACGCTGTTTCCGCAGGAACCCGAAATTTTCGAGAACACCATCGCCTACAACATCACCCTCGGCCTGCCGTTTTCGGACGACGACATCCGCGCCGCCTGCCGCACGGCCCAGTTCGACGAGGTCGTTGAACACCTACCCAACGGCCTGCTCTCGAGCATTCAGGAAAAAGGCGTGAACCTCTCGGGCGGGCAGAAGCAGCGCCTGGCCCTGGCCCGGGGCGTGCTCGCCGCCCGCGGCAGCGACCTCGTGCTCATGGACGAACCCACCAGCAGCGTGGACCCCAAAACCGAGTTGAAAATTTACGAAACGATGTTCGCCGAATTCGAGGGCAAAGCCGTGCTGTCGTCGCTGCACCGCCTGCACCTGCTCACGCTGTTCGACTACGTGTACATCCTCGACGGGGGCCGCATCGCAGACGAGGGTACGTTTGAACTGCTCCGCCTGGGCAGCCCCGTTTTCCAAGAACTCTGGCGGCACCAGGAACAGCACCCCCGGATGGCGCGGGTCAGTGAGGTGATTTTTTAGCCACAGAGGCAACAGAGTTTTCCACAGAGGACAAACTCCGCGCACTCTGTGGAAAACTCTGTTGCCTCTGTGGCTAAAAAAAATTCTTAAGGCAACCCAATCGTCGCCAGCACCGCGTGGTGATCGGAGGCGAAGCGGCCCGCCCAGGTGGGCGAGAGCGTGGCGTGCTGCCGGACGATGGGTCCGTTTTTCACGAAAATGAAATCGATGGGCTGGTCGGCGGTTTCCTTCGGCCCGAAGCCGTTGAACGTGCCCGCCGGGCCGAAATGCGGCGTCTGGCTCAGGGCCTGCGTGTCGAGCAGGCGGGCCGGATCGTTGGAATCCGTCAAAATGCGGATGGGTTCAGCGTCGGGCTGGGCATTGAAATCGCCGGTGACGACGACGGGCGTTTTCCCGGCAATCTCCGTTACTTTTTTGAGCAACAACCGGGCGCTCTGGCGGCGGGCTTCCTGGCCCTGGTGATCGAAGTGCGTGTTGAACCAGTAGAACGGCTTGCCCTTCAGGGGCTGAAATTTCGCCCAGGTCACCACGCGGGGCAGGTTGGCGTCCCAGGCTTTGCCGGGGGTTTCGGGCGTGGGGCTGAGCCAGAACGTCTGCGTTTCGAGGAGTTTGAGGCGTTTCGGGTTGTAAAAAATAGGCGAAAACTCTCCCCGCTCGGCCCCGTCGTCGCGGCCCTTGCCCACCCAGGCGTAGCCGGGCAGGAGGCTTTCGAGGTCACGAATTTGTCCGATGAGCGCTTCCTGCATCCCCACGGCGTCGGCCTCGTGGAAGCGGATAACGCTGGCCAGGTTCGCCTTGCGCAGGTCCCAGCGGTTGTCGCCGTCGCCGGGATTGGCGTAGCGGATGTTGAAGGTCATGGCCGTCAGTTCGCGGGTCTGAGCCGTGGCGAACGACGTGATGGCGATGAAGGCGGCAAGGAGCGTGCGTTTCATGGCGGCGAATTTAACCGCAGAGGCGCGGAGGTTTCGCAGAGGCGGCAAGAGATTTTCTCCGCACCCTCCGCGCAACCTCCGCGCCTCTGCGGTTAAAACCCACTTTCACTCACCGCCACCGCAATCTTGGAATCGGCCGTGCCGTAGTACAAAAACCAGCGGTTTTTAAACGGCACGAGGCCTTCGAGAAACACCACGTTGTTCACCTGTCCGGTGATTTCGTAGGGCTTGTCGGGGTGGAAAAAGTGGGTCGGCAGGCGGTCCACGAGCTTTGTCGGGTCGTTGGCGGCGAAAAGCGCCTGCCCGGCGGCGTAGGTCATTTTGGGCAGGGCCGGGTCGCCGGTGTCGCCCTTGTTGGCCGAGTTGTACATCAGCACGATGCCTTTTTCCGTCAGGAGCGCATAGGGGCCGGGTTCGACGAGTTGACTGTCGAATTTTCCGGCACGGGGCGTCAGCACTGATTTCAAGCCGTTTTGGGCGTTTGCGTCTTCCAGCGGGGTCCAGTGGATCAAATCGTCCGACGAGGCCAGGAACAAATCCGTGTCGCCGAAGTACATCCAGAATTTGCCGCCCACTTTTTCGGCCACGATTTTTCCCCCGACCCGTTTGCTCACGATGGCTCCCGATTTCGACCAGGTGTTCCCAAATTTGCCCTCACCCAGCACCGGCCCGTGCTTGGTCCAGCGGCGCAAATCGGGCGAGGTGGCCAGCATGAGCCGGGCCGTTTTGCCGTCGTACGACGTGTACGTCATCACGTAGCCCTCCGACGGCGACTCCACGATGCGCGGGTCTTCGCAGCCGCCTTCCCACTCGTATTTTTTGTAGGCGTCGTGGTCGGGGAAGAAAATCGGCGTGGGTTCTTTCGTGAAGTGAAGGCCGTCGTCGCTGCGGGCCAGGCCGAGGCGGGAGGTACCGGCGAATTTCCCGATCGTGTCCTCGGCCCGGTACACGAGCCACACCTGCCCCTGGCGCACCACGGCGGCGGGGTTGAACACGTCTTTTTCTTCCCAACGAACGGTCTTTTTCAGAATCGGGTCGGTGAAGACTTGCTCCGGCGAAGGCTCGATGACGGGATTGAGGCTATCTACCTTCACGAACGGTCCCAGCGCCCAGTCGGGAGAGGCGTCAGAGGTTTCGGTGGTTTTGGTGGCAGGGCGACAAGCCGCGGCCAGCAACAGCAACGCGGCGAAACAACAGAGGGAGTTCATGCGGTTGTGGAGTAAAACGTTGCCGACGGGGCGTTTCCGGTGCAAACCTATCGAATCCTGACCGGCACGGCATTTTGACGCGCTCTTTTTCAAAAGAATTTTTCATGGAAAAAATCATCAAAACCGACGAAGAATGGAGGCAGCAACTGACGCCCGAACAATACCGCGTGACCCGCAAAAAAGGCACCGAGCGGCCCTTCACCGGTGAATACTGCGAAGCCCACGAGCCGGGGCTGTACGCCTGCGTGTGCTGCGGGCTGGAATTGTTCGATTCGCGGAAAAAATTCGAGTCGGGCACGGGCTGGCCGAGTTTCAACGCGCCCGTGTCGCCGGAACACGTGGAGGAAGAAACCGATTATACCTACGGCATGAGGCGCACCGAGGTGCTCTGCGCCCGCTGCGACGCCCACCTGGGACACGTGTTTCCCGACGGCCCGCCCCCCACGGGCCTGCGGTACTGCATCAATTCGGCGGCGCTGAGGTTGGTCACCAACGCCGGGCAAGCGGCAGGGTAGAGAAAACTGAATTTCAGCCCGTAAGCAGGCAAAACTCCCCCAGATCGGGTGAAAAAATAAGAGCGCCATCAAAAAGCGGGCGCTTTTCGGTATCTTTCCCTCAGAAAACCGCTTCATTCTACGTTTCAAGACCTGGAAGACGGTAAGCAACCTTCCGGGTCTTTTTTGTGTATTCATCCGTACTATGAAAAACTGCTACGCTGTTCTTTTCGTGTTGTTGGGAATGACCGTCGGCGCGATGGCCCAGAAGGCCCGCCCGGTGGATGAAGGTACCCCGCGCCAACGGGTGAGTGGCGGCGAAATCATCGCCGTGCCGCCCATCATTTGCTACTACACCAACACGCCCACGACGGCCAAACCCATCGGCCCGCCCGAGTTTTTTCTCCGCCAACGCCGCGATGGCAGCAAGCTCCGCACCGAAGCCAACCGTTCTGACATCGTCGTTACCTACTCCACCAACTTCCCCGATAGCGCCCGCACGGCTTTCGAGTACGCCGTCGGCATCTGGGAGTCCTGGCTTATTTCGCCCGTCCCCATTCGCATCACCGCCCGGTGGCAGAACCTGGGCAGCGGCACCCTCGGCTCCACCAGCCCCAAGGTGTACCGCAACATCAACTTTTCGGGTACACTCAAGGCCAACACGTTTTATGTGCTGCCCCTAGCCGAAAAACTGGCTCGCCAGAATTTTAACGGCAACGAGTCGGACATCGACATGACGTTTGGCTCAGCCGTTAACTGGTCGGTGCGCACCGACGGCACCGCCCCCGGCAACCGGCAGGACTTCGTTTCCACCGCCGTTCACGAAATTGGCCACGGGTTGGGCTTCACCGACTCGTTCACCCTCGACGGCACACTGGGGTCGTGGGGCGAGGGCTTCAACATTCCCCGCGTTTACGACCACTACGTGGTCAACAACCTGGGCCAGCAACTCATCAACCGCGACATTTTCCCCAATCCGTCCACGGCCCTGGGGCAGCAGATTCGCAGCAACAACATTTTCTTTGACTCTCCACTGACGCGCGCCGCCAACGGGGGCAACCGGGCCAAGCTCTACGCGCCGACAACCTACCGGGCCGGTTCGCAGATTGCCCACCTCGACGAGGCCACCTACAACGGCACCGTCAACGCCGCCATGACGCCCTTCGGCAACAACGGCGAGGTGGTGCAAAACCCCGGCCCCATTACCTTCGGCATGTTCCGCGAGATGGGCTGGAGGGCCACCTCGGTGCTGCACGACCGCATCCGCGATACGGAATCACTCAACCAGGCCGTCGCGTTCCGCACCACGCTCATCAGCGACACGACGCTGCTGGCGGGTACGGCCCGGCTGTTTTACACCGTCAACGACACGGCCATCCGCACCAACCCGACGGTGGTCAACCTGACGCGGGTGGGCAACACCGACGAGTTTACGGCCAACCTGCCAGCTTCGGCGAGCAAGCGCACGGTGCGCTACTACATCCAGGTGCAGGACGCCTCGGGGCGCACCTTCAGCTCACCGCCCGAAGCGCCGCGTTTTTTCTGGACCTTCCAGCAAGGCCCCGACACCACCCCGCCGGTCATTACCCACGACCCGGTGACGACGGTGCTCCAGACGGTGGATTCGCTGCGCATCCGCGCCCAGGTGACCGACGATTTTGAGGCGGGCATCGACGCGGTGCTGGTGGAATGGGAAGTAGTGCGTGGCACGCAACGGTTGCAAAAACCGGCGTTTCCGCTCCGGCTCGTCGATGAATTCGACGCCGTGTACGAGGGGGCGGTGAGTCTGGCTGGCCAAATTGAGGGCGGCGACCGCATCAATTACCGCATCGTGGCGCGCGACAAGTCGCAGGCCAAAAACCAGTCCAACAGCCCCGCCAGCGGTTTCTACGCCGTGCAAGTGGTGGGCCTGCAAGCCGCCCGCGACAGCTACACCAACGATTTCAGCGCCGCCACGGCAGCGGCCGATTTTGCCGGCAATGGGTTCAGCATCACCACGCCCAGCGGCTTCAGCTCCCCGGCCATCCACTCCGACCACCCCTACCAAGACGGTGACGGCCTGCCCAACAACGAGCGCAACCTGGTGTACCAGTTGCTGGTGCCGATCAACCTCAAGGAGCAAAACACCACGATTCGGTTCGAGGAGGTGGTGCTGGTGGAACCCGGCGAGGAAGGCTCGGTGTACGGCGACAGTGACTTTTACGATTACGTGGTCGTGGAAGGTTCCCGTGATGGGGGTAAAACCTGGCAACCCTTTGCCGACGGCTACGACTCGCGCGACAATTCGGCCTGGCTGACGGCCTACAACTCGCGCATCGTGCGCGACCCGGCCAACTCGGAGTCACAACTCTCGCAGGCCACGGGCAGCTCAACGCTGTACCGTGCCCGGGAAATCGACATGCTGACCTCGGGCAATTTCACCCCCGGCGACCGCCTGCTGATTCGCTTCCGCCTCCACGCCGACCAGCTCTCGCGGGGCTGGGGTTGGGCCATCGACAACCTGAACATCCAGGTCCCGAAAGCCCCGCCCGTGACGGCCACCGAACCGGTGTTCAGCGCCACCGAGGTGCGCGTGTACCCCAACCCGAGCACGACGGGCGAGTTTTTGCTCGAAGCCAACTTCAGCGAGCAGGCCGGACGACCCAGCGTGTCGGTCCACACCCTGACCGGTCAGCGGGTGTTTAGCCAGCAGTTCGACCGCCGCAGCACCCTCACCAGCCGCCTCGATCTGAGCCGCCTGGCGGCGGGGATGTACCTCGTCAACGTGGACACTGAGGAAGGGCGGATCACGAAGCGGGTGGTGATTGCGAAATAATTTCTGTTAACCAAATCGTCCATCCGCATCCATAGCGAGGGATTTAAATCCCTCGCTATGGATGCGGATGGACGATTTGGTTTTTAAGCCCTATTTTTCGCGAAAATGAAGCCTGCCCACCCGCTCCTGCTGCTGCTTGTCCTCGGAACGTTCGCCTGCACGACGACCCGACGGACGATTTCCGCCGAAAATCCCCTCGATTCGCTCTTCCGCTCGCCCGCCTTGGCCCGCCACCACGTCGGATTCGCGCTGTACGATCCGGCGGCGAAGCGGACGATCTACGAGCGGCAGGCCGACCGGTACTTCGTGCCCGCGTCGAACACCAAACTGTTCACGCTGTACGCCGGGCTGTGCGTACTCGGCGACTCGGTACCCGCCCTGCGCTACCGCGCTGCTGGCGATTCGCTCGTCGTTTGGGGCACGGGCGATCCCTCGCTGCTCCACCCGGATTTGCCGCCTTCATCCGTGTTTGAGTTTCTGAAAAACCGCCCGGAGCGCCTGGTTTTTTCGACCCAAAATTTCATCCAGCCCCCCTACGGCCCCGGCTGGGCCTGGGACGATTACAACGACGACTACCAGGCCGAACTCGCGCCCCTGCCGCTGTACGGCAACATCCTCCGCTTCCGGCCCGACCGCGCCGGGCGCTGGCACCCGGCCCTCGGGTACTTCCGCCGCTACCTCGCCCACGACTCCGCGCTCGTGGCCGTGCGGCGCAACCCGACGACCAACCTCTTCACCCTCCCCACCACACCCGCCCGCCCCACCGCCGTGCAGGACGTGCCCTACCTCACCTCGCCCGAACTGACCGTGCAGCTCCTCGCCGATACGCTCAAACGGCGGGTCGATCTGCGCAACGTGCCCCTCGACCCCGCCGCGAAAACGCAGTACAGCCTCCCCACCGACACGCTCTACCGCCGGATGCTCCAGGTGAGCGATAACCTGCTGGCCGAGCAAATCATGCTGCTCGTGGCCAGCGCGCGGGGAGACACGCTGAGCGTACCCCGAGGCATCGGGCTGGTGCTGAAAACCCACCTCGCCGACCTGCCCGACGCGCCCCGGTGGGTGGACGGCTCCGGGTTGTCGCGGTACAACCTGTTTACACCGCGCTCGCTGGTGCGTTTGCTCGAAAAAATTCGGGAAAAAGTACCGCAAGAGCGGCTGTTCGCCCTCCTGCCCGCCTCGGGCCGACCGGGCACGCTCCGCAACCAGTTCCGGGGTGAAGCGCCCTTCGTGTTCGCCAAAACCGGCTCGCTCACGGGCGTGTACAACCTGAGCGGCTACCTACTGACCCGGAGCGGGCGGGTGCTGATTTTTAGCTTCATGAACAACAACTTCACCGGCCCGACGAGTGAAATCCGGCGGGAGGTGGAGCGGGTGCTGCGGGCGGTGCGGGAGGCCAACTGAATGGAATGGTTAGCTATGGGTGTACCCATACGCCCACCAAATCAGCACCGCCTGCAAGGGCAGCCGCCCCCAGCGAATCCAGGGCGAAATGCTCTGGAATTTAGCCCCGTAGGCCATGTACATGTTGGCCGGAAACACGGCAATCAGCAACGCAATCAGCCCCCAGGCCGCCCAGACCCGCGTCGCTGGAATGAGCAGCCCAATGCCCACCAGGATTTCCGCCGCCCCGCTCAGGGCCACCATCAGCCCGTGCGCCGGGACGTACGGCGGCATGATCCGCAGGAAAAACTTTGGTTTGACGAAATGCATGACGCCCGCGAACACGTACAACGCGGCCATCGGGTAGAGGAGGAAATGCTTCACGTTGGGGAAGTGGTAAGTGGCAGAAGTGACAAGTGGTGAGTGAGAAAAACGAAAGTTAAGTCTGAACTCACCACTTGTCACTTCTGCCACTTACCACGTTTAAGACGCTTGCCCACCGTTGACGCCGAGCACTTGCCCGTTGACGAACCCGGCTTCCTCGGAGGCGAGGTAGAGGTAGGCGTGGGCGATGTCTTTCGGGTCGCCCATGCGCTTGACGGGGATGCTGGCGATAACCTGCTCGCGGACGGCCTCGGGGATGGCGTCGGTCATGTTGGTGGCGATGAAGCCGGGCGCGACGGCGTTGGCCGTGATGCCCTTCGGGCCGAGTTCCTTCGCCCAGGTGCGGCACATGGCCACCACGCCCGCCTTCGTGGCGGCGTAGTTGGTTTGCCCAAAATTGCCGTGCAGCCCCACCACCGAGGACGTGCAGATGATGCGCCCGTAGCCGTTTTCAACCATGTGCGGCGCAACGGCTTTGGTGCAGTTGAAGACGCCCGTCAGGTTCACGTCCACGACCTGCTGCCATTCCTCGTGGCTCATTTTGAGCAACGTCTTGTCGCGGGTGATGCCCGCGTTGTTAATCAGGATGTCGATTTTACCAAACCGCTCGACCACCTCGCGGGCTGCCGCTTCGACGGCGGACACGTCGGTGGTTGACACCTTGCGGAATTCGCAGGCGAAGCCCTCGGCGCGCAACGCGGCGGCGGTTTCTTCGCCCGCGTCGAGTAAATCCCAGATCAGGACGGTGGCACCTTCGCGGCAAAAAAGTTCGGCAGCGGCCTTGCCGATGCCCCGGGCAGCCCCGGTGATGATGGCGACGCGGTTTGCGAGACGCATGGTGAAAGGAGAAAAGGGGAAAGGGGGCTATTCAAACAGCAGCGACACCAGTTCGGCCACGCAGACGGGCTTCTCGCTGCCTTCGCGCTCAAACGTGGCGTTGAGTGTGAGCCGGACGCCGTTGTTCGGAAAATTCTCGACGCCCGCCACGGTGGCCCGCATCCGCACCCGCGCACCGGCGGGCACGGCGTCGGTGAAGCGTACTTTGTTGGTGCCGTAGTTGACGCCCATCTTCACCGATTCGACCCGGAACAACTCCGCCATGAACTGCGGCGCGAGCGACAGCGTCAGGAAACCGTGCGCAATCGGCCCACCGAAGGGCGAGAACCGGTTCGCCCGTTCTACGTCCACGTGAATCCATTGGTGGTCGCCGGTGGCGTCGGCGAACTGGTTGATCATTTCCTGCGTAACGGGCGCGTAGTCCGTGGCGCCGAGGTCCTGGCCAACGGCAGCTTTGAGGGCGGTGAGGGTGGGGAAGGTAGTCATCGAATAAAAATTCAGAATGTTCAATGCTCAATTCTCAATGCCCAACGATCAATGAAGGTTTTGAAAGTTAACTCATTGATCATTGAACATTGAGCATTGAATATTCTCCTGCTTTTCTACTGCGACCATTCCGTCGGCGTGCGGTCCCAGCGGTGAGCCTTGAGTTCGGCGAGCAATTCGGTGGGCAGCATCCGGCCGTCGGCGGTGGCCATGTTGGCTTCCACGTTGCGGACCTTGCGCATGCCGGGGATGATGGTGCCCACGTCGGGGTTGGCCAGGATGAACCGCAGGGCCAGTTCGGCCATCGTCATGCCCTCGGGGATGAGCGGGCGCAGGGCCTCGGCGTGGTCCACGCTGGCGTTGAGGTTTTCGGGCACGAAGTAGGTCGAGCGCCAGTCGTCGGCAGGGAAGGTTGTTTCCTTCGTCAACGTCCCGGTCAGCGTCCCTTCGTCGAACGGCACGCGGGCGATGACGCCGACGTTGAGTTCGCGGCAAAGCGGGAAGAGGCTGTCTTCGGGGTTCTGGTCGAATAGGTTGTAAATCACCTGCACCGCCGAGATGTGGCCCGTGCGGAGCGTGTTGAGCACGTTCTCGGGTTCCCAGCGGTTCACGCTCACGCCCCAGTGGGCCACTTTGCCTTGCTCGGTGAGCTTCACGACGGCCTCCTGCCACTCCTCGTGGTTGGCCCAGTCATCTTCCCAGACGTGAAATTGCTGCAAGTCAATCCGCTCGACGCCGAGGTTGCGGAGGCTTTTGTCGGTGTACTCAACGATGTGGGAGGCCGGAAAGCAGTCTTCCAACCGGAAACCCCGCCGCGAGGGCCAGGTGAAGTTCTTGGGCGGAATCTTCGTGGCGACGTAGAGCTTCTGGTCGGCGTGACGCCGGAGCAATTCGCCCAACACCCGCTCGCTGCGGCCTTCGCCGTAGCCCCAGGCCGTGTCGAAAAAGTTGCACCCCAGTTCGACCGAGCGGTCGAGGGCGCGGGTGTACTCGTCGGCGTCGGAGCCGGTCCACCCGGCCAGGCCCCACATGCCGTAGCCCATTTCGCTGACTTGCCAGGCCGTTCGGCCAAAGGTTCGGTACTGCATTTTTTGCTTGTTAACGTGTATGGGAACCCGGATTTTACGGGTGCTGCGCAGCACGGGTGTTCACCGAAAAATCAGTGCCGATCCGCGCTGCGCAGCATCCGTAAAATCCGGGTTCCATTTTTTTCAAATAACGACAACGGCTTTGCCAATCACCTTCCGCTCCAGCATATCGCGCAATGCCTTCGGCGCGTCGGCCAGCGGGTAGGTCCCGTGGAGGTGTTGGGATAGCTTTCCCGCCTGAATAAAGCCCAGGATTTCCCGAAAATTACCCAGGCTCTCCCGGCTTTCGAGGGCGGCAAACTGCCCCCAGAATACCCCCACCAGCGCGCAGCCCTTGAGCAGCACAAGGTTGGCCGGAATTTTCGGAATCTCGCCCGCCGCGAAGCCCACTACCAGGTACCGCCCCCGCCAGGCCATGCTTCGCAGGGCCGGTTCGGTGAAGCGGTCGCCGACGGGGTCGTAGCACACGTCCACGCCGCGGCCGTTGGTCAGAACTTTGACGCGTTCGCGGAGGTCTTCGGTCTCGTAGTTGATGGTTTCGTCGGCTCCGAGGTCGCGGCACACGGCCAGCTTCTCTTCGCTCGACGCGGCGGCGATGACCCTCGCGCCCATCAGTTTGCCGAGTTGCACGGCGGCCAGCCCCACGCCCCCGGCGGCCCCGAGCACGAGCAACGTCTCGCCCGCTTGCAGGGCGGCCCGCTGTTTCAGGGCGTGGTACGACGTGCCGTAGGTGTACATGACCGACGCGGCGGTGACGAAATCCATACCGTCGGGCATCGGGAGGGTTTTCGCGGCGTCGCCGACCACTTTTTCGGCAAAACCGCCCCAGCCGGTGAGCGAAAACACCCGGTCGCCGGACTTGAGGTGCGTCACGCCCTCGCCGACTTCGGCCACCACGCCCGCTACCTCGCCGCCGGGGGCAAACGGCAGCGGGGGTTTGAACTGGTACTTCCCTTCGATGATCAACGTGTCGGGAAAATTGACGCCGCAGGCCTTCACGTCGATGAGCACCTGGCCTTTGCCGGGTTTGGGCGACTCGATTTCCTGGAGAACGAGGCGTTCGGGCGGGCCGAAGGCGATGCAGAGGAGGGCTTTCATACGAATCTCAAAAGTAACCGTTTAACCACAGAGTGCGCAGAGGTTTGCACAGAGGTCGCGGAGTTTCTCGGTGCCCTCTGTGCAAACCTCTGCGCACTCTGTGGTTAAAAAAAGCAAAATCCACTCGTCACCCTTCCTCCACCGCTCGTCCTTTTCGCAAAAAAACACCCTGCAATCGGTGTCTTTCGGCCAAACGATACCCAACAACCCATGCGGAAAGCCCTCTACCTCCTCACCCTCAGTCTTTTTTTCTTCGCCGCCCAAGCCCAGGCTCCGTTCTCCGGCACCGTCACCGGCCTGCTCACCGCCGCCACCGACCGCAAGCCCGTCGAATTCGCCAACATCACCCTCCACCGCGCCGCCGATTCGGTGCTCGTCAAGGGCGGGCTGACCGACGAACGCGGCCGCTTTGCCCTCGAAAACCTCCCCGAAGGCCGCTTCTTCCTCCGCGCCACGCAGGTGGGCTTCGCGCCCTACCGCTCCCCGGCGTTCGGCCTCAACGGAGGCGCGATGGCAATTGATTTGGCCGAAATCCAGCTCGCCGAAGCCGCCAAGACCCTCGCCGAAGTCAGCGTAAGGGCCACGAAGCCGTTCATCGAAAAGCAATTGGACAAAATCGTCGTCAACGTCGAAAACAGCATCGTCGCCTCGGGCGCGTCGGCGCTGGAGGTGCTCCAGCGCGCCCCCCTCGTGACGGTGGACCAGGACGACCGCCTCAGCCTCAAGGGCCGTCAGGGCGTTATCGTGATGATCGATGGGAAAATCACCCCGCTTTCCGGCTCCGACCTCGGCAATTACCTGAAGGGCCTGCCCGCCGGGTCGGTCGAGAAGATTGAACTCATCACCAACCCTTCCGCGAAGTACGACGCGGCGGGCAACGCGGGCATCATCAACATTCGCCTCAAAAAAGACCAGCGCCTGGGCCTCAACGGCGGGGCCAACCTGAGCTACGGGCAGGGTTTCTACGAAAAAATCGCCGCCGGGCTGAACCTCAACTACCGCGACCGGAAGTACAACTACTTCGGCAGCTACAACTTCAACCACCGCGTGGGCTTCAACAACCTGATCGTGTACCGCCGGTACCGCGTGGACGGCAACCTGACGGGTGTTTTCGACCAAAACAACTTCATGCTGTTTCCCTTCAACACGCACAACCTGCGCGGGGGCGTCGATTACTTCCTCACGAAGAAAACCACCGTCGGCGTGCTGCTCAACGGCGTGCTCAACGCCGTCGATCCGCGCTCCGACAACCGTTCCGACATCCTCGACGCCCAGGAAGAGTACGCGGGCCGCTTCACCACCACCAGCCGCAACCGCAACCGCTGGCGCAACGGCTCGGCCAACCTCAACCTGAAGCACGTCTTCGACAGCACGGGGCGCGAATTCACCGCCGACCTCGACTACGCCCGCTACCAGAACAGCGTGGACCAGAATTTCCTGACCCGGTACTACGACGCCCAGGACAACCTCTCCCGCAGCAACAACCTCATCGGCGATTTGGGCGGCTACCTCACCATCGCCTCCGCCAAGGGCGACTACACCCACCCCATCGGCAAGCGCGGCAAGGTGGAAGCCGGGTTCAAGGCCAGTTTCGTCACCGCCGACAACGACGTGCAGTTTTTCAATCGTGTGGACAACGTCGACGTGCCCGACCCCAACCAGTCGAATCACTTCCGGTACCGCGAAAACATCAATGCCCTCTACGCCAACTACCACCGCGAGTGGGAAGGTCTGAGCCTCCAACTCGGCCTGCGCGGCGAGCAAACCGTGGCCGACGGCAACCAACTCACCACCGGGCAAACCTTCCGCCGCAACTACGTTCAGGTGTTTCCGAGCCTGTTCGTGAAGAAAACCCTCGCCAAAAACCACGACCTCAGCGCCTCGGTGAGCCGCCGCATCGACCGGCCCAGCTACCAGCAGTTGAATCCCTTCCGGCTGTTCCTCGACCCGACCACGTACCGCGAGGGAAACCCCTATTTGCTGCCCCAACTCACCTACTCCGCCGAGGTTTCGCACACGTACAAGCAGAAACTCACCAGCACGCTCAGCTACAGCCGCACCACCAACAACATTACCTCCGTGCTGCTGCAAAACAACGAGACCCGCGTTACCTTTCAGACCGACCGCAACCTGGCGGTGTTCAATTACTACGCCCTGAGTCTGAGCGCGCCCCTGCAACTGACCAAGTGGTGGAACAGCAACACCACGTTGCTGGGCTTTTACGGGCAGTACGTGGGCGAACTGGCCGGGGCGCAGCTCCGCAACGGCAGGCCGACGTTCAATTTCAACACGACGCACTCCTTTACGTTGCCGAAAAGCTACACCGCCGAGGTGACGGCCTTCTATCAGGCCCGCGAGGCGTATGGAATCTCGCTCATCGAGCCGATTTTCAACCTGTCGGTGGGCGTGCAGAAGGCGATTTTGAAGAAAAACGGCACGCTGCGCCTCAACGTGACCGACGTGGCCTACACGGCCAACTACCGGGGCACGACGCAGTTTGCGAACATTGACGAAACGTTCCGGACACGGCGGGAAACGCGCATTGCCACGCTGGCATTGACCTATCGCTTTGGGAAAGGCACCGTAACCCCCGCCCGGCGGCGCAACACCGGCTCCGAATCGGAGCAGCGGCGGGTGCAGATGGGGTAGCCGGGCAGGAAATCCAACCGCACAACGAAGGGGGGCCGGACAACCGGCCCCCCTTTCAAGGAGCACTCCACAAAATCGAGGTAACGTTTCATCCCGTCGTTTCCTCCGACGGGCTTGTTTTACCTGAACATAGCCAATTCTACTTCGACAACGGCAAAGTTTACTTCAACGACGCCAATGTTTACTTCGATGACGCCAATGTTTACCTGAATATTGGCAAATTCTACCTGGATTTCTACGAATTCTACTTCGACAGAGGCAATGTTTACTTGGATGACGGCAATGTTTACTTCAACAACGGCAAATTCTACCTCAACGACGGCAAATTCTACTTGAATATCGACGATTTTTACTTGAACGACGGGGAATTCTACCTCAACGACGGCAAATTCTACTTCGTTTTCCACGAATTCCGGGTCAACCTCGGGGAATTTCTCTTCGACATTGGCATCCTGCGCTTCCATTTCGTGGGTATTTACTTCAGACTACCCGTTGTCAAGTTGAAAAGACCCTCGGTCAAATCGAAAATACCCCCTGCTGAGGTGAAACAGGGTCGTGTTGGTCTGGAAGTGCCTGTGGTCAGGGTCAGGGGGGGCGGTTGCACCGTCGAATCCGGCGGGTAACGTTTCTCTCCTGCCTCCGTTGGGTCTGCTCGTCCCGCGCACCGGCTCGCTTCAGGCAGCAAAATGCGCAATTCAGGCGCGTGAAATCCCGATTGCCGGGGCTTCGTCTTTCGGCCCACCGGCACCGGCCTACTTTTGCCGGTGGTTTTCCGCACCAACAATCAACTCATGAAAACAACGCTACTCCTCGCGCTGGCGACGGGCCTTTCGCTCGCCGCCCGCGCCACCAACGACCCCATGACCGGCGCGCTCGCCGGCCTGAGCGCCCAGTTGCAGCCCGTCAAGACGGCCAGCGCGCAGTTCGTCCAGAAAATCGAAGCCGCCCAGCCCGCCTACCGGGCCACGTTCACGATCAGCCGCACGACCGATAAGGGCAAAAGCAGCGAAGAGACGTACTTCCTGAACCTCGCCGACCTCGACCCGGCCACCGTAGCCTACAAAGTGGAGCGCGACGTGATTGCCATCGTGGCCGACACCAAGCAGCACCGCAACTTCATCCGCCACACCGAAGACGGCGACTGGAAGGCCCTCACCGACCGCCTGAAGCTCTACGCCGACACCCCCGACATCGCCAAAGCCCTCGTCGAGGCGCTGAAAAAGGCCGTGGTTTCGGCGGAAAAGGCCTACGCGCCCGCCAAAACCCCCGACACGATGGACGGCCTGCGCCAATGGCTCAAAACGGCCGTCGCCGCCGAGGTCATCGGCACCGAAAAATACGAGCAGGCCCTCACCTTCGACGCCGAAAACCCCCTCCGCGCCGTGCTGCGGCAGAGCCGGGTGGGCGAAAAGGGCAACGCCTCGACCGAAACATACTCCTTCAACCTCGGCGACCTGACCCTCGACGGCCTGCAAATCGACACCCGAGGTTCCCGCCTCGAACTGAAGCTGCAAACCCTGCAAAAACGCAAGCTGATGGGCTACGCCAAAGACGGCAAGCTCGAAAACGTGGTCAACGGCTTCGAGTTGTTCAGCGCCGACCCCGACCGCCTCCGCGACGTGATGGCCGCCTGGCGCAAACTCATCCCCCAAGCCGTGAAACAGTTGCAGGCGAAGCAGCCCGTCTTCACTTCCTTCGACGTAGCCCGCAAAACCCTCGAAGCCAGCATCCAAACCGCCAAAACCAGCGACCGCACCATCGAGCAAACGCTGAAGGCCGAGTGCCTCTGCACCTACACCCGGCGCGAAACCGGCAAGAAAAGCAACGTGGAGGAAACCTACGAACTGAACCTGGCCGACCTCGCCCCGCAGGGCACCAAACTCGGCGTGGACAAGGAGCTGTACACCATTGAACTCAAGACCCGCGACAACCAGAAGTACATCGGGTACCTGAAAAACGGCGTCCGTCAGAACTATGTCAACGGCCTCGAACTCGCCGCCGACAACCTCGAAAGCGTGCGCTTCCTGAACGAAGCCGTTGAGAAGGCCATCCAGGCCTGCGCCCAGTCGCGCAAAAGCCCCGTGCCCACCGGCGGCCTGGCCGCCCGCCTTGCCTGGATCGACGAGCAACTCGCCGCCGTCAACGGGGCCTTGGGCGAGAAAACCCAGAAGTTCGCCGTGGCCACCGCCCCCAGCGACTTCAAGCTAACCGTCGCCGAAGGAGGCCGCAAGCCCACCGAACTCGTGTACGACCTCGACCTAAAGGCCCTCAACGCCGACGCGACGCAGGTTGACGTGTCCGGCAAGGAGGTATTCGTCACCCTGACGACCAAAGGCCGCGAAAAGCTCATCAAAACCGCCAAAGACGGCAAGCCGTCCAACTACGTCCACACCGTGCAGGTTCAGGCCGACGGCATCGAGCGCGCCCGTGCCTTGGCCGAGGCCTTTCGAGGGATGATTGCGGGGGGTGGGGGGAAGTAAGTCTTGCGAAGAACGCTGCATTTCCCACCGGCAGACGAATGCCTGCCGGTGGGGTTAATTCATTTTGAGCCAGGCGACAAATTCGTCTACGGTCCAAACCGTCACGCTGGGAAAACCAATTTTCTTCAAAGCATTGAAATGCCGGTCGTTGGTGACGAGCGAATCCGCCGATGCGCTGACGTAGCAATTGACAAACTTGTTGTCGTCCTCGTCGTTGGGGATGAGTTTGAAGTCGAAAAAAGTTTCGACCCGGACGACGTTGCTGAGCAGTAAGAAGCCCCCGGTGTACAGTTCCGCCGTTTCCCGGTTGAATTTCTGAGCTATTTTTTCTTCATATTCCAGCAAAATGTCCGTCGTCAGGCAAAGCTCATAGCGCTTTTCAAACAGCGCGTCCAGGATGATCCGGTAGGGTGATCGGCTCGACACGGCGCTCAACACCGCGTTGGTGTCGAGCACAATCCGGCGCAACGGCTCAGTCATCGTTGAGCCAGTTTTTTACTGTTTCTTCCGTGTACCCTTTCTCGTCCCAAACCTTATTCGCGCTTGCACGGGCTTTTTCGAACAGGAAACGGGCCATCACGTCTTTCAACTCGCTGAGGTATTCGTCTTTCACCCCCGCTGCGTAAAGCTTGAGGAGTTCGAGTTGCACGTTGCTGAACGGGGCGTGGCCTTGCAGGGGCTTTTCCATCGCTATAAGCAGGTTTTGGTCAAAAATAGCGGAAAAGTGGGGTTCTACGCACGTCCTTGCTCCACCACCTCCACCCCCATCCGCCCCAATTCCACCACACCCGGCAGCAGTTTCCCGAAGCGCGGGTCGCCCGTCAGCCCGGCCTTCCAGCGGGCGTAGATTTGCTGGATGATGACGGCGTTTTTGTACAGCCCGAAGGCGTGGTAAAACGGCAGGTGCGTCAGGTCGCGGCCGGTGCGGGCGGCGTAGCGGTCGGCTACCTCGCGGCGGGTGGGGCAGCCGGGCAGGTACGTGAGGTTGAAGGCTTTCAAAAAGTCGGGGTCGGCGGCTTCGCACCAGTAGGCCAGGCTCGCGCCAAAATCCATCAGCGGGTCGCCGACGGTGGCCATTTCCCAGTCCAGAATCGCCTCGATGCTGGTCAGGTCGGGGCTGAACACCACGTTGTCGAACTTGAAGTCGTTGTGCAGGAAGGCCGGTGGTTGCTCGGGCGGCAGGTGTTGGCGCAGCCAAGCGGCCAGGTCGATCATCGCCGGGATGTCGTCGGTCTGAGCTTTTTCGTAGCGGCCAATCCAACCCTCCACCTGGCGCTGCACGTAGCCTTCGGGCTTGCCGAGGGCGAGCAGGCCGGTTTTTGCCACGTCGAGCGCGTGTAGGTCGGCCAGGGTGTCGATGAGGTTTTCGCCGAGGTTCCGCATCAATTCCGGCGTCAGGGCCGGGTTTCGGGCCGAACTGGCCCGCAGGATGACGCCGTTCACCCTTTCCATGACGTAAAACGGCGCGCCGAGCACGGTTTCGTCCTCGCAGAACAGCACGGGCTTGGGAAGTTGCCGGAAGCCCGCCGCCTGCAAGGTCGTCAGCACCCGAAACTCCCGCCCCATGTCGTGCCCGCCCTTGATTTGCGCCCCAAACGGCGGGCGGCGCAGCACGTAGCCGCCGGTTTCGGTCTGGAGAAAATACGTCAGGTTGGAAAACCCGCCGGGAAACTGCCGCACCTCACCGACGGCGGGCAGGCTGCTGGCCCGAAAAAATTCGTTGAGGCGGTTCAGGTCCAGTTCTTCACCGGGGCGAATGGGCGCGGGCGCGTCGGGGGAAACGTTCATGACTTTTTCGGGAAAAACAGCGCGCCGAAGCTACTTCACGACCGGGGCAACGGCAATTTTTCTTCCACCTGTCGGCGCAGTTTCCGCAGTCGCTTGCCGGGTACGAACAGGCGCGCCACCGTCAGGCGGTAGTTGCCCGTCCGCATCAGGTAGCCGTAGGTAAGGTCGTTGCCGCCCACGGCGGTGGTGCTGTTGACCCAGGCCAGGCTGGCGTTGTAGAGGCCGTTGCTGTACCCGGCCACCACGCGGTACAGCGCATTGGGCCGCAGGCTGACGGCGCGGGTCTGACCCGCCTCCGAGGTTTCGCGGCTAAACGTCAGGTTGAGGTTGGCCGTGAGCGAGGCCATCACGAAGAAATGCTTCCGGAACACAAACGTGTGCGCGTAACCCGCCCCCGGCCCGAACTTGACGAACTGCACCTCCCGCACCAGCGGACGCGGGTACCGCCCGGCCAGCCGCGTTGGCACTAGCGAACTGTCTCCGCGAAACCCACCCGCCGACAGCTCGGCCCCGGCGAGCCACGACCCGGCGGTGCGTTTCTGCCATTCGTTCTGCACCAGCGCGGCCCGGTACGAAAACCGGCGGGGGTTGAAAAGCCGGTAGGCCGACGCCCCGAAAAACCGCAGCCGGGCGTCGGGACGGTAGTAGTACGCCTCGGGGTCGCCGGTGGCGAACCCCTTCGGTGCCAAGTGGTAGCCAGTGTAAAACTGCCCGAACCCGTCGATGACCCACTGCCGGGTGTACACGTGCGACTGCAAATCGAGGTATTGGGTGCGGCCTTTGCTCACGTCGGGGTTCAGAAACCGGAAGCCGTAGGCGAGGTTGAGCGTGAGCGGGCCGTAGGTGGCCCCCAGGCCCAGGTTGAGCGAGGTGTTGGGCCGGTACTTCAGCCGGGCCGCGTCGGTCGAGGGCAATAAATCGACGTTGGTGTATTTCTGCGACAGGTACGCCCGCCCGACCAGGTGCCGGGGGTACAGGCGAATGTACGCCGTATCGACCGGCGAAGGAACGCGACGCTGGCCGTGGGCGGAGAAAACGACCTTGATTATCAGCGTCGTGAGCAGAAAAAAGAATGGAGTGAACGGTTTTTTCATCAAAGAAAATTTCCTTGCTAAATCCGTTCCCGCCGTTTTTTATTCACGCCTCCGCTTTTTTGCGCACGTCCAGCCCGTAGCCTTTCAGGATGCTCCGCGCCAGGGCCGATTTGTGGACTTCGTCGGCCCCGTCGTAAATCCGGGCGGCGCGTTCGTGGCGGTACCAGAAACTGAGCACGAGGTCGTCGGTCAGGCCCGCCGCGCCGTGGGCCTGGATGGCCCGGTCGAGCACGCGGCCCAGCATGGCGGCCACGTAGAATTTGATTTCGGAAACCTCGTTGCGGGCCGCGGCGGCCCCGCGTTCGTCGATGCTCCGGGCCGTGCGGAGCACCAGCAACCGGCAGGCGTCGATTTCAGCCCGGCTGTCGGCGACCCAGCCCTGCACGAATTGCTTGTGGCCCAACCGCTGCCCGTCGCCCATGTCGCGGCTCACGGCCCGGCGGCACATCAAATCGAAAGCCCGTTCGGCGATGCCAATCCACCGCATGCAGTGGTGAATGCGCCCCGGCCCGAGGCGCTCCTGGGCGAGCGCGAAGCCCGCGCCTTCCTCGCCAATCAGGTTGCTAACCGGCACCCGGCAGTTTTCGTACGTCACTTCGGCGTGGCTGGCCCAGTGGTCGGAGGATTCGCCCATGATGCTGATGTTGCGCACGAGCCGGAACCCCGGCGTGTCGGTCGGGACGATGATCTGGCTGGCGCGGCGGTGGGGGGCGGCGTCGGGGTTGGTCACGGCCATGACGACGGCGAAAGCCGCGCCATCGGCGGAGGAGGTGAACCACTTGCGGCCGTTGATGACGTACTCGTCGCCGTCCCTAACGGCGGTGGTGCCCAGGTTGACGGGGTTGGAGCCAGCAAATTCAGGTTCGGTCATCGAAAAACAGGAGCGGATGCGACCTTCCTTCAGCGGCTCCAGCCAGCGGTGTTGGAGTTCCCGCGAGGCAAAGCGGTGGAGCAATTCCATGTTGCCGATGTCGGGGGCCTGGGTGCCGAAGGTGTAGTGCCCGAAGGGCGAGGACGCCAGCACCTCCGACACCTGCCCGAATTCGGTGAGCGTCAGGCCGAGGCCGCCCTCGTCCACGCCCCACTGCAGGCCCCAGAGGCCCGCTTTTTTGACCAACCCGCGTTTTTCATCCAGAAGTTGAGCGACGGTCGAAAACTTGCCCGTCAGGTGTTCGGGGGTTTCGAGGGGATAGAGTTCGGTTTGCACGAACTCGCGGATGCGCGGCAGCAGGGCGCGGGTGTGGTCGGTGGCGAAAAGGTTTTCCATGCGGAGGTTCGGAGGTCGGTCAAGGTTTGCGCTGAAAACGGGCTAAAGTTGGCACTTTTTGGGCAAGAAAAAACCCGACGGGCGGTTTTGAACGCTCGTCGGGTTTTGGAAAAAATTCAAACGGTCAGCGCACGGGCGGCTCACCAGAGCCGCCCGACAGTTCCGTCGTAAATTCTTCTACCGGCTTGCGGCGGCGGGGAGCCAGTTCGCGGCTGCGGAGGGGTTCGTCGAGCAAATCCGGGTCGCCGGAGTAGCCGAGGGCGATGAATGAAACCAGTTCCGCATCGTCGCCGCCTCGAAAGGTTTCGGCGGTTTTAACGTGGTCGAAGCCGCCCATCACGTGGCCCTGAATGCCCATCACGGCACCTTGCAGCAGCAGGTTGGCCGTAGCCGCACCGGCGTCGTGCAGGGCGTAGCGGTTGGGGCGGCCGTTGGCCGAGAATTCTTTTTTCGACAACACCAGCACCAGCACGGCAGCGTTTTTGGCCCAAACCTGATTGCTTGGGTTCAGGCAATCGAGCAGGATTTGAAATGCGGCTTCGTCGGCTCGGTGCGCGTACACGAACCGCCAGGGCTGCTCGTTGTTGCTGCTCGCCGCCCAGGAAGCCGCTTCGAAGAGCGTGTTCAGGTCAAATTCCGAAATCGGCTGGTCGGCAAAGGCCCGCGGGCTGTACCGCTGGCGGATGAACTCGGCCACGGGGTACGTGGTCGGGGCTTCTTTGGAAGGATGAAGTGTTTCAGTCATGGTTGGAAAGACGATTTTCTGCCTGACCAACCACCCGACGGGGCGTTTGAGTTCGTCGGAGTGGTGAAAAACCGCCTCAGTGCTTCCGGTGCGGAATCACGTGGTACTCGCCCGCGTCGGTGGCGTGTTCGCCCACGATGGCGTCGGCAGTGGTTTCGAGGTTTTCCTCGTTGGTGGTGAAGTACAGACTGGGGCGGCGGTCGGTGAAGCGAACCTCGAAGTATTCGTTTTTGTGCTCGATGTCGGCTTCTTCGACGAGTTGGTATTTGGGCATTGGGAAACGAGTTTAGGGTTTAGGGTCCAGAGTTTAGGGTTTAGCGTGTCGAACAACTCTAAACCCTAAACTCTGAACCTTAGACCCGCTTAAAAAAACTCATTCCGCACCGCCAGCGTCACGGCGTCGGGGCTGGTGAGGCGGCGGGCGAGGCAGTCAATTTTGACGAGTTCGTACTCGAAAAAATAGCGCTGAGTGAGGAGTTTTCCCTCCAGAAAATCCGCTTCGTCGTCCGTGGCTCCGGCGTCGAGCCGGGTCTGGGCTGTGTTGGCCATCGTGAGCCACTGCCAGGCGAGGGTGAGGATGCCGAAGGCTTCCAGGTACAGCGTGGCGTCGGCCAAGAAACGCTCGGTGTCCTGCACGGCCAGTCCGAGCAGGTGGCCGGTCACGCGCTGCATCAGGTTGGTGTATTCCTCCAGCCGGGCGGCGTAGGGCCGCAGGTTGGGGTGGCGCTGGGCGTCGAGGCCGGTGGCGTCGAGTTCGGCGACGAAGTAGCGGAGGGCCTTGCCGTTGTGCAGCAGCACTTTCCGCCCCAGCAAATCCAGGCCGTGGATGCCCGTCGTGCCCTCGTGGATGGGGTGGATACGGGCTTCGCGGTAAAACTGTTCGACGGAGAAATCGGTCGTGTAGCCCGCCCCGCCCAGAATCTGCACCGCCGCCGAGGTGCCGAGGCAGCCCATCTCCGACGGGTAACTTTTGGCCACGGGCGTGAGCAAATCAAGCAGCATGCTGGCTCGTTCGCGCTCTTCGTCGCTGCCCACGTGGGCGAGGTCGGCCCAGAGCGCGCACTGCATGAGCAGGGCCAGCGACCCTTCGGTGATGGATTTCTGAAACAGCAACATCCGGCGCACGTCGGCGTGGCGGATGATGGGCACCTGGGGCGTACCGGAGTTTTTCTCCGAAATCACCCGCCCCTGCGGGCGTTCCTTCGCGTAGGCCAGCGAGGCGTGGTAGGCCGCCGTGGCGATGGCCGTGGCGTTGAGTCCCACGCCCACGCGGGCTTCGTTCATCATCTGAAACATGTACCGCAGGCCCTGGTGGGCTTCGCCGACGAGGTAGCCGTGGCAATCGTCGCGGCTGCCGAAGGTGAGGTGCGCGATGGGCGCGCCCTTGTAGCCCATTTTGTGGTAAATCCCGGCGGTGGCGACGTCGTTGTCAGGCAGATCGTTGTTGGTTGCTCGTTGTTCGTTGTTCGGGCGTTTTTTGGGAACGACGAAGAGTGAAATGCCTTTGGCACCGGGCGGGCCGCCTTTGATTTTGGCCAGCAGAAGGTGCACGACGTTTTCGACGCCGTCGTGGTCGCCGGCGGAGATGTAGATTTTCTGGCCGCGGATGCGGTACGTGCCCGGCTCGTCGGTGGGTTCGGCGGTGGTGGTGATGTCGGAAAGCGAACTGCCCGCGTCGGGTTCGGTCAGGGCCATCGTGCCCTGCCATGCGCCGGAGTACATTTTCGGCGTGAAGGCGTCAATCAGGGTTTTTGACCCGAAACTCCGCAGCAAATTGGCCGCGCCCGTGGTCAGGAACGGAAACACGCTGGCCGAGTAGTTGGCGGCCTGAAAAATGAACCCCGCCGCCCCGTGAATCACGCCCGGCAGTTGCTGCCCGCCCTCTTCGTAACGGAAGGGGGCGTTGATCCATCCGTCTTCGCCGAATTGCCGGATGAGGGCGTGCATGGCCGGGTGGATGCGGATTTGCCCGTCCACGAGTTGCGGTTCCTGCCGGTCCATGACCGTCAGCAGGGGCCGCAGGCGGGTTTCGGCCAGTTGCCCGGCGGCATCGAGCACGAGGTCGAAGGTCTCGCGGCTGTGGTCCTGGAAGTAAGCGTAGTCGGTCAACTGCTCCACGCGGAGCACGTCGTACAACACGAAGCGGAGGTGTCGGGGGGAATAAAATGCGGGCATGAACAAAAGTAATGGAGAAGGGAAAAAGGAGAAAGGTTTGAGAAACAATGCTTTCCCTTTCTCCTTTCTTCTTTCTTCTTTTTCCTTTATTTTCCGTACCACTCCCGAATCGTCACCTCGGCGGGTTTGCCTTGCGGCGTGTAGTCGGTCTGGCGGCGAAACCAGCGGGAGTCGCTTTCGGCAAGCTGGTCGCGGTCGTACCACTTCCACAGGAACCCGCCTGCCACCCAGGGCTTCGCCCAGAACTGCCGGTAGAGCGCCTCGTAACTTCGGCGCTGGGCTTCGTTGTTGGCGTCAGCGCCGTTTTCCGAGGCCCAGGGTTCTTTCGCGCAGCCGTTCGTACTCCGGTAGCCGTACTCGGTAAACAGGATTGGCTTTTTCCATTTCCGGTGAAACGCCTCCACCTCCCGTACCCAGGGTTTCCAGTGTTCGGCAAGGGTTTCGTCGGTCGGTGTGTCGCGGGGGCAGAGCGGGAAGTACGCGTTGACGCCCACGAAATCGAGGTCCCGCCAGTGCGGGAAGGCGCGGTAGGAATTCCAGTTGGCGGCGTAGGTGATTTTTCCCCGAAACACCTGGCGCACGTCGGCAATGAGGGTTTTCCAAAAACGCGGCCGTTTTTCGACGAACTGGTCGAACTCCGTGCCGAGGCAGAACAATTCGACACCCACCGAATCGGCCACCCGCGCGAAGCCGAGGACGTAGTCGCGGTACCCGGCCTCGAAGGTTTGCCAGTCGGCTTCGGTTTCGTGCGAAAAATGGCCGGTATACGTGCCCCGGTGCAGCCACACCTGGGGTTTCACCATCACCTTCAGGCCCAGGCGGTGGGCTAGTCGGGCACATTCGGCCACGCCCGCGTGGGTTTCGCCCCACATCATCCGGGGATGGTTGTAGTGCAGTGTGCTGCTGCCGTCGCGCACCATCGCGTAGGGCACCAGGGCCACCCAACCGGCGTTGACGCGCTTGACCGGGGCTAGTCCGGCGGTGTCGATGGGCTGCCGGGGCGCGACAAACGTGACTCCGCCCATTTTCGCGCCGGGGGCGTAGGGGCCGGGCGGCAGGGTGAACAGCGCCGGTTCGGGACGCGACTGGCAGGTGGCCAGCACGAGGCAGAGCCAAACGAGGTTGAGGAGATTCATGGAAACACCGCCACCATTTCAATTTCAATCAACAACTGTGGATTCACCAACCCGGCCAGACCGAGGGTCGAGCGGGTGGGTTTCGTGGGGTTTTGCTTCGTGCCAAAATGCTGCCCGTAGGCGTCGAACCAGCCCTGGTAATCGTGCTTGCCGCCTTTTTCCGGGTCGGGCGTGACGTACACGCGCAGCATGAGCACATCGCGGAAACTCAGGCCCCGGCTGGTGAGCGCGCTTTCCAGTTTTTTCAAAATACTCAGCGCCTGGGTTTTCGTGTCGCCGTAGCGGGCGCGGCTGGTGGCGGCGGCAGTGCTGTCGGCCACGTCGGCTACGATGCCGCTGGTCCAGAGCAATTTTTTGCCCGCCGGCACGACGGCCCCCGCCGAGATGGGTGAGGTGGGACTGCCGTAAAATTCGACGGTCTGGGCGTGGGAAGTGAGGGCCGCTGCGCTCAGGCAAGCGAGAAACAAAACGTTTTTCATGAAAAAAGCGCGGCCGGTAAAACTTCCCGAAAGTTCTGAAAACTTTCGGGAAGTTTCGCGTACTTTAGCCCTACCCCCGTTGCGGAGGCCGCACCGCCGCCGGGAGAAACCATCATCGTCTTTCTTCCCAAAAAATTTTACCCATGAATCGCCGTTCGTTTGTCCAGACCCTCGGGCTGGCACCCCTGGCCGCGGCCGCCGGGGCAAGCGCCCTCGCTTCCTGCGCTCCCACGTCGTCGGGCTACGCCGACAAACAGTTTCGCATCAACCGGGGCTACCATCAAATCCCAAAGTTGCGCCTTTCGACCGACCGTATCGTGAAGGAAACCGTCGGGCTGCGGCCCTACCGACCCTCCGGCCCGCGCATCGAAGCCGAAACGCTCGACCACAAAACCATCGTCCACAACTACGGCCACGGCGGCAGCGGCTGGTCGCTGTCGTGGGGCACCGGCCACATCGCCCGCAACCACGTGCTCGCCACCGGCGCGAAGCAGGTCGCCGTGCTGGGCTGCGGCACGGTGGGCCTCGCCACGGCCCGGCTCCTCCAGGAAAGTGGCTGCGCGGTGACCCTCTACGCCAAAGACCTGCCGCCCAACGTGACGAGCAACCTCGCCACGGGCACGTGGTCGCCGGCCAGCCGGGTGTGCGACCCGAAGGTGGCCAAGCCCGATTTCGAGAAAACCTGGGCCGAGGCCACGCGCTACTCGTTTCGACGATTCCAGAACATGCTGGGTCTGAACGACATCGCCGCCTGGGTGGAAGAATACTCGGTGTTTGACAGCCCGCCCCCCTCGGTGCAGGTGCGCGTCAACCCGGCGATGGTGCCGATGGGCGGCGAAGCGTACGACGTACCCGGTCTGATTCCCGAGCGGGTGCAGCTTTCGGCCAAGGAACACCCCTTCGGCGCGAAAAAATGGGTGGGCCGGCGAGCCAACCTGATGTTCAATATCCCCGCCTACCTGCACCACCACCTGACGGATTTCCTGCTCTTCGGCGGGAAGGTGAAAGTTCAGGAAATCAAGCGCCTCGAAGACATTGACGCCCTGCCCGAGCGGGTGGTGGTCAATTGCCTGGGTCTGGGTGCCAAGGCGGTGTTCAACGACGCCGAACTCACGCCCGTGTCGGGGCAGCTTTCCTGCCTCATTCCGCAAACCGAAGTGCAGTACAAGCTCATCACGATGGGGGCAAATTTCATCGCCCGCAAGGACGGCATCTACCTCGGCGGCAACGGCATCGTGGGCAACTGGGACACCACGCCGAGCCGCGAGCAGACGGAAAAAGTGATGAGCGTGTTGCAGAAGTTGATGGACGAGATGCGGGGGTGATGGCTCAGTTTGCAGTTCGCAGGGCGGAGTGCGTAGTTTTGGCGGAGGCCGCCCGGTAAGCGGGCCGTCTCCGCTTTTTTATGATCAAAAAAATTCTGCTCGGGCTGCTCGCCAGCCTGTTCGTCATCGCGTTGGTGGGGTACTTCGTCTGGGCCGGTTCGGGCCGTGATTTGCCCTTGCCCGCCAGCGACGGCGGTTTCCAGGCCTTCACCAAAATGGGCGCGGATTCAGGACGCGGCAACCTCGTCGGCATCCAGCCCTACCTGCTGCCCGTCGATTATTCGAGCGAGGCGGCTTTTTTGGGCAAGCTGAACGCCTACTTCGCCAGCGCCAAACGGCGCGGGGTGCTCAACCCGAAGAGCGTCGTCGTGCTGCCCGAATACACGGGCACCTGGCTGGTGGCGATGGGCGAAAAGCGCAGCGTGTACAGCGCTAAAACCTCCGGCGAAGCCCTCCAGACCGTGGCCCTGAGCAACCTGTTCCGGTTTTTCCGGGCCAAGTTTTCCACGCCCGACTCGACGAAAGACCCCACCACCGACGCGCTGTTTCGGATGAAAGCCCCGGAAATGGCGGAAACCTACCAGCGGGTTTTCTCGAAACTGGCTAAAACCTACGGCGTCACCGTCGTGGCCGGGTCGATTCTACTGCCTCAACCCGACGTTGCCACCGGGCAATTGGTCGTTGGAAGCGGCCAACTCCAGAACGTCAGCGCCGTGTTCCGGCCCGACGGCTCGCTGGCAGGGCTGGTGCGCAAGGCGTTTCCCATCGAAGCCGAGCAAAAATTTCTCTGCGCCGCCAATCCTGCCGACAACCCCGTGTTCGACACGCCCGCCGGGCGGCTGGGCGTGCTGGTTTGCGCCGACGCCTGGTTTTCGCCCGCTTACGCCGCGCTGAAGGCGAAGGGCGCCGAACTCCTCGCCGTGCCCTCGTACTCCATGCTCGATGGGGCCTGGCAACTGCCCTGGGGCGGCTATAGCGGCCACCCGACCCCGCCCGACGCCCGCGCCGACGTCGGAAAAATCACCGAAGGCGAAGCCTGGCAGCGCTACACCATGCCCGCCCGCGCGCCCCGCGAAGCGGGCATCCGGCGGGGCATCAACGTGTTTCTGCGGGGAAAACTTTGGGACTTGGGCGCGGACGGCGGCACAATTCTCCTGCATGATTCGGCGCGGCTCGCGCCGATGGTCAACGCGGCGACGCTGAGCGTGGTGTGGCTGTGAGGAATGGCCTGTTTTTTTTCAAAGCAATTTCAACCCATCGCCTCGCCCCGGTGTCTGGATGAAAATCGCTTTTCAGAGCATGAAAACCATCCGCTGGGTTGTTCTTCTGACCGTCATCTCGGGGGCCTGCCGCCCGTCCGGGCCGATTTTTCCCGCGCCCAACGAATTGGCGCAGGTGCCGTTCCGGCTCAAAACCATCCGCAAGCAGGTGGATTACGGCAATCCCAATTTTCGGGGGCAGGATTTCACGACGGCGTACCGCTACGATTCGCTCGGGCGGGTGACATTTATCGAAGACGCCTGGTGGAACCGCGACCTCGAATACCGATACCAGGGCGACCGACTCGCCGCCCGCCTGACCTATGTGCGAGACAGCCTGGTGTTCCGGGAAACCTTTGAGTACGACGCGCAAGGCAAGCTACTCCGTCTCGACTGGTCGGGCAACGGCTCGAAAGCGGTGCGAACCTTCCGCTACAACGCCGAAGGCCGGATTGAGGAAATCCGGTACGAGGCCCTGACGTACACCTACGTCCAGGTGAGCCGGTACGTTTGGGAAGGAGGCAACGTCGTGGCCCAGAACGAATTCGACGGGGCCGGAAAACCGCAGTCGGAGTGGACGTTTGAGTACGCTCCGGCCATCAACCCCCACGCCCTGACACCCACTGACCCCGACGTACCCACCAGCCGCAACAACCTCGTCCGCACCACGCTTAAACGCGATTACACCGGCTTGATCGACCTCGTGGCCAACCCAATTGTCGTCGCCTACGATTACAACGCCGAGGGACTACCGAAGGTCGGCCGCTACAACTACAGCGGGCGCACGGAGACCTTCACCTACGAACCCCGCTGAACGGCGCGCCGGTTTTTTTCGGAAAACGGGGCGTACCTTTGCCCTGGTTTTCCGAAAAAACGCCCGGTTTCATGCCTAACCCGATTGTCGCCGACGAACGCCTTTTCGACCTTGACCGCTGGCGCGCCGCCCTGCCCATGCTGAGCAAAGCCTACCGGCAGGCCGCGCCCTACCCGCACATCACGCTCGAAAATTTTCTCGAACCCGAGGCCGCCGAGCAGGCCCTGGGGGCCTTCCCGGCGGTGCAGGACGCGGGCTGGATTCACTACGTGCACGTCAACGAGAAAAAACACGGACTCAACAAACTCGAACTCCTGCCCCCGTACATCCAGCAGGTCATCGGCTACCTCAACTCCCCCGAATTCGTGGCCTGGCTGAGCGAACTGACGGGCATTGCCAACCTGGTTTCCGACGAGATGCTCGAAGGCGGCGGGCTGCACCAGTCGAAGCGCCACGGGTTTCTGAACGTCCACGCCGATTTCACCGTCCATCCCCACAAGCGCCACTGGCGGCGGCGGGTCAACCTGCTGGTGTACCTCAACAAAGATTGGCGGCCTGACTACAACGGCGACCTCGAACTCTGGGACCGGGAAATGAAGGGCGTCGTGCAGAAAATCGCGCCCCTGTTCAACCGCTGCGTGATTTTCAACACCGACGAAGATTCGTTTCACGGCCTGCCCGACCCGATTCAGTGCCCCGACGACATGACGCGCAAGTCCATTGCGCTGTATTATTTCACCGTCGAAAAAGAAACGCCCAAACTCCGGCCCACCAACTACCGGGCCCGCCCGCAGGACGGGGCCAAAGCCGCCCTCATCTGGCTCGACAAGGAAGCCGTGGCCCTGTACACGAAGCTCAAACGCGCCTTCGGCATCGACGACGCCTTCGTGAGCCGGGTGTTGAATGGGTTTGGTGGAAAGAAGAAATAAGGAACCGAAAGATGTAAAATGAAAAACCGAAAAATGATAAAGTGGAACGGCCGTATTGCCTTTTCCTTTTCCGGTTGCTCGGTTTTTCATTTTACATCTTTCGGTTCAAATCCATTTGCCTTTTGAACCGACAAACCCTTGTCCTGTCCCTCGTCGTCGGCTTCATTGCCGCGCTGTTTTTCATGCCGGCGCTGGGCGCGGTGCGGTTGTTCGACTGGGACGAAATCAACTTCGCCGAAATCTCCCGCGAGATGATCGTACTCGGCGACTACGGCCGCCCGCACATCGATTTTCGGCCATTTTGGGAAAAACCTCCGCTTTTTTTCTGGATTCAAACCCTGTTCATGCGCCTCTTCGGCGTGGGCGAGTACGCGGCGCGGTTTCCCAACGCCCTCATCGGCGTCGTCACGCTCGTGTTGCTGGCCCGGCTGGGCACCAAGCTCCACAGCGTGCGGTTCGGGCTGCTGTGGGCGGGGGCTTGGTTGGGGTCCATTCTGCCGCACCTGTACTTTCGGTCGGGCATCATCGACCCGTATTTCAACTTTTTCATTTTCTGCGGGCTGGTCGGAGTGATTTTCTTTTCCTGGAAACGCAACCGCTACGACTTTAGCCTCCGCCGCAAGCCCTTGTTTTACCTGCTCCTGGGTGGGTTCATCCTCGGGCTGGGCATCCTGACGAAAGGGCCGGTGGCGTTCCTGATCGTGGCGCTCACGATGGGCGTGTACTGGCTCGTCAACCGCTTCCGCTGGTTCGTGTCGCCGGTGCAGTTTCTGCTGTTCACGGCCCTGGCGAGCCTGGTGACGCTGCTCTGGTACGGAGTCGAGACGTTGGCGCACGGCCCCCGGTTCATCCGGGAATTCATCACCTACAATTACCGCCTGCTGAGTACGCCCGACGCGGGCCACGAAGGGTTTTTCGGCTACCACGTTGTGGTGCTGCTGGTGGGGTGTTTCCCGGCTTCGATTTTCGCCCTGCGGGGCTTCGGCGACACGCCTCAGGACCGCAACTTCCAGCGCGATTTCAAGCAATGGATGGTGATTCTGTTCGCCGTCGTGCTAATTCTGTTCAGCGTCGTCAACACCAAGATCGTTCACTACTCCTCGCTGTGCTATTTTCCACTCACCTACCTGACGGCGCTGACGCTCGAAGGGCTGTGGTCGGGGCGAATTCAATTCAACGCCTGGCTGCGCTTTGGGCTGATCGCCGTAGGTGGCCTCATCGTGGCGGTGGTCGTGGGGCTGGCCTACCTGGGGCGCAACGTCGAGGTGCTCAAGGCCCTCGTGCGCGAAGACCCCTTCGCCGTGGCCAATCTCGACGCCAAACTCACCTGGACGGGTTGGGAAATGCTGCCCGGCCTCTGGCTGTTGCTCGTGCTGGCGCTGGGCACGTGGTGGCTGGGCAAGAAACTGTGGCAGCGGGGCATCGTGACGCTGTTCGGGGGCACGGCCCTGTTTGTCACGCTCACGCTGGGTTTTTTCATCGCCCGCGTCGAGGGCATTTCGCAGGCGGCGGCGATGCGGTTTTTCGAGCGGTTCGCCGGTCAGGACGTGTACATCCTGACCTACCACTACAAAAGTTACGGGCCGTACTTCTACGCCCGCCGCCCGCCGGGGCAGAACCCCAAACGCTACGACGAGAACTGGCTGCTCTACGGCCCGGTGGACCGCCCCACGTACGTCGTCGCCAAGATCACCGCCCTCCCCGACACCGTCCGCACCCTCCGGCGCATCGGGGCGGAGAACGGGTTCGTGTTTTACGAAAGAAAACCGTGATTGAGAGGCTTCAGAAGGGTTGAAAGATGCGTTTACTGCCTCATTCTCTAATCCTTTTGAATCCTCTCAGAGGCTGTTTGAGTTGGCGAAAAAGCGATTTCCAACCCCGCCGCCGTCACCCCTTGAGGGGGCAGGGGGTGACGGCGGCGGGGTTGGAAGTTAATTCAAACAGCCTCTCAATCCCGGTTCAACAAGCTCCGGTCCAGCCAATCCTTCGGTTTCTGCGTCCAGTGGCTGTTTAAAAAACTAAAAATCAGCGTACTGCACACCACACCGAGAAGGGAACCGGCGTACACGTCTTCCACAAAATGTTGGAACAGGTACACCCGCGAGTAGGCCGTCAGCACCGCCAGCAGGGCAAAAACGTAGCCCCAGCGTTTGTCTTTCACGATGAGCGCCAGCAGGCAGAACAGCGCGAAGGCCGAGGTGCTGTGCCCCGACGGGAAGCTGTGGTAATGCGCCAGTTCGACGCCCTCAACGTGCCGGAAACCCGCTTGCCCTTCAAAAAACTTCGCCGGGCGCGGGCGGTCGGTGAACACCAGCCGCTTCAGACCCTGAGCCAGCAGGCTCGTCAGGCCGAAGGCCAGCAGGCCTTTGATAGCCCAGCGGTAGCTCCGCAGGAGTAACGTCAAGATGACAACCGCGAAAAACGCCCCATCGCCGAGGTAGGTGGCGTAGGTGAAAAACACGTCGGTGGCAGGGGTGTTGCGGGCGTTGATCCACTGCATCAGTTCAGTTTGGGAAAAAGCCAGTTGCAGGCCGCCGACCACCAGCAGCAGGACGGCGTAGGTGAGGTAAAACGGCCGGTTGGCGCGGAAAAGCTGGAGCAGGGTATGCATGGAGGGGCAAAAGTAATTGGAGGTTGATGGTTGTCAGAATCAGGATGGCCAGGAAAAAAGGTGAACAGGATTCAGAAAGTCAGGAGGCATCCATCCTGAATATCCTTTTTTCCTGGCCATCCTGATTCTGACAACCATCAACCTCTAACCCCCTTACTCCCAACTTATTTCTCCCCCGCGTTGGCGAAACAGCCGGGATTGCCTATTTTTGCAACCCGTTTTGGAAAGACCGTTGCGGGAAAGGCACGTGAACGAACTGAAGCCGTACGAGATTCCGATTTTAAAACTCGAAAACAAGCGCCACGAATACGATTTCGTGGGCGATGACTCGTTTTTCGAGGCCATGCAACAGGAATTGATCCGCCGGGGGCGGTTTCAAGCCCACCTGACGCTCGATAAATCGGAAACGATGCTGCACCTGAAGTTCGGCATCCGGGGCAGCTACGAACTGCTCTGCGACCGCACACTCGAACCCTTCGAGGAGCCGTTTGAAACCACCCAGCGGCTCATTATGAAGTACGGCGACGAGCCCGAGGAGATTTCCGACGAAATCGAAATCATCGGCTGGGATACGCCCAGCATCAACGTGGCCCGGTACCTGTTTGAGTTCATCGCCCTGACCGTGCCCGTCAAGAAACTCCACCCCCGGTTGCGGGCCGAAGAGGCCGACGAAGACGAGGAAGAAGCCGACCGCGAAGGCAAACTGGTGTACTCATCGGAACCCGGCGAACCCGAAGCAGCCGACGAAGCCCCCGCCGTGGACCCCCGCTGGCAAGCGCTGGCGAAACTGAAAGGCGGCGGTTCGAGCAACGGTAACCACTGAGAAACTACTTACGACTTACTACTTAAGACTTACGACTCAACATGGCACACCCTAAACGCCGTCACTCCAAAACCCGCCGCGACAAGCGCCGGACCCACGACGCCCTGACCACCAAGACCCTCGCCACCGACCCCACCACGGGCGAAGTACACCAGTTTCACCACGCGCACGTTCACGAAGGCAACCTCGTGTACCGGGGCAAAGTGGTCATCGAAAACTACGCGCCGACCGTTTAAGGCCGCCGCGCCGAATGGTTAATTCCCCATTCCGCCGCCGTTCCGGGCCTTGCGCCGGGAGCCGGACGGCGAATCGGGCGTTAACCATTCTTTTTTTGCCCCGACCTGCTAATTTTGCCGCTACCCCTGCGGGTTGAATTGTCGAATTGTTGAATTGTCGGGAAAATCATCAGCATCAACAATTCAAAATTCAACAATTCACCAATTCCTGACCCATGAAAATAGCCGTTGACGCGATGGGTGGCGATTTTGCCCCCGCCGCGATTGTCGAGGGCGCTCTTTTGGCCCTGCCCGAACTGTCCGACAACGTCACCATCGTGCTGGTGGGACAGGAAACGGCCATCCGGGGCATACTCAACGGTCGGGACCTGCCCGAGGCCATCGAAATTCTCCATACGGACGACGTCATTCAAATGGGCGAGCACCCCACGAAGGCGCTTTCTCAGAAACCCAACTCGAGCATCGGCGTCGGTTTCAAATTGCTGAAGGAAAAATTGGTGGACGTGTTCTGCGGGGCGGGCAACACCGGGGCCATGCACGTGGGGGCGCTGTTTAGCATCAAGTCGGTCGAGGGGGTCATGCGGCCTGCCATCGCGGGCTTCGCGCCCCAGATCACGGGCAAGTACAGCGTACTGCTCGACATCGGGGCCAACGCCGACTGCAAGCCCGAAATGCTCGACCAGTTCGGCGAACTGGGTAGCCTCTACGCCCAGCACACCCTCGGCATCGAACACCCCCGCGTGGCCCTGATGAACATCGGCGAGGAAGAAGGCAAAGGCTCGCTCGTGGCCCAGGCCGCTTATCAATTGCTGAAAATCAACCGGAAAATCAATTTCGTCGGTAACCTTGAGGGCAAGGATTTCTTCCTCGACAAGGCCGACGTGATCGTCTGCGACGGCTTCACCGGCAACGTCATCCTGAAAATGGCCGAATCGGTGTACGATCTGGCCCGCGCCCGCGGCCTCGACGACGAGTTTCTGAACCAGATGAACTACGAAGCCGTGGGCGGCAGCCCGATTCTGGGGCTCAACGGCAACGTCATCATCGCCCACGGCGTGTCGTCGCCCGTGGCCATCAAAAACATGATTCTCCTGGCCGAGCGGCAGGTCGAATCGGAAGTGTACGTGAAGATCAAGCAAGCACTCAGTTGAGTTCAGAGTTTAGAGTTCAGGGTTTAGAGTTGTTTCAAGCACATCAACTCTGAACGCTGAACGCTGAACGCTGAACGCTAAACTTTTCCCATGACCCACCCCCTCAAAGCGGCCATCACCGGCGTTCACGGGTACGTGCCCGAGTACATCCTGACCAACGACGAACTGGCAACGATGGTGGACACCACCGACGAGTGGATCACCACCCGCACGGGCATCAAGGAGCGGCGGATCCTGAAGGGCGAAGGCCGGGGAACGTCGGAGATGGGCATCGAGGCAGTGAAGGGGTTGCTCCAGAAAACCGGCACCGCGCCCGGCGAAGTGGATTTGCTGCTCTGCGCCACGGTCACGCCGGATTACGTGTTTCCGGCCACGGCCAACCTCATCGCCCACGCCTGCGGGCTGGGGCACAAGCCGAGTTTCGACGTCAACGTGGCCTGCTCGGGGTTTTTGTACGCGCTCACCATCGGCGCGCAGTTCATCGAGTCGGGCATGTACCGGAAAGTGATCGTCGTGGGAGCCGATAAAATGTCGGCCATCATCGACTACACCGACCGCACCACCTGCGTGCTCTTCGGCGACGGCGCCGGGGCCGTGCTGCTCGAACCAAACCGCGAAGGCTACGGCCTGCTCGATTCGGTCATGCACTCCGACGGCGCGGGCGTGGCGCACCTCTACCAGCCCGCGGGCGGCAGCAAAAACCCGCCCACCTGCGAAACGGTGCGCAACCGCCAGCACTTCGCCAAGCAGGACGGCCCCTCGGTGTTCAAATTCGCCGTCGTGCGGATGGCCGAAGTGTCGGCGGAAGTGATGGAACGCAACCAGCTCCGCCCCGACGACGTGGCCTGGCTGGTACCCCACCAGGCCAACAAGCGCATCATTTCGGCCACCGCCGACCGCATGGGCATCGGCATGGACAAGGTCATGCTCAACATCCAGCGCTACGGCAACACCACCGCCGCCACGATTCCGCTCTGCCTCTGGGATTACGAAAGCCAGTTGAACAAGGGCGACAACCTCGTGCTGGCCGCCTTCGGCGGTGGGTTTACGTGGGGAGCGGCGTATGTGAAGTGGGCATATGAACCTTGATTTATAGGATTTTAAAAGATGAAAGGATTTGCGAATCGTTATTTTTCCTTTTTAATCCTCTGAATCAAGGTTCATGAACATTGCAGGTGCCACCCTCCTGGTCACCGGCGGGGCTTCGGGCATGGGCGAGGCGACCGTCCGGCGGTTCGTCGGAAAGGGGGCGAAGGCCGTCATTCTCGACCTGGCGGTCGAAAAAGGCGAACGCCTCGCCGCCGAACTCGGCGCCGCCGCGCTTTTCGTCCCCACCAACGTCAGCGACGAAGCTGCCGTGCAGCGGGCCGTGGACGAGGCGGTTTTGCGGTTCGGAAAACTCGACGTCGTCGTCAATTGCGCGGGCATCGCGCCCCCGGCCAAAACCATCGGCAAAGACGGCCCGCACGCGCTCGATTTGTTCCGGAAAGTCATCGAGGTCAACCTCGTCGGCACGTTCAACGTCGTCCGCCTCGCGGCCTGGGCCATGAGTCACAACGAACCGAACGCCGAAGGCGAGCGGGGCGTGATCATCAACACGGCCTCGGTAGCGGCCTTTGACGGACAAATGGGCCAGGCAGCCTACTCAGCCTCAAAGGGCGGCATCGTGGGCATGACCCTGCCCATCGCCCGCGACCTGGCCCGCAACGGCATCCGGGTCGTGACCATCGCGCCGGGGCTGTTTCACACGCCCCTGTTCGACGGCCTGCCCACCGATGCCGTGGCCTCGCTGGGCCAGCAGGTGCCGTTTCCGCCCCGCCTCGGCCGCCCCGATGAGTACGCGCACCTCGCCCAGGCCATCGTCGAAAACGCGATGCTCAACGGCGAAACGATTCGATTGGACGGGGCGATACGCATGGCACCGAAATAAGGTTTAAGGTTTGAAGTTTGAGGTTTGAAGTTGTTTAAAGCAACCTTAACCCTCGGATTTCAAACTTCAAACCTCAAACTTCAAACTTCAAACCAATTACATGGCAACGACCGCAGACATTAAAAACGGCCTCGTTATCGAGTACAACAACGACCTGTTTCAAATCGTGGAATTCCTGCACGTGAAGCCCGGCAAAGGCCCGGCCTTCGTGCGCACCAAACTGAAAAGCCTCACCTCGGGCAAGGTCATCGACAACACCTTCAACTCCGGCGTCAGCATCACGCCCGTGCGGGTGGAGCGGCGCAAGTTTCAGTTTCTTTACAAAGACGAGGTGGGCTACAACTTCATGGACAACGAAACCTTCGACCAAATCACGCTCGACGAGAAAATCATCGCCGGGGCCGATTTGATGAAGGAAAGCCAGGAGGTGGAAATCCTCATCAACACCCAAAACGACACCCCCCTGACCTGCGAATTGCCGCCGTTCGTCGAACTCACCGTGACCTACGCCGAACCGGGCGTGCGCGGCGACACGGCCAACTCCCCCCGCAAGGCCGTCAAGGTCGAAACCGGCGCGACCATCATGGTGCCGCTCTTCATCGAACAGGACGAAAAAATCCGGGTGGATACCCGGAGTTACGAGTACGTGGAACGAGTAAAATAGTCGATAGTCGTCAGTCGTCAGTCGTCAGTAAAAATCACCTGCTGACGGCCTCGGCTGACGACTGTCGACTGACGACTAACGACTATTTTTATGGAAACCCGCGAAATTCAGAAACTCCTCGATTTCATCGCCAACTCCGGGCTGGATGAAGTCAGCATCGAAACGGCCGACCTCAAGCTCGGCGTGAAGCGCTACGGCGGGACGGCCCCTGCCGCTCCCTTGACCGCAGCCCCGGCCGCTCCGGTGCCCGCCGCAGCTCCGGCTCCCGCACCTCAGGCCGCCGCGCCCGCCCCGGCTCCGGCGGCACCCGCCCCGGCGACGACACCCAGCAATGCCATCACGGTGAAATCACCGATGATTGGCACGTTTTACCGCTCCAGCAGCCCCGATTCGCCGGTGCTGGCCAGCGTCGGCGACGAGGTGAAGCCTGGTCAGGTGCTGTGCATCATCGAGGCCATGAAGCTTTTCAACGAAATCGAATCCGAGGTATCGGGCCGCATCGTGAAAGTGCTCGTCGAAAACGCCACCCCCGTCGAGTTCGACCAGCCACTGTTTTTGGTAGAACCGGTGTAAGTCGTAAGTCGTCAGTCGTCAGTCGTCAGAATCGGCTCGGCGGCTTTTGACTGACGACTTACGACTGACGACTTACGACTCCATTTATGTTCAAAAAAATACTCATCGCCAACCGCGGCGAGATTGCCCTGCGGATCATCCGCACCTGCAAGGAAATGGGCATCAAAACCGTGGCCGTGTACTCGACCGCCGACCGCGAGAGCCTGCACGTCCGCTTCGCCGACGAGGCCGTATGCATCGGCCCGCCGCCGAGTCGGCAGTCGTACCTCAGCATTCCGAGTTTGATTTCGGCGGCCGAAGTCACCGGGGCCGACGCCATTCACCCCGGCTACGGCTTTCTAAGCGAAAACGCCGATTTCTCGCAAATCTGCGCCGATTACGGCATCAAGTTCATCGGGGCCACCGCCGAGCAGATCAACGCGATGGGCGACAAGGCCACGGCCAAAGCCACGATGAAAGCGGCGGGCGTGCCCGTCATCCCCGGCTCCGAGGGCCTGCTCGACACAGTCGAGGAAGCGAAGGTTTTGGCCAAAGAAATAAAGTATCCCGTCATCATTAAGGCCACCGCCGGGGGCGGCGGGCGCGGCATGCGCATCATCCGCGAGGAAAGCGAGTTCGACAAACTCTGGAACGACGCCAAAGTCGAAGCGGGCGCGGCCTTCGGCAACGACGGGCTGTACATGGAAAAGTTCGTCGAAGAACCCCGCCACATCGAAATCCAGGTCGTCGGCGACCAGTTTGGCAAAGTTTGCCACCTCTCCGAGCGTGACTGTTCCATCCAGCGCCGCCACCAGAAGTTGGTTGAGGAAACGCCCTCGCCCATCATCTCCCCCGAACTCCGCGAGCGCATGGGGCAGGCGGCCATCCAGGGGGCCTCGGCCATCGGCTACGAAGGCGCGGGCACCATCGAATTTTTGGTGGACAAGCATGGGGAGTTCTACTTCATGGAAATGAACACCCGGATTCAGGTCGAGCACCCGATCACGGAAGAAGTCACCGATTTCGACCTCATCAAGGAACAAATCAAGGTCGCGGCGGGCGTGCCAATTTCGGGCAAAAACTACACGCCGAAGCTCTATGCGATGGAGTGCCGCATCAACGCCGAAGACCCCGCCAACGGCTTCCGTCCCTCGCCGGGCAAGATCACCAACCTGCATTTCCCCGGCGGCCACGGCGTGCGCATCGACAGCCACGTGTACGCGGGCTACACCATCCCACCCAACTACGACTCGATGATCGCCAAAATCATCGTCAGCGGGCAGAGCCGGGAGGAAGTCATCACGCGCATGAAGCGGGCCTTGCAGGAATTCGTCATTGAAGGCATCAAAACCACGATTCCCTTTCACATCCGCCTCATGGACGACCCCGGCTTCCAGGCTGGGAAGTTCACGACGCAGTTTCTGGAAGGGTTCGATTTCTCGGGACTGTAAAACATTTGCCGAAACGAAAAAGCCAGTCCCCCCGACTGGCTTTTTCGTTCTTCCTCCCTCCCGGTTCCAAACCGCCGGTTTTTGGCTATTTTCGCCCGACTTTCACCGACTTCATGAGCGAACTTCAACGCATTCCCCTTCACGACCTTCACGTTTCGCTGGGCGGCAAAATGGTGCCGTTCGCGGGGTATGAAATGCCCGTCCAGTACGGTGGCCTCATCCAGGAACACCTCGCCGTGCGCAACGGCGTCGGCGTGTTTGACGTCTCGCACATGGGCGAGTTCGTCGTGCGCGGGCCGGGGGCCCTGCCTCTGCTCCAGCACGTGACCACCAACGACGTGGCCGCCCTCCACGACGGCAAGGTGCAATACTCCTGCCTGACCAACGACCGCGGCGGCATCGTCGACGACCTGCTCGTGTACCGCTGGGACGAAAACGAGTACTACCTCGTCGTCAACGCCTCGAATATTGAGAAAGACTGGTCCTGGCTCAACCAGCACAACACCTTCGGCGCTGAACTCGAAAACCTCAGCGACCGCCTCTGCCTCTTCGCCGTGCAGGGGCCGAAGGCCCTGCCCACCCTCCAGAAACTCACCGACCTCGACTTGGCCGCCATGCCGTACTACACCTACCGGGCGGGCACGGTGGCGGGCGTGCCCGACGTGTTCGTGTCGGCCACGGGCTACACGGGCGCGGGCGGGTTCGAGGTGTACGTCTGGAACGGTGACGCGGAGCGGGTGTGGAAAGCCATTTTCGAAGCCGGGGCCGAATTCGGCATCGTGCCCGCCGGGCTGGGTGCCCGCGACACGCTCCGCACCGAAATGGGCTTTTGCCTCTACGGCCACGACATCGACGACACTACCTCGCCCATCGAAGCGGGGTTGGGTTGGATCACGAAATTCAACAAGCATTTCATTTACAGCGATTTTCACCTCCAGTTGAAGGAAAACGGCGTGGCCCGCAAGCTCGTCGGTTTCGAGATGGTGGACCGGGGCATTCCCCGCCAGCACTACGAACTGATGGACGCCACGGGCAACATCATCGGCGAAGTGACCTCTGGTACCCAGTCGCCGAGCTTGGGCAAGGGCATCGGCATGGGCTACGTGCAAACCGGCTTCAGCAAACCAGGGACGGAGGTTTATGTGAACATCCGCAACAAGTACCTGAAGGCGGTGGTGGTGAAAACGCCGTTTGTGAAGTAAAATGCCCCCCTACGCCCGTCATTGCGAGCGGAGGTGTAAAATTTGAGTGAAACGAGAATTTTACACCGGAGCGAAGCAATCCCCCATCGGAGACCGAGAGAGCCTGAACCAAGTACTTTTCCAATCCAATCGCTCTTGCCGAAAGCTATTTTGGCTACCGGCAGGGGATTGCTTCGCTCCGGTTTTCAGGTTTCGCTTCGCTTACCTGAAAACCTCCGCTCGCAATGACGGATTGGGGAGGCTTTTTTTTGATGCTTTTTTTACCGATGATGGGCCTTCGTAAGGGCTGATTTTCAATTTTCTGCATGAAACAAATCGACGTCTGCCTGACGCCTGAACTCCTCCATCTTCACCGCGTCGAAAATTCCATCGTCGTCGTGGTGGATATTTTCCGGGCCACCTCGTGCATGGTGACGGGTTTTGCCCACGGCGTGGCGAAAATCCTGCCCGTGGCCACGCTCGACGAATGCCGCCGCTACCAGGAGCAGGGCTACCTCACCGCCGCCGAACGCGACGGCCTCAAACCCGAAGGATTCGAACTCGACAACTCCCCCTTCAGCTACATGACGTCCGAAGTGGCCGGGGCGACGGTCGTCGTCACCACCACCAACGGCACGCTGGCCATCACCCGCTCGCGCGAGGCCGTGAAGGTACTCGTCGGGGCGTTTCTCAACCTTGGCACCCTCGCCGATTACCTCCGCGGGCAGCAGTACGATGTGCTCGTGCTCTGCGCGGGCTGGAAGGGTAAGCCCAACCTCGAAGACACGCTCTTCGCCGGGGCGCTCGTCGAGCGGTTGCAGGAGGATTTCCTGGTGCTCGAAGACTCCGCCCTGATGGCCCTGCGGCAGTACCAACTGGCCAAAGCCGACTTGCTCGGCTACGTGGCCAACTCCTCGCACGTGCGGCGGCTTCAGCGGCTAGGCATCCACAAAGACATCGCCTACTGCCTCCAGCCCGATTTGTACGACGTGCTGCCCATTCTACGTGGCAACGTGCTGGTTCCGTTGTAACTTTGGAAAGTTCGGAGGTGGGAAACGACGCTGACGCCCTTCCCGCCGGGTGTTTTTCCCCAACCCCCTCCACGGCCTTCATCCCACCCAGCCTTACGTTCATGCGCCTTTTTTTACTCCTCTTCCTGGCCTGCCTGCTCGCGGGAGGTAGTTTCGCCCAGAAAGCCAAGCCCAAAAAGCCCATCCCGAAGGCGAAAGCGAAAACCACGGCCAAAAAACCCGTTGCCAAAGCGCCCGTGCTCGCCACTGACCTCGACCGCTCGCTCCTGACGGAGGGCCTGCCCGTGGCGACCGACTTCGTGCAGTCGGACCTGACGGCCACCGATCCCGTCAACACCAGTGCCGAGGGGCAAAAGCGCTACTTCGACCGCTACTCGATTACCCTCCGCCAGGGCGACCTGCTCCTGGTGGAGTACGCCTCGGAAGCCTACCGGGTGATGCTGGGGCTGGAGCCGCCGAAAGAACTCGGTGGGGGCGGCAAGGCCGTGTTCGGCTACGATTCGCTGCACTTCGATAACGTGCTGAGCAAGACGGTCTTTCAGTTTGAAGCCCCCGCCGCAGGCACGTACACGCTGCTGCTCACTTCGGCTGATGCGCAGAAAGTGGGGCCGTACAAAGTCCGAAAATTTCTGCTCCCCGCCAGCGCCATCGTGCCCGCCGCCACCGCCGATTTATGCCAGAAAATCACTTACCTCATGGCACAAAGTCGGCTGGATTTCAACCGGTTGCAGGGAAAGAAAACGAAAACGGACAAGAAAACCGGGCTGGTCGAAACCTACCAGTCGAAGTACGAGGTGGTGCCGGGCAAGCCCACCGACATCGTGCGCGATTACGACCTGAACAAAACCCGCCTCAACGCCACGCTGGCCGAATTCAATAAAAAAGAAGACGCCCTCAAGGCCCTCGACCAACTCGCCGCCCAGATGAAAGCCTGCGTGCCCGGCTGGGAGTACAGCGAACTCTCCGGCGAAACGTTCAAGGAAATCAGCGCCGCCACCTACGCCGACTTCCTGACCATGTCGATGCGGGTGCTGGGCCGGAAGAAATTCTCAGTCGTGTTGGGCGTAGATTGAGGTTTTTAACCGCAGAGGTCGCGGAGTTTCACGCCGAGAAAACAGAGGCATATCCCGGCGATCTCTGCGGTCCGCCGCTGCGGTGTAAAACTCCGCGACCTCTGCGGTTAAACCGATTTAGGCGCGGGGCGATATGCGGGCGGTTCGGAGGCCGAGAATTTCAGCGGGGCAGCGAGTTGCTTCAGGCCACCCACTTCAACGACCAGGCCGCGGGCCTGCACGTGCGGGTCGGTTTCCAGTTCGTTCACGTCCAGGATCGGCGTAATCGGCAGGTCGTGCTCCTGGCCGAAGGCCGCCCAATCGGCCCGGCTTTTGGTCGAAAACAGCGCCGCCACCTCGGCCTTTCCCCGCTGTAACTCGTCTTCGTTTTTCGGAAAAACAAAGGCCAGCCAGTCGGGTCGCCCCACATTTTCACAGAACCGCTGCCAGAACTTCGGCTCCAGCGTGCCCAGGGCCACGTAACCCCCGTCGGCGCAGGGCATCACGCCGTAGTTGATCAGCCCGCCCGAAAGCGGCATCCGGCCCCGGTGCGGCACCTGCCCCGTGGCCGCCCACTGCGCGAAGGGCACGGCGAGGAGGGGCATCACGCCGTCGGTCATGGCCACGTCCACGTGCTGGCCAAGGCCCGTTTGCTGCCGGGCGAAGAGCGCCGCGAGCAGGGCGATGACCGTCAGGTAAGAGCCGCCCGCGATGTCGGCCAGTTGCACGCCAGGCAGTTCGGGCGGGCCGTCGGACTGACCCGTCAGGCCCAGCACGCCCGCCAGTCCCAGGTAGTTGATGTCGTGCCCGGCGCGGTGGGCGTAGGGGCCGGTTTGCCCGTAACCCGTCACCGACACGTAGATGATCCGCTCGTTGACGGCCCGCGCCGCTTCGTAGCCCAGCCCGAGCTTGTCGAGGTAACCGGGCCGGAATTGCTCCACCACCGCGTCGGCGGTTTTTACCAGGTCCAGAAACTCGGCCTTGCCCGCCTCGCTTGTGTAGTCGAGCCGCCGGAGCGTTTTATTGCGGTTGAAACTGAGGTAATGGGCCGATTCGCCGCCCACGAACGGCGGAAATACCCGCACGGGGTCGGGTTGATCGGGGTGTTCGATTTTCAACACGTCGGCCCCCCAGTCGGCCAGGAGCATTGTACCCAGCGGGCCGGGCAGCAGGCGGGTAAGATCGAGGACGCGGAGACCACGGAGCGGCATTTGAGTGAAAAGTGTAACGTGAAAAGTGTAACGTGAAAAGTGTAAAGTTGCTGCATGAACTTTACACTTTTCGCTTTTCTCACTCCCGCCACCCCGCCGGTTTGACGGGCGTGCGGCTGTCGCTGGGCACGCATACGGCGGTGGGCACCCGAGGCGGGCCACCAAAAATCAGAATTGCGGGCGGAAACCGGTTCATTTGGTACGGCGGTGGCGGCTCCCGCGAAAGGCGGCGCTGGTTGAGGGCCACGAACAGTTCCTCGCCGAGGTCGAGGGGCGGCTGGGGGTCGCCGCGGCTGCCCAACGACGGCCCCCGGGTGTCCTTGCGGTCGAGCCAGTGGCGCTGGGTGGCCACGCCCGCCGCAACGAAATAACCCACCACCCGCTCGCGGGGGTTAGCCACGTTGCGGACGTTGCCGATGGGGGCCACGGGAGGCGTATCGGTCAGGCCACCGTTGTTCTGAGTCTGGTCCTGCACGAGTTTGTAAAACTGGTAGGCTTCCTGGCTCAGGGCCTGCTGCCGGATTTCGACCAGGGCCGGTGCATGGGTGTAAAACGGAATCTGCCCAACCACCTGGCTCAGGGAGCCGCCGTTGGTGTAGCGGTCGTCGAACAGTTCGAGGCTGTAGCCCCGCAGGATTTCCCAGCACTGGGTACGGCAGAAGTAGTCGTTGTAAAAATCGCCTCTCACGCTGAATTTAGGAGGTGAGCTGTCGAGCACTTCCGTGAAATCCTGGCGGCGTTGCAGGGGCGAAAAACAGTCTTCAAACGGCTGATTGCCCGACACGAAATGCAGCCGGTTTTCCTCGTCGTAGTAGTACCTGTGGGCCAGGATGTTGTTGACCGCGTACACGCTCTGGTAGCAGGAGCGGCACCAGTATTGTTTTTCGTAGAGAATCCACTCCCAGCGGTAAAAATTGCGCTGGTCGGCGGGGTCGTTGAGGGTGACCGTCACCTCGTGGCCCGCCGTGAACCCGTCGAAGGCGTTGAGCGGCAGGGCCGAGGGGTCGAACCGGGCCGTCACCCGCTCGACGGGCGGGGCGGCTTGCATCGTTTCGGGCACCGACTCGTAGCGGGCCCCGTCGCGGAGCGCAAACCTAAGTTGGTAGCGGTGCCCCGGCTGGCCCCGAAAGTCGGCGGGCAGTTCGTACTTGCCGGGCGCGGTTTCGCGGAACGCCACGACGTTGAGCGAATCCACGAGCAATTCCATCCGGGCTTCTTCGAGCGGGTACGACCCGAACCGGCCGGTTTTGGGGTCGGCCTGGGAGCGGTTGAGCCGCACGATTTGCGGCTCGGGCAGGTCGTTGAGCGTGCCGTCCACCACCACGACGTTGACCGTGGCGCTGAGCGGCGGCTCGTCGGGGTCCACGCAGGCCAGCACGGCGCCGGGGAGCACCAGCCATCGAAGCAATCGTTTCACGAAACGGGACATCGTCAGTTGAATTCAAAATTGTACGTCAAACTGGGCATGGGTGCGGCGAAAATCTGGAGGCGGTAGGGGTTGGTGGCCTGCCGCTCGGTGCGGTAAAAAATCGAGTACGCGTTGCGGCGACCGTAGAGGTTGTAGACCGTGAACGTCCAGTGGCCCTGCCAGCGGCGGGCTTTCAGGCTGGGGCGGTAGATGTTCCAGGCAAAATCAAGGCGGTGGTAAGCGGGCAGGCGGTACTGGTTGCGGGCGTCGTAGTACGGAAACGTGCGCCCCTGGTAGCGGATGAAGCCTTCGGGCGCGGTGTAGGGCCGCCCGGTGCTGTAGGCGAAGTTGAACGAAAAACTGTGGTGCTTGCCCTGATTGATGTTGATGCTGGCATTGAAGCTGTGGGGGCGGTCGTAGTTGGCCCGATACCACTCCCCGTTGTTGATTTGGTTCCGAAAATCCACGCCCCGGCTCACCTGGTTGAGCGTGCGGGCGTAGGTGTAGTTGATCCAGCCGGTGAGTTCGCCTTTTTTCTTCGTAAACATCACCTCCACGCCGTAGGCTTTGCTGCGACCCTGGAGGAGTTGCGTTTCCGGGTAGGGCTGGAGCAGAAAATTGGCCCCCGGCTTGTAGTCGAGCACGTTCTGCGTGGTGCGCCAGTAGCCTTCGAGCGAGAATTCGTAGATGTTGTCGTTCAGGTTCTGGAAGTACCCCGCCGAGTACAACTGGCTGATTTGGGGTTGCAGGTGGGCGTCGCTGGTTTTCCAGCGGGAAGTCGGTAGCGGCGTGGTGGTGTTGGTGACCACCTGGAGGTACTGCCGCATGAGGTTGTAGCCCACCTTCACCGAGGCGTTCGGGCCGACCGAGTAGCGCAGGCCCAGGCGGGGTTCCAGCCCGCCGTACCGCGCCGCCACCCGGCCGGTGCCGTACACGGCGGAGTCGAGCACGGTGGTTTCGTCGGGCACTTCGCCGCCGACGTAGCGCCGCACGACGGTTGGGCCGAGGTTCAAAAAGTGCGAGTACCGCAGCCCCGCCGAGATGGCCAGGTCGGGCGTCGGGCTCCATTCGTCTTCGGCGTGGAGGGCCAACTCGAGGCCCCGCTCGGTGGGTGTGCTCCGGTAGTTGACGCTGGGGCTGGCGCCGGGCAGCAGTTCGCCGGGGTCGAGGCGATAGTGGGTGGCGCTCAGGCCCACTTCGATTTTGTGAGTACCGGCCCCGTAATTCAGGTTGGATTTCACGGTCCGTTGCAGCAGGGCCTGCCGCAGGGCCACCTTGTTGGCCGTGGAATCTTCCACCGACAGCACCTGCGGCACGTAATGCGCCGCCAGCACCGTGGTTTGCAGGTTCAGCCTCGGGCTGAAGGCGTGAAACCAGCGCAGCATTCCGTTGACGGTGCGGTGTTCAAACTGCGTGGCCACGGCGGGGATGTTGGCCAGGCTGCCGAGGAGGTTGGTCTGGAAAAAATCCCAGCTTCCGTAGCCCATCGCCGTCAGGGTGTTGCGGTCGTTGAGCCGCCAGAACGCCTTCACCACGCCATCGCCAAATTTGGCCTTGATGGTGTTGAGGCGCTGGGAAGCCAGGGGCAGCAGGAAGTCGTTGAACGCCCCCCGCCCCGACACCAGCACGCCGAGTTTGTTTTTGACCAACGGCGTTTCCAGTGTCAGGCGGTTGGCCACCAGGCTGATGCCGCCGTTGAGCCGCGTCTGTTCGAGGTTGGGGTTTTTCAACGCGATGTCGAGCACCGAGGCGGCCCTACCGCCGTAGCGGGCGGGCACGTTGCCCTTGTACAAATCCAGGCCGCTGACGGCGTCGGGGGGAAACACCGAAAACAGCCCGAACATGTGCGTGGGGTTGAAAATGGGCGTGTCGTCCAACAGAATCAGGTTCTGGTCGGTGGTACCCCCGCGGATGTTCACCCCGTTGGCCGCTTCGCCCACGCTGGTCACGCCGGGCAGCAGTTGCAGGCTCCGCAGAATGTCCACCTCGCCCAGGGCGGCGGGCATCCGCTTCAGCGTGGCGATGTTGATTTGGCTGACGCCCAGCAGGGGCTGGCGCACGTTGCGGTCGTAGCCTTTGCTGGTCACGACGACTTCTTCCAACTGGCTGGCCACGGTGGGCAGGTTGACGTGGAGCGTGGTGTTGCCCTGCACGCCGATCACCACGCGGTAGGGCACGTACCCCACGTGCCGGACCACGACGATGCGCTTCCCCGGCGTGACCGCCAGCGAAAACCGACCCTGCTCGTCGGTGTAGGTGCCTTTGCCCTTCGTGAATTTGTCGTAGTCAATCACCACGGCGGCCCGGGCGAGGGGTTGTCGGGTCGTGGAATCCCGGATGGTGCCGGTCAGCAGGAACGTTTGGGCGACAGTAGCATGGGTGAGCAGGAGCAGGAAAAGGACGGGTAAACGTTGGCGCATGCTGCGATAGGTGTTGGAAAATCCGGGGTCTCCGTACCTACTTCGTACTAAGACGTAAAGGACGCGGTAAACGCTGGTTTACTCACGTGTTTGTCAATCTTGCCGCATCCACTCCGCCAGCGCCCGCCCCACCGCCTCGGGGCGTTCTTCCATCAGAAAATGCCCGGCCCCTTCGAGCGTCACGAGGCGGAAGTGCGAAAAACAGGTTTCCGCTCCCACGAAATAGTCGGGCACGATGACCGGATCGGCGGTGCCGTGCAGCACCAGACCCGGCACGCCGAAGCTGCGCCCGGCCAGTTCCTGCCAGCGGGCCATGTCGGCCTTCAGCGTGCGGTAGTAGCTGGCCGAGGCGCGGGGCGTGCCCGGAATCCGGAACGTGCGGACGTACTCGGCGAGGGTTTCGTCGGGAAACGGTCGTCCGTCGGCGAAGCGCAGGAAGGTGCGCAGCCAGACTTCCTCGTTGCCCGGAATCATGGCCTCGGCCAGTTGGGGCAGTTGCTGGAAAGTCTGGTACCACAGGCTCCGCCCGGCCGCGCCGCGGAGGGTCTGCTGGGCCAGGGTGTTGCCCTGGGCATTGGGCAGCACGTTGATGGCGAGCAGGGCCAGCGCCCGCACCCGGCCGGGAGCCAGCAGGGCCAGTTCCTGGGCCACGATGCCGCCCCAGTCGTGCCCTACCAGCACGCAGGAATCGATGCTCAGGGCGTCGAGCAGGGCGAGTACGTCGCGGGCGAGGCTGTTTTTGTGGTAGGGCAGCAGCCCGTCGGTGCGTTCGCTGTCGCCGAGGCCGCGCAGGTCGGGGCGGAGGTAGCGGAAACCCGTACGGGGCAGGTGGGGCAGCACGGGCTTCCAGCAGTACGAGCTTTCTGGCCAGCCGTGCAGCAGCACCACCACCCGGCCGGTGCCGCCGGAGTCGCGCAGGGCAAAGGTGCCGCGGGAGGTGCTGAGGAGGAAGGAGTTCAAGGCGGGTTAAGAATGCTCCATGTTTAGTACTCAATGAAGAACAAGCTGTCGTTCGGTCATTGAAAAGTGAACCTTAAAAATTGAAAATTCTTCAAACCTTCGCCGACCGTTCGTAGCCTTTCTTAAATGCCACCCCGTCCACCACCATTTTGGCGATGATTTCGCGCATGATTTCGGAGGTGCCCCCGGCGATGGTGCCCACGCGGGCGTCGCGGTAGGCCCGGCAGATGGGGTAATCTTCCATGTAGCCGTAGCCGCCGAAGTACTGCAGGCAGGTGTCCACGGTGCGTTTCTGGAGTTCGGCGGTGAAGAGTTTCGCCATCGAGCACTCCTGCACCACGTTCTGGCCGCGCTCGAATTTCCAGCAGGTGCTGTACACGAACTCCCGCGCCACGGCGATTTCGGTGGCCACGTCGGCCAGGGTGTGGCGGATGGCCTGGTAGCGGGCCAGGGGTTTGCCGAAGGTTTCGCGTTCGTGCAGGTACTGAAGCGTGAGGTCGAGGGCGTACTGCGCTCCCGCCACGGCGAGGATGGCGGCCACGAGGCGCTCCAGTTGCAGGCTTTCCATGAGGTAGTAAAATCCGGCTCCTTCGGCCCCGATGCGGTTTTCGAGGGGTACGCGCACGTGGTCGAATCGGATTTCAGCGGTGTCGGAGCTGTGCCAGCCCATTTTGTTCAACTTCGTGCGGGTGATGCCGGGGGCGTTCAGTTCCACCAGCAGCAGGCTGAGGTTGTTGCCCTCGCCGGTCTTCACGGCCAGCGTGATGAGGTCGCCGTAGGTGCCGTTGGAAATGAAGGTTTTGGCGCCGTTGACCACGTAAGTGTCGCCCTCGCGGGTGGCGGTGCAGCGCAGGGCGGCCACGTCCGACCCGGCATCGGGTTCGCTGATGCCGAGCGCGGCCACGGCTTCCCCGGCGATGGCGGGCACGAGGTACTTCTGCTTCAAGGCCTCGCTGCCCGCCCGGAACAGGTGGTTGATGGCCATAAACGTGTGAACGCTCACGGCAGTGGTAAACCCGCCCATGCCGCAACGGGCCAATTCTTCGAGAAACACGACTGAGTACCAGAAATCAGCGCCCGCGCCGCCGTAGGCTTCGGGGAAGGGCAGGCCGAGGTAGCCCAAGCTGCCCATGCGCTGGAAAATGGGTTTCGGGATGCGGCGCTCGGTTTCCCAGGCGTCGGCGTGGGGCACGACCTCCGTTTCGATGAACTGCCGGACGGTTTGGCGGAATAGCTGGTGGTCGTCGGTGAAGTATTGGTGGGTGGGCATGGGCTTGGTTGAGGTTGGTCTCGTCGGCAGCGTTCATCCCTAGCGAGGAAATTAATTTCCTCGCTAGGGATGAACGCTGCCGACGAGGAATTCAGAAATTGCATTCAGGAAAGACGAAACTACCCATTTTCCCGAATATTCACCGTCAAGAACCACCCGCGGCTGGCATTGGTTTTTTCCAAACACCCCAAAACTATCCGAGCATGGAAACCCAAACCACGGAGTACAAACCCCTCGACCGGGAATTTTACGGCCTGGTCGAAAACGCCGTCGCCGCCCGAAAAAAAGTCATTGTCGAGTATTTCAACGAATACCGCCAACTGCACACGCTCGGCGGACTACCCAAGGTGCTCGTGCGCGAAGGCGACGAAGAATTCCTGGAAATGGCCACCGGCGAACGCATCCGCCTCGACCGCCTCATCGTGCTCGATGGCCGCTTTTTCCCCGGCTACGAAGACTTCAGCGACCTCTTCGCGGCGCGGTGCTCAATTTGAAAAGTCATCTTTAACCACGGAGTTCACCGAGTTAAGGCACAAAGTGCGCAGAGCCTCCGTGACCTCTGTGCCTTAACTCGGTGAACTCCGTGGTTAAATCTTCTTCCGAAACCATGCAAGACAACGTCGCCATCGTCACCGGCGGGGGCCAGGGCATCGGGCGGGTCATCGCCGAACACCTGCTCCGGGCGGGCTGCCACGTGGCCCTCTGGGAAGCCGACCCCGAAGCCGCCGAAGAAACCGCCGCCGACCTCAATCGTCCCGACGACCTGCTCGCTCTGACCTGCGACGTGTCGAGCGAGGCGGACGTGAAAAATGCCCTTGACCGCACCCTGAAGGCGTTCGGGCGGCTGGATTTCCTGGTCAACAACGCGGGCATTTCGGACTTCAAACCCCTCGATGAACTCACGCTCGCCGACTGGAACCGGGTCATCGGCGTCAACCTGACGGGGGCGTTTCTCTGCGCCAAGCACGCCGCCCCCCACCTGCGCGAAACGGGCGGGGCCATCGTCAACATCGCCTCGACGCGGGCCTTTCAGTCCGAACCCGACGCCGAAGCCTACGCCGCCACGAAGGGCGGGCTGGTGGCGCTCACCCACGCCCTGGCCGTGAGTCTGGGGCCGATGGTGCGCGTCAACTGCGTCAGTCCGGGGTGGATCGACGTGAGCGGGCTAAAAAAACGCAGCGCCCGCCAGCCCGAGAAACTCCGCCGCCGCGACCACGCTCAGCACCCGGCGGGCCGCGTGGGCCAGGCCGACGACGTGGCCCGGATGGTGCTGTTCCTGCTCGACGAAGCCAATTCGTTCGTCACCGGCCAGAATTTCTTCGTGGATGGCGGCATGACCCGGAAGATGATTTACGAGGAATAGCCTCCCCTGACGCCGTGCGTACTTCCGCTCTTTTCCGACCCAGTCAGGAACAGTCCGAACGGTGGGTGTTGGGGAGACGGGTCGGCGTTTCTTCCTGACACCGCCCTGGTTACCAAACGCGGGAGTCACTTCAGTTTTTCCACCAGGGCTTTCCACCGGGCGTCGGTTTTCAGCGATTGGAGGTCGGCATCGCGTTCGTATTCCGGTTTCGACGTGTGGCCGAGTGCTACTGCGCGGTTGAGGTACTCAAATGCTTTGCTTTTTTCGCCCATCAAGGCGTATTTTTTTGCCCTGCGAAACTGCTCGTACTGGTTGGTGAAGAGGGCCGATGCTTTGGCAAAATAGGCTTCGCTCTCTTCCCATTTTCCCATGTCGAGCAGGGCATTCGAGAGATAAAGGTACCGCTCACGCTGCCGCTCGCCGGATTGCAGAACGGGCGACAGCAACGCGGTGGCCCGTTGGGCATCATTCAACCCCAGCCTAACGAGGGCCGCTTCGAGAAGAAGGGTGGCGTTTCCCGGCCACGTGCGCAGAGCCGATGTCACCACGGTTTCGGCCTCGGTATACCGCTTTTGCTTCCGCAGGAGCGAACCGAAAAGCACGGCGGCATCAAAGCTGCCCGGGTACACCCGGAGCCAGGCCTCCAGCGCGCGGTGAGAACGCGGCACGTTGTTTTCAGACAACGCCGTGATCAACTCGTTGCCAAGCGGCTGCGGGATGATCGCCTTCGCGGTGGCATCCGTTCGGAGTTCATCAAGTATTGTTGCATCAATCCAGTAGATGTCGAACCCCCAGCGCTCAGCCGAACTATTCCGGTTACTGCCGAAAAAAAGGTACTTGCCATCGGGGGAGAGTCGGGCGAATCGCTCGGCACTGGCCGAGTTGACGTTCGGCCCCATGTTGATCGGGACGCTCCATTGGCCCGCCTGGTTTCTGAATGAAATGTACAAATCGAGGCTACCGTCGATGCCTTCGGGTCGTTGCGATTCAAAAATCAGGAAGCTTTCGTCGGGGGCGATAAAGGGGCCGTCTTCGTACTCCACACTGTTGAGGCTGTAGGGGAGCCGAACGGGTTTCGCGTACCCGGCGCGGTGTTTTTCTACTTTGTGAATGTTCCAATCCAGGGCCGAGGAGAAATACAAAGTCCCGCTGTCGGTGACCGAGTGGGCGTACTCCCGTCCTGGTGAAGCTGAAGCATCGATTGGTAGGGGTTTCCCCCAGCCTCTGGAAGTTCGGGTTACTTCCCAAATGCGCATGTCGGCGGTTTCGGCATACCCCGCCGGGGCTTTTCGCCGGGAGCTGAAATACAATTTTTTCCCATCCGGCGCGAAGGAGGGGTAATAATCATCGGCCGTACTGTCAGCAAAAGAAGGTCGGTATGGCGCGGACCAGGTGCCGTTTTCGTACTTCATTTCCAACATCGAGGCCCGGTACTCCTTATTGACCACCGTCCAAAGCACCAGTTGGCCGTCGGGTGAGAACGCCGGCGCGCTGTGTTCGTATTGGTTTGTGCTGATCAGACCGGGGGCAAACAGTTGGGCCGTGGTGCCGGGCGGTTGCTGCCCGAGGTAGTCGATGGGAGTGGGGTCGTGTGGTCCGTACACCCTTGGATTGGCTTCGATAAAAAAGAGCAGAACAAGAAAGATGTTCATCGTGCAGGGGCAGGTCGTGAGTTGCACGCCGAAGCCTTTTCACAAAAGAACGGAGGGTAGCCCGTTTTCAACTACCCCGGTTTGGGTGAGCCTGATCACGGCCTTGATTGCGGAACTTGGGCCGTCCGACCCAATGAAGAAGTCAGAAAATTTCAACCGTTGCGTCTCATGCTCCACCAGTTTAACCTTTTCCTGCTCCTGTTCGGTGCCCTGCAAGGCGGTCTGCTGAGCCTGTGGTTTCTCAAAAACCGCCGCAACGAACCGGCCAACCTGTACCTCGGCCTGCTGCTGGGCGTGGTGGGGCTGCAACTCACGCTGAAGGTCATCACCAAAGCCTGGCTGTTTGAGCACGTGCGGTTTTTGTACCTCGTGTCGTACCAGTTGCCGTACCTGGTGGGGCCGTTGCTGTGGGGATACGCCACGGCCAAACGCACGGGCCGGTTCGTGACCCGGGCGGGCTGGCACCTGTTGCCCTTCGGGCTGATACTGGGGCTGATCGGGGTACAAATGGCGTTTCCGTACCTCGTCCGGGAGCCGCATCCGTTCTTCGGAGCTGTGTTGCAAAGCCTTTCGCTGGCCGGTTACGGGTGGCTGGCCGGGCACCGGGCCGGGCCGCCGGTGCGGAGGTTTGTGCGGAGCGTGGCGGTGGCCGAGTTCGTCATCATCCTCACCCTGGCCCTGATGGTGGTTTACCACGGGCGTTTTCCGGACGTGCGGCTGTTGTTTCTGGTGCTCACGGGGTTGATTTACCGGGTCAGTTACCAGGTCATTGCCCGGACGGGACCGTTTGTGCCCGCGCCGACTCCCGGCCCCTCGTTTCCAGCCCTGAAACTTCCCAAGTACGCCCGGTCGAGTCTCAAACCCACCGAAGCCGACCGCATCGAGCGGGCGCTGCACCGGCTTCTGCACGAAGACCGGCTTTTCCTCGACCCCTCGCTCACCATTGACGCCCTCGCCGAAAAACTGGGCACCTCGCGGCATCACCTGTCGCAGGTGCTCAACGAACGCCTGCAACAGTCGTACGCCGATTGCCTCACCGGCTTGCGCCTCGACGAAGCCCGCCGCCGACTCAGCGACCCCGCCCATTTCCGCTACACCATTGCGGCCATTGCCTTCGATTCGGGCTTCAACTCCCTGGCCTCCTTCAACGACGCCTTCCGCCGCCGGTACGGCACCACGCCCTCGCGGTTCCGGGAACCGTTCATCAAAAAAGTCGGCGTTTGAGCCGGTTTTGACTCCCAATCCGAGCGGGATGGAAGATTGCGGTGGCGTTTCGCCCTAACTCGGCGGCGAAATCGTTCCCAGTCATTCCGCATGAAAACGCACCTCTTCCTCGCCTGCGCCCTGGCGAGCCTGTCGGCCACGGCGCAGTACCAATCCTCCACCTCGCCCCTCGATGGCCGCAACCACGGCGTGGTGATGGACCACCCCGACCTGAAAAACGTAGTCGTCAAACCGGACGTGCCGTACCTGACCACCACCGCCGGAAGCCTGAAGGTGGACATTTTCCAACCTCCTACCCTCAAAGCGGGCGAAAAGCGCCCCGTCGTGGTGTTTCTCAACGCCATCGGCGACGAGCCCGGCAACACCTGGCCCATCAAAAACTGGGGTATCTACCAAAGTTGGCCCCGACTCATGGCGGCGCAGGGCTTCGTCGGGGTAGCGATGGACGCCGACCAAAACAAAGTTCAGGAATCGCTCCGGGGCGTTTTCGATTTTCTGGAAAAACAAGGCGCGGCCTACGGCATCGACGCCGAACGGGTTGGCGTGTACGCCGCCTCGGCCAACGTGACCGGGGCCGCCCGGTACCTGATGAGCGACCAGGCCCACCGGGGCATCCGGGCGGCGGTGCTGTACTACGGGCGGTCGCCGGAAGGGCCGTTTCGGAAAGACCTGCCCGTGCTCTTCGTGGTGGCCGAAGGCGACGTGGCCCGCAGTGGTTACGGCCCGCTTTGGGGCGAGGTGCTGAAGAACAACGCCCCCTGGACGATCACGATGGCCTCCAACCAGCCCCACGCCTTCGACGCCTTCGCCAACACCGACGACGCCCGGAAGGTCATTCGTCAGACCATCTCGTTCTGGAAAGACCACCTGGAGCCGGTGCCGCCGTTCGCCGATCCGCAGCCCTTGGCCCGCGACATCTTGGCCGCCGGCTACGGCGGGAAGCAGGCCAAAGCCGCCGAACTGCTCCATGCCTGGACGACCCAACACCCCGACGACGCCCTCGGCCTTTCGCGCTACGCCGGGATGTTGCGGGACTTGAAACGCTACCCCGAAGCCGAACAAACGTACCAGAAATTGCTGACCCTTCAGCCCAAAAACGGCGAGGCCCTGACCGGCCTCGCCACCGTGGCCTACCTGACCGACAAGCCCGCTGAGGCCGAAGCCTACGTGAAAAAAGCCGTGGAAGTTGGCGGCGAAAGCCGGGATTTGTACGTGCCGCTGGCGTTTCGTTTGCTGGCTTCGGGAAAATTCCGCGAAAGCATTCCGTACTACCAGAAAGCCATCGCCCTGCAACCCAATGGCAACGATTATTACAACCTGGCCTGCGCCCACGCCCTGCTTAACGAAAAAGAACCCGCCCTGACCGCGCTCGAACAGGCCGTCAAACTCGGCTACGGCTCCAAATCGCAGTTCGACGCCGACCCCGATTTGGCGTCGGTGCGGGCAGAGGAGCGGTACAAGAACCTGTTTTCGCTGTCGAATTGAGGAACGCTGTACCCGATGTGCGTGAAACGTTCGCCGTTTAAAAACCGCATCGCACCGATGAATCGATTCCTTTTGCTTTTGCTCATGTCCTTCGGTTGCCTCGCCCAGCCGGATCCCCTGATCTCGTTGATTGGGAAACACCCTGTTGGCTTTGCTCAGGTGCAGCAAACTTTATCCGTGGCGGGCCGGGGCAGCACGGTTTGCACGGTTGATGTTTGGTATCCCATCGCGTCGCCGTTGCCGGAGCGGTACATCTACAAAGACTACATGCTGCTGCGTCACGACTCGACGGAGGCGGAACGCACGCTCCGGGCAGTACGCCAGACGGTTCATGCTTTTTTTGGCAAAACAACCGACTCGGCGTGGAGTGCGGTGCTCTTGCGCAAGACGCTTGCGTATAAAAACGCGCGGGTTCCAGAGGGCAGGTATCCGCTGATTCTCGGAATGCTGCGGTCGTTCTCAACCACCAACACCTGTGAACTCCTGGCGTCGCACGGCTACGTGGTGGCCATGATTCGGCAGGTGGATGATTTTGCCCCGGACGATTCGATCCATTGGAACCGACAAATGAGAACCGAACTGGCGCTCTACGAGGGGGTGATCGACCACCTGGCGAAGGATGGTGTGACTGACAAAAGCAACGTAGGACTGTTTGGCTTCAGCGGTAGCGGATTCTCGCAGTTTTTTTACGCGATGCAAAGCGCAATGCCCACATGCCTTGCGTTGGCCGAAAGCGGGCTTTACGCGGAAGGTCTTTTTGAAGCCGTACATCGTTCCGGACTTTACAAACCGGAGCACCTCAACGCGCCCTTCTTGTATTTCCACAACAGCTACACCGACGCCCGAAACCCGTATCGCAGGGAGTTTGACCGGATACCGGGTGCCAAAAAGCTCAAAATGCTGTACCGGGATTCCACCATGCACCACTGGGACTACGCCTCCGAGGGGTTTTTGAGCAGCGCTTACCTCGGAAACTGGCCCCCGGCGGTGGCCAGCCAGCAGTTGAAAAATTACCTGAATGTGAATGCACGAATCATCGATTTTTTCAACGCGCATCTAAAAAAGCAACGAACCAACCTGACGAGCAGGGTGCGGGCAGGTTCCGAAGTGGAAGTCCGGGAATGAGAAACGTCTCTTGGGCAACGCGGGAACGAGTGCATTCCGGCGGCGACTTCCCGGCGCTACGCGCCCCGCTCCCTCGAAAACGCCTTACCAGCCCCTTGCCGCTTTGCCGCGGTCGATGACGCGACCGCAATTGGCAACCAAAAACCCTTCGTCAGCACAGGAGCCTCGTTCAAACCCACACCCCATCCTCATGCCATTCTTTTTTTTCCTGCTGCCCTTTTTCGGGTGGGCACTGCCCGAAGCGCCGCCCGCCCCCCGGCACCTCGAAAACGTCGCCTTCGACCCGCGCCGCCAGCAACTCGTCGTGTACGGCGGCGCGGCGGCGGTCAACGGCACGCTGACCGAATTCACGCAGGTCCACGAATGGGCACCTGCGGGCTGGCGGCACATCGACGCACCGGGGCCGGGCGGTCGCATCGGCCACGCGATGGTGTACGACGAAAGCCACCGGGCCGTGCTGCTCCTCGGCGGAGCCACCGAAGTGGTGAACCCCTACGTGATTTACTTCGACGCCTGGCGTTGGAACGGCCGGGACTGGCAACGCCTCGACACGACCTGCCCCGTGAAAGAACCCCACGCCACCTACGACCCCGACGGCCAGCGGGTGCTCGTGTACGGCGACGCCAGCGACAAAGCCCAATTCAAATACGGCCCCGACCAGCGGTTTGAACTGTGGGCCTTCCGCGCAAACCGCTGGGAAAAACTATCCGTCGACGGGCCGCACCCCGACGGGCCATACCAACTTGCCTACGACCGCCACCGCCGCGCGCTGGTGGTACTGGATTGGGAGGACGGCCAGCCGGTGGTGTGGGAATGGAAAACCGGTGCATGGACCAAAACGCCCACCACCGGCCCGCCGCCCCGCACCCGTTACATGCTGGCTTACCACCCCGCCGACGGACGCACGTACCTCTACGGGGGGTTCGCTCCCGACCGTCGGCAACTTGGCGATTTCTGGGCCTGGAACGGCACGGCTTGGACCCGCCTCGATGCCCTGCCCACGCCTGCGCTCCGCAATTCGGCGCATTTTGCCTCCGACGGCAAGCGGCTGCTGCTCTACGGTGGCTCGGTGCCCAAACCCGGCGGTCCACCGGGCAGCATCACGCTGTGCAGCGAACTTTGGGCTTGGGAAAAAGACGTGTGGAGGCGGCTGGAATAACTGACCAGGCGATTCCGCGGCGAAATCGCCCTTCACTCCGTCCTGAACTCAATCGTGTGCAACGCCGCGACGGAATCGTTGGGCTTGTCGCGCTTGACGACCACGAAGTACACGTCGTTGCGGCCCGTCACGGACTGGGTCAGTTCGCCCGTTACCTCGCCGGATTTGTCACCCGAGGGTTGAAACGGCACGCGAGCGATCACCGGCCCGGCCTGCGAATGCAGCCGCACCTCGATTTCCCCGGCTTTGTCCTTCGCCCCGTAGCCGAATGTGAACTTGCGGATGCCGGTCAAATCAATGTTTTTCAGCAAAACGTACGACTTGTGCTTGCCCGCGCTGAGCCGGTTGCCGAAGCGGGCGAAGCCCTCCTGGGCGTCGGCGTCCACGGCTTGCACCTTCGCCGGGCGGAGCGTCACCACGTCCGTACCCGTCAGCGGGCCGACGCCGTTGCCGCCCTCGTCGGTGTAGGCCGCAACAATCGTGTACTGCCCTCGGGTGTCGGTGGGTTTGTGGTCAGCGAGCGCGAGGGTGCCTTCGGCGGGCAGGCCGGTCGGGGCTTTTTTCGGGTCGGTAAGCGAGAAAATGTAATTCACCATCTCGCGGGCGTCCGCGTCGGATACCTGCGGGTGGGCGCTCATCACGTGCTGGGTGCCCCAGTTGCCCCCACCCCCGGCGATGATTTTCTTCGCCAGTTTTTCGACCGAACCCGCCTGGCCTTTGTACTTCCCGGCAATGGCCAGGAACGTCGGGCCGACGGAGGGTTTGTCCACCGTGTGGCAGGCTTTGCAATCGCTGTTGCCGACGAGGGTTTTGCCCAGCGAACCTGTTTCCATCGCCTCCACCACCTGGTCGCCCACGGGGGCGCGGTCCTGGGTGCCGGGCTGGGGATTGTAGGCGTAGAACACCCGGATGCGCTTCGGGTCCACCTTCGTCGCGCCGGGGTCGGTCACCTTCACGGCGTAACTGAAGGGTTTCTTTTCCCAGAAAAACGACGTGTTCGCCGCCGCAATCTGCACCTGGGGCCTGGCGTTGCCCACGCGCACCATCAGCGTGTCGGCACCGACATTCCCCGCCGCGTCGGTCACGCGGACGACGGCCGGGTACGTGCCCGGCTGGGTGTAGGTGAAGGCCGCGCTGGCCTGCCGGGCACCGACGGTTTTGCCGTCGAACAGCCACTCGTAGCGCAGGGCGTCCTCGTCGGGGTCGGTGCCCCGGGCGCTGAACCGCACCCGCAGCGGGGCCGGGCCGGTGGCTTCGCGCACGGGCGGCGCGTTGCGGCCGTCGGAGGTCAGGAACGACCGGGCGCGGGCCTGGGCCATGCGGGCCGAATCCACCACCGCGGCGCGGGCCAGGGGCGGGCGGTTACCCCGGTTGTACTCGATTTTCACGAGGCGGGCGTCCTCGTTGTCGGCCCCGTACACCGAGCCGTATTCGAGCATGTACATCACGCCATCGTTGGAGAACGCGAGGTCGATGGGACGGCGGAAATCGCCGTTGGCGGCCATGAACGGCTCGTTGCGGACGTAGTTTTCGTTCTCATCAAAGCGCAGCGTGATGACCCAGTTGCGCATCCAGTCGAAGACGAACAACGCCTTGTCGTAGTACTCGGGGAAGCCGGTTTTGCCCACCGTTTTTTCGTTGAAACTGTAAAACTGCCCCGCCATCGCGCTGCGCCCGCCCTGGCCGAGTTCGGGAAATTCCGCCGAAGCGGCGTAGGGGTAGTAAATCATCGCGGGCTGGGCGGGGGGCAACGTTTTGAGGCCCGTGTTGTTGGGCGAGGCGTTCACCGGCGCGGCGGGGTTGTAGCGTGGACCGGCGGTTTTGGTGGCAAAATCCCAGTCGGCGTAGGCAGCATTATTTCCGACGAAATACGGCCAGCCGAAGTTGCCCGCGCGCTTGGCCTGGTTGAACTCGTCGTAGCCCCGTGGCCCCTGGATGCTGTCCTTGCCCGCGTCGGGGCCGATTTCGCCCCAGTACACGGTGCCGGTTTTGGGGTTGACGGCAATGCGGTAGGGGTTGCGGCAGCCCATCGCGTAGATTTCGGGGCGGGTGCCGGTGGTGCCTTTCGGGAAAAGATTTCCGTCGGGAATGGTGTAGCTGCCGTCGGGCTGGGGCGTGATGCGCAGGATTTTCCCCTTCAAATCGTTCGTGTTGGCCGCTGAGCGCTGGGCGTCGAGGCTGAAGTACTCCCTGCCGGACCGCTCGTCGATGGGCGCGTACCCTTCGGAGGGAAACGGGCTGGAGGAGTCGCCGGTCGAAAGAATCAGGTTTCCCGCCGAATCCCAGGCCAGGGACCCACCGTGGTGCGCGCCGCTGTTGATTTCGACGGGCACGGTGAGCAGCACTTTCTCCGAAGCCAAATCAAGCGAATTGTCGTCGCGGACGACGAACCGGGACAACTGAAACGGAATCGGCTCGCCTTCACTGGGCGGGGTGTAGTAGAGGTAAATGAAACGGTTTTGGGCAAACTTCGGGTCGAGTGTGACGCCGATGAGGCCCGTGCCGCCCTTGCTCGTGATGGCGAATTTGTGCACGACGCCCGACGTGCCCGTGCGCGAGTCGTACACCGACAGCGTGCCGTTGAGTTCGGTGAAAAACACCCGCCCGTCGGGGGCCACGGCCAGTTCCATGGGCGAGTTGAGGTCGTTGACGAGGACGGTTTTCACGAACCGGTTTTCCTCGGGCATGGCCTTCGCGTAGGCTTTCGAGTAGTCGAGGGGTTTCCCCGATCCCATCGCGTAGCGGATGCCGCCGAGAACGTGCTGGAGAAACAGCGGCTCGTCGTAACTCGTGTCCACGTGTCCGCCGCCGGTGTAAAACGCCCGGCCCCCGTCGAACTCATGGTACCAGGCGATGGGGTGGTTGGCGCCGTTGGTGCCGCCTTCGTAGGAGTTTTCGTCGAGGTTGGCCAGCACCTTCAAGCCGGTGTAGAAACTGCGGTAGTTGTACCACTCGTCGGTGCGGTTCCAGCGATCGGGCAGGTGGGCGGTCGAGCCGTGGGTTTTGTCGAGCACGTCCACCGCCGCCGGGCGCACGTTGGGACCGCTGGGGTGGCTCGAAAAATACGCGCCCATGAGTTTGTTGTACCAGGGCCACTCGTACTCCGTGTCGGCGGCGGAGTGGATGCCCACGTAGCCGCCGCCCGCCTGAATGTACCGCTCGAAGGCCGCCTGCTGCTCGGGGTCGAGCACGTTGCCCGTGGTGCAGTTGAAAATCACGGCGGCGTACTTTTTCAAACTGTCGTCCACGAAGTAGGCGGCGTTTTTGGTTGTGTCCACGTCGAAGCCGTTGGCCTTGCCCAGTTTCTGGACGGCCGCGATGCCGAAGGGAATGGAGGAATGGACGAAGCCCTTCGTGCGCGAAAACACCAGCACGCGGGGCTTGGCGGGGGGCACGGCGGCGGTCTGGACGACGGGTTTGCTCTGGAGACAGGCGTAGAGGCTGAGCGAAGCCGCCCCCACGGCGGCCCAGGCTTTGAGCGAAGTGGAAAGGTTCATGCCGAAAACTGGCTTTCGGGTTGGTGTAGAGGTTTGGTGAGTTGGGTTTTCCCGGTCGTAAGGTAGAAAATGTGGGGCGTATTTTCCGACCCAAAGCGACATCCACAAAAATGGATGCGACGAGTTCGACCAAATTCATTTTCCGGTAATCAGGTTAGTTCGCTTTAGTCGTTAGTTGACCCTCCACCGGCACCGCCCGTTTCCGCCCGCGAACGTCGATCAGCGTCACCGCCCGCAGCCCGTCGGTGGGCAGCCACCGCGACAACTGACCGAGGTAGCCCGATCCGTGGTAAAATTCCACGCGCCGGGTTTTGCCGCTGGGCAAGGTGAGCAGGGCCGCCACGTCGTCGGGGGCGAGTTTGAGGGCAGGGCGGACGAGGGGGCGCGTGGGGCGAAATACCTGAAGCGTGTCGTTGTTGTTGCTCACCAGCCAGAGGCATTCCCGCGGCCCGGTGGCGACCATCGCCAGGGCCTTCGCGTCGCGGTCGGCAAGGAGGCCGGTTTGAGCGAGCGAAACCGGCGCGAAGCCGCCCCGCCCGTCGCCGCGCAGGAGGAGGCCCTTGCCCGCGTCGTAGCGGCCCACGAGCACGTCGGTGGCGTAGGAATTGCCCACCAGCAGCAGGTCGAGGTGCCCGTCGGCGTCGGCGTCGGTGGCCTGCATCCCGAAAATCGGGGCGATTTGGGCGAGGTCGGGCAGGGGACGGATGGCAAACTTCCCGCCGCCCTGGTTTTCGATGAAACTGCTGGCAAACGTGGTCGCTGTGACGTGCAGCGCGCCCTGGGCGACTTTTTCGTCCACCAAATCCCGGAGCGTCAGGCCGCCGTACTGGGCGTAGGAGGTGAATTTTTTCTTCAGGGGCGGAATTTGTTCGGCCAATTGGTCGCGGGGGGCCGAGGGGTACAGCTTGCCCCCGATGTAGTGGCCCATGAGGGGATCGAGGGTGCCGTTTTGGTCAAAATCTTTGGCAAACAATTCCACGGGCTGCTGCGGCGTGGGCTGGAAGCGGTTGTTCAACCCCAGGTTTCCGGCCACGTAGTCCACGTCCCCGTCCTCGTCGAAATCCCCGGCGGCGAGGGAGTTCCACCAGCCTGTAAAAGTGGAAAGTGGAGAGTGGAAAGTGGAAAGGTTCCCATTTTGATTCCTGAAAAACGTCGGGGCCATCCACTCGCCGGCCACGAGGAGGTCGGGCCAGCCGTCGTTGTCGAAATCCGTCCAGAGCGCAGCGCAGACGAGGCCCGCCGTTTTGAGGGCGTCGGGGGTGATGTCGGTAAAAAGCGGAGGAGCGGAGGAAAGGGAGGAGGGGGAAATTCCCTTTCCTCCCGCTCGTCCCTCTCCTCCCCTTCCCCCCCTCCCCGAATCATTCCGCAGCAAATAACTCCGCGCGGGCATCGGGTACTTGCGGGGCACGACGCGCCCACCGACGAAGAGGTCGAGGTCGCCATCGTGGTCGAAGTCGGCGGCGGTGACGCAGGAGCCGCTGGCGCGGGTGTCTGGCAATGTGGTAGCGGCGAACTTTAGTTCGCCGTGCCCGTCGTTGAGGTAAAACCGGTCCTGGTAACGGGCGGCGTTTTCGTTGAACTCGTTGCCGCCCACGACCACGTACAAATCCAAATCGCCGTCCCTATCGGCGTCGAAAAAGAGCGCGCCCATGTCGTCACCCCGGTTGGAGGCGTCGGTTTTGGGCAGCGGTTTTCCGGAAAACTGACCCGGCGTTTTTTGCAAAAACAACGTCCCTGGTGATTCGGAGGCCCCGCCCACGTACACGTCGTCGAGGCCGTTGCCATCCACGTCGCCCACGGCGAGGCCGGGGCCGTTGCGGGAGTACAACTGGGGCAGTAGCACCTGTTCCTTGAAGTCGGCGAAAGCGTTTTCGCGGTGAACGGCGAGCAGGCCGTTCGTTCCGGTAATTTCTTCAAAAAACGGCGTTTCGGGTTTCGCAATGGGACCCGGAGCAACCGCTTCAGCGGTTTCGTACCGCACGGTCACCACCTGGTCGGCGGGGAGGTTGGTCAGCAGCGACACCCGCCCGTCGGGCCAGCGGACGCGGAGCGTGTCCACTTGGGCGGCGGAGCCGAGGCCAAAATGCAGCGTCGGTTCGACGGTCGAAACGTAGCCCCGGTACACGGTGTGCTCGGCAGTGAGGCGGAGGGAATCGGCGATGACGTCCACGTTCGCGCCGAGGCCGAAGGGGTTTTGGGGCGGGCCGACGAGGTTGACGCGGAGGAAGTGGGGCGTACCCGTGGCACGGCCCTCCGCGCTGTTCCCGGTAGCCGTGCCACGGGGTTGATCGTTGAGCGTGTTCCGGTACAAAAACGCCTCGTCGTTGAGGTTGTTGACGACCAAATCCAGGTCGCCGTCGCCGTCGAAATCGGCGTAGGCGGCCCCGTTGGAGTACGACGGAATTTCCAACCCCCAGCGTTCGGTCACGTTCTCGAAACGCAGGGCCGTGCGGTCGGCGCCCGGTTCGCCGAGGCGGTTGCGGAAGGCCCAGTTCGATTTTTTCACCCCGATGAGGTCGAGCATTTTCTGGTGATTCTCGCGGTCGGCAACGGTGTCTTTCCCGAAAAAGGAATTCCGGAACTGGCTGGTGTAAGCCACGAAATCGAGGTCGGTCACGTCTTTGGGGTAGCCGTTGGTGACGAGGATGTCCCGCCAGCCGTCGTTGTCGAAGTCGGCGAAGAGTGCGCTCCAGCTCCAGTCAGTGGCGTACACGCCGGTTTGCTGGCCGACTTCGCTGAACGTTGGGTGGTTTCCGCCCGGCATCGCCCCCCAGGGCATCGGCCCCCGATTGAGTTGCAGCACGTTGCGCACGAACTGCGGCTCGTAGCGCATCTGGAGGCCGAGGTGGTAACGGTCGAAGCTCTGGCTGCCAAACATGGATTTCTGCCGCCGGTTGTCTTCGGGCATCATGTCGTTGGTCATCACCTCGGGGTAACCGTCGTTGTTCAAATCGCCCGCGTCGGCCCCCATCGCGTTGTAGCTGCCGTGGTTGAAGTACGCGCCGACCTGGTTGCTGAACGTGCCATTCCGGTTGTTGATCCACAGCAAGTCAGACGATTGAAAGTCGTCGGCGCAGAACACGTCCGGCCAGCCGTCGCGGTTGAAATCGGCCACGATCACGCCCAGCCCCCAGCCCTCGGTGGTGATGCCCGCTTCGGCGGAGACGTTGGTGAAGCGCAAGTCGTTAGTCGACAGTCGATAGTCGTCAGTGGATGTATTTTTCGACTGACGACTGATGACTGACGACTGACGACTGTCATTCCGATACAACCGGTCCGTGCTTTTCCCCTTGCCGTCGGTGCTCTGGCCGCGGGGTTGGTTGCGGTTGTATTCTTCGAGGGCGTTGGTGAGCAGGTAGCAGTCGAGATCGCCGTCGAGGTCGTAGTCGAAAAAGGCGGCGTGGGTGCTGTAGCCTTCATCGGCCAGGCCCACCTCGGCGGCCACGTCGCGGAACTGCGGGATGCCGTTTTTATCGTTTCCCAAATTCAAAAAAAGTTGGTTGGGCGAGGATTTGCCCCGGCGGGGGTTGACCGTGCAGAGGTACACGTCGAGCCGCCCGTCGGCGTTGATGTCCACCAGCGAGACGCCCGTGCTCCAGTGGGGAGTTTGGATGCCGGAGGTTTTCGTGATGTCCTCGAATTTCAAATCCCCGCGATTCAGGAAAATCTTGCTCGGCACCTGGTTGCCGCTGAAAAACACGTCGGGCAGGCTGTCGCCGTTGAAGTCGCCCACGCCCACGCCGCCACCGTTGAAGAGGTACTCGAAATCGAGGGCGTTGATGGAGTCGTTTTCGGTGATTTGGTTGACGAAGTGAAGTCCGGATTCGTTGGCGGAAACGCGTTCAAACAAGGTTTTTTCGCGGCGGCAGGCCGCTAGGCCGAGGGTGATCAGTAAGCAGAGCGGAAGAAAAGCGCGCATGGGGTGGCCGGGTGGGAAAACAGCCGCAAAAGGTACGAAAAAAGAAAAAAGGCCCTGACCTGCGGTGCGGGGCCTTTTTGGATTGGGCAGTGGGTAATTGGTGGAGTGGGTAATTGGTCAAGGATGTAAAACAGCCTCCCCCACCGCGTCATTGCGAGCGGAGGCTTCAAAAACGAATGCAATGAGGCGGTCCGCCGCTCGCAATGACGGGTTGGAGAGGATTTTTTCTACGTCGCCCGAGTCAGCTACGTGCCCGCCGACGCCCTTCCGACCGCAATGACGCGTTTTTGGAGGCTTTTTTTGTTGAAGCACGAATCAAAAATGGAGAAATTGGCTGCAAGCGGTTTTGCCAGAAGCAACCAATTCTCCATTCAACCAGCCCTCACTCCCATCCTTCGCACGGGTTTCGACCCATGCGAAGAACGCTCAGGCCATTACGGTGGCGTTGAGCATGGCCTCCGACAGCAGCGCGTAGCAATCCTGCCATGCTTCCTGCACCTCGGGGGTCCAGGCGTCGCCCAGGCCCTGTTCCAGCGTCCAGAGCAGGGCCTGCCCTACCAAAACGTAATGGTGCTCCTGAACGCCGTAGTGCACGTGCCGGCGGGCGAGGGCTTCCACGTCGGCCACGACGCTGTCGAGCCGGTCGAGCCGGGTGATGACGTAGGTCAGCGTGGCCAGCAGTTTCTTCGACTGCTCGGGTACCGTCGTGCGGCTGAACAGGGGGCGCACCTCCGGCGCGATGGCAAACAGCCGGTCGTAGAAGAGTTTCCCGACGGCCTCGGCGGGCAGCGCGCCTACGAGTTGGTGGGAATCTTTGACGAGTTGAATTTGATGAAAAGTCATTGGCGTTGTTTGTTTTAGAGATTTTCCGCCGCGAGCGTGTCCGCCAGCTTTAAGGTTATGGGCAGCAACACCTTCGCTTTCATTTCGGCATCACCGCCAGAAAACATTCGGTCGGTGGTCTGGTGCGACAGCTCGTCCGTGTGCTTGACTTTTCCGGTAGCAACCTCCACGAGCCGGGTTTTGAGCGTGGCGGAGCCTTGCGAATTGTATTCTTCGACCGTTCCCGTCAGCACGTAACTGACCCGAAGCTGCTTACCGATCTGCACCGCCGCAGCGGTCGAAGCCCCGTTGACCGCTGCCAGGTTGGCTTGCGAGGCATCCCTCGTGTGCCGGACATCCACGACGTGAATCCGGTTGGTTTTCATCAACCGGAATGCGATGCTGGCCTGAAGCTGTCGTTTGGCTTCCGCCGGCATCCCCGACGCGTTGGAGCCGGGCGTGAATTCGACCACGGCCATCTGTGCTTTGCCGGTTCGTTTCGCCACCTCTTCCGGTGGCGTCTGTGCCCGTGCTGTACCCGCCAGAGCGACCGCCAAACCAACGGCGGCCATCCAGTTTTTCAGGGTTATTTTCATTTTCGTAAAAAAGTGAGGGATTACTGCTTCAGCACTTTGGTCGTGAGGGTCTGGCTCCCGGCGTTGACCCGCACGAAATACAGCCCCGGCGCGACGGGCGTGCCCGTGCGGTCGGTGCCGCCCCACCGGACGGTGTGCGAACCAGCTTCCGCCTCGCCCGAAGCCAGCCGGGCCACTTCCGCGCCGCCGCCGTTGAACACCGCCACCGACACCGGGCCTTTCCGGGAAACTTCGTAGCTGATCGTCACCTCGTCGCGGAAGGGGTTGGGCGAGGCCCCCACCCGGCGCTCCTCCGCCGACTGGTCGTCGAACGACGGCGAGGGCCCCTCGGCCAGCAACTGGTGCGGGATGGTCGGTCCGGCCTTCCGGGCCGCCACCGGGCTGGCTCCAATCGTCACCGTGCCGACCGGTGCCCGCAGGGTCATGGCCCGGTTGAAGGTGACCGCCCCGGAGTAGTTGCCCCTGGCGAAGTACACCTGCGCCCCGACGGGCGCGCTGCTGGCCGCCTGGCTCGCAAACAGGTACGGCTTGTGGATTTCGCCGGTGGGGGAGTTGTACAGCCCCTCGAAGTCCACGTAGGCGACGGTGTTGGAGAAAAAACGGGCGAGGCCATTCCGAAAACCGTCGTCCCGGAAACCCAGGCCGTAGGCAGGATTATCGTCACGAATGTCGTTGTGCACCCCGACGGCCACGTTGGAACCCTCGTAGGCAACGGGAGCGCCCTCGTGACTCCCAAGAAAAAGCGGCATGGTGTACAGCACGAACAAGTCGCGGTCAGCCCCTCCGCCGTTGGGTTTTCCCAGGTAGGTGTTCTGCTTCAACAAGGTCGTTTCCGTCAGGCGTAGCGTGCGGTAGGTGCCAAGCCCGACTAGGTTGTCGCCAGCTATATTCCCGTAGTGGAACAAATCCACTGGCACGTCGCCCATCGCGTCGATGGTGTAGTTGCTCGGGTTGGTGGCGATGCGGAAGTATTCCTGCTGGCGTTCGCCCGGCCGCAGCCCCGTGCTATTCGGAAGCGCTTCCACAACGGCCCAACCCACGTTGAGGATGTAGTTTTCACCCTTGAAAACGGTGGATTGGTAACCGTACTCATTCTGGAATTCCACCGGGTACTGGTCCTGAGGGGCTGGGTGCTGGACGGTGGTTCCCACGGAAGCGGGCACGTTGAATTCAATCACGTCGAACCCTTCGGTGTTTACCCGGTAAGCGATAGTCGGCGACGTCACAATGGCCCCGTTGGGAGCAATCCAGCCCGTACCGTACGACTCGCTCCCGTCGGTAAACCGGCCCACGGCTTTCGCGTAGGGGTAGGTTTCGGTGATGTCCGCCGCCGTGGAATGCACCGTGCGGGCAGACGTTTCAGCCGGTTCAGCCGCCTTCCGGGCCTTGCGGGCGCGCTCGGCTTCCTCGTCGGTAATCATCACTTCGCTGAGGCTGACGAGGTTTTTCTCCCCCGCCGCCGCGTAGAGCGACACCTTGACGGTCGTGCCGTTGAAGTAGGCCGAACTGAACCGCCAGTTTTCGAGGTCCGCCCGGCGAAGCACTTGCTGGGCACCGTCGGCGGCTTCGAGGAGCAGGTAGCTGATTTCGCCCAACTGCGTGCCCTTGAAATACAGCCGCAGGAACGTGGTGTTGGGGTAGCTGACCTCGGCCAGCACCTGCAACTGGCCTTGTTTCGCCGCTTCTCCCCGGTGCGTGAACGGGTGTAGCACCCGCTTCTGGGCCTGAAGCGGCAAGCCGCCCAGGCAGCTCCCCACGAGGAGGAGCACGATGAACCGTTTCATGAACACGTTGATTGAAAAGGTTTACTGAAGACTCACCAGCACCAGCACCAGCCCCTTGCCGCTTTCGAGCGCCGTCATGGCCTTGCCGAGAATGGCCCCCTGTGCCTTGCCCGCGTCGCTGGCTTTCATGGCGTGGCCGGTCGTGGGCGAGGTGGTGAGCAAATCCCCCGGTCGGATGGCCCCGAAGGCCGCGTCCACCCGGCAGTACACCCGACCCGTGAGGGCCACCGGGTAGTGTCCGTTGGCCAGCGTGCCCGCCTGGCCCATGAGCATTCCCGGCTGCACGTCGCCCGCGCCGCTCACGATGCCCGCCACGGTACGGTCGTAGGGTTGGTCGGCTACCCGCAACTGGCCGGGGCGGTCGGGGTCGATGCTGACCACGGTGCCCGGCAGCGGGGCTTCGGCACCGGCCACGTCGAAATGTTCGGCCAGGTCGGCCCCGCCGGTGATTTCCAGGATTTTCGTGCTGGTGGTGCCGTCCACCTGCAAGGTTTTGGAGGGATTCGTCAGGCCGATGCCCACTTTCCCGGCGGGGGTGATGACCATCGTGGCGTCGGACGAACTGGCCGTGTTCGAGAACACCAGCTTGCCCGCTCCGGCCGCCCAGCCGCTTTTGGCCACCCCGATGCGCCAGGCCCCGCCACCCTCGCCGGGGTTGATGAGCTTGAGTTGCATCTCGTCTTCCGCCGCCACGCTCAGCCGGGCTTCGTTGTCGGTCGTGCCGACTTTCACCTTGCCGCCGCCGTTGGCCAGCACGACGTCCTTGTTCGACTCGTTGTTGAGGTACAGCGGGGTGTCTTCGGTTTCCACCTGGTTGCCGTCGATGAGCAGCGTGTGGGTGTTGGCGCCCACTTTGGTGTGCAGCCGGAGGGCACCGTGCAGCAGCGAACTGCCCACTTTGTCAATGGCCTTCCCGTAAACGGTAAACACGATGGGGTCGTCGCTCGACGTGCCCAGCCGGGCCGTGGTGGGTGTCATGGCAAACAACAGGTCGTTGTTGTGCCGGATGCGGAACTGCTCTTCGTTGACGATGGACCACACGTTGGCCGTGCCGTTGAACAGGCTCCGCCGCAGTTCAATGCCGGCCGTCTGACTGCCGAGCGAGGCCCCGCCCAGGGAGCCGACGCGCAGGTACGTGTCGGTCGTGTTGAGTAGTTCGAGGTTCCGCTGGGGACTTAGGGTACCGATGCCCACTTTCACGGTGGGCAGCGTGTAGAGGTTGCCGTTGGACGTCAGCCATTGCTGGGCCAGGAGGCGGTGGGGATTACCGGCGGCGAAGAGTAAGGCTCCGCCCACCACCAGGTACTTGAAGAAGGGCTTTTTCATGATTTTGAAAAGAGATGAGGAAGTTGAAAATAAGGTCACGGCGCTGCCACCGCAGGGAGGAGGCCCGGCCCAGACTTTGGGAAAATTGGAGGAGTGTGCCTACTTGCTTCTGGGTGTTTCGGCGATTACCGGTGGCAAAGGTAGAGCCGCCGTCAGGCCGGGGTTAGCACAGAGTTCCCAACGAATAGCACGGGTGTAACATGGGGGAGCCGTGCGCGATTTTTTTCTGGAAATCAGCGGGTTGCTTTTCAAAAATCAAGCAATTTGCCCCCCGGTGACCCACCCCCCAACCGCACCCCTCCCAGGAGGGGGCTAACGGCCCCATCCGGACACGGATTCTGGAAGAAAAAAGGGAGCGTCAGGATTTAGTCCCCTCCCAGGAGGGGGTGCGGTGGGCAGGTGCGGCTGGGGGGTGGGTGCAGCGCCGGGACAGGAAACCGCCCTATGTCGCCGCAAAACCAATCATCCCCGCCCCTTCGCAAACTCCGACGGCAAGACCCCGAACTGTTCCTTGAAGCATTTGGAAAAATACGACAGGTGCCCGAAGCCCGAGGCGTAAGCGGCCTCGGCGATAGGCGTGCCGGGCTGCCGCAGCAGGTCGGCGGCGCGCTGGAGGCGGATGGTGCGGATGAAGTCGGAGGCCGACTGGTCGGTGAGGGCTTTGAGTTTACGGTGAAGCTGCATCCGGCTCATGCCGATGCGTTTTTGCAGGATTTCCACGCCGAAGCCCTCGTCGGCGAGGTGCTCGTCGATGACGGCGATGGTTTTTTCGAGAAACTCCGCCTCCCGGTCGCGAATGGGCGCGGCGGAGGGCTGGAGCAGTACTTCCCGGCTCCATTTTTTCTGCAACCGGCTCCGCTGGGTGAGCAGGCTCTGGATGCGGGCCAGCAGTTCCTCCGTCGCGAAGGGCTTGGCCAGGTACTGCTCGGCCCCGCCCCCGAAGCCTTCGGTGCGCGAGTCCACGTCGTCTTTGGCCGTCAGCAGGATGACGGGGATGTGGCTCGTGCGTTCGTCGTTCTTCAGGTTTCGGGTCAGCGTGAATCCATCCATCACGGGCATCATCACGTCGGAGATGATGACGTCGGGCACCGTGGCCCGCGCCACGCGCAGCCCCTCTTCGCCCTGCGTCGCCCCCACGACGTGATAGCGGTCGGCGAGTTGCTGGCGCAGGTAGTCCCGCAGTTCGGCGTGGTCTTCGACGAGCAAAATCGTCGGTTTATCGTCCGGGCTGGTTTCGGCTGCGTCTTCGTCGGCACCCACCGGTTCCGCGATTTCCACCACGGAACCGTTGCCGTTCAGGGGCGAACGTTGCACCCAGGCCGTGCTGACTTCCATCGAGTTCGCGGGTGCGCCGGTCGGCAGGGGCAATTCGACCGTGAACGTGCTGCCCGCCCCGGCTTCGCTTTGCACCCCAATCGTACCGCCGCAGAGTTCGACCAGTTCCTTCGTCAACGCCAGGCCCAGGCCGCTGCCCTCGAATTCGCGGGTGGGCGAGGCGTCGGCTTGGTAGAAGCGGTCGAAAATCCTTGCTCGCAGCGCTTCGGGAATGCCCCGGCCCGTGTCGCTGACCACGAGGCGGAGGCCGCCCGACGGCTCCACGTCCGCCCGCAGCGTCACGCTCCCGCCCAGCGGTGTGAACTTGATGGCGTTGGAGAGCAGGTTGGTCACGATTTTTTCCAGTTTGTCGCGGTCGAACGGCACCACGCGGCTTTCCCCCGGCAACTCGACGCGGTAGCGGATGCCCTTGCTTTCGGCCAGCGCCTGGAAGGGCTGGGCGGTGTCGCGGAGAAATTCCACGATGTCGCCGGTTTCGAGCCACAGTTTCAGCATCCCCATCTCGGCTTTGGCCAAATCGAGCAGTTGGTTGACCAGCCGCAGCAGCCGCTGGGCGTTGCGCTCCATCATGCCTTTTTCGGAGGGAGAAAGCGCCGCGTCGCCCTTCCGCAACGGGGCCAGAATCAGGTGGAGCGGCGTGCGGAATTCATGGGAAACGTTGGCGAAAAACTGCGATTTCACCCGGTCCATGCGCTTGATGTAATCGGCCTCCAGTTGGGCCAGGCGAGCTTTCTGGGCTTCCTCTTCGGCCCAGGCCTGGGCGATTTTGCTGCTGCAAATGGCGGCGATGGTTTGCAGGGCTTCGCGGTGGTGGTCGGTGAAAAATCCCCGGTCGGGGTGCTCCGAGTCGATGACGCCGATGACGCGGTTCTGGAGCAGCAGGGGCACGGCCAGTTCGGAGAGCCGCACCTCGTCGTCTGTCAGGTAGCGCGGGTCCTGGGTGGTGTCGGCGATGATTTCCGGCTGGCCCGATTGGGCCACGCTGCCCACGATGCCCTGCCCGACGGGGATGACGATGGGGTTCAGAATGGCGTACGCCTCGGGGTTTTTGTTGCCGTAGGCAGCTTTCTGCACGAGGGCATTTTGTTCCTCATCGACCAGGTAAATCACGCAATCCACGAAACCGAGGCGGGCGATGCAGTTTTTGGCCACGTCCCAGAGGATTTCCTCCACCGTGTTTTTGCCGTAGAGCGAGGCGGCGAAGTACTGGATGGTGTCGTCGATTTCCTGGCGGCGGTGCAGGTTTTGGGCGAGGCGAAACTGCTCGTTTTCGAGCGAAAGTTTCAGGTTGCGCTGCCGGAGTTTGTACCGGTTGAAGAGCAGGTAGCCCACCAGAGCGGCAAGCAGCAGAAACGCCACCAGCCCGGCGATGAGCAGCCGCTGCTGGCGCAGCGAAGCTTGTTGGGCCTGTAGCCGGAGGTTTTGCAGGCTCAGTTCCCGGTCTTTCTGCTCGCCCCGGTAGCGGGCCTGAAGGTCGGCGATTTGCCGGGACAGTTCCGCCGACTGCAAACTGTCGGTCAGGTTTTGGTACTGCTTTTGGGCGAGCACGGCCTCGCGGGGTTTTCCCAACACCCCGTAAATCAGGGGCAGGTTGGCCAGTGCCTGCTGACGGAGGGATTGGGATTTCAGCCGTTCGGCAACGGCCAGCGCCTGCTGGGTGTACCGCAAGGCTTGCTGAAAATCGCCCGTTTCCCGGAACAGCAGGGCCAAATCCACGTACGAAAGGCCGATGTTTCGCTGGTTGCCGGTCTTCAGGTCGATGGCCAGCGATTGGTTGTAAAACGCCAGGGCCTTGCCGTAGTCCTTGCGGACGCGGTGAATCATGCCGAGGTTGTGCAGGGTGTTGCCCACGCCCTGCTCGTCGTGGAGGGCGGTCTGGATGGCAAGGGCGTTGTGGTGGGACTGCAACGCCCGGTCGTTGTCGTTTTTGTCGAAATACACGTTGCCGAGGTTGCCGTAAATGGCCCCCAGCAACACCGTGTCCCGCCGCTCCTCCGCGATTTTCCGGGCTTGCAGGTTCGCTTCGATGCTGGCGTCGTACAGCTTGAGGTAACGGTTGATGATGCCCATCGCCATGTACATCAGGCACACGTCCCGCCGTTCGCCCAACTTGTCGAATATCGAAAGCCCGGTCTTGGCCGCGTCGAGGGCTAGCGGGTAGTCGCCCCGCTCGGCGTGGATGCGGGCGAGTTGGCGGTGGGCTTTGCCCTGCCGGGAAGCCAGCCCGTGTTGGCGGGCCAGCGCCAGGGCCGACTGGGCCGCCACGAGGGCCTGCTCGGGTTGGGAAAAGGTCAGGCTGTCGGCCCGGGCGAGTTGGGCGTCGATGCGGTCTTTCACCCCTCCCGGCTGGGCCAGCAGCACCTTCGCCGTGAACGGCAGGATGACCAGCAGGAAGCAGCGCAGGTTCATCGGCGGGCAGCGGGTGGTTGATTTTTTGGGAAAGGTAGCAAAAGCGTTTTTTTGAAATGAAAAAAAGGCCCCGACCTGCGGTCCGGGGCCTTTCGAGGTTTCCACTTTTTTTAATATCTCCTCTAACTACGCGTCATTGTGAGCGGTGGGGAGGCGTCGTTTGGCGTTTTTTAGTACCCCGGATTCTGCTTCATCTTCGTGTTGTTGAGCATTTCGCGTTCCGGAATCGGGAAGGCGTACTTGCGGTCGTTCCAGACGAGGTTGCCGGGTTTTACTTTTTTGTAGTAGGCGGCTTCCTTGTCGCCGATTTTCCAGCGGGCCACGTCGAACCACCACTGGCCTTCGGCGAAGAGTTCGGCCCAGCGTTCGTACTTCAGGGGGTCGTTGGCCAGGTGGTCGCCCGCGCCGAGGGCGGTGGTTTTGTCGGTCAGCGATTTGTAGTCGATGGCCGAGGGCGCGTCCACGGGCAGGCTGTAGGCCCGGCGCTTCACCTTGTTGAGGTACTCCACGGCCCCGGCGGCGTTGCCGGTGCGGGCGAGGGTTTCGGCGTAGAGCAGGTACACGTCGGCCAGGCGGAGGAAAAACATGTTGTTGGCCAGCGACTCCGACTCGCCGCTCCACACGCCCCGGTCGAGGAGCACGTACTTGCGGTGATTCCAGGCCTGGTTGGCCGTCAGAGGAAAGCCCTCGCCCCGGTTTTTGGTCACTTTCCGCCACTTGTCGTACACGTAAATCGAATCGACCCAGGGCTGGAGCGTGCCGACGAGCATCCGGGGGTCCACTTTTTTCGTGGCGCGGAGGTTTCTCGACAAATCCTGGTAGGGCCTGGCCTTCATCTCCTCGGTGCCGGTGGTGTTGTCGGTGAAGCCGAAGCGGTCGGGGTTTTCGTCGTGGATGAACAGGTTGCCGAAACCGTTGGTGCCTTCGGCCTTGCCGTCGTCCTCGAGGTAGCTCGGGCTGATGAAAATGCCGTACTGCGTCGAGGTGTTGAGGGTGTTGTTCCAGACGTCCTTGCGGTCGGCGGTGAAGTTGATTTCAAAAATCGACTCCGAGTTGAACTTGTTCATGCCGTTGAACATCGTCCGGTACACGTCGTAGGTCACGAGTTTCTTGCCACTCCCCTCGATGACTTCCTTCAGCGTCGTGGCGGCGGCGGCCCAGTTCTGGGTGAACACGTAGGCTTTGCCCAGGAAGGCCTTCACGGCCCACACGTCGGCGCGGGGTTTGTTATTAACGTCCCAGACCTGGCCCGTCAGCAGGGTTTCGGCCTTTTTCAGGTCGGCGATGATGAAGTCCCAGTTCTGCCCGACGGTGGCGCGTTCCTTGTTGGTCGAGGCGATGTCGGCGGCCACGTCGGTCCAGAGCGGCACGCCCATTTTGGCCTTGTCGGCTTCGCTGGTGATCATCGTTTCCCCGAAAAAATTAACGAGGTAGAAGTAATTCAGCGCCCGCAGGAAGCGGGCCTGGCCTTCCATGAGGTCGAGGGATTTTTGCTGGGCGGTGCCGGTGGTGGTGGCCCGGATGCTCTGGAGCGCGGCCAGGAAGTTGTTGCAACGGGTGATGTTTTCGTAGTGCGACGACCAGAGCGCCAGCAGCGGCCCGTCGCTGGGCAACACGCTGATGAGGGCGTACTGGTTGAAATCGGCCCCGTTGTAGCCCTGGTCGGCGGTGTGGTCGGGCAGGATGCCGATTTTGTTGAAAATGCCGCTGTTGAAATACCCGGTGCGCAGCCGACCGTAGAGGTCGATGAGCATCAGGTCGAGGTCTTCGACGCGGGTCGGGAAGGTGGTTGTCGAAAGGGCGTTGGGGTCGGTGACGTCGAGGAAGGTTTTTTCCTTGCACGCGTCCACCACCAGCAGCGAGGCCAGCAGGGTGCCGACGAGGCCGGTTTTTAAGGCGAGTTTTCGGAGGTTCATGGTTTGGAAGAGGTTGTTCGTTGTTCGTTGATGGTTGCTGGTTGCCGGTTGTTGATTTTTCAACCAACAACCGGCAACCAGCAACCATCAACTCAAAACTCTGCATTAATGCCAAGCGACAGCAGCCGCGAGACGGGGTAGCGGTAGTCGGCGTTGTCGATGCCCAGGCTGCGGATGTCGCCGCCGATTTCGGGGTTGATGCCCTTGTACTTCGTGAACGTGAGCAGGTTGTCGCCCATGGCGAAAATCCGCAGCGAACCCATTTTGAGCTTGCTCGTCAGCACCCCCGGCAGGGTGTAGCCCACCTGGAGGTTGCGCAGGCGCAGGTAAGAGCCGTTCTGCACGTGGTAGCTCGAAATGGCCGCCCAGTTGCCGTTCTGGTTCTGGTCGGGTTCGGTCAGGGTGCCCACGCGGGGTTTGTCGGTCACGCCGTTGCCGTTGAAGCCCGAGGTCTCGAAGATTTTGGCCGTCGTCGTGTAGTCGGAGTAAAACATGTGCTCGAACGACTCGAAGACGTTGTAAATCTGGTTGCCCGCCACGCCGTTGAAGAACGCGCGCACGTCGAAGCCCCGGTAGCCCAGCGTGAGGTTGAGGCCGTAGGTGAGCTTGGGCCAGGGGTTGCCGATGTACGTGCGGTCGTCGTCGTTGATTTTCCCGTCGCCGTTCTGGTCCACGTAAATCAGGTCGCCGGCGCGGGGCGTGTAGTCACCCACTTTGGGGCGGACCTCGCCGCTGGCGGCGTTGGCCGGGTAAATGCCCGTGACCTGGTAGCCGAAAAACTGCCCCAGCGGCAGGCCCGGCTCGGAGCGGCTCACGAAGCGGCCCTGGGGGTAGGAGTTCTGGCCGATGAAGCCGTCGCTGAGGGTCTGGCGACCCAGTTCGGGGTTGAGCGACACGAGCTTGTTGGCGTTGTGCGCGCCGTTGAGGCCCACGCTGTAGGTGAAATCGCCGCGTTTTTCCCGCCATTCCACGTACAATTCCACGCCCCGGTTGCTCATCTGGCCGATGTTCGACGGCACGCTGCCGCCCAGCCCGGCGGAGGGGGCCAGGCCCACGTCGTAGAGCATCTTGCGGGTCTGGCGGCTGTACACGTCGAGGTTGAAGTTCAGGCGGTTGTTGAGCACGGCCCCGTCCACGCCGAAGTTGGTCGTGGCCACCGATTCCCACTGGATGTCGGGGTTGGGTACTTTGTTGGCGAGGGTGATGGCACTCTGCCGACCCGTGCCGAAGTCGGCGCTGTAGCCCACCTGGTAGTTGGTGAAAAAGGCGAAGTTCTGGTTGGGCCGGTTGCCGAGCAGGCCGTAGCTGGCGCGGAGTTTCAGGAACGAGATGAAGGGCAATTCCTTCATGAAGGCTTCGTCGGAAATCTTCCAGCCCACCGACACGCCGGGAAACACGCCAAACTTGCGGTTCGGGCCGAACTTCTCGCCCCAGCCGTCGCGGCGGACGTTCACCGTCAGCAGGTACTTGTCGGCGTAGGCGTACTCCACGCGGCCAAACTGCGAGAGGATGCGGTCCACGTAGTTTTGTTCGCCGTAGTTCACCACCGCGGTGTTGACGTTTTTGACGAGGTTCGAGGAATACGGAAACCGCACCAGCGGGTCGCGGTTGTAAAAATCCAGCCCGGTGCCGTCGCTGCGGCGGGCTTCGTACCCGGCCAGGGCCTTGAGGTGGTGCTGTCCGAAGGTGCGGTCGTAGGTGGCGGTGTAGGTGGCGATATACGCCTGGCTTTTGCCGATGCCCTTGCTGAATTCGTCGTTGGTGATGGCCGTGCCGATGTCGGCGCGGAAGTTCCGGTTGTAGCTCGTGCTGCCGGCCAGGCCCGTGCCCAGCGTGGCGCGCAGGTTGAGGCCCCGGAGGACTTCGTAATCGAGTGTGACGGCGAGGTTGGTTTCGTAGCCTTCGTTGCGCTGGTAGTTGCCGATGGCCGAGTACACGTCGTGCCCGCCCTGGAAGCCCCTCGGCGACTTGCCCCAGCCGCCAATCGGGTTGGTGGGGTCATACACCTTCATCAGCGGGGTGTTGCGGAACGATAAATCACCCTGGTTGGTGGTCGTGTAGGGGTCTTCCTTGCCGTACTTGGCGTAGAGCACTTCCGAAAACTTCAGCTTTTTGGAAATCTGGTGCTCGGAGTTGATGCGGAAGGTGTAGCGGTTGAGCCAGTTGCCGATGCGCGTGCCGTCCACCTGGTTGTAGTTGGCCGAGGCGTAGAAGCGCGATTTTTCGCCCCCGCCCGACAGGGCCACGGTGTAGTTCTGCTCCTTGCCCTGGCGGAACACCTCGCCGAACCAGTCGGTGTCGGGCAGGCTGCTCCACCCGCTCTGGGGGCCGTAGAGGTCCACCACGTCGAAGCCAAACGCCTGCTTGGCCCGGATGTAGTCGTCGCGGCGGAGGGTCTGGGGCAGGTTGAACACGTTGCGCACGCCGTAGTTGGCGTTGAAGCTGACGCGCATCTGGCCCGACTTGCCTTTTTTCGTCGTAATCAGAATCACGCCCCCGGCGGCTTTGGCCCCGTAGATGGCCGCGGCAGCGGCGTCTTTCAACACTTCGACGGATTCGATGTCCTGGATGTTGAAGCTGTAGCCCGTGCCCGTGAACGGAATGCCGTCCACGACGTACAGCGGCTCGCCGCCGTTGATGGACACCGGCCCGCGAATCACAATTTGCGACTGCGCCCCCGGTGCCCCGCTGGTTTGGGAGATGAACGCTCCCGGCACGCGGCCCTGGAGGGCGGTGTTGAGGTCGTTGACGGGCAGGTTTTTCAAATCCTCGCCCTTCACCGAGGCCACGGCCCCGGTCAGGTCGCGCTTGCGGACGGTGCCGTAGCCGATGACGATTTGCTCCTGGAGGTTGACCTGGTCCACGGCCAGCGTGACGTTGACGTTGCTCACGCCCACGATGCTCACTTCCTGCGTGAGGTAGCCGACTGAACTGAACACCAACGTGGTGGCGTCGTCGGGGGCCGTGAGGGAAAAGTTGCCGGTTTCGTTGGTGACCGTGCCGAGGGCGGTATTTTTCACCCGCACGCTCACGCCGGGGATGCCCGCGCCGTCTTCGCCGGAGCTAACGCGGCCGGTGATACGTCGTTCGGGGGCGAGGTTCATCAGCGCCGGTTCCTGCGAGGCCAGCAGCGAGGGCGATTCGGGCGCGGTGGCGAACTCGTTGCTCGCTGGTTCAACCGGAACGGCCGAGGAGCCGGGTTTTTCGTCCTGGTCGCTCGACAGGATGAGGTAGTTTTTAGCGTTGAGTTTTTTGTAGTGCAGTTTCAGGGGCGGCAGCACGCGGTTGAGGGTTTTCTCCACGTCCTTCGACTGGATGCGGTCCACGCGCACCTGCTTGCCCTGGAGTTTTTCCTGGTCGTAGAGGAAAAACACGTGGTGCGTTTCCTTCAGGCGGTTCAAAAGTTCGGTCAGGCTAACCGTGGCCTGGCGGGAGGGTTCGGTGCGGGGCGCGGGGGGCGGCGTGTTGCGGACCAGCAACTGGGCCGTCGCGGGACCGCCCGCGACGAGGGCGGCCAGACCCAGCACGCCGAGGAGGCGAATCGGTCGGCGGTGGCGGGGTAGCGTTGGTTTCATGCAGGTTGAGGTTTTAGAAAAGGTTTTGGGGAAAACGGTTGGGTTAGGAAAACATCAGCGGAACTGAAGCCGGTCGCCGTCGCGGGTGATGCGGATTCCGTACAAATCGCGCAGGGCCTGGAGCAAGATGTCTTCGTTTTCGAGGGAAATCTCGCCGCTCAGGGTTTTGGTCAGCAGGGCGGGGTTTTCGATGGTCACCTTCAGGCCGAAGTTGTCTTCGAGCATCTGGGCCACTTCGGGCAGGGGCGTGCCCTCGAACAGCAGGCGCTTTTCGGTCCAGGCCGCGTAGCGTTCGGGGCGGACGGATTTTTTGGCCAAAACGGGCTTTTGCTCCGTCCACTCCACCGTTTCGCCGGGTTTCATCACGACCGATTGCCGGTCGGCGCGGTCGTCCACCTTCACGCGGCCTTCCTTGAGTGTGACGCGGGTCAGGTACCGGCGGGCGTTGACGTTGAACTTCGTGCCCAGCACCTCCACGTCGAGCGGGCCGGTGTGGACCACGAACCGGGCGTGATTTTGCTGGTGCGTCACTTCAAAAAATGCCTCGCCGTCGAGTTGCACATGGCGGTCGGCCCCGGCCTGGCCCAGCCCCTCGTCGTAGCGGAGGGCGGAGTTGGCGTTGAGCGTCACGACCGAGCCGTCGGGCAGGGTGAGGCGGCGGGTCTGGCCGTAGGCAGTGCGGATTTCGGTTTCGCCGGAACCGGCGAAGCGCCACACGCCCAGCCCGGCCAGCAGCAGCACGGTCACGGCGGCGGCCACGGCCCACCAGCGCCGGGCGCGGTTGCGGTGCACGGCCACGAAGGGCGGCCCGGCGGGCACCGTGGGCGCGGCGCTTTCCTGGATCTGTGCCCAGAGGGCGTCGGTCTGGTCTTCGGAAAGCGCGTTGGCTTCGTAGCGGCTCCGGCTGGCGCCGAGGGCCTGGGCCACGCGGCGGGCTTCGTCCCACGCGTCCCGGCGGTCGGGGTGGCGGGCGAGCCAGTCGGCCCAGAAGCGTTCGCTCTCGGAAGTGGGTTGAGCGGCGGTGGTCAGGAAATACTCGTCGTCGAGAAAATCAGCGAACGAGTATGTTTCGTAAGGCTTCATGCGCGTGAGGAGGGAAAAACCCGGTGACAGTCGGCCATAAATGGCGGACGGGTTGGGGTTTACTCACGCGGGGGTGGAAAAATTTTGGGTGGCGCGAAGGGTGGATATCGGGGGTACCAGGGCTGGATTCGACGGCGCGTTTCCTATCTTTGGCTAAAGACCCTACACACCATGCTCGACTTAACCGCGCTGGTCCTCGAATCGCCCCAAGCTCCCCGGATTCTCCGCCAGGTGCAGGACGCCCTGGCGGAAGAACAGGCCCGCCGCCAGGCTTTTTACGAATGGATGGACGACGAGGTGAAGGCTGAATTCATCAACGGCGAGGTGGTGGTGCATTCCCCCGCCCTCGACAAGCACAACTCCGCCGTGTTGTTCCTTGCTACGCTGTTCAACGTGTACGTGACGGAACGAAACCTGGGACTGGTGCGGGCTGAAAAAGCGCTGGTCGAACTCACGCGCAACAGCTACGAGCCGGACGTGTGCTACTTCGGCCCGGCCAAAGCTGCCACCATTCAGCCCGATCAACTCTACTACCCGGCACCCGATTTGGTGGTTGAAGTGCTGTCGAAAGCCACGAAAAAGGCGGATCGGGAAACGAAGTTTGAAGATTACGCCGCCCACGGCGTGGCCGAGTACTGGATCGTGGACCCTACCCGCCAAACCATCGAACCCTTCCGCCTCGATGCCGACCGGGAAGCCTACGCCGCGCTGGGCGTGTTTCGGGTAGGGCAGACGGTGAGCAGTGGGCTGCTGCCGGAATTCACGATTCCGGTGAAGGCGGTCTTTGACGCCATCGCCCACGTGGCGACCCTGCGGGGGTTGCTGGCAGACGCACACCTCGGCTCTCCGGACGGTTCGCCGCGCTTTTGCAAACGCGGACCTGTCCCCACCTTTGCGAAAAACGATTCCCGCATGAACCTGCGCATCGAAGGGCGCGTCTGGCTGGAGGCCGAATCGCGGTTTTTCGGCATCGGGCGGATGCAGCTTCTGGAACTCATCGAGCAAACCGGCTCCATCAACCGGGCGGCCAAGGCCATGAACATGTCCTACAAACGGGCTTGGGATTTGGTGCAGTCCATGAACAGCCAGGCCCCCACGCCGCTGGTCGTCACCCAGACCGGGGGCACCACCGGCGGCGGGGCGCTCGTCACCGACGAGGGCCGCAAGTACCTCGACCACTACCGGGGCCTGCACGAACGATTCCAGCAGTTTCTGGCCGAAGAAACCGCGCGGCTGCCCCGGTAAACCGGATTTGGAAAGCGAAGGTCGTTATATTTGCCAAAACACAACGGTCTTGCTTCGATGCCGCATGTTTCCGCCCTGCTGGTCGCCCTGCTCCAACCCGCGTTTCCCGCCGACACCCTCCCCCGCCCCGATTCTCTCCGCACGGTGCAGCTCGACGAGGTGGTTGTTTCGGCCTCGCGGGCGACCGAATCGGTGCTGCGTTCGCCCGTCAGCGTGGAGGTGCTCGACGCCCGGCGCATCCGGCTTTCGGCCCAGCCCTCGTACTTCGACGCCATCGAAAACCTCAAGGGCGTGCAACTGCTCACCTCCAGCCTGGGCTTCAAGGTGTACAACACGCGGGGCTTTGCCAACACCACCAACGTGCGCTTCGTGCAACTCGTGGACGGCCGCGACAACCAGGCCCCGCACATCGGCGCGCCCATCGCCAGCGCCCTGGCCCCGTCGGACCTCGACATCCAGCGGGTGGAACTCGTGCCCGGCGTGGCCTCGGCGCTTTACGGCCTGAGCGCCCTCAACGGCCTCGTGAACCTCCTGACCCGCAATCCCTTCGACTCCCCCGGCCTGAGCATTGGGCAGAAAACCGCCCTCAACCACCTGGCCGACGGGGCCGTTGCACCCCAGATGTACACCGAAACGAGCCTGCGTTACGCCCGACGGCTGGGCGAGCGCTTCGCGGCGAAAATCAACCTCGTGTACCAACGCGGCTACGACTGGCTCGCCGCCAATGCCACCGACCTGAACCCCACCGGCAACGCCTCGCTGGGCCTGCTGGGGGCCGACAACCCGGCCTTTGACCCCGTCAACAGCTACGGCAACGAGGCGGCCAACCGCCGCACGCTCACGTTGGGCGGCAAACGCTACAGCGTGGCCCGCACGGGCTACTTCGAGGCCGAAGCGATCGACTACCGCCTGCGCAACCGGCGGGGGGACCTGTCGCTGCACTACCGCCCCCGGCCCGGCACCGAACTCGCCTACACCTACCAGGGGGCCACGCTCGACAACGTGTACCAGCGCACCAACCGCTTCCGGCTCGGCGGCTACGTGCTCGACCAGCACAGCCTGACGCTGACGACGCCCTGGCTCCAGGTGCGGGCCTACCGTTCCCGCGAGAACACGGGCAACTCGTACAACGTCCGCTCGATGGCCGAGAACATCGACCGGGCTTTCAAGCCCGACAACCGCTGGTTCGGGGATTTCACGACCCGGTTCAACGCCGCCACGGCGTCCGGGGTAACCGTGCCCGACGCCCTCCGCGAGGCGCGGGCCTTCGCCGACGCGGGCCGACCCCAGCCGGGCACGGCGGCTTTCAACGACCTCATCGCCACCCTCCGCACCGTCAACAACTGGGACGTGGGCGCGGCTCTGCGCGTGCGCGCCTGGCTCTACCACGCCGAGGCCCAAGCCGAACTCACCAAAGGCCCCTGGCGGCGCTTCGGCGAATGCACGGGCCTGGCGGTGCAGGTGGGTTTCGACGCGCGGCAGTACGTGGTGTTCCCCGACGACAACTACTTCATCAACCCCGTTGAAGCCGGGCGCAACCTCGTGTACGGCAAAACGGGGGGCTTCGTGCAGGTCAAGCGGGCGTTTTTCGACCAGAAACTAAAGCTGAACGGCTCGCTGCGGGTGGACAAAAACAGCTACTTCGCCGCCCGGCTCAACCCCCGGCTGGCGGCCGTGTATTCGCCCTCCGAAACGCACCACGTGCGGGTGTCGTACCAGAACGGCTACCGGTTTCCGTCCTTGTTCGAGGGGTTTTCCAACGTCAATTCGGGGGGCGTGAAGCGGGTGGGCGGGTTGCCGGTCATGTCGCAGGGCATTTACGAACGGGCCTACCTGCGCACGTCCATCGACGCCTTCCAGGCCGCCCTCAACACCGACGTAAACGTCAACCGCCTCACGCTCGACCAGGCCATCCGGAAAAACGCGGGCCTGCTCGGCCCCAGCCCGTACACCTACCTCAAGCCCGAGCAGGTGAACAGTTACGAGGTGGGGTACAAAGGACTTTGGCTCCAAAAACGCCTGTTCATCGATGCCGACGCGTACTACGCCGTGTACCGCAACTTCATGGCCCAGGTGAACGCCAACCTGCCCCGGGGCCGCAACCCCGATTCGCTGGCCTACTATTTCGCCAACGCCGCCACCCAGGACCGCTACCGGCTCTGGACCAATTCGCAGACGACCGTGTACAACTACGGCCTCAGTCTCGGGTTGCGCTACGCCCCGGCGGGGGCCTGGTCGGTGGGCGGCAACGCCGCCTACGCCCGGCTCGACCGCACCGAAAACGGCGACGGGCTGGAAAGTGCCTTCAACACCCCCCGCTGGATTGTGAACCTCAGCCTCGCCAACGCCAACCTGGGGCGGGGTCTGGGCTTTTCGGTGAATTACAAACACCAGAGCGCCTTCCTCTGGCAGTCGGAACTGGCCAGCGGCACCGTGCCCGCCCTGCACCTGCTGGACGCGCAGGTGAGCTGCACCCTGCCCAAACCCGGCCTGCTCCTCAAACTCGGGGCGACCAACCTCACCAACCGCCCGTACTACACCTTCATCGGTGGCCCCGCCGTGGGCGGGTTTTTCTACACGAACGTGGTGTGGGAGGTGGAGTGACGGTAGGCCGTTGCAGGAGCGCCGATGTCCGCCGCAAGCGATACAACGCCTTCCGCAACTGATACGGTGCCTTTCGCAACAAATACGAAGCGCTCTGCAACCAATACCGAGCCCTTCGCAACTCATACCGAGCCTTCCGCAACTCATACCGAGCCTTCCGCAACCAATACCGCGTTCTTCGCAACTAATACGGAGCGTTCTGCAACTGATACCGTGCCCTCCGCAACTAATACGGGACCTTCCGCAACTGATACGGAGAGCTTCGCAGCCGATACGAGGCCCGCCGCAGGTTGGCGGGGTGGGGAGGGTGGATAGGCCGGTTCCGGTGCTGTCAGGGTGCGAACCGGCGTTTCGGGACGGAGAGGAAGGCCGGGTGCTTCCAGACCACGCCCCCGTTTTTCGGAGTTTAAAACTCCGAATCCAAGCTCAGCGGTCAATCATCCGCTGCGCACTTTCGGGGTAGCGCTCGCCCTGGATGGGGATGGCCGAGGCGGCTTCGGTGAGTTGTCCGACTTCGGCGTCCCCCGTTGTTTGTAGTTTGTAACTCCGAATCCAAGTTACAAACGCGGATACCGGAATAAGGCGTTTGACAACGCCCACATCCCCCAAAAACCAACGCGGGCCTCCATTACCGAAGGCCCGCGTTCCGTTGGGTTACAAATCCGAGCGTTTCAACGAAAACGGCTGGTCGTAATGCCGCTTGCCGGTGTGTTTGTAGAGCGCGTTGGCCACGGCGGCGAACACTGGCGGGAAAGGTGGCTCGCCGAGGCCGGTCGGGTCGATGTCGTTTTCGACGAAATGCACGTCGATCCGCTTCGGGGCTTCGGGATGGCGGATGAGGCGGTAGGTGTTGAAATTCGTCTGCTCGGCCACGCCGTCCTTGTGGGTCAACGCCCCGAAAAACGCGTTGCCAATGCCGTCCACCACGGCGCCCTGCACCATGTTGCGGGCGGCATCGGGGTTGACGACGATGCCGCAGTCCATCGCGCTCGTGACCCGCTCCACGTAGGGCTGGCCGTCGCGGGTCACCATGTCCACCACGTGGGCGGCGTAGGAATTGTGGCAGAAGTACGCGGCCACGCCCCGGCTGTACCGTTCGTGGCCGGGCTTGCCCCAGCCCGACTGGTCGCGCACCAGCCGGAGCACGCCCGCGTAGCGGTCGGGGTCGTAGTCGTTGTTTTTGCCCACCGGGGCCTCTTTCGCCCGTTTCAACAGGTTCAGCCGGAACTCGACGGGGTCTTGGCCCGCGGCCTCGGCCACTTCGTCGAGGAACGACTGCTCAGCGGCGGCGTTGAAGTTGGAACGCGGGGCGCGGAAGGCCCCGATGGTGACGTTCGACGGAATTTCCCACCCCTCGGCCAGGTAGTGGTCCACCGCCCCCGCCGGGAAGCGGTTGGCGTGGATGGGGTGTTCGGGCAGGCCACCCCCCTTCACGTGGAAGGCAATCAGGTTTTTGTTCGCATCCAGCGCGGCCCGGTAGGTGGCCGTGTACATCGGGCGGTAGATGCCGTAGGTCATGTCGTCCTCGCGGGAGTAAACGAGCTTGACGGGGGCCTTGACCTGCCGCGAAATCAAACCCGCTTCAACCATGTAGTGCGGGTAGGCCCGTCGGCCAAAGCCGCCCCCCATGCGGGTCATCCGGATGTCGATTTTCTCTTTGGGCAGCCCGAAGCGGTTCGCCAGCGTTTCCTCGGCAAAACCGGGGGCCTGCAACGGACCGACGAACAGGGCGTTTTCGGCGGTCACGTGGGCGAAGCAGTTCATGGGCTCCATGCAGTTGTGCGCCAGGAACGGGGCCGTGTAGGTGCGCTCGATGACCTGGGCCGCGTTGTTGAACGCCGCTTCGGGGTCGCCGTCGCGCCGGAGCACGGTGGCGGGTTGCTTGGCGCGTTCCTGCATTTTCTGGAGTTGGGCGGCGGTGCTTTCCAAACCGGCGGGTAGGAGTTCCTCGCGCTTGTTGCCCCGGAAATTCACCACCTCCCGGAAATCGGGCGCTGGTTCCCAGGCCACGCTGAGCTTTTTGCGGGCGTTCATCACCTCCCAGGTGCCGGTGCCCACCACGGCCACCAGTTCGTTGAACGTGCGGGTTTCAAACGCGCCCCGTTCGGTGCCTTCTTCGTACACCTTGATTGGGAAAACGGCTTTGATGCCGGGCATTTTCAGGGCCTGCGCGGCGTCCACCGATTTCAGCTTCAAGCCGAAGGCGGGCGGGTGCTGCACCATCGCGATGAGCATTCCCGGCTGCTCGTAGTCGATGCCGAACAGGGGCTTGCCCGTCACGATTTTTTGCCCCTCCACGTTTTTCGTGGGTTGGCGGACCACCGAAAATTCCTTCGGCGTTTTGAGTTTTACGTCCTTCGGAACGGGCAGCGCGGCGGCTTTAGTGGCCATTTCGCCATACTTGGCCGATTTGAGGGTTTTCTCGTGGTACAGCACCCCCGCTTTGGCGGTCACTTCGTCCACGGGTACGGCCCAGGTTTGGGCCGCCGCTTCGCGGAGCATCTGCCGGGCCGCGGCCCCCGCCTGCCGCAGGGGTTTCCAGTACGCCCGCACCGATTGGCTACCCCCCGTAAACTGACCGCCAAACTTGGTGTTGTCGTGCGGGGCCATTTCGACCACCACCGTTTTCCAGTCGGCGTCCAGTTCCTCGGCCAGCATCATGGGCAGGGAAGTCATCACGTTCTGCCCAAATTCGGGGTTCGGGCACAGCAGCGTCACGACGTTGTCGGACGTGATGCGGACGTAGCCGGTGAGTTCGCTCCCGGCTTGGGGCCGGTTGAGGGCTTCTGCCTTGCCAGCGGCCCGCGCCTCGGCCAGCCAGCTAAAATGGAGCAAAAGCCCGCCGCCTGCCAGGGCGGAGGCTTTCAGAAACGACCGTCGGGTGGGGAGGGGCTTCGTCGTTTTCATTTGCTGGAGGCGGTTTTGATGGCTTCTTTGATGCGCAGGTACGTGCCGCAGCGGCAGATGTTGCCGCTCATGGCGGCTTCAATTTCCTCGTCGGTCGGTTTGGGGTTGCTCTTCAGCAACGACGCCGCGCTCATGATCTGCCCGGCCTGGCAGTAGCCGCACTGGGCCACGTCGTGCTCAAGCCAGGCTTGCTGCACGGGGTGGTCGCCGGTGGCCGACAGGCCTTCGATGGTCGTGATGGCCTGACCCGCCACGGCCGATAGGGGCAACTGGCAGGAGCGCGTGGCGGTGCCGTTGAAGTGAACCGTGCAGGCTCCGCACTGCGCAATGCCGCAGCCGTACTTGGTGCCGTGCAGGTGCAGCACGTCGCGCAGTGCCCACAGGAGGGGCATTTGCGGGTCAACGTTCAGCGTCTGGCGCTTGCCATTGAGGGTGAAGGTGATGGTTGCCATGCGGTGATGCGGTTTAGTTTCCCACCCGGCTCTGCTCCACCGCCGTGTAGCGGTCGCCGTGAATTTTGATGTTCGCGATGGCGTCGGCCAGCGCGCGCAGGTCGTCCGGGCTAAGGGCCAGGTCGGCGGTGTCGAGGTTTTCCTGCAAGTGGGCCGCTTTCGTCGTGCCGGGAATGGGCACGACCCAGGGTTTCTGCGCCAGCAGCCAGGCCAGCGCCGCCTGGGCCGGGGTCAGCCCCCGCGGCGTGCCGAAATCGAGGAGCGCTTCGATGACGGGCCGGTTGGCTTTCATGGCTTCCGGCGTGAAGCGGGGCAGCGTGGCCCGGTTGTCGTTGGGGGCGTAAAATTTGGTCTGCTCGTTGAGCGTGCCCGTCAGGTAGCCCCGGCAGAGCGGGCTGTACGGCACGAACCCGATGCCGAGTTCTTCGCAAACGGCCAGCGGACCTTGTTCCGGCCCCCGCCAAATCAGCGAATACTCGCTTTGCAGGGCGGTGAGCGGCTGCACCGCGTGGGCCTTGCGGATGGTTTCGACGCTGGCCTCGCTGAGGCCGAAGTGCTTCACCTTGCCCGCCTGGATGAGGTCTTTGACCGTCCCGGCCACGTCGGCGATGGGCACCTGCGGGTCCACGCGGTGCTGGTAGAGCAGGTCGATGTGGTCGGTGCGGAGGCGTTTCAGCGAGGCGTCGACCGCCGCCCGGATGTGTTCGGGGCGGCTGTTCAGCCCGGCCATCTGCCCGTTCTGGATGTTGAAGCCGAACTTGGTCGTCACCGCGATGTCCTTCCGGAACGGCGCAACCGCTTCGCCGACGAGGTCTTCGTTGGTAAACGGCCCGTACACTTCGGCGGTGTCGAACAGCGTCACGCCGAGGTCGTAGGCTTTCCGAATCAGCGCGATGGCCACCTTCCGGTCGGGGGTGCGGCCCCGGTGATAGCTCATGCCCATGCACCCCAGGCCGAGGGCCGAGACGGTCAGGGCGTGCTTGCCGGTGCCGAGGGTGCGGCGTTTGGTGATGGTGGCCGACCCGGCTTCATCGGGTTGGGCCGTTGCCCGCCCGGCAGCAGGCCCGACCACCAGAGCCGCTCCGAAACCGGCCCCGAGTTTGAGAAAACCGCGGCGGTTGGGAGCCGAGGATTTGAGGATTTCCAAATCGTTGTTCATGGCGTATTCGGTTTAATGTCAGCGGGATGCGAGGACCAAACTTAGCCGATTGGGTTGATAAAAAATTACGAAAACCAAACGGCGTTTTACGAAATTCAAACGGAATAACCATGACGGCACCCGTCCCGACTCCGGGCCTCAGCGGTCAATCATCCGCTGCGCACTTTCGGGGTAGCGCTCGCCCTGGATGGGGATGGCCGAGGCGGCTTCGGTGAGTTGTCCGACTTCGGCGTCGCTCAGTTCGACGCTCGCCCCGCCGAGGTTTTCTTCCAGCCGGTGCAGTTTGGTCGTACCGGGAATGGGCACAATCCAGGGCTTTTGCGCCAGCAGCCAGGCCAGGGCCACCTGCGCCGGGGTCGCGGCCTTCTGCGCGGCGAGGTTGGCCACCAACTCGACCACGGCTTGGTTGGCCTTGCGGGCCTCGGGGCTGAAGCGGGGCACGGCGTTGCGGAAATCGCCGCTGGCGAATTGGGTGCTTTCGTCGATTTTCCCGGTCAAAAACCCCTTCCCCAGCGGGCTGAAGGGCACGAAGCCGATGCCGAGTTCTTCGAGGGTGGGCATGATTTCGGCTTCCGGCTCCCGCCACCACAGCGAGTATTCGCTTTGCAGGGCCGCGACCGGCTCCACGGCGTGGGCGCGGCGGATGGTGTTTACCCCCGCTTCCGAGAGGCCGAAGTGCTTCACCTTGCCTTCCTGAATCAAGTCCTTCACCGCCCCGGCTACGTCCTCGATGGGCACGGCCGGGTCCACGCGGTGCTGGTAGAACAGGTCAATGGCCTCGACGCGCAGGCGCTTCAGCGAGGCTTCGGCCACTCGGCGGATGTGTTCGGGGCGGCTGTTGAGGCCCACCGTTTTTCCGTCCTGGATGTCGAAGCCGAATTTGGTGGCGATGACGACCTGGCCCTTGAACGGTTCGAGGGCTTCGCCGACGAGTTCTTCGTTGGCGAAGGGGCCGTACACTTCGGCGGTGTCGAAAAAGGTGACGCCCCGCTCGACGGCGGCGCGGATGAGGGCAATGCCGGCTTCTTTTTCGACGGCTGGGCCGTAGCCGAAGCTCAGGCCCATGCAGCCGAGGCCGAGGGCCGAGACGTCGAGGGTGCTGGTTCCGAGTTTGCGGGTTTGCATGGTTGCAACGGATTGGTTTTGTGGTTCTGAACGAAAACAAAAGTACGTCAGCCCCCCGCCACCGGGTAACGAGAATCAAACGGGATGTTACGAAAATCAAACTGCCTCTGCACGGCGGTTGCGGCGCTGGCCCGAAAACGGGTTGGTCGGGTTTATTTTTTCAACCGGTTGTACTCCTCGTCGGTCACCGGCTGCATCCAGGTCACCCGCCCGGTGGCGGTGTTGGGCGTGATGGCCACCTGCATGAACCCCACCGTGGGCGAAGCCCCGTGCCAGTGGGGTACGTCGGGCGGGCACTTCACCGCGTCGCCCTTGCGGAGAATTTGCAGGGGCTTGCCCCGCTCCTGGTAGTACCCAATGCCGCCCATGGCCAGCAGCACCTGCCCGCCGGGGTGGCTGTGCCAGTGTGAGCGGGCACCCGGCTCGAAGGTCACGTAGCCCACCGGGACGTTGAGGGCGCTGTCGGGCTGGATGAGTTGCTGCACCCAGACGGTACCCGTAAAGTTCTCGGCCGGTGCCCGTTGGCCTTTGGGAAAAATGGCGGCGTCGTTCAGGAAGGCGTCGGTTTTGGCTTGAGCCTGCGCCGCCGTGCCGACGGCAACGGCCAGCAGCGGGGCGAGGAGCGCGCGCAAGGTTGGGGTTTTCATGGGGGTGTGTTATCGGCGTGACGCCAGCATCTGCGCCAGCACCGCCCGCCCGGCCTCGGCTTCTGCCTTGCCGACGCTCGTTTCAATCAACGTAAAAACCTGCCGGAGCTGCGGTTCGGTCAGGCCGAGGTGCAGGCAGATGCCCAGGTGGCCTTGCAGCATGGGCTCCACGCCCCCGATGCTGGTCAGCACCGAAATGGTGGTGAGTTCGCGGTCGGTGTAGTTGAGCACGTCGCGCCCGAACAGGTCGGCGAACAGGTGTTCTTTCAGAAACACGTCGATTTCGGGGCTGAACGCCGAATACCCGCGCTTCGGGCCAGTTTCGGGTACCCCGGTGAGTTGTTCGAGGACGTTCTTGCCCCGCTCGTACTTGCTTCCGTTGGCGGCGATGGGCGCAGCTTTCCGGCCTGTCGGGTCGGTGATGCCCCGCTTCTTCCGCTCGTCAAGCACGGCCATCAGCGTTTGCAACCCGCGGATGCTTCTCGGAAACCCGCAGTACGCGTACAGGTGCACGAGCACTTCCTTGAGTTCGTTGACGGTCAGGCCCGCCTCGAGGCCCTTCGCCAGCGCCGGTTGTAGGTTTTGCAAATCGCCTTTGGCGGTCAGGGCCGCCACGACGGCGATGCTCTGCTGCCGGGCACTCAGCGCGGCGGGTGAGTTGGTCGGGGTTTGGGCCATCGGTTCGGGGCCGTTCAGCGCCCAGGCGAGCACGGCAAGGAAAAGGCCGATTGGTTTCATCCTGAATCTTGCGATTTCAACCCTTCCGAAACTTCAGCGGGCTGAGTTCGGTGTGCTTTTTGAAGAAGTTGTTGAAGTGCGTCACCTCGCTGAAGCCCAGCGCGCAGGCGACTTCGGCCACGTTCCAGGTGCTTTGCCGGAGCATGATTTTGGCCTCCTGCAACACCCGCTCGGCGATGAGCTGCGTGGTCGTTTTGTCGGTGATTTCCTTGACGGCCCGGTTGAGGTGATTGACGTGGACGTTCAACTGCGCGGCGAAATCGGAGGCCGCCCGCAGGCCGATGCTGGGGTGGTTTTCGTCAATCGGAAACTGCCGTTCGAGCAATTCCAGAAACAACGTGGCGATGCGCTGCGCGGCGTTGACGGGTTGCTGGTTCAAGCGGGCCGCGGGCTGCCGTTTCATCGCGAAGTGCAGCAGTTCGAACACCAGGTTGCGCAGCACGTCGTACTTGTGGACGTACTCCGAGTTGATTTCTTCGACCATTTTCCGGAACACGCCGCTGACGTACGCCACCTGCTCGTCCGACAACTCGAAAACGTGCTCGCCCGTGGGCTGAAACACCGAGTACTGGCTCAGGTTGCCGGACGGCGGAGCGCCGTTTGGGTAGAAAAAGTGCTGGTTGAAAATGCAGTAAAACCCGCCTTCGATGCGGTCGAGGTGGTCGCACTTGTACGGAATCTGCGGCGCGGAAACGACCAGCGCCTGGCCGTTGATGGGCACCACCCGGTCGGCGTAATTGACGTTGATGTGGCCCAGCACGAGCATGATTTTGTAAAAATCCCGCCGTTTGTAGGGCAGCGGCTTTTCCCGGCCCGGTTCGACCGGCTCCAGCGGGAAGACGTTGAAATGCCCGATTTCATGTTTCAGGTTCTCGGGCATCCAGCGGTAGGCCGCCCCGCGGTAGGAGGCCGCCTCGTCAAATTTCCGCTGGTAGAACGCTTCGAGGGTTTCGACTTTTTCCATGACGCGTTTTCGGGTTGGAAGGTTTGGTACCGCACAAATCGGGGCGCAAACGTGCGCTACCGGATTCGGCGGTACGTGTTGTTGAGGTGGTAATTGAGCGCCACGTTCCAGACAAACGCGCGGCCCGCAATCTCGGTGTGCAACGCCCGGTTTGCAATGGCGGAAAACGAAACCGGGACGTTTTTCTTCGTCAAAAATACCGTTGCGTTGACGTACGTCCCCTGCCGACCGTCCATGTTCAGGTAGTACGCCTGCGGCATGACCGTCAGGGCCAGGTTCTCCGACAACTTGACGTTGGCCAGCGTGCCCCGTAGGGCCACGAAGTGGGTGCGCCGGATGGCGTCCTGGCTCAACCCGCGCGAACCCAGGTACTGAACGCCGATGCTGGCATTGGGGCTGAAAAAATACGTCGGGGTCACCTCGCCCGCCGCGTAGCGTTGGGCCGTGAAGTACTCCTTCGCCACCCCTTCGGTGCTGACTGAGACGGTCCTGAACACCACCGACGGGTGCGCCCCGACGCTCATTTTGAATTTCGCGCCGTCGGCCAGCTTGTAACGCCACCAGAAAATAAACGACCAGGGCTTGCCTTCCATCGCGAAGCGGAGCATGGGGTCGAAGCTCAACCGGCCTTTGCCAAGCGACAAGTCGAACAACAGGGCGGGCTTGCCCAGCATGAAATTGGGCAGCAGCGAAATGCCGTTGTTGGTGGCCGTGATCACGCCCGAAAAGTGGCTGGTGGCTTTGGTGCTGTCCGCCGATTGTGAAAACACGCGTTGGCCTGCCAGCAGCAGAACCACGAAGAGCAATTGGGTAAAATTCGTTTTCATGAACCGCGAGCGTTGGAATGACCATGCAAAGGTCACTGACGCTCAGGCCCAGCCTTAACGAATTTCAAAGCAAAACTTACGAATTTCAAACAGCCCGCTTCGCGTCAGGGCCAGAGCAGCGCCACCACCCCCGCCAGCAAATACTTCCGCAGTTCTTCCAGCGCCCGGAAAATCAAATTGTATGCCGACTGCTGGCTCACGGCCAGCACCTCGGCCACCTGCCGGTAATCGAGGCCCTCGAAGTAACGGAGCTGCACGGCCTCGCGCTGCCGGGGTGGCAGGCGGTCGAGGCAGCGAGCCAGGCGGTCGAGGCGGTGGATTTCGTCCTGGTTGTGGATCAGTTCGTCCTCGGCCGAATGCGTGGCGTGGGCGGTGGTTTCAACCGGATTATAGCCCAGCGCCGAATCGACCGGAGCGAGGCGTTGCTGTTTCTCAACCTGATTAAAAATCCGGTTTTTGAGCGATTTGATGAGGTAAAACTTGATGGAATCCGTGTCGCCGAGGCGTTCGCGTTTCGTCCAGACCTCCACGAATACGTCGTGGAGGCAATCGCGCACGAAGTCCTCGTCGGGCCGCAGGCTCATGCCGTAGCGGAAGAGCGTCTGGAGGTGCTGCCGGTACACGGCGGCGAAGGCGGCCTCGTCGCCTCCTTTGAATTGCTGCCACAAAACCCGGTCGTCGGGCTGGGGGTGCGAGGCCATGATGCGTTGCGGGGAAAGCCGGGGCGTTTTGGCAAAATGGGCCGAAAAAATAGCATCCATCGGCGATGGGAGGGTAAAAATAGCCGCCTTTTTCGGAAGCCAACCGCTGCCCCGTCAATTCTACAGGAAGTTTACGGAAACGTACAGAATTTTGACCGCCTGTGCGGGCGCTTCAACCAAATTCAGGCAAAATCCGAGGGCTCGGAGCCACTTTCTCCAAAATTCATGACCGGAGGCATCGCTTCAGCCCGTAACTTCCGAGGCCGTTGGTCTCTTCCCCGAATCCGTTATGAACCCCACCCTCGACGCGCAGGTGTCGCGCCGCCTGACCCGGTACTACATCCTGGCCCTGACCGCCGTGGCCCTGCTGACGCTCTCGGGTCAGGTCGTGATTCAGTACTCCCTCAGCGACGTGCTCGACGACGCCCGCGTGATCAACATCGCCGGGCGGCAGCGGATGCTCAGCCAGCGCCTCACCAAGCGGGCCATCCTGCTGAGCCGCCCGGACATCTACCTGCCCGGTGTGGAGGCGTATGCCCACGATTTCGACGAAATTCTGGCCCTCTGGAAAACCTGCCACGAAGGGCTGAAGAACGGGCAGTTGCACCAGGAAAACCAAACCATCCACGTGCGCGTCAGCCCCGCGACCGCCGCGATGTTTCGCCAGCTTGACCCGCATTTTTCGGCCATGTTCGGCGGGTTTCGGCAACTCGCCGACCGCCTGCGTCGCAACCAGTCGGCGGGCAACGACGCCCTGCGCCAGGTGCTGGTTCACGAGCGCGACTTTCTGCGGCTGATGGATGCCATCGTGTTTGAATACGACCGCGAAACCAAGCAGCGCGTGGACCGGGTGCGCAACATCGAATTCACGTTGGCGGTCATCACCTTTGCCGTGCTGTTTCTGGAAGGGCTGTTCGTGTTCCGGCCCGTGGTGGCGCACACCGGGCGGGTCATTCAGCGGCTCATCCACTCGGAAGCGAGCCTGCAAACGGCCAACAATCGCCTGAGTTTCGCCAACCAGTCGCTGCTGCAAACCCAGGAAGCCCTGCTCCGCACGGCGGAAGAAAAATACTTGCTGGAGCAAAAAGAAACCAAAACCCGCTCGGGGTCGCTGCTTGAGGGGCAGGAAGAAGAGCGCCGCCGCCTGGCCCGCGAACTCCACGACGGCATCGGGCAGATGCTCACCGGCCTGAAGTTGCACACCGAGCAACTGGGCAGCGCCGCCTTCACCGAAAAGCAGCGCCGAACCTACGACGAACTCCGCCACCTGCTACACGAAACCATCGAAAGTACCCGCACGGTGGCCTACAACCTAATGCCCTCAGTGCTGAGCGATTTCGGCGTGGCGGCGGCGCTCCGGCTGCTGGCCGAACAAACGGCCAAGTCGTCGGGCATTCCAGTGGAATTTTCCGGTCCCGAAACCCTCCGCCTGACCGATTCAGTCGAAACGGGCTTGTACCGCATCGCCCAGGAGGCCCTGCATAACGCCGTCAAACACGCCGGAGCCAAGCACATCACCCTCGGGCTGGAGCGCAGAACGAACACGATCCTGCTCACGATCGAAGACGACGGCCAGGGGTTCGACACCCGCCGCAAACGGGGCAAGGGCCTCGGCAGCGGCCTGCGCAACATGCACACCCGCGCCGAACTGCTCGACGGTTCGCTGAAGATTTCGTCTGAACCCGGACGCGGAACGCGGGTTTTGGCTAAATTACCGGTGTGAGATGCAAAAAACGTCAAATGCTCAATGTTCAATGAATTGAAAAACAGGCTTCTGCTTGCTTCATTGAGAATTGAGCATTGAACCGCGCGGCGGCCGCATTGAACATTCTCTTCCCAATCATGAAAATACGCCTCCTCATCGCCGACGACCACGCCGTGGTGCGCAAGGGCCTGATGACCCTGCTCGAAGACGAACCCGACCTCGACATCGTCGGCGAAGCCACCGACGGGCAGGACGCCGTCGAGAAAACCGCCGCCCTCCGGCCCGACATCGTGCTGCTCGATTTGACCATGCCCCGCCTGTCGGGACTGGAAGCGGCCAGAATCATGACCAATCGGCACCCGGCCACGCGCCCGTTGGTGTTTTCGATGCACAACAACCAGGAATACATCGTCAACGCCGTGGAAGCCGGGGCCTGGGGCTACCTGCTCAAGGACACGACGAAGGAGGAAATTCTGCACGCCATTCACGCCGTAGCGGCGGGCGAGAAGTATTTTCCGCCCCAAATCTCGGTGGCGCTGGCCGAGGCCTTGCAGCAGAAAAGCCGCAGTCGCCCGTCAACCAAACCCGCCACGGGCCTGAGCGTGCTTTCCCGCCAGGAGCGGCACATCCTCCAGTTCATCGCCGACGGCCTCAGCAGCCGTGAAATCGCCGACAAGCTGGGCCTGAGCATCCGCACCGTGTCGAACCATCGCGCCAACATGCTCCGCAAAACAAAGGTGAAAAACACCGTCGAACTGGTGCGGCTGGCGCTGGAGGAGCGGAAGTAGGTGCTGGAAGGAAGGCAAGATGCTGGATAAAATTCAAGATACTGGATATGGGTTGAATGCCTCAACCATCCAGCATCCAGTATCTTGCCTTTCATCCAGCATCTGGTTTTTCATCCAGCATCTCATTCACCATGAATTCACCTGAATCTCCCCACCCCATCGCCACCGGAACGCGCATCGGGCACGTGCATTTGAAAGTCGCCGACCTGGAGCGGGCGCTCGGGTTTTACTGCGGCGTGCTGGGGTTTAGCCTCACGCAGCGTTACGGCGCGGGCGCGGCATTCATTTCGGCGGGGGGCTACCACCACCACATCGGCCTTAACATCTGGGAGAGCGCCGGGGGGCTGCCGCCCGCGCCGGGCACAACGGGCCTCTACCACCTGGCCATCCTCTACCCCACCCGCGCCGACCTGGCCGACGCCCTGCGGCGGCTCATCGCCGCCGACATCCGCCTCGACGGAGCCGCCGACCACGGCGTCAGCGAGGCACTGTACCTCCGCGACCCCGACCAAAACGGCGTCGAACTCTACTGGGACCGCCCCGCCGACCAATGGCCCCTCGACGCCGACGGCAACCTGGCGATGTTCACCCGGCGACTTGATTTGGAGGGGTTGCTGCGGGAAGCACCCAAACCTGAGTGAGGCCGGAAGGTTTTCTTAAAGATTTTTGAGAAACGGAAATCCAAAGCGGTTTCAACGCCCGTATGTCTGGCCGTAACCGGTTCACACAGACACACTTTCCAAAAACTCGTTTCTCAAACAATCCCATGAAAAAGATTGCATTGCTGGCGGCTTCGGTCCTGCTGGCGGGGGCCTCGTTTGCCCAGGGCAAAATGGACAAAACCGTTGAAGTCGGCGGCGCGCCGATGTACCCGTCCAAAAACATCATCGAAAACGCCGTCAACTCCAAAGACCACACCACGCTGGTGGCCGCCGTGAAAGCCGCCGGGCTGGTCGAAACCCTGCAAGGAGCCGGGCCGTTCACGGTCTTCGCCCCCACCAACGACGCCTTCGGCAAACTCCCTGCGGGCACGGTTGAAACCCTCGTGAAGCCCGAGAACAAAAGCACGCTGACCAAAATCCTGACCTACCACGTGGTAGCCGGTCGCCTCGACGCCAAGGAACTGGCCAAGCAAATCAAAGCCGGTGGCGGCACTGCCACGCTGAAAACCGTGGCCGGCGGCACGCTGAAAGCCTCGATGAAAGGCGGCAAACTGCTGCTGATGGACGAAAAAGGCGGCACCTCGACGGTGACCATCAAGAACGTGTATCAAAGCAACGGCGTCATCCACGTGGTGGACACGGTGGTGCTGCCGGGGTAAAAATTTGTCAGGAGGAAGGGGAGGAAGGAGGAGAGGGACGAAAGGGGAAATTTAAGTACCTTCAAGTTCCCTTTCCTCCTTCCTCCCTTTTTTCCCCGTCCCACCCTCGCAACCATGCCCACCAAAATCATCCACAAGCACCGGTTGGCCACGCGCTGGATGCACTGGCTGAACTTTCCGCTGCTCACGATCCTGATTTGGAGCGGCCTGCTCATTTACTGGGCCAACGACGTGTACGAACTTCGTTTGGGCGACTACACGCTCCTGCGCTTTTTCCCCGACGGGTTTTACAAAGCCCTCAACGTGCCTTACCGCCTGGGCGAAGGCATGGCCTACCACTTCGTGTTCATGTGGGCCTTCATGCTCAACGGGTTGCTGTACGTGCTCTTCACCTTGATTTCGGGCGAATGGCGCTACCTCGTGCCGGGCAAAGGTGCGCTCCGCGACAGTTGGCACGTGGTGCTGCACGATTTAGGATTACGAAAAGAACTGCCGCCCCAGACGAAGTACAATGCCGCCCAGCGGGTGGCCTACTCGGCCATCATCGTCATGGGCCTGGGCAGCGTGCTGACGGGGTTTGCCATCTACAAACCCGTGCAACTGGGCTGGCTCACCGCCGCGCTGGGCGGCTACGAAGCGGCCCGCGCCGAGCATTTCATCCTGACCATCGGCTACGTGCTGTTTTTCGTGATCCACCTCGCGCAGGTGATTCGGGCGGGCTACAACAATTTTCGGGGAATGGTAGCCGGTTTTGAAATCGTGCGCGAAAAAGAACCCCAACCCACCCAGCAAACCCAGGAATCATGAAAACCGAACACGTCTCCGACCAGACCGCCAAAAAATACACCCGCCGCACCTGGCTGGCGTTCCTGGGCTTTTTCGCCGCGGGGGGCGCGGGCTGGGCCGGGTGGAAATGGCTGCAAAACCAACCCCTCGACGGGGGCATCCGGGGCGGCATTCGCCAGCCCCTGCGCGACGCGCTCAACGCCAGCGAAAACGTGTTCACCCGGTTTTTTAAAAGCTCCCGGCTGGTGAAGGAATTTCCGAAAGGGGAAGCCGTGGCCAAACCCCGCGTCAACGGCAACGTGGGCCTCGACCCCGACCTCTTCGAGGTGGCCGACTGGAAGCTGAACGTCACCAAAGCCGACGGCAAAACGCTGGAGGTGAGTTTGGACGAGTTGAAGAAATTGCCGAAAACCGAAATCACCTTCAGCTTCAAGTGCATCGAAGGCTGGAGCCAGGTGCAGCACTGGGGCGGAGTGCGCTTCGCCGATTTTGCCCAGCACTACGGACTGGCGAAAGAAGCCGCCCTGCCCTACGTGGGCATGAGCACGCCCGACGAAGAATATTACGTCGGCATCGACATGCCCAGCGCCCTGCACCCGCAGACGATCCTGGCTTACGAACTAAGCGGCCAACCCCTGACCGACCTCCGCCACGGCGCGCCCCTCCGGCTGATCATCCCCGTGAAGTACGGCGTGAAAAGCCTCAAGCGCATCGGCACCGTGTTTTTCAGCAACGAAAAACCGGCGGATTACTGGGCGGAGCGGGGGTATGATTACTTTATTGGGTTGTGAAGCGCTGACCTACGGAAACTGGCTGTAAACCACATCGCGGGGCAGAACGCAGCAAAAAATCACCGTATCGCCGTTAATTTCAACCCCAATGCGGTACCCTTCAACCCGAATGCGCCCCCAGTTTGGATGATAAACCAAGCGTTTAAAGCTAGGAATCTGCGAAAAATCTTCGGCCTGATAAGCCGCGTCGAAAGCTGCTTCGATTTCGTCGAAAACGTCCAGCGAGCGGATTTTCTCCAAATCCTGCAAAAACGTTTTTTGACGTTCACCTTCATCGGATCAAGCGGCTGCGCAGCCGAGCAAATTCCGCCTTCGCTGCTGCGTAATCGATTGTTGGGGAATCGTGCCGTATGCCTGCGGCGATGGCTTCCTCCTCTGCCTGTTCGTACTCGTCTACCGTCAAGATGCGGATGGTTTGGCCGTCCGCCGAGTTGAGCAAATGTTCCTTGAACGCTTGGCCCTGCTGGGTGTCTTCGTCTAGTTCGAGTACGTAGGTCGCCATGGTATCGTAGTTTTTCAAAATTAAACCGATTTTCGATGAAAATCGCCACCCGCTCATGGTCCTCCGCACCCCCGAAGCCTGCTTCGCTAACCTGCCCGATTACCCGTTTCAACCCAACTACGCCACCGTCGGTGAAAACCTGCGGATGCACTACGTGGACGAAGGCGAACCAACCGCCCCGCCCGTGCTGCTGCTCCACGGCGAGCCGACGTGGTCGTTTTTGTACCGTAAAATGATTCCCGTGCTGACGGCGGCGGGCCTGCGGGCCATCGCGCCGGATTTGGTCGGGTTCGGAAAATCGGACAAACCCACCGACCCGGCGCTGTTCACCTACCAGCGGCACGTGGACTGGCTGGCGGAATTCGTCGAAAAACTGGATTTACGCGAAATCACCCTCGTGTGCCAGGATTGGGGCGGGTTGCTCGGGCTGCGGGTGCTGGCCGCGATGCCCGACCGCTTCGCCCGCGTGGTGGTGGCCAACACGGGTCTGCCCACCGGCGACCGCCCCGCACCCGAAGCCTTCCGGCAGTGGCAGCAGTTTTCGCAGACCGTGCCCGAGCTGCCCGTCGGGAAAATCGTGTCGGGCGGTTGCGCCCTACGGCTTTCGCCCGAACTCATCGCCGCCTACGACGCGCCCTTTCCCGACGAAACTTACAAAACCGCCGCCCGGCGCTTCCCCGCCCTCGTGCCCACCACGCCCGACGACCCGGCCGCTGAACCCAACCGCCAGGCCTGGCAAGTGCTGCAAACCTGGAACAAGCCCTTCCTGACCGCCTTCTCCGACGGCGACCCGATCACGGCGGGCGGGGAGCGGGTGTTTCAGAAACTCGTCCCCGGTGCGGCGGGGCAGCCTCATGTAACCATCGCCGGAGCCGGGCATTTTTTGCAGGAAGACCGGGGCGAGGAATTCGCGCGGATTGTCACGAAGTTTTGCAGTTGAAGACTCCCTTACTTCACCGTCACCGCCGCCGGAGCCGGGGTGGGCACGTGAGCCACCACGCTGTCGAGGTTGGCGAGGCCCTTCTCGAAGTCGGGGCCGAGCATCTTGTCCATCATCAGGCCCATGTACCTGCCCACCACGAAGGGGCGGCTCATGTCGCTGTCCATCGTGATGGTTACTTTGGTGCCGTTGCCGTCGGGCTGGAAGTGATACCCCGATTTCGACGTGCCCATGCCCTCGAAGTCGAGGTCGGCTTCGACGAGTTCGCCCGGCAGGCTTTTCGTGACGGTCAGCTTGCCGTTGCCCACGTTGGGGTTGGGGCTTTTCCAGGAATACCACGCGCCCTCGCCGTCGGGTTTTTCGCTGAAGACGTAGGTCGTATTTTTGGGGTCGATGCGGTGCCAGGGCGACCAGGTTTCCCAGTTTTTGAGGGTGTTGACCTGGGCGAAGGCCGCTTCGGGCGGCCCGGCGAGGGTGCGCGAACGTTCGACGTGGACCTGCGACGGCAGGAAAAACGAAATCAGCACGAGCAGCACCAGCAGCCCGGCCAGCACCAGACCGATTTTTTTAAGGAGTTTCATGGAAAACGTGGGTTTAGAGGGTTTGAAACCGGGGAAAGTTTCTAAACTTTTTTCCGCATTTTCAAGCCTCGAACGGCTCTTTTTCCGAAAATCACCCCACCTGCGTGACTGACATTCAGGACCTTCTGCGAGCGCACTGGGGCTACGAAGGTTTCCGGCACCTCCAGGAAGACATCATCCGCGCGGTGCTGGCCGGGCGCGACACCCTCGCGCTGATGCCCACAGGCGGGGGCAAGTCGCTGTGCTTCCAGGTGCCCGCCCTGGCGATGGAAGGCGTGTGCGTGGTCGTGTCGCCGCTGATTGCCCTCATGAAAGACCAGGTGGAGGCCCTTCGGCGGCGGGGCCTCAAGGCCGTGGCCGTGTACTCGGGCATGAACCGCCGCGAGATGGACATCGCGCTGGACAGTTGCATTTACGGAGACGTGAAATTCCTCTACGTCTCGCCCGAACGGCTGCAAACTGAGCTGCTGAAAGTGCGCGTCCGGCAGATGAACGTGTGCCTGCTGGCCGTCGACGAGGCCCACTGCGTGTCGGCCTGGGGCTACGATTTCCGCCCGCCGTACCTGAAAATCGCCCAATTTCGCGAGCTGGTGCCCAAGGCCCCGCTCATCGCGCTCACGGCCACGGCCACCCGCGAGGTGAAGGCCGACATCCAGGAAAAACTGGGGATGCGCGACCCGGCCGTGTTTCAGCAAAGTTTCGCCCGGTCCAACCTGAGTTATTCGGCGCTGCTGGAAGAAAACAAAGAGGCAAGGTTGCTAAAAATGCTCCAAAAAGTGCTCAGCCCCAACGGGCTTGGAGCGGCGGTGGTGTACGTGCGCAACCGCAAGCGCACCCAGCTCATTGCCCAGGAACTAGCGCGGCAGGGCATTCCGGCCACGTTTTACCACGCGGGCCTGAGCCATTCGGAGCGCTCCACCCGGCAGGATGCCTGGTTGAAGGGCACCGTGCGCGTGATGGTGGCCACCAACGCCTTCGGCATGGGAATCGACAAACCCGACGTGCGGCTCGTCGTCCACCTCGACCTGCCCGACACGCTGGAAGCCTACTACCAGGAGGCCGGCCGGGCCGGGCGCGACGGGCAGAAAGCCTGGGCCGTGGCCCTCTACGGTCCCGCCGACGCGAAGGACCTGGAGCGGCAGGTGGAGCAGAGTTACCCCCCCGCCGAGTCGGTGAGGAAGGTGTACCAGTTTCTGGCGAATTTCTTCCGGCTCGCCGTGGGCAGCGGGGCGGGGGCCAACTTCGAGTTCGATTCGGCGGAATTTCAGGGCACCTTTGGCCTGCACGCGACGGAAACGTTTTATTGTTTGAAAACGCTGGAGAAAGAAGGCTACATCCAGCTCAGCGAGGCGTTTTACCAGCCCTCCAAACTGCATTTCAGCGTGGACGCCCGGCAGTTGTACGAGTTTCAGGTGAAAAACGCCCGCTTCGACGCCTTCACGAAACTGCTGTTGCGGATGTACGGGGGGGAACTCTACTCGGCCTTCGTGCCGATTTCGGAGGCGGCCATTGCCAAAAACTTCCGGGTGCCCGTGGGTGAGGTGCAACAACTGCTCCACCAGCTCGTGGCCATGCAGGTGGCCGATTACGACCCCCAGCGCGCGAAGCCGACGCTCACCTTCCTGGTGCCCCGCCAGGACGCCACCGCCCTGCGCCTCGACATCCGGGGCATCGCCCTCCGCCGCCAGCGCGACCTCGACAAGGTGCGGGCTGTAATCCGTTACGCCCAGCAAACCCGCCGCTGCCGGACGCAAATGCTGCTGGAATATTTTGACGAACACACCGACGCGGAATGCGGGATTTGCGACAACTGCCTGGCGAAAAAACGAGGTGGCTCCGACCTCCCGGTCGGAGCGGCGGCCGGAGCACCGGTCGGCCTGCCCAACGAGCGGGAACGCATCCTGACTGCCCTCGGCTCCGACGGCATGACCGTCCACAAGCTCATCGCCACCCTGGCTCCGCGCAACGAAAATGCCCTCGTCCTGCTCCTGCGCGAACTGGTGGCCGAAGGCACCCTGGCTTACGACGCGCTGGGGAATTTGCGTAAGTCCTGATTTAGGCTGTTTTTAGCTGCATGAAGCGAGTTCTTCTCTTTCTCTGCGCTGGCTTGGTGAGTTGCGCAGGAGCTAAATCCCGGAAATTCCTGACTCAGACGCGATTGCATCGAACAATCGCCGTAATGCCCGCTGTTTTTTCCGTTTTTGATTCTCCTTCGGCTTCCGACCTGTTTGATCCTTCCCCGCGCAAAAAGCCGTACAAACCGCTGACTTGGAAGGCGGCTTCAAAGTCCTGCGCAAACTGCGAAGCGTATGCATTTGAACTCCAGAATACCATCCACCGTCTTCTGACCGCCAATTCGGAAAAATACCGTGTGGTGCTACTATCTTTAGACGACACAAACGCCCGGCTTGAGAATCGTTTTTTCAAGATGGAAAATTTAACGCACAAAAAGGCTTCAGAATTAGCTCAGGAATTAGACGTCGATGCGTTGCTTGTGCCAACGGTTGGCCTTTCGTACCGACTCGAACCTAACGTGGAAATACCCTTCATGCTTCCTCTTTCCTCCGGCACTACGCTGGGGGCCATTGGGCTTGGTGTCGCCAACGAGCGGTGGTTTCCCCGCAGCCTTGAAATCAAACTGTTCAATGGCCCGGAACCAGGCCTGTTGTGGGGTATTGGTCAGGAAAGGGACTACGACATTCCTTATTTCCAAGTGTGCAACCAAAAGAATATTCTCATCGAACTGCCCGAAGTATTTCCTTACCGCACATCAGCAAGCCGGTCTACTTTAGACGAGTATTATCCCGGACTGCGCTGATTCTTCGGCTGAATTTCTCTGAAAATAGTTTTAGACCCCTGCTTCCTGCATGACCGGTCAACGCTCCGCGCCTCCCTACGACGACAAAGCCTGGTTCTCCGTTCTGTTTACGCTGAAACGCGCCGACACCACGCGCCGCCTGGCCCCCCTGCTGCTGGGCATGGCAGTGTACACCACGCTGGTTTCCGTGGCCGTCATTCGGTGGTTTCACGTCGCCGACGGGGTGGACTGGGGCAACATCGCCGTCATGCACTCCCTGCTGGGTTTCGCCATTTCGACCCTGCTCGTGTTTCGCACCAACACGGCCTACGACCGCTGGTACGAAGGGCGGCGGCAGTGGGGAGCCCTCACCAACAACGCCCGCAACCTGGCCATCAAACTGGCACACATCCTCGAACCCGACGACGAGGAAGACCGCCGGTTTTTCCGGGTCATGATTCCCAACTTCGCGTTTGTGCTCAAAAACCACCTCCGGAGCAAGTTCTTGCCCGGAGAGTGGGAAGCCATTCCCGAAGCGCCCGTCAGCGACATCAACCCCGATTGCCACGTGCCCAACTACGTGGCCGCCCGGATTTTTGGGAAGATCGACGAACTCTACAAGCGGGGCGTCATCCGGCCCGAGCATTTACTGGTGCTCAACCTCGAATTCCAGGCCCTGACCGACATCACCGGGGCCTGCGAGCGCATCCGCAACACGCCGATTCCGTACTCGTACAGTTCCTTTCTGAAAAAATTCATCTTCGCCTACTGCCTCACGCTGCCCTTCGGCTACGTGATGACGCTCCACTACTGGATGATTCCGGTGGTGGTGTTCATTTTCTACGTGCTGGCCAGCCTGGAGCACATCGCCGAGGAAATCGAGGAGCCTTTCGGCACCGACGCCAACGACCTCGATACCGAGGCCTATTGCGCCAACATGCGGCGGCACGTGGGAGAATTGCTGTGATTTTTTGGAACGAAAAAAGTTAACCGCAAGGAAGCGCAAAGGCGTTACCGCAAAGGACGCAACGAACGTCTTCGCGTGCTTTGCGCAAAAACTTTGCGTCCTTTGCGGTTAAATCCGTTCACCACAAAATCCTAAAACTTCATCCAAGCTGAACCCATGCCCACCAACCGGGAGCTTTTCCAGCAACTTCTCGACGAACTCCAATCCAAAACCGCCCAAACCCAACTCGGCGGTGGACCCAAAAAAATCGACGACCACCGCAAAAAAGGCAAACTCACCGCCCGCGAGCGCATCGAGTACCTGGTTGACGACGGCTCCCGTTTTCTCGAAATCGGCCTCTTCGCCGGCGAGGGCCTCTACGCCGACGAAGGCGGTTGCCCCGGCGGCGGGGTGGTGGTGGGCATCGGGTACGTGAGCGGACGACAGGCCGTCATCGTCGCCAACGACGCCACGGTGAAGGCCGGGGCCTGGTTTCCCATCACCGCCAAAAAGAATTTGCGGGCGCAGGAAATCGCGATGGAGAACCGCCTGCCCATCATCTACCTTGTCGATTCGGCGGGCGTGTACCTGCCCATGCAGGCGGAGGTCTTCGCCGACAAAGAACACTTTGGGCGAATTTTCCGGAACAACGCCCGCATGAGCGCCGAAGGCATCGTGCAGATTGCCGCCATCATGGGGCCGTGCGTGGCGGGCGGGGCGTACCTGCCCATCATGTCCGACGAGGCGATGATCGTCGAAGGCACGGGCAGCGTGTTTCTGGCCGGGTCGTACCTCGTCAAATCGTCCATCGGCGAGGACGTGGACAACGAAACCCTCGGCGGGGCCACCACGCACTGCGAAATTTCGGGCGTGACCGACAACAAGTACCCCGACGACCGGGCCTGCCTCGACGCCATCCGCCGCACGATGAGCCAGTTGGGCCACGAACCCACCGCCGGGTTCGACCGGATTGAACCCGCTCTTCCTGCCAAAAATCCCGACGAACTCTACGACCTGCTCCCCGTGGACCGCATCAAACCCTACGACATGCGCGCCCTCATCGAGCGCTGGGTGGACGGTTCGGAGTTTGAGGAATACAAACCGCTGTACGGCAAGACCCTGCTCTGCGGCACGGCGCGCATCGAGGGTTGGGCCGTGGGCATCGTGGCCAACCAGCGGATGATGGTGAAGGCGAAAAAAAGCGGCGGAGCCGGGGCCGAAATGCAGATGGGCGGCGTGATTTACTCCGACTCCGCCGACAAGGCCGCCCGCTTCGTAATGAACTGCAACCAGCGGCGGATTCCGCTGCTTTTTTTGCAGGACGTGTCGGGGTTCATGGTCGGCAGCCGCTCCGAGCACGGGGGCATCATCAAGGACGGGGCCAAGCTGGTGTCGGCCATGGCCAATTCGGTGGTGCCGAAATTCACGATCCTGGTGGGCAACTCCTACGGCGCGGGCAACTACGCCCTCTGCGGCAAAGCCTACGACCCGCGCTTGATTTTCGCCCTGCCCACGGCCCAGATGGCCGTGATGAGCGGGGCCTCGGCGGCGAAAACCCTGCTCCAGATTCAGACGGCTTCGCTCAAAGCCAAGGGCCAGCCCACCACCCCCGAGGCCGAACAGGCGCTCCTGACCGAAATCACCGACCGCTACAACACCCAACTTTCGCCCTACTACGCCGCAGCCCGGCTCTGGACGGACGGTATTCTGGACCCGCTGGAAGTGCGCAAGGCGATCTCGATGGGCATCGAAGCGGCCAACCACGCGCCGATTACCCGGCGGTACAACGTGGGGGTGATTCAGACGTAGGGTTTGGCTACCTTTACCGAAGCAACAACCCCCACGCCGCATGGAAGCCGTTCAGAATCAGCATCAGACGCCCATTCCCAGCCTGCCGGGGCAGTTTCTGGTGGGCAACACGCTCCAGTTCACCCGCGACCCGCTGGGGATGCTGCTCAAACTCCACCGGGAGTACGAGCGGATTGTGAAAACCCGCCTCGTCGGGCGCGACATCTACGTGCTCACCCACCCCGACGACGCCAAGCGCGTATTGCAGGAGGCCAACCGGAATTACCACAAAAGCGAAGCCTACCGCGTGCTGGGTATTTTTCTCGGCAACGGTCTGCTCAACAGCGAAGGCGATTTCTGGCGGCGGCAGCGCCGACTGGCCCAGCCCGCGTTTTACAAACAACGCCTGGCCCTGCTGGCCGACACGATGGCCGCCGAAGGCCAGCAACTGGTCGAAAAATGGCGAAGTCATGATCCCGCCAAGCCGGTGGACGTGTCGGTGGACATGATGGAACTGACGCTCAACATCGTCACGAAGGCCCTCTTCGGCACCGACGTGAGCGCTAAGCTCACCGGCATGTCCGAATCGCTGAACACCATCATCGAGTTTGCCCACGAAACCCTCGTCTCGTTCATTCGCATCCCGCTCCGCTACCCCACGCCCCGCAATCTGGCGTTCAAACGGGCCGTGCAGCGGGTCGAAAACCTGATTTACGACATCATCAACGCCCGCCGGGCCGAACTCGACGCCAACCCCGACGCCCGCCACGACGACCTGCTCGACATGCTCCTCCGCGCCCGCGACGAAGACACCGGCGAGGGCATGACCGACCAGCAACTCCGCGACGAGGTGACAACGATTTTCATGGCCGGGCACGAAACCACCGCCGTGGCCATGAACTGGACGCTATACCTCCTGGCCCAGCACCCCGACATCGCCCGGCAGGTGCGGCGCGAAGTGCTCGACGTCGTCGGGCCGACGGCCCCGCCCGGCTACGACCACCTGCGCGAACTGAAGTTTACGATGCAGGTCATCCAGGAATCCATGCGGCTCTACCCACCCGCCTGGCTCATCAGCCGCCGCTCCCTCGGCCCCGACCAGTTTGGCGAGTACGCCGTGGGCGAAAACACGTACGTCTTCATCAGCCCCTACGCCCTGCACCGCGACCCCACGCAGTGGGCCTTCCCGAACGCCTTCCACCCCGATCATTTCCTCCCCGAGCGCCAGCGCGACCGGCACCCCTACGCCTACATTCCCTTCGGCGGCGGGCCGAGGCTGTGCATTGGCAACAACTTCGCCCTGATGGAAATGCAGATTCTGCTGGCCCAGATCGTCCGGGCTTTCGACGTATCCCTGGCCACGCCGCACCAGGAGGTGGAGGCCGAAGCCAGCGTGACGCTCCGGCCCAAAGGCGGGATGAAGCTGCGGGTGAGAGCGGTTTAGAATGTTCAATGGGTTGAAAACTGCATTTCAATTAAAAATTGAACGTTGCGCATTGAACATTCTCCTGCTCCTCCGGGTAAACTTCCCGCCGTCCCGCCTTTCTGCGTAGTTTTGTTTCCCGAATCCAACCTAGTTCCGTTTTCCCATGCACAAACCACTGCTCCGCCTCGCCGCGGCCGGTTGGCTGGCGCTGAGTGTCGTCCTGACGACCGCCGCCCAGCGCCCGATGGCCTCCGGCGGAACCCCCGAAACCACCATCCCGCTGACCGACCTCTCGGCCTTTAAAAACGCCGGGGCCAACTGGAAAATCGCCGGCGACGTGAGCGCCGATTTGACCAAAAACGAAACGCTCAACACCACGCCCGGCACTGGCGTGCTCGTCAACCAACCGACGAACGAGGCCAAAACCAACCTCCTCTCGGCGATGGAGCACGGCGACCTCGACATCGCCTTCGACTACCTCATCGCCACGCACTCCAACTCCGGGTTTTACCTCCAGGGCCGCTACGAAATCCAGCTTCTGGACAGTTGGGGCGTGAAAACCCCCGCCTACGGCGACAACGGGGGCATTTACAAACGCCGCGAGCTGCCCTCGGGCCGCCTCTACGAAGGCCACGCCCCCCGCACCAACGCCAGCAAGGCCCCCGGCCTCTGGCAGCACATGGAAATTTCCTTCCAGGCCCCGCGCTTCGACGCTTCCGGGAAGAAAACCGCCAACGCCAAGGTGCTCCGCGTGGTGCTCAACGGCGTGGTGCTGCACGAAAATGTCGAACTCACCGGCCCCACCGGCGGGCCGATTTCCGAGCAGGAAGCCCCCACGGGCCCGTTCATGATCCAGGGTGACCACGGCGCGGTGGCCTTCCGCAACTTCACCTACCGCAGTTACACGGGCAAAGCGCCCACCGTGGGTCGGATTGGTTACAAAACTTACGCCGCCGACGACAACGAGACCTTCGCCAAAATCCCGGAGTTCACGAAATTGAAAACCGTCGCCACCGGCACCACCGACGACCTCACCTACGACGTGGTGGACCGCGACAACAACTTCGGCGTGCTGCTCAACGGCACGCTCAACGTGCCCGCCCCCGGCCGGTACACCTTCCGCACCGACTACGGCGGCCTGATGCGCATGACCCTCAATGGCAAGCCCCTCTTTGCCGAACAAGGCCCGCGCATGGCCTCGGCGGAACTGCCCGCCGGGAACGTGCCGTTTGAAATCGCCTACGTGAAGCGGGAGGAATGGGTGCGCCCCGCCCTGGGCCTGTACGTCGAAGGCCCCGGCTTCCGCGAGGTGGCCCTGCACTCGGTCGGTTCCATGCTGGCCGCGCCGCCCACCGACCCGATTCTGCTCGACGCGGGCAAACCGACCATCCTCCGGAGTTTCGTCGATTATTTCAAAGACGGCAAACGGCTCAAGCGCATCGTCCACTCCGTCAACGTGGGCACGCCCGAGGGCCTGCATTACACCTTCGACCTCGACAACGGTGCCCTGGCCCAGGGCTGGCGGGGTGATTTTCTCGACACCACGCCGATGTGGAACGACCGGGGCGACGGCTCCTCCCGCCCCCGGGGCGTGGTGACGGTGTTCAACGATCTGCCGTCGTTCGCCGTGCTGGCCGACGCCAACGCCGCCTGGCCCGAGTCGATGGTGGCCGAAAACCCCGTTTTCCGGCCCCTGGGCTACGACGTGGACGCCGCCCAGATGCCCACCTTCCGCTACCTCGCGCACGGCACCGAAGTGGAAGACGCCATCCGCCCCGCCGACGGAGGCAAGGCCCTCAGCCGCGAGCTGACGGTCAAAAATCCCGCCGCCAACCTCTACCACCTCGTCGCCAGCGGCAAAGACATCGTGCAGCTCCAGCCCGGCCTCTACGCCGTCGATGGCAAAAGCTACTACGTGAAAGCCGACGGGGCCACGCTCCGCACGGCGGGCGGTCAGCAGCAACTGGTCATGCCGGTGAAGGGCGGGAAGATTTCGTATTCGTTGCTTTTTTGAATTATGGAAAAGCGCATCCAGGAAGTTGAGGAACTGGTCACCACGCTCCGGCGGGATTTCGGCGAATTGCAGCGGCAGATGTTCGACGGCGCGGTAGACCGCAAAGAACTTAAAGCCAGCGTGAACGACCTTGAAGTGCAAGTCGCCCGGCTCGCCCGCATGGTCAACCTCGTTCACCAACTTGCCGTCAGCACTTCCGACGGCCAGGAGTTTCTGGTCAAAAAACTGGACGAACTCACCATTCAATTCACCCGGATGGAGGAGGAACTCACCGACGTGAAGCGCACGGTTTTCGAGCACACGATTTTGCTCAAAAACCTGCGGCGCGACGTGGAGCAAATCAAAGTTGACGTGGCCGAACTCAAATCGGACGTCGCCCAAATCAAAACCGACGTCGCCGACCTGAAAACCGGCCAAACGCAAATCCTGGAAGCCATCCGCAACCTCCAACGCTAACATTCAACCATGTTTTCGATAAAACTCCCCAAACCCGCCCTGCTCCTCGCCGCCCTGGCGCTGGCGGGCCGAACCCTCGCCCAGGACTCCCCCGGCGAAGGCGATTTCTACAAAATCGTGAAGGTGCCCGTGCCCGAGGGCGTGCTGCTCGAAGTGGGCGGCGTGGCCACGTTGCCCAACGGCAGCATGGCCGTTTCGACCCGCCGCGGCGACGTGTACACGATTGAAAACCCCACGGGCCGCACGCCGTACTTCCGCAAATTCGCCTCGGGCCTGCACGAAATCCTCGGGCTGGTGTACAAAGACGGCTCGCTCTACTGCGCCCAGCGCGGCGAACTGACCCGCCTCACCGACCGCAACGGCGACGGCGTGGCCGACCGCTACGAAACCGTCCACGCCTGGCCCGTGAGCGGGCACTACCACGAGTACAGCTTCGGGCCGAAAGTCGCCCCCGACGGGAGCTTTTTCGTCAGCGGCAACGTGGCCTTCGGCGACGAGGAATGGTGGCGGGGCGAAAGCCGCGTGCCCTGGCGGGGCTGGATTTTCAAAATCACCCCCGAGGGCCAGCTCGAACCCTGGGCCACGGGCGTGCGCTCGCCCGCCGGGCTGGGCATGATCAACGGCGAATTGTTCTACGCCGACAACCAGGGCGACTGGATGGGGTCGGGGGGCATCTGGCACGTGAAAAAAGGCGCGTTCATGGGCCACCCGGCGGGTTTGCGCTGGGCGGGGCAACCCAATTCGCCCGTCAAACTGACCACCGAGCAACTCTACGCCGAAGTCGGACCGCGGCAGAACCGCAACTCGCAGGGCCGGGCCATCAAACCCGAGAACGACGCGAAGGAAACGAAGTTTGCCACGCTTTACGAACTAAAGCAGAAGTTTCCCGAAACCCAACTGCCGCTGGTGTGGCTGCCGCACGGCGTGCTGGGCATTTCCAACTCCGAAATCATTTCTGACGAGACGAAGGGCGCATTTGGTCCCTTCGCCGGGCAGTTGTTCATCGGCGACCAGGGCCAGAGTAAAATCATGCGGGTATTCATGGAACAAGTCAATGGCGAGTACCAGGGCGCGGCCTTCGACTTCCGGAGCGGCTTCCAGTCGGGCGTGCTGCGCATGGGCTGGGGCAAAGACAATTCGCTCTTCGTGGGTGAAACCAACCGGGGCTGGGGCTCGGCCGGCGACGCGGGCGAGGGCCTGCAACGGCTCGTGTGGACGGGCAAAACGCCGTTTGAAATGAAGGCCGTGCGGGCCATGCCCGACGGCTTCGAGGTGGAATTCACGCTGCCCGTCGACCCGAAATCCGCCGAGGATTTGGCCTCCTACGCCGTGAAAAGTTTCATCTACAAATACCACCCCGTGTACGGCAGCCCAACGGTGAACGAAACCACCCACGCCGTGAAAGCCGCGAAGGTGTCGGACGACGGCCTGCGCGTGCGCCTCGCCGTGGACGGCCTCAAGCAGTACCACATCCACGCCCTGACGCTCGACGGGGTGCGCGAAAAAGCCCGCTCCTGGAGCCTCGTCCACCCCACGGCCTACTACACGCTCAACAACATCCCGACGGGCGAAAAAATGGCGATGACCGGGGCTAGCACGCGCAGTTCGGCCACGGCTTCGGCGGCGAAAAAACCAGCGCCGGGAGTCACTGCCGCCAAACCCGGTAAACCGGCGGGCGTGGCCAAAGTGCCCACCTTCGCCGAGGTGCAGCCCCTGTTGAGCAAGTACACCTGCCTGGCCTGCCACAACGCCGACAAAAAGCAGGTTGGCCCGGCCTACCGCGACGTGGCCAAGCGGGGCTACTCCAACGAAAAAATCGTGGACCTGATTTACAATCCCAAGCCCGAAAACTGGCCCGACTACGCCACGCCCATGCCGCCCATGCCGCAGGTGCCCCGCGAAGACGCGCTGAAAATCGCCTCGTGGATCAATTCGCTGGGCAAAAAAGCAACGTCGAGCACGAAGCCAACCCCATAAATTGGATCATCCGCGCTGAGACTCAACTGGCCTAACCCGCTGGTTGAGTCTTTTCATTTTCCGGAAAATGCGTACCTTGTCCAACCTGTCAGAGGCTCTTTTTAAGCTGATTGCATGCCCCAATCTTTACCTGATTCGCGTTTCTCCGCCGGGGAACGCGAGTCGTCTTCAGCCGCTGCTTTACTCCGACACCGGAACAATTTTGACTTCATCCGTTTCGCGGCTGCCGCGTTGGTGATCGTTGGGCACGTTTATCCAATGACGGGTAACGAAGTTCAGAATACGTTCATCAAACATTACACGGGCCTGTTCCCGGCGGGGCACGTGGGGCTGTTCACGTTTTTCAGCCTGAGCGGCTACCTGATTGCCCAAAGTGTCGAACGCAGTTCGTCGGCGGCTAATTTTTTGTGGAAACGCGTCCTACGCATCCTGCCGGGTCTGGCGGTCATGCTGCTGCTGTCGGTGCTGGTCATCGGGCCGGTCGTGACCACCCTGCCGCTGGCGGACTACTTTTCCAACCCCGACACGTGGCGGTACCTGCTTAACCTGAAATTGTACCCGCACGTACCCGAAAGCGTACCGGGGGTGTTTGAAAATCAACCTTCGCCCCACCTCAATGGCTCCCTCTGGACGCTGGCGTACGAGTTTACGTTTTACTTAGCCACGCTGGCGGTGTTCGGGTTGGGAATGTTTCGCCGCAGGGAGGTATTGCTGGCGGGTTGGTTGGTGTTGTGGCTTTCGGCCTTGTATTGGTACCCCCACGCCGAGTCGCAGCTTCGCGTGCCGGGGCTGCACCTGCGGGCCACGTTCGTGCTCAACTTCGGGCTGTACTTCGGGGCGGGCACGCTCGCGTACCTGTACCGCGACCGCCTGCCGTACCGCTGGTGGCTGGCGGTGATGGCCCTGGTGCTCTGGCTGGGGTTGTTTCAGATGCCGTGGGTAGCCGGAGTTTTCCCTCCCGTGGTGTTCTTCTGGCTGCGGTTTCTGGCCCTGCCGTACCTGGTGTTTTACTGTGCATTTCTGCCGGGACGCCTCAACCACTTTGGGCAGCGGGGCGATTTTTCGTACGGAATGTACATTTACGCCTATCCCGTTCAGCAAACTCTCATCTGGGCGCTGGGTGCGGATGCGCCGATGGAACTGCTGGTGGCGCTGTGCTTTACCTGCACGCTGCCGCTGGCCTGGCTTTCGTGGAATCTCGTGGAAAAACCGGCCCTACGGTTGAAAAACCGGCTCTGAACGCCCATCGTTCAAAGCCCCACATTCACCCGCACGCCGGGATACACGTTTTTGAAGAACCCGTTCCAGTACAGTTCCGGCTCGATTTTGCTCCAGCGGAAAATATTGACCGTGCCGGCGAAGCGAAAGGTGTTTTTTTCGAAATAATCGCCGTTGCGCCGCAGGAGGTAGCCCACTGTCATGCCGCCCATGTTGACGCGCTCACGGGTTTTGACCCACGGTTTGAAAAACAAAATCCCGGCGTTCAGAAACGAATTGTGCACGATGCGCGACGGGCCGCCATCGGGACGGTTCTGGAAGAAAAAGTACTCGTGCCAGCCCAGGCGCGCCCCCAGTCGGCCCACGCCGGGAAATAAGGCCAAATCGCCGATCAGCGCCGTGTAGAGTTGGTTGCGGGCCACGCCCACCCCCACGCCCGGCGAAATGCCCAGCATGGGTTCGTTGAACCCGCCCACCCGCCAGCGGTTCCGCAGGGCCGGGTCGGGCGTGTAGTTGCTGCGGTAACGAGGCTGAAACAAATCATGGCCGGTGTAGCCTCTGGCCCCGGCGATGGCCCGCTCGATTTCGCCATTCAGGCCCTGCCGAGTCAGTTCTTCCACGTCTTCCACCCGGTTGAGCAGGAAGTAAAACCGCACGTTGGGGGGCAGTTCGAAAGCCGGTTTGGTCGTCCGGGCACTGGGTGCGAGGAGCCGTTCGAGAATCAGCGTGTCCTGCGCCGTTTTCACCTGCACCGGTTCGGCATTGGTGCGGAACTGGTAGGTTTCGGTCGGTGCCGGAAACCGGCTCACGCGCACCGTCCGGGCACCCTGGGCGTCGAGGGTGTAGAGCACCCGGCGGGTGTCGGTCGTACCGGTCGAGTCGCGCCAGAGCCGCAGGTCGGTGACGAACAGCCGGAGGAGCGAGTCGAGGTTGCGGTGGGCGGCCAGTTCGGGCCAGGTATTGAACACAACGACGAGGCGGTTGCGGTTGGGCAACTCAATCTGGTACTGGCTGCGGCGGGGTTCGCCGGGTTCCTTGATGGGTTCGCGGAGCGAAATTTGGGCAAAAGCGTGCCCGGCAAGGCCCGTCAGCAGGCCCGCCAGCAAGAACAGTCGGTTCATGGAAAAATCAGTCTGGTTTTTTGGTAAGCATGAAAATGTGCGGCGTTTCGCCTGCGGCGGGTTGGAGGACGGAAGGAAATCCGAACGTCACCCGCGCCGTGGCTTCCGTGCGGGGCTGTTTCGTCGGAATCGTTTCGTTCGAGGGCAGTTCGTTGGCGTGCACGATGCGGAAGCGGGGCTGAGCGCGGGCCTTCTTTTTTTCCGAAAAAACAGGTTTGACCACCGCCACGACGGATTCAGCGACGGGTTGCGGAGAAGCCTCCGGTGCCGTTGGTATCACTGGAGCCGTTTCGGGCAAACCGGGCGCAGGTTCTGCCACCGGTTTCGCCGCCCGCCGGGGCGCTGCTTTCGCCGTGACGGTGGGTTTTGCCGAAACAATCCGTCGCTCCGCCCGCGTTGCGACTTCCGCAGCCCTAACCGTCGGCGCTGCCGCGAGTCGTTCCGGCTTTGGGCGGACTTTTCCAGTCGCAAACTGGCGGGTCGGAGTCGCCGTTTTTTCTGCCGAAAACAAAACCCAGGCACCCAAGCCCGCCAGCAGGGCCAGCAACCCGCCCGCCGCCACCCACCAACCCGTGAACCGGCGGCGGGGGCGCAGCCGCCGGTCGAGGTCGCCCCAGAGCGCGTCGGCGTCGAAGGCCGTGCCGGGCGGAGGCGCGTCGGGAAGGCCGTCGAGGGCGGTTTTGAAGCGATTATCGAGTTCGTTGAACATGGTCGTAACCGATTTCATGGAGCCGCCGCTGGAGCAGGGCGCGGGCCTTGCTCAACTGGCTTTTGGAGGTTTGTTCGCTGATGCTCAGTCGTTCGGCAATTTCGGCGTGGCTGTAACCTTCGAGGGCGAAGAGGTTGAACACCGTCCGGTAGCCCGTGGGCAGTTGCCGGACGAGGTCGTACAGAAATTCCGCGTCAAGACCGGCGTCGGGCAGACTTCCGGCGTCGGCCTCCGCGTCGGTGCCTTCGTCGAGGGCCACCCAGGATTCGCGTTTTTTTCGCAAAAACTGAAGGGCCTCGTTCACCATCAGCGCCTTCAGGTACGGCTCGGAGGGATTTTCGCCGCGGGCCTCGATGCGATTAACGTTCCGGAAAAACTTCATGAACCCCGTCATCAGCACGTCGCGGGCGTCGTCCTCATTTTGCACGTACCGCAGGCAGAGCCGGAACAGCCGGTGGGCGTAGCGGTCGTACACCCGCTTCTGGGCGAAGGCGTTGCCGTTCTGGAGTTCCCGGAGTAATTCGTGTTCCATGCGAGGGGTTTCAGGGGGCAATATGCCGACGGCGGGGCGGAGGTTGCCTGGGCGGAAGAAACTTTTTTGCACCGGGCCAAGTATTCCGTAACATCGCGGCCACCATCCCGCTTTCTTTCCGATGCGAACGTTTCGGCTGACCGTTTGTCTTTGCTTTCTTCCTTGGATCCTTTTCGCCCAAATCAACCCCGCCCGCGTCACCATCGCCCGCGACGGGTACGGGGTACCGCACATTTTCGCGCCCACCGACGCCGAAGTGGCCTACGGCCTGGCCTGGGCGCACGCCGAGGACGATTTCAAAACCATCCAGCAACTCGTTATGCCCGCCAAGGGGCGGCTGGGGCGGGAAATCGGCAAAAAAGGAGCCGCCGCCGATTACGTGGTGCAACTGCTCCGCGCTCCCGAACTGGTGGATTCGCTGGGCGATACGGCCCTCTCGCCCGATTACCGGGCCGTGCTCGAAGGCTACCTGCAAGGACTGAACGACTACGCCCGCGCCCACCCCGGCGAGGTGCTGCAAAAACGGCTTTTCCCGATTACACTGACCGATTACCTGCGCACCGTCGTGCTGTCGCTGTCGGTGATTTCGGGGGTGGACGACGCTTTGCAGCAAATCTACGGCGGGCGGGTGCCGACGTTGGATTTCCTGAAAGCCACCGGCTCCAACGCCATCGCCGTCCACCGCAGCAAAACTGTGGAGGATGAAACCTTCCTGGCCATCAACTCCCACCAGCCCCTCGAAGGGCCCGTGGCCTGGTACGAAGCCCACCTGTGCAGCGACGAGGGCTGGAACATCCTCGGCGGGTTGTTTCCGGGGGGCGCGACGGTTTTCCACGGCGTCAACGAGCACCTCGCCTGGGCGCACACGGTTAATTACCAGGACCGGCTCGACGTGTACCAACTCCAGACCGACCCTGCCCGCCCGAACCAGTACCTCTTCGACGGGCAGTGGCTCAGGTTGGAGAAAAAAACGGTAAAACTCCGCGTGAAGGGCCTGCCCATCGCTGTGAAACGCAAGGCGTACTGGAGCCGCTACGGCCCGACGGTGGTTACCGGCCGCGGTACGTTTGCCATCCGCACCGGGGCGTTCATGGATTTTCGGGGCATGGAAGAATGGTACCGGATGAACAAGGCCCGCAGTTTCAGCGAATTTTACGCCGCCCTGAAACCCGTGTATCTGCCTATGTTCAACATCGTGTACGCCGACCGGGACACGATTTTCTACGTCAGCAACGGCAAAATTCCCCTGCGCGAACGGGGCTTCAACTGGCGCGGCACCCTGCCGGGTAACACCTCGAAAACGCTTTGGACGCATTTTCACCCGCTTTCCGACTTGCCGCAGTACGTCAACCCTCGGAGCGGCTACCTGTTCAACATGAACCACTCGCCCTTCAACGCCACTGGGCCGGACGACAACCTGAAACCCACCGCCTTCGACCCGACGATGGGCTACGAACGCCACGACAACAACCGCAGCACGCGCTTCGTGGAGCTGATGCGGGGCGTCGAAAAACTCGACTACGCCCGCTTCAAGCGCCTCAAGTACGACCTGCAACTGCCCCAAAAATTGGCCTACGCCTGGGCCGATTTCAACCCGCTCTTCGGCCTGAACCCCGCCGAAGCGGGCGACGTGCACGACTTGGTCGAAACCCTGAACGCCTGGGACCGCCAGGCCACTACTGCCAGCCGGGGGGCGGCGATTTTCCTCCGGTTCTACAAATTCTGGGAAAGCCGAAAACCGGCTTCGGCCAGGATGACCGCCGCCGATTGCCTCGAAGGCCTGCGGGCGGTGAAAGCGGACTTTCTCAAAAATTTCGGAAAATCCGACCCGACGCTGGGCGAAACTCAGAAGCTCGTGCGCGGCTCGGTCGAACTGCCCCAGCCCGGCCTGCCCGACGTGATTTCGGCGATTTACACCGAGCCGCACCGGGGCGGCACCTGGCGGGCCACCCAGGGCGAGTCGTACATTAGCTTGGTGCGGTTCCCGAAAAGCGGCCTGCCCGTCGTCGAAACCGTCAACTGCTACGGAGCCTCCAACCGCCCCGACAGCCCGCACTTCGCCGACCAGATGGAGCTGTTCGTGAACCAGAAAACGAAACCCATGACCCTCGACAAAGCCACCGTGCTCCGGGAAGCGAAGCGGGTGTACCATCCGGGGGAATGAGGCTCTTTTTAACCGCAAAGCCGCAGAGGTTGACGCGGAGGAAACGGAGCAATTCTCTGCACTCTCCGCGTCAACCTCTGCGGCTTTGCGGTTAAAAAATCAGTTGGCACGTCGTTTTATTTTCGGAATCAGCCCACCACGCCGCCGGTTTTGCCGTTATTACCCCCAGTTACCCGTTCAATTTTCATGAAAAAAATTGCTTGGCTTTTGCCGCCAATCCTGCTGGCGGCCTGTTCGTCGTCCGATTCGGGGCAGGTGCGGGAAGAATCGGCCCAGGTGGCCGCGCCCAACACGGCCGCCGTGGTGTTTTTTGATAAATCGTTGAGCGTGAACCCCAACGACGCGTTCGTCCGGCAGAAGTACCAGCAGGCCCTGACCAAACTGATTTCAGAAAACATCCGTGGCAAAGGCGACCGGCTCGACGTGTATTTCATCCACGACAACACGGCCAAGGCCAAAGCCCTCGAACGCGTCAGCCAGTCGGAGAAAGAAGACGTAAGCAGCGCCAACCAGACCGACGCCGAGGCGGCGCAGACCTCCTTCGAGGTTTCCCTGCAAAAAGAGCAGCAGAAGTTTCTGCGCGAAGCCTACACCCAGATGGTGGCTCCCAACGCCTCGCGCAGCAACCGCTACACCGACATCCAGGCCAGTCTGCCCATTCTCGACCGACTGGCCGAGCAGGGTTTGCAGGTGCGGGCGTACTACTTCAGCGACATGGTCGAGAGCATGCCCGGCGCGGGGCGGCGCGATTTCCACACCACGCCGCCCACGAGCACCGATCAGGCCCAAACCTGGGCCAAGCAAGACGCCGAACGCCTCAAAAATACCCTCACGCACCTGTCCGATGTGGAGGCGTTCCTGGTGCTGCCTTTCGCTCCGACCGCCTCCAGCAAGGTCAACAACCCCCGCATCACCGAATACTGGGAAACGCTGTTCCGCGAACTGGGGGTCGGCAAGCGGTTGGAGGAGGTGTATTGAACCATGATGTAGAGGATTCAGAAGGATGATTAATTCATCTTTTCATCCTTCTGAATCCTCTACATCATGGTTCATTCCGGTTTACCGTGCCGAAGCCCGCCACCACAAGCGGCTGCTCAAATTCGTCGCTGGTCAGGTAGAGGGTTTTGCGGCGTCCCTGCCCGCTGGCGTCGAGGTAGCGTACTTCGTAACTCTGCACGCTGCCCTTGCCGCCCGGGGCATTTTTGGAGAAAAGTGGCGCGGCCCCCAGCCGCCGGTAGCGAACGGGTTTGTTCTGGCCATCGCGGAGCAGGTCGAGGTAGGTTTCGATGTTTTCGCGCTCCGAGTTGGCCCCGACGCCCACTTTCACCGGATTTTCTTTCGTCAACCCATACTTCGGGTCGAGCGAAAGGGCCCCCAGGCGCAGCAGGGGCTGGCGGTTGGGCGGGGCGGGAGCGGGTTCTTCGCTGCAGAGGGCCACTTTCGGTTCGGCCAGGGCCATGCCCGCCGTTTGGGCGGCTTTGAAATCGGCGCAGGCTTTGTCGCGCTGGTTGAGGAGTTCGTGGAGCAACCCCCGGTTGTAGAGCGCGTCGGTGAAGCGGGGGTCGAGTTTCAGGGCGGCGTTGAAATCGGCTAACGCTCCGTCGTAATCGGTCAGTTTCTTACGGGCAATGCCCCGGTTGAGGTACGATTTCTTCGCTTTGGGGTTAAACTGGATGGCTTTTGTGAAATCGTCGATGGCCGCTTCGTATTCCTTCAGCAGGGAGCGGGCCGTACCCCGGCTCTGGCGCACGGGGTAGTCGTCTTTCAGGGCCAGCGACTGGTCGAAGAGGACGAGGGCGTTCTGCAAATCGCCGACCTGGGCGCGTTTGAGGCCCTCGTCGAGCAACGCTTTGGCGTCTTGCCCTAGGGCCAGGCCGACGGCAAACAGCGAAAAGTGGATGAAGAGCAGCCAGCGTTTCATGCGGTGGAAGAAGGTTGTTGGCAACAAAAAAAACTGCGTTGTCCGAAAGCAACGCAGTTCGCAAGGTTTTAGTCTTTCAACCCGATCCGCTGGTTACACCGCGGGTTCCTTGGGCCGATTGGCCAGTTCGACGATCGTCCGGATGGTGGTCGTGAAGCCGTCCTGCGAGGCGGGTTTGGTCAGGAACCGGTCGGCCCCCAACGCATAACAGGAATCCGCGTCTTCCTGGGCCGACGAAGTCGTCAGTACGGCCACCGGGATGGAACGGAGTTGCGGAGCCGACTTGATGAGTTGCAACACCTCGCGGCCGGGTACCTTGGGCAGGTTGAGGTCGAGCACGACCACGTCGGGCTGCTGAACGAGGCCCCGCAGGTAAGGCAGTACGCCGTCGCCCTCCATGATGACCTCCAACTGGCAAGCCACATCGTTGTCTTCCAGGGCGTACTCGAAGAGGTCGATGTCGTCCGGATCGTCTTCGACCAGCAAAATATTCAGGGCTTCTTTCATGCGGTGTGAAATCGTGGGGTGACGGGTTCCGGTTGAACAAAGTAAACCACCCCGACGGAGGAAACCAAAACGGCGCTTTCAACGCGTTTGTTCTGAACAACGCCTGGGAGTACCGTTTGTTTCAACAAAAATTTTCAAATCACCGGTGTGTCCAGCTCCGCCAGCGAGGCGGCGATTTCCTCCGACGTGATTTCCTCGTCCACCAATTTCCCCGACAGGTAGGCGTCGTAGGCCGCCATGTCGAAGTGGGCGTGGCCGCAGAGGTTGAACAAAATCGTTTTGGAAACGCCTTCCGCCTTGCACCGCTCGGCCTCGTCAATCACCGTGGCGATGGCGTGCGTGGCTTCGGGCGCGGGAATGATGCCCTCGGTGCGGGCAAACAGCAGCCCGGCCTCGAAGCAGCGGTTTTGCTTCTGCGATTGCGCCTCGATCAGCCCGTCGTGGAGCAACTGGCTGACGATGGCCCCCGCCCCGTGGTAACGCAGGCCGCCCGCGTGGATGGGCGAGGGGACGAAAGTGTGCCCGAGCGTGTACATCGGGATGAGGGGCGTCATGCCCACCGTGTCGCCGAAGTCGTAGCGGAACTGCCCGCGGGTGAGTTTGGGGCAGGAGGCCGGTTCGACGGCGATGCAGCGGATGTTTTTGCCTTCGTCAAAATTCAATCTTAAAAATGGAAACGAAATGCCCGCGAAATTGGAACCGCCGCCGAAGGGGGCCACGACGATGTCGGGCAAATCGCCCGCTTTTTTCAACTGCGTGATCGCTTCCAGGCCGATGACCGTCTGGTGCATGAGCACGTGGTTGAGCACCGAGCCGAGGGCGTACTTCGTATTTTCGTCCATCGCGGCCATTTCGACGGCCTCCGAAATGGCGATGCCCAGGCTGCCCGGCGAGTTGGGGTCGGCGGCGAGGATTTGCCGCCCGGCGGCCGTCAAATTCGTCGGTGAGGGGTACACCTTGGCCCCGTAGGTGTTCATCACCATTTTCCGGTAGGGCTTCTGCTCGTAGCTGACCTTCACCATGTACACCTCGCACTCGATGCCGAACAGTTGGCAGGCGAAACTCAGGGCCGTGCCCCACTGCCCCGCGCCGGTTTCGGTGGTGATGCGCTTCACGCCCTCCTGCTTGTTGTAGTACGCCTGGGGCACGGCCGTGTTGGGCTTGTGCGACCCGGCGGGGCTGACGCCCTCGTACTTGTAATAAATTTTGGCGGGGGTGTCGAGGGCTTTTTCGAGGTTGTACGCCCGGTAGAGCGGCGTGGGTCGCCAGAGTTTGTACACGTCGCGGACTTCCTCCGGAATGCCTACCCACTTTTCCTGGGTCACTTCCTGCTTGATGAGTTCCAACGGAAACAGGGGTGCGAGCATCTCCGGCCCGATGGGCTGTTTGGTGCCCGGATGCAGCGGCGGCAGGGGCTTGTTGGGCATGTCGGCCACGACGTTGTACCAGGCTTCGGGGATTTCGGCTTCGGTGAGCGTGATTTTGCGGGTCATGATGCGTGGTTGAGGTTTTCGGAAACGGCGGGCAAGATAGCAAAAACGGCCTGAACCCACCGGCAGGGCCTCATCGGCAGGCAGGGCGTTTTCTTCACCCCCCTTCAGCCCTACCTCAAATGCCGTCACGGCTACATCATCTTCCGTCATGGCAAAACCCGCAACCGTCAGGGCGTTTTCATCAACCCACACGGCTACATCAACAACCAACACGCCATTTCCTGCAACAAACACGCAGAAACCCGCAACTCACATGCCGACATCGGCAACCCGCACGCATAAACCCGCAACCCACGGGCCTACATCGGCAACCCACGGGGTATTTTCCGAAACCCACACGCAAAAACCCGCAACGACGGAGGCATTTCCAGCAACAACCACGATGTTTCCGGCAACTCACCCCGCTTCATCCCCATCCAGCCAGGCATTTTCCCCAGTCAGGGTGCCACTGACCGGCATGAACTGCCCCACCCTGGCAGACCGGGAGGCTTCCCCAGACGCTCAGAAGGCGTCCCGAAATCTCAGGACGCCTTCTGAGCGTTTCGATGCCGATAAAACCGGTTAGGTCAACCAAGTATCACGCCGCCAGCCTAGCCTCCACCCGCAGTTCGTAGCCCAACCGGCGCATGAACGTTTCGCAATCTTCCCAGAGCAGGCCAAAATGTTCAACGTCAGCCAGGCCGAGCCGACTGAGCACTTCCGTCAGCAGTTCCGTGTCGGCGGCGTGGAATTGCCCGTCCATCAGGGCGTTTTCGGCCCAGTTCACCAGGTGGCTCAGGGGCAGTTCGTGGTGCAGGTAGGCCAGAATTTTCTGGGCAACCAGTTGCTTGGTGATCATGGCTTCAGTTTTTTGTGGCCGGTGTCAACGGGATATTTCTCGTGAATTTCAACCAGAACTCCCTGGTCGTTATAAATTTCCTGCACAAAACGAACGGTTTCTTCCTCAGCAGTGACCTCCTTCACGTACTGCGCCGACCACCCGCGCCGACCGGCCACTACGAGCCGGTACACGCGCCCACCGTTGGGCAAGGTTTCCCAGGATTTAAACTTTCGCTCGTTTTCAAGGCGTTTGTCCACCGTTAAAACTACGTCGTTTCTCGGAAACAACCGCCTCAGCACTCCGTCGCACTCAGCGCCAGGCCGGCTTCGGAGGTTTCCTTGTATTTTTTCGACATGTCGCGGCCCGTGGCGCGCATGACTTTCACCACGTTGTCGAACGAGATTTTCTGCAACTCGGGGTCGCCGGCCATCGCCAGCAGGTAGGCGTTGTAGGCTTTGGCCGCGCCCATGGCGTTGCGCTCGATGCACGGAATCTGCACGTAGCCGCCGATGGGGTCGCAGGTCATGCCGAGGTGGTGTTCGATGCCGATTTCGGCGGCGGCTTCCACCTGCCTCAGGGTGCCGCCCAGGGCGTGGGTGAGCATGGCCGCGCCCATGGCCGAGGCCGTGCCGATTTCGCCCATGCAGCCCATTTCGGCCCCCGAAATGCTGGCGTTGTGCTTGACCAGAAACCCGACGACCGCGCCCACGAGCAGCCCTTCGCGCATCTGCCGGGGCGACAGGTGAAAGTGGTGTTTCATCAGAAACGTCAGCCCCGGAAATACCCCCGACGCCCCCGACGTGGGGGCCGTGACGACGATGCCCCCGGCGGCGTTTTCCTCCGACGCCGCCAGGCAGTAGGCGTTCAGGAAGAGCAGGAACGAATCGGAAGCGACGGCCATTTTTTTCGCCCGTTCGTACAACACCGGGGCCTTGCGGCCCAGGCGGATGCTGCCCGGTAACACGCCCCGCGCCCGCAGCCCCCGCCGCACCGACTGGTGCATGGCGCTGAGGATGGCGTCGAGGCCGTCGTTGATTTCGCGCTCGGTGCGGCCCGTGAGGGCTTTTTCGTTTTCGACCAGCACCTGCGGCAGACTCAGGCCGGAGGCTTGCACCTGCTGGGCCAGTTCGCGGAAGGTCGCGTAGGGAAAGCGCGGCGTCCGCGCGGCCTGGGCTTCGGGCAATGCGCCTTTCCGAACGATGAACCCCCCGCCTACCGAGTAGTACTCCTCCTGCAAAACCATCGCCCCCGCGCTGTCCACGGCTTTCAGGATCATCGTGTTGGGGTGCGGAAAGGCGTGCTGGCCCCGGTGAAACCGGAAATCAGCGGCTCCCACGGCGAGGTTCGTGCCGGGCAGGCCGAGGGGGTAGGTTTCGGCCTCGTTTTTCAGCAACCCCAACAACGCCTTCGGGTCGCAGGTGGCGGGTTGCCAGCCGAGCAGTCCGCCCACGATGGCCCGGTCGGTGCCGTGGCCTTTGCCCGTGGCGCTGAGCGAACCGTACAGGTGAACCTGCACTGCCGCGAGGGTGGCCCGCGTGCCGTCGGGCAGGGCCGCGAGGCGTTCGCGGAAATCAAACGCGGCCTTCATCGGCCCAATCGTGTGCGAACTCGACGGGCCGGGACCGATTTTGAATAAATCAAAAACCGAGGTGGTGATGGACATGGCAGGAAATTTTCAGTCTGCTGAGGAAGTCGTCGCGGTTGTTTTAACAACGAAGAAACGAAAAATAGTCCCTCCGTTGCCTAATCCGCGCCGGGGAGAAAGCCAACCCGCCGGTTGACTTTCTTTAACAGCGCATTCCGCTTATTTTTGAACCCGCAACCGTCGTTTGGAGTTTGACCACCGCAACCGTTGCTTTTGCCATGAAAACCCTTCGCTTCACGAGCCTCCTACTGCTGACCGGCATGTTGCTCACCGCCTTCACGGGCCGCCCGGTCGTGCGCCCCAACGCCGAACCGGCCAAAGTCACCTGGGAAATGCTGCGCGACGTGACGTTCAAGAAAAAATGGTATCCTGAAGAAAGCATCTACATGCTCTACCCGACCTTCGGGCCGGCCGTGTCGAAGCTCGATGGCAAAGAAATCACCATCAAGGGCTACCTCGTGCCGGTGGACGTGGAAAGCAACCAGTTCGTGCTGTCGGCCTTTCCGTACAGCCAGTGCTTTTTCTGCGGGGGCGGCGGGCCGGAGTCGGTCATGGCCCTGAAACTGAAAAAGCCCGGCCGCCGCTTCAAAACCGACGAGGTGCAGACCTTCAAGGGCACGCTCAAGCTCAACGCCTCGGACATTTACGAACTGAACTACATCCTGCAAAACGCGGAGGTGTCGTACGAGTAGCGTCAGTCAACAGTCGTCAGTCGATAGTGCAATCCATTGACTGACGACTATCAACTAACGACTGTCGACTGAGATTCCGGCGACGTGGTTGAATTACCGCGTCGCCGGTTTTAGTTTCGGCCCCACATCCACCTACCCGCATTTTTTATGAAAATCGCCCGCCTCGGGTTGTACGTGCTGCTGGGCCTGCTGGGGCTGATGGTGCTCTTCCTGGCCGTCAGCCTGGCACCCGCTTCCGACACGCCTTACCTCCAGACTGAAGCCTACCTCGAAACCCGCCGGAATTTCGACAACCTCAAGCCCCTGCCGCCGCAGCCACCGGTCGATTCGTCGAAAACCTTGCCTCAGCCCATTCCCATGCTCCGGGCGGGTTGGGCGAAAGTTTCGCTGACGCCCTCCAATCCCACGCCCACGGCGGGCTACGGCGTGCGCAACGGGCAGCCCTACGGTGGCATCCACGATTCGGTGTTCGTGCGAGCCGTCGTGCTCGAAAACGGTCCCGTCCGCACGGCCCTCGTCAGCGCCGATTTGCTCATCATTCCGCCCACGGTCACGGCGAAGCTGAAGGAAAAACTGCCCTCCCTCGGCCTGACCCTCGAGCAAACCTACCTCGGCGCCACCCACACCCACAACAGCCTCGGCGGCTGGGGCGAGCGACTGGCCGGGCGGGTGTTTGCGGGGGAGTTCAACGCCGCCACCGTCGATTTCATCACCAGCCGCATCCTTGAAGCCATCGTGGTGGCCCAGCGCCGGATGATGCCCGCCCAGACCGGCTATGCCCAGGTGTACCAGGCCGACATGGTGCGCAACCGCCTCGTGGGCGACGACGGCACCGTCGATGCATTCATCCGGATGCTGAAAATCCGGAAAATAACGGGCGAAACGGCCCTGCTCTGCACCTACGCCGCCCACTCGACGACCATCGAACCCAAGCAGGTGGTGCTCTCCCGCGACTGGCCCGGTGCGCTGGTTGATTCGCTCGAAAAACAGAAAACGGTCAATTTCGCCCAGTACATGGCCGGGGCCGTGGGCAGCATGGCCCCGCTCGAAGAAGGCAAAACCGACTGGGAAGAACTCCGCAACATGGGCCTGGGCCTGCAACTCGAAATCCAGCGGGTCATCCGGCAGATTCCCCTCCGCACCGACAACACGCTCTACGCCGTTTCGCTGCCCGTGAGCCTCCGTGAACCGCAGTGGCGGGTGTTCGGCAACCTGAAAATGCGGCACTGGCTCTGGCGAAAAGTGTACGGTGATTACCCCGTCGAGTTGAAAGCCCTGCGCGTGGGCAACACCCTGTTCATCGGCGCGCCCTGCGACTTTTCGGGCGAACTGATGGCCGACCTTTCGGCGAAAGCCCGGCAGCGGGGCCTCAACCTGATCGTAACCAGTTTCAACGGGAGCTACATCGGCTACGTAACCCCCGACAAGTACTGGAGCCGCGACAGCTACGAAACCTACACCATGAACTGGTACGGGCCGGGCAGCGCCTCGTTTTTCACTCACTTCATGGAGAAGCTGATCCGGCTGCTGTCCTGACGCAACGATTTTGTGAGTAACTTGCGGGCCGATTGGAGGGTTGTTGGTTGGTGGTTGTCGGTTGCTGAAAAACGAACAACCGACAACCACCAACCAACAACTAAAAACCAACCACCTAACGAGCAATTTCCGTCATGAATACGTCCTATTTGCCTTCCGATTACCTGCCGATTGTCGTGCAGTTGCTCGCCGCCATTGGCTTCATCGTGGGGTCGATGCTGGTGTCGCACTACGTCGGGCCGAAGCGCCACGGCAAGAAAAAAGACGACCCCTTCGAGTGCGGCATTCCCGTTGAGGGCGACGCCCGTACGCCGATTTCGGTCAAGTACTTCCTCGTCGCCATCCTGTTCGTGCTGTTCGACGTCGAGATCATTTTCCTCTACCCCTGGGCGGTCAATTTCCTGGACTGGATGAAAGAATCCCGCGAAACGGCCCTCTTGATTTTCGGCGAAATGATCGTCTTCATGGGCCTGCTGCTGGTGGGTTTTTACTACGTCATCCGCAAGGGCGTGCTGAAGTGGGCGGAGTGATCCCAACTTTTCACCCTCAAAAACCGTTACGAATGCGCCACAAGACACTTCCAACATGAGCGATATTCAAGCAGTCAAAGCCCCGCAAATTGAGTCCCCCGAGGGCTACCAGGGCGAGGGCTTTTTTGCCACTCAACTCGATAAAGTCGTGGGACTGGCCCGGAGCAATTCCCTCTGGCCTCTGCCCTTTGCTACCTCCTGCTGCGGCATCGAATTCATGGCCACGATGGGCTCGCACTACGACTTGGCCCGGTTCGGGTCAGAGCGGCCGAGCTTCTCGCCCCGGCAGGCCGACATGCTGATGGTGATGGGCACGATTGCCAAGAAAATGGGGCCCATCGTGAAGCAGGTGTACCTCCAAATGGCCGAACCCCGCTGGGTGATCGCCGTGGGGGCCTGCGCCTGTTCGGGCGGTATTTTCGACACGTATTCCGTGCTCCAGGGCATCGACCGCATCATTCCCGTCGACGTGTACGTGCCCGGCTGCCCGCCCCGCCCCGAGCAGATTCTCGACGGGGTGCTTCAGCTCCAGGAAATCACCCGAAATGAATCCATCCGCCGCCGCAACCTGCCCGAATACCAGGCGCTGATGGAGTCGTACGCCATTCAGTAAAACGTTGTTCGTTGTTTGTTGCTCGTTGTTCGAGAAAGACACGAGCAACAAACAACGAACAACGAACAACGATTTATCGAATGCTCACCAACCAGGAAATCGCCGAGGACCTCGTTCGGCAGTTTGGAGAAGACGGAATCACCAACCCGGTCGAACACTACGGGATCCTGAACGTGGAAACGACCGCCGACCGGATCATTGCCGTCGTCGAGTACCTGCACCGACACCCCCGCTTCAAGTTCAACTTTCTGACTGACATGGCCGGGATTCATTTCCCCGACGCGAAGGGCAAGGAACTGGGCATGATTTACCATTTGCACAGTTGGGAAAACAACGTGCGCGTGATGGTGAAGGTGTTCGTGCCGATTGAGAACCCCGTGCTGCCCACGCTGGTTAACGTCTTTGCCTGCGCCAACTGGATGGAGCGCGAAGCCTACGACTTTTTCGGGTTTCACTTCGAAGGCCACCCCAACCTCATCCGCATCCTGAACGTGGAAGAAATGGACTACTTCCCCATGCGGAAGGAATATCCCCTCGAAGACGCTACCCGCAAGGATAAAATTGACGAGTTGTTTGGACGGTAAAACCAATTTTGAATGATGGAATGCTGAATGAATAGAAAATTCTTTAATTCATTCAGCATTCCATCATTCGGTCATTGAAAAGATGCCTACCGACGAAATAAAAGACATTGCCATTGCCGAGCGGCAGTTGGCGGCGAATCAAAAGCAGAACCAGTACGTCAACGAACTGACCACGCTCAACCTCGGCCCCACCCACCCGGCCACGCACGGCATTTTTCAGAACGTGCTCCAGATGGACGGCGAGCGCATCGTGTCGGGCGTGCAGACGATTGGCTACATCCACCGGGCCTTCGAGAAAATCGCCGAGCGGCGGCCGTTCTACCAAATCACGCCGCTGACCGACCGGATGAACTACTGCTCCTCCCCCATCAACAACATGGGCTGGTGGATGACGGTCGAAAAACTCCTCGGCGTGACCGTGCCCAAGCGGGCGCAGTACATTCGGGTGATCATGATGGAGCTGGCCCGCATCGCCGACCACCTCATCTGCAACTCCATCCTGGGCGTGGACACGGGGGCCTTCACGGGTTTTCTCTACGTGTTCCAGAAGCGGGAGGAGATTTACGAAATCTACGAGGAAGTGTGTGGCGCCCGACTGACGACCAACATGGGCCGCATCGGGGGCATGGAGCGCGACCTCTCGCCCGAGGCCATCCGCAAGCTGCGGGCGTTTCTGAAAAGCTTTCCGCCCGTCATGCGCGAGTTCGAGAGCATGTTCAACCGCAACCGGATTTTCATGGACCGGGTCGTCAACGTCGGCGGCATCACCCCCGAGCGGGCCATGCAGTACGGCTTCACCGGCCCCAACCTGCGGGCGGCGGGCGTGGACTACGACGTGCGGGTGATGAACCCGTATTCGAGTTACGACGATTTCGACTTCGACATCCCCGTCGGCTACAACGGCGACACTTACGACCGCTTCATGGTGCGCAACGGCGAGATTTGGGAGAGTTTGAAAATCATCGAGCAGTCCCTCGAAAACCTGCCCGAAGGCCCCTACCACGCCGACGCGCCCGAGTACTACCTGCCCCCCAAGCCGGAGGTGTACCGCAACATGGAGGCCCTGATCTACCACTTCAAAATCGTGATGGGTGAAATCGACGCGCCCGTCGGCGAAGTGTACCACGCCGTGGAAGGCGGCAACGGCGAACTGGGCTTTTACCTCGTCAGCGACGGCGGGCGGGCACCCTACCGGCTCAAGTTCCGGCGGCCCTGCTACATTTTTTACCAGGCCTACCCCGAAATGTGCCAGGGCACGACCCTCTCCGACGCCATCGTCATCATGAGCAGCCTGAACGTGATTGCCGGAGAGTTGGACGCGTGACAGAATTGGATTGAATGAAAAACGAGAAATGGAAGACAGGAATCGTAAAAGTTTCAAATTCAGGCTTTTGATTTTCCATTTTCCATTTCTTATTCCTTGTTTTTACTTCTGCTTCAAGCAAGCATGACGACCGAAACCCTCGAAAAAGCCCCCTTCGTTTTCACCCCCGAGCGCCTCGCCCGTGCCCGGGAACTCATCACCCACTACCCCGAAGGGCGGCAGAAATCGGCCCTGCTGCCCCTGCTGCACCTGGCACAGGAACAGGCGGGCTGGATGCCCACCGAGGCGATGGATTACGTGGCGGGCCTGCTCAACATTCAGCCCATCGAAGTGTACGAAGTGGCCACGTTTTACACGATGTTCCACGTCGAGCCAGTGGGCAAGCACGTCATTGAAATCTGCCGGACGGGGCCGTGCTGCCTGCTCGGTTACGAAGGCATCCGCGATCACCTCTGCCAGCGCCTGGGCATCGAGGTGGGTGGCACCTCCGCCGACGGGATGTTCACGCTCAAGGAAGTCGAGTGCCTGGCCGCCTGCGGCATGGGGCCGGTCATGCAGATTCGCGAGAAATACCACATGCACCTCACGCCCGAAAAAATCGACCAAATCCTGGCCGAATACCGGCAACTTTAAGGATTGAATGACTGAATTTTGAATGATTGAATAGTACTGCTTTTATTCAGTCATCCAATCATTCCCTCATTCAAAATTAGACCCATGAACCCAGTCAAAGACAAACTCCGGCGGTACTACAAAGCGGCAAAGTTTCAACTCAACGGGGCCAGCCTGGACTTCGATCCGGCCACGCTCCCCTGGATTGACCGTGACAATGCCGACATAGACGGTTTCTTGAAAACCTTCCCCGTTCCGGCGGATTACCCGTATGATCTGGGCGAAAAACTGCGGTTCTGGCGGGAAAACGGGTACGTAATTCTGGAACAGGCCGTGCCTCCAACCTGGCTCGACAAGCTCTGGGCGGAAATTGAATCCACGGTTCAGGAACACGAAAGGCACCACATCAAGTCGCTCGTGTACCAGTTCAACGACCAGAAGGAAACGCCGATTTGCGACGTACCGAAAGAGAAACTGAGCAACATCGGCGCACGGCTCATCGAGTACCACAACAGTTCAGTGGGGGCTAAGCGGGTGATGACGCACCCGAACATTGCCACGTTTCTGCGGGCGGTTTTCAACGAACCGGTGGCGGTGTTTCAGAGCCTAATTTTTAAGTACGGCAGTCAGCAGGACGTTCACCAGGATTTTCCCTGGGTGCGCTCGCAGATTGCCAGTCACTTGGCCGCCGCCTGGATTCCGCTCGAAGACGTGCATCCCGATTCGGGGCCGCTGTTTTACTACCCCGGTTCACACCGCATGCCCAAGTTCAACTTCGGCACGGGCATCCTCTACCGGGCCGACGAATCGCTGTACCGAGACAAGGATTTTGCGAAGTACCTGGAAAAAACAGCCGAGGGCGCCGGATTGAAAAAAACGACGCTGTTGCTCAAAAAAGGCGACATCCTGATTTGGCACGCGGCCCTGGCCCACGGCGGCAACCGCATCGGCAACCCGGCCCTGACCCGCAAGTCGTTCGTCTGCCACTACTCGACGCTGCGCTCGTACCCCAAGCACCGCCTCGAAACCGGTGCCGTCTCGCAGACGGAGGAGTACAACGGCGTGACGGTGTACAAAAACCCCGAAAACCTGGCGGAGGAGAATTGTTTGACGGAAGGGAAGGATTGGTGATGGCGTCGCAAACGAATTTCAAACATGCTGGAAATTCCTCCGTACATGGGCGTCAACGCTCCAAAAGAACACCAGCGGGTCATCGCGAAGCTGACGGCCGGATTGTACTGGCTTTTTGCGCAAGGCAACATTCCGTACGAACCGTTTCCGGAGGTGATGATTGACGCCAGCAAAACCAGCCCAACGCCCGACGTCCTGCTTTACGATAACGTCCGGAGCCGCAACGTGGTCATCATCGAAGTGGCAGCGGATGGGTGGAAAAAAGATTTTAGGAAAGTGGTCGAACTGGTGGAGGATTATGAAGTGGACGAAGGGTTTGTGTACAACTATCAGACGAACAATTGGTTAAAATACAGTCGCCACCGAGGAGAGATTGCCGAAGCCCCCTCGTTCTGCGATTCCATCGGCCACGACTTAGCCGATTTTGTGAAATAACCCACGAGTTTTCGCCAACATTATGGCCAACGAACGCATAAAAATTCTCACCGAACACCTCGACGTTCCCGGCATCGAGACCATCGACGTGTTCATGAAACACGGCGGCTACCGCTCCGTCGAGAAGGCGTTGAAGCAAATGACGCCGGAGGAAATCGTCGAGGAAGTCAAAAAATCCGGCGTGCGCGGGCGCGGCGGGGCCGGGTTCCCGATGGGCATGAAGTGGTCGTTTCTGGCCAAGCCCGAGGGCAAACCCCGCTACCTGGTCTGCAACGCCGACGAGTCGGAGCCGGGCACCTTCAAGGATCACTGGCTGATGATGAAGTCGCCGCACACGCTCATCGAGGGCATGATTGTGTCGTCGTTCGCGCTGGGGGCGAAAACGAGCTACATCTACGTCCGCGGTGAGTTGATGTACGTCATCAAGATTCTCGAAAAAGCCATCGCCGAAGCCTATGCCAAGGGCTTTCTCGGGAAAAACATCCTCGGCACGGGATATGACCTCGATTTGTACGTGCAACCCGGCGGTGGGGCGTACATCTGCGGCGAAGAAACGGCCCTGCTCGAATCGCTCGAAGGCAAGCGCGGCAACCCCCGCAACAAACCGCCCTTCCCCGCCGTGCAGGGGCTGTACGCCTGCCCGACGGTGGTCAACAACGTGGAGTCCATCGCCAACGTGCCGTGGATTCTGCTCAACGGCGGCGAGGAATACGCCAAAATCGGCATCGGGCGCAGCACGGGCACGAAGCTGATTTCGGCCTCGGGCCACATCAAAAAGCAGGGCGTGTACGAGATTCCGCTGGGCATTTCGGTCGAAGAATTCATCTACTCCGACGAATGGTGCGGCGGCATCCGCGACGGCCACGAGCTAAAGGCCGTGGTGGCGGGCGGCTCGTCGGTACCCATCCTGCCCGCGAATTTGATTCTGAAGCTGGCCAACGGCGAACCCCGCCTCATGACCTACGAATCGCTGGCCGACGGGGGCTTCCAGACGGGCACCATGCTCGGTTCCGGCGGCTTCATCGTCATGGACGAAACCACCTGCATTGTCCACAACACCTGGACCTTCGCGCGGTTTTACCACCACGAATCCTGCGGGCAGTGCAGCCCCTGCCGCGAAGGCACCGGCTGGATGGCCCGCGTGCTGGAGCGCCTCGAACACGGCCGCGGCTCGATGCACGACATCGACCTGCTCGTGGACGTGGCCAAGAAAATCGAAGGCAACACCATCTGCCCCCTCGGCGACGCGGCGGCCTGGCCCGTGGCGGCAGCCATCCGGCACTTCCGCGACGAGTTCGAGTGGCACGTCACCCACCCCGAAGAAGCTACCCAACCGGGGGCGGTATACCGGGGGGCGCTGGAATTGGTTTGAAAAGTTTGATTGGTTTGAAGGCTTGAAACGCGCATGGAAAACTTACTCTCGCGCATCGATTCCAATCCGGCGGTGATGCTCGGCAAACCCGTCGTGAAGGGTACGCGCATTACCGTCGAGCTGATTTTGCGGAAAATTTCGGGAGGCTATTCGTTTGAAGAGATTCTCGAAATGTACCCGCACCTGACCCGCGAGGACATTCTGGCGGCGGTCGAGTACGCCGCTTCGGCCATCGCCAACGAACGCATCCTGCAAGCCGCCTGATGATTGTCGCCGATGAATGCCTGAACGGGAAACTCATCGCGGCGCTGGAGCAGGCAGGATACGAACTCACGGCCATCAGCCGAACAGCAAGCGGAATCGACGACCTTCGGGTGCTGCAAACCGCCGAAAAACTAAACGCGGTTTTGATTACGGAAGACAGCGATTTTGGTGAATGGGTTTTTTCGCATCATTTGACCAACGTCACCATCGTTTTCCTCCGGTACGACAAAGTGGATTACCCGGTGATTCTGAATTTTCTACTCGGTTCGTTGAAGGAAATTGAAGAGTCCGAAGAACGGCAGTTTATCACCATCAACAAGAATAAAATCAGGTTCCGCAAAATTTAGACTTTCGAAATGAAAGTAACGATTGATAACATCCAAATAGACGTCGAACCCGGCACGACCATCCTCCAGGCGGCCCGGCGCATCGGGCCGGAAGTAGCCCCTCCGGCCATGTGCTACTACGAGCCGCTCAAAGGCTCGGGCGGCAAGTGCCGCGCCTGCCTGGTGAAGGTGACCGCCGGGTCGGAGAAAGACCCTCGTCCGATGCCCAAGCTGGTGCCTTCGTGCATCACGCAGGTGCAGGACGGCATGGTCGTGGAAAACACCACCAACCAGCAGGTGCTCGACGCGCGCAAGGGCGTGGTCGAATTCCTGCTCATCAACCACCCGCTCGACTGCCCCATCTGCGACCAGGCCGGCGAGTGCCACCTCCAGGATTTCGCCTACGAACACGGCTCGGTGCAGACCCGCTACGAGGAAGAGCGCCGGACGTTCGAGAAGCACGACCTCGGCCCGTACATTCAGTTGCACATGACGCGGTGCATCCTGTGCTACCGCTGCGTGCAGACCGCCGACCAGATCACCGACCACCGCATCCACGGCGTGCTGGGTCGGGGCGACCACGCCGAAATCAGCACGTACATCGAAAAGGCGATTGACAACGACTTTTCGGGGAACGTCATCGACGTGTGCCCCGTGGGCGCGCTGACCGACAAAACTTACCGGTTCAAAAACCGCGTCTGGTTCACCAAACCCGTGGACGCCCACCGCGACTGCCCCACCTGCTCGGGCAACGTGACGCTCTGGTACCGGGGCGACGAGGTGATTCGCGTAACCGCCCGCAAAAACCAGTGGGGCGAAACGCTCGAATTCATCTGCAACACGTGCCGGTTCGAGACGAAAAAAACGAGCGACTGGGTCATTGAAGGCCCGACGGCGGTGAAGCGGGCTTCGGTGATTTCGGCCAGCAAGTACGGCGCGAATCTGACCAAACCGAGTTTCCCGCTCAAGCAGGCCGCCTTGCAGTACAAACCCCTCGAAGAAGACCGCGACAAATCGCAGTTGGGCATCCAGCCCGTGCCGAAGGAGCGGTTTGAGAAATTGCTGCCGCCGGCGGAATAGATTCTGTTTCGTTGTTCGTCGTCAGTTGTTCGTTGTTCGTGAGAACACGGGCAACAAATTCCGAACAACGAACAAACAACAACGAACAACGATTTTCAATGGATTTCACCACCTTCATCATCCGGGCGCTGATCATCCTCGGCATTTTTGCCATCACGCTCCTGATTGCCACCTACTCGACCTACGCCGAACGCAAGGTGGCCGGTTTTCTGCAAGATCGCCTCGGGCCCAACCGGGCGGGGCCGTTCGGGCTGCTACAGCCCCTGGCCGACGCCGTGAAAATGTTCACGAAGGAAGAATTCATCCCTGCCCAAGCTAACAAGTGGCTGTTCATCGCCGGGCCTTGCCTGGCCATGCTCACGGCCCTGATGTCCAGCGCGGTGATTCCCTGGGCCGACAGCATTCAATACGACGGCAAGTTCACCAGTTTCCAGGGCATCGACATCAACATCGGCATCCTCTGGATTTTCGGCATCGTGTCGCTGGGCGTGTACGGCATCATGATCGGCGGCTGGGCGTCGAACAACAAGTTTTCGCTGCTGGGGGCCATCCGCGCCGCCTCGCAGAACATCAGCTACGAACTGGCCATGGGCCTGAGCATCATCGCCATCCTGATGATGAGCGGTTCACTTTCCCTGCGCGACATTGTGAACCAGCAGCACGGAGCCAACTGGAACCTGTTGTACCAGCCCCTGGGCTTCATCATTTTCCTCACCTGCGCCTTCGCCGAGTGCAACCGCACGCCGTTTGACCTACCCGAGTGCGAAACTGAACTCGTCGGCGGCTACCACACGGAGTATTCGTCGATGAAACTGGGCTTTTACCTGTTTGCCGAGTACATCAACATGTTCGTGTCGTCGGCGGTGATTTCGGTGCTGTACTTCGGCGGATTCAATTTCCCGTTCATGGACAACCTCCGGGCCGTGCTGCCCGCCGGGGCCACGGGCCACAACATCATGACGGCGATTCAGGTGGCGGTGATGTTCGCCAAAACCTTCTTCTTCATCTTTTTCTACATGTGGGTTCGCTGGACGCTGCCCCGTTTCCGCTACGACCAACTCATGAACCTGGGTTGGAAAGCGCTCATCCCGCTTGCCATCCTCAACGTGGTCGTCACGGGCTTTGGCCTGTTGTTCAACGCCCCCTGGGCTTCCTGGCTGATCATCGCGGTCATCGTCGTGGCGGCAGTCGTTTCGGCGGCCCGGCCCCGGCAGGTCATCCAGCCGCAACGGACGTAGTTTAGCGTTCAGAGTTTAGGGTTTAGAGTTTTATCTAGTCCTGAACTTTGAACGCTAAACCCTAAACTCTGAACTCGATATGCAACTTACCAACCGAGCCAAAAAGGTGGACAAGCGGGAAATGACGTTGGCCGAACGCCTCTACGTTCCGGCCATCGCCAATGGGCTTGCCATCACGATAAAGCACTTTTTCCGGAAAAAACCGACCATTCAGTACCCCGAGCAGAAGCGCTACCTGGGGCCGGTGTTCCGGGGTCAGCACATTCTGAAAAAAGACGAGCAGGGCCGCGAACGCTGCACGGCCTGCGGCCTCTGCGCCCTGGCCTGCCCCGCCGAAGCCATCTCGATGGTTTCCGCCGAGCGGAAAAAGGGGGAAGAGCACCTCTACCGGGAGGAGAAATACGCGGCGGTATACGAAGTCAACATGCTCCGCTGCATTTTCTGCGGGCTGTGCGAGGAAGCCTGCCCGAAAGAGGCCATTTTCCTCCAGCACGACAAGTACCTGCCCGTCTTCACCGAGCGCGACCAGGTCATCTGGGGCAAAGACCGCCTCGTCGAAGACATGAACAACCGGTATTTGCGGGAGGGATGGAAATAGAGTTAGCAAGTTTAGAGTTTAGGGTTTAGGGTTAAAACTCTGAACCCTAAACTCTAAACCCTAAACCATTCAAATATGAAAGTCGACTACATCTGGTATTTTCTCACCTTCCTCACACTGGTTTCGGCCATCATGGTCGTGGTGGTGCGCAACCCCGTTCACAGCGTGCTGTACCTGATTCTCACGTTTTTCACGTTGTCGGCGCACTACGTGCTGCTCAACGCGCAGTTTCTGGCGGCGGTCAACATCATCGTGTACGCCGGGGCCATCATGGTGCTGTTCCTGTTCGTGATCATGTTCCTGAATTTGCGGGAATACTCGGCCGAGTCGAAGACGAATTTGGTGAAACTCGGCGCGGCGGTGCTGGGCGGGGTGCTGCTCGTGCTGCTGGTGGCGGCCATGCGCAACACCCAACTGCCGCCCGTCAACCCGCAGGAGTACAACTCGCAGATCGGCATGGTCGAAAGCCTTGGCAAGGTGCTCTTCCGCGATTACCTGCTGCCGTTTGAACTCGTGACGGTGCTGTTTTTCGTGGCGATGGTGGGGGCCGTGATGCTCGGCAAGCGCGAGGCGGGGGAGCGGAATTTCTGAGTCTTTTTTAACCACAGAGTTCGCGGAGTGTTGGCACGGAGTTCACTGAGTTTTTACTCTGCGCTCTCTGTGCTAAAACTCCGCGGACACTGTGGTTAACTTTTTCCCGAAAAACATGGCCTTGATTCTCCCGGTGAACGGTATCGAGCCGCGATTCGGCCAAAACTGCTGGCTGGCCCCCAACGCCACCGTCGTCGGCGACGTGGTGATGGGCGACGACTGCACGGTGTGGTTCAACGCCGTCGTGCGCGGCGACGTGCACCGGATTCGCATCGGCAACCGGGTCAACATCCAGGACGGGGCCATCATCCACTGCACCTACCAGAAAGCCCCGACCACCATCGGCAACTTCGTCAGCATCGCCCACAACGCCGTCGTCCACGGCTGCACCATTGAAGACCGCGTGCTCGTCGGCATGGGGGCCATCGTCATGGACGGGGCCGTGGTCGGCACGGGCAGCATCATCGCCGCCGGGGCCATTATCACGCAGAACACCGTCGTGCCGCCGGGCAGCATTTACGCGGGCAACCCGGCGAAACTGCTCAAGGCCGTTTCGCCCGAAGCCGCGGAGGTGTTCGACCGCACGGCGAATAATTACGTGATGTATGCGGGGTGGTTTAAATGAGAACCATGATTCAGAGGATTCAGAAGGATTGAGACATGGGTTTATTTCATCCTTCAATCCTTCTGAATCCTCTGAATCATGGTTCCACTTGCTTCGTCAGCATCCGCTTCGGATCCCGCTTCATCGTCTTGACGAATTCCACCCGCCGGAACCGCAGCGCCGACCAATCGTCGTCAATGGCCACCTGCCGCACGCCCTCAAAGCCGTAGCGGCCCAGCGTGGCCCAGCCCGTGTCGCGGTTGAAATTGCATTTGTAGCGTTTGGACGTGCCCTTCGGGTAGGCAAACCACACCGCCGCGTCGCCGGGAGCCTTTTCGGCCACAAGGGGCGTGAGAGCGTCGATTTCCTCTTGTTTCGTGACGAACACCAGCGCCCATTGCGCCGGGTCGGCACCGAGTACGGCGTCGTACACGGTAGCGACGAGCTTTAGCTCGTCGATGAGCGGCTGGAGGTCGGTGGGCACGTTTTCGACCAGCGCGGTCACGCCCGGCTTGACGTTGAGTTTCTGGAGAATCGGGTTCATGGGGCGAAGGTTTTGGAGGTCCGAAAAGCAGAAAAGCGGATTTTCGTCCGGGTAAAGTTGCGTATCTTTTCGCAGGAAAACGCCGCTTCATGCCCGAATTCATCACCCACTACGACTCGCCCCTGGGGCTGCTCGAAATCACCGGAACGGAAACGCACGTCACCTCGGTGCTTTTTCCCGAAACGAAAAAACGACCCCGCCCACCCCGAACCGCCACGGCGGAAACCAGCGCGCCCGTCCGCGACTGCGTGGCCCAACTGGAGGCGTATTTCGCGGGAAAACTTCAGGAATTTGAATTGCCGCTGCAACCGGAAGGCACGGCGTTTCAACGAAAAGTCTGGGCCGAACTCCTGAACATTCCGTTTGGAAAAACGGCGAGTTACCTCCACCTCGCCCGCGCCCTCGGCGACGAAAAATGCATCCGCGCCGCCGCTTCGGCCAACGGGCAAAACCCGCTGACCATCCTCGTGCCCTGCCACCGGGTCATCGGCTCCGACGGCAAACTCGTGGGCTACGGCGGCGACCTGTGGCGGAAACAGTGGCTGCTGGAGCACGAACAAACCCATACCGTCGGGAAATGGAGTTTGTTCTGACCGAACCGGACTTGGTCCGGGCCTGCGACGAACTGGCCTCCCGCGACGGCGACCTGGGGCGAGTCCTCGAAAAATACGGCTACCCGCCGCTCTGGCACCGCGAACCGGGTTTCCCGACCCTGCTCCACACCATCCTCGAGCAGCAGGTGTCGCTGGCTTCGGCGAAAGCGGCGTTTGAAAAGCTACGCCAACGGCTCGGCGAGGTCACGCCCGGACGTTTTCTGACCCTAAGCGACGAGGAGTTGAAAGCCTGTTTTTTCAGCCGACAGAAAACGCGCTATGGCCGCGCCCTGGCCGAAGCCGTGGCGAGCGGAACCCTCGATTTGGTCAGCTTGACGCACCTGCCCGACGAAGCCGTCCGGGCCGCGCTCGTGCAACTGCCCGGCATCGGCACCTGGACGGCGGACATCTACCTGATGATGGCCCTCCGCCGCCCGGACGTGTTTCCTCTGGGCGATTTAGCGGCCGTCAATGCGCTGAAGTCGGTGAAAAAACTGCCCCGCGACGCGCCCCGCGAAGCCCTAGCCGAAATCGCCGAAGCCTTCCGGCCTCACCGCACCGCCGCCACGTTTCTGCTCTGGCACCACTACCTCCGCGAACGAAACATCCGCTGGCCGTGAACGAAAAACCCCGCGAGTCGGCAACGACCACGGGGCTTTGTTTTTCCGAAAAGTACCGCCTTCACGGTTCCACCCGGTACCGCACGAAGGCCACACGGCGGCTGTCGGGCGACCAACTCGGCACGTTGATGGTGCCCTGCCCGCCAAAAAACACGTCGGTCAGATCGCGCACGCGCCGCTGGGCGGTGCGCAGGTCCATGAGGCGGAGTTTTACGTCGCGGCCGAAGGGGTGCTGGCCTTTCTGGTCCTGGAGGTAACTGATGTACACCAGCGAGCGGCCGTTGGGCGAGGGGTGCCCGAACCAGTTGTCGAGGCTGTCGTTGGTCAGTTGCTCCTGCCCCGAGCCGTCGGCGCGCATCCGGTAGAGGTGCATCCGGCCCGTGCGGTTGGAGTTGAAGAAAAGGTGCCTCCCGTCGGGGCTGTACTCGGGGCCGTCGTCGAGGCCGTCGGCGGTGGTGAGGCGTTTTTCCTCGCCGCCTTCAGCCGGAATGGCGTACACGTCCCAGCCGGTAGGGCGCTGCGCGCAGTATGCCAGGGTTTTGCCGTCGGGCGACACGCCGTGGAGGTAGCTGTGGCCTGTGGGCGTGACGAGCACCGGCTTGCCGCCGGTGATGGGCACACGGTAGATGAGCGAGACGCCGTTCTGGGCCGACCCGTTGGCCGAGATGAAGAGCGTCTTGCCGTCGGGGCCGATGAGGTGGTCGTTGTTGAGCCGGAGGTCGGCCGGGAGGGGAATTTCCTCCAGCGTTCCGCCCGAAACGGGCAGGCGGTAGAGCTTACCCCCACCGTTGACGATCAGGAACTGCCCGTCGGGCGTCCAGTTGGGGGCCTCGAAGTGGCGTTTCTCTTCGTGGATGACCGTGCGTTTGCCCGTTTCCACGTCCACGATTTCGAGGATGCTCGTCACGTTTTTCGGGGCCTGCGCGAACGCACCCGCCGAAAGCCCGAGCAGGCAAATCGACAGCATCTTCTGCCAATTGCCCACCGGCAACTGCCAACTGTTTTTCATCCCCATGTTGCGTTTTTGATGAAATTGGCGCTCATTTTCACGCTTTCGAGCGGGGCGCGTTTGCTCTCGTCCTGCTCAACAAAGTAGTGCTTCAGCCCGGCGGTTTTGGCGTGTTTGAACAGCGCCCCGAAGTCCATCGACCCCTGACCGACTTCGGCAAATTCCTTCTGGGGCGTTCTGGCCATGTCTTTGACGTGCCAAAGCGGGAACCGGCCGGGGTGTTTCTGAAAATACGCCGGGGCGCTTTCGCCCGCTTTGGTGATCCAGTACAAATCGACCTCCATCTGCACCAGTTTCGGGTCGGTGTTTTTGAGAATCAACTCGTAGGGCTTCTGCCCGTCCACTTTTTCGGTGAACTCGAAATCGTGGTTGTGGTAGGCCAGTTGCATGCCGGCTTTTTTCACCGTTTCACCGCCCCGGTTGAGCAGGCCGTAAAGCTGGCGGTAGTCGTCGGGACGGCGCTCGTCGGGCATGAGGTAGGCGATGACCATGTACTGCTGGCCCACGACGGCGGCATCATCGACGGCCCGCTGCCAGTTGTTGGTCAGGCCCTCCGACTTCACGGCTTTCGAGCGGCCCGTCAGGTAGTGGCCGCTGGGCGATTTCAGGCCGTTGTCGGCGAGGAGCTTGCGGAACTGGGCGGGCGTTTTCCCGAACAATTTGCCCCCACCGTAGCCGAAACTTTCGACCTTCTGATAGCCCATCCGGGCCACTTCGGATAGCACCTTTTCGATGCCCATCTTCCCGATTTCGTTGCGGAGGGTGTAGAGCTGAAGTCCGATGGGTTTGGCGGTGGGGGCGGCTCGTCCTGCAAGAGCGCCCAGCGTAGCCAAGCCAGAGGTTTGAAGAAAAATTCGGCGATTCATAGGTCGGTGAGTAGGTTTAGAGAATATCGCTCAGTTGCAAACAAGGGTTAGCAACGGCAGCAAACATACGCGTTCCGGGCAACCAAAAATAGCGCGTTTGTGCAACCGTTCACTCAAAAGTTTGTCCTTCTGCGGCAACGCCTTGCTAAATTTCCGTAATTTTCAGGGTCGTAAACCTCATCCTCAACAACCCATGCGCATTTTAACTACACTTCTTCTTCTGGTAATCTGCCTTTCGGCCTTCGCTCAGAACAACCCGGCTACTTCCTCCGACATCATCCAGCCCCGCACCACGCCCACCCGCAAGGCCACGCCACCCACCAACCCAACTGCCCAAAACAACGCGGCCAACACCAAGTCGCCCCTCGTCGTGACGATTCCGGCGTTTCCAAAAACCTGGCAGGGGAAATGGAAAGGCACCCTGACTTCATTCACGGTGCCTAACCGGATGCAGCGTACGCCCATGACCCTGGAGATCATCGCCACGCCCGACACGAACCGCTACGTTTTCGCCGTCACCTATGGCTCGGATTCCATCAAGAATCGCCGCGCGTACGAGTTGCTGGTCGTTGATGCCCGGAAAGGCCTGTACCAGATCGACCAAAAAAACTCCATCAAGCTCGAATCGTTCTTTGCCGCCAACCGCCTCCTCAGCGAATACACCATCCAGGGCATCCGCGTGATGACGAGCTATGAGCGGCGGGGCGAAAACATGATTTTTGACGTCATCAGCGGACGTGATGCCTACGTGGCTGCTTCGGGCGGCGGCAAGCCCGCCGATGCCCCCGCCGATGCCAAAAACCTGCCCGTGGTGCAGACCTACCCCATCGGTCAGTGGCAACGGGCCGTGCTGGCGCGCGTGAGCGGCAAACCCGTTGCCAACACGACGAGCTCTGCCGCCGCACCCACCAAATCCCCCGCCAAACCGGGCCGCAAACTTTAACCAACGGAGTTTTGCAAAAACGGGGCAACGACCGGTCTGGTCGTTGCCCCGTTTTTTTACGTTTTCTGGCGTACGAAGCAACGGCGTCACTCGTCCGAATTCAAATCCACGCGCCGGGCGTTGAGGTACCCGCGCACGACGGTAAACGTGGTCACGGCCAGGAAAAAAATGATGATGTAGTGGACGTAGTTGATGATCCACGGGAACCGTTCGCCGAAGTAGTACCCGCCCCCCACCAGCAACCCCACCCAGAGCGTAGCCCCAAACACGTTGTTGAATAAAAATTTACCGAACGGCATCCGGACCACTCCCGCCACGATGGGCGCGAACGTGCGTACGACGGGCAAAAACCGACTGATGACCAGCGTACGCGGCCCGTACTTGTCGAAGTACTTCCGGGTGGTTTCGATGTTACGGCGTTTGAAAAACAAGGAATCGGGGCGCGATTCCAGCCGACGGCCAAAGTACCTCCCAAACACGTAACCCGTCAGCGATCCGACGACGGCAGCCACAAACAGGCAGAGCATCATAACCCACAGCGGCACGTCGAGCACTTTGGTTCCGCAGAACACCCCCGCCAGGAAAAGCAGGTAGTCACCGGGCAGGAAAAACGCGAAAAACAGTCCGTTCTCGGCGAAAACGATCAGCGTGACCAGCACCAGCCCCCCCGTGCGGAGAATCTCTTCGGAGTCGGTCAAGTACCGGAAAAAATCGAGAATTTCGTTCATGCAGCCAGGGTTAACCGGCGGCAAGTTAGGCCATCGGCTTCAAAACGAAACGCCGAAAGTTTATGAATGGCCTTTCTGAGCCTCGGCGTCGGTTTCGTTCGGGGGCGTCCCTTCTTTTTCCTGGTCGGTGAAGGCGTCGAAAATGCCCTGCAAATCGGGCACGTCGGCGTCTTCGCGCACGAACACGGGGTAGGTTTCGTCGGCGACGGGTTCGTCGGGCAGGGCGTCCGGATTAGGGGCGTTGGGCGTTTGTCGGGGGTCGATCAGCATGGGCTTAGAAAGAAGTGAGGAGTGAGGAGCAAGGAGTGAGTAGGAAAGACAACCTGCCTTTCCTACTCACTCCTCGCTCCTCACTCCTAAAATCCCGTTCCTCAGGCGTACTCCGAAAGCTCCAGCCAGCGGAGTTCTTTTTCTTCGAGCACGTGGTTAATCTCCTCAATTTCCTTCGCCCAAAGGCTGATTTGCTGGTAGTCACCGGCTCCGGAGTTGAGCTCTTCGGTCAGTTCAGCCCGTTTCTCCTCCAGATCGGCGATGTCTTTTTCCAGGCTTTCGTACTCCCGTTGCTCCTTGAAACTGAGGCGGCGCTTGGGGGTGGCAGGGGGTGGGGTGCTGGGAGCAGGGGGCAAAGACAGATTTTTTGCCCCCTGCCCCTCGCTCCCCGCCCCCTGAGTTTCGCGGTAGTCGGTGTAATTGCCGGGAAAATCGCGGATTTTGCCTTCGCCCTCGAACACGAACAGGTGCTCCACGAGCCGGTCCATGAAGTAGCGGTCGTGCGAAACGAGCAGCAGGCAACCGCCGAAGCCTTCCAGAAACTCTTCGAGCACGTTGAGCGTGCTGATGTCGAGGTCGTTGGTCGGCTCGTCGAGAATCAGGAAGTTGGGACTTTGCAGCAGCACGCGCATGAGTTGGAGCCGCCGCCGCTCGCCGCCGGAGAGCTTCCCGACCACGTCGTACTGTTTTTTGGGGTCGAACAGAAATTTCTGGAGAAACTGGCTGGCCGAAATCGTCTCGCCCGTGCCGAGCGTGATGACCTCGGCCACCTCTTTCACCACGTCGATGACGCGCTGATCGTCGGCGAACGGAAATTCTTCCTGGCGGTAGTAGCCGAACTTCGTCGTTTCGCCCGGCGTGACCGTGCCCGCGTCGGGTGGGAGTTGGCCGGTGATCAGGTTGAGGAACGTGGTTTTCCCCACGCCATTCGGCCCGACGATGCCCAGACGGTCCTTTTTCCGAAACGTGTAGCTGAAATTGGCGACGGCTTTTTTTTCGCCGAACGCTTTGCTCAGGCGTTCGATTTCAAGGATTTTGCTGCCCTGACGGGCCATTTTCACGTTCAGTTCGAGGGTCGCGTCGGTCCGTTTCTGGCTGACTTTTTCCTTCACTTCGTGGAAGGCGTCGATGCGGTACTGGGCTTTGGTGCCGCGGGCTTTGGGCTGGCGGCGCATCCAGTCGAGTTCGCGGCGGAACAGGTTGCGGGCCTTGTCCACCTCGGCGGCTTCGGCGGCCTCGCGTTCGGCCTTGTTTTCCAGAAATTTCGCGTAGGTTCCCTTGTGCCGGTACAGCCGCCCCTCGGTAAGTTCGAGGATTTCGGTGCAAACCCGGTCGAGAAAGTACCGGTCGTGGGTGACGAGCAGCAGCGTGAGGCTCGAACTAGCCAGGTAGTTTTCGAGCCACTCAATCGTGTCAAGGTCGAGGTGGTTGGTGGGTTCGTCTAGAATCAGCAGGTCGGGTTCTGAAAGCAGCACCCGCGCCAGGGCCACGCGCTTGCGCTGCCCCCCCGAGAGCATGGCCACGGGCTTGTCGAAATCGGTTTCGGCGATGCCTAATTTTCCGAGCACCTGCTTCACCTGGGCTTCGTAGTCCCAGGCCTGGTGGGTTTCCATGCCTTCGAGGGCCAGGTTGAGGGCGGCATCCTGGTGGTGGGCGAGGGCGTTCTCGTAGGCTTTCACCGCCCGCACCACGGGCGTGTCGAGCGCGAAGAGCGTGTCCATTACGCTCAGGCTTTCGTCGAAGACGGGGTTCTGGTTCAGGTAGCCCAGCCGCACTTCCCGGCGCAGGGCGACGCTGCCCTCGTCGGGGGGCTGGAGGCCCGCCAGCACGTCGAGCAGGGTGGTTTTGCCGGAGCCATTCTGCCCCACGAGCGCCACTTTTTCGCCCTGGCTAAGTCCAACGTTGAGGGCTTTGAACAACCAGCGGTCGCCGAACGATTTGGCGAGGTTTTCAGCGGAAAGCAAATTCATCGGGGGAGTTCAAGGGGAATCAGCACCAGGGCGGGGAAGGCCGAAAAATCGCCGACGTTGTGCGTGAAGAGGTAGCGGAGGCGGTATGCCCGCAGCGTAGCCACGATGTTCAGGTCAAAAACTGTTTGTTGGAGGTTGCACGGGGAAGCAAGTCCTGCCATTCCGCCATCACATCCACATCATCAAACAAAATGGTAAAATTTCGCCGGATGACATCGAGGTTTTGTTGCAATTTCCGGTGCGATTCTCCCCAATCCATGTGTTGGATGCGTGCCATCCGCAGCGTAACGTACGCATACTCCCGAAGAATCTGCCCACTGACGCACATTTCGTTGAACGGCATCAGTTCTTCCGACAGCTTCTTGGCAGCACTGCCCATTTCGTCCCCGAGAGTCGTGGAGTAGTAGAGAATGTTGGTGTCAACGAAAATTCGCTTCCCTCTAAATTCTTCCATCTTTTTCGTAAAGCAGGCCCCGGTCGAAGGGATGATTTTTAATATCGAACGGAAAAAGTGCAAAATCGAGGTGCTTTCTCGGTTTCCCGGATTCCACCACTTCCTCCACCACCACCCGCACCTTCTTGTTGCGGAACGCCTCCGGCAGGGTCAGTTGGGGTTCGTCGAGTTGGACGGTCGTTTCGTAAGCTTCCATCGCTTGCTGATTTTTTACCCGAAGTTACCACTTTTCCGCCCGATTGCGGAGGTAGAAATCCACCAGCACCAGGGCCGCCATGGCCTCCACGATGGGCACGGCGCGGGGCACCACGCAGGGGTCGTGGCGGCCCTTGCCCTGCACGGTGGCGGGCTGGCCGTGGACGTCCACGCTGGCCTGGTCCTGCATGATGGTGGCCGTGGGCTTGAAGGCCACGCGGAAGTAAATGTCCTCGCCGTTGGAGATGCCGCCCTGCACACCGCCCGAATGGTTCGTTTTCGTGCGAACGCGCCCGGTTTCGTCGGTGAAGTATTCGTCGTTGTGCTCGGAGCCGTACTGTTCGACGCCCGCGAAACCGCTGCCGTACTCGAAGCCCTTCACGGCGTTGATGCTCAGCATGGCCTTGCCCAGTTCGGCGTGGAGCTTGTCGAACACCGGCTCGCCGAGGCCCACGGGGCAGTTTTGAATCACGCAGGCAATGACCCCCCCCACGCTGTCGCCGCGCTTGCGGGTTTCGTCGATGTATTCAAACATCCGCTCGGCCATCGCCGGGTCGGGGCAGCGGACGGCGTTTTCTTCGGCTTTGGCCAAATCCAATTCCTGGTAGGGCGCTTCGAGTTTCAGCTTCCCCACCTGCGACACGTAGGCCTGAATCCGCACGCCTTCGCGCTGGAGGAGCAATTTGGCGACGGCCCCGGCGGCCACGCGGGCGGCGGTTTCGCGGGCCGACGAGCGCCCCCCGCCCCGGTAGTCGCGGATGCCGTACTTGGCCTGGTAGGTGTAGTCGGCGTGCGAGGGGCGGAACTGCTCGGCGATGTGGCCGTAGTCTTTCGAGCGCTGGTCTTCGTTGCGGATGAGCATCGCCAGGGGCGTGCCGGTGGTTTTTCCGTCGAAAACCCCGCTCAGGATTTCCACCGCGTCGGCCTCGCGGCGCTGGGTGGTGATGCGGCTCTGGCCGGGTTTGCGGCGGTCGAGTTCGTGCTGGACGAACTCCAGGTCGAGCGGAAGCCCGGCCGGGCAGCCGTCGATGACGACCCCGATGGCCGGGCCGTGCGATTCGCCGAAGGTGGACAGTTTGAAAAGCGTGCCGTAGGTGCTGGACATGGGAGAGTCGTGAGTCGTAAGTCATAAGCGAAATTCGGCCTTATGACTTGCGACTGGGTTAGGTTTTGCTTCGCCAGAAAATCGCGACGGTGCCGCCGAGCATGAGGGCCAGGAGGATGTTGGCCCCGTGCTTGACGAGGTCGCGATAATCGCGGAAGGGTTCGGTGCTGTCGAGTTCGTCGAGGTTGGCGTAGAGCGGGTCGGCGGGCAAATTGGCGGCACTCGCCAGGGCTGGGCCGGACACCCGGACAGTGACGGCAGGGCGGTGGGTTTCGTACTGGTCACTTTTGGGGTTGAAAAACGTCCATGTCACCAGACGGCTGAGGGCGTACGTGCCCGCTTTTTTCGGAATCAGTTGAAACGTGAACACCTTCTCGCCGCTCACCCGCCCGGCCCGTCGGCTGATAGCCTGCCGCACGTCGGGCGGGTACACGTCAAACACCTCGTCGTCGGGCGGGTGAGGAAGGTTTATCCCCGCCAGATTGCCCTCGCCCGTAATCCGGACGGTGTACGTGAGCGTTTGGCCGGTGATGCCTCGGGCGGGTTGCAGGCTTTCCTCCCACCGAAACACCCCCACGGCCACGCGCTCCCGTTGGGGGTGCGGAGGCAGGGGCTTGGGTTGCACCCGAAACGGTTCGGTTTCAAACGTTCGCAATCCACCTCCTCCGGTTTTACCCGCCGGCCGACTCTGCACCCGCAAACTCACGTTCCGGAAATCCACCGGCTCGGCATTAAGCGGAAAATACGCCGCCTCGAACACCCGGTATTCGGTGTAGCGGCGGCCCCCAATGACCACCCGACGGGTCTGGGGTTCGCCTGAAATGCCGAAGTTTTCTTCCCAGCAGTTGGCCGGACGGATTTGGGGTAAAATCTGCGCGATTTGCTCGTTGAGCTGAAAAAACTCGAATTCCTGGCGGCTGTCGTCAGCCACCAGGAAAGCCAGCCGGACGGTAAATCCTTCCCCCACGAATACCTGCCGCCGGTTGGCCTGAAGTGACAAAAACGCCTCGCCGGTTGCCGACGCCGGGGCGGCATCGGCTTCTTCGGGTTCGGCATCGGTTTCGGTGGCGACTTCAGCCGCCGTGACGGTGACGGGCCCGCCGGGGGAGCGGACCGACTGGCCATTGACCACCATGCTGAAGGGGGGAATCAGAAACAGGCCGGGCCGGTTGGCGGCGTAGTTCTGCGTGATGCGCTGGGTGATGCCGTTGCGGTCGTTGACGGTCGTCGACGAAGTACCGCGTTTGGTAAAACCGGGCAGGTCGGGGAAGCGCCCGTAGCTGCGTTCTTCACTGCCCCGAATGATCACCGTGATCGTAAACGGTTGATGGATCGACAACGGCGACGTCCCTACTTCAAGCTGAATGGTGTTTTCCTGCGCGCGGGAAGGCCCCAACGAACAAACCCAAAAAAAAATTGAAAAAAGAATACGACATTTGCGGGCTTTCATCGTTACAAAGGTACTGCGGTTGCTCATTGTTCAACGAAAACGTCGCCCGGTTTCCGTGCGGCGGCACTGGTTTTTAACCTATCCACACCTAAACCCTACATTGAACTATGGCGATTACCCTACTCGAATACATCAAGGTTATCCTGCAAAAGGTTAGTTTTGACGCCAAACTGTTTGAAAAAGAACTGAAGAAGGCGATCCGAATGCTCCTCCCCGAGGAAGTAACCACCCTGCAATCCTGGTGCTACGAACAATTTGGCGGTGTGTACCGGCGAATTCTGAGGCGCTGCTTTTCGAGCGTCCGCCTGAACCGGTTTAAGTCTGCTCTCGGCTGATTTTCATTCGGGCTATCCCGTGGTGTTTATGGGTTACAAAAAAGCTCCCGGCACAGAACTGCCGGGAGCTTTTTTGTAAAACGCCCCACCCTCTTGCCAGGAAGGCTAGATGCTCTTTTTCAAACCACAAAAGCCAGTCGCTGCCCCTTCCGGCTTTCATTGAAGCGCCCCCCTGCGTACGCCAGGTGCCCTGATACGACCGTGTGGGTAACGCTGGAGCCGAATGCGTGGCCTTCGAGGGGCGACCAGCCGCACTGGTAATGAATGTTTTCTTTGGAGACCGTCGTCGGGCGGGCCAAATCCACCAGCACGAGGTCGGCCCAGTAGCCTTCGCGCAGGTAGCCGCGCCGGTCGATGCGGAAGCACTCGGCCGGGGCATGGCTCATTTTGCGGACGATGGTTTCGAGGGAAATTTTTCCCTGGTGGTAGAATTCCAGCATCATCAGCAGCGGGTGCTGCACCAGCGGCAAACCCGATGGGGCCTGCCAGTACGGCTGCTGCTTTTCAGCCCAGGTGTGGGGGGCGTGATCGGTGGCGATGACATCAAAGTGGTCATCCAGCAGGGCTTGAAACAACGCGATTTTGTGGCGAGGCTCCTTGATGGCCGGGTTGCACTTGATTTGGTTACCGAGCCGCTCGTAGTCGGTGGCGTCGAACCAGAGGTGATGAACGCACACTTCCGAGGTGATGCGCTTGTTGGGGGTGAGCGGGGCGTTGCTGAACAGGGCAATTTCTTCCTCCGTCGAAATGTGCAGGATGTGCAGGCGGGTGCCGTGTTTTTGGGCCAGTTCCACGGCAAACGAACTCGACTTCAGGCACCCTTCCACCGACCGGATTTCGGAGTGAATGCGAACCGGGGCGTCGTCGCCGTACCGCTGGCGGTAGGCTTCGGCGTTGGCGCGCACGGTAGCCTCGTCTTCGCAGTGCGTGGCGATGAGCAGGGGTACCTGGCTGAACAGGTTTTCCAACGTGCGGGGATTATCGACCAGCATGTTGCCCGTGGACGACCCCATGAAGATTTTCACGCCGCAGACGCTGCGCGGGTCCGTACGCAGTACTTCGTCGAGGTTGTCGTTCGACGCGCCCATGAAAAACGAGTAGTTGGCCAGCGACGTTTGGGCTGCAATGGCGTACTTGTCGGCAAGCAATTCCTGGGTCAGCGCGTTGGGCACCGTGTTGGGCATTTCCATGAAACTCGTTACGCCCCCGGCCACGGCGGCGCGGGCTTCGGAGTCGATGGTGGCTTTGTGCGTCAGACCCGGCTCGCGGAAGTGCACCTGGTCGTCGATCACCCCCGGCAGCAGGTGCAGGCCGGTGGCATCAATCGTTTGGTCGGCGGTTTTGCCGGAAAGATCGCCGCCAATCTGGACGATGAAGCCATCTTCGGCGAGTACGTCGGCTTCAAAAATCCGGCCTTCGTTTACGAGCGTGGCGTTGAGGATGAGGAGGGTTGACATGAACAAGTGGAAAATAGGTCCTAACCCGCCGTTGCGAGCGCGGATAAAAACCGGAATAAAGTGAGAATTTGTCATCGGAGCAAAGTTGACCGCTTTGCTCCGGCATCGGCCCTGATTGCCTCCTCACCGCGGTGAGGAGGCAATTTCTCAGAACCCCGTCTTCTTTTCCTCCGCCTTTTTCTTCGCCGGGGTCAGTTCGTCCACCACTTCGTCGGCTTTCGGCTTGATCGCCACGCCTTTCTTCGCCGTTGAATCGCGTTTCGCAGCCGCTGAATCGGGGGCAACGAGGCCCTTCGGCGCGGTGGCAAGTTTAGCGGCGGTGGAGTCGGCGGGGGCTTTTTTGGCGGAAACGCCTTTCGCCACGTCCGTGGCGGGTTTTTCGGTCGCCGGGGCCGCTTCCTTCTTCGCCACCGGCGGCGCGGGGCGGGCGGGGGCGGGTTTGGCCGATGGCTTCGCGGCGGGCTTGGTCTTGCTGCGGGGCACGTACGTTTGCTCGAAGCGTTCGGTGAAGAGCACTTTTTCGTCTTCGGCAATGGGCGCGAAACTGCCCGCGCCCTTGCCTTTGCCCTTCGCGTTGGCCGTCACGGCGTTGTTGAAGTCGTTGTCCGACGACACCAGCCCGAGGCCGTCGGGGCGGAGGCTCCAGAAGTACCACACCTCCGGCGAGGCTTCGAGGTAGAGGTACACCTCGTCGGCGGCCCGGCCCTGGCCCTTGCGGATTTCGAGGTGCCCGTCGAGGGCCGCGTTGATGTCGATGCCCCCGACGTTGGACACACCCAGCTTGCCCACGCTGTAAAACGCCCCCTGCTCGTCGGACCACCGCAGGCTGACGCTCGACAGCACCAACGACTTGGTCAGGCCCGGCACCGAGGCCAGCGAGAGGTAGCCGCCCGCCGCCTTGTCGCGGTAGGCGTCGGCGTTTTTGCCCCCGGCCACGCTGGCGATTTTCGTCAGCAGGCGGTCCGCGTCGGGTTCGGCGGGGTCGTTGTTTTTCTCGTCGAGGTTGGTCTGCACCAGCTTGTCGCCCATCGCGCTGAGCACGGGTTGCGGCAGGGGGAAATCGAAGGCCAGCAGCAGGTTGAACTGGTACTTGGCGCTGTCGGGGTGGATGCGGGCCAGCCCGGCGGTTTGCACCAGGTTGGCGGGTTGCACGAGGTTAAACTTGCCCTCCAGGTTCACCACCTTTTTCTCGTCGTTCAGTACGAAGCGGTTGCCTTCGAGCGTCGTGTTGTTCGTGCGGCCTTCCGGTTCCACCACCAGCCCGACTTTCGAGACCTCGTTGAGCGGCCCCGTGGCGAGCAGCACGTCGGGGTCAGCGGGGTTTTCCTTCGGCGAAACGAAGGTGGTGTACAATCCGCTCGACGCGCTGCGGAAGTGCAGCCCGGCGAAGAGCGGCTGGTTGTCGCCCCGCAGTTTATCGTCCACGCGGATGTTCACGTCGTCGGAGTTGGCGTTGTTGAACGGAATCCACGCGGCCTCGTCGGGGCGGCTTTTGAGCACGAGTTGCACGGCCCCGTCGAAGCGCAGTTTCGGCTCCGGCGAGCGCATCACCACGTCGCCCCGGTAACGGATGCGGGGCGTGAGGTAAAACTTGTCGGCCTCCGAAATGCTCGCGGCGGCGGTGGTCATCAGCCCGCCCGGCTCACGGGTGCGGGTAGAGGCCCGCTTGCCCTTCGCGGCGGACGCCAAAACTTCGGGCGTGCTTTCGACAAACTCGAAGTTGTTCATCTTCAACCGCGTCGTGTCGCCCTTGCCCCGCACGAGTTGGTACACGGCCCCGCCTTCGAATTGTTTTCTCGAAATAATCCGGATGTTGCCGTCGGCCAGCGTGTGGTAGCCGTTGAGCGTATCGAGCACGAGTTTGGCCTTCGTCAGGGGCTGAATAGCCGCGTCCTGCTTCACCACCACCTGCCCCCGGTTGGGGATGATTTTCGCGTCGCCGGACTGGATGAAGGGCACGCCCTTGAGCGTGAGCAGCATTTTCTCCATCTCGTACAGCGCCTCGGCGGCGTTGAAACGCAGGCCGAGTTGGTCGGGGGCCATCGAGATGAATTCGGAGGTGGCCACGTCGCCCTTCATGGCGATGGTTTTGGCGGCCACGTTCCAATCGGCGCGGGTGATGGTGGTGCGGTAGGCGGCGTAGGGGAATTCGAGGCCCGCCGAGTCGGACAGGAACTCGCGGTTTTTGGGCAGTTGCAGCACGGCGTTGCCGGTGGTCACGTTTAGGTTCAGGTCCATGTTGCGGCCCAGGAGCACAGTTTTGCCGCCGGTGGCGACATTGGTGCCGAGTTGGAGGAGCGCGTTTTCGGCCTGGAGAGCGTCTTTCGTGAACTTGAATTTATCCGACTTCGCAATGGCGTCCTTGCGGACGACGCTGCCCTCGCCGAACAGCCCGGCGGTTTGCAGCAGCAGGCTACCGCTGAGTTTGGTCGTGCCGCCGTAGAAATCGAACGTGCCCGTCTGGCTGGCCAGGCGGAGGCTGTCGCCCTTCGGCGACCAGTGGGCTTCGTAATTCTTGAAGGTCGCGGCGGGCAAATTGGCCTTGCCGCCCGCCACGAAACTCCCGCCCGTGCCCACGGCGACGATGGAATCGGGGTAAATCCGCAGGTTTTTCGAGGGCAGCACCGCGCCGTTCACCTGCAATTCGCCGTTGGCGTGGAGGCCGTTTTTGTCCATCTCAATCGGCCCGGTGAGTTTCAGCGTGGCCTTGCCGCCCAGCACCGGGTAGCTCGCGCCCTTGTGGACGAAACCCAGCGAATTGTCGGGCATCGAAACGAGCGTGGCCTTGAAGGGCGGGAACAGGCCGTCGGAGTAAAACATGCCTTCCATGCGGATGTCCTTGCTGGTGAGGCTGTCGTAGTCGAGCGAGGGAATCTGGAAGTAAATTTTGCGGTGGTACACCCCGGCGGCGCGGTCGGGCTGGTCGAAGTAGATTTTTGCTCCGCTCGGCACCACCAGGCGCGGGGTGTTGGGCGTTTTGCCCGATTTGTTGCCCGCCTTGCCGAGGTACACTGTGCCCGCCCCGGAGCCGTACTGCAAATCGCCGCCGATTTCCGGCGCGTCGGCCTTGCCCTTGTTTTTCTGGCTGACGAAGGTGACCGAGTCGATTTTGTCGAGCTTGACGAAAAATTTGTCGTAGTTGAAAGCCAGGTTTTGCCCCGCGAAGCGGTAGTTGTCGAGCTTCATTTCGCCGTTGAAGGTCAGGTCGCGGTTTTTCAGCACCCGCACCTTGCCGTCGCTGGGGGCCATCGAAATCTTGAGCGAATCGCTGACCTGGAACCGCTGTGCGCCCCGCACGAGCAGGTCGTTGGTCTTCAAATCGAGGCTCACGTTGGCGTTGGAGGTGCTGTCTTTCGTGGCCGTGTTGAATTTGGAGAGAATCACGAACGTGTCGTAATCTTCCTTCCCGGCGAAGGACTGCACCCAGTGGCGGCCTTTTTTTGAGAACCGAATCACGTCGGTGGCCGGGTCATAACTCAGGAAACCCTGCTGGACCATCTCCATCAGCGCCTCGCGGAGGTTGGCTTCGGGGCGCTTGAAAAACGGCTGGAGGTCGCTGACGACGGCTTCCTGCCGCCCGCCCCGCTCCCGAAAATACGCCGCCAGGGCCGTAAGCGGGTGGAAGCCGTAGCTCCCGCTGAGCGTGCGGTAGCGGGCGAGGTCGAAAAAGTCCACCGATTCGAGCCGGACGGGCACTTCGTTGCGCGCGCCAATCGTGTAGAAATCGAGCCGTTGGCTGGCCAGCGCCCAGTTCATCGCATCGGCGTTGATGGTCATGGCGTGGTAGCTGTCGGCGAAGGGGGCGGTTTTGAAACCGCCCTTGTTCACGCGGTTGGTGTGGAGTTCCTTCCGGGCGCGGTCGTAGCGGAGTTTCACCGCCGGATGCGTGAGCGTGTCGCCGGTGCTGAGGTAGGCCGTGAGCGCGGCCTGGGCAGAGGTCAGCAGCGAATCGCCGAACTCGAAGCGCAGGCCGGTGGTGCGGAAGGCCGTTTTGCCCCCGTGCTTCACGCCAAAACTGGCCGGGTTGCGGCCCACGGCCACGGCAAACACCTTCGGTCCGATGAGTGCCACGCCGCCCCGGAACTCCAAATCGCTGCCGAGGTTTTTCAGTTTCACCTCCTCGCCCGACACGAAGCGGGGGTAGCTCCAGGGCACGCGGGGATTGCGTTTTTTGCTCAGAAACTCGTAGGCACCCTTCGCCGGTCCGGCCAGCAGGGCCGGTTCGGTGAGCGTGGCTTCGTCGGCGGTGAGGCGGGGGTTTTTCAAATCGACCCGAAACCGCGTGAGGGCCACCTTCGCGTCGGGGCGGAGGCTGTCGCCCCCCCAGCGCACCTGCCCGGCGGTGCCGAGGAGCAAGGCTTCTTTCATCCCCACCGTCGCCGTGGCGTTCTGCACCAAGAGCGAATCGCTGGCGGTGACGAGGGCAAGCGACACGTTTTTCAATTCAAGAATCGCCCCGGCGGCCACGGTCGGCGCGGCAATTTCGACGCCGTTGGCGGTCACGAGCGTGCCCAGCGGGGCGTCGCCCCAGCCGTCGTCGGTCTTCTCGTTGTTTTTTTCGTCAAAACCCCAGCCATCGTCGTCGGTCGAAACGGCGGGGGCGGCGGGTTTGGTTTTGTCGCTGTCGGTTGGGTTGGCGTAGGGCGTGTACGGTTGGTCAGAAAAGCGGAACAGCGCCGTGCCGCCCGTGGCGTACACCTTGTTGACGTTTGAGCTAAAAATCAGTCCGTTACCGTAGTAGTTGCGGACGGTTTCGAGAAAGCGCTGGCCGGTTTTTGTATCGGTCGAAACGAGGAATTTGCGGGTCGTGACGAGCAGGCTGTCCACCGAGGCGGCGGGGGTGTTGAGCGCCAGTGCCCGGTTGAGAGCATCGATGAACAGCCCGAGGTGCGGAGCGCGGTAGCCCTTGCCCGCCAGCGTCCGGGCCGCCTGGATGACGAGACTTTGTTGGGCAGGGGCGAATTTGCCGCTGTTCCAATTCGTCGAAAATTCCGTCGCGACGCGGTTGTTTGCGCCCAGCACGGTTTGCACATCCGTGGCGAACTGCTCGGGCTTGTCGGACAGGCGCGGGCTTTGGGCAACCACAGCGGTGGCAGCGGTAAAGAATAAAAATAGGCTGGTTCTCAGAAACCGGTTCATGCGTCCTGCGGGAAAACCCACCCCCCAACCGCACCACCTGCCGCACCCCCTCCTGGGAGGGGATAAAAAACCAGTAGCTGAATTTAGTCCCCTCCCAGGAGGGGGTGCGGTGGGAATGTGCGGTTGGGGGGTGGGTTTTCCCGCGCCATTCCCGAAACTCACTTCTTCAAAAACTCCGCCGCCACCCAGCCGTTTTTCGTTTTCACCGGCCCCGGCGTCAGGCCCTGGGCTTCGGCGGCGGCGCTGATGTCGGGGAGGTCGGTTTCGTAAAAACCGCTGACGAGCAGCGTGCCGTGGGGGGCCAGAAACCGCGCGTACCCCGGCATGTCGGCTAGGAGAATGTTGCGGTTGATGTTGGCCAAAACCACATCGTACTCGGCCGGTGGCTCGGTTTGCAACGTGCCCTGCCGGACGGCCACGCGGTCGGCCACACCGTTCAACTGCGCGTTTTCGAGCGCGTTTTCCGCCGCCCATTCCTCGATGTCGAAGGCCCGGACGTGCGTCGCGCCGCGCTTGGCGGCCATGATGGCCAGGATGCCCGTGCCGCAGCCCACGTCCAGCACCGTTTTTCCGGCCTGGTCTACCTCCAACTGGTGTTCGAGCATGAGCGCCGTGGTTTCGTGGTGGCCCGTGCCGAACGACATCTTCGGATTGATAACGATTTCCACCTCAAACTCTTGCCCGGCGGGAGGATGAAAACTCGCGCGCACGAGGCAGCGGCCCGCCACGTCGATGGGTTCGTAGCTCTGCTCCCACTCGGCGTTCCAGTTGCGGGGTTCGATGCGTTCGAGGGCGTAGGTCAGGGGCGTGAGTTCGTCGTAACGCGCCAGCAGTTCGGTCAGCAGCGGTTCGTTGAATTCGTCCTCGCGGACGTAGGCCTTCAGGCCGTCGGGTTCTTCGGTGAAGGATTCAAAACCCAACTGCGCCAGTTCGGCGACGAGGATTTCGGAAAATTCGGGGGAAATGGTCAGGTAGAGTTCGAGGTACGTCATGCGGGTTGCGCCGGAGCGGTGTCGGCTCCGGAAACGAAGGTAACGATTTTGGAAGAGTTGCCCGACCTGCCTAACTTCCGCCCTCATGGGAGAGCCAGCCGTAAAATTCACGTTCACCGTTGAGGAGTACCTCGAACGGGAGCGCACCTCGCTCGTCAAGCACGGGTACCACGAGGGCGAAATTTTCGCGATGGCCGGAGGAACGCCCCGGCACAGCCTGCTGGGAGCTAACGCGGTCAGCGAATTGCATCGGGCGCTGCGCGGTAAGCCCCGCCTGGCGTATAACAGCGATTTGCAGGTAGCCATGTCGCGGCGGAAGTTTGTGTATCCGGATGCATCCGTAGTTTGCGGAAAGGTGACCACGTTTCCGGAAAATCCAAACGCCGCCAATAACCCGATTTTGATTGTTGAGGTGCTGTCGGACTCCACGGCTTCTTACGACCGTTCCGGAAAATTCCTTCGCTACGCCCAAATGCCGAATTTCCGGGAGTACATGCTCATCGAGCAGGATTTTCCATTCGTGGAAGTCCGCTACAAAACGGCCGACGGCACCTGGCAAATCAGCACCTACGGCGACCTGTCCGACCGCATCCGACTGCAATCCATCGACGTGCAGGTGAGCATGAGCGACTTGTACGACGGGTTAGATTTTGGGGTGCGCTCGACCGAGGAATGGTTCGAAAAAAATCCGGTTGGGCCGGGGGAAAAGCAGTAGGCCGCTTCGCCAAAATGCCTACCCATGCCGCCGCTTTTTCGTACCTTCGCCCACCGGCTATGGAAAAGAACTTCGTCGTATCGGCCCGCAAGTACCGGCCCGTCACCTTCGATTCGGTGGTGGGGCAGGAGCACATCACCACGACCCTCAAAAACGCCATCCGCACCAGCCACCTGGCGCAGGCGTTCCTGTTTTGCGGGCCGAGGGGGGTGGGCAAAACCACCTGCGCGCGGATTCTGGCGAAAACCATCAACTGCCAGCGCCTCGACGACCACGTCGAAGCCTGCGGGGAGTGCGAAAGCTGCGTGTCGTTCCAGAACAACGCCTCGCTCAACGTCCACGAACTGGACGCGGCCTCCAACAACTCGGTGGACGACATCCGCAACCTCATCGACCAGGTGCGCTATCCGCCGCAGGTGGGCAAATTCAAGGTGTACATCATCGACGAGGTCCACATGCTCTCGACCAGCGCCTTCAACGCGTTCCTGAAAACGCTCGAAGAGCCGCCCAGCTACGCCATTTTCATCCTGGCCACCACCGAGAAGCACAAAATCCTGCCGACGATCCTGAGCCGGTGCCAGATTTTCGACTTCAACCGGATTCAGAACCGCGACATTTCGCAGCACCTCGCCCGCATTGCCGACGCCGAAGGCATCGGCTTTGAAGGCGACGCGCTCGAACTCATCGCCCAGAAAGCCGACGGCGGCCTCCGCGACGCGCTGTCGATGTTCGATTTGAACGTCACGTTTTCGAAAGACAGCACGCTACGCTACGCGGAAGTCCTCGAAAACCTGCACATCCTCGATTACGATTACTACTTCAAAACGACCGACGCCCTGCTCGGTCAGCGGGTGGGCGAGGCGCTGTTGATTTTCAACGAAATCCTGAACAAGGGCTTCGACGGGCATCAGTTCGTGGTGGGCCTGCTCGAACACTTCCGCAACCTGCTCGTCTGCAAGGACATCGCGACGGTGAAGCTCCTTCAGGTGACCGAAACCGTGCAGCGGAAGTACCTCGCCCAGTCGGAAGCGGCCCCGCTGTCGTTCCTGCTCTCGGCCCTCAGCGTGGGCAGCCAGTGCGACATCCACTACAAACAGGCCAAGCAGCAGCGCCTGCACGTTGAAATCACGCTCAGCAAACTGGCCAGCCTCCCCGCCGTGCTCAACCTGGCGCAATTGCCGCCGAACGGGCACGCGAACGGGGTAACCGTTGAGATTTCCGAAAAAAAAAAGCCTGAGCCAGTAGTCGTCAGTCGTGAGTCGTCAGTCGTCAGTGAAATCAGCCAACCGCAAGCAGGCGTCGCACCGACTGCTAGTCCGCAATCCCAGATTGCCCGCCCGACGTTGACCAAGCTCAAAAGCACGGTGGATTTGACGGCTCCCGCGCCGGCCAACGGCACGGCCAACCTCAACGCCACCACCGAGCCGGAGGTGCGCTACACGAAACCCTACACGCGGGAGCAGTTGCAGGAAGCCTGGAAAAGTTTTATCGAAAAACGCGAAGCCGTGGGCAGGGCCAGCGAGGCCGTGATGCTCAACCGGGAGTTCGACGTGGTGGACGGGGTGATTCAACTCGGCCTCGACAACGCCGTGCAGATGGGCCTGCTGAGCGATTTCAAGGCCGATTTGATGCACCACCTGCGCGAAACGCTGCAAAATTCGAGTATCCAACTTCACGCCTTCGTCAACGAGCACCAGGTGCAGCGGATGCCGTATACCCAGGCGGAGAAGTTTGCGTTTCTGGCCGAAAAAAACCCAGCCCTGTACGAGTTGAAAGCGGCGCTGGGGCTGGATTTTGATTACTGAAAGGTAGTTGGGATGATTTTGTCATTCCGAGGTACGAGGAATCTCGTTGGAGCACCGGACACTCGGCCACCGGCAAATGGTTGGGCAGGCCGACGAGATTCCTCGTACCTCGGAATGACAAAAAATCTACAAAATGGCCCGGTCGGCATTCATGGCCATGAATGCCGACCGGGCCATTTTTTCAAAAGGCAGTTTACTCCTTCACCCCCATAAAATCCACCCCACTCGGCTTCCCGGCGTCGTGCTGGACGTAGAGCACCCAGAGTTTGGGCTTGCCTGCGCGCCAGTTCATTGTTTCGCGGGCGTACTGGCCCACGCGTTGACCATCCCGCCAGAGTTCGTATTTTTCCTCGTCGAGCTTGCGGGCTTCCACGCCGTCGAGGGTGTAGGGGCCTTTGCCGAAGCGGTCGTAGGCAAACTGGTACGAACCGTTCACGCGGGCCACGCCCAGCCAGTTGGAGGTCGGCAGGGCGCAGCGCACCGGGTCGGCTTCCACGCGATAGCGGCCTTCAATCGGGCCGTCGGTGGGCGTCACTTCGAGGGTTTCCTTCCGGCAACCGGCCAGCAGGCCCAGGCAAATCAGGGAGAGGAAAAGTGGCTTCATGGGTTTCAGGCGCTTCGGAATCCAAAGACACAAGTGGGAGGAAAAGGGTTGAGAGGGAGGAGGGGGAGGAGAGGATTTTTTATTCCCTCTCGTCCCCTTCTTCCCTTTTCTCCCCCTCCTCCCTTCATTTCTTAAACAAACTCTCCACGAACGCCCGCTTGTTGAACACCTGCAAATCCTCGATTTTCTCGCCCACGCCGATGTACTTGACGGGGATTTTGAACTGGTCGGAAATGCCGATGACCACGCCGCCCTTGGCCGTGCCGTCGAGTTTGGTGATGGCCAGGGCGTTCACGTCGGTGGCTTTGGTGAATTCCTGGGCCTGGATGAACGCGTTCTGACCCGTCGAACCGTCGAGCACGAGCAGCACTTCGTGGGGGGCGTCGGGCAGCACTTTTTGCATCACCCGCTTGATTTTCGTGAGTTCATTCATCAGGTTGACCTTCGTGTGGAGGCGGCCCGCCGTGTCGATGATGACTACGTCGGCCCCCCCGTCGGCGGCCTGCTTCACGGCGTCGTAGGCCACCGAGGCCGGGTCGGTGTTCATGCCGTGGTGGATGACCGGGATGCCCGTGCGCTCGCCCCAGAGGCGGAGTTGGTCCACGGCGGCGGCCCGGAAGGTGTCGCCCGCGCCGAGTACCACCTTTTTGCCCGCCTTGAAGTAGCGGGAGGCCAGCTTGCCAATCGTCGTGGTTTTGCCCACGCCGTTGACGCCCACGACCATGATGACGTAGGGCTTTTTGCCCGGCGGCGTGTCGAAATTGCCGGTGACGTCGCCCGAGCGGTTTTCCGAAAGCAATTCGGCGACTTCGTCGCGGAGAATCTGGTCCAGTTCGTCGGTGCCGACGTACTTGTCGCGCTCCACGCGGGCTTCGATGCGGCGGATGATCTTGACGGTGGTTTCAACGCCCACGTCGGAGGAAATCAGAATTTCTTCCAGTTCGTCGAGCACCTCGTCGTCCACCTTCGATTTGCCCACCACGGCCCGACTCAGTTTGCTGAAAAAGCCCTCCTTCGAGCGCTCCAGGCCCTTTTCGAGCGATTCCTTTTCTTCCTGGACGACCTGCTCTTTTTTCTTGGTAAAAAAGTCGAATAAGCCCATTGCGGTGTGGTTACACCCCCTACCCCCTCAAGGGGGCTTTTCTGCCTGAAAAAAGTGTTAGCAACGAAAAGCCTCCCAGAATGGAATTCCTTGAGGGGGTAGGGGGTGTGCAAAACTACAACAAAAAAAGTCCCCCGGCTTTTCGGGGGACTTCGACGGGCGGGTTATCAACCCGCCCCACAATCGGTGGGCACCTTACCCTTTCAGCGAATCCTGCACCTGGTCGAGGGGCACGATTTCTTCCTTGAAGGTGTAAGCCCCAGTCACGGGCGACTTGACGGCGCGGATGACCTTCGCGAAGTTTTTACCCCCTTCTTTCTTCAAGGTTGCAACGACTTTCTTTGCCATTGGAGTGGTTCGTTAGCCGTTGTTCGTTGCTCGTTGTTCGTTGTTCGACACCAGTTTTGGGAAACGAACAACGAACAACGAATAACGAACAACGAAGTGATTATTTAATTTCCTTGTGGACCGTCACCTTCTTCAGGTACGGGTTGTACTTCTTCAGTTCCATGCGGCCGGTGGTGTTCTTCCGGTTTTTGGTCGTGATGTAGCGCGACATGCCGGGAACGCCGGAGGTCTTCTGCTCGGTGCATTCCATGATGACCTGGATGCGGTTGCCTTTCTTTGCCATGATTCGTTGGTCGTTATTCGTTGGGCGTTGTTGGCTGCGCCGGTCCGGGACCACCGGACAACGAGAAACGGAGCACGAACAACGGGAGTTGCTAAAAAAACAGGACTGCAAAAGTAGGAACTTTTCACTACGCGGCAAACGTAGCCGGTAAAGATTTTGGAACTTTGCCCCGTGAAACCGCTTCAATACCAGTACCATCCCGACAACCACCGCCTCTCGGACCCCAACAAGTACCGCCTGGAGCACCTGCGGGCCGAAGAAATGGTCATCAACCTTGGTCCTCAGCACCCTTCGACCCACGGCGTGCTGCGCCTCGAAGTGGTGACCGATGGCGAACTCATCGTCGACGTGGTGCCCCACCTGGGCTTTTTGCACCGGTGTTTTGAAAAACACGCCGAGTCGGTGCCCTTCAACCAGGTGATTCCCTACGTGGACCGCCTCGATTACCTCGCCGCCATGAACTCCGAGCACGTGTACGTGATGGGCGTGGAGCGGATGCTGGGCATCACCGAACTGCCCCGGCGCATCGAATTCATCCGGGTGCTGGTGGCTGAGTTGAACCGCCTCGCCTCGCACTTCGTGGCCGTGGGCACCTATGCCCTCGACATCGGAGCCTACACGGCGTTCCTCTGGATGATGCGCGACCGCGAACACCTCCAGCGGATGCTCGAATGGGTCAGCGGGGCCCGGATGCTCTACAACTACATCTGGATTGGCGGGCTGTTTTACGATTTGCCCGTTGGTTTCGAGGAAAAATGCCGGGAGTTCGTGGCGTACCTGAAGCCCAAGCTCGTGGAGTTGCAGCAGTTGGTGATTGAAAACCAGATTTTTGTGAGCCGCACGGGGGGCGTGGGCGTGCTGCCCCTGCCGGTGGCCATTAACTACGGCTGCACGGGGCCGGTGCTGCGGGCTTCCGGCCTGCGTTGGGATTTGCGGAAGGTGGACGGCTACTCGGTGTACCCCGAGCTCGACTTCGACGTGCCCGTGGGCACCGGGCAGGTGGGAAAACTCGGCGACTGCTGGGACCGCAACTACGTGCGGGTGCTCGAATGCTGGGAATCGCTCCGGCTCATTGAGCAGTGCCTCGACCACCTACAAGGCCCCGAGCGCCGCACGCCCGACTTCGACCCCCAGGCCGTGGTGCCCAAGAAAATCCGCCCGAAGGCGATGGAATTTTACGTCCGGGGCGAAACGCCGAAGGGCGAACTCGGTTTTTACTTCCGCACCGACGGCCGCAGCGACGTGCCCCCGAGGGTGAAGTGCCGCTCCTGCTGTTTTCACAACCTCTCGCCCATCCACGAAATGAGCCGGGGTGCCCTCGTAGCCGACCTCGTGGCCATCATCGGCTCGCTGGATTTGGTGATGGGGGAGGTGGATCGGTAGCGCCGACCGCTGGTCGGCGTGCGGCCGGAGGTCGGTGCTACGGTTCTGCAAAAACACCCGCACCTTTCCCCGGTTTTCGGTCGTCAGGAAGAGCGTTTCGCCCCGTGAATTTTTGAGCGTGGCGAGGTCTTTCGTGTCGAAGGGCGTGTAGAAGCCGCTTTCGCCGGGGAGCAGGGGCGTGAAGCGGCCCTTGCCGTCGCCCCGGAGGACGAGGCCGTTGGCGGCGTCCTGTCGGCCGCTGAGGTGCTCGTTGCCGTAGTCGTTGCCCGTCAGCAGGAGGTCGGGCGTGCCATCGCCGGTGATGTCGTGGACGGCGGCGGCCAGCACGGGGGCCACCTGCGCGAGGGCCGGGAGCGGGTGCAGGGCGAAGCGGCCCCCGCCCTGGTTTTCCACCCAGGCCGTCGGGGCGTAGTTGCCTTCCGCCACCTTGCGGTTGGGGAAGTTTTCGAGCATCTTTTCGGCGGTGGTTTCGCTGAACTGCCGGTACGAGGTGAACTGCTTCCGCACCTGGATTAGCTGCTTGGCCATGTCTTCGCGGCTGAAAAGCGGGAACTCCTCCGTGCGGGCGTCGGTGAGGTTCACCCGGAAGTGGGCCGTTGGGATGGCGTCGGCCTTGCCGTCGTCGTTGAGGTCGCCGAAGTACACGCGCAGGGGCGTTTGGGCGGTGGGGCGCACGAGGTTGTTCGTCCCCCAGTTGCCCGCCACGAGGTCCAGGTCCCCGTCGCCGTCGAGGTCGCCGGGGGCGAGGCAGTTCCAGAAGCCCAGGGCCTTGGCGAGGTCGTCGCCCGCGTCGTGACGTTCGAAGGTGGCGTCGGCTTGTTTCAGAAACGTCAGGGGCATGAATTCTCCCGCCAGCACGAGGTCGGGGCGCTGGTCGCCGTCGAAATCCAGCCAGGCGGCATCGCACACCATGCCGACGTCGCGCAGCACGGGGGCCACTGAGGGGGTCACGTCCACGAACTGCCCGCCTTCGTTGCGCAGCAGGTAACTGCTCACCGGGGCGGGGAAGTAGTTGGGCTTCACGCGCCCGCCGACGAACAGGTCGAGGTCGCCGTCGCGGTCGTAATCCCCGGCTTTCACGCAGCCGCCCCCGGCCACTTTCACGCTGCTCCAGTCGGAGTTGGTGGCTTTCGCGAAGCGACCCTTGCCGTCGTTCAGGAACAGCCTCGGTTCGAGGAAAGGCAAGTAGGGAATCTGCTCGTAGCCGTCGCTGAGCACGAACAGGTCGAGGTCGAGGTCGCCGTCGGCGTCGAAGAGCAGGCAGTCGGCGTCTTCGGCTTTTTTGGCTTCGCCGGTTTCTTCGGGCAGAAGGTCGGCTTTTTCGAATCGGTTGCCGGGTTTCTGGAAAAAGAAAACGCCCCGGTGCCCCCGCGAGCCGCCGACGAACACGTCGTCGAGCCCGTCGCCGTTGACGTCGCCCACGGCCAGCCTCGGGCCGTTCTGCGAAAACTTGTGGAGGAGCAGTTTCTGGTGATCGAAATCCACGAAGTCGGCTTCCTCGTGGGTGAAGTCGAGGCCGGTCTGGGCGGTGATGTCGGTCAGCGGGGGCGCGGCGGTGGGTTGGGGGGCGGCGGTGGGCGCGGTGGCCTGCTCGTGGGAGGCGAGGAGGGTCTGGTCGGGCAGGACGTTGGTCCAGACCGTTTGCTTGCCGTCGGGCCAGGTGACGAGCACGCGGGCGACGCGCTCGGCGCTGCCCAAGCCGAAGGTGGGCGTGGGATCCTGGCTGGCGAGGTAGCCCCGGTAGGGGTTCACATCGACGTGCTGGGTGGTGCCCCCCGCTTCGACCAGCACCCGCGCGCCGAGGCCCGCCGGGTTCTGGGCCGGGCCGTTGAGCTTGATTTTCAGGAAATGTCGCTTCAGGGTCTCGCGCTGGTTGTTGCGGTACACGAAGGCCGGTTCGTTGAGGTTGTTGACGATAAAATCAAGGTCGCCGTCGCCGTCGAAATCCCCGTACACCGCCGAGTGGGAGTAGGAAGGCTGGTTGACGCCCCAGGCGGCCGACACGTCCTCAAAACCTACGGTACCGGGTTCGGTCAGGGCGCGGTTGCGGTAGGCGTAATTCGGGATTTTCACCTGGGGCATTTTCCGCGTGAGTTCGAGCTTGGTTTTCTGCCCGCCTTCGCTGGCGTGGTAGGCCATGAAATCGCTGTCGCTGAGGTCGCGGAAGTAACCGTTGGTGATGATCACGTCGCGGAAGCCGTCGCCGTCGGCGTCGAAGCACAGGGGCGACCACGACCAGTCGGTGTAGGCCAGCCCGGCCTGGTAGGCCACCTCGCTGAACACGGGCAGGCCGTTGGCGAGGGCGGGGTTCGGCCCGAGGTTGAGTTGCAGGGTGTTGCGTTTGTACTGGTGCTGGTAGCCGTATTTTTCGTAGAGGTCGTAGAGGGTGTAGGTGTAGGGCCGGTCCATCTGCTTGCGGCGGAAGTGGTCCTCGGCCATCATGTCCATCTCGATCACGTCGTCGCGGCCGTCGTTGTTGAGGTCCACCACGTCGTTGCCCATGGCCGTGAAGCTGGTGTGCTTGAAGGCGGCTTTGGTTTGGTCCTGAAAGGTTCGTTTCCCGCCGTTGCCCGGCGTGTTGATCCACAGAAAATCGTCGGTGATGAAGTCGTTGGAAACGAACACATCCTTGTAGCCGTCCTGGTTGAGGTCGCCGACGCTGATGCCCAGGCCGTAGCCTTCGGTCTGGAGGCCCACCTCGCGGGTCACGTCCACGAAGTGCCCGCCCTCGTTGCGGAAAAACTTGTCCTGGTTGAGGGCCGTACCGTCGGTGATTTTGGGGCGGTAGCGGCTGGTGGTGGTTTTCAGGTCCACCTCGTCGACGAGCAGGTAGCAGTCGAGGTCCCCGTCGCGGTCGTAGTCGAAGAAGGCCGCATGGGTGGTCGAGGAGGTGTCGGCCAGGCCGTATTCGGCGGCCATTTCGCGGAAGCGGGGCACGCCCCGGGCGTCGTTGCCCTGGTTGACGTAGAGCAGGTTGGTGCGCTTGTCGGCCCCGTGGAGCAACCCGGCGCACACGTACAGGTCGAGGCGGCGGTCGTGGTTGATGTCGACGGCGGCCACGCCCTGGCACCAGCGGCCTTCGCCGGTCACGCCCGCCGCGTTGGTGGCGTTTTCAAACTTAAAATTCCCCCGGTTGAGGTACAGTTCGTTGGACACGGCGTTGCCGGTAAAGTACACGTCGAGTTTGCCGTCGCCGTTGAAATCGCCCGCCGCCACGCCCCCGCCGTTGTATAGGTTCGGGAAATTGAGCGGGTTCATGGTTTCGCTTTCCTCCACCCGGTTGGCGAAGGCGATGCCCGTTTGCTGGGGCGAAAGCAAGGTGAACAGGGGGGCTTCCGAACCGGAGCGGCAGCCGGTCAGGGCGAGCAGCAGGAGGGCAAACAGGGCGTGCGGGCGCATGGGGTGACGTAGGGGTGAGCCGGGGAAGGGGTTTCTACGAAAAAAAACACTCAGAGCCTGGTCTTGCCTGAGAACGGCTTGGCGGTTGCGGCTTTTGACACGATGGCTGCCGAAAACCGCCTGGTGTTTGCTGAACATGCCGTGTTGGTTGGTGATGTAGCCACGTGAGTTGATGATGTAGGCTCCGTCGTTGCGGGAAATTGCGTGGTTGTTGCTGATGTAGGTTCCGTTGTTGCGGGTTTATGCGTGGTTGTTGCTGATATAGACTCCGTCGTTGGTGATGTAGGCTCCGTCGGTGCGGATTTTAACGCGGCGGTTGCCGCTTGCTGCACGGTGGGTCGTGGGTCAGGGGCGGCGTTTTTTCTGGAAAATCGAATCGTGGTTGTTGCCGAGGTAACTGCCCCAGAGAACGGCCGAGGGCGGGAAATCGACGACGGGCCGCCGGGCGATGTTGAGGCCCAGGGGCCGCTGGTAGGAGGCGTTTTCGGGGTTGTTGTCGCGGTCGGTGGCTTCGGCGAGGTACACGAGGTCGGTGATGCCGTCGCGGTCGAGGTCGCCGAGAAAGGGCGTCGAGGCCCAGTTGATGCCCTGGAGGGAGTCGTTGAGGTAGCGCTTGCTGCGGTGGTGGAAATCCCAGAAGAGGAGTTTGGAGCGAAACTGGTCGCCGGGTTTTTTCTCCAGGGCCGTGGACGACTGGTTGGTGGTGACGACGACCTCGCTGAAGCCGTCGGCGTTGACGTCGACGCTCAGGGGCGCGGCGAAAGTAAACGAGCAGTTGAGGTACTCGTGCTTGCCGATGATGCGGCCCGTTTTGCCGTCGAGGAAGGCCACGTCGACGACTTTCTCGAAATCGGGCCACACGCCTACGGAGTGGGCCATGAAAAAGTCGGGCACGTCGTCGTCGTTGAAAAACCCCGGCGTGGGCGACACGTAGCACTCGGTGCCGACGAAGCGGTTGTCCCAGAGGAGGGCGTTAGTGCGGCCGTCGAAGGCCCGCATGACGCCCTCGACGGCGTTGACGACCACGTCGGTCACGCCGTCGCCGGTGAGGTCGGTGAGCACGGGCGAGGCGATGAAGCCCTTCGCCGTGAGGCTTTTGGCGAGCTGCACGGACCCGGAGAGGTCGCCCCGACGGAGGTCGGCGAGGGTGGTGCGGTAAAACCCGCCGGACATCGTTTCGCCCCCCGTGCCGAAGAAAATCGTGGGGTTGCCGGTGGGCGGGCCGAGGTCGGCGACGACGGGCGTGAGGTAGGTTTCGCGGCCGTCGGGTACGGGGGCTTTGGCGAGCACGGTGCCGTCGCGGCTGCTGACGATGAGGAGCAGGCCCGTGGGGCGGTTGGGGTCGTGGGGCAGCAGGGAGGCGTCGCCGCCGTTGGCGACGAGCAGGTCGCGGAGGCCGTCGCCGTTCTGGTCGGCGATGAGCTGGGGGCTGGTGAAGTTGTACCAGCCCGCTTTTTTGTGGCCGTAGGTTTCGTTGGTTTTGAAAAATTCCCAGAGCACCCGGCCCGTGGCCCCGTCGATGGCCCGGAGTTCGGCCGACCGCCCGCCGAGGAACACGTCGGGCACGCCGTCGGCGGTCACGTCATAGAGCGCGGCGGAGCCGACGATCTGGTTGCGGGCGGGCACGCGCCAGAGCATCGCGCCGGTGCGGCCGTCGAGGGCCACGAAGCCGGTGTCGGTTTTAGCCCATTCGGCGGTGCCGGTGCCGAGGAGGAGGTCGTCGGTGCCATCGCGGTTGAGGTCGGCGGTCCGGACCGAGGAGTAGGCCGTGATGCGCGGGTGCGTAACCCGCCACGACGGGGGCGCGTCGGGTTGGCAGGCCAGGGTGGCCAGGACGAGCAGGAGGTGCGGGGCGGTGGGGGATTTCATGGACGGTCAGAAACGAAGAACAGAGCGAAAGAAGGTCTTTCGCCCTGTTTTGCGGCTGAATCCCGTCAGCTAAAGCAGACGGCAATGCGGGGCAAGTCCCTCCGGGACTGAAATACATTTTGAATTTTAGCCCCAGCGGGGTTTCCCCACATTGCCGCCGAAAGGTCGAACCCTTGCTTTAGCGGACGGAGACGGTTATTTGTACGCCTCGACCTGCGTCAGGTTTTTGTTGTTGAGCAGTTCGGCGCGGTTGACGGGGTAGAGCCAGCCGCCCTTGTCCCTGGTGTCGCGGAGGAACTTCTGGGCGCGTTCCTTGTCGGCCCCGGCCAGGATGTTGGTGGCGTTGTTGATCAGCACGTCGGGGCGGTTGCGGCGGGCCACGCGCACGAGGTCAAACCAGCGCTGGCCTTCGAAGCAAAGCTCGATGTCGCGGTCGTCGAGGATGGCGTCCTCCATTTTTTCCAGCGTGTTGAGGTCGGCGGCTTCGTAGGCCGGAGCATTGGCCCGGCGTCGGATGAGGTTGAGGTCTTCGAGGGCCCCGGCGAGGTTGCCCTGGCGGTTGCGCACCTCGGCGCGGAGCAGGTAGATGTCGGCCAGGCGGAGCATGGGCAGGTCGCGGGCCACCACGTTGGGTTCGGCCTGCCAGGCGGCGTTGTCCCAGCCCACCTTCGTGAAGTCGGTCGTGCCGGAGCCGGTGTACTTGAGCACCCGGCCGGCACCGTCGCCGTTGCCGAGGTCGAGGTAAGTCCGGCGGTTGCCCCGAACGGGTTCGGTGCGGGCGTTGAACTTCTGCATCCAGACCCCGGCGGGGGTAATGCCGTAGTTGGTGTTGGTGTTGGTTTTGAACATCAGCGGGTTGTTGCGGTTGAGGTCAAAACCGAGCGAGAAGATCACCTCGTTGGTGCCGTTGGGGTTGTGAAACTGGTTCATGTACGTGGCCGTCGGCTCCAGGGTGTAGCCCTCGTTGGTGATGAGGTCGGTGGCCACAGTTTCGGCGTCCTTGTACTGGTTGCGCCAGGTTTTCACGTGCACGAGCAGGGCTTTGGCCGCGCCCCGGCTGGCCCGGCGGCGCTGGTTGCCCGACTGCTGGGGCTTGCTCATGTTGGCGATGGCCCACTGGAGGTCCTTCTCCACCTGGTCGAGTACCTCGGCTTCAGTGCTTTGCTTGACGAAGTAATCGCGGTTGATGCCGTCGGAAGGCTCGGTCACCAGGGGCACGCCCCCGAAGGTGCGCACCAGCACGAAGTAGGCCCAGGCCCGGAGGGTGTAAGCCTCGCCGAGGAGGTCTTTTTTCTGCTGCTCGGTGAAGGTGAGGCCCGTCTGCATCTGGCTGATGCCCTTGATGGCGTCGTTGCAGCGCTGGATGGCCTGGTACATCGGGGCCCAGTCGGTCAGGTTCTGGGTGGCGTTCTGGGTCTGGCGCTTGGCCGACTGCACCTCGCCGTCCTGGCCCCACCACACGCCGGGGGAGGACTGGTCGGCGCGGGCTTCGCCCCAGTAGTTGACGCGCAGCACGGTGTTGAACTCGGTCAGGCCGCTGTACACCGCCGTGACCGAAGCCGTGGCGTCTTCGGCGGTTTTGTAGAAGCTGTCGCCGGTGAGCGAGCTGGAGGGCGTGAGGTCGGTGACGTTGCAGGAGACCAGCGTCAGGCCCCCGGCCAGCAGGCAACCCGCCGCGTAGAAAATCAGGGAATTGAAACGCGTTTTCATGGAATGCGTTGGTTGTCGGTTGGATGTTTTCGTGGCTCAGAGCGTGAGGCTCAGCCCGCCCACCACGCGGCGGGGCAGGGGGTAGTTCATGTAATCGAAGCCGAGCAGCAGCACGTTGGTGCTGTTGTTGAACTCGGGGTCGTAGCCTTTGTACCGCGTGAACGTCACCAGGTTTTGCCCCGACACGTACACGCGGATGTTGCTCAGGCGCAGCCGGGCTGCGAAGGTTTTGGGCAGGTTGTAGTTGAGGGCGATGTTTTTCAGGCGCATGTAGGAGCCGTCTTCGATCCAGCGGGAGGTCTGCCCGTAGGTGTTGATGCCCGACCCGCGGCCATCGACGGTGCGTTCGCCGATGCGGGGGATGTCCGTCACGTCGCCCTGGGTGCGCCAGCTCCGGGCCAGCGACACGAGGCCGTTGTCGAACGGCCCGCCCACTTCGAGGGTCTGGCGGGTGGCGTTGACCACGTCGTTGCCGAGGCTGTACTGGAAAAACACGTCGAGCGAGAAGCCCTTGTAGGTGAACGTGTTGTTCAAGCCACCGTAGATTTTGGGCTGCGAACGGCCGACAACGACCTTGTCTTTTTCGTCGATGAGGCCGTCTTTGTTCTGATCGACGTACATCAAATCGCCGCCGGTGAACTCGCGCAGGCCGCGGATGGTGCTCCGCATGCGCAGGGGCTGGCCGTTGACGACGGCGGGTTCCGCCCCGCTGAGCGTCGAGGTGAGTTCGTAAACCGGGGTGCCGTCGGGGTTGGTGCCGGTCTGGGTCAGGAAGGCGTCGCTGTCGCGGGGGAGCACGCGGGTGGCTTGCAGGCCGTACCAGGTGCCGATGGGCTGGCCCACGCGCCCGATGCCGAGGAAGTCGCCGTAAAACGCCCGCAGGTCATCGCCCGACGAGGATTCGACCAGCACGTTGTTGTTGCTGGCCACGTTGTAGTTGATGTTCCAGCGGAACTCCTTCGTGCGGAGCACGTCGCCCATGAGGGCGATTTCCCAGCCCCGGTTGCGGGTGCGGCCCACGTTGCCGATGTAGGTGCGGAAGCCCGCCGTGGTGGGCAGGTTCACGGGCAGGAGCAGGTCGCGGGTGTTTTTGACGTAGTAATCGCCCGTCAGGTAGAAGCGGCCGTTGAGGATGCCCAGGTCTACGCCCACGTTCGAGGAGTTGGTGGTTTCCCACTTCAACTGGTCGTTGGGCAGAAACGACGTGGTGATGCCCGGCTGCCCGACGTAGTTGAAGCCCGAGGCGTAGGTGGACAGGTAGGCGTAATCGGCGATGCCGTTCTGGTTGCCCGTGATGCCCCACGAGGCGCGGAACTTCAGTTCGCTGAGCTGCGAAACATCCTGGAGGAAGCTCAGGCGGTTGAGGCGCACGAAGCCCGACACGGCCGGGAAGGTGCCCACGCGGGTACTTTTCGGGAAACGCGAGGAGCTTTCGCGCTTGACCAGGGCCGAGAGCGACACGATCTCGTCGTAGGTGTAGGTGCCCTTGGCCGAGATCGATTGCAGGCCGTTGGGGATGTCAACCCCGCGCCAGGTCTGGGCGAAGGGCGCGCTCGAAATGTAGCCGCTCTGGGGGGCGTCGTTGGCCCCGTTCTGGCCCTGGAAACCCAGGATTTTGTTGGTGCCGTACTGCTGGCTGAAGGCGAGCAGCCCCTGCACCTCGTGCTTGCCCCCGTAGGTTTTGAAGAAATTCAGGATGTAGTCGGCAAACCAGGTGAAATTCTGGAGGTTCTGCTGCTGCACCTGGCGGTTGGTGAAAAACTTGCCCGACCGGGGGAAGAACCGCCGCCCGTTGTTGTCGGTGAAATCGGCCCCGTAGCTGACCCGGAACGAGAGGGCGTTGGGGATGAGCTGGTACTGGGCGTACACGTTGCCGTAGCCCCGCATTTGCTGCTCGGTGTTGGTGGCCACGGTCACGGCGGTAAGGGGGTTCACGCGGTCGTAGGGGTGGTCGTTGTAGAGCGTCGTGCTGGGCGTGCCGTCCACGTTGCTGACGAGGTAGGGCTGGAGGTCGGGCCACATCCGCAGCGACGACTCGATGGGGTCGGAGAAAAACGTCCCCCGGTCGGCCAGTTTCGTGTTCGAGAAAGCCACGTTGACCGACGTGCCCACCTGGAGGCGGTTGACGGGGAAGAAATCGACGTTGGCCCGCAGGTTGGTGCGTTTGTAGTTGGTGTACTTCACGGTGCCGTCTTCGTTAACGTGCCCCATGCTCAGGCTGTACAGCACCGCCTGCTGGATGCCCCCCCGGAACGAAAGGTTGTAGTTGTTGAAGGCTCCGTTCTGGCGAATCAGCTCCTGCCAGTCGGTGGAGCGGATGCCACCGGGGTACCAGCCGTACTGAAAGCGCGCCGAGGTGATCGGGTCGAGGCGGAACAGCCCCACCGTGTTGTCGCCGGTCTGGAAGGTGTACTCGGCGGTCATGGCCTTGGCCTGGGTGGCGTCGAGCAGTTTCAGTTTGGGCGGGGCAAAGCTCACGCCCTGCTGGGTCGAGAAATCGATCTGCGCTTTGCCCGATTTGCCGCGTTTGGTGGTCACGAGCACCACGCCGTTGGCCGCCCGTGCGCCGTAGAGCGCGGCGGTGGAGGCGTCTTTCAGCACTTCGATGGATTCGATGTCGGCCGGGTTCAGGTCGGCGATGGGGCTGTTGGTGGCACCCGCCGCCAGCGAGCCCGAGATGGCCTCGTTGCGCAGGGGCACGCCGTCGACCACCCAGAGGGGCTGGTTGTCGGCCGAAACCGACGTGGTGCCCCGGATGCGCACCGTGATGCCCCCGCCCGGCGCGCCGGAGTTGGCAATCACCTGCACGCCCGCGGCCCGGCCCTGGATCATCTGTTCGAGGCTGGGCGTGGGCAGGTTTTCGATTTCGGCGGCTTTCACCGAGGCCACGGCCCCCGAAATGTCCCGGCGCTTCACCTGCTCGCCGTAGGCCAGCACGGTGACTTCGTTGAGCAGGTTTTCGTCGGCGGCGAGGCGCACGTCGACGGTGCTGGCGCTGCCCACGGGCCGGTCCACGGTTTTAAACCCGACGGAGCTGAACCGGAGGGTGGCGTTGGGCCCCGGCACGTTGAGCCGGAACTGCCCCTGGGCGTTGGTGGTGGTGCCCACGCGGGTGCCCACCACGAGCACGGTCACGCCGGGCAGGGGTTCCGATTTTTCGTCGTCCACGACCGTGCCCGTCACGGCGCGGTCCTGGGCGAAGGCGGTCACGCAGAGGAGGACGAGCAAAGCCCCGACCCCCACGAAGCGGAAGAAAATGTTTTTCATGAGAAAGGTTGATTTCAGGTCAGGTTTAGCGGTCCAGAAGTCCATTGACGACGTGCAGCACGCCGAAGCGGCCCGTCACGTCCGGTTTGGTGACGGTCACGGCCTTGCCCCCTACGCTGGTGAAGGTGCCGTTGCCCCGGTACACCTTGTCGGGGCCGACGAGGGTTTTGTAGGCGGTGCCGGCCACGAGGTCGGCCAGGCGGGCGTTGGCCCCAACGGTGTGGTTGTTGACGATGGCCTCGGCCACGGCTTTCGTCATCGACGAAATGGTCGTGCTCGTGATGTTGGCGGCGGCGAAGGCGGCGTCGTTGGGGGCCAGGAGGGTGTAGCCCTGCTGGTCGGTTTCCCGCTTGTTGAACACGGCGCGGGCCTCGGCCTTGTCGAACACCTGGGTCCAGAGCGTGAGGTTTCGGTCGAAATACGCCTTGCCGTAGGTGCTGTTGAGGTACGCCGGTACGAACACCTGGTTGACGGCGTGGACGACGCCATTGCTGGCCACGACGTCGGCCCGCGTGACGTTGGCGAGCTGGAAGTTCGTGCCCACCACCAGCGCGCCCGAAGGCGTGGTGAGCGACAGCCCGTTGGTCAGGTCGGTGCTGCGGCGGGGGGCCACGTAGGTGTTGGCGTTGGGCGGGGGCACTAGGTGGTACTCCACGATGGCCTTGATGGCCGCGTCGGCCACGTCTTCCACGCGGGCGTAGTTGTTGGCCCGGAGGAAATCGGCCACGGCCTGGTTGGTCGGGGCGAAAAAGGTGAACACGTTGGCGTCGTCGGCCACGTTCCAGGCCAGGCGGGTGAGGTTCACGAACACCGTGTCCACGCGCCCGTCGGGCCGCTGGATGGGCCGCACGCGGGGGTCGGCGATGCGGTATTTGAACCGGGCCACCATTTTGTAAAACTCCGTGAAATCGGTCTGAAGCAGGCTGTCGATGCTCCGCTGCGGGGTCAGGAAGCGCTCGATGGGGTAGTACACGCCGTTGCCCGAGGAGGTGGGCGCGCCCGTGACTTTCACGCCGTTGACGGTGAAGTCGTTGTCCGATTTGTACTGCACCGAGAGGAATTTCTCACCCGCCGAGAGGTAGCGGTTGTCTTTCTTGGCGTTGTACTTCTGGGTCTGGAAATCGTACGGGTAGAGCATCGAGCTGGGCACGAGGTGGTTGCCCACCAGGCGGTTGAGCTGCGTGAGCGGAATGGCCTCGATGGACGCAAAGCCCCGCTCGGTCAGGAACGCCTGCATGGCCGTGTTGTCGGGCACGAAGGCCGTGTACAGGCCGCCCCCGCCGCCGAGGGCTTCCTTGTAGCCCGACCGCTGCACGGCCTGCACGAAGAGCGAGTAGGTGGGGTTGTCGGCGAGCAGCGTGAGGAGGTTGCCCGCCCGGTTGGACGAAGGCTCGAAGTACGACTGGTCGGGGCGGCAGGAGGCAAACAGGGCCGCCAGCAGGACCACCATCGCCCAGGCCACCACGGGGGCTTTTCGCCGGGATGAGGGGGAGAAATCGATCATGGATTTCATAGGTGTTAAAGGGTGAACAAATCGGTTGGACGCGGCACCACCCGAAATAGAACTTTCCCGCGAAGCAGACGATGAAGGGGAGGATCGAGCGTTTTCGAAGAAAGACGGACCGGGCGAGGCTCATCAAAATTACCCCGGCAACCAGGGGGCGGGGTTTCAATTTTATTTCCCGTTTCTATGAATTTTTGTCATGATCCGAAAAAGACTGCCGGAAGGGTGTTAGAAAATCATCAGTAGGCCATTTTTCAGTACCAGCCGGTATAAAGCAGGACAGCCCGACCGCCAGGCCTGTTCTGCCTCCTCAACGCCGATGGTTGCATGCCACTTTTTTGCAACCTGCCATGAAGCCTATCCTTGAACACCTGCCCCGCCAGGCCAACGAATCGTTCGTCGCGCGGGCCTTCGACTACCCGTATTTCCCGACGCCCTGGCATTACCACCCCGAGCTCGAACTGGTGTACATCCGCGAAGGCCACGGCACACGCTTCATCGGCGACGACATCAGCGAGTTCGAGCCGGGGAATTTCGCGTTCATCGGGGCCAACGTCCCGCATGTTTACCGCAGCGCGAAGGGGTTTTATGAGCCGGTGCCCGTGGGGCGGTCGCGGTCGTACGTCGTGCATTTTTTGCCCGAATCGCTGGGGAGCGGGGTGCTCGACTTGCCCGAGGCGGAGGCCATCCGCGCCCTGTTCGGGCAGTCGTTGTACGGCCTGGAGATCCGGGGCGAAACCAGCCGACGGGCGCTTCGCCTGATGGAAGAATTGTTCGAAAAGCGGGGGCTGGAGCGGTGGCTGCTGCTGGTGCGGATTCTGGTGCTGCTGGCCCAGAGCACCGAACTCAAACCGATTTCCACCCACATCAGCGTGCGCCAGAACGGCCACGACTCCGACCGCCTGAGCCGGGTGTTCGACTACGTGCTGGCGCACTACCAGCAGGAAATCCGCCTCGACGACATGGCCCACATGGTGGCCCTGACGCCGAGTTCGTTTTCGCGGTATTTCCGGCAGCGGACCAAAAAATCGTTCGTCAATTTCGTGACCGAAGTGCGGCTCACCCACGCCTGCAAGCTGCTGCGCGAGGGGCGAACGGCCATCACCGACGTGTGCTTCGAGGCGGGTTTCAACAACGTGTCCAACTTCAACCGGCACTTCAAGCGATTCTACGGCCTGTCGCCGCTGGCCTACCAGCAGCAGTACCGCGAGGGATAAAGCAGCGCTGACGGTGCCGCTGGAAAGCCGTACCTTGCGGCTTTTTCACGGCCCGGTATCGTCATGTTTGTCCTCGACCCCCAACGCACCTACCCCAAACGCACGCACACCCGCTCGGTGATCCGCTTCCAGGACTGCGACCCCCTGCGGCACCTCAACAACGCGAAGTATTTCGACTACTACTTCAACGCCCGCGAAGACCAGCAGGCCCTGCTTTACGGCCTGCGCTCCGACTACACCTTCCGGCAGTACAACGCCTCTTGGGTGGTGTACAACCACCAGATCGCCTACGTGCGCCCGGCCAACGTGAGCGAGTGGGTGGACATCGTGACGAGCGTGATCTACTTCAACGACACCACGAAAGTAACCGAGTACGTGATGGCCGACGAAACGGGAAGGGAACTGAAAAACCTGCTCTGGACGACCTCGAAGTACATTTCGGTGCCCACGGGCCGGGTCATCGAGCACCAGCCCGACTTGATGGAGTACCTGCGGGCGGTCACGGTGGAAGGCGTGGACTTTGAGCACATCACCTTCAACGACCGCGTGCGGCAGGTGAAGCGCGAACTGGCCGAGGGACGGTACGTGTGAAGCCGCTGTCCGACGGATAAGAAACGCATCCCGAACATTCAAAACGGCATGTCGAATGTTCGAAAAGGGATGTTGAACATTCGAAAAGGCAGGTCAACTGTTCAAACAGGCGTGTGACAAGTTCAAATGAGCGTGTGAACGATTCAAGAAGGCGTGTGACAAGTTCAAAAAGGCAGGTCCATTGTTCGAGAGAGCGTGTGATAAGTTCAAATGAGGAGGTGAGAAGTTCGAAAAGGCATGTGAACTATTCGAAAAGCCATGTGAACTATTCGAAAAGGCAGGTCAGAAGTTCGAGAAAGCGTGTCGGATGTTCGGGAAGGTCAGACGCTCAACTGATAAATCCCCGCCAGGTTGCGCCCCAGGCCGTCGTAATCGAGGCCGTAGCCGACGACGAACTTGTCTTCGATTTCAAACCCCACGTACCGCAGCCGGAGCGGCACCCGCGTGGCTTCGGGCTTGTGGAGGAGCGTGGCGATTTCGAGGGAACGGGGTTTGAGGGCCGTCAATTGGCCGAGGAGTTCGGTCATGGTCAGGCCCGTATCGACGATGTCCTCGACGATGATCAGGTCGCGGTTTTCGATGGCTTCGGTCAAGCCCAAAATGGCCTTCACCTGGCCAGTGGACCCCATTTTTTCGTAGGAAGTCACCCGCACGAAGGTGATTTCGCAGGGCACGTCGATGCCCTTCATCAGTTCGGCGGCAAAGAGAAACGCCCCGTTGAGCACGGCCACCAGCAGGGGCTGCCGCCCGGCGTAATCGTGGCTGATTTGCTGGCCCAGTTCGCGGATGCGGGTTTCAACGGTGGTTTGGTCGAGAAACGGTCGGAAGGCTTTGTCTTTGACGGTGACCATCGGGCAAGGGAGGAAGAAGAAAGCCAAAAGTAGGCAATTGCCGTTTAACAAAAATTTTGAAAGCAACGAAACGACCCCGCCCCCGACGGCGTTTTCGATTCGTCGTTTGTTTCATCAACTCGTTATGCGCATTCTGATTTTCAAGGTATTGCTGGCCGGTTCGCTGGTTCTGGCCGCGCCCGTGGCCCAGGCCCAGTGGTGGAAAGACGCCGACGCGGGCGAAAAAGTCCGTTCGCAGGGCCTGCTCCTCAAAAACATGGAGGTGCAGCACGACGCCACCGTGGCCGTCAACGCGATGTACAATTACAACTTCGCCGAGGCCGACAAGGAATTCCGCTGGCTGCAAACCAAGTACCCCGAGCACCCCCTCCCCTACTTTCTCTTCGGCCTGGCCGAGTGGTGGAAAATCGTCCCGAACTCCGACAACGCCATGTTTGACGAGAAATGCCTCGACTACATGGACAAGGCCATCGAAAAGGCCGAAGCCCTGTACGACGAGGACGATCAGAATGTGGAAGCCGCCTTTTTCCTGGCCGCCGCCCACGCCTTCAAGGGCCGGTTGTACGCCGAGCGGAAGAAGTGGACGAAAGCCGCCTTTGCCGGAAAAAGCTCGCTGAAGTACCTCGAAAAAAGCAAGAACCACCAGGATTTCAGCCCCGAACTGCTCTTCGGCGACGGGCTGTACAACTACTACGTGGAGTGGATTCCGGCCAATTACCCGGCCCTGAAGCCCTTCCTCTGGTTTTTCAGCAAGGGCAACAAAGCCGAGGGCATCCGGCAGTTGGAGAGCGTATCGAACAACGCGTTTTACACCCGCACCGAGGCGCAGTATTTCCTGCTCCAGATTTACAGCATGGAAAACCAGCACGAGAAGGCCTACCAACTCGCGCGGTACCTGCACAACGCCTACCCCAACAACCCGTTTTTCCACCGTTACTACGCCCGCACGGCCTTCGTGACGGGGCGGGTGAACGAGGCCGAAACCGAATCGCGCAACATTCTCCAGCGCATCGATGCCAAGCATTTCGGCTATGAACCCATCAGCGGGCGGTACGCGAGTTTTATTCTGGCGTACTACAACCAGTTTTTCTACAAGAATTTTGGCGTGGCGAAAGAAAATTACCGCCGGGCCATTGCCTTCGCCGAGCAAACGGGCGCGAAAAATTCCGGCTACCACGTGTCGTCGTGGCTGAACCTGGGTAAAATCGCCGATGCCGAAGGCAACCTCGACGAGGCGAAGCAGTACTTTGAAAACGTGGTGGAATTCGCCGACAAGAAATCCAGCCAGCGGGAAGAAGCCAAGAAACTGCTGGACGAGAACCGGAAAAAGCAGAAAGCGGCCAGGAAGCAGCAGCGGAAGGCGAAGTGAGTGTCGCCCCTGATGCGCCCGTCCGCTAAAGCAGACGGCAAGTGAAGGAGCAAGTCCCTTCGGGACTTCGGCAATTTCTTCCCTTTCAGCGCTGGCAGGGCTTCCCCAACTTACCGTCTGCTGTAGCGACGGGAGCGCGGTTTTCTGCCTAATTTCGGGCCATCAACCAACCGCATTTCTATGTCCTCGTACCTCACCCGCCGCCCACGTCGGCTGCGCCAGTCGCCCGCCGTGCGGGCGCTGGTGGAAGAAACCACGTTGAGCGTCAACGATTTCATTTACCCCATGTTCGTGATGGAAGGCCAGAACGTCACGAGCGAAGTGGCCTCCATGCCGGGCATTTTCCGCTACTCTCTCGACCGGCTGTTGGACGAACTGAGCGTCGTGACCGACCTCGGCATCAAGGCCATCGACCTGTTTCCGAACTACCCGGAGGGCAAAAAAGACAAGGAAGCCACCGAGAGCTACCGGGCGGGCACGTTTTACCTCGAAGCCATTCATCAGGTGAAGGCAAAATTTCCGCACTTGATGATCATGACCGACGTGGCGATGGACCCCTACAGCAGCGACGGCCACGACGGGCTGGTGGCACCGGCCAAAGACGGGTCCCTCGAAATCCTGAACGACGAAACCCTCGAAATCCTGGGTAAAATGACCGTCGCCCAGGCCCAGGCCGGGGCCGACTTCATCGGACCGTCGGACATGATGGACGGGCGCGTGGGCTACCTCCGCCAAACCCTCGACGCGGCGGGTTTCCCGAAGGTGGGCATCATCTCGTACACGGCCAAGTATGCCTCGGCGTTCTACGGCCCCTTCCGCGACGCCCTCGATTCGGCCCCCAAGTTTGGTGACAAGAAAACCTACCAGATGAACCCGGCGAATGCCCGCGAGGCCCTCGTGGAAGCCGAACTCGATTACGCCGAAGGGGCCGACATGCTGATGGTGAAACCCGCCCTGGCGTACCTCGACGTGATTAAATCCCTGCGCGATACGTTCGACATCCCCATCGCCGCCTACAACGTGTCGGGCGAGTACGCGATGGTGAAAGCCGCCGCCGAACGGGGCTGGCTCGACCCCACCCGGGGGATGCTTGAAGTGCTGACGGCCATCAAACGCGCCGGGGCCAGCGTGATTCTGAGTTATTTCGCGAAGGAATTTGCGATGTTAAAGTAAGTTTTTCCCACCGCTTCATCGTGGGGGGCGAGAGAACGGGTTATCCTCCGCTCGTCCGCGTCTGTCTCCTTTTGCCAAACAGATTGATACGGGTGGTCACGCTGAGCGGAGTTGAAGCGCAATGTTTTGTCATCCTGAGCCTGTCGAAAGACCGCCGCCGCGCTTCGACTCCGCTCAGCGTGACCGTTTATTAGTCTAAAAAGTAAAAAGGTAGTGACGCGGGTGCACGAGGTCAGCGGCTGCGAGGCACGTTGCAAACGCGAATCTCCCGCATCCGCGTCACAGACGCGGACGAGTGGGGGAAGAGGGGGCCTCGGCGAGTGGCGCGACGGGTGCCCGGTGCGGGGTTGGCTCTTCCCGGTGCAAATGACCCACTGCTCGGGCGCAAAAAGCTCCTTCCCGGTAACTTAAAGCGCTGTATCGATGCAGATGAGCTACTTCTCGGTTGAAGTAAGCGACCGCACGGTAACATAGAGCAGGCGCACGGACACCTGGAGCGTGCGCCCGCTGCCGAAAGGCCCCGGCTCGCGCCGGATTCCTCACCACCGCCACCGCACGCCCACCTGCCCGCCGATCCAGTTGGTGGTTTGGGCAAACAGGTGGTCTGTTTTCCAGGAAAGCCCCGTTGGGATGCGGGCGGCGAGGGAAGGCGCGTGGCGATACTCGCCCTCGGCGCGGGTGTAGACGTTGAGCGTCGGCCCGGCCGTTAGGGACCAGTTGCGCCCCAGGTCGCGCTCGACGAGGAGGCGGAGTTGGTAGGCATCGGTGCCGTAGGCGGGGGCGGCGGTTTCGGAAACGTCGTAGGCCAGCACCTCCGAATTTAGCCCCCAACGCCCCGACCGGTCGAGCCGCCAGGCCCGCCCGAGGCCGAAACCCGTGCGCCAGAGCAGGTTTTGGCCCGAAAACTGGGGTTGGAACCCCGCCGTGAAGACGGTGTAAAACGCCCGCATGCCGGTGCGGAAGGTGAGGTTGAGGGGAAAGAGTTCGTCCGCCGAAAGGTCGAGGTGGTGGTAGCCGTTCTGGTGGACGTAACTGAAAAAACCAACCGGGGCCGTGGCCGAGGAGTCGGCGACGTTGATGAAGCCCAGTTGGTGCCCGCCGAGCACCGTGCGGGCCACGTTGAGAAAGCCCGAAATCTGCCAGCCCCGCTGGGTTTTTCCCGAAAAATTGGCGAACCCGGCGAGTTGAACGCCGTGGTTGTCGGCGAGGGTGGCGTTGGCGAAGCCCGCGAGTTGCGCGCCCCGGTTGCTTTGCCCGTTGAGGTTGGCAAACCCGGCGAGTTGGAAGCCCTCGTTGCTGCCCCGGTTGAAGTTGGTGAACCCCGCCACCTGCGCCCCGCGCATCGCGCCCGCCACGGCGTTGGCGAAGCCCGCTACCTGCACGGCCCGGGAGTTTTTGCGGGAAAAATTCAGGAACCCCGCCACGTGGACGCCCTCGGCGTCCTGCCAGTTGGAGTTGAGGAATCCGGCGATTTGCGGGCCACGGCTTTCGCCGAAATTCTGGTTGAAAAACCCGCCCACCTGCACCGCCCGCATCCTACCCCGCACGAGGTTGCCGAAGCCCGCCACCTGCACGCCCGTCACCGGGCCGCGGACGAGGTTGAGCAGCCCGCCCACTTCCAGCCCTTCGACGCCCCCCGAATACCCGGCCAGCACGTTGAGCGAGAACCGGTTGATCACCGACCCGCTCAGCCGGTGGTTGGTGCCGAGGTAGGGCAGAAACGACACCTGCGCCGGCCGCCGGAGCGTGTCGCTGACGGTCGCGGCGAGGGTTTGCTGCTCCGACGGCACGAAGGCCCGCACCAGCCCGGCGGTTTCGAACAAGGCCCGCGCCGAGTCCGGCTCCGGGCGAAGGGGCAGGGGCCGGAGCGGGTCGGGGCTGGGCACGGGCCGGGGCATCAGGCCCACCACGCGGGGCGTTTCGTCGGGAAACCGCACCACCAGCGACTGCGGCAGGTACCACTGGCGCTCCACCCGCAAATCGGCCTGCACCGACCGGGCGGGCAGGCGGAGGCGGAAGGCTCCGGAGGCGTCGGTGAGCGTGGCCGTGAGGGTGCGGCGGTCGTACACACTGGCTTGCGGGAGTCGCTCGCCCGTGCGCCGGTCGGTCACGGTGCCGGTCACGACGTAGAAACGGGGCGGCTCCTCGTCGCTTCGGCGCAGAATCACGTAGTTGCCCCGGCTTTTGTACTGCAAACTACCCCGGAAGAGTTGATCGAGCACCTGCCGGACGGGTACGTTGGCGGCCACGAGGTCCATGCGGCGGTCGGGGTCGAAGAGGGTCGAGGCGTAGGAAAACGAAAAATCTCCCTGCCGGGCCACGGCGCTGAGGGCATCGGCCAGGCGGGCGTTGTCGAGCCGCAACGTCACCTTCCGCTCTAGGGGGGATTGGGCGAAGGCGGCGGTGGTGAAGAGCAGGATGAGGACGGTGAGAAAGAGGTTTTTCATTGAAAAAATCAACCTCGCCCTGTCATCCTGAGCGCAGCGGACCTTCCTAACCCTCCAGGCCGCTTGCCGAAGTCCAGCGCTTGGTCACAGGCAAGCTAACCGGTAGGCCAGGAAGGTCCTTCGCTGCGCTCAGGATGACAGGGAATTTTTAGGCTTTTAGGAAAATGACTACTCACTGGCATCCCTCTCCCTCAATCGCAATCCGCCCGTCCGCGCTGCGCACGATGCGGAGTCGGTACGTGTCGGCCAGCACGCCGAGAATGGTGTCGAGGGGTTCGTTGTCGAAGGTGGCCGTGAGCGGGCAGGTGCGCAGGGCGCGGTCCAGGGTGAGGTTGGCCCCGTAGGTGTGGTTGAGCGCTTCGACAACCTCGCTGAGCGGCGTGGCCTCGAACAGCAGCACGCGGGTTTTGTAGGCCAGGGCGTTGGGGTTGGCGCGGTTGCCCTTCAGAATCGTGTCGGCCTCGGCGCGGAAGGTGGCGGTTTCGGCCTTCGTCAGAATCACCCCGGAACGCCGGTTCTTTTCGGATTTTCCCGAAAAACGAACGGTGCCCGTCGCCACGGTGACGGTCACGTTCGGCGTGGCGGCGTTGACGTTGAACGACGTGCCCAGCACCCGCACCTCGGTGCCTCGCGCGTCGATGACGAAGGGTTTTCCGGGGTTTCGCTTCACGTCGAAAAACGCCTCGCCCGTGAGCGCCACGAGGCGGGTTTCGCCCCCAAATTCCGCCGTGTAACGCAGGCGCGAGGCCCGGTTGAGCGTCACCCGCGAGCCGTCGGGCAGCGTCACTTCGCGGGGGGCGTTGCCCGACGCGACCTCGACGGGTGGAACAGCGGGGATGGGTTGAAAGGCGAGCCGGTAGCCCAGCCAGCCCAAACCCAACAGCACGGCCACTGACGCGGCCACGCGCCAGACCGTCCAGCGGCGGGCGGAAATCAGCGGCACAACCGGCGTTTCGGCGGGGGCGGTGGTTTGCATCCGCCCGCGTACCCGCCGCCAGGCCGCGTCCACGTCCACGGGGCGCGGCGGCGGGGTAGCGGCGGCTTCCCAGATGCGGCGGAGGCGGTCAAGTTCGCGTTGGTTGACCTCCGAACCGGCCAGCCAGGCCCGCACCGCAGCGGCTTCGGCTTCGCTGGCTTCGCCCGCTAAAAAGTTCGATAGGCGTTGTTCATCCACGGTGGTCAGAGGTTGAATGGTTGATTTTTGAGTTGTTGAAAAAATGAATTGACGAAGGGTTCCATCAACAATTCAGCCATTCTCCAATTCAAAACCGCCAGCAGCGGCAGGTAGTCGGCCAGTTCGGCGCGGAGCAGCTTGAGGGCCTTGCCGATTTGGTTTTCCACGGTTTTCACCGACAACCCCAACTGGTCGGCGATTTCCTGGTAACGCAGTTCCTCAAACCGGCTCATGCGGAAAATGAGCTGGCATTGCGCGGGCAGTTGGGCGATGGCCGCCTCGACCCGGGCCTCCAGTTCGCCGCCGATGAGTTGGGCCGTGGCGCTGTCGAAACCCGGCTCGGCGGTGGTCCGCACGTACCCGGCGTGCTCGTCGCGGATGCGCAGGTGCTTCAGGCGGTTGAGGCAGTGGTTGTGCACGGCCCGGTAGAGGTACGCCTTCAGCGACGCGGTGACGTCGAGGGTTTCGCGTTTTTCCCAGAGGGTCAGAAACACGGTTTGCACCACTTCTTCGCCGTCGGCGTCGTCGCGCAGAAACGTGTACGCGTAGCCGCAGAGCGGAGCGTAGTGCGTGCGGAACAGGCGCTCGAAGGCGCGCTCGTCGCCCCGGCGTAAGGCGGCGAGGGTTTCAGCATCGGGGGAGGGCGCGGGGTGCATGACCGACGGGGAGGGAAGTGCGGGCTGGTGCCGCAAAGCTATCCCTTCGCCGCCGATGTTTGGTCGTTGGCTCATACCTGCGGCTGAGACAACCGGACGGGCGGCGACCCCTACGGAGCAAGGTATTTTTTTTGAAGGAAGCGCCGTAGCGCGGAGAACGGAGGAACGGTCGGCTGTTTTCAGTCAAAATCCACCGACCGCGTGACCGACTCCCACTCGTTGAGCAGGTTTTGAAACGCCTCCAGCTTGTTCCGCACGCGGCTGAGGCCCACATTGCCCAGCACGAGGCGGAGGGGTGGCTTTTCCAAATCGGCCAACGCGACGATGGCCTGCGCGCCCTTCACCGGGTCGCCGGGTTGGTTGCCGGTCAGGGTCGAAAACATCCGCTTGGTCTGGCCCACGGTGGCGTCGTAGGCAGCGATGGACTTCGTCAATTTCATCGACGTGCCGGCAAACTGGGTGCGGAAGGCCCCCGGTTCGACCATCGTTACCCGAATGCCCAGCGGGGCAGTTTCGAGCGCAAGCGCCTCGAAAATGCCTTCGAGCGCGTACTTCGAGCCGTTGTACAACCCCATGCCCGGTGTGCTGACCAGCCCGGCGACGCTCGAAATGGCGAGGATGTAACCGCCGCCCTGGCTGCGGAGAAAGGGCAGCACCTCGCGGGTCAGGCGAATGGTGCCGAATACGTTGGTCTCGAATTGGTCGAGTATCTCGGGGTCGGTGGCTTCTTCGATGGCTCCCGTCAGGCCGTAACCCGCGTTGTTGACGAGCACGTCAATGCGCCCGAATTCGCGGATGGTGGCCCGCACCACCCGGCTGACGTTTTCGGCCTCGGTGATGTCGAGTTGAAGCGAAAGCAACTGCCCCTCAAACTGGGGCCTGAGGGCATCGAGCTTGTCCACGCGACGGGCGGTGGCCACCAGGTAATCGCCGCGCTGGAGCACGAGCCGGGCGATTTCCAGCCCGAACCCGTTGGAGCAGCCCGTGACGAGCCAGACTTTTTTGTGGGAATCCGTTTTCATGGTCGTGGTTGGAATACGCGGCAATCTAATCGCAACGGCGCAAAGGATTACGCAGAGGTCGCAACGATTTCCTCCGCGCTCTTTGCGTAAAAACGTTGCGCCGTTGCGGTTAAAACATTCAGCGCAGCAAATCTTCCAGCGCCGGTCGGAGTTCGGGGAACCGGTACTGGAAATCCGTTTCGAGCCGAATTCGCTGATTGAGCACGTAATTGCCACCCGTCACAACCACGGCCATTTCGCCAAACCACGTTCGCAACGCCCATTCGGGCACATTGGGCAACCACAGCGGGCGACGCAGCACGGCCGCTGTGGTTTGGGTGAGTACTTCGTTTGTTACCGGATTCGGCCCGACGGCATTGTAAGCCCCCGACCACGTTTGGTTTTCCATGGCCTCAATGTAGATGCGGCACACATCGTCGAGGTGAATCCAACTTTGAAATTGTTTACCCGACGCCAGCGGCGCGCCCACGCCCTTGCGAATGGGGGCGGCGAGTTTCGCGAGCGCCCCACCCTTTTCGCTGAGGACAATGCCCGTGCGGAGTTTTACCGTGCGGATACCCAGCGCGGCTACCGCATCGGCGGACGCTTCCCAGGCCACGCACACGTCGGCCATAAAATCGATGCCGGGCGTGTACTGCTCCGACATCCACTCCGCGCCGGTGTCGGCTCCGTAGTACCCGATGGCCGACGACGACACGAACGATTGAGGCAAGTGGGCAATCCGGCGCAGCCCCTCAGCGAGCAGGGCCGTGCTCTTCGTGCGGCTTTCGAGGATTTCCCGTTTGCGCTCGTCCGTCCAGCGTTCGTCGGCGATTCCGGCCCCGGCGAGGTGGATGAGGTGGTCAGCAGCACCGAGGGCGCGGTCGTCAATCTGGCCCCGGCGCACGTCCCAGGCGTAGGTGCTGACGCCGGATGGAATGCGGTTTTTGGGCGTGGAATCACGCACGAGCAGGCCGACGGCGTACCCTTTTTGCTGGAGCAATTCGGTCAGGCGGGTGCCGATGAGGCCCGTGCCGCCGGTAAGAAGTACAGTTTTTGCCATGGAATTGATGGAGCAAAGTCAGGACAAGGCATGAGAAATGAAGAATGAAGAAGTAAAAAGTCTTCTTACTTCTTCATTTCTTGCGGTTCGCCGCTGCGATTCCTATTCCTGACTTTTAACGTCCCGACTCCATAACCGCCGCCTCCGGGCCTGAGTTTCGGAGCCCGGAATCCAAAAGCTTTATTTTTGGCCGCATCAAACGGCCGTTCCCCACCGAGGGCATGAAACGACTCCTCCGCAAATTTCTGCAAATGGCCGACGTGTACGGCTTTTTCGAGCGCGACCCGTTCGGCAACATCCTCTTCATCAAACGCATCCTGATGGCGGCGTTGGGCGTGCTTACGTATGGGCGGCTCAACCTCACCAACCGACTCGACATTGAGGGCACCGAACACCTGAAAGACCTTCCCAATCATGGCGTGCTGTTCCTGAGCAACCACCAGACGTACTTCATGGACGTCATCGCCCTGTTTCACATTTTTTTTAGCCTGAAATGGGGGTTCCGCAACACCATCGACTTCCCGATTTACCTGTTCGCCCCAAGGGCGCGGGTGTACTACGTAGCCGCTTCCGAAACGATGAAGGGTGGGCTGATTCCGCGGATTCTCTCCCAGGGCGGGGCCATTCTGGTCGAACGCTCCTGGCGGGCCAAGGGCCAGGACGTGAAGCGCGAAGTGGACCTTGCGGCGGGTGAAAAAATCGACAAGGCGGTCAAATTCGGCTGGGTGGTGAGTTTCCCGCAGGGCACCACCAGCCCCTACGCGCCCGTCCGGAAGGGTACGGCCCACCTCATCAAGCAGTCGAACCCCATCGTGGTGCCGGTGGTGATCAACGGCTTCCGCCGGGCCTTTGACAAAAAAGGATTGCTGCTGAAAAAACGCGGTACCCGCCTCTCGGTGCGCTTCAAAGCCCCCATCCGCTTCGACCCGGATCTGTCGGTCGATGAAATCGTCGAACGGGTCGAGGATTTCATCGAGCAGGAAAAACCCGAGGGGAAGCGGTGGTGGGTGGAGAAGAAAAAGGAGGCGTGATTTCCGCGCCGCAACCGTTTAGCACTGCCATGATCGCTGGTCTTTTAGCCCTTCCCCAGCTTCTCGCCTTCCAGACCTGTGCTCAGACCGCACTGCTACCGCCCATTGAGCGCAGTTATTTGTTCGGAACGTGGTTAATCAAGTACGACCTACGGGGCAATGTGTACCGGGTAAGCGGGTTGGTTTCAGGTTCTGAAGAATACTGCCCCAGCGCCAGCGTTCAAAACACCGCCCGCCGCCGCACCCGGCCCAGTTGCCGCGAAAACCCCACCTGAACCGTGGTTTTGGAGAAAATCTGACTCACCTGCCCGTACAGCGTCCAACCCCGGCGTTCGTCGTGGTGGGCCAGAGTGGCGTTGTACACGAACAGGCTGGCTCCGTCGTAGAGCCGCCCGTAATCGCCCGCCGACCGCCCCAGCACGTACTTCAGGCTCGTGGCCCGGCGGTAGCGCGGCTCCTTCAGCACCAGTTCCGACGTAAATCCGAACGTCGTCAGGTCACGATCCCGCACGACGAGCCACCGAGTGCGGCCTGACGGCCACCTCGGTTCGGTGCGTTCGGGAATCCACTGGCGGAGGTGCGTCAGGTAGCCTGTTTCGGTGCTGCGGGCGATTTCGATGCCTAAAATTCTTAAATCAGCGTAAGGGCTGAGCGGCAGGTTCAGGTCCGCCGAGACGCGCACCCCCCCGCCGAAGTAGGTGGCAGGGCCGCTAAACGGGTTGACGGAAACGGTTTGGCGGCTCTGCGGGTCGTACACGGGCTGGCTGAAGGTTTTCTCGCCGATGTGGTACTGCCCCGCGTAAGCAAAACCTCCGTAGGCCACGCTACCCCAGCGCCAGGTGTGCGCCCGGTGCAGGGCCGCAAAACCCGACCCATTGGCGTCGGCCTGCGAACTGTAGCCGTACCCGCCGTTAATCCCTGCCGATACGTAGGTAGCCGAAGCCGCCGAGTCGCCCAGCAGGAGCGGCTTACCCAGATACGGCAGGTCGTTGCCAAAAATACCGGCACCGAGGCGGTGGGTGCAGTTCTGGAACGTCAGAACGCTCAGGGCGAAGAGCAGGAAGGCGCGCATGGCAGGAGGGTTGTTGGCGGAGAAAACTTCGCCTTTTTTTTCCGAAAAAACCAACCCGCATTTTCCCGGAAATCTTCGGAACCGCCCTCGGCGGTGCGCACGGTTTTTTGTAAATTTACCGGATTCGCTTTGGCGGTCGTCTGAATCAGGATGGCCAGGATTTTAGGATGCTCAGGATGCAAGGCAAAAGTCAGGAACAACATCCTGAGCATCCTGAAATCCTGGCCATCCTGATTCAGACAAACACCAACACTTCATGAACTTCGAACTCACCTCCGAGTACCAACCCACCGGCGACCAGCCCCAGGCCATTGCCCAACTCGTCGAAGGCATCCAGAACGGCGAACCAGCCCAGGTGCTACTGGGCGTGACGGGGTCGGGCAAGACCTTCACCGTTGCCAACGTCATCGCCCAACTCAACCGCCCCACGCTCGTGCTGAGTCACAACAAAACCCTGGCGGCGCAGCTCTACGGCGAATTCAAGCAGTTTTTTCCCAACAACGCCGTCGAGTACTTCATCAGCTACTACGACTACTACCAGCCCGAAGCCTACATCGCCACGACCAACACGTACATCGAAAAAGACCTGGCCATTAACCAGGAAATCGACAAGCTGCGGCTCTCGGCCACGTCGGCGCTCATGTCGGGGCGGCGCGACGTACTCGTGGTGGCATCGGTGTCGTGCATCTACGGCATGGGCAACCCGGAGGAGTTTCGCAAAAGCATCCTCCGCGTGGGCGTGGGCGAGGTCATTTCGCGCAACCAGTTTCTCTACAAACTCGTCGAAATCCTCTACGCCCGCACCGAGGCCGATTTCCAGCGGGGCAGCTTCCGAGTGAAAGGCGACACGGTGGACATCAACCTGCCCTACGCCGATTTCGGCTACCGGGTCATTTTCTTCGGCGACGAGGTGGAGGCCATCCAGCGCATCGACACGCAGACGGGCAAGCGCCTCTCCGACGAAAGCCTGGTCAGCATTTTCCCCGCCAACCTCTTCGTGACGGGCCGCGACACGCTCCTCAACGCCATCCACGAAATCCAGGACGACCTCGTTTCCCAAATCAAGTATTTCGAGGGCGATTTGCGCCTCCAGGAAGCCGATCGCATCAAGCAGCGCACGGAGTTTGACATGGAAATGATGCGCGAACTGGGCTACTGCTCGGGCATCGAAAACTACTCCCGCTACTTCGACCGGCGGTTGCCAGGCCAGCGGCCGTTCTGCCTGCTCGACTTTTTCCCCGACGATTACCTGCTCGTGGTCGACGAAAGCCACGCCACCATGCCCCAGATTCGGGCCATGTGGGGGGGCGACCGCTCCCGCAAGGAAGCCCTCGTCGATTACGGCTTTCGCCTGCCTTCGGCCCTCGACAACCGCCCGCTCACGTTCCAGGAATTCGAGGCCCTGGCCGGGCAAACGGTTTTCGTCAGCGCCACCCCCGCCGACTACGAATTGCGCCGCAGCGAGGGCGTGGTGGTCGAGCAAATCATCCGCCCCACGGGCCTGCTCGACCCCGAAATCGAGGTGCGGCCCAGCCTCAACCAGATTGACGATTTGCTGGAAGAAATTCACGACCGGGTGGAGCGCGGCGAGCGAGTGCTCGTCACCACGCTCACCAAGCGCATGGCCGAGGAACTCAGCAAGTACCTCGACCGCGTGGGCGTGAAGTGCCGCTACATCCACTCGGAGGTGAAAACCCTCGAACGGGTGGAAATCTTGCGCGAACTGCGGCTGGGCGTGTTCGACGTGCTGGTGGGCGTCAACCTGCTCCGCGAGGGGCTCGACTTGCCCGAAGTCTCGCTCGTGGCCATCATGGACGCCGACAAGGAAGGCTTCCTGCGCGACATCCGCTCGCTCATCCAGACGATTGGCCGCGCCGCCCGCAACGACCGGGGCAAGGTGCTGATGTACGCCGACACCATCACGGGGTCGATGCAGAAGGCCATCGACGAAACCAACCGCCGCCGCACGATTCAGATGGAGTACAACGACGCCCACGGCATCACGCCGAAAACGGTCTTCAAGTCGAAGGAAGCGATTCTTGAACAAACCAGCATCGCCGACGTGATGGGCAAACCCACCCGCCCGCTGTACTACGCCGAAACCGAACACGTGCAACTCGCCGCCGACCCCGTGACCCAGTACATGACCCGCGACCAGCTCGCCCAGCAGGTGAAACGCCTCGAAACCGAGATGGAACGGGCCGCCAAGGAACTCGACTTCCTGGTGGCGGCGCGGCTGCGGGACGAGATGCTGGCGCTGAAGAAGCGGATGGAGACGGCGTGAGGATTTTTAGGTAGTTTTGACGAAAACAACGCGTGAAGCCATGTCAACGCTTGAAATGAAGTCCGAATTGATTCGGCTCATTGATACTTTCGACGACGAGGATTTACCGGATTTGTACGGCACCCTTCTCGACTTTGCCGAGTACCGAGGTTACCCAAAACTCGGTGATACCTCCCCCGAGCGCATCGCCGAACTGCAACGGGCACTGGAACGGGCCGAATCGGGTCAGGGCATTACTACGGACGAATTGCTGCAAAAGATGAAGCAATGGCGTACCGAGTAATCTGGTCAGACGAGGTGCAGGAGCAGATTCGAGACATCCAGAGCTACCTGCTGACGGCCTTCGGCGATGCCGCCGCCGACCGGTTTTCGGACCGCCTGCGAAAAGTCAGCGATTTGCTGGAAGAAATGCCTCGTGTCGGCGAGCAACATCCCCTTTTCACCGCGGTTCGCGAATTTCCAGTTCAAGGTCATCACCTGTTGGCTTACACGGTTGTGAAGCAGGACGTGATTGTGTTGAACCTGATTGATTCCCGGCGGCGAAACGCCAAGTAGACAAAACGACGACCGACCTTGCCCTTCATGAACTCCCTTCTCCGCCGCGCCAAGCAAATTCCCCTCTTCAACGACCTCACCGCCCCCCTGCGCACGGCCCGGCTGAACCAGAAAATCGAAACCGGCACCCTCCTCGCGGGCCTCACCGACGCCGACCGCCAAACCTGGCTCCGGCGCACGGAAGGGGTGCTGACGAGCCCCGATTTCCCGAAAATTCCGAAACAACCCGGCACGGGCCGGATGCGGGGCCGGTACTTCGTCATGCACAACGGCCTGCGCATCGAGCCGCTGAGCTACTACGGCTACCCGGTCCTCGACATGCTGCTCAAAACCGGCGGCATCCACGAGCCGGAGGAGGAGTTGGAATTTGGCCGCATCCTGCCCACTATCCCGGCGGGCGGCACCATGCTCGAACTGGGCAGTTTCTGGGCGTTTTACTCGATGTGGTTCCACCAGGTGGTGCCCCAGGCCCGGAATTTCATGATTGAACCCGAACGCGCCGGGCTGGCCAACGGCAAGCTGAACTTCCGCGCCAACGGCTTTCAGGGCGATTTCACGAACGCCTTCGTCGGCAAAACCTCCCAACCCGGCCAGCCGCCCACCGTCAGCGTGGACGATTTCGTGCGGGAAAAAAGAATCTCGTTCCTGGACATGCTCCACAGCGACATCCAGGGCTTTGAACTCGACATGCTCGAAGGTGCCCGGCGGCTGTTCGACGAAAAGCGCGTGGGCTACGTCTTCATCTCCACCCACGGCGATGAGTTGCACGAAGGCTGCCTGAAGTTTTTGCGGGAACGGGATTTTGAAATCCTCCGCTCCGTGCCCCTGGCCGAAAGCCACTCCTTCGACGGATTGATTGCGGCGAAAGCGCCGGGGTATTTGTCTGAACCATCTGTCTGAACCACGCGGTGGCCGCCACGATTGGCCTGGATTTTAGGATAGACAGGATGAAAAACAAAAAGCCAGTTTCTTAATCCTGCACATCCTAAAATCCAGGCCAATCGTGGCGGCCACCGCGTGGTTCAGACAACCTCACATTCCATGCTCACCCCCTCCCCCGACTCCCCCCTCCACGTCCTCATGCAGCACCACGCCCAGCCGGGCCGCGTGGAGTGGATTGGCCTGCGTCCCGGTCGACGGGAGCCAGTGAAATCCGTTCAGGAAACCCACGCCCGCCCCGGCACCGGCCTCGACGGCGACCGCTACCGGGGCACGCCCGACAGCAAGCGGCAGGTGACGCTCATTCAGGCCGAACACCTCGCGGCGGTCGCTTCGATGTTGGGAAAAGAATCCGTTGACCCGGCGCTGGTGCGGCGCAACCTCGTCGTGCGGGGCATCAATTTGCAGGCGCTGAAAGGCCGCCCGTTCCGGGTGGGCGGGGCCGTGCTCGAACTCACCGGCGACTGCCACCCGTGCAGCCGGATGGAGGAAAACCTCGGCGCGGGCGGCTACAACGCCCTGCGCGGCCACGGCGGCATCACGGCGCGGGTGGTGCAGGAAGGCCCCATTCGGGTGGGCGATGTGGTCGAACCCGTTTAGGGTGTCCGCCACGCTTCATTGAGCGCCCTTTTGCCATCGCCCGACCTCCGATGTTCATTTCCCATCATGGCTACATCCTCTGCCGCCTTGCGGTACTCAGCAACCGTCGTGGTATTTTCATCAACCAACGTGGCTACATCACCAACCAACGCGGCATTCCCCGCAACCCACACGCAAAAACCCGCAACCAACGTGCGGTTATCGGCAACCCACATGCCGACATCGGCAACCCGCACGCAAAAACCCGCAACCCACACGCCTACATCCGCAACCAACGTGGCATTTCCCGCAACCCGCACGCAATTTCCCGCAACCCACGTGCGGTTTTCATGATCCGTCGTTCGGCGATCCACAACCGCCAGGCCATTTTCAGGCACAACCAATTCTTGACAAGCAAAAAGTAGATTCGTTTTGTCGGATGCTTTGAATACTTTAGCCGCTGGATTTCAGCCGTCGAAGGGCTTGGGGAAAATTTCCGACGCTGAACCGCTAAACCCGAAACAGATATGGAAGCCGAAGTCCTCGCCAAACCGAAAACCGAGTTCCGCAACTACGACCAGGGCGACATCACCGCCGCCGTGCGCGAACACTACCGCAAAATGCGCCTCTACCAGACGGTGGACTACGTCGAACGGATGCAGAAAAAATACCTGCGCTTCGACAAGCCCCTGCACCTCTGGGACGCGATGCTGAAGTTGAACGCCCTCATCGACGTCAGCGACCCCGACCTCAACCTGCCCAACGTGCAGCACCTGGCCCAATCGGCGGAGGCCATGCGCGCCGACGGGCGGCCCGACTGGATGCAGCTCGTGGGCCTGATTCACGACCTGGGCAAAGCGATGTACCTCTGGGGCAGCGACGAAGACGGCACCTCCCAAGCCGAACAGTGGGGCCTCGTCGGCGACGTGTTCGTGGTCGGGGCACGGTTGCCCGAAACGGCGGTGTACCCCGAATTCAACGCCCTCAACCCCGACATGACCGACCCGCGTTACAACACCGAACTGGGCCGGTACAAGCTCGGCTGCGGCCTCGACGCACTCACGCTGGCCTGGGGCCACGACGAGTACCTCTACCAGGTGCTGAAAAACCACCCGACTAACACGATTCCCGAAGCGGGCATGGTGATGATCCGCTACCACTCGTTTTACCCCTGGCACACGGGCGGCAGCTACGCCAAGCTTCTCGGCCCCCGCGACGAGCAGTACCGGGCGTGGATCAAGGATTTCAACCAATATGATTTGTACACCAAATCCCCGAAAATCTACGACCTCGACGAGTTGAAGGAATACTACCTGCCCATCGCCGAGAAGTACCTGGGGACAGGGCCGATTTACTGGTAGGGTTTTTAACCACAGAGGTCGCGGAGTTTTCCACAGAGAACGCAGAGTAAAAAACTCTGTGAACTCCGTGGAAAACTCCGCGACCTCTGTGGTTAAAAAACGTTCTCTCAAAAAATCACCACCAGCGGTACACCACGCCCACCGAGCCGGTCACGGCCGAGTAGGTTTTCACGTAGTCAAAGTTGGCGCTGATGTGCTGGTAGCCCACGCTGAGGTCGGCCCCGAAGTTGCTGTTTTTGCCAAACAGAATCCGTGTGCCCACGGCCCCATTGGCGGCAAACCGGAAGCCGTTGCCCCCGTCCGACAGGTTGCCGTAGTAGCTAATGTTTTCGGTCAGACTCCCGCCCGCGCCGAGTTGCACGTACGGCCGGATGGCCGCGCTCGACGGAGCCAGGTGGTACTTCCCGATGAGTTGAATCGGCGTGGCCGTAAACGTGCGCGTCTGTACCGCCGAGAGTTCGGAGCCGTCGTTGAGTTGGTACACGGCGCGGGGCAGCCGCTGGGTCCACGACTGGTAGCCGACCATCGCTCCCACCGAGAGGTTGTTGGGCAGCAGCCATTCACCCGTCACCGAAAAACCCCGCACGGAAGCCTGGTCGATGTAGTTTTTAAAATCGCCCACGGGCAACGCCGCCGAGTAGCGGGCCGAAATCTGGTACGTGGTGTAACGGTCGTAGGGCGACGTCATTGTCCCGACCGGTGTTCGGGTCTGATGGTCCGGGTACTGCGCCCGGGCGCTGAGCGGGGCCAGGGCCACGGCCAGCAACCCGCTCCAGATCAAAAACTTTTTCACGGAAATTCAGGAGAAATGGTTTAACGACTCGTCCGCAGGTACTCCGACTGGGCGAAGACGGCATCGACCACGCGGCTAATGCTGGTCTGGTCGAAAATGCCGTTGCCCCGGATTTCGGCTGTCCAGACGACGGGCAACTGCTGCTGCCCGTTCTGGCCTGCACGCGGGTTTTTCAGGTCAATGATTTCGGAATACCAGTAGTTTTCGCGCACCTGGTAATAGCTGTAGGTCTGTGGGTAGTACAGGCCACCGCCCCACCCCCAGCCTCCCCAACCGCCCCAGAACGGGTCGTAAAACGGGTTGGCCGTCACGCCGGTGTAGGAGTTACTCACCCGGGCTACGTTGACGCCGATGTCGGGGTTCTGCGAGCGCTCTACCCGCACGTAGCCACGTTGTTCCAGGTTGCTAATGACCCGGGCCACGAAATCCAGTTCGCGGCTGGTGGTTGAGTACTGCACCTGCCCCTGGTTGCCGAGCACAGCCACGGAATCGCGGATGCTGAAGGTTTTGTAGTTGCCGAAATTGGCGGAGGCATCGTGGTTGGTGATGAACACCTGCGAATCTTCGGGGCTGAGGTCGCGGAGCGGGTCGCGGTTGCAACCCGCCACCAACGCCACGCCCACCACCGCCAGCACGGCGGCCGAAAGGAAGCGGTTTTTAGTCGGTTTCATTGGTTTCAAACGAAAAATCAGCTTTAGAACCCATCGGCTCCCGCGTGGTTCAATGGACACGCCCCGGAGCCAACCGGTTTATAGTCAAACGAAAAATCAGGAAGAGTTGATAAAAAAACGTTCCGTCGCCTGAACCACGCAACGCGACAACCACAAAAGGAATTCAACCGGAAAGGCGGACCGCAGGTGAGTTTTCGGTTTTCAGTTGACGAGACCATGAACCGTCAACTGAAAACCGAAAACTGCAAACCAAAAACTCACCCCCGCTTGTTCGCGTGCTTGTCGCGGCGGCGGGCTTCCTCTTCGTCCAGGATGGCGTCCACGCGCTGTTTCTCGAGGGTCGAGGCTTTGATCTCGTGCTCGGCGTTTTGCTGGTGGTTGCCCTCACCGTCGGGCGAGATGCCGAAGGGCAGCATGTTTTCCTCGATGCGGTATTTGTGCGTGACGGGTTCGGGGCCGGGGGCCTCGGCACGGGTCACGGCGTTGGTGTCGAGGGTGTTTTTGTTCTCGCGGATGTCGTCGGGCACCACGTGCTGGTTGTCGGCCTGACGAATCCAGTCTTTTTCGTTTTCGGCGTCGACGCCGTTGTCGTTGGGTTGTGGTTGCGCTGGCATGGAGATGAAGTGGTTTTGTGAAACAGGTTTCCTAAAAAATTCCTAAAAAACGCATTCCCCGACCTAATCAACCGTCTGCCTTCCGGCGAAACTTCCGAGTTTTGCCGGAACCACTTGCCGGTTCGGGCGCGTTCCCGCGCCGGTATTCAGCTCCTCTGTTCCCTCATGCTTTCCGATCAATTTCTACAAGACCTCCTCTGCAAACACCGGGCAACGGCCGCTTTCCCGCCCACCTCGTCGGTGGCCCGGCTGATGACGCGCATCCTGCTCACGCTGTTTCCCGAGCAAACCAAGCGGCATTACCAGAGCGTGGAAGCCTTGCGGGGAGCATTCGAGAAGATTGAGGAAGACCTGACCCACCTGCTGCGCACCATGCAGCCCCACCTAATTGACGACGCAGCCACAGTGGCGCACCAGTTTATCAGTCGCCTGCCCGAAATTTACCGTGTGCTCCGCACCGACATCAAGGCCATGCTGGCGGGCGACCCGGCGGCGCAGTCGGAGTACGAGGTCATCCGCACCTACCCCGGTTTTTACGCCATCACGTTTTACCGCCTCGCCCACGCCCTCGTCGAACTGGAGGTGCCCCTGCTGCCTCGGATGTTGACCGAGTACGCCCACTCCAAAACGGGCATCGACATCCACCCCGAAGCGCAGATCGGCGAGCATTTTTACATCGACCACGGCACGGGCATCGTCATCGGGGCAACGACCGTCATCGGCGACCGGGTCAAACTCTACCAGGGCGTCACGCTCGGTGCGCTCAGCGTGAGCAAGGAAATGGCTTCGCTCAAACGCCACCCAACGGTGGAAGACGACGTCATCATCTACGCCAACGCCACCATCCTCGGCGGCGATACGATCATTGGTCACAGCAGCATCGTCGGCGGCAATGTCTGGCTGACGGCCTCCATCCCGCCGTTCACGAAGATTTACCACCGGGAGGAGGCTAAAATGTTGTAAGTTGTTGGTTGCCCGGTGTTGGTTTTTGGTTAAAAACCAAAAGTTTTGCGGAAAATAAATCCGCAATGGCTACGCTTCAAAGCTTTGAAGAATTGGAATGCTGGAAAGCCTGCCGGGAGGTGCGGCAATGGGTTGGGCAACTTGTGAAACAGTTGCCCCGCGAAGAACGATACGAATTCGGCGACAACATCAACCGAGCGACCCGGTCGTCAACCCGCAACATCGCCGAGGGGTTCGGCCGACATCACCACCGCGAAAACCTGCAATTCTGCCGAATGAGCCGAGGCTCTCTAACAGAAACCCTAGACGACCTCATCACCTGTCGGGACGAAAAATACCTTTCTGAAGAGCAGTATCAGCACGGCCGCGAATTAGTTACGGGGGCGATTCGCATTCTCAACGGTTATATCGCCTATCTTCAAAAGGTTGCGGATGCTTCAACCCAGTAAGTTCACGCAACTAACAACAAACAACTGCCAACCAACAACTTAAAACTTCGGACACGACAGCTCCCGCTTCCGCTTCCGGTACGGCGGGCGGCGTTCGGGTTCGTAGGGGAAAATGTAGGAAAGCGAAATTTCGTGCGACCCGCCACTGGCAAATCCGAGCGACGAGATGGTGGCGTCGTAGCTGTAACCGAAACTGAAGTTGTCCTGCCGGTAGCCCAGCAGAAACACCGCCGCGTCGTGGTTGTTGAGGCCCCGGTCGTACTGTTTGATCGGAATGCCCCGGTACCACAGCCCGAAGGTCAGCGGCGCGTAGGTGAGGTAGGCACCGAGGTCGAGTTGGTCGAATTTGCCTTGTTTTTTGTAGAGCGTGGCAAACGATACGCTTTTTTCCCGCCCGATCTGGTCGCCGAGGTTGTTGCCGATTTCGTAGTCGGCTAGGGGAATTTTGTAGCCTCCGTGGGCGGTGATTTTCATCGGCAGCGGGTCGGAGGCATTGACCGCGAACGCCTGATTGGGCCGGTTGAGGTGATGCACCGAAAGCCCCGCCCAGAACCGCTGGTCGTACACCAGCGCGCCGGTCGAAAAGTCCACGTACCGGATGCGCGGGCCGAGGTCGGCCACGGGGTCGAGGGTAGTGGGGCTGATGACCCCCCGGTTGGAAAGCTGGTCGCCGAACGTCAGTCGGAAAAAGTCGGTGCTCCGGGTCACGTACGCCGCCTCAAAGCCCACCCGCGCGGCGAGTTCTTCCGTAATTTTCAATTGGTACGAATACTGCAAGGCGGCACTGACCGACTTGAGGTTGCTAAACTGCTGGTCGTTGACCACCAGCAATCCGATGCCGCTGTTGAAGCGGTCGATGTAGTGGTCTACCGACAGCATCGAGGTTACGTAGTTGGCGTTGAGGGCGGGCCACTGGTTGCGGTAGTTGAGGATGGCCCTCGGGGCCAGCGCCGACCCGGCAAAGGCCGGACTCAGGTAGAGCGGCGCGGCGTAAAACTGCGACATCTGCGGGTCCTGGGCACTTGCCAGGCCAGCGAGCAGGGTGAGAAACAGGCAGAGGAAACGTCGGAACATACAGGTTGGCTGGGACGGAAATGGGGCGTTCGGTAGGCTGAAAAAAAGGACTCGGTCGTTCGGTGAAGGCCGCATAAAATTTGCAGTTCGTCCTTTCGTTAACTCAAAGCAATCGCTTCACCGCGATTCAATTCCCGAAACCCATCGTTAAAACGCGTAATTTTAATAAACTTCCCCGAAAAACCGACAGGCCGGGGCAACCCGCCGGGGGAATTCCCGGTTTTTTCAGCTAACGCTGACAACGTAAAAATGAAGATAATCCGCTACGCGTTTTTTCTGGGGATGTTGGTGCTGACCGGCCAATCCGGCTGGGCGCAGCGGTTCGCGTTGGGCGGACGGAGCAAGGAGGCCCGCAGCGGTGTCATGCGGATTGCCGCCGATTCGTTAGGTTTTACCGTGAGCGGACGCCGGTGCATTCCCGAGGGGGATTGCGGCGGTGACTCCACCGTTTTCCGCGCCGATACGGCCATTCGGGGTGCCCGGAGTTGGCTCTGGACGTTTGGCGACCCGACCGACGCGGCAAAAAATACAGCCTCCGGCCGAGTGGTGCGCCACCTCTACACCCGCGACCAGACCTATACCGTCACACTCACTGTGGGTCGCACGGGCGGGCTTCCCGATACAACTTTCAGACAGGAGGTGCGGATCAACCCGCTGCCGCCCAGTTTCGAGTTCTTCGGTGGAAAAGAAGACACCCTGATTTGCCCCAAAGACAGCATTCTGCTCGATCCGTACCAAGGTCGCCAAGCCCCGCCGGGGGTGGCGTACTCCTGGTACCCCACCGGAGCCACCACGCAGACCATCTGGGCCAGCCAGGCCAAATGCTACTCGGTCGAGGTGAAAGACACCCTCACGGGCTGCTCCGTTACCGACCGCATCAACGTGAAAATCTGCGGGCAAAACGACCAGCAGCAGGCGGCCAAGTGGTATTTCGGGGCCAATGCGGGCGTGTCTTTTGAAGGGGGACAACCGACGGCCATCACCGATGGAAAAGTCAACACGCCGGAGGGCGTTTCGGCCATTTCCAACAAGCAAGGCGAACTGCTGTTTTACACCGACGGCGTTTCGGTGTTCGACAAGGAAGGCAACTCCATCCGCTGGCGCAATCCCGCCGACTCGGTGCGGGCCGGGGGCAAACTGGCCGGCAGCGGCAATTCGACCCAGTCGGCGCTCATCGTACCCCAGCCCGAGTGCCGGGGCTGCGAAACGATCTACTACATTTTCACGACCAACGATTCCACGAAGCAGCTCAGCTACACCATCGTCGACATGCGCGGCAACCGGGGCAAGGGCGAAATCGTGGAGGCCAACGTGCCCCTGCACGGCGGCACCACCGAGCGCGTGAGTTCGGTGCAGAACCCGCAGGACTCGACGTACTGGGTCGTCACGCGGGATACGGCTTCGAATAACTACCGTTTTTACAAGGTGACCAAAACCGGGGTCATTGAGGCGGGGCCACCTAGGCCCCTTGGCACACCCAACCTGACCAACCCGCAGAGCGAAGGCTACCTGAAGTTTTCGAACAACGGGAAAAAACTGGCCATCGTGATTCCCGGCCCGCCGCGCAACTTCGTCGAGGTGTACGACTTCAACGACTCCACCGGGGCCACCAGCAACAAGGTCACCATCGACCTGGGGCCATCGCCACCCAGGGCCTACGGCGTGGAGTTTTCGCCCGACGGCACCAACATGTTCGTCTCGTTCACGGGCGACAGCGCCGGGACGGTGGCCTCGAAAATTCTGGCGTACAACGTCGAACGCATGGATTCGACGGCCATTGCCCTGACGCGCATCACCGTCGACAGCACGAAGGGCGTGCGTTACGGGGCCTTGCAGTATGCGCCCGATGGGAAGATTTACGTGGCCGTTGAGGGCAGAACATTCCTCGGCGTGATCAACAACCCCGACACGACCACGGCCCGGGAGATGGATTTCGTGCGCGAAGGCCTGAGCCTCGACGGCAAGCGAAGTTTGCTCGGCCTGCCCAACTTCGTGCAGAGCATCATCCAACCGCCCTCCGGGCCAGGCATTTCGTACTCTGACACCTGCTTCGGTACGCCGACGCAGTTTCAGAGCGGCCCAATCTGCGAACCGCGTAAGGATACTTACGAGTGGGATTTCGGCGACGGCAGCAAAGGTTCCGGACAGCAGGTGTCGCACCTCTACGCCCGACCGGGGCAGTACACGGTCAAGCTCAGGCAGTTTAACGACTGCAAGGACACCACCATGACGGCGCAGATCACGATTCTGGCCTCGCCCAAAGTCAACCTCGGTCAGGACATCAACCAGTGCCGACCCAGCGTGACGCTCGACGTGGGGCCGCAGGCGGTGGACACCGCGTTCGTGTACCTCTGGTACCGCAATGGCCGGTACCTGGGCCAGCGGACCAACCGGCCCCAGTTGACCGTGGACTCGTCGGGGCAGTACGTGGTGTTGGTCAGCACGAAAAACATCGCCAACCCCTGTTTCGACCTCGATACGATTCAGGTCAACTTGATCCAGCCCCGACCCATCAACCTGGGCAGCGACACCACGCTCTGCCCCGGTCAGCGGGTCACGCTCGCGCCGAGGGGTTTGCAGGTGAGCAGTGCCACCTACCAGTGGACGCTGGGCGGCAACCCGGTGGGCAGTTCGTCCACGCTGAACGTCGACCGGGCGGGCACGTACATCCTGACCGTTACGGACAATTCACGGGGCAACATCGAGTGCGTCAACAGCGACACGCTCGTGGTCGGGTCGGGGCAGAAACCCCGCATCCAGGCCAACCTCCGCGACGCCACCGGCTGCCAGACCATCGACGGGCGCATCGAGGTGACTCCGCAGGGGCAGGGGGGCAGCGCGGGGGTCAATTTCACCTGGTACCGCGACGGTACCGCCCTGCCCATCACCCAGAGTACCCCCATTCTCGACAACGTGGGCATCGGCACCTACCGCCTGACCTTGTTTTATTCGGACCAAAACGGCCCCACCACCTGCACGCTCGACACGACGTTCACGCTCAACGCCCGCAACCCCGACGTGCAAGTGGAGCGTGAACGCCTCACCAATGCGACCTGTACGCAACCAAACGGCGGGGAAATTATCCTTCGCACCGTGCGCGGCGCGCCGGTGACGTACGTGTGGCGCAACAGCGCCGGGCAGCAGCTTCCGAACCAGACCGGCCCGACCCTGACGGGCGTCCCGGCGGGCACGTACAGCGTGGAAGTGCGCGACGCCAACGACTGCCGGTTTACGTTGGGAAATCTGATATTGCGGCAAGACCCCACCCGGCTCGTGACTCTGCGCGACACGGCGGCCTGCGCCGGGCAAAGCCTGCAACTTGACGCGGGCACCCTCGGCGACACCTACCGCTGGAGCAACGGGGCCACCACGCGCACCATCACCGTGACCCAACCGGGGGCCTACAACGTGCTCGTGACCGATTCGCGCACGGGCTGCTCCTCGCGCGACACGGCGGTGCTGCGGTTCAACCCGAAACCCAACATCGTGGTGGGACCAACGCAGTCGGTGTGCGCCAACGTGGCCCCGCTGCAACTGGCGGCCACGCCCGCGGGCGGCACCTGGTCGGGCACGGGCGTTACGCCCCAGGGCCTGTTCCGCCCCGCGCAGGTGCTCAACGGCAACGTGACGCTCACCTACGTAGTCAGCCAGCAGGGCTGCGCCGACTCGGCCCGGAAGGTGCTCAACGTGCTGCCCATCCCGACGGTGGATTTAGGCCCCGACCGCTCGTTCTGCGCCAACGAAGCCCAGACCCTGAGCGTGCCCGAAGTGCCCCCGGCCACGTACCGCTGGTCTACGGGCGCGACCACATCAACCATCACACCTACGCGCACCGGCATGTACTCCGTGTCGGTGGCCCTCGGCACCTGCCGGGCCGCCGACACGGTGCGGGTCACGGTGCTGCCCGCTCCGGTGTTCAGCCTGAAGGGCGAAGTGCCCCTCTGCGCCGCCGACCGCGACACGGTAACCCTCGACGCGGGTGGCCTGCCGGGGTACACCTACCGTTGGAACCCCGGCGGGGAGACGACCCGGCGGATTCAAATTGACCGCCTCGGCACCTACCGGGTGCGCGTGAGCACGCCCGAAGGCTGCACCGAAGAACGGCCCGTGGAGGTGTTCGATGAATGCGACCCGCGCATCGTGGTGCCCGACATTTTCACGCCCAACGGCGACGGCGTGAACGACCGCCTCGACGTGTTCACGGCGCACATCAGTGAGTACCAGCTCACGATTTTCAACCGCTGGGGCGAAATGGTGTTCCGCACCAACGACCCCACCGAGAAGTGGGACGGCAGCTACAAAGGCGCGCAGTACCCCACGCAGAGTTACGCCTGGGTAATCGCTTACAAATCGGCCTACTTCCCCGAGCGGGGTACGCAGTACAAGCGCGGGGCGGTGCTGGTGGCGAGGTGATGGAACTTGGCAATGAGCAATTGGCAGTTGGCGAAAAATGAGGGCGCGGAGAAATCGTTTCTCCGCGCCCTCAGCGTTTCCTTGCTCTGCGTCTCTGCGGTTAATTTTTCAGCAAAAGCTCCAAACTCTGCAAGGCCCGCCCGCTTTCGAGCGATTCGCGGGCGGCGGCCAGCGCGTCGGTCAACGCGAGCGCCGGATTGGCCGCGTGCAGGGCCAGAGCCGCATTGGCCAACACGGTGTTCGTCTGCGCCACAGTGCCTTCGTTTTTCAAAATTGAAACCAGCATCCGCGCCGATTCATCGAGCGAGTTCCCGCCGGTCAGGCTTTCGGGGGCGAGGAGTTCAAACCCAAACACGCCCGGCGCGTGGGTGCCCGAACCGCTGCCGTTGAGCAGCAGAAAATCGCCCGTCAGCGACACCTCGTCGTAGCCGTCGAGGGAGTGGACGACGGCGAAATGTCCCCCGGCTTTTCCCAACACCCCCGCGTAGAGTTCGGCCACTTCGGGGCTGTACACGCCCGCCAGTTGCTTGGTCACCCGCGCCGGGTTGAGCAGGGGGCCGAGGAGGTTGAAAAACGTTTTGAAGCCTAATTCCTTCCGCACCGGCCCGACGTGCCGCATGGCCGGGTGAAACAGCGGCGCGTGCAGGTACGTGATGCCCGCCGTTTCGAGTTGACGGCGCAGCGTGGCGAGGTCGTTGGTAAACCGGTAGCCGAGGTGTTCCATCACCGTCGAAGACCCGACGGGTGAGGAAACGCCGTGGTTACCGTGCTTGGCCACGGGCTGCCCGGCCCCGGCCACGACGAACGCCGCCGTGGTCGAGATGTTGAAGGTGTGCTTGCCGTCGCCGCCCGTGCCGCAGACATCCATCGGGTCGAGGTCGGCGAAATCGACGGGCACGGCCAACTCAAGCATGGCCTGGCGGAAGCCGTCGAGTTCGTCCACGGTGACGCCCTTCATGGCGTAGGCGGTCAGGAACGCCGCCGTCTGGGCCGGGTTGACCTCGCCCCGGCCGATGCGCAGGAGTGCTTCGCGGGCCTGGTCGGGGGTGAGGGGTTGGTGCTGGAAGAGGTGGGAAAGAAAGTCGTTCATGGGCTTAAATCACGCTGCTCATCGGAATGACCGTCAGGTTCGGGACGTGCTGAAAATCGGCTTCGTTGTTGGTCAGCAGCGGTTCGTTGTGCAGCAGGCAGGTGGCGGCGATAATCGCGTCGCCGAGGGACATTTTTCGGCGCTGGCGGAGTCTTGTCGCTTCGCGGAGTACGGCTTCTTCAACGGCAAACAGGAACACATGGTCGAAGAAATCCTCCAACTTGATTTTATCGAGCGGGTCAAGCTGATGATAGCCCAATACTTCCACCCGGCTGATGGCCGAAACATGGGCGCTTGGGCGTTGCCTATCCACGAAAACCCGAAGTTTGGTGTACTGCGGGTCAACGTAGTAGATGACAATGTTGCTGTCGAGAATCATTCTTCACGTCCGTGCAACGGTTTATCTCTTCGAATCTCACGTTGCCACGCGGAAGGGTCGGGAATTGACTTGATGCCACCCCGCGCCACGATGTCATTCAGCGCAGCAAATGCCCGCTCCTGGTCGGGTTTGTGCTTCTCCACGGGAGCCATTTTCACGTTCAGCGTTTCGAGCGCCGAGGCCACTTCCTCCACTTTCTCGTCGGGTACGTCAATCAGGTATTGATTCATGGCGTTTTCGTTTTTCCAAAATTACGCAATCAATCCCGCAACCAGTTCACCAGCATCTCCTTGCCGTGTTCGGTCAGGTAGGCTTCGGGGTGGAACTGCACGCCACGCACGTCGAAGCGGGTATGGGCTTCGGCCATCACGAACCCTTCTTCGTCCACGGCGGTGATTTTTAAGTCGTCGGGCATGGTTTCGGGCACGACCGTCCAGGAGTGGTAGCGGCAGACTTCCAGCGTGGTTGGTAGGCCCCGGAACAGGCGCTCTTCCGGGTCGGTGACGAGGCACTTCGTCGTCACGCCGTGGAGCACGTCGCCCATGTTGAGCAGTTTCGCGCCGAAGGCTTCGCCGATGGCCTGATGGCCCAGGCACACGCCGAGGATGGATTTCGTGGGCGCGTACTCCCGAATCACGTCGAGCAGAATGCCCGCCTCTTCGGGAATTCCGGGGCCGGGCGAGAGCAGGATTTTGTCGTACCCGCCCACGGCGTCGAGGGCGATTTTGTCGTTGCGGTGCACCTCCACCGTCTGCCCCAGTTCACGGAGCAAGTACACGAGGTTGTAGGTGAAGGAATCGTAGTTGTCGAGAACGAGGATTTTCATGGCTCTGTAATTTTGCTGTTCACAGTCGCCGACCGGAGGTCGGCGCTACCTCAGAGTTCTTCCGCCATCTCCAGCGCCTTCCGCAGCGCCGCCAGTTTGTTGCCCACCTCGGCCATTTCGCTTTCCACGTCGCTCTTGGCCACCACGCCCATGCCGGCCTGGTAAAACAGCGTGTTGCCCTTGCTCAGAAACGTCCGGATGGCGATGGCGTGGTTGAAATCGCCGTTGAAGCGCAGCAGGCCGATGGCCCCGCCGTAGATGTGCCGGTTGGTCGTTTCGTAGCGGTCGATGAGCGTCATGGCCATGTGCTTGGGCGCGCCCGACAGCGTGCCCGCCGGGAAGGTATCGGCCACAAGTTGGAGCGGGTTGGTGCCCGGCGTCATCCGGCCCGTGACTTTCGAGACGAGGTGGATGACGTGGCTGTAAAACTGCACTTCCTTGAAGGTTTCGACCCGCACCACGTCGCTACTGCGGCTGAGGTCGTTGCGGGCCAGGTCCACGAGCATCACGTGTTCGGCGCTTTCCTTCGGGTCGGCCAGGAGCTGGCGGGCCAGTTCGGCGTCGCGCTCGTCGTCGCCGCTGCGCCGGAACGTACCCGCGATGGGGTGAATTTCGGCCTGCCCGTTCTGAATCAGAATCTGCTTTTCGGGCGAAGAACCGAAAATGTGGTAGCTGCCGAAATCGAAGTAAAACAGGTACGGCGAGGGGTTGATGGACCGCAGCGTCCGGTACACCTGGAAGTCGTCGCCTTCGAAACGGCGTGAAAACCGCCGCGAGGGCACGATCTGAAACACGTCGCCGCGCAGGCAGTGGGCGATGCATTTGTTGATCGTGACGCGCATCTGCTCGTCGGTCACGTTCGATTCTTCGTCGCCGGTCATTGTGAAACGCCGCGTCGTGGTTTTCGGGGTGCGGACGAGCATTTCGAGCGATTCGAGGTTCATGCCGAGGCGGCTGCGCACTTCCGCCGCGCCGTTTTCGCCCGCGTACGCGTGTTCAAACAGGTGGACTTCGTTTTTGAAATGGTTGAACACCATCACGAACCGGTACACGAAGTACACCACCGACGGAATGCGGGTGTCGTCGTTTTTGGGCTGGATTTCCACGTCCTCGAAGTACTCTACGGCGTCGTAGGCCAGGTGGCCGAAGAGGGCGTTGGTTGGGAAGGGAAACGCCGATTTCGGCTCCTCAAACCGCCCGGCGAAGGCCCGCAGCGCGGCCACGGCGTCGCGGCGTTTTTCCAGCCGAAACTGCTCTTTCGTCCCGTCGGGGAAGGTCTGCGTTACCACCTCGTCGTCGAGCACGAAGCTGGCCACCGGGTCGCAGGCGATGAAGCTGAGGCTGTTCTGGGCGGCGTGGTAGTCGGCGCTTTCGAGCAGTACGGTGTTGGGCAGCTTGTCGCGGAGTTGGAGGTACACGCCAACCGGCGTGAGCAAATCGGCCAGGAGGCGGCGGTGGGTGGTTTGGATGGAGAAGGTCATGTTCGGATGGGGGTTGTCAGAATCAGGATAGCCAGGATTTTGGGATATTCAGGATAAAAAACAAGGAAGTAACATCCTGTCAATCCTCACATCCTGGCCATCCTGATTCAGACAAATGACAAAAAAAGCCCGCTGCTCGGCGTCGAACAGCGGGCTTTTGCGAAAACGTATCGGTTAGGCAAAGGGCAAATCGGGGCTGTTCAACTGAGGTCGTTCAGTTGCCACCACCAGCGGTTTGCAATTTGCGGAGCGTTCATGTTGGAAAAACTTGCGGGTGCAAACCTAAAAACGTTTCGGGCAATCCGCCAAAACCGGCGCTGGATTTTTTAGGTTTACGGCGAGAAACCCTCCGATTGCATGTTCCGCTTGTTGTTCCTGCTCCTGCTCACCAGCCTTTTTTCCTCCTGCACCAAACAACCCGACCTGAAGGGCTTCGACCTCAACCGCTGGCGCGGTGACCGGGGCGGGTGCCGGGGACAGCGCGCCGCCCAGGCTGACCAAATCCGGGCTTTGCGCGAGGAGTTAAAAGGCGTTTCGGCCAGCGATTTCGCCCGAATTTTCGGGAAACCCGACCTCAACCAGCTCGCCGACCGCAACCAGAAGTACTACATTTATTTCCTCGAACCCGGCCCGCACTGCCAGGATACGAAAAAACCCTCCAACGCCCGCTCCGTCGCCATCCGCTTCAGCGCCATCGGGCTGGCCACGGAGGTGACGTTTCAGCGGGGAGAGCCGTAAATCAAGTTTAGAGTTCGTAGTTTGAAGTTTGTAGTTCGTTGCTGACTGCAACTACAAACTTCAAACTACGAACTTCAAACTCTAAACTCACCATGCACCTCCATTTCCACGGCGCAGCGCGCCAGGTGACCGGCAGCAAGCACCTCGTCACCACCAAGGGCGGCACCCGCGTGCTGCTCGACTGCGGGCTGTTTCAGGGCATCCACACCGACGAACTCAACCAGCGTTTCGGCTTCAGCCCCGCCAGCGTGGACGTGCTCGTGCTCAGCCACGCCCACATCGACCACTCGGGGCTGATTCCCCGGCTGGTGGCGCAGGGCTTCCGGGGGCCGATTTACTGCACCCCCGCCACGCAGGACTTGTGCGAACTGCTCCTCGGCGACAGCGCCCGGATTCAGGAAACCGACCTCGAACGGGTAAACCGCCGGCGGCGGAAGCGCGGGCAGGAGGAGTTGGAAAGCTTGTATTCGCCGGAGGACGTGGAGGCGGCCCTGCGGCTGTTCAAACCGATACCCTATCACCGCGAAACCCGCATCGCCCCCGACGTGCGCGTGCTCTTCACCGACACGGGACATATCCTTGGCAGCGCGGCGGTTTCATTGACGATTGCAGAAGGCGGTACCGAGAAACGCCTGTTCTTCAGCGGCGACATCGGGCGGCCCCACGACAAAATTCTGCGGATGCCGGAGGCGTTTCCGCAAGCGGATTTTATCATCTGTGAATCCACCTACGGCGATCAGCGCCACCCGCCCGAGGACGACGTGAAGGTGGGGCTTTTGAAACTTGTCCGCGAAACCTGCGTCGAGCGGAGCGGCAAAATCATCATCCCGGCCTTCAGCGTGGACCGCACCCAGGAACTCATCTACGCCCTCGACCAGCTTGCGAGCGAAGGCCGCCTGCCCACCATCCCGGTGTACGTGGACAGCCCGCTTTCCGTGAACGCCACCCGCGTGATGGGCCGCCACACCGACGATTTCAACCCCGACATCCGGGCCTACATCGCCCGCGACGGCAGCGCCTTCGATTTCCCCAACCTGCATTACATCTCCGACGTCGAAGACTCCAAAGCTCTCAACGGCCAGGCCTGGCCCGCCGTCATCATCTCAGCCTCGGGCATGGCCGAAGCAGGGCGCATCAAGCACCACATCCGCAACAACATCGACGACTCGCGCAACACCATCCTGCTCGTGGGCTACGCCACGCCCAGCTCCCTCGGCGGGGCGCTCAAGCGCGGCGACCGCGAGGTGACCATCTTCGGCGAACGCTACCCCGTCCGCGCCCGCGTGGCCGTGATGGACTCTTTCTCGGCCCACGCCGATTACGCCGAGATAATGGATTACCTGGATTGCCAGGATAAATCGAACGTGCAGCGACTGTTCCTCGTCCACGGCGAGTACGACGAGCAGCAGGCGTTTCGGCAACGGCTCCTGGCCGCCGGATGGCCCCGCGTCGAGATTCCCGAACAGGGACAGGACTTTGAACTCTAAAAAAAAAGTTTACGTCCCTGCTTGCAAAAAGCGCCTGGCGGCGGTTACCTTTGCGCTCCCAAACTGGGCCGAAGTGGTGAAATTGGTAGACACGCACGTTTCAGGGGCGTGTGCCTTCACGGGCATGCGAGTTCGAGTCTCGCCTTCGGCACTGGGTAAAACCCCGCTCTTCGGAGTGGGGTTTTTCGTTTGCAGCACCTCCTGCTTACACCCCGACCACAAAAAAAAGCCCCCGCAAACGCGAGGGCTTTTTTTGCTTCCCACCATTTTAACCTACCTATCAAAAAGGTGAGTGGGTGGATTTCCGAGTGCTGATGGGTTTTAGGTTCAGGACCTTTCCGTCCGAACTCTTTAAAAACTCACGACTCAAAAATCCAGGCTCCCACTCAATGTTCCTGCTTCGCCCGAGCGTTGACGAACGACTCAGCGATTTGCGTCAGTTTTTGGTCCGTCGCTTTTTCCTCTTCGAGCGTCTGCTCCAGGAGTTGAGCGGCTTCGGTATAGCCCAGAATCTGGGCGATGGTCCGGAGCGAACCGTAAGCGGCGATTTCGTAGTGCTCTACTTTTTGCCCGGCGATGATCAGCCCGGCGTCGCGCACCAGCGTACCCTCCGTTGTATCCGAAATAATTTCTTCACCTTCCTTCACGAGGCCATTCATGGCTTCACATTTCTTCGATTCGGGTTCTTCGCCAATCGAGCGGAACACGCGCTCCAGGCGTTCGACCTGATTGCGGGTTTCCTGAAGGTGCGTCTCAAAACCCTGCCGAAGTTGGGCCGATGTGGCGGCTTTGGCCATCGTGGGCAGGTTATCCACCAGGTGGTTTTCGGCCCAGTAAATATCCTGAAGTTCTTCAATGAACAGGTCGCGTAGCGAAGTTTGCTCGTCGTTTGTGAACAAGCCGCGTACTTGATCGGTGAGGGATGCCATACGAAATTTCAAAAAGTTTGTTGAATCCGTGTCTTGTGACAACGGCATCTCGAATTGAAAAACCGGTGCCAGTTGCAAAAACTGCTTGGGGAGTGTACTCATCCACGCAAACCGCCCCGCACTCGCCCCAGCGGTGAGGAAAGCCGTCCCCAATTACCCCAATTTGGCCTCCTGTTGGCTGTTGTTGCTGTCGGGCGTGGTGCCCGGTTCGTCGGGCAACTCCTCCGGGTCGGAACCGTGCTGGCGCTCGGCGCGGGGTTTGGCCTGCTGATCCTGATTTTCATAGGATGCGTTGTCGGGCGTCGCCGGGTCGCCGTCGCCGGGATCGTCGAGGCCGGGGTTTTCGCGGGGGTCGGCGTCCACGGCCCGGGCGTCGCCATCTTCGGCGCGCTGGTGAATGTCGTTCACTTCGCCGCGCTGATCGGTGTCAGGGAGAAACTGGGCCACCGAAGGCTCCACGTTGTCGCGGGCTACGATGGCGGCCCGCAGTTCCATGTTGTCTTGACGCTGGTACCAGCCGGAGTCGCCGCCCGAGGACGTTTCGGCTCCGATTTCGGCCAATTCGCGGGAGTTGAGGCCTACGTAGGCCTTTTCTTCGCGGGCCTGGTCGTTGCCCGGCGAGGGGACGTTGGAGATTTGGCCAGTTTCCTGGTCTTTGCTGTCTGGCGTGTTGGGTGTATCGGGTGTCATGGTTGCTGAATAAAAGATGGATGAAAAACAGGTCGGTACTGAAAAAAAGGTGCCACCTGCCACGAAGCTGGGGAAATTTTTCCCAGCAATCGAAAACCAGCGTTAGTCGCCCCGATGATTTTCGGCAACCCTGCCCCGCGTTGCGGGCAAGCTACGGCGGGCGCGTTTTTTTAAACCGTTGTCAAAAAAATTCCCAAACATGGCAACCAACCAGCCCGAAAAAGCCCCGTCGGAATTGCAAGTCACCGACGGATCCGTTCACAGTCCCAACCAAGCCATCAACCCCAACGACACCAATCAGCCGGTGACTCCCAAAGAAGAACTGGAAGAAAAAGAACACGCGAAAGCAAAGGAAAACGAGAAGTACGTGGGGGGATGACGTTGATGGCTGGTGGTTGACAGTTGTCCGTTTTTGCGAGCAACGGACAACCGTCAACCAACAACCTTTTCAATTGTCACCCGCACCGACTTTGAGATGGGCGTCAGGCTGCGGTCGGCCACCTGATCGATGGGAATGAGCGGGTTGGTTTCGGGAAAATACGCCGCCACGCACCGCGTTGGAATGTCGTACGGCACCACGACGAACGTGCGGGCCGTGCGGGTTTTCCCATCGTAGTGACTGTGCAGGTTGACCACCTGCCGGGGTTGCAGCCCCGCCGCCCGGATGTCGGCTTCGTTCATCATGAGCACGCGCCGCTCGTTGTAAATGCCCCGGTAGCGGTCGTTGAGGCCGTAGAGCGTGGTGTTGAACTGGTCGTGGCTGCGAATGCTCATCAGCAGGTACTCGCCGTCGGCGAGTTTCCAGACCATCGGCACGTTAAGCGTGAAGTGCGCTTTTTCATCCGGCGTGTCGAAGCGACCTTGCCGGGGTGAGTTGGGCAGGTAGAATCCGCCCGGCTCCCGCACCCGCCGGTTGTAATCGTCAAAACCCGGAATCGTTTTTTCGATCAACTCCCGGATGCGGTCGTAATTGGCCACCAGGGTACCCCAATCCACGGGATTTTTTTCGCCCAACGTTGCTTTTGCGACGCCCGCCACGGTGGCCGGTTCGCTGAGGAGTGTGTCGGCGACGGGTTTCAAACTTCCCCGCGACGAGTGCACCACGCCCATCGTGTTTTCCATCGTCACGAATTGCTCGCCGCTCGCCTGCACGTCTTCCTCGCTGCGGCCCAGACAGGGCAGAATCAGGGCCGTTTTGCCGTGGACGAGGTGGCTGCGGTTGAGTTTCGTCGAAACGTGGGCGGTCAGGTTGCACCTCCGCAACGCCTCCGCCGTGAATTCGGTGTCGGACACGGCGGAGACGAAATTGCCGCCCAGGGCGAAGAACACCGTTGCTCGCCCGTTGTGCATCGCCTGCGTGGCTTCGACCACGCTGTAGCCGTCGGCGCGGGGTGGCTCGAAGCCGAAGTTTTTTTGCAACCTGTCGAGAAGCTGGGGCTTCGGTTTTTCGTAAATGCCCATCGTGCGGTCGCCCTGTACGTTGCTATGACCGCGCACGGGGCAAGCCCCGGCGCCGGGTAAGCCGATGCTGCCTTTCAGCAGCAGCAGGTTGATCACTTCACGAATGGTCTGAACGGCATTCTGGTGCTGGGTCAACCCCATCGCCCAGCAGGCGATGATGCGTTTGCGGCGGGCGAGCAGGTCGGCGGCTTCGCGGAGTTGGGCCAGCGGCACACCGCACTGTTCGCTCAACTCAGCCAGCGTGTAGCGATCAAGGTCGGCCTTCAGCGCCTCAAACCCGGTGGTTTTTCGGGAAATGAATTCCTGATCAGCCACCTCGCCCGGCCGCTCGGCTTCGGCCTCCAGCAGCAGTTTAAGCAGGGCCTTCAGCAACTGCATGTCGGCGTTGGTCCGCACTTGCAGGTACACGTCGGCCAGCCGGGTACCGCCGGGGGTGAGCACGTCGTGCACGTCCTGGGGGTTGCGGAAGGCCATCAGTCCGGTTTCCATCAGCGGGTTGATGGCGATGATGTTGGCCCCGTTGCGTTTGGCTTCCTCCAGGGCCGTCATCATGCGCGGGGCGTTGGTGCCGGGGTTCTGACCGAGGATGACGATGACTTCGGCTTTTTCGAAATCATCGAGTTTCACCGAGGCTTTGCCCAAACCCAGCGTTTCGGTCATGGCTACGCTGCTGCTTTCGTGGCACATGTTCGAGCAGTCGGGCAGGTTGTTGGTGCCGTAGGCTCGCACGAAAAGCTGGTAGAGAAAGGCCGCCTCGTTGCTCGTACGTCCGGAGGTATAAAAAATAGCTTCATCCGGCGAAGCAAGGGCGTTAAGGTGTTTGCCAATCAATGCGAACGCGTCGTCCCAGTTTATTTTTTCGTAGTGCGTTGCGCCTTCCCGCAGCACCATCGGGTGCGTGAGCCGCCCTTGCTGACCGAGCCACAGGTCGGATTTTTCGGCCAATTCGGCCACCGAGTATCGCTGAAACAGCACGGGCGAAGCCGTGTGCTTGGTCACCACCTCGTCGGCCACGGCCTTCGCGCCGCTTTCGCAGTATTCGGCCACGGGCGAGCGGTGGCCGTCGGGATCGGGCCAGGCGCAACTGGGGCAGTCGTAGCCGTCTTTCTGGTTCAGTTTCAAGAGCGCCTTGTTGCCCCGCCAGAAGCCCGTGCTGCCGAGCACGTGCCGGAACGACGAGGCCACGGCGGTGAAGCCGGCCGCCACGTCGTCGCCGGTGGCGAGGCGGAGGTTGGTGAGGGTTTCGGGGGCGGAGGAGCGGGGATGAGGAGGCATTTTGGAAGGAGAATTTTCATCGCTCAATGTTCAATGAAGAACGAAAAGACACTGAACGTTGAAAATTGAGTATCGAACATGGAAAATTCTCAGGAAAAGGCGTGAAAGGCCACTCGCTCCGCCTTGGCGTACGCGTTGAACCGCCCGTTGCGCAGGAATCCGACGAGCGTTTGCCCGAAGCGTTCGGCCAGGCTGACGGCCAGGCTGGAGGGCGCACCCACGGCGGCCAGGAGCGGAATGCCCGCCATCAACGCTTTCTGGACGAGTTCAAAACTCACCCGTCCGCTCACGAGCAGCACCCGGTCGTGCAGGGGCAACCAGCCCCGGAGCGCCGCCGCGCCGATGAGCTTGTCGAGGGCGTTGTGGCGGCCCACGTCTTCGCGGAGGAGGATCAGTTGCCCGGTTTCATCGAAGAGTGCCGCCGCGTGCAGGCCCCCGGTGTGGCTGAATACGTCCTGCCGCTCGCGGAGGCGGTCGGGCAGGGTGATGAGCACGTCGGCGGGGAGCAGGGGGCGGGGAGCGGGGAGCGCGGGGCACCCGGTGGCTTCGACGGCCTCCAGCGAGGCTTTACCGCACACGCCGCAACTCGAACTGGCGTAGAAATGCCGCTCCAGCCGCGACCAGGGCACGTCCACGTCGGGCTTGAGTTCGGCCCGCAGCACGTTGCCGGTGGCGTCGCGGCCACGGTGGCCCGCGTCGGTGCAGGGTTTCAGGCTCAACACCTGTGCGGGATCGGACACGATGCCTTCAGTGAGGAGAAAACCCAACGCCAAATCCTCGTCGCTGCCGGGGGTGCGCATCGTGATCAAGAGGCTGCGCTGCTGCCGGTCGGTTTCGGGGCCGAAGCCAAGGCGGATTTCGAGGGGTTCCTCCACGGCCAGCAGGTCGGGTGCTTCGACGCCGCGTTCGCCGTCGAATTTCAGGACGTTGAGGCAGGAAACGGGGAGCATAACCGTAGTTTCGGAAAAGGTTCAAGGCTCAATGTCCAATGAACAACAAACATGGGATGTTGAACATTGAGCCTTGAACATCACTGAATTTTTAACCTATCCCGCAGCGCCTTCCCTTCCGGACGGTGCTGCTTCCAGTAATCGGTCACGAGGGTTTGGCGGCGGGTGGCGTGGGTGGTGAGGGGGTGGCCCTTTTCGACCGTGGTTTCTTCCCAACCCAGAATACGGAACGGGGCGGTTTTTTCGAAAAACAATTCCACGCGCCGCTGCAAGCCAGGGTAGCCGAGCGTGTAAACTCCCACGTTCTGACCGGCAAACGTCGTGTCGCGGCGGGCGGCGGTGGCCCGTTCGGGCTGGGGCGTGCGGTGCTTGAGGCGGCTGAAAAACAAGCTCGGCACCACCTCCAGGTCGCCCGTGGGTAGGGTTTCGGGGCTGAGGCGCAGGCGGGTCCAGAGTTCGTCCTCGAGCCAGGCGCGGTCGAAGGTGGTTTCTTGGTCGGCTTCTTTTTCAAAATACGAATGGTGCGTGAGGTGGTACCGGCGGCCCCGCAGGTTGAGTTGCTGGTAGGTATGGCCGCACCATTCCTGGGTGGAGGCGGTGACTTTGAGCGCGTGGGGAAACAGCCGCGTGTCGAGGGGCATGAAGACCGACGTCATCGCGGAGTAGTCGTAAATGCCAGTCACGAACTTGCGCACCTGATTGAGTTTCAACACGGGCGTGGCCTTATCGCGCTGGTCGGATTCGAGTTTTACCTGCTTGTCGGTGCGGAAATCTTCGGTGACGAACACGAGCACGGCCTCGCCGGGGTTGGCCTGCCCGTACTGCACTTGCCGGAGGTCGTAGGAAGTCAGTTCGGCTTTTCCCGAAAACCAGTACGTCTGGAACGGTTCGTCGGGAAAACCGAGGGCCGCCTCGGCGGAAGCGCGGCCCCGCTGCCAGACCGTAGCCCCCACCACGACGGCCAGGACCGTCGTCAGCACGGCCACAAGGAAGAGGAAGTTGCGGCGAATGAACATGGCGTTTTACCAAAAAATAAAAGCGGTAAGTTACGGATTTACCCGAAAACCGGGCCAGTTGTGAATCGATTCCGTCCGGTAGTGGAGAGAGGTTGCACGAACCAGCGTGTTTGTTTTACTTGCAATGCTGTTCAACCCTCTTACCACCATTTACCCATGAAAAAAGCGCTGAAAATTCTCGGCATCGTGCTCGCCGTGGTCGTGCTGGCCGTGGTCGGCATGGCCAGTTACGTCAAGTTTGCCCTGCCCGACGTTGGCCCCGCGCCCGATTTAAAGGTCGAAGTCACGCCCGAGCGCGTCAAGCATGGCGAGTACCTCACCCGCTCCGTACTCGCCTGCCTGCACTGCCACAGCGGCACTGACGCCAACCTGTTCACGGCCCCCGTCATTCCGGCCCGCATGGGCAGCGGCGGCGAGGTGTTTCCGCGCGAGGAGGGCTTTCCGGGCCGGTTCGTATCGGCCAACCTGACGCCGGTGAACCTGGGCGACTGGACCGACGGCGAAATCTACCGGGCCATCACGACGGGCGTCAACAAGCACGGCAAAACGATGTTTCCGCTCATGCCCTACGACCGCTACGGCCGGATGGACCCCGAGGACGTAAAGTCGGTCATTGCCTACCTGCGTTCACTTAAGCCCGTGGGCGAGAAAACCGAGGCGTCGGAGCCGGATTTTCCCTTCAGCCTGATCATGAACACGATTCCGAAAAAAGCCGAAGCGATGAAACGCCCCAGCCCTTCGGACACGCTGGCGTACGGCGAGTACCTCGTCAGCATCGCCCCCTGCTACGTGTGCCATACGCCCGTCAACGAGCGGCAGGAAACCCTGCCCGGACTTGATTACGCCGGCGGGCGGGCGTTTCCGCTCCGCACGGGGGGCACGGTGTACTCAGCCAACATCAGCCCCGACCCCGAGACGGGCATCGGCAAGTGGTCGAAGGCGCAGTTCATCGCCCGGTTCAAGCAGTACGCCGACTCGACGGCGCGGCCCTTCGCCATCAAGCACAACGACTTCAACACGATGATGTCGTGGTACGAATACGCCCAGATGACCGACGAAGACCTCGGGGCGATTTACACCTACCTGCGCACCGTGAAGCCGCAGAAAAACAAAGTCGAGAAGTTTGTGCCGGGCACCGACGTGGTGGCGGCCAAGTGAGCCGAACCCCACTTTTATTCCACCAAAACGCCGCCCTGGTTGACCAGGGCGGCGTTTTGGTGGAATGCCAGAGCCGTGGGAAATCCGGAATTCACGCGGCTCTGGATCATGCGGGTGGTTTTTCTTCCGACAAAAACGAGTTTGGCGTCAACATCGGCAATCCGTGCCTCGACGGAGGGGATTTCGGGAGGTTTCTCACGGAAGGGGCCGGGGCGCGTTTTGTGTTTGCAAACAGCATTGCCTACCTTCGGTATCGTCCGTTGGTTTCCGTTCATCCCGTACGAAAGCCGTCATGAAGAAGCGCGTCCTGATCCTGCTCTGGGGGATGTTGGTCCTTGCCGATTCGTTCGGCCAGTCCACCGACGGGTTGGTGGCGCGCATCACGGCCTCCGGGCCGCTGGAATTTTGTCCGGGCGACTCGGTCGTGCTCAGCACCCCGGCGGGCACGGATTTCCGCTACCAGTGGAAGCGCAACGACGCCGATATTCTCAACGCCACGCGGCGCACGCTCACCGTGCGGCAATCGGGCATCTACTCGGTGGTGGTGACGCGGGGCACTTCCTTCGCGGCCGACAACGCCCAGGTGCGGGTGATTGAACTCACCACGTCCTTCGTTCCGGGTTTCCTCCTCGAATTCTGCACCGGCAGCAGCACCACCCTCACCGTGACGGGCAATGGGGGCCGCGCCCCCTACACCCACGAGTGGAAACAGGGGGCAACGGCGGTGGGCAACGGCAATGCCCACACCTTCCGGACCGGAGGCGAGTACACCGTGACGACCACCGACGCCGGGGGATGTGCTGCCCAGCCCGTTGGGTTCACGCTCAAAGAAAACCCCAAACCCACGGCCACCGCCGGCCCCGACGTGGTCGTGACCGGCAACGAGCGCTACACCGTAACCGGTGCCGCCACGACCGGTAGCCTCGTGTACTGGACCACCGACCCGCCCGTGCCCATCGAGAACACCGTCACGCTGACGCCTACCCTTGGGCCGTTCACCGCCAACACGACGCTGATCCTCACCGTGAACGCGGGCGGAGAGTGCGGTGCGGTGGCCAGGGCGCAGGTGGTGTATCGTCCGTGCGGTTTTGAAGCCCGCCTGCTCGGCAAAGGCACGATTTGCCGGGGCGAAGCCGATACCCTGGGCGTGCAACTCACCGGAGGCACTGGGGAGTACGCATACCTCTGGCAGAAAGACGACGCGCTCGTGTCGGAGGAACCGCGTTATGCGGCCACCGAACCGGGCGCTTACTCCGTCGTCATTACCGATTCAAAAGGCTGCACGGCGACGGTCGGGCCGCTGGCGATCACCGAGCGAACGCGCCCCACGGTTGGCATTTCGGGCGAGGCGGCGTTTTGCAAGGGCAGCACCACCGTGCTCACGGCCACGCCCTCGGCGGGCACCGGCCCGTACACGTTTCAATGGAAACTTGGGGCGAACGCCGCAGGTACCACCAACCCGTTGACGGTCGGTACAGCCGGGGCTTACGTCGTGACGGTGACCGACTCGGCGGGTTGCACCGCCACGTCGGCGGCAAGGGGAGTAAGCGAAAAGGGTGGCGACCTCACGGCGCTCATCGTCCCGCTCGGACCGACGAGCGCTTATGGCCCGGTCACGCTCAACGCCAACGCCGGGCTGAACTACACCTACCAGTGGCGCAAAAACGGCCAGGACCTCGCCGGTGCCACGGCCATCAGTTACGTGGTGCGCGAACCGGGCGAAGGCAGTTACACCGTAGCCGTGAGCCGCGACGGGTGTACGGTGACGTCGGCCCCGGTGCCGGTCAGCGTGCTCGTGCCTACCGGGCTGGAACCCACCTTGCAGTTCACCGTGTATCCCAACCCGGTAGGCAACGTGCTGCGGGTGGACCTTGCGCTCGAAACGCCCACCCCGCTCACGCTGCGCCTGACCGACACGGGCGGTCGGCTGTTGCGAAGCGAACACCGCCCCCAAGCTGCCCAACGGCACACCGTCGAGTTCAACCTGACGGGTTTTGCCCACGGGTTGTACCTGCTCGAAGCGCGCACGGCTTCCGGGCACGTGGTGCGCAAGGTATTGAAGTCCGATTGAACGGTGCCGGTCTTGCCGGTCGATCAATTTTTCCACGGCGGCAGTTTACCATTGGGAGCCTCTGTTTATCTTGCGGGGACTTCCGCCCCACCGCCGCAATCCATTTTTCACTTCAACTTATCCGAACTCCTGATGAAAAAAGGTGTACTGACTTTGCTTTGGGCGGTTTTGCCCTCGTTGGTTCTTATGGCTCAGACGGTTCCGGCACCAGGGGTGCAATTTAGCCAGACGTATCAACCCGTTGGCGGAGGTAATTCTCCATCAAACATAGCCGTCGGTTACCCCTCTAACGGCAGCGTTGTTTTTGTTGGCAGTGCTTCACACATGGGCCTTACTACCTCTATTGCTCGTGTTGATGTCCTCAAATTTGATCCCTCCCGCTTGCTCTGGTCTACCACGCCTTATGATTGTGTTTCAAATAACCGATTTGAATGTGGTGGATTTGGACCTACATTGGTTTTTACTTCGGATGGCGGTGCCTTGATAGTTGGAAAAACTCTGATTCGTATAGATGCTAACGGAAATAAACAATGGGAATCGGCATTGGTAACTACTGTGAGCCGGGCCGCCGCCGTAAGCGATGGGACATTTTATGTTTACAAGTCACCAAACCAATTACATCACATCTCAGGAAATGGGCAACAGATCCTCCAAACCAGAACCCTTGGTAATTTTGAACTGCTGGATTTGATTGCTACCGCTGATGGTGGGATCGTCTACACGGGTTCAGGGGGAACGCACAAAGTAGGAGGTAGCACCGGCAACTGGGACAATGTGCTTTACGCCAATTCCATTCGCCAGACTGGCGACGGCAGCTACATCGCGTGGGGTGACAATGGCGTCGTAAAACTTTCTTCCGGTGGAGTGCAGCAAGGCGAATCGTACTACGCACCGGGGATCAACCAATTGGTGATTACGTCTGACAATGGCTGCGCCTTTGTAACGAATTCAAGCTTTACCCGACTCCGGCCCGATTTATCGGTCAAGTGGATTAGCAGTGCCAATGGCGGACGAATCACCCAAACCGTAGACAATGACTTTGTAGTGGCTGCCAGCAATGGAATTTCAAAATACGCTGGAGAGACGGGTTCACTCAAATGGACGATGAGCAGTCCGGCCTACAATCCACCACAAGCGGCCTATTACTACGGCTTGGCCCCTGCTGGTGACGGTGGCTTTTTTCAATGGAACTCTGAGTCCGATCCCAACAGCGGTAATTCCAACTTTATCTTCCGCACTCAAATCCGCAAATACGCCGCCGACCCCTGCGCCGTTACCGCCACCCTCACCCCCGCCGGTTCGACCACGATTTGCAAAGGCGGCTCCGTCACCCTCAACGCCAACACGGGCCAGAACCTCACCTACCAATGGAAGCGCGATGGACAGAACCTCGACGGGGCCACCAGCGCCAGCTACACCGCCACCCAGAGCGGGAATTATTCGGTCACGGTCAGCCAGGCGGGCACGAGCTGCACCACCACGTCGTCGGCAGTGGGCGTGAGGGTGACCGAGCCGAAGGTCAATGGCATCGCCGGTAATGCTGAATTCTGCGCGGGCGGCAGCACCACACTCACGGCTTCGGCACGCGATGGGAGCGAGCCGTACACCTTTCAATGGAAACGCGCCGGGCAGGTGGTCGGCAGCGGCGGTTCGCTGACGGTCACCACGGGCGGCGAGTACACCGTCGAAGCCACCGATGCCGGAGGCTGCGCGGCCACGACCGCGTCGGTGACGGTTCGCGAAAACCCCAAGCCCACGGCCAACGCGGGCATCGACGTGTCGCGCACCGGCACCGAAGTGCACACCGTCGCGGGCACCACGGCCACGGGCGGCACCCCCGGCTACACCTATGCCTGGACCGCTTCGCCCTCGGTGACCATCGACCATGTCACCGCGTCGAACCCGACGTTCGGGCCGTTCACCGCCAACACCAACCTCACGCTGACGGTCACCGACAGCAAAGGCTGCCGGGCCGAAGCGCGGGCGCAGGTGATTTACACGGCCTGCACATTCACGGCCCGGATTTCGTCGAAAGGCTACTTCTGCCCCGGTAGCGCCGACACCCTCACCGTGCAGACGTCGGGCGGTAGCGGCGGCTACACCTACCTTTGGTCACGCGATGGCGAGTTGGTGTCGGACGAAAGCCGGTACCGGGTCATTCAACCCGGAGGGTATTCGGTAAACGTCACCGATTCCAGGGGTTGCAAGGCCGTGGCCGACCGGGTCACCGTGGCTGAAAGCCCACGCCCCGCCGCCAGCATTAGTGGCGAAGCAGCGTTTTGCAAAGGCGGCAGCACATCGCTGACGGCCAACGCCACAGGGGGCACGGCCCCGTACGCGTTCCGGTGGCTGAACGGCACGACGGCGGTCGGTTCGGGCAGCCCGCTGGCAGTCGCAGTGGCGGGGACGTACTCGGTAGTCGCCACCGACGCCAGGGGGTGCGCGGGTACGTCGCCGGGCGTTGCGGTGCGGGAAAAAGGCGCGGACATCACGGCCCTGGCTACCCCTGTCGGCCCCACGCAGGTGCTAGCACCGGCTACCGTCACGCTCAACGCCAACGGGGGCCTGGGTTACACCTACCAGTGGCTGAACGGCGGCCAGCCCATTGCCGGGGCAGCGTCGGTCAGCTACACGGCCACCGCGACGGGTAGCTACACCGTGGCCGTGAGCCGCGACGGGTGTACGGTGACGTCGGCCCCGGTGGAGGTTTCGGTGCAAATTCCGACCGGGCTGGAACCGGCTTTCGCTGGGGTAGAGGTGCGCGTCTTTCCGAATCCTACCACCGGGCGCATTCGGGTCGAGGTTGCGCTCGAACACCCGGCCCCCATTACGCTAACCCTGCGCGACCTCACCGGACGACGTCTGGGCGAACACGGTTTCAACCACTCGGCCACGCAGCACACCGCCGAGTGGGAGCTACGTGGGTTTCCCGACGGGTTTTACCTGCTCGAAACCCGCTCAGGAAGGTACCAGCACGTCCAGAAAATAGTGAAAACACAGTGACTTTTGATTGGATGCATCACTAAAAAGGGCACACCGACCGGTGTGCCCTTTTTGTCTTCATCAGGAAACTGTCTTCCTGGCTCAACACTTTACCAAACGGCAAAATTTATACTCATCCTCAATTATTTGGACGATTTTTTAGGTAAAAAGCGCTAAGATATTTCCCTGAAATCTCGCCCAACTCACTTTTATTTTTCCTATTTTGCCGGGGAATAGAACCCTAAGTCCATCTCCACCCATCCCCTGCTTTATGAAGAGGTTTCTACTTGCCTGCCTTCTGTTAAGCCCCTTGTTCGCCCCGGCCGCCCCGGTTGAAAGTAAGCCTCCTCTCGCTGCTTCCCCCACCCTATCCGTCACCATCAGCGGCAATGACACGTTCTGCCCTGACGGGGGTACTGTGCTTTCGTCCAACGTGACGGGTGCCGTCGGGGCAGTCAGCTACCAGTGGCGACGCAACGGTAACAACATCTCCGGGGCTACCGGCACCACCTACACCGCCACGCAAGCGGGCGATTACACCCTCCGGGTAACCGACGCCTCGCCACCCAATGCCACGTCGAACGCCATTTCCGTCAGCCAATCCAACCTGAACGCCACGGCCATTACCGGCACGAACGAGTTTTGCGCCGGGAGCAACACCACCCTGACGGCCAACCGCACAGGCGGTACGGGGCCATTTACCTACCAATGGAAATTGGGGGCCAACAACGCCCCCGGCACCAGCACCAACGCCACCTACCAGGCTAGTCAACCGGGCAGTTATACGGTGGTCATCACCGACAGCCGGGGCTGTACCGATACCTCGCCCACCCGCAACGTTACCCAAAACCCGGCTCCGACGGTGACCGTTGCCACCACCTCCGACGTCATCTGCTCCGGTGGCTCGGTGAACCTGACCGCCACTCCCAGCAGTGGCACGCCGCCGTACAGCTACCAGTGGAAGCGTGGAGCCACCAACGTGGGGCCCAATTCGGCTTCGTACAACAACGTGACCACGGCGGGCAGCTACACCGTGGTGGTGACCGACAACAACGGGTGCACCGTCACCTCGGCGGCGGTGGTTATCGCAACCAGCAACCTGGCCGTGCAGGCCATTGGCGGTACGGCGGAGTTTTGTGCGGGCAGCAACACCACGCTTTCGGCCAATTTCACCGGCGGTAACGACCCCTACACCTACCAGTGGCGGCGCGATGGCAACGTAGTCGGCGGCAACACCTCGACGCTGAACGTCAATACGGCGGGCAGCTACACCGTGCGCATTACCGACAGCAAGGGCTGTTTCGTCGAATCCCCGGCCCGGAACGTGACCCAGAACCCCCTCCCCACGGCCAACGCCGGACCGGGGGGTACCTTCACCGGCACCCAGACGTACAGCCTAGCGGGTGTCACCACAGGCAGCGGCGGCACAGGCGGGTTGAGTTTTTCGTGGAGTACCAACCCCAGCGTGCCCATTTCACCCATCCCCACGAACGCCACCCCGACCATCGGGCCGTTCACGCAAAACACCGCCGTGAACCTGACCGTGACCGACAGCAAAGGCTGCCAGGCCACCAGCAGTGCCGCCATCACGTTCGCGCCCTGCACGGTCACGGCTTCCGTCGCCGCACCGGCCACTGATGTCCTCTGCTCCCCCGGTCAGACCATCGCCCTGACCGCGACGGCGGGGGGTGGCACCCCGGCCTACACGTACCAGTGGAAAAAAGACGGGGCTAACGTGGGCACCAATTCCAGCACCTACACCGTCGACGCGGCGGGCAGCTACACCGTGACCATCACCGACTCGAAGGGCTGCGCGGCCACATCGGCGGCCAGGATAATTACCCAAAGCAACCTGGCCGTAGGCACGCCCGGCGGAACTGCCGAGTTTTGCGCGGGAGCCAGCACCACGCTGACGGCCAACCCCACGGGCGGCACCGGCCCATACGCCTACCAGTGGAAAAAAGACGGCGCGAACGTCGGCACCAACGCGGCCACGCTCAGCGTCAATGCGGCGGGCAGCTACACCGTGGTGGTGACCGATGCCAAAGGCTGTTCGGTTACGTCGGCCGCCCGAAACGTCACCCAAAACCCCGTCCCATCGGCCAACGCCGGTCCGGGAGGCACGTTTACCGGCACCGAAACCTACAGCCTGGCGGGCGTGACCACGGGCAGTGGCACCAACCAGCCCCTGACCTACGCCTGGAGCACCTCCACCGGCGGTGTGCCCATCAACAACCCGGCGGCTTCCAACCCCGTCATCGGGCCGTTTACCCAGAGCACCACGGTGCAACTGACCGTCACCGACAGCAAAGGTTGTCAGGCCACCAGCACCTCGGCCATTTCGTTCGTGCCCTGCACGGTCACGGCTAGCGTGGCGGCCAGCCCGTCGCAGGTCATCTGCACTCCCGGCCAGACCATCACCCTGACCGCGACGGCGGGGGGTGGCAACCCGGCCTACACGTACCAGTGGAAACGCGACGGACAGAACACCGGTACCAACGCACCCACGCTCAACGTCACGACGGCGGGCAGTTACACCGTCACGGTAACCGACACCAAAGGCTGTGCCGTCACCCCGGCGGCCACGGTCATCACCCAGAGCACTCTGGCAACGGGCACGCCCAACGGAGCCAGCGAATTTTGCGCCAACACCAGCATCACCCTGACGGCCAATCAGTCGGGCGGCGTGGGGCCGTTTACCTACCAGTGGCGCAACGGCGGCAACAACGTAGGCTCTAACGCCAACACCCTCAACGTCAACGCAGCGGGCAGCTACTCGGTCATCATCACCGATAGCCAGGGGTGCACCGTGACCTCGGGGCCCAAAGCCGTGGCCGTCAATCCCGTGCCTTCGGCCAGCGCCGGGCCAGGCAAATCGCTGGTGTGCAACGAAGACTACAACCTCACGGGCGTGACCACCGGCGCGGGCGGCACGGGTGGGCTATCGTACGCCTGGAGCACCTCGCCGGGTGTGCCCATCAACAACGCCTCGGCGGCCAACCCCATCATCGGGCCGTTTCCCGACGTGCGCAACTACACCGTGAACCTCACCGTGACCGACAGCAAGGGCTGCCAAGCCACCAGCAGCGCCACCGTGACCAAAGGCAATAACCCCCTCAGCGCGAGCATCAACGCACCGTTCAATACCATTTGCCCCGGTGCCACGGTGACGATCACCTCCAGCGTCAATGGCAACAGCGGCGGGCCGAACTACCAATGGCAGAACAACAACAACGACATCAGCGGGCAGAACGGCTCCCAGTTCGTTGCCGGAAATGCGGGCAACTACCGCCTGGTCGTCACCGACAACCGGGGCTGCCGGGCCGAGTCGAATACCATTGGCCTCAACAACAGCAACCTCAACGCCTCGATTTCGAGTTCGACCAATTTCCGGTACTGCGAAAAAGGCCAGGCTAATTTTGCCCGCCTGACCGTCAACCCCAGCGGCGGCGCGGGAAGCTACCAGTACCGGTGGAACAACGCCAACAACCAGAGCATTCAGACCATCGACGTGTTTGCGGGCTTCTACAGCGTGACCGTGACCGACGCCCAGGGGTGCCAGTTCCGGACCGCCGATGTGGAAGTGTTTGCCCTGCAACGCCCCAAAGCCGACGCCGGGCCGGGCATCGTGCTGACGGGCGACGAAAAGTACGATTTGACCAAATTCACCAACTACACGCCCGCCACGGGGGGACGCCCCAGCTATTCGTACCGGTGGACCTCGGCTCCCGATACGGCCGTGAAAGCCACAGTGGAAAAACCGATTCTGGGCGAATTCACCCGCACCAACATCGTCTCGCTCATCGTGACCGATGCCAATGGGTGCGTATCCGACCCCGACACGGCCACGGTGCGTTACCTGCCCTGCCAGTTGACCAACCGGATCGTGGGCAACAACTACGTTTGCAACAACAACACGACCCTCCTGACGGCCAACGCCGCCAACGGCTGGGGCGAGGTCAGGAACTACCGTTACCAGTGGCGGCTGGGCACGCAGGCGCTCAGCGCCGACAGTGCCAAACTGACCGTGACACGGGGCGGCCTCTACGCAGTGACGGCCATCGACACCCGAGGCTGCCGCCGGACGGATACGATTCAGGTGGCCCAACTGCCCGAATTGCTCGTCTCGGTATCCGGACCAGCCTCCTACTGCCGGGGTTCCAATGAATCGCTCGTGGCGCGGGTGCAGAACGGTGCCCCCCGGTATGTGTTCGAGTGGCGTAATGGCGAGATTCCCCTGGCGGGCGATTCAGCCCGGTATTTCCTCCAGGGTGGCGGCACCTACTTGGTGAAAGTGACCGACTCGCGGGGTTGTACCGGTGTACTCGCCCAGCCCATCACGGTGGTTGAAAAAGGCCAAACCCTCAGCGCCGTCGTGATTCCGCCCAACGGCCCGACCACGGTGTACGCCCCGGCCACCGTGAAACTCGCGGCACAAACCGGCCCGGATTACACCTACCAGTGGATGAAAGACAACAAGGAAATTGCCGGAGCCACGACGCCCAATTACGAGGTGACGCCCCAGAAAGACCCTGGCAAGGCCAATTATGCCATCCGGGTGGGGAATACCGAAGGGTGCTTCGCTACCTCGGCAGCCCTCACCGTGGAAGTCATTATCCCGACGGCCGTCGGGCCGGTGAAGATTGGTGAATTTGCCATGAGCGCCTTCCCCAGCCCCACGTCGGGACGGATTCAGGTCAACGTGTCGCTTGAAAAACCCGCCCCGGCTACGTTCCATCTGACCGATCTGAAGGGGCGCACGCTGACCACCCGCGTCAGCCCCTTCACCGACACCCGCCACACCGCCGAGTTTGACCTCAGCGCCCAGCCCAACGGCCTTTACCTCCTGCGCGTCGAAGCCAACGGCGAGCACACGGTGCAGAAGGTGGTGAAAGCGAACTGATTTTTTTCGGGAAAAAGGAAAAGGGAGAAAAGAAAAAGGCAGTTGCTTTTTCCTTTCTCCCTTTTCCTTTTTCCTCCTCTCTCATTTAAAAAGCCGCACGCCCGCGTACAGCAGCACGCCCACCGGCCCGAGCAGGAAGCAGAAAAAAAGCGGCACCACGACCCAGCCGTGCGGAATGCCGCGCTCGCGGGAATCTTTCCAAACCCAGCTTCCGGCCACCAAATCGAAGGCCAGGTAGTGAATCCAGCCCGCCAGCAGCGTGGCGTCGGTGCCACCCGAGAACAGCCGCTTGATGCCGTCGAAGGTGCCAAAATCGGCAAAATTCAGCGGCGAGTTGGCCGTGGCGAGCAGGTACGCGTACAGTACCGCTAGCAGGGCCGGAACCGCTAAACTCCCCACCAGTTTTTTCGTAAAATCCCACTTCGGGGCAAACCAGAGCAACAACCATTGCGGCAACACCAGCGCGTTGGCAAGATTAAAAAGCGCGTCGTAGGACATCGGAAAAGAGACCTTTTTTCGGGAACAGATTGGAGGCGTTTTGGTTTGAAAAAGGTCGTCCCTCCCCTGCTGATGACTGACGACGTACGACTTTTCGCATGAACGTCCTCTGGTTCAAACGCGACCTTCGCCTCCGCGACCACGAGCCGCTCGCCCGCGCCCTTGAAGCGGGCAGGCCGCTGCTGCTCGTGTACGTCCTGGAGCCGTCGCTCGTGGCCGACCCGCACTACGACGAGCGGCACTGGCGGTTCGTGTACCAGTCGCTGCTCGATTTGAACCGGCAACTCAAACCCCACGGCGCGCAACTTCACATCCTGCAAAGCGAGGTCCTGCCCGCGCTCGAAGCCATCCACCGCCGCCATCGCATCGAAACCCTTTTTTCTTACGAAGAAACCGGCCTCAAAATCACCTTCGACCGCGACCGGGCGGTGGCCCGGTTTTGCCAAAAACACCACATCGTCTGGCAGGAAAGCCAATGCAACGGCGTCATCCGCGCCCTGCAACTCCGCGACGAGTGGTCGGCCCGCTGGCACGAGCGCATGAATGCGCCCCAGGTTGACCCCGACTGGAGCCGCTACCTCCACGCCGACCTCGACCCCAAGATTTTCTGGAAACTGCGGGGCAAACCGTTTCCCAAAACCTGGGAAACGTCCCCTCCTGAGTTTCAACCGGGCGGCGAAACCGAAGCCCACCGGGTGCTGCGCGAGTTTTTGCGCGAACGGGTTGAATTCTACTCGGCCAGCCTTTCCAAACCCGAGGAAAGCCGCACCGGGTGCAGCCGCCTGTCGCCCTACCTGGCTTGGGGCAACCTGTCGGTGCGGCAGGTGTTTCAGGCCACCAAAGCTGCGGGCAACGGGCCGTTCCGGGCGCAACTGACCAACTTCGCCTCCCGGCTGCGCTGGCATTGCCATTTCATCCAGAAGTTCGAGAGCGAGGACCGCATGGAGTTTCAGCACGTCAACCGGGGCTACGATGCGATGGCGTTTTCCGAAAACAACGCGCATTTTCAGGCCTGGGCCGAGGGTCGCACCGGCTACCCGCTCGTGGACGCCTGCGTGAGATGTCTCCACGCCACGGGCTACGTCAACTTCCGGATGCGGGCCATGCTCGTGTCGTTTCTGACCCACCTGCTGGGGCAGCACTGGAAAGCGGGCGCCGTGCACCTGGCGAAACTTTTCACCGACTTCGAGCCGGGCATTCATTACGGCCAAATGCAGATGCAGGCGGGCACGACGGGCACCAACACGCTGCGGATGTACAACCCCGTCAAGCAATCCCGCGACCACGACCCGCACGGCCTGTTCATCCGGCGCTGGGTGCCCGAACTGGCGGCCATTCCCGACGCGTACGTCCACGAACCCTGGCGCATGACGCCCATCGAGCAGGATTTGTACGGGTTTCACGTCGGCGTGGACTACCCCGCGCCCGTCGTCAATCTGGAGGAAGCCGCCCGCGAAGCCAAACTCCGGCATTTCTCACTCCGCAAAACCGACCTCGTGCAGGCCGAAGCCCAGCGCATCGTGGAAACGCACTCCGTGCCCCGCGCCGAGGTGCAGGCCTGGGGCGGCATCCGGCGCGATGTGCCCAAGCCGAAAGCGGCGAAAGGCCCGAAAACCCCGCCCCGCCGCGACCCCGAACTGCCGTTCGGGTAGTCCGCTGTAGCTCCGACCTCCGGTCGGAGTCGTTGGCCCTCGCAAGCCGTTTCCTGCTGGCAAAAAGCGCCGGACTCCTTGCGCTTTCCCGCCCCCTCCCGACCTTTGCCCCAAACCCCCTGCCCATGCAAACCCCCGATTCGCTCAACGCCGTCGCCGAGTTTCACCGCACCTTTCACCATCCCATCCTCGAGACGCCCCAACTGCCTTCGGAAGCCCGCGCCAATCTTCGCGTGGCCTTGCTGGCCGAAGAACTGGACGAACTCCGCGAAGCCATCGCCGCCGCCGACCTCGTGGGCGTGGCCGACGCCCTCTGCGACTTGCAGTACGTGCTGGCCGGGGCCGTGCTCGAATTCGGCCTGGGCGAGCGCTTCAAGGCCCTGTTCGACGAAGTGCAACGCTCCAACCTCAGCAAAGCCTGCCACACGGTGGAAGAAGCCGAAGCCACGGTGGCCCACTACCAGGCCAAAGGCGTGGACTGCCACTTCGTACAATCGGACGGGAAATTTCTGGTGTACCGTACCGCCGACCACAAGACCCTGAAAAACGTGAATTATTCGCCCGCTGATTTGGCGGGGGTGCTAGAAACCGCCGGTTTAAAATCCGCCTGACCGTGTTTCCGAATCTTTTTTAAGACGAACTTCTGCGCCACGGCTTCGTATTCCTCCCGAAGCGGCGTACCGATGGGGCCAAAATACTGGTCTTTCAATTCAGCCAACGTTTTCGTGTTCATGGTTACTCCGGTTTTGCCCGGTGCAAATGTTCCCGCTTAATCGGAAAAAACGCCAGCTATTCCCATTCATTTTTTGAAACCGCCATCACCTTCCCGCCATTTTTTTCCTACCTTCGCACCCCGGCCCCGCGCCGGGAATTGCATTCCGCAGTCTTTCGCAACCCATTCATCGTTAGCCTTTAACTACTTGCCGTAACCCGATGTCCGAAGTCCAAACTGCCCGCAAAGGAGGCGTTCTGCACGGCGATGCCGTTCAGGAACTGTTCGAAGTCGCCAAGCAGCACCAGTTCGCCCTGCCCGCCGTCAACGTCGTCAGCACGGGCACCGTCAACGGGGTGATGGAGGCCGCCAAGGCCGTCAATTCGCCCGTCATCATCCAGTTTTCCAACGGCGGCTCAATTTTCTACGCGGGCAAAAGCCTGCCCAACGACCAGCAGCAGGCGGCCATCGCCGGGGCCATTTCGGGCGCACGGCACGTGCACCTGCTCGCCGAACTCTACGGCGTGGAGGTGATTCTGCACACCGACCACTGCGCCAAAAAACTTCTCCCCTGGATCGACGGCCTCCTCGACGCAGGCGAGAAGTTTTACGCCGAGCACGGCAAACCGCTCTTCTCGTCGCACATGATCGATTTGTCGGAAGAGCCGATTCACGAAAACATCGAAATCTGCAAGGGCTATCTGGAGCGGATGAGCAAGCTGGGCATGACGCTCGAAATCGAACTCGGCGTGACCGGTGGCGAGGAAGACGGCGTGGACAACTCCGACGTGGACAGTGCCCGCCTCTACACGCAGCCCAGCGAAGTGGCCTATGCTTACGAAGAACTGAGTAAGATTTCGCCCCGCTTCACCATCGCTGCCGCCTTCGGCAACGTCCACGGCGTGTACAAACCCGGTAACGTAAAGCTCCAGCCCGTCATTCTGAACAACTCGCAGAAGTACGTGCGCGAGAAGTACGGCCTACAAGCCGAGAAGCCCATCAACTTCGTCTTCCACGGCGGGTCGGGGTCGAGCCGCGAGGAAATCCGCGAGGCGCTCAGCTACGGGGCCATCAAGATGAACATCGACACCGATTTGCAGTGGGCGTTCTGGGAAGGTGTGTTAAATTTTTACAAAGCGAAAGAAGGCTACCTGCAAGGCCAAATCGGCAACCCAACCGGCGAAGATTCGCCCAACAAGAAGTTTTACGACCCCCGTGTGTGGCTCCGCGAAGGCGAAAAAACCTTCGTCGAGCGCCTCAAGCTGGCGTTTGAAGACCTCAACTCGGTCAACGCCAACCAGTACCTGTAAGCGTTTTTTCGTAACCCTAGTCTATAAATTGAGCCTGTCCCGACCGCCGTCGGGGCAGGTTTTTTTGTGCAAAATTCGTCATGAATTCCCGCTACTGGCTTCTGCTGCGCCTCCTCGTTTCCGTCGGCTTCTACGTCTGGATTTGGCCGTACCTACCCTGGCCCGCCGTCAAAACGGCGCTCATTTCGGCTAAACTGGGTTGGATTGGTCTGGCGCTGGCTTTGTTCTGGGGGGCGCTTGAACTCCGGCGGCGGGGGTTGGCTTCGCTCAGTCTGAATCCCGGCGCGGGCGTCGTCCGCTGGTACGAGGCGATGGTGGCCTGGCTGCTGGCTCTGGCGGCGGGATTTCTCAATCAGCCCCTCAACGACTTCGCCGGGTTTTCGCTCTGGTTTTACGCCGTGGGCTGGGCGGTCGTCGTCGCGTTGCTGGTGGGCGGGAATTGGCTTTTTTTTCGGGAAAAATCCACGCCGAAGTTGCTGCTCGTCGCGCTGGCTACGCAGGCCCTGCTGCTGAGCGGTGGGCTGTGTTTGATGTTTTCCATTGCCCAAACTTCCCGACCGCTGGAGTACGCCATGCTGCTTGCTGGGGCGCAGGTGTTCGCTCCGCTGACGCTGGCGGGAGCAGGGTTTCGCGAACTGCTGTTCGTCCTGTTTGGGCAGTGGTTACCCGTTGAGGTGGGTGAAGGCGTGGCGGTGAGCTTGCTCTGGCTGGGGTTGCCGGGGCTGGCGGCGTTGCTTCAATTTCGACGGGGTGCTCGGGGAAAAGTTTCGTAATACTTCACTCGTCTGCTACTTCCCCGCCACCGGCTCCTCCAGCCGCAGTCCCTTCGGCGGGTGCGTCGCCAGCACATTCCGGATGATTTCGGCCATGTATTCCCGCTTGTTAACGACGATGTCGTGCCGACTTTCGGGCAGAATGAATTGCTTCACGCGGGCGTGAATGAGTTTTTTGCGGGCAAACTCCACGTTCGAGGGGTACACCAGGTCGTCGCGGAGGCCGTGGAGGAAAGTGACGCCTGCCCGCACCTTGCCCCAGTCGGGCAGAATTTCTTCGAGGGCCTGGCGGTGGGCCAGTTTTTCGTCGTTGGCGTTCAGAATCAGGCGCGGGATGACCCAGCGCAGCGGCGGCTCGTCGATCCAGTAGCTGATCGGAAACGTGTACTCCAGCCCCGGCCCCAGTGCCGACGACACGAACACGACGTGCGAGACGGCCTCGGGGTTGTTCATCGCCAGCCGGGCCGCCAGCGAACCCCCGTACGATGAGCCAACGAGCACCAGAAACGGCGCGTTCCGGTAGCGTTCAATGAGCGGCTGGAGCAACTCGGCCTGCCGGACGATGGAGGTTTCCACCCGACCAAAATCCGAACTGCCGTAGCCGGGCCGGTCCACGGCCACGAGGCGGGCGTGGTTGGCCAAGGCCGTGTCCTGGAAAAACGCGTTGAAAAACGTGAGCGAACTCGGTGCGCCATGGACGAACAGCACGACGGGTTGGGTGTTGGACGAATCGGGGGCCGATTCGAGGAAGCGAATCGTGCGGTCGCCGACGGCGTAGCGCTGAAGGCGGGGCCGCACGCGCTCGCCCTCGAATTTCGCCAGCACCACCTCGTCGCGTTGCTGGTAATCGAGCCAGTACGCGCCGACGAACATGCCGACAACGAGGAGGAAAAGTACGAAAAGCGTCCAGGAAAGAACGCGCAGAAGCCGTCTCATGACCGTGGAGGAACGATACCCGTGCTTCTGCAAAACTCAATCCAGAACAAACGGATTATTTTTTCCGAAAAAACAACTGAATCGGCACGCCCTCGAAGCCGAAGTGCTGCCGGAATTTGTTTTCCAGGTAACGCTCGTACGATTCCTTGATGTACTGCGGGTAGTTGCAGAACAGCACGAACGAGGGGCTTTTGGTCGGTAATTGCGTGAGGTACTTGATTTTGACGTACTGCCCGTTGATGGCGGGCGGCGGGTAGGCTTCGATTTCGGGCAGAATCGTATCGTTGAGTTTCGATGTCGGGATTTTCTTGGACTTGTTTTCGTACACCTCGATGATTTTTTCGACCACCTGAAAAATTCGCTGTTTTTCGGTCACCGACGTGAAAAGGATGGGCATGTAGTCCACCGGGGCCAGGCGCTGGCGGATGGCTTTTTCGAGCGCAGGGGCCGTTTTGGCGTCTTTTTCGACCAAATCCCACTTGTTCATCATCAGCACGATGCCTTTTTTGGCCTTGTCGGCCATGCCGATGATGGTCATGTCCTGCGACTCCAGCCCGCGGGTGGCGTCGAGCATGATCACCGCCACGTCGCACTCTTCGAGGGCCTGAATCGTGCGCAGCGTGCTGTAAAATTCGATGTTGTCCTGAATGCGCGACTTACGCCGGAGGCCCGCCGTGTCGGTCAGGATGAATTCCTTGCCGAAGGCTTTGTAACGGGTGTGGATGGCGTCGCGGGTGGTGCCGGCGATGTCGGTTACGATGCTGCGTTCCTTGCCGAGGAGGGCGTTTAAGAGCGAGGATTTGCCCGCGTTGGGCCGCCCCAGGATGGCCACTTTCGGGATGCCCGCGTCGGGGTCTTCGGTGCCTTGCTCCTGGAAGTGGCCGACGACTTCATCGAGCAAATCCCCCGTGCCCGAACCGTTTTCGGCGGAAATCGGGAACGGCTCACCGAGGCCGAGTTCGTAAAATTCCACGGCGGCGTGGGCTTTAGCCGTCGTGTCGGCCTTGTTGGCGACCAAAATCACCGGCTTTTTCGACCGCCGGAGCACGTTGGCGAAATCCTTGTCCAAATCGGTCAGGCCCGTGATGCAGTCCACGACGAACAGCACGACGGAGGCTTCTTCGATGGCGATTTCGACCTGCTCGCGGATGGCCCCCTCGAAAATGTCCTCCGAACCGACCACGTACCCGCCCGTGTCGATGACGGTGAAGTATTTGTCGGTCCACTCGGCGTAGCCGTAGTGCCGGTCGCGGGTGACGCCCGACACGTTGTCCATGATGGCTTTTTTCTGCTCAATCAACCGGTTGAACAGGGTGGACTTGCCCACGTTGGGCCGTCCGACGATGGCGACGATGTTGGCCATGATTTTAAAAGTGACAAGTGGCGAAGTGGCAAGTGACCAGCAGGTGTTTACTTACCACTTGTCACTTGAACACTTACCACTCATTCCGAGTACCCAAACTGCCGCAGCCGCTGGGCCTGAGCGCGCCAGTCGGGGGCTACTTTGACGAAGGTTTCTAAAAATACTTTTTTGGCGAAAAACCGTTCCAGTTCCTCGCGGGACTGGATGCCCAGCCGCTTGATGCTCTCGCCCTTGTGCCCGAGCAGGATAGCCCGCTGCGTGACGCGCTCGACGTAGATTTCGGCCGAAATGCGGATGATGGCGTCGTCTTCCTTGAAGGACATGATCACCACTTCGCTGCTGTACGGGACTTCTTTTTTGTAATTCAGGAAAATCTTTTCCCGGATGATTTCGGCGGCGAAAAACCGCTCGGGTTTGTCGGTCAGTTCGTCTTTCGGGAAGTACGGCGGGTGATTGGGCAGTTTCTCGACGATGGCGTCGAACACCGAGCCGATGTTGGTCTGGTTGAGGGCCGAAATGGGCAGAATGGCCTGGGTCGGGAAGCGTTCACGCCAGTGGGCGATTTTTGCCTCGACCTGTTCCGCCGTGGCGAGGTCGATTTTGTTGATCAACAGCAGCACCGGCACGTGGTCGATGCGGGCGAGTTTCTGAATCACGTCGTCCTCGTCGTACTGCTCGAAAATGTCGGTCACGAAGAGGATAATGTCGGCGTCTTCGAGCGAGGCGTGGACGAAGTGCATCATGGCCTTGTGTAGTTCGTACTGCGGCTTGATGATGCCCGGCGTGTCGGAGTACACCAACTGAAAATCAGTGCCGTTGTGCGTCCCGTTCAGGATGCCCATGATGCGGTGGCGGGTGGTCTGGGCCTTCGAGGTGATGATGCTCAGTCGCTCGCCCACCAGCACGTTCATCAGCGTGGACTTACCGACGTTGGGCTTGCCCACGATGCTGACGTAACCGGCCTTGTGGTTGGTGAAATCGTCCATTTCGGAAAAGCAAAAAGCCCCGAAACAGGCTGTTTTGGGGCTTTTCGGGTAAATTCGGTGTAGTCCCGCGTGGAATCGAACCACGATCTTGAGTTCCGGAAACTCACATACTATCCGTTGTACTACGGGACCAAATTAGGCCAAAAAAGCCGCCCATGCGAGCGGCTTTTTTGCCTTGTAGCGGGGACCGGACTCGAACCGATGACCTTTGGGTTATGAGCCCAACGAGCTACCAACTGCTCCACCCCGCGTTATTGTGGGTGCAAAGATAAGGCGCTTCGCCCGAAAGTCAACCCTTGCCTCGAAAACTTTCCTAAAAAAATGTGCCGGTGATCCGGGAAAAGCCCGTTTGCGGGTTTTCAAAATCGTCCTCAATTGCCCATTTTGCACCCATGAACCGACTCGTTTTTTACCTCTTCGCGCTGTTTCCTTTCACTTCAGCCTGGGCGCAAGTGAACCCTAATCAGATGGGGATCAACCAAATCGAAAGCGGCAACCAGATCGTCGCCGGGGCGTACACCAACTACGAAAACACGCCCTACCTGCCCACCGACTGGGTACCGGGTACGCTCGTCACGCCCACCGGCCAGCGCTACGCCGTGAACCTGCTCCGCTACAACGCCGACCTCGACCAGCCCGAGTACCAGCTCGGCGAACAGGTGTTTCGCCCCAGGTTCGCCGTGCGCCGGTTCATCCTCGGCGACAGCACGCAGGCCGACGCCCGCCGGTTCGCCAACGGCTTTCTAGCCGTGGACCAGCAGACGCCCGCCAGTTTCTACGAAATTATGCACGAGGGAAAAACGAAATTGCTCAAGCGCACGAAAGCCGTACTGCTCGACGTGACGGGCTACAACTCGGCCACGAAGCAGAAACGGTTCGATTTCACCGAAACCTACTACCTGGCCCGAAACGGCACTACGCCGGTACGCGTGAAGCGCGACAAAAAAAGCCTGCTGGAAGTCTTGGCGGATCGAGGCCCGCTGGTGGACGATTACATTTCGCGTGAAAAACTCAAATTCCGCAGTTGGGACGACGTGGCGAAGGTGCTCCGGTTTTACGACGGACTTTAAGTTGGGCGGTTGCCTCTACCGACCCGCCGATAACTCCCTTTTCAGGCGAATCGGCATTCCGGCGTTGGCGAGCAGGTTGCCGTTCCGGTAGCCCAATTGGCCGTTGACGAACACGGCCTCGATGCCTTCCGAAAATTGATTGGGGTTTTCGACGGAGGCCTTGCCCCGGATGGTTTTCGGGTCGAACACGGTCACATCGGCGCGGAAGCCGGTTTTCAGTTCTCCGCGCTGGTTGAGGGCCGGTCGCAGCAGTCGGGCAGGCTGGCTGGTTAGTTTCGGCAACAGTTTCTCGAGCGGAAACCCAATGTCGAGGGCGTGGCGGATGGCGGTGGCGAAGCAGCCCGCGCCACGAGGATGTGAGTTGGCGTCGGTTTCAGAAATGATGCCGCCGTCGGAGCCGATGAGGCAAAAGTCGGCCTGGAGGGCCAAATCCACCGTGCTTTTCAGGGGCATCGTGTTTTCGGGCACGGCCACGAGGTAACCCGTCCGCTTGCGGTAGAGGTTAAAACTGCGCTCGTCGAGGCGGTGCGTGGTGCCCACCAGCGTGAGGTCGTTGTACGTGAGGTCGTAACGGGCCTGCCAGCCGGGGTCGAAGCGCTTCGAATGCACGTAGGTGGCCCAGTAGCTGTACGGGTACACGCAGCAGGTGACCTCGCAGCCCGTGGCCCGCGCTTTCGCAATCAGGTCCAACGCCTCGGCCATGTGGTAGGTGCCGCCGGTGGAGTGCAAGTGGTTGAGGTGCACGCGTACGCCGGTTTCGCGGGCCAGGGTCAGGGCTTCCCGCACGCCGTCGAGTTCGCGTTCCCGCGACGAATGGCGTAAGTGCAGAAACAGCGGGCGGTTGTACTTCCGGGCCACTTGGGCGTATTTCCGCAGTTCTTCGTAGGGCGTAGGCTGGTACTCCAGGCTGTGCGACACGGCCAGCGCACCTTCGTCCAGCATTTTTTCGACGTGCCGCAGCCGGTCGGCTTCGCGGTGCATGGCGTTGCGGATGCGCATCACGAAAACCCCGACGCCGTAGTTGGTGTGGTGGGGTTTAGGGTCGAAATACCCGTGGTACGCCGTGGGATTTTCGGCCCCGCCGTGCATCTGGAGCACGGTCGTGAGGCCATCCGTGATTTTGTATTTCTCGAACGTGCGGTAGCTGTGCTCCGGGTCGAAGGAATCGTCGGCGAGGATGTCGATAAAACCGGGGCTGACAATCTTGCCCGTCGCGTCGAGTTCGCGGTCGCCCAGCATCGGTTCGTCGCCCACCCGAAGCGTGCCGTCAGCGGCGATGCCGACGGTGGTTTTTCGGAAAACCCCGTTCACGAACACGTCGCCGTTTCGGATCACCCAGGCCAGGCGTGGCGGGGGAGGAGCGTTGAGCGGCGTTTTGGGGGCTTCCGCCGAACGGCTGGGCGTGCAGCCCGGCAACGCCGCTGAAACGGCCAGGCCGCCGAGGCTCCGCAGTACGTCGCGCCGGGTGATCGGATCATTCATGGTGGGCTGCGCCGGAAATCCCGGTCAAATCGTTCCCGCAAATTTGGTGCAAAAAAGCCTGTCCCGGTTCGCGGGACAGGCGGTTTTCAATTGGTTGAGGGGATTGAATGCCGACGGCGGGTTGACCGCTCACAGCGAGGCCAGTTTCTGCAATTCCATGCGTTTGATGGCTTCTTTCACCAAGTCCGAATTTTCCTGGTTGGTGGCTTCGGCCTGCACGAAGAAACGGTCCGAAAGGCCCACCATCACCGACACGGTTTTGTCTTTTTTCTTGATGTCTTCGTAGCCTTTGCCCACGCCGAGGTCCACCGGCCCGACCTTCTCATCGGCGTTTTCCATCGAGTAGCCCGTGGCCATCACCGCCGTGGCCATGCCGAAAAGCGCGTAGGCCCCGTTGTAATCGGTGATGGTAATTTTCAGGGTTTCGTCGCCTTTTTTGTAGCGCTGGGCGGCCATTGAGTACGAAGCCCCGGCCATGTTGAGGGTCTGGCCCTCGGGATCGCCGTCTTTTTCGTAGCCTTCCACCGAGGCGGGCAGGTACTTCTGCAATTCGCCGTAGGCCAGGGCCAGGGTGTCGCCTTTGGCCCGGCGTTCTTCGGCTTTTTTCTGACCGGTTTCCACGTTTTCGGCGTAACTCTTCGCCGCCTGCACGGCGGTGGCGGCTTCTTTGGCTTTCTGGACGCCGTCGCAGGACGTGAGCAGAGCCGCGCTCAGCAGGAGGCTGGTGGCAAGGCGCAGGGTTTGCATGATTTGGAGGTTATACGGGTTGGTTAAGGAAAAAACTGAGGGTCAGCAAAATAAACAGTTTTCCCGAACCTTTCGCGAAAAAGCGGGCAAGCACCGGTACTTATTGACTTACCTCAGCCAGCCATTCCTGCGCGAGGGCGCGGGCGGCGGTGGTCGCTTCCTTCCCAACTCGGTAGCACTGCTTCCAGTAAACGTCCTTCTGCTCGTAGGCCGGGTTTACAAACCGAAGCTTGCCGTACTGGTCGGGGGCGGTTTTGGCCGAAAAATCCACAGTTCTCGAAATCTCCAGGAAACGCTGCAATCGCTGGCGGATGACAGGGTTCGGATGGGCGGGGTAGTCCTGCTCCCACTGCTGAAGCTGCTGGCGGTGGCTTTGTTCCATCATCACCGACAACTGTTCGTGTTGGGCTTTGGTCATCAGCATCGGGCTTTTGCCCGATTCCATTTCCCGGATCATCTGCTCCTGCTGGGCGATGACCGGCTCCATCGTCTTGCGCAGGTCGGCCGTCATGGTTTTCAGGTTGCCCTTCATGTTGGCCACGCTTTTTTTCAGGTCGGCAATCTGCGCCTTCTGCTCTTCCTGCACCTGCGCCCAGGTTTTGGCGTCGTTGCGGGGCTTGTGCGCCTCGCGCCAGGCGGCGTAGCGGCGCTTAAAATCGTCGGTTTTGACGTAACTGCGGGCAAACGCGCCCACCGCCTTCACCACGGCTTCGCGCTGGGCGGCGGGAATCTTTCGGCAAGCCGAAGGAAAGCCGAAGGAATTGCCCAGCAGGTCGTTGGCCACGTACTCCTGGGCCTGCTGCTGGGTGACGTTCAACTCGCCGAACACGTCAGCCAGCCGCCAGGCCAGCAGCAGGAGCAGGCCGGGGAGAATTACGGTTTTCATTGAAAACGCGGGGAATGAGAGGGATTGACGTTCCAAAGCACGTCCGTTTCGCCTTTCAAACGGCGATGCTTCGGTGCGAAACCGCATTTTCTACCTTTCAACCCGCCTACCGGTCCGGTGAAGCGTCACTGCTTTACGAATTCCACCCGCTGGGCGTGGGCGCGGCCTTCGGCGGGTACGTCGCCGTCCGGTTTTTTTCCACCCATGCCCTTCGTCCGCAGGCGCGAAGCGTCCACGCCGAGGGCCACGAGGCGGGCTTTTACGGCGTCGGCCCGGTCTTCGGAGAGCTTTTGGTTGGTGGCTTCGTCGCCGTCGCCCTGGGCGTGGGCTTCAATGGCAAACGTCAGGTCGGGGTCGCGCTTCATCAGGTCGGCGATGCGGGCGAGTTCGGCTTTGCTTTCGGGCTGAATCGTGGGCTGGCTGTGGACGAAGCGAATTTCCTTCGCCCAAAATCGCCCGTCGGTCATCACGGCCAGACGCAGGTTTTCGGCGGCGACGAGGGCCGATGATTTGCCATCCCTGTCGTCGTCGGCTTCCACCTTCGCGTCGCTGTCGGCGGGGCGTTCGGTGGACTGCCGGGAAATGTCAGAGCCGGTTTCGCGCTTCAGGCCGGGGTCTTCGTCGCTGACGGCCCGGCGGCGTTTTTTGGTTTGGGCCTGGGCCAGTTCGCCGCCCAAAAGCAGGATGGCCGCGAGGCCGAGGGTCAACACGCGTTTCATGGTTTGCCTTCCCGCGCTGAAGACGCGGGGTTTTTGGATGATTTTCCCCACCTCTTCAGCGTGGGTTTCTGAATGAACGGGACGAGAAATTGACTCATTTTTAAGGAATTGACACAGGTTCCGGCCCGCCGTCCGTTTCGGGCTGGTCACCCCAGTTCGAGGCGTTGCAAAAACTCGTCCTTGCGGCGTTTGCTCACGTCCACGCGGTGGCCGTTGGTGAGCAGCACGTAACCGTCGGCGCGGACGTACTTGCGGATGTGCTCCAGGCTAACGAGGTAGGAATGGTGCGTGCGGAAAAAGCCGTGGTCGGTCAGGATTTCCTCGTACTCCTTCAGGTTTTTCGACGAAACCACCTTCTCGCCGTTGGTCAGGAAAAACACGGTGTACGGCCCGTCGGCTTCGAGGTACACGATGTCGGCGATGGGCAGAATCGTGATGCCGTCGGTTCCGTGAATGCTTAGTTTGGTGGGCAGTTTGCGGGGTTCTTCGAGCGTGCGCAGGAGCAGGGCCAGGCGGTCGGGTAGGATGGCCCGGACCTTTTTCAGCGTCAGGCGCTCCACGGTGGCGCGGAGTTCGTCGGGATCCACGGGTTTGAGCAGGTAATCGAAGGCCGCGTACTTGTAGGCTTTAAGGGCAAACTCGTTGTAGGCCGTCACGAAGACGATTTCAAACGTAACCTCGCCCAGTTGCTCCAGCATGTCGAAGCCGTTGACGGTCGGCATGTTGATGTCGAGAAAAACAACGTCGGGCTGGTGCTGCTGGATGGCCGCGATGCCCTGCCGGGCGTCTTCGCAGAGGGCCAGCACGCGCACGTCGGGGCAGTAGCGGACCAGCAACTGCTGGAGCACGTTCCGGCCCCGGAGTTCGTCGTCGATGAGGATGGCAGTGAGCACAGGGATTGAATTGTTGAGTTTTAAATTGTTGACTTCTGAACTGCCGATGTTTTTCATCAACAATTTAAAACTCAACAATTTAAATTAATGGCAGCGTCAGCCGCACCCGCGTACCGGCGGGCTGGCCGTCGGGGCCGGTAAGGTCTTCGACCTGGGCGCTGGCCAGGTTGTCGTGCTGGCCTTCGTTGATGAGCGTCAGGCGCTCGTCGATGAGCTGCATGCCCCGCGAGGCGTAGCCTTCTTTCTGGGGTACCTGCCGCTGGGCGGCGGCCTGCCGCCCGATGCCGTTGTCTTCGATGGTCACGAACAGCGAATCTTCGTCGGAGGTGAACCGGATGCGGAGGTGGCGGTCTCCGGGTTTGTTGAGCAGCCCGTGCCAGATGGCGTTTTCGGCGTAGGGCTGCACCAGCATGGGCGGAATGCTGATGAGCGACGGCTCCAGGTGCGTGTCGGCGACGAGGCTGTACTCGAACGTTTCGGTGAACCGCAACGCCTCGATGTCGAGGTACAGCCGCAGGGTTTCGAGTTCTTTCGACAGCGGAATCAGGGGTTTGTCGGAATGTTCGAGAATGAGCCGGACGAGTTTCGAGAATTTCGCCAGGTACGTTACCGCCGCGTCGTTCTGGTGCGTGATGATGCACTCCTGGATGGCATTGAGCGAATTGAACAGAAAATGTGGGTTCATCTGCGTCCGCAAGGCCCGCAGGCGCAGGTCGGCCATGAGGCGGCTGGTTTGTTGGGCTTCGAGGCGGGCGCGGAGGCGCTCGTACTGCCGCTGCTCACGCTCGGTGCGGAGTTGCTGCTCCGTCACGGCTTTTTCCAATTCGGCCTGCCGGGATTTGTAACTCAGGGCCAGCGAAAAACAAAGCAGTTCGATCACGATGCCCACCTGGAGGTAGGCAATCGGCGCGGCCCAGAACCCCTCACTGTTCCAGTTGCGCATCAGAAACGTGCCCACCATTGCGGCCAGGCCAAACACCACCAGCGCCAGCGAACCGGTGATGAAATACGTTACGAGCGGTTCTTTCAGCCGGTACGCCCGAGTAATCACGTACACCGACACCACGGCCAGCGCCACCCGCACGGCGGTGTGGAGGTATTCAAAGGCCGGTTCTTGCCAGAAATCAGAGAAAAAACACATCCCCACCAGCGCCCCCACGTAGGCCAGCAGCCCCAGCCGGGCCACCCGAAACACCCGCCCCACGTCGGGCAGGCGCGCCCCCAGACCAATCAGCGCCTCGGTGAACCCGAAATAAAACAGGTACGCCACCATCGGCACGGCCACCCGAATGAAGTGAAAGGCTTCGTTCGTGAGCGGCTCCATCACCAGCCGGTAGCGCATGCCGTAGTACACCAGCCAGCACAGCATGTAAAGCGTGTAGTACCCGTACGCCCGGTCGCGGCGGAGGTATTGCTGCGCCAGGTTGTAGAGCAGCATCACGCCCACCATGCCCAGAAAGAGCAGGTTGAACTCGTCGAACGTCATGGCAAAAAGTTCTTGTCAGACAGGCTGTTAGGTGCGGAGGCCGTAAAGGTAGTTTCTTCTTGGTGCTCCGCAAGCCGGGTTTAACGGGCGGGTGGGGTGGGTTAGCAAGTGGTTGTGAGTTCAGGGGTTAGAGTAGGGAATTTCATCAACTCTAACCCCTGAACTCACAACCGGCACAGCCGCTCCGCAGCCACCTTCAGGGTTTCGTCGTCTTTCGCGAAGCAGAAGCGCAGGATGCGGTGGTCGTTTTTGCGGTGGTAAAACACCGAGACGGGGATGGACGCCACGCCGATTTCTTTCGTCAGCCGCACGGCCAGGTTGTAGTCGGGTTCATCGGTGATGGCTCCGTAGAAAACGGTCTGGAAAAAGCTACCCTCGGCGGAGGTGTACGTGAACCGGGAGCCGCGCAGGCAGTCGAGGAACAGGTCGCGCTTGCGTTGGTAAAACTGAGGCACTTCGAGGTAGTGCTCCGGTTCGGCCAGGAAATCGGCCAAGGCGTACTGCACGGGCGTGATCGTGCTGAAGGTGATCCACTGGTGGGCTTTCCGAAACTCCGTCGTCAATTCCTTCGGGGCGAGGCAGTAGCCGATTTTCCAGCCCGTCACGTGGAAGGTTTTTCCGAACGACCCGCACACGAAACTCCGCTCCCGCAGTTCGGGGTGGGTGAGCAGCGAGTGGTGCGACCGCCCGTCGAACAGGATGTGCTCGTACACCTCGTCGCTGAGGAGCAGGATGTCGGTACCCCGCGTGAGGTCAGCCAGAGCGTCGAGGTCGGCTCGGGTGAGGCACGCCCCGGTGGGGTTGTGGGGCGTGTTGAGAACGATGAGCCGCGTTTTTTCGGAAATTCTGGCCTTCGCCGCCGTCCAGTCGATGTGGTAGCCAGTCTCGGGCGAAAGCGTTACGTACACGGGCACGCCGCCGTTGAGTTCAACCGCCGGGGCGTAGCTGTCGTAGCAGGGTTCAAACAGCAGCACTTCGTCGCCGGGGTGCACCACCGCCGTGATGGCCGCGTAGAGCGCCTCCGTCGCCCCCGACACCACGGTCACTTCGGTTTCGGGGTGGTAACCAACGCTGTACACGTCGGCGGTTTTGCGGGCGATGGCCTCGCGGAGCACCGGCACCCCCGCCATCGGGGCGTACTGGTTGAAACCGCGACGGAGGTAATGGGCCACGAGTTCGGTCAGGCGGGGCGAGGCGTCGAAATTGGGGAACCCCTGCGAGAGGTTGAGCGCCCCGCAGTCGGCGGCCAGTTTCGACATGACCGTGAAAATCGTGGTGCCGACGTGGGGTTGTTTGGAGCGGAGGGCGAGCGAAGCGGTTTCCAAAAGTCAGACGGGGGTTTCGTCGAAAAAGAGGGTGAAGCCGGTTGATGGTAAAATCAAGTTTGCATCGATGATGACCGGCTTCATTGGTCAAAGCCAAGCCGCTGGCGGTTTCGCTGCCACCAATCCCGTTTCATTTCCGTGCCGAGGTTCAGAGTTGAGTCGCCGAAGGCTACCTCCTGAATCAGCGCTTCAATTTCCAGCCGTTCCAGCATTCGGTTGAACGCATCCTGACTCATCGTCTTACGGTCGATTTCGATGATGTACTTGTCTGGGGTTGTTTCTACGCGCAGCGCTTCCATCGGGCGTTTCGTTTTTCCGTAAAACTACAAAATCTCAGTCCGCAAACCAGTCCAGCCGCCCCGCCTCCACGATTCCCCGCACCGCCAGGTCGTCGTCGAGCAGCGCGAGGCTGGCGGCGAAACCCGGCGCGATGCGCCCCAGCCGCTGGTCAAGCCCCGCCGCCCGGGCCGGGTAAGTCGAAGCCATCCGCAGGGCCTCGTCGAGCGACAGGCCCGCGTGATCGATGCCGTTGCGCACGGCCTGGAGCATGGTCAGGGCCGAGCCGGAGAGCGTCCCGGCCTCGTCCACGAAGCGGTCACCGGCGAAGGTGAATTTGTAGTCGCCCGACACGTCTTCGGTCACGGCGTCGGTGATGAAAAACAGGCGCTCGCCGAGGAGTTTTTTGGCAATCCGCACGGCGGGCCAGTCCACGTGGATGCCATCGGCCACGATGCTCACCAGCGCCTCGCTCTCCACCGCCGCCCCCACCAGCCCCGGCTCTCGGTGCTGGAGCGGCGACATGGCGTTGAAGAGGTGCGTCACCCGCCCGATGCCCCGCGCAAAACCCCTCTGGGCCTCGGCGTAAGTGGCGTTGCTGTGCCCCGCCGAAAGCTGGATGCCGCTTTCACGAAGCAGGTCGAGGTGCTCGTCGGCAAACAGTTCGGGCGCAAAAGTTAGGTAGGTGAGCACGTCCCGGCCCCGTTCGAGCAGTTCGGTCAGTTCGGCGGTTTCGGGTCGGCGCAGGAAAGCCGCCACGTGCGCGCCGCGCTTGGCGGGGTGGAAGTACGGCCCTTCGAGGTGAACGCCCAGCAGGCCCGGCTGGCCGTCGGCCTGGTAACCCCGCGCGGCGTCGAAGCCCTGCCAGACGGTTTCCAGCGGCAACGTCGAAAGCGTGATTTGAAAATGCAACGTGCCCGACCGGCGAATGTCGTCGTAGGTGCGGCGGATGGTGTCGGGCGTGGGCCAGGAGTTGAACAGCCGCCCGCCCCCGCCGTAAATCTGAAGGTCGATGAAAGCCGGGACGAGCCGGAGGTTTTGACAGTCGATTTGCGCTATATTTTCGGAAAAACGGTTCTCAACGGCAAAAATCGTGTCGGCTTCGACGAGCACGGCGGTGTCGTCGAGCCATTCGTCGCCGGTGAAAACCCGGGCGTTGGTGAGGGCGTAGGGCATGGGTTGGGAAGCGGCGGATTTTTTCCACCCGTTTTCAACCTTCAAACCTACTCAAACTTTGCAACCCTTCACGACTTACGCGTTTTCTTCACCTTCATCCCCCGCTCCTCGGCCCATTTTTCGGCCTGCGCGGTGGCGATGGCAATGGCCGAACCCTCCTCGCGGCCGTCGCGGAGCAGGGCGTTGGCGATCTCGACGGCCTTGTTGCGCACGGGGGCCATCAGGTTCTTCATCGATTCCGGGTAATTCTGTTTGGTCCAGGGCATGGCTGAATTGGCGTTTGGTTTGACGTTCTTCGTAAAAAATCAGTGCCGTTTTTCACCAACTTTGTTCCGCTAAACCGTTTTTCGCTGATCATGAAAAAATCTGCCCTGCTGGGTGCGGTCCTGAGCCTGCCGGTGTTCGTGATGGCTGGTGACCCGCCCGCCCGCAAATCCGTTCCCCCCGCCGACAACGTCGGCATCACCCTGCCCAGCGGCTTCGCCGCCACCGTGCTGAGCGAAGGCGTGGGCAAAGCCCGCCACGCCGTGGTGGCCCCCAACGGCGACGTGTACGTGAAATTAAATCAACTCGCCGACGGCAAGGGCATCGTCCGCCTCCGCGACACGAACAACGACGGCAAAGCCGACGCCACGAGTGCCTTCGGGACGTTCAAAGGCACGGGCCTGGCCATTGCCAACGGGTACCTCTACGCCAGTTCGGACACCTCGATTTACCGCTACCCGGTGAAGAACGGCGTGGTGGACGAGAGCGCCCAGCCCGAAACCATCGTCACCGGCCTGACCTTCCAGCGGGCGCACGCCGCCAAATCCATCGCCCTCGACGACGCGGGCAAGCTGTACGTCAACTTCGGCGCACCCTCCAACGCCTGCCAGGAGCGCGACCGCGTGAAGGGTTCGCCCGCCCCCAACCCCTGCCCGATGCTCGAAGAGTACGGCGGCATCTGGCAGTTTGACGCCAACCGGAAAAATCAGCGGCAGTCCGACGGCACCCGCTACGCCACGGGCATCCGCAACGCCGTGGCCCTCGAATGGAACCCCGTCGCGAAGCAGCTCTACGCCCTCCAGCACGGGCGCGACATGCTGGCCACGCTGTTTCCCGAGCTGTTCACCAACGAACAAAGCGCCGAACTGCCCGCCGAAGAATTTCTCCTCGTGAAAAAAGGCGCCGACTTCGGCTGGCCCTACTGCTACTACGACCAGGCGCAAAAGAAAAAGGTGCTGGCCCCCGAGTACGGCGGCGACGGCAAGAAAACCGACCGCTGTGCCGGCAAGGAACAACCCATCATGGCCTTCCCCGGCCACTGGGCACCCAACGACGTGCTGTTTTACACCGGCAACCAGTTCCCGGCCCGCTACCGCAACGGCGCGTTCATCTGCTTCCACGGCTCCTGGAACCGCGCCCCGCTCAAGCAGGGCGGGTACTTCGTGGCCTTCGTACCGATGGGCAGAGACGGCAAACCCTCCGGCCCCTACGAACCCTTCGCCGAGGGCTTCGCCGGCGGCCCCGAGATCATGAACCCCGGCGACGCCGTCGCCCGCCCCGTCGGCCTCGCCCAAGGCCCCGACGGCTCGCTCTACATCACCGATTCGGTGAAAGGAAAAGTGTGGAAGGTGCGGTACGGAAAATAGTCGTTAGTCAACAGTCGTCAGTGGAAACAACATGAAGTTTTTTGTGCCTTTCGCAGCAATGGCAGGTTGGGGATGGATGCTCCTGGCCGCTCTGCCCTCTGCCCCCCATTCCCTGCCCCCCGCCCCCCGCGCGGTGGCCGACTCCGGCAAGGTCGTGTACGACACCTACTGCCTCGCCTGCCACCAGGCCGACGGGCGGGGCGTACCGGGCCAAAACCCGCCCCTGGCCAAAACCGACTGGGTGCTGGGCGACAAAACCCGCCTCATCGGCGTGCTCCTCAACGGCCTCAACGACCCGGTGGAAATCGGGGGCGAAACCTACGACAACCCCATGCCCGCCCACGATTTCCTCACCGACCGCCAAATCGCCGACGTGCTCACCTACGTCCGCAGCCACTTCGGCAACCAGGCCCCCGCCATCAAACCCGAAGAAGTCGCCGCCGTGCGGGCGAAGAAGTAGAGGAGGGAGCAAGGCAGAAAGGGAGCGAGGGATCAAGTCGGAAATGCCGATTAGTTGATCCCTCGCTCCCTTTCTGCCTTGCTCCCTCCCTCAAACCGCCTGCCGCACCCGCTGCCCGGCGAAGGCCGCGATGTCGTCGTTCAAGCGGTCGCGGAATTCGTAGAACAGCCCGTGCGGCGCGCCGTCGTAGGCGAGGAGCTGCGAGCCGGGAATCAGCTCGTGCAGCTTTTTGCCCGTCAGTTCGTAGGGCACGGTCTTGTCGTCGGTGCCGTGGATGACGAGCGTCGGCACGGTAATGGCCTTTACGTCGTCGCGGAGGTCGGTGTAGCCGAACGTCTTCACGCATTCGGTCGTGGCGCGGGGCGAGGCGGCCATCGCCAGCGTGCCAAACCAGGCCAGCAGTTCCTCGCTGAGGGGTTTCTTGAGCAGGCCCACCCCGAAAAACTGCTTTGAGAATGTGGCGATGAACGCCGCCCGGTCTTCCCGAATTTTCTCAATCATGTCCAGCTCGAACACGTCCGGGTCCACGCCGTCGGGGTTGCCGTCGGCCTTGACCATGTAGGGTGCCGCCGCCCCGACCAGGATCAAATCGGCCACGCGGTCGGCACCGTACTTGCTCAGGTAGCGGATGGCCTCACCCCCGCCCATCGAGAAGCCCACCAGCGTCACGTCGCGCAAGTCGAGGGCTTCGAGCAGGTGGTGGAGGTCGTCGGCGAGGGTGTCGTAGTCGTACCCGTCCCAAGGTTTCGACGACTTGCCGAAGCCCCGCCGGTCGAAGGCCACGCAGCGGAAGCCCCGTTTGGGCAGTTCGGTCGTTTGGTACTCAAACATTTCGTGGCTCAGCGGCCAGCCGTGCCCCAGCACGACGGGGTGCCCCGTGCCCCAGTCGAGCACGTGCAGCTTGACCTCGGGAGCGACTTCGATGTAACTCATGGAGTTGGATTGGTTTGTGATGAGTGATTTTTTTACGGGAATGGGGTCAATTCTGGGGTAGGGAGGGCTAAAAAAGTGTTCCGGGTGGAGTTTTGGCATCAAAACCAGACAGACCGACAATGCGACGACGTTTGCCCAATTCTCCGTCAATTATCAGGTGACTGGGTTCGATTTTCTGACGAAGAATTTCAATAAAAAAGTCCAGAACTATTTCATTAAAGAAGAACTCAGCAATAAATGCATGGCTGATTGTGCCCGGCGTCGGTTGCTCTACGAACAAGAAACGAGGGCGGGAACAGACCAACAGAAACAGAAGGAGTGGGAGGCCCAGATTCAAAAGGAACTGCTCGAACTGGACGAGTTCGCTCACGAGCGATGACCCCCGTTGGCCCGCGTCTGCGACGCGAGTTAACCCACGGGGCTAAGACGAAGCACCCCTCCCTTGCGGCTAAGCGACCCCTTGCCGCCAGGTAGCGCCAGCCCCCCGTTGCGCTGCCGACTCCCAAAAACAACGAACCTTCCCCTCCGGACTGGCTTGATTTTCGCTCCGAAATACGAGCCGCCGGTTTTCGGCGTTACTTGTCGGAACGTCACATTCATGCTTTATTTCCGCACCGCATTCCTGCTCGTTGCCGTTTTCGCGGCCCTGCCGCTTGCTGCCCAGCAATTGTCGCTCAGCCGGTTGTTTTACCCCAACGTCACGCTTCGGGCCGAAACCTGGCCCGGCGCTTCCCTGCCCGACAACCGCTCGTTTGGCCTCTCGCGCACCTCGGCCCTGGGATTGATTCCGATTCAGAGTGAAGTTCAGGCAAGTTTCAGTTTCCGGAAAAAACTGGATTTGCGCGTGCGCCACACCGTGCTGCTGGGCCAGTACGCGCAGATTAACCCCACGTTCAACGACAAACTTCAACCGACCAACGGCTTCAAATCGGCCACCCTCGGCGTCATCCGGATGCAGGCTAGCCTCCGCGACCGCCTCTGGGTGTACGCCGTGGGTGGGGGCTTGACCGAGTCGAACGAGACGTTTTTCACGCCCCAGCCGCACCTCTTCGGCGGCGGCGCACGGATGCACGTGCTGGGCGTGCAGACGCAGATTCTCTACGGTGCCATCCTGACCTACAACCAGAAATTCCGCGCCGTGCCCGTGTTTGGGGTCAACAAGCGCTTCGCGAAAGACTGGCGCATCACGGCTCTGGTTCCCTTCCAGGCCGACCTCAACTACCGGGTGAAACCCTGGTTGAATTTCGACCTCATCGGGGCCTACGGCGGCTACAGCGGGGGCTTGCAGGAACTGAGCGCCTCCAACGCCGAGAAACTGCTCCGCCGCCAGAACTACCAGCAGATGAAGTTTTCGCTGGCCGCCAATGCCCACCTGTTCAGCGTGTTGAATGTGTCGGTGGAAGCGGGCGCCGTGGGTTTCCGCAAGATTCGCACCTTCAACAGCGCCCAGGAAAACCTGGCGACCGAATCGCCCGCCCTGGGGCCGTACGTCGGAGCCAGCGTGCGCTACATCACCAGCCGCTCGAAGTTTTCGTCGAAAATGCTCGGGAAACTAGGCCTCGGCGATGGGGGAATCAACTGGTGATGGCTAATTTACGAATTACGATGTACGATTTGTAGGATTAAAAATGGCTTGAAGGCCAGCCCACGAGTTTCCAGCCGTAGAGGGGCTGTGCGGAGGCACGGCCGGGACGCGTAGTCGGGAAACGGCTCCGCTGGCGAGTACCTCACCCACTCAAAACAACCCTACCCTAATCGCCCCTCCACCTGCTTCCGGTAACTCCGCCCCACCGGAATCTTCACGTTTTCCAGTTCAATCTGTCCCCGGTTGAAGCGCTTCAATTCGCTCACCGGCACCAGAAACGACTTGTGCACCCGCACGAACCGCCCGGCGGGTAGCAGTTCTTCCATCGCCTTCAGCGACCCCAGCGCCACGTAGCGCCCCTCCCGCGTGAACACCCGCGAGTAATCCTTCAGCCCCTGCACGTAGCGGATGTCGGCCACGGCCACCTTCACCCGGCGCGTGCCCGACTTGAGCCAGACAAACTCTGGCTCCTCCGGCAGCACCATCGGCAGCTCCGCCGAGGCAGGCGCGGCGGGCCGGTTGAGCACCAGGTGCAGCAGCATCGTCACGACGAGGTACCACACCGTCGAAATCGCGTTGTAGGGCAGGTTGAGCCACATTCCCTGCCGCCGCTCGTCGCCCACCACGTAGCCGAACAGGTAGGTATCGTAAGCCCCCTGCGCCAGCAGGTACGCGCTGAGGCTGCCTGCCACCGCCGCGACGTAGGCTGCGTACCGCCCCCGCTGCCACAGCCGGGGCCAGAGCAGGTGCGTGTTAAAGTACGCCAGCCCGAGCAGCAGCCCGACGCGTACCGTGATGCATTCGGCGAAGTGCGGCAGGCCCAACTTCCAGAGCAAGTACCGCCGGTCGTACAGGAACACGAGCGTGACGAGCAGCCAGAAGAGGAGTTGCCACCAGAACTGGCGGGAAGGGCGTTGAAAGTTCATGCGCAAACGAAGGATTTCGACGGGCAAAGTAGGCAGGTTTTTGGTTGCCGTTTTCAAAAACCAGCATCAAATTTTTACCAGAAAAAACGCTGACATTCAGAAGGTTTTCGACCAACAACCGAACTATTCGACCAAGCCAACGGACGTGGTTGGTCGGGTTTTGGCGGCGGTGGTCGAATTGAGTTGCGGACGGGGAAACGCGTCGTTTGCTTTGTCCGAAAAAATCAGTCGCCCATGCGCCACCATCGCTCCTTATTTTTCGCCGCGCTACTGCTTACGCGATTTCTGGCAACCGCCCACCCCGGTGTCGGCCTGGTCGAAGATTCGCGGGGCAACGTGTACTACACCGACCTCGTCCACGTGTGGAAGGTCAGTCCGGACGGACGGAAAACCATCGCGGTGCGGAACGCCCACACGCACGAACTGGCCCTCGACGCCCAGGATAACCTCTACGGGGAAGATTTGGTCTACGAAGGCGAAGCCCTCGACCGCTGGCACCACCGACTCTGGAAACGTTCGCCCGACGGGCGCGTAACGGATTTGTTCGGGGAACGCGCTGGGTTTCGGAACGACCACGGTTTCGTTCGGGACCACCGGGGAACGGAGTACTGGATTTACTTCGAAAACAATACCTGCCTGCTTCGCAAACGCAGGCCGAACGGACAGGTCACCACGATTCAAACCAAGTCGCCTCTGCCCCGCCTGAGTTGGCTGGCGATTGGCGAAGACGATTCGACGTTGTACGCGACCGCTGGTCACCGGCTCTACCGGATTTCCGCCGACGGCACGGTGGCCCCGTTGCTCCAGCACGACCGCGCCGAAGGACACGCCCTGATGGGCATCTGGCCCGCGCCCGACGGCAGCGTGTACGTGGCCGATTACCACGACCGGGCCGTGAACCGGGTTTTCGCCAACGGAAACGTTACGCTTGTGACCCGAACCGAGCCGGACTGGTTTCCCAGCGCGGTGCTGCGTGCCCGCGATGGGGCTTTGTGGCTGACGGAGTATTCTTCCACCAACCGGGTCCGGCTGAAGCGCATTTCGCCGGACGGCAAAACCCGCTTGTTTTAACCATGAAAACGCACTTGCTGGCCGTGGGAGCCGCGCTGCTGCTCCAACTCTCCGACGGCCGTTGCCAATCCGACCCGCCCTCCTGCCCTGATTGCGAGTTCAATGAAACGCCCAAAACCGTCAGTTGGCGCGTCACCATCCCCAGCGACACGGTGCGCGGCCAGCGCATCCGCATTTCGGGCACCATCTTCCAGTCCGACGGCAAGACCCCGGCGGCGGGGGCCATCCTCTACGCCTACCACACCAACGCCACGGGCCGTTACGCCAAACTCGGCACCGAAGACCGCCGCAGCTATGCCTGGTGGCACGGTTACCTGCGCGGCTGGCTCAAAACCGACGAACGCGGCCGCTACGAAATCAATACCATTCGCCCCGCGCCCTACCCGAGCCGCGACACCCCCGCCCACATTCACGCCACGGTGAGAGCCCCCGGTACGACCGGCGGTCAGCCCATCAACGACTTCGTGTTTCGCGACGATCCGCTCGTGACCGACACGTACTGGTACCGCACCGAACTGGCCTCGGGCCAACTCCGCTACGAAGGCGTGGCGCTGAAACCGGGAGCAAACGGGGTTTTGGAAGGAAAACGCGACATCGTGCTGCACCCGGCTTTCGATTTGAATCCGCAACGCTCCGGCCTGCTTGTGGGCACGGAAGCCCCGGCCTTCGACCCCACGCACGCCTGGGGACCCGACCGAGGCACCCGCGCCTGCCCGATGTGCAAGTACGGGTCGAAAACGACGGGCGTGGTGGCCTGGCTGGGCAACGACGATTGGGGAAACGCCGGAAAACTGGCCGTTTTGCTCGAAACCTGGCTCCGCCAGCGCGGCACGCAGCGGTTCCGGGCGTTCCTGGTGTACACCAACCCGCAGGGCCGACCCACCGCTGAGGTCACGAAACAGCTCGAAGAATTTTCCCGGAAAAATGGCCTCCGCGACGTGGCCGTGCTGCACGTCCCCTCCCCCGCTGACAAGCCCACGAGTTTCCTTTACGGCATCAACCCGCGCTCGGCCAACACCCTGCTGGTGTACCACCACCGGCGGGTGGTTGAGAACTTTGTGAATTTGAAAGCAACCCCGGCCGGGTTGCAAAACTTGCTCAAAGCACTCGAAGCACGTCAAAATTGATGCTCTGCGCCTCTGCGTGACACTTTTTTCACGCAGAGGCGCAGAGAAATCACAGCGGTACGAACTGGCTGAGGTAATTCCGGGCCGTCAGGATGGCGGCTTGCACGTCGGTGATGTCGCGTTCGTAGGCTTTGTCCTCCACCTCGATGCACACCGGGCCGTGGTAGCGCACGTCGGTAAGGGCGGCGAAAAACTCCCGCCAGCGTACGTCGCCGAGGCCGGGGAGTTTGGGCGAGTGGTATTCGAGCGGATTGGCCATGATGCCCACGCGGTTGAGCTTGTCGCGGTACACCTTCGCGTCCTTGAGGTGGATGTGGTGCAGGCGCTCGCGGTAGTCGTAAATCGGTTTCACTTCGTCCATCATCTGCCAGACGAGGTGGCTGGGGTCGTAGTTCAGACCGAGCGCCCGCGAGGGGATGATTTCAAACATTCGGTCCCAGACGGCGGGCGTGGTGGCGAGGTTTTTCCCGCCGGGCCATTCGTCGTCGGTGAACCACATCGGGCAGTTTTCGATGCCGATTTTCACGTTGCATTCCTCGGCCACCTTCACAATCGCGGGCCAATGTTCGGCGTAGAGCTTCAGGTTGTCCTGAATGGAAAGCGCCGGGTTCCGCCCGATGAACGTGTTGACCACCGGCACGTGCAGGTGCTGGGCCGCGCGGATGACTTTCTTGATGTGTTCGCGGTAGAATTCGGCTTTTTCGGGGTCGGGGTCGAGGGGGTTGGGGTAGTAGCCCAGGGCCGAAATGCGCACGCCATGCTGCTGGGTGAGCTGGCGGATGTAGCGCGCGTCGAGGTTGTCCACGTCGAGGTGCGTGACGCCCGCGTAGCGCCGGTTGTCGCCGCTGCCGCTGGGCCAGCACATCAGTTCGAGGCACCGGAAGCGGTGTTCGGCGGCAAAATGAAACACGTGGTCAACACGAAAATCGGGCAAAATGGCGCTGACAAGGCCTAAGTGGAGCATGGGTTGCTTCGTTGGGTTTGAGGTCGCCAAAAATGGAACACGGATGAGACGGATGCAAGCAGCGCGGATAAAAACGGATTTCAAATCCGCGCTGCTTGCATCCGTCTCATCCGTGTTCCAATTGACTTCAAAATTGGAGTTTCACCCCCACGCCCCCGTCGGAGGTAAGGCCAGGAACGAGCCGCAGTTTGCCCGTCCGCTGGTTGTGCAGGGCCACGACCCGTTCGAGGTGGCTTTCTGATTTGAAGTCAAAGAGAAAACCGCTCAGCCACAGGGCCACGCCGATGCCCGTCGCGGCGAGGTTGGGTTTCTCGCCCACCACCAGCGAACCGAGTCCGTAGTAACCAACCAACGCGCCGCCCGGCAGACCGAGGGCGATGCTCAGCGCCCGGCTGTTTTGGGCTTTGCGAAACTCCGAGTACGCTTCGGGATTTTCCACTTGGAGCATCCGGCCCAACTGCACCCGTGAAATCCGGGTTTCGCCGAGGTAGAACTGGGGTCGCCGCCAGCCCGATGGACGGCGTGAAAGTGGTTCGAGCGTCTGGGCTTGAACGGAAATCGCCGTTAGCAGGCAGAGCGGGAGCAGGAAGCGGTTCATGACAGGCTGGTTTGGAGGATATTTTAACTTCTCCAAAACTTACCTGAACGCCAATTGTTTATGGCAAAACGTCAGTACCCCTTCGCTTCCTTCACCTCCTCCGCGGGCGCGTCCGTTGGAACGGCCCCGAAGCGTCGGTAGGCGTCCTCCAGGATGGTCGCCGTGGCGCTGGCCCCGAGGCGGGCCACGCCCATTTCCTTCACCTTGATCAACCCGTCGAGGGTGCGCACGCCCCCGGCGGCTTTCACCTTCACGCCCGGCCCGACGTGGTCGAGCATCAGCCGGAGGTCGTGCTCGGTGGCGCCTTCGTAGCTGTACTTGCCGTCGCCGCCCTTCACGAACCCGTAGCCCGTCGAAGTTTTCACGAAGGCCGCGCCCACTTCGGTGCAGATTTCGCAGAGGCGGATTTTGTACGAATCCTGCGGCAGGAAGTCGTTTTCAAAAATCACCTTCAAAATCGCCCCGTTGCCCACGCAGGCGTCGTTGACGGCCTCAATTTCGGTTTTCACGTAGTCCCAATCTTCGCTCAACACCTTGCCGATGTTGACCACCATGTCGATTTCCACCGCCCCATCGCGGCAGGCCTGGATCGTTTCGGCCACCTTGATGGCCATCGCGCTGTTGCCGTGCGGGAAGCCGATGACCGTGCCCACGAGCACGTCGCTGCCCGCCAGGAGTTCGACGGCCCCCGGCACGGCGTAGGGCTTGATGCACACCGAGGCCACGTCGTACCTGAGGGCCAGTTCGCAGCCTTCGCGCAGTTCGGCGTCGGTCATGGTGGGGTGCAGGAGGGAGTGGTCAATCATCTTGGCCAGCTCACGAATCAGGGTTTCGTTCATTTTTGTGAGAATTCAGGGGTGAGGGTTTTAACCGCAGAGATGCGGAGGTTGCGCAGAGGGTCCGGAGCAATTCTCTGCGAACTCCGCGTAAACCTCTGCTTCTCTGCGGTTAAAACGGATTGCCGAGGGCGTATTTTTCGGTGAAACAATGCAACTGGCTGTACACGAAAAACCCAGTGCGGGTGGTGGCGTAGCGGCGTTCGACGTACACGAGCGGGGTGGATTTTTTGCACTTAAAAATCCGGGCCTGTTCGGACGTGGCGGTTACGGCCCGGAGGGTCTGGTCGAGGTCGCGGATGCCGAGGCCGTGGCGCACGCTGAGCGTTTTGAACAGCGAACCATCCACCAGTCCGTCGGTGAGCAGGTCGTCAAGGCCGGGAGCGGGCAGAAAGCTCGTTTCGAGCATCACCGGGTCGCCTCCGGCCAGGCGCAGGCGGTCGAGCACGAGGCAGCCGCCCGCCATTTCCTCCGCCGTGAGCGGGTAAAAAAACGGGTGGGGCCAGTCGGCGCGGTGGGGTTTCCGCAAAAATTCCGTCCGCACGGCGTGGGTGGTTTCCCCGACCACGTCCGAAAACCCCCGGAACGACAGCAGCCCGAGCGCCTGACGCTCCGACTTCACGAAACTGCCCTTGCCGTGCTGCCGCTCGATGAAGCCCTCGCGCACCAAGTCGCCCAGCGCCTGCCGGACAGTTGGGCGCGTGGTCTGAAACCGGACGCACAACTCATTTTCCGACGGCAACAAACTCCCCTGCGGAAATTCGCCCCCCTGAATCTGCTGCTTCAGGGCCTCGCGGATGCGCTGGTGTTGGGGCTGTTTCGGTTCCACGGGACAAAGCAACAGCTTTCAACTTGTCTATACAAGTTTTCGTAGAAATAAAAAAACTCCGGTTCCCGAAAGGGCCGGAGTCAAAACGATCTGACAGGTTGAGAGGCAGCGGGGTTAGCGGTATTCGAAAAGCGAAACGCTCCCGGTTGAGTACTCTGCCCGGACGGGGTAGCCGGTGGCGGGGTCGTAGGTGAAGCGGGTGGCGTGGTCGTAGTCGGGTGGGAGCAGGTTGGCGGGCAGGATGCCAAAGTACTCGTACTTCTCCCGGACGATGTTGTTCGCACTGCGAAAAATCGCGGCCTGGATGCCGAGGTACACGCCCCGGAACGGGTTGGGGCGGTCGTCGTACTGGTAGGTGTAGCGGTTGGTCAGCGTGCCGTCGGCGGAGAAAGTTTCGGTTTTGGTGATGTTGCCTCGGGCGTCGTAGGTGAAGGTGTCGTAGCGGCCCTTCTGGTTGGTCGAGGTGAAAAACGAGCTTTGCCGCACGATGCGGCCGTTGGCGTCGTGCTCGTAGCTCCACTCGCTGGCCACGAAGCCGGCTTCGTTCACGTTTTTCGTCCGCGCCAGGCGACCGCTGCCGTCGTACTCGAACGTCTGGGTGAATTTCATCGCCGGGCCTTCGCAGGCGGCGCAGCTCAGGTGGCCGAGGGTGCTGGTTTCGATTTTTTCGAGCCGCCCCTGCCCGTCGTAAGCGTAGCGAATTTCGTCGGGGGTTTTCCGCAGGGAACTGAAACTTTTCTGGTTGACGAGCCGCCCCAGGTCGTCGTAGGTGAATTCGGTCTGCACGGTTCCATCGGCAGCCCGGATGCGGGCCAGTTGCGGGCCATCCACGGTGGCGACGATGACGTCGTCGTTTTTTTTGCAGGAAACCAGCAGCAAAACCAGCAGCGGGGCAAGCAGCAGGCGTTTCATGATTCAGGTTTGGCGTTTTCAACGCCAGGGACACGAGCGGGGGCGGAAGGGTTGAAAGGCCGTTCGCTTTTTTTGATTTTTGCATGCTTCATGGAACAAGCGATGTGATGGGCTATCCCGAAAATCGCTCTTTTCCATCCCTAGCGAGGGATTTAAATCCCTCGCTAGGGATGGGAGTGTTCTACTCGTTCTTCGTCGTCGCCGCCCCGCCCTTCAGCGCCGCCGCCGTCTTCACCAGCCGCACAAACTCGCTCCGCAGGCCCTCCTCGTCGGTGCCCAGGGCGGCTTTGGCCGTTTTCGCGGCGTGGTCAAAACTGGCCCCGCTCCGGTACTCCGACCCGCGCAGCAGCAGCCCGAATTCCGCCACCGCCGCCGCAAACCGGAAGTTTTCGGAGGCAGAATTAAACGCTTTCGGCGTGAGCGAAACGCCCTGGGTCAGCAACTGACTCGCTTCGCCGTCGGGGCGTTTGTAGCGAATTTTCAGCGTCAGCCATTCGTCGGAGGCGCTGCCAGTGGATTGGGTGCGCTGGTACTTCAGCGGGTCCACGGCCTTGAGGTACTTGCTCTCCACGCCCGCCGGGACGAGTTCGTACAGCGCTGTGACCGTGTGGCCCGAACCCATCTCGCCCGCGTCTTTTTTGTCGTCGTGAAAGTCTTCGGCCTTCAACATCCGGTTTTCGTAGCCGATGAGCCGGTAGGCCCGCACGTGCCGGGGGTTGAACTCGATTTGCACCTTCACGTCCTTCGCCACCGTGAACAGTGTCCCGCCGAACTCGTGCACGAAGGTTTTGCGGGCTTCCTGAAACGAGTCGATGTAGCCGTAGTTGCCATTGCCCTTGTCGGCGAGGGTTTCCATTTTCTTGTCCTTCAGGTTGCCCATGCCGAAGCCCAGCACGCTCAGGAACACGCCGGTTTTGCGTTTTTCCTCGATGAGTTTTTCGAGTTCGGCGTCGCTGGAAGTGCCCACGTTGAAATCCCCGTCGGTAGCCAGGATGACGCGGTTGTTGCCGTTTTTCAAAAAGTTTTTCGTCGCCACGTCGTAGGCCAGCCGGATGCCCGCCGCCCCCGCCGTGGAACCGCCCGCTTCGAGGGCCGCGATGGCGTCTTTGATGCGGGTTTTCTCGCTGCCGGGCGTCGAGGGCAGCACTAGCCCGGCGGCCCCGGCGTACACCACCAGCGCCACGCGGTCCTGCGGGCGGAGCTGGTCGGCGAGCAGCGTGAGCGCTGACTTGACGAGGGGCAGCTTGTTGGGGTCCATCATCGAGCCGGACACGTCCACCAGAAACACGAGGTTCGAGGGCGGCAATTGGTCGTTGGCGATGCGCCGGGCCTGGAGACCGACCCGAAGAAGTTTCAGCCCGGGGTTCCAGGGCGAATCGGCCAGTTCGGTGCTCATGCCGACGGGCGTGTCGCCGGTCGGTTGCGGGTAATCGTAGTCGAAGTAGTTGATGAATTCCTCGACCCGAACGGCTTCGGGCGGGGGCAGTTGCCCGCCGTTCAGCATCCGCCGGACGTTGCTGTACGCGGCCCGGTCTACGTCAATGGAGAACGTCGTCAGGGCCTGCTGGCGGGTTTCGTGAAACCCGTTTTCGGGGAGGCGGTCGTAGACTTCCGTTTCGGTGAGTGGGGCGTAGCGGGAAGGCATCGGCACGGCGTTGGGCGCGGCGGCCTGGCGCAGGACGGCGACGGAACCGGTGATGTCGTGGCGTTTTTGCGTTGCGTAGCCCGTCACGACGATCTCGTCGAGACTAACCACATCCGACTTTAAGCTCACGTGGAGTACCGAATCGGTGGGCGAAGCGGGAATGTTTTTTTCCACCCGCCGGTAACCAACGAGCGAAAAAACCAACGTTTTGTGTCCACCGGGCACTTCGATGCGATACCAACCGCGGGCGTCGGTCGTCGTGTTGGCGCGGTGGTTTTTCACCCAAACGGTGACGCCAGCCAGGCTCTGGCCCGTGGTGTCGGTGACGCGGCCCGTTACGACGCGGGCGGGTTGGGGAACGGAGGCGGCGACCAGCGCGGCCAGCAACACCAGCGGAAAGAAAATGCGGAGGGGTTTCATGCGGTTGAAAATTGAAGGATTCAACCGCTGGATGCGGGGCGATTCAACATTCCACACGCACCGCCGAAAAAAATTCGTAGTTTTTCGCTGCCCAACTCCTCCGCGTCTCTGCGCCTCTGCGTGAAAAACGTGTCACGCAGAGGCGCAGAGACGCGGAGAAAACGCCGACGGTTTTGTTTCTCAAGTTGTTTCGCCGCCCCGACCATCCCCCCGACGAAGCCGCGCTGCTCCGCCAGTACCGGCAGACGGGCGATTTGGCGGTGCTGGGCCGGGTGTACGAGCCGTACCTGGAATTGGTGTTTGCCGTGTGCTACCAGCACCTCCGCGACGAGGATGAGGCCAAAGACGCCACGATGCAGGTGTTCGAGAAACTGGTGACCGAACTGCGGCGGCACGAGGTCAGCAACTTCCGAAGCTGGCTGCACAGCGTGGCCCGCAACGAGTGCCTGATGCTCCTCCGCCGTCGCCGCACCGCCCCCGAGACGACGGACGTTTTTGATGAAGACCGTATGGAATCCGCCGCCGGAACGCATCCAACAGACGAGGATTTTTCGCTGGAAAACCATCTCGCTCACCTCGACGGCTGCCTCGACACCCTCGCCGAAACCCAGCGCACGGCCGTGCGGCTGTTTTTTTACGAGGAAAAAAGCTACCGCGAAATCAGCGACCTGACGGGCTTCGGCCTCAACGACGTGAAGAGTTTTTTGCAGAACGGAAAACGGAATCTGAAGAAATGCCTGGAACGGGACCGCCCCTACGATGACTAAAAAATGGCACAGAAACGCCTCCACCTCACTCCCGACCTCCTGCGTCGCTACGCGGCGGGCCTGCTCACGCCCGCCGAGCAGCACGCCGTGGAGCGCCTGCTCCTCGACGACCCCCTGGCCGCCGAAGCCGCGGAGGGCCTGGCGCGGTTGCGGGAGGATGGCGTTGATGTGAAAATGGCAAGTGGTGAATTGTACGCCCGCCTGCAAAACCGTGTGGCCAAACGCCAAGGCCGGGTGGTACCGCTGGCCTGGACCCGCTACGCCGCCGCAGCCACCGTGCTGCTGGCCGTGGCTGGCTTGGGATGGTGGTGGCTGCGCAATGAGCCAGTGGCTCCGGAACCGGCGATGACGGCTTCCCGCCCCGCGCCCGAAGCACCCCAACCGGCGGCGGAACCGGCCTTCGCGCCCGCCGCCCCGCCCGAAGCGACAACAGCCAAAACGCCGCCGCCGAAAACAACCCCGAAACGCTTTTCCGAACCAAACACCGAGGTTCTGGCCCAGAAAGTTGCTCCGGCACCAGCCGCCACCGCGCCGCCCACCGCCGACGCGAGGAAGGACGAGGCCGAGGCCCGCCAAATCGCGGTGCAACGCGAACAAGCCGTGCAAAAAAGCGCCCCTCTGCCTGCCGCCGCGCCCCAGGCTTCGCCCGCGATGGCCGGGCGTGCGCTGACCGGGCCGCGCTTCACGGGCCGGGTGCTGGGCGAAAACCGCCAGCCCGTGGCGGGGGCAAGTGTGCAGGTGCTCGGCACCACGCGCGGCACCACTACCGACGACGACGGCCGTTTTGCCTTGTCCGGGTTGTCGGTTGGCAGCCGACTGCGCGTCGCGATGGTCGGTTACCAGCGCGCTGAAGTGATCCTCAAGGACACGAGCGCGATTACCGTGATGCTTCAGCCCGACGCAACCGCCCTTCAGGAAGTCGTCGTTACCGGGTACGGCGCGCAGGCGAAACGCGACGTGACCGGTGCCGTGAGCACGCTGCAAAACGCACCCGAAGGCGGTTTCGCGGCGTTGGAGGAACACGTCCACAAAAACCGCCGGGTGGCGGGCCAGGGCACGGTGACCCTGTCGTTTCGCCTCACCGCCAACGGCCGACCGAAGCAAATCCGGGTGCAGGGCAGCACCAACCCCAGCCTAAACCGTGAGGCCGTACGCCTGCTGAAAACCGGTCCTCGCTGGCTGGCAAAAAAAACCACCCGGCGGGCGGGCCGGGTGGTGTGCAAAGTGAAGTTTGATTAAGGAATCAGGCCTGCTCCACCCCCTCAAACGCCTCCATCTCCGAATATTCTTCAATCGGCAGGCAAGCACAAACCAGGTTCCGGTCGCCGTAGGCCGAATCCACGCGGTTGACGGTGGGCCAGAACTTCGCGGCCTTCACGTAGGGCAGGGGGAACACGGCCTTTTCGCGGGAATAGCCGTGCTTCCATTCTTCGGCGAGCGCCACGGCCTGGGTGTGCGGGGCGTTTTTCAGCACGTTGTCGGTGCGTTCGGCGCGGCCTTCTTCAATCTCCCGAATTTCGTCCCGGATGGCAATCATCGCGTCGCAGAAGCGGTCGAGTTCGGCTTTCGATTCGCTTTCGGTGGGTTCGACCATCAGCGTGCCCGCCACGGGGAACGAGAGCGTGGGGGCGTGGAACCCGTAGTCCATCAACCGCTTGGCGATGTCCTCGGCCTCGACGCCCGCGCTTTGCTTGAAGGGGCGGCAGTCGAGAATCATCTCGTGGGCGCAGCGGCCTTCGGCACCGGCGTAGAGCACCGGGTAGTGGCCTTCGAGGCGGGCCTTGAGGTAGTTGGCGTTCAGAATGGCCGTTTCGGTGGCGCGGGTCAGGCCGTCGCCGCCCATTAGGGCGATGTAGGCGTAGGAAATCGTCAGGATGCTGGCCGAGCCGTAGGGCGCGGCGGAAATGGCCGAAATCGCTTCGTGGCCGCCTACGTTTTCGACCACCGCGTGCCCCGGCAGGAACGGCGCGAGGTGCGCCGCGACGCCAATCGGCCCCATGCCCGGCCCACCGCCACCGTGGGGGATGCAGAAGGTTTTGTGCAGGTTGAGGTGGCACACGTCGGCCCCGATGGTGGCCGGGCTGGTCAGCCCGACCTGGGCGTTCATGTTGGCCCCGTCCATGTACACCTGCCCACCGTGCTGGTGGATGATGTCGCAGATTTCGATGATCGATTCTTCAAAAACCCCGTGGGTTGAAGGGTAGGTCACCATCAGGCAGGCGAGGTCGCTGGCGTGGGCTTCGGCCTTGGCGCGGAGATCGGCCACGTCGATGTTCCCCGCTTCGTCGGTTTTCGTCACGACCACCTTCATGCCCGCCATCACCGCCGAGGCGGGGTTGGTGCCGTGGGCCGAGGCCGGGATGAGCGCCACGTTGCGGTGGCTGTCGCCCCGGCTTTCGTGGTAGGCCCGAATCACCATCAGCCCGGCGTACTCGCCCTGGGCACCCGAGTTGGGTTGGAGGCTCATCGCCGCGAAGCCCGTGATTTCGCAGAGCCAGGCGCTGAGTTCGTCCACGAGTTGGTGGTAGCCCTCGGCCTGCTCGCGGGGCGCGAAGGGGTGCATTTCGCCGAACTCCGGCCAGGTGACGGGAATCATCTCCGTCGTGGCGTTGAGTTTCATCGTGCAGCTTCCGAGCGGAATCATCGAATGCGCCAGCGACAAATCCTTGTTTTCCAGCGATTTCAAATACCGCAGCATCTCGTGTTCGCTGTGGTGCGTGTTGAACACGGGGTGCGTGAGGTAGCTGGACTGGCGGGTGATTTGTTCGGGAAAACCGGCAGCCAGGTCGCTTTCGAGCGCAGCAAGGTCCACGGTTTTGCCCGCCAGTTCGGCGAAAAGGGCGATGAGTTGCGCCGCGTCGTCGTAGGTTTTGACTTCGTCGAATGAAAGGCCCACGGTGCCGTCGCCGAAGTAGCGAAGGTTCAGCCCGGCGGCTTCGGTGGTGATTTTGACCGCGTTTTCATCGGCAACCTTCACCCGAATCGTGTCGAAAAACGCCTCGGTCAGCACCTCGTAGCCCAGCTCGCCGAGGGCTTTCGCCGTCAGGCTCGTCAGGGCGTGGGTGCGCTCGGCGATGCGGCGGATGCCCTCCGGCCCGTGGTATACGGCGTAGGCGGCGGCCATCACGGCCAGCAGCACCTGGGCGGTGCAGATGTTGGAAGTGGCTTTTTCGCGGCGGATGTGCTGCTCGCGGGTTTGGAGCGCCATGCGGAGGGCGCGGTTGCCCTGCTGGTCCACCGACACGCCGATGAGGCGACCGGGCAGTTGGCGCTTGAATTCGTCTTTCGTGGCGAAAAACGCCGCGTGCGGCCCGCCGTAGCCCATCGGCACGCCGAAGCGCTGGGCCGAGCCCACCACCACGTCGGCCCCCATCTCGCCGGGGGCTTTGAGCAGCGTGAGCGCCAGCAAGTCGGCGGCGACGACGACTTTGATGCCCAGTTCGTGGGCGGTGGCAATCCAGTCGGTGTAGTCGAACACGCTGCCGTCAGTAGCGGGGTACTGGAGCAACGCGCCGAAGAGGTTGGAATCCGTCAAATCCACCGTCCGGTGGTCACCGACGACGATTTCAACGCCCAGCGGCGTGGCGCGGGTGCGGAGCACGTCGATGGTTTGGGGGTGGCAGAGTTCCGAAACGAAAAACGCGTGGGCGGCCGCCTTCGGGCCTTTTTTCACCGCGTCGAACAGGTGCAGGGCTTCGGCGGCGGCGGTGGCTTCGTCGAGCAGCGAGGCGTTGGCGATTTCCATGCCGGTCAATTCCATGACTATCGTCTGGAAATTGAGCAGCATTTCGAGCCGCCCCTGCGCGATTTCGGCCTGGTAGGGCGTGTAGGCCGTGTACCAGCCGGGGTTTTCGAGGATGTTGCGGAGGATGACCGAGGGCGTGTGGGTGTCGTAATACCCCGCGCCGATGTAGCTTTTGAAGACCCGGTTGCGCGAAGCGAGTTTCTTGAAATCTTCCAAAAACTGCACCTCGGTTTTGGCGGCGGGCAAGTTCAGCGGTTGTTGCCGCCGGATGGTCGCCGGGACGGTCTGGTTGATGAGGGTTTCGACGGAATCAACCCCGATGGCCTTCAGCATGGCCCGGCGGTCGGTTTCATCCAAGTTGCTGTGGCGTACTTCAAATTTCTCCTGGTAGCGAAGGGCTGCTTGCATGAAGTCTGGTGCGAAGTGTACGGGAAAAGAAAGTACAAATTTAGGGCAAAAACGGCGGGTTGGGGGGTTTGGTTCGGGGGTTGTCGAAACAAAAACCCGCAGGTGCCAACGCCTGCGGGGCATCAAAAACCAAGCACACGACCCAACGCCCTCCCAATTTCGGCCAGGGTATCTTCCGTAACCCATCCAATTTGCCGGCTTAGTCGTTCTTGCGAAACCGAACGCACCTGAAAGCAGTCAGCGGCAGACCGCTTGCTCAATCCCGTTTCGTCAGTTGACTCAATCAGCACCATCCACGGCACTTGTGCGTAATGCTCCTTCCAGTCGGTCAGTGGGACAACCACCTTCAGCCAGTGGGACAACCACCTTCAGCGGCAGGCGGCCCACGCCGTCGCTGCTGACAATGACGGCAGGCCGGGTCTTCCGCAATTCGGAGCCTACCGTTGGGTCAAGGCTGACGAGCCAGATGTCACCGCGTTTCATAAAAATCGTCGGCATCCAGCGCCGTGAACGCGGTCAGTTCGGCATCCGTCCGGTACTCGTGTTCCATGAGCCGGGCCGCTTCGATTAGTGAAAGTGTCGGAGCGGTTTCGCTTTTTTTCAGCGTTTGCAAAACCTGCTCGATGACCAAAATTCGTTCATCAGGAGGGAGTTTGCTGATTTCTTCAACCAGAACCGAGGTTTCCATGTCTTTTCTGTTTGAATCAAAATTACGCGTAAACCATTACTAATCGTCAAAACCGGCTTGTCAGTTTACTCCACCTGCGACTGCGTCAGCCAGGCCGTGGCCAGGGCCGAGAACTCGGTGAATTGCAGTTCGGCTACCGTCCACTCGTTGGGTTCGCACAGCAGGGGTAGGTCCTGCTGAAACCGTTGGTACTTGTCGGCGATTTTACTGGCGCTGGGGATGGTCCGGTGGCTCTTCGAGGCCAGCCAGTTGCGCACGCAGGCCAGCACTTTCGCCGGGTTGTTTTCGTGGTTTTTAATGTCCTGCCCGCTGAGGTCGGAGATGAATTCGCGGAAACGAAACTGTTCCGCTTCGAGGATGAGGTACTTTTTCCGGCGCTGGTTTCCGTCGCCGAATTTCAGGCAACCAATGAAAATCCCCAGTTCGAGGGGCATGTTGAAACGGGGCAGGCGGGTGCTGATTTCCACCCGCGAGAGGTCGTGAATGCCGTACTGGCAGGCTCCAATCAGGGTGATGATTTTGTTGATGCGCACCTCGTCGGAGTCATCGAATTCCAGGGCGCAGCGGGGGAAGAAGCCGCAGGCGGAGATGCCGAAAACCAGCGCGTTGAGCAGGCTTTTGTACGCTTCGTCGAAGGGGCAATTGATGAAAACCGAGGAAGCGTAGGGCGTTTTCATGCGCGGCTCACCGGGCAGTTTTTGCACGGACTGCGCGGGTCAGGGCCGCTTGCGCCAGGGCGAGCACGGCCCGCTCGGCCCGCAAGGCCGTGTCTTTTTTTACCGATGGGTTGGCTCCGATGGTGTTTTCTTCCACGGCGACGCCCTCAAACGGCGTCTCGCTGGCTTCGAGGAAAAGGCCGGTTTCCCCGTCGCGCAGCAGGTAATGCCCCGTGGCCGGGTTGAACACCTGGCTGCCCTGGGGGGCATTGGTCAATTCATCGGCGTGTTTGCGGCTCATGGCGACGGGCGTTTTCTTTCCAAAAGTATTTCTTTTTGGAAAACGGTTCCAAAGTTCGCCCCGAAAACCTATCTCGCCACCCGCGCAAACCCCTTCACCACCCCCGCAATCTCCGGCAGCAGGTCGGGGTTTTGCTCGATGCCGTTGCCCACCACGAGCACGTCGGCCCCGGCTTCGAGGGCGTCGGCGGCTTTGCGGGCGGAGTTGATGCCCCCGCCGACGATGATGGGCGTCTCGACCGACTGCCGGACGGCGGCAATCAGTTCGGGGGGTACGGGGCGCTTGGCCCCGCTGCCCGCGTCGAGGTAGGTCAGGCGCAGGCCGAGCATTTCGCCGGCCATCGCCGTGCAGGCGGCCACGCCGGGTTTGTCGGCGGGCAGGGGCGTGGTGTTGGAGATGTACGACACGGTGGTCTGCACGCCCGCGTCGACGAGGAGGTAGGCCGTGGGCAGCACTTCCAGCCCGCTGCGGCGCACGATGGGCGCGGCCACGACGTGCTGGCCAATCAGGAACTCCGGGTTGCGGCCCGAAATGAGGGAGAGAAACAGAATGGCGTCGGCCGAGGGTTCGATGTGCAGGTTGCTGCCGGGGAACAGCACGACGGGAATGGCGGTGCGGCGTTTGATTTCGGCGATGACTTCGCCCAGGGCGTAGTTGGTGATGAGGCTGCCGCCGACGAAGAAAAAGTCCACACCGTGGGCCACGGCCCGGTCGAGCAGCGCGGGAAACGTGTCGAGGCTGATTTTATCGGGGTCGAGGAGGACGGCGAAGGCCTTCCGACCCTGTTTTTTCAACGAAAGAACCTGTTCAAGTACGGGAGGGAGCATCGGAACGCGAATTGAATTGGGCGATGACCCCGACGAGTCGTTCGCGGGCGATTTCCAACAAAAACGATACCACCGCCCCTTTCAGCGCCGTCAGCACGGGCGACGGCCCGGCGTTCGGGGCGTTCACGGCTTCCGCTGGTTTTTCCGAAACCGCTTCTCCGTCCCCTTCCGACCCGCTGGTCAGCAGCCGGTAGGCGGCATAAGCGGCCAGCACCGTGCCGCCGATGATCAGGGCGTTTTTGGCCAGGCGGAGCACTTCTTCGGTGCGCTCGTCGGTTGTGGACGGGGGTTCGGGCAAGGGGATGCGGGGTAACAAGGCGGGCTTTTTTAAAATTCAGAGGGCTGGTTTGGGAGCCAAAAGTACGAACGTTTGCCCAAAACCGGGACGACGGGGGCGGGGAATGAAAAAGCCGCCCCGAGGGTTGGGGGCGGCTTTGGGGTGGGGGTGGGTGGCCTGCCGCGCAGCTACTGACGCGGGTGAGCGGGAAATCAAAGGCTTGGGTAAACTTCCACTTCAGTCATCGGAATAAAGTCCTTTGCGTTGAATGTGGCCACGTAGCGTAAGCCGTTTGCCTGCATGATGGAAGCAATTTCAACGTCGAACACTCGGTTCCCCTTTGGGTTGTACTTCAGCAGTAGGGCTTCAAAAAAACCAACGCTCACCGAATCGGGAAAGAGCAGGATGGCGTTTTGCCTAAGTTCCGCGTAGAAGTCAAATGCCTGCTTGAAATTGACCCCCAGCTTGGAGCACACAGCAAAAAACTCCGTGATGTTTTTGGTGGTCAGATATAGTGCTGCGTTGGGATCGGTAAGCAGGGCTACGGAACGTTGGTGGTAACCCGAGCTGGCGTCTAATGCATAAATCAGCACGTTGGTATCAAGCAGTACTTTATTCATACGCTAAATCGCGAAGGTTTAGACCATCGGCTTGCTGTCCCAGGTTTACGGTTCCGAGATGCCGCCACGTTCGGGGTTTAGGGGTTGTTTTTTCTTCCAACTCCACCACCGTGATGAGCACTTCCTTGCCCACGAAACGGGCCGCTTCCGGAATGCGAATGACTTCGCTCTCAAGGGTGGTTTGGTAGGCGAGGGTATTCATGGTGTTTCGGTTTTGATTTCGTTTGTTTGCTGCCTATGCTGGTTTCTGATAAACGGAAGAAACCCTATGTGACTTATTTCGAGCTGCGGGCTTTGATTTCGGTGCGTAATTGGCCGGCGTAAATGAGCACGGGCATTAGCGTGACGGGCAACGCAAAAGCCAGGGCGAGCAGCGCGTAGTTTTTATTTTTCACAGCGGCGTAAATAATGACTACCAACGCGATAGCCATCACGATGCCGAGGCCCGCAACTACGCCGACCAATTGTTTCTGCTTTGCTTGCAGTGCTTCCAGCGACAGTTCCGAAAGTTTCTGTTTTTCTTTCATGCGGATGGTTAAGTTTTGAGGATGATTTAGCACATTTTTGGAAGAACGAAGTGACCCGCGCACAACGCCGCCCCGGAGGGGCTTGAAATAGCAGTCACTCGTGAGACACGAGCGACTGCGGGGGGGCTTGAAATAAACGTCACTCGTGAGACACGAGCGGCTGCGGGAGACACGAGCGACTGCGAGGGACTTTCAAAAAAAATCGTGGCTAAAACGGCAGTTGTAAACTGCCAAAAACCAGCGTCCAAGTCGCAGACTTGAACGAGTCGTTCGCGCAGACTTGCGCCAGTTGGGGTCAAAAAGGCAAATCATCACCCTCATTATTCTCTTCAGTATTCGAACTACCTGCATTATCATAATCGATACTCAAACAACATTGATTACACGGTTTTAGGCCAAGTCTAATTAGTAGGCTACCGTCAAACTCTAAATCAGGATTCAATTTTATTCGATACCATTCAATTAGCAAATTTCTTAATGGTTTTTTGAATCTTGTGTTGTAGTCTAATATAAACGTTTTTACTTCTTCATCCGAGCAGCCTGTATCGTTATCCAACAACCGTTCATTATTGAAAGCAATTCCAATTCTTTTACCATATCGTTGAATTATTCGCTTATTTTTTTCGCCCGCATAATAATAGCGTCCAGTTTCTTTAATTTTTTCATCAATTTTATCCTCGAGTTCTGAAATGTTGTAATCATAGCGTTCGATAACTCCAGAATTTGTGTAATTGACGGATTTGGGATTTACCTTGACCCCGAATGCATTGTAGAGGTTAAGAACAAACAGTTCTGGTCTATCAAGCAAATGCATATTTCTTTTAAACCAATTTCGAAATCTTTCTACTTCATTCGGACCTGCTTCCTTGATCTTTTGTGGTATTTCGAAGTTCGTAAAGTTTGAATTTAATCTATCGCAATTTGAATCATCATGAAAAGCCGGTTGGGAGCTTTCAAATACGAAAGAAAGGGTATCCTGTTTCTGGAACGGTTTGTACATTTCATTAATAAATGACTCAGGCTCCTCCAAGAACATACTAGCCCCGAGAATAAATTTTTTCTCGTTCGAACTGAACACATATATTGGTCTATAATAAATCTCTTTGTCTAAATCGAGAGATTTATAATTTGTGTTTTGAATAATTCTTTGCAGGTTTGAATTTGTGATAAAAGGCATTTTAATTGTTTTTTTGTTCTACTCTCAAGATAGGCGTAGTTTGCAAACTACGCCCGAGTGTTTGCCGGTCGGAGACCGGCGTGGCCGGATGGTTTACTTTCCTGCTTGCTCCTCGTATGCGACGGCTCCGTTGCGTTTCAATTCCAGTGCTTTCAGCATCCGCTCAATCTCTTCCATCTCCAGGCGGTGCTCTTCCACGACCTGTTTCAGAAAGCCGTCGGCTTCCTTTCGTTGTTCGGCGTTCAGTGCGTCGTAGTACCCGTGAAATTCCACCGCAATCGCTTTGGCGTCTGCTTTGGTTTGCGCGGCCTGAACGGCTTTGCGGTATGCTTGCGCTCTTGCTACGACTTCGGTTGTTTCCATGTGCTCTTGTTGCCCGCCGCCCTTCCTTCCCCCAATCCTACCACCGCCCGGCCACATCTCCAAGAAAATCTCCGAAAATCCGGTGAAGGGTGGCGGGGCAGCCGCTGAGCAGGGGGGCGGTGGCCTTGTCGGCTTCGTGACCGGGACGTCGGTTGGCGGCACGGTTGCCGTGTCTGGTGGGAGGGCCGTTTTTGGCGGGGAGGCCGGATAGGACGGTTGGGGTGCGGTCGGGCCGCGCCCTGGTGGAGAGAAGGGCAAAAATGAGAATACGCTTCCGGTCGCTGCAAAATTGCTTCCGGTCGTTGCAAATAGATTTCCGGTTTGTGCAAATACGCTTCCGGTTGCTGCAAGTATGCTTCCGGTCGGTGCAAGTACGCATCCGGTCACTGCGAATACGCTTCCGGTTTGTGCAAGTACACGTCCGGTCGGTGATAATTTGCTTCCGGTTCGTGCGAATACGCGTCCGGTCGATGCGAAGGCGTGGGTTGATCGTGGGAATACGCAGGTGATTCGTGCGAATGCAGGGGCTGAGGGTCGTGCTTTCACGAAAAAAGCCGCTGGAGGGGTTCCAGCGGCTTTTGGTTGCGGGTTGTGGGCGTCAATCGCCCCCCAGGGCGCGGGTGGGGTTGATGAGGTTGCCGAAAAAGAGGGCGTTTAGGAAGAGTTTGTTCGTGCCGTACCAGAAGGCCCGGAAGTTGGGGTTGTCGGTGAAGGCGATGACGTTGCCCGCGCCCTGCCGGGTGACGACGGCGGCGGGGGTGTTGCGGAGCAGGCGCTCGTTGCGGGCCGAAATGTAGCCGCTCAGGAGGGGCTGGGCCGTGTAGCGGAGGGGGGCCGAGTAGGGGTCGCGGAGGGGTTCGAGAAACACCGTGTTGTCGCGGAACACCGGGAGACTGGCCTCGCGGTAGCCGTAGCCGAGGGGGTGCGTCACGTCGAGGGTGGCCCCGAAAATGGCTCCGCCGATTTGCTGGGCGCCCCGGTAGCGCTCGGCCAGGGCGTAGGGCTTGCTGCCGGTGGTGTCGGCAGGGATGCGCTTGATTTTCGCCGCTGTCAGGCCCTTTTCGGCCACCCAGTTGAGGGCGCTGCCGAGGGCCACGAGCGTGCCGCCCGCCTGCACCCAGCGGCGGATTTTGTCGTCGTTGAGCAGGCCGTAGTTCCCGGCGGGGAGAATGAGGACGTTGTACTTGTCGAGGGACGCGTTGTTGACGGTCTGGACGTCGGCCATCGAAAGGGGCACGGCCACGCGGGTGTCGAGCAGGTGCCAGATTTCGCCCGCGTCGGTGGCTTCGATGCCCGGCCCGGCGAGCAGGAGGGGGCGGGGCTGGCGGAGGTTGGCAAACTGGTTGGAGCCGAGGTCGATGCCCGAGGGCGTGAGGCCGGTGCGGAGGGCGTAGAAGTCGGTGCCGTCGGTTTCGGCCAGCAGTTGCAGGGTGGCTTCGAGGGCGGCGGGGTTGCCGCTGCCCGCCACGATTTCAACCGCGCCGTAACCGAATTGCCGCTGGGAGCCGTCGGTGAGTACAGCGGTGAAGGGTTCGGTGGCGACTTTCAGGCGGTAGCCCCGGCGCTGGAGTTCGTAGGCGCTGCGGGGGGCGAAGTAGCCGTCCCACTCAAACACGTAGGCCACGCCGCCCCGGCCCACCATCCGGCCTTTGGGGAAGGGGTTGTCGGTCAATTTCTCGCCCAGCGCGACGTTGGCGCGGCTTTCGGCGGAGGGCAGGTTGAAGCAGAGGGGCAGGGCCCAGGCCGAGATGTCGTAAAACAGGCTGTCTTCAAAACTCGTCCGTTTCTCGAACATCCCGCGAATCAGGCGGTGCTGGGGCTGGCTGAGGGGCACGACGTAGGCGTCGGCTTTTTTGAAACTTTTCCCGTCCACGGTGGCGTCGCTGGCGAGGCGATAGACGTCGATTTCGTTGCGGCGGAGGATGTTGAGGGCTTCCCAGGTGCGGGCCTTGTCGGGGCTGCCGCCGAAGACGTAGGCTTTGACCGCGTCGGTAGAGGTTTCGCGGAAAAAGCCCCGCTGGAAGTCGAGCAGTTCCTGGCGCAGGGCGCGGACGGCCTTCATCGTGGAAAGCGAGGCCGTGAACTGATTGCGAATGGTGAAGGGAAACGTGACGACGCCGTTGGGGCTGTCCTGGGCGTGGCCGCGCGAACTAGCCTGCTCGAAGAGGATGCCGATGCAGCCCTGCACGTCGGGGTAGGTGGAGCCTTTGCCGTAGTAGAAATCGTCGAAGCTTTCCTGGGTATAGTACAGCGAGCCGATTTTGTCGAGGGCGGCGGCGTGGTAGTCGCCGATTTTGGCGGTGAGTTCGACGTTGCGCTTGGGCGTCAGCGGGTGGACGCGGCTGAGGATGCCCGGCTGGAAGAAAAACGTCGCGCCGGTCTGCATCTCGTGGTGGTCGGTGAGGACGTTGGGCTTCCACTCGTGGAATTTCCGCATCCGGGCCTGGCTTTCGGGGTGCTGCTGGTAGAGGTAGTCGCGGTTGAGGTCGAACCAGTAGTGGTTGGTGCGCCCGCCGGGCCAGGGTTCGCTGAATTCCCGGCTGGTGGGGTCGGTGACGAGGTGCTGGCCGCGGTTGGCGTTGACCCAACTGCTGAAGCGGTTGGAGCCGTCGGGGTTGATGGTCGGGTCGAGCAGGATGATGGTTTCGCGGAGCAGGGAGTCGATGCCCGGCCCTTGGGCGGCGGCGAGGTGGTAGGCCGTGAGCAGGGCGGCGTTGTTGCCGCTGGGTTCGTTGCCGTGGACGGTGTAGCCCATCCAGAGCACGGCGGGCATGGTGCGCACGTCGAGCGAGGCCGAGCGGGCGGGGTCGGTGAGTTGGCGGTGCTGGGCCTTGAGGGTTTCGCGGTTGCGGATGTTGTCGGGGGACGAAATCGTCAGCAGCAGCAGGGGACGGTTCTCGTGGGTGCGGCCGTACTCTTCGATTTCGATGCGGTCGCTGAGTTCGGCGAGGCGGCGCATGTAGGCCACTTCCTGGTCGTGGCTCACGTGCCACTCGCCCACCTGGTAGCCCAGAAACTGCTGGGGCGTGGGGATTTTGGCGTCGTAGGGCACGTCGGCGGGCAGGTAGTAACTCAGGGGTACCTGGGCGCTCAGCCCGCTACAAACAAAAAAAGCCAACGACGTGGCTTTTTTTAAAATTCGGTACAAAAAACTCATAACGAACGGGTTAAGGTTACTGAAAGCGATTGATAAGAGCCGATACGGGTTGGCGGGCTTTTCAGCCCGAAGTTCAGAAACATTAGCACTGCCCCCCTCCTTACGCCTGCCGCCGCAGTTTGGCCTCGATGGTCTGCTGGGTGTGCGGTACTAGCCGGAGGCGTTCTTTCGGAATCAGCTTGCCCGTGTCCACGCACACGCCGTAGGTGCCGTTTTTGATGCGCACGAGGGCGTTTTCGAGCTGAGTGGCGTACTTCTGGAGGCGGGCGGCCAGTTGGCTGTTGTTCTCGCGTTCGCTGGTGTCGGCCCCGTCTTCGAGGAGCTTGGCGTTGCCCGAGGTGTTGTCGGTGCCGGAGTCGTTTTTCTTGCTGAGCGTTTCGCGAATGTACTTCAGTTCGTTGCGGGTGGCTTCGAGTTTGCCGCTGATCAGGACTTCGAACTCTTTCAATTCCTCTTCTGAATAGCGAGTCCGTTCTTCTTTCTGATTCATGGTGGACAACATTTTGAGGGTAAAAAACTCGCAGAAGGTTAGGCGTAAGGTGCAACAAAAATACGCGTACCCGTCCGGAAACCTACCGTTCGTCAAAAAAATATCCGGTGCCTGGGAGGGCCTTTCAGCAAAAGAAATTCGGTGAAAGGCGGCTTTTTCCAAACACCCCATCGGCCTTTGCGGGCGCAACCATACGTCGCCGTTTTGGTTTCTGAAAATGAACGGCTTTGCGAACACCGGTTTGGCTTGGTTTTCTCGTTCTAAACCGGCTAAGTTTGCGCCCGGCGGGGCCAGTTTCTTGGCATAACGCTATTTCCTGAAAAAATAGTACCAATATGGCTTATCTTGAACCGGCTCCAATCAAAGACAAGGAGAACCCCCTCGAAAGCATGATGCAGCGGTTTGATACCGCCGTCAACCTGCTCGGCATCAGCGAGGAGATGTACTATATTTTGAAAGTGCCCCGGCAGCAGGTCATCGTGGGCCTGCCCGTCACGATGGACGACGGCTCGTTGCGGGTATTTGAAGGCTACCGCGTCATCCACTCCAACATCCTCGGGCCTTCGAAGGGCGGCATCCGCTTCGACCCGGCCGTCAACCTTGATGAGGTGCGCGCCCTGGCCGCCTGGATGACCTGGAAGTGCGCCGTGGTGGACATTCCCTACGGCGGCGCGAAGGGCGGCGTGGCCTGCAACCCCCGTGAAATGTCGGCGGGCGAAATCGAGCGGCTCATGCGGGCCTACACCGTGGCCATGCTCGACGTGTTCGGCCCCGATCGCGACATTCCGGCCCCCGACATGGGCACCGGCCCCCGCGAAATGGCCTGGCTTATGGACGAATACTCCAAAGCCAAAGGCATGACCGTCAACGCGGTCGTGACCGGCAAGCCGCTCGTGCTCGGCGGTTCGCTGGGGCGCACCGAAGCCACCGGGCGCGGTGTCACCGTGGCGGCGCTTTCGGCTATGGAAAAAATGCGCATCAACCCCTACCGCGCCACGGCGGCGGTGCAGGGCTTTGGCAACGTGGGGTCGTTTGCCGCCGCACTCCTGCACGAGCGGGGCGTGAGCGTGAAGGCCGTCAGCGACATCAGTGGGGGCTACTACAACGACCGGGGCATCGACATCGAAGCCGCCATGCGTTACCGCGATGCCAACAAAGGCACCCTTGACGGTTTTTCGGGGGCGGAAAAAATCACGAACGAAGAACTCTTGGGCCTCGCCGTGGATGTGCTCGTGCCCGCCGCCAAGGAAGACGTGATTACCGAAGACAACGCCGCCTCCATCCAAGCCAAGCTCATCGTGGAAGGGGCCAACGGCCCGACTTCGGCCTCCGCCGACGACATCATCAACGAGAAGGGCATTCTCGTCGTGCCCGACATCCTGGCCAACGCCGGGGGCGTGACCGTCAGTTACTTCGAGTGGGTGCAGAACCGCATCGGTTACGGCTGGACCCTCGACCGCATCAACCGCCGCGCCGACCGGGCCATGAAAGACGCCTTCGACCGGGTGTACAGCGCCTCGCGGCAGTACAAAGTCTCGCTGCGCATCGCCGCCTACATCGTGGCGATTAAGAAAGTAGCCGAGACGTACAAGTACCGGGGCGGGTACTAAATTTGTTTTCAGCCTTTAGTTTCCAGGTGGCGAAACTGCCGTGCTTTGGGCTATTTTTAGCAATTTTGCCAGCGTCCGGCCGGACGCTGGCCTTTTTTTTACCCACTACCGGTTCAGAAACATCAGTTCCGGTATAGTTGAACTGAAAACCGAAAACTTAAGGATGACCATTCACCGCGAAGGCATTTCCATTCTCCTCGCCACCCTGCTCGCGCTGGTACTGCTCAACAGCGCTGCGTATTATTTCGCTCCCGACCAAACCCTCCTGCGGCAGGTCATCGTGGTGATCAGCATCGTGGTGTATTTGCTCATACTGCAATTTTTTCGGAACCCCCACCGTACCACGCCCATCGGCGAACGCACGGTGATTGCCCCCGCCGATGGCAAGGTGGTGGTCATCGAAGAAACCGTCGAAACCGAGTACTTCAACGGCCCCCGGCGGCAGATTTCGATTTTCATGTCGCCGGTCAACGTCCACGTCAACCGCAACCCGGTGGCGGGCGTGGTGAAGTTTTTCCGCTACCACCCCGGCAAGTACCTCGTGGCCTGGCACCCCAAGTCGAGCACGGCCAACGAGCGCACGACGGTGGTGATTGAAACGCCCTCGGGCATTGAGATTTTGTACCGTCAAATCGCCGGTGCAATGGCCCGGCGCATCCGGTGGTACGTGCAGGAAGGCCAGCAAGTAGCCCAGGGCAGTGAGATGGGCTTCATTAAATTCGGCTCCCGCGTGGATGTGTACGTGCCCCTCGACGCGAAGGTTTTGGTGGAATTGAATCAAAAAACGGTGGGCGGCGTGACGGTGCTGGCGGAGTTGACGTAACGTTAAACCAACAAACCGCCCCGTTGGCACGTTTTTTCAAAAGTCCCGATTCGCGTCGGGCTTTTTTGTGAATTGCCTTCTGACCAAGCGTTTCATCCTCCGAACCTTCATGAACAAACCCTTCAAGTTTCTCCTCATGGCCGCCCTGCCCCTCGCCGCCGACGCCCAGTTGACTTACCCCGAAACCCGCAAAACCGACCAGGTGGACGACTACCACGGCACCCGCGTTGCTGACCCTTACCGCTGGCTCGAAGACGACCGCTCCGCCGAAACCGCCGCCTGGGTGAAGGCCCAGAACGAAGTGACGTTCGGGTACCTCGCTAAAATTCCCTTCCGCCCCGCGCTCAAGAAACGGTTGGAGCAGTTGGTCAATTACCCCCGCTACTCGACCCCGTTCCGGCGGAACGAATGGTTTTATTTCTCGAAAAACGACGGCCTGCAAAACCAGTCGGTGCTGTACCGGCAAAAAGGGTTAGATGGCACGCCCGAGGTGGTGATTGACCCGAACAAACTCTCGGCCGACGGCACCACACGGCTGGTCGGGTTTTCGGTGTCGAAAAATGGCAAGTACGCTGCCTACGGCCTTTCGAAGGCCGGTTCCGACTGGGTGGAGTACTTCATCATGGAGCTTTCGACGAAAAAAACGCTCGACGACCACCTCGAATGGGTGAAATTTTCGGGCGCGGCCTGGCAGGGCGACGGGTTTTACTACAGCCGCTACCCCAAACCCGACGGCAGCGCCCTGGCCGCCAAAAACGAAAACCATCAGGTTTTCTACCATACAATCGGCACGCCCCAGAGTACCGACCGGCTCGTGTACGAAGACCCCGCCAATGGCCAGCGCTTTCACTTCGTGCAGACCACCGACGACGAACGCTTCGTGGTGCTCAGCATCAGCGACCGGGGCAAGGGCAAGGACGGCAACGCGCTGGCCATCCTCGACGCCAAAACCGGCGGCACCGCGTTCGCGCCCGTCGTGCCCGACATCACCGATTTTCAGTACAACGTGGTGGACAACGACGGCGACCGGCTCCTCGTCCAGACCAACGCCGAGGCCCCCAACGGCAAGGTGCTGGCCTACGACGTGACGACGAAGCAGTGGAGCACGGTGATTCCGGAAAAAAAGGAAACCCTCGACGAAGGGGGCGTGACCACGGCGGGTGGAAAACTCTTCGCCACCTACCAGAAAGACGTGGCCAACCACACCTACGTGTACGATTTGCGTGGAAACCTCGAAAACGAAGTCACTCTGCCCGGCCCCGGCTCGGTGGGCGGTTTCGGCGGCGAGCGCGACGACGCCTTCGTGTTCTACACCTTCACCTCGTACACCTACCCGCCCACGATTTTCCGCTACGAGTTGGCGAGTAAAAAATCGACCGTGTTCCGCCAGCCCGAGGTGAAGTTTGACCCGGCGGCGTACGAAACCCGGCAGGTGTTTTACCCCAGCAAAGACGGGACGAAAATCCCGATGTTCATCACCTTCCGGCGCGGCCTGAAGCTCGACGGCAGCAACCCGACGCTGCTCTACGGCTACGGCGGCTTTAACGTCAGCCTCAACCCGGCCTTCAGTGCCCTCACGGTGGGCTGGCTCGAGCAGGGCGGCGTGTACGCCGTGGCCAACCTGCGCGGGGGCGGCGAGTACGGCGAAACCTGGCACCAGCAGGGCATGAAACTCAAAAAGCAGAACGTGTTCGATGACTTCATCGCCGCCGCCGAATTTTTGATTCGGGAAAAGTACACCTCCCCGGCGAAACTCGCCCTCCAGGGCGGCTCCAACGGGGGCCTGCTCGTGGGCGCGGTCATGAACCAGCGCCCCGACCTGTTCAAGGTCGCTCTGCCCGCCGTGGGCGTGATGGACATGCTGCGGTTCCACAAATTCACCATCGGCTGGAACTGGATTGCCGACTACGGCTCCGCCGACAACCCCGACGAGTTCGAGGCGCTCTACGCCTACTCGCCCCTGCACAACCTCCAGCCCGGCACCCGCTACCCGGCCACGCTCGTCACCACCGCCGACCACGACGACCGCGTCGTGCCTGCCCACAGCTTCAAGTACGCCGCCGCGCTCCAGGCCGCCCAGGCCGGGCCAAACCCGGTACTTATCCGCATCGAAACGGCGGCGGGCCACGGGGGCAGCAACCTCCAGAAAGCCATCGAACTGACGGCGGACATTTACGCCTTCACGTTTCAAAACCTCGGCGTGACGCCGCGCTTCGGGGAAGCCCAGGTCAAAGCCGCCAACGGAAAACTGGCCCCGAAAAGCACCACCGGGCAGCGCTGACGAACCGAAATGCGTCAGAAAACAGCGGGGCGTAGGCTGGACTTAAACCAGCTTCCGCCCCGCTGTTTTTGCCCGAAATTTTGTCGCAAATCCCCCCGGCATTGGTCGTTTTTGCCAGCCTGCTGCGCGGTGCTGCCGTGCTACTTTTGTTTCGTCACCAAAAAACAAACGCCATGCAGAAAGTCACCGCGCACCTGACGTTCAACAACCAGGCCGAGGAAGCCGTGAAGCTGTACACGTCGATTTTTAAAAACTCGGGCATCGACCGGGTCGTCCGGTACGAAGGCACGCCGACAGGCACGGTCACGTTCATCGAATTTCACCTCGGCGGGCAACCCTTCCTGGCCCTCAACGGCGGGCCGCACTTCACCTTCACCGAGGGCTTTTCGTTTTTCGTCACCTGCGATTCCCAGGAAGAAGTGGACGAGTACTGGGAAAAGCTCACCGCCGACGGCGGCAAACCCGGCCCCTGCGGCTGGCTCACCGACAAGTTTGGGGTTTCCTGGCAAATCGTGCCTTCCGCGCTCGACACGCTGCTGCTCGACCCGGACCGAGGCCGCGCCCAGCGGGCGATGGACGTGATGCTGAAAATGTCGAAACTAAACGTCCGGGAATTGGAGGCAGCGGCGGCGGGGTGAGTTTTTTAACCACAGAGGACGCAGAGTTTTCCGCAGAGTTCGCGGAGAAAACGACCTTTGTGAACTCTGCGGAAAACCCTACGTCCTCTGTGGTTAAAACCTGCCTTCTGCTTTTCGCAACCAGCCTCGTATTCGCCGCCTGCACGTCCGGCCCGAAAACCGACGCCAACGGCCTGCCCCTGCCCACCGACCTGCCGGGCGAACAGCTCGCCCAACAGCACTGCGGCTCCTGCCATCTGTTTCCCGAACCAGGGCTTTTGCCGAAAAAAAACTGGGAGAAGGGCGTGCTGCCTGCCATGCGCCCCCGCCTCGGCCTCGACATCGAGCGGCTGTACGAACGGGTTCCTTACGAAGAACTGACCGAACTGCTGAAAACCGGCGTGTACCCGGATCGCCCCCGACTCGCCGAAGCCGATTTTCAGAAAATCCGGGAATTTTACCTTAAAAACGCCCCCGACACGCTGCTGCCCATCCCGCCCGCCGGGCCGGTGAAAACCGGCCTGCCGCGGTTTGAAGCGGAATTGCTGCGAATGCCCGTCAACCGGGGGGCGTACGTGACGAAGGTACTCATCGAAGGCGCGAAACGCCGCCTGCTCGTCGGCGACCAGTCGGGGCGGGTGCGGATTTTCGACGAAAAACTGAACCGCCTCGACAGCCTGCGAGCCGAAACCGCCGTGTCCGACCTGCTGCCCCAGACCGACGGCTCCGTGTGGGCGCTCACGATGGGCATCATGCCGCCCAACGACCTCGACCAGGGCGGGCTGGTCGAACTTTCCCCGAAAAAATCCCCAAAACCCCTGCTTCAGCGCCTCCGCCGCCCGGTGCAAGTGGTGAAAACCGACCTCAACGCCGACGGCCAGCCCGACGCCCTCGTGTGCGCCTATGGCAACAACCTCGGCCAACTGGCTTGGTACGAACTCGGGCCGGGAGGCCCAACCAAACCGCACATCCTGGCCGACCGCCCCGGTGCCCGGTGCGCCTACGTCACCGACCTCAACCACGACGGCCGCCCCGACGTGGTGGCGCTAATGGCCCAGGCCCTCGAAAGCGTCTCGGTGTTTTACAACGAGGGCGGCGGGGAATTTCGGGAGGAGGTGCTGCTGAGTTTTCCGCCGGTGTACGGTTCGAGCTACCTCAGCCTCGTGGATTTCGACCGGGACGGCGACCTCGACCTGCTGTACACCAACGGCGACAACGCCGACTACTCCGTCGTGCCCAAGCCTTACCACGGCGTGCGGTTGTTTCTGAACGACGGACAGAATCACTTCAAGCAGGCCTGGTTCTACCCTCTTGACGGCGTGCAGCAGGCCGAACCCCGCGATTTCGACGGCGACGGGGACCTCGACCTGGCCGTCATCGCGTTTTTCCCCGACTTGAAAAACCAGCGGGCGGGCTTCGTGTACCTGCAAAACGAAGGCAGCCTCCGCTTCACGGCCCACACCTTCGCCGGGGCCGAGCAGGGCCGCTGGCTGACGATGGACGTGGGCGACCTCGACGGCGACGGCGACGACGACCTCGCGCTCGGCTCCTACCTGCGGCCCAACGCCACGCCCGAATCCCTGCCCGCCATGCCGCCCAACGGCCTACCGGAAGTGGTGGTGCTGAAAAACCGGGGTAAGCTCCTCAGGGCAACCGCCGCTCGATGAGCCGCATGACGGCTTCTAATCCTTCCTGGTCGGTTTCGTCAAAATCGTTCAACTCGTCGCTGTCCACGTCGAGCACGAGCAGGACGTTCCCCTGGCGGTCGAAGGCGGGCAGCACGATTTCCGATTTCGAGGCCGAACTGCACGCGATGTGGCCCGGAAACGCCTCGACATCGGGCACGATGACCGTCTGGCGGGTGCGGTAGCAATGGCCGCACACGCCCCGGTCGAACGGAATGCGCGTGCAGGCAATCGGGCCCTGGAAGGGTCCCAGCACCAGTTGCCCGTCTTTGACGAGGTAAAAACCCACCCAGAAAAAACCGAAGGCTTCCCGGAGTGCGGCGGCGACGTTGGCCAGGTTGGCCACCAAATCTGGCTCGCCGTCGGTGAGGGCGTCGAGTTGGGGCAACAGGCTGGCGTATATCTCCCGGCGGGAGGTGGTTGGGGGAAGAACGAGCGTTTCAGCCATGCGCTACGACGGGTTTGAAGTACCGCTTCAGCCAGCTTTCTCCGGCGGGCACTTGCCAGCCCCGGCGGAAGTCGCCGAGCGTGGGCACGAGGTTGTTGAACACCGGCGTAGCGAGCGTCAGGCGGCCGTCGGCGACGGCCGTTTTCAGTTCCGAAAGGGTGAGGATTTTCACCTCGTCGCCGTCGAGATAGGCTGGGGAGCGGTCGAAAAAGTCGAGGTTCAGTTGCGCGCCGAGGTCTTTCAGCCAACGCGTCGAGGCGTCGATGGAGCAGCCGCTGGCTCCGTTGCGGGTTTCGTCCACGGCCACGACGGCGAAACGGCGGTGCAGCACCCGCACGGCGGCGGTCAGCGGTGCGCCGTGCGCGGCCCACTGAGCGGCCTGGTTTTCGAGAGAATTTTGGACGAAAGCCGCCTCGGCGTCCGTCAGCAGGCGGCTGCTTTGGTAAATCCACACCCGGGCGTGGTCGGGTTGTCGGTCAAAATCAATCAGCATGGGTATCCTGGTTTTGCCCCGAAAAACGGACGGCGGCGCGAAGAACGTTCCCACGGGCCGTTTTTGCCAGCCAAAAACCGAACGCCGGGATTTTTGCTACCTTCGGTTCTGCGTCCAACCCTCTAAAAATCAAAACCATGCTTCTCATCCGCGACGTGTTTCGCTGCAAGCCGGGCAAGGCCCGCATGCTGGCCGAGATGTTTAAAAAGACGATTCCTTCGATGGAACAGCAGGACGGGTTCAAAAACTGCCGTGTAATGGTCGATTACGTGGCCAGCTACTGGACCGTCGTGCTCCAGGCCGAATGCGAGCGCATCGAGGAGTTCGACCACCACAGCCGCACCTTCGGCACCCGCGACGACGTGCGCGAAGCGCTCAAGGGCTACATGGAGTTGGTGGAGGAAGGCCATCGGGAGATTTACCGCCTCCTCTGAACGCCACGGAAAAAAATAAGGCCCCCGAAAATCGAGTGCCTTATTTGCTGACCACTATTTAACCCAAAAAGAGTTCTCTGAAACGCAAAGCCGGTCGCCTGGCCCCTCTCTCCTACCCACCTGCCTTGCACACAGCCCGTACTGGCCGGGCAAATTTAAAAGATTCACTTTGTAAATTGAAAGTATTACTATCAATTTTAGAAACATAACTTTTGCTGCGTACTTTTGTTTCAGACGAAATTGAAAATCCATGAATTATCAGGTGCAGGTCAAAATGAACGAGCGGCTGTTTCTGCGCGACCCGGAACAGTCGGAACTCGGCCGCCGGATTGTCCGGCAGGGCATTTTGACGATCCACGAACTGGGCTTTGAAGACATGACCTTCCGGAAACTGGCTGACCGGCTGGGCACGAAGGAAGCCAGCATTTACCGCTATTTTGAAAACAAACACCGCCTGCTGCTGTACCTGGTGACCTGGTACTGGCGCTGGCGCGAATTCCGACTCGACTATGAAACCCACAACCTGACCAACCCCCGCGAAAAACTCGACATCGCCCTCCGCCTTCTGCTGCTCCACGGGCTGAGCCTGCCCGAATCCGATGCTGAAATCAACATCCACGCCCTGCACCAAGTGGTCATGCGCGAGGCCAGCAAAGCCTACCTGACCCGCCACGTGACCGAAGACAACCAGCAGCAGTTTTTCAAACCTTACAAGGATTTGTGCCGCCGCGTGGCCGACATGATCCTGGAGTACCGCCCCGGATTTCCGTTCGCCCGGTCGCTGGCGAGTACGGTGATGGAAATGGCTCATTACCAGCCGTACTTCATGCAGTACCTGCCCTCACTGACCGATTTCGGCGACTCGAAGGACCCCGAGCAGGTGCTGACGTTTCTGCGGCACCTGCTGTTTTCGTCGCTGGAAGTGGAAGCAGGACAGCCGGCGTGATTTTTCAGTTTTTGCCCGTAAAAAAGCCCGACCAGGTTGGACGGGCTTTTTTCGTTTCGGGAAAATTCTGGCCTCAAAGTCCCTTCGCCTGGGCCACGAACTCGGCCAGGTCGTACACCTTCACGTCAGCTTCGCGCTCCTTGTTTTTCACGCCGTCGGTCATCATCGTCATGCAGAACGGGCAGGCCACGGCGATGGCCTGGGGGCTGAGTGCGAGGGCTTCTTCGATGCGCTCGATGTTGACGTCTTTCGTGCCGGGTTCGGGTTCTTTGAAGTACTGCCCGCCGCCGGCCCCGCAGCAGAGGCCCCGCGAACGGGAGCGCTTCATCTCCACCAAATCAGCGTCCAGCGCTTCGAGTACGGCGCGGGGGGCTTCGTAAATTTTATTGGAGCGGCCGAGGTAGCACGAATCGTGGTAGGTGATGCGCTTGCCCTTGAAGGCGGGCGCGTCGGTGAGTTTGATGCGGCCTTCGTCGATGAGTTGTTGGAGAAACTGGCTGTGGTGAATGACCTCGTAGTGGCCGCCTAGTTCGGGGTACTCGTTCTTAATCGTGTTGAAACAGTGCGGGCAGGCGGTCACGATTTTCTTGATGCCGTAGCCGTCGAGCGTCTGGATGTTCATCGTGGCCTGCATCTGGAACAAAAACTCGTTGCCCGCCCGCCGGGCCGGGTCGCCGGTGCAGCTTTCCTCGGTGCCCAGCACGGCGAACCTGACGCCGACCACGTTGAGGATTTTGACGAACGCGATGGTGACGCGCTTGTAACGGTCGTCGAACGACCCGGCGCAGCCGACCCAGAACAGAATTTCGGGCGTTTCGCCGCGGGCGGCCAGGTCGGCCATCGTGGGGACTTGGTATTCGGGGGTTTCGGGATTCATGCGGAAAAATCAGTGGGGTTTCAGCGTGGGTTTGCCCCGAAACACCTCGACCAGCGGCAGCGTCCGCCCGTCGAGTTCAAGCACTTCGTCGGGCTGGTCGTAGCGCGTCGTCAGCCAGGTTTTGGGGCGGTCGGTACGGACGTGGACGGTTACGGAATCGGTTTTTGGGTCAACGACCAGGATGAACCGCACGCTGGGCATGGTCTGGTACTCGGGGATTTTCTCGTTGAAATCTTTCTGACGGGTGGAATTCGAGAGAATTTCCACGACCAGGTAGGGATTGGTCAGCCAGTCTTCCCGTTCCGCAAAAAACTCCGGTTCGCCCTGAACGACCGCAACGTCGGCGTTGTAGTAGCCGGATTGGTCAGATTTAATCAAATCAATGTTGCTGCTCAGCACCAAGAACTCCGGCGTCGCAAACAGGCCGCTCAGGAGATGAATGATTCGGCCAACCAGCCACTCGTGAATCAACTTTGCCATGCTCGTTACGATGATTTCGCCGTGGTGAAATTCCGCCGGGTACCGCGTTTCTTCCTTGAACTCCAGAAACTCGTCCCAGGTGGCCGGAATCCGCACGAGGCCGCCGTCGTTCAGGATGGCTTCCTGTTCAGGAATGAGCCTGAGTTTTTCGAGAACCGTCATGGCCGTTCAGTTTTTAGGGAAAATTAGGCGAAATCAAACTCATTTCACCCCCTCCGCCCAGTTGAAGCGGTCGGCGGGCGAGAATTTCCAGGGGGCCTGGTTGTTTTCGAGGTTCGAGAACATCCCGTTCCACAGCCCCGGCGCTTTCGATTCTTCCATGACCCGGTAGCGGCGAAGCTGGTAGATGATGTTCAGCGGGTTGATGTTCACGGGGCATTCCTGCACGCAGGCCTGGCAGGAGGTGCAGGCGAGCAGCTCCTCGTCGGTGATGTAGTCGCCGAGGAGGGTTTTGCCGTCATCTTTGAACTCGCCGCCATTGACGAGCATGTTCCGGCCCACGTCTTCGAGGCGGTCGCGGGTGTCCATCATGATTTTGCGGGGCGACAGCTTCTTGCCGGTGATGTTGGCCGGACAGGCCGCCGTGCAGCGCCCGCACTCGGTGCAGGTGTAGGCGTCCATGAGGTTTTTCCAGGACAAATCCTGCACGTCCTTCGCCCCGAACTTGCCGGGGGCTACGGTCTCGGTGCCGTTGGCGGGCGTTTCCGGTTGAGCGAGGCCGAGCATGATTTTCACCTCGTTGGTCACTTCGGGCATGTTCTGCATTTCGCCCTTGGGGCGCAACTGCGAAAAATACACGTTCGGGAACGCCATCAAAATGTGCAGGTGCTTCGACCAGCTCAGGTACACGGCGAAGGCCAGGATGCCCAGGATGTGCAGCCACCACGCCGCCCGCTCGTAGGCGACGAGCGCGAGCGTGCTCCACCCTTCAAACAACGGCATCAGGAATTGGCTGACCACGAACGGCTGCAAACCCGCCACGTCGTAGTGCTCGGCGCCGCGCAGGCGGAGCACGGTGTCGGAGGCGTTCCAGGTCAGGAAGGCCAGCATGAGCACGATTTCGGTGACGAGGATCAGCGTGGCGTCGGTGCGGGGCCACTTGCCCATTTCGCGGTGGCGCTCGGGCTGGAAGCGGGCCACGCGCAGCACGTACCGCCGGGCCAGAAACGCCACGCAGACCACGAGCACGCCGAGGGCGAGGATTTCAAACACGTTGATGAGCACCGTGTACAGCCCGCCAAGGTACGGCGCGAAGAGCCGGTGCGTACCCAGAATGCCGTCGAGGATGATTTCGAGCACCTCGACATTGATGATGATGAAGCCGAGGTAAATGACCAGGTGCATGAAAGCCACCAGCGGCTTGCTGAACATTTTTTTCTGCCCGAAGGCCACGCGGAGCGTGATTTCCATCCGCTCCGAAGGGTGGTCGGTGCGGTCTTCGGCCCGACCCAGGCGAATCAGCCGGGCGATGAGCCGGAACCGCTGGTTGAGGAAATACCCCGCCACGGCCAGGGCCGCGACGAAGAGGATTTGCTGAAGGTATCCTGCCATTGATTTTTAGTCGAATCGGTTTTTGATGAAAGCCGCGAACGGCGGTTTTGGTTTTGGCAAAGTACGGGGTGGGAGGCAATTTTTTGTGGAAATTCTGCAAAACCGTAGGGGCGGTGCTTGCCTCCGCCCTCAGCGGTTACCATCCAACACGCGAGGGCGGAGGCAAGCACCGCCCCTACGAGGGTTATTGCCCCACAAACTGCCCGTCCTGCCACCGCCCGGTGAGCAGCACCTTGCCCGCCGGGTCGGTCAGCTTGCCGGTGCCAGTGAGGCTATCGGGACGGGCTTTGGGGAAGGTGCCGGTCAGCTTGCGGCCGTCGGGGTAGCGGTACTCGCCCTGACCGGATGGCTTGCCGTTTTGATAACCGCCCTGCCAGCCGAGGTCGTCGCGGAAGCGGCAGACGTAGGTTTCGGGCTGGGGTGAGCCGTCGGGGGCGGCGGGGGCTTGCAGGCGCAGCACAATTTCAAACTTGTCGGGGTGGGCCGTCACGAGCGGGTACAGGTACCGGGGTGTGGACGAAAACCCGAGGGCGTCGAGCACGAGGTGGGTCACGCGGTGGCCCTTCAGGTCGTCGAGGAGCTTGCGCTGGTCGTCGGTGAAGGCGTAGCCGCTAACGTATCGATTGGAAAACAGGTTGAACAAACTTTGCTTCCGGCAGCTAATCACCGCGTCGGGCGGCGTGTTTTCGCCGGCCCAGCGCGCGGCCTCGAAGTAATTTTTGTACCCCGCTTCGTAGTCGCCGAACCGGGCGTAGAGGTGCCGCTGCTTGATGTCGCCGGTGTACAGGAAAACGCCCAGCACCAGCGCCAGCGGCAGGGCGACGTTGACGAACGTGGCGTTGCGCACGTTCGCCCGGTCGAGCAGCAGCTTCGCCCCCTCCCACACGCCCACCAGCGCGGCGAAAATCAGGAACGGGATGAGGTGGAACAACAACCGCACGCCCGTCCAAACCGTCGGGTAAATGATGAGAATGCCCAGCGTGGCCAGCGCGTAACCGGCCAGCAAGAGCCGGTCGGTGCGGAATTTATAAAACCCGAAAATCAGCAACGCCAGCAGCGACAGGCCCAGAATCCATTCGAGGCCGTTGACCGGGGCCTGGTAATCCACCGGGTTGAAGCTGAAGACGCTGCTCGGAATTTCGCGGGTGAGGTAGCGTTGTTTGTTTTCCCAAATCCGCGAAATCCAGTCGCCCGCGCCGTTGAGGTGCCCCAGTTCGGGCCGGAGCGGGTTGACCATGCTGAGTTGCGACACGCGGGCGTCGGTGCCGAGGCTGCGGTTGCGCAGGTACCAGGGCAGGCACAGCAGCGCGAAGCCGCCCGCCGTCAGGGCCAGGTGCGCCCAACGGCGGCGGTAGAGCAGCACCAGCCCCGCCCCCGCCAGCAGGGCCAGGGCCACGTTGCGGATGTGGTACGAAAACGTCAGCGCGGCAACGAAGGCGTACAGCCACGGGTCGCGGAAGGCGGGTTTTCTAAAGTCAATTTTCTGGAAAAACAACAGCGCGAGCAGCGAGAAAAACAGGAAACTCATCTCGCTCATCTCAATCGTCGTGTAGTCGAGCACGTGCAGGTTGACGAGCACGAACAGCCCGCCGACGAAGGCCAGGTGGACGTTGCTGCTCAACCGCCGAAACTGCCCGAACAGCAGCACGAGCGAGGCGAGCAAAAACGCCCCGTTGAGCGCCTTCACCGCGTTGGTGCTGGTGCCGCCGAGTTTCATCAGCGCGGCGATGAGCATCGGATACCCCGGCGGGAAGTGGTGGTGCGGGGCCTTATTGATGTCAGCGATGTTGACGTACCCTTCGCCGCTGGCCAACGCTCTGCCCAGCAGAAAATAATCGGTGTTGTCGCCGACAAGGGCCTCCTTCGGGTCGAACACGTACCGGCAGAGGCTGAAGCCGATGAACAGCAGCAGGGCGACGTAGGCGTAGGCGAGCCAGTTGGAGGGGCGGCTTTTCGACAAATCAACCGGCGGCGTGACGGGAACCGGCGCAGGTTTGGGCGGGGTGGTTTTGGGGGTGGGTTTCGCGGATTTTGCCATGAAAAAAATGCGTTGCGGTCGGAGCGGTGCCACGGGCCAGCGCGCGGGCCTCCTACCCGTGGCACCGCGTTACTCCTCCGCCCGGCTCAGCCAGGCGTTGGGCAGGTTTTTGGTGTGCCGGGCACCGAGGTCGCGGATTTTCTCCGCCGTGCGCACCACGTTGCCCTTGCCTTCGTACAAACGTTTCATCGCGTCGCCGTAGTCCGTGCGGGCGGCTTCGAGTTGGCGGCCGATTTTGGTGAAATCCTCCAGCACCCCCGCCAGCTTGTCGTACAGTTCGCCGCTGAGCCGGGCGATTTCGAGGGCGTGGCGGCTCTGCTTTTCCATTTTCCACACGCTTGCCACCGTGCGCAACGTGGCCAGCAGCGTGGTGGGGCTGACGAGCACGATGCGCCGCTCCCAGGCAAACTGAAACAGGTCGGCGTCGCGCTGGAGCGCCAGGCTGAAGGCCGATTCGATGGGCATGAACAACAGCGTGAACTCCGGCGAGGCGAATTCTTCGCCCGAAAAATAGCTTTTGTCGCCCAGTTGGCGCACGTGGTTGCGCACCGACAGCAGGTGGTCGCGCAGGCAGCGGTCGCGGTCGGCTTCGTCGTCGCAGGCGACCCAGCTTTCGTAGGCCACGAGCGACACCTTCGCATCGACGACGAGGTGTTTTTCGTCGGGCAAAAACACGACCACGTCGGGGCGAATCACGTCCGTCTGCGCGTTGCGGGTCGTGACCTGGGTGCGGTACTCCACCCCTGGGGTGAGGCCGGAGCGTTCGAGGATTTTTTCGAGAATCAGTTCGCCCCAGTTGCCCTGCCGCTTGGTGTCACCGCGGAGGGCGCGGGCGAGGTTGTCGGCGTCCTGGCCGAGCTTGGCGCTGGTTTGGTGAAGCTGGCGGATTTCCTCGCGGAGGCTGATTTTGTCGCGCAACTCGGCGTCGTAAGTTTGCTCGACGCGCTTTTCAAACGCCTGAATTTTTTCGGCCAGGGGCTTTAGCAACTGATCCAACTGGCTGCGGTTCTGCTCGGTGAAACGGCGGGATTTGTCTTCGAGGATGTCGGCGGCGAGGTTCTTGAATTCGTTCGAGAAGCGAGCCTGGAGCGTTTCGAGTTCTTTTTTCTGCGAAAACAATTTGTCCTCCAAATTTCGGTAGTCGGCCTCTAGCGCGGCGATCTGCCGGGCCTGGTCGAGGGCCGTTTCGCGTTCGCGGGCGAGGTCGGCGGTGGTTTTTTCCAACAGCCTGCCGTCACCGCCCAGCCGGGCGCGGGCCACCTGCCAGGCGGCAAACCCGCCAAGGGCGAGGCCGGTGAGGAGGAAGAGCAGTTCGGTCATGGGCGGGGGGTTGGCCGTCGTTGAACGAAGTTTTTCAAAACGCCAGCACCGACTGGCTCACGGCAGGCGCGGTCAGTGCGGGCGCTGCCCCGGTTTGGTACGCCACCCGCCACGCCTGGGTTTCCGGCTCGATGGTTTGCAGCAGGTTCAGCCGCAGCCCCGTTTCCTGGCTCGTCATCACCGGAAAGCCGTAGAACGCGTTGACGTGTTTGAACTCGGTTCGTTCGGCGCGTTCGTCCACGAACCGCACGTGGGCCTGCAACCGCTCGCGGATGAGCAAGTTCAGCGGCCGGACGCGCTCGGCACTCAGCGTGTCGCGGAGGGTGGGCAGCAGGGTTTCGTCGAGTTCGTAGCCCACGCTGTTGCGCCCGGCCGTCATCGCGGCGAGGGCCGTGGTGCCCGTGCCCGCAAAGGGATCGAGCACGGTGTCGCCCTTGACCGAGTACATGTTGATGAGCCGGTAGGGCAGCTCGAACGGGAAAGCCCCGCTGCGGTCGCGGCCCGCGGCGAGGGTTAGTTTCTGGCCCGTGCCGCGAAATTCCCAAAGGTCCGAAAACCACTGGTTGCGTTCTTCCCAGAAAAACGCGCTTTCCTGCCGGTTGCGCTTGTCGGTTTCGGTTTTGAAAACCCGCTTGCCGCCTTTCCGGAAAATCAGGATGTACTCGTGCTCGAGCGTCACGTAGGCCCCGGCGGGCAGCATGCCCGACCCCATGAATTTGTTGGGCGCGTTGGTGGGCTTGCGCCAGAGCACGTTGGGCAGGTTGACGAAACCGTTTTTCAGGAAAAACTGAACGATCCGGGCGTGGTTCGGGAAAAGCTGGAATTCGCCGCCCAGCGTGCGGGTGGCATCGCCGATGTTGACGCACGCGAACCCGCCGGGCATCGTTACGCGGGCCACTTCGGCCCAGACTTTCTCCAGCTCGGCGTGCATCATGTCGAAGGCCCGCGGTCCGTCGCCCGCTTGCAGGGCCGACGTGATGGCCTCGTTTTGCCTGCCGAAACTTTCGTCCCACATCTCGATCATCGGGTACGGGGGCGAGGTGACGGTCAGGGCAACGGAGGCGTCGGGCACGTCGCTCATGCGCTGGGCGGGTCCGACGTGAATCCGGTGGGTGGTGTGCATCAGGAACGCGTTTGAACAAAAGTAACCCCGCGCTGCCTGAATCCAGCGGTTCGGACGGTTTTCCTCGCCAAAAACAGAGCGGCTGCCGACGCACCCGTCGGCAGCCGCTGAACCGGGTGCTTCCCCGATTTCACAACTTCGCCAAACTGTCGCTCACCACCAGGTTTTTGTAATCCCAGAAGGCCGACACGTTCACGATTTTCCACCGGCCGTCGTGTTTTTCCATGACGCGGGCTTCCTTGCTGTGGTAGTACTTTTTGCCGTTGGGCGTGGCGTTGTACTGGTCCCAGACGAGAAACACGGCGTTGTCGCCGTAAAATTTGTGAATCAGGTTTTTGCGCTCCAGGTGCGGGTGTTCGGTGCCGAGCACCTTGTTTTGTTTGATGTACGTGCCCGTACCCGCGTCCACCTGTTTCCAACCCTGCTTGGCGTCGAAGGTGCCGTCGGGGTTGCTCCAGGCCTGGAAGGCGTAGTCGGCCTGCATGTAGGTGTCCTTCCAGCAGTTGTAATCGCGTTTGAAGAAGCAGTCCGATTCCTGGTTGATCGTCTGCATGACCTGCTTCAATTCCGCTTCTTCGTCGAAAGCGGGCGTTTTTTTGGCGTCGTTTTCCGCGCAGGAAAGCACGCCCAAAGCCAGGGCCAAAACGAGGAATGCCGTAGTCTTCATGTTGTTTGGAGTTTGGAGGTGAACAACACAGTTTTTCGGGGCAGACCATAGCGCGCAGGGCGCGATTTAAACCGGGAAGACCGACAAGCGAATGGGAAGTAAAAAAGGGTGAGAGCGGGAAGGCAGCGAGTGCCGGGTGCCAGGGAAGCGTACCGGGCGGCTCAGGCAGCGTAGAAGGCCCGACCGTCGGTCTACGGGGAAACGCGCCGCGAACGTCGTCGGGCGCGTTTCGTGGAAAACGTTCAATCTTAGGAAATTCCGTTCACGCTGTCAAGGTTTTTCAGCGCCATTTTTCCCGCGTTGGTCGCTACAACCGCACCGGTAAGCCCGTGCGCACCGATTCGTCGCAGGCGAAGGCGATGCGGAGGCTGTTGACGGCGTCCTGGAGGTGGTCGGTCAGGTCGAGGTTTTCGCGGATGGCTTTTAGAAAATACCGCTGCTCGCGGTTGCAAAGCTCCTGGTGGTCGGGTTCGTCCTGCATGTCGATCCACTCGTCGGGGCGGGTAAATTGGTCGCTGCCGTCGAGATCGGCGTGGTGCAGGCGCAGCGACTCGGTTTTGGTGTGCGAATCGACGTTGTCGGACTTGCCCGCGCCGCCCGCGCTCTTGGCGACGATCGACACGCAGCCCTTCGGCCCGATGACGTCTTTCACGAAAAAGGCCGTTTCGCTCATCATTGGTCCCCAGCCCGCTTCGTACCAGCCCACGGAGCCGTCGTCGAAGCGGATTTGCAGTTGGCCGTAGTTGTAGTTGTCGGCGGGGATGTCGTCGGTCAGGCGGGCACCGATGGCGTTGACCTGCACCGGTTTCGAGCGGGTCATCTGGCACATCACGTCGATGTAATGCACGCCGCAGTCCACGATGGGGCTGAGCGATTTCATCAGGTTGCGGTGGACGGTCCACATCCCGCCGTGGCTTTGCTGGTTGAGGTTCATCCGCATCACGAGCGGCTTGCCGAGGGTTTGGGCCACCTCGACGAACTTCTCCCACGACGGATGATGCCGCAAAATGTAGCCCACGACCACTTTTTTGCCCGCCCTTTCGGCGGCTTTCACCACCCGTTCGGCCCCTTCGACGGTGTCGGCTAGGGGTTTTTCGATGAACACGTGGCAGCCCGCTTCGAGGGCCTGAATCGCAAACGCTTCGTGGGTGTCGGGGTAGGTCGAAATGCAGACGGCGTCGGGCCTGGTTGCGGCCAGGGCCTCGGCGTAGTCGCTGAAAAGCGGGTAGCCGCCGCCGAGTTTTTCGTTCAACACGTGCTTGCTGTTGCCGGTCGAAACGATGCCGCAAATTTCAAAGCCATCAAGGAGTTGGTACGCCTGGGCGTGCGAGGCGCCCATGTTGCCGCAGCCCACGACGAGCACGCGGACGGGATTCGGAGTAGAAGTCATTCGGAAAAAACGCGTTTTGGGGCGGCAAGATGCGCAAATTTTTCCGGTGCCCCGTCAGTACTTCAGCCCGAACATCCGCCCGACCCATCCCAACACCCGCACCGCCGGATCGGGCGGGCTGACGGCGATGATTTCGGGGCGGAAGCGGTTCATCAGCACGCCCATGTAGAGCATGGTTTTGGGATTCATGCGGAAGGGCTTCTGCTTGCGGTCGGTCACTTTGTCGAGTACCTGGGACACTTCCTCAAAATATTCCTTCATCCGCAGGGCTGGTTCGTGGGTGTTGTACACGGTCACCACGCGGTCGGTGGGGTTGCGGAAGGTGTGCGCCACCCCCACGGGCACGGTTAGCTTGTCGCCTTTGCGGGCGGTGATCCATTTGTCTTTGACGAAAAACTCCATCTCGCCGTCGAGCACTTCGTAGGTTTCGATGGCGTTGGGGTGGGTGTGCACGAGCGGGTCTTTCAGGTTGCAACCGGGCAGTAGTTCCCAGTGCAGGTCGAGGGATTTACCGTCGGTGTCGGCGGCGGTTTTCAGCACGGTGAACTTCATGCCGAGGGCGGTCAGGTCGAGGATTTGTTTTTGGGTGGTCATGGTAGGGAGGTGGGGTTGGTAGAAAGGTGATTGTCAGGAGGCGGGCATCAAAGTAACGAAACCTCCCCGTGCGAAAAAATGCCCCGCCCCTGAGCACTGCCTCGCCGTCAGGCAGTGCGGCACAACCCTTACCTTTGCCGAACCGGCGAAGCGCCCTTTTCGGCGCTGCGTTTCCCGGCGTATCCTGCCCGCGACATGACGTTCCTGTATTTCAAAGCCCTGCACATCATTTTTATCGTGACCTGGTTTGCGGGGTTGTTTTACATGCCCCGGTTGTTCATCTACGCCACCGAAGCCGCCGACCTGCCCGAAGCGGGGGCGCGAGAGGCGGTGCAACGGCAACTGTTGCTCATGCAGCGGCGGCTGTGGTACGGCATCGCCTGGCCCTCGGCGGTGCTGACGCTCGTGCTGGGCCTGAGCACCTGGTACCACTACGGGGCCACGCCCGACTGGTTGAAGTACAAGCTGGTGCTGGTGGCCCTGCTCTACGGCTACCACCTCACCTGCCACGCGCTATTCCGGCAGCAGCAACGGGGTAGCCTGCGCTACACCTCCACCCAACTGCGGATTTACAACGAGGTGGCCACGCTCTTCCTCGTCGGCATCGTGGCGCTGGTGGTGCTCAAAGACCTCGCGAGCCTGGGCTGGGTGCTGGTGGGGCTGGTGCTGTTTGCGGCGGTGCTGATGGCGGCGATTCGGATTTACAAGCGGGTGAGGGGGACGTGAGGGCATTGCCAGACGGCACCGCACCAAACGCCTTACAGAATCGTCCGCATTTGGGGGGCGGTGGCCTGATTCAGGTGCGATTCGGCTTCGGCGACGGCCCGCCGCAGGTGGTGGTCGAGGTAAATGCGCCGGTGATCGACGAAAAAGGCCAGTTCGCGATTGAACTCGACCGTGAAAAACACGCCGTTGTTGAAGTGCCCGCAGCCCCGGTCGAAATACCGGTTGAGGTGGATGCCCGGCACGTTGTCCTGAAACACTTCGGGCGGTGACGGCAGCGCGTCGCGCAGCTCCCGGACCAGCGACGTGATGTCGTGGATCTTGCCGCCCACGCCCACGCCTTCGTAGAAATCAATGCGTTTGCTGCTCTGCTCCGACTGGGTCAGAAGGTCATCGACCAGTCCGATCAGTTCGGCGAAGGGCGTTTTCCACGGACCGTCGTCCGGAGAGTCGCGGGCAAAGGCCCGCGACTCCAGCAGGGCGTGGATGCGGGCGAGGCGGTGGGCGGTGGAAAGGGACGTCGGGAGGTTCATCGGAGGTTTACGATTGCGGGGAAATCGGTGGCTCCCCCGGTTCAAACTGCTGCGGAATCAGGTCGTGGCGTTTGGCCGCCTGCGCGTTGGTGAGGTACAGCACCATGCGCGATTCGCCGCGCTGGAGGTAGGGCTTGGTGTCGGCGGCGAGTTGGCGCAGGGGCACGTGCTGGCGCTGTTTGCTGGTCATTTTTGCCATCGGAAAAATTCGGCTGGGGTGAAAAACTTGGGTGAATGAGAAAAAGGACCGTCCGGGCGAAAGCCCATCGGCTTACGACCGGTTTTTGGCCCCCGGTTTGGGTGACTCCGGGGCCGAAGCGGCCTCGCGTTGCTGGTAACGGGGCGCGTGAACTGCCCCGGCGGTTTTGGGGGCCGGGGCTTTTTTCCCCGATTTCGACGAATTTTTCATGCGCGATGCTGGCTGATGAGTACCCAAGCGGGTACGTGAAAAAGAACCTTCCCCCGGCTCACCGAGGGGCACTGGACGGTGGGCAACCCACCCAACGAAACGAGAAGCGGAATGAAAAGCCCTGGTCCGGGGAGTTAGGAGAGAAGACGCGGAACGACCAGGGGCTTCGGAAGCGCGGAAAGGACCTCAAACGGCCATGCAGCCGGGCGCATGGATTCGGTATTTCCTTCGGTTCCGTGTAAAGGTACACGGATTCAACGGGCTTTGCCCCCTGCATCGGCGAAACTTGGCCGGTTAATTTTCAAGGGGTGGGGGAAACCGGCCCGCGCGGGTCGGAATGTGACCGGTGGTGTTTGGCGTGCCGTAGACCCCGGTAGTAAAGGCAGGAACGAAAATTTTCGATAGCTTCGCTTACTGATTGCCCTACACGATGCTGACCGAACTGCAACTTGAATTGGTGAAAACCTTCTCCCGGCCGCTGCCGGAGGACCAGGTGCTCGAAATCCGGCAGTTGCTTGCCGATTACTTTGCCCGCAAGGTGGACGAGGAAGTGGACCGGGTGATGGAAGAACGTGGCTACGACGAGCGCACCATCGACGAATGGCTGAACACGCACATGCGGACACCATACCAGCGTTGAGCCATGCGCATCGTGCTCGACACCAATTGCTTCCTGGCCATTCTGCCCAAGATTTCGCCTTACCGGACGGTGTTCGACGCGTACCGGCAGGGACGTTTCGAGTTGGCCGTCAGCACGGAAATTTTGGCGGAGTACGAAGAGATTTTTGGCAGCCGCATGACGCCTACCATCGCGCAGAACGTGCTGAGTCTAGTGGACAAACAGCCGAATACGGTGAGGGTGAACGTGTTTTATTCCTGGAATCTCATCACTAGCGACCCCGATGACAACAAATTTGTGGACGCCGCCATTGCCAGCAACGCCGACTATCTCGTCACCCACGACGGCCACTTCCGGGTGTTGAGCGAGGTTGCTTTTCCCAACGTGGTGTGCCTGACGTTGGCGGAATTTATACGGGTGCTGGATGAACGGGAAGCCTAAAGCAGAACGAATTCAGGGCACGGCTTGACCCGGAATCAACGATTCTACCCACCCCCGCTTTGCTTTTTGGCTGACGGTTGCGATACTTGACCACGTAACCTCCGAACCCGCCCGCATGGAGTCACCTGCCAAGCACCTTTCCGAATTCTTCCGGGCTTATTCGCTTAATGGGTGGAAAACCCAGGTCGTCAAGCACCCGGAAGTGTCGGTCGCGGGTTATGACGTACCGGGCATGGGCCGCCACGCCACAATCAATGAATTTGTTATCGTCGGGGTCGTCAATGATGAGGTTCCATCGGTACACGACGTTGGTTTCGATTCGATTGGGCTGGTTGATGAGCAGAGCTATGACGTTTTCGGCTACTTCGGGGGCGTAGTACGCACCCAACACTTCCTCGTATTCTTCCAGAATTTCAGTCGAATAGGCAAACCGGAACGCTCCTCGCCGCAACGCGTCGAAGAGCCAGCGGGTTTTGGCCTGCTTGGGAATGCAGGCCAGGAGGGTGTTCGTGTCGATGACGACAATCATGCGGCACGCGGACGACGTTTGAGCTTCGACCGGTCGCTTTCTTCGCCGACGCGTTCCAACTCGTCGAGGTTCACCTGCCCGGTGGCGAGGAGTTCATCCACTTGCTCGTCGACGAGTTGGGCGAAGTAATCGGCGACGAGTTTTTTTAATTCGGCCTCCTGCTTCTTGGTTAGTTTCCGCTCAAACACGCGCAGCATGTGCAGTTGCAGGTCGTTGAGCCGGGTTGGCCCGGTGGGGTGTTGATGGGACGTTGGCATGATGCGGCGCGATTACCGGAGGCAAAGGTACGGACGTTAAGGCGGTTTGGCGATGCCTGTGGGGTACCTGTAAGCGGGTTTGGCGCGGGTGGGTAAAAAAAGTTGCGGCGTTTACCCGACTCCGTTTTGATTGTTGGCGAAGGATTGCGATACTTGACACCGTAACCTCAGAACCGCCCGCATGACGTCACGTTTTACACTCCTCGCACCTTTTTGTTTCCCCGCGTTCGGCGTAGGCTGTGCCTACGTCGCGGCGGTTGCCGGTCTCCGACCGGCGCAAATCGGAGATTTGCAAACACTCGGACGTAGTTGTAAACTACGCCCAGCTTGAGGACTACCAATTAACCAAGTGATAAAGTGGGAAGCAAATCGTATGGTGGTCTTGTGGCTTTGAAGATCTCAAGTTGACTCTGCGAATTTTGGTCAGGATATTTTAACCGGACCCCATTGTCAACCATATATGACCTCAAGGCTTTAGCGACATACTCCGCTAAATTAACAGGAACAGCATTACCAATCATCTGCTCTAAATCGGTTTTGTTTCCCACGAATTTGAAATTTTTTGGAAAAGTTTGAAGATAACTTCGCTCTATAGTAGTAAGAGGCCGAAGATTCTCAGCATCGCAAGCATCTCCTGGATGACGTTGATATCCTTTAGGAACTGGACGATTTACTCCTCGAATGGTTGGGCTGGGTTCATAAATACTAAAAACTCCACGTCTCATGTAACTTCTTGGGTGGCGATAGTAGTAAGTTAGTCCCAAGGAATCCCCCAAATAATCGTAGATCGTCATCTGAGTCGGAGATAAATTTTTCGACAAGTATGAATCAAGGAACCCTTGTGAAGAATGAAGGTGTCCAACAAGGAAGAACCTTTTGCGAGTTTGAGGAACCCCACAATAACTAGCATCTAGTACTCGATAACTTAACCCATACCCAGCTTGTTTATATACTTTTATTGCTTTTTGCAGAATTTGAGTCTTTGTTATTCGCTCAACGTTTTCCATAAGAAACCACTCAGGTCTCACGCTCTCAATAATTTGAGCATAAGCAAGCGTCAAATCTCCACGTCCTAAATTTTCATCGCGCTTTCCAGCACTAGAAAAGTCTTGGCAAGGAGGACCACCAACAATGATATCCGGGGAGAATTTTTTAAAATCATCACAGTTTGTGACATTACTTAGATCGTACTCAAAAATAGGATGGTCTTTAAAATTCATGCGGTAAACATCAATGGCTGGTTTCCAATAATCAAAAGCAGCCACCACGTCGTAACCAGCCTTTTGGAAACCTAGAGATAGGCCCCCACAGCCTGCAAACAAATCGATTGTTTTCATAATTCAATTGAGCTAAGGTTCTATTTTTCAGTACTTTGCATAAAATTTAAGCACTAGTACCACCGCTCTGCTCTGGCTTTACCCGCACAATATAACGTCCAAATTAAATAAATTGTAGTATAATTAGAAAAAAAAGATTTTATTAGCGGCATAAACGCGGTTTTACTGCCATCTTAACTTTTTTACGTACATTCACCCTACGCTAAACCAGGAGCTAACTTTATGGAACCAGTGAACACCCCAAGTCTTTTTGGAATAAAACACTCTAACCGAGATCTTTCTAATCCTGAATCGTGGGGAAAGAATATGTTTAATTCAAATTTTCCAATATCATTATCGATTTATATGAAGTCAATCGGTCTAAAGCTTCGTTATCTTAAATTAAACTCTGATGGGCAGTTGCAAAAAGATTTTATCGATACTAATGACCTTTTTGGCTGTGACGCATTTGATGATGATACAAAATATACTTTTGAAGCTCCTTTTAAACCATTCATACCTTATTGTGTAAATGAGAAGGATGTCCCGAAAGTCGATGTCATGATTGAAAACCGAATTAATGGAAATATTTATTCCGGTTTCGAAGTCAAACTGACAGCTATTCCAGACGAGTCTACGTATAAGTTAGACGAGGAACATTACGGTAGTGAATTAGTAATTCGTTTTCCAAGTATCATTTACCTTGCTTGTAGTATGGCGGATTTATATAAGAATGATCACAAATCTTTACGAAGATACTTTGGCAACGGCTTTGGAAATGTGTCAAGTTACGTAGAATCTGCACAAATTAATCCTATTCTTCCAAAAATATACGAAATTTTAAATGAAGTCATCCGAGCAAATACGGAAAAGCAGAAGCCTACATTAATTCAACCTGTTTGGAAAACAATCGGCAAAAAGCCTATTTTGCATGAGAATTGTTTAGATGTTTTTGTTTGGAGTGAATTAGCTTTTACTAAGCTTTTTCTTAAGGATGCGATTGAAACTTCTGAGGATTCTACAAGAAAAATATCTAGGCCTCAAAGGGCAGTCATTCAGCTTTTTTTTATGTTGAATGATTTTGCAAGACGTGGGCAAATTGATTTTTCAGATATTCAGAATAAACTTACATATGGCCCAAAGAATGACAAAGCTTTTTCAGTCAACGGCAAAATTACTAATTCGCTGATGGCTTGCCCTGAACTGACGAAACCCCGAATAAATAAAGAACAAATAAAACATATTATTCTAGGTGGAGGGGAAAAATTTCTTTCGCCGGAGCGTCGTTTCGATGCCACGTTGGCTGCAAACCCTGATTTGTTTAAGTAGTTCTCCCCCGCAATCGCTCATATCTTCGGAGCGGAGAAAAAAGTGCAACTTGGCCTTCGTGCCAAGCCAGCCCAACCGGGGGCACTCCGCAGTCGCTAAACACGTCTTTTGACGATGTTGCATGCGAGGTATCA